>Ga0209479_1000001_pt1 | contig 1856439 bp, 1818 predicted proteins | sample DewCreD2012metaG_2_FD_184112 | JGI IMG/M metagenome (GOLD analysis project Ga0209479, IMG submission 184112) | Hot spring sediment bacterial and archeal communities from British Columbia, Canada, to study Microbial Dark Matter (Phase II) - Dewar... ... | reverse complement strand
TGACTCCAATTAAACCGCAAGCTTCACCCCTTGTGGTGCTCCCCCGCCAATTCCTTTAAGTTTCAGCCTTGCGGCCGTACTCCCCAGGCGGCAGGCTTAACAGCTTCCCTGCGGCACTAGAGCGGCGCGTGGCCGCTCAAACACCTAGCCTGCATAGTTTACAGCTGGGACTACCCGGGTATCTAATCCGGTTCGCTCCCCCAGCTTTCATCCCTCACCGTCGGGCGCGTTCTAGCAGACAGCCTTCGCCACTGGTGGTCTTCCCGGGATTATAGGATTTCACCCCTACCCCGGAAATACCGTCTGCCTCTCCCGCCCCCTAGCCGAACAGTATCCCCCGCAGACCAACGATTAAATCGCTGGGTTTAACAGGGGACTTGAACGGCCAGCTACGGATGCTTTAGGCCCAATAAACGTCCCCACCACTCGGAGAGCTGGTATTACCGCGGCGGCTGACACCAGACTTGCCCTCTCCTTATTCCCCCAGCTTGCTATACTGGGTAAAAGCCATCCTCAGCGGACGGCACTCGGGATAGCCCTGTCACACTTTCGTGTATTGCAAAGGTTTCGCGACTGCTGCGCCCCGTAGGGCCTGGGCCCTTGTCTCAGTGCCCATCTCCGGGCTCCCGCTCTCACGGCCCGCACCGGTTATAGGCTTGGTGAGCCGTTACCCCACCAACAACCTGATCGGCCGCGGCCCCATCCTTGGGCAGCGCCTACGAGCATGACGTAAACGCCCTTTCGGCAAAGACTCATTCCAGAGTTCTTCACCTATCAGGAATTAGCCCCAGTTTCCCGGGGTTGTTCCCGTCCCAAGGGCAGGTTAGCCACGTGCTACTGAGCTGTGCGCCGCGCTCCCTTCGTGGCTAGGAAGCGCACGACTAGCATGTCTTAGTCCTATCCCGATAGCAGTGGGGTCCGGCAGGATCAACCGGAGTTACGCACACTATGCGTCTCCGTGCTGATCGTGCACGGCGTTTATTTCTGGAGGTACTTCCGCAATAGCCAAGTTGGATTTGGAGGGAGAATACCCACATTAACGTCAAAGCCCATTTCAGACCTAACAGCGTCAGGTCCACATACATGTCCCCGCAATTGGAGGCCAACTCCGTCATCCCTATAAGGCAAAGCGCCGTTCTGGTTGGGGTTGAGCCGCCGCCGTGTGTGAATTGCGGGGCTAGCTAATTGTAGCTGAATTATAGCTGAAGCGACATCAGCAAATATAAACATTATGTTCGGGGAGAAATAAATGTTGCTCTATGAATAAGGGCACGGTTCGGCTTAGTAATCATGTCAGTGGGAAAGCAAAGTAATGGTGTTTGGGGGTAGTAAATTATTTTTGAGTGCTTTGGAGAGGTGTTTGCAAGTGTAGGCGATGTAGCTTGGTCGTTTTTCACTTTTTTTTAAAAAAAAAACCTTGTGATGCAGCAGGGGATAGCCCCTCTATAGGTTTCTGCAATGAATCGCTAATAGGCGCCAAATATGAAGGTTTTGGTGCTGGTGTAATCAGCGGGTTCTTGGCTTTAATATTTAAGGGTTGAGTAGGGGGCGTGCTTTCTCTTCATAGTTGCCGCCTAATGTGCGGTAAAGAAGCTGGCTGAAGCGGGGAAGCTGCTGTGGTAGATGGTTCTGGTAGGGCTTATTTTTTAATTAGATAGATTAGTAGGCTTAAGCCTGTGACTAATACTACTATCACGATGATTGAGCCTATAATTGCTGTAGTCTGGTCTTTTTGTTGAATTTCTGGATTAGGCGTTGATGTTTCCTGCTGTGAGGTAGGTGCGGGGCTATGTGGTGTAGGCGTTGTTGTGGTCAAGTCTTCTTCTTCGATATAGGGTGGCTCGGGTGTTTCTCCTGGAAAAAGAGGCTCGTAAGACTGGAGAAACTCGATCCTAGTGCGTGGTTCCGGCGCTTGCGGGTTCGGCGCAGTCAAAAAAGGTTTGAATATAACTGTGCCCAGGTTGAAGTCATATTTGCTGTCGTGGATTCTTTTACTTATTTCTTGCTCATCAGTGGTTCCCCACCAGTTGTAAGTAGCGTTGATATCAGAAGTTTGAGAAGGATACTTTAATTTAACGAGTTCTTGCATACATCCTATTATGTTGTTGTAATGAATTTCCCCAGTGCCTTTCTCTGAATAAAATCCGATCGTACAATTCATTATTGTATTGTTTTGAATCACACATATTCCCCCATCTATCTCTATTCCATACGTGCCACCTGCTAAAATCAAGTTCGATTCAACTATTCCACTAAATATTGTTATTCCCCCTTTTATAATGTTGCCCGCGATGCGCGCTTTCATAACATCAACTTTGCCACCAATAGTGTTGTTCAAAATAGTTCCCCCTCCGCCAATGCCAGCACCCACAGTGTTGTTTATAAAATCGGCTGAACCGCTACAACCCTTCGATATGGTATTGTTTATTACTTTATTATACGCGTCCGAGATGCTACCTCTTATGAGATTGTTCGTAACGATTGCATGTCCAGCGCTTATTTTACCTATTATATAATTGTTGCTTATCTTTGGTTCCGGACTCCTTTCCAGCGTATAATTGTGGCTTATCAGCAGTCCCCTCGTATCAACTTTCAACAGTTTTAGATCAAGAAATGCATTCTCTATTATGCTGCCCGAACCTGTCTGCTCATCCCAGCTAGGGCTGTCTTTTGTAAATCTTAACTCATTTCCACTTATGCGAACCAGATCATCGCTACGGCCTATCACCCGCAATGTACCATTCACTTGTATATAATACTCATTAATGTTTACTATAGCGCCAGCCTCAATCGTTAAAGTCACACCCTTCTTTACAAGCACGGGTCCTGTGATGTTGTAAGGGCTTTTTGCCTTAGTCCACTTAGTGTCCGAGCTGATTATACCGATAACCTCCGTAACCGCATGTGCCACACTAAAACACGCAGCGCAGACTAACGCTTGCCAACCAACCAGGATCGCCACAAAGAATAAAACAAAAAAAAGGTCGAAGCATTCTGTGGCTCACCAATAAAATATTATGTGCATAGATTTTTATTGTTTACTCCTTTTTTGAGAGCAGATTGTGGTATTGGAGCGTGAATATTGCTGTCCAACCTTAAGTGAAAGCGTATGAACAAAAAAGAGATGAAGGCCAAGGCTAAGGATTTGAAGCCAATTGAAAATGAGCTATTGCAGATTAACGCTGAAATTGAAGATATCATTGGTAAGCTGGGGTTGCCGCGGGAAGTGGTGGCTCAACTTTTGCTGCAGCGCGAAATTGTGATACTCAACAAGCAGATTAATGATTTGCTGGAAGCGATCAGAAACGCACAGAAAACACAATTACAAAGCTAAAAAGAAATAACTGAGGAAAGAGGCTATTTTGCCAGTTGCCTACGCAACTCTTCGTATGTGGCTTTGATGTCTTCCACTGAAGCCTCATCCTCCAGCGTGGAGGTATCACCAAGCGGTGCTCCAGTGAGCACTGCTTTGAGGAGGCGGCGCATGATTTTTCCGCTACGTGTTTTGGGCAGCTTGTTCGCGATTACGATTGCGTCTGGCGTGGCTATGGGGCCGATGGTTGTTCTAATATGCTTAATTAGGTCGGCGCGCAACTCATCCGACGGCGAGAAGCCAGCGCGCAATACAACGAAGGCTACGGGTACTTCGCCTTTCACAGGGTCTTCTTTGCCCATAACTGCGGCTTCCGAAACCGCGGGATGCGCAACCAATGCGCTTTCAAGCTCCACTGTGCCGATGCGGTGACCCGCCACTTTGAGCACCTCGTCAGCTCTGCCGAGAAGCCAGAAGTAGCCCTCAATGTCTTGAACCGCGTAGTCGCCTGTGTAGTAGACGCCTTGCCATCTTCCGAAATAAGTTTGCTTGAACCGCTCCGGATCTTTCCACAGGGTTTGGAGCATACCAGGCCAGGGCGTCTTCACCACGAGGAAACCTTTGTTTTCCACTTTCGCAGGCTGCCCTTTCTCATCATAAACTTCTGCATAAATGCCGGGTAGCGGGTATGTTGCTGAGCCTGGTTTAAGCGGTACAAGCTCGATGCCTGAGAGCGGTGAAATCATGAAGCCTCCTGTTTCGGTCTGCCACCAAGTGTCGATTATGGCTAAGCGTTCTTTGCCGATTACGCGGTAGTACCATTTCCAAGCTTCTGGGTTTATGGGTTCTCCAACGGTTCCCAGCAGCCTCAGCGTGCTTAAGTCGTGCTTGTTTACCCATTCTTCGCCGAACTTCATGAACATTCTCACTGCTGTCGGCGTGCTGTAAAGTATTGTTACACCATGCCTTTCAATGATGTCCCACCAACGATCCTGCGCTGGATAATCGGGTGTGCCCTCAAAAAGCAACGAGGATATACCCAAGGATAGCGGCGCGTAAACGTTGTAGGTGTGGCCTGTAATCCAGCCGATGTCGGCGGTGCACCACCAGAGATCCTCATCTGTGGGGTTGAACGCCCATTTTAGGGTCCAGTAAGCCCAAACTAAATATCCGCCTGTGCCATGCTGGACGCCCTTCGGCTTGCCAGTGGTGCCCGACGTGTAAAGAATGAACAGCGGATCCGTAGCCTGCATGGGTTCAGGCGGAACATAAGCGTTGGCGTTTACGCTTGCCAGAGCCTCATGATACCAAATGTCACGTCCCTCTTTCATGTTCACACTTTGGCCTGTCCGCTTTACCACTATAACCTTTTCCACAGTTGGCGTGCTCTGCAATGCACGGTCAGCGTTGTCTTTTATTGAAACCACCTTTCCGCGTCGGTAGGAGCCGTCAGCGGTTATTAGGATTTTTGCTTCACAGTCGTTAATGCGGTCAGCAAGCGCTTCAGCGCTGAAACCGGAGAAAACAACCGTGTGAATTCCGCCTAAGCGAACTATTGCAAGCAAGGCTATGGGCAGTTCAGGAATTACGGGTAAGTAAACGGCTACTCGATCGCCCTTCTTAAGGCCCAGGTCTTTAAGAACTTGCGCAAGCCTGTTTACTTCCCTGTAAAGCTGATAATAAGTGTAAGTTCTGACTTCGCCAAGCTCGCCTTCCCAGATATACGCGAGCTTGTGTTTTCGCGGCGTTTTCACATGCCTGTCTAAAGCATTGTAGGCTACGTTGAGGACGCCGCCGACAAACCATTTGTAGAATGGCGGATTTGCGTCGTCCAGCACTTTGTCCCATGGTTTAAACCAGTCAATTGCCTTTGCTTTTTCAGCCCAGAACTCTTCAGGGTTCTTTAGAGATTTCTCCCGTTCGCATTGAAGTTTTTCTCCAGAAGACACATGTGCAGCCTTTGGATAGATTTTCTCGCCAAATGGCAAATTTGCCTCAGACATTTCATCATCTCGTGATTTTTTCTAAAATAAAAATCGAATTAAGCATATAAAGTTAATTAGAGCTTAAAGTTGGAAAATAAAAAATGAAAATTTTTAGCTTGTTGGGCATATAGGAAGAATTGTTTTTCCATGGGTTTCGTTCAGCACTTCTGCTATTGCGAGGTAAACAGCGCTTAAACCGCAAATAACACCTTCAATGCCGAGCATGTTGTTCAGCGTAAACGTTCCAAACAACACAGGATTGCCGGTTAATTCCCGAATTGCGAGTAAAAAGAACAGTAACGCGAGGCTTAAGAAGACAAACTGTAAGGCGCGGTTCTTCCTTAAGGTTCCAAAGAACATTGCGAAAGTGAACAAGCCCCACATAAGGAAGTAAGCAGCCATAGCTGTTTCAGTCGGAGCGGCAAAACCATTAAGTAGCGAAGTTTTCGGTAACAAGAGCAGCAGTACAAGAGACCACCAGAACAGGCCATAGCTGGTGAATGCCGTGGTTCCGAAAGTGTTGCCCTTCTTGAATTCCATTATACCCACGATAACTTGGGCTAAGCCGCCGTAAGCCAAACCCATCGCCAGAATCATTGTGTCCAACGGAAACAAGCCAGCGTTGTGCAAATTCAACAGAACAGTTGTTAAACCGAATCCAAGCAGACCAAGCGGGGCAGGATTAGCCAATTTTTCGCTCATCATTTTACGCTCTCCACTGTTAGAGCTCCTTTGAGGCAGGTATGTTTTAAATTTTTTCTATAGGAGTTACTTCCACTTCCAGAGTTTCCTGTTCATCGTGAATTCAGGCAGCACCAGCAACGCTAAACTAGCCACTCCGATGACGTACGCTAGATCTGTCATGCTTAGGGCTGTCAAATGGAACAGTTGCTGCGTTATGGGTATGTAAGTAATCCCGAGCGTCAAAGCTATTGACACCATTTCGGCTATCACGAAGAACTTGTTTTTGAATGCGTCTTTGCCCATTCGCCAAACGCTGCGTTTCTCTGAACGGCAGTTCCATACTACGAGCAGCTCGAACATGGCTGCTTGCACAAATGCTGTTGTCGTTGCCTCTTGATACGTAAGTTTACGCGCTATCTCGTCGATAGTGCCGTTCGGCAGCATCCATGGATGTGATGGCCAGATATAGTACTCTAAACAGAACACGAGGACGGTTCCAATTGCTTGAAGCAGAAATGACAGCACAATGAATCTGCCCATGCCATGTAGTATACCTTCATCTGGTTTTCTAGGTGGTCTATCCATCACATCTACATCAGGCGGATCAGTGGCGAGCGAAACCGCGGGCGCGCCATCAGTAACCAAGTTTATCCACAGAATCATGGCAGGCAACAGTGGCAGCGGGAAGAGTTCAGAACCGAAAATGCCGCCTAGAATAGCGAAAGAGCCTATAACGAGCAGTTCGTCAAAGTTGCATGCTATTAAGAAGCGTGCGTACTTGCGGATATTGTCGTAGATGACGCGGCCTTGTTCGACGGCTTTGACTATTGTGGCGAAGTTGTCATCTGTGAGAATTATATCTGAGGCTTCTTTGGTAACGTCTGTTCCGGTTATGCCCATAGCAACGCCCACATCAGCAGCTTTTACCGCTGGCGCGTCGTTTACACCATCGCCGGTCATGGCTACTATGTGGCCCTTTTTCTTCCAAGCGTTTACGATTTTGAGTTTTTGCTCAGGTAAAACGCGCGCGTAAACGCTGACCTTTTCCACTTGCTGCTCAAACTCGGCGTCGCTTAGCTGCGCCAATTCAGGGCCAGTAAGCACTAAATCGCCTTCCTTGAAAATACCAACTTCTTTAGCCACCGCCACAGCAGTTAGCTTGTGGTCGCCAGTTATCATTACTGCTCTAATGCCAGCTTTCTGGCATGTCTTATTCGCTTGGATTGCCTCTTCTCGAGGCGGATCAATCATACCCTGCAAACCTACAAAAACCAAATCGTTTTCAATCGTTTCATCATCCAATTTCTCTATGGTGGCAGGCAACCGTTTATATGCCATTGCAAGAACACGCAAAGCGTTCCCAGCTAGCTGCTCGTTTACCATCAGAATCTTGTCTCGTTTAACTTGAGTTAGCTTGGTTTCTTTGCCGTTCTCAAGAATATGCGTGCACCGTTCAAGAATAACTTCAGGTGCGCCTTTAACGTAAGCAACAACGTCATTCTCTGGTGTCTTATGTACGGTGGTCATGCGTTTTCTTTCAGAAGTGAAGGGGATTTCACGTATGCGCGGGTAAACTTCGTCCCATTCTTCTCTGCTGAATCCGGCTTTTTCAGCAACAACAATCAGAGCGCCTTCGGTTGGGTCTCCGAGAACTTCCCAGCAATTCTCTTCATCTTTCTTTCGAAGCTGTGAGTTATTGCATAAGGCGCCTATTCTAAGCAGAAGCTCAGCGTCGCCTTCAACTTTCAATGGAGCACCGTCTAGCTTACATTCACCTTTAGGCTCGTAGCCTACGCCTGTAACCTCCAAGAATTTCCCGTCAACATACAGCTGGCGCACGGTCATTTCGCCCTTGGTTATGGTGCCCGTCTTGTCGGAGCAGATAACCGTGACAGCACCCAAACTTTCAGCTGAAGATAGCTTCCGCACAAGTGCGTTCCGCTTTGCAAACTCCCGTGCGCCAAGAGCCAAGGTCACCGTTACTATGGCGGGTAAGCCTTCGGGAACCGCGGATATAGCCAAAGAGATTGAAGACATAAAAGCTTGAATAAAGCCTTCAATGTTTAACACACCCGAGGCCGCGACCTCAAATGCTTCCAGAGCGAAAATGATGACACAAACAGCTACCACAACTTTGGCGATTTTGCTTGCAAACTTATCTAACTTCTTCTGCAACGGGGTTTCTTCTTCCTCGGCTGTCTGAACCATCTCGGCGATTTTGCCAAACTCCGTGTTCATGCCAGTGGTTGTAACAGCAGCTTTCCCGCGGCCATAAACAACATGCGTCGCTGTAAATAACATATTATGCCTTTCGGAAATCGGAGCATCAACCTTAGCAGGTAATACACTCTTATTTACAGGCGCTGATTCACCCGTTAAAATTGCTTCATTTGCTTTAAGTTCTATGGCTTCAATAATTCGGGCATCTGCAGGGACACGGTCACCTGCTTCTAAAATGAGAATATCGCCTGGAACTATTTCCTTGGCAGGTATAATTTTTTCTTCACCATCACGAAGGACACGTGCTTTAGGTGCAGTCAACCTTTTCATGGCTTCTACTGCTTTCTCAGCACGATACTCCTGGATAAAACCGGTGACTGCAACCATTATCACAATGGCGCCAATAATTATGGCGTCGGCCATAGCTTCCATGAAACCTTCAGCTTCTCCAGTCATAACTTCATAATAGCCTATAATACCAGACAGGATGGTGGCCGCAATTAGAAGGAGAATGAATATGTCCTTGAACTCGTCTAGAAACATGCTGAGGGCGGATTTGCGCTTTTTTGCTATTAATTCGTTATATCCATATTTTTTCAGTCTTTCTTGAGCTTCTTGGGAGGTTAATCCTTCATGTGTAACCGCTAACTCGCGCATTACATCGTCAATTCCCTGCGCATGCCACTCCTTGGACACTACCGCCATCTCCTTACATAACGTTGCTATTGAGTTCCACTATTTCTACGCAAAACAGTTTTAACCTTTTCCTTTTTCCATTTGCAATAAAACAAAGGCTAATAAACAAGTTTGTATAGAATTCCACGAACAATCTGAAAAGACAGAGAGAAGGGATGCTAAAAAATGTTTGATCCATGGCTTATAGCACCAATATCTGCAGCGCTGTCAATCTTAATCGGGCTATACTTCTATCATTACATCAACAAACAATCTTCTGGAACAGAAAAAATGCAAGAAATCTGCGGAGCAATCAGAGAAGGCTCAAGGGCGTTCTTGAAACGAGAATACAAAATCCTCGCCATCTTCGTAGTAATCGTCGGCACCCTTATCGGCGTTTTCCTGCCGCAGCCCGTTTGGACCAACGCTAACCCCATACAAAACCTTAGTTTAACCTTAGCCTACATGTTCGGCGCCTTCTGCTCCGCGCTAGCCGGATACTTCGGCATGGAAGTCGCAACAAAGGCCAATGCGAAAGCAGCATACGCAGCACGTAGCGGCCTAAACAAGGCGTTCCCGGTGGGATTCCGCGGCGGCGCAGTCATGGGACTCGCCGTGGTCGGCTTCTCACTGCTCGGCATAAGCATAGTTTACGCCATCACAGGAATGCCTGAAGACATGGAAGTCCCGCCAGTCTTAGCATTCAGCTTCGGCGCAAGTGCGCTGGCGCTTTTTGCGAAAGCAGGCGGCGGCATCTACACGAAAACCGCTGATATAAGCGCTGATCTCGTGGGCAAGGTCGAGTTGGGCATACCTGAAGATGACCCGAGAAACCCAGCGGTAATAGCGGACAACGTGGGCGACAACGTGGGCGACTGCGCAGGTATGGGCGCAGACTTAGCGGACTCGTACATTGCCAGCACAGTGGCCACAATGATTCTAGGTGTTGCATTAGGGAAAACAGAGATTGCATTGATTTTCACAGGCATAGGCATAATCGCATCCATAATTGGCGCACTTACGCTACGCATAGGCGCAAAGGGTAATCCTGGAAAAGCGCTTAACATGGGAACCTACATTACATGCATACTTTTCTTGGCGATGACATTTGCTGCTGTATATTACCTTAATTATCCGCTTCAGCTATGGGGTGCCGCGCTGGTCGGCTTAGTTGCAGGTATAGTAATTGGCACGACGTCGGATTACTTCACATCAGAGGATAAGAAGCCAGTTGCGAAGACAGCTGAATCCACAAAAACAGGTGCTGCAACAACAATTATCACAGGCTTCTCCTATGGACTGCAAAGTGTTTTTCCGCCGCTGATTGGCATAGGCATTGCTTCGGCAGTTGCATACTACCTCTGTGCACCTCTTGGCGCAGGCTATGCCTTGTTCGGCATCAGCTTGGCGGCAGTCGGTATGCTCTCGATAGTAGGCATGATAATAGCTAACGATGCTTACGGGCCAATAGTGGATAACGCACGTGGAATCGCAGAGCAAGCAAGCTTAGGCGAAGAAGTAATACGCGTAACCGACCAGTTAGATGCCGCGGGCAACACGGCTAAAGCGATTACAAAGGGCTTTGCAATAGGCGCGGCGGGCTTAACCGTTATCGCACTGCTTGCGGCGTTCCAAGAAATCGCAGCGAAAGCCGGCTACATGGTGACGTTTGACGTCATGAACCCCCTTGTGCTGATGGGTGCACTGATAGGCGTAGGCATGCCTGCAGTGTTTTCAGCTATGCTCATGCTTGGTGTTGGACGCAACGCAGAACGAATGATAGCGGAGATCCGCAGGCAGTTCCAGGAAATTCCGGGATTACGCGAAGGCAAGCCGGGCGTCAAACCAGATTACGCGAAATGTGTTGACATAGCCACTACGGGTGCTCTGCGCGAATTACTACCCGCAAGCGTCCTAACGTTAGTTGTGACTTTGGTGGTGGGCTTTGTCGGCGGCATTCCAGCGCTAGGCGGCTACTTGGCAGGAAGCATATTCTCCGGTTTGCTGCTGGCGCTACTCATGGCGAACGCAGGCGGCTTATGGGATAACGCGAAGAAACTCATTGAAACTGGAGTGCATGGTGGCAAAGGTTCAGAAGCACACAAAGCCGCTGTGGTAGGCGACACAGTAGGCGATCCATTCAAGGATACAGCTGGTCCATCGTTGAACACGATGATTACGGTTATGTCGCTGGTAGCTTCATTGTTTGCAGCGTTGATTGTCCAATACAACTTGCTCAGCATGTTAGGACTTTAACGCCATCAACAACTACCTTTTTTATTCTTTACTTCTCAGTATCAGCGAACATGCTCTGTTGCCTCACAGTCTAATGTTAGAGAAGAAAGCGCAAGGTTATGGGTAAAACCTGCGTGTGGTTCTTGGAAATGGAATGGCGTCGATTATGTTTTCTAAATCAAGCATCCAAGTTAACAGTCGTTCAAGCCCTAAGCCGAAGCCGACGTGCGGCACAGTGCCATAGCGGCGGAGGTCCAGGTACCAGTTGTAATCCTCTTCTTTTAAGCCCATTTCGCGTATTCGCCGAATCAGCGTGTCCTTATCGTCTTCTCTAGCGCCGCCCGTGGAGATTTCGCCTATTCTGGGAACCAGCATGTCTACGGACATGGCGATTTCAGGGCGGTCCCGGTAAGTTTTGCAGTAAAACGCCTTCACAGCCGCGGGGTAATCATAGATGAAGAATGGTTTGTCGAATTCTTCAGCCAATGCTTTTTCCTCATCGTAACCAAAATCGTCGCCCCACTTGAGGCTGGATCCCTTCTTGGCGAGCCTTTCAATCGCTTCAGTATAGGTTATTCTTGGGAAAGGTGTTTTAACAGAAGCTATCTTGGCAGCGTCAACGCCTAGCTCTTCAAGCTGCTTTTTGCATTTGTCAGCGGTTTGCTGGCAAATATGCGCTAATAGCTCCTCTTCGAAGCGCATGAGGTCTTGCATGTTAGCGAAGGGCCATTCGCCTTCGATATGCCAGTATTCGGTTAAATGCCTGATTGTGCGGCTTTTTTCAGCGCGGAAGGAAGGTGCAATACAGTAAACCTTCTCTAACGAGTAAATTAGAATTTCAAGGTAAAGCTGCGAGCTCTGTGTTAAATAGAGGTCTTGGTCAAAATATTTTAAGCCAAAAAGAGTGGAGCCGCCCTCTACAGCTGCTGAGATAAACATGGGCGGTGAAACTTCTGTGAAATCTTGGCTTTTGAAGAACTCGCGAGTGAAGTCCAGAACGTTAGCTCTGATTTTCATGATTAGATTCATTCGGCGGCTGCGCAGCCACAGGTGGCGGACATCTCGTATGAATTCTTCGCTTTTGTCTTTGGTTATCGGGAAAAGTTCCGCCAATCCGATGATGGAAATGGCTTCAGCGGCGATTTCGTAGCCGCCTGGCGCGCGCTTGTCAGGCTTAACTATGCCCTCAAGCATTAAGGAAGATTCAATAGTCAAGCGTTCCGCTTCGTTCCAGGCACGACTGTCCTTCCCAACAGTGCATTGGATAACGCCTGTTGAGTCTCGAACTAGAAGGAAAATCATTGTTTTTCCTTCGCGTTTGCGGTAAACCCATCCTCTAACAGTAACTCTTTTACCGTCACAGCAACCGTCGAGGACTTCGCGAATCTTCATCAGAGTCATACTGCATCAACTGCTTCCTTTAGGTAGCACGTTCAAACCTAAATTCCTATCTATTTTAGGCTTTAAACTTAACGTGAATAAACGTGGCTCCGTAAGAAACAACTAGCAGCCATTAAAACATAGACTATAGGCGCGCCCAAATCATTTTGCCTAAATATTCGAAACAGAAAAAAGGGAAGTAGAGAGTTTTTCGTATCTGCTGTTTATGAGCGCTTTCTGAGCACCAGTATGTTTATGATTGTGGCTACGATGATCACAACGATTATGCCAATCACTGCAGGCACAAAGTATATGTCTGCAATAGATTCAGCCGGTGGCGGCGTTGCAGTTGTTGGTGGTGCTTCTTCTACGTATATGGCTGTTTCGGCGTGTGAGCCGTAGTAGGCTTTGGAACCGTCAAAGCGGGCAATGACAATATACTTGCCTGGGACTGGCGGCTCGAAGGTGGCGCTGTAGAAGCCGCTGCCGTCACTTGTAGCCCTCGCAACCTCATAATAGTTATTGTTCGGATCAAGCACTTCAATGACGACTTCAACGCCCTTAACGTTAGCCGGACACGGGAACTGCTTATACACGTACAACATCCAGTCACTCATCGACTCATCAGCAACAGCCGGAACACCATTCGGGAACCGCATAGACAACGCCGCACTCTTCGCACCAGGCGAAACATCAGTAACCATGCCTTTTACGAGTATTTTGTTGCCGTGGACTGCTATTTCAGGCGAGGCTTCAACAGTGGTTTTGCTTGGGCCTTTACCGATGGCGTAGATGCGCTGGTCATACGTATCCATAGTGGCGATAATGCTGTCGCCTATGATTGCTGCGCCTCCCCAGCGGGTTTGTCGGAACATGCCGTTTACGCGCCATATTACATCGCCTGTGTCAGCGTCGAGGCATACGAAGGGTGCGCCTCGCGGCATTGGGTTTTCTGCTGAGTGCTCCGTGTGGCCCATGTAGATTTTGCCGTCTGCGATTACTGCTATCCATGCCCACCAGTAATTGCCTGTTACTGGTTCAGTGTAGGGGTCGTCCAGTTTGTATGTCCATAGGGTGTCGCCTGTTTTGAGGTCGTAGCAGTAAAGTATGCCCGCAACGCCTGTCGAGTAGAGTTTACCGTAGGCAAAGAACCATGAGTGCTCAATAGCGCCGGCGCCGTAAGCGTTCAAGAAGTGTTCAGAATCAGTTTCCCATAGGAAAGATCCAGTTTCTGTGCTGAATGCGTAGTGCTTTCTAAGCTCTTTAGCCCATAACGCGATAACACCGTTTTCAGCTTCGTTAGTTGCGCCTACAAAGTGCAACGTAACTTGCCCCTCGCTCCAGACAGCAGGCGCTTTCCACCATTTATCGAATAATGTTGAGGTGAAAGTGGATTTGGAATTCAAGCCTTTGAGGTTTAATGCCCAAACGCGCACATCTGTCTGATTGAAGGATATTGTAACTACTCTGTCTTCGGGATAGATCTTAGTTGTCGTAGCGAAGAGACCAACGCTGAAAGGTGTTAAACCTGCTGGAATAGTTACGTTCCACGAATAGCACCTAGGGTCAGACGCGTCGATAGTTGAGCCTGAAACGAGGGGGCCTCCCCAGAAGTTGCTCCAACTGCCATATGTTGTGGGATCAATCGCAAAGCCTGGCGCTGTTTGTCCAGCTGCGGTCTGATTCCAGAGAGCCATCCAACGATTAGCGTAGTCTATTTGGTAGATGAGAATTTCACCGCTTGGACCGAAGACTTGTGTGCCAGAAGGCATGTTTATCATCGTGTAGGTCCATTCGCCAGTGAATGGGTCATAAGCTTTCCATGTTGTGCCAGCGCTTGTATCCCAAAGGTAAGTGTAGACTCCGTCGTAATTGAAGCTGTTGAAGTAGAATACTTGTCCAAAAGATAGGTAAGTGTTGTTTCTGAACCACAGTTCTTCTCCTGTATGCAGATCAACTGCGATTATGCCTTTTTGGCCGGCGTAATCGTCGTCTCTGTTGTAGTATAGCACGCCGTTGAGTATGGCCGAGTTTATGAATTTACCTGCGTATGCGTCGCCTGTTTCAGATGACGCTGGAACACCAGTCAACAGCCCGCCGGCTAACCCTCCTGTAGTAAGCGGTTTCACCCATAACACATGTGCGGTCTCGGGTGCGTCGTCATTATAAAGGGCAAGTGAATTGTCGGGCCGCTGAACCCAGTTTCCAGAGATTGCGTACCATTCGCGTAGTTGCGGGTCAATGGGGCGTGTCCAGTATTCCGATGGAAGAGGCATGCCAGGATGTTCTTGCCGTGGCTGCTCGGTGACAACAAGGTCTATTGTGTCACTTGTAGCAGCTCCGACCACTGTACCCGCAAGAATTAGAATGCCTCTTTCATAATCAAAGAACGTCTCCGGAACCGCTTGCTCAGGAAAGTGCGCGGTTAGCTTGTATGTACCCGCTGTATTAGGTATGAACGTTGTGGCGGTTCCACCTGTGGAGTCTGTTCTATATGGGCCTAAGGTTTGGCTGGTGCCGTCTGGCTTGACAACTGTTACTGTTAAGCCTGTCCACCCATCTTGTGGGTAGCCTAATGCTTGCATAACGCCGAATCGTATCAGCACTTCTTGGCCGACGCCTACGGGGTTAGGCACGGCGTCTACAAAGGCGAAAGTTTTCATTCTTGCCGCTTGTGCTTTAATCGGCAAAACTGCAAATCCTGCGGCTATAATCAGCAGAGAAAAAGCAACAGCAGTAGCAATTCTCCTTCTCCTATAAGTCATGTTTATTTCTCTCCTAAACTTTATTTGGCGTCTCCCATCGCCATTTCTACTCTTTTGTAATGATGGATTATTAAACTTTTCTTGCGATACCCATTTTCGATTTTGAAATGGAATTTAACTCGCATCACCAACATTATTTTTTAAAAAACAAAAGGTAAAACGCGTTTCTGAGCAGTGCGCTTTTGCCATTAACATGGCCGTAAACAAAAAAGAGGGGGGAATTGAGTGCGTCTTTGCTGTTTACCGCTTACGAAGCATCATAATTATTATCAATCCAACGACGACTATTGCCACTATTGCTGCTGCACCAATGCCCAAGACATAAGCGTCCGTCATTGTTGCAGGAGTGGGTGTAGCTTCAGGTGCAGGTGGCGCTTCCTCAACATATATGGCAGTCTTTGCGAATGATCCATAGTAGGCTTTAGAGCCGGGGAACCTGGCTATTACGGTGTACTCTCCGGGAACAGGCGGTTCAAACGTCAGCCTGAAGAAGCCACTATCATCAGTTGTGGTTCGACCAACCTCATAGAAGTTCTTGTTAGGGTCATATACCTCAACGACCACTTCAACGCCTTTCACGTCAGTGGGACGCGGGAACTGCTTGTAGACGTAGAGCATCCAGTCACTCATCGACTCATCAGCAACAGCGGGCACGCCGTTCGGGAACCGCATCGTCAACGCTGGGCTCTTTGTGCCGGGCGAGATATCGGTGACCATGCCTTCCACGAGGACTTTGCTGCCGTGCACCGAAATCTTCGGAGACGCCGAAACAGATGTGGCGCTTGGGCCCTTACCTAACGCAAATATCAGTAGGTCATAGGTGTCCATTTTTACGATGATGCTATCGCCGATGAAACCGCGGCCACCCCAATCGGTTCCACGTACGAGACCATTAACTCGCCATATTACTTCTCCTGTAGTTGCATTGAGGCAGACGTATGGCGCGCCGCGCGGTAGTGGGTTGTTATCAGAGTGCGCGCTGTGCCGTAGGTATATTTTGCCATCGACAATGAAATCGACGCGGATGTTCCAGTTGTTGCTCCATAGGATTTCGTTGTAGGGGTCGTAAGCCTCGTAGCTCCATAGTTTCTTGCCTGTTTTGGCATCATAGCAGTCTACAATGCCTTTAGTGCCGTGCGTATAGACTTTGCCGTCGTGTATGATGGTCCACGTTTCGAGGTAGCTTAGGTAATGTTCAGGCGGATCAGTTGGACCCCACATGTACTCGCCCGTATCCAAGTTGTAACAGTAGTTTGTGCCCAGTTCTTTCATATGCACAACGAAGACGCGGTCTTTTACGCCGACGCGTGTATAGCCAACAGTTACATTGCCCGTCGGCACATTATGAGTTTTATTGTATAGTAGGCGTCCTTCATCGCCTGGTTTCAGACTTATCGCCCAAATTGTGAAGGGCGGATTATTGAATGCTTCGCCTCCGAATCCATATGTATTTCTGTAATAGCCGATTACCAAATCTAGTGCTATATAGTAGCTTGGACTTCCTGGTAAGCCCTTGGGTATGGTTTTGTTCCATTGGTAGCCGTTCAAACCCAGAGGCGTGGCGCTTGTTACGGGGACAGAGCCTACAGCGTTAATCACTTTGCCTTGTGGTCGCCATGACCCGAATTGAGGGCTGTTTTCTGTGGTTCCCCAGTAAGCGCTGATTACCGCGGTGGAATTCCACATGGCTATCCAGCCTGCGGTTTGATCAATTTGGTATCTTAGCAGCTCACCCATTGGTCCAACAACCGTGGTGCCGCTTGGAATGTTTGTCATTGTAAATAGCCAGCGTCCGTCTGTGATGTCAAAGGCGTGCCAGTTAGTAGCGCCTCCAACTGTTTCTGATGTCCACAAGTAAGCGAAAGCACCTTGAACGTTGTAAGAGCTAAACTGCATCACTTGACCGAAAGATAATGTTTGGCGGGTACCATTAGGCGGAATAAGGGGTTTTTTCCACAGTTCTTCTCCGGTGTGTATGTCAACAGCTACAACGTAATTGTCGACTGCGGTACCGCCTATAGTGTTGAACTTATTGTAGAAGACTTTGCCGTTGATTATTACTGTGCCGGAGAATTTGCCTTCGTATGCGTCTCCACAGAAATATGAGTAATCACCAAGCGGCGCTCCAACGAGTCCTCCTTCTTCTATTGGTTTTGTCCAGAGCACATGCGCTGTTTCCGGCGCATCTTCATTGCCAGGTTCTATTGACCCAGCTAATGTATCTTGGAATTGGTATATTCCCAGCCAGTTTCCGCAGATGTTCTTCCATTCTCTGAACTGTGCGTCAACTGGTCGTGTCCAGTATTCTGTTGGAAGCGGGGCGCTAGGGTAGATGGGTATCGGTTCAGGGAGAACTTCAAGCTCCAACACGGGGCTGTCACTGGCTTCAAAATATATGTTATATCGCTGGCCGCCAGCAGTAAAGTTGTACCATTGTGCTGGGAAGTGTGTTTGAAGCTTGTAGGTGCCAGGCACGCTGGGTACGTATACTGTGCCTGTGCCGCCTGTTGAGTCTGTGCGGAATGGGCCAAGCGTCTCAGTAGAGCCATCAGGCTTCGTCACCGTAACAGTCAAGCCCACCCAGCTGTCCCGTGTGATTTGCAGTTGCTGAGTGATGCCGATGTGCAACAGTGTCTCTTGGCCTACGCCAACGGGGTTAGGTGTAGCACCAATGAAAGCGTAGGTTTTTTGATTGCCCACAAGTTGACCAGCAACGGGGAAAGCTGCAAGCGTTATTGACAATGCAAGTATTAGAAACAGAGAAAGGGCAGTTGCAGCAGTCTCTTTCGATATTGCCATCTTCTCCATTCTCCTAGCAGTATATGCGATTTAGATCGCAATTTGCTCATTTGCACTTATTTGCCTATTAAATTTTTCCAATTTGCAACAAGCTCTGTGGTATTACATGAAGCTTCAGCGTATACACAACGGACAATTCATAAAAGGCTAAAATGCTGCAGTCTCCAACAGTAGGATTTTGCTGCCTCATCGACTTTGCATAAAATAAATTAGCCTTTATTTGCTATACTATTGTATAATGGTCCGAACGGACGCGCTATCTATGATATGTAAAATTAGCACGCAATACACATACGTCATGACGGTGTGGAAGTAAGTTGCCGTTTATCTATGATTTTTCGCTTTTTCTGGTGTCAATCGTTTTTATTTCACTATCTGGTGTGCTTTTGCCGGGGCCGCTGTTTGCGGTTACGGTTGCAAAGGCTGTGAAAAGTAAAACTGCCGGTGCGCTTATTGCTCTCGGTCATGGAATCGTCGAATTTCCATTAATGTTTCTGCTTTATTTTGGACTAAATCAACTCGTTACCATACCTGAAGCAGTGCAAGTCGTAGTGGGGTTGGTTGGCGGATCGCTGATGATGCTTACCGGTGTGCAAGCTTTCCGAAACCGCAACAAAACTAATGAATCGCATAGAGGTTCAGGCAAGGATTCCATTGTGGCTGGTGTATGGACAACTGCGGCAAACGCGGGTTTCGTATTGTGGTGGCTAACAATTGGACTTGCATTAATAATGAACGCAAAACTCTTTGGACTGGTCGGGTTCTCCATATTTGCCGGAGTCCATTGGCTCTGCGACTTCGCATGGTATACGCTTGTAGCCTTGCTAATTTTCAAGTCGCAACGCTTCTGGACAAGGAGAGTACATCAGGGCGTTACATTTTTCTGCGTTGCAGTATTCTTATTTTTTGGCGCATGGTTTTTTGGTTCAGCATTATGGCAAGCCATCACAGGAACAGCGTGAAAGGAGAAAATGAAATGACAGCTGAGTTTCAGGTTGGAAAAGCGTTCATACGCATCGTGAAAGGCGACATTACAGAAATGGTGACAGATGCCATAGTAAACGCTGCAAATTCTTCGCTTATGGGAGGCGGCGGCGTAGACGGCGCAATACACCGCAAAGGAGGCCCCAAGATACTGGAAGAATGCAAAAAGATACGGGCCACAGAATGGCCAAATGGACTGCCCGCTGGAAAGGCAGTTATTACAGGTGCAGGTAACCTCAAAGCTAAATACGTTATCCACACAGTTGGGCCTATTTGGCATGGAGGAGACCGTGGTGAAGCAGAACTTTTGGCGCAGGCTTATCAGAATTCACTAAAGCTCGCCGTAGCTAAAGGGTTGAGATCAATAGCTTTCCCAGCTATAAGCACGGGCGCCTATGGTTATCCTATCGAAGACGCGTGCAAAATCGCTTTAACAGTGGTAAAAGAATTTCTGCAAAAAGAAGATGGCCTAAATGAGGTTGTGTTTGTCTTGTTTTCTGAAAGTGCATTTAAAGTCTATTTTAACATGATTTTTGGCAACGCAAATAAAACCTGTGCTGTTCCTTTTTGATCCTTTTAACCTGTTTACTCAAGCTTTATTTACGCCATAACACAATAAGGAAAGTATAGAATTGCCGCGTAAATTTACCATCAAAATTTTGCTCGGCATTGAAATAAGCTGCCAATACTTCCTGTTTACGAGTAAATTAGTGCGGGGGGTGGGATTTGAACCCACGAACCCCTGCGGGATAGGCTCCTGAAGCCTACGCCTTTGGCCAGGCTCGGCGACCCCCGCGCTTGCATGCCATCTTTTTGGTAGTTGTTGAAAATAACTCTTACTGAATAAATATGTTGCCAAGTTTTACGGGCTGCTCATTTTTGCCTAGAAAACGAGCGCCTATATTTGGCTGAATTTTACCTTTTCACGGATGGGTATGCAAAAAAGTTAAATGTATTCGTCAACGAGATATACCTTGCAAAAAGTGATTTCGTATGAATAAAACAGCAGTATCAACGCTTTTGATTGTAGGCGTAGTGGTTATCGTTGTAGTCGTCGCTGGCGTGGCAGCTTATTGGATGTTGACTAATCCTGCTGGAATAGGTGAACAAACTGGTGGTGAAGAAACTGGCGGCGAAGAGACAGGTGGTGGAACGGCGCCAAATGTTGTGGGTGCATCAAGCCTGCAGTTTGATGTAATCGCCACAATGGAAGGCGTCCAAGAAAAATACACATTTATGGCGAAAAACATGGGAACCTCCAACCTGATGATACGTGTAGACCAGACTGATGCGCAGGGCAACGCTTTCAAGTACATAATTAACTCTGTTGAACAAAAAGTGTGGGTTTATTACGACGGCCAGTGGGTGGATATGTCTGACCAATTCTCAATGTACTGGGATCAATGGAAACCCGCCTTTGATGGATATAAGAGCAGCCTCGAAGGCTGGTCAGGAATAGGCGATTATGAATACACCGCTAACGGCAACACGTTCAAAATCACTAACATACTTGTGAACCCAACCCTTCCAGATTCCCTGTTCCAACCAGGAACTCACTAAGCAAAGAACAATGTAGCTCATCTTCCTTCTTTTTCTGTATAGCGTGAAGCTGAAAGCGGAAAACAACATTTACAAGATTTTATTATATGGTTCTCTCAATTGGTTTGCGCGTACAAAAAGCTCTTTCAACTCTTCGTCGCCTGCACCTCGGCGCATAGGCGTCAAAACATCAACTAAGTTATCGTTCCGCATAAGACAGGTTTTTAGTTTGCCGTCGCTTGTAACGCGTAGTCTTGTGCAGTGAGCGCAGAACTCACTGTTCTCGGTGGGATGCACCACCTCAACTGTTACATCTGGCAGATAGTAGATATGGCGATTGTTCATGAAGCGTCTGGTTTCAACCTTAACAGCTTTTTGCCGTAACATCTCCTCATGCTCATCCAAGAAATTATGATAAACCGAAAAGTACGTGCCATCAACGTTCACAGGGTCAAGCTCGATGAGCTGCAATATGGTGCCTGTCTGCCGCGCGAAATCCATCATTTCCGGCACAGCATCAACATTGACTCCGTTTAAGACGACCATGTTAAGCTTCACCGGCTGGAATCCTGCTTCAACTGCAGCTTTGACGCCTTCTAAAACGCTTTCAATGCGCCCTTCAGTAAGCTTATGGTAAACTTCGCCGTTCAAAGTTGGCAAACTAATATTTACGCGCTTCAAACCGCATTCTCGAAGTTCACACGCTCGGGCGCCGAGCATGCTTCCGTTGGTGGTCATAGAGAGGTCTTTCACACCAGGTATCGCGGCGATTCCCTTGACTATTTCGCAAAGGTCCTTGCGCATAAGTGGCTCGCCGCCTGTAAGCTTAATGCGGTTTATGCCTAGCTCAACGGCGATTCTGGCGATTCGCACGATTTCTTCAGCAGTCATTTCTTCAGAAACTTTGTTTATGCTGCATTCTTCGCCTTCTTTGTGGCAGTAATCACAGCGTAAATTGCATCTGGGCGTTACGGCTATCCTGAGGTTAAGCAGAGGCCTGCCATATTGATCTATCAAAGTCATCGTTATTCCCGCGCGTGCCTAACGATATGGGGCGCCTCGGGCAAAATAAGCTTTTCTACAGAAATCTGTACAGCATCAGGGGAACCCGGGATACAAAACAGCACCTTGCCCTTTGCGACGCCGGCGGCTGCGCGGGACATAACCGCTGCAGAACCCAGTTTGTCATAGCTTAAACGCCGAAAAATCTCGCCAAAACCAGGCAGCGTCTTCTCAAAAAAAGGTGTGACAGTCTCGATGGTGACATCTTTGGGAGCGATTCCTGTGCCGCCGCAGAATATTGCCGCATCCAACTCTGCGGAACCCAAAACATCGTTAACTGCTTCTTTAATCATGCGCGCGTCGTCTGCGATTATCTTTTTGAAAAGCACCCTGTGCCCAGCGTTCTTCAATAAAGTCTCTATTGTGTCGCCTGATACGTCGCTTATTTTCTCGCCTTTCTGCAGTTGCTGATAACGCGAAGTGCTGCAAACAAAAACTGCAAAATTCAGCTCCTTGGGCGCAGATGCCTTGTGCTGCTTTGTGCTCTCGCTCATGCGGTTACACCTGCTTCAATTTCCTAACAACGTGAATGTTTTCTATTGACGTTGTTGGATACTGGCCAGCAGCGTCTTTCTCATACTGCTTCACCATATCCCAAATTGTCAGCAAAGCTGCGGAAACTGCAGTAAGCGCTTCCATTTCCACGCCTGTTTGCGCTTTACTTTTCACTGTTGCTGTAACTTCCACAGTATTGCTATCCAGAATTTTAGTTTCAACTTCCACGTTCGTTAAAGGCAACGGATGACACAGCGGCACCAACTCGCTTGTTTTTTTAGCCGCAAGAATCCCCGCAATTCTCGCTGTGTAAAGCGGGTCGCCTTTGGCGATTTTTCCTTCTATAATCAAGTTTACAGTTTCGGGTTTCAGCTTAATCTTCCCTTTTGCAGTTGCCTCACGTAGTATCTCCGCTTTGTCAGACACATCAACCATCGTCACGGGATTTTCCTCCAACGATTTGGATAAGATGTCGCCACCTATTTATTCTGTTCCCAAACTTCTATCAGGTTTTGCACAGCCTTAGCTTTAGGCGAGGTTTCATTGAACCTGTACATGTGAATTCGCCCATAGATCCTATGCGTCAGTATCCCCTCTGTCTCCAATAGTTTCAAATGCGCATTAGTTGCAGAATAATTCAGGTTAATACGACGGGCGATGTCAGAAACATTAAGCGCACCCAACTGTGCAACAAGCTTGATAATTTTCAGCCGTGGTTTCGAAGAAAAAACTTCCTCTATTTCCATGATATTTTCCCTTTTTATCTTTTTTCTAAAGTGGCGCTTAATTCTTTTTCCAGCTCGTAAGCAGAAATGGACTGTAAAGAAACACGTGTCGATCTGCCTCGTGCGCCAGTTGCTGTAACTTCAGTTTTCAATATGCCAAGTGCAGAGAAAAATTGAACGTACTTCCAGAGTTGAGTGTAACTGCGCGGTTTTTCACCGAATTCCTCGCATACTACCGCATACAGTTGCTCCACCTCTGACAGTGAAGCATAAGCGTTTTGATTTTCTTTGAAAAACCGGGCAACTCCAAGCAAAAACAGTTTCTCATGAAGCCCCAACGACGCTATCTCGCTTTTTCTAACAGCGGGAATTATGCTGGAAACTGCTTTTCGAACGCATTCAGGCGTAACTGAGCCAAGATTTTCGGCATCGGCATATTTCCCGGCGCGCCACAAGAGCTCAATAGCAAAGCGGGCGTTTCCACTTTCAGAAAAGCCCAGCTCAGCTATAAGACTGATTGTGTCTTCTGTAACTGTTAACGGCGCAAAAGCCATGGCAACCCTTTCGTTCAAGATATCTATAAGCTCGCTTTTTTGGTACTTTTCGAGGCTAATTACGTTGTGCTGCAATGTGCTTCTCGAGCTTGCATCTAGCTTTTCTATCGCTTTCAAATCGCGCAGAATGAAAATAAGCGACATTCTCTGCGGTTCGCCAGATCTTATTTCTTGCAGTCGCGTCAGCTTATAGACGGTTTCTGAACCTTCACGCTCAATGAGCGCGTCAAATTCATCCAAAGTTAAAATGACGTATGCGTTTTCTTCGTCTAGAACCTGTACCAACGCTTTCAACAATTCTTCTGCGGAATAACCGCGCTTCGGAAAAGTCGGGCGGAAAACAGCAAGCGCATGCTGCATTATAAGAAAGAATTTGCCGCGGTATTCGCGACAGTTTACATGTACATAGTGAAAGTTTAGCCCCCTCTTGTTTGCCTCTGCAGTCATGTCTGCTCCGAAGCGCTGAGCAAGCACCGTTTTTCCCGTGCCAACTTCGCCTGTTATGATAACTCTTTGCGTCATTTTTCCTGGCGATTGTACCAGAAAATTGAAAAATTCCATCAATAAGCGATGTTCCCTTTCTCTATGTGGCAAGCGGCGTGGAACGTAGTTAATGTCAAGCTTTGTCTCGTCTTTGAATACGCTTTGAGGGGGCACCACAGCAGTTAAACCTCGTTTAGTTATATTCAAACTGGTTCATTCTTTTCATTTGCTGCTTAATCATTATTTTTGAAGCAAAAGGCTAATAAATGCATAGTGTAATTCGTATTTGCGATATAAAAAATGATACCAAAATACTTCTTCCTAACGAAGGGCGTCGGAAAACACAAAGAGCAACTTCAAAGCTTCGAATTAGCGTTAAGAAACGCTGGTATACATCATTGCAATCTCGTCAACGTTTCCAGCATTGTTCCGCCTGGATGTGAAATGATTTCACGCGAACAAGGCTTGAAAATGGTGCAGCCTGGAGAAATCACTTTTGTGGTCTTAGCCAGAAACGCCACTAATGAACCACACAGGTTGGTCGCCGCATCTATTGGCGTAGCTATTCCTTCTGGCAAAAACCAGTACGGTTACCTATCAGAGCATCATTCGTTTGGACAAACAGACGAGGTAGCTGGCGATTACGCGGAAGATTTAGCTGCAACAATGCTTGCCACCACGATGGGCATCGCCTTTGATCCTGAAACGGCATGGGATGAAAGAAAAAAATTGTTCAAAACTAGCGGGCTAATAATCAAAACAACCAACATAACGCAGTCAGCAACAGGAGACAAAAATGGCTTGTGGACAACCACAGTTGCCGCGGCTGTTTTTGTGCCAGCGAAAAACCATAAGCTCTTAGAAGGTAAAAAGAAAGACACTTAAATTTTACGCTTATACCTTCTTTTTTTGATTGCTTTCAAGAATTTTTGGCAGCTTGCCTTTTTGCAGCTACAAAACTCTTAGTGAACACAGCATTTGCCATAGCATAGCTATTGTATGATTATTCATTCTTTAGGACGCATAGCTCTATTCCAATACTATTAAATTGGAGAATGAAAAATAACGGCTTAGCTAAAGGAGCATATGTAATGAAGTTTGCAGGCAGAACCACGACCGCCATCATACCTTTCAAGTCAAACAAGATTTTGCTTGTCAAACGGCGCACCGTGCCTTTCCGCGGATTCTGGGCTTTACCTGGCGGAAGAGTCGATCAAGGTGAAACTGTTGAGCAAGCAATAGTACGAGAGGTGAAGGAAGAAACAGGACTTTATGTGGAAATAGTGAATAAAATAGGCGAGTACCATGAGCAAGGAGTGCAGGATGATGTAGAATATGATTATTACCCAGCATGTTTTTGGGTGAAGGTTGTTGGCGGAGAAATCAAAAGGCAGGAAAGCGAAATTGAAGAAATCAAACTTTTCGATTTAAATGAGCTACCAGAAGTACTGGCTTTTGAGCATGCCCAAATGATTAGGGATTACCTTGGAATGCGCGAGAAAAACGTGAAAAAACACCCTGCTTAAGATTATGCGGACGCTTGTTCTCCTTTAATTAATTGCCATCATTGACTTTGTTGTTAGTTGAAGGCAAATGATATTAACATTCTCTGCTTACCATAGCTTTGGTGAAAGAGACCGTTGAAGCCGAAACTTCGAACACCATTGATAATTATAAATTTTAAAACGTATTTGGAAGCAACAGGACGAAAGGCTGTTGAACTCGCAAAGCAGGCTGAAAAAGTAAGCAAAGAAACTGATGTCTCTATTGCCGTGGCGCCTCAGTTTGTGGACATCGTCAGCGTAGCGAAAGCCGTTGAGATACCCGTTTTTGCGCAACATCTAGATCCAGTAAAACCAGGCAGCTACACAGGGCATGTGCTTGCGGAAGCCATTAAAGAGGCAGGGGCCATGGGAACGCTGATTAACCATTCTGAGAGACGGCTTAAACTAGTTGACATTGACGCTGCAATAGAGCTGGCGCGAGAGAAAGAGCTCATCTCGTGCGTTTGCGTTAACAATCCCAGTGTGAGTGCTGCTGCTGCCGCCTTGAAACCCGATATAGTTTCTATTGAACCGCCGGAACTTATAGGCACGGGTATTGCAGTTTCGAGGGCGCAGCCTGAGGTTGTCACCAAAACCATAAAGCTTGTGCGCGGAATCAACATGGATGTTACTGTCTTATGTGGCGCAGGTATAAGCCACGGTGAAGATGTTGCGACAGCCTTAAGGCTTGGCGCGCAAGGTGTACTTGTTGCAAGCGCCGTTGTTCAAGCGAAAGACCCTTATAGCATACTACGTGAATTTGCAGACGCAACATAATAATAGTTACGTGTGAGAAGCCTTGAAAGTCGAAGCTGAATGTGCTTCCTGTTTGCTTGCAAGGGCAACTGTGGAAGTTTATGAAGCCACAACAAACCCTGCATTACGCTTTAGAGCCATACAGGAAGTTATAAAACTACTAAACAAGGAATTCGGTCCAACAGTTATTCCAGCAGAAATAGGCACAAAACGAGATCGCCTAATAAAACGGTTGACAGGGAACAATGATCCCTACAAACGCAGTAAAAAAATGAGCAACGAGAAAGCTTTGAAGCTACTGCCTTATGCAAGAAAGATCGTGGAATCAAGTTATACACAGCAGGAACGGTTTAAGAAAGCGTGCTTATGCGCCATAGTAGGTAATATAATGGAATTTGACATCCCAGGACACAAGTTTTCCTTCAAAACTTTAACTAAAAGCTTCAGAGAAGCCGCGAAAGACTTGGTGGTGGATGACATTGACAAGACCTATGAAATCACGAAAAAGGCAAGAAGCGTTCTTTATTTGGCTGATAACGCTGGTGAAATCGTTTTTGACACGTTGCTGGTTGAACAGCTGAAGAACATGGGCTTAAAAGTGACGTATGTTGTTAAAAGCGGACCAGTTATTAACGATGCTACTCTAGAAGATGTGGAATTTTCTGGCATGAATAAAATTGCAGATAATATATTAACTACAGGCACAGACGCGGTTGGACTACTGAAAAAAGAGGTCTCGCCAGAATTTCTGAAAGTTTATGACGAGGCAGAACTTGTCTTCGCTAAGGGCATGGGTTACGCTGAAACCTTAACTGAATATAAGCTTATGAAGCCTCATTTGCTTTTATTCAGGACTAAATGTAACCCAGTAGCAAACTATTTCTGTGCACCACGCAATAAGAACATCGCGAAGCTGATGCCATAAATGAAGTTGCCCGCCATAAGCTTCACCAACAAAGAGCTTGAGCATTTTGATGACGCCATCCAAAGGGAATGGCTTATAACAAATGGGTTAGGCGGCTACGCAGCCAGCACCGTGTTGGGTTTAAACACAAGAAAATATCATGGCCTCCTTGTGGCTGCGTTACATCCGCCGGGCAACCGCACCGTCTGCCTCGCAAAACTGGATGAAGAAGTTCAAGTAGGTAACGTTGTGTATCAGTTTGGCGCCAACGAATTTCAAGGCAAGATTTTCCCAAAAGGTCATCTGTTCTTAAAGGCGTTTTCGGTTTCCCCTTTTCCAAGCTACACTTATGGCGTGCATTCTATCAAAGTTAAAAAAACGATTTTCATGCCTCAAGAGAAAAACGCTGTGGCAGCGCTTTATAAAGTGTTAAATGGCAGCGAGTCTGATGTTAAATTTAGAATTTTTCCACTTCTCACCTGCAGACACTTTCACTCAGTTATAGATAGATGGAGAACGCCGCTGTGCTTTAGTCAACAGCAACATGGCAGCGAAGTAAAATTAGCCTTTGACATGCCGAAAGCTGCTATTGCTATCCGTGCTACAACAGGCAGGTTCATTGAAAACCCAGCTTGGGTCGAGCGGTTGTACTATCGTGAAGAAGCGAACCGAGGCGAAAGCAGCACAGATGACTGTTATCAGCCAGGATACTTCGAAGTAATAGTGCCGCGTAAGCGTGAAGAAGAATTCGCCATAGTGACGGCAGCAAGCGAAAACAGCCAAAAATGCACCGCAATACTGCACACAGTTGGCAGTACAACAGCTGATGTTAAAAGGCAGTTTAAAACGACGATGGCGACCCGTGAGCGCATATTAGCCGCATTTTATGCTTCTCTCAGTCAAGTACCACCAAGCGACTGGTTAAATTGGCTTCTTCTATCTGCAGACACGTTTATTGTTAAAGGCGCCGAGGGAAAAATATCTGTTTTAGCAGGTTATTTCTGGTTTGAAACATGGGGCAGAGACATGTTTATTTCATTACCAGGCCTGCTATTGACGACGGGCAGATTCGAAGAAGCACGCCGAATGCTCTTACATTTCATGTCATACTGTAGGCGGGGGTTAATCCCCAATTACGTTGACGATAAGTCGGGCGAAGCAGCCTACAATACGGTTGACGCAACGTTATGGTATGTTAACGCTGTCTTGCAGTTTTTGAAGTATACGGGCGACTTCAAGTCTGTTCAGAAGCAATTATGGGAAGGGCTGAAGACCATTATTTCCTATCATGAACGAGGCACTGACTTTGACATACGCGTGGACAGCGACGGATTGCTTGTGCATGGGCCGCGACTGACTTGGATGGACGCTGAAGTGGATGGCAAAGCTGTTACGCCGCGGGCCAGAAAAGCCGTGGAAATCCAAGCTTTATGGTATAACGCTTTAAAAACGATGAAGTTGCTGGCAAGAAAGTTTGAAGAGCCAAGTTTGGCAGAGAAATATGAGGAGATGGCTCAAGTAGCTGAAAAGAGTTTTAACGAGAAGTTTTGGAACCACAAAAACTCATGCCTATTCGATGTAGTCGAAACGGCCTATGCTGACGCAACACTTAGACCTAATCAGATAATCGCGGTGGCTTTAGATTTCACCATGCTTAACAAAGACCGATGCATGAAAGTAGTTGATGCCACACGCCGAGAACTTCTAACACCCTTCGGTTTAAGAACACTCACACCAAAAGCGCCAAGCTACAAGGGAATGTACGTGGGGGATAGACAAAGCAGGGATCAAGCATATCATAACGGTACTGTTTGGCCCTGGCTTTTGGGGCCATATGTAACGGCGCTTCGTAAAGCGGAAAGCTGCAACACACATGATTTGAAAAATCTTTTAATGCCTTTATTCACTGAGCAGCTTACTCAAGCAGGACTAGGCACTTTAAGCGAGATTTTTGATGGCGACCCACCGCATCTGCCGCGAGGCTGCATCGCACAGGCATGGAGTATCGCTGAACCTTTGCGCGCTTACATAGAAGACGTGCTGTGTATTAGGCCGAAATACGAAGATATTTTGCTGGTCTAAACGGTTATGGCTTTTCTGAGTTCAGCCGCTGTATTTTCAGGCTTGACGGTGTTTATGTATACTCCAGTGTTTTTTTCGAACCCTGCCCAAATTACTAGTTTTGGATAAACTTCTAGATGCCAATGATAATAGTCTTCTGCGCTTTGATTGAGTGCAAGATGGAATCCGTAATTGTAGGGCGGATCGTTCACAACGTCTTTTAGCGCTTTTAAGCTTGTTTTCAACGTTTCAGCGAACACGGTGATTTCTGTGTCTGTGAGATTAAGGATGTTCATGTCATGCTTCTTAGGGAGTATCCAGAACTCTAGCGGATGCACGCTGGCGTAAGGTGCAATAACCACAAAGCATGGGTTCTCAAGGATCAACCTCGGGCTTTTTGATTCTTTTTCTATTATGTCACAAAAGGCACATTTTTTATGTTGCTTATAGAAACTTCTGCTTGCTGTCATCTCTTCTTCAACTATTTTTGGGATAGTGGGTGTGGTTATTATTTGACTATGAGCATGCGAGAGCGAAGCACCTGCCTCTTTACCGTAGTTACGGAAGATTGAAACATACTTTACGTAGGGTTTTGCCGATAGCTCTCGTAACCTGTCGATGTAGGCATTAATCAGATGTTTTAGTTGCGGTAGCGTAGCATCAGCTGGATCTTCGTCGTGATTCGGCGATTCAACTAAAACTTCGTGATGCCCAACAGCGTAGCCGAAATTATCGCTTTCCATTATTTGCACTTGCTCCTTTGGCGGGATAAACGCGGGATATAGATTGGGGATAACGCGAATAAGCCAGTTCTTAGGGCGCATGTCATTGTAATCTTTGCCTTTTTCTATTTCTCCATTTGGCTGTTTAAGGTAAAGTAAAACAGCCGGCGGCGTCATATGCTCGTTGCCAACGCAGAGGGGACAAACGCTATCTTGCGCTGCGGTGGTTTTTTGTTTGGCGAAATCGGTGGGTCTTCTGCTGCGTTCAGTGGCAATCACAACCCAGCGGTCTAACAAATAATCTTTCCTTAACTCATTGTAAACCATTAAGGTAAGCACCTATCGAATTAAAAGAAATGTGCATGCAGCATTTTAGCGTTTCCGAAAGCACTAAAGTGCTTGACAGATCCTTGAACGGGAAGTGTGAATTTAGAGGCATGTAACCAAACTTGGTAGCGGTGTGAAAATGAAGCTAAGATGTTTGGGCGAGTTGACGGCGGTGTTAAGTGAATTCTGGAGGATTTGCCCTTTTCCGCTAGTCAACTTCGCCCGATTGGCCCAAACGCATCTTTTTGTCTTTGGAGGTCGTTTGTGGGGGTGGGACACAAATGCCCTTCGGTTTCATTTCTTTTTCTGCATATCTTTAATAAAATGTTTAGGAAAGCAAAATAAGTAGTTTTAGTCACCCGTATTCGGAATAAAAGCCAGAATAAAATGCTAAATAAGATTTAAAGCCCTTTTTATTCACGATAAACGAACAAAAAATAAGGAACCCAGAGTTCAAAGAACAAGGTAAAGGCCAAGTCATTTTAACTTCAATAGGCATGTAAAATGCAGAAACCTAATATGTGTCTTCGGCATTTTCGGTTCAGAAAGGCCTAGAACTGTAATAAAAAGTATAAGAAAGGTTCAGGTTTATTTTACGCTTTAGGAGAAAGCTTGCAATGCATCTGGAAGAGATGAAAAAAGAAATTGAGGCTCTCGTTATAGAAAAGGGCTTCTATAATAAACCTGAAGACATCCCCAAAAAGCTCCTTTTCGCTTTCATCGAACTGGGAGAGGCAAGTGACGCATGGAAAAAAGGCGAAACAGAAGAGAAAATCGCAGAGGAACTCATTGACACTATGTTCTACATTTTAGACGCAAGCAGGTTGGCATGTCCAACAATAAACATGGATGAAATGTTCAAAAAGAAACTCGCCAAAAACCGCAACAGACCATATCAGTACGGTGAGGGCCACAGAAAATTCGTGAAAGGTTAGGCAGTTTTGCCGAAAAGCTTATGCCACCCACATGTATGACACTGGGCTGCCTTCTGCTTTGCATCGACATCTAACTTGCCACTGCAGACAGGACATTTCATGTTTAACTACGTCCTTCTCTCCTTACTGTGATAAAGACAAGTGCGGGTTAATAACGGGTTATTCCGAATTTTGCAATATAACCTATCACAAAGCATGATGATAGGGCAATGAGCCGCTGTTCAAGTTTTTATGACAGCTTAGCAAATTATAGACTTGTTGAGACGAAAAATGAGCTTTGATTATCCTGCTTTAGTGCGCTTTCGATGTATAAAATGTGGACTATGTTGCGGCGACACGAAAGAAAAGACACGCCACATACTGCTTTTGAAGGCAGAGGCGGAGCAAATTGCTAAGGTAACTTTGAAGCCTATTTCGCTGTTTGCTTTTAAAATTAGTGGTAACGCGCCTTACATTTACGAAATGAAAAAAACGAAGGATGGAAAATGCGTGTTTTTAGAAGGCACCAAGTGTACCATTTACTCTGTGAGACCTTTAATCTGCAGGTTTTATCCTTTTGAACTTAAAGTTGATGACGACGGAAAGTACACGTTTTTTTACACGTCTGAGTGTTTAGGATTAAACGTGGGTTCCGTGTTGAGTAAGAATTATTTTAGGAAATTGTTTCGCATGGCGTGCCTAAGAGTTGGCAGCAGCGCGTGTGAACGAAACTTTGCTTAGTAGGTTGTAACTGGAAAGGCCGTTTGATCTCTGTAAGTAGGATAAACGGTTTTGTGGGTGCTGCACACTATTGGTCGTGTTTGCTTGTATTTATAGCCACATTCGCATTCGAAGCCTGTGATTTTGCCGTTTTTTAGTGAAATTGGGCGCCATTTGTGGCTTTTGCAGTTGGTGGTTTTTTTGTGGATTTTCCATAGTGTTTTTGCTTCGTCGTGTGTGATTGTTGCGTTTTGTTTGGCTGCTGTTACGTACCATATTAGGTAGGCTGCGAATGAGATCCATATTGCGGACAGGGCGATTATTATCATGTTTTTCACCTTGTGTATTTTTGTTTTACACTTATACAATATGTCTGAATACAGACATATTATTGATTTTAGAATATAGCATCTTACGATATAAACTTTACTGTGTATTCCGAGTGTAAAACAACCCGATTAAAGCTGCTGCAGCACATCCGCCTTTTCCAAAAGGTAACCACAATAATGACACTTCAAAGACAAGGGCTCTTCGTTCTGCACATAGAATTTAGAAGCCGCAGGTTCATTACTATTGCTTATACATGCCGGGTTAGCGCATTTTACTATGCCTTCTATTATTTTTGGCAATTTAACCTCCAACTTCTCCACAACACAATAATCGCGGATAATATTAATAGTGGCGTGAGGAGCCACCAACGCGATTTTGTTAACTTCAGCGGTGTTAAGCGCTCGCCCCTCAATTTTCACGATGTCCTTCACTTTGAATCGTTTGCTTGGAACGTTAATAGCTATGGTCATAACTCTCTTTTCACGACCGGTTATCCCCAAAATTTTTACAACATCCAACGCGTACCCGCCGCTTATATGATCAATAACAGTACCATCCTTAATTTTTGATACACGCAGCTCCTTCTCGATCATTTTAAAATTCCCCATTAAGAGCCTATGCCGCAAGTAATAAATAAAAATTTTACATAAGCGCACTATTTTTCTGCTGCAAACTTAGCGCACGATGACTTGCACACTTGTTTTAAATCAGAAGCGGATCCAAAGAAAAACTCAAAGAGCCCGATGTTTCGACGCGACTGGAAAAGACTAAGTCATGATGTTTCAGTGTTTCGTTGAGTCTAAGACTATATAGAGAATGTTGTTTCCGCGTAGCAGTACATTTCCATAGTTTGTGAGGGGCTGCTCATCTTTGCTTTCAGTTGCTCCTTCCAGAAGAATGTTCATGTGCCCATCACACTTGATCATCTTTCCCTTATATTCACAACCGTTCTTAAGCACAACTTCAATGTTCCCGTGCAACTGTTTGATGAGGACATTTAGAGGTTTTTTACTTGGTTCCATTATCGCACCATGTTTTATTGGCTAATATATGCATATGCAAAACCCATCATATATAAAAATTTTTATGGAAATAAACAGAATACAGTAGAAAACCATCAAGTAACGAAATAGTTCTATATGACTAAAACTGTACCAGCGCCGCTGCGCGCAGTTGCTTTTACCCTACTCTTTTCTTGTTTTTTAGGAAACGCGGCTATGGCATCTTTTCTAAAATGTGAAGCAAAACCTATGGGAAAAATGGAAGAACAAAAGATGATTTAGCAACTTGGGTTATTACTTCTGATGACGGCTTCGCTACAGCTGGTTGTATAGGATTCTTGGGCACTGGTTCTGGCGATTTTTGGCTATTTAGGACGAAAAGTGTGCATCCCGCTCGCGGCGCTGCCACTCGCGCCTTTCTTGATGGTGTTAATCGCGGGCGCTTTTGGTGTAACAATCACTGCAATTGATGCTTGCTCAGTTTATCTCTCTAGAAGGCATAAATCCAGGTCATGAAATGCGACAACAGTGCTCAAATTCCCTCTTTTTCTCGCCATTTTAAGTCAGACACGTAAAAAGATGGTGATCGCGAGTTTATCCGGGTATAACCATTGTTTAAGTTGAAGAATGGCTACTGGTTTTCTGCTACTGCGCGAATAGCCCCTCTATAGGTTTCTGCAATGAATCGCTAATATGCGCCAAATATGACGGTGGCACAGTGCATTGAAAGCAAGGCTCGTTGTAAGTAGCAAGCATTGTGCAATGATTTCAAAATGTTTTCTATAAGAATAGAAAATGACTTATACTAAGCTAAACCATACGTTTTATTAGTTCGTTTATTGCTTCTCCGCGGTATCCTGCTTCTCCGCCTGAACTATAGCTTTTCTTGATTTTCCCTTTAAACCCCTTGCTTGGAGGAGGTAACCTTAAAACAGGTTGAATGCTAGGTAGTTTCTGGTACTCCACTTTGCAGTTTGCGATTGCTTCGGCAAGCGCGTCTAATGATGCGTATCCGATTTTCTGAGCGTACTCATCAGTCAGTTTCTTGTTACCAGCCAAGCGACCGCGTTTTTTCAGTAGCAAAGCTACAGTTTCTTTCGAAACTTCTCCCCATGTTACATAATTCTGCACTCGGCTCAGCATGCCCAAGTATGATGGGCGATTATCGATAAGCACGGCATGGTTAATTCTAACCAAACGGAGCATCTCAAGGGTTTCGCGTGCTTCACGCTGGGCGCTGATTACACCTCTCACCCTTACAACAGCTAAACACTTGCGCGTAGCGGCTTTTTCAGTCAACTATCTCACCCAGTCCTCTTGCGTTATAAGACCGTATGTCTTTCGTAAACCATCAAAAATTGCACAAGCATAGGAAGGCACAGTTCTCGTTGAACCGCGACTTCTCACCCAAAGATCCTTCACGCCTGCCAAGTTCAAAATAACTTTTGCTACTTCGCTTGCTACAAGCCCCAAGCCTCTTGGCCCTGGCACGATAACTACTCTTACGCCACCGCATTTGCCTTCAACTTGGAAGGGAATCGAATGGGGTTTCCCGCAGCCGCATTCCCAGCTACCGCATCCGCGCTTGACAGGAACAATGTTTAGGCGCGCTACTGCAGCAGCTTTTTCTATTGCAGTTCGAACTTGGCTAGCTTTTCCAGATCCTAAGCCTACGTAGCCGTCTCTATTTCCAACAGCTACGATAGCTTTAAACCGCGATTTTTCGCCTGCGTCAGTTTGCTTTTGAACCAAGTTAACATTTATCACTTCTTCTTGCAAGTCAGGAAGTAAGGCATCAACAATTTGAGGTTCCGCAATTTTCAAGCCGCTCAAGAAAACCTCATCCATGGACGTTATTCTGCCTTCTTGAATTAGTTTTCCTAAACGGGTTTTAGGAACCCAGTTTTCCAAGCTTGTTCCTCGTTCAACTTCACGGTAACTGCTGCTCATGCTTTCTTTTCACCCTTTTTAAATGAATTAACGATGTTAGCTTTCGTTTTGGTAAAATGATCAGGAAGTTTTTCAGGTGAAATCTTCTGCTCCAAATACTTGGAGAATTTGGCTGCGTAGACTTCAGGGTTAGAAGCCAAACTCTTGCCGTACGCGGCTATGTGCTTGCCTTCTATTCGTTCCGCAACAATTTTCTCTTCAGAACAAGGAACCTCAATACCAGCATCCAAAACACCTTTCAAGGCCGTGAAAACCCTGGCGCCTTTAGTTGGCGCAGCTAAGCCCATATCCAAAATAGCTTCTGTCACTCCTTTTGCTTTGGCTTTCAACCCGCAGAGCAAACCTGTCAAGTAGGCTGCTGGGACATTGCCAGTTGGAGCTTTCCAACCATACTGCATTAATTCTCGGCTGTGCGCTGAAGCCAAAACCTCGTCACCGTGCGGTTTAGCAATAACAATTTGCACAGTAACGTTCTTGAGCGAACAACGCGTAACAAGCCGTGGCTTCTCGGAGAGAATCAACGCCTTACGCGCCCTGTAGTCAGTTTTTCCTTCTCTTCTCCGCCTAAGCGGTACTCGATAAACGGAACTACGTGCCATCAACGCTTCCTCCATAAATCATGAGCTCTCAAATAACGTTCCAAATCAGCAACTGATCCGAACCTTCCGCTGCTAGCGGCTCTGTACATTTTTCTGTAAGTGTCTTCTGTGATAGCGCGGGTTGCTTTCAATTCGCGAAGCCTCTTCCTCAAAGAACGAATCCGACTGATCCATGCTTCTTTCTTGGGAATCTTCGCGTAGCCAGTACCGGACCTGCTGCCTGGACCTTTACGTCGACCTCTCTTTTTCTTTTCTTGAATTGTTTTTGCCCGAGCGCGGCTTACACCTTTTTCCGGCAAGGCTTGGATTACTTTTTCATGAATAAGCTTTCTAACTTCTTCTCTGGTTATGGCGGCCTCTACATCCTCCATTCGCTGAGGGTCAATCCATACCCTATTTTGACCTACTTTCAGTATCTGAGCGGCCAACCGTCTTTGATTACTAAGGTCAGTCATTGCTCCTCATCTCCTTTCGCGTGCTTAGCTTTCGCGCGTGCACTTCTCGGTTTCGCTTCTTTATCCTTCGCTTCAACTTCCTTCTTCTTTTTAGCGGCAGGCTTCTTTTGCACAGTCTTACTCTCAACCGCCGGAGCCTTTTCAGTTTCCTTCTCAGTCTGCTGCTCAGCGGTTTCCGCTGGTTTCGCCTCTTCTTCTGGCGTTTCTTTAGCTGGCTTGAAATTCAAAATTAAAACCTTACGCTTCTTAGCTTCAGCGACAATTTGAACACGTTTTTTCTTGCCAACTGTGTGAGCAATCCGTGCCGCCTCGGTTTTAGGATCAATCTTGGCTATGTCTTCAGGTTTATACACCAAGATTTCTTTGTATCCAGAAGGATGAAGACCCCGAGCTTCTTTGGGTCCACGGTAGCCAGTGTTGACTGATGGCGGCCAACCCTTTACTTTCTGGCGCATTTTGTTGTCTATTCCACGAGGTCTACGCCATTTTTCTTTCAACTTCAAATAGCGCCAGCTTTCTGACTTGACAAAGTCAGGTTTCTTCTTTTTAACGCGTTTTCGCGTTTTCAGCGCTTTCTGTAATGCTAATACATCTTTTTCGGCCATTACTCGATTCCCTCACTTCGTTCATACACGTATATGCCGTCAAGGAAAACACGCGGATCTTTCCGCTTAACCTTTGTTGCCTGTTCAATGTTTGCGGCGGTTTGACTTACATCTTCTAAGTTTATGCCTTCAACAACTATGTCTTCGCTTTGAACTTTGACTTTAACGTCACCAATTATCTTGGCTTTTCTTGGGCGCCTTTCGCCAGTGAAGTTTTCAATCACAACAGTTTTGTCTTGAACTTTAACGGTTATTGGAAAGTGAGAAAATACTATTTTCAGCTTGTATGAAAAGCCTTTTTCTACACCAGTGATCATGTTTTGGATATGCGAGTGAGCCGTGCCCACCATTGCCGCTTCTTTCTTGCGAGGCCATTTAGCCCAAACTCGAACGATTTTACCGTTACTTTCAATTGATATTGGAGTGGAAGAGAAGTCGCGTGTCAAAGTGCCTTTTGCGCCTTTAACTGTAACTTTACGTCCTTCAACGGTTACTTCAACATTGTCTGGAACTTGAATAGTTTTGGAAATTTCTGGCAACCGCATTAGAAACACCCATCAATAAACGAAAGCTAACAGTCTTCCTCCAATATTTTTTTCTTCAGCTTCACGGTGAGATATTACGCCTGACGATGTTGAAACAACAAGTATCCCCACATCTCTTGAGGGTAGGAATTTCTTTTCCCACTGCTCAAATTCGCCTACCTTAACGGGAAAGCGAGGCCTGATAGCGCCGCACTTATTTATCCTACCCAGCAATTGTACTTTGAACTTACCTGAACGACCATCATCAATGAATTCAAATTCTCCGATGTAACCATTCAATTGCATTATCCTCAGCACGCGACCTAAAAGCTTGGAAGCAGGGCTAATTACACACTCGCGCTTATTGCGAATCTCATTATTTATTATTGTTATTAGACCATTTGCTAACGTATCCATTGCTTTCACGCACTATTCATATTTTTTAAATCCAAGTTTCGGCGCTGCTTCCCTAAAACAGTGCCTACATAAATATAAATTGTAACGTCTAATAATAGGCCCATACGCGCCGCATCGAGTGCAAGGTCGCGAACCTTTGCCGAATTTTCTTGTTTTCTTAATTTGCTTTTTAGCCATATCTTCTTATTCCACCTATTTTATACTATTTCAACTCCTAAAGTTTGTTTTACGAAGGCAATAGATTCGGCAGGTGTAAGCAAATGCTGGCGGCCAATTTGCGCTTTCTTTTTTCGTCTGATTTTAACGCGCTGACCAGGCCTATTCACGGAAACACATACGTCCATGCCGAATATGCCAATATTAGGGTCGTACTTTACGCCTGCTATTTCAATGTGTTCTTTTATGCCGAAAGCAAAGTTACCCTGCTTATCAAACGATGAACGAGACAGTTTGTTATCAACAACTGGCAGAACTTTTTTAAGAAAGTCGACGGCCGCTTGTTTTCTCAGAGTCACAATACACGCAGTTGACTCGCCTTTTCTTATTCCAAAATCTCTTATGGTTTTTTTGACTTTTCTCTTAGCAGGTGTCTGATTGGTCAACTCCTTCAATACAGCAGACGCCTTCTCTAATGGCTCACCTGATTTTCCAACGCTGATATTGACAACAACCTTTTCTATTCGGGGTTTAAGCATAGGCTGCTCTTCCCACATCTTGAAAAATTCTTCCTCAGACACTGGCTGTTACCTCCGGTAGAGATATTAGAGGACTGGTGTCGCCCACTACAAAAACAAAGTCCAAAACTGTCTGGTAGAGATTGCCCTTTTCGTCTTTGATCACCACTAGAGCTTGCCTTCGCTTTTTTGATTTAGTCTTCTCAATTTCGACTATCCTGCCGTACTTTCCAATGTTTTTCCCGCCAGTTATGACCGCTAAATTGCCTTCTTTGATCTTCAACTGCGCAAGAACGTTTCTTCCCGGAATCTCAAGCTTCAAGGTATCAAAGGTTTCGTAAGCAACTGCCTGTGAGCTTTCAGACTGCTCATTTTTTACAAGCAAGTTTGAGCCGTCGTGGAGAGCAATTTGTATGGCTCCGTTTTTAACTAAAGTTTTGTCTTCAACTCTGAACAATTTGAAGCTAGCTTCCTCTTTACTAATTGGATTAAGGATCAACCCTTTGTGTGAAGGCAAGACTCTGTAGAACTTTTCCATGTCCGGAATTGCAATTACATCCATCAAACCAACTGGAAAGTCATCTCTGCGCCTGACCTTGCCGTCAACGTAAACTTTGCCCTGCGCAACAATGAATCTCGCTTCCTTGCGATTCTCAGCTACTCCGAGAATATCGCGGAGAACAAGTGAGAGTGGTAGACACTTTTCAAGTGAGTGAGGACCAGCTGAGGGTCTTACTGCCCAATAAAATTCTTTTTTATGAATAGGCCAGAATCTTGGAGCAACCTTTCGCTTTAATCTTCCTGCTTTTCCTTTTTTACCCAAAACTACGTTCCTCCTTTCTTAACACCACTTTCCCTTTTTGCTGGTGCTTTTTTCACCTTTTCAGGTTTCGTTTCTTTTTTAACAGGCTTTTCTTCAGTCGCTGCGGCTTCTTTCTTTTTCCTTTTTGCCGGCGCCTTTTCCTCCGCTGTTGACCCTGATTTCGCCTTCTTTTCCGCAGACTCTTTCCGCGCTACTTTAGGTTTGGCTTCTGTCACTTTCTTTGAGGGCTTCTTTTCAGTAGCAACTGCAATTTCTGGTTCGGCAACAGCCTTTTCTTTTTCAACTTCAGCCGCTTTTTCTGGAAGCTTCTCTACCTTCTTAGGCTCTTTTTCTTTTTTAGGCAACGCCAGCTTCTTTCTTTCAACAATTTCTTGCCGCCGTTTGTCATCAAGCTTCAAATTTTTAAGAATAACCTTTGAGGGATGCACTGGAACAAATATTGTTGTTCCATCAACTTTCTCCCGTGTTAAGCCTTCAATGAAGATACGCTGTCTCTTTAAATCTACACGGTTGACTTTACCTTCAAATCCCTTGTGATCGCCTCTAATTACCTGTACAGTGTCGCCCTTCCTAACGGGAAGCGACTTGACACCCTTTGACGAAGCAAGTTCCTGTGAGAGAGGAGCACTCATGAATTTGTGACGCAAATGTGCTGGTGCAGTGTAGAGTTGTTTTCGCTGTTTTCTCGGAGACTTTACGGGTCTTGTTACTTGCATGCACATTTCACCTACACTATTATACTTGCGGCACTCGCTATTCTCGGCCACCTTTCAGCCGCTTCTTTTGCTACAGGACCACGAATTTCGGAACCTTTCATTTCGCCATCAGGCGTTATAATCACCGCGGCGTTATCTTCAAACTGAATCCAGACGCCGTCGATTCTTCTATAGGCTTTCTTTTGTCTTATTATCACGGCTTGGAAAATTTTCTTCCGCATGTCCGGTGAACCTTGCCTTACGGACACGGTAACTCTGTCGCCCACGGTAGCGGTGGGATAACGTCTCAAGCGACCCTTATATCCGATGGATTGGACTAAGCGTAAGACTCTTGCGCCAGTGTTATCAGCGCATCGTAATATTGAACCAGCTAGCAATCCTCGCGTAATCTTCTGACCATGGGAAAGCATACCTTTTGCGACAAGTGCTCTCTGTTTCGCCTTAGCTGCCATTTCACTTCTCCTCCAGTCTCTCCACAACAACAAAAGATACTGTTTTGCTTATTGGGCGACACTCTGCAATTCTGACTTTTTCACCTTCTTTCGCGTCAATACATGGCGGATTGTGCGATGGAATATGCCCACTCCTTCGCTCATAGCGCACATATTTAGGTGAGAATTGCAGGTATCCGCGTTCTACAACAACAGTTTTATCCATTTTCGCGCTTACTACGACGCCTTCTAAAACGCGACCTCTTATAGCTAATGTACCATGGAAAGGACAATTTCTATCATTGCAGGATTTTTTTGGTTTCTTAAAAGTCAGGGACATGTCACCACAACCTCTTCATGCTTTTTTTAAGTCGATCTTCAGGTCTTCCAACTAAAAGTTTGCCGTCGATTTCAACAACAGTTCCGTCAGCAAATTTGAAATGGAAAACTGCCATGTTTTTTATCACCTGCTTTGGCTTTCCTTTATGCAGAATCATGAAGGTGTTTTTTGTTTCATCAATTACTTTGCCACTTAGCCCCACGTAGCGGGTATGTGGACTTTTTGCGATTTTCCCGTCAGCGCCTATAAACTCGTGACGTATTATGTCAGAAGTTACTTTCATTTGGCCTTAGTCTCCTTTTTGCTTTTAACTTCTTTTGTCTCCTGTTTTCCAATGCCAAGTTTGCTTTCGTTTTCAATGGTAAGTATCTGTGCGATTGCCTTCCGCAGTTCTCTTATTCTAGCAGGATTCTCCACGGCGCCGCCTGCCTTAATCATGGTTTTCAATTTTGCTAACTCTAACCTTAACTCAGAAAGCTTGGTTTTCCGTTCTGCAGATGACATAGCACGGATTTCTTTAAGTCGCAATAGGGGCATTTACTCCTTTGCCTCCTTGCTTTCTTCAACCTCTTTCGAGGCAGACTCAACTTGCTCGTCAGCAGACTCTTTGAGCGGCTCTTCGGACACTTGCTCCTTTAATGAGGGCTCCTCTATTTTTTCCTCGACCTCTTCAGGAGGTAACGCATCTATAATTTCTATTTTATCTGGAAACTTGGCGTCCGGCGGCATTATCTTAACTTTCACGCCGAAAATGCCGGGTTTAAGCTGAACGTGAACTTCAGCTTTCCTCATGTATTTCAATGCGGGATCACCGCACCGCGGAAAGTAGCCAGCACGGAATTTTTCGAAATGTGCACGTTCAGTACGCAACTTGCCGCTTATCACTATCTCTATACCTAAAGCGCCGGCAGCCATGACTTGGTTTATAGCCCAAAAGCCGGCACGCCTAAAGTGAACACCCCTCTCAAGTGCCGAGGCGATGCGAGAGGCAACTACAAACGCGTTAAGTTCAGGAACTTCAATTTCTGAAACAGAAATCTGCGGGTTAGAAACCTTGAAATGCTGCTCCAAAGTCGTGGCGAGCTCCTTTATTGTTTCTCCGCCGCGACCGATCACGAGACCTGGGCGCATAGCGTAAATGACAACGTGAGTACCCAAAGGCGTCTTGGATATGTCAACTCCGCCATAGCCAGCGCGTTCAAGTTTTTTTTGTAGAAACTCGTCTATTTCGGTTCTTTTGATTGATTCGCTAATAAAACGTTTAACAATGGACATTAAAGCGCTCCCCCTTGCGCAGGCTTTTCTTCTAAAACGATTTCAATGTGCGTTGTGGTTTCATACTTCGGTGAAGCTCGCCCATGTGCTCTGGGCATGTACCTCTTTATCTTTACACCTGGATAGGCAACAGCGTGAAGTATGCGAAGTCTATCTACATCTAAACCCTTGTTTTCCGCGTTTGCCTCTGCAGATTCAATCACGCGTAAGATTTGTTCCGCTGCTTTCACAGGGTATCTTCCCGCGAAAGCCTTTGTAAGTCCGGCGCGGTGTCCAAGCTTCTTTTTATATCTCTTGAAGGGAACTGCCTTCTTTTTTGCCACAACTGCTTTAAGATATGCCTTAGCATTGGCAAGCATCATGCCCTTAATGGTGCGGCATACTTCGCGAGATGCCTTATGAGATACTCTGAGCTCTCGACCGCTGGCTTTCGCTGTCTTTTCAGGATCCAGCTCTTCTTCGATTATGGAGTATCCCCATTTTGGCATTTTTGCATCTTCTCCAACTGTGCAATTCAACTGCGCAATTGCGATTTATATGGCTTTCCGTAGCAAAACTAGTTTAGCTAGTTCGAAGTGCGCGAAGTCCCAATTCTGGGACGCAGGCGTGTACGTGAGGTGTCAAGAGTATTTTTGATTTTTGCCTTTTATAGTTTTTTCTAAAATGCTTAGAGCTACACGGTTTTTGATGATGCAATATGCGCGTGCTTTCTCTGTTTTAGCAGGGCAGTGTGTGTCATGTTTAAATATGTGCGGCTGGTTCTTGTATTTTCACGTTCTAATTCAGGGAGGCATAAAAAGGATGCCCGCTATAGAAGTTGGCAGAATATGCGTAAAACAGTTTGGTCGCGAATCTGGAAAGAAATGCGTCATAGTCGATGTCGTAGATAAGAGCTTCGTTCTGATAACTGGACCGAAGAAGATCACGGGTGTAAAAAGGAGACGCGTTAACATTAACCATATTGCACCCACCGAAGACACCATCCCGATTACGAGAGGTGCTTCCGACGAAGAAGTAATTCAGATGTTAGAGGCCGCTGGCAAACTGAAAGAGCCGGCTGCAACTGCAAAGCCGATGTAAACTCTTAATACTTCAAACTTTCTTTTTCTACTTCAAGGAGAGCCAAGTTTGCCGAGGACAGCTGCCCCATGGGAAGTCAAGCGAGAATTGTTTATAAAAGCAGAGGACACAACAGACCCCGCTTACGGCCATAAACCTGCTGAGAGACCAGCGGAAGAGTACATACGCTACGGCGTAATAAACTTAGACAAGCCTGCTGGACCAACAAGCCATGAAGTCGCTGCTTGGCTAAAGAAAATCATGCACTTAACAAAAATAGGGCATGGCGGCACATTAGATCCGAAAGTCACCGGCATCCTACCGATTACGCTTGAAGATGCAACAAAAGTTGTTCAAGCACTTCTTTACAGCGGCAAAGAATATGTCTGCGTTATGAAACTTCACGGCGACGCTGAGGAAGCACAGATCAAAGGAATCCTCAGAGAGTTTGAGGACTTGATTTATCAGCGCCCTCCATTGCGTGCTTCAGTTAAACGTCAACTGAGAACACGCCGCATATACTACATTGATTTTCTAGAAAAAGATGGACGAAACGTGCTCTTTAAGGTGGGCTGCGAGGGCGGAACATACATTCGCAAACTTTGCTATGATATAGGCGAAATCCTTGGAACTGGCGCACACATGCAAGAGCTTCGTAGAACACGCGCAGGACCATTCGTGGAGAACGGCAACGACAGAGTCACGTTACATGAGGCAGCATACTGGTTTGCCGAGTGGGCGGAGAAAAAAGACGAGAAAATTCTGCGGAAATTTATTCAGCCCATGGAAACAGCGCTATCTTTGGTTCCCAAAATTGTGGTCAGAGACTCCGCAGTTGATGCCTTATGTCACGGTGCAAGCTTGACTGCGCCTGGCATTTTAGCGGCCGAAACAGGCATAACGAGGGGAGCAATGGTTGCGTTGCTAACCTTAAAAGGTGAAGCAGTGGCTTTAGCGAAATCGCTTCTTTCCACAGAAGAAATTTTGGACATGGAGCATGGAAGCGTAGCGGTGCCGCAGCGCGTGCTTATGCCCCGCGGAACCTACCCAAAAGCGTGGAAAAGCGGTAGCGCAAAATGATTGAAAAACAAAACCGCCTAGAGCATTACTTCACTGCTGCGCCAAGGTCGCAAGAAAAACTTGGCTTGATTAAGGCAACTTTGCGGGGCAAATCATTAGCGTTTCTAACATCCTCAAGTGTTTTTTCCAAAAAGCGAATAGATGCTGGAACACATTTGCTCATCAAGGAAATGGTTCTTCCAGAAGCAGGCACCGTTTTAGATGTCGGCTGCGGCTACGGCGCCGTGGGAATAGCGGCCGCCACATTTAACCCAAAACTACGTGTAGTCATGACAGACGTGAACCAGCGTGCAGTCCAACTTGCCAGACGCAATTTAGAGATAAACAAGGTGCTTAACGCTGAGGTCCGACATGGTTACCTGTATGAGCCCGTGAAGGATTTAGTTTTCGATTGTATAGTCACAAATCCTCCAGTAAGCGCAGGCATTGAAACCATAAAAGCCATGATAACTCAAGCACCGCAAGTCATGGCAAGTAACGCTGCGTTCCAGATGGTAATTCGATCAAAAATAGGCGCAAAAACACTGCCAGCCATCTTCAATAAAACCTTTGGTGAATGCAAAGTCCTCGCAAGAAAGAGTGGTTACCGCGTGCTAATAGCGAAGAAACAGTAACTTTATTTTGAAAATTACAGCTGCAAAGTTTAAGTTTCATGAAGAAACTATAATAAAAGCACACAGCATGAGTAAACGCGTAATGCCGGGATCTCCTAGCCAGGAAGGGAGCAAGCCTGGAGTTGCCGCATAGGCACCTGGCAGCTTGTGGCCTCTCGGGGCCGCGTGGGTTCAAATCCCACTCCCGGCGCTTTTTCTATTCACTCTTGTTATTTTCAGATTTATGGCAAGCACCGCGTTCTTGCGTGCACCAATAAATAATTTATAAATCATTCAAAACGTACATTGCGACTGGGAGAAGAAATGCTGAACATTGTTGATGTTTTATCCAACATGGTTGGAGACATAATCGCTGCCATACCATCCGTCATTGCCGCAATCATAGTGATTCTAGTTGGCTACGCTATCGGAATAATTGTCGGCAAAGCTGCAAACAAGCTCATTGAGAAACTTGGCATGGAAAAAGCCTTTGACCAAACCATTACGGGCAAAGCCTTCAGGTCGGCTGGCATAGATCTATCCAGATTCATTGGAGCAGTACTTAAAGCCTTCATAGTAATACTGGCTATAATTCTCGCAATACAAATCCTAAACATAGGCGGCACCATCGGCACTTACTTATCGTCTATAGCAAACTATTTGCCAAGGCTTCTGGGCGGAATCCTTATCATAGTCTTTGGCATTGTCCTCGTTGATTTCTTAGCTTCATTCATTGGAAAGGTTATAAAGCCAATGTTTCCCGAAGCAAAAGCCGAGATAGCTGACATGCTGAAGAACCTTTTGATGATTGGCTTGATAGCATTCATACTGCTGCTGGCGCTTGATCTTATGCTGCTTTCAGGTAATACGATATACCCGCTGATACTGGGCTTCGTGTTAATCGGAGCAGGTATCGCTTTAACAGACGGGCTGATAAAGTCAATAACAGATGACCATGCAGAATTCAAAGGCGTCGCGGGATACGCCAAATTTATTCTCTATAGCATCTTCTTGCTAATCGGCGCAAGCGCAATTTTTGCAACATTCTCAGACGTTACGAATATTGTGGCGAACATTTCTTGGGCTTTCGCGATAGCGCTGGCAATAATGTTGATTCCAATTGCTTTCGCTTTGGCAAAAAAGATGTCTAAAGAAGTAGCATAGCGCACTCTCTCCAATAAACTACCCCTCTTTTTTCAAGTTTATTTCCTGATGAAACGACCAGAAGCATTTTTTGTTTTTGTATGTGTTTGGTGTTTGTTTGTGTTTTGGTTAGTTTTGTGTTTTGGTTAGTTTTGTGTTTTGTAAGGGTTTTTATAGGTGTTTTGTGCTGTTACTCGAAGATTAACTTCAAAAAGCTAATTTTGCCTAAGTGTTTCTGGTCGTTAGAGTAAACCTCCGATATGCCAGTTCGCATTGGTGGGCTGCGAGGACGTAGATGAATATGTTGGTATCTACAAAGCGTGTCATTGGAGCGCCTCGGTTAGCTTCTTTCGTATGTGTTCTCTTGTTAATTGTTTGGGTTCGTCAATGGGAGTGCCTAGTTTTACGGAGCCGTATAGCGCCTCGGTTGGTTTCTCATAGGTTTTAACGGGAACTAAGCAGATGTGCCCCATGTATTCTGTGATTATGAGTCGAGTGCCGTCGTTTATGCCATATTTTTGTCGAAGCGGTTTGGGCAATACTATGCGTCCGTATTTACCAACTTTCACAGCCAAGCTTTTTCACCGACAAATAGTAGGCTTAAACGGCAAATAAATGATCCTTTGCCGGCAAAAATGATGTTGAAGGGCGATGTTACGCTGAGTTGATGGTTGCAGAGACAGCTTCGGTTAAGCTGCAAACTTGTTAGGAAGAGCCACGCTTTTCATTAATGCAGTGAAGCAATGATAAAAAGACCCGGAAGAGACCCGAAGAAGTTAAGGCTGTAATGGTTAAAGCGCTACATAATAGAAGACCAACCCTACGCTGGAAACAGCTGCACTTAAAGAGTCAACTATAGCGGAGATTGCTGTTGGCAGATGATAAATTGTGCTTTCTTAATTCTGCGGCGCTATTTATTGTGCAATTTTTCTGTTAATAATCAGCTTTACATTGGAGATTTGTGATGGCGGGATATATCTGAGGTTTGGATTCAAGGTTCATAATGCTTTTGTTTATACACGTCGAATCTTCGGTTAGGATGCAGATGTTCGCGAAGCGTTTCTTTGATAATCGCGTTTTCAAAAGCCTATCTGTAGCATATGCTCTGGTAGCGCGATTATAAGCAACACGGTAAGTCGGCTTTTGAGCAACATTCTACATCACAAACTAATAAGTATCAAAAGTATAGTTAAGGAACACTATGAAACAAGCGTTTCAAACTTGAACGTGAGCATTACTCTAAAACTCATGGCTATGCCTACAAAAAATCAGATTACATTTAAACGTGGAAAAAAGCTTTACTCGTCATTTGCGCCTAGGAAATCTCGGATCAGCGCTACTATTCTTTGCAGTTCTTTCTCGCTTAAAGGCGGCGCGTATGGTATGCGAAGCACATCCCAGCCTTTTTCCTCAAGCAGCACGCGGATCTCCTCGTCGCGTTCCTGCTGCTTATCGCTAGAGTGCGCTTGCAAACCGTCTAGGTAGACGGCTTTTCGCTTGTCAAGCCAACAGAAGTCAGGAATTGTCGCTTTTAGCACTATTGGTTTCTGGGTTACCATGCCTTTGGTTAGGCCGGCGGCGCTTAACGCCTTGAACAGTTCTATTTCGGCGTTGCTGACTTTCGGGTGCATATGCCGTTTAAAGCTCAAACTTATCCTCTCGACTTCATTTAGAGAATAACGGGTGCCTTAATAACTTTCAGTTAGCTCTATGGAAAATCGTGATGTAGCGGGCATTCTTTGTGTACCGCGTTTTTTACAGCATATTCAAGTTCTGATTTGGAATATGAATTACGTTTTCATAAAGAATATTTTTTCTACCAATCATTGTTGTAAGCTTGATGAAAAAATGAGCATAAAGCAAGAACTTGAACAACTACGCGCTATGCGAATGGAACTTGAAGCAGAAGCACGTTCATTACAAGAAAAACAGAAAGAATTAGAAAGCATGTTGCAGGCGCTCGAGGAAAAATTTGCTGCCGAAGAACTGAAAAGAGAAAAAGCAATGATCGAAGAGTTGAAAAACCGCAACAAAGCCACAAAAGAAGCCATAGCCCAAATGGAAGCCAAAAAGAAAGAACTAGAAGCCAAGCTACAGCAACAAACGCAAACACCAGAAACGCCCGTTCACGAGGAAGAGACAGAAGAAGCACCCCTTGAAGATGAAGAGAAGGTTACCTTAACAGTTGTAGAAAGCGAAACAGCAGTTACTTCGGCTGAAATTCCCAAAAAGCAAGAAAAGAAGCGCCGATTTTTCTAAAGCAACATGTGCATGAATATTGATGCGCCTTTAGCGGCGGGTTTCTTCGCATAGTTTAGCATAAAAGCAAGAATCAACCAACATTCGATTTATTTGCGCAAATTATAAAGCAAAAAACAAAGAACAGCAGTTCAAGTGCTTATTTGCTTCTCAATTCTAACGGTTCTTCAAGCACCGCAGGTATTAAGTGAACATGCTCTTCCTCGCGAGAAGAGGACTGTTTCGTCACGCGCCTTTCTCTTTGGTGACCAATCCAGTAAAGACTCCACCCAACTACCCATAGGAATATGACAGCGGGAAGAAGTAAAAGTATAATTGCCCTGTTTCGTTTGCGCTCTTCTCTCGGTGGCTTCAACAGTGCACCCAATCTATAGAAGTATAAAATTTCAAATAAGCTTTATTTACGAACAATACAGATGCCCAATCAGTTTTTATAACGCCGAAACTGCGATAAACCTGCGGCAGCTGATGACAAACAAGGGAGCGCAAAAAATAAAAAATGGGTAGTTGACGTAACTATTTTTTCTTAGTTTTTGGTTTCGCTTTTGCTTGCTCCTTCACAGTTTCCTTAGCGGGTTTCATCGGCACACCGCAACAAAGTATCTCAACTGGTTCGCAGCCACATGGATCTTCAACCAATACGATCAGACCGCATTCTTCGCACTTGTATTTATCACCTTTTTTCACCAAAAGTAGCACCCACCACAAACACTGACATCCTATATTTCTGCAATTATACAGATATAAATGTATCCAAAGCCACATTGAAGCGAAAGAGAAAGGAATTAAAGTAATCTCTACAGAAAAGATACCAGCGACATCAATGAAAAAACAAAAATTGATAGTCATACTATTGGTCGTCACAGCGCTTGTGGTAGGTGCTTGCACAGGTATTTTGCTGACACTGGTGCCTGCGGACACGGTGCCATCAAGTTTCACTTATGAAGTCGTTAAAGTTTATCCCCATGATCCAAACGCGTTCACTCAAGGACTCGTTATAGAGCACGGTGTATTATACGAAAGCACGGGATTATGGGGATACTCAACACTGCGCCAAGTAGATCTAGAAACAGGCACTGTCCAGCAAATGCATAGTTTATCCGCTGATTTCTTCGGTGAAGGCATCACAATTTTCAACGGCAAAATTATCCAATTAACTTGGCAGAACCAGGTAGGCTTCGTGTATGATAAGCAAACATTTGCGCTAATACGGAACTTTAGTTATTCAACTGAAGGCTGGGGAATTACGCATGATGGCAAGCGGTTAATAATGAGCGATGGAACAGCAAACCTGTACTTCTTGGATCCTGAGACCTTCCAGAAGATTGGTCAAGTGGAGGTTCATGATGGAAACGTATCGGTTCCAAGACTTAATGAACTGGAGTTTGTCAAAGGAGACGTTTACGCTAACGTGTGGGGCGAAGATAGAATCGCCATCATCAACCCGGAGACGGGACAGGTCAAAGGCTGGATTGACTTGGCAGGTATTTACCCGCAAGCAAATCAGAACCCAAATAGTGTGCTTAATGGAATTGCCTATGACCAGGAGGCGGACAGGCTTTTCGTGACTGGAAAATTATGGTCGAAGCTTTTTGAGATAAAGTTGATCGAGCGAAAGTGAAGGCTGCTGTTAATCTTCAGTTTTCTTTGCCGCGCTCTCGGCTGAAGCGAACTCTCGTAGTTTTTCAGCCATCGCCCTAAGCGTCTGATCCACGCGATAATTTACGCTGCCTTCCTCGAAAGTTCCGTCTGCCAGTCTTTTGCCAGCTTTAACACCCGTCAAAATTTCTATGCCTTCATCAATGGTTTTAACAGCGTAAATATGGAATTGCCCGTTTCTGACGGCTTCCACAACCTCCTCTTTGAGCATCAGGTTCTGCACGTTACTATCGGGTATCATCACGCCTTGCTTGCCTGTTAAGCCTTTGGCCTTGCAGACTTCAAAGAACCCTTCAATTTTTTCGTTAACGCCGCCTATCGCTTGAACTTCACCCTTCTGATTCACTGAGCCCGTAACGGCGATGTACTGCTTTATCGGCAAGCCGGAAAGCGCCGAAAGTATGGCATATAATTCAGTGCTTGAGGCGCTGTCGCCTTCTACACCAGCGTAATTCTGCTCAAAAACAAGCCTAGCGGAGAGACTGAGGGGCTTATCCTGTGCGTACTTCTCATTTAAGTAGCCACTAAGGATAAGAACGCCCTTCGTGTGAATGGGCCCGCCCAGCTTCGCCTCGCGTTCTATGTCGATGACGCCTTCTTGGCCTAGCCCAACGCTTGCGGTAACGCGGGACGGCGTACCAAAGGAGAAGTCTCCGAGGCTCATCACAGATAAGCCGTTGACTTGCCCGATTTTCTCGGCTTCGGTGTCAATTAAGAGTATGCTTCTTTGGATCATTTCCTGGATTTTCTCTTGGATAAGTTTTGAGCGATAGATCTTCTCCTCGATGGCTTTTCTCACGTGAGCAGCGGTTATGAAGCGCGAGTTTTCTTGTGAGGCATAAAAGTTGGCTTCACGAATGATGTCAGCGACTTCGGCGAAACGGGTGGACAACTTTTGCTGATCTTGAGACAGCCGTTGGCTATACTCGATTATTTTTGCCAAGCCTGTGCTGTCGAGATGCTTTAGGTTTTCTTTTTGGCACAGGGTGCAGACGAAAGCCGCGTATTGCTGTATATTCTCTTCTGTGCGGGGCATTGTGGTGTCGAATTCTGCTTTGACTTTGAAGAGCTCCGCGAATTCCATGTCCAAAAGGTACAGTTGCTGATAAAGGTAGGGGCTTCCAATGAGGATTACTTTAACTTTTAACGGAATAGGCTGCGGCTTCAAGCTTTTAGTGCTGATAAAACCAAAGCGCTCCTGGGGTTCCTCGATAACAATTTTTCCGTCTCTTAAGGCACGTTTCAGCCCTTCGTAGGCGAAGGGATTTAGAAGCAAATCCTCAACTGGAATAATCAAGTAGCCGCCGTTGGCTTTGTGCAGGGAGCCACCGCGAATCATGGTGAAATCAGTTATAAGCGCGCCGAACTGCACCTCTTTCTCTGTTGTACCGAAAAGGTTTTGGTATGTAGGGTTAAACTCCATTATCACTGGCGCACCCTTAAGCGTGGAGTTGTCAACAATCACGTTTACTTCGTATTTTTTGAATGGTGCTTCGCGTATCCAAGGCAATGGAAAAGGAAGCGGCTGTTGAGGTTCAGTTTGTTTTATGAACTGAGCTATGTTATCGAGAATATCATTTTGCGCGTCCTTTAGGTAAACAGCGATTTCAGGCATGTCCTTGTATTTTTCAATCAACTCTTCTACTAAGTTGCCGATGGCGTAGAGCGCGACGTCCCGATTGAGCTTCCTAAGTGCTTCTTGAATTTTCCGTTCTAAATCAATGAATTGCCGCATTGCGCTTCGGAACTCTGCTTCTAGGCGCTCGCGCTTTTCCTGAATTAGCTGCTGCATCTTCGGCGGTAACCTTAATAATTCTTCCTCGCTGACCGGACGACCATTGACTACTGGAATAAGAAGCAAGCCCACAGGAGTGCTTTGGATTATGAAGCCTTCCTGCTGTGCCCTCACGTTTAATTTGTCAATTAACTCTTTTCTTTGCCTTTCTACTTCGCGGATAGTAGCGTCTCTTTTTGCGGCGTAATCTTCGCTTTCGAAGGCTTTAGGAAGCGCCGTTTTGACGCTGTCGATAAGAAATTTCATGTCGTCGCGGAACTGCCGCCCTTTTCCAGCGGGCAACTGTATAGCCTTCGGTTCATATGGGTTGGCAAAGTTGTTTACATAGCACCAGTCGGAAGGCACCGGTTCAACTTGGGCTATTTCCTCTACGAAGCTTTTAACCGCGGTTTTTCTTCCTGTTCCAGGATAGCCTGCTACGTAAATGTTGAAACCTTGATTTCTGATGCCTAAACCAAACTTTAAAGCGCGAACTGCGCGTTCTTGACCAATTATTTCTTGAAGCGGCTTTAGTTCCTGTGTGGTTTCGCACCGCACTAGATTAGCATCACATTCTTTACGGAGACTTTCTGGGGGTAACTCGCCTACCATTTTCTAAAAACCTCGCCAGCCCTATTCTAATCTGATGACGCATTTAACTTTTAACGTTCAGAATTCACGTCGCTTTACTCAGCCACTTTTAGGGTCAACCGTGCCTTTTTGATTATAAAAACTCCCGAGTTGCCTTTCGCTTCAATGGCAGAGTCCAAAATTTCAATTTTCTTTTTGAACATCGGCGCGTCTAAAACAGTGGTCTCTATTTCTCCACCCTCGCCTGCAACGCTTAAGCCGAACTCTTCACTTAAACGCGTAAGACGCTCTATGAGAGCAGGATCTATCTGCTTCCCCAACCAGCTTTTATCCAGTGGATAAGCGAAAACTCCAGAGATGATTACTACGAAACCTTTCGCCACCAGCTCTTCCAAGAGAGATTTTTGGTTTCGCTTCCAGAGTGGATTAATGCAGGCAATATGCAAGCGATCACAGATGCTTTGAATGCGCCGGGATTGATAAGCAGATTCCACAGCACCTGTAACAACGCCCTCAATACTAAAGTCCTTAACTGCTTGCGCTATGGCTTCTTCTAAGTCTTTAAGCTCCTCTTCACGGGCGCCTTTTGTGGCTTTTCTTATCAGCGGCAAACCCAGTGCTTCAGCTTGAAGCGCAGTCAGGTCTATGTTTGGAGTGTGAAACATGAAGCTCTCTTTATTCTCAGAAACCAACGTAATTAGGCATACTATTTCCGCGTTTTCCGCGGCCTTATGCAAGGCAAGTGTTGAATCTTTACCGCCTGAAAACAGAACACCAAGTCTCATTAACTATTCCTAGAAAGAAATACGCTTATATACGTATGCTACTGTGTAACCAAAGAAGCGCAATAAATTTTGCGATGCACACAAAAGCTGGAAAACTATTAAAGAAAAAAAGTCAAATCACTTTTAGAATAAAAACGGGAGAGTTTACGAGAAGCGGTTGCCGCGTCCTTTTTGGCACTTTATATCATGTGTTATGTTTTTACGCTGCAGACGTTCTCGATTTTTTTCAGCGTTTCTATAATCTCGGGCGTGACGCACTGATGCAGCACATAAACTGAAACCGCGTAGCCGCCGCTTCCAATTTGTCTTGAGTAGTTTGCGCGGATGTTTATGTTGTTGTCAGCTAGAACTTTGTCGATTTTGGCGAAGACGCCTGGAACATCACGATGATGGATGAAGAGGGTATAAACGGGTTTCTCCTCAAGCTCTATGCTTTCTCCCGCGTTTACTGCATTAGCGAAGTCTCCGCCCAGCAGGTAGCCGGCTACAGCACGGGCGATTTCGAGGGAGGTTTCCTTTTGTGCCTCGATGGTTGAGGCGCCCAGATGCGAACTGAAAATGACGTTGTCAAGCTCTCGCAGTTTGCTCTTGAATTCTGCACCATCAGCTTTAGGTTCCACTGCATACACATCGAACGCTGCACCGGCAATTCGCCGTTCTTTCAGCGCTTTGTATAATGCAGCCTCGTCTATGTTAGCACCTCTTGAAGTGTTAATAAGGTAGGCTGTTGGCTTCATCAACCTCAGTTCCTTTTCGCCCACAATAACCTCAGAGCCGCCAGTGTGTATACTAACATAGTCAGCTTTGGAAAGCACTTCTTCCTTAGACATGAACTTTATAATTGAAGTAGCGCACGGCCTTACGTCGTAGCCTATGATCTCCATGTCGAAACCGCGGCGTGCTATCTCGGCTACGCGTTGCCCTATTTTTCCGCAGCCGAGTATGCCTAGCGTTTTATGGGAAATTTCTGTTCCTCTAAACTTGGCTTTTTCCCATACGCCATTTTTAAGCGAGTAATGCGCTTGAGAGACATGCCTTGAAATGTCAAGCATTAAAAGTATGGTTAATTCTGCCACGGCATTGGTGTTTCCGTAAGGCGCAGACTTTACGACTATGCCGTTTTCTGATGCTGCAGCCACGTCAATGTTGTCGTAGCCGACACCTGCCCTTCCGATAATCTTCAGTTTGCCTTTAGCGCCTGCCTCTATGACTTCACGTGTGACTTTGGTGGCGCTTCTCACGATTAAAGCGTCAAAGTCGCCTACATCATTAATCAGCTGGTTTGAATCGCGCTTTTTTGTGTCTGTTTTTATTCCAAGCGCTTCAAATAGTTGTATGCCCTCTTGTTCTAACCCATCATTCAGTAAGACTTTCATTTTATTACATCCCTATTTTCAATTAGGCTATTACCTTTTTTATTTCAAGCCTTTTGCAGATAGGCTATTGCTTCTTCCAAGCTTTGGAAGCCGTATTTTACTTGGTTGAATTCCTTTTTAAATTCGATAACGTCTTCTTTGACTTCAGCTGGTTTACGCTTACCCTTAATTACACTGATCATTAGATCGCATAAGTGTTTTATCTCGCTTTCTCTGAAGCCGCGCCTTGTAACGTCCTGGAAGCCTATGCGCAAGCCTGACGGGTTATCACGGTCATTCTGATTATTGTAGGGCAACAGATTCTTATTCAAGATTATGTTGGCGTCCTCAAGGTCCTGCGCTACCTTCTTGCCGCCGCCGAAATCGGAGACATCCACGGCTATCTGATGAGACTGCGTAAAGCCCTTTTTCTCACATAAGACCTTGATGCCGTGCTCATACAAGTATTGCCCTGCGGTCTGTGCATTCTTCACTATCCGCCTCGCCAGCTCCGCGCCGAAAAGCTTCATTTCCAATGCGGCTACGCCGAGCGCAGGTAATCGGCCCAGGTGAGTGTTTGAAGCGCTGAGGGGGAAGATGGCGAATTGAATGGCTTTTATTGCTTTTTCCATGCGTGCGTCCTTTGCGTTTCCAAGTATAACGCCGCCCTGTGGACCGGGGAAAGTTTTGTGTGTCGAGGAAGTTATGATGTCGACGCCTTCGCTGAATGGATCTTGGAAGACACCGCCGGCGATGAGACCTAGCACATGGGATGCATCGTAGGCTACGTACGCGCCGACTTCCTCAGCCACGGCTTTCAACTCTTTAACAGGATGCGGAAACAAGAAGAGGCTACCGCCAAAGGTCACTATACCAGGTTTGGCGGCTCTTATCACATGAGCGGATTTTTCTGGGTCTATATTGAATTCTTCTATACTATAAACGTGATTTATGTTTTCAAGCCCGAGAACTGAGCCCGCGAGCCCTGCATAGTCGTGAGATATGTGGGCTCCGCAACTTAACGGCGTAACAACCATTTTCCGGTTTTTTGCCGTCGTAGATAAGCCTTTGAAGGTAGCTAGGTTGGCGTGGGTGCCAGAAACTAGGCGCACATCAGCCCATGTACAATTAAACAGTTTTTTCATGAGATCTGTTGTGTAATCCTCTATTTGGGACATGTACTTTTGACCTTGGTAATAGCGCTTTTTAACATGGCCTTCTAGGTCGTTTTCACCTTCTGCATATCTGCCCTCTAAGTCGGAGGCTAAACTGAGCGCTTGCTTTACGGCTGGCGACTTAAGGCCTTCGCTGGCGATTAGGTTTATACATTCTACGTCGCGGTATTGCTCATGCTTGCGGGTTGCGTCGACTAGTTTGAGGAAGAGTTCCCCAAAGTCATCCATCTTGTTTGTTCCCTCTTTGACGCAACCGAAATAGACTTGGAAATATTTAGCCCTTACTAGCGTGTTTGCCTTATAGGAAGGAATGAGGGTCGAATTTGTGTTTGTTTTCTTTTAATTGGGCATGATGCTTGATTTTTAGGTGTGCCTAAAAGTTTATTAGGAGCATAAGCGGCATCCTTAATTTAGGCACGCCTAAAATTGGTGAGCACATGCCACACAAAAGCAGCGAAGATTACCTAAAAACAATATACGACCTATCCCAAAACGGACAAGCAGTAAGCACCACAAAAATTTCACAAGCACTACGAATCGCGCCAGCCAGCGTAACTGAGATGCTGAAAAAACTCGCCAACAAAGGCTACATTACATATTCACCATACCACGGAACAAACCTAACAAATGAAGGCCGCCAAATCGCTGAAAAAATAGCTCGGAAACACCGCTTACTAGAACGCTTTCTACATGACATTTTGAAAATTGACAAAGAAAAAGTCCACAGCCAAGCATGCGAGATGGAGCATTCACTTTCGGACGAAGCAGAAGAATCGCTATGCAGATTCCTAAAGCATCCCGATCGATGCCCAGACGATGGAAAAATGATTCCGCCATGCGATCTCCAGATAGAAAGCTGCGCCGAATGCCTACAACTACATGAAAAAGGCCTAGAAGAAACGGGAAAACATGATCAAAGACTAGTCGCTATAAGCAGCCTAAAAGAGGGACAACACGGCAAAATCGTCTTCATCAGAGGCGGCCGCAACATGGTTCAGCGCCTTCTGGACATGGGGCTTACACCAGGTACAAGAATATGTGTCGTCAGAATCGCGCCGCTGGGAGGACCCGTAGAGCTGGCGGTGCGGGATTCAAAACTTGCCATCGGGAAAGGCGTGGCCTCAAAAATTTTTGTGGAACCAGAAAACGCATCAAGCTAACAGGTGAACTTTTATGGCATTCCACTCTTGCCCATCAAACAAGGAGTGCATAAGCCAAAAAGGCAGCCGACGCCTTAAGATAGCCTTAGCTGGAAACGCTAACGTCGGCAAATCTGTGATTTTTAATCACTTAACTGGTTTACATCAGCACATAGGCAACTGGCCGGGAAAAACAGTTGAAAAAGCAGAAGGAACCCTTCAGTTCAAAGGTTACACAATAGATGTTGTGGATCTGCCAGGAATATACTCGCTTTCCACATATTCGCTTGAGGAAGTAATCTCAAGAAAATACATAGCAGTTGAGCGGCCAGACGTGGTTATAAATGTTGTAGACGCCTCGGTGCTTGAGCGAAACCTCTTCTTCACTTTGCAGCTTATGGAACTAGAAACGCCGATGATTATTGCGCTGAACCAGATGGACATCGCAAAAAGCAAGGGAATCCATGTAGACATTCGAAAGATGGAGCAAGTTTTGGGAGTACCCGTTGTGCCAACAATCGCTGTGAAAGGCATAGGCATCGACAAGCTCCTAGAGAAAGCCATTGAAGTGGGTGAAACGAAACCGGGGAGAAAGCCCACTCAGATACGGTACGGCGAGGAAATAGAAGAAAAAATCAGCTTACTTGCGGATGCAATGAAAGATGTTGAGTTTATCTATCCCAGGCGGTACACGGCTATCAAGCTGCTGGAAGGAGATGAGGAAATAGAACGAGAGATTAAACGGGTAGCACCCCAAGCAGTTGCTATGGCAAAGACGCTTGCAAAAGAAATTGAGCGACTTCATGGCCACGGATGCTCAACTGTGATAACTTCTGAGCGCTATGAGGCAGCCGGCTGTATAGCTAGAGCGGTGCAGTCAATAGTACCGCCCATAAAGCCCACTTTAGGAGAACGCCTGCATAACTTTACAACGCATAAGGTAACCGGCTACGCGACAATGATTCTTTCGCTGGTGCTAATTTTCTATGGCATATTCACCTTCGGAGATTACACTTCAGGCTTACTTAGCGATCTGCTCTACAGCTTAGAGCCGCTTGTAACAGGCGCTTTCGGAACAGGAATCGCCGCCGATTTGCTTTGGGGCGGTGTCATTCAGGGCCTCATCGCGGGAATCACAATAGTCTTACCATACATAATTCCTTTTTACCTTATACTCTATTTCCTAGAAAACTCGGGATACCTAAGCCGCATCGCATTCCTAATGGACAATATCATGCATAAAATGGGCCTGCATGGAAAAGCCTTCATCCCCCTCATGCTCGGCTTCGGCTGCAACGTGCCCGCTTGCTTGGGATGCAGAATAATGGAAACCCAACGGGAAAAGTTGCTCGCCGCGTTCGTCACGACTCTTGTGCCGTGCGCTGCAACCACCGTCATCATACTCGGCCTCGTAGGCAACTTTTTAGGCATCCAATGGGCACTGGCACTTTACCTATTCAACTTCCTGATAATCTTCTTGCTTGGTCGATTGGCGTTCAAAGTCGTCCCCGGCGAACCCACGGCGCTAATCATGGAGATGCATGACTACCGGTGGCCGCACGTTAAAACCATACTTAAGCAAACTTGGTTTAGAGTGGCTGAATTCATAAAAATCGCGTTTCCTCTGATAATTGCTGGAAGCCTCGCGTTAAAGTTTGCGGAAGTAGCGGGATTGCTGGAGCCCGTAGCCGCAGCGCTAAGCCCCATAACCGTAGCTTGGCTAGGCTTGCCCGCCATTACGGGGATAACGCTGATGTTTGGCGTGCTGAGAAAAGAGCTTTCGCTTGTTATGCTGGCGGCGCTTCTGGGAACAACTAACTTCGCGCAAGTGCTGACGCCGGTGCAGATGGTTGTTTTCACTTTGGTGGCAATGTTCTACATACCCTGCATAGCAACCATAGCAGCGCTGGTTAAGGAGTTCGGGTTGAAGAAAGCGCTTCTTATAACAATATTTGAAATTGTATTCGCGATACTCTTGGGTGGAGTTGCCTTCAGACTGTTAGCGCTGATCTTTTGATGCACCCACGTCTAAAGAACGCGGGCTCTCTCGTCAACATATGAAATCTGCGGCAGCGAAAGAGCCTTTACGCAGCACTTTACGCGCAAAGATCCAGCAGATACAGAAATACAGCTTTGCCTGTTTGAAATTAAAGAAAAAATATGGGTTTCAGATGGTTGAGCGTCGGCTGCTAATCTGTGTTTTGGCCTGTGCTATCGGCTTTACGAGATTTCTTTTTAGCTGAACCATGAGCCTTTGCCTTGAGGGTTATGGCGCCGCCAGCAATTTTCGTTATGGGATAGGCGCTGTCAGGGTTGCCTAAGTCACTGTCATAGATTACTTGACCTGTTTGCTTTTCCCAGAGGGTTAACCTGAATTTTGCAGGTTTGCCTTCCGCAGCAATCTCAGGCATTGCAATTAACGCAAAGGCGCATTCTTTCGCGCCGTTGAGCAGCCCTGTTCCTGTAAAGTGCACTGCATCTTCTGTGATCACGAGCCAATCGAGGCGTTCACTTCTGAAAGTTAATTCTGCCGCGGGAAACGCGAATTCAGCTTGACCTACAGGTGCACCCGTGTCTTTCTGGTATCCAGCTGTGAATTGGAAGGTTGCTTTGCCTTTGGCTTGCGGCTTTTCTGTGTATGCGCCTTCAGGAGATTCAATCCAGCCTTCGCCGATCGCGGAGCCAGCAGCGGGATCATAAACGATGATTGTGCCGCATTCTTGTGCGGTTACGTTGCCCATTTCGTCTGCGCCGCGCACTATAAGCGGATATATGCCTGGTTTTTCAATCATGGTTTTCGCGGTTAACTGTTCAAGCTGCGTGTCCAGCTTGCCATCGGCAGCAGCCATTGGGAACCATGAGGCGCCGTCAAAGCTGTATTCTGCTGAAACAATTCGTGATCCTCCTGTTCTTGAGTCATCCAAAACGCCACTTATGGTGAAGAGAGCACTTGCCATCACCGGGTTTGGATTGATTAGTACGCTTTCGAATATAGGTGCGTCTATGTCGCGGATTTGCGCTTCTTCTTTTGTCTCACGTTTACTATAGAATATGGCTACGCCTATTATGATAACGAGAATTACCGCAAGCGCTGTAGCAACTATTGGAATCTCCACGTTTAGGATAGGCACTTGAATTATGAAGCTATTCTTCAACGCCAGTATTGAACCTGCAAAGAGAAGCGATACAAGGTTTATGACTTTTATCATGGGGTTCAACGCGGGACCAGCAGTATCTTTCAATGGGTCGCCGACCGTGTCGCCTATAACTGAAGCCTTGTGGCTTTCGGAGCCTTTGCCGCCGTAGCATCCGTCTTCAATCTTTTTCTTGGCGTTATCCCATGCGCCTCCAGAATTCGCCATGAAAACTGCGAGAAGCTGTCCTGTCAAGATTACTCCTGCAAGGAAGCCGCCCCATGCTGAGGGGCTGAGGATTAAGCCCACGGCTAGCGGTGTTAGGATAGCAATGATTGCTATGGTTGCAAGTTCTCTTTGCGCCGCGGATGTACAGATTCCTACGACTTTGGCGTAGTCAGGCAGCTTGGTGCCTTCAATCACGCCTGGAATGCGGAATTGCTTTCTGACTTCCTCGATAATCTTGCCTGCTGCTCTGCCCACAGCTCTTATGGATATGAAGCTAAACAGGAAGGGCAATGCACCACCTATTAGTAGGCCTACAAAGACCAGTGGATCCGCTGCTATGTCGAGGTTTACATGCACCGTTTCTGTGAAGGATGAGAACAGTGAGATGGCGGCTACTACTGCTGAGGCAATAGCTATTGCTTTCGTCACCGACTTGGTTGTGTTCCCTGACGCATCCAAGTCTGCAAGTATCTTTCTTGAGTGGCCCTGAAGCCCGGCCATTTCGCCTATGCCATTTGCATTGTCAACTATTGGCCCGAATGTGTCCATGGCAACGTTGTTTCCCGTCTGCGTCAACATGCCTATGCCTGCCAGCGCTATGCCATAGGAAGCGAATAAGAAACCTGCGCCAGCCCATATCAGCATGGAAACGACTATGGTCAAAGCTATAAGGAAGATGGTCCAAACAGTGCTTTCGAAGCCAAGCGCAAGACCCTGCAAAATTACAGTTGCAGGGCCGGTTTTGCTGGATTTTGCTACGCCATCAACGGGGTTTCTGCTTGGGCTGGTAAAGTAGTCTGCAAGTTTGTTGAAGCTTATTGCGAGAATTATGCCTACGGTGGTTGCAAGAAACACGCGTATATCATTCACGTACACTATGGATAGCACAAGGAAGCATGCAGCGGAAATGACGCTTGAAAGATCGTATGATAAGTCCATGGCTTTGAAGGCGTCGCCTTTTGTTAGTTTGTCAGGCCACTTGGCTACCATGTAAGTGCCGATGAGCGTGCTGATGACGCCGATGCCGCGTACTAGAATGGGGAAAACAATCCATTTCGCCTCAAATATGGGACCTTGCGTGGCGATAGCTAATCCAAGTATTAACGCTGAAACCATGGTTACTTCGTAAGACTCAAAGATGTCTGCGGCCATGCCTGCGCAGTCGCCTACGTTATCGCCTACAAGGTCAGCGACTACCGCGGCATTCCTTGGATCGTCTTCGGGTATACCGCGTTCAACTTTGCCTACGAGGTCAGCGCCTACGTCAGCAGCTTTTGTGTAGATGCCTCCGCCGACCCGCATGAAAAGCGCCAGCAATGTGCCTCCGAAACCGAAGCCTAACAACACATCGGGCGAGTGGTCAACGTATATGAGGAAGATGGCTACGCCGCCGAGCAGACCTAAACCGTCTGTAAGCATGCCCGTGATTGTGCCAGTGCGGTATGCGATTCCCAGTGCTTCGCGGAATCCCTTCTTTGATGCTTCAGCCACACGTATGCTGCCTTGGACAGCCATGTTCATGCCGATGTAGCCTACCATGGCGGAGAAGAATGTGCCCATAAGGAAGGCGCCGACGCGGCCGATCGCCACGAAAAGCGGGCTATTATCAAGCGAAGCGGAAAAGTAGAGGAAAATTGCTAAGAAACCGATAAGCAACAGCATGGATTTGAATTGGACATGAAGATAGGCGTTTGCTCCAGCGCGAATGCCTTCCCAAACTTCCTTTACACGCCCAGCCGCTGTTGGCTCCTTAAGAATGCGCTTTCGAAGGAAGAAAGCATAGACGAGGGCTATTATTGCGATGCCTACAACTGCATATAATGCACCGTACTCCAAGGGTGAAAGTACACTAGCCATTAATAGACCTCACATGTTTACTGTATCATTTGTGGTTTGATTGTTAAACGACCCACGCAAATTACCACTATCAAATTTAAACTTTTGCTTGGCGTCTACACGTAAATAGAATAGAAAAATCAAGAAAATGCTAAAATAGCACCACAAAACACGCATCTAGGCGGTCGAACCCTGCAAGGGAATAGATGGCAAAAACGGACGGGTTTTTGTATGCGTGCGTATGGCAACTTTAAGGCTTTGCCGCTGTGCTACTTTTTGTCTGCTTCGTCGAGGGCGGGTTCCTCAGCTTCGGGTGCAATCTGGTTTTCTTTCAGCATTGCTTTGGCGAGTTGTTTGCCGAAGTCTGTTAAGCAGAAAACTTTGTAGATGTTGCGGCCGTTTCTTGATATACGTGTGTCCTCCGTGAAGATTTTGGCGTCTCGTAGGAGCTCGCAGTTTTTCAGGTCAGATGAGGGCACGGGCATGCCTGCGCTGCTTTCAAGGTACCAGATGCAGTGACCTGGACTGTTGAAGGCAGCTATAATGTATTTTTTGTATACGCCAATTCTTTCTCGGATATAGTTTGTAAGGTACTCAGCTAGTTTGTCTGACATAAGTATTTTCTGAGCGCTAACATGCTTAAATTTCTGTCGCCTAAAAATTTGCAATCTAACATTAAGTGGTGGGGCTGCCCGATTCTTCGGAATCGCATAGGAAAAAGATACTGTTTCTTGGGTTCTTATTCTGAAACCTCCTTCTTTATGAGCTGTTCAAGTTGTTCAGCTAGCAATGACAGTTGATGTTCTTGTGTTTGCTATGAGGTTTCAGTTATGTTCTCCCACAATAATGCGCCTTTGGTTAGGATTTCTTTAGGGTTTTCTCCCAAGCTCGCCTGATTTCTTTGAGTGGGTCGATTCTGTTTGACTGGGGGTTGGGCCGTTGCTAATCCAGCGGATGAGTACATGTGTCTTAAAGTCTCTACGCCCAAGCTTTGGGTATCTTCGTAGGTGTCGACTGTGTGTCCCATCAGGTAGTTGATAATTTCTGGGTCGAGTTTTACTGCGCTCATTTGCGTTCTAAAAATTTCTTAGGCTGTGGGTTCTTACGCTGTACATCCAGCTGCCTAGGAGTTTCTTGGCAATTTATGTGCTGACTGCTAGGTCATGGACTATTTTGCTAATGGTTTTTTCGCTGACACCTGAGACTTTTCCTACGTCTATACGACTTCTGATGAGGGGTGAGTCGTCGTTTTCTTTCCTCGATATATAGTTTTAGCAGGTGGCTTGCTTCGGCGTTGATGAAGGCGTCGTAGTCGGGGTATTTTCCTTTGGCGATTGGTACTTCGATGTGGAGGTGGATGGAGATTCTGTTTGCTTCGAGGGCTTCGCGGACGTGTCGGTATTTGAGTTTGGCGAATGTTCCTTCTCGGAATCCGCCTGTTGCTATAGCTGCAATGATAAAACTTTCGCGGGTGACAGATTTGTCTATCATTAGTGCGATTTCTTCGGGTTTGGATGCCCTGTCTTTGTAGACGGTTTTGTGTACGGGGGGGTTCGGAGAGCTTGACTTCAGCGCCGTTTACGTGGTAGAAAGTTTTGACTGTTTTTATGCAGTTGTTTACTGCGCCTAGTTTGAGACCTTCGTCTTGAAGTACTGAGGAATTATCATTGATATAGAGCAAGTATGGCACTTGTGCAGCTTGTATATGCACCATATGTTGGCACTAAGTAGGCAGAGTAGAAAGACGAAAGTGAAAAATATGCCCCGTTGACCAGCCTCGAGTCCTAGATAGTTGCGAGAGTTAAAAATCCAAAGCAAGGAAAAAATGCAATAATAACTTCCTACAAAGATGCCTTTGATAGGTGATTAATTTTTCCAAAGTTTCTGAGAAAGGAAATAAAAACAATTAACCCGCCTGTAGCAGCAAGAGAACCTATTAAAATCTCAAAACTAAATAAAAAGCCTTTTCCAAAGGTCATAACATTATTAGGCCAAGTTAAAATGCTCCAAGGCAAAAACAGCCCAAGAAGGCTAGAAATTATTCCTAACCATTTCAGGGAGAACAACAGAAAATATTTTTCATGATCATTTGATGCCCTCGTTGTTTTATAATTCTGACATAGCTTAAAAAATGAAGGAGAGGTTGGGATAAGCAATTTTTGTTCATTTGTTCAAACAAACTATCACTAACTTACATATAGATAGTTCCTTGTCCGTAGACTACTATATGTCCATTTTCGCCATCTAGAGTATATCCATTCCTAAAGATGCAGCTAGTGCTTCCGTAGTTTACGCCCCAAACAGATTGAGCTGCGAGGTCCAATGAATCGTGTACTGTCCAACCGTAGATCAATGCAGCATAGTAGAAGTGATGTAAGAACACAAGCCCTGCATCATTCATTCCAAATCCATCGTATGACAGGAATGGCGCGGGTCCTATGAATCCAATGAAAACTTGACCGCTGCTATCTGGACTGAAATAGCCATCAAAGCTAAGCGAAGTTACGTGGTTCCAAGCATAGGGCATACCGTGTTCTTGTGTGTCTCCGCATGGATAAGTTATCCAACTTCCCATCGCATCCTCACCGAGGTGGCAAGACCACAATACAACAGCTTTTTGACCATTTATGCTTTGGTAGAATGAATTGTGCCATATATCGTTGTCTCTGACTAAGGACCCGTCATCAGCCGTCATCGCAAGATAGTCATGTGTATGCCATTGCCATGGCCATCCCCAATAATGCCATTCAACTGAGTGGCCTCCATGACCTATGTAGAATACAATATCAAATACACCGCCGCCACTACCGCCGATGGCGCCATAGTATATGCCATTTGCTGTTGTTGAAGAACCATATAAGTTACTAGTCGAGTATCCGGCGCTAGTGGAATAATTTGCTATTGCGTTAGTAATTGTCGTGTCGACAGTACGCTCTTCGGTTGGTATATTATATCTCGAACCTAAAACTACTGAATTGCTGGTCGCAAAGCAAGATGGGACTATAGACAAGCTTAAAATAGATACGAGAATCAATGCGCTACCGAGTTTTAGGTGAAATTTTGCTTCCGTTCTTCGTTGCTGGTTTTTGCTTCGGCGTCGCACAAGTAGCATAGCTCCGGCGGTAGCAATAGAGACGACGACCACAATTGGTACTGGATATAGAACGGGTGTTATTGCATCTCTCGAAATGGACCGGTAATGCCCTTGTGGACCATAATGATAGACCACACCATTATCTGCCCATATCATAACGCCATACTCCGTAATATTGTATTGGTTTAAGCCATCAAGTTGAGCGAACACTTTCCATTGGGGATATATCAAATTGTTGTCTCCTCGGGACGCGCTGCTGTCAACTGTGTATTCGAGTTTGGCTTCAATTGTTTTAACTGTTTGACCATTATCTTGTGCGTATTCTTCTATGTATGGTTGTGCAATTGCAATTGCACTTTCCTTCGTAACGGTAGTTTTCACATTAGCCATGTTATAGAAGCATAGGTTGTCATAGAATGAAGTTATTAGTCCAGTCTTTGATACAATTATTGTAATCGACATTTGTGGGATCGTTGATGCATCAATTATCTTGTACCATGTAAAAGTTGTGGACTCCACTTTTTCAGTTGAAGTGTTAGAGCTAACGTTCAGCATTGCATCATCACGACTTATTGTTGCATTCTGAATCTCCAAGGATGTAGGCACCATTTGAGCGAAACCACTACAGTAATTTGCATTGAATTGCTGTTTGTACTCGTCGATGGCATTACTGGCTATTGCCAATCTATCATTTGTGCTTGTTTGAGTACTTCTTAAGTTGCCGGAAAGCAAGTTTAGATTAAAGAACCAAACTTTTCCATTTATGATTGACATCGCAAGACTGAAATTTCCGTTTCCATCGCTAATTATAGCGCTTATGATTATTTGGGACGTTTGTGAGTTTAGTATCTTAGGCGTTGAAACATTGAACGAAATTATGCGGTAGTTACTCATATCAAAGCCTGAAACTTGCCCCAAGAAAGTTGAAGCCAGCGATTGAGCGTATGTATTTGTGTTTGAGTAGCTATCTGTGCTCGAATGTGCAAATTCGATGCTAAATGCAAAAAGCATTGTGACTAAGATAGTCACGGTTAAAGCTATCTTCTTTTTGTTCATATTTTCACCTCCGTTTAAATTTCCTGTAAACCCAAAGGACAGAAAGAATATTTAGCTCTACACTTTAGAACAATTGTTCGAAATCTTTAGAACAGATAACTAATTCAAGCGACCTACTTAAGGAAAAACAAAAATATCAATAGGCATGTTTCTCAATTTCGGGCTATTGCTTTGCGTTGATGTGAGAAGCGAAATAAGCGCATATTTGACCTATTACTTGCGTGTGTAACATAAATTCTCGACTATTGCCTTAACCGTGATTTGAGATAGTCTCACAAAGAGCATGGAGAGGGCTATAGGTTGCCTTTAATCCACGTTTTTGCTGTCTCATAACAAAAAATAAATGATAATATCGCCGTTGTGATAGTAAAAAAGAAATAGTCGCGAGTAAGAATATCAGGTCTTAGAAGAGTAAGCTCAACCACAAATGCTGTCACCGCAAATATAGAGTAAAAGAGATATTTTGGAACCAGAAAACGACTTATACGTATGGTGTTTTCCAGCAAAATCTTGTTAACAACGAAATTGCCCATTTCTCTTCTAACAAAACACGCATCTTCTAGCTTAGAAAGGTGGTAGATGGCCACCGAAGGACTGCTCAAGTTAAGTGCTCTTTGGACTTCTCTAACACCAACAGGTTTACCTATTTTTAATAGGAAACGATATACTTCCATAGTAGTTCCCTTTAATTTGTCCGCAGATTCTTTTGCCAATTTGCCGCACACGCACCGTATCAAAATATGTAATCTTTAATTTAAGACCTACCCTGTTCTAATTCGTAAGAACAAAATTAAAAAAAATAGCATTAAATAATCGAGTAACTAATAGACATACATTCCGTCAATGAGAGTATTCCACATGAGTCAGAGAACTAAAATGATTATGGCAATAATTTTTGCCGTAATGTTAACTTCTATAATAGTTGGAGCAAGCTATTTTCTTTTCCCTTCTAAACAGTCTTTTTCTCTGCCTTTATCGAGCCAAATGTACGCATTAATCTTGGGAGCGGGGTTCGTCATTGCAGTTGCGACTGCTATTGGAATAATGTTGCTAGCGAAACGGCGAAAAACAAAAGCAAGTACTATTGATTTCAAAAAAACAAGAAATAATCGAGATGGCTCATGCCAAAGGTGTATTGTAGTTAAAGCTCAGCCTCTTTTTTCAACCATTAAAACTCAAAATACCCCTTTAGCAATTCCGATTTATTTGATGCCTTGGAGATAAATTCGATTATGCCTTCAATAGGCGAGTTTTTTTAAGGAAACATCTGAAAGAAGAGGCATAGAGTTAATTGGTGGCAGCGATTTTTGAAAATCACACGATGGGAAAAGCAGCGTTTAGCAATCTGATCGCAGTCCCCTTACCTGTTTGCAGCAACTTTGTGGCTATTTTTATTTTATCCTTTAATTTTTTTGGTCTGATGCCTTGCTGAAATTTGGCAGATTATACTCCAACCGAGGTTATTAATGGAACACTGAGTCCCCTTAATCAAGTTCAAACAATATCTTCCTTAGCATAACGGTAGGACCCGTAGCATCATTTACCCACCTGAATGATAAGTTCGAACTTTGTATACTATTCCAGTGGGGGTTTTGTTGACAGCAGGACAACGCACTAATTTTTTGAAGCTTGTATTTGACCAATGGTAGCGTAGATAGTCAGCATGGCAGTAATAATCAAAGGGTACTTTCATTTTCATATATTGGCAAGGTATTTAAATACCGTCGATGCGCACGCTATAGTAGTCCTTGTTACACTCAAACGTGAGTAACTCCAAATCCACAATAGGCTGCTCAACCTGCATCCCGTAGATGATTATATTGCAATACACTCCTGGATAGGGCTGCAGGATTAAGTCTCGGTCTACGAGTTTGCGGAGGATAACTCTTACTGTTGAGCGTTTGGTATGGACTTTTCTGGCTATTTCGTATTGGGCAAGCTCGATTTCGCTCTCATCAATTAACTTTAGGACGCGCTCTTCGCTAAATCCTGAGTGTGGAGAGTAACTATTATCACACCTGTTACCTGCCATCGATGACTTGTCAACAGATTTGTCAGCCAAAACACCTAAGCTCCACTGAGTTTTACTGTCCCGATTGACCTGTATAAGCATAAGAAACGCAAGAGAAACGCGAAAAAGAGAAAAAGACAGAAAACAGTACCCTTTCTTACTTGGGATGGTGGGGCTGCCCGGATTTGAACCGGGGTCTATAGAGCCCAAGTCTACAAGCCTAGACCAAACTAGCCGACAGCCCCGTATGTTAAGCGCCGTCATTTTTCAGTTATTACTTGGTTTTAAGAGTTTTGTTTCTAATAGCTTGTTTTGGGCATCTAAAACGGCTATGCATTAAGCGGCAAGGGCTGAGCTTTTTGCCCAGTGTGCTCCTTTTTGAAAAAAGTAAACAGTTCACCGCATGTTTACATGAAAGGGGGGGTTGTTGGTTATCTGCGGGAGCGGCATTGAAGCACTTTGGGGCAAAGCAGGCACTCGTCTGGGAGCAGGCCGTTATGAAGCTGCGCATTTAGGAGGCTGGAGAAGTGAGCGCATTTGGCGGGTGACTCGAATACTTTGGGGTATTCAGCTGGTTTTACGTCTACTATTTTCAGGTTTTCCACAGTTATTTCAAGCTTGGACATGCAGTGGGGACATGCATAGTAGGATTGCCGCGGGAAGGTAGATGAATCAGTTATGATTGTGGGCTTTTCAAAAGTTTTTTCGCAGCCTTTGTAGGGACATTTAAGTTTGTCTTCGTTGCGATGAAAGTGAAATAGATGCATGGCTCATCTTCCCCTGTAAGCGCTTCAAAAGTATCGGTTTTATCAACATTTTATAAACATTTCTGCGCACATGAACAACAGAAATACACAACAAGGGAAAGGAACCTCGGGTAGGCCTTGAACCTCTAGTTCTGGAGCCCTCACCATAGACGCGATTTAAGGTCACATAAAGCTGCATGTGCAAATGTATGTAACTTTAGGGTTAAGATGGTCCTAAAGTAATAGCAGGTTTGTTTCTGCATTTTTTAGCGCTTAATTTTTATGCGCCCTAAGCAGTATTAAGGCTATATATGCCGAGGTACGTCAATTGAAGGTTGCACGAAAGGTCTACTATTTCCTTTTTGCCGCTGCCATACTTGTTGTGCTCTGGGTTTTGACTGTTCCGGCTATACTGCCCGAGGACGTCCGTGAAGTCTACATAGCCTACTTTAAGATTGTCCGCGCCTTAACAATAATTATTCTTGGGGCTTTGGCGCTTGAAGTTGCGGCTTCCCTCATAACTAGGCGGCTTAAACATCTTGGCAGGGAAGTTTACCTTATTCGTAACGTTGTCTTGGTTATTGGCTATGTTGTGCTTGGGCTTATGATCTTGGCTGTTTTTGAGGTTACTGGCATAACTGCTGTTGCCGGAGCTACGGTTTCAGGGCTTGTGATTGGCTTGGGTTTGCAGCCGATATTGGCTAATCTTTTTTCTGGCTTGATAATTCTCGGCACTGGTTTCTTGAGGCCAGGTACCCAAGTTAAGATTTCTGGGGGATTGCCTTTGACAGCTACGCCTTTTCCTGCATATAAAATGTTCAGCCGCGATGAGTTTATGCCAACTTTGCGGGGTGTTGTTGTGGAGGTGGGGTTGCTTCACACAAAAATCTTGTCTGACAACGGGGAAATGGTGAAGATCCCAAACAATTTGGCTTTCTCCAGTAGCGTTGTAATGGAAGAGAAAGAGGAACCTAAGACTGTTCGCGTTAGGTACGAGTTTTCAGTGGAATACGATCCTGATATGGTGATTGCAAAAATTCAAGAAGTATTAAGCAGAGAATTCGGGAATTTTAGGGTTTATGTGGAGGAGCAAAGCGACAAGAATTACTATATAGTCCTTGTATTGGCGACAACGCCGCCAAACAGTAAAGTCAGAGATTGCAGATCGGAACTGCTTAAACTAATGATCAAAGTTCACAGAGAGATCATCAAGGCGTCCCAAAAGTAGCTTTGCCGTGTCTCCGCTGGATGCTTGTGGCCAGCCGAGCCTCCTGATTAACAGCCTCAACATATACTCTGGTGGTTTTAAGTGCATAGCTTAGGTTTGCATCCAAGATGCAAAGCCGTTGAGGGTTTAAGTGGCTATACACCTCTTAGGGTGCCTAGTCAAAAATCATTCATGCGCCCATGTTGTCCAAGGAGTCCCTGATGGGCCCTTTGTCGGAATAGTATTGCCGTAAAAGCTTCAGTCCAGCAGCATACACGTCGCGAGTCTCACTATTCAAAGTGGAAAGAAACATCATAATCATCCAAACCAATTAACTCAAAGTCTCTAATGATTAAAAACTTTAAGGCAACAAACATGGAATCATAACGTTCGCATGAAATCTATTAACAAAAGAAAACTTTAGCCCAAACTGCAGCCATAATATCTACGCGGTGTTCTCGCATGAAAAACAAACCTGAAAAACAAGGTGAGGACACCAGAACTAGAAGTATTGGAGCCTCGGGCGGGCTTTGATCCCGCGGCCTGCTGCTTACGAGGCAGCCGCTCTGCCGGGCTGAGCTACCGAGGCGCGGCGCAATCGCTAATTCACTGTAGTAAACATGTTTTTAAATCTTCAGCGTCAAGACATATGAGCGTCAGTTTTAAAAGGCGTCAACGCTCTTAAACATAGTTATACGCGAATGCGAAGGGGAGAGTTTTGGATGGAGGCTTGCTTAGTTGAGTAAACGCAAAGAGCATAAAAGCGGCGCCAGCGGCTTTTTGGGTGAACGAGAGATAATTGAGATCATACAAAGTCGGCTGAGCCTTATGGCTGATTCACCTGTGCCCTTCGGGGACGACGTTTCCGCCGTGAACATCGACAAGGGGCGCGTGGCTGTTTTAAAAACAGACATGCTTGTGGGCAGCACCGACGTGCCTCCGGGCATGAGTTTTTGGCAAGCAGCGCGTAAAGCAGTGGTTATGAACGTTAGCGATTTTGCAGCCAAGGGCGTGCAGCCCATCGCTGTGCTTGCAGCTCTTGGGTTACAGCGAGGCTTAATGCGGAAGGATGTGGAGGAAATTGCGCGTGGATTAAACGCTGGAGCACGCGAGTACGGCGTTTACGTTGTCGGCGGAGACACGAACGAGGCTTCGGATTTGATTATTTCGGTTTCGCTTTTCGGCGTAGCCGACGGCAAAGCGCTTATGCTGCGCAGCGGCGCCCAAGTTGGCGACATCGTGGCGGTTACTGGCTACTTCGGCAAGACGGCTGCTGGCTTACGGCTGCTCACAGACGGCTTTGTAGTCTCAAAGGAACTGCGTGAGGTGCTTCTGAACGCAGTGTGCATGCCGAATGCGCGGCTGCGGGAGGGCTTGGCGCTTGGCAGGTCAGGCGCAGTTTCCGCGTCAATTGACTCAAGCGATGGCTTGGCTTGGAGCCTGCACGAGCTTGCGCGGATGAGCGGCGTAGGCTTCGTAATTGAAAGCGTGCCCATAGCAGAAGAAGTGCGCAGATTTGCAGAGTTCAACAGGCTTGACCCTGTGGAGTTGGCGCTTTACGGCGGAGAAGAATATGAACTTGTAGTAACCGTGAAGCCCAAACGCTGGATTGAGGCGAAAACGGTTGTCGAGGCGATGGGCGGATGCCTGCTGCCAATCGGCAAAGCAACGCGGGACAGGCAGGTGCTGCTGGATGTTGACGGCAGAAAGGGCGTGATTGAGCCGCGGGGCTGGGAGCACTTCAAAAGCAAAATTTAGCTGCACATGACCCTCTAGGAGTGGTTCGTTGCCGTCCTACCTGGAGTGCTTGTCTAGAAGGTAGTTTAGTATAGTTATACATGATGCTGCAAGGTAAGGCTGCTTGCCCAAGCTGATTTTGTCGCCGTACCTCAGCGCGTACGCCTCTGCCTTCTTGGGTAGTCCCACATGATCTCCGAGCACGAACACGACGTTCTCGGAAAGCGCAGCTTCAGCGACGTCTTTTCCGCCCTCTTCAAGGACAAATATGCGGGCGGTTTCCGCTTTAGCCTTCAAAAGCGCCTCAAAACTTGTTTTGCTCATGCTTATGCCTGGATGTGGCTTGCCGGAAAGCACTTTTTTGAGGATGCGTTGCCACGTGTCCACGTCTGTGCGCACATCATAAAGCCTCCCGCCGTCAATTTCAATGTGTAGCGGCGGCGTCGGCGGCCCGTTCAGGACAGCGTGGAAAGTGACGTTTCGGCGTATGCCATGCGAAAGAAAGAGGCTTGCGACTATGCATTCATGCACGATGTCTAGACGTCCAGCATCGTGTAGATTTATCCAGTTTGAGTCAGTGCGGCCTAGGCGTGAGTAAAGAATGAATTCGCGCAAGAATTTTCCTCGGGTGGCTATATGATGATTGCTTCTTTTATGCCCTTGAAATGTGGATCGCCTGTTATTATTTTAGCGTTAGTTTTAATTGCAGTAGCAAGCACGTAGGCGTCTGCTAGCCCAAAATCTTTTTTGGTTTTTCGCATTTTTGCGTGGAGTATTCCTGTTTCTTTTGAGAGTTGCTCATTTATGTCAATTACGGTTGAGTTACTTATTAGGATGTCGTAGGCTACTTCGACGTTTCGTTTCTGTCTTGCGGTTTTGCTTATGACTTCTGCGAGCGTGACTGCAGAGGTGTAGATTTCGTTATTCTCTTCTTCTATGATATGTTTGACTTTGGTGCCTGCTTCGCTTCCTATCAGGTATTCTATCCATGCGTAGGCGTCTATGATGTATTTTTCAGTCATGTGTGGTCAGCTCGTCCGCTGCTGTGAAGGGTTTCATTCCTCGGAAGATTCCGAAGCCGTCTTTTCTGACTTTTTTTATGGTTATTTCGAGGATTTCTCCTTCTTTGATTTTTTTGCTTTCCACGAGTTTTTTGGGCAGGGTTATTACTAAGGAGCCGCCGACTTTTCTTGTTTTGACCACGCTCATTTAATATCACCACTGTTATATAAAATGATACTAAAGTAACATTTAATCTTTCTCCTACGCGCCATTTTTCCAGTCCATAGTCCATCAAGGCCTGGATCGGTTCTGCCCTGACGCGAAAAAAGGATAAACTCACGAAGCAAGCAGCATCACGAATTATTAGTGTTGCCGCGTCTGCTTTTAAAAAGTCACTATGCGAAAAAAGATGAGCTTTAGCAGCGGCTCGACCATTCATGGAAGGCGCTTATTAGAGTGAACGCCTTTGATTATCCATTACGTTTCTCCATCCTTTCGGAAAAATTTGTTTTAACTCTTCGTAGCAGTCCCTGCACAAGACTTCACGTTGCAGATTTGGTATTACATACTTTTCCCATTCTGCTTGTGGTACTGTAAACAACCCTGGCCACTGCTCCCCACACAATCCGCAATGAAAGGGAACGAGAATGTATGGTATTCTGAATGGAAGTTCTGAGCGTTTTTTGAAGCAACCACATGTTATTAGTTGCTTGTGGCATTTGGGGCATATTTCCATATAGCATCCCACTTGATGCAATTCGCCTTCTTTGGCGCCACAATCAGGGCAAATCCAACTCTTCCATTTCTTCATAATTTCTCCTTGTTATTTTTTGAAACGTGATTACATAGTCCCTTAGGAAATAATATCAATTTTAACGTTACAATTTGGGCAACGAATTTCAATATAGCCTTCCCAATCAAGTTTCTTATAAGTGCTTGAACCAGAATCAAAACTTAACGTGTTTCAACTTTTTTTTAAAAAAAAAAATAATTATCAATACTGTAACATCTTTCATAACATTTAATCCCATAGCAAAAACATCAGCTTCTGTCTTTTTACACCCAATAAGTTCAATCTATATTAGAGTAGTCAAAAACATGAACTTCACTAAAGAAAAAGATTAATTTTGGGGCTGTTCCTTTTTGCGTTGCGACCACGCAGATTCTGTTTCAATTGTATAACCTGTTTCTGCTAACAATGCACACATGCAATCACCACAAAGCCCACGCGGTTCTCCGTCTTCTATTTCACTTTCATTAAATAGCCTGTCTGCTTCTTCTTGTGTTGTAGCCATTAAGTAAACCTTGCTAACTTCCCAGTTACAGCAACCACACTTCTTGTATTCATTCTCTCTATCGACTTCAAACATTTTCAGTTTTGCCATATGATTTACCCTCCTATTTACTTGTTAAGAGTGTTCGCTTTCATAAACTACCTTAACGGATTCTCCTCAAAAATTTTTGCGAGCCAGTGCCTAGTCCAAGTTTCATTTGAAGCTATTTCCAGATTGTATAAACCAAAAATAGCACAACAACGCCGCAAAGACTAGCGCGCATCAGCAAACAAGAAAAGGCGCATGCCTAAACTAGCAAGTGATCCACAGCGCTTCTTACCCACACGGCAGAATTAAAGTGTAGTGTAGAAATCTTTAACATTATCCAGACTTCAATTCTATTAGCACAAGCGCGTACGCGTTGAAAAAAGGGAAAGCAATGAGTTTGCTGAGTCACGACAGTTTCTGGAATGCCATAATCAGCTTGCCCACCACAAAGAAGATGCTACAGTTGTCGCTGAAGAAATGCGGCGCCTGTAACCGGACGATTCTTGAAGCCGCGTTGGATGATTACGTGGGCAAAAAAGCGGCAAAATGCAAGTGCAACGGCTTATACTCACGCATAATACGGTTCTGGATCGAATTTCTCAGACGAAGCCTCAACATAAAACGGGAGAAAGTGGAAAAGCTGCTTGCGGATCCGTATGCGAGAAGAGCCATAATTAACCTTGTAAAATCATTCATACATTATGGAATACGTAAACCGCTCAGCATTTACGCGCCATTCCTAGTCGTGTGGGACTTCACGCACAAATGCAACTTGAACTGCAAACACTGCTACTCGAACTCGGGCGCAGCAGTCCAGCCTGAGCTCACCACCCAAGAAGCCCTGACCATAGTGGATCAGCTTGCGGATGCCGGCGTAACCGCGCTTGCCTTTTCAGGGGGAGAACCACTCAGCAGAAAAGACTTCTTCGAAGTAGCAAGCTACGCCGCCAAACGCGGGCTTTATGTTTCCGTAGCAACCAACGGCACTCTGCTGACAAAAGAGAACGTGGAGAAGCTTAAGCAGGCGAAAATCAACTACGTGGAAGTCAGCATTGACGGCGCCACAGCAGAAACCCATGACTCATTCAGAGGAGCCCCAGGCGCATTCAGCAGGGCGATAGAGGGCTTAAAAAACTGCGTGGAAGCAGGCTTATGCGCATGCATCGCCACCACCGCAACCAAAAGCAACATAGCAGAAATGCCGGCGATCCTTGATTTGGCGGAGAAAATCGGCGTAGCGCGATTCACCTACTTCAACTTCATCCCCACAGGGCGCGGAAAAAAGCACTACAACGAAGATTTAGCTCCGGAAGAAAGAGAAAAACTCATGCTCTATCTACTGGATAAAATGTCAAAAGGCTTCAAAGTCACCATACTCACCACTGCTCCGCAGCTGGCACGCGTAGCGCTCCAATGCCAAGGCAACGGCAAGGAACTAGCCATGTCCATGGCGCACATGCAAACCGTAAAAGTCAGCAAAAAAGCCGTGCCACTCGCGGATTTCATAGGCGGATGCGGCGCAGGAAGACTCTACTGCTCAATATCGCCGCAAGGAGATGTGCACCCATGCGTCTTCCTACCCATACACGTTGGAAACCTGAAAAAAGAAAACTTCAGCGACGTATGGCTAAACTCTAAACTCTTCAACGCACTGCGAGAAAGAACCAACCTAAAAGGCGCATGCAGCAAATGCAGATACAAGTACATTTGCGGCGGCTGCAGAGCAAGAGCCAGCGCATACCACAACGGCGACTTCTTAGCCGCAGACCCAGGATGCATATTATCAAAGGAAGCGGAAAGCCCATGACAAAGCAGAAAACCGTCAAAATCTTCAAAGCCTACGATGACATAAGCGACATTTTAAGGCGAGCGGTGAAAGAGGCGCAGCTACGTGGAAAAAAGCGGATTTTCGTAAAACCCAACCTAAGCCACCCAGAATATGTGCCAGGCGTCGTGACCAGCCCCACATTAGCTTATGAACTTGTAGGCTTACTCCGCGACAACGCTGCGGAAGTGATAGTAGGCGAATCTGACGGATTCAACTACCCCTGCCGCGTAGCATTCAAAAAAACAGGCATGGAAGCAGCCGTGAAAAAGGCAGGCGGCGCCATAATCAACCTTTCAGAAGACAAAATAGTCAAAGTTAAGCTTCAAACCGATGGCGGACACTTGAAAGAGCTTTTTCTTCCGAAAACTGTGCTCGACGCAGATGCTGTAGTGGACTTGGCGCTTATGAAAACCCACGAGTGGGCAATGTACAGCGGCGCCATAAAAAACCTGTTCGGTTGCATACCAAGCAACAAACGCATTTACCTGCACCCCTACATAAACGAAGTTTTCTACCAACTCTACAGAATTCTCAGGCCGCAGCTTACAGTAATGGATGCGAGGGTAGCCATAGAAGGAAACGGCCCGACAAAGGGCACACCAGTCAAAATGAACTTGATGTTGACCAGCAACTGCGCATTAGCCATCGACCTTGTCGTCTCAAAAATCATGGGCCTAAACCTGGAAGAAGTGGAGTACCTAAATTACATAGCCGAAAAAGAAAACCTGCAAGCTGAAGCCATAAACGTGCAGGGCCTACAAATAGCAGAGGCAGCGCGAAGGTTCAAGCGGCCAAAAATAGATTTGCCCGTCAAAGCGCAAGCGATGATATATAAACACGAGCTTCTAACTAAAGTCTTCTTTTGCTCATTAGGCTTTGTCAAGCTCCTGCAAAAAGCAACCACCGCGTATAGAGGCAAAACCGCAAGCGCAGGTTAACTTAGCGCCTCAGCGTAGACGTCAAGCACCTTTTTGACTATTAAACGCCAATCAAATTTTTCTTCTATGGTTCGCCGAGCGGAAAGCGCCATTTCAGCAGCCTCCGCTGGATGCTCTAGATAGAACAAAATTTTCTCCGCCAACTCACGCGAGTTAAAGGGCTCAACCAGAAAGCCGTTTCGGCCGCTTTCAATCATCTCCGGGATGCCGCCGACCCGCGTTGTCACAACAGGCAAACCTGTGGACAAAGCCTCCAAAACCGCGAAAGGAAGATTCTCGTAGAACGTCGAGAAAGCGAAAATGTCTGCGGCCTGATAAAGCCGAGGCAGCTTCTTGTCTGGGAAATATCCGGTGAAAACAAGGTTCTCTTTAACTCCAAGCTTCGCAGCGTAGTTCACTAGCTTCGCCATTTCGTTGCTTAAGCCTTTCCCAGCGATTATAAACTTGACATTTCCAAATTTCCTGGCAACAAGCGCTGCGCTTTCGATGAGGGTAAACAGGCCTTTCCGAGCGTATAGGCGGCCCACCGAGAGAACCGCCTTGTCCGCCGTGCTTAAGCCCAGCTCTGCTTTTGCCTTGCGCTTGTCAGATGCAGGCTTGAATTTGTCTGTGTCTACGCCATTATGGATTACACGAATCTTATCCGCCTCTACGGGGTAGTATTGAAGAAGCTCGCGTCTTGTGAAGTCGCTTACTGCGATTATTTTGTTTGAACGCTCCAGCATTCTTTCCTCAAAAAGCCTTAGAAACCAGTTGAAGCTCACCATAAACTTCTCATTCGCGTTAAGCCGGCTATACGGCTCACCCTTAATGGCTTCAGCCTCGCCCTTCCATGTTGAATGAACCGTAGTGACTAACGCTTTTCCGAAACCGGCTGGCACAGCAAAGCTCGGCACAAGCGGAAGATTAACATGCGTGATATCGACTGGCAATCGGCTACGCATCTTGTTTAATTTCCTTGAGGCAGAGGCGGCGAACTGAAATGATTTTACAATGGGCGTCTTGAGCGTTTTGAGGAAAAAGATGCGGTGCTGCTCGTTGACTTTAATGTCGCCGCTTTCGTCATAGCCAGTAACAATGTAAGCGGAGTTGCCGCGTTTCATAAGCTCATTAGAAAGGTAGTACACGTAAGAGCCCGTGCCGCCTGAAAGAGGCAGATACTCCGGCGAGATAAAGCATACTCTAACCATTCAGCTCACCTTATTCGCTCCCATAGAAAACCAAGCGTGGTGACTACGGCGCCGGAAAACCAGGCAAACGCACGCACAAAATACAGCACAACCAATAGCATGGCAGCCGCGTCTTTGAACCTGATGGAAAGCTTAACTGCAGAGATAATGTAGTAAATTAGCATAAGCACGAGAAGAGCAGCTGAAGCAAACCATAACGGCCTCAGCAGGTCGATTATACCCAAAAGGATAAAGGCGGCGGCAGCAAGCAGCAAGAGAGGCTGGATGTTCATGCCGAAATCAGTAATTTCGTCGCCCCTAGCCAGGTGCGCGTGCTTAAGATAGAGCTTAGCAGTGTTCTTGCCATACTGTAGCTGCTGGCGAAAATAACTTCCCAAAGTTGGCCTATTGAAGTGGTAACATTTAGCGTTTGGATCGAAAAGTATCTTGTAGCCCCTGCTTGTTATCCTGAAACCCAAGTCAGTGTCATACTGTGAAGGCAAGTTCTCGTCGAAACCGCCAACTTCCTCAATAACATGCTTCTTCATTAAAAGATTCATGGTTGCAACACGCTTGACACTTCTCTTTAGGCGGGCATATCTGCTTTTAAGGTCATAACCAATGCTCCGTGCCCAAACGTTTTCCGTATTCCACGTTTCTATGCCGCCGCTTACCCCAGCCACTTGCGGATCACGCAAATAAGCCACAAGCTTATTCAGCCATTCGCTTTCAACTTTCGCGTCTGAATCGATGAAGGCGACAACATCACTTCGAACGGTTTTAAGCGCATAGTTATAGGCTGCTGGCGCATTAAGCGGCGCTGAAACCAGCTTAACTGGATACCCCTGCGCAATCTGCAAAGTCGCGTCTGTAGAGCAGCCATCAACGACAATTACTTCAAGGAGATCCCGTGGATAATTCAGTTTGAAAAGGGCCTTCAAGCATTCACCGATAGTCTGTTCATTATTGAAAGTTGCCACAATTATCGAAATCTTCGGCAAATACGTAGAATCCACTATTCCCGGCCATCCTTCATGAATGAAGACACAATTGACAAAAGAATCTTAAGTCCATCAACTATGGGATCCAAATTGGATGTGCCGTAGGTACGCTGATCAAAACTTATCGGCACCTCCATGATTCGGAAGCCGCGCTTGGCGATTTTCACAAGCATCTCCGATTCTATCTCATACTCCCTTGACTTTAAACAGATACCCCTCAAAACCTCGGATTTCATCACGCGGTAACCTGATTGAGAATCAGAAACAGTTGTTCCAATTAAAAGTTTAATTAAAAAATTGAATAGGCGAACGCCAGCAACATTAAATTTTCGCTCAACAGAAAAATTTCGGCTTAAATATCTGGAGCCAATAACAAGATCCGCCTCATTCCGCAGCACAGGCGCCAACAAGCGCGGTAGCTCCTCTGGGCGATGTGAACCGTCAGAATCAATTGTTGCGATTACGCTACCCCGTGCCTTTGCGAAGCCAGCCCTGAGGGCGCAGCCCTTGCCCATGTGCGCTTTCAGCGATAGAACCGTTGCGCAGAGCTTTTTAGAAATTTCCAGCGAGCTGTCTGTTGAGCAATCGTCTACAACAATTAGTTCATATGTGAAACCAGATTTTTGCATAACAACGTTTAACCGCTCGATTATATTGCCTACCGTCAGCGCCTCGTTAAATACGGGAATAACCACGGAAACTAGCACATCATCATTATCCATTTGACTAAAGATGCTGAATGAAAGAATTTATAAACTTTGGCTGTGAACACTATCAAACGCGAAATTATTGTGCAGAATGGAAAGGGCTATGCAGGCGATACTGGAAAAAGATAGAAGAATCTGGTTTTCCATGTGGTTTTTGGCATCGGTAGCAAGCTTCGGATTAGCTTTTTTCCCAATGTTCCATCGCATCATTGAAAGCAGAAACAAGCATTTCCGCCGAGAACACGAGCTGGAAAAGCAAATCGCAGAGTTCCTAAGAAAAAAGGGAAAAGAAATCCAGACGCCTATTGAAGGCATACGCGAAATGAACGCAAAAACATGGGCAGCCTCGATCGTCCTGGTGATCCCCGTATTCGTGTTAGTTTACTTGCTTTCCAAAGATTTGGTGAAGCATGAAATGCGGCAAGACGCGTTTCTTGCAAGCGCTTTCCCAGAGAGAATGTTTATGCCGCAGAGTGTACCAATAAAAAAATATGCTTTGATAACCATAATTACTTTAGGCTTTGGAATAGTGTACTGGCTATACAAAATAGTGAACATGTACAACGCACATTTCAAAGCGCACAGGGAGTTGGAGAAGGAAATAATTAGACGGATGGAGGAATAGCGCTGAAAAACCCGTGTAAACAGAAGCGGTTTGTAAGCCACGGCGGCGACGTCTGGGGCTTCGCCAGAAAATATAACATTCCACTCGAAAAGGTGCTTGAATTCAGTGGACCCATCAATTTCCTCGGGCCTTCCCCAAAGGCGGTGGAAGCCATACAGCAGCATGCTAAGCTAATAAGGTTTTATCCAGACCCAAACCCTGTGGAGTTAAGAACTGAAATTGCCAGGTACGTGGGACACGGCGTTGAAGAATCAAACATTATTTTGGGAAACGGCTCTATCGAGCTTATCTACATGATCACGGACGCTTTATCAAGCGGATTCAAAGCAGTTATTCCTGTGCCGTCGTTTACTGAATATGAGAAGGCGGTTTTGCGGGTAGGCGGCGAAGTTGTCTTCGTGAAGCTGCCAGAGGATTTCGCACTGGATGTGGAAAGGGTAAAAAAGGCTGTTACGGCGGATACACGCATAATTTACATTTGCAATCCCCACAGTCCCTCAGGCACGCTTTACAGTAAAGAGGTCATTCTGGATCTTGTCGAGTTCTGCCGAACTAGAAATATTATCGTCAGCGTCGACGAAAATTATATTGAATTTGCAGAAAAAGGGCAAGACGCCACAATGGCGGGCTACGTTAAGCAGTATAGCAACCTCTTCGTGATCAGGTCGGTCACAAAATTCTATGGCATGCCTGGAATCCGCTTCGGCTACGGCATCGCCGCCGAAGACCTCATAGAAACGCTGCAGGCAATTAGGCAACCATGGAGCATTAACAGTTTAGCAAGCTACGCCGTTCTAGCGGCGTTGAAGGATGTGGAATTCATCGAGAACACCAAGCGCACCATCGCAAAGGAAAGAGCACAATTCGCAAAAATGCTCAGCGAAATAAGCGGCTTGCAAGTGTTCCCGTCAGAGACAAATTTCCTGCTCGTGAAAATAACAGATAAAAAGACAACGTCAACTGCATTAAAGGAAGAAATGGCCAAGAAAGGCATACTCATCAGGGACTGCAGCACCTTCGTCGGCCTTGATGACAGCTACTTCCGAGTAACCGTCAGATCAGCCGAAGAAAACCTGAAGCTCGTAAACACTTTAAAGGACACACTCAAGCACTAAAGATTGCTGCATCATTTTTCTGATGATTACCCGCGAAATTAATAGTCAGATTATTGCCTTCACGCCTTTCAACGGCTTTTGGCGCGGAAACACAAAAAAAGGTGGAGTGATATATAGGCGAGTTTGTTGATTTACCGCTTTCTAAGCAGCAGATAAAGTAGCAAGCCAACTACGATTATAGCTATGAGCAAGCCGACCCCGAAGCCAATTACGTACATCTCAGTCATTGAAGCAGGCGTTGGTGTTGGAGTAGATGTTGGTTCAGGCGCTGACTCCACGGTTATGGCGGTTTCAGCAGTTGAGCCATAGTACGCTTTGGAACCCGCGAATTTAGCGATAACAGTGTATTCGCCTGGGACAGGCGGCTCAAACGTCGCCTTGTAGAAGCCGCTACCATCGCTTGTGGTTCTGGCAACTTCATAGTAGTTGTTGTTAGGATCATGCACTTCAATGATGACTTCAACGCCCTTAACGTTAGCCGGACACGGGAACTGCTTATACACGTACAACATCCAGTCACTCATCGACTCATCAGCAACAGCCGGAACACCATTCGGAAACCTCTTCTTGACGGCCATATCATCTGTTCCTGGAGAAATGTCTGTGACCAAGCCTTCAACAAGCACCTTACTGCCGTGCACTGAAACCTTCGGAGAAGCAGAAACTGTCATGGCGCTTGGACCTTTACCAACAGCGTATAAGCGCATGTCATAGGTGTCCATGGTAGCCATTATGCTGTCGCCGATGATTGCAAGGCCACCCCAGCCAGTTTGGCGGAATAAGCCATCAACCCTCCAGATTAACTCGCCTGTCGTGGCGTTGAGACAAAGGAATGGCGCGCCGCGCGGCAAAGGCTGATTAGGCGAATGCTCTCCTGAGCCCACGTAGAGTTTTCCATCAGTAATGAAAGTTATTCCAAGCCACCAGTTGCTGGCAAATGGACTTTCAGTGTAGGGATCCGCGGCTGGATAAGTCCACAGCAATTCGCCTGTTTGTGCATCGTAGCAGTACAGTATTCCAGCAACGCCGCAAGCGTAAAGTTTGTCATATGCAATCAAATGTGATGTTAGCATCGTGCCTTCATATATGTCCAAGTAGTACTGTGACTGGGTTGGTCCCCACATCAGCTTTCCTGTTTCGAGGCTGACACCGTAATGTTGCCTAAGCTCTTTCGACCATAGAACGCCAACTTTGGATTCTGCACTCCAAGCTGCCCAGCTTATGCTTTGATTACCTGAAATCCAATCAGAGGGGGGTGCCCACGCACTATTAAACAACACTTGTCCCTCCTGTCCAGGTTTCAAGCTTAAGCCCCAGACTGTAACGGTGCTTGGCACAGTCCCGCCAAAGAAGCCGCCGGCAAGATTAGAGCCGATTACTCTGTCGCCGAAAAATGCTTTTTGGACACTTCCAGGCAATCCTAGAGGTATAGTCTTATTCCAACTGTATGCCGCTTTGGCGGCTGCGGTGTTGGCTCCTGCATCGAATGTCATTCCGTTAACCACGTTTCCCCAGCTGCCGCCGCCTTCGTAATAGCCTGTAGCTGACGCCGCTATGAAAGCACTCATGTTCCACAAGGCCATCCAACCGTTCCTCTGATCAACTACCAGTACATGGAGACCGCCGTTTCCATCTCGTAAAGTGGTGCCTGCGGGTACATTATTAACAGTGAATGCCCAGTTTCCAGTATAAGCGTTGAATGCCGTCCATGTTCCTGGCAGATATTGGCCTGTAAAGAAGTTATAGCCTCCCGTGGCAACATATAAGTACGCGAATGTACCCATGTAGTTGAACCCTTGGAAATAGAATAGCTGAGCAAATGATATTGTTTGGTTGTTCAGGAAGGTTTTAGCCCATAGCTCTTCACCAGTATGCAGATCCACACAGTGATATACCACAGGTTCAGCAGATGCGCCCATCATGCCGGCTGCGGTGACTGCATAGTAGAGTCTTCCTGCAAGGATGAAGCGGCTGCTCCATACGCCCTCGTATGCATCACCGATTCCAAAACCTACGGGCCCCTGGTTTATTGATTCAGCAAGCCCTACGTCTCCTCCAACGAGCCCACCTATTGTCAACGGCTTCGTCCATAGTACATGAGCCGTTTCTGGTCCCTCATTGTAAGGTGCGAATCGATTGTCAGGATCATACAGCCAGCTGCCTGAAATTGTGTACCATTCTCTAGCCTGTGCATCTACTGGGCGCGTCCAGTATTCCGATGGAAGAGGCACGCCCGGATAATAGGGTCTTGGTTCCTCCTCTACGACGAGAGTCAACTTGTCGCTGTCGCTGGCCTTATAGAGTGTGCAGGTATTAACTGGGATGCCGGCTGCGGTAAATCCGGTAAAGTTAAACCATTGTTCGGGGAAGTGCGTCTGCAGAACATAGTTGCCAGCCATGGTTGGCATATAAGTAGTGCCTGAGCCGCCTGTCGAGTCTGTACGGAATGGACCAAGCGTCTCAGTAGAGCCATCAGGCTTCGTGACAGATACAGTGACACCTGAAAAACCAGCACTAGCGTTTGGAAGTGACGCCGTAATGCCGAAATGAATCAACACGGGTTGTCCAACTCCTACGGGGTTAGGTTTAGCGCCGACAAAAGCATACGTCGCCGTTGTATTGATCTGCGGTCCAAATTGTGCGTTAACAATCGGCAAAGCAGTTAGCGCAGCAATCATGCTTGCCATCAGAAACAAAGCAATAAAAACAGATTTACTTCGTGCAAATTGCATTCTCTTCTTTCTCCCTTAGGTTTGATTCTTGTGCAGAACACAAGAACGCATTTATTTTATGATAATTGTCTTTATAAGGTTTTAAATCAATAGAAAACAACGCGTAGAGCATGTTGAAATCAGCAGAATAAGGTTGTAACGCGCCTTATTTTTCGAGTCTTTTCTGAGCGCTGTATGAGAAAAATGCGTGTCAACGTTAAGGCTGATGATTATTTTTTGGCTATCCAGAAGCTCATTTCTGGTTTGCAGATGCGCTTGTAGAGTGGGAAAATTGGGTTGAAGAGCCAGGTTCCGTTGAGATGATAATCCACGCGTTGGAAGAAGGCAAAGTGCTCTTTCTCGAATATACGTTGTATCTCCTTATGGTTTAAGGGATGCTCCTTCTTATGCCAGTAGTCAGATAATTTATAGTCAAGTGAGGGAAGGCTTATTCCCATGAGCTTGAAGTGGAAGGCGTTAATTGCTGGTGCCGAGTGAAAATAAAGATGCTTAACAACATGCGCTGCCTTTTTCGGTTCACTCTTCCAATAGGAGGGAGAGGCTTCATGATCTATGTAAAGCACGCCGCCCTTTTTCAGGAAAGCAGCAAGCCGCTGTAATGCGCTAGCGTAGTCTGGTAGATGATGCAGCACAGAGTAGCAGGCGATTAAGTCGAATTCGCCCTTGTCAAAAGCCACATTTTCTATAGGCGAGTTGATGACTCTCAGTTGCTTGTTTTCTAGGTAATCAGCGTATTTTTTTCTTAAAATAGCGCACATTTCCGCGGATATGTCTACTGCAGTTACGCGGTAGCCTATGCTGAGGAGTTTGCCGGTTAAGTTGCCTGTGCCTGCGCCGAAATCCAAAGCCCTTTTCCGGTTATCGGCTATAAGCGCGTCCACCGTTTTCAGGACGGCTGTTATCCGTTTCTGCTCTTGTTTGCCGTAGACTTCTGGATGAAGCAGCTCGTAGTATTTTGCCTCAAACCTGTGGACTGCAACGTTTGCCTCGTGAATTCTCTCGTGTAGGGCACTGCTCATTATTGATCCTCTTCTAGCGCTAAGTGGTTTTTAATATCGTGCAATGATTTAAGCATAAGCAAAGGGATGTCTTAGAGAAAACGGCGAAGGTATCGCGGGGCTTTTTTCATAACGGTCCAGAAGCCCTCGCGCCGCATTTTTCGGAGAATTCTCCGTGGGGATAAATCCATGTCTGCTTGATACCGCTTTTGAATCGTCAGCAGCGACTCGTAATTGAATTCTTCGGTTTTGACGTAGGCTAAGAAGCCCTCTTTGCGGTCGTAGAGGCCCTTCTGCATTACTTCATCATATAGGCCGCTGCCTGGCACTGCAATGTAAACGTTGAATTGAGCCCAGTCTGGATCCAGTTTTTTAGCAAACTTGTAGGTCATTTCGATGTCTTCAAGTGTTTCTCCAGGAATGCCCATGATAAACGAAGAGGCTATGCGTATGCCCGCTTCTCTGCATAGCTTAAACGCTTGAACCGTCTGCTCAATGGTGATGCCCTTGTTAATTTTTTCTAAAATGCGCGGTGAGCCTGACTCCACGCCGAACCAGATTGTTCTGCAACCGGCCTCTTTCATGGCTTGTAGAAGCTCGCGCGAGATCATGTCGGCTCTGGTGTCGCAGACCCATTCGACGTCCAGTTTGGATTTCTTTATTAGTTCGCAAAGTTCCATTGTCCGCTTTTTGTTTATTGTAAAGTTGTCGCCTACAAAGTAGATGCCCCTTATTCCATAGGTTTCTTTTAAATGCACGATTTCGTCAACTACCCGCGGTGGGCTGAAGCCGCGGCAAGTTTGTCCCCACAGCCGCCGCGTCTCACAGTATATGCAGTTGAAGGGGCAACCGCGCACTATGTTCATGGTGGTGAAGGGTTTAGCCTTCAGATACGGGATCTCTTTCTCATAAAGGTGCATGGGCAACAGATGCCGTGCGGGAAAGGGAAGCTCATCCAAGTTTTTAATGAAAGACTGCGCATTCTGCACTATTTTCCCTTCATGTCTATAGGCTACGCCTGCAACTTGCGCCGCGGCCTTCTCGTCGCCCTTTGTGAGGCATGTTGCAAGCTCCACCATCGCCCGTTCGCCCTCGCCTACGACAACATAATCTATCTCGGGATGCTGCAGCATGCTTTCAGGCACATATGAAGGGTGCCATCCGCCAACCACAATCTTGCAGGAAGGCAGCACTTCCTTTATGGCTTTGGCTGTTTCTACACAACGCGGGTACGACGCGGAGCTGCATGTCATCCCGACAATTTCCGGGCTGGCGCGTTTAACGATTTCTTTGACCTCATCTATTGATTTTCTAAGCAGGTAATTGTCAAGCATTTCGACTTTGAAGCCGGCTTTTTCAAGAGCCGCCGCAACGTAGGATAATCCCAGCGGCGGAAGCCTCATTGGTACACTCCAAGGCGAATGTTCAGGCGGAGCCGTGGTCATGAGAAAAATCAATTCTGCTTCCTCTCTCTATGCATTTTGCGGCATACCATATTTTGATGGGTTTACACCTTTAAGATGATAATGCGCTTAAATACTTTTACTGAACACGGCATCTTGCTTACATGCCCACCCGAACCAAGAGCATAAGCAAGCAGCGCGCCACTCAGCGCCACGTTCTTGCGTTTTAGCGGTTAAATTATGCAAAAGATATTAAGCACACACCTTCATGTAGATATGCAAGAATCGGTGCTTAGGGAGAAGAAATGAAGACACATGTAACCCTTGTGAATCCACCCTACCCTAGTGGTTCTCATCAGCATCCGCCGTTTACTCCATTAGGCTTAGGGTATTTAGCGGCCGTTTTAGAAAAAGCCCAGTATAAAGTTGACGTGATTGACTGCCAAGCCCTCGGCTTGAATTATGAAGGATTTAGAAGCGAGATCGCGAAGCACAAGCCTGACATAGTCGGCATCACGTCGACGACGCTTACGTACAAGTCTGGGCTGCAAATAGCGAGAATAGCCAAGGAAGTCCATCCAAAGTGCCTAACAGCCATGGGCGGCTCGCATGTTTCGTTCTGGGATCAGGAAGCACTACAGGAATGCCCACAGTTGGATGTGATTGTGAGAAAGGAAGGAGAGAACACGATGCTGGAGCTTGCGGAGCGGATGGAAACAGGCAAAGGCTACTATGATGTTCTCGGAACCACTTGCAGAAAAAACGGGCAGATAGTAAAGAACGCGGACCGCCCGTATATCGAAGATTTAGACGCGCTGCCCTTTCCAGCACATCATCTGTGGCCGCTTGAGCGGCTTCGGAAACATGGAACAGTAATATTCCCATTGGTAACAAGCCGCGGCTGCGTTTACTGGTGCGACTTCTGCACTGCGGTGCGAATGTTCGGCCGACGCTATCGCATGAGAAGCCCGAAAAACGTAGTGGATGAAATTGAGTATTTGCATAGAAAATTCGGGGCATACCAGTTCACGTTCTATGATGACGCATTCACCGTAGACCAGAAGAGAGCTGCAGAAATATGCCGTGAGATAAAACGTCGAGGATTAAAGATAAAATGGGACTGTGAAACCCGCGTGGACATGGTTACGAAAGACCTGCTTCGCACCATGAAGGAAGCCGGCTGCTTTGCCGTGTGGCTGGGAGTTGAGTCTGGTTCGCAGCCAGTGTTAGACGCCATGCGCAAGGGAATCACACCTGCGCAAACAATTAGAGCATTCAAGTGGACAAAAGAAGCTGGGCTGATGACGGTTGCAAATGTCATCTTAGGCTTCCCTGGAGAAACCAAAGAAACCATTTGGGAGACTATACGCTTCATAGAGCGGCTTAAACCCGACGACATCGGCTACTACATTGCCACGCCTTATCCTGGAACGCCCCTGTACGAGAAAGTTGTGAAGGAAGGCTTGCTGTTGACAAACGACTTCAACAAGTTCGACACAGCAACTCCGGTGATCAAAATGGGAACAATGACTAGCGAAGAACTTCGGGAACTTCGGGAGCGCGCTTTCCAGCGGTTCTATCTCCGCCCAGGATACTTCTTCAGCATCTTCGGCAGAGGAAGATTCTGGAGCTTCTCGATACTACGTACAATACTTGCGCATTTCCGGAGAGCAGTGATGTTCCGGCTTGGCGTTAAGTAGCTCATATAGAGCAATAAGCCGCCTACTAAAACAGGTTAACAGAGTGATAGCGAAGATTTAGAGTGGCGCCGTCTATAAGCAAGCAATGCTAAGATAACTGCAACCGTAGCAAATATAAGTAACGCGGGAATCCACACTGTAAACTCGCTTGTTACTTCTCCGTTTATTTCAATTGTTTGCGTGCCAGGCTCAATTGTGAAGTAAAAGTATGTTGCCGCATCCGTCACCGCAATGTCTGACGCGACTACTTTACCGTTCACTTTAACCGTCCAAGCGCTGGCAGCGTTGAAGGGCGCTTTGGGAACTGCAACCCGGCAGAAAACTGCCTCGTTCAGTGCTTTGGCAGCAAACCGTACAAGAAGACGTTGTGAAGCTTCAAAAGTGAAGTCCGAGATAATGGCGCTGCTTACTATGTTAACGAATTGCCGAGTACCGTTCCAAGTGCCTACCTGGAAAACTTGGACAGGTGCCATGAGAGGATAATTGTCTTGGGCGCTGTCATTAACAATGTACTTGGTGTCGCCTATTCCGTCGCTGTTGCTGTCTGCGCCGTTGTAGTCGTTGAAGTAGTTTCCGCCGGAGGGATAGCCGTCATCCAGTGTTATGCTGCTGTCTGAGAGGCGAATTTGGCGAGTGTTGTTGATTAGATTGTTGTGGTAAACATTGTTGTAGAACGAGTCGTAGAAGTGGATGCCGTCGTAGGCACTCTCAGCTATCGTGTTTCCGAAGATTGTGTTGAAAGCGCCGTGAACGCCGATGCCGTCGTAGCCGCTGCTCGTTATAACGTTGCAAAAGATAGTGTTGTATGCGCCGTGAATGCACATGCCGTCGTAGCCGCTGTTCGCTATGCTATTCTCATATATGGCGCTTCCTGAAGAGTTCCAGAAGAAGACGCCGCGGAAATTGCCGGTGATAGTGTTTTCAGAGATCGTGTTATTGTAGGAGCAGTAAAGGAAGATGCCGTCGTAGCTGTTGCCGTCTATGGTGTTTCCGGAGACGACATTAAAGTTGGAGCTATCGTAGACTATGACGCCGTCGTAACCGTTGCCCTTCACGCGATTGTAGGAGATCATGTTAAAGTCGGCTGAGTCATCTAAGAAAATGCCGCTGTAGCCGTTTTTTTCCACAATATTCTTGGAAACAGTGTTATTTGCGGCGCTGTCGAGGTGGATGCCGTGATAGTTTTCGGTTACAGTGTTTTCAGAGATAAGGTTGCCGCGGGAGGAGTAAACGTAAATGCCTGCATAACTGTTGTTTTTCACGAGGTTTCCTAAAATCTTGTTAAAGTTAGAAGAACCATAAAGAGAAATGCCCTCGCGGTTAGCGGTTAACGTGTTGCCGGAAACAGTGTTATTGATTGACCCATCCATGTAGATGGCGCGGTTGCTGTTGGTTATCGCATTCTCTGAAACAGTGTTAACCCATGAAGAAACATCAAGGTAGACGCCATCGTAACAGCCAGTTATAGCGTTCCTAGAGATGATATTTTGCTCCGAGAACCCGTGGAGGTGGATTCCGCGGTTGCTTTGGCTGATGATGTTCTCGGATAGGATGTTAAATTTTGAATTATCATGAAGATGTATGCCATAGAAACTGTCGGTTATCGTGTTTCCGGTGATACTGTTGAACTGCGAGGAGCCATAGATTGAGATGGCGTCATAGTTGCTGTTTCTGAAAATGTTGCCGGAAATGGTATTATTGGAAGAGCCATAGAAGGAGATGCCCTCATAGTGATTTTCTTCAATAGTATTTCCTGAAATAACGTTATTAGAGGAGACAGAAAGCCAGATTCCGCGGAAAACGTTTGACAGCTTATTTCCAGACAACATGTTGGAATCAGAGGCGCTGTAAAGCTCGATGCCTCTGAGATAAATGTTTGCTAAAATGTTTCCAGATATGGTGTTGTCCGAGGAACTGTGCATGAAGACGCCGTGGTAGCTGCTGGTTATAGTGTTATTTTGAACAAAGTTGCCAGTTGAACCATGCATGCGGATGGAATGGTAATTGTTTACCAACGTGTTACCTATGATGGTGTTGCTTGATGAAGAGACTATGTTAATGCCGTCATAACTGCAATTGGCTATTATATTTCCAACTATAGTATTACCCGATGCAGCCTCGAGGTGAATGCCGCATTTGAAGCCGCGGATGTTTACATTCCGAATTGTAACGTTGCTTACGCCATCCAAGCGGAAGCCGTTGCCGTTTCCTGAGCCTTCAAGCGTATAGCCGTTCCCGTCTATTGTTATGCCACTTTTTTTCACTACGATTTCATCATAAACATTGTCAGTGAAGACGTAGACACTTCCATCACGCATTAACGTCGCGGTTGGCGGGTCTATTGCTCCATCAGCGGCGATGATGATTGTGCCGCTGGATTTAACAGGCTGGGTGTTAAGGCTTAAGGCTATAGCGCTAGCTATAAGCAGTATTATCATTATTCCAGAAGTTGGTTTTTTCTCCAATTTCCTCTCTCACTTCTTTCAAATAGCCAACTTTAGGATATATGATTTTTGACACGCCATGCCTTCATTAAAACTCAATCAGACTTTCAAGCCGCTCTTTGAACAGCAAATTTATATTCACTAAACCAGAATTGTATTGGCGTGGTTATTTTAGTGAATGAAGGCCGTGTGAGAGGACGTGAAGCTTAAGGAAATCGTGGAGTTCATCGTCATAACAGTGATAATAGCGATTCCGCTTCACTTCGGCACCTTTACACCTTTTGGTTTTGGTACACCGGATAAATGGCTACTGATTGCCTTGAACGTGATTTTTCTTTCGCTCTTTGTCTTATTTCTTCCAGTTAAAGGAAAGCTTAAGCGCTTGCCTAATAGTGTCTACATCGCCTTCCTCGTCGCCTTATACGTGGAAATGTTCGGAATTCCCTTAACGATGTACCTATTGGCAGGAATTTTCAGCTACAACGTATACTCAATAGATTTCCTGCTAGCAGGCGTGTTAGGTGAAGAAACGCTTTACTATATTCATCATTATTATGTGTTTCCCGCGTCAAAAATAATCATGGGTATAGGCATACTGCTAATAATCTATGGCTGGAAACAAATCCATAAAGCCAGAAAAGAAGGCAAACTTGTAACGACAGGCATCTACAAGTACGTGCGTCATCCACAGTACCTCGGATTTCTGCTGATCACGCTTGGCTTGAACATTCAGTGGCTATCGATAATAACTTTTGCGTTGTGGCCTGTTCTGGTGGTGCTGTATTGGCGTCTGGCCAAAATGGAGGACAAAGAAGTGGAAGAGCAATTCGGCGAGGAATTTCGCGAATACAAACGTCGGGTTCCAGGGTTTATTCCACGCCTGCGCATAAGAAAAGCAAAGCAGCAATAGTATGAGAGGTTTAGTGAACCTATTTATGTCGCCGATGCATGGGTAAGTAACGAAAAGCCATGAAGTCAGCATGGACACTTTTTCTCTCTATACTGGTGCTTTCTGCTGCAGTTTTATCGACGACGCCTATTCATGATCAGAGCAAAAGTGAAGACGCCGAGGAAGAGGTCTATTTCGGCGTAATGTTCGGTTCCAACTCAACCAGCGAAGTTAAGCAGCTAATAGATCGAACGAAGGAATACACGAACCTCTTCATCATGGGCTCCTGGGACATAAACATTAATGAAACAGCTCTCAACGAAGTCTGCGACTACGCCGCGAATGCCGGAATGAGCTTCATAGTGTATTTTGACTACATATCATTTAGAGCTTATTCGTGGCTGGGTGCATGGCTTGAAAACGCGACAAACAGATGGGGCAAAAAGTTTCTGGGAATATACCTCTACGATGAACCGGGAGGACACCAAATTGACATGAACCAGTGGCAAACTGGAAATTACGCGAGAAGAGCCATGGAAAACGCTTCAGACTACAGCGACGCGGCAAATAGGTTTGTAACAAGCATCCCCGCAAGCCTTAGCTGGCAAAACTTGAAGAGCCTAAACGTGAGCATACCGCTATTCACTTCTGATTATGCGCTTTACTGGTTCGACTACTTAGCAGGTTATGACGTAATTTTTGCTGAGTTAGGTTGGAAGACTATAACAGCACAGCAGATAGCACTATGCCGCGGCGCAGCCAACGTTCAAGGAAAAGCCTGGGGCGCAATAATCACATGGACCTATTACGATCCACCTTATTTGGCAAGCGGACCAGAAATATACACGGAAATGCTCACGGCGTACCATGCAGGCGCAAAGTACATCATAGTATTCAACCACCCCAAGTATCCAGAGAGCAATGTTTACGGCATATTGTCAGAAGAGCATTTCACGGCAATGAAACGGTTCTGGGATTACATCCATGCTTATCCAAGAGAAATCTATGGAAAAGCAGATGGAAAAGCAGCGCTTGTTCTGCCGAAAGATTACGGCTGGGGCACACGCCGATCAGAAAACATAGTGGAAGATCGCATCTGGGGCTTCTGGCCTGAAGACGAAAAAACTCCGATAATCGGAGAAAGCATGAAAAAACTATTAGGCAAGTATGGGCTTCGACTTGACATTATCTACGATGATCCAAGATTCAATTACAGAGAAAAGTATTCGGCAATCTACTTCTGGAACAGCACAATAAGCTGATTCTGAGGCTTATGGCGTTTTAGGCTTTAGAACAGCTTCTTCAACATCCATGTAAAGGAAGTTGCCAACTCGGTTAGGCCAGCCTCCGAAGTCTACTTTTTCATTTCTTTTGGCGAATTGGGTGATTTCAATTGACTGCTTAAAAAGCGGCGCATCAAGCACTGTAGTGTGAAATTCGCCAGGTTCACCTGTAGCATCTATGCCCTTATGCCAAGGACCAACCAGCGGCTTCATATCTTCAACGCATTCCCTGTTGAACTCGCGTCCAAACCACTCTGCACCGAGATAATTCAGGTCCACACAGCTAATAATGGGCTTCATGCCCACTGAAAGTTCTATGTCCAAAACCCGTTTGCGGTAGCGGTCACCTGGAAGGAGGGAAAATAAGCGGCGATCCCAAAGGGGCATAAGCAGTTTCATGCCCAGCTTTTTGCAAGCGTAATCCCACGTGCGTTTGTGATGGACATTGTCAATGTCACCGGTTACAATGCCTTCAATGTCTTCTTCTTTTTTCAGACGCGTAAGCGCGTCGATGATGGCGTTGAAGCGGTTGCCTTCAACTTTAACCTTAAGATGTGGAATTCCCAGCACTTTAGACTGCAGTTCAGCCACACGTATACTGTGGAATATGTAAGGTTCCATGTATATGTAAGTGACAAGATGTGTAACCTCGTGCCCTTGCTCGATTACCTTATGAAGCGCCGTACAGCAATCCTTACCGCCGCTCCAATGAACAAGAACTCTCATCAAAGCGCACCCATCAACAGGCATTGCTAAACAGTAGTACGATTATTAACTTTTATGCCTCATACAATAACTAGATAAAAATCACAACTTCAAAAGCTTCTGCACCCCTCATATTTGGCGGCTATTAGCGATTCAATGCAGAAACCTATAGAGGGGGTCTATCCGCGGCAAGATGCAGCTAAAAAACTTGATCAACAAATTCTAGAACTTTTACTGCAGAGCATATCCATCTTAGGTAAGCGTTTAATGCCGCGCGCAATGCAACGGTATCTTTTGCTTCAACCATTAAAACTAAGAAGTTGCCTTCGCGCTTTAAAAAAGCCCTTGATCTCGAAGTAGCAGGTTTATTGGCTTCCGGAGCTAAGGCATCAAGAAGCGCTGCCAGATGCTTTTCCGAATTCAGCCGCAGACGGATAGCTGCTTTTGCTTTCACCATCTAAACCTTCTTAATAAACTGGGAAGCGCGTTGCCCGCTTAAAGGCTTCTGGTTTACACTGCAAAAGGTTAAAGAAAAATGGAAGACTTATTCGCTTTCTTCTTCTGCGGCTTCTTCTGCTTCCGCAACAGCCTTTGCGATTTCTTCTACGGGTGCACCCTTAGCTGCGCGTTTAGCTACGGCGCCAAGTTTTGTCGCAGGTGTATATGCACCGCCGGTGAAGGTGTACTCGCATTTTCTGCATTTCCAGACGCCAACACTTTCCCGTTTAACCCTTACGAATCCGCATTGGGGGCATCTGTGTGGCTTCTTTAGTTCCGTGATGATTTTTATGTATCTTTTTCTCACGGTGGCGCCGTATCTTGTGCCCAAACCGCGTGTGGGACCCACTTTCTTTGTTCTCGGCAACTTTTTCACCAATCCACTTTTTTGCGTAGTTCAGCAGCTTTTTCTTTAGCAATCCTTGAGGCTTCTAAAATCTGTTGCGGTGTGAAATAGCCTACGCCGCCTTTCTGTATAGCGCAGATATTGCCCTCTTCGTTAATCGCCAGTGAAATGCGTGAGTCTATAGCCTCTTCCTCCTCCAGCCACGGATCAACAATCAGCTTTCCGTTTATCTTTCCAAGCGTCACTGTTATGGGATACGCTCTCATAGGAAGCTGAGTGTATCCTTGCTTAATTTTTACCTCGCCATTTTCAATCTCGTAGTTAGGCATTTTTGTATTGCGCAAAGCAGCTACTGCAGCCAAAGCGGCAGCGTCTATCAAGTTTCCATCATGGTTAAGCACGTAAATGTCAACGAAAACAACGAACACTTTCTTTCCAGGATCAATTACAAGCTTCTCAGTGTCGATGGCTTTTGATTCCCTTATACCTCTGTCGACCACTCTAGCTAACTCAATAGAATTCTCGTCTGGAGGACCCGCTTCGAAGCTTGGTGATGCCAGCGGCACAAGCTCCGCGTTTACGGTTAACACTCCCTCATTAGGCGTGTCAGGAAACGGCTCGCCAGTCTCAATTTTCACGCCAACAAGAACTTCAGTTTTACCCAGCAGCACCCTCGCGGATCCTTCCGCTTTTTCAATGATGCCTTGCTCAACTTTGATTCCTCGGTAATCACCTAACCCTCTTCCATCCAAACGTTTCCCTTTCTCAATTAAATTCTCTATTTGCTTCAATCTAACACGAGTTATCAGCGATGACATTACTCTTCAACCTCCTCCTCTTGCTTGACACTCATATACCTAGCTTTCAACGCTTCCTTCTGCAGTGAGTAAATCTTCTTACAACCCTCAATAGCCAAGTTAACGGCATTCTCAAACTCTTCCTGCGTCAAGATACCATCCATTTGCAGCAACGTAACAGCATTCAAGTTAGGCATAATAGCCACTGGAACATCAGCAGAGCCTATCTTATCTTCAGTATCCATCAAGTCCAGAACAACTGTATCGCCAACTTTGCCCGCTGCACAAGCCGTTACAAGATCACGCATTGGAATGCCCGCATCTGCCAAAGCTAAAGAAGCCGCGGTGATACTTGCGCACCTTGTTCCGCCGTCGGCTTGCAAGACCTCAATGAAAATGTCCACGCCTGTACGCGGGTAATATTCCACGAACACTGCAGGCTCAAGCGCTTCTCTGATCACCTTTGAAAGTTCAATTTCTCGTCTTGAAGGCGCTGGAGACTTGCGCTCCTGCACCGAGAAAGGCGCCATATGGTAGCGGCAACGTAGCACCATGCGATCTGGAAGCGTCAGGTGCTTTGGATGCATTTCTCTTGGGCCGAACGCAGCAGCCAAAATCTTATTTTTTCCATGCTCGATGTATGCTGAGCCATCCGCGTTTGATAAGACGCCTACTTCAATTTTTATAGGTCTTAGCTCGTCTGGTTTCCTACCATCCAACCTTAGACCTTTCTTGTCAATTAATTTTTCAGGTTTTTCACTCATTCTTGTTTTCCTCCCGTTTCGCTTTTTCTTCTTTAAGAAATTGTGTTATGCGATCTGTTAGACCGCTTGTGTGGGATTCCTCTTCAATTTTTTGAATCGCCATCATGGCGAGTTCCTCGTCCTCTGGTCTTTTCCCAGTGACCAAAATGACCCCGTTAATTCCCAGAATAATCTGGCAACCTGTTTCTTGCTTAATGAGAGAAATCATTGAGCCTTTTCTGCCGATTACGCGCGGAATCTTTGTCGGAGTTACCTTCATTATTTGTCCACGAGTTATCTTGCCTAAGCCAGGTTCGCTGACTGTAAGTTGCGGGTCATGAGCTCTATCAAATGAGGCTATTTTGGCAACAATCAAATCGCCTGTGTCAAGAAAATGAGATAGCTCGTCATTCTGCGGTTTAAACGGTCTACTAAGAACGTCCGATGCTCTAAGAAGCGCAGTGTAGGGTGCTTTTATGTCTACTGTCCATCCGTTGAAGCCAACTTCTAGGACAGTGCCTATTACGATGTCGCCTACTTTGGGATAGTAGAACGCCCTTAGTGCAACAACATTCACTTTTTTATTTTCGCAGCTTGCAAGCCCAATTCTTGCAGCGTAAATTTTTTTATTTTCCGCGTATGTGTTTTCGCCAGCTATATAATCGCCTTCTGCAAGCAATTCTCCTGGCGTTACAATCTGCTTTTTTTCAAAAAATGTTGGCATATTTCACTAACCTCACATTAAATTCATTTTTTAGGTAATTACCTTTGCTTCTCCACTTCCCTTAGTTACTTCTCCAAGCTTATTAAGGAATGAAGCATACGCGCCAGCAGGCATTTCTATTACGCCATGCCACGACCCGTCTGCGCGCCATTCCTCTTGTTTTATCGTGCCGTAGCCCTTGATTGCGCCATAGGCTCTTGTCGAGTACTCAGCAGGTATACGAACGCTTAAGGAAATCTGCTCTATTTTCAAAGGCAGAATCGGACGTAAAAGCTTCACTATTTCGCGCGCCTGCTCTTCCACGGATTTATGAGGATCTATGGGGTAACGAATCTGTTCCATAGCGTTTTCTATTCGCATAGGCGGATGTGGCAAGTTGGTTTTTGGGTCAACGGCCTGCCTCGCAATGAAATCGATTATTTGTTTTCGCTTATCCTCTGTCATTCTACGTCTTTGCTCGGTTGTAAGCTGAAGCACACCTTTTTTCAGTATTATATCTGCGATTTTCAGCGAATCCGTTGTTTCAAACGCTTTGCGCATCTGCTCCTCTGAAACTTTTGTGCCTTTATTTGCATCAGAGAAAATAGTTTCAGACACTAAAACCTCTGTTATCCTAGAAATTTTTCCGGTACGATAATCGAGCGCTTTCTCTGGTTTAACAAGAATTTCAAAGTGTTCTTTATCTTTTGTTAAGCGCGCAACTGTGTATCTTTCACTCATTAAATTGTCACTTGCTCAAACCCAGCTCTTTAAGATAGCCTTCCACTGCATCATCGGTTAACATTTCCAGTTTCTTCGTTTTTACAGGAACAACCGCGATTTTTATTCTGGGCTGCAACTGCCTCGCTTCTAAGGCTTTTTGCAAGCATTTTACTGCAAGTTTTATAGCTCCTTCTAAACTCAGGTCTTCACGGTATTCTTCCTTCAAAATCGCCAGCACTATTTCTCTTCCAGCACCCAGCGCTGTGGCTTTATAACCGCGGTAGGTTCCGCTGGGATGAGTACCGAAAACGTGCGTGCCAGTCTTATCGACGCCGCCGAAGATTAGCGAAACGCCGAAAGGTCTAACGCCAGCATGCTGCGTGTACATCTGCTGTATATCACATATTCTCTTGGTTACAACCTCTACGTCTATGGGCTCATCATAAGTTAACTTGTTGCTCTGCGCATATATGCGTGCTTGGTCAATGAGCACTCTGGCGTCGGAGCTTAAGCCCACTATAGCTACACCAACATGCTCGTCAATCTTGAAGAGCTTCCATGAGTATCCGGCGTCTTCAAGAGGTTCTATATTTTCTTCTGATGCTAAAACTACTCCTTCTGCGCATTGAATCCCCAAAATTGTTGCGCCACGGTTAACTAGCTCCATGGCATATTCAACTTGAAAGAGCCGCCCGTCTGGAGAGAAAACGGTTATAGCGCGGTCGTATGCTCCTGGTGCTGCAAACACAGACATAATGTTAACCTCACATCACTCTATACACTTTTGCACAGTTTCATATAATAACTAAACTAAAAACTTTTCCTATAAAAAGCGCATTTAATCACGTCAACATGCACTTCGCCAACTTGATGAAGCGGTGAAACCACAATCTAAACTTATAAACTTTTCAGCAGTTCTAATCATACAGAAAAGGGGGAGACATGTGAAAAGCGCTGTGAGTTTTGAAGTGTTAACATGGGAAAAGACTTACAGCATGCTGCTTACGCAAGCGGAAAAAATCCGCCAAAGCGGCTTTAAACCAGATATCATTGTCGGCATCGCGAAGGGCGGCTGGGTTCCCGCGCGGGTTTTGGCAGACCTTCTTGAGGTTTCGGATCTTGCCGCGGTTCGAATAGAGTTTTACGTGGGTGTTGCTGAAACCAAAACTGAGCCTACGTTAACAGAAGGCGTTTCCACAGCGGCGATAGCGGGCAAAAAAGCGCTGTTGGTTGATGATGTTGCAGACACGGGAAAAAGCCTGCAACTTGCCAGAGCGCATGTCCTGCAGCATGGTGCAGCTGACGCCAGAATCGCCACCTTGTACAAGAAGCCATGGAGCATAATTAAGCCGGATTACTGCGAGGCAGAGACAAACTGTTGGGTTGTGTTTCCATGGGAGAGAAAGGAAACCCTAAGAAAAATCGTTATGAAGCATCGAGAAAAAGGCGTGATTGACGCGGAAATGGCGAAACTGGTAAAAGCAGGTTTGCCCAAACAACTGGCAAAAAGGTTTCTTAAGGAAATATTTGAGGCGGGAAAGTGCTGAAATACATCGAAGAGACGGGAAAATACGTGGAGATCACGGCTTTTAGACGCGCCAGAATCAGTAAAGTAGAAGATCTGCTTAGGGCAGTTGATAGAGAGAAGCCGCGGCATGTTTGGGTTCAGTTTTTTGACGCTGAACTTGTGGCTACTTGGCAGCACTTGTATTTTGCGGTTTTTAATGCACTGGTAGCCTCCAAAAATGCGCGAAATATCTCGAAGAACCCAGCAATGGAGGTTATGCTCTATGCTTCCGCGCAGCACCAGATCAGAAAAGCCATTGATTTGTTGGGTGTGAAATGCGGATCGGGAGACGTGGCGGCAGTCATAATCGGCGAGAATCCCGAACATGTTAAGGTGGTTCTCGCGGCGGTTTCCGCTGCCATCGGCGTTGCGCCTGACGACACGGCTCTTGAACTTTCAGATAAGAAAATACAGAGAATCCGCGAAGCTTTCGAAATTTCAGATAAAGAGCTTGAAGCAGTCAAAGAGAAGGACAATATTGGGCAGGCGCTGATTAAGCTTGTCATCGAGCGCGTGGCTTTGCTTGCTACTCAGGTTTAACGTTTAGAGCAGTTTTTCTTTTACAACCGTTAAAACGTCACTTGGTTTTATGAGCGATAAGCCCGTTAACCCGCCGACAACTTCAATTAACAGAATTTTGTCAGGATTCTCCAAGTCAACTTTTCTATTTATGCTTGTAGCAGCGGCTTTTATGAAATCCCTACTGTGGATGCTAGTAAAGCGCTTTTCCACTGTGACTCTGAAGGTTTCGTTCTCTCTGATGCGCAACGAGAGCTCTTCGGCTGCACATTTCACTTCATCCAAATCGGTGCGCACAACCTTTTCGACTGGAATGATACGCAGAGAGTACCGAAACTTGTATGGCTGCTCCTGCAGAATGGCGCGGAGTTTCCCTATGACCTCATAAGGGTTAAACGCGGATTTCGCCACGACCAAACCGCTAATGCCAGTTTTGCCGACGACAGGCGCGGGGTCGCCCAAGTCTTCCTTAAGCAGGTAGAGTAGCTCATAGCACATTGGTTTTTCGTTTCCACGTGAAGTTGTAGCTAAAAGGTTGAAATCTTCAAGCAAGGTTTTCAGCTTCGCCAACAGTTGTTTCTAATGGTCAGTGCAGGTCTGTGGCTTTTCTCACAGCTTGACGCTCGAAGCCGTCGCCTCACATCATTCCACCAGTAAAGTGGAAACCCGCGGATTTATCCGTTTTGATGCTTTCAGGCACTACGCTTAAATGCAGACGCTTTTCCCTTCTCTATTCAAAAAGGCGAGGCAGAATGAGGAAAACTTGCAAGCCTGTTATTGTTGTTCACGGCGGCGCGGGCACCTGGGATTCAGCACGCAGTCAAGCAGCGCTAAAAAGCGTCAAAGAAGCCGCGGAAACGGGTTTTAACACAATGCATACGGGCGGAACGGCAGTTGATGCTGTTGTTGAAGCCGTCGCGCTTATGGAGGACTCGGGCAACTTTAACGCTGGCTGCGGTTCAGCACTGAATGTAGAAAAGCGCGTAGAGATGGAAGCTTCAGTGATGGATGGCGCGACGCTGCAGGCAGGTGCCGTGGGGCTCTTAAGCGACGTGCGGAATCCAGTGCGTTTGGCGCGTGTGGTAATGGAGAAAACGGATCATGTTTTCGTCGTAGGCAAAGGCGCTGAGGAATTAGCTCAGATTTTCGGTTTAGAAAGACGTGAAGCCGTCACTGCGGCGCAGCTTGAACGTTACGAAGCACAGCTGAAGAGTCTCCTCGCCGGTAGCGGATATCTGCCACGGCTGGCGGATTTGGTTAAAGCGCATCCTGAAGTTTTTCAACTTGAAACCGTGGGCGCAGTGGCATTGGACAACTCCGGTAATGTGGCTGCTGCAACATCCACTGGCGGGTTTCCGCTGAAACTGGCTGGCAGAATAGGTGATTCGCCCTCAATTGGATGTGGCACTTATGCGGATAACCGTTCTGGAGCATGCTCTGCCTCAGGCGTAGGCGAAGTAGCAATCAGGCTTGTACTGGCTAAAACCGTCTGCGACTACATTGGGCAAGGGGAGTCGCCGCAGAAAGCTGTTGAAGCAGCAGTGGCGCTCATAAAGGAGCGTATTCCGAATGTTTACAATGTCATGGGTTTGATTGCGGTTGACGTTAATGGGAGAATAGGCGCTGCACATAGCACGGCTAATCTCTGTTGGGCTTACATGACCGCGGCGCTTGAGGAGCCCGTGGCTTTGCTTAAAGCCAAATTTGTAGAGTGAAAAAGTTTTCAGAGAGGAATAATGACGCAGAAAACAGCTTTTTTGTTTGTGCTTCCACTTGAGAATACGACATTTGACGAATGAAAATGTTTAAAGCGCGCTATTGTAAAGCTACACTACCACTCGAGCCCGTAAGGGAGGTGAAAAGGAATGATATTCGAAGAGGACGAGGAATGGGAAGAAATTGAAGATGAAGAATGGGAAGAAGAAGAATGGTAATCAAAAAATGATTGTGAAAAATTTTTTACATCTTTCTTTCGTATGTTTAATGCAGTTTTCTGCGCGAGGATTTTTTGCGCCTAACTAGCCCAAGACCAAGCAGGCTAAACGCATATTTTAAACAATCAAGAGAAGCAGCTCATGGCTATTTTTACTTTCCAGCGAAGTTACTGTTTATAACCAAGCAGCCTTCATTATTGAAGATGAGTTTGATATGACCCGCGTTGCCGTATTAGACGCTGACAAATGCAAAGTAAAAAAGTGCAATCAACTATGCGTGAGTTTCTGCCCTATGGTGCGCAGCCGCGTGGAAGCCATACGAATAGAAGGCAACAAAGCCGTGATCTCGGAAAGACTGTGCAGCGGCTGCGGCATCTGCGTCAAAAAATGCCCCTTCCAAGCCATCAGCATAGTTAACCTTCCAGACGAGCTGGAGAAAGACTGCAGCCACCGCTTCAGCGCAAACAGCTTCAAACTTTTCAGGTTGCCCACGCCTTCGCCGGGCATGGTTTTGGGCTTGCTGGGGCAAAACGGCATAGGCAAAACCACCACTCTGAAGGTGCTTTCAGGCGAGTTAAAACCTAACTTGGGCCGATACAATAGCCCGCCTGAGTGGGAAGAGATAATCCAGTACTATAGGGGTTCAACCCTACAAGATTACTTCCAGAGAATGAGCCAAAGCAATCTTAAGGTGGTGCATAAGCCGCAGTACGTGGACAGGATTCCAAAGGTTATTTCAGGCAAAGTCGGCGAACTTCTTGAAAAAGTAGATGAAAGAAAAATCTTGGATAAACTTGTCGCGGATCTTGAACTCAAGAAGATTTGGGACCGCCCATTGGATGTGCTCAGCGGCGGCGAGCTTCAGCGCGTCGCGGTGGCAGCTGCTCTAAGCCGCGAGGCTGACGTGTACCTCTTTGATGAACCATCCAGCTACTTGGATGTTAAGCAGCGGCTGCTGGTAGCCAAGGCCATAAGAAGCCTGAAACTTCAGCAGAAAACCATAATCGTGGCTGAACATGACTTAGCCATAATCGATTACTTGTCGGATCAGATCTGCATTTTTTACGGTCAGCCCGGCGTCTACGGCGTAGTTTCCCACGTACATGGCGTACGCACAGGCATAAACATTTACCTGCAAGGTTACATTCCAGACGAGAACATGCTGTTCAGGAGAGAAGCCATAATCTTCCATGAGAAACCGCCTGCGGTGGGCGCAAGCGGCGGCGAACTCTTGCTGCGATGGGGACGTATCGAGAAAACATTTGAGGGGTTCAAGCTTGTTGCTGAGCCGGGCGAAATAAGACGTGGCGAAATCATTGGCATTATGGGGCCGAATGGCATTGGGAAAACAACCTTTGTGAAGATTTTGGCTGGGCTTGAAGAAACAGATGACAAGCAGAGGTTCGACGCGTTGACGGTAAGTTATAAGCCCCAGTACATAGCCGCCGACTACGAGGGCACCGTTCAAGAGCTCCTCATAGGCGTTGCCAAAGAAGCTTTCACGTCAAGCTGGTACAAAACCGAGATTCTTCAGCCATTAAGGGTTAACTTGCTTTTGGACAGGGACGTCATGGAGCTTAGCGGTGGAGAACTGCAAAAGGTCGCTATTGCCGCATGCCTATCCCGCAAAGCGGATTTGTTTCTGCTGGATGAGCCGAGTGCCTACTTGGACGTTGAGGAGAGGCTGAATATGGCGCGCACCCTAAGGCGAGTTGTCGAAGCCCATAACGTGCCTGCGTTTGTCGTTGAACATGATGTTGTGACGCAAGACTTTATTGCTGATCGGCTTATGGTTTTCAGTGGAGAACCAGGCGTGAATGGCACAGCGAAGCCGCCTACAAGCCTGCGAAAGGGAATGAATGTGTTCCTAAAAGAGATGGGCGTCACTTTCCGCAGAGATTCCGTAACGAGGCGACCTAGGGTTAACAAGGAAGGCTCAAGGATGGACACGTTTCAGAAAGAGACTGGCGAGTACTATTACATGCGCCTGCGACAGAAATAATCGGATTCAAATACGCGAAGTGGCTTTGCGTTTGCACTACGCTTATTTGCGGCGTTTCTTGAAGTAGATAAAGAAACCTATGCCGACTATAGATACCACTACTCCAGAAATAGTTACGACCAAGATTGTCGGGAAAGGCACTTCAATGTTGAAAGTGATTGTTTCTGAGGCGCCTGTGTTTTCAAACTCGTCCTTCGCATAGACTGTAATGTTGTGCATGCCGTTGGATAATCCTGACAGCGTGGTGTTGCCCGTGATGGTCACGATTTCCTGCCCATCAAGACTATAGCCCATCCACACAACTGGCTTATTCACCGTAAAAACCAAAGAAACACTAGTCGCATTGTACGACTTGTTTTCGGGCGAAACAACCGCAACTTTGGGCGCTACAGTGCCGTACCCGATAGGCGTGTACTGCTCAATTTCTGGGCACCATATGCCTTGAAGATTAAAGAAGGGCGAGCCGCCCATTGCATATATCATGTCATTCACAACTGCAACACGTAAGCCATAGCGAGCGGTCGGCATGGAGGCGCCTATTGTCCAACTATCATTTTCTGGATTGTATACTTGATTAATCGGAGTGCCAAACAGGCTTCCATACAGCCTTCCGTCGATGACCAGACTTGTAGCTGGCAGTCCACCGATGACGTAGATTCTTTTTGGAACCATTACGCCAGTTGTTGCGCCTGCGGCTGCTTGCCAGACTACTTTGGGCATGGGAGCTCCGAAGCTCCAAGTGTCAGTTGCAGGATCATAGATTTGAACTAGACCCAAGTTGGAGGGGTAGGTAAATTCGTTTTGACCTCCTATTATGTAAATTTTGTCGTCGACTACTGCAGACGCGTACTGTACAACGGGATTGGGTATCGGCGCCTTTGTAGTCCAAGAATCGGTAGCGACATCATATACTTCGTTCAAAGCGGTGGTGGTGTATTGCCCACCAGTTCTGCCACCTATCAAGTAGATTTTGCCGTTGACCACATTTGCCGTTAATTGTGTTCTAGGCGTAGGCATTGACGTTTTGGTTTCCCACGTGTCTGTTGCAGGGTCGTACACCTGATTTATCCCGTCAGCCCCTATCACGTAAATCCTATTTTGGTAAACAGCCGTAACAAACCCCCCCCTTGCCTTGGGCATCGGCTTCTTTACACTCCACAAATCCCGAAGCGGATCATACTCCAAAATACCATCATCCTTATAACTCACATTAGCATAGTCGCCACTACACGCAATCAAGTAGATTTTATCGTTAACTGCGGCAATGCCCCGGCAAGCCATAGGCATAGGCTCCTTAGCAGTCCAAGAATCTGCATTAGCCGCCCTAACAAGAAAAACTTGAAAAGCTGAAATTGCAAGAAAAACAGCAAACACCGCCGCTCCAATTTGGGCTTTTCTACTCACGAAAAACTTCTCCATTAACCTAATAGCGTTCCATCATTTTTATAAATTTTGAAATTCTGCATATAACCCCTCTTTGGATAGCTTTTAAAAAAATGGGGCAGGGTTATTTTTTCCCCCTCTTTAATGCCAATGCAACTGCTGCGGCAACTATTACCGATGCTGCAACTCCAGCGACGATATATTCGTTCACAGACTGATTTTCATTTCTCGCGTTTTGGTTCGGATTTTCAGATACGACATCAGATGGAGGCGGCGTTTCAGGACTCTTAGAGTCTTCAGGTATTGGAAAGCCGAGGCTACCAGTTGCTTGGATAGAAATGACATCGCCAGTATCCGCCCATAACGTAACGCGAATAGCTGTGGTCATGCCCGGATAGAGCCTCTCAAGTGGCAAAACCACCTCCCAATGCGGATACAAAGCATTTTCTCTGGGCTGCATAGTTAATTCTGCTCGTGTAAATTCAGGTTTATCCAAGATAGCCAAGTTACTTACCGTCATGTTCCCTACTTCATATGAGAAGCTTCGTGCATGATCATTGGCAATACTGATAGCTTTCTCTTTCGAAATAACTACGTCAGCGCTTCCTATTGGATAGCGATTCCAGCTATCGGTAAACATTTTGAAAGCTCCGTTTTGGAAGGCAAGAATTACCCGGTTGTACATGTTGTGAATACCGTTGGGCGTGTGCATCCACTCGATGTACACGTAATCTTCAGTTGTTATTGTCAGTTTTAAGTCGCCTGAGGTTGCCGTCATAGGCTTTAATTCGCTAACCGTGTTAAGCATAGCGCGCATCGGTTGAACGTACGCGGCCTTTGAATAGCTCTGATATCTATCTAACAGGTTTTTAGCTGAATCAAGGGCATCAGTTAGGGGTTGAGACAAAAGAGGCGCCCCTTCAAGCGGGTTCAAATTGCACGAGACAAGAGCATTATTTCTGAAGTTGCAGATGACTTCAAGTGTGCTTCCTAGAGCCTTTAAATTATAAAGCATTGTACACGTAGAAACGCCGCTCGCATCTGCAGGAAAATCCATTTGGGATATTAGGTTAACCTCGTATTTCGCCATATCCAATACAACCACATTTCTCAGAAATGTCACCGCTTTTTCTTGATTAGTCAGTTCAAGCGAGTACGCATTAGGCGCCTGCATAAGCAGAAGTGCTAAAATTGCAACCAGAACCAAAGTCATGCCAAATTTATTTAAAGCGAGTTTCATTCTCTACTACCCCTATCGTAGATAAATGTTTCCGTTGCCATAAATGACCATCTTGCCAGGATAATTCCCAGCGGGTGGCCACCCTTCAGGCGGATTCCCTGGACCTTGCCAACCTGGAAAATAGTAGTTCCACCCTTGGGAGAGTCTGTTGTTCGAGTCAAGCCAGTAACCGTAGTACCCCACCATATACGAAGCCATATCAAGAGCGCCTTTTATTGAATAGCCGTTAAGTGCAAAGTAGTAGAAGAAAACGAGCCAGAATTTGTAAATGTTTTCTCCGTACGGGTACGTGTAAGTGCCCATTCCGTCAGCAAGACACGGTGATGCACCCGTGAAACCTATGAAACAATCAGGACCAGCGTCAGGGTAGCTGTAGCCATTGTAAGCCAAATTACGTCTAAACCAACAGTAAGACATGCCATGCGGTTCAGGCTCGTCATCACCAGGTGTCTGTGCATTATCGCAGACCCAAAGGAAGACAAAATTGTGATTGTCATTTGTGTAACCATAGATGTTCTCGTCCCATATGACACCGGGCTTTGGGTCAATTTGCTCACCTGCTTCGTGGAAGCCATCGTGGTAGTAGTTTGTTGTTCCGATTTGCCGTATGTCCCTGTGTCCATAGTAGAACACCGTCGCCCAATCGTGGTATTGGTCGTTCTCGCTGTCTTGGATCAAGCCTCTCATGTCATTCCACCACCAATTCGTTCTAAACTCAAAAAGGTGACCATAACTTCCTTTTTGAGCGAAAAGATTGTAGATCTGCAGGAAAGCATAGTTTAGTTGATCAATATCCTGATTTCGTTGTTGCCATTTACTTGCATAAAGCTGGCTGGCAGCGCCATAATTCCAATCGTATCCTGTATTCGCTTTCACCAGCGCAACTGAAAATTGTGTAATAACAAGGGAAAGCAGAAGCAATACAGCAGCAATCGTAGCTGTTGTTTTTCGTTTCATCCTATTTTCGCCTTTTTCTCCTGTTTTTATTGGAAAAGTTGGTTTTTCTTTTCCACCATAAATATTCAGCCAAATTAGCTTATTAGGTTTATTTTAAAGGTAACTCTAAAAACTTTAAAAAAAAACAACCGCGCCAACACGATGCAAATTTAACAAGAAACTGTCAAAACCTCAAAGGCGTCAGGGAAATAGAAGTTTTATTCGCGAAATTGTAAATTTCGCTCACACAGCCATATATCACTTTAACTGGTTTGTGAAAACGCCAAACCCCACTTCAACCCCGTCATTCAGTTAACACTCCAACCTCCAATACACAGTATATAAAAGGTAGAGGGAATCTTTTCCGAGCAGATAGCCTGCTTTGCAGACGCTATTTACAGAAAGTACAAGTCAAAAACTAGAGCAACGGAGGCCCTGCAAAGGCTACTCTTTCTTGAGCCGAAGAGTTTATCCGAAAAGTGTAGTTAACTTAAAGAATAAGCATAAACATATCTTCAACGAATCAATGATGGAAAAGGACTAGAGTGGTGGAGGCTAGAAGTGGCGCAAGCAACCTTTGAGGAAATCAGTGCATCCGACTTTTTCTACCGCAACCGCGACATCGCAGGCTTCACTAACCCGTCAAGAGCCATTTTCGCGGCGATCCGCGAGCTAGTGGAGAACTCGTTGGATGCGGCTGAAAGCCAGAAGATACCGCCAGACATTTATGTGCGCCTCTCTTTTGAAGGCGAAGCCAGCAAAGACACACAGATTTACAAGTTAAGAGTCGAAGACAACGGTTGCGGCATTCACCCACGGTTTATTCCCTCAGCCTTTGGGCAAGTCCTTTACGGTTCCAAGTACAAGCTGAAACAGATGCGGGGCACGTTTGGCTTAGGCGGCAAAATGGCTGTGCTGTACGGGCAGATAACAACGCACCAGCCAGCCTATGTTACCTCGAGCACTGGCCTGCCTAAGATTTACTCGTTTAAGCTGATGATTGACATTCAGCGTAACCGTCCCATAATTCTAGACCGCAAAGTGCTCATCAACAAGGAGCAGTGGCACGGCACAATTGTAGAGTTCACTCTTGAAGGCGACTACTTGCGTGCTAGATCCAAAATTCTGGAGTATTTTAAGCAGACAGCCATGGTGAACCCATACGCGAATTTGACTTTTGTTGACCCGAAAGGCAGGCTTTACAAGTTTACGAGAGCGACCACGGAGATGCCTAACCCGCCGAAAGAAACCGAACCGCATCCCTACGGCGTTGACGTGGAGCTTCTACAGCGGCTTATTCAAGTAACTCCACATAAAAATATGCTGGATTTTCTGAAGCATCACTTTCACAGAGTCGGCGACGTAACTGCACAGAAGTTCCTGGAGTTCAGCGGGTTAAGCCCCTCCAAAAATCCTAAAAAACTTTCACATGAGGAAATTGTACGGCTAATGCATAACTTGAAGAAGTTTAAGGATTTTCTGCCTCCTGATGCCAGCTGTCTATCGCCTCTAGGCGAAGAACTTCTAAAGGCTGGAATTTCGAAGGAGCTGAAACCTGAATATCTTGTTGTTCACCAACGCAAACCCGCAACTTACGCGGGCCACCCCTTCATCATCGAATTAGGCATTGCCTACGGTGGGGAGGTTCCGAGCAAAGGAAGCTTTGTAATCTACCGTTTCGCCAACCGGATTCCGCTGCTCTATGATGAAGCAAGCGATGTTTCATTTAGAGTGATAAACGCTATGAATTGGCGCAGATACAAGGTTTCGCTTGACATGCCCATCGCCATTGTGGTGCACATCTGCAGCACCAAAGTGCCCTACAAAACAGTTGGCAAAGAATTCATAGCAGACCGCCCTGAAGTTAGAAGGGAAATAGCAAACGCGCTAAGGGAAGCAGCCCGTCAACTTCAGCATTTTCTGTCTAAGCGGGAGCATGTGGATAAGGAGCGCAAGCGTCTCGGCATTTTCGCGAAGTACCTTCCAAAGATTGCGCAGTTTTCCGCCAATCTCGCTGGAAAAGAAAAACTTCCTGATATAGATAAATTGTTAAAGAGTGTGCAAAAATATGGAGAAGAAACGTAAGTATAGTGTAACCGAAAAGAAGAGTGAAGTTATAGGAAGCCTGCAGGCTTTCGGAGCTAAAATTTATGAGCAAATGGAACAAGGAGATTTCCCCTCTATTGCAATGCCCAGTCGCTCTACTCAGAACATCTATTACGATCAGGCGCTTCGCCAGTTTATTTTAGGCGATAAAAGCGTGCGCAGAAGCGCCAGGAACATTCGCCACGTGAAGCCTTTCACGCAGCTTGTTTGGGTTGCAAGATTTTCACATGAGCTTACCACGCAACGCAAGACCTCCACTTTAAGAGACGTGTACTATTCTGCTCAAGCCTACGAAATGACCTTCAAGGATCAGCAGGAGTCCGACAACATCATTACGGACTTGGAAACAGTTCTCGGTCTCTCACGGGAAGACTTCAACATTTTCCCCGAGGAACGCTCCGCAGTCTTCGGAGACCTCACCATAGAGTACACAGTGCCCGGCTACGAGGGCAAAACCCTAAACCTAACCACACATCCAGACGGCGTGTTAATCGGTCCAGCGTTGACGTCAGCAGAATTTGTAAGCACCACAGCCGACAAAATCATAGCTATAGAGAAAGGCGGTTTATTCACACGGTTCATCGAGGAAAATGTGCATAAGAAATTTAATGCGCTGCTGGTGCTCACCGCCGGACAAGCGCCTAGAGCGACGAGGCACTTCATTAGGCGGCTGCACACGGAATTAAATCTGCCCGTTTTCATCTTCACAGACGGTGACCCATGGGGAATGCACATTGCCATGGTTATCATAAGCGGCTCTGCGAATGCGGCTCACCTGCGGGAGCTAAACACGCCTGACGCGAAATGGAGCGGCGTCTGGGCAACAGACATCGTCAACTATAAGCTGCCAACGGATCCGCTGGACGAGGTGGACATTAAGCGGCTTTATGAATTGCAGAAGGATCCGCGGTATAAGGAGGATCCATTGTGGCAAAGGGAAATCAAAACATTTCTGAAAATCAAGCGTAAGGCTGAGCAAGAGGCCTTCAGCCGCTACGGGTTAACCTATATCGTGGATGAGTACTTGCCTGCAAAACTTGAAGAGACAAAGTAAAAGCTTAATCAAGCTTGCTTACGTGGTAACTACGCCTTTGATGTGCAGAGTAGATAGTGCGGAAACGCGGGAATTAGTCGGTTGTATGCGAAAGTATAAAATAACCCTACTGTTTATTGTAGAAAAGCATCGGAATAAAAGAGGACTGAATAAGACATGAGCGAAGGAGAAACATTTTGGCTATCTCTCGCCGAGAAATTCTTCGGCTTTCTCCTCATCCTAATAGGTGCATTATTCTTATACTTCACAGTCACGAGCACGGCGGCGCTAGGCGCTTTCGCAGGGCTCTTCGGCTTCTTAAGCATCTCAGTTTTGATTACGGGCATTTTCCTGCTTTTGGTTAGACCGCCAGAATAGGCTTATTCTCTTCGCTCAACCACTATTCGGCAGTTTGTAGCCAACGCGGCGATGACGCCTAATGCTGCCAGCCAAGGTGCTAAAATCGTTCCAATAACGCCGACTGTAACGGGAATTTCAAGCAGCGCTTTCCCTTGCTCATCCTTCACGATTATCCGCGTTACGTTTCCTTCATGAAGCAACTCTTTAACGCGGTCAACAAGGTTGCTGGCTGAGACACTGAATTCTTCCCGCGTCACTTTGGCTACTGCGGCGCCGCAGACAGGACAAAAGTTATCATCTTCCTTGAGAGGCGCACCGCATTTTGTGCAAAAAGTCAATCATGCTCACCCCAGTTTGCCAGAGACGGACACACACTTAAAAATATTGCTGAAATTGCTCATCTGCTTGCTGAGTGTTTATTAAGCAATGACGTATTAATTTCTGTCAGTTTCGCCTATGCACGATAAAAGCAGAAGGATGCGTTCAAATGCCTATCCGCCAACCAATAGTATGCGTACTCGGCCACGTGGATACAGGCAAGACTCTGCTTTTGGATAGAATTAGAAAGACAAGTGTGCAGGCGAGAGAAGCAGGCGGCATAACTCAGCACATCGGCGCCAGTTTCTTCCCTGTTGAAACACTCAAGCAGCTTATGGGGCCCCTGCTTTCAGCAATAAAAGGCGAAATCCAGATTCCAGGCTTACTGATAATTGACACACCTGGGCATGAAGCGTTCACTAACTTGAGGCGGAGAGGCGGAAGCGTCGCTGACATAGCAATCCTCGTAATCGATATTCTACGCGGTTTTGAGGCGCAAACCTACGAGTGCATAGAAATCTTGAAAGCACGCAAGACGCCGTTTATAGTGGCCGTTAACAAAATAGACCGCATTTCAGGCTGGAAGCCTCAGCCAGACACGCCCTTCTATAAGGCCTATGCGGCGCAGGACGCTTATGTAAAAGAAAGCTTGGATAACAAGCTCTACGAGATTATGGGCACGTTCTCACGCTTGGGTTTCCGCGCCAACCGCTTCGACCAAATCACAGACTTCACAACAACAGTTGCTCTTGTGCCCACCAGCGCTAAGACTGGCGAAGGCTTAAACGAGCTGCTCATGGTTCTCGTCGGCTTAGCGCAACAGTACTTGAAGAAGCGACTGCAAACTACGGAAGGCCCAGCGAAAGGCTCTGTTCTCGAAATTAAAGAGGAGCCAGGTTTGGGCTTAACGTTGAACACCATAATTTATGATGGCTCGCTTAAAAAGGACGATTTAATCGTAATAGGCGGAAAAGAGAAGCCCATCATAACCCGCATAAGGGCGATTCTGGTTCCCAAACCTTTAGATGAAATCAGAGATCCCCGCGACAGGTTCTCGTCCGTTGACTGTGTCTTCGCCGCCGCAGGCGTAAAAATCGTCGCGTCAGGCTTGGAGGGCGCTCTTGCAGGCGCATCACTCTATGCCGTGCCTACTAGCGAGGACGCCGAGAAGTATGCTAAGCTGGTTAACGAGGAGATTGAAAAAATCAGAATCTCCACCGATGTAGAAGGCGTAGTTTTGAAGGCGGACACACTGGGGTCTTTGGAGGCCATTGCGGAAATTTTGAAACAGAACAACGTGCAGATCAGGATAGCCGATGTGGGAGATGTTTCCAAAAGAGATGTTATAGAAGCGTCAATAGTGAAGGAGCATGAGCCGCTTCATGGCGTTATCTTAGCGTTTAACGTTAAGGTTTTGCCAGATGCTGCAGAAGAAGCGGAAGCAAGAAAAGTCCAGATATTCCGCGAGCAAATCATCTATCATCTGGTAGAGAACTATTTGAAGTGGCTTAAGGCTCAACGTGAAGCTAAACTATCACAGGAGTTTGAAAACCTCATCAAGCCGGGAAAAATTCGCGTCCTTGAAGGTTATGTTTTCCGACGGGCAAAACCCGCAATCTTCGGCGTAGAAATTCTAGGCGGCCAGCTAAAGCCGAAGTACCAACTCATAAGAGCAGAAGACGGCGCAGACTTGGGCGAAGTGCAGCAAATCCAAGACCGAGGCAAAGCCATATCAGAAGCCAAGCACGGCATGCAAGTAGCCGTATCAATGGACAAGCCCATGGTAGGTCGGCACGTCTTCGAAAAAGACATACTTTACGTGAAGGTACCCGAGTCTGACGCGAAGGCTCTGCTGACCACATATGCGGATAAGCTGACTGCAGACGAGCAAGAAGTGCTGAAAGAATACGCTGAAGCCATGCGCAAAAAGATACCCTTTTGGGGAGCATAACCCCACTCAAAAATCAAAGCACTACAAAAGAGCCTATGAGAGTAAATGTGTGTTTCCTATTCTTACGTTTGCCAAGTGCTTTCCTGCAGCTTTCTGGCATTCATAAGCTTGTTTTCTGCTTGTTGTTGGTAAATCGTTCATGATGTAGCATGGATAAAACGCCAACAGCGTGTACGGAATCTCTGGGTCTATTGCGCTTATGAAACATGCAATGTTTTCTACCTCCTGCGCGTCCACGTAGCCGGGTACAAGCAGCGTGCTTGCCGTCAGCATTGGTAGTTCCCTGCGTTTTTTGTAGAATTTTTCGCCTATCAGCTTAAAATTCGCGAGCGCAGGCTTGTTGGAGACGCCACATAAGGCTATGTTCAGCGCTTCATTCCACGCTTTCAAGTCAAATTTGATGTTGCCCCCGCTTTCCAGCGCGTACTCGGCAGCTTTCTCCGCCAACTTCGGGTTCATTTGGCCATTGGTTTCCCAGCAGACTCGGAAGATGCGGTTTTCAGCCTTTGCCTTCGCCAGAGCTATGCGGCTTACTTCAAGCGAATGCAGCATCTGCGGAGACGGGTCGCCGCCGAAATAGCAGATACACGAAACATGCTTATCAGCCTTGGCTGCTAAAGCCTCCGCGCTCACGGCTGGCTTGCGCTTGGCTGAGAGCTTACGGTAATGCCAGTTCTGGCAGAAAAGGCAGTCATAGCTGCAGGCGCCGTAGAAAACGGCCAAATTAGAGTAGCCGCGCTCAGCTTTGGGGGTATAGGCGTATTTCGGGTAGCCGCTTCCTGTGCATCCGGGACAGAACCACCAGCTGACGCAGTTGGTTGGTATCATATCGTAATACCAGTCTAGTACACCTTGCTCGGTGGTGCCGCCGAAACGAACAAGACGCCCATCAACATTCTGGACTAGACCGCAAAAACCTGCGTTGCCAGCGCCAATTACACAGTTGTTAGCGCAGACACCGCATGCCACTCCGTCAGCGTCTCGCGGCGGCTCAGAGGGCAAGCCATAAACCGCACGGGTGTCCGCATGCACTTGCCTCGTGATTTCAAGAGCCTTTTCTGGTTCTCCGCGTATGCAGTTTAAACAAGCATGAAGCCCCTCCGAGACAGTTGCGGTTGCTAAGCCGCAAACCAAGCATTTTCCCAAGGTTGTCAGCCTCCGCTTACAGGAGGAAGTATCGCCAAGACATCACCATCTTTTAACTCCGTCTTCAACCCGTTTATAGCCGCGGCGCTTTGCCCATTAACAAGAAACTGCAGAAAGCTTTGAACTCCCCCGGTCTTAGAGTCGTAAACATACTCAACAAAAGGCTTACCATACAACTGCACCAGCCTCTTAAGAACAACTTCAACTGTAACCTTGGCGTCATCTGGAAACTCTAATTTCTCCTCTCGCTTATTGGTTATCTCCCTTAAACTGGTGAAGAAACGAATCGAAACACGCAACGCTCAAACACCAACAAAATAGTAGAGGACAAACAGCCAAATTAAACCATTACGCAGCAAACATACCCAAACATACATTCTGGAAAGGCAAGCCGCTAAGAAAACGCCAACTCCACGAAAATTTACCAAAGCACTTAACCATCATATTTGGCGCATATTAGCAATTCATTGCAGAAACCTATAGAGGGGCTATCACAGCAGAACTCTGATTGCGCATACCCACACGATTACACTGGAATGCTTAAATAATCTCCATCCATGTATCACCATAGTGGACAATAAATGAAGACTTCAACCACAAGCATCCGCTTTTTCAACACGCTAACACGACAAAAAGAAGCATTCACGCCTATAGAGCCTGGCAAAGTAAGAATGTACACATGCGGACCGACAGTATATGATTATGCACACATCGGCAACTTCCGCGCCTTTCTCTTTGAAGACTTGCTAAAACGATGGCTGGAACACCGCGGCTTCACAGTCACACATGTCATGAACATAACAGACGTAGATGACAAAACAATAAAAGGCGCCCAAAAACAGCACATCTCCCTAACAGAGTACACCAACTACTACATAAAAGCCTTCTTCGAAGACATCAAAGCACTAAACATCAAACCGGCCAACTACTATCCACGCGCCACAGAACACATTCCAGAAATGGTAGCACTCATACAAACACTAATCCAAAAAGGCTACGCCTACAAAGCCCCAGACAACTCGATCTACTACGCCATCAAAAAATTCAAAAACTACGGCAAACTCAGCCACATAAACATCCAACAACTCAAAGAAGGTGCAAGAATAAGAACCGACGAGTACGAAAAAGAAGAAGCACACGACTTCGCCCTCTGGAAAGCGTGGACACCTGAAGACGGGGATGTCTTCTGGGAAACACCACTTGGAAAAGGCAGACCCGGCTGGCACATCGAATGCTCCGCCATGTCCATGCGTTATCTAGGCGAAACATTCGACATCCACTGCGGCGGCGTCGACAACATTTTCCCTCATCATGAAAACGAAATCGCCCAAAGCGAAGCCGCAACAGGCAAAAAATTCGTCAATTACTGGCTACACAACGAACACCTACTAGTCAACGGAAAAAAGATGGCAAAAAAATTCGGCAACTTCTACACGCTACGTGATCTACTTAAGCAAGGTTTCGACCCAATAGCAATACGATTTCTACTAATATCCACACACTACCGAGCACAATTCAACTTCACTTTCGAAGGACTAGAAGCAGCACATGCGACAGTAGAACGCCTGCGAAACTTCATGAGACGCCTACAAGAAGCAAACGGAGAAGGCAGTAACGGCAAAATCAACTCACTAATAACCACGGCAGAAACCCAATTCACCGCAGCAATGGACGATGACCTAAACATAAGTATAGCCTTAAGCGCCCTATTTGATTTCATCCGCGAAGTAAACACACTCCTCGATGCAAACTTGGTAAGCAAAAAAGAAGCAAACGAAGCCGCTAACTTCATACAACGTATAGATGAAGTTCTAGGCGTGATTGGCGAAGCAAAAAAGGAAGAATCACTTCCAAAGGAAGCAGAAGAATTAATTAAAGCACGAGAAGAAGCACGGAAAGCACGAGATTGGACACGCGCAGACGAGCTTAGGCTTAAACTACGAGAGATGGGCGTAATAATCGAGGACACGCCGCAAGGCGTCAAGTGGCGCTTGGCAAAAAAGTAAACTGCGCGTTTTGATTCCAACTCATAGTAGAATATTTCTCTTTATAGAGCTTCCGCGCAAGCGCCTGCTCATAATGCGTTAAAGCGCCGACTTTAAAGTAAATTTTTAGCTTTGCAGTGAACCCCTGCACCAGCGCATTAGCAACCGTGTCCGCCGAAACCACATGACCCAATTCATTCTGAATTGAAGTAATCTTCTGCTTTGCAACTTCAGCAGCTAAAGCACAACTATCAGTAAACGAAACACGAAGCAACTGAAACATACGCGCCAAATCAACACTCAATAAAAGAGTACCATGCTGCTGAATAATATTCCGCCTCAAAGTTTGGGCACTACCGCTAATTTTACGCCCATTCACACAAAGATTAGGACAATTTTTTATATCACCAGGATTAAAGTCAGCGGTTACACCCAAAAGCCTCAAAGCATCCACAATAGCATCATAAATGGCGACGTAAGCACCAGCGGTATCAGCTGTTCGACTCAGATCACGCGCTTGAGCCGTAACACTATAAGTAACCTCGCCTGCCTCATCATGATAGACAGCGCCCCCGCCGCTACTTCTGCGAACCAAATCAACACCCAGCTTTTGAAGCGCCTCTGTATAAACGACTTCTTGCAGATTCTGATTTTTACCGATACTCACGGCGCTGGGCTTCCACTGATAAAGCCGAAGCGTGTTCGGAACAAAATGTTCAGAGCGCGAAATTAGGATAGCCTCATCAATAGCCATATTCATGAACGCATCATAAGTCTGAAGCGGAATTAAACGCCAAGTATCCATTTTTCAAGCCTTCGTGAATGATTTTTGGAATACTTGCCACTTAAAATCCTTATGCCTAGCAGTAACTAAATAGATGATACAACCATGCAATGCACGCCTCTCATCCAAAACTTGGTGAAGCACGTCCCACCTTCAAGGCAACCCTACAAGGGTGAAGGAGCCCTCTTCTTGGGTTTACCGGTTTTTCTGGGTTTCAGCAATCGAAGATACAATGCAACCACTATTATAGTTGCCGTTGCGGCTACTGCGACAACTAAAACTGTCGGAAAAGGTGCTATAACAAAATAAACCGTTTCAGAAACGCCTGTATTCCCCACAAGGTCGGTGGCGTAAACAGTAAAGCTATGCGAGCCTTCAGAAAGCACAGCCAAAGTAACATTCCCCGTTACCGTTACGTTGTCCTTCCCGTCAAGACTGTAGCCTATCCACGAAACCGGCTCGTCCACTATAAACACGGCTCTGATATCAGTCTCGCCATAGCTCCTGTTTTCCGGCAACAGAATAGCAATTTTAGGCGGAATAGTATCCACAGAGAAGTAAACAGCTTCAGAGGAAACTATGTTTCCAAAAGTGTCATTAACTGAAATTACAACTTTATGTGCGCCCTCAGCTAAATCAGACAAAACAGTGTCGCCCATAATGGTGACGTTCGGTTTATCATCCAAACTGTAGCCTATCCAATTTGTTGGCCTACTCACTGAAAGCGACAAAGGAACATTTCTGGTGGCGTAGGTTTTATTTTCAGGAGATAAAATCTTCAGCTGCGGCGGTACAGTACCATAGCCAACAGGCGCATATAGCTCGTTTGAAGCCAAAAAATTAAGTCCGTTGAAGCCGCCGATGGCATACACTGCGTCATCTATGATGGCAAGCCCTAAATATGCACGTGCCGTCGGCATCAACGCGCCAGAACTCCAAGCGTCGCGCTCAAAGTCGTAAACAAAAGTTGCATTGCTATAGTTAGTTTTGTCGAAACCGCCTATAACATAAATTCTCTTCGGCGCCGTGACACCACTTGTTACACACGCGGCTGCGTGGCTTAAAGCAACCGGCAACGCAGTTAAGCTACTCCACTTATCACTTTGCACATCATAAACCTGATTGGAAGAAATAACAGTAACATTTGCTAAACCTTCTTGAAATTGCCGCGCACCCCCAATCACGTATATTTTGCCGTCAACAACCACGGAGGCATAGCCAAAAACAGGGATGGGAATCGACGTCTTTGTGGTCCAAGTGTCTGTTTCCGGATCGTAAACCTCTGTTACATTAAGTTCATGATAATATGGCTCAGTGCCCCAGTAGGCTTTTCCACCTATAAGATAGATTTTACCGTCAACAACACATGCTTGCAGATCAGCTCGAGGTGTGGGCATCGCTGTTTTGGTTTCCCACGTGTCTGTTGCGGGATCATATACTTCGTTTGCTCCTGTGAAGCCTGAAAAAACATTACTTCTGTCGCCGACGACCCCTCCTATACAGTAAATTTTGTTTTTATAAGCTACGATGGCAAAACCGCTTCGTGCAGTTGGCATCGGCTTTTTAGTTGTCCACGTGTTTGTAGCTGGATTGTATTCTTCGTTTACAGAAAGCTGCGTGTTGTTGCGTAGACCACCAATCGCGTAGATTTTTCCGTTTACAGTTGCAACGCCAAGGCCACCTCTTGGCGTCGGCATCGATGTTTTTATTGTCCACTCGTCTTCAGTTGCTCCAGCTGAAGGAAACCTGAAGGCTGCCAGCATTAAGGAAGCAATTAATACGCCTACTAGCGGTTGGAACAACTTTCTCATTAGTGGATAGGCTCCCAGTTGCTCTTAGTAATAAAATGCACTTTATCCTTATATGGTTAAAGGCTTTCGGCTTTAACTAAGATGTAGTTGTGGTATTTAACTTTAATACTTCGAGAGGTACCTGCAAGACGTTTACACATGGAAATGTAAAGAAAACCCAAATAATACAAGGCGCTTAGTCAATGTTGGATACCCATGTCGCGAACAGGCGTAGCCAATCTGCCTCTTCACGGCGGCAAAGCACCCGCTTGGCTAACCAGTCGCATGTGCAAACTCGCCAAAGAAATAGCCAGCATCATAATAGATGAACATGGCACAAACGTGTTCATGAAGCGCATTTCGGATCCTTACTGGTTTCAAGCGCTTGGCTGCGTGTTAGGCTACGATTGGCACAGTTCAGGCGTGACCACCGTGCTGACAGGAGTTCTTAAGCAGGCATTATCGCTTGATGAGCACGGCGTGGTTGTTTGCGGCGGAAAAGGTAGGACATCAAGAAAAACGCCCATGGAAATCGCTGACGCAGGCGTGAAATTTGGTTTTTCAGAAGATACCATTCAAGCGCTTACGTACACAAGCAAGATGACTGCTAAAGTGGACAGCGCGGCCATTCAAGCGGGCTACCAGCTGTATCATCATGCTTTCATCGTGACTAAAGATGAACAGTGGGCTGTTATCCAGCAGGGCATGAACGGGGAAGACCGCACTGCACGCCGCTATCATTGGCTGTCGGACAACGTAGAAGACTTGATTGTTGAGCCGCACAACGCTATAGTCGGCAACGCAAGGCGACAAAGGGTTTTAGATATGACGGCAAAAGCAAGCGAAGGCGCGCGTAAAGCTTCCGTGGATATAGCGAAGGAACATCCTTCTAAAGTTATGCGGCTATTCGAGGCCGCGAGGCCGCTACATCAGAGATCATTACAGGATTGGCTTCCCGAGGCGAAAACTGACAGATGGCATCAATCATTTGAGTTGCTCAGCATGCCAAGAAGCATAAATTGGGAGACTCTGGGTCGCATTTACGAGTTCCAGCCACGAAACTATGAGGAGCTACTAAGCATTAAGGGTGTTGGTCCATCAACAGTGCGCGGCTTAGCTTTAGTGGCTGAACTAATCTACGGCGAGAAGCCAAGCTGGGAAGACCCAGTGAAGTTCTCTTTCGCCTACGGTGGCAAGGACGGCGTGCCGTTTCCAGTTAACCGCCGAGCAATGGATGAATCAATTCAAGTGCTTCGGCAAGCGGTGGAAGCAGCAAAGATTGGTGATAGAGAGAAAATGCAGTCGCTGCAGCGGCTTCGACGGTTTGTTCCTGAAAACGCAAATTCTTAAACGTAAACAGCGCCTAAAATGAGTACATGGGGATTTGCATGCTGAAGCCTAATAGCAACAAGTGGCTTAAAATATCAGGAATTTGCGGCATCTTAACTCCTATAGTAGCGTTTTCATGCATTTTCGCAGCGATTTACTCTGCGCCCCAATTTAGCTGGGTGCAAAATGCTTTAAGCGATTTAGGCGTGATGCCCGGCGTTACGGCAGCGCTTTTCAATTATGGCCTAATACTCAGCGGAGTTTTGGGCTTCATCTTTTCGATAAGCCTGCATAAGATGATGCGCTTTTTTGAAGTTCTTTCGGCAGATGGCAAACCCCGTTTTCTATTCTATAGAGGCTCAGTTGGAGCCCTGTTTTTTTCTTTAGCGTGCTTGGCGCTTGTTGCAATCGGCGTTTTTCCCGAAAACGTTAGGTACCTGCACTTTTTTGCTTCAGTGGCATTTTTTGTGCTGTTAATTGCTGCGCTGGGAAGTCTGGGCATAGGGTTTTGGCAAGTGAAGCAGAAGAGGTGGGCAGCGTTCACGTTGATTCTTGGAGTGGCTGCTGCCGCGCCTTGGCTGTTGCTGCCTGTGGTTCGCTACGTTTCAGGCGTCGCTATTCCCGAATTTATAGCGGCTGTTGCAGGCGGCGTGTGGGCTGCAGTTTTCGGCTTCAAGATGCTAAGATTATTTTCACATACAAAATTTTCATAATGCAAATCGCAACGCTCGTGAAAAATTCCGTTTTATGCGTCACTTCGAAACACTTCGAAAAACTGCGTCAGCATAGATCTGGGCGCAACAATAAGAGGAAAAGCTTAGCGCATAACCCTGCGCTTCAACGTATTTAACGGCTTCTTCGCTTGGAAACGCTACAGCATCAACCCCCGCCTTCAACGCCAGAACATCAGTTTCAGCACGATGCCGCCCTTTCGGCCGCATACACCCCAACACCAGCGGCGTCTCAGAAAACATTAACCGCGCCATAGCCATGACTTTAGCCACGTCCAAGGGCGTTGGCGGTTTAGTCGCTGCCATTGCGGTTCCACGTATGGGCATGAAAGCAATAATGACTATGGCGGAGGGCTTCACTGAACCAAGCAGTTTCAGCGCGTCATATTCACCTTTCAATTGTCCATTCTGAAGGCCAACGACAATATGAGGAACAAAATTTAAGCCCGCTTCCTGCAACGCGTCAAGCGAGCAAGCGTAGTCTCTAACCGTCTGATTCAAGTTGCATACTTCGCGTATAGTCTCATCCGAGCCGATAATATCTATTAGCGCGGCGTCAACACCCGCGGCTTTAAGCGCTACGGCAGCAACTGCGTCAATTATGCCCGTGTGAACAAAAACCGTTAAACCTAACTCACGCTTGATCCGCCCGATGACGGGAATAAACGGCGATAGTGGCACAGATCCATCTGGGCGACATCCTCCGCTGATGAGACAGCCGACAGCACCGTTTCGTTTAAGTTTTACAGCAAACTCAAAAAGTTTTTCTGGCGTAACTGCTGGCTGCATGGTTTGCAGTATTTTGCCGCCGCAGTGCTTACAGTTAAGCGCACACGCTGTACCAGTAACAGACACTGTAGGAAATTGAGTGGGGAGCGAGCAGTAGTATTGTGTCTTGTAATGCATGAAGCTTGGCGCATAAAAACGCACAGTTTTGGATGCTGAAACAAGTGTGCCGCTGTCTAGTAAGCGCAGAAGATCTTGTGGGCTTGCCTGCCAAACCATGTCTGGAGAAAGTGGCGCCATGATTTTTCGCTATAAAGAAAAACCTTTGCGACGTACTTAATATTTTTCGTTTCGATCTGCACGCTTTGGCAACTCTTCATTAAATTCCGAAAGCGCCGGCAACATTTTTAGGGCTTCATTTACATCTCCAACCGCGGTTTGCAACTTCTCCAGCCGTTTCGTAATAGCAAGCGTCTTGTAAATAGCCAAACCACGACGCGTCAAAGCATAACACATCTTCATTTTGTAATGCTTTTCTTCTACCATTCCACATTTCAGCAGGAAATCAAGCCGCTGGCGAAGAGCAACGCAGTCCATGTTGCAGACGTAAGCGATGGCGTCAACCGTCAAATGCTTCTCAGCTAATGCGGCTAATATAGCCTCGTAGAGTTCAAGTTTTGACTTGCGCATGCCTGCACGCTCTGCATCTTCAATGAAAAGCCCTTTTTTAAATAAAGAATTTGTGAAGCCCAAATCTTAAACCAAAAACACACATAAAACTAAGAATCAACAGTTACTGCAGCAGCTAAAGTACAATCCAAGGCAATTCACCCCATTTCATCCAACCCCCTTCTTCAACCACGCATGCCAGAACTCGTAAAACACAGCAAACTCCCACGCAAGTCCATAAACGCTCAACGCAAAACGCCATCACCAACAAACTAAACACAAACAAAACGATAAACACCAACTTGGAACATCTCGGTACCATCATATTTGGCGGCTATTAGCAATTCATTGCAGAAACCTATAGAGGGGCTATCCGCCATTGGTGCTTGCCGCACCCAAGAAACATTTTTCAAGAAGACAAGAGAGTCCATTTAAAGATAATAAAAGGCGCCACTTTATTAGAATGCATGTTCGCACCTTTTCAGAATGCAATTACCCTTTTTTAGCAAGATATTCTCAACTATATCTGCCAGTTTCTCAGGGTTTTTCAGTCCATCGGCATAAGGCACTTCGGAACCTAAGCTTTCTGTGCTATAACCTCCGCTGAAAGCCAGTATAGGCTTAAATAAGTTGAAAGCGTTTTCTGCTTCTTCCCTAGATTTCACCACCACAATTTTTGGTATGTCCCTCTTCGCTGCGACAAGCCTTTTAAAGCCTTCAATGAATACGACATCGCTGTTTTGGCATTTCTTCAGCAATGCTGATAGAGGCATACTTGCGATATTAGCTTTTTCTATGGTGGTGATCTCGTTTGCTGCCGCGCTGATTATGGTCTTTGCGCCCGCCTTTGCGTAACGCCATGTGTCTTTGCCCGGCGTGTCAATGGTGAAATCTGGCTCGGGGACATGCTTAATGGCTGCAACCGCGTAGCCTCTTTGCGTGAGTTCCCGTATTAGGTTTTCTATGGTGGTTGTTTTTCCTGATTTTTTTGTTCCAACCACAGCTATGACTTGCATAATCTTTGCCTCAAGTTGTCATTTCTTCTTTAAAGATTGTTTCCAAGTTTTTCTTGCTTATACCTAGTTCTGCAGCCAAGTTTTTAACCAGCTTAACGTAGGTTCTGAATAGACTTTGCAGTATCTCAGCCTTTTCTTTTTCCGACAACTCCTTCTCCTCAGCCAACAACAACGCAAACCATTTGCCTAAGTCTGTAAGCTGATAAGCCTTAACCCAGATGACACGACTCTCTGTCTCATTCTTCTCCATCAGTTCGATTAGAACCCCAAGTGTAGTTAGAGTTTTTAGGTTTTCGATAATCGTTTTATTAGAGTAGTTTAACTGCTTCACGAGATCTTTCTGGTAAATACGCTTGGCTATTCCTTGCTTCAGCGAAAAACGCAGGATATCAACGCCAGCTTTGGAACCGAATATGGCGCTTAAAATCCTGTCCTTCTGCTCAGCGGGAAGAAATACTACATAAGGATGTAATTTTACACTCAACACCAACACCTTTTACACGCCATTGTAACCTTAAGAATTTAAGATTTTTGCTTCAACACTTGACCATCAGCATATGCGCCAGCTCGTTATTTTGCGCTGCGCGCAGTCCATAGGCCCTTTAGATAAAAGAAGAGAAAAGACAGAAACTTTTAGTCAGGACTCAGAACATTGAAAATGCTGACAGCGCTATTTCTTAAGCGCTTCCTTTATTTTGCTTAAACAGTCTGAAAAATCGGCGGGCTTATCGAATTTGATTCCTCGTTTTGAAACACTCAGAATAACATCATAGCCTTTGCTGGATAATTCTCTTTCTAAGATTTTGAATGTATTGCCTTTCCACAGCTTGCATGTACAGAACAAGATCGCTTTTTTGCCTCTGGTTTTAGGCAAATGCTCTACAAAATCAGCGGCCGCCTTAGCGGGTCTAAAACCTTCGACCGGCGTGCCCAAAATCAGCAAGTCAAAGTCCTCAACAACATCTGGGTTAGAAGAGGTTATGGCGAAAACAGGCGCATTTATCGCCGCGGCTATGGCTTCCGCCATGCGCTTAGTGTTTCCCGTTCTTGAAAAGTACAATACACAAGGCTTCATAATCTTAAAGTACGCGGCTTTAGCCTAATATAACCTTCGCTAAATGGAATGCTAAGGCTAAAATTTATAAAGCCACCTCAAAAGTTTATGTGCGCTCTCGATTTCCTCGGAAAGCGGCAGTTGCAGATAAGCGCCGTGAGTGTTAAAGTATGGCGCTCCTTTTCTAGAGAACAACGTTAAAATCTTGCCATCATGGTTGAGCTTAAAACCTTCTTGACACGGCTCATGGCCTCTTATCAGAAACTTAACGCCCAGCATATCCAGAACCTTGTCGGTGACGCCTTTGCCGAATAGTCTGCCCGCGCCTCTGGGTGAATACAGCGCCCCGTTAACCTCGTCAACAGGATCGCTCCACAATAATTCTTCAAGAAAAGTCTGTTCAGGATGCAGTTTATGCGCAAGAGCCAAATCTTGAATGCCTCGGATGTTTGAGGGCAAGCCGCCGTGAACCATCAAGTACCGCTCTTCTACAAGCAATGCATTGTAGAGATAACTGAACAACTCTTGAACCTTTGAATACACAGCGCGCCAGTTTTCCTTGAATCTAAGCTGAAACTGAAGAGGCAAGTCATGCGGCGAAGCCAGCAAATCACTTGGTCCCTCATGGTTCCCACGCAAAAGCACAACTTGCTTCGGAAAGGCAAGCTTAAGCCGTAAAACGGTGTAGTAGACCTCTGCTGAACAGGCGCCTCTGTCGCCATAATCACCTAGGAAAACTACAAAGGCATCGTTATGCTTCGCCAATTTCTCAACGAAGCCACTGCTTTCAAGGATAAGACGAAGGCTTTCTATGTCTCCGTGCAAATCACCGATTACCAACGCTTCACCTGAAGGCTTAAGCGTAAGCAAGCGCTCCGAAGCAGTTAAGTGCCCAAATCTGCCGCTTTCATCACGTAGCAGCAATATAGCGGCATCCACAATTTTAAGAAAATCGCTGCTCTGGGCAGTCATTGACTTCTTGATTATTAACTCGAGATTCATGCCAAAAGTACACTTCACACTACAAAATTTGGATTTTTACACCCAAAGAACTGTAAACATTCTTTTCGATTGCCCGTTTCAGATTGTCGATTTTTTCCAGCGTCTCCCGGTAAGCACGCTCTTTGATGGCTTCATGAGCCTCAACACTCATTTTTCTAGCTTTAAACTGATTAGCCTGCTCTTGATACTCAGCAAGAGTAGCTTTTATCTCTTCCATCTTTGCTGAATTCAGAATTTGCCTTTCCCGCGTAGCCATCTCTATGCAGCGCTGTTGCAAAGCCCACAAAGAATCATGAAGTATTTCATTTATGGTCTGCTCTGCCTTTTTCGCCTTGTCGGGTTTTAGTTTAAGCTTACCCTCGCTTATTAGGCGAGCCAATTTCTGCAAAATCTGCTTTAGCAGTGGGTAACCATCTTTCTCAATTGTCAGAGCCTCGAAGGGCTTTTCCAAATAGTGATTAAGTATATTCAGCTCCTCAAGCGTTAAACCGGCGCCGCCTTGCGTAGCCATTGCTTGCATTTTTTTGAAGGGTTTCTGCAGATGCCGCAACGCCTGCTTTGTTTCATTATTCAAGGCGCCTATTTCTGTCTCCACGAGAAAAAGCTGGTCGATTGGACCCTTGCTTTTCAAATCGGCAATTTTTTGTTCCAGTTCAGCGATTTCTTTCTCTAAAGGCAAGCGCTCGTTCACAACGCTTGTTCGTTCCGCTTCAATCTCCACTAACTGCCTTTCAAGATTGCGCAGTTCATCAATTAGCTGGAATGTATCCTCCAAAGTTTTGGTTTTAACGTAATCTTTTGATAGAAAATCGGTTAAGGCGGCTAATGCGATTTTTGCTTTTTCATAAACTGTTAAGAATTTTCTTCTATCCATAATAAAGAAGGGCGAAAGACGCGGAAACCAGTTTCTAATATCGATGTCTATTACAAGAAATACTTTCTGAGCTTCTTGAGCAAACCTGTTCAAGCTGTCATAAGAGACTTGTTCGGGAACACTAACTTTCCTGAGGCGTTCCAAAAAAAGGCGAGCCAACTTGTTTAAGGCCCTGGCACGGTTGTAAACGCGCATATTTCTTTTTTCAATTTCTTTTGCGCTGTTGTCAAAAAGCATTTTGCTTGCATCTGCAACGCTTTGGATCGCCTCGCGCATATCGTCTCGCAACTTCTGTGCTTGTGCATGCACCGGCGTTAGAATAGAGCTAGTTTGATCTGTAAGCCAACTTTTGATTTCAGCGGAAGAAAACTTTAGGGCGTCAGGCAATATTTTCACTCCAAGATTATTATTAGCGAGGCGCATTTATCAGTTTTTGGCAAAAAATTTCACTCTTTTTTGAGTAGCTACGCTTAAATAATTATAATGACAACTAAAGCTGACCAAAAATGAAAACAAAAACATTAGCCACAACAATAATATTCGCTGCCCTCACAGTAGCGCTTAATCCAAGCATCTCAGGAATAGGCGTTCCAGCACCATACGCGCCATTCCTCATATACGGCTTATGGGAAATTCCCATAGTTACAGCATTCCTACTACTCAACCCCACAGCAGCGATCTTAATTGCGCTTCTAAACTCCGCCGTCTTGTTCGCGTTTTTCCCCGGAGCCCTTCCAACAGGCCCCCTCTACAACCTCATAGCAGTATTCTCTACGCTACTAGGACTCTACATAGCTCAAAAAGTCATAAAACACAAAAGCACAGAGCAACAAAAAGCACTTAAAATCGTTGCGGCATCAACAATCCTTGGCATCATTCTACGAACATCGCTTATGACAGCAGTGAACTATATCACACTGCGGCAACCGTACCCGTTCGGTTTTGAATTAGAAGAAATGGCGGTGCTTGCGTTCCTTCCCTCAGGCGCCCTATTCAACTGTACAGTAGTGCTCTACACTATTCCAATAGGAGAATTCATAGCCAACGTTGTCAAATCGCGGTTGAAACTGGAAAAATTAGAAACCTAAAGACTGCAGCAACACATCAGGATTAAGTTTTCCAGCTTTGAAAACTCTGCCAGTTTTAGCATTATTTACAATCAATGTTGCCGGCGCGAAGAGGTTGTGATCGATCTTGTAGAAGTCGCGGTCTGCTTCACGGAAAATCTGCAGAAAAGGCTTGCCATAATCCTTTGACGTCCCAGAAGGCGCTTGCTCAACAATCTTTTTCAACGCAGCCTCATCCTCGTAGTCAACGGTGCAGTACACCGTGCCGCCATAGAGTATAGCGTCATTAGTCCTTGCCATCGCCACCTCAAAATCAGGGCAAACCGGCGGAATAGGCGCGTAACCGCATGCATAACGAATAATTTTCGGGCTTAAACCAAGCGTCCTCAGCTTATGAATGCCAACTTCAACTATTCGCCCTGTAACTTGAACTAGACCAGCGATGCTTGCAGTAGGCGCCACAACCACGAGCAAGTTCTCCACCTTAACATTGCAGACGCCAGCCACCTTCTCGATGAGCATATCCGACGGCAGAATATTACTCTCAAGCGTTAACACTGCCTTGTCAGATAAATCCTTGTAACCTATTTCCTCATAAATCTCTTTAGGCTTCAGCGCCAAAGCCCGCGCCGGCCCTGAACCTATCGCTATAGAGCCATCGCTTTCTTTTATGCGCCATCCAGCAAACTGCGAACCTAACGCGGCAACAGCGGGACTGTCCGTGCAAACGGTTATAGAGGGAAGCGACATGGCGCCGTAACTTTTGAAGTCTATATTTGCCCTTCCACAGCCACCCATGCACAGTTCGGTGAGAATAAGCCCTGCTTGGAACCCGCCAGAAGTATGCACACCAGCGTCTATGACGGTGGCGCCTGCACTTGACTTTGAAACTTTAACACCATAAAAATCCGGATTGCTTAGCAAGTGCTCGGCTAGTTTCCATGCCATGTGGTTTACGCTTAAAGCGCTATTCATAGGCTTAAGCCTCTAAAGAAACCTTTCGTAGTGACTTAAGTGCGGATTAGCCGTTTTGGAGACGAAGAGCTTGCCTCTGCCGTCTTCTGCCAGATCGCCGAGAAACACGTAGAACGGCCCGTTAACGGATTCAGAATCATCCACCTTTACTTTCGGCTTTATACTGTCAATTGTGAAGGTAGGCATGACTTCTTCAAGATAACCGCCAACTACGATTTTGCCGCCGGTCATGCATGCACCTACACGGGTGCCGCATTCTTTTTGAACATAAATTGTACCTTCGACCATACGGAAGCCTAGGAATTGCTTGACGCTACCACGGATTTTGATGACGCCGCCACGCATGTAAACTCCCGAGTCACTGCCCACATTGCCATCAACAATTATTGTGCCACCGCGCATGCCAGCACTGCTGCCTCGGTATGGTGAAGCTAAATAATCGCCTGCGTTACCGTGGATCTCAATTAATCCGCCTTTCATTTCGGATCCAGCCCATCCACCTGCGTCGCCGTTCACGGTGATTTTGCCTCCGGACATTTTTTCTCCCAAGTGCATGCCTATGTTGCCGTTGATGACGATCTCACCATCTTTCATGGCTTTGCCTACAAAACGCACTTCGCTTGCGTCACCGTTAATAACTATATCAGGCGTTTCCGCGCTGCTCTCTTCTATCTTAAATAGGTCGCCAAGTGTTTTTTGCTTGTTGCCTTCCCAAACTTCCAGTTTAGCAATTTCAGCCCGCGACTTGCCTTTGAACACATCAGGGCTTATGCATTCAGCTATAACTGGAAACTGGAACTTTTTGAGGGGAGATAGCACTATCATCTTTAAACATCCGCCTTTATTGTTAATGGGCATGAAACTTTAACGTAATGGTCATACACAGGATAATTGTCGTACTCAACTGTCCAGTACTCCTTGAATCGACGTTTCATTTCCTCATCCACCTTAACCTGCTCGGCTGTTTTCACGTCAAGCCACATCGTCTTGCCATCCACATGCCGCAGTATCTCGCCATCCTTAACCACGATTTCACCGTCTTTGATAGTATATGCCGCGTTACCAAAAGCACGACGAACCGCCTTATACTTCTTGGATATGTCAATTTTCTCGGGGTTAATATCATAGATAGCGATGTCCGCATCGGCGCCAACGCCCAAATGACCCTTATTCTTCAAACCTAAAGCTTTAGCCTGTCCGGCACGGGTAACGATTGCGATGTCATAAAGCGCAAACTCACGCTTTATCGAGGGCAGCAAACTAAGCTTCTGGGCTTTCTTGTGGCATTTCTTCAACGTTGCCATCCGCGCTTTTTTACTTATCAACCAAGCAATTATCTTCGGATAAGCAAAGAAAGGCCCACCGTTCGGGTGATCTGTGGTCAGAAACATTTTCCAAGGATCCTTAACCAATAGCGCCAACTCCAACGCTATTGACCACTGGGTGGCATTCACGGCATTATTGCGCTTGTAATGAAACGGGATTATGCCGCCGCTTGTTTCCGTTTCCACATCGCTGTTAACCCACTTGTGTCCGCTTAACTCGTAAAGTGTAAACTCGAAGGGCCCATCAGCCGTCATGGTAGTTGTATCAGTAAATATAACCTGTCCCATGTCAAAGGTCAAGTGATTATGAGCGTTAATGTATTTGGCTATTTCTTCAGCACCCGAGCGCATTGTGCCCCAATCATCGCCCGCGAAACTACTGAACTGCAGATGAGTAATGTGTCCCACGGGCTTATCATCTGTAGCTACGCTTTCCAACGCGCGCATGGTGTCCAGCGTTGTCACGTAATTTCCAGGCAGCCCTAAATTGTTAGTGTGAAGATGAATTGTATGCGGCAAATTCAGCATTTTATTAACTTTAGCCAAACCACACATTATATCGCGTGGCGTAATTCCGAAGTAGGGAACTTGATCGTCTATTGTGCGCACGTTTCTTCCGAAACCCCAAGATTCTAAGCCGCCGGGATTAACGATTTTTATGGCGTAACCCTTCGTTGCGGCAATCATCCATGCCACGTATCGTGCACACTCGGTTAAATCGCCTTTACGCAAGTACTCAAGCACGAACCACCAGTCGCCGAGAAGAGGATAAGTTGCCTTGTCCAGCATCGGCGTATCGTTCAATTCCTCATGTGTGTGCTTAGCTTCTAACGGCGGCATCGATGGATTCATTATCGTTGTATAGCCCATTTTTGAGTAGCGATAACCCGTCACGAAAGTAGATGGCACAGAGTAGCCGACACCTGAACGTGTTACCGCAGTTTTCCGCACAATATCTTTAACGTGATCTTCTGGTCGCATGAGCCTGCCAGTATTCACTTCCGCACCGGCAATATGCGTGTGGATATCCACGCCGCCAGGCATAATTGTCAAGCCCGCGGCGTCGATTACCTTGGCCTTCCGTTCGTTCACTGACTCAACTATCTTGCCGTTTTTGACGGCGATGTCCATTTTTTCGCCGTTAATTCCGTTTATGGGGTCAAAGACGAAACCGTTTTTGATTAACAGTTCAGTCATCTCTAAGCAGCCTCCAACTTGCTCATTTTCTTGGCTTTGATAGCACGTACCTCTTCAAGGATGCGCCTCAATATTTCCTCATCAGAAAGTATGCCCGCTGGTGGCTTTACCACCTTCTTAAGAGGCAAGGGCACATGATCCATGCGATAAGCAGTGCCTTCTGATTCTATACCAACAAAGGCGGATGGAATCACCACGTCGCCAAGCATAGCGGTAGCGTTCATGTGCGGATCTATTACAATGAGTGGTGTTTTAGTCATGTGCTCCACAGCACGTCTTGGGAAAGTAGCACCAGGATCCGCAGCTATGACAAGGGTAGCGTCGGATTCTCCGCGTAGAAGTATATCCATACAAGTGGTTTCTCCTGGATTATACCGCGGATAGCCGAGCGAGAAATCTACGCCATAGGGATAGCCACTTTGCCAAGTGAAAACGACATTGGAGCCTGTGACGTTGAAGTGGCCTCTCATGGGCATGATAACGAATTTTGTGCGCTTGTTCAAGTCGCGAATTAAGGATATGGCAACATCTATGTTTCGGAATTTTCCAGCGCTCTGTGTTAATCCCATGCCGAAAAAGATTACGCCGAAATTGCAGTTCACCATGGCATCGGCCACTTCCTCCAAATACTCCACAGGAACCCCGCCAACCTTGTCGACATCGAGCTCTTGATCGCGAATTAGCGCTCTTATTGCTTGCATTACCTCGTAATCCTTGTTAGGTTCGACTTGAATGAAGTAATCAGCCATCTCAGCAGTCATCGATTTCCTAACGTCAACAACTATCAATTTGCGGCCTTCTTTCGTTAAAGTTGGCGGCGGTGCATTAACAAGTTCATGTTGGCGCATCGGCAGTGCTCTAGGTCGCTTTACTACGCCTCTTCTTACGGCACTTTCAATTTTCTTCTTTCCGGCAGAAGCCTTGACCTTCTGTATATAACCTTTCCAGTCGCTTTCCTCAAATCGCCCTTCTGTAAAAGCAGTATATCTTTCAAGATGCCGCGGATGCGCACTCCACGGGTCGCATCCCCAGTAAATGATTAAATCTGCACGGTGACGAATCTGCCCAAGCGTACATGTTGGAATACCAACCTCTTGCACGCTCAATATGGAGGGGCCATGGCAGACAACAGCCGTGTTATCTAATACGCCGCCGATTTCTTCGGCTAATTCCACACCTACGCGCTGTGCTTCACAGCTTGTGGAGCTCCAGCCGTACAAGATGGGGTAGTTAGCATTGGCGAGAATTTCAGCGGCTTTATGTATGGCCTCATCCAAAGATACCGGAACGAGTTTGCCATCTTTACGAATCAACGGGGTTTTAATCCGATGTTCACCTTTGTAGCCCAAGAATTTGGATTCGCAGAGGGCACATCCGTTTTTAACCTTTACAACCTCATTATTCTCAATTGTTAACTCTATATCATCGCATAAGCTGCCGCAAATGGGACAGGTAACCGATTTAACCACAACCATAAGTCTCACTTTCCATACAGATTTCTAAGGAGTTCTTCCATACTTAAGACAGGCTTATCTGGGGCAGGCTCTACTTCTGCGGGGGTACCCTTAAACGACGGCATGCCGATGCTTGTTGTTGAATCGTCGACTATAGCGTTTGCCCATGGACCATAGGGAATGTAAATTATACCAGGCATCGAGCCACGAGGATGCTTTACTGCTCTGAGAACTATGGAACCATGCGGTGTCGTAACCAACACGTTAGTGTCATTTTTGATGCCAAGCTTCTTCATGTCTTCCTCGTCCATGTAAACCGTTGAACATGCCTCAAAGTATTCTTGCGAACTTTTCCCCTGCTCTTTCCCAACACCTTGCTCAATTGTTCTTCCCGTAAGCAAGGTCACGCGCAACTTTTGCTGAACCATGAAACCGACCTTACCAATAGAATTCAAATGCTTATATTTAAGATTAAGTTCAAAAGTTTCCAAATTTTATCACCAAAGAAAAGGAGTTATTAAGCATCAAGATAACACTCTAAAGCGTTACAGCTACTTTCGCAGCTCAGAAGTCGTCAGGTAACTTCACGTAAATTTTTCCATCTTGAATTTTGCATTCATAGGTAATTAGCTTTATTTGCTTAGCTTTTTGATACTCGCCGGTGCGGACGTCAAAGCTCCAGCCATGACAGGGGCAGGTTACGATGTAGTCTTTCAGTGTTCCGTTGGCAAGAGAACAGCCCATGTGGGGGCAACGATTCGAAACTCCGTATACTTGGCCAGCATACCGTGCCAGCAGAATGCTTCTGCCCGCGACATTAACAAGTTTCATTGAGCCATCTTTCAGCTCAGCGTCACTTATGGCGGGAACGAAATCGCCTTCACGCATATTTTTAGTCTCCTGTTATAAAAAAAGGAGTTAGCCAACTATTTTGTTGGCAACTCTTTCTTGCATAAGAACCAATCTATATATTCGTAGCCTTCATGCGCACGCTGTTCAGCTGCATCAGTAGTTATAGGCGGTGGAACTATAACTTTGTCACCGGGCCGCCAGTTAGCGGGCATGGCAACCTTGTACTTGTCTGCTGTTTGAAGTGCGTCTACAATGCGCAGTATCTCATCCATGTTTCTGCCTACGTTCAGCGGATAGTACACGATAGCTCTCAACGTCATTTCTGGATCGATAAAGAATACACAACGTATTGCAGTTGTGGTGCTTTCTCCTGGATGAATCATTCCGTATAGTGTAGCTACTTTCATGTCTAAATCGGCGATTACTGGAAAAGTGATGTCTACGCCCAGTTTTTCTTTTATCCTGCGTACCCAAGCTATGTGGGAATATACACTGTCGATACTTAAGCCTATTAACTCCACATTTCGTTTCTTTAATTCATCGTTTATTTTGGCGAACGCAACAAACTCGGTGGTGCATACTGGCGTAAAGTCGGCTGGATGCGAAAAAAGTATTATCCATTTGCCTTTGAAGTCGGAAAGTTTTATTTTGCCCTTCGTTGTTACTGCCTCGAAGTCTGGGGCTGGCTCGCCTATTCGTGGCATAACATTTTTTGGTTCACATTTTTCTTCCATATTCCACACCATTTAACACTTATTTAGGAACAAAATACTTATTAACAGTTGTATCATATTTACTTATCGGAAGAAAAAATTACAAAAAAGCATAAAAAAGTGCGGAAATGGGAAAAAATGGTGTTAATTCCAGACGAAATCGACATGAAAATACTGCAGATGCTAGAAAAAGACAGTCGAATCTCCTTCAATGAGATCGCAAAGAAGCTCAAGTTAAGCGAGTCAGCAATAAGAAAAAGAGTAATAGCATTACAGAGCCGGGGTGTGATCAAAAAATTCACTATCCAAGTAGACCCCACGAAGCTGGGGCTGCACAGCGTTGCCATTGTAGGTGTAGATGTAGAACCGACAAAACTGCTTGAGGTCGCTCAGAAACTTTGCGAGATAAGCGAGATCAGAAGTGTAGCCACATCCACCGGCGATCACATGATAATGACAGAAATATGGACAAAGGATGGGCGAGAACTCACGAAGTTGCTATCTGAAAAAATCGGCGCCATAGAAGGCGTCAAAAAAATCTGCCCCGCAATTATACTTGAAAAATTCAAAGAATAGCTGAAAACGCAAAGTCAATAGCTCAATTCGGTTGCGGCGGCCATTTGAACTTCACAATATAGGCACACTACGCATATGTACGTAGTCAGGGCCGGTAGCCGCCAAGAGTGCACAAAGCTAAAGCTGCAGCAGTTAAGTCGGCGGTGGTTCCTGGATTGTAAAGGCTATCTGAGTTTCGGAGTTTTTTATCAAACGTCACAATGCTTTGGCGCCCGTCTTCTGTTTCTACGCCACCCAACTCGAGGATTTTCCGGGCATCATCGGATATTTCGCGGGCTTTTTCGATGCCGACTTTGCGGGCAATAAACGTGTCAGGTCGTTCAGAGAGAACTTTCAGGAAAGTGTGAATGATAGCAGTGTTTAGACACTTAATTTTCAGTTGTTGCATAAGATAAGGGTAAGCAAGATCGAATGTTATTGTGTAGTTGTTAACCCACTCATAACAAATGTCATCATAACCAGCGGCAATTTGAAAAACCTTAAAAAGTGAAACTTGCTCCTTAAGCAGACGTGCCTTTGAAGCTGGATCACGGACATCAAAATCCGGCGCTTCATTTAGCCCGCTTGGTTTAGCGATCTCAATGGCTTCATAGAGAAAAACCGCATCCTGCGGAGTAGTGGATTCCACAACACGCTTAAGGTTTCGCCTTAGCGTCACAAAATCGAACCTATCTTTGTCCATGGGTGTTATGCCAGCGGCCACAGCCAAGGGCACGAACAGCATAATCGTCCCAATCAAGGTGTTACCGCCCTTTTGCCATGCCGCAACGTCCGCAGCACAAGTTCGTATAAGCTCACCAACACCTGCATTCTCAATTTTAAGTTGGTTGCAGGCTATCGCGATGCCGCGGCTTGCTGCTTCTTCAAAAGCGTCGCGGGCAGCAACGGCAGAAGCAAGAAAATGCTCCACGCGTGTGCCTTCAAAACCGACAATGAAGTTCACGTTTCCCGGTTTGTCAGCGCTTACTTCAAGCAGTATAGCCAGTTCCAAGCATTTTGCGATGTGGTTGGCTTTTTCAGTGCATTGCATGATGGAAAATGGTTTAGAGAAGGTTTATTAACGTTATGTAAAAAACTACACACTATTGAAGCTACTAACATAATGAGCTGCTGTTGAAGGAACAGAAGCATGCAAGCGCGAGAAGGCGAATTGATCAGGACAAAAAATGGCGTAATTTTCGATGTAAAAGGCTTAATGCATCCGCCCAGTCGCATCATAGCGTTTCCACGGTTTATTCCTTCTCAGCAAGGCACACGTCGAGACTCCAAAAGAGCGTATGGCAAAATCTACAGTTTCAGTGACCGATTCAAATTTCTTGAGCAAAACATGCCAGAGCTAATAGTGCATGATCCAGTTTTTGACGAAACCCTATGCGAAGTGCCCCACCACATGATTGAAAGGCGCTATGATCCAATTGAAAAGCTTGGATTACTACGTACATCCAAGAAGCTGAATACGCTGGAACAGAAAGTGGTGCAGCTAGCAGAAGAGCTAAAGGAAGCAGCAGGCATTCCTTGGAACGCCATAGGAATTTCTGGCTCCGTGCTTGTCGAGTTAGCCTCTGAGAAGTCGGACGTTGATCCAGTGATTTATGGCGCGGAAAACTGTCGTAGAGCGTACGAGGCATTGGAAACCTTGTTGAAGGATGATGCGTCAGGGTTCAAATCTTACAGTCATGAAGATCTGAAAGCCTTGTTCGATTTCCGTTCGAAGGACACCATGATGAGCTTCGAAGACTTCGCTCGGGTCGAACGGCGAAAGGCGTTCCAAGGCATTTACGGTGGCACTGAGTACTTTATACGCTTCGTGAAGGACTGGATTGACAATGTTGGACAGTACGGCGATGTTCACTACAAGAATGTTGGTTACGCGAAAATCTCAGCTACAATTGTTGATGATGCTGAAGCGCTGTTCACACCATGTACTTACCAAGTTGAAGATGTTGCAGTTGTTGAAGGCTCAAAATTGGAGCCAATAAGGGAAGTTTCTTCTTTTAGAGGCAGGTTTTGCAAGCAAGCAAAAAAAGGCGAGAAAGTTACTGTGCAAGGAAAAGTGGAGCGGGTAATTGAAAGGCAGACAGGCCGCGTTTATTATCGCATTATCATTGGAAATAATCCTTCGGATTACATGATACTCGCGCGTTAATGCAGCGCCTTTAATACTTGCTCATAGTACCGCGGGCAATAAGTTAAGGTAATCTGGTGAAAGCTACGTTTAGGTGATTGAACCTCTTCAAGGTTACCTTCGACAATAATGGTTTCATCTTTTTGGACTTGCTGACGAAACTCTTCCATGTAAGAGAAAACGCGCACAACTTCCGCGGCTTCGCTAGGCCCATTCAAGACTTCAAGCACTTGCACACCATAAATTGATGGAATAAAGGGTGCCTCATCATCGGCGGTGACGCGCGCCTTAAGTTTTGCCCAGCCCTTCCGTATAATACGCGCTTGTGAGTCATACTCGGACTCGATTTCACTCCAAGCCTTAACGGGCTCAAACTCGGCTTTAATTATTCTGCCGCTTTGCGCGCGGTCATCGTATAAGCCGTAAATCATCTTGCGCCGCTGGTGCCAAATAAAGTCTTTCACATCAAAATTTTTGAAAAGCCAACGTTTACCCCTCATAGCGTCTTCGGATCCAAATTCGTTGCTTAAACTCGAGTTGCCACTGGCGTACAGCTCCGCAAGCGTCTGCCGCATCTTGGCGTTTTCCGCCTTGCCATATACGACAAAGTCTATGTCTGAGTACCGTGGGTGATAGAATCCATGCAACAAAGAACCGAAAACGCCGAAATTCTGCACTTGCAAACTTGAATGCTCCAACACAATGTTTAGGACAGCACGCATTGCACGTAGTAACTCGTCTTCCGGCTCAACGGCGAATAAACACGCCAATCGCTCACCGGGTCTTCGGGCTTCCATTATGGCGTTTTCAGGCACCCCCACAAGCTTCAGCTTGAGCATCTCGTGGAAAATCAAGTAATGTGGATAATTTTTAGCTACAAATTTCATGCCCTCATCATTGTAGAATTTGTAGAAAAGCTGGTTGCCTCCTGTTCTCGGTGCTCTCGGGTCGGCTGAACTAAAAATCTGGGCGGAAGCGTATTCAGCGTCGCATATGTATGCGTTAGGCGGATGGCTGTAGCCGAATACGCGGAAGATTAAGCCTTCCCGTGTGAGTATGCCATCGCGGTCTCTGAGGCTTAAGCTGGCCAAATGTACTCTTCCTCTGAAGTAGCTGTGCCCACTACAACTTGATAGTAGACAGCGCCTGTCTTGATGACTTCAACGCGCTCCAATGTGCCGGCAACTTTGATTTGGCTGCCTTGGCGCGCAACGTTTCGGTAACAACCTATGTTGGAAACTACAAGTTCAGGAACGCGGTCGGGCGGCAACTCCGATTGAGCGTCTAATGGCTTGTAGTCGGCGATTTTGTAGATAGCTGGGCGAAACATGGCTTCTGTGTCGTCGCTTACGATGCACTGAAACTTCACTGGAGCAATTGACGAAAATCGCGCCATACCGTAGAACGTGTTGATCTCCTTTGGCTGCCGCGTGGCGTTATACATGAAGATTTTGCCTTTGTAGCGTCCTTGAAATTTCCGCGCCGCCTCCAAGCGGTTGCTAACAATGTAACTTAGCTTGCCGGCTTCAACAAGCCGCGCTATTGTAGCTTCAACTTTGCGGAAGTTCTCCGAACCGTAAACAACAAAGTCTATGTCCGACTCGGCCGCATGCATGTCTAGGGCTATAGAGCCATGTATGCCGAAATCCTCTAAGCCGACGCCGGACTCGGCTGAAAGCAGGTCTATTAGCTCGAGCGCCAGTTTTTGCAGGTTGTCAGGCGCCTTTGCTTGACGTAGTATTTTGAGGCGTTCTCTGGGAACAAAAACTTGTTCAATACGGTTCAGTGGTGCAGTGATTAACTCTTTATTGCGCAGGTAACAGTAGTAAAGGTAGTCTGGGAAATATTTTCGAAACACTGAGATAAATGTCTTATAATTCTTGGCTGTGTAAAGCTTCTCTGCTCGGAAAAGCTGCATGCCGCCATACTTCCATGTGCGCTCCAGCATTTCAACATCGAAGAGAGACTTGAATTCGGCGGGAATGTATTTGAGGAATGCGAAAACTCGGTTTTGCGGATGCTCATACCCGAAGGTGTTAAAGATGAAACCGTCTTTGGTTACGAAAGTGTCTCCGTCAGCTGGAACCCAGTTAGCTGTTGCCGTTTTAAGTCACCGCGGAAAACAATAACTTTGATGCCTAAAAAATCTATTGCAGCAAGCAGCTCCGCCGGATTTGGATAAGGCACTCAAGTATTTGCAAAGTTAGGGAGTGTCTGATTCAGTTTGGTTTCTGTTTTTGATTTTTCTATTAAGCGAAATTCCTTCGAAGAGAAAGAGAAACATGGCAACTGCGGTAATTACAGCCAAATAAACAAAACTTGGGTCTGGAACAAAATCAAGCATGAAAAAGCCGACTAGTAAAATTGCAACCTCAGCGCCGAATGCACCCATAAAAAAGAAGGAGTAAAACAGCAGTCTGGGCACGAGGTTTCTGCCAACCCACACGTAACCGTTGACTCCTGTTTTTTCTTTAAGCACATAGTCGCCGTAAGGGTTTCTTTCGATTAAGCCGAGATCTTCGAGCTTTTGCAGATGTCTATGCGCCACACTTGGACTGCTAAGGTTTGCACCGCGCATAACAGCCCTTGTGCCAACCGGCTTATTAGCATGAGCAATATAGGCGTAGACGGCTAAAGTGTTACCTTCAAGCTCCTCGTTAGCCAAGTTTCTTAGCAACCTATGGGACTTGTAAAGTAGAAGAGTTGCTTGGATTAAAGGTGGGCGCTGGTGTTGATTTTGGTCCCTCTATCATCTCTAATGGCAACGGTAGAGTTCCAATTACATAAGTTCCATAAGCAAATCCATCGTCTGTCCTTGTCAACTCTATATGCTGTAGTATTTGATCGGATGCTGGCGTGGTCACGGTGACGTTACCCTTGACGGTTACTGTGCATATTTTGCTTACATCAATGTACAAAATTTTAGCGTCCCTAAGCATAGCAACAGCTTTCGGTAGATTATTGGGATCAGTTCCGAATATGTATTTGCCAACAAATCCCATCGTATAGCCATTGGACCATGCATCATAATTTATGGCTTGGCCACCGCATCCGTAGTCGATGTCTTGTCCTTCGTCGCGCGGTCCTTTAAAGGTCAAACCGTTTGCGAAAGTTACTGTTCCTTCAGGTCCCCCGATGCCAGTGACGATGCCCTTAGATTCCAATACTATATAGTAGCCCATGTTAATGATCAGCCCTTCGTCGGATGAAACTGCAAATTTGTAATATTCAACTTGCGCATCCGCATTGTCTAAAGCATCTGCATTCAAAGTGAAATTTGCAATAACTTGAATATGAGCGCCGTAAAGCTTCATTGTATCGTTTCCAGTGATTTTGGCTGGATTACAGTAAGCGTATGTAATGCCCACTTCGCTAAGTAACGGCTCAACCTTTGGCATTCCAGCATTTGTTTGCTGAGCGACTGCTTGGGCCTGCGTCCCCAATATGTATCCTAGTGGCACGATTGTGGCTATCCCAATTGCGACGACGAGTATAGTGTACGCGATTAATTTTTTCTCAACCATGCTTTTTCACCACTAAAGTACTTGCAAGCAGAGCCTAATAATTCTCCCCGAAGAACAACAATGTTCTCCAAAAGAACGCATTTATGCACACATACTTATCGAGATAAACATCGCTGCATAGCCGTCCTCCTAATTAAGACGAAGCAGAGTGAGCATGGCAACAGTAACCGTTTTTCTCACGGAAACTTTAAGAGCAAAAGCCATCTGCATCTCCATAGCAAACACTCAAGGAAAGGTTCACAGTGAAAATCGGAATTGCAACCAGAAACATGGAAGCGTGGAGTAGCACGCAGCTTAGAGAAGCACTGACTAAACGAGGCATCTCGTACGAGTGCTTCACTTTTCCGAAACTCGTCGCGCAGCTTGGACAAAAACCCTACTTCAAAGTCAATAACCTAAACTTGCTAGAAGACTTAGATGCCCTTATCATTCGCCCAATTGGTCGCGGCTCCCTAGAAGAAATAGTTTTCCGCATGGACATGCTCTACAAACTTGAACGCCATGGCTTTCTAGTAATAAACCCTGCGGAGGCCATAGAGCACTGCGTTGACAAATACGACATACTCGCCATTCTTGAAGATAATGGCGTACCCGTGCCGCGCACAGTGGTGACAGAAAGCGTAAACGAAGCCTTAAAAGCCTTCAAAGAGCTAGGCGGCGATGTTGTGGTTAAACCGCTTTTCGGCTCCAGAGGCATAGGCGCAACACGCGTAGTAGACGCAGAAGTTGCAAACACCGTCTTCAAAGCCATAACCTTTTCTCATGGCGTTATCTACATCCAAGAATTCGTGCCTCATGGAACATCAGACGTCCGCGCATTCATTGTAGGCGACCATGTGATAGCAGCAATGCGCCGCGTAGCAGACAACTGGAAGACAAACTACAGCCAAGGCGCAAGGCCGGTGCCCATAACTCTTGATTCAGTCCTTGAAGAGATAGCGGTTAAAGCGGCTAATGCGATAGGCTGCAAAATTGCAGGCGTCGACATACTTGAAGGCCCAGATGGACCAAAAATCTGCGACGTGAACAGCCAGCCAGGCTGGAAGGGGCTGCAGATGGTTACGAAAGTTAACATAGCCGACGAAATCGTCAACTACGTTCTGTCTGAATTAAAAAAGTAAGAGTGGAAATAATGCGCAAGGTGGAAATAACAAAGTACGACCTCACCACAAAAACCTCCAAAAAAATGGTGGATTACGTGGCAGAAGAGAAGCCATTGCACATATTTGTAAACACTGCTTACTGGGCAACAATACTCTGCTCACCATTAAATCTTAAGGAGATGGCAGTAGGGCACCTATTATCAGAGGGAATTCTAAAATCAACTGAAGAAATTAGGGAAGTAGAATTAAAAGAAAAAGAGGGCACATGCCACGTAAAACTGCAGCCTGCAATAAACCTTGAGGAACGCTTAAGCCTCTCGAGACTCCACCAGCGCATAGTAACCTCCGCATGCGGCGATCAATCAATCTACCAGTACCAACGAAAACCAGCAAAGGTAACCTCAAACTTGACAGTGAAAGCTGACGTACTCTTCAACGCCGTCAACCAGCTAAACTTTAAAGCTGAAGTTTTTAGACAAACCGGAGGCGTACATGCAGCAGCGCTCTACACTGCCGACGGCACCCTTGTGGCTATGGCTGAAGACGTCGGCAGACATAACGCAGTTGATAAGGTAATCGGCATGGCGGCGCTCAAGCAAACATGCTTCAGCGAATGCTTTTTAGCATCTACAGGGAGACTATCAGGCGACATAGTGTTCAAAGCCGCAAAGGTTGGTTTACCGATTGTGGCGTCCTTGGGCGCTGCGCTGGACTCCGGCGTCGACATGGCGGAAGCCGCAAACTTGACGTTAGTCGGGTTTGTCCGCGGAAAACGTATGAACATTTACACTTTCGCGGAGAGAATTCTCTCGTAAGGATCAACGGCAACTTGTGGAAAAGGCGTTGCCTTACCATTTCTTATGAGAATGCGATTTTTGCTTTTAGTGAAAACACCTAAAAAACTCGCAAATAAACCGTTTTCACGTAAAACTTTTTCCACAAGCTCTTTAGCTTGAGCATCCACAGCCGCTATAACTAGGCCAGTTGAAGACATCGACAAAACCTGCTCATCTGAAAGCTGAAAAGTATCTTGCAACTTTCGCACTTCCGGGCTTATTGGGATTTTTTCGAAAACCACATTAAAACCTAAGTCTGAGGCAATGGCTATCTCATTGAGCGCAGCCACTAAGCCGCCTTCGGTGGCATCATGCATGGCATGAACAAAGCCTGTCTTAGCAAGCTGTAACGCTTCCCTCACGCAACTCTGCATGCGCATAAGCCCAGAAAGTTTTTCAGCTTGCGCGGCGCCAAATAACCTCTGCGCCAAAGCCTTATGCGTCAACGAAAAGTTGGCGAGAATTTCTAAGCCAATTTGCTTAGTGCATAAAATTAGGTCTTCGGCTTTAGCATTTGCTGGCGTAATTAACTGATGTTTCTCCACGGGACCATATGCGGTGCAGACGCCTACTAATTCTGATAAGCCAGTATACATGCCAGTATGCCCAGTTACGATGGCAATTCCTAATTCATCAGCAGCACTGCACGCTTGCTCCATAGCCACTTGAAGAACCTGCGGCTCGGCAGATGATGGCGCAAGAAGGTTAATTGTACAGAATTCTGGCTTCGCCCCGAAAAGCGCCACGTCGGAAGCTGCATAATTGATTAGTAGCCAACCGAACCATTCTCTGGGAACGCCGATGCATGGGTCGGTGGAAACAACCATGTACTTATCGCCTAGTAGGTGCACGCCTGAATCGAAGCCTGGAAAAGGCGGCACGATCACTCGAGGGTCTCTTTTTATGCAGCTTAAAAGTTTTTGAAGCTCATCTAGCCCAAGTTTGCCCATGGATTTCATGAACCTTTAGTTTTCTCTAGCATCTCTATGCCTCTGTGGGTTATTTTGAAGGGAATCCAACCTAACGGGTGCTCGCAGCCCTCCATTTTGACGATGCGCATTTCGCGTTGAAGGGTTTCTTCGTTAAAGCGGAAAAAGAATATGTTGTGCGCTTTATTCAAGTCGAGGTCGGTGGCTCGCTGCGTTGCGAGGTCTTTTTGTGTCGCGGCAGTCATTATATCAATGTTGACGATGTTATCATAATGAGACCAGTTTATTGTCCAGTCCTCGAGAAGCTCAGCATATTTCAAGTCGTAAAGGGAGAAAAGTTGTTCGCTGAAGTCTCCTGCAGCAAATCGCGTCACTTGATTAGCAGAGATTAGGAATTTGTCGATACGCTTCATCTCCTCAAAATCGTCAAGACTGAAGTATGTTACGCGCGGATCTTTCGGAAAAGGACTGAAATGTGGAAAAGCTTGAATAGCAATGAATTTGCCCTCGTCGATGTATGGTTCAATGTTCCATCCAAAGGATTTGAAATACGCTATCAACCGTGGAAAAGGTTTGTCCATGACATCGTAAGCTACTGTTTCGCCTTGCTGTAGCCCTTGCCAAAGGAACTGCATGGCGAAAACGGTCTTTCCTGTTCCTGGCGGTCCATAAAGGATGTTGCGAGAGCCTGATTCTATTCCGCCACCGATTAGTTCATCAAGCCCCTTTATTCCAGTTTTAAGCTTCATTCTTTATTTCTCCATTTTAAAGGTAGATGCTCAACGCTTTGCTCTTCTGCAGAAGGTAGACGATTATGCCGCTGACAACAAGTTCGGGAACAAGGTAGCTTCCATTATACACTGCAGAGTACACGTATGGATTCAGCTCTGGAGCATACAATGGCGCCCAATAGACCACGCCAGCCACGAAATGCATTATAAAACGGCCTATGATGCCGGCGGCAGCGCCAAGTACAGGCTGCTTTTTAGTCCAGCCAGCAACGCCTAGGATGCCGAAAGCTAGCGGGTAGTCCAGCAGCATCTGCACTGGATTAAGGAAATAGGGTTGGATAGCAAATTGTATTAAGCCGTATACTGCGCCTGCAAACAAGCCTACTTTTGGTCCCCGCCTAAGTGCAAGCCAAATGATCGGCACCATCGAGCCGGCAGTTATCGAGCCGCCTTGGGGCAAAGTATAGACTATTATGAAACTCAACGCGGTTGCCAACGCTACAAATATGGCGATTTCAGCCAATACCTTAGCTGCAACTTTATGTTCATTTATAGAAGTAGATTCACTTTTGTTCGCATTCATGTTTTTTCCCTCCGCCAGTATTATCTGGTTCAGGTTCAAAGGGTCGACAGCGATTCAGCCGTCCTCTCAGCCGGGTCACAGCCCAGCTCCCCTAAACCTTGCTGGGGGATAATGTTATTTAGTTGTATTTTAATTTTCCTAAAGTCTATAATGCAATGGAGAAAATCGGGAGATGCAACCTCTGCCTAAAGAATATAAGTTCACCGAGATCGAGCGGAAGTGGCAACAGAAATGGGAAGAAATGGGTATATACCGCTTCGACTGGAACGACACAGCACGACCAGTTTTTAGTATTGACACTCCGCCGCCATATCCCTCCGGTGAATTCCACATGGGCAACGTCTTGAATTGGACGTACTTTGACGCAGTAGCCAGGTACAAGCGTATGCGCGGCTACAATGTGCTTTTTCCGCAAGGCTGGGACTGTCATGGATTAAGCATCGAAGTACAAGTAGAGAAAATGAATAACATTCGAAAGCGTGATGTGCCGCCAGACCAGTTCCGCAAGTGGTGCGAGCAGCTTGTAGAGAAATATATTGCCATGATGAAAGAAGGCATTTTAAAGCTTGGCTGCAGCGTGGACTGGACTACCGAGTACCGTACAATGGATCCGGACTATTGGCGGCGCACGCAGCTCAGCTTCATACTTCTGTATAAAAAGGGGTACATTTACCAGGGAACGCATCCAGTAAACTGGTGTCCACGTTGTGAAACAGCAATAGCAGATGCAGAGGTGGACTACGAAAAAAGGCAAGGCATACTTCATTATATTCGCTTTCCACTGGAAGGCAGCAGTGAATACTTGCTTATTGCCACCACGCGACCAGAATTTATTCCCGCTTGTGTAGCTGTCGAAGTTAACCCAGAAGACCAGCGCTTCACCAAGTACATCGGTAAAAACATCGTGGTTCCACTTGTCAACCGCCCTGTTCAAGTTATCGGAGAGGAAGCTGTGGATCCCGCTTTCGGCACAGGCGTCGTTATGATTTGCACTTACGGAGACAAAGAAGACGTAAAAACGGTCATCAAACATAAGCTGCCGGTTATCAAACTTTTAACTGAGAACGGAAGAATAAATGAGAACGGTGGCAAGTACGCAGGCTTAACTATAAACCAAGCCAGAAAAGCCATAGTTGAAGACCTCGCCGCTGCAGGACTACTAGAAAAAACTGAGCAAATCGAACAGGAAGTCGGCGTGTGCGACCGCTGCAAAACACACGTAGAAATTCTAGAGCACAAGCAGTGGTTCATGAAAACGCGCATACTAACCGACGCCGTGGAAAAAACCGCTAACGAGGTTGTATGGTATCCGGATTATATGAAAACACGACTGATTGACTGGGCGAAGTCTCTCGACTGGGATTGGGTCATTAGCCGCCAACGCGTATTTGCCACACCAATTCCTGTTTGGTATTGCAAAAACTGTGGTGAGGTAATACTCGCAGAGGAAACATGGGTTCCAATAGACCCAAAGCTGGAAAACCCGAGAATTGCCAAGTGTCCAAAATGTGGCGGCCGCGAGTTCACTCCCGAAAGCGACGTGTTTGATACGTGGATGGATAGTTCAATAACATGTGCTGTGCACGCTGGCTGGCCAGACCGCAAAGATTGGCGAAGATTTTTCCCTGCTGACATGCATCCGTCAGGCATAGACATCATCAGAACATGGGCATACTACCTGATGGTTAGGCACTTGGCATTGTTCGGCGAAACACCTTACAAGAGCTGCCTCATCAATGGTATGGTTCTCGGCTCAGATGGCAGAAAAATGAGTAAGTCACTTAAGAATTATGTTGCGGCACCCGAAGTTTTAGATAAGTATGGTGCAGACGCCACCCGCCAATGGGCTGCTGGAGGCGGCGCCACAGGCTCAGACATACCTTTCCGCTGGCCCGATGTGGAATATGGAAAACGCTTTCTCGTTAAACTTTGGAACGTTTCATGCTTCGCAAACAAGCTTTTAGCAGATTACAAACCTACAGAAGCTGAAGATGTAAAGCTGGAGCTATTGGACAAGTGGATTCTAAGCAAAGCTGAAAAGCTCACGCGAAAAGTAACTGAAGCATTTGAGAAATGCCAGTTCAACATTGCACTGGAAGAAATACGCAATTTCACATGGCATGTTCTCTGCGATTGCTACATAGAAGCAGTCAAAGATAGGCTTTACAGAGGAGAAATACATGGAGAAGCCAAAAAGGTAGCGGCACAGTATACGCTTTACGAAGTGTTATACCGTATTTTGCAGTTTCTTTCTCCGATAACACCGCATTTGACAGAGGAAATATATCAAGCTATGTACGCGGATAATAAAGGCTTTAAGAGCCTACAGGTTGCACCTTGGCCTGAATTTAAGCAGGAGTGTATTGATGAGACGGCGGAAAAACATGGAGACCTAATTATAGCAGTTATAACTTCGATCCGTAGAGAAAAAGCTGAAAAGCGGATGCCTCTGAATACACAAGTTAAGAAGTTGACAATTTACGCTGGAGATAAGGCAACAGCAGAGATAATCAGAGAAGGAGAAGGGGACCTAACAGGGACATGCAAAGTCTTAAATCTTGAAATTCTTGCAGAGAAAGGCAACGGCAGAGAAATTGATCAATACCCAGAAGTTCATTTTATAGCTGAATATTAAAGGTGAAACATGTTGAAAAATAGAGGAGATGCAATAAAAGTTGGGATAATAGGCTGTGGAGCCATCGGCACACTTATCGCTGAGGCATTTGAGCGAAGGCTAGTTACATGTGACAAACTAATTCTATATGATCAAGATGAAAAGAAGGCGGAGAAACTGAAAAATTCCATACATTTTCCTGTCATTCTGGTTTCAAGTCTTGAGAAAATGCTTGAACTTAGACCGAAGGTTATCGTGGAAGCAGCGTCACAGCAAGCTGCCCGAGAATACTTAGAACGGATAGTAGCCGCAGACATCGATTTAATCGTTATGAGCAGCGGCGCTCTCTTAGGCTTAAACTTACAGAAAAACAAGATTCATGTGCCCTCAGGGGCAATAGGTGGATTGGACGCGCTTTCTAGCGCTGCATTAGCGGGGATAGATGAGGTGGTTTTAACTTCGCGGAAAAATCCCAGAGCATTAGAGATGAGCAATAAGGAACCGGAAATCGTGTATGAAGGCAAAGCTGAAGAGGCAGCGCGGCTTTATCCTCGGGAAATGAACGTTGCTGCTACTTTGGCCTTAACCGTTAAACCTGCAGAGGTATGGGTGCAGGTGGTTTCCGATCCTACTGTGCAGCGTAATACGCATGAAATAAGGGTGAAATGGCGGTTTGGCGAAATGTTCTTGAGGTTTGCGAATGATCCGCATCCAGATAACCCGCGAACCAGCGCACTTGCCGCATGGTCTGCGATAAAGCTACTAAAAGCACTCATAGAAAAATAACTGGTTCTTTTATGTTATGAAGTTAAACTGCGGAAACAGCAACTTGACATTGGCAAAGATAGCAATACAATTACTCGCTTCAAATAAGTCCTAAACGGTAAAATAAAAATGCTGCATCGTAGGGCAAAATTTCAGATGTTCAGCGGTTATTCAAGTATAATGCGTGCATCCACTGTTTTCGCGCCTTTCTCATAAACCAGTATAGGATTCAAATCTAACTCTTTTATTTCAGGATGATCCATGACAAGTTTTGAAGTATTCAACAGAATATTTATCACGGCATTGATGTCGGCTGGCGGCGTATTTCGATAGCCCTCCAATAGCGGGTATGCTTTAACTTTTGTCACCATTTCTTGTGCATCGGCTCTTGTTATGGGTGCAATCTTAAAAGTTACATCTTTTAAGAGTTCAACGAAAATTCCTCCCAAGCCGAACATCAAAGTCTGTCCAAACTGTGGATCTTTAATCGCGCCTACTATAACTTCTGTTGATGGCGGCGCCATTTCTTGAACTAAAACGCCGGCGATTCGGGCTGCCGAATTGTATCTTTTAGCATTATCCAATATTTTACTGTAAGCACTTCTAACGGCATCAGCGTTTTTCAAGTTAAGCATAACACCGCCAGCATCGGATTTATGGATAATTTCAGGAGAAACAATCTTCAAAACCACCGGAAACCCAATTTGCTCCGCAAATTGAACTGCTTCCGTCTCACTTTCCGCAAGTTTAAACGTGGTAACTGGAATAGCGTATTCCATACAGATTGTTTTTGATTCATGTTCCAATAGCACTTTTCTGCCTTCCCGGCGAGCTTGGGAGAGAATCAAAGTTGTGTCCAAAGTTATAACCCCTACAATTTGTACATGTAAAACAAACAACATGGGTTTAAATTAGTTTTGGGTTAATAAAAGACAAAGCTTATAATCTAAGTTGTTGCAATGCACGCAATCGTTTAATTATGTTTGGGTGCGTCGAGAAAGCTTCAATCAACTTATCCGCGAAAGTCAGTTTCTTTGAAAGAATCTGCTGAACTAATTGCTGATCACTTTGAATCTCCATTGCAGATAACGCAACAGCATCCGCGTTCACCCGATCAGGATCAGCAATGAACAGCGCCTTGAAAGCGCTATTGCTTTGCGTTGCCTTTTGACCGCGACTGGCCCGCCGTGTTGAATTGACTATCTTTGCTAGTCCAGTAGAGAGTTTCTGTGCACCGTTGTCTACGACAGAAACGCTGTGCCTATCCGCGTAGTATTCGCGGAGCCTACTTAAGTATAGAATCAACAAGTTCAGTATCCATGAAAAGGCTACAAATGCTATGCCGATTAAGGCGCTGCTACCTTCTTCTCTGCGCCCGCGGTATATTCCAGAAAGCATAAGCGAATAGCCAATATAATAGAAAAGCGCCGGCAAGAAAGAAACCATCATCATAACTTGCACATCTTTGTGCTTCAGATGCCCAAGCTCATGCCCTATAACTGCCTCAACTTCAGCCTCATCTAGTGATTGCAAAAGCCCTTCGGTTACTGCGACACGATTGCCCGTGAGAGGAGATCCGTATGCAAAGGCGTTTGGAATTGGAATTTGTGCTATCATAAGTTTTGGCTTGGAGATTTTACTTTTTTGACTGAGGGTCTCAACTATCCGATGTAGTTGCGGGTTTTCATTTTCTGGAATTTCACGCACCCTGTATATAGCACCGATAAGATAGGGTGATATTAACCATTGAAGAATGTTAAAAGTTACAACAAGAAGACCTAGCGTTAATAAGTCGAATACTCCGACCAAACTCATAATTACTGCTAATACTAATGTGGACAAGCCAAAAATTATGGCTAATGTGCCGACCATGGAAATCCGAAGTTTCCACAAATTCATGGTTTCCTTCACACTATTTTAGTGAAGAAAGGCAACTTATATTTTTTATGTGAAATAAATGTTCTTCTGCTACTTCAGCCACCTTACCGAGTAAAATACGGGGATTTTAGTGGCAATTCATTTCTATCCGCTTAAATACTGATTTCAATAATATTTTAGTTAAATACTGGAGAACTAAATCCATTGTCCAACAAACGTGAATGGCAACATATCTACACGCTTATTAAACTAGCGGAGATGGGCGCTCACAGGCGAATCACAAAAACGTCAACCGAATATTTGGCTGAGAAGCTGGAGATTTCCCAGCAGACATCATCTCGTTACTTGATAGAGCTTGAGCGCAAAGGTTGGATCCAGAGAACAGTAACTCCTGAAGGTAGCCTAATAAAAATCACCGATGAAGGCGCAAGAGAGCTACAAAAGCTATACGTTAACTTGAGATTTTTGCTAGAAGCAACTTACCCGCCCTCCATTACCCTTGAAGGAACAGTCTTCACAGGTTTAGGTGAAGGCGCCTATTATATTCTAAAAGAGCCTTATAGACGGCAATTCATTGAAAAACTTGGATTTGATCCCTACCCTGGCACACTCAACCTTAAGCTTACAACCGACTATGACCTTAAGGCGCGTGCAGAACTTGAAGCATACCCAGCTGTTGAAATTCAAGGATTCAAAAACGAAGATAGAACATTTGGGCTGGTTAAATGCTATCCCGCCAAAATAGATAACAAAGTCAAAGGTGCTTTAGTCTTTGCATTGCGCAGTCATTATGACAAGTCGGTTTTAGAAGTAATTTCTCCAGTATACCTTAGAAAGCAACTTAACCTCAAGGACGGACATAAAGTGAAAGTAGAAATTTTCACTCTTCCATAGCACTAAGAAGCAAGTAAATAAGAGTAGCTAATTGTGTACTGCGATTCTGGTTTGCGTCTTAGTGCCAATAAATAGCCTAACAGCAAGCCGGTAATCAAGCCGCCTATATGCGCGTAGTTGTTAACACCAGGGCCTGAACTTAGAAACAACAGAAAAAACGCGTATATCAACGCGCCAATTATGGATTGGCTGAAACTGCGTCTTGCGTAAATTGTAGCTGCCCCAAACATCGCAAAGATAGCTCCTGAAGCCCCCACCGAAGGAACATCAAGTGGCAAAAGCAGCAATGACAGCAAATTCCCCGTTAAACCGCCTAAGAAGTATATCAGCAAATATTCTGGTATCGAGAACATTTCTTCGCTTCTCAAGCCGAAAATTAAGAGAAAGAGCATGTTACCTGCAAGATGCGCTATATTCGCATGGACAAACATAGAAGTAAGAAGGCGGTAGTACTGTGCTTCATAAAGGACCAGAACGTTTATTTGACCATACTCCAAAATCATTCGACCACTGGTATTTAGAAAATCTCCGCCAACAAATGATGTGTAAACGTAAAAAGCTACATTCAGTGCAATAAGAATATACGTGGGCTTAAGCATTTGGCCATTGCTCATGTGCTTCTCATCTTGCAAAGTTCTCAATAATTCTCTGTCTTATCTTCGATGAACTATCTAAGGCATCTTCGCCAAATTTGCCGATTTTAACGACTTGTACGTTTAATTTATGTTTATCCACATATTCTTGGACGCGCTTCTCTATATCTGACTGATCGTACCCTAAAGCAATCACATCTGGCTTGATTCGCTTAATGACATTCGCTATGTCAAATTCTTCAAAACCAAGCACCGCCGCATTAACCACTTTTAAGGACTCAACCAAAGCACGCCGCTGGTTTTCTGGCATTATGGGTTTTCTTCCTTTGCTTTTTTCCACTGTACTATCCCTTGCGATTATAACTATAAGTTCTGCGTCTTTGCCGCCAGCTTTCTTGGCTTCCTCCAAAAACCGAACATGCCCCAAATGTAACAGGTCAAACACGCCTGAGGCTAGAACGATTTTTTTCTTTCCGTGTTTGTCGGCCATTCGAACATCACGATACCCATAAGCCTTAGCGCATCTAATAATCCTTCGCAATATGCAATCGATGTCAGGCTTATTTCAAGTTTTTTCTGAGACTTATAATACTTAGCATCTTCCAAATAAGCACGGATATACCCCAAAATATTGTTAATGCTTTCCTCAGTTACGCTTGTTGAACCTTTTATAAGACGCAGATTCTCCAGAACTTTTTCTGCGGAAGCTATATACTTTGAAGTTAGCTCTTCCAAACTCATCAGGCAATTCTCCGTAAGGTTTTAGGCGCACCCGCAAGTACCACTAACGCCTCGGCTTCCATAAAATGAAGTTCAGCGGGGAAAATTAGACTTTGCGGCGGATCACCAAAATCGTGTTCTAAAAGCGTTTTGATATAATCAGCCTTAAGAGTTGGGCGTCTACCTCCAGCTCTTGCCACACCTACCGCAAGTGTTGCGGGTGTAACTATGCCGTCTTTTCTTTTTTGCTCTATAGCTAAAAGCATTTTCAAGGCTTCATTTATGCTTAAAAAGCGCTTCTCGTCCACCTTTATATCCAATAAGCACAGCGTGTGTAATCCCAGTGACCTGTTTTGGGCAATTACATTGTATGGTGTTTCTGAAAAGTTTTCGGGGAAAGGTATAGTAACGGTTTTTCCGAACTTGTAGTTATGTAAACCTGATAAGCCGATTACAGCAGAGATTACGGAAGCGCCAGGAACTATACGCGTTTTAATGCCGCGCTTTTCAGCTTCAATGCGCAAAGTTACGTGCGTTGTAGCTATAAATGGATCGCCTGGAACGAGAAAAACAGTTTTGCCTGTTTCAGCGGTATTTAAAATCAAAGCGCCATTTTCTTCTTCAAGATCGCGTCTTGAAACAACATGAATCTGCTTCTTAATCATTGCTTCAAAGCGTTTGATTGAGAAGTGAGGTAGAAAGTTTGTGTAGAGTTCAGCGAAAACATAGTCGGCGGTTTTTATTTCTTCCAATGCTTGGAGGCTTACTCCCTTTTCGTCATGCAAGCCTAGACCCACAAACACTAGTTCTTTCAATGCGCTTATTCCTCAGAGAATAAAATCAACGTATGCTAACTTAAACCGTTCGTTAGTTGCAATGATTTGAATTTGACTTTTGGTAGTGCTCACGAACTTATGTAATCCAGACTGTCCCGTTCCAAAAAATAATTTTGCTATAGCCGTACATGCCGTTGAGTTCATCATCATATATTATGTCCAGCCTATCATGGTACTTATCAATTAGTCTTCCTACTTCTGTGCTTATTTTGAATGAAAAATCGTCGGCCTCCCATAAACCCCAAATCTTATCTGTTGGTCCTCGAAAGCCATATCCATAATCTTTCGGAAGAACATACGCAATCCTATTTCTGATGTAGTTACTATTTCTAGGGTTAGTTTTTGCATAATGCCAAAAACGTTTCAGCGCGTTCAAATGTTCTTGTTTAAGAGTGCTATGCATGTAATTTTCGTTAGAATCAAAGACTAAGATGTATTTAGCGCCATTTTCGTAAGCTAAAACTAGATCAGTATAAAGCTCTTCGCCAGACTCGAGGTAAGGTGGAGAAGTATAGGTCCAGGTGATCATGATTCCCCAGTCTTTGTTTTGAACGTTAGCTGCGCCTCTGCATAATGCAATATTAAGCGCTCTGCTGTAGTTCCAGCCGAACTCGGCAAAAACTACACTATATCCTACTTTATAGTCAAACCAATAAAGTGCATAATCCGAGGTAAACAGAGGCAACTGTAGCCCGCCCATTTGTTCTTGAATTGAAACATTTAGAATTAGATTCATACGTTTGATGTATTTGTTTGCTGCCTCCGTCCAGTTATCTGCATACCAATGGCAATCGTCCACCGCCTTCAGAGTGGCATTGTCCAATTGACGTCCTGCAGGCTCATCATAGGCATATAAGCCTAGGAAAAAATCGCCCCATTTGGGTTTGGCGTCAAGTATCCACTGTCGCTGAATAGCAAGCTCCTCTGGATTGTTCACGGGGTGAGCGTAAATCATGAAGTACATACGCTTATTGTAAATGTACTGGCAAACGTCGTTGAGTTTAGTGAAATTATGAGTTATTCCCGTGCTTCCAATGATAATAGTGTTAGTGTACGCGCTTATTTCGTCAACAAGTCGCTTAATTTCTTCAACATTATCGTAAGCGGCATCAACACCTACGAAAATTTCCATGACAGGGTCATCAAAAAAGTTGCAAGCTAAAAAAAGTGAGGCGAGCAGTAATGGAATTAGAATTCCGAGGATAATACACAAATATTTATTTTTCAACAGTTAACCCATGCGTGTCACGTTAAAGTCGAAACTATATTATTAAATGTCTACTATTTTAAAAAATATGTCCCTCAGCGCTCCGCAATTAAAGCTAAGCATCATGCTCATAAGAATAACAAGAACAGGTATCAGGTGAATAAGGTTATTTTTCCTTTACTTGCCCTTCTTTAACCAAGCGTTTATAGTATACTCGGCAAGTATCGATAGATACGCCGTGCCGTTCGCAGAATTTGACAAGCACTTTCTCCACTGGTTCATCAGGTTTCTTTTCTTGAATCATCTCTTTCAACTCTTCAATGTGATGTTTATCTTCTTTTTTGCTCATCTTACTTGCATCTCCTCTTGAGTGTGATTATGAGTTTCGGTTTCAGAAAAAGGTTTCCACTGTTTATACATCAGCGGTTTAGTCGAGAAATGATTTTGGTACGGCTGCAGGATTAGTTTCAACAGTAAAAGCTTTGTTAGAATCGAATATGTGGTATTTCAGGCTACTCCAATAAGATCCTTCTTCGTTCGCGGCTCCACAAAAAGCCTGAAAGTATTATGAAAGCTAATGAAATTCCTAAAACTATCAGCAACATTGAAACTGCGTTGCCAAAGGCATTCTCAAACATTAGCTTTCCCTAATTGTCTGAGGTTACCTCCTAATTAAAAAGCAAAGTTTCAAAAGCTGCAATACCGTTGGCATTAATAATATTGTATAAAATGATATATGCCGCTACTGACACAAACGTTTTATAAGATTTCAATAGAATATTGCTTCAACCAGAAAGGTGGAAGAAAGGAGAAGGCTTCCATTACAACTTTACAAGGCAGCTGGTTTTAGCTAAACCATTCGCCTTTTTAGAGAGGGGCCGAAAATGAAGAGGATAGAAGAAAAAAAGCCTCTCAAGGAACATTGCTTATGAAGTTATTTTATTTATCTTCGGTGTCAATTCGCCCTTGATGCCGATGTTCTTTGCTTCTCGAACCTGCACCATACAATCTACATCATAAGCGGTGTTGAAGATTTTGTAGTCAACCATCTCGAGGAAAGCCCCATCAATGGATACAGGCGAGTTAGAAGCAAAGATGCCCAAATCCTTCATCATTATTTTCCCAGGATTTGGCAAGCAGTCACAGTACTGCGTAATATTCTTGGCAAAACTTACGTAAGCTACCTTGCCTTTCTTAAAAGTGGAGAGCACACCATAAGCTGCAGACGCCAGCGCTCTGCAAAGATTATTCTTATTCGTTAGCTTTATCGCGCCAGTTGGGCAGTTTTGTGAACAGATAGGGCATCGCATGCACAACGGTGAGGTATTCACAGCTTTTCCTCCGATGATTTCAGGCAGGTGCATCTCGCATACTTGCTTACATTTGCCACAACCTATGCATTTTGACTTGTCGATCTCTAAGCCCACGGTTCTATGTTGACGTAGCTTTCCCGCTTGTGATGTGCAGCCCATACCCAGGTTTTTTATGGCACCACCGAAACCGCTGAGTTCGTGACCCTTATTATGGGACACTACAATCATGGCGTCGGCTTCAGCTATAACTCCAGCGACTTCAACTTCTTTTAATATACCCTTAGTTTTGACGAGCTTGGCGTTCTCGCCTCTAAGACCATCCGCCACAATAAACGGCGCCATGTTAAACCCATGCATCAAAGCTGTAATCATGTGATCATAGCCATTATTGCGCTGCGCACGATAGTACGTGGTGGAATCTGTAAGGAACGGTTTACCGCCTACTTCTTTGATTCGCCTGATTATGTCATGGATAAAAAAAGGTTGCACATGATAGGGGTTGCCCAACTCACCTACATGCAACTTGATCGCTATAAGCTCGCCTTTTCGTATACAATCAAAAGTGCCAGCTTCGTCATAGAGGCGGTTAATCTCCTTTAACATGTCAAGCGAGGGATCCCATCGAATGAAATGAACTGACACCATGATTCCTCCAAATTTAGTTAAATTCATTGCAAACAGGATATTTAAGCTACTGTAGGCGCAACAAGGTAAATTGCAGGATGCGGGCTGGAAGTACCCTATTTATTAAGTAACGTGACAATATTATTGGTGCACTCAAGTTTCTTCTCAAATAACAATTTTTTGTAAATATCATAAAGTCTTTGGCGACTCTTTTCTTTAACATGGCTGAAACCAAAAACTTTTGCTGTCTCAGCTATCAGCGAATCAACGCTTATACTTAAAGCGTATTGAACAATTAACTGCATGGCTCTTTCAATTTCTTCCGGCGGAACATGTTCAAGTGCTCTCTTTGACTCTGGAACATCAGCAACGGGCACACGTACAGGAACTTCTCGCATGTCAGGCGGCCAAAGGAAATATCCCTTTGTAATAACCTTCCCACTTACAAGCAAAAGATTAAGCGCGTCCTTTACAACTTGAACTATTTTAGGGCTACATCGCCGTAATCCCCACGCAGAAGCTAATCTTCGAACTGCGACGTCGAAGTGGATTGGGCCTTCTTCTCTTACAAGTTCTTCTAAGAGGCGACTTTGCAGCTGACGATTCTCTTCACGATAAAATTCAATATGTGGAACTACCATGCCACTTCGAGAAGATGAAACCTTTACATGGGAATTGAAGTTTACGTTGAGTTCATGCACTTTATAAGGAAAACCGATTTTGTTTATACCAGAAAATTGAACTTTGTGGACGTCAGCTTTGGCAGGCAAATCTTCTGTGCAATTTTCGGAAGGAAAATTTGCAGTTTGGCGTTCAACTTTTGTTTGAAGTTTACGGGCTTCTTCTATGGCAGTGGCTAATCGCTTGATTTCGGATTCTCTTCTTGCAACCCATGCTGGTGACCAAATACGGTGAATCTTCCATGATAATTGGCTAAGCACTTGCTCTCTAAGGCGGTCTCTGTCCCTGGCACTATTTGAAGAAGCATATGTTGCGCCGTCGAATTCGATTCCTAAAAGGTAATTGCCAGAGTTTGGATCAACTACGCCTATATCAATAGGGCAGCTACTATAACCCACTTTTGGAACAACAGTATAGCCAAGCTGGCGCACTACATTTGCCACATCCTCTTCTATGGGTGATTCAAACTCACCTTGTTTCTGTTTGGGCAGGTTCAATGCCGCTGGGCCCTTCTCAGCATATTCAAGATACTTTTTCAGGAGTACCATGCCTTCTGCTTTAGTTGACTTCATGTCGATATCGGAGGATTTAATGGAAGTCACAAGAATTGTACGTTCTCGAGCGCGCGTAATTGCAACGTTCAGCCGCCGCTCTCCGCCAGCCTTGTTTATAGGTCCAAAGTTCATTGTGATTTGACGTTGTGGGTCGTAACCATAGCCGAGGCTTATTATTATAACGTCACGTTCATCGCCTTGTGCGTTCTCCAAGTTTTTAACGAAAAAACCTTCCAGCCTATCTTCCTTAAAGAAATGCTCAAATTCAGGCTGATGCCGTCTACGTTGTTCAATTGCTTCTTCAACAGCAGTCATCTGTGCTATACTAAATGTGATAACTCCAAGTGTTTTGTTTGGATATTTTTGGAAGTGCTCAAAAACTAGGTTTGCAACAACTTCAGCTTCTTTAATGTTATCGCGTCGGCCTCCGCGATCATAGATTCCATCGGGAACATAAACCAGTTTCAAGCCTAAAGCTTCATGCTTCGCTATCGCGGAAGGGAAAGTTATGAGGGTGCCATTATAGAAATGATGGTTAGAAAATGCGATTAATTCTTCGTGCTTGCTGCGATAATGCCAACGAAGGGTCTTGATAGGCAAGCCAACACCGATGCACTCGTCTAATATGCTATCGAAAACTTCAACATCTTCATCTCTAATTTTGTCCCAGTCAAATTCTTCAATCAACGACTTTAGGAAGAAAGAGGTAGGTGGCAGTTGTTTATCATCGCCTGCCACAACAATTGTTTTCCCGCGATAGATGGCTCCGATAGCGTCTTCAGGAACAATTTGAGAAGCTTCATCGAATATAACGACATCAAATTTCATCAATTCAGCTGGAAGGAATTGGCTTACAGAAATTGGGCTCATGAGTAAACAAGGTTTAAGTCGCAGTAAGAGGTTGGGGATTTTCTGTAAGAGATTACGGATCGGCATCAACCGCTTTTTCTTTACCGCCTCTTTCAGTAATATCGTCACTTCTGAATCCTCTGCTTGGACGAGGATGCCTTGGGGCTTTCTACTGTTTGCTGCCGCTATAACTCTATTTGAAGAGAGGCGAATTAACTCTTGATCGAGCTTTCGGAATTCGTCAATCAGCTGTTCATGGTTTTCTCTTCTAAATTTGCCTAACTGCGGCTCTTTGGAATATAAGTGATTAAGCCATTCATGGTATGCTGCTTTCCGAAAGATGTCGATAAGCTGCGAAGCAGGAGGAGCGGTCTTTACAAGTTGATCAAAAAACGCAGATAACCCTTTCAACGCAAAAATCCTCTGCGTTTCTTTGAAGTCGACCCAAACTTGGAGCTCGTCAACTCTTTCCCTGAGCAAACGGATCTTGGTTTGAACCGCCGCAAGGCTCATTTCCTGCAGTCCTTGACATTGACATGTTGGTGGTTTTTCGAAACGTGACTCCAGAACCACCAATGCATTCAATGCGTCATTATATTGTTTGATCAAGTTGCTGTTGGATGGCGCACACTCCGCGCCGCAAGCGATTGCATCCGCAAAGGGCACAGGTATCTGTGAGGACCCGAACGCCGCTTGAACTTTTTTGGTCCACTGAAGAACTGAGATAATTTCTTCCCAGCATGTTTCTAGCCCTGTGAAGCGGAACCCAAAAACGGCTTGAAGACGCGCTGCTTCTCTGAGAATTTCGGCTTCTTTTTTTCTAACGTTTTCAGCATCTTTCAAGTCAGCTATTAATTGTTTGTAGGTTTGCGGCGCTTCAGCCTTGTTTGTTTTTAAGGTTTCATCGGTTATTTCGCAGAGAGAAGCAAGTTGCTTTTCAACCAGCCTTGCCCATTCTTGAACCATTGCTATTGGCGTCTCGTATAGCGATAAATTCGAGTTGGGCATACGTGAAAGGGGTAATAGCTCACTTAACTCTTTAACAAGCTGATCCCACTTTTCAAATGAATCTAGTAATTCGTTACCAACCTGTTTGATTGCAAGTGGAGGATCAGATCCATATGAAATTAGCCAAGATAGGTTCGCAGGTATGCTTGATGTATTTAACAATTCGAAGAGTTTAGAAGTGTTTTCTATTGCTTCTTCTATTCGTTGCAGATCTGTCTTAAAACCTTGATAAAAATGACCGAATATTCTTTGGATCTCGTCTGTGGAGGTATTAATTTCAGCCTCCAACATTTTCAGTCTGCACGCGTCAAGCAGATCTTGCAAAATAGACTTGGGAACTTTTCTGTTATGCGTTAACAGAGCTATTTGCTTTTGATCTCGATAAAAACTTGGGTGGAACCATCGTAAGAAACTATTGTACTGTTCACGATAGCGCTTTATGAGACCATCAAGATCGATGTTGAAAATTTCGTCTGTGTAGGTTTTCTCCAGCTTAAGTTTCAAAGTATTATGTTCCTCAAAGATCTTTTTTATTTTCGGAAATGTTTCTATTACTCGCTGGAAATGAGCTTGATCCAGCCAATGTATCTCAGGTTTATTCTCTGAGAAGCAGAAAAGAGCAACGCGGGATAGTTGTCTAACTCGAGCAAGTGTAAGATTCTCTGTTGGCAAACCAAGCATCAAAGCAAGCTGCAATGCTTTCTCTCGCCAATTTTCTGATAGAATTGCAGTTTGCTTGGCAAAATCCAATAATTCTTTTCTTTTTTTAAGAAGCGCGCTTTCTTCGATATTTGAGTGCAAGAATAAGCTGTTGATTGCTGAAAGAGCTTCCTCAAATTCTGTGGATTTGGTAAGCGCCAAACTGAATAAATCTGGATTATAGCGCTCTAGTAAACGGTTGCGTGTTATGTTGCACCATTTAATCGCGGACTGGTATGTTTCTGCTTCAGAGATTAATTGGTCAAGATCGGGATGAAGAACCCAACTTACTTCAGGTTTTGGACTTTCCAACAGAAACATGCTAATCTCAATTAACCATTTAATCTCATCAAATGTGGTAGGAGCGTTTAGTCCTAGTTGAATTGCAAAATTTTCAGATTCTTCTCTAAGTGCCTCTATTGTTATGAGTGTATTGTCTAGAAGTGTTGAAAGTTCCGAGCGAATCTCCACATTGTAATTGTTTCCCAGATAACCACGCCAAGGAAAACTTGTCTCTTCCACTACTTGCCACACATTTTTCAATTGTCGCATCAAATCTTCTAACTCGTTCATCTCTTGGGGAGTCAAGCTATCTATATTTGGTAATTCAATGGGGATAAAAGGTACACATTCTAAACGTGAAAGTTCACCCAATATTTCATAAACGCTTTTCTGTAACGGTGTTCTTTTTTGGTGAAGCATAGCTACGTAATTGTTTAATTTTTCTCTCAATTCACCCATTTTTTTAAAGTCGTGCTCCGAAGGCAGTTTTTGAGGAACCAACTGCTCATCAAGGCAACGTTTAAGTTCAGCCACAACTTCCTGTTTGTTAGCCTTGCTGCTGTGAAGCTCCAAACAGAATGATGATAATCCCGCTTCGCGTAACCGTTTATAGACTACTTCAAGAGCAGCTATTTTGTCGCTTACGAATAGAACAGATTTTCCGTGAGCTATGCATTCAGCGATTATGTTGGCTATCGTTTGGCTTTTGCCTGTACCTGGAGGACCTTGGATTACAAAGCTTTGGCCACGCAAGGCATATTCAATTGCTACTCTTTGACTGCTGTCCGCGTCTAAAACTTGAAACGTTTTTTCAGGAGGTTGGATCAGGTCGACATCTTTTTCTTCAGGCAAAGAATTTGGTGTAAACGGTATTTTCTCAATTCCAGCGATAGCACGGATTAAAGGATGCCGCTTTATTACTGCCTCATTCATGTCAAGATCGTTATAGATAACTAGTTTGTGAAATGAGAAAAGCCCGATTACCACAGTGGTTTCTACTCGCCAACCAAGTTCGGTAGCAAGTTTTGTAACAGCGCTAAAGTATTGTGCTAAACTCTGGTATTCCCAATATTCTGGTAAAGGTGGAAGTTCGATTTTAAAGACAGATTTAAGTTTCACTTGTAAAGCGGGATTCAAAATCGCTTCTTCCTCTACGGGAGGAACTGAAATAAAGAAGGGCTCCTTAACTGATTCCTGAGTTAACTCAATCGGCACAAGGATCAAAGGAGAGCGAACTTCTTCGGATGTTTCTTTTTCCTTCCAAACTAACATCCCAAAAGAAACATGTAATATCCGTACGCCTCGTTCCCTATAGTCCAAAAGCGAACGCCGATATAGATTCTTAAGCACCTTTTCAAGATCAGCTTTGCCCATTCCATTGCATACCAGCTGATTTGCCGCTGGCTTGTTTTTTTCAGTAATAGATGAAACATGCGCGGATTGCAGCGGCGATTGAGAGCTTTCTTCGTCAGGCGGATACCAAAAAGCCATTTTTCGCTTTCGTATAACAAGTCTGTTGAAAATTGTTTCCATGTTTGGCTGAGAAACGAAAAGGGTTCCCCTTTTAGTAGGTGTAAAATAAAGTAAATTGTTGCGCCGCGACAGATCTATTAGCCGGGATTTCCAATCGTCAATACGGCGTGACAGCGGAGAAACGTATTGTTCTCGAATTAACAGGAAGTCATCCTCAGACATTAAATCACGATTCTGAACCATAGCTTTTAACAGTTATTATACGCCGGGGTTACTTTAACATTTATGGTTGTCCTTGAACAAATTACTTTTCCAAAAATCATTGGCGCACTTCTGAGCCGTCTTTTAAATTCAACTTATACCAAGACAGTTAGATGGTAGGCTGGAGAGGCGCATATATTCTGTTTAAAAGAAATTTAACATAAACCTTGCTGGTTCCAACATGTTGATAAGAAAAAAGAGGAAAGGAGGTTACCAGAGTTTTATTGGACCTAAACGTTTTTCTTGCTTCTTTAAGAACGCACTTTCTACGCCAGTCACAACAGCCATCACGGAAACAGAGCCTTTTAGCTCTTTGTCAACTCTTGCGCCCCAGATTATTTTTGCCTTTGGCGGTAACGAGCGTTTCATAATCTCAGCGGCGTGGTTTACCTCAAACAGTGTTAAATCATCTCCACCTGCAACATGAATGAGTAAGCCGCGTGCTTTTGTCACATCTTCAATGTCTAGAAGGCGATCGTTTAATGCTTTTTCAACAGCCTGCTCCACTCTGCCTTCTCCAAAACCTTCGCCTATGCCTATAGAAGCTAATCCTGCACCTGACATTATTGCTCTTAAATCAGCGTAGTCCAAGTTGATCAAGCTTGCAGTCGTGATTGTTTCAGTGATACCCTTTACGAATTTGCCTATTGTAGTATTAGCTACGCCCAAGGCCTCTTTGAAGGGTAAATTTCCTGCTACTTTGACGAGCCTGTTGTTATCGATGACTACGACAGTGTCGCATGCTGCTTTCAGTCGATCTAAGCCTTTTTTGGCGATCGACATTCGGGCTGTTTCAACATCGAAGGGTAGAGTAACGACGCCTACAACTAGATGAGGTAGTCCTGATTCTGAAAATTTGTCGCGTAACGCTTCAGCTAAGCCTATTATGGCGCCTGTTCCTGTTCCTCCGCCGAGACCAGCTACTAAGAATATTATGTTGGCACTAGCGACTTCGTTGATGACTTCGTTTACAGTTTCTCGTAATGCTTTTTCGCCTATTTCAGGGTAGCCACCGCAACCGAGACCGCGTGTTAGTTTTTCTCCTATTAGAATTCTTTTGTCAGCTCGGGTTATTTTAAGGTGATTTGCATCGGTGTTTACTGCTACAAGTTTGCCGCCTGTTATGCCTCTTTCTTTGACCCAGCTTACAACGTTGCATCCAGCTCCGCCGAGACCTACAGCCACTACTGTTGGGACAGCGAGTCGTGCGAATTTTTCGATTTTTTCTTCTTGTGTTTCTACGGGTATTCTTGCTTCTGTGAATATTTGTTCGGTTTGCAATTTTTCACCTCTGTCTGTATTTTAAAAGACGCACAAACTAATAAATATTACGTCTTACGAATTAATACAGTTTTTGAAATACTACTTACAAACAGACTTGTTAAGCATCAACACAAAAAGACATTTTTGCTAAGCAGCAGAACAAATTCCCAAGCTGTTAAAGGTGAGAACCAAAGTCATGCGTTTTAGCCTAAACGCGTTTAAAGTCAGAATTCGAATTCAATTCCAAAATTTAACAGGAATTTGAATCTAAATTAACATTTATACAAATATGAATTTAATTTTCATATATGTTAAATATAATCTTAGATTCGTATGATAAATGCACATATTTCGATAACAGAGGAGAAGCTTCGCAGTGTTAGATAAAAAAAATCCCAATACCCAAAAAAACGAAGATGAAAAAAGCTCTCAAGAAGAGACTAACCAAACCCCAAATAAGAACAACACCGAGACATTTACGGAAAATGAATTATCTAAGCTAAAATCAAGTGTCAACAAGTTGTCAAATGACCTGCAGACAACTGTAACTGAACTCAAGAAATCTATTGTGGACATCCGTTCCGCCGTTAGCGAAATTGAAAACCCATTCAATCTGCTTAGAACAATTTCAAGTGAAAAAGACTTGAAAAACATAAGCGAAGAAAGATTGCCTCCGGGCATTAAATCAATTATCTTAGAAAAGCCCCAAGAAAACGACGCCGCCACCGCCGAAAGCATAGAAGAAACTAAGGCAGAGACCAAAGATCCACAGTTTACTTCAGAACCAAAAACACAAACTTCACTCAAAATTAGAAACATTGAAGAAAAAGTTGAAGCACAATCAAAACCGACCAAAGCCAGCTCTGCATATTTAGATTGGGTTTGGGATCTACTTGAATCAGGGTTAAAAGCAAGCGAGATCCATCAACTTGCGTGTTCCTGTGAGTACATGGGCTATTTACCCGAACAAACCAGCGAAGTCATCTATTCTCTAGCTGTTGCAGCGGAAAAACTGCGGGGAAAAGGTTTCACAAAGAGTCACGTGCTACTTAATCTGTACAAAGCCGCTACGATATCAAAAGTTAACATAAGCCAACATGATGTGGAAACACTCATTGCAATAACCGAAAACCAGCTGAAGAGGGTAAAAGTGGCGAAAGGTGCCGAATGATGGGATTCTCTGTAACACTAACGCATATAATCATGGTTATAGCTTCCGTGTGCTTAGCAAGTGCATTTTCTGCATATGCATTTTATACAGGCAATATTGTTCAAAGTGAGTTAATGCAAAATATTAGCGACGCCAAGAGAATGGCCAACCTTCAAGTAGAAATAGTTTATGCTACAGTGGACAACTCCACAATACCTGCACACTTTGTAATCTATGCCAAAAATATCGGCAATTTACCTCTAAAAGATTTCACATACATTGATATTTATGTTGGCGAGTACTGTCAAGCACAACTTTACTCTTACAATACAACGGCGCATGCGGGTAGCGGCCAGTTTAACCTTATCGACGCAAACGGTGATGGAATTTGGGAGCCACGAGAAACTGTTACAATAAGAGCTTACCCGCCCAGCATTTTGAATGGCACCGTCTTTGAAGCGAAAATAGTTCCTTTTAAAGGAATCGGAAGTAGTTACATCTTTCCCGCTCCAGTTTCTTGAGGTGAGCATTTGGGTTTCTCCGTGACGCTGGCTTCAATTATAGTTTTCATAGGATTCTTGGTAATTTTTTCCTCTTTTACAGCAGCTCTTTTTCAAGGAATAAAAGAGCTCTACTATACTGCTGAAGCTTACGTTAACCGGGAAAAAGAGAAAATTGATGTTAGATTGCAGTTGAGTATTGAAGCTGTAAACGCTACATCATGCATTGCTACAGTAAAGAACGTCGGATCGAAAACAATTTTTTTGAAGGAACAAAATGGGTTTAACTGGAATACCATAATAGTGTCTTATGGAAATAGTTCTAGCTGGTATTCATATCCTATTGAAAAATATGAAATATTGGATATCAAGGTTTCAGGGACAAAAATCACTTTTAGTCCAAACAACCATAATTACTTGAATTTTGGAGAAGAAGCCCATCTGTCATTTAGTATTCCAAGCGGCGCGCCGGAAATTCCCTCACAAGCCATCGTTACCGTGATCTTTGCTTCTCATTACGGCGCAACAGCATCAGGGGAGGCTGTTAGAGAATAATGAAAGTTATAAGTCTGGGAATCCCAGAGTTAGATAGAGACCTTGGTGGTGGAATACCGACTCCTAGCTTAATTTCAATTGAGGGCGAGTATGGCTCGGGAAAAACCGTTTTTGTTCAACAAGTAGTTTATGCGCTGCTCAGGAACGGGTTAAGAGTTTACGTTGTGTCAAGCGAGGCCACGGTAAAAGAGTACCTTTCCATGATGGAATCAGTTAAGCTTGACCCATACAATTACTACCTTTCAGGGCAATTCAATGTTTATCCCTTGCATGTAGAGGGCGGACGATGGAGCGAATTTCTCAGTTCCTTTTTCTTAAGGGTAACCACGAACTTCCTTGAACTGAAGAAAAACCATTATGACGCTGTTATTATTGACAGCTTAAGTGTTTTAACTGTAGAAACTCCTCCCCATGAATTTTTAACGTTCATTACTCGACTTAAAAACCTAGTTTCAGACGGCAAAACTGTGCTCATCACTTTTCATCCAGATTTTCTTTCAGAAGAATCTATAATGAAACTCAGAGCAAGTTCTGACATTTACTTTGTAATGAAAAACGCGAGTATTTCAGGTATTGATGTCAAAGTGCTGCGAATCGTAAAGCTCTGGGGAGTAAGCGGTGAACGCAAAAGTGCTATCTCCCTTGAGATTAATCCGCAAGTAGGTTTAAGAGTAATGCCACTCAGCGGGGTAAAAATTTAGGAGAAGAAGCACTTATGGTGCCTAAATTTAATTTAAATTTTAAAAAATTCTCCTTTAACCGTAAATCACTCAAAAATGAGGAAGAGGAAGAAGACCCGTGGCCTTTTAAGAAAACTGTATGCGATACCGTAGAAAGCGCAGTGAAAGAGCATCCATACTTGGAGAGCTATCTAAACAATTTACCTGAACCGCCCAAATATGTTCCAACCCTTGATGCTGGAAAAATCGAAAAAGAAACCAATATAATGTACCCGTTAGGTTTAGGTATTTATGCACATGTCACCGTCGGAGGCGAAATTAGCAGATATACTCTAATAGAACCGCCAAAGCCTGACCGAGAATTATTGGATAAAATAGAAACCGCCGTTGCAAGATTAATTGAAGACAAAGACTACGGAAATCAAAAAGAAAAAATTCTCGCAGCCCTCTTTAAACGAGCAATCAAAAGCAGAATGGTGAAACTACCAAAAGGCATCGACGAAAAAAATCTTCTCTATCATTTTCTGAGAGAAAAAATCGGGCATGGCTTTTTAGATGGATTTTTGGCAGATCCGGCGCTTGAAGATATAAGTATTCCAGGAGCAGGCAACATCTTCGTTTATCATAAGCTATTCGGCCACTTAGAAACAAGCGTTAACGTTTCGAAAAATGAGATTGATAATTTGCTACGAAGTATATCGGAAAGATACGGGAAAGTTCTAAGCTACATGCACCCTATAATTGACATTCACTTACCTGATGGATCAAGGCTTAACATTGTTTTTGGCGAAGACATAAGCTTGAGGGGAAGCAACTTTACTGTACGCAAGTTTCCTAAAGAACCCATTTCAGTAGCGCAATTGATTAAGTGGAACACGTTTACTGCCGAATTAGCTGCATACTTGTGGATGCTATTTGAAATAGGCGTCTCAGCAATAATTTGCGGAGAAACTGCTTCAGGAAAAACAACAGCACTGAACGCGCTCACATGTTTTATCGATTCTGACTCAAAAATAATTAGCATTGAAGAAACTCCGGAGATCAGTGTTTACCATAAAAACTGGATAAGGGAAGTTACACGACTGCACACTGGAGTACCTGTTACAATGTTTGACTTGCTGAAGGCCGCCTTAAGGCAGAGGCCTGATTACATTATTATTGGTGAGATCCGAGGTGAAGAGGGCAGGATAGCCTTTCAAGCTATCGAAACTGGGCATCCTGTGCTTTCGACAATGCATGCGGGTACCTTGGGGCAGCTCTTCCAGAGACTTACTTCGCATCCGATTGATGTGCCAAAAACCCATATAGACGGCTTAAATTTGGCCATTTTTCAGGCTAGACTGGAGCGAGGAAAGAAATTCATTCGCAGAATGACGTCAATTAACGAAATTATTGGTTATGAACCTGACGAGGGACGATTAAACTTTTTGCCCATTTTCATGTATGATGCAGATGCAGATCGATTTCGCTTTATGGGCTCAAGTTTTCACCTAGAAAATAAGGTTCTTGCCTTCAGAGGATGGGGAAAAGAAAGGTTACGAGAACTTTACGATGAGTTAAAGGCTAGAGCAGAGATACTAAGCTTTCTTGCAGAAAACTTTCCGTCATTTAGTGATGTTTGGAAGACAATAATTGCTGTTCGAAATCAAGGAGTATGGGAAGTGCACCGGAAAGTAAAAGAGATGAAGGTTCCTTGGGAATAACGAGTTCAAAAAAGCTTTCGTTATTTTTGATTCCTTCCATAATTTTTTCATGCTATTATTTGCTAAACGAGAAAATATTGGAAGGAATGATTAGCCTTCTAACAGGCATAGGAGTTTTATTTGTATTAAGGCATACGGCGAAGAAGCGACTAAAAACCAAAATTGACTATACACTTATAACTGCAATCTTTCACATGTACGGTTTGTCTCTTGGTGAAACGTCACCATCTGATTTAGTGAACATAATTGCGGATAATAAGGAATATGGGCTTTACAGTAAAGTTTTCAAGAGAATACGGAACTTAGCTAAGGATTTTGGGTTTGGGCTCACAAAAGCAACAGCACAGGTGGCTGAAACCGTTAAGTCTCCGCTTAAGGACATTCTTGTTCGTTGTACAAACGTATTTTCGAGCGTCGAGCCCAGAGGATACTTGGAGATGGAATCATCTATGCTGATGGAAGAGTACACGGGCTACTATACGCGGGCAATTGAGGCGTTAAAGACTATTGGTGGAATATTTACGACGTTCCAGAGCATTACTGTTTTTTTGATTATGACTTTAGTTATAATGACTATTTTTATGATTGATCCTAGTGCTATAGTTTTTGGTTACGTAATCTCGATTTTAGCCACGATAATGATGTACTTTCTTTTTAGGTCTGCATCTCCGAAAGAGCAGCTTATCTATATAGGAAAGTACCCGCCAAAATTGTATTCCTTGTTAAGGTGGAGCGCGTTGGCCACAGTGCCTTCTTCATCAGTTCTTGCGTTTTTCCTTTATTTCGCCATAGGTCCGCCTATCGCTTTTATAGTGCTTGGTTTGGGCGTTCTTGTTCCAGGGGTCTTTGGTTACATGCTAGAGAAGTATGTAAATAAGATTAACAAGAACTATCCGACTTTCTTGAAAGCTTTAGGAGAGAACTTGGCTTCTACCGCCGATTTGAAAGCGTCTCTTTCATATATCCTCTATATGGAGCTAGGGCCGCTGCGAAAGCTTGTTAAAGAGGCGCTGGCGAGAGTGAAGTTAGGTATAAACCATGAGCAAGCGTTGGAGACACTTTCTTCAGAGGCAGCGTCCTATCAGGTTCATATGAGCAACAAGATATTGCTTGATTCTTTGAACAGAGGCGCCAATGCACTTGTGATAGGTAACGCGTTGGGAAATCGCGTGGTAAAGTTTCTTGAGTTTAGAAAGATGCGGGATGTCGTTGCTAAGAGTTTTCAGACTTTAGTCTTAGTTATGCAGCCTATGACTGTAGTTCTTCTAGTTATATTGGAGGTTTTAGCTGGTTTTATGTCGCAATATTTGATTAATTTGCCGTATTTTGGTTTTAACGCCGTACCAATGGATATAATTGTGGTTGGCAACATAATTGTGGTTTTTGTTATGGCTGTAGCTAATGCATTAATTGTTAAAGAAGTTTCAGCAGGTTATTGGGGTAGCTTTTTCTTGAATTTTGGTTTGCTTTTGATATTAAGTGGGTTAACTTGGATGATTGGGCGTTCTCTTATACAGAGTGTGTTAGGTTCGATGCCGAGTATTGAGTTGCCTGTGTAAATATTGCGCTTCTTGTTTTTGGTCGCGGCAGAAGTTTTTGTAGTGTATTTTTTGAAGGTTTTGGGTGTTTGACTGAGTTTTAATTGTTCGTGTTCTGAATCAGAACATTCAAGAATATTTATTAAATCTTAATATTCAATACATATTCAGTGTAAGTAGTAGTAGTCTAAGTAGAGGAAGTAGCAAAAATGAAAAGACAAAAACCAAACATCAAATGCGGCAAATGCGGATACTACTGGCACACAAAATCAAAACTAAGAATGGTCACATGCCCCTCATGCAACCAAAAAATCCGCAACACACAACAACGACAATACCTAATCGAAAACTTTGCATACCAAAAAAGAGGCATTATAGGCTTAGAAGCCGCCATCGTGCTAATAGCCTTCGTCATCATCGCCGCTGCCTTCAGCTTCATGGTCGTGAACCAAGGACTTTACGCCACAGAACGAGGCAAAACCATAATCCAAGAAGGACTAAAACAAGCAAGCACACCATTAACAATAGACGGGACAGCGTTTATGCGAACAACACCCGACGGTACAAAAGTGGATCTTATCGTGATCCCTGTTAAAGCCTTCGGCGTGAAATATGTACCCGCAGGAAGAAACCAAACAGTCGTAGTGCTAAGAGTAGGTGAAAGAGCCTGGGCAAACGCTTACTTAGGCGTGCTATACGTTGGCTACCCAAACGGTGCAAGCTACAACGCAACCAGTCTAACTTATGATCCTACAGGAAAAGAATTCGACGACTTTGTGGGATTTCAACTAGCCAATCAAACGATGACAGGCCAACCATGCAGTGTCTATGTGAATGAGACATACAGTAACGGTCACAGCAAAGGTTTGGTCACAGGAGTTGTTCTTGCAATTGTAAACAGTAACGGTGACGAGGCATTAGATACCGGTGAAAAAGGATTTTTGCTCGTGGGACTAGCACCTGACGCAGCCGCTTCAGCTAGAACACAAATAAACATTGAAATACGGCTTGAGACGAGTGCAACCCTTTCAATTGAATTGACAGTTCCTGCATCAATGCCTGCTAACAATTATGTACCTGTCGCTTAGAGGTGAAATGTGAAATGTGTAAATTATTGAGAAGTACGCGGGGTATCGTGGGAATCGAAGCAGCCATAGTGCTCATAGCCTTCATCATAATCGCCGCAGCCCTCAGCTACGTAGTCATCAACATGGGCTTCTACACCACACAAAAAACCAGGGATGCAATGGCGTCAGGTCTCGAAGAATCTCTAAACGCATTACAATTAGATGGAGCGGTTACAGCCAAAACAGATGAAAATGGGCATATTGAATGGGTAGTGTTTCCCGTTAAGCTTTCAGCTGGAAGAGCTGCTATGGACCTAAAAAATGCGACGCTCACACTGACTGTATATTTACCAAATGCTACACTGTTAAACATCTACAGAGGCGTGTTTAATGAAACCGCGTACGGCGCTGATCCAGTTAATTTAGATAAAGTGCTGAGCAACATGACCACGCTGTTCACAGGTAGCGAAGAGGAAGACTATGCTATGAGCATAATCTATAATGATGACGGAGACACGGTGCTAGAAACTACGGAGAAAGCCTTCTTCATAATCCATTTAGACAAAAGTCCAGTATCTGGAGGGCAACACACTCTTGCAGACTATGAGATCATAACGTTTGAAGTTAAAGGTGCAAAGGGTGCAGCGCTGACAATTGAAAGAATGGCGCCAGGCGGAATGCTTCCCCGCTCTTACGTCAACTTGGGATAATATTCCTCTTCTTTTTTTATTGTAAGGTTTGTTAATTATTGATGGCAAGGCTGAATTTATGATTATTGCGGTGTTGTTGCGTTTTTACATGCGATGGCTTGTTTTATTCAGATTCAGAATTTAATTCTGTTATTTTTATATTAATTCGAATCAAAATTAAAAATTTTAGTGATTCAAATTGTCATTTCATAAGTTTTAATATAAACATCAGCCTTTAAACGCATAGCACCTCAAAGGAGGAAACAATAAAATGAAACAGAAAAAAGCGATAAACTTCGCAAAACAGAAGCGCGCCATAGTCGGCTTAGAAGCAGCAATAATACTCATAGCCTTCGTCATCATCGCCGCAGTCTTCAGCTTCATGGTCATCAACCAAGGCGTATTCGCAACCGAACGGGGCAAAACCGTAATCCAAGAAGGACTAAAACAAGCAAGCACACCGCTGGCGGTTGACGGAACAATATTCGTAAAAACATCAACTGACGGCGCCAACGTAACAGGTTTGCTTATTCCCCTAAAAGCCTACGGTGTTAAGTATGTTGCCATGTGGCAGAACACGACCGTCGTAACTCTCAAAGTAGGCGCAAACGCTTGGGCAAATGTGTATGCAGGTGTCAGCACCATGAATCCCACTGGTAGCAACTTCACTGCAATGCTAAACAATGTAACCGCAGGCAATGCTATGCTCTTCATCCAAAACAGCAACGGCGACGAAACCTTAGACTCCAACGAGAAAGGCTATCTTCTGATAAGACTGAGCCCAGAGGACGCTGCTACCGTAAGAGCCCAGATAAACATTGAAATCAGGTTAGAGAAGACTGCCCCGCTTTCAATTGAATTCAACATTCCAGAGGCAATGCCAGCAGATATGTGGGTGAACGTGTAAATGTTCCTCAGAAAACTGTCTAAAAGTACGCGGGGTATCGTGGGAATCGAAGCAGCCATAGTGCTCATAGCCTTCATCATAATCGCCGCAGCCCTCAGCTACGTAGTCATCAACATGGGCTTCTACACCACACAAAAAACCAAGGAAACGATGCAAACTGGACTTGAGGAGTCATTAACTGCTCTGCAACTCGACGGCGTTGTAACGGCAAAAACAAACGCAACTTCAAGTGAGATACTCTACCTGCTGATCCCGGTAAAACTGTCAGCCGGAAAAGCTTCAGTGGACCTCAAAAACGAGTCAATCATAGTCTCGGTTTACCTACCGAACTCGACTTACCTCAACATCTACCAAGGCGCAGCAACCGCGAGCAGCACAAGCTGGGATGACCTAATCAGTCTGTTAACTTTGGGAGATAGGCAAGCTAAATTCGCAATCTACAACGGCGACGGCGATACGGTATTGGAATCCAATGAGAAAGCCTTCCTGATGATACGGTTGGCTTCAAACTCAACGGATGGCATGGTTGGCGATTACGAGACTGCAAAAGTTGAGGTCAGAACGCCTAAAGGCGCTGCGTTGACTGTGGTGCGAACAGCTCCGGGTGGTATGCCTGCAAACTCGTTCATCGATTTAGGCTAACCCTCTACCCCCCTATTTTTTATGCACTTGTTGAATCCAAAACGACCAAGCAATCTTCATTTATACAATTATCTACCGGCGCATTTTGTGTTCTCGTTATACCATAACTCGGCAAATAGTGCGCCTAGAGCTTGGATGAACGCTTCGTAATTTGTCCATAGAGCGGAAATTTTCTGGTATGCAGCTTTTTTGCCATTTTTTTCAAGAGATTGTTTAATCACAAGGAATAGATGCCGTTGATCTATTAAAATAAACGTAGGGATTCTCTCGGTCTTTGCCAACGTATAGCGCTTATTTTGTAATCGGGCTTTTTCTACAAAAAAACGCGATTTTGGCGAGTCAATTGTTAATAGCTTAATCTCGATGTTTGAAAACTTTTCTAGCTTACTTATTATCCCTGAGTTATAGAGAAGCGGTAAGTCGCTTTCTGAAGCAAAGACGCACAGTTCTCTTTGCGCGCTTTGGATAGCGTCAGTTACTTTTAAGGTGATTTGCTCTTCTCCCTCAAGTATTTGAAAAACTTCCTTCTGCTGGCCTTCGATTCTAGGCTTAGGAAGCGACAGCCACATGTGGATTAGGTTTTCCTTTTTTTCTTCCAATTTTTGTAACATGAGCTTTTTGGTTTCAATGAGTACATCTATGGCTTTTTCGAATGGAGTAGCAATGAATTTTAGCGGTTTCTCTAGAGTAGAAGAAACTAGACTTTTCTTCTCTAAATCTCGCAATATTTGGTAAGTATTAGTTCTATGGAGATTTAGTGCCTTAGAAATTTCGCTTGCTTTTCTTTCCTTGTAAAGAGCAAGGTACAAATATACTTGTATCTCATTTTTAGAAAGTCCAAGATTTTGAAGCATGTTTTCAATTGTTTTAATGGATTTAAGGGATTCTTTCCTGATAAAGGTCCAAAAATCCAGGTTCTCGTCTTGCAATGTGCATTGCTGAGGTTCTTCCGCGAAGGTTTCCATGAAGAAGCACTTCTGAGTCTGAATTAGAATGAAAACGAAGGTTTACGCAATATTTTATATTTCTGAATTGCAAATGTGAATCCAATATACACGTCAGCTTTCTAAAGCAGTACAATACTGATGGCCACGCGCGCATATTTCTCATGCTCAAAGCATAATCAAATGGGATTATAGAGGGTAATTCAGATAGCCCCTCTATAGGTTTCTGCAATGAATTGCTAATAGGCGCCAAATATAACGCCGCAAGCGTCAAATGGCTCGTCTATTATGGTTAAAAGAGACTGTAGTGGATAGAAAAAGTTTGCTTGTTCCTGTGGTTTCTGGTAAACTAGTGTTTGTGTAACGGCTGTTCGCCATTATTATAGCTTTTGTTTATAGAATGTTTCTTTAGCTTTATCTAAATAGGATTTACTGAGCAAGCTGATATTAAAATAAACATTAATACTTATTTAGTTCATTGCCGCATTAGAGTTTTGGGTATGTGATTTTATGAAGTTTTGGCCTGAAAAGAAGTGGAAAAAGTTTCTGCTAATCGCCTTTATTGTGTTTGTTATAGTTTTTGTCAGCGTTTTAGGGGTCGTTTTCTTCAGAATAAATAGCGATTACGTCAGCGAAATCAACGTTTTGAATAGCAACGGTTCTGAAAAGGCGTTAATCATTTATCATCCTGGTTTCTCGTCGTTCATGAGAGATGTCGTTTACGCCTTTGCAGATGGACTTGTAGAGAACGGCTGGCGAGTTGAGGTTACAACTGCAAGCGCTCAAGCGCCAACAGACCTGACGGGTTATTCGCTTTTGGTGCTTGGCTCACCAGTATATGCAGGCAGCCCAAGCGCCACAATTAAGCGGCATCTTGAACGAATAGGTGATCTCAAGGGGATAGATACTGTTCTACTAGTCACGTCAGCAGGTAGCGATGGAACTGCAGAGGCGACGTTGCAGCAGACAGTTGAGGAATATAACGGTAACATTAAAGAGGTTCTATCCTTGTTCAATAGCGCTCCGAATTTAGGCAATGGCGATCCATTGCATATTGCTGAACAAGCTGGCAGAGAAATCTTGCCTTGAAAAAGCAGATAACTCCGTTGGTTATCACGTCTCTTCGCGTAGTTGCCTTGCCGTTTATTATCTTCTCATTTATGCAGCAATTTCATTATGTGACGTATGCATTGTTTCTTTTTGCATTAAGTACTGATCTGCTGGATGGGTACGTCGCGAAAAAACTTGGAGCAACATCTAAGAGAGGTGCTTATTTTGATGTAGTTGCAGACTTCGTATTCATAATCGGCATGTTTCTCGCGTTCATTGTTGAAGAAATTTATCCACCTTGGATTCTTCTTTTCATAATCACTGCTTTCATGCAGTTTATTTTAACAAGCGTCTACTTGAAGCAGACAATGTATGATCCAATTGGTAAATACTATGGCAGCCTCATGTATGGAGGAATAGGTTTGACACTGCTTTTCCCTGAGCAGATTGTTTATGACATAGTCCTTATTGGAATTATAGCTTCTACCATAGTGGCCCTTTTCAGTCGTCTTGTATTCTTGTTGCTTGCGCAAAACTGCAAATAAAATTGAAGGCAGCCGCCAAAGGAGTGGGCAAACATGCAGTGCCCCCGTAATTGTATTGTATATTTCTCGGCGCGAATTCTGCAAAGTGAACTACGCATTTTTAAATTGCAAGTTTGCGCCGCTTACTCTAGCAGAAGTAATAGTGCCATTACGACAACGCCTAGAACAATTGAGACCATTTGCAGTGCGGCTTTCTTAGGGGCAGGCGCGTCTTTGCGAAGCTCAGGAATCAAATCGGAACCGGCGATGTAGATGAAGTTGCCTGCTGCAAACGGTATTAACAGAGAAATAGAATGCTCTAAGACGGAGCTTAAAATTATTACTAACAAAGCGCCGGCAATTGCTGTTAGGGCAGTTAAAAAATTAAGCCAAATTGCTCGCTTCTTGCTGAAGCCGCCATATATTAGAACGCCGAAGTCGCCGATCTCTTGGGGGATTTCATGAAAAATCACGGCAAGTGTTGAAGCTACGCCGATTGGGATGCTTACCATGTAGCTACCGCCGATTATCATGCCATCAATAAAGTTGTGGACAGCGTCGCCGAACAGGTTCATGTACGCAAAAGAGTGAGGATGCTCATCTGAGGTCGGTATATGGCAGTGTCTCCATTGAAGAAATCGCTCCACTGCAAACGAGGCAATTATACCGAAAATAATGAGTGCGGACACTAACACTCCAGGGCTTGTGTTTTCAATTGCTTCGGGAATTAGGTGAATAAAGGCGTCGCCGAATAGGCTTCCAGCTGCGAAGCTGACTAGGTATAGTAGTATTTTTGCAAGGTGTTTGTCATTTAACATCAGAGCTAACATGCCAACTAGAGAAACTAAACTTACAAAGACAACGCTGAGCAAAGCAAGTGTCTCGACGAGCATGAAGAGTACCTTTAATAATCTGGGGTGAACTAAATTTATTAATTTTTTCTTATTTCTTAATAAAATCTTATATATTTGCCAGCTTATTCTTAATAAGTCTGTATGAGCATCATAAGTCTATCTCTTCCAAAAACTTTGATAGACAAGGTCGACGAGTACATTCAACAGCAAGGCTTCGCAAACCGCTCCGAAGTCATAAGACAGGCATTACGAGCTTACATGTCGGAAAGCAGAAAACTCGATGAACTTCAAGGAAAAATTACCGTTGTGATCACAATCATTTATCGTCGAGAAGCCAAAAGAAGCCAAATAACCGATCTTCAACACAACTATAGTAACGCAGTACTAACTTTTCTCCATACCCATGTTGAAGCAGATTCCTGCATAGAAATACTCGTAGCTAGAGAAAATGCGCAGACACTTCAGTCACTTATTCAAGCCTTGAAAGCTAACAAGCAAATATTAGAAGTCAAAGTCACAATACTTTAAATAGCAACGATTCGCAGAACACGCTTCTCGTTTAGTGTAATCCCATACTCTTTTCGATGTATTCGCTCTTGAAATTTCTGTATAAAATAGAAAAAAGGAAGGAGTGAGCACTCTTTTTTAGTGTTCAACCTTTTTTGGAAGTTTCTTCGCTTGCTCAATCCAATCTTTGACTTCATTTAATGTGGGTAATCGTCGAACAAGTTTTTCCTTTGCATTTACTTCAGCCATCTTAGCATGCAAGTTCTCAGGATCCCTCTTTGCAAGCTCAACCACGGAGTCCACACCCGCCTCTCCAAGGAGGTCAGAATATTCCTCGCCTATGCCTTTAATTCTAAATAGATCAGCTAGGTTAACCCATTCAAGAATCATTTTTTCTGAAATTCCAGTCTTTTCAGCGAGGTTTTTCCTTCCAGCAGGTGTTGCAGCAGCCTCGAGAAGATTATCTGTTGTTTTGATTCCAGCGGCAATAAGTTTCTTAGCATAAGCTGCGCCTATTCCTTCTATATCCTCAATCTTTGTCATTTAAAACTAACGAATCAATATTATTTTTTATTTAAAATATAAACTTGCCTATTAAATCTAAAAAATGCGGGCATAGCGAGCGCACGTCATAAGCAGATATTCCTAATTAAATTTAATGCAAAAAATCCTGATCGGTAAATTGCTGCTTATTTTGATAACTAACTAGAACGCTTTTAAGTTACTTCTAACTTTGCTTTTTCTTTGTTAAGCGCCTCTAGAAAGCAATCTTTATGGTAAATTTTTCCATAGCTTTCAGGCGCAACATAATAGCTGGCTTCCGACCATTTCCACATTTGACCCCGTGTCGGGTATTTCCCCACTAAAATGAACAATTGAAACTCTTTTACAGGCTTGCCACAGTATTCGCAGTTCATGCCTAAACACACTTCTCTGCTTTTGCTGACTATTTTTCCGAATAAAAGTTTTGTCTTTACCTCAAAGAAAATAACCATGGAGCAGAATCAATTCGGCAAAGGAAGGTTCTTAAACAAGCAGAATCTTCCAAAGAAGGCGGAGTGGCGAAAGTGGCTTATTTGCGGAAAGAGAAGGAAACCGTTGAAGTAGACTATCCATTAAGCAAGGTTTGGGCGGCTGTTCCAAAGGCGCTCGCCAGCTTGGACTGGATTGTGGACGAAATTGATGAAGCGACTTATCATGTCAAAGCAAAGACTAGAGCAAGTTTCATGTCATACGCATCATTCCTTCTAATAGCTGCCATAGCTGTTGACGAGAAAACTACGAGAGTCACGGTTACAGCGGAAACTCCCGTTACCACAATCACCTCGATAGTTGATTTTGGACGAACCCAGCGCCGCATTGAACTATTCTTTGAGGCCCTGGCGAAGCAATTAACCAGCCGCGAAAATATTGAATAATGAGCAAGCAACTTACAGAGTCAAACAATTTATCAGAAGGCGACTAAACAAGCACCATCGCGTATTGCTTTCATCTTATTACAACAAACGCGATTTTCACAACCGCGCGGTACTCCACAATCTTGTTCTTTTCAACTTTTGCGGTGCAACGCTTTACATGAATGCTCTTGATGTTCCTGACAGTTTTAGCTGCTTCGTCAACAGCATTTTGAGCTGCCTCCATCCAGCCATTTGGTGAGCTTCCAATTAACTCGATTATTTTCACAACCATAAAATCCCCACCTCCACAAAAAATGAAGACTTCAAAACACATCAACCTTTCGGCAAAAAATAAAGCCTAACGGGTGAAATAATCGACACACACGCCATTGAAGATGAAGAGTTACTCTAGTATTTGCGCCCGTTTAAATGCGTACCACGCGACAAACAAAAACACAGAAATGTACGCAAACGCTACTGCTATAGATCTTGCCACAACAAGGCTAAGTGGCTCCGTGTAGAGATGCCTTATTTGAGGCGGCTGCCCCGGCTTGGTTGAGAACACGTCCATTCTGGTGACGTTAACTGTTGCTGATGGATAGAGCGCATAGTTAACAAGGTTGTAGCCTATGCTGTCCGTGCCTGTGGATATTGAATTTGATGATAGAGTAATATTCTGGATTGTAATGTTTGCGCCTCTTGAGGGCACATTCAGTGTTCCAGTTACGCCGCTTCCCGGGATATAATTGAGTATTTCAGGTTGGTTAGAGAAGGTGGAGACAATTGCTGTTGCGAAGCCAAACGCGATGAACAGGCTGAAGGCGCTGAGCGCAGCAATTAAGGAGTTTTTTGAGATGGCGCCGGCGGCTAAAACTATTGCAATCCAGATGAAGGTGCTGATAACGTTTCCTATAAGTGCGAGAGGTACCATGTGAAGGTTTTCTTGTGGCCCGTACACGATTATTCCGCCAATTGTGGAGTATGTGAAAAGCACTGCGTACGTTACCATGAGGATAATGAATGCAGCGCATAGTTTGCCAAGGAAAACCATTGTTCGGGAGACGGGTTTTGTTAGCAACGGGACGATTGTGCCGCTTTCAAATTCGCCTGAGATGCTGTTCATGACGGTTACGATTGCGAAAAGAAAGAATAGAAGGTTTCCAGCGCTGAAGGTAGCTGCAAAATCTGGATTCTGCTCAACGCCAAAAATGGCAGGCAACGCCAACTGCACGGTGACTAAGGCAAACGCGGCGATGACTAGGCCTATGAACTTTTTCTTTCGAATATTCCACAACATCTCGTATTTCACAACTGCCCAGAAACGAGTCCACCAGCTTGGGCTTGCTCTATTCGCCGTTTGTGTACTTGCGTTCATTGGGCTTCGTCTCCTTGCTGCTTGCTGATAAGTTTCATAAAGGCACTCTCCAGATTCTGCCGCTGCAGATTCATGGAAACTATGATGCCGCCGGCTTGTGTTATGGCTTGAGAAACTTGCGGTCGTACATCATCAAGTGTTTTCAAGTCTATGCTTAAAGCGTTATCGTTCTGTGTCACATCGGCGACGAAGGGCAACTTCTTTACCGCCTTAACAATTGCTTCAGAGAGCGTAGTTACTTCCACATGTAAGGTGGCGGGTCCCGAAAGTTTGCTTAATACGTTCTGCAGTGTATCGGAGATTAAGGCTTCTCCGCGGTTGATTATGGTAACATGCGTGCAGACTTGTTCAACCTCAAACAGCAGATGTGAAGAAAGAAAAACAGTTCTGTCTTCTTTAGCGATGGCTTTAACAAGTTCTCTTACTTCCACCATGCCGAGGGGGTCTAAACCGAGACTGGGCTCGTCTAAAATGACGAGTTCAGGGTTATTTAGCAACGCTTGCGCTATGCCTATTCGTTGCTGCATACCTTTACTGTATTTCCCTATCGGGTCGTTTTCTCTTCCTTTAAGCCCCACGAGTTCCACCAGTTTGGGGATTTGCTCTCTGCGTTCCTGCTTAGTCATGCCATACATTTCGCCATAAATGTCTAAGAGTTCAGACCCCTTCAAATGTTTGGGAAACTTGGGTAGCTCGGGCATATAGCCGATGCTTAATCGGGCGTCTGCTTGGTCGCCGTGTACCTCCTGCCCGAGAACTTTAACTGTGCCCTCGTTTGGTTTTAATAGGCCTACGAGAATTTTTATGGTTGTGGTTTTTCCAGCGCCGTTGGGGCCGAGAAAACCGTGGATTGTGTTTCGCTTAACTTTTAAGTTTAGCTTATTTACGGCGGTTAGTGAACCATATCTTTTGGTTAAGCCTATGGTTTCAATGGCGAAGTTCATTCGAGATTTTCCTCGACATGCTTATTTTGTCTGAGAACTTATAAGGGTTAGCCGCTTTGTTAGATAGCGTAATGGTTTTCGACTTTTAAAAGTCACGGGGTGTTAATTATGTGTTTATCGTGTGCGGAAGTGGGCTTTGAGCGAGGGAGCTTTTAGTCGTATTTTTTTAGTTTGATCATTTTTTTGTAGTTTTTCAGATCTTTTGAGACGTATTGGAGTAGGTATAGGTCTTCCATTGTTTTTTCGAATTTTATTAGTGCTTCGCTGAATTCGCGTTGTAGTGTTTTTTCTTTATCCATTGGTTTCAGCCTTTTTGTTTGTTCGATGCGGGTTGGAGGGCGTTGTCATTGTTTGTTGGCTGTCCAACTGCCAATCCGTCATCGAGGAGAAAGGAGAAGGCTTCGAGAACGGAAAAAATTCTGTTGGCTTGTTGGTTTAGCCTTCAACCTCTATTAGCCCTCCAAATTGCATCATAAGACTTAAGATATTATACGCTTATAAAAGCATTATGCATCATAAATAAACTATAAGCTACAAGCCTAACCTATAGCCAAAACGCCTTCCAAAATCTTCTGCTCAGAAACATCCAACTGCTTAGACAACCACATCTTCAAAAGAGACCCAAACTTGGGAAACTCGCCACTATACGTAACAATCTGGTTACCCTTAAGCGCATCAACCTGAAAAGTCTTCTCCGCTTCCTTAACCATAAAAGACACGGTCTGCGCCTGACAAGCCAAAGTCTGAAAATCCTCCCACTGCTTACACCTCAAAATCACAGGCGGACCATGCATAACGGGCACCTGCGCTTCCGGCGCCGCAGGCTTTTGCGCAGTAGAAGGCGCAGGCGCCTCACGAGGAGAAGTTGACAAATAGTTAATTAAACTATTTATCTCGTTTTGTAAGCCGTTTATTCTCTCCTCTATCTTCTCTACCTTTGAGCTTAATTCCCCTGTTTCGCCCAGAGATGATGCAACCGTGCCCAACTCATTTATCAGCTTATCCAAGTCCTTCTCATGTTCCTTGAGTACGTTCACTATAAAGTCTAACGCTTCTAACGCTTCGTCTTTGGATTGCGGCTTCTTGGACATCAGTTGCGCCCCTTCTCATTTTCAGCCTATTCAATATAGGCTTACCGTAAATAAACGTAGCGAATTCTCAAAACATATCCAAGTGAAGCCATAACCATACGTATTCCCAATATGCACAACGCTTCTACTACACCAGCTACACAAACAGAAAACAAATTTGATAGCCCTAAATTACGAAGGCTGCGAGCTGCGCTCTTTGGTTCGATTTGTATCTAAATATATGATGGTAAAATAGCACATAATCGAAATAAAACGAAAAGAATTCGATAATCTAACGACACACTATGTACACGGCGTTCAACGCCTACAATACTACACTAATACGGCGATAATGCTGTTTCTGCGAAAAACTGATAAAAAGAGCCCCGAGCCCACCTATCTTTGAATATGTAACAGCACTTATGAAAAAGTCCAGCTAAACATGTAGCGCATGCAGATAAAACGGCCTATCTGAATGCCACTTCTGCTTAAATTTCGTAGCCTGCTGCCTTAAGCTCCTTTATTATGCCAGTTTTTATCTCTTCCAATGACTCCTTGAAGCTTAAGTACACAATGCCCTGCATGTCAGAAGGCTGCTCAACTGGTTTTTTCAACAAGCAACAAACTCTGCTACGCCCAAGTTTTCCGACGAAATACCCAAACTCAAGAACCACGTTCTGTCGCGGGCGAGGATAAGCGGTTTTCAAGAACCTTCTGAGCCTTGCCGGTCTTGACCATTTGCTGCCCATCTCAACAAAACCACCCAAATCGTCTGGCGTTAGAATAACAAACGCGTAACCAACATCCGAGTAAGCCTCAAGCTTCTCCATCACCGTTTTGCCCCCACTAGGCTGCTCGCTAAGAACAACTGGCGTCAGCCCAAAATCAATAAGCATAGCCTTCAATTCGTTCAAAGGTTTCGTGTCTTTCCCATGCGAAATAAAAATTTCTTTCTTCGGAGTTAATGGTTTCTTTGGTTCGAGTGCAATTCCCATTCTGATTCAATCCAACCTCTAAAGCTGCTCCTGAGCAGATACATTCTAAATTTAAACAATGCATATCCTTTTAATGAGGAGTCCAAACGCACTTAATCGCGTCTTGTGCACAAGCTAACACGCACGGCGCCTTTCCGCTCTCAGGCTTGCATGGAGAGCACGTGTACTTTATCTTTCTCCGATGCTCCTCTGTCACCGCCGCCACAGTCTTGTCCTCCAAGTCAATCAGCATTGTTGCCAGTTCAAGGGCAGATTGCGGACAAGCCTTCACGCAATCACCACAGCCACTACACTTGTCAGAGTCAATGACAATATAATATTCACCTGAGCCGTCGCTGTAACCATAATGCGTGATAAAAGCCCGTCACCTCAGCTTTTCTGTTCTTTCTCGTAAAGCGCTTTAGCGAACAGCGCAGCGCCGATGGCTCCGGCAATCATGGGATCCAAACCGTTTTCCCGCCAATTAGGCATTGGAAGGCATTTGACGCCAAGTATCTTTTCTATCCTCGAGACTATGCCGATGTTTTTTGATTGCCCTCCAGTGATTACGAACTCTCTTTCAAGGCCGACACGCTTGACAAGATTGCTCATCCGTATAGCCATCGCATGTGTATAAGCGGCTAACACTTTCTCTTTAGACCAGCCCTTGCGTAGTAGGCTCATGGCTTCAGTTTTCGCGAAAGCCACGCATGTGCAACTCACAGGCGGCGGCTCCTCCTCCACATTCAGCGAGACTTCGCCTATCTTTTCAATAGGGATTTTCAGCAAGTCAGCGAAAACTTCCATGCCTCTGCCCGTGCCCGCCGCGCACTTGTCGTTCATCAAGAACGAGACAACTCTACCTGTTTCATCGCATCGAATGGCCTTTATGTCTTGACCGCCGACGTCCAGCACAGTTCGAACGCTGGGCCCCCAGATGTAGTTCGCACCTTTTGCATGACAGGCAATTTCCGTGATAGCCTTATTAGCCATAGGCACGTTGACACGGCCGTAGCCTGTGCCAACTATGTATTTAATGTCATCAAGCCGCAGGCCGGTGCCCTCCATAGCCCAGCTAAGCACTTTTTTGGCGCTGTCAGGACTGTTTGAGCCAGTGCGCATTACACCCCAAGAGTAGACATCGCCGTCAATCATTATAGCTGCTTTGGAGCCGACTGAGCCGACGTCAATGCCTGCTGTGATTATATCCTTGTTTCGCCATTTCTTTTCCGAGAAAACCCTACGGTACTCCTGCCATCGCCAATATTCCACATCATCTTTTCTCGGTGCTTCTTCCATTTTTCTACACCTTTTTGGCGCGATTAACAGCGATAAGCGCGGCGCCTAAAGCGCCAGCATACTCGGGGTGTTCAGGTATTAGTAACTCAATGCCAAGCTTCCTTTTTAACGATGCGACAAAACCAACATCTTTTGCGACGCCGCCAACCAGCACAACATCAGGAGTTATTCCCAGCCTATGAACCATGGAGGAGACGCGGTCAGCCATGGCATCAAATATGGCTCTTGCAATCTCGGGTTTTGATTCTTGCCTATGAATTAAGCTAACCACGTCTGATTCTCCGAAGATAACACATGAAGCGTTAATCGAGCTTGCGCGCTCGGCTTTAAGTGAAAGCGGACCCATCTCTTCTAATTTTACCTCTAAGGCTCGGGCCATGGCCTCGATGAAGGTACCCGCGCCAGCCGCGCATCGCTCATTAACCACAAAGTCCACCATAATTCCTTTATTGTCACATTTCACCGCTCTTGCTTCTTCAGCGCCCACATCTACCACGGTTCGCGCGGTTGGAAAAAGGTAAACCCCCGCTTTTGCGTCAGCGCCCATCATGCTGACGGTGCTGTGAGCGTTAGGTGCCAAGTCCATGCCTGAACCAGTGGCAGTAACATGAAGCACATCGCTGCTTGAAATGCCCGCTTGCTTCAGCGCTTCGTCGAAGGCTTGTTCAGCGGCTTTAGCCGGATCAAATCCGGAAAAAGCTTTGCCGCGGGACACTACTGTGCCGTCTTTTAAGATGACTACTTTCACGCTTTGAGTGCCTAAGTCTATTCCAGCCGTTATCATCAACTACACCTCTATATATCAACTCTTGCGGTAAGCATCTCCAAGAAGGCTTCAACTCTTGTTTTCAGCGGGCCAACATCTTCCCGCGTGTATTCAGTGTCCAAATAATAAACGGGAACGCGCATGCGATCTAGAGTTTTCTTGACGCGCATATACTCCATAGCGTAGAGCATACAGCCACGGACTACATAGTAGATTACGCCGCTGACTTTCCAATCCTTAACCTTGTTCAATATCCAGTTGACTCTGTCTTTATTTCCGTCAACAGAAGTGAAGCAGGGGCAAGTGGACGCCATCATATACCGCTCGCCTATGGCATTAAGCATGTCATCCATCGTCCATTCATCTACACCAACAGGGTCGTAGAGAAGTCTTTCGCCTGAGCAAAGCTCATCGGCAACGAGAACACCCTGAGGATTAGCTTCCTCGATAATTGACGGAAGCTTCCAATTGTCAGGCCATATCATCGGTGTGCCAGTAACCATAACTCTTGGCGTATCCGGCGGACATGCCCAGTTCTTCTGGCGAGCGCGTTCTTCAAGCTCAGCGCATAATGCTTCAGTCTTTTCAGTCCACCGCTTTATGTCGTCCCACATGTATGTTTGATTAACCAGCATGGCATCTCGTCCCATAATAACGGGATTACCCTTTCGTATTTCCTGTAGTCTGCGGAAAGCCTTTGTTGCCCTCTGAGTAAGTTCTATAGCAGATTTCAACTTGCTTCTAGTTATTCTATTTCCCGTTAATTCTTCGATATGCTTTATTAAAGTCCTCATTTCCTCTCTCCAGAAGCCCAAAGATTGCGAGGTATCCTTGAGCCGCGGTACCGCCATGGTCCAGACGGGCTTGTAATCGCTTAGGATTTCGCTTAATTTAGTCATGCCATCACAGGTTAACCCGCTTATCAAAGCGTCGCTTAGCTCAAGATAAGGCGACAAACCGATCATTTTTGCGCCTATAGTTGACCGCACCATCGGGCAAACTTCAACGGGCACAACTCGGTCGCCAAGCTTCGCCGCATCATACCAGCCAGAGTTGACGCGGACTGGAATTGCATCCGCAGCCAGAATCAGCTCTATAGGTGCGAACAAGCACATGTAGCCTATGACTTTTTTTCCGCCTTCTTTAGCTGCAAGAAGCTCCTTTTCTCGCTTCTCAAAATCTGCTATCTCATCGAAGTACCGCATGGATTTGGGACGATTTTTGTCCGTTCTCTGCATTCTTTCAATGTATTCAGCAGTTATTTTTTTGGAAATAGCTCTGATAGTGGCTTTTAAATCTTCAATTTCCTTTGGGGAAATATCAAGCATGTATTTCTTTTCTTCAATGGGTTCTTTCATTGCATTCTCACTCGACTTTTGATGGTTCTAGCCAATTTCGAGACTTAAACACGGTTTTTCTGCCAAAGTTTACTTTCAAACAGTCCTCATAAGGACACATTTCAACACATCGCGTACATAACATGCACATTGAAGTCATAATTTTTCCGCCTTTCTGATCATAGACATCCGTAACTTGAACAGGGCAGACACGTTTACAGATTCCACATTTAGTGCATTTTACTTCATCCTTATTAATATGAAGCAGAGGCGCCCACTTAAAACCTCTGAACCTGTTTATGACGGCAATTGAGGAACCTGTTGGGCAAAATCGGCACCAGACGCGTCGCAGAAAGAATGAGCCGATAACAGTCAGAGCCACGAAGACCCAGGCCATAATGGTAGTGAAAACTTCTATGGATAAGAATTTGGAATAGTATATTACTTCTTGAACGTAGGGATAGCTAAAATATACACCACTGATTTCCAAAGGTCCCTTCCAAGGCACAATAAGCGGTATGACAGGCCCAAGCAGGATTCGCCAAGGCTCAAAAGGACCGGCTAAAACTAGCGCCATAAGCGTAAGAGACTCCGCAGGCGGCGGATCAATTACATTGAGAACAGCCGGTATTATTAAAAAGAAGAGCAGCAGCACATAGCGGAATTGGTGTAGAAACTTGTTTAATTTATCTGGGAGATTCCGATAACGTATTTTGAGGCCTTTACGGATTAGAGTAATTGCATCCATGTATAAACCGAACGGGCAAAGCCAGCCACAGAAGAAACGCCCCAAAACAAGAGGCAAAACCAGAATAACAATTAACACAATAAGTTGCCATACAGGGTAGGTAAACAAGTAGAAAACTGAGACCATGGCGACTACTTGAATAAGAAAACGTAGGTAAGTTACTCTAGTTGCCAAATTCTTTTTCCATATAAGAATAACCAAAATTCCCGCCAACGTTAATCCTGCAAGAACCGTTAACTTCAATATTTCTTCGATAAACTCCATAATCATTCTTGTTCCACCTTAACAAAGTGGTAAAAGCCTACAAAAAGGAAACAAAGTACGGTATAGACAATTATTTTCAAATGAGGCGAGGTATTGTTGGGTAAATTCAATCACCAATATATATTTGAAATCAAATTTTAAAGATAGAAATAAAGAACTGTAACATTTAAACGTTACACAAAATTGTGAAATAATAAACCCATAAAAAACTAACAAGCCAAAAACACACTCGCGCCTTCATATTTGCCGCATATTAGCAATTCAATGCAGAAACCTATAGAGGGGCTATCACCATTGACGCTTGCTAAGGTTGCATTGAAAAACAAGCATGTGCTACGTTTTTAGCGCTGGATTATCTTAATGCCCAAAAAATGCTGTATATGCCGTATTCAATAGCGGAGCATCTGTGATTTAAGCTAAATGTTTTTATTAGCGTGTGAAACTTAACTTCGACCCGTCAAAACAAAGGATGATGTTGTGATGACCTTACAAAAAGGCGATTTCGTACTAATCAATTACACAGCTAAAGTGAAAGAAACTAACGAAGTTTTCGAAACAACAAGCGAAGAAACTGCCAAGAAAGAGAAGCTCTACAAGGAAGGCGAAATATACGAGCCGAAACTCGTAGTTGTTGGCGAAGGGTGGGTGCTTAAAACGCTGGATGAAAGCCTAATGAATATGGAAGTAGGCAAAGCCGCTACCGTGGAGATCCCCCCTGAAAAAGCCTTCGGGCAGAGAGATCCTGAAAAAATCAGGCGTGTTCCACTGAAGCAGTTAACAGCGAAGGGAGAAACGCCAGCCATCGGAATGCGCGTTGAATACAACGGAAAAATGGCTACTGTGCGCTCAATCGGCGCTGGACGAGTGCTCCTAGACTTTAATCCGCCCCTAGCGGGAAAAACACTTGTCTACGACGTCACGGTTAGCAAAAAACTCGAAACTAAAGAAGAGAAAATCGCAGCGTTAATTCACCGCAGAATCCCCGTTGTGGACTCGGAAAAATTCAAATTCGCCATCCAAGAAAAAACCTTAACAATAGAGATGCCTGAAGACACATTCTACCTCGAGGGAATTCAGATTGCAAAAAGAGGCATCGCCATGGACATGCAGCGATTCCTATCCGAACTAGCCGAAGTAAAATTTGTTGAAACCTTCAAAATTGAGCCGAAAACCGTCGCTAAACCCGAAGCCAAAACCGAGGCAAAAACAGAAACAAAAAGTTAAACTCTCTTTTTTATTAGAAACCTCAGGATAGAATTCAGCTAATTATTCCAGTTATTTCCGCTATTTTTTCGCATGCTTCCCGATCTAACTTCAGCTTATGGAAAATAGTGTATCTCTCAGGCCGTATAGACGCGGCTATTTCCAAAGCCTTAACCACATCCTCGTCTTTCACGCCTAACTCGCTTGCCGTTGTAGGCGCACCTATCCGCTTGAGCGTGTCTCTGATTCTTTTCCAATTTGCCTTGTGAAGATAAGCAGCCAAAATTGAACCCACACCGCACTGCTCACCATGCATGCCATGCGGACACTTCACCATGTCTAGAGCGTGGCTAAACAGATGCTCAGAGCCGCTGCATGGACGACTGCTACCTGCGATGCTCATCGCTACCCCGCAGCTTATCAACGCCTCCAAAAGTACCCTTAAGCCTTCATCATTCCCAGGCTTTATCAGCTCAGCGTTCTTCATTACTAATCTGGCGCTCATAAGGGCCAAGCTAGCCGCGTACTCTCCGTAATACTCGCCTTTTTCAACATGCGCCAGCTGCCAATCCTTAACGGCGGTTAACTTTGCGATTACGTCGCCGCATCCGCTTATGACGGAGCGCCACGGCGCCTGTGCAATCACTTCTGTATCTGCAATTATCGCCAGAGGAGCCTGCGCCATAATCGAGTAGGGCTTGTCTGCGCCTTTGACGGAGGCCAATGGACTTGCGACGCCATCATGAGAAAGGGTGGTGGGCACGCTGATAAACGGGATGCCTTGATTGCTTGCACTCAATTTTGCAACATCGATTTTGGTTCCGCCGCCCACGCCGATTACTACACGAGGCTTCCACGCTTTTATTCTCTCCTCGACCAAGGCCACATCCTTTATTGTTGCGGTTTCAACCAGAAGCACATCCACAATCATGCCCGCTTGAGCGAGGAGGTCTCGAACGCGTGCTCCCGCTATCTCGTAGCTTTTTGCGCCGGCGATTATTAGGGCGGAGCCGCTTAAGCCAAGCCTTTGCACGGCTTCCTTGATGCGGGCCAAATTGCTTTTTCCAACGATAACCTCTCGTGGAAGTTGCATGTAATGATACGGCGAAGACAAGTCAACCACTTAATTGTGTATTGATAAATTCGCTGGATGAAGGTTTAAAGTTTTTGAATTATTGCCAATTCCAGCGCCTAAAAAAGCAGTTTAAAGCTATGCAAAAGCTTAAACACACTTTGCACTCTTGATATTGAATTGATCAACCTTTAGATAACTTACTGCAGACATAAACTGTTGACTGAGTGTGTGAATTCGGTGGCTACGCCTGAAAATGTTGAAGATCAGCTTAACGCTACTGCCTTCTATACGTATGTCTATCTGGTTAAAGCTGGAAAGCCCGTTGGACCAAGAGAAGTGATGCGCGGTGCAAACCTCACAAGCCCAAGTGTGGCATATAGAAATTTACAGAAACTAATTGACCTAGGCTTAGTGCTAAAAGATGAATATGGCAATTATGTTGCAAAAGAAAAGGTAGGGCTTAAGGGTCACGTGTGGCTAGGAAAAACTCTCATTCCACGTTTTGTACTTTTCGGGTTCATTTTTCTGGGCATCCTAATTACAGAAATTGCAATACTGATTCCCCACTTGTTTTTTAGAACATCCATTGAAGGCTCTTTCTGGCTTCTAACCATAATAACAATTACTGCCGCAGCAATTTTTCTCATAGAAGGCGCGCGATTTAGGAAACAAGGGAAATAACCTCTCTTTTATTGTTGCGGTTGTTCCAGCATTGGAACATCTTGTTCCCTAATTAGAACTAAATAGCCGGTGAGCCAATTTAATAGCAGAAAAGGGGCAGGTTCCAATGGGGAAATGGCTTCGGGAATACATTGGTTCCCTCGAGTTCTGGATTTTCATTGTAGTCTGCGCTTATTTCGGCTATGCCCTTTACTTTCTGATATACGGCTTGGGCTTCAGCATACAATTAGCATCAGACACCTACGTTTACAACTTAATATCTCAGAATCCCTGGTGGTGGGCAATTCTATACTATGGCAGCGAAAGCGTTTCAGGCGCATTGGGCCTGTTTCTTCGAGTGATAGGTGGATTTTTCGCTCTACATGCTGCTTTCCTCTTCTGGAGGAAGAAAGAGGCGGCACTACCATTGATTAAGCGGAACGCAAGCATCGCTTTGCTTATGGAAGCAGCCTTTTACCTTTCGTTTATTCCTTCAGTAATCGCAGCTTTCGCATACAATTTATCAACCGAGCAACTGTTCTACTTTGATCACACGCCAGAGCCGCTTCTACTTTACGGCACAGCTATACCTTGCCTCGCCATGGTGCTGGTTATTCCCCCGCCTCTGCTGAAGTTGAGAGAAAAAATCATGCGGCACGCGCCATATCCGGATGTCATGAAGTGGAGTTGCCTCTCCTGCGTCGCCTACTTGTTTGCGGCTTTCTGGTTTAACTATTCCATGCTGTGGGCAGCAGCTATGGTGCCGTATCCACATGCGCAGGGCAAATACGAATTTGGCGCGGATTTCCTGTTTCAGCCGGTAAACTTTGCAAGTTTCGCAGCAACGGTTTTTGGGCTTTTCTTGATAGCTACATCCGCTCTGGCGACAACTTTACCCGCCATCAAGAAGCAGCCCGCCAAACTAAGTCTCGACCGCATAGGCGCAGTAATCACAGCTTTTAGCGGCTACTTCATATTCAACACAATCAGCTATTTCCTTACCGGAGGCTATGAAGCTCACCCAAGCGTTTGGTATGAAGTGATAGGCCCATTTCATAATCCCAATTTGTGGTGTGCCGCATTTATTTTCCTAGGCCCCGTAGTGATGCTTCGCGGCAAAATCAAAAAAGAATGAACTGGGCACGTACTTCCTCCTTTTTTGGGCTACGCGAAAATTTTGGGCTAAGCCTTAAAAGCTGCTTTCTGCCTTACTTTTCCATCACAAACGCGTGATAAGCTATGGTAGATGTTTGGCTTCCCTACGGGAAAAGCGAGGTATGCGCCAGAATTCCCGCACGAAATTTTCTCGGCTCAATAGAACCCAAAGAGCAGGCTGGCGTGCCTGATGCTAGGGCGGAAATAGAGCGAGCCTTAAGAGAACCTATCGGCTCTAAGCGGCTAAGCGAAATCGCCAAGCCAGAGCATAAAGTTGCCATAGTAGTGGATGACTTCACAAGAAGCACGCCCAGCCACGCTATGATTCTGCCGGTGCTGGCGGAGTTGAACGCGGCTGGAGTTAAAGACGAGAATGTTACGGTAATCTTTGGCTGCGGCACCCACAGGGCTGTTAAACCCGAAGAAGCCGCGAGTTTGCTTGGCGAAGAAGCGCTTAAGCGCGTGAAAACCATTAGCCACGACTGCAAGGCGCCAGATTTAGTGTACGTGGGCAAAACCAAGACGCATGACAACAAGGTTTACTTGAACCGCGTTTTTGCAGAGGCAGACGTCAAAGTGCTCTTGGGCGATGTGGGCTTTCACTATTACGCAGGCTACGGTGGCGGACGCAAAAGCGTTTTGCCCGCAGTGGCAGGCGAGGAAACCATTAGGCACAATCACGCGATGCTTTTGCATGCCAGCGCGCGCACTGGCGTTTTGGAGGGTAATCCTGTTCATGAAGATATGACTGAAGCGGCAAGGCTGGCGAAAGTAGACTTCATCTTGAACGTTGTAACCAACAGTAAAGACGAAATTGTAAAGGCGTTCGCGGGCGATTTAGAGCAAGCGTTTAACGAGGCAGTTAAGCTTGTTGACGAAATGTACCGTGTGCCGGTGGATCAAAGAGCTGACATTGCGGTTGTCAGCGCCGGAGGCTACCCCGCAGACATAGATCTTTATCAAGCGTATAAGGCTGTGGATAATGCTTTAGATATTGTTAAACGAAATGGTGTAATAATCCTAGTAGCTGAGTGCGCTGAGGGACATGGAAACGCGGTTTTTTATGATTGGATGATGCGGTTAGGGGATTTAAAGAAAGTTGAACGCGAGATTAAGCATAACTTTGTCATGGGTGGGCATAAATCGTACTATCTTCTAAGGGCGTTACAGCGCCACCAGATAATCTTGGTGTCTTCATTGCCTGATTACTACGCCACAAACATCTTCAAGTTGAAAACTGCGCGGGCGGTTAATGACGCGTTAAGCGAAGCGTTGAGGCTGGCGGGTTCAGCTGCCAAGGTGTGGGTTATGCCCTACGGCGCATTTACGCTGCCAGAAGTCAAATCAATTAACGGGTAAAGTAGGCTAACAAGTTACAGAAAAATCTTTTTTATGATGCAAAACAGTCCGTGGGGAAGTTTTACAGTGAACTCTTCTAATTGTACTATTGGTTACTGTTGTTTAATCTAGAAAATCATTAAATGTAATGACGGCTGAAGCGTAAGATTTAAGTTTGATTGGGATTTTCTCGTTTAAGAAGGCGAAATGATGCAGCAGACGTTTAAGTTGCGCAAATTTGCGCCAAACGACTTGCAAAGCGTAATGCAAATTAACCGCTTATGCTTGCCCGAGAACTACACCGACTTCTTCTTCATTGACTTATATCAGCGTTTCCCTGAAACCTTCCTTGTAGCAGAGGAAAACGGGAAAATAATCGGCTACATAATGTGCCGCATCGAAGTTGGCCTATCAAACTTCGGCTTAGGCGGATTAATAAGAAAAGGACATGTAGTCTCAATTGCGGTTTTGCCTGAGGGCCGGCGTAAAGGCGTGGCGCAGGCGCTGATGACCGCAGCTATGGAGGGAATGCGCTATTACAAGGCGAAGCAATGCTACTTGGAAGTAAGAGTAACAAACACTGCAGGCATCTCACTTTACAAGAAACTCGGTTTCGAAGTCAGTCGAATAATTGAGGGGTATTACTCGGACGGCGAAAACGCCTACCTAATGACGAAAAAACTATAATCAAAACAACCTCATATTTTCGAGAAACACCAAGCAATGCCTAACTTTCGCTTTTTTCAATTTCAAGCCAAATCTCCACGCGCCCTTTCGCAAGATGCCGCTAAAACAATACCGTTTAGGCAAGTAACAAATTCCTGCGCTTGTTTCCGTTTCAATTTTGCACGAAAGAAAAATATAGTTTAAAGTTGCCCTTACTTTTATGCCCACAGATCCGACAGTGTTCATACTTTTCCAAGTTGGGTTACTAATTGTTGTCGCCTCACTTTGCTCCGGGCTATTCAGGAAACTCAAGCTTCCAAGCGTTATCGGCGCCATACTCGTCGGCCTCTTTATAGGCGGCCCAGGCGGATTGGGGCTTGTAAGAGATGTCACTGTTATCAATGTACTCGCAAGTTTAGGCGTCATCTTGATACTTTTTACCACGGGATTAGAGTTTGATGCCGCCTCATTCTTGAAAGTCGGCAAAACAGCCTTCCTCATCACCACGACAGGCGTTATCCTCTCGATATTATTAGGTTATGGTATAGGATTAGCTTTGGGTTTCTCATGGCAGGCTTCGCTTCTTTTAGGCGCTGTTTTGGCGCCTAGTGGAACAAGCGTAATAGCAGCGATGCTCAGTTATGAAGGCATAGTTGAAACAAAAATTGGAGCCACCTTACTTACTGCATGTGTATTAGACGATATCGAGTCTATCCTATTACTGACAATAGTTCTAAGCGCGCTTGGCATGGGTACAATTTCAGCAATAAATGCGCTAAGCATCGGCGTTGTTGCCACATTGTTTATTCTCGTATCCATTTATGTCGGCAGCAAAATTTTGCCTTTTGTAATCAAGAAACTGCAAGGTTTAGTCTCCGATGAAGTTCTCTTCATTACACTCCTCGGTTTAGGTTTAATGTTAGCCTTCGCCGCGACATTGTTTGGCTTATCTGCTATAACAGGCGCTTTCATAATGGGCGCGATAATTCCCTACCCAAGAATAGGCGAAAAACTTGCAGAAAAAATCTCTATGATGAAAGAACTATTCGCCGCCATATTCTTCACTAGCATAGGACTCGCAATTAACCCAGGAAGTATGCTGATCTTTCTTCCAGCAGGCTTAATTATTCTTGGAATAGCCCTCCTTGCTCGGATGACTGGCGGCTTAATCGGCGGCCGCTTAGCTGGCTTCAAAGGCAAGACATTGTGGGCGATAACTGCTGGACTTGCTGTAAGAGCGGAAATGTCCTTCATAATTGCTTATGAAGGAGTAGCCATGGGCATATTGGCTGCAGATTTCTTGACTCTAACGGCAATCGCGGTAATCGGATCCATGATAGTTATTATCCCGCTTTTTTCAAAACTCATTAAAAACAATCAAGACTTGGAAAAATAGCATCGCGCATTTTGAAAAATGCCCTTTTGGCAAAAAATAGCACACGTGAATGGAGACTCCATATTTTATTGTAGAAATCGTTATAGGCAGCCGCGTAAGCTAACGTTAAAGCTAGGAGCACACAAACCATGTCACATCGGATAGCATTAATGGGACAAAGAAAAAGAATCGCCCTTATAGCACACGATAACAAGAAAGCAGATCTACTTGAATGGGTCAAGTTTAACAAGGGCACCCTTCTTAAGCATGAGCTTTACGCTACAGGAACCACGGGCAAACTTTTGGAGCAAGAATTAGGTTCAAAAATCACCATCTTCGAGAGCGGCCCGTTGGGAGGTGACCAGCAGATAGGCGCACGCATAGCCGAAGGCTCCATCGACTTCCTGATTTTCTTCTGGGATCCGCTGTCGCCTCTGCCGCATGACCCTGACGTGAAGGCTTTATTGCGCATTGCTGTGGTGTGGAACATACCCATAGCTTGCAACCGAGCTTCCGCCGACTTCTTGATATCGTCGCCGCTGATGCAGCAGGAATATCCGCGCATCTTACCCGACTACGAAGGCTATAAGCAGCGATTCAAAAACCAGTAGTGACTAATGTACCTTTGATGTAGGGCACAAACTCCCTAATATGCTCAATCGACACTTTGCCAAGTTTTTCACGTTGCTCCTTCGGCAGCTTTGCCATTAAAGCCTGCAGAATCTGCTTAAGAAACTCTTTGTCTGACGAATCTCCTGGCACAACAGTGACGTAGACGTTTGTTTTTGCTTTAACAGCATCTAAGGGACCACCCACAAACGTCACTTTGCCGTCTTTTTCAATCACGCCAACAGCTACTCTAAGCGGTACGCCTCGCATCCAGTTACGTTTGCCACTCACTGCAAAGGCGCCATGAGGCACGTACTCGCCTGAAGGGCCACTTTTGCTTAATTGGCTGGGCTTAACCCAGTAAACATCCGCTGAACCAGCACCTTCGCGCCAAGCTCTGGAGAACGCAGCCGCGTACTCGCCAGCCTCACGCAACGCCTGCTCACTCGGAGCTTTGCCTTCAGCTTTAACAACCACAAACGGGGCGCCTGCAACATCAGCGTGGAAAACAACGTCATCAGCCCCAGCGTACTTCTTAACAAGCACTTCGTTGCTGACCGCATCTTTGCCTGCCACCACCAAGAACCCGTCAGAAGATCTGAACCAGCGGAACTTTTCATACCATTCTTTGCGCTTCACTTTACGCTTAACAAGCTCTTCCATGACTTCCATGGGCTTAACAGTTTTCAGCGTCTCCACTTCGCGTTGGCGTTGCTCAATTTCAGCCAACTTTCTGCGAGACTCTTCTAAGGCGGTCAAGGCGCCAGCGGCTTTCTGCTTAGCTTTTTTCCCCCGCTCATAGTATTCAGCAGCATTCTCAAACAATGTTCTGCGCAGGTTTAGGCTGAAACGCAAGTTATCAATGCAAACGTTAACAGCAAGATTTCGCGCATCAAAAGATTCTATGAAAGCTTCTGGCGTTCTACTCGAACCTTTAGCAGCTAAAACTTCCGAAATAAGCTCTTTCCAATCTTTCCCTTCCCTTTTTGCTGCTGTGAATTTGTCAAGAAGGCTTTGGAGTTCGCTTGAATGCGCATAAATAACGTCGCCGATGTGTCTGTCGCGTTCCGCTTTCGCTTCATCTTCACGCAAAGCGCGCTCCTGCTCAGCAATTACGCGCCTAAGTCTCTCCGCTTCTTGCCTCAGCTTGTCAACTTCAATGCTGGCAGCTGCCTGCTCAGCAGCTTTAACTTTCAGGTAAAACTCATCCAAGGCTTCATTAAAGCTGCTGTAAAGCTGACGCCTAAACGCTTCGTAACGTTTAAGCTTGAACGGCACAGCGTCCAGAAAACTGTCATCTTCAGCCAAAACTATGTGGGGCTCCGTCTTGAAGCTGGAAATGGCTGAAAGGAAATTTTGAAGGCCGTCGTATATAGCGCCAATCTCGGAATCCGTTAAGTCATCGCACTTTCTGGTTTTTTCAACATTAGCCCTGAGTAGGATTTCTTCCGCGTAAACTCCGCCTACGCCGAGAAAACGTGCTATTGCTCTAACAACTTCCACATCTCCAAAACCCCTCAAAGCCAGCTCCAACTCATCTCTTGCCACTTTAAATGGGTTCTTGCCGCTTGAAGGTGGAAACTGGAAAACCTCGTTGCGGAGGATGTTGCGGTCGCGCATGCGCTTGAAAATCAAAGCTTGCAGTATCTCGCCTTTTTCTCCTGTCAGGATGATGTTGCCTTCGCCAAAAAGCTCCAAAATAAGCCGCATCAAGCCCGTCTTGATCTTAAAGTAAACAGTGACTATTCTTTCAAATTCGTGCTGTTCTACGTTGGCTATCCAAGCACCGCGTAGATGCTTCCGCAGAGCCATGCAGAACGCCGGCGGAACCTGAGGCGGCTCAAAAGCGTAAGAGGTTAAATGAAGTCTTTCGCCTGCTTCAGCGATTAGGCGTAGCGGCGGCTGGTCTGTTTTATGCAGCTTAAACAGCAGCGTTTTGGCGTCAAGCTGGTAAATGTTGTTAACTCGCGCGTTTACTATGGCATTTTTAAGCTCGTTAACTACGACGGCAACGTCAAAGCTTGAGAATTCCTTTTTACGCAAAGAGCCCAACTCACCATAATCTGAAGGCTATATGCACAAACTGTAAGATAAATTCGCTGATAGAAACCAGCCAGTTCGCGGTAGCATATAAGAAATTTTGTGAAGGCTAATCCAGTTTTGGTTCTATTGGGAGGGTTATTGTGAAGGTTGTTCCCTTGTTTGGTTCGCTTTCCACGGTGATGGTGCCTCCGTGAGCCTCGACTATGCGCTTGCAGATTGATAGCCCTAAACCCATGCCCCGTGCTTTCGTGGTAAAAAGTGGCTCGAAGAGTCGACTAAGGTTCTCCTCGGAGATACCCACGCCTGTGTCAGTGAAGACAAATTTTACTTCGCCATTATATTTTTCGCTAGTTATTGTTAGTTTTCCGCCGTTAGGCATAGCGTCAACGGCATTTCTAATCAGATTGATGAATACCCTTTTCATCTTGTCTACGTCAACCTCGATTTTCAGATTGTCTTGTGTAGAGTCGATTAGCTGTATGTTTTTTGGAAAAGCAATATGCGATAACGCTTCAGTGACCAACAGTTTAGGAGTGGTTTTACTTATGTCCAACCTAATTGCTGTTGAATATTCAAGCAGGTCGTTGATGATTTTGTTTGAGTATTGAACATCCTTCTCGATTATTTCAAGCATTTCATGTCCTTTCTCGTCCAGAAGTGAACCATATCTTCGCTTAAGATACTGAGCGGCGCCTGAAATTCCAGTCAACGGATTCCGTAAATCATGACCAACCATCGCAGCTAGTGTTCTTATGGCTTTGATTCGTTCGTTCATCGTGTTTTCTATTGCCTCTGCCAAAAGAGCAACCTCATCTTTATCGGTCCATGAGAGGTGCTCAGAAAGATTGCCGTTTTTTCCCAATTGTTTTACGTTAGTAGCAAGCCGCTCTATTCGAGATAAAACGCCTCTGTCAATAATTAAAGTGGCTATTATTACAATGGCAATTATTGAAATAGCCAAGTTTGCAACAAAGAAGAGTATGCTATTCAAAGCTTGCTTATAGAAGTCACGCGGAGTATCAACTCTCATTGTAAGTGCAAAGTTGCCATAGACATCTTTTATGACGGCACATCCTTCAATGTAATCTGCGCTTATGGGGCTAGAGTAAATTGGCACATCCTCGAAGAATGTGGATGAATGTAATGATTGGAATTCTATCTTGCTTTCCGAGTTATTGAAAGAGGTAACAGACAACGGAAGAAAAATCGATTCTGACAACTTTTTAACTGCCGCGTCGTCGAGAAAACGGCCTATAATCAAAGCTTCTCGAATCGGGCCTTCACGTTGGCTTGTCAATATTGGGTGAGAAGCGATTAGCAGAGGAGTTTCTTTCAAATGAACTATACCTGTTATGCAATTTTCTGGGTCAGTGTGATTCCAGAGAAGCCCGTTGACAGATAGCAAATTTACAAACTCTTGCGGAATAGGCATTTCGCTTGAATCGGTAATATTGTAGGCCTTCCCGTAGACTATGTCCCCTTGTGAATTTATAAAAATCATCATGTTAACTTCTAAATTCGCGAAGGTTTCGTTAACAAGATTTGATTTTTTAAAGTCTTCATTTGCATCCTGTATGAACCTGTACGTGTCATCCCATGCAGCCCAGTCACGCACTGTATTATCCAGCTCAGACAGCACCTTTGCTAAAGCGCTGAGACCGCGCTTAACGTTCGCCTCAGCCAGCTGGGCTTCCATTGATGCAAAACTATCTAGTAGAATAAATTTAGCACCAACAAGCATTATCACAATAATAACTATTGGCGCAATCGTCATCGAAAACATTGTTTTCCTACGTAAGTTCATGAATTATTCGCCATTATTTAATCTATAATCCCACTTGATGGGAGCCTCCAAGCACTCAGCATTCTCGGTTATTAACTATTTTATAAAACGCTTATGAACCTTAGATAAATATTACAGCGCATCATGCACTTGAGGCGCTCTAAGCCCGGCAGCCAGAAATGATTTATGAAATAGACACCTTTTAATGTAGGTTCAAAAATATAGAGTCTGAAAGGACTGATGTTAAATGAAACCATTGGCAATAATCTATTGGACTAGGCTGACGTTAGGCATAGTAGCTGCTTTAATCAGCGCGTTTGTAGCCACAATGCAAAATGCAACCGCCTTGACCACATTCACAAACGGTGTAACAATAGCTTTACTAGTTTACTTAATATCATACTACTTGATTAAAGCTAAATTCTATAATAAAGTAGAGAAACAAACAAAACTCATGACTATGGGTATAGGAATATACTTCATTTCATGGATAGTTTTCTTTATACTAACTTACTCCATTATGAGCGGACAGCTTTAGCCACTAGCAAGTTTATGCCTTTTTATCTCCCTGCAAAAAATTTGCAATTGTAGCCTGGTTCTTATCACTTTTCAATGTCTCTATTTTCGTCTTTTCAGTACCAGTACTGTCACTGCTCTGCGCGAGTGAAATATTCATTCGGCTTAGAATACGCATGCAGTCAGCCCAAGCTGAGAAGTAACCGCGATCAAAATCGCCGTGAAGCCCATTTCGCATATGGTCCAGAAATTCTCGTCTATACTTGTGAAGTGCTTCAGTGTCGCTTAAATCAAGTTTTGAAAGGAAAGCATACGAGTCATCGTTGTTTTTCTTTGAGAGATACATGCCATATAACGCTCTGAAGTAGCCTCTGTTCCATTCTGTCTTCTGCATTTTCTGTTTAAGCCGTTCCAGCTCCCGCGCCGCTTCTGTGAACTGCCTATTAACCAGAAGCTGGAAGTACCTGGTGACTAAGGCTTGAGGGATAGGCATTTTTAATGATCACGGTGCTTGCTTGTTTTTTCCTCTTCCGAGGCGTCTTCTATACCGTTTTCGGTTACTTTAAAGATTTCCTCGCCCTCAGGCAAATATGGACTTGACACCAGCCGAGCAATGCGTACTGGACCACGCGAGGCTCTCCGTAGATAAAGGCGCGTGTGGCTTGTATGCCCAACGATGTGGCCGCCTATGGGGTGAATTGCATCGCCGAAAAATACATCTGGTTTAGCCATAACCTGGTTAGTTACAACAGCCACAGCGTTGAATGCTCTTGCTAGGCCGAGGAGTTTATGCATGTGCTTATTCAGCTTCTGTTGCCTGCTTGCAAGCATTTCCCGTCCGATGTATTCGCTTCTGAAGTGGGCTGTTAGAGAGTCTATGATTATCAGTTTAATATTATTGGCCTTGATAACTTCGTCAGCGTTTTCCAGTAGAAACATCTGGTGATCCGAGGTGTATGCTTCAGCGTAAATGATGTTCTTAACTACTTGCTCAGGATCAAGTCCCAAATGCTTCGACATTTGTACAATACGTTCAAGTCTAAAAGTATTCTCCGTATCTACATACAACGCGCCGCCATTGAGCCCGCCACGCTCGGGGGGTAACTGAACGTTCACGCACAGTTGGTGACAGATTTGGCTTTTTCCACTGCCATATTCACCATAGAACTCAGTGATAGTTTGGGTTTCCAAACCACCATCTAGAATCCTGTCCAAAGCCTTGCTACCAGTGGTTAGCCGCAAAACGTTCTGGCGCATCTTTAGAAGCTCGTCTGCACGCACAAAAGAGAAGCCAATGGCAGAGCGCGCGGCTTCTATCATAGAGAACGCCTTTTTTTCGCCGACGCCGATAGGTTCAAGTTCACGCGCAGTAGCCATAGCCAACGACTCAACCGTATGATAGCCGAGGTCGCGCAGTTTTTGGGCTGTAGCAGGACCGACACCAGGCAAATCTTCTATAAACTCGTACTTTTTCTTGGTCGGTGCGACATTGCCATTTTGGCTTCCAATGTTTGTTTCTTCTGACATTAAGCTCACGTGTGGAAAGAGTTGCAGAAAGCCATATTTAAAATGCACTAAACATAGAGGCATCTAATACGTGGAGAGGTAAGTTAAAGTGAAAACAGAGATCCATGCTGCACTGTTGTCTTTTTTGGTTTTGAACTCTGATTTCTGATAGTTAACTTTAATTCTGTTTCAATATTCTAAAAATTTATATTAATTCACAGTAAACCAACTTTTATAATGTAAAAGAGGCTGCACATTAATGTTTAAGAGCTTTAGAGACAAAATCGTTCTTTCAGGTGTAACTGTTTTATTCATAGGAATTGCCCTTCTGGTATTCACGTTCTTTAGCGCCTACGGCTATCTAACGGAAAGCATAATGCCACTATCCGCCAATAATCTCACGCAAACTTTCGGAGAAGCATTAGGACCCTTAATTGCAGCGGCCATACACATAATGTACCTAGGCGTCATGGGCTGGGTTGGTTCACTGATAACTATTCGAGGCGTTACAATAATGATTAACGCGGCTAAATCGGAAACCGCTGCGCCAACATCGCAAACATCACAAGTACCTGAGCAAAATAAACAATCAGAGCCGCAAGCCGCAAAAACTAAGCAAGCTCAATGAAACCCAGCCATTCATTATTAAAAGAAGGTTCTGCGATGAATGTTCCGATTCGCGCGCTGAGCTTAGCTACATCCATTTTTTGGGTTCTTATCCTAGCCTTTATTATAATATCTGCTTTTTCGCTTAAGGATCTTAACTTTAGCATAGATGAACCAAAATTTATGGTGGCATCCGAGGGAAAATTGATTTTTTCGTTGCCAATATACATAGAAAATGGTGGATACTGTGATCTTAAAGATTTCCAGCTTGCAACGGTGTTTTCAGATACTAAAGGCAGAGTAATTTCTAGCGCTAAATCGTCGGTTCCACTTATACCGCGCGGAGAAAACGTAACGCTTGTGCATAACGCGACATTAAACATAGAGGATATACTTGAAAGCGCTGAACAGTACCTATTCAACGACGCAAACCTTACTGCTCAAGTCGCGGCTGGATTAACTTTCGCAGATTTCTTGCCAGCGCAAATTTCAACTAACTTGACGTTACCATGGGGTGCGCCCTTATACAATTTTGCTATAGACTCGCCATCTTTCAGTCAGTTTAACGCCACACATAGCATCGTGAATGTACCGCTGAGCTTTGAGAATCACGCTGCTTTTGAGTTTGAAGGCACCATTCGAGTAGTGCTCTTTGACAGCGCTGATTCGGTCATAGGCGAAAGCCAAACACTGTTCCACGTTTTGAAGTACGCGCCTTTCAGTGAGGATTTGGAATTTTATGTTCCGTTGAACGCTGGATCTTTAGCAACTGCTCAGAGAGGGCGCTGCAATGTTTACTTTTCCACTGCGCTTTTTGAGTATGGGCCTTTGGTGATTCCCTATGGTTGAAGAAAGGAAAAGCAAAAACATCATCAAAGATGTTGCATTCAGAATTGCAAAGGCCACGTTAAAAGCAATATTTGTTTATCTGATTTATTTTCTCCTTGCGCCACTGTTAGCGCCGCTTTTTGAGTTGATTCCAAGCGTTATGGAATCTATCGAAGCCTTCGTTGCAATTTACATTGCGCTTATGATTATAGGCGATGTTACGGCGCGCACAATTTTCGAGCATATTTTCAGAACGGCTAGGGCACTGTTCTTTATGGGTTACCTGCTTATTTCATTGGGCGACGGCGTAATCAACACAAGCTACCAAAACCTCAGCTTAACTTTGGACTTAACGGCGTTTACCACAATTGCTCTGTCGTTGAGCCTTTTAAATGTTGCAACTTCAATTTTGCAAGCAATAAACTTCATGAACGAAAAGGCTGAAGCCGCCAGCGATATGCAGCCTATACAAAGCGCATAGAACCTGAGGGTAATTCAACATTGGATTCTCGCCCTTTTTTATAAAGGCTAATCTGGAAATAACATGTTATTATCGATCAGCTAACGTTTTTGCCAAGTTCCAGATTTTATCACTTACAAAGTGAAGGTTCTTAACAACTGCGCCTTGCTTAGCTCTTCGTGCTGTTTCTGAATCGTATAGGCTTTCGCATAGAGCAAGCGCTTTTCCATGCTTCTCATCTATCACCAGCACAAGGTCGCCTTTGGCGAAGTTGCCTTCAATTCGCACAATGCCGGGTGCCATTACATCGGCGCCTTTACAGACATAGGGGACAGCGCCCATGTCAACAACCACTTTAGGCGCTTGCGCCGTGAATTCTTGGAAAAGTAGCGTGGGCAGAGTCTTCGCCCCGGCATTAAAGAATAAGGGTTTGCCGTTTACAAGATAGATTTGGCCGAAGTCAGCTTCGACTACTTCAACGTTTACTTTTGAACCAAAAAACGCTTCAACGTTTACTTTCAGCCTCTCCGAAACTTCATTTAGAATTACTTTGACACTTTTTGATTTCAAGGAATATCTCCGATACCTTTGAGACATGGCGCATTCACTGAATTATTCTATGTAAATTGCTGGTTGACTTGGCATAGCCAAGGCTGCGCGTTGCTTCGGGTCATAACGTGCTTTGTCCTCTTCGCTGTAGACCGCGACTTCCGCGTTAAACCTTTCCTGCAAAAAGCCTCGTGCCGCCTCAATTATTTCCTTTTCATTAAGCATTTCAATCTTTGCGATGCGCGCTTTTCTCTCGTTAGGCAATCTGCTCATGGCTTTTATCACTTTTGGAACAAAACTGGCGACCGCCTTCATGTTCTCTCTTAAGCTTGGATCTTGCGAAAGCTGCTTCATAACTTCGTTGACTTTAACTTCACCCTCAACTGTCTGGGCTATTACGCGGCGGTAAACTTGCCGTTTCCAGTCGGCAGCGGTATAATAGCATATTCGCTTAGGCGTAATTTTCGTGGCCTTCAGAACGTTTAGCGTGTCGTCGATTAGATCTTTTATCAAGTTTTCTTGTTCTTCGGCTGTTGCGTTGACTTTGGTTTTGTCAATTTTCGGCCACTCGGCTAAAGAGATAAAAGTGCGCTTTCCCATGGCGCTCCACAGTTCTTCGCATATGTGAGGCGCAAAAGGAGCAAGCAGCCTGAGCCAAATCTCCAATGCTTCTTGAGCGGCTTTGGCGTCTGTTTTTCCCTTTCTGCGCATGTACCAGCGGAAGTCATTCCATACCTCGAACAGTGCGATTTCTAAGGCGCTTCGCGTTTTCAACTCTTCAAGGTTCGCTGTAACGTCCTCGATGCGTTGTTGCAACCTGCTGAGCAGCCACTTTTCCAAGTGTGTATCTTCGTTTGTTCTAGCGGATTCAATTATGCTTAAAGCAAAGCTACGAAGCGACTCTAACTTGCTTTGTATGTCAGCGGCGTTCTCGCTTCTCCAGTCTGGATCGTCCATGCCCTCAGCGCCGAGCAGCAATGCACATCTGGTGGCGTCGGCGCCATAGCGTTCAACAGCGTTTTTCATTGTGACAAAATTGCCTTTGGACTTATGCATCTGCTTGCCTTCAATCATTAGCATGCCGTTGACGCCTATGGCTCGGGGCCAATGTTCCGGCGGGAACAAGGCTACGTGATGGAAAATGCAGAAGGACAAATGGTTCGGCACGAGTTCTTTGGCGGAAACCCGAAGGTCAAAGGGATACCAGTATAGGAATTCTTCACGCATTTCCCGAAGTATCTCTGCGCTTATTCCCACCGCCTTGCTGAGCGCGTCTTCGCTGCCTTTACCGTAAAAGATGTAGTCGAAGACTTCAGGAGTAAGCTGCTCTGGCTTGATGCCGCATGCGCGTATGTGCTTATTAATGGTGTAGAACGCCATGTAAATGGTGGAGTCGCTGAGGGTTTCAATTATCCAGCCTTTACCCCATGGCAGTGGCGTTCCGAAGCCGGTGGTTCTGGCGCAAGCCCACTCCTTCAGCCAATCAATAACCGCCAGAAACCATTGTCTTGCGGTGTCTGGGTAAATTTTCATCTGGGCTACTGCTTCTTTGGCTTTCTCTTTCCATGCTGGGTCAGAGTAATTCAGGAACCACTGGTCTGATAGAATTTTTACTATGCAGGGCGTCATGCAGCGGCAAACAACTGGTTGCGGTAAATCATACATGCTGTCCGCGATACCTGTCTGCTTGAAGTCTCGTATTAGAGTATCTTTAACGGCTCTCACTGTTTGCCCAGCGTACGGTCCGCAGTTTTGCTTAAGCACTCCCGCGTGAAACTCTTTCTTATACAAGATTTTTGTGGCTTCATCCGCTCGGGTGTCATGCTGGTCTTTTATGCCCATTTGCGTGACAATTTCAACTGCTGGGTACTCGCCGAAGCCTTCGACTTTAATTATTGAAATTGGTTTAATCTGCTTAACAAAGTCGGCGTCTATATTGAACTCTTGCAGCGCCGCGGGGTTTTCCTGTAAATCCTTAAGCGCCAGCCAGTCGTAGGGTGCATGGGCTGGAACACTGTAAACTACGCCAGTAGCCTGCTTCGGGTCGACAAACCAGCCTGGCAGTATAGGGAACTTCGCTTTTGTAAGCGGGTTTTCAAAGAGTTTTCCAATGAGCTCTCTGCCCTTAAACACGCGCTTTACTTCCACGCTGCGCTCCTGCTCGCGTAGTTTTTCTGCTGCTTCTTGGCTGATTATCCAGCGTTCGCCATCCACTGTGGCTTCGACGTAATCTGCGTCTGGGTTTATCCACATGTTGGTTACGCCGTAGATTGTTTCAGGCCTGAATGTGGCTGCTGGCAGAAACGTGTTGTCATCCAGCTTGTACTTTATTAACGTGTACTCTTCAGGTGTAACGCCTTCGCCCACTTGGCGGTCATGGTCGCCGGTTGGGCTTTTGTCTTTGGGGCACCATACAACTGGATGCGTGCCCTTGGTAACGTAACCTTTCTCTTTTAGGCGAGTGTACTGCCACTCAATAAACTTCTGGTAGGTGGGCATTACTGTGGTGAATTCGCGGCGCCAGTCGATCGAGAAGCCTATGCGCTTAGCAGCCGCTCGCCCCTCGTTAGTGTAATACTGCGCCATGTATAAGGGATCAGTAAACCGTTTAAGCTCCTCCTCGGGCACGCCGTCAATCTCGCGCAGAACACGAATGTATGCCTCATCGCCCTTTGCCACGCGCTCACTGGCGCCCAGCAGCGGCTGCCCAGTCCAGTGCCACGCCCATGGCCAAAGCACATTGTAGCCTTGCATGCGCTTGAAACGGGCATATACGTCTACACGCGTGGCTGTGAACGTGTGACCCACATGTAATGGGCCGTTCATGTAGGGGTAAGGAAACGTGACTAGTAGCTTTTTGCGTTTTGGGTCTGGGTCTGCCTCGAATATGTGGGCTGCTTCCCAGCGGGCTTGCCATTTCTTCTCAATCTGCTTGAGTTGACTCATGAAACTGTTGAATTAAGCCAAAAGCTATTAAGAGTTTTGCTTCATCCTCTTGAGCTACTACCCAAAATAACAAATACCGCGCTTCCACGCAAGATAGCAGCAACAGGTTGCCGATTAAAGAGAAACACATTTTGCACATTACAGCAGTTCGGTACTTTTCTTAAAAGCCCAAAAAGCACAGGAAATTCCTATAAAAAAGTTTACATGCTAACTCAAAAGGGTAAACAAAACATAAACGGCTACCGCACCGCACTAAAGAAACACAAAAGCGCCGAAAGCAATAGTTTAGATAGTTTTCTTCGTCTGGAATTATTTTAATCTAAGAATTCTTGCGTTTCCGCCATTTAAGTTGGCCGCCAATTCTTTCAACTAGACCCATCTTATAAAGAAGGGAAAGGCTTCGGTGAACTGAACTATATTCGGGCGTTTTGTAACGTACGTCTCTTGCCCATACAATCACTGCAATATCCCTTGCGGTTAACTCGGGATATTTATCTAGAATCTCCAGAATTTTCCGCTGATTTTTGCTGAGGCGCCGACGCCTAGTCTTCTCAGCCATAAATAATCACGTATATCACAAAAATGAAATGCTGATTATTAATTAAAAAGGTAACGCTGTTGCTAATTAAAAACATAATCCAACTAAATCTTTTAAACAACAAAATTAATAAGAATATAATATGCCGCAGAAAATAGGAAAACGTGTTGTCGCAGATCTCAAGAAAAGAAGCAAAAAAGGACTTGAGTATGCAAAACGGATATTGCAGGCGGAGAAAATAGATCATCCAAAACTGCGTGAAGCACTTGAACATTACCTTGCGCATTGGGACGAATTCACGCATACAGGCTTGTTCTCAATAGCATGTGAAACCGTAGGCGGAAACCCAGATGACTTTGTGACGGTCCAAGCGTCAATAGCTATGATGGCGGCAGCGTTTGATGTACATGACGATATTATAGACAAATCCAATGTGAAGCATAATGTTCCCACGGTTTATGGCAAGTTTGGCGCTGAAAGGGCACTTTTGCTTGGCAACGCGTTTCTGATAGAAGGCTTCATACTTTTTGCTGATTCTACAGCAAAGTTGCCGAAAGAAAAAGGAAAGATGGCACGTGAAGCACTTAAGAAATTATTATTTGAGATCGGGAATGCACACGCCATAGAAGTCGGCTTAAAAGAGAAAAAGGACATAGCCCCAGATGAGTACATGAAGATTATCGAAATGAAGGCAGCAAGCATAGAAGCAGACATGTACCTCGGTGCACTGTTTGGAGGAGGAGAAGACATCGAAGTGGGGATTTTAGCAAGATTGGGAAGAATTCTTGGGTTATTGGATACAATTCGGGAAGAATTTATAGATGTTTTTGAAATTGAAGAGCTTTGTCAACGAATCGCTGTCCAAGATTTGCCTTTACCACTCTTATTTGCAATGCAGGCTCAAGAAGCAAGAGGAAAAATTGTGAATATTATTTCAAAAACTAAGATAACAGAAAGCGATGTTGCTGAGCTACTTGATGTTACACTCGAAGCCGAGCCTGTTGTAAAACTTAAAGATAAAATGCGCCTTCTAATAGAAGAAGGACTGACCCTGTTAAAGAATTTCCCAAGAGCAAAGCTACGAAGCAAACTTCACTTTCTTTTATCTTTTATGCTTGAAGACTTGTAGCTTTTATAGGCCCACTCGAATGGGCATGTCTTTCTTTGCTCTCTTAGCCCTCATACCTCATTCTCCCGTAGTATTAGTGTAGAACATATCTACATATAAAGCTTTTTGTTGAACAGAAATACAGAATGTTGCTTAACAAGAGTTTTATCTTCAAAAACTGCATTTACTATTGAGTTATAGTATGATTCACATAAGAGCGCTTAGAGAGAAAACTGCTTGGAGAGAGACAGCACCATCGATTCTTCTAGTGCTCAACAGTTTCGTGTGGTTCATATTAATTTACGCTGTCTTCAATGCAATGCTTGGGACAGAAAATTTGGGCTTGTCCACTGTATATTTTGTGAGCGTTGCAGTCTCAGCAATACTTGGTTCGAAGTTTTTCCCATATGCACGAGTCAAGTTTCTATATTTATGGCCGTTTGTAGGAGCAATTGCAACAGCACTTTTGACTACGGTTTCTAGTAACGGTATGTTAGCCAATGCCTTGCTTTCTTTTTTTATGGGTATTTCGATCGGAATAGGATTTCCTTCCTGTTTAAGCTATTTTGCCGATTCAACATCTGTTGAGAACCGCGGTTTTACAGGTGGAATAATATGGAGTGTCGTGGGACTCGCTGTTTTAATTTTTGCCTTTTTGATAAACATGCTTGAACAATGGGAAGCAATTATCGCGCTAACTATTTGGCGACTTTTTGGCGGCGTCGGTTTTCTGGTTCTGAATAGAAAGCACGAGAAGCCTTCTACAAAAAAATCTCCCAGCTATTTTGAACTCATTCGGAAGAGAGAGGTGTTGTTGTACTTGTTTCCATGGATCATGTTTTCCCTCATAAATTTTGCAGAGACGCCAATGCTGGAAAGGGTCTTTGACACGATTTTTGGCATAAACTCTTTTGCCTTTGCACAACTTGTGGAGTGGGCCTTTGTGGGCATCTTTGCAATTGTGGGAGGCGTTGTTGCAGATGTTATAGGAAGAAAACGAGTAGTTATCACAGGCTTCGTCATGCTTGGCATCGAATATGCTGTGCTGAGCGTCTTTTCTAATTCGCAAGTTGCTTTGTACTTGTTTTTGACCCTTGACGGTATAACATGGGGATTGCTTTTTTCCGTTTTCTTCATAGCTCTGTGGGGTGATCTTGGCGAAAGTCACGAAAAAGAAAAATATTATACATTGGGTGGGCTTCCTTATCTTCTTGCGGGTTTCTTGCCCATCCTAATCAGACTCTATGCTAGTGCTATTTCTCCAACAGCAGCTTTCTCTTTTGCAAGTTTCTTCCTTTTCTTAGCAGTCATTCCTCTGATGTACGCGCCTGAGACTTTGCCTGAGAAGCACATTAAGGAAAGAGAGCTCAAGAGTTACATTGAAAAGGCTAAGCGTGAAAGGGAAAAATACGCTTAAATGAGTGTTTTTGCTTTAAGGGCAAAGCATGTTCTTTCATGTGATGCTGACGACGGAGTGCAATTTGCAGTGCAGGTACTGCTTTGGTGAGGCCATTGAGGATTTTAGTGAGGACTTTGGGGACTTTGACGTGGATTACGCTTTGCCCAGAAAAATCAGCTATGAGCCTGCTTTGCTGTCTGAGTTCTGTCGCAGAGACCCAGAATGTGTTTTGACTTTTTACGGTGGCGAGCCTCTGCTCTGCGCTGAGGCCATCAGGCAAATTATGGATTCTGCAGAGCCGCGGCATTTCATGATTCAGACGAACGGTTTGCTGTTGGACAAGCTTGAGCCTGAATACGTTAATCGCTTCCACACCATTCTCGTCTCCATAGACGGCGACGAAGCCTTGACGGACTTTTACCGGGGCAGGGGCACCTTCCGCCGTGTCATCGACAACTTGAAACTGATCGTTAGGAATGGCTTTCGAGGCGAATTGATTGCCCGCATGACCGTTATGGAGCAAACAGACATCCACCGGCAAGTTACCTGGCTTGTGAATAATAGCGAGTTCCCGTTTTCTTCGGTTCATTGGCAGCTTAACGCGGGTTTCTGGGAAAACGATTACGCACGACGCAACTTCAAGGAGTGGAGCCAAACCAGCTATATTCCGGGCTTAAGGCGGCTGGCGGAGTTCTGGGTTGACCACATGGAAGCGGGGCATGCGGTGCTACGGCTTTATCCGCTCTTGGGCGTTGCGCACTCGCTTCTGCACAATGAACCGAGTCTACTCCGCTGCGGCGGCGGATGGATAAACTACGCCATACAAACAGACGGCACAATAATTCCATGCCCAACCATGTGGGGAATGAAAAACTACTACCTCGGTCACATCGCTCAAGCGAATCCTCTGGAGCTGAAGAAAATTTTCGTGGGCGCACCCTGCACTGAATGTGCCATTTTCAGCGTCTGCGGCGGCCGCTGCCTGTATGCCAACATAACTAAACGATGGAGCAAAGAAGCATACGCTGAAGTTTGCGGCACCGTAAGAGCCTTGGTAAACGCCGTGACGGCAGAGCTCTCGAGAATCAAGCAGCTTATCAAGCAAAAGAAGGTAAACTTGAGTGACTTTGAATTCCTGAAATACAATGGCTGCGAGATAATTCCCTAAGCTACCAAGCCTTTCCCGTCGTTTATTTTCCCTTTAGTGCATTTGAAGCGTTTTGTGCCACATTTATTGGCAATGGCGCGTATCCGTTAAAAAGTCATTTGCTTGCCCTTCATCTTTTTGTTTCGGCTTGGCTGGAATTGTAACGGTGACTATGGTTCCCCTTCTCACGGTGCTCTTCACGTGAATTTTTCCGCCATGGGCCTCTACTATGCGTCTGCAAACGGGCAAGCCGAAACCCATGCCCTTTGCCTTGGTAGTGAACAGGGGCGTTCCGCCTTTGATTTTGCTCAGGGTTTCTTTTGACATGCCGGTGCCCGTGTCTCTGAATGCGATTTCTATTTTACCTCTCACTTTTCTGCTTGTTACCTTTAAGGTTCCTCCCTTAGGCATGGCGTCGATGGCGTTTTGGATTATTCTGGTGAAAGCCTCGCGCATTTTTTCCTCGTCAGCCTTAAACTTGAGCAGTGAATCCGTCGCGTCTACAACACGGATTTTCTTCGGCACCTCTATTGTGGACAGCGCTTTCTGCAAAAGTGCCTTTGGATTGACTCCTGTGTATTCAAGTTTTAAATCTTGCGAGTACTCCAGCAGATCGTTTATGATTTTGTTTGAGTAGCTAATGGCTTTTTCAATGGTTTCAAGCATTTCTTTGCCTTTAGCGCCTAATTTGGGGGTAAACTTAGTTTTCAAGTAATATGTAGCTCCCATTATTCCTGTTAAAGGATTACGCAAATCATGCCCGATTATTGCTGCTAATTCGCCGATAGCAGCTAGCCGCTCAGCTTTAACGAGCTTGGCCTGCGCCTGCCTCAGCTGCCATGTTCTTTCTTCCACCAGCTGTTCCAGCTTTTCTGAATACTCCTTCAACTTATTCTGTAACAGCTTCTTTTCAGTAATATCAACTGACAGCTCCAAAGCAGCTATAATATTTCCTTCCGCGTCCTTAATGGGCGTCGCAATAAGCTCAACCCACATTGGTCTGCCATCTATACCCGTGAAGGCGTACTCGTGCCTATCAAGGCTTACACCTTCCTCGAATATTTTCCTCACTCCACAGTCGGGGCATACATGTGTCAAATGATTAAAGGTTGAATAGCAGATTTTGCCTTCACAACCAGGATTACATTGCCGCAGATACCTGTTAACCCATAGAATTCGGTAGTCTCTACTGATGATGCCAAGCCCAGCGCCAACGTTCTCCGTAACCGCCTCAAGCGTGTCGCGCTCACGCTTAAGGGCATCCTCAGTTTTTTTAAGTTCCTCATATAACCTTCGGTATTCTCTTTCTGAAGCCAATAATTTTGCTTCTGCCTTTTTTCGTTCAGTGATGTCTCTTGCAATGTTTAAGATTGCTTGTTTTCCCTGATAAGTCATTAGGCTGGAGCTGATTTCCACAGGAATTTCTTTTCCATCTTTGGTGATGTGGGTTGTTTCAAAAACCTGTATACGATCAGCAGGCATATTTTTGATTAGATTACGAATTTGCTCCCTAGTTAAGCTGCCATCGATGTCCGCGGGCTCCATGCGGAGCAGTTCCTCTCTTGAATAGCCGAGAGTCTTAACAGCCGCGTCATTCACATCAATAAATTTGCCATCAAGGCTGATGACCCAAACAGTATCATTCATTTTATTAATTAGTTCATGGTATTTTTCTTCGCTTTCATGAATTTGTTTAACCTTCTCATTTACGAGTTCTTCCATTTTCTCAGCATATTCCTTCAGGCGCCTTAGATTTTCCTTCCTCCGAGTTATGTCCCTTAAAATGACAACATTAGCCTCTTGCCCAAAATAATCAATCCTTTTTGCCTTAAGTTCAAAATATCGAGTCTGCCCATCCTTATCCGTTAAGCTAATTTCGTACGGTTCAATATGCATGCCTTGCATTCTCTTTCTCAGATTTTCCGCCAGACGCGCTTTTATTTCAGGCGTTAAAAAGTTCATTTCCGAATATTTCTTGCCGAGCAGTGCTTTCTTGCTTAGCCCTGTCAAGTTCTCTACTGCATAATTTACCGCCAAGAAAAACCCTTCTTTGTCAATGACAACCGTTGGATCAGCAAGGAAGTTTAGAAGTGTCATGAAGTTGCTGCCACTGCTTTCTTGGCAATTACGCGGCATACTTTCCCCAACGTTATTGCAATCTCGATTCTCCAGTATCGAGATTTAAACAAAAGTATCATTACAACAAATAAAGCCTTATGAATCACCCATACAGATTCAGGTTCTCTTAAAGGGGATAACTATGCAAATGCATTCAAGATTTGGCGCAAACTATATCGCTTGACAAAAAGAAGAAAAAAGAAAAATTTAGAGTCTCTTATAAACCACGTCCTTTTCCCTAGCTTGCTGTGCCATCTTCAAGCCTATGCTTTGCCCCGCTTCAGCTCTTTGAATGTTCTTATGCTCAATTTGCATAGATTCCACGACTTGCTCAAAATCAGTTGACGGCCCCTTAACAAGAATTTTGTCACCCACGACTAAGGGCGCTGTTAACTCAACTACGGCAACGCTAATTTTAGAGAAGAAATGAATTATGCGTCCAACCTCGACAATATTTTCCTCACCCAACTATGTTCGCCTCTCACTACTATATAACGTGCCAAGCGCATAAAAAACTTGTTTACACCCACATGAATCCGAAGGCTCAAATATTAAGCAAACAAAAAAGTGATCTTCGCAAGCGCCTCACTCCTCCACCTACTTCGTCATATTTGGCGCATATTAGCAATTCAATGCAGAAACCTATAGAGGGGCTATCACGGTACAGAACGCGTGCCTGTTTCTAATGGGTAATCCTAAACAAAGCTCATGTAAAATGAACAAAAGCCACATATTATTGTTCACGCATCGACGCTGTTAACTCATAAATTTTTTAACAGTTTCGTAAAGTACGCTTGCTCCGAAAACAAGATTTTCTATGCTGATGCGCTCGTCTATGGCATGTTCCAGTTTGACCACTTTTCCAGAGACCATCTCGGGGTACATTGGTTGAAAGCCATAGCACACACTGCCCATTCTTCGGAAGACTCGCGAGTCGGTTCCGCCTGTCATGAGCATCGGTGTTACGCCACAGTTGGGCGCGAATTCGCGAATCACCGTAGCGATCGTCTCGTAAAGTGGTGTTTCCGTGGGTGATTCTGAAGGCTCCTGCGCTTGTAGCGCTTCAAACTCAAGTTTCTCCGGGTCAACGGTGTGAAGCAAGGCTTTGATTAGTTCCATGGTTTTGGCTGTCTCCTGTCCTGGCAGTATTCTGCAGTCAAATACGGCTTCGCATTCGGAGGGGATGACATTTTCTTTAACGCCGCCGCGAATAATCGTTGGCGTGATGGTCATCTTTAAACGTGGCCGAATTTCTTCCGCTAAATACGGCGTTATTCGCGATAATTCATCCAGTATTTGGTCGCTTAGCTCGGGATTAGCTATTAACCGTTGAAGTGGCTCCTGTAGCGCCGGATCTTCCTGTGCCATTTGAGCTATAAAATTCCGTACAGTATGGGTAAGCAGCGTTTGTGGGCGGTAATTCTCTATTTTCGCTATGACTTTGTTAATGCGTAGTATAGCATTGTCTGCCAAGTTAGGTAGCGAGCCGTGACCAGGTGTGCCCTTAGCTTTAACTTTAAACCATAAAAGTCCCTTCTCGGCAGTTTGCACCGTGAACAAGTTTCTATTCTTGGTTGGGATTGCGAATCCGCCGCCTTCATTCAGCACGTATGGTGCATAAACCTTCTCAGAATGATGCTGCATAAGGTATTCTGCGCCTAATGCGCCTCCCTGTTCCTCATCCGCGGTCGCTGCCAAAATCACGTCGCCCTTTAGCTTTACCCCGTTTCGCCTCAGCAGTTTCATGACCATTATTTCCATGGCTGTCATGCTTTTCATGTCTACTGCACCGCGCCCCCAAACAAAGCCATCTTTGACCACGCCGCCGAATGGGTCGACACTCCACTCTTTTGGGTCAGCGGCAACGACGTCTAAATGCGAAAGCAGAAGCAAACTTGGCTTTTCGCCTGTTCCTTTCAAGCGAGTAACAACGCTGCCCCGTTTGGGTGCACTCTCAACCAGCTCGCAGTTAAAGCCGTCTTTTCCAAGTTGCATGGCCACATATTTGGCAGCTGCAATTTCATTTCCAGGCGGGTTAGTAGTGTTTATGCGGATGAGGTTGCTGAGTAAATCGACGATTTCTTCCTCAATTTCCTTAAGTAACTGCGCCGGCATCTTCGGTTCACTTGCCATGAGATTATGGCCGCACATTTCTCTTAAAATTTTCCCGTATCCGCAGCGCGTTTAGCTGATTGTTTAGAAAATGATGCATTATTACTCTTATTGTAACAAGAAGTTTATATATGAAAACCAAAAATGCTTACTGGTCAATAGGTTGATCGGAAATGAAGGAACTTAAACAAATAGATTACAAGCTTTTGTTTGAGCTGATGAAAGATTCGCATAGAAGTGATCGACAGTTAGCAAAAGCATTAGGTGTATCTCAGCCTACTGTAACCCGAAGAAGATCGATGCTTGAGAAAAACTACATTGAAGGATACACGATTATTCCAAAGTTTGGTAAGATCGGATTTGAGCTTGCGGCATTCACTTTCTTGAAAAGCAAGCAGGGAACAAGCAAAAATGAAGCCCTAAGCAAGATGAAGGAATGGTACCTGAACCAGCCAAACGTCATCTTGGTTCAAAGTGGCCAGGGCATGGGCTGGGACACAATTTGCGTTTCTTTGCACAGAAACTACACAGAGTTCGCTGAATTCAAAAGGACCCAGGACGCTACATTGTCAGAGTGGATAGTTGACAGCCAAACATTTCTCGCCGACCTGACGCCCGGAGTCGCCGTCAAACCTTTCCATCTAAAGTATCTCTCAAACCAAAAATAAACAGCAATGCTATCTGACCACAGAGCGGTCGCCATCAGCTAAATAGTTCTTTTCTTTTTTTAAGACTTCATCATTTAGTTTTATCATAGGCTGAGAGCGGCATTCAGATACCTTGCCCACCTAAAAATGACGCCGCGCGCAGTGCGCAGCTGCAATCATGGATCCAAATGTCAGCTTGCAGCGTAGCGTGCTACTAAAGGGTGAACATTTATTATATCTTGACTAATTTATTATACACTGCATAGACTTATTTCCAGAGGGCATAGGCAATGGCCAGCGAGCAAGCAACGATTTCGCATGAGGCTACAAGTTTTAAAGCATCCAAAACGGTTGGTTTAATCTCTGATACGCATGTGCCTACCCGGGCAAAATGCATCCCCAAAACTGTCTTCAGAATTTTTGAGAACGTTGACTATATTGTACACGCTGGTGACCTTGTCCAGTTGGCTGTAATCGACGAGCTGGAGCAGCTTGCGCCAGTTTTAGCGGTCCATGGCAACATGGACGGGCCCGAGGTCAGCGGTGCCTTACCGAAGCTTAATGCGTTGAAAATTTTTGATTGGAAGATAGGCGTCATGCATGACCCACGCACTCTGTTTGGGATGAGTAAGATGCGGGAGATTGCTAAGCAGAATAATTTTAACGTTTTTGTTTACGGGCATACGCATAATGCCAACATAAAATGGGAAGGAAAAACCTTGTATATTAACCCGGGCAGCGCAACAAACCCTTTGCCCTTCACGAATAAGCCCTCTGTGGCGCTTTTGAAAGTGACAAAAGAAACGGTAACTCCCGAAATAATCCAAATCTAAAAAGCAATTTAGCGCGCTGGCTTCGCCTAGAGTATCTGCAGGATCTTTAAGTATAATAAAATGCCGAGAAGCATGGTGATTAGCCATAGCCCTATTGTCACACGCATAGCGCCTTTTTTGGCGAAGCACGTCGTCATATCAGCACGTAGCCTCCAGGAAGCCACAAGCCAGATGCCTAAACCGTCAGCTGCAATCCCTGTGAACGCATGAGCCATAATAGCCATTGTGATTATGTCAGTAAAATTTGTGCTGACAGCGAAAAGCGAGGCAAAAGACGGAATCATCCACACTAATATAAGCACCGTATGCACTGCAACCGCGGCGACCATAGCAAGACCGTGCTGACGAAGCTTCTTTCGCCTCTTGAACGCTAAGCCTGCGAAAAGCATGCATAACGTTGCGATCTGGAGAATTAAGCTGACTGTGGCAATGGTTTGGTAATAATCCATTAAAACTTCACTGAACAATTTTTACGTGCTGCACGTATAAAAGTTTCACTTTAACTCACCTCTCTCCCCGCCGTCGGAATGTCGTTTCGCAACGAGTTTTAAAAGCAATCTGAGTCAACAATCAGAGAGGTTAAGCACGGGAGGTAAGCAATATTGGAGCATTGCAGGAATCCTTGGAATGATAAATGCAAAAGCGAAAACATCAAGCTGTACATTCTCTTTAAGGGCGAAAAGCTGCCCATTTGCCAGCACTGCTGGAACAGCATAGTCGACCGCGAAAACTGGGGTGATTAGGTCATGGAAAGTTTCTGTTTAAACAGTGCCAAATCATTCATTGGAAAACATGTGAATCTCCATTTGAAGGATGGCACAGTAATAATTAACGTGCGGTTAACGGACATTCGGAAAAGTGACCTAGGAAAGGAGAGTCTGGTCGAGTTTGTGCCCTATGGCGGCTGCAAAAGCGGGCAGATACCCTTGAAGCGTATTGCATGGGCGGAAATGCTGAATTTGACTTTGCTGCAGACAGCAAACTGAAATAGCTGAGAAGCTTAACATACTGATTATGCGGTGCCTACGTTGCGGCGTCTGCTGCAAAGAAACAGAGATGCTACTTACTAACGCGGATATAGAACGCCTAGAGCGAAAAGGCTACAAGAGAGGATTCTTCGCGCAATTTGACGCGGCGGGCTATGTGAAATTGCGCAACAAGCGCGGGTACTGCGTCTTTTACGACGCCGAAACAAAGCGCTGCAGAGTCTATAGGGAGCGTCCCTTAGGTTGCCGACTCTATCCAGTAATCTATTTTGAAGGAAAGGGCGTAGATGTTGACAACCTCTGCCTCGCAAGAAACAAATGGAACAGGAAGCAAATAGAGAAAAAAAGCGCAAAATTGATGAAACTCATAGAAAAAATAGACTCGGAAGCAAAACAAAGACGCATAAACATCGCCCTTTCCAACAACACCAATTAACAAACTGGTGACCTCTAAAGGAATCAGATAGAGGATTCCATAACTACTTCCGTTTTTTCCTTTTTAATATACGTTCAGATTGCTTTTGCTTATATAATTTAGAAATACTCTGGTCAATAAGTACGGTTACTGGAATCAGATTTTGTGGCACATATTCTTTCAACTCGTCCAAGTTATGTTCGGATACAGCAAATTTTTTCTTTGCTCTTTCCAGCTCTTTTAGGCTATTCAAAAATTTCCTTCTGGTAGTTGCTTTCAGCCCTCTCATATATTCTGGGCGCATTGTTTTTTTAATGCGATCAAGAAGTGCTCTTGCCGCTTCTACCAATTTATTTATTGTTTTAGCATCTTTTTTAGAAAATATCTTGCCTTCATACAACTTTGCGAAGGCAACAAAATCCATGTTAATTCTAATAGTTCCTGCGTCTGTTGCCATATCGCCCATTTGGGTTATGAAATCATGTAAAAAAGGGATCCAAATCACTCAATTTTTCCATGACACTGCTGCTAGTAAATCTTTTGCATCTCAATTTTCACTTTTGGTGCGGTCGCCGGGATTTGAACCCGGGTCGTCAGCGTGGGAGGCTGATGTCCTAGCCAAACTAGACTACGACCGCAATTGCACACTTAAACATGCACATATTAAACTTAAACTTTTATCCCGCAAGTCGAACAGCAACTATTATCTGCTACCATCACGAAAGAAGTAGCAACAGGAGAACCAGACGCGCCATGGTTAAAAACTTTACTTACGCAGATGCTGGCGTGAACCGCGAGCAACGCGCAGAATCCAAGAAAGCCCTAAAGCGACTGCAGGAAACCTACAGGTACAGCCGCCAAGGCGCAGTGTTGCAGCTGCCCTACGGCAACATATTCCCGATTAGCGAAGACGCTTATTTGGACTTGGTCATCGAGGGCGTCGGCACCAAGGTGCTGTTGGCGCAGCTGGCAGGCAAATACGATACAATAGGCGTTGACGCCGTTGCCATGGCGGTTAACGACGTGATACGCTCAGGCGCCACGCCGCTTGCATTAGCCGACAACATTCACGCGCAAGTCAGCGACCCCGCGCTTGTGCGTCAGTGGCTCGAGGGAATCGCCCGCGGCGCAGAGGAAGCGGAATGCCCTGTCACAAGCGGAGAAATAGGCGACGTAGCTGAACTCATCAAGGGCATTGCGGAGGGCAAAGGCTTCGACATGATTGTCGCTGCCATAGGCAGAGTGGAAAAGCCTCGAATAATCACTGGTGAGGGCATCAAGGCAGGCGACCCGATAATAGGCTTGAGAAGTAGCGGTCTACACAGCAACGGCATAACCCTTGCACGGAAAATTCTCCTCAGGCAATGGGGTGGAAAATACGAGCCGCACGATGCGCCAGACGCGATTGGCAGAGCACTCATCAGCGAGATGCTGGAGCCTACACGCATCTACGTTAAACCCATCCTCCAATTAGCCGAGACAACACGAATCAAGGCAGCGGTGCACATAACAGGAGACGCATACTTGAAATTCAACAATCTCGCCCGATTCTCCCCTGGCACAGGCTTCGAATTCCGCAACTTCAAGCCGCAACCAATCTTCAGCTTAATTCAGAAAACCGCCGCAGAACTCGGCTACGCCGTAACGGATGAGGAGATGTTCCGAACCTTCAACATGGGCTGGGGCTTTGCGGTAATCGTGGACAAGCAAGAGTCAGAAAACGCGCTGAACACCTTAGAAAAGGCTGGCGCGCAGCCGGAGCAGATTGGAATCGTGACCGACACGCAGAGAATAGTGATAAAGCACGCCGGTAAGAATTTAGTCTTAGCATAATGCTTTGCATTTTATGTGATGAAAGCGTTTAAATTCCAAGCGCTTAACATTTAGCCCATGAAATACTGCGCAAAAATAGAAGTCAGCCTGAAACCAGGTCACAGCGACCCCGAAGGCGAAACCACAGCGCGCCTACTAAAAGAGCTCGGCTACGCAGTTAGCGCCGTGAACGTGGGCAAGGTTTACACAGTAATTCTCGAGGCTCAAACGCAGAAGGAAGCCGCGGCGAAAGCGGAGGAAATGTGCCGAAAACTTTTGGCGAATCCAACGAAGGATAATTACACAATAATAATAGAGGAGCAGAAATGAACGGAAGCTTCTACATACGCAGAAAAACCGCTTTCCCACTTTACGAAGTAGCCCTATCCAAAGCCTCTGACAGGCAACTGTTAGAAATCAGCGGCGAACTGGGCTTATGCTTAAACATAGAAGAGATGAAAGCCATCAGAGATTACTTTGCGAGCGAGGGCAGAAACCCAACGGACGTGGAGTTGCAAGCCATAGCGCAGACATGGAGCGAACACTGCTATCACAAGACATTCAAAGGCAAAATCCGCATAGGCAAAACGGAAATCAACAGCCTCTTTAAAACATACATAGCAAAAGCCACCAAAGAAATCGCCCCCCGCTGGTGCTTCAGCGTCTTCGAAGATAACGCAGGCATAATCCGCTTCGACAAAGGCTACGGCATAGCCGCCAAAGTTGAAACACATAATCACCCGTCTGCAGTGGAGCCCTTCGGAGGCGCAGCCACAGGCGTAGGCGGCGTAATCCGCGACGTCCTCGGCGTATGGGCTGACCCCATTGCATGCACCGACGTTCTGGGCTTCGGCCCGTTAGATTATGATTACGCGAAGCTTCCAGCAGGCGTGAAGCATCCAAAGTATGTTTACATGGGTGTTACCGCAGGCATCGGCGCCTACGGAAACAACATGGGCATCCCCACCGTGAACGGCGCCATATACTTTGACGAAAGCTACACAGGCAACGTCGTGGTCTACTGTGGATGCGTGGGGATCCTACCGCTTAAAAAGTTCCGAAGAAACGCCCAGCCAGGCCACATAATAGTGCTTGCAGGCGGAAAAACCGGCCGCGACGGCATCCACGGCGTAACCTTCGCTTCAGCTGAACTGACCGAAAAGTCAGAAGAAGTCTCTCGTCCAGCCGTGCAAATCGCCGACCCCATCGAGGAGGAGAAACTGAAGCGCGCGGTGATTGAAATCCGAGACCGGGAACTCGCATCGGCGATAACGGATTTAGGCGGAGGCGGCTTATCCTCAGCCGTAGGCGAAACCGCAAAAAAATTTGACTGCGGTGCAAAAGTGGCGCTGGACCAAGTTCCCTTAAAGTACCCGGGGCTAGCGCCTTGGGAAATCTACCTCTCAGAATCCCAGGAACGAATGCTCTTAACAGTTCCGCCTGAAAAACTCGAAAACGTGCTGGAAGTTTTCGAAAAAGAAGATGTAGAAGCAACTGCAATAGGGACGCTCACCAAAGAGCAGCGACTACAACTCGCTTATCAGGGCGAACAGGTAGCAGACATGCACATGGAATTTCTCTTTAAACCGCCTGAAAGCGTAAAAAACGCTGTATATCCAACTGTAGAAATTGAGGAACCCACGTTTCCAGAGCCTGCGGACCTCACGGAAACTCTTTTAGCGTTACTCGAGGCACCGAACATCGCCAGCAAAGAAAGCGTAGTACGCACCTACGACCATGAAGTAAAAGGGAACACTGTGCTGAAGCCGCTGCATGGCGAAAACAGTGGACCAAATGATGCCGCGGTGATAAAGCCGCTGGAAAACTCCTGGAAAGGCGCCGTAATATCATGCGGCATGAACCCGAATTACGGGAAAATTGACGCTTACTGGATGGCCGCATCAGCCATAGACGAAGCCGTGCGCAACAACGTGGCAGTGGGCGGCCGCAGAATAGCGCTTCTGGACAATTTCACATGGGGCAATCCGGAGAAGCCTGAGAGGCTTGGCTCCCTTGTTAGAGCATGCCAAGCCTGCTATGACTTTGCCATCGCTTTCCGAACACCCTTCATCTCAGGCAAAGACAGCCTATACAATGAGTCGCCGCTGGGACCTGTTACGCCCACTCTCCTAATCACCGCGCTGGGCATAATTCCTGACATTCGGCTGGCAGTTTCAATGGACTTGAAGAAGCCAGGCGACCTCATCTACATAGTCGGCCGAACCTTTAATGAACTGGGCGGCTCGGAATATTATAAGCTTAAAGGTTACTTGGGCAGGTCGGTGCCAAAATTGAGGGCAGGACAGGCAAAACGAATCTTCCGAGCAATCACCAAAGCTATTGACCTAGGCCTCGTTAAAGCCTGCCATGACCTTTCAGAAGGCGGCTTGGCGGTGGCAGCGGCGGAAATGGCTTTTGCAGGCAGCTTAGGCTTGAAGCTGGATCTAAGAGTGGCTCCGAGTAAGCAGGTAACCCGTAGCGATTTCCTGTTGTTTTCTGAGTCTAACAGCCGTTTTCTTGTGGAAGTTGACGCGCAAGACAAGGCGGATTTTGAAGCATTAATGAAAAATAATGCGTGCGCCAGAATAGGCGAAGTAACTGATGACGCAAGATTGACAATTCGCGGTTTACACGGGAAGGTTGTTGTTGACGCTTCGGTTGCCGAGCTATATCGCCGTTGGAAGAAAACTTTAAGCAGCGAGGTGTAACAGGCGTGAAGCGTGAGGAAATCAAAGTTTGTATTTTACGTGTGGGCGGAACAAACTGCGACGCCGAAACCCAACGAGCATTCCAAGAGCTAGGCGCAAAGGCGGAAATCTTGCATGTGAACGAGCTTGCCAAACGCGGAAATCTCATGGATTATCAAGCACTTGTCTTTCCCGGAGGCTTCTCATTCGGCGACTACGTCCGCGCCGGCGCCATACTTGCAAGATGGCTCTCGGCCAAGTTGGGCAAAGAAATCCGCGAATTCGTTGACGACGGTAGACCAATTCTCGGCATATGCAACGGCTTCCAAGTTCTCGTTGAGTACGGTCTGCTTCCCGGGTTCGACGGTGTAAGCGAATATCCCGAAGCCGCATTAGCTGCGAACATTCCACAAGGCTACAATTGCCGCTGGGTCTACCTCAAGCAGGAAAACAGAGGCAAATGCATTTTTACAAACAAAATTCCAACGGGCAGCGTTCTTAGAATACCTGTGGCGCATTCTGAAGGAAGATTCCTGTTTCCAAAGGAGAAGCAGCAGAAAATGCTTGACAGGCTCATTGACGGGGACATGCTGGTTTTCCGCTACTGCAGCAAGAATGGTGAATATGCAGAAGGCAAATATCCAACTAACCCCAATGGTTCTCTCCACGATATTGCGGGTATATGCAACAAAGAAGGCACCATTTTCGGTTTGATGCCGCATCCTGAAAGGGCGTTGTACTGGTGGCAACAGCCAGACTGGACGCGCCAAGAAAGAATGCCGCAGTACGGTGATGGGAAATTAATTTTCGAAAGCCTCGTGGACAATCTAACCCGGAAGTTCTAAATCATTAGCGTAGGGCAACCCTGCCCTAGCGCCCATTTTCATTATGCATCGTGAAGCCACAAAGTTGCCAAGCGCGCCGCATTCTTGAAGGCTTTTGTCCTTAAGCAATCCGTAGAGGAAGCCGGCGCAGAAGGCGTCTCCCGCTCCCGTGGTGTCTACAACCTTCACGTTAAGCGCCGGTATCAGATGCTTTTCGCGGCCGTCCGTAACGTAGCAGCCGCCGCTTCCAAGTTTGACCGCCACAATCGTAACGCCCTTTTCAAGCATAAACTCGGCGCCTTTGCGGTAATCCGCTTCCCCAGTCAGCAGCTTAAGCTCAAGGGCGTTTGGCATTAAAACATGGGTTCTTCGAATTATGGGTTCCAGAGCCGCGAAGCCTCGTCGGGCATATAATGCGCCTGGATCAAAACTTACCTTGACACGGTCGGGTATTATGTCTAAGAGTTTCTTCTGAGTTTCAAATGATTTTTCGCCGACGAACGAGGTTAAATGCAGAAAACGCGTTTGCGACGCATAAGCCACGTTGACATCTTCCAAAGTTATGGTGTCGTTGACGCCCGAGTTAATATACAATGCGCGCCCGCCTTTTCTATCTACAAAACCAAAGACCGACCCGCTTCTGCCCTGCTCAGCGCGGACGATGCCCTCTGTGTTTACGCCTTCCCTGCAGAAGCTTTGGATTAGCAGGTCGCCTTCTCTGTCGCAGCCTACTTTGCCGATGAAGCCAACCCGGCAGCCTAACCGTGCAAGGCCAACTGTGGTGTTGGCTGCTGAGCCGCCGCAGTCCTCTGCGTAGTCCTCAACGAAGCTTTCTTCTTCCTCTCGCGCGATCCTGTTCACTTTGAAGAGTTTATCCACATTAAGCGCGCCGAAGCCTACTACATCAAAGCGGCTCATGAAACCAGCTCTCGCAGGTAAATTTTGTAGTCGCCTAGTTTTCCGCCGTAGTTTCCCGCTGAAACGCGGGCGACGCCGTCAACATTAAGCGCTGCTTGGATTCCTGCTTTCATTGCCCGCTTGACAGCATCCATTGAGACACCGTTAATTACTATCTCGGGAATGTAACGCACTTCATCGGGCACTAGTGAACGAGGTAATTTCGGTTTAAGTGATGGACAATATGGATGGTTCGTAGTAGGTCCTATAGCTGGAAAATTGGTTTCTGGCTTTGAGCCAGCGGAACAAACATCAAAAGGAGTGATTACGCCCGCCACTGTGTGTATGGCGTCTAAGGCTTTTCTGCCCGCCTTCTTAACGGCTTCTTTTGTCCTGCACATAACCCAAAAGTTTGCGCCCATAACGCCGCGAGCATAGCCAAGCCGGCGTTCGATGACGAAGTCTGGAACCATAAGCGGCACAATGATGACTTCGCGGTCATGTCGCTTTTCAGTCCATTCGTAGCCGTCACCGCAGTGTCCAACATGCTCCATCATGTCCAGTTTTCCCTCTGCATCTGGCAATGCGTCATAAACTGCAGTGAAAGGCTTAACCAGAATGTCCTGCCGTATTCTGTAGGACAACTCGGTTTCAAACTTCTTCAACGATGCAGAGAAGGATGTACGTGAGTTTATTGCACCCCAGAACTGCAGCAGCGCGCCTGCGCGGCCGTCAGGCGTCTCTTTCTCGCTTAGCCATTTTTCAACTCCGCCCTCTACTCTGCCAATCACCACGGCCGGTGTTGCGGTTGCGTCCTCGGCTGCGCTGCGAACCGTACGCTTATCGTCAGCTGTAATGATTATGCGGCAAAAAATCCCGGCGAAAGCTTCCGCATAAGTGTCCTCGATAACAGGTTTGCCAGTCATTATCCGAGCCTCCCTATGCTTTCGCCTCGCACTTTCCTTCTAAACTCGCTGCTTTCTTTGGCTATGATGTCCATATTTTCCGCTGTTACTATTTGAACTTTGGGCAAAGCGGAAGGATACAATTCGAGGAGCTTGCTGCACAGATGCTGGCTAACCGTGCTTTTCTGCAGCGTTTTAAGGCTCCAGCTTTCCAGCACTTTCAGTGTTTGCTGTTTCCCAAGGTTAAAGAATAGGTCAGCGATTACGGCGGTTACGATGCTGCTTTGAGATAGCACTGCGACTTCAGCGTTTTTCACCGCGTACTCGTTGCCGTTGAATGAAACAGTTAAGCCGTCGCTGCTTCTAACAAGTTTGAAGGCTTCCACGTCAGTTATGCTGTCGCCCACGTACATCACATCGCTTAACTGCGCGCCTACGCGTTCCACAGCATCTTGTATGGCTTCAGCCTTTTGCTTGCCGCCCACAGTGGTTACTTCTATGAAGATTCGGCCTAACCTCGTGCCTGCAATTTCGCTCCAGAAAATCTTGTCAAGCCGCCTAATTGTTTCCTGATCCACAGGCGAAAAGTCTTCTATTGCCTTTGCAGCCGGCGGAATATTAATCATCGGCATCTGCGCAATTTCTTTCGCGACATCTTTCAGCCAAGCCTTTTCCCCTTCGCTGACGTCATACTTGCTGAGGCGCAGTTTAGTGCAGTAAGTGTTTGCGTACGGAAAATTTGTGGCTCTGCAAAGCGCCTTGATGTAATGCTCATAGCTTGTGCTGACAATAAAAGCGCTGGCTACTGCTTGCACATGTTGCAGTGTTTCTCTGCTGTTTGCAATTAGAATCAGGTTTTGAGCGGAAAATTCCTCTATCTGCTCATCTGTGAGGTCATATGCTTTTAGGAAGGGCAGAATCAGCTTTAGCGTGTTTCCAGCGGAGTAGCCAGGCCGTTTAAAAGCGTCGGCAAGCACGTCGTCGTACTTGCTTATGAGCGCGAAAAGCTTATCACCGTTTGGGATAAAATGCGCCGTTATTTCATAAGCGTTGTCATTCTTGCTTATGGGGCCCTCGCAGTCTGATATGAAAACGGGCTTCACAGGTTACGCCTCAACTGCTCCATGTGGCTTATGCTCTGTGCTATGTGCTGCCTCGCCGCGATGTCAGTTCTGTTCCAGAGCGCTCCGCCGCTTATCGCCCGCGTGCCCTCCAATGAAATTTGACGTGCTTCCTCGATGCTTGCGCCGATGCCTAAAACGCCTACTGCCCGGGATTTCAGCGCGTAGGTTTCGCCGTCTCTAACCTCCATGGAGCCTGGGTAAACTCTGATTCGATCACCGTATTTTTCTGCAAGCGCATAAGCCCTTGACAAGTCAACTGGCGTGTCCACCTTAGTCTTATCCACACGCTCCGGGAAGGCGTCCGCGTAGCCGCCGTATGTGGGTGGAACCTTGTAAGTTAACACGGCGGCTGCCTTCTCCAATTCCACACGCTTGAGGTTTCCTTCTAAAATTCTGAAGCAGACTTCAACGAAATCATCCTTTAAAAGTGGAAGAATGTTAATGATTTCGGGGTCGCCTGGGCGGCTGTTGTTTTCGAGAACCTTTATACCCTTTCCAGTGTGCATAAAAGCCAAATACAATGGCACGCCTCTCAAGGCGGTGTTATCGTTTATTTTCGCCGCCCATCTCTCAAAAATTTTCTCGGCAAGCTCAAGTTCGCATTCCCGTTCAGCCGCCGTTAGGAAAGGCAATTTGTCATCCGCGTCTTTGTAGGCGCCCATGCCGCCGGTGTTTGGGCCCTTGTCGCCGTCAAATGCACGCTTGTAATCACGCGTATCCGGTAACGGAACCAGATGCTTGCCGTCGCAGAACGCTTGAAAGCTGGATTCTTCTCCATCTACTTTCTCTTCGATTATAACCGCGCCATGTTGGAAGTTTGAAAGGAAATGCTCAAAGAGCTGCTCGCGCGTTGTGAAGTGGTCACCCCAAACGCCTACACCTTTGCCTGCTGCAGGCTTGTCTGGCTTCACCACCGCTTGGTTCTCAAGCTCATCAAGCCACTCGTAAACGTCCTTCTTTACAGCGGATAGCCCATCATAATCCTTCGGGTCAAAGATTTTGAAGCGCGGGTTTGCTTCCGGCGCTATTTCCTGCAGCAACAAGCGCTGCTGAACTTTGCTGGCTTCTATGGCGTAGTCCCGTGTTGGGCAGATAACTGGGATGCCAGTTCGCTGCTCTACAAGGTTGCGTACGCCCTCAATTATGGGTTTTTCAGGGCCAACCAGCACAAAGTCGATTTTATCCCGGTTAGCCTCGGCAAACCTGCAAATTTCCTCGATGTTCAAGTCGGGTATAACAACATGCTTTGCGGCTCTTTTCATATTGAATGGGTTGCGCTGTTTGTCTGCAATGTAGAGCCCCACTTTGTGGTTTGGGCTTCGGCTAAAAGCGTCAATCATCGCGGCTTCTCTTGCACCGTATGACACGACGAGTACGCCTACTTTCTCCATTCGCGACACCTTTGTTAGAGAATAAACGGAAACACTTAATTTGTTTTATCACTATGCGCACTTGAAATCTCGCAGGTTTCGTAGAGCCTTCCCTTTTCCTCATAGCCCTTGAGAAATTTTCCTTTCATTTCGTCAGCTAACTTCTGTGCATAAGGCGTCGGGTATTCACCTGTAACGCAGGCTAAACATAGCTCTCCGCGGCTGTGCCCTGTGGCGCGCACTAATCCTTCGATGGATTGATAGCACACGGCGTCTGCGCCTATTATCTTAGCGATTTCTTCGGGCTTATGCTTTGAACCTATCAGTTGCCCGTAAGTTGCCATGTCAATTCCGTAGAAGCAGGGACCGATTATGCGGGGAAACGTCACGAACATGTAAACCTTGCTGGCGCCTGCCCGCCGCAGTTTTTCTATAATGATTTTTGTGGTGTCGCCGCGTACTATGCTGTCCTCTGTTACTATAACTCGTTTACCTTTAACTTTGGAGCCAAGGATGTTTACTTTGCGGTCGATTGTTGAGAAACGCTCATTATTCAATAGTATGAAGGCTCTTTCAGTTACGTAACGGTGCCTACGTGAGGCGCGCTCCCATCTAAGCCCGGAAGCCTCGTGGACCCCCATCGCAGAGTCATCGCCTGTCTCAGGCACGGAGAGAATGACATCCGCGTCTTTAACAATTTCCGCGTATTCCCTAACGAGATTTCTTCCAAAATCTTCGCGTATTTCGTAAACGTATTTACCATCAAACCTTGAGTCAGGCCTTGCGAAGTAGGCGTATTCAAAAGCGCAGAATGCCTTACGAGGATTCTTAATAAGCTGTATACGCTCAAAACCATCCTTTGAAGCCTTCACGAGTTCACCTGGCGCAAGCTCAAAATCTCGGATAAACCCGTTCATGTCCAAGCTTACGGTTTCAGAGGAAAACGCGTAGGTTGCACCGTCTGGGCTGTGCCCGGCGCAAAGCGGCTTTATGCCATGCGGATCTTTGAATGCGAAGAGTTCACCTTCCGCAGTTATGCCTGCTACGGAGAATGCGCCGTCAAGGCTGTGCATGCATGCAGCGACAGCTTCTGCTAGGTTTCCACTCTTGTCAAGTTCTAGCAGTAACTTTTGGCAAACTATGTCTGAATCGCAATTATATGAGAAACCTGGAAAGCTTTGCTCCAACTCCTTTCTTAACAGCATGGCATTAGCGATGTTGCCGTTAAATGAAATCGCAAGTTTCAGCTTATTCAGCGACGCAGTAACAGGCTGAGTGCCCTGAATAATCGACGTTTCATCGCTTTTTCCCGAAGTCGTATAGCGCACGTTACCTAATCCCGCGTGCCCCGGTAGACGCTTGAGCCATTCTTGTATGTTGCTGGTGAGTAATTTGGGCACTAAGCCAAGTCTCTTGTGCAGGTAAACCCTGCCATTGTCGTATGTGAGAAATCCATGGGACTGGTGTCCTCGATGGTTTTGGGCGCGTAGTCCCCAATAAATATATGGAAATATCGCTTCGTCTCTGAAGTTTATTGCAGCGAATACACCGCAGCCTATTTCAGGTCCCTTCTTGTTGCGGAGAATAAAGAAGAATGGGGGTTTATCAGCTTTTAGCACATATTTAATTAAAAAGCATGGAAAAAGAGAACTGAACCAAGCAATTTTCCTTTTCCAGCTATTGATTTTTGCAATGCTTTTGCAAACTAGTAAATGAGAACTGAAAATAGAATAAGGAAAGGGGAAGGCTTATGCCTATGGCCTTAGTGCTTTCCGCAGTTCTTCTGCCTTGTCTGTGTATTCCCATGTGAAGTCAGGGTCATCTCTTCCGAAATGACCGAAGACAGCGGTTTTCCGGTATATCGGCCGGAGCAAGCGCAAGTGCTCTATAATCGCTTTAGGTCGCATGTCAAAGTGCTTCTTCACCAGCTTCAGAATCTCGTCGTCAGGCAGTTTTCCAGTGTCGAACGTGTTCACGAACACGGATACGGGTTGTGCTAGGCCGATGGCGTAGGCTATTTGCACCTCGCATTCGTCTGCTAGGCCTGAGGCAACTATGTTCTTGGCAATGTATCTGGACATGTAACTGCCTGATCTGTCCACTTTTGACGGGTCTTTGCCTGAGAAGCATCCGCCGCCGTGGCTTCCGAAGCCGCCGTAGGTGTCCACGATTATTTTCCGTCCAGTCAAGCCTGAATCCGCTAGGGTTCCACCGATCACGAATCGTCCTGTGCCGTTAACGATGTATTTTGTTTCTGAAGTTAACATTTCTGGTGGAATAATGGCCTTGACCACGTGGTTAACTACATCTTCTCTTACTTTTGCCTCGTCAACTTCCTCGGTGTGCTGTGCAGCGATGACTACGGTGTGCACTCTTACGGGTTTTCCATCACAATATTCCACTGTAACCTGCGATTTGCAGTCTGGCCGCAGATAAGGCAGGATTTTCTGTTTTCTGCAGTCTGACAGCCTTTTGACTAGCTTGTGCGCAAGCATTATCGGCATGGGCATCAGCTCCTTTGTCTCGTTAGTGGCGTAGCCAAACATCATTCCCTGGTCTCCAGCGCCCTGCTCATGTGTCTCGGTTTCGTTAACGCCCATTGCGATGTCCGGCGACTGCTCCTCTAGGGAAACTAGGATGCCACAGGTTTCCCAGTCCAGCCCGTCTTTGGCGTTGTCGAATCCGATTTCGCGGAGTGTGTTTCTGACGATTCTGGGTATTGACACGTAGCAGGATGTTGTGACCTGGCCGGTAACTATAACGTTCCCTTGCATCACCAGTGTTTCGCAGTCAACCCTTGCTTTGGGGTCTTTTGCTATGATTGCGTCCAGAACACTATCAGAAATTTGGTCGGCAACTTTGTCGGGGTGCCCCTCGCCCACTGATTCTGAAGTAAACAAGTATTTCCCTTTTCGTCTCATAGGAACACTTCATTAAATCTACAACTGAGCGTTTTAATAACCTACCCTTTTTCTTAAAAGGCTTTCTGCATTCTCAAGTAAAAGCAAACAAACTATCGCTTACATTCCGTTTAATATCCAAAAGTAATTTTAGGCCTCTATACAAAAATGAGGCTTCGGAGCGCTGAACTATGAAACAGGTCATCCAAACCGAAAATGCACCTAAACCTGTAGGCTCATACAGCCAAGCAATAAAAGCGGGAAATTTCCTGTTTATTTCAGGACAGCTAGCCGTAGACCCAAAAGAAGGCAAAATGATTGACGGAGACGTTAAAGCACAGACCGCACAGGTCATGCGGAACATCAAAGCAATATTAAACGCTGCCTGCTACGACATAAATGATGTAGTGCAGGTTACTGTTTACCTTTCATCCATCTCGCTTTTCAGCGAATTCAACAGTGAATACTCAAAATACTTCGGAAAAGCGCCGCCAGCACGAGTCACTGCTGGAGTAGAGCTTATGCGTGGTGCCCTTGTCGAAATTTCCGCCATAGCATACAAAGAATGAAATATATGATGAAGGAGATTTTTGATACAATAAAAAGTTTGAGAAGAAACTGAACATTGAGATATGCCTCAAACATGCGGCTAAGCTTCGTCTGCTTGTTAGTATACGCTTAAATGGCTGGGCGCGCACTCAGTATTTAGGTAGATGCAAGCATGACTGAGTCAACGGAAAAATTACCCATCTCTGAATTCTACAAGGTTATCGATTACGTTACGATTTTTAAGAGTGGCAAATGGTGGGAAGCCATTGTAGTCTATGAAGCTGCTGGAAGGCGTTCAATTGGGCTTTATCTTTGGGAAAACAGGAACAACACTTGGAAGCGAAAAAACAAGTTCAGCATAAGAAACATAGACGAATGGAACAAAGTCAAAAACGCGGTAGAGCAGCTTGCCACCAAACTATCCCAGAAATAACGGCAAGTTGACAGAGTCGAATGCCCACGTGCAAGCTTAAGTTTACACTGTAACGCTTCAGCAGTCATAAATTATAATAATTAGCCACTTTAAATAAGGGTATGTGGCGCCAATTATGACCTCACAGCTGAAAAGTTTTATTGAAAGTCTGGCCAGCCCCAAAGGCCCAGGGCCGTCAACCACGTTTTCCATGTTTCACATTTTTGCGGCCTTGGAGCTTATGGCTAAGAGGCCGATTGGCCGCAATAAGCTAGCTAAGAAATTAAACGTGGGTGATGGGGCCGTCCGCACGATAATAAGCCGCCTTAAAGATGCAGGTTTAATCGTAACTTTAAGAGAAGGCTGTAAGCTTACAAGTGAGGGGCTTAGCGTCTGGAAGAGTCTTGAAGAAGTTTTCCCCGTGCGAGTTGAGATAGAGCGAACACAGTTAACAACTTCGGAGTATAATTATGCTTTTCTAGTCAAGAATAGGGGGCATAAAGTGAAGTCTGGCATAGAACAGCGGGATGCCGCCATAATGGGCGGCGCGAAACGCGCGCTTGTCATAGTCTGCAAAAACGGCAACTTAGCCATTGAATCCGTAAGCGACAGTATAGAGAAAGATTTCCCTGATGCAGCAAGAAAAATTCTCCAAGCCCTCAAGCCTGAAAGCAACGATGTCATAATAATTGCTGGTGCTGATAGCCCTCTTAAGGCAAAGCGCGGCGCCTTCGCTGCAAGCTGGGTGCTATTAGGCGACTAAAGGCGGAAATCGCGGCTGTGCGGCGGGATTAGTAAGTGTATTTGTCACCGCCGACGAGTATCCGCTCCAACGCCATATTGAAGTTTATGAAACCGTCGTTTGTTTTGGCTGAAACTGGCATCAGTGTGAATTTTAGGCCAAGCTGGCTTATCGCGCGCATCATGTTTCTACTGAAGAGACGCTTCATGTCTTCCAGTTTTTGTTCAATTGCATATTCTAAAGCTTTCGGATTGACTGACCAATCAATGATTTTATCAACCTCATTTTGTGGAAGTAAATCACATTTAGAAAGCAGATGTAGTTGCGGCTGGAAAAAGCGGTTATACACCGCCGCGGAGAGAAACATGTTGGAGACGTAATTGAGTGGATTAACAGAGAAAACAGCATCGAATAGATAAACCAATGCTTTAGGCTCTTTTGTAAGCTCGTTCACAATGTAGGGGCCGCTGGCTCTGAAGGCGAAAAGCTCCATCTGCCCAGGAGTATCTACTAAAACAATGTCCGCTTTTAATTCTTCCACCTCTTTTGTGATGTTTTCGATTTCGTCGGCTATAAGATCTGCAGCCATTATCAAGGCGCCATTAGGGCCTAAACCATAATCCTCCATCAAGTTGCCGACGTCCACATAGTTTCGCACATCAACATCCGGCGAATAGGGAAGCGTTAACGCGCCGGGATCCAAGTTCACGACGGCAATATCTTGCTTTGACATTTTAAGCCAATCGCTGAAGGCTGCTGTGAACAGCGATTTACCAGAACCCGCAGTTCCAATTATGAACACAACAGGCATATCTGCCTCTCCTTTTACTTGCTGCCTCTATAATTTTGAGGGTAATAACTTTTCTGCTACTGCTACTTAGTCATAGAATCTTCTCATGATAAAACTTTTGGAAGCATAGATTACTGTGTTTCCCCAGATAGCCCCTCTATAGGTTTCTGCAATGAATCGCTAATAGCCGCCAAATATGACGCCGCAAGTGGAGAAGTGGGGCACTTGCAAAGATCACTTTTTAGTTTGCTTAAGCTCTTGAAGAATCTCTTTGGCTCGGTCGATGCGGATTTTTCGTTCCTTTACCATTCTTTCCGCTACTAAGTCGATTAGTTCGCCTTCTGCGCCTGCTGCTGCAGCGATGTTTCTGGCATGAAGTGACATGTGCCCGCGCTGTATGCCCTCATGTGCCAATGCCCGAAGCGCAGCGAGGTTTTGGGCTAAACCCACAGCGGCCAACACTTCCGCGAATTCATTGGCTGTTTTTACACCGAGGATTTTCACAGCGATTTTAGCGATGGGATGTGTTCGCACGGCGCCTCCTATAAGGCCCACAGCCATGGGAAGTTCAATGAAGCCTTTAAGGTCGCCGTTCTCAGTTCTATCCCATCTAGAAAGCGAGGTGTATCTACCATTCAGCGCTGCATAAGCGTGGGCGCCGGCTTCCACAGCGCGGTGATCATTTCCTGTGGCGAGGACCACGGCGATTATGCCGTTTAAGGCACCTTTGTTATGCGTCGCCGCTCGATATGGGTCAGCAGCAGCGAAGGCAGAAGCGTTAACAATGCCGTCCACAACTTCTTCTCCGCCCAATGCCTCTTTTGGAACGGTGCACCATGCACGGGCAAGGCGTTTCACAGCTAAGTTGCTGATTATCCGCAAGTAAACCCGGCCGCCTGTTACACGCTCTACCATAGGCGCCACTGCTTCCGCCATGGTGTTGACTGCGTTTGCGCCCATGGCGTCACGGCAGTCCACATGCAGCTCCACTATGAGCATAGATCCAACAGTGGTGCTGATGATTTTAGCGTCAAGGTCTTTTGCGCCACCGCCGGCTGAAACCAACACTGGGTCCTGCTCATTGGCTTTTCTCAGAATTTCCGCTTTTGCGTCCAAAATTCGCTGTCTGGCGGCTTCCGTGTCTTTGATGCCGACGACTTGTATTTGCCCAATCATTATTGGCGGCGTGCTGCTTGTGTGGAAGCCTCCGCCTTCACGCACCATTTTAGCCGCGTAGCTGGCTGCAGCCACTACAGATGGCTCCTCGATGGCCATCGGAATCAAATAATCCTTATTGTTGATGAGGAAGTTAACGGCGATACCTAAGGGCAGGGGAAACGCGCCTATCACGTTTTCTATCATGCGGTCAGCTAATTCCAAAGGCAAAGCGCCGGTGTTCAGCAGCAACTTGCATTCCTCGTCGGATAGGGCTGCGAAATCTTTAACGAGCGCTAATCGTTCCTTCGGGCTGAGTTTATAGAAGCCTGAAATTGCAGATGATTTGTTCATGGCTGTTTCACGCACGCTTCTGAACAAGAGTAACGTTAGCTTTTAAGTTTTAGCTGTCTGCAAAAGAAGTCCATTTGTTAAATTGGCCTCCAGTTTCTCTGATTCTACTGAAGCCATGAGCAAAGTAACCACCGTATTTTAACAGTTACCTCTTTCTTCCCGGCATGGCAACTGCGGGAATTCCAAGGCGGCGACTAATTTCTTTAGCCAAAGTTGCGCCGTGGCTTACGCGGTAGTTGTCTGTTATAACACGCTTAGGCTTGCAACGCTCAACATACTCAAGTAAGCCTTCAAAATCCGCGTGATCACTAAATGCAACCAAATGCTCCCGCTCACCAATCTGCCTACATGGCGAATGAAACTCCCAGCCGCTGACGCAAATGCGCGAGGCATTTAAACCCACACTGTTTCTGGCGTTCATATGGTAAAACGCTACGCACGGCAGGTTTTCATCCAGCAGCGCCTTTCCTTCCTTTGCACTTGCCAGCGTCAAATTGCCCAGCCGCATCCCATGCTGTTCGCACACTTTAGAAACGCGAAAAACCATTTCAGGCATAACAAACGGCACGCTCACATCAGCATCATGCAGCAGCTGCATGATCTCCTGAAGCTTGCCGTAATAACCAAAAACGTAAACTGCGCCGTATCTGAGGTTTTTCTCAACAAGTGAAATTAGCAGTTCCTTTACATCCAGCCCGAAAGAGCGTTTACACAAGGGGTTCCCATAAGTTGCCTCCACAACCATGACATCGCAATCCAACAGAGGCTCGGTTCCCTCTACCCGAAAGTCTCCCGTGTATGCAACCCGTGCGCCTGTCGAGTCCTCAACCAAAACTTGCGCGGCGCCTAAAATATGGTCTGCTTTGACAAGCGTGACCTGTTCGCCATCGTGCTTTAAGGTTTTTCCGTAATCCATTACTTCAACGGTGTTGCCGTTAATCGGGAGTGAACCATAGATGACTTCCACAAGATCACGTGTGGCTGCGGTCATCAAAACTTTTTTGCCGCTCCGCAGGCTTTTTCTTAAACCAGCTAGATGGTCTGCGTGCGCATGAGTGACCACGTGGAATAGCCGGTCAGCATCAAACGCGTCGCAAGCAACTGAATTGCCCAGTAAAACCGCGCCAGCCTCGCTCACAGAAGCCTTCGCCAGTTCACTTCCGCCTCCTGTTGCTAAGCGGTTCTGGGCGCAAGCCAGTCAATTAGCCGCCGCGGTTCATCGCATTCGATTGTAACTTTAATCGGGCCTAAGGGTGATTCTGCTTCTGCTTCGGAGAAAGAGATGTGCCCCGCAAATGCTGCCTGCTTGTTAAGGTAAAAGCTAATGGTCTGCTCGCGCATGGCTTCGAGAAGTGCTTTCCTTGCAGCGTCGCGGATGCGGTCTTGGCGGAGTAAGTCACGAAATTTTATAAGCGCTTCTTGTCCCTTCGCCTTAGCTTTTAACAAGCTTCCTTTGTAGGATGGCTTAATTTCGGTTGATAGATTGCCGAAGAGGTTCTCCACTGCTCTCTTCACTTTTTCTTCACTTTCTGTAAGGTTGATGCTTGTCTCGATGTTGACGGTTATCTCATCCATTTTTCTTCAATCATCCTCAATGTCTCTTTTACCTTGATGGCGGCGTCTTTTTTTTCATTCTCGTTTACTATCATGTACTCAGCCATGGCTATAGCGTTTCCTAAACCTACGCTGAGCTCGCGCATATCCCGCTCTTGGAAAAGTTCCCATCCATCGGGGTCATCGCTTCGGCGGCGACTGAAGAGGCGGTTAAACCGTGTTTCAGGTGAAGCATGAACTGCGATAAGGCTGAATTTGGCGAAATGCCTCTTGAACGCGTCAACTTCGCTTAGGCTTCTGATGCCATCCACGATAACTTTATTGCTTTTCTGCTGTTCAATCTTGGGAATGCACTTGTCCGCTATCACGCTTGGCCCGCCTTTTTCCCGTAGTTCAAGCATAACTTTGCCGACGTTCTCAGGCGTTAACGGCAAGCCGCACCTCCGCGTCTCCTCACGCACCACATCGCCCATAACCACAACTGCGTAGCCTATTGTCTGCGCAATTTCTACAACTATAGATTTCCCAGCGCCCGGCATTCCTGTTAATCCAACAACAATTTTGTCAGCAGTCATGTTACACACGTTATTCGCTACAATAGCAGCACTTAGAATTAAAAAGCATTTATGCTTGGAAAATGTAAAAGTAGGGAAGGGAACGCCATGTCTGAGTCTGTGAGAAGCTTCATAGCTTTTGATATTGAAAGCGCCGCTGTCCTAAGCAAGGTCGCAACAGCACAGAACCTGCTGGCACAAACGGGCGCAGACTTGAAGCTTGTAGAGCCGCAGAACATTCACATAACGCTTCGCTTTCTCGGTAATATAACATCTGCAATGGTTGAAAGAATTTTTGAGGAAATGAAGAAAATCCAGTTTACTCCTTTTAACGTGCAAATTAAGGGCTTAGGAGTTTTTCCTGACCTGCGCTATCCACGGGTTGTTTGGGCTGGAATAGCTGAAGGCGCAGAACAATTGAAAAGCATTTTCAGCCAGCTGGAACCACGCTTACGCAGTTTAGGCTTTGCCCCAGACGCTAAAGGTTTCAGTCCACACTTGACAATCGCTCGTGTGCGCTCAGGAAGAAACAAAGCGCAATTAGCCAAATTCATCACCGAGAACGCGAGCTACGATTTCGGCCCGGTCGCCGCAAAGTGTTTACGGCTTAAAAAAAGCGATTTAACGCCTAAAGGTCCAATTTATTCAACGCTTAGAGAGGTTTGTTCCCAACAATAAGGTATTGACCATGCAGAAACTGGAAGCTGTTACGAGGGAAGTCTTGAAGAAAATTACGCCCACGCCAGAGGACAGAGTGAAAATGAAAGCGCTAGCTGAGGAGCTGCAGCAGAAGACAGCCCGTGCCTGCGAGGAGCATGGCGTCAAAGCTACCATTAGAGTTGAGGGCTCAATTGCTAAGGACACCTGGTTGCGTGAGGAGCCTGAAATCGACATCTTCCTGCGCTTGCCTACATCAGTGCCCCGACGGGAACTCGGCGAAATCGGATTGAAGATAGCACGGAGAGCCACTGAAGGCGCGAAACAGGTTGAGCGCTTCGCGGAGCACCCGTATTTGGAAGCGTTCGTTGACGATGTAAGAGTGAACATTGTTCCCTGCTATGAAGTGAAACAAGGCGAGTGGCGAAGCGCCACTGACAGAACACCCTTTCACACAGACTATGTGCAGAAACACTTGGCGGAAAGCTTACGCGGCGAAGTACGCTTGCTCAAAAAGTTCCTGAAGGGCATCAACGCCTATGGAGCTGAGATAAAGACAGGCGGCTTCAGCGGTTACCTCTGCGAACTGTTGATGCTTCATTACAAATCCTTCGCTGAAACGCTGCGTGCGTTCGCCGCCTATACGAAGCGGATAACAATAGACATTGAAGGCTATTATGCAGGTAGGCAGAATGAGCAAAGACTACTCTTTCCAGAGCCGCTGGTCGTAGTTGACCCAGTGGATAAAGGCAGAAACGTCGCGTCTGCTGTGCAACCGCAGAAACTTTTCACGCTAGTAGCTGCTTCACGCGCTTTCCTAAAAGCTCCAGATACAAATTTCTTCTATCCACCGAAAACCAGCGCCTTGCCAGTTGAGGAACTAAGAAACAGGCTGGAGAACAGGGGAACCACGTTTATTTTTCTGATGCTTGAAAGAATCGAAGCGGTTCCCGACGTTTTATGGGGGCAGCTTTACAAGACGCAGAGGGCTCTGCATAAGCTGCTGGAACTTAACGACTTCAAACTCATCAGAGAAGCCGTCTGGAGCAACGAAAAATCGCTCAACGTGTTCGTTTTCGAGCTTGAGCAACGTTTTCTCTCAAAAGCCAAAAAACATTTGGGGCCTCCGCTGGAGCGAATGAAAGAATGTGAAGACTTCCTCGACAAATACGCCAACGCAGACAGTGTAGTTTCTGGACCCTACATTGAAGGCAACAGGTGGGTTGTAATGCTACACCGAAAATTCACAGACGCTGTAGAACTGCTAAGAGAGAAATTAAAAGACGGCGGAAGAAACGCAGGCGTCGCGGAGCTCATGGCAAAGTCATTCAGAGAAAAACTTGAAATCGTAGTCAACAGCGAAACAGTTGAGGCTTATCGGCGCAACAGAGATTTCGCTGAGTTCTTAACCAGCTTTCTCTCTGGCAAGCCTTTTTGGCTAGAAACCACCGAGGCTCAGCGCTAGAAGCATAAGGCTGAAAAGCCAACAGTAAAAGGCGAAGAAATGTAATTTTTGACCAACCACAATTTTCCGGAGTAGGCTCAGCGCAAAATAGCCCACAACCATCGAAACGCCTACACCGACGAGAAGTTCTGGCCATTCTACACCCGCAAGCGCCAAGGCTGCATGCTGCTCGTAAAAGGTTAAGCCTAAAGCGCCGACTATGGCGGGAATCGAAAGCAGAAAGGAGAACTTAAAGGCTTTTTCGCGTTTGATGCCAAGCAGAAGCGCAACAGCAATTGTTAACCCGCTTCTGGATATTCCCGGGATTATGGCTATGCCCTGAGCTGTGCCTATTGCCGCCGCCTCCAACAGGCTTATGCCGTCTTTTCTTTCTAGCCCAATTTTTGACGTGTAAAGCACCGCACCACAGACAATAAAGGCGCATGCTATCGGAAGTAGCTGGCTGAATGCCGCCTCGATGGCGCTGCCGAGAAATAGTCCTATCAAAACAGTAGGCACTGTTCCAACGATGATTGGTGGAATTAACTGGCCCTTTTCTGATTTAAAATCCATTCTTCCAAGCGCTGCAAGAAGCGCCTTTAAGTCCCTACGGAAAAAAAGCAACGTTACAATAAGCGTGCCCAAATGCAATATACCATCAAACAGTATGGGCACCCGCAAACCTGCGAGCTGCTCAGCTACGCGCAGGTGGCCCGTGCTTGATATTGGCAGCCACTCTGTTAAGCCTTGGATTATGCCGAGCATCACTGTTTGCATCAGGTTCATGTGCAGTCAGCTATTTCTCATTAGCACCTTTGAGATTTAAATCCGTAGGTTATTTTCACCAATATCAGCTTCGCACGAGCATAAAAGCTCGAAAGACCGTGGAAAATTTAGAAAAATTCATCTTATGACAGAGGGAATTTGCTTGTTATTGCGTTACCGAGTGGTACCAGCTGATTATGTACTCGGGGAGCTTCAAGCCTCTTTGACCCAGCCTTTCAGCTAATTTGACCGGCAGCGGGCTCAAAACATAGGCGGCACGCGTGTAGAACCGCCTCGGCGTTCCAGGTTTGACTTCTTCTTCCAAGATTATTTGCAAGTCTGCCTTCTTAGCCAAGGTTGACTCTTTCTTTCCAGTTATGGCCAGCACAGTACCGTTAAATTTCTTCATCACGTCAGCCCAGTTTATGACGAGTTTCGTTTCGCCAGTGTAAGATAGCAAGATTTCAAGGTCGCCTGCTCTTGGATGCGGCGTATTTACGCCTCGTGTGACGTAGACGTTGTCACCTAGGAAGCTCTTGATGTGAAACAGCCGTATCCCCGTCATCTTGGCGATTTCGTTCGCAGTGCCTTTTCCGCCGATGAACACGTTGGTTCTTTTCTCCAGCAAGTCAACCAGTTGCGTGTAGGTTTCTGACTGCACATTAGAATCTATCATGGCGCCTACTTTTTCAAACTCCTCCTCGCAGAGCATGAACACGTCCTCTGCTTCTAGGTTTCTGAAAATAGCCTCAATCATCATGCATAAAAGCAGAAGCGTACCCAACTCGAATATGTCGCCCATCATGCCTGTCTCGCTATACTCAAACGAGGGCTTGGATTTCCCGCGTCCCTTAACCTGCACCACGTAGCCATACTGCCGTGCTATCTGAGCTAACGGCGATTCTAAATTGGATGTCAATAAGCCAATTGTGAACTTGGAGGTTTTCTTCTCTTCAATATACCGTGCCAAATCTTGCGCCATCATCAAGGGATCATCAGAGTAGCCGCTGCCAGAATTTATCAGCAGCAACGTCTTCTTGTAGCGACGCTCAAGATCTGCCGCGGCGTCATACATGCTTTTTCCGGGGAATCCCGGATCATCAGGGGTTATTACCACCTTGTTTCTCCAGCCTAGCTGGCTGAGGGCAATTTGGCTCATAGCCGCGTTTAACGAGTGCAACGACCTGCCTGAGCCCGCACAAACGACGCAGTCCGCTGCTTTCAGCGCTTCATACAATGGTGAAAGACTTTTCACTGGAATGCTTAGTATGTTATCGCGGATTTTGTTTACGTAGCCTATACTGCTGATTTTGCTTTTGATGGTAACGGCACCCAGCTTAACAAGTTCAGCTGCTCTTATATTACTTTTTATTCAAGTTCCCGCGTATTTGCTTAAAATATTCTTGCTTCGCTGAGCCGCTGCCTTTTAACCAGCGCTTTTCAAGCCGCATTTTATAGAACCTTTTCCAATTTTAACTACTAAATATTTATATCAATTTGGCTCAATCAACCAGAGCATCGGTGAATGCTAATGGCTCCACAAAACGAGCTTGGACAATTCGAGTTTCTTAGAAAAACGGCTTTGGAAAAGGGGGCAGTTGACGCAAAACTAATTTCCACAGACAAAATAGTCATCGAAGACCGGGTGGTTCTGAAATGTAAAGTTGGCTGCCCAAATTATGGGAAAACATTAATGTGCCCGCCCTATACGCCTACTGCCGAAGAGTTCCGAAAAATAGTTAAAGAGTACCGCTACGCCCTATTCATGAAGTTTAAATCATGCGCAACAGCCACTCCCGAATTATCGAAATACTTTTCCAAGGCTGAAACCGATCCCGCCATTCCGCCTGATATTAAAGAGAAATTGCAAAAGTTCTGGGCGGACTGGAAAGAGGACAAACTAAAAATTCTGTCTTTAGTGCTTGAGCTTGAAAAAGCAGCCATGAACAAAGGTTACCCGCTGGCGGTAGGGCTAATCTCGGGCTATTGCCAACTATGCGAAAAATGCACACTGGACAGAAGCACATGCCTTCACCCAAACAAAGCGAGGTACTCAGAAGACGCCGTGGGCGTAAACGTTAGAGCCACAGCGAAAAATGCGGGCATTGAGATAACGTTTCCCTTTGAAGAGAACCCAGAGACCTTTGCGTTGCTCCTTATAGACTGAGCTTAAGCTTCGACAACTTCTATTTTTACGTCATCGATGTAATACGTCATGCAGGTTTCCCACCGCACCGAAATGCCAACCGCAACCCATAAGTCGCCACTTGAATCCGTGTTCAAGGTTAAAGTGTAAACGTATTTTTTCCATCCAACTGCTTCATTAGCAGCACCCACGACAGCGAAATCTTCTTCAAAAAAGGGTTTAGTGACGCCAGCGTATGCAACCACCGCCGCGATGGTGTTAAAGCTTTCCTGCTCGCTGTAAAGCCAAAAAGATACGCCAACACGGATCTGCGTGTTCGCTTTCACGTTTATTTTTCTCTCCAGCCATATAGTGCCGTCATCCTGAGTGCCATCGATGAAAAACTCTGCAGAGTACAAGCCTGATCGTGAAACGTTTGCCGCTCGCCTTATGTGCCACTGCACAGGATTTCCAGGGCCGTTCGGATCTATGGGAACATGACCGTTTGCAGTCCACTCGCCGAAGTTGCCGTCTCCAGGTAGCTGCTCAAAATCTTCTGTCAAAGCTATGCGTGATTGAAAAATATACAATGCTTGAATAATGCCGATGGATAGAGTGATGGCGATTGCCAACGTACTAAAGATCCACATTTTATTCATGTCAGTGCACCACACGCTGAAATATGTGCCTTTTTAAGGTTATATTGCTATTTTTTAGAACACTCTGTTCTACTTTTTAGAACAGCCAGCTAAAGTTGAAGAATAAACAGCTAAATATTTGAGGCTTCAAGATTAAGTCCTAACCAAGAGGTGTGCCAAATGAAACTGCTGCTTGACGAGATGTACGCGGGTTTGAAAGAATATTTTGAGACGCTCGGATACGAAGTTTTAACAGCGCAGGAGGTCGGCTTGCGTTCTGCAAAAGATAAGGACATAGTAGAGTATGCGGGTAAAAACGGCTTAATTCTCGTGACGCAAGACCAGAAGCCTGCAGAATTAGCGGAGCTAACAAATGTTAAATACGTTTTAATCTCTAATGCTTTGATTGCTAAAATAGCAGATGAAAAAATAAGGGAAAAATATAAACAATAAATCCCTGAACCGCTAACCAAAATTTTCGCTGCATTAATCTGATCTCGATTTTAAGGACTGCGGAGCATATTTTTTGTAAACCCACAGTGGAAGCTGCTGCTTGGCATTCCTTGTTCTAATTATTGTTAATCGTGTCTTTTTGGGATCGATCATCAGTGCTCTTGCATGCCACTTTGCCACTGCACATCCTTTCTTGTGAAAAAGCTTCGCAGCATTGCTCTCCTTTCTTTACCTGCATCCTGAAAAGAAGTTTAAAAAAAAGTATTTCAATATCAGAATATATCCTTCCAAAATTTGCGTACACAGCCGTCTAATGTCGCAATTTACGCTTACGCGAGGGATTTCACGTTTTTCAAGTATTTGTTCCAGAGATAGGCCGCGGCATATCCAGCAGAGATACCGCTACCTGCACCTAAAAACAACATAAGCGATGTCCACATCGCATCTATTGGAAGCCATTTGAATAGAAGGGAGCTTATGTAATAACTCAAGAATGCAATCAGCGCGGTGCTCAGCGCCATGGCGAGGACAACTCGGTTGCGGTTTACTTCTTCCGAATGGGCTGTAACTTTGAAGAGGAAAAAGGTTACGTCCACTAAAAAACCGAAAAGAAATGTGAAGAAAAAGGTCATCGGCCCCAAGGCTGGTCTTGCTAACGTCGCTAAAATGCCGCCGACAATACCAACGTAGGTGGCGCCCATCGATTTGATGAAGAATGCAGCTAAGGCCAGCAAGATTGCTTGAACAACTATTAACAGATTGTCCCATGGAGGGTCAAAGAAGACCTTTGTTACGAACAAGATGGAGCCGAAGAGCGCGATTATGAACAGTTGCTGCGCCTTTTGCACATTTACCCCCTCTTACCTTAAAGAGGGCATCTTTCCATTTTAAAAAGCTTAATGCCACAATACTAGGCAGTGCAGCAGACTGTTGATATTTTTAACGGAAATTATAAATTAGCAATCTACCATAAAGAGTAAACGTTTTAGTATTTGACGCATCTGTGTTTAAACGGTTAGATGGGGGAAAAGGATGAGTACACACGCAGAAAATCTAAAGCTTCGTCTAATGACAATCGAGCTTTTAAGAACTGCAAAGTACAAGCGAAACATCACTTATCGTGAATTAGCTTCCAAAACAGGCTTACCTGTCACGGTTTTAAGTAGGTACGCGAAAGGCCATGTTCTGCCAAACACTACCAGAGCTAAGCAGCTTTGGCGCGTACTGACAAAAATTGTTGGGCTAGAACCTGAACTGCGTAGCAGAATAAAATTCGACGAGACCGGATACTTCGATAACACCGAGATTATAGGCGATCACAACATACTCCAACAAGCTGCAAATTATGCTTTGGCAAACTTTGCTGGGAAGCGTGTGACGAAAATCTTAACGGCAGCTGTTGATGGAATCCCCTTAGCTACGATGGTTGGCAACGCCCTCAGCGTCAACCTTGTCGTAGCGAAGAGAAACAAAGAAGTCGGAGTGAAAGCTTTTCTGGAGGAAACTTATGTCCTCGGGAAAGATTCAGGAGTAACAATGACGCTGTATATTCCTAAAGACGCGATTAAAAAACGCGACAGCGTCTTGATAGTTGACGACATGATCAAAAGTGGGGAAACGCAAGAAGCCTTAGTTAACCTTGTTAAGAAGGCACGAGCTGAAGTCTCAGGCGTCTTCGCGCTTATTGCTGTAGGTGAAGAATGGAAAAAAAGGCTAAAATTAGGTAATGACGCCCCAATTGAGGTAATAACTTCCTTGCACTCGCCCTCGGAAATCGAAACCCGCACCTAAGCATTTTTGTTTAAAGCCATACGAAAACTCAAGGAAGCAGAGGTTGTCTATATGCGAACAATAGAATGGCAGGATGGAACTGTTATCACAATAGATCAGACCAAGCTGCCTCATGAAACAATAATTTTGAAGATCAAAACAATTGAAGAAATGGCGGAGGCCATAAAAAACCTGCGAATTAGAGGCGCACCCTTGCTTGGTGCTGCTGCCGCCTTTGGCTTGGCCTTGACGGCTTTCCATTCAGAAGCAGCTAGCAGGGAAAAACTTCTCGAGGATTTGGAAAACTCCGCGAAATTTCTAAAAAGCACAAGACCGACGGCGGTAAACCTCTTTTGGGCAGCAGACCGTATCCTAAGCAAGGCGCGGAGTTTTTCTGGCGCTCCTGAGGCGCTGCGGGCAATTGTGGTTCAAGAAGCAAAGCTGATAGCAGATGAAGACGCAGCTGCAAATCGGGCGATAGGTGAAAACGGCGCTGCTTTAATCAGCGACGGAGATGTAATCTTAACACACTGCAACGCAGGAGAGTTGGCCACGGTTGAATACGGCACCGCTCTCGGCGTCATACGTGCCGCGTGGAAGCAGGGAAAAAAGGTCAAAGTGATCGCCACAGAAACGCGGCCGCTACTGCAGGGTGCTAGGCTTACTGCTTATGAGCTTAAACGCGATGGCATACCCGTTACGTTGATAACGGATAACATGGTTGGCTACGTCATGTACAAACGCTTGGTAAACAAGGTTATAGTGGGCGCCGACCGCATAGTCCAGGACGCAGTAATTAACAAGATCGGCACGTTTACCGTAGCGGTTTTAGCACATGAGCACGGAGTACCCTTCTATGTTGCAGCGCCAAAGTCCACGTTTGACTTAACACGCAAAGCATCCGACGTCGTCATTGAAGAAAGAAGCGCCGAAGAAGTTACTCATTTTGGTTCTCAGCGGGTCGCCGCAAGAGGCGTAGACGTGCTTAACCCTGCTTTTGACATTACACCGTTGAAGTATGTGTCAGCGATAGTTTCTGAAAGCCGCGTTTACCATCAAAAGGACTTTGCCAAGTTTAACACCGGAGCACTTTATTAGGTCACATTGCATCTTAGGCGCATTAGCGTATTCATGTTCCGTATTGTATAAAAGGAGAAAAGTGTAACGTAAAGACTTAGGTTAAGCTAATACAGTTGATAATCGATGAGCGATAAAGTAAAAGACACCGTGGTTTCAGAAATTAAATCCACCGGAGTGCTAACTAAACAAGGGGTTAGAATAACTGAAAAAAGCAGCATTGATGCGCTTTCTCAACGTGGCTACGGCACCGTCGAAAATGACACGCTTGTGCTTGCGTTCTACGAGGCGCTTTACCTTATGGATAAGGGTTTGCTGGAAGTGAAAAGCGAAAAGGATGCACCAATGGATTTTCAAGCTGTCTTACATCGTTACGAGAAAGTAGACGCGAATGCGTGGGTTAACTATCTGATTTACAGGGATCTGCGTAGCAGAGGCTACGTGGTCCGCGAAGGCTTTGGCGCTGGCACGGAATTCCGAATGTATGAGCGAGGCGCGTATGGTAAGGACTCTGCTGCCTACTTAGTGTTGGGCATTCAAGAGGGCAAGCCGCTGCCGATCAAGGACTTGGCAAATGCGCTGCAACACTGCCAAAGCCAGAAGAAGGAACTAATCTTAGCTGTTATGAACCGAAGAGGCGAAATAGTTTACTACTCAGTCTCACAATTAACCTTCAAATAACCAAGTGAGCCTGCTATGCCGACGTTCCAACCTGTCCGCGGAATGCGAGATTTACTTCCTGAAGATGCAGCGATGCTGAACAACGTTATAGCAAAAACAAGGAAAACCGCAAAGCTCTATGGGTACAGAGAAGTGATAACGCCCGTTGTTGAGCCGTATGAGCTTTTGGCCGCCAAGTCCGGCGAGGAAATCCGCCAGCGCATGTTCACCTTCAAAGATCTTGGCGACCGCATGGTGGCACTGCGTCCAGAATTCACCGCTTCCATAGCAAGGTTAGCCACAACCGCCTTGCGAAACGAGCCTAAACCGCTGAGGCTTTTCAGCGTTGGCAGCGTTTACCGTTATGATGAGCCACAACGCGGGCGCTACCGCGAGTTTTGGCAGGCAAACTTTGAGCTTATTGGTTCAAGCACACCTGAAGCTGACGCCGAAATTCTAACACTCACTAACAATGTAATGAAAATGTTGGGCTTACGTGGCTACTTCTTCAAAATAGGGCATGTTGGCGTATTAAGAGGTATTCTAAGCCAAGAAGGCGTGGATGAGAAAGTTCAAAACGCGATTTTGCAGCGCATGGACAAGAAGGAGTATGATGAAGCATTCAAGCTTATAGCGCCGGAGAAGTGCAGAAAAGTTCTGCAAGGACTATTAGAGCTAAAAGGCGAAACGCCGCTTAAAGCGGTTGAGAAAATACGGCAATACGTTGCAGGCTACGAGAAAGCGGAAGCGGCAGTGGACAACCTAAAGGAAATTCTGCAGCTAGTCACCTCAAGCGGATGCCCCATTGGAACCGTAGACGCCGCGTTCGCCAGAGGTCTTGAATATTACACGGGCATGATTTTTGAAGTTAATATTCCAGAACTTGACATCGCTTTAGGCGGCGGTGGACGATATGACCGGCTTATTGAAGTCTTTGGAGGCGAACCGACGCCCGCCGTTGGTGTTGCTCATGGCTTAGACCGAATAGTTCTGGCAATGCAGATGCAAAAGATTAGCGCGTCAAGCAGGCAGGAGAAAACTGCCGTGGTGATTCCTGTTAAGCAGGAGCTGAAAGTTGAAGCGTTAAAGCTTGCGCAGTTTCTCAGAGAGGCAGGTGTGTCAGTGGAGTTTGAGGTCATGGGGCGGAAAATGGCTAAGGCGCTGGAGGATGCTGACAAGCGGAAAGTTGACTACGCGGTTATAGTGGGAGAGCGGGAGCTTAAAGAGGGCACGGTGGTTCTGCGGGATTTGGCAAAACGTGAGCAGATAACTGTTGAAATTGCCAAGTTGCCTGAAAAAATTAAGGGTTAAAAAAATGAAGGCAGCTGCTAATTCTAGAGGCGTCTAATGTATCTATTGACTTCCCATTCAGTTACTTGTGTTCGGTAGAGATCCCATTCTTTGCGTTTCTCTCGCAAGAAGTTCTCGAAAGCAACTTCGCCAAGCGTCTCGCGCATCAGTTTGCTGTTTTCCATCTCGTCTAATGCTTCTTTTAACGATTCGGGCAGTGAGACTATGCCTCGTTTCTTGCGTTCTTCATAGCTCATTTCGTAAACGTTTAGTTCCACTGGCTCGCCTGGGTCTATCTTATTTTTAATGCCATCTAATCCAGCAGATAGGAGAACCGCAAACTGCAGGTACGGGTTTCCAGCGGGGTCAGGACAGCGAATCTCGCATCGGGCTGCTCCTTTTCTTCCTCCAAAGTTAGGCACCCTGATGAGCGGCGAACGGTTTTTGTGTGCCCACGCAAGATAAACTGGTGCTTCGAATCCTGGCACTAGACGTTTGTAGGAGTTAGGCCAAGAGGCAAGGACGGCGCACATTTCGCGTCCGTGAGCGAGTTGTCCGCCTATGAAGTTCATAGCGGTTTCCGAGAGATAACCCGTTTTTGGGTCATCATCGTAGAACAGGTTTTCAGTCATGTCTGTGTTCCAGAGGCTTTGGTGCGTGTGCATTCCTGAACCGTTGATTCCTGCAAAAGGCTTTGGCATGTACGTGGCTACGTAGCCGTTTTTTGCTGCTATCACTTTCGTAATCATTCGCATTGTCAGGGCTCTGTCGGCAGTAACTAGCGCTTCATCATACTTGAAGTCAATTTCGTTTTGTCCTAAAGCCACTTCGTGGTGGGAGATTTCAATTTCAATGCCAAACTGTTCAGCAGTGTCAGCTATTTCCCGTCGCAAGTCGTCTGTGAGATCGCCCGGGTGAAAGTCAAAGTAGCCTGCCAAGTCAATTGGTGTTGGTAATGCTGAATCGTTCTCTTTTACAATAAAGAATTCCTGCTCTGGAGCGCAAACATAGGTGAAGCCGGCTTCTCGAGCTTTGGCGATTGCTCTTTCGAGTATGTAGCGCGGATCACCTTCGAAGCGCTTGTACTCGGGAGTGTACACGTCGCAGATGAGTCTACAGGAGGATTTTTCTTTTGGCCGCCAGGGCAGAACCGCGAAGGTTGTTGGGTCAGGGAACAGCACCATGTCTGACTCTTCAATTGGTCGGTAGCCTGTTATGGATGAACCGTCGAAGGATTGGCCGTTTTCGAAAATGGATTTGATGTTTTTGGATGATACTGCTAGGTTTTTTATGATGCCGTTTATGTCGGTAAATTGTAGTCTTACGAATTTTATATCTTGTTCTTTTATTTGTTTAACGACTTTTTCCACGTTTTCTTTCCAGACGGAGTCTTTGAAGTTTTTCATTTTTACGCATCTCCATAGCTTTTTCGTGTCTTGGTTTTCACATGTTATGGAAAACACATTTACCATAAACGTATATAAATTTATCGCATAAATAACTTGATAAATGTTCACAAAAATAGCAAATCATTAAAATTTTGCAAAATCAAAACCATATGCCATTTAACAAGAAACGACGTTAAACCGCAAGCAACTAAACCTCCCTGCGCAAGAAATCGCCAACATCCAAAACATTCTTAACAGCCACTTCATCGTCTCCTACAGCCTCATCCAAGGCGCATATTATCTTGCCAAAGCCCAAACACTCTCCGAACTCATTTACCACCAGCGTGTGAGCACCCCTCTTCCGAGAACCGTATATCGCGGTTATTCCCCGTCGAAAAATGTCTCTGCCACAAATGAACAGCCAAGCCGCCTGCTTATCGACAACAACTTTGTTAGCATCGCCCTTCGCGAGGATTGCCAACAAGTTAAAACTTGGAAAAAACTTTCCATTCTTCACTTTTCCCAGATAAATTCCAGCGTAATAGAAGTCTTGCCGCGTAACTTTACGCAATGCCTCATTCAAAAGAAAATATCGCCCAGCTTTATTCACCACAGAATCAACATTCAAGGCTAGTTGAGCGCCGACTTGAGAAGCAAACTTTAAGATTGCCTTCATCGCTTTCCCTCATGCTTTTTGAGTTTACAAACAAAAAAGCCCTGCGTTGAACCCGGCCAAATCCTTCTACATCGCGCCACAGAACTATCCAATTCCTTTCCGAAAACATTAGTCAAACCCCTTTGGCCGTGGCAATTAATCTCTTCAATTTGAAGCCCCAAATGCTTCACAGCCCAATCCATGTTAACCTCGTTTTCCTCAGGCTCCAAAGAACAGGTTGAATAAACAATTTCGCCCTCGCCATTTAGGCATGCAGCAGCCTCAGCTAAAATTTCCCGTTGCAACCGCGCATTGCGCTCAACATCCTTCAGTGTCCTTCTGTTAAACCAATCTTTATCCGCAGCAAAATTCCCCGAGCAAGGTGCATCTATAAGAATCCTGTCGAACCGCACTTTCAGCCTCGAGGCTTGTCTTGCGTCAAGCAAGTAAACAACAGTGTTACTTGTGTGGCAGCGTTCTAGATGATTTGCCAAAGCTGCGAGCCGCCGCTTTTTAACATCCAAAGCCACTATCAAGCCACTATTACCCATCAAATCCGCCAGCTGCACAGTTTTCCCACCTGGCGCAGCACAAGCATCAAGCACCCTTTTATCCTTCAAGTCCGTGAACAATGTAGCTGGAATCTGGGCTGCAGCCTCCTGAATAGAATATAATCCCAGCAAGTATTCAGTTGTGGCGCCTACCGAAACTTTGGATTCGCGAATCCAATAGCCAGCTTCAAGGAAAGGAATCTTGTCAAGATGAACACCTATGGCGCGCAGTCTTTCTTCAATGTTTTTGCCCTTTGCGTTGGTCCAGTTTATTCTGATGGCCTGCTTGGGCGTAGTGGCTTCAAATTCCCAACCTAACTGCTTATAACGGTTTACAAAAAACTCCTTACCAGACATCAATCGTGAAATAACCGCGCTTGCAAATAAAAGCTTTTCAAGGTATGCGCAGAGGCTCAGCAACGTTCAAGAGCCGCAATTAACTCGCTCAGGCTCTTTATTGTCTGATCTGGACAGAATTGTTCCACTTCTTTCTGCGGGCGCCGTTCGATAAATATGGTTTTCATGCCGATGCTTTTCGCGCCCTTAATATCTGCATCCACAGTGTCGCCTACAAACACCGCTTCAGCGGCGCCAACGCCTAACTTATCTAACGCTGCTTGAAAGATTTCTGGGCTGGGTTTGCGCTTGTTAATTGCCGCCGACACGATCACAACATCAAAGAACTTGGCCAGGTCATACATTTTCAGCAGTTTAATAACGCACTCTGGGATGGCAAAATTTGAAACTACTCCAAGCTTATACTTGCCATGAAGCCTCTGCAAAACTTCAACGGTATAGTCGTCAATACACACGTACTCGATGAAGCCTTCGCAGAAAGCGTTCGACGCGCCAGCCACAACTTCGCTATTAACATCAAAGCTGAAGCCCAAATCCTTAAGCGCGTTTGAAATGCGAACATTAAAATGCGGTTCCTCCAATTTTGCATCAGCTTTTGCATAAAGCGCATCGCGAGCTTTTATGTAAGCATTCTTGAAGTCACTGAAGCTAGCATTCACGCCGTTTTTGACGAGAAACTTGTGCATTCGTTTTAACGAAGGATTATAGAACGCATGGTTCCTCTCAATTAGCACTATCGTGTCAAACATGTCGAAGAGTACAGCTTTGATGGGCATAGAGCTTGATCCTACACCACTAAAATTACATCAAACTTTAAAACGCTTCTCATGAGCTAATCGTGCTCCGCAAGATGCCAACTTCCTCTACTGCCGAGCGTATACGCTACGATGCTGCGTAATCGCGCGAGCAAGTTAATTAGCCAGAGAAACGGGAAAAATGGCGTGTATAAGACCAAACGGTCATGGCGAAAACTATTGTAGGCATACTTCAGCGCGATTGCTTGGTTGACTATACTAATTAATAGACCATAAACTGCAAACACGACGAGATTATATGCAAAGTGCAGCCTGTCAGGTGCAAACCAGAAGAGCAGCGGAAATGCTGAAACAGCCAATAAATCCACGAATGCTCCGGCATACTCGAATATTAAACTGTACCATAATACTGCTGACAGCCATGAGCGTTTATTGAACAGGTCAACATGTATGTCCATTGTATTATGCAGCCATCCTGTAATCCATCGTAGCCGCTGATGCCACAAGGGCCTTAGCCGTTTAGGTGCATCTGTGCTGCTATAAGCAGTATTTATGTAGCCTACTTTTCCTCCACGCTTATGTATTTCTAAAGTGATTTCTGAATCCTCAGCTACACTGCGAATGTTTGATTCATTGAGGATGTTCCGCAATACATCTGCATCGTAGATGCCAATGGCTCCTGGAACAACAAGAACACAGTTGCCGAGCGCTTGAGCACAGCGGTCAATTCCCAATCCTTGACTGTACTCCAACTGCTGTAAAGCCACAAGAAATTTGCCTTTTGCGTCATCGGTTTTTGGGTGTATGTAGCCTGTAGCAGCGCTTTTCCCATTTGAAAGCATATAATCAACCAGTCTTTTCAGCGTGTAAGGCGCCCACTCAGAATCGCTGTCAACGACCGCGATTAATTGGCCTAAAGCCTTGTTTGCACCAGTTCTTAGCGCTTCAGTTTTGCCAAGGTTCATCATGTGCCTTGATATCTTACAGGGAACTCTCTGGTTTTGGGTATGAAGCATTTTTGCGGCTGCGCATGCTTTTTCATAAGTGTAGTCTGTGCTGCCGTCGTCAACTACTATAATTTCGCAGTTGCCTTGGTAATTTTCTGCGCACTTAAAGAGACTAGCTATGCAGTTCGCTATGCTTTTTTCTTCATTATACGCTGGAACTACAAAGCTTACCATGGGATAGAATTCTTGTTTAGTCGCTGTATGCTGCTTTCTCGCGAAAAAGGCTGCTACAATCCAGATGCCCGTAACGCCGATAGCTAAGAACGTGTACCAACTATAAAAGAATCTCAGTAACCAGTACCATATGGGGTTGGCAACTTGCTCAACTGCGGTGTAGCCAAATAACTTGTTTATTATCCATGCGGCTAAGACTGGGAAGTACATCCATGAGAGCAGAGCCAGAATGAGAGGTATGGTAAACGCTATGTATTGGACTTTGAAGCGTCTAGGAAATTTCATTCTGTGCTGCCAGCCTCGAAGCCTTGCTCCATTCTCATGGAAGTGTTTGCTTTAGCTAATAAAGCAAGTATTCCCGAAAAAGCAATATTCCAGTTGCTGCGCTTTGTGGTTGCTGCGGGTGTATTCTGCTGTTGGAAAAAGACTTATATTATATAGTGTGACATAAGATTTAACCATCAGGGCGGAAAAAAACAACATGAAAAATTATATAGACAAAGAAGAAATCCGCTGGCAAGTTGTAAAATCCATGCTCGACGAATTTCCCACACTACGAGAACGAGTTAAAGACTACATCAAAAAACAGAATAACTGATCATCCATTGACGCTTTAACGTTTACCACTAATTTTACAGCAACAACAAACATGACACGCTAAAAATAGGCATTAAGCGTTTTTAAGCAGTTTCTGAGGCGGAATTTTCACACCATTCTTGCCCTTTTCAACCTGCTTCAGCAACTCGGTCAATTCACAGTACCTTTGCAAAAAGTCCAAACCCTTTGCAGTTGCCGCATACACCATTTTTCCTTTGTCCGGAACCTTTGTCAGCAACTCATTTTTCAGCATAAACCTAAGATACTCGTTTAACTGCGTAAAGCTGAGGTTTGCCCGATACATTATTTGAGTTTTCAAGGTGCCGTCTTTCGCGATTTCCAAAATTTCCGCGATTATGTTAAGTTTATCTCGCCGTTTTGATTCGACATCCGTTATTTCCATGCTTAATTTCAGCTCTCCCATAGAACTGTTTTCTATAACTGAGTTAGAATCAGCGTATTTTAAGGACTGTTTCGCGCGTCAGCATATTACCATGCGGGAATATTCTATAGTATTCTTCTATAACGGGAAACCTTAATTTGCATCGATGATAAAAACAGCAAACCGTGATGTAAAATGCTGGTAGGCGTAATCTCTGATACGCATGATAACTTGCCCATGATCGAGAAAGCAGTTAAAAGGCTTAATGAGGAAAAAGTCGGACTAGTGCTTCACGCAGGAGACTACGTTTCACCCTTCGTCATTCCCAAATTCAAAGCGTTAAACGCTCGGCTCATTGGTGTTTTCGGCAACAATGATGGCGACCGCGAGCTGTTAAAGAAGCGGTGCAGTGAAACGGGAAACTGCGAAATACGCGGCAGATTCGCCGAAGTTAACGCTGAAGGCTTCAAAATTGCGTTGTTGCATGGTGACGAAACCGAACTACTCAATGCCTTGACTAATTGCGGCTGCTTTGATGCAGTGGTTTACGGTCATTTTCACGCTGATGTTTCTCGCGTCAACGGGAAAACTTTGGTTGTGAATCCCGGCGAAGTTTGCGGTTACATAACGGGCAAAACCACCATGGCGCTGCTGGACACGGCCAAACGAGAAGCGCGGATAATACCACTATAAGCACTTATCTTTTTCTTTAATGTATCGTGGATGGCGGCTTGCAACCGATGCCGCGCTTGTTTTTTGAGGAACCGCTGGGCAAGGTTTAAGAGTTACAGTTCACCTATTCTGTCGTGTAGGTGAATGAAACATGCCAACTCACGGGTCGCTTTCAAAAGCTGGAAAAGTTAGGTCGCAGACGCCGAAAATCCAGGCTGCAGAGAAAACTAAGCCTAATCCAAAGATTAGAAGCAAGCGCAATTATGAGAAGCGTATTATTCTGCAGCGGAAAGCAGGGCAAAACTGGATGTAAGCCTTTTTCTAGCGGAAGCCTTTTAAAATTTTATCTTTTTGCAACGTGTAGTTTTTGTTGTACGTTTAAGCTGGGGTAACCTTGGAATCAGCCGATGCCGCACGAGAAGTCATCAATGCGCTGCTGCTTTTGCCCTCGCCTACTCGTGAGGATGTGCATCATATAAAGACGCAGGTTGCAGCTAAGCTCCAGCTTAAGCGGATACCATCCAACGCTGAGATCATAGCAGCTTTGCATCCTGAAGAAAAGCGCAGGCTACTGCCTCTTTTGCAGCGAAAAGCCACACGGACAATTTCAGGCGTTACTGTAATAGCAGTTATGACGAAGCCGCAGCCGTGTCCGCAGCTTGAACCATGCGCTTACTGTCCAGGCGGTCCAGCGCAAGGTGTGCCGCAGAGCTATACTGGGCATGAGCCTGCAGCCATGCGTGGAAGCCAAAATAGCTATGACCCTTATCTGCAGGTGAAAAGCCGCATTGATCAGCTTTCGGCGATTGGGCATCGCGTGGACAAGGTTGAGCTTATTGTTATGGGCGGCACGTTTCCCGCGACGCCGCTTGAGTATCAAACATGGTTTATTCAGCGCTGCTTGGATGCAATCACTAGTGTGACGTCTTCAAGCTTGGAGGAGGCAAAATCTGAGGCGGAAACCAGCAGAATCCGCAATGTGGGCATAACCGTGGAGACAAGGCCGGACTGGTGCAAGCAGCCGCATGTGGACGCTATGCTCAGCATGGGCGTAACCCGCGTGGAAATAGGCGTGCAGAACCCGTCTGATGAGATTTACCGCTTGGTGGGCAGAACCCACACAGTGGCGGATGTTATTGAAGCCACGCGTATCGCCAAAGATGCCGGCTTAAAAGTCGTTTATCACCTTATGCCTGGAATGCCCGGCTCGAATCCAGCGGCTGATTTAGCGGCTTTCAAACGGGTTTTTGCTGATGCAGCGTTCAAGCCGGACATGCTAAAAATTTACCCCTGTCTGGTAATTGAAGGCACGAAGGTTTATGAGTGGTACCGCAAGGGCACTTACAAGCCATACTCAACTGAGGAGGCTGCGGCGCTTATCGCCGAAATCAAAAAGACACTTCCGCCATGGGTGCGCATCATGCGCGTTCAACGCGACATCCCCGCAGGCCTAATTGCAGCAGGTGTGGACAAGAGCAATCTCCGCCAGCTAGTCCATCGCCGACTGGCGGCGCAGGGCCTACGGTGCCGCTGTATACGCTGCAGAGAAGTCGGGCACCGCTCGGTGGTTGACGGCGTAAATCCTGACCCTGAGAACGTGGAGATTTTGACCACACGCTACGAGGCCTCTGAGGGCGAAGAAATCTTCATTTCAGCCGAAGACACCCGAAATGACGTGTTAATCGGGTATTTGCGGTTGCGTGTTCCCTCAGCCAAAGCATACCGACCGGAAATAACCGCGGTGCCTTCAGCTATAGTGCGCGAGCTTCACGTTTACGGTCCCGTGGTGCCCGTGGGCCAGCGCTCAGCCAAGGCATGGCAGCACAAGGGCTACGGCGCGATTCTGCTAAGCGAGGCGGAGCGTTTGGCGCGTGAAAAATACGACTTAAAGAAGCTTCTGGTTATCAGCGCATTGGGCACGAAACTGTACTACATGCGCTTCGGCTATAAGCATGACGGCGCATACGTCGCAAAAACGCTACATTAAGCTGTCGAGAATTAGGATACGATTTTCGATTATATTGCCTCTATTTATAGTTAAACTAAAAATTGATTCTAATTGTAAGTCTCGGTTTATAAGTGAAGATTTAGAGAATAGAAATTACGGAAATATTACTGCATCTAAAATTTTATCATGTGAAATAAAAAAATAATGGGGAATTTTTGTTAGTCATATCGGAATCTGTTACTGTTTGCGTTTTTCCAACTTGTTTGCCATAATTATAAAAATTAGAGCTATTCCCGATACAATAGCACCAAAAAGGGCAAGCCACAATATTTGTGCATAAATCTCAGAAGGATCGACTATAGGGATATACACTTTGTAATAGTTCTCTTGAAATTTCAAGTTATTGGTTCCGTAATCCTTTATCCAATTGTCAATCTCTGTTTCGGCTAATGAATTAACACTGACTGGCTTGCCTAACTGGGAAATAGCCTGTAACAAAACAGGATCGCCTTCGGTTACAACAAAATACTGCTCTGGGATACTGGATAGTTTTTCTGCTGTTATTTCTACTTTTGGAGCCGCAATATATGGAATTAGAATCAACAGTGCTACGCAAAACAGAAAGAGCACTGCAAGCATCGCTACAAGAACCTTTGACACGCCAACTTTAGAGCATGCTCGTGCATCCTGCTTGCGGCGGATGCTATGTAACTTTGCTTTTTTTCCACTTCTCTGAAAAATGGATAACGCATTTTAGGGCTAACGGAATGCCTTTTTGAAATAAATGCGTTTGCTCTTGTGTGCCCATGGCATTTTTGTTAGACACATTGAGCACCAGTTAATAATGCAATATTGGTTACATAAAAGTATTATCTACGTTATAGAATATCTTAATTAGCGCAAAATCAGTCAATTTGTCTCTAAATTAACTTTGGTATGTAAGCGCTGCTGGCAGGTTATTGTGCGATAAAGTTAAAGCCCTAAAACGCCTTCTTCTCCAATGAATTGTCGGAGAACCAGAAATGAGCGAAAAAGCGGAAAGTTCAGGTTACAAGGGTGAAGCGTTAAGCGCCCTCAAAAAAGCAGGCTGCCAAGTCGGCGACGTCATACGCATCACCGCCGGTGGCAAAACGTACGAGGGCATTCTTATTCCGCGCTCGGAAACCGCTGATGCCGAGCATGTCGTGGTTAAGTTGAAAAGCGGCTACAACATCGGCATACGTATAACATCAGATGTGAAAATCGAGAAGATGGGCAAGGGCGCGAAGCCTGCTTTCGCTGCGCCGCCGCTTCCCGAGCAGAAGCCCGCGCTTCCCCGCGTGGTTATCCTCAGCACAGGCGGAACCATAGCAAGCCGCGTGGACTACCGCACAGGCGCCGTGCGCTCCGCACTCTCGGCCAGCGATCTTTACGGTGTGGTTCCCGAACTCGCCGAGATTGCGCGCGTGGAAACGGAAATCGTGTTCAGCCTTTACAGCGAAAACCTAACGCCGCAGCACTGGAGCCAGCTGGCACAGCGGGTTGCCGAGCATATACAGCGAGGCGTAGATGGCGTGGTCATCGCGCATGGCACGGACACGATGGCTTACACGGCTGCGGCGCTCAGCTTTGCGCTTCAGAACCTGCCCGTGCCCGTGATTCTTGTCGGCGCGCAGCGCTCCTCGGATCGCCCGAGCTCGGATGCCGCTACAAATCTTATCGCTGCGGTTCAAGCTGCCGCCAAGGCGCCTTTCGCCGAAGTCGCCATAGCCATGCATGAAACCGTATCGGACACCGCTATCGCCATCACACGAGGCACCAAGGTGCGCAAATGCCATACCAGCCGACGCGACACCTTTAAGCCCGTTAACGCTGAGCCTCTCGCCAGAGTACACGACGGCAAGATTATAATGCTGACAACCGAATATCAGAGGCGCGACGCCGCGAAAAAGCTTGTTCTGAAGCCCGCCTTCAGCGATGCAGTAGCGTTGGTCAAGTTTTATCCCGGCCTTGACCCGGCAGTCATCGAGTGGCACGTGGAAAGAGGCTGCAAGGCGATACTTCTCGAGGGCACAGGCTTAGGCCACGTAAGCAAATATTGCTTCGACGCTATAGGCAAGGCTGTAAAGCGCGGCGTGCTGGTTGCGCTTGCTTCCCAGTGCATCTGGGGACGCGTAAACATGAACGTCTACGACACCGGACGCGACCTGCTTGCGCTGGGCGTTGTGCCCACTGAAGACATGTTTCCCGAAACTGCGCTGGTTAAGCTAATGTGGATTTTCGGGCAGACCAGCGAGCCCGCGGAGGCAAAGCAGCTTCTACAAGCCAACCTTGTAGGCGAGTTTTCTCCGCGAACCCTGCCCGCGGAATTCGGCTTCCAAGGAGTTGACACGCATGGAAATTGACTACGCCAAGATAGGCCTAAAAGTAGGCTTGGAGATTCACCAACAGCTAAACACGCGCGAGAAGCTGTTCTGCAGCTGCCCGCCTGCGCTCTTCAAAGAGGAGCCAGAAATCACCTTTCTACGCCGGCTACGGCCAACGCAGAGCGAACTGGGCCAAGTGGATCCTGCGGCGTTTTTTGAGTTCCAGAAGGGCGTGAAAATCCTGTATGAAGCCAACCGCGCCACCAGCTGCCTCGTGGAGATGGATGAGGAGCCGCCGCATCCGCTGAACATGGAAGCGGTCGAAGCCGTTTTGACTGCGGCGCTCATGATGAACATGCAGCCAATCGACGAAGTGCATGTCATGCGCAAAACCGTAATCGACGGCTCAAACACCACAGGGTTCCAGCGTACCTGCATCATCGCCATGGACGGCTGGATCAAGGTCGGCGAGAAAACCGTGCCTATACAGGCAGTAAGCTTGGAGGAGGACGCCGCGCGGAAAACAGGCGAGGAAGACGGAGGAAAAATCATGCGCTACCGCATCGACCGCTTGGGCATACCGCTCATCGAGGTGGCAACGGCGCCAGTTATCTATTCGCCTGCTGAAGCACAGGAAGTCGCGCTTGCCATCGGCCGAATCCTCCGCGACACTGGAAAAGCCATGCGCGGCCTGGGCACTATACGCCAAGACCTTAACGTGTCGCTTCCCGATGGCGCGTTGATGGAGATAAAGGGCGTGCAGGAGCTTGAGCTTATCTCAAAGGTTGTGGAATACGAGGTTCAGCGCCAGCTGGAGCTGATACGCATTAAAGAAGAGCTGAGCAGGCGCGGCGCCAAAAAAGAAGACTTGCAAGCGCAGTTTATAGATGTAACTGCGGTTTTCAAGCAAACCCAGTGTAAGGTTATCCGCAAAGCGCTTGATAAAGGCTACAGTGTCTTAGCGGTTAAGCTTCCACGCTTCGGCGGCATCCTAAAGCGCGAGCTAATGCCAAACGTTCGTTTTGGCACAGAGCTGGCTGACCGCGCTCGGTTCTGGGGTAGAGTCGGCGGGATCTTTCATACTGACGAGATGCCCGCTTACGGTGTAACCGCGGAAGAAGTCGCAGCGCTACGCAAGGCGGCAGGCGCCGGCGAGGAAGACGCCGTGGTGTTCGTGGCGGACAATGCTGAGAACGCGCGTGATGCGCTGAAAGCGGTTGTGGAACGCGCTCAAGAGGCTTTAGATGGCGTGCCAGCGGAAACCCGTACGGCTAAAGATGATGGCACAACACGGTATATGCGGCCGAGGCCTGGTGCTGCGCGGATGTATCCTGAAACTGATATTCCACCGGTTCCCTTAACTGCTGAGCTTATCGAGCGTGTCAGAGTGAATTTGCCTGAACCTGCTGAGAAGAAGATCAGCCGTTTAATAAAGGAGTACCGTTTGAACGAGAAGCTTGCTAAGCAGCTTGTTGATTCAGAATACAGCCTGCTATTCGAGCTTGTTGTGCGGGAGACAGGTGTAGCCGCCACCACGGTCGCAGCATTTCTCACTGAAACCGTGAAGTCGCTGAAGCGCGAGGGCATCGCAGTAGAAAAAGTCACGGACGATCAGATAAGAGACATTTTCAGAGCAGTTGGAGCAGGCGAAATCGCCAAAGAAGCAGTGCCTGAAGTTTTCATCTGGCTTTCAAGGAACGAAGGCAAAAGCTGCGGGGACGCTGTGGCTGCGTTGGGGCTGAAGATGTTTTCCAAAGTCGAGTTAGCTGCGCTAATTGATAGGGTAATTGCGGAAAACCGTCAGTCAGTGGATCAGTTAGGTGCCAAAGCGTTCGGAATGCTGATGGGCGCTGTCATGCGAGAGGTGCGGGGAAAAGCTGATCCAGCGGTTGTCAGCACGTTGTTAAAGGAGCGGCTGAAGTAGCGGTTGCGGCTATTTGTATTCTTTGACCATTATCATTTTTTCTTCTAGGGTTAGGCTTTCGCCGCAGTAGGGGCAGAGCTTGAAGTCTGGTCGCAGTAGCATGCCGCAGCTTGTGCAAGCTAAGGTGAAAAGGGTGTGTTCCTCGAGAATTTTTATTTCCTTTTTTAGGCTGCTCAGTTCGGCGCGTGTTTTCTCTATTGTTTCTTTTATGGGTTGTATGTCTTTAACTTCGGCGCGGATGTTGCGCATTAAGTCCTTAACTTGAGCGAGTATTTGGCTGTCTGATTCTATTGTTTCATACATTAGGTCGAATAGTTCGCTTTTGCTTTCTACTATTTGCGCTTCGATGGTGCTTTGCTGTTTGGCGTCGGCGATGATCTTGTTTAGGAAGGCTTCTAGCGGGTTGTCGAAGGCTGTTAGGCATGTTGCTGCCCAAAAGGTGATGGTTGTGGCTGTAGCTGCAAGGAGGTAAATGTTTGTGGGTATTTGCTGTAGTTGATTGCTTATGCCCGGGTATATTTGGAGAAGTCTGGGCGGGTTATTGAAAAGTATGGCTGTTGCAGCGTCTATTAGATGTATAAGTGCGATGAAGGTGAGGGTGCTGAAGAGCCATATGGTCATTCCCTTTTTTCGCAAACGGGCAGGTCTCCTGTTCACTGGCTCAATTTACACGGAATATTGCGTCTTAGTTTATTCCCAACCCCGAAATATTCCAAAAGACAAAAATTCTAAAAAGCACAACATAAGTGTATAACAAGGGATAACATTGACAAACAAAAAGGACGAACCGAAAGAAACAAGCCAAAAAGAAAGTGCCTTTGTCTTCCGCATCAAAATCGGAGAAAACGAAATCGAAATCAAAGGGACACACGAAGAAGTAACAAAAACCCTTGAAAACCTTCCAAACATCATCACCCCTGTTCAAAAGGCATTCGAAAACATAAAACCCAAGACCATCGCAACATTAACTGTAAAAACTGAGCCGGCACCGCAAACAAAAGAAACACCCAAACCCATACAATCATACCCAAAAATCACCGCCGTCGCCAGCTGTGAAGATGCCGTGCTCCGACTCTTGGAAACTGACTGGGGCAAATGGCGACCAAGAACCATGGAAGAACTAAACGAGGCCATAAAAGCAAACAAGCTCAAGTATACGCCGCACACTTTAGAGTCAACACTGAACAAGCTAGCGGACAAGGGCATGGTGCGACGCTGGAACACAAACACGGGCTTCGTTTACATACTCGCCGAGGAAAAACCTTCAAGCTCGGGAGGAGAAACACTCCATGAAACACATCGAAGCACGGATTAAAACAGCATTCGGCGAAATCGTCATTCAAGGCGAGAACCCTAAAGAAGTCCTTGAAATGCTGGAAAATATGCCAGAAAACTTTCTTGAAAAGTTATCTGACTTCGTTTCAAACAAGCTCACGCCTTCCGGAGCACAGCTGAAAGGCATAGTCGAGCTCACAACTGAAGGCCCCGTCATAGTAGCGCGAGAAAAACTCACCCATTATGAAGCAGTAGGTTTAACTCTCTACGCTTCACCTGACAAAACAAACACTGCCGCACAGATAACCAAGCTTCTGGAGTCCAGCGGCATAAAAATCATGGTGCCCGCACGGCTTAACGAAATGACCAAACGAGGACACGTCTTCAAGCCCGACCCAAACAAGCCAGAATTCAAGCTGACGATTCAAGGCGAAAAATGGGTAGAAGACGAAGTTCTATCAAAACTTAGAGGTAAAATGGGTTGATCGAAAAGTCAGAAAAAGCCACAGTCCACATAAAATATAAGGATTTAGAAAAATCGTTCTCCGCAACACTTGAAGAGACTTGGCTGTTGCTGAATAAGTTTTTCAGCGAGATTCTCCCACAATTTGAAATCGCCAATAAACTATGGCTAAATATCGACCTCCAGCAACTTGCCAAGGACTGTGAAGGAATAATCGCCTTCTCTCCAGAAGGCGCAAACGTTCTAGCGTCAAAAAACAAAATAACCGATAACGAAACTTTACTGCTATGGCTTATGGCAGGTTATTTGGGGCACAAGCTGGGCATAATGGAAAGTAACGCTCTCTCAAAAGAGGAGTTGCAGGCAAAACTTGGAAAAAGCAGCAAAATAACCAGCACCCGTTTAGGTGAACTCGTAAAAAGCGACCTGGCAACAAAAACTGCTGACGAAAAATTTAAAATCACAACTTTCGGCATTATTCAAATGCAGAAAGAGATTCTTCCAAAAATTAAGGCAAAAATAAAAATGTAACGTTCCCCATATAGTGCCTCTTTTGGAAAAACATATTACCGCATAGCTACATTTAACCGATTTTGATAAGGCTTATGCCAAATGCTACTATGGCAATTATTTACACGCTTATGAGTCACTTCACTGTTGCCACTCAAATCGACATAGTTACACTCATTGCGCTACTCGTAATCGGCGTAATAATAATATTACTAATCAAGCTGTTTATTGTACATTCCCGCGATACTTCTCGCGCTAGCAGTCTGGCTCTTTACAGGTAGCCTATTCTGGGCTGGAATAACATTCCTCATAATTGCAGCATTGTCCATACTAAAAAAATTATAGTCAAAAGCAAAACCTAAAGCCTCAAGCAACCAACCAGCGCACAATACGCTTTCTTTATCAACGCAAACCACAAAACCTAAAGGGTGAACCAGAAAATCAAAACCATAACCCGTCATATTTGGCTCATATTAGCAATTCAATGCAAAAACCTATAGAGGGGGTCTATTCGGCGTTAGCGAGCACCTACTGCAGCCAAACGAGTTCAGCTATCAAAAACTGCTTGCAACGAAGAAACTCTTATTTCATGCTTCGAATATGCTATCAGGTAGGAGGACGAATTATGGATTTTAAAGGTAGCAAAACAGAAAAAAACCTTTTAGCTGCATTCGCAGGTGAATCTCAAGCCAGATCCAGATATAATTTCTTTGCTAGCGTAGCCAGAAAAGAGGGTTACGAGCAGATAGCCGCAATCTTCGAGGAAACAGCTGACAACGAGAAAGAACACGCAAAACTTTTCTTTAAACACCTTAAAGGCGGGCTGGTGGAGCTAAAAGCCACTTACCCAGCAGGAGTAATTGCGTCAACCGCGGAAAACCTGAAAGAGGCAGCGGAAGGCGAAAAAATGGAGTGGGGCACAATCTACCCTCAGTTCGCAGAAGTAGCTGAGCAAGAAGGCTTCACCGAAGTGGCTAATACATTCCGCATGGTTGCCAAAGTGGAAGCTTATCACGAACGCAGATATCTGAAGCTATTGGAGAACATGAAACAGGACAAAGTGTTCAAGAAAGACAAACCGATAAAGTGGAAGTGCAGAAACTGCGGTCACGTGTATGAAGGCAACGAGGCACCTGAGAAATGCCCTGTCTGCAGTCACCCAAGAAGCTACTTCGAAGTCTGGTGTGAAAACTATTAAATCCACTTTTCTCTTCAGAAACCCCTTTTCTTATGGTAGTGTTTCGTTCCAAAAGAACAATTTGCCATAGCGGCTTCTAATGGCATCCACGGTTTCTGTGTTATCACAAAAAATTATCCATCTGCAAGATTACGGCAGGTTAAGCAGCATCACCTACAGAGCTGCCTTGTCGCTTTGGCTCGTACTAAAAGAGCTATTAACGAGAAAACGAAACTAATATTGAAAGGAGCTTGGGGCGATATGTGTGGAATATTTGGTTTCTCCCTAAAAAGCGCAGTTCATATCTCCATAATTTTCCGTATACTTCAAAAACTTGAGGTTAGCCAGTACCCCGAAGAAACCAAACCCGTTGGCGGCTACGGTGCCGGCGTTGCTTTTATGCTCAACGATGGTGCTATCTTGCTGGAAAAGTTGGAAAAGTAGATGGTTCCCCAGCGGCGCATCTTGCAAAAATTATCGAGCCACAGCTTTCAGAGGTTTCGGTTTTGATTGGGCATGTGCGGTATCCAAGTGAAGAATTCATGGGCACGGCGAAGTTTAAAGAGGCAACACAGCCCTACGTTGAGCACTTCGAGAAGGAGTTAACTATTGTTTCGGCGCATAACGGCAAAGTTGAGAATTATCAGGAACTTAAGAAACGGTTGAAGGGGCACGTTTTTGAGAGCGAGAAAATCGGCTTTGTTGACTCAGAGGTTATTCCCCATTATTTTGGTGAGATATTAAATGAGATTGAGGATGTTGATGACGCTTTGTATGAACTTCTATGCACCTTGAAAGCACCAAATAATGGAGGCAACGCTGTCGCTATGTTCCATATTGACGAAGAAAACGCGTTTTTGCACTTGGTTCATAAAGGGAAAACCAGAGGCTTAACAGTGTGGACGAACGAGAAAGGCGAAGTGATTTTTTGCTCTCGCCCAGAACCAGTAATTGAAGAGTTTGGAAGGTTTCTTGCTCGAGACAAGTTCAGAGAGAAAGTTTCAATCAAATGGCGCGAAGACGCAGCGCTCAAACTCTCTTTTCCCATCACCCCAAAATAGGATGCGCTGGCACTTCATGATTCAAGTTAGGTCTTTATTGAAATGCAAACAACAATTAACTAACAGGGCAATTGAAGAAATTTTAAACCCTTAACACCTGTTTTCTTCTTATTTCCATTTTTCTATGATGACTTTGTCGTCGCCAGGCGTAAAACTTATGCGCACTGGAATTGCCTTTTCGCATTTGAAGGGAAACATGCTGTCGTCTGCTACGCGCACAGGCAAATAAAGCAGGTATTTAGAGCCTTTCAGTCTAAATAAGGTTCCTTTCCCTTCATTCCCCACAATTGCACCTCCTCCACGACTGACTTTTTAATTGTCTATTCAAATATTGGGTGCACTATTAAGTTTTGCCTATATGTTAGAACCCGTAAAACCTTTAGCTTACAATAGTTTCGCTCATTCTTTCAACAAAAAACATTTACCGCCATTTTGGAGCCAATTCTGGCTAAAACATATAAGCAAGTCAGCGCACATGGGATTTACCGGAGGAGCCTTATTGAGACTACTTCCACTACTGACTACTTTAATTTCTATAAGCCTCATCTGCATGCTCTGTGTTAAGCCCCTATCTGCTCTTGAAACGAATGAAATCTCAGTATCACTGTATTGGGAAAGCCAACCACTCTACCAGGGCGACATAGCAACCGTTAGGATAGCGTTAAAAAGCAGCTCTGCTGAACAGCTACTCATCTATTACATAGGAATACACTTCGACTGGATGCCCGAGGATGGCTTTTACGGTTACGACTTATCTGACGATCCTGTGCTCATCCAGAGCTCTGGCAGCTACATCTTCGATCCCATATCCATTCAAATTCCAATAAACGCAAGTTTAGGTGAACACAGCTATTTCGTAGGCATCGAAGGCAGACAAGGCTCAACCACTGCTTTCTCATGGGATTCGCCAACGTCAACCGTGCAAATTCGTCATTTCAGCGAGAAATACTACTCAATTATGATGTCACAAGTTGAACACGAACTAAACGAGTCAATTCACACTAAATACGAAAGCGCGGAAGCCCGCTCGCTAGTGCAGCAGGCACAAAGCGAATTTGCTAAGGCACAACCTTTGGCACTTGAAGGAAAGTGGCAAGAAGCCTTGCCGCATTTGTATAACGCGTCTGACCTATTGGAACAAGCGAGTGAAATAGAGCGGTTGAATGCTGAGCAGAAAGCAAGCCAGCAAACATTTCTGCTGTATGGGATAATAATAACGGTTGTAGTGCTCGTAGCTGTCGCCGTAACAGTTGTGGTGCTGAGGCGAAGGCGGCGGCGCCTTGCTTCTGAAACTGCGCAACCAAGCGAAACTGATGCGGAACCAAGTGCAGAGCAGAGTTAGCATTTACCTAATTTTCCATTTCTAATGTGCCGCCCATTCTCTGTAACATCTTGTTATCGTATTCCGCAACGGAGACATAATGCTTAAATGTTTTTTGTTGATGCTTACTGTGTTTGTGGGCTGGTAGATCAGTCTGGTATGATCGCCACGTTGGCATCGTGGAGGCCGCGGGTTCAAATCCCGCCCAGTCCACCACAAGATCATTTGCATTAAATCCGCGTACATTCTTGAGTCACGTCAACATTTCATCAACACTTTTATTCATTGTGTTTTTCGTAAATTTTTATGGAATAATCATCTGTGATGGTGCTGTTCCGTTTTCTGTTAGACGTTTCCGCGGGTGATGCCGCGATCTTCAAGAAGGGATAGTCTTATCCGGATTATGGTTTTGTTTCCGTATATGCTGTATTTATGAAGCTTCTTCCCCTCAGGTATTCTGTCAACTAAGCCGCATTTTACGAGTTCGTCCAAGTTTCGCCAGAGCCCCTTTTTAGCGCCCTTTTTGAGCTCTAACCGTTCAAATAGTTCGTTTACTGTCATTGGCGAACCGTGTTTCTGGTAATGGCTGGCTAGCTCCATCAGGATTTGTCTGTTTCTCTTAGAGCCCAGCGCGTCAAGCGTCTTTTCAGTTAACTCTTCGGGAACGAATAGGCTTTCATGTGTGCCAAGAGTTATCTCCATCCGCTCATAATAGGGCTTTATGAAATCCCAGTAGCACTTCAGCACTATGCGTTTCAATTCACGCGACGCGATTTCATCTTCATTTTTTCTGTTTGCCGCAAATTTTTCACAACAATAATCCACATCTTTAGATGGCTTGGCAAACGGGCGAATTATGTTCCGTACGAGATAGCTAAGGAATCGTGTGGATACGGTTTCTTGTTCGTAAATTTTTCGGCTAATGTCACTGTAGGAGTCTATTATAAACAGTGTTTCATCTGGGTTCAAGTCTCTTGAGTGCAAGTATCGCATGGGCTTGCCTGAAATTGTCACAGGGTCTGGTAAAACGATGGTTGCTGGATATTCAATGCCTTGATCTGCACAAATTAATTTTTTAAGAACTGATAGGCCCGCGTTTGATTCGTCAAAAATGTAGTATGATGCACCCAGGTATCCGAGCGATTCTAGGCCCCAGCTTACATAGGGGTATTTCTTTATTTCAGTGCCCAGCTTGTTTCTTTCGAAAAGGTATATTTTAAGCAGTTCCTTTTCAAACTCGGTTAGGGTGTACGTTCTCTCTTTTAGCTTAATCGTTTTTCTTTCAAGTTTTTCTGGCGTATTAATCTGCTCAAGTATTGATTGAAGGCTTTTTTCAAACTCCAATATTCTTAAGATGCTATAAACATCTCGCTGTATTTCGATTCTATCTTCAACAATGACTACTTTCACATTAGGCGTGAAGACACTCTGAAAGAATTTATGTGCTTCTGCAACGCGTTCGCTTATGTCTCCCCTGTGATAGCCGCGTCCGATGTCTCTAAGTGCGCCAATATAAACAACAGGGTTTATGGAATAGCCGTTTTGTATTAGGTGTTGCACAAGAAAAAGCGGGAAAAAGTGCTTAAGCTGTGCTACCTCCAAGTCTGCGTGAAATGCCACCACGATTATGGAATTTAATTTTCGCTTTTTCCACTGCTCGCCTAATCCATCTAAGACCCGAATTTTATCCATTTCTGGAAATCTCTTCTCAAACCATTTTTCTGTTAGCAACGGAATGGGTACAGCATCTTGCAAGTCGGTGTTTGCAACCATTCTTCATCATCTTAATCGTTACATATATTTCGGTTATTGTGGTATAAAGTTACTTAAATTGTGACTATTTCTAAACATCATATTAGTCCATAAGGCATATATAAGTTTAAGTAACAAAAAATGTGACTCTGTATATAACATATCATATTTTTTATGACCCAACAGATAACTTGAACGATGCCATCGTAATACAGTTAACAGAGAAAAGGAATGTAATAAAATTGGCTGCAATCAACAACTACGATGCAAAAGAGATCAAAGAAGGAATAATCAACATACACAGAATGCTAGAGTTAAGAAAACTACACATAAAAAACCTGCAGTCAGGGAAAATTTGCGGTGCTTGCAGCAGCATCTGCAGCGAACTAGGTCTGCAAAAGCAAACATTAGGCTTCATAAAAAAGCGGCAATAAAAGTAAAAACAACATTATTGAATAATCTACGCACTTATTTGCCATATTCTTCCCTTAGTATTTGCGGTCTTCTTTTTTTGGTTCAGTAATCCTGAAAATTATGATCAGCATTATCGGAACCGCCAGTGCTATTGTCAAATAGAAGGGCAGTTGCGGCCACAGAGTGTAGAAGAAATTTCCAAGCATCATGCCGACGCCGGTGAGGATGTAGCCTACAAAATTTACGCCACCGACTATTTTACCTCTGTTTTGCGGTTCAACTAGACATGCGGAAAGCGCCATAGCTGCCGACATCATGAAAAGCTGCACCAGACCTAGCAGAGCCATCGACGCCATGACAGCAATGAGATTTCCGTTTATGAAAAGTACCATAGAAATTACAAGAACAAATGGGCCAATCGTTAACGGAAGCTTCATGCCAACATTGTCAACAATTTTACCAATGGGGAAAGATGCTATAACCAAAATTATCATCATGGGAATGTAAACGAGAAACCATTGATCCTGTGGAATGCCAAGTACATCACGCGCGTAGATAGCGTTTATCACATTTGTTAAAGCAAACAGAAACATAGTCATCACTTGAACTATAAAGAGCCAGAAAACCGTTCGTGGCACAATCTTCCACACGCGCAGATTCTCCTTTATAGCTTGTGGGTAAGTGGAAATGAAGTATCTAAAGCGCATTTTTTCTCCGTTTACAATGGTTTCCTTAAGCGTTAACCTGCTAAAAGCGGCTGCTAAAAAAAGCACCATCACAATAAAATAGACAATTTGCATACCGGCAACCAAACCAAGAGAAATAACGATGATTCCGCCAATCACCGTTCCAGGCGTATTGAAGGTTCCATGTATCATATTTATAAAAGAAGACGCTACACCGCGCCGTTCAGGAGGAACTGAATCCTGAACCATCGCAAATAAAGCTGGCTGATAAATCAGGCATAAACTTTGTATTATGGTACCTATCAAAATTAAGTGCCAAGCAGGAGTTAGCGTCCAAAAGGGCGCAAGTACAAAAAACAGATAAGATATGCCTATGCCAAATGTCATTGTAACAATAAGCCATCGCCTGCCGAATTTATCTGCGAGAAAACCGCCTGGAACCGCCACAAACGCCATGGCAACGAAATTAGCGAGGCCTATTATGCCTAATGCCATGGGAAAAACGTTTCCGCCTAAGGCATCAACATACTGCTGATAATAAGGAACTGGCATCTCCTGGCCGATATCCATCAGTATCCAGCTGATTACAAGAATTAGGTAATTTCCTCTTACGAAAGAAAATTCGCGCCTAAGGGCGTCGCCGAATCCCATTTTGCCATCTCTTGAAGCAGGACAAGCACTGATCCGAATCTTAAACGTTTTTATTTCTCTAAAAGAAAAGGCGCATTTCAAAACTAAAAAGGCAAAACAACCGCGACATTTACACTACGTGCATGTGTATCCATGTTGCACACATCTACAAAAACTGAATTCACAATACAAAACGCTTATTTTTAATATGATGCAAGGTAATGAAGCAGTGACGGATGCTTGAATAAGCCGAAAAAACGTGCTTTTAAAACGGCGCTTATCGAACATGGATATTCAAAGAAGGTTGCAAACGAGATTTGGAATTGGTACAATTTTCCAAAGAAAGCAGATGGCACTAATTTTTTACAGTAAACAAGTAACATCCATGTACTCTTCGCCTTCTAAGCACGTAGCCTTCCGAACAGCTTAAATCACTCGTGCACAGAGTAATCAAGTAATAACACCTGATAAAGGGGCAATCTAATGCTCTCTCGCTCAGCAATTACCAAACTAAAAACAATTCTTTTAATTGACCTATTAATAGTGGCTTCAGCTGCTGGAGCCTACTTTTACCTCCAAGCTGCGGGATTCATAACAGGGCCATCTAAACCCGCTGAATTTGTAGTAAGCGATCTCAAGATAACTCCGTCTGAGGCAGAAATTTTCGAGCCGATACTGGTTACAGTAAACGTAACTAACATAGGCGACGAAAAAGGCGAATACGTAGCAAACCTCACAATTAACAATGCCCTAGAAGACAACCAGACAGTCACAGTTCTTGGCAGAAACTCCACCATAGCCGAGTTCACAGTGCTCAAAGAAACTGAAGGAACCTACATCATCGAAATAGGTGGATTGACTGGCGTGTTAACCGTCAAAAACCCGCCGCCGACAGCAAGCAAAATAGGCTTATCCAAGCTTACCGTTCAGCCCTACGAGGCTTGGCCTAACGAGACAATGAAAGCCACTGTAATTGCCACGAACACGGGAGATGCGCCAGACAGCCTTGCCGTTCGCTTTATGGTTGATGGTTCATTATTGGAGCGGCGGATCATCGAATTAGCCGCTAAAGAAACTACAACAGTAGAATTCACGTTTACTGCACCAGAAGAAGGAAAACACACGGTCCAAGTAAACGCCTTATCAGGGACCTTCACGGTTGTCCCTGCAGGTTATCATACGCTCATGGTCGGCAGGTCTGGCGGCGGCTCTAAACCCTTGGAATTCACTCTTAACGGGGAGCCCCATGAGACAACTTATGTCGCGCTTTTGCCAGTAGGCGAATACACCATTACCGTGCCAAAGATTGTTGATGTTGGAACTGGCATTTTGGAATTTTCATTTTGGAGCGATGGATCCACAAGCACATCCATAACATTCACATTAAACGAGCGGAAAATTATAGTGGCCACCTACACGGTAATCAGCGGCTACGCCTCTTGCCCATCACTATTCTATTGGAACGGAACCGACTACGTATATGTCACAGAAGTTTCAAACGCAGGTTGGCTGGGCTACATTGACTACATCGACGAAAAAGGGAACATAGTGTTCGGTGGAGGAAACCCGTGGGATACAATAAAGCTGGATCCAAAACAGCTAACGGCAAAAAGCACAGCGGATGGAGAATTTTACGACATAATACTTTTGCAGAAATGGGATGAGCTCTTCTACTTAGACACTGTTTTCATGCTGGTTGTCGATCACCCTGCTGATGTAGATGTATACTCAACCATGGTCAATTATGTTAACAAGGCATTTCCAAGCGAAATTTACACTGTAAGCAAAAACAACCTACTAACTCCCATCTCAGCTGTAAACGAAAACGGCGAAGATGTTTTGTCATGCATCGAAAAACTTGACGGAATCTTTACACCAAGCAACAATGGGCTTGAAAGCCCCTCATGGGACAAGATAAAACTAAGCCAGTTAACACTCAACTTAGGTGACCTATCTAACGCGCAGGAAATCAAACTGGTAATCAACGGCATGGTAGACTGGGGTTCACCTGAAACGTATGAACCATGGATTGAAGGTTTCAAGGCAGCAGCTGCGAAAGGGCTTGTGCCCAACGGTACAGAGGTTTACCCGCCACCTTACATGGAAGTGATGGATGCAAACGGGAATTGGGTGCGTGTACCAAATGATAGGCAGATTCCTACACCTTCAGATTATGTTCCCAGAACATTTGCTGTCAACTTGACAGGGCTATTCCCCGCCGGCATCAGAGAATACAAAATTCGAATAACAAACTTCTTCAATGTAACATTTGATTACATAGGAATAGACGTGACTCCTCAAAGGGACATTAAAATTCAGAAACTCGACGCTGACGCAGTGCTTCACCAAGCATTCTACAGCATTTCCACTTCAACAGGCAACTTCACAAGATACGGCGATGTAACCCCACTGACTCGCAATGAAGATGACATGTTTGTAATTGGACGCCAAGGCGATCAAGTATCGCTGCGCTTTCCAACCAGCGGTTTAGCGCCCCTAGAAGAGGGTATGGAGCGCGACTACTTCCTATTTGTGGCCTGCTGGTTCAAGGATCCACCGGGAAACTGGGGCTACGGCTTTGATTTCACTGTTGAACCACTGCCTTTCCGAAACATGACCGGCTTTCCATATCCACCTACAGAAAGCTATCCATACGATGAGGCGCATCTGCAGTATCTGCGAGAGTACAATACCCGAGTAGTAAAGGCGCCAACTGAATCGCTAACTTTGGGCTCTTTCGCGTCATGGGCTATCGGTGTCGCAGCGCTGATAGCGGTTGTTGACTTAGGCGCCGTTGCCTACTTCAAGAAACGAAAGCATTGAGCAGCGTCCTACGCATAATTCATGAAGCGAAGTAGCTTATTGCGAGTGCCAAGACTCAATTAAACTCGGCTTTGTTGCACCTTGTTTTTCTAGACCGTAACGGCTTAGCGGCTTTGTCAAATGCCTCTGCGATCTAGTCGACGTAGCATATAAACCAGTTTTCAGTCCTCTTTCATTCACAACCCGCACTTTATCCATATTACTAAATCGTGTCTTGCATTTCTCACAGCGAAAGCCCTTGCCTTTACCCATAGATTTCAACCGTTTGCCGCATTCAGGACAAGTTGGGTTTTGAAGCAAGATTTTCGGAGCAAGCGTCAGTATGTTAATTTTCTCAAGGTTTATTGTCAACCGCTTGCCTGCCTTGGGCTTGCGTACAGCACCATAAACTTCAACGCTGTCGCCCATGATTAGTTCTCTTGCTATTTTACGGAGAGACCCTGTAGGCTCGTAAGCCGCGCAGTCAACTTCGCCTGTTCCGTCCTTAATGGAAAAGATCACATGGCGAAGTGGCACCAGCTGCGGATTCCGCGATACTGTTCCACGTACAATAACTGAGCTGTAGGGTTCTATCTGGTTTAAGGCTACTACACGCTTGAGATGAGCGTCTGTGCCTTGATTTGTGCGGAAAATCATCCATCGCTCAATTGGCTCCAGCGGCTTAACCAGCTCAAAAGCTCTTTTAACCACTTCAGGTGTTTCACCCCGTATGCCAAAAAGGATAGGGTCTGGGCCTCGCGGCGTAATGATCACTCTTTTTCTTTCCAAGTCCACGTTATTAAATGTGAATGGCCGCGTCAGCTTGTCCATCTCAAAGATTGATGCCACATACACCTTACGCTTTAGCCCGCAATTTTCCGCCATGCGATAGGCAATTAACTCGTAAGTGTGGTCCGCTTCAAGCGTCTCGCCAATCGCTGCTAACGCACCAATAATTCCGCGGCAAGTGTTAAAGCCATAGGCTTCGCCGCCAAACTTTCTGACAAGTTTTACTGCTTCCTTCAAAGTTACGATGCCCGTTATGGCTTTTTTGGCGAAAACCTTGATCTCTTCGGGCACCTCCTCTCGGGTAATGAATACTATTCCAGGGTCGGTACCCCGGAAGCCTATATCCGAGTATTCTTCCACCAAGCTTAGCGTAACGTCTTTTATTTTGTCCTCAAGTGCATCCGCGTAACTGGTTCTAAGGCATAATGCGCCGTTGCCTCTTGTCTTCCAGGGCACGTTAGGATTAAGCCTAATCAAGTTTGGGTAATCCAGAAACTTTACGCCTAACTTTTCAAGTTTTTCTACAAGCAAGGCTGAAACGTAGGTTGTGCAACCGCGCCTTGTTGAGTCAGTATCGTCAATTCCAATGTGCATTATTTGCTGTTTTATCAATTATAACTGGGCTCCAGCGGTTAGAGAAGGGAGCACGCTAATAAAAAAATATTTTTTAGCTTTTCTAATGCTTGGAGCCACAGAACTTGAGAAGCGCATTTAAGCATTTTTTGGCTATGGATTAATGGCTTAAACAAAATTAAAAGAAAAAGGAATTTGGAAGAATTATTTCTCCTCTATGACAATCATTGTTAGTGTAGATCTAACCTTGTCGAGTCGGCGTATTCGCCAGGTTACTATCTCTTTCAGCTTATCCATCGTTTCGGATTTAACTCGTGCAACTATGTCGTAGACTCCGTAAACTGCGGAGGCTTCTTCAACGCCCTCGACTTTTTTTAGTTCTTTCAACACGTCTGACTCAGAACCGATTTCAGTGTTTATCAACACAAATGCTGTAGGCATATAATCTCCTCATGTAATGTTGTCTGCTGTGCATTAAAATATTTTTCTCAAAGTCAACCTTGCCTACAGAAATAACACGTAAGCCGATTTAATGCTTGCCAACACGGAGGCTTTCAACCTCAGCACGTGTGGGTATCTTAACTGTTATCGCTTTGTCTAGTCGCTCTAAACCGAATTTAACAGTGACTTCGCTGCATTTGGAATCTGAATAAAACGCTGTAAGCGCAGCGGCTGTTTGAACGGCTTTCTTGGTTTTAGCGCCTTGAAGAATAGTTATTGGGCTACCCACACTCGGCACTTCAAAGTAATAGTCGCTCTTTGACTTCTTTGAAAGCAAAATCTTATTTTCCTCCTCGTTTCTGCCTACAATTATCTTATTTTTGCCCAACCTAAAGTGGCGCCCAAATCTAAGTAGAAAAATATCATTCAAAGAATAGCGTTTCTTGTGCTTGAAAAGGTCGCGGAGCTTATCAGCGTATTCTTTACATGTCAGTAGGCAGCCGCCTGCTGGTGAGGGGTACCCCGCTATGTTGAATTCTTTAGCGAGTTGAATCTGCTCTTTTCTGGATCTGCCTTGAATTGCCAGAAGTTTCTCTCTGTCAACTAATCCCCTTTTTTCTGCATCAGTTTTCGGTAGCAGCTTTGCTGAAAGCGGTCGCAGAACTTTGCCTTTTAACCCTGCTTCTTCCTCGATTATTTTTAATGCGTTAAAGTGCTGCGACATAGGTCTTTCGCCGAGAACTTCACCTGTAACAATGAAAGACGCCCCTATCTCTTTGGCGTACTTTTTCGCTTTACGTAAAAAGAAAATTTTGCAGTCAATGCATGGATTCATGTGCTTGCCATAGCCGTACTGTGGCTTTTGCAGCATCTTCAAGTAATCGTTACCAACGTTTACGACCTTGAGGGGTATGCCAAGCTGCCTTGCTACCTTCTCAGCGGGAGATCCGCCTGTTTTATCCGCTGTAAAGGGTGTGACGAAACTTATGGCTTCAACTTCGATGCCCTGGTTAAGGATTAGTTTAGCCGCAAGTGTGCTGTCTAAACCGCCTGAAAGCAAAACTAACGCCTTAACCTTTCGCATACAGCCAAAACTCTACTAATCGCTTGAATAAGAGCCTATCGATAGCATCCACATGTTAAAAATCGGGTAGATTTTTCGTTTTAAGCGTTTTTCCATTCTGAACCTTTAAACAAAAAGATTAGTTTTTAAATAGCACCGCCCATCAATGATGGGCATGCTTGGAGCCACTTTGGCGCTGCTTGCAGCAACTTGCTCAGCTTTTTCAATTATTCTGGTAAGACGGCACTCGGGAACGTCCAACGCCTTCAATATCAGCTTAATCATTTCATTATCAGGCATTGCTATTTTATGGCTTCCTGCGGTTTTCTTAACTGATGTAAGCGCCTTCAGCGTTGCCGGCTGCTTATTTTTCGCTTTAAGTGGTTTATTATCACCAGCACTCGTTAGGCTTTTTTATTATAGTGGATTAAAAAAGATCGGCGCACCAGTTAACGCGTCTTTATTCTCGATTTATCCACTTTTTAGCTCCGTGCTCGGCGTGCTTTTGTTGGGCGAGCAGTTATCCATTAAAAACTGGGCAGGCATTTTCATAGTTATCTTCGGCAGCATACTCGTCGCGGCAACAACGCCTAGAAACGGCTCGACCAGTGTATTTTCAAAGAAAGATCTGGCGCTTCCATTAGCTGGAGGCGTGGCTCTTGCCCTCGCTAACATAATCAGAAAATATGCTTTGACGCTTTACAATGCCCCGGCTCTAGGGGTGCTTGTGTCGTACGCCTTTTCGCTTTTCGTATATTCTACAGTGCTTATGTTTCACACGCCGACGCGGCGCAAGTTATCTTTGAAGAAAGACGGGCCGCTTTTCTGGATAGCTGGAGTTGGACAAGCAGTTTCTTGGATACTAATTTTTTATGCATTAAGTTACGAGCAAGTGTCAACTGTAACGTCACTTCTTGTGACGGAACCCTTATTCGTGGTGTTGTTTGCCCATATTTTTCTGCGAAAACTGGAAAAGATTTCACCCAACCTTGTTATAGGCACTATCCTAACAGTGTTCGGCGTCGCGCTTATTACAGGGGTGCTTTGATTTTCCTTCTCGGCGCAAAGCGATTTTTGGGAAAACAATAAATATTCATGAAGTAAACTATGAGAAAAATTGGAGAGGCAGAGCGAGGCCAGATTGTGACGGACATAAGTGTTTTCATTCCCGTCTATAGAGAATCCCAGCAGTTGCCGAACATATTGAAGAAACTGGTTTCACAGGATGTTAGCAAGGAAATTTTTGTAACAATCGATGAGCCTGAACCGCAATTTTTAGAGAAAATTCAAGGCTTCGCCGGCGTGAAGTTCATAATCAACAAGAAGCGAATCGGGAAGGCAAATGCACTTAATTATTCCGTGAAGCTTTCCTCAGGCAGAGTTCTATTATTCTTAGATGCTGACATAGAATTGCCTGATGATCCGCGATTTCTTAAGAAAATAATTGATGAGATGAGGCATACTGACGTTCTTGACATAAAAAAGCGTGTAATTCGAAACTCTTTCTTGTCCAAAATGACGTATTATGAGTACTTCACGTTTAACGTCAGCGCTTGGATCGCATCGGAGTATCTGCGCAAGTGTCCTGCCACCAACGGTGCCGCCTTCGCCATCAAAAGAGAGACCTTCGATGCAGTGAACGGTTTTAGTAACGTTGTAGCCGAGGACTTGGACATTGCCACAAGAGCTTTCCTTAAAGGCTATTCTTTTGCTTACACTAAGGAAGTTGAAGTGCAGAATGTGGTGCACTCAAGCTGGCGTAAATGGTTTAGGCAGAGGCGAAGATGGGCTATAGGGCAGGCTTTATGGTTAAAGTGCTGCTACAAAGAATTATTCAAGGAATGCATGAAGAAACCCCAGATTTTCTTGCCAGGCTTATTTTTCCTATACCCCTCAATCGCCATGTTCTTCTTAACAGTGATTGTGCCCAGCAACTGGCTGCACGAGTCGCTTCTAATGTTCTCCTTCTTATTATCAATGAAGTTTAACCTTGCATTGCCAGTATTTCTCGCATCCCTCGCAACAGCAGACTTGCTCAAGGCTCTGCTGATCTCGCTGGCGAGCTTCATGGTAACCGCAATTACCTTCTTCCTTTTTGCACGAAAGCTGAATTTCAAAATCAGACTCCATGAACTCTTCGTCTATTACTTCTTCTACTCCATTGCATGGTTAGCAATAATTGCCGTCGGTTACATTCAGGTGCTAATCTTCAAGAAGAAGGCGGCGCCAGACTGGGTAACCTAAACATCCAGTATTTTCAAGGGGAACTTACTCGTAATAGGTAAAATTTTATCTTTATGCGTTTACTATTGAAGGCGCCGTAGAAGGGTCCGTGGCGCAGCACGGATAGCGCGTCAGCCTTCTAACGCCCTCATTGAGCGTGAAGATAGCTGAATGTCCTGGGTTCAAATCCCAGCGGACCCGCCACTATCAACTTATCATTTTGTCCCCCGCTTAAGATCACGGCATGTTTGCAAAGGGCTGAGCCATTAACAGAAATATGCTGTACCATTGCTAGGGTAGGATTAAGTCATTTGTGGCCGTATAAGAGGTAACTTTGCAGTTGTTTATCTTCTATGGAAATTTTCACAATGAATTACTTGTCGGATTCGCGATTGCGTGTTCCACATGAAAAGCGTCAGCACCTCGATTTAGAGGTAGCAAAAATGGTGACTGAAAAATACTCCTGTAACAGGCTTTTGGGGAGTCACGGTAATATTTATTTTCTATTAAAAAAAGTTTTAAATGTAAAACGCTAAGTATCGCTTCTGATGAAAAATTGATTTTCGCGGCAGCATGCTTTTCAATGCTGATATTTGAGTCATTCTGGAGAAACTTTATAGGCTGGCTTAGCAGCTTAACGTTAATTGATTTTCTCCTAGTTTTCTGGCCGTTAATTCTATTCGATTTCACCAGGTCCGTAGGGAAGGCTGTTCTTCTGCTGCTTCATGCGCTGTTTACTAAATTCAGCGGGAAAAAGCGGCCGATGGAGCATTTTACACCTAAGGTTTCAATAATTATTCCAGCGCATAATGAGGAAAAAGTTATTGAAAGAGCCATAAACTCTGCTCTTGAAACAGATTATCCAAATAAGGAAATAATTGTTGTTGACGATGGATCAACAGACAGAACCTATCAGCTTGCTTATCCCTACGCGCAGAAAGGGTTGATAAAGCTTTTACGTAGAAAGACCGCGAGTGGGTCAAAGTCGGGAGCTTTGAACTATGGGATACTCTTTGCTTCAGGAGACGTAATCGTTACCGTTGATGCTGACACGCTTCTAGAGCGTGATGCCATCCGAGAAGCAGTTAAGCACTTGGCGAATCCTGAGGTAAGCGCGGTCTCTGGTAATGTGCGGATACTTGCCGGCGAGCAGGGCAGAAAAAATTTGCTGGTTAAGCTTCAAGCTTATGAGTACTTGCTGTCTCTAGAGCTGGGACGCCGCTTTAATTCCCTAATGGGCACTTTGCTGATAATTTCAGGTGCCTTCGGAGCTTTCTGGAAAAGTAATGTGGAGCATTTGGGGCAATATGACAAGGACACTATAACCGAAGATTTTGACATCACCATTAAAATGCGCAAGCTTGGCAAACGCTTGGTGTTCGCAGAAAACGCGATTGCTTGGACGTTTTGCCCTGAAACCTGGCGGGACTGGATTCGGCAGAGGCTTCGGTGGACAAGAGGTCAAGTGGAAACTTTGAAGAAGCATAGCGACATATTTTCAAAGAAGAATTTTGACTTTAGATTTGTTGCTGCGCTTTATGATATGCTGTTAATGGATGTAATACTATTATTCATACGTTTCTTGTGGCTTTTCTTTATCATCGCTTTTCTGCAGGCGACTTTTGTATATGTTCTGCTTTTAAGCATGATCCTCTACATGGGAATGGAGTTTCTGACCATAATCACTGCAGGGCTTCTTTCCCCGAGAAAAGAAGATTTAAGAAAAGCTTATTTGGCGCCTTTGGTTGTGCTGTTTTATCGGCCATACTACGCTGTCGTTAGGATGAAAGCATATGTTGACTGGCTGCTGAAGAGGCAATCTCGCTGGTGAAAACGAGCTTCGGTTTTTGCTCCTCAACTGTTATGAATTGTTTGCCTTTTTCAGTTAGCGCATATTTCTTATGCGTTCCAAGTCTAGCGCTGTCCAGGTCAAACTTGTACTTGCATTTTGTGCAGATGAACTGTACTTGAATATTAGGAAATACGTGCCCAGCAGAGCACTTGTACCATGCGCCTACTTGTCTATAGTCGACACCTATTTGCCGCAGTTCTTTATGGCATTTAGGGCAAACAAGTTTGCCTTCACGTTCAAAGTTGAGTCTAAAGGCTACATGCCCACAGTTGAAGTGCTCAATGGTTTCGCCTTTCTCAAGCAAGATGTTGCCGCAGTCAGGACATTTCAAATAGATGTACGCTTCTTGTGAGTCACAGTTAGGGCAGGAGATGGTTGAGCAATAGGGTTTTGTTTCAAGAAGCCCGTTAGGTATACTTAGCTTTTCTAGCGCCTGCATAACTTTTTCTACGGGCAAATCAATCGTCGGCGATGTTGTCGCGGTTAATGTGGGTTTCACTGTTAGAAACTGCGTCTCAGCAAAGGCTGCTTCAATTTTGTCCATTACTTCCTGAGTTAAGCCTAATGGAAGTAGACGCCTCAAAACTAAGCGTCCCCTCTCATTTCTAGCTACCATTAAGCGTTCATTGCCGCTTGCTGCGCCAAGAAAAGCGCTTACGTAAAGGGATCCATTCTCCAAGGATAAGTTGCCGTCTGAAACCGAACGAAGCATTTCTGCGGTTTGTGCATCCAGCGGAGTTGTATACGCGAGTGCAATAATTATTAGGTTGAAGGTTCTAGCCAAAAGCTTCAGTGCTCTAACGAATTCGTATGCCTTCTTGGTTTCCAAGTTTAATGTGAATGTAGAAATAGTGTCGATGATGATGAAACCATCTTTTATCCAATCCATGAATTGCCCAATCGTTGTAAATGATTCATCGGGGTTGTACAAGAGCGCGCCTAGCTGTGCCGATTCAATTAGCGCCTCTTGACTTTGAGAAAAGAAATCGAGGAAAAACAGGCTATAGTCCTCTGTGAAACGATCAATGTTGAAACCGTACTCTTTAAAGTATGCGATGGTTTCTTCTGCGGAGCGGTCTAGACAAACGTATAACCCTCTTAAACCGTCCTGTAAAAACTTATGCGCCATCTGAAAGACTAAAGGCGATATGTACTGTGGAGACTCGCCGCTTATGCATATGCAGCAAGGTCTCGGAAATCCTCCTTGCAGAACCTTATCTAGATCAGGAAAGCCAGTTGACACCCGCGTCAAGGGCATTTCGCCTTTAGATATTTACGATTTTAGCAATTTTTTCATTTACAATCGCATATTAACCTTATGAACGAGTAATACTAATTATCTCAAAACTTTATTACGAATCCTTTTTTGGCAAGAGCACATGCGCCAACAGCGTAGAGAGCAAAGGAAGATGCCACAAGGAATAGTTAAAAGCGGCAGATCCGCAACGTTAAAGTTATTATTTAGAATTCAATGTTTTCTTGCTTAAGCTAAAGCCCGGTGGTGTAGCGGTCAAGCATAGGGGCCTCTGGAGCCCTAGACGAGAGTTCGAATCTCTCCCGGGCTACCAACGCTTAAGCTTGAATTTATACTTTTTTCGTTTTGGGCTTCGCGGCTTTCCTTGAGCATCTGCTGTTTTAGGGCAGTAGTTAGTTGAACCAACTGCTGGTTCTCCATAAGAAATATGGAGAAGTTTAACGTATTATTAATTTGGTGCTGATATGAAGAGAACAGCATTAGCACTTACACTTATTTTGGTACTCGTCTTCTCAACTGCGATTCTAACTCTGTTCCTCCATTCGGTAGCTCAGACTAATACAGCCGTAACTATCAAGCCTGACGGAAGCATCGAGGGAACAAGCCAAATCCAACGGCAAGGAAACACTTACACTTTAACGGGTAACCTTTCAGGCGGTATCACGGTTCAGAGGAGTAACATTGTAATTGATGGAGCAGGCTACGCGATTAAGGGAGGCGGTGAAGGAATCGGAATCGACCTTTCAAACGAATGTTGGCGAGATGACTCACGCGCCCAACTCAAGAACGTAACTGTGAAGAACCTTAAGATCATAAATTTTGGCCATGCAATAGAGTTCGCGTCTTCTGTTAACGACGTTTTCATCGGAAACTATGTGGCGGATTGCTCCATTGGCTTCAACATATGGCACACCGACAACCACACCTTAATGCATAACACAATCGAGAATTGCGTGACTGGAATCACCATCAGCTTTGGAGGCAGCAACAACGTCATCACAGGAAACAATATAATAAATTCCAGCGTTTTTGTTATGAAGCAATCTCCAGACAACACGGTTGACAGGAACTACTGGAGCGACTACTTAACAAAATACCCAAACGCTAAGGAAATAGGCAATACAGGCATATGGGATACGCCTTACGAAGGACACGAGGCCTTCACAGATAATCACCCACTAGTTGAGTCAGTTGCCGTGAATCCCGAATCCACTGATGAACCTTTCCCGATTGCTCTTATGATAATTCTAGTGGCCATAGCCATTACTGGCATGATACTGATAGGTTACCTAAAGAAACGCAAGCGGTTAACTGATTCTTGCCTGCTAAAGCGTTGAAAATACCCGCCATTGTGTCTTTCAATTGACTCATGCTTAGCGTTCATTAGATAGATCTAATGCATAAGGAACTGCCCATGACGCCTTGAAAGCACTTAATATTTATTTAGCGCTGCGTGAGGATTAGCTGTTGATGGCTATGTCGCTTGAAGGCTTCACAGAGTACAAGCGCAGAGAATTCTGCAACGACGTGAAATGTCCCGTGCAGATGGAACTGAATCGCTTGGCAGACAAAACCGAAGAATACGAACGCGTTAGGAAGACCTGCAGTACCGCATGTAGATACACAACTTGGCAGTTTCATCATTGGCTTATAGAGAAAGGTTATTTAATTCTTAAACCCAAGAATCCAGAGGAGAAATAGGCTATGGATTGGGGAATGAAAAATAGGCTTTCACGCCTAATCCAACCAGATGGCAAGGCACTCTTTCTGCCGATAGACCATGGATATTTCCAGGGACCTACGAGCAAGCTGGAGAAGCCAGGTGAAACCATAAAGCCGCTACTACCTTATGCAGATGCAGTGATGCTGACGCGGGGCGTGCTTAGAAACTGCGTGGATCCAGCGATTAATAAGCCCATTATACTGCGGGTTTCAGGCGGAACCAGCATGGTTGGCGAAGATTTGGCAAATGAGGGTATAACGACTTCGATAGAGGAAATTATACGTTTAAACGCAAGCGCCGTTTCCATGTCAATCTTTGTAGGCAGCAAGTATGAGCATCAGACTTTGACGAACTTGGCAAAGCTCGTGGATGTATGCGAGAATTATGGCGTACCCGTTATGGCTGTTACCGCCGTGGGCAGGGAGCTTGAGAAGCGTACCGCACGTTATTTGGCATTATGCTGCCGTATAGCAGCGGAGCTAGGCGCCAGAGTGGTGAAAACGTACTACTGCGAAGAGGGCTTTGACAAGGTTGTTGACGGCTGTCCTGTTCCTGTGGTAATAGCGGGTGGACCGAAAACCGAAACTCAACGGGAAGTTTTCGACTTTGTCTATGATGGCATGCAGAAAGGCGCCATAGGCGTTAATCTTGGACGAAATATTTGGCAGTCAGAGCATCCTGTAGCGGCAATTCGGGCCATTCGCGCGATAATTCATGAGAATTACACGGCCAGCGAAGCCAACGATTTATATGAGCAAGTGAAAGCGGGCAAATAGCCGCTTCCTTTTTGGTGAACTCATGCTTGCCGCTGTTTACTACAACAATAGAGATGTAAGAATCCAGGAGATGCCTATTCCCGAAATCGCAGAGAATGAAATGCTCATTAAGGTGATGGCTTGCGGCATATGCGGAAGCGATGTAACAGAGTGGTATAGAGTCCCAAAGGCGCCGAGAGTTTTAGGTCACGAAGCAACAGGCGTAATTGCAAAAGTAGGCGCCAAGGTAACAAGGTATCATGTTGGCGAACGCGTTTTTGTGTCTCATCACGTGCCCTGCGGCCAGTGTCGTTACTGCATGAAGGGGCATCATACGGCTTGCGAGACTTTACATACAACAAATTATTTTCCAGGCGGCTTTGCGCAGTACATTCGTGTTCCATGGATAAACGTTGAACATGGCGTTTACAGGCTTCCAGCGGATATGACCTATGAAGAGGGAACCTTCATTGAACCAGTGGCATGCACGATTCGAGGGCAAAGGCTTGCAGCAATTCAAAAAGACGATACGTTGCTAATTGTGGGCAGCGGGGTTGCAGGGTTGCTGCATGTGCAGTTGGCGAAACTTGCCGGCGTTCACAGAATAGTTGCAACGGACATAAATCCGAATCGTTTAAGACTTTCAGCAAAATTCGGTGCACATCACACAATAAATGCACGGAACAATGTTCCACAGCAGCTGAAGGAACTGAATGACGGGCGACTAGCCGATCAAGTGATAGTGTGCACAGGCGCAGCGCAGGCAGCTTTGACGGTTTTAGAGTGCGTAGATAAAGGGGGAACAATCCTGTTCTTTGCGGTGCCTGATCCAACGGTAATGCTTCCTGTGCCTATAACTGCGTTTTGGCGAAACGAGGTTACATTGAAAACCAGCTACGGCGCTGCACCGCGGGATCTCGAAGAGGCTTTGTCAGTTCTATCTCAGAAAAGGCTGAATATCAAGGAGATGATAACACATAGGCTCGACATTAAGCAAGCGGCTGAGGGCTTCCGGCTGATGGCTGAAGCAGGAGAATCTTTGAAGATAATCATCGAGCCAAATAGAGATTAATTACTTGAAAACTGCGTTACCTTCTTTAAAGAACCACTTTCTAGTTGTTGTATACTGCTTTCAGTGCTTGTTGCTGTTGCCGCTGATAGCCCCTCTATAGGTTTCTGCATTGAATGGCTAATAGCCGCCAAATATGACGTGCACTTTGAAGTCGGCCTATGTGCGGCATACTTACCAAGTTATGCCTTGGAAAACGTAAATAGAAAGGCAATAAATAAAAATGTGCAAAACTAAAAGGACATGGCAAAGCGTTAGAGAAAAACATGGCGGGGTTGCCCTAGCCTGGTAGGGGGCAGGCCTGCTAAGTCTGTGGCCCAAAAGGCCGCGTGGGTTCAAATCCCACACCCCGCGCTTTGATCCTTTTCAGTTGGAATAATTGGCTTAAAGTAGGTCGCTGTAATAAGCGTACAGTAAGTTACAAGAGTATTCTTTCTGATCGTGTTTGTTTGGGCCGCTTTATAGGCTATTGCTGTGGAACGTTAATTTTTCTTCTGGTTTAGTTCGCATTTGACTTCGTAATTCACGATTATCAGCGCCACGACGGTTAAAATCAGTCCTATTATTAGCATTGGCCAAAGATTTGTTTGCCCAAAGTACTGGTCAAGCAGTGTCCAAAGACTTCGGAAAACGAGCACTGATGCTACTAGTAGGATGATTTCGCCTACGACTATTGTTGCAAGCCGCATGCCATAACAGTAGTAGCTGCGCGTTTATTAAATTAGCTTTTGAATTATTTCCCGTGTTTTCTGAATTTCTTCAATTGTGCATTTCCTGTTTAACTCTATGGTTAGCGGTCCGTCATAGCCGTAATCTTTGAGTTTGCTGAGAAAGGCTCTCAAGTTCTGCGTTTCTTCTTTGAAGGGTGTGTGCGCGCGGTTACTAATGTGAATGTTGCAGAGGCGTTCATGATATTTGTTCAGCAGACGCGTTGTCTGCCCTGTAGCCTCGGCATGACAAAAATCCAAGGTTACACCTAACGCGTCGCCACCTATTGCGCGGATAACTTCCTCTAGTTCATCAATGTTCTTGCCGAAGCCTGTTGACGCGTATGAAAGGTTCTCCAACGCCAGCTTAAGACGCAGCTTCTCTGCGTAAGGCCTCAGCTCGCTGAAGATTTCTGCCAAAAACTTTTGCCGCAGGTCTGCAGGCAATCGCCTGTTGATGTTTGAGTGTATGACGAGCACGGGCGCTGAGAGCTGATGCGCGAAATCGGCTGAAACTTTTCCATAGTAAACGGCCGTAGGTATTTCATTTTGCTCTTTAACGTGTAGGCATGCCGCATGAACAGTTAAGCACTTCAGCCCATGTGCTTCGATAAGTTTTTTCGCAACGTAAACGGAGTCATCGTCTTCTTTCTCCACACTTTTCATGTTAAATTCCAAGTTTTCGAAACCAAGTCTTCGGACAGCGACGATGTTCTCGGCTAAGGGTAGATGTGCAAAAATGCCGTTAGATAGGCTCAGCTTCAAACAGGATTTCTCCAGTGAAATGTCCATTGCCCTTTTCGAGATATTTACCTTTTTGAAGAAACTTGCGGAAGGAAACCGAAAGCCTTTAAGATGTAAGGGCTTATTGCCTATAAGCCACGGAAACAGGACAGATGCACAGTGGACGCGGCAACTATTCTCCTGATTGCGCTTGGCCTTGCAACTGACGCGTTCGCAGTGTCAATTGCGCGTGGCATGGTAACCCGAAATCGCAGGACCACCACTGGATTAGCGATGGCAAGCGCTTTTGGCGCATTCCAAACTTTCATGCCGGTACTGGGCTGGCTGGCCGGCTTAAGCCTAATAGAACTAATCAGCAACTTTGACCATTGGCTAGCGTTTGGGCTTTTAGCATTTGTCGGCGGGAAAATGATTCACTCTGCAAAAGCTGACCAGGAGAAGAAGAAAGAAAGCCCTTTAACGGCGGCTACCCTATTGATGCTTTCAGTTGCAACAAGCATTGACGCGTTAGCGGTTGGGTTAAGTTTTTCTTTGCTGCGAGTAGCCATAGCGGTTCCGGTGATTACAATTGGCGTAGTTACTTTCCTCTTATCCATAGGAGGTTTTTGTTTCGGTAGCAAACTTGGAAATGCTTTTGAAAGCAAAATACACATTGTAGGCGGCATCGTTCTAATAGCGATCGGCGTCAAAATACTATTAGAGCACTTACTAATCTAGCATACACAAGCGTTAGGCGCTTAAGCGCAGAGTGCAGGGCAAGTCTGCTTTAGAATAATTGGCCAACAACGTTAACAGGCTTGGTAACGGCGGCCTTAAGCTCTTCAAGTTTAGACATAGGAAGGCTGGCAAGAATAACGGTGGCGGGACCCGCAGATTTCTTCAAATCAACCGCTGCCTCGTTTGCCAACGTGGCAGTTAGTTTTGAATCTTTAGCTAAAACGTTAATTTCATGCACTATGCCCTTTGACCCAACAGGAATTACCTCATGGACAAATGTCAGCGCCTGAAGCTTCAAAAGATCCTCTATATCAGCAATCATATGCATATTTTCCGCTGGGATAACCTCGTTTCCCACGCAGGGAACGCCTACAGCAGCCACTATGTCTCCCGGCTGGGATGCTCCGATTTTCAAGAAGCCCTTTCGGCTTAGCCCTATCACGGTTACACCCATACCTGTCTGCTCAACCTGGAAGTTTTTCTCGGTGCTACCAGTTACTGCAAGCTGCGGATCCAACCCTGCCCTTTTCGCCTCAGCACGTACGCCCCTTAAAATTTCAGCGCCAAGCGGTTCAGGCTCTACACTAAGCGTGTTAACTATGCACATTGGGGCTGCTGCAACGGAAAGAACTTCCATTAATGCTACTCGGGCTATGAATTTTCCAAGAGTATATCCATCTACTTTGATTTTGTCAAGAGGTTTGGGGCCTACTCCGCCTGAGGAGTCGCAGCCAACAACTAGAGCGTCGCCGTTGGCGAGTTGAAAAATGAGGAGGTCCCTGTTTGTGGAGGTAAAAACAGGGGAACCGATCAACGGAGTTTACCTCGCAAAGCCACGTACACGATAGCAGCGACGATGGCGTTTAGGGATGCGCCTAAAAGCAGCAGAGGCGCGAACGCGATTGCTCCAGCCCACGTTATGACGGGCACTGCTAAAACCACTAGCGCAGTGTTTATGGCTACTCCAACTATGAGACCGGGGATGAAGCCCCATTTCTTGTTTAGCTTGTTTACGAAGCCTATGGCTGCGCCTGAAAGCGCCATGCCCAGCGCAATGGGAAGATGTAGAGCGCCTAAGGGGAAACCGCTGATGACTGAGGTAGCGATGTGGCCTATGCCGCAGACTAAGGCGCCGTCGAACACGCCGAAGTATAAGGCTGCAAAGAATCCTGGGCTTGAGTCGAAGGCAACGGAGGGGATTGGGCTGGGGGTCTTTATGAATGAACCAATGACTGTTAGCGCGGAGAAAATGGCTATGCGAGCAATGACCCAGCTTGCAGAGGCCTTTGCTGCTTCGCTTGTTTTTTCGCTCATCATTCTCCTCTCTTTTTTCTAAAGGGCAAAAAGGAAAATCATAAAAGCATTTCCATTCGTATTACAATTGTAATACAAGGGTTTAAGCATGGAAATCATAAATGTGCGTTTATCGGATAAGCTAACATCAAACATAGATGCGCTAGCCAAAAAGCACGGCATCAGCAGATCGGAAGTAATCCGGCAAGCGCTTACGGTGTATCTGCATCTTGTAGAGAACGTCGGAGCCATGCTAAGGCCCTTGGTATTCCAAGTCAAACCCGCGCAGATTGACTACATGCGAAGAGGCGATGTGGCAATTTTGAAAGTGCCCACGGGCCACGCTATAGTAGTAGGCTCCACATCCTCCGGCAGCGTCGGCCCGAAACCGATGGATCACGTGAAGGTTAAAGGGTACGTCCTAGGCAAGTTTCTCGCAAGAGTTGCCTTGATGGATGTTGCGGCTACAGGCGCATATCCGTTACTCATATCAGCCACGCTTAGCGTGGAAAAAGAGCCTACAGGCCACGAAATTATAGAGGGCATAAGAAGCGAATCAAGAGTTCTCGGGCTTGATCCAAATCAGGTTTTGCTCGAGAACACTGAGGACAACTTTGAAACCGCGCAGACAGGTGCAGGGATAACAGTAATTGGCTTTGCAAACGATGAAGAACTAAGGCTTGGGAAGACGCATCCAGGCGACGTGATAGTCGCTGTTGGCAAGCCACGGGTTGGTGCGGAGGTTATTCCAGCGGAAGTTAAAGGCGAAATCGCCGATCTCAAGAGTGTAATTCAACTTTCACAGAAAAGCTTTGTCCACGATATTATTCCCGTAGGCACTTATGGCATCGGCTACGCAGCAAGAATGCTAGCCCACAGCGTTGGGCGGCAACTAAAAATTGTGGAATCGGGCGACATCGACTTGAACAAGTCCGCAGGCCCCGCCACAGTGGTACTTGTTACGTTGAACAGCGAAAAAGTTGACGAGTTAACAGCAGTTATACGCAAACCAACCACAATAATAGGCGAAATCCTGTGAGACATGTTTTCCACCGAGGCGTAGCTTATGCAGTTCGCTTTAGCAAGCGCCCTTCCCGGTCAATTTCGCCCTGGCGAATTCTTGTGGTTGAGATTGGCTTGGCATTTTCCGCGGGCACCATGCTTATCGTGACTATCTCAAGCGGCGGTAGACCCACTTCGTTTCTTTTCTGGTTAATTTTGATGGCGGTTCGTTCAGTTTCCTCGCTTACAACCAGCGCTTCTATGCACTTGTCTGTTAACGTGTTTCCGTAAGGGTCGTTCAGCGGAATAATCTCCGCCCTGTCAAGTAGCCCATGCTCTTTTAAGAATGCTTCAAGCTCATTTAGGCGTTCCCCATAAGAAGCGGTTACATGAGGTTTACCCATTCGCTTCACAAACTCGTCTGTGCATAAGCCGATTAATACTCGGTTACCAATTTCGAAGGCTTTCAGGAGTAGAGTTTTGTGACCCTTATGTAACTCGTCAAAGGTTCCGCCGACCGCTACTTTCCTAAACCTTTTCATGCCCTACCAGCCTAGCACCTTGGAAATCAATCTTGGCTACAAGTATGTTCTCGATGGGCAGAACCTGCTTAAAAGCTTCCGCTATTTCCGCCGCATTTTCCTCAAGCGCGAGAGCGTGAACCGCCTCGCCAACCATGTTCTGCGCCACGCCGACGGCGCCAGCCTTCTCTGCCAACTTCACCAGTTGCCTAACACGCGGCGTCATGAAGCCAGCGTTCTCTGCGAAGCGCAGACAGCACGCCAGAAAATTCTCAACAGAAGGCTCATCTAAAATCGCCTCCAGCGTCTTTCTGCCCCAGCGATTAACTTCACGCCGCTTCTCCTCCGACGCCAACACTTGCCTTGTGGAGATGCCGCCGAAAACACCTGCAACAACGACGTAATCATCGCTTAAGGGAATGCGGTCAATGACGCTGATCCCGGGCGCGCCAGGCTCAACCGTGAGTATGCATCCGCCGAGCATCAGCGGGCCAACAGTGCCCAGCCCGGTCCTGCACTGAACCTCCGCGGCATGCGCCAGCCTGCCAATCTGATTATAAGTAAGCGGCAGCGCCAAAGCTTTCGCGAGCGCCAAAGCAGCAGTTAAAGCGCCAGCTGCGCTTGAGCCGAAGCCCGCGCCTATGGGAACATCCACTTTATGGTTGATAACAACCTTGTAAAACTTGCTGCTTCTGTGCAGCAGCATCTCAGCGACTGTTCGAGTGGTTTCGGCTTCGGGCGCAGGGGCACCGTTAATTGAAACGCTGATGCTGTTTGCTTTCGCCTCAGAAACAGTAACTTCGGTTAAAACGCCTTTTTGGATGCCGAAGCCGCCGCCTCTGGCGCCTACTCTCGCCAAATCGGTGATGGCCGCGCCGTCGGCTGTTCTGTCGCAGATTTCGAAAAAACTTGAAATTCCCGCAGGGGAGAAAGCAGTTACCATTCGTTTTGGCATTACGTCGCCTGTTTTTCAGTTTTCTTTGAGAGTTTAAGAGAAGGAAAAGCCCTGTAGCATGCTTTGATTATGGGTGGACCAAGAACGAGAACAAAGGGGATTTCAGTGGCAACTGTCCACACAAACACCAACGGAACAAAAGAAGCAGGTATAGGTGATTTGAAGTAACCGTTTGGAGAAAAGAACAGGTTGCTGTATATCCACACTGCAATCGCCACTATTGTCGCGCCTACCCCTTGTCCAATCAAGGCACCGACGCTGAAATTTCGCCATTCTCTCTTGAAAGCAAACATTACCGCAACTGCAAGTATGCTTGCTACGACAACCACTGTTAGAAGGGCAATAATCTCTGAAGTTGTCAGTCCCGTAAAAAGCAGAGATTCAGTCGGCAACAGCACCGTAGGCAATAACAAGCCAGCAACAATAATGCTCCCGCCAACGATTACGCTCAAGCTCAATTTTTTGCGGCTGAGATCAGTCCTGGAAATGTACCCAATTAAGAAGCACATAGCAAAGTTGCTTGTGACTCCGGCTGATAAGCTAAGCAAAGGGTCTCCGTGGTACATAATGTCTCTGATGAATATGCCTATCGCTGCGCCTATTCCGCCTACCCAAGGTCCAAACAAGACGGCGAAAATTGAAGGAACTACTACGGCTGGCCAAAACGCTACGCCGCCTAAGCTGAGGCCAAAACTGGTTAAAAGTCCTATCACCGCGTACAAAGCGGCGCAGACTCCTGTGATTGCGATTTCTGATGACCGCATTTTATGTTGACCCCCCACATTCGTTTGTGTTAAGGCTCTCCTCAAGTTAATTTTTATAAATAAAACTTACCTATGAATTGTTTGTATATGTTTAAACTTGAATGGTTTTTACTTGCCCATAGGGGCTTAAGCTTTAAGCCTTATACCGCTATTTTTTGTGTCTGCGGATTCGCTCTTGCCTTTGACTCTTTATACGCCAGTCTCTCTTCCGCTGCGTTTCAAAAGTAATCTTACCTTGGCTTGTCAGATTAGACGGTAACTTTCGATAGTGCGCTATATTCCGGTAAAATGTTTCGCAGTCTATACGGTTTTCCTTAAGCGCCTCAATGTTCCTATTCAAGTCAGCCTTCGCTGCCGCATCAGTTGCGCCATCAAATAACTCCGAATACACCGTATAAGCGGCGTGGAACTGAAAATTTGTAGGTTCATCAATCAAAAGCTTCTTTGGATGTGAGGCTTCATTTCTGTTAGGTTCTTCACTCATAGTTTTCCCGCATTTACGCAAGGTATCATGTGGATTTCTCTCTTTTATATGTGTTCCCACCTAAAGCGGCTTTCGAAATAGAAATTTTTCACAGGGCACAATCAAAGCATAAACGCAAGTGGCAGTATACTATGAAAACGAGTTGCCCCGATGATGACGCTTCAGATAAATCGCCTTATCATCGCCGCGTCCCGCTCTAGCGCCTCTGCATCGCGGATGTCTGGTTGATGTGGGAAGGAACTTTGCGTGTGCATGGGAATAACATGCACGTGAAGGTGAAAAATCACTTGCCCAGCCGTCGCACCGTTGTTCTGCACGATTCTGATGCCCGGAGCAGACATAGCTTTCCTCACGGCGTAAGCTACTTTCTTAACGATTCTATATAGATAAGCGTGCTCCTCCTCAGGAATTTCATAGATGTTCTCATAATGCTTCTTCGGCACGACAAGTGTGTGACCGATGTTTACGGGTTGTATGCTCAAAAAGGCTATCACGCGATCATCTTCGTAGATTATGCTTGCAGGCGCTTCTCTGCGCAGTATCTTGCAGAAAGTGCATGACTCAGACATTTTGACCCACGATTCCAGAGTGCTGTAACTCTTTAGTGTTAGAGCATAGTTAAAAATGAAGCTATATGTTTAAAAGAATACTACAACTAAGATAGCTTCATGAGCGTACTAGTTGATGATATAGGGAGTTTTCCGCTTCCCGCTGGCATTAGCAGAGAAGCCTTTAGCAAGGCATATCAGCTTGCGAGAGACACCATAATTAACGGAGGCGACGTCAGAAAAGACGCGTTTCTTGTAAAGAATTTCTGCGAGGTCACGCTTAATTCTTTTCGGAAAAAAGTCATTACAGGATTAGATGTGGTTAATTATCCTCAGCAGTATGAGGGGAGGAGGCAAGTCAGCGATCTCCTTCACAGAGCAATGGACAAGGGCTCTTTCGTAGTCGAGGAAAGGCAGGCGGTTCTGCCAGAAGTGCATTTAATCAATGCGGAAGCAAAAGCGCTCAGCGAAGAGTTTGGAAAAAAAATATTGCTGCGCGTGTCAATATTTGGTCCGCTGGAACTCTATCTGAAAGAGATAGGAACAACTCCATATGAGGATGTGCTGGAGAGTTTCGCTGAAACCATACAGCGCATCGCTAAGAACACTATTCTAAACTCTAAGTACATCGAGACGAAGGTAGTATCCATTGACGAGCCAAGCTTCGGCTTTATGGATATATCTGCCGAAAAAGATTTGATGTGCGAAGTACTGGAGAAGGCTTTTGACTTTCATGGTGCAGTAAAGCAGATCCATCTCCACTCAGCTTCAAGACTACCAGACCTGCTTGAGATAGACAATATTGATGTGGTGTCCTTTGAGTATGCGGCGTCACCGCAAAACATCAAAAGCATCTCGCGGAAAATGCTAGAAGACGCTGACAAGCAAATACGCGTGGGCATTTCAAGAACAGACATAGATGCAATTATGGCGGAACTGCACGACAGAGGCATAGAGAAGCCAACTGCTGAGCAGCTGGTTGAAGATGAAAAGACAATAAGAAAACGTTACGCCACAGCCAAAGAGAAATTTGGAGAGCGAATGACATTTACTGGGCCTGACTGCGGTCTTGGAGGTTGGCCCAGCCAAGAGGCAGCGCAGCTTTTGCTGAAAAGAACCGTGGAAGCAGTAAAGAAAAGAGAGTGAAACTACCTTAGCAGTATTTTCTCGCCAGTTGCAATGTACGCGATTGCCTCGCATACGTATGTTGCGTGATCCGCTATTCGCTCCAGATAACGCATCACAAGCACACTTGAAATGATGCACTTGCTTGTGATATGCACTTTTTCAATTAGCTTGTCAAGGTATTCAAAAAACATTTTGTCCACTTCTCGTTCAATGTCAAAGACGGTTTTGGCTAATGCCACGTCATGCCGCTTGAGCGATTCGATGCTTATTCTAACCATTTTTAAGACTTTTTCTCCGACTTCTTTGATGTAAGCTGGCATCCAAGCTTCGCATTCCGCTATTCCACCGAGCCTATCATTAATGTATGAGATGTCTAGTGCGTATCTGCTGTATCGACCAAAATCATAAGCTATTTTCATGTAGGATTTTATGGTTCTCAAGTCAGAGGCTACTGGCTGAAATCTGGAGATTAATTCGAAAGATTTGTCTTCGACCTCGTCGACCATCGCTATCAGAAGCTCAGATGTCTCCCGCACTTTTGGGTGAACGCTTTCTCCGCTTAAGAAGCCTTGAATTGCCAAGTCAACGGTGTCATAAGTCAGCTTGCCCATTCTACAAAGCAAAGCAGACAGCTCTTCTAAACCCGCGTCTATAATTCTGCCCATAGCTTATCCGAATTCTCCTGTAATATATTTCTCTGTAAGTTCATTCTTTGGATTCTCAAAAATATCTTTGGTTAATCCATACTCAACAAGTTCGCCAAGGTAAAGAAAAGCAGTGTAGTCTGAAACTCGTGAGGCCTGCTGCATGTTATGTGTAACAATCACGACAGTATATTCCTTTGATAAGTCTCTAATCAAACTCTCGATTTTTGCCGTTGCAATTGGATCCAAAGCAGAACACGGCTCATCCATCAAAATAACCTCGGGATTCACTGCTAAAGCGCGGGCAATGCAGAGCCTTTGTTGCTGGCCGCCAGAGAGGCTGGTTCCAGGCTTTTTCAAATCATCCTTAACTTCATCCCACAAGCTCGCCTGCTGAAGACATCTCTTCACTATTTCATCAAGCGCCGGGCCTTTTTTGACGCCTACGAGTTTCAAGCCGGCGGCCACATTATCATAAATTGACATCGTAGGGAAAGGATTTGGTTTTTGGAAGACCATGCCTACTCTTCGGCGAATTTGAACGGGATCAACATCATCATCGTAAATGTTTTTTCCATCCAGAAGCACTCGCCCTGAAACTTTGGCTTGGGGTACCAGTTCGTGCATGCGATTTAGCGTTCGAATTAGAGTGGATTTGCCGCAGCCTGAAGGACCGATAATTGCCGTCACAACGTTAGCTCTTATTAAAAGATTAACATCTTTTAGAGCTTGTTTCTGCCCGAACCACGCATTCAATTTTTCTGTTCTTAGCTTTTCACTGTTACTCATGGGTTAATTTCACTTTTTGAATTGACGTCTACTAGCTATTCTCACGCATACATTTAACGACAAGACTATTAAAATTAGCACCAAAGCTGCGCCCCAAGCCTGCGCCTGTACCTCTGCGGATGGCTGCCGCGAATTCAAAAACACTCTCAAAGGAAGCGCATCCATTGGCTGATTGAAACCTTGGAAGAAGTAAGTGTTTCCCATAATGGTCAGCAAAATTGGCGCTGTTTCGCCTGCAATTCTAGCAATCGAGAGAAGTGCGCCTGTAACTAAGCCTTGCCCAGCAGCAGGAAGCACAACGCGAAGAATTGTTTTCCAACGGTGTATACCCAGCGCCAAGGAAGCTTCTCGGACTGTGGTGGGTACAAGTTTAAGCGATTCTTCTGTTGTGCGCGCCACTATAGGAATCATGATGAATGAGAGAGCTACTGCGCCTGCGAGAGGAGAGAAACTTCCTGTTATACCTATGACGACTATGCTGAAAGCAGTTATACCTACTACTATGGAAGGGAACTCCGTGAGGATGTCGTTGATAGTTCGCATGGCTGAAGCATACTTGTTGCCGCCGAATTCAGCCAAGTAAATGCCTGACATGACGCCTACGGGAACCCCAATCAGACTAGTTAAGCCAATTAGAATGAGTGTTCCTTGTATTGCGGGACCTATGCCTCCTTCTAAGCCATTTGCTGTTAGAAAATGAAGACTTAATTGCGGAGCCCCGCGTGCAATCACCTCGAAAACGATGCTTGCCAAGGGTATAACAGCGACGACAACGCAAAGAAGACAAAGAACGTAAGCAATTTTGTCCTTGAACTTCCTAAAACGGTAACTGCTTAGCATTTACTCTACTGCTCCTCCCTTAACTTTTAAGACGCGAGTAACCATTAGGTGAGCTATTATGTTTATGATGAGACTTATAAGCAGCAAAACTAAGCCCGCGCCCATGTAGGCGGATTTTTCCAGCGGCGTAGGCGCCTCCAAAAAACCGTTGGCTATCAAAGAAGGCAAAGTTTGCCCCGGCTGAAACAGGGATGTTGGCATGGCGTTTGGACCGACCGCATTACCAATTACCATGGTGACGGCCATTGTTTCGCCTATTGCTCTGCCTAAGCCGAGAATGATGGCGCCTAAAATTCCTGAGCGGCCATAGCTTAGAACCCAATGGCGAATCACTTCCCACCTTGTTGCGCCGATGCCGTATGCAGCTTCTCGAATATAATCTGGAACTGCGCTAATTACGTCTCTAGAGACAGAAGCTACTGTGGGAATAATCATTATGGCAAGAATTATGCCTGCGGTAAAAAGGTCTAGGCCAAAAGGTGTGCCACTGAAGATTGAAATCCAACCTAAGTGTGCGTTAACTGGCTTTTCGATGTAGTTTAAAACCCAGAAGCGTAGGACAAACAGTCCCCAAAGCCCAAATATGACACTGGGCACGGCAGCCAACAGTTCAATTAGGTAAGATACAGGTACGCGGATGGCCTTGGGAGCCATTTCTGCAAGGAAAATAGCAATTCCGAGGCTTAATGGCACTCCAATCAAGAGAGCAATACCTGAAGTGACTAAGGTTCCAAGAATGTAAGGAAGCACACCGAAAGATTCTCTTCCCTCCACAGGGTTCCAGTTTACCCCTGTAAAAAAGCTCAAGCCGAAGCGTTGCAGAACTGTTGTCGAGCCAGTTGATAAAACGTAGAGTGTGGCAAATAGAATAACTGCAGCCGAAGCTACCAATACTCCCGCTGCAACTTTGAATATCGCGTCGCCAGCTAAGCTTCTTCTCATCTTATTTGTCTCCTAATAAGCAAGAAAAAATTTGGTTGTTAGGCAACCTAACCTGACGCAGGCGTTAGGATATTAGAGGCTGGCCGTTGAATGTTATTGACCGTATAGTTGCCTCGTTAAGCTGAACCAAGTTCGAGGGCAACGCAGCGTACTGCAAGCCTGATGCAAGCTGCTGACCGTCGTGTACCACGTACCAGAGGAAATCCACAAGTTGTCTTGCTTTGTCCAAGGTCATACCAGGGATAACGTTGAGCTCTTTATACACAAGCAAATATGTCGGTGTCACTATTGGATAAGCTTGGCTTCCTGGAGTATTAAGTAGGCTAACGCTAGTCCAGTCTCCGCTGCCGGCGGGTAGCCCGCTGGTTGGAAGTGATTCAGCGGCGGCTGTTGTCGAAGCAAGCGAGGGCACCACAAAGTTCCCAGCGGAATTCTGAATCGCAGCAACAGGCATATTATTCTGTAAGGCATAGGCCAATTCAACATAGCCTATGGCATACTGCGTTTGGTTTACGGTAGCTGCGACGTTGGCGTTTCCACTCGCGCCAACTGTTACGCCAGGCCATTGAACTGTAGTGCCGCTTCCAACTTGCGTGTTCCATTCGGGACTTACAGCGCTTAAGTATTTAGTGAACCAGTTGGTTGTGCCTGAGCTGTCAGATCTGCGAACTTTGATTATGTCCTGGTTTGGAAGCGTGATTGTTGGATTCAAAGCGGCAATTGCAGGGTCGTTCCATTTAGTGATTGTGCCCAAGTAGATGTTGGCGATAATGGGGCCTGTCAACTTTAGACCACTGGGAACATTAGGCAGATTATAAGTTATCACTATTGCTCCTATGGTCTCTGGGATATGTAACGCGTTAGGTGCTGCTTCACGTTGGGAAGCAGTGAGTGCTGCATCTGTGGCTGCAAAGTCAACTGTTTTGCTTGTAAAGGCAGATATTCCTGCGCCGCTGCCGACTCCCTGATAGTTGATTTGGACGTTTGTTCTAACTTGCGTAGTATAGTGCGAGATAATTGCGTTAAGTAGGGGTTGAGGGAAAGTTGCGCCTGCGCCATTAAGGGTTGCGGGACCTGGAGTTGGCGTGGGTGTTGGGGTTGATGCAGGCGTAGGTGTAGGCGTGGAGGCTGGTGTAGGCGTGGGGGTGGAAGTAGCTGATGGAGTAGGCGAAGTTTGCGGTGTTGGTGTGGGCGTTGAAGCTGGCGTTGGTGTTGGAGTTGCGCTGGGCGAAGTGGTTGGTTCTGATGCTGGTTGTGACAAGTACATGTAACTTGCTATTCCTATTACTACTATGGCTATGGCAACTATTGCTATTGTTTTATTCATTGTTCATACCTCTTCATTGTTTTTCATCATTTTTTCAAACGGTCAATACCCAACTTTTGATTATATATATTCTCCCAATAATCATTATAGACTATATAGAGACAAGCTTTATCTATAGCTATGACTGCAATAATACAGAGGCAGCGAAGATGAGCGGCGCGTCGCCAACACGAAGAGAGGAAACAAGAAAATTACAGGTGACAGGCGGATCCACGTACATACTCTCCTTACCTAAACGATGGATCACGCAGAACCAGCTTACGAAAGGAAGCACTTTATCAGTTCACGAAGAAGAAGACGGTTCATTATCAATTGTTCCCTCAAAACTTAAAAAACTTGAAAAACAAGATGAAGCCGTGATCCGCGTTTCTTCAGCCGAGAAACCAGAAGCGGTAACAAGAAGGATAGTGGCAGCCTATCTAGTAGGCTACAACATTCTCCATATAAGAGCCCAAGGTCAGCAACAGCTATCATCGAAGTTAAGGAATCACCTCAAAAACTTTGCACGACATTTCCTAGTGGGAACAGAAATCGTAACAGACACAGCTACAGACCTAGTTCTGCAGGTTTTGCTTAATTATCCGGAACTCTCCGTCCAAAGTGCATTAAGAAGAATGGCAATCATTACCTCATCAATGCACAAGGACGCCATAGCAGCGTTCAAAAACATGGATCACTCCATAGCAAAGGCAGTAATCGAGACAGACAATGAAGTGGACCGATTCAACCTCTACATGATACGTTTACTCAAACTGGCAGTCTCAAATCCTCGAGTTCTCAAAGAAATCGGTTTAACTAACGCAAAACATTGCCTTGGATATAGACTCATAACAAAAGCTGTCGAAAGAACAGCAGATCACGCAACAAAAATTGCAGAAAACATTCTCGTCCTCAAAGAAAAAGCAAGCGATGAACTTGTCGAGAGAATAGAAAAAATGAGCAACCTCGCAATCTCCATGTTCGAAGACGCCGTGGAATCTCTTTTCAAAGGTGACTTCAACTTAGCTGAGACCGTGATTGAAAAAGTAGACCAAACTGTTAAATTGGAAAAAGAGACCGCGCTAGCAGCTCAAAACATTAGTGCGAAAGAAGTTGCTAGCTTAAGCTTACTCATCGAAAGTATACGCAGAACAGCTGAATACGCCAGCGACATCGCAGAGGTAGTGCTTAACTTGAACGTAGACTCAGTAATAAAATGAAAACGGCAAGAAGTTACAAGAAACATTTCAAATCACCAATAGAGCATACGCTACACAACTGCCATGCCAAAAATGGAAATGCTTAGAAAGGATAAAGTAGGCGCTGTGAACGCTTAAACTCAACAGTTCAGCTAGTTTTTAGGCGTTGCCTTCTCCACTGCATTATTTAAACTCAGCATTTCCATGTGCGCCTTTCTAACAAGATCTGCAATGGTTTCTTTCGTAGGCACTGCCGCATTTAGCGCAAGCGCAAAGGCTTTCTGATGGGCAATCTGCAAAAGCAAGGTTATGTTCTCAGCTGTTGGGTAAGCTATGCTCAAGGACAAAGCGAATGCTTCGCCGTGGCTTTGCTCCAAACTTTTGCGTGTTGCGTCAATGTCAATTTTAAGTTGCTCGCCGTCTATCAATACGCCCTCGTCTAAAATTACCTTCATCGACAGGCCAGCTTCAACTGCTTTGATTCCGAGCTTTGAGAGGACACTTGCAAGCCTCTCCGATATTTGCTCACCTTTCTTGACCACTAGCGTGTCTTTGCTTATCCAGACGCTTCCAGATTCTATTCTTGTGGGCAAGCCAACAGAATTCAACTGGCTTATTATCGGCCCCGGCGGCTGCCCAGTGTTTCCAGCTGGAATAACAACATCCATGGCAGCGATGTCGCCGGCTTTAGCTATTGTCTTGACCTTGCCGCGCTCTAGAAGAAGGGCCAATTTGAATGGGTTGAGATTAGTGAACAAGAAGAGGTTTGGACCCTCTAGGTACTTCTCAAGCTGTTTCAAGTCTTCACGCTTAGTATTTTCGATGGCAATTTTCGTTAGCGTATTCTTTAAAACTTTCATGTAAACTTTGCCGGCTAAACTTTTCTTTAGTTCTTGAAGTTGCGTGGCACGGACTTTTTGTAAACTGGCGATTCCTAAGGCTTTGTATTCCATTAGCAAATTCGTTATGGCATCAATTTCGCCGCTTTTTTCTTCCAATACTTGTTGGGAAGGCATAGGTATTCACTCTGTTAAGGAGTAATTTTTACTGGTTCACCCATGGATGTTTTTATGTAAGCAACTTTGACGTGTTTGAGGCCCCGCTTAAGTTTTCCTTCAACAACCCTTAAGACTGCTTGAATGTTGTCAACAAGCGCGTCGTCGGGCATATCTTCTGTTCCGACGGAACATTGGATTATGGGCTGATTGCGCATTTTTACAACTACTGTCTTGCGTTGCTTGAGTATTAGGCTTGCAATGTCCGCGTTTGGTGGAACAGGCACGGGGAGCTTTCCACGCGGACCCAAGACAGGCCCTAAAATCTTGCCGACAAGCGGCATCAATGGAGCCTCGGAGATAAATACGTCGTAGTCAGAGGCTATTTTCCGCAGTTCTTTTTTCTTTCCGGCCAGCGCGTCAAGGTCTGGTTTTTCAATAACAAAATCTGCCTTGGCGTTCCGTGCTTTAAGCGCTAATTCGCCAGAGGCGATGACGCATATTTTGTTTGGTTTTCCCGTAGCGTGAGGAAGTTCGAGAACTTGCTGTATTTTGCCTTCAGGAGCTTTCATATCAACTTCTTTGAGATTTAGAATCAAATCTATTGTTTGTGTAAATTTTTTCTCTCCAGATTTTGCCTTCGCCTCTTTAACGGCGTCTAACAGCGATTTCTTGTCCAAGGGCATCTTTTGAGCCTCGTGCCAATGATGAGACAGAACCCAATTATAAAAATATTCGCTTATTCTTCGCCTTTACTGAACAATTCCGCGTATTTACCTTCGTCAATTTCAGATTGCACTTCACGCGGGTCCTTTCCCTCAACTGTCACGCCCATGCTGACGCAGGTGCCTAGAACTTCCTTCGCGGCACTCTTCAAAGTTGACGCTAACAGTTCTTGACGCTTGATTTTTGCTATGCGAAGCACTTGTTCCATAGTAAGGTTGCCTACTTTCGTTGTGCTTGGCGCTCCTGAGCCTTTCTCGATTTTCAACTCGCTTACAATCAGCGCTGAAGTCGTCGGCGTACCAACAGTAACCTCGAAGGTTTTGGTTTCAACATCAACCGCCACTTTCACTGGAACCTTCATGCCAGCGTAATCTTTCGTAAGCTCATTGATCTTGTTCACAACAGCCATTGTGTTAATGCCTAAAGGTCCCAGTGCAGGACCCAGCGGCGGCCCTGCAGTTGCTTGTCCTCCGCTTACAAGTAATTCTACAATTTTTTTCTCAGCCATTATGCTTCACCAGCCTTTTTTGCTCTTTCAACTAGTTTAACGTAGTCTGAATGAACCGTGATTGGCAAGGTAAACGTGGCTTCTAGCAGTTCAAGCGTAACCTCGCCTTTAGACTTATCTAGCCGCGTAATTTTTGCGCGCATTCCTTTGAATGGACCACCAGTTATTTCCACTACATCATCTTCATTCAAGTCTTCAAGAACAGGCTTTCGGACGATGTAACGTTCGATTTCGTTAAAGTTCACTAAACCTGGAATACGTGAGCGTACATGCCTTATTCCGGTTATGGCTTCTTCCACGAAATGCGGACCGTCAGCCTCAACGAAAACGTAGCCTTTCAGGGCTTCAGGAACGAGAATGGCCTTTATGGGGATGTGCTCCATTTCCACCTTCGCCGCTACGAGCCTTGCCACATTACGCTCTTGCCCAGTTGTTGTTTTAACAACAAAAATTTTCGTCTGAGCCTGTTCCTCGTTCTTTTTCTCCATGGACTTCTTCCTTCTATGATGCAGGTACGGCCGTGGCGCCGCCTAATGCGAACGAGAGTAACTTAATTATGAAACCGATTAGGCCAATAGCGCCTATGCCTAGGAAGCTGATTTTTAAAGATAGCCAAAGCTCATCTTTCCCAGGTTTCACTGCTAACTTTAAGGTTCTCGCGCATTGTGATAGAAACGATTTTACACCCATATTTACCGCACACTCAAGATTTCATTAAGGAATAATAAACGTTACTGTGATTTTAGGGGTTTAACAGCTAACTGCGCGGAGTTTATTAAATTTTCTTGTATGGAAGCCCGATTTCTTGCAGTGCCGCCAGCAGTTGCGGCTTGTCTGCGCTTTTTATGCCTTTCCAATCAAGAACCGCACAATCGACTTTTTCCACGGTCTTTTCCACACATTGGCGGAGCATCTCGGCGTCCACTAATGGAACCGCGTATTTTGGAATCATATGACCGAAAACCGCTTCGTCACTCAAAGCCATGCGTGTGAAACGTTCATTATAATGTGTACCGCCTATGCCCAAAACCGCCTTTTTCTCGGAAACACCGAATTTGCCAATAGCTGACATGGCAGCATGCGCAACCGCTTCCGCCGCTTTCAAATCACGCCATTGCTGCGGCGAACTACCCAGCTCAACAAACATCGTCGGCGCGTTGAGTGACGGCCCATGGTGCGTGCATTCGTAGCTTACCTCATACTCAAGCTGCATGCCCTCCTTGAAGTAGGAGAGCGCCTTTAGCGCGTCGCACATGGCGACGGCAGGTGAAATAGACAATTGCCGTGGCAAGCCGCCCAATTCCGCTTCGCCAAAGTTTCCCGGAGTATGCGCCGAAAGCGTGGGTTTGCCGCTTGTGCTGCTGTGCCGCGAGATGAAGACGATCAGGCTTGGATTAGGAAAGCTCTCGGTTAGGCACTGTGCGTTTACGGCCTCTTCACGGAGTATAATGAGGTTAACCTCTTTCTTGTTTACAATTGTTGAATAAATGGGGTTTCCTTGGAAAGTTTGACCCGTCGGTTTAAAGGGATAGTGCTCCAAGACTTGGCGGGTTATGGTTAAACTTGCAACGTCCTTGAGTGAAGCTACAAGCAGGATCATGCGGAAGCCTTCGCATTAAAGACGCAGCCTAGAAAAGAAAAAGGTTTCCATAAAGCTTATTTGCCAAGCGCTGCTTCAACCTTTCTGCGAGAGACGAGGGAAAATGCATTTACTCAACTTTAAAGAATTATCGCCTGAGCAACTTATTGAGCTAATCGATTTGGGCATTGAGGTTAAGCGCAACCCCGAGAAATATCGTAAAGCATTGGACGCCAAGTCGTTGGCGCTTATTTTCCAGAAAACCAGCACACGCACCCGCGTTGCGTTTGAAGTAGCTATGACGCAGCTCGGCGGGCACGCACTATACATCGACTGGCGAACCACGAACTTCACTTTGGCGGATATCTACGATGAGACAAAATATTTGTCGCGTAACGTGGATGGCATAATGGCGCGGCTCCTGCGGCACGTTGATCTGCAGTGCATGGCAGAAGCGTCTGCGGTGCCTGTAATCAATGGCTGCGACGAGAAGTATCACCCAACCCAAGCTATTGCCGATTTAATCACGATAAAGGAGAAGCATGGCAAGCTGAAGGGTGCACGGCTGGTTTTCATAGGCGTGCATAATAACGTGTGTAACTCGCTGATTGAGGGCTGCACAAAAACAGGCGTTAAGCTGACCACGGTGACGCCAATAATTAACGAGCAGGCGCGTGATGAAGAGCTTATGCAGGCGGCGAAAAAGACGGGGCTGTGGCAAACCACGCTAGACGCGAAAGAGGCAGTAGCGGATGCAGATTTTGTTTACACGGACACGTGGATTGACATGGAATTCTTCACTGACTCTAGGTTTGCCGCGGAGAAGGAGAAGCGCATGAAGCAGATGATGCCCTATCAGGTTAACAAGTCGCTGATGAAGAGCAGCAACGCGTACATTATGCATGACATGCCCATACACAGAGGCTACGAGATAAGCGCCGACATAATCGAAGATAAACGTTCAGTAATCTATGAACAGGCAGAAAACAGGTTGTATTCAGCCAAAGCCATACTGCTGAAACTACTGAGCACTGAAACGCTCTGAAAAATTATACCGCCCTTATACCCTTATATAAACCATAAATATACAAGAATGTTGAAAACGAGGAAACCAAACATCGATTGTTTAATACATAACTAAAAGCCATTTCATCAAGTTTTTACCATTTAAAAGGGAGAGAAGCTAACCTTCAGAGTCTATCAAGTTATCTCCTTGTTCAAAAAGGCTATTATCTTAGTATCATGTTTACGAATTTTTCTGGATTAAACACTTCCAAATCCTTATACGACTGCCCAACGCCTATGAACAGGATGGGCTTCTGCGTCACGTATGTTACGCTCAGAGCCGAACCGCCTTTCACGTCCGCGTCCACCTTCGTCAGTATTGTCGCGTCTATGCCAATGGCTTTGTGGAATTCTTCAGCCTGCGTGACCGCGTCGTTTCCAATCAGCGAGTCCACCGTCAATATCGTCAAGTCAGGCGAGACAACACGCTTCACCTTCGCCAGCTCATTCATCAGGTTCTGGTTGGTCTGCATCCGACCAGCCGTATCAATCAGCACAACGTTTATTCCATGCGCCTTAGCGTGACTTATAGCATCGTACGCGACTGCGGCAGGGTCTGCGCCGTACTTGTGCTTTATGATCCGCATGCCAAGGCGTTTCGCGTGTTCCTCAAGTTGCTCTATGGAGCCGGCGCGGTAGGTGTCGCTTCCAGCAAGCACCACGGAGTAGCCTTTCTCACGCAGGAAAAGGGCGACTTTCGCTATGGTTGTGGTTTTGCCGGTGCCGTTTATGCCTACGAAAAGCAAAACCAGCGGTTCGCCTTTCTTGCGTTTCTCCTCCGCTTTCTTCAGCAAGTCGATTTTATTGTTCGTGAGCATAACCTCTAGGAGCACTTGGCGCAGGTTCTCGTCCACGATTTTTTTGCGGTCTTCCAAACGCTTGACTTGCATGCCTACTAAGCGCTTTTGAAGCTCTTCGCAGATGCGGTCAGCCACGGGAAAGGCAACATCGTTCTCGGCGAGAACCATTTTAAAATCTGAGAGTATGGGGCTAAGGTTTTCAGCTTTAAGCTCGGTTGTGGTGACTTTGGTTACTAATCCCTTAAAGCCTGACTTAAGCTTCTCAAACATCGCTTGAAGCTTTCCCTTCTCGCATTTTTGCAAGTAAACTTTCAGCGCGGTTCCTATCTGCGTTGATTCGCTCAGCTACCTGAGCAAACTGCTGCTGCACCGAATTCAGCGACTTCTCCAATTCTTCTAGGCGCTCTTTAACAATAGCTTTTGCTTCCTGCAGTGTTTTCTCAACGGATACGCCCGCGCCGATGCCGACAACAACCTTATCAGGCGCCGCCAACTTCGCCTTTAAATAGGAGCCGCCGCCTATTGGAACAAGAAGCTCCGTGTCCTCTTTCTCCTTTTCTACACTCTCCAGAGTCATGTTGGCATAAGACAAGTCCGTCATAGCCGCAGTTATCATGCTTATTCGCTGCTGCAGGGTCTCGGCAGTCTGCTCTAAAAGGCGCATTTCAAGACTGAGCCTGCGGAGCTCCTCTTCCTCTTCGCTTATTTTCGCCAAGCTTATTCCCCAGCCACAATCTTTTTCAAGACAGGATTCTTGATTTCGTCAGCCGGGACTTCCTCAACGCTTAATATTCGGATATGATATCGTTTGACGCGGTGTTTGCTGCCGATTTCCGCGTAAACTTTCTCAACGGCATGCTCGGCTTTAGCAGCTAACATTTCCTTTGCGAAGGGAGTCTTCAAATTTGGTTTGTTAATTTCGCCTGTTACTCGGAAAACCTTCATGCTACATCATCTTCCTGCACAACATCCAATGCATTCCCAATTATAAACATCTCGGGTCCAGTTGTTAAAGAACCGGCCACTGCGGCGTGGCTATTAGCTATCAAGCCAGTGCCAACGTAGGGTATGCCGCAGTTGATTGTGCCAACATCCACTGGGACTTTAAAGACGCTTTCCAGAACCTTCCTCTCCTCGTCTTTAAGCAACGGGTGCGCGAGGACGCCCTTGTTGGTTGCCACCGCCAGAGAACCAACGTATGGCAAGCCGGCAATCTCGGCTGGAACCACATCAACGCCTAAGGTTTCGGCGATTTTGCTTATTTCATGTTCCTTGAAGCGGGGGTCAACAACCGCTCCATGATCGTTGGCTAGCACCAGATTGCCGTAGGCGGTCTTTTTTGTCTCCATAACCGTTATGTTGCCATCAAAGGACGATTTGATGGCAGTGAATTCTTCTTCCTTAACTGAGTGAGGCAATAGAATGCCGTTCGAGTTTGCGCAAGCTAGTGCGCCAACCAGCACTGAACCAGCGATGGAAGTGTGAATGAGCTTTACTTTTAACCAGTCTGCTGTCCGCTGAGCCTTTCTAAGTGGAACCGCTTTTGGAATTATGACGATTTTATCGTTTGCAAGCGAGTAGACGCCTATACTTGCGCTTCCAGCGATACTGGACAAGTAAACGGCCAAGGATTACTCGCCCTCAGCCAAATAAAGAGTAACATTACCATCCTTGTCTTTAGCAGCACGCACCCGAATCTTTCTCGGAGGCTTCTCTATGCCTCTACTCCAAACTCTCTCGTTAACCTCGTTACTTATTACAAGCTTGGGCAATTCTTCCTTTTCCTCTTCAGCTTCAACAGGTATTTCCAGCTTCATATGCTTAATTATGAATTCTCTAATCAACTGTATAGCCCGCGGAGCTCTTTTCTTAGGCGGCCTAGCCAAAGCCTTAACCAGCGGAATAGTGTATATTCGCTCTTCAACTATTTCTTCGCCTTCTTCCTTCTTTTTCCGCGGCGTAACCTTTTCTTCTTCCTCAGGCGCCGCTTCCTCTTCCGCCTCAGCCGTTTCCTCTAGGGGTTCTTCTTCCAGAATTTCTTTAATTTCATCAACGGTCTTCTCTTCACTAACGCTTGCGTCCACTACTTCCTCGTCAACCTTTGCTTTAGACGTGTTTTCTTCCGCTTTAGCTTCTTTTACCATAAGTTACCAACACTCCTATGCCTTTATTTTTCGTGTTCTCCAAGTTCTTCTTCGCTTAGGGTTCGTCCTAACTTTCCCGTCGGTGCGCACAATAACCCATGTTGGAACGGCCTTTTTCTGCTTATTAGCCTTAGCCAATCTGCGTTTTTTAGCCGGAGGTTTAACTCGCGCCATACTTACACCCTTCTAATTTTTGTCTCTCGCTTCCGAGATTGAAGCTGAATTAATATTTGTTTCAGTTGGGCATCTGACAACGGTATGGGCAACTTGCCCACCTGCGCCAACTGTATCAACTGAAGCTCGAGTTGCTCAGCGAATTCAGGCTTAACCATCTTCAAGTTGGTCAGCCTCTGGCGAGCTTCAGGCGAAAGAATCTGCCGCAGTAATGCTTGCTTCTGCGCTTCCAATTGCTGCTCTACTTGCGCTTGCCTCTGTTCATCACTCATTTTTTGCTGTAGAGCCAAAAGTTTTCTTCTACGAATCGCCTCAAGCTCTTCATCCGACATCCTTAGTCGCCTTTGTATTTCTTGAGTTCGGGAATAGTTTTCGCTAACTCTTTATGCAAATCCTCAGCTATCTCCTGAAGAAGCTTACGTCCCTTCGGAGTTAAGATTCTTCCGCGAGGACGCGTGGTTTGAACTAAGCCAGCTGTTTCAAGTTGCTGAAGGATTTTTCTAATGTTGCTTCCGCCAGCTTTTACAACATGCTCAGGTTTAACGCCGAAATCTTTTCTTCCACCATATGCAGAGCGCAGTTTTTCTAGCCCTACAGGACCATGAACATAGACTTTACGCAATATTGAAGCGCTACGTATGTACCACCAGTTGGGGTTTTGCGGATGCTTTTCCACGTGAGCACCAGTTTTAGCAAGGCTTGCCCATGCTGGAGGCTGCACTTCATCAATGTTCTCTTTTAGATATTTGGCTAGTTTTTCGATGAATTTGGATGCTGGGACATCGTATGGAGTTGTCAAGATGCTTGTTCCCTTTTAATTTTTCCTTGCAGTAAAATCATTAAGCCTAATATAAATATTCTCTGGAAGGAGACATGTTCCAAAAAGGGATAAATCCCCAATTGCGGATGGAGCGCATACTAATTGCAACAGCAATTCAGAAGACATAAAAGCAACTGCAGGATAATCTGAAGAAGCGGTGAATTAGGTATGAAGCCTAAAATTACTAAAGCAACTGAAAAAGAACGTCAGGAAGCAAAAAATTGGCCTACCTGGGAAAAAGAAGAATCCATATTCCCATGGGAGTATGACGAACAAGAGAAATGTCTAATTCTAGAGGGAAAAGCTGTCGTGCACACGCCCGAAGGAAAATTCGAGTTCGGCGCAGGCGACTATGTAGTGTTTCCCAAAGGGCTTAAGTGCACATGGGAAATTAAGCAGAAAATCAGAAAACACTACAATTTTGGCTAAAAAGAAGCACCCTTTTTTAGGCGAAAAAGCGTTAATTGCCGCGTTTTAAGCGCGGTAAGCACCTTTTAATTTTATAACAACCTTTTTAGGCTGCTTGCGTCATCATAAAGTAAGGAAGAAAAATAAAATTGGATAATAAAAAACCGGGAAGCCCGTCGGCTTTTTCTGATGCAGAATTGGTTGCATATTGCGGTATTAACTGCAAGGATTGCAAAGCACGCTCAGAACGGCGACTGCAACTGGCGAAGTTGTTCAAAGAATCGCTGCAAGAGTTTACCTCTGGACTTGTTTAAACATGTTCTACCGCCCTTCAAGAACATCGATCAAGTCATGGAGTTTCTAGAATTTCTCCCTCAACTAGGCCTCACGCAAACTTGCTGCACATCACCAAGTGAACCCTGCGGCGATCCTAACTGCGAAATTCGAACCTGCATAAAAAATAACGGCTACAGAACCTGCGCCGAATGCACAGTGTATATAACTTGCTCGAAACTTGATTTTCTCAAACCGCATCACCCAACGCTGCTGACGGATCTTGACTACATCAAAAAGAATGGATTCGATCAGTATATAACAGAAATAATCGCAAAACACAAGTTAAAGCCCATAATTATCAAATAAACTTTAGCATTACTGCCTTCTGCCTAGAGAAGAAAAAGAAAGTGATTATAATTACTATAGAAGATAGTAAATTGTTGCTTCCCTGTTGCGATAAACAAGAGTTTTCAGATGGCTTTATATGATTTTAATATACTACTGATTCCAAAAATAACCTCGATAAAAATAGCAGAGAATCAAGAATGAGCAAAAAAGGCGTCAAAGCGCTTTCGACATGGTTAAAAAGTAGAGTTGACAAGTGGCGATTAGCCTTTTTGATCTTTGCATTAACCTACGCCATCTTGCTAACACTGAACTTGCCAGTGATGGCGATTCAATGGGATGAAATCACACACTTGAACGGCGGTTTACGCCTTTTGCGTGGGCTTTATCAGGAGTATTTTGCCTATAACGCGTTTTATCCGCCGATGTACGATGCGATAACAGCGGTTTTCTTCGGCGTTTTCGGCGTGAGCGTGTTTGCAGGAAGATTCGTTTCCGTGGTCTTCGCGTTCCTGTCGCTCTGGATAATATACGAGTTAGCTAACAAGATGTTTGGCTCGAAAATCGCGGTTTTGTCCAGCGTTCTGCTTGCGGTGATGCCTGGGTTTGTTTGGCTTTCGCGGATAGCCATGATAGAAACTATGCTTGTGTTCTTCTTTACAGCAGCCATGTTTTTCTTCTTTAACTGGTTGCGTACGCACCGAAACAGAGACTTGGTGTTAAGCGGCGTTGCACTTGGCATAGGCTTCCTCGTCAAATACCAGATACTCGTCGCGGGCATAGTAATGGTGGCAAGCGTGCTACTTTTGAGCCGCAATTATCTGAAGGAAAAGTTTTCTAAGATGCCACTTTTGATTGTAGCTGTCGCCTTAGTGGTGATACCGTGGGTCTTCATCTCCTACCAAGTCTACGCCTCGGGAATGCTGGATCAGTGGATATACGCTTTGAGCATGGGCAACCCGGAGAAGTCGCTGTACAGCGAACGCTTTTCGCCGCTTATATTCTATTTTATAGAGATGACTTGGCCATATAACGATGTCCATCCAGTCTCATTCTTTCTCTACATCATAGGCCTGCTTGGTTTGGGGCTTTTCGCGTGGCGGCGGAAAACTGAAGACAAGTTTCTCCTCACATGGTTCGCTGTGGTCTTCGTGTTCTTTACGCTGATACCGAATAAGCAGTGGCGATATGTGATCCCGCTGTTTCCGGTTTTGGCTATTTCCGCCGCCAACCTTATCACGTTTGCTTACGGCAAACTCGCGAGGGCCTGGCGTTCCGAGCGTATAAGCTTAAACAGGAAGCGGGCTGCAAAAATCATCGCATGCTTGTTCACGGTATTCCTTGCAGTTGCTTTCTTATTCAGCATAAGCGACGCGTACTATTGGGTTGCGAAAGACCAGATTGAGGTCCCCATCGAAGCAGCGACGCGCTACGCGGCTAGTCGCCTAGGCGAGAACGAGTCGATAATGCTTGTTTGCCCCTTCAACTTATTCAGCCATGACATGGTGAAGTTCTACTTGTACGCTGATGGCAAGAAGCATAATGAGGTTTGGCAGTACCCAGAGCTGCCAGTGGACACCTACACGCCGAATTTTGACATAAACGAGTTCATCGCCCTATGTGAGGAGCGTAACGTAAAGTATGTGTTCACATATGAATTCGGCGGCAACGTGTCCTACTTCAACACGTCGCTGTGCTTGATGGATATTTATCAAATGTTTTATGAGTCAGGCAGGTTTGCGCCTCTCTTCGGCAATGATATGGTGGAGGATATGATTAAAGACGGGCGGCTTCCTGCGTTCGGCACTAATCCGCGTAGAATTCTTATCCTGACGTTCCTGCGTTAGCTTTGCACCTCAAGGAACTCGAAGCCTGTTTTCTTATCCGCGGCTCTTTTCGCCTTTGCACCTGCAAGCTCTATGATGACTACTTCGCCTATTTGCCAAACATCCACGCCCATGCGGACGCAGCCGGTTACCGTTTGCTCGTTTCGGCCGAAGCTGGCGTGCATGTGCAGCTTAGGCTTGCTTGCTTCATCCATAAAGATTGTGCCGACGCCGCAGGCTTCATGTACGCCGCGGAGAAGCGTAACCATGGGCTCCGGCGGAAGCACTTCGCCGTCTTTCGGGCCGACGACTACACGGCTTTCCGCTTTTGCTCCGCCTAGGAAGAAGCAGAGCGCCGCGGAAATGTTCTGTTCAGCAGCAAAGGCTTCGATGACTTCGTGGAGGCATTCGCCATCGTGCAGCCTCAGCACAAAAATTCTTCCAAGTTTGGCTTCGGTGAAATGCATTATGCTTTTAACCTCGCATCTTGAAGCTAAATTGGAGAGAGCAAGCTAATATAAAAACAGTTTTGGACTTGAAGTTGACGCTGAAAGAAGTCGCTTTCGCTATATTCTTTTGAGGTATAGTGGTTCTGTGGCTTCTTTTTTACGTTTTTTACGAGAATCATTTGCTTTGCCGCTGTCTGCCGCGGTGACAGCGCAGACTACATCTTTCTCAGCAATTACTGAAGCCTTTTCTTTTCGAACGCGGCTCATTTCTATTTCATCTCTCTTTAAAAGATAAGAGAGCGATTAAACTTAATAAATGTTGTGAAAAACTCTGAAACTGAACTGAAAATAGCAAAAAAACTTGAAAATTAATCTAAAATACTGATAGAGACTTCATGTTGGCTGCGTCTCCTTATCTGCGGCTTAATAGCCCCCCTTTTCCCAGCACATAAGCATGTGCACGTATATTGCTGTCTGCATTAACTATTTTTCAAAGAAGCTTGTCAGCCGCTGTTGCGCGGATTCTTCTCGGCTGAAGCACGCTATTTTGACGCCTACGCGGCGGATTTCAAGTGGCGATGCGCTGAGAAGCTTCTCGAAAAGTTCCTGCACCGTTCGCCTTAGCACAGCAATGTCGTTTGTGGCTGTTTCCAGCGTGCGTGAGCGACTCTTAGCGCTTAAGTCAGTCATAACAGCGATTACGCTGATCTGCTTGAAGCTGAAGCGTCTCTGCGCTGCATCTTTGTGAATCTCCGCGATTAGCTGGCTGGCTTTTTCCATTATCCGCGTCAGGTCGCGTGTGTCCTCTTTTAGAGTCGCGATTCGACTGATTGATTCCGCTTCGCCTATTTCCTGCACTGGCGCATTATCTATGCCGTTTGCGGCGTTGTGAAAGTATATGCCAAGCTTTTTACCAAAGATCTCCACGAGCCTTTGCACATCATAGACTGCGAGGTCGCCGATGGTTTTTATGCCCAACTCAGACATTTTCGCCGCTGTTTTGCGTCCTACGCCTATGAGTTGGTCAACCGGCAGCGGCGACAGGAAACGCGTCACGTCTTCAGGCGGGACTATTGTTAAGCCATCAGGCTTTTGCCTGTCAGCCGCGATTTTGGCGACAAGCTTGTTCGGGCCTACGCCCACGGAGAAGGTGATGCCCACACGAGTTTTGATGTCGCTTTTCATTTTTTGCACTAAAGCTTTGACTGCGGCGAAATCAGCGTTCACCTTTTGCGTGACATCCAAGTAAGCCTCGTCTATGCCCACCTGCTCAAAAGCGTCCGCGTAGCTTCTAAGCGTCTGCATTATTTTGTTTGAGATTTGCTCATAAAATTCTGCGTCAACAGGCAGAAAGACGGCGTCGGTGCCCTCCAGCCGCTTCTTCGCCAGATAAAGCGGAAGCCCAGATTTCACGCCATATTTTCTGGCGATGTAGTTGGCGGTGCTTACGGCGCCGCTGTCTTCAGTGCGTCCTGAGTAGACGCCTACGACGACCGGCTTGTCCTTGAGCGCCGGGTTCCGCAGTTCTTCGCATTGAGCAAAAAAGTAGTCCAGATCCACCAGCATTATAACGCGAGTTGACTGCGGCATGGCATTTCATCTCCGGTACGCGTGAAGTAGCCATGAGCCGTCGCATGCTGCCGTGTTCAGCTGCGTTAGGCCTTCTCTGCAGACGCCGAAGCGCATCCCGTTTGCGGCGGCTAAGCGGCGGATGTTGCTTAAGAGCTTAAGCCTCAAAGCATGGGGCAGAAGCGTGTAGCCGCCTGCTTTTTCGCCTTGCTCAAAATATAGTGGTTTTAGTTTCTCTGCGACGCGGGGCATAGCTGTGGAGAATCGCCGCCAATTGTCAGGTTTAATCTTGTAAGTGGAAGCGGTCAAGTGCTTGACGCCGATGCTTGTAAGCGCAGCAATAAGCCGTTCAGGGTTGTCGTTTACGAATGGAATTATTGGATCAACGCGCACTGACACCGGAAAACCCTTGCTTATGAGTGTTTCAACGGTCTTGAGGCGCTCGGCGGGCGAAGGAACATGCGGCTCAAGCAGCCTCGCCGTGTCCTCGTCATCGGTAGTTATGGTCAAGGCGACGGCAGAAGGCACTTTGCCCAATAAGTCGACGTCGCGCGTGACAAGCGTAGATTTCGTGATTATCTGGATTCGGCAATGGCTCTGGGCAAGAATCGCCAAGCACACCCGCGTCAAAAGTGCTTCAGCCTCAATGCGCGGGTAGGGGTCGGAGCTGTTGGCGATTGACACGATTTCGCCCTTTAGCTTAGCGGCTTCCCGCTGCAACCGCTGGAGCAAATCGCGTTTTGGTCTGCACTCGGAGAAGCGGGGAATATAGCTGGAGGCGTAACAGTAAACACAAGCGTGGTCGCATCCTGTGTAAGGGTTAAAAGTCAGTTTAGGCGGGCAAGTGCAAAGGTTACTACGCCAAGGGTCAAACCGCGAAATTAACGCCACATCTGCTCACTACACGCACTATAAAGAGCAGAAGGCAGACAAAAACCATTCGCCACCAATAATAAGCAATGTATAAGGAACTGGCAGCAACAATCGCGGAAGCCAGCAATATTTCTCACGGGCTAGTTACTCCTTAAAATAAGGAAACGACGACCAAAAATTATGCATCAGTTCACCAGAAGCAGGGAATGTACTCTCTAACCCGCAGCGGCACGCCCAACTCGTCGGCGACTACGCGGACTTTTTCCAAGTCAACTTCAGGCATCCTCACAGCCGAAACCTCCACATCCAACCCAGCCATCTTCGCCTTCTTGATGAAGTCCAGCACAGCAGCGAAACCGCCAGCACACGTGGGTCGGCAGTTCTCCGCGTAACTCGCCTCATCATGCCCATTCAGGCTGACGCTGACTTTGCTGACGCCAGCATCCCGCAACTCGCTCGCAACATCTATGCCCTTGTTCAACACGTAACCGTGACCGTTCGTGTTAACCCGAATAGGAATTGAACTGCCACGGCGCTGCCGTATCCAACGCGTAACCTCCAGCAAAACATCTAACCGCGCAGTGGGCTCGCCGAAGCCACAGAAAACCACTTCGTCCCAATGGCGAAGCGCCAAAACGTCTTCCAAAGCAGCCTTCACTTCGGCGGCTGCAGGCTCTTTTTCCAGTTTAAGATTGAAGCCGCCTACGCCTTGCCTGAAGTTGCGGATGCAGAACCAACATTTGTTTGAGCATTTGTTGGTGATATTTAAGTATAGGCTGTTGTCTAGCCAATAAACAACACTCGGCTTTTCCTTGCGAACCACGCTTTTCCACCTATAAGGCATTATACTGCTAAGTGTGCATTTGACTATATAGTTTAAAGTTTCTCTATGAAAAATGTTTTAAACCACAGATACGAGCACTTGCCATGTGAGGGGGAACAGTGGTAAAGTGAAAAAGGTACCGCTTTTTGAGCATGAATTTGTTCATTACAGAAAGCACACAACAGAATGGCTGATAACGAAACAAAGCCGCTAGAATTGGTTCAGCCTCCACTTTACGCAAGAAAGGCAACGCCTAGCAACAATTCATTTCTAATCCTAGTGGCGCGTCTTATTTTGCGCTGCTTTAGTTGTCTATAAACTATCGGAGAAAGCAAAAGCACAATTAAAAGGGGCAACATAAGAAGCCAAAAAGTCGCATTCTTAACTGTAGATTCGGCAAGCTTAAACGTGATTGCCAAATCACCGGGTAACGGCTTGGAATATTCTGAATAAACTTTCAAGGTCACTATTTCCACGCCATTCTGTTGCCTTTTTGTGTAGTTTACCAAGTTCCATACGCTATCGGACGCCGTGGTGTACGCTTGCATGTCGGAAACGTTCACATCGAAGCGTATAGTAAAGTAAGCAGTTGAGTTAGGCCTCAAAGGCGAGAGGTATTCGCGTATGTTGAGATCATATAGGAACACGTAGGAGCCATTTATCAGCTGGACAGGATGCTCATAGTGAATACTGAGCACGAAATGTTCTGAAACAGGCTTTAACACGCAGCGAATCATAGCCCAGTCGCCAATGGCAGTATGATGAGTATCGTAGGGATAATAGTGCCAGCTGAGGTCTGTTCCGTTCAGTTTCACTTGAATGTTTGTTGTGCCAGGCGGAATAGGATAATACATTGGCAACTCTTGCAAAGCACATTGCGCGCCAATTTCGGAAACTGCAAGCACATATATCGGGTACAAGCCATCAATTTTCGCCCACAAAGTCCCGTTGACGCATGTAATAGTGTAATTGACGTATTCTTCGGGCATGGCAAAAACTAGACTTAACGGGTCAGGGTTCGCCTTTGCCAAACTAACAAACGCCGAACCAATCAATGTCAATGATAAAAGCGTTGAGAGTAAAACTGCGGCACATAATATTTGCGCTCTATAAGCCATCGGCGTTTCGCTTCCTAAACCATTAATAAAAGGTTATTTCTTTGATTAAAGGATTCTCACGTAACAATTAACAAAAAAGACGCCCCTAGCCACTAACTCTTGGCTAGCGCCTTCATATTTGGCGCATATTAGCAATTCATTGCAGAAACCTATAGAGGGGCTATCGCAGGAGGCATTGAAGCGTGCCAAAGCAACTAATTGTTTTCAAATTTCTATGCGAAAGCATAAATCAATCTCGTTTCATTGCTTCTGCCTTAAGCTCTTTTGGCATAAGTTCAATAGCGTAGCGTAATGCTGTTCGCGGCATCCACGCCTTGTTTTTCAGCACATAGTTTAAGACTTCTTTTTGATGCCGTCTGCTTGCTTCTTTTAGAAGCCAACCATAACCTTTCTGAACCATGTCATCCTCGTCTTTCAGGAGCATATCGGTTATTTCGAAAACCTCGCTGAGAAACTCGCCTTTCCTAGTGGGAAGTATAAGCGACACTGCAGCAGCCCTTCTAAGCCAACGGTTACTTGACTTAGCCCACTTTTTCAATTCGCTAACAGCCTCAGGATGTTTCTGTATTAAGCCGCCAACAGTGTGATTGCAAAAGCTGTCACATTTAGCCCAGTTATTAACGTACTTTTCAATCCAGCCCTCAAAAACTGCCAAATCACTTGGCGCAAGCACCTCAACCAGAGACGGCAGCCAATAACAAACTACCGCTGCCTCTTCGGTATAATCAGAGCGCAACAGATCTTCACAAAGCGAGAAAATCTTTCCCTTATCGAAGGTTCTAACTTCTCTCCAATACTTCTTCGCTATCTTGCGAACCACATCTGCTTTCACACCGTAACAGGTAATTTCTTCTTTGAAGAAACGCTGAAAACTACGTTGAGTTTGCTCATCCGCAAGTGACCTCAGTTCTTTCCTAATTTCCTCAACAAGCTGGTGCATAATCACCGTATACGCGCATGCAGAAAAATAACACTTTCCTCTAGAAAAAGAGAAACAAACAACAAAAAATGGGAAAGAGGAACCTACGGCGTCTCCATCTGGTAAAGATCTAGATCCAACTCGAGCTTTAACGGCTTTTCCCGCACACCATTCTCTAAATCATATATGCTTGCCAGAACTTTCTCCAGCCCGCTCTGCGTAATCTTCTGAACCACGGCAACCGCTGATCTAGCCGCATCCTCAGAGCTAGCACCGCAGACAGCCAACGCACTTTGATCCAACAACTCCGTCGAGCCACCCTTCAGTTTATATGCTTCTTCTAGACCAATCGGACATTTCACTGCGATCTCTTCAGGCAAATGCTTAGTCAACGCCTTTCCTCCGCCAAACCTCAGCACTAATCAAATCACGGATAGCAACACGTATGGCCTCAGCTCTATTGGGGTAGAATCTTTCATCCACCAGCTGATCCAAAGCTTTTATATAAGTTTCAGGAAGATATAGCGTGATTAGCTTCATTGTTTTCCTCTCCCGTTGGTGGAGTATCAAAGCGTGTTTTTGCGTTATACTTCTATATATTATGCATTAAATATGTTTTAATCATGTTCGTTCCCTACTTTATAAGCATTTAACAATGTATGTTGCAGTTTCATGTAAATTCCGCTCCAAAGAAACCCCTATGTTTTTATTTATTATTAAAGCATCTAATGTAATGCGATGTGAAGCTATGCGTGTTTTCGTAAAAAGCTATGGATGCGCGGCGAATTTAGCTGACGGGGAAGTTTTAGCAGGCTGCTTAGCGAAAGCAAGATACAAACTAGCACAGTCCGCCGCAGAGGCAGACGTGGTGATTTACAATACCTGCGCGGTTAAAGCGCCTACAGAGAACCGTATGATCGAAGTTTTAAAGCGCGTTCCACCTGAGAAAAAGTTGATTGTCGCAGGTTGTTTGCCGCTTATCAATTTCGAAAGGTTACAGCGTGAAGTGCGTTTTGATGGTGTTGTTGGACCCGCCGCGGGCAGAAAAATCGTCGAGGCTGTAAAACGCGTTTCAGAAGGCAGAAAAATCATCATGTTAACCGATGCGACAGAGGCTATGCCATCGCTGGATCTTCCAAGATTGAAAGCAAACAGCGTAACAAGCATTCTGCCGGTTAATTATGGATGTTTAGGCATGTGCGCTTATTGCTGTGTTGTCTTTGCAAGAGGCCGCTTGAGGAGTTACCCAATTGCCAAGCTTGTCGAGAAAGTGCAGCAGGATGTGGCTACTGGCATGAAAGAGCTCTGGATTACATCGCAAGATGCAGCGTGCTACGGAAGAGACATCAACACGAATCTTGCAGCGTTGCTTAAAGCGATATGCAATGTAGATGGTGATTTTCGGGTTCGCGTTGGCATGATGACGCCGAACAGGGCTGCTGACATCTTAGACGAGTTAATTGAGGCTTTTGAAACTCCTAAAATTTTCAAGTTTGTGCATCTGCCCGTGCAAAGCGGTGATAACGACGTTTTACAGCGAATGTGCCGCTTTTACAGCGTCCAAGATTTTAAAGAGGTAGTCGCGGCTTTTAGAGCCGCTTTCCCCGAGATTACCTTTGCGACAGATGTTATATGCGGTTTTCCAGGCGAAACACGCGAGGCCTTTGAAAACACGCTTAAGCTGATCAATGAAATAAAACCTGATATAGTTAATGTATCAAAGTTTTTTCCTAGACCACGAACAACAGCCGCTGCAATGCAAGATGATTTTGTGGATTTAGCGGAAATTAAACGGAGAAGCACGGAAGTAACGAAGCTGGTTAAGCAAATCTCGCTGGCGAGAAACCAAAATTGGATCGGCTGGGCTGGCGAGGTTCTCATTGACGAGAAGGGGAAAACGCCCAGCTCGTGGATAGGTAGGAACTTCGCTTATAAACCCGTGGTCGTTAAAAGCGCAGAAAACCTGCTTGGCAAAATGCTACAAGTTAAAATTGTAAAGGCCTTCCCCACGTACCTTGTTGGAAAAATTGAGTAAAGACGCGGCCTGTGATTGACGCTTAACCAAACTTTAAATCGTTAAAGCTTCTCCAAGAAATGTGAGTAATCAACGATAATTTCTTTTCATTTTATGCAATGTATTTATGTTTCACTTTAAAGTTACTTATCTCAACCAAAAAGGAACGGAAAGCAGAATGACCGGCAAAGACGCAGTTACAATGTTGCATGGCGCTGGCGGCACAGTCATGCACAAGCTAGTTAATGATTATATTGTAAAGTACTTCAGCGGCTTGGGCAACGCTGAGGTTCCGCTCGAGGCCTTAGATGACGCAGCAGTCATCGGCGATGTCGTGCTAAAAAGTGACTCGCACGCGGTTAAGCCCATCTTCTTCCCAGGAGGCGACATCGGCCGCTTAGCGGTCTCCGGCACTGTAAACGATATCTCGTGCTTAGGCGCTGAGCCTTACGCTTTGGCATGCGGTTTGATTTTGGAGGAAGGCTTGCCGCTTTCCGACTTAGAAAGGATATTGGCAAGCATGCGGCAAACATGCGTCGAAGCAAACGTTGGCATAGTAACAGGCGACACAAAAGTTGTCGAAAAGGGCAGTTTAGGCGGCTGCATCATGAATGTTTCAGGTATAGGCAGAAGAACCAAAGCGCTTGAGAACAACCTTGAAGTGGTCAAGCAGCACCGCAGCGGCTTCACGGCGCGATGGACGCTGGACTCCAACCTAAGCGTTGGCGACAAGATAATTTTGTCTGGAACCATAGGCGATCACGGCTTGTCTGTGCTCTCAGCGCAGCAAGGGCTAACTTTTGGAAGCGAGATAAAAAGCGACGTTAAACCCTTAAACCGACTTATTCAGCGTATGCTCGGCGAAGTCGGCGGTGTTGTCGCCATGAAAGATCCCACAAGAGGCGGTTTGGCAGACGCTCTAAATGAGCTCAGTGAAAAATCAAAGAAGGGCATACTAATTTACGAAGAAAAAATTCCGGTGAGAAATGATGTGCGTGCTGCTTGTGAAATGCTGGGTTTAGACCCGCTTGAAGTTGGAAATGAAGGAAAAATGATTATAGGCGTGGTGCCCGCGAAGGCGGAGCAGGCGCTGGAGTTTCTGAAGAAAACTGAGGAAGGCAGAAACGCGGAAATCATCGGCGAAGCCACAAGGGACTTCACAGGTGTGGCCATGCAAACTGTTGTCGGCGGCAAAAGGATAATCACGAGACCAGTAGGCGATCCGGTGCCGAGAATCTGCTGAAAAGACGACAAGCAGTAGGCGTCATTAGCGATTAGGCAAACTTAAAAGCGCCGCTGTATCATTATTACTGTTGAAGGTGCAGGTTTTTGGAACATAGACCCGCAGTCATAGTTATCGATATGCTAAATGATTTTGTAACTGGGAAATTGGCGGCAAAAAGAGCTAAACGTATAATCCCAAACCTCAAGCGGCTCATAGAAGAAGCCCGCAAACACGATGTGCCCGTAATCTACAGCAACGACGCGCATTATCCGCAGGACGTGGAAGTTACCAGAAAATGGGGAAGCCACGCGATAAAAGGCACAAAAGGCGCCGAGGTTATTCCCGAGCTTCAGCCATCTGAGAAGGATTACATTATGGAGAAGCGCACGTACAGCGGCTTCTACGAAACAGGGTTAGACCCGCTTCTGCGTAGCCTCTACAAGGGCGAAGGCGCAAAAACAGTCATTCTAGGCGGCTTGCACACGCACATGTGTGTTAGGCACACGGCTGCTGACGCATTCTTCCGCGGTTACAGCATCATAATAGCCAAGGACGGCGTAGAAGCCTTTACACAAGAAGACCACGAGCAAGGCTTGAAGTATTTGGAGTATGTGTACAACGCAAAGATAATGACCGTGGACGAAATAATCAAGGAATTCAAATAGACAGCAAGCTCGCACTACCCAAAGCGCTTAACAGTAAATTAAGAAAACAGCCGTCTCCGCAAAACCTTGTGAACATAAGCTGTGAAAGAATCAGTAAACCCTAGGCAATTTGGCACGCAGGTGGTGGGCCCGGCCGGATTCGAACCGGCGACCAACAGGTTATGAGCCTGGCGCTCTAACCTGGCTGAGCTACGGGCCCGCATGCTCTGGTGCTTCGTTTACTATTGCTATTTTTGATGGAATTTAAACGTTTTCCGAGTGCGCGCCAGCAAAGGCTGAGGTTATGCGGTGCTAAACTGGGTTTCGGGTTTAGAGCGGGCTTCACATTGTCGCGGGTGCTACGTTCTGCAGTTCATAGCGTTCATGCGTTCGTAGTGGTATAGGTATTCCTGTGCGTAGCCAGCGTACCTGCCGAAGTAAGATCGCCCAAAAGCATTAAGCATAGCGTACTCGGAGTCGCTGAGCCCATTTTTTTCCGCGAGTTTCTTTGCGAGTTCACGTGGCAGCGCATGGGCATAGTGGTTAATTATGGCTCGTGCGATCCATCTGTCCACCGGGAAGGCCTCAAGTTTCTCCAGTGAAAACAGCAAGATGCAGTCAGCCACTTTGGGGCCTACGCCGGGCAATGTGCAAAGCTGCTTCTTCGCTTGCTCGTAGCGCTGCTGCCTTAGGCTTTCAAGCGCAAATTCGCCTTCGAATATCCGCTTCGATGCTTCCAGCACAAACCGTGCGCGGTAGCCTAAACCGCAGTCGGCTAACTGGTGAACCGTGGCTTTCGCAAGTTTCTCAGCCGTTGGGAAAAGGTGGAATTCCATGCTGTCCAGCACTATGCGCTCCCCGAATCTTCGCGAAAGGTTCAGCAACATGTGCTTTATTGCGGGAATACTCTTGTATGTTGCGCAGATGTATGAGATAAGGCATTCCCAAGGATCTTGGCGGATTATGCGCATGCCCCAAAACTCCTGAAGTGCCGCGCGAACATAGTCGTCTTTGCCTATTTCAGCGCTGATTGCAGGCAAGTTGTCGTTTAAACCGAAATAATGCTTAATGAATAATTCATCTGCGTTTGCAAACTCTAGTTCGCCGCCTACCTGCCGAATTTTGAGAGCTCGGCTGCCTGCAACACCGTACCACCAGTCGCTTATCTTTTCCCAGCGGAAAACTTGACCGCAGCAAAGCGTTGCATCCAAGTTAAAGGGAACATCGAGTTTCAAGAGGTTTCCTCCAGGAAACGCTCAGGCTTAGGCACATCCGGCGGCAACCCTTTTCTTCTTCTGACGTCAGCTATTACTTTTGCCTCCAGTTTTTCAGGTAACCTTGTCCAGTGACTGAAAAGGTATTGCCAAAAAGCGCGACCAGAAGTGGCGCCCCGCAATTCTTCTGATAAGCCGAAGGTTTCCGCGACTGGAATATAGCTTGTTATCACCGTGGAGCCGCCTTTTTGCTCGAAACAGGAGATTTTTCCGCGTCGGCTGCTGATTATCCGCGAGCATTCTCCAGCCAACTCGGTTGGCACGGTTATAACTGTGCTATAAACGGGCTCAAGCAGCATAGGCCTTGCGGTCAAAAAGGAGCCGAAAATCGCTTTGCCCACACCCCGCATAACCTCAGCTGGATCCCGCTGTTCCACGTCCCCGCTTAGCTGAATGCTCATTAAGTTGATTTGTATGCCCCGCATTGGCTCTCCACAAAGCGGCCCAGCCTTGCAGGCAAATGTGAAACCAGAAACCACAGAATCCAAAATCTCTCTTATTTGCGCACAGTTTCCACTACAATCCACGAGCACATTTTGGTAGTCGTCAACCGCAAGCACACCACGCATACCTTTTACGCTACTTTTATCCTGCTCAAGTTGCCTCACAAGCGCCTCCTTCAGCGGCACTGCCTGCACGGCAAACTTGTTCTGCTTGTTAGGACTCTTAGCTGTGGCAACGATGCCTTCTTCCGCGGCAGTCTCTCGATAAACAACTCTCGGAGAAGAGGTCGCTATATCGATGCCGCCAAGCCTTTGTTTTAACTGTTTCACTGCAACCTCAAGATGCAACTCGCCCATTCCGCTTAGAAGGCACTCCCCTGTTTCGCTACTCACCGAAAGAGTAAGATTAGGATCTTCTATTGTGAGACCACTCAGGGCTGTAAGGAGCGCAGGCAAATCCTGCGGTTTTTTAGGTTCGATGGCTACTGTGACCACGGGATCGGACACGTATCGTATATGTTCAAATGGAACAATATCTTCACGGTGCTCTACGGCAACTATGGTTTCGCCGACCTTAGCCAGCGGTAAACCGGATAAAGCAGCAATGTTGCCCGCGCATACCTGGGTAACAGGCTCTCTGAAGGCACCCATGTAAATGTAAACTTGCTGGATTATACTCTCCGTTTGAGCGTTGATTAGGTAGACGCGGTTTCCGTTTTTCACTATACCAGAAAACACACGCCCAGTGGCAATTAGGCCTACATTCGGATATTCTTGAACGTTTGTTACGCAGACAACCGCTGGGCCGTTGTCATCGCAACTTGACATTGCTTGCCCAGCTACAGAGTGCACGCTTCCTTTCCAGATTTTTTCTATGCGGTACTTCTGCGCTTCCAAGGGGCTTGGAAGATGCTGCACAGCCATGTCCAATATTGCCTTGTAAAGCGGAAGTTTTTCAGCAAGTTTTTCATACGCAGCATTCTTGTACGCGTCAATTATGGCGCGGAATTTTACGCTATTCTGATGCACCATGCTCAAGGTGAAGCCCCACTTGTGCAGAGCCGAACCGAAGGCTACATTGCCGCTGGCGGGATTAACTTTCCATTTATCCTTGAATGATGGTTCGCCGTATATTTCGATTAAATCGTTAAAGTCGCGTATTATGTAAGAGAATTTTTTCTGAATTTGTTTCTCCGTTAATTTCAACTCGGTTATTAACCGGTCGACTTTGTTTATGAACAGCACAGGGCGCACTCTCTCTTCAAGCGCTTGGCGGAGAACCACTTCTGTCTGAGCCATAACTTCCTCTACGGCGTCAACCACCACGACGACGCCGTCTATGCTCCGCAGTGCACGGGTTACCTTGCCCGTGAAATCTACATGCCCAGGCGTGTCCACCAAATTTATTATAAAAGCGTCAGTGGCCGTTTTGTATAGTAGGGATATATTGGCGGTTTTCATGGTGATGCCCCGCCTCTGTTCCTCTTCAAGGTAGTCGAGCACCCGAGCTGAACCCGCAATCTTCGAAGACAGCAACCCCGCGCCAGCCAGCAACACATCCGTTAATGTTGTTTTTCCATGATCTATATGCGCAACTATCCCGATGTTTCGAATGAGCTCTTTCCTTGCCATCAGCCTTAGAATATCTTGAATTTGCTTGAATGTCGGCATCGACTTACCCAGCTTGAAGATAGCTTTTAGTGAATGATGTTTCCCTATTAAATTTATGAGAAGCGCACATTTTACTTTGTTGCTTTAGAAAGAAGGGAGAGAAAATTGACAAATACTTCCAAGGTGCAAATCGAAAATCTCAGGGAAGAGCCATACGCCTCAATAATCTGCTATCCAAGAGTAAACGATTCAGAGCTACAGAACCGCATTGTGGAGCTACGTGAACACGGCGTTAACGAAGTGGAGTTCGCAGGAGCCGCAACAGCCTTTAATGTGCCTGTGCTGGGTAAAGGCTTCGTCGGCATAGTCGTAATCGCTTACTTGAATGGACAGAGAGCAGCGTTGAAAATTCGCAGAGTAGATGCTGACCGCTCAAGTCTCTATCATGAAGCGCAGATGCTTGCCAAAGCTAACGCTGTGCAGGTTGGACCGAGAGTAATAGGCGTAAGCAAAAACTTTCTCCTGATGCAAATTATTGATGGCGCAGCGCTGTTGAACTGGCTTGTCACTCACAAAGAAAGAGCACTGGTACACAGAGTCTTAACTGACATCTTGGAACAGTGTTGGCGATTAGATAACATTGGCTTAGACCACGGCGAACTCAGCAAAGCGCCAAAGCACCTTATCGTTGACAAGCAGGGGAAGCCGTGGATTGTTGATTTCGAAACTGCGAGCTTAACCAGAAAACCTGCGAATGTCACCTCTGTTTGTCAGTTTCTTTTTACAAGTAATAGTGCAGTGGCAAGAGCAGCTGCCGAAGTGCTAGGTGGAAAAAATCGCGATGCAATTATTGACGCGTTAAGGCTTTACAAGAATAAGCGAACCTTGGAGAATTTTAATCGCGTAACACACGCTTGCCTCACTTGAATTAGATTACATAACTTGCTGCTGCTTTTTCGCCAATTTGGTTTTCTGAGATCAATATGTCTAATTCTTTTGTTAATTGATAGAGGTTCAGCCAGTTTTCGATTTTGCTCTGGCGCTCGATTTTTTTTCTCCTCATATAGCAACGGGATTGTGTTCACGAATAACCAGCTGTAGGTTTCTTTCGCTGTTGCCAACCCTTCTCCCCGAACGAGAAAAAGGGTTCGTGTGCTTTTATTTTCTATGGAAAAAAGTTATAGAAGATTGTTCTATTCTTCCATTTTTACGCAAGGACGTCCTGCAGGCGCCCTTGCGCACGGGCTTCCTTCAACTCCAACGCTATGCGCCTTCCCATATACATGTCCGCGCCATATCGCAAATAAGCGTAGGGTGATGTGCCTATGCCAACGTTTGTTCCAGCCACGATGCGTGCTGAAATCTCAAACGTATAAATCTTTAAGTCATCTGTCACAACCGTCTCAAGGCAGAAGGGCCCGATTATTCCTGGCGGCGCCAGTTCCTTCGCTTTCCTGTGCACGTTTTCACCCATGCGCAAAAATTCAGGCAATAATGACTCACGGAGTACTATTGGGAAGTTGCCTACTATTGTGTAAGTGGGGTTTGCTTCGATTTCCAGCTGCTCGCTGGCGGGAATCTTGCCTATCGCGTCGACAGCTGATTCATAGCGCCTATCCACGGCTAGAAGCTCCACGTCGTCCTTGATTATCGAGCTGAAGTAGCTGGGGTAAACATTCACGCCCAAAGCATATTCCTGCAGATGAACTTTGCCTATATCCTCTTCGCGGAGGAGACCACGCTTCACCATTTCGCCGAACTTTTTGTAGAATGACTTGGGCGAGTTAGCTAAAAAGTAGCCGCGGCCGCCCTTAGCGCCAGGTAGCTTAGCGATCACCAGACGGTCGATGTCGTCAGGCGATTTGAACGTCTCAGGCAATCTGAGCCCTGCTTGACGCAGCCACTCTTCCTGCAATTTGCGGTTAGCCTCCCAGTGAAGAAGCTGGCGGTTTCCGAACATAGGCACATAAAGGCTATCGGTTAACTGTTCAGTGCTCAAGTAAGCGGTAAACGAGCCGTGCGGGATCAGCACGGTGTTTAAGTTGCGAAGCTTCTCCTGAAGCGCTGGGCTCAGTAATGCCGTGAAGTCCTTAACGAGAATTAGCTCATCTACTAGGGGAAACTTTTTGTAGAGTATTGCATCCTGCTCTTTACAGATGCAGACGGTGCGGAAGCCCTCTTCTTTGGCGCCCTTAAAAATGTTCAGGGAAGAATGCGAACCCAAAGTGCCTATGGCCAGTTTATCCACGTCATACTTGCTTAGTATCTCAGCTATATCTTTGTCTGTTATCAAGTTACCACTTCCACAAGCCTGCCCGCTTTTATGGCCTGCTTTATCTCCATGGCCACGCGTCTACCTGGACCAACTTCAAAACCATATTTATACTTCATGTAGGGCGAAGTGGGCTCAACACAGGGGCAACCGGGCACGCGAGGGCTGACATCGAAAACGTAAAACTCCAAGTCCTTGGTTACAGCGCCCTGCAGAGCGAAAAGCCCAACCATGCCAGGCGGATACTCCTTCTTACATACGTCAACAAAGCGTTCTGCAGCGGTAAAAACCTTCTCCAGCTGGCTTTCCCGCATGGTCGCACCCATATGCCCGATCTCAATGTTCTGTGCAAGTATATTCAGCTCGAGCTGTTCGCTGGCCGGCAAATCAAGCACTCCGTCAAGGTCTGTTTGCACTCGGCGGTCAAAGCCTAAAAGATCAATCTCGTCAGTTAAGGGCGACCAGAAAAAGTTAGCGTTGAACTTGGCGCCTATAACGTACTCCTCTATAACTGCTTGTTTTAAGGCTTCTTCGCTAATTATTCCCCTTTTTATGCGTTCCGCCGCTTTTTTCTCGTACTCTTCAGGTGATGAGGCGTAAAAGAATGCGCGTTCTATGGCGCGTGCCTTTTCTGGAACCTTGACGATTACCAAGCGGTCAATTTCGCTGGGCGACTTGAAAATCTTAGGCGTAGCTATGCCTGCCTTCTGAAGCAGGTACTGCTGGTTCCGCGGAGTGTTGCGCTCTTCCGTTCGAAGCATGTATCTGTTGCCCATGAGGGGCACAGCGAATTTTTCTTCGATGTTCTCGTAGCCCGCGTACACTGAGAAGGAGCGGTTCGGAACGAAAATAGTGCATAAGGCAGTTAATTTTTCCACGTTACTTTCACTGGTTATATCCGAAAACTTGTCTAAGAGGATTATGTGGTCGAAAAGGTTGCGGTAGTATTTGGTGTAGGTTTTATCTCTGCCCTTTTGGCAGACCACAACGGTTTCTAAGCCTTCTTGCTTGGCGCCGGAAGCGATCTCAAGCGCTGAGTGCGAGCCTAAAACGCCAATCCGAATACGGTGAGGATCATAACTTCTTATTACTTCCTGTATTTTTTCAGCCATCATTTTTCATCGCCCATGTACTCACGGTATGTTTTTATTACTTCTGCAAGCCGTGGCGTGTCAAATAACTTGCGGTTAGTCATCTCGTTAGCCGCTGCCATATACATTTCGCTTATGACAGTTTTAAGTTGCGAATCAAGCCTCGGCGGCTGTGTCTTGCACAGCGACTTCCAATCTTTCACGCCTTGCTTCTCAGCGGTTCGCTTCGCTTCTTCCACATCTCGGTACCAGCTTGTTTTCTTGTAGAATTGCCGTGCAACCTCCTTGCTTACATGCACACCGCCATAAGTGAAGCGGCACTCATCCAATGTGCCGACAACGTCAACAACCATTAAGCGTCTTTCACTGTCGAATGCCAACTCTATTTTTCCATCCTCATTCTCAAGACCAGCATGAGACGCAATTCGGCTTATCTCATCGTTCACTTTTTGGAGAAGCGCCTTCACCGCGTTGACCTCCTCGTCGGTTAAGCCTGCAATTTTCTGGGCTTCTCGCCAAGTCACGTAACGGTCAGTTTCTTCAAGTTTAGTGCTGACGTCAAAAATAGGCTTTGTTAACCGCTCGCCAGGACGCGGGTAATGATCCAGCTCAAGATCTGCGATTGTAACTTTTCCCTGTTCGAGGCGCTTGAACACTGAGGAGCCTTCAGGCAGCCCGTTTCTATATATTATTTCAAGTGGTATCAGGAAATTCTTCAGAGCTGGCGTGTAAACGCTGTAGTCGTATTCGAGTTTTCCATGCACCACGCGGGCTTCTGGCTTGTAAACGTTAACCAAGTTGACCTCCATAATGTTGGAGGGCGCGTCGAGCTCTTCGAAAGTAACAAGCCGCCCATTCTTATCAACTAAACCTCGATAGTGCGTTTCAACGCCCTTGTTTTCCAGCCATTCGAAGCAGTAGGCGCCCATCAAGCAGAGCGCGGCGCCCTTCCCATCTATGTGGTCAGGCATCTCGCCCCAGTCGAAAACTGAATAGCGGTCTGAAAAGTGAAATCGACCTATGCCCATTGCATCGCATGTCGGCTTCTGGAGTACTTCTAGGTCTTTTACGCTGCCCATGTTCTAAACACCCTCCATTTCACGCTTCAGTTCAGCCACGAGTATTATCCCTTCTCAGTTTATATTACTTTTTTAGCCAAGGCAGTTTCTCAGTTTAGCTGCCTCAAGAAACGCTTTTTTCGCTTCCTCATTTTCCCGTTCCAAGTAGGAGATCAGGAAGTTATTTGTGAAGTTTTCATGCTTTCGCTGCGTCAGTGTTCTCGGGCCAATTTTAATTCCTAAGGTTTCTTCGGCGGCTTGGAGATCCTCCATAACTTTTGCCAGACCAATCTTCAATTGCTCCGGGCTCATGCCAGTTCTTTCAGCTACTTTCACGTGCATATCCATTAGCAGGTTCAAGTTTTCCCAAGAAACATAGCCACCTACAAAGCTTAAGTCATGCTTGAGCATCACATAGTGCTTCTTTACTATCTCCAATTCCTTATCGTTTAGCAAACTCAGCGTCTTCAGTCCTATGAATTCCGGTGGTAAGCCCACGCTGTAAAGCGCTGCGGAGAAGGTAATCGCTCTTGGTAGGCACACGCCTGCCACGCACCTGCTGTAGCCGAATAGGCCTATATGCAGTTTCCTTGCTCTTCTCGGAGGAACATAAGCTGCAATGCTGTTCACAAACGGCGCCAACGCCTCGATTGTATTCTCATATTGCCGCCTAAATTTCTGAAGTGCCTCACGCAGGATCTCCTCCTCATAAAATTCGATGAGCGTGGCCTCGCCGTTTGGAAGTTTTTCGTTGAGACTTTTCACGCATGCTTTAACCTGGTCAAGCGGATAATCATATCGCAAGGCAGATTGAATTGTAACTGTTGCCAAACCGCGATATTCCTGCAGGAAATAGTCAAGGTTTTCAGGGGACAAGTGGCCGCGGAAAGGCTTGGAGCCTACGCCGATAATTGGATGAATCTTTACCTGCAGTTCTTGCTCCACACGCCTAAGCTTTGAGAGCGCTATTTTGGCAAGTAATACTGCGCAGGCAAGCCCGTAGTTAAGCGCTGGATCTGACCGTGCAATGAAAACTCTCAATCGGCGGGGTTTTACAGCGTGTATGTAGGGCTTAACTATGTGGTCAATTGCTATGAGACTTTCAAAGTCTTCCACGAGGGGAATCACGTTTATGCTCTTAGGCTTAAAAGAGCCAAGCCAATCCTCAACCTTCGTGGCGCCGTCAAGCACTATTTCGCCGTCGGCGGCAATGGACTTTTTGTAGTAGTTACTAAGCATAAGAAGCTCTTTGCTGTCGGTTGTTAGGGGCAGAATTACCTCGAATATTGGCGTCACAGCTCTATTGTAGAAGGATGAGGCTACATCGTAGGCTACAGGGATGTTTTGGAGCGTTTCAACCGCAACTTTCCGCTCTACAACTTCAAGTTTCGGGTTTGGAATTCTGTAAGTTAGGAAAAAATCTTCGCCTAAAGTGCGCTCACGGAAAAACTCCACATTCCTATTTAACAGCTTCCTTACAACGCGTGTGTCAGCATCTTTACCTTCAGAGTCCCACATCACTTCTTGGCAACCAAGCATTGCATAAGCGAAATATGCCTCGTAAATTTCCGCATCTCCATCAATTACTTCACCATCACACCATTCTGGAACACGTGCATTGTCAGGATGCTGCGTCGCCATAGTGCGCGGTATCCTTCTCGCTTCATACTCCTCGCTCATACAATTCTTCTCCAAATGTTGAGAGTAAAAGACTCCACTGTAATTGACTTAAGGGTTATTTTAGGTTTCTAACTTTTTCGTCTGCCGCCTCAAGTTCCTTCTTCTTTTCTCGCTGATAACTTAATATTTGCTGCTCCAAGTCTTTGTCAGTAAGCGCCAAAATTTTTGCAGCCGCAATCGCTGCGCCTTCAGCCTCAACAGTAACAAGCGAGCCTATGCCACTTGGAACCCTAAGCGAAGAGTAAATATCTGCGCCGCCGAATTTTTCCGAGTAGGGCGGACACGCGATAACAGGCTTGGTAGTGTGCGCGTCCACAAAAGCGCTCAACGCATTGGAGCGGCCAGCAACGGTGATGTAAACGATTTGCTCCTTTTCATACTCTTTAAGAATTTCCAGCACTTTTTCTGGAGTCTTATGCGCGGAAGCAACCCGGAAATCGTAGTCAATTTTTAAAATTTTTAGAAACTTGGCTATTTCGCGGCAAAAATCCAAATCTTTTTCTGAACCCATAAGGAGTATGGCCTTTCCTTTCATCATATCACCAGCAAAGGATTATGATGACAGGTTAATAAGTTTTTTTAAAAAAAGAGATTACGTGAAAGAGATCCAGGTTACTTTCCAGTGAAAAGAGATTTTAAATTGCTAAGCCACTTATAGAAAGTCATGGTTAACAGGAACCAAAGAAAATTTGCAGCGGTCATCAATTGTATCGATGGAAGGGTGCAACTACCAGTACTTGAATACTTAAAAGAGAAGTATGGAGTTGACTACGTGGATAATATCACCGAGCCTGCACCAGTAAAGGTTCTTGCAGAACACACAAACAAAGAGCGAGTGGAATCTATTCGAGCACGCCTAACGATCTCAACAGAAAAACATGGGACAAGGCATTTAGGCATAATAGCACATCACGACTGCGCTGGTAATCCTGTTGATAAAGAAACACAGCTGAGGCAACTGAGAAAATCAATAGAAATCATTCGCTCATGGGGGTTTAAAGGCGCAGTTGTAGGTTTATGGATTGATGAAAACTGGCGTGTTCACATGGTTGAAGAAAGCAATGTATAAGTGGAAATAATCGCTGTGCAAAAACTTTCGTTGCATCAAGCACTCACTATCAAATGCTGCACTGGATAATGGATTGTTAGATTGTATCGTGTTTTCTTTTTATCTTTGTAAGAATAATTACAGCCGCGATGTGAGAACATCTCGCCTTTTTCATAAATCCTACGCAGTTACAACTAAGCTTTCCATTGACATCTTCGACTACCGTGTAGGTTCCATGGTCGCCTACAACATTGTAGATTCCTGGCCCTAAAGGTTCAACTCTTCGGCTTTCTGCGAGTCGTTTAGCCTTTTCATAAAGCTTGTCAATGGGCATTTTACCACGCTGCCAAGTTCATGGAAGTAACAGCAAACACGTTCGATAAATAACTAATGCAGCAATTACCTAATTAAACAATGCATTCAGCTTTAACAAGAGCAAGCAGAAACTTTGCTACTTCAAGGGCGTATACTTCTCGAGGTATCGTTCAACAGTGGGGAAAAGTTCGCTTACGCGTTCAAAGCGTTTCTTAACGTTAATTTTTTCTGCAAGCTTCACAACTTCCACTGGTTTACTAAAGCTTTCAGTTGTGCCGTCCTCCCGTTTTCTCTCAACCTTTATGCAGTCGTCAACCATGCAGCTTAGCACGCAAGCGCCGCAGTAAACGCACAGATCATCCACAATGCCGACTTCGCCAGCCTTCCAGTACAACGCGTTAGTTGGGCACGCCTTGATGCATAGTTTGCATTCCACTCCCCAACAGGTCCGCTTATCTATGCTTATGCTGCCTTCCGGGAAAAACTCTTTGACTCCTGAAGAAGCCAGAAGCTCGGTTCTCCGCTTCTTTTTGGCTTTTTCTCCGCTTTCGGACAAGAGAAGGAATATGTCAAAATTTGAGGAACTTTCTTCTGGCATTTGAAGTCATCGTCAGGTCATTTAGCTTACACTGTATAGTGCTTTTGCATTATAATTACTTATCTAAGGGTGAAATCGGAAAAGGAGGGGTGATTGCCATTGAAACGAAGGACTTATAACTAAGCGCGGCGCTTCCCTTTTTTGGGGGATAATAATGTGCGAATTTAACGTCATACTTAATGGGAAAACTCTTTTTAAAGATGTAGTTTACGCGAAAGCTGAAGGAACAACAGTTACTGCAAGAAGCGTGCTGGGCGAAACAAAGGAATTCAAAAACTGCAAAATCGCCGAAGTCGACGTTAACTCGACTAGGCTAGTTCTTGAAGCGCTGAAGCCTTAGTCAGAGCACAATGAGCACTCTGCAACCTTCTTCATTTAGGCAGTAAATGGCGTAAAGTACAGGTAATTCGGAAAGTAGCGAATGCGTTAAATGGGTTTGGCGTAATTATTTATCAGTTTAGGCAAACAGTCACATTGAGCTAAGTGAAACTTCATGCAGAAACTCGTCAAATTATGCATCGCCATAGGCGGTTTCCTTATAGTGACCGGGTTGATTCTGACAGGCACAGTTTTCCTCATCTTGTCAAACATAATAGATGTAACCGTTTTTACAGATCAAATAACCATGGCTTTGTTGACGCTGATGTTCTTGGCAGTCGCCGCGGCAGACATAATTGTAGCAGCAATCCTCCTCTTAAAGAGGCGAAAATAGATGGCTGTCAGAAAAATTTCAAAGGCAGTTGGTTTGACACAAGCAGTTATAGGCGGATCAGCAATAGTTTTCGCTTTCCTCTTGTTCTACAACGTACTAGGGCTACAGGAGATTATAGGTGCTTCTGAAACGCGCATTGGACTTTATCTGTGGGTTCTTATAATTTTTGGCTTATTATCTACAATAAGCGGCTTGCTTCTTTTTTATGAGCAATAAACTTGGGTGAAACCTTATGAATGAACCGCACTTGAAAAGGAACTTGGGGCTTGTACGCACGACAATGCTGGGTGTAGGTGGCTCACTCAGCGCAGCTAATTTTGTGATAATCGGTGAAGCCGCGGGAATGGCCGGCTACGCCATCGTCCCGATTGTCATCTTCTGCGGCATCTTAAGCCTTTTAACAATGTTCAGTTATGCTGAGCTTGGCACGGCGATTCCGCTTGCTGGCGGCGAGTATACGTTTTCCAAAGTGGCCTACGGCGGATTCACCAGTTTCCTCACAGGCTGGTTTGAGTGGCTCAGCAACATGTTTTACACGGCGTTATCAGCCATAGGCTTCGCTTACGTTGTTTCTTACCTTTTCCCACAAATCAACATACCCTTAACCGCAGTGGTAGTGGTAGCATTTTTCGCAGTAATCAACTTGATAGGCACAAAAGAAACCGCAACAGCAGAAACCATCATAACCATCATAGTTCTCGCCATATTAGCCATATTCGTCATAGGCAGCTGGTCTTTTATTCAAGGCCCCCCCGCGGAGCAGTCAACCTCGCCGATAGGCATACTGGGCATCTTCGCTGCCACCGCATACCTATTCGAGCTCTACCTAGGCGCAGAAGCTGTCGCGGCGGCACAAGCGGAAGTGAAAAATCCTGGAAAAAACATTCCACGCGCCATAGTGCTTTCAGCCTTGATTTTGATTGCACTGTACACAAGCGTTGTGGTTGTTGCTGTAAGCGTAGTTCCGCCAGAAGTTCTCAGTCATCAACAATCACCAATCGCGTTTGTTGCAGAACAAACCATGGGGCCTGCAGGAGCAGTGCTGGTTACAATAGGCTTGGCCATTACAGGCTTAGCGGCAACCAACGAAGCAATTATGGCGCAGTCACATGTGCTTTACGCCATGAGCAGAGATGGCTACCTACCTAAAGGCCTCTGCAAAGTTCACAAGCGCTTCTGCACACCACACGTTGCGATTATTGTAGGCGCGGTTTTCACCGCAATTTTCGCCGCGACTGGCCTAGTGAATTTTGTGGTTTACGCAGTTAACCTCGGCTTTATAATAGGCTTCTCCATTGTGAATTTGGCGGTGATTAGGCTTAGGAAACGAGCGCCGCACTTGAAAAGACCGTTCAAGACACCGCTTTATCCGCTGACGCCTATTGCGGGAATAGCGGCGTCCATTTTTCTGATTTTCTTCATAGAACCTTCCGTTTTGATTTTGGGTTTTGAACTGGTTGTTGTCGCATTACTGATTTACTACATCAGAATGGTGGGATATCACCGCATTCGCATAGCCTTCGGAGGAATAAGCTTGGGTTTAGGCGCTTTTGTATGCTTCACAGCGTATTTATTGGGAACAAACATTATTGTGTTGCATGGTGCTTCGCAAGAGTTGTCAACGCTCGTTTTTTCTGTACTTCTAGCAGTGGGTGCAATCCAAATTCTGGCGGGCATATTGAATCTACTTGCACCTGACCATTAAAAAACGTCAATTCTCAGCGAACATAAACTCCTGTGTCAGCAAACCTTAATTAATGGCACCTACTGCTTTTTGGGTCGTATGCGGCGCAAACGTAAGAAATCTTATATTAACTGTGAACCTCCAACCATTGATGTAGACAACTTGGTTATTGACACTACTCGCAAAGAGCGCTTTCAAATTTTTGAAGCACTGGTGGCGATCCGAAAATACCTTATAGCTTTGCTCCTTTTCTCAGGTGGGTTGGCAACGATCTTTTTTATACAATTTCTAATGGACATCCAAGTATTTTCATCTCCGACAAGCCTTGTCGCGCTGGCTGCTACGGGTGCCTTAGGCGTAGTTAACATTATTTGCGGCCTACTTTTGCTTGGTTCAGAATAGCCATCGTACTTTTCCAACAAGCAACAAACTAGGGCGAATTTTTCTAAGAAAAGAATCTGAGGGAATGGAGCTATAAAAATTAGATTGCCAAGTTGAGTCTAAGCCCGAACGCATAGCATTGTCCAACCGGCTTTTAGCTAACTGCCCTATTCCTTCCATTTGATATAATCTCGTGGAAAGGACATGGACAGCCAGTTATTGCGCCAGTTATTCTTTGCTGGTGCGTTCCAGCATGCTCCCCAACTTAGCAAAGATAATTTAAGTATTTTATCACATATAAAGTTGTTTGCACAATAGTGCAGTAAACTTAAATTATCACCGTATAGTTTTTTGACAAAAAAGCAGAAACTGGTGCATGATGTTTTTAATTAGACGCCAAAAATGATGGAGTATATTTAAACTACAAAGTTGGAAAAAAGGCTGCAGTACTTATGGCGTTGAGTACTTTTGGGTTTATATATTGTAACGGTTAAACATATTGTCTGAATTCCAAAAGGAACAGCGCACTTTCAGCAATGGGGTAAGGAAGTGACTGATGAACAACAAGGAAAGATTTGAACAGGATTTAACTGCTTTATTGTCGCGACTCACAGCGGATGTTGAGAAAGAAGTTGCAGATAAGCTCACTTCGCTTAAGGATTGGCTGGTTAAACTTCAGATGGAAAATGTTGTTAAGATTAACCACTCTGTAATGGAGCTTGTCTGCGCCAAACATCTAATTCAGAAAGGCTATGTTGTGCAACTTGAATATCGGCTAAGCGATATCTTAACCTGCGACTTGTACTCTGTAAAGGGCTACGGTAACCTGATTGTAGAGATAGAAACTGGCTTTATTCCGCCAGAATATGCACTGTGCCCGTTAACTTACACTTCAGCACGTTTGGCCAGCAAGATAATTAGGTACAGCAGTTTCGCCGGCAAATTTGCGCTGGGCATGCCGCCGCATTACGTTTTGCCGTTTCCACGAGCATTAGCTAAGCCACCCAGAGAGAGGACTCGTGAGGAAATAGACGCCATAAAGAGGCTCTGCGACATGTTTTATCAGAATCCTCCAGTTACAGAAGAAGAAATCTGCAATGCGCGTATACAGGAAATTTACATCATCGATGTTGATCGCGGCGAAGTTTACGAGATTGACCCGCAAGCGTATATGCGGCGTGCGGTAAGCAAGGGACTTATTTTTGATTATTCACAGCTCTAGCGCTCTATAGATGGTGTTCCGCATGCCTTTTTATGTTTACATTCTTCTGTGTGATGACGGTAACCTCTACACGGGACACACTAAAAACATAGACGCGCGCTGGGCGCTTCATGCAAAGGGCAAGGGTGCGCGATACACGCGGATGCATAAGCCGGAACGAGTTGTTTACGTTGAACTTTTTGACAGTCGGGCGAAGGCTATGAAACGTGAAAGAGAGATAAAGAAGATGACGCGACAGCAGAAGCTGGACTTGATTAATTCAGGAAAACCAGATGAATGCCGTGTTTAGTGGAAAACTTGATTACACTGGTGTTGCTAATTAGGGTTACGTGAGATTTTGGCAGCAAAAAAGAAAAAGTCATGGGTAGAAAAACTGAACGATAGTAAAGGGCTTCCCAGGGTTGAAAAAATCACTGAAAAAATGAGTAAACGCTGGGGCATAGGTACGGTAGTTATTCCTGCGCCAATTGAAGTGGATGAGATGATGAGAAAAGTTCCCGCTGGAAAACTTGTAACAATTAATGAGATTCGGGTTGCGCTTGCAAGGAAGCATGGCGCCACCATCGGTTGCCCGATGACGACGGGCATATTTGCGTGGGTTGCAGCACATGCGGCGGAAGAGCGGGCGCAAAGGGGAGAGAAAGATATTACGCCTTACTGGCGTAATTTGAAGGCTGGTGGAATTCTTAATGAAAAATATCCTGGGGGTGTTGATGTTCAACGGCAACGTTTAGAACAGGAAGGGCATGTTGTAATTAGGAAGGGTAAAAAGTTCTTGGTTTTGAATTATGATAAATCGTTAGTTCAAATTGTCTGAGTGGAAGTGGTTGACTTGTATTGTGTATTTGTGTTGTGCAAGTAAACAATAATATTTATTAAGACGTAATATTGCAGATTAATTTGGCGCAGTAAATCCCTGCAACTAAAATCATACGCAGGAGATTTTAAAAGGTGACCCAAAATGGTAGAGTATGTTAGGGGAAGCCAAAGAGACAAATGGCATTGGTGTAAAAACTGCACACAATATCCCCTATACATTTATCAGAAAACAACTAAGGAGCCGCCTTCCAACCTCTGCGAACAATGCAAAACAAAAGAGTATAACAGAGTATGCCAATGTTAGAAACCCCATTTGACCCAAAATAGGAATAGAACAGGTAAATGTTCTAAATCAATGCCATCAGCATTAACGCCAAACTTGTACACAATGGGATTAAAATATTATCATTCACTGGCAAGGGCAGACTCTCCACAGCCATGGCAACGATGGCGCCACCCAACGCCAGCGCTGGCGATACAAAAACAGCGCCGGCTAAAAAGGCAAAAAAGAATCCGAAAAGCGAACCCTCCAGCGACTTACCTTTATTGAAAGGCAAAGCCGTTTTAAAGAGCAAACTACCAAAGAGTGAAGCCGTGCTGTCACCTAAGGCGAACATGGCAATGGCAGCGCTACTTACTTGAAGCGGAAACAACAGCAGGGTTAATAGTATACCCACAGCAAAGTATAATGGGGCTGCAGCAAACTCATGTAACTCTGCTTGTGTCACAGCGTTCCGCGTTATTATCCCGATAATAGGCAGATTTTTTCTGTTCATTCGCGAAAGCTCAGATATCAAGTAGAGCATACTCACCGCGCAAATCAGCAACGCAACGGGAAAAATGCCGATTAAACCTGCGAGAAATGGAACAAAAAAACCGCAAGCATGAATAATCTCTCGCAGCACGTCGTTTTTTGAGGGCAGAATTCGCTGTTTCGGCGCACCATCGATTATAGGCAAAATTCCAGACAAGCTTCCAGTTACAACGTTATTAGCCTTTAAACGCAGTACAAAATCAGGATGATATCCTATCTTCAAAGTTTCAGAGAGAAACAGGGACAGGTTGTTTCGGTCATCAGCCACCACGACGCAATCTTTCGGAGAAAGCTCTTCAGCAATGAGTATCTGTGATAACGCTTTGAGTTTCCCATCTGTCTCTATAACGTTACCCCAAATTTCCCCTGTCAATTTACCTTCATTAACGTCAATTTCAATGCCGAAACCGTAATCTGCGCCAAGCTTGCTGGCTAATTCCTTAACAATAAAACTGGGTAGACCTGAGCTTATTAGCGCAATTTTACAGTTGCGCGCCTTAAGCTGAGCAAAAACATGCTCAACATGAGGTTTCAATGGGATTTCATCAAAAATTTGTTTGAGCTTTTCCACTTCTATCCCTTGTATAACGTGAAATATACGTTTCAAAGTTGATTTTAACGTGAGAGCGCCTATCTCGTAGAGGAAACCGATAAAAATCAGTTTCAGCAACCGCGAAGCGCCGAGGCTTCTGGCGGCATCAAATAGAAAGCGATTTTTTGGGATAAGCACTCCTTCAACATCGAAAACTACAAGGCGTCGGTTAGTATTGAGCGACTGCAACCGTTTTTGCTCCTAATTTCGCCGTTCACTCTGCGAACTGCATAAATAACGCTTTATGCCCTAAAATGAGTTGCTATAAACGTTGCCTCAAAAATTTCTGATAAAAAATATCCCGTCGCCCTCAATCCAGCCTTTGCTCATGCGCGACTTTTATCCAAAAAAACGCTTTTATTTATATACTATTGAATAGAGAAAACAAAGAGGGCGATATCCATCAACTTCTCGCTTGAAAAGCATGAGAATACTGCTTTAGCCGCACTGCTTGTCCTCGCTTTCATGAGTAGAGTTGCATTTTTTTCCAATCAAGGCTACGCGGCGGTAGACACTCAGGATTTTATGGCGTGGTTTCAAACCGCAGCAGAGTATGGGCCTCGAACCTTCTACGCAAGAACATGGTGTGATTACCCGCCGCTCAACGTTTACATTTTCTGGGTGTTCGGCTTACTTGCCAAGAGCCTCTCTGTTTATGGAACACCCGCTTTCACTTACGTCATGAAGTTACCGCCTAACCTCTTTGACATGGCAACCGCATGCTTAATCTTCATTTTCGTGCGGAAGCGCCTCGGCGCGCGTATGGCGCTTTTAGCCGCGGGGCTTTATGCGTTTAACCCCGCCGTGATATACAACGCGGCGGTTTGGGGCCAGTTCGACGCGATTTACACGTTCTTCCTCATGCTCTCGCTTATGCTGGCATTGGCTGCAAAGCCCGAGCTTTCTGCTGTTGCGTTCTTTCTTGGGGTATTAACGAAGCCGCAGAGCATAGCATTGCTGCCGCTTATCGCGTATCTTATCCTCAGGAAACATGGTTTGCAGCGCTTTTTGACGTCGCTTAACGCTGCAGCCGCAACGGTCTTCGCCGTTATACTACCGTTTGAGTGGGGCAACCCCGTGACCTTTTTGGCAGGCATTTACTTTGGAGCCTACAGCGGCTACGGCTACACTTCAGTAAACGCTTTCAACCTATGGGCCCTAGGCGGCTTATGGGTGCCTGACGAAGGCTTCTTTATTTTAGGCTGGACACTGTTCGGATGCTTTGCCGCGCTTACCCTATACGTTTTGCACATACGCTTCAATGAGTCAGGCGAGCTGCTGGCGATCTTCGCGGCTTTCATGCTCTTTTTCGGATTCTTCATGCTGCCCACAAGAATTCATGAACGCTACTTGTTCCCAGCCATGAGCACGCTTGCCTTGATGTTTCCGTTCCTTAAAAAAGTACGGGCGTTATATGCAGTTTTAACGGCTACGTTGTTTGCTAACACGGCTTATGTTCTTTATTGGCTGAATGCTTACGCCGCCGCGGGCTATCCGTACGGTCCGAACCTCACAGGCGACCCCGTGACAGTCTCGGTAAGCATAATTAACTTAGTAGCCTTCATTTACTCTCTGTCGCTGCTGTGGGATGAGTTGAAAGGCAAGTCATGGCTGAAAACAAGCCCAATTAAAGTAGGCGAACACGCTGAGGCAAAGGTGGAGGAGAACATGTGTGGATAAGCGAGAAACGCTCGCCATAGCTGTGCTTTGCGCAGTTTTCTTTTCTGTTGCAGCATGGAACCTCGGCGAAAGCCAAGTGCCGCTTACCACTTGGCAAGCAAGCGGAAGCCCAACGTTCTACATTGACCTCGGCGAGACGCAAAGCGTCAGCGCTGTTTATTTGCTGGTTAAGAATGGCTCTGCCACGGTTAAGGTTTATACTGGTTCGCCGGGAAACTGGAATCTTAAAGGCGACTTGAACCTCAAGTATCCATTTGCCTATTATGATTGGAATAAAATCGAGGTTAACAGCGAGACCCGCTACGTGCGCTTCAAATTTGAGCAGGCTTCTGCGGAAATCGTTGAGCTGGCGATTCTCAGTCAAGATAATCAGAAAATTCCCATGGTGGCAATAGACAGCGAAAGCACTTTCGACTCAGGGCTACAGAGTCTGGTTGACGAGCAAGAGCTGGTGAATGTTCCACCCACGTACATGTCGGAAACGTTCTTTGATGAGGTTTACTTCGCGCGTACAGCGGAAAATTACTTACACTTGCAGCAACCTTACGAGTGGACTCACCCGCCTCTTGGAAAACTGATTCAAGCCGCCGGCATCGCCGTTTTTGGCTATAGCCCGTTCGGCTGGCGGATAATGGGCGTAATCGCGGCGACGTTAATGATACCGCTAAGCTACATGTTGGGAAAGATGCTACTTGAGAGCCGGATAGGCGGCTTCGCCGCGGCTTTTCTGCTAACCTTCGACTTCATGCATTTCACCATGGCGCGCATGGGAACCGCTGACACCTATGTGGTGCTATTTTCGCTTGCATCGCAACTTTTCTTTTTGATTTATCTCAAAAACGTGCTCAAAGGCGGCTGGAGCACACCGGTTAAGCCACTGTTTTGGGCGGTTCTGCTTTTCGCTCTTGGCTTTGCAACAAAGTGGCTTGTGCTCTACGGTTTTGCTGCTCAGCTGGCAATTCTAGCCGCGCTTAGGCTAAAGGAAGTTGTGAGACTCGGCAAGGGCGTGACTGAAAAGCTTTATGCCTTCACTGACCCGCCATTCGCCACGCTTGTAGCGTTTCTGCTGCTGGCAATTCTAGTTTACTTCTTAACTTACATTCCAGACATGCTTGCCGGTCGCTCTGCAGTAAATGTTCTTGGGCTTCAAGGCGGCATGCTAAATTATCATGCAACGCTGACTGCCACGCATCCTTTCGCTTCTACATGGTGGACGTGGCCGCTCATGCTCAGACCAGTGTGGCTTTACGTGTCATATCTCCCGCTCAATACCAAGTCCACCATCGTGCTTCTCGGGAACCCGGCGGTCTGGTGGGTTGGTTTCGCATGCATAATCGGTATAACCATTTTTGCGCTGGCTAAGTTCATAAAAGCGACTGAGCGGCGGGGCAGCGCGGTAGGCTTGCCGGCCCTGTTTATTTTAACGCTTTTCTTTTTCCAGTGGTTTCCCTACGTGCTGATCTCCCGATGTACCTTTCTTTATCATTTCTATGTTAACGTGCCATTTCTATGCTTGGCAGCGGCATACTTCATAAGCAACTATTGGAGCAGTAAATGGGTGAAGGTGACGACTATAGCGTACTTCGTAAGCGTCGTGGGCTTATTCATATTGTTTTATCCCGCCATTTCTGGAGCACCCGCGTCTTCCTCATTTATCGACAGTTTAAAGTGGCTTAACGGATGGGTATTCTAAAAATGGACACAAAACAAAATACCACAGAAGTTTCCGTGGTTCTTCCAGCCTACAACGAAGCCGCCACGTTAGAAGCGACAGTAGCTAAGGTCGCGAAGGCTCTAAGCGAATTCACAAGCTTTTATGAAATCATCATTGCTGAAGACGGAAGCACAGACGGCACTGACAAGCTTGCAGCCGCGCTTGCTGAGAGGCTCCCCTATGTTAAGCATATTCACAGGGAAAAGCGGCTTGGACGGGGCAACGCGTTAAAGAACGCTTTTAAGCAAAGCAGCGGCAAGGTTCTTGTCTACATGGATCTGGATCTCGCCACGGACTTGAAGCACTTGAAGCCTCTGGTTGGGGCTATTGTAGTTGAGGGCTACGATTTTGCCACTGGTTCGCGAATGCTTCCTGAAAGCGACGTTGAGCGGGGCATTACGCGGAACCTGGCTTCTAAAACCTACAATCTTATGGTTCGAACGCTACTTGGCTCCAAGGTCAGGGATCATCAGTGCGGCTTCAAAGCGTTCCGCAGGGAACCGCTTATGCAGTTGCTTGACGAGGTTGAAGCGGGCCACTGGTTCTGGGACACCGAAATCCTAGTAAGAGCACACTACAAAGGCTACCGGATAAAGGAGATTCCTGTGTCGTGGAGGAGCGGCCGCGAGACTAAAGTGAGGCTTCTTAAGGATTCGATGAGCATGTTTAGGCAAGCGTTAAGGCTCTGGTGGCGTTTGAAGCGGCAGCAGTAGCTTCGGCTTACGCTGCTATTTCCTTCTGGGCAGAAGCACCATTCCTCTGGCAAAGAACGACAGACCCAGCATTATCAGTAATGAAGCCCAAAACATGAACCACTGTGTTAAACTCGGCGCGGCATTAAGAAAAAGCATTATCAGATACGCGGCTCCGAACCAGAAAACAAGGTTCCCCACGGTTTCCGCGGTCTTGCTGAGCGGCGAGCGGACAGCAAGCCTGATCATGAGCAGCAGAATCTGCAGGACGCCAAGGCCTAGGCAGAATTGGAATGCTGCAGTGTACAAAACGCCGTGAACAGCTGTGTTTGATGGCGCGGGCAGATAAATGTCTGTGCCGGGAACCGAACGGACAGTGAAAGAGGAGAAAAAGTTCACTATGCTGTCCCAGAGACTATTTGGCTGCGCAAGAACAAAAATTGTCCCAATCAAGATGAAAAAGGCGCCTACCGATATCGCGGAGATCACGCCTTCGCTTAACTTAGATGCACGCATCTGCGCGCTTACATTCACTTTACTCCGGCCCTCCCCCAATGCTATATGGGGGACATGAGCACATAAAACTTGCCCTATCCTTTACACTTGTCAGCTGTACATTTTAAATACTAATGCTTACTACAAGAGTAGGTTAGGGATGAGGATATAGTTGTATTGTCCTAAATGTGGTAAGCAAGTTGACGAATCAATGGCTTTTTGCCCGAAGTGCGGCGCACCGTTGAAAGCAACCGCGGTGGCAGCTCAGCCAGCTCCGGCGCCTCAGAGAGTGGAAAAAGCAGAGAAGCAGGAAAAAGGTGAAAAGCAGGAGAAGCAGGAGCCTGAAAAAAGCGAGAAACACGAGAAAGGCGAATACGGTTTCGTCGGTTGGTTAATAGGTGGCGTTATACTTATACTCATAGGATTATTTGCGCTGCTGCAAATTGCAGGTTATTTGCCTTCAAGATTAGGATGGGCGGTCCTATTCCTCGTGGCGGGAGTGATCATCATAATCTCTGCCATTTACTTCAGCATGAGAGCACGAAAACGGTTTCCGCCGCCTCCGTCTTAGAGAAGCCATCTGAAGAATAGCCGATACAAGCGATGCTCCAGAAGCGTTAAGGTATTTCTTCTTCCAAACACTCGGTAATAGTTTTTGCCAGCCGCTTCTATCATGTCACCAATGTCATAGCGTGGAAGCATATATGAGGAAATTATCAGCCTGCCCCATTCGCCGCGCTTAAGCTCATGCAGCAGCTTCACTCCTCGGCCAGTTACAACCTCAAAGAGATAAGCATCATAATTAGGCGTAACATATGGCAGATCATCGAGCTGCTGGGCGAAAACGCCTTCAGTAGCCGTGTACATCTCCACAACTGGCACCTGTCCATAGAATTTCCTCAGCAACGGCGCATACTTGATCTGTATCTTGCGCACGCTGGTGCAGAACAACGCTTGAAAATGCCATAGATCCGCTGGTTTCTTCCCGTGTTTGCGTTTGATGTATCTGGCGAAGGCGAGAATCACCGGGGTCACACCCATTGTAGCGGTTACGTTTTTGCCGAGCGCTTGCTGATAAACCAGCTCGAAGCGTTTTTCCCAATCCATCCTGCTGATGCCCGAGCCAAGTGCGTCAATTTCCTCTTGCCGCGGCACAAGGCTAACCCGGTCAAACATGGGGTTAAGCCGCGCGTATGTTCCTGAACTATAGCCATAATCAACCTCACGGCCGTCCGAGGTCATGGTGTGAACGCGGGAGGGAAAATTCAAGTTCAGGATGTACCCTGTGAAGACGTCGAAATTTTTCCGTTTAAGCGCATAATTCACTAGTGCTCTTGCGCCGCAGGTGAAAATCTGCTTCAAATGCGTCTGTGTTGCAGGCAGAACCTTCGCATGGCCTGTTGAGCCCCGCGTCATAACCCAGCATTCAGGCGGCTCTGACAGAAGCGCTTTATAGTGGCCCTCCTGCACTTTAGATAGGTAGGGCGAAAGTGCCTTGTAATCAACTATTGGAAATTGCGTTTGAAACTCCGAGATGCCAGTGATCCTGTCTGCGTCGTACGTTTTACCATAATCTGTGACAGCGTACTTTTTGAGGAGATCGTATAGAACGGCTTCCTGCGCTTTCTGCGGGTTCTCCAATGACTCATACCATGGGCCAATTATAGGCTTCAAAACCGCTGCAATGGCGTCTTCATTGAGCATCATGGGCGCTTCGTTTACATTCTGTCTGAATTGCCTTATATGCTTCGCCATGTAATAGTGAAAGCAGGTGAAGAATCGTGACTCAGACAGCCCGCGTTGCCGCTGACAGGATTAGACGCCTCGAGGTGCAAGGCGCAAGAAACGTGGCTATAACCGCTATAAAAGCACTCGAAGCCTTAGCCAAGGAAACAACAGCAGAAACACGGGAAGAATTCCTTAGGGAGCTCGAGGAAGCCCGCGATTTGCTGTTTGAGTCGAGGACAACGGAGCCGCTTATGCGGAATGCTGTTCGATGGATAATCAGCCAAGTTGAAAGCAGCGGCGAAAGGCAGACCACTGCGCTTGCCAAACGGGTGTCCTCTGCGGCGACCCTGTTCCTAAAGGAGTTGGATGCTTCAAAAGACTGCATTGCAGAGATAGGCGCCAAGCGAATACGCGATGGCATGGTGATTTTAACTCATTGCCATTCTTCCACAGTAACATATCTCCTAAGCAGGGCTAAAAAGGAAGACAAAACCTTCGAGGTTATATGCACGGAGACCCGCCCAGTCTTTCAGGGCAGAATCACCGCCAAAGAAATGCTGGAGCTTGGCGTTAAGACAACGTTTATTGTGGATTCAGCAGCGCGTTCACTTATACGCAATGCTGATCTGGTTCTTGTGGGCGCAGACGCCATAACCTCCGAGGGAAACGTCATCAACAAGATAGGTACCAGCACCATTGCGCTTTTAGCCCACGAAGCCCGAAAACCCTTCTACGTTGTGGCGGAGCTGTTGAAGTTTGACCCCGCCACCGTCTGCGGAGAATACGAGCAAATTGAGGAGCGCAGCCCAGATGAGGTTTGGAAAAACGCACCTGAGAAACTGCTGATCCGTAACCCCGCGTTTGACATCACAAGACGCGACTTCATTCATGGCGTAATCTGCGAGGAAGGCGTGATTCCACCGCATGCCGTGGCAGAGGTTACCCGCCGGAGATATCCGTGGATTTTCAAGCAGCACTCTGCACGGTTCTCCAACGCCTGCTGCTAAAAGCCACTGGAAGCAGGCGCTAAAGTAACGCGAAGCACGGCGCTTATTCTGTTCGGCTGTAACTTCGCAGGTATGTCCAGCCCGCCTCGTTCGGCGTGGAGGATTCGTAAGTGCCGTAAACCCACAGTTTATTTCTGTAAACAAATAAGCCGTCTGCGTCATAGCCTCTGTCGAAGCGGTAGAGGCTGCCCCATCGGGAGCCGTCAAAGGCGCCGATCATGCTTCGCCAGTTTTCATAGTCGCTGTACCAGAGTACATATAGCCGCCCATCGAAGCCAGTGATGCTTGAAGTGGAGCAACGGTAGCCTTTTTCTGAGGGAACCGCTGTTAACTCGCTTAATGTGCCCTCGGTGATATTGAAGCGTCTTAGAACCCAGCCGCCGTCTTTAGGCTCTGGAGATTTGAAGTAGCTGCTGCTCCAGAAAACAAACAGTTCATCTTGATATTTCACCGCGGTGGCGCCCCAGTTTTCGCCCGAGTCATCACCGGGAGATAGTAGGGTAACGTTGCTCCAGTTTTCGCCGTCAAAACGGCCAAGCCAAACCTCAGCATGCGGCTTATCCCCTGCGCCGGCGTTGATGCGCAAATTTTCCCATACAAACAATAGCTGATCATCCGCGGCAAGCGGTATCCAGCCATTCGGTTGCTGCGTCGGAAGGGCGAAGCTGCGTGCCTTGCTCCACGAGTTGCCGTTAAAAGTTTTGTATGCAAAGCTGTTTACGAAGCGCCCTTGGGCATCGGTATTTTGGTAAATCAGCCAAACTTTGTTTGAACCCGCAACGTATATGGGTGCCCAATTATTGCCCATTTCGTTTTCGCTTAACGGCGCTTCAGCTTCGCGCCAGCTACTTCCATCAAAAACCTCAAGGCGAGCACGCATTTTGACTTCAAAATTGGAGCCATCGGCTATCCACCATTCAGAAAGTGCAGCGTATAACTTGTCTTGGAAGACAAAAAAGCTTCCGTTAACGCTGATTTTGTCACCAGGTGTTGTCAACCAAGCGGGACTGCTAAATTTGGCTCCGTCGAATACTACGTACATAATATCGGTTAAAGCGTTGTCTCCTGCACTTGTCTCGTTGGCGACGCCGCCTAAAGCGTTTTCGGTGATTGCTGAGTAGAACATGTATATTTTATCTTCAAACTCAACGACCGTTGGAGCATTGCAGTTTACCGCCAAAAGCTTGCCCCATTCGCCCTCGTCCCAGGTAAGAGGCACTTCACGCGGAGTATTCAGGTAAACAAACAAGAACGCCGCAAAGGTTACCAGAATAAAAACGGTAGCAGAAACCGCGAGCTTCGACTCTGGATGTTCCTTCTTGTCGGCTGCCGCGTCGCTTTGCATTTAATAGGGCTCCCATTTGGCAGATTAGCAGTTGCACGTTATTAATACATAAGTGTATAAAAATGTGCTCCATCAAACCTCAAGAAGTATTCGAGCAAAGATGCTAGACAGCTTCTCTTTTGGTGGATGAAACACGGAATTTGAGGATCACAAGAGAACATTTCAGATAAAGACGTGGAAACTGTAAAGGAGCCGTTGCCAGCTTATTCTTTCCAAAGCTCCAACGCGGCTTTAAGCTCCTTATGCGCCTTAGCGTATTCCTCTAAGCTTATTCCCCGCATTACTGCGTCAACGGCTTGCCGCATAGCGGTGGCGCCTGCGCGGGTGCCCGCCGTGTGACCGTGGATTCCGCCGCCGGCTTGGATAACAACGTCTTTCCCGAAGATATCCAATAGCGCTGGCACAAGCCGTGGATGTAAACCGCCGGAGGCAACGGGCATAACCGGCTTCAACCCGTGCATGTCGGCTTTCAGCGCCGCAATGTTCTCGATAACTTCTGCGCGGGTTTCAGACATTTTACCCACTACTGTGCCCACATGAAGCTGGTCAACGCCGACAGCGCGCAGCGTCTTGGCGAGCACGCGCATGGCAATCCCGTGCTTCGGGTTCTTCGTGAACGTTGCATGCCCAGCCCTGTGTGCGTGGATAACCAACTTGAAGTTTTGGTCGCGCAATGTCTGCAACGCTGAAAAGCCGCATGTCAGGACGTCAACCATAACGTATTCTCCGCCGTGTTCAAGCACAAACTCAGCGCGCTTAAGCATTTCCTCGGTCTCCGCCGTGATGTTTGCCATGTAAATTTTGCGTTCGCCGGTTTCCGTCTGGGCTTTGTCTCTGCTTTCAAGCGTCTTTATTACGCGGTCTTCGAAGGGGTTAAACCGTTGACTGCTTAGGTTCTCGTCGTCTTTGACTATGTCGCAGCCTCCAGCCCATGCCTCGTAGGCTACGCGGGCGTGATCAGCAGTTTTTAATCCCAGTTTCGGCTTGATTATTGTTCCCACTAATGGGCGCTCAAGAACTTTCAACAGTTTGCGGATTCCCGAAATGCCAAACTGCGGACCGTGGAAGCTTTTCACAAGTTCCGCCGGCAATTCTACATCGAGAAGCCGCAGATTCTTCAGCGCCTTAAGCCCGAAAACGTTTCCCGCGATGCTGCTCAGGATGTTAGGCATATTTCCATTCTCAAAAAGCTCAGCGGGATAAGCGATCTTCACCACGTTACCGACTATGCTGAATACGCGTGCCGCAAGCGCTTTCACGTAAGGTTTCACGGTGGTAAGCTCGGTCCATGTGCCGATGGAGCTTTCAGCGGCGACGCCGCCTGCTGCTTCCTCTAGGCTAATACCGTCTGGCTCCACGTAAAAAGTGCAGATCAACTCGGTTTCTGCTGGCTTGTAGCTTAAATCCACAAAGTCTATGTACCTCAAAACATGCGTCTCCTCTGCTTAGTTTGATTGCGTTTTGCTTAAAATCTTTAACTATCCAGTCGCCTAATCTAGCCTTGTGATCAGCATGGAGCTTAAGGCGGAAATTTTGAAGATTACAGCTGGCGGGAAACGAATTGCCATCATAGCCGAGGAAACCGCAAGTCTGCTTGGCGTGCATTCCTCGGATAGGATACGCATTGTGCATGGCGACCAGCAGATAATTGCTATAGCGAACATAGCCGCGCATTTTCCGCAAAATCGTATAGGACTTTACGAGGAAACCGCTGAAACACTCAAGCTAAGAGACGGCGAGGCGGTTGATGTGCAGTTGGCGCCTCTTCCGGAATCGCTCAAATACGTGCGGGACAAGGTGCATGGCAAAAGGCTTAGGGAGCAGGACTTGAAAACCATAGTCAAAGACGTCATAGAACGCCATCTAAGCGATGTGGAAATCGCAGCTTTCCTAACAGCGCTTGAGATTCACGGATTAAGCTTAGGCGAAAGCGAGGCGCTGGCGCGTGCCATGGTGGAAACAGGCAAAATAATAGATTTCGGTGAAGCACCCATACTGGATAAGCACAGCATAGGTGGGATACCAGGCGATAAAACATCGCTGCTTGTAGTGCCCATAGTAGCGGCTGCAGGCTTCACGATTCCAAAGACATCCTCGCGTGCAGTAACCTCGCCGGCTGGAACTGCAGACAGAGTTGAAACACTATGCCCCGTAAACCTTTCAGTGGATGAAATAAAAACTGTGGTGCGAAAGACAAATGGGTGTCTAGTTTGGGGCGGCGCGTTAGATTTGGCGCCTGCAGACGACCTGTTTATACAAGTGGAATACCCGCTTGGAATTGACCCGCTACTTCTGCCGTCCATTATGAGCAAGAAAAAGGCGATAGGCGCCACTCACATCGCGATTGACATTCCCACAGGCAGCGGCGCCAAAATCAAAAACATGACTGAAGCACATGCTTTAGCGGCTGACTTCGTAGACTTGGGCACGCGCCTAGGCTTAACCATCCAATGCGCCTTAACCTTTGGAGAGCAACCATTAGGCTACGCTGTCGGCCCAGCGCTGGAAGCCAAAGAAGCATTAGCCACACTCATGGGCGACGGGCCAGCAGACCTCAAGGAGAAAGCAGTCACCATCGCTGGAATGCTTTTCGAAATGGTAGGCATCGAGAATGGGAAGCAAAAAGCCGAGCAAATATTAAACAGCGGAAAAGCGGAAAAGAAACTGAGAGAAATAATAGAAGCCCAAGGCGGAAACCCGCAGATAAGACTTAAGGACATACAAGTAGGCGCTGCCAAAGCAGAGTTAACCATTAACGAAACGGGCAGAGTCTTGTGGATCAGCACCGAGGACATAGCCCAAATTGCCAAAGTAGCTGGTGCGCCCAAAGAGAAGGGAGCGGGAGTAGTGCTTAAGGCTAAGCTAGGCGATGTGGTGAAGAAAGGCGACGCTATACTGGAGATTTATGCTGAACGAAGCAGCAAGCTGGAGGCAGCACTTGAACTTGCTAAGCGGCTTCAGCCCATCGTGCTGAGCAGGAAAACTGGGCAAATGCTTTTAGACCGCGTTCCCCTAACCTGAAGACTCGACTATAGATTGGTGAGGCTGATGCTGTCTGCGTTTGTAACGCTTGATTACCACAACAGCAACAATGACCATGGCAGCAGGCAGGATTACGGCTAAGGCTTGAAGCAGCGCGACCCTAGCGGGATTAACCACGGCGAAGCGCACAGTTTCCGACGCGGCAGCATTACCGAAGCCGTCAACCACATAAACCGTCAACGCATACTCGCCCTCCACCAGCCCAGCCAAAGTAACATTCCCCTCCACAGGCCTCCGCGGATGACCGTTCAGGCTGTAAGCCATCCAAACCACCGGCCGATCCACCGTGAAAACAAGGGAAACATTCCCCGTCGCGTAAGTCGTATTTTCAGGCGAAAGCACATGCACAAGCGGCGGCACCGTACCATAACCAGGCGGCAGAAAACGCTCAACCACACCACTGGCACCTACAAAATAGACGAATGTTGGTGTGAAGCCGCCGATGGCATACAGCGTATCATTGTATGCTACCGCGCCGACGTATAGGCGTCCAGTCGGCATATTTGCGCCTCTAACCCAGGTGTCATTTTCAGGAAAATAAATGTAAGTATACCCCGCAGTGCACGGTGCGAAAACGGTGGGTATAGGATCTGAAGTGAAGACGCATATCATTTTTGGGGCCAGATAACCTGTCGTTGCCGCTGCGGCAGCATGATACAGCCCAGTAGGAGGCGACGCCAGCTCAGTCCAAGAGTCATTTTCTGCATTGTAAACATGCAGGTGGGAGTTTGATATCGCATATAATTTGCCATCTATGGTTACTAGGGCGTTGTTATAGTCCGCGCCAGGCAGCGGCGCCTTCTTTATCCAATTGTCTGCTTGCGGATCATAAGCATAGTGAGCGCCATCGCTGACTACAACGTGGATCTCGTCGCCTAACACGGCTGCAGCCGCCTCATAGTGATACCGGTTCCTTTTTCTATAGCTGTATGCCTCCTCGGGCAGCGGCGAATTAACTAACCACGTGTCTGTGGCTGGATCATAAGCCTCATTCGCGCCTGTTGGACCCCCGCCGGACATGCCGCTTATACAGTAAACCCTACCCTCGTAAACAGCCACGCCAAAATAAGCCCTCGCCGTAGGCATAGCACGCTTAGCACTCCACCTGCCCGTAGCCGGATCAAACATCTCATTGGCGTCTACAACCGAAGGCGGAAAAGACGGCCACGTAACCTCCGTAGAGCCGCCTATCGCATATATTTTATCCCCCACCACCGCCACACCCAAGCCGCCTCGCTCAAAACTCATACTCGCAGTCTTTTCCCACTTGCCCACGCTCTCATAGGATGGCGGCGGAGGTATCGGTGGAACCGTCAAATTTGCCGATTCAGTTATGCTTGCATAGAAGATAGTGTTGTTGGCAAGGGCTTGCTCAGGGAAAGTTACGCGTATCGTGTAGACGCCATTCATTGTCGGCGTAAAATAAAATTGCACTGAGCCATTTGGAAAAGAGTCGAATGGCCCATGGCGAGTGGTGAAGCCGCCGGGTTGATAAATCCAGATTTCGATGCCGCGGAAAACCTCGCCGGCAGGCGGAGCGGGACTAACCTGTATGCTTATACGCACTTGCTGCCCTTTATCCGCAACATCAGGCTCAACAGATAACGTCAAATCAGTGCTGACAAGCTGAGGCTGAGCCCCAACAACAAGCGTCAATGTCAAAATTAAACTGGAAGCAAGCACAAAAATTAATCGCGCAACATGCAGACTATACATGTTAAGCGACTGCATTTCTTTAATCCCCCGTCAGGATCACCCAAAGTTCACTTTTTAATTTGAAACAAAAAAAAAGGTGGAGTTAGCGGGCTCTGGATCGCACGCGCGGTTCAAGCAGCGTCCAAAGCCAATCCACGAACTCCCGTAGATTTTTAGTTTGGATGTAAACTTCGCCTGGACCAGTGATCTGCGTCACTAGGCCCTCGCCGCCAAGCAGCGTTTCTTTCAAGCCGCCGAATCGTGTGACTTTGTAACTGCAGGAGTCGCTGAAGCCTACAAGGTGAAAGTTGTCAACTATCAGCGTCTGCCCCGCTTCCAGCTGATGCCGGTCTATGGCGCCGAAAGTGTTAATGAACAAGTCGCCTGCGCCTGTAGCTCGAATCATGAACAAGCCCTGGCCGAATAGGCCCTTGGTGAAGCCTTCCCACTTCACATCCAAGTCTATGCTCGGCGTCGACGCTATATACGCTGATTTCTGTATGATGAAGCCTCTGCCAAGCGCCACTTCCAGCTTTTCTATGTCTCCCACGGGCGCGGAGACAAAACCCGCTTCGCCTGGGCCGTTAACGGCGGTGTAGTCGTTAACCCAGAAGGATTGGCCGCCTATTATGCTTAAGCCCAAGCTTCCCAGCAGGCTTTTCTCTCTTTTCCGTGTGCGGGTTTCTATGGTAGGCGTCATGTATGTCATGGCGCCTGATTCAGCAGTTATAGTTTCGCCTTGATTCAAATGTACAACAAGCATCGAGTACGACGGTTTATACTTAATCTCATATTTCATCGCGTTTTCCTCTCGGTGAAAGAGAGGGTCACGTGGCAAATAAGCTTTTAAGAAAACTCGATCAGCAGAGTGTCAGGGTAAATTTGCAAGGTAAGCCGAGATTCCGCCTAGTATGTACTGCACGGCCATGGCAGCTATCAGCAGAGCCATAACCCGCGCTATAATTATAGCGCCTGTTTTGCCGAGAAAATTGTACACTCCGCTTATGTATCTCAGGATAACCCAGGTTATGAAGAGCACAACTAGGACAGATGCAATTGTTACCAGCGTCCCATAGGTTTGAAGATTAAGAATAGTAGTTGTTATAGCGCCCGGACCGACAAGCAGAGGCATAGCTATGGGCACAGCGCCTATACTCTCAGGAGATTCGCCAGCTTCATGCAGCGAACCAGAAATCAAAATTCTTATAGCGATAATCAGAAGGAGAATGCCACCTGCAACCTCGAAACTGTATATCGAGATTCCGAAGATAAGAAAGATTTCTTGACCAGTAAAAGCAAAAACCAGAAGTAAAAGGATTCCGACGAGAGTGGCAGTGTTAAACACTTTTCTCCTTTCAGCCTCACTAAGCTTTTCAGTCAAGCCCATAAAAATAGGAACATTACCGAAAGGGTCTACAATAATAAAGAGCACAATTACTGCCTTAACCAGATTCACAGCAGCCTCAATAAGTGCTTCAGACATTAATCATCCTAAGTGTATTTTGCGCAGCGATAATAAAAGCCTTAAGCAACCGCGCACACAACAAGCCCATCATATTTGGCGCATATTAGACATTCAATGCAGAAACCTATAGAGGGGCTATCAGCGCGCTTACCCTGCAACCTAAAAAACTCAACGCACACAACAAAAAGCCCCACGCCTTAAAAGCGGAAATAAGATCAACCACACAAAGGCCAAACAGACACAATGTTTTCACGCAAATTTCGCGCAGACACCACCTGACCCGACACCTCAGGCTTTTGGGGGCCGCAGGCTGAACTGGTCGACCAAAGTCTTCCAGCGTACACCCCGGCTCCATCAAACCCATCTTCTATGGGCGCCTTCGTCCCGGATGAACGGGATGGCTGCCTCTTTTCGGGAGAGGCTTCGGGCTTAGATGCTTTCAGCCCTTATCCTCAGCGGCGTGGCTGCCCGGCGTTTGCCCTATCGGACAACCGGTAAACTAGAGGCCACAGCGTCCCGTTCCTCTCGTACTAGGGACCCTTTCCCCTCAGGCAGCCAGCACTCCCAGCAGATAAAGTCCGACCTGTCTCACGACGGTCTAAACCCAGCTCACGTTCCCTTTTAATAGGCGAGCAGCCTCACCCTTGGCCCCTTATGCAGGGCCAGGATAGGAAGAGCCGACATCGAGGTACCAAGCCGCGGGGTCGATGGGGACTCTCGCCCGCGACGAGCCTGTTATCCCTAGGGTAATTTTTCTGACACATCCAGCCCCCACCAATGGGGAGCATGGATGATCGCTAAGCCCGGCTTTCGCCTCTGCATCCCTTACTGTTGAGGATACAGTCAGGCTGGCTTTTGCCTTTGCACTCTACGGCGGGTTTCTGTCCCGCCTGAGCCAACCTTAGGGCGCCCTTGATATCTTTTCAAGGGCGTGCCGCCCCAGCCGAACTGCCCACCTACCGTTGTTCCAGCGCCCAAAGCGCCGGTGAGAAACACGGTTGCAGAAGGTCGGTGTTCCATTTTCGCCTCCCCCGCATCCCTGAGAATGCAGGATCGACGGCTCCCGACTACGCTCTGCATCCACAACCGTATTCCAGCGGCAGGCTGCAGTAAAACTCCACAGGGACTTCTTTTCCCGCTGGGAGATCATGGACTGTTCGTCCACGTTACGTGGGTTCACCGGGTACTACGCGGGGACAGTGGGGCCCTCGTTGATCCATTCATGCACGTCGGAACTTACCCGACAAGGCATTTGGCTACCTTGAGAGAGTCAGAGTTACTCCCGGCGTTTGCAGGCCCTTAGCCCAGTTGTACCCAGGTTTCAGGTACCTGTACTGGCCAGGATTCAGAAGCCGTTCACACGCTTTCGCGCTTGCGGCTTCCTGTGTTTTTATTAAACAGTCGAGACCCCCTTGTCACTGCGACCTGCTTTTAACAGCACGAGGCTGAAAAAGCAGGCACCCCTTATACCGAAGCTACGGGGCTAATTTGTCGAGTTCCCTCGCATTAGTGTATACCCGACACGCCTTAGGTTTCTCGCCCAGGGACACCTGTGTCGGTTCTTGGTACGGTCACGAAGGATCCTTCCCAGCGCGTTTTTCAGTGGCTCCAGGAATCAGCTAAACCCCCCTAAAACGGGAGGCTATTCCCGCTTTCACCTGGTTCTCGCCATTACAGCACTCCCCAGGCTTATACGGTTAAACAAGGCGACAACCTTGCTTAGCTTATCCCGAAACGTCAGCGCTGAGCTTGCGTTGCCGCACGTACCTCCGTGGTTCCGGAATTTTAGCCGGATTCCCTTTTTCGACATGATCGGTTAAGTCGTGTCTTAGGACCGACTTACCCCCGGCTGACGACCGTTGCCGGGGAACCCTTGCCCCTTCGGCGGAGAGGATTCTCACCTCTCTTTGCTGTTACTACCACCGGGATCTGCAATCCTAACCGGTCCACTGGACCTCACAGCCCAGCTTCTGCCCAGCTAGGACGCCCTCCTACCAGCGCAGCGTAGAGCTGCGTTCTGAGGTATCGGTGGCTGGCTTAGCCCCGTCCATTTTCGGGGCCGTCAGCCTCGGCGGGTGAGCTGTTACGCTTTCTTTGAAGGATGGCTGCTTCTAAGCCTACCTCCCCGCTGTCTGAGGCTGACGACGCCCTTTGGTTTGACATTTAGCCAGCACTTGGGGACCTTAACCTCAGTCTGGGTTGTCCCCCTCTCGGTCCAGGAGCTTACCCCCTGTAACCCGTTTCCCAAGGTCTATGGCGCGGGTGGATTCGCAGTTTGAAAGGAAAGTAGAGCCTTTCGGCTCCTTGCTTCCCAATCAGTGCTCTACCCCACCAGCTACCTCGCTTGGGACTGGGCTCAGGCCCACTTCGGAGGGAACTAGCTATCACCAGACTAGATTGGTCTTTAGCCCCTATCCCTAGGTCTGGGGAACGAATTGCACGTCAGCACCCTTTCGAGCCTCCACTAGGCTTTCGCCTAGCTTCGCCCTGCCCAGGGATAGATCGTCTGGTTTCTAGTCTTACAGCCGTGACTCCGGGCCCTTTCAGACCCTGCGCCTCGCTGCCTTGCGGCAGTTGCGCGCTTATTGGTTTCCCTATGCTTACGGGTGTTACCCCTTAGGCTTGCCACAGCTGTAAACTCCCCGGCCCGTGTTTCTAGACGGAACGTGCAACCCTGGTCCTCCTCCCTCGTACAACCGTTTCACAACGGTTTCCTTTGGAAGGATTCTACCCTTCCGGGCTGCACACGTCTGTAACCGTCTGGTTTCAGGCACTTTTCACCCCCATTCCGGGGTGCTTTTCAGCTTTCCGTCACCGTACTAGTGCGCTATCGGTCTTGAGTAGTATTTAGTCTTGGAAGTTGGTGACTCCCAATTTCCCGCACCCAAGCCAGGGTACGGTACTCTGGGACGCCAGCTCAACTCTTTCTGGCTTACGCTTAGGGGGCTGTCACCCTCTATGGCGGGCCATTCCAGGCCACTTCAGCTTAGCCAGCGAAGAGGAAGCCAGGCCCTTAACCCTACATCTCCCATACTTTTCAGCATGGGATTCGGTTTGGACTTTTCCCTTTTCGCTCGCTGCTAATAGGGGAATCCCGTTTTGGTTTCTTTTCCTCCCCCTACTAAGATGCTTCCGTTCGGGGGGTTCCCGCTCCCTGCCGGGAGCACCGTAACTCCGAAGAACTACGGTGGGAAGTCCCATTCAGGCATCCTCGGTTCTAAGGCTGCATGCGCCTACCCGAGGCGATATCGCTGCTTGCCGCGCCCTTCTTCAGCTCTCAAGCCTAGCCATCCTCCAGACGGCGTTGGCGTAGTCGGGTCGGTGGTGATGTCCGCTTCGCGTTTGGTGAAAACCTTACGTTACTGCGTCGTTTGGCCTATGCATGGTGTCATATGGGCAATTGCGCCCGTTCACCGCTTCACCCCTGCATCATCATCGATGCGGAGTTGCATCTTTTTCGATGGAGCATCCTAATTGCTGGATTCTTTTAGAAGTGAGTTTCGCTAATATAAGTGTTGTGTCGTTTGTTATAAGGGTTTTTGTAGTGACTACGGCAGGCGTATTCTGCATGCTTTACTGTATCTGCTGTTTTCTCGAGGTTGATAGTGGAAATCTTTGTTAAATAAATTACATTAAGGCCGCTACGATTATAAGAAGCACGGAATTTTAAGTGGCACACTTTTTTAATTTAAGAAACTATATTAATAGTGGTAAGAATGGAGTTCTTTGTCGGCACCTCTGGTTGGTACTACCCATGGAACGAAAAGCGAAGCCTAGACTGGTATGTCTCGAATTCTTGTCTAAACGCTGTAGAATTGAACGCAAGTTTTTACCGTTTTCCGTTAAGCAGCAAGGTTAGAGCATGGGCTAAAAAAGGCAAAGGCATAAGATGGATGGTTAAGGTGAACCGCCTCATAACGCACACATTCAAACTCAGCGGCAAGGCGTTAAGCACTTGGCAAAAGTTCCGCGAACTTTTCGCGCCTCTTGACGAGTATATAGATTTTTATCTGTTTCAGCTTCCGCCAAGAATAACGCCTGAATCCGCACCTCTCATCGCGGAGTTTGCCGAAAAAACAGGTCTCCGAAAGCGCTTCGCGCTTGAAGTCAGAAACCGCGAATGGTTTGATGAAGCATGGGTTAGCTGGGCGTCTGAAGCTGGAATTACCTTGGTAAGCGTAGATTCCCCAGACTTTCCCCTCGAAGTATTCAACACAAATGGTTTAGTCTACCAGAGGATGCATGGAAGGACAGAATGGTACGCTTACACCTACAGCGATGAAGAGTTGGAAGAGACTGCTGAGAAGATTGTGAAGGAAAAACCGGAAAAGGCTTACGTGTTCTTCAATAACGACGCGGCAATGCTGGAAAACGCTAGAAAAATGTTTAATATCCTGAAGGGGAAGGGGTCATTATCATGACGTTGGTTTTTTGCGACGCCTGTAAATGAGGAAAACGTGTCCTCTAACTTCTACCAACGCTGCTCCAGTCTGTTCAGCCGCTTTCGCTGCAATAGCTTGAGCAGTTTCATGCTCTAAGGCGCTTTTTAGAATTCTTATTTTCAGCATTTTCTTCTTTTCTAACTGCTTCTCAATTTCATTTGAAAGCTGAGGTGTCAATCCTTCTTTGCCAATCCAAATAGTTGGGTTTTCGTCTTTCAATTTATACTTGATGTGACGTTTCATTCTACTGGTTATCTGGCTCAAATTTCATTTTTCTCCTTTTTCTTAACATGAATCGGGTCTTTCGACCGCAGTTTAGACATGCTACTACTACATGAGGCTCTCTTTTTTGCTTTATGCGTACACGACAGTTTTCACCAGGTACAAGCAGCGTATTGCATTTTCTGCAGATCTGGCGCCTATAAGCTGTGGGTAAACGTATCTTTGCAGCCATAGCGATTTTTCTTGCAAGGGCAATGTAGCGCCTGGACAGTTGAGGGTTGCTTTTGTGTACGTTTTTAGCTTGTTGGAATAGTATCTGTATTCGCTGCCTAGCTATTTGCTTTACAGTGGACTTCATTGCCTAATGACCTTTGCATAATCAGCATTAGCCGACGTTATAGGTGTAGTGTCCTATCTCATAACATTTTTGTTTTCGCTGGGAATAACTGAAGTGGGTAAACGGCAATTCAAAAAGTGATTTAACAACGAGATACTTTTTAATAATTACTCGCCGTCTTATTCAAGACTTAAGTGAAGGCGATTGGGTCTTAACAAAAAGAATACGGTCAGAATTGGTGTTTCCCTCGTCATCGGCATCATTCTGCTCATCATTTTGCTCTGGTGGAGCGGCATAGACAAAATTATAGAGCAGATAAGTTCAGCATCGCCACTATGGCTTACGGTATCCGCGGTTGTCATTATACCCGCATACGTCTTGAAGGCGATACGCTGGAAGCTACTGCTGATTCCTGTTAAAAGAGGGATACAGGTCAGCAACACGTTTTGGTCTACAGCTCTTGGAGCTATGGTCAACACTTTAATTCCCATCAGGATAGGTGAATTCGCTAAAGCCTACGTGCTAGGCGAAAAAGAAAGAACCGGTTTTGCTCCGGCTTGCTCATCAATAATTGTGGAGCGCACCCTTGACCTTATAGGGCTCCTAACAATAGGTATAGTGACAATGCTGATTGTATCCACACAAACAAGCTTGGATCAGTTGGTGGCAAACATCTTCACCGCTGTGGCTCTGCTAATCGCAGCGATACTTACGGTTATAGTGGTAGGAACAAAAAAAGAGGACGCAATTATCAAAATAGTGATTCAGGTCACATCGAAAATTCCTTTTGTTAAGAAATACGCTGCAAAAATCGCTGACTTCGCAAGTTCACTAATCAAGGGGCTGCAAGGACTAAGTCAAAACCCAAAAACACTTATTATAAACTTATCATTAACTTGGGCTGCTTGGCTTGTGCATACATCAGCTATTTACTTCGCTTTTATGGCGTTCAATTATCCGATTTCATTTGTGGCCTCAACACTTGGCGGAACACTCATGTCGCTTACACATATACTACCCGCAACACCAGGCTACGTGGGATCTTACGAAGCATTCTGGGTGCTAATTTTCACCATGCTCGGCGTAAAAGAAAGAGAGATGCTTATGGCCATCGGCCTAACAAGCCACATCGTAGGAGCGTTACCGGTTATTGCGGTGGGCTGTATAAGCGTTATTTGGCTCGGCGTCTCCTTTGAAGAAATTTTCTCATTCAAAAAATACAGCAACATACAAAATTTTCAAAAGGAGTGATTCGGCGTGAAATGCGAACGGGGCGCTGCAACAAAAATAAAGACAGAGAACCCGCTAAAAATGATTATTATCACTCAAGCCGTCTAAAGCTTTTTATCGCTATATTCTTTTTTAACAGCTCGGAGAGCACGAAATTCAGATAAAACAACCCTAGGCATCCTTCGCAGGCTATACACCTTGCTGTTTCCTGCGCGGGCACGGTAGGTAATCGGCACTTCAATTACGCTGTGATGCTTCAGAGACATGCGTGCAGTAAACTCAAGCCAAAAATTATACGGGGAATACCTAATTTCCTTAGCCAAATTCTGTGCCAGAGTAACGCGCATAAGGCGCATAACGCTTGTAACATCCCTGCATTTAAGGGGAAACATCATTCGCTCCAGAAGCTGAAGACCTTTTGAAAGGAAACGACGATATAGAGGCTCCCGTCTAACAACTCGGCAGCCCATAACAACATCAGGCGCATGGCGCTGCATAATCCGCCACAGCCGGAAGAAGTCATTTGGCTCATATTGCCCGTCAGAATCAATGGCTACAATGAACTCGTAATCAGCGGGGCTTATGCTTAGGAAGGCTTCCCGCATAGCACGAGGATATCCCTTCTTTGCAGCAGCCATTCTAACATGAATACGCGGGAACTCTTTTGTCAACTTTCTAAGAACTTCTTTGGTTCCGTCAGTACTGCCATCCTCAAAAACCCAAATGTCAACATTAGCCATTTTACTGGCTACTTTCGCGTAAAGCTCTCTTATAGTGCCCTCAATCGTAGCTGCTTCGTTGTAGACGGGCATTATAATGGCTACGCGCTCTTTATTAGAATGGGGATCCGCAGCTGAGTTATTAGCCATTTGCTTTTCCATTACTGTGCCGGGATGTTTTAAATTTTTTTAGGGTACAGACCACAGCTCAGCGTTCGAAAAGCGCTTTTTCCAAATTCACCTTAACCGAGGCTACATCGTGATTTGTGAAATACCAGTCAATAGTTTTCTTAAAGCCTTCTTTGTAAGAGATTTTAGGCGCCCAGCCCAATACGCTACGCGCCTTGGTCAGATCCGCAGCTCTCGAAGCGACGCCTTGAGGCTTGCTTAGATCATGAATAATCTGTTTAGGTCTCCAGTCTACTATGTCAAACACCAATTCAGCCGCTTGATTAAGCGTTAGGCGGTCGCTACGGCCCGCGTTTACTGCAGAGCCGTCTTCAATGTTTTCGGAAGCCAATATGAGGGCGTCCACTATGTCTTGGACGTAAGTGAAATTGCGATCCTGCTCGCCGGTGCCCCAGATAACATATGGATCCATTTTGATGAAAGCTTTGGCGATGAGAGCGATTATGGCATGGGTCTCGTTTTCTCTCGGGCCGTAAGCCGTGAATATACGCACCGACGCAGTTTTCATACCATACTCCCGGTGATAAGCTCTCAAGGCCATTTCACCCATTAACTTGGCCCAGCCGTATTCCAAATCAGCAAGTGCCTTGTCCCGAACAAAAGGGTCAGCGTCATCTTCCTTAAGCAGATAGCTGGAACCCGCCTGTTCTTGGAGATAAGCAGGATATACGCAGGCAGAGCTTGCAAAGCATACGCGGTCTACGCCGGCTTTACAGGCTTCCTCGAAGACCAGTTGATCGAGAATCATGTTTGTGCAGCATTCAGCTGGATGCGACGCAATGTAACCTCGGCCGCCGTGAAGCGCTGCAAGATGAAATACCACATCGACGTCTTCAACCATGCGTTTTGTGAAGCTTTTATCTTTAAGATCTCCTCTGTAAACTGTTAATCTATCATATACCCATGTATCTGAGTGTTTCTGGGTTAAGGGATACTCCAGATTCGCTAGTTTCCCGCTGGAAAAGTCGTCTGCCACCCGGACTTCGGCACCATTAGCTAGCAAGGTGTCAACCAGATGGCTTCCTATAAAAGAGGCGCCGCCTGTTACAAGCACTAGGTTACCTTTCAATTTTTCATTCCTCGCAAACCGAGGCTTATTTTCGTATTTTTAAATGCTTATTTTAATGCAGCCACAACAATTAAGCTTTTTCACATTCGCTAACGTCATTTGCACAAGCAACTTGATCGCTGCGTCCAAAATGCCCAGCGACTGCAAACTTTTGCGAAGTTCGTGTGCACACTTTTTCAAGTGTTCCTTTAGCGGAACAAAATGTTCCATGAGAAGAGTGAAATATGTTCGTGCTTAAGCATATAAATGGCGAAGCTGGATGGGTAAGGGTCTTTTGCTGAAGACGTTGGCTCTATTGCTGATTTCCGCTTTAGCTAATGGACTAAACCTTACGGTTCCTGTTAAGGCGGATACCATCGTTGTTCCAGATGATTACTTCACAATTCAGGAGGCAATAGCGCATGCCATGGAAGGCGACATGGTGTTTGTAAAGAAGGGAACTTACACAGTTGACGAGAACACGACAATTGTAATAGATAAGACTCTAAGTTTGATCGGCGAAGACCCTGCGTGCACTTTAATTCTTGGAGCAAACAGCGAGCGTTATGAAAATAATATCGCAATTAGGCTTGCAGCTCCGAACATAACGGTTTCAGGGTTCACCATAGCAAACTTTGTAGTGGCAATCGCAGTTGCTAACTATTATGCGGAGCCATACCCATCAGACTGTAGAATAATTAATAATAATATCGTGAATAATTCGGATGGAATTAGACCCCAAAGAAATCGCTTGTTCATATCAGAAAATAACATAACCAAGAATAATGTGGGCATCTCAGGGTACAACACGGAAAACGTAATCATCACCCGAAACAGCATAATTGAAAACGGGTATGGCGTAAACATCGGTGAGTGCAGAAATATAACGGTCACCGAAAACAAAATTTCCAACAACACGTACGGGTTAAACCTTGTTTATTATGGACCATACTTAATTTGCAACAACACTATATCGAATAATGCTTGTGGAATAAGATTTGCAGAAGCATGCAGCAACGCAACAGTCCAAGGCAACAACATTACACAGAATGCAGTGGGCATAGCGCTGTTGATTTTTCCAAACGCCGGAGACATAGTAACCAGCGGAGTCGGCAATGTTGTTTTTGGCAATCTGTTCATTAACAACACAAAGCAGGCAACACGGGAAAAGAGCTCATACAATCATTCGCCTACAACGAGAATGGGCATAGATATTGTTGCATGGGATAACGGCACAATAGGTAACTTCTGGGACGACTACGCAGGCATAGACGCGGATAATGATGGAATAGGAGATACAGCGTATATCATAGACGAAGACAACAAAGATTATTACCCTCTTATGACACAGAATATTAAAGAGCCAGTTACCACTTCAACTTCGCCCACATCATCTCCTTCGCCAAGCGCTGGGCTTACTCCAGAGCAAGCTCCTGCAACGGTACTCATCGCCGTTGCAATTGCGGCAATTACCTTTGCAATAAGTGGGCTGGTTTACTTTAAGAAGCGCCAGAAGGGCCAATAGGCTATGAAGAAAACAGCTCTGTTCGCGTTATTGGCGGCTTTAATTATTTTAGCTGCTACTTTTAGTTTGCAATTTAATTGGAAAGCAGAAGCGAACTTCCTGCCATTGCCAACGCCTTCGCCCGCGTTTACCATAACAAGTGATGGTAGCATAGAACCGGCAACAGCGCCAATTCAACGTTCAGGAAACACGTATACGCTTACTTCAGACATCTCGGGCTACACGATTGTGATCGAACGCGATTATGTTGTGTTTGACGGCGCAGGCCACACTATTATGGGCAACGGAAGCTCTATAGGAATTTTTCTTAGAAGCAGACATGGAGTCACAATCAGAAATACAAAGGTAGTTAATTTTGACCGCGGCATAGAGGTTTTCTCTGAATTTTTTATGAGCGGAACGTCTGGCGATAACATATTTTTAGACAACGCCGTTGAAGGCAATACTGTTGGGATATATTTAAGTTATTCGGGCAATAGTCTGCTAAGAAATAACAGTATGCGCAATAATAAAAGGAACCTCTGGGTGACAGGCGACTACATAAATGACATTGACACCTCCAACACAGTTAATGGTGAGCCAGTAATCTACTGGGTAAATCAAACAGGCCAAACTGTGCCAGCGGATGCAGGGTTTGTTGCGCTTATAAACTGTAAGAACATGAAAGTGCAAGGGTTAGACTTGACCAATAATGGAGACGGCATTTTGCTTGTTAACACAACCGACTCAGAGGTGGCTAAGAACCGCGTTAGAGAATGCGAGAAAGGCATTTATCTGATGAACTGCCAGCGCATACTCATCAGCGAAAACAATGTTGAAGGCAATGTTGAAGGCATACGTTTGGAAACTTCTCAAAGTTGCGTGGTAACTTTGAATAACATAGCAGAGAACAAGCAGGGCGTTTTTGGCCTGTCTTCAAGCGGCAATAGCTTTTTTGATAATGTGATTACGCGCAACTCTGAGGATGGGTTTAACCTTTGTGGCGAGCTAAACTCAACCATCCGCAATAACAGTGTTGTTGACAATAACCAGACAGGCATAAACGTGTTTGACTCCGCCGGCAATAGCATAGTAGCTAACAGGATAACGGGTACCATTGGAAGCGGAATCAAGTTATGGTATAACGCGAACAGCAACAAGATCCTGCAAAATCAGCTAGCGGCCAACGGCATAGGAATATTGATATCCGATTCCGGGGATAATCTTTTGGTTGGAAATAATTTTACAGAAAACAGCGAATGGTGCTTACGTCTTGAAGGAACACAGAACAATAACAGGATTTACCTTAACAACTTTGTCAGCAGCAAAAGCGAACGCTTACCAGTTTCAATCCCCGGCATATGGTCACTACAAGAAACCAAGCCCGGCGGCGGAAACGTTTGGGACAACGGCACCGCTGGCAATTACTGGTCCGACTATACTATAAGGTATCCTAACGCTTCAGAAATTGGCAATTCAGGAGTAGGAGACACATCATACTACATTAATGAGAACAACATTGACCGATACCCGTTGATGAAGCCTGTTTCAGCCGTTACGTTTGATGAGGTAGACAACGGTGATTATGATTGGCCCATGTTTAGAGCTAACGCGACGCGAACAGGTTACGTTGAAGCGGAGGCGCCAAACAGCAACCAGCTTTGTTGGAAGTTCAAGACTGGAGGTGCGGTTACGTCTTCGCCTGCTGTAGCTGACGGTAAGGTGTATTTCAGTTCAGAAGACGGCTACCTGTACGCCGTAGAGGTTGCTTCGGGCAGAGAAGTATGGCGAGTCCATTTAGGCGCAAACATAGGCTCGCCTTCTGTTGCTTCAGGTAAAGTTTTAGTGACCTTTAATGCAAGCTATATTGTCGCGGTTGACGCGGAGTCTGGAGTGCAAGTTTGGCGGCAGTCGCTTGGAGAGGACGCTGGGTTTGGTTCTCCGCTTGTGGTGGGCTCTCGCATTTTCGTTAACGGTAAACGTAGCGTGCACGTATTTAATGTGGAGGTAGGCGCTAATCTCTATAATGAAGAAGTAAATCGCCTCGCTTTCGGTGGTGGAGTAGCGCCGCTGGCTTATGATGGTAACTTGATTCTGGCTTTGGTTGCCGCGGGTGACAAGCTTGGGTGCAGCGCCTTTGAAGCCGCAAATGGTTATAGCCGCTTCTGGGTTAACCTCGGCCATTCAAGCATTGACCTAATAAAGAGTGGGCCATCATTCGGCGACGGCAAAGTGTTCGCAGTTAACGTTGATCCAGAAGGCTACAGTACAGTGTACGCCATGAATGAATTTGGAATGCCTGCGTGGAATCGACGGTTGGATGGGGTCACTGAAGCTTCGCCAGCTGTTGCCTACGGGCGAGTGTATGTGCCTACTGACAAGCGTGTTTACGCGTTTAACGTCACCGATGGTTTGGTAATGTGGAGTTATACAGTGGATGGCAAGGGTTCTGTTTCTTCGCCGGCAGTGGCAGATGGGAAAGTGTTCTTCGGACTTGATAACGGATGCATCTACGCGCTGGACGCGTATACTGGGGAGTTGGTTTGGGAATATAGGACAGGAGGCGCTGTATGGTCTTCGCCTGCGATTTCAGATGGGCTGCTGTTTGTTGGCTCAAACGATGGATACCTTTACGCGATAGGGCGACAGCCTGGGAATCCGGAAACGGGCACTATATCGCTAAACGTGCAATACTTGTTTGCTTTAGGTGTCTCTGGTGCTTTGGTGGTTGTAGGCGTGCTTTTTTACTTTAAGAAGCATAAGCCTAAGTCGAACGGTGCATGAAGCGGCGTTTCTGGATTATTATTGCAATGCTTGCGGTTTTGGTGGTTGTTGGCGCGTTTTTCCTTAATCATGAACTTGTTGTTAAGCCATATGTATCCGCTTGATGCACTTTACAGGGATGCTAACCTTGCTGTTAGGGGTATGGTTAGTTCAGTTGAGCGGAATTATGTAACTCGCGGTTAAGTTGCCAGTAACTATCATATTTATCGCGTCTTTATTCGGTTAAACATAACGGAAGTGCTGTGGACTAGTGAGGAGTACCTCAATTCCTCAGTAGGCGGATGCATAGTTTTTGGCAGCAACATCATCAGCGTTGGTTACGATTACCCGGATGACCCACAGCTTGCGGTAGGTCAGGAAATTGAATGTAAGGGTTTCTATCTTGGAGTGACTGACACTGCGTATTCTTTTGTTTTGACGGTTGCGTCAAGCATAAACGGTAGTTATCTCTGCCCAGTTGAGTAAAATCGCTATCACGCTTGTGAATGCGGTTTACGGTTCTTCTCGTGGTATACCTAGGTTATTGAAATGCTTATCGAATGAGAGTATAGCATCCGCTTCTGTTGAAAGGGCAACAGCGTATTGAATTGCATCGTCCATATCTAAAGCGTGTAATGTTGCAATTTCTACCGCGTTTAATTCATCTTTTAGCGTTGTATGATATATGATTAATCCTTTGTAAGCAGTTAAGCTTAAAAGGAAAGTTTTAAGTTCATGCAGCTTGTTGAAGTTGCTCATTATCACTATAATTGAGTGTATGGTGAAGTCTGTTATTATGCCAGTCTTTTCGCCTTTATAGAGGGCTGTTAAGAATTTTTTGCAGTCGTCTTTTCGGCTTCTTGATAGTAGGACTTCTAAAAAGATGTTGGTGTCAATTAGATACATTTTTGAGCGCCTTAGATGCCCAGTGTTTCTGGGTTTCATGTTGTAGCGTAACTGAATCTATAGATATCTCTGAGAGAAGGCCTTCTATGGCTTCAACAGGGTCTTTGGTGAATTGTGGTTTTTCTTTTTCTTGAGTTAAGGTCCATTGTGTGAGGGCTTCTTCAGCGGCTTTACTTAATGCTCCTTTTGTGTAGCCGAATTTTTTCATTGCCAATTCTCTGAATTTCTGCTCGAGATTCTTGCTTATTTGAACGCGAAGTGTCATTAATTCGATCACTAAATGCCAAATGGTAATAAGACGATATATTCTTTTTGCTAAATATCATGAGTGAGTCATTGAAGATGTTGAAAGAGTGCAGGTTCTTGTGGTTTCTGTGGATAGTTTTAAATTTGTTTGTTTTGCATGTATAGAGCGTGGGCTATGTGATGCTTTCATCTCTGGTTGGTTTGGATCTTTCGGTTTTGGCGGGTTTGGCTCCGTATGTTTTGATTTTAGGCGGGGTTGTGGCTTTAGCTAAGCTTGTAGGTGTTTTCTCAAAGGGAGCGGCTGGCACGGTTGCGAAGGCTGTTGGCTTTTTTGGGTTCTTTGTGGGCGTATTGCTGTTGGCGACTGGCATGGTTGTGTTTCTCGGGCAGACGGGAAAATTTGAGGTTTGGGGTTTGCTTGTTGTCACAGGTTTAGGCTTGGTGCTTAAGCCTTTAAGTAAAGTGCCCTTCAGTGCCCTGCTGGGTTTAGCTGTAGGCTTAGCGTGCGCGGGGCTCTTGTACTGGTATTTCCCGTTGCCTGAGACTGTGTTGGGGATTTCCTCTATGTGGATTTATTTTGGGGTGTTTCTTGTTCCCGCGTTGATTGTGTTTTTGATTTTTAAGTTCGCGGAGGATTTGGCCAAGTTTTTCGGGATGATTTTAGGTTCCTGGCCCGTGATGGCGGTGCTGGGTCTGCTTTGTTTAGCGCAGGGAATTCTCCTGCTGATGAATCAAAGTCTTCTATTGTTTTTTGGATTATGAAATCCAGCTGCATAGGAACCAAATAATGATTTTTTATTTTGATGCGGATTTCATGTATTATGAGGGGCCCATTGGCAAGTGGGTAAAGGCCATTTTTGGTAGTTTCCATGCCTTGATGACGGAATAAATGTTATGGTTACAATAAAAAAGAGGGGTGGGCGGCTTAAATTTGCAGGTTTATTTCAGGTATGCTGTTTCTCGGTTTTGAGCGGGTTCGCAGAAAGTATGAGCCCACTACAACTGCCACTGTTGTTAATAGAACGAAGGCGGCGACTGTTAATGGTTCTGGTATGGTGTTCATGGTACCGACTTCTATGCCCCATTTTGCCGGGGAGTCACCAGAGTTTGGAGGCCATTCTATGACGCCTGCTGAAGCGTTGCTTGCATCGTAGGCTGCTACTCTAAGGCCAGGCTGATAGCCTGAGCCTGATATGTCGAATCTAGGGTTGGATTTGTTAATGGTTATTTCGATTATCCAGTGTGCGTTGCTGTTTTGCGGGGATGAAGCGAGCGACTCAGCGATTTTTATGTCGCTTCCGTATGTGTAGTTGGTGAATTCAGTCCATCCTGCGCCGTTGCCCACGTATATCTTCAGGCCTTGTAAGCGATGACCAGTATATTCGATTTTTACGTCGTCTGATTTGGGTGCTGTGCCGCCGTCTGCGTTGCAGTCATAGCATATTTGTATGTAATCAGCGGTGTCATTGGTGTTATCGTATAGGACTTCGATTATAAAGTGCTGCAGGATGTCTCCTGGGTAGGTCCACATTTCTTTCCAGAATAGGCCGCTGGGAAGTTTTGGTGGGATCCCACTGCCGTCCCATTCGTTTGGGGTGGTGTATTTTCCGTCAATGGTGGGTGCAGTTTCCGTGTTGTAATTAGTGTTGGAGTAATCCGCATCAGCGGCGCTGGCAATAGATGTGCAGAGGACTAAACCGAATAACAAGAATAAGGTGACGAAACTTGTGGGTAATTTCAAGGCTTTTTAATCTCCTAAAGTTTAAGTGGAGATTATTTATTACGTTAATTCTTTTTTAAATTTTTTATACTATAAAACAGGCGCTGAAAGGTTATGTGGAAAAATAGATTTGTTTTAATGTTGCTGTGTTAGTTTTTGCTTCAGCAGATCTGAAAAGCGGCGCCTTTTTATAATTGAGTGTGGTCCGCATTTTTCAACTTTGTTCTGGCTGGCAACGTGGTGTCCGTTTTGATTTTAAGCGGTTCCCGAGGTATCTGAGCAAGGCCTTGCGGTTCCATTCGTTTTAGTCTCTTTTTGTGTTGGATTACACTCCTGATTTTGTAGCTAGCGATTAACCGGTAGTAGCGGCCTTGGGTGTTCCTGTAGATTCTTTGCCCTTTAGTTTTCAGTTTGGGTTTCTTTCGCAACTGCTTCAGGCCTCACTTCGCTTAGTAGATTATCACGGTGACTCTTAAGCCTTGAGTCATTTTTGGTTTCGGGTTTGCTGCTTCGTGTTTTTCCTTGTGACTTTGATTTTACCCGTAAAAATTAGGCTTTAGAAAAATTTGAAAAAATAAAATGGGGAGGTGAGTTTCCCGTTTTCGCGGGAGCCTCGTTGTTTACCCTGCTATTTTTCCGCGGATGGTAATGACAGCGAAGATGGCTGCGATTGCGGCTACCAGCGAAAGGACAACTGCTACCCAGACAGCCATAGATACACCTTCAGCTGCGGCCTTAGCGGCTTCAGCTGCAGATGTAGCGTCTTCAATTGCACTTGCTGCGCTGTCAGCTGATGCTTTTGCGGCGTTTGCTGCGCTTGCTGCTGATTGGGCAGCGCTTGTGGCATCAGCGACTGCGCTAACTGCGTTGTCGGCGGAAGCTTTTGCGGCGTCGGCAGCAGACTTAGCAGCGTCCGCGGCGCTCTTTGCCGAGCTGGCAGCTGAGGATGCGGAGTTAGCTGCTGATGCTGCGCTGGATGCAGCGCTGCTTATTCCTGCGACTTGGCTGCTGAGTGAGCTTAACTGGCTCTTTACACCGGCAATGTCTAGGCCGTCAACTTTGCCTTCAAGCGCTGTTATCTTAGCGCTTAGGTCGTCAATTTTGGCTTGTACTGAAGCTAAGGTTGGTTTCTCGACTACTGTGAAGAGTCCTGTAGCTTTCTTGGATCCGTAGTATATGGTCCAGTTCCATGAGCCCGTTGGTGCATCGTCAGGTAGCTTTAGTGGGTTCTTATTACTGTCTACTTGGTCTGCGTAGGGTACTGTGGAGTAGGTGACCATGTTGACTAGGGTCCAGTTAAAGCCGCTCCACCAGACTCCTCCATTGGGGTCAAGTATGGTGACGGCTATTGTGGTAACTGTAGGATCTGTTGTGTATATGTTGAAGCTTAAGGTGTCTCCTTGCATGTATTGGGCTGCTCGCAGGTTGATGGTGGTGGTGGGTGCTGCAAGTATTGTGAAGGTGGTCTGGGCTGATGCGCCATACTGGTCGGTTACTTTAACGACGTAGGCGCCTGGAGTAAGATTTGGAACCTCAAAGTTGGCGCTGAAGCCACCGGATAAGCTGGTTGGGCCGAAGCGTGAGTCCATTGCAGTGCTGTTAACAACTGTCGTACCGTAGGTTAGTGTCACGTTTGCCAACGCTGAGAAACTGTTGCCAGTTACTGTAACGGTTGTGCCAGCTACACCACTTGCTACACTTAGGGTTATAGAGGGTGCTGGACCAACCGTTAAGGTTGTGCTTCTGCTCTCTGTTACATCCCAGACTACGTTCACCACATATGTTCCTGCGGCTAATAACGTTGGGAGTGGGTAGGTTTCTGAGAAGGTACCAGTTGAGCCGGACGTCCCTGATTCTACAGTTGTACCGTTTATCCTTATTTCGTAGTCTTTGCTTGCTGGAATTCTACCAGAGATATAGACGGTTACTCCTGGAGGAGCAGAAGGCGGCATTACATTGATGTAATAGTCTACGATAATGTAGGTTGTGGCGGTAACGTTGTTAGCGTCAACGGCGAATAGAGCCAAGGTGCCATATTCAGACACGGGTATTGATGGGATGATTACTGATGTGGAAAATGCGCCGACACCGTCTGTTGTAACAGTACCAGTGTTAAGTGTAACGTTGCCTGAAGTTCGGTTCAATAGGATGTTGACGCTTTTGTTTGCGCTGAAGCCTGAACCGCCAACAGCAAGCGAGTCGCCTGGCAAAACCTTGGTAACGAAGAATGGCGGGATGTAAAGCGGAGTCATTGAGGCGGTTACTGTGAATTGAGTACCGTTAGCGTAGCCTAAGTTATCTTGAGCTATAATGTAGTGAGCGCCGTTAACTGCTGCAGGAATAGTTACTAAACATTCGAAGTACCCAGCGGAGCTAGCAGTTGTTGTGTTCAATACTGTCCCAGCAACTGATTCCCAGTAAACTTTAACTTGACCGAAGGGGTTAGCGCCAGTGCCGTTTACCAAAACTTTTGTGCCAACAGCACCGCTTGTCAGCGTAGCAGTTTTGTCGGCTTTGTAAAGGCCCAGGTCGATAATAGCTGCACTTGCTAGTGGCACTGCAGCGATTATCATTGATAGTGTGAGTAGCGCGGTTATAAGCAGGGATAGTGTTTTCTTGTTTGTTTGCATTTTCGTATTTCTCCTATTTTCACTTTTTGTGTGTAATGCTATCTGCAGACATCATATTTATACTTAGTGTAAACAAAAATTAACCCGAACTAGAAACTGTGCACATTTCCAATACCCATATATACACGCGGATATTATGCGCAACCGTCAGTTTACAGCTTAAAAGTCAATATAACCATGCCCTTAAGACACTCAGCATTCTGAACAGCACAGCCCAGCCCTTTCACAACGCCCTCTAAAAATTTGCATAAAAGCTCCGTGGACTCCACAGACAAAGCCGTAGAAACACATCTCAAACGCACTGCTTCGCCATCTCGCACAGCATCAACCTCGTTCAAATCCCAACGAGTAGCCTCAAGAAAACACCGTAAAGCCTCAACAGGATCATTGAAACGCTCCTTCAGATAGCGACCGTGAAGCACACCGCCCTCAAACCACTTCGCAAGTAACCCATCATGCCCAGTTTTGTAAGCGTTTTCCATCATGTAATCCAGCGCCTCCTGAGGCACAAAAGCGCCGCCCAAAACCTTCTGAGCCTGCAAAACCTCCAGCGCCTCAGCGGCCTTTTCAGGAGTCAAACCCACGTTACTCGCTTTAACAGCTAATCGCACAGCCTCCTCAACAAACTTGGCGACAGTCTCGCCCCTACCGCGTGAAACCTCCAAGACGTCACCTATTAAATCCTCAGGAACATAAACCAGCCGTTTACCTTTACCTTCAGGCATTGCTCTTCTTCCTCACAGCCTCTAAACGAATATTGCCTTTAAACACTTCCCTCTCTGCAACTTCATAGCCAAACCCAGATAAAAGCCCCTCAAAGAAGGAAGCCAACAGAAAAGTGTAAGCCTCACTGAAACGCGGACTAAAAATACTTACAGAAGCCTTATCGCCGCCGCCTTCAAGCGAAAAGCGCGAAGCATTCCACATGAAAGTGCCTAAATCCCGCCGCAAAGCCTCAAGCGGATCCTTCACGCCGCTGGTAACATAGCGCTTGGCAAGCCAAACCCCAGCCTCAAACCAGCTTTTAAGGGCTTTACCCTTCGCCTTCTCATACGCCAAATCACTCATATCATAGCAGAGACTCTCCAAAGCCAAAACAAAACCAGCACGCTTCGCGGTTTCCAGCACACCGCGCTCATCCAAAACACGCCGCAAATCCAAACCCAACGCGTCAGCCTTCAACGCCAAGTCGAAAAGGTCATTCACCAAAGCGTAGAGGCTGTAACCGCGCTCGTCGGCAACCTTGCTAAGGCTGTCAAGCAAATCCTCACGCGCCACAAAAGTTTTACGCTTCACCTTGGCATCGGACGAACCAACCAACAAACCCACCAACACTACTATGAATACACCCAATAAGGCTTAAAGGTTTTCCCAAAAACATCCAAACCCAACAAGCAAACAACCTAACACTCTAAGGCGTCCGCATAAACTCCACAAACTCCTCAAGACTACGCGGCTGCAACGTATAATTCGACCGCCGTTCCTCGCCAATCGTCGAGAACGGCCGAACACCATAATCATGGCCAGGATAAACCCCAACATCATCCCCGAGCCGCAGCAGCTTACCAAAAAGGCTCATGTACATGCTTCGGGCGTTGCCGCCAGGCAAATCAGTCCTGCCGCACTCGCCTACAAACAATGTGTCACCCGTCAACAGCTTCTTTCCATCAACCAACAGGCAAATGCTATCAGGAGTATGCCCAGGCGTATGGATAACCTTCACGGGAATCTTGCCCACACACAGGTCATCGCCATCATCAACCAGCAGATCCGCAGATACACGTGAAAGCTTATGCGCAACAATCTTCGCACCAGGAAACACCGAACACAACTCCGCATTCCCCGCGGTATGATCAGAATGCCCATGCGTGTTAAAGATATACTTCAGCGCCAAATTCGCCTTCCTCAAGAAGCGGATTAACTCGCCAGCGCTATAACTCGGATCAACCACAGCCGCCTCACCCGCTACTTCATCCGCTATTACATACGAAAAATTGTCTCCGTGCTGCTGAACCTGCTTAAAAAGCACAAAGCGTCACCGACCAAATATCCCCGCGCCACAACTTAAAAACATATCTAACCAAAAAGCCATACAACCAAACAAAAGACGCTACGCCCACGGCGCTAAGGAGAACCGAACGCGTAAACCACATGATCATAAGAACCCACAAAAACGACGCCGCCGGCAACAGCAGGAGAAGAAACCACCATGTCACCCGTCAAGTAACACCACACGACGCTACCATCAGAAGCGTTCAAGGCGTAAACTTGGCCATCATGAGAACCGAAGAAAACTTTCCCGCCGGCAACAGCAGGAGAAGAAACCACTGCGCCTCCAGCAGCAAAAGACCAGACAAGCTTGCCTGAAGCGGCATCCAACGCATAAAGTTTCCCATCATAAGAACCCACAAAAACGACGCCGCCGGCAACAGCAGGCGACGAAGCAACCTGACCAGCCGTCTGGAAACTCCAAACAACCACACCAGATTCAGCCTCCAGCGCATAAACTTTACCATCACAAGAACCCACAAAAACCCTACCACCCGAAACAGCAGGAGAAGAAATCACTGCGTCTCCAGTCCGGTATCTCCACAATAAAGCGCCTGTGCGGGCATCCAAAGCGTAGATATGGCGGTCATTTGAGCCTACATAGATGGCGCCGCCGGCAACAGCAGGCGAGGAAAAGTGAATCTGCCCGCCCGTTAAATAGCGCCATACAAGAGCGCCAGTAAAAGCATCCAAAGCATAAACGTAATGATCTTCAGAGCCTATGTAAACGATGCCATCGACGACAGCGGGCGAGGAGACTACAGCAAAGCCTGTGGTGTAATTCCAGATTAAGGCGCCGTTGGAAGCGTTCAAAGCGTAAACGTTGCCATCATAGGAGCCTACGTAGACAATGCCTTCTGCAACCGCAGGCGATGACAGAAGCACTTTATTGCCGGTTGTAAAGCGCCATACAACCGAACTAGTGAATTCATCAAGAGGCATAGTGCCGGTTGACGCATTCAAAGCATAAATGTTGCCATCCCAGCAGCCCACATAAACCAATCCGCCCGCAACAACTGGGGAGGAATCCACAACACCGCCAGTGTTATAGCGCCACACAAGACTGCCAGTTGCGGCGTCCAAAGCATAGAGGCAACCGTCCCATGCACCCACATAAACCATGCCTCCGGCAACGGCTGGCAAAGAAATCACCATGTCACGCGTTAAATAACTCCATACGAGAGCGCCACTAGAAGCATCCAAAGCATAGACACGGCAGTCATTCGAGCCCACAAAAACCAAATTGCCAGTTACGGCAGGAGAGGAAGACACCATTCCGCCAGTCTGATAGCTCCAAACAACCACACCAGATTCAGCCTCCAGCGCATAAACTTTACCATCACAAGAACCCACAAAAACCCTGCCACCAACCACCGCAGGAGAAGAAAACACAGGCCCACCAGTTGTGTAGCTCCAGATGGCGTCGCCGGTGAAGGCGTTTAGTGCGTAAAGTTTGCAGTCGTTGGAGCCTATGTAAACGATGCCGCCTGCAACAGCAGGTGTGGAAACCACCATGTCTCCAGTCTTGAAGCGCCATACGAGAGCGCCAGTAGAAGCGTTCAAAGCATAAACGTAATGATCTTCAGAGCCGACATAGACTAGTCCGTTAGCGATGACGGGCGAAGACAACATGATTTGGCCGCTTGTGGTGTAAACCCACAGTACGGCGCCGGTTGAAGCGTTAAAGGCGTAGACATTCCAGTCTTCCGAAGCCGCGTAGACGACGCCAGCTGCGTAGGCGATGGCGGAATCCACGAAGTACCCCGTCTTGTAACTCCAAATGTAGGCGCCGGTTGTGGCATTCAACGCGTAAACATGGAAGTCCTCCGAGCCAACGAAGACCATGCCCTCAGCGACGGCGGCAGGAGAAAGCACGTTGGCTCCAGTTGTGTACGTCCAGATTACAGCGCCTGTCGTTGCGTTCAAAGCGTAAACTTTGTCGTCTAACGAGCCGAAGTAAACTACGCCATCGGAAACAACAGGAGAATCCACCGGGCCGCCAGTGTGGAAACGCCACAGGGTCTGATTGGTATTCGGCGCGTCGGAAGCAGAAAAGCCTGTGTGCGCTGAATCATGGTGGAACATGGGCCAAGCATTTGCGTTCGATTGCCATTTGTTAAAGGCGCTGTCCAAGATTATGGCCGCTGAAATGAGCAAAATTAAAACCAACGCTACCAAAGCAAAGCCGATAATCGCTTTTCTTTTAATCTTTTAAACCCTCCTTTCTTGGGCAACATGACAAGTTTACTGGAGAGCCAAAGTTGAAAGTGGCGAACCAAATGCAGGTGCTTGTTAAATAATTTAGGAATTCAATAAAAGAGTTGCTTCTCAAAGCTACTGCTCAGCAGCTAAGCGCATATTCTGACAACAAAAGAACCCAGGCTTTTAGAAGCTTCACGTGATCGGTTCACCGCAAACAGGGCACTTGGGATTACTGCGTTCCGTGCGCATGATTTCTGCCATACAGTAGAAGCACACGGATGTCCCGCATTTTGGGCACGTAAAGTTGGCGCCTTCAGTGCTTTTACCACACACCTTGCAGGGCTTGACTAAACAAACACTCGGCATTTCAAACTCACAATAATAAATGCGCAGCGTGAGAATAAAAAACCAGCGGAAAAAAGGGGGTTATTGTTCTTTCAGCTTCCTGTTCAGTTAACTAAGTGCAAACTCGTGCGTTTTGTACGCCGCAAGTGCAACATGAACGCAGAGAAGAAAACAATTATAGCTGCCAAGCTTCCTATGGGATACTCGGGCACCACAAAGAAATAGTCGTGTCCTTCCCCGCCAAGCAAGTAATGGCTCAGTATGACATCTGCGGGTAGCGCTTCGCTGTATATTGCAACCTCATCAATGTAACCATGAAAGCCCCGCTCGAAACCAGTCCAAGAATCATGACCACCAATTTGCAATTTACTATCCGAGTGAGATACACTAGAAGCAGCCATAAAAGCTCGTTTAGTGCCATTCACATAAATAACCATCTGGCTCCCATTATAGGTGGCTACAACATGATGCCAAGTATTAAGAGACAATGGTGACGCAGAAAGCACCTGCCAACCAGATGAACCGGCCATTACAAACTGCAAGAGCCCATTATAAAGACGCAATTCATAGCCCGCATCTGGACCGTATTGATGCTTTGCAACTATATCAGCTAAGCCGCTAGTCTCGTTTATAAATATCCAAGCTTCTATTGTGAAATGGGCAGGTTTGAGTTCTGTTGCGTCAGTAACATTAACGACATCGTCGCCGTTAAAAGCGAGCGCATTGCTGATTTTTCCAGTAGCAAGTGCTGCTCCATAGATGGTTCCGTCGTTACCGCCAGTTAAATCAGGCAAGACGTTTCCGCCTGTTTCGTCGCAGCTCCAGTATGCAACCAGCGTTAACGGGTAGCCCATAACTGGCATAATTATTAAAGCTGAAAGGCACAATAAACAGAAAGCTATTATAGGGCACCTCATCGACATTGCCTTCTCGCCTTTCCATTTGATTCCAAAAATTAAATTTATTCAAATTTATAAATCCATATGTAAAAGTCTTCCATATTTCCTATAGTATAGAAACATATCGTTCTAATCGGACACAAACGGACAAAATTGTAAAGCTCAGCTTTGGCGGGTTCAGTGTAGGTGCGGGGGGTGGGATTTGAACCCACGAACCCCTATGGGATAGGAGCCTCAGTCCTACGCCTTTGGCCATGCTTGGCAACCCCCGCGCTTTTGTGAATTACGAGGTTTCATGAGCTATGGTGTTTTTATGTGGCAATAATAGCGTAGTGAATATTAAAAGGCTTACTTTGCTGTTTAAAAATTTAGGCTTGCTTATTACAGGTATTACTTGTTAATGTGAGGGTCTATTATTCTTAGCTTATCTGAAAGCAGGAAAAAGCCAAATTCTGCCCTGAAATTTGGAAGAAATCGCACTCGCTTATTTTTTGATGTAAAAGCTTGGTCTTCGATTTTTATATTTTTCTTTTTACAGTAATCCTTGAAGTCGAGTATACTTAAGAAATGTAGATTTGGCGTATTGTGCCATTCATATGGAAGCGCATGAGTCACAGGAACTTTTCCTCTGAAAAATATTGAAAATCTAGCCGAATAATGAGCAAAATTTGGGAAGCCGACGATAACTCTCTTGCCTACACGGAGGGCTTCTTTCAAAACGAAACTTGGGTTTTTTACTTGTTGTAGAGTCTGGTTTAATATGACGTAATAGAAAGATTTGTCTGCGTATTCAGATAAGCCTATGTCGATGTCCTGTTGAAAAACGTTTAGACCTTGTGCCACGCATTTGCGTACAGCATTTTCGTTTATTTCTATACCATGCCCATGAACATTTTTGATTTTTATAAGCATCGCTAGAAGGGCACCGTCTCCGCAACCAAGATCCAACACTGAACTACCAGTGCTTATCCAGTTTAAGATAATTTGATAATCAAGTCTGATAGATTTCGGCAGCCAGATCACATCCCATTACCCTTGTTCATTTGAAACTTTGTTCAGGAAATGCTTGATAAGATGCGCCTCTTCCTCGATTTCTAATAGAAAAGCATCGTGCCCATAAGTGGAGTTAATTTCACAGTACGCAGCCTCGACGCCAGCGAGTTTGCAAGCTTTAACTATTTCCAGTGATTGATAAGGCGGATAGAGCCAATCAGACTTGAATGCAATTACCAGAACTCTTGCTTTCAGACCCCTGAAAATGTCTTTCAAGCATTTACCATTTAGCAGGTCAAAGTAGTCCATGGCTTTGGTTATGTATAAATATGAGTTAGCATCAAATCGCTTGACGAAGTTGTCGCCACGATAGCGCAGGTATCCTTCAACTTCGAAGTCTGCACTAAACTTATATGGTTCTTTATCTGCTCGCAAGCGTCTACCGAATTTCTTTTCCATTGAAACGTCGCTCATATATGTGATATGACCTATCATCCGTGCAACTGCTAAACCTTTAACTGGCTTTGGCCCACCATAATAGTCACCCATACGCCAGTTTGGATCAGCCATTATTGCTTGCCGACCGACCTCGTTGAACGCGATTTGTTGTGGTGTATGCTTCAACGTAGTAGCTATCGGAATGGCCGCGAGTATCCTTTCTGGATATGAAACCATCCACTGGAGCACTTGCATGCCGCCCATTGAGCCGCCTACAACAGCTAAAAGTTTCTTTATGCCTAAATAATCAATCAGATGACGTTGCGCGTTTACCATGTCGCCAATTGTTATTATTGGAAAGGCGATGCCGTAGGGTTTACTTGTTTGGGGATTAATTGAAGAAGGACCTGTGGAGCCTTTACAGCTGCCGAGGACATTAGAACATATAACGAAATATTTATCGGTGTCTATACCTTTACCCGGCCCGATTAAGTTGTCCCACCATCCAACTGTACCGTCACTTTTGCTTATGCCTGCAGCATGTGCATCACCGGAAAGGGCATGAAGAACTAGGATGGCGTTTGATTTTTTCTTGTTAAGCGTACCATATGTTTCATACGCCAGCGTGATAGGACCTATCTTTTCTCCTGATTCTATGGTAAACTCTGTGGGTGGATGAGCAAATGTGAAGTATTTTGTTTCTGTCTTTTCCAACAGTTCGGTTGTAGCGAGTCTGGTCATCCTCCTTAAAATGTTGCGGCATTACGTTGTTAAATGCTGAATTTTAAGGCTTAGCTGCCTGCTTTAATGCTTGGTCAAGATCTGCGATTATGTCCTCTGGATCCTCTAATCCAATTGATAATCGAATATAATCCTCGGTTACTCCTGTGGATAGTTGTTCTTCTTTAGTTAATTGCTGATGTGTTGTTGAAGCTGGATGCACAATTAGGCTTTTTGCATCTCCAATATTCACCAGATGCGATAGCAGCTTAACTGATTCTATAAGTCTGCGACCAGCCTCTTTGCCTCCCCTAATGCCGAAGCCGACTAGACCGCCATAGTAGCCTTTTAGGTATTTAGATGCAATCTTGTAATTAGGATTGTCGGGTAGTCCAGGATAGAGAACCCAGTTTACAAGCGGATGCTGTCTCAAAAACTGAGCTACCTTTAAGGCATTTTCAGAGTGACGGCGTTGCCTAAGTGGCAATGTTTCTAGGCCTTGAAGAAATAGCCAAGCGTTAAATGGGCTTAAAGCGGGGCCTATATCGCGCAGTAGTTGAGTGCGAACCTTGAATATGAAAGCGACATTGCCTAATCCTGGAAAGTTTCCAAATGTATCCCAGTATTTGATTCCGTGGTAGCTTGGGTCTGGTTCAGTGAATTCGGGAAACTTGCCGTTGTCCCATTTGAATTTGCCACTGTCAACGATTATGCCGCCTATACTGGTTCCGTGTCCGCCTATGTATTTTGTAGCTGACGCGACAACTATGTCTGCTCCATAATCTATTGGGCGAACTAGGCCTATGCCTACTGTATTGTCGATGACCAGTGGAATTCCTGCTCCATGAGCTATTTCCGCGAGGGCAGCAAAGTCGGGCACATCAAGTTTGGGGTTACCAATTGTTTCAGCGTAAAGCGCCCTGGTTCTTGGTGTTATGGCTTTTTTGAATTCTTCAGGTTTCTGTGAATCGACAAACTTGACCTTTCTGCCGAGTTTTGGGAAGGTGTGGCGGAAAAGCTGGTAGGTGCCGCCGTAAAGATTATTAGCTGAGACAATCTCATCGCCTACCTGTGTTATCGCGAGCAACGCTAATGTTTCTGCCGCTTGCCCTGAAGCTACAGCTAATGCTGCTGTTCCCCCTTCAATAGCTGCAATTCTTTTTTCGAAAACGTCATTTGTTGGGTTTACTATTCTTGTGTAAATGTTGCCAAGCTCTTTTAGAGCGAAAAGATTCGCTGCATGCTCTGTGTTTTTAAAGACATAAGAAGTCGTTTGGTATATTGGAACCGCCCGTGATCCTGTAGTAGGATCTGGGAATTCTTGGCCTGCGTGAACGGCTATTGTATCTAATCTTTTTTTGGTTGTCAATTTCATACGCTCCTTTTTTTGATTTATGTGTCGACATAGCATTGCATAACGCCGTTATATGCTTTTTTGAATAGAATATTCCAAAAAGAATATTATAGAGATAGAGACATTACTAAACATGCTTCCAGAACTAGATGAAATAGGTAAACGACGAAGAAGACTCGGCCTAAAGCAAGCGGAATTGGCAAGAATAGCAGGCGTTAGCCAATCTTTTATCGCTAAACTGGAATCAGGAAAAATCGACCCTGCCTACACTAAAGTGAGAGCAATTTTTGATGTCCTCGAGCGCCTAGAAGCTAAAATCAAAATCCAAGAGGAAAAGGTTGTGCCTAATCAGGTTATTGGCGTGCAAAAAGATGAACTGATCTCCAAGGTTGTCAAACTAATGAGAGAATATGGATACTCGCAGATCCCTGTATTCGATGGAAAACAGGCAGTTGGAAGCATATCTGAAAAAACAATTTTGCGTCAAATCATATCCGGGAAAGATTTAGCTCAAATTTCCAAGTTACCAGCTGAAGCCATCATGGAAGAACCATTTCCACAAATCAGCGAAGAAGCACCATTATCGTTAATTTCAAGTCTCCTTCAAACTTACTCTGCAGTCTTAGTCTTTAAAAAAGGCGAAATCATTGGAATTATCACCAAGGCAGACTTGCTAAGAATACTGTAAATGCGGCAGCGCCTTTAAAGATGCTTTTGAGCAACTGATTTATAAATATAAGTGTGTTATATTGTACTGATGGACATGGCAGCTCGATGTGAAACAATCAGCAAATACGTAATGCCTATATTTAGGTCACTTGTTGCAAAAGAGCTCGTAACCACTTATAAGCTTACTCAGGTTGAGGCGGCTCAAAAACTCGGCACAACCCAAGCGGCAATAAGCCAGTATATCAATTCTAAAAGGGCATTCAAAACCAGCGGACAATTCGTGGACATTTTACCCAAAATTAAGGCGATAGCTGAAGAAACCGCTAAGCGTCTCGCAAATAACGAAATTTGTGCAGACGAAATTTCAGTAGAATTCTGCAAACTCTGCATGTCTTTGAGTTAAGCAGAATCAAAACAAATTGCGGACGATTCCGTTATACAAGTCTGCTTTTTCACTGTAACTTGACCGAAAAATTGCAGAAGTAGTAAAGGTTTTTATATTTCCCCGTTACATTATAACGCCGTTATAACGCATGGATGTAAACAACATGACCAGAATATACAACAACGTCCTCGAAACAATAGGACAAACACCATTAGTACGCCTAAACCGCCTAACAGCAGGCCTAAAAGCCACAGTTGTGGCAAAGTTAGAATCGCGAAATCCAGGCGGCAGCGTCAAAGACCGCATCTGCCTAAGCATGATAAACGAAGCCGAAAAGCAAGGACTAATCAAACCAGGAACATCCGTCATAATTGAGCCGACAAGCGGCAACACGGGCATTGGCTTAGCCATGGTCGCCGCTGTAAAAGGTTACCGCCTCATCCTCACGATGCCAGAAACTATGAGCATCGAACGCCGCAACTTGCTAAAAGCCTACGGCGCCGAACTCGTCCTTACGCCAGGTGCTGAGGGCATGAAAGGCGCTGTCAGAAAAGCTGAAGAACTCGCCGCAAACACGCCAAACAGCTTTGTCCCCCAACAATTCAAGAACTCGGCTAATCCGAAAATTCATAGAGAAACCACAGGCCCAGAAATATGGAACGCCACAGAAGGGCAAGTCGATATACTCGTCGCAGGTGTAGGAACAGGCGGCACTATCACAGGCGTAGCCGAATACATCAAACCGCTCAAACCTCAGTTCAAAGCCATAGCCGTAGAACCAGCTAACTCGCCAGTTCTAAGCGGCGGAAAACCAGGACCACATAAAATCCAAGGAATCGGCGCGGGCTTCATCCCAGATGTATTGAAACTCAACTTAGTAGATGAAGTCATCCAAGTAAAAGACGAAGACGCAATGCAAACCGCACGGCTCCTCGCCTTAAAAGAAGGTTTGCTGGTGGGAATATCCGCGGGCGCAGCAACATACGCCGCGCTACAAGTTGCCAAAAGAGCAGAAAACAAAGGCAAACTACTAGTTGTTATTCTACCTGACACAGGAGAGCGTTACCTCAGCACTCCGCTGTTTCAGGAAACCACAGTAATCTCCAATTTTGAATACATAGACCATCTGTGATGATTATTCCTTATATTCCGCTCTGCTCAATTATGAAAGAGGAGAGCCCAATGAAACCCAAGGCAAATCAACCACAAAGAGAAACAAAAATGAACCCCCAAAGTCAAGATAGAGAGACGTACTGTTGGATACCTGAGAGAATGCTGGAAGCCCTAGTGAAGGGCGAAGTAAGCTTAGAGAATAACTGGCCTGAAAAGGGTTTGCCGCTCCTCGTCGACGAGATGATTAAGAACTACGAGAAGTTCGGCGGTATGGACCATCTTGAAGGGAAAGATTTGCCCTCCAAAAAAGTCGTCATAGAAGTCCTTGAAGACATGTTTAAAGTGCTTTTTCCAGGATACTTCGGTAAAGAAGAAGTCACTAAAGCCAACATCCGCTACTTTTTGGGCAATACGTTAATGTCAATTTACACCAGGCTTACGAATGAAGTGACGAAAAGCCTCAAGTACATTTGCCGAAAAATCACCGAGTGCCCCCATGATGTCTGCCAAAGAAGAGCCCAAGTGGTTGTCAAAGAGCTTTTAGAGAAGCTTCCTGAAATAAGAGCAGTGCTTAGCGGAGACATCAAAGCCGCCTACAACGGCGACCCAGCCGCGGTAAGCACAGAAGAAGTCATACTCAGCTATCCATGCGTTTTGGCGATAACCACTTACCGTATAGCACATGAACTCTACATACGCGGCGTCCCGCTGATTCCCAGAATAATGAGCGAGCACGTGCATTCACTGACGGGCATAGATATTCATCCAGGCGCGAAAATCGGCAAAAACTTCTTCATTGACCACGGCACAGGCGTGGTTATAGGCGAAACAACGGAAATCGGAGACAACGTGAAGCTGTATCAGGGAGTAACCTTGGGCGCCTTAAGCTTTCCGAAAGACGAGAAGGGAAACATAATCAGAGGCAGAAAGAGGCACCCCACAGTCGGAAATAACGTGGTGATTTATTCAGGCGCCACGCTTCTCGGCCCTGACGCAGTAATAGGCGACAACGTGGTAATAGGCGGAAACGTTTGGATTACCTCGCCAGTTGCTCCAGACACAAAAATAACGTTGGCGCCACCAGAACTCAAATTCCAAAAGAAGAAAAAACAGGAAGTAAGCTAAACTATTTGCCATCTCAACAAAAACACAGTAAAGAACGTGCAGTAACATAGAGAATTGCTGGATAGATTTTATTTATAGTTTATTTAGGCTCATCAGCCTTTGCTGCCGTGGGTTGCCGCGGAAGCCTATTTTTGGCACTTCCAAGCAAGGATAAGAATCTGGCAAAAGCATGTCTAGTTCTTTCAACCAGCATGAATCTTTGGATGAAACCTATTGATAGTATGTATAGTAGAATCCAGATAACCGAGTACATTTCGCCGTAGGTATTATGGAAAACCATGCCAGCCTCGCGTCCTTGATCAAGCATGATGAGAAGGATGGAGATCACTCGGAGAACGTTCACGAAGAAAGTGCCGAATAAGCCTACGATGAAGTAGGCTAATTTGCGGAAGCCGGAAAGCTCGGCTTTTTTGAAGAAAACAAGGATTATCACAATGTAAAGCAGCAGGCTTTGAACGCCCGCGCATGCCCAAGCGATTATAACACTTGCAGATTGGCCGCCCATGCTAATTGCCAGCGAGGGCAGATAAGACTCGAAAGCGTAAACAGGAAAAGTTAACCTCACAGCATAGCCGAGCAAGTCAAGAAGCGCGGCGGCTACAGCGGCTGTTGGAAGCGCGAACGCTTGAAGAGGACGGAAAACGCCGAATGGGTAAATGGTGTCAAACATGTAGGCAACGGCTATCCCGCCGAGTAACGTGAAGGAAATTGAGAAGTATTTGAGACCACGCATTTTGTAGGCAAGCACTGCAGCGCTGACAAAAAATATTGTGAACACCACGTACTCGCAGGATATGGGCCACTGCAGGTATAGGAAGTCCCAAGGCTGATTTTCTGGGGTGACACTGCGGATGCCAATGTCACGGCCAAACTGGAGCAGAGACAAGTCCAAGCCGAGGAAGTTTATGGCTAAGATGTAAAGCGTTGGGATTAACGCGCAGATAAGCGAAGCAAGCATTAAGGAGCGGCTTTTCGGCGTTTCGTCGGTTATGCTTTTCCAGTCGAGGGCAGACTCGATCAAGAATAGCCAGAGGAAAACAAGCAGAAACATTCGGCCTTTCCAGGTTAATTCGAAAAGGAAGTTTTGATTGAAAAACACGTTAGACCAGCCTTCAAAGGCGTTGGTTTCAGTGTTGTAGACGTAGTTGTAGCCCTCGAGATTACAGTAATCCAATAAGAGTGTCAGCAATACTGGGATGGCAATGCAAATAAGCAGTGTTAAGTGAAACCAATATTTCTTCAATGCATCCACATCTTTCGCAGCGGATTAGGCCTTAGCTAATTTAATTCGTTGGATTCAGCAATAAAATTTGCTGTTCAATTGAAAACTGCCATCGAATCAGCGTGCCAAACAGAGGTTTTAAATAGACTTGTATTTAACTACGGAACCAAGGGCAGCGGGAAAGCGTGGTTTTAATGCCCGAAAAGCATAGGCTAAGTGAAGTCTCTGCGAGTTTGCTTCGAGCAGGGGAGAAAAATAAAATAAGAAATAGAGAAAAGGTCAGCATAGGCTTGAAGCTGACAGTTGCAGCTTTCCTAGTACTTTCAGTTTTGCTGATTCCCTGCGCAGCAGCAAGCGCTGATACTTTCTTCCCCGAGCTTTATCCGCATACAATCATCGAAGAAACCGTTGCTTCTGAAGCCTTAACCTCACCCTCAAACGTCTTTTTCATAGACTTCACCGAGTACGTTGCGAAACCGCTTGTGAGAAACATGACAGTGGAACTCAGCGAGCCCGTGGCATATTTTAGTTGCGCGCTGAATGTTTTAAACGAGAAACCTTTCTATGTGGATATACCTAACGCTGATAATGTTTCTAGATACTATACTATTAGGTTTTTGAGTGAAACAACCAGTAAAATTGCTAATGTTACGATGCTTTTCGCCCTCGAAAAAAGCGAGATACATGACAACGCGGAAGAAGCCGCCTTTACGCTTTACCGTTATGATAGAAGGAGAATTTACGAGTGTCCCCTAGAGAAGATTGCAGAAGATGATAACTTCTTATACTTTAAAACAACAACAGAAGGATACTCATTCATAGCGTTCACTCGAGCTACGGCTGCGGCTAAGTCTTGGTGGCCTGTCGCCGCGGCAATTGCGATTGCAACACTTATCACGCTAACAGCCATAATTGCTTACAAACAATTCCACACAAATAGCTGAGAAATGGTGAAGAAATAGAAATGGAAGCAGGCGGGATGGCGGAAGCAGACGCGAAGCAGGCAAAAGCGAATTTAGCAGTGCCACTGGCTGTTTTGATGCTTCTGGCGCTCGCCTGGATCATTTACGTTTACGCGAATGAACCATGGTTAGAAACGCTGGAGCAGGTTGCAGATTGGATAGCCAAGCCCGCAATCAAGTTTAGTCCACTTCAGGTTAATGGAATACCTCAGGCGGTTTTGGCTACCGTGGAAATTTTAGTTCTCGGCATAATCTCAGCGCATGCATTATTGACCAACGAGAAAGATGTGGTTATTAAGCTCTTAAGCACGCTTGGGCTGGGAGTTGGATTAACAGGGTTAATAACAATCATCCTAGGAATCCTCGGGGCATTATATCAGATTCCGCTAAACACGGCCATTTTGCTGCTATGCGCCGGCTTTCTACCTGCAGTTTTCCGCGGGCGGAAGGCGCAGATTAAACCTTCAGTAAGCGAACTCAGGAAATTGTGGTTAGCTATAGTAAAACCGTGTAAGCTAAGTAACCTTAAGTTCTGGCTGTTGCCATGCACAGCTATCGTCGTAATATTTGTTTTATGCTTTTACCATGCGCTGTTAAGTGTTGTTATGCATTGGGATGCAACTGTTTACCATGCAGCGATGGCTGTAATCATGTATGATAACCATGGTATTCCTGTAATAGCTGGGCCGTCTATTGGCATACAGATGAGCGCAAACTTTCCGCCGCTGTTCTCCGCGTTAGGCGCCTTCTATTACGTCCAGATGGGGTTAATTGAAGATTTTTACCTTAGAGCTATTTCGCCCGTGATGGGCGTTTTAACAGTTTTAGCAACCTATAAGATTGGTGAAACCCTTGCTGGAAAACGGTATGGGCTAATTTCAGCCTTGCTTCTCGCTATGTCACCATTGTTTTTCAGGTATTCAATATACGCCACAAGCTATTCCACGTTAACTTTCTTCTGCACTGCAGCAGTTATGTTCCTGTTTCTCGCCATAAAGAAAGGGTTAAACAGATGCTGGATCATGTGCGGCGTTTTCTATGGGTTTGCATTGTTAACTTCGTATTTGGCCATGTATCTTGCACCGTTTTTCCTCATCGCCTTGATTGCGGTATTCATCAAGAATAAGCGCTGCGTCAAAGTGAGTGCAAAGATTTTCTTGCTGCTGGTTTTGCCCGCTTTGCTCGTTGGCGGCGTCTGGTACATCCGAAATTTCGTTCTGCTTGGAAACCCAGTTTATCCAAATGCCTACACAGTATTTGGCGGCATAAACATTGACCCGTTAATTATGGAAACAACTGTTAACGGCATAAAATGGTCCGCTACGCGTAGCCTGTTTGGCGGCGAAGTAGCGTTACTGGAGAAAATCGGCATATTACTCACTTTTAGAATTCATTTTCCAGCAATCTCCCTGCTGACGATTCTAGGAATCGCGCTGGTTCCAGCTCAGAACAGAAAGTTTTGGCTGTTGGCTACATGGCCTTTAATTCTGGTTGCGTTTATACTCAGCGGGTTAACATGGGGATTTCCGAGGCACATTGTAATAGCAATGCCTGGCTTTGCACTCTTAAGCGCCTTGCCCATTGCGAAAGCGCTGGAGCACTGCGAGAAGCATGATAGAAACGTGGAAATGCAGATTAAAGATTCACCGGGTAAGCCTAGAAGCAGGTTGAGGCTTCCTCGCAAAAGTGATTTACTCAGAATTTCCATCGCGGTGATGCTCATTATCGCTTTCATATTTCCCAGCTTAACATTTTGTATGGGCGGCAAAATATTCATGGAGAACTTGAATGACCAGCCGCCTTACAACTTCTTATGGTTCTTAGAAAACCCAAATGCGGAAAAGTGGGCGGCGCTGAGCCTTTCATATCCTGAAGCAGCGGCATGGAAATGGTTAAACGAGCACTTGAAGGAAGGCGAAAAGGTCGCCACAATAGAAAACCGAATCTATTACGTGAAAAACTGTAGTAACGACTACTTTTTCTACTTGGACGGGTGGGAAGCTCGGCAACTCTACAACATGACAGATATGACGGCTATACTGCGGTATCTGCAAAGCGAGAACGTGCAGTATATTTTGGATGTGGATTGGGCGCGTGAACATGGACACTTTGACGTGTTGCCTTTGACGCGGTTTTTGGGAACACCGTTTTTCCCCCGAATACCATACGGCGGAAGCCAAAAACTCTACAAAGTTGGGCCGCTCGTGAATTCTCCGATAACAGATGACTCGACGCTGCCCACAGCCATTAACGGAAAAGGCTGGACTGCGCCGCAGTTAGTTAACGGTGTGCTTGCGCAGGCGGTTATCGCCGGAAGTGACTCGCCACGGTTTTTTGTGGCTACGCCGAATTTAACATGCGTTGAGATTACGTATTTGGACGCTGGAACAGACAAGCTAAGCATATACCTTTACAACCAATACTCTGAGACATGGTTTGAATATTCATTTATCGAGAAAACTGACACCAAAGAGTGGAAGACGCACAAGTTTCTAGCGCCAATAAACAAGGAGGGGTTTGTGGAATTTGGGCTTCACTCATACACCGAGAACTTCACAATAAGCAGGATAGAAAACAAACCCATTGAAGTAGAAGGTAAAGTTTCCTTGTACGCGCTGGAAGAAAAAATAGCGGCTGAGACCACGCCGCAAGCGTTAATGGTGTATCTTCCAATGCTAGGCGAAAACGAAACCATTACCGTTAAGACTGAAACATTTGGGAAGAAAGTGTGCATAGAAATCTTTGAAGGCGTCATTCAACCTTGGGAAAACAGTGAGTGGTGGAAACACCGAGAATTGGCAGTAAGAACGCCTGACTCTATAATCCGTGGAGAGGTTAATCCGACCTTGGCGTGGAGAGTGGAGAAATCAGGGTTATACACGCTTGTGATAGTTTTGAGGGAGGAGTACACCGAGGGCGCAAACGTGAATCTCCAAATAAGTATCGGTGGAACAAGACAAAGGGTGCCTGTAGAGAAAATTAGGGAAGGAGGTGCAGGAATACGCGTGATCGTGATGCGATAGTCATTCTTTGGATTACAATAATTCTGATGATTGGAAGCATTTTCAGCCTTGTTTATTATCAACCTCCAGACTTCATGATACCGAATATATTTCATGCGCCAATTGAAGCGGTGCCAGTTGACTGCGGATGGCTGGGTTTCGCTTTCATATTTGTCAACGGCTTTCTACTTTCATATATCATCGCCCAGAATGGAGTAGACACTACAGAGAGGCTACTACTTTCAGTGGGCTTGGGCTTCGGATTCACATACGTGCTAATGATTTTAATTGGAATTTTATGGGAAATCTCCCTGCTAACAGTAATTTTAACCCAAACAAGCCTGCTTCTTGTTCTACTACCTGCTGCGCTAAGATGGTGGTTAAGTCTGAAAGGCCAAACGAAACTAAAAAGAACAGCCATACCAAAAGTTAATCGCGTTGAAGCAACATTGCTGGCTGTGATCGGCGCATACGTCTGCATCGCAGCATACCAGACGTTGGCTTATCCAGCTGTAGAGTGGGATTCGCTTGCATACGGCGTTAACTACGCGAAAATCATTTTTGAAAACGGCAGAATTCCGTTGATTGCAGGCCCATCTATTGGTTTAGAAATGAGCGCGAGCTATCCGCCTGGCACACAGTTACTTGCCGTTTACTTGTACACGTTCGCGGGAGGAGCTAAAGATTTTTATTTTAGAATCCTGCAGCCGATCTTTGGTTTAGCAACATTAATTGCCACCTATAAATTTTCCGCCGACATTGCGAAAAAGCGCGTAACAGCTGTTTTCGCCGCGTTTATACTTGCGAGTATACCCACGTTTTGGGAGCTTTTTGTGCATGAAACCTATCTCATGTGCTTAACCTTTATGCTGACAACGGCTATGTTCCTCTTCTTTAAAGCATACAATACAGAAGCGGCTAAAGCCAAAAAATATGAAGCCGCTGGGACGCTGTTCTGCTGCTTTGCGGCACTTACGAGCTACATAGGCTTAGCCGCCTTCGGTTTGCTGCTGCTTTACGCCGTAAACAAGCGCATATCTGTAAAACGCTTTTTGGGGCTCGTCACGTTAGCGGCGCCAATTGTTTTGCCATGGTACCTGCGGAATTTCTTGCTGCTTGAAAACCCTGTTTTCCCGTTTCTAAGCATCGGCAAGTACTTGGATCCACCATTGCTAAGCTCTACAATGCAGCATTTCCAGAACTGGTCAACCGTGCCATTTTTCGGCTTGATAAGCCTTGCTTCCAAGATAGGCACTGTAGCACTAATTTTAGCTATCATTTACCTTCATTTTGCCAAACCAAAACAGTTCATGCTAGTTTTTCCCTGCTACCTGCTGCTTGCGGGTGTAGCAATTATGGCACTGCATATTCCGTTTATGCGCTATCTAATAATTGCCTTGCCAGGCTTGGCAGTCATCTTTTCCATGAGTGTTACAACACTCATTACAAAATTGGACAAGCTGAAACGCGCAACTTCCATGATTTTCATCGTTTTCTTGCTTATTTCAACCATAATGGTTTTGCCGTGCGTAAACTCGTTTAAGCCATCGCCGTCACGCGGCAACGACAAATGGAGCTACCTCGCGCAGATATTCGAAGAAGCAGACGCTTGGAAATGGATAAGTGAGAATACTCCGGCAGATGCGCGAGTAGCAACCTATGACATAAAGGAGTACTACATTGAACGCAGCATCTTCACGCTGGACGGGATAGAAGCGGCGCCGCTTTACAGAATGAACGCGATTGAAGAAGCGTTAAACTTCCTGAAAGAGAGGAATGTAACCTATATTCTCAGTGTTCCCTGGGCAGCGCCCTTGGATACGCGAATGCCTCCGGCGTACAAATGGTGTATACTAACGAGGTACCTGGGCGACCCACGTTATTTGCCGCCTGTGTATGTTGGATTAAATGGTACGGCAGTATATCACGTTGGGCCAATTGAGGAAGAAACAGTTCACGCGTTATTTGCGGAAAAGAACTTGACGCCGCCGCTAAAGCATGTGACAGTTAATTTGACGATAACAAACTCCACGACTTTGCCCAGCGGCATGCTGCACATGCCCATTCCTGTTGACTACAGGGAAGGGGTAATGATGGTCTCAGTTAACAGTGCAAACCATTCAGTCAGCATTGAATTATGGCAGGGAATAATTCCAGATGTAGTCACCAACCCTTCGGGAACTTATAGGCCTCTAAAGCAATGGCCTGAGCAGACGGCGAACAGCACTGGCGCCGCGGATCCAGCGCTAGTGTGGCAGATAAATAAGTGGGGATACTTCACGATTTTCTTCATCAGCCGGGATAAAACGTTCACTGGAAACTTTAGCGTAACTGTGGACATAAGATTTTACAATTACTGGGATGCGAGGGCACTTTCCGTGTCTAAACAGCAGTTATGACCACAGAAAAGTAGCCGTGGCACATTTAAAGATGGGTAGGCTTTCAGGAATTACCATGTTTGCTGCGGTATTCGCAGCTTAGCTGTAGCCGATTATACTGGCCGTGTTGTCCCGTCGCTTGATGGTACTTCCCGAAGCGAGGCGTGAACAGCAGGCGTCAAGCCTGCTTTAAGCAGCGGGCTGATGCCGATTATGTCTGTTCCGGTGAACAAGACGCGGGTGACCAATGCGAACGCGACAATTTTTGGATTAACGGCGGAGAGAGGTAGCCCAAGTAGTAATTGAAGGAAAAGCACGTAGCCTGCTTCCTGCACGCCGAGACCTGCTATTGTAATGGGGATGTAGGTTAATACTGAGGCGAAGGCGGCTATGAAGATGAAGTCAATTAGGTGGAGCGAAGGATAATACCATAAGCCGTTAAAAATCAAGTATAGCGCTGTGGCATGGGCGATTACGGATAAAAATATCAAGGCGGCGACAAAGATTAGAGAGCACCGTATTTTTCGCCCTTCCTTCTGAACACTGCTGAATACTGCAGTAAACGCGCTTAACCGCTTACCCACAACTGGTATTCGCTCGAGCTTGGCGACTATTTTTGAGAAGCGCTTATCCCACATAATTAGCAGCAGAAGCGCGCCTGCAACTAGCAGGACTATGATGCCAACGAGCAGCGCATTGGTGATTTCCGCAGACAGAGAGAGGTAACGTGCAAAGTAGCCTAAACCTACTAGACAGATGGCCACTTTCACGAAAGAGTTCACGCCTCCAGTAGCAAGGACACTGGTCATGCCCTGCTCGACAGGTATGCTGGCTAACTGCTTGAGGAAGACGGGCGTGAGAAAGTAGCCGGAGCGTACGGGTGTTACGTCGCTTAGCAGTTGGCCTGCGAAACTGGCCATTATCATGTGCCGAAGCGGGGCTTCCGTGTTAGAACGCCGCAGAGTTACGCAGAGCGCAAGCGCCACGAAGGTGGATGCCGTAATAAAGAAGGCTACGGCTCCTAGGAGGTTTACTGGGTTGAATTGCAGGATCGTCGTGAACACTTCGCCTGAATTCGCTATCTGAAGCAGCCAAAGTAGTATGGCAACGCCTACAATAAGCTGGATTGCAACTTTTACTCGGCTAATCTTGATCATTAATTTCCTCATTTTAAGTAAAGTGCTAATTTAAGCTTTAAAATTATGCGTATAAAATTTTTGTTTTACCACACCTGCTCATCGGCGCTTTAGGCAGTTAATGTTTAAATTTTATAATTTCGCGGTAACCCTGCCTTTGAAGGTAGAAAAGAAAAATAGAGAGTAAACTACCTTTGGGTTCTGCTTGAGTTCACCGTAAATGGTTGACACTTATGGTTTAATGAGGATTTGGGTTTGTGTTTTCTGGCGCTTCCGTAAGCAGTAGAAGCTAACCGCAAAAGCAGTACAAGTAAGTAAGACCACAACGCCTATGCTGAAGCCTTCAGGAATCGGCTCAGTTGAATAGTTAGCGACTAGGCCCCAAGTATTTGGAACATTTGCGGAACTGTTAGGGGCCCACGCTGCAAGTGTGCTTGTGCTTGCGTCGTAAGCCGCAATTCTCATCCCAGTTGGCGGTGCACTAGGAATCTGAACTTGTCCGCTTGTTTTGCTTGTGTCAACGAGTTCCAGAATCCAGTGGGGCGTGCTGTTCCACGGCGAAGCACTAATTGTATTATTCCATTTTATTTCTCCTGCTTCAGGGGTGATTTCCTGCCAGCCTGTGCCTGTTCCCTTATACACTTTCAAAGTTGTGTGGCCGATAATTTCTATTTTAAAGTCGTCAGTGTCAGGTGCCATGCCGCCGTCGTTGCCGTCGTCAAAGCAGATTTGCCAGTAATCTCCCGCGTCATTGGTGTTATCAGTGAAGATTTCAACAATCCACTCTAAGCCTAGATTAGTGAAGTCTTGTATGTTGTACCCGAATTTTCCTGTAGCATTGCCGGTTAGCTCGGTGGCGGGGGTATCTGTCCATTCGTCATTGGCAGTCCATTTTCCGTCAACTGTCGCCGTATTAATGCTTGGGTACTCAGTAATCGAATAAGCAGGGTTGCCTGCTTTAACGCCGCCTGCTATTATCAGCAACAGTAGACTGCAGATAAAGAGCATAGCTAATGCAGAATGTAAGGATTTTTTCATACTGCTTTTTTCTCCTTTAGTTGGCTAATTGTAGTTTATTCAACTCTTTAGTCTTAAAAATTTTTCCCATATCATAAAGAATGCGGCGTTTAGGTATGCATTTGAAAAGCGGAATAAAGCAGTCTGCAGGCCGTATAATAAATGGAGAGGGCAAGGATGGACAAAAGCCCATTGTCACTTTTTGCTTAAACAGGATTCACCTTCGAGTATTCTTTTCAGAAACAACTTTGCGATTAAACTGGTGTAAAGACACCAAAAAAAGAAGAAGGAGATTAAATGAAACCCTTACACATAGGATTGGGTGCTGCCACTTGTTTTGGTGGAAGCGCTACTTTTGATTTTTGGGCGTTTTCGCAGGAAGTAGAAGCTAACTATAGCCGCGGTTGACAATAGTAGCACCACGACGGCTATGCTGAATGTTTCTGGGATAGCGCCTGATACGTAGTTTTGAACACCCCAGCGGGCTGGTTCATCTCTGGGAGTAGGCGGCCACGCCAAAAGCATGCCCGTGCTTGCGTCATACATGGCTAATCTGAAATTCCAAGTTGGACCTGCGCCGAGCTCGGCTTTGTAGATTTTCAGTTCCAAAATCCAGTGCGCGGTGCTGTTGGACGGCGAAGCACTCAGCGTGTTGTTCCAAATTATATCAGCGGGATCAGGGGTGATCTCTGTCCAGCCTGTTCCAGTGCCCTGATACAACTTCAGGGTCGTGTGACCTATAATGTCTATTCTATAGTCTCCGGATTGGGGAGCGGAACCTCCGCTTTGGTCGCCGTCGATGCATAACTGCCAGTAGTCTCCAGCGTCATTTGTTGTGTCAATAAAGAATTCAACGAGGAATGTGTCAGTGACGATTATTTCGGGAGTCATCGATTCTAGAATCCATACGCTTCTGAAGGCAGCGCCTGTGCCGATGGTGGTAACTTCACCGTTTAATTCCCATTCATCGTTGGTGGTCCATTTTCCATCCACAGTGGGGGTCGTTGTGGGATTGTAATCTGTTCTTGTGTAGCCTGGCTCAGCAGCCCTGGTTACATTTATGCTTGCCAGCAGCAGACTGCAAAGCGCGAAAATGCAGATTGCCACTGAAAAAGTTTTACGCATACTTGAAATAACTCTCCATTTATTTGGGCAACTACTTGTTTGATTCAGATAACTTAAAAATTTTTCTATAATCAGAAAAAAGTTGTTTCGGATGCTTCTAAAAAATGCGTCGCTTAAATGTTACAACAGCACTAGTTTAGAACATCGTAAGAATACAAAGGTATGCAGCACTTCTCATGAATAATAAAAAAGTGCTACAATTTGTATCGTTACAGTTATAGAAAAAGGCGGCAGATAAGCAGTTCAGGTGTAATGAAATTAGAGTAAACGGAGATCTTCTTTAACCGTGGCCAATACGACATGCGTGTTTGTCCGCTCGACATAGGGCAGGGCTAGCAGGTATTTCGTGAATTTTCCAAGGTCTTCGCGAGTTTTGAATTTGGCGATTATTACAGCGTCGGTTAAGCCTGTTACGTCGTAAACGCAGCAGACGCCAGGCAGCTTGGCTACCTCGTTTTCCATCTCTACAAGTTTGCCCTTTGAAACCGTTATCTCCGTAACAACCGTAAGTTCATACCCGAGTTTTTGATGGTCAAGGATGGCGGAGTAGCCTTTTATCAGTCCGTCTTCCTCCATCTTCTTTACTCTCGAGAGCACGGTGCCGACAGACACACCTACGTTTTTCGCTATTTGCCTACTTGAGAGACGCGCATCCGCTAACAGGTTTTCCAAGATTTTTTTATCGGTTTCATTTAATTCCATAATTATCACCTACTGCACATTATTTCAATTAAATCAGACTTTTCGCGATACTCTTTTGATAGTCAATTGATTACGTTTATATAATTTTAGTTTCATCTGCTAGAACGGAATGTTGAAAACTTCTAGAAGGACGCGGGCAGCAGATAAAAATAGCGTAACCTAAAATGTGTCGTTGCAATTGACAGCAATATGGTGATAATGTTAAATTAGTAGGGAAAATCAATAGGCGTGAGCAAGATGCAGACGAAATATGACACTATACTGGTGCTGGACTTTGGCGGGCAGTACTGCCACCTCATAGGTAGAAGAATAAGAGAGCACGGCGTCTACTCCGAAATCATGCCGCCAGACGTAACACCAGACAATATTCGAAGCATGAGCCGCGAATTCAATATTAAAGGGATAATTCTTTCCGGCGGACCAGCAAGCGTTTACGAGCCAGACGCGCCGCGCATTGACGCCGGAATCTTGGAGTTAAACCTTCCAGTTTTAGGCTTATGCTATGGTCATCAGCTTATAGCCCAAATGTGCGGTGGAAAAGTGGAGCCAGCGGCTTGCAGGGAATACGGTGTTTCATACGTTGAGGTTGACAAGCCAGTTGACGTGCTGTCAGGCTTAAGCCACAGAGAGAAGGTTTGGATGAGTCATGGCGACACTGTCTTCTCGCTGCCGCCTGAGTTTGAGGTGCTGGCGCATACGGAGAGTTGCCCAGTTGCAGCGTTTAGGCACAAAACTAAGCCCATTTACGGTTTGCAGTGGCATCCAGAAGTTGTCCACACGGAAAACGGCATGCGTATGCTACGCAACTTCATCTTCGAAGTGTGCAGGTGCACTGCGAACTGGCAGATGGAAGACCTAATAACAGAGATGATCGACGAGCTGAGAGCAGAAGTAGGCGGAGGCAAAGCCATAATTGGCTTAAGCGGAGGCATAGACTCCAGCGTAGCTACGGCCATTGCCGCTCAAGCGTTGAATGATAGGTTGACGGCGGTTTTTGTGGATCACGGCTTTATGAGGGAAGGCGAGCCTGAAGCCATCAGAGACGCGTTTAAGCAATTTAAAATCAACTTTATCATGGCGAATGCGCAACAACGGTTTTTAGAGAAGCTTAAGGGCATTGTAGACCCGGAAGCAAAGCGAAAAATCATTGGTGAAGAGTTCATACGGGTTTTTGAGGAAATAGCCGAAAAGGTAGGCGCGGAATACCTAATTCAAGGCACCATTTACCCGGACAGAATCGAATCAGGCTTCAAGAAGCACTCGGACAAGATTAAGACGCACCACAACGTGGCAGGCTTGCCGGCGAAAATCAAGTTCAAAAAGATTCTGGAGCCGCTACGTGATTTGTACAAAGACGAGGTGCGGCGCGTAGCAAAAATGCTGGGTCTACCGAGAGAAATCGTCTCTAGACAGCCGTTCCCAGGACCAGGTTTAGCAGTACGGATAATTGGGGAAATAACCGAAGAAAAAGTTAGAATCGCAAAGAAAGCAGACGCCATCGTTAGAGAGGAAATCGAGAGAGGCGGCTTAGAGGACAACTTGTGGCAATACTTCGCTGTTTTAACAGACACCAAAGCTACAGGCGTCAAAGGCGACGCAAGAGCCTACGGCTACGTCGTCGCTGTCCGCGCCGCAGAAAGCCGCGAAGCCATGACCGCCAGTTTCGCCAAAATCCCCTATCCCATCCTCGAAAGAATCTCCACGAGAATAACCAATGAGATACCAGAAGTAACCCGAGTAGTCTACGACATCACACACAAACCACCAGCAACAATAGAATGGGAATAAAATAGCGCGCACAGCTTAGCAGCGCCATCATATTTGGCACATATTAGCAATTCAATGCAGAAACCTATAGAGGGGGCTATCAGCGGCAACAGGAAGTCGACTCTTCTTTGGTCAAGTTTTTTTGGTTTATAGAGGAAAATGCTACCTTTAGATGGCTATTTTAAGCGTTTAAGGCGCTTTAAAGCCGCATGCGCCGTTTCTGTATATCGTATTACGCAGAAAGGTTTAAATAAACTAATACGGTGTCGTTCTTATTTTTCGGGAGAGGTGTTTGCTTGCAGAGATTGGGCAAAGTGCTTAGAGTGGCTCCTTCTCAAAACATTGTTGTCAAGGCCGACAAAAACCCGAAAATCGGTTCCACCGTTGTTGATGAAAACCTCAAAGTTGTTGGAAAAGTCTTTGATGTAATAGGCCCCGTGTCTTCGCCTTATGCAGTAGTGAAAACAGCAGCCAAAGAGCCTAAAAAGTTAATCGGCAAGCAACTTTATCTGCTTCTCTCGAATAAAGGGCGGAGTAAAAAATAAGATGAGTAGCGATAATAAACTGCGTGAAGATGTAGACCCCTCATATCTATCTCAACGTGTTGAACCCTCCAAGATTCAGTCCTGCCCAGAATGCGGCAGCACAAGACTCATGCGCGATTACGAATGTGCCGAAATAGTCTGCATGGACTGCGGTTTCGTAGTAGCCGCCAAAATCGCTGACAGAGGCCCTGAATGGCGCGCCTTCGACGATGAGCAAAGATCAAAACGAACACGGGTTGGCGCTCCACTAACTTATACTATCCACGACAAAGGCTTATCGACAACAATTGATTGGCATGACCGAGACATCTACGGAAAAAGCCTCTCGCCGGGTCAGAAGGCACAAGTGTACCGCCTAAGAAAATGGCAGCGACGCATACGCGTTTCAGACGCTACAGAACGCAACTTGGCCTTTGCTTTATCTGAAATCACAAAAATCTCCAATAACCTGAATCTCCCAAAAAATATCTTGGAAACCGCTTCAGTCATTTACCGGAAAGCAGTAAAGGAGCGCTTGATACGTGGCAGGTCTATTCAAGGCGTGACTTCAGCAGCGATTTACTTGGCATGCAGACAGTGCGGGTTACCAAGAACCCTAGACGAGATATCGCAAGCGTCGGCGGTAAACAAAAAAGAAATTGGGCGCAGTTACCGCTTTCTGATTAAAGAGCTTAACTATTCAATCCCGCCGCTTCGACCCAGCCAGTACATAACAAAGTTTTCCAATCAGCTAACAATGCAAGGCAAAGTTGAAGAGATTGCGCATAAAATTCTAGCAGCAGCAAAGGAACTTAAGCTCACCTCAGGCCGAGGCCCAACAGGCATTGCAGCCGCTGCAAGCTACGTTGCTTCTGTTTTAACAGGAGAACGAAAAACGCAACGAGAAATAGCGGAGATTGCGCAGGTAACTGAAGTTACCATCCGCAACCGGTACAAAGAACTTGTTGAGAAATTACTGTTCCAAATCAGCATTTGATGATTAGACTTCCCTCCTCAACATTTTTTTCTTTAATATTCCTTTGATGCGATTTTAGATAGATAATGCAAAATTTTATAGGTTAATCGCAGAGAATAACTTTAGTGGATATTAAATGCGCCTAGGTATGCGGGGTCTATACATTGGTTAGGTGTCCCAGTTGCGGAGCAACAGTACCCGCCGCCATTAAATGCTGGACTGTATCGCCCGCCAAACAAGCGGCATATGGAGTTATACCAGAATTTCGTGTCGGCCTTTTCAAATGTCCCGAGTGCAAATCAACCTTTCGATCCAAAGTAAACACTGCAGCAGAGCATGTAGAAGCAAAAGACGTTAAAATTTTAGCTGAAAAAGTCAAAGACATACATGAAGGGTTAACGCAGACTTTGCGTTTTCTACGGGAAAAAATAAGCGCCTTAGAAACGGAGCGCGAGAGTCTGCTAATGGAAATTGAGCAGCTTAAGAAAGTTGCGGAGTCACGAGCTAGCTCCCTCGAGGTTGAAATAAAACAGTTGCGAGAAGACATACAGGCTCTGAGAGAACTTTTAGGCGTCAATGAAGAAGTAAAGTGGTCACTTTAAGCATATATTTGCCTAAAGCAAGAGGTATTCTTTTAAGGTTGCAAGTCGTTAATATCAAGTTATGCCATATAAGTTCACATTTGATCTCTCAAAGGTCCCCCGCTTCTTCTTCACAGAAATCGCCAAGGTCAGCTATCAGAAGGGAATGCACAAAACTCTCCTCAAAAATTTGCAGGACATTATAAGGAGATTTAGAATACAAGAAGCCACAGGGCTAAATTTCTCAGACGCAGTGACTCTTCTTCAAGACTTCATCGAAGTACAAACGGTTAATCTCTTAGAAAGAAAAAAATTTCTACAAACGAAAAAGCGGGCTCTTTTGCTTCCTCATTGCTCCAGAAAATACATGGATAATCGATGTAAAGCGTTTTTTGACGCAAGCATTCCTTCCTATACTTGTGCACATTGTTCTCCAGACTGCTTAATTAATAAGGCAGAACGCTTCGCCAAGCAAAAAGGCTATGACGTTTACGTAGTTCCAGGCGGTTCATGCATTTCAAAAATTTTGAAGAGAAACCAATACGAGGGTGTTCTCGGGATAGCTTGTGGTGAAGAGTTAAAACTAGCCATGACCACCTTAGGACAAATGAGCATGGCTGGGCAAGCTGTTCCCTTAATAAAAAATGGATGTGCAAACACAGTCTTCAACATGGAAACACTAGTTAACCTTCTTTAAAATGAGCGCCTCTTTTACTTTACGAGCTCTCGCTTCTTCCAGCGGAGATTCTTGCTCTTGCACTTTCTGCACTTTAATGCGGTAGCAGCGTTTCTGACTCCGCAATCTCTGCATATCTTCATGTAAAGTCTACGCTTTTGCGCAATCGACTTCTTGAGAGGATCTAATATCGGCATTTGCTGGCCCTCTATTTTGGTGCTAAAACTCAGATGGTTAACTGTCAAATATACCTTTTGTCTCAAGAGCGCAAGTTGGCGGTATAGATTATGAAAAAGGCCGCGAGTGCTCAATCTATGATGTGTAGCGAAAGTAAGTGTTTTAAGCCTAAACGCGAAAAGTAAAAAGCTATGTTCGTGCCGCGTAGAATTTTGGAAGAAAAGTTAAAGCAACTATTAACTGAGGATGTTGGACAGGGCGATGTAACCTCAGCCGCTGTTGTGCCCGCAGGCTTGATGGTCAAAGCGTCAATTTTAGCTAAAGAGGCGGGAGTAGTTGCTGGAATTGAAGAAACAACTGTTCTTGCGGAAACCCTAGGATTAAATGTGCAAACAAAAACTGAAGACGGAGCGAAAATCCGAAGCGGCCAAGTCATAATGACAATTTCCGGAGATGCCAAAACTATTCTTTCAGCAGAGCGCACAATTCTAAATTTGCTGTCGCGCATGTGCGGCATCGCCACGGTAACACGAAGACTTGTAGAAAAAATTGAAAAAGCAAATTTGCTAGTTAAAATCGCGGCAACACGCAAAACTGCACCTGGGCTTAGCTATTTTGACAAGAAAGCCGTGCTCATCGGCGGAGGAGACACGCATAGGCTACATTTGGATGATATGATTTTGCTGAAGGATAACCATATTGCGATAGCTGGCGATGTCGAGAGTGCAGTGAAAAAAGCAAAGCAAATTGCTTCATTCAGCAAAAAAATCGAGGTAGAAGTTACAAGCGTTAAAGATGCCGTGAAAGCGGCAGAAGCAGGAGCGGATATAATCATGCTCGACAATTTCTCGCCTAACCAAATTCGAGAGACGGTTGAAGCACTGAAAAAAGCAGGCTTTACAGGGGTACTATTAGAAGCAAGTGGCAGAATCACAGAGGAAAACCTTTTGGACTACGCGCAAACAGGGGTTAACATCATAAGCATAGGCGAACTTACACATAGCGTTAGCGCGTTGGACATAAGTTTAGAAATAACGCCCATTAAAAGAAAAAATCAAGCTTAGCAGCTGGCACTTTTCATGTGGCTAAGGTTATCAGCGCCGTTTCAACAACGGCACCTATCACAAGTAACACTGCGCATAAGGTAATAAACAGACAGGTGTTTCTGAACTCTTGCCGACCTCTTCCCTGCAGTATACGGCGGAAAAGCCACACGCTCATAGCCATGGCAGTTGAATACGCCGCATACTCTAGCCAAAACACAGGAGTTATAACTAAAGCGATCAGCGCTATGATTGAAGGGAACCCTTGCGCCGCCGCCACAGCGCTTGCTGCTGCGCCTGTACTGAAAAGCACGAAAAATCCGAAAAGTGGCCCCACAACTGGAATGAACATGATTAAGCAGATGAAAAAGTTGTTTCCAAAAATGTACTGCATCAGCATTTCACTTTCACGTGCGGTGGTTAAAGTCTGATTAAGCTTCTCGCTAATCTGCCTCGCTTGCTCAGCATCAACGGGCACGAAACTTCCTACCAAAGTAATTATGACAGCGAACACGAAAACCGCAATAACCGAGTAAATACGCTTGCGCTTCGGAGAAGCATTTTTCCACATGTCCAGAATCATTCCATGTAACTCCTATTTTTAACCCAATGGCTTTATTTTTAGTGTACGAAAACCTCTTGCGCATGGATTTAAGGTTTCCACAATATTAACTTTGCTTAAAACTCCCTCCGTATCTTCGGCATAGCCGCGAACATCATGCTCCGCAGCTAAAAGCGAATAAAGATAAACCCTGTTTTCAGCAATTACCATCTGGCACGCGGACGGTAATCCCAACAGTAAGCTCTGTTTTTCCTGCACAGCCTTGGCGCAAGCAAACAAAACCGCTTCAGCGCCAGCTGTCAATTCCGCCACTCGCACAGGCACACTTTCTTTCCCAATTGCCAAAACTTCCACACCATACGCCCTTTTAACTTCGGCAGCTATTTTCCGCAGTGCTGGTAACACTTTCAAAATTTGTTGCCGTGCTTTGCTGGAGATTTTCATGTTTGACAGCTCAACTGGCGACAGCTCTTGAATAGGAACCGCGCCCAGCGTCATGTCTAAATGTACAACATCTGCTTTCACTTTATCAAGTAGGTTCCTGCAGAGCGAAGCCTCCTGTAATATTACTTCGCATCCGTTTTCTACTTCTTTAAATATGGGCTTAGCCAATCGAGCACATGGTTCCCTATATGGAGGATTAACTAGAACCGAAGCGGAAACTACGAGGGATATTGGCGTAAATTTCTCGTCTAGTATTGCCGCTGCAGAGTCCGCAGATATAATTCTCAAATTTTGCACCTAAACATAATTATGCAACGGCAAAATTAGCTTTACTTTTCTGCGGTAGCCTCTGGTTTCAAGTTCATCGCCAAAACAAACATTTCTGAACTTTTAGCTCGGCTTGCCTTCGGCTTTATAACATTAACAGTGTCAAAGTATTTCGTCACTTTTTTCACGAAGTCCGCGAGCATATCGCCTTCAAAAACTTTAACAAAAAAATTCCCTCCAGGCTTCAGCACGCTCAAGGCAGTTTTTAACGCGTGAGATGCTAAATCTATTTGACGTGCATGGTCAACCTCCCAGATTCCAGAAATGTTAGGCGACGCATCTGAAAGCACAACATCCGCCTTTCTAGGCAACAAGTCGAGAATTTGCTGTAGCGTTTCAGGCTCGGTGAAATCCGCGATAATAGTTCTCACGTATTCCTGAGGGAAAGGCTCAATAGGCTTCAAGTCTACACCTAAAACGAAGCCCCTTTTACCCACAATTTTCCTGGCTGCTTGTATCCAGCCGCCTGGCGCCGCGCCTAAATCAACCACCACATCGCCTTTACGTATAAAATTATATGTAGCCGCAGCCTGCGAGAGCTTGTAAGTTGCCCTTGAACGATAGTTTTCCGCCTTTGCCTTCTTATAGTAATAATCTCGTTTCCTATCTTGGATCCAAGCCTTGGGCAAGCGCGTCGTCACCTAATTGAGCTGGATCCTTTTTTTCCAATGACAAGATCCAATCAGTAAGCTTTGAGCAGCTTGTCGGCGAAATCGGAGTCGTCGGATCGCACCGGGCGTTATCTTGACACAGCAGACATGGGCAGTCAACTATTGAATCTATTGAAGTAGGCACACGTTTGGGGAAGAGCCTATAAGTCCACCTTCCACCCTGCAGCTCCTTTTCTCTTTTAATGAGCCCCTTCTCTTCCAGCTTAATCGCTATTCGAGAGCCTTCCCTACTGCTTGCGCCCAATTCTCGCCACAGGTCTGATTGAAGCACGCCCGCTGAACCTGTATTCATTACGAAATGGAGCGCCTTTTGTTCCAGATCATTACGCTTCGGCATTGTTTATCAGTCCCAGCACCAACTAGATATATGCAATACTTCCAGATAAAAATATGTACCCAAAAACTGGAAAAACTAAACGAAGGCTCAACGAGATGAGTGACTCAGCGGAAGCGTACTGCTTAGGAATAGAATCAACAGCGGACGACTTCGGAGTCGGCATAGTAGCCTTCAACGGCAAAATATTAGCCAACGCTTCAAGAGATTACGTGCCCGAAGAGGGCGGCATCCATCCGCGAGAAGCCGCTAGACATCACGCTAAAGTCGCAGATACAGTGCTAAGTGAAGCACTATCAAAAGCAGGAATAAAACCACGAGATCTAAGGCTAATAGCTTTTTCTCAAGGTCCAGGTTTAGGACCATGCCTCCGCACCGGCGCCACCGTCGCTAGAGCATTGGCCGCTTATCTTAACCTTCCACTTGTAGGCGTAAATCATTCCATAGCGCATATTGAAATTGGCAAACTAACAACTGGCTCAACGGATCCTGTAACACTTTATGTTTCAGGCGGCAACACAATTGTCTCAGCTTTTGATTCTGGACGCTACAGGGTTTTCGGCGAAACCTTAGACATAGCCCTTGGTAACTGCCTCGACGTCTTCGCAAGAGAAGCAGGCCTAAAGCATAAGCCGGGCATGCCGCTTGGCGCCGCGTTGGAAAAATTAGCGGCAAACGGCAAAAAGCTGATTCCTCTACCTTACGTCGTGAAGGGCATGGATCTTTCATTAAGCGGTTTGCTAACTGCTGCAACCGCGCTACTCCATAATGGAGCATACAAGCTAGAGGACCTCTGCTATAGTTTTCAGGAGCATGCGTTTTCCATGGTTACGGAAATTACTGAAAGAGCATTGGCGCACACCGAGAAGAAAGAGGTCCTATTGACTGGAGGCGTGGCCGCTAACAAGCGCTTGCAAGCCATGATCAATGCAATCGCGGAGGAGCATGATGCACGGTTCAACGTTGTGCCGCGGGAGTTTGCAACAGATAACGGCGCGATGATCGCTTGGACAGGTGTGCTAGCCTATACGCATGGAGCAGTTACTCCTTTAGAGGAAAGTTTCGTCAAATTAAGGTGGCGCCTAGATAAGGTGGATGTTCCATGGGTGAGGTAGCCGCGCAGATCTTGCTTAAAAGGGGCGCTGAAGCCAGTCTTTACCTCGCAGATTGGCACGGTAAGAAGGTAATAATCAAGACCCGATTTCCAAAAAAATATCGCCCTATGGAACTGGATGAAAAAATCCGTAGCTACCGAACAATACATGAGCCGGTGCTTATGCATGAAGCAAAAAAGGCAGGAGTGCCTACTCCAACTATTTTTCTTGTGGATCCAAAAAACGCTACGATAATAATGGAATTCATTGAAGGTAAGCAGGTAAAGCAGTTACTATGTACCATGCCAGAGAAAGAAAGGCAGACGCTATGCGTTAAAATCGGCGAGTTAATCGGGAAACTGCACGGGCATGGCGTGATTCACGGAGACTTGACAACATCAAACATGTTATTAACCGAGGAGGGCAAAATTTTTCTGGTTGATTTTGGATTAGGTGAGAAAAGCGCTGAGCTTGAAGCCAGAGGGGTAGATTTGCATCTGATGAAACGCGCCCTACAGAGCACACATTACCAGTTTGCACAAGAATGCTTCGAAGCTGTGCTTAGAGGCTACTCTGCAGTTTTAGGCGAGGAAGAGGCAGAAGAGGTTATAGCGAAAATCACGGAGATAGAAAGGCGCGGACGATATGTGTCAGAAAGAAAGGAGGAAGAATTGTGATGACGCTTAAGATGAAAGGGAGAGTCATTTTCTTCGCCACAAACAACATTCATAAGTTCAACGAAGCACGAAGTGTGCTAACCAAATATAACATAGCAGCAGGCATGCTCCGAGTTAAAGCGCTGGAAATCCAAAGCAACAGCCTCAAAGAAATAGCCCAAGCAAGCGTGCAAGATGCATTCAACCGTTGCCATCTGCCCGTCATAGTAGAAGACGCGGGACTTTTCGTGGAGGCGCTTCGCGGATTTCCAGGACCCTATGCTGCTTATGTTTATCAAACAATAGGTAATGAGGGCTTGCTAAAACTTATGGATAACGTGGAAAACAGAAAAGCCTTGTTCCAGTCAGCCATAGCATACTGCGACAACGAAGCAGAAGAGCCCTTGGTTTTTGAGGGTAAAGTCGATGGCACCATAACCAGTAAAGTGCGCGTGGGCAACGGAAAATCAGGTTTCGGTTTTGATCCCATTTTTCAGCCGCTGGGAAGTACTAAAACCTTCGCGGAAATGACGCTTGAAGAGAAAAATGGTTTCTCGCATAGAGCACGTGCAATTCGCAAATTCGCCGAATGGTACACGAAGCTTTAGTGATTGTTTTCCCGCTTATCCGTTTTTTCATAGCGTTCTTCGCATACAACGCCAACACAGTAGTATTGGCTCTCCAATTCGATTGTGGAATGCTCGATGTGATGACGGCGTAATGCATCTTTGATGGCTTGTCTGGTCTGCTCCGACGCGTTCTGGAGCGCTGCAGCATCCAAAACTACATGTGCAGTAAAAACGTCTGTTTCCCCCTCCAGCGACCAAACATGAACATCATGTAGGTCCAGTACGCCCTTAATTGATTTGATTTCTTGTTTCAATACGTCAAGATTTATGTGCCTAGGCACCCCTTCAAGGAGTATGTTAATGGCTTCCCGCAAGTTTTCGGTTACGCCATACAAAACGAAGGCGGTTAAGCCAATGGTTAATAACGGATCGATCAAATAAAATCTCCAGAAGTAGATGATTACGCCGCCGAGTAAAATTCCCACCCAGCCTAGTACGTCTTCCAAAAGATGCCATGACAGGACTTTCTCGTTTAGGCTTCCACCCCTTTTCAGCAGAAAGAAACCCGCGCCATTAAACAAGATACCTATGACGGCAATGCCTATCATGCCAAAAGCGTTAACTGCCTCAGAGTTAAAGAAGCGCGGTATAGCTTGGAGAATTATCACAATTGAACCGCCAATCAGGATTGACGCGGCAAAGAGAGCTGAAAACAGCGAGAGCCTTTGGTAGCCAAACGTATATTTAACGTTAGGCGACTGCTTGGCTTTGCGTTCAAAAATCCACGAAGCGATCAGGGTGGCGCTGTCACCAAAATCGTGAAGAGCATCGGAGAAAATGGCTAAACTGTTAGTTAAGAAACCGCCAATAATCTCTATTATGGTGAATGCCACATTTAAAAATGCAGCAAACCGTACTCTCTCTTCCCGTTCAAGCATAATCTAACTAGCCTTTTTAATTGATAAAAACATAATGCCCAACTCACTATTTTTTACTTATTGCAAATGTTAAAGTTGACTTTTCCGCGTGCTTATAGCCACAGACAGTATAATAAGCCGTACACACGGCTGAAGCAGAATGCATTTTCATCGATGTTTGAGTAGGGCAAGTATAATTACGACGCCTAATGCTACTGCAATGAGTACGGCGCTAACCTCCGCGATCATAGCGATGCGGAGATTTTCACTTTGCTTTACCGCAATGCCTACTAACGCCCAAATAATTACCAACCCATAGGCTATGTCTTTTCTCGTAGCTATAACAAGTAGCGTGAGCACCAGCGCAATGATTATGATTAGAGTAGCCCATGTTTCTTGACTTATTCCGAACCCGTCCCAGTTTACTGAAACAAGTGTAGTAGCTACGTTGGCGATAGAGGCAATGGTGATCCAGCCGAGATAAACGCTGAAGGGTAAATGAACAGCAAGTTTTTCACGCAATGAAGCAGTGGACATGCCGATGTTGAGTCGCAGATAAATGGCAATCAAAGTTGCCAGCAACAGGAACATGAGAATCACAGAAAAACTCAGATACTCAAATTGCCAAAGGAAAAGCCAAGCAATGTTAAATAGGCTGCTTAGGACGAACAGCCAGCTGACTCTTTTTTGATATTCTTTTCCTTTCTCACTTGGCAACGCTTGAAAGATCACAAAAACACCTAGCAAAATGTAGATGATGCCCCAAATCGAGAACACGTAACCCGCAGGAGTTATGAGAGTTGGGTTAGCATCAGAAACTTGAGCCGTGTTCGTGCCTCCAATAATTGTGGTACTGCCTGCTAAGCCGTTCACCACAATCGTGAACAAAAAAGCCAGAATGTTTAACAACCTAAGAGCAGAATTTGAGGCTATCACTCACGTTCTCCCACTAGTGCGTTTCCTCCTTCTAGTATATAAACGCGCTGAGAGCGCAAAATTCTGCCGTTTGCGAAGCCGTTCAAAATGCGTTTTTAGTTGTAACTGCCATAAGAGAAATAGCGGTTTGTTTTATGAGTATAAGAAATTTTAAATATGCGTTTTCCGTGGGTCATAATGCTTAAGGTGTATAGATGCCGAAACAAGAAAAGGGAAAATCTCATTCAATACGACCGGTTAGCAAGAGGCCGCCGAGCTGGTGCAAGTATCAGCCGGAGGAAGTGGAAGCCTTCGTCATAAAGCTTGCTAAAGATGGGTACCCACCCAGCAAGATAGGCACGATTCTTAGAGATCAGTATGCCATTCCTTTAGTGAAACCTATCGTTGGAAAAAGCATAACTGAGATACTTGAAGGCGCAGGTTTAGCGCTGTCGCTACCTGAAGATTTGGCTAATTTGATGAAGAAAGCGCAGAATCTTGCGGTACATTTGGATAAGAATAAGAAGGATCTTCACAACAAGCGCGCCATGCAAAATGTCGAAGCGCGGATTCACAAGCTTTCTAGGTATTATAAACGGAAAGGCGTTTTGCCAGCGAAATGGAAGTATGAAACAAAAGTAGCCACGATATCCTAGTTTTCTCTTTTTCCATGTTAATCGCCGTGCAAAATGTAACGTCAGCTTTAAAATCTCGATGTGCTCTTTAGACATAGAGTGAATCCACATGGCTGCTGCGCAATCACCAGTTGAAAGTTTTTTAGCTTCAGCTGCTGAAGCAGCGAAGGTTATTTTGGAAACTGTGGAGAAAGATGGTTTTATTCAAGTTTTTTCGCATTTAGATGCCGATGGCGTGTCAGCTGCGGGCATAATCGGAAAAGCCTTGTTTCGGCTTGATGCCCGTTTTAGAGTACGCGTTATGCAGTGGGTTGACGAGAAAATTATAGGCGCCGTTCTTGCAGATAAACCACAGTTGGTGATTTTGACAGATTTTGGCAGCGGGTACCTTGATCTGCTTAGTGATAAAGTTTCTGATTTTAAAGTGCTAATTTTGGATCATCATCAAGTAACTGGAGAAGCTGTTGATAATGGCAATTTTTTCCATGTTAATCCGCATTTGCATGGCATAGATGGTGCAACAGAAGTCAGCGGTTCCGGCGTTGCCTATTTTGTGGCTAAAGCTGTTAGCATTGAAAATGTGGATTTGGCGCCTATTGCGATTGTCGGCGCTCTCGGCGACTTGCAGGACAAGAACGAGGAGAGAAAACTTTGCGGTTTGAACCAGTTAATAGTTGAGGATGCTGTTAAGGCTGGGCTGGTTACGGTGGAGAAGGATTTAACTTTTTTCGGCAGAGAAACGCGTCCAATTCACAAGGCGCTTGCTTCCTCGACCAGCCCGTTTCTTCCAGGTTTAAGCGGAGAAGAAGACAAATGTTTAGCTTTCCTTGCAAGCTTGGATATTAAACTTAAAGAGGGTGAACGGTGGCGAGCGCTTCGTGACCTTACCGATGACGAGAAAAAACGGCTTTGCTCGGCGCTTGCAGATTACTTAATTTCAAGAGGCTTACATGCTGAGGTGTCAAACCTTATAGGAAACGTGTACGTTTTAAACCGTGAAGAGCCTTGGACGCCGCTCAGAGACGGCCGCGAATTTGCTTTGATGCTGAACTCTACAGGACGCATGGATCGCCCGAGCCTTGGTATAGCCATCTGTATGGGCGACAGAGGAAATGCGCTTGAAGAAGCTAACAAGGTTTTGGAAGCCTACAAGAAAAATATTAACACTTACCTTGGCTGGGTGATGGAGAAGCCTGAGAGGATGCGGGAGTTCGAGCACATTTACGTTATTTATGGCGAATCTTCCATTAACGAGAAGATGATTGGCACCCTCTCGTCTATACTTGTTTCTAGTCTTGAAAACCCTGAAAAGCCGCTGATAGCCTTCGCGTACATTGAGAAAGAGAATGCAGCGAAGTTTTCGGCCAGAACAACCGAGACAGCACTCAGCAAAGGCATCAACCTCGGCGATGTCATGCGCATAGCATCTGAGAGATACGGCGGAAAAGGAGGAGGCCACAATGTGGCTGCTGGCGCACAGGTTCCCACCGACCAAGTGGAGAACTTTATACGCAGCGTTAATGAGCTTGTGGGTAAGCAGTTAAGAGGCGAGGACCTTGGAAGCGCAGATAACTCTTGAGTACGCTGATGAGCGAACTGCTGATGCGGTAGCTAAGGCTGTTTCTCCAGATAATTTTAAGGCTCCAAGCAGCTTGTCCATTACAACAGTAAGGAAAGGCAAACTTGTGCTGACAGAAGTCAAAACCAATGGAAACTTTGCCACTTTTCTCGCCACAATTGACGACCTACTTTTCTGCGTTTCCACTGCGGAAAAAACGCTTTGTTTAATAAAGCAATAGCTGCTTGCCAGCGGCGTTTGCTACGCTGTACCTTTGGAAAACGCTATTTCCCTTATAGTGTTTCGTGTACGATTATGCGGGCCAAAGTGATTATTCCTAGTAATATTGGCACTACGCCGACGCTTATTGAGATGGCGGTTACCATCACAAGTGGCACATTAGGCCTATACAGCGGTAATGTGGGCATTGGCAACGGCGCCAGCGGATCCGCAAGGTCAGTCACATTCATGTATAAGCGGTCGCAAAGGTGGCTGTAGCTTAGAAATATGTTTCACTATCAAATTATGTCCAATGTTTGGGTAGCTGTGAATTCGCCTGTTTCTGCGTCAGCGGTGACGTATTGGTCTATCCATGTGTAGTCGGGTCTGGTAAAGGTTACTCTTACAGTTACGTTTGGCGCCGCAGGACAAATTTTTCCCGTTACAGTGATGTTCTCGTTTATGTATGCTTCCGTCGCGCTTATTTCTGCGGTTATATGCGGACCATAACATCCAGTTGCAAGTGGAAAATTGCATGTGGTAATAGAATAGATGCATAATATTGTTGTGAGCGTAACGTAAAAAGCAAGTCGCTGTTTCATACGCTCACTCGCCATTAGATATAATTCACTTATCCTTTACAAGGTTTTTGTATTTATCACTCAGTTATGCCCTAGAAAATGAAACATCAACACGCAGGTGTCATAACACACTTAAGGCACGTTTATATTTTGGACAGGTAACTTATGTTTAATATGAATTATTTGTGAATAGTGTGATTGTTTATGGCAGCAAAAATATGCGACATTTGCGGTCGCAGACCGGCCACTGAGCAAGTTACAGTAATTGAGCAAGGCAAAAAGAAAGTTTTGAATGTCTGCGATTATGATTTACAGTTACTAACTCAAAGATCGTTTTCGCCATTTGAGCGCATGTTTGGCAGCATTTTTGATGATTTCTTCTCTGAACCAGAAGGTTTTGACGAATTTTCTTCAAGGATAGGTTACCCTTTGCCGCGTCATCGTGAAGCCGTAGACATTGATCAGTACTTGTCTGAACATGCCAAGGAGCTTATACAAGATTCAGCGCAAGTTGCATTAAATTTCAAACGTGATGAGATAGACACTGAGCACCTGCTTTATTCCATTTCTAACAGCGATGTGATTAAGGAAATTTATAGGCAATTCAGGCTTAGCGCTGAAGAAATTAAAAATTATATTGAAAACAACGCGCCAAAAGGGAAGAAAGAGGCAGACGCAGAAAAAATTAAGCAACTTAACATATCGCCTAGAATAAAGAATGTGCTTGAGCTTGCATTTCAGGCCGCCCAAGAGCTTGGCCACAGTTACATAGGTCCCGAGCACTTGCTTGTTGGTCTTATTGAAGAAGAAGATGGAATGGCCGGCGACTTATTACGCAAGTACGGGCTGACGCCTGAAAGTGTACGCCAGCAGATACTCAAGGTTGTAGGTAAAGGCGCCCAAGACGGTCGTGTCGAAGTCAAGAGCACCACACCAAACCTTGATAAGTACTCTAGGGATTTGACGAAGTTAGCGCGGGAAGGAAAGCTGGACCCAGTTATTGGTCGCGCTGAAGAAATTGAAACTACTATTGAGATTCTATCGCGTAGAACTAAGAATAATCCAGTGTTAATCGGGGAGCCTGGTGTAGGTAAAACTGCTATTGTGGAAGGTTTAGCGCAGCGAATAGTGAACGGGGAAGTTCCAGAAGCGCTTCAAGGCAAGCGGGTTGTGGAGCTTAACATTAACTCGCTGGTTGCAGGTTCCAAGTACCGCGGTGAATTCGAAGAGCGCATCAAGCAGGTAATCGAAGAAGTCATCGCACATAAAGACGAACTAATTCTTTTCGTGGATGAGCTGCACACGATAATCAAAGCAGGAGGCACAAGCGAGGAGGGCGGCTTGGATGTATCCCAAATAATTAAACCCCATTTGGCCCGTGGCGAGTTGCACTTGATTGGCGCAACCACGTTGAATGAATATCAAAAATATATTGAGAAGGACGCAGCCCTTGAAAGGCGTTTTCAACCGGTGTTTGTTTCTGAGCCCACAGTAGCGCAGACAATTGAAATACTACGGGGTCTTCGCGATCGTTATGAGGCGCATCACAAGGTAAAGATCACGGATGAAGCCATCGTTGCAGCCGCAGAATTGGCTGATCGATATATAACCAACCGGTTCTTGCCTGACAAAGCCATTGACCTAATTGATCAGGCAGCTGCGCGAGTTAGAATTGGCATCAACTCCAGGCCTACTGAGGTAAAGGCGTTAGATGATAAGATAAGCGCCTTAAAGCGTGAACGCGAATTTGCTTTAGCCCACAAAAAATTTGAAGACGTAAACAAATTAGAGCAGGAAATTTTGAAGTTAGAAAAGCAACGTTTGGAAATTGAGGAGAAATGGCGGAGAGAGCGCGGCGTAACTACCGCAGAAGTTAAACGCCAGCATATTGCTGAAGTGATTTCTAAGCTTACAGGCATCCCTGTAACAGAGCTTACGCAAGAAGAAAGAGAGAAGCTTCTTAAGCTTAAAGATAAACTGCATGAGCGGATTGTTGGTCAGGATGAAGCAATAAGGGCAGTTTCTGATGCAATACTGCGTAACCGCGCAGGACTTACAGAAGGTAAACGTCCAATCGCCACGTTCCTATTTTTAGGTCCCACAGGTGTGGGCAAAACGGAATTGGCTAAGGCGTTAGCATGGGTTGTTTTCGGAGATGAAAATGCACTTGTGAGAATTGACATGTCCGAGTACATGGAGCGCCATTCGGTTAGTCGATTAGTAGGTGCGCCTCCAGGTTATATCGGCTATGAAGAAGGCGGGCAATTAACTGAGATGGTACGTAGAAGACCGTACTCCGTAGTGCTATTGGATGAAATAGAAAAGGCGCATCCAGATGTTTATAACATTCTGCTGCAAGTTTTTGATGACGGACGTTTGACGGATGGAAAAGGCAGGGTTGTAGACTTCACCAACACTATAATTATTGCAACTAGCAACATAGGCTCTCGGCTTATACAGGAAAATCTAACGGTCCAGAATCCAAAGTCCTATGAGGAGCTCAAGAAAGAGTTAATGACGATACTTCGGCAGCATTTCAAGCCAGAATTCTTGAATCGAATTGATGAAATCATCATTTTCCACGCGTTAACTAAGGAGCAAATCAAAATGATAGTTCAGTTGCAGCTTGAAAGAGTAAAACGTACAGCCAAAGGACAAGGAATCGAATTAGAATTTAGCGGTGAAGTAATAAACAGATTAGCAGAATTGGGCTATGCCCCCGAGTTTGGCGCAAGAGAACTACGTCGGCAAATCCAGAATGAAATAGAAACGCCTCTTGCCCAAGAAATCCTTTCAGGCAACATCACTCGCGGCTCCTCGGTTTTAGTAGACTATGACAAAGTAAACAACAAAATTATCTTCTCCAAAAAATAGCAGTTGCAATTCGGAGTGAAAGGCAGAAAAAATGGCTATTTAATCAAAGCCTACTTGCTTTTTTTACGGCTGGCTTACTCGTTTATAATTTCAAAAGATGAAGTTATATCAACAGCTTTCTTTAGCATGCCGCCTACAGAGCAGTATTTTTCTTCTGAGAGTTTTATGGCTGTTTCCACTGCCTCTGGGTTAATGTTTTCGCCTTTTACTTTATACTTGAGATGTATTCGTGTAAAAACTCTCGGCGGCGGATCTTCTCTTCTTTCCGCAGTTGCCTCCACAGAATAGCCAGTAACCTTCTGTCTTTTCTTCCGCAAAATGGTCAAAACATGAAAGCTGCTGCATGCAGCTAAACTTGCCAAGACGTTTTCCATGGGTGACAGCGCGGTTTCTTCGCCACCATAAACTTTTGGCGCGTCAAACTTTACTGCTAGACCTTTCTCGTTTTTAGCCTCTAAACGATAGTTGCCATGCCATTCCAAAACCATACGCTTAACTGAAGACATGTCTACTACTTTGCCTGTTTAAGCTAAAAAGTATTCCGACAACAGAAATATCATAGCAAACTTGCCATATTCAACGTAGTCGAAGTTTAAAACATGAATTAGCTACTGATGAAAATTCAACAATAAACAGTAACCATAGTTTAAAAGGAAAAGCGTAATCAACCACTTCTAAAATTTTGAATCTTGCCGGGCAACTTGTTGAAAAACAATTTGAATTGTGGGTTCATAATGTTAATATAAGCTCGAGACCGAAAACTTTGTTCAAAGGGATTAAAAATGTCCAAAAGAGTATTACGTACAACCTTGCTATTTCTTATTATATTGGTAGTTGCTCAAATCGCGGTTCACTTTGATGTAAGCGCACAAACATCTGAACCTGCAAAACTGAAAATTTATGTGGCTCCAACGAAGGTGCCTGCTGACAACAAAGCGTATGAAGTTATTTTTGTTCAGTTGCAAGATTCAAAAAATAATCCTGCACGGGCTTCTGACAGCATCACCATATCCTTATCCTCCTCGCAGACTGACGTTGGCTCCGTTGATTCAACAATCACCATACAGAAAGGCGAAACTTATGCTAAAGCCAAGTTTTACTCAACCTATACGCCTGGCACGACAAAAATAACTGCTACGGCATCTGGATTTGCAACTGTTGAAGCCTCAATAACCACAGTTGGGCCTGTTCCGTCTAAACTCGTGGTCTACGGATTACCGCCTGTTCTTCCAGCAAACGGACAAAGTTACGAAGCAGTGGTGGTTCAGCTTCAAGATGCAGCAGGCGTACCCGCGAGGGCTCCTCTTGGCGGCATCGTTGTAACCTTATCATCTTCGAATACTACTGTAGGCACTGTTGCATCTAGCGTTACCATAAGCGCTGGAAGCACGTACGCTACCGCTAGTTTCTTTGCAAGTAATGTTGGGTCAACCGTGATCACTGCGATTGCTTCAGGCTATACCTCAGGGCAACTAACAATTAAAACGGAACCCGTCAACACAAATCCTGTAAAGCTGAAGATTTATGTGGGCCCATCAAAGGTGCCTGCTGATGGTGCTGCCTATAATATGATTGCGGTTCAATTTCAAGATGCTAATGGGAAATTGGCATGTGCGCTTTCAAGCCAATCAATAAGTTTGTCCTCATCTGAAACAGATATAGGAACGGTGGATTCCTCTGTGATTATAAGTGCCGGCACTACCTATTCCATGGCAAAGTTATATTCAAAATATCGGCCAGGCACAACAACCATAACGGCGGCAGCCCCAGGCTATACAAGCAGTCAAGCCTCAATAACCACAGTTGGCTATGTGCCGACAAAACTTGCTGTGTTCTGTGCTCCTTCAAGCTTGCCTGCGGATGGTCAATCCTATAATGCTGTTGTGGTTCAGCTTCAGGATTCATCCGGTAACCCTGCCAGCGATCCAGTTGACGCCATCAAAGTCAGCTTGTTCTCTTCTAAAACAGATGTAGGTGACGTCGCTTCAGAAGTGGTTATTCCTTTTGGCGAAACTTTTGCTGTTGCCAAATTCAGTTCGATGTATGCAGCGGGCTCAACAACCATAACCGCTCAAACTTCAGGTTATACGGCGGGACAAGCCTCTATGACAGTTAGTCTTATAGACAAGTATACTTTAACCATTTCAGCTACTGCTGAGCCGAATCCTGTTAACTCCAGTGCACAGGCAACCTTGCGAATCTATGTTACATATAGTGGTCTTGCTCCTGCGCCTGGCGCTACAATCAAGTTTTCTTCAGATAAGGGCGGAAACTTTTCCGCAGTATCTGATGAAAAAGATGGTTATTACGTTTGTGTGTTTAATGCTCCTAAAGTGACGAAGGATACGGTGTGCACGATTTCTATAAATGCCTCTAAGACTGGATATACGACAGGCAATAGCAGCATCCAAGTTAAGGTTGTGCCTACTATTCGTACAGGAACTCTTGACGTGTTTGTTAAAGACACTGAGGGGAACGCAGTAAGCGAAGCAAGTGTTATCTCCATATCGGAGCCGCGTGGAGCAAGCCCCTTAAATGGCACTACAGATATTCAAGGATACGTGTCTTTCAAAGATGTTACAGCAGGAAACTATCTTATTGAGATAAGCAAGAGCGGATATGAGCCAGTAACGGAAGAGGTTACAGTGACCGCAGGCGGAACTGCTATGTGCACACCCGTGCTTTTAAAAACTGAGGGTTCAACAGACCTGTCATGGTTGACCATCACCTTTGCAGTTGTCGGCGTTGTCATCGTGGTCGTGGTGGCTTTTCTAATAATTCAAAGGCGAAGATAAAAAGATAAACGTGCAGAATCACCTTAAATCGGCTTCTGCCTAATTCTTTGTTTTTGTTTTAATTTTTTTCACTCAGAAGGCCGCGTTTTCCGCTGAAAAAATATGTTTTCTGTTTCTATGTTCTAAAATTTGTGGCAAGTCTATTATTTAGTGATGATATTTTGCCCATATAATGCTTCCTATGACCACAATTATCATTATGAGAACTAATCCGTAAAATCCTAGCGCAAACAAGTTTGACCAAATCATTTTCTCGTCCTTACTTCTTCCCTATTGTGAGGCGAATAAAAGCAGTTGTTTCGTATGGGTTATATTCTGTTTTTTAAAATATGTTGCGGCCTGAAAGCTTGCTTTTATTAACTGCTGAGACTACTGAAGGCGAAGGAATTAACTTGGACTCTACTAAGTATCATAGAATTAGCATCTTCACCGCGTTGCATGATGTTATGCGGGAGAAGGCGCTCAACGAGTTAAGATTTGCTAAATGTGCAGATTGCGGACTTTACACTCCGTACAGGCTGAAAAATTTAGCTGATAAGGTTGTCGTATGCAAAAAGTGTGGGAGTTCAATTTCGATTTAGCCCTTAAACTATTTTATACTGCACTCCGTAGAACTTAGAATATCTTTGATGTTTGTGCATTGCGTGAATGTTTTGTAGCATTTGCCGCCTTTAGATATAGATAATCTTGCTTTCAAAGTTGCAAAAACGTAAATGAAAAGAACGGGAAGTTAGACGCTGTAAAGCTTTATGTGCTCTTACCATTCAGGAAAGATGGGTATTGGCGAAACTATGGAAGTCACCGAGTTTTCTACGCCAGCGATCTCTTGAATTTTTGTTACAGTACATAGCAGATCCATTTGATCGACAGACTTGACTGAGCATATTATATCGTAAGGTCCAAACACTATATCAGCTGATATCACTTCTGGAAAGCTAAGTAGTGTTTTATGCACACTCTCCAAATGCTTAGGCTGCACATTCAGAAACACAAAGGCAAACGGGCTCTCAGCAAGGGACGGCCCCTCAGACACAACAATAAAACTCAATGTTTTGGCGATCAAGTTTTCTTCGGCGCCAATCAATCGCACAGGGTTAAAATACTTCTCAATGAACTCTTCCAAGCTCTTTAGGTTGGCGAACCTGATGAGGATGTCCACAGGACCGAAAAGTAGGAATATGTCTCTTGGATCAATAAGGTGCTGATGTAAAAGCTTTTTCAAAACCTCATTAAAGCCTCCGGCCTTACATGTTAGACCTATATAGGCTTTCAATATGGGACACACCCATCATAAATTATTGTTAAAGCAGCTAAATAATAATTTTGTAACTTCCAACATCTGGCTAACCCATTAACTTAACATACGCTGCCCTGCAATTCACATGGCCACAAAAACAAAAGCAATAGCGGTTGGCAATCACCCTTGTTTAACACGCGAGATATAGCAGGTGGTAGCCCGGGAGTTACCGTTCCCAGATTGTAATTTATACTGAATCCCTCTTTTTTTCAAATGTTGTTATTCTCAGTAAATTCCTTAAGGTTTCGCTTTCTTTCACATGCCCCTCTCGAAGCCTTTGCCCAAGGTAGGGCTTGAGCCTCTAGTTTAGCTTTGCTGGGAAAAGGCAGTTATCATTTTCAGCCCAGCAGGATTGGTGCAGACCTTTGGATTTCCTCAATTATGCTGGGAATATTACTTGCCCTTTTCCTTCCTTTCTCTGTTATGCTGTAGATTCTGCCATGCTTAGAATGGGCACAGCTTATCAATTCTTTTCTTTCCATGGCAGCCAATTTGGTGTATACGACGTTTGGGCTTCTCTTTACGCCAAACTTTTTCAGAAGAGCGTTATCAATTTCGTATGCTGTCATAGGCTGATGTAGGAGAATGCGGAGGATAACCAGATCCAGGAAGGCTCGCAGGATTCTTTCCTGAATGCTCAGCTCCACGTTTTCTTTCAAACACATCTGCCCTCCCTGCTTATCAAGTGGAAGGCTAACATCTTAACGTGAACAAAGAAACCTAGCAGAAAGCTGTATAAAAGAGTAACTGATTAAAAGAGTTATTAATTTAGTGTTAAACACAAATACAGCAAAGAAAAAACTTCTGCTTATATAAAAAAGCTTGCTTCCACCAGATTTTCTAATAATAAGCGTTTTTCTGCTTGCTCCCATATGTATTACAAGTTGGAGTAAGATTTGTAGTAAGATTAAGACTTGTACTAGTACTTGTAGTTGTAATCTGAAGTAGTAAGAAATATTATATAATTATATATGCCTAGCGTTGATGCTTGTAATTGCAGGAAAATAAACATCCTGCAAGAGAAAAGGAAAATGAAAAAACCAAATTCTGAAACAGTTGCTTTGACGATTAGTGCTTTACTTCTGCTATCCCTATTCCTGATGCCGATGCCGATAGCTAAAAGCGAAGCTTTTCTTCCTACGATTGATGGAAACAAGGTCTACGTCGAAAACGCAGATTGCTACATCTCGGCGACCCCGCACACGCTAACCGCGGACGGCTATGTATACTTGAACGTGACCAGCAAAACGTACGAAGGAGAAGTAGATTTCTGCCTCGGCTTTAAGGGCAGTTTAGGCTACCCAAAAAGCATGGAACTCTATGACCCGAGAGAAGAGACAACACAGCACAAGTTAGATCTAAGCCCATATTTTGATGATCCTGCATGTCAAGTAGAATACAATTACACTAGAATTGAAGGGAAAACCGCTTATGATGGTTATGTGTGGGTCTACCGCAGCACCGGTATCGTTAATGAAAAAAATCAGACTTTGGGCTCTGACTTGGATCGAGTTTTGCTTCAACATTATGATGTTGCTGACTTTGACGCTCAGATGGTCTATTGGAACACGACGCAGACTCTCTACTGGAGGGAAATTGGAAATGAAGTGGAATTTGAGAAAAGAAGCTTTAATTTTCAGGGTATGGACACTTGGTATCTCAGCAACGCCGCAATTCAGAAGAACAGGAATTACTATTTGAGGATGTGGTTGACTATTGTTCCGACTTTCTCTAGGGATATTCACGAGTTTTTTGTGGCTTTTAAGCCCCGTGGAGAGACCTTGGAACAGGCGGTAGCCAGCGGGCGTTTCTGCTATTTAGATCCGTGGTACAGCTCTAGTTGGTCATATCGAAAGTCTCACGTCATTGAAAATGCTGCAGGTGCTGGGACAAATTATCAGATTAGGCTTCTTGTTTATTACGGTTCTGGCTCAGATTACGGTGGAGTAGTATATTTGGGTGGTAAATGCCGTTCCGATTTTGGTGACATCCGGTTTACTGATAATGATGGAAACACGTTGCTTGATTATTGGAGGGAGAGTTATACGGCCTCAAGTAGCGCTGTATTTTGGGTTGAAATCAAAGACGATCTGAGTGTGACTGACGCCATATTCTACATATATTATGGGAATGCAGGGGCGGGAACAACTTCAAATTTTGATGCGACATTCATTTTCGGGGAACCTTTTGACAGCGACACTTTGAGCACTAGCAGATGGCCCACTGCGTACAGAACTGGAAACCCAACATATTGGATAGATTCGACGTATCACTTCATAGATGTCTACAATATGGATGCTAACAACTGGTGGAATGGGAGGGGCTTTCGTTCCAAATCGTTTACGCTTCCGGACTCTTGGCTTATCGAGAGCGCCTATGGCATGTACCAGCCCTTTTGGATGGTGCATTACACTGAAACTGCCAGCGAGATTTTTGGAGGGCTATTTAACATTGAACATTCAGATTATAGTCCATCCGACTATGGTGTTGCTCATTTAAGCTTGCGGGATCATTGGGCTGCTAACAAAAACTGGCTCTATTATGCTGGCGTTGGTGGCAATGTGGATTACGACAGTGGTGAGCAGAGTTATCCCGGCACCGGCTATGTCTTAAAAACCCTCCAGTTTGAGAAAACAAATGGATACGTCAAAGTCAAAATAGATGGGACTACTAGAGTTAACGAGTATAACTCTGAAAGTGCGTATTACGTTCATCTTGGTATTGCGCGATATTCTACCTATCCTTTCGGATTAGAGCGCTTCTACGCTTTCAGGATTAGAAAGTTTGTTGCTGATGAGCCTGATCATGGATCCTGGGGATCAGAAGAAACAAGGAATCTGGCTAGCCTAATATGGGGCACTGGCTACTATGACGGGTTTCCCGATGGGGAACTTCAGGAGTCACAAGCTGTTTGCGCCAGTATCTATAATTATTTCTATAATACGAACAGATACAATAAACTCAACAATTATTACGGGGTAGCTACTCAACCATACTGCTTCTACAATAACATCAGTTATTGTGAGGTGAATAAGGAGTTTGCGACGCTTTTTTATAAGGGTCATGTTATCTCTGGCATTGACTGCGGTGTGCCAGCTTGCCAGTTTGATCATTATGGAGTTTATGATTGGGAAGGCACTGGTTGGCCCGACCCCGGCAATTATATAATGGATTATCAGATTTACAGCGCTACTGGGGGGTCAACTGAAAAATTTGATTTCGTTTTTCTCTGGGCATGTGCTCATGGAGGTAATAACTTCATAGGGGGTCATAGTGGAAGTCATAGCTGGGGCATGTGTCACTCTTTGATGGGTGAAACTAACACCACACTAAGTGCTAATGGCTATGCTGATCCTGATGGTAGTGGGCGGTGTTTCATATCGTTTGACGGAATTTCTATAAATTTCAAAAACGTAACGCGCTATAACAGTTATAATTATGGCGATTTCGCAGAGAAATTCTATTATTATGCCCTGCAAGGCTATTCAATCAATTATGCCCTTGATAGAGCCACAGCAGATACACATGGCGTGTCTTATTATAGCCAATGTCAGCTTTATTATCCAACTCAAGGATACTGGATGGACTATCCAACAAGTATTTATAGTTACATGCGTGTTTGGGGTGACGGGAACCTTGTCATACCATGTTAAAACGGAGGAAAAAAGCAAACATGTCTATGCCTAAAAAGCTTCAAGCCCTTGTGATTCTCATTATGGTTTTGAGCATCTCGGTACCGATTCCCTTTGCGCTTTCAGAAGAAACAGTCGATACAAACGAAGTGCTATACTTCTTGAAAGATGTCGCTAATGTTGATGTAAGTAGATATGAAGCAAAACTATTTGTAAATACATCCGAAAATTGGCCTGAACTAGGTGGTCTCTCACAAATCACGGGCCAGTATGACCTTGAATCCGAAGATAGCACTATAAACGTGCTATTTACGTTCATAGATAATATTCTTACGTATTGCGCAATAGCGGATGTTGAAGGAGAGATTCACCAGGTCGAAGATTTACCCGCTGATATTAAGGTTCAAGCTGATGTTTTCCTTCAAAGATACCAAGAATATATGGGTGACTCGACCATAGAAGCGATGAGAAGCTTATTAGACACGGTTGATGTGACAAAAAACGGCGTAAAGATAGAAGGCAACTTGAAACTTGAGGTGACAGTCGACCCAGCCCTCACCTCACTAAGTTGGAGGGGCACATCCCTCACCTCACTAAGTTGGAAGGACACCTTCAATGGTGCAGACTACACAAGGTTAAGCATCGGTTTCAGAAATGGGACTTTTGCTGCGTTCTTGCAGGATCGGAGCTATCGCAAGATAGGTGGCACCGAAGTGAACCTCTCTAAAGAAGACGCTGTTGACCTTGCCTTACGTTACGCTAAGGATTTATCGTGGGAGCTTCCAGACGGAACAAAAGTAACGGATTTCACCATAGTAGAAGACAAGATCGGGGCTCAGTTGCTTACTCAGCCTAGAGAACCGTTGACGCTGTATCCTTACTGGCTGGTTATTTTGCCTCTTGACAAGATGTATCCGGGCTTTATTACGCAGATCATGTTTCAAGTCTGGGCTGACACTGGAGAAGTAATCACTTGCACTCCACTTGGTCAAGGCGGAGACGTACCGATGAATGTGTCCCCTTCAATACCTGACGGTGGCTCCACGCCTTCCATGGATTTGATGATTTTCATTATAGCTGCCACTACTGCAATACTGGTCGTAGTGGTCGCCGTGACAATAATTGCTTTCAAGAAAAAACGCAAATAACCTCCCTCTCTTTTTTTAAATGAAAATAAGACTGCACAGTTTATGGGAGGCTACTTGGATTAGATTCTTGTCTTCAACAACTTTTAAGTCCTTGTATGAATATGTAATAAATGAACTAAACGCTGAATGGTTACATCCATGAATAAGACTATTAAAGGTTTAGTAATTGCGCTCGTTATTTCTTTTTCTTTATCGCCTCTTTTGATTCTGCAAGTTAAGGCAACTGAGGGTTTTTGGACAATTAAAGCTTTAATGCCCACAGCACGGAGCGCGCCTGGCGTTGCTGTGGTTAACGGAAAGATATACGCTATTGGAGGTTATAACGGTAGCTACCTCAGTACTAACGAAGAGTACGATCCCGCAACAGACACATGGACTACCAAAGCATCTATGCCCACCCCGAGAAGCAGCTTTGCGATAGCCGTTGTTCAAAATAAAATATACGTAATAGGCGGAAAAGAGGGAACTAGCACTGCTGATGCTTCAGTGGCAATTGAAGTTTATGACCCCGTTACAGATACATGGGAGACCAAGAACCGCGCTCCTTTCACATACCGCCGTGGATTCTCTGCTAATGTTGTTAGCGGCAAAATCTATATTATTGGCGGATGCACCTCCCCTTGGCGTCCTTGGCCTAATACTGACGCAAATGACGTTTACGATCCAGAAACAGATAGTTGGACCAGCGGAGCGCCGATACCTACTCCTGTTTTTGACTATGCATCTGCTGTGCTAGATAACAAGATATACATAATGGGTGGTCGTAGCATCCCTGAAAATAAGACTTATGACTTAACTCATATTTACGACCCTGCAACGGACACATGGAGTTATGGTGCGCCTGTTCTCACTGCCTTGAGCGGTGGAGTTGCAGGAGCGACCACCGGCGTCATGGCGCCGAAACGTATCTATTTCTTTAACGGTTACACATGCGAAGGTGGCGGCGGTATCTACTATTCAGAAACTGTATACTTAACTCAAGTTTATGACCCAGAAAAAGACATATGGAGCAGTAACGCTCAAAAGCTGACCCGAAGAGGCTTTGGTTTAGCTGTCGTTAATGGCCTCTTTTACGCAATAGGTGGCTACGACGGCGAAAATTACTTGCAAATAAACGAGGAGTACATGCCCATTGGATATGGGAAAGAAACAGAAACACAACCAGAACCCCTACCCTTAACGTGGATAATAGCTGCGGTATTGTCAGGCTCTATCGCTGGCGCGGGCTTTCTTGTTTACTTCAAGAAAATCAAGAGAAAACCCATAAAGATCGCGTAAGTTACGCCCGCTTTCAAGTGCAATTTTCATGAATTCTAACTTTCTCCAAAACAAGTAAACGTTCGTCTGAAGCAGCATCTCAACATTCCTGACGAGCCTAGCCATCTTTCAGTATCTGCCTTCTTTATGCCTCAAAGTACATTGTTATAGCGCCAGTTTCCGCTTCATTCGCTGTCGTAGGCAGGCATCGCTTCCTCCTCTTTTATGCAGGTCGATCCTTTATTTTCACCCCAAGGTTCAAGCAAAACAATCAGCTTCGCTTCATAAAGTACCACTTTCTCGGAGTTCGTAGCGCTCAGGCTTAATGTAACAATCCACCGTTCGCGCTTGCTCCTGCATGAAAAGCTCTTCAGCCTTCTCCCAGATTACCGCTCTAACATGAGTCCAGAATTTGCCCTTGCACTGTCTTTTTGGCACAGTGCAATCTCATGCTTTGAGATATTCTCAGCAGTATTAAAAGGATATGCTTATATTTAAGAATATCTTAGAGATATAACTGGTGACTGGTGTGCACGCCTTGCCAGTAAAATTTGAAGTATCCGTGGTCCTTGTGGGCAAAAGCCTCAAAGTCACCATCCCCAAAGAAGTCTGCAAGCACTTAGACCTCAAGAAGGGCGACACGGTGCTGATGTGGACAGACAACAGCCACCTAATCATCGAAAAGAAGAAAGAGGAAGCCTAAACAATGGCGCTTCAGGAAACAGCGCAAAAAGCCTACACGCGATATGGCGGCGACGCTGAGAAGACCTACAAAGCCCGCCGCTTCAGCATACGCCAACAGCTTCCACACATGACGGCAAGCCAGCTTCAAAAGCACCTTAGGGACTTGGACGAGGAAATTGCTGATTTGAAAAATGAAATCGCGCAGTTTGAAGGTTGGGTCAGGCAGATAAAGCGGGAAGGCAGCGCAAGCGCGTACTTTGACCACATGCACCGCACGCTCACTAAGTCTCATTTAGGCATGCTTGAACTGCGGCTGGACGCGAACGAAACAGCGCTTGAGTGGATGCGGCGGGAACGCCGAATCTACGCTTGGGAGCTTAGGCTTCGCAAGGCAAAGGGCCTCGTGAAGCTTCCGTTCTTGAAAGCGCGGAAATCAGCGCTGGAACGCGAAGCAGAGCAACTGCAAAGCCGAATAGCTGAACTTAACGCGCAGCTTCAGGATTTACGCGCAGCCCACGACAAAACGCTTTGCGAGTATGCTGGGGTTGAACGTGAGATCCAGCTTCTAAGCGTCTGACGTATATGATGTAGCATTCGCTTGTGCCAGAAACCATGTTGGAGCGTACATGATGAAACACGAAAATAAGCGTGAAACAAGCTCTAAACGCAAAAAGCAAATTGAAACGGGAGCGGTTGATTTTGAAAAAATTTTCTACGAAACCCTCACCGAAATCGCAAAGACACTCAGGGAAAAGCCGCAGGCCAGAATCACACGCCGAACCAAGAAAACGCGGCTGCACGACCAGATAGTCCATGCGGACACGTGGCCTGAACGCGACCAGCTGCTCAAAAGCCTAGCCGCCAAAGCCTACGACATCGCCCACAGCTTCATGGACAGCGACCCTGACAAGGCGCTGAAGTGGATGCGCGTGGTCGCCAAGCTGCTCTCGCTAAGTTTTGTGCCAAAGCGACTGGATGACCTAGAGCTCATAAAGAGGGAGCTGGCGCTGCTGAAGGAACAGGCGCGTGAAATGGAAGAGGACGGCGGCGAATAGTGGAAAAAGCCAAAGCTGACATCGCCAAGCTGAAGCAAAAACTGAGTGATACTGACGCTTTTGGGCTCAGCTGGGAAGCCCGAGAAATTTTGAAGCTTTATGCGCAGGGCTACCACGACTGGTGCTCGCCAGAGTACCGCAAAAACTGGCGCATCTTCTACCGCGAAGCCATAAGGCAGTATGGCGCTGAATTCGCAGGGAAAGAGGAGCCTTCAACGAAGACGCTGTACTGGATGATGTTTATGATCCAGTTTCGTGGGGGAAGAGACAGCGAGGAAGCGCTTAGAAGCCTGAAGAAGTTTTGGCTGTTAGCCCGGAGGATCGCGCCTGAAAACACCGCCAAACTCGTGCTGGATGATCCAGACGACGAAGACGGAAAGAAGTTTCTTGCAAGTCTGGATGCGTCATTAAAGAAAATTTACCATGACGAGGAAGGCAACGCAGCCTAAGACTCTACCAGCATACATGAAGGTCTATTGGCACAAGGATAACATTTGGAAGCGCATAAGAATAACGGTCGTTATCTCTGTCAGGCGTGCTTCCAAAAATGTCTAAACTTCAAGCGCTCTCTTTGCAACAGCTGCATTAGTGAATAGCTTTAATGTGGTTTTGTTGGTTATGTCCACGCAGCATGCTGTTGCGTTCCTGACGAAGGAGGCTCTTTGAGGAAAACTCGCATCCAAACTCTTTCTGTTTCCTCTGGCCATGGCTCGAGACCCGCTGAGGCGAAAAAGTGAGGCCCATGACTGGCTGGCTTCGCCTCAGGTGCGAGCTCAGGGCAGTATTCAAGAATTTTTCTGGCTCTTTCAACAATTCCATTTGAAGCCGCTTGTTTTGCTTCCTCAACCATTTTATTCAGCTCAGCGTTTTGTTCTCCCTTCTGAAGCCAAATCAGCCAACCAGCCAAGTTAATAGCCTCTTCAGCCTCCTTCTCAGCTTCCTCCTTATCTTGCTCTCTCCACCCAATTTTAGGAGCAAGCCCATAAAGTATTGGACGCACAGCTTCAGGGGTTTCGCCCACTTTGAAAGCAACCTCCTTCACCGTTGGTTCTCTGAAAAACTTGAACGTGCATCTCAACTCTTCAACAGCCTCTCTTACTTTCCGCTCTAAATGAGACTCAAAACTGGAAAGCGCGTACTGAACAGCTGGCGGCTTCTTAGAGTAGTCCGCAAACCGCTTTATTTTCCCATCTCTCTCCAACTTTAACAAGTTTTGCGACAGAGTAGACTTGGACATTTTCCCAGACTTAACAAGAAGGCGTTCCAAGTCTTTCCAACGCTTTTCCCCATCCTTGAGGGTTGCTAAAATGATCTGCTCGTTATCAGGCATGGTTCGAACCTTGTCTGGACTTAGTTCGTTTTAAGCACTTCTTAAAGATTTTCTACACGTGAAGCTAAAAATGACTGAAAAATACAAGGAAAGAATTCCTGCTTTTCTGATGAAGACTAAGGCGCCGATGGATGTAGAAAAGATAAGGGTCGCGTGTAAAATTGGAAACTGGAATACCACTCTAAAACATTGTCTGGAACTGTTTGTTGAGGGAAAAATCAGGGGGCAGAAGACGTCGAAAAGCTGGGTTTTCTGGGTGGGCAACGCCACCCTTGGATATACACCGTGGAACACAGGAGCAGAGGTTTCTAAAGAGCCAAGTGACAAACCATGAGCGACCAACTTGACCGTGCAGAGCTACGAGCCGCCGCTGAAGCCTATTTTGACAATGGCTTTAACGTCTTCGCTATAAGGGGAAAGCAGCCACTAGCTAAGTGGGAGAAGTGGCAACATGAGAGACAGAATCAACAAGAATTTGACAGCCTAAACTTTTCCGATGCGGATGGTCTAGGCGTAGTTTGCGGAACACAAAACAAAGACGGCTTATACTTAGCGGTAGTTGATTTTGACGTTAAGAACGTGTCACAGGAAGCCATAGAAAAAGGCAAACAGGTTCTAAAAGAGCTGCCAATCACAGCAATCGAAGAAACGCCTAGTAAAGGGCAGCATTGGATTTACTACGTACATCACAAGCCGAAAACTGTTAAAGTCTACCACAATGAAGCCGCCATAGAATTGCTGGGTGAGCATTGCTACTGTGCGATGGCGCCAAGCCTTGGGTATAAGCGATTAAACGATAACACGCCTACCGTTGTGCAAGACTTGGAAGATTTGCTCTATGACGCATTATACAAAGTAGGCGTTAAAGCTGAAAAGAAAAGCGCAATATGGTTTGACCGCGACGAAACAGCTGGACAGCCGTACAGGGGAAAAGAGCCGAATTGCATCAGGGAAATAGAAAAAGGTGCAAAAGAAGGGCTGAGGAACGAGTACGGCATAAGGTTAGCAGCTTACTATGGCAACTTTAAGCAGTATAAGAACGAAGTTTGCCTTAAAATTTTGAGAACGTGGAATAAACTTAACGAACCCTCCTTAAACAAGCAAGAACTGGAATCTTTGCTTAAATCAGCTCTGCAAGGCAACTACGTCTACGGATGCAATGACCCAATACTGAAAGCGGTATGTAAACGTGAAGGATGTCCACTAGCCAAAAAGGAAATGAGAGAAGCCACAGAGCAGGAAAAAGCCAAAGCGTTAAAGTTGCTAGCTGATCCGAAACTATTAGACTATGCCTTAGCTATAGGCAAGAAACGCTTAATCGGAGAAGATGATCTACTAAAGCAAAACATCATTTTCCTAGTTAGTGGACAAACACGTTATCCAATAAGCGAGATTATCACAGGGTACAGCGGAAGCGGAAAAAACGAAAGCATACGAGCCGTTAGCCCATTATTCCCTGAAAACTGGTTCTTTGAGTTTACCACTAGCACACCTGAAGCTATCAAGTATATTCCTGAAGATTTCAGCGGAACCATAATCATTTATGAGCTTGCGGGAATACGCAGCGAAACAGGCACGTTAGGCTTAAGGTCAATAGGTGAAGGCAAAGGAATAAAAACAATTTACCCAATGCGCGATGAAGCTACTGGAAAAATGACGCTTGGCGAGACTCAAACTAACGCTAAAAACTTCATTTCAACCGACAGCGGAATAGACATTGCAGCCGACCTGTACAGACGCGTTTTCAAAAACAGCATGAACGACAGCTTAGCCCTGACTAAACGTGTAATCGCTAAGAAAATGAGAGACAGCAGCATACCTGAAAGCCTAAGGCCAAAGCTTTTCCCTGAAAAGAAGATGCCTTATTCAGAAAACGATTTTAGAAACGCCTTTGCCCTACTGGATTTAAACCTGGAAGTTGTGGTTTTTCCGCCAAGCAATCTCTTAAGCCTGATAGATTTAGCTCAGAAAAAAGAGCAGCAAGTAGCCTTAAGAACACAGATCGAAAGAATACTTAACGTCATCAAAATTTTAGCCTTAATCCACCAAAAACAAAGAATTAAGCTAACCGTAGAGGAAAACAGCTACGTTGTAGCTGATGTGCAAGATGTAGAGACGGCTTTAGCGGTTCTGGAAAAGTCAATTGTTGAAACAGTTACAAGGATAGAGAAACGGCAAAAAGAAGCCTTAGAAATTTTTGAGAAACAGCAGGGGCAGCTAAACAAGAATCAGTTAGCTGAGAAGCTGCATTGTGAAGCGCGTACAGCAGCAAGAATATTGAAAACTCTTGCTAAGAATGGCTATCTTAAGGAAATTGAAACCACTAAGCCATACTCTTATGAGTTGCCTGATGAGAATGAGGAAAAGCGCCTTAAGCCTTTTGCCTTTTCAGAAATGGTAAGCGAATATAAAGCGGTTTACCCAAAAGAGCTTAGAACGTTCTTAAATGACACCTTACCACCTTACCATGCTGGCGTCGGTAATAATTTTTTTGTTGAAATTCCTGAAAACTTGGGAAAAAAATATTGTATAGCAAAGTGGCAAGTTGGTAAGATGCTAACTGAAGCAGATTTAAAGCCAATTTCTGAAACTAATTCTAATCCACTTGCTTTTTCCGACGGGGCAATTGAAAACGGGGTTAATACGCCTGCAGGTTCGTTAAAAAATCTTGGAGAGAAAGGCAGTGTAAGCGGAAAAGCTTCAAACGTTGTTACGCCTGAAATTGGAGAGCTCTTGCCTCTAGAAGGGGATTGGCAGGGCAAGTGTGTTCAGTGTGGATTTAGCGGGCAGATGAGATTTCAACTTAACAAACCTGACGGCTCTTGGGGGTTGCTTTGCAGGGTCTGTGGGGAGAAACTTTCGAAGAGGCTGAACAAACATGAGTGAAGACTTTGTAGAGAATAGCTGTCTGGTTCGGCTGGTTCATCAGACTATTGGGGACGAAGCCTCTGCTGTATCAGTTCATGTACACACCAAGGAAAGAGAGGGTAAGCCGAGAAAGTTTGAAGCCCATTGGGCACACGTGTTCCGTAATAATCAGCGCTTCACAGTCAGCATCAATGTTGGGGGTGTTGCCGCGTGACTTCGCACTTAACCACGTTGGTGACTCGTTTTCTCAGAGCCCTTGAGAGCGTAAAGCGTTGGAACCAGTTGGACAGCTTGGTAGGAGAGGCGGAGCTGAAGCGTCACCTGTGCAACATTATCGAGTACACCTTCTACTTTCACAAGCAGCAGATCACAGAGCAGGAACTCGAGCATGTCGTCTACCTCTTGGAAAACGGAGGCGGATCCCAGCGGTGACTTTGCAGCCAAAACTTGACAGCACCACGCGCAAACAGAATGTAGGCGCCCTTGTTTACGTGCGGTACCTGGATCATGTGCTTTTCCGAAACGCTGACGCCGGCTTGTTTAAGCCTGCGCTGCGCGAAACCGTCGGGTGGCTGCACCGCGAAACCGCAGATGCCCTCTGGATCCTCTGGGAAAGAAGCGTTGAGCCGCTTCCCCACGAGAGGAGCCCCGATGAAGAGTCTGGCTTGGTACTGTTGAAAAGTGACATCGTGCAGATACATCGGCTGCCCCTACAAAAAATTTTGAACGGGCTTTTATTTAGGTCATCAGCCTTAACATTACACTGCCGAGTAAGCGCTTCAGCCGAAGAAGCGAAAAACTCAGCCCGAAAAAAGCCGGAGGAAACAGGAAACCGTGGAAACGCTTAACCAAAACAAAGCACTGCAACTGCAACACCATTCGCTGACACACAGCACGGTAGCGTACCAGCAGACAGCGCAGTTGTCTTCGCCTTGCCCGCCTGACGTGGAAAGGTTCATCCGCGAAGCCCTAACCAAACGCAAGCCAAGCCTCATACAATTCGCCACCACAAGCCCCACAGTAGCCACGATGGTCAAATACCTCAAGCGGCACTGCAGCCAATCGCACTCTACCGCTTATCTCTACACCTGGTCAGTTCACCAGTACTGCCGATGGTGCGGAGCCGACCCCGACCAGCTGATAAACGAATGCTTCTCAGAGGATAGCTTGCCAGACCAGAAGGCACTGCTGCTTGAAGCCAGAAGACTAGACGACTACGTTGGCGCGTTGCAGAGCGAAGGCTACAGCCCAGGACACATAGCAAACTGCGTTAAAGCCGTGAAAACCTTCTTCAGAGTAAACGGCTTAAGCCTCGCGCTGCCCTACAAGTTCCGCAAGTACGTGGTAAGCAGAGACCGAGCGCCCACGCCTGAAGAGATCGCTCAGCTCATAGACCTGGCGGACGTGAGAGGAAAGGTCATCGTTTCGATGCTTGCGCTTGGCGCCTTCAGAATCGGAACCCTATGTAAACTTCGCTACAGGCACGTGAGACACGATTTGGAAAGAGGCACGGCGCCAGTCCACATCCATGTGGAGGCGACGATAACCAAGGGGAAGTACCATGACTACGACACTTTCATTGGGAAAGAGGCTGTGGACTACTTGAAAGCGTATTTGGAGGCGCGGAGAAACGGCGGATTGCCTAACAAGATCCCGCCTGAGAGCTTTGACGACGAGTCGCCGCTGATACGTGACGAGCATTCTAAGGTTGTTAAGCTGCTGACGCCTTCTCAGGTCTATAACGTGCTGCACAGGCTTATGGCTCAAGCGGGACTGCTGGGCAGTAGAGTTGGAAGGCGCTACACCATGAGGCCGCATAGCATAAGGAAGTTTTTCAGGACGCAGATGGCAGCGTTAGGCGTGCAAACAGACTACATCGAGTACATGATGGGACACACGATCAGCACGTATCATGATATTCAGATGAAGGGCATCGAGTTCCTGAGGGGCGTTTACGCTGCTTCAGGCCTGTGCGTTAAGCCTAAGACGAAGCCCAGCAGGGTGGAGATGCTGAAGGAGATGGTTAGAGCTTTAGGTTTGAACCCTGAGGAAATCCTGACGAAAAAAGCATTAGCGATGCCTCATAGAACCGTGATAGCAGCGGGCAGAGACGAAAGCCAAGGCCAAGACCACGTGGATACGCTGCTTAAAGCTTTGAAGCAAAAGCTCAAACAAGAACTCACCGAAGAAACAACCGACACCACACTAAAAACGGTATAAATTACAATACGGGAAAGGTAGCCCGGGAGAGATTCGAACTCTCGTCGGCGGGTCCAAAGCCCGCTATGCTTGGCCACTACACCACCGGGCTTCGCCTATCTGAATGGTAAAGCTAGTTTTTAAATTAAGTGCTTTTCCTTTTCTGAGGCCTTTTCTCATTTATCAATTTTTTCTATTAGTGTTAAAAGAGAATTATTAGTTGGGATAAGTATTCAGAGGTTATGCGTTGAATCTCTTTATTTAAACCGTAAAGCTTATATATTAAAACTGTTCATCTGCTTAGACTGCGCGAACCGAATGTGCTGTTTTCTCAGCTCAAAAGGGATATGGTGACGGTTCTACGCAAATATAACAAACGGAGAATAGAACATTGAGCAAAAAAGAAGCCAGAACGCAACAGCGCTTGGTTGACAAGTGCCCAGAATGCGGAAGCGACAATCTTGTTCACGATTACGATACAGGAGAAACCGTATGCGGAGATTGCGGTCTCGTCTTATACGAGCAGATGATGGACAAAGGACCAGAATGGCGCGCTTTCACTCAAGAAGAGAAAGCCTCAAGAAGCCGCGTTGGAGTCCCAACATCATACTCCGTCCATGATAAAGGCTTATCCACAGCCATAAGCCAGCTTGATCGCGACGCATTCGGCAGGAAGCTTCCTTTATCCACAAGGCTTCAAATGTGGCGTTTGAGGAAATGGCAAATTCGATCTCGCGTCCACTCTTCCATAGATAGAAATCTTGCTCAAGCCATGGCAGAGTTGGATCGCCTTTCCGACAAAGTTTACATTCCACCGCCAATTAAGGAAAAAGCCGCTGTAATTTACCGTAAAGCCTTGGATAAAGGACTTGTTCGCGGTAGATCGATTGCCGCGATTGCCGCCGCAGCTCTATATGCGGCTTGCCGCGGCAGTGGAACCCCGAGAACGCTCCGGGAAATTGCTGAAGCGAGTCTTGTGGACAAAAAAGATGTCGCACGCTGTTATAGGCTTTTGTTGCGCGAGCTAGAAGTACATATGCCAATTGCTGACCCGTTAACTTATGTTTCAAAGATTGCTGAGCGAACTGGGATATCAGGTAAAACTCAAGGTTTAGCCATACAAATTCTTCGGGAAGCAAGAAGAAAGCGTGCTGCAGCCGGCAAAGATCCGATGGGACTTGCTGCTGCCGCGCTGTATATAGCCTGCTTGCAGAACAATGAGAAAAAAACACAAAAGGACATCGCAGAAGCTGCTGGCGTAACCGAGGTTACCGTGAGAAACCGCTACAAAACTTTGAAGAAACAGTTAGGTTTAGAGCTACCCGACTAAGCGCTGAATCAGATGCCTTCTTCTTTTTCTAGTTCCATAAATATAGGTCCTACATAACCGCATTTTTCACATACGTATTTCTTAGGTGTCAGCCAAAAATCCAAATTACTGTATAAACGCATTTTTGGGCTACAGCATTTTGGGCAAAAAATCTGCGATGGTTTTCTATGCTTTAGCGTTTTAAATACTTCACGAACATTTTGCAGCAGTTTCATCCTAAACTTTGCACCTTGTACGGCGTGGTTATTGTAGTTCTATATTGTCTTCTGGATATCCTTGCTTGATGAGAAATTCTCGAACTTTTTCGCGGTGATCGCCCTGCAGCATTATCTGACCGTTTTTTGATGTTCCACCACAAGCACAAAAACTTTTTAGTTTCTGAGCTGTCTGCGCAAGGTTTGAGTTTCGATCTTCTATGCCGTCAACGATAGTTGTTGGTCTGCCAAATTTTCTTGTTTCCAGTCTAATGCGGATTCGTTGCTGCTCTTTTTCAATTTCGCCACAAACGCAGAGATCCTTTGGAAGGCCGCATGTTGGACAAACTTCAGCCATGACGCTCAAACATAGCATTGACATCGGTGTATATAAAAGTTTCAAAGCCAAAATTCAGATTGAGCAGTTTACACAAACAGGTTCACGCTTTCTAACAATGGATGGTAAAGGCTGGGCCTTTGCTTAGAACTGTAACCTGTGATCGTGCTCTACTCCTTCAGAAAGGATTAAATTTCTTTTTCTTTCAGTAATAACGCATGAACTCATTTCTGAATTATCAGAATGAACAAAACATGAGCTTATTCACCGACTTCTACGAGTTAACAATGTGTGCCAGCTACTTTGACAACAAAAAGTTTGAACCCGCAACCTTCGATTTGTTCATAAGAAGGCTACCTGAAAACCGTTCATATTTCCTTTTTGCAGGGCTAGAACAAGCTCTGCTCTATTTAAAAACAGTAAAGTTCACTGAAGAACATCTTGCGTATCTCAAAAAGCAGGGTTTTAACCAGCAGTTTCTCGATTACCTGCGAGATTTTCGGTTTACGGGTGATGTGTGGGCTGTTCCTGAGGGTACCGTGATGTTCCCATGTGAACCGCTGATCCGCGTGACCGCGCCAATCATCGAGGCGCAATTAGTTGAGACGTTTTTGCTTAATACTGTCAACTTGCAAACGACAATTGCGACGAAGGCGTCCAGAGTTGTGCAGGCAGCTAAGGGCAAAGCAGTAGTAGAATTCGGCTTAAGACGTGAGCACGGCATAGACGCAGGAATGAAAGTGGCACGATGCAGCTACATTGCCGGCTGTCAAGGCACCTCAAATGTGCTGGCTGGCTTAGCATATGGCATTCCAGTGTTCGGCACAATGGCGCATAGCTTCATTATGTCCTACGAAAAAGAGATAGATGCCTTCCGAGCGTTTGTCCAGACATTCCCCGATAGATCCACGCTTCTAATTGATACGTACGATGAAATTGCAGGAGCAGAAAAAGCTGTTACCGTTGCAAAAGAACTTGAAGCGAAAGGCTTTAAACTCGGGGGTGTGCGGCTGGACAGTGGTGATCTCGTGGAAATAAGTAAAAAAGTTCGAGAGTTACTAGACGAGAATGGTTTACGGTATGTTAAGATTTTCGCGAGCGGAGACTTGGACGAATTCAAGATAGAAGAATTGATCCTGAAAGGCGCAAAAATTGATGCCTTCGGTGTTGGCACAAAACTGGGCACTTCAGCAGATAGACCTTACGTCGATGTAATCTACAAGTTATGCGAAACAATGACTCGAAAAGGCACATTTGCGCCTATAATGAAGCTTAGCGAAGGCAAAACCACACTGCCTGGGCGTAAGCAGGTCTACCGGTTTAAAGATGAAAACGGAAACTTCTCTAAAGACATCATTGCGTTAGCTGATGAACACGTTCAAGGTGAACCTTTGCTTGTTAAAGTTATGGAAAAAGGTGAAATAGTTTACGATCTTCCATCTCTTGAGGAGATACACGCAACCGCAGCGGAAAATGTGGCACGACTTCCTGAGAAATACAAGAAGTTGACAAATGCGCCAATGTATCCTGTAGAGTTAAGCCAAGAACTTGAGCTGCTTATTCAAAAGTTGAAGAGGCGATTAAAGAAAACAGAGCTTACTTTCAGCTAAGCAACTCGCCGTTAGTTAGCTTAGTTAACTAGCATTAAGTTACTCTCAGAAAGTGTTTCGCTGACAAGTTTACGAGTTAAAAGCATGTTGGTTTATTGTTCAACAAAAATGCTGCATATTTTTAATATTCAAAGTTAAAGTCACAGCGTTGGCGCATTCAATTTTTACATTTTTACGTATGCATTCTCGTACAAGTGTACATCAGTTCTTACTAATCAACATTCAAAACTCGTATCTAGCATGAACGACCCTAACTAAGGTAGCATGTGCGTGAAAGAATAGAGGGACGTTCCACGTTCAGGAAAGCATTAGTGCTGGGGACCATTCTGATTTTGTTGGGTGTAATAGACTGGTTAACTACTCTTCTTGGTGTGCACTATCTTGGCGCCGCGGAACTTAATCCCCTATTTGCAAGCATGGTAAACTCGAATATTCTGGGTTACAGTGGCATAAAGCTCGCCGCCGCCGTGCTTGTTGGCTTTTTATTTTATAAAGGATATGTGATTGAAAAAGCAGCAGGAATCAGCTCGCATTTAGGAAAAGTTTTTCTTGAGACTGGGTATCTCACGTCACTTATGTTTCTCACCTTTGTAGTTGCAAATAACGCTCTTGCCATTGTTAGCCTTCTCTGAAAAACAGCACTTGGACAACGGCTTATTCAAGCTGAATATGGCAAACACTTAATAGCTTTTTCAGAAAAGGATATTTGCTATCATAAAGGGGGAAGTATCATGCAAAATCGCCCAGCAATAGTTGCTGTTGGCCGAACCAAGTTTGGAGAGCACTATGGAAAAGAGCCAGAACAGCTTATCGAAGAAGCCTGGCTTGCCGCTTCACAAGAATGTGACATAGAGCGTAGAGACTTGGAAGCCTGTTATCTTTCAGACTGTTTTCTGCCAATCACGAATAAGCTAGGGCTAGAGGAAGGCTTCTTGTCCGAGCTTACGGAACTGCATGTTCCAATGGAAGTTACCCGTTCAGTCAGCGCCGCCTTATTAGCTGCTTGCCACGCCATTCAGGCAGGTATTTACAGCACAGTTTTGGTAGGTGGCATAGAGAAGATGACGGATCGCTGGGACAAAATCCGTGATGACCTTATGCTTCTTGAAGATCCGTGGAGTTACTACGCTGGCGGAACGCCGGAAACAAATCATGAGCTCATGCTCAGAGCTTACATAAAAAAATATGGAATAACAGGTGAAAGCCTCGACAAGCTTAACGTTGCTTTAGCGCAGATTGCAGTCAAAAATCACGCGCATGCTACAAAAAACGAGTATGCCCAGTTCCAGAGGAAGATAACAGTTGAACAAGTTTTAGGTGCAAGGAAAGCAGTAAATAAGCCACTGGGGCTTTACGATTTTGCCCCAATTTCCGATGGGGCATCTGCTTTGATTCTAACAAGCGAAGCTATAGCTAAAAAAATGACGGCCCAGCCTATTTACGTCTTAGGTGCCGCTTCAGCCACTGACTATTTGAGCTTTCCTACAAGAAATGATTTAACTCATTTTGTTGCCACAAGACTTGCCATGGGCAATGCCTTGAAAATGGCTGGTTTAACTCCCGTAGATATACCAATAGTTGAGGTGTATGATCAGTCTACAGTGATGGAAATGGTGTCTCTTGAAGATTTAGGCTTCTGTGAACCTGGAACCGCTTGGAAAAGCATACGTGGCGATTGTCAAGACGGCGGCGGGTATTATGAAATAAATGGTAAAAAGCTTTTTGTTAACATGAATGGCGGCTTGAAAGCAGACGGAAATCCACTGGGCGCCACTGGCGGTGCCCAAATATTTGAGATTTTTAGGCAGTTAAGAGGCGAAGCAGGCGCGCGTCAAGTTAAAGTGGATCAAGTACCACCACGTTTTGGCTGTGCTCTTGAGTTTGAGGGTTTTGGCACTAAAGCTTACGTTACCATTCTAGGGGGAGAGTAAAATGAGTAGCGAACCTATAGAGAGACGTGTTTCTTATCTCGGCGACAGACTAAAGGCTAGTCGCTGCAAAATTTGCGGTAAAGAATACTTCGAAGTGCGTGACTACTGTGGGGACTGTGGCAGAAAGAGCTTTGGAAAAATGGATAGTGTCGATCTCTTCTACGACAAAGGAAAACTTGAGCTGTGCACTCTTGTCAAGGAACCAACAAACAAGTTCATGAAATTAGGCAGCTATATACATGGCATAGTTTCGTTCCATAATGGTCAAATCAGAGTTCCAGGTAGACTGACTGATCAAATAATAACTGACGACGAAGAAATTGATTTTTCAAGCCTTGAGGGCAGAGAGGTTGTTCCACGCTTTAGACGACGTTACTCGGTGGGTAAAAGCGATGTTGTTCCAACAATTTCTTTGGCTTTCACTTTCGCTGACGAGTATTATCCCCATCAAGAATACAAAATCGTCCAACCCAGCAAAGAGTATGACACGCCTGGCATTGTAGGCTACGGCGTTTACGTTTCTCGTTTCAGAATAAGAGAAGGTAACATTGAGCGTTCTGTACCTTTCGTCGATGAAGACGCTGTGACTGCCGCGGTTGAAGCTGGAAAGCTAGCGCTAATCCATTCTGGCGTCGACAGCACATTAGTTGGCAAAATCTACGTTGGCTCAGAGTCCAATCCATACGCTGTTAAGCCTATCGCGTCGAAGGTTGCACAAGTCTTGAAGCTCGGAGAAGAAGAAGGAGATATGCAAGGAGTTGACGCAGTGGACACCGAGTTCGCATGTAAAGCTGCCTCAAGCATGTTCAAAGACGCTGTTTCTCTTGTTAATTATGAAAGAGCAGGTGTAAAGTACACTATGGTTATTGGCGCGGATAACTCTCAAGCTGCGCCTAGAGGCTGCCCCGGCGGAGAATTAGATCTCTTCGTTGGTTACGGCGGCGCTGCCTTCATTTTTGGTAAGTATGACGTTATCGCTGAAATTGAAGGTTGGTACTCATGTACTTCCGACACGCCTGACTTTTGGCGCAGGGACGGAGAACCTTTCCCAATGCATGGTGGGAGGTTCACAGGAGATCCCGCATACTTTAAGCATGTTCGAAAGGCAACTGTGAAGCTGATGGAAAAGCTCAATTTGAAAGCAAGCGACATTAACTATTTCGTTACGCATCAGCCTAATCCTCAGTTTCCAGTCAGAATAGCAAAGGAACTTGGCTTCAAAGACGAGCAATACACTGCTTCGCTTCAAATCAATAAGTTCGGCAACACTTACTCCGGTTGCTCACCCATAGGCTTGGCGTCGATATTGGATATTGCCAAACCTGACGAACTCGTACTAATCACCAGTTACGGTTCAGGAGCAGGAAGTGACGCTTACCTCCTAAGGACGACAAGCCAAATTGTTGATAAAAGACGGCGCCAAGAGCTCACTGTCAAAGCACAAGCTGCTAACCCGTTTGTGAAGTACGTGGACTACCCAACTTATCGGCGGCTGAAGCTTGGATTGTAACGAACAGTTAATAACTGCGTGTGTTGATGTGATAAACGGAGCTTAACCCTCGTGCCAATCAAAGAAGTGCTAAAAGTTCTCTATGCGCCTCAAAAGGCATTTAAAGAAATCTTGGGAAAAACCAGCTATTACGGGCCTATTCTACTATTGGCGCTCTTCGTTTTAGCGCAAGTCGGCAGTTCTTACGTGGCTGCATCGCGCTCCTATGTTGAGTTGTCTACGCCTCAAACTGCACCGTTAATGGCGCAGGGAGATTTATGGACTGAGAATGCCGCGTTTTGGAAGGTAAGCGAAGGCGTCACAGTCAGCAATAACACAGTCGACTACATAAACAGCACTTATGCAGCGGCAAGCATAGAGTTTACAGCCCGCAACGTTAGTAATGTCTGGATGGAAATACGCTTCAACGGCTCAATTAACTGCGATTCCAGCGGCTTCCACAACGTCTCCTTCCGAGTTAAGCAGCTGGCGCCAAGCGGCATAAAGCCTACAAAAGCTTCTCTATGTTTATACTCTCTCGGCGATTCAAGCTTTTGCTATGACTTAACTGGCGCGATCCAGAGCAGCGCTGCTGATGCCTGGAGCAACATAACCCTTCCCTTAGGCCCTGACGCTGATGGTTGGATAGCCAGCGATGCAACAGCGAAGTGGGAAAACATAACAGGGTTGAAACTGGAATTCCTTTGGTCAAGTCACGTGGATGTTGACTTGTTAGTTGATCAGCTGTTTTTCAAAGGCGATTACAAACTACTTCTGGACCTTTACGGGGTCTCTTACTTCGCAAATGCGGCGCTAACAGGGATTGCGCCGTTCCTTTTTGAATGGCTCTTATTAACTGGGCTGATGTACGTGCTGATTAAAGGGCTAAACGGTAATGTAATTTGGCGGCCATTAATGATTGCCGTTGGCTTCGCATTGGTTGTTTTGGTTATACAAGCCTTTATAATCGCGGTAGTCTACACCACATTGCCCAACCTTTACTACCCACTTGAAGTGCTAGCTGGTCCTCCTGAAGAATATGAAGCGGCGCGCCAAGTGCTTTTGAACTCAATTTCCTTTGTCTCCTCTGTGGGAGGCGTAGTTCAAATCATCTTTTACGCATGGATAATTGCTTTAGGCACTTTCATCATTCGTGCCGTAACTGGCGACGAGAAAATTGCGGAGAAACTTGGGAAAACCGCGCCTGACGCAAGCGTTACCCGTGCAGCAGCGTTTAGCTGGATGAAGTGCCTTTTTGTATCAGGTATAAGCCTGTTTTTGACCGTTATAATTCTGGGCTTCCTATTAGGAATTTAACAGCACTGAAATGCCAAATTAAAAATTGCGCCTCCCCCCTTTTTAACGGCGCTTCAACATTTCTATGGCTCTTTCTGCGTTAGCTAGCAAGATTTATATGGTTTAAAGGGAACTTTTTGCAAGTAAACTTGCCTGAAACCTTGCAAAAGGCTTTCTAGGCGTTCACGTTAGAAAAATGCGGTGATAGAAAATGAAAATTAGCGAATTGAAAAATGGGATGAAGCGCGTTAATGTTGAAGCCAAAGTTGTGGAGAAAGGTATACCCCGCCAAGTTATGTCCAGATACAAGGATGAAACTTACACTGTAGCTGATGCGGTGATCGCTGATGACACGGGAAGCATAAAACTGACCCTTTGGAACGAGCAGATCGACCAAGTAAACGTCAATGATGCAATAAGAATCGAAAATGGCTACGTTACAAGCTTCAAGGGTGAAATCCAGCTTAACGTTGGAAAATTCGGAACATTAACCGTTCTGTAAAAGCCTCAAGGTAAGCTGCCTTTTCTGCCTCGAGAGGTTCTACAATAGCAAGTCAATAATCGCTTTTCGGCTCATTTGTTAAGTTGGTTGGTTTTATTTCTTTTTGAAAAAGAGCCAGTTTTTCTTGTCCTTAAGCCTTATAAGCACGTAAGTGCCACGTAGTCTATTGCCTTCGATGTCAACTATTAGTTTGTCTTCTTTTCTATCAATTAGCGTGTAGGTTCCTTTGTCCCAGATTTCCACTGTTCCAGCACCATATTCGCCTTCAGGTATGGTGCCCTCAAAATTTGCATACTCAATTGGATGATCTTCTACTTGGACTGCTAGCCGCTTTACACCTGTCTCTACGGGTGGCTCTTTGGGAACTGCCCAGCTTTTTAGCACTCCGTCCATTTCCAGTCGCAGGTCAAAGTGCAAGTGGGTGGCAGCGTGTCTCTGAATCACGTATATCTTGCCTTCCATCCCGGCTTCCTCGCCTTTCGGCTCTGTTGTTTTCTGAAAATTTCGCTTGCGCCTATACTCATTCAAACTCATGACTACTCTATAGTTTAGCATAAAATTTAAAAATATAATATTTTTCTACGGTGCAGCGTTGCCTAGCTTATCCTTAATTCTTTAATGAAATCTGACAAGTCCACGGTGGAAAAGCCTTTTTCATCGCACAGCTTCTGCTTCGCAGGTGGACGCTCCATGTAGAAGGGTATTCTGCTTGAAAGGCGGTCTTGGAATGTGGGTTCCAGCTCATTCCTGTAGAATACACCTATGGGTATTCTGTCACCCCATTCGCGCGTCTTATCCAGCGCCGCCACTTTCTTCTGGAAATCCTCGCTCCAATCGTGCACTACAGGGTCGAAGCCTGTTTCTTCCAGCTTGTAAAGTCGGGGCTGCGGTCTGCCCGCGGCGTCTTTTCGGTCTTCTCCAGCATACCATTCTTTGGTGGTTACGTTGTTGTACGTGGGGCACGGCTGCAAGCAGTCTATGAACGCTAAGCCCTTATGCTGAATGGCTTGTTTTATTGTGTCCTTTAAGTGTCTAACGTCGTAGGCGTATGATCTTGCCGCAAACGTGAAGCCTGATATTATCGCCAAGCCAATGCTGTTTACTGCCTCGTTGATGTTCGGCTTAGGCAACGATTTCGTTTGGACGCCGAGTTTCAGCGTGGGCGACGCTTGTCCCTTAGTCAGCCCGTAAACGCCGTTGTTGTGGATTATGTATGTCATGTCTAAATTGCGTCTTCCAGCGTTTACAAAGTGGCCTGCGCCGATGCCTAATCCGTCGCCGTCGCCGCCGATAGCTAAAACTTCCAAGCCTGGGTTTGCAACTTTGAGTCCCATGGCGAAAGGCAATGTCCTCCCATGCAGCGTGTGCACTCCGTAGCATTTTACGTTGTGTGCCTCTTTGCCAGAACAGCCTATTCCCGAAACAAGCACGACTTGATGAGGCTCCAAGCCTAGCTCAGCGAAGGCCATCTGCAACGCGTTCATTATGCCGAAGTTGCCGCAGCCGGGGCACCAGTCCGCGTAGACCTCGGGCACTCGGAAATCAGATGGTTTAAGCACCAAAAGTTAACACCTCCCGTTCGGCAGCATTGCCGGTCAGCACTGCCTTAATCGCGTGGTACACTTCTGTTGCGGTCATGGGACGCCCAGTGTACTTAAGCACATAATGGTTTGGCGCTATGCCGGTTGCCTCTTTTATTATTCCACCCAGCTGAGCAGTGTAGTTGTCTTCAACATCGATTATCTGCTTTTTGCCCTCCAGCGCATTTCTCACTTCTGCGGTGGGAAACGGATGCAGCAGCCGCACCTGTATGAAGCCTATTCCGAAGCCTTCCTGCTTTAGCAGATCCATAGCTTCGAGTATGGCGCCTTTCGGAGAGCCCCAGCTTACCACAATATTTTCCGCGTTTATGTCTCCATAGAATTTGAGTTTATCCTCCAAGGGCACTTCCTTTAACACTAGCTCAAGCTTTTTCATTCGCTTTTCAACCATAAGCCGCCTGTTTAAGGGTTCTTCGCTTATGTGACCGAACTCGTTATGCTCATCACCTGTATACCAATGCACGCCATTTCTGGTGCCCAGTGCTACCCGTGGAGAAACGCCGGTTTCGGTGAAGCGGAAGCGTCGGTACTCTTTGCCCTCAAGATCCTTTTCCGTCAGTAACTCGCCGCGCTCCATTTTGAATTTGCTATAATCAAAGATGGGATATGTCTGGGAGCAGTTTGCCATGGCTTTGTCTAGTAGGTGTATGACGGGCATTTGGTATTTTTCTGCTAGGTTAAACACTTTCGCCGCGTCGTAGAAGCATTCTTGTATGTCGCCTGAAGCAAGAATTATCCGAGCGAATTCGCCGTGCCCAGCATGCATTGCAAACCGCAAGTCGCCTTGACCGTGACGCGTGGGCAACCCCGTGGAAGGCGCGCCTCTTTGGTAATAAGTTATCACCAGCGGCACCTCATTGTTTCCAGCCCAGCTTAAGCCTTCCACCATAAGCGAGAAGCCTGGTCCAGATGTTGATGTCGCGGCTCTTGCGCCTGCTAATGCAGCGCCTGAGGCAGCGTTTACCGCGGCGATTTCATCCTCGGTTTGAATGACAACTATAGCTTCGTCTTCGCCGTTTCTTGTTCTAAGTATCTGGTTGGCTTCCAGAAACTCGCTTTCGTCAGCCGCAGGTGTTATGGGATAATATGTTTGTACTCTGCAGCCGCCGAGCACTTTGCCCATGGCAACAGCCTGATTACCTGTAAGAAATATTCGTTCCTCGTTAACCGCAGTTTTTTCAAGGCGATGTTTAAAGCCGTCAAAATGCCCTCTTGCATAATCGTATGCATAGTTTAAAGCTACCGCGTTCATATCGGCAACTTTCGGCTTTTCAGCAAACGTGTCTCTCACGGCTTTTTCTGCAAGAGCGCGGTCGTATTTGAATAGCGCGAAAGAAACACCTATTGTCAGGACATTTATCATCCGCGTGATCTTGCTCATCTGAGTTATCCCAAGCTTCTCGCCGATCTCGGAGAGCAGATCCATGTAGGGCACAGGAAAAACTTGCACCCGGCGTTGCTTTGCATGATCAAGCCAGTCTTTCACTGTTTCGCCAACGCTGTTTTCCCTCATGAACCTGGCTATTTCCGCTTTGAATTCCGGCGGCAAAGTTGGAATATCCAGCACTCTTGTGCCTAACTGATGCGTGCCTATTATCACGCCGCCTTCGGGGCTAACTTCGTTTAGGTGTCGCACCACTGTTTCAGCGTCAAATGCTGCCAGCAAATCCACATCGTTCACATTCGTCAAAACTTCTTTCGAAGATATGCGCAGGTGAAAGTAGCTGTGCAGCCCTTTAATGTTCGAATGGTACTCTCGTCTTCCGAAAACGTAGAGTCCGCCATAGCCGCAGGCTTTGCCGAAAATGTTGGCTGCAGTGTCCACGCCGCTTCCTTGGGCGCCGCCAGCCATCCAATTTACACTATCAACTACCATCGTTCCACAACCTGAATAACATAAGGCGAAGAAACTGTTTTAGCCGCCTGTCGCTTTGCCGTAGCCAATGCAGCATTCGCAACCAGAAGTTTCGCCGCAGTATGGACATGCACACTTGCAGTTGTCGATGAATTCTCCGCATCTGTCACAGCGAGGCAATTCAACTTCTTCTTTTACCACACAATTCGCCTCTGCTATAATTTAATTGCGTCGTCTACTGAATTAAGGTTTCGGAAAGTGGCGATCGCTTAAAAAAGCGTTATTCACCGCAGTCAAATTCAGTTACCCCTCAGGGCAGTTGTAGTGTTTTTAAAGCAGCAGAAAGTCTCTTAGAAAAATAGTAATCCAGTAGAGAAGGGTTTTGGCGCCGCCGATAGGACTTGAACCTATGACCGACTGGTTAACAGCCAGCCGCTCTACCTAGCTGAGCTACGGCGGCACATCAGAGCATTAATGCAGAGTTTCACAAAAGTATTTAAGGTTAGCCATTTAAAACGGGCGGTTGCTCTATTTGCCTCACCTTGCGTTTGGCTATTCCTGCAAAGCCTCTATAGAATTCTCTCAAGAAGCGCCCATACCATTTGTCTCTGAATGATAAATCCAGCAGGTCATCCACCCAGCGGAAATCATGCTCTACGCATTGAAACAGCAGTTGCTTATGCAAGTCCGTCAATTCCGCGCGCTTGAACCAGTCTCGCTGCTTTAGTCTGCCTAAAGGAACAAAAAATAAGGGCACAATCAAGCTTCGAACATGCTTAAGATCATCCACCAGCTCTATTGTTCTGATGATGTCGTCATCTGTTTCTTCGGGAAGCCCTACGATTAGTGTGCATGCTGGAACCAGCTTATTGTCATGCATAAGCCCCATGCCTGTTTTAACAACTTCTGGCCACTCTTCCGCCTTGAACGGGTGCGCTTTGGCGGGCATGATCTTTTTGGCTAGTTCCCTGGAACCTGTTTCAATGCCTATTTCCGCGCCCCACCATACCTGCTTTTGCAGTATGATTTCAGAGAGCTTCGCAAAAAGCTTCGGGTTTGAAGCCACTGCAGCTAGGGAACAGTGGCTCCAGCTTATTCCGCCGTTATTGCTTTTCACTACGAACTCGTGAAGTTTTATAAGCTTCTCCTCGTTTGGCTTCGTGTTTCTTGAGCCATACAGCATCACGTCTTCAGCGTGAAGGCAGCATCCACTTACTTTTCCAGACGTGGCGTTGAGTGTTATTTCCCGCTTTATCTTCTCAAGCGGATACCAACGCAGAGGCCGCAAAGTTACATTGCAGAATTCGCAGCCCCTGCAGCAGCCCCTGCCAATCTCGACTAAACCGTTAATTGAAGGATTAACAATGTCGGGGATTTCTTCCAAAGCAGGTGCTTCGCTGACGCTAACTTCATAATATTTTGGTAAATCCGTGCCTTCAAGGGCGTCTCTAAAGAATTTGCCGATAACCTTCTCAGCTTCTCCTTCGACTATGCAGTCTATTTCGTGTTTTTCAACGAATTTCTGCCTGTACCTGAACTGCCAAGCGCCTGGCCCTCCAATTATAATTTTCAACCCGCGCTTTTTCGCTTTCTTAATTGCAGGGTTGCCGAGTAAGATTTGGAAGTACTTTGCTAAGTAAGGTTCTTTTTTAAAAATGGCTGCAAGCGTTGTGGATGCTGGGCCTAAGCCGAAGGGATCCATCGTATGGATGCCTAATACCTTTGCGCTGGTGATGTAGTCTTCTATGTGATCAGGGCTTACTGTTGCTACGTCAAAACCTTCCTTTAGCAATTGGGCTTCAATTTTTCTTAAGCCGTAGGGTGCCGCCGCCGGGATTCCTTTGCTTTCTTTTATTGGCGGGAAAAATAGGAAACTGTAGAACCATTCAGGCAGAAAGTTTGGAGGAGCGCATGTCCCGAACCCTAAGAACTCGTTGTTGTGATAATTACTCATGAGGGTTCTATCAGCCGTTAAAAGTATATCCGCCATTTTTTCTCCCTCCCAACTTTGTTCGGGTCGGGAATCCTGCCGACTAACTTTTCTAGGGAGAGTTGAACTTCCATATAAAACTTTATTGCGCTAATTCGCCGGTAGCGCTGATTTGTCTCGCATAGTTTACAGTTTTTATAGGAAACTTTCCGCGTGAGTAGGTCAATATTTTTCGATTGCCATTTTACATTGTTATGCTGTATTTTGCGTTTAAAGAGAAAAATGTATATGTAGATGTTCTACAATTAAATGGGAAACTATACTTGGGGAGTAGAAGGGTTAATTGAAGAAGATGTTGGAGTTCAGATGGCATGGCAGAGGCGGTCAAGGTGCATGGACGGCGAGCGAGTTGCTTGCGCGCGCGGCAATCTATGAGGGCAAGTATATTCAATCGTTTCCAGAGTTTGGGCCTGAACGGATGGGTGCGCCGGTAACGGCTTTTACGCGGATAAGCACCGAGCCTATTAGGTTACATTGCTCAATTTACGAGCCCGACGTGGTCGCTGTGCTTGATCCTACATTGCTACGGACTGTACCAGTTGTTGCTGGGCTAAAAGAGGACGGAATAGTTATAGTAAACTCGGGAGACCAACCAGCAAAAGTTAAGAAGACTCTTAAAGTTGAAAAAGGGCAAGTTTGGACTGTACCGGCGACGGAGATTGCTTTAAAAATTTTGGGAATGCCCATAATGAACACGGCCATGCTTGGCGCCGCTGCTCGTGCAACGTCAATAGTTTCCTTGGAGAGTATAGAGAAAACTGTCAAGGAACGCTTCAGATCGGATGTTGCGGCGAAAAACTTTGAGGTAATAAAAGAGGCTTACAAGGAGGCAAAACAGGAATGAGTGCCCGTGAAAAAGGCTGGAAAGAAATTGCGCCGGCGGGAGTCTGCTCCAAGTCAAGCACCACTTTCCTAACAGGCGATTGGAAAACATATACGCCCGTTAGAGACTTGGAGAAATGCACACGCTGTCTATTGTGCGTGCTTTTCTGCCCTGACGGCGCCATCCATTGGAAACCAGAGAAGTCTGACATTGAATTCGATTATAACTTCTGTAAGGGCTGCGGAATCTGCGCGAATGAATGCCCCACTAAGGCTATAGAGATGAAGGTTGAATAGGAGGCGGTTGTGGCTTGGAAAATGTAGTTAAGCAAGTGAGAATGGCTTTGTCCGGTGACGAAGCTGTAGCTTATGCTGTTAAGCAATCAGATGTGGATGTGGTGGCTGCCTATCCTATCACTCCGCAAACTATTATTGTGGAGCGCTTTAGCGAGTACGTTGCCAACGGCGAGGTGCCGACCGAATTTGTCTGCACCGAATCTGAGCACAGCGCGTTAACTGCATGTCTCGCAGCGTCTGTTACGGGTGCACGCGCTTTTACTGCAACTGCGTCTGCTGGCTTAGCCCTTATGCACGAGATGCTTTTCGTTACGTCAGGCTGCCGCGCACCAGTCGTTATGGCTATTGCCAACCGCGCTTTGTCGGCTCCGCTTAACATTCATGGCGACCACTCTGATAGCATGGCACAGCGAGACAGCGGCTGGATACAGTTGTACGCCGAGAATGCCCAGGAAGTTTATGACTCGATAATACAGGCGTTCCGAATAGCGGAGGACACTAATGTGCTTCTGCCCGTGATGGTCGGCTTGGACGGTTTTACATTGAGCCACACGCTTGAGAATGTGGATACTTTGCCTGATGATGTTGTGAAGCAGTTTATCGGCCCCCGCAAAATTCCGAACGTGCTTACTCATGAAGGGAAAATGGCGCCTTTCAAGCTTGATCCCGATAACCCAATGACTATGGGGCCGATAGCGTTGCCGAATTACTATTTCGAGTTTAAGCGTCAGCAGGAAGAAGCTATGAAAAATGCGCTTTCCGTAATTAAGCAAGTTAACAATGAATATGCGAAAATAAGCGGGCGAAGCTACGGAAACGGCTTAATTGAGCCATATTGCCTTGAAGACGCTGAATTTGCAGCTGTCTGTTTGGGCTCAACAGCAGGCACAATGAAGACAATTGTTGATGAACTCAGAGCGGAAGGCGTTAAAGCAGGCTTGCTTCGGCTTCGCACGTTCAGACCTTTGCCCGTCGAAGACCTTCGAAGCGCGCTCTGTAATGTGAAAGCTGTGGCAGTCATGGATAAGTGCATGAGTTTCGGCGGTAACGGCGGCCCAGTGTTCCATGAAATTCGCCATGTACTATACGACGCGGATATTCGGCCTTACGTTGTCAACTACATCTACGGCTTAGGCGGGAGAGACACAAGCCCGCGTGAGCTGCGAAGCATCTACTCGGATCTGCAGCACATAATGGCGAAAAAACGTGTTGAGACGCCAATTCAATATTTGGGATTAAGGGAATAATGGAGGAGTGAATGAAACAATGACAAAGCAAGAATGGAAATTCACCACGAAAGACATCGTTGAAAAACCAGACCTGTTTCTTTCAGGACACCGCGCGTGCGCAGGCTGCGCGCCCACAACAGTGCTGCGACTGATAATGAAGGCTACGCGTGGACCTACCATTGTAACGCAGGCTACAGGCTGCATGGAAGTAGTTTCATCGATTTATCCCTACACATCTTGGGCTGTGCCGTGGTTGCACACGGCTTTTGAAACCGCTGCCGCAAATGCTTCTGGCATCGAAGCGGCTTTGAAGGCGCTGAAAAGGAAAGGCCGGTTGAAGCATGAGCACGTGGATGTCATTGCGATTGCAGGCGACGGCGGCACATACGACATTGGTTTTCAAGCGCTTTCAGGAGCGGTTGAGCGTGGACATGACTTCCTCTTTGTGCTGTATGATAACGAGGCTTACATGAATACGGGCATCCAGAGAAGCGGCGGCACACCGAAAGGTGCGGCAACAACTACCTCACCAGCTGGCACCGCGATTCCAGGTAAGCTGGAGTATAAGAAGCCTATTGCAGATATAATGGTGGCGCATGAAATACCCTACGTGGCGACTGCAACGCCGTATTATTGGCGCGATCTGCTGGAGAAAGTGCGGAAGGGCTTAGAAGTGGAAGGTCCAGCGTTTCTGCATGTGCTTGCGCCTTGTCCACGTGGTTGGCGTAGCGAACAGGCAAAGTCCATCGAGTATTCAAAGTTGGCAGTGGAAACCTGCGTGTTCCCGTTGTGGGAAGCAGTAAACGGGCAGTATCAGCTATCTGTAGCAAGCAAGCTTATCGCGCTTGCACCTCAAAAGAAGCGGCCCGTAACCGATTATCTGCAGGGCCAAGGCAGGTTTAGGCACTTGTTTGCGCCAAAGAACAAGAGCTTGCTGGAAGAATTTCAACGCGTTACAGATGAACGCTGGCAACGTCTCCTCGCAAAATGCGGAATAACAGCAAAAACCTAATTTCCCATTCTCTTTTCCAGTTTTCTTCGAAAAATGATAAGTAAAATTATAGAATAACCCGTCAACTGCGAATTTTTCCCTCAAATCTGCTGCTAACTTCAGAAAGCGGAGCGCACTAGCAAATTAAAAATGACGGTGGATGTGTTAGATCTTCCTCTATTTTGTGGAAGCAAGTAGCAAGATCCAGCAGATTTTCTGCTACTGCCGCTGATAGCCCCTCTATAGGTTTCTGCATTGAATTGCTAATATGCGCCAAATATGACGGTGCTTCTGATTGCTTTAGCATATTTGCAGGTAAGAGTTATTAACTAAGAATTGGTTTAGATTAGGCTATGCCCGACAAAGTTCACTGCGCGCATATTCTTGTTAGGACTGAGAGCGAAGCCAAAGCGGTGTTGGAGCGTCTAAAGAAGGGCGAGAAGTTCAGCGTCATAGCGCAGCAGGTTTCGCTTTGCTCGTCCAAGAAGCGCGGCGGAGACCTTGGCACGTTCACGCGGGGTAAGATGGTTAAGGAGTTTGAGAATGCGGCTTTTGCGCTTAAGAAGGGCGAGATTTCAGGCATTGTTAAGACGCAGTTCGGTTACCACATTATCAAAAGGTTAGAGTAGGCTTCAGTGACTTTCACGTTTATATCTGGCGCTTAATAATAAATTAGAAGCAGCGAAGCGTGTTCTTGATAAAATGTGATTTGTGATTGAAGGCTTGGTAGATGACTAAACAGAAAATTCAAATCAGAATAAGCGGAATGCATTGCGCCGCCTGCGCTCAAACAATTGAGAAGGCGCTTTTGAAGGCGGATGGCGTTTTGAAAGCGCGCGTGAATTTGACGACGGAAACCGCTTACGTCGAATATGACGACGCCCGCATTAACGAGGAGAAGCTGAAGGAAGTCATCAGAAGCACTGGCTATGATGTGATGGAGGAGCTTGAGACAGTCACATTGCGGATTGGCGGAATGACATGTGCAGCCTGTGCGCAGATTATCGCCAGAGAGCTGAAAAACACAAAAGGCGTGAAGGATGCAAACGTTAACTTAGCCACTGAGAAGGCAACGGTAAGCTTTGATCCTGCTGTGATGAGCTACGCAAAAATCAAGAAGGTCATAGAGGATACGGGTTATCAAGTCCTCGGCAGAGAAGACAAGAAAGCATGGTTTGAGGAGGAAGTGGCAAGAGAGCAGCAGACTCTGCAGGCGGCGAAAAGAAGAGCTTACATCGCATGGGCGCTGACTCTGCCCATAATAGCATGGATGATTCCAGACATGTTCCTCGGCGTCACATGGCCAAGCCAAGAAGTTTTCAATATAGGCATGGTTGTTCTTGCGGCGCCTGTCATCTTTATCGCCGGATTTGCCACGTATAGGTCTGCTGCTAAGGCCGTCTGGCATCGGAACGCCAACATGGACGTGCTTATCATGCTGGGCACGGTTGTGTCTTTCCTAACTGGGCCAGCCTCGTTTTTTACGCCATTAGCCAACTACGCTGGCGTAAGCGCCATGATAATGGCATTCCACTTGACAGGCAGATACGTGGAAGCAAAAGCAAAGGGCAGAGCCTCACAGACCATAAGACGCCTTCTGGAACTTGAGGCAAAAACCGCGCGGGTCATCAGAAACGGCGAGGAAGTGGAGGTTTCCATAGACGAGGTAGAAGCGGGTGATTTGATGGTTGTGCGCCCAGGTGAGAAGATCCCCACGGACGGGATTGTCGTGGAGGGCGAAAGCAGCGTTGACGAGTCTATGGCTACAGGCGAGTCGATGCCTGTGCTGAAGAAGCCCGGCGACGCCGTGATAGGCGCCACTATTAATCAGCGTGGGCTCCTCAGAGTCAAAGCGACACGGGTGGGGGAAGATACTTTCCTGGCGCAGGTTATAAGGATGGTTGAGGAAGCACAGGGCTCTAAGGTGCCCATTCAAGAGTTAGCTGATCGCGTGACCAGCTACTTCGTCCCTACTGTTTTGAGTCTAGCGCTGTTGACGCTGGTGCTATGGCTGGCGTTCCCTCAGGTCATAGGCAGCGTTAGTATCTGGGCAAGCCAGTTCCTGCCATGGGTTAACCCAAACTTAAGCGTGGTATCACTTGCCATATTCGCTACAGTAGCGACACTTGTTATCGCTTGCCCCTGCGCCCTCGGGTTAGCAACGCCTACGGTGCTCATGGTTGGAAGCGGAATGGGCGCCGAAAACGGCATCCTGATTAGACGCGGCGAAGCGATACAGACGCTCAAGGACGTTAAAGTGATAGTTTTTGACAAGACAGGCACCATAACGAGGGGGCAGCCTGAAGTGACTGATATAATCCCAGCTGAAGAATTCAACGAGAAAGAAGTGCTGCGGCTTGCGGCCAGCGTCGAGAAAGGCTCAGAACACCCGCTTGCTGAAGCCATAATTAGGAAGGCGGAAGAGAAGGGACTTGAACTTTACGCGCTTGAGCAATTTGAGGCGGTAGCAGGCAGAGGGATAAAGGCTCAGCTTAAAGGGAAAGGCACGATACTGCTCGGCAGCAGAACGTTCATGGAAGAGGAAAAAATCGATTATGGCAGCTTGGAGCCGGCGCTTCAGCGTTTAGAGGCGGAGGCGAAAACCATAGTGCTCGTGGCCAAAGACGACCAGTGCGTCGGCATAATTGCGGAAGCTGACACGCCTAAGGAGGATGCGGCACAAGCTATTGAGGAACTGGAAAGACTTGGGCTCCAGACGGTGATACTTACAGGCGATAACAGGCGAACCGCGGAAGCCATCGCACGGAAAGTCGGCATATCAAATGTGCTTGCAGAAGTGCTTCCCGACAAGAAAGTAGCTGAAATCCGCATGCTACAGGAAGAAGCAGGGCTTGTGGCGATGGTTGGCGACGGCATAAACGACGCGCCGGCGCTTACGCAGGCGAACGTCGGAATCGCAATAGGCACAGGAACAGACATCGCCATTGAAGCCGGAGACATAGTGCTCGTGAGAGGCAACTTGTCAGATGTTGTTAAGGCTGTTAAGCTTTCACGGGCTACTTTCCAGAAGATAAAGCAGAACCTGTTCTGGGCTTTCTTCTACAACATGATTATGATTCCATTCGCCATGCTGGGCCTTGCGCATCCAGTTATAGCCGAGGCAGCTATGGCGTTTAGCTCGGTAACGGTGGTTACAAACGCTAATCTCCTACGGCGTGTGAATATACAGCCTAATTACCAGAGAAAAAAGTAAAAAAGTGGAGGTGAAATTGTGGCGAAGGATCTTGTCTGCGGGATGGATGTGGATGAGAAAACGGCGAAGTACAAAACTACGTACAAGGGGAAAACCTATTACTTCTGCGCGCCGGGCTGCAAGAAAATGTTCGAGGAGAATCCAGAAAAATATGTTGGCGGCTCAGCCAAGCGTTAGAATGGCAACAGCAGCCGTTGCTCTCAGCGGTTAGAAAGCTTTTTCTCCTTTAATTTTCGTTCTTTGCCCTTTTCTAATGCTTTTTCAACTTCTTCGCGTATGATGAAGCCGCCAATGTGCAGTATAGGCTCCTTTGTCTCAGGATCAGTTACCATCGTGGCGGTGCAGGGATAACTATGATGCGCTTTTGCAATGGCATCATACAGCACATCTTTCCGCGTGGAGACACCTGCAAGCTTCCGCGCGATGTACCATGTTGAGCCGCATGGAGCACTGCGAATGACAGCGGCGTACTCGATTACTTCATCTTTGCCGATTTTTGTGGTGGAAATCTCCAGCAGTGGACGCCCAACTTTTGTTTCTTCAATGAAGCGGGCGATGACAGGCTTGTCTTTTTCAGGTTCCAGCGTGCAAAAAGGCTTCGGAAAAGCGCATTCAAGCCCAAGCTCCATGCATTTTTCTTCCAACTGCTTTCTTACGCCCGAGGGAACCTCCTGCCAATCCTCTATGGGAACAATTAAAGCTTTGATACCAGCCTTGCTTATGTGATTAGGCAGTTCCAAGAGCAAGTCCTTATGAAGCCCAGAAGCAAGGCAAACATCCGCTTGCGGCAATTTTTTCGGCATGTAATCCTCTGGATTGTCAATGAATGCGGGCAGCTCAGCGGGATTCGGCAGCTGAACGGCGGCGCGGATGTTGCGCACGAAGCTGTAAGCATTGTACTTGCAGGATTCGCAGTACAGCCCGCAGGACTTGCAGAAGCAGGGGTCGTTTATTAGGTTGCGGATTACCCGCTCCATGAAGTCTTTGCTGTAGACAAAAACTAACGATATACCCTCTTTGCTTGGTTGGCTCATGGTTGCAGCTCCTAAAATGCGCCGAGAAGTACATGCTCAGCGAACAAGTCTTCGCTGAAGGCTCCGACAAACTCGATTTTATCGTTTATAACGACTTTGGGTACGCCAATTACAGCGTACTTTTGAGCTAAATGGGGAAACTCGCCTCCGTCTATGACGTCTGCGCGTATCAGGTCGCTTTCTATAGCTAGCTTGTGCGCTATTGACGCGGCTGCTGGGCAGTGCGGGCAGGTTAAACTGACAAACACTTGAATATGCACAGGCGATTTGATTTCACCGAGAATAGCCCTGGTTTTTTCTGAAAGGTCAGTTTTACCCTTTGAAACGTTGATGACAGCATTCACTAGAGTTTGGAATTCATAGCCGTAAGGTACGCCATAGATGCGCACGCCATAATCTTTCTCGCCAACGATAGCCAACGCTGGAATCTTGTCTATGCCATATTCCCGGGCTTTGGCGGCATCAGCAACAAAATCGTAAACTTCAACTGTGATTTTACCATTCAAAGCCGCCAGTTCTTGAACCAGTTGCCGCGTGTCAGAGCAGAATCGGCACTCAACTTCTTGAGTGAACATTAGGATTTTAACTGGTTTCTCCAGTTTCTCTTTGAATTCGTTAACGAGCAGTTCCTTCTTGTCGTCAGGTATCAAATTCATTGTTGTAACTCCAAAACGCCGCTTGTAATTTTTCAAGGCAAGGCTGATTAAAATATTGAGGTTTTCCTTGCATATTATCTTTGTGCGTGCTCTTCCATGTTTTGCTCGTTACCACGTTGCCCTGGACGAAACCCATATAAATGGTTGTGAGCATGGAGTTTTTGCTGCTTTTAACGAAAAATAGCGAGTTGACAAAGCATGGAAAACAACACTAAGATAAAGTCAATAGTGGAGTTGAGAGTTTGGTGAAGATGAAAGCGAAAGCGAAGCTGGTTGAGGGTTTCCAAATTATCCTTGATGATGGTCATTCTCACTCTATATTGGTTGATTTGCCTCCAGAATTAGGAACAGGGCTTGGACCTACGCCGCTTGAGGTTTGTGTAATGAGCCACGCGGGCTGCTACGTGATCATCTGCGCGTTAACTGCCAAGAAAATGCGGATTCCTCTGAAGGGCGTAACGGCTGAAGTGGAAGCGGTCAAAACTGATGAGGCAGGCACTATAACTGAAGAAACTTTTGACATTGAAATCAAGACTGATGCACCCGCGGACAGAATCCAAAGGCTGCATGAGGTGACGGTGAAAAACTGCCCTGTTGACATACTCCTTCACAAGGCGGGCGTTAAAATCAATTATAACGTGAAAACCGTAAAAGAGTGAAAAAATAATGAAGAAAATATCTTTAGTTGAGGGCATACACTGGGTCGGCGTCGTCGACTGGAACATACGCGATTTCCACGGCTACGTCACCCGCAGAGGCACCACCTACAACGCTTACTTGATTCAGGATGAGAAGACAGCGCTTGTGGACACCGTGAAGCACACGTTTTCCAGCGAGCTGCTCAGGAACATCTGCGAAATCATGGACCCTGCTAAAATAGACTACATAATAGTCAACCACGTGGAAATGGACCACTCAAGCAGCTTACCCATAATCGCCAAATACGCAAAAAACGCGACGATAATCGCTTCTCCGCGAGGAAAAGACGCCATAATCGAGCATTACGGACCGGAGTTCCAAGTGCAAGTGGTTAAAACAGGCGATGAGCTGAAGCTGGGGAAGAGAACTCTGCGGTTTATTGAGGCGCCTATGCTGCACTGGCCAGACAGCATGTTCACATACGTGGTTGAAGATAAAATCCTGATGCCTAACGACGCCTTTGGCCAGCACCTTGCCACATCAGAACGCTTCGACGACGAAGTTGACGAGCACGTGCTAATGGAGGAAGCAAAAACCTACTACGCTAACATACTAATGCCGCTGGCGCCACTGATAACACGCAAACTTGAAGAAGTCACCCAGATGGGCATTCCCATAGCGATGATTGCGCCAAGCCACGGCATAATCTGGCGTTCAGATCCGATGAAGATAATCCAAGCGTACGCGGATTGGAGCGCCGGCGCCGCCAAGAACAAGATAGTCATTGTCTATGACACAATGTGGGGAAGCACTGACAAGATGGCACGTGCCATAGCGGAAGGCGCCGCAAGCGAAGGCGCAGAAGTGAAAGTTTTGAAGCTAAGAGCGGCAGACCTCACGGAAGCCATGACAGAGATTTTAGACGCAAAAGCAGTGCTGGTGGGCTCGCCGACGCTTAACAACGGCATGTTTCCCACAGTCAGCGCATTCCTAACCTATGCAGTTGGCTTGAAGCCAAAGGGCAAACTGTGGAGCTTCTTCGGTTCCTACGGCTGGGGCGGCGGCGCCGTAAAGAGCATGCTGGAGATGGCGCAGAAAGCAGGCTTCCAAGTCTATGAGTCCAGCATCGAAGTTAAGTACGTGCCAGACCAAGAAGACCTAAAGAATTGCGTTGAATTCGGGAAGCAGATAGCCGCAAAAATCAAAGCTTAATCCCCCCTTTTCCTTTTTATTGTTAAATTCATAAAACGGCATTTGAAGCGCCACATTTTACCCAAGAAAGTAGGCATAACCAGTAATCGAAGAACTCAAGCAGCGCCATTCTAGCAGTGAACCTCATATAAAGCCATCACGGGCAACTAAACAGGCCAAGAATGGGTGGCAGCAATTTTTTGGCCGCTTAGTCCACGGATCTGGCATTTACAGTATAAAAATAGAAGGTGATGGTTTCCCTCAACGGCAGAGATCAAATGTAAAAATGGGGCTGGCAGTTTACTTCAGCGGCACATACATTGAAGACCGTGAAGCGCCAATGCCAGGAGTTCCGTGCTTAACAGGCTTGTTTGTTATGGCAAACTCGCCTAGGTAATGCCCAATCATTTCCGGCTTTATTTCCACAGGGAAGAACTCCTTGCCGTTGTGCACAAGAATTTTCACACCGATCATTTCTGGGAGAATAACTAAATCGCGAACATGAGTTTTTATGGTAATGTTCTCGCCTTTTTTGGCGGCTTCTCGCGCTTCTCGTATCTTTCCCAGTAGTATCCGTTGCTCAGGTGTCAAGCCGCGTTGAAGGCTTCTCCTCTGCCTTGAGGGAAGCAGATTAATGAATTCATCCATAGACATGGCTTGCAAACTGCTGAGCGTATGGCCGCGGTACATGAATTCTTTCGGCATTTTTCCTCACCTTAATTTTACATGTTTTAGATGCTATAAACGTTATCTCAGGTTGTTTTCCGTTTACGCTTTTGCCCTGCACCTCTCGCAGCAATCAATCCGACTTTTTGTCCTGGGGGTGCACCATGGGAAGTTGTGGTTACCTTGCGAGCGCTTCGCTTGCTACTACCGTAGGGGTGAACGGCAGCCACCATGGCTCTTCCGCGAGTTCTCGGATACTTGCGTCCCCTCGCTCGCATGAGATGGAATTTTTCTCCCGCCTTAAGGAAAGGCTTCTCGGTCCTGCCACCGCCTGAAACCACGCCCACAGTAGCCATACAGTAGTCATCAACATAACGTGTACGTCCAGAAGGCAAACGAATCATTGTACCTTGCGGCGTGTGTGCAACGACCGTAGCGTAAGCACCTGAGGACTTAGCCAGCTTGCCGCCGTCGCCTGGTCGAAGCTCAAGATTACAGACCAAGGTTCCCTCAGGAACTTTGCCTAAGGGTAGAATATTACCTACCTCTGATGGAGCCTTCCCGCCTAAGCTGATTTGTTGTCCTTCGGAGACTCCTTCAGGAGCAGCAATGTAGCATGTTTCACCGTTTTCGAAACGCACAAATGCTAATGGTGCGCCGCGTCCAGCATCATGCACAAAAGATTCGATTACTCCGTTAATTGAAGATTCAAAATAGTCCTTAGAAGATATGGACACAGGATACTTTGCAGGAGCAACTCGCTTGTGAGTGGCAGCCCTAAAAGGCATGCCGCCGCGTCCCCGTCTTTGAACACGAATTCTTTTACCCATTAACTATTCCTCCACATAATTTTACAATATGCCAAGTTTAATAGCAACATCTGATGCCTTATATTCTGGTTTAAGCTTAACGAAAGCTTTCTTCTCGCCCTGCGACGTTATTTGAACAGTGACCTTGGCAACCTTTACCTCATAAAGGTGTTCAACAGCTCTTTTCACGTCAGCCTTGGTTGCGTTAAGATTAACTATGAAGATTAGCTTGTTATCTTTTTCCACCATGAGACTTGCAGATTCCGTCATTAACGGATGAAGAATAACTTCATCGATATTCATTATTCAGCTTTCCCTCCACTGTAAAGCTTAGCTAATTGCTTGATAGCGCCGCTTGTCCACAAAGTCAGCCTACCTGGATGAGTGCCCGGCGCCAGAAGCTCCACGTTAAGATTGCTAATCGTGGCGACATCCACTCCTGGCAGGTTACTTGCCGCTTCGGCTATTCCTTTGTTTTCAGCCACTACAATAAGTGGACCCACAGCCTGCTTCAGTTTTCTGCCTCTGCGCTTGCCTTTGCCAGCGCGAATTTTTCGACTTTCCTTCACGCGGTAAATGTCTGCTAAAATACCTAAATTCGTGATCGCTACTTCCAACTCGCTTGTTCTATTTAGCTCCTCAATCTGATCGGTAACTATTAAAGGAATCTCGGGAACATCCTCAATGCGATGTCCTCTCGCCGCTACAGCTTCCTTAGATGCGGTAGCAGCTATGGCTGAAAACAGAGCAAGCCGCGCTTCCTTCTTGGGAATACGCTTCACTATTTTCTTTTCAGCTTTCGGTGGATGAGGCTGACGGCCGCCTACAGTGCTTGGAGCAAACGCGGCTCTGCCGCCTCCGCCTTTCACGCGGGGTACCCGTGCTATTCCCATGCCTGTGCCGCGAGATTCAGCGCTGGTTCTTTTTCCAGCCATCGGATCGCGCCCTTGGGGTTGAAGCCTGCTGGATTGAACTGCAAGCACGGCACGTTTTATCACGTCAGGCCTTATTGGCGTCTCAAAAACATCTGGAAGAACCAATTTATCTACGGGTTTTCCTTGAAGATCAAAAATTTTCACGGTTTTTTTAGCAGGCATATTTTAATCCCCATTATTTTCCTTGAGGTGAATCAAGCGATATGTAGGTAATTTGCGGTGCCGTTTCAGGCGCTTCTTTTGGCGGTCGCGCGGGATAACGAAGCCGTATAAGGCGCTTTTCAGGGCCTGGAATACTACCGTCTATGAGTATATAGGGTCCCTTAAGCACACCATAGCGTATGTAACCGCCTTTAACTGTGACCTCCTTGCCGTCTTTGCCAATCTTGAGCACACGCTTGTTATACTCGGTTCTTTGATGGTAACCCATTTGACCTGCGCGTGGGATAGAGTACATGATGTGGTGTGGGTTCCATGGTCCAAGGGTTGCAATGCCGCGTTTGGTTTTTCGACCTTTATGCTGGAGTATTGTGACCCCCCAACGTTTAACTGGACCTTGGAAGCCTTTGCCCGTCGTGACGGCAACAACATCAATGTACTGACCATCCTTGAAAACTTCTTCGGCGGTCACTGTTTTACCTAAAAGTGATTTTGCATATTCAAGTTGTTTAGGTATGGTGCCTCCACCTATTTCAATTTCGATTATCTCGGGTTTTTTCTTAGAGAGGCTAGCTTCCTTGGGTTGTGTTGCGGCGATAACTCGAACAACCGCTGTTTTGGGCAGGTTCTGCTCAAGTTTCTGAAGCATCTGTTCAGTGTCAAAGTTTTCAGGTAAAACTAGGGCGCGGTCAAGTTCGGCTGGCGGATCTTTCATCCAAGCTTCAGTGAGGTTCCTTAGCCCATAAGGCGTTTTCGTGTAAGTGCGAATGCCGCATATAAGCATAGGCGGTGTTTCTATTACCGTAGCAGCACGCATCACTTCTTTCCCAAAGCTCGGGCTACGTTTTCTATCTTCTATAGTAAAGACGAAAGTCATTCCTGCCTTGTAGCCTGCAAAACCTAAAAGCCGGGGAACATCAACGCTAACTTTAGGCCAATACCTTATCCGTGCAACTGGCCGTTTGGCGCGTTTCCTAGGCAAATAGGCAAGTGAACCATGTTTTGGAGCATGAGTTTTTCGGTGACCCATGGCATTCCCGCTTCGCGTCTTTTAGCAATAATAAACTAAAGTAATAAACGTTACCATTGCTTTTGCATTTGTTTTAAAGATTTCGGGCTTAATGTTGAGATCCCCTTTTCTCGTTTAAATGGAAGCTATAAGCACCGCAGGAGCACAGAAGCAGAAGCTACATACGTCCTTCCTTATTTTTAGATAGCAACTGCAAATTTCCTGAGCTATGGTTCTACACAAACAGTAAATAAACGGCTAGTAAAAGCTTGTTATGCATAGTAGAGCTATTACAGAAAGAGGTTGCTTTGAATTATTTGCGTGATTTTTTCTGCTGCGTTACCATCTCCAAAAGGAGACTGCACAGGCAGTTCTTTCCGTCTCGCTAAGGTTTTTTCTATAGCCGCCAAAATTTCATGTTTCTTGGTTCCGACAACTTCGGCGAAGCCTGCTTCCACAGCTTCAGGCCTTTCAGTTGAGAGACGAATCACCAAAACGGGTTTCCTTATGCATGGAGCAGTAGCTTCTTCCTGAACTCCCCCAGAATCAGTGATAATCAACTCGCATTTTCTCATTAGCACAAGAAAGTCCAGGTAGCCAACAGGCGGTAAAACCTGAATGTTTTTGCTCTTTTTGATTTTTGTGTACAATCCACTCTTGCGTAATCGCTTTTTTGTGCGTGGATGCATTGGGTAAACAACAGGCAACGGCGAGTCTATGAAAGCTTCCACGAAATTCTTTAGCACCGCCAAGTCGTCCACGTTTTCCGCTCTATGCGCCGTTGCCAACGCAAACTTTTCAAAACATATCTCATCAAGTATTCTGGACTTCTTTTCGGCAATAGGCAGATGCTGATTTACAGCGTCGATAACAGTGTTACCCGTCACGTAGATTTTGCCCCAAACATTTTCGCTTTTCAAATTAGTTTCTGCCCGTAGCGTTGGAGCAAACAAATACTCCGATAAATGGTCAGTTAAGCGCCTGTTATGTTCCTCTGGCATGCGCAAGTCAAAACTTCTTAAACCAGCTTCCACATGGCCCACTGGGACGCCACGCTTGTTTGCTGCCAGCGCTGCTGCAAGCACACTATTGGTATCGCCTTCAACCAAAACCAGTGCAGGCGCGGTTTTCTTCAGTAACCCGGCCATACGCATCATTATCCGCGCAGTCTGCACAGCAGGTGAAGTAGCCTTAATTCTGAAGGTTAGGGATGGTTGAGGAAGCGCAAGTTCCTCTAGGAACTGCTGCGCCATATTATAGTCATAGTGCTGTCCGCAGTGGACGAAGTTGAAGGGAATACCGGTTCTTTGCAAAGACCGTATGACAGGCGCCATCTTTATTATTTCAGGTCTTGTGCCCGCAACAACCAGTACTGCCTTCATTTTTCTCACTTATGTCTTCTTTAGGTAACCTTCTCTCGGCTCGTAGATTGTGCCCTCACGTAGCAATTGGCTAAGCATGCGTTCTGTTTCAGCTTTTTGAATCTGATGCTTTGACTCTAACTCGCTTACGAGCGCGGCTTTTTCAACCATACCTGTTTCTTTTTCCATTTCAACCAGCACCGAAAGAACTACTTGCAGCTTGTCTCGGACGCTTTTAGGTTTCCCAGTCATTATAAGATCTATGTCCATCCTTTCGGAGGACACATCTATGCCAACCTCCTCCAGAGACTTCTTCATGATGGCTATCGCTGCTTCCGCGTCTTCGACAGTAACCTCCTTCCTCAACGCTACGCGTGCCCTTGCCTCAGCTATACGAACAAGCGATTCCAACTGCCGTGCGGTAATCGCAACAGGCGACCCCTCAGCTTCGCTTGCTGAGCGCATCGCCAAATAGAAATCGCCTAGACGCCTGGCGGCGGCGCTGCTTAGCACAGGCTTAATGGTTTTAGCATAGCTTATGTATTTTCGCAGTAAGTCAGGTTCTATTTGTGCTTCTAAAGGGCTTGCGCCTCTTTTGTGAATCTCAAGGATGTGCTCCAACATTCTTGCATCTGAATCCTTATTCGGGATGTCTCTTAACACGAAAATCAAGTCGAACCTAGACAGAATTGTCACCGGTAAAGAGATGTTCTCAGCTACGGTTCGGTGCGGTTCATACCTTCCCAAGGAAGGGTTAGCCGCGGCAAGTATTGCTGTGCGGGCGTTTAATGTGGCGACAATGCCGCCTTTCGCGACTGATACGGTGTGCTGCTCCATCGCCTCGTGTATTGCAACGCGGTCTTCAGGGCGCATCTTATCCATTTCGTCGATGCACGCAATGCCCTTATCAGCTAGCACCAGAGCGCCGGCTTCAAGGCTCATGCTGCCGCCTTTCTCGCGGATGACGGCTGCAGTTAAGCCAGCAGCAGTTGTTCCGCGACCTGAAGTGTACAACCCACGCGGCGCTATTCGGGCTACATACTGCAAAAGCTGAGATTTAGCGGTGCCAGGATCTCCGATTAGAAGCGTGTTTATTTCGCCACGTACAGTGATGTCTGGAAGGCTTTTTGCTACACCACCGAACAGGAGATACATAATAGCCTCTTTGATGTGCTCATAGCCGTAGATTGAAGGCGCTATAGAGTTCATTATTTTCTTGTGAACCGAAGGGTCTTTTGCAAGCGCCAGAATTTTTTCTTCTTCCTCAGGTGTGGGCGGAGAAGTTTCTGGTTCCTTGCCCAAAACCACTATTGAGTTAGCGTCTAAGTGTAGAATAAAAGTGCGAAGTTTCCCTATTCCTGGACGGGAAGGCGCAACCGCACGGACTATTCCAACTATCGAGACATGGTCGCCTGGTCTGGCAAGGTCAACGATGTCGCTTCCCACGAGCTTAACATTCACTGTGCGTGGAAGCTGCCCCGGAGGCAGGTCTTCGGGTCTTTCTTGTAGACGAAGGTCTTGCGAATCTATGAATGTAGACTCATCTTGAATAAACTCGAACGGACCTTTCTGTCTGCATGTAGGATCGCTGCATTCAAAAGGAGCTTTTAAGAACGGACCTGATTGTTCCACATTTGTTATTGTCCCGCAACGCTTACATTTGAACGCCGCATTCATCACCATCGGACGAACGGGTGTGGCTCGGACCACGATAGCCTCAATCATAACTAGTTTTCCAAGCTGTTTTGAGCCGAGTTTTCGAAGCTGCTCTTTTCCTAAGAGCTGCACAACTCTAACGGTTACTTTGTCTATTTTTTGGGCATATTCCGCATCTTCGATTTCAAGTTGTTCATATGCGGCGTTGCTGGCATACTGCAAAAATGCGTCGGGTTTTTCCATCAGTTTCTCGGCAAGGCTTTGGTCAAATGCAAAGAGGTCCTCAAAATCTATAGTAATTGAGTCTCTTCCTGCTATTGCCATCTGCGAGATTCTCTGGCGATACTTCTCTTTTTTGAAGAACTCAAGAAAACTTTTTTGCGGATCTACCGTTTCTAATTCTCTTGCCATTCTGCTCCGTTCTCTCCTTCAAAGTTTAGTATTTGAGATTTCCACTCAATGATTATCTTGCTAAGTTGAGCATAAATGAAACGCTCCTCGCATGTTAATTTTTTTTGAATTTGATCAGTTTGCGGAGGACCAGAAGACAACGCAACAATTTTTTTCAATCTAGAATTCACGATGTCCCAAGCTGAATGATTTGCCTTCTCGTATTCTTGCAACTTTTCAGGGTGTTTAGCTATATCCTTTTTTATACTTGCCAAATAACGGCGAAGCCTTGGGTAAAAATCCTCTGAAAGCTCGGATATTTGCCCCGCCGCTTGAACGCGCTCTTTCCATTGAATCTTGAATAGTTTAGTAGCGTCTAGGCAGTCTTCTTCACGGAAATGGGCAACTCCTGCCTTAACAAGTTCCTGTGCTATCCAATAATAAACTTCATATTCGTTCCCTTCCTCGAAAGGTCCCACGGATAACCCGGCAAGTTGAATTTCTGGATGATTTCGATCAGCGATTATTTTTACAAGTAAATTTTCGAAGCAAAAAGCTATATCTTTCATTTTTAACTGCACTGCTCTTTCCCTCTCTCAGCTGTAACGTATATTGCAAAACAAAATATAAGGTAAATAGTTTAAAGATTTAGATTAAACAATCTGGGAATTTAGGGAAACTGAAGCAATTTACCCCTGCCATGGCCAGACGCACAACGTCCTTATTGCTTTGGCAACTTGTCCTACGCATAATTATAAGCTAAGTTCAAAAACCGCTCTTTCAAGATTTTTTGGACTAGCTCTAACGCCCTCGTCAGAGACTACAAATTTTGTAGGGGTGACGGAGCCTCTTTTACGAGGCGTGAAATGAGAAGCGAAGCCACAAATTTACTATAAGATCGATAAGTACGCGATTAAGTGTACCACTTTATGATTTCGGCTATAGCCTTTTCAGAGTAACCTGCATCTCTAAGAGCACTCTGCAGATCATCTGCAGTTTCAATATTCACTAGTAGCACCAGGAAAAAGTTATTTTAAATATGTATTTATCTTTTTATTCCGAAATTGTAATATGTCAAAAAATGACCCCAAACGCCTCAAAACTGGACCTCACGTTAATTATTAAACATGAAATTCCTTAGCCATTCGCTCGTGGTTTGCGTAGAAGGATATTTCTATATATTGCTGGTTGAAGCTTTGTTTAAATCAGAAAGCGCACATCAAAAGCGAAGGAAGGCAAATTGGGCAATGCTGGCTCAAAAGCAGATTGTGAACGCGTTAATGAAGCCGGAAGCCTACGATGAAGACGTAGGCAAAGTTGAGCTTATGCAGACGCATATTTCCTTTGTATTCCTAACCGAAAGGTTTGTGTATAAAGTTAAGAAGGCTGTGAATTTTGGCTTCCTCGACTTCACAACGCTGGAGAAGAGACGGTTATTCTGCGAGAAAGAACTGGAGCTTAACAGGCGATTGTGCAGCGATATGTACCTTGAAGTCGTGCCCATCAACAAGGCAGACGGCGTCAAGATCAAGGGCGCTGGCGAAACGGTGGAGTACGCGGTGAAAATGAAACGGCTACCGCAGGAAAAAATAATGAGCAGACTTCTCGAAGAGGGCAAAGTGGACGCGAAGCTCGTGGACAGGATAGCAAAGATAATTGCGGATTTCCATGAGAAAGCGGAAACAAACCAGCAGATAAGCAGGTTCGGCGCCTTAGCGGTAATAGAGGCAAATTGGAAAGAAAATTTCGATCAAACAAGCGAGTTCATAGGCGAAACAATATCCAAGAAAGATTACGAACTAATCAGCAGCAAAGTCGGTAACTTCATGAAGCGCAACGCCGCAGTGTTCGAGAAGCGGGTTGCAGCGGGCAGGATCAAAGATTGCCACGGCGACATACATTCCGGCAACATTTTCATAACAAATGGAATCTACATCTTCGACGCCATAGAATTCAACGACAGATTCAGGTATTCTGATGTCGCTGCGGATGTAGCATTTCTAGCAATGGACTTGGACTTCAGAGGGCATGCAGACCTTTCTGACGTATTTATTGAAAAATACTTAGATTATTCGGGCGACAGAGAATTGACGGAGCTTCTGCCCTTCTACAAGTGTTATCGGGCCTACGTGCGCGGAAAAGTCGCCAGCTTCAAACTAAACGATCCGAATGTATGTGGTGAAGAGAAAGCCGCAGCAAAAAGTGAAGCCACGGCGTACTTTAAACTGGCTGCTGAATACACTAAAAATCTTTAGCCACAGAGTTTAACTAAATTGTTCAGCAACGTATTCTGGGATTTTTACGGTTCCCATGACTATGGGTTTCTGGTGGCAGTCGCTGCCGCCGGTAACAAGTAATCCATGTTCCTTTGCGAATCTCAGGTAGTGCGCAGTGGTTTCTGCATCATTCCGTATGTGCCAGCATTCCACGCCGTCAATATAGGGCAGCATCCGCTCTTTGATTATTTGTGTCTGCTCATGCAGTGACTTGGTAAGCGCCACAAGTGATGTTCCATGTGGATCATTTGGATGTGCTAGAACGATTTTGCCGCCAGCATCTCTAACAAGCTTGGAGGCTTCCTCGAGATAAAGTGGATACTTTGGCACGTCGCACTTCACGAGGTAACGGTCAAATGCTTCTTGCCTATTCTGAACAATGCCTTTTCGTACAAGGTAATCTGCAATGTGTGGCCGTCCGAGAACGCCGTCAACTGAGGCTTGGATCTCGTCAAAATCAAACTTGGTCAGTTTTGCGATGCCTTCCTTTTCAAATTCTGCGTTTAGATTGCTTAGGATCTTGGCGGCTCTTTCCTCGCGGTAACGCGCCATCTGCTTAAGCTTGGCATTTAACGCTTCGTCATCTACGTTGAATTGGTAGCCTAGAAAATCCAGCGATATTGGCTTGCCCTGCCGATAGAGGGGATGAGAAAAGGTCACGTTTAATTCAACGCCTGAAACATAACGAATCCCAGCTTTTGCGGCAGCTTCGATAGCGGCTGGCTGGCAGTCGATGGAATCATGATCAGTAATCGCCGTAAAGCCTATATTTCGTCGTTTAGCTTCCTTAACAATTTCTTCAACGGTCAAAGCGCCGTCAGAATGTTTGGAATGGATATGCAGATCGATTATCATCTGAAAGGGCCTAGCTACTTTTTCTCCACATCTATGATGTACCAATCCTCTGGAGCGTCATGTTCCGTGTCCACGGTGAAATGCACAATGCTAAGCTGTGGGAAACGCTTCTTCAAGTCATCTACGTCAACGGGCTCAAACTTGCTCTTGTTGTTGTAATAGGCTTCCTTGGTCAAAGCGTTTGACTCATAATTCTCCTTTGTTCGTCTAAGAATCCGATTAATGGACGCCTCTTCGGAACAGTGAGTTTCAAGAATAACGAAAGTCATGTCGTGCTTAGCGGCGATTTCAGCAGCACGTCTCCGCAGATCCTGGGTGACGAAGGTGGCGTCTAAAATAAAGCCTTGCTTGCTTTTGCCCGCAAGCTCCTCGGCTCTGCGAAACATCTCATCATAGACAGATAAACGCTTGTTCATGTTCCCTGCAACCTTTGGGTCAAACACGTCTTCGTTCTTGAGAACTTCCAATCGGATCAAATCGCTCCTGAGAATCGGATACCCCTTGATTTTCGAGATTTCCTCGGAGGTCTCGGTTTTCCAGGTCCCAGGCAACCCGCAGGTGATTAGCAAAACGTTTGAGCCGAGCTCTTTCTTGACGAATTCGGCAAAAGGTTCTCTCAACCTTTATCCTCTCAAAGAGGATTTGACGTGAAAACATAATTAAACTTTTCCAGCGAGAAAAAGCAAGAGAAAACCGTAAACGTGCTGTTAGCGCTTCATTATGAAGACAAAGCTAAATAGTTAGGCGGCAATTCTTTTCTGAAAAGAAGGAAAATGCCATGAAGGAATTTCAAGTTAAAGATGAAAAGTTGGCGCCGCAAGGTCACTTGCAAATCGAGTGGGCTTCAGCGCATATGCCTGTTCTGAACCAGATCAAACAGAGATTCATCAAAGAGCAACCGTTGAAAGGCTTGACATTGGGTGCCTGCTTGCATGTGACGAAGGAGACTGCGGTTTTAGTTGACACTTTAATGGCTGGAGGCGCGAAGGTCGCCCTGTGCGGTTCAAACCCGCTTTCCACACAAGACGATGTCGCCGCAGCATTGGCGGAGAAAGGCGTCCACGTTTTTGCACAGCGCGGACAGACCACTGAAGAATACTATTGGTGCATAAACAAGGTGTTAAATTACAAGCCGGTGATAACCCTCGACGACGGAGCTGACCTCGTCGGTACGTTGCACAGCAAACGAACGGCGGAATTGGCGAATGTTAAGGGCGGAACAGAAGAGACCACCACAGGTGTGCTGCGGCTACGGGCAATGGAGAAAACTGGAAGTCTCAAGTACGCGATCATAGCTGTAAATGATGCCTACACAAAATATCTCTTTGACAATCGATATGGAACAGGACAGAGCACCATAGACGGAATTCTAAGAGCCACAAACACGCTTTTGGCAGGCAAAACCTTTGTGGTTTGCGGCTACGGCTGGTGCTCAAGAGGCATAGCGATGCGTGCGCAGGGAATGGGTGCAAACGTGATAGTAACGGAAACTAATCCGCTCAGAGCCTTGGAAGCAGCAATGAACGGACTGCGCGTTATGCCAATTGCAGAGGCAGCTGAAGTGGGGGATATATTCGTCACAGCCACAGGCGACATCAACGTGATAAGGAAGGAGCATATGCAGAAAATGAAAGACGGGACCATAATCGCGAACAGCGGACACTTCAACGTGGAAATTAACTTGAAAGATTTAGAAGATTTAGCGGCAGCAAAAAGGACGGTAAGACCAAACCTGCAGGAGTATACGCTGCAGAATGGAAGGAGACTTTACCTTTTAGCCGAGGGAAGACTGGTGAACTTGGCTGCTGCTGAGGGGCATCCATCAGAGGTTATGGACATGTCCTTTGCGAATCAAGCGCTATGCGTGGAGTACCTCGCCAAAAACTCGAAGATGCCGCCGAAAGTTTACACGGTCCCAAAGGACATAGATGAAACCGTTGCTGAACTGAAGCTGAAGGCAATGGGAATAAAAATCGACGAGCTCACGTCTGAACAGAGGAAATACTTGGCTACATGGGAAATGGGAACCACATAGCAAAGTATATCAGCCTTAATGGTAAACTTTAAATGGATTAAGAATATAAACATGCCCTATAAGTGGTGAAAAGCTTTGAGTAAAGATCAAGCAATAGGTGGAGCAATATTAGTTGTCTGCTTACTTGTCGCTATAGGCTATACACTCTCGCTGTTTGTTCCAAACTGGCCACAATGGATCGGACTTGATTACGAATTTCCACAATTATGGGTAGTCGCAATACCTGTATTCATAGCGTTCATTGCCGTACTCCTCATAGGAGCATGGATAGGCTGGACAATGGCTACGACACCGCCGCCAAAGCCCATCGAAGAAATCACTGCTGAGATGGAAGAAAAGACAGAGGAAACAAAGACTCCAGAAGCGCCTGAAGAAAAAAAGAAGAAACCTTAGCTCCCAAATTTAACAATAAAAAATAATCCATTTATTAGTTTTTTTTATTTTTAAAAATAATTATTTGGTTAATAGTTTTAAATGAAACTCTTTATACACCAAGCATTTTAAAAGCAAAATATAGCACCGCATCGACTATAACAGATATAACAAGCACCGTTAAAATAAGCTTGGGCGAAAACGAAAAAACGTTTTCTTCAACCTTAGGCTGCACATCATACTCTTTAATTTCATGAGCCATCGCGTCTATGCGAACAACAGCAGTAAATCTCTTTGTCTCAACTTCAACCGTGTAAACCTCGCCTTCCAAAGCAACCCGCTTAGGCTTCAAGATACCTTTGTGACCAAGCCTCTTCAAAAAAGCAGTAGCTATAGTTGTAACCGCTTCAGCATTCAACTTTTTTAGTTGAGGTGACGCGGAAGTGACGACTGCGTCTTGAACGGTTTCTTGTGAAGGAATAGCCAACAATAACTTCTCCTAGCTATTTTTTAGAAAAACCGATTAAAGACTTAAAAGAAAGTGTGTGTATCACGACCAGACAACCTACTTCGCTTTCCTTAACATACATTCAACTATATTCTTGCACGTCATGCATTCATCGGGAATCGTATCCTTGGAAGATCGCTCACTTAAATAACCCAAGTAATAACTGCAGCTGGAAGGCTTTTCGCGAGTTTCAACAGGCTCTTCTGCAAGCACTTTCTCTTCCGCCACGGTTTCTTTGGCTTCATCAAATGTAACATTCACTTCCTCTTCAATTAGCATTATTTTGGTTAAGCAGTAGGGACACGCATCATACGGTGTCTGAGAGGCTTGTTGCAGATTTAAAACTCTAATAGGTTTAGTGAAAACTTTGCCGCATGAAATATTCTGGCAAGTAAACACACTACTCTTTTGGGTTTTTTCTTCAATTTCGGAGATAGATAAACCCTCCCACAGAAAAATTGCGGCTTCCACATTTATAGTATTAATGAAATTGAAATAAGTATTTGAATTACTCAAGATCGCAGACGTGTTCTGGCGATGCAAGCTTTTTAAGGGCTTCAACGCCTTCAGCGTAACCTGAAGCTATCAAGATGTCGCCCAACTGAATAACGGTATCAGGTTTAGGTCGCAGGCTTTTTTCACCGCGCCTTATGACCAGAACCCACATGCCTGTCTCCTCATGCACGCGTGCCTCCTTCAAAGTTCGGTTAACAAGAGGCGAACCCTCAGTCACGCATACTTGAGTAACAGTTTCCTCCGCTTCCCGTATGGCCAATTTTAGTATGGGATGCGGCTCAATACCTCTCAAAACAACCTCGCCCATCTCCGCGGCGGCGTCTGCAATTTTTTCGGTCGCCACACCCAGCCTGATAAGCCCTAAAAAGCCAGATGCTTCTTCTTTCTTAAAATCGCTCTTCAAAGCCAGAAGCTCAAAATCAGTATGCAACTGATCCACATATTCTTCGAGACGTTGCACTTCCTCGGCTAATTCTTTACTGTTCAGCATAAGCGCGGAGTAAGCCAAATCAATCATTAGCTCAGAGGTATTCTTCAGCTCTACAAAGCGCTCCACAATCTCCTCGAAATGTGTCAGCGCAGTCATGCAGAAGCCTCCGTTTTTGGTGGTTGACCCTCAACGAGCATCTTAAATTCGTTAATGCCCAGAGGGGCGCCTCGTGTTATCAGAACATCCCCGAGGAAGATGCGCTCCGTCTTGCTTGGATTTATTATCCAATCTTTATTTCGGCGGATAGCAATTATGTCAACACCCATTTCTGACGCTAAATTAAGCTCGCCTATCTGCTTCCCGATTATTTCAGAGCCTTCTTTAACTGTTGCCTTCATGAGGCGCTCTTCGACTTTTTCGAAAATCTCGCCGACTATGGGATGCACGCCGATTTTACGGGTTACTATAGCCGCAATGTCAGCGGCGGCATCAGAGATTTTATCTGCTGCGGCAGCCACCGTAGAAACACCTATCAGGCTTTCCGCGTCCTTTGCGTCTCTGGCCGCAATCATAATCTCGATATCTAAGAGGTAAGCCAAGGTGTCAATGCGGCTTTCCAGCTCCAGAACATCCTCGGCGAGATCTTTGTCGCTAAATAAAGCAGCTGAATAAGCTAAGTCAATCATGAGCTCGGAGAGGTTTTTCATTTCCAGTAGAAGCTCACGGACAGGGATGGGCTTGTATTCTATTTTTTCAAATTTTGGCATGCTGTTAAGAGACGCCCCATGTTATATATTGACCATGGAATATTTTAATTATACTTTTATGAGACCTACCCCATCATAATCAGGGCGATTAACAGGGCGATTGTGGTTAGGCTGTCGGCAAGGGAACTCTCGAGTGGAATAACAAAGTTGTCTGGGTCTAGACCCCGACTGAAAGTCAATATTGAAACTGCGTAAGACACAAGAGTTATTGTAGCTACAGCAATTATGTTGGTGACTAGTAAGATCAGAATAAGATTCAGAAAAGAAGTTAATGAGAAAATCCCAAGCATTGAAAGAGATAAAACTGCTAAAATAACGAACATCATAATTGAAGCAGCCCAAGCGCTGAAAATGTTCTTTACATGATTTCGGATCGAAGAGAAAGAGGGGGAAAGCAGGCCTAAGGCAAGTTTTGTTGTTGCTGTAGAACCAACCACGGAGCCAACATCTCCGACCATGTCAATCAAAGCAGGATATACTGTGTAAACCTCTTTGCGGCTTTCCACAAAATTGCTTATGCCTTTAAGCACGGTGCCGGTTACGTTTACGATAAAGGCTACAAACAGCAGCGTAACCACGGATTCTTTAATGGTTTTGATAAACTCGAGTTGGCGTAAATTCTTGGGCAAGATGTAAAGCACAAGGAAAACGTGAACGAGAGCTATAAAGGTGATTAGCCATGGACCTAGAAAAGCGAAGAAGAAAATGTTGAGCACTGCAATGTAAAAGAGCGTGATGACAATGTCGGCAGTGGTGGACATCACTGGATAAACCACAATGTCAGGATCTAAACCGCGCGTAAAAGAGATGAAGGCTACCTTAATCGTCACCAAAGTAATAATTAAACCCAAAGCCATGGTTGCCAAGATAACGGCCAAGATGGAGGGAAAATCTGCAAAAGTTATTCCCCAAAACAGAGAACCAAAAATTAAAGAAACACAACTCATTGCAACGCTTGTTACCAAGGTTATAACAATTAGAGCTTGAATCAGTTCATAAAAGGTTTTTGTATTCTTTAAAAATCTTGGATAAACAGTTCCTAAATGTAAAGCTGTGCCCAATCGACCGCTAAGTAAACCGCCGATAACGCCTTTAGCACTTACAATCGCCGGATAAATGGCTATAGCCCATGGCGAAAGCTGAAAGATGCCAAGTTGAGAAGCTACCATAAAACCTGCAAATAATCCGCCTAAATCAAAAAAATAAGCTAACGAAGTCTCCTTGAACATCCCCCAGAAACTCTTCGACATGCCCGCGTGCGTCATGCTCCGGTTTCCCCTAAAGTTAAGCCGCAATTAAGAAGGGAAAAAGCAGGCGGAACAAGAAAAATTGAAGAATTACATGAATAGAAATTAAGTGAATTAGAGTAGGCTGCAGCAGTTTTGTGGATTGCTATCGCTTCCGAAAATTCGAATTGACAGTAGGCAAAGTGGGACCACTTCATCTTTCTCTCCTTCTAAACGGCGTTCCTTTTCGGCTATCCACAGGCACCCTGCCGATGGCGTGAGCGCTTGCGGGCTGCCAAGATCCACTTCAAAGTGCACTCCTTAACTTTTACTGAGGTGCCTTATACTGCTTAAATAAGTTTCTGCGCACTGTGCGCACATGCATTTTTCTAAGGCTTATTTGGTTGATAAATGCACCATGGATCTTCAGCCAGATAATCACCCTTTACCTCGGCGGGCTCATGCAGATCGCCGCAGTAGTCGATAAAGTCACTTGAAAGTCCATACGCACGAGCGCGGCAGCCACCGCAGATCTCCCGGTACTCGCAAACGCCGCATTTACCTTTCAAAGCATTTAAGTCCCTTAGTGCCTTGAACATGTCTGAGCCAAACCATATTTCCTTGAAGGATTGTTCACGGATACTGCCAAGTTTGATTGGAAGATACGGGCAGGGCGTGATGTCGCCATTAGCGTAAACACGGCAATAGTATAGCCCAGCAATGCAGCCGCGGATCCACTGCCGCATATCCAAACCCAAGTTCTTAGCTATACGCATGAATTGGGGCGCACAGGAAGGACGCACATTAAGCTTATGCCTCGACGCCTTAGCGAACACTGTTTTAATCATGCTTTCATACTTAGCCGGTGATATATCAGCGATTTTTGCGCCTCTGCCGGTGGGCACCAGAAAGAACAGATGAAAGTTTTCCACACCAAGCGACTCGGCAAGCGACATAATGTCATCAATTTGATCGTAATTCTGCTGCGTCACCGTAGTGTTCACTTGGACTAGTACACCGTTTTCTCTTAAGGCTTTGATGGCGCCTACAGCTTTCTCCCATGCGCCTGCTACGCCACGGAACTCGTCATGCTGCGTAGGAATATGCGAATCCAAACTGATCGAGACCGTGGTTATGCCGGCGTCTTTAAGGTGCCTTGCTGCTGCATCATCGATGAGGCTGCCATTGCTGCCTAAGCCCATTTTTAACCCTTTAGAAGCGCCGTAGCGGATTATTTCGTAAACGTCAGAGCGCAAAAGCGGTTCGCCGCCGCTTAAGATGAGCAGCGGCCTGCTTACTTCGCAGATCTGGTCTATCAGACGCTTTGACTCCTCAGTAGTTAGTTCATCAGTAAGTTCTTGCGTAGTAGCGTTTATGTAGCAATGAGCGCATTTCAAGTTGCATCTTCTCGTAAAGTTCCAAGATAAAACAAGCGGAACATGCTTTTCTGCTGCTGAAGCGGCAGGCGAATAGGCAAGTTTAAGGTAAAACTCGCACATCCCATCAGTGGCCATCAGTCGGGGCTGCCATAGTTCAAAAGTGAAGGGGAGAACTGTGTTTAGCATGGCTTTTGCATGGGCAAAGCAGAAATGAGTGCAGAAGAGAGATGCAATTTCACCGCTTAGGCCTAGTTCCTCTGAAATCCGCTTGTGGCCTCCGAAAATTGGGCAATTCAGAAACTGCATGCGCCCATCCAGCTGCTCAACGTTCATTGCATAATTGATGAAGTGGTCGCTTAGCATGATGGATTGAAGCTTTTCTCTGCGCATGCCAACCTTCAGCGTCACGTTTAAAGCAATGCGAACAGTTTCTTCACCGAACCTTTCTTGAACCCTCATCATGGCATCTTTGAGGCGCTGAATGCCCAAAGCTTTTGTTAACTCAGCAGTAATTAGGAAGCCCCTAATTGTTTCATATTCTTGCCGCAAACGCATCTCGGCAACATGCTGCGCCCAATCCAAGAATAAGCCTTCAAGATGCTTACTTGCTTCAGGCTGCTGACCGACAAGCATGGCATCTAACGCTTTGGTTTTCTTGTCTAGTTTGGTGAATACGTCAATTTTTTCATGGTTACTCAAGCTTGCTTTGGCGGCAACAGCAGCTGGATCAAAATGTAAAGACCCAATTGCTTTTGTAAGCTCATACATGTCAGAAACGAATTCGCCTAGAAAGCGCGATAAAGCATTAGAAACATCCGGCTGCGCTATCCGCAGTTCAGTTAGAAGTAAACGCGTTTCCGTCTCCATCTTTGTGACCATAGCCATATGATACAGAAGAGAGCCAGCCATGCCAGGATCTGCATGCTTTCCGGAAACGCCATAAAAGATCTCAGAGAACAAGCGCCGTGCGCCGCCAAAATCTTCGCGGGCCATGGCGGCTAGCGCTTGCTTGAGTTTCTCGTGTCTTTCGCGCAGTAGTAAAGCCCATTTGTGACAATGTTTCTCATCAAATTTTGTCAAACCTTTAACCAGCCTTTAAGGGTAACATTACAATATTAGTAAAAAAGTTAATGGTTCAAGAGCATTTTCAACTGAAAATCAGCATGCGAGCAGATAAGCTATTAAGCACGCGCAAACAAAGCATAAGCCCATATAATGAGGTGACAATTTGCTTTACACACTTATAGGCTTTCTAATAATGTTTGGAGCGCTTGCGGGTATTGGCATAACACAGCCAAGAGGAACAAGCATCAAAACATGGTGCTACGGCTACTTGGCTATCGCCGTAATTTTCGACATACTCGTCGTAGTAGCATTGTTAAACCAATATTCCTGGCTGATTGAAACATTACTTGGGCTGGCAGCAGGCGCAGCAACAGGCTTAGGCATCCACGTAGCACACCATATACTCGAAGAAGAAAATGATGAACAAGGAAACGACGGCAAAACGAAGGAAAAAACCATATTTGGCTTTTAAAGCGCTACACGCATAGTAAACAACAGTCAACAACCGTTACGCAAGCAGCAACAAAACAGCACAAAGCACTATTATATGCTCATAAATAATCTTTAGACTTCTGATGTTAGCTGAGAAAAATTTATTTTTTTACTTTTGCCTATCTTTTTTGCGGAGGCAAACTGACCAAAAAATGGACCTGCGCAATCTGAGGAGCATATGCATATTACCTGAAAGGAGAAATGCATATGCAGAAGCAAACAATTCTGCCATTAATTGCGGTAGGTACGCTCAGCTCTTTAGGAGTGGGATTGCTAGGTCCAGTCTACCCCATATTTGTTGTTAACCGATTCTCCGCCTCACTCATAGACTTAGGACTTCTATACACAATTATTCTTTTGACGGCGGCGCTTGTTAAGGCGCCAGCAGGCAGACTCGTTGACTTATATGGTAAAGAAAAAATTTTCTTTACTGGACTCATGCTTGGCGCCGCGTGCACACTTGCTTACACCTTCGTGACAAACATACTCCAGCTGTACTTTGTGGAATTATTCTTTGCAGCTGGCTACGCCCTTCAACGTCCCGCACTGCTGGCGTTCATTGTAGACGCAAGCGATAAAGCCAAGCGCGGATTACTTTTAGGAACTTTCGAATCAGCTTATGACATCGCCGAAGCCCTCGCTGCGATTATATCTACGATAATAGTCAGCCAAATTGGCTTTGAAACGCTATTTCTGATAAGCTCAAGCTGCCAAGCCACCACCGGATTTTTCGTCTTAAAAACAGTAGCAAAAACATGAAGCAGAAAACATGGCGCCGGGGAAGGGACTCGAACGCTCGCAAACGAGGCGATATGCCCACTCGGTGTTTCTCCGCAGCTACTTCCCTCCTTTTTCGCTACAAGAGCAAGTTTGGCAGGAGATGAAACATATGAGTCAAAAGGAAGCCAAATGTCCCCCATTGCGGGAGAGAATTGCCCAATAAACTAGTAAATGAAGAGAGTCAAGTGCCCTCGATGCGGCAACGCTAGAACTTGCAAAGACGCCAAAAGGTACACCTTGCAGGGGGTTATACAGCGTTATTATTGCCGAGAATGCGGGCGCAGGTTTTCAAGGCAGTAGGAGTTAAAATTAGTCTTCGATGAGGGATCTTCAGGGGGAAGTATTTAATAGTAGGAAAGTAAAATATTCTTACTGATGAATATGACAGCAGAACCAGAATTAACAACCGTGAGCGAAAAAGGGCAAGTGGTCATTCCTCAGTCTATACGAAAAGAGCTTGGGATAAAGCCAAAGACGAAGTTTCTGGTTTACGGCAGAGGCGACACGGTGATAATGAAGAAACTTGAGCTCCCTGACCTACGGAAAGAGTGGGACGACATCTTCAAGCAGATGGACAAAAAAGAACTCAAGATTTCAGATAAAGAAATCCAGAAAGAAATAGAAGAAACCAGAAAAGTAGACAGATGATTTGATGCTTCGAGTTGTGCTTGACACCAACGTTTTGGTGAGCGCTGTTATTTCTGATGGCAAACCAAGAGAGCTCTTAAGGAGAGGCATATCTAAGCAGTTTTCCATTGTTACTTCTGAGTTGATTTTGAAGGAGCTTGGGCTTGTCCTTCGTAGACCAAAATTCAAAACCAGTCAAGATGAAATTAGTAGAATCATTATTGCTTTGATGCAAACTGCCGAAATTGTGAATGTGGCGTCAAAACTCAAGGTAGTTGAAGATGATCCTAAAGACAACATGGTTATTGAGACAGCCTACGATGGGAGGGCTGGCATGATTGTTACTGGTGATAGCCACCTCTTAGCCCTAAGGGATTTCAAAGGAATCAAGATAATCACTGTCGAGCAAATGCTTACTTGTCTTGGGAAAAAACGACTAAAGAATGCAACCAAAAAGGAAAACAAATCAAGCTAAAGGAAGCCACAGCCGTAGCAGTTTCTCTTATGACTCAGAAGCCTGACGTTGATGACGATGCGCTATTTTTGACTTTAAAACAGCTTAAGCCAGCCATTGGCGATTTTGGTCTCCTAGTTGCCATAATTCGGGCGAAGGAAGCGTTGTTTAAGCCTGAGTACTTGACTAAAGAACTTAGGCAAAAATTAGATTAATGGGACAGAATAGAGTAACAAGATTGCAACCAATTCCCAGTGTTTTTGCACTAATCGTTAGCCTTGAACCGGCGCGAATTGGCGGTATTGCCAAGTGAACGTTTTCTCCGCAGCTATTTCCCCTCTTTTTTTCTATGCGTGGCGTTCTCTTTGAAGAGAAACTGTCCATTTAATGCTTCAACCAAAATTGGTGAAGGGGATTTCGCAGTAATTATAACCTGAAAATAGTAAGTTGCGAAGCATGTGCTTATTGTGGTTATAGGTTGTAGCGTTAAAGTGTGAATGATTTGAAGAAACAGAAACTGTCTTTTGCAACTAGTGAGACTGTTTATTTGCTTATTATTGATTGGATCCATCGGTGGAAGATGTCTATTGTTTTTTCTGGAAGGTCTGTTCTGACAGTGACGGGCAATTCTAATCTTTTGTAGAGCACTCTTGTTAGTTGTTCGAAGCCTGGAGGGTAAATCTGGGTTTTAAAGACCCAAGCGAAGCCTCCGTTGCTGCGAATGTGTTCTATGTATGGTTTTATCCATCTGACGGCAAATAAAGGTGTAATTCCTAGATGCTCGCACATTTCCAGTTTGATGTCAAGTTCTTCTCTTTCGATTATGGGTAAGGTGTTTTTCACTTCTACGCCCACCGTTAACTTTTTTGATGCATGTTCAGCAATGAAATCTAGGTTATGGCTTGTTTTTGACCACTTTTTGTTGTTGTATTCGGTGGTGTGTGTTCCGATGATTTTGAATCCTTGGACTCTCAGTTCTGCTTTTACTAGTCCTTCTAGGTGGTTTCCCAAAGCTCTGCCTATGGTTGGAGCGGAGTATTTGTCGATTAGTTTGCAGGTTGATTTTATGTGTGCTTTTAGTTTAGGGTTATGTTGGGGATTGTTGAGTTGTGCGTTGTAGATGAAGACGACTTTATCGTGGTATTTTGTTTTGGTTTCAAACTTTGACAGAGTGCCTTGCTTTATGAGTTGGTCTGCTGCTTGGTAGACGATCCATGGGAAATAGTTGGTTTCGAAGAGTGTTTGTAGTTGTGTTATGTAGTAGGGAGTTTTCTTTGGTCGACCGTATTTGTCGATAAATCTGGGTAGTATTGTTTCTTTGGCTTTCTGGATTTCGGTGTCTTGTTGTTGCATGAATTTGCGTTTTCCTTTTTTGTGCAAACGTTTTTGTTTTTGCTTATAAGGAGTATATAAGCTGAGAGTCTCTTTCCAAAACCCCCATTGAATACATTATTGTCTAGTTTTATTTTTTTAGAATTGTTTTGGATTTGAATGTGGAACGTTTTTGGTTTCTATAGGTTTGTAATATTGATGCTGCCGGCCTCGGTTTCAGTGTTTTCCATGATTTGTCATATTGAGTGTGATGTAATTCTACTGTTGGATCCGCTACCTGACAAACAATGTTTACAGGTCGCTTTAACAATACCGTAAGTAGGAATGCGTGTCTTATTTTTCGTATTGTTTAATTTTTTTACGTAAACCGTCAAAGTTGCTGAGAACGCTGAGGGCGTATTTGGATATAGAACGTTTTTCAAAAAAAGGTAATGATGTTTAGAATAATTGCCGTGGAGATTTCAATCTTGGTATGCATCTTTCGAAGGCAGATTGCAGACAAGTTTCAATTTCTTTTAGGTCTGAAGGTAGAGGGATTGGGGCTTTTTCCTGTATTTCTTTTGATTTCAGTACTTTTATGCGGCTGTCCCAGATGCGTTCGCGGGATGCTTTAACTGTTTTTTCTGTTGTGAGTTTTTCAAAGGCTTTCCAGATTTGGTAATAGCGGTTTGTGACCATTATAGCGTCGAGGGCACGATTTTCGAAGGCATTGGGAGGTAAGCTTTGGAAATAAAGCCAGTAGTTAAAGAGGAGGCTTACGTCTATTCCTGATGTGGGTCCTTGTTTTTTCCATTCATTTAGCATAGGTTGATTTAGTGGTTTTGATAGATGTGGCTGCCAGTTTTCGAGTTTGTCCAGTATTAGTTCTTGGTTTTCTTTTCCACTGGGTAAATTCATGATTTCGCTGAGGTCTCTTGCCACTTGAGCTGGATAATATTTTCTGTCGCCTGTAAGTAGTCCTGCGTAGAAGGCGCTTTCTATGGTTAGGTCGAGACTTGAGAGAAGCTGCCTTAGGCTAGCATTACCTTGAAATAGACTATTAATGGTCTTTGCGAGTTTCTTTTTTGCTTTGCTGTAAAGTTGATCTGTACTTAATTCTTGGAAGCTGACGGAATAAGAGTTCCATTCACGTTTTGGCGGTTTGGATAAAAGTTTTTCGTCAATAATTACGACTTCAGGCAGTTTTTCTGGCTCATTGGTTCTTTGATCAGGAAAAATGTTTTGAAGTTTGCGCATGAAGCGATAGAATTCTCGAAGTGCATCTTCGTCTAAATTATATTCTTCGAATTTCGGGATGGAAATACGTGTTCTATTTATTATTCCAAATGATATCAGCATTCCATTCTCATTGAAAATCTCGTACTTAGTTCCTGTCCAGTCAGGTGGTATTGTGAAGATTATTTTGCCACTTTCTACTTTGGTTTTGACTCTTTCAGCGGTTCCGTAGAAGTGAATATAAACAATAGAGCCATTGGGCATTCCCGGTGCCAAGATAATGCCCTTTCCATCTAATGTTTCGTAACCACATCCTTCGACAATTTGAGGCTTTGCAGGTTCTTCATCGGGCTTTTCAGCGGCGTGAAGTTCGCGCAAGTTTAATTCTGATAGCGTTACAACCCCTTCAAATAGCTGTTTCCAATTCCAATTCGCTGAAGGTGGGATTAATATGGCTGCTTCGACATTCCCACCACCAGCTGCGTCCATAAGCAAGGCATTTTCTGTGAAGTTAGGGCTTCCGTAAAGGGTCCAGTCGCCTTTTTCAGTTCGAAAAATGTATAGTTTTGCGTGAAGACTGCGGTAAGGTTTGCATTGAAGTCGTTTTGCCTCAAATTTTTCATATACCTCTTTTGCTTGTTTTTCTATTGAAAATCGTAGAGGATCTATTAGAAATGTAATTTTTTCGCCCACAAGTTCGGTTACTTTTTGTAGAAACAGTGGATTTGAGCTGTGTGTTGGTGCTAAAACAACTACACTTTCAATTTGAGGAAGTTGTTCTAAAGCTTGATTCAGTATTGGCGCTTTGAATGAATGTAAAAATTTTGCTTGAGTGTGCTTCACTGATCCATCTCCGAGATCCAAAATGTTATCTGCAAAGTCTTGTATTTGATCACCAATCAAGTTCGGAACGTATTTGCAGATGTTTTTGAGAAAAACGGCTATTTCATGTAACATTTCGTAATTAGGTGCTGTTATGGGGATGCTCGTTGAATGTGTAATTTCAAGGTTTGATTCAAGAGCACGTTTTGTGAGGTTATGGCTGCCGATAACCATGAGCAATTTTTCCGCCTCGATAGCTAGGATCATCTTGGGGTGAAATGTGCCTTTTAGTCCTGATGCGGGACATAGAAAATAGGATTTGCCCGCCCAATTAGGTGGAGGATCTGGAAACGCCCCTGTTTTTTCGTCAAATTTTTTGTCATAACATACTTTGTCAGTAACAACTATGCTGCCTTTTCTTCGGCCTCTATCTAACGCTATGAGTGACTCGAGAATTTCCCAATCAAAGTCGTAAGTGAGAGCGATTAATGGCGAATCGCGTGGAAAATTGTTGATTTGCTCTCTTAACGATACCACGCTATATCCCTTCAGCTATTTGGTATTCGCTTCCTTTCCTTTTCAATAGTCCCGCGTCTGCAAGCCATGCAATCGCATTATCTAGGCGACCGCGATTCATACTGTAAGCTGTTGGTTCATCTACGCAGTATATAATATCGTTTTTTCGGACGATTTTTGCTGCGTAGTCGCCTTTGCTTTTTGCTACATCTTCATGTTGCTCAATTATCCTCTCGACTGAACATCTGATCCAATCTTTCAGTGTTGCGTCGGGGCTAAGTGCTTGCAGTAATTCCAAGAATGTGCGAGCTGAGAATGCCTCTCCATGTTCTGCCAAGAGCTCTGAAAGCCATATGTGATTGAAACATTCTTCTCCACATGCAGATTGAAGTAAAGCTATTGCCCCCAAGGCGATTAAGTCGTAAGCCTTCTGTTTGGATTGGCTAATTCTCTTTTGAATAGTCTCGAAACCATAGTAACCATTTGCCACTGGGATTTTATGTTGGAACTGGCTCGGTAGAGTGCTAAATTGCTCAATTAGTTCCTTAACGCCTTCGTTCACAAGTTTATCTGGTTTCCAAATAGGATCATTCCTAAGAGATTCGGTGCTTTCTTCAACCAGTCGCTCGAGAGATATTCCGCCAACGTTGTTTTTTGCTGCTTGAGAGATCCCTGAAAGAACTGCATCAGCGCCATATGATGTATGCGTGTGAAGTTCATGATAGGCTGTAAGTGCAATAGCTTCTGTTTCTGGGAAAATAAGGCGTTGAGACTTCTGCCCTATTTCGAAGGTTTGATAAAGTGCGGTTCTGCCAATGTCTTGAGCTTTAAATGATGTGTTTAGCTCGCGGCACTTTTTTGCAATAAGGATCACGGTATCAACAAAGTCTTTGAATTGTAGCTTATCAACCGATGCGTTGATAGTTTCTAAAAGTAACTTTGATTCTGGATCTTTTGCGCTAAGCCCCTGAAGGCATATGGCTTCTCCAAGTTTGTAAAGTTCGTTTTTTGTGAATAATGTTTTTCTCGTTAAGGTATCGCTTGTAATTATTTCGCGCCAACTATTTTCAAAAAGGGAGGCTAGTTTTTTGCCTTTATCTGTGGGGGTGTGAATGTATTCGTTTCGCCTAGGGGAGATGGGCAGCAACTTAGGACTTAACAGTTTCATGTTTTCTATGGAACTTGAGTAATTGTCGATTGGGTTTAAGCGTTTTTCTGATAGGAATTCTGTGAAGTTCACATGTTCTGCGGTCAAGTTGTCCCAAGCTCGGCTAATGATTTCTACTCCTACTGGTCCGAGATGCTCAATGCCTGAAAGCTTGGCATGCGCTATCTCTGCTGTGGCAAATATTTTGTAGTATCTTTCTGCTTTTCCTCGTATTCTGGGAGATGCATTAGATTTTTTGAGGCTTTTCTTTCCGTTTCGAGACGTGTATATATCCAAACAAGCCAAGAAATAACACGGAGATAAGGCGTTATACGCGTAATATAAGGAAATAACACTTTATTTATACTATCTCTTAGAATGTTTAGCCGGAGGTGCTGTATTGCTTCTATGTCTCTTGCGTCTATTTCAGTCCATTCTGGAAACAGTTTAGCATTCGCCCAGAATAACTTTTTGAGCAGAGCGTTAATCTGCTTTTTGGTGATTCACTGTAAACTAATATTACTTATCTTTTCAAATTAAGTCTGAAAGGCAAAAATTCTTTTTACCTTTAGTGCGGATATGTGGGTGTGGTGGTCCTTTGTCGCTTAAGAGTGCTGGTGTTACTGGTTTGAGTTTTGAGGGTCGTGGTGAGCGTATTGCTCGTGGTTTTTATGTTCCTGTTTTGCGGCAGTCTGTGGCTTATGACCGGGCTACGGGTTATTTCTCGGTTGAGTCTCTTGTGCATGCGGCAAGTGGCGTTGCTGGTCTTATAGAGAATGGGGGGCGGATGCGTTTGATTTTGGGTGCGCATGATGTTCCTAAGGAGCTTTGGGAAGCTTATCAGATGGGTTTGCGTTCTGGTAAGGAGATTATTGAGGAGGTTGCGCGGCGGATTGCCGAGGGTTTGGAGAAAATTGAGGACATTCTGATGAAGAAGCGTTTGGAGGCTCTCGCTTGGATGTTTAGCAGAGGAATCTTAGAGGTTAAGGTTGTTTTGCCTCGTCATCTTTACTTGGGACAGACCGGCATTTTCCATTATAAGCTTCTGATTTTCAAGGATAGGGAAGGTAATGTTATTGCTGCTGAGGGTAGCGCGAATGAGACTGAGCCTGCTTATACTGTGAATGGGGAGCGTATTGTTGTTTTTTATTCTTGGCGTGAGGGCGATAAGGAGCGGGTTGCTGATTTGGTGCAGTCTTTTGAGCGTATTTGGAGTGCTGAGCATCCTGATTTTGAGGTTTTTAATCTTCCCGAGGCTGTTTACAGGGCTATTGTGAAGTTTGAGCCGAAGTCTGTTCCACGGTTGGAAACTCATGAGTCTGCGACGCGGGTTGTTGCGCGTGGTTTGTTGCCTGCTTGTCGTTTTGTTAGGATTTTGCCTCGTGTGCGTTGTTTGGCGCATATGGGGCTTGGTCCTGTTAGGCTTTATCCGCATCAGGCGCGGGCGGTTAGCTTGGCTCGGGAGCGTTATCCGTTTCGTGTTTTGTTTGCTGACGAGGTTGGTTTGGGGAAGACGATTGAGGCGGGCGCATGCATTAAGCTATTGTGGGTTACGGGTTATGTGCGTCGGGTTTTGGTTTTGGCGCCGAAGAATGTGACTCGGCAGTGGTGGGATGAGCTCCGCGGCAAGTTTGGGTTGCCCGCGTATTTGTTTAAGCCTCCTAGCGAGTTTGTGGCGCCTGATGGGAAGACTTTTTCTGTTTTTGGTAATCCTTTTGATGCTGTTGATTTGGTTGTGGCTTCTTGGCATTATGTGCGTGGTAGGCGTGGTTCTGAGCCTGAGTTGTTGAGGGCGAAGCCTTTTGATTTGGTTTTGATTGATGAGGCTCATGCTGCTCGTGTGACGCGTTCGGAGTTTGCGTCGCCGAGGCCTACGCGGCTTAATGAGTTAGCGATGGCTTTGTCGGCTTTGTCGCCGCATGTTTTTTTGTTGACGGCTACGCCTTTGCAGCTGAATGCATTGGAGATGCTGGATCTGTTGCGGATTTTGGGTTTGGGCGGTCGTTGGGTGCATGAGGATGAGTTTAGAAGGTGTTATGACGCCTTAAATCGGGAGCCTGCTGGGAGGGCTGAGGGTGACTGGCTGCATTTGTTTGGTTTGATTTCGTGGTTTGCGCGGACTTACTTGGAAGATAGGCATAGGCGGGCGGTTGTGGAGCGATGCTTCGGCGGCGCTGATGGGAAGGAGCTTCTGGATTTGCTGGTTTCTGGCGATGAAGCTTTGTTTAGGAATTTCTTGAGACGGCTAGATGCTGGCGGCTGTGAGAGGCTGGATCGTGTTTTGAGGGGACTGATGCCGACTTCATGGTTTATGGTTCGTAACACGCGTGACAGATTGAAGATGGAGGGTTATAGATTTCCTGAGCGGAAGATCGAGAATGTTGATGTCGTTTTGGATGAGAAGCATGCGGGTTTGTTGGCGGATTTGAATGATTACTTGATGAATTATTATGATGAGTATAGGGAGTTTTTGAAGGGTGAAGAGTGTGGCGGTTTCGGTTTGATTAGGTCGGTGTATTATCAGCGTTTTGTAAGCAGCTTTGCTTCTGCTTTCCAGACGATTCGGCGTAGGCGTGAGGCTTTGGAGGCTTTGTTGGAGGGTGATGAGGAGCGTTTGTTGAAGTTGGCGTCTGATATTGTTGAGGACACCGGCGAGGAAGTTGATGAAGAGGAGCTTTTGGAGGCGATGAGGGCATCTGTTGAGCGGGCTCGTGGGTTGGTTGAGCGGGAGCTGGGCAAACTGCGTGAGTTAGAGGCGAGTTTGGCGCCTTATAGTAGTGCTGTGACTGCGGCTGATGATCCGAAGTTGCGGGAAATTCGGCGTGTTGTTATGGATTTGCGGAGCGAGGGGCGGAAGGTGCTTGTTTTTTCGAAGTTTACTGATACGGTTGATGTTGTTAGGGATTTTTTGAGTCAGTGGTTGGGAGAGGATCGTGTTGGGACTTATACTGGTCGCGGCGGTGAGCTTTGGGATTCTCAAGCGAAGGCTTGGAGGGTTGTTGAGAAGGAGGATGTTAGGCGGGCTTTGGAGAGGCAGGTTGATGTTTTGGTTTGCAGTGAAGCGGCGAGTGAGGGTTTGAACTTGCAGGCTGCTAGTGCGGTTGTTAATGTGGATATGCCTTGGAATCCAGCTCGTGTTGAGCAGCGCATCGGCCGTGTGGATCGTATTGGGCAGTCGGCTGATTTTGTGAAGGTTTTGAATGTTTGGTATCCTGATACTTATGAGGCGCGGATGTACCAGGTTCTGTTTGCGCGTGAGCATATTTGGCGGGTTGTCATTGGTCCTGCGAGTGGGATTATTGCTCAGCGTTTAGCTGAGGCGTTTGACAAGGGGCTAAGCGGTCAGGATTTGCAGAGGCGTGTTGCTGAAACTGTTGCTGAGGTTGAAGCTGCAAAGGATGAGGCTATGAGGTTGGCGAGGATTTTTCCGGAGGATATTCCTTTGGAGCCCACGTTTGCTGAGGTTGAGGTGCCTAGGGTTTTGGAGCGGTTTGTTGATGTTGGCTGCAGGGCTTTGGGTTTGCGGTTGGTTAGGCATGGTGATTTATTGTTTGTTGAGCCTTTGGAGCGGTTGCCTGAGGGTGTTAGGGTTTTTGTGAGGGATGGCTTGTCTTTGTCGCCTGGGCGTCCTGACGCGTTGGTGCCTGGGCATCCGTTTGTGCAGTGGTTGGCTGCTGAGTTGGAGTTGTTTGCTGATTCTCCGAGTAGAGTGCCGTTTAGCGTGTATGGCGTGGGCGGTGAGGATGGCTTGTTGGATGTTTATGTGATGGAGCCTGATGGTAAGCCTGAGCGGGTTGGTGAGGCTGGGCGGGTTGTGGAGTTGTTTGAGCATTTAGTTGCTTTGGCTGAGGGGTGTGTTTAGGTTATGGTTTGTGAGTGTGTTGAACGTTTTAGGAGTATGGCTGAGGCACGGCGGGATGAGGCATGTAGAAACTTGGAGGTTGATTTGCCTAGGCGGCTGCAGGGGTTTGCTGATGCTATGCGTTTGGGTGCGGTTCAGCTTGTGGCGAGGCAGCTGCTGCGTGCGGGGGTTTTCAGGGCAAGTTTGGATTTGGACAGGTTTCGCGACGTAGGCGCTGAGGCGGCTGTTGAGGCTGTTGGGCGGGCTGCTGCGGCGAGGCCTAGGCTGCAGGAGTTCATGCGGGGTTACTGGAAGGTTATTGCGGAGCAGGCGGTTTATGTTACGCCTGAGAGCGTGTTGCCTAAGCGGGTTGTTAATCGTGAGCGGTGGCGGGAGCAGTTTGGCGGTTTCTTAGAGCGGAGTTTGGATGCTGCGGAGCGTTGGCTGGATCAGTTGGAGGCGTTGGAGAAGCGGTTGCCTGTTTGGAAAAGTGTGGTTCGCGGCGCTGATGTGCCAAGGGTTGAGCCGGTAATGGATGTTCATGATTCTGAGACGTAGTGGTCTAGGCGTTCTCCTTTTTTGGGTGCGAATTTGATGGATTTGCCGAGTGCTGCGAGTAGGGCTTTTGCTATGGCTGCGTCTTTTTGAAATTCAGCGTTTGAGGAATTATCAGCGTAGCGTGCGTATGCTTGCAGGACTGTTGGGAATGCGGATGCGGCGGTGTCGAGGTTTTTTTCTTGCATGAGGCGTTTGACTTGGATTAGTCCGCCGCGTTCGTATTGTAGTATTGCCGCGTGCACGTGGTCTATGGTGGTTTTGAGTGTTTTTGGGTCGTAGGGGTCGATTATGCCTTTTGCTTGGCGGTCTCGGGCTGAGAGGATTTGTATGTTTTTGCCTTTCTTTTCTACCAAGCCGTAGGCGCCTTTTGTGTCTAGCGTGTCTAGCGTGACGAGTCCGCCGAAGACTGTTGCGAGGCGGGCTTCTTCGTATTCTGTTTCTGCTGCTGGGAAGGTGGCGAGTAGGTTGATGTAGGCGGCGGTTTCTTTGTCGGCGTTTTGGATGCCTGCTTCTTGGAGGAATTTTTCGTTTAGGACGTCGGTGACGAGGTCGAGGGCTTGTTGTGGGTCTATTTCACGTCCAGTGGCGGTTTTGACTGGGTAGTAGTCTGCGAATTTGCCGAGGACGGGCGCGTAGACGCTTACTTTTAGGTCGGGTCCGTTTATGCTGAGTTTGGTGAATTCTTCTATTTTTTGTTTGGCTATTTGGCGGAGTTCGTCTGCTATGTGTTCCCAGATGCCGGGGTGGTTGGCTACGCGTTTGCGGCATGTTAGTAGGACGGTGACTTTTAGGACGCCTTTTCCGCGTTTTGCGTATTTGTCTGGCGGTTCAGTGTGGACTGGCCAGCTGCTGATGAAGGTGAAGCCGGCGTTCATTAGGGCTGTTGCGAGGCTGCTCCATGCTTCGGCTGTGCGATGGGTAAACATCACAGTCATAACGCCGTTGTCTTGGAGGATGCGGTTCATTTCGCGGAAGCAGGCTTCCATTTTTGTTTTGTAGTCTTCTTGGGCGAGTTTTTTGGCGCTTTTTCCCATGCCTTTGAATCTGGCGGGGTTGGCGACGGCTTCTTCTTCCTTCTCCGTCAGGGTTGATTTAAATTCTTCTGGAAAAATGTCACCTAGGAGGCGTTTTAGCCATACGTAGAAAAAGTCGCTAACTTCAGCGTACATGACGTTTTCAGCGTAGGGTGGGTCAACAACGATGCATGGAACGCTTTTGTCTTTTAAGGGGATTTTTGTTGCTGTTCCACAGTAGACCAGTGGTTTAGGCGGATTTTCTGGCAGAAGACTAACCATCTCGCTCAGTGCGCTAAGGACTTTTGATAGAGCCCAATCGTAACCGCCATTCTGGACAAGCTGATTCCATTCTGCGTAGCTCCACTTAAACGGAAAAGCCTGAAGTTCCATCATAGGAGAAATTAAAGTTCTACGAAAATGCCAACGCGACAACAAACAATTATAATTCACACATGTGTCGAAAACCATAGCCCCGTAGGTTACAATAGCCTCAGCAAATTTCCATTCTTCGCTGCCCCGTTCTTTACCTGCAAAAAGCCTTTCCTTGGCTTCGAGAAACTTCTCCAAATAAGTAAGATGCGTAAGCAGTTGACGAGGATTAAACAAATCACACCAACGAGGCATCCCATATTGTATTGGTCTAGTGTCATTAGCTGTTTCTGGAAAATTCTCAATTGGCACGAGATTCTGAGCCTTCCATTTCGGCAGTTTCTCAATGAGAATTTTTTCAGCCTTTTCTGTTGCTTCGTTTTCTTGTTTTGTTGGCGCCCTGAAATCCCATTTCTGCTTGTTCTTCCCCAATCCTCTACTCTTTACGCATACGCAGTAGAGCTGATGACCCATTCGCCCATTCTGCGCTTCACGCTTCACATCTTCACCAGATATAACCGTGTGACATCTCGGGCATTCCACACGTCCACCCTTAACAGTGCCCTTGTCAGGGTTCAAACCATGCGAAACGGGGCGACCAACAATCTCAAAATCGCATCTGTCGCCTTTATCTGGCACCATAAGCCTCACTGCAACGTTGTCCTCATCCCTGCCAGACCGAACAACCCACCAATTAGGCGAAAGCGGAATAACCAAACCACAAGAAGCACATTTTATAGTTCGCGCCCACAAATACGCATAAACCTTCTCGCCCGGCGGCTTCGGAAAGAACTCTTCAAGCTCCGCCTTAGCCGATTCATGCACTTCCTTGCAGAAGCTTTCGACGGCTGGAATCAGTTTCTTGCCAAACCGTGCTGGATACTCAAGCGTCCCCTTAAGGCAGGTGAACGCTACAGGATTTAAGTCGCCGGCAACAACGGGCAAACCCAACCGCATAGCCTCAAAAGGAATGCTGCCGCCGCCAGCCATGGGGTCAACAACCAAAGGACGCTCAACACCCCAAAACTCCCTAAGCATGTAATAAAGACGAGAAAGCTCAGTTCCTGAAGGAGTATGCTTGAACGATTTCTCCCAAGAAAACGGATTATAATTCAAACGTTTGCCCGCAGCCTTCGCCTTCATTATCTCATCCTCGGCCTTACGAACATCAACACCGATTGGAATGCCCAAAAGCTTCAAAACATCCTCCTTTTTAGCCTCAGCAGGCAAAAGACTACCAAGAACAGCCGCCCTACTTGTAGCATGAGGGCGACGAGCAAACCACACATGAATGCGACTTGTAGGCGGATTATGACCCGTAGAACGTTCTCTTACGCTTTCCACGCTTACTTCCGCTAGGGGGAACCATTTACTAATCAGCAACTCACGCTTTTCATCTGAACCCATACTGCAAACTGCTCCAGCCACATACCAAATACGTTTTATAATGTTTCCAACCATTTATAATAGTTAATCCATCAGCCATGGCGGTTTAATCATGCCTAAACAAACGCTTACACCCATCTGGAACCACCAAGCCTGCATCCCCAAACAGGACATTCTCGAAGGAAAATACCTGCAAGCCGAACTCGCACTGGACCTTTACACTATAGCAGAAGGCACAGCTAAACCACCATACAACACGCCAGAAACATTCTTCCAAGCCACACACCCAACCGCCACACTAAAGCAGCTATTAGCCGACGCCTTAAGCCACCTTGCAGGAACAAAAACCATAAACCCCGTCCTACTCTTCGACGCAGGCTTCGGAGGCGGCAAAACCCACACGATGGCCGCAATCTACTACGCCGTAAAAAACCCATCTAACCCAGAAATCCAAAAACTAACAGGCGCCACAGCGCAGCCTAAAAACTGCAGAGTCATCGTCATCGACGGCAGCGCCTACGGCGGCAAAGGCGTCAAACGAGACCAACACCACTTCCGCACCATATGGGCAGACTTCCTTTATCAGCTGGGCGAAACCATAACCGCCAAAGAATCCGACACGCCTGAAGGCTTACCAGAACGCAAAACCATAACCGAGCTACTCCAGAAGCAGCCAACCCTTATCCTCATCGACGAAATCCCCAAGTACCTCGACCTCGTCAAAGACCAGCCAGAACTCCTAAACAAAGTCAAACACTTCATCCACACACTTTCAGTAGCTGTATGCGAAGCCGAAAGAAGCATGCTCATCATAAGCGTAGCAGGAGACGCCTACGTTGACGCTGCAGACGCTGTACGCAAAGAACTCGACGAAGCCATGAAAATCCTCAACCGCAAAATGCAATCCATCGAACCCGTCAAATCAGAAGACGCGCCGCACATACTCAAAAAACGCCTCTTCAACTTCATAAACCCGCAAACAGCCGAAAACACCGCAAAAGCCTACACCCAGCTTTACATAGACATGAAAGCCCCAGAACGCTACCGCACAATTGAATACCAAAACCGCATAATAGAAACCTACCCATTCCACCCCGAGCTCATAGACGCCCTATACGAACGATTATCCACCCTGCCCGACTTTCAGCGCACAAGAGGCGCCCTACGCCTGCTCGCACACGTAATCAGCCAAATCTGGAAAACCCAAGAAAACGACGCCTACCTCATACAACCCTTCCACGTAGACCTGGCAGTCCCAGAAATAATCCAGGAATTAACCACCAGAATCCGCGAAGACAAATACGCCAACGCAATAGCCTCAGACGTCTATGCCCAAGGCGGAAGAAAAGCCAAAGCCCAACAAAAAGACGAAGACTACAAAAGCCACTTCCAAGCCCCACTCTTCCGCAGAACCTGCAACACCATATACCTATACAGCCTCACAGGCGCCAAAGAAGAAGCAAAAGGCATAGACACAGATACGCTCATCACATTACTTGCCACACCAACCAAACCTGAACACATACAATACTACCGAGACCAAATCCTACCTGCAATAGCCGATAACTTCTGGTACATTGAACCAGTCGGCAACCGCTACGTCTTCAAAAAAGAACCCACCGAAAACCGCATCATCGACCAAGAAAGCCAAAACATACCCACATCAAAAATCGCCAAAACCATCCAAACAAAACTCCAAGAACTCTTCAACCAAAAAGGCAAAGCACACTTCAGCATAGAAATCTTCCCAAACGACCCATCCGCAATTGCAGACGACACCACACTCAAAATCGCCATACTCAACCCGATTCTTGGGCATACCGTACCAACAGAGCAAAACGTGCCCGACAACGTCGCCCAATTCATACTTAACCGCGACGCCAGAGGCAACCTGCGCACCTACAGGAACAACACCTTCCTACTCGCAGCCAAAGAAGGCGCCTGGACAGATCTCAAAGACGCGGCGGCACGCCTAGAAGTTGCCCGCGCCCTCGCTGAAGACCCTGAAAAATACGGCATACCAAACGACAAAAAGAAAAACCTCCAACAGAAAGTCACACAGTACGAAGCCACACTCAACGACGCCATAAGAGCCTCATTCACATATATAATCTACGCCACAGGAAACGGGAAAATCGAAGCAAAATCCTTCCGCCCAAGCGGATACGGCACAGCCCAGCCAGGACAAGAAATCCTCTGGCACATCCTCGCCAACGTCCTGCATCGAGTCACAGATGAACCACTCGACCCAGAATACGCCAAAAGCCAAGCTTGGCCAGCACAAGCCCCCGAAACCACAACCCGCGCACTCTACGAAAGCATCCACAAAAAACCAGGCACCGTTCTCCCAGAAAACCAAAGCCTCTTCGAAACCACAATCCTCGACGGCGTCAAACGCGGCACATGGGTGCTCATTCAGCAAGGCAAAGTTTACGCGCAGGAAAACCCACCAACCCGCATAATAATAAGCTCCGACGTGCGCCTCCTACTGCCAGACGAAGCGGGGAGACAAGGGCTTACAGACCCACGCGGACACGTATGCCCTAAATGCAAAGCATGGCCATGCCAATGCACAAAAACAACCCTGCAACAACCATCAATGACCACATGGACAACGCCAACAATACCGAAAGAATGGGAAAGCTTCGAGCCGGCGCCTGTCAAAGTCCAAATAGACGACCTGGAAAAATGGACACGCCGAGAAGGGATAGAAAAAATTACTGAAGCCAAAATACGCCTGACAGGAACAACGGATGCTGCAACGCAATTCCGCAACCTCCTACGCTTAGCCCGAGCAGACAAAAAAGCAGCCACCACAGTAGAGATAAAAACCAGAATTTACCAAGCAAACATACAACTAGAAGCTCGTTTTCAAGCTGACGACACAGGTCTTGACACGCCCGCAGCAAAAATTCTAGACGACATCGCAAGATGGCAACTACCCGAATTCGAAGGCATCATACACATAAAAGCCGAAAACACCTATATACAGCACATACGAGACTTGCTGAGGAACACGTTGAGAGCAGACGACCAAAACACCAAACTTGCTCTAGAAATAAAATACACACGTGAAAAATAATGCCCTTCAACTACATCATTAAATGGCGAAAAGGCAATCCGGAAAAAGTAAGCGTAGAAGCATACCATAAGTATCCCCAAACCAAGCAAGAAAAGCGCACGCCCCTCTTCACCATAGGCAAGGCTGAAGGCGGCGGGCTCCTGGTAATACGACATCTCCTAGAACGCGCCGCACAAAAATACCCCACCAGAAAACGCGGCAAAACCACGTACATACTCCTATCCGAAAACGATCCAGAAGCTTACGAAACAGTCTATCGCATTGGTCTGGCAGTTGCGTTAATAGCCAGAGCAGAGACAACGCAAGAAATTGAAAAAACAACACGCTACGTGTTAAACGCTATGCCCGAGGAAATCTGGTTCTGGACAAGCAAACTTTTGGATGATGAGATAAACTCCAAAGCCCTCGAAGCCCTTGCAGTCCTCAGCGGAGCGATGCAACTCGCCAAAAACGCGCCGCTTCCCTCAGAAAATAGGCAACAAAACAGCCAAAAAAACAAAGGAACATTCTGGCCGATGGTACGCGAACGTATGAAAGAAAAAGCGATACAACTATATCTTCAAGACCATCCGGAGGCCAGGGAGCCACCCGCATGGATCGAACTCAGAAAAGCAGGATATCTGGAAATCGCAAAAAACATTGCATTAAAAGAAATCGGCGCAAAAAAAACCGAAGAAACTGCAACTCCATCAAAATTTTAAATTAACTTTTCAAGTTCATAATAGTTAATTCCATTTTCCACGATTAGCACATATATTTAACCTAATAGTGCCTTTAATGATAGAGCTACTCATTGCAATAGTGATAGCCTTTTCAGCGATGACACTAATCCTATTGCTACGTCTCTCAGGAAAACTCGGAAAAACCATAATAGACCCAGAAACAGTCAAAGGCGCTTTCGCAACAAGCTGGAAAGAACTAGGCGTAGACCAAGACATAGGCGCCATAAAAACAAAAGCAACCGAAATACAAACCGCAGCCCAAGACCTCCAGACACTCTTCAAAGTCACACGGGGAAGAGGAGAATACGGAGAATTCCAACTCGAACAAATCCTCAAAGACCTGCTGCCAAAACAATACGTGCACATCAGAGAAAAGATGGCGCAAACAGGCAAAATACCAGACGCCCACATAGTCACCCCAAACGGAATAATCTGCATTGACTCAAAATTCCCCCTTGACAACTACCGAGAAATGCTCAAAGCAACAGATGAGACACAAAAACAAGCTTACGGCGCAAGCTTCTGCAAAGACGTCGAAGACCACATCGCCAAAATCAAAACCGACTACGTTAAACCCGAAGAAGGAACCGCGCCATTCGCCTTCGGCTTCATCCCATCAGAGGCAGTCTACCAATTCCTGACCGAATGCCACCCCACACTAATAGCGGACGCTGCAAAAGAAGGCGTACTCATAGTATCTCCCGCCACACTTGCAATCAACCTAAACTTGCTAACAGTAGGCCTCAGAGCCACCGAAATCGCCGAAAACGCTCAACAAATCCAAAACAACCTCACCAAACTCTCCAAATCCCTAAATGAAGTGCAAGACGCATGGAACACACTCTACAGCCACATCCAAAAAACCTACAACAAAGCATCCGAAGTCAACGAAAAACATAACCGACTAAGAACCACATTCGAACGAATCACAGAGAAAAAGGAAGAAACCTAATGTCTAAGGAAAAGAAGAACCACTTCTGCGAAGTCTGCGGCAAAGAGATAAGCCAGCAAGAATACGAGGATTATGAGGGAATGTGCTGGGAATGCTGGGACGACCAGCTAACCGAAGAATCAGACAGCATTTTCGGAGACTTCATGTAAAATTGCCTCAACAGGTCGTGATTATCAATAATCCAGAGAGTATGAAAAAGGTCGCGTAATTTTTCTTAAAGCCTGCAAAACTTGACGGAACCTAACTTCACGAAACCCTTACCCACTTCTCTTTCCTAAACAATAAACCCTCCAAGAAGTAGTTGCCTGTAATACACAGTTGCGAACTAATGCTTTTAAGCAATAGAACAAAACAGCCATACACAAAAGGCTACTCGCTTCTCTAATCCACAAATTCTTCAGCGTCCTCCAAGAAACCAGTAAACCATAGGGAAAACTCCAAAGTTATTATTAATGGCAAAATCAAAAAAATAATAACTACCAACATAAACCCATCCTCCTGCTAAAAAGCAGTAGTAGAAGAAGAAAAAACTGCAAAATCAATTTTCTTCTTCCAGTTGGAAGTTGTTGACAAGCCCAAACCAACGCGGACAATAACTATTTTGGGAACAGCAATTAAGCAGGAAAACACAGACTCGCAGGAAACAGGCAGGTAAGTAGTATGCATTTAAAAAATATTTTTTTCTACATACCACTATATATGAAATAGAAGCTGTCGGTCAGAATGATTAGGTGAATAACTACCATTAATAGATAGTTACACTTAAAACTGTAGATGAAGGCTCGCTGGAAAACATATTTCACCTTCTACTGCTAATCCGTTGAAGAAAGTTTAACTGCCAAAGCTAAAGCTAAAACGTATCCGCTAGAAGGCTTCTTGTAGCTATACTCCAGAAGGTCTTCGATCAGATGGGTGTACCTGCCAGAAATCTGTAACTGGCGCTTCTCAAAAACGCCACGCAAGTTCAGCAACAAATCACGTCTATCATCTTCCTTTAACGAATCGTAATCTAAAGCGCGAGTTTTCTTCGCCTTCAAGTGTCTAGTTATCCCCGAAACCCAAGCCTTATCCAATTTTCCCTCACGAGTCTCAACATGCACCACGCGCAAAACATCTGTCTCTTTGCAAACTGCAACGCAGACACTCTGAGGCTCCTCGATAACGTCATACACATTAGGCTGTCCAACACGACGAAGCGGCTGCATACCCGTATAATAGCCAACATAACCAACAACAACAGGCGAACTATAAGCGCCCAGAAACACCAGCCCGCCACCCTGGGCATCCCTGCCTATATCGCTTTTCACCGCGGCATACACAGATTTCAAATCAAAAAAACGCGAAGACATGGCACCATTAAGTTTCAGCGCATCCAACGCATCATCTGGCCAAATGAAAGCATACTTATCAGGATCCTCCCGCGTTTCCCCCACCTCAGGAATTAAATGCTGGCAATGTTCAAGGCACAGCCTGGCTTTTCTCACATTAACGTCATCATTATCCCATTCTGTCGGATCATGCCTTATCCAAGCAGCCAACTCCAACAAAGCCTTACTAGGAGGATACTCAATCTCTAAGTCACCAACCTTGAAGCCCTTTAAGCCACTGTAACCATACCAATAGACATCATCAACAGGCTTCTGTCCCCGTTCTCCAACGAGAGCGTACTTCTTAACTAATCTGCCCTTGCTGTCCTTATCTGAAATTTCCTCTGCTTCATTCAACTTTTCAACAATCTGTTTAAGGTGATAGTAATAAGTTGAGTCAACAATCCCCTTTCTTTTGCATGCTTCTCTAAGTTCTTCAGATGTTTTCGGACCAGAGGAAAGCTCCTTCTTAATTATCCAGTACGCATCTTTTTTGGCCATTTAACATTTCACCACCTTGCTGAATGGTTAGGTTGGAGCCACTCCAATCTTTCCATACAGCTTTGAAGCAAATTCAGCCTTGAACCCCCCTCTATTTAGAGTAACTCTAACTTCTCTTAACCTACTTCTTAAAGAAACTCCCTAAGTTTAGCTTTTGAATCTTGCTATCCAGAGGTACTGAAACATGACGGCAATCAAAAAACGAATAACAGACCGTCTCAAAACAGCTGATCTACCTGCACATGTGGAAGACATTAGAGTCTCCTGCGGTATCGGCAACTGGAACACCGCGCTCAAACACTGCCTAGAACTCGTGCTGTCAAAACAAATCCAAGGCAAGAAAACATCCAACGGCTGGATCTTCTGGATAAGCAAGGAGGCAGAGAAATGAGCAACGAAGACTTAGCCACACTAGCACTGCTCGAATTCCTCAACGCCTGCGAAGCCGGAATAGCAGCAGCCAAACACCTAATCAAAGAAGCAAAAATCGACAACAACCCCGAGCAATCATGGAATCCAGAGAAAATCAAGTGGGAACAGGCACAGGGTTCATCGGGACCTTATGAACGCAGCGAAGACGTCAACAGCTTAGACTTCAAAGCTATGCTCAAAGACTTGGCAGCGCATCAAGGCAGGCTTACACGTGATGGCTTCTTCTATTGGACTTTCAAAAATGGAGCAACCGTTGGACGCAAAAAACGAAAAACATAGGTGACATTTCAGCAATGACCGACCTCAAAAACGCAGCTCACGAATACTTCGTTAAAGGCTCAAACATTGTTGCAGTTAAACAGAAAAAACCTCTCGATAATTGGGCTCAATGGCAATTTCAAAGGCAAACACAAGAAGAATTTGAAAACCAGCCTTGGAACATGGCAGACGGCTTCGCCATCATCTGCGGAACCCAACTCGAAAACGGCTTGTTTATAGCGGCAATCGACTTTGACATAAAAAACGTCAGCGAAGAAGCCCAAACCAGAGGCAAACAAATCCTAAAACAACTGCTCACCACGCAGACAGAGCAGACACCCAGCGGCGGACAACACTGGATTTATCAAACGCATACAAAGCCAAGAACAGTAAGCTCATACCACAACGAATATGGCATTGAACTTTTAGGCGAAGGCAAACTCTGCATCATGGCGCCCTCAGCAGGCTACAAACGACTCAACGACAACACGCCAACAACTGTACCAGACTTAGAAGCAGAACTCTACAAAGCCATGCACCAAGCAGGATTCAAACCTAAACCTGAAACGCCAAAGACAAACGCCTGGTTCGACAGAAACGACCTTGCGGGCAAACGGTTCACAGGAAAAACACCGCCATGCATAGAAGCCCTCTACAACGGCGCCAAAGAAGGCGAAAGAAACGAGCACGCCATACGCCTCGCCTCATTCCTCATTAACTTCCGCAAACTAAGAGCCGACACCGCTCTGGAGCAGATGCGCAAAATCAACAAACTAAACGAGCCCCCATTAGACGACAAAGAGCTGCAGAGCATTGTGAAAAGCGCAGTCAACGGCGGATACGTCTACGGCTGCCAAGACCCGCTCCTAAGGAGAAACTGCCGCCGAGACGACTGCCCAATAGCCCCAGCAAACATCGCCAAAATGCTAAGCCAAGAAGAAAAAGAACGCGCAGAAAAACTACTCAACGAAGCAAAACTCTTAGACCACGCCTTAGCCTACGGCAAAAGAAGACTAATAGGCGAAGACGACGCGTTACAGTCAAACTTTATCATGTTCTGCAGCGGACGCACAAAGTACCCAATCTCAGGCGTCATCAGCGGCTTCAGCGGCAGCGGAAAAAACGAAAGCCTACGCGCCATAAAGCCCCTAATCCCCAAAGAATGGTACTTCGAATTCACCACCAGCACGCCTGAAGCCATAAAGTATCTGCCTGAAGACTTCGACGGCACCCTGCTAATCTACGAGGCAGTCGGCGTGAAAGGCGACACTGGGAGCCTAAGCCTACGCGCCATAGGCGAAGGCGAAAGCATCGAAACCATCTACCCCATGCGCAACGAGCTCACAGGCAAAATGGAGATGGGACGAGCTAAAACGAACGCCAAGAACTTCATCACCACAAGCAGCGACATAGACATCAACCCAGACCTCTACCGCCGCGTGCTCAAGCACACTATGAACCACTCCACGCAGCTGACAAAGCGTGTTATGGCAAAGAAACTCAGAGACGCCGCCTACCCCGAATCACTCAAGAAAGCCTTAGGCCTGCAAAAAGAGCTGCCCTTCAAGGAGGAAGACTTCCAAAACGCGCTTAGACTGCTGAACTGGAAGCCAGAAGTAATAGTATTCCCGCCTGCTGAGCTGCTCCACATTCTGGATCTGGCAGTCAAACGAGAACAGGAAGTAGCGCTCAGAACCCAAGTAGAGAAGATCATCAACTTCACCAAGACAATCGCCCTGCTCAACCAGAGAAAACGCTTACACATAACAGTGGCCGAGAACGAATACATCATAGCTGAACCCGCCGACTTTCTCAAAGCAATGCAAATACTGCATACATCAATAATGGAAACGGTTTCACGCATCGAAAAACGCCAAGAAGAAGCACTCAAGCTCTTCACAAACGCCGACGTCGTGCTGAACAAACATGATGTCGCCGCGAAACTGAAAGTTTCAACCAAAACCGCGACGAACATACTGAAAACCCTCGCCCAGGCAGGATACCTGAAAGAAGAAACGCAGGGCAGAACACGCCAGTATCAACTTCTCCAAAAGGAGCCTGAACATCTGGACCTTACCAAAAATATCACTTCATTCAGCCTATTTCACCAAAACAGCCTCAAAAACTGGCTTAACACCATTTGGACAACTGGACAAGCCAAAGGCCTACGCGTCAGCTTCAAATACCCCGACATGGAACATGAAGGATTAACTGAAGCAGACACCTTAGAACACTTGCTAGAGCATTATGCGCGGTTTACGCCGCTCGGCGCCTCAGCTTGTCCAGATGTCCACATGCCATCCGCGGCAAAAGCTGGCTTAGAAACCCTAATTACGCCTACTGATCTGGAAAAAAACGAAGGGTCCAGCAAAAACGAGGCTAAATCGGAAAAAAGCCATAAATCAGCGCTTAACAGCCTGGATGAACTTTTAGGCGTTCACTGGAGCGAAAAAGGCTTCGGCTGGTATCAATGCAGCTTCTGCGGATACACTAAACTTACCTGCTGGCAAGGTGAAACCTTCACCGGCAAACCGGTCTGGTTATGCGAAGACTGCTACTCTGAATGGGAAGAAGAGAGGCGGCAAAATTGAAAGAAACACAGCACAGAATGGACATTTTTGTCGTCGGCGGCTTACACGCTGACGACTTCACGCAGGCTGCAACAATGTATGTCGCGTCTGGCTATTTGCTCGTTGGTTTTTTGCTGGATGCAGACGGTTACCATTGGAAAGCCATCTACGTGAAAGCCGAGCAGCTTGATAAAATCCTTGGAGGAAACACGAAACATGCATTGGACAGAAAATGACACGAAACAGCTCATAGAACTTGTTAAAGCGCAAAAACCCATACAGGAAATCGCAGCTGCTCTGCACCGAAGCCCAGAAGCAATCGCCATGAAGCTCAAACGGATGGGCTTGCAAGCTGAAGGAAAGTCTTCTGCGAAAAACGCATGCAACAAAGTTACTGAAGCAGCCACAACAACGCGGAAACTTGAAATAACCCCGGGCGAGCAGTTGCCTCCGCTTAATGATGCCACTCGGCTGCTTTGGGCTGCACTGCGCAGGCTTCAAGAGCCCGACGTGGGCAAGGAGGAGCTGAAGCGGCTGCGCCTCATAATTCAAGGTGTAAAAAGCTATGTGCACCTAACCAGCAACTACCTTCTACACGTTAGGCGAGTTGAATCGCAGATGCTACTTTACTGGAAGCATATGGCTGCACGTTGGAAACTGGAAGCCGAAAAAGCCCAGACGGCCGAGCAGAAAACAAAGTGCGAAGAAATGCTGCGGCAGGCAGAAGAGGAAATCAAATGGCTAATAGAAGCAGGCGTCAAGAAACCGCCAAAAGTTGATGAGGAATACTATTGAGCACTACACGCCGCACCAAGCAATTGCCACCGGTTCCACAAGACCGAGCCACAAAAAAGAGGAAGCATACATCGACGTCGGCAAGCATAAACATGAATGAAGCAGGAGGCATTCAGGTTAGCTCATGCCGTTTTATGCTACGCGGCAACTCAATACGCAGAAACCAAACGGCAATTTCGTTTCGCACTAAACAAGCTGCTATAGGCTCGCTGAGAATTCAACGTAAAAGGGGCTTCTCAAAATAATGGTTGAAGCTGAGGCTCCAAACGAAGATCAGCCTCAAAAACGAGACATAGCAACCTTTCAAGAATCAAAAGGCGATCTCGCACTAGCTAGACAGCCTCAGCCTAATGATACTACGTACATTGGAAGAGTTTATGATGTACGTAGTAACAGTCTGTCGTGCCCTAAATGCGGTTCTCAACGGCTCTGGCGTGACGCTAAACGCTACGCAAAGAGTGGCGTTGAAATCCAACGTTGGTTCTGCCGTGACTGCGGCCGGCGATTCTCCGATCCTGAAGACTCTGCAAGAGCTCGGAGCAAGTTTGAACATGTTGAAATGGTTGAATCAAAGCCATTAAAAAGCAGTCAAGGCATAGTAGCTAACAGCCAAATATGCGTCACCGCAGAAGGGACGAAAAACTTGGCTGCAGAACCTCAAGAAAGCGGGTTTCTGCGGAGAAACAAGGCACTACAGGTGCAGGCAAACGCTAACGTCCCCGAGAAAGTGGTCAACTATATGCTTTGGCTGAAGAAACAGGGCTACGCAGAATCAACAATCTTCAACCGCGTAAAAATCATCAAATACCTCGCCAAGCACGCAAATATAGACGACCCAGAATCCATCAAAGAATTAATCGCCAAAAAAGACTCATGGAGCCTCGGCCGCAAAGAAATAATCGTCGAATGCTACAGCAACTTTCTCCTCTGCGTAGGCAGAACATGGAACCCGCCAAAATACAAAGCCATAGAAAAACTACCCTTCATCCCCACCGAAAGCGAAATCGACTACCTAATCGCCGCCTGCGGAAACAAAACAGGCACCTTCCTCCAACTGCTGAAAGAAACAGGAGCAAGATGCGGAGAAGCCTGGCAACTCGAATGGACAGACATAGACACCGAACGCAACACCGTACGCATCACACCAGAAAAACACAGCAACCCACGAATACTCAAAATCTCCCAACGCCTAAAAGAACGCCTACTGGACCTACCGAAAAACTCAAAATACGTCTTCGGCGGAACAAACCTAAAAACCACAATGCGCCTCTTCGAACGCAGCAGAAAACTCGCAGCTGCAAAAAGCAAAAACCCACGCCTCAACAAAATAACCTTCCACACACTCCGACACTGGAAAGCCACCATGGAATATCACCGCACAAAAGACATCCTACACGTCATGCGCCTCCTCGGCCACAAAAACATCAAAAACACCATGCGCTACACCCAGCTCGTAGACTTCGGCGAACAAGACTACACAGTCAAAGTCGCCTGGACACTCGAAGAATCCGTCAAGCTGCTTGAAGCAGGATTCCAATACGTCTGCGACCACCAAAACGCAAAGCTCTTCAGAAAACCAAAATAGCCACTAGCCGGGGATTCATCCAATTCCATGTTGATGGCGCCGGGGAAGGGACTTGAACCCCTGCGAGCCAAAGGCCCACTGGCTGGCTTGTCTTAGGCCCTATTTATACCTATGAGGATCTCGAGGCCAGCGCGATAACCACTCCGCCACCCCGGCTTAATTAGAGAAACTGCAGTCGCATCTAAAAGAGTTTTCATTTCTCTTTTGAGGTTAGCAACGAAGGGAAAAGCCACTGCTTATTGCGTGACTTTTTCTTTTCATCCCATTCTGAGAGGATTTTTGCGGCTTCATTGGCGATTTTAATAGCGTTTTCTTCGCCTGCACCAGCCTTAAACTCCCCTGTGTAGTGGCTGTTGTAAACTGCCAGCACAGCGTCTGCCCGCAACCCGAAGAGGCTGGCCAACGTGCAGAGAGTTGCTGTTTCCATTTCCACGTTTAGTACGCGTGCTTTCTGCAGCTTAGGCACTAAATCGCTCATTTCGCATGCTTCACCGCTGGCTTGTTCTGCCTTGCCCCGCGTAGAAGTCCGCGGTCGTGGCCGTTATGCCCACGTGATAGTTTGCGATGCCAAGCATTTCGGCGGCCTCGATGAGGGCAAGCAGAACCTCATAGTTCGCGGCGGCAGGGTATTCGGGCATGACGTAGCAGTTGCTTGTGTAGTCCAAGCGCACGGCGGCAGAAACTATTACCACGTCGCCGCAGGCTATTCCCGGCTGTATGGCGCCTGTGCTGCCGACGCGGATGAAAGTGTGCACGCCGATGGCGGATGCTTCGTTAACAGCGATGGACATGCAAGCTGGGCCGATACCGCTGGACAACGCGGATACAGCGACGCCCTTGTAAGTGCCTGTGCAGCTGCGGAACTCACGGTTGACGGAAACGTCTCTTGCAGTATCCCAGAAACGGGCAATTTTGGGAACGCGATCTGGGTCGTCCGGAACAAGCAGGTACTCGGCTAAGTCTCCGCTTGCACATACAATGTGGTACTGTTTGCCTCTGGAAGATGCATCGTGCATCTCATTCACCATTTTAAATGGTGCGCTTAAAGGATTTAATGATGGCGAAAAAGAGGAAAACGGCATTTACGGGGTATAAATTGACTTTTTGGCGGTTGAGATAAATAAAAAGGAAAGGGGGAGAAATTTAGATTTTCTTGGTTTTAACCGCATTCTCCAGTGCTACAACGCCTGGAAGCTTTTTGCCCATGAGGAATTCGATTAAGGCGCCGCCAGCAGTGCTTATGTAGCTTATCTTGTTTGTTAAGCCATATTCTTGTATGGCTGCGATGGTGTTGCCGCCGCCTGCAAGGCTAAAGGCTTTCGAGTTAGCAATGGCTTCGAAAACTTTCTTGGTACCGTAGTTAAATTCTTTGTTTTCGTACACGCCCATTGGCCCGCTGACAACTATGGATTTAGCTTCGCTGATGAGCTTCGCATAGTTCTCCACGGTCTTCGCGCCTATGTCAAAAATCGAGTATTCCGTCGGCAGCTTGTCCACGCTGATTTCTTTGCGTTTGCCATTCACGTCCAGCGCGACATCAACTGGCACCATGATTTTGTCAGGATATTTCTGCATGAGCTCCTTGATGCCTGGAATCAAGCCTGTTAACTCCTTCTTGGCGAGGAAATCCATGTTCTTCTTGCCCAAATCCACTCCTTTAGCTGCAAGGAACAATTGTGCCGTGACGCCGCCGACTACTACATAGTCTGCGATTCCGTTGCTTAGCACGTATTTGCTGATTTCCAACGAGTCATCTGCCTTGGCGCCGCCCATGACGTATACGCAGGGCTTTTCAGGCTTCTCTAAGGCGCGGGCTAGCGACTTCAACTCGCGCTCCATGATTCTTCCTGCAACGGAAGGAAGCACGGCTGTGAAGCCGACCATGGAAACGTGGCCGCGATGTGCCGCGGCGAAGGCGTCATTAACGAATAGGTCGGCCAGCGGTGCGAGGTTCTGCACTAATTCTGTTTTGGCATGCTGTTCAGGTGTGCCGCTTTTGGTTTCTCCGTCCCAGCTGCGCACGTTTTCGAGAACGAGAATTTCGCCGCCTTTCAGCGCTTTTATTGCCTTCTTTGCTTTTTCGCCGAACACGTCGTCCACGTATTTTACTGGGCATTTCAGGATTTTTCCAAGAATCTCCGCGTGCTCCTTCAGCGGCGTGTAGTCTGGGTCGCCTTTTCTTCCCTGATGTGCAAGAACAACTGTTTTTGCGCCTTTCTCTGCCAGTTCTGTAAGGGTGGTTTCAGCGTGTGCGCGGATGCGGACGTCGCTTGTGACTTTTTTGGTTTGTTGGTCGATTTCGCTGTTGAAGTCTACTCTGACTAGGACTATTTTGTCTTTGACTTGAACATCATCTAAAGTTAGGTACTTTGCCATACCACATCACTTTCATGTTTTGGACAAAAGAAAAATAGGAAGAGAGCTTTTAAAGGTTAAGTTGCGTTTTGAGCCTTTTAGAGTCCTGCTTTTTTGGCGACTAATTCGATTAGTTCGACCATTCTGCAGGAGAAGCCCCATTCGTTGTCGTACCATGCGAGGACTTTGACGAAGTTGCTCTTTCCGCCTAATACCATTGTTGACTGCGCATCGAAGACTGCAGAGTACGTAGAGTGCAGCACGTCGGATGAGACTATTGGGTCTTCGGTGTACGCCAATATTCCCTTAAGTGGACCTTCTGCTGCTTTTTTCATTGCAGCGTTTACGTCTTCAGCAGTGACTTCCTTCTTTAGCACGACGGTTAAATCTACAATAGACACATCAGCTACGGGTACGCGAAGCGCAATACCGTTCATTTTACCACTGCAGGAGGGAAGAACCTCGCCGATTGCCTTAGCTGCGCCTGTGCTTGTTGGAATAATATTTAATGCTGCTGCACGCGCTCTACGCAGATCCTTGTGGACTAGATCTTGAACTCTCTGGTCGTTGGTGTACGCATGAGTTGTAGTCATAAAGGCTTTTTCTATGCCAAAGTTGTCATCGAGGACTTTGCTGACTGGGGCAAGGCAGTTTGTGGTGCAAGAAGCATTACTGAGTATGTTGTGTTTTTCATGATCGTATAGCTTGTCGTTTACACCCATGACTATGGTTATGTCAGGGTTTTTTGCTGGTGCACTAATGAGAACCTTCTTGGCTCCTGCTTGCAAGTGTTTTGCTGCGGCTTCGCGGTCGGTGAACAGGCCAGTTGACTCCACAACTAAGTATACGCCGAGGTCTTTCCATGGGAGCGCCGCAGGGTCTTTTTGGGCTAGGACCTTGAGTAGTTTGCCGTTGACGACTAGGTCGTTGCCTTTGACTTCAACTGTGCCGGGGAATCTTCCGTGAACCGAATCGTATTTCAAAAGGTGCGCGTTGGTCTGGGCGTCTGCAAGGTCATTTATGGCTACAAAGTCTATTTTCGCTTTGCGTTCAAGTGCTGCGCGGTATAGAAGACGTCCGATTCTTCCGAATCCGTTAATTCCTACTTTTATGGTCATTTTATAATCACCATTGTTAGGCACGAAGTAATCACATATCTTATCTTAATTAATTTTCCGACTGAAAATGCTGAAGTTCCATGTTGCATGGTACTGCGCCGCAAACGCGTAATACACTGCTACTATGTTTTCGGGGCAAATGCTGCGAGATTGATTCTGTAATAGGCGCATAAGCATTTTATAGGTAGAGTAATGATTCCACAGACTGCTTTTAAGTTAATTTTGGGCTAATTATGCAAAACTTTATTACATTGCCCAGCATTTTGCATCTCAAAAAAGGTGGAAACACGTGAAATTCGGCACATACGTATTTGAACCAAAAAAAGCTGAAGGCTTTGACTTCCATTTGTTTCGTGTGAAACCAGAAGTTGGCAGACGGCTACCGCCTGTGCCAGACATGTACAGTAACGTAGCAATTTTCGGAGACAACGTTACAGCACGAAATCATCCGGACTGGATTTCCCAGTCGCCACTTGGACCCGCTTGGAGAACAAATGACCAATTTAACCTACGCTGGGACGTTCTCTGCGCTACGCAACCGGAGCATAGGGCGGAACAGCTTGATTACATTGAAGATGTTTCGAAACGCTCGCCAGGAGTTTGGCTGAACAGCATACACTTTGCAGATCATGGACACTGCACTTGCCCACGCTGCAACGAACTATGGAAGAAGAGCGGGCTCAGCTGGTTTGAGTGGCGCAAAAAGGAAGTGACAGACTACATTGCCCAAATCAGGGAGCGCGTAAAAAACGAGTTAGTAATAGGCTTGCTTCCTGACCCCGTGAACTCTTACGAGCGATTCGGCATTGATTTCGATGCACTTGCACCGTACGCTGACGCGTTCAATGTTGTCATGTTCTCAAAGAACTATGCAACTCCATGGTACTGGGAGATGCTTTGCAGAGCGTTCAAGAAGCTGCTTAAGAAGCCTGTTTACGTTAGCTTTTACGTATTCGGTCCAGGCGACGATCCGCGAGAGGTGCCTTCGCCAAGCGAGTTGATAACGCTTTCAGTTCGTGCAGGAAGAACAGGCATTGACGGCATATTGTATCTTGCAGACAAGGCGAGCCAAATCTATGATTTCCAGAAGGCAGTAGTCGACAAGGTTGAGCTGAGGCAGAGACTGCGCACTTACGGATGCCCAGAAGTGCTGGACTTCTTCGCCAGCTGGGAAAAAATCATAGGTTAAGCCTTCAAGAGAAGCCCATACATAGACGGCGCAAAATCAAAGTGGTTGAAACAAATCACCACGTACCCTTTTATTTTGTTTAAAAGTTCGGCTATTTGTCTATCTTTAATCGGAAGTGGCTTTTGATATAATACACTTGTTTTTACAAGTCAAAACGGTGAATTTGCGGCTTAGTGGCATCATAAAAGGTTGGCGTGCAAAACAAAAAATAGATAAATATCAGAAACATCTGTCATAGCACCAGGAGAAAAATCGCATGACAAATAAACTCTTAGTGAAGGATTTAATGTCTACAAACGTTAATGTTTTCCGAAACGAGTCGCCAGTGCTGGAAGTTGTGAAAGCAATGGCTAGCTGCGATGTTGACTACGTGATTGTGGAGCAGAGCGGGCAGCCAACGGGAATCATAACGGAACATGATATTATAGTGCGTATGCTAACTCAAGGGCTAGATCCCAAAGTGGTTATCGCGAGAGCTATATACACTAATCCGCTGGTGACGATTGAAGAGACTGCAACAGTGGAAGAGGCTGCCAAGCTGATGAAGGAATGGAAGATTAAGCATTTGCCAGTGACCAGAAACGGCAAAATCGCGGGCATGTTAACTTATCTTGACATAGCTTTTAATGTTCCAGAACTGTTGCCTGCAATGAAACAGCTTTATCGTCCTTCTAAATAGGTAGAACACATTAAACAGCGCGTCACTTTCCAGCAAACCTGCTTTTTTTAAGTATATTTTAAGTATAATATCTTGTGAAAAAAGCTCATGCGACTTGACTAATGTACAAATTTCTCAGCCTACTTACATTGGAAACAAGGGGTTGCGGCGTCTTCAGGGGCAGTAGGGAAAAATTGAAAAGCAGCTTTGAAATCATTAAGAGAGATAACAATGAGGGCTTGAGCTTTGGATGAAGTTTTAGAGATGTTGGACAAAACTGCCAAGAGAATTCAAAAGACGCTTGATGAAGCCAGGGAAGCAGCGCAGAAATACGCAGCGTCTTATGAGACGCTGCTTAAAACGGAAGGAGCGACTGAAGAGCAGAGGATAAAGGCTTTTATGAGGAAGACGCTTGAGCTGGACCGCTTGGAGCGCTTGTCCTCTCAGTTGAGCCTGCTTTATGTGCTTCAGATATTTGCTTTCAAGGCAAAAGTGCTTCAGATAGCCGTTGACAACATTAATAATCAGCTTGTGCAGTCAGGGGTTCTTCAGAAAACTGCTGAGCTGGAAGATGTAAAGAAGAATATTGACGCGTTAAAGATTCTTTTGGAAGCGCAGTACGAGGCGTTGAAGGAAATCAGGGAGAACCAGAACAAAAACTTAACCTACATTCACTGAAGCCCCATTTTTATGGGAGGTCATCCCACAGAGGGGTAATTGTGTAGTTGCCTATCCAGTTGGAAGTGGCGATTATTCTGCTTACTTGTACCACTTGCCATCTTTCTAGGTTTCCAAGAGGGATGGTCAGGTTAAAGGCTGAGAGTCCATTCTTGTAATAGGCGGTTATGTCTAGCCGCGCATTGTACGCAGTTCTGTATCCAACATTGAAAACTATACCTTCAAATGTGAAGTGGGGATGTGGATAAATGACATTTCGCGGCTCTACGGAAACTCCGAGAGAAGTGACCAAGTAGGGTTTCTGCTGGGCGTCCAGTTGGTTTTGAAGTTCATTATTTAACCTGTTTAACTCTTCTATACTTGAGTTTTTTGAAGCGACTCAAAAAAGCTTCAATGAGCAAATAACACAGGAAACGGTGGCCAATAGAAGAAGCAAAAGAACAGCAAAAGTCCTCTTGCGGGTTTTATCCATTCCTAATCACTCGATTCCATTTAATGCACTAACAGACTTAATACTCTCTCCGAGGAACGAACTGTTCTTCCAAGGGAACAAAGAACCGATTATCATAAGCAGCCAGCTGGAAAATCAAAGGCTAAACCGTATTCAATAGGATGCCGCGCATAGTTCAGCGGCGTCAGGTCTTGGTGCAGTTATAGCTCGGCGTAGCCCATAGCCCCGTATAGCCTCTTTGTTTCTGAAGGAGACTGCTGTGATAGCCCCTCTATAGGTTTCTGCAATGAATCGCTAATAGCCGCCAAATATGACAGCGCTATTCTGTGTTGACTCGGTCGGGTTTGGTGGCGTCTTAGTTTCTGTCACGGGTTTTTCTTTTGGGCCATGTGCGGGTTGCGGTGTTCGAGACTTCTGCTGACTAACGCTAGATCTTAGTTGCATGATAGAAGGGTGCAAGGCGTTGGTACTGGTGGACCGGTGGGGATTTGAACCCCAGACCTCCTGAGTGCAAGTCAGGCGTTCATACCAACTGAACTACCGGCCCGCATGGCATTTTCTCGAATTCTTTAACAGTTCCTTGTTATTTATGTTTTGTCTGGGAAATAGCAGGCTTAATCAAAAATTCCAAAAAATGGGAAAGATATGAGAATAAATAGAATTAACTGTTAAGCGTTAAAAGCTTAATATCGTCTTTTTGGCGGTCGTTTCTTTGACCAGCACTCTCGGCAGTAAACTGGCCTGTTCGGGTCAGGTTTGAATGGAACTTCACATTCCTGGCCGCATTCAGAGCAGACTGCCTTGTGCATCTCTCTATCGGACATTAACTACTTCAACTCCTTATTGATTAACGCGCAAAAATTGCTTCTTGCACGATGAACTTATGCACTACATGGAATCATATAAAACTTGCCGTCAGAAACAGCAGTTACAGCAATTAAAAAGTATGTATAAGAAATGTAAAAACTATGGAAGACATTACTACTTAGGCGGAACAGGCATTTAAACAGAAAATGCTATACCTCGAAAGCGAGAATAAGTTGTTTTGGAGAGGAAAAAAAGGGATGATTGAGTTTAAAGTAGTTAAAATTACGCCGCCAAAAGACTGCAATGTAATCTTGGGCATGGCGCACTTCATAAAAACTGTTGAGGACCTATACGAGGCGTTAGTTAATTCTGTACCCAACATTAAATTTGGCATAGGCTTCTGCGAAAGCTCAGGCCCATGTCTAGTGCGGCACGAAGGAAACGATGAAGAACTGCGGCGGCTAGCAGCAGAGAAAGCCTTTGAAATTGCATGCGGCCACAGCTTTGTGATATACCTTAGAAACGCTTATCCAATAAACGTTTTAGACAAAATCAGAAATGTGCCGGAGGTATGCACAATTTTCGCTGCATCAGCGAATCCCTTGGAAGTGATAATAGCGGAGACAGCGCAGGGTAGAGGAGTAATAGGCGTAATTGACGGGTTAAAGAGCCAAGGCATAGAAACAGATGCGAACATTAAGGAAAGAAAAGAGTTCCTAAGAAAAATAGGCTACAAACTGTGATGGCGCCACGGGGAAAAATAGGAGGGGCAAGGTGAAGTTAGCGCTGACTTCCAAGCCCTGCAAAGCAGCGTGTGGTGAAAAGGTAATTCGGTTTTGGTTTCATCTTTGAATTGTTAATTCCGCTGGGACTTCAAGCTCGATTTTCTCTTTCATTTTCTCTGCGGCATACGCGACAAGTTGATTAAATTGCTTGTCTGGGAGGACATCACGTGCTCTGGACAAAACTTCAAGGCATAAATCTTTAAAAACGAGGTCGGCGCAACCTACTTTTGCGTCATCAATTAATTCCTTGCAAGCTTTGAGGATTTGTTCGCTCATGCAACTTCACCTTGCAAGCTAATAGTTCACTTTAAAACATTAAAACACTTATGAATTCACAATACTTATCAAGAGTAAGCCTTTTTCTGTATCAGCAAAACCTTGAAATCGCCATAAATCTGAAGCCAAGAATGACCTAATGTAACTTTTGAACTTCATCTGCAGCGTCAACATTGTTCATACCACAAACTATTTAGTGTCCCTTATGCTTCAAGTTTCAAAATGCAAAGGTGGCTTTTATGAGCTCAACAGAAAATTCAAACCCAGCAGAAACATTTAGGAACCAAATGCTGGAACAACAGGAGCTTCTAAGGTACAGAATGAAGCAGATCAAACATAAAATCGCCGTGATAAGTGGAAAAGGCGGAGTGGGCAAAAGCACCATAACCGTGAATCTTGCTGCAGCATTCGCCATGCACGGAAAACAAGTAGGCATATTAGACGCCGACTTGCATGGCCCCAGCGTGCCGAGGCTGTTAGGCCTAACGGGACAGCAGGTTAAAATTGGGCCACCCGGAGCATTCCCGGTGAAAGGCCCGTTAGGAATGAAGGTTATTTCAATCGACTTCTTTTTGTCCGAAGAGCGAACGCCAACTATTTGGCGTGGCCCGCTAAAGATGACGGCGATACGACAGTTACTGTCAGATATTGCATGGGGAGAATTAGATGTTCTCTTCATAGATTTGCCGCCTGGAACCGGCGATGAGCCGCTAAGCATTGCCCAACTTCTGCCGGACATTGACGGCGTCATAATTGTGACCATGCCTTCGGAGCTTTCGCGGGCTGTCGTTAATAAGGCAATCACTTTTGCGCGTCGGCTAGCATTGCCGATAATAGGCATAGTGGAAAACATGAGCGGCTTCGTCTGCCCAAAATGCGGCGAAAAAATAGACATATTCCAGTCGGGCGGCGGAAAGAAAATGTCTGAAGAGACAGGCGTCTCGTTTCTCGGCAGCATCCCCTTAGACCCAAAGGTGAGCATGGACTCGGATAAAGGCGCGTTATTCATAGTTGAGCATGCAGAGTCGCCAGTAGCCAAAGCCTTCATTAAAATTGTCAAAAAAGTTGAAGCCTACCTTGAAGAAGAAAGAGAGCCCAAAACATCAGAGTGAAATGAAAATAGTGCGTCTAGGCAAGCAACCAAGATTTCTGCTGAAGGTAAATTATAAAAAATAAAGAAAGTGGAGAGGTCAAATCAGCACTCTTCATTCACTGCACAGCAATGCTCACTCTTTTGTGAGGGTTATTTCCATCGTTGAGACCATGCGGCTTTTGTTTTCGCCTTCCCTCGGCGGCATCTCAGCAGTGCCGATGGTTATGTTGCTAACCTTCAAATCCTTCATGAAGCGGTTCCTAGCTATCTCAGCCACGTCAACAGCCGTCGTAATCGCCTGCCCACGAGCCTTCAACGTTATCTGCTTAGCGTTGCCGGAAGAGAAAGCCGTTATGATAGCCAGCACATAACTCATCGGAGGCTTATTCCCAACGAAGATAACATCAGATTTTTCTGCCATTTTCCATCACTCCTTTCTATTGTTGCTTTTTTGGTGTTGCATCTGTAACGTTCTACATCGTCTCTCCTTAGACATGGAACGTCACTGGTCATATATTACAAACTTGCTTATAAACTCAATTCAATAATAGGCGATAGATTATGTTCAAAGAAAAAGGGGGCTTTGAAACTTGTTGGGTTATGGGAGACTTGTGTAGGGAACAAAATGGGTATAAAGAGGGTCTAAAGAAAGCAAATAAATTGAAAAGCCCCGTGGAAAGCTAGAAGACTCATAATTAGAGAAAAATTGACATTTAATATTGAAGAAACCGATGGCCCACATCTCTTTCAGATACAGTTTTATACCTAATCATTAAAGGGAAAAGTGTTCTCTGGAGTGTTAAGAATGTCCGTGTCGCCTAGTAGCCGCGAAGTGTTAGCGAGACGAATTGCTGGAGAAATAATCCTATCAAGCAAGCCCGGCGCAACCATGCGAAAGTGGCGCGAGCTTTTTGCAGTTTCCCAGATAAGCCTTTCAGAGAAAATGGAGCTTTCATCATCAGTCATAAGCGATTATGAGAGCGGCAGAAGAAAAAGCCCAGGCGCCAAGTTCATCAAACGATTTGTTATGGCGCTTTTGCAGCTTGACGAGGAAAAGGGAAGCCGCTTCACCAGAGAATTCGCCAAACTGACAAGCTCACCAAGCATGGCCATCTTGGACTTGAGAGAATTTCCAATTCCGGTTCGCGTGGAATATCTCTGCAAAGCCATTGATGGCGAAGTAGTGGCATGCGCCAACAAGTATACAAAAGAAGTTAACGGGTACACTGTGGTGGACAGCAAAAAGGCGGTTGAAGCTTTTTCCGGCTTAGAGTATGCGCAGCTATTCGGCGCGACAACTGAACGCGCCATAGTCTTCACTAACGTGGATGTAGGATATTTGCCAATGATGATTGTCCGCGTTAGCAGCTTAAAGCCAAGAGTAGTAGTTTTCCACCGCACCAAACCAGACGACTACGCCATAAAGCTTGCTGAGTATGAGCAAATACCGCTCATCTACTCTGCAGCGCCAAACGTTGAGCAACTAGTAAAGGCTTTGCGGAAACTGTATCGGATAGCCTTGCGCATAAAACTTGGAAGACGCATCCGCCCGCCACCAAAAATAAGCACTTGAACGATGTATCCGCCAGAGACTGAAAGGAACAAAGCCCTTAAATGGAAAAAATGGGATGAGGTTCTTCACAGACAGAGATCAGCTTATTCCATAGGTGTTGGCGAATAACGTGCCAAATAACCTTTTGTGATTCTAGGCTTTTTCGGCTTCCATGTCGCCAAGCGCTTCTTGATCTCCTGATCTGACAGCTCCAACTTTAGCATGCGATTAGGAATGTCAATGGTGATTTTGTCCCCGTCCTTAACTATAGCGATTGGTCCGCCTTCTGCTGCTTCCGGCGCAACATGCCCAATGCATGGTCCTCTTGTAGCGCCTGAGAATCTGCCGTCCGTCACTAAAGCTACTGATTCGCTTAAGCCCATTCCCGAAATCGTGGCTGTCGGCACAAGCATTTCTGGCATGCCAGGCCCGCCTTTAGGTCCCTCATAGCGGATGACTACGACATCGCCTGGTTGGATCTCGCGTTTTTTCATTGCTTCCACGGCGTCTGCTTCTGAATCGAAAACTCTTGCCGGGCCAGTGTGCTTAAGCATCGTAGGTGAAACCGCCACTGTCTTTACCACAGCACCTTTCGGAGCAAGGTTTCCGTATAAAATGGCGATTCCGCCGCCTTTGTGAACTGGGTTTGCCAAAGGCCGAATGACATTGCTGTTTAAGACTTTGGCGTTTTGTATATTATCTTTGACTGCTTTGCCTGTTACGGTAAGCGCATTCAAGTGAAGCATGGGCGAAAGCTCCTTTAATAGTGCAGGTATGCCTCCAGCGTTGTGCAGTTCTTCCATATCGTAGGGTCCACTGGGCACCATATTGCACAGGTGCGGGACCTTTCGGCTTATTTCATCGAAGAGGCTCAGTGGTAAAGAGATGCCTGCTTCGCGCGCTATAGCGGAGAGATGCAGCACCGAATTTGTGGAGCCGCCTAGGGCCATGTCCACCGCGATAGCGTTCTCGAAAGCCTCTCGCGTCAGAATTTTTGATGGCAGCAGCTTTTTACGGGTAAGCTCGATAATTTTTTCTCCTGTTTCTTTAGCGATTCGGAGTTTCTGAGCGCTTGTAGCCAGCGCTGTTGCGCAATAAGGCAGCGACATGCCTAATGCCTCAGTTAGGCAAGCCATAGTGTTCGCGGTGAACATCCCGTTGCAACTGCCGCAGCCTGGACATGCCGCGGTTTCCAGCTCGGAAAGTTCTTCCAGCGTCATTTTTTCAGCTATGACTTTACCCATGCCCTCAAAAACAGTGTTTACGCCTACTTTTTCACCCTTGAAAACGCCGGATTCCATTGCGCCGCCCGTCACAACAATTGCCGGAATATCCAATCGCGCCGCCGCCATGAGCATGCCAGGTGTGATTTTGTCGCAGTTCGTCACCAAAACCAAGGCGTCTAGGCGATGCGCTTGCGCCATGGATTCAACTGAGTCAGCGATTAACTCGCGGCTTGGAAGGGAATAGCGCATTCCCTCATGTCCCATGGCGATGCCGTCGCAAATTGCAATTGTGTTGAATTCGAAGGGTGTGCCGCCGGCGGCGATTACCCCTTCCTTGACGGCTTCAGCTATGCTTCTGAGGTGGATGTGGCCAGGGACAATGTTTGTGTAGCTGCTGGCGATTCCAACGAAGGGTTTCTCGATGTCCTTGTCCGTTAAGCCGAGAGCCTTTAGCAGTGAGCGATGCGGTGCACGCTCAATTCCTTTTTTTACTTCGTCACTTCTCATGTCAACTCAACTTCGGCAAGTTTTACTGAAGTGCTATATGCAAAGCTGGATTTAAGTCATTACGCTACTTCTATTAAGCGCGATGGCTTTTGGGCTGCTGGCATGCTAACCGCTTACTTAGGCATGCCTTAGGCGGAGAGGAAGCCGCCGTCAACGGCAATAAGCGCGCCGTGCACATAACTTGAAAGGTCGCAAGCAAGCACGAGAGCCATGCGGGCGATTTCGTCTGGTTCACCCATCCGCCCCAAGGGCAGTCGCTGACGGTACTCTAAGCCTGTTTGGATTATGCCCACGTTGAATTTGAGCGCTTCCTTAACCAGCTTTTTGGTTCCCTCGGTGAAGACGCCGCCCGGTATCAGCGCGTTTATTCTGAAGCCGTGTCTGCCGTACTCGGCGGCTAATGAGCGCGTGAGCATTATGACGCCGACTTTGCTTATGCCATAGGGCACCAGATCCTCCTTAACGGGCATTACGGCTTCGACAGAGCCGACGTTGATTATTACGCCGCCACGTTTCCCGCGGCTCTTTATCATTTTTTGGCACATCCATAGAACCGAGTTCAAATTTATGTCCAGCACCTTCTGCAGAAAGGCTTCATCCAATTCCAAAAAATCTCTCAGCGGATAGATGCCAGCGTTATTCACGAGTATGTCTGGCTCTTTGCCTTCAAGCACGCGCCACAGCTGGTCAATCTCGGATTTACGGCTAAGATCCACCTTGTGGACGTTGATTTTCACATTAAATTCCGCAAGCTCGTTTCTTGCGCCCTCAAGTTTCTCTGCGTCTAAATCAATAAGATCCAAGTCTGCGCCAGCCTCAGCGAAACGGTGGGCTATTGCCCGGCCAATGCCTGAAGCAGCGCCAGTAACCAAGGCGATTTTGCCACGTAAAGAAATAAGCTCCATCAAGCCTTTCGTTTTCTTCTCGCCCGAGCTAAGCATGTCCAACCCATCCACCAACACTCAGTTTAATTATGGCTGCTGCATAGAAAAAGTTTGCTAGCCCCCAATTACCTGATAAAAACGGGCTGCCGAAGCTTGCCGTTCAATGCTTGCGCCTTTTGAAGTAGGCCAGCAAACCCACGCAGATAATGGCGACTATCGTTACAGAAACAGCCGCTACCGGTACGCTGGGAAAAGGCTCTTTTGGCATGGGCGTAGGCGTTGAGTTTTGAACCGAGAAAACAATAGGCAGTGTGGATTCGCTGAAATATAAATTATCGCTATGAATGTACAGGCTTGCTGTTATCACAATTTTATGGTAGCCATTTGTCAGGTTGGTAACATTTACTAAATACGAAAATGACGGATTAATTGTGAAATTGCTGAGTGGAGTAACGTAGACGCGGTCACTTGCAGATTGATTAGGTGCGATGCTAACGGGCGGATTATCGTCTATACGGTAGGTATATACGCCGTCTAATGATTGTTCAGGTTCAAGGATACGTGGAAAGGTAGTCCAGGTTATGTTGAACTTAAGCGGCATCGTATCCGAATAAACTGTTTGGTTGCTCGGACTATACATTATCAAGGTGAAGGCAGCAGGGTTAACGCCAGAGTCACGCCCATAATAACTTACACTTTCAGCATTCGCCAGTTCCAAAATTAGGAATAATAGGATGAGAATTATGGCTAATGCTGCTTTCTTCAATAACAGCACCAACAACAAACTAGTATACTCTAATATTTTTTCTGCACTTTATGGAATACGACAATTATTGACATGCCGTTTATACTAAAAATTATTTGCTCTTGAAGATTTTAGAGGCCAGCCCTCGATTTATTTTTCCAGAAGATTTTGGGGGTAAACATGCTTTAAGTGTTATTGCTGTCTGCGAGTTTATTTGGAGAGTAAGGAGTTAAAACGGCTGTCGAGCTTCATATTCTAGAATATGGTTGTGAAAGGTAAATGACTCTCTTAACAGCAGAAGAGAAAGAATTGCTAATAAAGGCTACCGGTTTAATGGATGAGTTATTGGAAACTCGAGGTTATTCAAGACAAGAAACTTGTTAGAGAGTTAAAAAGCGCCATGCAAGAGATTGAAGAAGGTAAGAGTAGACCATTTGATGAACTTATAAGAGAGTTAAACCTTGAAGGCGAAATTTGAAATTCTTTTTACACCACGCTTTTTAAAGAACATCAAGACCATAGATAGAGAAACTCGAATTCGAATACTTCGAGAAATAACTACTAAACGCTAATCCCCACGTAGGAAAGCCGTTACGCGGTGAATGGAAAGGTGTTTACTCTTTAAGAGTAGTAGATTATCGTGTTCTTTATCGGATTGAGAAAGATCAAGTATTCTTGCTAGTTGTAGGTCATTATCTATTAAATTGATAATATGTAGATTGGAGGATTGTTTTTACTAGTAAATTTATGTTTGGTTCGGCTTCTAATATACTCACGTCAGCATTTTTTAGTTAAAAAAAACTAGTCTGAATCCCACAAAAGCTTTCACAGAAACAGAAAAGGAGGGTCAGAACCCTGTAGGTGGTGCTCCGGCCGGGATTCGGACCCGGGTCTTCGGCTCGAAAGGCCGAAATACTTGACCGGACTATACTACCGGAGCACGTCTTAAGCCGAAGCATCATGCAAATGTTTTTTCACTCGAATAAACCTTGCTCTCTTTTCAGCTGAAAATATTTCTAATTTGCGCTTTCCAGCGCGGGATGCATGTATGGCGCGGGCTGCGGAATGTCAGTAGGATATCTTGGCGGTTTCAGGAATCTTGCCTAGGATCTTCGCTGTTGCGCGTTCAACTTTTTCACGGTAAGCCGCTGTCGTGTAAACGCGCATTATGTTGATGAAGCCCTTCAGGTTCTCGATGATTTTGGAGACGTCGCTGAGGCGATGCGGCGTTTTCTTGCCTGCTTGGCTTCGGCTGAAAACGGGTATCTCCATGGACTCCATGAGCACCGCATGGTGATAAGGCACTGAAGGCACAGTAGGCACGTCGATGATCACTGCTTCTGCCGCCACACCCGCTTCCTTTGCGATTTCGCTCTGCATCTGCCGGCGGTAGGCTTCGCGCCCGAAAATGTTCGAAATCATCGTGTCCTTCTGGTAGAATGTTCGCTCATAGGCGCACTTCAGCATTCGCCGCCTCTCCAAATCGGCAATTATCTCTTTGGAGGCCTTACAGTTTTTCAATGCAGCCCAAACAGTGTAGTCGTCCATGGCTAAATATTCCTCGGCTGTCTTAAACGCGGTTAAGCCAAGCTCCGCGTTTGCTCTTTCCATAGCCATGGCAAGCATGATCTGCGCTGCTCGGCCGACGCGGTGAAAATAGATGCTTTTAAACGACTCGATGCGGGCTATCATGAAGGCTTCCAGCGCCGAGAGAGCGCCCACCTCCACCGCCAAGTCCTCGCCTAAAACGTCAACTGCATGGATCAGCCGGAACACGTCGATGAACCCGTACTCCGCGCCCGTGTGAAAAGTGTCGCGCACAATAAAGTCCTGCTTATCCACGTCCACAGCGCTGCTTATTATCTGGTCAAGGAAGGCTTTGCCGGGCTTGTGCAGCTTACCCACCGCAAGCTTCGCCACTTCCGCGGGCTTATAGCCCATTTTAGCAAGCTTATCGCCTAACTCGCTTTTCTCAATAATCCATGACGTGATATCCTCATGCGTCTTTTCCAGATCCTTAATCAGCAACTGCTCAAACACATGCGAAAAGGGACCGTGACCCACATCATGAAGCAACGCTGCAATGCGAGATAAATTAGCCTCTTCATCGCTCACAAGCCTAGAAATGTTCGGGTTCTCAACAACCTTGCCGGCTAAATACATGGTGCCGACGCAGTGCTCAAACCGCGTGTGGTTCGCGCCTGGGTAAACATACTCGGAGCCGGCCAGCTGCCGCAGCCGCCGTAGCCGCTGCATCGGGTACGAGTCAATAAGCTCCTTCTCCGCTTCAGTGATGTACACGTATCCATGCACGGGATCCTTAATTTCGCCCCAATATGCTTTAGGCATTCCTGAACGTCTCCGCTCTTGTAAGTTATATTTAGGTGTCTCCCTATAATGTGTAGCGCTAGTTCAAGGTGAGCTGACGGAAGTTGACTAAAAGAGGCGCGTTCATCTGTCTTGAAGGCTTAGATGGTTCTGGAAAAACCACACAAGCGAAAATGCTCGCTGAAAAACTTAAAGCGGGCTATAACGCAGTTTACACGGCAGAGCCAAGCCGCGGCAAAATCGGCACCTTCATCCGCAAACATTGCCTTTACGGCGAAAAACGGCTTCCAAGCGCTGTTGAAGCATTACTCTTTGCGGCAGATCGCATGGAACACGTGGCAACAGAAATTCTTCCCGCCGTAGAGCAAGGGCGCCTTGTCATTTCAGACCGCTACCTCTACTCATCCATAGCCTATCAGGGCGCTACTGGCTTGAGCATAGAATGGATAGAAACGATAAATGAGTATGCACTTAAGCCAGACTTGGCAGTTTTCATAGACGTTGACCCTAAAACCGCTATGAAACGACTGAAACCAAACAAATCCGTGATGGAAAATCTGGAGACGCAGCAGAAGGTGCGTGAGATATACCTTAAATTTGTGGAGAAGGGCAGTCTCGTCAGAATCAACGGTAATCAGCCTAAGACTACAGTAGCCCGAGAACTATACGCGGTAGTAAAAAGATTCTTAGATACGTTTTACTGAAAAGATTCAGACTCAACTAGCTTTAGCACTTTCCGCGCAGAAGCCCTGTTAATCTGATCCACCAGGAAGCTGGTGATGTCCCGCGGAGAAATGTATCTTGGGCCTCTTTCATGGTGAACCTGGATTTGCACGAAACCTTGGCTGAAAATAAAGCGCACGAAGTAATAGTCAAACTTCAAAGGCGCCCTCTTCTCACCAGCAGTTTTATAGTAACGTGCCACACAGAAGAAGTCCATCAGCTGAAGCGGATTTTTCCTTAAGGCGTGGAGCACTTTCTTTGTTTCTTCCGCGTCTACGTAGCTGAAGCTTGATTCCTCAGCCAAGCCTATCTCGAATATCACTGATCCATTGGGCACTGTGGGAGTGGCTATTTCCTCAAAACTGAAAGGCTTGCGATTCACCTCTTGCAGCACTTGCATTAGCTTCTCCTGAAGTTTCCTAGCTGAAAGCACTGAAACAAAGGCTTCCGCGCTGTGAATATTTGCGGGAAAATTCGCGTAAAACCCCAACATCTTGCCGAGTCTGCTCTTTAGCCCTTTTTCATCTTTTTAACCTTTTCCAAGCTGCTTAACAGTTCGGAGAGGGCGGTGCTGAGCTTCTGCAACTCATCCACGTTCTCAGTGTTTTGAATCTTCGCCTGTATCTCTGCCACTTTAGCTAAAAGCGTGGCTTCAAGCTTGTCATAAGCCATGCTGCGCAACGCTTCTGCCTCTTCATCCTCTTTTACCACGATAACTTTCTTCTCACAACTGCCGCACCATAAAGTTCCATCCTTAAGCCTGAAAATCGGCGAAGCACAAGCGGGACATGCCAACTCAGTTAAAGTTGCACCTTGCCTTAACAGGTCAGCCATACGTTTAATATGCTCATCTGTGGTTTTCTCTTGCATCCTTGACCCTAAAAATAAATACGTATCAAAGCTTATATAACTTGGTTACTGCGCTATTGCATTAGAGTTGATGCATATGGTGCGGAAGAAAAAAGCTCAGGAATATGAAGAGAAAATTAAACAAGCATTAACTGTGCTTAACGAAGTCTCGGAAGACAGCACAACTCCCAGAAATATTAGACGCACAGCAAAAGACGCCATGAGTGCGCTGCAAAGCCCAGAGTTCACGCCTGCTGTGCGCGCCTCAAACGCCATATCGCTTTTAGATGAAATCCTGCAGGACCCAAACATGCCGCCTTACACTCGAGTGAAACTATGGAACGTCATGAGCCTCATAGAAGCCATAAAAGATTAACTGGGAGCACATAATACTACTTTCGCTTCCTGAAAACTCGCTCCATCTATTTCTGCAATGTATTCAAAACCAACCTCCACAAGTTTACAAGCTACGTCTAAGTTACGCGCGACTTTCACATGGAATTCGTCGTCTGCGTTATAGAATAGTACTTTTTCAAGGTTGATGTAAACCAGTGTGTTTCTAAGGTCTCGATGGCCGAGAACTTGCTGGACATGGAGGATGCCTCGCGTTTTGGGGTATTCCATGGTGGCTTTCCAGTGGCGAAATACATGCACGCCTATCTCTTTGAGCTAGGTTTTGGATTTTGAATGCTAGGCTTTTTCATGTTTTATAAGTTGAACTTAATGTTGCAGAAGGTTGCGAAGACTTTTTCTGTTCGTCTTGAGTGGCTGTTAAACATGTCTATTGGTTTGCTGTTGGTTTTTGATCCAAAAGGAAAGCGCTGTTCAAAAACCGATTTAATTAACATTCATGCATGTTAAAGGAAAGCGTAAATATCCACTATGGCATTAAAGTCCTTGAATTATAAGCTAAGGTCGTCTGAAGGTGTCTCCTGTATCATACAGGTCAATCGTCCCAATACAAGGAGAATAGACACTCTCAAATTCGGTTGGATCGCTAATTGTTCGCATTGCTGCAAATGCGCGTATACTGCATTGTGGAAAAGCATCTGCCAATCGATTTGCACATCCTAAAAGAGTTGCGTCACGGGTAACAATATCGTCAATCAACACGATTTCATTTGGTTTAGAAAGAGTTCTTTGAACGGTTATAGATTCATAGTGTTGCGCTGCAGTTGGTCTTTCACTTGGTGAACTTAAAGACGCTTTTGGTACAGCATTAGTCCGAATAAGCAAAGAGGCAACTTGTTTTCCAATGCCTGCTGTAACTAATGCGGTAGCAATTCGTTGCGGAACCCATAATGTGTCCGGCTGCATCAAAGAACTTTTAGGTACGGGAACCAAAATTGTATTTGACTGGAAAAACGAAGCAAAAGGCAGTTGAGCCATTTTCTGTTTCATATTCCTTGCTATCCATTCAGACATTAAAGTTGGTGGTTTCCCTACAAATTGGTCTCTTTTAAGAGCCAGCATTACATTCTTCGAATGCACGGCTTTTTGGGTACTCCCGCGAGGGGTATAAGATAAGAGAGACCCAAACTCAAGTTGATATAAATTCATATTTCAAGCAATCACTTCAAGAATTCTTTGCTGAGAAGGCAACTCGTCTAACACTTCTTCCGGATCGGTAAATTCCATTGCGCCGTACATTGCCATTTTCTTGGGCCAATTTAAAGAAGGGTCATGCATCAAGGGACTCCAAATGAACAAGGGTCTTCCTAGTCGTAAGGCTTCCCAGCCTTGATGAAGAGAACCACTGGAATTGCCTGCCTCAATTATAATTGACGCATCAGCGATCAACGCCATCGTTCTATTTCTAATCACAAAATTCTTCGGCTGAATTGGATACCCAATTGGAAATTGAGAGACCGCCATATGTTTTTGCATGATGAATTCTTGAAGCTCTGCATTTTTCCGTGGGTAAATTTTATCCAATGGCGTGCCTAGAACGGCAATCGTATGCCCATTTGCTTCAATCGCACCGTTATGTGCTGCACTATCAATACCCTCAGCAAGTCCACTAACAACTATTACTTTGTGTTTTGCAAGAACTTTCGCAATATTGCTAGCAGCGGTGAGTCCTTGGACAGAAGCCTTTCTTGAACCTATAACTGCAACCCTGGGAGAGGGTAACGGAATGGGTAATTGACCGACAACATAAAGTTGTTTTGGAGCGTATTTTTTCTCCACATCATTTAGTGGTCCAATAAGTTCTTCTAGAGTGCAAGTTGAAATTTTTTTCTCTGTCACCAATTCTCCCTCGCCTCCGACCAGACTATTTTAGTTAATTCTTTTAAAAACATTATAATACTATCGGTCAAATTAATATTCATTATATTAGTTAGTCGAACGGACACACTGCTTTATTGTTACTTTATTCAAATTCATGTTCCATAATTCCCGATTGCACTTTATCCGTTATAAAGAAACCAGCAACAAGCAATCCATAACTTGTCATTCTTGCAAAAATGGGAAAAAATGATCGATAGAGCGGAATGCATAGAAAAAGAGACTCATGATATAATGTTATCAGCATAGAAATTGATAGCGACCGCGTGGGCAGATATCGCTGCGTTTCTCCAAAAGCAGTGTATTTAATTCCGTCTTTGTGCACGCAGTTACAGCCATACCCAAGACATCTGACTTCTCAATTGTCAGGATCTCACCTTCCATCCCTAACACGAAACCTAATCCTGGAAATCCAATGAAAATATTCCGAGATTCTCCCTTTAATGGACTTAATTGAAGCCATAAAAGACTTAGTTCCTCATAATTATTTTTCATTTAAACTGTTAAAAAACACAATTTACGTTTTTTATATGCGGAATAGGCGTCAAACACTGCTTCACATTCTAAAAGTAAACATGGAAGTAAGCAGCCTCTTTGGTCTCAGCTTATTCGTTAGAAATATATGCTAGTTGTTACATGTAAGTTTGGGTTCCAACGAGGACGATACCCCTTGAAATATGACGTAATCATCGTGGGTGCAGGTCCAGCAGGCATATTCTCCGCGTTAGAGCTAACAGAAAAAAACAAACTTAACGTGCTAATTATAGACAGAGGCCCAGACATAGACAAGCGCAGATGTCCATCAAGCCGCGGCTTCGACTGCCAGCACTGCGAGCCATGCTCGGTGCTCTCAGGCTGGGGCGGCGCAGGCGCCTACAGTGACGGCAAACTTACCCTGTCCACAGAAGTAGGCGGCTGGCTTAACCAGTACATCTCAAACAAAGAGCTGGAAGGGCTGATAAAATACGTGGACGGCATATACTTGAAATACGGTGCTGATCCACAGGTTTACGGCGAAGACCCGGAAAAAGTTGACGAAATCGAGCGGAAAGCGTCCTTGGCAGGATTGAGGCTTATCAGACAGAAAATCCGCCATATGGGCACAGAAAAATGCGCTGAAACATTACGCCGCATGCGCCGCGAACTGAACAGTAAAGTCACTTTTCAGCCTAGAACAGACGTGAAAAGCCTTCTCGTGGAAAACCACGTGATAAAAGGCGTTGAAACCGCAAACGGCGAAAAACTCTACAGTAAATATGTCATAATCGCGCCTGGCAGAAGCGGCGCTGAATGGCTCCAATCAGAAGCCCAGTTTCACGGCTTGAAAACAGTAAATAACCCGGTGGACATAGGCGTAAGAGTTGAAGTTTTAGCTTCAGTTATGGAAGAATTAACTAAAACTCTCTATGAGCCGAAGCTTATTTATTACTCGCGGGCTTTTGACGATCAAGTTCGTACTTTCTGCGTTTCGCCTTACGGCGAAGTCACAACCGAATCCTACGATGGAGTTTTAACCGTTAATGGACAGAGTTACGCTGAAAGAAAAACGAAAAACACCAACTTTGCCATTCTGGTAAGCACTTCCTTCACAGAGCCTTTCAAGGAGCCCATAGCCTACGGAAAATACGTCGCAAGACTTTCAAACTTGCTCAGCGGAGGCGTAATAGTGCAACGCCTAGGCGACTTAGTTACTGGCAGGCGCTCAACACCCGAGCGGCTCGCCAGAAGCGTTGTAACGCCTACGCTGAAGAGTGCTACGCCAGGCGACTTAAGCTTCGTATTGCCCTACCGTTACTTGGCTGACATCAGGGAAATGCTGCAGGCGCTGGACACAATCGCGCCGGGCGTCCACTCAAGGGATACACTGCTGTACGGCATAGAGGTAAAATTCTACTCCTCACACCTACAGTTAAGTAACGTATTGGAGACAAAAATCCAGAATATGTTCACCATCGGCGACGGCGCAGGAGTCACCCGAGGCCTAGTGCAAGCTTCAGCTTCAGGCGTAATAGTGGCTAGGGAAATACTGAGAAGAGAAAAACTGAAGGCGCAATAAGATGGCAGTAGCCCAGAGCATCAGGTGCTCGCACTGCGGCGCGCCTGTGGAATTCAATCCCGGCGAGATAATCGCCACATGCAGATACTGCGGCTTCATGACCGTCATAGAAACTGGGCAATCATACAATTTTGAGCATGCGCTGTTGCTGAACAAGTATGACGAAAAGCAAATAGAGGAGCCCGTGAAGAACTGGATGCAAACTGGTTTTCTGAAGCCGCCTGACCTTGCCAGAAAATCAAAAATTTTTGAGAAAAACCTCGTTTACTTGCCGTTTTGGATTGTTTCTGTTGAAGCTATAACAAGCTATAAGGGAATATTCGAACGCATAACGCCGCCGATTGTTAAGGAAGGCAAAATTCAGAAAGAGTATGATTGGCTTGTTTTGGCGAGAGAAGCCGCAGGATTCCCAGCAAGAGAATATGATGTGCCGTTAGAAGGAAAAATTCCCTACGATTTCCGCAAGATTGAAGGCTTCGCTAAAGTTTTGAACAGCGAAATTGACAGAGATGAAGCCTTGAAGATAGCAAAGCAGCAAATAGAGGCGCATCATCGGTTTCTTCTTCAACAAGAATTAGACAAGATAATTGAGATGAACACCGAGTTCGATGTGAAGCAGGCAGTTTACTTGCATGCGCCAGTATGGTTCATAAAATACGAGTACAAGGGCAGAAACTATCAGTTGCTGATAGACGGCGCTACTGGCAACGTCATAAAGGGAGAAATACCGCAAAAAGGCTTCGGAATATTTTAACTAAACTCTTAAAAGCGAGATTCCACTCCATACTCAAATAAGCGGTACTCACGAGGGATGGAATTGAAATCGGACAGAAAAGTTTTTGATTATGGTGTAGGCGCCCTCGTTGTTCTTATCGCATCGCTTGGTTGTGCCGCAGTAATTTACGGTTTACCTCTGTTGGCATTTAATTTATTAAATCTTCCCGCATGGATTTTTGGGCCATTAGGCGTGTACACGCTGACCTACGCCGTTATCGCCAGTAAGGATTCCACGTATTACTTGGTTTGGGGCAGCATAATGTTCGCCATCGCCCTTATATCCGCGTTTTATACTGCGGTGAATCCTATTGTCATAATAGGTGTTCTCGCCGTGGTCATAGCCATCATGGGTATTTTAGCATACCAGAGGAGTAAAAAATGAGTGAAAAAGACTATTTGGGAAAAGTCAAAGGTGAACGCACCCTTCTTGAGAAAATCATGAGTTACATTCCAGGATACAGAGGCTACAAAGAGAAGGAGCTACGAAGAGAAAGCGATCGACTGGTCAGAATGGAAGTTGTTAACAAGCTTAAAGCTGCAAAAACAGATTTCCGAAGAGCATTCGCCAATCCATCAGCTGTCCAGAAGCTGTCAGCCGACGATACATATCGTTTTGAAGCCTTTAACGCCAGAATTGACAGAGTTACTCAGCGCATAGACCGCGCAGTTGCTGGGTACGCAGGCATGTTCGACGCGGTGAAAGTTAAAGAAAACAAACTTGACGCCGTCACCAAGCATGACTTAAGCCTGATAGAAAAGGCAGAAGCAGTGAAAGCAAGCGTTAAAAAAACTAATCAACTTGAGCCTGGAACAGAAGAGTGGCGCGCCGCGATGGATGCAGTAATAGCGGCAATTGAGGAGCTGGATAAGCTTGTTGATGAGCGCGTAAGCATTCTTAGGGGACTGGGAGGTGAAGCGTAAAAATGCCCAAAGTAATCGAGTGGATAGGCGCAAGAGAAAACGACATAGTCTGGAGATACCCAAACGAGGAGATCGCGTGGGGCGACAACCTTGTTGTTCACGAATACGAAGCCGCAGTGTTCTTCCGAGACGGCAAAGCATATGACGTATTTAGAGCCGGCCGGCACGTGTTGACGACGGCGAATTTGCCGTTGCTGACGAAAATTTTTTCCAAACTCGCTGGCTTCGACAAGGTCCCCTTCAGAGCAACCATCATCTTTATCTCGCTTAAGCAGTTCCAAGGAAAATTCGGCGCGCAAGGGCAAACAAAAGAACTCGCACCGTTGAAGTTCTTCGGTGGCTTCTGGTTCAGAGTCGAAGAGCCCAACCTCTTCGTAAACGAGGTGATAGGCAGCCAAGGCACATACACAACAGATGGACTGCAAAGCTTCCTAAGAGGTTATCTTAACGAGCGCCTCATTGACACGTTAAGCCAGTACTCGCTTGCAGAAGTTTACGGCAAACTCGACGAGACAAGCTTGCTTGCGAAGAATACGCTTTACGATGCCTTTTCCAGGATTGGGCTTGAACTGATAGATGTAAAATTTGAGGGCTTGGATACAACTCCTGAATGGCGTGATAGGCTATTCTACATAAAAACGGGCGTCAGCGGAACAGAAGTTCTTAGAATGGAAACTGTTCAGAAATCGAGCGAAAGCCTTTCTAAAGGTTCAGGCGCAGCAGTAGGCGCGGGCGCAGTGATACTGCCACAAATGTTTCAACAGCCACCCGTTGGACAAGCACAAGTGATGGTACTATGCCCCAAATGCGGCTTCCAAAACCCGCAGACAAGCAAGTTCTGCGGCAACTGCGGCACACCACTGCAAGCACAACAAACACAAGGTGGCGTAAACTGCCCGAAATGTGGCACGGCAAACGCTCCAGGCGCCAAGTTCTGTTCAAACTGCGGAGCGCCATTGCAGGCTACTGTTAAGTGCCCAAAATGCGGTGCTGAAAATCAGGCAGGAGCAAAATTCTGCTCCAACTGCGGCACCAAACTATAACCCTTTTTTTCTTTTTCATTTTCTGTAGCATTTTCAGACAGCAGCGTTGTGGAAGTTGCATTTTAGGTGATGCTGACATGGCGTTATTGGGTATTCTTTTTGTAACGTTTTTATTTCCATTTTGTTTATGCTATGGCAGAGTCAGGATTCAAAATGAGCAATGAAACAATCGGTCGCGGCACATGGTACGACAAAATGGCCCAAAAGATAATTAGTCGAGAACAGAAACTTGGCAGAAGCCTAAGCAGGATTCGTACGGAAATGGGCCTCGGTGCCTCCGGCTTTCCACACATAGGCAGTCTCGGCGATGCCGCTCGGTCTTATGCGGTGACGTTGGCTTTACAGGAGATGGGTTACCATTCAGAGCTTATTGCCTTCTGTGATGACAAGGATGGGCTCCGCAAGGTTCCAGCTGGACTGCCGAAATCCTTAGAGAAGTACCTGAGCTTTCCAGTGTCCAGCATTCCCGACCCGTTTGGCTGCCACGAAAGCTACGGTAAACACATGAGCTCACTTCTGCTTGACGCGCTGGACAAGTGTGGCATCCAGTACACGTATATGTCTGCGAAAGAGGTTTACGAGAAAGGTTTGTTGCTTGAGGAGATTAGAACCATACTTTTGAACGCCAAGAAAGTGGGCGAGATCGTTAAGGAGGAAGTGGGGCAAGAGCGGTATACGGAAGTTTTGCCGTTCTTTCCTGTTTGCGAAAAATGCGGCCGCATCTACACTACAAAAGCCTTAGAGTTCATCCCAGAAACAGACAAGGTTCTTTATGTTTGCGAGGGCCTTGAAATCAGAGGCAGATGGATTTCGGGTTGCGGGCATAAAGGCGAAGCGGACATACGCCGCGGCGAGGGAAAACTAAGCTGGAAGGGCGAGTTCGCTGCGCGATGGCGCGCTTTGGACATACGATTTGAAGCCTACGGCAAGGACATAGCAGATTCAGTCCGCATAAACGACCGCATATGCCGCGAAATCCTCTGCTTTGAACCGCCCGCGCATGCGAAATATGAAATGTTCTTGGACAAAAGTGGAAGGAAAATCTCCAAGTCCGCCGGCAACGTGTTCACGCCTCAGGTGTGGTTCCGTTATGGTTCGCCGCAATCGCTGCTTCTGCTTATGCTGAAGCGGTTCGTGGGAACACGCACCCTTGACGTTTCAGATATTCCAGCCTACATGAACGAGCTGGACGATTTGGAGGATGTGTACTTTGGCAAGAAATCCGTTAAAGACCCGAAAGAGCTGGCAAAGCTCCGCGGCTTATACGAGTACTGCTGGGTAATGAATCCGCCTGGTAAGCCGAGCGTGCACGTGCCGTATAATTTGTTGACGTTTCTGGTTAAGATGGCACCAAAAGAGCGCTTAACGGAATTCGTGGCTGAGAAGCTTCAGAGTTACGGCTACCTGCAGAAGAATCAAACCATTGACGCGGAGTTAGCGCGGCGAATCGAGTATGCCTTAAACTGGACAAGAGACTTCGAGGAGATAAAGGAAACCACTGTAAGCCTTAAAAACGAGGAACGAAGCGCAATCGCCGATTTACTAAAAGCACTGGAAACCGAAGATGACCCAGACAAGATTCAGAACGCCATATTCAACGCTGCAAAAAACAACGGCTTAAAGCCCGGCGACTTCTTCAAAGCACTCTACATGATCCTGCTTGGAACACCGCAGGGTCCAAGGCTTGGCCCCTATATACTTGCAATGGGCAAACAGAATGTTACCGCTGCACTGCAAAGAACACTAAATACGAAGTAACAAAAATTCGGGTGACTTTTAATGCAGAAGAATGATAAACATGGGGTTGCATTTGGTTGCTTACTCAGCATTTATATTATACAAGTTAGAGTAAATCTCGACGTGATGGGCCCGTAGTCTAGTACGGATTATGACACCGGCCTGCGGAGCCGGAGTTCCATAGTAGATTTGGCACGGAAAGCCGGAGGACCTGGGTTCAAATCCCAGCGGGCCCGCCATTTTTGGCTCGAATTTAGCCCGCTCGCTATTTCCATTCTTTTCTTTTTTTTTTTTAAAAAAAAAAAAAGTTTTAAATTCTTAAGGGGATGTGATTTTGAAGATTTATGGTGAGGATGCTAATCTGCCGTATAAAACTGCATGGTTGAGGGTCCTTAACGCCAAGAGTATAATCGACGGCTTGTTAATCAAGTGGGTGTCAAAGATTTTCTGACATTGGGGTCCAGAGTACAATGACGTTTTTGTCCAGTTCAAGATAGTCGAGTAAATCGCCGGCTTGCCCTTGCAGTTTTCGGTAAAGGTTGAGCGCGCAAAATGATGACCCACAGTAGGATGACCAAAGCCAATAGCACTCTAGACTTGATTATGCTATGATAAATATTGCGAGGTTGCCTCGTTCAAAAGAATCATCAGCAAAGCCTGTATTCCTGTTGGAGCTCTTGATCAAGGAAAGAACGCTTCTATTCGCATGGCCACCAAAGTAACTGTAAATTTTTTCATCCTCTAAGACGCATGTTTTTCAATCCATTGGTTGGAGGTAGCTTCCATTTATGGTTGGAGCAATATTTATTTTAAAGGAGCCTGGCAAGTCAGTAACTGAAATGTAGTGACCTTTGCATTCAACGGTTTGGCCTATGAAAAGATTGGGATTATCCAAGTTGTCGTAGCCTATTCCGATGCTGTTCCTACCATTAATTGTGTTGTTTTCAGTTGAGTACTCTATCCAACTTGCCAGATCTTCTTTTATCCACACTATTTCGGTTATGTTTAGGAGGATGTAAAAACGATATATGTGATAGTCCCATCCGTAGGCCTTGTAATTTTCCTCAATTGAAGTTACTATACCTCTTACGGCAAGATTAGAATCTTCATGAGGGGCGTCTTGAGGATACATATGCTTGTTGACTAATTCTTGATTGATTACAAATGCCAAAACTATTGTTAACACAGCGATTACAGCAATAACAATAATCAGAAAACGTTTCCTCATGTTTATTCAACCTTGGACTTTTGTTTCTTGAAGTGTACCAGCAGCAAACCTACAGCGATTACCGCGACAATCACTACGCTAACAGCGACAATTAGCCAAGTTGGGAACGGTTCTGCATCACCTGCTCCATTTTTTCCTGCCCCATCAGGTAATTCTGGAATAGCGACTGGTTTAATCAACGGGTATTGGTCTTTATTGTTTTCGTCAATTATGTAAGATGTATCTCCTATTCCATCACCATTAGCGTCTGTTCCGTTATAGTCACTCCAGTAGTTGTGACTAATAGTGTTAATAGAACGACTGCCACCCCATGTAAGATAATAGTCTTCATTAGCCGAAAACTGGATGGTATTGTTAACATAATTGTTGTTAGATATTATGTTGTTACTTGAGCCATAAACAGTTGTTCCATATCCTGAATTTGATATGTTATTTCGCATTATTGTATTGCCGTTTGGATTATACCATTTTGGTGGAGAGTATTCCGCTAACAAGCGGACAGCGACATATTGACAGTCTATTATGACATTTTCTACAATCATATTATTAGAACTGCCTGCTCTAAGCTGAATTCCTTCTGTGCATGATTCGATATAATTATTTTTTATCAAATTGTTATTTGAATAGCTTAACTGAATAGCTGCCGAAAGTCCGATTGACTGGAGTAAATTTTCTGTTATGGTGCAATTCTGTGAACTCAGTAATACTATGCCATACTGAGTATTTGTTATCTTGTTATTTGAAATTTTGGAATAGTTTGCAGATAATGTAATTCCTTGCCACCCATCATAAATAGTGAACCCTGAGATGGTCACATTATCTTTTTCCACCTTTAGACCTGCTGTCACATCAATTACAGTTGAGGCTCTATCTTCTCCAACTAACGAGATTGACTTGTTTACTACTGGATTTTCAACATAAACGCCTTTCTTGACGAATATGATGTCACCGTCATTTGCGTTGGTTATGGCAGACTCGATCGTTGGATAGTCGTCAGGAACAGTAATGGTTTTGGAGCTCGCCTTGACAGACTGCACTCTGCTCACTAATGAGATGGAGAGTGCAACAATAAACATTAGTGCCAACACTGGTTTGTTCTTCATGGTCTCTCATCCCCTAGGCGTTTCTTGAAGTAGACCAGCAAACCAACTGACACGAAAATGACCGCGCGCGGATACTTCCATGCCGTAGTTGGTGATTTTTCGTATAATGTAGCTCTAGCGCTTAAGGTTTTTGAGGGCCTTCCTATTGTCGTCTCGTTCGTGTTTCGTGAATCCCTTTGGTATGTTGTCCTCTGAAGTGTGGCGCTTACTTTGGATAGCCCAATTTCCGCAAAATTAGAAAAGTACCTTTAGAAATTAGCCGAACACTTTTATAAACTGATGAGTTAAAGAGAAAATAATGAAGACAACTCACAAAATTATTTTCGGCGATTCCCGCAATATGCAACAGATTGCGGACAACTCAGTAGATTTGATTGTTACTTCGCCGCCGTATCCTATGATTGAAATGTGGGATTCCATTTTCTCAAAACAAAATCCCGCTATAGCAGATGCGTTAAGTAATGCAGAAGGCGATAAAGCATTCGAGTTGATGCATAGAGAATTGGATAAGGTCTGGCGAGAAGTTTACCGTGTTCTGAAGGAAGGCGGACTTGCCTGCATTAACATAGGTGATGCCACTCGCACCATCGGCGGCGAATTCAAGTTGTACACTAACCATTATAGAATATTGCAGTATTGCTTGAAGTTGGGATTTAACGCTTTGCCAGAAATATTATGGCGGAAACAAACGAATGCGCCGAACAAATTCATGGGTTCTGGAATGCTACCTGTTGGAGCCTACGTCACTCTGGAGCATGAGCACATTCTGATTTTACGCAAAGGTAGCAGACGAAAATTTAACGATGCTGCCGATAAGTCGCGCAGGTTGAAGAGCGCATTTTTTTGGGAGGAGCGAAACTTATGGTTCTCGGATGTCTGGGATGATCTGAAGGGTATCCGCCAAAACAATATTGACAAAGGCATACGCGAAAGAAGCGGAGCATACCCTTTTGAGTTGCCATATCGGCTGATAAACATGTTTTCGGTAAAAGGAGACACTGTACTTGATCCATTTTTGGGAACTGGAACAACTACACTGGCTGCAATGGCTGCTGGAAGAAACAGCATAGGCCTCGAGGTGGATTCTAATTTCAAAGAGCACATCTTTTTGAGAACTAAAGGTCTTGTGGGTTTCGCGAATGAGCTTATAGAAAATAGGCTTCGAAGGCATGTGGAATTTATTAAGGAGAGGGTTGAATCTAAAGGTGCTTTGAAGTACATTAATAAATACTATGGTTTTCCAGTCATGACAAGCCAAGAAACTGAAATAATTTTTGATGAACCAAGCAAAGTCAGGATTATTGATTATTGTCTTTTTGAGGTTGAATATAAGGAAAAGCCAAGTTGGTTTTGGAAGAATGGTACAATAGAAAACAAGGAGCATACGTCACTTATTGAGTGGACCTAGCTGCTCCAATCGCTTGATTTCTTCTGCGATCTCGGTGATTACTTCCTTGTTGTAAATCTCTTTTCCTTTAACTGTTTTGACGGATATTATGTAAAAGACTTTACCACCGTATTTCTCCGTGAATTTCTTATGTGACTCCTTTTGGAATTGATATTCATTGATAATTTGTGGAATGTAGGGGAAGCCCGCTGGTTTTATTTGTAGCCCTATATATCTATCATTAATTTTAATAAAAAATCAACGTTATAGAGGCGACCCCATTCATCAGGAGCTGGCTCAATTTTGATGCCTAGAATATTTTGTAGTTGTCCGTAAATAGTTTGAATCTCAGACTGATAACCATCGTAAGTTCTATTAATTACCAGCTCAAAGACAAAGTTAATGCAGTCTTCTTCAGTAATTTGCTCAATTTCTGCTCTGCATACTTCTGTGACTTTAACGTAAAGCTTTCTTCCAATTTCTTCAAGCTGCCCTTTTGTTCGGACATTTTTAAAGTAGTACTCTTTCCACTCCTCTAACGTTCGTGGCGCACATTTGCGTATTTCTTCAGCTACATGTCCCACATATTTTGGCCTATTCAGCTGCCAACGCATATTTGCCTGATTTAGAATCCACTCTTTAGGCATAGCTGCCCCTTCGCTATTCTGGAAAAAGCTTCCAGCAGTAAACTAACCTATAACCTCACACGACTACATAAGTGTTTGTAAAATAGACTGTTGTCTTCTTGGTTCAAATCGCCGCGGGCCCGTCATTATAGTTTCTCGTTTGGGGCGATGTCCATCATTATTAGGCCGGAGACTGGTTTGGGGTGGAAGTTTGTTGATTTTTCGGGTAGGCGCCAGCCGTTTTGGGCTATGTGCCAGACCGTTTCAGGTTTTATCGGGTTAACTAGGAAGGCTATGTTGGCTTGTTTGCTGTCGACTTTTGTCATGGCGTTTTGGATTGTTTCTGCGTAGATTATGTTTTCATCCATTTTCAGTGTGCTGATTTTCATTACATGCTTGAAGATTATGTCGTGTAGTATTACTACGTCTATGAGGCAGGTTTCTTTTTGGCTGTTGGCGTTTAGAAGCGCGGCGGCTTCTGCTTCGTTTTTTAGGGTGATGCCGTGGGCTTTTGCGCCGTCGTAAACGGCGAGGGCATTTTCGTTTTTGTGGGCTGCTAGGAAGGTTGCTATGGCTTCAGCTGTCGGCTGGATTTCGGTGATTGTGAAGAAGCGTTTAAGCGCCGTTAATGTGTCGCTGGTTAGTGCGTAGTTTCTTAGGAGCCGGTGGGTGGGTAGGATGACGAGTCCTTGATCTTGAACTGGAACCAGGTAGGCCATGTGGAAGTTGAAGGCGGAGTCTTCTGTCCACTGGCTGTGTTTGCGGATTTCGTCTCTGTAGGCGATGGCGCTTTCGTATCTGTGGTGGCCGTCGGTGATTACCAGTTTCTTGTCTGCGAGGGCGTTTCTTAGGAGATTGATGCTTTCTGGGTGGGTTATTTTCCAGACGGAGTGTTTTACGCCGAGGGGGTCTTCTACTTCCATGGTGGGCGGGGTTTTCGTGGCTTCGGCGAAGAAGCGGGTGGTGGTGTTTTCTGGGTCTGAGTATATGAGGAAGATGGGTTCGAGGTTTTTTTGGGTGGTGCGGAGCATGTTTAGTCTGTCGGCTTTGGGTTCGCCGTATGTGATTTCGTGTGGGAACACGGTTTTTTCTTCGTAGGGGTATAGGCGTAGGGCGGCGATTATTCCGGTGCGGCTTAGGCGGCGTCCCGCGTGAGTGAATTCTTGGCGGCTTATGAAGAATGCGGGTTCCATGTCTTTTGCTAGTATTCCCTCGAGTAGCCAGTTTTGGATGCGCTGTCGTGCGGCTTCGTACTTGTTTTCTTCCATTGGTAGGATTAGGCGGCAGTAGTTGTAAGCTGATTTCGCGTAGTATTCGCGTTGCATGGTCTGGTCGATTTTGTCGTATGGTTGGGTTATGAGGTCTCTGAGGGCGCCGGCTTTGGCGGTGTAGGTTATGGCTTTGAAGGGGCTTATGTCAACCAAATGGGGTTCAGCTCGCGTGTTTTTCTAGGTTTTCGATTATTTTTTGGGTTATTTGTATGCTTGCTTTTAGTTGGGCTTCGTGGGTTTGGGCGCCTATGTGTGGTGTGGCTATTACGTTTTTGAGTGTGAGGAGTTTGCTGTTTTTGGGTGGTTCTTCTTCGAAGACGTCTATGGCGGCGGCTTTCACTTTTCCTGAGATGAGGGCTTGGTAGAGTGCTTCTTGGTCGACTACGCCGCCGCGGGAGCAGTCGATTATCATTACGCCGTCTTTCATCATGTTGAATTCTCGTGTGGAGATCATGTGCCGTGTGCGCGGTGTTAGCGGCACGTGGATTGTTATGAAGTCTGCTTGGGAAAGCATTTCTTCGAGCGGTACGAAGCGGTCGAAGACGCATTCTTCTACTGGGAGCACTTTCATGCCTAGGGCGATGGCGAGGCGTTCGACGGTTTTGCCGATGTAGCCGCAGCCGATGATGCCGAGGGTTTTTCCGTTGAGTTCTATGCCCATGAGTTCTTCTTTTGCCCATTTTCCCTGGCGGAGCGTGATTGTGCCTTCGACTATGCCTCTTGCGAGGGCTATCATGTGGCCTATGGTTAGTTCGGCTACGCTTATGTATGAGACGTGTGGCGTGTTCACGACTGTGATGCCTAGTTCTTTGGCTTTTTCGGTGTCGATGTTGTCTATGCCTTCGCCTGCGCGGCCGATGACGCGGAGTTTTTTCGCCTTGGCGAGGAGTTCCGCGGTGACTTTGGTTGCGGAGCGGACGATTAGGGCGTCATATTCTCCGATTATGTTGGGTAGCTGAGATTTTGGGACATTCCAAGCCTTTGTGACTTGGTAGCCTTGTTTTTCCAGCAGTTTTATGCCTTCTTCTGCGATTTTGTCGCAGATTAGGACTTTGAAGGTCAACTTTTCAGCTCCCAGATTTCTTCGATCAGTTTGAGGACTTTTTTGATGCCGGTGAGTCGCCATTCGCCCATGTGGCCGATGCGGAAGGTTTTTTCGGCTAGTTTGCCGTAGCCGTTTGAGATTACGTAGCCTTTTTCTGAGAGTTTGTTTTTGAGGTCTTGTACGCTTTTTCCGGTGGTGTTTTTGATGCAGGTTACGGTTATTGATTCGTATCCTGGTTCGGGGAAGAGGGCGAAGTGTTTTTTGGCCCATTTTTGGGTGTACCGGGCCATTTGTTTGTGGCGTTGGTAGATGTGCTCGTATGTTTCTTCGAGCATGAGGTCTAAGCGCTTGTTCAGTGCGTAGAGGAGTGAGATGTTGGGGGTGAATGGGGTTTGGTGTTTCTTTTCGTATTCGAATATTTCTGCTAGGTCGGTGTAGCTGCCGCGGTTGGGGACTTGGTTGGCGCGTTCTATGGCTCGGTCGGTGACTAGCGCCACGGTTAAGCCTGGTGGTAGTGCGAAGCATTTTTGTGTTGAGGCGAATATGATGTCGCAGCCGATTTCTTTTGGCAGTGTCTTGTCGCCTGCCATGGCTGAGACGCTGTCGATGGCGAGGATGACGTCGGGGTAGTCTCTGCGGATGAGTTTGCCGATTTCGTGGATTGGGTTGCGTACGCCTGTGGATGATTCGTTGTGGCATAGGGTTACTGTGTCGTATTTGCCTGTTTCGAGTTTCTCGGCGATCATTTCGGGTTTTATGGCTTTGCCCCATTCTACTTCGATGATGTCGGCTTTTTTGCCGCATGCAAGTATGGTTTTGGCGAATCTTTCGGCGAAGGCGCCGTTGACGCAGGCGAGGGCTTTTTCTTTTACGATGCTTCTGCCGACTATGTCGAACCAGAGGGTGGCTGATGAGGTGGTTACGGTGGGTTTGCAGTCGCTTGGCAGTTCGAAGAATTTGGTGAGTTTCTCGGTTATTTGGCCGTAAAGCTCAGAGAAGGCTTTTTCTCTGTGGCCTATGAGTGGGCGGGTTTGTTCGCGGAGTATTTTTTGGCTTACTTCTGTTGGGCCTGGGATTAGGAGTTTTTTGTGCATTTGCTATTTTCTCCCGAGTTTTTTATCGGTTATTGTTAGTTGAATAGGTTGGTTTATGAAGTTAAATGTTGAGAGGGGATTAAAGGTTAACTGTGGTGGGTGGTTTTTTGGGTTTGGGTGAATTTATTGTTTTATGTGGATGTTGCTTTTTTTGCAGGGATTAGGATTATTATTTTTGAATTGGTTTGGTTTTAGGATAAGATTGATTATTGGTGGTAGTTTTTCTATAATATTGTTCTGAAAGATAACTTCTATTGGGTTTATATAGGGCGCTTGTGAGAGTTTTTGGCGTGGGCTTGTCTTGTCGAGGCTAGATGGTGTTCTTGAGTTGCTTGCTGATGGTGCGTGGCATGGGATTGATGAGGTGCAGCAGAGGCTTGGGTTGAATGAGTTTACGGTGCAGGAGGTTATGGCTTTTCTGTGTGAGTATGCTTTTGTGCAGGTTGATGCGGAGCGTGGGCTGGTTAAGATTAACCCTGATTTTAAAAAGTTGCTGGTTGAGAGTGTTACTTAAAAAGCGTTTTGTTTTTAATTTCTTGATGATTAATTAAATTGAGATTCTTTTTTGGATGTCGTTGTGGTCTGTTTTTGGCTCCATGAATATGGCGATTTTGATTTCGTCTTTGTTTATGCATAGTAGTTTGGTGTCTTTGCCTTCTATGATGATGGTTGCTGCTTCGCCTAGTTCGAATTGTTCTGTGATTTCTTGGCTGGATTCTACTGTTTGGGATGATAGGATTGCGTATTGGACGAGTTTTGCGGGTTCTTCTATGTCTATGGTGGCTGTGGTTGTGTTTCGTAGTATGAAGCCTGTGACTCCTTTGGTTTTGCGGATTTCTGCGAGTGTTTTGCTGAGTTTTGTGAAGGTGTCTTCTTCATTTGGGGTTGTGTCTTCGACGATTACGGGTGTTATGGTTTCGTGTATGCTTCGTTTTTTTCTTGTTGTTTGTTTTTCCATTTTATTCGACCACCGGTTTTACCATGACTAGTTCGCCTTGTGTGATTTCTAGGGTGATTTGGATTTTTTCTGGGATTTTGATTATGCCTTTGCCTTCTTGTTTGGAGTCTTTGATGGGTTTGAATTTGCAGCGGGTTGTTTTTCCGTTTAGGGTTTCTATGTGGACTTCTTTGATTGTGTCTTCTCCGTAGAGTTCGTTCCAGCCGTCTATTAGGGATTTGTCGATTTGTACTGTGTCTGAGCGTACGAGTATGCCGCTGAGGTTTTCGACTATTAGTTGTGTTACGGGCGGTTTTGATGATGGTATGCTGTCGGTGTCTTCGTCTGTTTCTTCTTCTCGGGGGGTTTCTGGCTCTTGGGCTGTTGGCGTGGTTGTTTCGGTTTCTGCGGGTGTTTCTTCTGTTTCTGGTGTTTCTTCTATGTTTTCAGGTTTGGTGAGGGCGTCTTGGGCTGCGGGGGTGATGTTGTCGGCTATTTTGATTACTATGGGTATGAGGGTGTGTGTTAGGGTGTTGATGTATTTTTCGTCTGCGTCTTTTGATAGGACTGTTGTCATGTAGAAGTCGTTTATGCAGGAGAGGTTTACTTTGCCTTTGGCTGCTTGTATGGTTGCGGTTGTTAAGTTGCCTAGGGGGTCGGCTCTTTCGGTTATGGCTTTGAAGGCGTTTAGGGTGTTGTTTGCGGCTGTTTCGGTTGTGTTTTCGGTTTTTGCGAGGAGTTCGTTGTTTTTGAAAATTAAGGCGTGTAGTATGTCTGGGCATGTGTTTTGGAGTTCATCTATGGTGTTTTTGAGTGCGAGTGCGTGGATGTTGTTGCTCATGTTTTTTTCTGTCTCCTGCATGGTTGTTTCTGTGTTGTCATGTTGGTTTAGCTTATTTTGAAGAGTATGCGTTCTGGTACTCCTTCATTTTGGACTACTAGGTACTTGAGGCCTTCGGTGTCGCCGAGTTGGTCTAGCCATTTTAGGGCTTCTCGTGCTTTTTGTAGGACGAGGAGGCGTTCTTGGTGGCTGCGTACGACGGATTCTATCGCGGTGAGCTCGTGGAATGGGTTGGCGTCTAGGACGATGCTTAAGTCGCCTACGGTGATTTCGCCGAGGGTTTCGGTTGCGGTTTTGGTTTTGCCTGCGAGTTTCATGACTACTTCGCGGATTTTCTTTGATTTTTCCGCGAGCGTGCGGATCTCGTCAAGGCGTCTTAGGTATTCGCCTAGCGTGCTTTTTGTGTCCGCTATGTCCTTGTCTAGTTTTTGGGCTATTTCTTCGGCTGAACCGTACTCTTTTATTTCTACTACCATTTTTGTTTTGCACCTCCAAAGAGGAAACAAGAGAAAGGGAAAGTAAGAGCGATTAACGCTCACCCTACCCCCGGAATGTTAAAGCAAAGATAAGGGAAGATTTAGGTTGGCGCAGTGGCAGTGTAAACGAATGGATTTCCCTTTGTGGTCGTTATCTTAATTTGATAAGATTGGCCAGCAGTATACGCCTCCTGCGCTAGTGTTATCAATCCTGGCTCGTTTGGTTGAAGTGTCATACCTGCGCTAGTAATGTTAGATGCTGTTGTTTTAAGGCTATTTTGTATGTATACGTCACTGATAGTAACAGCTGTTGACCCTGTGTTTCTGAGGTAAATGTAGAAGCCGGTGCCGCTTTCGCCGAACTCCACGCTGGTTATTTTTAGTTCTTCTGTTGCCATGAAGCCTGTGGTGAGTGCGCCCATCCAGGCGGCTACGGCGATGCTGACTGCGACTGTGACGGCTATGAGTATGATGGATGCGACTACGGGGCTTAGGGCTTTCCTGCTGTGTCTTAGGTTTTTCATTTCTCTTTTTATCCCTCCTTTTGGGATTGCTGTTTATGTTAGACTATAATAACCATTTAAATCTTACGACTTAATACACTATATTATACATGCGTAGAACACAACAACACAAAAAACCAAAAAAACACAAAAACCACGAAAAAACAAACGTACAAAAACAAACTGTGCAACACTACCGCACAAATATGCACCACAAACATAAAACCAGCCCCCAAACAAAAACACGTTAACACTCCCTCCAATAAACTGGAATATGAAGAATAATAAATGAAATAAAAAACAGTTGGAAAAGCTTAAGCCACTGCTTAAAGAGAAATACCAAGCGAAAACCATAGGCATATTCGGCTCCTACACACGCGGCGAACAAACCCAAAAAAGCGACATAGACATAATCATCAAATTCTCAGAAAACGCACCCATAGGCTTCTTCAAATTCCTCGAACTAGAAGAATACCTAACAAAAAAATCCACGTAAAAGTAGACCTCGTCACCAAAAACGCCCTAAAACCCACAATCAAAGAGCAAATCCTCAAGGAGACCATACACGCTTGAAACGCAACTTAAAAAACTACCAACAGAAATAGCTACCTAAACCCGAAAAAGAAACAAAGAGCGCTGCAGAAAAACGGCACACGCACGCAGCGCTGACTTACACAGCAACTTTGTCAAAGAACTCGAGAAGAAGCTCCGCCACTCTCTCGCCAAACTCCGTAATCATATAATACTTCTTCAACGGATCAATCCGCTCACTCTTCGCCAAGCCAAGCTGCTCAATCTCAATCATCCGCGCACGAAACGTGCCATCGCTCAGCGTCAGCTTATTCTCCCGCATGAAATCCTTAGCCTCCTTCCACTTCCCACGATTAAGATACAGCAGCAGCAAACAGTCAATCGCGTGGTCCTTCTCCAGCATCGCCTTAATCGCCGACAACTTCCCATCAGTAAGAATGTGCTTAACCTTCTCCTCATCTCCATTCTTCTTCATACTCACCAACTCACACCTACATTTTTACCATTTCTACTATCGCATAACTTCCTTTTAAGATTTAACCTATATTACGAATCATGAAACATTACAGGAGACAACTACCTTCAGACAACCGAATATACCCAAACACCCCTCCCTCTATAGGTTTCTGCAATGAATGGCTAATATGCGCCAAATATGAAAGCGCAGCGCAACACCTTTTAAATAAGCCACCATCAAAGTAAACCAAACAGGAGAACGGCAGACCATGCCCGAAACCACAAAAAACAAACTAATCGAAAAAGAAATCGAGGTCGAAGGCCACCTCATCGACTCCATGATTCTCACAAGAATCTGGGACCGCATAATCGAACTTGGCGGCGACTTTGAAACAATAGAGTTCAGAGTTGGAAAGCATAAAACGGACACCAGCTACGCGCGGATACTTGTCAAGGGACAAAACCCCCAACATCTTGAGAATATTTTGAGGGAGATTTACCCGCTTGGTGCAGTTCCATTTCGCACCGCTGAAGTAAAAACCGCACCGGCACCAGCAGACAAAGTTTTCCCGGACAATTTCTACTCAACAACAAATAATCCAACGCAAGTTTACTTCAAAGGCGAATGGATCGAAGTTGAAGGCATAATGATGGACAAGGTCATAGTCATTGACCCACAGGCTAAACGAGCATTCTGCAAGCCCATCAGAGAAGTGAAGAAAGGCGACTTAATCGTTACAGGCGAAGAAGGCATCCGCGTCAAGCCACCTGAACGCCCACGCGAAAGCACAGGCATATTCAAGTTCATGAGCAGCGGCGCCTCAAGCGAAAAACCCGCAACCGCCATAATCAAGCAAATAGCCCAAGACCTTTACAACGTGAAAAAAGCAGGCGGCAAAGTCGCAGTCGTCGCCGGACCCGCAGTGGTACATACCGGCGCCGCCCCTGCGCTTGCCACACTCATCAGAGAAGGCTTCGTGGACGTGCTACTATCGGGCAACGCGTTAGCCGTCCATGACGTAGAGGTCGACTTGTTAAAAACATCACTGGGCGTTTCCCTCAAAGAAGGCACAACAGCCATAGGCGGATGCCGCCACCACCTAGTAGCCATAAACACCATCTACAAAGCCGGCAGCCTCAAAGCCGCAGTAGAAAAAGGCATACTAAAAAGCGGCATAATCTACGAATGCATCAAGAAAGGCATACCCTTCATTTTGGCTGGCTCAATAAGAGACGACGGACCACTGCCTGACGTAATAACAGACACCGTGGTAGCACAGCAGAAGTATAAGGAGCATCTGAAGGACGTCACCATGGTGCTTATGCTGGCTTCCACACTACACGCCATAGCAGTAGGCAACATGCTACCCTCAACAGTTAAGCTCGTATGCCTCGACATCAACCCCGCATCAGTGACGAAGCTTCTAGACAGAGGCTCAACCCAAGCAGTAGGCGTAATCACAGACATCGGCACATTCCTACCACTACTAGCAGAAGAAATCAAAAAACTAAACAAATAACACCCAAACACACCTATACAAAGCCACGAATAAAGTAGCGCACATCATTTTTTAACTGTTTGCTTGAGAAACAGTTTATGCACATACTCGCCTACTGTTAACTTCTGCTTTCCCGCCAGCTTCTTTAGCGCCGCATTCACGCCCGTAGCGTACTGCACCGCCTTCTTCGGCTTCGCTGTTACAGACACAGGCAAGCCCATGTTCTCAGCAGCTTTACGCAACACCAGCTTCCGCAGCGCACCCGCCTTACGCTCCAGCTTCAACGCCGCAGGCAAAGCAACAGCAAACTCCGCCAACGCGTACGTGGCGAAAGGCAAACGCAGCTCCACACCATGGAAACCGCAGATTTTCACGTCCCGCTCAAGGTTACTCTCATAAAGCCTAACCACATCATCAAACATCATCCGCCGCACCCTTTCCTCGCCAACCGTCAAGTAGGCATTAGCATAGCGCTGATAGCCGCCGAAAAGCTCATCCGCGCCTTGCCCAGCCAGCAGCACCCTAAACCCTGCAGCCGCCGCCTTCTCCGCTACCCAGTAGAATGGGATGCCAATGCTCACTTTAACAGGATCATCCTCCTCGATAAGCGCCGTAACCGCCGCAGCCGCAGCCTCCACATCCGCCTCCCCAAACAAATGCACCTGCAAAGGTAAACCCAACGCTTCAGCCGCCTTCCGCGCATCAACAGTTTCAGCGCGATCCTCCAAGCTAACGTGAACTAGGTTAACATTCACATCACACTTGCTCGCAAGAAACGCAACGACACTGCTATCCAAGCCGCCGGAAAACGCAACCGCAACCTCACCCACGCCGGAAACACGCCTACAAACAGACTCCCCAAGCAGACGCCACAACGCCACCGCAGCAGCATCCAAGTCCAGCGGCTTAGGCTCGGAGTAGCTTAAAGTTTTAACGGCTCTGAACTCGAAGCCACCGCGGCTGACGACCGCTAAATGGCCGGGCGGAAACGACCGCGCCTCGACTATGCCAAGCGCCCACAATGCTCTTCTGCTTGAAGCAAGCGCCGCGGCGTCCGCGCTCTCGCCGTAATACAGCGGCTGAACGCCTAGAGCATCTCTTCCCGCGACGATGCGCCCGCGCTCAGCAATTGCAAATGCGAAGTCGCCTTCTGCCTCGCTCAGAAACACCTCAGCAGCTTTAACGCTGCCCTCCAGCTGCAGCCTCTCCGCTAATGCTTCTGCACCCGAAGACAGCCACTGTGGCGAGTAAACTCTGCCCTCGAAGACGACGCCCACGTCGCCTGCGCATGAGCAATGCTGCTTGCCCCGTAAGCTTACTTCACCACTCCGCTTGTCCAGCACCGCGATAGGAGCCGCCGCCATAACCAACCGCCCGTCTAATACATACGTATTCTTTTAGTGTTCGGTAAAACATTAATCTTTAATGCACATACACATCTAAACGAGGGAAAAAGAGATTTGCCCATCTTACCAATAGACACAGGCCGCTACGGAACACCAGAAATGCTCAAGGTTTTCGAAGAAGAAAACCGCATCCAAAGACTACTGGACGTTGAAGCCGCATTAGCTTTAGCGCACGCCGAAGTCGGCAACATCCCACGGAAAGACGCAGAAAAAATCGCAGCCACAGCAACAACAAAACACGTAAAAGTCGAACGCGTAAAGGCCATTGAAAAAGAGATAAAGCACGACATCGCCTCGCTAGTGCGCGCCTTAGCTGAGGCATGTGGCTCAAGCGGCGCCTATGTGCATCTAGGCGCCACAAGCTACGACATCGTCGACACCGCCAACGCGCTTCAGCTAAAAGACGCCTTAGAAATCATAGAGAAAAAACTATCCGCGCTAAAGGCGCTACTGCAGAAACAAGCCGCAGCCCATAAGGAAACAGTGATGATTGGAAGAACCCATGGACAGCACGCCTTACCAATCACGCTAGGCTTCAAATTCGCTGTCTGGGGCTACGAAATCCAACGGCACATCGAAAGACTTAATGAATGCAAAAAACGCGTGTTAACAGGCAAAATGAGCGGCGCCGTCGGCACCCAAGCAAGCCTCGGAGAGCACGCCGAACGCATACAGCAACTTGTCATGAAGCGACTTGAGCTTCAGCCAGCGGAGATCTCCACGCAAATTGTGCAGAGAGACCGCTACGCCGAGCTTATTTGCCACTTGGCCCTAATCGCTTCATCGCTGGAAAATTTCGCCACGGAAATCCGTGAGCTGCAACGACCAGAAATCGGCGAACTTTTCGAAGCCTTTGAGCGAGCGAAGCAAGTTGGCAGCTCCACCATGCCACATAAGCGGAACCCGGAAACATGCGAGCGCATCTGCGGCTTAGCCCGCATAGTCAGAAGCCTAGTGGCTCCAGCGCTTGAAAATGTGGTTACATGGCATGAGCGGGACTTGACGCAGTCTTCAGCGGAACGGTTCATTTTCCCCGAAGCCTGCATCCTTACAGATTACATACTATCATTGATGAGCAACGTGATAACTAATTTGCATGTTGATGCACAGCGTATGCTGCGGAACTTGGAGCTGACGCAGGGACGCGCCATGTCCGAAGCAGTTATGATGGCTTTGGCGAGGAAGGGCATGGACAGACAGGAGGCGCATGAGCTGCTGCGGCAGTTGACCATAAAAAGCGAAGCGGAAAAACGGCATTTACGCGAGATACTCCTGGAAAACGAAGAAGTGCGCAGCAGACTAAGCGAGAAAGAAATTGACGCAGCATTGAACCCGCGAAATTATTTAGGCACGGCATTTAAGCAGGCGGAAACTTTTGCGAAATTAGGTTAAAAATCAGCCAGCGACTTCTGCCGCCACTCCGCAGTTTTCTCAAGCTTCTCCCAAGCTTCCTTCTTAACAAACCCGCCAACCTGCTCCTTAATCTTCTTCGCCAACCGCGGCCCAATCAGAGGCAGATTCGTCAGCTCTTCAAGCGGCGCATGCTTTATATCCTCAAGTGTCTTGTAGCCGGCGTTGTAGAGGACGCGCCCGCGCACGCGGCCGACGCCCTCCAGCTTGACTATGGGCAGCAGTTCCTTCTTTACGCCTTTAGCCACGCGCTCAATCAGCTCGGCGGTTAAAGGCAGAACCGCCGCGCGCCCAAGAAGCCTTCCCAATTCATGCACGGCATAAAGCAGCCATTTCGCATTTTCAATAACCTTGTAAAGATCGCCTGGCTGGACACCGAAGCGATCTAGCAGTGCTTCCTCGCTCACCTCGTCAATCCAGCTTTGCAGAACCACTGCGGTTTTGATTTCGCCTAGAAATTCCTCGTAGGCTATGCGGTCTTCCCATTCAGTTGGCGGCGGCACAAATAATTCTTCGCGGTGTTCCTCCATGAGAACCGCCATCTCGTCCACTTCGCGGGCGTGCGGCCGCATCACGGGCTCCATGTCCGGCGTGTGCGCAATCAAATGCAGAAGACTAAACTCGGTTAGGCACTCGGGTTTGCGGCTTAACGCGTCGCGGATTACAACCGCCGACGCAGGATCAATGTATAGCTCGCTTACTCGTTTTCCAAATTTGGTGGCGTAAATCTCGTTGCCGAAAACTTCCAGCATCTCCTCGTCATACAAGTACCTCAGAATTTTAGCTATGATGCTCTTGATGGCTTTCACGTCATACTGGTGCGCGTAGAAGGTTTTTGCGAAGAAATCGTAGATGCCGTTTTCCGTGTGCGCGAAATCCGAGGCAATTGTGGCGAGCACGTGCCCGCGGATTATGCGTTCAACCGCAAGCCTTGACCATATGCGCTCTGGGTGTGCGAGAACGTAGCTGCTCATGAGGTAGTCTGCTTCATCTGCGGTTTTCGCGACAAGCACTGCCTCGCCAACCTTGTCGTATTTTGGTCGCCCAGCTCGGCCAGCCATCTGCTTGTACTCCAGCACGCTTATGGGGTAATAGCCGTAGCCTGGCTCCCAGCGTCGGTAATCCTGAATAATTACGGTGCGTGCTGGCAGGTTCACGCCGAAAGCGAGGGTGGGCGTGGCGGTGAGCGCCTTGATTTTTCCGTGGCGGAAAAGGTCTTCAATTATGTGCCGATGCGCTCCTCCTAAGCCCGCATGGTGAAACGCGGCGCCGCATTTGACGAGTGCTGCGAGGCTTTCGCTTATCCGTGTTCTTTCGCCTGCGGAGAGGATTTTTTCTGCTTCATGCTCCAGCGCTCTTTTCAACGGTTTGGAGAGGGCTTCAGCAGTGTAATCAGCGATTTTCTTGGCCCACGCCACAGAGTTCTGCCTTGTAGATGCGAAAACAAGCGCTTGCCCACCTGTTTTAATAGTGTTTAGAACGAGATTGATTACTGGGTTGGCGGTTTTTCTGTCGATTTTTCTTGCGTCTCCGTCTTTATACTGTATTTCCTCATGTAGTAGTATGCCCTCCTTAAGCGTGACTGGCCGCCATTCAGTTATGACGTATTGGGCTTTAAGCCAAGCTGCGATTTCTTCAACGTTGTTTATGGTGGCGCTTAACGCTAAAATCTGTATTGACGGGTTAATCTGCATGAGCCTCGCCAGCACCACCTCAAGTGTCGGCCCACGCTCCGCCTCGTTCAAAAGGTGAACTTCATCTGCGACTATCAGCGAAATGTCTTCCATCCATTTTGCACGGTGCCGCAGCAGCGAATCAGCCTTCTCATTAGTGCTTACAATTATATCGTAGCGCCCCAGCCAAGGGTCGTTGCTGTCGAAGTCGCCGGTGCTGATGCCTACGCTTACGCGTCTGCCGTCTGCTTTGCTGATGCCAGCGTATTTTTTGAATTCGTCGAATTTCTCATTCGCCAAAGCCCTGAGCGGCGTGAGGTAGACGGCTTTGCCGTTTCTTTCCAGCACATGCTTGAGGCTGCAGAGTTCCGCTATCAGCGTTTTCCCCGAAGCCGTCGGGCTTGCCAGAACAAGGTTTTTGCCTTCCAAAACTCCAGCTTGGATGGCTTCTGCCTGCGGAGGATACAGCTCGGCAATCCCCATGCGAAGCAGAATCTCCTTCACCTGCTCTGGAACCGGCAGCTCTGCGATTTTCAAGTCTTCGTTTCGCCATCCAAACTGACGTATTATTAAGTGAGTATGCGCTTGAGCGGGTTATTAGCGTTTTTAAGCGCCTGAACAGTTTTGACGGGGCTTATTTGAAAACGGAGTTGTTGCTAGTGATGGCTTTGAAATGTAAAACTGATGCGCTCGAAAAACGCTGTATCTCTTATGTAAATGGGCTTTCAAAGTTAATTAAGTGTAAGCTAAAGCTTTAAGTGAGTTAATTTGTTGATTTATTTTTTCCGTTTCTTTGTGTAAACTGCTGCTCCAGCCATAACTGCTACAGAAAACGCTAAGCCTACTGCCACATAAAGAGCGAACATTTGACTTGACAGCGGTTGTTGGATTTCTGGATTGCCATATGGATCCATGAGCGGATATCTATCGATGTTATTAGCACATATGACGTAAGGTGTATCGCTTCTTCCATCTTTATCTACATCTGAACCCGCGATTTTGCTCCAATAGTTGCCTTCTTTACCGTTATCCCAGTAGTTTAAGCCGCAGGCTCCGCCGATGAAAACGTCATACATGTTATTTATGAAGTTGTTATGGTATATAGTGTTGTTTTCAACAATCCATGCACCGCTGGCGTCGCCTCCAAGGTTGATTGCTATTCCGTATTTGTTGTCGATGATGTTATTCTGGTAGATTATGTTATTAACGCCAATGCTGAAGGAAATGCCTGATTCAGTGAAATTGCTTATTCTATTTCCAAAGATGATGCAGTTTGAACCACCCGAAGAGTTTTCGTTAATGGAGTATTTTCCGCCAATTACGATGCCGTCGATGCCATTACTCAGAATGTTATCTGAGATAATTGTTGAGTTTGAAGCCACCCAAATAGGAGTATAAACGGCGTTAAAACTATTTTTTGTGATAACACCGCATAATCCTGAATGAAGTTGAATTCCAGCGGTAGCGCTTATTATGGTGTTTTCTGTGATGGTGAGCTTTAATGCCTGGTCAAGTGGCGCTGTGTAGACATCTAAAGCGCGCCCCACACCGTTGATGCTATTTTCACGAATTATAATGTCATTGCTATCTGCGATGGTTATAGCTGAGGACCCGATTTCGCTAATTTTAGCGCTTTCAATGGTTAATCCTGAACAGTTTTGTGCCACAATACCTTGCCAGTATTTCTCGACGCATACATTCCTAATAGTTACATTTTTTCTGCCGCTGAGAATTATTCCGTAATCACCAAAAACTCTGCTTCCGTTGATATAAACTGCAAAAAAGTGTCCGCCACCATCTATTATGATGTCATCTTTTTGAATTTCCAGAGTGTAGTTGAATATGTCGCTAGTAAAAGAGTAAACGTTTCCTTTCTGCGTAATGGGTGCATCGTCGGGGGTAATTGCGCCGTCGGTGGCAATTGTTATCCGTGGCAGATTTATTGAGAAAGATATATTCAAAAATACGTCTGATGGACTTGGAAACAACACTTCTTTCTCAGGAATGAGGTAGTAGCTGATTCCTACCAAAAAAGTGGCTATCAAGAGAGCCAGCATTCCAGCTGCAATCAACTTGGCTGTTTGGATATTCACATTTTCCAAACTCCGCATTACATTTACTGAGGCTCGTATTTAATGCTATATTTTAGAAAACTTTTCTAACATTTTACACAAACTGTTCTAATTTTTAGAACAAGCGTTCTAAAATGTAGAGCTAAATACCTCTTAAAGGTTAGATTGAACTCGAGATGAAATCTCAAAGGAGTGAGCAAATGAAAAAATCAACTTTAAAACTAATCGTAATACTGCTTGCAAGTTTGCTTGCAATTTCAGCAATACAAATGCCTTACGCAAACGCAGTTGCCAATAACGCGGATGCTGTGCCCGCTCTGGGGCAAAAGATCCTGTTGTCAGATGAGCAAATAAAAACAACATGGCCAAATCTTCCAACCGCAAAACAAATATACGAAAACGAAGTCTGCGTCGTTGTAGATTTACGCTATTGCGGCAAACAAGTATCCTCTATAGATGAGGCGCTTCCAGACGTTAATTCTCCAACAGTAATTGATATTGCTTCAACGATCGTCAACTGCACTACTACAATACCTGATTTTATGCACGGAGGACTAGTGTCATCTCCACAAATTTGGTTACAATATAACAGCAGCATATGGGTGCAGGTGCCTCTGAAATATCTTAAAACCGCGAGTGCACCAACTGGTGTGATCCAGCAGACAGAAAGTACTTGGGCTGTAGGGATGTACGCCAATCCACAAGAGATTACAGGTTCCTATGATGTATGGGGAGTATGCACATTTGGCCAATGGAACTGGGCAACTTTTGGCACTTCTGGGATGTGGCTTGCAACTAACGTCTTAACAGTATGTTCAAGCAATATTGCCTATCAAGAAGCGATGGTGCTAGACCCTTTAGGAAGGCGAATCGTTTACAATCTATGGAATGCAACTACTGGAGAACTCATTGGCCAAGCAGGAAGTCAATATATCACAAATGCAATAACGGGCAATCTTTACAACATGTACATACGATATAGTACAGGCGTAGGGTGGCAAATGTGGTGGAATTGGACATTGATGGGAGAAATTTCAGGAGACACAAGTACACGGGTTAGAACAGGGAGTCAGGCAAATGTTGTAGTTGAGAGTAACGACTTTACAAAAGATCATTTCAGTGGTTTTTCAACTAACATAGGTGGAACCTATGGTAATTATCCTCTGTGTGCCGCAGTATACCTATATAATGGCAGCTGGAAACCTTCAGTCACGGGAGATTATGCACCTGCTGGATATACATACATTGGTGGCACTTTGCTAAATGGCATTTGCATTGGAAACGAGCCGCCCCCGAGCACTTGGGACAATTTAAACATCGGACAAGTAAGTAGTCAGAGAGAACGGTTCACAATAGGCGCAGGACTACCACAAAGGACTCATGGCTATACTCTTTGGACGTACGGCGCAGTCTAAATAGCTGAATTGGAACATAGGTGCTACAGTTTCCCTTTTTTAGATATAGCTTTAAACCGATAAGAAGCATAAAATTATTTCGGCAAAAGGAGCGCCAAAAATCATTGACAAATGAGAATGCTGCAAGAGTGTTAACAGGAACTACGCGTGAAGTTTATTATTTTCTGGTTAAGGTGAGCAATCCTGTCGGCGTTAGGGAGATTCAGAGGGCGCTAAACTTGAGTAGTGTATCAGTGGTGGCATATCATCTGGATAAGCTGGAAGAAGCTGGACTTGTGAAACAAAAAGAAGGCGGCTACACAGTCGCCAAAGTAATTCTGAAAGATAATGTGAGGATTAGCCATTTTCTGATTCCACGATACTTCTTTTACACAGTATTCACCGCATTAATCTTGATAATTGAACTTGCCTTTTTCAGACCAGAAGTTATCGATAGAAGCTACTTCTTATACACGCTTGCGACTGCCACGGTGTTTTTGATTTTTTGCTTTGAAACCATTAAGAAATGGCTTGACAACAGCACATAATCAAGCATTATCAGTCTAAGGCAGAACTTTTTGGTTTGTTTTTATGCCTCTTTCATTTTAAGGCATCTCATTGCAACCTATATAAGTGTGCTATGTTTTTCTTTCTATGGCAGAGTTTGGTTTGTATGGTTGAAAATGTTAGGGAGCTTCTCAAGGCGCATGAGGGCATTGCACGCGAGGTTTACTTGGACAATGAAAACTCAACTATTGTGCCGCAAGCGGTTGTCGACGCCATGCTGCCCTACTACAGCCAGCGGGCATATGGCAACCCAACGCTTACGCATAAGCCCGGCTGGGAAGCCTTCGAAGCTATAATGACTGCGGCGCAGCAAATCAGCCGCTCAATAGGCGCCAAAGTCCTTGAGGAAATCACCTTCACGCCCGGCGAAACCGAAGCCAACAACCTGGCGCTAATGGGCGCAGCGTTCGCCAATAAGCACCATGGCAGGAAAATCGTGATCTCAGCCATCGAACCCATAAACGTAATGCACGTGGCGGAGCTACTGCAGAAATTCGGCTTCACAACCGTCAAGGTTCCAGTTGACAGCGAAGGCTTCATAGACCTTGAACGGCTCAAGGAAGCAGTGGATAAGGAAACGGTGCTTGTAAGCATTGCAACAGTCAACAATGAAATTGGCACCATCCAACCCTTGAAGGAAGCCGTGGAAATAGTCAAAGACAGGAACCCAAACGCCCTCTTCCACACCGACGCCTCAGACGCCTACTGCCGAATCCCCCTCAATGTGCAGGCTCTCCGGGTGGACTTGGCGACTGTGAGCAGCTACAAAATTCTCGGTCCACGTGGCATAGGCGCGCTCTACGTGCGGGAAGGCGTGAACATAGACAAGATTCTCGAGGGACAGATAGGCACGCAGAAGCTCTGGCCCGGCGTCGAGAACACGCCGCTTATAGCTGGCTTCGCAAAAGCCTCTGAACTGGCGTTCCAAGATTTCGAAGACAATGTCAACCGTATGCGCCGGCTACGCGACAAACTCGTAGCCGGCATATTCGCCACGCTCACAGACGTGCGGCTTAACGGCCCAGCAGGCGACAAACGCTCGCCAGACAATGCCAACGTAAGCTTCCTACGCTGCGAAGGCGAAGCCTTAACTATAGAGTTAAGCCTCAAAGGCGTTTATGTGTCTAGCGGAAGCGCCTGCAGCCGCCGCCTGCTCCAGCCCAGCCACGTTCTCGTTGCCATAGGCCGCAAATTCAGCGAAGCCCACGGCAGCATACTCATGAAAACCACGCGCTATCACACAGAAGAAGATATAACCTATGTTCTAGACGTATTACCTAAGGCGGTAAACCGTATAAGAGGTATAGTAGGCTCCACAGGAGTTGAATAAATGTCACGCGTACCCCTACCTTACACGCAAAAAGTGCTTGACTTATTCCGAAACCCTAAGAACCTGGGCAAAATGGAAGATGCTAACGTCATCGCAGTAGCGGGGAATCCTGCCTGCGGAGACATGATAACCTTCTACATGAAAATTAACGATCAAGAGATTGTGGAAAAAGCTACCTTCGAAAGCTACGGTTGCGCCGCCAACATCGCAACCGCAAGCATAGTCACCGAAATGATAAAGGGCATGCGCCTTGAAGACGTCTGGAAAACCATCACATGGCAAAAGGTAACCGAGGAAGTAGGCGGCCTGCCAAGCGTCAAATTCCACTGTGGCGTGCTCGCCGTAGGAGCCGTCAAACGGGCAATCCGCAAATACTACGAGCAAAAAGGCATGACGCCAAGCTGGCTGCCCGCGGAGTTAACTTTTGAGGAGAAGCAGGCGCTGGAAGAGGAAGAACTCGCTGAACGTCTCTCAAGAAGACTCCAAACCACGGGGGAGAAACAATCCTAGATCCCTACAAAATCCGCGAAGACTTCCCAATTCTAAAGCGGAGATTAAACGGCAACCCGCTAATTTACTTTGACAACGCCGCGACAACGCAGAAGCCACAGCAAGTAATCGAAGCCATAAGAGACTACTACGAAAACCATAACGCCAACGTCCACCGAGCCGTGCACACGCTCTCGCAGGAAGCCACAGACCTATACGAAAGCGCTCGCAAAGAAATCGCCAGCTTCATAAATGCACAGGACCCAGCCGAAATAGTCTTCACAAGGGGCACTACAGAAGCCATCAACCTTGTCGCCTACGCGTGGGGCTTGCATAACCTGAAAAAAGGCGACGAAATTCTGCTTTCGCTGATGGAGCATCACAGCAACATCGTGCCCTGGGAGCTAATCGCAAAAATCACCGGATGCACAATAAAATACGTTAACGTAAACGCTGACGGCACACTGGACTACCAGGATTTTGAAAGCAAAATTTCTGGCAAAACCAAACTTGCCAGCTTCAGCCACATCTCAAACGTCAGCGGCGTCATCAACGATGTCAAAAGAATAGCCAAGGTCGCTCATGAAAACGGCGCAATAGTACTCGTGGATGCCGCCCAATCTGTGCCACACATGTCCGTGGACGCAAGAGACCTCGACGCGGATTTCCTTGCTTTTTCAGGACATAAAATGCTCGGGCCGACGGGCACAGGGGCGCTGTTCGCCAAGCGGCATCTACTCGAAGCTATGGAGCCATTCCACGGCGGCGGAGAAATGATACGGGAAGTAGCTTACAACCAGACAACAGGACGCTGCAGCATAGACTGGAATGACCCGCCATGGAAATTTGAAGCAGGAACACCCAATATCGGCGGAGCCATCGCACTAATGGCGGCAGTGAAATACCTCAAACAAATAGGCATGCATGAAGTCCTAGCACACGAGAAGATGCTGACTGAATACGCCATAAACAAGCTTCAAAGCTGCTGCACTAAACTTGAGCTTTACGGCACCACCGACGCGAAGCTAAAATGCGGCATAATTCCCTTCGGCATCAAAGGCTTATCATCACATGACGTGGCGCTTCTACTTGACAATTATGGCATAATGATACGCAGCGGCTTCCACTGCGCCCAGCCACTGCACCAAATGCTTAAGCTGCAATCTTCCGCGCGCGCGAGCTTCTACATCTACAACACACGCGAAGAAATCGACCGCTTCGCAGAAATCCTGCGGGAGATTGAGCAGCTCTAATGCAGACAATCGAAGAGTACGTGGCAAGAATCGAAGAAACCTGCGGTGAAGAAAAAAGCGCTATAGTCACATTCAAATATGACAAAAAGGATGAAGCCTTCGCCAAAATCCGCAGCAAAGCCCAGCTGAAAAGCTCTCTTTCAGGCATAATCTTCGAATTCGCCTTTCGAGATGTATCGTTCCGCGCATTTCCAAGCGGCAAAGTCATCTTTAAAGGCATAAAAAGCAAAGAGCAGCTACAAGAAATCCTAGCCGCACTTTTGCTATAGGGTAACTATGAGGAATCAGCTTTTTTTCCGTTTTAACTCTTGCAGCACAGCTTTAGGCAGTTGCCGCGCTTCTTTATCAATTGCCATCAACACGGCAAGATAAACTACTCCGCCTATAGCCGTCCAAGCCAAAGTCGCTGAAATCCGATTAGTGTAGGGCAAAACCGCCAACACACCACCCATAACTGCAGACGCCAACATGTACTTGGCTATACTCGTCCATGGCACCGTAATCTTGATCATGCCGCGGACGATGGCGACTAAGATCAAAAACATTAGGAAACGCGCTGTGGAGTTAATGGCGCAGACTGAGAAAGCCGCCAAAAATGGCTGATGCAACGCGAACGTGGTTAAAACAAAATAGGTCGCCGGAATTGTTATGGCAAAATGCAGGTAAGAAAGCGAATACAGCATGAATAATCTGCTTCGAACCAGCGACTTGAAGGATAGGCGCTCGCGGTCTACGGTTTCCACGCCGACAACAACAGAGCTGTAAATGCTGGATACAACCGAAACCAGCGCATCCACCGCTAAAACTATTAGAACCAATTCTGCTCCAGGATACAGCGCGGTTGTTTCAGGCCTTAAGAGGACTATGTATGAGCTCGAGAGGGCTATGGCGCCTGTGGTCATGGGAAGCGCAAACATCAAAACTGACTTCAAAGAGGCGGTTATGTCCTCGGTTTTTCCCTCTGCCAGAAGCTTCGGGTAAAGCGCATAGGATATGGAACCCGAGTAAGTAATGACATTCGCAATTTGCAATGCAGCATAGTAAATGTCCATGCTGCCGTAGCCGCCGTAGTAAAAGAGCATGATAAAAATGAAGTTTGCAATTACGCCGCCTATAACGCTGTAGATTACTAGGACGGAACCTTTAAGCCAATCTTTCACGTAACCCCACCGCAAGGGTTGACCCCACTCGTCTGCAAGGAGCCAAGCGTAAAGGGCTGCCTGCGCGGCTAACGCTATAATGGTGGCTACTACCGCGCCCAGCAGAGGTTGACCAAGCTGAATGATTATCACGTAGCCCACAATCACGCGGAACAGTTGCTGCAGGATTAAACCATAACCCATAGACTGAGGTGCGCGTGCTTGAAGGCAAGGTTCAAACAATCCAATCAAATATGCCTCGATTATTTGCACTGACACAATTAAGTAAAATGGCAGATACACCTCGGGATTAGCTACGCCCGCTTCTGCCAGAAGCGATGGCAGCATAAGCGGGATAACCAAGAAGTAGATGGTTGTGGTAACAAGCGAGAAAACCAAATTTATTGCAAGCCCAGTTTTAGCTGCGCCTTCTTTTCCTCTCGCGACGTAGCGCATGACCCAGAAGGGCACGACGCCGGCCAGCAACGTGAAATATGGGATTATGGTGTTAATGTTTCCCCAAATGGCGTATTCAGGGCTTTCCGCTGCAATTGATCTGCCCAGCATGAATTGGAAAATTAGTCCAGTTGCCACGCTGAGCAATTTCGCAGCAAATATGACATAGCCCGAATATTGCAGTCGAATCTCGCGTTTTGCCACTGCTTCACCCTTTGATTTGTTTCATTGCACGTAAATCTAGTATTTAATTTTGTGGGCTGAAATTCTTTTGCCGCCAACAAGACTGTGCATGCGAATAATGAGCACAGCTTCAAGCTACTTTACTGATGTTTTTTCCCTAAAGCTCTGTGGATAAGCGCTTCTGCCTCAGTTACTTGCGTGTTTTTTATAATTAACCGTTTTTGTTTTGAGGTGAACCCTGAAACTATTGCAACTTCAGCATGAAAAAGCTTTGAAAGCTCCTTTAGGATCTCCTTGTTCACTTTACCCTTGACAGGTTCTTCAACGCAGAAAACCGTAATCTCATCGCCTTCAAGCTTAATGCTGAATCTCGGCTGATTTGGTTTCACAAACACTTCGATGAGTGTGCCCTCTTTTGTTTCAATAAGCTTCATGCAGGTGCGCACTCGGTTTCAGCTTTAGCCCGCTTGGGCTGCAGCGCCCAACTAAACTTCTTACGCAACGTTGCTGGATAGAACTTTTCCAAGTCAAAAGAGACTTTCCGCGCCCACTCCACATAAGCCATGGGATTAATGTAGGACTTAAGCGATGTCCCCAAGTTGTATTCTTTTGTAAGCTTTGTTAATTCCAAATCCAGCCGCGCTTTTTCGATTCGGGTTTCAAGCGCTGCGGTTTTCTTGCCTTCCGCCTTCTTCTGCGCCAACTGAGCCTCCATTTCCCTAAGCTTTGCTTCTTTTTTCGCTAGACGCTCATCAAAACTGGGTGGAATCTTGCGCTTGTGATTGGCAACTTCAGCCACTTTCAAATTAGCCATTTTAGCATAAAATTTTTTCAAATACTCTGGGTCGTCTTTTTTAACTCCGCTTTTAGCCAATTCCTCTCGCAACGTTTTTGTGCATCTCCAAGTACGGAACACTTTAGCGGTTAACCCCGGCATCTTCTCCGACAGAAAGCGGGAAACCTTCTTGGAGTCTACACCTTCAAACAGGTATTCTTTACAGTTCTCCATGCATTCCTTGATGTTTCTGATGACCGACAGCGGTGCCTGCATGCTTTTGATCCAGCGCACGGAGTCTTTACCTAAAAAGTCGAAATGCAAGGTGTTGCCTTCAATTTTGATGTGCTCTGGCCTAAGCGTGATTGCGCCTACTGTGTCGGCTTCATCAGGGTCTTTTTCGTCGCCTACCCTCATGTTTGGGCCTAAGATAAGCCAGCAAACTGTGGCAATCTTCCTTCTTTTTTCATCTTCAGAATCAAGGTTTTTGAGTATATGCTCCTCGATCTTGCCTATTTGTTTGCCTAACATCTCAGCTTTTTTGAACTTTTCCTTTTCACGGTTCTGCTTAAGAAAAGCCGAGTCGCTGAACCAAACATACTTGATTTTTCCAGTAAGCTTATCTTCCCACTTTGCCACGTACATTTTATCTGGTTCCCAAACAATGTCTTTCCAGTTTCCAGGCGGACGCGGGCTTTCAGGAGAAAGATTCAATATTATGTCTTCTTCACGCGGCCCCTCTTTCCATCTGCCACGCTGCGGATGATCACCGCGCCCTGCAAAGAGGCATGAAGGCTCAGCTGTCCAGTTGGCGATTTCCAGTTTTTGCCCGTCAACTTCAGCGAAGCCATAATACGCTTTCAGCTTTTCTCTCAACGCTTTTCGTTCAGCAGCCTTTTGCTTTTTCTCAGCAGGCGTCATGGTCTCTTTGAGCAGTTTCTCTCGTTTCACAAAATCTAGAATTTCAGTAAAATCGATGGCTTGATGAATTGCCGAATCAGGGTTGCTTATGTCTGTTACATCTGAATTTTCTATTTTACTTAAATATTCCGCGGTGAAGCCCTCTAAAAACTGCAGGGAGGAATTTTCGCGTTGCAGTTGTTCCAAAAATTCCCGCATGAAGTTTTTCATGAAAACTTTGTCTGGCGGAGACAAAGTTGATTGTCGTTTCTTTATCCACGCAACAGCCATCTGCTCGCTTTTCGGCGTGAGCTTTATCATGTGACCTTGAATCTTAATGCCAAAGCCCTTGTAATCATATTGTGGAACGTAGATTCCATTGTGCTTTAGACTTTTCATATTATGTTTCATTAAGGAACCCTCCTGAAACGATCGGTGAACTTTGTTTGAAACATCTTTTGCGACATGGCTCTTTGCTTTTGTGATTTTGCAAGGATGGCTTCTTTTTCAGTCTTTTTGTTCCTTAAAAATGTTACATACCAGATATTATAAATCGCAGTCGAAATTTTTTGAAGCTCTTACTTGTTGAAGCTTCCTATAAAGCTTCTCGACAATTTCTCTTTCCACGTATCCCTTATGCGGGCGGAAGCCGCCTGAGAAGCCGCCTGGGATGTGCAGAAGCTCGTGGATGAGTGTTTTCTCTTTTTCCGCTATAGACATTTTGTCGTAGATTTCGGATATGACTTCGATGGTGTAGGACGGCGGAAGGTTTAGAACGGATTGCCAGATTTTTCCCAAGCCGTGAATTCGGGCGATTGTGCGTTTAGCTTTAGATCCCTTGCTTCGAACGCAGAAAACGAATTGAGGTACAACATGATGAAAGTTTAACTCGGATGCAATAGCGTCTACTTGCTTTTTTATGTCTGGGGCAGCATAGTATTTTATGGGCATAATCTCATCTTCAAGTTTAATAATTGATTTGGCCTTTTGAGTTAAAAAGGTTACAACCCACTCGCATTCATTTTGATGCTTAAACTAAAAACGCCTCAAGAACACTTTTATCTTCAGTTTGGCTTAGTATTTTTGCCGGATGATGAGAAGGCATTAGCTTGACCATTACGGATGAAAGTTCAGAGTTACTCGGACGGCAATTATCCAGCGTAACTGTGCCAGCCCGATGCGCGGCAAACAGTAATTTTTAATAGGGTTAGAAAACATTCTTTTTCACTATTTGCAGGGGAGACAAAGAAGGGAAAATATGACTAAACCTTCAAGCGTCAAAATTGTGCTTACCGCTTCGGCAACAGAGATGAGTGACTTCGCCAATAATCCTTTTTTGGCTTTCTCCGCAGGCTTCGGTTTGGGGCCCATTCCACTCGGATTCGCCAGAAAAACTCTTTATCCTCCAGTTCCACGTTGTTCTGACGGCAGAGCCAAATATGCGCCTTATGGCTTAAGAAAGGTTGAAGCCATGCTTTTAGAAAATGGCTTCTCCGAGTCTGATGTGATTGTAGCGCATCCCTTTGACTTGGATAATTTTGTTGGGCCAAACACCAAAGTTGTCGGAATCTCTTCCATGGATCCCACTGGCATGGGTTACGTTAGCAAGACTTATTCTTCGGTTATCGGCGGCGGCGAATCAATGAACGCCATAGAGTTCCGGAAGTTGGTAAATCATCCAAGCATCAAAAAATTCAAACCGAAAATAATCGTTGGCGGCTTCGGCTCTTGGCAGCTGGAGCGCAAGCAGATGACTGACAAATACGGCGTGGACTGCGTCGTCATCGGGGGAAGACCCGACGTCATAGTTGAAGTTTTTAAGAAAGCAGTTAACGGAGAACCACTGCAGCGGGTGGTTCGTGCTGACGAGAACAGGGGCAACTGGGATTATGGAACCATGCCTTTAGTTAAGCACGCCGCCATCCACGGTGAAGTTGAAATCTCGAAGGGGTGTGGAAGAAACTGTCAATTCTGCACGCCTACAATGCAAGTCCGAGTGGATGTGCCCTTGGACCGTGTTATGCGCGAGGTTGAGGTGACCACGAGAGAAGACAGCGACCACATAACTTTGATTACAGAAGACATCTTCCTGTACGGCGCGAAAAGCAACAGCTTCATTCCAAACAAAGAAGCCGTGGTGAAACTGGTAAAAAGCGTGGGTGATCATCCCGGCGTCAAGAGTATCCAAATTTCCCACATGTCCTTGGCGCCTGTAGTTAATAATCCGCAGATGATTAAGGAATTAGCGGAGATTCTAATTGAGCACAGCTGGTATTCACTTGATAAAAAAGCCATAGTCACAGCTGAGACCGGCATAGAGACGGGCAGCACGCGGCTTATGAAAAAGTATATGGCTGGTAAAATGCTACCCTACAAGCCTGAGCAGTGGCAAGAAATTGTTACAAGCGCTTTTGGAATACTAAATGATAATGACTGGTGCCCACTGGCAACCTTGATCATAGGGCTTCCAGACGAGAAAGAAGAAGATGTCTTGGAAACACTTGAACTTATGGACAAGCTGAAGGATTATAAGGCGTTTTATGTGCCTCTCTTTTTTGTCCCTCTCGAAAACTGCATGTTGATGAATAAGAGAGGCGCAGAACTGGACTCGTTGACAAGGGCAAGGTGGGACTTCTTCATTCGCTGCTGGGAATACAACATCAAAATTTGGAAACCAACTTTCCTAGAAAACAGAATCCGCAACCCAATACTCTTTAAGTTCATAAACAACGTGTTCATTCCAAGCTTTGGTAAAATAGCAGGTCTCTATTACGGCTGGACACGCAGCGAACAACTGAAAGAAGCCTTCTGGAGATTAAGCCTACCTGAGGTGGCAGCAACCGCATAGTTGACGAACGCGCGGACTACCCGCTGAAAAAGGGGAGGTTCAAGCTGGTGTCTGCTGCGTCGTCTTAAGGGCTTTGCGTGCATGCGTGATGTAGCCGGTATGCCCAGTCATCATTGTATGCGGTCTGGTTTTACCACGTTCCACTTGCATGCTTCGCATTAAGCACTCCACCGTTTCTATGAAAACAAAGCCGTTTTCTTTTAGCGCTTCAGTGGTTTTGACGACTTGATCAATTGTTGGGCTAAAGGAAACTATTGTTCCCGACGGTTTCAACGCTTGATAAGCATGCGGCACAACCAGCCATGGAACCGCCAAATCAAGCACAACGGCGTCAACATCGCGTTCTTCAATGCCAGCGGTGACATCGCCGCTTTTTAACTCCACAACATCCAACAAACCTGCGCGTCTCAAGTTTTTCTCAGCATTTTTTTGGAATTCTTCACGTAGCTCGTAGGTGTATACTTTGCCGTCTGGTTTCACGTAATGCGCAAGCGCCGTTGTTAAGGCGCCAGTTCCGGTGCCTGACTCTACAACGCGGCTTCCCGGGCCGACGCCGCTGAACATGACGATTAACGCGGCGTCTTTCGGGTAGGTTATCTGCGTCTTGCGGGACGACTTCATGATGTAATCCGTCAGTGAAGGCTTCAGCGCCGTGAATTCTACGCCCACACTGCTTGGCACGGCGACGCCGAACTCCTTGCCCACGAGTTCATCAAGTTTTATGAAGCCCTTATGCGTATGAAAGGTTTTTCCATCTTCAACCCGCACGAGGTATGTGCGGCGTGGATCCAAGCAGAGAAGCACGTAGTCGCCTTCAGCTATTTTCTTGTCTACCAATGAATTTTTCTCCTAACAGAAAAAGTAAGATGAATGTGAATCATTTAAGCTTTGAATGTCTGCGTAGGCCCTTTTGATAATGCGGAATGAAAAGTGGATACGTATTTTGAAAACGTGACTGAAAAGGACGCTAGGTGACTTAGGGAACTTGACGCATTAGGCGCTGGTAAATGTAGATGAAGTAGATTATGGCGAAAACCGTCAACGCAATTTCGAATGCGAGTATAGCTGGGTTCTGCTCCACCGCCATGAAGTATCCGCGCCGGAGAATATCCGCGAAAACCAGCGCTTGGAGGAAGATGGCGCCGCCTAAGCAACTTAAGCCTAAACTATGGAATATGATGCGAATTCTTCGGCTGAACACTGGCGAAAGCGTCATCGATGATCGTAAAATAATCAACTGCTTTGGCGGGCTTATAGCTTATGAAGCAGTAAACAGAATTGACACTAAAGATTGCTGCTAAAATTTCTGCAGCACAGCCAGCTTTTAGTCCTTGCATTGCTTTTCGTCTTCAGCGATTAACTGCTTCAGCTTCTTTTCCATCTTCAATTCGTAGGCGTGCTCTTTTACTGGTGGAGCCAAGTGTTTCTGCTTAAAAACCGCGTCAGAGGGCACGATGCGTTGCTCGCCGACTTTAACCTTGACCCTCTCCCCGTTAATGAGGTCTTCAAACTCTTCAAGCGCTTCGATAATCCAGTAGCCTTCGCTTTCAGTTACTACCTTAACCTTATACAAGCCCTTATAATACCAAACTTCACTCATCGAACTCACACGTGCATATTCTTCTGTCTGCAGAGAGTAATAAATGCTCTCGGCTACAGCTGATACTCACGGCTTTTTTCAACAAGTGTTACTTTTCCTTTCAAGTCGCGCATGAACTTTGCGAACAGGTCTGCGCTTTCAGTGTGAATGGGGAAGATCCGTGCGGCATCGATTTCCCTAAGCACCTTCTTCAGCTTTAGCGGCATAATATGTCCTGAGACGTGTACGTGGTATTGTGGCAATCCATAGTGCCTCAGCCAATTTATCAACCGCTCATAGTCAAGCTCCATCTCCTCATTGAAAGGCTCCGAAGCTGAAAGCACATAGCAGCTGCCTGCCACAGGCTTAAGCTGAATAAGCTCCTCAAAATCGTAAAATGACACGGCAAGCACCACTTTGCACTGCTGCTTCGAAACATCGAACACATCAAAAATCTTGCCTCGCCCGCTGTACTGCTCGATTAGCTGGCTTTCCCATTTATCAAAGCGCTTCTTCGACTTTCGAAAAATCAAAATCGCATCATCGTCCAACGCTGGAACAGTTAAGCCCCTGTCCCTTCGAAGCGCCTCCAGCAGATGCGCCTGCTTCAGCGAAACTGCTAAGCATCTCTGATTCCTCTTGGCTATGTTGTAGAAAGAGGTCAATCGATCAACATCTGAATAGCTGAATTCAGCAAGCACGATACCATCAGCAGCCGCCACTATACTGTTCAATTTGGCTTCAACCTCCGCTTCGGAGGAAACTGTTGCGCCAGTCATGTTTGTAGCTTCGGTTATAATCGCGGTTGGCTCGGCTTTTCGTGCGTGCTCCACGAAATCACGGGTTAGCTCGGGTTTGGCGCCGTGATCCCTAAAGTCGCCAGTGTAAACTACTGTGCCATTTGAAGTGTGAATGAGAAAACCGTAAGCGCCCGGAACCGAATGGTCTACGTGGAATGGCTCAATCTCCAAGCTGCCCACTTTGATTTTATTGCCTGTGCGGAACGGCTTGAACGCTATGTCGGAAACGCTGAACTCGAGGTCTGCTCGGCGGATTTCGCTGAGCGCCCGCAGAATTATCTGCGTTGTTTCTCCGCAGTATATTGGAATTTCGCGTTTTATGAATGATAAATAAGCGCAATGATCCAGGTGACCGTGTGATATGAAAACGGCGTCAACCTCTGCTGGGCTAGGGTCGAACTTGTAGGCGCCTTTGATTCGCGGGAGAATCCCCAGCTCTTGGAGGCTGCTTTCACTTTTAGGCGAAAGGAAAGGCGGAGAGTAGAATTGTTTCCTCATGCTGAAGGACATGCCGAAGTCGAAAAATACACGTGTGTCTTTGTCTTGAAGCAGAATTTTGTTTCCGCCTATTTCGTTGACGCCGCCATAGAAAGTTAACTTTGTTTCAGTCCTTACCATGTGCAATTTCATCTCAGTGCTTCGGTTTTTCTACAAACTTGTGACATAGCTAATAGTATAGATGGCAAGGTGAAAACGCTGAAAACTCTCGTATACTTAGATGTGCCTGCCTTCTTTATGACGCCCGAATTGCCGCCGCCGTTCAAGTAACCGTTTATGAAGGCTTTCGCAATTGCTTCGGCTTTCCCATTGCTGTAGAGAGGCGGCAAATAATGACCTGCGTAATACAGAAACTCGGCTACGTCCCATGCTTTGTCTCCGCCATGAGAAGCTTGCTCAAAGTCCAGCAGGTAAATCCTGCCGTCTATGCTGGATATTATGTTTTCTGGTTTCGTGTCGCCTAATGTGATGTCAAGAGAATGCACTCTTGCAAAAATCTCGCCTACCGCCATTATTTTGGCCAGATCTTTTTCTATGTTTTCTGATGCGGCAATGCGTTTGATAGCATTGCTTAGGTTTTCTCCTTCTATGTATTCCATGAAGACTAGGCGTTCATTGTGGTTCACGTGTAGAATCTTTGGAACATTAAATCCTTCACAACGCAGGCGTTCGCTTATTGCACATTCTCCTTCAAGCCTAGATCGCCCCAAAACAACAAAGGAGCGGGCGCCAAAAGACCACAATGCCAGCGGAAACCACTTGAAGCCTGACCAATCCTTAAACCGCTTAACAATAACTTTCTTCTCTACGCCATCAGAGCAAGCTTTGAGTAGGTACACATCATTTAAAACGCCGCCAACCCTCTCAAATGTGATGTCCGCTTTTTTGCCGTTAAAAAGCATTTTTTGGACAAAGGTGTTAACGTCAACTTTGTCAGCTAAAGAAACCAGACCTTGCGCTGTGGGAACAAAAATGTACTTTTGCGAGTCTATGAAGCGCTGTTGCAGGTCAGATTCGCGATTTATGGCGAATTTTTGAAAGTTCAGAAGAACCTCAGTGTTCTGCGAGAGAAAGTTTAGAAGTTGCGGCAAAACACTAAATACTGAAGTGAATAGTGCTCTCGGCGCGCTCTTCGAGATGTTTGCTAAACGAACTTTGGGATTTTTGCTTTCAGCTACAAATTTTTTGTGAAGCTTCACATAGTTATCTGAAAAAATAATTTTTTTCTCTTTTTCAAGCTGTTTTAAGACTTCCATGTAACTATAGAGAATGAATTCAGATTCTTTTTTAGGAATGCCATTTATATATTTTGACAAGCTGTAAGCCAGCGGAGGAAAAATCCTAATTCTGTTAAGCATGACTTCATAAACAAAATATTCTGGTTTGATGTGAATACTGTAAGAGAGTTCTGGGAAGGTTTGAACCAGGTTTTCTAATAGCTCAAGGATTAAACGTTTCTTCAATGTTATTTCTTGTGCATAAAGGTAATCCTTGCCGTAGAGGGCTGTGTAAGGGAAAATTAATGAGCCGGCTAGCGCTTCGCCTAGAAATCCTCGCTCGACATCTCTTTCGAAAATCCATTGATCAACTGCAAAAACAAATACGATTCTTCTGTTGACGTTTTTGACATAACTCATTAGTCGGGGCTGGAAATCACGGATTACCAAAACTACTTCAAGAGCGGTTTTTGCCTCTGATTTTCCCGTTGGATACTCGCCGAGTATACTTATGGCAGTAATTGGTGCTGAGCCAGCGACGTGTCTACAGAAACTGAGAATCTGATGTAGTTCATTGCATGTGTCGCTGGAGTTTTGAACCAAATCTTCACCCTGCACTACAGTACTAATTTAGAGGATAGTTGTAGAAATATAATTTCTTAACATGTTAACATTTTCGCAAAAAAATTAACCGCTTCATAAGCAATACCAGAGATCAGCAGAGGACACCCTTGCCTATCAGTATATGTTGAAGAGGCGCTTGTGCAATTGCCATGTGAAGAAAGCAGGAGTTAAATGAGTGGCGGATGTGACCTAACTTTTTTAAGTATTGGACTGAACGTTGCTGCTTTAGAGGATTCAACGGCAACAGCCATATTTGATGAGGTGCCTATTTTTTGGCATATGAGGTTTAGTGAGTTTTCTGTGAAGTTGAGCATGTTTTGTCCTTCGGCGGTTAGTTTGTAGATTTTTCTTGGGCGTTCGCTGCTCATGTTCCATTCGCTGTGTACGTAGCCTTTCTTTTCCAGCGCTGCCAGCATCGGGTATATGGTGGATGGGCCGAAGTAGACGCCGAATGTTCGCCGTATTTTGGTTATGACCTGGTAGCCGTGCATAGGCTCGCCGCTTAGAAACTGCAAAATAATCAAATCTAAGAGACCTTTCATTAGTTTGATTTGGGCTTCTTTTTGTGGGTTTACCATTTTTTTGTTCCTTCTGTTTTTGTGTTTAACAGTTTTTCTGTTGGACTTGTATACAATATGTCCATTATTGGACATATATCGCATCTCTATACAGCCTAAACACAAATATAAATGTTCATACATACCACAAGCATAAGAAAGCATAACCAAACAATACAGCAAACAGCAATCTAACATAAATTAAATAAACCAAAACAGAAAAAAATCCAGCATAAACCACCCAAACAGGGAAAAATCATGGCAGAAACCTACCAACAAGAACTTGTTCAACGCATAATCAAAAACCTACTAGACATCCAACTATTGCGCATAGTCCAAACCCAGCCACTATGGGGCTACATGATCAAAAAGAAGATAGAAACAACCTTCAAAATAAAACTCAGACACGGCGCACTATACCCCACACTCAACAGCCTAGAACGAAAAGGCTTCCTCAAAAGCCAAAAACAAACCCACGAAGGAAGAGCACGAAAAATCTACACAATCACAGACGCCGGCAAAGAATATCTCCAAAACTATTACGTAATACTCAAAGAGCAACTTGAAAATAAAGACCTCAAATAATCCTCACACAAATTACAAGCAAACCGCCCACAACATACAACTATAGCAAAAAGCTTTTATTAACAATACACTGAGACGAATGTTCTGAGGGAAACGAAAATGCAAATAGAAACCAGCAAAACGCTTGGCGGTGTCGGCGCAATTCTAATGTTCCTCGGCGTCATACCCTTCATCAGCTACTACGGCATAATCGAACTCGTAGGTTTAATACTCGTTATGGTTTCTTTGTACAATTTAGCCAGCTATTATACTGAAAAAGGCATTTTTAACAACGCACTTTACGGTTTAATAACCGGCATAGTTGGCGGAGTAATAGCGGCAGGCACGCTTATACTTCTGGTTCTATCCTCTTTGACGGATTTTCTATACACGGTCTATCCAGACTGGAATGGTGATTGGTCGGCTTTATCTGGATTAACGCCGGATGTATCAAATATAGACGTAAGCGCCGTGATGCCATTCATAACAGGCTTTTTCGCGACGCTTCTTATCCTCTGGATCTTTGCCATAATCGCATTCTATTTCGTAAGACGCTCGTTGACAACACTTTCAGCAAAAACAGGCGTAGGATTGTTCGCAACAGCCGGGCTGCTGATGCTCATAGGCGCAGTGCTACTGGTAGCCATGCTCATCGGCGCTCTCCTAATATGGATAGGACTTTTGCTGCTGGCCGCAGCCTTCTTCCAAATAAAACCACAGCAAACGCAACCCGTACCACCGCCAGCGCCGCCGCCAATGTAAGAAAATAACGCATCCTTTTTCCTTTTTTATTTCCGCTCTTGCCCATAGAAGAGATGGTTCGCCTTTTAAAGGGCTTGTTGAAGATGGGCTATTAATCGCCTACAAATGGATATGTTTATATGACAAAATAGCGGTTGTAGAGAACACTTAGGGTTAATAGTTTAAAAAGGGAAATAGAAATGTCAGTTTGGCATGGTAGTTTACTCAAAAGAAAGCGCACAGGCGGTAAGAAGCACGCTTACCGAGGTAAAAGAAAGTTCGAGATGGGAGGTTTCCCAGCAGAAACCATTGTCGGCGAGCCTAAAAGGCGCATTGTAAGAGGGCGTGGCGGCCAAGTTAAAGTTAAGGTCTTAAGCGAAAAATACGCATGCGTCACGGATCCGAAAACGGGTAAAACTGAGAAAGTGGAGATTCTGCGTGTTGTCAGAAACCTAGCTAACGTGGATTATAACCGAAGAGGCGTAATAACCAAAGGCGCTGAGATAGAAACCTCACTTGGCATAGCCCGCGTTACTTCTAGCCCCGGCAGCGACGGAGTCATAAACGCTGTTCTCATTGGCAAAGAAGAAAAAAGCTAAGCCGCCACTACTGTTGCTTGGGCTTTTCACTTCTTATCTTCAAAAGTTGTTTTGCAACTTTACGTATAATCTGCTCTTTTGAGCCTTTCTTTTCAACCATTATCAGCCCAGTCTTAAGCCACGGTGTCTTCGGATACGCGACCTCAGCAACCAACTCATGCTTTAAACCGACTTGAGACGCGGCCGCAGCGACATCGGCGATTTTGGGATTTGGCACAGCTAAAGTTTTGGGGACACGGCGACCTTCTTTTCTTGTTTTAGTCTGGTCGAAGTAGGCGGGCCAGATTACGAATTTCTCTTGCTTCCGCACTTCATTCACACTCTTGGCTATTTGTGGGTATAGTAAACCACCAGTTCTGCATCGTTTTTGTCTATGCGAACGAAGCCGAACCGTTCAAACTGTATTATAGTGTTTGGCTTTAACCTTTTGCAAGCGTTTTCCGCGAAACCACTGCTTACAGCAGCATCCGGCATAACTACTTGACACGGAACTTCTGTGCCTTTTAATATCCAGTGGATAAGCTTAGCTTTAGCCTTTCGCGCATCCTCATATGCTATGCTGGAAAACTGTGCTTCCAGCGAGTTAGCCGTTGCACTTTCTATTTTGACGTTAAAGAGTTCGATGAGCCTAAGCATTTCTCCCATTTTTGCTGCATCCGCATCTTTCTTTGCAATCCAGAAGCACGCTACGGAGTCGTCTCCTTCAGGTGTTACAGAGTATTCTCTGAACCCCCTTTCAGGCTTCTCCGGATGCAGCGGAAGTTTAACTGTAAGCGCTTTTGGAACATTTTTGACCCTTAGCTCAACTGGGTCGGATACAAAGAAGTATCTGTCGCTTTGCGGATCCAAAAGTTTGCGGTTGTAAGCGTAAAGGTTCTCCCAACTTAACGTTACATCTGCAGTTTTAGGTCCAACATCAATTATCATCTTCTTAATGGCTGCCGGCGTTATCCCGCGCTTCCTTAGCGCTGCAAAAGTTGCCAGTCGCGGATCATCCCAGCCCTTGTAGACGCCCTCCTGCATGCCCTGCACAATTTTCGATTTGCTCAAGAAAGCGCCTGTTATCTTCAGCCGACCATAGTGTATAGCCTCTGGATAGCTCCAGCCCAAATGCTTATACATGTATTCTTGCCGCACCTGATTTGTCAAGTGCTCTTTGCCACGGATTACATGCGTCACGCCCATTAAATGATCATCTATGCCTGCAGCCATATTGTATAAGGGCCAGACGCGGAATTTGCTGCCTACCCGCGGGTGCGGATACTTTTCCGTGTCGATGATTCGAAGCGCTGGCCAATCGCGCACCGCAGGATTCGGATGCATCAGGTCTGTTTTAACGCGCACTACAGCTTGACCCTCGCTATAGCCGCCTTCCAGCATAAGCCGCCATCGCTCCAGCTGCTCCTCAGGCGAGAGATCGCGGCAACTGCACGGCGAGCTCTTCAAAATGCGCTTCCTGAACTGCTCGGGCTGGCAGACGCAGACGTAGGCGTTTCCTTCCCGAAGAAGCTGCTCAGCGTACTTGTAGTAGACGGGCAGCCTATCGCTTTGGATATATTCCTCATCAATTTTGCAGCCAAGCCACGCAAGGTCTTCTCTGATGCGCTCGTAGAATTCCAAAACAGGCTTCTTCACCTTTGGATCCGTGTCCTCGAAGCGCAGGATAAAGCGGCCTTTATACAAGCGTGCGTATTCGTGGCTCAGTATTATTGCTCTAGCCGAGCCCAAGTGCAGGACACAATCAGGGTTCGGCGAAAAACGCGTTACCACCTGCGCATACTTATCCACGTTCGGTAACGGAGGAAGCTGCTTTTCTGCTTCGGATGCTTTCTCCTTCTTAAGTGCTTCAGGCCATTTCTCTTCAACCTTGCGCTTCTGCTCATCAAGGGAAAGGCTGTTAACCTCGTTGACTACTTTGCTGATTAAGCTGGACAACTCTTTCGCTTGGGTTTTCAAGTCCTTTCTCTCGCCGATGACTTTACCTATGATCGCGCCCATCTGGGCCTTGCCGTCATGTTGCAGCGCGTTCAATAAAGCAACTTTTAGAATGAGCTCTCGGAGGGCTGAATCATTTTCCAACGTCACAGGTTTTAACGCTCTTTTGAGTTTATATGGTTCTTTTAATCAGAAATTCAGCGAACGCTTTTAATTTTTCCTTAGCCTCTGAAGCAGGCAGAAGCTTGTCCACTTCATTCCAGCTTTCTTCCACTATACGCGCCGCTATGTGCTTCACGTAGTCTATGGCGCCGTATTTCTGCATCAACGCGATGGCTTCGTTGCGGAGCGCCTGGTCTGAAGTGTGCATGTTGAGAATCTGAATTAGACGCTTCCTGTCAGCGCTGTTTGCCTTCTTCAGCGTGTAGATGACCAGCAGCGTTCTTTTTCCTTCAGTGATGTCCTGTCCAACACCGCCCTTTTTCTCCGCAAACTCCTTACCTGTCAAATCCAGAACGTCGTCTTGCATCTGGAAGGCTACACCGATGCTTTCAGCATAATGACCAAGCTTTTCCACCAACTCTTTGCTGGCGCCGGCGAGAACAGAGGCGATTTTTGCGGCCATCCGCGCTAAAGTGCCTGTCTTGTAAGCGCACATCTGCAGGTAATCTTGCTCGTTTAGCTTGTCAGCGTTGGCTATGCCTCTATGCCACGCTATGTCCATCGCTTGCCCCATGCTGAGATTTATCATTTCCGCAGCGTAAATCTCGTAGATGTCCCTGACTGTTTCCGCCGGCAATTCCGCCTTCTTTGCCATCAGCGGCAGAAGCGGCAGATAATACATGGCGTTTCCAGCGTTAACCGCGATGTCTACGCCGAAAAGCTTGTATGTGCAGGGTTTCCCACGTCGAAGCTCCGAAGCGTCTTCGATGTCATCGATTATGAGCGTGCCGTTGTGCACGACTTCGGGGATAATGGCAAAGTCCAAGCAGTCTTCAGGATTCTTACCTAACGCCTCGCAGATTAGCAGGAAAAGCGCTGGGCGCCATCTTTTTCCGCCCCTATCAAGCATGTCCCAGATGGGCTCGGCGATGCCCTTGTTTAGAGCCTCCAAATTGAAGCTGTATTTGGGCGGGTTAACTTTAAAGAGAACCGCGTGTTCGGAGAATTTTCTCGGAATGTACTTCTCAATTGCTTTATCTATTCGCGGAGCCGTTTCTTCAAGAAATTTTTCAATGTCCATTCTTAACATGCGCCTCTCTTGGCGTAGACTTCCACATTAAAGCCTCTTGCCTTTAGCCATTCCGCAGTTTTTCCCGTAACCACAACCGGCGTCTTCGCCAGTTTCTGCATGTTGTCCGCGCCTACGAGGAACATGACGTCCCGCAATTCCTCTATGAAACACGAAAGCATGCTTGCCACGTCTCTGACGCTTTTAACTGCGGCTTGCAGTACTGGCTGAGAAACACTTGTTAACGAAGCATTAAGCGCTAGTGCTTTAGCCATGTCCATGCCGCTGCGCAGGCCGCCCGAAGCTATAACAGGTATCTTAACTGTTCTAGTTGTTTCTATGAGGCTTACCACTGTTGGGATGCCCCAGTCCCAGAAGACATCGCCCAAAAAATGCTGTATGCCAGCTTCGCGTCCCCGCGCGCGATAATATTCCACTGCCGCAAAGCTTGTTCCGCCTGCCCCGCCGATGTCTATTGCCTTTACTCCTGCGGCTTCCAGCTTCTTCGCGTCTTCTGCAGCGATGCCGGCGCCTGTTTCCTTCACGATGACAGGCTTGTCGATTGCCGCTGCGATCTCGCTGATTTTGGCGAGAATCCCCTTGAAGTTTGTTTGCCCTTCAGGCTGAATAGCTTCCTGCAGCGCATTTAAGTGTATGGCCACTGCATCAGCGTCTATCATTTCCACGGTTTTCTTTACTTCTTTAACGCCGTAGCCGTGGACGAGCTGGACACCACCGATGTTGGCGATTAAGAAGGCGGTCGGCGCCTTTTTTCTCGCTATGGCAAAGGTTTCCGTGAGCTTCGCATCTTCTATGGCGGCTCTTTGGCTTCCAACGCCCATGCCTAAGTGCAGTTGCTCCACGGCTTCGGCTATGGCAGCGTTTATCCGCGTTGCCTCTGCTGTGCCGCCTGTCATGGCGCCCACAATTAACGGTGCAGAAAACCGATAGCCAAAAACGGTTGTTGATAAATCAATCTGAGCTTTGTCTACTTCGGGCAGAGCACGGTGTATAAGCTGTATGTCTTCAAACCCTGTGGTGGCTTTTCTTGCCTGCGCCTTCTCGTTTAGGCAGATTCTGATATGGTCTGCCTTGCGTTTCTCCGTTTCTTCTGCCAATCTTACTCCTTCTTTATAACTGTGCCTTCAGCCGCGTCGCCAATAAGAGCTTTGTATGTGCGGTTCGGCTTCGCTGCGTTCACAAGGGAGACGGGAATGCCCTGTGCTATTACGGGGGTAAGCTCGTTTATTTTACCAAGCATGCCGCCTGTAACATCAACTCCGCTGGACCCCGCCAGCTTCGACTTAACCGTCTCAAGTTCGCTTAGTGTCAGACGCATGTATAGTTTGGCATTCTTTGCCGTTTTGGGATCTGCGTCATATAAGCCGTCTGTGTCTACGCCTATCACTACTCGCGCCGCGTTAAGCTTCAGCGCTAAATAGGCCACAAGCTGGTCGCCGCTGAGTATGGTGAAACCCAACTTTTCGTCTAAAACTGCGTCGCCATAAAGCACTGGAACAAAGTCCATGGCAAGCAGCCGCTTTAATGCAGTATCGTCGAAGGTTTTGATTCTGCCGTTCTCGGTTATTACGCATGATGAGGGTGCGATGCTTACGGCTGGGATGCTGTGCCACACGAGAGAATCCATCACTAAACCATTAAGCACGGTCATAACATGGTGGGTTTCCGCGAATCCGATTTTCTGCGCGTCCTCACGTAAACCCTCTTTTATTCCGTATTTTTGGGCTGTTGGATGGCCGAAGCTTCCGCCGCCATGCACTATCACCAAACGCTGCACGTTCGCCTTCTGAATTTCTTCTGCCAACCGGTTTATAACTTCAGTTCTGGCGGCGAGCTCACCGTTTTTGTCGGTTATCACGGAGCCGCCGATTTTCAAGATTGTCGGTTTCGCCTTATCCAATTCTAACACACTTTCCACTGTTGATTGTCAAATTAGTTTTTTATTAAGGTGACTGTGCCGTTTTCTATGCGCACCCTGTCGCCCGTCTTTATTTTTGAGGTATCCACTTTGTCAACGCATGGTATCTCCGAGATTATGGCGCCGACGGCGACTATGGTTTCGCATTCTCGGTTAATGATGCCCGCGGGCGCCGTGCCATTCTTCCTCATCCGATACAGCGTGTATGAGCCTACAGTGGAGCCTTTACCCGTTGGGAAAACAAGAATCTTACCCTTGACACTTTGTCCCCTCAGCTCATGATCTTTCTCGATTACTTCACCCGTGTTCGGGTCCACTCCCCCATAGAAGGAGATTGGCTGCGTCGTCACCAAGGCTTCGCCTTCAGCCTTGCCCTTGAAAATTATTCTGCCCTTTAACTCCATTTTCCAGTCACCGCCGCTTCTATGCACTCTTCTATACTGCCCATTTTGGTTTTCATGCCATTCTGCCTTGAATAGAAGCAGCCCTTCGCGGATGTCGTAGCCAAAGCTTTGAATCTGCCCTTAAGCGGTGCCACAGCCATGCAGGTATCGCATGCGAATTTGCCTCCTGCTTGCTCGATTATTGCGGTGTAGCCGCGCTTATCCGCAAGCTGCTTCACTGAACGGGAGGTTGCAACCCAAAATTCAGTGTTAGCCGCAATTTTTTTGTCCTCCAGCAAGCGGGCTATTTCCGCTATTTCCTTAATCGAGCAGTGGGGGCAGCCGATGCAGACGAAATCGATGTCGCTGACTTCATCGTTGATTCTTTCATAGGCCTCTTGGATGTCACGCTGCTCGATTGTGACAGTGTCCTTCGGCACTGGCCAGCGTTCAGCGCCTGGTGTTATGCCGTCCATGTAGAAAAGCGGTTTAGCACCGTAGGTTACAACTGAAGCGCAAAAAGATTTTAACGCGTCTAATTCCGCTTCTTTTATGCCCGTAATGTATGGGATTTTGTTTTCCGCCTTTTTCCCTATGGCGTAGCCGAGTGCGCCCCAGTCTGAAAACTTGGTTAGGGATGCGTCAACTTTCACGTGGATGTTTGGCACGCGGTTCTCGTCCAAGTGCAGCCCATAGCATGGCGTTTTGCCGACGAAGGCGGCTGCAAGCGCTGACGGCCCGCCTTCACGATTGGTTTTTGCGCCGAAAACCGAGTTGGCGAACGTGACAGCAGACGACTCTGACCACGCGACATGCTCGCCGTAGAGTGGCAGGTTACCGATTAGGTAGGGCGTGCATGTGCAGGAGACAAGTATGCCCATTTTCTCGAAAGCTTGTATAACCAGCTCCTGTTTTTTCGCGAAGTCTTCGCTGATGCCGAGCTGGCGCCAATTCTCCAAGTCCATGCCCGCCGGATTCAGCGTGGTGAGCACTTTGACTTTGCCGTCCTTTGCCAGCTCGTTCAGAAATTCCAGTCCTGCGTCCCCAAGGTTATGGTATGAGACGCCAGCCACCTGGACGGAGCCGACCTTTATTAGGCGTTCAGCGCCGTAGATTTCGCCGAGGGCGACAAGTATCTCCATGCTTTTCTTTACGGCGTAGCCTTCTTCGCCGTCCAGCATTCTCTGCTCTTCTTTTGTGAGGTACATCCGTGATCACAGAAACTTGTTTAAGTCCACTTTTTTATAGGCTTCTTTCACGAAGCCCTTGCCTGTTGCCGCAAGCGGTATTGTCGCGTCCAAGCCCATTTTGCACGTAGTCGCTTTCTTTCCCTCGGTTAAGTCGCCCGACGGATCCAGCGATGAGCCCGGCTGGTTTGGCAGTATAACCGCGTTTTTGTCTGCCTGAAAGCGTGTTGCAATTGCCCACTCTACATCATGTGGGTCATAAATGTTTATGTCCTCGTCCACTATGACAACGTGCTTCAGCGAGCCATGCCCTCTGAAAGCTGCTTCAATAGCCTTTTTCCCGTCGTCTGGGTTGCGCTTTTTTATTTGAACAACCGCGTGGAGCCAGCTGCAGCCGCCAGGTGTTATGTAAACGTCTTTGCATTCGCAGACCTTGTTTACTTCGTTGAAGATTGTAGGTTCCTTAGGCATGCCCATCAAGAACTTATGCTCGTTTCTGCCGGCGAGTATTGTCTGGTAAATCGGATTTCTCCTATGCGTTATACACTTGATTTCGATTACTGGCTGCTGCCTTACCTTGTCAACTATCCCGGTCAGGTCCAGGAACGGGCCTTCCGGTGCTTTTTCCTTGGTTATCCTTCCCTCAAGCACTATTTCACAGTCTTTGGGGACTTCCAAGTCGACGGTTTTGCATTTGACCAGCGGGGTTTTCTCCAGCGCGTTAGCCATGCCTAACTCGTCGACGCCCATTGGCAGCGAGGTAGCAGCTGCGAGGAGAACAGCAGTTGAGTTGCCTATGCAGATGGCTATGTCAAGTTCTCCGCCAGCCTTCTTGAGCGCCGTGTCGGTGCCTCGGTTCTCAACGATCCGCGCTACAAAGCGGGTTTTGTCAAGTAGCATCAGCCTGTGGAAGCACATGTTCCGCGCTTTAAACTCGGGATCGCGGACTATAGCTACGGCTGAGGCAATATATTTTCCCCCGTCTTTCTCAGTGTAACGCATAATCGGCAACTTCGTTAAATCAACATCTCGTTCGACAACTTCTTGGCACTCGCCTTTCTCTACGATTTCAGGCGGCTCAGGATGCCCTATGGCGCTGGATAACCTGGGCAATAGTTGTTCCTTTTTCATGCCTAACGCGCGGGCTATCAGCTCTCTTGAAGACACAAGACCCGCGACGACGGGTATACTGGATTCTTTGATTTTCTCGAAGAATACAGGTTTTTCTCCGAGCGCCTCAATTATCCCAGCCATCTCATACTCGGTTGACACAGGCTTGCTGATGCATGTTAACTCTCCGCTTGCACGAAGTTGCTCCAAAAAACCTCTAAAACCCAAACCTCAACCCTCTGCCCATAATAGGCGCATTTATCTTTATAGCCTTTTAACTCCAATTTTGGTTCGCAGCACCTCAAAGCCTTCGCGTTCTATGGCGCGAGCAACCTTTTCCTGCAGTTCCTTGCCCGGTGTGAGCGCCACCATGCAGCCGCCGCCACCGCCGCCGGTAAGCTTCGCGCCGAAAGCGCCTTGCGCCTTCGCCAAATCCACCAGAAAGTCCAGCTCCTTGCAGGAAACCTCAATCTCTTGCAGTAAGCGGTGGTTCTCATTCATTAACTCGCCAACTTTTCGTAGGTTAAACTCTTCCAGCGCCTTCCTCGCCTCGAAAGCCAACGCCTCTGCCTGCTTAAACAGCGCCTCATATCTCTGCGGATTTCTCTTTTTTCTCTCCGCCACGCCCTCCACCATGGCCTTGGTGTTTGCCACGATGCCAGTGCTTCCGATTACGATTTCAACTGGCTTCTGTATACTTAAACGCTCAATTATGTTCGGGCCGCCCGCCATGTTTCGCTTGAACCAGAGCAAGCCACCGTAGGTAGCCGCAGTGTTATCAATGCCAGATGGGTTTCCAGCATAAGCTTTCTCTGCTTCATAGGCAATCTCGTTAATTCGTTCATCCGACAAGGATAAGCCAAATTCTTCAGCTATTGCCCGCGCGATGGCTACGCTGCTTGCAGCGGAAGCGCCGAGCCCGCTGAAGCCGGGAAGTGAACCGCCGAGCCAAATGCTGAATGATGCCTTTTGTGGCTCGAGACCCATGGTTTTAAGCATGCGCTCTATGGATTCTATCTGCTGCGCCTTCTTTTCTTCCGTGTAGCCCTTGGAGCCTCTTCGCTCATCCTTGATGGTTATTCCGACCGGAGTTTTCTTTACCTCAGCTTCTGTTGCAGAATCAATTGCCGAAACAATGCCGGGAACACCGTGAACAACAAAGTGCTCGCCGAACAGGATTACTTTGCCGAAGCCGTAACCTTTTCCCATCACATAACACCCTTTTTGAAAATAGCTATGTGCGGATTAGATAAAAACATTCTTTCAATCGACCCACTGCATGAACCTCAAAACTTCCTTCAAACAGTTACTTAAGCCTCCTTAATGCACACAAATAATTCGACAATAAAGAAAATGATTACCACTAAAGGCGCAGCTGCAATGGCAACGGCTGGGCCCAGCTAGAAATTAACAAAAACATTAAAATGAAAACAGCAACAACCAATGCCTTCATATTTGGCGGCTATTAGCCATTCAATGCAGAAACCTATAGAGGGGGAGCTTATGGCAACGGGAAACCAAGTGGTTGCGTACTCAATAAAAAATGCAACAAGATTATGAGCTAAAAGACGAGGAGGCTAAGGTTGCCATTTCTCCTGCAGATACTTCGGTATTTCCGAGGAGTCTCTTGGGCCTACTTGGACTTTCCAGCCTGTTAGTTCTTCGATTTCGCCGCTTATTCTTGATGCCTTGCCTGGAATGATGAGCTTTCGATGTTTCACTTTTTTCTCTATGCCAGTGGCTTTTATGGCATCCGCCACTTTTTCCGCAGTGAGCTTGCGACCAGCAACTCCGCTGTCCACTGCTGAGCCTTCAGTGTCCACGACGATTAGGTAAGCGTTAAGCTTCGAGTTTTCAATGTCTGAGGCTACAGTGTAGTATGTCAACGCAAAGTTTGTTGTGAACAGCACGGGTGAATCTTGGTCGGGTGTACCAAACACTTTCAGTCCGGCTTCAACTGCCACGGGCTTGCGTGGATCAGTGTATATATTTTGACGTAGAACTGCATTCGGAAGAAGCGACCAACCATCAGCGCTGTGCAACACGATGACGTCAGCGTAACGGACAATTAGCATAGCGGCCAAGTAAGCTTCACGCCACTTCACGATTTCTTCTGCTAAGTCGCCTTTATTCATCCAAGCAACCATCGGAACACCCATCAGCGGGAATCCAGCTAGCTCTTCGCCGGCTTTGCATGCGGCTCTACGCAGCATAGTGAAGTTATTCAATGTGTCAGCTAAACCCTCGTTAGCGGAGGTGCCTGGATCCAGCACGAGGTCTTGAACGCCATAAGCCAGCAAGGTCTTAACCAGCGACACTAGCGTATCCAGATCGTTTGGCGCTGAAACCACTAATGGGCAACTGTACATGAGCGCAAGTTCAGCCATATCTCGCCAGTTATCCACGGTCGCCGCGTACAACAGCGGCTTCGCCTTCGGCGCAGCCATCAAGCCAGCTTCAGCCACATTCGGATTCAAAGCACATAGGATTAGGGGTAAACTAGTATTTTCAACGACTTTCTTAACAGCAGCCTTAAACTTCTCCGGATCGCCCGATGTTGAGCGAACGGCAATCATGTCAAGTTTAAGCGTATATCCGATGTAATCATATCTGAACTGTTCGGCGCGTTTTATGCGGTTTAGCAGTTCTTCTTCAGACATCTCGTCCGTAACATCGATTGCAATAGCTGTTGGGTTGAAGTACGTGAACTCATGTCGATACATGACGAGTTTTCCGCCGAGTTTGACGGCTTTATCTCCGACGCCTACAATCACTTCCTTGACCGGAGGCTTCAGCATCTCCTTCAGCTGATTGTAAGCTTTCTCGTACTCCTTCTTTAGCAAGGGTGAGCACTTGTCAATTTGTACTTCACGGTTAACGATTTTTGTGGCGAAGGCCATGCAATTTGCTTCGCCGCATTCTTTACAGTTAGTCTTGGGTAGAAGCTTGTAAACGTCGATGGGGCTTAGCTCTTTTACTCCAACTTTGCTTTTCTTTTCCCGTTCAGTCATACATGACTCGTCTCCGTTAAAGCTTCATGGAAACCCAGTTAGCAAACTTGCTTGGATCAGCTTTTTTGCCGCTTATTAGGTGATTTATGATTTCTTTCAGCGTCTTCACCGCGGCAGGATGCATCATCATGAACAAGTCCACGCCGGCCAGTAGAAGCGTCAAAGCCGTCGTTACTTCCCACAGGGGACCGCGAAGCTCACGAGGCTCCCACTCAGGCGCCATTTTCAGCCAAGCTTCCCGAGCAGCCCAAGCATTAGTGGTGCCAGAAGACATCGGATGCGCAAGCTCAACATCACCCATCAAACCTGCCAGCCTCGCACGTTCCATGTTGGTGAAGGCATAATCCAAGCCGTAACCAAGCGCTGCAGTAGTCAAGTCCATGACAATATCCTCTTTACCCAGAAAATCATACAGCCGCCTGTTAAGCTCACGCGCCAAGTTCAAATCCATAGGCGTGAAAGCCAAAGCCACATGCCCATTCTTCTTAACAAACTTTGCGCAACGCTCAACATCCATATCCTGCGTTATTGAACTAATGAGAAAACGCTCACCAGCAAAAGTTTCAGCTATTTCAGCGAAAACATCAGCGTCTTTAACGGGATCACCGCAGCCGCCAATCACCAGCGGCACATCCACGGCCTGCGCAACTTCTTCAACTGTTCTAACAGCGTCTTTCGGCTTGGCATCCTTAAGCAGCGGATCAATACTAATCAAGTGAACTGTGACCATGTCTGCCCCGAACTTCTCAACGGCAAGCTTAGCCCACGCCGCAGGGTCGCCGATAACGTCTTTCACATGCATTTTGACGGCTTTAGAAAGCGGAACCTCCATGTCGAAAACATCTACTGTAACCACTGGCGGATGCAGAACAGGCCGCTCAAACGTGTAGAACGCAGGCGAAGCCTCGCCGCCGATTATTATGGATCTGCCACGCGTTCCACCTTCACCTTTGGTGGCGCCAAGTTTGACCTCAACGATTTTGCCCGGGTAAGTCTCTACCGGAGGCACAAACCGCGTCTTCAGCAGTTCTGCTGGTTTACCTTTCACGGCAGGTGCTGCTTTTAGCTGAGGAAGCAGTTGCTTCGGTAAGGCGCCAGATTCAAACCATAGCTCTAAGTCAGCGGCTTCCAGCTCAAAATCTTCCAACTCTATTTCCTTGAAATTCTCCAGAAGCTCCAGCAAGTCAGGGCTGAGGTTTAGCCCCGAATCGACATCTTTTTTCTTTTTGTCAGCCAACGGCTTCACCCAGCTTTAACTCTTTTTCTCATCTTTTATGGAACGTATTAGGACTTTCTTGGCGTAGATTTTCGCGTCTTTCAGGATTATCTTGAAGCCGCCAGCCATTATGGGCAAAGTGGCCGCTGTCGCCACGGGGATCATTGCGCCTTCTTCCTCTTTTGCTTCAGCAGGCGCTGCTTCTTCAGCTGCCGCTGCTTCTGCCACAGTCCATTTGGCCACTACTGGGTGGTCTTTCTCCTTCAAGAAAGCTTTCAACGCATCAAGGCTCTGCGCGTCTTCTTCAGTAGCTATTTTGTCAACGACATCTTTGGGAATGAAATCTTTGACGCGTTCTTTAACTTCTTTGGGTAACCAGACTACGCGATTCCAGCCTCCATCCGCTTCCAAGAACTTCTTGGAGCGCATGTACTCGATGGATAAGCCGTGGAAGCCGTCGACTTGGCGGCCGCCTGCTGTTGAGTCAGCGAGAGTTGAGAATGGTAACCCGTTTACAGTCGCGCCTTTGAAGCCTCGGTGCACTAGACCGAAGCCGTCGACTTCTGGAATGTAGAATGCGACAGCTTCGAAGCAGCCGCACGAAGTGTGTGGATGGCCGAAAGCTGTGTAAAGCCAGACTCGGTTAACTTCGCCTAGTGTCTTTTTCTTGATGGTTTCGTTTACACCTGAATATTCGCCTTTTACAGGATCTAGTAATGCGCCTTTTTCAATAGCGAAGACTGGACCTTTAGGATCTACATTTGCGGAAGCTTTCCCGTCAAACCAGCTTATGGCACCGCAGTTTGAGTAGCGTTGCGGTGTGATGACGCAAACATGAGTTGGAGCAAATGATTGGCATAGTATGCAGCCATAGAATTTGTCAACATCCTCGTCTTTTAAGCCTCTGGCTTTAGCGTCTCTTGACTCGTATGCCTGAATAGCTTGTGGATAAAGCGCTTTCACCTTTTCAGGATCTGTTATGAAGGTTATTTGCACTTTTTCGATTATAGGCAGTTCGCTTTTGAAAAGCCTATGCAAAACTTTGCCGATGTATTCAAAGGAATTCAAGCCTTTATGGAAAGATTTCTTGCTTAGTCGTATCCAGATGTCATAGCGCTGGTTGAGGTGCATAAAACCTTCAATGAAGTTCATGTAGCCATGGATGCGTCTTTCGATTACGCCTTCTAATCCTTCATCAAGCGTGGCGCCAGCAGCTTCAACCAAGACGCCTAAGGGATAAGCGCCGCCTTCTTTCATATCCTTTATGTCTGGGCCGATTATGATTACTTTTCCATCTTCTATTGCGTCTGCAGGGCGAATTTTTGCTAGTTCGAACTTTTCTTTGACGGTTGGGCCTCCGAGTTCCACGTACATATCGTTTCTGCGAATTCGTTCACCTTCGTAGATTACGCTTACGTCGACGGGTATATCACTAAACATTGACATTTTCTTATTGTCCTCCTTCAAATTTTTCAACTATAACCTTAAGATTATTGACTAAATCTTTAACACTCGCATTTGGGAAAGACCAACTAGCATGTGGATGATACATATTATCCAAAGTGACGACTGTGAGTTTAGGTGCAAAGTTCTTCAGTCCGGCTAATATGTCTTTCAAGAAGTAATAAGTTACGCCTATGAACAGCACCAAGTCATGGGGACCCTCAGCGTCAATTCCCATCCACTCTGGATCAGCTAATCTACAGCCTATTTCAGCTACAGACATTGAAGCCGCAGGGATAAAGCCTTTTTTGATAAACTCGCCTATCGTATGTGCAGTAGCGACAACTGGAACCTTTGTTTGCCGTGCGAAGTCTATAACAAAGTCTATCAACTTCTTTCCGTCATATTCGATGTCTAAGACAAGGTGACCGACCACGAGGATTGGTCTATTAGCTTTCTTAATGAGATCAGCTGCTACTTTAGGATTAGATATAATTATTGCTTTTTTTGGTCCAGGCACCTCAGCTAATTGCCAAGGTCTCTTTATCCACCTATGCTCCTCAGGAATGACGGGAGGTGCAGGTTCGCCAGATAACTTCTTTACAGCTGCATACTCAGGCGGGCAAACATCGTAGCACGTTCCGCACTGCGTACATTTACTTTGATCGATTACATGGACTTTATCTATCGCACCCTCGATAGCGTGTTCGGTGCAGCTCATAGCACAAAGTTGACAGCCTGAGCACTTCTCAGGGTCAATTACGAAAGTCAAGAGTTTCTTACAGACTAACGCAGGACATCGCTTTTCGTCTATGTGTGCTTTGTATTCATCCTCAAAATACTTTATGGTAGTTAACATTGGATTAGCTGCTGTTTGGCCTAAAGCGCAAAGGGAAGCAATGCTCATAACGGTGGCGATTCTTTTTAGAGTTTCAAGATCACCAGGTTTTCCTTTTCCAGCAACTATATCTTCCAATATTTTTCGTGCTTGCTTTAAGCCTTCACGACATGGCACACATTGGCCGCAGGATTCATCGCATAAGAAATTGATAAAGTAGCGGGCTACGTCCACCATGCACGTCTCATTGTCCATGACTATCATGCCGCCTGAGCCCATCATGGAGCCGAGCTTAGTTAGCTCATCAAAGTCGACAGGGGTGTCTAAGTATTGTTTAGGTATGACTCCGCCAGAGGGCCCACCAGTTTGGACAGCTTTGAACTTTTTGTTATTCCTGATTCCTCCACCTATCTTGAAGATTATATCTCTTAGCAATATGCCCATCGGAACTTCTACTAGACCAGTGTTGTTTACTTTGCCCGCTAAAGCGAATATTTTGGTACCCTTGCTTCCTGCTGTGCCTATTGTCTGGAACCATTCAGCACCGTTGTTTATTATAAGCGGCACATTAGCGAAAGTTTCCACGTTATTCAGCACTGTTGGCTTGTCGTATAGACCTTTTTCTGCAGTGTGAATGTACTTAGGTCGTGGTTCACCAACTTTACCTTCTATTGCATTCATTAACGCGGTTGATTCTCCTGAAACGAAAGCGCCTGCGCCTCTGTGAATCTTGACGTCAAATGAAAAGCCGGAGCCGAGAATATTATCGCCTAACAAACCATATTTTCTTGCCTGATCTATTGCTACTTGCATATTTTCTACTGCAAGCGGATACTCCTGACGAACATATATGAAGCCCTCATTAGCACCTATGGCGTACGCAGCAATTATTAGACCCTCAAGAATACAGTGAGGGTTACCTTCCATCAAAGCTCGATTCATAAAAGCGCCAGGGTCACCTTCATCACAGTTAACAATAACATATTTTTGCTTGCCATGCGCGTTTCGCGTCGTCTCCCACTTACGACCAGTTGGGAAGCCGCCTCCACCACGGCCGCGTAGCCCAGATTTTTTAACTTCTTCAAGCACTTGCTGTGGAGTCATCTGGAACAGTGCCTTAACTAAGGCAGAGTATCCTCCGAGGGCGATGTAATCCTCGATCTTTTTTGGATCAACTTTCGCATTATTTTCCAAAAGAAGTCTATATTGATATTTATAGAATGGAACTTCAGACAGGGACCTTGCGACCTTGCCTGTAACCGCATCTCTATAGAGTAAGTGTTCGATTATCTCATTTTTGAGCAGAGTCTTTGACACTATAAGAGGAATATCGGACACTTGAACTTTGAAGTAGTATATCTCTTGAGGATAAATAACTAGACGTGGACCTTGCTCGCAGAAGCCCAAACAGCCTGTTTCTCTTATATCCACTTTGTCGGTTAAACCGTGTTTCGCAAGTTCCTCTTTAAGCGCACTCAAGACCTCTCGCGAGCCCAGAGCATCGCAACCTGTGCTTATACAAACTGCGATAACCTGCCGATTGGGATCTCGTTTAGCCAGTATTTGGTTTCTTAATTGTTCTAGTTCGGATGGAGAATTTAGTTTAGCCATGTTATTTTTCACTCCTTTTGCGGCAAATTATTTCTTCAAGTCGTTTTGGCGTCACAGTTCCATAATATTTCCCATTAATTTCCACAACTGGACCAAGAGCACAACAACCTAGACAGTTGACAGTTTCTAATGAGAATTTTAAATCATTTGATGTTTCTCCAGCTTTTATGCCGATGGCTTTTTCTGCAGCATCTAAAACTCGAAGGCCACCACGTATGTAGCAAGCAGTACCAGCACATACACGAACTAGATATTTGCCCCGAGGCTCAAGGCTTAGCGCTGTATAAAAGCTTGCGACGCGATAAATTTCACTAACAGGAATGCCCAGCCGTTCATTTATCTTTTTCACTGCCTCAGGGGATATCCAGTTAAGCTCGCGTTGCAGTTCAAGAAGTAGTTGTATTAGAACTCCAGACTTACCTTCATATTTAGCGATAATTTTGTCTATTTGATCACTGGACATATTATTCCACCTTTTTACTACGTTGAGCATAAATTTCTTTTAAAATCGGTGCGGTATGTTCTTTCGCACGATTTTTCTTAAAATCAGAAAGGCGCATAACATCATCCTTTTGAGCCACATCTCTAGTAAACTTCACTGTTTCCAACAACCTTTGCCCTTTATCCGTACGCACTATCACTGTCACCGAGCCAGGTTTGCTGCCTTGTGTACCAACAGCAACATCAGCGAAAAATGCGGGAAAATCGCTACAATACACGCAACCATTCTCAATGGCGTCATTAAGCTTCTCAAGAGCCACAACTTGCTCTTTACCTTTTGCTTGAACTATGAATTTTCCATCTTGAATCGAAACATTTTCTACCTGCTTTGCATCCACTTTGAATAAGCTGTTGATTTTTTCTTCAAGCTTTTTAGGATTGAACGACTGCAAACAGAATAAGCCTATCAAAGTTATTTCTAAATCAGGTATTTCCTTCTGCAGAGTTTGTTCGATTTTTCTTATAGCTCGAACTTGGCAAGGCAACCCTATGAAAGCGATTTTTCGTTTACCTTGCTCTATCGCAGCCATAAATGTTGAAACAGCTTTCATCCTAACCGATTTAGCAAGCTCTGAATTAAGTACATCGTCAGCATTCTCCATGATTACTGCTTCAGCGGCGAAGCCAGTTTTACGCTTGATTAAAACAGCACTGTCAAACAACCCACTTTTTAAACCAGTCGCTACTAAGGCCTTTACAAAACTATCCAGATCCCTCAGAGAATTCACTGAGAACATGTCCATGTTTACGCCTAGGCTTTCGTCTTTAGGTCCTTTTAAGGGTGCTATTGTTGCATAAGTATGCTGCCTGATCTTTCTTGAACCTGTTGGACAAACGAGTGCACACACTCCACAGCCTATACAATCATCAGAGAATTTATGATAAGGTGCTGTTATTTCACGTTTGACGCCACGCATGGCAAAGTTGATGGCGGATACACCGACAAGCTCTTTACATGCACGGACACACAAACCGCAGAGTATGCAATCTTCATCTGGATCAGACATCCAGAGAGTGGACTCGGTGACACCATATTCGCGCGCTAGGTTTTTCACCCGGACAACTTTGGGACAACGCGCAAGTAGCAATTCTAAAACGCCCTTGCGAACCATAAGCACCTTCTCTGATTTAGTCTCGACCTTCAGCCCATCTTCAGCGGGATAGTTGCATGAAGTAACAATACGGTTTCTTCCACTTTTGGTGGTAATTTCAACAGAGCACAAGCGGCAGGAACCATAAGGAGAAACAAAACTGTAATAACATAAAGTCGGAATTTCCACGCCTATTTGCCGTGCTACCTCCAGCAGAGGTGTACCCTTACGAGCCTTTACTTCAACACCATCGATAGTTAAGGTTACGTATTCACTTTTCTCGGTTTTATCTTCAACTATCTCAGAATTTTGCTTCAATGTTTGGTCACTCCTTTTTCTTTCTGATGAGACGTGGAAGCAGTGTTGGATCTGGAATTGGTGTTTCTTGCCACTGTTTTTCCTTCAGAATCTTCAATATCTCATCCTTCATCGTTAATGGTATGTCAGCCTCTGTTCTAACGAACAAGTGAATATCGCTCGGCAATGTTCCATACAAGCGCTTATGCAAGTCGATGTAGTGTGTAAGTTTGCCAGCACGTCCTTTCCACGTATCATTTGGTCGCATGCAGAGTTTAGCTATTGCCACCATGGCCTCTTCTTTGTTTTCAACCGAAAGGAATAGATGCTCAGGAGTAGGCCCAACGTATACTTTGTCACCTGTTCTTGCGTCATAGACATACCAATCTTCTTTCCTGTCAGCCCTTCCAAGCAGCATACGACGGTATTTTGCACCATGAGGGCCAACAATCACAGGGACACCTAACCTCCAAAATCCGGCGGCAATGGCAGAGGCCTTTTGCGAATAGGCTCCCCATGCTAGACCAACTGCGCCTACGCGGTTGTGTATATAGTCAGCTATTTCTTCATAATTACCACGCAAGTTTCTTTTGGCGAAGATATTAGCAACCTTTATGGCTGCACCTGCAATATGCGAATTCGCAACACAGGAGCCGACGTTGACAACGCCGCCAGCAGCGAATTCTCCTGGAAATTCTTCATAGAGAGTCTTACCTTCTTCGTTTTTATAGGATCCAGCAGTCATAGCGGCGCAACCTGATGTGACTACTATGTAACGGCGACTCGCGAATTCTCGACATATGTCGTAAACGTCTTTTCCACCTTTGGGGTAGTTTGCGCAACCCACAACGGCAAGTATCCCTGGAATTTCACCCAATACTATAGGGCTCCCAACGTTCCTTATTTCGATATCTTGAATTGCGCCTCTTCCGGCGCGGCATAGGTTTTTCTCGCACATCATTTCGTCTTCGCCAGCACTCACTATAAAGCTATGAATTGGGATTTTGAGAGGACATACTTCTTCGCATCGTCCACAACCAATGCAATACTCGTATAATTCGGCAAGTTTGGTTAACGATCCCTGTGCGGCTTCCCGTATAGCGTCAACAATTTCTAGATCTTGGGGACATGATCTTTTGCATAGGTTACACTGTCTGCAAGTTGATGCGATTGTAACAATATCTTCGCAATTTGGTAAAGACTTAAACTTCTTTCTAAAAGGCGCGATTTGTGTGGCAACTTTTACGGCTACTTCGCCTACTTTATCAGGGTCAAGGATTAGAGCGCCTGCTTCTTTTCCATTGACCAGATCGGCGACTATTTCATCCACCGGGTCTTTTGTGCGATCTTTGAGACCTGCGCAGTTTTTCTCTGACGCGGCAATAACTGGAGTTTTTACACGCATTGCTTCATTGAGAACGTCGGTTCTAACACACTGCTCATCAAGCACGATTACGTCCGCGAGACCTCTTCGAATAAAGCGTAATTGCCAAGATATCGGACCTACAATTTTTCCTTCTTTGTAATAGCGAGTAATATCATGTGCTGTGCAGCATAAACCCACTACTTCAAGCTTACCGCTTAGGGCATTATCGGTCATGTAATCGATTATACCAACTGAAGGAATTACATTGTGACCTATGCACATTATAACAGGTTTGGAACTGTCCACGGTTCCAATGCCCAACGGAACAAGCGGGGCTTCAATATCAGCTTTTGGAAAACCTAAAGCCGACACTTGAACGACATCACCAACTTCCATGCCGAGATGATCAATCATACCGACATGGAAAATTTTTGATTCAAAATCAAGATAACTGCTTTCTTGACCAGTTTGAGCTACCGCGAGAACTTGAGTAATTTGTTGTTCAGCGTAATCTAGAACTTCCTCTAAATCGCCAAGTGTTTCTGGCTTTATTCCACAAACCAGACGTGTTATCGGCATTTCAACTTTAATGTTCAATCCGCCTACGTCCAGAGGATATCTTCTTCCATATTTTTCAATAAGATGATTAACCATGTGGCGCGCATGCGCCGTGTGTGTTGCGGCACCAATACAGCAAGACAAGAGGACCATACGTGATGATTGAGCAGCCATATCCAAGCCACATGCGCCACGTTTCCCTGCAGTTAGATCACATTTGCCATAAGTGCATAGGCAACAGAGATCACAGGTAGGCGTGTAAAAGGGTTTGTATTTACTTAGAAGTTTAAAGTCCCATTCTCTAAGTGTAGACATTGACGGCATGGGAGTTGGACCCATTGGCTCAGTCCATGACGCATCAACAATTTTGCCAATAGATACCTCGAGATTCTTGATAAGCCCCGCGGAGCTTTTCATTTCTCCTACTCTTATATTCACGTTTTTATTGGCCAATTTTTAACCTCTGTAAAGGTTTTACTATAACCATCATTACAATGTTTTTAAACTTTTCCAGAATTTTACGCCAAAATGCATGTTAAATTTACAAAGTTGCAAGCTTCTTGAAAATAGTGTAAAATGATCAAAAAGTGATTACAAATAACCAGCAATTTTCATAATTTCCTTCACAGAAGCATAAGCTAAATTCTCAGAAGGCAAAGTAAGCAACGATTTTCCAACAAGCACGTACTCGTCTAGTTGCTCATCACAGGCTATTTTACCTAAGTACTTGAACTTCAGAGTTGCCTCTGCTTTACTCCCAAGTTCCTGCGGAAATCGATAGCCGCCCACTATGTAAAAGTTATCAAAGATCATACCTACTTCCTGTGCAATGCGATGCGCCCGTTCGACATGATCGAAGGATTTCTTGGAATGATCAAGAATATCAAAAATATCATTTACTTTTGACGTAATTCGCCTATTCAAATGCTCAAGCCCAGCCGGCGAGTCAATAAGCACATACTTGTAGTTTTTAGTTAATGATTCCAAAGCGCCTTTCAAGGCAGCGTTCGGCATGCAATAACAACCTTCAACCCACTTAGTGCCGACAGCAAGAAAATCGAAATGGTCGCTTTCAAAAAGGCCGCTTGACCAAATCTTACTTTCTATCCGCTCCGAGGGCGGAATCCCCACGGTGGTGCCGCCTTGCTCGATGAACGTACTTACAAGCAACTCGGAAATAGTATGCTTTCCGGCCTCTTTTAGGTCAACGCCAACCATTTCGGCAAGGTTCTGGTCAGGATCAGCGTCCACAAGCAATAGCGGTGCTTGCCCAGATTCAATTAAGCACTTAGCCATTAAAGCCACAAAGCTGGATTTGCCTGTTCCGCCACGACCGATGGTAACGAGAGTTTTCATCTAAAACAGCAAACTCCATTTCAGTTATTTTTCTTAAGGAGAGCGTCACATATATTGTCTATGGTTAGTATCGCCTCAAGCTCTTTGTGCCTAAGAGGAGTTTCCCCAAGCATGTCCGCTTCTATTACTTTCTCGTCAAACGGAACATAAGCGAGCACAGACAAGCCGTTTTTATCAGCGAAACTCTTGACCGCTTCTTTCTGAGCGTCGTTCATAATACGGTTCCCAATCATATATAGCTGCTGCATACCTGCTTTTGCAGCTAAATCATGGATGTGCTTCGCTATCTCGAGAGATTTCAAATTAGAATCAGCCACGATAAGTAAAGCGTCAACTTGCCGTGCGGTTCCCCGGCCTATGTGCTCAACACCAGCTTCTAAATCTAAAACAACAGCTTCATCGCGCTCAACGATTAAGTGGCGCAACAAAGCACGGATAACAGCATTTGGCGCACACATACAACCTGAATCCATGGCTTTGACAGTGCCCATAACAAGCAAGTGCACACCGAAAGGAGTGCCTACAGCATAATCGCGGACTATGTCATCCACAGTGAAGGATAAGCGGTAAACGCCAGAATATCCAGTCCCAGTTTTAGAATCCACAAGTTCCTTATTCTCTGAGATTGGCACTATCTTACGGGCTTCTTCCGTTGACAAGCCCAAGGTTAAAGCAAGATTAGGAGAAGAATCAGCATCTATGGCTATGGTCTTTAAGCCTCGCTCAACGAAGCCGCGCGCGAGACCGGCGGCGATAAGTGTTTTGCCCACTCCCCCCTTACCAGAAACAGCTACTTTCATAACTCCTCGCCCTGTATGGAAAAATACGTTTGTTTGATGTCTTATTTTTATGTTTCCTTGAAAGAAGAAAGATTTGTATGCAAAAGATTTTTAATGCAAAGACACCTTCCCTTTTAGCCGTGATGATATATCATGAAGATACTTAACGAGTTTGTTCCGACACGCAAATTTCTAAAGCTGGCTGAAGAAATCAAAGACCTAGTTGACGGCTGGAACGTAACCGACAGCGCTGCTGGCTACCCCGCACCAAGCGGCACAGTGGTAAGCTGCATACTCAAAATGAAATACCCGGAAAAATATGTCTGCCCAATATTCATTCTGCACTACAAGGGACCAGTTGAGGTAGGAGGCTTAGCGCTTGCAGCAGACATCATAGGCTTAGACGGATTAGCAGTAACCATGGGCGACGTGCCCAAGTATGGCGAACCCATAAAGATGCTAAAATCCTCCGAAGAAGCAAGAGACTGGCTACGCACAACAGTGAAACTGAAGAACCTCAAATTAGGCTGCTTACTAACGGCACGGCGATCCGTAGAAGAAACACTCGCAAGAGTAAGAGACTCATGGGACTTCATCTACTTCATGAGACTCGAAGACAAATCATTCCCGATACTGGAGCAAGTAGCCAAAGAATGCAAGCGCCTAAACAAGCCCTGTTACGCATACTTCCTCGTGGGAACACCAAGAAATGTCGAGACAGTGAAAATGATCGGCTGGCCAGTCGCCGCAACCATGGATAAAGTGGAGGAAACTGCTGCAAAGCTAGACGGGCTCGTTGACGGCATAATCGCCACATGCGCCGGAGACGCCGAAGGCGACAAAGAAATGCTAAATAAACTGCAAAAATTCAGAAGCTAAAAAAGCAGTTGCCATCCTTTCTTGTTTTGTTTATCTTCCCTTTTTTGCCAACCCGCCGCAAAAGGCGGCAAAGCTCAGCACAGAACTAAAGACAACTTAACCATTTCCTCATCCAAAGGTTCCAAATTGAAACCTATTTTGGCGCACATACGCAGCATCTTGTAGTTATTTGAAAGCACATAACCGAAAATCGATGCCAACCGAAGATCCCGAGCAATCATGATGAGATGATCCAGCAGTTTTGAGCCGAGACCGATACCCTGCCACTCATCGCCCACAACCACAGCGAACTCGCCGCTCATTCCATCTGGTTCAACGATGATACTTCCAGCACCAACGATTGTTCTGCTGTCCCGCTGATGCTCCGCTATAATGGTAACTTCGCGGCTATAATCCAGATTGCAATATCGCGCCAGCAAGTCGTGAGAAACCTCCTTCAATATTTGGAAAAACCTAAAACGCATGCTTTCCTCGGAAAGAGACCGCAAAAACTCGTTAAACCGCTGCTCGTCTTCAGGTTTTATTGGACGAAGCAAAACTTCAGAGCCATTTTTCAGCATCCTCGCGGCAACATACTTTTGAGGATAAGAAGCAATAAGTGTGGTGTCCTGATGCTCAGCAACTTCTCGCATAATTCTGTCCCAGTCAAGCACCATACGCGCATCAACCGCGACAACGCCATCTTTGCTGACAATAAATGGGTTTATGTCCACCTCAGCTATTTCCGGAAAATCCAGTATAAGCTGCGAAAGATTCACTAATATTTTTTCCATAAGCTTAACGTTCAATGGCAGCCCAGCAGACTGCGCATGCCTGTAAACGCTTGTTTCTTCTATTAGCTGTCTAGCAAGCACCTGATTTAATGGTGGGAAACCAATGCTGACATCTTTAATTATTTCAGCCGCGGTTCCACCCAGCCCAAAAATGATAACAGCACCAAAATTTGGATCCGTCTTGGAGCCTATAAACAGTTCATACCCTTTTTCGCGTAGCAGAGGCTGAATAGCAACACCTTGAAACTCCAGCGCGTGGCTTTTTACTCTGCTAGCTAGTTTTTCGAAAGAAGAAACGGCTTCTGCCGCGGAGCCGACACCCAAAATGACGCCGCCGATTTTAGATTTATGCCAAAGAAGAGGAGACAGCGCCTTCATAACCACTGGGTAGCCAAGCTCAGAAGACAACGCGGTCGCTTCCTCAGTGGTTCTCGCAACAAGAGTCTTCACAACTGGAATCCCATATTCTTCTATGAAGCGGAAACATTCAGTTAATCCTAAGACTTTACGGCCCTCACAGAAAGCTCGCCTTATAATCCCCTTGAGAGAAGCCATGTTCGCTTTGACTGCAGGCATTTCTTCGGGAGTCTGATATAGAAGCGCCATACGTCGAGAATAATTATACAGGTACATGAACGTTGAAACCGCTTCTTCAGGCGTTTTAAATGTCGGAATGCCATTTTTATGAAGAACCTCGCGAGCTTTACGGCAACGTTGATCTTCACACAGCAAAGACGCGAAAATCGGTTTCTTGATTCCTTTTGCGGAACCAACGATTACCTCTGCAAGGTCGATAGGTGTTGTAGCGCCTTGGGGCGTATACAAAACCAGAAAACCGTCACTTTTCGGATCTCTGAAGCAGATTTCCAGCACATTTCTAAACCTTAAAGGAGATGCTTCTTCGCAAACGTCGATGGGATTCGCCAAGCTGCAGTAAATAGGCAAAATATTCTTCAAAACGCTAATTGTTTCATCACTTAATTGTGCAAGCTTTCCACCACAAGCAATAAGGTGGTCGACGGCCATTATCGCTGGACCGCCAGCGTTAGTAATTATCGTCAGGTTAGGACCTTCAGGTTTCGGCTGCATAGCCAAGGCTTCTGCACAGTTAAAGAGATCGCTAAAAGCCTCGACACGAACGATGCCTGCGCGCTTGAATGCAGCATCATAAACAACGTCTTCTCCGCCTAAAGAGCCGCTATGAGAAAACGCAGCTTCGACGCATTCCTTGAAGCGCCCAGCTTTGACCAGCAGGATAGGCTTGTTTCGAACTGCTAAACGCGCTGCGCTCATAAACTTTCGACCGTCTTTTATCGATTCAACATAGAGAAGAATGTAACGGGTCTGAGCGTCAGCGTTGAAGTAATCGATCAAGTCGCCAAAGTCAACATCAAGCGCTGATCCTAAAGAAACCATGGCGCTGAAACCAACATTGGCTTCAGCGGCCCAGTCCAATGCTGAAGCGCATAATGCAGCGCTCTGCGAGAGAAAAGCGATTTGTCCAGAGCTTGCTGGCTTATCGGCGAAGGTAGCGTAGAGGTTAATTCTTGGCCTTATCACACCAAAACTGTTAGGTCCAATAATCCGCATACCATACGTTTTTTTACACTCTAGGATTTGCTTCTCAAGATGCATCCCTGCTGTGCCTGTTTCCTTGAAGCCTGCTGAGATGATAATTGCGCCTTTCACGCCTACCTCTCCGCATTCTGCAATTACCTGCGGCACGATGTGCGCTGGAGTAGCGACCACAGCAAGATCTATCTTTGAGGGAATTTTGCTTACACTGGGATACGACTTTACTCCCTGAACGGTTGGTCTAAATGGGTTTACAGGTAAAACTTCACCCGCGTAGCCTAACTGTATTAGGTTTCGGAAAATTTTGGCGCCGATTGAATCTTTTCTGTCACTTGCGCCTATAACCGCGATCTTTTTAGGATTGAAAATGAAATGTAGGTTTTCTATTCCCAATTTTGGTGATTCCCTCGAGAAAAGCAATTTTCTATACAATGTATAATTTGGATACTTATCGTTTTAAAATCTTCTCAAGTTCACCTCAAGTGAGGCTTATCCAGAAGGTGTGCTTTTGGTTAGGGGAGAGATAACCTTAAGTTTTATTGGTGAATAGCCATTCATGCTTGTAAAAGCGAGGTAGACAGCTCATGGATGCCGTTAAGATAATTGCTGTTAAAAACTTGCCATTGATAACGGAAGGCGACAATATAGCGGAACTTATCTTTAACGCTGCTATAGCGCAGAATACGCCCATCCGAGACAGAGACATAATAGTAATCACGCATGTTGCTGTTTCTAAGGCCGAAGGAGACATCGTTAACTTGGATGATGTTGTGCCCTCGGAGCGAGCTATAGAAATAGCGCAGAAAACAGGGAAAGACCCCGCATTAGTAGAGACTATCCTTCGCGAAACAAAAGAGATCGTACGTTTAGGGCCTAACAGCATTATTACGGAAATAAAAAATAGAATGGTCTGCGCAAACGCTGGCGTGGATAAGTCAAATGTCGAAGGCGAAAGAACCGTGGCGTTGCTGCCTAAGAACCCTGACGCAACAGCCCAGAAAATTAGGCAGGAAATAAAAAGGTTAACGGGCTGCGATGTGGCAGTAATAATCTCAGACACACATGGTCGGCCCTTCAGAATGGGCGAGGTTAACGTTGCCGTAGGGGTAGCAGGAATTAAGCCTTTAAGGGACAGACGCGGAGAGAAAGACTTGTTCGGCTACGTGCTTAAGGTAAAACGAACAGCGGTAGCGGATGAATTAGCTTCTGCGGCGGAGCTTGTGATGGGGCAAGCGGATGAGGGTATACCCGCCGCCATCATAAGAGGATACAAATACCAACCCGTCGAAGACGCATCAGCCACGGAGCTTGTTAGACCAAAAGAGAAGGATTTGTTCAGATAATTAATTAGTGGAGAAACAGAATATGGATGAAGCGCTAATCAGGGAACTAAGTGAAAGAATAGTGAAAGCTGGTAGAGAGCTTTATGCGCAGGGTTTGGTGAAGGGAACAAGTGGAAACATCAGCGCAAGGATTCCCGGCGCAGACACGTTTCTGATAAAGCCTTCTGGAGCCTGCATGGGCAGACTTGAGCCGAAAGAACTGGTTCTCGTAGACTTACAAGGTAACAAGATTAGGGGCGAATTAAATGTCTCTATGGAGACGCCTATGCATTCTGCTATTTACAGAGCACGAGAGGATGTGCAGGCTATCGTGCATACGCATCCGCCGACTGCCACGGCCTTCGGCATTGCGCAAATAGAGATTCTGCCACTACAAATAGAACTCTGGACGCGTCTACCTAAGGGTGTGCCCATCATACCTTTTAAAGCACCAGGCTCAGAAGCACTTGCAGAAGCGGTGCAGAAAAAAATTGCCAGTTACGATGCAGTAATTCTTGAAAATCACGGCATCATAACTGTAGGCACAACTGTAGAAGCCGCTTGTGATCTGAACGAAATGGTTGAAGAAGCCGCTAAAGTTCAGCTTTCAGTTATGATACTAACTGGTGGGCGCGCATGCGATTTAGCCGAGCTTAAGAAAAAGTTCAAAACTTAGAATAGCAGAAAAGTTAGGTGGAATAAGCATGGTGGAAGAAGCGCAGACGCCAAAAGAATTTTTCGAGCAGATACTACCTCGAAGATTTAAACCTGACAAAGCCGCAGGGGCTGATGTTACGGTTCAAATCAACATAGAGGGACCTAACGGCGGCAGCTGGGTGGTTACAATAAAGAATCAGAAGATTGAGGTTAAAGAAGGAACACATGCTTCGCCGACGCTGCTTATCGCGATGGCGGAAAAAGATTATTTAGACGTGGTTAACGGAAAAACAAGCGGCGAAAAAGCCTTTTTCAGCGGGAAACTTCGGTTTAAGGGTGATCTCGGGTTAGCTTTGAGGTTGAAGGAAATGGGTTTTCTATAGCAGGGGGGCAAACGCGGATTAATACGTTGCTGTGTACTCATAACAGCCTGTTATTGTTTCTATTCTTTGATTTATTGTCTGGTTTCAAAAGTTGAACGGCGAGGAAAGCTAAAGTTAAGGGCAGAATGCTTTTTTCTTCCTCGAGATTGATTAAGAATGTACTCATTTCAGTTATACTTGCACCCATAGCAGTTTTCACATAACTCCTAAATGCATCGTAAGAAGAGTAGTTTTGATGAAGTGAAATGATTGTTGCATCATATCCCAAGCCCATTCCACGTTGAATAAAGATAACACCAAACGGGTCTCTTCCTATCGTTTCAGGATGAGTCTTCCGAAACACTTCAATATGTTCGTGGTTTAATTTCGGATCAAATTTCAAGAGGTTCAACGCCATTATACTATAGCCTATTTTACAAAAGTTCGGAATAATCGTGTACTCTCGGATATACCCTTCTTTTTCCAATTTAGATCTAAGCCGTGTGGTGGTGGGTTGCGACGCACCTATGGCCTTTGCCAATTCCCTGTCGCTTCTTCGAGAATTTTTAATAAGTTCAGCAAGCAATTTCCTCTCTAATTCTTTTAACAATTAGTCTCCTTTCTCCTTTGGATTATGCACCTTAAGTGCCACTATTATGTTACCAAAAAATATTTTCAGATTCTTATTTATTAACTTGCCGAAATGGTTAAAGTTTTGCTATAACTTCTCTTGGCAAGTCTTCTTCGCCTATCTTGAAAGTTTGCGGCTCCTCAATCTTCAGAATTGCATGTAACGCCTCAGCGTCAAGTTCACAAATAAGCCGTAATATCTCCCTTCTGGCTAATTCGAGGTGCTCCTTGAGCAAATCAGGATTTTCGTGCAGCATTCCAGCAAGCGCGCAGATCTCTGCGGTTTTCAGATACCACTCTATCTTTCCAGTTTTACGGTTTATGTCAAAAGTAATAGGCCCAGCTCTGCAGGTTTCGGGTTTTACTGCGTGAACCATGCATTTTCTGGTTTTTTTGTCGTAGAATACGCATATGCCAAGTTCATCTACCACTGGAAAAGAATATTGTTCATGCGAAAATGGCTTTGGGATGTTGAAATGCTGGTTTTCTATGTATTCTTTGATGATTTTTTGGCGTTTCAGTGTTAGCGGCGGCTTAGCATCTTGGCAGCATATGCGTTTGCATCTGAAACATATATCGGAAGCACAGATTTTTTTTGCAGATTTACCCGGCATATGGCAAACTCACCTTTCCCTTAGGAGCACTCAGAAGTAGGGGTGATTATCGGCAAGGCAATTAATAAGCGTTAAATAAACATCCAAGATGGCTTCTTGAAAGCTGGTTTTCTGTGCTCTCTGCAAAACTCTGCTTCTTATAAGCTCAGATAAATTGCCTTCTTCAATCCGCTTTTTTACTATCCACAAATACTTTTTTTCATCTTCCTCTGCATTTTCAAAGGCTAAATTACATAGATGTTGGCAAACTTGCCGTGCTGTTTTGCCTTTCGGATGTGAAACCTCAGCGTTTAATCCATTGGCGATAACTGCGTTGAAGTCTTTTACCAGAAGCTTATGCGGCAGAGGTTCTGCATTTTCCACTATTAAACCGCGCAGAGCAGCCCGTATAAAGCAGCTTAAGGCTACATCTGATTTGACGCATTCTTGTTCATCCATCACGCGTACTTCTAGCGCTGCGCGATCAAATCTGAAAATCACGCCTCGGGAGTTTATCCATTCTTTGAAAAGAATTGTTTTTCCAGCTCCAAGCGTAGCTAAGTCTTGCGAGTACCGTTCAATTATTGTTTTCTGATATTGCTCGAAGGAATAGACGTACTCGGGGACAACATCGCCAGTTACTGATGGAACCTCCAATTGATTTGTCTTGTAAAAATGTAATCTGTTGTCCACATTAGGACCGAAGGCACCCTCGAATATTGGCGAAGACGCGGAGATGGCTGGAATATAAGCACATAAGCCAGCGAGAAGATTGTGTAGTATTATGCCAGCTTTTTCCTTTGAATAAGGAAGGTTTAGGTGGAAACTTTGGATGTTAAGCCAGCCATGCTGCTTGAGATTGAAGATTCTTCCGAGTTCACTGTAAATTTTTCTGTGGCGGTGATGCCAAATGCTTGTTTCTTCAAGCTTAAGTAACGGATGCATCCCTGTTCCAAGAAGGTACGCTTGATATTTTCTTTTAAGGAAGTCCAGCATTGTTTCCACGGCGCTTTGCATGGTTTCTTCGAAAATTTCAGGCGACCTGAAGGGAGCATTAGCCTTTATTTCCATAACGTGCAACTGGAGCTCTTTGCCAAACGTGAAGCGCGGCAACTCAACAAAGTTAACGATTCTTCCGTAGAAATCTTTTACGAGCTTATCTACGATTGGTAATGCTTGTAACTGCTCGTTAACAATTGAAAACTCGTGCTCTGGACCCAAAACCTCTAGCGGCTTGTACGTAATATTTCCTCTTTTCTTCTCACGAAACACTAGCTTAGAATAGGCTTTTAATGATTGGTTAATAAGCGTAACTGTGGATTTTTCTTGCTGCCCATGAACCAGTAAGTTTCGCCTAAAAAACCCTTCAAATAAGCAGACGTCGATTTTGGTTCTTAGTTCAAAAAGGCGCTTCTGTAAATCGGAGAACGGCAACTAAATTTGTCATTCACCAAAACTTGAAGCACAATAGCAGATGCCAGACGTGATACATGAGAAAGGTGTATAGAAACAATTTTAAGAATGGAGGTTTTAATGGTAGCGTAACCCAACTCGAAGGGTGAATCAATAAATGGATTGTGACAATCATGAAGGCGCAGAATGGAAAGAGCAGAAAGGCAAACGGGAAACCGAGTTGGGTTCTGCCGAGTACTGAAGAACTCCTCAGCTTACCGGATGATGAGCTTTTTGCTCTTTTAAACACTTCTTTGGCAGGGCTGCCTTCCGAGGAAGCAGAAAGGCGCTTGAGGATTTATGGATACAATGAGTTGGCTAAGAAGAAGAAAAGAGCAGCCATTATCGATTTTCTTTCCCACTTTCGAAGCCCCCTTATAATTATATTAATGATTGCAGGTTTGATTTCAGGCATACTCGGAGAGACCATAAACGTCGCCATCATATTTTCCATTATATTCATCAGCGTAATACTGGATTATTATCAAGAGTCCAAAGCGGAAAAAGCCGCTGAAATGCTGAAGGAAAAGGTAACTACAACCGCAACGGTTCTCCGGGACGGCGCGAAGCAGGAAGTGAAGCTTTCCGAAATCGTCCCTGGAGACGTTATATATCTTTCAGCCGGCGACATTACACCTGCAGATGCACGGGTCCTCACTGCAAAAGATCTATTCCTTAATCAATCGTCGCTCACAGGAGAATCGTTTCCCGTAGAAAAGACCGCGGGGCCGATAAAATCAAAGGGAACTTCAATCACGGAATGGAATAACTGCCTTTTTATGGGAACTTCCGTTGTAAGCGGGACAGCAACGGCTGTAGTGCTGAAGACTGGAAGCTTCACAGAATATGGAAAAATAGCTAAGAGGCTTGTTGAAAAGGAGCCGGAAACAGAGTTTGAAAAAGGTCTCAGAGGCTTCGGCTTTCTAATTATGCAAGCCACATTCCTTTTGGTTATATTCGTGTTTTTGATAAACGCACTTTACAAACGGGACATTTTAGAGTCCCTTCTCTTTGCGGTAGCGCTGGCTGTGGGCTTAACACCAGAACTTTTGCCAATGATTCTTTCAGTTAACCTCTCCAAAGGAGCGCTTGCAATGTCCAGAAAGGGCGTTATTGTGAAGCGCTTGTCAGCCATAGAAAACTTTGGAAGCATGGATGTTTTGTGCACGGACAAGACGGGCACTCTTACGGAGAACAAAATAAAGCTTGTACTGCATGTTGACGCGGATGGAAATAATGATGAGAAGGTACTTCTGTATTCATTTCTGAATAGTTTTTACCAAACAGGACTGAAAAGCCCGCTTGATGAGGCTATACTCGGTTACAAGGATGTTGATGTGAAAGGATATCAGAAGATGGATGAAGTGCCCTTTGACTTTGTGCGGAGACGCGTCTCAGTGGTTGTTGAGTATGAAAGACAGCGGTTCCTTATAGCGAAAGGCGCTCCTGAAGAAATAAGCAAAGTTTGTTCTTACTATGAGTTAAGCGGGATTGTAGTGGATTTAACCGAGGAAAATCATAAAAAAATTGAGCAGAAGTATTATGATTTAAGCTCCGAAGGCTTCAGAGTATTAGGAGTTGCATACAAGAAACTGAAAGAAGAAAAAACCGTTTATTCCGTGAATGATGAAAATGACATGGTGTTTCTGGGCTTTGTGGCGTTTCTGGATCCACCTAAAGAAACAGCCCAAGAATCTATACGATTATTGAATAAAGCGGGAATAGAGCTGAAGATTCTCACAGGAGACAACGAGTTAGTGGCCAGAAAAACCTGCGAGCATTTAGGTTTTGAGGTAAAAGGAGTTGTTATAGGAAGCGAAATTGCCCAAATGCATGATGACGCGCTTGCCAGAATCGTCGAGGAAGCAAACATATTTGCGAGAGTGACGCCGGCCCAGAAGGATAGAATAATAAACGCGCTGAAAAACAACGGGCATGTCGTTGGTTTTATGGGCGATGGAATTAATGATGCGCCTTCACTGAAAACTGCGGATGTGGGAATTTCTGTAAACAACGCTGTTGATGTTGCAAAAGAATCAAGTGACATCATACTCTTGCGGAATGACTTGACTGTTCTAGAAGAAGGAGTACTGGAAGGACGAAAAACCTTCGGAAACACTATGAAGTATGTCATGATGAGCGTCAGCTCGAACTTCGGCAACATGTTCAGCGTTGCAGGTGCTTCACTATTTCTTCCATTTTTACCTATGCTGCCCATACAAATACTCTTGAACAATTTGCTTTATGATCTATCCCAGTCAGCGATAACTACGGACAATGTAGACGAGGAATACGTGGAAAAACCTAAGCGCTGGGATATTCACTTCATAAGAAACTTTATGATATTCTTGGGGCCGGTTAGCTCAATTTTTGACTTTCTAACATTCTTCATAATGCTGCTGGCTTTCAGAGCAGCCGAACCACTGTTTCAAACTGCATGGTTCATCGAGTCACTATGCACACAAACCTTGGTTATATTTGTCATCAGAACAAAAAGAACGCCTTTCTATAAAAGCAAGCCAAGTAAGCTTCTGCTTTTAAGCAGCATGGGCATCGTCGGCTTTGCATTGGTAATGCCCTTCACACCTATAGGCGAATTATTCCATTTTGTCACGCCGCCGCTTACATTCATTGCCGTTCTGGCAGGCATTATTGGCGCTTACCTATTGCTAGCTGAAACAGTGAAAGAATGGTTCTACAAGCGGTATGCTTACCGTCTAGAACAGGTTTTAATTCCGAGAAGACAAGCAGGGTTCTACTTGAGCACTACTGCGCGACTTATACAAGACATGGTAGGAGTAATTTGTCTGCGAGTTGAAGATGAAATTTCTGTGGATTCGCTGCTTGACGATTTAAAAGGAAGCGTAACCTATCCAGTAAATCACGAATTATTCATACACAATCTTCAACACCTACGACGCGCAGGGCTAATCAGCTTCAATTGGCAAAAAAGAACCATAAAACGAGAGAAAGCCATAAGAGACTATGTAATGCAGCAAGTGGTTAACAGCGAATTTTGGCCAAGAATCGCGAAGGATTGGCGGAAAATCAGCAATACCATCCAAAGTAAGCATGGTAAACTGAACATGGAATATCAGAACGTTTTGCTAACACAAAAACGCTGAGCACAGCTATTGCGTTAAAGTTCAGTATAGAAAGAGTAAACTCCGCTGAGCGCGGCATATCAAAGCGCAAAAATCTGAAAGAAGCGATTGTTAAAAAATTTAAAAGCATACAGAAATATTTACATAGCTCAGAAAGGTCTGGTTGTAGCGATGTCACCCGCTAAATTCGAATCAAGAAAATTCGTTTCAGTTGACCCAAGCAAGTGCACGGGCTGCGGAATCTGCGAATACGCTTGCACTCTTGAAAAGGGAGAAGCAGCCTGTAACCCCATAAAGTCAAGAATACGTGTCGTCCGAATGACGCCGCTGTTCAATTTTGCGCTTGCCTGCCGATTCTGTGAGGACGCCAAATGTGTAACTGCTTGCCCAGAAAAAGCATTAACGCAATCGGAGAAAACTGGCATTTTAACGGTTAACGAAAAGAAATGTAAAGGCTGCGACTGGTGCATACAAGCCTGCCCACACGGCGGCATAACACTTCACCCTGAAAAGGGCATCGCGATAGCTTGCGACCTATGTGATGGAGAACCAAAATGCGTTGAATTCTGCCCTGAAGAAGCACTTGAAATCGTATCCACCGACACTGAGGCGGAAGAGCGATTCGGTCGGGCATTGGAGAAACTTCCCGCAGAAATCGAGCGCTTAACCAATGCTGTTAAGAATAAGGATTGGAAGCCGCTGCTGGCAGAAGCTGAAAAAAGGTCAATAAAGGTAACAGAGAAACTTGAGGCATTGAATAAGAAAGCGACTAAAGAGTCGCAGAAGTGAAAAAGCAGAATTTTCTTGACCAACTAATGCACGAAAAAAGAAGGAGATTATGGTTCTCCTTCGTAGCCCCTCAAGAGTTGGTCGATGTCTTTTCCGTTCTTTTCTCCGTCATAGCCGCCTTCCAAAACAAAGAATGCGGGTTTTTTCAGCGCCGCGATTCTTTCACCTATTTTTCTAAAGGTTTGCTCAGTCAAGCCAAGGGAAGCTAAATCTCCAAGATGCGTATCAAAGCCCACTGAAACCGCTACAACCTCGAATATGTCCACATTAATCATGTTTAATGCTTGATCAAGCGTCTCCAAGTAGCGTTGCTCGCCGCAGTCAGCTGGAAGCGGAAAGTTCAAGCAATTTTCCTCATGATGCAGGCCTGTGCCAGGATAATGTGGATAACGGTGCAGCGAAACGTAAACTACCTTTTCTTCGCCTCGAAAAATTTCTTGGGTGCCGTTTCCATGGTGACCATCGATATCCAATATCAAAGCGGTTTTGTCGAGGGCTTTCACGGCTATCGCGATATTATTTAAGTAACAGAATCCCCGCGTGTAAACACCCAAGGCAGCGCCATGACGCCCGGCATGGTGGCCAGGTGGCCGCATAAGCGAAAAACCGTTAATCTGGGCGGCCAAGAGGGCGCCGCCTGCTGCAAGCAATGCGTACTCGTAGATGTTCTCGTACGCTGGCGTGTCTGGGTCTTCAACTAAGCCTTTTTTTAGGTTCCAGATATAATCGGCTTCGTGGACTCTTAGCAGGTCTTCTTCGGACGCGGCTTCAGGCTCCGCGAACTTGTAATTTTTGTTCTTCAAGAAGTCATAGGCGATTTTTACTCTTTGGGGGCTTTCAATGTGCCAGCTGCCGTAGTTTAAGCATTTTTCTGAGAAAACTATTTTTGTCTTCATTACCGTTGCATCCATACATAGATAAGCGACGCTTTTCAAATTAAAATATACCTTCCTCTTTAAAGGTTTAGCGCGCACGAAAAATGGGAGAAGCCGCAGATGATTTCCGAGAATCCCCTTGCCGAGTTCCGAAAGGAATGCGAAGCCACATTAGCTCATGCTCTAAAGAAGATTCTGCCAGAAGTTAAAGTTGAAACCTTCTCATTTAATAAGCCGCCGAATCCTGAGTTTGGGCAGCTTGCTTCGTCTTTATGCTTTGAACTTGCCAAAAAACTCAACCAGAAACCGGCGGATGTGGCTGCGCATCTCGTTAGCGCTATTGGTAAGCGAAAGTTCACGTTAATTGAGAAGGCTTCGGCGATAGGAGGCTACATTAATTTCCATGTCAACTTCCCCAAGTTTTCTTCATTAACACTCCAGTCAATAAAACAGTATGGTTCAGCTTACGGATTCATCAAAACAGAGAAGCCCATGAAGATAATTGTTGAGCATACCAGCGTTAATCCGCTTCATCCAATCCACATTGGGCAGGCGAGAAATCCAATTATCGGCGACGCGGTGGCGCGTATCCTCAGATACAGAGGGCACACGGTTCAGTGCCACTACTACATTGACGATGTTGGCCGTCAATCATCTGTTGTTGCCTACGGCTACGACAAGCTTGGCAGGCCGCATCCCGACGAGAAGGCAGACCATTTTGTGGGCAAGATATACACGATAACCAGCTGTTTGGTTGAGCTTAACCGCTTAAGGAAAGAGCTTGAGCGCGTAAAGCTAGCCGCGTCTCCTGATGAAGTGGCGAAGATTACGAAGCAAATTGACGAGTGGATGTCAATTGCTGCGGAGCTTAAAGAAAAGTTTCCAGCGCTTTTTGATAGACTCTTGGATAAAATAGGCAAAGCTGAAAATGCTGAAGAAGAAATAAGCAAGCTGAATCTTGCCTACGAAAACGGTGATCCAGAAGCTAAGAAACTTGTAAGAGAAGTTAGTGAATTGTGTCTTCAAGGGTTTAGGGAAACGCAGGAGCGCATTGAAGTGCGCTATGACTCGTGGGACTGGGAAAGCGACCTGGTATGGAGCGGCCAGGTTTTAGAGGTTCTCCAGAGGCTGAAGACAACACCGTTTGTTTACACTGAAGGGGGTGTTTTGGAGTTTGATGCTGAAAGAGTGGCGCGTGTCTTTAAGCTTAAAGCGAAGTTGGGTTTAAGGGAAGATTACGAAGTTCCGCCTTTGACGCTTACAAGGGCGGATGGCACCACGCTTTACACCACACGCGATATCGCCTATACTCTGTGGAAGTTTGACCGCGCCGAAAAAGTGATAAACGTTATTGGTATGGAACAATCCTTAGCGCAACTGCAGTTAAAATTGGCGCTGTACGCCCTTGGCTACAGCAAATGCGCTGACAACCTATTGCATTTCGCTTACAACCTTGTCACGCTTCCAGGCTACAAGATGTCTAGCCGCCGAGGACGCTACATAACTTTCGACGAAGTTCTCGACGAGGCAGTTCAGCGGGCTTACACAGAGGTTTCGAAGCGTTCACCACAGTTAACAGAGGAGGAAAAACGCGAAATAGCTCGCTTCGTGGGCATCGGCGCTGTGCGCTTTGCACTTGTAGATGTTGACGCAGCTAAACCTGTGGTTTTCACATGGGATAGAGTGCTGAACTTCGAAACGAACAGCGCTCCCTATGTGCAATATACTCATGCCAGAGCATGCAGCATCCTGCGCAAGGCTGCAAGAGAACCTGCTAAAGCAGACTTTACACTTTTGAAAGAACCGCTTGAACGTGAACTTGTCCTATCGCTGGCTAGTTTCCCAGAAACATTCAGTGAAGCCGCAGAGTATTTCAAACCTAACCTTATTGCGGATTTTGCTAACGCGTTGGCAGACAAGTTTAACACCTTCTACAATGCGTTTCCAGTCATAAAAGCGGAGCCGCCGGAGCTCAGCGATGCAAGGCTTGCTTTAACAGATGCCACAAGAATTGTGCTTCATAATGCTTTGAATTTAATCGGCGTAGTGGCACCAGAAAAGATGTAGAAAGCAGTGTTCTTCTAACGCATTAGACGAGGTAATTTGATGCGCTAATTCATTGCAGAAGCGACAACAGCTGATAGCCCCTCTATAGGTTTCTGCAATGAATCGCTAATAGCCACCAAATATGAAGTTGTACAAAGTTATTTTCAGTAGGAAAGAAATAGTGGGGTTGAAATGGGAGCTTGGCGTTACTTCATCGGTAGTTTTAATTTCTTGATAACAGATTTTCGTTAATTCGTTAAATGGATTGGGTGGTTTGCTTGTGTTTTGCCTGTTTTAAAATTGGAAGGGTTACAATCAAAACGGAAATTGAAAATAAGATTAAATAAAACAGATGCGGGATAACTAATATGAAGGGGACCCCCAAGGGGTAACTTGTGAGAGTAGGCAGTAAAACCGTGAAAAGCGGTATAGCTAGAACAAAGTTAAGCTTGCTGTTTTGGAAAAACTGATAGAGATCACGTGTTTTCAACATCGCTGCTAGGGTTATGGTGAACAACGTGAATTCAAGTGCGATATTTAGTGGATTGTATATATCGATGTAGGTGAAGCCAAACTTGTTTGTGGACAAGGGCCAAAATAGTTGGATTTGACCGCCAATTATGAAGTCGCCTATTAAAGAGTGAGAAGCTAAAGCTATAAAGTAGGGTACTGCCTTCTTACCGTAGAATATAAAGAAGGGAACGAAAAGCAGAATTGCCATTATTATTGAATGCGTTGGCCCTCGATGTATCTCCATAATGAGCGGCTCAAATAGAATGTCGCTATCAGGGATTATTGAGAGAACCAGAATTAACGGTATATTAAACTTCACGTTTAGAAGTCTTCCAGATGCTCTGCCTAAAAGATACGCCAATGCGAAGTGACCGATAGCGAACAAGACTTTTTCGCTCCTTGAAAGCGAACAATTTCGGTGGCTAATTATTAAATCTATAGTTTAGCGCAAGCATAAAACGTGGTAACTTCAACTTTTACAGAGCTATAGTGACGGTTAAAGAGCAAATAAAAAAGGATGTGCCTAAACACGGATCTCATCAGAGCCTCCACGGAAAGCACCCGCATATTTTATTGCTCAAAAGATTTAAACTGATAAAATGGAATAAAGATGTCGATAGGTTTTTATGTTCCATTTAAATTTCTTACGTAGTCGCAAAAAACATAACCAACATATTGATAGGCGAAAGAAATGGTGAGAAAAGCGCGAATCCGCTTAACAAGCACAGATTACAGCAAGCTGGAAGAGGTATGTGAGGAGCTGAAGAACATCGCGCAGAAGACAGGCGCTAAAATAAACGGGCCTGTTCCATTGCCCACTAAGCGGCTGCGCGTGCCCGTCTTGAAGGCGCCTTCAGGTGAGGGCACAGCCACATGGGATCACTGGGAAATGCGTATCCACAAGCGTCTGATTGACATTGACTCGGAAGAGCGGGTTATGCGCCGTATTATGCGTATCAGAGTGCCTGAAGAAGTCCATGTGACAATAGAACTCATTTAGGTTTTTTAATAGAAGCAGTAGACGTAATAGCCTATTATTGCCAGTGCCAAGCTAACGGCGAAAGCGATTGCCCAAACTGTTTTGTTCCAGTTGAAAATTTTGTAGCCGTCAAGAAGGCCTATTGGAATTAGGTTAAAAACGGCAATGTATCCATTGAAAAAGGCGCCTATAGCAAATATCTGATAATATGGGGTAGGCGCAAACGTTAATCCAATGAAAACAGCGGATAAAACAATGTTAGTGGCGGGTCCAGCGATTGAAATTTTTCCTATTTCCTTCATGTTTGTATGCCCCGAAATCATTACGGCGCCAGGCGCGATTATTTTGAAAGGCAGAAAAATTGAAATAAACGTTAAGATGGCGCCCCAAAGGGTTAAACGAAACTCGGCCCATAAGCCGCGGCGTTGTGCGGTTACTTTGTGCGCTATTTCATGTGTAAGAAAAGAGGAAGTAATTATGGCGGCTATAGCAGAGAGAATGAAAGCCCAATTTGTCGCACCTAAATAGTCAAAACCGAAAGCCGTGCTGATGCCCATGACAAGCAAAGCGCCTATTGCTATATGCTTCAGCTCTTTTGGGCTGAAGTATATGCGGCCTTTGGTTTGGCGTGGTGTGCCGTAAGTAATTCGGTACTCGTATGAAGCGGGTTCGTGAGATGCCGCATCGGCTTCTTCCCATCTTCGCACACGTGCAAGGTCCATGCGTGGGCAATCGTGGGCTTCGGGCAACCTATGCGTAGCGCAGAATTGGTCTCCGCAGTAAGGACACTGAAAAGGAAGAAACGTTTCTTCTCCGCATTTTCGGCACTTCATATGTTACGCACGACTTTCATGGTAAAAAGCAAAGTAGGTGTTTATATGTTTCCCTATAGGTAGCGACGAAGCATTGCTGATGCAGGGTTGCCAAAGCCTTAAAGCATTCAAAACCAAAAATACAGGGCGCAAGTAAACAATTTACATAGGGGGCGGACTGCTAAACTTTGAAGTCCTTCAGTTTTGTCCATGCTGCAGACTTGCACTTGGGTTACGCGCAATATGGCTTAGAAGCGAGACGCGAAGACTTCGACAGAGCTTTCCAGGAGATAGTTGACAAAACCATCGAGTTAAAACCAGACTTCATGATTATTGCTGGCGACTTGTTCCATCAAGCGCGCCCCTCGAATGTCACGCTTGAGAACGCTATAAGAAACTTTAAGCGCTTAAGAGATGCGGGAATTCCAGTTTTAACAGTTGACGGCTCGCATGATGCAGCACCCAACGCAATAACTGGCACGATTCTGTACCCGCTTGACAGCGCCGGCTTAATCTATCACTTGCCGAGGCATGAGGGCGCTTGCTGGCGCAAACCTGACTGCTGCTATATCTATGGCGTGCCCAATTTCCGCACGAGGCGAAAGACAGAGGAAGAGCTGCCAGCGTTTATGGAGCAGAATCCGCCTGCGCCTGACCCGGCGGTTAGCAATATCTGCGTTTTTCACATGGCGGTGGATTTGCCCGGCGTGAAGCCGCCGTATATAGAGGCGGAAGCGCCGCCTGAGCTTTTACCAGACGGGTTTGACTACTACGCTGCAGGCCACATACATAAAACGGGCACATGCAGGTTTAAAACTGGGCTCTTAGCGTATAGCGGCTCCACGGAGACAGTGAGTTATGACGAAGCTGAGCATAAGAAGGGCTTCTTTCATGTTAAAGTTAACGCGAAAGGCGAATTCCAACCAGAGTTTATTGAGCTTTGTTCTCCGCGCAAGTTCAAGGTTATAGAGCATGATTTTCAAAGCATATCTTCTGCGAAATTAACAGACATGGCAGTTCAGCTTGTCAAAAACGCGGATGAAGAAGGCGCCGTAATAATTCCCGTTTTGAAGGGCGTTTTGCCCGCCGAGGCAAGCCGTGCAGAAGTGGACGTAACCCGCATCCGCAGCGCTGCAGAGAAAGCCTTGCTGGTGCATCCGATTGTAATGCTTAAGGAAAGCGCTGTTCCCGACGAAATCGTGCGTTCAATATTCGAGAGCGAGTTTAAGGATTTGAAGACGAAGTCGTTTGAGTATTTTCTGCAGATTTTCAGTGACCGCTACAGCCGTGAAGAAGCAGAAAAAATTGCGCGTGCCGCTATAGCGCTGATAGAGCCCTTAACGAGGAAGCAGGACGAGCAGGTTAGGCAAGCTATTGAGGAGTTGTTGCGATGAAAATTGAAGTTGTTCAGTTAGAGAACATACGCTCGCACATAAAGTCCACAGTGCCTTTCACGCGGGGTTTCAACTGCCTCTTGGGAGGCGTGGGCACTGGAAAATCCAGTGTGCTTTATGCCATAGACTTCGCCTTGTTCGGTGAACCTCTCGGCAGAAGCTTTGAGTATCTGCTTCGCGAAGACGCTGATTCAGGCAAAATCACAGTGCAGTTCAGCCAAAATGGGCGAACCTACAGGATTGTCCGCGGGCTCAAAAGACGTGGAAAAGGCATAAGCCAAGACCTCGAGGCACTTAAGCTGTTCGAGGATGAAAAGCTCTTGGCAAGCATGAAAACCGATGCCGTTGCTGAGCAGTTAAAGGCTATAACTGGGCTTGACAGGGAGCTTTACCGCGAAATAATGTGGGTTAGACAAGAGCATTTGAAGGAATTATTGGATGCAGCGCCCAGAGATAGGCAACGTCGATTGGATGAGCTTTTCGGTTTATCCGACTACGAGGTAGCTTGGAGTAATATGGCTGGTTACCAGCGTGATTATGAAACGGAGAAGAAAGTCTACGAGAAAGACGCCGACGTTGTGGGGTTGGAGAAGCTTAGCGCTGAATACAACCGCATCACTGAGGAATTCATGCTTCTAGAAATGGAATTGCAAGACGCCGTAGGCAAGCTGGCTGGTGCCAAAAAAATTTTGGAGGTTGCAGACGAGAAGCTGAAGATGCTGGAAGAAAAAAAGACGCTGATAGAAGAGCTCAGAAGGAAAGAGGCAAAAACCCAAGCAAGCATCGCAAACATACAAGAAGCGTTAGTTTCGCTTAGTCAGAGAGTTGAAGACAAAAAAACCATAATCGCCAACCTAAAGCAGCGCCAAAGCTCACTGGATTCGCAGATAGCCACACATAAATTGACGCTTGAGCAGGCAGGCGTATTTGCGAACCAGCCTGTTGAAGCGTTACGTCGGCAGCTGGCGGCTTTCGACGAGAAGCTTGCCAGTTTAAGAGCGGAGCAGGAAGCCACAATGCGGAATTTGCGGACTGACCAGAAGAGAACCGAGTCGCTGGCGCTGGAGAGCCGCTGCCCCCTATGCTTGCAACCTTTGAATGACGAATACAAGAACGGGTTGACGCAGAGAATCAAGCAAGAAAACATCGAAAGACAAGGCATGATAGAAAAACTGCAGACTGAAATCGAAAAATTGCAACGAATCAAGGCTGCAGTGAACGAAGCGTTTTCGAACCTGCAGATGCTCACGACAAAAGCTGAGGACTTGAAGACAAGGCTAAGCGAAGAAGAAAAAAACCTCAACGACTTGACAAGTGAAATCGAGGCAAAACGGCAACTTGAAATTGAATTGAATGGGCAGTTTGAGGCTTTAAGATCTGAGATAGGCAGATTCGACTTATCGGATTTGGAAGAGGCACGCCTAAAGCGGGAACAAGCATTTAGGCAATATTACCGTTTGGAATCCGAGTTGCGCACTAAGGAAAACCGCAAAAAAGATCTGCTGGCACGCTTGGACGAGGTGAAGGAGCGCATTGACCACGCGCAGGAAAAACTTGAGCGCATGCAGAAAATCGCTCGAACCCTTGAAGTTTTAAGCGCTATCCGCGACGCCTACAGAAGCATTCAGCCTAAACTGCGAAGTGAATTCGTGAAAGTGCTCCGCAACTTTGTGCAGCAAGTGCTTGATAACCTCGTCGGCGGAGAAGCGCCGCTGCTGAACGTGATTGTGGATGAAACCTACACGCCTTACGTGAAAAGCGAAAGCGGCGTCGAAAGGGATGTTGCCAACCTTTCAGGCGGAGAGCGGACGCTACTGGCTTTCGCCTACCGTCTTGGACTAGGCCAGCTTATCATGCAATCAAGAACGGGGCACAGCTTGAGCATGTTGGTGCTTGATGAGCCTACAGAGAGCCTCGGCAGCGAAGACTGCAGCATCGACCGTTTAGCCGAAGCCATCAGCCGCTTCAAGGCAATAGAACAGATAATTGCGGTGACGCACAGCGAGGCGTTTGCGGAAAAGGCGGAACACGTAATAATGCTTGAGAAGGAAGCGGGAATAAGCAAAATATCCCTAGAAAGATAGCCCTTTACTCTGTATTCCAATTTCCCCACCTAATTTTTTCAACAAAAAGTGCTCAACACGAAACTTCTGGAACCACAGGCTTGGATATGCCGCTGGCAGCTTGGGCTGGCCCAAACCACCTGGCACTTGCTAAAAAATATTAATCCACCAAATAGGACAACTAGGAAGAACCCCACTCAAGAACGTATTCTCTTTTTCACAATCAAGCACCTATTTAACATCGGTTGTTTCTACACTACAAGGTTCCAGGTTTTTATACTGAAAAGCCTTTTCTTAGCCATAACTTCGTGAATACAATATATTTGGCGCATATTAGCAATTCAATGCAGAAACCTATAGAGGGGCTATCACGGCGACAGCAGAAAGCATTTAAACCGCCAAAAGCGCATGAGATGGGAAACCTAAACAAGGTTTGGAGTGATGTTAAGCGCTAAACAATTATTAATTCTGTCACTCATACTCTTCTGTTGCGTGCGTTAACGTGATAAAAAAGATCTTGACTGGCTGCAAATGCTTAGATCACCGCTTGAGCGGCGGCGTATCTTCTGAGAGTGTTACTTTGATTTATGGAGAGCCCGAAACTGGGAAAACAACTCTGGCCATGCAATGCGCTGTAAATGGTGCTCTGCAAGGTTACAAGACGTTATTCATAGACTGCGATAACACGTTCTCCGCTGAAAGGCTTTCGCAGATCTCTGCAGGGAAATTCGAGGAAATCGCCGCCCTCATAATTCTGATGAAACCGAACGATTTCAGAGAGCAAACAGCCGTAATAGATCACCTACCTGATTATACTACCAAAAACTTTGGTTTGGTAATAATTGACACAGTCACCTCTTTGTATCGAGCTCAAATCGCTGAAGCAACTGGAAAAGTATTCGATCTCAATCGGGAATTGAACAGGCAGATGGCTGTTTTAGCGCAGACTGCAAAGACCCAAAAAATACCCATCATAGTAACCAGCCAGGTGAGAAGTGTCTTCAACGAATCCTACATCAGCGTGGCTCCTGTGGCTACCAGAGTTTTAAAATTCTGGGCTGACACAATAATCGCCATGAAGTCTACAGAAAACCCGCAGATCATTAGAGCCGTGCTCGAAAAAGCATACGGAAAAGCTCAAGAAGCAACATGCCATTTAAGAATAACTGGAACAGGAATACATGATTACCCGCTTCACTAGTGATGGTTGATTGAATGGATATAGCAACAGTGATAATTGAAGCATTAATTTTCATTTTCCCCGCCTACTGCGCAAACGCCGTGCCAGTTATAGCCGGGGGAGGACAACCAATGGATTTTGGAAAAAACTTTTTTGATGGAAAACCAATTTTCGGGAAAAACAAGACTTACCGAGGTTTCTTTTTCGGTTTAGCCATCGGCATAACGGTGGGACTGGCAGAATGGGTACTTTTCGATTATCCTTTACTACTTAGCGTATTTTCCCCCTTGGGCGCTCTCTGCGGAGATCTAGGAGGCGCCTTTCTAAAAAGACGAATAGGAATTGCCCCAGGAGATTTACTGCCCATCGTGGACCAAGTGGACTTTGTGGTTGGCGCAATCGTCTTTTCGTTACCGTTTACCTCGATATCATGGGAGCTCGCAGCGGCGACTCTGATAATTACTCCGCCTATTCATCTGCTTACAAATCTTGTAGCCTATAAGTTGAAAATGAAAAAGAATCCATGGTAGAAACTGCTTAAACTTTGATGTCGATTGCAAACTCGAGGAATATGTAGGCTAAAAGGAGTAATGTTACGCCTATAATTAGCATCATATATGCTTGTCTTGGCTTGTAAGCATATTTTGTGCTTTGGTAGATGGATAGAAGCCCAACAAAACCCATCGCGTAAAGAGCGCTTGAAATAATAGTTTCCGACACGAATTGCTCCCCAAGCGCACTGCTACCCTGTAGTATGCGACTCCAAATAAAGTAGAAATTGTTACTTATGTATGCGTAGTAAGGCGGTTGTGTTGTAAGCGAGAATATTCCTCCGCCTAAAAGAAAAATTGCGTAAGCCATCACTATTATGGAAATAATTACTGATGATGGCTGTGCTGTTGAGATTTTACGGAACCATCTGCTCAGTGAGAATGACATTGATGAAGCGGTTTTCTTAACTTTGTTAGACATCCTTTCTTTCCTCATTGTTAAGTAGGTATCTTGCTATTTCCTTAGCCCATTCACCTGTTAAAGAGTTTTGCGCAATCTCACTTAAATATTCTTTCCAAGCAACATTCAGTGCCTTTCTCCAAACAGCATATTTCTTGATTATATTCTCATAAGCTTTTGAATGTAACAAGCAGAAATCTTTTCCTTGAGCCTCTCTTTCGCATATTTTGCACTTCAATTTTTCTCCCCCGTTCTCTCTTTCATTGGGCATTTGGGATTAAGGCATAAATTCCACGGGCGTTTCCCCTTCAGCCACACGTGAACAGCTGGCCAACCACAATAGCTACAGACCTTACCAGCAGGTTTCACTAAACCTTTCTGCGGAAGTGGAAAAGCAGTTTTGCAAACGCCAGCCGAATAGTTCGTGCAGCCAACAAAGCGTTTGCCTGTTTTTTTCGAGTGAAAAACTACAAGTTTGCCGCTTTTGCAGATTGGGCATGCTCCGAGGATTCTGTCTTCCAGAACCGCTTTCTGTATGGCTTGACTCAAGCGTGCGCCTATTGCCTGCTCGTTTTCTTTAAGCTGCTTAATCACTGGTTCCAATAGCTTAACAGTGAGCTGTAGCATGTTTTCTTTTGTCTCTTGTCCCTGTTGAATGTTATTCATTCTTTCCTCAAGGGCTCTCGTTAGCTCCACTGAAATAACGGTTGGACAGTACTTTTTCAGAACATCAATAACTTCAAAACCCACATCAGTTACCACAATTTTTTCTCCACGAATATACTTTCTATCGTATAATGTTTGGATTATGCCCGCGCGGGTTGCTTTAGTTCCTATTTCTTCCGCCTCCATTTTTCGCAGAAGACTAGCTGGGTTGTATCTTGACGGCGGATTGGTGAACCTGGCTTCCAAAATCACTTTTCTAACAGTTACTTTTTGCCCCTCTTGTATGCGCGGCAAGGGTTTGCTTTCTGACTGAACATAGGGTTCATAGAAGTGGCGCCAGCCTTCCGCCAGAATCTGCTTTCCGTTAAGATGAAACAAATTGCCATCAATGGTCAGGGTGGCTGTTACACTCTGCCACATTGCTGGCTCACCAAAAGCCGCCATAAACCTTCTGGCAACAATGTCCCAAATGTTTCTTTCAGCACGATTTAGCTCGCGGTCAGGCAAATTTCCAGTAGGGTAGATGGCTGGGTGCGCCGGATCTTCTTTCATACCTTCGACCGGCTTCAAAACTGGTTTTGCAAGAAGCTCACTCGCTAGTTTCTTGTACTCCTCATTTCTGCCTATCCCTCGCAGTATTGCCTGATAGCCAATCACCGGCGGCAGTTTTTGGCTGCTGGTTCTAGGATATGAAATTAAAGCATCCAAGTATAAACGTTGAGCAACTGCTGAAGTGCGCATCGGTGAGTACCTAAAAACGCGGTAAGTTTCACTCTGCAAGGAACCTAAATCAAAAGGCAAAGGCGGTGTTTGCTTGAACTCTTTTGTCGCTACTTTCTCTATTACACCTGCCTTACCTTTGCAGGCGTCTATCACTGCTTCTGCTTCCGCCTTAGTTTCAACAACTTCCTTTGCGTAATCTGCTTCAAAAACTACGCCGTTAACTTCAACTTCTGCCTTTATGCGCCAGTAAGGCGTAGGCACAAAACACCTTATGCTTTTTTCCCGCGCAACCAGAAAGCGAAGCACAGGTCCCTGTACCCTTCCAGTGCTGAGTGTGGCGTATTTTCCGCTGTAGTTCTTTGCTGCCGCCGTTAAAGCGCGAGATAAGTTTATGCCACATAGCCAATCCACTTCATGTCTCGTCAGTCCTGCTTCTATGAGAGCGAAATCTAGGTGAGGCAGCCTTGCGGCGAATACTCTTTCCAGCTCCTCTTTTGTTAGCGTGGAATACTTCATGCGTCGCGCAGTTTTCTCCTTACTACCACAAGCATACTTCAGTATGGTGTAACCGATTATGCTTCCTTCAATATCATAGTCGCATGCATCAACGAACTCGTCAGCGTGCTCAGCCAAGTTAGCGATAACCTTGATCCATGCACGTATCCGAGACGCACCTCGCTCAGCGATATATCGTGGAACCCACTGGTAATCAAAAACAGGATAACCCTTTTTCTGGCTTGCAACCGTGTACAAGTGCCCTAATGCTGGAACAACAACTATATTTCCTTCCCTTTTCGCCAAATAGTAAGGAACACCATTTTCCACAACTTTTTCAGCTTTCCCTTTCGCGTCTAACGCTGTGGCTATCCGGCTAGCTGCATCAGGCTTTTCAGTTATAATTAACGTATATTTCTCCAACAGTCTGTGAACCACACTTGCGCATTAAAATTACTTTCTTCTTCAAAAAGGTTTTACCAATAAGGCTTTTTTCGGGTTCGCCGAAAGCTGATAAAGCCTCAATTTAGATAACTACTAAAAAATGTTTATTAGTTGAATTCCAGCAAGTCTCTTTAGCATCGTCGGCTTTTTAAGCCGGTTATAAAAGTGAGCTTGCCAAGAGGAACAAAGCAATGTTTGAGGAACTAGGCCTAATAGGTAACTTCGCAATTCTTCTTGGGACATTGGCTATTCTGGCCAAAGCTAGTGAAACGACAATAACGCATGCTTTAAACGTGGCAAGCGTCACGAGGCTGGGAAAAACAACTATAGGCTTCATACTTGTAGCCTTCTCCACGTCTCTCCCTGAATTTTTTGTTGCTGTGTTTTCAACAGTAAACCCTGAAAACGTTGGAGTGTCAATTGGAAACGTTTTAGGCGCCAACATTTCTAACATCTGCCTCATACTCGGCGCGTGTTTCTTTCTTTTTGCACTGAAAAACCCACGGGGCTCCTTTTTTCTACCTAAAATGGCGAAAGAAGAAATAAGCAGCCTCCACTTTGGTCTGTTCATAGCGTCTGTTGTTCCATTGGTGCTGCTTTATCTGCAGCATGTCAGCCGTTTTATCGGCATCATCCTTTTAATAATATTCATGTTCTACATGTACAAGCTTTCCAAAAGCGGCACTCCTGAAGCAGAATCACCCTCACGAGCAGAAAAACGCAAACTCAGAAAGTACCTAACCCTCACATTTCTCGGCGCCATGGGCGTTGTTATCTGCGCTTTTTTCATAGTTGAATCAGCATCCAACATCGCAGAAAGCATTGGGCTTCCAGCAATCATCATAGGCGCCACACTCGTCTCTTTTGGCACAACTATGCCTGAATTCGCAACCAGCATAAGCGCCGTAAGAAAAGGACACTTGGAGCTTGCATTAGGCAACATAGTTGGAAGCTGCTTTGTTAACATCACCCTAATTCTAGGCGTTACTTTGACAGCGACAGCCTTCGGCATAGACACCGGCGGGTTTTCCAATGTCGCACTCTTCTCGTTGATGGCAAATCTTCTCCTATGGTATTTCTTGTCTAGCGAAAAAATAGGCTGGCGAGAAGCCGCAATTTTACTTTTCATGTACGCGCTATTCCTCGCAATTAGTTTTGGTGCACTATAAACCCGACAAACAACTCGTAATGGCATCATCAGCTTGCAACATATTTTGAATAACAAAATGTCAGATTACACCGGTAACCTACTTGCCTTTAATGCTTCTGGCTAAAAAATGCTGTAGCACAAATTTAAAAGCTCACTATAGGTCAATAAAATAGGCAATAACGAAAACTCGCAAGCAAAGGTGGTTATACTCTGGATCCGACCGTGATAGCGTTTCTTGTTGCAGCAGTAATCATAATTCTTGGTTTCTTAGGCGAAGAATTCTTCAGCCGAACAAGCATCCCTGACGCGATATTCCTACTGCTACTGGGCCTCATTTTAGGTCCAATCTTTCAACTGTTTGTTCAAGAAGAGTTACTTGCAATTACACCCTATTTCGCCGCGTTAGCCCTCATCATAATTCTCTTCGACGCTGGCCTAAACATGGACATACATGAAGCAATTGCCAGTAGTTCACGTGCTACAGTGCTGGCTGTACTTGGCTGGGGCCTAAACGTGCTCGCAACAGCAGGCCTTTGCAAGCTACTGCTCGGTTGGCGCTTTCTGGACGGCTTACTTTTAGGATGCATCGTCGGCGGAACCAGTTCAATAATAGTTGTTGCTTTAATAAGGAAACTGAAAGTTGGAGAAAAAATTGAAACTATTTTGAGTATAGAGTCTGTTTTAACTGATGTTTTTTGCACAGTGGGCGCTTTCACCGTAATTAAGATACTGCTGTCAGGCGAGGTAAGCATGGGCGCCGCCTTAGGCTCTGTAGGCACAGCATTCGGTTTAGGTGGTCTTGTGGGTTTAGGTTTCGGCGTTGCTTGGCTAATCCTTCTTGAGAAGCTGAAGGGCAAACCCAACGCTTACATGCTAACCTTGGCCATGTTACTTTTAACCTACGTTGTTACTTCAAACTTGGGTGGAAACGGAGCAGTCTCAGCTCTATTTTTCGGCTTAGTTATTGGAAACTCGCGCCCCATAGGAAGATTGTTCAAATTTAGAAGCACTGTTTCAATAGACGACAACGTACGCAACTTTCACTGCCAAATCAGCTTTCTAGTTCGCGATTTCTTTTTTGTTTTCACAGGGCTTCTCTTTAATGTGTCATCGCTAGCGTCAATTTTCTTCGGCATACTCTTAACTTTAATCTTCCTTGGAACACGATTAGTTGCAGTAAAAATATCTGCCTTCAAATCTAAGCTACACAACCATGAACTTTTGATGACTGTAATGTTCCCTCGAGGTTTGGCTGCCGCCGTGCTCGCCTCATTGCCCCTTACAATGCTTGGATCGAAATACCAAATTTTCTCGGAAATAGCCTTCATAGTAATCTTTGCAACAATCATCGTCTGCACCATCGGTGTCGTCATGATTAAAAAGCGCAAAAACACTCGCTCCGCGACAAAATACCACATCCAAAGTACCCAAAACTACTGAAACCCAGTTCACAAATACCTCTTGAAGTTCGTAATCAATAAATATGCCGCGGATGCTAAATGTTGACAAGAAGTGACATGTAATGCCCCAACTTGTAATCTGCCATGGCTGCAAACATGTGTTATATGAGGGCTCAGAACTTAAACCTCCAGATGAAATACTGCAAAGTTACGATGGAAAATGCCCCAAATGTGGTCGGAAACTATCCTTACTGCCTATTGACGTTGACGTAAAATCCGTAAAATAAGCTCTAACGAAAAAGCGGGATACTCTTCAAAAATGCAATGTAAGAAAACTTGAAACCTCAAGAGAAGCCTACGTTGCCATAAGCAAATATTTAATGCTGTAAAGCTTCATTTTTTAATCAATTCACCTACATAAATCTCCAATATCTTATCTATAGCCGCAAAAAAATTTCTACCTATATAATCAAGCCTTGGGCGATCATACATGGCTTGAACGCAAATATACTCAGCTTTAGCTTAATTCTAGAAAACAATAAATAAACGGGCTATTGTGACATAACGATTATTAACCGCAAAACAAATAAATGGTTTCATTCACGTATGAAGCGATTACAAGCTGGAGGAAGAAGACACGGCTAAGGAACGGTTCTTCAATAACCTTAAAGTTCTTGGGCAACTTCGCATCCAAACAAGCCACGCTTCGATAGTATGTTATTCCGCTTTGTTTCTGATACTCTTTATCGCTTTTACAATTCGTATTTTACCCATGCGTTGGGAAATACCCTCAGGCACTTTACGCCTCAACGAATTTGACCCATATTATCAATACAGCTTAACAAACTATATGGTGCAGAATGGCCTTCTCTCGCCTTATTGGCCCACACCATGGATAAACACGCAACAATGGTACCCTGCCGGGCTGGATATGTCTGCTTCATATCCATCTCTACCGATGACAGCCGCTGCACTTTACAGCATCATCTCATTTTTAGGCGTTAACGTAGATCTAATGTCATTTTGCTCTTTCTTACCCGCCATCTTCGGAATGGTCGCCTGCCTGATAATCTACTTCATAGGAAAAGACATAGGCGGAAAAACAGTTGGCCTATTCGCCTCACTTTTTCTAGCATTAGCACCTTCCTTCCTAGCAAGAACCGCGCTTGGATTCTTTGACACAGAATCTGTAGGCATCCTTGGTCTCTTATCATTTATTTTCCTATTTTTGAGAGCAATTGACGAAAATAGATCCATGCGTTCAGCTTTGCTGTACTCTTTCGGCGCCGCTGGCGCATTAGCCTACTTCCTCTTGGGATGGGGTGCAGCCTACTATATGCTAGGTTTAACCGCCCTTTTCGTTTTAACGCTAATTCTGCTAAAAAGGTACACTCCCCGTCTGCTGCTTTCCTACAGCATAACTTTTGGTTTAGCATTCTTCATAGCTACAAAGTTTCCATATCTATCATTGCATTACCTAACTACTGGCCCAGTGTTACTGGTCGCCGGCGTGTTCCTTTTGCTTTGCCTTTCAGAAGTTTTGCGTCATAACATATCCGCCAGGACAAAAACCTTGCTTGCTGCCGTAACGCTCGTCGTGCTGGTTGGCGTATTCATTGCACTAGCTCAACTTGGTTACTTGGAGAATATAGCAGGCAAGTTCCTTTCGGTGGTAAACCCCTTTCTCCGCTCAGCAGTTCCCTTGTTAGAGTCAGTAGCCGAGCATAGAATCACAGCGTGGGGCAGCATTTACTATGACTTGGGGTTAGGGATACTCTTTTTCTTAGCAGGCTTATACTTCACGCTGAGAAACCCCACTAACAGAAACATCTTTTTGCTGCTTTTTGGCGCTACCTCACTTTATTTCGCTGCCTCTATGGTACGTTTGCTTGCCATCTTCGCGCCTGCCTTCAGCCTTCTAGCAGCGACGGGAATTTTGGGTATACTGAAGCCGTTTTACGCTTTATTGCGGGAGGCACCAGAACTTGCAGTGAAAGCGAAACGTAGAATAGCTCGCGTAAGCAGGGAATACAGCGGAGCCGCAGTTTTTCTTATTTTCCTGCTTCTACTTACGAATCTCGCGTTTTCGCCTCAAAATGGCGGTATACCTCGCGTCTACGGTCAGGCGTACTCGCCTCTCACGATTACCGCAGCAAGCCTTCCAGTAGTGCCGAATGAGCCGGCGACTGAATGGTTAGACATGCTGAGCTATACGAGGAATAATCTTCAATCAACCACAGTGGTGTGCTCTTGGTGGGACTACGGATATTGGCTGAGCATACTTGGCAACGTTACAACCTTAGCCGATAACGCCACGGTTAATAGTACGCAGATAGAAAACATCGGTTTCATCTTTATGGCGCCTGAAGAAAAAGCGCTTGCCATGCTGGAGCGGTATAACGCCAAATACATACTAGTCTTCGTTACCCTCGGCATAGCGCAATCTTCCAGCGGCAGCTCCTATGTTGTTCGTTTCGTGGGGTATGGCGATGAAGGGAAATGGATGTGGATGGCGCGGATTTCAGGTCAAGCCCGTGACAGATTCATAGCTGAGGGTTTGCTTGATGAAGACTCTGCATGGACGGACGAAAAAACATTCGTCAATACAACTAGCGGCCAATGGCTTGACGCCGGAAAGAACACTACCATTTACAAGTTAATGAGCTGGGCAAAACAGCGTTGGGCTGATGTATCCGGCGTACAAAGCGGCATTACCGCGGACGAGGCAGGTGTACAGCCTACCTATTTCAAGGAGGCATACTTCGCCGGCGAGAACCTAAGCGCAATTGACGCTTCTGCAAAATATGGCGGCCTCATTCCAATTGTGGCTTTGTACGAGATTGACTGGCAAAAATACTACAACGCTACAAGCCAACCCTAAGGAAGCGAAACTGTGTTCCCCAGAGTTCCCGACCAGCACAAGATAGATAAACCCTTGGTTCCAAACGGCTTAGGCGTAATTTACGTTCTATTCACAACAGTCTACCTCTTCCTAGGCTACTTTCTGGGCATCGCCGAATCGGGGAATGGGGTTTCTGTGCCGTTAACTTTGGCTGTTTGCATTCTATTTGGCGGCTTCATGGGGCTGCTGGACGACTGGATGGATCTGAAATGGCGGTACAAGGCGTTTATGCCTCTAATCGCCGCGTTGCCCTTGGTGTACTTGGCGCGCGAGTACGCTTTACGCACCGCCATTTCGTTGCCCATAATAGGCATAATAGACTTTGGAGAGGCATACTATTTTCTAGTAATTCCATTACTAGTTATGGTGGTTACTAACACCGTGAACATGCTTGGCGGCTTGAACGGTTTAGAAACTATCTGCCCTGCGATAATCCTAATCGGGTTAATGGCGCTGTCTCCGCTTTCACACCTTCTTCTTATGCTTGGGCCGCTGATTCTCTGGCTTGCTCTTGCGGCTTTTAACTTCAAGGGCAAGATTTTCGTAGGCAACAGCGGCTCATTCGCCATTGGCATGACAATAGCCTCGTATGCAGTAATCGCCGATCTGAAATCAAGTTTGCTGATCTCGATTATACCCTACGTTTTCAACTCGTCTTTGATATTGTTGAGTGTTTTCCTTTTTGGAAAAAAGGCAGCGGTCACACTTGACGGTAACAAGCTTGTTTCCACACACAGGCGCAGTTTAATTACGCTTATTACTTATCAGCGGCCGATGACTGAACGCCAAGTAGTAATCGCGGTGTCTCTTCTGATCGCAGCTTTTGTAGCTATTGCTGTTCTCACCGAGTTGTTGTGGTGATTGTCGCTTAGTTTTGGCAATCCTCATAAGATGTTGAATGGGCTAATGCAGATTTTGCCTTTTATAATTCAGCAAGTTTTAATAGGCAATGTTTGGTTGTGCATAAACTAATGGGCGGGTAGGTGGGCCTCCACCCGTTCCGCCGTATAAACCCCGGCGTAGGAGGTGTAAAATGGTGAAGATTGATAGTCGAGATTTGACAGGCACCGCGGTCTTTGCGGCATTGTACGTGGTAATCAATATTGTGCAAACTGTTACGGTGGGTAACCCTACAATTTATGGGCCTATACAACTGCGCTTAGCGGACTTCATGATTGCGCTGGCAGCATTATTCGGCTGGCCACTAATTGGCGGAGTCACGATAGGTTGCTTCTTAACTAACGCTTATTACTTCCTCGGCGCACCAGACGTGCTTCTCGGGCCGATAGCTAACTTTGTCGCCGCTTGGCTCGTAATGTTCTTGAGAAAGCGGCGATTGCTGGCATGTGTTGTCGGCGCTTTGCCCATCGGCTTAATCGTTGGCGGTTATCTCTGGATTTTCTTTCCTCCACCAGAAGCCTTGGGCAGTTTACCTGCGTGGGCAGGCATGATAATTAGCATCACCGTCAGTAGCTTAATCGCAGTAGCAGTCATAGGATACTTGATGCTGACGATGTTAAGCCGACCTAACATTATCAAACCGCTGAAAGCGCGTGGGCTAAAAGTTGTCTCGGAAAGGTGATACGTGGATTCTCTGTTCAAATTCCGCTTTTCTTTTTCGTTTGCTTGCAGAAGGCTTCGTTGCTTATTGCCAAAGTAGGTCTTGCTATGATGCTGTTTTTAACTTGCACTTTGCAGTAATTAGTATAATTTATAACTGTCTGTTGCGCCTACTCTCGTAGGAGGTTTATTAATGGCTAAAACTGAAGAGAATTTGAAACATGCTTTTGCAGGTGAATCTCAGGCTAACAGGCGCTACTTAGCTTTCGCTAAAAAGGCTGAAGAAGAGGGATACATACAGGTTGCTAAACTCTTTAAGGCCGCTGCAGAAGCGGAAACAATTCACGCACTGAACCATCTGCGGATAACTGGGCAGGTTAAATCAACACTAGAGAACTTGGAGGCTGCGGTTTCAGGAGAAACCTTTGAATTCAAAGAAATGTACCCCGAGTATATCGCTGCTGCAAAACAGGAAGGCAACAAGCAGGCAGCGTGGAGCTTTAACGTGGCTAATCAAGTAGAGCAAGTGCATGCCAAGCTGTTTGCAAAGGCAATTGACTCGTTGAAGAGTAAAAAGCCGCTTGATCAAGTGGACTATTATGTGTGCAGCGTATGCGGCAACACTGTTGAAGGTTCACCGCCAGATGTGTGTCCAATCTGTGGCGCGCCGAAAGAAAAATTCTTTAAACCCACATAACACCTTTTTTGTTTCTAATTCTTCAAAACATTATTATGCGGCCGCGGCGAGATTATATCTGGTGTTTTCTTTGGGTTGCTGGAAATGGTTTAACAGTGTTTTAAAAGAGGCAGGAGTGCAGGTCACAGAGAAAAACAAGGATGCAATTGACCAAGTCATACATGATTATGTAAGTGAGCAAGCTAGTTATGGCCGCTGCTCGGCGGATTGGCGAAAAGCCCATAAAGAAATTAACGAAAAAACTGAAATGAAAAAAGAACTCATCAAAAAACTGAAGTCGCTCGTCTAAAAAGTTGTCTTGCCCCTCTCTTTTTTTCTGTAATAAAGCATGTTTTCGGCGATAGTGCATCTTATATATGGGCTGGTCCCTTTATTTCCGCAAGAGAAGTGTTCGAATATGGATAAATGGGAATGCACCCTCTGCGGTTACATATACGATCCGGCGAAGGGGGATCCTGAACATGGAATACCTGCTGGAACAGCCTTTGAGCAGTTGCCTGTCAACTGGACTTGCCCAATTTGTGGAGCGCCAAAAAGCCAATTTGTAAAGAGACAGTAACCAAAAGATTAACTGCACTCTAAGAGAACCGTTGTATCAATTTTTTGAAAACTTTATATCACTATTGAAACACAATAATTTTGGATATAGATGTTTTTAAACAAAATCAAAAAGAGAGACGGAAGCCTCGCTGATTTTGAGCCGGAAAGAATCAAAAACGCTGTTCACAGAGCTTTTCTTGCGGTTGAACTTGAAAACGGCGAGAAAGCTGAAAGCATAACTGAAGAAGTAGTTGCGTTGTTAAAGGAACGATTCAGAGATGTGATTCCTTCAGTTGAGGACGTGCAGGACATAGTTGTCGAAGTTTTAAAGAAAAAAGGCTATGGCAAGGTGGCGCAAGCCTATGATGATTACCGGAAGAAAAAAGAAGAGCTTCGTTCTCTCCGAGAAACTCTTGGAATAGAAACCAAACTGACTGTGAACGCTCTTGAAGTTCTAAAAGCAAGGTATTTGTTGCGCGACGAAAAAGAAAACATTATAGAAACTCCAGCGCAGCTTTTTGAACGGGTAGCTAAAGCCATAGCCAAAGTTGACAAGAAATACGGAGATGAGGCTGAAAAAAGCGAGAAAATCTTCTATGAGATGATGGCAAAGCTCGAATTTCTCCCTAATTCCCCAACATTGTTCAACGCGGGGACAACCATAGGACAGTTATCCGCGTGTTTCGTCCTTCCAGTTCCCGATTCACTTGATGGGATATTCACTGCCTTAAAAAACATGGCGCTTATTGAGCAGACAGGCGGCGGCGTAGGCTTCAACTTTTCACAGCTAAGACCTAAAGGCGACATTGTCCGATCAACGAAAGGCGTAGCCTCTGGCCCAGTAAGTTTTATGCGAATTTTTGATGTAGCAACAGAAGTGATAAAGGCTGGCGGAAAACGCAGAGGCGCCATGATGGGCATCCTGCGCGTGGATCACCCGGATATTTTGGAATTCATCACCGCCAAGCAGAATCCCACTTTTCTGTCGAATTTTAACGTTTCAGTGGCTGTTACAGACGAGTTTATGCAGGCGGTTGCCGCTGACGAAGAATATTGGCTAGTTAACCCGCGGAATAAAGAGAAAGTCCGGGGGCTCAAAGCAAGAGAAGTCTGGAATTTGATAGCACGGTCGGCATGGGCAAGCGGAGACCCAGGCGTAATCTTCATCGACGAGATAAACCGCCATAACCCGACACCGCAAGTCGGGCGAATTGAAGCTACAAACCCCTGCGGCGAACAACCATTGCTGCCTTATGAGTCGTGCAATTTAGGCTCAATTAATCTTTCGCGTATGGTGACTGATGGCAAGGTTAACTGGGATAAGCTGCGGGAGACTGTGCGGAATGCTGTGCATTTTCTGGATAATGTGGTGGATGCAAATGTTTATCCGCTTAAGGAAATAGCCGAAATAACGAGGGCTAACCGTAAAATCGGTTTAGGCGTCATGGGCTTCGCTGACATGCTGATCCTGCTTGGCGTGCCCTATGATTCCGAGGAAGCGCTAAAGTTGGCTGAGCAAGTGATGCGGTTTATCCAGGAAGAGGCACACGAGAGATCTAGAGAGATTGGTGAGGCGCGGGGTTCTTTTCCAAATTTTGAGCGGAGCATTTGGAGGAACAAGTACAGCGCGTTTAGGAATGCAACCGTGACTACTGTGGCGCCTACTGGAACCATAAGTATCATCGCAGGCTGCTCTTCTGGAATAGAGCCGTTATTTGCTGTTTCGTTTATTCGGAATGTTTTAGGTGGCGCTAGGCTTTTTGAGACGAACGTGCTGTTTGAGGCTGTTGCCAAGGCAAGAGGCTTTTACAGCGCCCAACTCCTTGAAGACGTGGCTAAGACAGGCTCAGTTCAGAAAATTGCTGGCGTACCTGAGGATGTTAAGCGACTTTTTGTTACGGCTTTGGATATTGCGCCTGTGTGGCATGTTAAGATGCAGGCGGCCTTCCAGAAGTTCACGGATAATGCTGTTTCTAAAACCGTTAACATGCCGTTCGAGGCAAAAGTTGAGGATGTACGGGAAATTTTCGATTTAGCCTGGCGGCTTAAATGCAAAGGCATAACGGTTTTCAGATATGGCAGCAAGCCGGAGCAAGTATTGTACATAGGCGAAGTCAAGACCAAGGAGGGCAAGTTTGTTTCTGTGCAGTCCGAGTACGCGGGAGGCTGTCCGACGCCTAACTGCCCCTTCCCCAGCTGAGGTGAGCATTTATGGGTTATATATACCTGTATTATGGCACTGGCGGTGGCAAAACCACTAACGCGCTTGGATTGGCATTGCGGACTGTGGGCCACGGCAAAAACGTTGTGATAATCCAGTTCCTTAAATGGAAAAAAGACATCGGCGAGTACGTGATTAAGGATAAGCTTGCGCCACATTATGAGATTTATCAGTTCGGCAGACAGGCGTGGCTTGGCGAAGAAGAGAAAACAGCAGAATTCGCGGGCGAAACTTTCCATGTTGAACGTGTCAAAAGCCGCGATAAAGCGCTCGCTAAGGAAGCACTTGACTTTGCAGCGTGGATCCTTATGGAGAAGCGGCCGCATTTGCTTGTTTTGGATGAGATATGCTTGGCGGTGCAGTGGAAGCTTCTGGATGTGCATGATGTGCTGAAACTGCTTGATAACGTGCCTGAGGAGACAACTGTGGTTATGACTGGGCGGCTAGCGCCGAAGGAGCTCATAGACAGAGCTGACTTCGTTAACATTGTTGAATTGGTTAAAATGCCTGAGGCCTTTAAGTTAACTGAAGGCATTCAATACTAGGCGCAACCTTGCCGATGCTTAAGTAAAGTATATTAGCTATGCCGCGCCTTTAAAATGATGATTTTTGGTGAGAGAGAATGTCTGCTGTAAAAATGTTTAGTCTGCCGAAGTTGCCTTATGACTATAATGCGCTTGCACCGTACATGTCTGAGGAACAGTTGAAGCTGCATCATGATAAGCATCATCAGGCATACGTAAACGGCGCCAACGCCATATTCGAGAAGCTGGACAAGGCGAGAAAAGAAAACCTGGACATAGACATGAAAGCAACACTGAAGGAGCTGTCGTTCCACATAGGCGGCCACCTGCTGCACAGCACTTTCTGGGATAACTTGGCGCCTCCCGGCAAAGGCGGAGGAAAACCAGGCGGAGCAATAGCTGATGCAATACAGAAGGAATTTGGAAGTTTTGAGCGTTTCAAGAAAGAGTTTACTCAAGCCGCCACAAGCGTTGAAGGCTCAGGCTGGGCTGCGCTGGTCGTGCAGCAATGTGTTGACAGGCCGCTGATAATGCAGATAGAAAAGCATAATGTGAACGTTTATCCTGCATTTCGCTTGCTTATGGTTCTCGACGTATGGGAACACGCATACTACGTTGACTACAAGAATGACCGCGCCAAATTCGTTGAAGGCTTCTGGAACCTCGTTAACTGGGACTACATTGACAAAACATACAAGCTTGTAAAGTAGATAAACACCATTTCCACTCTTTTTCCCTCTCAAGCTCTTAGAGAAGCCATCTGATACCCCTCTATAGGTTTCTGCAATGAATTGCTAATATGCGCCAAATATGAGCATGTGGAATGATAAATTTCATATATAAGTCGCCGCATCTACAATGCGGTGCATGTTGATGAGTGGATCATACTTTAATAGAAAGCTGGAACCGATAATGGTTAGAGAGAAAAGTATTTCGCAGCTTCTGGCGGAAATGAGCCGAACTGCTTATCAAGGAAGAAAACTGGGCGAAGCCGTGGGCATTTGGGAAAAAATGCTTCAAGAAAAGGATTTGACCATTGTTATGGGTTTTGCGGGGTCAATGAGCACGGCTGGTCAGTGGACGATTGTTAATTGGCTTATGGAGAACCGTTTCATTGATGTGTTGGTTTCAACAGGAGCCAACGTTTCAGAAGACATCGTGGACGCCATGGGCTTCGGCTACTGGCAGGGCAGCCACTTAGTGAACGATGAGGAACTGTTGAAGGCTGACATTAACAGGTATTATGATGTTTTCGGAAAGGAAACAGACTATCGCAAAATGGAAGAGCTGCTCACGGATTTCATCATGACCTTAAAAACTGATTACGTGTATTCATCTGCAGAGTTCTTATATTTATTGGGCAAATATCTTAGTGAGAGAAAAATTCCAGCCATCGCTGCGGTTGCCTACGAAAACGGCGTCCCAATATTCAGCCCAGCCATGGTTGACAGCGCTTACGGCGAAGCCTTTCTGATGGCCAAGAACAGAGGTCACAACGTAATCCTCGACAGCGTAAAGGAATTCGACCAATTTGTCACCATAGGCACAAAAACGCAGGACATTGGCGTAGTTTACATTGGTGGAGGAGTGCCTAAAGACTTTACTCAGCTTATTGCTATATCGGTTTCGCCTAAAACCAACGATCAAGGCGTTAAAAGTAGGAAGGGCGGCCTGCGCAAGAGCCTGCAGGAATACTATTACCCACACAAGTACGCCATACAAATAACCACAGACTCGCCGCAATGGGGCGGCTTAAGCGGCTGCACGTTGGAAGAGGCTATTAGCTGGGGAAAAATTAACAGTCAAAGCGGCACGCGCGCCGTATGCTACTGCGACGCCACCATCGCCTTGCCGCTGATAGCGCATGCACTCTGTGAACGGGTGAAAACCAAGCGTAAAGGGCCTGACATGTCGTGGCTCTTCAAAGACGTAGTCTAAGCTCTGCTCAGCCGAGTTAACAGCGCGCTTGCCATTAGGGGCAGTATCAGCGAAGCGTCACCTTCAATCATTATGCGCTTTGCTTGCGCGCTTATTTTTCCCCATGAGACTGCTTCGCGCGGGCGGGCGCCGCTGAGGCTGCCGTCCCACTCGTCTGCGGTGCTCACGTAAACAACGTAGTCTAAGCCGTCTTTGAATTGGTTCCACCATATCGTATGGTGCTTTGAGATGCCTCCGCCGACGATTAGCGCTCCTGTTTTTTTAGCCGTAAAAATTAGGTCGCTTAATTCGCCTTCATCCCTAAGCAGGTTAAGCCTAAAATCGTGGTCTTGGCTGAAAAGCCATGTTTGATAGCCTACTGCGCCGTCCGTGATTCCTGGCACGTAGACGGGGATTCCGTTTTTCGCTGCCCAATAAAGGATTGAGCTTTCGTTGCAGCAGCGTAAGCCTAGTTCGCGGCACAGTTGACTGCCAGAAACTTCTCTCACGTCTTCTTTCCAGAGGCTTTCCAGCAGCGTCTGCATCTTCTGCTCTATTATTGTTCCGTAGCTGTCGTTTGGAACCAGCACGTTGCCTAAGCGGTTTATGCCCATCTCATGCAGCTTAGCATCGTTCATGACAAAGGAGCCTTTGTAATAGCTTCTCCAGCACCTCGCCAAGTCATGATCTAAGGTTCCACAGGTTGTGATGATAACGTCAACGAGTTTTCTTTTCGCGAGCTCTTTAAAGACGCCGCGTGCTCCCGTGGCCACAAGGTTGCCTGTGAAGGAAAGAAACTTGACGCAGCCGGCTGTGCGAATCATGCGTTCCAGGATGTCTACTCCCACAGCAACTTTGCCGGCTGTAAAGCCCCATGCCTCTTTCATCTGGTTAACAAGTTCATTTACCGTTATGTCTCCGCTAAATTCATAGTCTTTAACAGTGTCCTTCAGCATAGCGTATGTTCTCCGCTGTTCTCTTTTTAGAGTGATAGAATAAATACGTGTCGAATGAAACTGTCATTCAGCTAGGTAGGCGATGATTTTTTCGTATAAGTCCTTGTCTCTTTGGTCTTCGTAGCCCGCGTAAATGCTCGGGTTATCGTTGACTTCCACCACAACGTAGTCGCCATCAACCTCTTTGATGTCCACACCGTATAGGCCTTTCCCAACAACGCGGCAGGCTTTCAGCGCTACTTCCTTCAGCTCTTCCGGCGCATTTTTCTTCTTAACCGCCACGGTTCTGCCCCAGATAACCGTAGGCTTGCCTCGGAGCTTTGCGCCGTGCTTCCAGCGGCCCTTCGGAATCATGTACTTGCACACGTACAGGACCTCATCGTTTAGAACGCCGACGCGCCAGTCGAAGGCTGTTGGCACGAATTTCTGGACGGCGATCATGTCGGATTTTCTGAAGAACCTTTTGGCGACGTCGCGGAAGCTTGTTTCGCATGAGGCTTTTTCCACATATCGTGAGAAGCTGGTGTATGGCGCTTTTATGACAACGGGCTTTCCTAGAGCGTCAAATACATCCAAGATTTTTTTGCGATTAAGCTCATACTTGCTTAGGAACAATGTTGGAATATGTGGTACGTTGAATTTTTCAAATAACTCGTATTGATGGATTTTGTTGGCGCAGACCTTTATCGATTCTGGATCGTCAATGACCTTCAGCCCCAGCGTCCAGGCGGTTTTGGAAACGACATATGCAGTGTTGAGGGGGTCAGTGGTTGCTCTGATGAATACAGCGTTATACCGGGGTATTTCGGGTATGTCTTCCTTGAATAGAAACTTGAATTCTCGGCCCGAGTTTTCTGCGACCCGTTTAAAGTTTTGAAGAGCTGCTTCTTCGGCGGGGTCAGAGAAATTGTATTTCTCTACGAAACAGGCAATTTTAGTCATTCACGTGATCATCCTGCTTGGAGAGCAGCAAAACTTCTTGAGATATTTGTTGCACGACGCTTGGAGAAAGTTCGTTTCTTTTTAATGGTTGAAAACCGCAGAGATACCCTTTCCCCTCAACCCTTTGGATGTGCAGTTTACAAACTGGAATCCTGAAAACCTCATAGACCTTGGCCAAAATTTCCTGTACTTTCTCATCATTGGTTTCACTGCATTTGCCAAAAACCGATTTAAACGAAACCAGCTCTCCTTTCAATGGTTGAGCGCAAACGGCGAACTTGTAATTCATGCTTAAACTTTTTACCGCCCGGTACAATGCACTCCTGTTATGCGCTATTTTATAGCCACTGTAAACGAACGGGTTAACAGCGAAAACAGCAACTGGAAAACCATATTCAAGCATTATTTTCTTCACTGAATCCGTTACAAGGAAGGGCATCGTGGGAACTCCTGCCTTGGCTGCTCTAAGCAGCAGGAGCGGGGTGCGGTTGGCATCGATTATATCTTCACTTGAGGGTATTACTGCGTCGCCGATTACTTCCGCGTGTAGAGACACGTAGTATCCGATTTTTAGATAGCGATAATCATTGTTAATGTTGACGATGAAGTCTTTAACTGTTGATTTAAGAAACTGTGAAGGATGTATTACGCGAACATCAGCAGTTAGGTCAAGGTCTGAAACGACCAACACCCATAGGACACCAGACAATTGAAAGCTCGATATCAATTCAGCCATATTTAAAATTAACTATCCACCTACCAAGAACCCTTCGAAAAGCGCGGGAACATTGCATGGACGCACATCCACCGACCGCAAAATGGATCCTCTATAGGTTTCTGCATTGAATTGCTAATATGCGCCAAATATGATGATTAAGCGTTTTCACCTGCCAAGTTATTATGTTGATGGAGAGGCTTGTTGAGCATTGTTACTAGTGCCAGAAGGCTGTGTGGCTGCGTTTAGCTCGGGCTGCGCTGCTGGTTGCGAAGGCGCAGTTTGTTCAGTCTCGGCTTCAGATTTGGGTGTGACTGGTAATATCTGGATTTTTTCGGCCATGGGATGCAGCAAATCAGGTGGTGGATAAGGCGTATTTAGGATAGACGCCAAAATGTAGATTGAGTTGAATACGTGCTGATAAACTGTGAATAGAATTTGGGGGATCTTTGTTTTCGGGTTTGCTTCCAACTTCTTTTTTATGTCGGTAGGCGTACCTTCCAAAGTTACAATTCCAGCGGTTGAGTATTTTACAATGTTTGGTTTAGTGGTTATAGACAAGCTGAAGTTCAGATCAACTTGGTTACTGCTACGCTTTTGCTCTTCAAGCTTGGCGTTTATGTCAAAAAATAGGTCTGCAGACGGCAAATATTCGCTGGTTCTTTCAGCTTGAAGGCTGTTTATGCGAATAGAAACGATGACGCCTGTAACAGAATATTTTGGGCAGATTACGGATTCCCCTAACTTACTTCAACTATTTCATATTTAACTTTTGTAGCTTCTAAGATCACCAGCCCTCACAATACAGTCGGCTACTTGGCGAAATCGAAGAAGGCAGCGGGAACCGATAGCTCGGCGGTGAATTTGAAGACTTCATCAGCAAGTGTCCCGCTCTTTGCGCGTAGCACCATCTTCTTAGGAACGTCGTCTTCAATGTAAACCATATAATTGACGTTTTTTCCTAACCCAAGTCGCTCTAACTGCTGAATTGCCGCTCGGAACTTTTCGATACTCTGGATCTTTTCACCAATTTTCTCGATTGCCTCGAACAGCATCTCCGCTTGCCCTTGTTCAGTAGAAGACAGCAAAATTTCGCCTGATTGAATCCAAACTGATGCTTCATTCTTGCTTTTTCCACCTTTTTTGCCTGAAGCCTTTTTTTCAGCGGTTTTCTTTGGAGGACCACGTAGGTTTTTTTGCAACGCAGCTAACTTTTGATACCATTCATCATTCTTGTGATTTTCTTCGCAGCTCCGCAGAAGCGCTCCAAGCCATTGACTGTAGTCTTCATATAGCAGTTTATACTGGTCCAGCTGCTCACTTATGTATTCGTTCATTTCTTTTAGGGCGGTAAATGTGCGAATTTCAGTTCCCACCGTATTTCACCCGCATAGGCTATTTTTTGGCTTTATTGGTCCGTGGCTAGCAGATCATTTTTGGGCTGCTGAATACAGCGTCGCCATTGTATCGGAAACTCTCTGAATTTCCTTGGTCACTGTTGATAGGAATTGAACTCTGTTCTCAATTTTGGTTTTCTGCTCGCTGGTAAGTATTTTGAATTTTGGCATTACGTTCTGGACTACCAGAATCATGAGGTCGCGATTTTGTTCGTCGGCAAGGTTTCGTAGCTCCATGCGTTCGTCTTCATGTATAAGAGCGATGTGGCCTGTGGGGTCGACGTAGGCTTTTTTGATGTTGCCGATTTCTGCAGGCAAAATCTCGATTGAAACTGGTATTGAGGATGCCAAGGGCTGCATTAGCTTGAGGAAGGATTTGAAGAATTCGGCGACTAAGAGTTTTTCTTCTGAAGACATTTCGCTTATTTGGCCGATGTCTTCTGCTAGGCTTCTTATTGTTTCGGCGAATTCTTGTAGTGACATTTGCGCTGCTGGTTTTCCGCCTGTTTTAGGTGAGTATGTTTGTTGTTCAGTGATTTGGCTCAAGGTTGATCGATATTGCTTATGTTGTTCGTTGAAAAAAGTGCTTGTATGTTTCAAGAGTTACGCACATGGAAATTTAGATTTGTGGTTTGTGTGTGGTGGTTTGTAAACAAGAGGACGTATAACAAGTCGTAATACATAATATTTATATTAGTTTTTCCGAACAATAAATAACGCCTCCGGAGGCCACCCCACATGAGTTATGGACATCAAGGTCTAAGAGAAGAGCGCACAATCAGCAGAATAGAAGAAGTCTCATCTCTTAGGCAAGACCGATTCAGAGTAACGGTGTCCATAAACAAGGAGCGCCCAATGTCAAAATCACCCTTATACAAAAAATACAACATTCAAAAATACGATCTTCACCCAAACTACAGTTTTGCCCACCTCGAAGACATGATACCCAAAAACACGCCGGAGTACATCGACAATGGACAGCACTATGTAGAACGAATAGTGCGCGCGCTATATTACTTCAAACAATGCGCCTTAATAGGACCCTCAGGAACAGGCAAAACTCATGTGGTTTACTTAGTAGCTGAACTCTGCGGTTTGCCCCTCTGGGAGGTAAACTGCGGATTACAAACATCATCCTATGACCTTATAGGCCGCTTCATCGGCCTCGGAAAAGAAAACTGGGTTGACGGCTTGCTGACACAGTGGCTTAGACTAGGCGGAATAATGTACCTTGATGAAGCCAACATGATGAAGCAAGACGTTGCTACAAGACTAAACCCAGTTTTAGATACCCGAGGCCACCTCGTACTTAACGAAAAAGATAACGAAGTAATAGAACGGCACAAATATGGCTACCTCGTCATCAGCATGAACCCGTACTCAGCTGAGTTCGCAGGAACCAAACCGTTAAACGCGGCGATGCGAAGGCGCATGGCAGTCTGGATAAACTTTGACTATCCCAGCGTAGGTGAGAGAATCTCTCCGAGCGAAGTTGAAATGCTGCAAAAGCGGACAAAAATAGATTACGATACAGCCTACAAGGTTATACAAGTAGGCGCTGAACTTAGACGACAATACAAAGTTGGAGACTTGCCCTACGGGCCATCCCTTGGCGACTTGATAAATTGGGCTACATTAATATATGACGGAAATACACCGCTCCAAGCAGCAGAAGAAACAATCATTGCGTTAACCAGCGACAACACAGACATACAAGATGACGTTAGACGCGTGATAGAAACCATATTCGGCAACTCACGGTAACCAAGTAAAGGGCATCCCCCATGGGATTCATCGATTATGCTTGGAATATCTCCCTTCAAAGAGATTCTTTGAAGCTAAAAATGATCATGGATCCTACTCTTAATCAGCCCACTCTTGAGCCAGATGCCTTTGGCTTCACCATAAAATTGCCCACTATACATTCCCAAGATCCCGAAAAGATTTCCTATTTATGCTATAATTTCCAATTCAACAGAGATGGAAAAGTAAAAATTGGGAGATTATTCCGCGCTGCCGTTCTGCACCTAACAACACATACAATGCTGCCTTTGCCGAAAGAAAAAGCTGCCCCAAAATTTTCATCAAACTCAATACTCCAAGTTTTCGCTAAAACTTTGGCTGTGGACACATGTGTAAACGCTTATATTCAAGCAGTGCACAGCAACAAACTTGCTGACCTTGCCTATGCAAACGCCATGTTCTTTATGAAACTTAAGCCATGTGAACGAATTATAACGCCCTCGACGAAGGCGATGGCTGCATTACTTTCAAAAGCCAACATAGGAATCATAAAAGGCAAACTTGATGTAGAACTGGAAAAAACCGTAAATGAATTAAACGATAAATTGCTCACCCTGAAAAAAGCAGCAGCCGCATCATTTACTGGAAATGCAGTTAACATCGAAGGATTATTTGACGAGACTGTAAACAACATAATCGCGGAGATGGAACCTTTTGGTCCTTTTTTGGAAGCACCTTCTTTGCCGCATACAGAAGACATAGGTTCCTGCAGCATCCTGAATCAAATGGGTATACAGCAGGACCAAGAATTTTACAACATTTTCTGTAAAGCCATCCAAACATTAGGCGGCTCAATCCCATGTGGGGTAGATTTTGATGCTATTTGGGGTAAAGAGCAAGAAGTAGAGGCAATGCAAGCTTTTGACGCGGAACAGCATCAGAAGGCGAAAAAAGAGAAAATTCTCTCAAGAATTAAACAGTATACTTCGTGGACTAGATTCAAAAAAGTCTGCTTCCCAGAAGAAGATTACACGCAGTACTTGCGTGCCAGAACGCTCATTCAAGGAAGCAGCAAGAGACTGCTGGATAGTCTGCGCGTAGCGCACAACACTCTGGACGATGATTATGGCAAGGATATTGGCCAACTTGATTTGCCCTCCGTAATTCAAGCGATAGCAAGCAAGAAACCAGCAACTGACGTTTTCTTTAAAGAAGAATACCTCAAACAAAGTTTTGCGTGGGCAATAATCTTCGATGCAAGCGCAAGCATGCAAGTGAAGGGTGAATCCGCAAGGGCGCTGCTCATTTGCGTTGCAGAAGCGGCAAAAGAGCTGTTAATGGATCCAGGTTCATGGTCTCTTTATGGGTTCAACGACAAATTTTACATACTAAAAGACAGCAGCGAAGCCTATAATCGCCAAGTACGCGCCAGAATCGGTGGACTAAAATTTGAAGGATTATCTTACCTGCCGGATGCAGTTCGTGTTGCGGGTCAAGTTTTGACTAAACGTTTCGAAGAGCAACGTGTGCTAGTAGTAATTTCCGATGGCTACCCGTATGGCTATGCTAATATGCATCCTGCATTGGCATCTACAGTTAACAGGTTGCAGAAACAAGGAGTAATAGTAATCGGCATAGGAGTTGAGACAGAAAAAATGAGCACGTTATTTAAACTGAACGTTGCAATCAACACTCAAAAAGACTTGATTAAACGCTTCGCCAAAATATACACCGACGCCTCCGCAGCGTTACTTGAAACTTAGCGCTACAAAAGGTCATGGTTGTTTTGCCTTCCGGATCAATTTAGGCATAGCGAAGCGACTGAAAATATTGATTTACAATTCAGATTTGTGGATCATAATTATAAAATATATAGCCAGTCAGATTAGTCGCTAAAAATTCAGAAACAGAATCAGAAGGTGAACTTGCCGCATGGAGCTTGCATTGGAAACACACAGCGACATAATGAAAATCTACAGCGAAAAAAGCCAACCATGGAAATACGTAAAGAAAGACAAGAACTACATCAAGCAGTTATCAGCCATCGAGGAAACTCTTTCGCGCTTCGGTCTCCTAAAAAACGAAATCAGAGTATACTTGTATCTTGCTAGAGCAGGTGAAAAGAAAGCAAGCGAGATAGCTGAAGCAATTTCATTGCATAGAACTGAAACTTACAGGATACTTCGGGATCTTGAGAAAAAGGGAATAGTATTCTCAGTTTTTGCGAAACCCCTAAAATTCACCGCTGTGCCGCTAGATAAAGCAATAGATATGCTTGTGGAAGCCCAGAAAATGAAGATAAAACTTCTGGAAAAAGAGAAACAAAACCTTGTGGAACTCTGGTTGTCAATTCCGCAGCCCAAAATGGAGAAAACCGCGAAGGAACTTTTCCAAATGTTGCAGGGTGAGCAGCAAGTTGTGCTGAAGGCGGAAGAGTTACTTGAGAAAACAGAGAGGGAATTGCAGCTATTTGTGCCAGCTGATTATCTGGCCCAGCTCTATTATGGTGATTTCACAGACAAGCTGAAAAATAAACTTGGGAAACTCGACATAATTCTGCTAGTTGAGAATTCGCCTAAAAGCAGATTCTTCATTGAGCAAATGCAATGGCCAAAACACAAGTATAAATTAGTGAATGCTCAGAAATTGCCGTGCTTTATGATCTCCGACAAAAATGAGCTGCTAATTGCTTTTCAAGACGAGGATGAGGCAGGCCAAAATGAAGACAAACGCAGAGACAGAACAGCGGCAATTTGGACGAACTACAAGGCATTCATTTGGACCCTACAAATGCTTTTCATCAAGCTGATGGAAACACAGGTACACGAGAACCTTGTTCAAAACTGATTTTTAAGCATATTTTTCGGCTTTTTCCTCTTTAAACGCAGCAAGACAGCGATTACCAGCAGAACTGCGGCTAAGCATGCTGTAGCATAAACTGGCCAGGATACCTCGCCAGTTGAAACACTTATTTTTACTATGTAGAAATCGTAAGCACCGCGACCAATTGAGTTTGTCCACCCAGCCATAACAAAAATGTTTTCTGCGACTTCTATAAGGCCATAAGCTTCTTCATAGCCATCTCTGCCGGTTGCAGCCTGCCATAGAACTTTGCCTTCGTCATCAATTTTGAACAGCCAAAAATCTCTGTAGCCCCTTCCGAAGGAAAACGTGAAACCGCCAACTAAGGCGCCATTAATTGTCGAATAGGTAATGCATGTAGGCATGTCAAAACCTTTCCCGCCTATAGTGCGCTCCCAAATCAATTTTCCCTCAAAGTCCACTTTTATTACCCAAGCGTCGCTATCGCCTTCGCCTTTTGAACGTGTATCACCCACAATCAAGAAGCCTTCAGTGACGTTCAACATTGCGTATGCCTTGTCGCTTTGGGCACCGCCGTACGTTTTATTCCATAACAAGTTGCCCTCTGAGTCTATTTTTAACAGCAAAAAGTCATAGTCGCCATTTCCAGCTGAATTCGTGTAGCCCGCTATGAAGTATTGGTTGTCATCTTGCAGGGCCACGGCTCTGCCTGCTTCATCCATTCCCAAATCGTAAGTTTTACTCCAAGTCAGATGGCCGTTGTCGCTTATTTTTATAACCCAGACATCAGATCCTCCGCCAAGAGAGGTTGTTAAACCTGCAAGCACGAAGCCATCGCGAGTTTTCACTGCAGAAAACAGCTTATCCACTTCACTGTTGTCCATATGCACTTGCCATATCGGCTTACCGTCGGCGTCAACTTTAACTACATAGCCATCTGTATCGCCGGACATGAAAAACGTGTTGCCTATCAGCAAAAAACCGTCATTCAAAGTTAGCACATAGCGGAATTCACTGTTCTCTTGAGCAGAGAACGTTCGATTCCAAATCATGTTACCATCGTCATCAAGCCTTAGAACCCACGCCGCTGTCTTATTAGGCTGAAGCGACGCCGTTGAACCAACCACCAGAAAGCCCCAACTCAAGGCAACTGCATAAAAAGCGCGATCATCTCCCGCTCCGCCATATGTTTTCTCCCAGATCATCTCTGCACTGTAAGCGTCATCTGCTGCTGCGATCGGAATGCTCGAATCCGCAGTTACCCAAGAGGCGATTAACAGTAAACATGACAGCAGTGCAATTTGCTTTTTTGCCAGCATCTCATCCGCCTCGCTATAGGGTTGTTATTTGCCTTTCTTGAAGCGCAAAGTCTTTTTAACCTTACCGTATTTTGTTGCCGCAGTTTCCTTCTCGCTTACAATACCATGTAACTGAAAAGTATTCCAAACACGCAGAGCAGGATAGCAAAGAAGAGTAGAAAATGGAGAAAAGAGCTAATTAAACTATGTAAGAAACAATGCTGGGCATGCTAATTGTGTCCTCTCTTGCATGCTTCAGCAGCCAATTTGAAAGCTTGAGACACTTGTTTGGGCTACAGGAAAAGCTTTTTGTTTCCTGGTTCCAAGCCATGCATTTAGCGCATGGTATAACGTCATCGTTTTCCATATCTATCAATAATTATTGAATTCAGAATTAATTTATCACTTGTGAACACGCAATCATGATTAGAAATACACATTCTTCACAGTTGTTAGCAACGCTGATAATTGAGCACGGCTAAATTCTAGTGCATGTCACGTTTGCCCTAATGAATATGCCACGTAAATCGCGACAATGCACTGAAACTATTAATGGATCATCTGGACTTGTTGTTTCAGCGGTAAACATAATGGAATATGTGCCATTGCCGTAACTGGTTATGCTGGGCGATTCTACCATTATCCATTCTTCCGTGGTAAGCGAGCCGTCTCTTTCAAAATAAACCGTGAAGTTCTGTGCTAAAGCAGGCGTGCCATCATTACGAACCGTGCAAGTTACAATTGCCGATTTCAAGTTACCCTGCCTGATCCAAGCGCCACTTATCTGAATTTCTGAGGTAACATTAACCGAATATTCCGTCTGATAACTTGCGGATAGACCTGAAGCGTTTATTCGGAAATCCACACAAGCGCTCGAGACTCCTTGCCCATTAGCGGCCCAGTTCAGCCAGAAGCCATTCTGATAAGGTGCTGTGTCTATGGGGGTAAATTCCACGCTGAACAAAACATCGTACAAGTGTTTTTCAACTACAGAAGCAAATTGATTTAGATCTGCGGGTAGCACGGCCTCGGTGCCTCCGTTGGAAACATTGACTAAAGCGCTTGTGACAGTATGCATTAAGCCTAGCTGATACGCGGACAGAGCAGGATTGGCATCTTCTATGTTGGAGGCTGCGCGATTTTCTTCGGTTTTAATAACATAAACAGCAGTGGAAAGGATCAAAAGGGTCACTATTAGCGAGATAATGATAAGCACTTGCCCCGAGTTGTGATGGCGTAAGCTGCGTGGTCTCATTTATGCTATTCCACCATGGCTAATTGCAATCTAATGATGTACACTGCATAGTTGCATGTTGCCGTTGCACACACGTAATTCACTGCTGTAACTTCGTCGGCCACAGTGCTTCCACTGCAGATGGGGACATCATTGAGGCGCGTCATGTTTTCGTCAAAAACTGTCAGGTTAAACCACACGGTAGGCGCGAGCAAAGATTGAACCGCATTTTTCAAGCCTGCCCAGTTTTTGTTCTCCACTGCAGCGGCTAAATATCCATTACTGTCCAAGCATATTAGAAGGTTATATGCCGTGGCTGTAAGATCATTTGCTGAATCGTTTATGCTGTTTTGTGTAACTTGAATCAGCGAAAGCGATGACAGTAAAAGAAACGCGGCGAAAACAGCTTCGATCGTGCGTGTTTGCGCTTTTCTGTTTTTTAGCAGCCTCATCCTTTTACATCCCCGAAGCTTATAGTCACCTGATAGAAAGTTTCTTTGATGATCACAACATAGGAAAAAGTGTTCTGCTCCGCGTCCTCAAAGTTTGCTCCAAAATTAAAGGGAACGTTGGGATAAGCGGTCCACTCGATAAACGGTGTGGTGCCGTTATATCCGCAGGCAACCAACACTATTGGGCTTTCGTCTACCCAGCGCGGTATTGCATAGGATGCTGCTGACAGTGCAGTTAGGTTAGTTTGGTAGTTATAAGAGAACGCGTAAGCCTTGTTTATAGTTACATTTGGGAAATTGTAAACTACGCTCAATGTGTAATTAAGCGGACTCAGCGTCAAAAAAGTAAAGTTAGACTCTGGCTCCTGCGATAGATGTGCGAAAGAGTACGCTGCATATGAGGTTATTCTCTCGTCAAATGCTGCGCGGGCAAAGATTATTAGAAGTGCAGGCCCGCTGGCGCTGTTAGGAATTTGAACGTTGATATATCCCAAGCCTGTTCTCAATGTCGTGTTATATACGCTGCTTGTGAAGTCGCCTGCCACAACATAACACTGCAAAGTCGCGTTTACTGGCCCGGTCGCGTGCTTCACAGTAGTGGTAAACGTGTACTCAGTTAGGCTTTCTGAAGACACAACCTTTGCGAGCTCAACGTCAATGGACAAGATTTGAGATACAGATATGCCAAATGCAATATTTTGCAGTCTTGCCGCATTAATTGCTTGAACGTAAGATAGGGCGTAACTGCTTTTATTGTTCAACCTACTAATTTTGTCGATATCCACTTCATAGAGTAAATTAGATCCGCTGCGAGATAAACCGAAGGTCAATGGAGCGGTACCGGTTGCGCCCCAATCTGCGGGTGAACCACTATTTGTTAGTATGTACTCAGCTATTGCATTTAGATAATCGTTTTTATTAAAGTCCGGCAATTTGTCGATTCTTGCCTGCATTGTTCCCGCCAGCGACGCTGTTGCCAGCAAAGCAACCGAAACTAGCAGGGTGCAGGCGAAGAATGCGTCTATGGATTCTGTTGGCAAGTAACTTCCTCCATGCTACGGCACTATTGCTGTCACTGTAAACATGTTTGAAAGGAACTGTTGGGACAGCACCAGCGACAGATATGCAACTGCTGCTAGCATCGCGGAATATTGGAAGCCGGCGCCGAGATTGCCTTCACTTATTTTTCCTATGAAGAATCCTGATATCCAGCATTGAAGGATTATGCCAACTGAGAACATTCGTAATTGTTCCTGCATGGCCATATAGGCTACTGGCGCTAGACTCATGCTTACTACGCTGGACATCATGTAAGTGGTTAAAGCCACAATTGTTGTTGTCACCGCAATTAGTATGCTCCAGATAAAAGCAAGGATTATGTAGGGCTTCAGCAGCGCGCGCTTGTTAATCTGCAATTCCCGTTCTTTTTCGCTGTAATCCGAAAGTATCTCAAGCGATTGAGTTGAGCTACCGCCAATCTCGATTGTTTCAATCAGCATTGCAAAATTAACGGTGACAAACCAGCTTCTTATTTGTCGCTTCAGATTCTCATAGGTTTTTCTTAAAGGAGCACCCCATTCTATCTGGCTTCGCAGCAGATCCAAGTATTTAGAGAATGAGCCATGATACTTGCGTTTTGTAGCATGTATTATGCTCTTCTCAGGAGAAAGACCGATTTTTCGCGCTTCAGTGATTTCTCTAACAAGGCTGGGAACGGCGTCTTCAGCATCGTAATTTGTTTTTGCTATCCGCCAGTACTGAATAGCGGGAACAGTTGAAGACGTTACCAAACCTATTGTTACTATTTCCGGTAACCCTGCTGGCTTCAGCATATCAGCTAAGGGCGGGTAGAGGATAAACACGGATAAGGTAATGCCCGTGGCCATTAGGACGATGGCTGCTTTTCTATATAGGTCTTGTAGGTTTTCAAAGGAGCTTTGCTGCATGTTATGAGCAATAAGTATGAAGAAAAGTGACATCACAGGCATAAGCACAAAAGCGACCAAGTAGGACATTAAAGGTGAAATAGTTATTGACGTGTTAGTTAGAAGCTCCAGCGTATTGGTCGAGGCGAAAACTACGAAAAGAATGTAGAGGCAGAGCACAACGATAAGCATCACTGTGTAGGCTTCAACTAAGGTGGCTATCCTCTCAACAGAACGAGACATTGAGTTATGCCTAAGCTCAAAAATGGCGCGTAGCTCACTTTTCATATAGTCAACTGTTTTTCCACCACTTCTTATCGATGCCGCAAAGCCGCTTATGAAATTACGATAAAGTTTCGAGTTTGTGCTTTCCGCTCTCTGCGCCATGGCTTGCAATAAGCCCTTTCCTAAAACCTCAACTTGCCGTATTATTTCTTCAGCTTCTTTCTTGAACATGGGGAAAAAGTTCATTTTTCGCACTTTTTTCCAGCTGTCATAAGGCGAAACACCGCTTGCCGCCAAAAGCGTGAATATCATAACTACGAAGGGCAGCTCGCGTTCGATTTTCTCTTTTTCTTCGCTTGCAATTTTTTTCAAGAACCCTCTAATTTTGCCAGAGAAGCCGCTTGAAGTCTGTGTGCTCATTATTCTCTACCCACGGTTTTGTCTAAATCTAACGTGCTGACAGAGCTGTTCAGTGCCTTGTGTACGCTTCTGAAATCTCGAAGCCCCTTTTCAACCAACATAAGCAGTATTTTCTTTCGTCGCTCCAGCTCTTGAGCAACAACGCTGAAGGGTATATCCAAATTCCTCGCTATTTTGTTTAGCAGGTAACTTTTCTCAAGACTCTGCTGGAAAGTGTCAGTTGAAGGATTCCACGTGAACACATCATTTACTGCGCAGGTAGGATCGATTTCTGAAATTCTGATGAAGCGTCTACTGCTGGTCATTTTGCGGTTCAATGTCACGAAAGTCGGTATTCTCACCTGTTTAACAACGATCACACAATTCATCAACGGTATTATTCCTCGCGGAATGTTCATTGGCGGCTGAGTCAAACGTGTAATTGCCGCTTCAACATCCTCTGCGTGCAAAGTGCAGAGTCCGCCGTGACCGGTGGCCAGAGCTTGGAAAAGAACATAGGCTTCTTCGCCGCGGACCTCACCTACGAGAATTAACGTGGGACGATGTCGTACCGCTGATTTGATAAGGTCGTAAAGCGACACTTCACCTTCACTTTCCCCGCCGAAGCCTGGGCGTGCAATCGTTGAAACCCAGTTCTCCTGAGGCAGATTTATCTCAGCAACTTCTTCGACGGAAATGATTTTAAAGTCAGGCCGTGCGAGACATGCAATGGCGTTAAGCGCGGTTGTTTTGCCTGCGCCTGTTGCGCCAACTATCATCATCGACATTTTATTTTCCATTAGCAGCCACAGATAAGCGCCTATTGTTTCATTGATGGTTTCATTCATTATTAAGTCTACAATGGTGATCGGGTCTTCTCTGAACTTTCTGATGGTGAAGCTTGTTCCAGCGGGAGTTGTTTCTTTCCCATAGGCTACTGCAAGCCTGTGCTTCCCTGGTAAGGTTATATCTACAATAGGATGAGCGATGCTGACGTGTTTGCCTTCTCTGTGAACCAAGCGTGCCACAAAATCATCAAGTTCCTCTTCAGAACTGAAGATTATGTTCGTTCTCATGCTTTCATATTTTCGATGCCATAGATAGACGGGTTTGTTTATGCCTAAGCCGCTGATGTCTTCAATATAGTGATCACAGATTAGCGGGTCTATTTTGCCATAACCAACGAGATCGCGTTCTATATAATAGAGAATTTTCTTTAACCCAATTTGCTCGATTCCTTCAAAGGCTTTTGCATGCTCATCCATTATGCTTGGCAGTTGCCGTTTGAAAGACTCTGCAAGTGTTTCATCCGTGCGCGGCGCTTTCAACTCATATTCTAGAATGTTCTTTAACCGCTTGTAAGCCTCGCGCTCTTCTATGGACATGGCGAGTTCATCGACAACATAGAAGAAGCTTCCCTCCGCTTCCTCTTGAAAAATCCATGCGTATGCAAAAGGCGGCTTAAGAGGATAACTTTCTATTTGCACATAACCTTCAGGTACACGTGCGCCCTGGATGCCTAGGTAGCCAAGCAATTCTTCGTCATGAATCTTCGGTTTTTCTTCCTCTTCCTTCTTTTTCTTTCCAAACACCATTTTTATGATCCTCCAGTCAGCTTGAGATATGCGGCATCCGCATCTATTCGGTATTCCAGCATGGCTGGCCCAGAACCGCTTACGTATGTACCCGAGGCGGAAACTTCAGCGGGAACACATACTTTATGTTGACCTTGCTGCTGGATGGTTGTGCCAAAGCCTGCTTCCACCCATGTTGCCGCAGAATCATTTGCGATTTTAATCCAGTATCTTTTTTCTCCTATGAAAGGTGGAACATTCAGCGGGAGCATCGCTGTTGCATTGTTTCTTTTTGCGCATGTGATGAGCGCCATGCTTTCTGTAGAAACGTATTTTGCCAAGTTGAGTAGCTGCTGTTCTTCTGCCTCAGCGCGAATGTTCATCGCGAAGAGAGTGCATGCTCCAATAATTAAGGCGCCAACGATGATTGTTGCGAACAAAGTGTAGATGTAACTTGGAACTATGGATGGCATGTCTTATCTCACCCACCTTTGGATTGTTATGTTGCAGATGACAAGTTCGACGTTTATGACCGCGCCGCCCGGCGAGCTTGTGATCGGGATGTTAACGCTGCTGCTTGATCCTCCTAGAATCGAGTTTACCGTCAAAATTTCCGCTGCATACGAAAGCTCATAAGTTAAGGATGTCACATCGATTGTTGCGCATGAAATTCGAAGCGGCACTTTACCATAAAGGCTCATTTGCTCAGATGTGTTCAGGTTGACTATGTATATCCGTATGTTATTGACGGGGTTGCCGTTTTCCATACCTGCGGCTACATAGGAAACCTTTGGTCGATGACGAAGCTGGATTTCCGAGTTCTGATCACCTTTTGCAATGGCTAATTGGGCTATCGTGGCACCGCTTTGGCTAACCACCGTTCTGCTATCGCCTTTTAGGAAAAGGCCGGTGTCGGCGGTCTCGGAAAATGGCAGCTCATAGATTATTTGACCAATAGTCTCGTTGAAAATTGTGTCTGCAATCTCCTCGCCATCAGTAATGCTCATCGTTAAAATATTCGCGGCGGGTTGAACGTTTATTCTTCCCCCTGAATCGCTGATCTCAAATGTCCATGCTGAACCTGGGTGCCCAACTAATTGCAGTATGCTTTCGCTTAAAGCCAGCATATCCTGCCTTGCAGTAGCCATCTTCAGCATGCCGCTGCGCGAGTTAACCTGTTCAATTGCAAAGTAATAGGTGACAGAAATTATGCCTAGCATAGCTACGAATAACGTTAAAAAAGTGACCGGGATGCTCAGCGCTCTTTTTGAGAGGAGAACCTCACGCTTAAAGCCCCTGTGCATATGTCACCTGCCTCTTCAATAGTTTTGGGCTAAAAATGGATTAAGCCATTTGTGTGTAAAAACAGATACACATAATACAGGATAAAACTCCAAAAAGCGGCATGCAGACACGGGATATTTTAAGTGTTTATTCATTTTCTAAAAAAAGGAAGAAAAAGGAAGTTTTGTGGGGGTAGGGTTTGCTTCTACTTTTAAGCTACTGCTTGAACGTTGGTCTCTTTATAGTACATGGCCTGTGAAGTGAAGATGGTTATCGCAACTGTTAAGCCTATGTCGTTGACTGTGATGCTGTCTGGCTTGTCAATGTAGATTAGCAGTGTTTTGCCAGATTGAAGCGTTAAATCATTGCTGGCTTTCGCGAAAATGTAGTCAGTACTGCCAAGTGTTATTTTACCGCCGTCAGCTAAAGTTGTGTTGAACGGCAAGTCAGCAGATATGGAGTCTGATGTGATGTTGTAGTAAACGTTTGTCCATTCGCATTCTTGGCCTCGAACGGTTATTTTGTCGATGACTACGTCTCGTCCGCCGGTGTTAATTATCATTATTGCTGCTTGCGAGTTGCCGCCATTTGCGTCATACCATACGTGTTGTTTGGTTAGGTGTAGGCTTTCTTCTTGTACACGCGTGCTTGTGACGTTGATTGCGAAGTAGGTGACGACTCCAGCGAGTAGCACTGAAACGACGAGTATGATTAGTGTGGTGACGACTGTGCTCAGAGCCCAACGATTCTTCAATATGTTCTTCATTTTTTGTTCGCCTGACCACAAGTAACGCCAATTTTGGATAAGTAAATTTGTGTGTAGAACAGAGCTACACACGAGGCAGAAGTCTCAGCAAAGAAAGAGGGATTTATTGTTTTTATAAAAAAGCGTAAAAAAGATCTTCGTGGGGCTTTATTGAGCATCAGTTACTGCTTGCACGTTGGCTTCTCTGTAATACATCGCCTGGGCTGTGTAAAGCGTTATGCTAACTGTTAAGCCGATGTCGTTTATGGTTATGCTGTCCGGGTTGACTATGTAGATTAGCATGGTGTATCCTGATGGAAGAACCAGGTCGTTAGAAGCCACGTTAAAGATGTGGGTTCTATCTCCGATTTTTACAGTGTTTGTAGTTGTGGAGCTGAAATTGGCCACGTATGGCATATCTTCTGGCACCGGGTCATTTGTTATGGAATAGAGTACGAATTTCTTGTTGTCACTTGCCGTGTCGTTCCATGTGCATTCTTGACCTCTGACGGCGAGCTTGTCGATTACGATGTCTCGGCCGCCTGTGTTAATGACCATCAATGACGCCAAGGAGTATGATGAATCTCCTGGAGATGCGGTTGAGTTATGCCATATGTGTTGTTTGGTTAGGTGTAGGCTTTCTTCTTGTACACGCGTGCTGACGACGTTGATTGCGAAGTAGGTGACGACGCTTGCGAGAAGCACGGAGATGACGAGTATGATTAGTGTGGTGACGACTGTGCTCAGAGCCCAACGATTCTTCAATAGTTTGTGCATTGCTTTTTCTCACCTTTAATATAACGCATTGCTGTCTAATTATAAATATATTCTGTCGCAAGATTCAATATTTAATTTAAGGCTTAAAACTAAAAAGACACCTTTCATCTTCCACATTCAAATCAAAAATACACTCCGAACAAAAACCGCAACCAACCATGAAATGGTGCGGTCGCCGGGATTTGAACCCGGGATCGCAAGCTTGGAAGGCTTGTGTCCTAAACCAACTAGACGACGACCGCTATACATCAGCGCCATAAAAACATTAAAAAAAGCTATTTTAAGCTTCTCCATCAAAGCGCCCTCAAATTTTCCTCCGCAACTGCGTCTAACCGTAAACGCACATAAGCAGCAATAACCGCCTCCACTGCTATTACAACCATCAGAAACACTGCAAGCATCCACGCCAAATCCCGAAATGCACGTAGCGCTTGATAATCTACATAGCCATTGACTAAGGCTATCCAGCTCCAGTAACTATGCCCTTGCGCCGCAAGAAACTCTTCTAAGTCCGCCGAAATCCACCAGCAAAAAGCCGTCAGAATAACTGCGAATAAGCTGCCTATTAACGTCAGGTTCTTCCAGTCAGAAGACAACGCCGAAGAATAAGAAATGCCAGTTCCAGAATTAGCTGGTGAAAGACGGTAGTGCATGATTTTCTTGGCAGTTTTAGGCGAAACACCCCAAAGCGAACCCTGCTGGACTGAAACAGCTATTAGTGGCTCCTCGGCAATAATCTTACATCCTTTCCTAAGCAGAAGAGTCCTCAAACGTGAATATGCTTCTGCAATTTCCAAGTTAACAACATGCTCAACCATAAGCGACACTTACCGCGCATCTCTGCTTGAAACAGCTTTATTGGGGTTTTTCATCAGGCTTGAAAAGCTGCTTCTCATGCGGCGACCGCGGCTTAAAACCTCGAATGGCACGGCTTGCCGTCCGCTGACGTTCCAAATTCTTAATCCGCGCATAAAGCTTTGAAACTTTCGTTTTAGACGGCAGCTTACGTTTTGGCGCGTGAACAGGAACAGGCGTGAAAGGCTTAGCCGAATCATCAGCACGCTTGGACTTCTTAACGGGCACCTCACGAACTTTCTTAAACACCACATAACCCTCATGCAAGTTCACTTCCTGCACTTCCCAGCCTGCATCCAGCCAAGCCCGCGCATGAGCACTGGACGACGAATTACTCCACCAAGCCTCATCCCTATAAGCGTTCATCGGAAGATTATTGCCGATCAAGCCGTCTATTCTGGCAAAAGAAAGCTTCACAAGCTTGGTGAAGGCGCCGCGAAACTTCAAATGCGCCGTGAGCCCACTGTACTTCGACCGCGAAGGCGGAGAAACCACGCGCCTCGCACAGTGCAAACAGAGCATCATTGTCGGGTCCCCGGTGGAGACGTCAGGTACCATGCAATCTCGGCAAAAAAGTCGCTTGCACCTCTGACATTTCCTCATGTAAGCAACACTAAGCACCCTGCCGCAGATTCCACATTCATCTTTAACCAACGCGACCACGCAGAAAGCCTTGAGGAAACCTGAAAATAATAGGTAAACTCGCTATTAATCTTAACCTTTGACAACTGCTATTGGCACGAGTCTTGCGACCTTTGTGGCAACTCCAACTTGGTGGCTGACCTCGGCAACGACGTCCACATTCTTGTACGCGGCATCAGCTTCCTCAGCTAAAACCGCGGGGCTTGCGGCCCTGACAACTATGCCGCTCTTCTCCAACGCGGTTCGTATGTCTCCACCCCAGTACTTTCGTTTGGCCGCAGAACGACTTAGCATCCTGCCCGCGCCATGAGCCGTTGAACCAAAAGTCAAATCCATGGCTTTTTCTGTACCCACCAGAATCCACGAGCTGGTTCCCATGCTGCCGGGAATAAGCACAGGTTGCCCTTCGCTACGGTAATCCGCTGGGACATCAGTGTGGCCAGGCGGAAACGCACGTGTGGCGCCTTTTCTGTGTACCCAAACCTTTTTCTGGCTGCCATCAACCTGATGCTGCTCCACTTTTGCAATGTTATGCGCTACGTCATAAACAAGTTTCAACCCGAACTTTTCCGGATCCGCATGGAAAACTTGCTGGAAACTCTGCCTTACCCAGTGCATAATCGCCTGCCTATTCGCGAAAGCGTAGTTAACCGCACAAGCCATTGCTTGGAAATAGTCTTCAGCTTCCTTGCTTTTGCCAGGCGCGCATGCCAATTCCCGGTCAGGCAAGGTTATCTTATACTTCTGCACCGCGCGTTCCATGACGCGTAAATAGTCCGAGCATACTTGATGCCCGTAGCCTCGTGAGCCACAGTGAATCATCACCGTAACCTGCCCCTCCTGTTCGATACCGAAAACCTTGGCTGTTTTCGGGTTGTAGATTTTATCAACTCTCTGAATTTCCAAGAAGTGGTTTCCAGAGCCTAAGGTGCCTATCTGCGTTAGTCCTCGACTTTTCGCGGTTGATGAAACCTTATCTGGATCTGCGTTTTTCATGCATCCACGTTCTTCACAGTGCTCTGCGTCCTCTGGCCAGCCTAAGCCCTTACTGATTACCCACGATACGCCTTCAACAACAAGCCTATCAAGGTCGCTTGGAGTTATTTTGAAATCTTTCCGGCGGCTCCCCAGCCCGCAGGGAACATTCTCGAATATGGCGCTTGCCAGCTGAGCAAGCTTTGGCCGCATCTCTTTCTCCGAAAGGTTCGTTGTTATCAAGCGAACACCGCAGTTGATGTCGTAGCCCACGCCGCCCGGACTGATTACGCCTTCCTCGTAATCCGTTGCGGCTACACCGCCTATGGGAAAACCGTAACCTTCATGACCGTCAGGCAGAGTTACAGCATACTTGTAGATGCCGGGCAAGTGTGCAACATTAGCGCATTGCCAGAGTGTCCTGTCAGTCTGCATCTTCTCTAAAAGGCTTTCATTCGCAAAAATCATGCCGGGAACACGCATCCCCGACCTATACTTTGGAATGCGCCATATACACTCGCCTACTTTTTCTAGGGGAACTTTCTCTGGCGGCGGACGACTCTCAACTTCACCCATAAATTTTTGCCTCCAAACAAAAAGTAAATGCTAGATATAAAACGGTTTTGACTCTGACGCCAAAAACAGGTGCATGATTATAGTTAGCTGTGGCGCAATCTTCGGGATGCTTGTCAAGTCCAATGGAAAAAAACGATTTGCATAAATTTGCACCGGTCTGTTTTATTAGTGCTCTAATCAACATGGTTTTGTCACAAAGTTTTTTTAAATATGAGCGATAGTAGGTATTCCATAATTTGCTCAAGGTTGTCGTTGATTGGAAAAGAATGGGTTGGACGCAAGCACAAGGAGTTTTGTTCCAGATAACCTCATTCGCACTTTAGCAATTATCTTGGTTATACTGCTTCATGCGGCGAATACAACGTTAAAGGCATCTTCCGTGCCAGAGTCATACTGGTGGACCGCAGTTGTTTACAAAAGCTTAGCTCTACCGTGTGTTCCATTGTTTGTAATGTTGAGTGGAGCCTTGCTGCTTAAGCGTACTAAACTCGATGAGCCTATACGGGTTTTTCTTAAGAAACGGGTAAGCCGTCTTGGCTTGCCCATTGTTTTTTGGAGCGCAGTTTATCTTGCATGGGCTTTTTTCGTCAGCCAAACACCCGTAACGTGGGAGAACGTCGAAAGAGGCATACTTTATAGCTTGTTTGGCGGCGCTTACTATCATTTTTGGTTTATCTACCTCATAGTGGGCATTTACTTGATTACTCCAATTTTGAGGGTAATAATAGCCCACGGAAATATGCGGGTCATTCGGTACCTATGCTTACTTTGGTTTGTCAGCGTCGCTGTCGTGCCGCTTATAGAATTGGCTACCGGCCACACTTTAAACCCCCTCGCCTTCGTAATCAGCGGCTGGGAAGGTTACTTTATTTTCGGCTCATACCTGAAGAGAGTGAAGGTGCAGTCTTCCATTTTATATGGCCTATTAATTCTAGGTTTCGTTTGGACAATATTCGGCACTTGGTTAATGAATTATCCATTGAGCGCTATGCAGCGAAACAACTTCTTTTTTGATTACTTAACAGCAAACGTGATCATAAGTTCAATTGCGTTATTCTTAATTCTTTTGAAGTTCCATCGAGACTGGCCAGGAGGCAATCACGCGATTGCTAGCCGCATTGTACAAGCAATAAGCAGGAATACTTTACCTATTTTTCTGTTTCATGTGATAATTTTGGAGTCATTTGAAAGAGGCTTTTTTGGTTTCACATTAAGCTTCACGACGTTGCATCCAATTATCGAAATTCCATTAATCACGGTGCTAACGCTTTTCATAACGCTCGGCTTAGTCCTGTTAATGCGGAAAGTGCCACTCCTGAATAAGATGATAGGCTGAGATGTGGCAGAGAACCATTACGTTGAATTGGAAGTGATGGCGCGGTAAACAATGTTAGCGATTATTTGTGCTCCATCCCTGTTAGGGTGCACGCCGTCTGGAAAATATTCTGGATGATTGACGAATGGCGTGTAAACATCTATGGTTGGCAAGCCAAGCGTGCTTGCAACTTGTTCTATGCGGGGAAGTACGCCTTCCACGAAGCTCGTGCCGTTCAAATAAAACGTGTTATTGAAGATGGGCGGAGGCTTTACCAGAAAAATTCGCGGTTTACTTTCAAGCGTTTGAATGCTATTCAGTATTCTCGTGTAGTCGGCTACGAAATTATTTATTTGTTGATAATAGTCTGCGCGGGCATCGTTTGTTCCAAGCATTATAATCACGGTCGTAGGTTCAAAACGCTTAGCTCGACTGAATGCAGGTTCAAAATAGTATGGTTTGTAGCTGCTGAAGCTTACCGTTGCTCCGCTAGCACCAAAATTACCTACAACAGAGACATTTCCAAGTAACTCTTGCAGATAAGCTGGATAACCACTGTTTTCAGTGATGCTATCGCCGAGGCAGGCAACGCGGGCTAATTTAAGATTAACGCTCTTGTTCTCCTGATTTTCTAAAAAAATCGCCAATACTCCAACCGTCGTCAACAAAAGAATAATGCTAACTACCAAAAGGCTCTGTCTTTTCTTGTTCATTCAACATCCCTAACATTTTAACAAGTTTATTAATCTAATGCAAAATCCAAAGAAAGTAAGGCTTAATGTATCTCTGCTTTTTAGAGAATAAAATGGAAATTTTAATTATGTGCTTCGTCCTTCTTAGGAAGCAAAAAGCTTGGGGGAGAACAGAAGCAAATGAATGCTATAATATTCGGCGCGCCGGGTTCTGGGAAGGGCACTTACGCGTCAAGGCTCAATGCGAAGCTCGGCGTGGAAGTCATCGCGATGGGCGACATTTTCCGAGAAATCATGAAAGAAGACACCGAATTGGGAAAGAAGGTTAAGAGTTACGTGGAAAACGGATTACTTGTGCCTGATGAAATCGTTGTGGACGTGTTGAAGCACCGCTTGACCAACATTTCTAAGGAAAAAGGCTTCATCTTGGATGGTTACCCGCGGACGCTGGAGCAAGCGAAAATTCTAAGCGACATAGCCAAAATAGACGTTATCATCCTACTGATGGTTCCTGACTGGATAATAATCGAGCGGTTGTCCACGCGGCGCATATGCAAGAACTGCGGCGCAGTGTACAACATCCGCTTCCTGAAGCCGAAAGTTGAGGGCGTCTGCGATAAGTGTGGTGGATCACTGTATCAGCGCTCAGATGACACGCCAGAGGTCATAAAGAAGCGCATTCAGATTTATGAGGAACAAACCAAGCCGATCTTGCAGTTCTTTGAAGAGCTTAAGGTGCCTTTTGTCGTGGCTCACTGCGACGCCTTAGATATGCCGCCAGATAAGGTGGTAGAAGCCATCTTAAGCGACTTGAAAAAGCTGAAACTGGCCTAGATGTCGAGAATAAACTCCAGCGTGACTTTCTCTATTTCCTTAATAACCATCATCCGATGATACGTGACGGCTTTAACAGCTACCTTCTGCGTGTGCTTCGCCGGGTTGAATTTTTCGCCCCACACGGTTGCTTTGATTTTGAAACCCACTGGAGTTTCTTGCAGGCTTGAGATTTTGAATTTTGAGTAAAGCATATTCTGGGTTTCAAACTTTACAAGCAACGTCTCAAGCCACGTATACAGAAGCGCGTACTCGTCTTCAGCTTCAACTTCGACGGTTTCTTCAATTGCAGGCGTGACTTTCTCGGTGTCAGTCATAACCTCAAACATTGCAAGCGCTGCATTTTCGTATGCTTCCTCCATGGTTGCGCCGTATGCCGCAATATAGACATCAGCAGTGTGCTCGAGAAACTCGAATTTCTTATCCATGGCTAAGCGCCTTCAATAAAATAAGTGGAAAAGCTAAAAATGATTTCGCATTTGACTGCCAATGCCTGCTAATAGCTTAGGTTAGAATTGCTTTGAGTTTCTGAATTGCCGCTGCCACCAGTTTCGCTGCGTTCTCCGCGTCTTTCAAGCTGAGCATGCCCGTTGGGCTATGGATGTAGCGTGTTGCCACTGACACGGTGCCGCTTGGAACGCCTTGCCTTGTGAGGGATATACGTGCGGCGTCAGTTGTGCCCGGCAAGCCTGTTTCAAGTTGATAGGCAATTTTGTTTTCTTCCGCCACGTCAAGAAGAAGACGCAGAATTTTTGGGTGCGTGATTAATCCGGCGTCGGCGACTGTTAGCGCTGGGCCTTTGCCCATTTTCATGTTTGACTCGAATTCTTTCACGCCTGGCACGTCGCCAGCTACGGTGACATCCAAGGCGATGCCGACATCAGGGTCTATGCCGAAGGCGGAGGTTGTCGCGCCTCTTAAGCCAACTTCTTCCTGAACAGTGCCCACGGCGTATATGGTGCAATCGGTTTTTTCCAGCATTTTCAGGACTTCAATCATTATGGCGCAGCCAACGCGGTCGTCAAAAGCCTTGCCAATTACCACATCATCACTTATCTTCGCGTACTTCACGTCAAAAACCACTGGGTCACCTATTTTAACGCCTTTCGTTTCCGCGTCTTCACGGCTTGCCGCGCCGATGTCGATGAAAAGCTCGTCATAAGCGACGATTTTCTTGCGTTCTTCTTCTTTTTGTATGTGCGGCGGCTTCGAGCCTATTATACCATGCAAAAGTCCCTTCTTGGTGTGAACCAGCACTTTTTGAGCCAGCAGGATGCGGTCGTCGATCCCGCCCATCTTTACAAACTGAAGAAACCCCTCTTTGGTGATTGTTTTCACCATTAAGCCTATTTCATCTATGTGTGCTGCAAGCATTACCTTCGGCGAGGACTTCTTACCTTTTTTTACGCCAATAACATTCTCAAGTCTATCAACGGTGATTTCGTCCACATAAGGTTTCATCAGCTTAATTAGCAGGTTGCGGACTTCTTCTTCTCGACCTGTTACACCGTAAGCGTTGGAAAGTTTTTCTAAATTTTCAGATAACGACATATCTTATCCACTTTAATTGTTATAGCAACAAGTCTGTAGTTCACATTATTAAATGATTATGGTAATATTTCAGTTTGATTAAAGCATACGCAGAGATTAGGCCGTGGCAAGGCTGAGTTTCTTGAAAAAATGGCCCTTGCCTCTGTTAATGCAGATCCGCTGTCTCGCCATTTGGTTTCCGTGCTTTTGTTATCCGCGAGTAGATCAAGTATGCGGGAATTATGTTGATTAAGCCTTGCGTTATGTTGAACAGCGCGATTGGCGCAAGCAGGCCAACAACGACGGCTTCAGGTATTCCATAGAAAAGTTGCAGTAGATAGTAGTTGGCCACTGTCATGACAACAACGCGTGCCGCTATTGCAAGCGCTGATTTCCAAATGATGTTTCGCTTTAACAAGGCGAAGCCTAGAAGGGTGGCTAGCTCGGCAAGCAGCTTGAAAACGCCTCCAGGCACATTTCCTCTTAAGAAAATTATTGAGCACCCGATTAGGCTTGTGTAGACGCCGGCTAATGGACCATAAAAGAGGACGCTAACCATCATAGGTACTCCTGTGATGTCCCAGGAGATTTTAGGATAAATTGAAAATGGAATATCAAAAGGCGGCCCAGGCGTGATTTCCCATAAAGCAGCTAAAGCGCCGAGGAGGCTGGCGGCTGCAACAGCTTTTGTCTTAATTTTTCGGGAATTGTACGGAGGCATAAATTGAAATGGCTTGACGGAAATAAAATTCTTTTGCAAATGACTATGCTGCTCCCTGCTCTTTGAGCCAACGGGAAGAGTGAAAGGGGGGTGGAAAACGAGGCGTTAGCGTCATTCGAAATCTCGCAGACTTGTGATAATTCTTAAATTGCTAAACCGCATTCAAACACAGCTATGGTGAAAAAGTTTGAGTGAACAACCAGCTTTCAGAAAAGTTTTCATTTTTCTAGACACCGACAAGTACTGCAGCCCGTTCGACATGCTTGTTGCTTTGGACGCTTTCCCGGACTCAATGATATTCAAGTATGAAAACGTCACTGACGAGGATGCGCCGAAAATAGTCTATGACCTGCTGTTTCCACGCGGCCCCGAAGGGGCAAAGCATACCAAGATATTCATTAACGGCAGCAACTTTGACATGGTCAACAAGGTCGTTGACGCGACACTAAAATGCATGAAATCCGCGCCATGGGGAAACTCGATAATCGTGGATCCACGAGGCGGCTACTCAACCGCCGCTGCTGCGGTGGCGAAAACACTTGGCTTGTCGCTTGAGAAGGGCTTCGGCAACTTGGAAGGCAAAAACGTGACGGTGCTTGCGGGCACAGGCCCGGTTGGTCAGACAGCCGCTAGAATCTACGCTTCGGAAAAAGCCAACGTAACCATAACCAGCCGTTCAATGGCGAAGGGCCAGGCGGTGGCTGACAAAATCAACAAGGAAGTAGGTGCAGAGCGGGTTAAAGTTGTTGAGGTAGCGAGTCCTGAACAAACAGCGGCAGCAGTCAAAGACGCGGAGATAATTCTCGCTGCAGGTGCAGGCGGAGTGCAGTTGCTTTCTAAGGCAGATTTAGACAAGGCGCCTAAATGCAAAATAGTCGCGGACATCAACGCCATCAAGCCGCTTGGCGTAGAAGGCTTAGGCTCAAACGATGACGGCAAAGAGCTTAAACCCGGACTTTATGGTATAGGCGCGTTGGCTATTGGAAAACTGAAAATCAAAATTGAAAAAGAAATGATCACGCGGGCAACACTGGAGCCGCAGGGCCTCTTCGACTACGCAGCAGCTTATGAAATAGGCAAAAGCTCGATACTGAAGAAACTCGCTAAAGCCGCGAAATAAAGCGGCTTCAACTTTCCACTTTTTAAGCTGCAGCAACGTTTTTTCTCTTTTTCTCCGAGAGTTTACCCAGCAAATCTAATGCTTTATCTCCAGCACTAACGGTTTTGGCGCGCAAGAACCCAGCTTGCTCTGCGCCTGAAAATAGTGCTTCACCTTTCTGGGTGCGAATTATTGCGAAGCTCCAGCCGTTTAAGCCTAAGCCGCCTATGGAGATGTCTGCAAGCTCGCCGCTGAAGTCTCCGCAAGCACTGCAGCCTTTCTGCTGATACCGCTTTATTTCTGCAAGCGGAAATTCGATAAGGCCCCGGCTGGTTGTCAGCAGCAACTTTCCTTTAATGTTCATCTTCTGTATTTCGTTTAAATCCACCTTTTTCTCTCCGTGAAGGTACTCGTCCATTAAACCTTCATAAGTAAAGCAGCCAGAACACATAAGCCCAACCAGCACGTCAATGCAGTCTATCTGCTTCCTCAGCCCAGATGCTTGCATCTTTCGGATGGCTTGAATTTGACAGGGCATCCCAACAAAGGCTATTCGCCCATTTTTCTGCTTGCCTACCTCGGATAAAAGCAGAAGATTCGGCGAGCAAGTGTACTTTGAGCCGGCGCACTCCAAAACTTCCTCGAAAGTTGATGCCAAAATGGGTTTGGGATGAAAGGGCTTTTCTCTGCTTGACGCTACGGCAACGGCACCACAAATGTGTCCAGCTTTAAGCGCGTAAGTCAGCAGCGCCGTGGCAACGCCGCCGTCTTGGCAGCGCTGCAGTATCCGCGCGTCAGTTGCTTGCGCCGTCGCAAGTTGGCGGTAGATGCCGAATGGCTCGTCGAGTTTTCGGTTTCTTCCAAAAACAAAATTTTCAAGCTGCGTCTGCGAAAAACCATAGCGAGGGCACGCTTGCGCACACAATCCGCATAATTGGCATTCTTTCACTAAGCGGGGTTTTCCTTGCGTAAGTTGCAGGCAAGCGTATGGGCATATAGCGATGCATGCGCCGCAGCTTACACATTTGCCCGTTTTAAGGACGTTGGTGGCGAGAGAAGCCTCAAAGCCTATTTTGCCTGTGCTCATGCAACTAGCATGCGCCATTGAGCATATATAAGCTTACAGCCGCATCGTTCATTTGCACTGGAAAAGCGCCGCTATTCTTTTTGCCGCCTCGATTATGCGCTCTTTCGGCTGTGTTAGAGAGAAACGCACATAGTTTTCTCCGTATTCTCCGAAGCCAATGCCTGGGGTAACCGCCACGCCGACGCTGAGCAGTTTGGTGGCGAACTCGATGGAGCTGGATTGGCAGTTTAGCCAAACGTAAAATGTGGCTTTAGGCTTATCGCATTTAAAGCCCATTGCACGTAGCTGATCAACCAGCAGATCGCGTCTTTCCGCGTAGATCCTATTATTCTCCTTCAGAAAGTCAGGTTGCTCGCGGCCTCTGTAGCTTTCTAGAGCTTTGGCAGCCACCTTTTGTATGTAAACAGGCGGTCCCGAGTCGATTTGCGACTTAACTTGGGCAAGCCCGTTGATGAGCTGTTTGTTGCCCACCGCGAATGCGATGCGGTCGCCGGTCATGTTGAAGGTTTTGGAGCACGAGTGGAATTCAATTGCCACGTCCATGGCGCCGTCAATTTCCAAGATGCTGGGCGCATTGTAGCCGTCGAAAGTTATTTCTGAATAAGCGTTGTCGTAGCAGAGGATTATGTTGTTTTCACGTGCAAACTCCACTGCTTGCCGCAGGAATCTCTTGTCCACCGCTGCGCCTGTAGGGTTATTCGGGTAGTTCAGAAACATCATTTTCACTTTTTCCGGATGCACCGCGTCGAAATCAGGTTTGAAGCCGTTCTCCTCAAGCAGAGGCATCGGAACAGGGACTCCGTCGTTTAGTATGGTGCTGCCGTTGGCGTAAACTGGGTAACTCGGGTTAGGCACAAGCACATGATCCCCCGGGTTCACGAATGCCCGTGCGATGTTGGCTAACCCTTCTTTCGAGCCTATAAGCGCTATGACTTCATCTTTGTCAACGTCAACGCGGAACCGTTTCTTGTACCACGCGGCAACTGCCTCTCGAAATTCTGGTTCGCCTTGACTTAAGGAGTAATTGTGATTCTTCGGGTTTGCCGCTTCCTCTTTAAGCGCAGAGATAATGAACGGTGGCGGCGGAAGATCTGGGTCGCCAATGCTTAGCGATATGAGGTCTACTCCCTGCGCCTTCTTTTCCTTGATGGTTTTCTCTATTTCAGCGAAAAGATACGGCGGAAGCCGCTTAACCCTATCCGCAAACTCAAACATGCTTTTCACATGCTCTCCTTAAAGAGTGTTCCCTCAAAAACCTTCTCCGCAGAACCACGCAAAAACAATTGGACGCCGTTATACTCTACTTCTAAATCACCGCCCAACAAATGGACCTGCACTTTGCTTCCGAGTTTTTTAAGCAAGTTGCCAGCGACAACTGTGGCGCAGGCGCCGGTGCCGCATGCAAAGGTTTCTCCGCAGCCGCGCTCCCACACCCTGACTTTCACCTCATTAGCGTTTAGAACCTGCACGAATTCTACATTGGTTCTCTGCGGAAAAACCTGATGATTCTCGATTTTCGGGCCGATTTGCTGCACAGGAAAAGCTTCCACGGCATCAACGAATATGACGCAATGAGGATTTCCCACTGATAGGCAAGTTACCTTGTAAGCGTCTCCGTTAACCTGCAAATCCTCATTTATGCATGCGCCTTGCCCACGCATGGGAATCTTGCTGCGCTCCAGCACGGGCACGCCCATGTCAACCTTCACGGAAGTGACCGTGCCGTTTTCCACAGTCAGCCAAGTCTTTTTTAGGCCAGCCAAAGTTTCCACGATCAACTCGCTTTTTTTGGCGACACCGCTTTCGTAGCAGTACTTAACGAAGCAGCGTATGCCGTTGCCACACATTTCCGCTTCGCTGCCGTCTGCGTTGAAAATCCGCATCTTCGCGTCAGCCACTTTTGAGGCACAGACCAATAGAAGCCCGTCTGCACCTACGGAGAAGCGTCTTTCGCAAAGTTTTTTGGCTAAAGCCGCGGCCTTCTCGCTGCTTATTCTTCCATCGCGGTTGTCAATTACGATGTAATCGTTGCCTAACGCATGCATCTTCCAAAACTTCATTGCAACCACTCAGCCATCCGCTGCCCCACAAGCAAGTCATCCAGCGCCTCGCGCTTCCTGATCAAGGCGTATCTGCCGCTTTTAACCAGCACCTCCGCTGCGCGAGGTCGGGCATTGTACTGTGAACTCATGGCGAAGCCGTATGCTCCGGCGTTAAGAACCGCTAGCAAGTCGCCCTCCTGAATCTTAGGTAGCTGCCTGTCCCGGGCTAGCACGTCGCCTGACTCGCATATGGGCCCAACAACATCGTAGGTTTCAGTTTCCGCCTCGTCCAGCTTGTTTGCCACTAGGATGTGGTGATATGAGCCGTACATGGCGGGTCTGATCAGCGTGTTGAAGCCCGCGTCGACGCCGACAAACTTCTTGAAAGGCGTCGTCTTAAGGGTGTTCACCGCGGTTAGCAGGATGCATGCATCGCAGACCAAGTAGCGGCCAGGCTCAACGCAGAAGAACGGCTTGCCAAGGTTGTAGTCTGCAATCTTCTGCTTGAATAGTGAAAGCACTACGCCGGCGAAAAAGTGCAGGTCGAGTTCTTTGTCTTCTGGCTTGTAGGGCACGCCAAGCCCGCCGCCCATGTCCACGAACTCGAAGCTTATTCCAAGTTCGTCGCGAACCCTTTTGGTTATGCTTAACAGTTTTTCAAGCGCCAAAACAAACGGCTCCACAGCGAGTATGCCGGAGCCTACGTGCATGTGTATTCCGAAGCGCTTCACGCCTGCCTTCTGCGCTTGCTTGTATGCGGCTATTGCGTCGTTTTCCCATAGGCCAAATTTTGTGTTCTTGCCCGCTGTAATGCAGTGATCGTGGTGGCCCGCGCCTATCTCGGGGTTAACTCGGACAGACAGAACCTCCGGCGTTGCAATCCTCAGTAGACGGCTTAACTGGGATAAGGAATCCACATTCACGGTTACTTTGGTGTCCGCGAGGAACTGGAGCTCGTCGTTTCTAACGCTTGTTCCAGTGAATAAGATGCGTTCAGGCGGAAAGCCAGCCTTTAACGCCATGGAAACTTCGCCGGGGCTGACGGCGTCCAGATGCGCGCCTTCAGACGCTAAAATCTTCAGTACTGCCAAGTTAGAGTTTGCCTTTGCAGCGTAGTATATTCGGATTTTGTCATAACGGCTTGTCAGTGCCTTGTGAAGGCGCTTGTAGTTTTCTCTTATGCGGTTTTCGCTGATCACATAAAGCGGCGTGTCAAATTTCTCGGCTAACTCGCTGGCGGAAACGCCGTCAAAGTATAGTCTGCCGTCTCGATTTTCTAAAGGTTCACGTAGCTCCCTTATGTTTGACACTATAGGCGCTCTCCAATTCCTCTACACGCTACGGTAAAGTAGCGCTTTTAGCATATGCCTTTTGCTACCATGAGCTCAGCGCTGAGGATGCCGCCTCCTGCGGCTCCGCGGATGGTGTTATGACCCAGGCACATGTATTTAACAGTCATCACTGGGTCTTTTCTGATTCTGCCTACGACGACGCTCATTCCTCTGCCTTCGTCGCGGTCATAGCGAGGTTGAGGCCTATTCGGCTCTTTTCTTACCACTATAGGGTTTTCTGGCGCGGAAGGCAGCTTCAGCTTTTGAGGTTCACCCTTGAACTGTCTAAAGGCTTCTTCAACCTCTTCTACGCTTGGGTTTTCTTCAAGCTTTACGAAAACCGCCTCCAAATGGCCATCCTTTACGTTGACGCGATGGCAACTGGCGCTGAGGACGACGTCAGCGGGGCATATTGCTTCTCCGTCAAACGTGCCCAAAATCTTCAACGGCTCGCATTCCACTTTATCTTCTTCGTTAGAAATGAAGGGAATAACGTTATCAATTATGTCTAATGAGGCGACGCCTGGGTAGCCTGCGCCGCTGAGCGCCTGCATAGTTGAAACAACCACTTGTTTGAGGCCGAATTTCATGAGCGGCTTCAGCGACATCGCTAGCTGAATTGTGCTGCAGTTTGGGTCTGTGGAGATGAAGCCCTTCCAGCCTCGACGCTTTTTCTGGATTGGAATAAGCGCCGTATGCTCAGGATTCACTTCGGGAATGAGGAGCGGGACATCCTTATCCATGCGGTGTGCGCTTGCCTTGCTGAAGACTGGAAACAGTGCGGCGAATTCTTCTTCAACAGGGCCTGCTAAGTCGCCTGGCAACGCTGAGAAGACAAGGTCCACATCTCCAGCTTTTTCCACCGACTCCACGTCCGTATGCACTACGGGCATCTCGGCGATTTCCTTGGGCAGAGGAGACTCCATGATCCAGTTGCATGCAGCCTTGTAATTTTTGCCTGCAGACTTCTCTGAAGCTGCAAGAACCTCGATTTGGAACCATGGGTGATCCTGAAGCAGCTGGATGAACCTTTGCCCAACGGCTCCTGTTGCGGCTAATATGGCTACTTTACGTTTTGAAGGCATTACTTATCGCTTCCTTTGCTCTTTTGAGTTGATTTTCCTCGATAAAAACGTTAATGGTTGCTTTGCTGGTGGTTATTTCAATTATGTTTATGCCCTCGCGGCTAAGTGCATTAGAGATTTTTGCAACGCCGCCGGGTGAGTCGACAAAATCAGGGTGGCTTATCTGAAGTAGGGCAACATTTTCTCTGTGACTTATAGCCTTGACGCCCTCTACTTGATGAAGTCTATTTATGAGCTCGCGTACGTTACCGTCGGAAGTAAACACCGTAACGGATTTTCTTCCTGAGCTGACACCGTAAACAGGATTGCGGCTGAGAGTTTGGAAAATCTTCCGCAAATTTTCCGTGTTGACATCGCAAACCACGTTAATGGCCAGCAAGCCTTCTTGGCTGTGCATTTCTGCCGAGTTAATGGCGAAGGAGCCTGTGATTTCGGTGCCGCCTGTAGCTAAGCTGCCAGAGGAAAAGTCAACTATCCTGAGCTTTTGGCTTGGCAACTTGTATTTCAGCGCTTCGGCCTTCACTATTTTCGCGCCGCCCTGCGCGAGATCGAACATTTCGTGGATGTCAAGCTTGCTGAGCGGCTTGGCGTCAGGAACTATTTTCGGATCAGCCGATAGAACGCCGCTTGTCTCCTTGACAAGGATTATTTCGTCAACGTTTAAGCAGTGAGCCAGCAGCAAGGCTGTTGTGTCGCTTCCACCGCGGCCGAGAGTAGTCACCCTTCCTTCTGCGTCCTTTCCAAGGAAACCGCAAACGACAGGAACACTTTTGCCGAGAAGCGGCGCTACGAATTTCCGTGTTAGCACAGCGGTTTTCTCAATGTCAGGTTCTGCGTTGCGGAAGTTAGAGTCCGTTATTATTGGCCAATTGTCGTTTGCCGGGTCAAAAACCTCAGCTTTGACGCCTCTGGCTCTTAGTGCGGCTGTGAAAACGCGGGCGCTTGTGCGTTCGCCCATGGAGATGACCTCCGCATAATCTGAATCGTCCACGCCGCCTAGCTGCGCGAGTGTGCTGATTAGGCTGTCGGTTGTTTTGCCCATCGCAGAAACAACAACCACCATTTCTTTGTAGGGTGCCTCAGCAACCATTCTAGCTGCACGCTGAATTTTTTCTCCGTCTGCGAGGTCAGCGCCGCCGAACTTGATGACTACCCGACTACCCAAATTTCCGCCCTCCGCCCTTAAAGCTCCAGAACATCTTCCATGCTGAAGATTCGGGGTTCCGTCTGCCTGCGTAACCACTCGGCTGCGTACACAGCGCCTTGAGCGAATACACTCCGCGAAAAAGCAATGTGCTCTATGCGCAGCATCTCGTATGGACCTGCGACTATGAGATCGTGGATTCCGGGTACGCCTCCCGCACGCAGCGCGGTTACTTCCAGCTCGTCCGGTTGCCGTGGGCTGATGCCTTCCCTGCCGTATACGGTCTTGGCGTAGCCGCGGTTTTCCGATATTATCTGCGCTAGTTTTTTGGCTGTGCCGCTTGGCGCGTCCTTCTTGCCTGTGTGGTGTATTTCGCTTATGCTGAATGTGTACTCCTTCGGAAACACCTTTAGCGACTGTGCAAGCTTGAATAGTATGTTGACGCCTACGCTAAAGTTAGGCGAGAAAACAGCTGGAACCCTGCCTGAAACAACTTCGTGCAGCTGCCGGTTTTGCTCTTCGGTGAAGCCTGTTGTGCCCAAAACTATGCGCTTGCCCAGCGACGCCACCACGGGAATGTTTTGCATTTCCGCCGCTGGCGTTGTAAATGTTACGTAGACGTCTGCTTCCTGAAGGGCTTCGCTGAGTTTATCCGCGCTTGCAATTCGCAAATCAGAGTTGCAGATGCCCAGCTCACGCAGTGTCTTACCTATAAATGGGCTTCCTTGGGCTTCAACTGCACCTGTTATCTGATGCCCCTTTCCGAGGGCTTCTTGGATAACGGCGTTGCCCATTCTGCCGGCAACGCCGGCTACGCATAGTTTAAGCATAGTATAATCCCTGCCAGAAGCGCTCGTTGTATAATCGTTCGCTTAAGTCTACGTCGAAGAAGTCTTCTATTGGCTGAAGAACTTCCGGATTGTTCTCGTAAACTCTGCGAGCGCTTGTTAAAACCGTTTCTAAACCGTTACGAGTCATCTTCCCAAGTGGGCGCCTGCATGGCCCAGCAGGCATGCCTAAAATGTTCATCAGCGTCTTGTAAGCCAAGGGGTTCCGCGCCCGGCATGTTACAGGTCCATAGGGCGTCTGTTCTTGGGTTTTCACGGTGACTATGGCGAAAAGCGGTTGTAGCGCTTGGAGAAGCTGGTTTGCCTTTGTTAAATCGCCGTTGATCAAGGCATTGGTCATGTCTGCTACAGCGCGGGGGGCAACGTTGCTTGCAACGGAGATAACGCCGCTTGCGGCGATGTTAGCGTCAGTCATCATTGCATAGGTTTTGTCGTCGTCGCCTGAAAGTATGCTGAAATCAGAGCCGCAGAGTTTTCTGGTTAAGCGCATGTTTTCCAAGTCGCCTGTTGCTTCCTTTACGGCGCTGACGTTTGGATACTCTCTGTGAAGCAACGCGAGGTCTTGCGGCAAAAGCTGTGTGCCGGTTCTTCCCGGAATAATATAGGGGATAAGTTGGATTTCGGGGAAGCGCTTGGCGATGGGCTCAACATATTCTTTTCGTATTTCAAGCGAGCTAGGCCCATTATAATACGGGTCCACCAGGAGCACGCAGTTTACGCCCACATGCTGCGCATGCGCTGTGCCTTCTATGGCTTCCTGGGTGGAGTTACTTCCCGTGCCCGCTATGGTTAAGCATTTTCCGTTTACATATTCGTGAACGCGTTCAATAACTTTATTGTGCTCATTCCAATCTAGGGTTGGGCTTTCGCCTGTAGTACCAACGGCGAGTATGCCGCTGGCGCCTTCTTTTACTTGAAATTCCACTAAGCTGCGTAGCCCTTCGTAGTCTATTTCGCCGAGGCGGGTCATGGGCGTTATAAGCGCCGTATAGCAACCTTTGAATTGCATTTTGTGTTCGCACCTTGAACACTAACATTTAATGCGGCTTTATTAAGCTTTCCGTTTTCCTGAATAATTTTGCGAATTTCGCAAATAAACCATTCATTAAAGAAGCAAATCCAAATACACATCACGATTTACGTAAAAACTGCAAAATCCCTTAAAGTAGCCTAATGTTTCACCAATTTTGCGATGAAAAAACCGTTACTTTCACTATTGTGTGGATAAAGCCTCAAGCACTTCTCCAATCCTCTAAGCCCAGGCTTACCGAGTTTAGGTTCTATCTCCACCAAAGCAAAATCGGGATGCTGCATCAAAAACCGCTCGATAATCATCTCATTCTCCTCAACTGTAATACTACAGGTGGAGTAGATTAAAAAGCCGCCCGCCTTTACTTTTTCAGCACACTTATCAATCATACGCCACTGAATATCCGCCATTCTCTCAATTGACTTCCGAGTGAGCCGCCATTTAGCTGACGGCTGCTTTGCAAAAACACCAGTACTCGTGCATGGAGGATCCAAAACCACCACATCCGCCTCCAAATTAACAGGCAAGCCAAAGCGGGCATCCGCAATTACTGGTTCTGCTACTTTTACATCCATGCGCGCAACTTCCTTTTTCCATGTTTGCATCCGCCGCACGGAATAGTCCACCGAAAAAATGCTGCCTCGATTCTGCATAAGCTGCGCGAGGTAGGTGGTTTTAGCGCCTGGCGCCGCACAAACATCTAAAACAGTCATATCTTGCTGCGGCGCGGCAGCCTCTGCAGCGTAACAACTTGCCTTATCTTGAATGTAGAACAAGCCTTCTTTAAAGCTCGCTGTCTCGCGTAAAGGCTGCTTTACACTAGAGACTTTGTAAGCATATTTCAACGGCTCAATTTTTTCCACCTTAATTCCTTCAGCTGCAAGCGACGCCAGAATCTGCTGCTCAGAAGCTTTGAGAGTGTTTAGTCTAATGCAAACAGGCGGCGGCTTCAAGTTTCCTTCCAGAATTGCAAGGGTTTCATCGCGCCCAAAAAGGTTAAAGCAGTACTCAACAAACCATGCAGGATGGAAGGTTTGAAGTCCAATCCTTTCCATTTCGCTGGCTTCTTTCAGAACTGAGTTTATCTGGCGAGTAAGCAGAAACCCAAGAAAAGGTTCAACACATTGCAAAGTTTTCCAGCCCAGAATCGCTCGACCCAGCTTGGCAATACTTTCTGCTTCTTCCAAATCTAATTTAGACCAATTCTTAGTGATTCTAGTCTGGTAAACATAAAGCCGCAGAAAAGCCTGAACGCCCATAGAGAACTCGCTAATTTCCCTAGGCTTCAAAACACTGTTAACAAACGCATCTATCACATTTTTGCGCCGAACAGTTTCAATAACCAAACCATAAGCATATCGAACAGCATTAGAATCACTTACGCCTAACTGCTTGACAGTCTTAGCCAAAGCCAAATGTTCACTCAGTTTATGCAGCTCCATCCAACTCAAGGTTTCTATGGCAACTGTCCACGCCTCTTTCAGCAACTTCTTCACACAAACCTAAAGCATGCAAGGGCTCAAATAAAAATGCCGCGCACCAATCTAAACCAACCATAAATTTCAACCTAAAACAGCCGCGGCACCCGTCATATTTGGCGCATATTAGCGATTCAATGCAGAAACCTATAGAGGGGCTCCTCTTCGTGCTACCACCAAGTTGCGCAGAAAGCTAAATCCTATTTTCTTTATGATAAGCGTTCTTTTGGGAAAAGTTCTTGGTGCCGGGGGCGGGATTCGAGCCCGCGACCTCTGGGTTTAGGGCGCTTGCCCCTTTGACTCTCCAGATTATGAGTCTGGCGCCCATTCCAGGCTAGGCTACCCCGGCTGTTCATCAGGTACTCTTTCAGGGTTCAGACCATTTTAGTATAGTTGTTGTTTATTTACGTTTTCGGAGAAATCTTGTGTTTACTTGTGCGCGACCGAGACCGCAGCCGTTTTTTTAGCCCAATATCGCTCATTAAAAAAGTTGCATTGATGTTTCCATGCAAAAACCAAGTTACATTAATTTATATATACACCATAAGTTATCAAATAGAGAGGATAGCATGGCTTTAGTTGACACCGTAACCCTCGCGGCAATAGTGTTAGTGGTGGTTATCGCTTGTGTAATGATCATTATTTACGCCATGAGAAAGCTCAGAAAGAAGCCGGAAAAAACGCTGATGCCTTCTGAAATGGAATCTGATTTTCGGGAGCTACCATTTAAGGTTACTAAGAGTGTGAAACCATCTGAGGCGTCTCAAGCTAAGGATGAACTGCGTATTCTTGAGTTGGAGAGGGAAATTTTAAGCGACGCCATAAGGAGACTTTATGAAGCTCATGCAGAAGGAAAAATCAGCGAGCAAGAGCGTGAAAGGCTTGCAAGCGCCTACAAAAGCCGCATGATGGCTGTTAAAGAAGCCATTGCTAAAGATGAAACCATCGTGGCGCTGCATGAACTTGAAAGTATGCAGGAAGACTTGATGAAGTTTTTCAGTGAACGATTCGGAGAATTAAGCTCTAAAGTTGAGGAGCTAAGGTCAAAAATTAACGTGAAAACCGTAAAAGAGATACCAGTGCAAATGCCGAAACCCGCGGTTGCTGAGGCGCAAGCGGAAGCTGCCGAAGAAGAAGGAGAAGAGAAAAAAGAGAAGCCTAAGAAGAAGCCGCCTGAAAAGCCAAGCTTGAAGAGTGAAGCGGAGAAACGGATCGAGGAAATTAGGAGCGAAGTAGAAAAAGTCTTGGATCGGCTGGGGCAGATGGAAATTGAATCATGATAATGCGCTTGTGGAAGAGGCAAAGAAAAAAGTAGCTTTAGTAGCAGTTAAACATGTTAAAGACGGCTTTGTTGTGGGTTTGGGAAGTGGAAGCACCGCCGCGTACGCAATAGAAGCTTTAGGTGAAAGAGTAAAACGTGAGAAACTGAATTTGATGGCTGTGCCAACGTCGTATCAGGCGTTTTTGTTGGCAGTAAAACATGGAATTACCATAACTACTCTGGACGAGCATCCTGAGATTGACGTAACTATTGACGGAGCCGACCAAATAGACGCTGAACTGAACTTGATTAAAGGCATGGGCGCGGCGCTAGCTCGAGAGAAAATCGTGGCTTCAGCATCCAAACTGAATATTATAATAGCTGATGGAAACAAAAAAGTGCGGGTTCTCGGGGAAAACAATCATCCCGTGCCAATTGAGGTTTTGCCTTTCGCCATTACCACGGTGAAACACAAAATAGAAGCGATTGGCGGAAAAGCCATTTTAAGAGAAGGAAAAGGTAAACTAGGCCCGGTAATAACGGACAATGGAAACGCAATAATAGACGCTAGTTTTGGAGCAATAAGGAATGCTGCAGAGCTTGAGATTGAGTTGAAGATGATTCCAGGCGTAATTGAAACTGGCCTTTTCGTTAATTTAACAGACATCGCCTACATTGGAACGAGCTCCGCTGTAGAAAAAATTGAAAGAAATAGGCATTAATAATTCGTTTTCTTTCTTATCAACAGATAAAGCAGCAAGGGCCCGCCTAAAAACGCTGTGATTGCACCTACCGGCAATACTATGGGTGCAAGAAGTCTTCTTGCCAACGTGTCCGCAAATAGAAGCAAAACAGCGCCGAATAGACTTGAGGAAATTATCAGGAACTTTTCATCACCGCCAATAATAGCGCGGCAGATATGAGGCGAAACCAAACCAATAAAGCCAATAGGTCCAGTGAAACTTACGACCGTCGCAGTAGAGAGACATGCGGTTATGAAAACAAGCTTTCTTACTCGGTTTACCTCTACGCCTAAGCCTTTCGCAGTATCATCGCCCATTTTCATAATGTTAAGATCCCATGACAACCGCAGGTTAATTGCCGCGCTCAAAATTAATACAACAAATATGTAGGGAGTTTGCCACCAAGCCGCCCTTGAGAGGTCGCCGATTGTCCAGAAAACCGTTGCCGCGACAGCATTAGACTCAGCAAAATATTGCAGGATAGTTGTGCATGCTGAAAAAATGTACATTATCGCTATCCCTGCTAAAATTACGGTTTCAGGAGACAGCCCTCTCTTTTTTGTTAGCAGAAGAATGACGATAACGGGAATCAAAGAGAAGATAAAAGCATTAAGTATAATCAAGAAAGGCCCATCAGTAAGTCCTCTGCCAAGTATTATGCCTATAGACGCGCCTAAGCTTGCACCTGCTGAGACACCTAAGGTGTAGGGGGTGGCAAGGGGATTTCTAAGGATTGCTTGCGTAGAAGTGCCTGCTATGGCCAATGTTGAACCGGCCAAAACTGCCAAGAGTATTCGCGGCAGCCGCAGATTCCATACAACATTATCAGCGAGTTCGCTTACACTGAACCACTCTGGGAAAAACTTGGCGAATACAGCAAAGTAAGCTTCAAAAAAAGACAAGGAAGCGGAGCCGAGAGCAAGAGCAACTCCTGCTACTACAAAAAGAAGAACAGCGCAGGAGACTATGAACAAGCTTCTCTTCAAGAGTAGCCTTCGATACTTCAGCTTTTCATTTTCAGCAACCGAATTGTTTTGTTTGGAAGCATTGTCTATTCGTTCTTTGTCCACCATATCATTGCCACCTTCATTTTGCGACTTAGCAAAAACTTTCCGTTATCTTTCACCAAGATTCGACGCAGGTATTCTCTTAATTTCCCTTCTTTTTCGGCCGATATGTGATATAATTCCATGAATTTTGATACTGCATCATCTATGCTACCATAACTTTTCGTTGAGGTATAGTCCCAGATGTCCACGTTGGCTAGTATGCCCAGATTATGAAGAATATTATAAATGTAGATGTAATCTGGCCAGATGAAGACCGTGTCTCCATAAATTATTTTCTGCAACTCCTCTGTCATCCATTTAGATGCGGACAAGAAAATATAAACTCCTTTTTTGGCAAGAGAATCTATTGTTAAAAGAGCCTTTTCAATATCAACCATAAAAAGTGAAAAAGAAGCTATGACCACATCGCAGAGACTAACATAATTATAAGCCTGCAAATCCTCTAAGGAACTATTAATGTAATGTATATTCTTGATGTTTCCTTTTTCAGCATTTGCCTTCAAAAGTTCCAGCATATTTTTTGAGGGTTCCAAAACGATAACCTGTTTGACACGTTTAGCCAATGGTATTGTTAGCCGACCTGTGCCTGCTCCAACATCCAACACTGTATACTCAGGCAGTAAGAGTAGTTTATCAAGTTGGCTCTTTGTTAGATCGCTCATGTAAGCCATGTTTTCGTTGAATTCGTTTGCGTGTTTGTCCCAATAGCTTGGTTTACAAATTTCAGTTCTATACGTGTCAAGAAGCATTATTCGCCACATTTCTCCCCAGTTTATCGCACACACAGCATTGACCACCGCTTGCTATCAGAAAAACAAAAAATGGGAAAGAGAATGGGGTAGAACTGCATTGTTTATTGCGCTCCATTGGGTGCGCCTACTGTGTCACCGTTGATGTTCAAGGTGGGATACAGGAATACACCGTGCTCATCTAAGTTGTAGTTTAATCGCAGGAACCTTGTAACGTACTCTTGATGTATGGTTTGAGGGTTCCAGTCACTGAACAAGTCAGGGTAAAGCACCTTGGACAGGTAAACTGCGCCTAGAACGCCGCCCATTGCGTTGTTTCTGAAGTCACCTGCAATTATGTAGACATGGTTATTCTTGAAGGCGCTAACGCTGGCGAACATTGGTTGTGAAGTGTAGTTTTGCAAACAGTTCCTTATGCTTGTTACGTCGTCTACGTCCATTCCTTGTGCTGGATCAGCGTTCATCACACCGCTGAACGTGTAGCGCACCGTGTGCAGGAAAATGTAGTCAGGGTTCTGCTGTATTATCCATTCAGCATCGATGTTAACGGAAGACGAATTGAAGTAGGTAGGAAGACTCGCAGCTATGTTTGCACCTCCTGCTAAAATGCAGACTTGCCCCAGCGTGTCAAGTGTGGCGTAAGCCTTGATGGTCGTGGAGGTTGTGTAGGGATAGTTCGTCAGTAACACTTTTTGTTTTTGGCTTTCTGTTAGTGTGCTTGTTCTGTCTCTTATAGTGTTGGTTAAGTTAAGCAGCCAATTTGCATACTCTGTTGCCTTGTCCACTTTATTGAAGATGTAGCCCGCCTTCAGTATGCCCTGGAAGAATGCTGATGCCTCTGGGTGTGTGACGTTGGGATAGTATAAGCCCAAAAAGACGACATCAACACCTGGTAATTTTGAGGCTTTTTCAGAGATCGCTGAAGGCGTGTTAGAGAACGTCAAGAGCATGTCTGGGTTTAAGCTTAGAACGAGTTCGTAATCTGGCGTGTAGAGTTGGCCGACAGAAACTATTCGATCAGCGTTTTCTGGGAAATAGATTGATTTGAGCTTTTCCACAGCGAAGTCTATGCCAACGACTTTGTTTTCTATGCCTAGTACGCGTACCAGTTCAGCGTTCTGGATGTACTCGATTACTATTCGGTTGACTGGAAGCGACACTGTAATAACGTTGCCGTTGCCGTCAAGCAAGGTTAGTTTTGTTGCGTTGCCGTTTATTATGGAGTTGATTTGATCTATATCTTGCTGGTCTATTGTGCCGTCATTGTTTGCGTCAGCAAATCTGGTTGTGGATGCTGTGCCGTTAATTATTCTCCTCACGTATTCTATGTCGTTCGCGTCTATTTTGTCATCCATGTTGGCGTTCCCATAAATTTCAAGCACCAAGTTAAGCGAAGACACAATAGGCTGGGGAGTTGAGGTTGGCTGCGGAGATTCTGTTGGCTGAGGAGTTGAAGTGGGTTCGGGGCTTGTTGTTGCTTGCGGCGTTGCGGTTGGTTGTGGCGAAGAGGTGGCTTGCGGCGTCGCCGTTGGTTGAGTTGTGTTTGGTTGCGTGTTTGTTGTGGGTTGGAACCAGTTTTGGCTGTAACCTATGACGGCTGCGGAAAGTATTAGTGCGGTTATTACTATGGCTATGATTGCGGTTTTGTTCATTTGCGTCACCATTTGGTGCTACTTTTTAGCAGAAAGGTAATACTTATACTTTGTGTTACTACATGTAAAAAAGGTAATACTATTATACCGCCTACATAAATTATTAACAAGCAAGAGGCAAAGCAAATGAACATAACAGTACAAGGCGTAACATTCAGCTACCGCAGCACCCCCTCGCTTACAGGAGTATCCTTAACACTCGAAGAGTCAGAAATCCTAGGCCTAATAGGCCCCAACGGTTCAGGAAAGACCACTCTCCTAAAATGCATGAACAAGATCCTGGAGCCAAAGCAGGGCACAATTCTACTTGATGAAAAAGATGTAAAGAAGATGAGCAGACTGGACGTAGCAAAGCACATAGGATATGTACCACAAACATCAGTAAGCAACCCAACCGCGATCCCAGTGTTCGAAGTTGTGCTGATGGGCAGGCGGCCGCACATTGGTTGGCAGAGTAGCGAGCAGGACACTGCGAAAGTGTGGGATGCATTAAAGATGCTTAGCATCGAGCACTTGGCAATGCGCGATTTCTATGAGTTAAGCGGCGGCGAACAGCAAAGAGTTCTGATCGCGAGGTCTTTAGCGCAGGAAGCCAAAGTGCTTTTGCTCGATGAGCCAACCAGCAACTTGGACATAAAACATCAACTGGAAGTAATGAATTTAACAAAAAAACTGGTTACAGAAGAAAAAATTGCCGCCGCAGTTGCAATCCACGACCTTAATCTTGCGTTCAGATACTGCGACAAAATTGTGATGCTGAAAGCCGGCAAAGTATTCGCGGCAGGCGAAGCGCACGCAGTTTTGACACAGGAAATTTTGAGAAAAGTCTACGGCGTCGAAGTTGTAGTAAACCAAACCAACAATATACCATACATCATACCCATCGCGCCTCTGCAATAGCCGCGCTAGAAGGCATCAAACGCCAAAACATGCCAAAAACCGCAGGAGAGCCTCGGGCGGGATTTGAACCCGCGACCATTACCTTACCAAGGTAACGCCCCGCCGGGCTAGGCTACCGAGGCGCAACTGGTTCTCCGTGAACAAAACGTGCGGTATGAAATAAAATGCTTACGGTCCGCGTATAGGGTTAAATAAATATTAATGGATAACGTATTTTCACTCTCCAAGTGGTAAGCCAGCGGGGGTCTCCAAGTCTGGTCAAAGGAGCAGGGCTTAGGACCCTGTCGCGTAGGCGTTCGTGGGTTCAAATCCCACCCCCCGCATTTTCACAAGAACCCACGAATGTTTCCAGTGGCGAATCAAAGCGAGATTTTAGCGAGCTACATGAGCTTTCTGCTAAGCTCTAAAGCGTTAAAAATAGACCTTAACCCTTATTAATTTGGTATTTAAGCACTTGAGAAGAAAACTGAGGGAAACTTATGGCCAGAACGGAGAAAATACGGATTCTCGCTGGCTCAAGCGTTTTTGTGGAATGCAAGTTATACCCTGATATGGCGCCTAAAACTGTTGGCGCTGTGCTGAAAGCGCTGCCCTTCAAATCTAGAGCAAATTTCTGGGGGCAGGAACTTTATTTCTCGGTGCCTTTTATGGTTGGCTATGAAAACGCTACAGACGTGGTGGCCGTAGGTGATGTGGCTTACTGGCCAGAGGGCCCAGCGCTGTGCCTATTTTATGGGCCAACACCACTTAGCTCTTCGTCTGAGGTTATAAAACCTTACAGCCCCGTAAACGTCGTAGGCAAAGTGCTTGGTAACCCGAAAATTCTTGCGCAGATCGAAGAAAATGAAGAGCTTAAAGTAGAAAAAGGTTGAATAGTGCTCGGTGCCTATAGCTTATGATAAAGCAAGTAGCTTCCTGTGTTTTCTATAGCAGAACGCTCAGTGTTATTAGGGCGGCGGTTGCAATGGCAAGTGCAATCCAAGCGGTTTTGTTCCATGACAGTATCTTTTTTCCATCCCACACGAAACCGCCCGCGGCTTGCAGCGGAATCAAGTTGAAGATGACTATTAAGAGGTTGGTTGCGTAGCCCACTCTCGCCGCATCCGATAACAAGCTGTCTAACGTAAATTTTGGTATTGCCAAGAACATAAAACCGAGAATTAGACTGACAAGCGCGCTAATGGCGAAAAAGATGCCCGTTTTATCCTTTTGTGGAGCATACTTCCAATCGAGCTGTTTCAGGTATGTTGAGCCGTAGGCCGGGAAGAAGCCGCCTGCCAACGCTAAAAGCCAGCTGAAAAGGATCCCTGAACCCCATGCTTTGAATTCTGTTGCAAGCCCAAGCTTGCGCGCCACAAGCTTCTGAGCAAACTCGTGGGCTATGAGGGATATAGCTACGACCGCGAGCACTGCTGGCATGAGAGCGAAGGGACCTTGACCGCGCAGTGTTTGTATCCACCACACTATGGATACACCCAGTATGGCAGCTAGCCAATGCCACACGCCGCTTGTTGGCCGCGGCGCATCTGAGCTCTTGTCACGCTTGAGAAAGAATGTGCCGTACCCTATGAAGTGAAACTCGACAAGCCACAACCTTAGTAAGTCAAGTCCATAGTCTCTGAGCTGCTGTGGAATTTCGTATGGATGGAAGCCTCTGTTAATAAAGATGTTCCATGAAGGTGAATTGTACCGGTCAGCTGTGGCGTAAATGACCACGCAGCCACGTTGCTCCAGCCACGATATAGCGTCGTCTACAAGCAATTTGCCAACCGCTCTGCCCCGAAACTCCTTAGCCACAACCAAAGCGTCGATGAAGCCAGCCTGCGTAGCCTTTATGCTCTGAATCCTCATGGAAACCGCGCCGACTATCTTGCCAGCATGCTCGGCGACCAAGTGCCGCCGCTTTGCTTCGGCGCGCTCTTCTGCGCCGCCTCAAATGAAAGCTTGAACATGATTCTATCGATGACGCCGAGGTTGCTCGCGAAGAGTTTCTCCACATCTACTTTCTCAGCTGGTTGCATTTCGCGAATAAGAGCAAGCATTTGCCAACGCTCCGCAATTTAGGGTTATAACTTGCTTTGAAATTTAAAGCTTCGCTTTTTAATAGAGCTATGCAACATTATTCTTGTAGTTTGATTGTTTCTTTTGCTGCTTTGATTGCTACTTCAATCATGTCGTCGCTGGGCTCTCTTGTTGTCAACCGCTGAAAGGCCAAACCAGGCAAAGTAGCGATTCGCATAAGGAGGGAATCGTGGTATCTACCGCTGAGCCTTAGCAGCTCGTAGGATATGCCGCCGATAACCGGAATCAGCAGCAGCCTGTAGGAGAGTCTTACAGCGAAGCCCCAGTCTGGCATAATCGAGAATAATATGATGCTTACGATAACCGTGATGAAGAGGAAAGAGGTCCCGCAGCGCGGATGCAGCCGCGAATAATTCTTCACGTTGGCAATGTCTAATGGCGCGCCAGCCTCGTAGGCGTTAATTGTCTTGTGTTCTGCGCCATGATACTGCAGTACGCGCCTAAACTCGCCCCACATGCCAACCAGCACCAAGTAGACGATGAATATGGATAGGCGGATCACAGCTTCGACAATGTTAAAGAGCACACCTGTCAAGTTGAATAGCGAGGTTAGCAGGAAAGGCACTAAGAAAAAGAAGGAAAGCAGCCCCGCAGTCAATACAGCGGCTACGGCGAAATCTTTGTAAGTGAACTGGACGCCTTCTTCTTCGGCCACGGCATTTGCAGAGAAAAAGAGCGCCTTGAAACCAAGGTAAAGTGTCTCAAATAACGCTACAATGCCTCTTAAAAATGGTAGGCCCAAGATTTTGTATTTTTCGCAGAGGGAGTTAATTTCTTCTATGTTTGTTAAAATTTCATTGCTTGATTTTCTAACGCACATTACCATGTACTGGCGCGAGCGCATCATCACGCCTTCGATGAGTGCTTGGCCACCAAACGCCAGCGATTGCTCATGTTTCTTCTCAGCCGACAGCTTTCTCACCACAATTAAGTTTCAATTTAGTTTTTTAATAATATGAAATTTTCAGGCAAACTACTTTTGGATTTGCTTAGCCTTGATGGCAGCAAGTTTTCCTCCTGCTTTCAGCATGCTCTTTTCTCGATCGCTGAGGTCCAGCTCAACCTGGAACTCTTCGTCTTTCGAAATGTTTCTAATGCAGAGTTTACTCTTTAACTCGGCAAGGTTTAACTCTAAAACATCGCCTTGAGCAACACGAGTGTAGTCTTGCTTGTTCGCAAAGGTTAAGGGAACAATACCGAAATTAACTAGGTTGGCAAGATGAATTCGCGCAAATGACTTAGCGATGACTGCTTTGACGCCGAGATATTTAGGCGCTAACGCAGCATGCTCCCTTGAAGAACCCTGCCCGTAATTTTCTCCGCCAACGATGAAGCCACCGCCCTTCTTGATTGCTCTGTCTGCGAATTGTGGCTCAACATTGCAGAATACGTATTTGCTTATCTCAGGGATATTGCTTCTAAGCGACATAATCTCGGAGCCACCGGGCAAAATATCATCAGTTGAAACATTATCACCCAGCTTTAGCAGAACTTCGCCTGCCAGCTTATCAGGGATCGGCGCAAAGTTGGGCAGCGGCTTGATGTTTGGGCCTCGCCTAATTTCGCCCGTAAACCGCTTCGGAGGGAAAATAAACATGCCATCGTCGATTATGAACTCGTCAGGCAAAGCTATTTTCGGATAACCCCCGAGTTTTCTTGGATCAGTTATTTCGCCATATATAGCCGAAGCCACCGCTGTCTCTGGACTTACCAAATATACTTTGGCGCTTTGGGTTCCAGACCTGCCTTTAAAGTTCCTGTTGAAAGTTCTAAGAGACACCCCGTCAGTCGGCGGCGCTTGGCCTATTCCGATACACGGGCCGCAAGCATTTTCAAGTATTCTGGCGCCGGCACGGATAATATCCAGAAGCTCGCCTGTAGCCGCGAGATTTTCCAGCACTTGCCTTGAGCCCGGCGAGATGGTGAGGCTCACGCGGTCACTGATTTTCCTGCCCTTCAAGAGAGCAGCGACCATTTTCAAGTCGCGAAGTGAAGAATTCGTGCAGCTGCCAATGCAAATCTGATCCACGGGCGTACCTTCAAGTTCGCTTACGGCTTTCACGTTGTCTGGGCTGTGAGGCAAAGCTATTAGCGGCTCAATTTCGCCGAGATTTAAGTCAAGCACCTCGCTGTATTTAGCGTTATCATCTGCCTTAAGCTCAATCCAATGATCTTCCCTTTTCTGGCTCTTCAAAAAGGCTCTTGTCACTTCGTCTGAAGGAAAAATCGAGGTGGTCGCGCCTGTTTCAGTGCCCATGTTAGCGATTGTGCCACGTTCAGGAACGCTTAGAGTTTTGACGCCTGGACCATAATACTCCAAAATCTTGTTTAAACCGCCTTTAACGGTTAGCTTCTTCAGAACAGCCAGTATCACATCTTTAGCTGAAACAAACGGCGAAAGCGCGCCGGTCAGCTTCACCCCAAGGATGTTGGGCATATCCAAATAGAAGGGTTCACCAGCCATTGCAGCAGCCACATCAAGCCCTCCTGCGCCTATGGCAATCATACCTACACCGCCGGCGGTAGGCGTGTGGCTATCGCTGCCAAGCAACGTGTAACCTGGCCGAGCAAACCGCTCAAGATAGAGCTGATGGCATATGCCGTTGCCTGGTCGCGAAAAAACAATGCCATATTTGGCGGCTACATCCTGAAGATAGCGGTGATCATCAGCGTTTCTGAAATCGTTTTGCAGCATGTTGTGGTCAACGAAGCTTAAGCTTAACTTGGTTTTTACACGCGACGCGCCCATAGCCTCAAACTCGAGATACGCCAGCGTACCAGTAGAATCTTGAGTAAGAGTGTGATCTATCCTTAAGCCGACTTGTTCGCCAGGATCCATTTTCCCTTCAACTAGGTGTGCCGCAATGATTTTTTCGGCGAGACTTTGGCCCATGTGCGCTTTTTCTCCTTTAAAGCTTTTTGATTGCTGATTGCTTGCGAGAAACCGTTTTTCGATTCTCAAAAAATGATTAAGACTCGGGAATTTAAATTTCACGTAATAAACTATGTTTAAATCACCATAAAAGGCATCAAATCCCACAGCCAGCGTAAATAGACAGTAAAGGTTATGGGCACCTCACTAAAATAAGAAAGTGAGGTTAAACATTGTCGTTTAAAACAAAAATGGAAGAGGCATCAAAAAAGAAGCAATCCAACATTGTTCTAGCGCTTGATTTTCCGTTTCATGCTCCTGAAGAAAAGGCGCAGCTTCTCGCAAAAGCCCAAAATGTTCTGAACGCAGTTCATCCGCACATTTGCGCTGTAAAAATTAACCATCACCTGGTTCTTCCTCTGGGCACTTTTAATGGAGTGCAAAAGCTTGTAGCGCAAATCCACGAGAAAGGTCTTCTTGCGATAATGGACTGCAAATTAAACGATGTTGGCTCAACTAACGAAGTCATAGCTGAATATTATTATGCGGCGGGATTTGACGCTTTAATCGCTAACCCGTTTATTGGGTGGGAAGAAGGATTAAAACCCGTCTTCGACATCGCCCATAAACATCAGCGTGGTGTAATACTTTTAACTTACATGAGCCACAAAGGTGCGAAGGAAGGTTACGGCCAGAAAATTTTCGAAGAAGAAACAAACAGAGTAACCACACAGTACCTCTCCTTCGCAGAAAAGGCCTTAAAATGGAACGCAGACGGCGTGGTAGTAGGCGCAACATACCCTGAAAAAATAAGGGAAATCCACGAGATACTAGGTGAAAAAGTGCCGATATACTCGCCTGGAATAGGCGTTCAAGGCGGTGCGGCGGAAACAGCGCTTGCAGCCGGCGCATGTTATCTCATAGTCGGGCGAGAAATAACACTTGCCCAAAATCCAGCAGAGACTGCTAAAAAGCTCTATGAAAGAATAAAACACGTACGAAGTAATTAAACGCTCTAAGCAGGGAGGGGAAGCTTATCTCCCGCGTTTTTCCCAGAGTTCCTTCCTTAATAAATCCCTTACTGCTGAACGGATGACTGAACTTCTGCTTGGATACATGTTAGCTCTAACGAGCTCATCTAAACCTTCAAGGTAAGCTTCTGGTAATAGTACTGTTACAAGCTTCAAAATTTTCCCTCCATAACCATATTAGTGATATAACATATGGCAAATATAAGATTAATCCCAAACTAAAAACAAAAACGGAAAACAGTCAGCATGTTAAAAAACATGGTGGATGTATAAAAGAGCGACACTTCTTTTATATCGACAGTATCAATTAAGGCTACATGGAAAAGGGTTAATTAAGAAAAACATTAACAAAGAACACTAGGCAAAAGGTAAATCATTCTTTTTAACAGTTTCAAATACATTTTAGAATTATTTCCGTCGCAGCATCAATAGTTAAGGGATCCTCTATAGGTTTCTGCAATGAATTTCTATTAGCTGCTAAACACGACGGGATAAACAAGAAAAATCAAGTGAATACGCGTGTTTCCTTTTTTTAGATAGCACTGGTTGGATTTGAATTTACGCAAACTCGTTTTTAGTTTTAGCTGAAAAATATGGTGTGTATGTTGTTCCAATCGCGAATTCACAGTGTATCAAAATGGTGAGTAGAAAAGTCAAAAGGGCACGCGCAAACCGAACAAACTATATATTAGTTTTACATGTTTTGCTTTTTAAAAGCACTTGGAAGTTTAAACAGTCGGCAGTGCGAGAAAATGAAGTGGACAGGGGTAAGCTTGAAAATTTTTGTATTTCATATTACGGTTTCCGTTGGATGTTTTCTTTTAAGTGCTGTTTGCCAACGCAATTTTCCTCGGTTTTCGTCCATAATTTCGCAGCTTAGTCGTTATTGGAGAGAGACGCAGTGTTACGTCGTAAATATGATGCCGAAAAAGAGTTAACACGCCTATAAGGGTGAATGTGCAAATGCCATTAAAGACTCTTAAAAGAGATACAAAAGATGAATTAACACTAGAGTGGTTTCTGCATGTTAAGCATTATAAATTAACTCTTGATAAGGCGCGTTGTGTAGGCTGCCAAATCTGCAGTTTGGCATGCCCAAAGGACGCCATAAAACTTGAAAAGCAGCCTAAAGTTCAAGGTCAGAAAACCAAGAAGGCTGTGGTTGATATAAACCTTGAGAAATGCAACTTCTGCGGTATATGTGATGTTTCCTGTCCCTATGGCGCCATCAAGCTAACGTTGAATGGTGACCATGTCTTATCAGTGCTTGATAAAGAAAGCTTTCCCGCGTTAATCCGTGATATAAAAGTAGATACACGCAAATGCCCCAAGGAATGCGTTGAATGCGAGAAAGCATGCCCCTTAGCGCTTATAAAAATCAGCAAGACAAGTTACGACGGAAAACCTGTTGAAGACATTGAACAATTGTCACCTGCCCAAAAGAAACGTGTGCAAATCAGCATTGACATTCAAAAAGACTACTGTCCAACCTGTCGTGTATGCGAGTTCAAATGCGCGGCTGGCGTAATAAGAGTGCGCAAGCTGATGGAAGGCAAAATAGCAATTGATCAGCAGAAGTGTCCAGAAGGATGCACTGACTGCTTAGATGTTTGCCCCATAGCTGGCGCACTTTATCTTTCCGATAAAGATAACAAAGTTCACGTCAACGAACTTTTCTGCGTTTACTGCGGCGCCTGCAAAGTGGTTTGTCCAGTTGACGACGCTTTAACGCTTAAGCGCACTAAGATACATCACGCGCCAGTGCGTTCTGGAGCATGGAATAAAGCCTTGGAGAAGCTTACTTCTCCGGTTGACACGGTTAAAGAATTAAAAGCTCGCGGCTCACAAAAAGCAAAAGAAACCGTTTGCCGCCGATTTGTTCTGGAGGAGAAGATACGATGAGCCAAACAAAAAACTCTGAAAATGAAGCACTACGCATAGGCGTTTTCATCTGTCACTGCGGTTTGAACATTGCAGGTACATTAGACATAAAAGAGCTTGTTGAATATGCTAAGACGTTGCCCGATGTTGTGTACGTGAAAGACAACAGGTACACTTGTGCTGACCCGGGCCAAGAAGAAATCAGGAAAGGCATACGGGACTACAAACTAAACAGGGTTGTTGTTGCTGCTTGCTCGCCGAGAATGCATGAAGTGACTTTTAGGCGCACCGTTTCTGAGGCTGGTTTAAACCCGTTCCTCTTTGAAATGGCGAATATACGCGAGTTCAGCTCATGGTGCCACCCAAGCACTCCCAAAGAGGCTACAGAGAGGGCTAAAGATACCATACGTATGGCCGTGGCAAAAGCTCGGTTGTTGCTACCGCTTCAAACAATAGAAGTTCCTGTAACCAATAAAGCGCTTGTTATCGGCGGAGGCATCGCTGGTATGAATGCCGCATTAGACTTGGCAGAGATGGGCTTCAAAGTCTATCTGCTTGAAAAAAGCGAAAGCATCGGCGGGCACATGGCTGCACTGGATAAAACGTTTCCAACACTTGACTGCTCAATCTGCATCGAAGGCCCAAAAATGGTGGATGTTGGAAGACACCCCAACATCGAGTTAATCGCCAACGCCGACTTGCTGAAAGTGGATGGCTACATTGGCAACTTTCGAGTTAAGATTCGCAAGAACCCGCGTTACGTTTTAGAAGACAAATGCACAGGATGCGGAGAGTGCAAGGACGCTTGCCCCATAGAGTACCCGAACGAGTGGGACATGTACCTAGGAACTAGAAAAGCGATATCGGTGCCATTCGACCAAGCGGTTCCACTTATTTATACCATAAACAAGGATTACTGCATTGAATGCTACAAGTGCGTGGATATCTGCGGAGAGAGACAAGCTATAGACTTCAATCAGAAGCCGGAGGAAATCGAGATAGAAGTGGGCGCGATAATTGTGGCCACTGGATTTGACATTTACTTGCCTTATGACATGCCGCTCCTAGGTTATGGAAAGTACCCTAACGTTATAACATCCATGGAGTTTGAGCGGCTTATTCTCGCTGCTGGTCCGACAGGCGGCAAAGTTATCAGGGCATCAGACGGGCAAAAGCCCCATTCAGTTGCCTTCATCCAATGTGTTGGCTCACGTGACAAAAACAAGTACCCTTACTGTTCGAATTACTGCTGCATGTACACGCTTAAGCATGTAGTCCAGCTGAAAGAGAAGTACAAGCAGGATGTGGAAGTCTACGTTTTTTACATGGACATGCGTAGCCCAGGAAAAGGCTACGAAGAGTTCTATGACCGCGCCAGAGAGCAAGGTGTGAACTTCATTCGTGGTCGCGTCAGCCGCATTGATGAAGACCCGGAAACGCATAATCTAACCATACATGCCGAAGACACTAACCTTGGCATGCCAATAGAGATAGAAGCAGAAATGGTTGTTTTAGCTACGGCTTCCATACCAAAGAAAGGCTCCGACGAGCTTGCACGGATTCTCAACCTAACCCGCGGCGCAGACGGCTTCTTCATGGAAAGCCACCCCAAACTAAAACCCTTAGACGCGCCGACTGACGGCATATTCCTAGCCGGCGCTTGCCAAGGATTAAAGGACATACCTTATAGTGTTTCACAAGGCTGCGGCGCAGCTTCCAGAGCCGCAACGGTTATTTCTAAGCCAACATGGAAAATTGAACCCATAATCGCTGTTGTGGACGCAAACAAATGCAAAAACGTCACAAGCAAATGCGGCATATGCGCCGAGAGATGCCCCTATGGCTCCATCAAGATAGAACCAAACAAGCCCGCGCAGGTGATAACAGCCAGCTGCCACGGCTGCGGAACATGCGTTGCCGAATGCCCACAAGATGCTATAACCCAAATGCACTTCACAGACGCACAAATCTTAGCGCAGATACGGGCAGCACTCGAAAAGGATCCGGAAGACAAAATCTTGGCTTTCCTTTGCAACTGGTGCAGCTACGCGGGCGCCGATTTAGCAGGTACAAGCAGGTTCGAGTATCCGCCGTCTATACGTGCGATACGTGTCATGTGCTCTGGCAGAGTAGACCGTGACTTCATCCTTGAAGCGCTACGGCTTGGCGCTGGCATGGTGCTTGTTGCGGCATGTCACTTGCCCTATGACTGTCACTACATAAGTGGAAACTGGAAGATGAAAGCAAGAATGGATGCACTGGCGCCGATGCTTCAGAAGCTCGGCATGAGCCCGGAAAGGTTCCGCGTAGAATACGTTTCCGCCGCTGAAGGCGTACACTTCGCTGAGCTGATTCGCGAAATAGACGCACAGAAGAAAGCATTAGGTAAAGAAAAGATTAAGGCAGAAAACGCCAAGCTAAGACCTTTCATCGAAAACATGCTGAAACGAAAGAAGCAAGGCTAACAAAGTTCACCACTTGACTGATTACGCCAAATCTTGCTTTTCTGTCTCTTTTCGCTTTTTTTGACACGGCTTGTCTCTTGCGCGTTCAGGCCCGTTAAAACTTTCTGCCGTTATTTACTGGTTAAGGCAGATATTTTCTTAACAAATTCCCGTATGTTGCCAGCGCTTCCATAAACAAGCAGCAAACCATCATTTTGGACACGGCTTGAGAGATGTGTTTCTTCTGCGAGCTGCCGCAACTTTTCAAGAGGCACGTTTTCTAGCGGTTTAATCCGAATCCATTTTTGATCACGTGGAACCCCATAGATGAATTTTTCTTCTTTCTCAACGCTGCAGGTTTCCCGTGTATCATATGTGGCTTCTTCAAGGCGCTTAAGCCAGCCGTCAACGCGCTCTGTAGCAAATGTTTTCTGAGCTGTATTGATAAGGTATGCTTCAACGCTGCCAAGATACTGCTCAATTTTTGCAGCTGTCTCTCGGTCATTTTCGCCTACATCCATTAGGCTAATCAGCACCTTGGCTGATTTCAAATCGCTCATGACATTCTGCGGGATTACCATGCCTTTTTTCCGAAATTCCACAATTATTTCTTCCAGAATCTTCCACACAGCCAAGTAGCCCATGACGCACCCTGCTTTTAAACTGGTCTGCGAGGCTTATAAAGCGTTTCAGCTGGCTCTGCTTTCATTTGTGCTGCTGCCTTCCAAGAAGCAAACCACCTTGTGGTTCAGGAAACGCGTTTGCGAAGCCTACTTTACTTCGTATCTTCATTTACTGCCTTCAGTATTTTTGACGCGTCTACTCTTAGCTCGTTGAAGGCAAGTTCCTCAGCGGGAATGCCCATAGCTAACCCGAGCAGCTGTGGATAATGCAGAACTGGTATTCCGTAAGTTTCGTTGAACATTCTCTCTATGCGTAGCTCGTTAGTATCAAACATGATGTGGCAGAACGGGCAAATTGTGACCAAAGCTTGGGCACTTGCCTTCTTCACGTGATTGAGCTTTTCTTTGGCAAGCTCCAAAGCAACTTTGTCGCTGACGCCGACGCTGGGCGCGCCGCAGCATTCTGTTTCGCCAATGTAATCCAAGCTTGTGGCGCCTATGGCTTCGATAAGTGTCTTTAGAACATGCGGGTCTTCTGGATTGTCAAAGCCTATGTACTCTTTTGGTCTAAGCAAGTGACAGCCAACGTGTTCCGCAACTTTAAGCATAGTAAGCGGCTTGACTACGGCTCTCTTTATCTTCTCTACGCCAACATCTTCCATCAGCACTTGAAGTATATGCTTTACTTCTACTGTTCCTTTGAACTCTAAGCCTGCTTCTTTCAAGCGGCTATTTATTTGATCTTTTAACGCCTTATCTTTCTTCAACAGCGCATTAACTTTCTTCAATGTGCCCGCGCAGCCGGGACAAAGTGTGAGGATGTTCAAGCCTTGCTGTTCCGCTATCGCCAAGTTTCGCGCCGCGAGTATAAGCATGGCTTCATGACTAACTGGATCCAGCGGCAGCCCGCAACAATTGAATTCAGGCATCTCGACGAGCTCTATGTCTAGTTTAGCAAGGACTTTGCAGGCTGAAATCTCGTAGGCGGATACTCGATAAGGAATGGCGCAACCGAGAAAAATCAAGTATTTGCTACTCATGCTGTGCTACTTCCTTTTTTGATGTTGTCGAAAAATTTAATCCCTTGAAGCGTTTTACGTAGGCTCTCAGAATTGCCTCTCGGAAGCGGAGGCAACCCTTGTGACTCGCGCTTTTTGATTTTTAATTCGGGAATATTGTAAGCGTAACCTGAATTAAGTATTGAATTGGCTTGTTCCTTGAAAACTGCAGGTACAATGCCTTTTTCAGCAGCCAAGTTTCTTAAAACGCGGATGACGCTGGCGACTTCAACGCCTTGTGGACAACGGTCTGTGCAAGTGAAGCATGCCGCACAAAGCCATAGGGTTTCGCTGTTCAAAACTCGGTCTCTTAGACCAAGCTGTGCCATGCGGATTATTGTGCGCGGCCTGTAGGCGTCGCTGAACCTTGCCACTGGGCAGTCGCTGGTGCAGGTTCCGCATTGGAAGCATCTGAGAATTTTTTCGCTGCCAGGCATCTTCAAAAGTTCGTATTTGAATTTTGAGTCAATTTCTGAAGCTTTTATCACGTCTTTGGTTTTCTCTGTCTCAGCCACTTCAAGTCACCATTAGGCTCTCGACGCTACTGATAGCTCTTAAAAGAAACAGCATTATCAACTACATAAAGTTTCTAGGCGATAATTTTCATTGTGTTATGTGGGAATCATCGAGCAGCAGATTAAAGCAAAATTGGCGCATAGTCACTGAATATTTTGCCGCGCTTTTTGCTCATAAAACAAGATGTGCTATTGCAGTGGCACTGTGGAGAGCAGTATTTTTGGGAGTCTAAATTGCCGAAAGTGTTATTTCAGAAATGCTATTAATTAGCGTGGCAGGAAGCCCTTCGCCATGAAAAGTGAACGCCATGCTTTCATATTAGTCGCCGACGAAAAGTACTGGAAGAAACTCTGTGAGCGCAGCAAAGCAAGTAATGAAACCCATGTTTTTGTAAGAAAAAATAAAGTAGGTCCCATAAACGCTCAGAGGCTATTGTTTTACGTTAAAAAGCCAGTCATGCAAATTCGAGGTGTTGCAGACTTCGTGGAGCGGTTGACAGGCGCTCCTGAAGAGTTGTGGCGGGACTACGGTGCAGAAAGCTGCTTTGAATCCTTCGAGGAATTCTGCAAGTTTGCACAGGGCAGAGAAGTTATGACGTTTTTAAGGTTCAAGAATTTCGTTGAGCTGGAGAATCCAAAAACGGCGAAAGCTCTCAAAGGTATTCTCGGTTCTTTACAGGGCTTCCGAGGCGGCTATGTGGATTTTGAGACGGCAAAGCAGCTGATAACTTGAAAAGCTGCGTGTACACGTTTCTTGTTATAGTATAAGGTTAAATCCTTGATTAGGACATTCATTAGCTAGCGGGAGTTAGTATGTTTCGAGTTAGAGTTAACAAAATAGAGTCCACACGCGACTTGGACGGCAATCTTGGGAAACGCATAGAGCTTGTTGAAGAACGGGAAATTTCTCCTTTTGTCGTCAGACCGCAATCAGAAGAAGCAAAGATGGCGCAGGATATAATGCAGATTCTGCAGCAACAGATGCCTTTTCTTCAGCAAAGAACGCAACTTGCTATACCTAAGATACTCTTATTCTTGACTGAGCAGGAATATGACGATTTAGGCATAAACTTCGATGTGAACCAAGTTTACGAGGTAACGCTGGAAAACCAATCCATCAAATTCACGAAAGTCTCATGATGGCACCGCGCAATTTTTTCAGCGCTGAATGCCGTGGATGGAAAGACAACACAAACATCATTTTCCGCAAAGTTGCACAAATCTCTTGCAGGTCACTTGTCTTGCCTTTATCACAATAAAGCGGAATAGGCTCTCCATCGCCATTCTCATAGTAAACGTAAATCGGCGAGAGACTTTTTCGAAACTTGACTGTTTCAAATCCCAAATTCAAAAGCTTAGCTGTTTTTTCAGCCGCCATCTCGACAGACTTCAAGCGTTTCCTGCTGTCAGAATCAGCGGGCGCATAAACCAATAATTTTCCAAAATTGGTTTTAAGCATCAGCAACCACCGTTATTACTTTCAAGAGCAAAAACCCCTTTTAAAACACGTGAACAAAAGACCATTGCATGCAGCAGAGAGGTGAGTTAAAGTGAAAGCTCTTAAACAATAGAAAACGCCAAATTTTTATAATGCTGACACTTATGGCAGAAGCTATGAAAGTCAGAGCACACGTGTTTGTAAGCGGCACGGTTCAAGGAGTATTTTTTAGGTCAGAGACGAAGCGTAAAGCGGACCTCTATGGCGTGAAAGGCTGGGTTCGCAATCTACCGGATGGCAGAGTTGAAGCCGTTTTTGAAGGCGATGAAGAAGCCGTCAAGGCCCTTGTAGAATTCTGCAAACGTGGACCATCAGGCGCGAGAGTTACAAATGTTGATTTAACGTGGGAAACTTTCGCTGGAGAGTTTGTTGGCTTCAAAATAAAATACTAAAGCGCTTGTCGCATAATGCCGAGTTGAAGACATAAATTGAATAAGCTACTATTTCCTCAATACACGAGAGGATTAGATGCGGGTTCTTGGTTTGGTTGGAAGCCCCAGAAAAGGCGGTAACACAGACTTGCTGGTCAGCAGGATATTGGATGGCGCGGGTGCAAGCAAGCACCTGACTGAAAAGGGGCACCTTTACGCTTTGAATATTTCGCCTTGCGTTGACTGCAGAAGCTGTCAGAAAGGCAAACTTCAATGTGCAGTTGAGGATGATATGCAAATGCTCTACCAGAAGCTTGAAGATGCTGATGTGATTATTTTTGGTACGCCATTATACTGGTATGGGCCTACAGGCAAAATGAAGCTCCTACTGGACAGGCTTCGCCCCTTTGTGGCCTCACGAAAGTTGAATGGGAAAAAAGCCATAATTGTTGTTCCTTCTGAAGAAGGAGCAGGCGCGTGTGACTGCTTGGTTAGGATGTTTGAGCTTTCATTCGAATACTTGGACATCGCGCTGATAGATAAAATGCTGGTTAAAGCCTACGAAAAAGCTGAAGTGAAGAAGCAGCCTGAAACGCTTAACTGCGCGTTTGAAATAGGAAAAAAATTAAAATAACGTCTATTCCGTTTGACTTTAGCAATGCAGTAGCGGTTAAGTCTTTTTCTTATATATCCTGAAGTGCGAGTCACGCCCAGCGCTTATATATTCGCCGCCCATGCCGCGCACTGTTGAGGCGATTCTCGCAAAGTTTTCAGATCCAAGAAACTGCTTGGGCTTCACTATTATGTAGTCGCCTTTATCTTCGAAGTTAAGCATGTTTTCTAAATCTTCTGGAAACGCAATTCGAATGTCTTCTATGCTTTTTTTCTTTTCATGGGCGCTGACAGGCGGGGCAACCGCAATTGCGGGGTGAGGCGCTGGCTGCGCTGTTTGTGAACCCATCGTGGATTTCATTGAGGACACTACGGCTCGGAGGTCCTCAGAAATCTTGCCTAAAACCACAAGAAGTTCTTCAACTTTTTCTACAAGTTTTTCCAGCTTTTCTTCGCTCATAATAACGTTCCCTTCAAATCTAAAATACTTAAGGCGCTTATTAATTATTTGCAGCGTCCATCGAACCCGACTTCAGCATGATTGTTTGAGGATGTGAATATTGTTGATTGAGATTGATGGTAGCCAAAAGAGTGGAAGCGGCACAATTCTAAGGCTCTCGGTGGCCTTAGCCGCTGTTACCCAGCAACCGTTGCACATTTACAATATCCGACAGAATAGGCCGCAAGCGGGTTTGATGCCTCAGCATCTGGAAGCAGTTTTAACAGCTGCAAAGCTTTGCAATGCAAAAATAAAGGGTGCCACGCTTGGCTCTAGAGAACTTTGGTTTGAGCCGCAAGAAGTGAGAGGCGGCGACTTCAAAGCAGAAATAGGAACCGCTGGAAGCATCCCTATGCTTTTGCTGGCAACTCTGCCTATATGCATGTTAGCCAAAGATAAGGTACGCTTGAATGTGGCAAAAGGCGGCACAGACGTTTCCCACTCACCTACAATCAATTACCTGAGAAACGTGTTCGCGCCAGTGCTCCATCGTATGGGTCTTGATGTTGCTATTACAGTGCATAAGTATGGCTATTATCCTAAGGGCATGGGCGAAGTAACAATGACCGTAAAGCCAACGAGAAGTCTAATGTCTCTTAGGTTAGAGGAGTTTGGGCAAATAAAAAGTGTTAAGGGTGTGTCGGTTTGCACTTTTTTGGCGGAGAGAAAGGTGGCAGAGCGCCAAGCCCACGCCGCAAGCGAGTGCCTCGCGAAAAGTGGCTATACCGCTGACATTCAGGTTGTAAATGATAAATCGAATCCTTTCCAAAAGGGCAGCTCACTTGTTTTATGGGCTGAAACGGACAAGGGCGCAATGATAGGCGCAGACGCCATCGGCGAGCTTAAAAAACCCAGCGAAGCTGTCGGCAGAGAAGCAGCGGAAAAACTTGCCGTAGAGCTTTCCATTAAGCCTACGGTGGATGTTTACTTGGCAGATATGCTTATTCCCTACATTGCTGTAGCTGAGGGCGCATCGTGCTTTTTAACCAGAGCCGTTTCTGATCACTTGGAGACTAATGTTTGGCTTGCAGAAAAAATATTAGGCGTACGCTTTAGTCTCCAAAAGCATGGCAGCTTATTCAAAATAGAAAAACATGGAAACTGATCACATGCCCGAAATAGCATATTGCATTAAAATTGCTAAAGCTAATGGCGAAAAAGCCTTGAAGCTATTGAAACAGCTCGCTATGCTCAACACGCTGCTGGAGATTCAGAAGGACGATGCATTCATTTACATACCGCTTCTTCGTCAACCAGAAGTGAAAGAGCTGGAAACGCTGAAAGTAGCAACGCTTGACTTTCAAATCATAACTAGGACCTTTACAGAAAAAAATATGCAGAGGAAAACTCTTGTCCAAGCCCTTCAAAAAACTTTGCCTTCGCAATTATTGGCGAAGGTGCCGCGAGCGCTGGACATAATAGGCGACATAGCCATCGTTGAAATTCCAGCCGAGCTTGAAGCTTATGAAGCGCTGATTGGTGAAGCCATCTTAGTGGTGCATAAAAACGTGCGCACAGTGCTTGCGAAAGCGAGCGCGGTAAGCGGCACTTACCGCCTACGTGAGTTCAAAATTATTGCTGGAGAACCAAGGACAACCACTGTCCACAAGGAATACGGCTGTAAATACCATGTGGACATTGCGAAAGCGTATTTTTCTCCGCGGCTTTCACGAGAACATCATCGAGTCGCATCACTTGTGAAGAAAAACGAAGTCGTGATTGATCTATTTGCTGGTGTGGGTCCCTTCGCCGTTCTCATAGCCAAAAATAACTCTGACGTTAAGGTTTACGCTGTAGACATAAATCCCGAGGCCGTTGCGTTTCTGAAAAGAAACATCAGCCTCAACAAGGTGGAAAGTCGCGTTATTCCTATTCACGGAGATGCTAGGAAAGTTGTTGAAGAGCGGCTTACAGCTGTTGCAGATCGAGTGATAATGAATCTTCCTGAAAAAGCCATAGGATACGCGGATGCTGCTTGCAAGGCGCTAAAGCCAGAAGGCGGCATAGTTCACTTCTACTCGTTTGTGAGCCGCGCAAACTCCATAGAAGACTTAAAGCAACTTTTTTCCAATGCGGTAGCGGCTGTGGGTAGAAAAGTGGATGACTTTCTCTTTGCACGGACAGTCCGTGAGACTGCGCCGTATGAGCGGCAAATCGTTTTGGATGTCAAAATCCTCTAGGCGCGCGCTATTAGCGTGATTTTCACTTTTTGTTGCGGATTCTTCAATTTTTCAATCAACTCTCTAGACAAGTCGCATGCCGCTTTATCTGCGCGAATCGCCAATGTTCGATTGCATACATAATCGCTTTTTCTAACAACCAAGTCTGATGGGTGAGCCAGAATTAGATTTGGAGAACCTTGAGCGTTAATTTGCTCAGTTATGCCGTCAACTTCAATTGTTATGGTCAGTTTTGCATTTGTTTTCCGCAGTGTTTCCTTAAATTCAGCGCTTAAATCAGATAGGGCTCTATCAGCAGCCACAGCAACTATGCAGTCTCCCCTTTTAGTTAGATGCTTATCCTTTGTAATTTCAAGTGTGGTTTTATGTGTTGCTTGGATATTTCTGTGACCATAGCCCACAATTACCTCTCTTCCTTCGAAGGCGCACAATCTACTCCATCACCTCAATAGAATCTACTTTCCCATCTCCGTCCAGATCAAAGCCTTGTATGACGGTTGCAAAGGTTTCTTCGCCACGGTACTGCTGGAGCGTTTTCTTAGAAAAATTAGTTAAAGCTAAAACGCATGCTTTGGTTCCCACCGCTTTGTTTCCAGCTAAAACTATAATACGTTTAGTCGCATCCCACGGGTTCACAATTTTGGCTATTACGCCTATGGCGTCGGCGGTGTAAACGCGCAAAGTCTTCTCCGACGTCAAGCCGCCAAGCAAGAACCCTTGGTCTGAAGCTTGCATGTTAAACTTGACTGGTAAATAACCGTTGACTTCTTGCGTAAGCAGATTTGTGCCTGGGCCGCCGACGAGAATTAAGTGGTTTTTTTCTTCTTTTTCAGCTTTTACATCTACATCTAACTTTACGACAAAATCCGCTGGCATCCGAACGAATTGGCCTAGAAAAAGAGCCAAATGTGCAGCATAATGTCCATCTCGGGCGCTGGTTTTGAAGGGACCATGTGGAATTGGGCTGCCCACAATTATTTTCCCTTCAAAGACACCCTCGTTGTTGACGTATTCTTTGAAGAATTTTTGAATCTGCCCATCCACTGGCTGCATGAAATTTTGAATTACCGTGTAACCTTTAGGCAGTTCTATGCCGAAAGCTGAAGAGGCAGTTTTATAGTACTTTGCTGTGGCGCCTTTCCTCTTTTCTTCCCTCGCTATTTGTATTGCACCAGCTTTCGCCAGCTTTCTTATATGGTAATAGACCTTTTGCTCGTGAACACCAAGCTGGCGGGCTATTTCTAGGGAATACATTTCCTTTTCGGAAAGCATCGTCATAATTTTCCAGCTCAGTTTGCCCAAAATCATTTTCAGTTTTTGTGCGTCTTGCATCATGGTGATTTCTTTTACTTTTTGCGATGAGTCTTCATTTTGGAGCAGTACCTTTTTTTGCATAATTTCTTTCCAGTTTTAATTCTCTGCATTATTATTAAAAATTTTATTATAGTTACCTGCGGTGGGATAGCACCTTCCGACTTTAAACAGGGACTTACAAAAGAGCAAGCGAACAAAACTCCTAAAAAACTTTTTTTAACATAGAAAGTTTTCTCCTAAAAATCCTTATTAACAAAAGAAACCTTTGGATAAAGCTCGAAACAACTAAACATACCACTGAGGTCTAAATGAATGTGCGGAATTTTCGGTTGCATAACAAAAGAAGGAACAGCTGCACCTTTAATACGCAATTCACTAAAACGACTTGAATACCGAGGTTATGACTCCGTAGGTATAGCCACAATCCAAGACGGAAAAATACACGTAAAAAAGGATCAGGGTAAAATAGATGATGTCCACAAAATCTGGAATCTTGACGATCTGCCAGGTAACATAGGCATAGGTCACACTCGATGGGCCACACATGGCGCGCCATTAAAGATAAACGCACACCCCCACACAGATTGCACAGGACAAATAGCCGTAGTGCATAATGGCATTGTGGAAAATTTTTCTGAATTAAAAATTGAATTGGAAAATAACAATCACACTTTTGTTTCAAAAACAGACACCGAAGTAATAGCGCACCTCATTGAAGAAAATCTCAGAAATAAACCTGAACGCGGCTTAGCTAACGCGGTTTTAGAAGCGGTGAGAAGACTTAACGGCTCCTACGCTATCGCGGTAATCTCCGCAAGTGAGCCGGATAAGATAATATGCGCCAGAAATGAAAGCCCCCTGGTCTTGGGGATAGACAAAAACGCCATTTACTGCGCGTCAGATATACCCGCGTTTTTGCCGCTAACTAACAAGGCAGTTTTGATAAATGACGGAGAGCTTGTAATTATTTCCGACAAGGGCTACGAAATTAGGAGAATTAGTGATAACAGCATAGTCACCAGAAAGCCAGAAACAATTGATTGGACACCAGAAATGGCAGTTAAGCAAGGCTATCCCCATTTCATGATTAAAGAGATCCATGAGCAGCCCACAACACTCCGCAACACATTGCGGTTGCAGGAGCATTATCTTGATTTAATCGCAACATTCCTCGATCGCGCCCACGAGGTTTTCTTAGTTGCTTGCGGCACATCATATCACGCTTGTTTAGCTGCGTCTTACATGTTCTCAAAACTTGCATTCTTGGCAACTTACCCTGTTTACGCGTCAGAATTTATAGAGCAACACGGCAAATCAGTCAACATAGACAGCACCATTCTAGCAGTAAGCCAGTCAGGCGAAACCGCAGACACGTTAGCAGCAGTCACATGCGCCCAACAACGCGCCGCAACAATACTTGGTTTGACAAACGTAATAGGCTCCACCTTAACCCGCGTGTCGCGGGTCTATGTCAGCCAGCAGTCCGGCCCAGAAATTGGCGTGGCAGCCACAAAAACCTTCACCTCACAACTGTCAGTTTTAGCTCAACTCGCGCTTAGGCTATCAAAAAAGCGGGGCAAAATTTCTCAAGACGAAATGGATTACATCGAAGAACAACTGGAAAAGCTGCCTGAAACTGTCAAAACGATAATTCAAACACAAGAGGAAAAAGTCAAGCAACTTGCCAAAAAATACCGCGACGCAGAAATTTTCTTCTTCCTAGGCCGCGGTATAAGCACAGCCACTGCATATGAAGGACGCCTTAAACTCATGGAGATAGCCTATGTTCCCTCATTGGCTTTTCCTGCAGGTGAAAGCAAACATGGCCCAATCAGCCTAATTGAACCTGGCTTTCCGGTGATTTTCGTATGTGCAAAAGATGCGACGCATAAGACCTTGATTGGCAACATAATGGAGATGAAAGCCAGAGGCGCCTCAATAATTGCGATTATAGAGGAAGATGACGAGGAAATTAAGGCCCTCGCGGATGATTACGTTGAAGTCCCTAAAGGGATACCAGAAGTTTTATCGCCGATACCTTTCGTAATACCATTACAGCTTCTAGCCTACTACTTGGCAGTTGAGAAAGGGCTAAACCCCGACATGCCACGAAACCTCGCAAAGTCTGTCACCGTCAAGTAATCTAAACGCAGCCAAAGTTGCGGCATAAATTGGGACTTCAAACCAAAAGTTAAAAAGGCGCCATAAAACACTGCGTCATCATATTTGGCGCCTATTAGCAATTCATTGCAGAAACCTATAGAGGGGCTATCCAGAATCCTCCAAAGTGCTGCGTAACTTCCAAGTGGCTATAGACTAATTTAAGCAATCCCACTTGGAAACTTCATTCCACATATTTTCCGTCTGCTTTAAAGTTTATATAGGAATAAACCTCTGTTTCAACATGTTCAGAGTACTCAGGAGGGTTCTAGTTGAGTGAAGTTCAATTACGTGTTGGAGATGCACGTCAAAGGGATGTTGGTAGAGGCATTGCCCGCATAGATCAACGTACCATGCAGAAGCTGGGCATAAGTGCCGGCGACGTGATAGAGATTTCTAATAAGCGTACTACCAGCGCTATAGCTTGGCCAGCCTACAGTGAAGATCAGAATAGGGATATAATTCGCATAGATGGTTTCACCCGCAAGAATGCAGGTGTGGCATTAAATGAATACGTTGTGGTAAGGCCGGCCAAAGTTAAAACTGCACTCAGCATTACGCTTGCACCAGTTGATATGCGCTTGAATGTTGATGATGACTTCACCAACTTCGTTAAGAATCGCCTTATGGAGAGAACGCTTGTTGAGGGCGACACAACACTGGTTATGATGCTAGGCCATGCAATCCCATTCACAGTTTCGAAAACACGCCCTCATGGAATAGTTAAAGTAACTACGGAAACGCGGCTCACAATTCTCAATGAACCAGCGCCAGAAGCGAAAGGGTTACCGAGAACAACCTACGAGGACATTGGCGGGCTCCACGAGGAGATTCAGCGCGTCAGAGAGATGGTGGAGCTTCCTCTGCGGCATCCAGAGCTTTTCCAACGCTTAGGAATAGAACCGCCGAAAGGCGTTTTGCTTCACGGTCCGCCTGGTTGCGGTAAAACTTTGCTAGCGCGTGCAGTGGCCAACGAGTCTGAAGCAAACTTTTACTCAATAAACGGCCCTGAAATCATGAGCAAATTTTACGGAGAGTCAGAGGCTAGGCTGCGGGAAATCTTCCAGCAAGCCCAACAGAACGCGCCAAGCATAATCTTCATCGACGAATTAGACGCAATTGCGCCTAAACGCGAGGAAGTTACAGGAGAAGTTGAAAGACGCGTCGTCGCGCAACTTCTCGCCTTAATGGACGGCCTGTCTGGTCGGGGAAACGTTATAGTAATCGGCGCCACCAACAGGCCAGGAGCCCTTGACCCAGCGCTTCGGCGGCCTGGACGTTTTGACAGGGAAATCGAGATAGGTGTCCCAGATAAGCAGGGAAGATACGAGGTTCTTCAAATCCACACCAGAGGCATGCCATTAGCCGAGGATGTTGACCTTAAGAAGCTTGCTGAAATGACGCATGGCTACACTGGCGCCGACTTGGCTGCGCTAAGCCGGGAAACAGCCATGAAAGCCCTCCGCAGGTATCTTCCACAAATAAATCTGGAAGAGGAGCGTATACCGCCAAGCGTGCTAGAGAAAATGGAAGTAAAAATGGAAGATTTCATTAACGCTTACAAAGAAGTAACGCCGACAGCTATGCGTGAAGTATACATTGAAGTCTCCACGGTCCACTGGAATGATATAGGCGGCTTGGACGACGTGAAACAGCACTTGAGGGAGGCTGTTGAATGGCCAATGAAAAACCCGGAAATCTTCAAACGCCTCGGCATAAAACCGCCGAAGGGCATACTCCTCTACGGTCCGCCTGGTTGCGGTAAAACTCTGCTGGCACGTGCAGTAGCAACCGAAAGCGAAGCTAACTTTATATCCATTAAGGGTCCAGAGGTCTTCTCCAAGTGGGTAGGCGAATCGGAAAAGGCTATCAGAGAAGTTTTCAGGAAAGCTCGCATAGCCGCGCCTGCAGTAATTTTCCTAGACGAGATAGATTCGCTTGCTCCGAGGCGAGGCTTAGGCTTCTCAGACAGCGGCGTCACCGAACGGGTCATAAGCCAACTGCTCACCGAAATGGACGGCATTGTAACATTGCAGGATATAGTTGTCATTGCCGCCACCAACAGGCCAGACATGGTGGATTCAGCAGTGCTAAGGCCTGGCAGATTCGACCGACTAATTTATGTGCCAGAACCAGATGAAAAAAGTCGCCTTCAAATATTCACGATTTACACGAAAGGTATGCCATTAGCTAAAGACGTGGACTTGAACCAGCTTGCAGCCGCAACAAAGTATTATTCAGGCGCAGACATTGAATCTCTTTGCAGAGAAGCAGCTATGCATGCCTTAAGGCGAGACATTAACGTTCAAGAAGTCACGATGAAAGATTTTCAAGATGCAATGAAAGAAGTAGGGCCAACTATAACTCCTGACATGGAAAAATGGTACAAGAGTTTCATGCAACAAGTCCGCCAAGTGCAAAAGCCTGCGACGCCTGTCACTTAGGGAGTAAAAACGATGCCAGCGGCAAAAATTTGGAAGACACGCCCCGCATACTTTGTGGTGCTCGACATACTTAGTAAGAAAGGAGACATGACTGATGATGACTTGTTTGAACAGCTGAAAGAAGAATTTGAAGACTTAGGTTACAAAGACTTCAACAACATTCTGCTGCGACTGGAAGTCAGCGGCAAAATCCGCAGTACATCCATGTCTCGCGGAAAGCGGCGTATCGAGCTTATCTCATAAGCTTACCGTGCTCAGCGTGCAATAAATGAAAGAAATGCCCGACGCCGTGGTTGTCGGAGGCGGGCCTGTCGGCTCCTTTGCCGCTTTGAATCTCGCTAAACTACGCAACAAAGTTATGGTTTTCGAGGAGCATGAAGCGATTGGTCTGCCATCGCACTGCGCAGGTCACCTGAGCATCCGCAGCTTACGATGCTTAGGGTTATATCCGCTTCCAAGTGCAATTGTTGAGAACACCTTTTCTCAAGCCAACTTTTATTCGCCCGGCGGCTTCAATTTTTCTGTTAGATTAGCGAAGCCCGTCACATGCGCCGTTAACCGCGAGGCCTTTGATAAGTACATAGCAAACAAAGCGGAAGCTGCAGGCGCGTGCTATCGTTTGAACTCCCGTGTGAAATCGCTTGTTGTGGAAGGCGGCATCGTTAAAGGCGTAAATGTTAAGCATGACAATGCGCTCGAGAGGGTTCCAGCTAGAATTGTGGTTGACGCGGAAGGCATCTCCTCTCGACTCTTGCGACAAGCGGGTTTAACAGGATTCAATGGCGAAGGACTTGTTTACGGTGTGGAAGCAGAAGTGGAAAATGTCAAGGATTTGGAGCTTGACGCAGTTGAAGTATTTTTGGGCAAATCGTATGCGCCAGGCTTCTACGCATGGATTATACCGAAGCTTGATGGAACTGCCAAGGTTGGGCTTGCAGCAAAAAAAGGCAACCCGAAAATGTTCCTGCAAAGACTCATGCACAAGCATCCAGTGGCGTCAAAAAAACTCAACAAAGCAAGAATTAACCGCATGGCGTTTCACTCTATAACTCTCGGCGGGCCAATCCGTAGAGCATACACAGATGGCTTCATGGTCGTCGGCGATGCTGCCTCACAGGTGAAGCCAACCACTGGCGGCGGAGTAATTTTCGGGTTAACATGCGCGCGTATGGCAGCGGAAGTTGCTCATGAAGCTCTCAGAAGAAACGATGTATCCTCACGGTTCCTGCAAGCGTATCAGAGACGTTTCACTGAAGCTTTGGGCTTCGATTTCGGCGTTATGCTCAGGTTAAGGCGGTTTCTTGACTCTCTTTCCGACGAGAAGTTAGATGCGATTCTGCGGTTTTACAAAAGGATAGGATTGAATAAAACATTGAAGGATGTTGAAGAAATAGACTTTCAAGGCAAAATGCTTCTCAAAATATCAAATACTCCTGCCACGTTTGCTGCCTTGGCATATCTGCTTAAGCTTTACCTTATAGCAAACCCTTAAAGGCTTAAGAATACAACCGTTTAGAAGGCGCCGGAGAAAAGTGTGATGAGCGAATCCAAGTACAAGCAAGTTCTCGTTTTCCGCAGCGATTTGAAACTTAGTAAGGGGAAAATTGCGGCACAAGCAGGGCATGCAGCGGTTTCCGCAGCACAAGAAGCACATAAACGCCACAGAGAGTGGTGGGAAGCATGGTTGTTTGAGGGGCAGCGTAAAGTAGCCGTTAAAGTGAAGAATGAACAGGAGCTTTTAACGCTCAAAAATCAAGCCGAAGATTTAGATTTACCCCACGCTCTAATCGTTGACAGCGGCCTAACCGAGATCCCACCTGGCACAATCACCTGCCTAGGAATTGGTCCGGCGCCAGCGGAGAAAATTGACCGTTTAACAGGCAAGCTTCCTCTCCTGTAGATGAAGCCGCATGAAAATCTGCACTTCGGAAATTGACAATCTGATCGGCATTGAGGTTTACGCCGCTGAAACCGAGGGCATAGGCGGAGTTATACGCCAGTCTGTTGACGATTTTAAGGTTGAGGAGGTTCTTGTTGACGGCTCGAAAGCGGCGATTGAAAAGATTACTGAAAGCCGGGTCTTAGGCGCTTCCGGCATCAAGCAGCATTATCTGTTGTGCGTTTTGGTTAAGCGGAACTGGGACACTTTCACCGCCATAAAACGGGTGGCCGAGCAGTTAGGCATAAGCCCGCGGCAGATTAGCATAGCTGGAATAAAAGACGCTAAAGCTGTTACCGCACAGCACATCACAATTGAAAACGCCACGACTGAGGACATAGCCAAAGTCAACGTTAGAGACATTGAGCTTCGCCCTTTGGGCTACATCCGCGAAAAGCTATCACCATACTATCTTCTAGGCAACAATTTTACTATAAAAATCAAAGCAATAAAACTTCCCGAAGCAACCGCTGCAAAACAGATAGCCGAGACAATAGAGACACTAAACGCGCTTGGTGGACTTCCAAACTTTTTTGGACATCAAAGGTTCGGAACAACGCGGCCAATAACGCACATCGTTGGGAAAGCCTTGGTCAAAGGTGACTTTGAGGAAGCTGCAATGCAGTTTCTGGCCAACCCAAGCAGCCGTGAACATCCCTCCTCGAGGCAAGCACGCGAAGCATTGCAGTCAACACGGGACTTTAAGCGTGCACTGCAAAACTTTCCTAGGCATTTGCGTTATGAGCGGCTGATGCTGCAACATTTAGCTGATCAGCCAGAGGACTTCGTTGGCGCCTTCAAGAGATTGCCCTTTAAGCTTCAAGCACTCTTCGTTCAAGCCTACCAATCCTACCTGTTCAATCGTTTTTTAAGTGAGAGAATTAAGCAAGGATTATCCTTAAGCAGGGCTGAAATAGGCGATTACGTACTTCGTGTAGATCGCTTAGGGCTACCCATGCCTAATACAGCCAAAGCTGTAAGTTCGGAGACGATCGCCGAGGCTAACGAGCTTATTAAGGCGGGAAAAATGCGAATTGCGCTTCCGCTCGTTGGACCGAAGCAAAAGCTTGCGGGGGGTATCACAGGGCAAATTGTGCATCGGATTCTCGAGGAAGAAGGCGTCGAAGCGAACGGGTTTAAAATCACCGCGGTTCCCAGCATAAGCGCGAGAGGCGGCTTTCGCGCGGTTTTGTCTCCCATCAAGAATTTCAAGTTGGATGCCGTCTCTGTATGCGCTAATGATAACTCCGAACGAGAAGCTAATTTGAGTTTCACGTTGCAGCGTGGTTCCTACGCAACAGTGCTTCTAAGAGAGATAATGAAACCTCATAGTCCAGATCGCGTTGGCTTTTAGCCCTGCAAAACAAGCCTCTCAGTTATCTTCGGTGAGTATTCTCCTGCGGGTTTTGGTCCTCATGCTTGTCGCTTACCTCTGCCTGCATCATCTAGCAAAACCCTTTTTGCAATAGCCTAATAGCCCCTTAGTATCTTAGCAGGCTACATAAATAATTCAAGTTTATTCTTGCCGCTTTAGATTTTGTCGGTTTTGTTCAAGTCTTTGAGTCTGCTAACTCCGTCTATTTCGGTTATGAAATCCGCGACGCTTTTAGGAACCATAGTCATCCAATTTTCGCCTTTAAGCATTTTTTCTCGGACAATTGTTGAGGTGTAAAGCTTTCTTTGGAAGAACTGTATGCTCTTCACTTTGTAGCCTGCTTCCATGAAAAGCCGACGCGTCAACGGTTCATTAGAGTAAACTACCTTGAAGCGTGGCGTATACCCTTCAACGGCAGAAACCCATAGCATATGTAAGTGCACATCTGGAACTGGAACAATCCAAATTCGTGATAAATCTATACCTGCTTCTTGTAGTGCTCTACGAATCATAACCAACCTTTCGCCAGCGGTGAACGGGTTGTTAATGTTGTGACTATACTGGGCGCTACCGATGACTATCACCAGTTCATCAACTTCCGCTAAAGCCTCTTTTATAGCCTCAAGATGCCCTAAGTGAAAAGGCTGAAATCTTCCCACGTAAAGTCCACGATTTACCATCATAATGCCTCTTGCACCTTTGAGGTTGACTGCAAGTGACTTTTATCATTTGCGATTTCAGAACAAAAAGGCTTTCCATGGCTTCCTTATTTCGACTGATTAGAAAAGGCACCCTTTTAGCTGTCTCGGGCTTCTAGTTTTTAGAGCGAATTCATCATGTGCCCCAGGCACAAAAGTACTTATATGCAATAGTGATGCTCTCTTATTTATGGTTCTGAAAAGAGAAGGCGTAATTTTTCTCCTTGGAATAGCTGCTCTGGCAGCGGTTGTAGCAGTGCTTTTTTTGGCTAGCGCCACCAATGCGGAACCAGTGCGTTTAGTTGTACGATTTTTCGGCTTGTATGGTTACCTATTCCTCAGCGTGGCAACTTTGATAACGCCATTTCTGAAAGAAGTCACACAAACATTCGGCAAGCCCTTCCTCAAGGTACACCATTCCTTTTCCATAATGGGCATAGTATTCATAACTTTACACCCAGTTTTCAATGCGATAGAACGCCTTAGTCCCTCAGTGTTCATACCCAACTTCAGTTCATGGGACACTTTCTGGAGACTGGCAGGCAGACCTGCTTTCATCCTATTCTATATCGCGGTTTTTGCTGCCGTATTACGCGCTAAGGCGCCGAAGTACTGGCGCACTTTCCATGCCTTAATGTACGTAGTATTACTCTTCGGTATAGTGCATGCCAATCTTATTGGCACCGATTTCGAAAATTTTGGCATAATGCTCATCTATAATGCTCTTTTTGCAGCGGCCCTTGCGGCTTTTGCATTAAAAAGATACCGAAAACATCTTATGAAAAAAGATGCGGCTGTTTTTTAATTAAATGCAAAAGTGAACCCTGTTTTCATGTTCTTTCCATTTGCTTGTTGCCATAAACATTAATTACCCTTTCAAATAAACTCTAACGTGAAAAGGAGCGTAGCAGCATAAACAAAGTAGCCGTTGTCATCAAGGATCTCGTCAAAAAATTTGAGGATGTCACTGCTGTGGACAACCTGAGTCTGCAGGTTGAAAAAGGCGAACTCTTCGGATTGTTGGGACCAAACGGCGCCGGCAAAACCACAATCATAAATGTTCTCTGCGGCTTAATAAAACCCACAAGCGGCTCAGCCACGGTGGGCGGTTACGATGTTCAGAAGGAAGCCTCAAAAGTTAAAGCGCTCATAGGCGTCTGCCCTCAAGAAACTGCGCTATACCCTTATCTGACAGGCATAGAGAACATTGAATTATTCGGAAATCTTTACACGATGAACAGAGGATCGCTCAAAAAAAGATGCGAACAGTTGCTCAAGAAGATGGGACTTGAGGATGACGCCAAACGAAGAGTCGCTAAATACAGCGGCGGCATGAAGCGCCGGTTAAGCCTCATTCTTGCTCTAATTCACGACCCTGAAATAGCATTTTTAGATGAGCCTACAGTGGCTATGGATCCACAATCAAGGCACGCCGTCTGGGACTTTATAACAGAACTGAAAAAGGAAGACAAAACAATAATTTTAACCACGCACTACATGGAGGAAGCGGAAGAACTGTGTGATCGAGTAGGCATTATAGATCATGGAAAACTCATCGCGCTTGGCGCACCTAAAGATTTGATTTCAAAAAACAACGTCAAAAACCTGGAAGAAGTATTCATCAAATTAACAGGGCGGAAAATACGAGAGGAGATCCAATGAAGCTTCAACGAGTTTTAGCCTTAACCAAAAAAGAAATAAAGAAAACCATACGAGAACCAGCAGTTCTGTTCATGATTTTCCTGTTTCCCGTAGTCTTCGTCCTCGCATTCGGTGCCTCCTTCGGCGGCGTCGGAGGCGAACAAGCCGCTTACACTATTGGCGTAGTCAACCTGGATCAAGCCACTTCGGTAAACGCGTCGCAGGTACTCTTGGCAGCGTTGTCTGACACGAAAATACTGAAAATTCAAGTCTACGTTGACAATCAAACTGCACAGAGCGATCTGCTACAGGGAAAAATTCAAGGTGTGATGATAATTCCCAGCGATTTTAGCCAAAGCTTTGCTTCGTATAAGGCAGCCTCAAACAACCCGGGTTTATGGACAAACGCCACCATAGCCTTATACCTCGATCAAGGCTCCATAGTCGCAACTCAAGCCATACCACCGATTATCCAGCAAATCCTGACAGGCATCACTGGTCAGAGCCAACAAGCATATTCAACGCCGTTCCGCTTGGAAATTGCGTCTCTGGTCACCGTGGAAGCGCTTTCAGCGTTTGCCTTCATGGCGCCTGGCATGTTTACTTTTGCGTCTATCTTCCTCATAATGATGGTCGCACAATCGTTTACTCAAGACCGTGAAAACGGCATGATGAAAAGAATCCGAATTACGCCTACAACGCCAACAGAGTTCATGGCTAGCCAAGTTATATCTTACATGACCATTGCGCTAGCTCAAGCAGTGCTAGTTTTCATCATGATCTACCTAATGGGCTTTAGACCAAACGTGGAGATACCTGCCTACGCCTTTGCCTTTGCACTAGTGCTGATTTTCTCGTTATCCAACATTGGATTCGGCTTAATAACAGCCACAATCGCAAAGTCCTCTAACGCGGCAACTGGCCTTTCATTTCTCTTTGTGCTTCCGCAACTGTTCCTCGGCACTTTCGTCGGCGCATCTCTATCTTCGGCAGCACAGGTTGCCGGCAAATTTGTACCCAGCTACTATGTCACTGATGCTCTAACTTCTCTTTTCCTGAGAGGCGCCCCAATTGCCAGCGCCACCGTGTTACTGGATCTAGGGGTAATTTCCGTTTCCTGCATAGCTATCCTAATAGTTGGCATAGTCCTCTACGGTAAATACTTTAAAATCTAAGCAGAAACATGGGTAGGTAAACTGCGGAATCATGCAAGCTTAACAAGGGAGAAGTGAAGGAAACCCTTTTACGGCTAAGGTCCCAGATGGAAAAATAATGTGAGTGGGTCTTCTATAGGTGATAGAGAATTCGCCTAAAAAGCGGATATAACATGTTGAATAACGCTAGTGTTTATTCTCTGCTTGAGAGTACTGTAATGTAGTCTGCTGTGTCTGCGCACATGTCTGCAGCGTGCTCAATGAACTCGATTAAATCGTCAAATATGACCATGGCTCCGCAATTGATTTCTGCACCGTACTTGACAAACAAACTTTTCGTCTTCAGATATTCCTCATCAAGCACGTGCTCAATTTCCTCAACTTTTTTGGCTTGAGCCATAGCCTCCGCGGGATCGGACGATATTTTTTCGATGCTGTTGCGTAGTGTTTGCGCGGTTTCAACAAGTTTTGCCGCCATAAACACCGTTTTAGCGCTTAGTTCTTGTGGAATTTTTACTTCTTCAAGCATTTCTAAACAGCGTGCGGCGTCTTTTGTGTGGTCCGCCAGTGTGTCCAACCTTTTAACGAGATGCAGTAAGTCTTCGCGGTAGTCAGCCACCAGCGCTGCGCCTTTGGACAATTCCATGAAAACTTCTGTCCGCAACCTGTCCACTTCTTCTTCAGCCTTATACAGGTTTGCGACATGCTTCTTGGACTCGGCAAAGTTGCCTTCAGAGAAGCTTTTGATAGCTCTGTGAAGCCACGTTACCGTATCAAAGGCTTTTGTTATCTGCTCGTGAGCTAATTCTAACGCCTTAGTTTTACGGCGCTTCTCAAACCAATTATAGCTTTTTCTTTCCACCGAGTGCATCTCCTCTTATCACTATTTGCTACTGTAAACATATAACCCTTCTTGTAATCCCCATTCATCCTGAACTGACTGTTAGCATTTTCTCCACCTTTAGCGGGGTTTACTAATGCTCGTAAGTTAATGCTATTTAGGCCAGTTATGCCAAGCACGCATCAATTGCCAAAAACCAGTCTATAGAGCCCACATCACGTACATATGTTTGCCTTTGCTTTTTCCTCTTTTCACGTATAGCCATATTCTCACCTTGCTTCATGCTCTGTAATGGGTGAACTGCGTGGGCTTAACAATTCGGCTTTCCCTTTTCCCCGCTTCAGCTTTTTCCATCACAATGACCCAGGATGTAAAACAGTTGCGTTTACGCTTATTTAGCATCTCCAAATATTATCTATAACTCCCTTTAGTCTATATAGTCCCATTTCAAAAAACCGAGTACACTTAAACCCCGTTTTCAGTCACTCCAATAAAGATGCACGCTTGTTAAATTCGTCCGTGTTATGGCCTTTGTCTTCCCTTTTCCGAAACCCAGTATTCAGTTACTGCGCCTTTTGAATCAATAATTTGCTCTTTTTTGAATACGGGAGCCTCTTTTTTGTAGCGTTCTACGGCTTCTCGCAAAACTGGAAACACGTCTGCACGATGGGAACCAGCAACTGAAACATAAACGAGGTCTTCGCCGATGTTGAATTCGCCTAATAGATGGTGAATTTGGACATCTACTATGCCAGGCTTCTGCATCAATTCGTTGCAGAGTTTTTCGAGAACCTCATTTGCTTTTTCTTCGTATGCTTCCAGCATCAGCTTTTGCACTTTTTCCCCCTCCAGTGTCTCGCCGCGGGCAACACCAATGAAAAGCGCTATGGCGCCCACTTTATCGTAATTGCTGTTCTCTTTAATGTTCTTAAGTAGGTCTGAAACTGAAAATGCTCCTTTTTCATGGACACCTGCATGGTGCGTCAAACTTGTCTCTCCTTAAGTTGATCTGCACTCTACAATTTACTTCGCATCTAAAGAAATTTCCGCATTCTTGAACAGCCAACCTACACTAATCAAAATTGCATTGCATAACACTTTTAGCTGTTGCTACAATTTTTTATGTTCTTTATTTTGTTGGTGATGAATTGTGGCAGGACAACCGCTGCAACTGTATTCTGACCTTAAAGGACAGTTTTTACAGTTAGCGCCACATGGAGCAGTATCCGTTTTCTTTTTAGGAAGCCTAGGCGTAAACTTAGGATGCAAAACATTCCTAACTATGTGGACTGTTGCTTTTTCTAAACCTATTTCCTTCGGGTTTGTTTCAGGATATTTTAGCCACCATTCTTTTTCTGAAGGAACAACATAGACAGAGTAAATTATGTTTGCAGTTGTTCCCAAAACAACGAGGTTGGGGCAGTTTTTCATGTTTTCCGCGCGACTGTTTGCTTCTTCCGGCGACCTTGCTTCGCCGATCATTATACCACAAATATTTTTGGTTGACATCAAACTCCGCGTTCCTTAACTTCTTTTTAAGAAACTCGCCTTTTAATCATTTTTCAACTGAAAATGGGAAATGCAAAAGGCAATTTTGTAAGAAACTGCTGGAACTACAGTTATTTAATAGATGCTGAGGAACTGTTTACGCCTGTTTTGCTTCCTGCAATGCTGGCTGAACAACCTTAGTTGGCTGCGCGACTAGTTTGGATTTTCTGATGCCCACGTGCCTGAGTGGTGCCACCTTTTTGGCTATATTGTAAACGTCTGATGCAATCTTTCCCAGAACCATCTCTTGGACGAACTGGTCTAGCGTCAGTAAATTAGCTTTTTCCTTGACAGTTTTTTCCATTATACTTCGGATAATTTTTTCTTGGGATGTTTTGATGCGTGCAAGCGTAAGTGCTGAAATTGCCACCCTCAGTTTATAGCCGTCTTTGGTGGTTATATTGAAGATTCCATCCACTTTTGTTGTTCTACGCCTAACTAAGCTGCGCAGATAATCGCGAGAGTATTCATGGCCTTTGAATATTGTGCGGGCGGTTTTTCCCTCCACTTCGCTTATTTGGAAGAATAGTTTCATGTTTTGGTGAGAAAAATCGCTGGTTATGTCGTAGAGTGTGGCTTCAACAACTCTTCCGATAAGTTGCTCTGGCTCTTCTGCTGGAACTGTGCCTAACTCGACGTTTCCAAAGAAGGATGGCGCAACTACTAAGTACCATGCTTTGCCTCGCCACTTATCGCGCATTTGTTTAGCTTTTGAAGACAAGTTTATCCTCCAAACGTGGCATCATGAATCTCAAGGCAGTATTAAAAGTTTTACCGTTCAACGCTTATCTTCTCGATGTCATGCATGTATTTTCTCAGGACTTTGGGAACTACCACAGAGCCGTCTTCCTGCTGAAAATTCTCCAATATCGCAACTATGGTCCTGCCTGTAGCTATAGCGGTAGAATTCAAAGTATGCACAAACCCTTTCGGTGGCGCGCCTTCTTTCTCCCGATAGCGGATGCGCAGCCGCCTAGCTTGGTAATCTGTGCAGTTGCTGCATGAAACTACTTCTCTGTAGGCGTTCTGCGCGGGCATCCAAACTTCGATATCATATTTTTTGGCCGCTACTGTTCCAATGTCACCTGTGCAAACGTTAACTACCCGATAAGGCAAACCCAGCTTCTGGATGAGTTCTTCCGCGTTATGGACGAGTTCCTCATGAAGCTTCCATGAGTCTTCAGGCGTGCAAAAAATAAACTGTTCTATCTTGTTGAACTGGTGTGTTCGAAATATCCCGCGTGTATCTTTACCGTGGGCTCCAGCCTCTTTTCTGAAGCAAGCGCTTATCCCCACAAGTCTAAGAGGCAAATCTTCTTCCTTAAACACCTCATCCATGAACATTGCCGCCATGGGATGCTCCGAAGTCGCGATTAAATACAAGTCTTCATTTTCAATTTTGTATAATACGTCTGCAAAGTCGCTTAGCGCCGTGACGCCTTCGTAGGCGTCTCGCCTCATCAGGTACGGTGGCTGAATGGGAACGTAGCCTTTCTTATTCATTTCTTCCATAGCAAAACTCATCAGTGCCATATCCAAAAGCACGCCTTCTCTCTTTAGGTAAAAGAATCTTGAGCCGGCGATTTTTCCTGCTCTCTCCACATCAATTATATCCAAGTTTAGGCCTATGTCTATGTGATTTTTAACGGCAAAATCGAATTTGGGAATTGTGCCCCATTTTCTAACTTGAACATTGTCGTTTTCATCTTTGCCAAGTGGTACAGTTTCATGTAGCAAATTCGGGAGTCGCATGAGATAGTCCCGTATTTTCTCTTCTGCTTTGGTTACTTCTGTCTGTATTTTTGTGATTTCTGTGTCAATGGTCTTTGCTTTCTCAACTTTGTTACCAGCGTCTTTTCCAGCTTTTTTTAGAGTAGCAATTTCTGTGGTTATTAGTTTTCTTTCGTGGCGAAGTTCATTTAGCTTTGTTAAGTTCCTTCGCCATTCGCTGTCAACAGCAATAAGTTCCTCAAGCATTTTGATGATTTCAGGATTTCCTCTTTTCATTAAATTGCTCTTCACGAATTCAGGATTTTCACGAATAAGCTTGACATCTAACATCTTTATCACAAGCTACTCTTTATTTTGAAGCCAATTTAGCTATTAATTTTGCTATGTGAAAAACCAACAAAAAAGGTACAAAATGAGGTTAACATTTTGGTAAAAATCAAAAAATGGAAGAGAATTTAAAACATGTATTCCTTGTTTAGCTCTGCTTTGGTTTACTTTTTGGTCAGTGTTATTTCCATCGTTGAGACCATGCGGCTTTTGTTTTCGCCTTCCCTCGGCGGCATCTCAGCAGTGCCAATGGCTATGCTGCTAACCTTCAAATCCTTCATGAAGCGGTTCCTAGCTATCTCGGCCACGTCAACAGCCGTCGTAATCGCCTGCCCACGAGCCTTCAACGTTATCTGCTTAGCGTTGCCGGAAGAGAAAGCCGTTATGATAGCCAGCACATAACTCATCGGAGGCTTATTCCCAACGAAGATAACATCAGAGTTGTCAGCCATTTTATTCACTCCTTTTTATTGTTTCTTTTGTGTAATGTTGCTGTTTACGCGTTTCTGTCGGTGACAGAACGTTACTGCCTATATAATTTGTATCTTCCTTATAAGTCAATTGCCTAAAAGAGCTATAATGAAATTATAAATTCAACCATAAATTTACATTATGAATAGCGCGCTATCGTTTTCAAGAGCAAGTTTAATCGGCAAACATGTGTTGTATTAAAAACTTGAACTACGGCACAGCCCAGTTTAAATAATAAGCCTCAGCATACAAAATACAAGAGTGGATAAACGTTGCTGACAAAATTAAAGAAGAAAGTTCAAGACTTATTGACTTCAGAAGCGAAAGCCGCGCATAAAATAGGCTTAACTCCAAATAGCGTAAGTCTCATAGGTTTGATGCTGGCTTTCTTTTCAGCAGCTGCATATGCAATTGGGCAAAATCAGCCCGTTTGGCTTCTTACAGCAACTGTTCTGCTCTTAGCATCAGGATTTTGCGATGCGCTTGACGGCGTAATAGCTAGAATTTATCAGCAGCAAAGTGTTTTCGGCGGGTTCTTGGACTCCTTGCTGGATAGATACGCCGACGCTGCTGTATTCATTGGTATTATAATCGGTGAACTGTGCGAGCCTTTATGGGGATTAGCCGCCTTGTCGGGTTCTTTGCTGGTGAGTTACAGCCGGGCAAGGGCTGAGGCAGCAGGTATAAAACTGGAGTCTGTAGGTTTAGCTGAAAGAGCTGAACGCATGATAATTTTGTCAGCCGCTAGCCTAGCCGCGATTTATTGGCTTCCAGCCTTAAACATCAGCGTAGTGTTGCTTGCTATACTCACAAACTTGACAGTCCTGCAAAGAGGCTTACACGTTTATAATGCCTTAAAGAAAAAAGGTGATAAAATTGAAAGCTAGCGTCTTCTATGGCGCGAGCGCCTTTCGCTTTCGGCCCTAACCTTTACAATTCCCCTATGTACAGCACATGAAATACAATAATATTTGGTATCCACCCATGAGGAGAGATATGTGCCTTTCTGCCGAAGCTCCTTGGCCAATTGTGGATCGACAAAGGACACACGACGCGTAGACTTTTTCGCCTTGTCACGCGGCACCATCTGCCCACACATGGCGCATTGCACAAGGCCGCTGCTTCCTTTGCCTCCTTTGGATCTTCCCCGACTTTTTCGCTTAACTGGCAACTATCACAACTCCTTTGGCCTTTGCTGTTCAATAGTGAATTCTCTGCTTTATATGTTTGTGTTCATTAAAATTGTTTAATTAACGCTTTTCCCATTTTAGGTTTTGGCGCAGAATTTGTATTTTCCTTTTATTTGCTCAGATAGGGTTGTGTTGGGCTTTTTTGGCCAGAAATTTGTTTTTACTGTTAAATCTGAGTTTTCAGGTTGTTTCTGAGCCTAAAATCTTGAACAAACGTTTAATCGTATCCATGTTCTGACGAAAACCGCAAATACCCTTCAGCTGTAGAGCGTTCCTAAAAATGCATAAGCTCAATGGCTGATTATTCCACAGTTTAACGCTTGAAATCAACTCAATCCAGCAAAACAATCAAAATCCTGCTTTTGCGCCAAAGCCCACATTTTATTTAAAATTATCTTGCGTTAATACAAAAGTCTTTGTTTACTTGTATCTTGTCCTATCTCTATGGTTTCTTTGCGCCATTGTTTAAAGCATCCCATTTAATTTCAAAGTAATCTCTAATCATTTCAACAAAGTTGGAAGATGCGGACCACAAAACAGGGCTTTCTATTGTTATGCCTAATCTGCAAAAGACTTCTTTTTCATCGATTAGAATTATACATGTTGGGGGTTCTATGTCAAGCGTTTCAATCTTGAAGTTATCGCTATTTTTCAAAACTTGGTCAAGAGTTTGCTCTATTTCGCTACTTTTACACCCGTATACTATAAACTTAAATTTCACTCCCCTCTTTACTGCTTGCTTCCAACTATGCTCCTCTACATACTTAATTTTGTTGAAAATTTTAAAAGTGGTCAAGCACATGACGCTTTTTTGCGCTCTATTTACCGCATCACCAATTTTATAAACAATGCTTGAAGGGTTTACTTGATGTTTTGAAAGTATTTTAAATTGGTTATCCCCTTCAAGGGTGACCATCTTGCTGCAGTCAGCTTCCAGATTTTCTAAATTCCTAAATGCTTTCCTTCTAAGATGCTTAAGTTCTTCTTCTTTTTCTTGGAGCAAAATCTGGATTGCAGAATTAATCGGTAGTGGTTTGAAAACTAATGGTTTAGTTATTGTTCTTTCAACCAAACCTCTTTCTTCTAGTTCTGTGAGTATACGGTAGATATCTTGGCGCGCGATTTTTGCGTATTTAAAGATTGTCTTTGCGGTTGCATTTCCTACAGATACTATAGTTAAGTAGATCTTTGCTTGCAAATAAGTAAGTCCCAACTCGGTGAGAACTGAAATGTATTCTTCTCGAATAAACATTTTTGTTTCCTTTGAGCCTATACTCTTTTAGAACTCGGTTCTTAAAATTCATTTTGTTTTGTCAGACGCCAGCACTTACGACATAGATTTAAAACATCAATTGGGCCTATAATACTGACCGCCTAAAAATTAAAGGAGAATGGAGAATGTACAAGCACAAGTCATCTACTATACTAATTTTAGTTCTGATGTTAGCTATTAACATTATACTTGCCGCTATACCTCATACTGCCGCTCAAGCTTCAATGAATACGTTTGCCGTAATTGGCGCCATGCCTAACCCTGTAGGCGTTGGTCAGCAAGTTCTGATAACTGCGGGAATCACTAGGCAGACCGCGTGGCCACAACCTGGATGGTATAATTTGACAGTAACAATTACTAGGCCCGATGGCACAACTGAGACGCTTGGACCTTTTAGAACAGATACAACTGGAATTACTGGACTTACTTATACCCCTACCCAAGTAGGTACCTACTATCTACAAACCAACTTTCCAGAGCAAAAAATTGAAGTGACTGCTGCAGGCGTCCCTGCTGGAACAATAATGAAAGCAAGCAAAAGTGAGAAATATACTCTTATAGTACAACAGGAACCACGGCAATATCATCCTGGCTTTCCACTTCCATCTGAGTACTGGACTCGCCCAATAGATGCGCAGTTCAGAGAATGGGCGCCAATTGCGGGAAACTGGCTCAACGTAATTAGCTACATGCGGGTTGCACCTTATAATCAAGGACCAGAAACTGCCCACATACTTTGGCAAACAGAGTACGCGGAAGGCGGTTTAGTCGGAAATATCTTGGGTGCCAGCGAAATGGATCAAATAAGCTACGAGCATGGCGATGCATACGAAGGCAAATGGATAAATCCAGTTATCATGAATGGAATACTGTTCTTTAACAGGCACAATCCCTACTACGCTATGGGCGCCTTCAACAGCACTCCCGTCGAGCAAACTGTTGCTGCTTTGGATATTCACACAGGTCAACTTTTATGGGAAAAAGTCCTAGGTAACCAAGAACGGCTATCTTGCGGCCAAATAATGTATTGGCGAACAATGAACATGTACGGTGCATTTTCATATCTATGGACCACAGTTGGCGCAGATTACAAAGCATATGATCCGTTCACTGGTCGCTGGGAGTACACAATCCGCGATGTACCTACCGCTTCAGGCACCAGAATAATAGGGCCAATGGGAGAATTACTCATATACACAGTTAATCTTTCGGCTGGCTGGATGACCTTATGGAACTCAACCCACACCGTGTGGAACACTTACATGCAGTACTATCTGTCTGACCCAGCCCAAGCCGCAATGGCCGAAGGCAACTCTGCACGTTGGCGACCTCATGGGATAGTCTTTAACGCTTCAATGGGTATACAATGGAACGTAACTATACCGCGAGGCTTACCTGGCGCAGTAAAACTAGTTCTTGACGATCGCATAATCGGCTCAAACACTAACTGGGCTGGTGGAGCAGCTGTACCTAACCCAGTTTTCTGGGGTATAAGCACCAAACCAGGACAAGCAGGTCAATTGCTTTTCAACAGAAGTTGGACTTTACCCGTAGCAGACATCCATGTTGACATTCCAGGAAGTTTGCAAGGTAGCGATCCCACAGGTTTTAAGGATGGCGTTTTCGTTGTAACCGCAAAAGAGCTTTTCGCGCACTTTGGCTTTAGCACATCTACCGGAGAACAACTTTGGGGTCCGACTAAACCGCCAGAAGGCTTCCTGAGCGCATATACAAATATATATATGGCGCCATGGGGCCAAGCTGTTATCGCTTATGGTAAACTATATACCGCTGGCATGCACGGAACAGTAAACGCTTACGATATAAAAACAGGGCAACACTTGTGGAGCTACGATCTTACGGATCCTTACACCGAACAGTTATTCAGCGGAAACTGGCCTACGCCTATAGGTTTCATAGCAGATGGAAAAATCTACCTTTTCCACATGGAGCACTCTGCTAACACACCTTTACCACGAGGAGCACCGACTGCTTGCATCGATGCAGAAACTGGAAAAGAAATTTGGAGAATTAATGGGCTAAGACTTGGAACACGCTGGGGAGGACAACCAATTATCGCTGATGGCATTATTGTAGGGTTCAGTTCTTACGACAACCGCATCGTAGCAATAGGTAAGGGTCCAAGCGCTACCACAGTTTCAGCATCTCCGAAAGTCTCGGTGCACGGCAACAAAGTGCTCGTTGAAGGTATGGTGACTGATGTTTCGCCTGGCACGAAGAGCCCAGCGTTGGCTATGCGGTTCCCGAATGGTGTGCCCGCTGTTGCGGATGAGTCGATGAGTGATTGGATGCTGTACGTGTATAAGCAGTTCCCGTGTCCGGCGAATGTTAAGGGCGTCGAAGTCATCGTTGAGGTGCTTGATCCTAACGGCAACTATTACGAGGTTGCGAGGGCCACTACGGATGGCAGCGGCTTCTATAGCGCCACTTTCACGCCGCCGGTTCCAGGCAAGTATACCATAGTTGCCCGCTTTGACGGGTCCAAAGCCTACTACGATTCACATGCCGAAACCGCCATAGTCGTAGAAGAAGCACCACCCGCAACACCTGAGCCTACTCCTATTCCGCAAGCCCCTGTAGAGACTTACTTTGGTGTATCTACCATTGCAATAATCCTTGCAATAGCCATAGTAGGCATAATATTGATCAGAAAGCGCTAAGCTTCAAAATATCCCAAATAATCCCTCTCCATTTTTTTATTTTAAAATGTGAGTGATTAAGCGAATAGGTATATAATTAAAGTTCCTTTCTTGCTTTACAATTGCATTTAGCTGATTTCTCTAATATCTTATCTCGTAGGTTGTTAAATTTGTTTAGAGAAGCGCCAGTTAGTAAATATAACTTGAAATTTGTGCATTTGCAAATTTTGTAGCCATAACTCCCCAGGCGTGCTTAGAAAACTTTTTCCTAAAGAGACTTACATACCACATGTTGGCGAGCGCATCTAGTCACGGAAGTCCAAAAACCCATTTTAATAACTACGCGTAGCTTACGAATCTCCTTCATTAAAGTTAACCATTAAACGTTCATGGTGTGACACAGATTTAGTGTGTGTCTAACTACGTAATTTTAAGAAGTAAGCAATGTTTGCTTTTGGGTCAATTTTAGGTATTATTTTCCCAGTAGGCGATGTCATTAAGCTTGTGACGCCTGGTCCATGGCCTGCTGTAACGCAATTTGTGTGTATAACTATGCCTATGGAAATGGCGCCTTGCCGGTAAATTCGCCCAAAGGAGTGATCCGCGTCTATTATGGCTACTAGATCTCCAAGCCTTAAGTCTTCAAGTCCATACTGCTCTATCACTTTTTCATCAAACAGTTGTATGTCATAATCCCCTGAATGTACTTGGTTCGCGCCTAAGCCTGAGCCCATTATGGCTGCAGGAATGATGTGTGTTACCGGAATCTCCAGTTTTTCCCAGGCCGCCTCTGGTTTAAGTGCTTCCAAAAAACGCGGGTCAATATTCATCACTTTTATATCGGGGAATTCGGTGAGTTTCAAGCCGACGCCGAAGGCTTTGACAAGTATTTTGTCTCCAAGCACCAGCTTCTCCATGGTTTCAAGTGGGAAGTCCACGAGGACATGATCTATTCCGCCGTGCTTGCCTGTTACAACACCCTTAGAGCCTTTCGCGTCGCCGCTGACTACGATTGCTTCGTTACCGACACAAGAAAGAACGTTAAGCGCGGCGTTAGCGCCTTGCCCGTACCGTGGATCATTTTCCTTATTTTCCACGCTTACGCCTGGCTCCACGTGGTCAGCTTCCCATCCGCATGCCAAATCTCCTACTCTTAGATTATAGGTTATTCCGCCGACTCCGGGCAAGATCAATGGCTTGCCATTGGCGGAGATGTTGTAAACTGATCTGCCAACGACGGGGCTGGCGATTTCTCCCATAACTGAAATTTTTATGAGCTTATCAACATTTGTTCTCAACATGTACATCTGCATCTTTATGTTGTTTATATTAAATAAAAACTTGTCAGTTGTCTGGAGGTTTTCCGCTGTGAATGTGATTTTTGCTGAGCAACTGGTGCTGCTGTTTCTCTGCAAATCTCTGCACTGCTATGCGCCAAAATTGCGTGGTATACAGCTTATGTAATAAATGTAATAAAAAGTAAAAATACTCCTTTTTGTTCTCCGGGGTAAAAGGGAAAACTGCAAATAAAGAAGTTTTTTGCGTTTGGACTTAAGCAACTCTTAAATGTGTGATTACTACTTTTGACTTGTGGATGTCAAGGCACAGCTGAACAGTTGGGAAGGCGCTTAGTTATGTCTGAAATAGGATTAAGGACACGTATGCTTGTCAAAGACGTCATGAGTAGTCCAGTAGTAACCGTGAACGAAGATGCAACATCAAATAAAGTTGCCAGTCTCATGGAAGAAAACGAGTTGGGCTGCGTCATAATCACTAACAAGGAAGGGAAACCCGTTGGCATAATAACAGAAAGAGACTTGGTGATTAGGGTTCTATCCAAAAACCTAAAGCCTGATGCTGTAAAAGCGAAGGAAATTATGACGTCGCCTTTAGTTACAATAGAGCCAGATGTAACAATAAACGAAGCAGCGAAAAAAATGAACAAACTCAATATCAGGCGACTTGGAGTTATCTACAAAGGCAACCTTGTTGGCGTAGTCTCAAGCAAAGACATTCTTGGAGTAATGCCTGAGCTAATAGAGATAATCCAGGAAAAGACACGCATCGAAGACGCTTCTGGCTCAGAAGAATCAGTAATCGAGGAAGCACCTCTCTCTGGATATTGCGACCGTTGCGGCGTGTTCTCAGAAAACCTGAAAAACGTAGATGGTCACAACTTATGCGAAGACTGCCGCATAGAATTAGAAACTTAGCGAATCGGCGAAATCAAGCGAAACAGCTGATGTTCAAATAAACTTTTAATTAATCTTCCTCTTTGTTATTCGCTGGAAAGGCGCGTTTAAATTGATTGTTGATTCTGTGCTGGCAAACGCTAAGGCTTACCTTGACAAGGAAATAGTTGATTGCTGCATAGCGATAGAGGACGGCAGAATCTTCAAGATAGGCAAAGAGTCACAGATGCCAAAAGCCGACGAGAAACTTGACCTTAGGAATCTTCTGGTTCTGCCTGGCTTAATCGATGCGCATGTACACCTTCGCGATGAAGGGAAAGCTTACAAAGAAGACTTTTACACGGGGACTGCTGCTGCCGCTGCTGGCGGAATAACAACAGTCCTAGACATGCCTAACAATTCACCTGTAACCATGAGTGCAGAAGCACTGAAAAATCGGATGCAGATAGCGGAAAAAAAGGTTCTTGTTAATGTTGGATTTTATTCTGAGTTTCCAACCAACTTGAATAGCATTAAAGATATTGTTACTCAAGGCGCGGTGGCTTTCAAACTCTTTATGGCTGCCAACATCGGCGGATTAAACGTTGATGATGATAAAGCATTGCAAGAGGCGTTTAGCAAAGTTGGGGAACTAGGTGTTCCAGTTGCGGTTCACGCCGAAGATAAGGCGCTTTTAAGGGCAAACGAGGAAAGACTTAAGCGGGCCAACCGCCACGACGCAGATGCCTTCCTTAAGGCGCATTCAGAGCAAGTTGAACTTAAAGCAGTAAAGCGGTTGCTGGAGACAAGTGCGAAGGTCAATGTGCATTTGCATTTTTGCCATATGACAACTAAAGAAGGGTTAAACGCCGTGATTGAGGCGAAAAAAGCTGGCAGAAATGTAACTTGCGAAGTGACTCCCCAGCACCTTTTGTTGTCAAATGCTGATTTCGAGCGTTATGGGCTAATGCTAATAATGGTGCCGCCCCTTCGCAGCAAAAGCCACATAGAAGCACTTTGGCGTGGAATATCTGAGGGTTGGGTCGACACTTTAGGTTCCGATCATGCCCCTCACACTTTAGATGAAAAATCTGCTAGCAGCGTTTGGGACATTAAAGTTGGCTTGCCTGGGCTTGAAACAACTCTTCCTCTCATGTTAACTATGATGAAGAAGGGCAGAATTTCATTAGCGAATGTTATCCGTTTGCTCTCGGAAAAACCCGCGGAAATTTTCAATTTAAAAGACCGCGGCTACCTAAAACCGGGGAAAAAGGCCGATTTAACAATTGTAGACTTAAAAAAGAAATTCAAGATTGACGCCGCAAAGTTCCATTCCAAAGCAAAATACTCGCCTTTTGACGGCTGGGAAGTGCAGGGTAAACCTGTGAAAACTTTTGTTAATGGGCTTTTAGTCATGGATGAACAGGAGATTATAGCGAAACCAGGAAGTGGCGAAGTCCTGCGGAGAGAGTATATGTGAATTTTATTGCGGATGGCATGCTTGGGAAACTGACGAGGTGGCTTCGCATGCTGGGACAAGACGTGAAATACTCCAACCAATTTGAGGATGACGAGCTTATTACGCTCGCTAAAAAAGAGCACCGCATTCTTCTTACAAGAGATCTAGAGCTTTACCAACGCGCCATCGCCAGAGGTGTTGAGGCTTTCTATGTTGAAGGGCAAACAGAAGCGGAAAGGCTATCTGAACTTGCTAAGCGATTTGATATTCCGCTAACTATAGATATGGCGCGCTCTCGTTGCCCGAAATGCAACACCATTGTTCAGCCAGTACCTAAAGAAAAAATTGTAGGCAAAATTGAGCAGAACACTTTCACCTTTTATGATAAATTTTGGGAATGCCCTAAGTGTGATAGCATCTATTGGCAAGGCGCCCATTGGAGTCGAATCAACGCTACTCTTGAAGAAGCAAAGAAAAGAATGTTTAATTTTAGCTAAGTAGCCACTTCAACGGAATATCCTGAAAGGTTCCGTCAGGCAAGGTTCTTCTGATAGTTATTGGAAGTATGCCAACTTCAAGCTCTTTTAATGCTATTTCAATAGGATTCGAATATTCCCCGCTCACTTCTATGAGTATTGGTGCACCCATAGAAATCTGAAGTGCTCTCGCTCCCACTATTCTAGCCTTCTCGAACCGCGTGAGTTTCGGAGGACCTACTAATATTTTCTTTTGTGCAGACGTATTCTAATACTCTCCAGCGCCTGGATATGGTCCACCAGGAGCTCCGCCTGGTGGTGTTGGTGGCGCCTTCATTTTTCCAGCAGCAATTATATCATCGATTTTAAGAATCATCGAAGCCGCCTCGGTTGCTGACTTAATTATCTGTTTCTTCACTGTAACAGGCTCGAAGACACCAGCCTTTGTCATGTCCTGAACTTTTCCTCCTATGACTTCTATGCCTGCCCATATTTCCCCTTTGTCATGTCGGGCTCTTAATTCTGAAAGTATGTCAATTGGTTCTAAACCAGCATTTTCAGCGAGCGCCACTGCAATTGACTCCAAGGCGTCTGCGAAAATTCTAACTGCCAATTGCTCTCTTCCAGGCAAGGTGTCTGCGTAAGCCCTTAGTGCACGTGCCATTTCAAGCTCTGGTGCACTGCCGCCTGCAACGACTTTTGGCTCTTCAAGTATGTCTTTGATCACGCATAGTGCATCATGGATTGATCGTTCAGCTTCTGCTATTATGCGTTCGGTTCCGCCTCTTATCAAAATTGTAACTGCCCGTGGATGCTTGCAGCCTTCAATAAAGGTCATTTTGTCGTTTCCGATTTTCCGTTCTTCGACTAAGTCGGCATACCCAAGGTCAGCGGATGTTATGCTATCCAATTTAGTTACTATTTTCCCACCTGTAGCTTTTGCCAACTTTTCCATATCTGACTTTTTGGCTCTTCGAACTGCAGTTATTCCTTTCCTTGCAAGGAAGTGCTGAACCATGTCGTCTATACCTTTTTGGCATATGACAACATTTGCACCGACAGCGGTTATTTTATCAACCATGTCTTTCAGCATGACTTCTTCTTGTTTGAGAAAAGCTTCAATCTGGTCTGGGCTTTCAATATTGATTTTTGAATCGAACTCGGTTTTTTCAATTTCTAAAGAAGTATCAAGCAGAGCAATTTTGGCTTTTTCAACTCGCTTTGGCATTCCTGAATGCGCTATTTCTTTGTCTAGGACTATGCCTTTTATCAAGCTTGTATCTCTGAGGGATTCACCTGTTTTCTTTTCAACCTTAACGTCTTCTACATCAACCTTATAGTTGGCGCCTTCTTTCGTTGCGACTTCCAACATAGCTTTTACCGCCATCTCCGCCAAGTACTCTTTATGCTCAGCCACGATTTTACTTGCCATAGACGTCACGGCGGCTTTCTTCAGATGTTCTTGCTTGCTTACATCCACCGGTATCGCTATTTTTTCCAAAATTTCTATCGCTTTTCCCGCCGCTTTTTTATACCCATCAATTATTATTGTTGGGTGCACATTTTTATCTATCAACTCTTCAGCTTTGCTTAGTAGTTCTCCCGCTATTATGACCGCAGATGTTGTGCCGTCGCCAGCCTCGTTATCCTGTGTTTTCGCAACTTCCACTAGCATCTTAGCTGCAGGATGCTGAATATCCATTTCATCTAAAATGGTGCGCCCATCGCTTGTGATTGTCACATCGCCAAAACTGTCAACTAACATTTTATCCATGCCTTTAGGGCCTAAGGAGCTTCGAACACTTTCAGCCACGATTTTTGCAGCAGTTATATTTGCATGCTGCGCTTCTCTTCCGCGAGATCTGCTTGAACCTTCTTTCAACACGAGAACTGGAATTCCGCCAGCTTGAGCTGGTAATGACAAATCAAGATAACCCCCTTTTAGTGCGCACAACAAAAAAACATAATTACCATATAAATTTTTCTAGCAAAATTGTCGAACCGCGCTTAAAAAGTTTCCTATAAATGTTGTCGCAATTCTTAACTTTGACTTATCGAGCAGATTAATAGACGGCGACTTTGGCTACACCCTTAATTTTCAGCAGCTCAGGAATTAACTCGCCTGGAATCTTTTTCTCCACAATTAATGTAAGTTTTGGTTCTGGAGAGAGCTCGGGATCATCCACTATTGCCTGCCTGATGCTTAAGCCAGCTCTTGTAAGAATCATGGCAGAGTTGGCCAGTATGCCAGGCGTCTTCGCGTCAACCGGTGTTATCTCCAATACACCCAAGTTCAGGTATTTCGAGATCTCTTTCAAAGAATGCCCAGCTGGACGTATTTCCTCAAATATCAGCTCGAGTTCGCGGTTGGCTTTGATGACCTTTAATGTTTCACTTACTGTTCGCCTATCTACACCAGCGGCTCTTGCAACACGCAATGGCGGAATTTCAATTTGATTGAGATATATTTTGCCGTCTTTTGTGCTCAACCCGTTTTCGACTAGAATACGTGCTACCTTAAGCCGTTCAGGGTATCCCTCTAAATATTTCCTGATGGTGTTCCACATAACCAAGTTCCTTTTCATGTACTTAGTTTATTAAAGTATAAATGTATTAGTGGGTTTTTCGCGCATCTATTTTCCATGTAAATTCAACTCTACTGCTAACGTTTCTTTTGCAGTGTTGTTCATGTACAGTTCTGTACACAAAAGATTTAATACGTCATCTACGTACGGTTTACAACTTATACGCATACAGGAGGAAATAGGACATACCCTCTAAGAAAATAATCTTAGACGAAGAAAACATTCCAAAACAGTGGTACTGCATACTACCTGACTTGCCTAAACCGCTACCGCCGCCCATAGATCCCGTTACAAAGGAGCCTGGCCCAGGCATTGTTGCCAAAATATTCCCTAAGCAAATACTAGCCCAAGAAATGAGCACTGAACGGTGGATAAGTATCCCTGAAGAGGTGCGGGATGTTTACCGACTTTGGCGACCAACGCCAATGTATAGAGCTACTGGTTTGGAGAAAGCTTTGAAGACGCCGGCTAAAATCTATTATAAGTATGAAGGAGTAAGCCCGCCTGGAAGCCATAAGCCGAACACCGCAGTCGCGCAGGCTTACTATAACATGAAAGAAGGAGTAACTCGATTGGCTACTGAAACAGGCGCTGGCCAATGGGGGTCGTCTCTTGCTTTTGCATGCATGATTTTTGGGTTAGAATGCACGGTTTACATGGTTAAAGCTAGCTATCAGCAGAAGCCGTACCGAAGGATTATGATGGAATCATATGGCGCTGATGTCTATGCAAGCCCAAGCACGCATACAAAAAGCGGAAGGGCAATTTTAAAGGAGAATCCTGATAGTCCAGGCAGCCTTGGAATAGCCATAAGCGAAGCAGTTGAAGACGCGCTGGAGCATGATACCGTCAATTACGGTATAGGCAGCGTTTTCAATCATGTTCTTACACACCAAACCGTAATAGGGCTAGAAGCTAAAGAACAAATGGCGATGGCAGGAGAATACCCTGACGTGATAATCGGATGCATAGGCGGAGGCAGCAGCTTTTCTGGGCTTTTCTGGCCCTTCTACTACGACAAAATCTCCAAGAAATCACCGAAAGATGTGCGCTTTGTGGCAACTGAAGCTACAGCTTGCCCCAAGGTTACAAAAGGCGAGTACACTTATGACCACGGTGATACTGCAAGGCTTACGCCGCTGGTGCCAATGCACACCATTGGGCACGATTTTATACCCGCTCCCATCCATGCTGGTGGCTTACGCTATCATGGAATAGCGCCGACCATAAGCAATCTTTATCAAGCGAAGCAGTTGGAAACAAAAGCTTATAATCAGCTAGATGTCTTCGAGTCTGCCAAACTCTTCATTCAGACTGAAGGGATAATTCCTGCTCCAGAACCAGCTCATGCCATCAAAGGCGCGGTTGATGAAGCCTTGCGGTGTAAAGAGACGGGCGAGGAAAAAGTGATTCTTTTCCTGCTTTGCGGTCACGGCTACTTTGATATGCAGGCCTACGACGACTACTTGAATGGTAAACTGTTGCCGTACGAGTATCCCGCAGAGAAAGTTGCGGAATCAATGCGAAAACTTAGGCAACTCTATCCTTGGCTGGATGAAGTCAAAAACAAGTTTATTTGAAAACGCCTAGAACACAGGAGGATTGCGCAGCAACGCGCAACCTCTTAGCTTTTTATGCTTAGGCACCATAAATTTTAATCACTTGCTCTCCGTTATTGTGTGTCTCTCCTGCAGAGACAAAGAAGGAATAAGTATTGTGTGCTAAAAGTGCAAGTCTACCTACAAAAACCCTCGGTTTAATCGTCAATCCTGTTGCTGGTATGGGTGGCGCTGTTGGGCTCAAAGGCACCGATGGCGCAGAAATTTTGAAACGAGCTATATCCCTCGGTGCAAAGCCAACAGCACCTGCGCGTGCCAAATCATTTCTCTCTGAATTAAGATTTCTTAAGGATAACTTGCGGCTCCTTGTGGGTGCTGGAATCATGGGCGAAGAAGAAGCGTTAAGCTATGGTTTTTCCTGCAATGTTTTCGGGGAGAGGAAAGAGAAAACCACGGCTGAAGACACGAGGGAAATTGCAAGAGAAATTGTTGAAGCAAAAGCTGACCTTCTCGTGTTCTGCGGCGGAGATGGAACCGCAAGAGACATTCTGGATGCTGTCAACTTCCGTACCCCCGTGCTCGGTGTCCCGACAGGTGTAAAGATGCATAGTTCTGTTTTTGCCGTGGACGCTAAGGCGGCAGCGAAGATTGTTATTGGTTTCCTATGGGGCGAGTTGCCCTTGCGTGAGGCAGAAGTTATGGATATTGATGAAGACGCTTTTAGGGCTGGTCGCATATCAGCAAGTCTTTATGGTTACCTGTTAACCCCTTACGAGCCTTATTTGATTCAAACCGCGAAGATGGCAAGTCCAATGACAGAGGACGAATTGCGTAACCAAGCAGCAATAGCCATATATGTCCTTGAAAGCATGAAACCTGATGTGGTCTACATTATTGGCCCAGGCACAACAACCCGCGTTATTGCTGACCTTTTGGATGAGAAGAAAACGCTCTTGGGCGTTGACATTTTCTGCAACAAGAAAATTGTGGCGCGAGATGTGAATGAGCGGCAGATTTTGGATGCAATACATGGAAAAACTGCGCAGATAATCGTCACGCCAATAGGTGGTCAAGGTTTCGTTTTTGGAAGAGGAAACCAGCAGATAAGCTCAGAGGTCATTCGTCAAGTGGGCTTGGACAACATAGTTGTGATTGCAACTCAAAGTAAACTGAGAGGCCTAAAAGCGTTGAGAGTAGATACTGGCGATGCACACTTGGATGAGGCTTTTCGGAAACGCAGAATGAAAGTCATAGCCGATTACAAATTGGAATACGAAATGCCCATAGAGTAAACTGCGGTTTGCTGCTAAATTGATGCATAGACTTTTATGAAAGCAGTTTGTTTTTGTTAGTCTGAGGCGGAAATCTTGATTCCTATTAATCTGCCAAAAATAGGCGAAGAAGAAATTGAAGCCGTTGTTAAAGTCATGAAAAGCGGCTTGCTCACGCATGGATTAGGCGCGGGACCCATGGTTACTCAGTTCGAGAAAAATTTTGCTAAATTCGCTGGTGTAAAATACGCTGTGGCCGTGAATACCGGCACTGCAGCGTTACATTCTGCTATCATAGCGGCAGGCGTGCAGCAAGGTGATGAAGTAATTTTGCCAAGTTTCACTTTTGTAGCGACTGCTGAAGCTGTGGTTATGGCCAGGGGCAAACCTGTATTCGCCGACATTGACCCTGAAACTTACAACATTTCTCCTGCAGAAATTGAAAAGAAGATAACGAAAAAGACTAAGGCTATATTGCCTGTGGATATTTATGGTTTCTCAGCTGACATCAAGCCTATCCGAGAAATTGCTGCCGCCCATGGGTTAAGAGTTGTCGAAGACGCCGCTCAGGCACACGGAGCAACCTATGATGGGCAACCTGCAGGGTTTTTCGCGGATGCGGCTTGTTGGAGCCTTTATGCCAGCAAAAACATGACCACAGGTGAAGGTGGCGTTATAACCACGGACAACGCTGAGATGGCGGAGACGTTGCGGCTGATACGAAATCATGGCGAGAAGACTAAGTACACTTCACTGATGCTTGGTTATAATTATCGAATGTCCGAAATTCAGGCTGCCATTGGTTTAGTGCAATTAGAAAAGTTGCCTAGCTTCATTGCCAAGCGTCGAGAAAACGCTAGGCGACTTACCAAACTGCTTGCAAAAACTGACCGGCTAAAGTTGCCCGAAGAAACCGATGAGAGGCGCCATAGCTGGTACCTTTACACTGTAAGGCTAAAAGACGCCGCAGAGGCTAAGCGGAACAAAATTGTGGAAGAGCTACGACAGAAGGGCATAGGCGCCGAAGTCTACTATAGCACTCCAGTGCATCTCATGCCCTACTACCGCGAGCGCTTTGGCGGAGTTAGCCTTCCAGAGACCGAAAAGGCGGCAAAACAAGTTTTCTCCTTGCCCATCCACCCAAACGTAACAGAGAAACAAATAGACTACATCGGGGAGACCCTTCTGAAGCTTCTATAACCGTGCTTCAGCGTTAAGGTTTATACCAAGCGCTTCCTTATTTTTCATTGCTGTTTCTGAGGTATCTGTAATGCGAAAGAAAATCATAATTATGGGTGCCGCCGGACGGGATTTTCACAACTTTAACGTTCACTTCAAGGACAATAGTCACTACGAGGTAGTGGCGTTCACTGCAGCGCAGATTCCAGGCATACACTGCCGAATTTACCCGCCTGAGCTTGCTGGCCCTAGATATCCCGCTGGCATACCTGTTTATCCTGAGGAGATGCTGCCGCAATTAATAAGAGAGTTTGATGTTGACGAAGTTGTTTTTGCTTACAGTGACGTTTCCCATGAATATATCATGCGCAAGGCATCATTGGTTTTAGCTTGCGGCGCCGACTTCTGTTTAATGGGCGGTAAAAGCACCATGCTGAAAGCTGAAGTTCCCGTGATTTCTGTGTGCGCTGTCAGAACAGGCTCTGGGAAAAGCCAAACTTCCAGGCAAATTGCCAGATTTCTGAAAAGTAGAGGCTTAAAGGTTGTGGTAATTAGACATCCTATGCCCTACGGCGATTTGAAAAGACAGATTTTACAGCGCTTCGCTTCTCATCAAGATTTGGTCAATTGCAAATGCACGATTGAGGAGCTAGAAGAATATGAGCCGCATGTAGAAAACGGAATAGTTGTTTATGCTGGAGTAGATTACGGGAGAATTCTCAAAGAAGCCCAAAATGAAGCTGACATAATAATTTGGGATGGCGGCAATAATGACCTGCCCTTTCTCAAACCCGACTTGCACATAGTTCTGGCTGACCCGCATCGTGTTGGGCATGAATTGATTTATTATCCTAGTGCGGTTAACATACGGCTGGCAAATGTAGTTATCGTAAACAAGGTTGACACTGCTGATCCAACCAAAGTTAAACAGGTAAAAGAAAACGTTAAGTCACTTAACCCAGGCGTTATGATATTAGAAGCGGCGTCGCCCATAACTGTCGATAAACCTGAGCTAATTAGGGGAAGAAGAGTTTTGGTAATTGAGGACGGCCCAACAGTAACTCATGGCGATATGCCCTATGGGGCGGCGACTATTGCGGCGGAAAAGTTTGGGGCGAAAGAGCTTGTCAACCCGAAACCTTTCGCTGTAGGGTCGATAAAGGATACGTATGCTCAATATCCTCATTTGGGCGCGGTTCTTCCGGCAGTCGGTTACAGCGAAACGCAAATCGCAGAGCTTGAAGAAACCATCAACGCTACAGCCTGCGATGTTGTCTTGATCGGAACGCCCATCGACTTAGGGAGACTTATAAAAGTGAATAAACCCACTGTAAGAGTTAAATATGAACTTCAAATAATAAGTCCTGTTTGTCTCGAAGAGATCCTGGAAGATTTCTTGAAGGATGTTGTGAAACATTGAGTGGCGAGGAAAATATTTCACGGGTTAAAATACGATTCGTTATAGAAGGATTAGGCGAGGCAGAAGGTGAGCTCGTTAGGTTTCTAGCGCCCAGAACCATCGACACAATTGTTCGAAGGCTTCCTGTTGAGGGTAGAGCTGCCTTATGGAAGGAAGAGGTCTACTTTGAAATTCCAGTTAAAATCGGAGAAGAAAAAGCTAAGCCTACCGTTGAAACAGGAACTATCGCCTTTTGGCCAATGGGAAGCGCCCTCTGCATATTCTATGGCCAATCGCAACCCTACAGCCCAGTGAATGTCCTAGGCAAGGTTACAAAAAATTTGGAGCTGTTTAAACAAGTTAAAAGTGGCACAACAATCAAGGTTGAGTTACTGGCTTAGTACGCTATCGAACTGTCTCTCCACATTTGTAGCAATCGTTCGCACTCAGCCCTCACATTCGCATCTTGGGTTTTCTGTTTCAAAATCTCCAAGAATTCCATGCGCTTTTCAACTGAGCGTTTTTCTGCGGTGCCTCCGTAATAGAGCTCGCCTTCCAAATATTCCTTCATTTGGCTGGCTTTTTGTATGAAAAGGCTTGCAGCGTCAACGGGGTTTTCAACTGCAAACTTGTTTGCCCATATCGCAGCTTCTGTCTCGCGAAGTTGAGTTAATCCGTCAATTTCAACAATTTCTCTGATGTAAGTTCTCAAGAAATCGTAGTACCCAGCAGTTTTTATTAATTCAAGAGTTTGGGCTACTTTTTCCTTAAATTCAGGGCTTCCCTCCACTGCCAATTCATGCTTATAGCCGCTGTTTATGAGCTCTATTGCTGTTTTCACTTCTTTTTTTGTGTAGACTCGTTTTGGAAACTTCAAGCTGAACAAAACTCCTGTTACTCAAAAACAAGAACAGTAGATTTTATGCATGTTAGATGCTAGGCGGCTTTTGGCTTGTATACCTTTATATTGTGACTTCCCGAGACTAACTCTACTACGCCGTTTTGCTCCAGCTCTTCCAAGAAGTCCTTGGCGGTGCTTATCCGAATGTTGAACTTTGAAGCTAAAGCGTAAGGCGTCAAAACATTCATCTTTTTTACTTCTCCGATAACTTTCTCGTTTTTTACGTCAGGAGGGATTACCGCTGCAGGCTTTTTTTCCTTCGGCGGACCTGCTTTTTCCTTCTTCTTCTCTGCTGCCTTTTCTTCTTCATCTTTTCTGGATTGCATGCGTTCCATTTGTTTTAGCCCAAGTTTCTTTTTTCCGCCCATTTTTCGTAACTCCTTTTCTGCATTAGGCCAGTTGACTTATTTCAACTTTATGCTTGCTCTTCCACTCTTTGATGGGTATGCCCATTTTCCTTTCAATTTCAGCTCTATGTATGGAATTCATGGTGCAGAATGGTATTATGCGCCCGTCTGGCACTGCATAGTGGATGACGCAGCGTTGAACTCGTTCTAAGTCGAAGTTGTACGGATCCATGAAGTGCATGGCTGAAAGCAGAATCGCGTTTCTCTGCAGATCGCCTAGCGCTTTGTAGCTTCCTTCCGTTAAAACTCGCAGAAGATATTTTCTCAAAAAACTGAATTTCACATGCCTTAATGCCCCAAACAAGCGTATTTTGGCTTTGTTTTTGCTTCCTTTCGAGGCGTTTTCGTAAACTTTCCGCATGGTTTCAACGAACTTTTCCACGCTAGCATAGCGGGTAATCGGTATGATTTCGCCATCCTCAACAAACAGGTAGGTGGCCATGCCACAGTGTGGATGCGCCGTGAACTCTACATAACGCTTGTCTTTTAGGGCACCAACCGCCTTTGAAACTGGCACAACAGTAGGCACAGGATAAAAGTCTGAAACTTTCACTTTGCCTCCTGTCTGCTCTTCAACTAGCCGCATGAAATCAGTGATTGTGATGCGCATGCGGTCTCGCTCCTTTTGTGGAATACGCCCGCAAAGAGAGACCGGCTGCACATTTATGCATCTTACAACATCGAAGTTTTTTACCGCAAAGTTTATGATGTCGCCTAGTTGTCCGTCATTGACGCCTTTCACCAGAGTGACTACTAAGACTATGCTGTGCAATCCTGCTTGGCGACAGTTTTCGATGGCCTTCATTTTCGTTTCCAGCAAGTCGACGCCGCGTATGAACTTGTAAACTTCGGATGTTAATCCGTCAAATTGCAGGTAGATGGTGCTTACGCCTGCCTCTTTCAGTTGCCTACAGTAATCAACGCTCTGCGCGAGTCGAAGACCGTTCGTATTTACTTCCACATGGCGGAACCCAAGTTCCTTTGCTTTTCGAACAAGGTCGAAGAGGTCGTTGCGGATTGTTGGTTCTCCGCCGCTGAACTGAAGCGCTGTTGCTGGCACTGGATCATTTGCACGTAGGTTCTCCAGCATTCTTGTGATTTCCTCGCGTGTAGGCTCGTACACGTAGCCTGCAGCAGCCGCGTTTGCAAAACAGACTGGGCACGTAAGATTGCACCTATTGGTCACGTCAATTATTGCAAGCGCCGTGTGCGACTTATGTTCTGGGCATATGCCGCAGTCGTAGGGGCAGCCTTTCTCCTTTTTTGTACGCGGATTATTCAAACCTTCGCCGTCATATCTGAGCTTTTCAACACGCAAGTACTGCTCATAATCGGACCAGTAAAGTTCTTGGAAAAAGCCGTGAGTAGGGCACTCTTTTTTAATGTAGACTTTGCCGTCGTCCTCAAAAATTGTGGCATCTAACACTTTCAAGCACTCGGGACAAATGCTCTTCGTGTTTTTAATCTTGTTCATGTTTTTCACTATACCTTTTTTGGTAAACAAGTTTTCGAAGTGCTTAAGAATCGCAGTAGACATAATAATGTTTCCAACCGTTTCATAAGGTGATTGAGGGGAATTAAAGTGTCAATCAGCGATAGCATCCGCGAGATTCTACGGGAAATAGGCTTAAGCGCTTACGAGATTGACGCTTACACGGCGCTTATAGAGGGCGGGCGGATGACGGCATTGGAGATAAGCCGCGAGGCATCTGTTCCCTACTCAAAGATTTATGAGGTATTGAACACGCTTAAAGAGAAGGGCTGGATTAAAAGCTCGGAAAGGCGGCCTTTCAAGTATTATCCTGTCTCGCCTGTTGAGGCTATGGCGTTCACTAAACTCAAATTTGAAGACAAATATCAAGGCTGGGAAAGAGCTATAGCTGAAGAGCTGCAGCCTCTGTATGAAAAGCAGGCGCTGGTGGAGCGCGCTGATCTGCTTTTACTGCACGGGCAACAAGCAGTTCTCGCCAAGCTTGAGGAGGTTCTCAAGAAAGCCACAAAGGAAATTATGGTTGCCACTCCTGAATTTGCAAGACCCATAATGGCGTCTGCGGAACCGCTGCTCGGCATGATCAAAAAGACGGTGAACGTTAAGCTTATGGTGGCTGGAAAAACCGAGGACTGGCTTTTCCTAAAAAGGTTCGCTGGCATAAGCGAGCTACGGGTTAGAGATCACATGTTCGGCGGAGGCATAATTGCGGACAGCAAAGAAGCCATGCTCTTCCTCGGAGAAGACAAACCCAGCTTAGTCATATGGAGCAATCATGTAGGCTTAGTCGGATTTGCGCGGGAATACTTCCAGTTTCTATGGGACTCATCAGCAAAAGCTTAACGTAACAGTGCCATGCAGTGCAAAATGTCTTCTGAGCATAGCGTGTTAATGGCTCCTACTTAGCGGTCTAGCCACCTTTAATTGCTTAAAGCATAAATATTGTTGGCGCTATACCTTTAGCTTGCCAAAAAAAGGAGAATAGGAGAATGATGACGAAAAAGATAGCTGTTGCTTTAACTGTCGCGCTTGTATTTGCCATGATTGCTCCGTTTTCCATAATGCCCTTGGCTGAAGCACAAGCAGCTCGCAGAGTAAAAACCTACCCCTACATTGGGGCAGTACCTAACCCCGCGCAAGTTGGCAAACCAATAATGCTTCATGTCGGCATATCGCTACCTGCAACTTGGCCACAGACAGGCCACAAAGGGCTTACGGTGACTATTGAAAGGCCAGATGGCAAAGTTGACACTTTAGGCCCAATTAATACGGATACAACAGGCGGTACCGGCGTAACTTATGTGCCCACAATCACTGGAACCTACTATGCGCAAGTGCATTTTCCTGAGCAAGCTTTGGAAGTAGCTGTTTTAGGCTTGCCCGCGGGAACAATACTCGAAGCGTCGGACAGTGACAAGCTCCAAATCATCGTGCAGGAGGAGCCACTTGAGTACTGGCCCAGCGTCCCGCTTCCAAGCGAATTCTGGAGCCGCCCAATAAACGCGCAATTCAGAGAATGGAATGTGATAGCTGGAAACTGGCTATACTCAAAAGGCTACTTCATTGACATGAATACACCTGGCAATGAAGACGCGCCAGAGGCGCCGCACATACTTTGGGCTAAGCCCTTAGTGAAAGGCGGCTTAGGCGCACTTGGAGGAGGCTTGGTCGGCATTAACGTTGGCGAACACGCGTTTGAAGACGGCGACGCTTACGAAGGATTGTTCCTGCCACCAGTAATAATCGCCGGCGTGCTATACTTCAACAGATACAAGAGCATCGGTGACACAGCAGTTGAGCAAGAGGTCGTTGCTGTTGATCTACGCACTGGCGAAGAATTGTGGGTTAGAAACTGGAACAACACAAGACTGGCTTTTGGTCAAACTTTCTACTGGGACGGATTCAACTATCATGGTGTATTCGCTTATCTATGGGCAACTGTGGGCACGACATGGTACGCTTATGAAGCTGCAACAGGTCGCTGGGTGTACACCATGACTAACGTGCCTGCTTCAGGCGCCAACATATACGGACCAAACGGCGAAATAATCAGATACACCGTCAACTTGGCGCAGGGCTGGATGACGAAGTGGAATTCTGCTGCAGTAATTAGCGCGTACTGGGCTACTAACCCCAACGACCCAGGTTGGGGTTCTTGGCGACCACAAGGCAAAGTAATCAATGCTACCGGATCGGTTCCAGTTACCTCTGTTACGCCGCTCGGCTTAAACGGCTATGAATGGAACGCAACTATACCAAGAGGCCTGCCAGGAAGCGTTGTCGCATATCTCGAAGATCGCGTCTTAGGCACAAACTTTGCCAGCGGCTCGCTTGCGCCTAGCACTATGGTTATGTGGGGAATAAGCGCCAAGACTGAATCGAAAGGGCAGTTGCTCTTTAATGTAACATGGACGCCGCCGAGGCCTGATGCACGTTATAGGCTAGAGGCAGCCAGCGTCAAAGACGGCATATTCGTCGTAGTTTGCTTGGAAACTACTGAAAAATGGGCTTTCGACATTAACACTGGCAGGCAACTTTGGGGTCCCACAGAGAAGCAGGATTACAAAGACGCTTGGTCTTACGCCTCGGGATACAGCTGGGACTTCATATACAATGGCAAATACTACGCAGCGGGCACTGGTGGCTCAGTGTACTGTTATGATGCAAAAACTGGCAACCGCCTTTGGACCTACAACTTCGTAGACCGCTATCACGACTTTTTATTCGGCAACAACTGGTTCATCTACACAGCATTCATTGCTGATGAAAAGCTCTACTTCAACTACGCCGAGCACTCGCCAGGCGATCCGAAAGAACGTGGCTCCGAAATGGTGTGCATTGACGCGGAGACAGGCGAAGAAATCTGGCGGCTCAATTACTACGGCACTGTCTGGGGAGGAAAACCTGTAATCGGCGATAGCATAATAGCCTGCTTAAACTCATACGACTCCCGCGTATATGCCATCGGCAAGGGTCCAAGTGCAACGACCGTCTCAGCGTCGCCTGAAATCGCCACACATGGAAGCAAAGTGCTTGTAAAAGGCACAGTCACCGACATCTCTCCAGGAACAGATGATGTGGCCATCAAGAAGCGGTTCCCGAACGGCGTGCCTGCTGTTGCTGACGAGTCAATGAGCGCCTGGATGGAATACGTCTACATGCAGTTCTCATGTCCTGCGAACGTTAAGGGCGTCGAGGTCATCATCGAAGTGCTTGATCCGAACGGCAACTATTACGAGGTTGCCAAGGCAACCACAGACGGCAGCGGCTTCTACAGCGCTACTTTCGAACCGCCAGTTCCAGGCAAATACACAATCGTCGCCAGATTCGCAGGCTCCAAGGCCTACTATGGCTCGCACGCTGAAACCGCCATAGTCGTTGAGGAAGCACCACCAGCATCGCCAGAAGCCACGCTTGCTCCTCAGGCACCTGTTGAAACCTACTTCGCCATCTCCACTGTTGCTATCATAATTGCAATCGCCGTCGCCGTTACATTATTACTGAGGAAACGGTAAACATGCAGTAATCGCACAAAACTCATTTCCCCCTTTTTTCGGGTCATTTCTGCGTCAAGCTTTGAGGTGCTGAGTGGACTTTAGGCATAAATTGAAGCTGCAGTAGCAGAATGTTGTGTTATCTTTCAAGATATAGTGTATCTTCTACAGAATCTATCAGGCATTGTCGTGGTTTGCTATTTGTAGGTGATGCCCATTTGTTTCATGAAGTTGAGAACTTTCTCATACTCTTCAAGATACCTTTTTCCCTTTTCTGTTAACTTAAGCGAGGTCTCATCTTGAATCAAACCGAGTTGATTAAGTTCTGAAATGTATATTTTCAGCCTATCAAAGGGGACTCTCATTTGCATTTGAATGTGTGTTAGCACTATCTTTTCCTTTTTGCCTTCGTTGTAAAGTATTGATAAGAGGTCACCGTAGATTTTCAGTCTGTCTCTCCGCGCAATCTTTTTCATTTAACCGCCCCTTTTCAGTGCTATAGAAGGCTTTGTATGAAACAAATAGAAAGATGGCAAGGCTAGCCCAGCGAATTGCTAGTGCCGAAAAAAATGCAAAAATACTGTTGTCAACAATCCAAATTAATAGCGAATATTGGCTTATTCCTAGGAGAATGTACGCTAATGGGATCCATATGGTTCCAGGGGTTGGCGCTTCTATGTGGCTTCTAAGCGTGTGAGCACAGATATACAGGATGCAGCACAGATTAAAAATTCGGATAACAACACTTGTAAGTTGATAGCTGGGTAATGCATCGATAGGAAGGCTGAGCAAAACCGCTAAAGTTGCTATAAGCCCAACAGTTAATGCTGCTATAGTGCTATTCCAAAGCAATTTCGACTTTGTCTCTTTCCCTGAAAAGTAATAGGTCATTGTTAGAAACATAAATGCGAATGCTCTTACGACAAGTTGAAGATACATTGTTTGTCGGCCAAAAATGTATGGTTGGAAATACGAAAAGGAGGAGAAGGCGTATGTTGCTCCAAGAAATCCAAATCCGAGAGGTAACCCTAGATATCTGCTTTCTCTGGTAATTTGATAGGGTTTAATCATGAATTTTACGAGAATAAAACATAGAATAGCCGAGATCGCTTCGTATGCGATTCGTATTTCATCATACATAATGCTTCACTAACCTACTGTGTGAAGTTCGCTTTTCCTATAATTAATTTACGCACACGATAGGTGAGTTTGACTTATTAGCGCTCTCTTGAAAATAGGAAGTTGCCTTATAAAGACATATAACTAAAGGGAGGATAAAGATGGAGCTTGCAAGAAACAAGGCTAATCTGGCTGCTTTATTCCTGATGACTGCTATGTTGTTTGTACTTGCTGAGGCACCTGCCGCTAACGCACATGACCCTGCTTGGACAATTATTTCCTACGCCTATGTCGTTCCTGCACCTAACCCTGTGGGACTCGGTCAACGTGTAGCTATCGTAATGTGGGTTGACACGCCTTTACCGGGTGCGCTTGTTACTAATGACATCCGACGTCATGATTACAAACTCACCATAACAAAACCTGACGGAAACACAGAAGTACACGAATGGGACGTTGTTTGGGACACGACAAGTTTCCAGTACTTTTCCTACGTTCCAGATCAAGTAGGTGAGTACACTTTATTGTTCGAGTATCCGGGGCAAAAATACACTTGGGCAGGCGAGTATAATGGAGACACATTTACACCCGCTAGCGCCACAGCGACCTTCACAGTTCTGGAAAATCCGCTGCCTGAACCCACACTTAGCTATCCGCTTCCTACAGAATACTGGGTACGCCCCATAGAAGGGCAGAACTCCTACTGGTATACCATCTCATCAAACTGGCTGGGTTCGCCATACATTCGTTCCGGTGAAAGCAGCACTGGCGGTGCAGGTTACGCAAGGTTCCAGCCTGATGGTACAGCGCCTAACAGCCCACACATAATGTGGACAAGACCAATTCAAGATGGCGGTGTCGTCGGAGGAAGCAATGTCGGTCGTGATGGCAACACGTTCTACATGGGCGGCTCATACAATACTAGGTTCAGCAATGCAATAGTTATGTACGGAAGACTCTATTACGAACTTCCCTATGGCAATTCAGGCGGAGGCGGAGGATGGATATGCGTCGATTTGCGGACTGGCGAAGAGATATGGTACAATGCAGAAATGGGCGCCACAGCGAGTCTGCCTGACCCCGCATTTGGCTACTACTATTGCTATGACGACGGTAATCAACATGGAATTCTTCCAAACGGCTTGCTGTTTGCGAGCAACTTCCAAACTGCATATGATCCAGCCACAGGAAAACCCACAGGCACGAACATAACAGGTGTTCCTTCAGGCACATCGGTCGTCGGGCCAAAAGGTGAAATAATTCGCTATGTTCTTAAAAACGTAGGCACGCCTTCAAATCCAAGTTATCGTCTGCTACAGTGGAACTCTTCCTACATAAACTTCCAAACTGCGGGGCAGATCGGTGCAGCCAATTGGTATCCAGGCACTATAGATGCAAGTCAAGATCGCTTTTACGACTGGAACATATCGCTGTCAGGGTTAGGTCCCGGAACATGGAGCGCTTGGCGAGAAGCTAGCCTAGACAACATAATCCTTCTCATTCAAGGTAACCTTGGAACACATGTAGGCGTTTATGGAGGAGCAATAAGCAACGAAGGAGCAAACGTTACTGCAGTAAGTCTAAAGCCAGAATCAAGAGGACAAATATTGTGGACTAAGCACTATCCAGTAGCACCAAATAACATTACCCGAGAAATCACTGCATGGGATCCAGAACTCGGTGTATTCGTTATGGAGGATAAAGAAACCATGGCACATTACGGCTACAGCCTCTCCGATGGAAGCCTGTTATGGACTAACACTGATTATGTGCACCCGTATGACACCCTGCGGTCAGTGTCTCTAGCTGCTTACGGCAAGCTTTATGTGGCTGGTTTCGGCGGGATACTCTACTGCTATGACATGTCAAACGGAAAACTACTGTGGACTTACGGTAACGGCGGAGAAGGCAACAGCACTTTCTCAGGTCTTGAGACGCCATGGGGTCACTACCCAATCTTCGTAGATGTAATTGCTGACGGCAAAGTTTACGTGGGCACTACTGAACATTCTCCTGACTCCCCATACTACAAGGGTGCAAAGTATCGCTGCATAAACGCTACTACCGGCGAGGAAATCTGGACTATTCTGGGATGGGGCTCCGGCATGTACGTCGGATCCTGCGATGTCGTTGCAGACGGTTTCTTCGTATTCCTCAACTGCTATGACATGCAAGCTTTTTTTATATTTCAGGTGAATAAGTGAATAAATATGGTTTCTTCGTATTCCTCAACTGCTATGACATGCAAGTGTACTGCATTGGCAAGGGCCCGAGCGCAACTACTGTAACTGCGTCTCCGAAGATTTCGGTGCATGGCAGCAAAGTCCTCGTGGAAGGCACTGTAGTTGACATTTCGGCTGGTACAAGGCAGGATGAGCAGGCTGCGCGGTTCCCGAATGGCGTGCCCGCTGTTTCTGACGAGAGCATGGGTGCGTGGATGGAGTACGTGTACATGCAGAAGCCGCGTCCAGCGGACGTTAAAGGCGTCGATGTCATCGTTGAAGTCTTGGATCCCAACGGCAACTACTATGAGGTAGCTAGAACCACAAGTGATTCGAGCGGCTTCTTTAAGGCTACGTTTACGCCGCCTGTGCCTGGCGAGTACACCATTATTGCCCGTTTTGCTGGTTCGGAGTCGTACTGGCCTTCGCATGCAGAAACCGCCCTATACGTCGAAGATGCGCCGCCAGCTACGCCTGAAGCTACGCCTACGCCCCAAGCGCCAGTGGAAACCTACTTTGCTATTTCAACAATCGCCATAATCGTCGCTATCGCCATAGTTGGTCTGCTATTAATGAGGAAACGGTGAACATGCTGATGCGAAACAGAACTCTTTTTCCCTCTTTTTTCATTGCCGATAAAACGCAGTGGGCTGAATGGGCTTTGGGTTATGATTTATCTGCAGCAGCAGATTACCATTCTTCTTTTCTCCTTTAGTTGATGCCCAAAGCCCCAGCAAACCTCTCCCGATTGTAGAGTAAAGTGATATTTAACTAACCGGTTCAAGCTGTTTATAGATGGGCTATGTTTTTCAACGCAAAAATTTTGCAAACTAAAAAAAGAGAAAGAGGGAATTATTTTCCCATGACTTTTTTAGCAGCGATTTCTATGTCTTCTGCTTTGATGGTTTTGCGACCGGCGTGCATGGCAAAATCTAATGCTTCTTTCGCGATTTTTACGCCAATCTCCTCCAGCGCCTTAGCGAGTTCTTTCGCTGCTGCTTCACTGACTCTGTCTGCTCCTGCCTTTTTGCACAACCTGTGCATGGGAGCTACGGCTAATTCTAAATCCGTCATAAAGACGACTCCTTAGCCTCTTTTTCTTTTTAAAGCCATATTTAACCTTTTTTATCCCGCCGACTCTTAAGCTTGTCTTGTTGCTTAAAATTCCTCGAATAAAGAAGAAAATTATAAAAACGCTATAACTGATAAAAATGGCGAAGGTTTCAAAGATGAAGCTAGTTGACGCGCATATTCATCTCTCCGACGCGGAGTACGCTCAGATCGTTGATGAACTTGTGTTGGAAGCTAAAAACTCCGGTGTTGTCGCGCTGGTTTCGAATTCAATGGATTTTGATACCAGCCTTAAAAGTGTGAAGCTGGCTGAGAAATACTCTAGCCTTGTTTACGCTGCGTTAGGCATTCATCCATGGAATGTGAATGTGCTCAAGGAAAACGAGCTTGAAGACACACTAAAGCTGATTTTTGAGCAAAGCCAAAGAAAGGCAATAGTCGCAATAGGCGAAATCGGACTAGACTATAAGTATGAGGCAATATGGGATAAACAGCTCATGGTTTTCGACAAGATGCTGCGTGCAGCTGAGAAGACAAGTCTGCCTGTTATAATTCACTCGCGTGGAACAACCGCTCAAATTGTGGATATGCTTCCGTCCTATAATCTCAAGCGTGTTCTGCTACACTGGTTCAGCCACCCCTTAAGTGCATTAAACAAAGCTTTAACGCATGGATATTTCATCACTGAAGGGCCGCCAGTAGCTTATTCTCCAGGCATCCGCGAGGTCGTTAAAAGAGTGCCCCTAACAAGCTTTCTAACAGAAACTGACGGTCCCGTGACTTACCGGAAACCGCCCTACAATGGCAAGATTACGAAGCCTTCATTTATAAATACAGTGGTTGAAGCCGTAGCCGCGATCAAGAATATGCCTATCACCGATGTTGCTGAGCAAATAGCCAGAAACTTTGAAGTTTTCTTCGATATAAAACTAAATTAACATTTGCCCGTGAAATCCGCTTTTGCACTGTTAAACCATGAAAAGCTGAACTTTTAGGCAAGCCTTCAAAACGGCGTGAGATGCAACAAGTGCCGATTCATCTTCTTCGATTAGTGCTAACGGCATACTCACGCTTTTTAATCTTAAGTTATGTGTTAGGCCAGTTTTTTAGGGAATCCTCCTTTTTGAACGGAGTTTTAATGTATTTTAATTTGTGCAATGCGTTTCTATTTTACCCTTTGCGGTAATAGAATTTGCAAGGCGTAAACTTAAATTAAGCCTCTCTACTATTGAAAGTTGCTTTTACGCTTTCAAGCGGTGGAAGAAGAAAACCGATGCGTAACTGGAGGAACAGGTATACTTGGGAAAAGTCAAAACGGAACAAATTAAACGGTTAGCTAAGGAACTCATAGCAAGGTTTCCGAATAAATTTTCCACTAATTTTGAAGACAACAAGCGTGCAGTTGAGGCGCTTACATTGGGCGCAACCACGAGAGTTAAAAATCAAATCGCTGGGTATATAACACACGTTATGACTTTAACGCAGAAAAAGTCGCCAACTGAAGCAGTCAAGGAAGAAATAGCAGCATAATGCCGGGAAAAACATGTTGCTAATAGATGAATACAGAAAGGGCTGGGCAATACGCTATCTACGCGAAGCGAAAGCCGAGTTGGAAGCAGCGCGAAAGATTCCCTATATGGCGCCCAGTCTTGTGTTGGAAGCTATTAGAAAAGCCAGAAACGCCATATACTACAGCATAGGTGAACCCGCCTTCATCGAGTTTCTCATACATGAAGAGCTGCTAAAGACGCCGCCTACGAATGACCAGACCCTACGTTTTCTCATTGAAATTGAGGCGATTTTACAGCAGCTATCCCAATTAGAGGACATTAACGGCGATGCGATTATTAAGCAGGCGGATACGCTTATTCAGATAGCCGCGGACATTGTGGAGACCTTCACTGAAGAGAAATTAGAAGATTAGCGCGTAAAGCAACTTGTTTTGCGTTTTCTAATCTTATCCTTTTAGATTGAAGACTTGCGCTTAAAAATCGAGAATTGTTTATTAGCATTTTGCCTCCTAATTTTCATAAATAGGCTGAGTGGGAAAATGACAATCTCCCTCAAATTTCTCGGTACGTTGCGCCACATATCAAACACGAGCAAACTTGCGTTGAGTGTTAATGGCGCTCTTTCCGTGAAGGAGTTACTTAGCAGGCTTGTTGAAGAAATACCCGCCCTCAAGCAGAGCTTGAGCCTTCAGCAACTGGAAGATTTACAGTCAAGCACGTTAATACTTGTAAATGGTAAAGAAATCAGCGTTTTAGATGGTTTAGCTACCAACCTAAATGATGGTGATGAAGTAGTTTTTGTTCCTGTTGTTCATGGAGGCTGAAGCAGACGATTACTTTAACTACTGATTTTGGCTTGAAAGACCCTTACGTTGCAGAGATGAAGGCTGTAATTTTGGGCATATGCCCGGCAGCCGTTATAGTAGATATAACACATGAAGTAGAAAAGTTCAATATACGAATGGGCGCTTACATGCTGTCTTCAGCAGCACCGTATTTTCCAAAAGACACAATTCATGTGGCGGTTGTCGACCCAGGTGTTGGCACCCAAAGGCGCCCCATAGTTATACAGACAAAGCAAGGCTTTTTTATTGGGCCAGATAATGGTCTCTTAATTTTAGCCGCAGAGCAGCAAGGCATATTGTGCATCCGCGAGTTGGCGAATCCGCGGTTTATGTTGCCCAAAGTTTCTTTCACCTTTCACGGCAGAGACATTTTCGCTCCTACAGCGGCGCATCTGATGAATGGGGTGAAACCAGAAGAACTTGGACCTGAAATACACAATATAGTGTATCCTGAATTTGCAAAAGTCACGGAAAGAAGCGGCATGCTCATAGGTGAGGTTTTACATGTGGATGATTTTGGAAATATAATCACAAACATAAGTGAGAAAGAGCTTTCTCATGCCGCTGTGGCGGCAATGTTGAACGTCAATCTGAGTGGTAGCAAATTTAAGTTGAGGCTTTGTCAAGCTTATGGTGAAGCTGGGCTTCAGGAGCCGTTAGCTTTAATCGGAAGCCATGGTTTTCTTGAAATAGCCTTAAATCAGGGCAACGCTGCCCAAAAATTCAAGGTAAAGGCTGGCGACAAAATCGCTGTTTTGCCGGCATAGAGGTAGATGGTCGCCTAAGGGCGCTTTCTGTGATAGTTGTTTTGCTATGGCGTAACCGTAAATGAAACGAAGCCTTTATTAGATAAACAGAGAAGGGCCCTTTCGGAATGCTGGTTGAATGACTAGGTATCATGCTTTAGCTTTAGCTACGGAATATTGGAAGCCTCGCGAAGATTATCGTAGCAGTATTGTTGAGGAGCTGGCGGGACGAGTATGCGATGGCGACTTTGTTGTTGTTTCTGAAAAGGCGCTTTCAACCGCGCTAGGCAACATTATTGATGAAAGCGTTGTTAAGGCTGGATTTAACGCGAAAATGATATGTCGTTTATGGATGCGCTTCGTCTGGGGATACTGCTTAAGCGTGATATGCCATCTCGGAAGAAGACTGACGCAAAGACTGCGAGAGTACCCGCTGGACGCGGGGAGCCGTCACAAACAAGTTGCTTTGCAACATGCAGGGCTTTTGCAGGCGCTTATGTGGGGTTCTGAAGGCGGCATCGACGGCTCTAATCTGCCGTTTTCTTATGTAAGCTTGCCTCTGAGGAACCCGTATGAGGTGGCTGAGGCGATTCGCAGGCAGATCTGGTGTAAGCTGAAAAAGAAAGTCTGTGTAATAATCGTGGATACGGATAAAACTTATTCCTTCAGGAATTTCCATTTCACTCCACGTCCAAACCCAATTAGGGGGATCCACTCTTTCGGCGGCGTTATCGCCTACGTTATTGGCAGGGCACTAAGGTTTAGAAAGAGATCCACGCCGCTTGCCACAGCCGGCTGCGTGCTTCAAGCAGAAGAGGCGTTAAAAATTGCTAATGTCGCTGACAGGGCAAGAGGCGCGGGTTCAGGCGCAACGGTGTGGGATATGGCTGCGCGGTTTCATGTGGCGGTAACGGAAATAGATTGGCGTATGCTGGCGCAGATGAAGCATAAACCAATCGTCATTGTCAGAAAGAGGCGCGCAGGATAGAATGCCGTTTTTGGAAGAGTAAAGAATAAACACTTCTCTTTTCTTAATGAACGCTGTGATAGTTATGGAAGAAACTGAGCAGCTTGATGCCTTTTTTAATCCTCGTTCAGTCGCGGTTATCGGCGCTACTAAAAAGATAGATAAGGCTGGGCATGTGATTTTCAAAAATTTTGCTTATAACAAAACTAGAGGCGTTTTCAAAGGAGAACTTTATCCCGTAAATCCAAATGAAGAATCAATTCTCGGCTTTAAGTGCTACCCAACTATAACCGAGATTCCAGGAGAACTAGACCTAATAGTGGTCGTTGTTCCCGCAAAAATTGTGCCGTCCATCATGGAAGATGCGGTTGCTAAAAAGGTTAAGACTGCAATAATAATTACTTCGGGCTTCAAAGAAATCGGAAACATCGAGCTTGAAGAGCAGCTGGTGGCTACAGCTAAGAAAGCGGGAATACGCATTTTAGGTCCAAACTGCTTGGGGGTCTACTATCAGAAGACAGGTGTGGACACGCTATTTCTTCCTGAAACCAAGGTTCTAACAACAGGAGACGAAGTTATTGCCACGCCAAGGCCAATGGTCGGCGACATCGCTATAGTCACTCAAAGCGGCGCCTTCGGCGTTGCAGCTCTCGACTTTCTCGCTGGTCGCCAAATTGGAATCAGCAAATTTGTAAGCTTTGGCAATAAATGCGACGTGACCGAGTCCGAAATGCTGCATTACCTACTTTCTGATAAAGAAACCAGGGTTATACTTCTCTACGTGGAAGACATAAAATATGGCAGGCAATTTCTCAATGTAGCCAAAGAAGTCTCTTTGAAGAAGCCCATAGTGGCGCTTAAGGCTGGCAGAAGCACCGCTGGCGCCAGAGCCGCCGCTTCGCATACAGGTGCCATCGCGGGTTCGAATAGAATCTACGATGCCGCTTTCGAGCAAGCAGGAGTGATCCGCGCGCGGGACATGGAGGAATTCTTTGACATGGGAAAAGCTCTCGCCATGCAGCCGCCCGCATTAGGCGGGAACATCGGGATACTCACAGACGCTGGTGGTCCAGGCATAATGGCAGTGGATGAGTGCGAAAGTAATGGTTTATCCGTGGAGCGCTTTTCAGAAGAAACCTTACAGAAGTTTCAGAAGCTCAAGGATGAGGGTGTGCTTCCCAAATTTGCGGCAACTTCTAATCCCGTTGACCTTACTGGCTCGGTGACTGATGCCATGTTCGAGGTTGCAGCAGACCTTATGTTTCAAGACCCAGAAGTAGACGGCATAATCTTGCTCGGTCTGCATCATCTGCCTGCTTTGCGTGAAAAATACATTGAAGGCGTGGCTCGCGTGGCAGACAAGTATAGTAAGCCTATTGTCATGTGCGATATAGGCGAGACGGAAATGGCATTATACACGCGCTTTAGGTTTGATAAGCTGGGGATTCCCGCTTATCCCTCGCCGGAGGATGCGGCACGAGCCATGAAGGCCTTAGTAAGCTATGGTGCATATCTTCAGAAAAATAACCGCGCGGAAGACTACATAAATGACTTCATAAAGCGGAAGCGGCAAGCCTAAATTAGGACTGTAACGGTGATTTCATCTCCATCTTTAAGCTTAAGCGCCTCGCGCAAGTTTACAGGAGCGATGATTTCTAGGATGTCGCTTGGGTATCCTGGCACTTCAGGAATCACAACAGCACACTCCACACTACCAATGAATGCCTTGAACAGTTTCCCGCTGCAATAACCTTCAGCTGGCAAAATCTTCATTGCGCATTTTTCTTCAAGCAATTCTCTGCGTTTCACGCCTTCATGCGAGAGTCTTAAATTTAAGGTGCCCGCGTACGGTGTAAAGCCTGCCTTCTGCTTCATTTGACTTTTAACCCACGATAACTCTAGAAACTTTCTTCCCTCGCCTCGACTGGAGAATACTCTGCCGCTGAGTTCAATCCTCTTCATCAGCGCTTCCGGCCTCTCAAAACTGCGACCGCTGTATCCCGCAGCTTAACCGTTTTTTACTCTTTTTGTTCTTTTAGCCATTGAGCAACTTTGCGGAGAATATGATCAGAAGACATGTCGATTACGGGTACAATAATTTTCTCTTTTGTCTCTATGGTCGGCGTATACTTCGGCATTAAAGAGTAGCCGACAAAAGTCCAGTAAACTTTACCCGACTCTATCAACGCCTTCGCAACCGCTGTTGTGGAAGCTGGAAGCGGGAAATACAGAAAAACCACGCCTTCAGCCCAATATAAGCCCGCCAGTTTTCCACCAGCTATCACCGACGTGAAACGAGCCATCTCTTCAGGGGTTGAAAAATACGTGCGCTCCATTACAACGATTTCTTTAAAGGGTGCATACTCAATTGTAATGTCCTTTTTGCTCATAAACTGCTCACAACCTACACGATATTGTATTGGCAGTTCCCTTTTAATCTTGCCATGGCGACTGACCGCAATGCTATCCCCCGACAGCCTCTCACAAGCGCATACGCCATCATATTTGGCGCATATTAGCAATTCAATGCAGAAACCTATAGAGGGGCTATCACGGCAATAGCGCTATGCGTCAGCTAGAACATTACGATTTTATCATTATGAGAAGCATTTTGAATTTCGTCACAGCCGATAGCGAATGAGGCTCGTTAGCAGGCATTATGGTAAATTCGCCTTTCTTTAATCGAACTGGTTTTCCAGATATGACTACCTCCGCTTCTCCTTCGAGAACGTAAACCATTGCATCATAAGGTGCCGTATGCTCGCTTAATCCTTCGCCTTGATCAAAAGCGAAAAGGGTTATTGTTCCAGCTTTCTTATCAAGTATTGTTCGGCTTACCACGGAACCTAATTGGTAATCGATCAGTTCAGCTAAATTTACAGCTTGAGCTGCAAGCAACTCGGTTTTTTCCTTGCGCGGTATGAAATCCAGCGAAATGGAGTTTACACAGTGCCGAACATTCTTTTTTGTGAAACCTTCGCCAACAAAAACATGACCCAGATGCGCTCCGCAATTAGCGCAAATAATTTCCGTACGAACGCCGTCAGCGTCTGGAATCCGCTTCACGGCTCCGGGAATTTCATCGTCGAAGCTGGGCCAGCCACAGCCCGGGTTAAATTTGTCTTCAGAACGGTAAAGCGGGGCGCCGCATCTTTTACAGACATATATGCCGTGTTCCCAAAAATCATTGTATTTGCCGGTGAAAGGTTCCTCTGTGCCTTTATGTATTATCACATCCTCTTCTTCCTTAGTTAACTTTCTATATTCCGCTTCTTTTTTCGCCATTTATCCCACACGCAGCCAATTTTTATTCGGTTACAAGATGGATAAATAACTTTGCAGAACACAGCACCCAAGGCACACGTGTAGACACGCTAAATTACTTGTTCAGTCATTTTTGGGCGGTGAAACCGCAGATTTATATGCAGGAAACAGGCAGATTAGCTTGACTTAGCACTCAAATATGCGGCTTAGAAAAGGGAGAGAACATTATGAAGCATGTAAAAATCACGGCGTTTGATTGCCCAGACGCTTGGTTTCAAGCGTTAAGCCGCATCTGGCATGAAGGAGACTCTTTCCAAGTTGGTTACGGTTCAGAGATAACAGAAACCAAAAAGCTCAATTTGACAATAGAAATTACACATCCAGAAAATAGGCCCTTGGTAAGTGATAAGGCGCCCTGCGACATCAGATATGTTCAAGGTTACGCCTTGGAATATTTGTGGTGTGGCGAGAAACAAGAAGATGAAACGTACACTTATGGTAGCAGACTCAACTATCCTGTCAACCAGATAGAAGAAGCAATAGAACGGTACGTGCAAGAGCAGCGGGATAGGCAAGTTACCCTTGTTATTCGATTGCCAGAGGACATAAAGAAAACGATTGGCGCTAAAAGGCATGAACCGCCATGCTTAAGCCTAATCGACACTGAGATTCTGGAAGGAAAAATGCATCTAACATGCTATTTCAGATCATGGGATGCCTATGCGGGTTTACCAGCCAACATCGCGGGACTACAGCTTTTCAATGAAGCATTTGTGAAAGAAATCAACAGACGCGGAAACCTCACTTTGGAAACTGGAAAGCTGATTTTTCACTCAAAGAACTGCCACATATACCAACGTCAATTCAAGCTTGTAGAAGAGCTACTAAAGCCGAAAAACAGCGCCAAAACACCGCGAATCGCAAAAACAATTAAGGAAGACAGCGACGAATAAGGTGCACTCGGCTTGAGCGACTTGGTCAGAATTAGAAAATGGGAAGAATTTAAACGACTAGTCATAGAGCTGAAACCTCCTTCGCTTGTCTATAGCATCGATCAAAACGCCATGTCAAAGACAAAGGAAACCACGGCATTGCGGCTGATTCTCCTCGCCCGAGGCGGCTACCACGTTTACATAGATTTCCCCAAAGAAGGAGAAAACAGATTGAGAGAAACGGGAATCCCAATACACCAAGACAAAAATGGAAACCGCTACCTAGAAGATGAGGACATAATACACTTTATAAAGCAACAGTTTGGCGAGAACCTGCAAATTTTCTCGTTCTGGACAACCTAATATAGAAAGCCGCCTTTAGCCTTCCAGCCACCGCGGGTGTGCAGATTAATTTGTCTCAGAAACAAAAGCGCCTTAAAACATAGAGTTACCAGCGAAAACCGATGCGCGCATATAGCTGTTAAAAAAAAATAAAGGGTGAGCCCTCTTAGTAGGGGGGCATTCCGCCCATGCCGCCTGGAGGCATTCCTGATGGTGCAGGAGCGCCCCTTCCTTCGCCTTTGACAGATATCAGATCATCGATCTTCAGTATCATATTTGCTGCTTCAGTTGCCGACTTGATGACCTGCTGCTTCACCCTAAGTGGTTCGAGAACTTGGAGGTCAAGCATATTCTTGATTTTTCCTGTGGTTACCTCGATGCCGAGATATTTGTTGTCTGGTTTTTCGTGCTCTGCTCTTAAAGCCACCATCGTATCGATTGGGTCTAATCCAGCGTTTTCAGCCAGCGTTAACGGGATAGCCTCGGCAGCATCTGCGAAGGCTTCTATGGCTAACTGCTCACGACCACCTACTTTGGGCGCATACTTCCTCAGTTGCTTGGCGATTTCTGCTTCTGGAGCGCCGCCGCCTGCAACGATTTTCCCGTCCTCAATAGAATTTCTGACAACACACAAGGCGTCATGCAGCGAACGCTCAGCCTCATCCACAACATGCGGTGAAGCGCCGCGGATGACTATGGTCACTGCCTTTGGGTTTTTGCATTCTCGCACGTAAATTAGCTTGTCGTCGCCGATTTTGGCTTCTTCTACTCTCTTAGCTTTTCCAAGCGCTTCCGCAGTCAAATCTTTGATGCTTGATAGTATTTTGCCGCCAGTAGCTTTCGCTAATTTCTCCATGTCGCTGCTGCTTACACTTTTGACTGCAAGTATACCATTTTTCGCCAAAAAGTGCAACGCTAAATCATCAATTCCTTTCTCGCAGAAAACCACGTTAGCGCCCGACTTTGCTATCGTGGTGACCATTTCTTTAATCATGCGTTCCTCTTCATCCAAAAACTGTTTCATTTGATCTGGGCTTTCAATATTGATTTTCGCGTCGAACTCTGTTTTCTCGATCTCCAGTTTCTCATTAAGTAACGCGATTTTTGCGTTTTCAACCATCTTGGGCATCTGTGAGCTGGCAACTTCTTTGTCGATAACTATGCCTTTAACAAGCTCTGTTTCCTCTAAGCTTTTTCCATGCTTCTTGACGATTTTGATTAGATCAATGTCCGCTTTATATTTGCCGTCAACTTCTTCAGCCACTTGTTTAACTGCATCAACAATTATTTTGGCAAAATGCTCAACAGCTACGTTGACAGCTTTACTGGACAAAGAGGTAGCGGCAACTTGCCGTAGCGTCTTCTCGTCGTCTATTTTTATGGGGATAGCGATTTTTTCTAAGACTTCTTGAGCTTTTTCGCTGGCTTTCTTAAAGCCGTCGATAATCACGATAGGATGCACATTTTTATTCAGTAGTTCTTCTGCCTTGGCGAGTAACTCGCCAGCTAAGATCACCGCGGTTGTGGTTCCGTCACCAACTTCGTTATCCTGCGCCTTTGCAACTTCCACAAGCATTTTCGCCGCTGGATGCTGCACATCAAGCTCCTTCATTATGGTTGCGCCGTCATTTGTTATGGTTACGTCGCCGAAGCTTGTGACCAGCATCTTATCCATGCCACATGGACCCAGTGAAGTTTTAACGGCTTCGGCTACTATCTTCGCAGCCATTATATTGTTCTTTTGTGCTTCACGCCCAGTGGTTCTGCCTGTGCCTTCTTTCAACACTATAACTGGAACTGTTCCTCCACCTACAGCCATTTCTTTTCACATCTTTTCCTTATTTAACACGCAATGCATCGAATTATAAACGCAACACTTAACCCATTGATATAAGTGTTTCTTACTTTATGATACCTTGATGATGTTGTAACCAGAGGCTTTGCGCAGTCTGTTCATGACAGCTAAACCTAACCCCTCTGTTGGCACACCCTCAGCGATTATTATTCCCACATCTTCCTCATCGAATTCTCTTAACAGGCTGAACAGGTTCTGGGCTATAGCTTCCAGGTTGAAGCGGCTGCCAAGAGACTTAACAACATCAGCCTCGTAGTTCGCTATGGTCTCATCAGTAGCTAAGATACCTACTTTGACGCCTTTAAGCTTGTAAGAATCCGTCAACTCTGTTATTTTGGCAATAACTCTTGGAATTGCACCTTCCACGACAACCAGCCTAGCTTTTGGCGCATAATGCCGGTGCCTCATCCCAGGCGACCGCGCCTTTTCGACGGGCAAATCTTTCTCAGCTACCACAAGAGGGTGAAGCTGCACATCTCCAAGAACTTTTCTCAAAGCTTCAAAGGATGTCCCGCCAGGACGAAGAACTTGGGGAGGATCAACGCTTAAGTCTAAGACTGTGGATTCCACGCCTATGCGTGTGGAGCCGCCATCCAGAATCGCGTCAATTCGCCCATTGAGATCAGCGAAAACGTGCTTAGCCGAGGTGGGGCTGGGTTTTCCCGCAAGATTTGCGCTTGGCGCAGCAATAGGGCAGCAGCTTTCCTTAATCAGCGCTAAGGCAACAGCGTGTTGCGGCATTCTAATCGCGATTGTTTCTAAACCGGCAACGGTCACGTCAGGAACATGCATTGAACGCTTAAAAATCAAGGTTAACGGGCCAGGCCAAAACTCCTGCATCAGAAGCTCAGCCTTCGGCGGAACATGCTTGGTTAGTTCATAAACGGTACTTATGTTCGCAACGTGGACAATGGGCGGGTTATCTAAAGGTCGATTTTTTGCCTTAAACAACGCTAAAACGGCATCGGGATTCAATGCATCCGCGCCTAAACCGTACACGGTCTCCGTAGGAAACGCTACTAAACCGCCTTTTCTGATAATGTCTGCTGCGGCTTGCACTTTTTTGATGCTTGGTTTCTGAGGGTTAACCCTTAACACAAGAGTCTGTTTCATTCAATAGTACCCTGCCATTAACACGTAAATGCTTGCGTAGGAAGCAACTTGCCAAGCGCTTGCTTGAGCAAGCTGTTCTGTCAAACAATATAGGAATCTATAACTTTTTTCATGCTTTTGGGGATGTCCTGTGCGGCTGCGAAGCTTTTCAGGAGTTTCATTAAAGCTGGCTGACAGCGGGTAATGTCTGTTAAGCTGACTAAGCCTAAAAGACGGCTTTTATAAATTACAGGTAGCTTTTTTATTTTTTTCTGGAACATCAATTGCACAGCTTCTTCTAAACTTGTGTCAGGAGAAACAACAATCAGCGGTTTAGACATGATTTCTTTAACTTTCGTTTCTTTTGCGTTTTTACCTTCAACAATTATGCGTTTCAGCAGGTCTCTTTCGGTAATTATGCCTACAGCTTTTCTCTTTCTGACCGCGATTATGCAGCTTATCTCATTTTGGTTCATAACGTCCGCAGCCTCTTTAACTGAGGCATCTTCATCTATAGTGATGACACCTGCAGTCATCACGTCCTCCACACGCAGTGAAACCGTTCCTTTGCTCGTGCTTTCCTGCGGCATCAAAACCCCACGATATTTAAACTCTTAATGCGGGTATATAAAAACTAAGCAACTTGCACAATACGGACGGCATTCTGCCCGTTATATTTACTTGACACCTTAAGAGTTTAAATTAAACAAAACCTATGTTGATATTGCTTCTTTTTCACTTTCCGCCCGCATGACCTTCTCCAACAATTTCATGAAAAAGGCTTGCGCCTGTGTTTCACTTAGCTTCTCCAAATACACGGAAACTAGGGCGATTTTTTCCTTCTTAGCGGCAACGTATTCAGCGAACATGCGTGCTGAAACTGCGTGCTTGTCGCCTAAAAGCACCGATGACGTGGCTGGCCCAAGCAAGTCTTTAGGTTTTGGAACTGCTACCGCGAGGGTTCCCATTCTGTCTTCTTTTTCGCTCAACATTATTAGACAAGAGTTTTTGGCTTCAACGTAAACCGCAAGGAAACGCGTGTCTCGCTCTATTAATTCTTCTTTTATTACCTTGGCGCGCTCCATTGTCCCGTTCTCCATTGACTATTTATAGTTTAATGAGGTTCACTATTTAGCATTTTCAATAATGAGGCAGGATAATGGAAGAAAAACGCGCTGATGCTGTCTTGCGGATACTGCAACAAACCTTTACAATGCCAACATGGGCTGGCACGCATCGTAACCCATTTGAAACGTTGATTGTGACGATTATATCGCAGAACACTGCTGACAGGAACACTGCAAGAGCTTTCGAACGGCTCTCGAAGCGTTTCGAAATAAAACCAGAAGCACTGGCGAAGGCGGAAAACAGTCATATTGAAGAAGCCTTACGCGTGGCTGGCCTCTACAGGAACAAGGCCAAAACAATAAAAACTGTTTCAATGATAATCGCGGAGAAATTTCACGGTTCAATGCAGACCATATTGTCGCAGCCTCTGGATAAGGCAAGAAAAACTCTCATGGTGCTGCCAGGAGTAGGACCGAAAACAGCCGATGTCATATTGCTTTTTTCGGCAAGGCAGCCCACTATTCCCGTGGATACGCATGTTAATCGCGTGGCAAAACGGTTAGGCTTTGCACCAGCAAAAGGTGACTACGAGACCGTGCGCATGTCGCTCCAATCGCTTTATAATCCACGTGACTATTTGGCTGTTCATGTACTGCTGATTGCGCATGGACGGCGGTATTGCAAAGCTAAACGGCCGCTATGTAAGCAATGTCCTGTGAGCATGCATTGCCCTTCAAGAGGATTATGGGATAAGAATGATTAAACTGCCTGAAGCAGTCCAAGAGTACTTCCCTTACACAAGCGTGCGCCCTCACCAAGACCAGTTCATAAAAACTGTTTATGACGCTGTTAAAGCGCAACGCTCAATTCTCATCGAAGGAAGCAACGGTCTAGGCAAAACCATATCGGCGCTTTCAGCTTGCCTCCCAATAGCAGTTGAAAAAGATCTAAAGATATTATATGTGGCGAGGACTCACCGACAGCATGAGCGAGTAATAGAAGAATTAAGAGCGGTGTGCAAGAAGCATGCGGTTTCAGGGGTGTCTCTTCGTGGGCGCAATCAGATGTGCCTTAACACTTTTGCAGCAAAAAGCGCTTCTGACGCAAGATCGCTCATGGAAGTTTGTGAGCTTCTAAAAGCAAAAGGTAGATGTGCATATCATAGAGCTCCAGAAGAGCAAACCTACGAGTATTTTCAACTTCAGAATCAGTTAACCACGCGCCCTTACAAGGCATCTGAAATACAAAGAGTATGCCGAAAAAAGAGAATATGCTCCTACGAACTCGTCAAAGCATCCTTGCCAGACGTAGCCGTTATTGCTCTAAGCTACCTTTATGTTTTCGACCCCGTGATTCGCACAGCATTCTTCAAAAATCTTGATTCACAACTTCAGAAAACCATCTTAATTGTGGATGAGGCACATAATTTGCCTGAAACAGCCATCGACATAGCAAGCAGTAGTCTATCCCTTTTCGTTTTGAAGCAAGCGGAGCTTGAAGCAGCGAAGTATGAAAATAGAGATGTTGCGGCTTTCGTGAATTTTTTCAGAAAAGAAATCGAGAAAATGACAGAGAAAATTAGACATGAGGAAATAATCTCGCCTGAAGCGCTAATAGAAATTATACAAAAGGAAGGAAGCATTTCTAATCCGCGGGACTTCTTTGAGCATATGCATGAGGTGGGCAGCGCCGTCAGACGAAGCTTGCTCGCTGAAGGAAAAAATCCGCGCTCTTACATCCACGGAGTGAGCGAGTTTCTACTACGGTGGCTTGAAACTCTAGGCGACGACTCCTATATCAATGTGGCAAGCAGATACACCACCAGAGAAAACGTGAAAACCGCTAAGCTGGAGATAGTTGCCTTAGATCCATCCAAAGTTACTGCGCCAGTTTTCTCATCCACCTACGCCAATGTCATTATGTCCGGCACTCTTCAGCCCCTACAAGCCTACGCGAAAATGACAAAGCTTCCAGAAGACACTGTGCAGTGCGTTTTGCCCTCACCATTTCCTAAAGAGCACGTGCTCTCGATTGTTTGTCTCGGCGTAACCACAGCTATGGAAAAAAGAACAAGCGACATGTACCAAATAATCATAAAGAGAATAACTGAAGTAGTGCAGAACACACCGGCAAACACGGGAATTTTCGCCGCTTCATTCGATGTTCTAAACGCCCTTATTGCCGAAGGGTTAGAAAAAGCGTTGAACAAACCGCTTTTGTATGAACGCAGAGGAATGAGCTCTAAAGCTAACGAAAAAATGGTAGCCGACTTCAAAGCCTACAGCAAGAGCGGCGGCGCGGTATTCCTCGGCGTTCAAGGCGGACGCACTTCAGAAGGCGTGGATTTCCCAGGCAACCAAATGAATTCTGTAATAATTGTAGGTGTTCCATACGCAGAGCCCACACCAAGAGTTAAAGCCCAAATAGATTATTACGAAAAATGTTTTCCCAAACTAGGCAGAGAATATGGTTACGTTCTTCCCGCGATGAAAAAAGCCGCTCAAGCTGCTGGAAGGCCCATAAGAACACTGGAGGACCGAGGAGCCATAGTTTTCCTAGACTACCGCTTCGCTACTAACTATTGCCGCAGTTTTCTGCCTTCATGGATAAACAATGTATTGAAAATTTTACCGTGCAAGGATGAAGTTCTAGCGAGGGAAATTCGCGAGTTCTTCAAACTTTAGCTTGCGGCGCCGCCGTGTTACTCTCATTAAGGTGCGCCTCCTTGAAACTTTCATTCAGTTTCACTTTGCCGAAAGCAACGATTGAGGGAGTTGCCGAAACCGATGTGAGAACCTTTAAGGTTTTTCGCTTGTGATCAAATTCGTGCAGAATGCCGAGGCCTAAGAATTTACGCTGAGCGCTATATAACCCTAATAGCAAGCCTCTTTCCGCATCCTGCTTGCTTTGCAAAGCAGCTTTTTCTTCAAGCTTCAGCTGACTTAACGGCAACGACTTAACTTTTGCGCCTGCTAAATACTTCGCGTAGCTCATCTCCCGCAAGAGCCTGCGTTTCTCTGGGCTTCGTTGCTTAACAGCAGAAGAAGACTCCACCACGATTTTCTTGAAGGCCGTAGCTTCAATCAAGGGGGCCAGTTCATTTTTCTGCTGAATACAGAAAATAATATCTGGCTCAAGCTTCTTAGCCAACTGCACCTTGTACTGCGCGGCATTTTCGCCTTCAACCCAGCCGTCAGTATTAATTATTACAAAATCAACCGTTCTGCTGATAATTTCTGATTTCATTAAGGCTAAGCCTTCAATCATTTTGTCCACTGCTTCGTTTGGAGATGTTACGCCCACAAAAAACGCGTTTTCCGCCTTCAGCTCGTACAGCTCTATTAAAGGCTTAGTTACACATGCATAAGCAACGGTGCAAGGCGGGCCTACGTCAGATTGCCCTAGGTCGCCGTCTAAAATTGCAGTCTTCTGTTTGGTGTTTACCAAATTATTTACAAGATACGTGCAGAAACTGGTTTTCCCAGAGTCAGCCTTACCCATAACCATAGCTACTACAGGCTTTTTGGGAAAGCCCATAAGCACTTTAACAGCGTCTGCCCATGAAGCGGGAACAGTGTTGCCATCAACTTCTTTGATGCTTGCATTTTCGCCTAATGAAATGTCAAAGACAGCCTTTTCTGTAACAAAGAAGGGCAGATGTTTTCCGTCTCGAATTACAACTCTGCGGTTATCCTTAACCTGGAAACCTAATACTTCTGCTTTCCCAGAAACAAGCAACACTGCAGCTGGACCTGCAGCTAACAGAGTCTTACCTCGTTCAACTGTTTGCTCCAATATTTTTCCTCCTTGGGTAAACATGTCCTGTCCTTCCAGCTATGCGTATGGCGGAAGCTATATCTTTAATGCATCGTCTATGCACATCTTCCTTGGAAGAGCGGGTTGTTCCAGCCTCGCTAACCACTTCCAAGACTGCTTCAAGCGGCAAGGCTGCGTCTAAAAGTTCTAAGAGCTCTTTGTATGCGGGCACGCCGCTGCCGATTTTTATGGTTACTTCGGTTGAGGATAAATCAACGGCTTTTATGATGCCCTTAATTTTGGTCGTTACTTCATATGGGCTAAAGCAATTTTCTGTTTCGGTAACTTTTCCATCAGCTATAACTGCTACGCCGAAAACCTCGCCGGGATCTACGCCTACGACTATTTTCTCGTAGGTTTCTTTACCTTGAAGAATTTTCTTTACTTCATCTGCCATTATATCTGGCTCAGTCTCAGCGTCGTAAACCAACACTTTTCGATGGTTGATGCGGTGTTTTTCGTTCGCTGTGGTTAAAACCACTGAAACTTCCGCGGGCACTGCTTCGCCTGGAACCAAACTTATGAAGGGAATATTCTTTTCTTTCAACTTGTTCACTATAAAGAAGTAAGCTTTCCCCGAAACTGTAGCAACCGCAACCTTTGCTCTCATATGAACTTCCTATTTTTTGTGCAATACCAAACGTGGAAATGGCACTTGCATACCCTAGCTTTTTAGCATATTTAATTTTGTCTTTCCGATCTATATGTCTCTTTTTGTGGCTTCAGCGAGCAGGGACATTTCTGTGCATACTTTGTTTTTTACGTATCTGTTCTAGGCTGTTCCTCTTCCTTCGCGGCTTCGCCAAATATGCGTTTCAATTCTTTCTTCATAACGGCAATATCATGGCTTAGCCCGAAGTAATCGGCAAAATAATCTGTTGTCCTCAGCGTCATGGAGCGGCCGCTTCTTTCAGTCGCAATCAGCCCCATGTCCTTGAGAAGCTTTATGTGGCCGTAGGCATGTTGCCCTCGCACTTGGATTACTCGTTTCTGCGTGATCGGCTGTCTATAAGCGATGTAGGCAAGTGTTTTCAGCGGACCCGCAGACAATAGAGGCTTGTTGACAAGTTTCTTAACCAACGGCGTAAATTCAGCTTTTAACTGCAGAACAAAGCGCTCGTCTTTCAGCGCTAATATTTCAAGCGCCGTGTTTCGTGAGGCATATTCCTGCATGAGTATCTTAACGTACTTGCTAGTTTTCTGTTGAGATCTTGTGTTCAAAACTGAAGATAACTCATTAAGGCTTAGAGGGCGACCCGCAACGTATAAAGCTGCTTCAATTAGCCTCAAGCAATGTTTTGTTTTCTCTGCTTCTTGCGCTCGCTTGTTCTCATCCTTTGCGCTAGATGCCTGTTTTTTCGTCTCCTGCAATGTTCAGGTTCCCCATGGCTATGTATATTTCTTCTGTCGCTTCATCTTGCCACAGACTTATTTTTCCTTCTTGCGCCAGAAACAGTAATAGAATGAATGTGCGGATTGCTTCTATTCTGGTTATCCCTTTTATAAGTGATGAAAACTCGATTATTCCCACGCCTTTAACTTTTTCGCAGAGAAGAGCATACAGCTTCTCCATTTGTATTTCAATTTCCATCAGAAACATGTCTATCTGAGGCATTATATCAGAGACGGCTGGGAGAACAGGGTGGGCGACAACTCTGTCCAAACTCGGCAGTTTTTCCCCCTTCAAAACGTCATCCAAAACTTCCAGCAAATGCTGAATGGTTGTTGATGTAAACTCATGTCTCAAAGGCAAGAACAGAGGCGGCGGAACAAAATCCTGAGGTGTCTTTGGCGGTTCAGGTGGTTCCTGAAGAGTAAGCAGAAGCTTGGACTTCATCAAATAGATAAGTGCTGAAGAGTCTAAAGCCACGCCGGAAGCACGGAAATCCACTTTGCCGGTGCGCTCCATTTCCAAAAGAAACGAGGTGAGCAAATAAGCGATGTTTACGTTCCAAGGCGTAAGCTTTTCAAGTTTGCTGATTTCGAAGAGAATATTCCATGGAGGTCTCAAATAAAAGGGCTTTTTTACTACCGCTGACATTTAAGCAGTTGCCTCCAAGAATTTTGCGGCGATAACGTTTGAAACGCCGTTTTGGCCATATACGCCGTAAACTTTTTGGGCTTTATTCACAAGCTCGGGCTTTAAAGTGATCACTATAAACTGCGTTCTCGCAGACTCTTCCAAAAGAACCTCGGCGAGTTTTGAAACGTGAAAAGCGTCCAAGTGCGCATCTATTTCATCGAGAATATAGAATGAGGCAGGCGTAAACTCTTTCAAGGCAAATATGAAAGCAACTGCGGAAAGAGAGCGTTCGCCGCCACTTGCACCGCTGACAACTATAGACGGCTTAGTGGGAAACTGTACAATCATGTCGATGCCTCCTTGGAAGGGCTCTTCAGGATTCTCAAGCTTCAAGAAGGCAGAGCCGCCCCCACTTAGCTTTGAGAAGTATGTTTGAAGGTTCAGGTTGATTTTTTCAAACGCATCCATGAAAACTTTGCGTTTTTTAGCTTCAATCTCATCCATGAACTTCACAATAGCCTGTTTTTCTCTTTCAAGCTCATTCAAACGCAGAGATAACTCTCTATATCTTGAAATTTGCTCTTCGTAATGCGATAAGGCAAGCTGGTTCACGGCGCCAATTCTTTCAAGTTCAAACCGCATCATCCGAACTGTGGTCTCGGCTTCTTCAACCTGCTTTTCATTGACTACTAGAGGTTGCTCATACCCAAATTGCCTTAGTTGGCTTTGATATTGTTGAAGCTGTAACTGGCAAGTTTGAACGCTAATTTGCAGCTGATTAAGGAGCATGTCAGCTTGCTCATACTCCGCGTCCAGTACTCGCAGTTCATTGTCGATGGCGTCTATCTGTGCGGTGAACTTTTGTGCTTCTTCTTTTGCCGAAAAAACCGCCTTGGAAAGTTCAACTCGACTTTTTTCCAGCTCTGAAATTTCTTGCTTTAGCGATTCACGTTCCTGCAGAGCTTCAGCTATTTCCTTCTCAACTTTCCTTTGCTGCTGCTCAACTTTCGACAGTTGAATTTTCGCGTTTTTGTATGCGGTTCGCAATACATTTTCGAATTGAGATTGAAGTGTGGAAATTTCGGTTTGAACCGCGCTTAAATTCTGTCTAAGAGCAATTATCTCCTCTGCAAGTTTATCTCGTTTCACTTCCAATTCTTGGATATGACTGACATCCGTTTTCTTTCTCAAAATTGCAAGTTCATTTCGGAGTTTCTGAATCTCCTTTTGAATAGCACTTCTTTCAGACTTGTACAGCGCCATTTGGGTTTTACCAGTTTCTATGTCTTGTCCAATTTTCTCGCAGTACTTTTCAATTTGCTTAACGTTTTTCTCAGTTCGAATTACATTTAGTTTTACTCTATCTATTTCTCTATCAAGAGTAACTATTGATTCAGAGAGACGGGCAATTTCAATTTTTGTTCGTTCGATCTCCTCTTCGAAAGCCGCTATGTCACTATCTCTTTTGGAAAGATGCTGCTGAAGAGCTTTCACCGCTTCATCAAGACTTTTGATGGCGTTTTCGCTCGGAATAATCTTTGAAAAGTCTATAGGCGCCCTGTAGTAACCGCTTTCAAAGGCTCCGCCTGCCTCGTAGAGGTTGCCGTTGATGGTTACGGCTCGGTAACCTTCGCTTGCAAGCGCAACGCCAATTTTATCGCTAGAAACGATTAAGGTGTCTCCGAAAACGTAGTTAACCGCTGGCTCGTATGTTCGTGCGCACTTCACAAAGGCGGAGGCAACACCGTTCACGCCTTGCCTTTCAGGTATTTTTAGAGATTTGGGAACAATAGCGCCTTGAAGCGGAATAATCTTTATTCTTCCAAGCTTCATTCTCTTCAGCGTTTCTGTGCATGTGAATGCCGCGTCAATATCCTTAACAACCAGCGCGTTCAGCCAGCCAGCAGCCGCCGCAGCTATCGCCTTCTTGTAAGCGTTATCGACTTTAATCAGGTTGCGCAGTCGCCCATAAACACCGGGAATCGCGCCTAACTCGCTTAGTTCTTCTATGCTTCTTAACGCTTTTTCTTCAGCTGCTATGGTTTCGGCTAGTTCTCGCTGTGTAACAAATTCTATGACTGCCTCTTTTGCCGAGCTTGCAATTTTTCCCGCTTCAGAAATTTCCTTTAAAATAGCTTCTTTTTGAGCTGTTTTCCGTTCAAGCGTTTCCTCTAGGCGCTTAAGCTGCGCTTTCTGTTCCTGCTGAACCTTATCAAGTTCTACCAGAGAATGTTCAATTTCTGAAAGCGTTGCAATAAATCTTTCTTTTCGCTCATTCAGTTCCTTAAGTCGTCTTGTGCTGAGTTGAACCGCGGTTTTCTCCTTCAAGTATTCTGATCTTAAGAGAGCAAGCTTTTTGTATCGTGCGTCGATTTGTATTTCAATCTGGCGTATTTTCTTGCTGTTTTCATCCAAACCGCCCCAGAGCTGCGCTGTTTCCCGTGCTAGGGCTTCATGTTCGGCCTCTTTTGCTTTAACTTCAGCCTCAAGTTTTTCATACTCAGCGCGCGCCTTCCGGATTTTTAGGCGGTTTTCGCGAATTTCATTTCCAATAGACTGATGTTGTTCGGTGGTGTTTTCTCTTATACGTTTCAGGCTTTCGAGGTTTGCTTGCCCAGAACTTATTTTTGTTGTAAGCTCTGTGAGTTTAGATCGTAATTCACCGATTTTTATCTGCACTTTAAGTACTTGCGAGCCGCCCTCTTCAACGATCTCAGCACTGAGTTTTCGCCACTCGCCTTCAACATCACGCCTTTTTGATCTTTGAGCGTTACGCAGTTCCCGTAGCTTCTCAACTTTGCTTTTTACTTTGTCAATTTGCGCCGACGTTTCATCAATCTTTCTGTTTAACTGAAGAATTTCATGTGAAATTTTGATGGCTTCGAACTTTTTGATTTCGTTCTGGATGAAATTGTACCGCAAAAGTTGGTTGCGTTCCCGTTCCAAATCGTCCACGCGTCTTTGGACTTCATCTATTCTGCCCATGGCGGTGCGGATCGAGATGTCTGCGGCGCGCAGTTTCTCTTCTGCTTCTGCTTTTTCAGCATCGTATTGAGCTATTCCGATCAAGTCTTCGATGATTTTTCTACGTTCAAGGGGGTTAATGTCGGTTAAGCGCGTTATGGTTCCTTGCGGAATTATGTTTTGGCTGACACTGCTTATCCCAGCCACAGAAAGAATTTCCAGTATTTGCGTTCTCGAAACCCTTCGTCCATTCAGTCTGTAAACGCTTTGTCCGTTTCTGTAGACTTCCCGCGAGACCGTAACTGTTGCCGTGTCAACGGGCATTACACCGTCTGAGTTATCAAATTGAAGCGTCACCTTGGCCATTTTTGCCCGCTCTAGTCCCGCTTTTTCTGAACCATGAAAAATCAGCTTAGTCGCGCTTTCCGCTCGAAGCCGTCTTGTGCTTAATTCGCCTAAAGCGAACAAAACTGCGTCCATAATGTTCGTTTTTCCGCTTCCGTTAGGACCGGTTATAGCGGTGAAACCCTTATCTAGCGCTACTTTAACTATTTGCGGTCCGAAAGATTTGAAGCCTTTAAGTTCTATTTTTTTAATGTAGGGCATTTAATTTGCGCCCTCGCTTTTTTGGAAGCGGTACACTATGAAATAAACATCTCATTAACATTCTTATAAAAGCTTGTTTACATAAGACGGCAATAGTGATTCAGAAAAAACAAGCAAAACATGAAAATTAATAAGCGACGCGGTGAATGTGCTCATTTAAAGTGTGGGGAATAGAAATGAGTTTAGGAGCAGGTTTAAGAAACATGAGCGGCGTGCAAGAAATTTTAGTGCTAGCGCTGATGCTAGTGTCCGTTTTCGCCATTTTCTATTCCGACTTAGAACCCGCATTCAAAATTGGTATAGCAGCATTAGCGTTCAGCATAATCTTTCTAGCAACCTTAGCAAACCAAATATTAGAACAGGAAAAAGAAAAAAGGCACAACTAAACACGAAACATTTTGATAAATAACGTTAAACCAGCGCTTTTCTGCTGCCACAACTAACGCGTGGTGCTCCGGCCGGGATTTGAACCCGAAACAGCAACGGATGGAGATATCCCCCGCAAAATCCCTCTTTTTTCCATTATCCGAGAAATAAAACATTTGGCTCTCATTTTCTGTTAGCAGCGACTAAAAGAAAATGCTTAAATGCCAATTTTGAAATTCCTTAGTGCGACTTTCTCATTTTTCTCTCCTTTCGACTGTGCGCGCCCTCTCTTCTTAAGGTGAATTATTATTGCAACCAGTAATATGGAGGATACGATGGCTGCAACTGCAGTTATAGTGGCTGGTGAAACCAGGTAATTTTTTGGTGGCTCTGCGGGTTCTTCCAAGTTTGGCGGCTTAAACTTGACGAGAACTTTTGTTTGGGGATTCTCGGCTTTTGCTCCAGTAAAGGCGTAGGCGCCATCCATCGTTTCCACCACATGGTACGGTATGAGGGCGGGCTGATTGTCTCCTTCATATCTGACGTCCCATTCGATTCCTCCTTCCGAGTTGATTTTTAGGATCACCCCGCCTGAAGGCGACTTCATTGCGAGCAGGTACACGCCATCCCTAGATGTTGTTGCTGAACATATTAGCCCACTATAAACTTTGGTCCACTCAACGTTGCCCTCCTCATCCACTTTGATGACTGAACAGTTAAGTTTATTTTCATGGATGAGGACGTTTCCGGCAAGCAGGAAGTCGTCCGACGCCCGAACGAGGGCCTTGGGATCATCAACTCGCGTGTAGTTGTACTGTTTCCTCCAGATTATGTTGCCCTCCGGGTCTGTTCTGATAAGCACATAGTCCAAGTCGTCGTAGCAGAAGTGGTTGAAGTGGTAGGATCTGGCAAGGGTTAGTATGGCGTATCCTCCGTCGCCGGTCTCAACAAGGTAGGCGTATGCGCATATCACGTCGCTTGGGTACTCGCGCCTCCACTCCATGTTTCCCTGCTCATCGATTTTTATCAAGACTATTCTACAGCTTCCGCTTGCCACGGGCGACCAGCCAACCTCAGAGTACCCGACTATGGCGTATCCGCCGCGGCTGGACTTCACAATTGCGTAAGCCACGAACGGAGCTTCAATATTTCTTGTTCCATATATGCGCTCCCACTCAACATTTCCATGGGCATTAACCCTTATGAGGTTGAAGAGCGTCCCATTCGGCCCCATAAAGTTAGGCCACGGGGTTCCGCGTCCAGCAAGCAGGAAGCCGCCATCAGGCGTCTGGAGAACATCGTTAGCGAAGCTTTCAAACTCAACTTCAGCGCCATAAACCCTCTCCCACTCTAGGTCGCCATCACGATCAAGCTTCATAAGCAGGAAGCCGCCGTCCTTGGCCCCGACAACCGCGAACCCGCCGTCGGCGGTTTCAATAACCGAGCGAGTCATACCGAGACTAATCTCCCCAAGCTCCACAACCCATATAGTGGCGGAATCAGCACCGAAACAGGGAAATAAAGAGGTTGACAGCAAAAGGGCCAAAACAAATACAACAATGTAACTTCTCATTGAAGACACCATTGAATTTTAAATATTTATCTAGTAGAGATGTATGTACCAGTTTCCATAGATTTCCATTTTGCCAGTCCAATTGCCTATGCCTGGCCAGGACGCCGTAAATCCCCGCCAAAGCTCTGTATCAGTAAACGAGATTCCAAAGTGATCATAGGAAGCTCGATTCAAAGCGCTTATCACACTGAGATTGTTGTACGTGGCGTGGTAGATGAACCTGAGGAGCCAGACGCCATACTTCACGAGCGTATTGTGCTCAGATGCTTGTGCAAGAGGCATCGACGCATCCCGAAAGCCTATGAAACAGTCACCGCTATCGATAGGATTATGCCATGCATATGGCATTCCATAAACTCCGAGCGGGCCATTCGGCCCGCCTATATGGTCCCCTTGCCGACATGCCCAAAGAATAACAAAAAAGTGTTTCTTCAAAGCTTTTTGCCCAACATCATAATCCCATATTTGATTACTCAGCGGCTCATGGCCATCATCATCAAAAAAGTCCCGATGCTGCGGATACGTCATGTTCATGCCCCCGTGCCCATGATAAAACATGGCCACACGAGCAAAATATTCCTCAAAGATTGGGGCATATCCTAAAATAATTTCTTTTTGGGTTAAACTGCCATAGAGGTCATAGCAAGTATAACCCGCATATCCAAACCATATTTCGCCATTGTCAATGACATATTTAGCATATGATATTTCGTCTGCAACCATGTTCCATCGTGAGCCATAAAACGCAACACAGTAGGTTCCTGCCTTTACCACAGGCGTAGTTACTTGAAGCGCAATTAAAAAGGCGATGAGCGCCCCGGCAAGGGTTAGTTTTCCAACGTTTCCATGGAAACAGTCGTGCAGCCTCCTTTTCCTGTAACAATAGATGCTTAACACCCAAAGTCCAAGCGTTAGCAGTAGCGCTACTATCAACCATGAAATCCCTCGCGATGTTACGGTGGTGAATGATTCTTCAGGGCTTGGGGTTATTTGCACCACTTTATCATCGACGCTGTTTGCGAAGGATTCGCTTTTTACAGCTTCATTGTCGAACGTGCTTCCCATGATGTATAATGGTTGGATTTCGCAGACCTTACCCGTGTCAGCCCATATAGCAACGCTGGCCCCGTAAATGTTTCCGGGATATAGCCTGTCAAAGTATAGATTGACGCGCCATAGCGGGTAAAGCGTCAAGGGGTCTGTGTCTCTCGCCTCTGCACTTGAGGGGCTATTGGTGAACATTAGGCTTGTAGAACTGACGCCCGCCACCTTGAACCCCTTCACCTCGATCCATGTTTCGTTTCCAGCGTATACCTTGAAGAAGGCGCTTTGAGCCTTTTCCATCGCCATTTGGATCACATCCTCTTCCGCGACCTCGATTTTCTCACTTCCAATCCTGTAAATATTCCACATATCTATGAAGCTCACGCAGTTTCGCTTAAAGTACAGGGTTACACACTTCAGCGGAGCCTCAGCAACACTTGCCACATAGGTCCACCTGTACTCAACGAAGTCCACAAAGAGATCGCCAAGATCCCTGACTTTCCCGCATCTAGCCGTGAACTTGATATCGCCGGAAAACACTGTAACGTTCTTATTAGTCTCGACCCCCTGTAGCATGCCGATCATGGACTGGTAATGCGTGGTACCGAACCGATCCCGACACCTCTCCAAGAACCTTCTGGCCACGTCGGGTTCACCTTTGCCGGGCAATAAATGCAGCAACCCCTCGGTCGCATATGCGTCCATTAAGCGGAGACTTCCATTTGTAAAGGTGAATATGAACTCTGCGAATTCCCCACCGGATTTAAAGCTAAAAATAACACTCCTCTCAGGAAGCCCCATATACGTTCCAATGGGGGTGAACCTAACTTCAAAGGGATGCTTGGACAGATCAACCCTCAAGATGCCCTCCAAAACGAACTTGGCTGCCTCAGCAATATCCAGGTCGTTGGCAGGCATACCAGAATCAGCAAAAGCCCATGGCAACTCAACAGAAAGCAAGAGAAACGCGATCATTAGACAGGTAGCGACACTATGTAACGCAGCAGAATAAGCCTTCAATCATTCACCTCCACTTAAACTTAAGAGGTGCAACCTTCGGCCTTTAATTTTCTTTTTTTTGTGGCATATAAAACTTACGCTCTTATAACGATTTTGCGCTTATTAGTTTGTTTCTTCCTTTTTTGATGATTTTAACTATCTGGTCTTTCATGCCTTCTGCGCGCGCGCAAAAGCAAAAGGCTTTCGAGGCTTGTGAAGCTTGGAGCAGACCTTTTAAATCCTGAAAGCGTTAAGGAAGTCATCGCTGCGCAAAGCTGGAACGATTCCAGCAAAGAAACAACGGTTCATGTCTACGAATCCTTCTTAAAATGGGCTGGCTTAAAATGGGAAAAACCCAGATACAAGGCTCTGAGGAAGCTTCCATTCATACCGCATGAAAGGGAAATCGACGACTTAATAGCAGGATGCAACAACAGCACCGCGGCTTTCCTGCAAATAATCAAGGAAACAGGCGCAAGGTCTGGAGAAGTCTTCAACCTAGAATGGATTGACGTGGACTTAGAAGGCGGAACCTTAAGGATAACGCCTGAAAAGGGAAGCAACCCGAGGGTTTTCAGGATTTCAAAAAAACTGCGAAGCATGCTGGAGAACCTTCCAAAAAAGGGCGAAAAAATCTTCAACCACAAATCATTGAACAGCCTAAGGCGGATATTTGAGAGGAAACGCCAGAAAATAGCTTACAAGCTTGGAAACCCGAGAATGCTAAAGATTTCGTTTCACACGTTGCGCCACTGGAAAGCCACAATAGAGTATCACCGCACAAAAGACATACTTCACGTAATGCAGGTGCTTGGGCACAGGAACATTAAGAACACGCTTGTTTACACGCAGCTGATAAACGGCGACTCTGAAGACGCTTATGTCTGCAAAGCTGCGAGAACGGTTGAGCAGGCAGCAGAGCTGATAGAGTCTGGTTTCGAGTATGTCTGCGAAATGGAAGGCTTCAAGCTTTTCCGTAAACGGAAATAGCCGCGCGGGTGTCGCGGTTTTATGCCGTTTAATGGTGCTCCGGCCGGGATTTGAACCCGGGTCCACGGCTCGAGAGGCCGTTATACTTGACCGGACTATACTACCGGAGCGCGGATGCTGCCTGTTGCCTACCGTAAGAAACTTTGGTTTAATAAAAATAGCGCTACATCCTTCATATTTGGCGGCTATTAGCGATTCATTGCAGAAACCTATAGAGGGGCTATCGCCATTGGCACTTTCCACATCCGTTAACATGTAAAAAAGGTTCAACCCATTTAAAAGAAAGGAATTAACCCGAGTGCAGTAGTCCAAAGGCTATTTTTTATGGGTAAATGCTGCTGTGAGATTGTTTATTCTTTTTTGTCATTTTTCTGTGTTAGGGCTTTTTCGACTGCGAAACCTGCTATCAACACAAGAAGGGTGCCGAAAACTCCCGCCAACAAAGTTGAAACATAAGCGTCTCCGATTGCCTCGATTGTGTAATCAGGCATTAAGCCTTTCCAGAGAGGCGCGTGTTCCTCCACTCCAAAGTTTTCAACCACACGCTCAAGCCCGTCAGGATCGCTTGAAGCAAGGGGTATGAAAACCACGAGGAAAACAATTAAAGCGATTATTATCGCGATGTGTTTCTTCATAGGCGGGTCTTCTCCTTTAGAAGTGTTAAGCCACCCATTATTGCTGGCTGCACTCGCTGCAATGAGGTTACTAGCGCCGTTGTTATCGCGCCTTCGCCTAATCCTATTATCGCGTGGTAAAATAGCATCGAAGGCACTGTCACCATAACTCCGCCTGCGAAAGCAGGGCTAATCACCACGGCAGTAACGAAAGCACCTGCCATGACGGAAAGCCACGATGCGATGAATACGCTGGGAATAAAGCGTTTATTGTTGAAAGAGCCTCTTGTAAGCAGTTTTATAATAAAGAAGCTTAAGCCTCCGATTACTGCCATGTTAAAAGCGTTCATGCCGAATGCAAGGATGCCGCCGTCCGCAAAGAAAACGGCTTGCATTAAGAGAACAATTGTCATGCTAAGCATTGCAGCATACGGTCCTAGAAGAACCGCTAAAAAAGTGCCACCTACCAGATGACCGCTTGTGCCGAAGGTTATTGGAAAATTTATCATCTGTGCTGCAAACACGAATGCGCTGGACACAGCAAGCAAAGCAGTTATGGAGCGGGGATAGAGGGTTTTTGCTTTTTTCCAAGCCCATGCAAGAAAAACGAGGGTAACTATCCACATGGCTACTGCTGTAACGATTGAATAAGGATTAGTGATTAGACCATCGGGTATGTGCAAGTTTTCTGCCTCAGTAACACTTTTTATATTTTCAGTATTACCCACTATTAAAGATTTCGCGGTCAACAAAAACTGTTTCAATAACGCCTTCTAAAGAAAAAGTTTACACAGAATCCCTAAACTTTGCCACACGATTAGCAATTATCGTAGCCACCGCGCCCGCAGCAACACCACTATCAATGTTTACGACCGCCAAACCTAATGAACAAGCTTGCAGCATAGCCATAAGCGTGCCTACGCCTTTCTCTCCGAAACCATAACTATTTGAAGTTGGAACCGCGATCACAGGCACATCAACCATGCCAGCCACCACCGATGGCAATGCGCCTTCTCTCCCTGCAACTACTATGATAACGTCAACATCCTGCGCCACAAATTCCTTTATCGGCTGCATTAACCGATGTATTCCAGCCACGCCAACATCATAAGCAGCAAAAACGGTGCATCCCATCTCCTCAGCGATAACCTTTGCCTCTTCAGCCACAGGAATATCAGAAGTTCCCGCAGTTAAAAGCCCAACCTTCCCGCCTGTGGGCTTCACAGCAAACTCCTTCTTCTTTAAAACAATCATTCTAGCTCTATCGTAAACCCGCAGAACAGCGTCGCTGGGAACAGTTGCTTTGACCGCACTTATCTGCTCAACGTTACATCGGCTTACGATTACACGGCCTTTCTCCTCCATCACGTGAAGCGCAATGTCAACAACGTCAGCTGCACTTTTACCTTCAGCAAGAATGATTTCAGGTATGCCTTTCCTGCAATCTCTGTTAACGTCAATCCTCGCCATGTTACCGACTTCTTCTATGGCAAGCAGCTTAACCTGCCTTTCTGCTTCAGCAAGCGTTATTTCGCCTTTCAAAAGCTTACTAAGAATCTCCTTCAGAGTGTTCATGAGCAACCCGTTTACTTAAAGAGCATAAGCGATATATCAGTTATTGCTTTTTATTTATGCGTGCTCTTCCATATCAATTTATTCAGGTAGCGAAAGGGTATGGCTGAATCTGACAAGTTAGTTGTTATTGATTGCCAGCTAGCCGGAATTTCAGGCGACATGTTTCTAGGTGCATTAATAGACTTGGGTGCTAACGTCAGTAAGCTTATTGCAGCCATAAAAGCTCTGGAAAAGCGAGAGTACGGCTACAAAAACATCAAAATTGATGTACAACAAGTTATGCGCAGAGGATTCAAAGCGACTAAAATCGACGTAACCGCTGACGGCACCAATAGAAAAAATGGCGATGAACTTATCGCGATTGTTGAAGAAACTGCCCGAGAAATTGGGCTTTCCGTTAAAGCACAGCAGTTCGCATCCAACGTTATCCACACATTAGTTAACGCGGAAGCAGAGCTTCACGGAAGTTCGTTGTCAAATGCTCACTTGCATGAAGTAAGCCTCGTAGATACTGCCGCAGAAATAATTGGCGCCGCAGTCGCCATTGACGACCTTGAACTATTCAACGCTAAAGTATACGCGACACCGGTGTCGGTTGGCGGCGGCTTATTCCAGTTCTCGCACGGCACAGTTTCCAGTCCTGCACCGGCAACATTGGAGATACTTAAGTCAAGGAGCTTCCCACTAAAAGGCGGACCAGTTGAGTCAGAATTAACTACACCGACGGGAGCAGCCATTTTAGTTAACCTCGCAACGGAAGTAATCAGATTCTATCCGGAAATGACGCCGCTAAAAGTAGGCTACGGAGCGGGAAGCAAGGATTTCAGGGAAATTCCTAATGTTTTACGCGTTATATTAGGCGCGTTATCAGAAAGCGAGTTGCCAACAGACAACGTGGTTATCTTGGAAACAAACCTTGATGACACAACGGGCGAGGTAATTGGATACGCTATGGATAGACTTTTTCGGGAAGGCGCCAAAGATGTTTGCATCATCCCAATGTTCACCAAGAAGAACAGACCAGGGCAAATTCTGAAAATAGTGGCTGACTCCAAAGACGCGCAGCGACTTTCACGGTTTATTATTGAAGAAACAGGCACGCTTGGAGTTAGAATGTACCCTTGTAGAAGACACATACTTAATCGGAAATTGCTTTCAGTAGATGTGCAAGTAGACGGCGGAGAAGAAACGGTAAAGGTGAAAGTTGCTAAAGATCAACAGGGCAAAATCATCCAGATTAAACCGGAATATGACGAAGTGAAAAAACTCGCAGAGAAGAAAAGAAAGCCGTTGAGAGAAATTGCTGAATTAGTTACGTCCCGCGCTAAAGAAATATTATTGGAAAAAGAGGAAGAGGGAAACACTAGTGCAATTAAGCCGAGAGAAAATTGAAAGCTTGAAACGCTATATGGCGGAAAAAGGAAGAGACGGCGTAGTAATTGCCTTTTCAGGCGGACTTGACAGTTCAACACTGGCCGCGGTTAGTCGCAATGTTTTAGGTGATAAGGCAGTAGCGGTTACCGCAAAGTCGCCAACATACCCAGCTGAAGAATTAGAAGACGCCAAAAAAGTAGCAAAAGAGATAGGCATCAAACTTTATGTGATAGAAACAAATGAGTTGATGAACGAGAAATTCAGCCGGAACCCGGAAAACCGATGTTACTACTGCAAAAAGGAACTACTGAAGCAGTTGCAAAAAACGGCAGAGGAAATGGGGTTTAAGGCAGTCTTTGAAGGTACAAACTTGAGCGATTTAACCGAACATAGACCAGGATTTAAAGCGGTTAAAGAAGCGGGAAATGTGTATAGCCCATGGGTTGAGACGCAGTTTACGAAAGAAGAGATTCGCGCATTAGCCAGAGAACTAGGGCTTTCCATATATAACAAGCCACCTTTAGCATGCCTAGCCTCAAGGATACCTTACCACGAAAAAATTACAGCGGAAAGATTAGAAAGAATAGAAAAAGCTGAGCAAACAGTGCGGAGGATGACAGGTGTGCAGCAACTGCGAGTGCGCGATCACAATGGATTAGCTAGAATAGAAGTGGGGAAAGACGAGAGGAAAATCTTTTGCGACATCTCGCTTATGGACCGAGTAGCCCATGAGTTAAAGAAGATAGGCTTCAAGTACGTGGCGCTTGATTTAGAAGGCTACAAGTCAGGAAGCATGCTTCTTACACTTGAAACTACCGCGTAACAACAATAGTCAAAAGTAATCAGCAACTAAGCACACTTGGCGCGCAACCAGAACGCGTGCATAGCAAGTAAAAGCTTTTAGGCACATAAGTTCACCTTTATTTGTGAGCCCAATGTCAAAAATCGTTAGGGTAGGAGTAACGTTTCCTCCAGATCTGCTGAAGGAGTTTGATGAGATTATAAGCAAAATGGGCTATGAAAGCCGCTCGAAGGCCATCCAAGATGCGGTGAGACTTTACGTTTCAGATAAGAAATGGCTCGGAGAAGAAAAAGCCGACCAAATAGGCGTGCTGCTCATGGTGTATGACCATGAAGTGAGGGGACTAGAAAGCGAGCTTACAGAGGTACAGCATCATCATGCACCTTTGATTTCGTCCACAATGCACATTCACCTTGGCGAGCGCGATTGCTTGGAAGTGATAGCAGTTAAGGGCAAAGCCGCGGAAATTCGAGAATTAAGCGATGAACTCACCACAAAAAGAGGCGTGAAAATCCTCAAAGAAATGATAATTTCCGTCTAACGCCTCTGGCTATTAACCTCAAACATCCTTTCCAGCGCGATGCGGGCTTTCCGCGCCACAGCATCTGGAACTTTAACTAAGTGCTTTTCATGCTTCAGTGAATCGTAAAGTCTCTCAAGCGTCGTCAACTTCATGTTGGGACAGACAGCTTCTTTATAGGCCAAAATAAACTGCTTCCATGGATTTTCTTTCCGTAAGCGATGTAAAAGCCCCTCCTCGGTTCCGACAATGAATGTTTGTGCATCGGACTCTTTGACGTAATGGCACATTTTCGATGTACTGCCCACAAAATCAGCTATTCTGCGCATTTCAGCACTGCATTCAGGGTGAACCAGAACCTTGGCATCAGGATACTGTGCTTTAAGCACCATTACGTCTTCAGGCTGGAAAAGCAGATGCGTCGGACAGAATCCCCACTCAGGAATTGGAATTAACGTTTTGCCTGTTTTCTCAGCTGCATACTCAGCCAAGTTCCGGTCTGGCCCGAAAAGAATGGTGTCAGCATCAAGTGAGTTGATGACTTCCACGAAGTTAGCAGATGTGCAACAAATGTCGCAGTAGGCTTTGGCTGAAGCTAAAGTGTTCACGTAAAGCACTACGGGCGCGTCTGGATAATGCACTTTCCACCGTTTAATCTCGTCAACCGTAAGCATCTGAGCCATGGGGCACCTGGCACCTAAAGAAGGCAGAAGCACCTTTTTCGAAGGGTTAAGTATCGCCGCAGATTCAGCCATAAAATCCACAGCGGAGAATACGATTATTTCTGCGTCTTTTTCTTCCATGGCTTTTCGGCTTAACTCAATGCTGTCGCCGACATAGTCAGCTATATCTTGAATTTCTGGCCTTTGATAGTTATGCGCCAGAATTATGGCTTTCTTTTCCTTTTTCAGCCGCTCAATTTTTTCGGTTAAGCTCATTGTTTCGCCTTAACGAGCGAAAAAGGCACATCTGAAGATATATATGCTTTTACCTCAAATAGCCATTTTTATAATGAAATTCATTTGCACATGTCAACGGCGTAGCAATGACTAAAAGAAAACGAAAGAAAAAGGGAAAAAAATTGAAATGATTATCGGCTTTTCTGGTCTACAAGTTGACCGTCTGCATCAATGAGCTGCACTTGCAGTGGCATTTGCCCAACAGCATGCGTTGCGCAGCTTAAGCATGGATCAAACGCTCGTATAACCGCTTCAACCCTGTTAAGCATGCCTTCCTGCAGCTGCTTTGCCTTCACATACTTCTTAGCGACTTGCGTTACCGCCTTGTTGAAAGCCAAGTTGTTGTGCTCGGTGGCGATTATCATGTTAGCCCACAAAATCCTACCTTGCATGTCAACCTTGTAGTGATGGATCAATGTTCCCCTTGGCGCCTCAGCGACGCCGACGCCTTCCTCATTATTAACGGAAGCTTTAGAACTTACACGTTCGGATAGTATAGCTGGATCTTCGAGGAGCTCCTTCGCAGTTTCTATGCAAAAGAGAATCTCGATAAGCCGCGCGTAGTGATAATGGAAAGTGCTTTGAACTATGCCGTTTTTGCCGAGTTTCTTAAACTCTTTAAGCTCTTCTTCAGCTAATGGAGTACCACAATGCGAGGCAATATTAAGCCGTGCTAATGGACCAACGCGATAAATTCCAGCAGGATAACCTAGCGGTTTGTAATAGGGGAACTTCATGTAAGACCAAGGTTCAACCGCCTCCCCGATATACTCTTGATAAGCAGCGGGATCAAGTTGGTCAGCTACAATTTTGCCCTCAGCGTCAACTATGCGTATCTTGCCATCATAATGCTCCAGCCCGCCCTTTGGCGTTACAAGGCCTAAGTAGTAAGTGGGGAAGTTACCGAAGTTCTCCACTTCTTCCCCAAACTCTTGCAAACAACCCTTGAACAGTTTAAGCGTCTTAAGCGTGATATCTGTTGCTTCGGGCAGTTTAGCGCGGATGTAGTCAGCGTTCTCCTTGGATAGAGGCCACTTTGCGCCTCCGGGGATTATCCAGTCGTATGAATGAATGCGTTTGCCAGCCACTTTTTCAATGATTTCTTGCCCAAACTTTCGCAGTTTAACACCTTGAATGGCCAAGTCAGGCTTCTTCTCGATCAAACCGAAGATGTTCCGCGTTTCTGGACTTGCATCCATTCCCAGCAACAGGTCAGGTGCGGAAAGATGGAAGAAGCTTAACGCATGTGACTGAATCAATTGCCCCATGTGCATCAAGCGGCGCAGAAGAACGGCTGTTTTCGGCGGTTTTACACCTACAATTGCATCGCAAGCCTTCGCTGAAGCAAGCAAGTGGCTAACTGGGCAGATGCCGCATGATCTTGAAGTTATGCCGGGCATCTCATAGAATGGGCGGCCTTCGCTGAATTTCTCGAATCCGCGGAAGTCGATAACGTGAAAACGTGCCTCTTTAACGGTATCATCCTTGTTCAGATGAATGGTTATTTTGGCGTGACCTTCTATTCTCGTTACTGGATGTATCTCAATTTCTTTGTTCATGGTTTTTCCCTCACCCATACTTGGATCTACCCTCCATGTTAGGAGTTCTTCCAGCCAACAGCTCAGTTAACACATAGTTTATGACTGAAGCAGACGGCGGACAGCCTGGAATGAAGTAATCTACTTTCACAATCTCATGCAACGGCCGAACCTTCTCCAATAATGTTGGAACTTCTGTTGGGATATGCTTGTTCACGTCAGCGTTCTCCACATATGCTCGCTCTAAAGCGAGTCGGGCACTGTCGTTCCAAGAGTTCCTCAAGGCAGGAACGTTTCCTGTTACAGCGCAATCGCCAAGAGAAATCAGGATTTTTGTTTTAGCGCGGGCCTCTTTGAGCAAGCTTTGCTGCTCCTCGTTCGCAACCGCTCCTTCAATGAGTGTTACGTCAACGTTTTCCGGGAAAGTTTTTATGTCCACAAGTGGGCTGTAAACTATCTGGATTTTTTTAGCCAGTTCCAGAATTAGCTCGTCCTGGTCAAGAAATGACATGTGGCAGCCTGAGCAGCCGCTTAGCCAGATGGTTGCAACTCGGGTTTTTTCCTGGGAATTCATTTCCTCTGTCTCCTTGTCAATATAAATTCAGCAACATCCTTATTCTTAGTTCGCGTGATGGGTTCGCCTTCAATGTAGATGGCGCCCACAGGGCAGACTTTTGCGCATTTCCTGCATGACGTGCATGAACAGGAGTTCGCCCAGTTTTCATCCAGATCCATTATAACCTCGGCATTTCTACCTCGCTGCTTCAAATCCAGCGTGTGAACACCTTCTATTTCGTCGCAGACACGTATGCACCGTGTGCATAATATGCAACGATTTCTATCGATAACAAGGAAGTCATGCGAGGAGTCGATTTCTTTTCGGCTCCAATTGCGTTCAAATATTGAATGATCAACGCCTAATTTGTTTGCTAAGCTTTGCAATTCACAGTGATCATTTGCAACGCAAACGGAGCAGACATGCGTTCTTTCAGAAAGAAGCAGCTGAATGGTCATCTTGCGGTACTCGCGAAGCAGCGCGGAGTTTGTTATGACCTCCATTCCGGCGCTTACGGGTGTTGTGCAAGCAGGGAAAAGCTTAGGTGCGCCCTTGACTTCGACGAGGCATAAACGGCATCCGCCATAGGCGGTTAAGCCTTCCAGCGCGCACAAAGTTGGAATTTCAATGCCATTGTTTCTGGCCGCTTCCAAAATAGTTATGCCTTCAGGCACTTCAACTTCAACATTATCGATTTTTAGCTTAACAGTTAATGCGCTCATTACTCACCCTCCTTTGTTTTGAAGCAACGTCCTGCGGAGCACTTTTTGTCCTTAATGTGCTGGATGTACTCGTCCTTGAAGTATCGTAAGGTGGTAAGCACCGGGTTAGGTGCCGTTTGCCCGAGACCGCATAGACTGGCGTCCCGGATGTAAACGCTGGTTTTCTCCAGCACAGTAATGTCCTCCATTTTGCCGTTTCCTTGCGTGATTGCATCGTAGATTCCTTTTATTTTTGTGAGACCGACGCGGCAGGGTGTGCATTTGCCGCAGGATTCGTCTACACAGAATTCTGTAAAGAACTTTGCAGTGTCCACCATGCATGACTGATCATCGAGCACAACTATGCCACCTGAACCCATTATTGCACCGAGATTCTTCAGCGACTCATAATCTATAGGCTGATCAATGTGGGTTTCAGGAATGCAGCCGCCTGAAGGCCCGCCGACCAAGACTGCCTTGAACTTTCGGCCTTTCTGTACGCCGCCGCCTATGTCGAAAACCACTTCTCTAAGCGTGATGCCCATAGGCACCTCTATTAAGCCTGGGTTATTGACTTTACCAGTTAATGAGAAGCATTTGGTGCCTGTGCACTTTGGCGTGCCTATTTTGGAGAACCATAAACCGCCATTCAGAATTATCAAAGGAATATTAGCCAATGTTTCCACGTTTTGTATCAAAGTTGGCTTCCCCCATAAACCTGAATTGGCAGGGTAAGGCGGGCGTGGACGAGGCATCGCGCGTCTGCCTTCAACAGAAGCAAGTATAGCCGTTTCTTCTCCGGCAACGAATGCGCCAGCGCCTAACCGAAGCTCAACATCGAATTTGAAAGAGGTTTCTAGTATATTGTTGCCTAAAAGGGACATTGATCGCGCCTGAGTAATAGCTCGCTGCAGCGTTTGAATCGCCAGCGGATATTCCGCGCGTATGTAAATGTAGCCTTTCTCTGCGCCAACTGCAAACGCCGCTATTGCCATGCCCTCAAGAATGGCGTGCGGATCCGCTTCAGCTAATGTTCGATTTGCAAAAACACCTGGGTCACCCTCATCTAAGTTAGCCACGATGTATTTAGGCGAGCCATGTGCTCTTGCTACTAGGCTCCATTTTTGGCCTGTTGGGAAACCCGCGCCGCCGCGGCCTCTAAGGCCGCTGGTCATTACCTCATATATAACGCCTTGGGAGGTCATGGTTGCCAAGCATTTAACAAGAGCAGAGTACCCGCCCATTGCGATGTAGTCCTGAATCCGGTAAGGATCTATTTTACCAGCGTTTCTTAGGACCAAGCGCTTCTGTTTTTTGAAAAACTGCTCGTTGCTGTAGAGCAGGTCTTTCGCGGGTAAACCTAAAACAACGTGGTCCCGTACTATTTCTCGCGCTTTCTCAGGAGTAACTTGCTGGTAAATGTAGTCTCCTGGTTCAACAACGACAACTGGACCTACGGAGCATGTGCCGGGACATCCGGTTCTGGCAACTTTGCATTCTTTTTCGACGCCCAGCTCTTTAACTGCTTTTTCGAAAGCTTCTAAAACTTTTAAAGCACCTAGTGGCATGCAGCCACTTGAGCAGCAGACATTTATTCGGTATTTGTAAGCTCTTTGGAAATCAATTTCTTGCTCGGCGATTTTTTGTAAATCGGCAAGTTTCATTGTGCTGAACCTCCAAGAAGCTTTTTGATTCTTTCGATTACAACTTCCTTTGTTGCTTTACCTATTACTTCGTCATCTATGATTATGGCAGGCGATATTGCGCAAGCACCGATGCAGCGAGTTACAAACAGGGAAAGCTTTCCATCCGCAGTCGTGCCGCCTCGTTTAACATTAAATTCGCTCTCAATAGCTTGCATGATTTGCTCGCTGCCCTTTACATAGCAGGCAGTGCCGAGGCATCCTGTAACTATATGCTCACCTGGCTTTGTTAAGTTGAAGAAACTGTAGAATGTGGCCACACCAAACACTGTGCTCGGTGGAAGATGAAGCGATTGAGCAATGTCCATCAGTAAGTCTTTGCCTAGGTATCCATAGATGCTTTGAGCTTTGTGAAGTATCTCTAGCAAAGCGCTTGGTTGATAATCATATTCTTTTAACGTTTTTTCTAGCAACATTCGGCGGTTATCCTCTTTTGACAAAAATCAAACCTCCAAATCGGTGAAGTGCAAGCATTGCTGTAACACACACCCACATATCCTCGAGGTTTAGTGAAAAATGGCAGTATATAAACTATAAGCAGTAAAAACATGAAACCTTTTGGAAAACTTGAATTTAGAAAGAAAAGGAGGAACAGAATTTTATAGTTACTGCTCACCCCATAGTTTAAGGTTTAAAAATACAGTAAATCATGAAGTTATCATCTGATTTTCCCAAAAAATAGCGAGTTTCATGAGAAAGCATTAAATTTTGCTGTTGTGCATTATTTACACTAAATTTGCCGTAACGCGGCAATAGCTGAGTGGATAAACATGCGCATAATCTCCAAAGAAGACTTCGCTAATTTTGTTGAAGCATTGATAAAAGATAAGTCGTTGAACGTTATAGGCGTCAAAGCTAAAGGAGACAAATTCGCTTTTGGACCATTGGAATCCGCCAGCGAATTACGTTTAGACTATGACGTAACAATTCTTCCGCCTAAGAAGTATTTTTTCCCTCAACGCGAAACACTTGTCACTTACGACTTGGCCAAAGGCTTTGCAGCAAAGAGCCCGACAGAAGCCAAACCAATGGTAATAATCGGCGTTCACCCCTACGACATAGTGGCTCTTCTGCACATGGATGAAATATTCAGAGAAACAAAATCAGACCCCTACTACTTCGAAAAAAGGCAAGCCTCCATAATTATAGGCGTCAACATTCAAAAAATGTCAAAATGGTGCTTTGCACCAGCCATGGGCTGCGCTGTAGTCGACTATGGCTACGACCTAATGCTCACAGATCTTGGAAACAGATACGCCATAACCATTGGTTCCCAGAAAGGCGAAGCACTGCTGGATAAATACGCTAAGAACGTAAAGCCAGCGCTTGCCAGAGACGTGCAGCTAGTTGGACAGAAAAAGCGCGAAGTAATGGACATGGCTCAACAAAAATTTGATTTTCCACCAGAATTAATCCCCGAGTTGCTAAGCAAAACCTACGAGAAAAGTGGCTTTTGGGAAAAACACGCAGAAAAATGCTTAGCTTGCGGCTCATGCGTGCTAGTTTGCCCCACATGCTATTGCTTTGATGTTAAAGATCAAGCAGATTTATCTCTGGAATACGGAGAAAGAATAAGAACGTGGGACGGATGCTTGCTGGAAGACTTCGCAAAAATTGCTTCAGGCGAAAACTTCCGCCCCACGAGACCGACAAGATATAGGCACAGGTACTTTAAGAAGGGAAAATACCTTTTTGACAGGTTTGGTTTCATCTCATGCGTTGGCTGCGGCAGATGCTCCTCAAACTGTCTGCCGGACATAGCGAATCCAGTCAAATTATTCAACGACATGTATCATGAACTCCGCAGCATGGGCGAGCAAGTAGCGCCTGCAACGGCGCCTGAAGTAGAAATCCAAACAGAAGGGAACATAGATTACGTTCCGAAACTAGCTACTATCGTAAGAAAAGTGCCGATGACAGATAAGGAAACATTGTTTGAAATAAAACTGGATGACGGAACTGACTTAAACCACAATCCAGGTCAATTTGTTGAAGTCTCTGTTTTCGGCGTTGGTGAAGCACCGATTTCCATATCATCTTCGCCAACGAAAAAAGGCACGTTTGAACTTTGTGTGCGCAAAGTGGGCAGCGTAACAACAAGATTACATGCGCTTAATGTGGGGGATAAAGTAGGAATTAGAGGCCCCTTCGGGAAAGGTTTTGACGCTGAACAACTAAAAGGCAAAGATCTACTGTTTATAGCTGGTGGCCTTGGAATTGCACCGCTACGATCCTTGTTTAATTATGTTTTAGATAACAGAAAAGATTACGGCCGAATTATCCTGCTATACGGCTGCAAAGAGCCCAAGGAAATGTTATTCGGAGATGAACTTATGGCGCTGACGAAAAGAAATGACATAGAGTTTAAGCCCACGGTTGACTGGTGCCCAGAGAATGAACTGTGGGAAGGAAACATAGGCGTAATCACCACCTTAATTCCCAAAGTCAATTTCGATCCAGAAACCACCTACGCAATAGTATGCGGCCCACCAATCATGTACAAGTTTGTTATCGCAGATTTAAAAAGCAGAAAGATGCCGGATGACCACATAATTCTCTCGCTTGAACGGAGAATGAAATGCGGTGTTGGAAAATGTGGGCACTGCCAAATTAACCAGATCTACGTTTGTAAAGATGGCCCAGTATTCAATTATTCAAAAATTAAAGGAGTACCGGAGGCGTTATAATGGCAAAACCAAAAGTTGCATTTTTTGACTTTGCAGGCTGCGAAGGAGACCAGCTGCAAATCGCCAACCTAGAAGAAGAATTGCTCACCCTTTTGGGGCAAGTTGAAGTAGTGAGTTTCAGAGAAGTCATGAAAGAACACAGCGACAATTACGACATAGCCTTTATTGAAGGCTCATGCACACGACTTCAGGATGAGGATAGATTAAGGCAGATAAGGAAAAACGCAAAAATCGTCGTTGCAATAGGTTCATGCGCAACAATAGGCGGCATCAACTCACTTAAAAACTATCAAGACCTAGACGAGGTTAGGAAAACAGTATACGGAGACAAAGCCTACTTGTTTGATACTTACGCAGCTAGACCAATAGACGCGGTTATACCCGTTGACGCCTACGTACATGGATGCCCAATAAACAAGGAAGAATTTCTGAGCGTTGTTAAATCGCTTTTGCTGGGCAAAAAACCAGACATACCCAACTATCCCGTCTGCGTTGAGTGCAAGAAAAATGAGAATGTATGTGCGTTTGAAAGAGGCCAATTCTGTGTAGGTCCAGTAACCAGAGCAGGTTGTAACTCATGCTGCGTAAATGAGGGGACAATATGTTGGGGATGCCGCGGGCTTGTAGACAACCCGAATGAGAATTCGCAAAAAGAAGTTCTAATCAAATACGGCCTCACGGTTGACGAAGCAATTAGCAAGTTTAGGTTATATTTCGGTTGGCAGGAGAGGAAAAGATGAAGGACAAACCAAGCTTAGATATCGAATTACACCATGTAACGAGAGTCGAAGGGCATGGCAATATCTACGTGAACGTAAGAAACGGTACAATAGAACGCTGTGAGTGGGCAATTTCTGAGGCGCCAAGATTTTTTGAAGCTATGGTGGTAGGGCGACAATGGAATGAGCTACATCATATAACGTCGCGCATCTGCGGCATCTGCTCGATAGGGCACACGCTTGCATCTTTAAAGGCAACAGAAGCAGCAATGGGCATAACTATAAGCGAACAAGACCTCAAATTGAGAAAACTAGCATTACACGCAGAGAACATGCAAAGTCATATTCTGCACTTAGGTTTTCTGGTTCTTCCAGATCTAATGGACGTTGGGTCAGTTATCCCTCTTGCGGCATCGCATCCTGAAGAGGTTAAAATGGTTCTGCGCTTGCATAGGCTAGCAAATGAAATGTCAAACATGATCTGCGGTAGGACAACGCATCCACAGAGACTGATACCAGGCGGATTCTCCAAAATTCCCACAATGAAGGAGTTGACTGCGCTCAGAGATAAGCTTAAGGCGGCTATCCCTGACCTACAAGCAGTCGCAGAATTATTCAAAAGTAGAATCCACAAGTTCCCCGACTTTGTTAGAGAAACAGAATTCATCGCGCTAACTAACCCCGAAGAATATGCGCTTTACGACGGAAAAATTGCCTCAACGGATACAGGAACAGCGCCGGTAAACGAGTACCTCATATTCACCAATGAGTACATAGTTCCGCACTCCACAGCAAAACGGTCAAAGCATGCACGAGAATCATACATGGTAGGTGCACTTGCGAGATTCAACATTAACTATGAGAAACTTTCGCCATTAGCAAAGAAAACAGCCGAAATGTTCAAGCTAAAGCCAGTATGCCATAACCCCTTCATGAACAATATAGCGCAGCTTGTCGAAGTCGTTCACAATGTAGAAGACTCAATTAAGCTAATTAATGAATTGGAAGCCACGGGTTTAAAGAGCCAGCCGGAATACTATAAGCCAGAAGTAAAGGTTAAAGCAGGCCGCGGTATCGGCGCAGTTGAAGTGCCAAGAGGCATACTCTTCCATGATTATAAGTACAACGAGAAAGGCGTGTGCGTAAAAGCCAACTGCGTTATACCAACAAACCAGAATCATGGCAATATTGAGCTAGACATGAAAGCGCTGTTGCCGAAGATTCTCAACAAAACGCCAAAAGAAATTGAGCTAAACTTAGAAATGCTGGTGAGAGCATATGACCCCTGTATCTCATGCTCCACACACTGCATTAAAGTGCACTTCATTTAAAACTCGTCTAACCCCGGCCTAACAAGATAACATACAATTGCTAAGTCGAAACGCCCTCTTTAAGCAGCGACACTTCGGTTTGCTGCGCTCTTCCAGTTTCTTTTGAAGGCACAGGCGCCTGCTCCTCTGTTGCATCAGGCTGCTGCAACGCTGGTTCACCGTATTTGGCGGTTTCTTCTTTAAGGTTTAGTACGCCTTTGACCGTCCCATCTTTTAGGTATTCAAGGTTAAAGCCCATTTTCTGTGTCAAGCTTAAGGCACGCTTGTTGTCCGGAAGCATGATGGCGTAGACTGTTTCTACACCCATTTCCTTGGCTATCTCAAGCACATAATCAACCATTTTTGTTCCTAAACCCAGCCCCTGCCACTTGTCGCTGACAATAAACGCTAATTCACCGTTTTTCCCATCAGGCTCAATGCTTAATCTTGCTACGCCTAGGATTCTTCTGCCTCCTTCCTCAGTTAATTCAGCCACTATGGCGATTTCGCGATCGTAGTCTATATTGCAATAGCGCACACGAACTTCATGAGGCGTGTCCTTTATCACTTGAAAGAACCGGTAGCGTATGGACTCTTCAGAGAAGCTTTGAAACATTTCCAGCCATAAAGGCTCATCTTCAGGCTTTATAGGCCTCAAAAGCACTTCTTGCCCGTTCCTGAGCGTCCATAAGGTTTCGTATTTCTTCGGGTAAGGACTTATCACCAAATGCTCGTGAGGCTCAAACTTTCTGAACACAGCCTCTTTGTCGATTGCTATTCTTGCGTCCAAGACAGAGGCTTCTTTCTCGCTTATCAAAAGTGGGTTAAGGTCAATTTCCCTGATCTGGGGAAAGTCGATGAGCAACTGCGAGAAACGCAACAGAACCTCTTCTAGTAGCTTAAGGTTAGCGGGCGGAATGTTTCTGTAGCCTCTGAGAAGCTGATAGACTTTTGTCTCTTCCAGCATCCGACGTATAAGCGTCGTGTTTAAGGGAGGAAGCCCTATCGAGTAGTCTTTGAAGAGTTCTGCGCCTACGCCGCCCATGCCGAAAAGTATAGCAGAACCAAAAGTTGGATCCTTTTTCCCGCCTATTATGACTTCGTAGCCTCTATGCCTGATCATTGGCTGAACAGTTACGCCTATTATGTTAGCTTTTTCGTTGGATACTTTCGCCCGCTGCATGAGAAGCTCAAATGCTTGTCTAACTTCAGCGTCAGAATTTATGTCCAAAATTACGCTGTCCGCATCAGTTTTATATATTATTGCGGGAGAGAGAATCTTGAGAACAACCGGATAGCCTATTTGTTTGGCAAAAGCCACAGCCTCGTCAGCGTTGGCGGCAACCGCGGTTTTTACAACTGGAAAATTGTAATATTCCAAAATTCTCTTGGCTTCAACATCGGTTAGCAATTCACGGTTTTCCACGGCGGCACTCCGGAGTATGTTCAATATGGGGCGTTTAGGAGGCGCAGCGTCAACTGGAAGCTCTTCTGGAGTTTCGTAAATAAGTTCGAGGTTTCGCTTGTACTGATACATGTACATATATGCTTTGATAGCGTGCTCAGGAGTGGAATAAGTTGGAATATTGTTCTCGTTGAGAACCCTGTTTGCTTCCTGCACAGCGCCATAGCCCATGAAGTTGGTTAATATCGTCTTATTCTGATACGTTTTGCTTTTTACAAGTTCAACTATGTTTTTAGCTATTTCAATAGGCTCTGCCATGGATTGCTGAGTGAAAATTATCAGTATCCCATCTACGTTTTCATCATTCAAGCAAGCCTCTAACGCGGTTCGGTAACGCTCAGCATCAGCGTCTCCAAGAATATCCAGAGGATTGCTTTTACTCCAGGAAGGCGGCAGAACACCGTTAAGCGCTTCAATGGTTTTCTTGCTTAAATTTGCAAGCCTACCACCTTTAGCGATCAAGGCATCTGTAGCCATAATGCCCAAACTACCCGCGTTAGTAATTATAGCGATGCTTGGCCCCTTCGGAAGCGGCTGGTTCTCCAAAACTTCGGCTGTGTTGAATAAATCTTCAATTTCCTCTACTCGAACTATGCCTGCGCGTTTAAAAGCCGCCTCATAAATTGCATCTTCAGTTGAAAGAGAACCTATATGCGTTACTGCTGTTTTTGCGCTTTCGCTGAATTTGCCTGCCTTCACCACAATTATGGGTTTGGTTCGTGCAAAGTGTCTAGCTGCGCTCATGAATTTTCTGGCTTCAGTCAGGTTTTCCATGTACAGGAGGATGCTGCGGGTCTGCGGGTCAGTGCCGAAGTAGTCTATCAAATCTCCGAAGTCTACATCTATCATCGAGCCGACGGAGATAAAGTTGCTGAAGCCAATGTTCTTATGTATAGCCCAGTCCAGAATCGCTGAGCCTAAGGCGCCGCTTTGCGTTATGAAAGCTACTTTTCCGGGCTTCGGCATTTTATCTAGGAATGTGGCGTTCAGATTTATTCGTGGGCAGATTACGCCTATACAATTTGGCCCGATTATCCTTATGCCATACTTTTTTCTTGCTTCCAAAATCTGCTCTTTAAGAGCATTGCTATCCGCACTTGCGTCTTTGAAGCCCGTTGAAACTATGATGGCGCCCTTCACACTCACTCGCCCACATTGCTCCACAATATCCGGAACAGTTTTCGCTGGCATGGCAATTACTGCTAAATCAACATGCTCGGGGATTTGTTCTATCGTCTGAAAAGCTTTTACTCCGAGAATTTCGGGCTTATGCGCGTTAACAAGATAGACTTTTCCAGCATAGCCACGTTGAGTTAAATTTTTGACTATAGAGTAACCTATGGAGCCTTCTTCGTCGCTGGCTCCTATTATGGCTACACTTTTAGGGTTGAAAACTTTGTCAAGATTCAAAGTTACCATTAAGCCAGTAGCCTTCCCTAAACTATGTTGGTGCAAATCTCGGAATTAAAAGGTTATGTAGTATTAATAACTCTTCCATTACTTGAATCATCTGTCAAAATATGCTATACAATTGGATGAATAGAGCAAAGCATCAAAGGCCTGCTGCATGAAAACAAAAGATAAATCATTAAACGCGCTGTGAAAAGCAACAGTAGACCGCAGTTAAACGCCTTTTTCACTCAAGATATCAAACCAGCGCCAACAATCTTAAATAATTCCGCTGAAACCTTTCAGCGGGGAACCACATGCCTTGCACGGTTATCGTAGGCGCCTTCTGGGGCGATGAAGGCAAAGGAAAGATAATCTCCTATCTCGCACTGAAAGACAAACTTGACTTCTGTGTTAGAACAGGCTCCGTGAACGCGGCGCACACAGTCTGGACGGAAAGCAAAAAGTACGCGTTACACATGGTGCCAGCCGCCTTCCTAAACCCAAAATGCCGCCTTTTAATAGGCGCAGGCGCCAACGTCCATGTCGGCAAGTTTCTCGAGGAAGTCGAGTTGACGAAGGTACACAGCCGCATAGGCGTGGATTACCAAGCCTCGATAATCGAGGAGAAGCACTCTATACAGGACAAAACAAGCGCGCACTTAAAGGGAATAGGCACCACAGGATGGGGTGTTGGACCAGCACTAGAGGAGCGTGTCCGAAGAACCGCAAAGCTTGCACGCGACATACCAGAGCTACAGCCGTATCTCGCGGACGTAGCTACAGAGGTCAACGAGGGACTTGACGCGGGTAAAAACGTTCTACTTGAGGGAACACAAGGTTTTATGCTTTCACTTTTTTACGGAACATATCCATATGTGACAGGGAGAGATACAGGCGCCGCGGCCATATGCTCGGAAGCCGGGGTGGGCCCAACAAGAGTGGATGACGTTCTCATTGTTTACAAGTCGTTCATAACACGTGTGGGCGCTGGCCCCTTGCCCGGCGAGTTAAGCAAAGAAGAGGCCTTAAAAAGGGGCTGGTTTGAAACTGCTGCTGGAACCGGCCGTGACAGACGCTCTGCACCGTTTGATTTTGAATTAGCAAAGAAAGTGGCAAAGATAAATGGTGCTACACAAGCGGCGGTTACAAAGCTGGACAGCCTGTTTCCAAAGTGCCAAGGCGTTAGGGAATTTGACGCTTTACCCGCAGAAGCAAAACAATTCATCAAGGAAATTGAAAAGACAACCGGTGTGCCAGTAGTTCTAATAGGCACGGGCCCAGACGCACTGGACATCATCGACAGAAGGAAATAGTAAACCTTTATTTTCAAAAACCAATTTATGCTTCAGTAGAGGGAACGCTAAATGTACGCTTCAAACGGTTACGGTAAAACATCACTCAGTCTTCTGGCGCTCTTATTTGCAGCCGGCTTACTTGTTGGCGCATTAGCAAGCTTCTACATCACATATCAAGAAATGAATAGGCTAAATGATGAAGTGACATCGCTTCAAAACCGTGTCGCGAGTCTAACAAGCACACAGAACGTTACTTACCAAAACATCATAATCTATCAGAATGAAACTGAACTGGCCAACATTTACGAGAGTGTTCGTGACTCGGTTGTTTTGATTCAAGGAACCACAAGAAGCGGAGAAGCACAGGGCTCAGGGTTTGTATATTCTTATTCTGGCAGAAACGTGGTAATAACGAATTATCATGTAGTGCATGGTGCAACAAGCCTAAGCGTCACCTTCTCAAATGGGAATGGCTATCCAGCGCAGGTTTTGGGAAGCGATCCCTACGCGGACTTGGCGGTTCTTTCAGTTAATGCGCCGGACAGCGAGTTTAAACCCATCGAAATCGTCAGTTCGTCCACGTTGCGGGTGGGTGATCCGGTTATAGCCATAGGAAATCCTTACGGCTTGGTTGGTTCATTAACCACTGGTGTAGTTAGCGCCATCGGCAGAACAATTACTGAGGAAGAATATGCAGGCGGCTTTGCAATTGCGAATATCATACAGACAAGCGCGCCTATAAACCCTGGAAATTCAGGGGGGCCCCTGTTAAATGCCGCGGGCAAAGTTGTAGGCGTAACAACCGCTATACTATCAGACTCGCAGGGCTTAGGCTTCGCAGTGCCATCAAATACTATTCTCAGGGAAATAGCTGCCTTGATAACAACTGGAACTTATCGGGACCACTCATATTTGGGCGTTACAGGACAGGACATGAGCTATAGCTTAGCTCAGCAAATAGGAGTGAATGTTACTTATGGTTGGCGAATTGCTTCCGTCGTCGCCGGAGGCCCTTCAGACGGCAAACTAAGAGTGAATGATATAATAATTGCTTTGAACCAAACACGAATAAGAAATAATGACGACTTGGCAAGTTACCTTGCAGAGAACACATTGCCCGGGCAGCTTCTGAACATAACCGTTGTGCGTGACAGTTCAACAGTCACCGTGAATGTTACCTTAGGACGGAGACCAGCACCACCGACGTAAACTTGGTTTCAAGCATTTTTCTTTTGACATGGAGAGCGTTAGACCCAATGGTGGAGAAGTGGCTTAAACCATACCATGTTGTTATTGTAGTGGAAAACAAGCAATGCAAAATAATGGAAAAATTTGCTTCCCTTGGGCTTAAGCGACTTAAAGTAACAGACATTAGGGGTTCAAACAGCGGCAAAGTTAAGCATTTGGTGGCGCTTGAAGCGAAAGATGCGGCGAAAATTTCAGAAGACTCAAAGTCCGCCAAGCCTATGGGTGAAGCGGGAAGCAATTCTTCTTTATGGTTTGAAAGTGAAGGTTGCGAAGTCTGCAATACGATCATATCTTATGGCGCTTTTCTAATTTCAGGCAAAAGCGTAGAGGAGCACATGATAATGTATAGCTTCATTGTGCCCACGTTTGAAGCATACAAGGGCATTATATCTGCACTAGAAAGCGCGGGGCACAGAGTCAACGTGCTTAAAAGAGGAAGTTTCGAAGCCAAAAGTGGTGTTTTAACCGAGAAGCAAGAAAGAATCTTTTGGTTAGCGTTGAAAAGTGGATTTTTTGATTATCCGCGGAAAATTGGTTTACGCGAGCTTGCCGCTAAACTAGGTGTTAAGCCAGCAACGCTTTCGGAGATAATCAGAAGGGGAACAAAGAGATTGCTGAAGCAGTATTTTGAAAAGTGAAGTTGGCTATGAAACCCTAACGCTTTAGGGATAAATGCTATCTGGAGCTTGCAAGTATAGTTTTGATGAGGAACGAAGAAAATATGAGCAAAGAGCAAATGTTCTGTTATCAATGCGAACAAACCGCTAAAGGGCAAGGCTGCACAATCATAGGTGTCTGTGGAAAAACTCCAGAGGTCGCTGCACTCCAAGACTTGCTGGTTTACTTGCTTAGGGGACTTTCACAATTAGTCATCGAAGCAAAGAAGGCAGGCATCAGAACCGAAGAATTCAGTATATTCACTTGTGAAGCGCTCTTCGCCACTTTGACAAACGTGAACTTTGACCTTGACAGAATCATCGAGTACATCAACAAAACAGTGAACTTACGCGAGCAACTAAAAAAGCAAACACAGCTTGTTGGCAGCAAAGTCGAGGGTAATGGTCCTGTAAATTTGGTTTTGGAAAAAACCAAAGAAGGCTTAATAGAACAAGGGAGACTCTTTGGAGTAAAATCTGGACCTATTGTTGACGAGGACTTGCACTCGCTTCAGTGGTTGTTAACTTACGGCATAAAGGGAGTTGCAGCCTACACCTATCATGCATACATACTCGGCAAAAAAGACGAGAAAGTCTTTGATTTTATCCATCAAGGTCTCGCCGCGCCATTAGACAAGTCGCTTGGTGTAAACGACTTTGTCAGCTTAGCCATGAAATGCGGTGAAATAAACATCCGCGCCATGGAGCTGCTTGACGCTGGGCACACCGAAACTTACGGGCATCCTATACCAACGAAAGTGCCGCTTGGCGTAAAAAAAGGCAAAGCCATTCTCGTGTCTGGACACGACCTTAAAGACCTTGAGGAAATTCTGAAGCAGAGCGCAGGAAAAGGAATTTACGTGTATACACATGGCGAAATGCTGCCAGCGCACGGATACCCCAAGTTGAAAGCTTACCCGCACCTTTACGGACACTATGGCACAGCATGGCAAAATCAGCAACGCGAATTCTCGGAATTTCCCGGCGCCATACTTATGACAACCAATTGTCTCCAGAGACCGATGGAAAGCTACAAAGACAACATTTTTACCTCAGGTCCAGTGGGCTGGCCTGGAACACCGCATATAGAAGGCAGAGACTTCTCGCCTGTAATAAAGCGGGCTTTAGAGCTACCTGGCTTCCAAGCTGACAGAGAAGGGAAGTACGTGACAGTGGGCTTCGGCAGAAACGCAATTCTAAGCGTAGCTGCCAAAATAATAGACGCTGTGAAAAGCGGCCGCATCAAAAGGTTCCTGCTGGTCGGCGGATGCGACGGCGCGAAACCAGGAAGAAGCTACTACTCCGAGTTCGTGGAGAAAGCGCCTAAGGATACTGTTGTGTTAACGCTTGCTTGCGGAAAATTCAGATTCTTCGACAAGGATTTAGGCACCATTGACGAGATCCCGCGGCTTCTGGACATAGGACAATGTAACGACGCCTATTCGGCAATAAAGGTGGCTCAAGCTTTAGCGGAGGCATTTAATGTATCGGTTAATGAGCTGCCGCTTTCTCTGGTGCTGTCATGGTATGAGCAGAAAGCCGTGGCTATACTGCTGTCTCTGCTTTATTTAGGCATAAGAAACATACGATTAGGCCCGAGTTTGCCCGCGTTCATAACACCGAACATACTCAAGGTGCTGGTGGAAAAATTCAATATTATGCCGATAAAAACTGCAGAGGAAGACTTGAAAGCGATAATGGCGTAGCGGCCAATAAGTCTCTGCTTTTTTCTCTCATTTTTAGCTTAGCGGGTAAAGGGAAGCTTTTCAGGGAAAGCGTTTTCCAGAGACCGAACAGCAGTTACCTTTGATCCAGCGGCACGAATTTTCGTCCAAACTGACCAACGTATTTAGACGTGGGCCTCAGAAGAACAGCATCAGCATACTGCTCTAGCACGTGGGTAACCCATCCGGATATCCGGCTTGCCGCAAAGAAGGGCGTGAAAAATTCGCGGGTTACGCCTAGCGCATCTAGTGTGACGGCGGCGTAGAAATCGACATTGGGAAAGATTTTCTTCTTTTCATAAACTACATTTTCAATTTTCATGCACAGGTTATACAGATTTAAAGTGTTTGAACGGTGACACAGGTTCTCGGCTAGGCTGCGAAGATGCTTGGTTCGTGGGTCTTCAGTTTTGTAAACGCGATGTCCGAAGCCCATGATCTTTTTTTGGTCATCCAACATGCCTTGTATGTACTCTTCCACTTCTTCCTCCGTGTTGATGTTGTCCAGCATGTGTATAACTTTCTCGGAAGCGCCACCATGCAATGGTCCCTTCAAGGTTCCTATGGCAGAAACAATAGCCGAGAACATATCAGCGTTAGTGCTTGCAGTGACCCGCGCAGCAAATGTTGAGGCGTTAAAGCCGTGATCTGCATGTAGCGTCATATAGCGGTCGATGGCGGCTTTTTCTTCAGCATCCGCGGGTTTTCCTCTGAACATGTAGAGGAAGTTTTCAGCGAAACCGAAATTCTCATTTGGCGTCAGAATCTGTTGATTAGCGCGTATTCTATGGATCGCAGCAACGATTGTTGGAACCTTTGCTATTAGCTGTATTGCGCGTTTTTTGTTTGTTGTTTCAGAGTGGTCGCTAAGGTTAGGGTCAAAGTAGCTTAAGTGAGAAACCACAGTTCTTAAAACATCCATTGGATGCACTGATAGAGGCGTAGATTTTATGCTTTCAATTACCGCGTTAGGGAGATGCATTTCCGAAATCAAAAGAGAACGAAGCGCATCTAGCTCCCGCTTGCTGGGCAACTCATTATACAATAGAAGATGCACAATTTCCTCGTAACATACGTATTCAACTAGGTCATCGATGTCGTAGCCTAAATAGTAAAGTTTTCCATTAGGATTCACATAGCTTATTTTTGTTTCTGCTGCAGCAACATCTCTTAATCCTCGAACTACTATTCTATCATCATTTTTAACCAAGTTATTTTTCACCATACCCATTCATTAACGAACTTTCTTCGTGCTTGGCGCGTTACGATAGTAATCCTATTAGTACAACAGATGCCAAGCAACTGCGCACTTTAAACCTAAAACATTGCAACCAAGCACTGCTCAGCATACATCTGCAAACGTGGATAAAACAGATAGGTTAGTAACTTAAATTTTTTTCTAAAAGTTATTCCATAGATGAAAGTAACTGGACACAACTTTTTTAAGTGATAAAGCCATAAATTATTCAGAGGAAAACCAGTCGAACTGATTAAAAAGTGTGGCGCTTTGCTTATTTCTGCTGGTTTTCCGAAGTGTAGGATCTCAAAAGGTGTTAGATAAACATGCCAGAACATGAAGAATTAGAGAGGAACATCTCAACCTTAAAGCAACTTAAGGAGCGCGTAGCAATTCCTTTGCAGGAAGAGACACTGCTGGAGCAAGTTATTCAGACTCATCCAATGCGGGTTAGCCCCTATTATTTATCGCTGATAAATTGGAACGACCCGCATGACCCAATAAGAAAGATGGCGGTGCCTTCCATTGAAGAGCTTAACCTTGAAGGAGTTTACGATACAAGCGGCGAAGCAGAAAACACGAAAATGCCAGGGCTTCAGCATAAATACAATGAAACCGCTTTGATCCTTGCTACCAACCGCTGTGCAACCTATTGCCGCCACTGCTTTAGGAAAAGACTTGTCGGATTGCCTACGGATGAAATTTTGAAGCGCTTCGAGGAGGCTGTAGCCTACGTGGCAGAGCACAAGGAAATAAATAATGTGTTAATCAGCGGCGGAGACCCCCTTGTGCTTAAGAATGAGATCATTGAAAGATTTCTTGAGGCACTATCCAGCATAGAGCATCTAAAATTTGTGAGAATTGGCAGCAGAGTGCCAGTAACCCTTCCAAGCAGGCTTTTCGACCCTGAAATTTTGGCAATTTTCAGGAAATATTCAAAGGATGAGAGGAGACTATACGTTGTTACACACTTTAATCATCCGCGAGAAATCACGCCACAATCTATTAAAGCAGTAAGCAACCTGATCAAGTCAGGGGTAGTGCTGAGCAACCAGACAGTTCTACTGAAAGGAGTCAACGACGACCCCGAAACGCTTGCGGCGTTAATGAATAGGCTGGCCAGCATTGGTGTTACGCCTTACTATGTTTTTCAATGCCGCCCCGTAAAACGAGTCAAGCATCACTTTCAACTCCCTATCTGCGAAGGAGTGCGCATAGTGGAAAAGGCAAAAGAAAACTGCAATGGCCTCAGCAAACGTTTCAAATACATTATGGCGCACAAAACAGGCAAAATAGAAATACTCGGCATACTAAACGGCGAGATATATTTCAAATATCACCAAGCGAAAGATAGAAAAAAATTGGGCATGATGTTCAAGCGCCCAGTCAACGAATACGCAGGCTGGCTAGACGACTTTGGTCTGACAGCTGAACTAAATTAAAACGGGCAAGCGATAGGCGCCACTTTTATTATAACTTCTTCATAACAGACTCAGCAAATAACGTTAAGCCTTCCAAATGAGGAAGATCACCGAAGAACAACATGAAATGCGTAAAGCCTAAAGCAATGTAAGACTGCAGCTTTCTCAGACAGACATCTGGAGTCCCTACAAGGTTAAGTTTTTCAAAGTCTTCTTGGCTGATATTTGAGGGCCTGTGCCTCAGAACGACTTGATGCAGTTCTTTTTGGCTACTGGCAATTAGCACTTGACCGCCGGGCCAGCATGACAGCGCTATCTCACGCGGATCTCTCACTACTACACGGCAATGTGCAGCTAGGGCGTTTATTTTGCGCTTGTAAAGCTCTATGGACGGTAAGTAGCCGAAGTCGCATCGGTCAGCGTATTGCGCTGTCACCTTTAACGTTAGTTTTTCTCCGCTACCGCCTATTGTTACGGGGGGATGCGGCTTCTGTAAGGGTTTAGGCTCACAGACAGCCTCATTAATGGTGTAGTGTTTGCCTTTGTAGCTTGCCTTTTCCTCAGTCCACAGCCGCTTTATGATCGCAACAGCTTCTTCTAACCGCTCTATGCGGGTTCTCGGCTCTGGAAAGGAGAAGCCAAAAGCCAAGTGCTCTTCTTTCTGGACGCCGGCGCCAATGCCAAGCTCTAACCTGCCGCCAGAGATCACGTCTAACGTGGCAGCCATCTTGGCGAGTAAAGCAGGGTTTCTGAAAGAAGCGCATAACACCATGGTGCCAAGTCGTATCTTTGTGGTTAGTTGTGATAGAGCGGTTAGAGTAGTCCAGCACTCGAGTACGGGTTTGCCGTTGAACATTAGGTGATCATCCAGCCACACTGAATGGTAGCCCAGACGTTCACACGCTACAACTACATCTCGCACACGATTAAACAGCACAACAGAGCTTGTCTCTTTGAAACCAAAAGCATAGAAAGGCAAGAAAACCCCGAAATTAATCTTGTTCACCACATCGCCTCATGCATACAGCCTATACAGCGTTTAAACAAAACTAAGGAATAAACTAGGCTATAATAACTTCTGCACCACTAAAAACGCAATGCGGCAAATTCCAAACGGTAGAATCCTACATGAAGCCGCGAAAACAATTGCAGCTTAGAATCCAGGACTTTAAGCATAAAATTAATGTTTTGCAAAGCTGACTGATTTGGGGTATAATTTAAATTTGCCACAAAAAAAGAAAAGGGATGTTAATTTATGCCTTTGGGTGTTCTATTCTAGATGATAGGCTTCTTCTCCGTGTTCGCTAAGGTCGAGCCCCGCGTCTTCGGCTTCAGGGCTTACCCGAAGGGGTGAAATTACGTTGATCAGCTTCAGCAACAAATAAGAACCGAAGAAGGCAAATGCCGCCACTACAGCAACCGACAATAACTGAGCAAACATCTGACCTGCGTTTCCGTAGAGTAAACCGTTTACGCCATTAACAGTCTCTGTAGCGAATAAACCAGTTGCAATTGAACCCCAAATTCCGCCTACACCATGGCATGCAAAGACATCCAGGCTATCATCTATTCTTGATCTGCCAGCTCGCCAGCTCGCAACCAAGTTCGAGATTACTCCTGCGATGAAACCTATTACCAATGCTGAACTCACATTAACGTAACCTGCGGCGGGTGTTATGGCGACAAGCCCAACGACTGCCCCGATAGCTATGCCAACTGCTGAAGGTTTACCTTTTGTCACCCAGTCTACTATCATCCAGCTTATAGCAGCGGCCGCTGCTGCTAGGTTTGTGGTGACAAGCGCTGAGACGGCTAATTCGTTTGCTGCGAGAGCACTTCCACCGTTGAACCCGAACCATCCGAACCAAAGTAAACCTGCGCCCAGTATTACATAGGGAATGTTGGTCGGTTTGAAGGGACTAGCATTGGCTTCCTTCAAAGCGCTCATATGATCTTTCCATGGAATGGCGCAGCCTTTACGTCTGCCGATTACAAGAGCAACTGCGAGAGCAGATAAGCCCGCTGAGATATGGACGACAATGCCGCCCGCGAAGTCTATTGCACCTACACCGCGTAGCCAGCCATCGGTGTTCCATACCCAATGGGCTATTGGACAGTAAATGAGGGTTGACCAGAGCAAGATGAAAATTAGGAGTGAGCGGAATCTAATTCTTTCTGCGCATGCACCTATTATTAATGCTGGTGTGATGGCTGCAAATTTTAATTGAAAAGCGAAGAATAGCAGTTCGGGAATGTCTGGAGCTATTGGATTGATTGTGTGTATACCTATGTTGCCTAATCCAAATAATGATAAGTCGCCGATTAGACCATTTATGCTATAGCCGAAGGTAAGGCTATATCCCCATAATGTCCATGCCACGCTTACTATTGCGAATATTATTAGGCATTGAACTAAAGTGGAAACAAGGTTTTTCTTTCGGACAAGGCCTGCATAAAAGAAGCCTAGTGCTGGAGTCATAAGCATGACTAGAGCAGTTGCGGTTGAAACCCAAGATATGTCTGCAGCGGTCATTCTATCAATCCTCGTTTGTATTTTTGACTGCTGAAATACAATTGCACATCATATAAACGTATTTGTGATTTGTTCATACTTTTTATGAAAAAATAATAAAATATATAGAAACTTGAAGTAAATTTATTTATGTGTTCAGTAATTATGGTTTAATGTTGACATTTAGCTTCGCCAAGTTTTCCCTAATCTCTGCACGTACACCTATTGCAGCTAAGAACTCTTCGATAAGAATTTTGACGAACTTTTTCGGTTGCTCTGACCCCATAACTAAAGTGAAATCGTTTTCTGAGTTTTTTATCATCCTGAAAAAGTTGCATGCTTCTAGCCGTGCCAAGACGTCTTCTCCAGTGCGCACTTTACTTTTTAACTGCTCTTTATGAGATTGCGCAACTGCTCTATGGGCAATCCAAAACTTTTCCGGATCAGGTAAAGATTCGATTAAATTCAGGAATAGGAGCCAATGATCCACATCCAAAATAACATGTTCACCGCTCAATAGTAAGTCCATGTAAGCGTAAACTTTCTTTTTTACAGCTGCATCCAGCAGCGCCTTGTTTTCGCTATAAAATCGCAGAGCACGACGCATTACTTCGCTTTGTGAAACCGCAGTTTCTTTGCTGATCTTTTCAAGTAAAGCCGCTGTGGCAGGGTCAAAGGCAACTGTTATTCTTGTCGGGTTCATGATTTCCACCTTAACATTGATTACAATTTAAATCGGATGTCCTCTTTAACTACATTGAGGGCAACGCTTGTGACTGTCCTTTTGATATGAGGGTGGGCTAACAGATTTTTTACATAAGCATTTAAACCAGCGCGATCCTTGAATTTAGCGATAATGGCAATGTCGTAATCGCCTGTGATATTGTAAACAGCTGCAGCATCAGTTGTCTTGGCAATTTCTTGCTCAACAGATGAAAGCGCGCTTCCTTCAACCTGAATTAATATTAAAGCGGTTAAGGTGTAACCGAGCCTGACAGTGTCAATTATGGCTGTGTAGCCTTTCAATATGCCTTTTTTCTCTAAATTTTTAATGTGATAAAATGCTGTTCCAACAGAAATCCCGAGTCTGTGCGCTACTTTATTGAAACTTAATCTGCAATCTTCTTGAAGCAAACTGAGGATTTGTAAATCAATGGGAGGCATACTTTCAACTGAATTAGTTTGCATTTGGTTATTCCCTACTGCTAGTCTTATAGATCTCTTTAAACGTTTGTTTACTTAAAAAGAAATTATATAAGCATTTCCAGTAAAAAACAGGACATTTGCACACAAATTTGCACATAATACAGCACTTAGCGTTACAAATGTTCTAAGAGAAAACAAGAAAAGCAAAAACTGCAAAACAGACAAGCCAGAAAGCCCCGTCCAAAAGAGCCAAAGGGCACTTATCCAACAACACAAGCACTTTTCCTAAAACACAAGGAGCTGCCAGCATCCAAACATGGAATCCATGAATTTCGAACAATCCGTTAATGTTGTGCTCACTAAAATCCGATTTTCAATTTTATCGTAAATATGAGCCACAAACGCTAAGCAAGACAAGTTTTTACTTTTCCATAGAAAAAGGGAACCGAATTAGAACTGAATCAGAAAAAACTTTTTAAACAAACGCGTTGTTTAAGCTTTTGTGGCCATGCATGATTGATTGGAATCGGCTTATCACAGATTTTTTGAACCCGCCAAATACATATCAGCAGTTGACTGTTGACCGTGTTTTGGTGGCCTTACTTATATCCTTCATCATTAACATGTTTATTTTTTATATTTACCGAAGAACATTCAAAGGCGTAATCTACACTCGAGAATTTAACGTAGGACTGGTTCTCACAGGGCTCGTCGTAACATTAGTGGTATTACCCATCAGCTCGAACATCGCCCTATCCTTAGGAATGGTTGGCGCACTAAGCATCATTCGCTTCCGCACCGCCATCAAAGACCCAAAAGACATCGTCTTCACATTCTGGTCCATAGCCGTTGGAATTATCTGTGGCGCAGGCCTATACATGATCGCCATAGTAGGTGTCCCCGTAATCGGCTTGCTACTACTGGTACTGGAACGAACCAGCTTCCGCGGCCTTGATCCATATTTGCTGGTAATTCATTACGACAGCGAAGCCGAAGAAGCCGTCCAAGCAGCGCTTCCAAGGTATAAGCTTCGATCCCGCACCGTCAGCTCCAACGGAGTAGAGCTCATGGGAGAAGTTAGAATGAACCTAAAAGAAGCAAACAAAGTGGATGAGCTCTTGAAGATAAAAGGCGTTAAGGATGTTTCATTAGTCAGTTACAGATCTGACTCAACCTGATAAAAACACTACAGGGAAAGCAAGAATAAAAAGAGACGTTGAGGTAGGGTATGCATTGAAAAGGTCTGCTTACGCCATGCTGATTTTCACACTTTCACTGCTGTCAATATTCGCCGTCGCGTCAGGGCAGCCAGAAAGCAGGGGGCTGGTAATCAACGAGTTCATGGCCGACAATGATGGGGCAGTTCCAGGACCATACATGACTTTCCCAGACTGGATTGAACTTTACAACGGCGGAGACACATCAATTGACCTCAGCGGGATGATTCTTACCGAGGATTTAGCCAACCCACCATGGAGATTCCCAAACGGCACCATATTGGGTCCAGGGGAGTTTCTTATAGTCTGGGGTAACAGAGGCTCTGGGCCAGATATGCTACACACAAATTTTTCGCCTAACGCTAATGGAGGCACCATAACACTGTTGGCTGCGGACGGCGCCACAGTAATCGATCAAGTAACGTTCAAAAAACAAATCAGAGATGTATCTTACGGGCGTATTCCAGACGGAGGCTCTACTTGGGGGCACTTGATAAATCCAACGCCTGGCAAACCGAATATAGCAAATCCGCAAACAGGCATTTCAACTAACTGGGCAGTCTGGGCTTTTATAGCGGGAGTTCTTGGAGTCTGCGCCTTCATTGTTATAATAGGGAAAAAGCGGAGAAGATAAAACAATGAACAGCGGAGCTACATGTTTAAGGCATGAGTTCAAGTATAAAATTGATCAACTACAATTTGATGTCTTAAGGAAAAATCTTGCGCAAGTTCTCAAACCTGATCCACATATGGACGCTGCCGGGAGATATAATGTTAGAAGCCTGTATTTTGATGATTTCAGAAACTCGGCTTTTTGGGAAAAACAGGCAGGCGTGTACAGCCGAGATAAATATCGAATACGCATTTACAATTGCAACGATGCATTCATCAAATTTGAGCGAAAAACCAAAATACATAACTACGTCCTGAAGGAAAGCGTGCGCATCACACGGGAAGAAGCAGACCGCATAATAGCTGGTGACGTATGCTTCTTAGCTAATGCGCGGCATAAACTGCTCAGAGACTTCTATCGGAAAGCTCGATGCGACCTCATGAAACCAATTGCTATCGTCGAGTACAACCGCGCAGCGTATTATCATCCAGTAGGCAATGTCCGCATAACCTTTGACACTGAATTGCGTATGGGGTTAGGAAACATTTCCTTTTTCGATTCAAATATTTGCACAGTGAGCATCCTTAACGAGCAGGATGTTATTTTGGAAGTAAAATACAATGAAGTGCTTCCGATCTTCATCAGCGGTTTATTCCTAGACACCATTCGGCCAAGATCGGCCATAGGCAAATTTGTGATGTGCAGAGAACAGCACATGACAGTAACGGGCAATCCGGCTTGCTACTTGAAATGTAGAGGTAGCGAATAACATGATCCTGATAGTATTTGCCTCATCAAGCGTTCTTAAACCCTTCAGAAGGGAGCAAGCACATGGATAAAGGACTTGTCGCAATGACTGTTGCATGCATTGCGATATTGGCATTTTTTATAGGCTATCAGATCTCCATAAGCGGTTCTCCAAAAGAGGCAACGACAGACGGTGCTGCTGATTGGGATCCTTCCATTACAGTTGAGTTAACACTGAAGGGCGATTCGATAGAAGTCAGCAACTCAAAGCCAGTATCTGTCAACGGCAGCAAAGCGACAATACTGTTTGGAGGCACATACAAAATAACTGGCACATTAAATGACGGCAGGATAATTGTGTACGCAAACGACAAGGACCCTGTTAAGCTCATTCTAAACGGAGTCCGCATTCGCTGCTCAACGGGCTCGCCGATCAGCATCATGAATGCAGAAGAAACTTTTATAATTTTAGCCGAGGGCACCGAGAATTTCGTTGAAGATTCAGCCGAGTACATTTTTGATGACTCCGCCAAGAATGAGCCGGATGCTGCCATCTTCTGCAAATCTAACCTCACCATAATGGGCAAAGGCGTGCTTAATGTAAAGGGAAATTATAACGATGGCATAACCAGCAAAGACGCCCTAATCATCCAAAGCGGAACCATCAATGTGAAGTCAGTTGACGACGGCATCCGAGGCAGAGACTCCATCACAGTCAAAAGTGGCATTTTGAATCTGGAAGTCGACGGCGACGGTTTGAAATCAGATAATCCGGAGAACGCAACACTGGGCAATATTTTTGTTGAAAACGGAACAATCAACATTGTTTCGGGAGGCGATGCATTCCAAGCTGAAAAAAAAGTTTTGATCACTGGTGGAAGTTTTAACTTGAAAGCCGGTGGAGGAAGCAGCAGCACTGCAGCAAGCAATGTTTCAGCAAAAGGCATCAAAGCACTCGCCAGTGTGGCAATTGAAGGCGGCGTGTTTGAGATTGATTCAGCAGACGACGCGCTACATTCGAATGGAACAGTAACAATCAACAGCGGATCAATGAATCTTTCATCAGGTGACGATGCCATCCACGCAGACAACTTGGTGGAAATAACAGGCGGGAACATTAATATCGCAAGATCTTTTGAGGGCATAGAAAGCGCCATCGTCAAGATTAGTGGGGGAGCCATACGCATCATCTCATCTAATGATGGCATAGATGCTGTTTTGAATGGGCAGAATCCGGACTCTGGAGACGTCATTATTCTAAAGGGATCCATAGAAATTAACGCTGATGGAGACGGCATACAGGCTGAGAGAAACGTCACAATAGCTGACGGCGATTTTGTTTTCACCACGGGAGGAGGCAGCGGCAACACTGTGGCGGCTAATGCTTCTGCAAAAGGAGTAAAAGGTGCGGCTGGCATCTCGATTAAGGGCGGAAAATTCACGATTAGCTCAGCGGATGACGCAGTTCACTCAAACGGAGCGCTAACAGTGAACGGGGGTACCCTTGCTCTTTCGTCCAGTGACGACGCAATTCACGCTGAGGGGTCAATAGAGATTAACGGTGGCGTCATCAAAATTGCGCGGGCTTTTGAGGGAATAGAAGGCGAGATAATAACCTTCAACGGCGGCGAAATAAGCATAGTCTCAAGCGACGATGGCATAGATGCAAGAGGGAGCCTAACAATTACGCAGGGAACGATAAATATTCAATCTGGCGGAGATGCCATGCAAGCAGGCGCAGATGTCTTGATTTCTGCGGGAAACTTTGACCTCATCTCAGCGGGAGGCAGCCTTAGCATCATAGGCAGAAATGATTCAGCCAAGGGCATAAAGGCGGCTGTCAGCTTAACTATAAAGGGTGGAACCTTCAGGATTGATTCAGCTGACGACGCCATCCATTCAGATGGAAAAGTAACAATCACCGGCGGCTCATTCACCCTCTTGACCGGAGACGACACGATTCATGGGGGCAATTCTGTGGCAGTTACTGGCGCCGTCATTAAAATTTTAAATGCCCCCGGCGACCTCGGAGAAGGCCCATGGGATAGCTCTACAGTTGTCGACGTGCACTTGAAAGGTAATTCTATTGAAGTTAGTGCTTCTCGCCCGGCATATGTCAGCGGCAACAAAGTGATGATCAGATCCGCGGGCACGTACCGAATAACTGGAACTTTGAATGACGGACAGATAATCGTGAATACAAAAGATTCAGGCGCAGTGAAGTTAATCTTGGCCAATGCACAAATCAGCTGCTCCAATAACGCGCCGATTTATGTTTTAGCCGCAGATGAAGTTATCATCCAGCTTGAAGCTGGAACGGAAAATATTGTAACAGATGGCTCAGCATATGTTTTTGCGAGTCCCAATGCAGATGAACCCAACGCGGCTGTTTTCAGCCGAACGGATGTAAAGATCACGGGCAGCGGGTTGCTAAGAGTTACGGGCAAATATAATGATGGCATAGCAAGCAAAGATGGACTGATAATAGAAAATGGCATAATCGCCGTTAATTCAGTTGACGACGGAATTCGAGGCAAAGATTACCTAATTATCAAGGGCGGCAAGCTCACTATAAACGCTGGCGGCGATGGACTGAAAGCAGATAATACACTGAACGCGTCGTTGGGCTATGTGAGGATTGAAAACGGATCGATCAACATTGTTGCTGGCGGCGACGCAGTTCAAGCAGAAACCAATGTTTTGATCACCGGCGGAAACTTCAATTTAACATGCGGTGGGGGAAGCACGATGGCGTTGGCCGCAGGCGCTTCTGCCAAGGGCATCAAAGGAAAAGGCAGCCTAGTTATCAGCGGCGGCTTCTTTGCCATTAATTCGGCTGATGACGCGGTTCACTCAGATGACGCCATAACGGTGAACGGCGGATCTTTTGTGATTTCAACGGCAGATGACGGCATTCACGCTGAAACTTCAATTACCATTAACAATGGTGAAATTAGCATAACTAATTCTTACGAAGGTATTGAAGCACCGATTATAACGATTAACGGCGGAAACATTCACGTTGTTTCAAGTGATGACGGCATAAACCTAGGTATTGATCCCGGCGCTATTCCTCCAGCAGGACAGCCAGGCGCTAGATTCTCCATTTACTCAGGGGACTACTACTTGTACATTAACGGCGGCTACATTTATGTTAACGCCTTAGGTGACGGCATTGACTCGAACGGTGCGGTCGTGATGAATGGCGGCTTTGTAATTGTGGACGGCCCATCCTCCGACATGAATTCCGCCTTGGATCATGTCGCTTTTAACATAACCAAAGGCTATTTGGTGGCGGTAGGAAGCGCGGGTATGGCTCTGCCGCCTGGAGACTTGTCCGCGCAATACTCAGTGATGCTGAATTTCCGAACAGTAAACCAAGCAGGCACCTTGATTTGTATTCGAGCAAGCAATGGCACAGAATTGTTCACCTTCAGACCTACAAGGCAGTACCAGTCAATCGTCTTTTCCACGCCGGAACTTTCACTGGGTTCTACGTATGACGTTTACATTGGCGGCAGCCACACAGGCACGCTCAAAGACGGCCTCTACTCTGGAGGAACATACATTCCTGGAACAAAATACACAAGCTTCACGATCACCGCTAAAGTAACGCAAATTGGCTCCTCAGGGTGGTTTTTCCCTTTTCCAAGATAAACGCATTTGATAGAAGGCGCCGTTTCAGCTTATTTGAAACCTTGACGAAAGCCAATCTGCTTTTGAAATCGATATAAAAGGAATTTGTTTCTAACAGGGAATTACGTGTTATCCAAAGCCAAAAGTTAATACTTGAAATGCTGCGCCTTCAGGTTCGGAAGTAGTCATAAGCGATAAAACTTGCGGGAGTTTAAGCCATGTCAGAGGGTACAGGGTTGAGAACCCCTTTGAAACGGCTTCTTTCCTGGCTGCGGCACAGCGAGGACTCTTACAGGTGCAAGCGATGTGGATGCGTTTTCCCCAAGAAGGGCGCTCGGATCAGCGGTTGGTGTGACCATCCTTATGGCTTCCACGTACACTGTCCCCGCTGCGGCGCCGTTATTGACCAATGCGTCAAGAAGCAGGCCGGAGGAGAGATCGGTTAAAACTTGTTTTCTCTGAGTTGGTGGACGTGTTCTGAGATCATTGTTGAGGGCTTTGGTGTATTCCATGAAGGCAGTGTGCATGACTTCGCTTTCACTGGTACCGAGCCTACGGGCTAGCCGCTTTAGGATCTGTCGCTGCTCCTTGCTGAGTATTACTTCAACAACTTCAGCATAGAATAGCCGAGATGGTGAATACCATCTTGGATGAAATCACAGCGGCAAGAAATGGCACTCGCGCCCAAGGCTTTGGCAGTGGTGGGGTAGCTGGGATTTGAACCCAGGATCGCCAACGCCCCAGGCTGGTATCCTAAACCAAGCTAGACGACTACCCCGCTACTGGAAGGTAAAATTATTACGCCACTAATAAAACTTAAAGGTTCTGCGACGGCAAAGCGCTCCGATAAAAGTTTCTGCCAAGCGAACTGGTAATTCTGATTTTGAATTCATAAATGATATGCATCAAGTTACGCCTAAACGTTCGCTATGCCTCCTCTTAACGCAAAAAAAGCTCTGCTGGCATCCTTTTCCAACGTGACTTTGCTATGCATAGCGGTTGCGGTTTCTTTAGCCACCTTGGCTTGGATAAACGGCTTGCCAACAGCTAATCTGTTCCGTGAGAATCTGCAAGTTACGGATTATCTATGGGGCACAAACTATGCATACGTTGACGTTATATTATGCAACAATGGCACGCAAAGTGTGTCGCTGAGAAATGTGAAAGTAAACGCGCAGCCCGCCTCGGTGGTTTATATCGCTGGATCAAGCCAAATTCGAGCAGGCGAATCAGTTGTTCTGCGAGTAGCCACTGCTTCTGCTCCAGCAATAACGTGTCAAATAGCTTTTCAGACAACGAAAGGCAACCTGTTTGTTTTCACAGTCACCGCAGAATAACAAGCCATTTACCTTCAAAATAACCACGGTAACAGCCGTTGAACCTTTAAGCAAATCTGCGTAAGTAATTCTTAATTACTTCATGTGTGTCTCATAGCACTGAACGGAGGAATCGACTATGGTGGAATTAGACTTTGGTGGCATAAAAGAATACGTTGTCACAAGGCAAGAGTTTCCAGTAGAAAAAGCCCGAGAAATATTGAAAGACGAAATTGTCGTTTCACTTGGATATGGCATTCAAGGCCGCGCTCAATCGTTAAACATGCGTGACAATGGCATAAAGGTGATTATTGGGCAGGAAAGCACAGGCGTGCATAAAGCATACTACGACTTGGCAGTTCAGGATGGCTGGTTGCCGGGAGAAAACTTGCTCCCCATGGAGGAAGCGGCAAAACGTGGAACAATCAAGATGTACCTGTTAACCGATGCGGGCCAGCGGGAAATGTGGCCTGTCATCAAGAGAACATTGAAAGAAGGCGACGCGCTTTACTTTTCACATGGCTTCTCAATAGTTTACAAGGAGCAAACAGGAGTCATTCCGCCTAAGAATATAGATGTAATATTAGTTGCGCCGAAGGGATCAGGAACATCTGTTAGACGCAATTTCTTAGATGGAAGCGGCATAAACAGCAGTTACGCCGTTTACCAAGATTACACGAGCAGAGCAGAAGATCGCGCTAAAGCCATCGGCATAGCCATCGGCTCAGGATACCTTTTCCCTACCACGTTCGAGAAAGAAGTTTACAGCGATTTAACAGGCGAACGCGGCGTCTTGATGGGCGCGTTAGCTGGAATAATGGAAGCACAATACTACACTCTAAGAAAGCATGGACATAGCCCAAGTGAAGCCTTCAACGAAACCGTGGAGGAACTTACACAGAGCCTTATACGCCTAGTTGACGAGAACGGCATGGACTGGATGTACGCCAACTGCAGCGAAACTGCACGCATCGGCGCACTACGATGGAAGGAAAGATTCCGCGATTGCACTAAGCCATTGTTTGAGTCGCTTTACGAGCTTGTAGCCTCAGGCGAAGAGACAAGAATTGTTCTTGAAAAAAGCCAAGCCCCAGATTACAGGCAAAAACTTGCCGAAGAATTGGCAGCAATGGGTAATTCTGAAATGTGGCGTGCAGGCGCAACAGTGCGCTCGTTGAGACCGAAAAAGCCTAAGCCACAAGAGTAAAACATCATTTTCTTTTTTTATCCCCCTTTGTGAAGCGCTACTTCCAAGTTTTAACTGTATTAAAGGATTATTTTAATCAACTATTCTTTACAGATGCTAAAAACTGAGCCTGAAAGAGAAAAACAGTTAGAGCTCTTTTATTTCACATTTAAGCTTCTTAATAATTTCCTCTGCTTTTAGAGGCGCCACCCTCAGAGTGTAAAGCTTACTTGGTGTGCGGAGTTTAAGCTTCACAGCATCCTTAAGCCGTTTAACGGCGCAATATTTTGCTTTGGCACTCATCGCCACAAATTTTTCTGCATCAGAGATTTCGGCGGGCATACGCTAACCTCACATCAGACGCTTTCATGGAAAGCTAAGCGACTTTTATCTGTTTTGGTATCAAATAGTTATTTCAGCAAAATAGCGCACACAGCGTTAATAGGGGCAATTATAAGGCAAAGTTAATCCGAAAACTGGCTTTTCACCTTTTTATTTTTCCGACCTCTAATGTTTCATAAGATTTTTTGATTTTCCGAATTGGCACTTCACGGTTCACATAAAGCGTGTCTTTAACGAAAAGTACAGAGGTCGGGGTTAAACCGCGAATTCTTGCGTTTTGATAGGCAAAGATAATGTTGCCGCCTAAATCAATGATGCAGCTGTCATCGTTAGCTTCAACCCAACATTTATAGGCCCATATGGTGCAAGCATCATCGGCTTCAACTATGCAGCCGACTAAATGCCTTTCTTCTTTTCCTTTGACAATAATCCGTGGAATTTTCGGGTTAGCCTTTACGCGCTCTTTCGAGACGAAACAGGCGCCATGCCACAAAACTCCACACTCGTCAACTACAGCATAGTTTTTTTCATCGTTTAGGACAGGTTTTCCGCATGGGCATACATCAGTTTTATCCATATAGACTAATCCTTTCAAAGTGTTTTTACGTATGAGACTCAAATCTTGTTTTAAGCTTGCAGACAGAGGTTAAATGGATTTTTCAGAATTGCTTCACATTTACACCCAAATTTAGTCTCTTTCAAATAATCTAAAGCTCGTCTTTTGAGGTCTCGTTAGTTGCAATTGTTAGTTTAAACTTCAAGCTGAGTAAAAACTGCCTTGAACTTGCCAATGAAATGGCGTGGACTTAAAAAGCAATTATGTTAACTATGGTCTTGCAGCTAACTTAAGCGGCACAGCCAAAGTTTGGCTACCGCGAACTATTATGACGTTGATGGTTTCACCTGGCAAGGTATATTCCTCTAAGAAGGTTGAAAGATCATCTATACCCCTGATTCTCGTCCCGTTTATTGCTACTATTATGTCGCCTCCAATCGTCACGTATTCACCAGCAACTGAAACGATGCGCGTTCCACCACGCAAGCCTGCTTCGGCAGCGGGACCTGTGCTTGCAACCTGGGCAATCAGCCAACCATATGTCACGTCAACGCCCATCACCTTCGCTATTTCATAAGTCATATCAGTTCCTGAAGCACCAATCCATGAATGATTATTGTAAGAGCCAGTCTCAACCAGAGAATCAAGTTCGCGGAGCACCGTACTTGAGGGAATCGCGAAGCCTAATCCTTCAGAATCACTTAAAATGGCAGTGGTTATGCCGACTACTTGGCCTTGATAGTTTAGAAGCGGCCCGCCTGAATTACCAGGATTTATGGGCGCAGTCATCTGTATTACGTTTGCTATGGGATAACCACCAGACATTTCTTCAGTAATGGTTCTACCTAACGCGCTAACTATGCCGGTGCTCATCGAACCCGCTAGCCCATAAGGGTTGCCGACGGCTATTACTGGGTCGCCAACATTTAATGATGCTGAACTGACAATCGTTAAAGGTTTGCATTCGCTTTCTGGTGCGCTTGTCAGAAGCACTGCGAGGTCAGCGTAAGGATCAGATCCGATGACGGTGGCGTTATAACTGTTGCCGTTTATGAAAGTTACAGTAATATTAATCGCGTCTTGGACTACATGATAATTTGTAATGACGATTATCTGTCCTGAATGATTGTAGATGAAGCCGGAGCCTTGAACTTGTGAGTAATAGGCATGACGGAAAATGTCGTACTGCACCAGCAACCCGCGAATTACAACAACTGAATCCCGCACTTCAGTGTATAATCTCGAAAGCGATGCGTTCTCGCCAATTATGAAAGTGTTACCCCTGCTTGTCGTGTTTGATGTGTCGAGAGAAGTTGAGATCTGCCTTTGAAGCGCCGAGACTTGATTTTGCAGATCATTTATGCTTGGAGACAGAATCAAGTTACTTAATGCACAGCCAAGTAAGCCACCAGCTAAAAGGCTACTGATTATGATAACGGCAATAATCTTCGTGGAATAACGGGGTGTTTCACTTTTCTGTTCAGTCGACATCGTCATCATCTTGATACTTCAGTTTTTTCCTACAAGAGGGACATACGGTATCGCCAGCTTGAATTTTGCCGCCGCAGAAAGGGCACATAAGCTTCTTTTTCACTAAATGGAGACCTTGCTTCTCCTTTGTTATTTTTCCATCATTCAAAAATAGCAACCGTTCAGTTTGAGAAGCCACGTGACTATCATGCGTCACCATTATGATGGTTGTTCCTTGATTAATATTGAGGTTAGCAAGCAGCCTAACAATTTCATATTTGTTCTTGGCATCCAAATTTCCAGTGGGTTCATCCGCAAGAATCAAAGCAGGATTATTCGCCAGTGCCCTTGCAATTGCTACTCGTTGCTGTTCACCAGCACTAAGACGCTGCGGCCTATGATCTTCCCTTCCAGAAAGACCAACCGTCGCCAAAAGTTCGCTGGCTTTCCGTCGTCTCTCTTCTTTAGGCACTTTCAGGCTTTCCATAGGCAACTCCACATTTTCCCGCGCATTCAGGTAAGGTAGCAAATTGAAAGTTTGGAAAACAAACCCAATCTTGCTACCGCGTATTTTGTAAAGCTCCTTCTCTGGCAAACGTGTAACGTCAATACCGTCAAGCAGAACGCGCCCTGCAGTCGGCTTGTCAAGACAGCCCAGGATGTTCAGCAGTGTCGTCTTTCCGGAGCCAGACGGCCCCATAATCGCAACAAACTCGCCCTTATTAACCTGGAGATTCACGTTAGAAAGAGCACACACGCTACGTTTGCCTAGCAAGTAAGTTTTGGATAAATTTTCAAGTTTTAATACCGCTTCATTCATATCTCATTGCCTCCGCAGGTCTTGTTCTCGCTGCACGCCACGCTGGATATAAACTACCTAATGCGCCTAGAAGCACCGCGGCGCCAAGCGCCATCACCACCAGTTCAGGAGTCAATGTCGACACTGTTCCAGTTGGCGCTGTTACTGAGGTAACACCACGACCGAGATTGACTTGTTGTGTTACGGTGGGAAGCAAAAGTCCGGAGAGCGTCGGTGCAGCAAAGCTGGCTATTGCAATGCCAACTAGGCTCGCCGCCAGACTTAATAGTACACCTTCAAGCATGAACTGTTTCATCACGGTCCAGTTACTGAAGCCTATAGCCTTAAGTGTGCCAATCTCACGTGTTCTTTCACGCACAGTGTACAGCATCACGAACAGAACTATCAAGCTTGCCGCTGCAATGGACACAATTGTCACTTGAATTGCGGTGCTTTGAGTTTGCGCAAGTGTTGATTCAGCATTAGCTAAAGCTGTCTCGTAATTTGATCGCACAGCCTCAAGCTGCTGTAGGCGCTGTTGACCAGTAACCACAGTGAGTTCTGGGTGCAATTCGCTTATAGCACTCGCAACCTCATTTACAACGTCGCTGGATTCAGCGAACACCGTTAACCCTGTTATGTACCCAACATTATTGGTCAATGATTGCGCGTCAGACAGGTTCATATATAATGTCAACTGGTCTTCAACGCCGGTGGATCCATGAATGCCTACAACCAGAAAAGTTTGCCCCAGAATTTCGATTGTATCGCCAACTCCAGCGCCGAAAAACGCCGAGTTGTTAGCGCTTATGAGAACGACACCGCTGTCTCCTGCCTGCAGATTTCGCCCAGCAGTGATATTCGTTGGCAAAATTGGACAGTTCTCGATGATTGGAGAGGTTAAGGGAACACCTTCAATCACATAATCCACAATAAGTCGCGTGAAACTTCGTCCGAACATTTCTATAGTTTGGTTGGTTCCTTCCGACACCGTTAACGTCGGCACAACCGCGGCAACACCATCAATTGAGCTAATGTCATAATAGAGACTTTCATTCATTGGAGTATTTCCTCGGCTACCGAATTGGCCGCCACCAAATTGGCCAGGGATATTGCCTCCGCCAAACGGGCCAGACGAAGTGAAGTTACCACCGCTAGGAAACTGAGGCATAGCGCCTGAAATGCCAGAGCCTAGCGATGCAAACCCAAACCCTTCAAAGCTTGAGGCCAACGTACATTCTATTTGGGTCAATGTCTGGTTAATTGTCGCTTCTGTCTCCGTAATAATGTTTCCGAGATTCTGAGTTAAGAGCATTGTAGATTCCTGATTCGCGGTTACACCCGCGGGAATGGAAACCATAATTGCCATGCAAAAACCCAAGGCAATAATCACTAACAAAGCGCGGATTTTGCGCCGTGAGATGTTTCGAATAGCTCTTGATAGGACACCCAACTATTTCACCCGCCAAGCTATTTCAGAAAAAAGGCAACCAAAAAGAGGGATGTTAAAAAACGGTAAGTGGAGTGCTGCTTTGCTTGATGGCACAGGCTTTGCCCGCAATTCCAGATTTACTTGTGTCAGTTAATCATTCCCCCTTTTCGGTTGCCGAAAGTTGTTGTAAAAATAGAGCATTAAACTGTTTTTCAGAATCATTTCCTAATCTCTACAGAATTTTACAATTTTCAATAATAATATAGCATGGAAATAAATTCTGAGACAAATTTGGAAAAATCATTAAATAACTATTCGCAGCATTTTTAATGCTGTAAAGGCAGCAGATAAGGCTGCAAAAAAGCAACAAGCAAATTCCCTATTGTTCATTTGCTTGTTGATAAACACAATATTTAGGCGGGTAGCTACCTTGGAGCTTCCAAAAGAACAGAAAAGAACAATTTCGCTCCTTCTCGTAGTAGTGATTGCAGCGGCAAGCCTCGCTACAGGCGGATTTATAGGCTATTGGGCAGGCAATACAGCTACCGCGAACAGAATTGATACGCTACAGAAGCAGTTAGCAGCAATTCAGGAACAGATTGATAATCTTCAAGCAAAATCAGAAACAGCCAGTCAGAATCAGAGTAGTATTTTGGAAACAATTAACGTACTTCAAAGCCAACTTTCGGAGATTAACAACCAAATCAGCAATCTTCAAGCAATTAACGTGACCAGCCAAGACATCGATGAAATTATGGAAGAAATCAGTAACCTCAGAAGCCAGCTGGTGGCCTTAAAATCACAAATTAACGATTTTGAGTCAACGACGAATATAATTTACATGTTAGGAGAAAATGTTTCACTTTCCCAACTCTTTGAGCAGGTGCGGGAGTCAGTTGTTGTGGTTAAAGGATTAAGACGCACCATTTTATGGTATGGCATTGTTTATTCACAGGTGCAGGGTTCAGGTTTTGTCTATAACTATTCGGGGCAACTGGTTATCTTGACAAATAATCACGTAATTGAAAATGCAGTAAATATAACGGTAACACTTACCAATGGCAAAATGTACTCAGCCACGGTTAAAGGTTCTAACCCAAACACAGATGTTGCAGTACTTACCTTGAGCGCGTCGCAAAGCGAGTTGAAACCTCTGGTTATGGTTAGTTCATCAACTCTCAAAGTAGGAGATCCCGTGATAGTGGTTGGTACACCATATGGCCTAGAAGGTTCGATGAGCAATGGCATAGTAAGCGCCTTGAACCGCACCATAACCACAGAGTCCTCTACTTTGACCAATATTATACAAACGACGGCGCCGTTAAATCCTGGTAATTCAGGAGGGCCGCTTCTAAACTATCAAGGCCAAGTAGTCGGCATGGCTACAGCCATAGTTGAAGATTCGCAGGGTATAGGGTTTGCAATACCTTCGGACACAATCTTGCAAGATGTTAGGAGAATTATGAGCTAAACTAAGCAGCCGCTTATTCGCGTTCAGGCAAAAAGGCTGCTGAAATAAAAAAAGTGCAATAAGCGTTCTCGAGTTCAACCGTGTGCACTTTAAGGTGGCTATAAACTACCGTGTGCACTTTAAGGTGGCTATAAACTATATTTACTGCTTGCTACATTCATTTTGACCAAAAATCGCGCTAAAGGGAAGAGGTTCAGTGTCTGCTAGTACACGCGGCTTAAAATATGTGTTGGGTTGGCTTATAGCAGGCACTCGCGGCGGTGTAACTCGCGCCAAGATAATTGAGGCGCTACGGCAAGCTCCGCAGAATGCAAATCAATTAGCCTCTTTGCTAGAGCTGGATTATCGAACGATAAGGCATCACTTGAATGTTCTTCAGAAGAATAGGCTTATCACAACTGCCGGAGAAGGATATGGAACAACCTATTTTCTTTCCACGCTCTTAGAGGAAAATTATGGTTTGTTTGAGGAGATAGTGAATAAAATTTGGAAAAAGGAAAAAAGGAAGTAATGTAGATGAAAACGTGTATGAATGATAAAATAAAATTTGGTTTAACGATTGTTCTGATAGCAATGGTGGGACTCCTTGCAGCAGCATGGGCTATCGCGGTTGAAAAAGCAGCGCCTTTACTGGAACCCAGACCGTTCCCACCACCTTATCTGGGCAGTACTAGTTTTAGAGGCGACTTGGAGGTCTTTTACATAGCCAAAACAGTCATTTCTTCCATGAACTTGACGATGGTAACCATCTTGCTGGGAACCTATATTAGTCTATATAGAAAAACCAAATCAGAATTTGTCATTGGACTAATAGTGTTCACATTGGTTTTGCTGTTCTACACTGTTGTTTCTAACCCAATTGTCATATACCTCGCGGGTTTCCGCGCTTTTGGCTTAGGACCGTTTGCAATGCTACCTGACTTGTTCACGCTAATAGCGTTAGGAATATTGCTCTACCTAACTTTGAAATACTAAAAGCGACTGATACCACGTGAAAAAGTCAATCTAAATTTAAACGTGACCGCAAAGCTAGCGGGAAATGAAACAATTTTAAATGCGAAAAGGCATAAAAAAATAAACAGCGAGGAAACTGCAATGAGTGAAAATAACGTTTTGGTTTCAATAACTGCAAGCAGAGAAAAAGACGAAATCGTTTACCGCGTAGAATGCGCCAGCAATCTAACAGAAGAGGAATTCGAGTATTACCTAAGCGAAATAATCAAGGGCTTATGCAAGTGGAAAAAGACCGTTTGCGAAGACAGCATCAGAAACTTCAGCGGAAAAATTAAGGCAAAGAAAAAATAAGAACGCTTGGCAGTTGAATATAGATGAGGGCAACGGATATCGCCCTAACGCAGATAATGGAGCATACTGAAAGCACGTAAGAATCTACGATAGAGCTTGATTAACGGAGCAAAATAAAAAAATGAAGCAACCCGCTATTTCATCGTTGATTCTAATATTGTTAATTGTAGCGGCGTTGTTCTTTGTTTCATACTCCATGTCAAGTAACAACAGAAGGGAGCCAGAGGGCTTCTATTTGGGAGTTGCCTTCTGTGGCAATACCACAGCGGAAGCTAAACTGTTAATAGATAAGGTAAAGGGATACACGAATCTTTTTGTTCTGCAATCCTGGCCCATAAGCAACAACGAAACCGCTGCAACAGAAATCTGCGATTATGCCGTGGCTTCGGGACTCAATATTATTGTTAATTTCGGCATAAATTGGAGCTACACCAGAGTTTGGACATGGCAGTTTCCCTGGCTTGAAGCAGCCAAACAACGATACGGCACCCGATTCCTAGGGGCATATTACGATGACGAACCAGCTGGAAACCAGCTTGACTACAACTGGTTTAACTTTTTCCTCAAATATTCAAGCTATTTCAAAGAAAACCCACACAAAAGTCTTCTTCACGAGATTTTTGCGGATTTGGAAGATAAAATGGCGAATGTCACCATGCATGAACCAAAGGACTATGACACTGAAGCAGCATGGTTTCAAATGCTTTTCGAGAACAATGATGGCCTTCAATCTTTGAGAAAGGCAGGAATCAGAACTTTTACCTCAGACTATGTTCTCTACTGGTTTGACTACTTAGGAGGGTACGACGTTATGCTTGCCCAGTTCGGCTGGAACAACAGCTACATCCAAGACATAGCCCTTGTCAGAGGCGCCGCGCGCATGCAAAACAAATCCTGGGGCGCAATAATCACATGGAAATACACTGAGCCACCCTACTTGGACAGCGGCGAAGAAATCTACCGCCAAATGCATGCAGCCTACGAAGCAGGCGCCGAGTACGTGGTAATATTCAATTATCCGCAGATTGAAGACAACCCATATGGCGCACTTGAAAGCGAACATTTTGAAGCACTGCAGAAACTATGGAACGAAGCAACACAGAAACCCAGAAAAGCAGACGCTGGACAAGCAGAGGCCGTGTTTGTTTTGCCAAGGAACTACGGGTGGGGCATGCGGCATCCTGAAGATTGGATCTGGGGCTTCTGGGGACCAGACGCGAAGTCTCCGCTGATCTGGGAAAATTCTCGTAAACTCCTATCGCAGTACGGCACACGCTTAGATATAGTCTATGATGACCCAGCATTTCCTGTAGAAGGGAAATATCCGCTAATTTACTATTGGAACCAGACAATACAATGAAGGCAGCTAAGCGCGATGCTGCTTTGAGTATTATCCGCAGCCGCGCCGTCTAACAACGCCCGTAAAATACGGCATGACAGAAACTGTTACTCTTTGCTTAGCAGGTAGGGCCCATTTGTGAGTTTCTGCACGCCGTCCTCACGCAGTAGCACTGTGTCTTCTATGCGGATTCCACCGTAGCCCACAAGGTAAATGCCTGGCTCAACCGTGAAAACATTGCCAGTAACCAGCACTTCTTTGCTGTAAGGACCCAAAATAGGCGGCTCATGCACTTCCAAGCCTACGCCGTGGCCAAGGTTATGCATGAACTGCTCGCTGTAGCCAGCCTCTGCAATTACTTTCCGCGCCGCTGCATCCACAGCCTTAGCTCTAACGTTAGGTTTTACAGCATCAAGCGCTGCATCCTGCGCCTTTTTCACGACATCGTGAAGCTTCTTCTGCCTATCCGAGGGGACACCAGCGACTAAAGTTCGCGTCATGTCAGAGTGATAATATTTGTAGGTGGCGCCCACATCCACAACCACTAAATCGCCCCTGCGGATTTCCCTATCAGAGCATCCGCCATGAGGGAAGGCGGAATAGGCGCCAGAAGCAACTATTGTCTCAAACGCTGTGCCATAAGAGCCCTTCTTCCGCATGGCGTACTCGATTTCAGCAGCTACCTCGTACTCTTTCATGCCAGGCGCTACCGTCTCGTAAGCCACGCGCATGCCTTCGCTTGTCAGCTCTGCAGCCTTGTACATAAGCGCGATTTCTTGTTCATCCTTCACTTTACGCAGCGCGCAAATAATGTTACCTTGAATTTTAAGCTTTGTTGAGCCTCGAACTTTTCTGGCAAGTACACGCCAACTCTCTATGCTCGAGGCGTCCACAGCAAGGTTTTGAATCTTGAGCTCTTTTACTTGTTTAGCAATTTCCTCCAGCAGGCTACCACTGCGTTTCACGGGTTCGACTTTGAAGGCTTTTCCTTCAGCTTTCGCCTGCTCATAGTTAACATTATAGACGTAGAGTGTAGGCGTTCCTTCCCTGGGAATTAGCAGTGCACTTGCGCCGGAAAAACCCGTGAAGTAAATCAGGTTAGCGTGATTAAAAATTAGAAAACCGTCAAATCCGCCCTCTTTAAAGGCTGCTTGTTTTAGAGAAGCAATTCTGTCCAAAGCATTCGCCTTGAAAGAATATTTGGCTAATAGGTTTAATGTTTTTGCTTAGCCGCCAGTGACTACGGGCATTAAAACGACGCGGTCTCCGTCTTTAAGTTTAGTTTCTATGCCATCAAGCTGGTTAAGCAGTAAGCCGTTGACGGATAGAATGTGGTGAGATTTTAAGTCAAGGCCTTTAGGTTCATAAACAGCTTTCTGGAAGGGTTCGCCATACTTTTCAGCAAGCAGAGTAAGCAGATCACGTACCGAGGCGCCGTCTTTAAGTTCAACTTGGTCGGCCTGTTTCAGACCTAATATTTGTTTGATGCTGCCTAAATAGTCAACTGTAACTTTCACGGGTAACCCCTCCGAACAAGCAAGTATTACAAGTGCTGAAAATGTTATATAATCGTTTCTTAATCAGAACAAGCTACGCAACATGCATTTAGCCTGAAAGCTGTTTATGCTGAAATCCCCATGTTTGATGAGGTTATAACATCTATTTTCAGCAGGGTAAGCCATTAGATTAATATACTTTCTATTGACGCATATACGCCTATAAAACTATGGAGAAAGAATTAAAATGTTCGCTTACGCAGGAAAAATTTTGCGTGTTGATCTAACTACTGGTAAAGTTTCTACCGAACCATTAAGCGAAGAACTGGCGAGGAACTACATTGGCGGCATAGGACTCGGCATCCGCTTATTAATGGATAACTCAAAGCCCGGAACCGATCCGTTCAGCCCAGACAACCCGCTAATTTACCTCACTGGCCCCCTCAGCGGCACAATGGGACCCACTGCCGGAAACGGCTACGCAGTCGTTTCAAAATCACCTGCAACTGGCGGTGTAGGCGAGGCCAAAGCGCATGGCTTTTTCGGTGCTGAACTCAAACGGGCAGGCTATGACGCAGTCATCATCACCGGTAAGGCGGATAAGTTATCCTACTTGTGGATTGACGATGACAAAGTCGAATTGAGGAACGCGGAGCACTTGAGAGGAAAGTCGCCATACCAAACAGACGTAGCAATCAAAGAAGAGCTCGGCGATTATTACATTCGAGTCTCAGCAATCGGTGAAGCCGGTGAGAAACTAAGTCGCATCGCTTGCATAATAAACGATGAATTCCGCGCCATTGGAAGGACAGGTTTGGGCGCTGTTATGGGCTCAAAGAACCTGAAGGCAGTAGCAGTAAGAGGGACACATGATGTCAACGTAGCCAACTTGGAGGGCTTCAAAGAATTCGTTAAGATGATACATGAACGCATGAAGGGTCCAGCAACAAAGAAGTATAAGACGCTTGGAACCCCAGAGAATGTGCTAGTTTTGAATTCGCTCTCTGCTTTGGCGACGAGAAACTTTACTAACGCCCAGTTTGAAGGCGCTGAAAAAGTAAGCGGTGAATACTTGAATGAGCATTACGTTAAGAAGATTGTGGGCTGCGCAACCTGTGGCATGCGCTGCGATCACATCGCTGCAGTATCAGAAGGCCCATATAAAGGCGCAATTTCAAGATTAGAGTTTGAATGTTTATGGTCTATGGGCCCGTTATGCGGCATCGACCGACTTGACGCGATAATAGAGGCGATGCGCATTGTGAATGAATACGGTATGGACGGCATATCAATCGGTGTAGTCGTTGCCTTTGCCATGGATTGCTACGAGCACGGCGTATTAACAAAGGAGCAAACAGAAGGAATAGATCTTCGTTTCGGAAACGCTGAAGCACTAATTGCAATTATTCATAAAATAGGTAAACGCGAAGGATGGCTTGGAAATGCACTTGCCGAAGGTGTAGCCAGAGCCGCTGAAATAATCGGTGGAGACGCCTATAAATACGCTAATCACATCAAAGGCTTGGAGTTACCAGGCTACGATTTGCGGACATTGAAGACGGCGGCGCTTGGTTTCAGTGTTTCGTTCCGCGGTGCTTGCCATCTTAGAAACGGAGCCTACGCGCCTGACGTTAAGGGAAAAGTGAACCGCTTCAAGATTGAGAAAGGAAGAGGCAAGATGATTGTGGGCGATGGAAACTTGTATAACATTATTGACTCGCTAATAGTCTGCAAGTTCTCAAGAGGCACATATTACGATGGCTTGAAGGATTTAGCGAATTATTACACTTTAGCCACAGGAATTCCGATGACTGCTGAAGAGCTTGATAAAGCCGGCGAAAGAATCGAAAACCTCGCAAGGCTCTTTAACATCCGCGAAGGCAAAGGCACAAGAAAATACGATACGCTACCATGGAAAATAATGAATGTCCCCGTGCCCGACGAGGGACCTGCAAAAGGCGCTGTTGTCAACGAAGAAGAGTTCCAGCTTGGTCTAGACGACTATTACGAGGCACGAGGTTGGACTAAGGATGGCATACCCACCGTTGAGAAACTCAACGAACTAGGTCTTGGCGAATACGCCTACATAGTGCAAGGAGGCAAAGCCTAATGGTAAGACCGCAAGACAGAAAATTCGTCACCGCAGACCCAGAAAAGTGCATAGGCTGCACAGTATGCGAATACGCATGCTCAATGACGAAGGAGAAAACATATAACCCAACAAAGTCAAGGATCCGCGCCCTCCGCCTTGGTCCACTCGTAAATCTAGCCATTACTTGCAGACACTGCGAAGATCCAGCATGTGTAGCCGCTTGCCCACGTAATGCACTTTCTCAGGAAGAGAACACAGGCATAATCATAGTCGACGCAGAAGCATGCGACGGCTGTGCTTGGTGCATTAGCGCTTGCCAATTCGGCGCCATGATGATGCACCCAGAGAAGAAGGTCGTGTTTACTTGCGACAGCTGCAAAAATGAGCCAGATGGCCCACAATGTGTGAAATGGTGCCCTGAAGAAGCCTTAACATTTGTCACAAGCGATGTGCTGGCGCAGAAGGCAAGAATCAGCGCTGTGAAGAACCTCTTCCAAGAAGCCAAAGAGAAAAAAGCAGAAAGCAAATAAACACAATCGCCAATAGATTTCGGCTACAGCCGCTATTGGCGCATCCATTTATTTTATCCACTTTAACAAAGACGTTTATCTCTTGTTAACCATTTCACGGAGAAAACTATTTTTCATCATATACAACCTTGATCACAACATCAGACATCTCAACTTGGCGTAATTTCTCAAAAAATATTTCAGTCTCCTGCTGAGTCATAACTGGAAAACCATAGTGCTTGCTTTTGTATCCCAAGTCGCCATGAGTCACAGTTCTTTGCCTTACAAAATCCATATGCAGTCTTAATCGCTCCCTTATCCTCTGATTTGCAAAATTAACTATACTACGAAAGCGGTTAAAGATATGCGGCTTGAAATTAGGATCGATTTCAAAGCCTATACTATTTCTACCTGCCGCCATAGCTGCAACTATAGTGGTTCCAGTGCCCAAAAACGGATCTAAAACCGTGTCGCCCTTTATTGAGTACATGTTTATCAACCGATAAGGCAGTTCAAAGGGGAAAGCGCCACTCCTGTTTCGAATAGCCACGTCAACAGTGTTTTGCTTTGCCCCCTTCAAATCTTTCCAAACGTCGGAAAACCATTCGTTTCGTTCCTCCCAGAAGAAAGCACTTTCCCGCCGCCTCCGCTTTTCATCAGGATCGCTGAATTCACGCTGCTTGCCTTTTCTAAGAATTAAGATGAATTCGTGTTCTAAAGTAACATATGCCCGGCAGGCAACATACCTGAACCCATAAACTTGTTCGGGGCGTTCGTCTGCTTTCTCCACAGAATCTCAGGCAACGGCTTGAAACCCAACTTCAAGCAATAACTCAGAATCCTAGAATGGTTCGAGTACAGTGTGAACTCACTACCAATTCTTCTGGCGGCGTCGCCTATGTTGATGCATGCGAAACCGCCGTTTTTCAACACTCGATAGACCTGCGCCCATACCCTGTCAAGTTCCCTATGCATCAGCTCAAAGGCGCCTAGGCCATCGCCTTGTTTAAGTAACTCGCCAATCACAGAATTCTGCGTAGAGAAAATGTCATCCCACATCGCAATCATCGGGTAAGGCGGAGAAGTAACCATCAAATCTACCGATTCATCAGGAACTTCGATCATTTCCTGCGAATTCTTAAACAACACTCTATGAAACGTCTGCACCGCACATTTCCCACTAATATTCACCAATTTTGAATATAAATTCGCCATCTTGCCGCGCACTGTGCTCACTAAAACAAAAAAAGATTTGCGCGCTTCATATTTGGGGCATATTAGCAATTCAATGCAGAAACCTATAGAGGGGCTATCACGGCAACAGAAAAACAACAACACCGAGAGCCCTTTTTATGTTTAAAAAAGAAATGCTAAACTACAGCAGAGCACCATACTGTGGCGAAGCATGGAATATAATCAAAGGCATGAGTGAAATATGGAGCCAACTTGTTTTTTATGAGAATTCTAGCTGTATTCTCTGAAGGTGTAACTGCATTTTGTGCAACGCAGAAACTGAGTTGACGATTCGTCAGCGCCTCTTGTCTGCACTTGCCACACATAAGCCACGTTATTTCCACATTTAGGGCATTCAACGCGGACCGTGGGCAAAGTCCGCAATTTCTGTTCTTCTTTACTGATCACGGCAACAAACTGTTGTGGATCATGCTGAATCACTTTGGCGATTTTAGGCTCAACCGTAGCGTTTGCCTCTTGCTTTTTGTAGCCACATTTGGCGCAGACAAGCATCAAGGTAGCTTCTTTACCTTTCTTGCCTTTTTTAAGTTCAAGACGAGAACCGCATTTCGGGCAGAATTCCATTACTTGTTACCTCGTTATCCGTTTTGGATTCCCTCTGCTTTGTCTCTTTTAAACTTTTTCCATTTTTACGACTCAGAGAGGACCTATGCAGGAGGCTATGAGGTGCGCAACACGCAGAGGCTCAGGAATATTACTTCTAGTAGAAGTTAACCGCACAATTCTCTGGGCATCCTCTTTCGAGATACCGACCGCTTGCATGTAAATTTTCGCTTTGGCGCTTCTAGTGAAAACCTCAACAGGTTCACCAGCGTTAAGAATCGCCGCCCAACGCTCTTCACTGCACGTAAGGTTTTGAAGCGCATTATGTATGTCTGCGAAATTGGGTTTTTCACGCGTCACCGTTATAACGGGCAGCTTTATCATCAAATTAAGCGCCTTAAGATCCACTATGTTGAAGCCGGCAAACGTTACGCCATTCAACATTACCACGCGCAACTGCTTATAGTGAGGGGAAGCAGTTATCATAGAAGCGATCTTTTCAGTAGCGTCAAAACCATCTATTTCTATTTTAGTGAACATAACGCCATCAAGCCAGTAGCCTCCTCTGAAAACAGCGCCTATAACTGGAACTTGCCCCTTGGCATGCGGAACAAAGGGACCATCATCTACGCCGAGAACGCGAATTTCAGGTTTAATTACGCGAAATCGTCTCTGTTTTAAAATTTCTTCACTTGACAAGTTAATTGCCATGTATAAAGAAAGAATGCTATAAGCTTTAGTGCGCGAACATCTTGTTGCCAACGCTACTGACACAACAAAAAGCCGCGGATTGAAAATTTATTCCTTAAGAGCTTTGCTCAGAGCTTTACGGAAAGCTTCGTTCGCTTCGCGGGCTTTCTCTACAGCCATGACGAGCACATCTTCTGGTTTTACATTGCCCTTTGTTCTAACGTAAATCACAGGGTTTGACGCAAGAGGATGCGGCACATCATAACCAGCCAAATCCACCCGCTCATCTTCCAAAAGCTTCTTCTGCAGCAAGTTGCAGAGACCATGCCCTGCACCTTCAACTTCTATTTTAAGCTCGCTCCCCGTTTTCTTTAACACTTTAATTTTCAATTTCATGCCTCCTTTTTTCAGCTACACATCAGTTTTTCCGTAATCTAAAGCAATCTTGCGCTTTTCCACATTACCACACTTTTGGCACATCATCTCATGCCGCTTGGGCTCCAGAAGGCTGGAGCAACGCGAACAAAAAGCGTAAACTACACCCAAGTTTTTATCTTTAGTGGAAAGATGATAAATTTGGTTCTTGTCACTTATTACTTTCGCCCGTATGATGTCGCCTGGTTTGCACACGTCATTCATGGATTTAACATATTTTTCCGCCACATCGGAAATATGGAGAATGCCTGTAAAAACGCCTGAAAGCTTTTTTGAGTCAATCTTGAAGATTCTGACAAGAACATTATCAGACTGCGCATTGCAAACTTGCCCAATAACGGTGGCGCTAACCTTTGGAACTGTTACTTCGTTGGATAACGGGTAGACAGAAACCCGCTTGCTTATTAAATCCATCAATGCGCGACCAACAAGCTTGGAATAAATGATGCCGTCTTTCACGTATGTTCCAGAATCTGGAATGAACTCTTCAATTACGCCCAAGCGCTCGCCAGGTAACACTAAATTGCCGCTTTTACGTTCAGATGATTTCAAACTCATTTAATTTCCCTTTGCCGTGAAATGATAAGCAATACTAAACCATTTTTTGATGGGTATATCCTAAATTTCTAAGCTTATCAATAAACCTTTTGATTAAAAAAAGAAAGAGTTGCCTGGAGCATTGTAACACATTGCAGGTTAATTGTGTAGTTTTTGGGAAAAAAGAGCACAAAACCAAACTAGAATCCTTCAGCAACCTTGGTTCATTTTTTCCTTATTATATACAAGTCGACGATAATTTCGCTTCTTGCCTTAGTGTGGAAGTCAAACATGCGCGGAATAGACAAAAGCATCGCGTAAACCGCTTCGATTACGCCACCATGCTCCTTCACGAATTTCGCAATAAACGGCGAAGCCTCAACCGTTAGCAAGCCAACCTTCCTGAGCCGTTTAGCAAGGGTTTCATCAGTAAATGGATGATTGTGAAGCGAGTACACGGCGCTGGCAACTTGCAAGGCTTTTTCTAAGAAAACTCGGTCAGCACCGCGTTTTTGCACGCCGAAAGGCGGATTCTGAAGAACTGTGTCAAACTTTCCATTAACTGCATTGACGTCGCTTACAACCCAGTCCACTTTAGTTTTGAAGTTCAGTCTCGCCGAGTTTTCCGCTGCAAGTTTAACTGCTGACTTGTCAATGTCAACGCCCACAGCTGACTCAGCACCCAGAAAAACACAACCCAAAGCAAGGCGGCCAGTGCCGCAACCCAAGTCTAAAACCCGTTTACCTAAGATGTCACCATAAGTGTATGCCGCTAAATGCAGCATTGTCGCCGCCACAGATTCCGATGTTGTATACTGCTCCAAACGCACACTTGGCGAAGGATGCGGCTTAACTTGAGACAGAAACCGTTCCAAGTCTAGTTTTCGAACAAGCCTTTTTTGAGTAAATTCTCCCATGAAACTTCGCCAAAAACCACCATGAATTCATTCACATTCAACACGGGTTTCAGAAACTTTGAAGGCGCATCAAGAGAAACCCGAGGGCAAGCAGTGTTTACGTACACATCGACCTGAGGGAACTCCATTAACGCTTCAGGCAAAATTTCCCTAATTGCAAAGAGAAAAGCCTGTTTCCCATTCCTCCTTGCAATTTCCTTGATTTTTAAAGCCTCATCGAAGCGCCTTTGCCCAACTTTCAACCCAATTAGAACCCCAAAGGTTTTTGCACGTTTCGCTTCTTCAACACAAGCCCAACGCTGTTTCAAAATTTTCTGCGCTTCTGCATTTATGGAGTAAACTCTTTTTTCATATGGATCAGCAATTAACGTGGGTTTAGACGTGCTAAGCGCTATGCCTAACGCATGGAACCGACCGCCGCCGATAAAAAGGAAAACCTCAACATCATCAGCTATCGATTTCACATTGCTATAATCGCAACCGCTTACTTGTCCAGGATAACTCATACGACCAGCATCTCCTACTATCACTGTTTTTCCTGCTCGAACAAGAATTTCTCTCGCGCCACCAAGCGCCTGTACATGCTGCACAGTCGTTGCCAGACCTACACGTTCATATTTGCGCAGCAACGGCAGAGATTTTTCAACGACATCATCAACAGTTACGGTTGATCTGGCTTCCACGTACATGGTGGGCACAGGCTCATGCTTCACCAGTTTTGCGTGCCCAAAATGTATTATTAGATCTGCTCCCAGCCATTCCGCTTCAGCAGTGACTAAGTCGCATGGTCCATAGCAAGGGTCAGCGGAAATTACAGAAAGCGCGCCTGTTTCTTCAATAATTTTAGCGATACGGGGAGCTTCAGATTTCAGTCCTTCAGGCAGCTGCAACAGAACTCGTTTGGCGCCAACTCTGGCTATTTCTTGTTTAATGCGTTCTTCCTCAAAATCAAAACCACACATACTTATTCACCCACACATATTATCTACAACAAAAAGCAGTAAGAAAGAGAAGACAGCGTTTAAGCGGTTATTGTTTCTAGCCGTGTTAAAGCGTCCATTCCCAATCGCTTTTTGGCTTTTTAACTGGACGACCAGACGCTAAGGCAGCTTGCTCCGCTAAACGCTCAAGAATTATTTTCTGCTCTATGCTGGCAACAAGCTTCGCCGTGGCAACAACTGCGTCATTATTAACGGATATGCTGTCGATGCCAACGCGAACGAGGAATTCAGCAAAGTCAGGCAAGTTTGACGGCCCCTCGCCGCATATAGATACCGTGCAGCCATTTTCATGCGCAACGCGGATGAGATGCGCAATTATTCTCTTCACGGCTGGATCTCGCTCATCAAAGTAGCCCATCTGTCCTAAGCGTTCGGAGTCGCGATCAATCATCAAAATGCCCTGCGTCATGTCATTTGATCCTATGGAAAAGCCGTCAACAAGCTTGGAGAATTCATCAGCCATTATCGCTATGGACGGCGTTTCAGCCATAAACCACACTTTGAAGTCACGCGACCGTTCTAGACCTTCCTCCTTCATAATTGCAAGTACTTTCTTGGCTTCCCACAGGGTACGCACCATTGGGAGCATAACCCAGACATTCTTGAGACCCCACTCTTCGCGACACTTCCTAATGGCTTGACATTCAAGCCTGAAAGCTTTTTCGTACCATTTGCTTATGTAACGGCTACATCCTCGCCAGCCAAGCATTGGGTTCTCTTCGACGATTTCGTACTTGTCGCCTCCTTTAAGATCGCGGTACTCATTGGTTTTGAAATCGCTAAATCTTACAACCACAGGTCTCGGCTGAATAACCCGGGCAACTGTCGCAACGCCTTCCGCAAGTTTGTCAACAAGCTTCTGGCTCTGGCCAGTTTCAACAAGATAAAGCGGATGTTCACCAACGTAGCTAGCGAATATGAATTCGGTCCGCATCAAGCCTATTCCTTGAAAAGGCAGATCTTTGTACTCTTCAATTTTTTCGGGAATCGCCAAGTTCATATAGATCTTTGTCGCCGTCACAGGCGCCGACTCCATATGCACAGCCGTTGTCGCAGCAACTTGCGCTGTGGTAGGCTGCACTGCTTCGGGAATTATTCCTTCGTAAACTACACCATTTCTCGAGTCAACAGTGTATTCTTTGCCCGTCACCATGAGTTTTGTGGCAGTCTCCGTGCCTACAATACAGGGGATGCTAAGTTCACGGCTTACAATTGCCGCGTGTGATGTGATGCCACCTTTGTCAGTGACTATGGCGCTTGCGATTTTCATGAACGGCACAAAATCAGGGTTAGTCATATCTGTGACTAGAATATCACCTTTGCGCATGATTTTTGCGGCATCTTCAGGAGATAAAGCGACCCTTGCTATTCCTGAGCCATAGCCTCTTCGGCCAGCTGAAATTCCTTTCACAACAACTTTCAACGCTACATCATGCTTCTCTTCAACATGTGCAGGTTCTTCCATGGGTTTGGCACTCCAAACGGTTTCAGGTCGAGCTTGAACTACAAATATATTTTGTGGAAAGGATAAGTCTTTGTCAATTGCCCATTCGATGTCCATGGGCTTGCCGTAATGCTTCTCAATTTGTTTAGCGATTTCTGCAAGCCGTATAACTTCCTCATCGCTTATGCAAGGCTCCTTCTGCATTTTCTCCGGCACATCCAAATGAACCGTTTTACCTGTATCTGGATCGCGGATGTATTGAACCGTTTTGCGTGCAATTCTTCTTTCTTTAATTTTCAAGGTATTCTTGTCAACAACAAAGTCATCAGGATTCACCGCGCCTGATACAACCGTTTCGCCTAGACCATAGTTACCCTCAATTACAATTTCATCTCTGTTTCCAGTTACAGGGTTTATTGTAAACATAACTCCAGCGGCTCTGGAGTTTACCATTTTTTGGACGCCAACACTTATGAGAACTTTTTCATGTGCAAATCCCTTTTCGTTACGATAAAAGATGGCGCGGGGAGTGAAAAGGCTGGACCAGCACTTAACGATTTTTTCGACTAACTCATCGACGCCCCTAACATTTAGATAGGTTTCCTGTTGCCCAGCGAAAGAAGCATCTGGTAAGTCTTCGGCTGTAGCGCTTGACCGAACTGCGACAAAAACATCGTGCAACTTTAGTCTGTTGTTGAGCTCTTTGTAGGCAGATTTTATGGCGTTTTCAATTTCTTTAGGCATCTGAGATGTTTCAATAAGGGCGCGAATTTTCTCTGATGCAACGCTGTATTGTTGAGGATCATTTGGGTCAGTTACTGTTTCTTTAATTACCTTGTAAATCATCTCGGCAATTCGCGTTTGCTTAAGAAATACCTCGTAAGCGTAAGCTGTTACCGCGAAACCAGGCGGAACTGGTAATCCAGCATGAATCATTTCTCCGAGACTAGCGTTCTTCCCGCCTACAAGAGGCACATCGGTGTTTCTGAGATTTTCAAACCAAATAATGAAGGCTTTTTTCGTTTCGCTCAAGCCGCTCCCGTCTCCGTTTTCACCGAATCAACGGCGCTTGAAGACGCTAATTTCTCGACTTCTATTCGGCATGGAATAGGCAATTTTGCGCTGCCACGTTTTAATGATTCTTTAGCCGTTTCCAACGCGTTAGCCTTCACTCTAACTGTTATGATCGTCTGACCAGGTTCTACACGCGCAGCTGTGCCTATTGCTTTTCCAAAAGATTTCCGCATACCTTGCTGGAGACGATCAGCATGAGCGCCGAAAATCATTTTATTCTCTCTCAAAATAACATGAGGATACGGGTGAACCAGCATTAGATAATCATTGACCAGCTTCTCCATGAGAAGACGATTTGTTGCCACACGTGCCGCTTCCAAGGCGCTATGGCGAATTTGAGCTCGTTTCAGCGCCACAAGCCTCGCTTCAATGTCAAAGGTTCCGTTCGTATCTCCCATGGTAAATTTGGTTATTTTTGGAGGCGGAAAACCTTTCGCAAATTCTTTTCTGGTATAAGCTTGACCTTTTACAGCCCGGTAATTTCTTGCGTGCATATAGTTCCCTTTTTTAGCATACAGCCTTAGCGCTATTTAAACAATTTGCAACTATATCCTCACGGTTTTTATATATACTTCAAGTTTTTGTGTAAAATAAAATGGAGCTCTTTTAGACACGAAAGGCGCATTTACTTATATATTTAGTAACAGATTAGCCTATAATGATCATGCCGCTTCAGTTGTTTATTCCGGGAAAAAATTGGTGCTTATCGCTAGCGGAACTGGCTTCTTTTCTAGAAGCAAGAAGAAGCAAATATGCTGTGCAGTTTATTTCAAAAGACTTCTTTGTGCTTAGCTTTATTGAGAAAATTGATGCTTCAACTATTGAGGATTTGGGCGGCATCATAAAAATAGGCGATTTAGCTGCAGATTTACCAACGGAAACGTTTCGAAGCGCTTTTCTTCAGAAAAACAAAACGGCTCAAGCTCAAATAGCTCAGACAATCGCAGACAGCGGCATCATTGAAAAGATTCTGGGCGCAGAGTCCAAGAAGGTTCTTTTCGGTGTAAGCGTTTACTGTGCGGAAAAGTCGCTTTGTGCTCATTCTAAGGTTATTCAGCGGTTTATCGGAAGCGCCGTAAAGCGCGGGTTAGCGGTGCATAATAGGAAGTCAACGTTTATGGGGTTCGCTAAAGATAGAAGACAGCCACAGCTAACTCATGTTGAGGTCCTAAAGAAAAACTTGGTTGAAAACCAAGCAGAAGTGCTGCTTTGCATCGGCGAAGAGCAAACATGGATTGCCACAACAATCGCAGTGCACAATCCCTTCGAATTTCAGAAACGTGATATAGGCAAACCAAGTCAGCGCAAAATTTTTGCCATGCCCCCTCGGCTGGCGCGGATAATGGTAAATTTAGCTTTTTGCACACCTGGAAAACTTTTGCTTGATCCCTTCTGCGGCGTGGGCACAGTTCTTCAAGAGGCGCTGTTGGCTAAGGCAAGAGTTGTTGGCATGGACGTAAACCCTTGGTGCGTGAAAGCAGCGGAAGAGAACTTAGAGTGGCTTAAGAGAGAGTACAATTTGGCAGGAGCAGATTTTAGGATAATGCAGGGGGATGCACGTAGTATGGCTAAGAAAATTGGATGGGAACAAGCGGACTGCATCGTAACTGAACCAGATTTAGGCCCGGCGCTGAGGCATATCCCCACGGAACCTTACGCTTTGAAGATCATTATGAAGCTGCAACCATTGTACTTTGATTTTATAGAAGAGGCCTATAAGGTGCTGAAGAAAGGTGGAAGATTAGTTTTAGTTACTCCGTACATTAAGACACGCGCAGGTGGAGCTATTACGATGAACATTGAAGATAAAAGCGCAGAAACGGGCTTTCAAAGCGCGTATCCCTTAAAAAATGAACTTTTTGCTGAAAGCACCGGCTTGCCAGAGGCGTTGACTGCGAAGGCGTCTTTTGTGGACGTTGAAGAGAGACATAAAATTGGCAGAGAAATACATGTTTTCCAGAAATAACGCGGTAGATGGCAAGCTTGTTCAAGTTTATTAATTTGTTTTATGAATGTTTAGACGACTCAAAGAGTTGATGTGAATGACAGGTAAATCAAGACCTGATTGGGACAGGTATTTCCTAGACCTCTGTGAAGCGGTGGCCAAGCGTGCTACATGCGACCGAGGGAAATGCGGCTGCGTCATCGTAAAAGATAAGCGAATAATGACTACGGGATATGTAGGCGCGCCTGCGGGGTTGCCTCACTGCGATGAAGTAGGTCATGACTTGCGCAAGGTTATTGATTACAACGGCAACATCACTCAGCACTGTGTGCGTACACTTCACGCTGAGCAAAACGCGATTATTCAAGCGGCTAGGTTTGGTATTCCTCTTGAGGGGTCAACGCTTTACTGCAAGATGACACCGTGCAGAACCTGCGCGATGATGATAATAAACGCGGGTATCAAGAGGGTAGTTTGCGAAAAAAGGTATCATGCAGACGCTGATTCTGTAGAGCTGTTTAAGCAAGCCGGCGTGGAACTGGTCATAATGAATAACGAAGTCGAAAAATACGACAACCAATGAGAGCTACATAAGCCGCGCTTTACAGTGGTACATTTTAAACGCTAATTTATTCAAAGGCAATTGTTCGTCGAACGCCTATGCTGAATTAAACTGCTAAAGTGGCAAGCATAAAATTTAGCAAACTCTTGAAAATGGGAAAAAAGAAGAATTGGATGCGGTTACGCGAGAATTCTCTCTATTGCGTCTTTCTCAACTTCGTCAGCCATTGGGATCCCAGTAACTTTGGCCGCTCTTTCAGATAGGCTCATTAGATCGTTTCTGTCAAGCAATTCAAGTTTCCATTTTCGGGCACCGGCCATCAACTGTTTTAATCCTACACCTATTCTGTCGGTTAAGTAAGTGTAGAGACCCATAGCCTCTAACGGTATCTCACTGAAACGTTTGCCATACTTCGTCTTCAACTCAGGAGTCGCTATGAAGAACTTCTCAGGTTCAGCGCCATACTTTTCCGCAAACGGTCTTGGCAATTTGCCCTCTTTGGCCAGTTTCGCGAAGTAGCTGGATTTCATGACAGCCGTAATTGGCGCACGACCCATCAATACAGCCTTTACTAGCGGTACATCGCCAAAGTTGCTCAATGCTATGGCCTTGAGAATCGAAGTTTCCTCGATGAAGCCGCCAGCTATAACTAGGTCAGGAACATGACGACCTTTCTTTTTAAGTATCTGCGCGCACTTCAGAACAAGTGCTTCTAAGTACACTGTTGGAATGCTCATCTCGTCCATCATTGGCACTGGGCTCATGCCTGTTCCGCCGCCTGCGCCATCGAATGATAACGCGTCAATCTTGGCTTCTGAAGCAAACTTCATGGTATACGCAACAGCTGATGGTCTGTAAGCGCCTGTCTTTAGGAAAACATGTTTTGCGCCTTGCCTTCTGAGCCATTCTATGTCTTCAATGAAGGATTTTTCTTTCGGTATGCCTACGCGGCTGTGTCTCTCGAAGGTGTTGAATACGCCTTCTTTGAAGGCTTCCTGAACTGTTGGGTCTTCAGGATCTGGAATTACAATGTAGCCTCTCTTTTTCAGCAGAATAGCCTTTTCAAGGTTTCTTATTCGCACTTCGCCGCCTATTGCTTTAGCGCCTTGACCCCATTTTCGCTCAATCACGTTGACTTCTAATTTTGATAGCGCGTAGACATCTACGCCTAGCCTTTGATCTTCCACATTTGTTTGAATCACGACGTCACCGTATTTACCGTCCCAAAACTTTCTGAAAGCATCAACGCGCCGCTTTAGCTCCTTTGAATAAGTTACTTTTCCGTTCTCAATTTTAGACTCTGGATCCATGCCGCAAACGTTCTCGCCGATGGTGATCATAACTCCTGAAAGAGCAGCGCCAATAGCTAAACCATCCCAGTTCACCCGGGCCACATCCGTTGAACCGAAAGCGCCGGTGATTATTGGTAGCTTAAGCGGTATGCCACCAACTTTGGTTTCGGTACTTGCATTTGGGAAAATGGCAACGTCAGAGTTTTCTTCTATGCCATGAACCTCGAAAAGACTCGCTTGGATGTTGAAGTGCGACCAGTCAAGGCCGTAGTCTTTTAACGCGCCGGCGGTGCTTGTTCCGAATTGACTTGGATCTGGGTAGAGCGCTTCTCTTCCTCGAAATGCAGACAAGCTGATTTCGCACAAGACGGGGCAGTCGTGGATGCATATTGGGCACATGCCGCTGACGGTGCTGGTATCTTTAACGCGTGTTGTTGTTCCAACGGTTGATTTGCCATTTAAGTACGAGCTGTTTTTTTGCACACGTTCGCTCATTTTTTCCACCTTTTTGTTATAAACATTCAATTTTAATGGCTTGAAATGTGGAGGGCACATACAAATGTATTTTATATAAATCTATTGAACATCATCTATATGTAATAGATCGTGTTCTATTGGAAATATATGAAACACATATCAAAGGCTTATGTGGCATGTGCAAACATGCAACAAGGCAGCAAAAGCAAGTGCTCATGCGATATGCCTTCCCCGCCCAAAACAAATATAATCACTATTTACATTTAGTTACCATCGAAAGGGAGGCTTACCAATTGAGTTTTGAAATGTGGGCTGAAAAATACAGGCCAAAAAGTTTAGACGAAATGGTTGATCAAAAGGAAATAGTTGAGCGCCTAAAAAGTTTTGTAAAAGCAAGAAATGTACCTCACTGCATTTTCGCTGGGCCGCCTGGAACAGGCAAAACTACGGCTGCTTTATGTTTGGCCCGTGACCTTTATGGGGAAGGCTACCGTGAGCACCTTATGGAACTAAACGCAAGCGACGAGAGAGGCATCGACGTGGTCAGAGAAACAGTGAAGACCTTTGCAAGATCTCGCTCCATAGGCGAAATACCATTTAAAATCCTAATCCTAGATGAGGCAGACAACATGACTTCTGACGCCCAACAAGCGCTGCGGAGAACTATGGAAAGATACACCGAAACATGCCGTTTCATCTTATGCGCAAATTACAGCGGCAAAATAATTGAGCCAATCCAGTCCAGATGCGCACCCTTCAGGTTCACTTTTCTACCACGTGAAGAACATGACAAGTACATAAAGCAGATTGCTGAACGCGAAAACGTCCAATTATTACCCGATGGCGTCGACGCAATTTTCGAAGTCTGCGGCGGCGACCTAAGAAGAGCGATAAACACGCTACAGGCTGCTGCTTCAGTGAACAAACCCGTGGACGCCAAACTGGTCTACTCGATAACTGGCAGAGCCAGCCCAGCAGACATACAAAAAATGTTAATCACAGCTATTAAAGGCGACTTCTTAGGCGCCAGAAAACAGCTACGCGACATGATTCAAAAATATGGCATAGCAGGAAGCGACATAATCCGGCAGATCCACACTGAAATTTTCAAGGCAGCAGAGATACCAGAACCATGGAAAATAAAACTTGCAGGCATAGTAGGCGAAATAGATTATCGCTTGGTAGAAGGTTCAGATGAAGAAGTTCAATTAAGCGCTCTCTTGGCGCGGCTAGTTGAAACAGGGTATGAAATGAAAAAGTAGAAAAGGGCGCTGAGTTTTGTACGCTGCATGGACAGTTAAGCATAAACCAACATCCGTTGCGGAAATAGTTGGAAACCCAGAAGCCATCAAAACCTTCAGCGAATGGATAAAATCCTGGAGCAGGGGCGTGCCAAAAAAAAAGGCAGCGTTCCTTTATGGCCCCCCTGGTGTTGGTAAAACAGTTACTGTTGAAGCTTTAGCCAAAGATCTGCACATGGAGCTTGTGGAGAAAAACGCAAGCGACTACAGAACAGAAGAGGCCATAAACCGCTTCGCAGGACTCGCATCGCAATATGGCTCACTGTTCGGTGCAAAAAGGATAATATTGCTTGATGAGCTGGATGGGTTAACAGGAAACGCAGACAAAGGCGGAGTCAAAGCTATCACGGAAATCATCAAAACTGCTCAATGCCCAATAGTTTTAATCGCCAACAATGCTTATGATCCACGGTTCACAAACTTGCGCAGCTACTGCCTTCTCATAGAATTCAAGAAGCCCTCTGCAAGCGAAGTGGCAAAGCATTTGAAGCGCATAAGTGAACACGAAGGCATCCAAGTTGACGAGAACGCGTTGAAATTTATAGCACAACGCTCAGAAGGCGATGTACGCTCAGCAATAAACGACTTCCAAGCTTTGGCGCAAGGTAAAAAGCGCTTAACTTACGAGGATGTTTCATGGCTTGGCTACCGAGATAGACGAGACAGCATTTTCAACGTGCTCAGAATGATAATTTATGGCAGAACATGCGCAGGCGCAAAGCAGGCGGTTGACATGGCCGACGTTGACATTGACATGCTTTTCGAATGGATTTATGAGAATGCCCCTGAACATTTAACTGATCCACATGACTTGGCAGAGGCCATGGACGCGCTTTCAATAGCAGATGTCTATCGTGGCAGAATCCGCGCAACACAAGACTGGAGCTTCACCCGCTACGTGATTGACTACATGACAGCTGGTGTGGCCATGACGCGGCAGCGTTCTAAAAGTTCAGGCTGGACACCCTTCAAGTTTCCAAGCCGCATCCAAATGCTGTCACGATCCAAAGCAGAACGCGCCATCCAGCTTAGCATAGGATCAAAAATAAAGCGTAAATGCCACATTTCCGCTTTTAGAGCCACAAAGGAAATTTTGCCCTACTTAAGGATCATTTTCAAAAACAACGCAGATATGGCCAACAGAATCGCAAAATGGCTGGACCTAGACGAAGAAATTGTTGAGTATCTAGCAGAAAATAAAGAAAAAAGTTAACACATGTTTTACATCTTTAGATTAAACTTTCAAAGCTCAAAGAAATTCATCTAATTATGACACTTTCTCAGAAAAGGTTCTCAGTTATTTAGTGCGAAACTGATTATAAGTTAGAAATAAAATATGAAACTTATAAATGGCCAAAGATGGAAAAGAGTGTCGACGAGATCTGGCTCAAAGATGTTGCTCCAAATCCAAAGGGCACCGAAGACAGCAAGCGTTATTATACTTAATATCCATATGCCCGCGGCAATTTTTTTACGTGCGTTCATTTTCGGTATGCTTTAACCAGCCAAATTACTCAGGATAACTTAAGCTACATCACCTTTAAGTGCTACCCGAAACCGTTGGGCCAGATATTTGCGTGAGGCCCAACATTATACGGACTTAATGGTAGAAAAGTCCAGCCAATATATTGATAACCACTAGGCGTAAGAATTTGGTCTGTATAGTACCCCACTTCACCATATACGGGTATCGAATTCAACCAAACTATCTCTATTGTTTCGAAATACATGATGGTATATTCCATGCTACTTTGATAAAAGTTGGCGGTATCAAAAATCAAACCAACTGTTAAAACAGTTATGCCTACAAGCGATAACTATTGCTGTCAGACAGCACTAAGCTCGTAACAAAATCCACATAAAAAAACCCGTTTTAATTATAAACTATGCCATTAGTCAGATAAATCTTGCAAAATTATCGTATCGGTTACTTCAAAAACGCTAACTATAATAACGTTGATAACACAACAATCATAACAACTAACGCCCAAAAGGTGCTACTCAATTTGTCGCTCAATTCCTCGATACGCAACATGCATATTTTGACTTCAGTGAACTCTGCTTCCTTCTGCGGTATCCTTTTCAGGCTGAAGCACAACAACGTTGCCTTTGTCGTCTTCAGCAGCCAAAATCATGCACTGCGACTCTACACCCATTAACTTACGCTTTTGAAGGTTAAGAACGAAAACACACTTTTTGCCAACAAGGTCCTGAGGTTTATACCATTGTAGGAGACCAGCAACTGCTTGCCGTTTTTCCGTCTTAAAATCAACTAAAAGTTTTATGAGATTTCTTGAGCCTGAGATTTGACTTGCCTCTGTAATTTTCCCTACCCGTATGTCCAATTTTTGAAATTCTTCAAATGGAATATCCGTTCCCAAATGCCTCCAGCATGTTTCAACAGAACAAGACCAGATTTGCAGCTTGCCCTCATATAATACTTTTGACGCAAAGCCATTAATTCCTAAGAGGCAGGCTGAAAAGGAAAAAGCCTAGAAGTAAAAAGAGCGTGGGTTAATCGATTTTTATAGATTCACCCTTAGGCTTTTCATCCTTCTTTATTGGTAAACATACTTCCAAAACGCCGTTTTTGTAAGTTGACCTAGCCTGTTTAACGTCAACCTTTGCGAGTAAAGCAATTTCCTTGTAATATTTGCGTTCAGCCGTATCAACAGAAATCGTCAGTGTATCTTCTGTGCCATGTAATTTGATGTCACTTTTTTCAACACCAGGCAACTCAGCGACAACTCTGATTTCGCCATCCATAACAGTAACATCGACTAAAGGCTCCCGCTCGTTCCTGATGGCCACGCTCGTCCTGCCGAGTTTAGGTTGCGGCTTAATGTTACCAAACTCACGTATTTCCGGCGTACCGTCAGAACCAATCTTAATACTGTAACCATACACAAATGGACCCCATTCCTCGACCTTGGTCCCATCAGGCAAAACTCTTGAGCGCATGAGATTTTTCGGCGCACTTTTGAAAAGCTCCTCAAATTCACTCCGCATATACTCAGAGATCTGTCTGAAATACTCGTCAAAGTCATCGAATATGCTTCTTGGAGCTAACGGCCAACCTCGACGTCTAAACCATCTGGAAAACCAGTCTTCTTCACTTGACATGCACTCACCTCCTTGACAGAAAAAGAAAGAAAAAGTTCGCAAAGTTTTAGAATTCTGATGGAGGCTCCTCAGGTTTCTTGGGGCCCTTTGCCTCTTTTTCCATGCCCTTTGCAGCAATGAGGTCATCGATTTTCAGTATCATGTTTGCCGCTTCAGTAGCCGACTTAATGACTTGCTGCTTAACACGCAAAGGCTCAACAACGTTCAGCTCAAGCATATTCTTAACTTTTCCAGTGTAGACATCGATACCGTAGTATGGGCTAGCGTTACGTTCATGTTCCGCTCTTAACTCGACCATTATATCAATTGGATCAAGACCAGCATTCTCAGCCAATGTCATGGGAATGGCTTCTACGGCGTCTGCAAAGGCTTCTATAGCTAGTTGCTCTCGACCACCTACCTGAGGTGCATACTTTCGCAGCCGACGTGCAACCTCAGCCTCCGGCGCACCGCCACCAGCCACAATTTTGCCATCCTCAATGGCATTTCTGACCACGCATAGGGCATCATGTAGCGAACGCTCAGCCTCGTCCACAACATGTTCTGAGCCTCCGCGGATCACGATGGTGACTGCCTTGGGATTCTTGCACTCACGCACATAAACAAGCTTGTCGTCGCCAATTTTGACCTCTTCAACAACTTTTGCTTCACCAAGTGTATCAGGCGTGAGGTCCTTTAGACTTGTAATGATTTTGCCGCCAGTAGCACGCGCCAGTTTTTCCATGTCGCTACTGCTTATGCTTTTAACCGCAAGTATGCCCTTTTTCGCCAAGAAATGCAACGCCAAATCATCAATACCCTTCTCGCAGAATAGGACATTTGCGCCTGTTTTGCTGACTTGCTCAACCATCTCTTTTAACATGCGCTCTTCTTCATCTAGGAACAGCTTCATTTGCTCAGGTGATTCAATGTTGATTTTGGCGTCAAACTCTGTCTTTTCAATTTCAAGCTTAGTGTTAAGCAAGGCTATTTTCGCGTTTTCCACGAACTTGGGCATCTGTGAGCTGGCAACTTCTTTGTCGATGACCATGCCTTTCACAAGTTCAGTCTCTTCTAAGCCTTTACCATGTTTCTTAATGATTTTTATTAGATCAATGTCTGCCTTTCGTTTTCCATCAACTTCTTCAGTAACTTGTTTTACCGCTTCAACTGCCAATTTCGCAAAGTGCTCTTTAGCAGAAGTTATGCCCTTGCTACTCATAGAAGTCAATGCTACGTTAACGAGCAGCGTATCGTCTTTTATGTTAACTGGAATGGCGATGTTGTTTATGATCTCCTGCGCTTTATCAGCAGCCTTCTTGTAGCCATCGATAATCACTGTTGGATGTACATTTTGATCAAGCAGATTCTCAGCTTTAGCCAGCAACTCACCAGCTAACACGGCAGCAGTAGTTGTGCCGTCTCCAACTTCATTATCCTGTGTCTTAGCAACTTCCACAAGCATTTTCGCCGCTGGATGCTGCACATCAAGCTCCTTTAGAATTGTTGCGCCATCGTTAGTTATCGTCACATCGCCAAGGCTACTTACAAGCATTTTATCCATTCCACGTGGTCCGAGACTGGTTTTCACAGTCTCCGCAATTATTTTGGCTGCCAAGATATTGTTTCTTTGGGCGTCTCGTCCGGTAGTTCTACCTGTGCCCTCTTTTAATACTAAAACAGGAACTGATCCCGAAGGTACAGCGGCCATGTCAAATCACCCCCAATTATTTTAAATGAGAGCGAAGCTTAACATAGCATCCCTAAAAAGAATAGCACTTAAATATAAACTTTTTTAATGTTCGCAGATTTTCCGATTGATTTACCTAAGCCCTCTCGATTGCTTTGAAGCAACAATCTTTCTTTAGAAGCAATCCTGTGAGCCAGTAGCAACGGTTCAGGAATTCGGCTATGCTTTACACAATGTTTAACAATGTTTATGGCTGTTTCTATGGATATGAGGTGGCCAACGCTGACGTAAACAGGTTTTGAATCTTTTTGTGTTGTAACAACTGAGCCTAGAATTTGACCTTTGTCAACTAAAAAAACATCGTCTCCGATTTCTGCAAGTTTACCAATCAGTCGACTTTTTGCCACTCCAATAGTAGGCTTCTTTAATACTAGACCTAAATGACTTGCAAAGCCACAGCGATATGGGTGCGCTACGCCCTGACCATCGACAAGAACAACATCGGGCTGTAACTTCAGCTTTCTAATGCATGCAATCGCAGGCGGAAGTTCTCTGAAAGAAAGCAAAGTGGGAATATAAGGCATCCTCACTGCGCATATGGCTGTTTGTGATTCCAAAAATGAAAGGGAAGCATAATCTAAAACTGCAACCGCACCTACTGCCATTTCGCCTGCATAAGCGACGTCAACCCCTGCAACGCGATTAATTTTCTCGGGTAACTTGTCTTCACAAACGAGTTTCTTTGATAAACGTAACTGTGCATTATGCGCTCGCTGAACTGAAAAATTGTGCATAGCTAACGGCAACCACTATCCATCAAACCCTATCTTAGAGTGATCATTTTGCTCCATGTGCTTGTTCAAAGCGTCTAAGATAATTTTCAAGCGATTTCCTTCGCATTTCTTGAGTAACATCGCCACGCGTGCTCTCAATAACCTTTCTTGCAACATCACATTTTCTTCTAAGCCCAGGCACAAGCATATAAGCTTCATCCATAGCCATCAATTCAACATAGATCTCATCCATAATTTTCAAACATTCTTCACTTTTCTCGACATCACCTTCACGCAATGCATCCAAAGTTAAGCGCCTATACTCACCTATGACATCAGCTAAACCCAACACGTAATCGGCGGGCGGCACATTGAGCTCATTGGGAGTAACGAACCGCGAGTTTTGAATTAGCTCTAGAAATATGTTAGCTTCTGCATACTCTTGAAGCGTAGCGCTAAACATGCCACTGTAGATGATGTCAGGATACTCTTTAGCTAAAGCATAAAGTTTGAAAATTATTTCCTTCGCACTTGCGATTAGTTTTTTTGCGTCACCATACTTTTTTTGATGAATAAAAAGTATAGCTTGCTTAGAAAAACTACTTGCTTTACGCATGTTTTGTTGTGCATTACTTTGCACTTCGTTTTCTTGAATAAGTTCTGTTTCCACTTCACGTAAAATAACTCGTAACTCTTCCAAACTTTCACCACCTTAAAAACTACTATTGTGGCTATTTAAGCTATTTATAATCCTAAAAAATGGGAGATAAAAGAAATTGTGGAAAGTCTAAGTTTGAGTCTGTTCAGGAGCTTCCCATTTTTGAATAAGAAGTTTATCATCACCTATCCTAAAGCTTACTTTAACAAATATTGAATCTGAACCTTTAAAGGGGAACATACTGTCTTCCGCCAGGTCTTTTGGTAGATAAATCAAGTATTTACCGTCCTTTCTCCTGAAAAGTCTCCCTCTTCCCGAACTAACCATCATTCACCACCATTTAAACTAAATTTTTAATACAAAACGAGGGCGGTCAAATACATATTTAAGCCTATCCGCACGTTGCTTCCATAGGCAAATTATTAATCTTACCAGATATAACTAAAAAATTGAATCACTTGCCATTCAATTTTAAATTCTGTTAAAGAAATCCAAAACGAATAGGTTTTTCAAGTTTGCTTAACAGCACCACCCGACTTTCGATAGCTTCATCTATAATTTTATATCCTGTTTTCTCTGCCAAAAGCGTCCCAAAATTGTAAACATCCTTGTGCTTAGGCATATGCTCGTAACTTAAACGGAGATTTGAAAAACCAATGTGCATATACGCCTTGACTTCAACGTATGTCGGATTGGCTTTTTTTACAAGTTCGGCGTACTCCTCAACAGCCGTCATATTAAGACCATTAACCAGTGTCATTCGAATTACAGTCGGGCACCTGAAACTCGCCAATAAACTGAGGGACTCATTTAATCTTGCCCAAGCATCAGAGAAATGGGGGCGGCAAACCTGCTTAAACACCTTTTCGTTTGGAGCGCAAACAGATATGTAAAGTTGAGTTGGCTCTTCGCTTAAATTCGCAAGTTTAGCAGGCATAGTGCCATTAGATACAAGGAAAGTGGTAAATCCTTTGTTATGAAAAAGGTGAATAAGCTCGCCTATAGGATCATAAAGTGTTGGCTCGCCTGTCAAGCTTATGGCAACATGCCGAGGAGAGAAGGCTTCCATGAGTTTCTTCCAGTTTGTGTTTGCGTTACCCTTGTACCCGCTTAAAAGTTTAGCTTGGATCTTCAAGCTCCCTTGAAAAATTTCTTCAGGCGAATCCCAATTGGGCAGGCGCATCTCGTCCCATTTGATTTTCAAGTCTCCACTCTGTGCCCGCCAACAAAATAGACATTGCTGTGTGCAGTAAAAAAGAGAAGGCGTCATTTGAATGCATTGATGCGACTTTATTCCATAAAACTTCTGCTTGTAGCAAGCTCTATCATGAACCAATGTCTCGTATAGCCATTTGCACCTCTTAACTGCTGAATGCTTACCTATAAGATGATACTTTTGTTTTTTCAACGCTTGCAGTAACGTTGAGGGAACTAAAGTCTCCAAGATTTTTCACCGACTCAGCTCGATTGTTTATAAATATAACTATTAAAAACTATTTTATAAAATACTCTTCAACAAAGTAATAATAACATAATAGATTAATCAGAGTCCTACCAGCCATAGCTATAAAAGATTATTGCTAAAAGGGTTATTCACTTGAAAGGCAAAGTTTAAAACGCGCTCTTAATAGTAAATGTTCAACCGTTATAAGGAAAACCACCAAACGTACAGAGGAGCAGTTTGATTTGAAGAAAAGGATTGCCATATCTACAGTCCTAATCTTAATGGTTACAAGCTTTCTCTTACCATCGCTTCCATTAGTTCAGGGACAAGGCGGTGTGAATATTTACTTAGTCAGCCCTCAAGGGCAAGGTGTCGTAGCCCAAAACGTTAACCTACAAGGCACCATTGATACAAGCGATGGGAAATACGAAATTTGGTTTGGCGACAAACTTGTTGCCAGCAACAATTCGAAGGGATACAATGTAAACGCGAATTTCACGATCCCAGAAATGCCAGGAGGCACTTACACAATAACGTTAAGAGATGTTGCCAAAAACGTAAACACTACACAGAACTTTAACATAATTCCCGCATATTACATTAAAGCAATTAAACCTCCATCACCGGTGCTTCTTCAACATGGAAACTTTGTGGTACTAAATGTTACTCTTACAGGTGGACAACCGAATACGCAATACTATGCTAACATAACAGTAATGCTTCCAACGCCTCTCAACACTTCCTATTCAAAATTGATTACACTCACAAGCACAAGCCAAGGAACAGCCCAAGCACAGGTTACTTATCCCGCAACTGATTTCCAACCTTCAGGATCTCTCACCAATTATACAGGGGTATACCAAGTGTATTTCAATGAGACACAAAAATTGGCAACCGATCAATTTTTCGTCGGCTTTATTAACTCAAGCGAATATCACAGAGACCAAACCATCATGATTCGTGCTGTAGGATATCAACCCAATGAAGCGGCAACAATAACAATTACATACACAAAAACTAATAGAGAGGTACACTTTGTAGACGCATTTGCCTCAAGCGACGGCGTAATTAGCGCTACTTGGACAGTTCCACCCGAGGCGCCAATAGGTGAATACAACATAACCATAACGCCGCGCAACGCATCCAAACTTGTACTTGACTCGCAACTTTTCTCTGTACCAGGTTATCCAATCGAGTTTAAGATTTTAAACTTGGCTGGCGAGCTTGTACCTCAAATTATGGTTGAAGCAGCGGATCAAGTATCAAATGAGAAATTTAACGGCACGAGTGGAGATGAGGGAATAGCCATTCTAAACTTAGAGAAGGGCAACCATATTGTAAGTGCTTTCTGGAATGAGGTACAAGTTGGTAAGATAAACATTACTGTAACTGGCGCAAGCTCCTTTAATTTACCTTGTGAGTTGACAAATCTTAAAATAATTGTTAAAGACAAAAATGGAAATTTGTTGCCTTTCGTTAACATAGTCATAACATACCAATATATTACAACGAAGGAAAGCCTATCAAAAACTGGTAGCGTCTCCGGACAAACAGGTCTTTCTGGCTCGTTTACTTTGAGCTCCACTCTTACAGGGATAAGTTACACTATTAATGCGTCCCTCTACGGCAAGGTTTTCAACAGAGGCAACAACACCGTCAATATTCTCACAACACAACCGATTTCGCAAGTAATAATAATATGTCCAAGCCAAACAATCAGCTTGACAATATTCGACTATAGCAAAACCGCGATTTCTAACGCCCGCATAGAAATGTTTGAAGCGACAACGGGATTATTCTATGGAGTTGTTGCCGACAACACTGGAACAGCTACTCTGGAAGTTACATTTGGCAAATACAAAACTCGAATTTATACAGATAACGTTTTGTTATATGAAACCGTTATTGATGTCTTCAGCGACGCAGAACATGATATTTACTGCAAGCTCTGCAATATACAGTTAAAAGTGATAGTTGTTGATTATTTCGGGCAACCAATTCCTAACGTAAATGTCCTACTTAGGAGTTTAGACAAGGGATCGTGGTCGGCGACCACACAAGCAGATGGAACTGCAACATTTAGCAATATAATAGGAGGCAATATACAGATAATCATCTATCCAACCGGCTTAGAGAATGTTTATGAGACGCTGACTGATCAAATCACTGAACCCGCAACTATACAGATTAAAATGGCGAAATATGTACGTTTAGGGCCGTTTCTATGTGAAAGCAACATATTGGCAACTTGCATCATGATTCTTGCAGTGATAATCTTGTTTGTGGTTTTAGAAGTTTACAGAAAGAAAAAATAAGCAGTGGCAGTTAAAGGTAAATGCACAATCATGAATTTTGAATAAAAAAGTTTATATGGCTTTCAAAAGAGATAAAACGCGTGTGGGTGTACAACAACATCAAATTTTTATGGAAAAGATAGAGGTGTATCTTTTGACTCAAACAAAAGCGTGCTCCCCTCTATGTCAACACTTTAAATGTGCTAAAAATGCTGCTTTCTACCGCCGTGACTCTGTATGGTGCAGATGGACTGATGATGCATGCAATGTGGCAAATTGTACATATGCACTCTGCATTAAAAGACGCTTGTTGCCAAGAGGGATCTGTGGAGAAACTGTAAAACGCAAAACTGTTGAAAAAGCTCCTGAAGAAATAATAGGACATTCAATAAAGCTAAGAGGAAAAGCTCTGCGCAAGATTGGAGATAGAGAACTGTTTTAAAGAAAGCCGCCGCAAAACAAAAAGTAATTGCGCAATTTTCTTTATCTTGCTTGCACGCGTTTAACTACTGGCGGTTTTACTTTCTTCAGTATTCTATAGCCACAGACAGTGCATTTTGTTTCGCCACCGCGAAGTTCCAGTTCTTCAGAAGGCACTTTTGAACCGCATTTTAAACACTCGTAAACGATTCCTGTTTTTTCCATTGAAACAACCTCTCTACAAAGGAAAAGTATTTTGCTTTTAAACGTTTCCGATGTTCTTTGAGTTAGCGAAGGGAAAAGGTTGAGGAAAAGATTACGGAGAACTCTTGCAGAGGTTCTTTCCATTGAAGATGTAAGCAAAGTTTACAATTCCTTTGACATAATAGGCGACATCGCCATAATCAAGCTACCTCCTAACGCTTCAGAAAAAGCGCAAATTGTTGCAAAAACAATAATGCGCATTCATAAGAATGTGAAGACGGTATTATTGCAAACGAGCCCTGTGGCGGGAGATTTTAGGCTTCGCGGTTTAATACGGGTTGCCGGCGAAAACAAAACAAGTACTATTCATAGAGAATTCGGTTGCTTGTTCGCTGTTGACGTTGCGCAAGCATATTTTTCTCCAAGACTTGCTCACGAAAGAATGCGCATAGCACATTTGGTCGAACCAAACGAAACTATAGTTAACATGTTCGCAGGCGTTGGCTGCTTCTCTATTATAATCGCCAAACATTCAAGAGCACTGAAAGTATTTTCAATAGATGTTAATGCAGCGGCGTTTCAGTTCATGCAAAAGAACATTAGACTTAACCGAGTCTATGATAAGGTAATACCATTACTGGGCGATGCAAAAGAAATCGTCGATAGAAGATTGCTGCGGACTGCTGATAGAGTGCTAATGCCCTTGCCCGAAAAAGCTCTTGATTATTTGCCGTATGCTGTTTCCGCGCTCAAAGCTTCAGGAGGATGGATACATTACTATGATCTTGAACATGCAACCAAAACTGAACGACCATCGGAGAAGACCAAGTCTAAGATAATTGAAAAACTTGACGATTTAAGCGTAAATTTTGAAATACCATTTATTCGAGTTGTGAGAGGCACTGGTCCAAACTGGTTCCAACTAGCTGCAGACATACATATTACTTAACTACAAGAAGAAAAAGGGAAGCAACATTCAAAATAAACGTTTTATTGGCTCATGCTGTAAAAAGGTCAAATATACGCTTCTAAAAGAAAAAGAGTCTCAAAAAACGGCAAATCACGTTTCGCTAAAACCCGCGTGTGCATATGATACTGGGCAAAGCGGCGCCTCGTTTCATTTACATCTGCTAGCGTAGATTGCATTAAGAAAACATGACCTGACTGTCTTAAATACTTCGGGACGTCGGAAATAAAACGGTCAATGATTTGCCGTCCTGTAGCACCCCCTGCCCATGCGCAATTAATCCAAGAGTCACGTGCACTGTCATCTTCTGGCAAATAAGGAGCATTAAACAGTATCACATCAAACTTTGTTTTTTCACTTAACCATGTGAACAGGTCGCCTTGCACAATGGTGATTTTACTACGCACATTGTTGACCTTTGAGTTATACTTTGCACAACGCACAGCATGTGGGTTTACGTCAACGGCAATAACATCTTGCGCCTTCTCAGCAGCCAATATCCCGAGGATGCCGCAACCAGTTCCCATGTCCAACACGCGTTCGCCAGATTGTACCTTAAGGTTTTCGGCGAAAAGAAAGGAGTCTTCAGCGGGTTCGTATACATTTTCATCAACAAAAAACACGTAATTGTCGAAATAAACGCGTTTAGTTGGTAAGGGCATTTGCTAAAGCTCCAAAAACTTCAGGTGGCAGTTTCCTCACACGTTGCTGACTTAACGGTAAAGAAATAGCCAAATTTTCGGCGTCTTTGCCGATTTTTAAAGTGCTCGCAATGAAAGATACAAGTGCATTGCGAAGTTTCTTATTACGTTGCGTAAAAAGATACTTGACCATTCGCCTAAAAAATTCTTTATTCTTTACTTCAAAAGGCGCGATGCCCCAAGGGGCTAATCGCACTATTACTGAATCGACTTCTGGTGGAGGATAGAATAGCGAGTTAGGAACAGCATCAAAAAGCTCAACTTCCGCGCTGTGATAAGTTATAACCGTTAACCATCCGTAATCTTCACTTCCTACAGCAGCTACAAGGCGCCGAGCAAAATCTTTCTGCAAAATCAAAACTGCACATTCGATTTTCTGTTCAAGCAACCATGTCAACAAGCGTGAAGACAGATAATACGGTGGAATTGAAACCACCTTGTTAAAATCGGGTAACTTTGCCCGTAAAACATCATCTCTAACTATGGTCACATTATTAATGCCTTTGAGTTGTTCACGCAACACTTCAGCAATGCGTGGATCTTTCTCGACAGCTATTACGGCTTTACACTTATTAGCTAAAAAGCGCGTTAGAAAACCAAACCCCGCGCCAGCGTCCAGCACAACATCAGTTTTATTAAGCGAAGCATAATCGCTCAACAATGGAAAAATCGAAGCATCAGTCATAAAGTTTTGCCCCAAAAGCTTATTCGGAACAATTCGATGTTCTCGAAGCAAACGCTTCGTTTCCGAAATGCTCATCATTTACGCCTTACTGCGCCCGCGTGAACAAACGGTACTTGCTTTGACCTTCAAGTTCCTCCATAACCCGCTTCGCTATAAGCTTCACAGGATTAGGCAACTCGGTTCGCTTCTGCAAGTCCTCAAAGCTTTCGAAAGGTCGCTTTTCCCGTTCATTAATGACTTGCCACATGTACTTCTTGCCGATGCCTGGAACCAACTCCAACGCATGCATGCGAGGCGTAATTGCACGTGCAGTATTAAAAAAGTTCACAAACCACTGTTCACGATTCAACACTATCCGAGTTATAACGCTTGGAAGCTCTGCCTTTGCAGCAGCCGTCAACTCGTCAAAGCCAATACGCCCAATAATATACGTAACTTCCTCACGTGCCTCCTTGCCTACGTATACACGGTCATTGGGCTTTAGCACCAATCCTTCCTTCACCAGAGCCTCTAGTAAAGTGAAAAACTCCTCACCTATGCATTGAATTAAGGCTCCCGCTCGATAACCTGCCCTGCCTGCTGGGCGGAAACCTGGACGCCCATGCGGCAAGAAGTCTAACACGTAAGCGTACTCTTCGTATCGCTTCTCCATACTAGTCACTAAGTCCAATTCTTTATTGGCTGTTACTGCTTAAAAATTCTTAGTCGATTAAGAAGCTTTAACAGTTCTGCTGTCATTTAAAAGCGCTATAATTGCTTCCAACTTGGCTGTTTCAATTATCTTGCGACCGCCAGCCAAAAAAATTCGCAGTTCGTCTACAGTCTCGGGCATACAATTCACAATTTGAACTGCTTCATCCTCCTCAAGACCAAACTCCGTCACAAACTTTTTCAAAAGTTTCTCCGCTGTCTCAGCGTCAACTTTAGAAAACTTGTTCACATAATCCAAAGTGCGCCTTTGGAACTGATCCAGATTCTCCTCTCCGATTGCTTCCAAGAGCTTCTTAACCTGCGGTAACGTGAGTTTATTTTCGGTTAATTCATTCTTTCCCATATTCAACTACCTGTGTATGGCTCTAAATGTTCAGAACGAACAACTATCTCCTTCACTGCGTCTCCACTAGGTACGCTCACTACATACCCACGTCTGCGCCGCTCTATTACGGTACCAATTTTGCCGTGAAAACGTTTATGAGGCATACCTTTCTGAACACTTGAATCCATCTTGATAATAACCTTGGATCCAGGCTCGTATTTAGTCAACAGTTTAATAAGCTTCGGTTTACCCTTCTCACGTGGCTTCTTTTTCAGAATACCACGCGCTCCAGTGTGATAACCTTTTGAACCACGCATATTACTTTTCACCTTGCACAGTCATTTATGATAACGTTTAAAACGTCAAGCTTTAGAGGCTTCGCTTTATTTCCAAGCAGATCTGAAACGTTGGGCATTGTTCTTCCATCATCTCCAGATACCAATTCTTTAACATAGAGACCGCCTTGGCAACGAATTTCCATTAAAGCCCTCCTAAGCGACACCTTCTTAACTTTAACCTTATATATGTACTTTTCTCGGGTCAGATCCGCTCTCCTATGCAAAACACGCAAAGGCGTCTGTTGCTTAACCATAGCACCACTAAGCTTTTCCTCCAAAAGGCGTAAGGCATCTTCGGAAACCTCATTCTCAAATTCGATAAGCACACGATATTCTTTCTGCGCTAACTCTGCCTTCTTTAATCGCCTAACAACTTCTTTGCTGGTAAAGCGTAAATTGGAAACCTCCACCTTTCCATTAGCATGCATGTTAACAGCGGTTTCAAGTGCTTTTAGATCTAAAAAACGTTTTTTAGGCTTTAAAATTTCAATCACAAACGGTCTCCCCTTACCCAACATCCTAGCGTCAACATCCTCTCTCCCCGATGCATGAAATGCTGTGTCCTCACCTTCTGTCGCTTCCAAAAATTGCTTGGAAATAAGTTCCTCCACTGATTCAGAATACATCTTGCCTGTTCCATCGCATTTTTTGCAACCTTTCCCGTGGCAACTTGAACAGAACCATTTTGACTGAGGAATATTCCTGACAAGTTTCCTATATCTACCAGCAATAAAAAGCGGGTTAACTTGAATCTTAACTTGCTCAGTGAAAGGGTTAATTATTACAACTATGTCAGGTCGCTTATAATCTACCTCTTTGCCCGTTAGCGCAGAGATGCCTTTTCCTAACAATCGTCCAAACTCGTGTTTAATACTTTCACCGTAACTCACGTTGAATTTGGCTTTAAACTCGTCTTCACGCTCTTCAACAGCAATAGGCAATTCTACTCCAACCAAAAAAGTGGAATATTCATAGTCTATAATGGCTTGAAGAGCCTTTTTAATCAAACTTTCCAGAAGCTGAAACTTGCCTTCACATAGGAAACACATTTTTGATTGCTCTTTTTTGGGGATTCTTCTTTTAAGATGCTGTAATGTTTCTTGTGCTTGCCGAGAAAAGCCGTTGCTCACAAGAATTTTTAGCCTCTTAATGCCCTCATGGTTCTTTGCCATGACGAGAGCGCTAGCGTGCATGGTTAATCCGAGTTTTAACGCGCTACCCCTATCTTTATTTTCTATGTTGTAACCAAGTAGCGCGAACTGTCGACCAAGGCAGTTGTCGCATAGAGGATACTTACTAAGCATTGTCAGTGCTTTTTCTAAAACATCCATTACAAAGAGCCTACCTGAACTCTGTTGGAAAGCCTTTGCCCATGAAAGGTAGTTTCTTTTTACGTTTGAGCATTTTTAGCATTTTCCGCATTATAACATACTGCTTCAAAAGTTCTTTAATGTCTCTTTCGTTTGTTCCTGAGCCACGGGCTATACGCCTCACTCGTGACGCGTTTAAAATTTTAGGATTTTCTTTTTCTTCAGGACGCATAGACTGAATTATCACACGCCACTTTTCAAGGCGGTTTTCAGCCGTGTTCAACATGTCCTCTGGTATGTTGTAAGACATGCCAGGTAACATGTTAAGGATTTTCCTGAACGGCCCCATGCTCTTTACGGCTTCAAACTGCTCGTACATATCGGTTAAGGTGAATTTGCCGCTGAGTATCGCTTTGGCTTTCTTCTCAGGAACTTTAATTTCTGCTTCGCGGACTTTCTCGAGAAGAGTTTCCAAATCACCCATGCCTAGGAGTCGACCGATGAAGCGTGAGGGTATGAAGGGCTCGATGTCTTCGGTTTTCTCGCCTGTACCTATGAATTTTATAGGCGCACCTGTAGCTGCAACTGCGGAAAGAGCCCCACCGCCTCTGGCTGATCCATCTAACTTCGTCACTAATATTGCGCCTATGGGTGTTGCTTCATGGAAAGCTTTCGCTTGTATAAGCGCTTGTTGCCCAATTGTACCATCGATAACCAGAATAACTTCGTCAGGTTTGATTTTAGCCTCAAGGGTTTTCATTTCCTTGATTAGTTCCTGTTCCTCTTTATGGCGTCCTGCAGTGTCAACTATTATTAGATCTTTATCGCTGAACTGCTTTAGCCCTTCGAAAACCACTTTGACAGGATCTTTTGCCTTTGGGTCGCCAAATACTGGAATGTTGATCTGTTGTGCCAACTGTTGAAGTTGTGCGTACGCGCCAGGGCGATAAGTATCTGCGCATATTAAGGCAGGTTTTAATCCTCTTTTCTGGAAGTACCGTGCAAGTTTAGCTGCTGCAGTGGTTTTCCCAGAACCTTGAATTCCAACAAGCATTATTATTTTCTTTTTTCCAGGCTCCATTTTTATTGGAACAGGTTTGTCGCCTACAAAACGGGTTAATTCTTCGTAAACTACCTTTATCACGTGCTCCCGTCTTGAAATGCCGGGAGGAACTTTTTCTTTTAAGGCTCTTTCTTCTATTCGTTGAGATATCCCGAGGACAAGCTGAACGTTAACGTCAGCCTGTAGTAAGGATCTTTGGATGTCACGGACAAGTTCCTTTACAGTAGCCTCATCTATAACTGAAGCCTTGAAAACCTTCTTTAGCGCCTCGTAAAGAGAAGAGCCCAAGCGGTCTAAAGCCATTTATGTTTCCAGCCTTAAGAAACAACTTAAAGCGGCTTTAAATAAATATATTGCAGCGAAAAGTGAAGCCTCAGCGCTTTTATTTCTTCACAATTCAGACGGCTCTTCATGCATCATTGGCTTCATTAACTATATGTTGGTTCAGAGAAATAAACTTTGTAAGTGAACGCTATTTTGTTCTAACGATTTTAACGCGGCCCATTATTTTCCAATACTCAACTTCTGTGCCTACGGCAAGCTTATCTTTTAGATCTTCTTCCTCGGGAATAGGGGCATCAACGTACTCATATGTCTCTAAATCCATTATTTGGATGCTGTTTGGATTAATAGCAAATACTTGCCCCGGCCTCTTGTCGATAATTGGAATCTCTGCAGTGCTATCCACGGGCTTAACGAACTGACGCTTCTGACCGTCAAAGATGCCGATGGCAACTATTCTGGCTTTGGCTGAACCGTGTTTTCCAGGTTTTGATTTGGTTATGTCCACTATGCGGCATGGTTCATTATCGATAATCATGTAGCCGCCAACACGTAAACTTCCAACATCAACTGGTTTGCTCATACACTCACCAAAGGTTTCATTTACTCAAAGCAATTTTAAACAACATCCATATATAGCTTAAGGTAGCGCTATTTACTTCAGCGGTGAAAATATTGCTTAAAAGTGTGGGGCTAGTTGCCCGTTACGATAAGAAAAATGCAATAAAGCTTGTAGAAAAATTAACAGAACACCTTAGAAATAAGGGTTTAGAAGTGTACATAGAAGACACACTAGAAGGGAAAATTGACACAAATGCAAAGTTTAGCCCGCTTTCAAGCATGAAGACAGATTTTATAATAACGATAGGCGGCGACGGCACCATACTAAGGACGTGCATTGCCGCACCTAAACCTGAACCACCAATATTAGCCATTAACATGGGCGTGCGAGGCTTTCTAACGGAAGTAGAACCAAAAGACGCATTCATAGCTGTGGAAAAATGCCTAAAAGGCGAGTATAAAATTGAAAAATGTTTCAAGCTTACAGTCTCTAGTGGAGAAGCACCAATGCCTGATGCTTTAAATGATGTTGTTATTTCCACAGGGGAACCCGCAAAGGTACTCTACATGGAGATATTCAAGGATGATAAGCCTATTCTAAAATGTCAAGCAGACGGATTGATATTATCTACGCAGACAGGCTCCACTGGCTATTCGCTTTCGGCGGGAGGACCAGTCGTAGATAAAGAATTAGACGCATTCGTTTTAACGCCTATTTGCTCCTTGACAGTATTCCGATCAATAGTATTCCCAGCAGAGACAAGAGTCACTGTCAAAGTCATTAGACCACAAAAAATGCTGATCTTAATCGATGGAAACTACCGTCAAGTTGTAACTGCAAAAGAACCCACTTTGACAGTTACACGCTCCAAAAACATGAGTTCCTTCATTAGGTTCAAGGATGATTTCTATAGCCGTCTGCGAAGCCGATTATTGTTTAGGGGAATGGGATAAAAAATTCAGAGCCGCAACCAAAGAAAGCGAGTCATGATAATAGATACTTCAGCATTTTTAGCGGGCTTTGACCCTTTTTCAATAAGTGAAGATCAAGCTACAGTGCCCAAAGTCAGAGAAGAGATAAGAAGTAAATCGATGGAGGGAGTACGCTTCGAGACAGCTGTGGAAAACAGAAAATTAAAAGTCAAGGTGCCCTCCAAAGAATACTTAAATAAAGTAAAAACTTCCGCAAACAAGGTTGGTGACTCATTTTTCTTGTCAGAAACGGATATGCAGATTTTGGCTTTAGCCTTAGAGTTCAAGGCAGCAGGCTACATCCCTCAAATAGTGACGGACGATTATTCAATACAAAATGTTGCCATCAAAATGGGAATAGAGTTTGCACCTCTTGCAACATTCGGGATTCGCCGCCTTCTGGAGTGGGTTAGATATTGCCCTGCATGCCGCAGAGAATACATGGCTGATTATAGTTCCACAAAATGCACAGTTTGTGGAACTCTTCTTAAGAGAAAACCGCGAAAAATATCTAAAACCACTTGAGTTCTGAAATCTGTTTTATCGTGGCATCAGTATTCTCTGCATTAACGTATAGCACCTTGTCAGGTAATAAAATCGAGAAAAAAGAAAGTTATTGGGTACATTTCCTTGGAATTAAAACAGAGTAGCGAATGTAACGTAATGAGCGGGGACCTACAGAAACGCAAGAAACAATATTAAAAACAGTCCCTCAGTCGCAAAAATTGGAATAAATATGCGCTTTGCTCTTTGAAGAGCCTTATCAACAAGCAATGATAACGTTTCTAATCGAGTCTTTCCGATCACTCTGACATTAGGCACAACGAAGTGGGTATATCCAGCTTTACAGTGTTCTAAGCGTGTTGACGCTGCTTTTGCTGCTTCCTGGATGTAATTGATCAGGGTTTTATGGTTCATGATCTCTCCCACAGGATGGTAACCGCGACTACCTAAGACCACAGCACTTACTGCATGTGTATCGGTTGTAAAAACTTCGCTCGCATGAAAACCTGAAGCCCTAAGAGCTGAAAGGATTTCTTCACGTAACCCGGAAACCATGTTGTTACCGTCAATAATTATGTAGGCGGTTTTCTGTTCAGCTACCTTTACCACAATTGCTGTGATGCCACCAGGGCCCATTCCATCTTTCAAATCAAATTCTTTAGGGAAAACAGTAGCAGATCCGACTTCAAACGGGTAAGAAGGCAAAGCCACAGCTTTTTGAAGACATTGGGACGCAACCGTATGCAACGTGTCTAAAGACACCTCTTCATCAACTGAGTCATTGATACTGTTATGGGCGTTTACGATTATGCTACATTCGATACCATATTTTTCTGCTTCTTCTCTAACTATTTGTCCTAACTGCTGCGGCAGATCTTCAGTAGTTTTTGGTGCAAGCGTGAAAGAAAGAAAAACGGCTTTCCCAAAAATTTGGCATGAGGCAGTAACAACGCCATCAGTAACTTTAACGAAGGGTGTTGCTCTATCAGCGACAGGCGAAACTAATTTTGCACCATTAATAACGTGACTTACTATTTTCTGATTCTGAACCTGTGAAGCTAAGTCAAGCTCATGGCCAAGTATTCCCAGAGGCACACATGCGTCGCAACCAAACTCTTTTTCGAAATCCCGTTTAAGCATGGACGGTAGAAGACTGCTTCCAATGTTCTTAAAGGGACCAGGATGAACAAGAGGCACTATAATCGCTGCTTTAGGCTTATAAGAGTCAAATTTTAAAAGCGTAACTTCAATGTCTTTATCTTCACCCAATTTTTCGAGAAATTCCTCAAAGGGAAGATTGAGCCCAGCCACCCAGTTGAGCATGAAAGCTCTGAAAAGAGGCATAGAGGGTAAGCCATACACGCGCCGCCCCAAACGATCAATGAGGAAAACAAAGACGAAAGCAGAAACGAATCCAATTATTGGCGAAATCGCCAAAAAATGCAGAACCCTAAAAGTAAAGGCGCTATTAAGGGTATGCCAAAAAACCACAAATGAAGTGATGCAAGAAAACGGTTGAAGGAAGGAAGCCAATAATTGTTTTAAGATAGTCGATGAAGAAGTTGAAATGAATACAACTGCACGCAATGTCAGCACAGCGGCGAAGCCTAAAAGGCAGAGCTGAATCCACAACCACGGATTGAATATCACGCCGAATGCGACTCCAAGCAGAATGAAAATCAACCAGAGAACCCAACAGTAAAGTGAGAGCGCAATTGTTCTTCTCAGAATATATATTGGGTCATTTCTTAAGATTATTCTGCTCGTTACATAGTCAAATAGAAGGGTTATAGCGAAAAGTGAAGCGCCAAAAGAGATAACGCTGAACAGCATTTCAAACGAAGGAAAAAGAGCAAAAGTAGAAAGCCCGATTACGCCCATGCAGATTGCCGCTATTGCGCCGATTGACCTTCGGAAAGAAGGAAGGAAAAACATGGAAGAGTAATGTTTCAGCGCCATATTCATAGAGTGATTAAGTGAATCCCCATTTGACATATCCATAATGCACCAGTTAATTGATCGGTAATGGAATTAAAGTATGCCTATTAAAATTTAGCTGAAGTACGGAAGTAATCTTTGCACCAGTTGATACATATTCTTCTATAATGTAGTAGAAGTTGCTTTAATTTTTTAACATAAAACAGTCAAAGAACAGGGCAAAATGTAAAGCTAAACTTGCACGCGAGCCATGGATTTAATCAATAATTACGGGAGCAAGGGCTTTATCTCCAAATTGCTAATTATAATGTTTCTGCGAAGTAAAGACTATGCCAGAACAAGAATTGCCACCTTCCATATTCTTAATGCTTGAAAAAAACCTGGGCAAGAAAATCAGGGTCATTTTAGACCCAACCTACGGGTTTGAAGGCACACTAGCAGCTGTGACTCGTGAGCCACCGACAATATGGCTTTCAGACGCTGAGGCGATTGTTCTAAGATCTACAATTGCTCAGCCCATACCTCAAGTTACAAGCCGCGAAGAAAGAAGCGAATTGTTCTTAAACCTTAATTCAGTTCAAAGAATAGAAGTTTTACATCCGCCGCGACGATGAAAAGCGGCGAAAACAGCCGTTTAAACTGGGAAAAACACTTGAGCAAGCACAGACAATACTATTAGAGCAACCGCGAAGATCACTAGAAGCTCTGGTCTAATTTTGATGCCTTCAGTTTCTTCTTCAAAAAAGCGCAGTAAACCAGCGCTTGCAGCAGGCATCGGAGCAGCATCTTTCTTTTTCTTACTCATTCTCACTTACCTTGTTTGTTGGATACTATTACAATTTTATTAGTTTTTCTTCTTTATTATTAATGTTGCGTATGCTGTTGAAAGTATATAGCAAAGAATCAGCTAAAACTAGTTTGCCGCTTTATCATACTGAAGTTTTAAACGATAGAAGCAGCATAAAGGGTAGCTAAAACGGGTTAGTAATATGCATATACGCGAGTTTCAAGAGATGATGCGCAGTTTATACTTTCGTAGAGATTATGAACGAGGCATAAAAGGCACATACAAATGGCTTACAGAGGAAATTAAAGAATTAGGAGAAGCGATTGAAGAAGGAAACAACAGAGAAGCGATTGAAAAAGAGTTTGCTGACGTTATTGCGTGGCTAGCCTCACTTGCCAACATAACAAGTATTGATCTTGAAAGCGCCGCAATTAAAAAGTATAACTATAAATGTCCAAAATGCCAACAAGCACCTTGTAATTGCATTACCTAATCGATCAAGCGCTTCTGACCCATACCTGTAAGCATCCAAAGTGTTGGTCGCTTGCCTTTTCGATTAACTATCTCTTCATTCTCGAGAAGCCGCAGATGATGCATCACAGCCCCATAAGACAGGTGAATTTCGTTTGCTATGGAGATTGTATCAGACTCACGGGTTTCTATTGCGTTTAGAATTTTTGTTCTAGCTATAAGCCCGCTTCTTACGTTTTTTACGCGCTGGAGATAAGCGTTCGGATGAAAAGCTTCTTTGATAGCAGTTCACCAGAAATAAATATACAGCCAATGTTGAAAAGCTTTCTTAAGCAAAGTCTACAAGGCTGACTTGTCGGGGTTTTTTGTTATCGAACATAAATTTGATTTCGTCTTTTATTAAGGCAATTCGCTGAGCATAATACTTTGGTAATCCATATTTATCAATCAATTGCTGTGCGGCTGCAAGATATTTTTCTATGCCACCACGATAAACCGTAAGTGTCAAGAGCCCACCGCAAAAAGGGCATCTACCAGACAAAGGCAAACGCCGAAAACGCTTGTTACATGACTTGCATCTAAATCCTTGCGTTGAGAAAGCACGCAAATTGCCAGAAATGTCTCGAAGGAAATGAGTTGTCAACACTTTTAAAGCAACACGCCTTACATCTACAGCCTCAATTTTTTCCCCTAAATCTAATTGCATATTTAATTTTTCAATCATCGACTTAAACTGCTTGTAAGAACTAACCGCGTTGCCCAGGTTTATGTTCGAAATAGGCGTGGTAAATTTGAACCCTTCAAATTGTCCTTCGGTTCCAAGTCGGTGACTGATAAGGTCTATAATGGGGCTAATTTGTTTAGCGTCGACCTTTTCTAAAGTTTTTTCGTAAAATTCAAGTGGGTATGCGCCATCAACATCAAAATCATGCGCTTGCCGCTGTACTTCCTTAGTGTTCACAAAAGGAATCAACAGCAAAGGAGCGTCCATAATGCCGCCTATTTGCGCGGGCAAGTAACTTCTGGAAAAGTTCAGCAATGTATCTAAAGCTAGCATCACAGCATCCTCATCGCCGTCACAGTCTCTGCGTTTAGCCGAATGCCAGATAGGGTGAGCATAACAAACATTGAGTTCAGTAAACCCAACAATGCGACCCAAGATGCCAACGCAAGTATGCGGCGCCAAACCCATAATCAAATGACCAACCAAATCATCAACACTTTTAACGTTATAATACCTTGGGAGTGTGTAGACTTTTTCTAGAAGCTCATCTATGAAGTTTGCGACACGCATAAAGTACTCTGCGGCTTTCCGTGGAATTACAACATCTTGAATTTTAAGCTCACATACTTGTTCAGAATCAGTCAATGGAGAACCATACATATCAAAGGAATAACCCAGTTGCCTAAGCTTTTCAACAGACACTCCGACTTCAACTGGTTTGAAATGTGTTAAGGGCGCATTGGTGGCGTCAAATCTAATTGTTCCGTCCTTATAGACTGACAAGCCATGTTTTGCGCGTAAAATACCCTTCTCAATAATTTCAGGAGTCTTATCTTCATTAGTTAATCCTTTAACACCCTTCAAAGTTTTCAGCGAAGAAACACCAAGCAAACCACATGCGTCTTCAAGCAATTCCTTAAAATTAACTGCTTGCCGCTGATATCCTACAGCACCAGCTTTACAAGTTGGGCAGGTGTTCTCCTTCAAAGTCCTGCCACACTGCGGGCAACACTTTTCGACGACAGTTTCACAGCCGCAAATAACGCATTTCACTTTGAAAGTAAAAGCCTTGCAGTTAGGGCACTTACGTTTGATAATGTCGATAAAAACAGGCCCTTTTTTTGCTGCTTCTAAAAGGTCTCGGTGAGAGCCTCCAGCTAATCCCACTGGAAAAAGAGCATGTACCAGAGGCTTCATCTCTCGCCTCTTCGCCTTTTCAGGTCGCCCCATACGGGCACCCACAAAGGTAGGTGCCTTATCCCTGATTTCAACGCCAGAAAGCAGGCTAATTGCCTTCAGTACAGACGCATCTTTATCTTCAATTATTCGCGAAGTGCCATGGCCGAGGCAGAAAGCTAAGGCACAAGCATCATCGCCTTCAAGTATAATCTTGTTTTCTAAAAACTTGTGAGGAGCAAAGATTTTTCGCAGAATTTGAACGACCTTTTGATCGATGGATCCAACAATCTTGCAAGCAAAATCGTCCTCAAGAGTTACTGCTGCATCGTTCAACCATTCTCTTAGCAACATAACTTCTTGGAATGAGTCCAAATTTGACCAGAAAAACGTGTGACTAGGATGCAAAGGCACGTTAAAAGTTACAGCCAACATTATTGCTTCTCTTGCAGAGGGTTTTGTGAAAAAGGGTGATTCATAAAAAGCGCATAATTTTTCCTTTGAAATTTTAACAGCCTCAGCAGCTTTTGTTAAGTCACCGCCGAATCTTTCGGTAAGAACCTTCTTTAAGTCTTTAGCCCACCATTCTTCAACATAACCCGAAGGAGAAAGCCCCTTGCTAGTGTAAAGGAAATCGCCAAAGCTAATTAAGATGTCACCTAAAAACAGAATTTTCTCAATCTTGTCCTTTATAGAGTCAAAATTTTCAAGGGAAACACGCACAACTGAACCATCATTCAATAAAACGATTGGAGGTTCAAGACTGTCTACAGGCACTGTGATTCCGCCTTTACCAGGAAGCTCAAGCCGCATTTGTGTGCCAGCAGCAAGAAAACGTTCCACCACAAGCATAGTAGCGGGGTGGATTCCCACAGCGGAAAGTCCTGTGTTTCGAGCGCGACCATATCTAAGCCGGAAGCCTCCGCGTCTAGATGGGAAAGAGAAAATGGGGCGGCCAGCAATTACGTCGTCCATAAATCCGGCAGATTTTTTTTCTGATTTCTTTCGGAACTCCCGAAGCCAATCCCAACCTTGAAAGCCAAGCTTTTCGATTATAGCTAAAACTTTCGGGGCACGCCCTACTACACCATCGTTGACAACTCGCAAAGCCCCTCCTCTTACGCGATTAGTCTCGATTCTTTCAAGATTTCTGAAGGAGGAAACTTCTATGGGATCAGATTCAGTGCCTGTCACCTCAACAGGAAGCCACTCAAGGGCTTTTTTTAATTCTTCATCAGAAACATGATATTGAAAACGCCCTACTGAGCGTTCATATAATCTTAGCTCCTCAAGAAAACGAGAAATTTCTTCCGCCGTAGGCTTATAGCGCTCAAGCCCCAGCAAGCGACGCACAAAATCTCCAACAACAAGCGTTAACGCTTGATCTGTCCCACCTGCTGACCTTATTGGCCCTGCAAAATATATGGCAAGATATCTAGTTCGATCAGCATTAGTCTTTATTTTTACTTGCGCTACACCTTGTATTGGCGCTGCCGTAAGACCTTCAGTGAATATTGCAAGTGCTGTGCGTATAGCTTGCTCTGCCGCTGCTTCCGATGCCATACGACCAAAAGTGCCGCAGACGATTTCTTCGGCAATTTTAAAGGCTATTTCTTCCCTCTGCATTTTAGTGCTTAATTCGCGGATGCGCACAGCCACACCTTTTGGTCCAACAAGCCCCTCTACAAGCTCAGCTATGTCTTGGGCAATAACACATTCAGTCTTTAGTGAGGGATCAAGTCCTCTTGATCTAGCTAGATCACTTATTGCATACAATTGCCTGAGCTGGTTCTCCAACGTATCAATGTATGCTTGATGGGACATGCCAATTTTGCTGTTCAAGCGCTACTCCTGCCAAAAATGTTTAACAAAGGGGTTATTTTGGCTTTCTAACATAAAAATCGAAAAAACCTTAAAAGAAAAAAATCATATCAGCTGTTTTTAACTCAAAAAGACCCAGCGATTAGTGCTTAGCTTTTTTAACGCCTTCAATTATTTCAGATATTTTTTGCCCAGCCTTATCGCTTTCAACGACGTTACCAGTGACTATTATGTCCGCTCCTGCTGAAACCGCAGCTAACGCTTGCTCTTTAGTTCTTATGCCCCCACCAACAATAAGTGGAACATCTATGAAGTGCTTGATTGTTTTGATCATTTCAGGCGGCACAGGAGTTTTCGCCCCAGAGCCTCCTTCAAGATATATAAAGTGCATGCCAAGGTATTGCCCAGCAAGTGCATGCGCCGCTGCGAGTTCAGGTTTGTTGTAGGGCACGGGAATAGCTTTGCCAACGATTCCCGCAGTACCTCCTTCACCAACGATTATGTATCCCATTGAAATCGGTTCTAAACCATATTTCTTCACTAGAGGCGCGCCTAGGATTTGAGCGCCTATAAGAAAGTAAGGATCTACAGAATTCAGAAGAGACATGAACCATATGGCATCTGCATACCGGCTTATTCCTGTTATATTGTTGGGGAATAGAATTATGGGAAGCTTAACTGCACGCTTAATAGCTTTAACCATGGAATCTAGGTGCGCTTGTGAAACAAAAGTTGAGCCGCCAATCATGATAGCGGAGGTTCCGCTGATTTCAGAGGATTCAGCAACTCGCGCGGCTTGCGGCGGCGTCATTTTTTCTGGATCTATAAGGGTTATGTGAATTGAACCTTCCGAGTTAATTTTTTTGAGAAGATACTGTTCAATAGGCCCAACCATGCTTAAACCTCTTATTGTCTAAGCAGCCTGTCCGGTCTTTACAGAGGAACTTTTTGAAGAACTGTAAACTCTATCGGTTAACATGCAGTAAACGTCAACTTCGCCTTGAGCAGGTTTCACTTGAAATTCCTCTTGAAAACCACAGCTACTGCACCCTGCCACAGCACGCTCTTGTTCTCTGAAAATTTCAACTCTAACGGTTTCTTTCCCACATTTAGGACAAGAGAAGAACTTGGGCAACCGTTTCTTGGGAATACGAATAATCTTTTTTCTTCTTCGTCCCATCACGCATCGCTTCTATGTGATAAGTTTACGTTTTCTTTAATATATGCTTGCTCTTAAATACTTGCTTACACCAATAGAAAAGTTTGGGGGAATATATAAGTGAAATTAACACCCGCAACGTTAGAACTGAATTGGCCTGAAGTTGAGAAGAAAATTTGTCACTTCATAAAAGATTACATGGAGAACGCGGGAGCTAAGGGTATAGTTCTCGGCTTGTCAGGGGGAATTGACAGCAACACAGTAGCGGCGCTTTCCAGTCTAGCAATAGGAGGGGACAAGGTCACGGGGCTTATACTTCCAGAAAAGGAAACATATAACACCAGAGACATCGATGACGCAAAAGTTATTGCCGAAAAATTCGGTTTAAAAACACAAATATGTGACATCACAACTGTTTTAGAAAACTTCTACCAGGCAATACCCATATTTGACCCAAAAGACAGGATCTGCAAAGGTAATATAAAAGCACGCGTGAGAATGATTTACCTATATTATTACGCAAATAAGCTCAACATGATAGTCTGCGGAAGCTCTGACAAGTCAGAGACAATGATGGGATACTTCACTAAGTGGGGCGACGCCGCTGCAGACATAGCACCAATCATGGATTTATATAAAACCCAAGTTCGCAAACTAGCTGAGCACATAGGCATCCCAACTCAACTTGCAGCAAAACCATCCACGCCTGGTCTTTGGCCCAATCAACTTGCAGAAACAGAACTTGGTATAAAATATGAAACACTTGATCTTATTCTTTATGGACTTGAGCACTTTATGGCAACGGATGAAATAGCAGAGCAATTAGGCGTTAAAAAAGAGACTGTTGAAAAAGTAAAAAGCAGATGGCTTACAGTAGAACATAAAAGGCGATTACCCCTAGCACCAAAAATTGAATACAGAACAGTGGGCGCTGATTTTAGAATACCGCGGCAGAGATACTGAAAATCAAATGAGAAGGTGAAATAATGAAAGAGAAAATCAAGGTAGCGCTTGCACAAATATGCAGTAGACGTGAAAACAAAGAAGAAAACTTGCGGAAAATGGAGGAGTTTATAATAAAAGCAAAAGATCAAGCCGCTGACCTCGTAATTTTTCCAGAACTTGCACTGACGGGATACGTTTTACATGATCAAATTTACGAATTAGCTGAAACAATACCTGGTCCATCAACTAAAAGAGTAACGGAAATAGCAAAGAAAAATAGGGCACATGTAATTTTTGGCATGCCTGAACTAAGCGAAAAGACAAAAGCCACAATATTCAACGCGGCAGTCTTAGTTGGACCAAAAGGTGTTATTGGGAAATACCGCAAAATGTATCTTCCAACGCATAGCGTTTTCGAAGAAAAAAGGTATTTTCGCTCAGGCGATCAAGCAGCCGCATTTAATACACCTATAGGAAAAATAGGATTGATCATATGCTATGACGTTTTCTTTCCAGAAGTATGCCGCCTTACTCGATTAAAGGGAGCAAACTTGATAGTATGTATATCAGCGTCACCTGCTATTCGTAAAAGCTACTTCGAGATTCTAACGGCGGCAAGAGCCTTGGAAAACACAGCTTTCCTAGCGTATGTTAACCTTGCAGGACTTGAAGATGGATTACAATTTTGGGGTGGTAGCAGGCTATTAAGTCCCACAGGAGATTTGCTGGCAAAAGCAAAAAGCGATGAAGAAGATCTTATTGTCTGCGAAGTTGATTACAGAGACATGAAGGCTGCTGAAACTTTCATTCCTACGCTCAAAGATCTGCGACCAGAACTCTTTGACGAACTAAAAAGGCAAGCAAAAACGCTATAAAATAAGAGGTAATTCAATTTAATTCTAAAGCAAGACATCACGAATCACAATCATATCACAACTTCTTGTGATCTCGAAAGATCAAAGTATAATCACGCGTGATTTCTTTGTGATAAGTGATGTCACATATTGAAGGGCTTATAGGGTCTTTAAAGCTAATTAGCGACGTAAGGGTTCAGGAATTGGCGGAAAAAATAAAAACTAATATGTTTATCCAGATAGGGAATGAACCCTGAATTTGTTAATAGCAGATATTAAGAACTTGTTATAGGGCATGAATTAAATTTGCAATTTAATAAAACAGCAATTTAAGTAAACGTTCCTTCTATGCTCTTTTACGATTTTAAGACTTATTTTAAGCTTTAAATGAATAATAAGTGAGCTAATTACTTTACTTTTACTTTAATCTTCAAAATATCCTTTTTTTAAGGAGGGAACAGCGTGTATTATTGAAAGTATTAATTAACAACTATATTCAATAAGCTTAAAAGCGGCGCCAGTATACGAAAGTGTATCCATTTGAAAAGCCACAGGAGACAAGAATTTGAAGTTAAAAGAAGGCGTTCAAGCATGGTTAAATGGGGCATTAAACGACCCTGTTGCAAAAATACTCTACAAAAACAGTCAATTAACAAAAACGCAGCTCGAAACATTGCTTATAGACGTTTTAGCTGAAAATTTAGCGGGTAAACACTTAAAATACGATGAAAAAGCCAAATTAAGGCTAACAAAAGCTAAAATAAGCCGAGGAGCCTTTAACAGGACATTAAAACAAGCCAAAGAAAACGTAATAAAATCAATATACACGGTGTTGCTTTTAGGCTATTTAGGGATTTTTGAAAGCACAACTCTTGACCCATATCTTGAAATCGCCAACAAACTGAAAGATTACGTTGACGCATACAAAGACATACCAGAAACAGATAAAGCGCGAGAAGATCATCTAAAAGTCATAGAAATCATACGTGAAGAGCTTGAAACAAGCCTAAAACGGCTTTCTTCACCCTCAGCAGAAGAAGTGTGACATCACAAATCACAGCAGTCAAATAGGAACAGAACCCAAAACGTTCGGCAGCATAGTGAGGCAGGAATAGGCCCAGAATTTAAAAATAACCCATAGAATCAGAGATTTTAAAAGCGAAGAAGATTGCCAAAAATAGGAAAATGCTGTGATGTGTGATGTCATGATAAGGCGGGACTCAAGACACCGCAAAACTTAAATTTTCCATGGAAAACTGTGATGTGTGATGCAACGTGTTAAATCACGTGTAGATCACAGAAGCGTGTTCAAGTGTGATTGAAGGTTTACTAACACTGATAATTATTCTGCTCACAGCAACCGTTATCGCGTCAATTGAGTATTACAGACAGATCCGTAAAGCTCAAAAAGAATACGAAAAAGCTAGGGAAATCATAGAGGACATTGTTCTTAGTTTTAATCGTGAATTAAAACGAGATGCTGAAAACTTGGATAGAATAGCCTTTAAGGTAGAGGGAAATATAGCAAAGGTAGATACAAGCCTTAAGAAAGTAGAGACCGTCGAAAGAAAGTTGACAGTCATAGAAAACACACTCCGAATGCTCTCTGAAAATTATACAGGCATCTTAACAAAGACAAAAGAAGTTGAAGCAAAAACCAACAATATTGAGGTAACATGCCAAACGCTGAAAACAAAAATCACAGAAATAGAAGAGCAAGCGCAAAAAGCAGCTGTAATACCAGAAATAAAAAGTGAGCCAGTTATACCAATACGAAGAGACAAAGCTATGTCTGCATTAACAGACACAGAAGTGGCAGTTTTAGAGCTACTTGCAACGGAGGGCGCGAAAACGGCGCCTGAGATCAGAGACAAAATTGGTCTTAGCAGAGAGCATACTGCAAGACTTATGAAAAAACTTTATGAAGAAGGCTACCTTGAAAGAGAAACAGGCAAAATCCCGTTTAGATACAGCGTCAAAAAAGAAATGGAAAAGTTCTTGAAGAAGGCAGAAAGTGGGCAGGTGTGATCATATCAAAGAAGGCGTTTCTTGATCATTCAACTTTTTAAGCTGTGTGCTCATTTTTGAGAGGGTAGAAGAATCGGGAAGGACATAGTCAGCGTTACCTCGTTTTTCCAAATAATCAGGGTAATGAGTAACTTTTATTGGAACAGCAAATTTGATTTTGGGCTCAGAAATAAGCAAGGCTTCACCTACATCAAGCATCTTTATCTCGGTTTCACTATACTCCATGTAGGGGGTGTTCTCAGTTAGATATTGTCTATCTTTCTTTAGCTCTGTTTTCATAATAATTTTAGTCCATAACTCAGCAAAAACATCAAAAGTAATTCTGGATGGCCTCGGCGTCACGGCGTTAAGCCCAACACGATATTTGCGATAAGTAAGGGCAATGTCTGAAAAAATTGTTCGGGAGTTATTCGGATCAAGAAATTCGTGAGCTTCTTCAAGAGTTATAAGCAATGTCGGAAGTTTCTGCCACGCATCATAGTTCTCTTCCCACATGTGCTTGTAATGTTCCGCAACTACTGATGCTGATAAGCAAACAATGCGTTTTTGATCTTCGGAACGAAGACCTGAAATGTCAATTAAACAAGTGATGCCTTTGCAAACATTCTGTAAAACGCTGTCGACAAAAGAGGTGTTAGTGGCAGGGAAAAGTTCATTCGACAAAGAGGAAAGCTTCTGCATGAGGGCTTCAATAACAACTTTATTCGCGTGCACAGAAAGCTTGTCGCCTTTTGCATAGGTTTCTCGGCTTATTTCTATCCAAGCTGATCCGAAATGTTTGTACAAGGCCCAAGCAAGTCTTCTCTGAGGCGGCTGAATATCAGGGAAAAGAGCGTCTAGCCTAGCAGGAGTTATTGTTCGTAAACCAACGACCATTTTTCCGTCTCTAGCGGAGTAATATTGTACTTTGCTGTGAAAAAGAGGGTGATCTTTTAAGCCTCTTTTCGGTTCAATTTCTTTCCCTTCTAATAGTTGCCCCGCAAAATCGTAGATTAGTGCAACCGTTCTAGGGCTGTTATCTATTATCTGAGCGTTTAGAATTAATTCGGTGTTTGTTTTTCCTGAGCCAGTCATGCCAAACATGCCCATCATTCGAGGAATCGCAGAGATATTTATTCCCACTGAACCGAGCAGTTGATCGGCTGAGCGCAAATGACCTATCTCAAGATCTCCAGATAGTTTTAGAATGGAGCAGTCTTCCTCGTTTGTTGAATAGACCTTATCGCGGTAATTTGGATTAAAAGTAGGCGAACGTATTCGACCGTCTCTTTTTTCTAAAAAGAGTATAGCATCTACACATCTATATGCGGAATATGGTCCAAAAGCTTCTTTGCCTTCAGCCTCTCGCAACTGCTCAATAGTTTCGAGTGTAGAACTACTTTCAGAGTTAACTACTCTGGCATAGAAACACCGATCATTTGAGTCTATACGAACTATTTGGCCAAAGGCCAAGTTAACATTCTTATTAACTAAGAAGGAGACAGAGTCCCCCTTAGTTCCACATACAAAACCTATTGGTTCAAGGTTGACCATCCCACCACTCCCATTCAAAAGCATATTTCACACCATGAATTTCATCAGCAAAACTGCACGAAAGTTCTTCTCTGCGCAGTATCTCAAGCAATCCAGCCTCTTTCAGTTTTTCTTCAATCTGTTCATGATAAAAAAGCAGCATAGAATTTGAAGGCGCTGAAAAATCATGTGCAAGATAAAGACTTATTGGATAGCCGAGGCACCGGGGGTCATTAGATACCGCAGTTAAAGGCGAAAGCAGCTTACAAATATCATGCTGGGTTAAGTAGTCCATTATATCACAGCGAAAAACATGAGGACTGTCGGAAGATAATTTCACAATTGCTATGTCACCGTACAAGCTTTTGTCCTTGTCAGCCTTTTGCACCGGATGATAAACCCAAAGATCATAGGGAGCCATCATGTACGTAGTAGAAATTAAATCTCTTCCTTTTTCGTCATGCAAGGAAGGCGAGTTTTTACTAATGGCTAAGAGGTTAATACCACATTTTTCGCATTCATCATAAAGCGTAACGCGAAATTTTCTTTCGCCACCGAAATATCCGCCGCCGTCCAAGAGTAAGTATATACTACGTGCATCATTATGTACGTGAGAGGAGTTTGAAGTTGCGTTTTTAAGGGCATTAAGAGCAACTTGGCTTTCTAATTCGATTCTAAAGTCTTGTAGGTAACTCTTCCGTGTGCGTGCATCCCCGACAACGGTGCACACTCTTTCAGAATAGCTCCAATCTACCATGCGCTCTTTAACCGAAACGCTAGCAACACGCATCAAATAAACGCCCCAGTTGTTAGCTCTTTTTAGTGTCCGTGTCGAGCAATCAACAGCTATAAAACTTCCAGTGAAGGCTGCTAAGGGTTGTAAAGGCTTTATTAAAGCAGGATCCGGTTTAACATAGAATAGTGGCTCCTCGATTATTTCCGCTCCACTGGCAACTCGGCCCCTGTCAACGTAACATTTAAGTTTCTTTTCCATTTCTGCTAAATCTGGTTCAAGAGTTTGATTCATCGACTCGCCTAAACGTTATACCGAAACAATATTTTAAAGACGCAAAACGCAGCTTTATGCTTTATGTGTATAGCGGAAGGAATTATATTTGATGGATTTTACTTAAACTGTTGTCTTATGGTAGCTTGAGGAACATTTGATGCAACTTTATATTTTAGACTATTTGCCCCGCCTGTTCTCAAGAGCAACCCTTTATTCGCCATTCTTGAAAGGTAAGTTGATATTGTACTAAGGCCTATTGGCTCCTTAAGTTCCTGTTCATAAACAGCTTGGACGTCTTTTGAAGAAAACCAGATAATCGGAAAATGTTTCTTAATAATAAAATGAACTTTTTCGAAACGAGAAAGACTATTATTTGCCAAGTTATTACCAGTGCCAGAAGTTGTTTCTTCACTTGGCATGCCGCCTAATAATTCCACAAGATCCAACAAGTGTAGAGCTTTTTCTCTGGTGATTTGGCCTTCAAAAGCAATAGTGTAACGATTGCCTTCGCTATCGAATAGCTCTACACGCATTTTCCGCGCAGGCATTACAGAGTACACCTAAGTGCTGTTCACAAATTTTACACTTCACAACTTATAGCTGTTATGGTTAAAAGACAAAAAGTTAAAAGCCATAAAAACGGCTTGTTTGTTTAAAAAACCAAAATTTGCAGTTTATTTAGCTTTACAAGCTTCACGGTATTGTAAAAAAGAAAAATAAATTTAACTTCATTATCATTCGTTATTTCCAATAGAAGTGTAGGGGTGCCACTTTCACAAAAAATAAGCAAAGAAAACGGCAATTTTATAAAAATACAGGCAAATAAACAACAATTTTGGTGTAATTTCACATGGCCTTCACAAAAATGTGAAGGTAAAAAAGTAAAGTTAAGAAGAAGAAAACAAAACAGTACATGTTGGGGTGATAATTACTTTTTTGTACCAAATAAAATAGTCGAGTTTGATTCATTATACCGAAACAAGTCAATGTATCCATTTAAAATTCATTCGAACACAGTCACCCCTTCATTTCCTTTCGAAAAATAAATGTAAAAAAGTAAGCATAAAAGTCGGAAGAAAAATGTGGAAAAGTTTATCTAAAATTTTCAATCACAATTATTAATATACTAACTTTCATATTACCCCGCAGAGTATATTTATTATAATAATAAATCACAAGTATTACATAATTATAGAGTATATTTCCAATGGAAATTTTGGGGTGCGTGTCTGCCGCATCTAAGCGAATATAACCTCAAAGTTTCATTAGTTTTTAGGATTATTGAATACTAAAACTATTTTTTTATACTATACACTTTATCTGCTCCACTTGAAATAAAGGTAGTGCCGCTGAAAAGGAGGGGGTAACATGGGTAATCAAAAGATACTTGACGATGTCTTCGAAAATTTCGTGAATAACACTCAAATCTTCAAGGATCGTGAGGTCTTAAGGCATGATTATCTTCCTGATAAGCTACCCCATAGAGAAGAGCAAATACGACTTCTCGGAACAATAGTTGCACCTGTTTTGAAAGTCGCAAGATGTTCTAACATTTTCATTTACGGTAATACTGGGACAGGCAAAACTGCTGTAGCTAAATATGTGTTAAGCCATCTAGAGACCAAAGCAAAGATGTATGGTGTTCCTGTCAAATTTTCTTATGTGAACTGCCGGATGACTGGTTCTGAATATCGCGTTTTCGCGAGTCTATGTCAAAGCGTTGGTATAAGCGTGCCTTTCACTGGGTTGTCTGTTGATGAAGTTTTTGATAGGTTTAGAGCAGGTTTAGATGCAGCAAAAACAATTTTTATTGTAGTTTTGGATGAGATAGACGCTTTAATTAAAAATCGAGGCGATCAACTGCTCTATGAGTTAACCAGAATAAATGAGACATTAAACAAAAGCAAAGTTTCAATTATTGGAATCTCTAATGATCTTCGCTTAAAGGAATTTCTTGATCCTCGCGTTTTCAGTTCTCTCAGCGAAGAAGAGTTAGTTTTTAGACCTTATGATGCAAGCGAATTGCGGAATATTCTTCTTGAACGTTCCAAATTGTCTTTCTACGATGGTGTTCTTTCCGAAGCTGCCTTGAACGTTTGCTCTGCATTAGCTGCTGCTGAACATGGGGATGCAAGACGCGCTTTAGATTTGTTGCGTGTTGCCGGAGAAGTCGCCGAACGCCAGGGGGCAAAAATGATTTTGGATGAGCATGTTAGAGAAGCTGAACGGCACATTGAACATAATCGTGTTGTGGAAGCTTTGAGAAACTTAACTTTGCATTCAAAACTGGTTCTTTTAAGCGTGTACAGTTTGAATAAGTCCAGCGTTACTACCGGGGAAATATATGACATCTACAATGAACTTTGTGGGGAGTTAGGAGTAGGACTTCTGACGCAACGCCGCCTAAGCACTTTGATCAATGAGCTTGATGCGATGGGTATTTTAAATGCAAAAGTGGTTAGCATGGGGCGGTATGGTCGCACAAAAAAGATCAGGTTGGAGATCTCACGGACTTTAATTAAAGATGTTTTCGAAAGCGACAACCGAATGGGACGCCTCATTGATTATAAACCTAAAAGCTCTCAAAAATATACGCAATGAACTTTTCGCGCAGATCAGTACCCTTATTTGGGTTTCCGTTTATCTCGGTTTACGATTGGCTATCCATTAAGAAATTCGAATTCAAAATTACTGCACTTTTAGATCCTTGTTAATTTTCTAGTTCATTTAACAGTCATAATTTTTGGCTGTTACAATTGATCCGCAATTTAGTTTTGATTAAATAAATGAGAGAAGTGTTACTTCCAATGTTTGCAAATTCACTACAGGCACTTTTCCTGGTGTTGGGTTTAATCCAAGCTTCTGCATATACTCTGTCTGTTCTTGCCAACAACCGGAATTCACAATTAATACTCCACGGTGATTACAATGACCAACAACGTGGACATGCCCCGCATGAAAGATGTCTGGAACGCGATCTATTACGAGAAAATCTCTGCTTTCTGGTGACAAAAGTGTTTTGCCACCGTACACGGGTGCTAAATGGCGACTTTGAAGAAGTAATTTCATGGCTCTTTCAGGATGTTCATGGCTTAAACCAGGCGCTGTGGCTATTATGTCGTCTAAGCTGCGGCCGTGGTACATTAAAACCTCCACGTTATGAATGCTAACCCAACAAGGGCTACCGAGAGAATGTACTCTCTTAGAATTTTGCAGAATTTCCAGAAATTCTCCCGAGATTGCTGGTTGAGGTAAAGCCTTCCTTGGCGTGTCATGGTTTCCAGGCGAAATAATAACTTCTATGTAGTCTGGGACACGCTCAATTAGTTTTGAGGCAAACCTATACTGATTGTACACATCTCTTATCACTAGCTCTTTCATTTGATTGGGGTATATCCCAATTCCGTCGATTATGTCGCCAGCAATTAACAAGTATTTTACATGCCCGGCTATTTCCTTCATTTTGTCATTTCCGTATTTACCGTTGAGCCATAGAATGAAGCGTTTAAAGGCGTCGCGATTAAACTTTGCACTGCCCACGTGGATGTCTGAAGTAAGCACTGCGTAGACGGGCTCTGACGCCCTGCGTCTAGGTTTCTGGTCTACTTCTGGAAAAATTATGTCTTCAGCCAAAAGAAATTTGCTTCTTGTTTTCACTACAGCTAGACATACAACTTGATCTGGAAGTAGCTGCTGGGCTTTTTTGTGTAGTTCCTCGGAAGCATTTCGAGGAACTAAAACGGTGGCAAGTGCCTCTAGATCTTCAACTGTCAAAATTATGTTCTGCTTTGCTTCTTTTTTTTCAGTCACCATACCAATTATTTTAAGTTTGGCTTTAACTGGAGACTTTAAGGCTTCTGTTATAGGTGTTGCAGCTTTAACGTCAAGCCTTTGCCTTAATAACCGTTCAATTCGTTTAAATCTGTCCTGAAAATATTTGAGGTAATCTTCAACTGTTCCGTTAGCACTAAGCTTACTTGTAGGGTCCTCTATAATTTTAATGGACGCTTCCACATCCTTTGCATAAGAATAGAAGGGGCTTCCGCTTTCAGTTAGATGTTGCTGTGGTGGCTCAAATTTTTCGCTCTGAATTTCGCTTTGTTCTTCTTTCGTAATCTCTGTTTGTCTAAACAGCGCTTCCAAAAGGCTTCTGTCGATGAATAATGGTTTTTCAGGTAATTCTTCTAATCTTTGTAATGCGTTGCTTATTATGATAGTAGGATCATCCATAGCAGAGACATAGTGTAAATACTCAAAGGCATCGCTACTTAACTGATACCCTGCTGCAATTGTTGCTTCAACGGCTCTTTGCAGTTTCTCTTGTTCGTTCATATAATGCTTCTCCAATTCCCTTTTTTCGGAACAGTTATGTAGCCTTCCTCACGGTTACCTACCCTTTCCGTTTGCCTCTTCAAATAGAGAACGGCTGTTAGGGCTGCAGTGGCTGCATCGATTTCATGGGGCGTTAGTGCGCGTGTTTCCAATTCTCCTTCCAATCCAAGAGTTTTAAATATCTCTTGTATTGCCTTCCAGTCTTTTAATGGCATTCCCAAGGCTTTTCGGGTTGCGGTCGGATGTACTTCAATCGTTTTATACTTTTTTCCTCCTATTAGTCTATTCAACTTTATTGCTCTTAAAGTGAGTTTCTGCATGGTGGGAAATCTTGGAGAAAATACTCTGTAGCCTTTTCTCAGCATTTCTTTTTCCGCCTTTCTAAAAAAGTTGCCTTTCTTTGGAAGGTGTAACGGCGCGTCTATGGCGATAAGTGCTGGGCGGCACCTTACTATGTTTTCTAAAATTTCGTTATCTTTGTGGATTAACTTTGTTTCTAACGCCTTTCCCTTTAGTAGTGCCCACCCTGTAGGGTTTTTGCTCAATGCTGCCAAATCTATGCCAATTACACATATACCATTAAATTCCAACATTTCCTTTCAAATTTATATATGCGTTTTCTTATTTAGATACGTTATCACCAAAACGAGATTTATGAAGGAGATCTATATGGGAGAATTACGTAAGGTACAATGTACCCGTACTGGTACCTTTTTTGTTTGTTTACCTCGTTCATGGGCTGAGCACCATGGTTTGCGAAAAGGCACTTTAGTTGCTCTGAATGAGACGAATGATGGTAAGCTTCTCATTGATGCCAAATATGGTGCTGAACCGTTACCAAGAGTTGCGAATTTAAGTGTAGGGCCCTATCTAAGCCGTGAAATAATTAGTCGTTATCTTTTAGGCTTTGATGTAATTAACATTGAAGCAAAGACGAGTATTGACGTTGAAGTTAGAAATGTTGTTAAGGCGACTGCAAGTTCTCTGATTGGCTTGGAGATAATTGAAGAGAGTTACTCTCAGTTAGTTCTTCAATGTTTGCTGGAGCCTTCTGGTTTTCCTCCTGAAAAGATCTTGAGGCGAAATTATGCTATAGTGGCAGGGATGAATCGTGATGCTACTGCCGCCTTTATCAATGGAGATTTACAGCTTGCCAAAAGCGTTATTGCACGTGATAATGAGAGCAACAGACTTTATTTCTTGTTAGTTCGCATTTTACGTACAATCCTTCAAGCGCCAAGTTTAAGCGAGAAGCTCGGGATAACTCCTATTGACTGCTTGGACTATCGCTTAGCCGCAAGCTTAATAGAATCTATTGGTGACGCATGTGTGCAAATAGCAACGAAAACGATAGAACTAAATACTGCCCGATTCTCTGAAGAACTTCAAAAGTTGTTTGCTGATTTGCACGCGCTTTGTTATGCTGCGCAAGAACAAGCCGTAAAAGCGTTCATAAATAAAGATATTGCCTTGGCTGAAAATGTGCGGAACATGAGTGAACAGCTTCAAAAGTTTTTCGCTGATGTGGAAAAAGTTGCTAAATCTCAGCCTGTAGCGGTTATGCCTCAAATCTTAGCTACAGCTTCCTTTTTACGACAGATCTACGAACATAGTGTGGACTTAGCAGATCTTGTTGTTTGAATTTGTTGTTCGATAGCATGCAGTTAACTTTTTTATCTTTGTTTTTAAGGGACTTAATGTGACAAATTATTAATGGATCTATAGTCGATAAACTGTTAATTAACACTTAGTGCACAAGGATGTTAAAAAGGAAATAAGTGCCGTGTTTAATAGTTATTACTGGAGAGGTGGCGTATTTTGCCTGATGTAGTGTTTGTGTTTGAGGTTCATCAACCGCACAGGTTGAAGCGAGATCTTTTTTGGGAGAACAAAGTTTTCAAGCGTTTAAAGAAAGAAGAATTATTTGCCTATTATTTTGATACTGATGTGAATCGTAAAATTTTCAAGCGTGCTGCCAAAAAATGTTACTTTCCGTCAAATCAGATTTTATTAGAGCTAATTGACAAGCACAAGAAGCAAAAGAAGAAGGTTAAGGTTTCTTTCAGTTTGTCAGGTGTTTTTCTGGAGCAATGTGAAATGTTTGATAAAGATCTTTTGGAAACTTTTAGGCAGCTTGCTGAGACGGACTGTGTGGAATTTTTAAATCAAACATATTACCATTCTGTTTCTAGCCTTTATCCAGACAAAAGCGAGTTTATTGAACAGGTTAAATTGCATCAGCAAACAATGCAGAGTTTGCTTGGGTGTGTGCCTGTCTTTTTTGAAAACACTGAGTTACTTTACAATAATGCCGTAGCGCACGTTATAGAGGCTTTAGGATATAAGGGAATTTTCATGGAGGGCGTGGAGAAGGTGCTTGGTGAAAAATCACCAAATTACGTTTACGCCGCAAAGGACTGCAAAAATCTCAGAGTGCTGATGCGTAATTACAAGTTGACAGACGACATAGGTTTCAGGTTCTCAGCTAGATGGTGGAGCGAATGGCCGCTAACAGCAGACAAATACGCACAGTGGCTGGCTAACACTCAAGGACATTGCATCAACATTTTCCCTGATTATGAAACTTTTGGAGAACATCACTGGCCTGAAACAGGCATACACAGTTTCTTACGACACTTACCTGAAGAAATCCTGAAATGGGAGCATCTGAATATGGCTACTCCCACGGAAGTCGTCAGTAAATATTTGCCAGTAGGCGAAATTGATGTTCCCGAGGCGAAGGGCACTGTTTCTTGGGCTGATCTCGAGAGGGACTCAAGTGGATGGCTTGGTAATGCTATGCAATGGGCTTACTACACGAGTTTGAGGCGGCTTGAGCCGCTTGTTAAAGAGGCAGAAGATGAGGAACTTCTAAGATTGTGGCGGTATTTTCAAACAAGTGATCATCTATATTACATGTATACTGCAGGTGGCGCTCCAGGAGAAGTTCATTCATATTTCAGCCCGTTTCAGTCACCTATGGATGCTTTTGTGGCGGCGCACACTTTAATATTTGATTTTGAAAACAGGCTTAGACTCGCGACGTTAACGGCAAATGAGCCTTTCTTGTTTTATACGAATGTTGGTGAAGAAAATTACACTGGTGTTATGGCATGGACCCTAAAGGGGTTTATAAAAGCGCTTGAGACTGTTGATGTTAAGGCAGTGGAATTCCATAATATGCGAGGAGACTTTAGCAGTTGGGTGCAGTATTCCTTGCAAGATAACGGTTTGGCTGAGCAACTAAAGGCAATTAGTGTTTCAAAATTGAGGGGGGAAAAACTCCGCAAGGCTCTTATTAGTGTGGTGCAGAAACGATTCAGAAATTTGAGTCAGCAAGTGCAGGATGCAGTTAAACTCTTTTGAATAAACACTACGTGCATGTGTTTATAAGTGAAGCCTTCATTATTTATTTGTTAGTTAAAGGTGCATATTGCATGAGAGAGGAGCTTCCGTTTCCAGAAAAGGTTTTGCAGACATTGCACAATTTATGCGCTACTGCGGCGGATTTAGCTAGACGAGGCGAAGAAGTAGCGTTTGTTCTGCAACGGGATCAGTTAGAAATTGAAGGTATCCTTGACCAGTACAAGTCTGAGGGTTTTGCTGAAAGTTTCATTGATAACGAAGGAAAGAAGCGCTATTATCTTAATGCAAGGGGAATAATCAAAGTCTGTTCGCTTTTTACATAGTGAACCCTAATGCGCGTTTTAATTTTCTCGTGGGAGTATCCGCCTAGAGTTGTGGGGCAACTCGCTGAGCATGTGCAGTTATTAGCTGCCCAGCTGGTTAAGAACAAAGTTGATGTGCATGTAGTTACTTATCATGATTTTTTAACTGGCGCCGTTGAAGAGCCAGACGGTGTTAAAGTCTTTAGGGTTGCGAACCCGGTGCGCACGCATATTGGCATTCTAACATGGGTTTTGACTTTAAATCAGGAGGTGGAGCGCGCAACGGCAAGCATTTATTATCAAGTGAACAAGCAAGTTGACCTTATTGATGTTCATGATTGGCATTTTATACCGGCAGCAGTGACTTTGAAAAACGCTTTTGGTGTGCCGTTTGTTTATTCTGTTGAAAGCTTAGAGGATCATCGTGCGCCGCCAGCGAATACGCCTTATAGCATGTCGATAAAGAGTATTGAGTGGTTGGGTTTTTATGAAGCAAAGAAAGTTTGTGTTAAATCAGAGTGGATGCGAGACGAGGTTGTTAGAATACATGCTGTTCCGAAGGAAAAAATAAAGGTTGTTACACCTAACACGAATTTTTGGTTAAAGGATATTTTGAGACTATACAAGACGGTAGCTGGAGGCTGGGCAGCTAGTGAAGCATGAACTTAGCGTTATGATGTTTAGTTGGGAGTTTCCACCGCGTGTTATAGGCGGCATTTCACCTCATGTGTACTTTTTATCTAAAAGCTTAGCTAAAAACGGCGTGAAGGTGTACGTAGTAACCTGCGATTTTCCTGATACGCCTATGCATGAGGTTATTGATGGTGTAGAAGTTTACAGAGTAGATTCCTACAAAAATCCTGCACCAGATTTTGCCACATGGGTTTACCTGATGAATTTGAACATGCAAACGGAAGCAGCAGCAATTGTGAATAGGATAGCGGATAGAATTGATGTTTTTCATGCGCATGACTGGCTGGTTGCTACCTCATGCATTGGGTTGAAGCATGTTTTTAGGAAGCCGCTTTTGGTTACCATGCACTCTACCGAGATTGGGCGCAGAGATGGACTTCATACGAATATGGAACGGATGATTCATGAGACCGAAGCTTGGCTCACGTACGAGGCTTGGCGGGTAATTTGCTGTAGTAATTATATGGTTTCACATGTCAAATGGGCTTTTGGGCTTCCAGAAGACAAACTGACTATGATTCCTAATGGCGTGAATGCCAGCGTTTACGCGGACATTGAAAAAGAGAATTTAAAAGAATTTCGCGCAAAGTTTGCGTTGCCTGAAGAGAAAATTGTGCTTTATGTTGGTAGACTTGTCTATGAAAAGGGCATACACATACTCGTCAACGCTGTGCCTAAAATTTTGGAGAAAGTTAACGCCAAATTCCTAATAGTTGGCAGTGGATACATGAAAGAACAGCTTCTCAACATAGTTAGAAGTATGAGGTTGGAACATAAGGTTCTTTTTTTAGGCTTTATGGACGAAGCCACTTTACTTAGGCTGCAGAAGTGCGCTGACGTTTCTGTTGTGCCCTCTCTGTTTGAACCGTTTGGTATTGTGGCTTTGGAAGCAATGGCGGCAAAAAGCCCTGTTGTGGTTTCTGACACAGGAGGATTATCAGAGATTGTTGATCATGATTTTACAGGCGTTAAAGTTTACCCAAATAACCCTGACTCGTTGGCATGGGGCATAACCAAGGTTTTGCTGGATGAAAATTACAGCCGCTACATAAGCGAAAACGCCTATAGAAGAGTACGAGAGAAATACGATTGGGACAAGATTGCGCAGCAAACTAAGCAGATGTACCAAACTGTTTTAGGCGAGCACTCCAAAAGCTTCTGGGCGTAAAACGCTCCCCTGCGTTATCTGCTTTATGATTACAAAGACTTAGAGTACAAGTTAAAACCGCCTTAGGTAGTTACTACCTTGGCTAATTTTATTTTCCAATAACTTTAACGTTTTCAATTAGCATCCACGGCGCAATCAACTGCCCCATTTTTCGCTCATTGCTAGCTACGGCGCTCACGTTTTTTAGCACTTCGAATATGTTGCCTGCTAGCATCACTCCGCGGCTGCAGTACCCGATTTCGCCTTTCTGGATTTTCCATGCAGGAGTGGCTACTACGGAGAATTCGCCGCTAACGGGGTTGCTGCTGTGGGCTCCCTGTAAATAATAGATTATTAAGCCATTATCCACTTCTTCTATGAGCTCTTCAGCTGTAGTGTTGCCGGGCATTATGCGAAAGTTTGTGGCTTCAATAAATGGTGTTGAGAGATATCCTGCGCGTGCGGCGTTTCCCGTGCTTTCCCTGCCCTCTTTCTTGGCGGCGTAGCTGTCATATAGAAAATTACGTAAGATACCTTTTTCCACAATAGGCGTTTTCTGGCGTGGTGCGCCTTCGCCGTCGAATGTTGCAGTACGTAATCCGCCTGGAAATAGGCCGTCATCGTAGATTGTGATGTTTTCCGATGCGACTTTTTCGCCGATTCGGCCTTTGAATGCAGACTGGCATCGCTGAACATTATCTGCTTTTACAGCGTTGATTAGCGTAAAATAAAGGAGTTCCTGTAAAGCGAACTGTGTTAGGATTATTTTGGTGGTTTCTGTTTTTACTCGTTTAGTTTTTAAGGCAGAAACTGCCAAGCGTGCAGCTTCTTTCCCTACCCATTCAGCATCAATGGCATAGCTACGTTCAGCATTGAATTCAAAACAAACAGGCGTCACTTTACTGCCTTCTTTGGCTACTGTGGCTAAACTACATTCTATTATAGTTCCCTTGTCGAAGCCTTCAACACCGCTTGAGTTAACTATGGCATTTGAGAGGTAAGCAGCGCCAACTCCGCCTTCAACTGGAAAAACCTTCTTATCAACAGCGCCAGCGGCATCCAGCATTTTGAAGGCAACGCTAACAAGGTCTTCTACGCGCAGTTCAAGAATTCTATCGTCATATGTTTTTTCAGCTTTACCATAAGTTTTCTTGTCAATCAGTTCTTTCCAGTCTGAATCAGGCTTGCTCGCTTTTGCAGCGCTTAAGGCTCTACGTGCCGTGTCCTCAATTGCTTTCTGCTCTTCTATTATGTTCGTGTATGCAAAACCTACCGCTCTGTTAACTATGACTCGTAAGCCTAAACCTCTATCAATTATTCGCTGGCTCTTGGTTATTTGCCCGCGTTCTATGCCTACGTTTGTGGTCTGGCCCTCGTAAACGTAGGCTTCAGCTTCCTTGGCGCCACATCTTAAGGCCATGTCCACGGTTTTTTTAGCCAAATTTAGCATTTGGTCTTTTTCAAGCACTGCCACCAACAATCACCTCTTTAACTCTAATGTGTGGACCACCGTCGCATACAAAAGCTGTTTGCCCTTTCCCACAGCGGCCAGGCCATAACTCAAAATCCTTTCCGACGGCGTCAACTTTAAAGAGTGTTTCAAGAGTGTTTCCGCTTATGGAAGCGTTACGGACAGGCTTGCCTATTTCGCCATTAACTATCTCGTAGGCTTCTTGTATGCCTACTTGAAATGTTCCATCTAAATTTGCTTGACCGCCTCTGAAACTTTTGAAGTAATAGCCTGAATGTATGTCTTCTAATAATTCTTCGAATGTGTGGTCTCTTGGCGCCATGTATGTGTTGCGCATTCGGATAATGGGTTCTACTCGAAAATCCTCTGCCCTTGCGTTGCCTGTTGGTTCAGCATTAAACTTTTGAGCGGTTTCACGGTTATGCATTAAACCCGTTACTACGCCGTCTTTTATGAGAAGTGTTTTTTGGGCTGGTATTCCCTCATCATCGTATTTGAAAGAGCCGAAGGCGCCGTCTATTGTGCCGTCATCATAAAAAGTAACCATGTCTGACCCTATCTTCTTTCCAAGATTCTCTGCCAGCACGCCACCGGACAATGCTAAATCTGCCTCGGCGAGGTGTCCGAAGGCTTCGTGGACGAAAACGCCTACAACGTTTGGTCCCAAAACTACGGGGAATTTGCCGCCTTTTGGGGGTTTAGCGGTTAACTGCTCGATTGCACGCTTTGCCACTTTTTCACCTATAGCTTCAGGCGAGTTCTCATCGAATATTTCGTAGCCTGCTGCAGAGCCTATTTCTTCTCTGCTGAAAGTGAAAACGCCGTTGCACGCAGCTGTAGCGGTAATTCTTGACCAAACATATAGCTTATCTTGTTTTATGCGTGTGCCGTTGCTGTTCACGAAATAGCTTGTGCCGGTCAAATCCAAATAGTCTATGGTGCAGCTTTTAACTCGTTTGTCATACTCTAATGTGGCTCTATTCACTGCCAAAGCGGTTTTTATTTTTTCTTCCATTTGAATTTCAGCAGTGTTTTTCCTTGGTTTCACCTGGACATTGTCTTCCACTGTTTTGGCTTTTGCAAGCTTTATCCGATTTTTCAACCGTATGCTCGCTGTTTTCGCTATTCTGCAAGCGTCAGAAACGGCGCTCATTAATGTCTCAGTGTTTAGAGAGCCAACTGAAGCGAAGCCCCAGCCGCCGTTAACAAGCACACGTAATGCGACTCCGCTTTCGATACCTTGCTTAGCTGCTTCAACACGCCCTTCTTTCAATGTTAGCATTGTTTTGTTAATTTTTTGCGCGCGGGTTTCAGCGTATTCAGCGCCGAATTTTTGGACGGCGAGGTCATTTATTTTTGATAGAACTTCTTCCATAGGCGGCTTAACCTTCTGTAGTGAGGTTAAAGCTAAGTAATTGGTTTAAGGAAATAAAATAGTTTTGTTTTGCTTAAAAGTTCTCGGAAAGTTAATGCGCGTTTGCTGTAAATAAGTGGGTTGCTACGCTCTTTGTGTTAAGAGTTTCATTTGGTTGACAAAATCATATTGCCCTTCAAACTTTATTGTGGACGCCGTAGACAGCTGCAAGATCTTCCAATATTTTGTTTTCAATTACTAAGGCGCCTGAGCTTAGGCATTCTTCAAGTCCTTTTGCGAAGGCATCGATGTTCTTTGAAAATTTATTTTTAGGCAAGGAGTAGTTTTGTTCTATGTACTTGTATATGAAAGAGGTTGCTTCTTCGCCGAAGACTTGTTTTAAGACGCTGTCGATTATTTTGAAGATTTGGTTTGCTTTTTTGGTTTTTGGCTCCAAAGTGACCCCGCTGGACTATCACGTATATTACGACTTAATAAGTGTTGTCTTTGTGATGTTAAACACACAAACACACAAAACAACATCAAAGTCCATACTCACCAGAAATCCGCAAGATTCAACTGTTGAACTCTTCCACGACGCGCTTTCTCCGATGAAACAGCATCACCCAAAACAAGCTTCCCATATACCCCATCATACCCTGGAGTAACGCTAACCGCACCCTCCCTAACTTGAAGAATCGCCTTAGCAATCGCCGCTTCCACGACCCCCATTAATGCTTCAGCAGAGGCATCAATAAGCACAGTGTACTCATCACCGAATCGGCCTATAAGCGCATTATAAATCTTCCAAACCGCCTGCGTTGAAGGAGAATCCACGCCCAACACCGCTGCAATTATCTCAGAAAGAGGCAGCAACCGCATAAAACCTGGCGCATTCTCGGGCTTAAAGTCCGCTGGCCTGTCAGCAAGTTCTTCAACACGCTGCTCAACACCCTTAGTTAGTTTTCTGCGGCAAACTGGACAGACATTACCAAGCTTCTGTGCCTCCTGCGGCGAAAGAGATACATTGCAGCCACGGTGCCCAGTCCAATGGTACTTACCGTAAGCAGGATCAGTTTCAATTGTGAACTTGAGCCGCGCGGGATCTTTGCAGCGAATAGCATCAACCACTTCACTGTAACTTATTTTTTCAAGTTCAAAGACGTTTGCTTCCCTACCCAAACGCCAGGGCCAAAAGCTGTGGCTGTCACTATTCGAGAGCAACGTGTACTTGTCAAGTCTGCTTAAGCGCCAATTCATCGGCGGATCAGAGGAAAGCCCAGTTTCCAGTGCATGTATATGCTTTACCATATCTTGGTAACATTCTTCAACACTATTAAAACCACTGAAAGCGCCGAAAATGCTGAACCACGGCGTCCAAACATGCGCTGGAAAAACCATGTTAGCACTCGAGATTGCCATCACTTCTTCAACTAATTGTGGCGCAGTCATGTTTAGCATGGGCCTGCCGTCTGCATCTAAATCGCCGTAGCGCTTGAGTACGTCGTTTATTTGACATGCGGTCTCCACACTCGGCGTCAGAATAACATGATGAACTTTTTTAGTCTCGTTTTCAAAATTGAAAATGGTGCAGACTTCCGTTGTCATCATAAAATGCACATGTGGCTCCGTCTCGCCAGAAACTTTGTAAAGACCTGTGCCTTCTTCTGGAACTAATGTTTCCTTTATTTCTTTGAGCCATTTTGGATGCGTGAAGTCACCTGTTCCAACAAGGTTTACCCCTTTAACTTTAGCGAAGCGCGAAATTTCTCTGAGGCTCATCTGCTGGCTTGTTGCTCTGCTGTAACGACCATGAATATGCAGATCAGCAATTACCTTCACTTTTTTCGCCTATCCTAAAGTGGCCTCTGTCAATTTTTAGTGTTAACTCCTCAGTACACGTCAGACAATTCGACTATGCAGTATTTGAGCATTTACTCATTTGCTTTCAGCTTTCTTGTCCATTCCACTAGCTCTTTTAGCATTTCCCGTATTACTCGCCTTGTTTTCTCATTAGTAACATTGCCTTCAGCATCAACGTTTTCTTCGGCAAAAGGCATCATTACTTCTGGGTGATTAAGCGGATGCGTATCGAGAGCGATTAATATTTGCCTGAGGTGATATTGCGCCCTTGCTCCGCCGAGGCTGCCGATGGAAGCGCTCATTATGGCAACAGGTTTTCCCTCAAAAGGGTTGTCTCCGTATGGTCTAGATGCCCAGTCAATTGCGTTCTTTAAGACGCCAGGAACGGAATAGTTGTATTCTGGCGTGGCTATCAACAACGCATCTGCCTTTCTGATGGCTAATTTAAACTCTTTTACGATCTCAGGCTGTTTTCTTTCTAAATCCTGATTGAACGGCGGGATTCCTTCAAGATCAAAAACTTCTATAACTGCATCTTTAGGTTTGAGTTCAATAGCCGCTCGCATTAATGCCTTGTTGTATGAATTTTTACGCAGACTTCCCACAAAACCTAGGATTTTCACAGTCATCCTCATATCGCCTTATACGCTTTAATCAAAATAAACACAAATTACCCTTTAGTCCAAAGATGAATTTAAATTTATACGTTTTCGCTGTCTGTTGCGTCTTCAGGGGTGCTTGTGCTATTTTCTGTCTTACTTAAATATTTTGCAAAGCGTCTTTCCCAGTCTACCTTGAACATTATTATAAATACAATTACCAGCAAGATTATTCCAATGACTGTGCCTATTAGAAGCGATGCTCCTTCGCCTTCTAAGCCGAAGATTTTTTTAACAATCTCTAGTGACATGCGACCGCTGTACGCTATTATAAGGTTAGAAAAGAATTTGCCAAGCAACGCTGGAATAAACGCCTGAATTATCCCGTAGCGCATGATGCCTAAGGGAATGAAAAGTAAATCGTCGGGAAGAGGTGTCAAGGCAAAGATAAAGATGGCTATTGGACCAAATTTTTTGAAGAGCTTAGTTAGGAAATCCATTTTTTTCTTATATTTTTTGCCTATAACTTTTCTTCCGCCGAACCCGATTAAATATCCTGAAAATTCTCCTAGTGCCGCGCCGATCGCCGCAAAAGTAGCGATCCATAGAGGCTCAAAAACCCAGTTGCCCGCTGTATCCTGAAGTCCTCCAAGAATGAATATGACAACTGTGTAGGGAATGGGGATGAATATTGCTGTTGCTCCAAGCAAGCTTATGAGAAAAATTCCTAGGTACCCGTACTGCACGGCGAAATTTCGCATCCAGTCCGCTATGTCCTGAAGCTCCAAGAAGCTCCCACTTTTCACTGACATATATAAAATAGGCCTAAATAGATTTGCGATTTAAAAACAATATTAAAGATTGCCCGCTGCTTCTAATACGAGTTAAATGGTTAAAAGGCTACGGTGTGTTGTTGCGCGCTGGCTCGAGTTTTTCTTCTGAAATTTGCTAGAGACTAGGTAAAGTCTATCAAGTTGAATGCGCATATGTCGTGCAAGAAGGTGCCCTTTATGAGTGCACAAGTTGATTGGTTGAAAATTCTCGTTCTCTGCAAAGATAACGTAAAAGCGCGGCTTCAGTCTTATCTTGAAACTGCAACTGCCTCTGAACCTGCTCTTGGCATAGGTGCTGGCGGCGACCCTATGAAACCTGTTGATCTAATAGCCGAAAAAGCTATAGTTGAGGTTCTGCAGCAGCATTGTAGCTCATTCACGCTTATAAGCGAAGAGTCAGGCGTTAAAGAATTCGGCGATAATCCCGCACAGTATTATGTAACCGTTGATCCAATAGACGGCACAACCAACCTTGTCCGAGGGCTTCCATTCTATGCTACCTCAATAGCAGTGTCAACAATGCCTACGCTTTCCGCTACCGTTGCGGCTTTAGTAACCGATCTTTTTCATGATGTTACGTACACTGCACTAGCAGGTAAAGGCGCCTATTGTGACGGCAAAAAAATAACGCCTTCCCCAGTTGTTTCCCTCGAGGCAGCAGTAATAGGTTTAGATTTAAACAGCTACAACGTTAAGGAAATCGCACCTCAACTGTCAAGTTTGATTGAAAAAACTAAACATATACGCCATTTTGGCGCCAACGCCCTTGAAGTATGCTACGTGGCTGAAGGCTTAACTGACGCTTTCGTGGATATCCGCGGGAAACTTCGAGTAACAGATATTGCTGGTGGGTTTCTTATACTCAAAGAGGCTGGTGGAATAATAACCGCGCCTGAAGGCCACATGCTATCTGCCAACTTGGATCCTAAACAGAAGATAAAGTTTATTGCTTCTGGAAATGAGCAGTTGCACAAAAAAATTCTCAGTTTGGTAAGGCTGAAATGTTAAGGTTACTTCCACCGCATCCTGCGGCGTTGATAAAGGCAGATAATGCAAAAACGCTTGTTATCGCAGATCCACACTTAGGTTGGGAGTTGACGCTCCACGCAAGAGGCATTCATGTTCCGAGTCAAACATCAAAACTTCTGCAAAAACTGACGGTGCTACTTTCTAAACACAAGCCCGATGCGCTTCTAATTCTAGGCGATGTTAAATATACGGTAGTTACAGCCGAGCCAGGCGAATGGCGCGATATACCTGACTTCTTTGTTCAACTCAAAAATTACGTGAAAGAAATAGCTATAGTGCGCGGCAACCACGATGCAAATCTTGAACCTTTGCTGCCAGAAAGCGTTAAACTTCTTCCGGCAACAGGCACAATAGCTGGCGACATCGGTCTTTTTCATGGTCACAAATGGCCTTCACCTATGCTTCTGAAGTGTAAAACGCTAATTATGGGCCATGTTCACCCCGTCGTCGTCTTCAAAGATCCTTCCGGCTTCAAGATAACAAGGCAAGTATGGGTGAAAGCCGCATGCTACACTAACCAACTAGCCAAAAGACTGTTACAAAAACACAATATAAAAGTTGAAGGCACCATTGAGGATACAGTGAAAAAACATTACAACTTTACACCACGAACATCCCAAATTTTCTTAATGCCGTCATTCAACGACTTCCTAGGCGGCAGGCCCATAAATGGCGACGTATCGCAAAAAAAGGAGCAAAACCCACGAATGATAGGGCCAATTCTGCGTTCAAAAATCCTTGACCTGGATAATGCGGAAATCTACCTATTAGACGGCACTTACCTCGGAACTCTGAGCCAGCTAAAAAGACTTTAGAAAAACCGACAATGCCTTTATGGGTTATTCAAAATAGCAGGAAACGTTCAATATACGCTTTTAAGGGCATGTGTCTTTTCTCTGCCACCGCAAGGTCTTTGCATAGTATGCATAGGGAAAAATCGGCTGTGGTCCATGCTTTAGTTTGCGGCTGGTAATTTCACAAAGCAAAAATGCTGAATAAACAGCACAACACTTATAGAAACGGATAACCTCAAATTACTAAGGTGTGAAAACCGTGTCATCAGATGATGAGGATTATCCAGAATGGTTTAAGCGTCGCCGTTATCCTTTAGCTAATGATCCGTTTTTCGGTGATATCGATCGCATGTTTCGTGAAATGGAAAAGCGCATAGAAGAAGAGTTTCGCATATTCACTGAAAAGGTTCCTAAGGAGTATGTTAAAGAGCGTAAGCTTCCAGATGGAAGCACCGTGAAGGAATTTGGGCCTTTCGTTTACGGTTATAGCATGAAAATCGGTCCTGACGGCAAGCCTGAAATCCGCGAATTTGGCAATATAAAGAAAAGCCTTCAAGGTCCACAGGTTAAGGAAGAACGTGAACCGCTTGTTGATGTTATTGAAACAGACGGTGAGATTCGTGTGGTCGTAGAGTTGCCTGGCGTAGAAAAAAGCGATATAAAACTTAGAGGCACTGAAGATTCCCTTGAAATCAGCGTGGATGCAGCGCAGTACAAGTACTATAAGGAAATTGCGCTTCCCGCAAAAGTAAAAGTGAAAGAAGCTAAATCAAGTTACAAAAATGGCGTTTTAGAAGTTATATTTCCCAAGGTTGATGCTCCAACCAAACCTAAAGGCGAACCAATCGACATAAAATAGTTATTTCACGCTATTGAAGTGCTCGTGCTTACATGAATGACTCTTCAGAAATCGACGCATTAAACAAGATTTGCCGTGAAGCCAAAGCGGATGGGAAAATATCTGGCAAAAACCTCACTGTACTGTATGAGCTTTTCGGTCAACGCTTCACAAAAGCCCTTGATGCCTTAAAAGAAAACCGCGTTAAAAAGTACATCTTCAGGCCAAGCGGCAGAATCGTTTGGATAGTTGTTGGGCGAGAGCGTGATTACCTGATAATGCCTGAAGCTGAATTCTGCATGTGTGACGACTTTTATTTTCGCGTGTTGGATAAGGAAATACATTTGTGCTATCACTTAATTGCGCAGAGAATCGCCCGCAACTTAGGCTGGTACGAAACTATAGAAGAAGACGACAGCCTATATGACACTTTAATGAGTGAATGGAAAAAACCCGCTGCTTAACCAGCAAATAGCGACGTTAAAGGAAAATGTTGGGAATCCCAGCGTCTCTATTTTCCTAAGATCGACAAGTGCAGAATGGTTATCTACTTGTTCTCCGCACCATAACTGTCTGAACTTGGCTTACGCCCGCTATTTTGGCCAGTTCGGTTTCGAATTCGTCCACAATTCCAGTTTTTTCCTCGGGAAATTTCACTTGAACCAAAAGTGCTTTTAGCCCGAAGGCTATAGGCTCTTCGTCATAGCCTTCAATAGACGAGAACTCGGGTAAACATTTCTCAATTTTGGCTTTCAACTCGTCAAAACTCGCGACTGCATCTTCGGGAAAAACTTTGTAGATAACTTTTACACTACCCATTTTTTAGTTCGCCTCTTTTTCATGGTCCTGTAAAACCGCACTTGGGACATTTATATTGACGACCGAACTTTCGGCATTTCCCACAGCGCTTAATCTGTATTTCCCCACAATTGGGACAAAGGAACTTTGTCGCTTCTGTTCCCGGCTGGATGGGTTTGCCGCAGCTTGTGCAAGTAACCAAAGATAGTGTTGCTGCTTTCTCTGACATCAAGTTCAACTCCGTGTCATTTGTGTAACGTAAGACTTCCTTATATCTGCTGTGCTTGCTTAGCGGGCTTTCTTGTGTTAATAATCGTGAAAGCAAATTGAATGCTTTTGGTTATTTAACTTTGAATTGAGCTACTATAAGGGCTTTTAGAGCATGTTTCAGCATTATAATGTTCTAGTAATAGAACAAAGTTGTTCTACGAATAGAGCTAATAGGCAATTTATAACAAGAATAACTTGGTGATTGCAAATGAAACACCAAGCTAAACTGATATTGTTCGGAATACTGTCGCTGTCTATGGGGGTTGCTTTTGCTTCGCCCCTGCTTGCCTCAGAATTAAACATGCAACCATTCATTAAACACGTTCAGGGACCAACAGCAGACTTCAGCGTTAATGTTGTCTACGCCAACTTCACCATCCTAAACAGTTCCAAACCCGTGAGCGAAAACGATGGTCCCGCCATCTCTTACTACGTTGTATTGAACGTCACGAATCTTTCCGACATAGGCGCTAATCTCCGAGACGTGAACTTCGTAGCTGCAAGGGAAATCAAGAATATTTCAGAGTCAACGTCGTCTTGGTTGATGAACAGCACTTCCGGCTCAGGATACTTCGCTGAGGGTGCATGGGTTGACGGCATATGGTACAATGTCACCTTAGCTACTCACAACTGGCCTGCTGTGGATAGATGGGGCAATATCACGTTCTTCGGCGTCACTGAACTTGAAGACTATTGGCTGGAAGGCGTACAGCTTCTGGATGTATATGAAGGCGGCAAATTCAAAGCTACTTACATGAACATGAACGGAACATGGGTTAACGTAACTGGCAGAATTGAACTACCTCAACCAAGGGAAAATAATCCCTTCGCCAATGCTTTCACGGTCAGTGATATCGTTGTTAGAGAGCTCCACCTGTTTCAGGATGTAGCGGCTCTTAATTTTACATCAACTACTGCAAGCGACAACAACACTTCCACCGATTCAAAAATAATTGAGGAAAAGTACACTTGGGTAGGAGAAGGTCTTTTCGACAACTACTGGGCACCACACCAGTCACGTTTAATCGTGTTGCAGGGTATTCACGACATTAGAAAATCCTTTGGAGGCGTCAAAGCGCTAGATGCATTGAGGTCTGGGAGCATAACTTTGCAGACGCGGCTCTTTAATCACGCAAACGTCACCGTTGAGGTTGTGAACGGCACCATCGCAGACACTTGGTCGTATGCTACAGAGCTTAAACAAGTGCAGTTGACGCAAAATGGAGACAGCTACCTATACAACACGATCTTGGGAGAAAACCAATTTTTCATAACCGACCAATATGGCGTAGAAGTGTTCATTAAAGAGAGGAGCTAACCATGACAAACGCGGGCACCCCGGAGCTTGAAGGCACAACGTTGCGTGTGTACACGTACGTGATCAAGCAAAGCAAGGGGGTTGGTCCGCGTGAAGTCATGCGGGGCGCAAATCTAAGCAGCCCAAGCGTGGCTTACTGGCATCTGCAGAAGCTTGAAGCGTTAGGCTTGCTTCAGAAAGACGCATACGGTGAATACATGGCTAAAGAGAAAGCAAACATCAGCGGGCACCTGTGGATTGGACGCAACATGGTGCCGAGGCTGATGTTTTACTCCCTCTTTTTTATGGGTATCGTGGCTATAGAATTTATCATTATCGGTGTCCAATTTTTCGCGTACGGGCAAATGCCAGAAATTAGCCTGATTTACCTTTTAGCGACAAATTTCATCGCTATGATTCTGTTTCTTGGCGAAGGCTTGCTGCTGCGCAGGAAAACCAGAACAAAAAGTGCCAAAAGAAACACAAGCGACTCAACCAGCTGAAACAGTGTTGCTTACCATCGGAGCCGTATTTCGCAAGTTTATTATTCAGGTTTTTAGCTATATTTCTGCCGGGGTTGTTTTGGGAGTAAACCTCCGCGACATTGTTCCAAAAACAATTGTTAGGCTAGAGGATTTAAGCGGGAAAACCATCGCTATCGACGCCTACAACGCTCTGTACCAGTTTCTCGCCATTATTCGCCAGCCAGATGGCACGCCTTTGAAAGACAGCACGGGGAAAATCACTAGCCACCTAAGCGGCTTGTTTTACCGTACAAGCAACCTTGTGGAGATGGGTATAAAACCAATTTACGTGTTTGACGGTGCTCCCCCTGTTCTCAAAGAAGTTGAAATTAAGCGCCGAATGAGGGCGAAGGAAGAGGCTACAATCAAATATGAGCAAGCTTTAGCTCAAGGTAAGATTGAAGAAGCTCGAATGTACGCTCAAGCAACCTCGCGTTTAAGCGATTACATGGCAGAGGACAGCAAAAAGCTTCTCACCTTAATGGGTATTCCTTGGATTCAAGCGCCCAGCGAGGGAGAAGCACAAGCCGCACATTTGACTAAGCGTGGGGATTCAGATTACTGCGCAAGCCAAGACTATGATAGCTTGCTTTTTGGAGCGCCGAGGCTAATTCGAAACGTGACAATTTCTGGTAGAAGGAAGCTTCCAAGCAAAAACGTTTACATCGATGTCGTTCCTGAAGTAATCAAGTTAACTGATGTTTTGGAAGAGTGCGGCATAACCTACGAGCAGTTAATTGATGTGGGCATACTAATCGGCACAGACTTTAATCCTGACGGCATCAAGGGCTTGGGGCCGAAAACCGCTTTAAAACTGATAAAAGAGTACGGGACGCTGGAGAAAGCCTTGCCGTATATAAAAAATGCCGAGTTTCCGCATCCGCCAGAGAAAATACGTGAAATATTTTTGCATCCCAAGGTGAGCGATGATTACGTGCTGAAGTGGCAGCAGCCGAATGTAGAGGGCATAGTGGATTTTCTAGTCGGCGAAAAAGACTTCTCCGAAGAGCGTGTAAGAAAGGCAATAGAGAAAATGCAGGAAGGAAACAGGAAGCTTGGGGGAAAAACTACGCTTGAAAAATGGTTTGGATAATTGCTAAAATTTTTGCCCATACTCTCCCGTTAAAGGGACAAAAGCTACTCCGCCAAGGTTTTCCTGCTTGATTTTTCCATCAGCGCTTTTCGTGATTTTTATGAGACTCTGAAACAGCGAAACACTACCAACTGGAATTAGCATAATTCCGTGGGGCTTCAACTGGTCTATCAGAGGTTTAGGCACATCTGGCGCTGCTGCTGTAACCAAAATACGATCATACGGCGCCTTTTTATCATAACCCTTAGAGCCGTCCGCATTAATTATTGTTACCCGATCAGTATAACCTGCGATCATAAGGTTTTTTTTCGCGCTGTCCGCCAGCGCCTTAACTATCTCAACAGTATAAACATGCCCCCATTCGCTTCTAGGCGTGTCTAGTGGGGCAATTATCTCCGCTATTGTAGCGGCGTGCCAACCTGATCCGGCGCCGACTTCCAGAACTCTTTGACCGACTTCCAGTTCTAGGGCTTCGTTCATTATCGAAACCATGTGTCGCCTAGCTCAGCATTAAGCTGTGGCTATGTGGCGCAGAGATTGTTTGACCGAAGCCTATTGGAAGCGGTGTATCCGCACTGCTGTATTGTTGCATGTCTGGAGGTAGAAATTTTGCGCGTGGCACAGCGCGCATCGCTTTAATCACCTTCGGAGTTTTCAAAATGCCCTGCTTTATTAGACTGTCAACGAGTTTTTCCCATTCTGTCTTTTCCACATCGAAGCACCACCTAGAGTATGGTGCTGTTCCTTTTTAACATATGTGGTCTTAGAAATAAGCTACTTATTCGGATGAAATGTTTGGTGTCTCCTTTTTGTTTGCTCTCTTCAAAAATGCTGAACATAGCTTCTTTTTATAATATTGCTGAGCGCAACGATACTTTGGCTACTCGGTTTTCATTATTACGCTGCCTTTTTGTGTACGTAAAAGTTTAAGTGTAAATCTTTTATACCCTATCGTATATGCATTAAGCGAGGAAACGGGCATGTTTAAACTTAAAGTATCTGATGCTAAACTCCTGCGGGATATGGTTACCGCAATTTCCATTCTTGTAGACGAGGCTACCTTCAAAATTGATCCTGAAGGCTTAAAGCTTCGGGCGATGGATCCATCCCGCGTTGCCATGATTGATTTTGAATGGCCTAAAACAATCTTTGAAGAATACTTATGTGAAGCTTCTTCAAAAATATGCATTAACATAAGTGAATTGTTGAAACTGCTTAAACGAGCAGGCAAAGATGAGGCAGTCGAGCTGTCATTGGACGAGAAAACTGGGCGACTGCAGATTACGATAACGGGAAAGTACAGCCGCAACTTTAATATGCCCACGCTTGAGGCTGCAGAAGAGGAAGTTCCTACCCCAAAGATAACCTTCAACGTGAAAGCTAAGGCAACCACGCAAGGGCTGAGTCAAGCCATAGAAGACGCGCAGCTGGTAAGCGATCATGTACGGATAGAGGCTGACCCGGAGAAGCTTATTCTTAACGCTTCGGGCGACTTGATGGGTGCGACGATAACGCTTCAGAAAGGAAGCGACGCCCTGCTGGATTTGGAAGTGAAAGAGAATTCGAAGGCAACGTTCAGTTTAAGCTACTTATCCGAAATAATAAAGGCGGCATCAGCCACATCGGACATAGCTACGCTCGAGTTCTCAACAGATATGCCTATTAGGATAGACTTCCATCAAACAAAAGAGGGCAAGCTGACGTTCTTCCTCGCGCCTAGAATTGAAACAGAATGAGAATTACAAAATGCAAGCGGAAATGGGGCGATTCACTCAAACTGACTTGGCGAAATATCCCTTTCTAAAAGAAACCGCTGCGATTATAAAACAGCTAGGCTTGAAAATCGAAGAATTGGCAAATCCTGATATGGCGCAAATTCTTAATCGCGCAGAAGAGCGAGTCCGAGAAGCAATTTTATCTGTTTCAGTTGGCAAAAAGCGTGAATTCGCTGTGGAGGTTCCCTCTTTCCCCGTCGCCATTATGCTAGCGATAGCAACCAAAAACTCTTTTATAAAAAAGCGTTATGCTCTAGCTGAAGCCAAACAAGCTTTCAACGATATGCAAACTGAAAGTAGCGAGAAAATTTTGGCAATTGCACGCGATTTCAATTGGAATATAACGCTGAATCGCGACTCTTCAATACCCCTTGAATTCGCTGTTAGCTTCCCTGATTACTTAAGGAACACGACGCATCTGCGGGATAAGAAGTGGAAACTTGTAAACCGCCTTTTAACAAATGGGCAAGTTTACCTAAACAAACAAGATGTTGCACGGCTTCTACAAGAAGAAGTGCGGAGGCGAATTGAAGAAAGGTTGGAAGCAACTGAACTGCCAACCATTCCCGAGAACGTAACCGAGATAGCTGCGCAACTGTTAGCATTAGCAAAGGAGAAGATAGGCGAAGAAGAAACGGAGTTCTCCAAAGTTGTGACGCAATCAGCTTTTCCACCATGCATCGTAGCGCTTTATGAAGCTGCATCCAAAGGTCGTCATCTTTCACATGTGGGCCGCTTCACCTTGACCTCTTTCCTAGTAAATATTGGCATGTCGCCGGAAAAAGTGGCAGAATTATTCAAGAGTTTCTCAGACTATAATGAAAGACTAACGCGTTATCAAATTGAGCATATCGCCGGAGAAAGAGGCTCCAGAACGCGATATACTCCCCCTCAATGTACTACTTTACAGACCCACAGTGTTTGCGTCAACCCTGATGTTTTGTGCAGGCGCATCCGCCATCCTTTAGCTTATTATAAACGTAAACAGAAACAATTAAGTGCGAGCACACCAAAAACAAGTTAACATTCGGTATGAGTAAACAGTTGGAACCTTGTTTTCTCTTGATAGTGCCTTTGTATCCGGCATTTTAAATTTTAGACTGGGCTGCTAATGGTTAAATGTGGGTTTGCGAAATCATATCGTTCAGACAAGGCAGAGGAGAATTACTGTGTCTTCTAGAGTGTTCGTTTACAAAAAATTCTCTGAGTTTTACAGTAGCCCCTCCACAGTTATTCCCTTTCCTTCATCGCTTAGCCAGCGAGAACTAGGTTTTCTTCTTTTCAAAGAGCGCGTCATGTTAAGACATAAAAGTTTTGAAAGCATGAATCGTCTAAAGCGCTTTCTCAGCGAGAATATTCCTTCAGATGTTTATCACTCTTGTGCCATTTATGAAGATCCAGAAGCTGAAATGGATAAGAAGGGTTGGCTTGGTGCAGATTTGGTTTTCGACATAGACGCTGACCACATACCTACCCCCTGCAATAAAATTCATGATGAGTGGACTTGTAGCGAATGCAACTTCAGCGGAAAGGGCATAACACCTGAAGCTTGCCCAATTTGCGGCGGGCAAAAATTTGAAACTAAAACTTGGGCTTGTGATCTCTGCTTAGGAGCTGCTAAAGAAGAAACCGCCAAGTTGATTGATATTTTGGAGAAAGACTTCGGTTTTTCCCAGCAAGAAATGCACGTGTTTTTTTCAGGGCACCGTGGATACCACGTTCAAATCGAAAAAGACACAGTTAAGACGCTAGATGCTACGGCCCGCAAAGAAATAGTCGATTATGTTTCAGGTATAGGTCTGTTCCTCTTAGATGATGAAGCACAGAATAAAGCTGGCAAGCGGCGGCGTTCAAACGTTTTTAGCTTACATGATTTTGGTTGGCACAAACGCCTAAAGTTGGGCCTCCAAAATTTTCTTATGAACGCCACAAAAGAAGATTTAAAGAACGCTGGGATAAAAGGAAGGTATGCCGCTTTTTTGGAAAACAGAGCGGTTCTTCTGAAACGGTGCATAGAAGAAAACAAATGGGGCGGCGTCAGAGGCATCAGCGTTGGAACATGGCGAAAACTAGCCAAATACATAAAGGAGCTTGAATCCGCAAAAATCGACACTGTTGTCACCACCGACATTCACCGCTTGATCAGAATGAACGGTACCCTTCACGGCAAAACAGGCTTTTTGAAGATCGAGTTTCCAGTGAAGCGTTTAGCTGATTTTGATCCTTTCAAGGAAGCAGTAGCTTTTAAAGAAGGCACCGTGAAAGTGTTTGTCTTAGACGCACCAGAATTTAGGTTAGGTGACAACATGCTGGGTCCCTACAAGAATCAGAAGGTGGAACTTCCAACTGCAGCGGCTGTGCTGCTAATTTGCAAAGGCAGAGCTGAGGTGGCGCAGTAGTAATGTATGACGAGATTTATGCTGCTTGGCGGCGTGAAGCCGAAAACGAGGCACTTGGAAGTTTACCTACTGACTTTTACAAGCGAGTCGCGCTTTATCTGCAGAAGATTAAAGAAGAAAATAGAATGCTTGATAAGAAAACGGTGAAGGCAAGCCTCCTTGAACATGAAATGAAGCACGCCAAGCGCATGATAAAAGCGATAGTCTGGTTACGATACAAAAAGCTCTTGCGAATTATCAGTAAAAACCAGAAAATTCCAGCGGAATTGTTGGCAGCTGAAGAAGCTAAATTATGGACGAGCTTCGCCTCATTCGCAGAGGCACATCAAAAGTTTGTAGGGAACCTTCTACGCGGGCAAATTTCTGATGATAGCACGCCAAAAATACAAAAAAGAGTTACTCTGAGATTTGTGAAAGAAATTCCTGCGATAATTGGCGCAGATATGAAGACTTATGGACCTTTTATGCCAGAGGACATCGCGTCTGTGCCTGTAGAAAACGCAAAAATCTTGATTAAACAAGGTTTAGCTGTATTGATTGATACTTCTTAAATGCATACAACCAGTGTTTGCCAACAACTCGATTCAAGCAATATTGAAAGGCGAAAAAGAGTTCAGAGAAAACGTGGTTCCTATGCGAACATGCATTCAGTGCCGTCATATTTGGCGGCTATTAGCGGTTCATTGCAGAAACCTATAGAGGGGCTATCGCACACTTTTCGTTTGCTTAGAGTACCGTGGGCCCCTCGTAGATTAAGATAGAAGCGGTACATGCGCTATGTTAAGTCGTGTTTCGTTAAGTGTTTGCTCAAAACTTATTAACTTCCATCATTTAATCTTCACTAATTCATGAGTATTTGTGGATAAGACGAAAATGAGCAGCATAAGTAAAGCCTTGCCTAAACAACCAGAAGTTAACATAGGCACCATAGGGCATGTGGATCATGGGAAAACAACTTTGGTGCAAGCGTTAACGGGCGTCTGGGCATCTCGGCACAGTGAGGAACTGAAAAGAGGCATAACCATCCGTTTAGGCTATGCGGATATGCCGATTTACAAATGCCCAAAATGCGAAACGCCGCGAAACTATTCAACTAAGCCTGTTTGCCCGAACTGCGGCTCCGAAACGGTTTTCGTTCGTGCTGCGAGCTTCGTTGATGCGCCGGGGCATGAAGCGTTAATGGCAACTATGCTTTCAGGTGCCGCCATAATGGATGGCGCGCTACTTGTGATAGCCGCTGATGAACCATGCCCTCAACCGCAGACCCGCGAGCACTTAGAGGCAGCACAGATTATCGGCATAAAAAACATAATAATTGTCCAAAACAAAATTGACATAGTTGATGAGAAAAGAGCCCGCAAAAGCTATGAAGAAATCAAGGAGTTTGTTAAAGGAACCATCGCAGAGAACGCACCTATAATTCCTGTCTCAGCGCAACGTGCAATAAACATTGACGTGCTGCTTAACGCCATAGAGGAAATTATACCCACGCCAAAAAGAGATGAAACAAAGCCGCCGCTCATGTATATTGTCCGCTCTTTTGATGTCAACAAACCTGGAACACCTATTGAAGAATTGCAAGGCGGCATTATAGGTGGCACTATAACTCAAGGGAAATTTGCAGTTGGAGACGAAATAGAGATACGACCAGGCATCAGCATTGAAAAAGAAGGCAAAACAGTTTATGTTCCTTTGATAAGCGAAATAGTAAGTTTGCATGCAGGCGAGAGAGACGTAAAAGAGGCGACATGCGGCGGATTAGTTGGTGTTGGAACGTTGCTTGATCCATCTTACTCGAAAGCAGATGGCTTAACTGGAAACATTGCGGGGAAAACAAGTTTACTGCCTCCAGTATTGTCAGAGCTAACTTTAGAAACCCATATTTTAGAAAGGGCTGTGGGAACCAAAGAGCAGTTGAAAGTCGAAAAAATCAACCCTGACGAAACATTGCTTCTTCATGTAGGCGCCGCTGTAAACATTGGAAAAATTATATCAATCAAGAACAATATTGTTAAAATCAAGTTGAGCCGGCCGATCTGCGCACAACCGAACGCTAGAGTTGCCCTAAGCAGAAAGATTGCGGCGCGATGGAGACTAATAGGGTACGGAATAACATTAGATAAGGCTACATGAGCACTTCAAGCACTTATTATCCCACGCGCTTTTAACAGTTCATGCGCTTTCTTAAGCAGAATTTTGGCGTTTTGGAAAGTAAGCTTTTCTATTGCGCTTTGATAATCTAGCCAAGTATACCCAATATGCTCGTAGGATAATGCGACTTTCTCTGTGCTAGTTTCGGCTAAAAAGAAAATTACTTCCTTGTGAACCTTTGCGCCTTGCCTTCTGTAAAAGTACTCTATTTTTTCCCTGAAACCTTCAATGAACCGCGCGTCAGTTATGCCAGTTTCTTCTCGAAGTTCTCTAACGACCGTGTCTTTTTCACTTTCATTTGACTCAACATTGCCTTTTACAAAATCCCAATGCCCAGCTTCATAATGTAGAAGAAGATATTTAACATCTTTATTCTTCAAGAACACTACGGCGCCACAGGATTTCTCATGAAGCAACGACTTCACTACCTTTTTATGTTCAACTCAGTTTATGCAAAGGTTATTTAAAAGTAATACGTGTTTTCGGAATGCCGTGACATACGTTATTTCTGCTTTGAAAGCTGCATTATTAAGTGCTGAAGAACAAACAATTTTAATTCTACTTAAAGAGACTTTAACAAGGATCCTGAAGCTTAATGGTGCGAATGATTAAATGAAGCTCATAGGCGAAACTGTTGGAGTGATTTTGGACTCAAACGCTTTGTTTGTTCCCCTTCAATTTAAAATCGACATTTTCAATGATCTAAAAATTCTACTAAACAGGAATTTTGAACTGATTTTATTGTCGCCTGTCAAACGTGAACTAGAAACACTTGCGGAAAAAGGTTCGCCTAAAATGCGTAAAAATGCCTCTTACGCATTGAAGCTAGCTGAAAAATGCAGGTATATCGAAATCGCTGCATCAGATTCAGAGCCTACTGATAACTTAATAGTTAAAATAGCTAAAGAATGGCGTTTCCCAGTATTCACCAATGACAAACAACTTGGGAAGAGGCTAAGAGATATAAATGTGCCAGTAATTTATGTGAGACAAAAATCGCGTCTCGAAATTGACGGAATGATCTGAAAAATGTTTAAACTAATAACACTACAGGATACTATTCGCATTCCGCCTGAAACCTTTGGCAGCCCTCTCGAGAAAGTAGGCCACGACCAAGTAAAGGCCAAATACGAGGGTGTTGTAGACGAAGAGTTAGGCTACGTCATAGCAGTGACAAGTGTAGACGTAAGCCCCATAGGAAAGATAATTCCTGGAGATGGCGCAACCTATCATAAAGTAACGTTTTCGCTGTTAACTTTTTACCCAGTCCTTCAAGAAATAGTTGAAGGCGATGTGGTGGAAATTGCGGATTTTGGTGCCTTTGTACGCATAGGGCCTGTAGACGCGTTGCTTCATGTTTCGCAGCTCATGGATGACTACATGTCTTATGATGAAAAACAAGGAGTTTTACTTGGAAAAGAAACTAAAAGAAAATTGATGAGCGGAGACCATGTACGCGTCAGGATAACAGCCGTTTCTCTCGGCAGGGCTGGAAGCTCAGGGAAAATCGGTGTAACTGCGAGGCAGCCGTTTCTGGGCAAGCTAGAATGGATTAAGCTCGAGACTTCTCAACCGAAAGAAAACGCAGAGAAGAAAGCAACAGAAAACAGAACAGGAGCGCCAATGAGATGAATGAGAAAGCTTGTACGAACTGTCATTTCATAACTAAAGAAAATGTGTGCCCAAAGTGCAAGTCAACAAGTCTAAGCGAAGACTTCAGCGGCATAGTCATTATGTTCGAGCCGGAGTCTTCAGTTATTGCAAAGGTTATGAGCATAAAAGAAAAAGGGCGTTATGCCCTAAAGATCAGGTAAATCTTGCCTTTGCTAAGGTAAACACGCTATTAAAAAGTGCTTTAAGGCAGATTCGCCTGAGTTAAAAGGGTTGAAAAATGGCTGTTGCCTATACTATCACTTCAGAACTTCGTGCGAAGCTTAAAGAGCCTTTTGGCACTTTAATCCGTGGCTCATTTGATGAAACCATCAACAAACTAAATGAAATCTTGAAGACTGAAAAACCGCCCGTTCTGGTGTCCGTCGGAGACATGGTTTCACGTAATCTTCATGAACATTTGATTCCCACGCAACTTTTTATTACTGATAACAAGAGCATGCGAAAAAGGATAAAGCCGAGAATGTTTGCGGCTAAACTTTTTCATGTTAAAAATCCGCCTGGGACAATAACTGAAGAAGCAAAGGCGGCGGTAAGGTCTGCCTTGGAAAGTGGCGAAACTGCTCAAATAATTGTCGACGGAGAGGAAGATTTGCTGACACTTATCGCCGTTCTATACGCGCCAGAGAACTCGTTAGTCATTTATGGGCAACCATCAGAGGGTATAGTAGCCGTCAAAGTTACCTCTGGAAAAAAGAAGGAAGCCACAGAAATTCTAAAAGCGATGGAAACTGTTCGAAAAGCTAAATAGGAAGTAGAAGTATGAAACTCTCTGCTCTAAACAAGTGATGAAGAGATGGAAGTTAAGATAGTATCAATAAAGGCGAACCCTCTTCTGAAGCGGAAGGAAGCTCGTTTCAGAGTGGAACATGATGTTAAAGGGAAAACGCCTACGCGATTGGAAGTTAGAAAGGCCATAGCGGCTGAACTGAAGATAAATGAAGAGCTTGTTTTTATTAAGAACATGCAGACCTTAACTGGGACAAACACAACTTTTGGAGTTGCTAACGTTTATGAAACGGGTGACTACGCAAAACTTATTGAGCCTGAGTACATAAGAAAACGTAACAGTCCCTCAGAAGAACAAAAAGAAGAGGCGGCGAAGTAAAATGTCGAAGAAAGCAAGCGAAAAGAAAGAACCTGCTGCAGAAGAGGTAAAAACGCAGAAGTCCGGCAAAGCAACGCCAGCGCCTAAGGCAGAAAAGAAGAAAAAAGATGAGAAGGGCGTTCACTCTTTGTATAAAGTAGAGGGTGAAAAAGTTACGAGGTTGCGTCCAACCTGCGAGCGCTGCGGGCCAGGATACTTCATGGCTAACCATCATGAGCGCTACACTTGTGGTCACTGTGGTTTCACCCGATATAAGCAGGCTTAATAAGCAGTTTTAAATTCTCAGTGTACATATACTCTCGTGATTCGCATGCTTAGAGTTAACGTGTTCATAACGAGCATTTCTGCAGAGCGTTTTTGGGACATGAGAAAACCATTTCCGCCCATACAGATAAGCACGAACATTAACATTGTGGGCATGGAGAAAATAGCGGACGGCACCTTGGATGTCCCATTTATTTTGTCAATAAATTATAACCCGTCAATAGCGCAGATAAGCCTCAAAGGCAACGCCTACGTTGCTGGTGACAAAAACGAAATTGAGAAGGCACTTAAGGATCACGATGAAAAGAAGCCGCCGCCACAGCCTATCGTGCAGTCAATATCCAACGTGGTCTTCATTGAATCAGTTCTCATATCAAGGACACTGAACATTCCGCCGCCGATTCCTTTGCCGCAAGTGCCTGAAGTCAAACCGCCAGCTGCAAAACCTACCGGCAGAGATTACACTGCATAGAATAAAAGAAGCAGACAACCCAGGTGGGCAGAACCACTGTTTAAGAGATGTATGTGGTTTTTTTATCTTCTTCTCTGCGTATTTCTTCAGCTTGTAACGCCCTTTTCTCCTCGATTTTCTGCAGCCGCGCCAGCATACTTTCTGCCTTGGCAATTTCCTCGTTAAACGCAGTCAAATCAACATTTAAGTTAAATATCTTATTCAAAACTTCTAAAACGCTTCTTGCAGACAAAGGGTCAGGCAAATATCCACGTGATTCTCCCAAGAGGCAAAGTGCTTCGATTTTCCTAAACCGCGCTAATCCCAGTATTAACCCTGCTGTGCCGACAATAGGGCTTCCTGAAGCGCTAACGATGGCGCCTGCACGCAAGGCGTTATCCAAAAGTTCCTTAGAAGTGGCAGCCGCAAACACTTTAGGTTTATCTTTTGCTTCCATGCGGTAGCCACCGATGGTTACGATGGTCTTCACACCATGTTTTTGAGCAAAATCAAGCATTCGACCAGCAATTTCATATTGTCCTTCAATCGTTTGCGATTGGCTATCGCCAGTAAAAAGAATCAAATCAGTTGTGTCTCCTTCGTTTTTCCAGAAATAGAAGACTCCACGCAGAAGGCGAACACTTCCTTTCTTGTTTACGAGCACAAAATAGGGGAAATGTGGAGAATAAAGATGCGCAAACTTTTGTGCCTTCAACTGTCTGATTAGATAACGTATGGCAATTTTTCCCACAAGCCCTAAACCTGGAAAGCCTTCGACCAAAACGGCGTTAGAGGGGTTGATTTGTCTGAGCTCTTTGATGTATGTTTCTTTCATTTTGGCAATTGCTCCTCTTTCAAGATTATTCTATATCTGAGGTATTTATCGTCAGGAGAAAACTTGGGCGGATGGGGAATCCGAACAGTCCCGCCGCAGTAGGGGCATACATCCTTCTTTAGAGTGTACCGATTGCAATCTGCGCATTTTCTTAATAGCCAGACCATTACTTTTCCCTTCTAAAAACGCCTTGACCACCAGCCTTAACGATGTTTGAGACGACATTTTGTGCAACTTTCTGTAGAATTTCTTCTGCGCGCTTATAGTTCTCTGCCATTACCTCAACAGCATATTTTGGAGCAGCAATTACAAAGAAATTAACGTTTGCACCTTTTACTTTTTCGGTTTTCACCGCGTTGAGGAAAGCGTTTTTGATTATCTTAACGCCGTTAGGTTTCATGCAACGCACTTCAAGAATACCTTTTACCTTCACCAGTTTAACGTGTATTCGCTCAGCCGCAACCTCAGCAAAAGCCTTAGCGAAATTTTCAGGAACACCTATTTTCATCAAAACTTCTGGTCCTTCAGTGATCGTTTTTTCAAAACCTTCGTATAGACCATACTTTTCCTCTACGAGGGCTCCAGCCTTCGCATACACTTCTTCAACTGGCAATCCGAGTTTTTCTGCAACATCGCGAAGCAAGGACTCAGCCTTTCTGCCTTGCTTCCACAGCTTAATCTTTTCAATCTTTTCTCGCTTAGTCACCCGTCTAAGGGATAAATCAATGTGACCTTTTTCCGTATCTACGCGTAAAACTTTCAGAACAACTTTTTGTCCTTCCCTGACAAAATCACGAATGTTCCTTATCCAGCTGCTGCTAATTTCAGAAACATGCAGCAAACCGCGCTTGCCATATTCATCAAGTTTGGCGTACGCTCCATAGTCAGTGACAGTTTCTATCGTGGCAATTACGAGATCGCCAACTTCAGGCCACTCGGGTTTGCGTTCCGCCATTAAATTTTCGTCCCTACTCAAGTACTGATTGTAACTCGCCTTTTATTTTTACTTTACCGCCCGTTGGCTCCGCAAGCACTTCACTGCACACATTGCAAACAACCTTGTTCGTCGCGTTACTGAAGACTAACTGCTCATTTCCACATTTCAAACATTTGATGCGTAAAAAGCGGCTTTTAGGCTTAGGAATAAGTTTGTCCCATTCGGTCATTATACTTCCTCCTCCTTAGGCTATAACGAGCTTCCTCAAGCGTATACCATCTTTGTGGCGCATGTAACCACATTTTTTGCACTTAAGCCTTAAAGTCTGCTTTTTTGTAGTTTTAGCAAATTCATGCTGAAGCGGATATTTTTGTCCACCATACCCTTTCTTTTCGCGTTTGTGATGCCGCTCGCCTTTCGCTAACGCACGACGCTTTCCTGCCTTGTAGAGACTGACCGAATGAACCTGATGAGCCTTACATTTCGGACAGTACGTAGTAATTTCCTTAGGTACGTTCATGTTTATCGCTTCCAACTTCGCAATAGAAAAAACATGCACACTCTTATACTTTTTCTGTTTCTACCTCGCATTCTCTAATAAAAAAGACGCCTGCGACATAATTATTTGGAAGGCGCGCAGCACCCTGCCGCTGATAGCCCCTCTATAGGTTTCTGCAATGAACCGCTAATAGCCGCCAAATATGCTACTTCAAGTTTTGTGAAACATACCCTTTCAGCCAGCACGTACTGCTTATACCCCAAGTATGGCTGATTAGAAAAATAGAAGGTCTTAGCAGGCGTGGTGCTTGAAGTTTTATGGTGGTGTTATCTTTATTGCTGCTGTGGGACACTGCATTTCGCAGGCTAAGCATTGTATGCAGTCGGGTTCCCGAGCTGGATCAGATTTCCTCTCGGAAGTCGGATGACCAGGTGCATCTGCCCAATCATAAAGCGACACGGGACAAACGTCGATGCATACGCCGTCTCCAGTGCATACATCCCAATCAACCGCAACATTGGTTCCATGAATACCCAACTTCGTCGGCGGTTCTACAGGGCCCCAAACTTTATGTCCGTTATGTTCACCTACGACTTGGCGGTTCTTCTGAAAATCAGGGTCAATCGGCAAAAACTTTTCACCTATCTCTATTTTCCGCTAGACGAGCAATATTAGGCTTTCTACCACAGCTGTACGCAGGTTACTTTTTCGCAAAAACATAATTTCGTCGAGAATTATAGTCTAGACAGATTAAAATGCGCAAGTATTATTTGCCGCGTGGTATGCGCTACGCCACACTTGAAGAGCGGAAACATTTTTACACGCAAGAGTTTAGTCTCGAAAAACTGCAAGGATGGCTTGCAATGCTTAAGGGCAGGGTCAAATTTGCCGCTATTATTGGCAGACACACTAAGATATACCCTGAAAAATACAGGGATGACGCTGACACAACTATCCTTATAGACGAGTACAAAAGTCTAAGCGAATTGCGTGATTACTTAATTGAGTTTTTACCCGAAGCAGCATATTATGATCGAAACGTTTACGATGAAAACGACCGCAAAACAGGGCAGGAACTTGCGTTTGACCTTGACCCAGAAAACATTACCTGCCCCATACACGGAACTCTCGCTGATAAGATGAAGCGGCATCAAGGCTTAAGCTTCTGCAAGATAGAACTAAACATGGTGAAAGCGCAAGCAGCTAACCTCTACGAGTATCTTGAAAAGCAGTTTTCGAATATGAAAATTGTTTATTCTGGTAGAGGGTTTCACATTCACGTTTTTGATTCCGAGGCTTACGCCTTTAGCCGAAAAGAACGGCGCCAAATCGCCCGTATAGTAAAAGAAAAAGGCTTTCAAATTGACGAGTGGGTAACTGCTGGAGGTATGCGGTTGATTCGGCTTCCCTATAGCTTGCACGGCTTGGTGTCACGTATTGTGCTTCCAGTGGAGAAAAGCGAGCTTGAACGCTTCGATCCTGTGCAAGACGAAAAATGCATACCGAAGTTTCTACGCGAGGCCACGTTTACTTCTTGACTTCTTTGGCTTTTTTCTCCTTCTTTCCATAATAGTAGTATTTTTTCTTCTTTTCAGCCTCTGCCTTCTTTTGCTTGGACATTAAAATCTCCCTTAATGCTTATTTGCTTTGTTCAAATAAAAAGATTACTCAAGAAGCAGAAATTGAAAGGTTTATTTACCATCTCACTATTACTTGAGAGCAAATGGAAGGGACTTTTTTATGGAAAAATTTGATGTTCTTGTTATAGGCTCAGGCTCTGGAATGATTATAGCTTCCGCAGCTGTTAACCAAGGCTTCAAAACCGCAGTTGTAGAACGCGGCCCAATGGGAGGAACCTGCTTAAACAGAGGGTGCGTCCCGTCAAAAATGCTTATTTACCCCGCGGACATCGCCGTCATCATCCAAGAAGCAGCAAAGCTGGGTGTAAAAGCCTCAGTCACATCCATTGACTTCCAGGGAATAATGGAGCGGATGCGCCGCCTCATCACCGGAGACGCGACTGCCCAAGCACGGGCAGTGGAAAACACGCCTAACCTAAAATGGTTTAGAGACACGGGCGAATTCATTTCCGATTACACAATGAAAGTGGGCGAGCACATTATAACCGCAGAGAAAATTTTTATTGTTTCAGGTGCGCGACCGGGAATTCCTCCGATTAAGGGAATCAACAGCGTGGATTACCTGACAAGCGACACCGTTCTGATGCTGAAGGAAAAGCCAGGCAGCATCATAATAATAGGCGGCGGCTATATAGGCGCTGAATACAGCCACTTCTTCGCAAGCATGGGCACAAAAACCACAGTAATCGAGTTTACGCCCAAAATTCTACCTGGAGAAGAGCCTGAAATTTCTGACTTACTGAAGAAAGAGATGGCAAAAAGAATGGAGGTCTATACAAATTCTGAGGTTGTCGAAGTCAGGCAGCAAAGCGGCGTTAAAACTGTAGTCACCAAAAACCGCGAAACTGGCAGCATAAGCGAATTCTCTGCAGAAGCTTTACTGGTTTCAACAGGCCGAGTACCGAATTCGGATGTTCTGAAGCCTGAAAGGACAGGGGTAAAACTGGATGAACGTGGCTACATAAAAGTGAATGAGTATCTTGAAACTGGAAAGAAGAACATTTGGGCTTTAGGCGACGCCATCGGTAAACAAATGTTCAAGCATGTTGCCAATTACGAGGCAGAAATCGCCTGGCATAACGCTGTTCACGACCATAAAGTTCCGATGAACTATTCAGCAGTGCCTCATGCAGTTTTCACTCATCCGCAAATAGCCTCTGTAGGCTTGAAAGAGGCGGAAGCTAAGCAGCAGGGATATAAAATAATGGTCGGGAAAGCATTTTATCACGAAACAGCCATGGGCGCTGCCATGGGTGACCCGGAAGGATTCGTAAAAGTCATCGTCGAACAAAAAACAGGTAAAATCTTAGGTGGACACATAATAGGCCCAGAAGCCTCAATACTCATTCAGGAAATTGTTAACGCTATGGTTACCGAAGACGGAAGTTTCGCTCCGATAATAAGAGCCATGCATATTCACCCAGCGTTGTCAGAAGTTGTTCAGCAAGCATTCGGAAAACTTAGACCAGCTTAGTTTTGGCAGAAACGCCTCGCAAGACGTTAGGGCACGTTTCCCCAAAATCATGCTGGGCACATAAAATTTCATAAAAGTTATATTAGCGGATACGAAAGGAATAGCGAGTGAAAAATAATGCCTTTTTCTAAAGTTTCAGGCGCTAATAATGCGCATAAAGTTATGGTATATGCCCTAAGCACGTGTGTATGGTGCAAAAAGATCAAGCAGTTCCTGAAAGACAACAATGTGGAATTCGAGTACATTGACGTAGATTTATGCGAAGAGGGCGAGAAGGCAAGAATTCGCGAAGAACTGCAAAGCAAAAGCGGCAGCTTGAGTTATCCAACAGTAATTGTGGATGATAAGATAGTAATTGTTGGTTTTAAGGAAGATAAACTGAAAGAGGCGCTGGGAATATGACTGAAATCACAATTGAAACCGTGCGGAAAAGGGCGGAAGCAGACGCCAAAACATATGGATACTACTTGAACCCTGACGCCGAGCTTCTGCAAGGGCTCCTTGAAGGGCTGAAAGTTAATGAGGAACGCTATGGTTATCCCTCTTGCCCCTGCAGGCTAGCCTCAGGCAAGTTTGAGTATGACCGGGATATAATTTGTCCATGCGACTACAGAGATCCAGACGTCACCGAATTCGGCGCATGCTACTGCAGGCTTTACGTGAACAAAGAAGTTTTTGAAGGCAAAAAAGAGCTGCCAACGGTTCCAGAGCGGAGACCACTGGAAAAGCAGAGCAGAGCTTACATGGCTACATCGGTAGCTAAAGCAGAAACAGCGAGAGAACCAGCGGGCGTCACAGTCAAGGAACCGGAAAAAGGTGTGGAAGTCAAGTCGAAGTTATGGTATTGCAAACAGTGCGGTTACGTCGTTTTCAGGGATGAACCGCCTTACATTTGCCCCATCTGTAAAGCAAAGAGAGAAATGTTCTCGGAGATAAAAGCACAAATCGACTTTACGGGGTAACCTCTATTTTCCATTTATTGTGAACCTATCTAGTTAGCTGGTCGATTAATAGTTTAGTTTCAATTACGCTATTCGCAAGCTTGCGGGGTAACACTAAGGGTGTCTTCCATTGCTGTAAGCCATGATGTTTCGAAATAACTCTGAACTATCTCAACGAGTGAGGGATTATTTGACATTAAAATTGGAGTTTCATTTGGAGCCGCCGTTGCAGAGATAGAAATACAAACTTCCTTCTTGTCATAAATCGCTAATGCAACCCTATGAGAAGTATTTATGTACCTGAGATTGAAAAGGGGATTTTTCGGCACAGATTTTGTTACGTGGATTAATGAATTTTCATTGTCAGATTTATTTATGATTAATCGGAACTTTACACCTCTTTCCAAAGCCTTCTCGCATTCGTCATTGACATTGTGAATAAATTGACTAAATCTGTTCAATGTTGTAATAGCATCTAAAGTTGTTCGAGTATTCTCAATTTTTCTTTTCACTTTTTTGATAACTTCTCTTTCAGGAATCGGGATGAATTGAGAATCCTCTTCCTGAATTTGCGATTTTATGTTTGAATTTTCTTTCTTGAACTTTCGGAGTAGAATGGTTGCTTTTTTCTGGTTTTCAGAAACCTCTCTTTTTTTACTTGCAATCAAAATAGACAAGCAATCTTCTATTGAAACTGGTTTAAACTCTGTTGGTCTAGCTATTATTTTTTCAACCAAACCTTTTTCCTGCAGCTCGGCAAGCACCCGGTAGACTTCTTGTCTAGCCATTTTTGAATGCTTCGCTGTTACTTTTCCAGATGCCTGTTTTAATCCGATAAGGCCAAGGTAGACCTTTACTTGCGAAATAGTAAGCCCCAGCCGAGTTAGAATTTGAACAAGTTCTTCCTCAACCATTAACCTCTTAGTCTCCGCGGTTCCCTATTTATTGAAATCACATGCGGGCAACAAGCGTTTTGTCGCCACAAAGTGTTATGACAAATTAATAAATATTCTACAGTTTAAAAGTTTTATTGCTTCTATAAAATGAAAGGAGAAGAAAAATACATGGGAATTGCAAAAGGCAAAAAAGTTACTGCTTTGATTCTGGTGCTAGCAATATCCGCTGCGATTACTGTTTCCACTGTACAATTTGAAGCACACGCGATTGATTTTCCAACGTTCTTATGGGTAACTGCTTCACCTAACCCCGTAGGCGTCGGTCAAGTCGTTTACGTTGGCGCTCAGTTCAGTAAACCTGCACCCACAGTTAGTGGCTGGAGCGGCGATTTGTATGAAAACGTAACCATCGAAATAGTAGACCCTGACGGAGTGAAGACCGTTTTAGGGCCATACGTTTCAAGCTCAGCTGCAGGCGTGCAGACTACCTTTACGCCCAACAAAGTCGGTAACTACACTCTCCAAGCCCATTACCCAGGAGAAATATTAGATGGCAAAAGCTCTTATAATCCCACACCTGGAGGCCAAATGCAGAGTCTGTGGGGTAGCAGAATGTTGCCCTCTGACAGCCCAGTAGTTACGCTGGTAGTGCAGAACGAACCAGTAGTACCAATATATCAGACGCCGCCGCTTCCAACCGAATTCTGGACCCGCCCAATATACGGAACTAACTGGAACTGGGGGGAGCTTGCAGCCAACTGGTTTGGACTAGGCGGATCCGGCATTGGCGCATTCAGCTATAACACAAATTTCCAGCCCTACGGTACAGCACCCAACACTCCTCACATCATGTGGACAATGCCAACCCAATTGGGAGGACAACCCGGCGCACCTATACCTGCTGACGAATCAAGTTGTTATAGCTGCACATCGCTGCTTCAAAACTATTTTAAGCCAAACGTAATCCTCCACGGCATACTCTTTTACAATATGTATATGTATAGAGGTACTTTGATAGGCTGGAGAGCCGTGGACATCCACACAGGTGAAATAGTTTGGGAGCGGACACCAGGCGAAACAGGCAACGAAAGAATCGACTGGGGCCAAGTATTCAACTACAATAACTATCAAGAGTTCGGCTCGGCAGCGCACCTGTATAGCGCACCTGGCGCTGGCGGTTTCGGCGCAGGCGCAGCAAACTGGTTTGGAGTATACGATCCATTTACTGGGAGATGGCTAGCAAACGTTACTGATGTTCCAAGTACATCGAAGATAGTTAATCCCGATGCAAGTCTGAGGGGAGAAGTAGTAGGCTACTACGTTTCCGGCGGCAATCTAATCATGTACAATTATACCAAAATATTCCAAGGAACCGGCCTATTCGTTTCCGCAAGTGGCACAATTAACGCCTCATCACGTAATCCTATCGTATGGTCTGTGAAACTGCCAACTACATTCAACAATGCCTCCATCAGCCTCAGCATTGCCGCAGTAACCTCTGACGTAATACTCATGCGACAAGTTCCCGGTGCAATCTCGTGGCAAGGAACCAACGCTGGTTACTCGTATGACGCCGGCTACGACGCAAAAACAGGCGCATTATTGTGGGGACCAATAAACCAAACGGGCATATGGAACCCATATGAAGACACATCTTTCCTTTGTGCTGGAGAAGGCTACTATATTCTGCACAACAAGGATAGAAATCTAGCGTACGGCTTCAGTCTAAAGAACGGACAGAAGGTATGGGGTCCAGTCCAACTACCCGGCAGCGGCTATAGCAGCGTCTACCGCTCTGGCATAATAGGTTACGGTAAAGTCTACATCAATGACGTCGGCGGCTACGTAAATGCTATCGATCTTGAAACCGGAAAGATCGCGTGGACTTTCTTCCGCGGAAGCGCTGGTTACGACACGCCCTTTGAAAGTTATCCAATTTTCGGCTATAACACGCAGAGCTTGGCTGACGGAAAGCTATTCCTTACAGAAGGCATCATGTACACTCCACCAATGCACCCATCTTACCGACTTGCGATAAACTGCACTGATGGCACGCTAGTATGGAAGATATTGCAGTACGCCTGTACGTGCACTGGTCCTATCGCGGATGGCTACCTGATTTCATGGAACAGCTTTGATAACCAGATATACTGCTTCGGCAAGGGACCAACCGCAATGACTGTTGCAGCGTCACCGGCGGTTTCAGTGGAAGGCAGCCGCGTACTAGTAACAGGCACAGTTATGGACAAATCTGGCGGCACGAAACAAGATGTCATTACAACACGTTTTCCAGATGGACTTCCAGCTGTTTCCGATGAAAGCATGGAAGCGTGGATGGAGTACGCGTACATGCAGCAGGTGAAGCCGACGGACGTGAAAGGCGTTGATGTTACTATTACGGTGCTTGACCCGAATGGTAACTGTTACGATGTGGCTAAGACGACTAGTGATGCGAGCGGCTTCTACAGCGCCACGTTTGAGCCTCCTGTTCCTGGCAAGTACACGGTGATCGCCACCTTCAGCGGTTCAGAATCCTACTACGGCTCATCCGCAGAAACAGCCATATACGTGGAAAGCGCACCAGCAGAGACACCACCACCAACACCGACGCCAGCACCAATGACAGACACGTATGTCTTAGGCTTAGGCGCAGGTGCAATAATTGCGATCGTAATAATAGGGCTAGTAATCATTCTAATGCTTCGAAAACGGTAGGCAACTAAACCGCGCAAACCCACCTTTCCCCCTTTTTCGTTTAAGCCGCTTATACTGATTCAAACACAACAGAGAACAGGATAAGAGGTTAAAAAGAACTGAACAGAAAAACAACAGTAGTATTGCTTTAAGTAAATTCCATTCCTTATGTATCTGCTATAATTTCTATTTCGATTTTTTCCCAGTTGTCCTTTACTCCTTTCAAAGAAGTCACGGCGCCAACTATTGTGCCGCTTAAGATTTTTTCCACAAATTCATTAAGTGGAATTTCTTTGCCATCAACTCGAAGTTTTAAACTCATAACGGTCACCTCATATAATGCTGTTGCGTTTAGTAGTAAAAGTTTTTGTAGAAAGAAAAGAACCTATACAAAGAGGTGTGTAGCAGTGAAGAAGCCTGAAGTTTATCTTGAACCTAAAGAGCGCATCTTGAAAATCCTCGAGTTGCTGGAGAAAGAGTATGCAGACGCAAAAATCGCATTAAACTACACTAACCCACTCGAGCTGCTAGTGGCTACAATGCTTTCTGCCCAGTGCACTGACGAAAGAGTCAACATGGTAACAAAAAACCTGTTCAAAAAATACACGAAGGCAGAGGACTATGCCAACGCGGATTTAAAGGAACTGGAGCAGGACATAAAATCCACAGGCTTCTACCGGAACAAAGCCAGGAACCTAAAAAAATGTTGCCAACTGCTAGTTGACAAGTACAATTCACAAGTGCCTAGAACGATGGAGGAACTTCTTGAACTGCCGGGCGTTGCGCGGAAAACAGCAAACATTGTCTTGACCAACGCATTCGGCGTAGTTGAGGGAATAGCGGTGGACACGCATGTCCGCAGGCTTGCCCAAAGGCTGGGGCTAAGCGAGAACAGCGATCAAGACAAAATAGAGAAAGATTTGATGAACATGGTTCCCAAAGAAAAATGGGCGCGAATAACAGATCTACTCATTTTTCATGGCAGACGCGTTTGCACAGCAAAGAGGCCTAACTGCCCGGCATGCGTGTTAAACAAGATTTGTCCTTCAGCATTCACTTTTGTCTGAAAGCGTTACTGATTTATAAATCAGCAGACGTTAAGATTACTGAGGATTTTGAAATGGCAACTACACTCAAGGTTGGCGACAAAGCACCTAACTTCACATTGCCCAACACAGATCTAAAACCAGTAAGCTTGAAAGATTTTGTTGGCCAAAAAGTGGTTTTAGCCTTTTTCGTTAGCGCCTTCACTTCAGTCTGCACAAAAGAAATGTGCGCTTTTCGTGATTCTATGGCTAGATTAACCAACATGAACGCGCAAGTTATCGGCATAAGCGTGAACGACCCCTTTTCGAATAAGGCTTTTGCAGAGAAGAACAAGTTGTATTTTCCAGTTCTAAGCGATTACAAACACGAGGTTATAAAAGCATATGGCATTGAAATGGTTGATTTTGCAGGCCTTAAAGGTTACACAACTGCGAAACGTGCAATTTTCATTATAGATCAAAACGGAGTAATACGTTATGTGTGGATTGCGGAAAATCCAGAAGTAGAACCAAACTACAGCGAAATAGAGGCTGCGCTTGAAAAAATAAAATGAAAAAAGAGGCAAGATAATTTCAAGTTTCAAAATCGCTTAAGTCTTAAACATATAAAAAGCAGAAACTTGATATTTCTGAGAATTCCAAGTCTGCTTTTTTATTTTTAATATTCAGCAACGCTTGCAGCTTCAAAAAGTATATTAAAGCATACAAAGAGTTATTAGCATCGCAAATCTGATGTTTAATATTTGTCGGTGACTTGTTGAGTGGCCTTTGAAATCCAAGAGTTACTTGATGTCATAAAAATAATCGTTCTATTAAACCTTAAAAAAGGTAGAAGATTGCAAAAGTCAATGCTTAAGCGGCGACTTGACAAAGTCTGCGCGAGTTTCACCTGCATCGAAATGAGCGAGCTTGAAAAAGCCTTGAAAGAAATGGAAACTGAAAAACTAATCACCGCGCAAGACGACGTGATCCAGTTGACGCCGCAAGGCGAGAGATTGAGCAAAGAATGGGAAAGCCTCCTATTAAAGAAAGAACCCATTCTAGAGGTTGTCGCTGGCCTCGTTGATGGCTCGATAACAGGGCTCGTAGTAATTTTATCCGCATTCATAGCTGCATTGACTACGCGCATGGCGATTTTCGCGGCTTTTCTGACGCTGAGCGCTGTGGCCATCACAAACTTTTCCAGCTTCCTTCTAGGCGGCATAACAGAAGATTTAGCTGACATACTGACCTTGCAAAACTTAATGAATTACAGTTTAAGCGACATTCCAGACAAAAAAGAGCGAGACAAATCACTGCTTCTTATAAAAAAACTTTTTACCCTGTTGAATAAGGAGATTCATCGTTCTAATCTTTACGCAGCAATAATCTGTGGCACCACCACGTTTATAGCAGGTAGTATACCCATACTCGCCTTTCTCGTTTTACCCAGCCCTTTTGATGTCGCCGTGTCTTTATCTATAGTTGCCTTCATCGTAGGATTCTTCCTCGTGCGATACCGCTCAAAAAGAACCCGAGTTAATTGGAAAATAACGTTCTTTGAAACCATTGCCATAGTCTCCATTGCAACTGTTGCATCGCTCCTTCTGGGCGGAATAGCATAAAAATCGTATTCAACAAGAGGTAACGGCAGTTTCGCTTATTCTCTAAGTAGGCTCAATTACTCTCTTTTGCAGATGCTTTGAAATGGCGCTTGGCATTATTATTCTGTTTAGGCAAAATTTGAAAGGGCGGTTCAGATTAGGATGCTAAGCACAGTTTATTGTATTTGTTAAATTGAGCGGCAGAAGACGCATGTTTCCTTGGAGGGGGCAGGGGTCTTTTTTTGGCAGGGTTTACACATTAGGCCTTTTTCACGGATTATTTTGCAGGTTTGACAGAAAAGTTCTAGGATTTCTTTTTGTGATGATTTTTCGTGTAAAAGCATGTTCGTCATCTGATCTATGAGCAGTTGTACTTCGGGGCTGTCTTCAATTGTTATGAGGTTTCCTCGGTTTTTTGTTGTGTATCTGCTTATTGCTGATTGGGTTAAGCCTAGAATTTCAGCTACTTGCTGTTCTTTCATTCTATGTTTTTCCACGAAGTTTCGGGCTATTGCGGCTTTTACGGCGGGTAAAACTGTTTTTACTCCTACCTCGCAAGGCAGTAACATGTGTTCACCAGTTGGTCTAATTTCTGTTAGAAACATATATAAATATGACGCGTGTCATATCATTTATGACGTGTGTCATGTCGGGCTTCGTTTCATACAAACTTTTTGCACCCCAATCTCTCACTCCTTTACCCGGCAAGACACACGTCAAATAAAAGCTTTATCAAACGGGGAAAAGCCTTGATAAATTATCGCATTGCTGGCGAAAAACGCGATTTGGCAGAGGCCCTTAAAGCATTAGATGCCGTGTGCAGAAAATGCGTGCCTGTAACACCGCTTGAATGCATAACACGTTGCGATGTCTGGAGGCTAAAGAATGAACTTCGAAAACTGCGGGGAGTTATGGAAAAACCAAATTTCATGAAAGAACTTCTAAATACTCTAAAGAATGAAACGCGACTGCAGATTCTAAAGACCATCGCAAATGAGGGTTATTCTGCAGATAAGCTTGATCACAATTTTAGAGAAGTAGGGCGCATGGACGGCAAAAACACTATTTATGAAGAATGTCTACAACCATTGGCTGCGGTTGGACTGGTAGCGGAAAACATGAACCAGCGATTTTACGCTACGGTTTTCGGATGCATACTTGCCAAGAGGCTTGATGGATTTGCTGATTTGATTCGCTTCTTGCCAGCCAATTCAGAATGCTACGAGGAAACTCTACTGACCACACTGCTACAAGGACCTAAAACCTTTAAAAACTTAGCATCACTTGTTTCGCCGAATATTGCCCCGCGCATCTTGAAGCGACTGAAAACAGCGGGTTTAATAGAAACTCCAGAAGATAAAGATTACGTGTTCTTCTTTAGGTCGAAGCGTGACCCAGCGAAGGAGACACTTTCTAATGCTGAACGAAAAGTTTACAATGCTATTTCAGAATGCGGAATTTCAGCGCGGCAACTTTCTGAGAAAACAGGGATTTCCCCGAGAAGAATCTACTTACACTTGCGCCGGCTAAAAGGAAAAAAGCTTGTTTTCGTAAGAAGAACACCAAAGACCTATCGCTTGACAGCTAAAGGCTTAAAGTTGGCATCTTTGCTGCGGGAATTACAGGCGCTTGTTGAAGAAATCTGGAAATCTTCTGAGCAGTTAGACAACAGCGAAAACACTTAAGCGCAAGAGAAAAAACAGGAATGGGAGCTTGCAGCTAAACTATAGCCCAACAGCATAACGGATATTGTTGGCTGAAGATAGCTTGCTCATTTTATTTTTAATGGCGAAAACTGGCGTTAAAAGTGGAAGAAAACATGCTTCGTTATTTTCTTTTTCTAATTGTTGTGCTCGTGTTTTTCAAGCTTTTTCGAAACATATTTTTCAGGGTTTTTCTTGAATTCCTCTTCACAATGCTTCGAGCAGAAATAGTAAGTTTTGCCTGCATACTCAGTTTGACCATACGCTGTCTCTGGCTCAATTTCCATGTCGCACACAGGATCCTTCACCGTGACCGGCGCTTCTTCCTTGAATGCTACGCTTCCTGGTTCATACTTCCTCAAGGTTTGGCTGTTAAGAGCAACTAATACTGTGCTCATAGACATGATTATGGCTCCAACAGCGGGAGGCAAAACTACGCCGTAACCGCTTAGTACACCAGCTGCCAAGGGTATGGCTACGATGTTGTAGCCTGCGGCCCACCACAAGTTCTGCGCCATCTTACGGTATGTTTTCTGTGAAAGAGCTATTACTTTTGTAACGTCTCTTGGGTCGTTTTTAACGAGGATTATATCCGCGCTTTCAATTGCTACATCTGTTCCCGCGCCGATGGCGATGCCAACGTCTGCCGTAACCAATGCGGGCGCATCGTTTATGCCGTCGCCCACCATAGCCACCTTATGACCCCTAGCTTTTAACGCTTTAATTGCCTCAGATTTTTGATCGGGCAGAACTTGCGCAAAATACTCGTCTATGCCGAGATCTCGTGCAACCCATTTCGCGACGGCTTCAGAATCGCCCGTAAGCATGTAAACCTTCAAACCAAGGGTTTTCAGTTTAGCCACAGCTTCCGCAGATTCCTTCCTAATCTTATCTGCCAACGCAAAGGCGCCGACAAGTTTTCCATCAGCAACTGTGAAAACAACTGTCTTTCCATGTTCCTGTAAAGTCTTAATCGTGTCATCGTTTATCTTTATTTTCATTTCATGCAGCAGCGCTTGACTCCCAACATATACTTCACTGCGCGCAACCTTCCCATAAGCGCCTTTTCCCGGTAACGCTTTGAAATCTTTTACTTTAGGAATTTCCACACCTTTATCGTTAGCATAGCGCACAATGGCTTTCGCGATTATGTGCTCCGAATTACGTTCCACAGCCGCGGTAAGCGCCAGAAGCCGCTCTTGGGGAATGTAGGCAACAACGTCCGCGACGCCGAATTCTCCTTCCGTTAACGTTCCAGTCTTGTCAAAAACAACCGCGTCAACATCCTTAACCATCTCGAAAGCACGCCTGTCTCGGATAAGAATGCCACTTTTCGCAGTTATTGAAGTGGAAAGCGCCACAACCAACGGGATAGCCAACCCAAGAGCATGAGGACAAGCAATCACAAGAACGGTTACTGTTCTTTCCAAAGCCACATACGCGCTGGCCAAGGCTGACCAAGCAACGAAAGTCACTATACCCACGACTAATGCAACGTAAAAAAGCAACGCCGCAGCCCTGTTTGCAAAATCCTGCGTTCGCGACTTGCTTTCCTGTGCGGCCTTCACAAGCTTTATCACTTGTGCTATATACGTTTCTTCACCAGTCTTTTCCACCCTAACTTTCAAGGAACCTTCACCGTTGATAGCGCCGCCTATCACACGGCTTTCTTTAGCCTTAAAAACGGGCGTTGACTCGCCAGTCAGCAACGCTTCATTAACAAAAGATTCGCCTTCAACAACGACACCATCAGACGGAACCTTCTCTCCCGGACGCACCAGCACCACATCACCAACCCGCAGTTCTGGCACAAGCACATCCACCACCTCACCATCCCGTATAAGATGTGCAGAGGCGGGCATGACGCGGACAAGCACTTCAAGCGCCCGCGAAGCACCAAGCACGCTTTTCGCTTCTATCCAGTGGCCTAGGAGCATAACATCGATTAACGTTGCTAGCTCCCAAAAGAAGTCCATGCCCGCTATGAGAAAAACGGTTGCGGCAGAATAGAAAAAAGCTACTGAAATCGCCATGCCTATCAGCGTCATCATTCCCGGCTGTCGGCGCTTAACTTCCTCAACCATGCCCTGCAGGAAAGGCAATCCACCATAGACATAAATTATCGCTGAAAGAACCAACAAATTTTCTCGCTGGTAAGGCACCACAATCCAGGTGAGTCCCAACCAGCTTTGAATAGTCTCAGAAAGCAGCAAAACAGGAACTGTCAGCGCAAGAGAAAACCAGAATTTACGCTTGAACATTTGCATGTGATGAACATGATGAGCCATAAAATCAACCTTTCACAAAAAAGGGATGCGGACTCTAACTTATTTGAGTTATCCTTCTCAAAAACGAGAAAAATTCGAGGTTAGCCGCCGGGTGCGCCGTGGAACGGCGCGTTTTCCCATAGCAGCTGCCACCAGTCGTCCTCGGTTATGGTCTCTGCCTTTACAATTACTTCCAGAATGGTCTTCAGCAAAGCATGATGCCGTTTCTCGTCAACCAAAATGGACTCCAAGAGAAACTTCACCTTGCTATTCGCTATTGTAGGCAGAATCTTCTCAATTTTCTTGATAAGCTCCGCTTCCATCTGGATGTGCTTCTCCACAAGCGCCCTCTGCGCATCAAAATTCTCCTGCGTTAAAGCCTGCGAAACGACCGTTAGAAAAGTAAGCGCGGACTCGTACAGGTCCGCGTGCTTCATGGAATCAAAGGCTATGCCTTTCAAAACGCTTGCTACAGCCGGGTTCTTAATATCAACCACGCCCTTATTCAGGGAGTCAACAATTTTCTTCTCAACAATTATCTGGCGCTTTATGAACTCAACCAGCTCACTATTCGAGTTTGAACTCATTTCCACCGTTTATCCTCCCACTTTTTAAGCATGCTAAGCTTTGTGCATAAGGGTTTCAGCAACGCGCTTGCCAAGCTCACGGCACATGCCCAGCGCCTTTTCATCAGGCGCATACTTCACCAGCAATGGCGGCTCGATCACTTGCATTTCAAACTTGTTCTTCATAATTTCAAGAAGCAATTTCGGTGCTTCACCACTCCAGCCGTAAGAGCCAAAAGCCGCGCCTACTTTCCCCTTTAGATTCATACCCTTCGCAGCGGCGTCCTCAAACAGCCTCTTCATATCCATTGGTGTGTCATGATGATACGTTGGTGCACCCAGAATTATAGCGTCAAAATTCGCTAGGTCATCAGCATCAACATGATAGCTCAGCTCCACTTCGGCATTGCCAGCGTTTTTTGCGCCCTCAGCCACAGCCTTCGCCATTTTCTCCGTGTTTCCACTTCGGCTATAATACAAAACAAGAATTCTCGACACAAAATTCACCTTTTAGAATAGAATGGTCAGCCAAATAATATGAACCTTTTGCAAATCAGAAAATATCGGAAGAAAATACGAGAAAGGAATATGCGTGCTTGCAAGGTTTTGGCAACGTGCATAAACTTATGTTTTTAGACGTTATTCTTAAGCTGGAAACATAGAGGGTAAGCACGCCAAAAAGTTGGTTCCTTGAGAAAAGTAAAAGGCCCTTAATGGAAAAACTAAAGAAAACCTGGATACTCACCTGCGCATTGCTCTTACTGCAATTAACAACTTTTGCTTCTGTCAGTCCGTCTTGCGCTATGATCCACACAGGACCGCTTGACGTTGAAGCAGATGTAGGCTCAATGCATTTCCGAGGAGAAATTGCTGACTTCTACATAGTTTCTTTATCAAGCACACCCATAGAAGACATCCGACTGAAAGTAACAATTATTCAGGGTGATGTGTCAACCATAAGCACTGCACTAAGCGATTTAACAGACACAGTAGCTGATATCCAAGAAGACATAGTCACGATAAAAACAGACATCGGTGAAATCAAAGCCACACTACGCGACATGCAAAACCGTGGAGGAGAAAACGCTGGCGCCACCTCGCTCTGGCTGGTACTCGCTGTGATCGCTACCATCGTAGCGGTTACTGCGATAATGCTGTTTCTGAAGGAGCATGGAAAAAGCAAAGTTGCTTAAGCACTTGCAGACTTAGGGAGCAGATCGCAATAGTAAAAGCGGTTATCCCTCAGCACTATCTCCCCCTTCTTGAAAGCTATCTTCTCATTAAATATGGGTCCATCATAGACGAATGAGTGGAATTCGCCGTTTTCGCCGCATGGATCTACATTGGCTGGAAGCCTCGACAAAAACTCTTCATCGAACTCCCTGCCGACGAAATCCTTGGCTAGAAGAGTTGAGTCAACAGATGTGACGACTGCTTTGAAGCCGAGTTCGATGAACCGCGAGGCAAGTAGCCGAGTATTCTTGCCCCATAAAGGAAACAGCCCTCTCATGCCAATTTCAGCTAAGAGGCGCTCGCGGTATTTGCGCACGTCAGCTAGAAAAATGTCGCCGAGCACAACCGAGCAGACGCTGTTGTCGCGGTACCGCCTAAGCACTTTCAGTAGTTCGCTTTCGTATTCAGCGTTAGAAGCACCTTTACGGATGAACATTTCCTCGAGCGGGAAATGCAGCGCGGTTGCCTGTTGCTCCAGCAGAACGCGGCGCACGCCGTGAATGCTGATTCTGTCATAATCCCGTGTAACTGTTGTTAATAGCGCAATCACCTCGTAGTCGCCAGTATTTAGAACTTCGTAAAGCGCAAGAGCGCTGTCCTTGCCGCTGCTCCACGCCATGATGACTTTTTCCCGCATTCAGATAACCGTGCCTTTTCTGCTTACCTAATGTATGGGCTAGTTTAAATATTTCAGAGCCGCCATCTAATACCACTGGTTAAACATGAAAGTGCTCCTCATTAATCCGCCGCAGACATTTTATCCCGGCTCGGATCCGCCTGCAGGCAACCTCCCTTTGGGTCTAATGTATATAGCAGCTGTTCTTGACGGCGCCGGCTATAAGGTTGAGATTCTAGACGCTTTCATGACTAGTGCTGTGTTCAAAAAAATTGGTGATGCCACCATAGTGGGCATGCCTTACGAATCGATAAAGGAAGAGATTCGCAGAAGGAAGCCCGACATTGTTGGCATAGCAAACCCGTTTACATCTCAAGTTGAGCATGCCATCAGAGTGGCTGACATCGCAAAGGAAGTAGATCCAGACATTTTAACGGTTGCTGGTGGCCCGCATGTCTCAGCTGCACCCGTTGAGTTCATGAAAGAGGCGCAGAACGTGGATATCGCTGTAACCGGTGAAGGCGAGTACACCATGCTCGAGATTGCCCCTGTCTATGCGGGAACCAGAAAAATAAGCGATGTGAAGGGCATAGTTTACCGAGAGAACGGTGTGGTGAAGCAGACACCCCCGAGACCGTTCATTAAGAACTTAGATGAGCTACCCTATCCTGCGTATCATCTGGTGAACATGGAGCAGTATCTTAGCCCCAGCAAGATAGAGTACCGCAGTTTCAAGGATAGAGCGATATCCATGATAACCAGCAGAGGCTGCCCATTTAACTGCAACTTCTGTGCGGTTCACCTGCACATGGGCCGCACGTTCAGGGCCCATTCAGCAGACTACGTTGTGGATCACATAGAGTACGTGGTGGACAAGTACAGAGTTAAAACCATCTTTTTTGAGGATGACAATTTAACGTTTGACCTGAAAAGGTTTGAGGGCATCTGCGATAAAATAATCGCGCGGGGCATCAGGTTCAAGTGGGAAACGCCTAATGGCATAAGAGCCGATTATTTGACGCTTGAGCTTTTAAAGAAAATGAAGAAGTCCGGCTGCCAAAGCGTCTTCTTCGGCATCGAGTCAGGTGACCAGTACATTCTGGATAACGTTATCGATAAGCGCCTTGACTTGAAGAAAGTGGTTGAAGTTGCCAAGATGTGCAAGTCCGTGGGGATAAGCACTGCCGCATTCTACATTATCGGTTTCCCCGGAGAGAAAAAGGAGCACATGCTTAGGACAGTGGAACTTGCGCTCCGGCTTAAGCGCGAATATGATGTGGGCATGCTGCTTCATGTGGCAACGCCCTCGCTGGGAACACGTCTATACCGAGAATGCGTTGAGAAGGGCTACATTCAAGGGGAGCTGTCGCCGCGTGCCTTCGCCGAGGTAAGGCAGACATGGGGTATGCCGCTGATAAGAACAGAAGATTTCACGCCTGCCGAGGTGAAAGAAATAGCGGCCATGGCTGTTAAGCAGTACAAGCGACTGTTGCTGATTAACTACTTCAAATATCCGGGAAAAACGCTTAGGACCGCGCTGGATCAGCCAAAGCTCATCTGGAAATTCATCCAGAACCTGAAGACGTGATGTCAGGTTGTTTAGGCTGATGGCGTCTGCGTTTGTAACGCTTGATTACCGCTACAGCAACAATGGCCGCGGCAGCAGGCAGAATTATGGCTAAAGCTTGAAGAATGACGATTTCAGCTGGATTTGCCACTGTGAAGTACACAGTTTCCGACGCGGCAGTGTTGCCGAAGCCGTCAACGGCGTAAACTGTCAACGCATAAGCGCCCTCAGCCAGCCCAACCAACGTAACATTCCCATTCACAGGCCTACGCGCATGACCATTCAAGCTATAGCCCATCCAGACCACCGGGCGATCCACCGTAAAAACCAAGGAAACATTACCCGTCGCGTACGTCCTGTTTTCAGGCGAAAGCACACGCACAAGCGGCGGCACCGTACCATAGCCCGGCGGCAGAAAACGCTCATTTGTGTTGCGGGGCGTCACTAAGTGGGAGACTACGGGCGTGAATCCGCCTATCACGTAGATAATATCTTTGTATGTGGCGACTCCAGGGTAGACGCGGCCAGTAGGCATGCTTGCGCTCTGGGTCCAAGAGTCGTTTTCCGGGAAATAGATGAATGTGTATCCCGCTTTCGAATACCCAAAAACCGGAACTATGAGATCCGAGGAGAAGACACATATCATTTTCTCGGCTAAATATCCACTCGTGGCTACTGCGGTTGCATGATATAAGGGTGTTGGCGGAGGCGTCATCGCTCTCCATGAATCGTTCTCCGAATCGTAGACGTACATGCTATCTTCAGATATCGCGTACAACTTCGCTTCCAACTCCACTAAAACGTTGTTAAATTTGCTTACGGGCAGTCGTGCCTTCCTTGCCCAAGTATCAGTTTCCGGGTCATAGACATAATGGCCGCCTCCACTAACCACCACATGAATCTTATCCTTTAACACAGCGGCAGACGTCTCAAAGTGAGACATGCTTTTCACTTCAACCAACGCCTCAGTAGGTAAAGGTGACTTGGGTTTCCATGTATCAATTGTAGGGTCGTAAACCTCAACCACACCAGTTGCCCCCTCACTTGAGAACCCACCTATGCAGTAGATCATGCCATGGTAAACTGCTATTCCAAAATAAGCTCTAGCGGTGGGCATAGGTTTCCTAGAAACCCAACGGTTCGCTACAGGATCATGCTCTTCATTAGCATCCACAACAGAAGGATAAGTATAACCCGGCCAGTGTGAATGGACGGAGCCGCCTAACGCGTAAATTTTGCCATTTACTGCTGCCGCACCTAATCCTCCTCGGGAAGTATACATCTCACGCATTACCTCCCATGTGCCGCCGTTCTGCCATAATCCCTCAGTTTGTGATACAACTTGGGTAGCGCTCAAGCTGTGGTACTCGTCTTTAACCCAGTTGCTGATCCCTAGCTTTTTACCAAGATTTCCATACGCGACATCGGCATAAACTAAACTTGATTGTGCAAAAGCAAAAAAGATAAGCAAAACTGCGCCGAAAGCAAAAATGATTACACGCGCCCCGTAAATTTTTGATAGCGACATTTTTAATGCGCATGTAATAAAAAAATGAGGAAAAAGATGAAGCCGATGGAATATTTTGCTGTAGGTGATCATGTTGGATTTTCACGCTTTTAGACATATATTTCCATTGCCGTAAACGGCCATTCTAGAGCCAGCCCCGTAATGATTGTTCCATTGTCCATTATAATAAAACGGCCATACTGCTGTGAATCCTGTATTGAGGGGAGAATTCACAAAATAGTTGCCCCAATGTTGCCATGAAGCGTGGTCTAGAGCTTGGTTTACTGTCATCTGATAGAATAGGGCATAATAGAAGAAACTGTTAACCCAATGCATATACTCAATTCCTGTGTTATAGGGTATGCGTTGAATAAGAGACGCAGAACCGTATGTAAAGCCTATATAACATTGAGAGCCACTGTCTGGCACTGCATATCCGTCGACACTTATATGTTGTGTCACGTTAAAACCTGTGCCTTGGGATCTCACGGTACGCTGAGTAAATGCAAAGGGTAGCCCGCGCGCCCGGCCATTCACGAGTCCCTGCCACAGTTCGCCTGAAATTGGATGCCAGAGACTTGCGGACATGCATGTGCTAACGAACGCAAACATTATTTTTCGTGAAGTAGTTCTTGGGTAGATATCCATGTCGTAAACTCCGTTATTTGGTTGATCTGTACCGGGGTATGAGCCTAACTCGATGCCTATGTTATCTTCGAACATAAAATGAAATTCACCTAGTGGTGCTTGTGAGTAGTCATCTCTGCCAACTCCGTGATCAAATATTATTACTGCCACGCTATCATAATTGCTGGTTAAACTCTGAAGCGTAGAAAGAACATAGCTCTTCACCGAACCAGGATTCCCCTGCATATTAAACGCAGAGTAACCATTAGAACCAAAATAGTTGACAACGTTGCCGCTGATATACCGCTGATACGTAACCTCATTCGGATGCTTACGCCAACTAAACCCCAAGTTCGAATCATACGCGCCTATGCTCTCCGAACCCCAAACCACCGCAGCCCTCGACGGCGAAGCAGAAACAGGCACACATTGAGAGAACGCAACCAACAATATTACCAGGCACAGCAGCACCACCACAACCTTAACGCCCCGCCTCGCTTCCCCTCCATCCACCAAAACGGGCGCAGCCACAAACGCCACAGCACACAAAGCCGAAAACGCAACCCACCCGCCAGTCACATCATGCTTGACATCGTAAACACCAAAAGACTGCGCGAGAAACTCTTCATACGCAACGGCATCCGAAGCGGAAACAGCAGAAAACACGAGACCACTCAGATCCGCAGTCGCCACCCCCTCAGGCGGCGGCAAAGTAGACCAGGCTTCCCTAACACGCCTAACTTGCCCGCTATCTGCCCATACATCAACCTCAATGCCATACATGTAGCCATACCACTTGTCAAGGCTTACGCCCACACGCCAAGCAGGATAAACCGCAAGAGCATCCTCGCCGCGAATACTGTCAGCGCCAACTGAATGATCAAAAATAAGCTCAGCCCAAGACACCCTAAGATTCTCTAAAGTCTCCGCATCCACAGGCAAGCTCCAAGAATGATTCCGCGCAGCACTCAACGCTATCTCCAACGCTTCCTTTTCCGAAACCCTTATGATTGTGCTACCAACCGGGTGAATTTGCCAGTTATCCACAAACGCTGTTAACCGCCCATCCTTAAAGCCCATGGCCACAAACTTAGACGGCGCCAAAACACCATCTGACACATAAGTCCATTTAAACGTGACATAGCCACTGGCAACAGACAATTCAAACTGCCTATTTTCAGAAACCCGTGTAAGATTCCTATCCAAAGCTACATCATGCAGCATCTCAGATAACTCGCCGTAAAGGCGGTCTCCAGTTAAAACCTTATAGTTATTCAGAAAAGCCACTGCCTTATCCACCACCGAGCCCCCGGATAAGCCTCCTTATCAGTAAGAGGCTCGCCTACGCATTCAAGCACATGTAGAAACTGCAGTTTCCCCTCAGTAAATGTGCAAAGCACTCTTAAGCGGCTCTTCTCCGAAGCAAGCTCATACTCCACATTAACCTGAGGCTCGACACCCAGGTACAACGCCTGTGCATCAGCGCGGGTCTCTGCGGTTGCGGTGTACTTTGCCATGTCAAAGCAGAGCACACTGTCCAGAACGGAAAGGCCTTTCTTTTGAAGATCTTCCACGGCAGAAGCACCAGCGGCATTCAGCAAGTAAACGCCAAAACCCAGCAGCGCCAAAAAGCAAAGTAAGACAAGCCCGAAGCGCAAAAAACGCTTACGCGCCACTTTCCATAACCCTCCATTGGATTTAGGGGTACACCCCAAAATGTTATAGTAAGTGATTTTTAGCATATAACATTTTCCTCAAAATTCAAAATTACATTCAGCTTCTGAACATAATCATTCGCTTTTCACCAAGATAGAGTAACAGATTAAGGGGTTTTCAATAACACAAAAACGCTTAGAATGGCACCGAACAAGCCAATAAGCAGCATGCTTCAGCCAAGCGCCACAGGAACACGCCGCATTAGACGCGGCAACTTTGTTTATGGCGCCTGCCGCGTGCTACAGCCAAAACCGGGAAGGCGGCGCAGAAATCATGCGCAGAGAAAAACAACATAGTTGACCTAAAAAAAGGCCCAATTAGAGCACGTGTCTGAGTGTGAATTTGGCATTGCTGGCGGCGCCATCCAAATAACCAGGGGGGAACAGCGACCCTCAGAAGTTCCTGAAAAAGTTTCAGAAAAAGCTAAAGAGCAAGAAGGTCGCGTTATTCGTTTGCTGCGGCAGCGCAGAGCCAATAGATGACAAAGCGGACAAAGCCCAGTCGATAGCGGATGCCAGACGGAAATATCTGGAGAAGAAAGCCGCTGAATACCATCTTCAACCCGTCGCTTTAGGCTTGTTCGGCGGAGTCTACAACTTCAACAAAGTGTCCTGGCTGTTTGGCAGGTTCATGCAGGCGGTGAAGCCGTAGCTAGAAAAAGCTGGTGTGCCCCAAACGGAACCCGGCCTCTACGACACAAGAGACTTAAGCGCCATACGCAGCTGGGCAAAAGAACTCGCCCAAAGAAGCAATTATCAGCGTAGTGGCGGGCCCGCTGGGATTTGAACCCAGGTTCTTCGGCTTTCCCCCGCACAAGAGCGCCCGGAGGCCGACGCCTTAATCCGTGCTGGGCTACGGGCCCACCCTTTCAAGGCAAAATGCGCTGCAGGAGATTTAAACTTGACCGCGCCGGAAAGAGTTATTCTTGCGTTAACTCTTCGTTTATCCACCAAGCTTTTTTCTTTCCAGATTTCTCTCCCGCGTAATATTCGATTACCGCTTTGCCCAGCTGCCTCTTGGAGTTTCTCTGCATCTTCCGCAGCCTGTTCAGCACAAGCCACCTGTTAGTCTTCAGATACTCCGCAAGCTCCGGCGTGGTTGCGCCCTTATAATGCAGAAGGTACTCCACTATTTTATGGTCTATTTCGTCAAGACAGAAGGCATGCGGATTAACCCGTCCATGCTCGTATGTGAGAAGCTCCAAGTCTGCAAGATACTTCTTGATTTCGGATAACTGCTGCTCGATTGCATCCATGCGCTTCTCTAAAGCGAGAAGCTTATCAGGCCTAGGCGTTTTCTGCAGCTTTTCCATTATGGCTTCTCTGATAAAGTCGCTTCGATCACCTTCAGGAACGCGCAGGATTAGCTCTTGATAAACTTCTTCAGGGATCTTCGCCGAAATCACCCTAAGTTCGCTCACCGCAATCACACTCAAACAAATGAGTATGCCCGTCTTATTATTTCATGGTTTCTACAATCGTTTTTCTCTAACCATCTGAAAAGCTTAAATGTATTGAATTGGCGCTTTAAATCAGGGTTGGGTATTGCCAAAAGCTACCATATCCCTAATCAAGTGTGATATCGGCTCGTTGGCTGGACACCATATTGTTCCCAAACCCATATTTGACATCGCGGAGAAAAGCCTCAAAAAAGCAACAGAAAACCGCATCATAAACAGTTTTTACGTTTTCAACGCAGGCGACGATCTCGAACTGCTCATGGTGCATGAAAAAGGCGAACAAAACGCGGAAATTCACGGGCTCGCTTGGGAAACATTTAAGGAGTGCGCCAACAAGGCTGCACAGTTAAAGCTCTACGCTGCAGGCCAAGATCTTTTGAAAAACGCTTTCAGCGGGAACATTCGAGGGATGGGCCCGGGCGTTGCAGAAATGGAGATAGAAGAACGAACTTCTGATCCAATCGTGGTTTTCGCAGCCGACAAAACATCTGCTGGCTCATTTAACTATCCTCTCTTTCGTATATTCGCCGATCCAATGAACACTGCCGGCCTCGTTATTGACCCAAGCATGATTTGCGGCTTCAAATTCGAAGTTATAGACACGTTGGAAAACAAATCTATAATCCTTAAATGCCCCGAAGAAATTTATGATTTGCTGGCTCTAATTGGCACAGTAGGACGTTATGTAATCTCTCGCGTCTGGAGAGCAAGTGACAACCTGATCTGCGCCGCAAGCAGCGTAAGTAAGCTTTCATTAATAGCTGGAAAATACGTGGGCAAAGATGATCCAGTAATGATTACTCGGGCGCAGCATGGCCTTCCTGCTGTCGGCGAAATCTTGGCGCCTTTTATGCATAGCTACTTTGTGCAAGGTTGGATGCGAGGTAGCCACTGGGGGCCAATAATGCCCGTAGGACTGAAATCATCAAAATGTACTGCTTTTGATGGTCCACCAAGAATAGTTGCCTTAGGCTTTCAAGTGGCGAATGGTCGAATTTCATGCGATGATGAAGGGAACCCGCTTATCGCGGACTTGTTCGATGATCCGGCGTTTTCATTGGCAAGGCGTGAGGCTATGCGTAACGCTTGTATGTTACGGAATATGGGTGAATTTGAGCCTGCACGTTTAAGTGCTGAAGACATGGAGTACACGACAATACAGCAAGTTCTGGAAAAACTCGGGAAGCGCTTCAAACCTCTTTGAAATTCCTGTGGAATTAAGTCGACGGAACAGTGTGTTTGGCAAAGTTAGCTAATACTGTGCATCTGTTCTCGACAATCGCGTGGAGCCTTCTGCGCAGTTCTTCCCCAACTTTTTCCTTTGTTTTTAGCAAAGCTACTTTTTTCGAAAGCTCTACATCGCCTATGCCAGTGAACCAAGCTTCAAAATCTCCACGGCTCAAATGAAAATTTATGGATTCTTCATTAACTTTCAAAATTTTATCGCAAAAATCTTGAAGGCTGTCCGCAGAGATGTTTAACGGCTTCCCTATACCCGCATAAAAGTGAAATGATTTATCTGGCGGCATCTGCGATAATAGTGCTTGCGCCTTCTCTTTGTCAATCTCAGGCACACCAAGTGCTTTTTTGCCTTTTTCCGTTATGACGTATAGCCCTTTTGCAGGTGATGCGATGTATCCCATGCGCGTGAGCCATATTATGTGCATCATGACTGACGGAAAATCTTTCCCCAATTCTCTTGCTATGTACGCTGGTTTTTCTGGTTTATCAAGTAGTAGCATGATCTCTAGTATCTCGCATCTAACAGGCGACAAGCTCATAACTACAATACACCTTAGAGGTATATGTACATACAAACTAATCAACATTTCTTAATGTTTGCTGATTGAAGATAAGCAAAAGCTTTAGTATGGTGCTTTATAATGCTACAATGGAAAACGGTGAGCGCAAGGAATGAAGATTGCCGTGCTGGTTTACGAGTATCCGCCTAAAATTGTTGGTGGATTAGGAACATATGCTGCTGAAATAACACGTAAATTTGTACTAATGGACCATGATGTAACTGTTTTTACGATGAATGATGACTCGGGCTCTTTGCCTACACGAGAAATTTGGCGCGGCATAGAAATTCATCGACCGCTACACCTTGATGTTTCTGACTCATTGCCCGATGTAATTGCTGAGGACATTAAAAAATGGGGCAGAGGTTTAACTTTATTCGGCAAGCTTCTTGTTTATAATTATCTAGCAGCGTCCAAGCTTATCAACGAGCTAATAAAAAAGGAAGGAATGAAGTACGATATCGTTGTGGCTCATGACTGGCTTTCAGTTATGGGCGGCGTCACAGTTAAAAAAGAAAGTGGCATGCCTTTAGCTTTTCATGTACACTCAACTGAGAAAGGGCGAACTTTGGGGAATGGCTCAAGTGTGGTAAGTAACATTGAACTGCGAGGCGCTAAGATGGCCAACATTATTGTCACAGTGTCTTATGCCATGAAGGATGAGCTAGTACAACTTGGGTTTCCATCAGAAAAAATTCACGTCTGCTATAATGGAGTTGATCCGCAAAAATATGATCCTGCAAGCGTACCTGCAGAACAAGTCCGAAAAATCAGGGAACGTTACGGCATTAGAGATGGCGACATAATGATTCTTTTCATAGGAAGGCTTGTAGGCGTAAAGGGTGTTGACAAGTTGATTATGGCTATGCCGCATGTCTTGTCCAAAATCCCCAACGCAAAGCTAGTAATAGTAGGTGTAGGCGACCTGCAAGAGTATCTGGTGAATTTAACCAGAACCATGCGGCTAGATGAACACGTAAAATTCTGTTTCGACTTCATTACTGAAGAAGAACGTATCGCACATTATGCTGCTTGCGACGTGGCGGTTTTCCCAAGCCATTATGAGCCTTTCGGCATTGTTGCTCTTGAAGCAATGAGCATGGAGAAACCTGTTGTTGTGGGTGCTGCTGGCGTCAGTGGAATGCGCGAAATAGTAGTTTGCAGTGGTGAAGAGCAATGCGGATACCATATAAATCCAAATAATCCCTACGACATTGCATGGGGAATAACAAGCGCTCTGGAAAATGCGGGAAAACGGGAATGGCTTGGAAAGAACGGCAGGAAAAGAGTCTTAAGCGAGTTTACTTGGAATAAAATTGCTGAAAAAACCATTGAACTGTACGAGATGGTGCTTAAGCGCTGAATGAGCTGGCGTATGGTGAAGCTTTGGACGCCAATTCGGACTTAAAGCGGAAGGCTGCTCAAGAAGCAGCAGCCCTACTATATTTTGGTATTGAAAAAGAGTATAAGCAAGCTAAATTGAAAGCTGCAAAAACTTTGGGCGTCCATTTTCTGCCATCCAACTTTGAAGTTGCTGTAGCGCTTGACAACCTAGCTGAAGCGCTTGAAGGACCTGTTAGAAAAGAGCGGTTAATCCGTATGCGCAGTGAAGCCTTGAAAGTAATGGAGGTCCTCAAGGGCTATCAGCCTCTCTTGATTGGCAGTGTTTGGCGCGGCACTATCCGCAGAGAAAGCGATATCGACATAGTTGTGTACCATGATGCCTCCGATGATGTTCTAAGAGTTCTCGAGAGTAATGGCATGAAGATTGTTAAAACTGAAGGGGTTACTACAACTAAAAAAGGCAAACCTGAAGAGTCCTTTCACATATACGTTGAGACTTCAAGTAAGCAGAGAATTGAACTGGTTGTTAGAAAATCGGAAGAGGTAAACCGCAAAAGAAAATGTGAGATTTTTGGAGATGAACTTAAAGGCCTTAACATCCAAGAGTTGAAGCGTTTACTCAAAGAAAATCCTGTGGAAAAATTTATCCCGGCATGAGGTTGTTATGTTCTATTTTCTGCTACTCGTGCTACTGCTTTAGCGTTTTCCTTGAAAAAGGCACATAAGTGCGTGTTGCTATAGTATCTGTAGCAGTGCTGCTCTTGAGGGTTAAACCTGTGGAAATTGATAAAAAGTCGTTTAAAAAGATGTTTCCGCATTTAGCAAAAGAACTTGAAGGCGGAGAAAGCACGATTCCAATAGGCGCTGTAAGAACCGATTCAGATGTCGCTGAAAAATCGATGGATGACAAGTTTCGCAATTATAACCCCACTGTCATCGACTTTATACGGCGTTGCGATACAGAAGAACAAGCAGAAGCAATAATCGCGTATTTGGAAAAAAGGGGCGAGTTAACTCCGGAATATGCTGAAGAACTGCGAAAGCAGCTGAAGCAGGAAGGCGTAAGAAGCTTCGGTTCTAAAAAGGAAGAGAATTACTATTTTAAGCAGGGTGGGCTCTGCTAAGCGGGCCCATATCATGGGGCAGATTCACGATGACAAAGGGGCGATTAGAGTTATTGCAAATGATTTAATAGTTTTTATAATGCAGATAGAAAAAGCGGAGGCAAGTAGGCACTAATGGGTAAGGTGGATAAAGAGGCTTTTGCTTCTGAATTTTATAGTCGACAGATAATCCTAAAAGAGTTAGGCTGGATCGGGCAGCGCAAACTTGCTAAGGCAAAAGTCGCCGTTGTAGGCGTAGGCGGTTTAGGCACGGCTTCCTCGCTTTACTTGGCACTTGCCGGTGTTGGGCATCTACGTTTGATAGACCAAGATACTGTGGAAATGCCTAATCTGCATCGTCAGATTTTATACAGTATGGACGATCTGCATTATCCTAAGGTGGAAGTGGCTGCTAAACGGTTAATGAAGCTTAACCCGCTCTTGAAGGCAGAGCCAATATCGGAGAATGTGAACCCAAGTAATGTTGAAAGGCTTTTGTCTGGCGTGGACCTCGTCGTCGACGGCTTGGATAACATGTTTACCCGTTATTTACTCAACCGCGCATGCATCAAACTGGGCATTCCTTATGTTTTCGGCGCAGCCATAGGCATAGAAGGCAACCTCTCAGTTTTCATGCCTCCCGAAACTGGCTGTTTAGAATGCTTGCTGCCGAGTCTGTCTGACGCCGACTTGCTGACGTGTGACACGCGCGGTGTTCTAGGCGCTACGCCTGGAATAATCGGTACTATGCAAGCCATGGAAGCAATAAAAGTATTAACAGGCATGGGCTCGCCTCTTAAGGGTAAGCTTCTGATTTGCGACTTTAACGATATGTATTTCACCACGGTTGAAACATCAAAAGCTGCTAACTGCCCCGCTTGTCAAGGCACTTTGGAACAGCTGGCGCAGCATGCAAAGCTGGTTTGGCTTTGCGGTCGGGACACTGTAAATGTTAACCCTGAGAAGCCGTTAAAGCTGAACCTTAACGAAGTTTACGAGAAAGTGAGGCAAAAATTCAACGTTCGCCTGAAGTCTCATCTTGCCATAATTTTTGATTACGAAAATTTAGAGGTAAGTTTGTTCAATGGTGGACGCATGCTTATAAAAAATGTCAAAGACGAAAAGGCAGCGCTGAAAACGTATCAAAAAATCCTTGAAAAACTGGATATAAACCAATAAACGTCGCAGTAGCGCGGTTGCCTAACTTTTGTGTTAAATCTCTGCTTCAGGAATGAGAAATAAACTATAGAATAGCCATATAAAGAAAAGGAACGCGTCAACGGCGCGATTGCTGTAAAGTGGTGTTTACTCTATTACCTGAATTGCGCCTTGCGGGCATTGGGCTTCGCATGCACGGCAGACTAGGCATTCGCTGACGTTAACTGGGACGGATTTGCCGTCTTTTATCTCATAGACGCTGACCGGGCAAGTGTTAACGCAGGTTTCGCATCCGTTGCATTTGTCATTATCAACTACTATCTTTACCATTTCACATACCTCTTGTAAGTTTGATTCAAACGCTACAAGTAAAATAAAAGTGTTTAGGTCGATTAGCGAATTTCTTCACGTAGTCTAAGAAGAATTCCGTTGATTGTTGCCTCAGCTTTTTCTTTCCGCCGCTGATAATCCGCAATTGCTTTCTTGTACTCTTCCAACGGAAGTTCTCCTCTACTGTGGCGAACCTCCACTGTTCTCAAATTAGCTGAGATTTCAACAAGTTCTGCTTCTGCAATATCCAGCTGCCTAACCGAATCAGCATAAACCCCGCCGGCGCTGCGGAAAACAGCCTTTAACTCAGCTATGTTCTTGTTTAGCGTGTCTATGCGGGTTTCCAGAGTTTTCCGTTGCACCTTGTATCGGCGCCTTGGAATCTTGCCCTTTTGCGCTCTTTCTTCAAGAAGCTTCAGTTCCAAGACTAACTTGTTTTTCTCTTCATATGCATCATTGAAGGCTCTTAATTGATCTGGACTGAGAATTACAGAAGCTTTTGGTGTTGCCACTCTTGGCGGTGCCGCAGCTTTGGGTCTTATTTTCCAGACAGCTAGAATCATGGCTCCAACCGCTGCTAAAGTCCACATCCACATAGTAGGCCGAAAAGACGCCCAAAGTGGATTATAATCATATTTGATCTGCACAGTGTCTTCAGAAGGAACAGCGCTCTCTATGTTGCTGACTCCTTCTCTGTTAATTGTCAGCGTTTCTTGAAAGGCTTCTCTGGTTAAACTTGAGGATGGCTCTATTTCTGAGTACTGTGGCTCTATAAACTTCGCTCCTTCAGGGAGAACAAAGTTAACGGTGACCTTGTCAATGTAGCAATTGAGATTGGGGAATAGATCAAAGTTCAAAGTGAAATGCGTCTGCTCAAAAGATACCTGGGGCAAAGTATAATCCGCTGATAGGAATGTTGCTGTGCCGCTGTTTAGAGGCGAGGCTAACGTAACAGTGACAAAGGACGCGTTTGCATCATCGGTTTGAGTGCTGACGATCAAATTTCTGCCGAATTCGTCACTTACAGCGATGTTTGAAGCCGCAGGCGGTAAGCCTATCTTAATAGAACTAATGCTACTTGTCGAGTTATTTACGATGCGATATTTGTCCGAGACTGTTATGCCGCCGGCGGCGTTTATCGTAACTTGGCGAGTTAGCTGTTTCACGTTAATTATCTGAATGCTGCCGGAGCTTAAGGAAAAAGTTGCTGTTGCTGGCGAATAAGTGAATGCAGCTAAATTGTGCTTAACAAAGCTCGCTGTTTGAACTTCGCCGTCATTTTTTGTTATGGTAATATTTTGGGCATCTTCAGGTAAAACAAGAGTAACCTCACAGCTGGCCGCATCCTTCACGAGACTGGGGTAGGCTGGAAAATCCAGCGTAAAATTGTTATAATTTTGAGTGATAAGGCTGTTCGAGAGAATAAATGCTACGGTAAAAACTTGAGGCGCGCCCTGTGGAAAACTTATTTTTGCACCGTAAAAGCCACTTTGGCCTTCCAACTGCACGCCAAGGCTCATGGGAAAAACATTGTTGTCGTCATAGGCTATGCCTTTGAGAATGTACGCGCCGTATTTGTATGGGAAACCTATTAGGAAGTCGCCTGTTAATTGTCCAGTTAATCGCACTTTGTCCCTTATAATTACGTGGCCAGAGTACAAGACTTCAACTTGGTGATCAATCTGTTGTATGGTGTATGTGGCTTCTTGAGCCAAAACAGCTTGCGTGTTAAATGAAGACAATAGAACCGCAAGTGAAAAAATCATCAGCACTATTGTGGTAGTAGTTCTCTTCACTTGAATTCACCGAGTTTAGGTTTCTCTATGTTATTAGTAGCTTATTTATTTACTTTTAGAAAACGCGGGGTCTAATTGGTTATTGAATTTCGTTACGCCTACCGAGGCGTCCCATGCTTAGAGTGGTCGATGCTATCCGTGAATAATTCGCTTTACATAAATTTTGATTTTGTTAATTAAAGAACAGGCTATCATGGTGCAGATTAATAGCCCCCTCTATAGGTTTCTGCATTGAATTGCTAATATGCGCCAAATATGATGGTTTTCCTTTGTGATGTATCAAATCCTTTGTATGGTGAGTACGGATGTGGAAAGCTTGTTACGCTTTTCTTTTGGAAAATGCTTAATTAAGGGCTGTGCTTATTCTGTGCAGACGGGAGTATAAGAGATGAGTGATGATCTTTCAAAGTTACCGCCTCAAGTTCAAGAGCGCTTGCTGAGGCTACAGCAGTTGCAGCAAACTTTGCAGGCTGTTTTGGCGCAGAAGCAGCAGGTAGAGGCGGAGAAGAATGAGGTGGAGCAAACCTTAGCTGAATTGCAAAATATAGCGGACGATGCTGTGATTTACAAGGCTGCTGGCTCTATTTTGATAAAGGCGGATAAAGCCAAGGTAACTGAAGAGTTGGTTGAACGAAAAGAACTGTTGAACACGCGGAGCACTGTTCTCGCCCGCCAAGAAGAAAGATTACGTAGCCAAGTGAAGGAAACACAAGCAAAGCTTCAAGAAGACCTCAGTCCCGTTTCGCCATCAGCGTAATAGTCTGCTAGGGTGGAACATGTGGACGAGCTGGGGTTTCCCGACTTAACCACCGAGCAAATTGAGGTGTTATGCTCTACAGCGGAGAATGCTGCCAGAAACTTTGTTCTCTCGAAGATGTCCGCCAAAATGGTGGAGAAATTGAACATAAGCGTGGAAGTTGAAGGAACAAAACCTGTGAATCTGACGGTTGAGATAGAGTTGGAGCTATCGCCGAAAATGAAGGAATTTGACGTTGAAAAACTGGTGAAAGATGCGGTTAAAGAGGCGCATAAAGCAAGTGAAAATTACCTGAGAAAACTAGCATGTCCATCCTAAACATATTAGCTATTCTAGACGAAGTTGATGCCAAATTCGTTCTTTTACTATGTCATCACAACGCAGATCCCGACGCAATATGCTCAGCCTATGCTTTTCAAGGCTTATTATCAAAGGTAAAGCCGCACATTGCTGCTGAGATTGGCGCTGGACAGGGGATCAGCAGGCTTTCAAAGCACATCTTAAAGCGGCTGCCTATAACTGTGAACTTGAATCCAAATGTGGAGAAAGCTGATGCCATATTGCTATTAGACACTAATACAATTCAACAATTGGATTCTTTGTCTGAAAAAGTGGCGAGAATCAAAGTGCCTATAATAGTAATTGACCATCATGCAGCTCATCCTGAGACGGAGCGTGTGGCGAGGTTATGTGTAACAGACGAAAAAGCCTCTTCTACATGTGAAATAATTTACGATTTTTACAGGCAGCTCAACATTAAACCAGACTTAAATGCGGCTAAAGCGCTGTTTCTGGGGATAACCTTCGATACCCGCCACTTTGTTTTAGCTAATTCTGCAACCTTTAAAACTATAGCTGCACTCAGTGATATAGGCGTGAATCCTCAAGAGGAGCTGGCTGCGCTTGCTTTGCCCATGGACTTTTCTGAGCGCGTCGCGAGAATAAAAGCGTGTAGAAGAGCCAAGCTAGTTAAGATGGAAAGCTGGATAATTGCTTTTTCGCATGTTAGTGCATATCAAGCTTCAGCCGCAAGAGCATTAGTTGACTTGGGTGCGCATTTAGCAGCAGTGGCGGGGCAAAAAAATGATAAGATTGAGATTAGTCTACGCTGCACCAGCGAATTTCATCAAGCGACTGGCATCCACTTAGGAAGAGACATAGCCAAACCCTTAGGCGAGTATCTCCAAGGGATGGGTGGCGGACACGCTACGGCTGCGGGGGTTAATGGCATAGGATCCATAGAAAAAGGGCTTAAGCGTTGCTTGCGATTGGTGAAAGAAAAACTTGCTGTCACTAATCATCAGTGAGTAGCTACTCTTAAATGTGGCGACTAAACGTAACATAGACAGGCACAGCAACCATGTCCATAATAGAAACAAAAAACCTCACATACATTTATCCCGGCGCACCATATCCCTCAATCAGCGATGTGTCAATAAAAGTAGAGAAAGGCGAATTCGTTCTAATTACTGGGCCCAGCGGCTGCGGAAAGACAACATTGTGCCGATGTTTTAACGGGCTTATCCCACATTTTTACCAAGGCGAATTAAAAGGCGAAATAACCGTGGCCGGGTTGGATCCCACTAAGCATCATACACACGAAATGGCAAAGAGCGTGGGCATGGTTTTTCAAAACCCGGAAAATCAGCTTTTTGCCTTATCCATAGAGAAGGATGTAGCGTTCGGACTGGAAAATCTAGGTGTACCCAGAGAAGAAATACGGAAAAGGGTAGATTGGGCGCTCATGCAAACGGGCATTTACGACTTGCGTGAAAGGTCGCCGCATGAAGTTTCGGGTGGTCAGCAGCAACGCGTTGCTATCGCCGCTGTCCTCGCCATGCAGCCCGAAATAATAGTTTTAGATGAACCGACCTCTTTCCTAGACCCGTTGAGTGCAGAGAGAATATTTGAAGTGATACATGAACTTAACAAGAAACTTGGAATAACCGTGGTGCTGGTGGAGCATCGGCTTGATTTAACCGCTAAATACGCCGATCACATAATAATAATGGACGATGGCAAGGTATGCTTCGACGGCGCGCCCAGAGAAATTCTAAGCACCGAAGAAACACGCCTAATCGGTGTAGGTATCCCGAAAGCCACGCTTCTTTACAATTTGCTTAGGAAGGAAGGCATAAAACTGAGCGATATTACGCCGTTGTCTTCGGAAGAACTGGCAACACTGCTGTTGGAGGCTCTGAAGCCACATGATTGAAGCTGAAAATGTTCACTTTGTTTACCCCAACGGTGTGGAAGCCTTAAAGGGCGTTTCGCTGGTTATCAGGGAAGGCGAGTTTGTGGCTATAATGGGCCAGAACGGCGCTGGAAAAACAACACTGATCAAGCATTTTAACGGCTTGCTGAAGCCGACAAAAGGATCAGTGCGGGTAAACGGCGTGGAAACTACCAAAACCAGTGTTGCCTCCCTTGCGCGAAACGTTGGTTTTGTGTTTCAAAATCCTGATCATCAGCTTTTCAGCGAAACAGTCGAGGAAGAAATAGCTTTTGCATTGAAAAACTTTGGATTCGAAGCCGACGTGATAGAAAAGCGCATCAGTTGGGCTTTGAATCTTCTGGGGTTAGAGCAGTACCGTAAAACTTCACCTTTTCTGCTAAGCGGCGGCGAGCGAAAAAGAGTTGCGTTAGCCTCTGTTCTGGCTTGGGATCCGCAAACGCTGGTTTTAGACGAGCCAACGATAGGGCAGGACTATCAACAGAAGGAAAAGCTCCGCCAGTTTATTATTCAAATGCAGACACAAGGCAAAACAGTTATTATAGTTACACATGATGTAGAATTCGTGGCCGAGTGCAACCCGCGAGTAGTGTTGATGAAGGAAGGAAGAATTGTTGCTGATGGCGAAGGTAAAGGAATACTCACCAACCCTGAAGTTTTAGCTCAGTCATCTGTTGTTCTGCCGCAGATAACTCAAATTTTCATGAAACTGACGCCGCTGGGTCTTTCGAAAGACGTCATAGACCTCTACGAAGCAAAGGAAATATTACTCAAGTGCTGGAAAGGAGGTAAGAAATGAGCTTTTTTGACGGCTTAAAATTCCGCAAAGTCTACTCGCCAATTCACAATTTAGATCCAAGAATGAAGTTCGTATACGTCTGCTCGGTGTTTGTAGCGGCGATTCTCTTCAGCGAAATTATTCCATTATCCCTTCTTTTCTTGATGCAAATACCCTTTGTTCTATTGGCGGGCGTCCCAAAGGAGTGGCTTCGTTCGCTTCGCGGCGCCGTCTTTCTAGCCGCATTCATTTTCCTAATTAATATAGCAACCAGCTTTTTCACTTCAGGCTACATGCTGACAGCAGCCAATGTGGAAAATGCTGCTGCCTTGACCCTGCGCTTCATAGTGCTCGTGGAAGCCTTCTCGGTTTTCTTTTTGACAACCTCTCCAGATCATCTGGGTTTGGCGTTAGAGCAAAGCCATGTGCCCTACGAGTTCGCTTTTGCCTTCACAACCGCAGTGCGTTTTGTTCCTGTTTTGGCAGAAGAAGCTCATACGATAATGGATGCGCAAAAGGCACGAGGGTTGGAGTTGGAGAAAGGTAGTTTCATGAAAAGGATTAGAAACTACATTCCAATTCTCATCCCGCTAATAGTCAGCGCTATCCGACGAAGCCTCGAGTTGGCTGAAGCTATGGAGTCACGTGCTTGGGGCGCCGCGAAAAAACGCACAAACTTGTACGCGTTAAAGCTGCACAGAGGCGATTTTGCTTTATTGACGATAACACTCGCGGTTTTGGCGATTGCGGTTTATGCTAGGCTTTATGTGCCTGTGCCAACGTTAACTCAACTAATTGGAGTTTGAGCACCACTAATTTGGAGATTTTTCCTGGTTAGCTTTTAGCTGTTTTTGGTGAATTCCAGTTCATATTAACTATACATATAGCTTATTAATACTTACGACACACCATATTTTTCAAGAAACAGCCGACACCCTAACCCATGGAGGGCAAAACCCACGAAGAAAAAACAAGACTCAAAAACAGTAGACACTCTGGATCAGCCGCAAGCACCAGCAATAATCAGCGGTGCACCTACAAAACCTGCAGTTTTCCAAGAAGTCTACGCCCTCCAAGAGCCATACGTGTACGCGGCAATAGTCCGAGAAAAAGAAACTCAAAAGCTGCGCTACGAAGTTATAGAGCCTACTCTCCAACCAGACGAGGAAAAGTATCTTCGTGAAATAAAGAATTTTCTGATGGATGAAATAGACGTAAACTTGAAAGAAATTGAAAACAAAGACAAAGCAGAAACCTTTCTAAGACAAAAAATCCGGGAAGTCATAAAAAAGTACCGCATGAAAATCCCATCAGAAGCGGTTGACAAACTCACCTATTACATAATAAGAGATTCCGTAGGCTACGGAAAAATCGACCCATTAATGAAAGATCCTTTAATTGAAGATATCTCTGCAGACGGTACAAACATCCCGATCTACGTGTGGCATCGCTTCTACGAGTCGCTGCCAACAAACATAATGTTCACAAATGTCGCTGAACTGGATGCCTTCATAATTCGCCTTGCATATCTAGCTGGCAAAAGCATTTCTCTAGCTACACCAATTCTTGACGCGACTCTTCCCGAAGGAAGCCGCATACAGCTCACCTACGGCAGCGAAGTAACCCGAAGAGGCTCAACCTTTACTATAAGACGCTTCAAAGCGGATCCACTGACAATCTCGGATCTCATAGCTTTCAACACGCTTTCCTCGGAGATGGCTGCCTACCTGTGGTTCATCATAGAGAACCGAGCTTCAGTCTTGGTGGCAGGCGGGGTAGCCAGCGGCAAGACCACTCTGCTCAACTGCCTATCCATGTTCATAAAACCTGAAATGAAAATTGTAAGTGTCGAAGACACTCAGGAGCTTAATCTCCCACATGAAAACTGGATACCCTCAGTAGTGCGCACTGGCTTCAAAGGTGATGATAAGCAAAGCGGCGACATCACCCTCTTCGATCTGCTGAAGGCGGCGGTTCGGCAGAGGCCTGACTACATTATTGTCGGTGAAGTGCGGGGCGAAGAAGCCTATACTCTGTTCCAAGCCATGGCCACAGGGCACTTGGGCATGTCCACCATTCATGCTGAATCAGTCGACGCCGTAATTAAGAGGCTTGAATCAGAGCCCATGAATATTCCTAAGTCGCTTATTGCGATGACCAATGTCATTTTAGTTATGGAAAGAACCGAAGTTAAAGGGAAACCCGCAAGGCGAGTAAGTGTTGCATCTGAAGTAAAAGGAATTGATGCAGAGACAGATGAGATTCTAACTGAAAATGTGTTCCGCTGGAGCCCTCAGTTTGACAAGTTCACTTCTTCAGGCGACAGCGTCCTCTTGGAGAAGCACATGAAGAAGCTGGGTTTAACCGAGGAAGATATACAACGTGAATTTAAAGCTAGGAAGACTGTTCTGGAGTGGATGGTAAAGGAGGGGATCCGACACTACAGTGACGTGGCCAAAGTGATCAGAGAATACTATGCTAACCCGAACCGTGTCTTCCAAAAGGCGAGAGTGGGGTTCAAATGAGAAAAAAGCTCATGAAGAAACTCGCTACTGCCAAGGAACATTTAGCAGCGCTTAAAGGGTTAGATGAAAGTTCAAAACAAACACAAAAATCACTCTTGAAAGAACCTGTTGGGTTTTTGGAAAAGCCGTTATCTATAGCTTATCAGCTAATGGGCAATAAAGCTGAGCGGTTTATGCCCCTATTCAAAGATTTAGACCAAACACTGCAAAAAGCAGGCTTAAAAATCAACTTCAAAGCATATATAAGCTTAACAATTTTATCGTCGCTATTGATCGCCTTGGCAGTAGCGGCAGTGTTGCCTCTATTGTTATTTTCTATTTGCGCCGTGCCAATAAGCTCAGCGCTCTTATTCGGTTTAGGCGGCGGTCTACTCGCATGTTTTCTCTCGATTATTGGTTTTTACCTCTATCCAGTTTATCATGCGGATAAGCATAAACGAGAATTGGATGACGAGTTGCCCTTTACGACTGGCTACATGGCTATCCTGTCAAGTGCAGCTGTTCCTCCTGAAAAAATTTTTTATTCGCTCTCAAACTTGAATGTGCCTTTAGCTGTTTCCGCAGAAGCCAAAGAAGTTGCAAAAGGCATCAACTTGTTCGGTTTAGACGTGATATCCGCCTTAGAAAGGGTGTCAAAACGCACACCTTCTGAAAAACTGCGAGGCATCATAGAGGGAATAATATCTACAATACACACGGGCGGCAACTTAAGTGCGTTTCTGAGAGGAAAATTTAAGGTCGCAATGAACCTGAAAAAAGTGGGACTCAAAAAGTACGCCGACAATTTGGCAATTCTGTCGGAAATTTATGTAGCCTTACTCTTGACTGGCCCGTTGCTTCTAGTCATTATGGTGTCGGTTATGTCGGTGATGGGCGGCAGCATAGGCTTACTCAGCCCCGACATGCTACTGGGGCTTTTAACTTATTTGGTGATTCCAGTTTGCGCTGTCGTATTCCTCCTAATCTTGGACTCAACTTCGCCAAAATGGTAGATAAAAATGCCCAAGATAGAGCGTAAAACGAAAAAACTTGCGATCATAATTTCAGCTCTGATAGCTACCGCAATAGTCCTTGCTGGCTATTTCATTGTTGGCCTCAGCCCCGCGTTAGATGACTTCGTGTTTTTCGGTTTTCTCATCGTTATTTCGCCTATCGCGCTCTTGAATTATCTTGATTACAGGTGGAGAAAAGCTGTTGACGAGCGTTTGCCCGACTTATTCCGAAGCATAGTTCAAGCTCAAGAGACAGGCATGACACTTCACAGCGCTTTAGAAGAAGCAGCAAAAAGAGACTATGGCCCGCTAACTCCTGAACTGAAAAAGATGACTGCACAGATTTCTTGGGGTGCAAGTTTCGAGGAGGCACTTTCAGCCTTTGGGAAACGCGTGGGCACAGTGCTAACCCAGCGGACGGTGCCCTTGATAATTGAAGCGAGCCGTTCAGGAGGACAAGCAGAGAAAATTTTCGGGCCTATGGGCAAATTTATCCAGAGCACTCTTCTGCTCGAGAAAGAACGCAGAACGCAGACCCGCCCATACATAGCCATAATCTACGTGGCGCTTTTCGTGTTTCTATTCACGATAGTGATTCTTTTCAAAACCTTTTTCACAAATGTCGACGGCACAGCCTTGTTTTCCATGTCAACGGTTTCACTTATTAATTTGCAGCGAATTTTCATGCATTTAACGATAATTCAAGGATTTTTCGGCGGTCTCGTGGCGGGCAAAATGGGTGAAGGCTCAATAACCGCCGGCTTAAAGCACAGCCTCATAATGATGCTGCTGGGTTACGTTGCATTGAATTTCTTTTTGTGAGGATGAAGAAAATGGCTAAGGCAGCTAAACGGTTTTTGCAGGATAAGCGGGCCATAACACCCGTTCTCAGTCATCTCTTGCTCACAGTCGTGGCAGTGGCTGTTATGGCCATTGCCACTTCAGCCACGTTCGTGATAACCACCAATCTCAGGGAGACTATGGGCGAACGCGTCTCAGTCGAAGACGTCTGGTTTAACAGTTCCACTGGTACAGTGAACGTTTACCTACGTAACGTGGGTAAAACTGCCATCCAAGTCGTGGCCGTTTACGTGAACCACGTAGGCAGCCCATTCAACTCGCCTTTTCGTTTAGAGCTAAATCAGCATGGTTGGCTAAGCGTTAATTGCACATGGAATCCTGGAGGCACTTACTATATAGACGTAGTCACAACTAGGGGGACTCATGTTGCAGGTTATTACAAGGCGCCTTAAACTGTTTAAACATGGAAAACGCGGCATAAGCACCGTTATAGTCGTCATGCTAAGCCTAGTCCTCATAGTAGTCATAGTTGGCAACGTGGTTCTCTGGAGCTATCAGATGAACCAGTTAGACATGGAAAGAATGCAGGAAACTCTGAGCCTCATTAATGCAACGCGCATAACCCGTTCCTCATGGAGCATCGCCCAAAGAGAGTACATTACCAGCGCTGGTAGTAGGCTAAGCGGAACGTTCGTAGATACAACTGCTGCCGATAGTCTCGCTGAAACTTTTAGAGAAGAACTTGAAGGAATTTATAGTTATAATCCTTCGAGTTATACGCTTGGCGGTGCAACAAGCTATGTATTAGGCGATATTTCAGACCTTGCGTTATCAGATGGAGTATGCATGAATTTCAGAAGTTACATGTCCAGTTCTCCCGCCAACGACAAGACTGACGCCTTCGTCGCTTACAGGGATTCTACAACATCACTCAATACACCTAAATGGCGGGCATGGGATGGCGAAAGCTTAACATGGAACTCGCAGAGCGAGTTGCCAACAGCTAACAGCTCTGTCAGGTGGGTTCGCGTCGCATATTCCCCGCTGGAATCCAGAAGCTACGAAAAAATTGTCGTCACGCTGTCGGATGACGGCTACTTAGATGCTTATGTATGGAATGGAGCAGCATGGAATGTTACAAACAACATTGCCTTTCCCGGCACCTCCGCGAACGCGTATAGATGTTTTGACGTGGCTTACGAAAAAACAAGTGGCAGAGCACTACTGGTTTACTCAAGAGGCACGACAACAAACGAGATAGGCTACAGAACATGGACGCCGGAAACAGGCTGGGGACCTGAGCAACTTCTGGATTTACCATACACGTCAGGCATAGTGCGTTGGATCAGTCTAGCGAGTAGCCCTGGAGCACGTGCAGGAACAAGCGATGATAACGAGATAGCCATGATTTATCTAGACGCGAACACCGATGTTCACGGCTACGTCTGGACCGGTTCAGCATGGAGCCTTCTGGGTGCGACAGCAGTCTGGGACGCCACAGCAGCAACGTCAACACGCGAGTGCATAGCCGTTGCCTACGAGCAGACTACAGGCGAAGCCATGTTCATCTGGGCGGATTCTGGAAGCAATCGTTTCTACTATAGAACATGGAATGGCGCAACCTTGAGCGCAGCAACGCTTTTAACTATAACAGCCACAGGAGGCGTTGGCTACTGGGTAACGCTGAAAGCTGATCCCGCATCCGATGACATGCTTTTTCTCGTAATTGATGGTGGAGCAGACCTCAACACGGCTTACTGGAACGGCAGTACATGGACAGTTCACGCAGAACACGACGAAGAAGTCGACACAAATGCTAGGCGTTGCGCCGATTTCGCTTGGGAGCCCTCAGGCGGCAAAGGCTTGCTGGTATGGGGAACAACCACTGGACAAATAGCATATAAGACGTTCGTTGCGCCAAACGCATGGGGCACGCAGCAAAACATTGCAATGGGCGGGGCAAGTAACATTCATCCTTGGGTGCAGTTGAGAACTAATCCTCGAAATGTCCCTGACGACGTATTGATATTAGGCTTGGTCCTTGAGGGAACCGCTTATGATTTGGGCGCTATAAGCTGGGACGGGGCAACCTTAACCGTTCTAGGCTCAAGCGTTATCTCAGCAAACACCACCGTAATTACATATGAGTGCTTCGAGTTGGAGTTCGCTAATTTTGGCGTGCCAACGTTTACGTGCGAAGTGGAGTTTTCAGGAAAATCGGATGTCAAAAACTGGACCCAACTTCTCTGGACAGCAGCTTTATCCTTCACAGTACCAGATGTAACAACAACGTTTCAATTATATAATTATAATTTGGGTCAGTATCCAACAAGTGGAAGTGGATACATAACCGACACCATCGGGCAAACTACGGTTCCAAAAAACCAGACTATACCAGTTTCCTCAACGGATTTTCGAGATGCCAACGGGAACTGGAAAATGAAAATAACTGGAACCAAAATCACCTATACGCAGTTTGAAATGCACGTTGACTGGATAGAATTTAAACCGACACTGTTTGATGTTTACCGCCTTAATGTCGTCAATGATTTTGCAGTGGATTTATCAACTTATCCGCGGGAACACATTCAGGGTTTAGAGTTGCTAATTAAGTATAAAGTCTCCGAAAGCTCGGAAAGATGGTTCTTAAAAGCGTATAACTGGCGCGCCGCTGCTTTCAGTGATGTAGGCTTCAACGTTACAGCTGGAAGCCAGCCGATACTTGGTGAATGGACTGAGTACGCTATAGCTGTTACAGACGATTGGGCTGATTACGTAAACGAAGAGGGCTTGGTTCGTGTAGAGCTTTTTGATGAAGGCACAGGTGCAAATCAGACTGTGTTGGAAATCGACTTCTTCGCAGTAAGGGTCATAATTGATGCCACACGCATAGACGTGAAAAACTCGAGTCCAATAAGCGTTCGCATCGTAGCAGTTTGGGTCATAAACTCTACAATGCATCAGCGCTACGATGTAGACATTTTGCTTAACGCTGGAGAAGCGGCAACGTATATCCGCGCGGACATAAAAATGCCGCAAGATACTTTTTTGGCAAAGGTTGTTACAGAAAGGGGCAATGTAGCCGTTTTCTCAAAAGACTAATCAGCGCCTAGTTTCTTTTTTAACGAAACTATAGCTTCTTCTTGGTTTTCAGCCTCTATTGAATCGATGTTATACAATTCTGCCATTTTCTTCCCGTTTTCGCTGAGTTTTGGAATTGCAATTAAGTAGGCTTTTTCAGGTGAAACATCGAATATCTTGGCAAATAATGCGATAACTGGCTGTTCTGACACAACTTTTTCAGTCGTAGTTGCCAAATCAAGCACGATCATTTTCTTTGGCTCGTCGCCTTTGTAGGCAGCTATGTCGAAGGAGTGGTTTGCGCCCGATTTGCCTTTGAGAATCGCAGGGCTTTCAACCGTTAATCCTTTTTCTACGAGAGTTTCTCGTATTGTAGCAATCGCAAACCAGTTCAGGAAGGATTCTGCTTTGATATTCTCTGTTATTTTGTACGCGTACACGTCTCTGATGACACATTCTTCAAATGTGGAATTTGTATGGCAGTTCCTGCAGAAATTGATGGTTACGGGAATGTCAAAGCTTTTACCGCACTCGTCGCATGTGCACCAGATTCCTGCTTTTCTATAATCAACATCAATTTTTCTCAGCGGTTCACGACATTTCGGGCAGACATATTTGTCTCCTTCAAGAAAGTTCTCCTCTATGTCCATGTAGCCGCATTTTATGTGCTCTATCAACGCGCTTTTTTGAATATTAATTGATTTACAGAAGGGGCAACAGTAACGAACAGAAATGTTTGCGGAATCACATTTTGGGCAAAAAATGACTTTGTCATAAAGCTTCCTTTCCAAGATGCCTGTGGCGTAAAGCTTGTTTAAGAAAGGCAAGACCTGCGCCTGGTCACCTACAATGTCCTCCACTACTGGGTATCTATAACCGGCTTTTGGATCGTAAACAGGTTCAAGGCTTTCAAATTTTCCGCTCAGAAATTTGCTTAACAAAACTTGTACATTCCGATCCTTATAGAGTGTAGGCGTCTCTTTTTTTTCAGTATTTTGCATTTTATTCGATCTCTTCTGATGAACCCTTTGTTTAGCCTAAATTAATTACTCAGTGTTTTATATTTTGTTGAATTTGCAAATATTACTTTTACGCATGCCGTCCTTCTTAGTTTTGAGTTAAACGTTTCAGCTCATTTTGAAGTATGGACGATTTTTTGGAGAAAACGGTTTGTATCTTCAACCTGCAGCTTATCAGAAGCGCTATTGCGCTTATGAGTCAGCTTTTTTAACGCGAAACCCGTATTCACACTGTGCACGTACATGGAGAAGGTAGCTGAATGACAGATTACCCTCGTTTTGGCCCAGCGGGAATTCCGCCTCTCTTCAAAATTCTAGGTGCAGAATTGGCTGATGTTCCAAGACTTTTACGGGAAGAAGGGCTAGACGCTTTTGAGTATCAGGCAGTCCGCTGGGGGCAAACTCCTCAACTTAGGCGGGAGGATGCTGAGGCGCTCGGTGCTGAGGCAAGAAAGAATAATGTTTTGCTTAGTGTTCACGGTTCCTATTATGTTAATCTCTGTGGTAAAAAAGAGGTTGTGGAAGCAAGCAAAAGGCGCTTAATCGCCTGCGCAACTGCGGCGCAGTGGATGGGCGCTTACATTTTGGTTTTTCACCCCGGGTTTTATGGGCGCATGGAAAAAAGCTACGCTTTTAAAACCTGCGTCGAGGCATTGAAGGATACTGTTTCAGCTCTGAATGGTATGGGGGTTACCGTGAAGTTAGGTCCTGAAACCATGGGGCGAGTTTTCCAAGTAGGCACATTGGAAGAAATCTTGGCTATTTGCGAAGAAGTTGAACAGACCCTGCCTGTTATTGACTGGTCGCATCTACACGCTCGACATCAAGGGGGCTTCCGAAAAACAGATGATTTCCGCGCTATAGTTGAAGAAGTTGAAAAAAGATTAGGGCCTGAGGCGGCGAGAAGCATGCACTGTCACTTCAGCAGAATTGAGTACACGGCCAAGGGTGAAAGGCGCCACCATGTACTAGACGAGAAAAGGTATGGCCCAGACTTCGAGATGCTGGCAGAGGTTATAGCTGAATTTAAAATGCGCCCTGTCGTCATATGCGAAACGCCGCTTTTAGATGTAGACGCAATGAAAATGCGCGCAATCTTTAGAAGCATTGTGGAAAATAGTGAAGGCGCTGGCAAGTCATGAATGAAATATGCAGCAAGAGGCTACAGTTGGGATTCTTAGTTAGCGGGAAGTCAGCTACTTATGGGAGAAGCTTGAATCGCGCGGGGTATAAGCTTGTATGGGAAATAATTTTGTTGTTAACTTAGGAAACTTTCCAGTTTAGTTAGTCCGATTATTTCGTCGAAGCTTAAGCCCAGCGCATCCAGCACTTGCTCAAAAGTTGACTGTAAGTATGCAATATATTTGTCCACGTCAACTTCATTGTTTGTCGCAAGCTCTACTGGTTTTACATGAGGCTCCCTAACGGTTTTGACGAAACTAATCAAATCGCCTGCTCGGATTTCTATACCGTTCTTTTCCAAAATCTTGGCAGCTTTAACGTGCTGTGGCGTGGTTTTCGTGTAGCGGTAAAGCTCTTCACCTAAAACAACATGAAAGGCAAGTTCGCTGAGGCTTTCCCATTCTCTTCGCTTCAGCCGCATGTAACGGTCACGTACAATGTTGGCTATGTCCTTCTTAGCCTTTTCGAAGTCCGCTGGCGTCTTAACCTGCGCAAGCCGCTCTTTCATCTGGTTAAACGCGTTTTTTATGTAGATAGGTATGTGCTTTTTCTTTCCTGTAAGTCCCTTAACGTCTACAGTGCCGTCTTCCAAAACACCCAGATAATTCTTTTTGCGGCTGCTAAAAACTGCGTATCTGTAAACTTTATCAACATCTATATTCATTTTTAGCGCCTGCTCGGTCCAACGAGCTAACTCGGCAATTTGCTCCTTAGTGGGGTTCTTAAGGAAAAGGCTATCCGTGTCCCCGTAAAGCACCTGTATACCTAACTCGCCGGCTTTGTTGAGTATTTGCGTTATAGCATGGCGGCCTATGGCTGCAGTGGCTTCCGCTACTGGCGGGCAATACAAGTCGAAGCTGGCGGCTCCGAAAACTCCGTAGCTGGCGTTCAAGATAACTTTTAATGCGCCTTGGGTGATGCCATACCAGCTTCGCAGCTCAGCAGGCAAGCTTTTGTCTTTGGCTTTTAGTTTGTACCAGCGTACACGTAAATCTCTCAATGAGCCAATAAGCAGGCTTTCTAAGGCTCGTTTTCTGGTGCAAACCCAATGCGGCGTGCCAGGTATCACATTTTGGCGGCATTCCGAATGTGGACAGAGGATTGACTGGTAGCCGAGGTTCCAAACCTTAATTATTGAAGGGTATAGGCTTGGAAAGTCCATGACGGCGACGTTGAAGTGGACGCCGGGCACGGGTTCGACGACTATGGCGCCTTTGTATTTTTTGCCTTTGATGATGGCGGTGGTTGCGGTTTTGCCTTTCTTCGCAAGTATGTCTTCAGCGTTGGGAATCAGCATGTTGCGTCTGCGGTGCTCTCGGTGCATGAAGTTGCGTATCCAGCGGCTTACTCCCTGGCGGCTTACGTCTTCCATGGGCATGCTGCTTATTCGCGCGAGAACGAGGATTAGCTTCATGGCTAGCTCGTCTTCGACGCTGGTCAGTTTGAAAGTGATTTCTGAGTCTCTGAGGCAGTATTGCGCCAGTTCGGAGTAAGTTAGTTCTCCGAAGCTTTTTTCCAGCCGAATTTTTTCCACGCCTATTATGGCTTTGCCCACGTCATCAAGTGTCACGTCTCGATAACGATTGTTGTAGGCGTAGATTTGAATTGACCTGTTGAAGAAGAACTTGTATAAATCAATGTGCACGCCATATTTCAGTAAACAGACGCGCTTACCAACCTCTATGGGAATCTCGCTCTTTTTAATACCTAGATTCAGCGCGCGGTGAGCAAGATAGCGTAGGTCAAAATCGTCGCCATTGAAAGTTAAAATGAACGGGTATTCCCATAGCACTTCAAAGACCGCTCTGAGCAGTTCTTCTTCCTTATCAAAATATTCCAGAGAAACGTCCGCAGGCAAGTGTTCTTTTCCCTCACGGACACCTTCGCGTCTTAGAAGAAGCACTCTTTTTTTATTGTCTGAGCTGTATACGGAAACACAGATGATTTTATATTCAGCCTTGCGCGGGTCTGGCACTCTCGTGGAGACAGGCGCGTAAACCTCTATGTCAATGGCTGCTCTGCGAAATTTAGGCGCAGGATACTCCAGCAGCCTCGCCCAACTTTCAACGTATTCAAGTTCTTCAGCTGACTCCTCTTTGAAAATGGCCTTTATCTGCTCAAGAGTTTCTTCAGTCTTCTCCAAGGTTACAGGAACAAGGTTGCCGTTTTTGACTTCATAGATCATTCCTGGAAAAAGCTGTCTATCATAAATGTAGCATTGGTAGTACTTTATTCGTGCCTCCCAAACCTTTGCTTCTTCATTATTCACCATTCCTTCAGATATTTTCGGGAAATCCTCCGGTATTATGTCTCTTATAGTGCCTTGTGGGCGGCCACCTATAGCTAAAGGATCATTTGCAACAATTTTTGTTACCTGCACTTTCCTATCGAGAAGGGGATCGAACTTTTCTTCAAGAACAAAACGGTCAAAACCCTCATGCTTCACTAGTCGATCAATCTTCTCCAGCTCGTATTGTGAAAGGTTGGTGAAACAATAAGGCTTATGCCCAGTGTTATCATACCAGAAATAAATTTTTTCCGAGATAGGCTCATAGAGTTTAATCACCGCTTTCCTTGACTGCCCATCGTAGGCTGCTGAAACAAAATATGACGGCGGCAGGTTCTCTGGTGCTACAGGAGGAAAAGCAAGTTTTGCTGCCTTTTTCGCGTCAGCAGGCGTCGCTTCAGTGCTGAACGCAACAGCTTTTGGCGCAGCTTCGTTGGGAGATTTCTTCTCCACCTGTGAATAGTCCAGTAAACTTCTCTGTGCCATCCCGATTCTCGTCCCTAGCCTACACTTATAGGCTAGCGCAGACTAAAATCTTTACCGACCACGCGCAGCGGAGTTACGCTACTTCAGAATGCAACTATTTGCTTGAAATAGATAATAAGACGATAGCCCCTCTATAGGTTTCTGCATTGAATTGCTAATATGCGCCAAATATGACGGGTGCTGCCGAGAAGCGCATGTGCAAAAACATATCTTGCGTATTTCACTATGCTGTTTGAGCCATTTGCTGCTCTTTTTTACTTTCTGCGGGTTTTTGTGGTTTTTCAATGATTTTCGCGTTTATCTGCACGATTTCGTCGGTTATTATGTTTCCTCGTACGGTTTTTCGTTTTCTTTCTCCTTCTTTTTTAGGGTTAAAGCCTGTTCCGCCGCTCAGTATGACTTTTCGGCGGCCGCCGCCGTGCACGTTTGCCCTCATGGGTACGCCATCTTTGTCTGAGCCGCCTGTGATCTGTATCTTGTGCGCTGGTAAATCCACTATGGAGCCGTCTACTACCTCGCCGATTTTTCTTCCAATGAGTGGTGCTGCACGTGTTTCTTCAAGCTCAACTACCTTTGAAGTTCCCGTCTCCGGGTCAGATACTATTACCTTGAATTTAGCCATGTGTCACTTTACTCTCCAGCGAAGTATGAAGTTAAGCATCTCTCTATTAAGGATTTATGGCGAATATGATACTGTTCAAGCCGCAAAAGTGCTTTTCTCTGGCATAAACATTTTAATCCAGCCCTAGAGAAGTCTTGCTGTTATGTGGCGGTTAGGTTTTTTCTTCCACGAGATCGCGTTCGGCTTGCTTTCGATATTTATCCCTCTGTATGTAGTAACGCCCGCTGTCGGTGGTTCACTAGTTGACCTAGGCATCATGACTTCATTGGCGCTGCTTTCGGCTATACCTGCCTCATTCTTCTGGGGGTACATCTGCGATAGGACAAGACATTATAAGCTCTACATTCTTCTGTCTTTTATTTCGCTGTCTGGCATTCTTTACCTTTTGACCTTTGCCACAGACATCCGCACGTTTATCTTTCTTTACGTGGTAATGGCTGTTCTTCATGTAGCGCATGAAGCACCAAAAAACGTTCTAATAGCCGAGCACTACCCAAGGGAAGATTGGGGGAAATCCTATGCACTTTATGAGGGCTTTACGGAGATAGGGTCACTAATCGGCTTGCTCCTAGGATTGTTCACATTCACAGTCACTTTAAACCCCACTATCATCTTGTTTCTGTGCAGCGGCTTAAACTTGGCGGCTTTTATTTTATCCCTCTTCTTCGTGGCGGATCCGCTCATCATCTTTGAAAGAAGATTGGTCAGCATAGAAAAAAAGATCGACTACACCTATAACGGCTCGCGGATCTTTGCGAAACTTTCGGATGGCTTATCTCTTCGTGAAAAGTTCAAAAGTGAAAACTTCACGCTGTTTGGCACTGGCTTAGTTCTTTTTTCTCTGGCCTCCAGCCTGTTCTTCACGCCACTGCCAATATTCTTCTCCAACGCGCTTGCCTTACCCACGAACATGGTATTCCTGATTTACGTGCTAAATTCCAGTGGCACCATGATCGGGTACTTTTTTGCAGGAAAAAAAGCGGCTTCTCCCAATGCAAAATCATACGTTCAGCGGCTTGCGCTTCTTCGAGGCACATTAGTTCTTGCATTGGTCCTCATAGTCAATTTGGCTTTATCGCCGACGCCTTTAGCTTCTGTAATCTTGATTTTCATGGGTTTCGCATACGCTTTCTATCATATCCTAACGCTCTCGCTGTCCATGGAATTGATTCCCGCTGGAAAAGCTGGCTTGTTTGATGTGCTTGTGGGTTTAGGCTCCTCTTTAGGCTCTTTTCTAGGTCCTTTCTTGGCTGAAACTTTTGGTTTTCTGCCTCAGTTTATGATTGCAAGCGCCATATTCTTTATGGCTTATGTGTTTTTCAAACTTTTTTCCTGAAAAAAAAAGAAAAGAGAAATGAGAATTATTCTGTATGTACTCGGAATAGGTCGATGTCTTCGCGCATTGCTGGTGTTAGCTCTAAGAATTCTCTGACTGCCCGCTCCACGTCTTTCGCTTGTGTTACGTATCTTCCAACGATAATGACGTCCGCGCCTTTCTCCAACGCCTCTTTTGCAGTTTCCGGTACTATTCCACCTGCGACGGCTATTAGAAATCGTTTGTCCGGGAAGGTTTGGCGCAGTTTCGGTATCAGATCCAGCCCAAGGGTTTTCCCTGTTTCCTGATCTATTCCTCTGTGGATTACAATCATGTCTGGAAACTCTTTAAGCTGCTTAAGCTTTCCAATGGGGTCTTCCACGTTCAGCATGTCCACAACACCGTAGATGCCAAGTCGTCTTGCTTCGTGCACAAAAGCGTCTAATGTTTCAGGCGGCGCCAGACCGGCGGCAACCACCGCGTCGGCCGTGTCCTCGTAGGCTATGTCAACTTCAACTTTTCCAACATCCAAAGTCTTCAAGTCAGCAATCATAAACGCGTCTTTGGCAACCTGCCGTAGCTCGTTTATCACGCGGGTTCCGTAACGTTTGATTAATGGCGTCCCAACTTCGATGATTATTCTGTCGCTTCCAGGCATCTGAGAGAGAACCTTCTTAGCCTTATCCAGTTCTGGTGGGTCAAGCGAAATCTGCAGGTAAGGCGGTCTCCACAAGCGCGGAACCTTGAAGCCCATTATCGGGTGCTTAGCGCGGTCTTTCTCGTAGAGCATCTTGTCAAGCGAAGGATACTTATTTAAGGCTCTGCGTAGCGCCAGCTTTGTTGCGCCATAATTGTACTGGTATATCTTGCGATAATCGCTTGCCTGAGGATGAATAAAGACGCTGCATATGATCACCCAGTCATCCACCTTCTCCCTTGGAATGATGCCCTCCTCCACCGCGTCCGCAACTGCCTTTGCAACCGCAGCTTGGGCTGGACCGAAAATTTTCCCAGCATCCTCCATGTTCTTCACAGTAACCTTCGGCACAAGCAGCGTGTGCGGCTTAGGCGGAAGATTCGGCCGAATAACCGACAGCAAAGGCGTGTGCCCTGCTGAAAGATTCGACAAACTGGTAGCGAAAGCTTGCCCAACAGGCCCGTTTTTGTCGCCTATTAGGAGATCTATATGCGCTACCTCGCTTCCTTCTCCCAAGAGGGCTTCGCCAATCAGGTATGTAGGCCCTGATTCTTCGACACATTCATCCGTGAACGGCATCGGTATGCGGTTCACAATGTCTTTAAAGTCGACATTGAACTCTTTAAGCCAAGTGTAAAGAGTATCTCTGTGTATATTAAGCTCCTTTGCGGTGCCTGCAACTGTCGGTCTTGTCGGTTTCTGTCCCTGCGAAAGTCTGCGTTCAACTTCTTTTTTAGCGGCTTCCGTCACAAGTTTTATGAAATCGTCTTTTGTTTCAGGCTTTTTAGTGTCTATATCCGACATTTCTGTCGCCTCTGCGTCTGTATAGCGAGACGTGTATATAAGAATGTCGGAGCAAAACAATTGTTTCAACGAGAGCACAGCTGTTTTTTCTGAAATTCTGTCGGCTAAGAAGTTGATTGTTAAGGCATAACACTTTTGGTTTAAAGAAACTGCTCCTGCATTGGGCTGATATCTGTGTGCATTCGTGCGCTGCGCGCTCTGTAAGTGTATAAGCGGTTAGCGCTAAAATTTAATAGTCCCTTAGATTTAGCGGTACATCTATATCTCCGCGTGTACTCTGTGTTAGCAAATATTCAACGGTGTCCTGTATGTTTAGGCTTAATTGGGTGTGTTTAAGCTTGATCTTGCTTGGTTTTGTGCTTTTTCTTTACGGCGCTAACTTCTACGACGCAATAGTTGGCTGGCTGGGCGTTTTCGTCATTCTTGGAGGTGCACTTGCGCTTCTTCTTTTATACATTTATTGCGAGTTAAAGAAACAAGGATCTGTTCAGAAGCCGTAGAGTCCACTGTACTTTTCTTCTAAATACCGCAAGTAAGGCTCAGCGTCCAGTTTTCTTCCAGTTACTTTAGTTATCAAGTCTGGCGGGTCATACAAGGCGCCATGTGAATGAACGTTTTTAGCAAGCCATGCTATGATGTCTTTCACGTTGCCCTTTGCAAGTTGGCTTCGCCAATCTTCTATATCGCTGGCTAAAGCGGCGAGTAGCTGCCCACTGTAGATGTTGCCTAAAGCGTAGCTTGGGAAGTAGCCGTAGTACCCGCTTGCCCAATGCGTATCTTGCATCACTCCTTCAGAGTCATTTTCAATTTTCAAGCCAAGAAGCTCCTCGTACTTTTGATTCCATACCTCTGGTAGCTGACTAACTTCGACTTTGTTTCCGAACAGGTCCTTCTCAATTTGGAATCGAATTATTATGTGAAGGCAATAGGTTATCTCGTCGGCTTCCACGCGAATCTTTGAGGGCTTAACCTCGTTTATAGCGTGTACAAACGGGTCTAACTCAAGATGCGCTAGGCTTGAGCCAGCTATTGCTTTCAGCTTAGGTAGGAAGCTAATCCAGCATTCTCTGGAGCGCCCTACAATGTTTTCCACGAAGCGGGATTGAGATTCATGTATACCATAAGAGCAGCTTGCGCCGACAGGCTGGTATTTCCATTCTCTCGGCAGTCCCTGCTCGTACAATGCGTGTCCAGTTTCATGAAGCACTGAGAAGATTGAAGATGCGAATTCTTCAGGGTAATAGTGTGTTGTAATTCTCACATCGTCATAATATCCCGTGGTGAAGGGATGTTCCGTTTCATCGATGCGCCCAGCGGCATTCGACGAGCTAACATCGTAGCCCATTGCCTCTGCAAGAGCTTTCGCGATTTGCCGCTGCGCTTCAATTGGAACATTGCATTTAAGCACCGCTGTATTCGGCTGGTTTGGCGCATTCTGAATCTTCCTAAGCAGAGCAACTAGCCCCTTTTGAAGCTGCTCAAAAATAGGCGCGATTGCCGCAGCGGTCATTTTAGGCTCAAAAATATCTATAAGCGCATCATAGGGTGTTGCTGTTGCCTTGACTTTCATGAGAATTTCTGCTTTTTCTCGGTTAAGCTCCACAAGTTTCTGCAGCTCAGGCTGAAGCAGGCTGAAGCATTTTGCAGCTTTTGCTTTTTTCCAACTGTTCACTGTTAACGCTTGCTGCTTGGCGATTTCTGCAACAAGCTTTTCCGGCAGCTGAGTTTGCTCATCATAATTTTTCTTGATAAGATAGACATTCCGCTTTTCTACCTCAGTTAAAGTGTCATATTGTTGGCTTGCGAGTATTTCGCTTAAGAGCTTTCCAATTTCTGGTGAAGTGCTCATCTTATGGCTGATGCGGCTTAACAGCGCAAGCTGCTGGCTCCGCTGCTCGATGCCCCTAGGCGGCATCATGGTTTCCATGTCCCAGTGAATTATGGCTTCAGCGGATTGCAGAACAATCAAGTCTTTGGCTAATTCAAGCAGCTTTTTATATGCTAAGTGCACTTCGGATGCCATTTTTTTGTTTGTCTCCTGTTGTGCCTCTTTTAGCGAGCGCTTGCAAGAAAAGACTTGTGGTTCTAAATGAGGCTGCAGCGGTTGGCGCCTAATGTTGAACGTCGGTAAATCTTAATAACGGCTCGTGTAATCTGTTTTTGTGTGGTGTGGAATGAAACGGAAGTTGATGGAGATACTGGCTTGCCCCATAGACAAGCATCACCCGCTTGAGCTTTATGTTTTCGAAGAAAAAGATGAGATAACTGAGGGTTTGATTGTCTGCCCTAAGTGTCTTCGGTGGTATCCGATACGAGATGAAATTCCCGAGATGTTGCCTGATGAGCTGCGGAAAGAAACTGAAGATTTACCGTTTTTGAAGAAATGGCGAGAAAAAATTCCTGAAAAAATAGTTTTCGAAGGTAAACCTTTCAGTCTGAAACGGTAAGAAGCGTTTTACTCCAGTTTTATTGCTTTATTCTTTGCTGAGGAGCGTAAGGCTGCTTCCGCGATCTCCAGCGCCTTTAAGCCGTCCGCACCAGTTATCAGCGGCTTCTTCTTCTCTAGTATGCAATCGGCGAAGTGCTGCAACTCGAGTTTTAAGGGCTCCTGCCAAGCGTATCTCGGCATTAAAGTTGCTTTTTGATCCTCAATCCATAATTCCTGCGTCATGTAATCAAGCCGCATTATGGCGTTGCTGCCCGTGACTGTGAGCAGCCGCGTTTTATACGGCGTTAACCAGTTAGATTCTATAAACGCGCTTTTTCCATCTTTGTAGGTAAGCATTATCTGCGCGTAATCCTCAAACTTTCTGTGCATCATGCTTCCTGTTTTTGCGTAAACCATGATGGGCTCCTCGTCGAATATGAAACGCATAACATCTATGTCATGTATTGCCGTGTCTTTAACTACGCCTACATCGCCTATCCTCTCAGGCCACTGAGAAAACCGCTTTGCAGTTGCACATACAAGTTCGCCGATTTCCTTTTTCTCCACCGCTCTTCTAATGTGCTGCAGCCCAGGAATAAACCTCATCAAAAAGCCAACTGTCAAGTGCAAGCCGTTTTTCTCGGCTGTTTCCAGAAGCGTTTTCGCCTGCTTCGTGTTCGCAGCCATGGGCTTCTCGACTAAGACATGCTTTCCAGCGTTAAGCGCCTTCAAGGCCTCCTTCGCAAGCATGGTTGACCATGTGCATACGCTTACGGCTTCAATATCCTCATTTTTCAGCATTTTCGCGCTATTCGTGTATGCTTTGATGCCATACTGTCTGGCTATGCTTTTTGCTCTTTCAGCGTTTACGTCGCAAACAGCCACCAACTCTGTGGATTCAATCTCTTTATAGGCGCGCGCATGATTTTTTCCCCAGCCTCCTACGCCTATTACCGCTACACCCAGCTTTCTCATCTATTTCTTACTCCTCGACCTAACCCACGATATATGAACCCTTCTTTTTCAACTTTTTGTGTTTCAATCACGCCTGCCAAATCAACCAAAGCCGGAGGCGCCTTCATAACTGCATATAGCTTTTTGAGATTTAGACGTTTAAAAACGTCCAGCGGGCTAATTATCATTATGCAGTCTGCGCCTTCTGCAGCTTCAATTAAACTTTTTTTAAGCATACGCGACCCACTTGCCTGCTCATATACTGAAGGCACGGGGTCATAGAGGTTCAGCTTCGCGCCTTTCTTTTCCAGCATATGCACAAGTTTTTCCGCCGCCGTCTGAGGCTGAAAGTTGCCCAGCAAAGCAATTCGCGCTCTTCTTAATGTTTTCCCACAGCCGTGCAGCGCATCTTGCGCCAAGTTGACTGCGTGACTTGCCATCTGCTCATTGATTTGCCTAGCAAGTCCCGGCAACCGAAGCTTGACTGTTAGGTTTTCGGCGTTTTCAAGCAGAAGGTACGCGCCATCTCGGCAGTTTTCCTCAGCAATCGTCGGTGAGAAACCTGTATCTTGCAGGCCTGCGGCTTTTATAGTTTCAATGTAATCTATGCCTGCGCTTTCACAGAAAATAGCTAATTCGTTAGCTAATGCCATGTGTGCATCTTTTTTTGCGATGGCAAAGAGCGTAGCGGCCTCAGCAGTTTTTATGTCACTTATCTTGTGTACAGCTTTTTCAGTTACGGTTTCTAAGACTTTTGAAGCGAAGTCTAAGCTGTTTTTGTCTACGGCAGCTATCTTTAACTCTTGGTCTCTAATTGTGACAGACCTTTGGCTGTGTGGAATATAAATGGGGTTGTAGGCAAAACCTAGTGAATCGCCCACTTTGAACCCTGAGGTGTTCTCCAAAAGCTTTTTGATGACGCCTTCTGTAACACCGAACCCTGTTATGCCCGCGTAAATGACCAATGTGTCCCTATGTAGGGCTACACCAACCTGTTTGCATATCTTCTCTATTTCTGAGTAATCTGCTCTTTTCTTATCATCAAATTTTACTGGAATTGCTATAAGTATTATGTCACTCTGAGAAACCGCACTTTTTAAATCGCTTGTGGCGCTTATCTGCCCTGTTTTTGCAAAGCGTTTCAATTTAATCTCTGCTTCGCGGGCCACGTAGGGCACGTTGCCCTTCGCTATGCTCTTAATCACGCTCTGGTCTAAATCTGTGCATATAACTCTGTAGCCTGCTTCAGCGAAGGCAACAGCATAAAGAATGCCTGTTTGCCCGCAACCCACCACGCTTACCATGTATGCTTGACGCTTTTCAGCTGTGTCTATTTCTTCGGGTTTCAAATGTAGAATCGCGGGCATCAGCACGTGTTCTCCAAAAGTTTACTTATTTAAAGGGTTTTGAGGATTTTTTCAAGCTTCAGACTATACTCTTCAACTAGCTTCCGTGCTTTCTCTGGGCTTTTCGCTTCCGCGTATAACCTATAAATTGGTTCAGTTCCGCTGGGTCTTATCAGAATGGAGCTTTTATCCTCAAACCATATTTTTACGCCGTCAATGGTGCTTATGTTTAAGCCTTGCACTTGACCAAGCAGTTTTTGAAGTACTTTGTCTTTTTTGTCTTCTGGGCACTCAATCTTTCCTTTTTCAATGAAATACTGTGGTTGCTCTGCAATCAACTGCGAAAGCGTCTTGCCTGCTTTAGCCATTATCTCCAGGATTAGGGCAGTTGTCATCGAGCCGTCGCGAACCGCTTGGTGTGGACCGTAAAAAACTCCGCCGTTTTCTTCACCGCCCAGCTTCGCTTTTATTGCTTTCATCGTTTGAGAAACCGTTACGCTTCCAACCTTGGTCCAAACTATTTCGCCACTATAGGCGTCGGCAACATCCTTTACAAGCGTTGAGGAACTGACCGGCGTGACTATCTTTTCATTTGGGTTTCTAATGAGAAACTCTTTTTCAATCAACGCGAAGGTCTTGTCGCCCCAGTGAATTTCTCCCTTTTCGTCTACAAATATGGCTCGGTCAGCGTCTCCGTCAAATGCAACGCCTAAATCCGCGTCCACAGCCCGCACAATCCTCGCAAGCTCTGTTAGGTTTTCTGGGCGCGGCTCCGGCATTCTGCCCGGAAAAGTTCCGTCAATATTAGCGTTAATCGTGGTGACTTTACAGTTTAATTCACGTAGAAGACGCGGCGCTGCAAGACTGCCAACGCTATTAGCTGTGTCCACTACAACATGAATTTTTTTTCTTGCTATCTCAGAAACATCCACGTGTTTCTTTATTGCTTCGACGTACTCGTCATTTACTGTTGGCAATTCATGCGTAGCGCCCAGCTTATTCCATTCAGCAAATACTTGCTTGCCTTCAAAATAGATTTTCTCTATTTCAATTTCCTGCTCGTGAGAAATTTCTATGCCATCTTTCCAGATGACTTTTATGCCGTTATATTCAGGTGGGTTGTGCGACGCCGTTATTATTACGCCACCGTCTATGCAATGATTTTTTATCGCATATTGCAGTGCGGGAGTTGGCGCCATCCCCGCGAAATACACGTTGCAGCCAGTGGCTACTAAGCTGGCGGTGACTGCCTTAGCAAACATTGGGCCGCTGGTTCTAGCGTCATGTCCCAGTAGCAGGTTTTTCTTTTTGAAGAAGGTTCCGATGGCTGAGCCTATTTTCACTGCCATTTCAGGAGTTAATTCCTTGTTTGTTAATCCGCGGATGCCGTTTGTCCCGAAAAGCTTGTTTGCACCCATTCTTCTGAGTCTCCCATTCTGTTTAAAAGATAATATTGGCTCTTAAATGGTTTTCAGAAACTTCTTTAGCTGGGCAAACTGCTGTTCCTTCCGCAAGTGAGACGCCGTCTTTGATTTTCGCTTGATCGGCTACAATGCAGCCTATGCTGATTTTGGCTTTTTTCCCTATAGTGACGGCTTCACCTATAATCGCGCCCTCTATCATTGTGTAGTCATCTATTTGCGCATCTGGAAAAATTACCGAGTCGCGTATTTGCACGTTTTTCCCAACGGTAACGTTTTTCCCCAGTATCGCGTATGGTCCTATCACAGAGTTTTCGCCAATAGAAATCCCCTTGTCTAAAGCCACGGGTTGCCTAATTTCGAACTTGCCTGCCGCGCATACTTTTTGAGTTTTGGCAAGTGTATCGAGAATAATTTTGTTCGTCTGCAAGTACTCCTCTGGATTGCCAATGTCTTTCCACACCCCACTAATGACATGCCCATAAAGTTTGCCTTCTCCCGCCAATTTCGGAAAGACCTCTCGCTCCATCGATACTGCTCTCCCTTTTGGAATATAACTTAGGACCTCTGGGCTGAGCACGTAAATCCCCGCGTTTATCAGGTTAGTCGGCGCTGTGCCCTTTGCTGGTTTTTCAACGAATCTCTTCACGAGCCCTTCCTTCGTAATTTCGGCTACTCCGTATCTGCTTGGGTCTTCAACTTCGCAGAGAGCAATTGTGGCTAAAGCGTTGGTTTCTCTGTGTTTCGCCACTATTTCTTCATAGTTGACATATGCGAATATGTCGCCGTTTAAAACTAGGAACGGCTCTGCGTTGTCTAGTAGCTTTTCAGCCTTTTTTATTGGCCCTGCTGTTCCAAGCGGCGTTTTAGGTGGATCAATGGAGTATCTTATCCGTAATCCGCTTTTTGGGATTCGCTGCTTTTTAATGTAGAATTCTGTTTGCATATTAACTGCCAATATCGCATCTTTGATGTCGCTTCGCGCAAGTTGCTCGAAAATCCATTGAAGCAACGGCTTGTTAACTATCGGAAACAAAGTTTTAGGTCTTGTGCAGCTCAGCGGTCTCAATCTGGTGCCGAATCCACCTGCGAGGATTAAAGCCTTCAATCAGCGTCACCCTTTAAGGGGGTTATACTATCTGTATGTTTTAATATAAACAGTTATGGCGGAAAATTGCCAGCGTACTGCAAAAGCTAAAGATTCAGTCCCGTACTCCTCCTATAAATAGGCGATTTTGATTTAGCCCAAAATTTTTTAGTGATAATTTTTGTCACTTAATCATCTTTATTTGTTTATTGAACTAAGAGGAAACAGCTGAACATTGCATGTTGAATATAACCTGCTGGTTTTCGATTAAAATACTGCGTTATGGTTATATGTTGCTGGTGTAAAACAGAAGGGGAGAACGCCTATGTCAGACATGGGAGTAACCGTTAAAAAAAGCGAAAACTTTTCAGAATGGTACACAGAGGTAGTTTTAAAATCAGGGCTAGCTGACTACGCCCCAATAAAGGGTTGCATGGTTTTCCGCGAGCTTTCCTACGCCATATGGGAGAAAATCCAGGAAATTTTCAACAAGAAGATAAAGGCGACTGGCCACAAGAACGTTTATTTCCCCATGTTTATACCTGAGAGCTTTCTGAAGAAAGAGGCAGAGCACTTTGCAGGGTTTATTCCAGAAGTTGCTTGGGTAACCGAAGGTGGCGATTCACCATTAGAGGAGAGGCTCGCCGTAAGGCCGACTTCTGAAACGATAATTTACGCTACTTACGCGAAATGGATTAGAAGCTGGCGAGACCTGCCAGTCAAGCTTAATCAATGGTGCAATGTTGTCAGATGGGAAACCAAGGCAACTAAGCCCTTCCTTAGAACCAGAGAATTCCTATGGCAAGAGGGGCACACTGCACATGCGACAAAAGCTGACTCAGATAAAGAAGTGATGGACATCCTAAACGATTACAAGGATTTAATGGAAAACTACCTCGCAATCCCCGTGCTTATCGGCGTGAAAACCGACAAAGAAAAGTTCGCTGGCGCTCTTTACACGACAACGCTGGAAGCAATGATGCCTGATGGGAAAGCTTTACAGATGGGTACATCGCATAATTTGGGACAAAATTTCGCCAAGGTTTTTGACATAAAATTCATAGGAGAAGATGAGAAGGAGCATCATGTTTGGCAAACCTCATGGGGCATATCCACACGGCTGATAGGCGCGCTTGTTATGGTTCACGGCGACGACAAGGGCTTAGTAATCCCTCCGAAAGTTGCGCCAATACACGTTGTCATAGTGCCTATACCGTACAAGGACGCGGACTCCACGGCGATATTGGCAAAAGCCAAAGAAATTCTGGCAAAACTCGAAGCGTGTGGCATAACCGCAATTTTGGATGATAGAGAAGAATACACGCCTGGATGGAAATTCAACGAGTGGGAACTGAAGGGTGTGCCCATACGTATAGAGATAGGCCCAAGAGACCTTAAGCAAAACCAGCTAACCATAGCGAGAAGAGACACCTGCCAGAAAACTGCAGTTAAGATAGAAGATGCCGTGCAAGCTGTAGAAAAGCTCCTTGAGGACATCCAAAACAACTTGTACGCCAAAGCTAAAGCAGCCTTAATGGAAAAAACAACTACTGTGCGTAGCTATGATGAATTCCAGCGGACGCTCCGAGAGAAAGGCGGCTTCATCAAAGCGCCTTGGTGTGGCAGCAGCGACTGCGAAGAGAAGATCAAGGACGAAACAGGCGCCACAATTAGGCTAAAACCATTCGAAAAAGAGGCGCCCACAGCCAACTGCATTTGCTGCGGTGCAAAAGCTGTGGAAATGGTGTACTTCGCCAAATCCTATTAAACAGCATCTGCTTTACTATTCAGCTATCTTGACGTACTTGCCAAGCTGCTTGGCCACATCATCTAACCCAAGCCTCTTCAATGTTGCTTTTCTCGGTATTCCCCGCTCATCCCAGCCTCTCTTCTGATAATACTTTTGTAGCATAATATTGTAATTTTCCAAGTCGAGTTTGGCACCTTTCAAGGGTCCTTTAGTTAACGGCTCTTTAAACCATCTTACAGGCGGCACGTCCATCTCACTTGACCAGCGGCTTCCATACTCGCGCACCCAAAAAGCTCGAATCAAATTCCATACGCGCTCGCCTATTTCATTTAGTCTGTTCCAAGTGAACTCCACGCCAGTGGCAACGCGGAGAAAACGAGTGTACCACTGCAGTTCTAACCCAAGCGAAATACTTGGGAACCGGCAAACTGTTAAAGATTCAAAAACTCCACCGCGCTGATGCTGCATCTCTATAATCTTGACAATTTTTTCTTCGCTATAGCTTCCGCGGTTAACTTTAACTTCCCAAGAAATCAGCCATGCATCCTTATGATGCGCGCCAATCGCGCTGGTGCCGTAAGCCAACGCCATGCCAGGCGCAGCATGGCAATTGTAGGCGGAGACCTCTAACCCCTTAACATGCATTGCCCACTCGTTTGCGCCATAACCTATTTTTGCAGCGGCCGCTTGTGCTCCTTCAGCGAGAACATCGCCTAGTCCGCGCCTATACGCTATGTCTTCAATTAACTGTTTGGCTTCCGCATATTCTCCCCAGTTGAGCTTATCAGCGATTTGATGCTTCTGAGATGCTTCAATGGCAAAGCCTAACACGTTGCCAAGCGAAATCGTGTCTAGGCCCAATTCGTCTGCCATGCGGTTTAAAGCCGCAACCTGTCTGAGGTTGCCTAATCCTATATTAGCACCAAGCATTGCCACGTTCTCGTAATCCAGCTCCGCCTCCCTCCTATGTGCGTCTCTGATAACATTGCCGCATGTCATGTTGCATTGGGGGCAGCCGCGGTTGGAAACCTTGATTTTCTCCATGGCGAAACCGCCTATCTTGTCTGCTTTATCAAAAACGGCTTCTTGGAAATTGAAGGTTGGTAGCACACTATTTTCTTGGCTCCACTCTATAGTTGACATTGTTCCCTGCCGTTTCCAAAAGGTGTAGAGAGGCAAGGTTAACACTTCCCTGTAGCTTGCTGCACTAAGCTCTTTCATCTCTTTAGGATATGCAAGCGGCAGGCTGTCAAAACCTTCAAAAACGACTGCTTTCAGATTTTTGGAGCCCATAACTGCGCCCATTCCAGGTCTTCCACCCGAACGGCCTTCCTGAGCGATGACGGTGGCAAACTTGACGAGGTTCTCCCCTGCTGGGCCAATAGATACAATGCCCGCGCTTTGTCCATAAATGTCCTTCAGCTGTGACTCGGTTTCGAATGTGCTTAAGCCCCAGAAATCTTTAGCGTCCACAAACTCGGCCGTTTTATCCTTAATATGAAGAATGATAGGTGTCTCTGCTTTTCCCTCAATAATAACGGCGTCGTAACCAGCTTTACGCATCTGAACCGCAGCGGTGCTCCCAATGTTTCCATCACCATAACCGCCTGTCAGAGGGCTCTTCGCTGCTACAACAAACTTACCGCTGTTCGGTAAGCCTATCCCCGTCAATGGCCCAGCCGCAAAGACAAGCTTATTTTCCGGCGATAGTGGCTCGGTTCCAGGTTTTAGCCCGTCCCACAGAATCTTGGCGGCGAAGCCTCTGCCGCCGAGAAAATTCAGGGCCATGTTCGCGTCATATGACTCTGCAACTGCCTTGTTCTTGCTTAGGTTAACTTGCAAGAAAACTCCATTCCACCCAAACATGCGTATCACCGCGCGCGTGTGCCATATAATAAACGACGGAAATAAAAGTTTAATCAACAGTTACGAATACTGTCCTCTACAGAACACATGCATTTTCATCCGGGTTCCTCGGTTCTTCGGAAGCTTTATGTTTTGGAATAGCGCAAGTGTGAAGTTATGCAGGGGCTTTAACAGTGGTGCGCATAAAAATTACAGAACGAGCAAAATCTGTTGAATACGCAATACGTGACGTAGTAGTTAACGCCGGATCCTTAGCAACTACCGGTAGAAAAATTTTCTACCTAAACATAGGTGATCCTGTAGCGTTTGATTTTCCCACGCCTCCGCATATCAAACAAGCTCTTTGTGAGGCTGTCCAGTCTGAAAAGAACTATTATGCGCCTTCAGAAGGGCTGCTTGAGCTGAGGCAGGCAATTGCTGAAAAAGAAAAAAAAGTCAATGGCGTAGACATAACTGCAGAAAATGTTCTAGTTACCGCAGGAGTCTCAGAAGGAATCCGTATGGTTATATCGGCGCTGATAGAGAAAGGCGATGAAATTCTTGTTCCCGGACCCGCGTATCCGCCGTATATCTCCTATGCGAAGGCGTATTATGGAAAGCCAGTCACTTACGAAACAGTGGAGGAGGAAAACTGGCAGCCGAACATTGACGATTTGCGGAGGAAAATTTCGAAGAAGACACGGGCGATAGTGATAATCAATCCAAATAATCCCACAGGCGCGCTTTACAGGAGAAAGGTGGTTAAGCAAATATTAGACATAGCTGGCGAGCATGATCTGCTGGTTTTGTCAGATGAAATTTACGATCAGATACGATACGTTGAAGAGTACGAAAGCACGGCACACTTAGCCAAAGACTTACCCGTAGTAGGCTTGAATGGCTTCTCAAAAGTGTACCTCATGACGGGCTGGCGGCTTGGCTACATATACTTCCATGAGCAAAACGGCGAGTTACAGGAGCTGAAGGAAAGCATAGAAAAAGAACAGCGCATCCGAATCTGCGCTAATACCCCCGTCCAAGTTGCGGGAGTTGCCGCGCTGAAGGGCCCGCAGGATCATGTGAAAGACCTCGTTGAAAGGCTTAGAGTTAGACGAGACTATGCATGGAAGAGGCTGAATGAAATCAAAGGAATAAGTTGCGCGAAACCTGAGGGCGCCTTCTACGTGTTTCCGAAGATTCACGATGTCGGCGCAAGGTGGAAGACAGACATGGAGTTTGCCATCGAACTCTTAAAAGAAACAGGTGTTCTCCTAGTGCACGGTTCAGGCTTTGACCCAGCCTATGGCGCAAGGCACGTTCGAATGGTGTTCCTTCCTCCAATCGAGACGCTGGAGCAAGCCTTCAACGCGATAGAACGCTTCATGAAAAAGAAGTAACCCGAAAATCCTCTAACGTCCAGCTTCGGGTTTACTGGTAAATTGGCACTCCCTCGGCGGGGTCGGAGACGGCCTTCTGGAAGGCATCCATCAGCCTTTTCGTAACTGGCCCGGGTTTTCCCTCGCCTATTTGCCGCTTGTTAACTTCCCTTATGGGCACAATCTCCGCTGCAGTGCCAGTAAAGAACGCCTCGTCAGCGGTGAATAACTGGAAAGGCGTAATATTGCATTCGGTTACTTCGTATCCTAAAGTTCTGGCAATCTTAATCACAAACTGCGCTGTGATGCCAGCTAATGCGCCTGTGCTGCTTGGCGGAGTAAAGATTTTCCCGCCCTTGACTATGAATAGGTTTTCACCTACTCCCTCGGCTATGACGCCGTTTTTATCTAGGCAGATCGCTTCGTCAGCGCCGCTTGCAGTAGCCTCTATTTTGCCCAGCACGCTGTTAAGGTAATTCAGCGATTTTATCTCATGTGTGGAGGCATCCACCGGGTTTCTTCTGACCCAGCTAATCATGGTGGAGATGCCTTTTTCTTTCGCTTCCTTTGACATTATGGAAATCGAGTCAGTTATGATAATCACAGAAGGCTTGGGGCACTTTCGCGGATCCAAGCCAAGGTCGCCCACACCTCTAGTAACTACAAGGCGTATGTACGCGTCTCTCAGCTTGTTTCTGCGCAGCGTTTCGACAACGGCTTGTATCATTTCCTCTTTTGTTAAAGGTATTTTGAGCATGATGGCATGGGCTGAGCGGTACAAGCGGTCAATGTGCTCTTTTAGTTTGAAGACGACGCCGTTGTAGGCGCGGATGCCTTCAAAAACTCCGTCGCCGTATAGTAGGCCGTGATCGTAGACAGAGATCTTGGCCTGAGATTTCGGATAGTATGCGCCGTCTATGTAGACTTGCAGCTCTTTTTCCATAGCTTTCACTTCGATATTGGCGCTTTTATTGTAAACATTGTTTGATATATTTTTTGGCAGTGATCTATATGCTTCATGTATCAGCCGTAGAATTGCGGTCTTTTGGAGAGTTGCATAGGCAAGGGTAACGGCTTAAACGGCTTGCCCTGTAGCTTATCGACGATTTTTGTTATCAACTCGTCTAGCTTTAGGGTTTGCACTTTACCGTGGGCTTCTCGGTCTCGCACGGCGAGAACGCCTGATTCGAGTTCTCGTTGACCCACAACGATGATGTAGGGAACCCATTCCATCTCTGCCTCGCGGATTTTCTTCTGCAGCGTGAACGCTCTGTCGTCAATGTCTACGCGTATATTGTGCTCAGCCATTTTGCGGGCGATTTCCTCAACTTTCTCTGTGAAGCTGTCTGAGATGGGTATTAACCGCACTTGTGTAGGCGCCAGCCACAGGGGCAGCATGGGCAGTTTGCCGCTTTGCTGCTCGCGATAGGCTTTTTCCAGCAGTGCATACACGCATCTTTCGATGGCGCCGCTGGGTGAGCAGTGCAGAATTAGCGGATGTTGCTTTTGACCTTTCTCGTCAACGTAGGTTATCTCATATCTCTTCGCGTTTTCAACATCTATCTGATCGGTGGAAAGCGCTGCAGCCTTGTCCTGATTATCCACGAAGTTGGCGTCCCATTTCAGCGTAAAGTAGAAGAAGCGTTCTGTCCACATTTCCACCAGCATGGGTTTGCCGAAGATTTTGGCCAAATCTGCAATGAAGTCCTTGTTTTCCTCGTAGAAGTCCTTTGTGAAGCGTATGGCAATTTCGTAATCCTCCTTTGACAAGCCGATGCTACTCAAAACGCTTATGCAAAGGTTAAAGCGCTTCTTAAACTCCTGCTTCGCCTGCTCCAAATCAGTGCAGAAAGCGTGGCAGTCTGGCATGGTGAATGCGCGTAGCCGCTTTAAGCCTACGACCTCGCCGCTTTTCTCGCGTCTGAAACTGTAGCGGGTTAATTCGTAAACTTTAAGCGGCATCTGCTTGTAAGAGAACTGTGCATCATGCATCATCAAAAACTGACCGAAGCAAGCGGCGAACCTTAGGAAGAGTTCCTTGTCCTCTGTTTTCAGCAAGTACTGACGCGCGGGAAAACGATTCAAGTAATTCGCCAAGCTGGGATGATTGAAATCGTACATGACGGGTGTTTCCACTTCCATGGCGCCGTAGGCAATTATCTCTGAAGTCACAAACTGCTCAAGAAGAGATTTGATTAAACGCCCCTTTGGGTACCAGCGAATATTGCCGGGGTCACTGCCCTGTTCGTAATCAGCTATTTCCAACCGCTTCATCAAGGGCACATGCGAAGGCATCTGTTGGCTCGCGCGGACTTTTGAGATTTCATATTTGGCGAACTTTTCAAGATTCACATGCCCCTTGAAGTTGAAATCTTCGACTGGCGTAAGCTGGCCATCGGGCTTAAGAATGTGCCAATAAGACTTCAGCTTCTCCTCAGCCTTTAACGCTTCAGAAACCTTTTCCTCCGGCTTGGCAGCGGCCTCCGCAGCTGAGGGCGCGTAGGAGCGGGCTTGCTCCGCCAGCGGATGTGCTTTGATGGAGATTGTGAACTGCTTGTTCCATCCGAAAGGCGCGCGATAGGTTTCTATGTCTTTCTGCTTCGCGTAGGCTTCCATGGCTTTTATTACCTTTAGCGCTTCGGAAGGCTTGGAAAGGTTGCTGCTTAAGTGTGCAAACGGGTAAATCAAGATTCGATTAACCTTAAGCTTCTCCAAGAAAGCCGCAACATCGTCTATGGCTTTCTGCGCTAAAGCTGCGTCGTCGCCTTCTTCGATGGCTGTAAAGAGCACGACGACTTCCTCAATTCGGTTTTCCTCCTTGCTGGCTTCTTCAGCCATAGCTATTTCTTTCTCAATAGGCTTGAACACAATGAAGTTGGAATGTAACTGGAGTATCCGCATGGGCTTGCTTTCTCCTAGGCGCTGAAACGCCACTTATCAATAGTTTTATCCTTTTTAGTCTTCTTCTTAAACTCCTTGTAATGCTCCCTGCAAAGATAAACACGTTTCTCGCTGCTGCTGACGTTCAAGCCAGCAGACTTGGCCTTCTGAGCGGAAAGCGAGCGGACAGCCTCCCCGCTGCAGCCAGACACGCTGCATTTGACTCCTTTGTCTATGCGTCCCACAGTTCTTGTCTCCACACAGCTTTACGCACTACAATAGACATCATTGCTTAATTCCTTTTTCATAAATGCCGCGTGCTCTCTCATAAATTTCCTCTTTCTCGCCGAAGAACGTCGGCCCCACGCCTTCAACGACCAGCGACGCTGCGGCGGCACCCACGCAAGCGCACCATACTGGGTCTTTCTGGTGGATGTACTCTGCTAAGAAGCCGCCTATGAACGTATCTCCTGCGCCTGTAGGGTCAATTGCCCTTCTGGAACGGCATGCTGGAATAGTATATTGCGCTCCGTTCTTGGAAAGCACAACGCCTTTAGCGCCTAACGTAACAATGACTGTTTTAACGCCAAAGTCATGAACCGTTTTTATAGCTGATTTCAAGTCCGCACGCGCCGTCAACGCGCTGATTTCATCCTGAGAAGATTTGTAGATGTCAACGAGGCTGAGCACATCAGGGTCCAATTGCGCCTGTAGCGTTACAGCGCCTGCCGCGTCGAAACTGCGTAGTAAACCCTGTGGATCAAGGGATAAAATCTCCGCAGAAGCTCTTAACCGCTCCATCACCTCATATGAGACTTCGCCTGCGACCGGCGCGATGTGGACTGCTTTGGCGTACAGAAACCGCGGTAAATCGCATACATCCAGCGCAGAAGCTTTGCTTGTTAATTTCAGCGTTCTGCCTGCCAAATCGCTGCTGTATTCGAGTTTAAACCGTGTTGTCTGCTCCTCAGCGCGTTTCGTAACACTGGACAGATCTATGCCCTCGGCGCCAAGCCACCACATGTAAGCCTCTGGAAAATCTCCGCCTACCTTCGAGATAACGGAAACCGCTGCACCTAGCTGTCTCGCGGCAAGCGAAACATATGCTGCGGCTCCGCCTAAAATGGTAAAAGGGCGACAGTGACTTGGCAGGTGAATGGTGTCTATAGTGAAATGCCCAACTACTGTAACGTCAGAAGCATGGAGTGCCATCTAACCCCTCTTCTAGAAAACACGTATGGCGCATGTGCTATATAGGAATGCTTGAACCCAGAAGCGTATTTTTAGCCACGTTTACGCTGTGAGCCACAAGCGACGTGCCTTATGCGAAGCAGGATGAAAAATTATGATTGAAGCAGCAATATTGCTTTCGCCAAGTCGCCTTCACATTCTTCCAGCGCTTTCCGAGCTTCTTCTATGCTTTTTCCCGTCTGGTCAGCCACAAGCTTAACGTCTTCTTCAGACACAACGAACCCTGATGCACTGGCAACGGCACGTTCAGGCGCTTTTTCCGTGACTTTTCCGCCGATGATCTGAAAAATTTTCTGCCCTTGCATCTCAAGAATCGCCACTTCAGGCTGCTCAATCGTTATCTCCTTGCTGCTTGTTTTTATGATAACCTGCTCCACATCTGGGACAGCGTCCATATTCATGCCCAAGCGCTGCATCATGCGTCTTGTCTCTCGAGGACTCATACGTTTATGCATAGGTGTTCGCCTTTGACTTATACTTTATTTAGGCATTCATATACTTAACTTTCGCTGGGAACTGAATTGTACTTCTCAGGAGAAACTGTTTGTGAGAATGTTTGAGGTTTGCAGAAGCAAATTGGTAACTTTTAGTAACTTTAGGTGATTTCTGGTAACATTGGATTATGTTGTGCTCTATCTTTCGGAAAAACTATACACCCTCATATAAAGAAAAACGTATTCAGAGGGAGAGGGTTTGCTGGGGCTCTGTGCATCAAATTAAAGGAGAAGAGAAGAATGACCGCGTGCTGCTGCAATTGCCTCTTTAAGCCCAAAGCCCTTTCAGCCCCGGTTTTAGTGGTTAGAATTAAAACCGAAAAAAGAGGGGAAATGGAGTTTTGCGCATTTTCTGCATAGTTACGGTCTTTTCCTAAGTAGCAGTATGATGGCGGCGGCGATTGCGGCAATTACTACGATGCCAACGCCTACGATAGTCCATGTTGGGTCAATTGGTTGCGGATATTCTGGTGGTGTTGTTGCTGGTGGCGCTTCGATTACGCCAACAGATGTTACCGCAAATGATCCATAGTAGGCTTCGGATCCCCTGAAGGTGGCGGTGATTTGGAATTTGCCTGGAATCTCAGGTTCCCAGAGAAAGCTGTACTGGCCTGTTGTGTCACTTGTCGTTCTGCCAATCTCGTAGCAATTGTTGTTCGAATCCAGCACACTGAGAACCACTTCAACGCCAGTAGCATTCGTGGGCATCGGTTGCTGCATATGCAGGTACTCCATCCACGCACTCATGCTTTCATCAGAAATTGCTGCTGTATTAGGCTGCGCTGGAGACATATCCATAACCGTGCCTTTTATCAGTATGCTGGAACCTTTCGTTGCGACTTCTGGTGATGCTGAGACGGTGGTGGCGGTTTTGCCCTTAGCAAAGGCATATGAACAACCGTCGTACGCGTTGGTGGCAAAGAGAATACCTTCCGCAATAGCGGTTGGTGTATAATATCCCATTATGCTCCATATTGGATCTCCATTCAAAGCATTGAGACAGTACATTTTTTGTCCTCTGTAAGTAGGAAATTCAAGGTGATGCTCGCCTGTAGCTGCATAAATTTTGCCGTCAGCGATCAAGGGAGTAGCAAAGAACGACCATGTGCTAAATGGAGTTTCAAACCCAGAATTTCCCGCGCGGAAATGCCAGACGATTGACCCATTGCTCTGATTAAAGGCATAAACTCCATCGTAACCTACGCCGTAAACCATGTCGTAAGCGGCGGCAGTACCATAACCCCAGAAAGCACCCCATGGATAGTCAGCTAGCTCACTTAGCCATGCTGTTTCTCCTGTTTTTATGTCAACAGCAGCATAATGCCTGTCTATTGAAGGGTAGAAAATCTTTCCGTAAGCAATTGTCGGGTTGGGGTTTTCATTGATAAATGGAGCATCCGATGAATACCACAATATGTCTCCTGATGTAGCGTTGATAGCTCCAGAACCTATCCATTCAAAACCGCCTAGAATGCTAACTATCGCATCCTCACCAACTCGGTATACATATAGCCAAGGAGCCTCTGTAGTCCATATTACCCGTTCTGAAAAGTTTGCTGTGTCCCCGAAAATGGACCATTTAGTTAGGTTTCGTCCATCGTGAGTGTAGACGTAAAGATTATCTATCACATGAGTGCCAGCAATACCCGTCACATTGAGAAGCATTTTGCCACTTAATGTATCGTACTTGATAAGATTTGAACCATCTAAGCTTAGTAGTATTGGCACATTAATATAACCAGCGATTTCCCCTTCCCAATAGATTGGCGCCTTATCTATCACGCCCTGTATGTAGCTGCCGGTGGTAGACCATAACTCTTGCCCAGTGCGAATATCTATGCAATGAATCGTGCCGCCTGATTGATAGTATCCTTTCCCTGCCATGACAACATCGACACTTGCAGCGGTCGCACTATACCATTCAGTTGCGCCATATGCCCCCCCTATAAGGCCTGCCAGACCTTCCGATGGAGGAAGTTTCCATAATATGTGGGGGGAGTTTGGTGCTTGACTGTAAGGGTTATAGTTGGTTGCAGAACTATTGTATCCGATGCCAAACCATGGTCCTGAAAGTTGATACCATTCTCTGTTTTCGGGATTTATCGGAAAAGTCCATGGCTCGGTTGGAAGCGGTGCTGCTGGCCATGACGGTATTGGATCTTGCTGAACGACAAGTACCTGTTTTTCGGTTTGGCATGCTGCGTAGGTTTCATCTCCACTCCAACTAAACTGGATAGTCCAATTGCCCACTTTGTCAGGTTTGTAGGTGAACCATACCGTCGCATCACTATGAGCATCAAGTGGTCCAATTATGTCAATGTTTCCGTCAGGGTCAGTAATATAGAACATATAACCGGTGCGAGGAGGAGGCATGACGAAATCTGGGCCCATCAGCGGTAGGGGTACAGTCCACGCATTAATTAGCAGTTCCTGATTTACTCCTATAGGATTAGGTCTAAATGAAAGATAGGCAGTTACTTTAGTCTTCTGAGCATCGGCAATTGGCAAGCAAGTTATGAGGGTAGCAGCGATGGTTAATACAGCAACCAAAGCGATAGAATTCATGTTGTTTCTCTGAATTTTAGATGTTTTCAAATTTTTTTACCTCTTCTTTTGATTCTATAGTTGGGACAGTTGACTTTAGTATTTTTAAAATGGTGCTGTCTCAGGACCGACCGACAAAACGACATATTCGACACTAAAATCATTGAACTTTTTCCAAAAAATAGAAAGTGTTTTGAATAATCGTTAAGAAACCTCAAATTTTATTTACTTTTGCCAACATACCTCTTTGAAGAACACCTATGACGAGATGGATACTTAACAGTGAAGAAATTAGAGTACTAGAAAACTTGGGGCTGTCTTCTATTCAAGCCAAGGTATACTTAGCTCTCGCACAAATTGGTAGAGCCAAAGTGAGAGAAATCTACAAGAATGCAGGTGTAGCCCGCCAAGATGTCTACAGAGCACTTGAAAAATTACACGAAATTGGACTAATTGAAAAACTTGTCTGTAGCCCAAATGAATACGTTCCAACCCCTTTTAGCGATGGACTAACCTTGCTTGTTGAACGCAAACGTATCGAATTCGAAGAAATCAGAAAAAAGGCTGAAAAAATGAAGGACAGCGTTTTTATTCCCAATATTTCTGAAGAAGAAGTTTTGTCACAGCATATAATTGCCACATGCGAGAAAGAGGTACTTATTTCAAAAACAAGAAGAGCGTTTGAAACGGCTACGCAGAGCATAGAGTATGTGTGTAATTGGCACGCCTTTGTCCATGGGTCAATAGAGCTATTAGAAGAAACAAAAAGGGCTCTTCGCAGAGGAGCCAAGGGAAGGACAATTGTAGAACGCCCAAAAAATTCTTTGATAATTCCAAAATCCATTCAAAAACTTATTCAAGACCACTCAGTTGAAGTAAGAATGGTTGATTCAATACCGTTTATTTCTTTAGGCATCATAGACAAGAAATTGATTATTTTTGCATCATTGCCGCAAAGAAACGCACAAGGGGTTATATATTGGTCAAAAAACCGCGGGTTTGTGGAACTAGCAAACAACTATTTTGAAACTATATGGAACAAAGCTGATCTGCTTGACAAGCAAGTGGTTAAGCCAAAAGCAGAAGCATGAGCTAGTTGTTATAAGTGCGAAACTAGATGCAATATACTTCTAGACTTGGTGACAACACGTTATGCTCGAAAGATTGGTTGCTTAACTGCTCCCATGGCGAACCTTCACGGCGACTCCTGTCTTAAACGCCCTCATCTCAGCGCTTGACAACAAGGCGCGGCCAACAGCCAAAACCCGATTATCCTCATCGACGACGATGACTTCGTCCTTGGCGTGGACAGCGTCATCCACCCTAACTACATGCGCTGCAAAAACGTCGCCTCCGCCGGCAATGAACTCGGAAACGTCTCTCCTCACGGTAACAAAGCAGCGGGCGAAAGCTGCGTTTTCAACAATTAATTTAGCTGCTGTTATGCTTAAGGATAGCAAGCCGTCCATGGGGCGGAGAGTTGCAAGTCTCTTGCCATTTAAATTAACATAGCGTATTCTGCCCGTGGCTTTCGAGTACATTACCTCAACGCTCTCCGGAAATAGTTTCGCGCCTACTCCTTTTCCGAACTGGTAATCCGCTATGCTTCTGAGCTGCTGTAACTCGTTGCGCATTTCTATTCGCCATTGCGCCATTTTGTTTCGACAACTATAAACATCACCAAATAATAAAAACAGTATAGGTGAATAGCCCATGCGATGCGAAGTCTGCGGCCGCAAAATTTACGGCGCACCAATACGCGCAGTAATTGAAGGCGCTAAGCTAATGGTGTGTGCTGAATGCTCAAAACACGGAAAAATAATCAGCGAAGAAGAGGCCGACTTAAGGCAACAGCAACTTAAAAAGCCTTCACCGGCCACGCCGCTGGTGCAGAAAAAGAAGGTCGCGCCGGCCTCAGTTGAAATCACTCAGGAGGTTGTGGAAGGCTATCATGTCAAGATAAGGCAGGCGCGAGAGAAGCTGGGGCTTTCCCATGAGGAACTGGGCAAGAAGATAAATGAGAAGGCATCTGTTTTAAGCAAGATTGAAACTGGAAAAATGGCGCCTGACAACGTTCTAGCCGCCAAGCTTGAGCATGCCTTGAAAATCAAGCTGCTTGTTCCAGTCAAAGATGAGGTTGCGCCTACAATGCTAAAGGCACCGAACCGCGAGACAACTCTAGGCGACCTTATAGAGCTAAACAAGAAAAGCGCGGAGGAATCCACAGAACGAAAGCAATCATAGTGCAGCGACGCTTAAGTCACGAACCCTCAAGTTTAGAAGAACTTAAAAAACTCGCGGAAGCAGCTGGCTACACTGTCGTCGCAGAAATAGAGCAACTGCGCGAGCCTGACGCCCGTTACCAGATAGGCGCCGGAAAAGTGGAAGAACTCGCGCGTCTCGTCAAGGAAACCGCTGCCGAAAAAATAATTTTTGACAATACGCTTAGAACAGTCCAAGCTTACAATTTAGCGAAAGCCACCGGCGTCGAAGCCATCGATCGTTTCAAGCTTATTCTTGAAATCTTCACGAAAAGAGCCACGACTACTGAAGCAAAACTGCAGATTCAGCTGGCGACGCTGCAGTATGAGCTTGCGCATGCTAAGGAGCGTGTAAGACTAGCTAAACTGAAAGAGCAGCCGGGATTCATGGGGCTCGGCGCCTATGAAGCAGACGTTTACTACGAAGCCGTAAAAAGGCAGGTGCACACTATCCAGCGTAAACTCCGTAAAATACGAGAGAAACGGTTTCTGCACCGAGAAAGAAGAACCGAATTAGGTTTTTCCACAATTTCCTTAGCTGGATACACAAACGCAGGAAAAAGCTCATTATTCAACGCTTTAACAGAAGAAACAACCAATGTGGGGAATGCACTGTTCACGACGCTCTCAACCACAACACGGCTTGTCGAGGTTTCAAAGAGAAAGTTCTTGTTAACCGACACTGTCGGCTTCATAGATCGCTTGCCCTTGACATTAATAGAAGCTTTCCATTCAACCCTTGAAGAAACCATTTACTCCGACCTCATAATACTGGTGCTGGACTTAAGCGAACCAATAGAAACAATCGAAAAGAAAAACAACATCTGCCTAGAAACAATCGACCACATCGGCGCAACAGGAATACCCATCATCACAGCGCTAAACAAAATCGACCTGCTAACTGATGCTGAAGCTAAACAGAAACTCGACGCGCTAAAGGACAAAACAAAGAACCCAATTCTTGTGTCGGCACTACATCGAATAAATCTCGAACAGATAAAGAAGGCGATACTGGAAAAACTGGAAGATTATGTGCAAGCATCTCTTTCTGTGCCGTTAACGCCTCAAACCATGCCTCTAGTTTCTTGGGTTCACGAAAAAGCAGACGTAAAAAAAGCAAACTTCATGAATGATTCTGTAGAATTAATTTTTGAGGCAAAGCCTCTATTCGCTGAAAAAGTAAAAAAACGCGTGGAAGCTCTCAATGGAAAATTCGAGCAATTCTACAAACCCCAATAGCATCGAAAAGCAACCACAAGAAATCGTTGTATTAAGATGGGGCCATAGGCCACAGAGAGATGCGCGCCTTACAACGCATGTAGCACTAACCGCGCGGGCGCTGGGCGCTTCCGGGCTTCTGCTCTCCGACACGAGGGACGAAAAAATAAAGGCAACCGTAGAAAAGATCACGCGAAACTGGGGTGGAAGCTTCTTTTTTGAAATGGGCATACCCTGGAAAAAGGCGGTAAGCGCTTGGAAAGCTAAAGGCGGCATAGTTGTTCACTTAACAGTTTACGGAGAAAACATACAAACAAGCGATGTTCTTGACAGAATTCGAAAATCGGGTAAGCCCATCATGGTGCTTGTTGGAAGCCAAAAGGTCCCCAGAGAATTTTATTCCAAAGACGTTTCTGACTTCAACATTGCCATCGGAAATCAACCGCACTCGGAATGTGCAGCGCTTGCAGTTTTCCTAGATCGCTTTTTTGAAGGAAAAGAACTAGCCAGAGACCTTGCAGAAGCAAGAATAACTGTGGTGCCTCAAAAAAGAGGTAAAAAAACAATAGTTGAACATTAATTATTGCTTGAAACGTGAATAAGAGTTTTATTGTAGCATCGTACTAATTATAGTAGGAAAACGGCCTATGTTATCAACTGTTGATGATGCAATGTTAATAAAAGTTGCAACGGCGCTGGGCGATGAAGACGCCGTGAAACTAATTGAGCATCTAAAAAGTGTAGACGAGATTACAGATGATGAAATCGCTAACAAAACAGGCATCCGACTAAACATAGTGCGCAAAATCCTCTACAAGCTTTATGACCACTCGCTCGTAAGTTTAAGAAGAACTCGAGATCCCAAAACAGGCTGGTTCATCTTCCACTGGAAACTACAGCCAGATCAGCTTGAAGGCTTCATTTTAAGCCAAAAACGCCGCGTTCTGGAGAAGCTGAGCATTAGACTGGAATATGAGAAAAACCATGACTTTTATTATTGTAATACCGAAGGCTGCAAACGAATCCCATTCGAGGAAGCCGTGGAACTAGTTTTTCACTGCCCAACCTGCGGCAAACCATTAGTGCATTATGCAAATGAAAAACTTGTGCAAAATTTGTCAGAGAAAGTTGAGCTGTTGAGGAAGGAACTGGGTGAGTGAAAAGCTTCCAACAAGGGAGCAAGCCCTACGGATTCTCCAAGAATATAAATGCTCCCCCGAAGTTATAGAACATTGCAAAGCAGTTTCCAAGCTTGCACTGGAAACAGCACATGCACTCAAAAGAAAAGGCTTCAACATTGACATGACACTGGTGGAAATAGGCGCTCTACTCCACGATATAGGCCGCTCTGTAACCCACACCGTTCATCACGCAGTCATAGGCGCTGACTTAGCGGAAAAAGCAAACCTCCCTAACTCAGTAATTTCTATAATTAAACGGCATGTGGGCGGAGGAATAACCGCGGACGAAGCAGAAGCCTTAGACTGGCCAAGAGATGTTTATGTGCCAGTTACCCTCGAGGAAAAGATAGTTGCATACGCTGACAAGCTGATTGAATATGCTGATGTTGCGCCCATAGAAGTAACCATCGAGAAACTTCGCCGAGAAGGGAAGCATGAAGCGGCTGAGAGGGTTCGCAAACTTTACGATGAAATAACAAGCCTCATGGGCGGCGATCCATGACAGCGCTGACGCTGCTGACAAAGGCCTACGGAGCCAGCCAGCTACAACAAATCGATGAAGCCCTCAAACTGACATTTCAAGGTTTAGCTGTAGAAACAAAAATTTTAGGCACAATTGCTGACGGCTGGGTACATATAGAGCTTACAGGCGAAGACGAGAAAATAGCAACAAACTACCTAATCAAGGAAATAGGCGTCTGCCCACGCCATCTCGGAAACCTTAAAAAATCTTCAACGTTGAAAGGATACCTATCAAACTTGACTGGCCAAAAGCTATTGGTGGACATAGGCGTTTTCGAGCCAAAAATCATTTCCGCAGTCATATCCATGCAGCGCTTGCAAGCACAGCTTATGGTTGGAACCCCTGTTCCTCACGGAAAGCTTGCCGAACTCTTAGGTTTCTGCAAAGGCATACCATTGAATGTAAAGATAATTAAGTTAAGTGAAGCGGAAAGTTACATAGAAGCCGAATTGTCAAGTGAACAAATTGCTAATTATACGCTCTGGCGCGAATCTCTACTTGACAGACTAATTGTGCTAGGCGTATCTTTCAACGAAGTAAAAAAGGCACTAGCGCATGCAAAATTGTACAGAGACGTTATCGATGTAGAACCATTAGGGCTGCTTGAACATGCACTAACATGCAAGCTTGGAACCGACGCAGCGGGATTAATCCCAAAAATCGGAGCAATTTTGAGAGATGCAAACTTCGCCGTTTTTAATCCAAAGAAACTATCACAGTTTTCATAAAATGTACTGTTTCATATTTTACTAAAAATTGTAAATATTTATTATTGATTGCCTTAATGCTAAGTTTGCAAGATCGCTTTTGCTAAGTACAAAGATCATGTGTTACTTCACCGCGCTTTGGTGGAGATACTGCTTAAATCGTAACTGGCGAATGCTTTATTTTGCTTGGTCTTTGAAAAAGCATAACTAAATGGTGGGCCGAGCCGGACTTGAACCGGCGACCTTTGGCTCGTAAAGCCAATGTCCTAACCAAGCTAGACGACCGGCCCACTCATGTCTCTCTGATTAAGCTGATCTTTAATTTTTCGTTTTAACATTATTTTTTTCCATTAAGCCTTTTGTGCTTTTAGTTTAATTACAGCTTTTTCAATCATGTCAACAGGATTATCAAACTGGGCAAGTTTCGCTGAGACGTCAACTTTCTTTCCTATGTGTTTTTTAGCCAAGTTTAAAACTTTTCTGGCTTTGCTCATGAAGATTGGAAAACCCATTCTAGCCAAATAGGTGTTCACGTACGTTCGTCCTATTTCAGATATTATTATTGTTGGGACTCCTTGAAGGGCCGCTTCTCTGGCTATTGTTCCCCCTGCACTGACAACAAGATCTGCCCTTGCAACTAAACTAGCCGAATCAATAAAGTGCCTTGCATTATGTGTGTTGTATCTTTCTAGGAATACCACATTACCTAAGGCTTCGAGTTTTTTCACGAGTTCAATTGTGGGATCTACTTTATCCGGTGCATAAGCCGCTTGCGTTTCCATCGCTCTAATTACTATCAACGGTTTCTGGAAGTTAGAAGCTTCTTTTTTATGTTGCAAATCTTTAATCCATGCAACTTCATCTACGCCTCTAAACTGGATTATTTCGCTATCGGAACAGTATTTTTTCAGAAAACTCTTAGGCAACGCCTCTGAGACAACAAGTGTACTCGCAAATGGTAGTGTCAGCTTGTTTACAGCTTTGGCATGTGGGGTGTCAGCAGTTAAAATTATTGGGATTCCTAATCCAAATGCTGTTCGGCAAAGTTCAACAGACTGGTGAGCGATAGCTATGTCCGGAGGGTTCTCTCGGAACATTTTGGCAAATTTAAGCACACGATTTGCACTTTCTTCAAGACGTGAACTAAGCGATTCTGGACGGTATTCTCCAATAACTATGGGATTTTCGCCGACAACGCGGGCTAAAGCTACCGTGTCAGGGTGTTTACGGATAGTAAATATTACCTCGTGTCCAGCGTTTCTAAGGCGTTTAGCAATAGCAGCACCGTAACGAACATGTTTACCAGTGCATGCGTCATACCATATTCTCAATAGCGAATTTCACCTTCTTTTTTGTCTTGATCGAATAAACTTTTCACGTTTAGCTTCATATTCTTCTTTGGTCATGACTTCTTTCGCCGGGACTCCCGCAATAACTTTTCTTGGAGGTACATCTTTGGTCACGACGCTGCCGCCGCCGATAACTGAGTTTTCTCCTAAAACTACTCCTGGCAACACTGTAACACCGCCGCCTATCGTAACGTTGTCTTTCACGATTGGCGCTGTTAGAAAACTGCTCTTGGGATATTTATCGTTAAGAAGTGAACTGTTTGGCGCTATAAACACGTTATTGCCGATTACGCACTCGTTTGAAATAGTCACGTGGGCCTGTATGTTGCAGTTTTTGCCTATAATCACGTTTTTACCTATATCACAAAAACTTCCGATGCAGGTGCCATCACCAATTTTTGTGTTATCACCTATAACAACGTAATTCCAGATAATTACTTCTTTGCCGAATTGAACGTTCGCACCGACTATTACGCCCTTTCCCATCTTTGGCTGTGGCATGATTATCCTCTGGATTTCAATGTTTAAATAGTTTAAAAATTTACTTCTTCTGTTAAAAAAGGGTGCTGGAAGATTGAGCAAAGAAAAAGTGCTTGTCATCGGTCTCGGAGAAGTTGGTCGCGCCTTATTCGAGTTACTTAAAAAAGAAAGTAGTTTCGTTGTTTACGGATTAGATTTAGATGAAACAAAATTGTGTGCCATCGGTCAATCCAAAAACGAACTGCCAACACAGGTGGATACCATGCATGTTTGCCTCCCTTGCGAAAAACAAGACAGCTTCGTCAGCATGGTCATAGGTTACGCTAAGCAATTCTTGCCGAAATTACTTATCATAAACAGCACAGTACCTCCAGGAACAACCAAGAAAATTGCTGAAAAATCCAGTTGCCTCGTGGCGCACTCGCCAATCCGAGGTGTACACAAAAATCTTGAATACATGCAGTGGGAGCTGAAACGCTGGATTAAATACGTTGGCGGAGCAAATACTGCAGCGGCAGACGCTGCTTGCAAACATTTTGAAAAACTCCATCTAAAAGTTAAAAAACTAAAGAGCTCTACCGAAACCGAACTGGCTAAACTGTTTGAAACAACTTACAGAGCATGGATGATTGCTTGCTTCCAAGAGATGCACCGCATCTCAAGACACTTTAACTGCGACTTTGACGAAATCGTTGATTTCATAGAAGACACGCATCGCCTACGATTAGATAGGCCTGTCATGTTTCCAGGAGTTATCGGCGGCCATTGCTTAATACCTAATATTGAGTTACTGTTAAATGTTTACGATTCAGAGTTTCTGCGATTAATTTTAAAATCAAACGAAAAACGAAAAGATGAAATAAAAGACAGCGATATCGGCAAAGAAGTGGCAAAAATCAATAAAAGGGCATTAAAATTAGAAAATGAACTATTACCCAACAAAAAAGCTTAGACGGTGACATATTGAAGCTTGTTATGATAAATGATTGTGCATTCGTCGGCGAAACATTGCTCAAACATCTGCCACTTGAATTGGAAAAACAACATATCAAGCGTGACAGAAACTTTTGGGATAAAACTTTTGGGTTAGCCTCCAAAATTCTTAAGGCAAAAGGAGACATATACCACATAAACTACTTGCTGCAAGACTGCTACATCGCAAGCCGTTTAGGTAAAAGCCCGTTAATTGGACATGCGCACGGTAGCGATTTAAGAACAAGCCTGAACCACCGTGTATGGGGCAGAATAGTGAAGCATAATTTAAGACATTGTGATAAGATATTAGTTAGTACGCCAGATATTTTGGGCATAGCTAGAAAATACCGAGAAGATGCAGAATACTTGCCTAATCCAGTTGATACTGAATTGTTTTATCCAAAACCTGCGGCTCCTAAGGGTAAAAAAAAGAGAATCCTAATCGCAAGCGATTCAAACTGGAATGTGAAAGGAACCGACATAGCCATAAAAGCATTGAGCCGAATAAGAGATGACATTGAGATAAGTATAATTAAACAGGGAAAAGATTTCGATAAAACATCCACATTAGCGGCGACGTTGGGGCTAAGTCTCAATATTCTACCGAGAATACCGCATGAAAAACTTTGTGAATATTACTGGGCTGCAGATGTTGTCATCGACCAGTTTAAAATAGGCTCATTAGGTATGATCTCGCTAGAAGCAATAGCTTGTGGTAGGCCTGTAATTACTTTTGTTTCATCTGAATTTGCTGAATACAGGTCCTTTCCTATAAAAGATGTGAATACTGAGGATGCTATCATAGATGCAGTTAATGCGCCTCTTCAAGAATTATGGGAAAAAGAATATGCTTATTTATCAATGTATCACAAACCAGAAAAAATCGCAAATAAAATACAATTAGTGTACAATAATTTGGTGTAAATATGGATTTATTATTTATAGAAAACATAGCCAACGTATCATACAATATTGCTAAGCGACTAAGAACAAAAGGCTATAACGTTATTCTATTGACGCGGCATAATCCCCAAGCTGGGCTTCTGGATTTAGCAAGTAATTCCAAAGAACCATGGATCAAAACCTTCAATTGTAATTCAACAATAGATAAAACATTTCGCTATTTATCTAACATTCTCTCACACAAAGTTGATGTCATCCATTGCCATTACGCGCTTGAGCAAGGCGTGTATAGTCTTCTTTCTAGGATGTGCAAAAGAGCAAAAAAAGTAATTTGCCATTGTCACGGTACTGATATCCGTGATGTTTACCATAGCAATTTGTTTGGTTGGATAGTAAAGTTTAATTTGCAATACGCAGACAGAGTTTTCGTTTCAACTCCAGATTTACTCCTTCCGAAAACAGAATTTCTTCCTAACCCAATAGACACGTCTTTATTCAAACCGACTGATTCAACTTTGGATCTAAAGGCTGGCCACAGGTACTCTTTGTTTTTCCCGTCTAGGCAAGTTTGGAAACACAAGCGGCAAGATCTCTTTTTGAGAGCGCTTAAAATCTTGATCGATCAAGGATATGATTGTAATTTAGTTATGGTAGATTATGGTCCCGATGTAGAGAAAACAAAGATGCTAGTTGATGAATTAGCCCTCCGCAAAAATGTTACCTTTATACCTACAATACACCCTAATGATATGCCCAATTATTATAACTCAAGTGACATAGTTTGGGACCAGATCGGAGTCGGCTCCATAGGTCTCGTGAGTTTAGAAGCTATGTCTTGCAATAAGCCAGTACTGGCTGATTTTGCTTATGATACAATCTATGCTGAACCACCGCCAGTTATCAGAGTTTACAACTTGCAAGATATTGTCATAGAAACGAAGAACTTGTTAGATTCAAAAAAATTTCGCTTAAATACGCGCTGGTGGGTTGATAAATACCACAGTTACGAATCAATAATTAACAAACTGACTAATATCTATACAGAATTGCTTGCGCAATAACTAAATTAAAAAATTAGTATTTTTTATCTGTTATTAAGCGCACAAGAAGGCTTTGAGCAGCTGAACCCGCTCAAGGCTTTGGAAAATTCTGCTGAACTCAGATTATAAAAAAGCGAAGAATATGCTGCGATTCTTGATTTTACTAACTAAAATCGAGGTAAAATAAGAAAAGCCTCATTGATTTTTTGTATATCAGGTTTTCAAGTTCTGCTCCGAAATTGAGTTCATATCATAAAAGGGGCATTGAAGATTATAAGATTATTATAGAGAAAAATTGTGTGATTCATTGGCTCTGAAAGTTGATCTTTTGGCGCTGAAGCTTGATTTAACACAAGCATTTTGCGGTGCGGAAGTGTCTTCGATTTGTTTCTTGGCGTAGCAGTAATTCTGCTGGGAGAACAGTTTAGTCTCAGCTAAAACGCACTTGATTACGCTCCTAAAACAGTTATCAATAGAATGCTTACATTACAACCGAAATTTTGCCACTATAGCCATTTATAACATATTTTAATAAACATGTTCTGTTAATACACTTTGTAGAATGGCAAAGGAAAAGACATTGCTAACTATTAGGATCGATGTTGATTACCCTTACCCTTCAAGATTTAAAAGTTTCATTTATACGGCTTTTGGCATTCGCTTAGGGCGAGATTACCTTAGAAATTCAAAGATAATTGCGCGAATGATTAATGCGTCGCCAAGAAATGTCAAAACCTACTGGTTTTTTACATCCAAAACAATTCCTGACACAGAATTATTAAAACTACTTGATACTATGCGTCATGAGGTTGCGCTGCATGTAGTAAACAATCCATATGAAGAGTTGAGGCTTCTTGAGGAGAAAACAAGGCGAAAAGTAAACTACTACACGGTTCATGGCACTTCACGCTTTTTGGCGCGAATAATGTGGAAAAGGTTTCAATACAAGTCGCCGTCAATCCCTCAAGGCTTTCCATTACACTCTTTCCATCAATTTAAAAAGTTAGGTTTAGACGTGATATGCCATACTTACTCTGAAGAACAATCTACAAAAATTGCCGAAAAAGCTGTCTCAAATGGAAATGTCTTGCATTTTCATCCAATATGGCTTTTTCAAAGGGGAAAAATAAATCATAGAGGCCCCTTCTATGAGGTGCTGAGGAGAATTCTGGCCGTGGACACTGAACTTGACACGTTGGTGTTGCAGCGCAAAGTGTTCTTCAGCATCGCAAGAGATATCGGCGAGTACGAGCGGGATATTGCGCCAACAGAGGAATTTTTGACAAAGCTAAGGGAGCGTGGCATAGACATATTTACGTTCATAGAGCGAAGTTGGTGTTCTAAATCGCCTACGCCGCCACGCCACTGGGTGCGTGAAGAAGACAATATAGCGATTTTGCAGGTTACTTCGTTTGAGGATTGGTGGAAAACCATCGACAAGAAAACCCGTAACATGGTTCGCAAGGCAGAGAAAAGTGGAATCGAAACGCGGGAAGTAGACGTTAATGACAAGTTTGCTGAAGGCGTATGGAGAATTTATAATGAAACTCCAATAAGGCAAGATAGGGCATTTCCACATTATGGGATATCCCTTGACACGGTTCGGCAAGGAGTATTTTCCGCTAAAAACTGCGTCGCTTTTATAGGCGCGTATTTGCAGGATGAATTGGTTGGATTCGCGCAGCTGGTTATAGGCGATAATATTGCAATTTTGTCTCAGCTGCTTTCGTTGCAGAAGCATTTTGATAAGGCTGTGAATAACGCGTTAATAGCAAAGGCTGTTGAGCTTTGCGGTGAAAAGGGAGTAAACTGGCTTATGTATGGGCGGATTGAAACTGCGCATCCTTCGCTTGATCGCTTTAAAAGAAGTAATGGTTTCATCAAATTTTCTTTAACACGATTTTATGTTCCCTTAACAAGGAAGGGAAGGATCGCGGTAAAACTGGGGCTGCACAAAGACATAAAGGATGCTCTGCCTAGGTCCGTGAGATATGCGCTTCTACCGTTGTACTGTTGGGTAAGCAGAACGAGGGTGCGGGTTAAATTAATGTTGAAGGGGAAGTAGAGTGTTTTTGAATGCGCTAGAAGAAACCTACTGGGAACATGTAAATAAGTCCACTAAAATGGGTGTCTACCTAACAAGGGTTGAAACGCAATTTATTTTTGATTCCCATTGTCTAAAAGCAGATGGTCTGGTTGTTGACGTTGGAGCTAACGCCGGTCGCTTTTCTCTTCCTGCCGCCCAATTTATGAGTGTAGTTGCTATGGACTTGGATTTATACGCGCTTAAGAGATTAAGATTGAAAAATCAAGATGTGGCTGTTGTTTTAGCCGATGCACGATTTATTCCATTGAAAAATTGTGTTGCCGACAATGTTATAATGATTGAGTTGCTAGATTATGTTGAAAATGCAGAAGCGCCAATATCTGAATGTGCTCGGGTCCTCAAAGATGACGGTTTAATTTTTCTTTCGTTTGGAAACAAGTCCAGTTTAAAAGGTAGAATTAAAGGCTTCTCTGGGAAGTCTTATCGTTATTCTTATCAAGACATTTTGCGTGTTCTGAAGGCTGAGAAATTCAAGATTGCTAGAAAGATGGGTTTCAACTGGTTGCCCTTTGGGCGTGATTCCAATAATCCTGCTATTTATTTGTTTGCTAAAGGCGAAAGAATCTTAGGGTTAAGGAAGCTTGCGAGATTTAGTCCATGGGTGATAATCCAAGCAGTCAAAGTTGCTGAATGAAGCTTTATATTATTTTTTGTTTGGCCGCCTTTGTGTTGTTGCTTTTGCGGTTGGGTTGAAAGCAAGTTTGCTCTTTGCTTGCGTGTTAAGAAATTTTAAAGGGAAGCAGAAAAATGTGGCGCTTCGCGCTGTTATGAGTGCATTGTTTTCGCTGATGCCTACGTAATTTATTTTTCTTGAGTTTTAGCAATCATTAATGGAAAGTAATCGTAGTATTCAGTTTCGTTTTCTTTGTAAATCAAGTAGGGTGTGTCGCCTATGCCGTCGCCGTTTGTGTCTGTGCCATTATAATCGCTCCAGTAGTTGCCTTCTCTGCCGTTGTCCCATGTGTTTGGCAGATTTACTGAGACGTGGCCTGTGGGCATGTTGTCTATGAAGCTGTTGTGGTATAGTATGTTGTCTGTGGATTGGTAGAGGAAGATTCCCATGTTGTTATTTTTTATATAATTCTTTGTTATGGTGGTTTTGTTTGCGTATCTCATGTAAATTGTGTAGTTGGCGTGTGATGTGAACGTGTTTTCTGAAATGGTGTTTTCTATGGATTCTTTCAGCCAGATGGCATACATCTTATTCTTCGTCAGGTTGTTTCCGTGGATGATGTTGCCGTTTGAGGATGACTCAAGCCAGATGCCACAGTGATTGTTTGTCAGAATATTTTGAGAGATAACATTGTTGTATGCGGCACTTAGGTAGATGCCGAAATCAAAATTTTGGATTTTAATGTTTGTTACTGTAACGTTTCTTCTTCCAGTTAGGTCTATGCCTCTGGAGAGGTATTCCTCTGTTCCGTTGAGCGTGTGGCCGTTTCCGTCAATTATTACGTCGTCTTTCCCTACTATTATTGGGTTAGAAATGTCTGCAGTGAACAAGTAACGGTTGCTTCCATCATTCACGATTGGCGCATTGGACGGGTTAATTGTGCCGTCGGGCATGATGACGATATAGCCGCTTACAGGTGTTACTGGAGTTGTGCCATCCGTCGGTGTCGCGGGCGTTGTTGAAAGCTGCCATAATCCATAAACTCCCAAAATCACGATAAGCGCAAGAACTGCGAGGAGTATTTTACCTTTCGGCATCTTGCGCGGCTTTTTCTTGGCTTCACGTTCCATCTGAATCTTGAAAGCCTCTTCAGCGCGCTGCTGCCTTTTTTGTCTCTCGCGCTGTATTTCCCGCCAGCTTTTCTTTTTTTCTTTTTCAGGCATTTTCTTGCAACCTTTACAAGCTTCTTTCTGCCTTTCCGATGGTGGTATTGTCTATTAAAGATTTTTCGAAATTGAACTTCAATCCGTTAAAATTTCCTTTGCACCGTTGAAAATCATGTTTTGCAGTTAGCTTTAATTGCCGGGTTAATTGAAAGGCAGAAGGTATTAGCCAATAAATTTTTGCCCTTATATTGACGGCTTATTATAAGCAGATTTAGGTAGAGTTCTGTCTATTGATATTTATAGAGTCTTGTTTGAAAGAAATTACGTGCTGGTTCAGCAAAAAATGTGCTCTGCAACCGCAGTAACCGGCGATCTTCGTCTGTCGGTAGTAGTTAAAAGTTACCAAATAGTATTCGCTTATCCTTGCATTTTGAATCTCAGTATTGCTGCTATGCCGCCGAACGCGTTTTTCAGCATCTGTCCTTCCTCGGTTTCGATGGAAATAATTTCCACTTCAGCGTTGGCTTGTTCAGCTAACTCTGCTAATTCGTCAATTATGTCTTGCTTATCTGCAATAAACAAGGAAGGTGCTTGACACTTTGGGCATGGCTTTCCCGTCAAGCCTTGCTCAAACTCCAGCAACGCTTGGGTTTTAACAGTGTGTTTTTCCTCGTAGCCACATGCGTTGCACTTAACTGTAACACGTAAAAGATCAACTTTCTCCGAGATTAAAAGCGTTCTAACAGCGCCAGCAGCGAGCGCATTACGCACTTCTGCTTCGCCGTAAGTAATCATTCCAGTGTCATGGCCCACTTCGTAAAGGAACTGTTGCATAATCTGCTTCTCTTCGATGTAGCGGACTTTCCGCATTATTTCAGGCGCTTTTTCCACGACTTCCTTAACGCCTTGTTCTTCGACATAAGCAGTGTCGATTGTGTCGATAATCTTGTTCTTTAACTGATAATTCATGTAGTCGCCTTTTTCGAAATCGTACTTTGTCGGTCCTGGACCAGCGATGATTATGCCCTTCAAGTTGTCTATGGGCAAGAATACCTCGTTAGCATGTTGCCCCACACGTGTAAAATACTCGTTAAGCTGCATCTCCCTCAAGCGCTCGTATCTCCTTGCTGACTGCCCTCCTGCGCGCGTTTTTCCGCCAACACCTGAATACATCTGTCGGACTATCTCAAGCCGCTTACCCTGCAGAGTGGCAATTGTAGCGCCTGTAGCGTCGATTAGGAGGATACCATAAGTCTCTTTTTCCTTAAGCAACTCCTGTAGATGTTCAGTGTGAAATCGCGAGTCACAGCGGTATAGGTAAATCTTGATGGGCTCAGGTGGTATAATGACATAAGTTTCTATTTTTTCACTGCCTGGACCTCCGCCTTCCTGTGGAATGGCGCCACAGAAAATAACTAGGCCGTTCTCTCCGGAGTCCTTGAATAGCTTAAGCCGTTGCTGCACCTTCACGATGGCTTCCTGCACATTCTTGCGCGTGGTAGTGGACTTAATGTTTGAGGCTGTGCCATACTCGTCGCGTAGCATGTTAATGGCGTCGCTAATCTGCTTCCCAGGAGGGATATAAAGCGTAATCAGCTCTGTATGACTGCCTGTTTTGCTGGCTAACATGTTCAGCATTTTTCGCAATCTGAACAGTTCCAGCGAGGATTTTTTTGCTGTGCTCACGAATTTCCACTCGTCATGATGTAAGCTACAATTACGTTATTAACGGTTAAAATAAAAGTTGCTACCCTAAAAAAGGGTAAAATTATAGTGCTTGAAGCACTTCCTTCAGAAAAGCCTTGTACGGCCCAAGCTTTCCGCCATAGTTGCCTGAGGAAATCTTCACCACGCCATGCACGCTTGCCGCCGCTGTTACGCCTTGTCTCATGGCGTTTTTAACAGCGTCAAGCGTCAAGCCGTTAATGACAATTTCGTAAACACAATTCACGTTTTCTGGAACAACTGAATCAGAGACCACTGTGCGCAGTGTTGGACAGTAGGGATGATTCGTTGAAGCCTTCATCTTATACTTGAGGGAGCCAGCCTTGCTGCCTGCACGGCATATGCCGCCTGGAAACGGCATAATAACGTCAGGTGCGTTTGCGCGTATAGCATCCGCTGCTGCTTCAGCCGCTTTAAGTCCAGAAGCTTGGTTCTCAGCGAATATCATGAAGTTGCCTCCTGCCACTGCTTCCTGTGCTCCGAAGCCATCTTCAACTATGAAGTTGCCTTCCATGACTGGGATTTTCCAGCATCTGCGCTCGCCAACCATAGTCTTTTTCTGGAATCCGTCACCGAAATACCGCAAGCTGCTGCCAACTCTAAGCACACGTTTCGCGGTTGTTAAACCATTGAACGCTGCAGTTGTTGGGCAGGTCATAACACATTGGCCTATGCGCTCCATAAGTTGATGTTTAAGCTCAAAGCGATCACGGTTGTAAATTTGAATAAGCACGCCTGGACGTTTATCTGGCGTCTGGTCAGTTGGCACCATACGTTCGATAGCGGCTTCTGCCGGTGCCATAATAACGCTGGTGGCGAATCCTGTAGTCACATTTGCGGCTGTTAGAGCCCATTTTTCATTTTCCGCCGTTATCAGTACACGACTAGCCCATAAAGGAAACATTTCCGCGAAGGTGTCAACAACAGTGCAGATGTGTTCTGTTTTGGCGGATCTCACAGTGAAGGTTTTCGTTTTTTCATCATAATTGAGTATTTCCAGCTTATTTTCAGTTTTAGATGCCATTTTTCATTTCATCCTTCTCTGTTAATATGCCCAAGTTGTGATTCAGTTATTTCTCGCTCTCATTTAAGAGTTTTCGTGGCAAATGCACCATTTTTTTACGTTATACTCTGCCGAAGTTGCTGAAATTGCCATTGTTCCATCCGTTCTTAACTAAACACGAAGATTGGACTTGTAAGGCTTTGTGCTTTAGGAAAAAGTTATAGCACAGACAAGCATTAAGCCTTCTTCACTAAGAGGGTTAAGTTTGCCGGAAATTCGAGTAGCACTCGTGGGAGTAGGCAACAGCGCATCCGCTCTGATTCAGGGAACCCAATACTATAAAGACGCGAAAGAAGATACTACCGTGCCTGGGTTGATGCATGTAAATTTCGGCGGGTATCACATAAGAGACATAAAGTTTGTTGCAGCCTTCGATGTAAATAAAAACAAAATTGGAAAGGACCTTTCCGAAGCCATATTCACTGAGCCAAACTGTTGCCCAGAATTTGCTTCTGTTCCAAATCTAGGCGTCAAAGTTTCTGCTGGACCCATTTTAGATGGTGTAGCGAAACATATGGAAAAAGTCTTCAACGTCTATGACGAAAAAGCACAAGGTAGCGATGATGTGGTTAAAATTTTAAAGGAAACAAAAGCCGACGTGCTGGTGAACTATCTGCCGGTGGGAAGCCGAGAAGCCACACGCTTTTACGCACAAGCAGCGATCGATGCCGGATGCGCCTTTGTAAACTGCATGCCAGAATTCATCGCTTCTGATCTGGAATGGAGCAAAAAATTCGAGCAAGCAGGACTTCCCGTAGCAGGAGACGACATAAAAAGCCAAGTAGGCGCAACCATACTGCATCGAACTCTCGTGCGCCTGTGTCTGGATCGCGGCGTCATAGTTGACGAGACTTACCAGTTGAATCTTGGCGGAGACACCGACTTTCTGAACATGACGGTTGAAAATAGGCTGAAGACAAAGCGGATAAGCAAAACAGAAGCTGTTACAAGCCTAGTTCCATACGAGTTGCCCACCCGAATCGGCCCATCCGACTATGTTCCTTTTCTCAAGAATAAGAAAATATGCTACATAACGCTCAAGGGAAGAAAATTCGGCGATCGCCCCATAACCATAAACGTCAAACTCGAGGTTGAAGATTCACCGAACAGCGCAGGCGTAGTTATCGATCTGATCAGAGCCGTGAAACTTGCTTTAGACAGAAAAATCAAAGGCGCGCTCATTAGTGTGTCTGCGTACGCGTTTAAGCATCCGCCAATCCAGGTGCCTGACTCTACAGCTAAGCAGTGGGTAGAAGACTACATAGCAGGCGTAAGAGACCGCTAAGTCTTCTACGTATTTTTCCTCTGAAATTTTGGGGATTTTATGAAAGCTTTTAAGGGCTGAACGTTCAAATACCATTTTAAGAGGTGCAGCTTGTATGGTAAAAGTAGATGGATATGAAGTCCTTGAAGGGCTTTACTATTCAAAGGATTTTGCTTGGGTAAAAATTGAAGGCGACAAAGTCCGCATGGGCATAACGGATTACGCTCAGAAGCAGTTACGCGAAATAGTTTATGCCGATCTGCCAACGGTAGGCGCTGAAGTGAAACAGAATGAGCCTTACGGTACGCTTGAATCGGTGAAGGCTGTTTCCGACGTGATTGCCGCGGTAAGCGGAACCGTAGAGGAAGTTAACACGGAAGTTCTGTCTAAGCCAGAAATTCTGAATGAAGACCCTTACGTGAAAGGCTGGCTGATCGTTGTGAAGCCTTCAAATCTACAAGTAGAGCTCTCTAATTTGATGGATTTCGACAAAGCAGTGGAGTGGCATAAGACTCAGACAAAATGAAGGAAGCGTGGAATGGGTAAGCGAATAATCGTTATTGGCGCTAACGCTGCGGGAGTTGAAGCTGCTTCAGCGGCACGGAAAAAAGACCATGCTGCAGAAATCACGCTGATAACGCAGGAGAAAACTGCCGGGTATTCCCGTTGCGGCTTGCCCTTCGTAATCGGCGGGCAAATCCCAAGCTTTAAAGATCTAATTGTTTACTCGCAGGCTTACTTTCAGATGATGAAGCTGAATTTGAAAACCGAAACCAAAGCTACCGCCATAAACACGAAAGACAAGACAGTAACAGTCATCGACAAGACGGGCGCCACAGAGATGCTACAATATGACAGTCTTGTCATAGCCACGGGCGCTGACGCATTTACTCCCCCAATCAAGGGATCGGAAAAGCAGGGGATCCTCAGTCTCCGCACTTTGGAAGACGGCGAGAGGATTCTTCAAGCAGTGCAGAGCGGCGCTAAATCAGCAGTTGTCATGGGCGCTGGCTTAATTGGGCTGGAAACAGGCGTAGCGTTAACTGAGCGTGGTTTGAAGGTTACTGTTGTGGAGATGCTGCCGCAGATTTTGCCACAAATGCTCGACGCGGACATGGCGCAGATGGTTCAAGGGCATCTGCAGGAGCGTGGCCTGTGCATTCTCACGGAGAAAGCTGTAGAAGAGTTTCTCGGCGGCGATAAAGTGAATGCGATCATGGCTGGAGGTGAAAAAATAGAAGCCGACCTTTTCCTAAGCGCTTTCGGTGTTCGTGCAAACACGCGATTGGCAGCGGAAGCCGGAATTCCAATAGGCGAGTCAAGAGGCATCAAAACAAACGCCAGAATGGAAACCGAAGTCAAAGATGTTTACGCGGTTGGTGACTGCGCGGAAACTCCGCACTTGATCACTCATAAGCCTGTGTGTCCCCAGTTAGGTACCGTTGCGGTCAAGCAGGGTAAAGTGGCGGGGATAAATGCTGGTGGAGGTTATGCCCTCTTTCCAGGCGTATTAGCCTCAGCCGTAACGCGGCTTTTCGATATAGAAGCTGGAGTGACAGGGTTAACTGAAACCGCCGCGAGGAGAGCTGGAATTGACGTGATCACTGGGACCATGAGCTCGAAAACAAGGGCTGACTACTATCCGAAGGCGTTGCCCATCAAAGTCAAGCTTGTTGTTGAAAAAGAGTCTCAGCGTATCGTGGGCGCACAGATAGTTGGTGGTGAAGAGGTCACGCAGCGGATAAACGCTTTGTCTTTCGCTATTCAGAAGGGCATGACAGTCCGTGAATTAGCTAAGGCGGACACGGCATACGCGCCGCCGTTGAATGAGACTTGGGAACCCATGATTTTGGCTGCAGAAATGGTGCTGATGAAACTTCGCTGAGGCTTTTCTCTTTTTCTATTCTTTTTGGAAATACATCGTTTAATTATATTTGCATAGCTTACGGCAATGTTTATTCTGAAAGCTGAATTCCGCTGTGTAGTGTATTGACAAAAATGATTTGCCATTCAAAATTGAAGTCTTTGCGATGGAAATGGCTGTTGTAGGTGACGGGTTAGTTTATGAAAACGCGCGTATTCTAAATATCAAAATACGTTAGTTGGTTTTTTCGCTTTAAATGTTGGGATTGTTGTATGCCGCCATAATTGAGATCTCCAGATTTATGTGCAAACTGTGGTTGCGGCTGAAGTGCAGTTATGTTGTGTCTTCGATTGCATTGTTCCATTTCAATTCAAAGTATTCTTGTAGTATTGTGAGGAGACATGGATTATTTGACCAGAGATTGGGAGATTCTGCGGCGTCGTCTGTTGATATGGTGGTGAAAAATACTTCTTTCCCATCGGCTAATGTTATTGTGTTTGGGGGGTGTGTGTCGGTAAATCTTATCTGCAGGATGCCTTTTTTCTTTAGGGTCTGAATTTGTTTTGGCATAAGTTTGGGGTCCTCTGGTTTCTCAATGAGGAATCGTAGTTTTACGCCTCTACGGCTGATTTCCATGAAAAGCTCGGCGCAACGTGTAAAGCCTCGCTGAAAGCTCGACCAGTGATCAATAAGGTCTATTCTTGTTTGGGCATTCTCAAATAGCCTGTGCACTCTGTGGCCGCTTGCATCTCCTCTTTCCGTCCATATGAACTCAGGCTCATTAGACGCTGTTTTCTTTTCAGAGTCAGTTTCGAATCGGTCAAGAAGTTCCTTTATTTTTTCCTCAGCCATACTGTATTCTTGTGCCTTCCGTTTCAACAACACTCTGAGTCCGTCTTTTAGGGGGAGTGCCCTGTACTCGGTTGGCGCAGCTATTATTTTCTCGATTAAGCCCTTTCTTTGCAGTTCAGCAAGTACCCTGTAGATGTCTTGCCGGGAGACTCCGCTGTTTTTCCAGATTGCTCTCGCGGTTGCTTTTTCAAAGCTGATGCAGGTTAAGTAAACCTTCGCCTCTGTACGAGTAAGCCCTGTTGCTGCTAATGCTTCAATGTCCTCTTCGCGCGGAGGCATTTTCCTACTTCCTGAAAATGTGTTTCTTTCCCCACTTTTTATGGAACGTTCTGTTTCAGTCAAATAATCATTTCTGTTTTTGTCAGCAAAGTAGCTTACGGCTAGTAGTTAAAGCACTCGCCTATCTTTCCTAATTTTCATAAGAATTAAGGAGAGAAAAAGAGTAATGAACAAAAACAAAACCTCAACAGCGATTGCTTTGTTTCTTATGTTCGCTATTGCTGTTTCTCTTCTTGCTCTGCCCGCTGCTAACGCGCAGGGCTCTGGAGAAAAGACTTCATATGCCTATATCTTTGCTGCACCTAATCCCGTGGGTGTGGGACAGAGAGTATACATCTCAATGCTTATTGATTTACCTTTGCCTGATGCTACCGTAGACAATGACATCAGACGACATGGCTACACGCTTACAATCACCAAACCAGATGGGAAAACTGAGAAATTCGAATGGGCAGTCGTTCAAGACACAACCGGAGTAGAATTCATGTCCTATGTCCCAGATCAAGTAGGCACTTATACGCTAAAGTTTGATTACGCCGGTCAAGTTTACACATGGAATGCCACTGCAACTCAACGGGCTTGGACAGGCGTTAGGTTTCTACCAGCAACAAGAACTGTAACATTGACGGTGCAGGAAGAAAAGATACCTGATCCTATGGGTAGCTATCCACTGCCAACAGAATACTGGACGCGCCCCATAGAGGGACAGAACACAATTTGGTATACCCTCGCCTCTAACTGGCTTGGCGGCGAACAGTTTGGCAGATTCTACGTCCAAACAGGCTATAATCTCTGGCAACAAAGCGGCATCGGACCTGAGTCTCCACATATACTCTGGACCCAACCAATTGAATTCGGAGGAGTGGTCGGCGGCAACACTGAAATTCTAGGAGAAACATATTACTCGGGTGGTTCATACGAAGGACGATTTGTCAACTCCATAATTATGCATGGCAGGCTCTACTATCAGCTTCCATTAGGTCATTCAGGTAGCGGCGGCGGATATGTATGTGTTGATCTGCGCACAGGCAAGGAAATATGGCGACGTGACGACCTTGGCGTTACTGGAAGTCCTGCCCCAAGCAAAGGGCAAATCTACTCCTTTGAATCTCAGAATCAGCATGGAGCTGGTGGAGGAATACTGTGGCAAATCAATGGAACCACATGGAACGCGATTGATCCATTCTCTGGCAAATGGATGTATACACTGACGAATGTGCCTTCTGGTACAGAGGTCTACACTGATAAAGGGGAGATAGTGCGTTACGTGCTCAACTACCAAGGGCGCTGGTTAGCTCTGTGGAATTTTACTGCGTCGATAGCTACGCGAGCTGGGGCAACTGATACATCGCGCGATCAGTGGAGACCGAATGGGAAGACCATTGATACAAGCGCTGCGTACTCATGGAACGTTACTATACCTGACCTTCCCGGACAATCTTCGCCGACTATAGCTGCAATTTTGCCAGGCGACATCATACTCGGTGTAAGCAGTAACATCATGCCCGGCGTAACTCGTATGGCTGTAACTGGTCTTCCATATACTGTTTGGGCCTTAAGTGATAAGCCCGAGAGTCGGGGTCGCCTTTTGTGGATAAAAACATATCCTGCGCCTACAGGAAACTTGACGCGTACTCTTGGGCCAGTGGATCCGATAAATCGTGTATGGACTATGACTGACGCGGAAACAATGCAGTGGCTGGGGTACAATCTTGACAATGGCGAGTTGCTGTGGGGTCCAACAGATATTCCGTTCCGTGATATCCAATGTTTTGCAAGCGGCGAAGGTTTCGGTCAGAGGGCTGTGACAGCTTATGGCAATCTTTACATTCAAGGTTATGGCGGAGAAATCTTTGCGTTATCGGCTAAAGATGGCAAGGTTCTTTGGAAATATAATAATACTGATGGCGGTCTTGAAACACCATGGGGTCTTAAACCTATCTTTATCGCTGCGGTCGCGGATGGCAAGGTCTATGCGTTTAATAATGAGCACTCGCCTAATACGCCTCTCTACAAGGATTATAAGATATATTGCATAGATGCCTTTACAGGAGAAGAAATTTACACTTTAACTGGCTGGGCTGGTCAAACAGGCGGAAGAGGTACTTCCACGTCTGTTCTTGCAGAAGGTATATTTGTCTACTATAATTATTATGACAACCAGGTGTACGCTATTGGCAAAGGTCCAAGCGCCACGACGGTAACTGCATCTCCGAAGGTTTCTGTGCACGGTAGCAAAGTCCTTGTGGAAGGCACCGTGGTTGACATTTCGGCTGGTACTAAGCAAGATGAGCAGGCTGCGCGGTTCCCGAATGGTGTTCCTGTTGTGTCTGATGAGAGTATGGGTGCGTGGATGGAGTATGTGTATATGCAGAAGCCTAAGCCGGTTGACGTTAAGGGCGTTGAAGTGACTGTTACGGTGCTTGATCCGAATGGTAACTGTTATGATGTGGCTACGGCAACTACTGACTCGAAAGGGTTCTTTAGCTGTACGTTTGAGCCGCCTGTGCCTGGTAAGTACACTGTGATCGCTACGTTCCAGGGCTCTAAGGCATATTGGGGCTCGTCTGCTGAAACGGCGATTTTTGTGGAAGAAGCACCATCACCCACTCCAGAAGTTACGCCACCGCCTCAGGCGCCGGTTGAAACCTACTTCGCTGTCTCCACGGTTGCTATAATCGTTGCAATCGCCATCGCTGTCGTGCTGCTTAGGAAAAGGCCGTAACCATGCAGAAAACGCGCAAAACTCCACCTTCCCTCTTTTTTCATTGCTGACAACAAACAGCGGGGCTGAGTGGGCTTTGGGCTTAAAGAGGCAATTGCAGCAGCAAGCTGTCATTTTTCTATTTTCCTTTAATTTGATGCACAGAGCCCCAGCAAACCCTCTGGCGGGTAGAAAATTGCAAGTAAAAATTAGCGTCATGTTCCGTTAGGCTAACGTTTCTTTCCTTATTAAAGAAATTTTATTCCCTGAAAAGTCCGTTTGTTATCAAGCCGCGAGCTGCTTCAGTAAACAGGAACTGATAAATTAAAGTACCTATTTACATTACGAAAAGTGATCCTGATGTCTAAAACTTACAATATTGCAGTGTTAAAGGGCGATGGAATAGGCCCCGAAGTTACTGATGCAACCATAAAAGTCTTGGAAGCCGTTCAAGAATCCGCAAGCTTTAGGCTTAATTTCTTGTATGGCGAAGCAGGCTATTACTGCATAGAAAAATACGGCACTAATCTGCCTGAAGAGACCATTGAATTGCTGAAGAAGACTGATGCTTGCCTTAAGGGTCCAATGACCACGCCGGAAACGCCGGGCGCGCCTGTAAGTGTAGCCGTAAAAATCAGGAAAATGTTCAACCTTTACGCTAATGTGCGTCCTTGCCGCTCTTTTCCAAATGTGGAAGCATTAAAACCGAACATAGATTTGATTGTGGTTCGCGAGAACACGGAGGGCATGTACTCTGGCATCGAGTATGAAGTTGCACCTGGAGTGGGCATAGCCATGAGAGTAATTACTAAGGAGGCTTCTCTGCGTGTTGCGGCATTCGCCTTTAAACTTGCTGCCCAACGGAAAAAACACTTAACTTACGTGCACAAAGGCAATATCTTAAGAGTAACCGATGGAATTTTCAAAGACGCTGTGAACGCCGTTGCGCCCAAGTATCCTGATGTAGTTGTCGACGATGTCCACATAGACGCCATGACAATGCATCTGGTTAAAAAACCTGAAACTTTCGATGTCATAGTAACCACAAACTTGTTCGGGGATGTGCTTTCAGATGAAGCCGCCCAAGTCACGGGCAGTTTAGGTTTAGCTGCTGGCGCAAACATAGGCGACGCATACGGTATGTTCGAGCCCGTTCATGGTTCAGCGCCAAAGTATGCTGGGCAGAACGTTGTTAATCCTATAGCTACAATAATGGCTGCCCAGATGATGTTGGACTATCTAGGCGAAAAAGCGGCTGCAGCCAAAATTGAAAATGCCGTTATGCAAGTGCTTCGCGAAGGAAAAGTGCGGACGAAGGATTTAGGCGGTTCCTCCACTACAAGCGAAATGAGCAAGGCTATAGCATCAAAAGTTAGGGCGCTCTAAGACTTCAAAGTAAGTGGAGGAGTCAACATGGACTTCAAGCCTGCCGTTTGTCCCTTCTTTAACTTTTGCGTTAACCAACTGTAAATTCGCATTTACTTTCAATGTTTTTTCCAGTTCTTCTGCTTTTGCGTTCCAAGCGACAACAGATATCTCGCCAGTTTCGTCTGCCAGCGTAAAGCGCATCACTGTTCCTTCGCTCATGTCACTTCTTGAAAACTTGGAAACAGGAAACAACTCTTTAACTGTGCCCAGAAGATGGATATCCTTATGCGCTCTGCTTATCTTGCTTATTTTTGTAGCAAACTTGGCGATAAAAGGGTAATCCTCCGCCTTTATGCCTTGTGGTTCAATTTCGATTCGGCTTTTATTGCCAACATGTAACTCCACCTTGCCCTTGCGGTCTTCCTTGGTATATCCGTGAAGAAAACGAACAATTTGCCCAGCTTTAAGTGCGCCTTTTTCCACTACCTCGGCTTTATCATTCCATAAAATAACACGCAGTGTAGAGTCTTTGTCAGCAATAATTAAGTTTGCAAATTTTCCCGGTGTCTCTCCCTCAAAGTTTCGTGAAGGATAAATTGCAACCACACGGCCTGTTATTGTAACGTCATTTAATCCTGGAACCAAGTGGCGTATGTGTAATCTCTCATGAACGTGATCTTTAAGAATTTCCACTTTGTATCTTGCGGCAATTAAACGGAGAAGAGTCTCATCTGTTATAAGCCCACCAGTTTTACTTTTCTCCGCTTTCAAGTTTTCAAGAATTTGGTTTCGGCTGAGTTCTGGATGTTTAGATAGAATTTGAGTGATTATCTCTTCAGCGGACATGTTTTGATGTCAGAACGGATAAAAGCGCCTAATCCATTTTAAAGTTTCTGTGATAGTTTCCGATCATACGATTCGGCTAAGTTTATTAAAACGTCCTTTCCCCTCTTAAGATGAAGTTGGGCGAAAGAAAGTGTTAGACTCCGCGTCTCTTTACGCGCTTGGCATAACAATGGTTTTCGTCGGTATAATGATTATAGTAGTCACCCTGATTTTGCTATCTCTTTCAAGTGCCAAAACAGGAAAAGTCAACGGCGGAGGCGCAGTGATAATTGGTCCTGTTCCAATAATCTTCGGAACAGACAAGAAATCACTTAAAACTGTCTTGTTGCTTTCCCTGGCGCTTACTGCCATGCTTATTGCCTTACTGATTCTGCAGCATTTGTTACCGAAGTAAAAAGGAGGCGCAATGAGCGATGGCTAATGAAGAAAACCGAGAAACCTTTGAGGAAGGGACACCTATATCTAATAAAATCTTTTTGTTTTTGATTATAGGTATAGCTGCGGTCGTAGTTGGTATGATAATGATTTTTATCGCTGCGGTTCTCTACGACGGGGGTTCCGCAAGTGCAGGCGCAGTTATTTTCATTGGTCCATTTCCAATAATAATTGGTGTAGGTCCCGATGCTCTTCTGATAGTTTTATTCAGCATAGTCATAGCTATTCTAAGCATTGCGGTGTTTTTAGTTATTAATAAAAAAACTAAAGTTTAGTGGCTAGCTTTCATCGCTTGCTTGCTCTTCTTCTTTACCATAGTATGAATACAAGAATATTAGCAGTAAAGCGACAAAAGTGGATGCCATGATGATATACTCTAAAGTCAGGAAATACGCGCTTAAATCCATAGGCGATTCTCCGTCTCTCGCTTATTCATTCAACGTTTTAATATTTAAACAGTAGCCCTCCCTAACTTCACTGAGTTACTTGCCTACTGTCTTAAGTGCGTTGTTTAGCTGATGATCTCGTAGCCAACTTTGCCTTCTTTGGTTTTTTTTAGGCACAGTCATGATGAACTTGGCGCCTCGTCCTTCCCTGCCAGTTTCCACTATTGCCCAACCATAAGCTTCACATATCTTTTTTATCAAATAGAGGCCGTAACCCGTACCTTTTCCGTAGCCTTCTTGGAAAAGATGTTTCTTAAAGTTTTCAGGTATTCCTACCCCATCGTCTTCGTAGATAAGTTTAAGCTGATTTTCTTCTTCTTCGTAGTAAACTCTGATTCTGCAGGTTTTTTGGCCATACTTCAGCGTATTATCGATTAAATTATAGAACATTTGCCGCAGCAAAGAATCGGCAAGAACCATTAGTCCATGGCACTCGTTAATAAGCTCCACGCCTTTTAAATCTGAAAAAAGAAACGCTGCCTCGTTAACATGCCTTTCCACGTCAACGTATGAAAGTTCTTCCACGCCTACTTGCACGTAAACTTTTTCAAAGTCAATAATTCGCAGTATTTGCTGAGATATTAACTCTAACTCCTCCAACTGTTGTGCAACTTCTGTTTTGTCGCTTATTCGTTTTTTCAGAATATGGATACATCCGTTCAAAGCAGAAAGCTTGTTCCGAATGTCATGTCGAGTTAAACTCTCGACTACGTGCAGTTTTTCATTAAGCTCCACCACTTTTTGTAGTGCCTCACTGATAACTTCTTGCATCCACTTTTGTTCAGTTATGTCAGTTGAAACTCCAATTGATCCAGCAACCTTCCCTTTGGCATCCTTAATTGGCGCGTATGTTACAATTATTGGAAAATTATTGCCAGCGCGTTTTTTGGCAATAAATTCGCCTGACCATTGTTCTCCTCTGGCTAATCGATCCATAATGTCTATTGCTTGCTCTTTTGATGCCTCTGCAGCAGTCACGTCTATAATTTTGCGACCTAGCGCTTCTGCCTCTTTCCACCCATAGAGCTGCTCGGCGCTCTTGTTCCAGTATATGATTTTTCCTTCTGTATCCGCTGCGATTATAGCTTGTCCTACGGAGTTAAGCAAATGTGCTTGTAAACGGTTTTTTTCAGCGGTTCTTTTGCTTTTTGTGATGTCTCGGAAGACACCCAAAAGCAGTTTTTTGCCACCTACTTCTATTAGATTAGCTTTTATCGAAACATCTCTAATCTCTCCTGTCTTAGTGATAACTTGATCTTCTATTGTAAAACCGCCGGCGGTTTTGCGATGTTGTTCAAAAGTTTTACTAAACTTTCCATCAATCGATGATGGCGGGTGAAGGAAGCGTTGGTGCATGCCTATTATTTCCGATTTTGGTCTACCAACTAGCTCGGTTGCGGCGCGGTTGCAGTCAACGAGAATCCCTGTTTCAGCGTCAGCAACGAAAATGGCATCCATGCTTTCTTCAAATAAGGTTCTGTATTTTTCTTCTGATTCTTTTAAGGCGTGTTCAATTCTTTTCTGTTCAGTAATATCGCGAGCAGTAATCAGTATGCCCGTGATCTGGTTGTCTTCATTTGTTAAAACCCTTGATGTCCCCTCCATGAGCACGTAGTTTCCGTCAGCATTCTTACATCGAAGTTCAAGTTTTCCTCCTGAACGATCCATGAACACTTTTTCTATGGCATTCAATACAGCTGGCAAATCGTCTGGATGAATAAATTCGGAAATGGATCTTCCTACTATTTCGTTTGGTTCATAACCTAAAACCCATTTATGCGATGCGCTGGCATAAGTAATTACCAAATTTTTGTCAACTAATAATAGTGTCTCCTGTATGTTCTCAGTGATCAAGTGAAGGCGATTTTCAGCTTCCCGCAAAAGTTTTCCAGTTCTCTGTTCCCTAACCGCATTATAGATGCTTCTTTTCAATTCAGCATACGTTGCTTCAGCAGATCCTTCATTTCTAATATATCGATATACTCCAGAATTCAAAGCTTCAATAGCAATTTCTTCTTTAGCTTTACATGTGAACAATATAAATGGAATAGCGTTTCCTTTTTGTCTTAGCTCTTTTAAAAGTTCTAAACCGTTTTTCTCTGGCATCCTATAATCAGCAACGACCACGTCATATTCCATGTTTCTTAACTTTCTAAGCGCTTCTCTAGCAGACGAGGCTACATCGACAAGTAAGTTCGGTTCTTCTAGAAATTGCTTTGCAACAGCCAAAAAACCTCTATCGTCACACACATGCAGTACTCTTATTGGTTTTTCTTTACAGAGATTTACATATACTTCACTTGTTGGCGCAACGGCGACTTTAGTCATCCAAATCAACTGTGACTATTCCATTGCGATTAGGCTGCAAAGATTAAATTGGTTATGAATTAGCTGTATGAATTAGTATTCACAAGTAATAAGACAAACCGATCAAGCTAGCTGTGGCTGAACATGCTTGGATAATGGTTTATATTAATCGCTGTTTAAACCTACACTTGATTAACTCTATGAGCAATAGGCGTATTCTCTTTTACGAGTTGGCTGGCGTCGTTTTCATAATTATCTTTGGAAGCATGTTACATTTTACTTTTGAGTGGTCTGGTCGGCAAATAATTGTTGGAATTTTTTCAGCAGTTAACGAAAGCGTATGGGAACACTTGAAACTTGGTTTCTGGCCTGCCATAACCTTTGCACTTATCGAATTCAAATATCTGCGGAAGTTGGCTAACAATTTTCTACTGGCAAAAGCGGTTGGCATCTATCTAATTCCTGCAATAATTATAGTTATCTTCTATTCCTATACAGCTATTCTCGGAGAAAGCATATTGGCCATAGACATTATCACGTTCATCATAGCCGTAATCGTTGGCCAAGCAGTAAGCTACAAATTATTGACTGGAAAAATATTGCCGCCAAAACTAGCTGTGATCTCATTGATCGCTTTGTTCCTATTGGGTCTCGCCTTTCTGCTCTTCACTTTTTACCCGCCGGTGTTTCCGTTGTTTCAGGATCCAGTAACAGGGAAATATGGAATCGTTAGCCATTAAATCTGCACGCGTGTATAGGTGTGAGTGCTATGCGTATGTGGATGGTTGACCCGAAAATCATGTGCACGAACCATTTGCTGGGAGAGCATTCAGAAATACACTTGTTTGTTTGGAACATCGATGCGGGTCACTCGGTTAAGGGTTATATAGACAAGGGATTACTTGAAATTCACAACTTGTACCATCGCCATGAAGAACTCGCTCAAGAAGGAGAGGGTATCAGCATAATTCTGAACTGAATACAAAATGGCGGTTGGCAAAGAATGCAGGTTCAGTAGATAAGCGTCAGAGCCTTAAAGAGCTTATCCGCAGGTGCGCAAAATGCAGGGAAAGATACTGCTTGTTTGGAGCTGAAAGCAAACGTTGATGTTGCATCATTTCTTGGTGTTTCATCCGTGTAATCGCTTATTCAATAAACCTAAAAAGACAATTGTGTTTAACTCAGATTCAGTTTTCGAGTTCATAATGGTTATTAAAACGGATTATTAAAAAGTGGTGAAGGTGTTGCTATTGACAGAAACAGTAAAACCTGAACCAGCAGTCATCACAACTGAGACTCCTAACATAAAAGAAAATATTGCCAAGAGAAAAACCATTGTTTATCAAGCACCTATTGATCCAACTGTGATAAGAGTTTCTGGTGAGAAACTAAAGCTGAGCCTTTTCGCAAAATTTGGTTTATTCAAACCTAAACCAGAAGAAATACAATTTGTTTCAATAGAAAAATATTACGAACCTTACATGGTGATTAGTGGCAGATACTTCCTTGATTACTATCGCAAATGCACGTACACCTTCAGAGTTGACGATGCAGTCAAAGAAGTTGTTCTTTTAGGTAACAAATTCATACCTGAAGAATCAAACGCTGGTAGAAACTCCAGATTTGTTAAAGTTAATGGCGAAGAGCGATTAAATAACGAAACAAAAGTTTTCTTAGTTTTAGACAAAAATGGTCGAGACGCCATGCTTAACAAGCTTCCATCTGCACCTGCCGAGAAAAACCCAAGCAAAATACTCAAGGAATTTGGAATAGAAGAATTTGCCGAAAATGCAGACATAAACATTGTCAGAGAAAGAATAGCAAAACGCCCAGCCGACTTAAGCAGGATAATAGAAGAAGTGTTTGAAATAAATGAACGCTCAGTGATCTACACGCCTAGGTTCAAGCTGTTGTTCAGAAATGTGAAAACTGGTGAAGAGAAAACATTAGTGTTAGACGGTGTTACATCAGAAAAAATAGGCTAGTATAAACGCATCTGAATCGCGTTAACACGGAAAAAGACAGTATTAATTCAGCAATTCAATAAGTGAAATCGGAAATAGTAACTATAAAGCCATAGCGCTCACTTTTTCTAACCACTCTAACTCTGATAAGCATAACCTGGCTCATTTAGCACGCTGAATTTTTCGTTTTCCTTTTAAAGTAAACAACTAAACCTGTGGCAAAAGCCATAGCCAAAGCAATGATTAAAATGGCAAGCAAAAATGGCATAATAGCAAACTGTTGATCCGGAAGTGTTGGGGGTAAAACGGATTTGAAATTTGGAATTGATATTGGCTTCACCAAAGGGTGATAGTCTTGAAATGTTCGTCTTTCAAAGCCGCTAGAATCCGTGATAACATAAGGCGTATCCCAAGCTTCTGCAGAGTCAGCTTTAGAGGCGTTCGGATACCTCTCTAAATAGTCGCTCCAGTAGTTTCTGTCAAACGTTTCAATTCCGCTAATTGCTAAATGAGCACCAAAAACAATGTTATTTTCAACTACGAAATTATTGCTAACGGCAAAATGCATGTATATGGCAGGTGAACCGCCAATAGTGCAGCGGGTAATGTTGTTGCCTGTGCTTCCCCAGAGCGCTATACCCAAACTTTCCCATGTGAAACCGCCTGTTCCATTGCGGCTTACAAAATCGTTTGAGATATAATTCCCATGGAAGGTGTGGTTTCCCCCGAATTTACATTCTATGCCTATGTGGAAATTTGTTATTCTCAAGTTCATTACCGTTACATTCCAAACGTCAAGTTCAGAAGGGTGTTTGTTTGCTTCACTTGATATTTCGATTCCTGTTCCATTATTGGCGTTAAGCGTGAAACCTGCGCCGTCAATTGTGATGTTGCTTTTTTGGACTTTAATGTTGCCTGAAACATTGCCAGTGAAAAGGTAAACGTCTCCGGCACGCTGAATTTTGTCCGTTCCTGCGAGGCTTCCATCATTTTCGATAATGATAGTTGCGTGATTCTGAGCAACTGCAAAATCAATTATCTGAAAACCAAATGTAATAAACGCCAACAGAAGCATCAACGCAAGCACTGCCGCTGGTTGCCTCATGGCAAAATCCCAATTATCATAATGTCAAAGCAGATACTTAACTCTCCTCAGAGAACAGATTGTTCTCGCTGAGGAACACTAATTCTAATAGCATGCTGTTATTTTGTGAATGCACGTTTCTTTCGCTAAGTTTTCTGAAAAAGTTTGTGCTGTGAAGCTGGGGATGGGAATTGAACCCACATAGAGCAGCTCTGCAGGCTGCCGCCTGAACCGTTCGGCCACCCCAGCAAGCTGATTCTAGGCTTGAGACTCAAATAAAAATATTGTTGAATGGGTAGAAAAATTTTGGGCTACTTAGTTATTTTAGCCCACACAAAAACCGAACTTTTCAATGCTGGACGGAAGTATCTTTTCTTCTATCAGCAGCTCCCGTAGGCATACTGGATCTGTTTCCAAGTAGTCGCCTGTGCAAGCGTAGGCTCTTCCTCTGCAGCCACCACATGTTGCACGGTATTCGCATGCACCGCATTCCCCTTTGAGCAAACTGCGTTTCCTAAGTTCCCTGAGAACTTCAGAGTTATACCAGATGTCTGCGAGGCTTTGCTTACGGATGTTGCCGACCTTCACGGGCAGAAAAGTGCAGGGATAAACATCTCCGTTGGGTCTTAGGCTGAAATAGAATATGCCTGCATGGCATCCGACGCTGGCGTCAATCCAGAACTGCTTAAGCAGCAGATCCTTCGGTTTAGTGCCATTTGCTCGATGCATTTCTGACACGATTTCCGGGTAAAGCGGAAGCCCGCCTGACATCGTAAAAACCATTTCCTGCGTTTCTTGAACATGCTGCAGATACCTTATTAGGCTGGCTCGTTGTGTTTGATCCATGGCTTGATCCATGACGGCTTTTCCGCGTCCTACAGGAACCAGGTCGTAAACTGCAACTTGATCGGCACCTAACTTGGCTACAAGCTCTATTCTCTTCGGGATGTCACTGTGGTTGTCTTTCATCGCCATAGTAGTGATCACGACTTCCAAGTCAACATCCAAACAGGCTTCGATTGCATGAACCGCTTTTTCAAAGGTGCCTGGTACGTTTCTAAGTTTATCGTGGCATTCAGGGTTTGACGAGTCAATCGGGATACCTACAGCCATGATTCCAGCTTCCTTGAGCTGCACTGCCGCTTTGTGGTTGAGTAGTATGCCATTTGTCAGCAATGCCGGTATAATGCCTACGTCAACGCAGTGCTCTGCAAGCGCCAAAATAAAGTCTTTCCTAAGCAGCGGCTCCCCACCACTAAATATTAAGGCTTTAGTTCCAAGGCTCGCCATCTCCTCTATCACCCGCATCGCTTCTCCTAAACTAAGCTCGTCTGCTAATGCCTCTCGTGCTTCAACATGGCAGTGCAAACATCTAAGGTTGCAGGCTTTAGTTACAGCGTAAGATACGATTAGCGGCGTATTTTGTTCTCCCTTTAGACCCTTACCTAAAAGCTTTTGGCGAAGCAGCAATTCTATCAGTTTAAGCCCAATTCCCATTCTATGTAATGCTCCTTCTGTTGCTTACCCTGTTCGAGCTTTAGCCGGGTTTGGCGCTTGAATTCAGGATTTTGAGTGGATCATCCACGTTTGGATAGCTCTTCGCAGAATCCATGCCACAGCGAAGATAACTGATACAGCAATTACTGCAATTAGCAGATTAGGTCCAATGTCTACTTGAGCTGTAACCGTTTGCGTTTCCGGTGCCAGGTCGCTTATTTGAATTTCATCAATAGTGACGACCGCATCGTGTCCAAAATAGACTTCTGTCCCATTTATTATCTTGCCCTTTGGGTTTTGTGTTCCGTATATTGCTTTAACAGGCTGCTCGGCGCCATTCACGTACAAGTGCATGCCCGTGGCGAGGTCACGCTTAAAGGCCACATGTATCCACTCATTTAGAGGAACAACAGGCTCCGTGGTCACGATCTCGTTGAAACCGTCCGTGTCGGTGTAAACATAACCACTGAGCGCTCCTGCAGCCACAGCATAGCCATTCTGAGGTAAGCCTGCCTTTACGGCAATGCCATAGATTCTGGTGACGTTTTCTGTAGAGGCGTCGGTGCGTGTGCATTTTATTACGATGTTGTTATAGGTTACGTTTTTGAAATCTTGCACGTTTATCCAAGCTTCAATTTTGATTTCCTTCTGGATGTCGAGGCTTGTGGAAATGGGTATGTATATTGGCTGAGGTGAAGGCGGAAAGCCTACCAAAAATCGAATAGGCACATACACCCCGTTGTTTCCATCGAAACTCATGGCCTTGTTAAATTTGCCTTCAACCAGCAGCGGCGCTTTAGGTGTTGCCACCAAAATTCCAGGATTTTGACCTATGGCATCGGGTGTTACTTCTCTATAGCCGTCTGGCAAAACTTCATCTAGATGCCACAAACTAACAGTGTAAGCTGCTCCTGTATTAAGTGCCTCTACGGCTGCTGTGAATCCTGTGCTTAAGACGCCTATAAGAATCAGCGTAAGCATTGTCTTTGTTGACTTCTTACTTTCTCTCTTTATCATTTAATTCCTCCGTGTTGCGCGTGTGATTTGCGGTAATTGTGACTAGTTAAAGTTGTTTCAAAATAATTGCCTATCGCTGTCAAAAATAAGATTGGCAATGGCGAAGCCTTGAATAAACAAACATCGAGCTCCATACAATCATCTCATTTTTACCCAATATAACAAGTGATTTATTACTCTTCTTAGGGAACACACTGTTCTTACAGAAGAACATCCAACAACTGCGCTTTCGTCTATTTCAGAAGTTTAGGATATGCTCTGATTTTTCGATCTCTAACAACGGAATCAAAAAATCTTTAGAAGAACATATTTCCTTATGATTAAATAAACTAATACGTGGCAACCGACAAAAATAATCACTGTATACATGAGGCTTAAAATTTGGCGAACGCAAATGCTGTAGATCTTGAGGGTACAACATTAAGCGTTTACCTTTACACTGTTAGGAAAGGCAAGCCAGTGGGTCCGCGCGACGTCATGAAAGGCGTACAACTTAGCAGTCCCAGCGTGGCTTACAGGCACCTGCAGAAGCTCGAAGATCTGGGCTATTTACAGAAAAATCAGTACGGCGAATACATAGTAAAGAGTAAAGCCGCTGTGAAAGGGTATATCTGGATTGGGCGGCGAATAATGCCGAAAATGCTGTTTTACGCCGTTGTTTTCATGTGTATTCTAATTACTGAAATTGTTGTTCTCGCTTTGCATTATCCAGTAGAAAATTACGTGTTCAAAATTTTCTTTCTATTGTTAATATTGATAACAGGCTCTGCTATGTGCGTATTTGCAACTGAGTGGTTAATGCAGCGCAAGCACACTAAGCGAAGCATCCAAATAGAATAATCCCCTAAGCAATTTTCCGAGGATGTTCAAGTGGCGCTATTCAAAAAGGAAGGTTTAAATAAATTACACCTTACTTTCGTAGTTAGCTCAAGTTTGAATGGTTGAAAAAGTAGAATGTCACAAGAATATCGCCATATACTGCGTATATTGGGTAAAGATGTGCAAGGCACCTTAAAGACTGTATATGCTCTAACACAAATCAAGGGTATAAGCCTGCGTTTATCAAACGCTATACTGAAAAAGGCAGGAGTAAACCCTGATTTGAGGGTAGGTTACCTCACAGAAACAGAAATTGATAAAATAGAAGATATAATCAAAGAACCGGCAAAATATGGATTGCCAAACTGGCTTTTTAATAGAAGAAAAGAAACGGAAACAGGGAAAGATGTTCACCTAATAGGCGCTGATTTAGTTCTCAGGACAAAAATGGATATTGATCAAGCGAAAGAAATCAAATCTTGGCGCGGCTACCGCCACGCTTACGGCTTAAAAGTACGCGGGCAGAGAACAAAAACTACTGGAAGAGCAGGAAAAGCTTTAGGCGTCAAGAAGAAGGCAATTATGCAGAAGCCTGGAGGAGCATCAGCCTAGTCGGGTGAAGATTAATGGGTGATCCAAAGAAGCAACGCAAAAAGTATGATACTCCGCGTTTTCCTTGGCGCAAAGACATACTGCAGGAAGAGCTTAAGCTGTTAGGGCAGTATGGCTTGAGGAATAAGCATGAATTGTGGCGCCACAAAACCTTTCTCTCAAAAACCCGCGGCATAGCTAGATCGCTTATAGGAAAGACGCCTGAAGAACGCGCAAAAATGGAAAATGAACTTCTTGTGCGCTTGAAAAAACTCGGTGTTCTTCCAGAGACCGCAGTGCTTGACAATGTGTTGGACTTAAACATCGAAGATATTCTTGAACGTAGGCTTCAAACAATAGTTTTCAGAAAGAATTTGTCAAAGACAATCTATCAAGCTCGGCAGTTGATAACTCACGGTCACATAATTATCGGAAATCGTAGAGTAACGGTGCCAAGCTACTTGGTGTCAAAAGAAGAAGAAGCGCAAATTGGATATGCTCCGCAAAGTGCATTGGCGAACCATGCTCATCCGTTGCGTCAGGCAATGGCAACTGTTGCCAAGCCGCTAGAAATAGAACAACCTAAAGAAAGAAACGTGCGAAGGAGGAAATAAATTTTGAGCAGTAGCAAACGAAATGAAAAATGGGGTATTGTTCACATCTATAGCTCATACAACAACACTATGATTCACATAACTGACATTTCAGGTGCAGAAACAATTGCGCGTACAAGCGGCGGAATGTTCGTTAAAGCCGACCGCATGGAGTCTTCGCCCTACGCGGCTATGCGCGCCGCCACGGCAGCGGCAGAAATAGCCCGCGACAAGGGAATAACGGCTATCCACATCAAAGTCCGAGCTCCAGGCGGCTCAGGGCCGCGGACACCTGGGCCGGGTGCTCAAGCTGCTATACGAGCGCTTGCAAGGTTTGGCTTTCGCATAGAACGTATTGAAGAGGTTACGCCTATTCCTCATGATGGCACAAGAAGGCCGGGCGGTCGAAGAGGAAGACGCGTATAACTCTTCACTTTACACTTTATTAACAGAAAAATTGAAATAATGCACTGTTACTTTTATTGAACCGCACAGTCATTATTCATAACTATTATGGAGTGGCAACATCAAGTGGAAATAAAGATACTCAACAAGAATGCAACAAGTATGGGTATAATAATACGAGACGCAGATGTTGCATTAGTGAATGCGTTGCGGCGAATAGCGCTTGCTGAAGTGCCAAGCATGGCCATAGATGAAGTTGTTATAATTGATAATTCATCTATTTTACAAGATGAGATAATAGCTCATAGGTTAGGTCTGACTCCGCTAAAAACCGACTTGGACAGCTATAATCTTCCTGAGGATTGTGAGTGTAAAAGCGAGTTTGGCTGTAATCTCTGTCGTGTAACTTTCACGTTGGACGCGGAAGCAAATGAAGGAACACGCACAGTTTATTCAGGTGAATTAGTTTCAGAAAATCCTGAAATAGTTCCAGTTTCCGATAAAATTCCCATTATAAAGTTAGCTAAAGGACAAAAACTAAAGCTTGAGGCATATGCCAGACTTGGCAAAGGGAAGAACCATGCTAAATGGCAGCCAGTCTCTACGTGTGCTTACAAGTATTTCCCAAAAATTGAAGTGGCAAATGAAAAATGTGATGGCTGCGCGAGATGTGTGGCGATATGTCCCAAAAAGGTATTGGCCATTAAGGAGAATAAGTTGGTAGTGCGTGATCTTTTAGCATGCAATCTATGCATGGACTGCGTTGAAGCTTGCCCACAGAAGCCACCAGCTATAAAGGTGACATGGGAGAAAAATGCCTTCGTAATGAGCATAGAATCCACAGGCGCACTTCCTCCAGAAAGAATTATTCAGGAAGCAGCTAAAATATTGGATAAACAATTAAAGGAATTCGAAGAACAAGTGAAGGTTGAAGTAAAGTGAATAGAACCAAATCTACAAATCCTGAACTCGTCCAGCTTATTAATTTTCTAAGAAAGCAGGGCAGAGAAAAAAACGCGGCTATTTGGCTGGACGTAGCGAGATATCTATCTAAGGTGAGACGGCAAAGTGTCGCTGTAAACTTGAGTCGAATAAATAGATATACACAAAAAAGCGATGTAGTAGTCGTGCCGGGAAAAATCTTAGGCGCAGGCTCACTGGATCATTCGATAACAGTGGCTGCCTTCGATGCTTCTGAAAGAGCAAAGGAAAAAATAGCCGCGGCAAAAGCAAAATACTTATCTATTCCCGAGCTTGTGGAAACAAACCCCAAAGGTTCAAACATTAAAATAATCCGGTGAAAAAATGCAGACCACTAAACCTCAAGTTACCATAGTGAATGCAGATGGGCTTATTCTTGGTAGAATGGCTAGCGTGATCGCTAAAAAACTGCTGAACGGCGAAAAAGTAATTGTTGTTAATGCTGAGAAAGCTGTACTGTCGGGGAAAAGGAAAAGTAAGGTGGCGGAAGCTAAAGAGTTTCTTGAAGTTGGTTCGCCTGGTCGAGGGCCTTTTCATTATAGACAACCAGATAGAATATTGCGTAAAACTGTTAGGGGAATGTTGCCGTTCAAGCAGTCGAAAGGAAAAATGGCCTATAACCGTCTAAAGGTGTTTATTGGTGTGCCTGAGGCTCTGCAAAGTCAGCAGATGATTACGCTTGAGGAGGCTCAGGCTGCTAAGTTAAAAGGTCCTTATTTCACCCTTGGGGAATTGGCTAAAGAAATAGGATGGAAAAGTGAATAAGTATGCCTGCCAAGAAAGTTTTGGTTGTTAGTGGAAAAAGAAAAACAGCTGTAGCCAGAGCCGTCGTCAGACCTGGTGTTGGTAGGGTGCGAATAAATATGGTTCCTGTGGAAATTTTTGAGCCAGAAATTGCGCGTGAAAAAATTATGGAGCCCTTGATACATGCTGGCGAAGACGTTTGGAAACAGCTTGACATTGATGTTAAAACCTCGGGCGGAGGGTACATGGGTCAAGCAGAAGCCGCCCGTATGGCTTTAGCAAATGCGTTGTTGAAATGGACGAAGAGCACTCACTTGCGCACCGTCTTTACTGAGTACGACAGAACCATGATTGCTGGGGATCCGAGAAGAAAGGAACCGAAGAAGTTCGGTGGCCCAGGTGCACGAGCTAAAGAGCAGAAGAGCTACAGATAAGGAGAAGAAACAATGATAATTCCTGTTAGATGCTTCACATGCGGCAAGCTGATTGGTGATCTCTGGGAGGAATTTGCCCGTAGAATAAAAACGGGCGAGAATGCCAGCGACATTTTGGATAGTCTTGGCGTTAAGCGGTACTGTTGTAGGCGGATGTTGCTTTCGAATGTTGAGATAATCGATGAAGTTTTACGCTTTTATGAAGAGGCTGAAAAAAGAAAGGAAACCCGCAACTTATACTAAAAACCCCCGTTGTCATTTTCCGCGGTTTTCATCTGTGCTTTTGGTTATTTAATTTCGAAACTGGTGCATATTTCTTCTACTGTTCGGTTCAGCGTTAGCTCCGCGATGTTTTTGGCGTACTCCATTATTCGCCTTGAGTTATCCAGCATCAGTCGGAGGATTGCTGCTATGTTTGGATCAAGTTTCTTGCTTGTCATTAGCCTGATTAATTCATTTTCCAGTTGTATGAAGTTCTCGCGTTTGGTGATTATTTTTTCGGCGCCGAAATAGTCTCTTTTGAACATCGCTTTTATGGATTCTTCGAATAGCTGATGTGCATGAGAATTAAACGTGAGCAGCTGCGTGTATACTTCCTCGTCTATAGCGTCTTTTATGAAAAGTAGTTGCTCGTCGATTTGTTTTTGCAATGTTGTCAGATTATTGATTGTGTTTAGCGCGTTCTTGCTTATGCTTTCTATGTTGTTTACGACTATTCGATATAGCAGGAATTCTTTAGGTGTTCTGAAGCCTAATTCCCTGAACAAGTTTCTTTCTATGCCAAACTTTAATTGACGAACAGCATATAGCCCAAGCCTGTTTGCGTCATGATGCGCGTTGATTACGCTTTGGAATAGCTCTTTACTTCGGTTTTTGAGTGCCAGAATGGAGTCTCTGTTAGCGGAAAGCGCTATAACCGCCATTCTTCTGACGGCATTTTCAATTGGAAATTCTGAATGCTTTATGAGAATTTGCAGTGTAATTTCATCAGGCTTCTCGTCGATTATTTCCGCGCCGAGAAGGGTGTCTCTGGCGAAGTTTTTTATTATTGCTTTGTATTTCTCTGTGTTTTCGCCTTTGAAATGTACTCGTATGATATCAGCACTTATGACGTAAAGCGCCTTAATCATTCTAAGCGTTGATTCCAAGCTCTTTTCTAATGCGTCAACACTGATGTAATATTCTTTAAGCTTCTTTTGGCCTTCCCCTTCGTGTTTCTCTCTGATTTTTCTCGGAATCAAAGTCAACGATAGATCCGGTTGCAATACGAAATCGATTTCGTTACCTCTTTTCAACCCAACATCTTGCACCCAATCTTTGGGTAGTGATATTATGTATGAACCTCTTCCTGTGCATTGGACTCTTCTAGAGCCCAGCTCTTTTTCTGACATGGAAATTTACCTCGTGCATATATTTCATATATCAAATATAGTTCATTACTTTACATATAAATGCTTTTCATCAAAGTTATATAAAACATGTGCCATTTACGATGCAATAAACCGTCTAACACGGGATCAGAATGCTATCCAAATCTTGTAGAGGCCGAGCGAAATTCACTATGCAAACAGTAACTGATGATGCTGTTTCTCGAGCAATAGCCGACAAATTGTTTGTTCTTTGTGATTACATGCCTTTGCTCCTGAAAACGTGAGGTGCGCTTCATGAAGAGAATTGTTGCGAAGGAAGAATTTTGCATAGGTTGTGGGCTCTGCGAGGTTTACTGCACTGTTCAGCACTCCAAATCAAAAGACATAATCAAGGCTTACACCCGAGAAGACCCACGCCCGCTTGGGCGAGTACGATTGGAAGTTAATAAGCCTGTTTCTTTCGCTGTCCAGTGTAGACACTGTGAAGATGCACCGTGCGTTATCGCTTGCCTCTCAGGCGCCATGCAGAAGGACGAATCCACCGGTCTAGTGGTTCATGACCCTGAAAAATGCATGGGCTGCTGGACCTGCATTATGGTTTGCCCGTACAGCGCAATCAAAATGGACGCCTCAGACAAAGTTGTTTCAAAATGTGACTTCTGTTCGGGGCTGGACGTGCCTGCATGTGTTGCTAACTGCCCCAACGGTGCCCTTGTGCTTAAGGAGGTGGCGCCCTAAAATGGCGAAGTATGTGATTGTAGGCGCTTCAGCAGCGGGGATCAGTGCAGTCGAAGCGATAAGGGAAGTAGATCCTGTTGGCACGATAACTGTGATTTCAGAAGAGCCATACGCGCAGTATTCGCGTCCAATGATCTCCGATCTGGTCAGCGGGAAAGCCTCTTTCGAAAAAATGTTGTGCCGCGACAGCCAATTTTGGGAGAAAAACTCTGTGCAGGCTTTAACGGGGCAGAGGGCTATAGGCCTAAATCTGAATGAGAAATATGTAGCGCTCGATAATGGCACTCGTGTTTCTTTCGAGAAGCTGCTGATTGCAACTGGCGGAAAGCCTTTCATGCCGAAAATAGAGGGTTCTGACAAGGACGGAGTTTTCACTTTTACAAAACTCTCTGACGCGGAACATTTAGCGGCGAAAATCGCAAATGCCAAAAGCGCCGTGGTTGTCGGCGGAGGCTTAATCGGTGTCAGCGTGACTGAAGCGCTGGTGAACCGGGGCTTAAAGGTGACATTGGTTGAGCTTCAGGACAAGATCCTCAGCCTAATCTTGGATGCTACAGCGTCCGCGATTGTTGCAGACATGATGGAACGCAGAGGCGTGACGATTGTTACTGGTCACTCAGTTCACCGCATTCTCGGAAAGCCAGAAGAAGATCAAGTTGTTGGCGGTGTGGTGCTAACCAACGGCAACAAAATTCAATGCGATATGGTAATAATCGCTATCGGCGTTGTCCCGCGCACCGAGCTTGTTTCAGGAACCGATGTGAAGACGAACAGAGGCATACTTGTTGATCGTTTCATGCGCACAAGCGTTCCCGATGTGTACGCCAGCGGCGATGTCGCTGAAGCCTACGACTTCATTTGCGGCGAAAACCGGCTGTTGCCTCTCTGGCCTCTTGCTCAACTTGAAGGTCGCGTTGCAGGTTATAACATGGCTGGTAAAAAAGCAGAATACCCGGGCGGCACAGCCATGAGCGCCCTGAAATACTTTGGTATACCCGTAATATCTATTGGACTGGTTAATCCGAAAACCGCTGACAATTACGAAATCCTAACCAAGTATGAACCAGCGAAGCGAGTTTACAAAAAACTTGTCCTTAAAGAGAATGTGATTGTGGGCATACTATTATTAAAGGATATTGAACGTGCTGGGATACTGTTTAATCTGATGAAAAATGGCGTAAACGTGAAAAAGTTCAAGCAAGCGCTTCTATCAGAAAACTTTGGTCTTGCCGCTTTACCGTCATCTCTAAGAAAAAGACTGTACTTGGAGGGATAAATGTTGAGAGATCTGAGTGAAATAAACAATCCGTATAATGATGATAAAGACTTCGACGGTTGCTCCCTGTTCGGTATGATGAACTTGGAAGGCAAAAGATTCTCGGCGCGTGATCCAGTTAGAGCTATAGCGAATATGCATGAGCGTGGAAACGGTTTGGGCGGCGGCTTCGCGGCTTACGGCATCTATCCAGAGCATAAAGATGACTACGCTTTTCACATAATGTACCTAAGCAAAGACGCGAAGGAGAAAACCGACAAGTTGCTGCGCGAGAACTTCGAAGTAATACATGATGAGGAGATGCCTACAAGAAACGCTAACGTGCGCGATCCACCCTTAGTGTGGCGCTACTTCGTACAGCCTATAAAACAGCGCCTCGAAGGCCAGTCTGAAGAAGACTACGTTATTGCTCAAGTGATGCGTATCAACACGGAAACAGGCAAAGCATTCGTCTTCTCAAGCGGCAAGAACATGGGCGTATTCAAAGGCGTCGGCTACCCAGAAGACATAGCTGACTTCTTCCGCCTAGAAGAATACGAGGGCTACCTGTGGACATGCCACGGCAGATTTCCAACAAACACTCCCGGATGGTGGGGCGGTGCGCATCCATTTAACATCTTAGACTGGACAGTGGTGCATAATGGCGAGCTGTCCTCTTATGGCATAAATCGCCGCTACTTAGAAATGTATGGTTACAAATGCACCATGCACACGGATACGGAAGTATTAGCCTACGCCGTGGACCTTCTCATGCGCAGACAACGTTTACCCATAGAGATAGTTGCCCGGGTCTTTGCTGCGCCCTTGTGGAATGAAATAGATGCAATGGAACCCAAAAAGCAGCAGGTTCTCAGGGCTTTGCGCCAAACCTACGGCAGCCTCTTAATGAATGGGCCTTTCAGCATAATCATAGCGCATCATGGCGAGATGATTGGGTTAACCGACCGAATCAAACTGCGGCCTCTCGTCGCCGGCACCAGAGACGGCTTTCTCTATCTGTCTTCAGAAGAAGCGGCCATACGCCTCGTCTCTCCAACGTTAGATCGCGTTTGGTATCCGAGAGGCGGAGAGCCAGTGGTTGGGAAACTCGGCGAACGGCCTGCTATTGAAATGTTAGCTTGTAGGGAGGAAAAAGTTAAGTGAAGACATACTTGCTTCCTGAGTACATCGTTGAAAGAGATCCTGCCAGATGCATTCGCTGCAAGGTCTGCGTGAACCAGTGCACGTATGATACGCACTATTATGATGCCGAAGACGATGTTATCTGCAGTAAAGATGAAAACTGTGTTAATTGTCAGCGCTGCGTAACCTTCTGCCCCACCCATGCCATAACGATACGTAAAAACCCTAATGCTTACAGGGAAAATTCAAACTGGACTTGGGAAACCGTTAGAGACATTAAAAGACAAGCTGAAAGCAGCGGTGTCCTCTTAACCGGCATGGGCTGCGATAAGCCACACTTTACTTACTGGGACAGACTTTTGCTAAACGCCAGCCAAGTGACTAACCCGTCGATAGATCCGCTACGGGAGCCTATGGAAATTCGAACCTACTTAGGCGCAAAACCTGATGCGCTTGAAATGGAGCTGGAAAATGGCGATGTAGTGCTAAAAACGCAGTTAACGCCGCAACTGTGCTTGGAAACGCCGATAATGTTTTCAGCCATGTCCTACGGTGCCATCAGCCTAAACGTGCAAGAGGCGCTGGCACGGGCAGCCACCGAGTGCGGAACCTACTTTAACACTGGCGAAGGCGGCTTGCATAAAAGCTTGTATAAGTATGGTTCGCACGCCATTGTCCAAGTCGCTTCAGGACGATTCGGTGTGCATCCCGAGTATCTTGATGCCGGCGTTGCTGTGGAAATCAAGATTGGTCAGGGTGCAAAGCCTGGCATAGGCGGCCATTTACCAGGCGAGAAGGTAACCGAAGATGTTGCACACGTGCGTATGATTCCCGCTGGCACGGATGCGCTTTCGCCGGCGCCTCAGCATGATATCTATTCAATTGAGGATCTTAGACAACTGATTTATGCCATAAAGGAGGCCACTAACTACACCAAACCAGTGTCGGTAAAGATTGCCGCGGTTCATAATTCCGCAGCCATAGCCAGCGGCATGGTTCGAGCCGGCGCTGACATCATCGCGCTTGACGGCGTGAGAGGCGCTACTGGCGCTGCACCGAAGGTTATAAGGGATAATGTAGGTATTCCCATTGAGTTAGCCCTTGCGCAGGTAGATCAGCGTCTTCGTGAAGAAGGCATCAGAAGTAGGGCTTCCATAGTTGCGGCGGGCGGCATCCGAAGCAGCGCTGATGTTGTGAAAGCCATAGCTTTAGGCGCTGATGCCGTTTATATTGGCACTGCTGCGCTTGTTGCTATCGGCTGTACTGTTTGCCAGAGATGCTACACGGGCAAATGTCCATGGGGCATTGCGACGAGTGACCCGTGGATCTCTAAGCGTGTTAATCCCGAGATAGCTTCAAGGCGCTTGGCAAATCTGCTTCGCGCATGGAGCTTGGAGATTAAGGAAATGATGGGCGGTATGGGCATAAACGCTATTGAGAGTTTGCGTGGAAACCGTTTGGCCCTGCGCGGTGTTGGCTTAACCGATACTGAACTGAAGATTTTAGGTGTAAAAATGGCGGGAGAGTGAAGTTGATGCTTGAAGAAGAAAAAGCAATTGCGGAAATAAGCTCCAAGTTTCTTTCACGCTTGAAAGTGGAAAAGAATGTTTGGAAAATCAACGCGGAAGGGCTGCATTACCGCGAGCTCAATAGCCTACTAAGGGCTATTAGCAGAAACGGTGCTGAACGAATCGAGGTGCACAATGTTTGTGGACAGCGATATATCGGAACCGACTTGGATGCTGCTATTCAAGTTGACATTTACGGAACTCCAGGTAACGATTTAGGCGCCTTTATGAATGGACCCAAGCTCGTGGTTCACGGCAATGCACAAGATGGCTGTGGAAATACGATGAATGTTGGGGAAATAATAGTTCACGGCAACGCTGGCGACATAACTGGGCATTCGATGCGGGGCGGAAAAATCTTTGTTCGCGGAAACGCAGGCTACCGAGTGGGCATACACATGAAAGAGTTCCAGAACAAAAAGCCAACGCTGGTCATAGGCGGCACTGCACAAGACTTCCTAGGAGAGTACATGGCAGGCGGCGTAATTCTGATTCTCGGCTTGGATCTGCGGGAAGGCGAGTTATGCAAGGCGCGTTTTGTCGGTACAGGCATGCACGGCGGAGTAATATACGAGCGCGGCAGCATCCTCATGCCCAGTAAAGAAACCAGCGTTATGCAGGTTGGCAAGCGCGATTTAAGCATCATAGGCACATTGGTGAAGGAGTTCTGTGAGCACTTCGGCGCGGATTACAAGACTATTATGGACGCTAAGTTCCATAAAATAGTTCCCATCTCCAAAAGACCCTACGGCAAATTATATTCCTACTGATCCCGTAGCCTCACTGAATGCTTTAGGCGAGATAAACCTCGCAGGTTGGTGCTGTTTTTCAGCTCCCTAAATTTTTTATCTTACACCTGATGAAAAAATGATTAGCTAATGTAACGTATGCTTTTTCAGTTAATTAATACAATGAAGCATTCTGTACGGGTAAAAGTTTATATTTTCCTCTGGTTTTTGCATATTTCCGATTGGTAACAGTTCTGGCTTTAAAGTGAGGTTGAAGATATATGGCGTATTTGACAACAACAGGTTCAGGACAACCAGTTCTGATCCTTAAAGAAGGCACTTCAAGAAGCAGAGGAAAAGAAGCTCAACGCAATAATATCATGGCTGCGCGTGTAATCGGCGAAGTTCTGAAGACTACTCTTGGTCCACGCGGCATGGACAAAATGCTCATTGACAGTTTGGGTGACATCACTATAACAAACGATGGTGCGGCGATTCTGAACGAAATTGATGTGGAGCACCCAGCGGCAAAGATGATGGTGGAAATTGCTAAGACGCAGGACGATATGGTTGGTGACGGAACCACTACTTCCGTTGTGCTGGCTAGCGAGTTGCTTAAGAAGGCTGAGGAGCTTATTGATCAAGGCATTCATCCTACAATACTTGTGAGTGGTTACCGAAAGGCTGCGCAAAAGGCAGTGGAAACCATAAACAAAATGGCCGTGCCTGTTGACATTAATGATCGTAAGACGCTTCTTAAAATTGCATTGACGTCTATGAGTAGCAAGGCAGTAGGTGGTGCAAGAGAGCACCTTGCTGAAATTGCTATAGATGCTGTGAAGCAGGTTATGGAGCAGCGTGGAGATAAGAGAATTGCCGATATAGACAATATTCAGCTTGTAAAGAAAACTGGCAAGAGCCTTCTTGAGACGCAGCTTATACAAGGTATAATCATCGACAAGGAAGTTGTTCATTCAGGAATGCCTAAGAAGAAGGAGAATGCGAAGATTGCGCTTTTAGATTGCGCGTTGGAGATTGAGAAAACCGAGATAAGCGCTGAAATTCGCATTCGCGATCCTGCGCAGATGAAGGCGTTTTTGGATCAAGAAACCAGCATGATGAAGGCTATGGTTGACAAAATTAAGGCTGCGGGTGCTGATGTTGTCTTCTGCCAGAAAGGCATAGACGACATGGTTCAGCACTTCCTAGCTAAGGAGAGCATACTAGCCGCTAGACGCATAAAGGAGTCTGACATGGAAAAGCTTGCGCGCGCAACTGGTGGACGCATTGTTTCCGATTTAGAAGATTTGTCCGCTAAAGATCTTGGTCAAGCGGGTTTAGTTGAAGAGCGCAAAATCGGCGAAGACAAAATGATTTTCGTTGAGAAATGCAAGGATCCTCATTCAGTGGCTATACTCTTGCGTGCTGGGCTGGAGCGGATGGTGGATGAAGCTGAAAGAGCAATGACTGACTCGCTTTCAGTGATTTCAGACGTTATTGAGAATAGTAGAATTGTCGCTGGCGGCGGAGCAATCGAGGTTGAAGTTGCCAAGGAACTGCGCAATTATGCCACAAAAGTCGGTGGCAGAGAACAGCTTGCAATAGAAGCTTTCGCAGAGGCTGTTGAAGTGATACCTAAAACTTTGGCTGAAAACGCAGGCTTCGAGCCAATAGACATAATCGTGGAGCTTCGAGCTACTCACGAGAAAGAAGACGGCAAATACAAAGGCATCAATGTTTTCACCGGCAAGCTGCAAGACAGTTTCGAGGCTGGCGTTATTGAGCCAGCGGTGGTCAAGGAGCAGGCTATAAAATCAGCCGCTGAATCTGCAGCAATGATATTGCGCATAGACGATGTTATCGCTGCCTCAAAGCCTAAAGAAGGGCCAGGTGGCAAGACACCACCAGGCGGTTTTGAAGGCGAAGAATAAACTTCCTTATTTTCTTTATTTTCTTGGATTCTCTACTATTCTCTAATTGGTAGTAAAAATTATTGAGCTTTCAGCATGTTTATCTTGGCTAATTTGGCTTGTGACTGTTCCCTTTAAGCTGCAGGTTTGCCATTTGATAGCCCCTCTATAGGTTTCTGCATTGAATTGCTAATATGTGGCAAATATGATGGCGCGAAGGTGTGTGCTTCTTTGTGTTCTGGTTACCAGCTTCGTAGAACTATCATGGTGTTGGTTTTCATTATGCCTTCTACTCTGCGAATTTTCTCTACGCACTCGTTGACTTCGACAACGTTCATTCCGCTGATAACTGCAACAATATCGTATTCGCCGGTTACTTCGTAGACGGTTTCTACGTTTGGAATTTCCTGTATTTTCTTGGAGACTTCTTGTGTTGGTAAGGACGGATCGGTTGCTAATAGCGTAATTGCCTCTGCTCCTTCTGCTATGCCGATTTTAACTGTGAACTTTCTTATCACGCCGGACTGTGTAAGCTTCTCGATTCTTTTTCTAACCGCGCCTTCTGACAAACCAACTTGTTTGCCGATGGCGGCGTAGCCAGCGCGACCATCCTCCTTGAGAATTTGCAGTATTTGCTTGTCTTTGTCATCCATTAGGTTTTCCCTACGTGTTTGTGCGTTGTGTAGAATTTAACGATTTCTGCATTTGACTACGTCGGGCTATTACGGATTCCTGTCGTGGTTTGTGGTTTACGTGCCTGTTTTCGGAAAGCTGGGCAAGTTTGTAATATTGTGATTTGTTCTAAATGGAACATTAGCAGCGTAATGTGTTACAAATAAGTCGCAACATTTAAAAGAAAGACGGGTAAATGAAGATGACATTTCCAATAGATAAAATGTGATAAGCAAATGATTAAACAAAACGCACATACAAAAACCCAAGAGGTGAAAGTAATGTACAAGACTAAATGCCCCGACTGCGACGCAGAACTTGATGTGCCGTCAGACACGGAGACAGGCGAGATCTTAAGCTGTCCAAGCTGCGGGCTTGAGCTTGAAGTGAAGCAGATAAAAGGCGGATGCGTTGACCTTCAAGAGCTAACTATGGAAGGAGAAGACTGGGGCGAATAAAATATTCACCTCTAAGCTTGAAACTGAATTCGTTTCTCAAGTTTTTTAATAACCAACTTTTCCACGGGATGCAGGCAATCAATGAGTATCGCACTTCTTTATGAACATTCAGAAACCGATGAAATGGGCATAAAGCTCACCGCGCAAGACTTAGGTATAGATTTAGTTTTCCTGCCGTTCCGCAAAATCGCCCTCGCCATAGGCAAGAATGGTTTCACAGCTAAAACTAAAGGTAAAGATTACACCAGCTTAATCAAAGATGCAGCGGCGGTGCTGAACCGCGCGCAAAGCAAAAACCGTCGGCTACAAGCAGGATACTTTATGGAGATGCTTGGCAAGAAAACCATAAACACAAGCAGAATAGAATTCATCTGCTATAGCAAATTGCGCACGCTGCTGCATTTTTGGATTGAAGGGCTTCCCATTCCCAAAACCGTTTATGTGCCCTGCGACGCAGTTGATACTTTGAAAAGCGGCAGTTTAATCCACAACGAAAAAGACATCGCTGATCTGCTGCAGAACGAGCTTGCCGTCGAAGAGGGAATCGTAATAAAGCCTGATGCTGGAACGCATGGGAAAGGCATGGTGCTCGCAAAAAACCGCGAACAGCTTGTTACCAGCATTCAAGAAACGAAGCCTTCGATAATAAATCCCGTGGGCATAGTTGCGCAAGAGTTAATTCAAAAGTGGTTTTACGATTTGCGGATAATAGTTTCAAAGGAGAAAGGTAAAGCGCCAGTTTGTCATCCCGTGGCTTTAGCAAGAGGCGGCTTCAGAGATTTTCGAACAAACACCTACTTGGGCAACACAGTTTTCGACGCCCGAATTCCACTAAGCATTAGAGAGTTGGCTGTTAAATGCGGTCAAGCTCTGGGGAAGGATGCTGAAGCTTGGGTTTTCGCCTTAGACGCCATGATTAACGTCGGCGAAAACAAAACCGTGGATGATGTGGCACTCATCTCTGAACTGCAAAAGGCAGAGGAGGAATATGAAAAAGTGCGTGTCGTTAAGCAGGATGAAACTCGGCTTAGAGACTTCCAAAGCTGGAATCGCCGATTAGAAGAGGCTTTCCAGCGTTACAAGAGCACTAAACCCTACGAGAAAATTAAAAGCATAATTGAAGAAAGCATCGAGAAAAACAGCGACCGCGTAGTCTTCCATGAAGCTAACTCTTGCCCAGAATTCTGGGAGCACACGCGGCTAATAGCTGGCATGAACGTGGCAGTGCCGCTGTTGAAGTGCGCGCAAAGCCTAATCTAGTCAAAGTAACATAAGGTGTGGCGAGATGTTGAGAATAGGAATAATTGGAGGAACAGGATACGTCGGCGGAGAACTCCTACGCCTGCTGCTGCTCCATCCAGAAGTGGAAATCACAATGGTTACTTCCCGCCAGAGCGTAGGAGAATACATATTCAATGTGCATCCGAACCTACGCGGGCTAACACAGATGAAATTCGTGCCTCAGGACATAACGGAGCTTAAGAAAAACTGCGACCTCGTGTTCACGGCGACTCCTCACGGCGGCTCAGTAAACCTTGTTCCTAAACTTCTGGAAGCAGGGCTTAAGGTAATTGACATGAGCGCCGATTTTCGCCTGAAAAACCCTGTGGACTACGAAACCTACTACGGCTGGAAGCATGCGTATCCGGAATTGCTTAAAGAAGCCGTGTACGGCTTGCCCGAGTTGCATCGGGAAGAAATCAAAACCGCTCGGCTCGTAGCGTGCGCGGGCTGCGAGGCTACTGCCGCCATTTTAGCTCTAGCGCCAATAGCTAAAGCCGGCTTAATCGATAAGGATAAAATTGTGGTGGACATAAAAGTGGGTTCTTCGGGCGGCGGCAGCAAACCCACATCGGCTTCGCATCATCCAGAACGCTTCGGCGGCGTGCGACCCTACAAGGTTGTTGGGCACCGGCACATCGCCGAGGTGGAACAGGAACTGAATGCGTTGGGCAGCGATCAGGTAAAGATTTCCTTCACGCCGCATGCGGTGAACATGGTGCGTGGCATACTGGCTACCATACACACTTTTCCAAAGCAGCCCATAGCTGCTAAGGACATCTGGCGCGTCCTCCGCGGAATGTACGGTAACGAGCCATTTATCCGATTAGTCAAGTATCAAAAGGGACCTTACCAGCTGCCTGACCCGAAAATCACTTTGGGCACAAACTTCTGCGACATAGGCTTCGAAATCGACGAGCACGCAAACCGCCTCATACTTTTCTCAGCGCTGGATAACATGGTTAAGGGCGCCTCAGGCCAGGGCGTCCAGTGCCTAAACATCATGATGGGCATAGACGAAACCACCGGCCTCAAAAGCACGGGATTCCATCCGATGTGATAGCCTATGTTGCTTGTAATCAAGATGGGCGGAAGCATACTCAAAGAAGGCGCGTCTTCAGAGCTTGTTGCAGACTTGAAGGCGCTGGCGCAGGAGCATAAGCTGGTTCTCGTTCACGGAGGCGGCGCCGAAGTCACTGAAACCGCCAATAAGCTGGGTAAGGAGCAGCAGTTTATCGTTTCGCCTGAGGGCTTCCGAAGCCGCTATACTGACAAGGAAACCATAGAAATCTACATCATGGTCATGGCTGGAAAAATTAACAAGCAAATCGTCGCGGCGCTACAGAGCCAAGGCATAGCCACCATAGGCCTGTCAGGCTTGGACGCTGCGCTTTTGAAGGCTGAGCGTAAAAAACGCTTAATAATTGTGGATGAGCGTGGGCGAAAAAAGGTTATTGACGGCGGCTACACCGGAAAAATAACAGAGGTTAACGTAGACCTCCTAAAGTTTCTGCTTGAAAAGGGCTACGTGCCTGTTGTAACGCCCATAGCTCTAAGCGAAGAATTTGAACCGTTAAACGTGGACGGCGACCGAACAGCCGCCGTGATCGCCGCTGCTCTCAAAGCAGACCGCTTAGTTCTGCTGACTGATGTGGAGGGTTTACTGCTGAAAGGTAAGCTCGTCCCGAGGATAACTGCAGCGGAAGCGGAAGATTCTCTCTCAAACATTGGTAAGGGCATGAGCACCAAGGTGCATGCTGCTTTGGAAGCGCTTAAGCAAGGCGTCAAGGAAGTGCTGATAACCTCCGGCGTCAAGCCGCAGCCGATTTCCTCCGCGTTAAAGCATGAAGCTGGAACAGTGATGGCAAGTGAATGAATACGACATAATGAACTTCGAAAACAGGTTAATGGCGAATGTTTTCTCTAAGCGTCCCGTGGTGATAACGCGCGGCAAGGGCGCCTTAGTCTGGGACATAAACGGCAAAGAATACATTGACTGTATGGGCAGCTACGGCGTGGCCCTGCTGGGGCACTCGCACCCGAAAGTGGTGGAAGCCATATGCAAGCAGGCGGAGACGCTTATTTCCTGCCACGCCAGCCTCTACAATGACAAGCGAACCGACTTTCTGCAAAAGCTCATCAGCATCATGCCACAGGGCTTGAACAAGGCGTTTCTCTCGAACAGCGGTGCGGAATCCGTTGAGTGCGCCATAAAGTTGGCTAGAAAATTCACAGGCAAACCCGAAATAATCGCTGTCATGGGCGCCTTTCACGGCAAAACCATGGGCGCGCTGTCCGCGACATGGGACAAAAAATACCGCGAGCCCTTCCAGCCTCTGGTTCCAGAATTCAAGCACGTGCCTCCTGACAACCTTGAAAAGCTACGTGAAGCAATAACCGACAAGACGGCTGCTGTGCTTCTGGAGCCAATACGCGGCGAAGGCGGCGTACGCGTTCCACCAGCCGAATATCTGCCTGGCATCCGAGAAATCTGCGATGAGCACAACGTCCTCCTAATCTTAGATGAAGTGCAAACAAGCTTCGGCCGGACTGGCAGAGTCTTCGCATGCGAACACTGGGGCGTAATACCCGACGTAATGTGCTTGGCTAAGCCGTTTGCAGGCGGCTTGCCGATAGGCATAACAGTGGCGAAAGAAGCCATCATGTCCTCCTTTGGCCTCGGCGAGCACACAAGCACCTTCAGCGGAAGCCCTCTGGTTTGCGCCGCTGCATGCGCCGCCATCGACGTGCTGATAAACGAGCGGCTTGTGGATAGAGCTGCGGAACTTGGCGCATACTTTAAGGCTAAGCTGGAGGCGTTGCAGGCTAAGCATAAGATTGTGAAGGAAGTTCGCGGCTTAGGCCTGATGCTGGGCATGGAACTTCGCCATGACGTCCGAAACATTATCGTCAGAACTTTAGCGAAGGGCGTGCTAATTTTGGAAGCAGGCCGAAACGTTCTACGCTTCCTACCGCCCTTAGTCATCGAGAAAGAGCACATCGATCGGGTCATCACCGTGCTTGACGAAGTTTTAGGTGAAGAAGAAAGTGAACGACAAGGCAGTGCAGTTTCTAATTAATCTGCTTGGCATTTACAGCCCTTCAGGCAAAGAGGAAGCCATAGGCAACTTTCTCGCCGAAGAAATGATGAAGATGGGCTTCCAGGTTGGCGTCGACAGCGTCGGAAACGTAATCGGCGTGATCGGCGAAGGCGAACCGGTCATTCTCTTATGTGGGCACATGGACACCGTGGCAGGACATATTCCGCTGCGGGTTGAAGAAGGCAAAATCTACGCTCGAGGCGCAGTGGACGCCAAGGGGCCTCTCGCAGCTATGGTTATGGCTGCCGCCTCAGTGGGCAAAGACTCTGCATTTAAAGGGAAAATTTTAGTCGTCGGCGCCGTGGAAGAAGAGGCTACAAGCCGCGGCATTCGGCATTTGATAACGCAGGGAATAAAAGCTGACTACGCCATATTCGGCGAGCCCAGCGGTGTTGAACACATAACCGTAGGCTACAAGGGGCAAGTTCAGCTTAGAATAGTTGTGAAGACTGATACTGGTCATGCTTCTACGCCTTGGCTTTACGATAATGCGCTGGACAAAGCATACGAGCTCTGGCAGCAAATTAAGACTGCCTATTCTTACTCTCCGTCGGGTAACCAGAATGGTGAAAGCCCTTTTTACGCTGTAACCGCCTGCCTCACAAAGTTGACTGGTGGAAGAGCAGACTCCGTAATACCCTTCGAAAGCGAAATGGCCATTGACATCAGAGTGCCGCCTCAGTTTACCACTGCGCAAATTATTGAACAAACGCGGAAAATAATTGCCCAGTATCAGGCAAGCAACCCAAAAGTTGCGGTAAAAGTATCTGTTCATGATGCTGTGGAGCCGTTTGAAGTGAACAAGAACTCGCTGCTGGTTCACGCGCTGTCAGCAGCAATTAGAAAAATACGCAACAAACCGGCCACGTTAATGCGGAAAACTGGGACAGGCGACATGAACATTCTCGGTAACGCCATGAACCTGCCCATAGTCACCTATGGCCCAGGCGATTCACATCTAGACCACAGAACAGACGAGCACATCGTCATAAGCGAGTATCTGGACAGCATCCAAATTTATAGAGAAACACTTCTGAAGCTTTCGGAGCTGCATAATAAAGATAAAAGTTAACCGGCCGCGCTACATTTTGTCCAGCTTGAATTCCTCGTGGATTGCGCGGACTGCGGCTTCGCCATCCTTTTCTTTGACCACGAATGAAATATTAAGCTCTGAGGAGCCCTGCGCAATCATTCGGATGTTTATTCCCTTCTTTGCCAACGCCGTGAATATCCTCGACGCCACGCCAGGTGTGCCCTTCATGTTTGCGCCCATAGCGGCGATGACGCAGACGTCGTCTTCATCCGTGATTTCGCTGACCATGCCTCTGCCGAGAAGCGCTATTTCCAGGGCGCTGAGCGCTCTGCCCAACAAGTTTCGGCGTATTATCAACGATACGTTTGCCTCGGAGACCGCGGCGGAAATCATCATGACGTTGATGTTGCTTTTGCCCAGAACATCAAGAACTTTAGCGTAGCTTCCTGGAGCACCAACCATCGCTGCGCCTTTAATGTTAATCATCGCTACATCTCTTATCATCGCCACCGCCTTTACCACGTCCTTAGATGCGGCTTCTTGCCAGTCTGCTATGAGGGTGCCTGGATTTTCAGGGTTAAAGACGTTTCTTATTCGCACGGGGATGCGCGCTTCAGCTACGGGCTCCAGGGCGCTTGGATGCATTGCCTTGGCTCCGAAAATGGCCATTTCAGCGGCTTCTCCGAAAGAAAGTTGCGGCAACGTTTTGGCTGAAGGCACAATCTTCGGGTCAGTTGTCATAATGCCGTCTACGTCGGTCCATATCCAGACTTCGTCGGCGGATAGCGCTACGCTGAGGATTGTAGCCGTGTAATCTGATCCGCCGCGTCCAAGGGTGGTGACTATGCCGTCTTGGGTTGCAGCTATGTATCCCGTTACAACAGGCACAATTTTTTTCTCAAGTAGCGGTTCAAGCCTTTCGCGCACGTGATGCGTGGTAACATTCATTAGCGGCCGCGCTTCTCCGAAATTGTCATCTGTCACTATTCCCGCCTCTTTCCCGGTGAAATACTGTGTGGGCACTTTGATGTTCCGTAGGGCGCCCCAAACTAATGGCGCAGACAGTCTCTCGCCAAAGGATAAAACGTAATCTTTGGATTTAGGTGTAACTTCGCCGACGTAGCAGATGCCCATAAGCACCTTCTCAAGTTCGTCAACCGTTTTCTTGATTACCTGCCTTACTTCCTTCTGTATGCCTTCATCCTCTATTGCTTTCTCAGCCGCTTCCAAGTGCCGCTCTGCTAATTGTCGTGTGAATTCTTGAACTTTCCTTTCGCTTTGCTTTTTTGCTTGTTCCGCTTCTTCTAGGAGCTGGTTTGTTACTCCTGCTAAAGCGGAAACCACCACTACTACGCTGTAGCCTTTTTTCACGTTTTCCGCTACTATGCTGGCTACTCGGCGGATGTTCTCGCCTGTAGCAACTGATGTTCCACCAAACTTCATAACTACTTTCTTCATGTTTCATCCTTCCATTGCTATGAGAGCATTTTGCTTGCTAGTCTACGTCTTATTTCTAGCAAGTCCCTTAAAACTGCACTGGCGGTTTCTATGCCGCCGGCGCCCTTTCCAACAAGTGTCTGCTCCCCAGCGAATTCAGTGTAGAAGGTTACTGCGTTCAGTACGCCGCTGACGCATAAGGGGCTGTTTTTCGGTATCTCCATCGGCTTAACGGTTGGCTTGCCTTTTCCGTCTATTGCGCCTATGAGTTTTATGGTGTTGCCTCTTTTTGCTGCTTCATCAAGCGCCTGCAGTGTCACATCGCGGATGCCTGTTCTATCCACGTCCCTTAGCGTTACCTTCTTGTTCATCACCCAGTTGGCCAGAATAACAATTTTACATGCAGTATCAAATCCTTCAATATCCATGGTTGGGTCTGTCTCTGCGTAGCCGAGCTTCTGCGCGTTTGCAAGCGCTTCTTGGAAGGACACGCGATTTTGCGCCATTTCCGTCAGTATATAATTGGTTGTGCCGTTTAGTATGCCCTTTATGGCTAAGATTTTGTCTCCTGCGAGGCAACGCTTGGCAAACTCCAGCATGGGTGTCCCGCCGCCGACTGTTCCGCTGAACCGCAAGTAAACATTGTTGTATTCAGCTAATTCCATAAGCGCTGGCAACGCTAGGGCTAACGGTCCCTTATTTGTGGTGACAACATGCTTTCCAGTTTTGAACGCCGTTGTAATATGCGACATGGCGGGCTCGCCGTTTTTGATGTTAACCGGCGTGACTTCAACAACAACTTCTGCTTCAACGGACTCGATTACGTCTAACGCTGTCATTCCTGGGTGCCCAAACTCCGGATCTGCTGATATTGGAGCGCCTTTTTGCCTAAGCGTCTCTAGCTTTTCAGTGCTTAGTCCCCTTGGGTTGATTACTGCGCCATCTATATCGACGATGGCAACGATTTTCGGATTAAACCCGTAATCCTTAACTTTCTCCGCATACCGCCGGGCTAGTATTGCCGTTACGCTTTTGCCAACCACGCCAAACCCAATCAGGATAATCCTCATGCCCACTTCACCTTGCCATGACTTCTATGGCTCTCTTTAATCCTAAAACATCTTCGATAGCCGCCATTTCCGCATCGACTTCCACAGGCTTCTCGCTCATCTTAACCGCGGTATCTGGGTCTTTAAGTCCATGGCCCGTGGTTACACAGACTACGCGTTCATCCTTGTCTATTACGCCGTTTTCAACGAGCTTTATCAAACCCGCAATTGATGAAGCGCTTGCCGGCTCAACAAATAAGCCCTCAATTCTCGCAAGCAACTTCTGCGCGCTTAAAATCTCCTCGTCAGTCACGGTTTCAGCAGTCCCCTTCGACTCCCGTATGGCGTTTAACGCTTTTTTCCAGCTTACCGGCGCGCCTATTCGTATGGCGGTTGCAACGGTTTCAGGCGAAGCGACAGGCACAATGGTGTCGCTTCCAGTCTTTATTGCCCGCGCTATTGGCGCTGCACCCGCCGCCTGTATCCCCGTCATCTTTGGAAGCCCCTTCACAAAGCCAAGCTCGTGGAACTCCTTGAAGCCTTTCCAAATGGCGCTTATGTTCCCTGCGTTTCCAACCGGCACAATAACCCTATCTGGCGCTTCCTGGTTCAGCTGATCGCAGATTTCGAAGCCCAGCGACTTTTGCCCTTCAATTCTGAATGGGTTAACCGAGTTTAGTAGGTAAATGGTCTGGTGCTTCTCTGAAAGCTTAAGCACAATATCCAAGGCTTGGTCAAAGTTGCCGCGCACTTGAATGACCTTCGCGCCGTAGATCATGGCTTGCGAAAGTTTTCCGTATGCAATTTTGCCTGAAGGTATCAAAACTGCGCATTGTAACCCTGCCTTCGCCGCGTAAGCCGCCAACGATGCCGAGGTGTTGCCTGTAGACGCGCATATAACGGATTTAACGCCTAGCTCAACAGCTTTGGTTACGCCGACGGTCATGCCTCTGTCCTTGAAGGAGCCTGTGGGGTTTTCACCCTCATTTTTCACATAAAGCTCGCGCAGCCCCAGATGTTTTGCCAAGCGCAAGCATGGATGAAGCCCTGTGCCTCCCTCATTTAATGAAACAATTTTTGAGGCGTCACTTATAGGCATGAAGTCTCGGTAACGCCACACTGAAAGCGGCGCCTTCCGCCAATCGCTTCCCTTAAGTGCTTTACTCAATTCCTTATATTCATATTTTATTTCAAGTATGTCTCCGCATTTTCTGCAGAAGTACACAATTTCATTTACATCGTATGTGCTTCCGCAGTTAATGCAAACCTGCTTAGCCACTACATCCACCTCTTTAACCTGAATATTCCGCGTGCATCGCTTTTGCCGTGGTTGGCAAACAGTATCAAATTGTAAGTATTAACACTATTGTTGGTTTCCAGCGCTATTCGCCGCCGCGAAAGCATCTGCGCATCACCCTACTAGGTTGGACAGAACCTCGTAAGCTTTGAGGCTGTCCTTTTTTTCTACAACAATTATTGTTTCTGTCCAGCAGGAGATGAACTCTATGATGTTCACGTTTTGCTCCGCTAGCAACGTCGTTAAGAAGGCAACAACTCCTGGCGTAGCTTCCAACTCTTCAGGCGAATGAATTACTATCATTGTGCAATTATCATGCTTGACAAGCGCGTTAATTCTCTCAGGCATGTCGCTTCTGTCGAGAAGGTAAACGTACTTGCCGAGCAAGTCTACTTTCATCCCGTTTTTGGTGTTCAATTCCTTGCTTGTTATCATAACGGCTTTTCTGTCATAAACTGCTATTCCGCTCCGCTTCAGCACCTGCAGAACTTTTTCTTCCCTTTTCTGCTTATGCTTTTGAAGGTCTTCTGCAAACCTTCGCAAGGCCGCTTTTATGGCGCTGGTGTTGTCTATTTTCAGCTCTTTCTGGATTTGGCGGGCTAGCTCGCTGAGGTTAACTATGCCCTTTTCCAGCGCCTCCAGCAGATACGGCTTGTTTTGAAGGTGACTTCTCACAGTTTTAGCTATTGGCATGGTGCATAAATGTATCAAATGGAACATTTAAAGCTTGTTAAGTCACAAAAAAGTCGCAATGTTTAAAAACACCGCCCCCGAGGTAAGGGAAATAAATTTCATTCAAAAAGCGGGGGAGCAAAACGACCGAAAAAATCGTATTGGCCTACTCAGGCGGACTAGACACGTCCGTGATGATTAAGTGGCTTCAAGAAAAATATAGCGCCGACGTGATAACCGTAACAGCCAACGTCGGCCAGCCAGAAGATCTAAAGGAAATTGAGGCGAAAGCGAAAAAACTAGGTGCCTTAAAGCACTACTCAATAGACGCCAAAGAGGAATTCGCCAAAGATTACGTTTTTCCAGCAATAAAAGCCAACGCACTGTACGAGGGAAAGTATCCCATAAGCACCAGCCTCTCTCGGCCGCTTATAGCCCAGAAGATGGTTGAAATCGCAGAAAAAGAAGGCGCAACCGGCTTAGCACATGGATGCACAGGCAAAGGCAACGATCAAGTGCGCTTTGACGTAACACTGGGCGCGTTGGCGCCGGACTTGAAGATCATCGCACCTGTCCGCGAATGGAACATGACCCGCGAAGAAGAAATCGAATATGCGAAAGCCAAGGGCATTCCAGTTTCCAATGCAGCAAAGAAATATAGCATAGACCAAAGCATCTGGGGCAGGTCCATCGAGTGCGGTGTATTGGAAGATGCCAGCAAAGAACCGCCTGAAGACGCTTTCGAATGGACTGTCTCGCCTGAGAAAGCGCCGGACAAACCAGAATACGTTACCATCCAATTTGAAGCAGGCGTCCCTGTTGCCTTGAACGGCAAGAAGCTTGATCCTCTCACGCTTATTGAAACATTAAATAAGACCGCGGGAAAGCATGGCATCGGCCGCGTAGACCACATAGAGGACCGCTTGGTCGGCATCAAATCACGAGAAATCTATGAGTGCCCAGCCGCCACCGTCATCATAGAAGCACACAAGGACTTGGAAAAGATGGTTTTAACGCGGCATGAAGTCTTGTTCAAGCAGCAAATTGACGCCCAATGGACATTTCTGGCTTACGCGGGCTTGTGGGTGGAGCCTCTAAAAGAAGATCTTGACGCCTTCATAAACAAAACTCAGGAAAAAGTCAACGGAGAAGTCCGTGTGAAACTATACAAGGGCGGGCTTCAAATAGTAGGCCGCTCATCGCCGATGTCGCTTTACGACAAGAATCTGGTTAATTATAACATAAAAACCGGCTTTAACCCTGCTTACTCCAAAGGCTTCATTGAACTTTGGGGTCTGCAAACCAGAATGGCTAATATTCTGAAAAGAAAAGCTAAGCAGCAAAAAGGCACTGCGGGAGGCGAGTAATGTCAAAGCTGCTGCGAGGCGGACGCTTATCAGCGGTACGCGAGGACGTTGCAAAGTTCACCTCCTCAATGAAGGATGACCTGCGGCTGGCAGAAGCCGTAATCGCCATCAACAAGGCTCACGTAATAATGCTAATGGAGCAGAAAATTCTTAAGCAATCAGACGGCGCCCAGCTTCTGCAAGCGCTCGCCAAATGCTCCAGCACGGCCTTGGATGCTTCAGCGGAAGATGTTCACATGGCTGTGGAGGAAGCAGTGCTCCGAGAGGTAGGCGAGACAGTAGGCGGAAACCTTCATATCGCTAAAAGCCGAAACGATCAGGTTTCCACCGCCATTCGCATTGAACTGCGGAAGGAGCTACTTAATCTTATGCGTGCCGTGGCTCACGTGCAAGAGCATCTGATAGAAGTTGCAGAAGACCATTTGAAAACCGTCATCTTAGAGTACACGCATCTGCAACCGGCGCAACCAGTAACATTTGCTCATTACCTGATGTCGCATTGCGCTGCGTTGGAACGCGATCTTGAGCGTCTCCAAAACGTTTACGCACGGGTTAACCTCTGCCCGCTTGGCGCAGGCGCATTGGCAACAACAAGCTTCCCAATAAACCGCGACAGAACTGCGGCGCTTCTAGGCTTCGCCGGAGTAGCTGAAAATTCCATCGACGCCGTTGGCAGCCGGGACTTCATAATAGAAACCCTTGCTGTGCTTACACTAATCGCCGTTAACCTAAGTCGCTTCGCCGAGGACCTAATAATCTGGAGTTCCTCTGACTTTGGCGTGGTGGAGCTGCCGGACGAGTTCACCAGCACAAGCAGCATCATGCCTCAGAAGAAAAACCCCGAGGTACTGGAGGTCATCCGTGCACGAGCCAGCCATGTGCTAGGCGATTTCGTAGCCGCAGCTGCAGCAGTGAAAAGTTTGCCATCCACGTATAACCTTGACTTCCAAGAGATAACGCCCAAATTGTGGGCTTCAATAGAATCTGTTCATGCTTCACTGGATATGCTCCATAAGCTGCTGCCCAAACTGAAAGTAACGCAGAGTGTTGCGGATAAGGCGAACGCGAGTTTCGTAGCGGCAACCGAGCTTGCCAATCTGCTTGTGCGAAAATATGATGTTCCCTTCAGAACAGCGCATAAGATAGTCGGCGCCTTTGTTAAAGCGCTAATAGATGCGAAGCTAACTTTCGCGGAAGCTACCTCCGAAATGCTTCAGAAAGCAGCGGAAGACACTGCAAACATTAAGCTGAAAGTTAAGGCTGAAGAATTGAAGGCGCTTGCTGACCCGCTTGTGCTGGTTGAAGCATGCAAAGTTAAGGGCGGTCCTGCTCCTGAAGTGGTTGAAAAAGCATTGAATGAATGGAAGGAAAAGTTGCTTCAAACCAAATCCCATATATTGCAGTTAGATAAGCTGCTTGAAAAAGCTGAAAATGCCTTGGAAGAAGCTGTTTCCGCATATTCCAGTGAAAAACGTAAAACTTAAAAATTCAGAATGGTAGGTAGTATAGGGCTTTGGCACCAGAACAAACTTCCAGCAAAAACAAGAAAGCGGTTCTACTGTTAGCGGACGGCACTTTCTTCATCGGCAAAGGTTTTGGTGCAGCACGGAAAGTTTCAGGCGAAGTTGTTTTCTCCACATCAATGGTTGGCTACCCAGAATCGCTCACAGATCCTTCATATAAAGGTCAAATCTTGACCTTAACTTATCCGCTTGTAGGCAATTACGGCGTTCCACCACGCGATATGAAATTCGGATTGCCCATTTACTTCGAGTCAGACCACATCCAAGTGCAAGGCTTAGTTATCCATGAACTCTGCAATGACCCACACCATTGGGCGTCAACGAGAACACTAGACAGGTGGCTACAAGATGAAGGCGTACCAGGCATTTACGGCGTTGACACCCGGCGTCTCACCAAAAAACTGAGAACATACGGAGTAATGCTGGGCATTCTACAAGTTTGTGAAGCCGGCGAAGAGCCTAATTTGGAAAATCTTATTCAAGAAGCAAAAATGGGCATTCGAGATCCCAATTTAACTGATTTAGTTAAGGAAGTAACCGTGAAGGAACCCATACACTATAATGTTGACGGCAAATATACTGTTGTTCTAATCGACTGTGGCGTCAAATATAATATTCTGCGGAATCTGCTGAAGCGCGGTATCAACGTTATAAGAGTTCCCTACAACTTCTCAGCGAAAGAAATCTTGGAGTATCATCCGAACGGCGTTTTCCTGAGTAACGGTCCAGGCGACCCGAAAAAATGCGTTAGCACCATCCAATGCGTCAGCGAGCTTGTCGATAAAGTTCCGATGATGGGCATCTGCTTGGGTGCTCAGATACTCGCGCTGGCAGTAGGAGGCGACACCTACAAACTAAAGTATGGACATCGCTCCCAAAACCAGCCTGCGCTAGACTTGAAGACTAACCGTTGCTACATCACCACGCAGAACCACGGTTATGCCATCGACACGGAATGCTTCTGCAGAATACCACTGGAGCCATGGTTCATAAACGCCAACGACAAAACCATAGAGGGCGTGAAGCACAAGAGCAAACCTGCTTTTGCCGTGCAATGGCATCCCGAAGCTGCGCCAGGACCATACGACACCGAATTCCTCTTTGACGAATTCAAGAAACTAATGGAGGCTGCTTGAAGTGCCCAAGTTTGACTGGATACGCAAAGTGCTGGTGCTGGGAAGCGGCGCCATAAAAATCGGAGAAGCAGCCGAATTCGATTACTCTGGAAGCCAGTGCCTCAAGGCTCTGCGAGAAGAGGGCATCGAAACTGTCCTGGTAAACCCAAATGTGGCTACTATTCAAACAGACCCACGTCTCTCCGGCAAAGTGTACCTGTTACCTGTGACGCCTGAATACGTGGAAAAGGTTATCCAAAAAGAAAGACCTGATGGAATTCTCTTAGGGTTCGGCGGTCAAACCGCGCTTAACTGCGGTGTTGAACTCGCACAGCGCGGCGTCTTTGATAAGTATAACGTGAAGGTTCTCGGAACGCCTGTTGAATCAATAGAGCGTACTTCAAATAGAGAGCTCTTCAAGCAAGTAATGATCGAGGCCAATGCGCATCCGCTGCGAAGTAAATCCGCCACCACAGTTAAGGATGCCATTGCAGCAGCTGAAGAAATCGGTTATCCCGTCATAGTCCGCGTTGCCTACACTCTTGGCGGTAAAGGCGCAGGCGTCGCCCATAATGCTTGGGAACTGAAAGAAATTGTAACGCGAGGCTTAGCGCAAAGCCGCATAACTCAAGTGCTTGTGGAAGAGTATGTAGGCCACTGGAAAGAACTCGAATATGAAGTTATGCGGGACTATGCAGATAACTGCTTAATCATCTGTAACATGGAAAATTTGGATCCCATGGGCGTCCATACAGGAGATTCCATAGTCATTGCGCCTTCGCAGACGCTGACAAACCGTGAATATCACCTCATGCGGTCAGCATCAATAAACGCCATAAGAGCGTTGGGCATAATCGGAGAATGCAACATTCAATGGGCCCTACATCCGAAATCCGAAGAGTTCCGCGTCATCGAAGTTAATTCACGTATGTCAAGAAGCTCGGCGCTCGCAAGCAAAGTAACCGGATACCCCCTGGCATACATTGCAACAAAATTGTCCATCGGATATCTTCTTCCCGAACTTATAAACAAAGTTACCGGCGTAACCACCGCCTGCTTTGAACCAGCGCTTGATTATGTTACAATCAAGATTCCACGATGGGACCTGCAGAAATTCAAAAACGCAGATCGCCACATCGGTCCTCAAATGCGCTCTGTCGGAGAAGTAATGGCAATCGGACGCTGCATTGAAGAGGCGCTGCAGAAGGCAGTGCGGATGTTAGATCTCGGCAAGAAGGGTCTTGTCTGCAACGATGACGAAGATGAGCCGGAACCAATTGAAACCATCAACGATGTGCTGGCAAATCCCACCGACGAAAGACTTTTCAAAATTGTTAAAGCCATAAAAATGGGCATATCTATCGAGGAAATCTATCGCTTAAGTGGTGTTGATCCATTCTTCCTTTATAAAATTAAGAATATCATCGACATGGAAAGAAAACTTCGTAAATTAAATCTCGATGATAGCGATGCCGCCGAGATTCTGAGGGAAGCCAAGCGCTTAGGCTTCTCTGACGAGCAAATCGCAATCTGCCTAAAAACTGATCAATTTACAATAAGAGCATTCAGAAAGAAAGCAGGTATTACTCCTGTCGTAAAGCAGATTGACACTTTGGCTGCAGAGTGGCCTGCTAAAACTAATTATCTCTACATGACGTACGGCGGTGACGAAGATGACCTCGAATTTAGCCGTCATGAGAGCAAAGTTATCGTTCTAGGCGCAGGAGTTTTCAGAATCGGCTCAAGCGTAGAATTTGACTGGTGCGGAGTCAACACCATTTGGGCACTTAAGAAGAACGGTATCAAAGAAGCCATAATGGTTAACTACAACCCTGAAACGGTCTCAACAGATTATGATATTTCTGACAAACTGTACTTTGAAGAATTAACCGTTGAAAGGATTCTGGACATTTACGAGAAAGAACAGCCACTAGGAGTAATCGCCAGTGTCGGCGGTCAAATCCCAAATAACTTGGCATTGAAACTGGCAAATGCGGGCGTAAAGCTTCTGGGCACTTCAGCAGAAAACATAGATTTAGCCGAGGACCGATCAAAGTTCAGCGCCCTTTTGGATGAGTTAGGCATTCCCCAGCCAGGTTGGAGCAAACTTACCTCCATTGATGCGGCTAAGCGTTTCGCAGAGAAAATCGGGTATCCAGTAATAGTGCGTCCCAGCTATGTCTTGTCCGGCTCAGCCATGCGCGTGGCGTATGACGAGACTGCGCTGGAAAACTTTCTCAAGTTGGCAGCCAAAGTTTCCCGCGAACATCCCGTAGTTATCTCCAAATTCATCGAAAAGGCAAAGGAAGTTGAAGTAGACGGAGTCTCCGACGGAGAAAACGTCATAATCGGCGCCATAATGGAACACGTGGAAAATGCTGGCGTTCACAGCGGCGACGCCACAATGAGCATTCCACCTCACACGCTTTCACCTGAGATTCAGCAAAAAATTGAAGAATGCACGCAAAAAATCGTTAAAGCCCTGAGCATTAAGGGACCCTACAACATCCAATATCTAGTGAAGGACGGCGTGGTTCACGTTATTGAGTGTAACCTGCGTGCGTCAAGATCGATGCCATTCGTAAGCAAAACTAGAGGCGTAAACTTAATTGAACTTGCCACGTTAGCTATGCTGGGCAAAAAGATTGAACTTACGAAGTTGCCGCCTGCGATGCACGTGGGCGTAAAAGTTCCTCAGTTCAGTTTTATGCGGCTAAGCGGAGCAGATCCAGTCTTAGGCGTTGAAATGCTCAGCACAGGCGAGGTGGCATGTTTAGGCGAAAACTTTGCTGAAGCTTTCTCAAAGGCGTTGCAAGCAGCCGAGTTCCGAATCCCCCCTAAGGGTGGCTCAGTGCTCATAACTGTCGGAGGCGAAGAACCAAAAAGAAGAGTTGTGCCCATCGCAAAGGCTTTCGAGGAAATGGGCTTCAAAATCTATGCCACCGCGCACACCGCTGAGGTATTGCGAGCGGAAGGAATAAAAAACGTAACAGTTCTACATAAAGTTAAAGAAGCTAGTGCAAGCCCGAACATTCTTGATTATCTTCGTGATCAAAAAATCGATTTGGTCATAAACGTGCCAATGGGAAGTAAGAACAAGAGCTATTCCGATGTTTTGACAGATGGCTACATCATCAGACGGCAAGCAGTGGAATTCAACGTTCCAGTCATTACGAATCTGGAGTTAGCCGCCGCGCTTGTTAAGGTCTTACAGCAGCAAGGCAACAACGGTGCTACAATTCGTTCTTTGAACGAGTACATGAATGAATTGCCTTGGCGGCTCTGGTAAAGCGCTAATTTCCATTAAATCTTGCGGTCATCTTTGCAGGAAACATAGACATGACTTGTTTTTGATTTAGGGCATAGATGGTCTATTGTGAAATTAAAAGTGACACTTTCCAAACGTATGGAAACTTCCAAAAGCCTTTAATACACGTTTTATCATTTCGGTTCGTTTGTTGGTTGGAGGTAAACGAAACTCAAACCCAAACAGAACACCCGAACAATTAAAGAAATAAACCAGAAAATACGAAAGGGCGATGTCCAAGTTTTAACTGCTGAAGAGATGAAGCGTCTCGTTGAAAGCAGCGGTGTTGAAGTTGCTTTCCGAGAAGTTGATGTTGTAACCACAGGAACTTTTGGCGCCATGTGCTCTTCAGGTGCGATTATAAACCTTGGGCATTCAGATCCGCCGATAAAAATTGAGAAAGCCTGGATAAATGACGTGCCAATCTGCCATCCCGGCGCAGCTGTGGACTTGTATATCGGCGCGACTGCCATGTCCGAGCGGCAGCCTTTCGAGTACGGCGGCGGCCATGTAATTGAGGATCTGGTAAGTTGCAAAGAAGTTGAATTGCGCGCCACATCATACGGCACCGACTGCTATCCGAGAACTCAGATACGGACGCATTTAACAAAGGATGATTTGAACCAGTTTCATCTGCTGAATTTCCGCAACTGCTATCAACGTTACGCCTGCGCCGTAAACAGCCGCGACGAGACAATTTACACTTACATGGGCAAGCTGCTGCCAAGAATGAAAAACGCCACCTACTCCGGCGCGGGCGAGTTAAATCCTCTGATGAATGATCCTGACTACGAAACCATAGGCATCGGCACACGGATATTCCTCGGCGGAGCCCAAGGATACGTGATCGGCGAGGGAACACAGCACGATCCGCAGAACCGTTTAGGAACCATAATGGTTCGTGGAGACGCCAAGAAGATGAGTCCTGAGTTCTTGCGAGGCGCCTCCTTCACGCGCTACGGTACCACACTTTACGTTGGAATAGGCATACCTATACCCATCTTGAATGAGAGCTTGGCTAAGAAAACTGCCATACGAGATGAAGAAATCTTCACAAACGTGGTTGATTATGGTGTGCCACGCAGAGATCGCCCAGTGTTGGGCAGAGTAAGCTACAAGGAGTTGAAGTCCGGTTCAATAACTATCGGCGATAGGCGAATACGAGTTAGCTCGCTGTCCAGCTTGAAAACTGCGCGGAAAATAGCCGCTACATTGAAAAAATGGATTGAAGAGGGCGAGTTCTACTTGACAGCGCCTGTTGAGCGCTTGCCGCTTGACACCGTTTTCAAACCGATGCGGCAGACTGAAGAGGTCTCCTTCGTGGCTAACGTAATGCAAAAAGCAATCACCTGCAAGGAAACCGAGCCTCTGCAGGCTGTAGCCGAGCGCATAGTCACCCGCTCAGTAAACCACATCGTAATGGTTGACGACGCTGGCAGACTAACTGGCATAGTAACTTCATGGGACATAACTCGTGCACTGGCATATGGCAAAACAGCGCTGGCCGACATCGTTACTCGGCGAGTAATTACCGCTAAGCCTGATGAGCCCTTAGAGATTGCTTCGAAGCGGATGGCGCAGCATAACATTTCCGCGTTGCCCGTTATAGACAACGAAAAGAGAGTGCTGGGAATCGTCACCGCTGAGGACGTATCTAAACTGCTGGGAAGGTGAGAGACTGAATGACGCGTATACTCCTTCGGTTCTCCGAAAACATTGTTGAAGAGCCAATAATAGCACAAATAATTTTGGATTTGAAAGTGCCAATTAACATTATCACGGCGCATGTGAACTCGAAAGGCGGCGAGGTCATAGCCGAAGTGCCTAACGAAGCGCTGGACAAAGTGGTTCAAGCTTTCCGCCAACGAGGCGCGGCGGTTAGCATACCCAAGCTTATCGAGGTCGACAGCGAGAAATGCATCAGTTGCGGCGCGTGTGTCACACTATGCCCCGTGGAGGCAATTAAAATTGACGAGGACAAATCGATAGTTTTCGATAGAGAAAAATGCATTGGCAGCCTCTGCAGCGCATGCGTGGACGCTTGCCCAACCAGAGCCATCAAATCAGTGAAGCAAAATAACACTGAAGTCGTAGGTAACCGCGGTCACTGAAGCGTTTTGGAGCGAAGCAATGAAAAGCCTCCTCAAAGAACCTTTTATTTTCAAAGAATCCCAATGCGTAATAATCGCCGACAAGCCAGAAGGTCTCCAAGCAGCTAAAGAATCCATTAAGCAACACAGGCGCAAGCTAGAAGAATACATTAAAACTAACCCACGATTTTTGCATACGCTCGAGCCTGTAGCGGTGCCTAGTAAACCGCTAGTTGCCAAGCTCATGGCGGAAGTAGCGGAGAAAGCAAACGTTGGACCCATGGCGGCTGTCGCCGGCGTCTTAGCTGACTTAGCAGTAAAGGCCATGCTGCGCGCCGGTTGCGAAGTGGCGGTTGTGGAAAACGGCGGTGAAATCTCCGCAGCGGCAAACGTGCCCATCGACGTGGCGGTTGCCGTGGGCGACACGTCACTATCAAAGCGATTCGGCTTCAGACTAACGGAGTTCCCCATAGGCGTCGCCACAAGCTCTGGGCGGTTCAGCCACGCCTTAAGCTTCGGAGACGCAGACGCGGCAACGGTCTTCTGCAAAAACGCAGGATTAGCCGATGCAGCAGCAACAGCAGTATGCAACGTGGTTAAAGGAGAGGACTGCCAAGCCGCCATCCAAGCTGGGATAAGCAAAGCGCTGTCCATTCAAGGCGTCGAAGGAGTACTCATAATCTACAAGGATTTCACAGGAACCGCAGGCAAAATTCCGCAAATAATCAAAATAAGTCCAATATGACGCAATATGCAAAAGCACGATAAAGGTTTTTCCATTTTCAGTTTTCTTCTTACTATGATAAATGTTCAAAGTGAACTAAATATTTTGATCAAGTTTTTTAGAGGAAAGCCATCAAAGGCCGAGGATACTGAAACATGTAAGAGCTTGATCAAAGTTATTAGTCACTTTCCGTTGTTTCACTTTTGATACCGCTTATACTGCAAGCGAAAATCATTGGAAATATCTTTTGATTTCTTCTAGTGAAAGAACCATGATACCTTTCTCTTTTAATATTCTCTCGGCATTTTCCAAGTCACTGGCTCGCAGAATCAACGCGATCTTGCCATCCACATGCACCGCAGATGAATACGCGTACTCAATGTTTATTCCTCCGTCAGCGAGAATCTTGGTTATCTTCGAAATTTTATCTTCCTCAGTTATGAAAACCGCAGTCACTTCTGTGTTTTTCTTCGACTTCGCAAGATTGTAATCAACTGCTTCCAAAACAGTAGTCGCTCTAACAGGATCTTCTGTCACCATCCGCACTAACCCAAACTCGCCAGCATCAGCAATCGACAACGCAAAAACTCTAATTCCATTCTTATCCAACTGAGCCATAGCCTCAGACAAAGAACCCGGCCTATTATCCAGATAAACGCTCACTTGTGGTATAGGCATAAAGACCACGGTTCTCAATTAGCTTCAGACAATATTTATATTTTCACATAAGCTATAGTAAACGATTCATCATCTCGGAGACAGCGCTGCTTGCTAGAGTGTGTCGAAATCTCAAAACGCTTCGGCGGACTTCAAGCATTAAAGAAAGTAAACTTAACAGTTAACAAAAACGAAATCGCAGGGCTCGTTGGCCCCAACGGCTCAGGAAAATCAACATTACTAAACCTCATAAGCGGCGTGTATAAACCTGATTCAGGGAAAATTCTTTTTCTAAACGAAGACATCTCCTCGCTCCCACCATACGCTGTTTGCTCTAAAGGTATAGCAAAAACTTCGCAGACGGTTCAATCCTTCCCAGAGCTGACTGTGATTGAAAATGTGCTTGCCGGAGTGCTGTTTGCTCAGAAAAAAACCGCAGACAACTCTGATCCTGAAGAAAGCGCAAAAGAACTTTTGGAATTTGTAGGTATAGACAAAACAAAGTTCAATGTGGAAGCCAAAAACCTGAACGTGATTGAATTACGCCGTGTTCAACTTGCCAAAGCGCTGGCAACCATGCCTAAATTACTGCTTTTAGATGAGCTTCTCACAGGCTTAACTCCAAAAGAAAGTGATGAAGCTATCGAACTGATAAAAATCATCAATAAACAGGGAATAACCGTGCTCATAGTTGAGCATGTAATGCGCGTTATTATGGGCTTATGTAATCGCGTAACAGTCTTGCATCACGGCGAAAAAATCTTTGAAGGCACACCAAAAGAAGTAGTTAACAACGAGAACGTGATAAAAGTGTACCTCGGCAAAAGATACTTGCTCTGTGAGGACTAAGATGTTAGAAATCAAAAATGTATCCGCTTCATACGGCATGATTCAGATACTTCGCGACGTATCATTTCACATTAAAGAAAAAGAAATTGTCAGCATCATAGGTCCCAACGGCGCAGGAAAAACAACTCTCGTTAAGACAATCGTGGGTTTGTTGCATCCAACAAAAGGAGAAATTCGTTTTAAAGGCGAAAACATAGAAAAACTGCAGCCATACGAAATAGTGAAAAGAAAAATAACCTTAATTCCTGAAGGCAGAGAAATTTTCCCCAAAATGACAGTTGAAGAAAACCTTCTGTTAGGTGCATACACAATTAACGATGGAGATAAAATAAAAGAAGCAAAAGAACGTGGTTACCAGATTTTCCCAGTGCTTAAGAAGAAAGAAAAAGCGCTGGCTCAAACTCTCAGTGGTGGTGAGCAGCAAATGCTTGTAATCTGCAGAAGTTTAATGTCAAACCCGGAGATGTTAATTTTAGACGAGCCTTCTCTTGGATTAGCACCGCTAGTCGTGGAAAAAGTATTGGATACAGTGCGCAAAATCAATGAAGAAGGCGTCACCATCCTTCTAGTTGAGCAGAATATTCGTGATTCTCTTGAAATTGCTGATAGAGGATATGTTCTTGAGCAAGGTAGGGTAATTTTAGAAGGAACAAGTCGAGAACTCTCATGTAGTAAACACATAAAAGAAGCATATTTAGGCCTATAAAAGTGATGAACATGAATGACAGCAGATATTGGAACGAAAAAATCGAAACTATGCCCATACAAGAGTTAAGAAAGCACCAGCTTAGAAAACTCAAAGAACAAGTAAACCACTGCTATGAAAACAGTGTATTCTACAGGAAAAAATTCAAAGACGCTAGATTAAAGCCTGAAGACATTAAAACATTGGAGGATCTGCAGAAAATCCCCTTCACCGTGAAAGATGATCTTAGAGACAACTACCCTTTAGGTATGCTCGCCGTCAACCCTACAGACATAGTTGAAATTCACGCCTCTAGCGGAACAACTGGGAACCCTATAATCGGCGCCTACACCAAAAATGACATTGACGTATGGCGAGAACTGATGGCACGTACCATCTACACTGCCGGCGGAAGAAAAGAAGACGTGATCCACATCGCCTACGGCTACGGACTATTCACAGGCGGCTTAGGCTTCCATTACGGTGCTCAAGCAATCGGAGCAATGATAATTCCAGCAAGTGGCGGGATGACACAACGGCAAATAAAACTCATGAAAGACCTGTGCGCTACAGTGCTATGCTGTACTCCAAGCTTCGCAGTTTACCTCGCCGAAACAATGGCGAAAGAAGGAATAAACCCCAAAAAGGATCTGAAACTCAGGCTCGGCCTCTTCGGAGCAGAACCATGGTCCGAAAAAATCAGAGAACGCATCGAGGCAGAACTCGGCATAGAAGCCTTCGACATCTATGGTCTAACTGAACTCTGCGGTCCAGGCGTTTCCATAGAATGCAATGAACATGAGGGGCTACATATTTGGGAAGACCACTTCATTGTAGAAACGATTGACCCTGAAACTGGCGAGATTTTATCTCCAGGAGAAGAAGGCGAATTAGTTTTTACGACGCTGACCAAAACGGGCATTCCAATGCTGCGTTTCAGAACTAGAGACCTCTCAGTGCTAGTCACTGAAAAATGCGCTTGCGGCCGCACTCATGCGCGGATGCTGAGGGTAATGGGCAGATCAGACGATATGTTAATTATCAAGGGCGTTAATGTCTTTCCTTCCCAAGTAGAATACGCCGTGATGTGCTTCCCAGAATTAGCCACTCAATATCAAATAATTGTTGACAGACCGGGAGCTTTGGATACGTTTGCTGTAAAAGTGGAGTTAACCGAACAAGCGTCGCATGATAAGCAGTTAGACAAAGAGGCGCTTAAACGTAAAATCCAGGAAAAAATCCATGGAATAACCGGGTTATCTGCGGAAATCGAAATCGTGCCTTGTGGTGAAATCCCCCGAAGCGAAGGAAAAGCAAAAAGAGTCTTAGATCTACGCAAGGGCAAAACGTGAAGGCCATAACCAAATGAAAAAAATTGCGATAGACCAGCCTGGAAAGGTCGTTCTGCTTAACGGCGATGAAGCGGTTGCCAGAGGCGCAATCGAAGCAGGCATTAAGATGGCTGCCTCTTATCCAGGTACTCCAGCAACAGAAATTCTGGAGACAATAGCTGAGGTTGCAAATGCTTTTGGAATCTACGCTGAATGGAGCGTAAACGAGATAGTTGCCACCGAAGTGGCTGCTGGCGCTTCGATGTCCAATGCACGATCCATGGTTTCCATGAAGCATGTGGGATTAAACGTGGCTGCTGACGCTGTTATGACGCTGGCATACACGGGTGTGGAGGGTGGCATGGTTATCGCGGTCTGCGATGACCCTGCGATGCACAGTAGCCAGAATGAGCAAGATACGAGATATTTTTCTGTTCATTCAAATTTGCCTCTGTTGGATGCAGGTAACCCGCAAGAAGCTTTGGATATGACGCGGGAAGCCTTTGAAATAAGTGAAAAACTAAAGTTGCCTGTTATAGTGCGGTTGACCACGCGGGTGGCTCATGGGAAAGCACGAGTAAAACTTGGGAGAATCCAGAAAGCTAACCGGCAAGTCGAGTTTGACAAGAATGGCGCACGGTGGGTTATGGTGCCCTCAAACGCTATTAGGCAGCATAAGATTCTGCAGCTTAAACTTGCTGAAGCAAAAAAACTTGTTAATAATTCCAGATTTAACGTCATTGAAGACAACGGAAGTCAAGTGGGTATAGTTGGAAGCGGCGTAGGCTATTACTACGCGCGTTCCATACTGGATACAAGTAAATTTTCCTGGTTGAAGTTAGGCTTCGTATATCCATTTCCGTCAGACATTGTTAAGGAGTTTGCTTCGAAAGTAAAGACGATAATTGTTGTTGAAGAACTGCGCCCTTACCTCGAAGAGAACATGCAGCGATTAAACCTAAACTTCTTAGGCAAGGAACATCTGGGATTGGATGAAACTGGAGAGTTCACTCCAGACACATTGCGCGAAGCATTTTCAAGGTTAGGATTATGCGATAAACCAGAAAACCCGGAAGAGTTGGCGCTACCCCCGCGACCACCCGTTTTATGTCCAGGTTGCCCCCACCGGGCTTTCTATTATTCTCTAAACATGGTTAGTCAATCCATTAATTGCGATCCTCAAAAATGTGTAGGATGCGTTATCTGCGAGTACGCCTGCTCATGGACCAAAGAACAAGTGTTCAATCCACTAAAGTCCAGAATACGCGCAATAAGACTTGATCCGTTTTCCAATGCAGCTATAGCATGCAAAATCTGCAAAGAAGCACCTTGCGTAGCCGCTTGCCCCGAAAAAGCGCTGCGGCAGTCCCCTGAAACCGGAATTGTGGCAGTCGACGAGGACAAATGTACCGGCTGCGGCTGGTGTGTAAGCGCTTGTGATCACGGAGCTATAACTCTGCATCCAAATAAGCATAAAGCTATTGTTTGCGACATGTGTAACGGTGAACCCGAATGTGTTCAGTTCTGCCCAGAAGGCGCCTTAAGCTTCTCGGGCAAAACAACTGATAAAATCGTTACAGGCGACATAGGCTGCTACACTTTAGGTGTTCTTCCGCCAGTGAACACTGTGCACACTTGCCTATGTATGGGCGCTGGAATTTCGCAGGCAGCAGGGATGTTTCACGCTGGCATAAAAGACAAAGTGTTTGCAGTCATAGGCGACTCAACTTTCTTTCATGCTGGAATGCCCGGTTTGCTTAACATAGTATATAACAAAGCAAACGTGTGCGTGATTGTTTTGGATAATCGTTCTGTAGCCATGACCGGGCATCAGCCAACACCGGGTTCCGGAAAAACCGCCATGGGCACAGATGCAAAAATAATTCGGATTCAAGACATTGCAAAAAGCTTTGGAATCGAAAAAGTTGCAGTTGTTGACCCCTACGACGTGCAGAAAACAACCAAAGTGCTACGTGAGATGCTTAGCTATCAGGGCCCATCAGTGATAATTTCTGAGAGACCTTGCCCCCTCAGGATTGAAAGAGGGCCGGCGCGTGAGGTCTCAAAAGAATGTAATTCATGTGGTATGTGCGTGAAAGTTTTCGGTTGCCCAGCCATCTCTCTAACTGTCGAACGGGCGGAGATAGATCCAACTCTCTGCTGGGGCTGCGGTGTCTGCGAGCAAGTTTGCCCCTTCGGCGCGATAAGGAGCACTGGTTAGAATGAAGCTGGATGTGATTTTCGCGGGCGTTGGCGGACAAGGTGTAGTGGTATTAAGCGATATTTTCTGTGAGGCGGCACTGCTGGATGGGTTTGATGTTGCAAAAGCAGAAGTTCACGGCATGGCTCAGCGAGGCGGCTCAATCGTTGCGTACGCCCGAATCGGCGATAAGGTTGAATCGCCTCTAATAGAGCGAGGAAAGGCTGATGTAATATTAGGTTTCGAGGTTCTTGAAACTGCAAGAGTTCTGCGCATGTTAAAGAATAAAGGCACCGTAGTCATGAACACGAAGTATATACCTCCCAATGTCGTGTTCCAAGACTTAGCATCTAAACCCGTTAAGATAGATGAGCTAATTGGTGTGATAAGGAAGAAGGCATCTAGAGTTTACGAAATAGACGCTATACGCATCGCCACTGAGCTTGGGAACCCCATTGTTGTCAACACAGTGCTTCTCGGAGCGCTTTCAGCTATTCCAGAGAATCCTATAAAAAAGGAAACATTAGAGAAGGCCATGTGCGAGCGGCTCAAAGGGAGGCACCTTGACATTAACTTGAAAGCTTTTCAGCGTGGCAGAGAAAGCGTACTTTTGAGTTAATTTTATTAACGCTATATGCGATATTAGCGAAGAAAAAAATGGAGAAGGGATAATGCAAAAGAAGTTAGTTATTGCTCTTATTGCTGTAATCGTAATTATCACCGCAGTCGTTGCTTCATGGCAATTAACCCAGCTGCCTTCATCTGAGGCGCGCCCAATCAAGATAGGTTTGGTTGCATGTTATGAAAAAGCTGAGGGCCAAGACATGGATCGCGCAGCTAAACTGGCAGTTAAAGAGATTAATGACGCCGGTGGAGTTTATGTGCGAGACTGGCATACCAAGGTTCCCATCGAATTAGTTATAGTTGATACGCAAGATGATACACCAAGTAAATCCGTTGGTCCTGTAACCCGCGCAATAATAGAAGACGAAGTTGACTTGTTGATCGGCGGCTACACAAGCGCCGGCACTCTCGCTAATCAGGTTGTAGCAATTGAACATCGTGTTCCCTACATAATAACAGGTGCATCGACAAGTCTTGTCACAAGAAGAGGCCCTCAAGGCAATTATGGCGGATTACCTGATGGCGATACGCGAAGAATTGAAGATGCTGAAGGAATGAGTTACATGTTTCACTATTGTACAACAACTGCTGATTACAGCAAAACTGTAGTTAAGTTCTTTGCTGAAGAAATGAAACCTTTGCTTGACAGTAAGTATGGCTTTGATTCTTCTAGAAAGCTTAGGCTAGCTATACTTTACCGTGACGATGCTTTTGGCAAGGGCGTTGCCGCTGATACTAAAGCATTAATACAGAGTTATAATTTGCCCATAGAAATTGTCGCTGAGAGGAGTTACCCAACAACTGCTACTTCCTTCCAAACTGATCTCACTGCCGTGAAAGACGCTAGTCCTGATGCAGTGTATGTTGTAGACTTTATCGCGAACACTGCTGAAATTATCAAGGAAGGACAGAGAGACGTAGGCTTAAACACTGTATACATCGCTGTTGAATGTTGTGAAGACCCAGCGTTCTACACTCTTCTAGGCCCATACGGTCATGAACAACTGTTAGAATCAAAGTTTGCTCCATATGCTGGTCCTCCATACTATCTTGCTTCAATCGAAAACTACGTGAAAAAATATCAGGAAACGTATGGCACGCTTCCAGGAATGATGGGTGCTGACACATACGATGCTTTCTACATAGCTAAAGATGCAATTGAGCGCGCAGGCACATTAGACAAAGCGGCAATTAGAGATGCTTTAGAATCATGCGCTTTAGATCAGATATTGATAATAACTGAAACGGGCAAAATAGAATTCAGCACTGGCACAAACTATCACGAGATTGCACCAGTAACTTTCGTTGAGCAGCTTATATGGAATGCGGATGTCAACGAGTGTAGATCTGTAATAGTGTATCCTGCAACTGCGCCAGGCGTTGGCAAATTAAAGCAGGCTGACTTTGTTCTGCCAACTGCTTACGCACCAGGAAGTCCGTAGGCTTTCTTAATCAAACTTTTTTCTTTTATTGTTTGAGTCTCGTATATTTTAAATATTCATCATGAGAAAATAGGTGGGTCGATACTGCATGATTACCTCTGGTTTAATTCAAGCATTGCTTTGGGGGATAGCCAGCGGTTGCGTTTATATACTGTTGGCTACTGGATTAAACATCATCTTCGGAGTTATGAAACTCGTCAATTTTGCCCATGGTCAATTACTGATGATTGGCGCCTACATCGCTTTTACGGTAACCAGCGCACTTGGGCTGAACGCCTACATTGCTATTCTGGTTGCCATGGGCGCTGTTGCTCTAATCGGCGTTGGCCTTGAAAGATTCACCTTTCGCAAGGTTCTTGGAACCGATAAGTTGAATGAAATCTTCATCAGTCTTGGCTTAATTTACGTGTTTGAAAACGCTGCTGTTCTTCTCTGGGGGAATACCCCCCAGCAGATTCCAAGTCCACTCAAAGGAACCCAACTCTACATAGGACAAATCGCAATTGGTTACGATCGTCTACTGGCCATTTTAATTGTAGGCGTCATACTGTTTGCTCTTTTCCTTTTGCTAAAGAAAACCAAAATAGGCTTGGCTATGCGCGCAACCAGCCAAAAAAGTAGCGCTTCAATGCTTATGGGTGTTAACATCGAAAAGGTCTATATTTTCACTTTTGCTTTGGGCGCCGCGTTAGCGGGCGCCGCCGGAGCACTGTACGGAATGATTTTTCCCTTCGATCCAAGCATCGGCGCGCTTCCCACGATCAAAGCTTTTGCCATAATCATAATTGGAGGTTTAGGCAGCATACCTGGCGCAGTGATTGGCGGTCTTCTCTATGGTATAGCGGAGAACCTCGCGGTCTACCTTCTTGGTGGAATATGGCAAGACGCTATAGCTTTCGCTTTGCTCATAATCGTGCTCGTAATTAGACCAACCGGAATTTTCGGTGAGAGAGGTGAATAAATGGCTATAAAAAAGGCATTCGCAAACTCGTTTAGTTTAGTTAAGAGCGAAGTAGCGGATTTTTATCGCTCCCAAAAACTTTACCCTGTTATAATCACCCTAATTATCGCGGCGATTATGCCCTTTTTCGTAAGTAGCTACGTAATTAGTGAAGTCTTAACACCAATGATTATCTTCGCAATTTACGCTTCAAGCTGGAACCTGCTTGCCTCTTCAGGGCAAGGCTCCTTGGGGCACGCGGCTTTCTTGGGCATAGGCGGCTTCACCTCGGCTTTGCTTACAATCAAATTAGGCTTACCATCAATAGCTAGTCTCTTTTTGGGCAGCTTGATTTCAGCTGCGATAGGCGTGCTAATCGGACTAGCATGTGTTAGGTTGAAAGCATGGTTTCTAGCCATGGTTACTTTCGGCTTCTCCGTAATCATCGTCACCATTTTCAGCGAATTTGACGAGTTCACCGGTGCCATCATGGGCTTCAGAACTCCGCTTATAGTTGAGCGTGGCATTCCATTTTATTACACGGCACTTGTTTTTTCAGCAATTTCTATCTTCATAATTTATCTTATAATGAAATCGAAACTGGGCCTGGCTTTCAGAGCCATACACCAGAACGAGCTTGAAGCTAAAATGATCGGCATCAACACCGCTAAGTACCGTCTAATCGCTTTTGTTATTAGCACTTTCTTTGCGGGCTTAGCAGGAGGACTTTACGCCCAGTCAATCCAATATATTCAAAATTTTATTTTTGCGCCTTACTATTCGTTTTTGCCGCTTATGATGTCTGTTATCGGCGGATTAGGCACCATAGAAGGGCCAATAGTTGGTTCCGTCATAATTAGAGTAATCGACTCTTACCTGCCCAGTGTAGACTCTGCGCTGGACGGCCTGCTTCACCCCTTATTTCCTAGCGTAAGTCATGTCGGTCCTCCACTACGCATGTTAGGTCTAGGTGTATTCTTCATTGTGATTGTAATTTTTGCGCCAAAAGGTGTGTCTCCTCTTATAAAGAAAGCATACAATTATTTACGCAGTAGCCCAAAGGAGAAAAAAACACGATGAAAGGTAAAGATATCTTCCGAGAAAATTTGGGAATCCAAGTTCTTGAAGTAAAAGATGGTTACGCAAAGCTCTCTCTGAAATTAACGAAAAACCACATAAACTCTCTGGGTGCAGCTCATGGTGGAGCAATTTTTGCATTAGCCGATTGCGCCTTTGCAGAGGCTGCTAATTTTGGAGAAAATGTCGCGGTTGCGGTGCAAGTGAGCATTAATTTTCTGAAGCCAGCGTTCGAGGGCGATACTCTTACAGCAGAGGCCGTAAGGGTATCTGAGGGAAAGACATTGGGAGTTTATCACGTAACTGTTTACAAAGAAGATAAAAAAATAGCTTTATTTTCGGGCTTAGCATTCAAAACGTAGCCACAGTCAACATTTCAGGATTTAATCTGATATTGAAAGCGGGCTTATTTTTGCGTGAAAACACAAATACAAAATCAGCCTGTTTTCCAATTGCCTAACATTTAACGGTGATATGCAAGAATAAATGGGGAAATTGCACATGTTGACGGGAGTTTACGCTTTAATCATCGAATTAGACACTGATGTGTCAGTGAAGGTTGGCGCTTTAGGAAAAATAGCATTCAAGAAGGGCTTATACGCTTATGTGGGCTCCGCACAAACTAACCTGTTGCATCGAATTAAGCGACATTTTAGCAGAGAAAAACGACTGTTTTGGCACATAGACTACTTACTCAACAACAGCGCAGCGAGAATCATCAAAGTTTTTTATAAGCAAGCTGACAAAAGCGAAGAATGCATTCTCGCCAAATTAACCAGTGAAATAGGTGAACCCATAGAAGGCTTCGGCTGCTCAGATTGCCGCTGCAAAAGCCACCTATTCCGCATAGACAACTACCGCATACTTGAAGAGACAATGCAAACTGTGCGCTTGGAAACATAACGCTTTTTAATGAAAGAAAATGAAAGAATACAAAGAGCATGCATGAAAAGGGCGGTCGTAGTCTAGTCTGGTCTAGGACATCAGCCTGCCACGTTGACGACCCGGGTTCAAATCCCGGCGACCGCACCATTATTTTCGCGAAAATCTAAGCTCTATGTGGAAGCAAATGCGCTAATGCAACAAAATTTGGGAATGACAACAATGGATCAACAAGGACTATTGGTTTTGTTTTTCAAAAGACTTTCTCGAGTACTTGCGGGCAAAGATGGGAAAATTTGTGCTTCCTCTAGTTTTACTTTTACTGTCTCCGTTATTTGGGATTTTATGAACTCTTCGTTTTCTGGATCATTTATCCAGAATAGTGGTTCAATTTCAACAGTCCATTCTCTGGTTCTTACTAGGAATCTGATTTCCCGTTGCTTTTCTTCATTAACCACAATGTTAGGGTGACTTAGAAGAACACTTTCGATTATTTTTTTCGTTTTTTGAATGTCAAAAATGTAATCAACAGCAAAAACCACGGATGTAATCAGTTCCTTTTTGCCATCAGTCAAATTGATAATTCTGTCTTTGAGTAACGATGAGTTGGAAATAATGATTTCTTTTCGATCATGTGTTTTTAATTTTGTTGTGCGTAGGCTTATTTCCTTAACTACGCCTTTCCTTTCGCCAACTTGGATAACGTCTCCGAGTTTGTAGGTTTTCCCGGATATTATTAGTAAGCCTGAAATCCAGTTTTCAATTATATCCTTTAAGGCAAAACTGACCACTAGCGTACCAACACCCAGCCCCGCCAATAGCCCTGTTACGTCAATGTTGAATATGTGCAAAAGTAGAATAACTGCTATTGAGAAAATGGTTATCTGAAAAAAACGTTGAGCATTGCGAATTATGCGCTTCGATTCAGAAGTTTTGCCGCCCGCCATCTTTAGCAGCAATTTGTTAAAAATGAACACTATCACAAAGGCGCCTGCAACAACTATTGCAGCTTGCATAATCTGAAATGCAAATTCAACTTCAAATAAATCAATCATTCGGATTACCTGCACAAGCATCAATCATACTCGATGAGAAATAAGCGTTACGAACGTGAAACTTGTAAAACATCAATATAGCTACCTTGAAAGCAGGCGTGGCCAATTACGCTGGAAGTCTGCGGAACATCCAATGGGTTGAATGAGCAATACATTACAGTAAATTTGCTGCTGTTTTTCTCGCTGCGCGCAAATCGAGTAAGTTTAGTCGCAGCCACCTTTGAGAGCGATTATTCTAAAGAGCTTGACTGTATAGATAGTTGCGCAGCTGAAATTACACGAATCCACCAATTAAGCGCTGTAAAAGAATCATCATAATACACCACAAGCCTTACGACTGAATCAACTGGGGCGTTAACAGGCACTGTGCCATTCCATGTTAAAGTTGCTGTTTCTCCAGGGTTAAGATGCAACTCTTTCGGTATTCCCGCTTGAGACCACAAGTCGCCTTCTAAAGCTATGTTCACCATCCAGCTGCCCTCGGTTGCACCGATATTTTTAAAGGTTATACTTACCTTGAATGGTTCCCCAGGGATTTTATTTACAACTGCGTCTCCATAAATATTAGCTAATGTTAACGTGCTACTTTTTTCAGTTGTCCAGAGGTGGGCAGCAGCGAATATCAGAACCGCGATAAAGAAGGCTACGACATATTTCTTCGTCATTCTCTCCCCTCTATCTAAGAACTTTCACGATTGCTGTTTATTATCTGTTCTGAAGGATTGTTCTATAAAATAACTCGAGAAAAACAACTTTAAGGTGTTAATCGCGTTCTGTCTCTTGGGTATAAGGTTACTTCGCGAATATTTTTCCGCCCTGTTAGAATCATGGTCAGTCTTTCTAAACCTATCGCCCAGCCAGCGTGAGGGGGCATTCCATAGTCAAACGCTTGAAGATGATGCTTGAAGCTTTCCGGGTTTAGTCCCTTCTCCTTTAACCTGCTTATTAAGAGGTTTTTTTCAGCGATTCTTGTGCCGCCTGAGACTATTTCTGTCCAGCGCCACATCAAGTCGAATCCTTCACATAGCGCGGGATTGTTTTCCTTTGGTTTTATGTAAAACGCTTTGGATTCAGTAGGCCAATCAGTGATGAAGTAGAAATATGGATGCAGTTTGCCTAAAACTCTGAATGCCTCTGTTGGTATATCCTCACCCCATGGCACTTCAACTCCCGCTTTCTTAAGGTCGTTAAGAACGTTGTCATAGGTTAAGCGCTTGAAGGGGACTTCGGGGACGTCAATTTTATGCTTGAGTGTAGCCAATTCTTTTGTGCATTTTTCCTTTACGGTTTTGCAGACATACTGTATCCCCTGCTCAAGGAGATTCATGACGTCTTCTGCGTCAGCGAATGCTTGTTCGATGTCTACGGAGATGAATTCACTTAAGTGTCGGCGTGTATGCGATTCTTCAGCTCTGAAAAAGGGTCCTACCTCGAACACCTTCTCGAGGCTCATCACTAACTGCTCTTTATACAGCTGCGGGCTTTGTGCGAGAAATGCTTTTTCGCCAAAATAGTCCACAGTGAACAATGCAGCGCCGCCTTCGGTTGCGGAAGCGATTATCCTCGGCGTGTGAACTTCCAAAAACCCCTTTTCAAAGAGAAAACTTCGAATGGCATCTAAAGCAGCGTGCTGAATTTTGAATACTGCAATGTTCTGTTCTTGGCAGAGGTCCAGAGCTCTTGCATCTAAGCGAGCTTCTATGTTCGCCGGCGTTTTGCCTGTGATGTCGATTGGCAACTGTGTAGCGGCCGTGTTGAAAATCTTGATTTCCTTCGGTACGACTTCGATGCCTCTTGGAGACATTGTTGTTTTCTTTACGGTTCCTTTCACGCCGACGCTATACCTCTTCTGCAAGCAGTCTGACTTCGACAATACTTCGGCACTTACTTTTTTTCGTGGGATAGTAATTTGTATTGTGCCTTCTCTGTCTTGTAGTATTATAAAACGAATTCCGCCTAAGTCGCGTATTTCTTTAATCCAGCCAAAAAGCGTAACTTCATTACCGTCCATAGAAGGCGTTACGTCGGCAGAATAGCATGTTCTAACCCAGTCGCCTAAGGCGTCCAGTTTCATGAAACACGCGGCTCCTTAATCAGAGAATTCAACGCGCAATGACATTTTGCGCACTTTATGGGCTATTTCCTTCAAGGCTTTTAAGTTGAAGGGTATTGGTGTCCCGCGTTTCTTTTTCAGAATAACTCTTGTCTCGGTGGTGCCGTCAGGCAGCCAGATCGTGTTGATTGTGAGTATGCTGAGGGGCATGAACAAGTCTTCCAAGAACTTGCGGTCATCAACCCCATATTCTAAAACGCGAATGGACTTGCCGATTTCATCGCTTAAGGCTTTGATGATTTTGCCACCATAACCTAGGAGCCGTGGTACATCGCCATGCCCAACAATTATGGCTAAAGTCTTGTCAACCTCAACTGCCTTGTAAAAGCAAACATTCTGAAGCGAAGGATATTTCTCCTCTAAAGACAATAACAACCGGGCGATTTTCAGATCTAACTCGCTTATATCGCCAGCTTTCACCTTAGCTGAACACTTTTGGCACAGTATGCCACTTTTTAAACAGAAACTACATAGTTCAGTCTTCATAGTATGCCCTCCCGCAAATAAAGGAGGAGCGATGATTTAGGACTTGCAAGCACTGGAAGCGTTTTAGTCGCTGAACAGCCGAATTTATCGTTTTAATGTTATTTCTATCGTACTGATGTTAGTTGGGCCGTTGCCTTCCTCTTTCGCCGAAATCTGATCCGTGCCGATGCTTATCTTTGAAACCTTTACGTCAGGCAGAAAACGGCGTCTGACGACTTCTACGACGTCGATTGCTCGGCAAATGGCTTTTCCGCGTGCTTTGATGTTCACTTCTTTTGCTCCGCCGTGAAAGAAGGTTATGCAAGCCAGCACATAGTTCATTACTGGTTTCTTCCCGATCAATACCGAGTTACCTTCTGACATTGCTAAAGCTTTCACTCCTAGTTTCCTTGCTTTATATGGCTTCAATAGTTTTTTTGTCCGCAAATAAATACATTGTGGTTCTTCCTGCTGGTTCTAACTAACCTGTATCGTGAAATATCTTGACGACGCATGCATTTTTCTTTTTCAACGGCTAAAGTCTTAAATAATGTGATAATTGTAAAGGATTAATTTAACAAACCAGCCGAAAAGTGAAAGAAATGGAACCTCTTACTAAACGTTCAGTTCGACTTTTAAAGACTCTTTATGAGAAAGGCACCTCTACAAGCACCTACACATTGCGGCTTAAGCAAGATGAATTAGCCGCGCAATTGGGCATAAGCAGACAAGCATTGAACATGCATCTCAGAAAACTTAAAAGCAGAGGTTATATCCGCACCGGCCGAGGCTTCATAGATGTTACCGAGAAAGGCCTAAACGCGCTTGGCGTTTCCACAACGCCCGCTTTTATTCTCATCAAAGTGTCTCCAATTAAGAGAGTACAAGTTTATGAAAGGATAAAGGAAATTGCGGTTACGCGAGCTTTCAGAATAGCTGGCGATGTTGACGCCTTGATAATAGTCGAAAGAGAGAACTTGGATGAGATTCTTAAAAAACTCTACACTATCGATGGAATACAGGATACGCGGTCTTACGTGACAATTGAAACCCTCAAATAGCCGCGGTTGCAAGGATGCTGCGAATACACGCTTTAATTCAGCTGCTTCTTTCTGACAGTTTTCCGAAAAGCTTCATGTGCTTATGGCTTAAAGATGTGGATTCTTAATACACATTTTCCGAAACGCTTTTATTTACGTAGCAATGTCTCATTCACCAAGGTTCGAAGCTACGATGACAAGGAAAACTTCAAAAGAAGGAAGCCGTACTTCGCAGTTCTTTAGCTTCGACTATTACTTCTATTATTTTAACTAAGCCCAGGCGTAACAAAACTTTTTGGTTAAGCGTCTGGGCGTGAATGGGGGTTTGATTGATGAAAAGAGAAAAATCTGGCAAAAAAATTGTGGTTAAATTCGGTGGCTCCAGCCTTGCTGACCATGAGCGGTTATCAAATGCTGTAGCTTCCGTAGCAAAGGAAGCGGCAAAAGGCACCAAAATCGCAGTGGTAGTTTCAGCGATGGGCAAAACAACTGATGTTCTCTTGAACACTGCAAAAAACACTTCGAACGGCAAGCTCGAAAAACGCGAGCTAGACGATATACTTTCAATGGGTGAACGCACCAGCGTCCGAATTTTCGCTGCCGCTTTGAGAACTAACGGCGTGGACTCCCGCTACTTTGACCCGCTGGATAATGATTGGCCCATAATAACCGACTCCACCTTCTCTAATGCAAATCCGCTTTTAGAAGAATGCATGGAAAGAATTCGGAAAAACGTGTTGCCACTAGTTGAAAGAGGCATTGTGCCCGTTATTGCTGGCTTCGTCGGCAGAACCATGGACGGTAAAGTCACTACTCTCGGCCGCGGCGGAAGCGACACCACTGCCTTCATTTTAGCCGAAGCGCTGAATGCTGACGAGGTTGTCTTGGTTACTGATGCTGATGGCATAATGTCTGGTGACCCTAAAATTGTTGCCAACCCCAAAAAGCTTTCAGAGATTGAAGTCAGCACTTTAGTGGCACTTGCCGATTCAGGTGCCAAGTTTATTCACAGCAAGGCATTAAAGTACAAGCCACAATCAATAAATGTCAGAGTAATCAGTCATGTTCACGGCGACTTGACTCGGCCTGGCACTTTGATTACTGGAGCCTTAGCAACTGAGCTTGATGTGGATATAGCAAATTCTTCGCCAGTAGCAGAAATAACTATTGTCGGCCGCAGACTCTCTGAAAATCCACAAATAATATCGAAAATCATTGAAAAAGCAAAAGAGCATTCGACAATGCCGGGTATGTCAATGAACACGAACTCGGTTATCCTATATGTTTCTCAAGAGAAAAACATAGAAACCCTATTCAAAGAAATCCACGATATAACCGTAAATAATCCACAAACAATCGCCATGGCTGTAAAAAGAGATGTTGCTTTTCTGAAGGTCAGCGGTGTTGGGCTGGAGGAGACGCATGGCATAATTGGAAAAATCTCGGAAACTTTACGGGTTAATGAGATAAACATTTACGGTATCTTGACCATTACGTCAAGCATACTGCTATTTGTGGATTGGAACGAGCGTGAAAAAGCTTTACAGTTAATTAAAGATTCATTAAGGAAGCGTTAAAAATGGCTAAGGCAATAACACACGAAAGGAATGAGGAAAGATGGATCACGGTAAAGAGCGGCGCTTAAGAAGAATCTTCCAAAAGGACAATCGCACCGTTATAGTTCCAATGGATCACGGCATCAGCATGGGCCCAATTAAGGGCATAACCAACATGCAAGCCATAATTGACCAGCTGGTAAAGGGCGGCGTTGACGCTGTGGTCGTGAATAAAGGCATAGCTAAACGCGTGGACGTAGACGACGCCGGCTTAATAGTGCATCTTTCGGCCATATCGAATCTTGCACCCAGCGCGCATAACAAGGTTCAAGTTTGCACTGTACAGGAAGCGCTCCGCATCGGAGCCGACGCCGTTTCAGTACATATCAATGTGGGCGCTGCTGATGAGGATAAAATGCTTCAGAAGCTGGGCCGCGTTGCCGACGAATGCGACGTTTACGGCGTGCCGCTGCTGGCTATGATGTACCCACGTGGACCAAAAATCCAAAGCGAGCATGCTGTTGAGGTAGTTGCACATGCGGCGCGGTTAGGCGCCGAGCTTGGCGCTGACATAATCAAAACCAACTACACTGGCGATGTGGAAAGTTTCAAGACGGTTGTGGAAGGTTGCCCTGTGCCCGTCATAATCGCCGGAGGCCCCAAATGCAAAACAGACGCGGAAATTCTGCAGATGGCTTGGGAATCACTAAACGCTGGAAGCGCAGGGCTTTCCATCGGGCGAAACGTGTTTCAGCATGAGAATCCAACGCTTATGGTTAAGGCGCTTTCAGCCATAGTTCACGGTGGCGCTTCTGTTGAGGAAGCCCTGAAAATTTTAGGTGAATCCTGTTGAAGGAACTTTGGCTTGAGATAGCGCCGCAGGCTTCGCCTTCAGAAAAAGCTGCGCTTCTGAAACTTGCTAACGAAAATGGTGTTGTCCTGCTCGAAGGTGCACAAGTGCATGCAGTATCAAGTGGCGCAGAGATAAGCGTACTTGACAGCTTTGACGTGGCTGCCATAAAGCAACTAAAGAGCAAAAGCAAACAGCTTGCCCTAAGAGTAAGCATCAAGGGCAAAGAGGACGAGAACGCTGCTGTAAAAGCTGCTGAGCTTTCAGTTGATTACCTGCTTATAAACTGCCTCGACTGGCGCGTTATTCCGCTGGAAAATCTTATTGCAAAAACTCGAGGCAAAAGTAAGCTAATCGCAGAAGTAGCCAACGCCGAAGACGCCAAACTAGTTCTGGAAACCTTGGAGTTAGGCGCAGACGGCGTCCTGCTAAAAACCTCCAGCCCAGACGAGCTCATGAAAACCATAGCCATAGTAAAGAAGCAAGCGCCCAAAATCAAGTTAATCAATGCAAAAGTTACTGCTGTTAAGCCAATAAGCTCTGGCGCAAGAGTCTGCGTGGACACTTGTGATCTTATGGCTCCAGGGGAAGGCATGCTTGTGGGCGTCCAAGCCGCCGGCTTCTTTCTCGTCGAGGCAGAAGTCCATGAAAACCCCTACGTACAATCGCGGCCCTTCAGGGTTAACGCTGGTTCCCTTTCCATGTACACTTTAGCGTCACTGCAGAGCACCCGTTATTTGTCCGAGCTGAAGGCTGGCGACGAAGTGCTAATAGTGGATAGGAACGGGAAAGTGCGGTCTGCAAGCGTGGGCAGAGTGAAAATTGAGCTTAGACCCCTAATCTTGGTGGAAGCTGAAGCGGACGGGAAACGAATTAAGACAATATTGCAGAACGCTGAAACCATAAGGCTCGTAACCGCTGACAGCTCAAAACCTGTGACCGAGTTAAAAGCTGGAGACGAAGTTTTAGTCCACATCGCTGAAAGCCGGGGCAGACACTTCGGCGTAGCCGTGCCTGATGAAACGGTGATTGAACGTTGACCGCGAGAATTTGCGTGTCAATTCTCCCCAAAACCGTTCCAGAAGCTCTACAGCTAATTGAAAAGGCAGAATCCGCGCAAGCGGATCTGGTAGAGGTAAGGCTTGACCGGCTGGAAGACTGTCTTGGGAATCTTGAAGCGCTAAGAGATGTGGCTTCTTATGGAAAAACACCGAAAATAGCCACGGACAGGGTATCCAGAAGCGAAATGGAGCAGCGGCAACTGCTGTTGGACGCGGCTAAATGCGGTTTTGAGTATATAGATGCCGAATTATCTATGTCGCAACTGGACGCTTTAGTGAAAGAACTTAAGCGCTTAGGTGCTAAGGCAATCGTTTCTTACCACAAGTTTGATGGTTTTTTAAGCTTGCCCGAGCTTAATCGTGTGCTCGAGAGAGAAATTGCCAGCGGTGCAGACATCTGCAAAATCGTGGCAACCGCGGAGAAAATTGAAGACAACCTTACCGTGCTCAATTTCATATCTGCCGTTGCGGGCAAGACAAAGCTTGTATGTTTCTGCATGGGCGAGCTCGGCAAGATTTCAAGGCTTTTGTCACCGCTGTTCGGCGGTTTCTTCACCTTCGCCGCGCTGGAACGGGGCAGCGAAACAGCAGCTGGGCAGATGACAATCCAAGAAATGAAGGCGGCTTACGCGATTCTGGGGCAAAGGTAATGGTTATCTCGGGAAAAACACGCGTATGCGGCGTCATCGGCGATCCCATAGCGCACACCTTAAGCCCGGCAATTCAGAACGCTGCATTTCAACATTTGAAGCTTGACTTCGTTTACGTAGCTTTCCATGTGAAGCCAGCTGATCTAGAAAATGCCTTGCGGGGGATGCGTGGCTTCGACATTCACGGGTTAAATGTTACTATGCCCCACAAGAGCGCAGTGATCAAGTATTTAGACAAGCTGGACCCAGCAGTCCAGTTTCTCGGCTCAGTTAATACGATTTTGAATCGGAACGGTCAGCTTTGCGGCTTTAACACCGACGGCATAGGCGCTTTAAACGCCCTAAAAGAAAACCGTGTAGACATATCCGGAAAGAAGATGCTTCTGCTCGGCGCAGGCGGCGCAGCTAAAGCCATAGCCCACGCTTTTGCCGAGGAAATCGGAGAGCTTGTCATTTTGAACAGGTCTGCTGAAAAAGCAGCGGAGTTAGCAGCGGCATTACATCGCGTGTTCGGAAAAAAAATCGTCGGCGGCTCGCTCTCACCAGTCGCTGTGCAGCGGAACCTTCAAGACGCAGACATATTGGTTAACGCTACTTCGGTGGGTATGCATCCAAACATTCACCAAAGCTTGGTGCAGCCTGAGTGGCTAAAGCCTGACTTAGCGGTGATGGATATAGTTTATAATCCTGTGGAGACTAAACTGGCGAAAGACGCAAAAGCAGCAGGCGCCAAGGTAATAAGCGGTGTGGAAATGCTGATTTACCAGGGTGCGGCGTCCTTTGAAATCTGGACGGGCTGCCAAGCGCCTGTTGAGGTTATGCGACAAGCAGCGTTAAGCCAGTTATCCAGTGCGGGTGCAGACAGGTGATTGCGAAAGCTGAAGCAATAGCGCATGGCGCAGCAACCATCGTGAATGCGATAGCGTTTGGTAAGGGCGCGGCTTTCGGTGTTGACTTATGGACAAAGGCTGAAGTTAAGTTAACTGAGGAGCCGCATGTCATAAAAGGCGAAATCACAAGCGATCCTGCTGAAAGCACTGTGCTAATCGAAAGAGTTGTATCTCGTGTTCTCAAACATTTCAACCTTGAAAAGCGTTTTGGCGCCCGCGTGAAAACTTGGTCTAACATCCCAGTGGCTCGTGGTCTCAAAAGCAGCAGCGCCGCAGCGAACGCTGTGGCTTTAGCAACGATTGCCGCATTAGGCAAAAACCTTGATGACTTGGCGGTGGTTAATTTAGGTGTTGACGCTGCTTTTGAAGCTAAAGTCACCGTGACAGGCGCTTTCGACGACGCTTGCGCCTCATACTTCGGCGGCGCCGTAATCACCGACAACCTAAACAGGAAACTCCTAAAACGAGTCGCCTTGCCAGAAGACTTAACGGTTCTTTTCCATGTTCCCGCCAGTAAGGCTTACACTGCTGACTCCGACGTCAACAAGCTGCAAACAGTGAAGCCGCTTGTCAAAATCGCATACAAAGAAGCCCAGAAAGGAAATTTCTGGACAGCGCTAACCCTTAATGGCTTAATCTACTCTTCAGCCCTGGGCTACAGTGTCGCCGTAGCTCTGGACGCTTTGGTCGCTGGCGCTTTGGCTGCCGGCTTGTGCGGAAAAGGACCCGCAGTCACTGCAGTAGTTCCAGCAGACAAGGTTGATTCCGTAAGGGTAGCGTTGCAGCGCTATGAAGGCGAGATTCTGCATGCAAGGCTTAATCATGAAAAAGCCCGGGTGATTTAGCTAAATGACCGTGGTTATAATCGGAAAGGCTGAGCGCCTATCGGGCGAAGTTGATGCGCCGCCGTCAAAGGCTTACACACAGCGAATGTTGATAGCTGCTGCGTTATCGGATGGTGTATCTAAGATTTCTCGGCCGCTGATTGCAGATGACACTGAAGCGGCTTTGCGTGCAGTTAAGGCTTTAGGTGCGAAGGTGACCGCTGCAGAAGACTGTTGGACGGTTGAAGGTGCAAGCCCGCCTAAAGTTGCGGAGACAATGATAGACTGTGGTGAGTCAGGCGCCACCTTAAGGTTTATGATACCAGTCGCCGCGTTAGCATCTGAACCAACCATTTTCCTGCTTGGCGAATCCTTAGAAAAGCGCCCCATCGAACCGTTACTTCAGAGCCTCAGAGAATTAGGTGTCGAAACTTTTTCTCGGCACATCGGCGTTAAAGCTTCAATTTACGTGCGAGGCGGCGGGATCCGCGGTGGCAGAACCAGTATACGCGGCGACATAAGCTCTCAATTTATCTCTGGTTTAATGTTCGCTTGCCCAATGGCGCAGATGGACACGGAAATAATTGTTACCACGCCGCTTGAGTCCAGAGGCTACGTGCAAATGACCAAGGCTGTCCTCGCTGAACATGGTATAAGAATCCTTATCTCAGAAAATTTCAGCCGCATCTACGTGCCGGCGCATCAGGTTTACGTGCCGTGCGACCATAAGGTTCCAGGAGACTTCTCCTCTGCCGCGTTTCTCTTAGCCGCCGCGGCTATAACCCGCTCTAATGTGCGCGTTGAAAATCTGAATTATGAAAGCGTGCAAGATGACAAGGCTATACTGGGCATTCTATCGCAGATGGGCGCAAAATGCCGCGTCCAACTGGACTATGCGGAAGTAGCAGGCGACGGCCGACCGCTTAAGGCAGTTGATGTTGACGCGCGGGACATCCCTGATCTTGTTCCAGTTCTCGCGGCTCTTGCCTGCTATGCTGAAGGTGTTTCCAGAATATACGGCGCTCAGAGACTTCGATATAAAGAGTCTGATAGGCTTTTGTCACTTTATCTTGAACTGAAAAAGATGGGCGCTGACATAGCCATAAACGAAGACGGCTTGACAATTAAAGGCCCATGTGAGATGCATGGCGCAACGATAGATCCGCATAATGATCACCGAATTGCCATGGCATGCGCCGTCGCCGCGTTGGGCGCTGCTGGCGAAACGCGGATCCAAAATGCTGAATGTGTTCGAAAATCTTATCCGAGGTTCTTTAATGATTTACGTTCGTTAGGAGTAGATGTTGTTGGCGGGGAATTCGATAGGTAAAGAATTCAAAGTAACTTCTTTCGGGGAAAGCCACGGGCGAGTTATAGGCGTAGTCATAGACGGATGCCCAGCGGGCCTGCCGCTATCTGAGGCAGATGTGCAAGCCGAACTTGACCGCCGTATCCCAGCACAACCAAAAATAGTTTCGGAGAGAATTGAAAAAGACGCTGTGCAGATTCTTTCAGGTGTTTTCCGCGGCTTCACCACGGGCGCCCCTATCTGCATGATTGTGGAAAACAGGGAGGTGGATTCCAGCAACTACGAAGCTATCAGGGATCTGCCTAGACCTGGGCATGCGGATTACACGGCGCACGTTAAATACGGCGGGTTTAACGATTACCGCGGCGGCGGCCGCTTCTCCGGGCGGGTCACCGTAGCTTTAGTTATGGCCGGCGCGGTAGCTAAGAAACTGCTCAGCTTATTTGACGTCGAGATTTTGGCCTACACTAAGGCGATAGGCCACGTAAAAATGAGTGCAGCGCTTAGTTTCGAGGAGATCCGTGAACGGCGATACGAAACCTCAGTCAGGTGCCCAGATTCAGAATGCGCCAAAGAGATGGAAGATGCCATTATAAGCGCGCGAAAGGAGGCCGACAGCATTGGCGGAGTAATCGAATGTGCTGCTTTGAATGTGCCAGCCGGCGTTGGCGAACCACTGTTTGACGCATTGGACGCTGACATCGCCAAGATATTGCTGACTGTTCCTGCGGTGAAGGGCGTTGAGTTTGGCGCCGGCTTCCATGCTACCGAGATGAAGGGTTCAGAGAATAATGACGCTTACTTCGTGGAGAACGGTAAGGTTGCAGCGCAGACGAATAATGCAGGAGGCATCTTGGGCGGCTTATCCACGGGGATGCCGCTGATAGTTAGGGTCGCTGTTAAGCCCACGCCTTCCATTGCGAAAATGCAACGTACTGTTAACTTGGCTAAGATGGAGAACGCGACGGTGAAGGTAGGTGGTCGGCATGATCCATGTGTGGTGCCTAAAGCCGTGCCGGTTGTTGAATCTGCCGTTGCAGTGGTTCTTGCTGATCACATGATCCGCGCGGGTTTTATACCTAAAGTTTTGAAGGAGCGCAAGTAAATGCAGGAAATTCAGCAGTTAAGAAAGAGCATTGATGAAGTGGATGAGCAGATTCTGTTGCTTTTGAGTAAGAGAGTGGAAATTTGCCGTTCAATTGGTGCTGTTAAGCGAAAGCATGGTCTGCCTGTTAAGGATTTGCCCAGAGAGAACGACGTGTATACGGGCGTTAGGAAAAAAGCAGAAGAACTCGGCTTGGACGCTGCTTGGGTTGAGCGGATCTATCAGCAAATAGTTAATATGTGCCGTGCTATTCAAGAGTAAAAGAATTTGACAGGAAGCATAAAGGGCGGATAGTGGACGTGCTGTATGAGATAAATGAGAAAGCTATAAAACTGGAGAACCAGGGAAAGAAGATAGTGAAATTGAACCTCGGCGATCCTGATCTGGAGACGCCGCGGGAGATAATTGAAGCAGCTTATGAAGCAATGAAAAAGGGGAAAACCAAGTATTCCTCTGCTTATGGCGAGAAAAGCCTCAGAGAGAAGATTGCGGAATATCATGGTGTTTCCGCGGATAACGTGGTGATTACGCCGGGTTCGAAATGGGGTGTTTTCGCCGCAATGTATTTGCTGCTGAAGAACGGCGGTAACGTAATTATCCCCACGCCCTACTGGACTGCGTATGAGCTTACAGCTAAAACGCTTGGTGCTGAAACCCGCTTGGTAAAGACAGAACTTGCCTCAAAATGGAAGATTGATTTCGAAGCTTTAGAGCGTCTCATTGATGCGCAGACGCGTATGATAATATTGAATAACCCGAACAATCCGACCAGCAAGGTTATGGACGCGGAGGACATGGACCGCGTGGTTCAGATAGCCAACGAGAGGAAGATCACTGTTTTATCTGATGAGGTTTATGCCGACATAAGCTTCGTGAAAACCAAGAGCATCCTAGACTACGAGGGTAACCATGTGATGATAAGCGGCTTTTCCAAGATGTTTACCATGACTGGATGGCGTATTGGCTACGTCATAGCAGGCAAGGAGCTTATCGACAAGATTGGTAAACTGAATCAGATAACAATCACCAATGTGCCAGTTTTCATCCAGGACGCAGCGTTAACGGCTTTAGGCATGCATGACAAGCTTACCAGCGAAATCAAAAAAGTTTACCAGAGACGCGCGAAATTGGCCTCTCAAATCCTCTCAGAGGCAAAGCTGGAGTTCACGGAGCCTGAAGCACCGTTTTACGTGTTTCCAAGGCGCCGAGGCTTGGATTCGGAGCGCTTCGCTTTAGAGTTGCTCGACACAGGCGTGGCTATTGCGCCTGGCACTTCGTTCGGCGATTACAGAGAGCACTTTAGAATAGCTTTAACTGTGCCTGACGATGAGCTTCCTGTAGCGCTGAACAAGATTTGCGAGGCAACTACTAAATGAGGATTGCCGTAATCGGCGCAGGAAAAATGGGCGTGTGGTTCGCCAAGTTCTTCCTGAAAGAAGGCTACTCCGTAGTGGTTGCGGATCGAAAAAGGGATAAGCTGGAAAAACTGCGAAGCGAGCTTGGAGTTGAGATCGCCGATTTTGCTGAAGCTGCCAAAAGTGCTGATCGCGTGCTCATATGCGTATCCATAAGCGCCTTTGAGGAGGTTGTAAAAAAAATCAGCCCCGCTATCCACGAAGGGCAGGTTATTATGGACATCTGCTCGGTCAAAGAGTTTCCTGTCAACCTCATGCATAAGCATTTTCATGGCGCCTTGGTTTTGGGTACGCATCCCGTTTTCGGCCCAGGAAGCACCGGAATCGAAAACAAGCCTTTCGTTTTAACTCCCACCAACAGCCAAGAAGAAGCAGTTGCAGCAGACTTAAAGAAGTGGCTGGAAGAGAGGAAAGCACGTGTTTTCATTATGTCGCCAAAAAAGCATGATGAGCTCATGTCCGCTGTGCTGGGCTTGCCGCATTTCTTAGGATTAGTCGCCTGCGACACCTTGCTTGAGCAAGCAGATTATTCTGAAACCAAACAGGTAGCTGGCACAACCTATCGTTTGCTTTTCACTTTGGCCGAGGTTGCAGCCATGGAAACTCCTGAGCTTTTCAATAGTCTCCAATTGAATTTGCCAGGACTTGAGCAGCTTGAAGAAGCATTTCTCGCGAAGGCTCGTGAATGGCTAAAGCTGATCAAGGAGAAGGATCGAGAAGCTATTACCCGTCGAATGGAGCAGTTAAAAGTGCGGCTTGCTGAAAAAAGCCTTGATTACGAGCGAACCTATGAGCTTATGTATAAAATGTTAGAGGCATCCGAGAAATAGGAAAATAAGCAAGCTACGCTGCTCTGGGGTATGAGCCTAAAATTTTCACGAACAACGCACTTTTTTCCAGTGCCTTCAACGCGGCAGCACAGTTTTCTTCAGTTCTGTGCCCTTCAAAGTCAAGGTAGAAGTTGTATTCCCAAGGCTTCTTTTTTGTCGGTCTAGATTCAATCTTTGTAAGATTGATGCCTCGCTTGGCAAATTCGCCAAGGGCATGATAAAGCGAGCCTGGCGTGTGTGCTGCAGCGAATATTATTGAGGTTTTGTCTCTGCCCGTCATGGGCGCGTCTTCTTTAGATAAGACAAAGAATCTGGTGTAGTTTTCCAGGTTATCCTCAATTTCTCTTGCAAGAATTTTCATTCCGTAGATTTCAGCGGCTTTTTCGCTGGCTATTGCCGCGGCATCCTTGAGCCCTTTCTCCTTAAGCATTTTTACACTGCCCGCTGTGTCATAGGTCGGAACAAGCTCTCTGCCAAAGCGCTCAAGAAACCTGCGACACTGCGCAAGCGCCTGTGGATGCGAGTAAACTGTTTTGACATCCTCTAATTTTGTGCTGGGATTTGCGATTAAACAATGCGATATCCTGATGATGATTTCGCCGCAAACCTTCAGGTCATAAGTTAAGAATAAATCGTAGGTTTGGTTCACGCTTCCTTCTAGGCTGTTTTCCACCGGAACAACGCCGAACTGTGCTTCTTGCTTTTCCACGCTCTCGAATACTTCTTTAAGATCTCTGCATGGCTTGACTTCAACTTGGCCGCTGAAAAAAGCATAAATTGCGCTTTCGCTGTAGGCGCCTTTTTCACCTTGGAATGCTACTTTCATTGTTTATTTCCCAGCTTCCGTTGCCTTAGCAGGCACTTGTTTATGCCGTTAATCATCGCCTCGACACTTGCCATAACGATGTCTTCTCTTGCCGCGCGTGCTGTAACCACATGACCCTTTTCGTCCTCGACTTTTATGATGACTTCAGCCACAGCGTTGGAGCCGCCTGTTATCGCCTCAAGACGATACTCGTTCAGTTTAATCTTTGCCAAGCTGTTCGTAAGCTTCTGTATAGCCTTCAACGCAGCGTCCACCGGGCCTACCCCTGTCTCGGCGGCTATGTACTCCTTTCCGTCTAGAACCAGCCTAACCGAAGCAGTCGGGATTACTTTGATTCCCGTTATCACCGCCATGTCGCATAAATCCACAACCTTCTCTTCAGGGATAACTTCACCCATAACCGCGGCTGCAAGCGCAAGCAAATCCGCGTCAGTAACCATCTTCCCTTTGTCGCCTAGCTCTTTGACTCTGCGGACAATCTCTTTCAGCTGTTCTTCGGTTGGGTGTATGCCTACTTCTTCAAGTTCAGCTTTGATGCCGCGGGTTCCAGCAAGTTTGCCAGCGACAAGCTTCCTCGTGCGGCCTACCAGCTCGGGCTCTATTGGCTCAAAGGTTAAGGGCTTAACGGTTACGCCACGCGTGTGGATGCCTGATTCATGCGCGAAAGCATTTTCGCCGACAATCGCCTTGTTAGGCTGAACAATTACACCCGTTAAAGTGGACACCATTCGTGAAGTGCTGTAGAGCAAGCGCGTGTTAACGCCGGTTTTAAGCTTGTAAATTGTATGCAAAGCCACAACAACCTCTTCTAAAGCCGCATTTCCTGCGCGCTCGCCTAAACCGTTCACTGTAACATGCACTTGTGTGGCGCCTGCTTCAACCGCAGCCAGCGAGTTAGCCACAGCCATCCCGAAATCATCGTGACAGTGAATGCTGATGGGTGCTTTAAGCTCCTTCTTGAGCTCTTCAATAAGCTGGCGCATACTCCGCGGGATCATTATGCCCACGGTATCCGGAATATTTATCATGTCTGCACCTGCTTCCTCTGCCGCTTTGCATACCCGCTTCAGAAAGCCCAATTCAGATCTGGTGGCGTCCATGGGTGAAAACTCGCATTTCACTCCGTGCTTCTTAACGTATTCAACCGCGTCCACAGTGGCAGAAAGCACCTGCTCAGGGCTTAAGCCGACGGCATACTTCATCTGCACCGGCGAAGTGGGAATGAACGTGTGCACAATGTCGACGTCACATTCGATTGCGTCGTCTATGTCGCTTCGTGTGGCGCGTGCCAAAGCGCAAATTTCAGCGTTTAAGCCTGCCTTGGCTATTTCCTTAACCACTCGTTTTTCGCCTTCAGATGACATTGGCGAACCTGCCTCGATCACGTCAACGCCTAGCCTGCTTAGTTGCCGTGCAATCTCAAGCTTTTCTTCCGGCGTCAGCGTTACTCCCGGCGTCTGCTCACCGTCCCTTAGTGTCGTGTCGAAGATTCGTATGTACCCTGAGCTTTGCTCCATTACCAGCCCCTCCCTTCTATGCTGATAGAGCTGCGGCTATAGCCTCTGCCATCTTCAAGGTTGTGGCGGTTCCGCCGAAGTCTGGAACTGTTGGCCCCTCACGCAGCGTCTTTACGACGCCATTTTCTATGGCGTTTGCCGCTTCAATACAGTTGTTATCGTTATAGCGCTCGCCCAGCCAATCCAGCATCATCTTCGCCGCTAGTATCATGGATATTGGATTCGCTGTTTGCTTTCCCGCCCTATTTGGCGCCGAGCCATGTATGGGTTCGAAGAGCGCAAAGTTGTCTCCTATGTTGGCGCCTGGCGCCATGCCTAAACCGCCGATAAGCTGTGCTGCCTCATCTGAGAGGATGTCTCCGAACATGTTTGGCGTAACCAAAACGTCGAAGGTCTGCGGCTCTTTTATCAGCCGCATAGCCGCGGCGTCCACGTACAACTCGTTGAAGGCGATGTCTGGGTACTGCTTGGCGACTTCGCGGCAGACGCTTGCAAATAAGCCGTCGGTTACGCGCATGACGTTGGCTTTGTGTATGGCTGTTACTTTCTTTTTGCCGTTGCGGCGCCTTGCAATTTCAAAGGCTTTTTTGGCTATGCGCTCGCAGGCTCTCCGGGTGATTACTCTCAGGCATATTGTCGTATCGTTGCCTATGGTGAACTCTTGGCCTTTGTAAACGTCCTCAGTGTTCTCTCTCACAAAGATCATGTCGATGTCTGATCTTGCCACGACAGCTGCTGGATAAGCCTTTATTGGGCGGAGATTAGCGTAAAGGTCAAACATTAGCCTCAGCCGCACGATGACGTCAGCGGCGGTTTCGCCCACCGGCCCTTTCAAGCATGCGTGGGATGCCTTGATTTTCTGTATGCTGTCTTCGGGCAGAGCTACGCCTCTTTTCTCAAAGCATGTGTCGCCTGCTTCTGCTTCGATGATTTCTAGTTTTATGCCAAATTTTTTCTGTGCTGCTTCCAGCACTTTTAGGGTAGCCTCAGTTAGCTCTGGGCCTATTCCGTCTCCTTCGATTAGAGATATTTTGTATGTGTTCATTGCGTTTTTAATCTCCTTTTCAAGTTTTCTATTAATCCTCCATCTGCCAGTATTTCCAGTATGAATGGTGGCAACTTGGTTACTTGAAGACTTCGCTTCTTAGTGAGGTTTTCCACCGTTCCAGCCTCAAGATCCACGCTTAATTCATCACCATCTTCCACGGCGGATGCTATTCCCTTGCACTCGCCTATGGGCAGACCGATGTTTATGGCGTTTCGGAAGAAAATGCGCGCAAACGATTCGGCAAGCACACATCGGACACCCGCGTATTTCAGGGCTAGAGGTGCTTGCTCCCGGCTGGAGCCGCAGCCAAAGTTTCTGCCGCCGACCACTATGACGCCTGTTTTGGCTTTCTCTGGGAAAGCTGGGTCTAATCCTTCCATGGCATGCTTCGCCAGCTCACGAGGGTCTGTTAGCACCAAGTATTTTCCTGGCAGAATCACGTCTGTGTCAATGTTATTTCCGAACTTTATGGCTTTTCCATTTACCTTCATGCCTTGCTTCCCTCCAGTTCGCGTGGATCAGTTATTCTTCCTGTTACTGCGGACGCGGCAACCGTGGCTGGAGACGCCAAGTAAACGTTTGCTTGAGTGCTGCCCATTCTGCCTATGAAGTTTCGGTTTGACGTGCTTATGCATGTTTCGCCTGAAGCCAACAAGCCTATGTGCCCGCCTAGGCACGGGCCGCATGTGGAGCCGCAAACCATGGCACCTGCTTCCGTGAAAACTTCTATTAGTCCTTCCTTTAGCGCTTGCAGGTAAACTTCCTGCGACGCGGGAATTACCAGCGCCCGCACTCCTTCCTTGATTTTTCTGCCCTTCAAGATTTCTGCTGCAGCACGCAGGTCTTCAATTCTGCCATTAGTGCAGGAGCCAATAAACGCCTGCTCTATCTGCACGCTGCTCATTTCCGAAGCGGGTTTCACATTGTCAACCGATGGTGGACAAGCGACCTGCGGCGTCAAATCTGACACATCGATGTCCACGACTTTCTCATACGCGGCGTCAGCGTCGCTTCTCAAGGGCTCGAACGGCATCAGCGGCTTAGCGGTTCTTCCTTCCAGGAATTTGCGTGTGGCTTCGTCTGGTTCTACTATGCCGTTTTTCGCGCCCATCTCCACGGTCATATTGCACAAGGTCATTCTGCCGGCTACACTCATGCCGCGTATGGTTGGTCCAGTGAACTCGACGCTTTTGTATGTTGCACCATCAACGCCTAGCTTGCCAATTATGTGCAGTATTAGATCTTTAGGCGCAACGTACTTTTGGAACTGGCCTGTCACGTTTATTTTTATGGATTCAGGCACTTTTAGCCAGATTTTGCCTGTGGCGAAGACTGCCGCTGCCTCTGTTGAGCCTATGCCCGTTGCGAATGCGCCGAAGGCTCCGTAAGTGCATGTATGCGAGTCTGCGCCTAAAATGACTGTTCCCGGCAGCACATGTCCCTTCTCGGGCATGACTTGGTGGCATATGCCGCCTCTTCCTACGTCGTAAATTCGTATTTTCTGTTCTTTAGCGAATTGACGTAGCATCTTGTGCAGTTCGGCGGCTTTGACGGATTCAGCGGGTACTTGATGGTCGAGGATTATCACTATCTTTTGGTTGTCCCAGACGCGGTTAACGCCTATGCGTTTGAAGGCTTCGATGGCTAATGGCCCGGTTAAATCGTGGATCATAACCATGTCCACGTCAGCGTTCACTATCTCGCCTGGGCTTACCACATTTTTGTTTGAGGCTTTTGCCAAGATTTTCTCAGTTATATTCATGTTTTCTTACTCCTTCCATGTAACTTTGTTAAATGGGAAAAAAGGGAGGTTGATTTACTCCTCGATTTTAATCGAGTGTGTGCCCCGTGCCAACGCTGTTATCCCTGTTCGGGCGAGTTCTATTATGCCGTAGGGTTTCATGAGGTTGAGGAAGGCTTCTATCTTGTCGGATGTGCCAGTAATCTCTATTATTAGGGTTTCAGGTGAAACGTCAACTATGTGTCCTCGGAAGACTTCAACGCAGTTGATTATGTCCGTGCGGGTTTTAGCGTCAGGCGCACTAATTTTAATTAGCGCGAGTTCGCGGGTTACGATGTTTTCAAGTTCTAGTCTGCCTACTTTAATGACGTCGATCAGCTTGTTCATTTGTTTGACTACTTGCTCCAGGGTTTTTTCGTCGCCGCTAACAGTTATGGTCATTCTGGCTACGTCTTTCTGTTCTGTGTGGCCGACTGTTATGCTTTCTATGTTGAAGTTTCTTCGGCGGAACATGTTTGCCACACTGTGCAATACGCCTGGCTTGTTCTCAACTAAAGCGGCTATAACAATTGTTTTTCTGTTGTTTTCCATTAGTAATCACCTATTTGCTGGCCTAAGCCGCATCCCGGGGGCACCATTGGCGCTACGTCCTCTTCAGAGTTTATGGGCACGTCTATGACGGTGGTTACCGTGCTCTTCAGCGCCTGCTTCACTGCCTTTTCGAATTCGGCAATTGACTCAACTCGGAAGCCTTGAGCACCATACGCTTCTGCAAGCTTGACGAAGTCAGGCGATCTGCCAAGCTTTACTGCCATGTAGCGCTTCTTATAGAAGAGGCGTTGCCACTGGGCGACCATGCCGAGGACGCCGTTGTCGAGGACGATGACTGTGACGGGAATATCCTCTACTACACTGCACGCTAATTCCTGCTCGGTCATGATGAAGCTACCGTCTCCTGCAATGTCCACCACATGCCTGTCGGGGCAGGCTGTTTTAGCGCCTATCGCAGCGGGGAAACCGAAGCCCATCGTGCCTAGGCCGCCGCTGCTTATGAATGTACGTGGTTTCAGGGCTTTGAAGTAAAGCGCTGCCCACATCTGATTCTGCCCAACTTCCGTTGTGACGATTGCGCTTTCTGGCAGTAGCTTGCGCAAAGTTTGCAGCAGCCGCTTAGGTTTCAACTCGCAGTCTTCCGCTTTATCCTGTGGATTAAGCAGTTTCCGCGCTTCGCTGATGCGCTGAAGCCATGGGCTATCTGTTCTCTTTCTGACTTGCTTGATTAGGCGTTCGTATATAGCACTTAGTGCCTGTTTTGCGTCGGCTACTATGGGCACGTCAACTTCAATATTTTTGCCAATCTCCGCGGCATCGATGTCTATGTGAATTTTTTTGGCTTCAGGGCAGAACGAGTCCAAGTTGCCTGTGGCACGGTCGGCGAAGCGTGTGCCCACGGCTAAGAGCACGTCCGACTCCAACAACATTTTGTTGGCAAGGGGATTACCGTGCATACCGATATTGCCCAAGCTGAGCGGGTGTATCTCAGGGAAGCTGCCTTTACCCATGAACGTCGTAGCAACTGGCGCCAGAAGTAACTCCGCCACTGTTAACAGCTCGTCTGAGGCATTTGCGGTTATGACTCCGCCACCTGCTAGAATCACAGGTCGTTCTGCTTCAATCAGCAGCTCCACGGCTTTGCGGATCTGCAGCGGATGCGGCGCGCCAGCAAGGCGGTAACCGCGTAAATCAACCTTACAGTCGAAGCTGACTTCAGCGACTTCGGTTTGCACGTTCTTCGGAAAATCTATCAACACAGGTCCTGGCCTTCCCGTTGTTGCGATGTAGAATGCAGCGCTTACTGCATGTGGAATCTCAGCAGCTGAGCGCACTTGATGGTTGTATTTAGTTATGGGCGTCGTAATGCCTATGATGTCTGCTTCTTGGAAAGCGTCTCTGCCTATCACATAGCTGCTGTTGACGCTGGCAGAGGGAACTTGGCCAGTGATGGCTACGACAGGCGAGGAATCCATGTGTGCATTCGCTATGCCCGTGACCAGGTTAGTGGCGCCTGGGCCGCTTGTGGCGAAGCAGACGCCAGGCATACCTGATGCTCGGGCGTAGCCATCAGCTGCATGTGCAGCGCATTGTTCGTGTCTAGCGAGTATATGCCTTAGTTTCGGGTGGCGGCACAACTCATCGTAGACAGGTAATATGGCTCCGCCGAGGATGCCGAAGATGTGTTTGACGCCTTGACGTTCTAGGGCTTCTAGCAGCGCGTTTGCGCCGGTCATTTTAGTTGCAGTCATTTCTTTTTGCTGCTCCTTCCTTTTTATTTTGAGAATTATCACTGGGCGTATGCCCCAACAGATTGATAGAGAAGAATTTATTTGTAGCTGTCACGGCGGCATTAGGGCGTGCGCTAAATAAAATGGTCTGTCGGTACCCGACGATCCCAGCTATTGAGGTAGCGATCCCTCACTATACTTTTGCCTCCGTGAAACACCACGTTCCGTTAAGACTACGGTTAATATGTTTAAAAAGTTTATGGTTCTTGGATACCTTTAATTCCGACTCCCCTGCGTCTTATTCATGAGTTGCTTAACTTAAGGTGTTCATGTGAGTATTTGGATAATCTACTTAATTTAAATTAGTAAAAAGTTACTTTGCACTCTTTTCTGCAATGAATTGTTCTTTCACTTTCTGAGGGTGCTCACAAATAATACCAAAGCGATTGTAAATTTCGTCTGTTATTTCCCTCCCTTCATATGTCGATCGTTTCTTTCTTACAGGAACAAAATGTCGGTCTTTCGATGCTATGAATAAATTTCCTCCTTTGCCTTCAGTTGAGATATATATCATTTTAAGATGAATCGCCTCAGCCAGAATCATCAAGTCATCAGAATCTACAGGGTTTTTAAGTAAATTCAAAATTTGAGAATGTATGAATCTGTCTTGATTAATATAAAGCTTCCACCAGTTAAGAGCGCCTTTAAGGCCTTTGGGTACTGCCTGTTCTTTTGCCTCAGCAATGTTGGGCAAAGACCTAGCCTTTTTTTCCATTTCGTCATATAATTTTCTTACCATAGTAAATTTGATTGCAACATCAACAGCGTCAACTGGCTCACGTTGTAAAGTCCCAATTAATTGTCGCATCTTTATATCACAAATATTGAAAACACAAGAGAAAACTTCAAAATTTTCTGATCGTGAAACCCCTCTTCGCCGCAATTCCCCTTCAATCACCTTATCTAAAACCCCAAATGCCTCACTTTCAATTGTGGCAGTTATTATGCCTATCCTTTTTGCCATGTTTTTCTGCATAAATGTAAATAGATCTTTACACTCTTCATAGAAATGATGCTTAAGCGGTTCTTCTTCATTAATGTCTTTACTACTTACAAAAACCGAAGCAGCTAACAAGACACATGAATCAACTAGTATTCTACTCTTCATCAACACACAACTGCAATCTGTCGGCCAAATTATTGAAGCCCTTTTTAAGCGTGCTTTTCATTATTCCCTTCTTTTCATCTTCTACAGATGGTATCATAGATGTGGATGAAGCTACATCCCGAACAATTTTCAGTCGCCTAAGAATTGCACCCCGCTCACTCTCGGATAAAACATGCTGTTTATTGTAGAAAAGTGGAAGAACCATCACATATAGTTCGTTTAAACGAGGAACGACCATTTTAGATAGATCCACAATAACTGGATTTTCATGTCTTGCTTCGGCTTCTGAAAATCTTCGTCGCATCTTTTCTAATATCATCCTAGAACTTCTCATAACATGAAAAAATAAAAATGCATCTTCCACTTTCCTTTCTTTTGCCTCAATACACGCTTTCTCAAATTCCGATAATTGATTTTCAGCTAGCTCAAAATCCTTGAGTATAGAAATATCTACTTTTTGTGTTCTTTCCATATAGCCTAATTTGCAAAAAATACTATCAAATAGGCCAATAACCTTTTCCATCTTTTTCAATCGCCTATTTAACCGCTAATTTGTTCTTCTATGCTTATTGTAAACTTAAAGAATATGAATCTTTCCTATTAATTTTTGGCAGTTTATTTAATGCTTTATCAAAAAGGTATTTATCAGTTCTCTCTAATAGACGGTTAAGCCTATAAATAGAAGGGGTAAAGGGTCTTCCCACTAGCTATTGCCCCTTATTATTGTAGTCTGTTTTCAGCACGTTCATGGCGCCTAGCACTGCATCTAGGCTTGCCATCACGATGTCTTCGCGTACGCCCATGGCTGTGGCGGTTCGAGTGCCTTTGCGCATGCGCACTACAACTTCCACCATAGCGTCTGTTCCGCCAGTGATGGCCTTCACATTGTATTGTTCGAGATGTATGGGTTCCACTTCTTGAATGGCTTTCTTAACGGCGTTTATCGCCGCGTCAACTGGACCAACGCCGATGGCGGCGCCGCTGACTTCCTTTCCGTTCAGTTTCAGCCTGACTGAGGCGGTTGGCGTAACTGTGTTTCCGCTGACCACCGTTATTTCCTGTAGCTGAATTGCCTTTGTGGAGCTTAAGCCAAGCACGTTCTCGGCTATTGCCAGCAAATCTGCGTCTGTAACTGCTTTGCCCTTGTCGCCGACGCTTTTCACGCGCGCTTGAATCTCCTTCAGCTGCTCCTCGGTAGGCGTTAAGCCCATCACAGCCAAAGCCGCCTTTAGTCCAGCTGAACCAGCATGTTTTCCAGGCGACAGTCTCCGTGTGCCACCGACGAGTTCAGGCGAAATCGGCTCGTATGTTGATGGATCCGCAAGCATGCCCTGCGTGTGGATGCCTGACTCATGAGTAAACGCGTTCTCGCCTACTATAGCCTTGTTTGGCTGTACGTAAACGCCTGTTAAACGCGAAACCAGCTGCGACGTGCTATAGAGCAGCTCCGTTTTAATGTTGAGCTTTAGTTTGTACAGTGACACTAGCGAAACTACAATTTCCTCAAGTGAAGCGTTTCCAGCGCGTTCGCCCAAGCCGTTTATGGTTGCGTGAAACTGATTTGCACCTGCCCGAAGCGCCGCGATAGTGTTCGCCACTGCCATGCCAAAGTCATTATGACAATGCACACTTATCACTGGAATGTCAAGTGATTTCCGTAGTTCCGCGAATAGCTCGTAGGAACGCTCAGGCGTCAATACGCCTACCGTATCACATGCAACTACGCGGTCAGCGCCCGCCTCAATGCCTGTGGCGAAAACTTTCTTCAGAAACTCCACGTCTGCCCGTGAAGCGTCTTCTGCTGATAGCTCCACGATTAAGCCGCAGTCCTTGGCATACCGCACCATGTCCCGAGTAATCTGCAGCACCTGCTCCCGCGTCTTCCGAAGCTTGGCGGTGATATGCAGATCCGACACGGGAATAATCATGTGTATGCTGTCCGCGCCGCTCTTCGCCACCGCATCAATGTCTCCCTTTGTGCCGCGTGCTGCGCTACAAATTTCTGCTCGCAAGCCCGCATCCGCAATGAGCTTCACGGCCTCCATTTCGCCTTCTGAAACCGCTGCAAAACCCGCTTCAATAACGTCGACGCCTAACTCGTCCAGACGCTTTGCTATCCGCAGCTTGTTCTCAGGAGTTAAAGAGACTCCAGGGGTTTGTTCGCCATCGCGTAGTGTCGTGTCAAAAACTCTTATTTTCTCAGGGAAGCGGTTAGATAAAGCAATACCCCATTTTATCACACACAAACCACAACAAGACAAGCAGCTAACATATAAAACTTACGATCTACCAATCCACAGAAAACCCTCAATCACTAAAAACTCCGCTTGGCAATTCTGCCGCTCAATCGTTAAGTTGCTTGAGCTCAACAATTTCTGCAACCGTCATATTTGGCGGCTATTAGCAATTCATTGCAGAAAACTATAGAGGGGCTATTACGGCAACTACTAGGCTGCTTGAGCGATGACCTTTCCGCGTCAAAAGTGAAGAATGCAAACGTCACGGCTGTTTAGCTACGTGAAAAGGTACCGCGCGAGGGGAACGCTGTTGAATGTCGTCACTCAAGCTGTTCCGCAGCTGTTTTTCTAGACTTTTTTAATCCTTCAAATTTTAGTTTTGCAGTTAAGATTTTCTCTGTTGCAAATAATTTGGAAGCCACGTACATGACGACTACCGTGAAAAAGGCAACATAAACTATGCCTAATACTGTTGTTGTATAATCACCCATTACGACAGCTTTTGAAGCGATTATCGGTTGACTGTATGGAATCGCGAAGAACACGGCTTTAACCACTAATGGCAGCGTGTTAATATCCAGGTACATCAGTGCCATTGCTGGGATGAAGATCAATGGGTAAATGTAGCCTACCAACGCGGTTGCGCCTCGAACGTCTGATGCAAAGGCGGACATGATCACCGCTAACGCTAAGCCTGAAAGCAACGTTGTGAAAAGCGATGCGCCTAAGAGCAGGTAGCCGAGTGGTGAGGGCACGAGACCTAGCTTCACTAAATCTACGGATAACTCGCTTGGTATTCGTATAGTAATGGAGCCGAGCATGTAGTTGTAGCCTATCATCATTGCTACAGAGGCTATGCCAGCAACGATTATTGTGCTGGATAATTTGCCCATGAGGATGGCAAAGCGGTCTACTGGCACGGTTAGCAGCGTCTCAAGTGTTTTCTCCTCTTTTTCCATAGCCACAGATGTTGCAGCTATCTGCATGGAGTACGTCAGCATAATCATTATCGTGATTGGTATGGCAATGGTCTGCATCATCATCAAACTAGCAAGCGTGGCAGGATCAACTCCCGTTTGGATTTCACCCTTAATTATGGCTGACTGCGTAGCCTGCACGACATCCGGCGCTACGTACCTGTTGAAACCGCTTACTAGAACGTTAATTACGGATGAGCCGATGTCAGAGAATATGCCACCGCCTTGGAATAAGCCGTAAACGTTCACTGTGGCTTTAATATTTCGGTTGCCGCTTGTGTGCGCCGTCATATTCGCGCTGAAACCCGCGGGAATTTCGATGAACTGTGTGCTATTGTTCTGCGTCAGTAAGTCTTGTTCTAAAACCTGCTGTGGAGTGAGGTTGTTGACGATTATCGTTTTCATGGAGGCGTTCAAAAAGGTGATGAAAACCTGAGACCAGTTGCCGCCGTCATTATCTACCACCAGCAAAACGGCTTTTTCCGCTTGCTCCTGCGCTGTTTCAGCCGCGTAACCAAGTATCATGCCGAGGATGGGAAAAAGCACTAATGGAATAACAAGCATGCCGAGAAGAATTTTGGGGTCGCGAATTAACTCTTTCAGTTCCTTTACGAATATTGTTTGAAATCCCTTAAGCATAACCGACCACCTTCGCGAAAACTTCCTCTAGGTTCGCGCTGTTAAACTTGGCCTTCAGCTTCTGCGGCTCGCCTTCAACTACAACTTTGCCTTTATTAACTAACGCTACACGGTCACATAGATATTCTACTTCCAGCATGTTATGGCTACTGAGCAGCACCGTCACTCCATGGTCTTTCACGTAGCGTTTGATTATTTCTCTCACGTGATACGCGTGTAAAACATCTAAGCCGCTTGCCGGCTCATCCAGTATGGCAAGCTTGGGCCGTGTCATTAGAGCCCTTGCCACCAGAAGACGCCGTTTCATGCCTTTGCTGTAGGTTTTAGTCTTATCCTTTAACCTTTCGCCTAAGCCGCTTATGGCAGCAGCCTCTTCTATAGCTCGTTTAACGTCGCTTGCACCGCCTTTGCTGAACTTGGCCATAAATTCTAGGTATTCCCAGCCTGAGAGGTTCGGGTAAGCGCCTGCCTCCTCCGGCAGGTAACTTATGACTTTGCGGACTTCTGATGCTTGATTTACCACGTCTAACCCGAAAACCTTCACCGTACCTGACGTGGGCAAAATCAGCGTGGAGATTGTGCGAAGCGTTGTAGTTTTCCCTGCGCCGTTAGGTCCTATTAACCCGAAAATTTCCCCTTCCTTTATGTCAAAAGTTATGCCATCTAACGCGCGAATGTTGCCAAACTGCTTAACTAAAGATTTCACTTCAACCGCGAGGCTCAACGAGGTGCACCTGTGCCTCTATGATTTAATGCAAGTAGATATAAGGATTTGCTGGTTAACAGGTGAATTCCAATTTAAATGCAATTTCTCGTTATATGCATTTTTTGAAGTTTCCACTGTTTATCCCTTTGACGCAGCATTATGCGCCTAAATAAATTATTTTTAGGTGTCTGCCCTTTAGATTGTTGCGAGCGGATAACCTACGGAAGCAGCAAAGAAAGAGAATAATTCTGAACAGAGAACGGTTACAGCACCCTGCGGCTGCATATACCAGGACAAAGGTTGGCTGTTAACCCGCATCAGCGAATGCGAGTACCACAAAAGAAAGCGAACAGCAAAGCGACCGCCGCGGCCCAAAGCAGAATGCGTAAGACCATAAAAAAGGCTCTGCGCAGCTACAACAATATCTGAATTATGATTAAAACAACTAACAGAAACGGCAAGAACCGAAGGGCTTTCCCTTTAACGCGCATTGCATCGTCAACTTTTTTCTCGTCCATCAGCCGCATGATGTACACTGACGCGGCAAGGTTATAGAGAAAGACTACGTACACGGAAAGCATCATTCTATCCGCAAGCGTCAAATAGCCAGTCGGTGGAATGCCGCTAATTAAAGACAAGTGAAATGTTGTTGCCGACAAGAGTGTAGTTACGCCTAACGTGATGCGTTGAGAGAAATTCTGCGGTGCCATAAAGAACGCAAGCAAAGAAATCGTTGTTATAACCAGGACGGGCAGTACGCTTTTTAAGAACGCGGAAATCTTCGGCCTCGCTAAAGTAACGCTGAAAACAAAGCGTGAATACTTCTCATCTCCATAGGCGTGTTCAGTAACATAAGTTTTGAAATCCCTAAGTTCCCATCCTACCACGCTGGCAGTGGATTCCATGCCTGACTCCGCGCTTTCCTTAAAAACCATGCATGACCTGTTAAGGTTCTTGTGCTCCAGCATCACCGCAAGCTCATGACTCTCAAATGGGTACTGTGTGAAATCAAAAGTTTTAATGAAATCTCCGCGAACGCGGTACTCCAGGTAACCTCCAGCTTCATCCACTTTAACTTCATATTTCGATGGTGCACCGTTAATGAATTCAAACTCTTTCACTTCTGCGAGGCTTATTTTTGCCGGGTCAAACTTGAACCATAAGTAAAAGTCTAATCTGTAACTGTTTGCCGACAAATCCACTTTCTCTACATTCACAAGCAAGGCTCCAACTTCAACATCCACTGGTGCATCAGAAGGGCTAAGTGCAGCTGCACTTTGAATAAATAACGCTAAAAAGAATACCGCACATACTACTATCGTTAGTGGCTTAGTTTCTGCCATGCTTCTCGTCCCTTGTAGGTTTCCATTTTTAACAAAAAATTAAATATTTAAAAATTTCCGCACCGCCCAGCCCCCTTTCCATAGGCTGCCGATGCTCAAAAAGTGAGCATGTGCACAGTGCTTCTCCGCGGTTCTAAAGTGGAAAGTTTTATTTCCAAAAAGCACTATAAAAATTGATTTTAGGGTTGCTGCAGTTGCTAAAGGAGACTCTACGCACATTATTAAGCGAAAATTATCCGCTACTCAGCATTATGCTTGGCTTTGCACTTGTTTCTGTTACGGTAGGCCCATTTCAAAACTTTGATACCCAACTTGAATACGAGGCTGCGTCAGGCGTAATCACGTGGGGAATGCCCTACATGAAATACTATGGTGACATGATTAACCAGCCGCCATTAGGTTTCTACATTGAAGCAGCCTTCTTCAAAATCTTCGGCCTATCTTTCAACACCGGTGTAGCGCTCATAACATTGTTTAGCATCGGCTGCGTCTTCTTAGTGTACAAACTCGGCGAAGTTCTCTATGGGAAACCAACAGCACTGTTTGCTACCGCACTTTTCGCGTTTACCCCGTGGCAAATTGTCCTCTCAAGAAGCTTCCTCATCGACGTGCCTTGCCTGTTCTTCAGTCTCCTCTGCCTGCTTGTAGGGATACACGCAATACGCAAAGATTCTGAAGTGCTTTTCATGGCTTCAAGCATTCTGTTCGCCATAGCGCTTTTAACAAAATTCTTCGCAATTTTCGTGCTGATCCCTCTAGCTTTATTCTACATCCGTTACCGCCAGAAAAAGTTAAACCACATTTTCACCGTGACCGCCTATTTCCTACCAGCCCTACTTATCTTCTTCATATGGTACGACGTAATCTGGGGCAGAGGACTACTTTATGGCGAAAGCCACACCACTTTCACACATGACGATTTTGTAAACTTTAACCCTGCTGAGTTTTCCCCCTCATACTTTTTTGTCGGCAACTTCCTCTTAGAAGCCGTAGGCCTATTCTTCTTAATCGCAGCAGCTTTATCTCTGCTTGTTTACCTCTTTCGCAGAGACCTTTTCAAAAAAATTTTGCCCTTTGACCTAATGTGTCTCGCAACCAGCCTCGCGGTTATAGGCGTGAACACTTTTCTAGGCGCAGGTTTGAACCTCAGCTTTCCCTATAACAACGCAGTTAAATACAATTATCAAGCTTTGCCATTCTTAAGCCTGTTGGCGGCATCGCTGACAGCTAAATGCGCATTACTCTTTAACTCTTTGAAGTCAAAAGATAAACGAAGTGTACTAATCTTTTCTATAGCCATCGTCGGGCTGGCCTTATTAGCGGTAGCGCTTTTTCTGAATATGCATTACGTGAACTACATCTCCACATCAGACCATCTGGTATTCAAAGTGGACAAAACCAAAAGTGCTGGTTACTCTTTCGTTAATTCCTCACCAATAACCGAAAGCTTTCCTATAGCCCTTCAATACGCGGGTTTCGCGTTTGCACTATCAGGACTTATATGGGCAATCAGACATAAAATAGCCGCTGCACTCAAAATAATTCTTAAATTATTAAACTTGACAAGCAGCCAAATCGGAACAAGCGGGCCCTCAACCGCCCAGAGTTAGCCAGCTGCTCGCCTACCACCCTCTGAATGTTGCTATATGCCTAGAAATAGTGCTTTAAAGAATAGAATTGGAAAAACCACTAAAACACCAAACAAGATCGCGGTTAGCACCATTATCCGAAGGGCCCGAATTATGTGGGCTGGAGCTAAGCCGTCACCGTCGCCTAATTTGTAGCAACCAGGTTTTTCAAGCTGTACACCTAAAGCTCCAGCCATCGCCGCCAAAGTCCATCCCGCGTTTAGGCTTGCTGTGTTTCCCTTGTCGCGGCGAAGAATCTTTTGAGACTCCCTCCATTTCTCACCCAAAACAAGCGCTGCTAAAGTCATCAGCCATGCGGTTAACCTTGCTGGAACATAGTTAGCTAATGTGTCTATGCTTGCTGAAAACCATCCAATATTCCGATGTTCCTCGTCCTTATAGCCGACCATTGAATCCAACGTGTTAATCGCTCTGTATGCCACTGCGCCTGGAACACCGAACAGCGCAAAGTAAAAGAAGGGCGAGGTTACGCCGTCAGTGGTGCTTTCAGCTATAGACTCAACAGCTGCTGAAATTATGTGCCTTTCACTAAGCGTAGCTGGGTCTCGCCTAACGATATAAGGTAAAAACCGGCGCGCTCTGTCGCAATCTCCATTCTCGATGGCTTTGGCTATGGGCACAGTACACTTCTGCATGAACTTCAACGCAAAACTTGACTTGAATATTATGGCTGACACAATAATGTAGGGTAGCCAGCCGAGGAGGTGCCGAACCAAGAAAATTGTTATGTACGTAGGAACAGCGAAAAGCAGAATGACGCCCACGCCTAAAAGAACACCATTTGTAATTTCAACACGCGCGTTTTGGCTTCTAATTTTGGGCTTGAAAAAGGCAATGACTTTACCCATCCAAACTGTAGGATGAATTCTATCAGGAATTTCGCCGAAGGTCATGTCAATTAGAAACGCTAAAAATAAAATCAGCAGAGAATCCACAAGAAAGGAAAGATTTGCCGTGAACATACTCTTTTTCCAAGCTACCTTGTTTTTGCTGACTCACCGTTTTTTCCCAAGACTTTTCTGAGCGCTTCAAGCAGCTTTTCATTTTCTCGCCGTGTTTTAACAGCTACCCGAATGTAATATTCATCAATGCCGGCGAATGAGGTGCAGTCTCTTATTAGAACGCCATAACCCAGCATTTTCCGCTTAAGCTTAGCTGCTGTAAAGCCCGACTGCCGGATGTCTATAAAGAAGAAGTTGGCCTCAGCGGGATACACCTTTAAAACGCCAATTTTACTTAATTCGCATGTCAAAAAATCTCTTTCAGTTTTGATGAGCTTACTCGTTCTATTCGCGTGCTCCTCATCTTCTAACGCTGCTACTGCTGCGACCTGGGCTAAGCAATTAACATTCCAGGGTGCTTTGGCAGCGGACATGATTTTTATTGTATCTTCAGCCGCGACTCCGTAGCCTACTCTTAAGCCGGTTAACCCTAAAAACTTGGTGAATGATCTCAGCACGAAAAGGTTAGGATAACGCTTTGTTTCGCCGGCAAACGAAAACTGTTTTTCCTCGTCAACAAATTCGATGAAGTCCTCGTCGAGAAAGACAAGTGCATCCGCTGCAAGAGCTTCTTCAACGATTTCTGCTACATCGTCGCGGGACATAAGCATGCTCGTGGGATTATTTGGATTACATATAAAAACAGCCTTTGCTCCCTTCATTTCACGAATGAAAATTGGTGGTTCTGCCTTGAAGTTTGGTCCCAATTTTACAAGTTTTGGGTGTGCGCCTGTCTTTCTCACCGCCTTTTCATACTCTCCAAAAGTGGGCACAGGAATAAGTGCTACATCGCCTTTACCCATGAAAGCATCTGCGAATAAGTAAATGAGTTCGGTGGAACCGTTTCCCACAATCACGTTTTCTCTGCGTATTCCCTTGAAACAGCGGGAGATAGCATCCCGCAAGTTTGTGGAATCAGGATCTGGATAAGACGAGATCAGCTCCAAACTATTTTTTATTGCTTCGATAGCTTTCGGAGAAGGTCCCAACGGGTTAACGTTTGAACTGAAGTCGTAAACCTTATCGCTACTTAAAGCGCGTTTACCAATGATGTCCCAGATTTCTCCGCCATGTATGCAGGGCTTAAGCTGCTTAATCTCTTCACGTGCTAGACTTAAAGCTGACTTCATCCTGCTCTACGCCTCCACAAAACTTTTATCACTCCAGTATTGTGCCAAAGCATTCAGCGCATCCTCAAGCAAATACGTTTTAGGCATCACATCAACCTTTAAACCCATTTCAGCTAATGCTTCCGCTGTTTTAGGACCGATCGCCACGATAGTTATCTTGTCCAGTAAAGCACGAAGTTCCTCGGCGGAAACATGTGTCTTCAGCATGTGGAAGAGGTTTTTGACTCCAAGTGAACTGCTGAATATAATCGCGTGAAGCTGACCGCCGCTTAAATCTTGAAGAAACTGCGTTGCCAGCTTTGGGTCTGCTGGAAGATGTGACTCATAGACGTAAACTTCATGCACAGCGCTTCCCAACGCATGCAGTTTCTCCGCCATATTCGACGATGCTTGCTTGGTTCTCGGAATCCATATTGCCTTACCAGAGACGCCTTGTTGCCGTAAGCATTCTATTACACTGTCAGAAGTATAATCTGGCGGAATCAAGTTAACTCTGATTTGATGTTCTTCAAGCGCCTTGGCCGTTTTCGGTCCGACAGCTATTATCCTAACTTTCTCCAAATTCCTTTTAAGCTGATTACCCAGACCAAGGTTTTCAGCTGCCTTTAGCAAGTGTTCCACGCCGTTAACGCTCATAAAAATGACATAAGCCACTTCGCCCTTCGCCAGAGCGTCAGCGAACTTTTTAATATCCGATGATAAGCCAGAACTTTTAATCTCTATGGTTGGCAGAAGGTATGGGTTCCCGCCTTTTTCTATAATCAACCGCATTGTCTCTTCAGCCTGATTTCGCGGTCTAGTAACGACGATAGTTCTGCCTTTTAATGTGAAGTCTTCATGAACCATGCTAGTTTCTCTCCTAAAAGAGCGACTTTGCCTATGACTATGACTGCAGGCGGTTTCACGCCTTTCTCCCTCGCTGTCTGCGCTATTGTGCCAAGCTTGCCGATGACGCTGCGTTGCTGCGTTGAGGTTCCCTGCTCGATTATGGCGACTGGCGTGTCTGTGGCTAATCCGCCTTCAATAAGCTTGGTTGCTGTGGACTCCAATAGTTCTACGCCCATCAGTATGACAATCGTGTCCACGGCACGCGCCAACTCAGCCCATTTAACATTTTTTCCGCCGTTTTCTGCACGATGCCCCGTAACGATGGCAACCGAAGAGGCATAATCCCTATGCGTAAGCGGTATGCCCGCATAGGCTGGCGCTGCAACAGCTGATGTGATGCCAGGCACCACTTCGAAGGCTATGTGCTTTTCAGCTAAGACTTCGGCTTCTTCGCCGCCTCTGCCGAAGATAAAGGGGTCGCCGCCTTTCAGCCTGACTACTTTTTTGCCTTCAAGCGCTTTTTTCACCAGCAACTCGTTAATCTTCTTCTGTGTCAACTCGTGTTTTCCCGCACTTTTGCCAACGTAAATTTTCTCTGCGGTTTTTGATGCAAAATTGAGGATAGTCTCGTTCACTAATCGGTCATAAATCACCACATCAGCTGCTTTCAGAACTTCGACAGCCTTTAAGGTAAGCAGAGCGGGGTCGCCTGGTCCTGCACCGACAAGAAATACTTTACCCTTACCCATATTTTTCTCTCCATTCTGCTTCAAATCGTTTAGCTCCCTTTTCCAAAAGTCGATGGGCAACTTTTCTGCCTAAATCTTCGGCTTCCTTTAAGGTGCCCTTTGCAGAGGCGGAGATTTTCTCATGAGTTTTAAGCGAAAAGATGCATCCATAAAACGTTAAAGTTTGATTGTTCGCTCGGCCAATTGCGCCTATTGGAACGCGGCAGCCGCCCTCGAGAGCGAGGACAAGACTTCTTTCAGCAGTGACTTCTGCCCTTGTCGGCGCATCGTCAACGGCGCTGACTAGTTTGATGATTTTTTCATTATCTCGTCTTGCGACTACAGCTAGCGCACCTTGTCCCGCAGCAGAGGTAAACTGCTTCAAGGAGAAGCGTTCTGCGATTAGGCTCTGCAGTCCAAGTCTTTCAAGCCCTGCTTCCGCCACAATAATTCCGTCAAGCTCTCCTCTTTTTACTTTTCGAATTCTCGTGTCCACATTGCCTCTTATAGGCACCACTTCTAAATCGGGGCGTAGAAATTTAACCTGTGCAAGCCGTCTTAGGCTGCCGGTGCCTATAACAGCGCCATTAGGCAAGCTGACAAATGGAACATTACCTCTCGATATGAGAACATCATGTGGCGAGTTTCTCTTAGGTATCGCCGCTATCACCGTCTCTGAAGACTCCAATGTTGGAACGTCCTTCAAGCTGTGCACGGCGAAATCAACTTCGCCTTTTGCGATGGCCAAATCTATCTCTTTTTCAAAAATTCCTTTCATGTCAATGGTGAAAAGCGGCTTATTTCTTACTTTATCACCTGCTGTTTTGATAACTTTGACTTTGAACTCCATCTCTGGATAGATGCGCCTGAGGCTCTCAAGCACGCTTTCTGTTTGTATCAAAGCAAGCTTGCTTCCTCTCGTGCCCACCGTCAACATCATTTCAAACAACCACGCTGACAATTACTGCTGATTTATCCATGATTTTACGTCCTTCGCGAAATACGTGATTATGAGGTCTGCGCCTGCACGTTTGATTGCCGTCAAAATTTCAAGAACAGCCGCTTTCTCGTTTATCCCGCACATTTTGGCGGCTGCTTTCACCATGGCGTATTCTCCGCTCACGTTATAAGCCGCAATAGGCACGTTAAACCTTGATTTAGCCAAGCTTATTATGTCCAAATATGCTAACGCTGGCTTAATCATAACTATGTCGGCGCCCTCGTTTATGTCGAGCTCCATTTCTCGTAGTGCTTCATGCAGATTTCCATAATCCATCTGATAACTGCGTCTATCGCCAAATTTTGGTGCACATTCCACCGCATCTCTGAAGGGACCATAGAAGCAGGAGGCGAACTTCGCTGAGTAAGCCATTATTCCAACTTCGCTGAAACCAGCATCGTCCAGTGCTTCTCTAATAAATCGGGCTTGCCCATCCATCATGCTTGAAGGCGCCACGATGTCTGCACCAGCATGCGCGTGGCTCACAGCTGTTTTCTGCAAGATTTCAAGAGTCAAATCATTCGCAATCTGCCCGTTCTTTACCACGCCGCAATGTCCATGTACTGTGTACTCGCAAAGGCAAACATCGGTAGCCACAACAAGTTCGTCGCCGAACTCTTTCTTCAGGAGCTGAACTGTTTTTTGAACAACGCCGTCAGCAGCAAATGCAGCCGAGCCTATTTCATCCTTCTTCGATGGAACACCAAAAAGAATCACTGCCTTTACGCCCTGCTCAACCACTTGCCGAGCTTCGTCCACCACGCCGTGAATTGGCAATCGTGAATAGCTCGGCATCGACTCAATGGGGACGGGAGCGCGTGCATTTTCGTCAACGAAAACGGGATATACCAAGTTGTTTGGATGAAGCCTAACCTCGCGCATCACCTCACGTAGGGTTTTGGTTCTGCGGAGTCTTCTCATTCTAACCGCGGGAAAACTCATAACTGCGCCTCCTGCCAGACTTGAACATTTTCCGCTATCTTTTGCGCTACTCTCTGCGCCTCGTCAAACTTGCCATCGCTCAAAAGCTCCTTCACATGCTCATCTTCCAATATTTTGTAGAGAATCTTTTTCCGAAGCTTCTGATCGGCTATTTGCTGCTTCAGCAACGTGCGCATATGCGCTTGCAGTTTAATCTGAAGCAAATCTTCCTTCGTGATTAATTTCTCTACTTTATCTCGCAGAATCTTCGCCATTGCAGGGCTCTTTCCGCCTGTAGATACCGCTATTCTTACGTCGCCAATTTTCGCTATAGCTGGAAGTATAAAATCGCTTATTGCAGGGTTATCTGCCACGTAAACCATGCAGCCTGATGAGTGGGCAAGCTTGGAAAGTTGCATGTTAAGCTTCTGATCGCTTGTAGCAATAGCCAGTACGTCTGGCTTCGGATTTAGCTGATTGAAAAAAGCTTCCCCGTCCTTAATGTCCACCTTCAGCAAGCTAATCTTTTTCTCCTGATGAAGCTTCTTTATGTCGTCTTTGAAGCTTCGGCTAACAAGCAAAATTTTTGCGCCAGCCTCCAAGAAACTCAAGACTTTCCTATACGCTTCCTCGCCTCCCCCAATTATGACAACGTATTTTCCATCGAACTTGAAATCTATAATCACATTTTTCGCCTCTTTCTTTCGCGCGTGCTTGGACTGAAGTTTGTAAGTGAATTTTTGAATTTCTCCAAAAATACCCTGTAGTTTACTTCGCTTTTCTCCACGGGAGCGGCGAGTTCCGTCAGCCTCTCGATGTCCAAATATTGTTCTGCTACTTCAAGGGCTTTGCTTCCAAAGTCTTCATATTTTATTTCAACCTCCGGGATCATGCCTCTGCCTTCCAGCTCAACACGCGGTATTATGCCAAGCAATTCAACTCCAATATTGTTAAATGCGCGTTCAATAAGCATTTTTGCTTCATCGGTCAAGTAGCTAACTCGTGCTTTATTTAAGATAACACCAGCCACTTTTACGCCAAGCCTCCTCATGAGCTGCGCATAATTAAGAGCATTTATTACCGCGCCTTCGATTCCTTCCTTATCACAGCCCACAACGATAACGGTGGGAGCACACAGAGCCAATGCCACTTCAGCCGTTGAGGAAGGTCGCTCGGCCTCTTCGTTAAGCAATCCTGTAAAAGTGCTCATGGCGCCCTCGATTAGAATGAAATCATATTCTCTGCTTGCTTCCTTAATCACCTGATGCAGTGGCCGCCAGCCGCTTTCACCAATTTTTATTGAAGAATAAGCTTTCAGTGGTTCTTTAATCAGATAAAGTGCTGGCACGAGATCACGTATGTCTCCGCCAACTTTAATCACCGACACGTTGACGCCTCTCTTTTTTAATGCGCTGGCTATGCCGCTTACAACAAAAGTTTTTCCTGACCCACTGCTTGTTGCTGTTATTAGAAGAAAGACTGGGTTTTTCGGTAAAAAGCCTGCACCTCGGCGTGCTCTAATGCTTGTTGCTATGCCTATTTCGTTTTTGATTTCGGCTTTTAACTTTGAATTAGCCTTTCTTATCTCCTCAAGTTCTTTGGCGGATATGTCCAAGGACTTCACTATGCTCTGAATTATGGTTTGATTTTCATCCAGCAAGCCGTGAATGAGCACGCCCACCACATTTCCCTGTTTGTTGGCAACGCCCGACACGATGTCCTGTGGATCATTATGATAATTGACGCGCCGAACGTGGGAAACCAGAATTGGCCTTGCTTTATCATGAATTATCATTTTGCCGTAAGTATGGCAGTGGAATCCCGTGACTTCGGCTTCGGCAAATCGGGTTATGAAGCTTTCACCCACTATCGTGGCGGAGACGCGGTCAGTGCATATTAGGGGCTTAAATTCCACATCCAATAACCCAAGACCTGCCTTCAAAATAGGCGTAGCCGATAAGCGTCCAATATCCGTTGCCTTCGAAAGCACTTGTAAACCTGAGCATACTCCCAATACAAATTTGCCTGCTTCAGCCATACACAATATTTCTCTTGCTAAGCTATCCCTTATACTCTGAGATTCTATAAGACTACCACCGGGGATTATCAGCATATCCAGCACATCTGACGCCTTTTCCCCATACACAAGCCCGTCTTCCCCGACGACGTCGGTTGGCAAGTTCCCAAAATCTTCAAAACATGGTAATGCGCCACGCAAGTAGGCTAATCCGATTCTGCGCTTTAATTTGATTGCCGGTCGCCCCTCTTTTCCTTAATTACGGCAAGGCTTATATTTAAGGCGGTCGGTTTATCCATCCATGCATTCTTCGGCTGACGACCTCCACATAATCAACGTAAGAATCACGCATAAAACGGCGCGTCTTCCCTTAATTGAGGCAGTAACGTTCAAAGATACCCGAGAAGCACTAAAAATTATTCACGCCATGGAAAACGTTGATGAATGCGTTCTTCTCCAAACATGTAACCGCGTTGAGTTTTACCTTGTAAGCAAAGAAGGCGAAAAGGTCGCCAAGAATGCAAAAGATTTTTTGGCTAAGCGAGCCGGCGAATTAGTCGATGATGTCTATAGTGCCATCGAGTACGCGTTGGATGGCGATGCTCTCAGGCATATTTTACGGCTTGCTTCTGGGCTAGAATCAATGGTTATAGGTGAAGATCAAATTCTCAATCAGGTTTGGGAAGCCTATTTAGACGCCGCATCGGCAAAGACTGCTGGCATAGTCCTTAAGCACCTGTTCATGCGAGCAGTGAGCGTTGGGAGACGCGTAAGAAAAGAAACTGGTATTAACAAAGGAGCCGTGTCAATTGGATCCGCTGCAGTTGAGCTGGCTGAATCGTTGCTGGGCAAACTTGATGAAAAGAAAATTCTAGTGATGGGCGCAGGAGAGATGGGCACGCTTGTAGCTAAGGCTTTAGCTCGGCGCTGTCTAAAACCTATTTTCATAGCTAATAGGACATATGAGCGGGCGGTAAAACTTGCCGAAGAACTTTCAGGCAGAGCGGTACGATTTGATAAATTAGAGAAGGTTCTTTCGGACGCGGACGTAGTTATTTGCTCCACATCTGCACCGCATTACTTGTTAACTAAGAGCACGATTTCGAAAGTAATGGCTCAACGTCAAAACACCAATGATTTAATCATAATTGACATTTCAAACCCGAGAAATGTCGAGAAGGCAGCACAAGAAGTAGAGAAAGTAAAACTTTATGACATTGATGATCTTCAATTAATAGCTGAAAAGAATAAGCAAAAACGCCAGAAAAGTATAGAACAAGCCTCTGAAATCATAGAAAGAGAATTGGTCTTGCTGAATAGAGACATAAAAATCCTCTCTGTTAGCGACATCGTTTCATTGTTGTTCGCACGTGCTGAAGAAATACGGCAAAAAGAACTTGCCGAGGCGCTTAAAATGTTGGGATCTGTCAGCGCGAAAGAGAAGAAGATCATAGAAGATTTGACGTTCATCTTGCTTAAGCGGACTTATGTGCCAATAGTTCAGAATCTACGTTCAGCCGCACGAGACGGTGACAAGAAACTTATAGAATTTGCAATAAAATTGTTCGGTTTGGAACCAAGTTAATTGAAGTGAGTGTTTATGGACAAAGTAGGCTTAATCATAATCGGACATGGCAGCAAACTTCCTCATAACAGGGAAAACTTGGAGAAGTTGGCTGACATTTTACGAAAGAGAGCTATATTCAAAACGGTTGAAATCGCCTTTATGGTGAGAAATACCCCAACCATTCCTGACGCAATCGAAAGCCTAGCTAAGAAGGGTGTGTCAAAGATTGTTTTGGTTCCTGCCTTTCTTGCGCCTGGTGTACACACGACCCGCGAAATTCCCGAACTCATAGCAATGAAGGAAAAAGAACCCTTGCTGAAAGGACGTGGAATAGAGCTTGTGTACGGTGAACCTTTAGGCGCTGACGCGCGAATAGCTGAGATAATAGAAGAAAAAGCCTTGAAGGCGCTCGGTCAAGAAGTCAAAGAAGATAATGTATTGATTGACCCGTATGCAATAACAGCCTCAAACGAGATTGCTAAAACCAGCATGTGTCTCATTCGGCAGGCGCTCGGAGATTTCCTGGAAAATGTGCCGCCTTCGCATGTGCCCATTATCGAGCGAGTTGTCCACGCTACTGCTGACCCTGAATTTGCCAAACTGCTAATTATCAGCGAAAAAGCCGTGGACGCCGGTATCGCGGCTATCAAAGCCGGCGCAAAAATAGTGACCGACGTGAAAATGGTAAAGGCAGGCATAAATGAGGCACGACTTAAGAAATTCAGCGCCAAGATCCTCACGTACATCGATGATAAACGCGCCATAAAGTTAGCTAATGATGAGTCGATAACACGGGCGGCTGCTGCAATGCGCTTAGCAGTAAAAGACGGCTTAGACGGCGCCATTGTGGTTATCGGTAATGCTCCCACTGCTGCGTTCGAACTTGCCGACGCAGTTAAGCAAGGCTTAGCTAAACCAGCCCTAATCATCGCTGTTCCCGTGGGCTATGTTGGCGCTGCCGAGTCCAAAGAAGCCATTTCAAAGCTGCCCATTCCTTTCGTGATTGTTAGAGGCCGCAAAGGCGGAAGCACCGTGGCAGTGGCGATCTTGAACGCCCTGCTTTCTCTGGCTGAGCAGGAAGTTAAAACCAAAAGGGATTAAACAGCAATGGCGCGGTTTTTAAAATATGGCCTGTCCACGGGCGCATGCGCTGCCGCAGCCGCTAAAGCAGCAGCAATAACATTGACTTCCGCTCCAGTCGACAAGGTGGTTATCCCTACACCAATTGGTATCCGCTTCGAGATTCCAGTCAAAGAAAGCAGGAAACTTGGCGATGCCGGAGTAGCTGTGGTTGTGAAGGATGCTGGCGACGACATTGACGTTACAGATAAATTGGAGATCCATGCCTCCGTACGGCTGACAGATGATGGCAAGATTACAGTAAAGGGCGCCGTGGGCGTCGGCGTAGTAACAAAGCCTGGACTGCAAGTGCCCATAGGCGAGTCCGCCATTAATCCCGTGCCGAGAAGCATGATAATCGCCGCTGTTAAAGAAGCGCTTCCTCCGGGGAAAGGCGCGGAAGTTGTCATAAGCGTTCCTGAAGGCGAGAAAGTGGCTAAAAAAACCCTAAACGCCAAGTTAGGTGTAACAGGCGGCATCTCCATTCTCGGAACAACTGGCGTGGTGAAGCCGTTGTCGCTGGAAGCTTGTAAGCGCTCGCTGGTTCCTCAAATTGACGTGGCGCTGGCTAAGGGCTACGACCGCGTGTTTCTGGTGCCTGGAAATATAGGCGAACGGATAACTAAGCAACTCTTTAATGTTCCAGACGAGACCATAATTCAGACTGGCGACTTTATGGGTTACATGCTTGACAAGGCAGTTGAGAAGGGAGTAAAGGAAATTACCTTACTCGGTCATCCTGGAAAGCTTGTGAAGTTAGCCGCGGGAATCTTTAATACGCATCATAAAGTGGCTGATGCAAGAAGCGAAGTTATCGCAGCGTATGCTGCTGCCGCCGGCGCTGATTCGCAGCTTGTAAATAAGATTTTAACGTCAAACACCACTGAAGAAGCCATAATGCTTCTTAAGCAAGCTAACATAGTAAAGCAGACTTTTGAAAAAATAGCTGAAAGAATCGCTTCTCGGATTATGGAAAGAGTGAAAAGTAAAGTCAAAGTAAACGTGATACTTGTTTCGCTGGAAGGCGACGTTTTGGGCACATGGAACAGCGTGGAGAGTGCATGAGAGTGGCTAAAGTCACAATCGTCGGTGCAGGACCAGGCTCGCCAGAATACATTCCGCCCATAGCCCGGAAAGCCGTGCAAAACGCTCAGTTAGTCATCGGCGCTGAAAGAGTACTGCGCCTGTTCGCGGGCGACATAAAGGGCGAAGCATTAGAGTTGACCGCCAAAAACGTGAACGATCTTCTTCAGCAAGCTGTTGCCGCGGCAGAGGAAGGAAAAGCGGTTGTTTTGCTGTCAACAGGCGACCCCAGTTTCTCAGGTCTTCTAGGCACCTTTCTCAGCGTTGTCAGGGCAAGGCATGTTGAAGTAGAAGTTATTCCAGGCGTAAGTGCGTTGCAAGTATGCGCAGCCCGCCTCTGCATGTGCTGGGATAACGCGCGCCTTTTCAGTTTCCACAGGGGCGTCGACAACGCCAAGCAGGCGGAGCTTGTTGAAGCCGTAAAGAAAGGCAAAGATGTTCTGCTTCTTCCAGAGCCTAAGGCTTTTCCGCCAAGCGAGATTGCCAAGTTTCTTATAGCCAATGGAGTTAGCGACAAAACACCTGTATTTGTGTGTGAAAACCTTACCCTTAATAATGAAAAGATTATTTCAAGTACCTTGGAAGTAATCTCAACAATGAGTTTTAGCTCATTATGCGTATTAGCCATAAGACCGCAACACAAGCATGCGGCTGAATGTCAAGATGGTGATTGTCATGTGGACGTATAAGACGCCCGGCATTCCCGACACTATGTTCACTCAAGATGAGGCTGTGCCGGGACCTACAAAAGAAGAGATAAGAGCCCTAACTATCTCGAAAGCGCGTCTCAAAGAGGGCTTCTGTGTCATCGATGTTGGCTGCGGCACAGGCGGGTTAACCGTTGAAGCCGCGCTTCAGGTAGCTCCCACAGGCAAAGTCTTCGCTATAGACGAAGATGTGAAGGCTGCGGAATTAACCGAGATTAACGTTGCAAAGTTTAATCTGCAGAGCATTGTGCAAGTTATAAACGGGAAGGCACCTGAAGTCTTGCTGCATCTGCCTGTGGCTGACACGGTGCTCGTGGGCGGAAGCCGTGTTCTAAGAGAAGTGCTGCGTGCTTCTCATCAGAAACTGAAGAAAAATGGCCGCATCGTTGTGAACGCAATACTTCTGGAAACAAGCTTTACTGCTCTGGATGAAATGAAAAAGTTAGGCTTCAAAGAAATAGATGTGACAACGGTTTTCGTGGCTAAAGGGCAGGCAATTCCTTCAGGAACCATGATGCTGGCTAGGAATCCAATTACAATAATATCTGCTACAAAAGTGTAGGTGGAAAAGTTTGGTTGGCAAGTTCATCGGCATAGGCGTAGGCCCAGGCGACCCTGAACTTATAACCGTTAAGGCTGTAAAAACTTTGAAAACAGTTGACGTGATTGCGGTTCCCAAAACTCATGCTGGCGCGCCGAGTATAGCGCTTAGCCTCATCAAACACATTTTAGAAGAACGGGCGAAACCCGCCGAGGTGCTCGAGTTAGTCTTTCCAATGACAAAAAATGAATCTGAAGCCAAAAAGTGCTGGGCTGAAAGCGCTCGCATAATCGCTGAAAAAGCTGAAAGCGGAAAAACAATAGCGTTCATCACACTTGGCGACCCATTTTTCTACAGCACATTCATTTATCTTTTTCAAACTTTAAAACAGAAATATCCCCATGTAACTATGGAAATAATCCCAGGAGTGACATCCTTAACCGCCTGTGCCGCACGGGCTCAAGTGCCTTTGGCTGAAAAGGACGAAGTAATCGCAATTATACCCTCAGACATTGATTTTAAGCTCATCGAAGAAACTGCTGAACACGCAGATAACATAGTTTTCATGAAATGCGCTCACCGATTCAAAGCTCTCATGCCAATTTTAGAGAAATCAGGATTTACCAAGAACGCTACAGTTGCGCTGGTTAGAAGATGTGGCATGTCCGACGAGGCTGTTATCATCGGTAGATTAGGCGATGTTCAAGAGTGGAATATACCTGAAGATTATTTTTCCATGGCAATAGTAAAGAGGAGCGAGTTTCCAATTAATCGAGAAAAGGAGGATTTATTGTGAGTCAAGTTGTCTTCATAGGCGCGGGCCCAGGCGACCCTGAGCTTATAACCATCAAAGGAAAGAAAATGCTTGAAAAAGCTGATGTTGTCATATACACGGGCTCGCTTCTGAACCCTGAAATTCTCAAGTACGCTAAGCCTAACGTGGAGCTATACGACAGTGCCAAAATGCACCGAGATGAAGTTTTCGCAGTATTCGCCAAAGCTGCCCGGGAAGGCAAGTTTGTGGCCAGAGTACATGATGGCGATCCAAGCTTTTACGGCGCCATTCAAGAGCAAATTGCTTTTCTCGAAAAAGAGCAGATCCCCTACACCATAATTCCAGGTGTAAGCTGTTTACAGGGTTCCGCGGCGAGTCTGAAGCGTGAGTTGACGTTACCTAATGTTTCACAAACCGTTATCATCACGCGTCCTGAAGGCAGAACACCCGTGCCTAAGTCTGAAAGCATACGAAAACTTGCGAGGCATCAAGCTACCATGGTAATCTTTCTCGGCACGCCGCAAATAGCCGAGGTTGTTGAAGAACTCAAAAAAGGCGGATACCCAGAAGACACGCCTGCTGCTGTAGTGTACAAGGCTACGTGGCCTGATCAGAAGATCGTTAAGGGCACCTTAGGCGACATAGTTGAGAAAGTTCGGGCTGCTGGAATAACTAAGACGGCTCTGATCTTCGTGGGACGCGTATTAAACCCTGAAGCTTTCGATTTCTCCAAGCTCTATGAGCCTTCTTTCACAACGGGCTTTAGAAAAGGCGTTAAAGATGTTTGAGCGAGGTATAGCTGTCATCGCGATCACGCGCCGCGGCGTAGAAACTGCACTTAAAATCAAAGCCGCACTGGATGCGTTAGGCTTACCTTGCAAGGTGTTTGCGCCAGAAAAATACCTCCAGGCCGGAGTATCCTCACTGGATAAGAAACTTGACGAGTTCATCAAGGAAATTTACCGCAAAGTCGACGCCATAATAGCAGTCATGGCTACGGGAATAATCATCCGGGCAGTTGCGCCATACCTCGAGAGCAAGCTGGTTGACCCTGCGGTTTTATGTGTTGATGCTTCCGGCCGTTTCGTCATCAGCCTGCTTTCTGGACATTACGGAAGAGCTAACGAACTTGCAAGACTGCTTGCTGAGGGGATAGATGCAGTGCCAGTCATCACCACCGCATCAGACGTCATGGGAAAACAAAGCATCGAAGAACTTGCCCTAACTCTTCATTTATCCATAGAGAACCCTGAGAGCCTCACAGCAGTAAACGCCGCGCTGGTGAACGACAGCCGACTGGCTCTTGTTTTGGTCGGCGACGTAAAAATTCCAGAAAACAAAATTTCAGGTTATGAAATAAAACAAGCGGACAGCATCAAGAAAGCCATAGAAATCTTGAACGACTTCGATGCAGGCGCACTCATCACAAGAGAGAAAGTGCCTAAGGATCAGTTGGCAAAGCCTGCTACAATACTTAAACCTAAAACGGTGGTTGTGGGCTTAGGCGCAAGAGAAAACGTCAGTGAAAATGAAGTTGTAGAAGCTGTGAAATACGCTTTGGCGCGTGTGGATCTTCCGCTGGAGCGTGTTGACCGCTTGGCCACCGTCAGCATAAAAAAGGATTCAGCAGCTATTCTAGGCGCTGCTAAAAAATTAGGGTTGCCCATCGCCTTCTTGGAAATTGACGCGCTTCGGGCCCTAAAACATGTAGATCTTTCACCTGATTCGCCATTAGTGGAACAAAAAATTGGTGTTGGAGGAGTATGCGAACGAGCAGCATTGATAGAAGCGGGAGTAAAAGCAAAACTGATTCTAAAGAAAATGAAGCTGAATGGTGTAACAGTGGCCATAGCCGAGGGCGAATAAGCGTAGTCGGCATAGGACCAGGCGGCCTTGAGCACCTTACACCTAAAGCTAGGCAAGCGATAGAAGCCGCGGATGTCATTATAGGCTATAAAATCTACATAAAACTAATCCAGCCAGTAATCACAAGCGCCATCGAGGTTATCTCGGGAGGTATGGGACAAGAAGTTGACAGGGCGCGAGTAGCCGTGGCAAAGGCTCTGGAAAACAAGCGGGTAGCTGTGATTAGCAGTGGCGATCCAGGGGTTTATGGCATGGCTGGCGTGGTTTTGGAAGTTGCAGCCAATGAAAAAGCAGCTGTTCCCATAGAAATTATTCCAGGAGTAACAGCGGCAACAGCAGCAGCGGCCGCGCTTGGAGCGCCTTTGGTTGGCGATTTCGCCGTAATAAGCCTCAGCGACCTTCTGACTCCTTGGCAGCTTATCGAAAAAAGGTTGAACGCTGCGGCGGAAGCTGATTTTGTGATTGTGCTATATAATCCCCAAAGTCAAGGCCGTAAAGAACCTTTAGCGAAAGCGCATCAAATCCTACTTAAATACAGAAGCCAGGAGACCCCTGTTGGCATTGTTAAGGCGGTTGGGCGAGACGGCGAAAAAGTGGTCATCACTACGCTCGGAAGCATGCTCGAACATGAGATAGACATGGCTACAGCAATAATCGTGGGCAACTCCACCACTAGAATCGTCAATGAAAGAATGGTCACGCCCCGTGGATACCGCCTGCATTAGAGCTAGCCAAAAAGTAGCCAAAACGCCAGTGCAAGAAGCACTGTGCCGCTAACCTTTGGGAAATATCTCTCATATCTGCTGATTCTTGCTCTAACCCTTCCATACATTTTTATTCCAAGAATGGTGACGCCCACAAGCCCTGCGGTTACCGCCAATCCATAAGCCGCCATCATAAAAAGCGGGTTAACACCGCCCATAGCTAAAGCCAGAAGCGCAAATTCTTCTTCATGGGCAAAGCCTAGGAAAAACGCGCAACTCGCTATTTTCCATAAACTCAGATTATTCATCCGTTTTGGATGGAAATGCAGGTGCGTGTGCCAGCCAATGCCTGGATGCTCATGTTCGTGTTCATGTTCCATGTCTTCCACGTTATCATGTAAATGCCCGTGCTGATTTTCCAGTTCCGAATCAACTTTTTCCATGAAAAACTTGGCTGCAAGCAGCACCAAAGCGGCAAATGCAATGTATTTTAGAAGTGGGCTTGTGAAGTTTATCAGCGCGCTAGCGGCAACGTAGATTATGACAACGGCAATTGAGGAGATAAAGTGAAAGAATGAAATTATGCTTGAGCTGACAAGGGCGTAGAAGGTTGGCTTCGAAGTCCGTGTCGAATAAAGCAGCGCTATGGGCCAACCGTGCCCCGGCTCTAACCCATGCAGCAATCCTATGGAGACAACACCTATTAGCGCCGGATCAAAGATGCCGCTCATGTTTCAGTCCTCTTCTGCTTTTTAGATTCTAGAAGTCTCAATATTTCTTTTCTTGCTTCGCTTATGGTAAGTGGAAGCCGCGGGTTTATCGGCAACTTGTCCTCCTTCTTCAGCACTTCAAATAGATGCGTTATCCGTGGAGAGCGCAGGTTTACGCTTCGGATTAATTCTGCATCTGAAAACAATTCCGCGGGCGCGCCCTCCGACACGAGTTTTCCCTTATTCAATATGTATAGTTTACTTGCAAACAAGGGCACCATGTCCACGTCATGCGTAGCCAGTATCAACGTTAGTCCCAGCTCTTTGTTAAGCCGCAGAAGCAAATGCAATATCTCGCTGGTGCCGCGTGGATCCAGATTCGAAGTTGGCTCATCCATAATTACAACTTCAGGCTTCATGGCAAGAACTCCAGCAAGCGCAACCCGCTTCTTCTGCCCTAAGCTGAGGAAATGTGGTGGTTTATCCGCGTACTCGCTCATACCTACAAGCTTCAGAGCTTCATCAGCAACCTTCTTCACTTGGCCAGCGGGTTGACCCAGATTTAGCGGTCCAAAGGCCACGTCCTGCTTTACAGTCGGCGCGAACAGTTGATCATTAGGGTCTTGGAATACGAAGCCCACGCGTCTTCTAAGCTCAAGCAAAGCTTTAGGCGAGTATTCCAGCGGTTTATCTTCAAAGTAGATTCTGCCAGCCGTTGGCTTCAGGATTCCATTCAGATGCAGTAGTAGCGTAGTTTTTCCGGAACCGTTCGGTCCAAGAAGGGCTATTCTTTCTCCCTTAGCAAAACTTAATGATATGTTATCCAGCGCAAGTGTGCCATCGGAGTACTTGTGGGACAGATTTTCTAATCTGAACAGCATTTTGATTACACAATCCCGATATGCATTGTTAAATACGCAGTTATTGCAAGCGCGACAGCGAAAAGCGTGATTCCCAATAAGGCGGCGTAGCTTGGCCTTGGCAAGTCTTCAAGAACGCGGATGTTGCCGTCGTATCCTCTGGCGCTCATGGCGATGAAGGTGCGCTCTCCCTGCTCTAACGTTCGTATGAAAAGATTTCCAATAAGCATGGCGGTTGATCGAAGTTTCCTCAGCCAACCCGAATATCCAAGGCGTAGCTCTTGAGCAGTGTGCATGGTTTCCATGACCTCTATGAAGACAAATATGTACCTGTAGATAAGTAATGACATTTCCACTATAATCCTGGGGACACGGGCTTTTCTGAGAACTATCAATATGCTTGTCATTGGCGTTGTTAGAACAAGGAAAAACTGACTTGAAAGCGCCCCGGCTACTCTAAAGAACGTGGTGACTCCTGTAGCTACGCCATCTCTGAAAATGATCCATTTGAACCCAAGCAGATTTACCTCTGCAAGCGGTTCTTTGTAGCCGAAAAAGAGCGCAATTATGACGCAGGTTAATGCAACAATTACAGTTGGGTACCACAGTAGCCTAAGATAGAAGCGCCATGGGATTTTTGCGCAGAATAAAATCATGCTGCTGCTTGTTAAAAATACGGCTATGGGCACCACTGGGGACGGCGATAAGACGCTTATGAACAGCAATGAAAGTGCGAGGAGAAGTTTAGTTATTGGGCTATTCTTTGATAAGGAATTTGTATACGCATATCTGTCAATTTCCGCTGATAAATTAAAGTGGCTCATTACAGCTCAGTATCTTCGTGTATGTGTCACTTATTCTTTTGCTCTTTTCCCCTTTTCATATCCGATAAAATAGCCGATTATGATGGCACCTATTGCTGCTTGAACTGCAAACAATAGGCTTTCTATTTCGCCGCTTGGCGGCTCCCATATAGGCGTGAACCAAGGCTCGTAACCTTGCTCGCTTATGGCTTCTTCCGCAGCGCTGTCTGCACCGCCAAATTCCGCGGAAGGATGCATCATCAAAGGTGTAATGAAGAGTGCCAACATTATCACTATTAAAATGGCGTACTTGATCTTCGTCTGCATCTATTCTTTACCCTCCGAAGATTGTATGTCAGCACGTAGGCCGATCACGTTCATTGCGTTAAGGAGTCTTCCTTTGTACTTCACTAAGAAATCGAAAAGGAAAATTGCCAATATTCCTTCACCGATGGCTAATGGAATCTGTGTTATGGCGAAGATTGACCCAAAAGTTATGAACGAGTCCATGACGCTTGTTGAGGGGAAAGCAAGCGCAAGCTGTACAGATGTGGTAACGTAGGTGCTTAAATCAGCTAAGGCAACTGCTATGAATACTCCCACTGATGTTGGTAGCCGCACTTTTTTGCTGGCAACCCACAAGACATAGCCTACCACTGGTCCTACTATTCCCATCGAGAATATGTTTGCACCAAGCGTGGTTAAACCACCATGCGCGAGCAGCAAAGCTTGGAAAAGCAGGACTATTGCTGAAAGAACTGAAGCGATTGCCGGCCCGAGCACTACAGCCGCCAATCCTGAGCCTGTAGGGTGCGAGCAGCTGCCTGTTACAGAAGGCAGCTTAAGTGCGGAGAGCACAAAAACGAATGCGCCCATCACCGCGAGAAGCGGTTTAGCTTCGGGAAATTTTTCTGCGAGTTTTTTGAGCTTGTAAACACCAAAAATTACGACTACAATCGAGATTGCAAACCATATTTCCCACCATGGATGGGGCAGGAAGCCTTCCATTATGTGCATATTCTCGCCTTTTCCAGATTGGATAAGCCATCCGAAACTTTATAAATGTTTGTTAAACTAAAGTTTAAGTCAGGTTGATCAAGTTGCCTCGACGTCAGCCGTTTCTCCTACGCGACAAAGGCGAATTCACCAAGTTCCAAATCTTATTAGAAATTATGCGGCATCAGCCACACGTAAGACAGAAGGACATAAGCGAAGCGCTTGGCATCACCATCCAAGCCGTTTCCAAGCACTTTAAAACCTTAATGAAGGAGGGCTTGCTGGAAGCAGGTTCGGAGCGTGCAGATTACAGACTAACGGCCAAGGCCAAAGAGAAACTTCAAGACTACCTAAAGAACCTAGACAGCTATGTTAACCTGATTAAAACGGATCTAAAAGTTGAACGCTTTATACCAGCCATGGCAACGCAGCCAATAAAAGCCGGCGCTAAAGTCGGCTTAGTCATGAAAGATGGAGTTTTATGCGCCGTGGCTTCTTCCAGTCCAAACGTTGAAGCCTTCGGAATTGCCATTAACGATGCAGATGCCTGGGAAGATGTTGGCTTAAAAGATGTACAGGGCAAAGTGAAAATGCCGCCGGGCAGCGTTCTTCTCCTTAAACTGCCTAGTATAAAGGAAGGCGGCTCAAGAGCCGTTGACATCGCCAAAGTTAGAAAGGTGTATGAGGAATTCAAGCCTGATCGAATCGGCGTTATAGGCGTTGTTGGAAGAGCTGTTCTAAACAAGATGGGGCTTAAAGCAGACTTTGAATTTGGCATAAGTAGGGCAACAGCGGTTGCCGCTTCGAGAGGGCTCAAAGTTTTCGTACTTGTTGTTGGCAGAATGGTTAATCACGTAATCGAGAAAATCGACGTAGAAAATACTAAACGCGCAGCACAGATAACGTATGAGGTTAAAGATGCGCGAGCCCTTTAATCTCTCAAGCGCTTACCACGCACATGGCGGCGGCGTCATCTAAACGCTAATATTTGCGCTGTGACCTATGCACTTGCATATTTACATGCGCGAAGCAGAGATGTAAGGCATTTGGCTGGACAGACTTTATCTTTACCTGATGGACGAAAACTTGGATACCTAATAATCGGCGACGGTCAACCCGTCATCTACTTCCATGGCACAGCAAGTAGCCGACTGGAAATTCTGCTCTTGAAAGAGCTTGTCTCCCAAGCGAAACTGCAGATAATTGGCGTAGACAGACCAGGCTACGGCTTATCCACGTTCAAACCTGTAAAAAGCCTCTGCGACTTCAACAGCGACCTCAACTTCCTCGCTGACCAATTGGGTTTTAAACAATTTGGCGTTCTCGGATGGTCAGGCGGCGGAGTTTTCGCGCTTGCCTACCTTTCGCTATTTCCCGAACGCGTAACACGCGCAGTTGTCGCCTGCACACCTGCTTTGCCCTTCGATGTGGCGACGGCGCATAATACGCCTCTTGCCCGTTTTGCTATGAAGCTCCCACTTTTAGGGCTATTGGCCATAAGAAACATGCGTTCTCAAGTGCTGAAAGCTAACCGTAACGTCAAGGCTTTCTTGGCTTCAAGAGAAGGCCAGCGACTGCTGCGTGGCTACTCGAAGGATGATTTGAAATTTTTCTCTAACCCCGCCTGGACTGCGGTGCTATGTCAATCTATGGCTGAAGCTTTCCGCCAGGACAATTATGGTGTTAAAGCCGTGCTTCAGGAGCATAAGCTTTTCATGAAGCCTTGGGATATACCAGTTTCACGGGTTCCCGCGGGCAAACTGTTTGTTTGGCATGGCGCCGAAGATAAGACGTGCCGGCTTGAGAATGCCTATAGGCTCTCCGCGAAGGTTCCTGGTGCACGTTTAGAAATTTTTGAGTGCCGCGGTCACTGCGCCTTATTCGCTAACATGGAAAAATTAAGCACAATTTTCTGCTCTGATTAGCCTGTATTCCGCGTATTTATGACCAGATTGTGTTTGGTGTATTCAGAATTTTGGGCCGTGAATTATTCAACCTTGATTTAACTTTAGTTTATAAAAATTTATATTTATGCATGGATAATCCATCCGTATATGTTGCTGTACAGACATTGGCAAATTAAAGCAAGCTATTTGGTTTGCCACGTTTCACTAATCGATGACGGGGAGGTGAATGGTTTTTGAGGCGCATTATTCTTGTGGTTGCTATTGTTGCTGTTGTGGTTGTGGCTTCGGTTTACGGCGGCTACAACCTATTGTCTCAATCGCCATCCACATCGCCGACACCAACTCCTTCGCAGTCTCCTTCCCAATCCCCAACCGGTGCTTCTCCTACACCTTCGCAGACACCATCTTCTACTGCTACACCAACCCCCTCGCTTTCGCCAACAATTGAACCGAACGCTACCCAACCACCGGAAACATCACAGATCTCAAACATCACTGTGGTTGACGCGAATGGCGCCAACGTTACCGTCGCTGTTCCTGTCAAACGCATCATTTGCCTTACGATGATAGAGATGGTGCATGTGTTAGGCGCAGGCGACAAAGTCGTAGCGCGGAGTGCTTCATTAAGCTCAGACGCTGAAGCAATCTTGCCCAAGTCAATTTTGGAATTACCTGACGTAGGCACTGACATGGAACCGAACCTTGAACTGATAGTTGAGTTAAAGCCTGATTTGTTACTTGCCAGCCAACGCTTAACCGATGAAAACCGAAAGAAACTAGAAGACGCGGGAATAGCCGTTATTGAGGATACGTTAACCGGTAGCCGACGAAATGAGTGCATACGCAATTTAGCCCTAATATTGCAAGCAGAGCAGAAAGCAACGGAGTTCATAAACTACGAAACGTATTATATAAATCTGGTTAAAAACCGAGTTGCCGCTCTTTCACGAAGCGAGAAACCGTTAGTCTACTTCGAATGGTACAAGCTTTGGTTCAGCACAGGTCCAGGTGGTTCTTACGATAAACTGATAGTTGACGCTGGTGGAATAAATATAGCTGAAAATGCCAGTACATCCAGTCCACAGTTGAGCGCAGAATTCGTGGCCGAGGCTAACCCTGCTATTGTTATTCGGATGTCCACATACTTGGACGGTGAAGATTTAGCGTCTTTGCAAACATTGAGAAACAGCATATTAGCTAGGCCAGAGCTAAGCGAAACAAAAGCTGTTAAAAACGGCACTGTCCATGTGATTAAAAGTGTGCTGTTGGTTGATCGTGACGTAATTGGTTTGCTATACTTCGCAAAGTGGCTACATCCAAATTTGTTCCAAGACATTGATCCTGCTGCGATACATGCGGAGTACATACAAAGGTTCTTTAATGCTGAGTTAACTGGAGTGTTCACGTATCCATAAGCAACTCTGAATGGCTCTATTGTTGTAAAGGACGCATTTTCCTTTTTTTACTTTTTATGGCTTATTTAGTGGTTTTGTTATCCCCCTTTTATGTATTCAACCTGTATTAAATTTTAGTTGAACCAAGATTTATATAATTGGATAATCCAACCAATATGGCTGGGAGAATGCAGAATGCGTTGGCGAACCAAAACCGTTTACCCCTTCAGCGCCATAGTTGGACAAGAAAAAATGAAGCTGGCGCTCATTCTTAACGTTATAAATCCAAAAATTGGCGGAGTTCTACTCCGCGGCGAAAAGGGCACAGGCAAATCCTTGGTGGTGCGCGCCTTAGCTAATCTACTGCCCGAAGTTGACGTAGTAGCTGATTGTCCTTTTCATTGCGACCCTGCGCGTCCAAAAGATATGTGCGATACATGTGTTGCACGAGTAACTAAAGGCGAGAAAATCCCTGTTACCAAAAGATCCGTTTCTGTAGTCGAGTTACCTCTCGGCGCCACAGAAGACCGCCTTGTCGGTACACTTGATATTGAAAAAGCAATCAAAACAGGCGAAAAACACTTCGAGCCTGGAATCCTCGCAGAAGCCAATCGAAACATCCTCTACATCGATGAAGTGAACCTGCTGGACGATCACCTCGTTGACGTTCTACTCGACGCTGCAGCCATGGGCGTAAATTTTGTAGAACGCGAGGGCATCTCATTCAGCCACCCCGCCCAGTTCATTTTAGTAGGCACAATGAACCCTGAAGAGGGTGAGCTACGTCCTCAACTGTTAGATCGCTTTGCGCTCTCAGTCGAAGTCAAAGGCATCCCATATAAAGAAGCGCGGGCTGAAATAGTGCGCAGACGCGTTGCCTTCGAAAATGATCCTGCATCATTCATCGCCGAATATCAAAGCGCTCAAGAGCAAATGCGCCGCAAGATCGAAGAGGCCAGAAAGCTCCTGCCCAACGTGAAATTAAGCAATGAAATGCTTGATCTAATCACGCAAATCTGCATAGACTTCGGCGTCGATGGCCACCGCGCCGACATCACAATTTACAAAACCGCTTGCACCATCGCGGCTTTTAAAGGGCGCACAGAAGTTATCGAGGAAGATATTACAGAAGCAGCCGAGCTAGCGCTGCCGCATCGCCGACGGCGCCAACCATTCGAAGAACCCAAGCTGGAGCAGCAGCAGCTTCAGGAAAGCGTTCAGAACTGGCGCCAAAATAAAGAAACCCCCCAATCGCCACCTGAAAATAATTCTTCTCAGGATGAGCAACCGCAAGAAAATGAGACACCTGAAAAAGAGCAAGTCTTTAACGCTGGATCACCATATCCCGTTAAACGCCTATCCACGCCTGTTTTAGATCAGATACCGCGTCATTCCGCAGGAAGGCGATCCAAAAGCAGAAGCAAAGCCAAGACAGGACGCTATGTAGACAGCGCAATTCCTAAAGGGAAAGTGACTGACTTGGCTTTTGACGCTACTCTGAGAGCTGCTGCACCTTACCAGCTTCAGCGAAGAAACGGCTCCGGCGAAGCAAATGCATTGCTTATTGAAAAATCTGATTTACGAGAAAAAGTCCGGGAAAGGAAAGTAGGCAACCTGATCATTTTTGTGGTTGACGCCAGCGGCTCTATGGCTACTGAAGAGAGAATGACTGCCACCAAAAGCGCCATACTTTCTCTTTTGCTTGATGCGTACCAGCGTCGCGATCGCGTAGGTATGGTTGCCTTTAGGAAAAAAACCGCTGAACTAGTCTTGCCGCCAACCAACAGTGTCGATCTTGCCCAGAAGTGCTTGGCTAACTTGCCCACGGGCGGTCGTACCCCGATGGCTCACGGATTAAATCTTGGGCTAACAGTTATCCGCGAGTATATGCAGCGAGATAAAGAGGCAATTCCACTTTTAGTTTTGGTTTCTGATGGTCGAGCAAATGTTCCACTAAATGGCGGCGATCCGGTGGAAGAGGCAAAAGCTGTAGCGCGTGCAATAGGCTCGGCTGGAATAAATTCAATTGCCATAGACACTGAACGTAATTTCATTACGTTAGGTCTCGTGAAACAGATATGCGCTGAAATGGGCGGCAAATATTTTCAGCTAGAAGAACTTAGCGCAGCGCCCATTATCTCCGCGGTCCGCAGCAACCTGTTCCCTGATACTCTACAACGTTTCAATAATTGAAAGGAGGTGAGTGGTATTGAGACGAATTGTTCTTGCTGCTACCGCTATTATAATTGCTGTAATTGCCGCTTCAGTTTATGGCGGCTACAACATGCTTTACACGCCGCAGACTTCTCCGTCCCCGTCACCATCAACATCGCCTTCTCCGTCGTCTTCACCCGTCTCTACTCCTATGAATTCCCCTGAACCCTCAAGCACACCTTCACCCACGGAGTCACCGACAAGTACACCGACGCCCACCGCCACAGCAACTCCCACCCCTACGCCGACGCCGATTGTGCCTCAGAATATTACCATAGTGGATGGTGCTGGTAGAAACGTTACTTTGACAGTGCCTGTTAATCGCATTGTTAGCATCAATGATGGCTTAACCGAAATGCTCTGTGCCTTAGGTGTCCAAGATAAAATTGTGGGGCGTGACGCTTCTTCGAACATGCCTGCCTCTGTGCTAAGGATTCCGGTGGTTGGTGAAAACTCCTACATGCCGAATGTTGAATTAATCTTGGAGCTCAAGCCAGACGTAATATTCGCCGATTCAATGTTGCCCTATAACACCGTAGCTATGAGCCAACTGGAAGCAGCAGGCATACCCATTTTCATCTCTGATCCCGTTGATCCTGAACCTACTAAGCATTCAAATTTGACTGTGGTGGACTTTAGCTGCAACTTGTTAAGCAAGCTGGCTACGATAGTTGGCGGCCAAAATAAGGCTGATGAATACATTAGTTACGTGCAATACTACAATAACCTTGTCAAGCAGCGCTTAGCAAATTTGACTCAAGAGCAGAGACCCAAGGTTATGCTGGAGTGGTATGCGCCATATAACACGTTTGTTACTCCCGGCTTGGATCAAGCTGGAGGCATCAACATTGCTGAAAACCAGACGGTCTACGCACCTGTACTGAGCCCTGAATTCGTGGTTGAACAGAATCCTGCTATAATTATCCGCATGAGCAGCAGCTCCAATCACAATGTAACCGACTTCATTGCCGAGCGTGACGCAATAATGAGCCGCCCTGAATTAACTAATGTTGATGCTGTTAAAAACGGGCGGGTCTACATCTGCGATTGGGACATCAGGGGTGGAATAAGCAGCGTAGTCGGCTACCTTTACTGGGCTAAATGGTGCCAACCCACGCTTTTTGCAGACATAGACCCAAATGCTGTACACGCGGAGCTTTATCAAAAGTTTTTCGGAACAACCGTGCAAGGAGTGTTTGCCTATCCATGAGCAGCGTTGCTGAGCTTAAAAGGCTTTACGGTGCGGGCAAGAAGCGGAAAATTCTTGCCCTACTCACCGTTTCTTTTGCCATAATAGCTGCTACAATCATTTCAATCAGCCTAGGCGCTGGTTCTCCAAGATTCAACGAAGCCATGCAAGTAATCTTAGCCAAGCTCTTTCCATCTTTAGGAATAGATCCTGGCCCCAATATAACTCAAATAATAATCTGGAATCTGCGTTTGCCACGGGTCATTTTGGCCATAATCGCCGGCGCGGGTCTGGCAGCTTCAGGAGCTACAATGCAGGGTGTGCTTCGGAACCCGCTTGTCTCCTCATACATCTTGGGAATTTCAGCGGCGGCAGGATTCGGTGCCGCATTAGCCATAGTATTCGGTGTAGGTATCATCGAGGGTTATGGTCACTACTTGATCATTGCTAACGCCTTCTTCTTCAGCGTATTAGCCATGGTGCTTGTGTATTGTATCGCCCGCATACGCGCTATGACACCTGAAACCATAATCTTAGCAGGTGTCGCTGTTGGCTATCTCTTCTCAGCAATGTTATCCCTAATTCAGTATGTTGCGCCTGAGCATCAAGCTGTTCGCGCAGTTGTTTTCTGGCTTATGGGAGGGCTTAATGCCGCAAATTGGGAAAGCGTGCAAATTGTTTTCCCTATAGTCTTAGTCACAATCATTCTGATGATTTTTCAGTCTTGGAACATAAACGTGCTAAGCATGGGTGAAGATGTTGCAACAAGCTTAGGTGTTAACTCTAAACGTGTCCTTGCAATAACTATGGTTTTGGAAACTCTGGCAACCGCCACAATAATCGCATTCACAGGCGTAATTGGTTTTATCTGCCTAATTTCTCCGCACATTTCTCGGATGCTCATTGGTAGCGACCATCGTTTTCTCATACCATGCAGCGCCCTTGTAGGAGCTTGTCTACTTCTCTGCTCCGATACTGTGGGGCGGCTGGTAATGCAGCCTACCGAGTTGCCAGTTGGCATTGTAACTTCACTGCTTGGTGTACCGTTTTTCCTTTACATTCTAATAAGTAAAAGGAGGCAAAGTTGGCGTTGAAACTTGTAATAAACAAACTTTCCTTCAACTATGCAAGCATCCCCGTCTTAAGTGACATTGAATTCGCCGTGGAAGCCGGAGAAATTTTAAGCATAGTAGGTCCTAACGGTTCAGGCAAAAGCACTCTACTACGATGCATTAACCGCATTCTAAAAGCTCGACAAAACACTGTCCTAATCGACGGCAAAGACATCAACAAACTTAACCTCAAAGAACTATCCAAAATAATGGGTTATGTTCCTCAAGCATCAGCTTGCGCGTTTCCTTTTACTGTCTTCGATGTAGTGCTGATGGGTCGGAAACCATACATTCACTGGAGCTTAAGTGAACACGACTACGAGATAGTTGCAGAAACCCTAGCTTTCTTGGGCATAAAGGAACTTGCAATGCGCCATTTTAACGAGCTAAGTGGTGGAGAACAACAAAAAGTGATTATTGCCCGCGCTCTGGCGCAGGAGCCGCAGGTTCTGCTTCTCGATGAACCCACTAGTTCGCTGGATATTAAGCACCAGCTAGAGATACTGCTTATGCTTAAGTGTCTGGCGCAGAGCAAGCACTGCTCTGTAATAATGGCCATCCATGATTTGAATTTGGCAAGCCGATTCTCCGATAGAATCCTCATGCTCAAGAAAGGCAGTATCTTCGCTGCTGGCACCCCCGAGATGGTGCTGACGGAAGAGAACATTGCCGCAGTCTACGGAGTTAAAGCTCGCGTAACTAACTCTGTGGTGGATAGACCGCAAGTTACGCCTCTGATGCCTGAGTCTTCGGGCAGTCGACTGTGGAAAAACTTGTCCGCAACAGCAAAGTCAGAGGCGATTGCATAGGTATGGCGAAACTTAAGGTCTCATTCGTTACGACAATCCCAACAGACGCTGTGCCCTTCATTTCCGCGGTTAACTCCGTAAACGAGAGGCTGGGCGATGTTGTGGAGGCTAAAATTCAAACTGGCGGCGACTTCAGGGCCCTCGGTAAACTTGAAGACTTCATCCAGTTTGCGCAAAAATCCCACGTAACACTCGTTCACCTGATGGGCGATCTTCCAGAATTCGATCTTCTCGTGTCAACATTGAAAAGTGCAAGAGTTCCTCTTTTTGTTTCCACTTCATTTTTCGGTCAGAATGCCAAGTTTAAGGGCTATTCTACTGTTACAGCAGAAGACTACAAGGAAATTTTCAAGTATCTAAATTATGGTGGAAAGAAGAACATCGAAAACCTTTTACTTTATTTGGCAAACCGCTTTGCCGGCGCCAATTATGAAATCAAACCGCCGGAGCGCCCGCCATGGGAGGGCATCTATCACCCAGAGTTTGCGCATCCTCCGACATTTGAGGAGTATGCTGCAAAGAAAATTGCGCCGGGTAGACCCACAGTTGGAATTTGGTTCCATCAGACACAGTGGCAAGGCGAAAACACCAATTTCGTAAATCAGCTAATAGCAGAAATAGAGCGGCAAGGCGCTAATGTGCTTCCAGTTTTTTTCACAGGCGCCAAGAATGAAGCTTTAGGGATGAGAGGGCTAGAGTGGGTAATTGAAAACTATTTTATGAAGAATGGAAAACCCGTTGTTGACGTAGTAATCAGCGCCTTGGCGTTTTCTCTTTCCACCTCCTTGTTTGGCGCCACTGCAGTTGAGGTTCTAAAGAAGCTGGGCGTGCCCATAATAAAAGCTATTCTGACATGTAATACCTGCGATGAATGGCGCGAGAGCATGCAAGGCATCAGCCTCATCGATGTGCCTACCAGCGTTGCGATGCCCGAATTCGACGGCCTCTTAATCACGGTGCCCATTGCAGCAATGGCTCTCTCCCAAACCAGCACGCCAGGAACCACCGTAATTCAGTACGAGCCAATCCCAGAGCGAATTAAGAAAGTAGTGCGTTTAAGCATAAACTGGGCAAAACTACGTCATATCCCAAACAGCGAAAAGAAGGTCGCAATAATCCTTCATAACTATCCTCCTCGAAACGACACCATCGGCCACGCTTTTGGACTTGATGCCCCCGTTTCAGTTCATAAAATTCTATGCGAACTAAATAATGCAGGATATAAGCTGGACTTAATACCTGAGAATGGGCAGAAACTCATCGAGGCTATAATAAATGGCTTAACCAATGACCGCCGCTGGCTAAGCGCCAAAGAGCTTGCTGAGAGAGCTGTTGCCAAGATCTCCAAGAAACAGTATTTAGCATGGTTCAATGAGTTGCCTGTTGATGTCCAAGAAAAGATGCAGAGGGATTGGGGTGAGCCTCCTGGGAAGCTCTTCTGCTATGGAGATGAGTTGCTGGTTGCTGGCTTGGTTAATGGTAACGTCTTTATTGGGTTGCAGCCGCCCCGCGGCTTTCTTGAGAACCCATCCAGCATCTATCACAGCCCTGACGTTTCAATGCCTCATCATTATTACGCTTATTACCGCTGGATCCGAGACGTGTTCAAAGCTAACGTTATAATACATGTCGGCACACACGGGACCTTAGAGTGGCTGCCTGGCAAGTCCGTCGGGCTCTCCGCCTCCTGCTTCCCAGACATAGCCATCTCCGATCTGCCTAACATTTATCCATATGTGATTACCAATCCAGGCGAGGGAACTCAAGCGAAAAGAAGGAGCTACTGTTGCATTATAGAGTATCTTGTGCCCGTTATGCATAATGCGGATACCTATGAAGAACTCGCCAAGCTGGAAGTTCAACTACAAGAATATTATCACGTCAAGGCTTCTGATCCAAACAAGGCGCAGATTTCTCAAAAGCTCATCTGGGAAAACGTGGTCAACGCTAAACTAGATCGCGACCTGAACGTTACTGAAGAGGCCGTGTTCGCTGATTTTGATGCCTTCTTAGAGCGCTTGCACGCTTACATACATGAATTGTCAGATGCACAAATCCGCGATGGCTTACACATTCTAGGCGAAGCGCCCGTTGATTCAAGATTAGACGAGTTTTTGGTTACTTTGACTCGTTTAAGTAATGGCGGTGTGCCTTCTTTGCGTCAGTCGATTGCGGAGATGAAGGGCTATAGTTATGAGGAGTTGCTGGCAAATCGTGGTAAGCTGAATGCTGATGGTCGAACAAACGGCGATGTTATTCGGGAGTTGCATGGGCTTTGTTTAAGCCTGATCAGGGCGTTTCATGCGAGGGGCTTTAGAGAGCAAGAGATTGATCCAGTGATGCAGAAGGTTCTCGGCGGCTCTAATCCGAATGTGCGGCGTTGTCTCAGTTACATAAGCAGTTTCTTGGTTCCTGCTTTAGCGGCCACAACTGATGAGTTAGCGAATACGTTGGGTGCTTGTGAAGGCACGTATGTCCCTTCGGGTCCCTCTGGCTCCGTGACGAGGGGTATGGCTGATATTTTGCCTACTGGCAGAAACTTTTACTCCGTCGACCCTCGCGCCGTGCCTTCACAAGCTTCTTGGCGTGTCGGCGTCGCGTTAGCTGACGCTTTGCTTGAACGGTATCTAAAGGAAGAAGGGCGATACCCAGAAAGCGTGGGCATCATTATCTGGGCTACTGATACTATGAAAACAAAGGGCGATGACATAGCCGAGATTCTCTATTTAATGGGTGTCAGGCCCGTGTGGGAAGAAACCAGCGGGCGAGTCGTCGGCATCGAAGCCATTCCTCTTGAGGAGTTGAAGCGGCCCCGCATAGATGTCGTCGTTCGCATAAGCGGCCTTTTCAGAGACACATTCCCCAATGTTGTACACATAATTGACGATGCAGTGGCGCTGGTAGCCAGTCTTAAGGAGTCTCCAGAGCAGAACTACATACTGAAGCATGTTGAAGCTGAAGTGAAAGAGCGCGTGGCGCACGGCGTTGAGCTGGAAAAAGCAAGGGAGGAGGCGCATTATAGAATTTTCGGTGATCGCCCTGGCGCTTACGGTTGCGGCGTCAGCGAGGCAATAGATGCCAAGAACTGGAAGGATCAGAAGGATTTAAGCGATATATATGTTACATGGGGCAGCTACGCTTATGGTCGCAAGACTTATGGTCGTTTTGTTCCTGAAGAGTTTAAGCGGCGTTTAAGCGGCATCGACGCGACAGTGAAAAATCAGGACTCGCGTGAATATGATATTTTGGATGGTGACGACTGGTATGACGCGCACGGAGGCATGATCAATGCTGTTCGCACCCTTAAGGGGAAGGCGCCGCGTTCCTACTGCGGTGACAGCTCTGACCCGCAGAGAGTTAAAGTTAGAAGCACCGCCGAGGAAACATGCCATGTCTTCCGATCGAGGCTTCTTAATCCCAAATGGATTGAAAGCATGATGCGCCATGGATATGAGGCTGCAGGAGACCTTTCTAGGACGTTTGACTTTGTTTTAGGCTGGGACGCTACAGTCGAGGTTGTCGAGGACTGGATGTACGAGGAATTAGCTAAAAAATATGTTTTTGACAAGAAGATGCAGGAGTGGCTGAAAGAAGTGAATCCTTACGCGCTACAGAACATGGTTGAGCGCTTGCTAGAGGCTGTCGAGCGTAATCTGTGGCATGCCTCGGAGGATATGAAGAAGGAACTGCATAAGTTATACTTGCAAATTGAAGGGTTACTTGAAGGTGCAAATGAAACTAAACAAAAGGTGAAATAAGCATGAAAGAACGGAATATTCCAGTTCAGCTGCCAAGAGTTGACGTAAAAGTAGTCTATCACAACTATGAAGGCTTTGATTTAAATACGCTCCTTGTTTCTTTTACTGAAAAGCGTCGGGTGCTGTCAACCTTAGACGGCTTTAAGCAAGTCGGGTTTGTGGCTAACAATTATACACCGCTCAAGTTGTCAGAGCGCACAATGATGAATTACGAGGATTTCAGGAGGAAGTTGCCGCTTACTCTGGGAATCAACCCTGATAATATAGCGCTTATGAGCACCGGCGTCAATATGGATAACGCTGCTGTTCACGAGAGTTCCTTCCAAGAGCTTAAGGTATGCTGTATTGCTACTGCAGGTGCAAGGGGTAACGCTTTAAGAACAGGTGTGGATATGGCTTCCTACTATGAGCGTGACGGCCGATTCTTCTACGTAAGCGGAACAATCAACATCATCCTTCTCACCAATGCCAGATTAAGTGACGGCGCAATGGCAAGGGCTATCATTACCGCTACAGAAGCAAAAACTGCGGCGCTTCAAGATTTAAATGTCAGAAGCACTTCTTCACCTAAACATCAAGCGACAGGTACAGGCACCGACAACGTAATTGTGGTCTCCGGGACGGAAGGTACGCCGTTGCAGACGACAAGCGGGCACGTTAAAATAGGCGAATTAATGGGTTTCTCGGCGAAAAATGCAGTAACGGAAGCATTGAGAAAGAATGATGGGCTCAGCTAAACCGCATGTTGGCGTGTCTGAGATGTTGATTATGAATATTCACATGCGACTTGCGTTTCTGTCACAATGTTTATTGTAGGTGGCTGTTTTGGAAGTCTTCATTGAAACTGAAAAACTCAATAAATGCTACGGGTCAGTCCGGGCAGTTCAAGACTTAGATATGCAAGTGCACAAAGGGGAGGTCTTCGGTTTCTTAGGCCCAAACGGTGCGGGTAAAACAACCACTATTCGTATTATGACAACCTTGACTAAGCCTACCTCTGGCTTCGCCCGGATAAATGGTTTCGACGTTGTGAAGGAAGCGGATAAGGTGAAGCAAGTCATCGGCGTGGTACAGCAGCACTTAAGTTTGGACCGCGACTTAACAGTGCGAGAAAACTTGGAGTTCCGCGCTAGAATACATCATTTAAGCTCAACAGAACGCCGGAAGCGTATAGATGAATTGCTGGAGTATGTTGAACTTGGTGATTGCGCTGATCGAATGATAAATACTCTTTCGGGCGGCATGCAGAAACGCGCTGCAATAGCCTGCAGTCTACTCCATCAGCCCCAAGTGCTATTCCTCGATGAGCCTACGGTAGGTTTAGATGCTCAGGGACGCAGGCGCTTGTGGGACTTGGTGCGCCGCTTAAACGTGGATGGCACCACCATCTTTCTAACCACACATTATATTGAAGAGGCAGAGGCCCTTTGTCACCGCGTCGGCATAATCCATCATGGCCGCCTAATCGCCTTGGATACTCCTTTGGCCTTGCGTGAGAAACTAGGCTTAGTAGCCGTGGAGGCGCATGTGAATAATAAGGAAACGCATTACAAGTATTTCGCTGACCGCGCTTCGGCAACGCGTTATGTGCAGAGTTTACCCGCCACGGCGGGCACAGTTATTATTCGCGATTCAAACTTGGAAGACGTTTTCGTAGAGCTAACTGGAGAAAAGGTTGGTGGCGCTTAAATGCTGCGTTTTTTGAATGATGTGTACTCGGTATTCTGGGTTGACCTTCGGAATCTTCGTCATCACTGGCGTGCCACAATTGCTACAAGCCTTGTGCAGCCGCTCCTATACTTGGTGGCGTTCGGTTATGGCTTGGGCGGCGGAATAAGTCTCGAAGGCGTCAGCTACCTCGCGTTTGTAATCCCGGGAATCGTGGCATTAACTGCTTTCTCCACAAGCTTTAACGGCGCGGCATCAAAGCTTCAAGTTGACAGGTTCTTCTACAAGAGCTTTGATGAGCTGCTGATGTCGCCTATAAGCATCTACGCTATAATCGTCGGCAAAGCACTGATAGGCGTACTCCGCGGATTCATAAGCTCCTTCGCTATACTTCTAGTCGGCGTTGCGCTTTCACCTAAGCTAATAATCAGCCCTTGGTTAGTGCTCCTTCTGCTCCTGTCCTGTTTCGTGTTTGCACTCTTCGGCGTGCTCGTAGCGCTGGTTATCAATTCGCATCAGGGCATGAGCACCTTCAGCAACGTAGTGCTACTGCCGATGACCTTCCTATCAGGCACCTTCTTCTCCTTAACCCAGATTCCAGACGTGGCAAAGGTGCTGCTGTATGCTCTGCCGCTTACCCACTCAAGTAGTACCCTACGCGCACTAGCCCTAGACGCTCCGTTTCCGTGGCTGTCATTTTTCATCCTAATAGGCTTCGGCGCCTCCTTCTTCGCCGCCGCCGTGACAGCGCTAAAGCGCGCCAGCGTATAAGAAACCCCGTTTATTTTGCACTGTTTTCAAAATAGCGTCATGTTATGTTATATCCTTTGTTGAAGTAAACTTTGGTCGGGCGGGCAGGATTTGAACCTGCGACAGTCCGGTTTCTGCTTGTGCGCCCGGCAGGCTGGGTGATGCCCACCATGGGTGGACTTCTACAGCGTCTCCGCCAGCTAAGCGCGTTAGCCAGCTCGGAAGCTCTGCCAGGCTGAGCTACCGCCCGACCAAAACTGTTAGTGATAAAACAAAAGAATTTATGTGTTTTGGCGTGTTCAGATAAGCTTTAATTCTCCGAGCGCCTAACGCGTCTTGAACAAGCGAATTGGTGGTGACCGTTGAAAACAATCGGGGTGATAACTCCTGGCGGCGACGCGCCTGGCATGAACGCGGCTATACGCGCTGTCACCAGAATTGCTCATTCGCGTGGTCTTCAAGTTTTGGGTTTTGAACGCGGCTGGGACGGGCTGCTAACAAATAGGCATCAGCACTTGACGCCGCGTGCCGTGGGCGGCATAATCCAGCTTGGCGGTACAATGCTGCATACTTCACGGTGTCCTGAATTCAAGAAGCCAGAAAACGTTAAGCTTGCTGCTGAAACGCTCGCTGCGAATAGGGTGGATGGTTTGGTTGTTATCGGCGGCGACGGCTCCTTCAAGGGCGCGCTGGACTTAAGCCGGGAAAGCAGCACGTTGATGGTGGGCGTACCCGCCACGATAGACAATGACGTTTACGGAACAGATGAAACCATAGGCTTCGACACTGCCGTGAATACTGCCGTAGCGTCAATCGACAAAATTCGAGATACCGCAATTTCGCACGAGCGCATCTTCATAGTAGAAGTCATGGGGCGAAAAAGGGGCTTCTTAGCCTTGGAAGTGGGCTTATCCGTCGGCGCTGAAGTAATCCTAATTCCAGAGCATAAGTGTGCAATCAACCAGATTGCCGATGTGATAAAGACTAATGCTCAAAAAGGTAAACGCGCCGGCATAATAGTCGCCGCTGAAGGCGTAGGCGACACCCGGAAAATCGCAGAGGAAATCGCCAAGCAAACAGACTTCGAAGTGCGCTTATCCATAGTAGGCTATGCGCAGCGAGGAGGCAGTCCGACCGCGCGAAGCCGGCTTTTAGCTAATCTCTTCGCTGAAAAAGCCGTTGAACTCTTGATTCAGGGTCAAGGTAACAAGGTTGTTGGCCTGCAAAATGGCGTAATCACCTATGTGGAGCTTAAGGAAAGTTGTGAAAAGCAGAAAAAATTAGATTTGCACTTGCTAGAGCTGGCTGAAATGCTGTCGATATAAAGTTCCGTTCTAGCGAATTAAAGCTTCATAAATTTTGAGTGTTTCCTCCGCTACTTTCCGCCATGTGAAGTATTCTAGAACTCTTTTGCGTCCGTTCTCACCCCAATTCCTCGCTTTCTCCGGGTTCCTAAGCGTCTCTTTTATGCCCCAGGCTATGTCCGCTGGGTCTTCGCCGTTCACGTGTATGCCCGTCTGGTCTACACCGGAGCTTATCACTTGCTCCTTAAAACCTACTACACCGCGTGCGCCTACAACCACAGGCTTCTCCATGGCCATCGCCTCCAAACTGACTATGCCGAAAGGCTCGTAAATAGATGGGAAAACACATACGTCTGCCGCAGCGTAATGCAGTATTCTCTCGTCTTCAGGCACAAAATCAAATCGGTAGACAACATTGTCTTGTATGCCTAATCGGCCAGCGGTTTCTACAATGTCAGACTGCTCTTCTCCCCTGCCGAGAATAACCAGCTTGGTATTCGGATATTCCCGTAGAACGCTGGGCATCGCCTGCAGCAGGTTGCGCACACCCTTAACCCATGTGAGTCTCCCAACGAAAAGCAGCATGTTCCAGTCCTCTGGCACATTGTAGCGCTCACGGATTTTTGCCACACCTTCCTTACTGCACTTGCGGGGGTCATAACGTTCCGGGTCTACGCCGTTCCAGACTACGCTGATTTTCGATTGCGGCCACCCGTGTCTTATCAGGTCCTCCTGCATGGCGTAACTAACCGTTATAATCCTGTCCGCCTTATGCGCCATGGCCCATTCAAGATGCGACACTACTTCTGAGCCTTGGCCGCCGCTTCTTCCCCATTCTGTGCTGTGCACGTGAAAAACCACTGGGATTTTTGTTTGATTTTTAATTACTAAGCCTGAAATGCTGCTTAGCCAGTCGTGAACACATACTACATCAAACTTGTAATGCTCTTTCTCTATTAGTTGGTTGATGAATTTTGTTGCACTGAGAATGTTGTAGATGAATATGTCGTTGAAGAGTTTTATGTTGGTGCCCCACCGCTTTAAGTCGTCAATAACGAACATTGGGAAAACATTGCTGGCGTCCGCGATTTGTGGCCTGTGCACTTCAACGCCTTTCAGAATTTCCCTGGTTTTCAGATTTCCTGGGTTAAGCGTGAAAACTGAAACGTCATGACCTATGTCGATGAATTCATGTGTTATGTAATCCGCGTATGTGCCTAAGCCGCCGACTAGCTGTGGTGGATATTCCCAGACAAAAAAGCCAATTCTCAAAATTTTTCACCGCAAATACTGCCTTTGTTATTATGTGCTTCTCTGATTTATAGCTTCTTTTGCGCTTAAGCGTGTATAGGCAATCTGCTTTCTAAAGCAGATGATGCCTATAAGGTTATTAAAAGGGAACTTGTTGAATTCCATGTAAACGCCTTTGAGATTTGAGGTTAAATGTCCAATATTGTCTTCTACAAGATTGCTACTGAACTTCCAGCTAGTTACATAGAGAAGTTATTTATCTTCATGCACACACAGTATTTACTGCCTCAAAAGCAGAGGTTTGCCGAAGTCCGCCGCGTAACCATAGACGGCATCGCTGTTCTTTCTTACGTTGTTCTAGACGCGCAGGAAGAGCCAATAATTAATGTTGAGCTTAAAGGCACTATACCACTGGAATTGACGCTGACGCCGCTCGTGTCGCAGATTTCTACCGTGGCGTTAGAAGAGGTAAGGCAAGATATTGTCATCGCAGTGCAGATTTTCGAGGAGCACGCCAGAAAATCAACCCTATATTTTGCTTGGAGCCAAGGTGAAAAAATAGTTCCGGAGACTCTTGAGCGGCAGGAGAAGTCCTTTAATCGCTTGTTTCTCGAAACGCAAATTCTTTTCTTCGTCGTGTTCATTGCTTTCGGTATGATGCTTTTCCTTTTGTTGTCGGCGCTGTATCCTGAAGCATTTTGGATTGCGCCTTTGATTTTAATTGCGGTACAGTTTGTGTTCGTTTTTTACTCCAGAAACTTTATTGCGCGAACAGCAGATTGGCACATTACTGAAGCTAATCCTTTCATATACATTCTAAAGTACAGTTTACCCGCCAAAGAAGATTTTAGGCAGACATTTCAGCGCTCTCAGATTTTGGCGATAAAGAAGGAGATTTATGATGAGCTTTTAGCCAAGCGCGGCGAAATTGACTGTGAAACAGCACAGAAAATCTTCAGTAAGTATGGAATTGCTTGTCAGCCAGAAAATCTAGCGGTAAAGAAAGTGAACGTTTACGCGCTCGTGAAGCGCGTCGCGGACAAGTTTGGGTTTCCAATTCCGAAGATCGTAGTTTCAAACACCATGATCCCTAACGCTGCAGCGGCGGGGCCAAGTCCCAGCCGCGGCGTCGTTTTGGTAACCACTGGCCTGCTTGTTCAGCTTGAGGAGGACGAAGTCATTAGTGTTTTAGGACATGAATTTGGTCACCTTGAAGGGCGTGATCCACTTCTTCTTTACGGGTTGACTTCTGCCGAATTTCTCTTCAGATTCTACGTGCTGTTCCCGCTGTTCCCGTTTATTTTCTCCTCATTTCTCTTCTTTATCTACTTCTGGGCTGTCATGACAGTAATATTCTTCATCGCCAAATTCTTCGAAGCACGCGCCGACCTTATATCCGCCATCAAGATAGGGAAGCCTGAGGTTTTAGCTGGAGCGCTGGAAAAAATAGGCTTCCAGCGACTTCTCTATGAGCGTGTGCCGTCATTTCGAATTCAAGAATGGCTAGGGCTGGATCCGCACCCGCCGATTTACTTCAGAATAAACCGCTTGGAGAAGCTTAGCGGCGTAGCAGAGATTAAGCGTCCCTTGTTTCAGTCAATTAGGGATGTTATTTCGGGCTTAAGGGGAAGCCTGTGAATGTTCCAATGAAAATGATGCTGTTAAAAGGCAAAAGAAATATGTGCAAATGTTGTAAGGTCTGAGTTGAGGCCGAAGCCTTTGAAGCTGATATACATTGCCATCGACGGCATGGGCGATCTGCCCATCGCTGCGCTTGGAGATAAAACTCCCTTGGAAGCAGCTGAAACTCCCAACATGGATTTTCTCGCCAAAAACGGGAAAACTGGATTGATGTACACCGTCCGCCGGGGCATTGCACCTGAGAGCGACGTTGCGGTCATTTCACTTTTGGGCTATGACCCCTTCAAATACAGCACTGGCCGAGGAGTGATCGAAGCTGTGGGTGCAGGCTTAAGCGTTGCAGATGGCGATTTGGCTTTGCGGTGTAATTTCGCCACTTTAGGCCCGGGAAGGCGTATAATCGACAGGCGTGTAGCACGTAGCTTAACCACCGACGAAGCCGCGGAGCTGAGTAAAGCGGCTAACGAAAATATACAGTTGGAATCGTGCCCTGCAACATTCGAGTTCAGAAACACTTTAGGGCATCGCGCGGTTCTCGTTTTTAGGGGCAAAGGGCGCTGCTTATCCAGCAAAATAACGAATAGCGATCCGGCTTACACGGTAATAAACGGTATAGGCGTAGCCACGCCTAATGTGGAAATGGTTCTCAAGAAATCTGAGCCCTTGGATGACACGGAGGAGTCTCGTAATGCAGCGGCGCTGGTAAACGAGTTCACCGAGAAAGCACATGAACTATGGGACAATCACCCGATAAATCAGAAGCGCGCTGCCGAGGGTAAGCTGAAGGCAAATGTTGTGTTAAGCAGGGATGCGGGAAGCCAGCTGCCGAGGTTCTTCAACATTTGTGAACGTTATGGCGTAAGGTTCGCTGCGCTTGCGGACATGCATGCAGAACGTGGAATAGCCCATCTGGCGGGTATGCATGCGTCTCTTCTGCCGCCGCCTTCCGGCGATCTTGAAAAGGACTGCGAGCTTAGGGTGCAGAAGCTGATGGAGATGCTGCCAAGTTACGATTGCTTTTACATTCACCTTAAAGGGCCGGATGAGCCTGGCCATGACGGCGATTGCCACAAAAAAGCTGCTGTTATCTCTGCCATTGACAAATTCTTCTTTGGTGGGCTACTAAAGGAGATCTCTTTGAAGGGGCATATTATCTGCATTACTTCAGATCATGCGACTCCTTGCACTTTGAAGGTGCACAGCGACACACCTGTTCCAGTGCTCATTTCAGGCGGCAAAGTAAATAGCGACAGCGCCGAAAAATTCTGTGAAAAAACCTGCGCACGCGGAAGCCTAGGCGTTATAGAGCATGGTTACGAGCTTATGCCAAAACTTATGAAATTACTTAAAAAATAAAAAGCGAAGAAACAGGTCCTTTTTTACCTTGTTTTAAAGGCTAATATGACCTTGATCTGTCTCTGTATCCGCCGCTGCGTCTGTCTCTGAAGCCGCCGCCTCGTCTTCCGCCGTATCCACCGCTACGCCTGAAAGGTCTGCGTTGCTGCTCGTATGTTTTGCTGGAAACGTTGTTTTCAGTGTTTACTTCGCCTTCAAACGGTTCTTTTGCCATCTCAAGCTTTCCGTATTTGCCGATGTTAAGGCGCATGTTGCCCTTGAAGAGGGTGACGTATCCGTTTTCTAAGCGGACTGTGTCGTTTTCGTTTACTTTCTGGATGTTGTCGTCCCAGAGTGTGAGGTATATGCTGCCTGTTTCGTCGCCTACTAAAGCGTCGCATACCTTGTGCGGTGATCCGTCTTTGCCCATTGGGATTTCACGTATTTCGCTTTTTGAAACCACTTTTGCCGTGACGTTAACCGACCTTGACTGAGGGGTTAACTCGCCGACTTTAGCTTCCACTGGTTGCCTTTTGCTTTCGAAAAAACCTTCAACAGCCAAACTTTATTCAACACCTTATTTCATTAAACTAACAGACACTAAAACCTCAGCCACACTTAAGCGTTTTGGTGGCGTTTCGACATTGCTTACCAAAGCATCTGGCTTGTCGACGTTAAAATTTGTGGTATGTATGAAAGCCGAGCAGTTTAAGGCTGTATTATAAAAATCCTTATCGATTGCTGTTTGCACTTTGAAGGAAGCTGAGTTGCGAGTAATCGAACATGCAGATAGACCGCCAAATTTTCCTAAGGTGGTCTCTGGTAATAGGCTTTAATTTCTCCAAGTGAACTTTTTAGAGCAACTTGGTCAACCTCAATAGACCCGCTGCACTCCCTGCAAATTAAATTTTCGCGGTTTCCTGATTGAGGCTTCAATGTTTCACATTTCTCCCTTAGTTCGGAAACTTGCCCTTTCGTAAGTTGAAGTCTAGCCAAAATGGCCTCTTCTTTTTCTTTTCGGTTAACTTTGCTGTAACAGCAGGCTTCAATCGCCTGTATTCTCAAAACCTTTTTGGATCTTCACGTGGTTATGAACAACTATAAACGCGAGTACATACTTTTATTTCGGCAATAGCAATATTTCAAAAACAAACGTGTCTATATTACGCTTTAATGTGTTATTTAATGCAAAATTAATGAGGGGTAAAACATAAAAAGAGAGTGGTTTTTTCTAACTAGTTGCTTTGGCCTTTGTTTTCGAGGAATTTGTTCATAAGTTGTGTGCGTTTCTCAATCAGCTGTTGCAGGTCATTTTGTAGTTTCTCGGCTATTCCCGCGATCTCTGTAGCCTCAGATACTACTGCTTCGGCTGTTTTACCTACGGTGTCTGCTTCCTCTATTATCTTTTTTGTAGCTGATTCAACTTTTGCTGCGTCAACTACTACTTCTGATGCTAGCTTAGCAACGTTTTGTGACTCAATTATGACATTTTGAGTTGTTTTCGCTACGCTTTCAGCTGTTTCCGAAACCAACTTTGAAACCTCCACGATTTCACCAGAAGCTGCTGTCTGCTCCTCCACTGCGGCTGAGGTTTCCTCAGAAGCTGATGAGCTTTCTTCGGCGATGCTGGCTACTTCCTCGATTGATTTCACCACAGAGTTCAAAGCATCGAGACCCTGTTCAACGCTGCTTGTAAGTTTGCTGACTTTAGTCCCCATTTCTTCGAGTATTCGCGCTATTTCTTCTACTTCCTTTATTGCTCCTAAAACGATTTTCGCGCCTTCCTCAGCGCCACTTTGAGACTGCTTGGTGATCGTGCTGGTTTGTGTGCCTGCATCCTTTATGCCTTTCACAAGGTTTATGGCTGATTGTGCGGCAGACTTTGACTGGCCTGCCAGGCTTTTAACTGCGTCGGCTACTACTGCGAAGCCTCTGCCTGCTTCTCCAGCGCGTGCTGCTTCGATCGCTGCATTTAAAGCCAGCATATTTGTTTGGCTAGCTATGTCGGAAACGGAGTTTGCCATTTGTCCTACTTGCTCTATTGAGTTAATCATCGAGGTTACAGCTTCAGAAACCTTTTCTATGTTGCTCTTTATGGTTTCGATTGCCGTGAGTCCTTTTTGGGCTTTCTCGTTGCTGTCTTTGGATTTATTTAGCACGGCGTTAGTGACCAACGAGGCTTCTTTGGCGATGCTGCCTGCTGCATCCATAACTCGTTTAAGTTCTTCTGTATTCTTTGCAGCATACTGTGCGAGTTCAGCAAGTTTCTGCGCTCCAGCGGCAACCTGCTGCGAAGCTGCACTAACTTGTTGCATGCCTGTCCGCATCTGATTTGAAACCTGTGAGGCGTGTTTACCCATGTCCGCAACTTTTAAGAGTGCCTTTGTGGCTTCGTCTGCGCTTTGCGCTAATTGGTTGGCCACGTTTCTTACGTCTTTTGCTGCGCCAGCGACCTTGTTAACTATCTCCGTTGCGCTTGTGGTTAGTTCGGCGACTCTAATGGCTGCTTTTTCCACGTTGAGTGCGTAGTCTGCTGCTTTGGCAGCGCTTTGTATAAGCATGTCCATTGTCGTGCACATGGAGCTATATCCATCGATAGTGTCTTTGTGAAGGGCGATAATTTCCTCTTTCAGCTGCTCGTTTTCGACGAGAAGGCGTTTGTTCTCCTTCTCGATTTGTTTTAATTGTTTATCTATTTCAGAATTTCGTTGGTCTTGAGTGCTATCGGTCATTGTGATAGACTCCTATTTTGGGCTTAAAATTTTGTGTTTTGCTTATAATTAGGTTATGAAATGCGCATAATTAGACCAAGTTATTATTAACAACGTATATTCAAAATCAGAATTTAGATCAGAAAAAAGATAAAAACGTGAAATTAGCGCGCTTCCACAATCATGGAATTAATCTTCACATGCCCGCAAAAGTAACTTTGGGATATACTCTAAAGGCAAAACAAAATCAACACACCCCGTCTTAATTGCGGCAGCAGGCATACCAAACACAACACATGTTTTCTCATCCTGTGCGATTGTAAGCCCTCCTTTCTTTTTTATCGCTTCAATTCCTTCCGCGCCATCTGCACCTAAGCCTGTCAGCACTACTCCAATATTTTTGGATTCATATGCCTCTGCTGCTGATTTCATCGTGACATCAGCCGAGGGACGCACGTAATTCACAGGCGAGCCATCAGCAAGTTTGACTCTGCAGTTTTTGGTTACTATCATGTGCAAACCAGCGGGTGCAATTAAGGCAACTCCGTCTCGAATTAAGTCTCCATTCTCCGCTTCTTTCACTTTGATTTTGCATTCTTGGTTTAGCATTTCCGCGAAAAGTTTGGTCATCCCTTTTTTCATATGTTGCACAATTAGGATTGGCGGCGAATTTTCTGGAATGTTCTTAAGCACATATGATATTGCCGCTGGTCCTCCTGTTGAAGCGGCAATGGATATTATCTTTTCGCTGCGCTTGCCTTTAGAAGTTGTTACCTCTGTCATTTTTGGTTTTCCGCATCTTATATTTGCAGATGCCGCCGTCTTAATTTTCGATATAAGTTCCTCTTTCACCGTGTCCATGTCAAGCGAGATTGGACCTGATGGTTTAGGGACATAGTCCACGGCGCCAAGCTCTAATGCCTTTAGTGTAAGTTGTGCTTCTCTCTGCGTTAAAGCACTAACCATCACCACCGGTAATGGATTTGTTTCCATAATTTTTCTAACAGCTGTTAAGCCGTTCATCTTTGGCATTTCAATATCCATTGTTACGACATCTGGGTTTAGAAGTGCAATCTTTGAAAGTGCTTCTTCCCCATTCCGCGCCGTTCCAACAACTGTAAGCTGGGGATCAGACTGCAATAATCCAACAAGAACTTTCTGCATAAACAATGAATCGTCGACGACGAGGATTTTGATTTGATCTTTCAATTCTCACCACTTTTCAATAAAAAACTCACTGCGTTTAAAGGGATTAAAAACTTAACCTTAAAAAATGATGTTATTGTGAATTTTTTTGTTTGTCAAATTGAAGTTGGAAGCCTTTTATGCTTTCTTTTACGTTGCCCAATTTATCACTTACTAATATCTTGATTATGTCCAGTATAATTATCAAGTCTTTCTCATGCTTTGCGATTCCTACGACTCCATCTGCTCTGTCGTTGAGGAGGCATTCTGCGCCTATTTCTATGTCTTTCTTTTGCAGCGTTAGAACTTCGATAACTGAGTCAACAATTACTCCTATAGGCTGCTTATCTTGAACTATTATCATGATGCTTGAATCATTTCTCTTATTCTCGCCAAGCCCGATGCGCTTACGCAGATCTATAACTGGAATTATTTCGCCTCGAAGGTTTGTTACGCCTTTAACGTACGGTGGAGCATATGGAACAGGTGTGGCTCCTTCAAAATTCTTGACTTCCCGCACTTGATGAACATCAACTCCATAAAACACGTTGTCCAGCGTGAATGTTAGCATTTTTATTTCTTCTGCTGTTTCAACTTCGGTGTCTGCACTTGACATTGTAACACCCTCTTAGCTCTTTTTCAGTTAGCGTATTCGAAAAACGCTTATTTGTTTATTATGAAACCTCTGTATATATCACAGATTATTATCATAAGTTTTGAATAATGAGCTATCAAAAATGGATTTGCCCGTCTACATCCAGACACGTGCTTAAGATAAATTAAATCTGACGCAGCAGCTCTCAGTGCTTTCACTAACCAAGCGCTACGCTCTTCAGCATATTTCATCTCGAAAATAATGAAAAGAAATTTTTCATAGTTAAATCAGCCAATCATCGGCATGTTTGGCGCTTAATGTATTCTATCTATTGGACTTCGATAGGCTAGTTAGCTGCCTTTCTCATCTAAAAAAGCAAGAATGTCTTCATCAAACTTTTTTCCCATAATGTTCATGTGTCCCTTGCCTTTGTAAAGGACAAGTTTGGCATTCGGGGTTCCTGCTGCTGTCTCGCGAAGCCTTTCCACCGGGCAAAAATAGTCTTTGTCGCCACAAATCACGAGAGTGGGCGCCTTAATCTCTGCAAGCCTGTTTTTGGAGTTATGCGCCTTTTCCGCTTTGCTTTCCACGAGCAAATCTGATGGTTTGTCGGGTATGCTCCACATTAGAGGCGCAATGTAACCCATGAAGAGCTTCATGAATGCTTTCGTTATTCTGTTTCCCTCTATTAGGGGATACATAGTTTGGAGTGCTTCCCTCTTTTTGCCTTTACTTAGCAGTTGGGCATATTTCATGTCCAATTCGTTTCCTTCTTCGCTGAATCGGTAAGCAGACATGGCTATGATTAAGCGGCGGATTAGTTCAGGGTGGTCAGCAGCCAAGTGCTGTGCAATTAGACCTCCGTAGGACTCGCCCATCACATCAACTGGTCCACTAGCAAAGTATTCTCTTATTATTGACGCATAGTCTTCAGCCATATCTCGAGTCGTGTAGCCTTCTGGCAAGCCTGCTTTACGAGCCAAAACGTAAACTACACAGAGCTTGGATAATTGCTTAAAGTGACCCGCCACTTGAATCATGAAGCTTGATGGAAGAGTGTTGCCTGGTCCGCCGCTGAAAACAAGAAGAGCCCGTTTGCCTTCTCCGAAGCGGATATAAGGAACACCGTTGCTGAACACTCCTTTTGTAACCATTATTCTGTGCTCCTCGTAAGTATTTGCGTCTTAGCAAATAAGCCTTAGCACGTTTTGGACGTGTTCCCCTTTAGCCATAGCTGGAAAAATATTTGAGTTCACTGAACATTCTATGTGTTGCGAGTGTTATGTAGGGGGCTAATAGTTTTTAAGAAATAACCCCTATTATTAGGTGAAGTTCACTTCAGAAACCGTTTTAGCAGAGCAAGGTGAAGACTGAATGTCTCTTCATGAAGCTATGCTCTACAAAAAAGAGAAAGACAATAAAGTAAAGTGCCATTTGTGCGCACGTCGATGTCTCATAAGTGATGGCGCAACTGGCTTTTGCTTAGTCAGGAAAAACGAAGGCGGCGTCCTTTACACGTTAAATTATGCCAAAGCTGTTTCTGCAGCCGTTGACCCCATAGGGAAAAAGCCTCTCTCCCATTTCAATCCAGGCGCATTAGTTCTGTCTGTTGCTGCGGCGGGCTGCAACTTCCGCTGCCAATTCTGCGATAACTGGATGATAAGTCAAGAACGTGAAGTGGGGGGTAAACTTTTTCCGCCTGCCGAAGTTGTAAAAACAGCGGGTGCGCAGGGCTGTCAGGGGATAAGTTACACGTATACAGAACCTACAATTTTCATGGAGTACGCGTATGACACCGCCAAAATCGCGCATCAAGTTGGGCTGTTTAATACTTTCGTAACTAACGGGTATATGACTCCTGAGGCAGTGAAGACAATTGCGCCATATTTGGATGCAGCCACCGTTGACTTCAAAGGCGGAGGAGACCCAGATTTCTACAAAAGTTACTCTGCGGTTCCCACAGTTGAACCGATCTACGAATCGCTAAAGGAACTTCGGAGAAACGGCGTACACATAGAAATCACAAATTTGGTGGTTCCGAAAATTGGTGATTCAATGGACAGAATAGAAGAGATGGCGACTTGGATTAAAGACGTGCTGGGCCGAGACACCCCTTTCCATCTGCTGCGTTTCCATCCTGACTACAAAATGACGCTAACACCAGCTACAACAGTTGAAGTTATGGAAAAGGCGTACATGACCGCGAAAAACATTGGCCTAAACTACGTGTACCTCGGCAATGTTCCAGGGCACCCTGCTGAAAACACCTATTGCCCAAACTGCAATGAGCTCGTGATTAAGCGATACAGTTTCGAGATTACCCGATGGAACTTAACTAAGGACATGCGTTGTCCCGTATGCGGACATGCAATTCCAATAAAGGGGCGACTGCACCCGACGGGTTCACGTTTTCCCTACGCACTGTTTTAGTACAGCTTTCGCCATACTTTTTCAGTGGATAAGAATGTGGGAGCTTTTGAGGCCAGACGCTGTCGCCGTTCTCAACGACGAGTGGGCAAAGAAGAGTTTAGCCAGATACTTCGCAGTTATGCAAAACAAGAAAAAAGCAAAGTTCCTCATATCACAAAAGCTTCCAGCTGGATTCGATAAAGGCGACTCGCTGGAAAAGCTATGGCACGAGCACCAGAAGCTTACCGTGGAGTACAGCAAGCTTGAGCAGGAGGTTGACGGCGGCAGAGACCTAGACGCGCTTCCTACGCCTGAAAAATCATATTTTGACCTCAAAATTGAAATTGCAAGCAGAATTCTTCAAAACTGTCATTTTTGCATCCGTAGATGCGGCGTTAACCGAGCCGCGGGGTCGCTGGGCTACTGCGGATGCGGGGATGTATTGACTGTTTCCAGCATTTTTGAGCATTTAGGCGAAGAACCTGAGCTTGTGCCGTCGGGAACAATCTTCACCATGGGCTGCACAATGCGTTGTCTACACTGCCAAAACTGGGCAATTAGCCAATGGATGGAGCCTGGAGCCACGTACACATCCAGCATTATGGCGCGGGAAATTGAAAATCTGCGTTTGCGCGGCTGCAGAAACGTGAATCTCGTGGGAGGCGAGCCTACGCCGTGGCTTAAACATTGGCTGGAAACCTTCAAGCACGTAAAAGTGAACGTGCCTGTTGTGTGGAACTCCAACACCTATTACAGTCCAGAAACTGCCCAGCTCCTCGCCAACTTCGTTGATGTCTACTTGTTGGACTTCAAGTATGGCCCAGCTGACTGCGCTAAAAGAATTTCCGACGCGCCGAAATACTGGGAAGTGTGCACGCAGAATCACTTGATTGCCAAAAAGTATGGTGAGTTGATAATCCGCGTGCTCGTTCTGCCAAGCCATTTGGAGTGCTGTACTGAACCAATTTTGAACTGGATAGCCGAGAATCTAGGCAAAACTGTGCGTGTTAACGTCATGTTCCAGTATAGACCAGAATGGCGCGCTCATGAGGTTCCAGAGTTACGTAGGCGGCTAACCATGGATGAGCAGAAAAGGGCACTTCAATTGGCTAAAAACTTGGCTTGCGTTGGCAATTAGGGTTATAACAGCGTTTTTTATAATCGCGAATTTATTGAGAGACAGCGTCTCAACGACAATGCTTTCTGAGGTTTTCTATGCGATACATTTTATAGTTACTGTGAAGATGCCATTTTGTCTGGGAGAATAAAAATTGAGCGCGAAGTGGCGAAGAAGCAGAAAACATTTGAAGTGGCTAGACTTGAAAAGCGACGTGGATAGCTCCGAAATTCTGCATGTTGAGCATAGATGGTTTACAAAAAACACTTACCCGCAGGGTTACCGCCTTTCTCAAGGCTATGCCAAGCGAGAATGGAAAGCTCCTAAGCCACTTATCGACATTTTCCAAGAGAAAAACTGGATAACCATAGTTGCTGACATCGCTGGCTTTAATAAGGAAACACTGAAAATACATGTGAAAGACCGAAAAATAACATTATCTGCAAAGGCTAAAGACCGAAGATACTACAAAAGTTTAAATTTACCGAAGGTAGTGATTCCAAATCTGATGCGCACCACCTACAAAAATGGTGTGCTTGAAATCAAGCTTAAAAAAGCTAAAAAAGAAGAAACAATCAACAAAAAAAGCTGATTGACAATGCCTCACAAGCTTAGAAAAGTTAGGAAAATGCGCGGTTCCCGCACTCACGGCTACGGTAGAGTAGGACAACACAGAGATGCCGGCTCAAAAGGTTACAGAAAAGTCGGACGCCACAAGCATCTCTGGAGCTACGTTGTAACCTACGAACCTGATTACTTCGGCAAAAAAGGCTTCACTTCCCCTCAAAGCATCAGACGCAAAGAGAACGTCATAAACCTAAAAGATCTTGAGGAGCTTGCCCAAAAGTTATCAGTTGAAAAAGAGAAAGGCAAATTGCACATAGATCTGTCAAGTCTAGGCTACACCAAGCTTCTTGGAACAGGCAAAATATCAAAGGCGCTAATCGTGAATGTAGCTTCATGCTCAAAATCTGCTGCTGAAAAAATTAAGCAAGCTGGCGGCGAAGTCTTAACCGCGTCTCAAGAAGACGGAGAGTAACATTAACCGATGGCGGGAAGATTCCTAAGCCTCTTTAAACCACTTGGAAGAGTGATGCCTGAGATAAAGGCTCCTGGCCGCAAAGTGAGCTTTAACGAGAAAATTTTCTGGACTGCTCTGGTCCTCATTATTTATTTGATTATGTCTGAGATTTCTCTTTACGGCATTCCCGCTGGTGTTAAAGAGCAATTTGCTCCCTTAAGAGTGATTTTCGCTTCAAACCGCGGAACTCTGATGGAGCTTGGCATAGGCCCAATAGTCACCGCGGGCTTAATACTCCAGCTACTAGTCGGCTCCGCAATTATTCAATGTGACATGTCGAACCCTGAAGATAGAGGATTATTCACGGTGGCAAGCAAGTTCTTTTCAATTCTTCTCACGGGAATTCAGGCTTCAGCATACATAATCAGCGGCATGTACGGCGCGCTGGAGGGCCCAACAACCATAGTGATTTTTCTGCAACTTTTAGGCGCGGGAATAATCGTGATGTTGCTGGACGAGCTTGTGCAGAAGGGCTGGGGTCTCGGCAGCGGAATCAGCCTCTTCATTATGGCGGGAGTTGCACAGAACATTCTCTGGCAAACATTTAACCCTGGAACAGGATTGTTCGTGGGTTCGCTTGACATGCTTCTGCGAGGTAACCAGACACTAGTGGATTGGGTGGTCGGCGCTGGCGCTTACCCCTCTCTAATTGGCTTCATAGCCACCATCGGAACGTTCCTTGTGATAATTTACTTGGAAGGCGTTAGAGTTGAGTTGCCGCTGACTTATGCGGGCTACAAGGGCTTCCGCAGCCGCTACCCGATAAAGCTGTTGTATGTCTCTAACCTCCCAGTCATCTTTGCATCAGCTCTTTTCGCCAACGTCTACTTCTTCTCCCAGCTTATCTGGAGCACGCAGGGGCGCCCAGAACCTGGACAAAACATTCTAATTGACATTTTAGGCCAATATAACGCCACCAGCAATCAGCCCATAAGCGGCTTGGCATACTTTGTAACTGCCCCCCAAAGTGTGCAGGACGTCGCTGCCGATCCTATCCGCGCGGCTATTTACCTGGCTATACTTGTGACGTTCTGCGCGGTTTTCTCGCTTATCTGGCTGGAAGTCGGCGGCCTCGGCCCATCTAGAGTGGCGCAGCAACTTGTTGACTCCGGCATGCAGATTCCAGGATATAGGCGGTCAGAAAAACCCATTGAATCCATCCTTAGACGCTATATACCAGTGGTTACAATTCTGGGCGGAATAGTTGTAGGTCTCGTAGCTGGAATTTCCGATTTCCTAGGCGTGTTCGGCTCAGGAACAGGAATCTTGCTGGCAGTGGGCATAATATATCAGTACTATGAACTGCTAATGCGGGAAAGAGCAGCGGAAATGTTCCCTGCGTTCAGAAGAATCTTGGGCGAATAAACGAAAGAACCCGCACCGTACTTTCGGGTAGAGTCATTACTTATGCTTGATAGCTGTGAGGTTGAAAAGTTCGAAGATTACCATGAAAACATGTCCGCTTCCACGTGTTTGCGGCGCCCATAGACGCGAAAACGGCAATTTTTGCACGACCAGATAATTAAAAATTAATTTTAAATGTCAAAGATTTCTAAAGGAAAGGTCTCACTACTTCGAAGTTCGAAGCCCAAGCCACAGGAACTGCTATAAAAGAAGCCACTAATGAATTCTGGTATGGAACTACCACTCGCAAACATAGAGCCAGACCAAACGTTTGATTACAAGATAGTTGCCCAGCTCGCCGAAGTTATCGCATTTTTACCCAACATAGAGGATTAAACCGTCAGCGCCCTAACTTTTTCGCGCAGCCCTTTACGCGCAAGTTGCTTTTGCAAGTTTATGCGGCGCAAGTAAATGCTTTTTGGGCATATTTTTGGCATAATTCTGAAAAACGCTTATAATTCAAAATTTCAGATGTGAATCTCACAAAAATTACAGGAGAATAAAAATACATGAGAATTTCAAAAGACACAATCTTTGCAAACGGAACTTCTTTGAAGAAACCAAAGACTGCAATCGCATTGCTTATGATGTTTGCTATAGCTGTATCGCTTGTTGCTTTGCCAACTATTAATGCCCAGGCAACTATAAAGACGTATGCTTACATTGGTGCTGTGCCGAACCCCGTAGGTGTAGGTCAAGAAACGCTGATTCACGTCGGCATAACGCTGGCGCTGCAAAGCGCGGAAATGGGCTGGGAGGGCTTAAGTATAACAATCACAAGACCCGACGGCGTTACTGAGACAATAAGTGACATTAGGACCGATTCGACGGGTGGAACAGGGTGCGTATACGTACCTCCAATGGCGGGCAATTACACTTTACAAGCGCACTTCCCTGAACAGAATACAACGACCACAAAACAGGCGAGAGGCGTAGCCGTTGGTACAGTGGCCCTAGCAAGCGACAGCGAGGAACTGACGCTCGTTGTGCAAGAGGAGCCAGTAGCGATTTATCCAGCTCATGCTCTTCCAACCGAATACTGGACTCGCCCGATTGATTCGCAGCTGCGGGAGTGGTACACGATTTCAGCAAGTTGGTTGTACACTCCGCGTAATTACTACGCTCCTTATAATGACGATGCACCAGAGACTGCGCATATACTGTGGACAACAGAGCTGACGACAGGAGGGCTCGCAGGAGGAGAGTTAGGGCTCGTCGGTTCAGGAGGAACATCCGTCGGAATGGAAACAGGAGATGCATACGAGGGTAAATTCGGGGGAAGAGTGTATGTGTGGTCGGCGGGACCTGTGATTATCGCCGGAAAACTTTACTACACATCTGGCGCCTTCGATCGCCCTAAAGTGTATCACTGTGTAGATGTGCATACTGGTGAAGAACTGTGGGCTAAAACCTTTCTAGACAACCAATCGATTGCGTTCGGTCAGCTGTTCTACTTTCAATCATTCAACTACATGGGTACTTTCGCATACTTGTGGGTAACTGTCGGTACTACGTGGTACGCTTTTGACGCGTTCACTGGAAACTGGATGTTTACCATTGAAAATGTGCCTTCAGGCACCACCCGATACGGTGCAAATGGCGAAATTTACAGATACACGTTTGACCTCAAAAACGGCTGGATGGCTATGTGGAACATGACTGCTTTTGGTACCTATTCTGGTACAGGAGCTTATGCGGGCGGTAGCTGGGGAAACTGTGTTCATCTAAAAACGTTAAATGCTGCGGCGAATACTACAGCAGCCAAGATTGCATGGCAAAATTGGACAATTCCAACAGACTTGCCGGGCAGCGTTCAGGACATTTTTGTCGGTGATAGAGTAATAGGTGCGAGTATAACCAATAAGGAAGTTACTTCGTGGGGTTTAAGCTTGGAGGAAGGAAGCGAAGGAACGTTGTTGTTCAAAAATACTTGGAATGCACCAGATGAATGGTCTACAGGCAACTTGACCATAAGCTGGGCAGCTATTTCACAAGGTAAGGGCGGCGTTTTTGTCCTATTTGCGCGAGAGCAAAGAAAATATTATGGCTTCAGTGCAGATACAGGAATATTTCTCTGGGAAACTGAGGAGCCAGAGGATTACCTGAACTATTATGTTGGCACAGAACAAGTTATTGCTTACGGCAGGCTCATCTCAACTGGTGTCTCTGGCATAACGTACTGCTACAATCTCACGACAGGCGAGTTGCTGTGGAAATACTACGCTAACGACCCCTATACAGAAATTTTGTGGGCTAATAATTGGTGGACTAAACCCATGTTCGTTACCGATGGAAAAATATACATAGGCCACATGGAGCACTCTGCAAATCAGCCTTTGCCGCGTGGTGCACCCTTCATCTGTCTCAACATTACAACAGGAGAAGAAATATGGCGAGCTGATGGTTTGTTCCGTCAAACCTACTGGGGAGCACGAGCGATTATTGGCGACAGCACAATAGTGACGATGGATACATACGACCTACGTGTATATGCTATTGGTAAGGGCCCAACTGCTACAACGGTTTCGGCACCTGATACAAGTATAGAATTCGGTGAATCTGTTCTAGTGAAGGGCACAGTGACAGATATTTCTCCAGGCACACAGGACACAGCCATAAAATTACGATTCCCGAATGGTGTTCCCGCTGTTGCTGACGAGTCAATGAGCGACTGGATGCTTTACGTGTACAAGCAGTTTGAAAAGCCAGCCGACGTTAAGGGTGTCGAAGTCATCATAGAGGTGCTTGATCCTAACGGCAACTCCTACGAAGTAGCCCGAACAACAAGTGATGCAAACGGCTTCTACAGCGCCACCTTCACGCCACCGGTTCCAGGCAAGTACACGGTGATCGCCCGTTTCGCTGGTTCCAAGGCTTACTACGGCTCTTCTGCTGAAACTTCTATAATCGTTGGCGAAGCGCCTGCTGCTACGGTAGAGGCTACACCTGCTCCTGAAGCGCCTGTTGAAACCTACTTTGCTATTTCAACAATCGCCATAATCGTCGCTATTGCTATTGTTGGACTTTTGATACTGAGGAAACGGTGAACGTGCTGATGCGAAGCAAAACTCTTTTTCCCTCTTTTTTCTTGAGCTTTGGTGTTGATGGCAAAATTGGGGCTGAATGGGCTTTGGGTTACGGTTTATCTGCAGCAGCAGATTGCCATTTTTCTCTTCTTCTATATCTCTCCTTTCATTTGGCGCCCAGAGTCCCAGCAAACCTTGGTCGCACACATTGGGCTTTGTTAGGTGCAGCGGAGGGGCTGAGAAGGCTTTGAACTGGAAAACAGCTAGTTTTGCTTTTATGGCAACTGCGTTTTTCCTTTTCTCCTTTATTTGGCTTGTTCAGAGCCTCTGTAAACTCTCCGCTGCAGTGCCTACCCTGCCTTTGATCGAAGAAATGGTGTATCCCTGTTTTGCGGTATACTCCTGATTTTGACAATGTGAAGTTGGCGTTAAAGCTTGATTTGCAATTGTGCAAAGGGAAGCCATATGCGTGTTAGCGCTAAAAAGCGGATAATCAGTTTTTAGCAGCAAAAATGGTTATTAACGAGAAAAGGAAAATAGGCTAAGAGAATTTGTTTCAGTGCAAGGAGAAAAAATGATTATGCTCATCACGGAAATTCCGTTAGCTACAATTATTGTTATGCTTATTGCATTTGCTGTTTCCTTTCTTAACATGATACTTCAGCGCTTGTTGATAAATCGCATGTGCGGCTGGGAAGAGTACAAGATGATGCGGAAGGAAACAGCGGAGTATCAATCGCAGCTACTGCAGGCTATGCGCGCCAACGACACAAAACAGATTGAAAAACTGAAAAAGAAAGAATCCCAAATAAGAAACATGCAGGCCAAAATGATGAAGCCGCAGACAATTCTTCTCCCAATCTCCTTTAGTTACGTAGTAATATGGTGGTTTTTCCTAATTCCCGTTTATGGCGGAAACGCCGTTGCATATGTGCCCGGATTCGGCGGGATTCCTGTGCTCATCTGGTATATGCTCTGCTCATTCTTCTTCGGAACTCTTGCCTCCCGCGTAATAGGCATAACACCCCTAGAATAAGCGCGATACGGTTGAACTGACGCTATGAGCAGAAACGAAAAAATGACATCCACTGCCGAGAAAAAAATCGTGGTATGCATATCAGGCATGGCTGGAACTGGAAAAAGCACTTTAGCCAAAAAACTCGCACAGAAATATCAGCTCAGGTATTATTCAGGCGGAGACGCCTTGAAAGAGCTCGCAAAAGAAGAAGGATACAACCCCTTCACCCGCGGATGGTGGGAGAGCCCAGAGGGCCTCAGCTTTTTAAAGAAACGAGAAAGCAACCCGCAGTTTGACAAGACGGTGGACGATAAACTCTTGCAGTACGCGCACCAAGGCAACGTCATTTTAGACAGTTGGGCAATGCCGTGGCTGCTTAAAACAGGCTTCAAAATATGGTTGGCTGCCTCTGAAGAAAAACGGGCACGGCGAATCGCCAAAAGAGATGGAATGTCCGTGGAGAATGCTCTGCAAGTGCTGAGGGAAAAAGAAGCTAGAACCAAAGCAATATACAAGAAACTTTACGGTTTTAGGTTAGGCGAAGATTTCGAACCATTCCACCTGATTTTAGACACTGACAACCTTGATGCAAACGAGGTTTTCCAAGTTCTATGCATGGTGATGGATAACATCATTCTAAAGAGTGAAGCTCAATAGCGTTCTCTGGCAAATTTTTACTTCAATAGCGACGCAGACCCGCAAATTTTAAAACTGAACCTATTCTATAAAATTAACTTTTAAGAATAACATTTGCAAGAGCCGCGGTGAGCAACCGCGAGGGGGAAGGAATAATGAAATTCGCAAGCAATCAGATAGTTGTACTGCTATTTTTAGAAATGATTGCGCTGTGTTTGCTTGCTTCTTTCCGCTTCATCAACATAGAAACCACAATTACACTCTTGATTTTCAATATACTTTTTTTCTCCCTCACTTTCCAACTGCATAGCCCACTCCGTATAAAGTTAGCTATGCTAGCCGTAGGCAACATCATAGGTTTAAGTTGGAACTTCTTTCTCCATCTTTTTGCCACAAGCGGAGCCGCCTTCTTCGGAGAAGCATTCAATGTCTTCTACACAGTATTCCAGCCCATTTTCAATTTCACGTGGATTGTATCTTTTTGGTCAGTAAGCCTATCTTTTCTTACTCCCCAAAGTACGCATGAAACGGTGAAAGCTTGATTATCACCTTTTTGAAAGCTACATTCCTGTTTGCCGCTACGCTGACAACCGCTTATCTCGTCAGACATTACATTTTCACCTTGGCAGTTTTAAGAAAAATCAAGAAACCCCAAAAAACCGCTTCCGCTGCCAGCCCAAAGTACGAGCCATCTGTTTCAATACTTATTCCCGCCCATAACGAAGAAAACGTTATTAGCCAACTGCTGCAGCGCATGTTGGAGTTGACTTATCCAAGAGATAAACTTCAAATAATCGTCATTGATGATGCGTCATCTGACGGAACTGGGCAAATTGCTGAAGAATACTCAAAGCGTTGCGAGCGCATCAAGGTGCTGCATCGAGATAAAAATGCTGGCGGCAAAGGGAAAGCCGCAGCTTTAAACTTTGGCTTAGAGTATGCAAAAGGAGAAATTGTGCTCTGCTTCGATGCAGATTATTATCCACAGAAGGATATTGTTGAAAAACTGGTAAAGGAATTCGCCGACCCCACAGTTGGCGCAGTGCAAGGTCGCCCCGTTGTTTTAAACGAAGCGCAAAGTGTTGTAACTAGGCTAGTTACATTGGAGCGAATTGGCGGCTACCGGATTGATCAAGAAGCACGTGACGCTCTAGGACTTATACCTCAGTTCGGCGGCACCGTCGGCGGCTTCAGACTAAGCATTCTGAAAGAACTGGGCGGTTTCGATGAATCTATGCTGGCTGAAGACACAGATTTGACGTTTCAAATCTACCTCGCGGGCTTCAAGATTCGCTACGTCGCCGACGCTGAATGCTACGAAGAGGCTGTAACCAATTGGAAAGCGTATTGGCGGCAGAGGCACAGGTGGGCGCTAGGGCACATGCAGGTTTGTTTCAAAAACGCGTTTGGCGTTTTAAAAAGCAAGAAATTAAATTTTAAAGAGAAAATTGACGGTTTACTTATTTTGCACGTGTATTTTATGCCTGTTATAACCATGCTCGCGTTTATTGCAGGTGCTCTCCTTATTATATTTGAGCCTTCCCAGCTTGTTTATACATTTTGGCTTTTAGTGCCATTGGCTTTTTACAGTTTCGTGGGAAATTTTGCACCATTTTTGAGGTTGGAATAGGCGCCTATTTGGATGGCCGAACGCGGATTCAATGGCTAATTCCTCTGTTGCTCTTCGTGTACCTATATAATACGCTAATATGTGCCAAAGCATTTTTTGATCTTTTTGTTGCGAAACTGTTTAGAAAAAATCGAGTCTGCTGGACTAAAACCCATCATTTTGGTAATGGAAATTGTTATATTGGGCATTAAACAATAGTGCTCGAAAGATTGTCATGATTCTGAATCTGATTCAGGCGCTTGTCTTATTCAGCGTGACAATATCCCTCTTCATTTTCATTACACTCCTACCCGCGTTCGTTGAGCTGAAAAAACCAAAAGACAAAGGTCCACGTATGATAATGGAGACCATGCTTGAAGGTATGTCATGCTTCATGTACAATATTCCGATTGAGAACATCGAAAAAGAGCAAAAATTTGACGTTTCCATAATACATGCAATCGCAAATGTTATTGAGGCTTTGCCAAATTTGGATGTCTAACGCCTATTTTCTAGGATGAGCTTTGCGTTTTTCCATTGGTCTTTAGCTAGCAGTAGATGTCCATAGGGGCTTCCATGAACTGAATAGAAAATGTAGCATAAATAAGAGCAACGTGTGCATTTGCTGTAAGTTTCGCGTAGAGCGTTGAATTTTTTGCTGTTCCACATTTTAGGCAAGTCAAATATTGAACCCGCAAAATTGTGGACATGGCAACCCGCGATTCTGCCTAGATGATCTATGACTAGAAAGTTCCGAAGTGCACGACAACTCCATGTTCTCTTGCCATCCAAAAATAGCGTTCTAAGCGCCTTCAATAATTCATCAGTCATGAGAATTTTGTTGTTTCTTTTTTTCATCTCCATCAGAGAATCACAAAGTTTAACCATTGCCAAATTATCTTTTATGATAAGTTCATCATTTGCTTTACCGATTCTAAAGAGTTGATCTTTATCCTCGCTTTGGTCATAAGTGTATAGGCAATACCAAACTGGAATGCCTTTGTTGGTGAAGTAGTTTGTGATGTCCACGATCTCGTAGAGATTTAATTGTGAGATTGTTGGTGTCACGCTTACATTTATTCCTTCTCTGTGCAGTGTCTCTACAGTTTCCATGGCTCTTTTCCATGCGCCTGGAACAGCTTTGATGTAATCGTTCTTGGCTTCGTCCAAGCTGTCTATTGAGATTGCCACAAAATCCGTGTTGCGTAATGCTTCAATTCTCTTTGCAGCTATGCTCCCGTTGTCATATACTGTAGTTACAAAATGCTTTGAAGCGTACTCGATTATTTCTGCGGCGTCTTCCCTTAAAAGCGGGTCTCCGCCTGATATTACGAGTTCCACGATGCCCATTTCTTTTAGTATGTCCAATCCACGTTTTATTTCCTCAGTTGTCAATTCATTTTTGTCTTGTTCTTTCCAGACGTTGCAGCCTCTGCAGCGGTAATTGCATTTTCGCGTAATCATCCACTGTGCATGGTGGGGTCTATTTGGAGTAAGCGCGTTAATTGCTATTCTAGAAGCCTTTTGTAAACTTAGATTCAACCAGTGAGCACCGTGCATGACTTTTTAACTGCTTTAATAAACCTATTTTACACTTATATAAGTCATAAGGGAAAATATGGCTAATTTTAATGAATAGTAAATAAAGCAGGGTCTTCCTTAAAGGGTCATGGAAGCTAATTGAGCAGTTTCTCTACCGTCTCCGGTTAAAGGTTTTCAATTGTACGGTTTTATGTTGTGGCGTAGTGTGGTTTGTTATGAATCTTAATTAGGCGATAAGTGGTTGAATAGGTTATATGCGTGTTGATGTGGTCGTAATTACAAAAAACAGTGAAAAGATGCTCCGAGAGTGTCTCGGGTCTGTTTATAATAATGTTCCAGTCAATCGTCTAATAGTTGTGGATGGGTATTCAACTGATAAGACGTTGGAGATAGTGCAGGATTTTCAGAAGAGGCATGGCAACGTTCTGTTGCTTCAAGACGAGGGAAACCGAGCAACTGCAAGGCAGAAGGGCATACGTCATGTGAAGACAGAATGGTTCATGTTCGTTGACAGCGACGTCGTTTTATGCGAAGGCTGGTTTCGAAAGGTTGAGCGTTATTTATCTGCTGATGTGGGCGCCGTCTGGGGAATCGAGGTTTGGTCTACAATCAAAAACCCGTTGGTTCTTAAACTGTTTTTGTGGATAACGCGGAAGATATTTGACCTTCGCGGCGGAACACATGATACGCTTATCCGCACAGAGGCCATTAGAGACATAAAAATCCCAACTAATCTCCATGTTTTTGAGGATGCCTACATCAAGGATTGGATAAGCCGGAAAGGCTATAGGCTTATTGCATGTTACGTTCCTTTCTGTGTTCATTATCGGCCTGAAAGCGTCTGGACCCTTCGCGGTAGCTTAAACATAATATCCGATGCCTTTAGCGTTGGCAAGTTAACTTTGCTGGCTAAGTTAACGCTTGCTTATGGCTTTTACACTGCATATTCGCTGTATCAGTTTTTTGTGAACAGGAAGAATCAAAGTAGCAGATAATTTTCACGCTGTTGCGTGTTAGAGCAGCTCGGCGGTAAATTCTTATTTTTCAATGGTGTCATACCTTACGTTTATCAATTGGGCCTTCGAAAAGGATGATGAGGGGCACTGATGTCGCAGTCGATAGATGTGGTGGTTCTTACAAAGAACAGCGAGCACATACTCGATAAGTGTTTGGCGTCGGTTTATGAAAATGTGCCCGTTAAGAACTTGATAGTTGTTGATGGTTTTTCCACTGATCGCACTCTGAAAATTGTGGATGAAGCTGATAGAAAGTATGGGAATGTTAAGGTTCTCACTGTTGCTGGTTCGAGAGCAAGGGCGAGAGAGAAGGGCTTGCGGCAGGTTACGACGGACTGGTTTATGTTTGTCGATAGTGATGTGGTTCTCAGTAGAGGCTGGTTTCGAAAGGTTGAGCGTTATTTATCTGCTGATGTGGGCGCCGTCTGGGGCGTAAACATTGACGTTATTCCTAACATAACAGATAAGCGTATCGTGAAGTTGCAGAGCCTCGTGGCTAGGCAATGTTTTGTTCTCAGGGGCGGGATGCATGACACGCTTATTCGCCGTGAGGCTGTTGAGGGCATTCACATTCCTGAGCAGTTGCATGCTTATGAAGACACTTACATAATTAATTGGATAAAGCGGAAAGGATACAAAATCGTGGTTGGTGACGAAATTTACTGTTTACATTTTAAGCCGCCGGCGAACTGGCGCTTGCAGAATGGCGTTTCCCAAGCTATTGTTGATTTCAGATGCGGCGTGCTTTATTCACATATTTACTCCTACATCTTTTATTATCCGATTTTTATGATCCAGTGGTTTCTTCAGCTTTCAATTCACGGCGCCAGAGGCCTCTTAACGTCTCAACGCAAGCCAAAGGTGATCCGATAGAGGCTTCGGCAAGACAGTGGGCTCTCCGTGCTTTTCTATGAGTATTCGTTGGTTTGTGTTTTCTGTGAATTCCCCAATTATTGACGCTTGGATTTGTTCGCGCTTTAGGTTGCTGATTATTGCGTCAGTACTTTTTGTTTCTGCGGCTATGAGTAGTGCGCCTGAACTGATTAGCTGTAGTGGGTCAATTTGGAAGTGGCTGCAGATTTGTGCTGTTTCAAGCTGAACTGGAATGGCTTCTCTGAAAATTTTCACGCCTAGGTTTGCGGCGTCTGCCATTTCATGAATGCCGCCGGCTACTCCGCCTTCGGTTGGGTCGTGCATGGCGTGGACTCCGCCTGTCCTGTAGGCGGTTAAGGCGTCTTTTACCACGCTTATTTGCTTGTAGAAGTTTTTTGCTGCTTGCAGCGTCTGCGTGTTTATGACCTGTTTAAGTGCGTGTTCTCTATCTGTGGCTAGGATGGCTGTGCCTTCGATGCCCGCGCTTTTTGTTAGTATGAGTTTGTCTCCTGCTTTTGCGTCGCCTGCGGTTACGTAGCGGCCTTTTTCTGTTACGCCCATTATGCAGCCGACAACTATTGGGTTTGCTAAGCCTGGCGTTGACTCACAGTGTCCGCCTACTATGGCTATGCCCAAGTCTTTAGCTGCCGTGTTCATCTGGATGCTTATGGCTTCTACGAGCGCTCTGTCTGCATTTTCTGGAAGCAGCATGCATGAGAATAGGAAGGCGGGCTCAACGCCGAAGGTGGCTACGTCATTAGCGTTTACGTTAACGGCTAGCCAGCCTATGCGCTCAACCGCGCCGGTTATGGGGTCCATGGAGACGATTAGCGAGTTGTTTTCAAGGTCTAGCACTGCGCCGTCGATTCCGGCTGCGGGACCTACGGTGACTTCTTTGCGTTCGGCGCCTAGGTTTTTGAAAACAACTTCTTTTAGTATGTCAATGGGGATTTTTCCAGGCGGTAGCTTCATTTTGTTTCACAGGATAGAATGTTGTATCTCTAGCTTTTAAGTTGTGGGAAAACGCGTAGCACTGCGTGCATGATTGGCACTGCGATTGCTAAGCCTATGAGCATTTGTACAATGTTGAACGGTACTTCTGCTAGCGCCAAAGCAAGGGGGTAGCCTAGAACAAGCTGCTCATATAGGAAATAGCCTGTGACCATCGATAATCCGCCTGCTGTAACTGAGATGATGGCGCAGACGGTGGTGTTTGGTGTGTATTTTTTGAGTTTCTGATTTAGAAAGCCTACGATTGCGCCTTCTATGCCTTTGATTACCAGCGTGGCTGGTGCGAATACGCCGAAGCCTAAGTAGATGTCTGCTAACCCAGCGCCTACTCCGCCTGAAAGTGCGCCTACGAAGGAACCGAAAAGCAATGCTGCGATGTAGATTGTTGTTTCTCCAATGTTGAAGTAGCCTGATGTGGCTGGTATGGGTATGGGTGGAATCTGTGAGGTTACTATGAACACTAGTGCGGCAAAGATTGTTGCTATCGCTAATTTAAGTGGTGTTTTGAAAGTGTTTTTCTCCGTGTTCATGTGTATCCCCACTTTTATAGTTGTTATTTGGTTTGTGTTATTTTTAACTCTATGTTTTTCATGTTGCCTTGAGGGGAAAATCTAAATTGGAGTGCGTTGCTTGATATAGCCTATGAGTTGAAAGGTTATGAGTGAAAAAGAAGACCCGGTTAAGATGCATAAGGATGCGAATAACCTCTTTGATGCTGGCAAGTTTGTGGAGGCACGTGAGCTTTTCTTGAGGACTGCTGAGCTTTATAGAAAGAAGCAGAATTTTTTTGATGCTACAACTATGCTTTACAAGGCTGGCGAGTGCAGCTTTAGCCTGAAGGAATATGAGAGCGCTGCTGAGGCGTTTATGCGGTCTGCGGAGCTTTCTTTTGAGAAGGGCTATGATCGTTTCGGTTTGAGTGCTTTAGATTTTGCAAGAGACTGTTACAGAGCTTTGGGAAACGCTGCGAAGGTTGAGGAGCTGGATAAGCGGATTAAAGAGGTTAAAGCAAAGCTCGAGAGCAGTTTCTAAACGTTTTTCGTGTTTCGTCAGCGTCGTCTACCGTTCACCTTTTTTACCTCGAATTCGCCTATGTAATTAACGCGAGTGTATTTAGGAGTTTTCAGGTTAAGGGTTATGGCGATGCTTTTTGAGTCTTTGGCGTTTCTGCTTGAAAAGGTAGAGGCTACTAAGAAACGGTTGGAGATAGTTGAGTTGGCGGTTGATTTTTTGAAGCGACTAGAAGCGGAGGAGGTGGAGCCTGCGGTGTCTATGATTCTTGGGCGGGCGTTTCCGAAGTGGAGCCAGAAGACTTTGGATGTAAGTTGGGCAACTCTCCGCGGGGTGCTTCAGCGGTTAACGGGCGCTGGCTGGAGTGTTTTCCATGAGGCTTTCGCGGGCACTGGGGATGTTGGCGTTGCGGCGAAGGTTGTTTTTGAAAAAACCGCTGTGAAGAAGCAAGCGCTGCTGCTGGACAGGGTGTTGACGATTCTTGAGGTTAGGCGTTTGCTTGAGTCTATTGCTGATGTTGCTGGTTCGGGTTCAAGGGAAAAGAAGGAGCGTTTGATGATGACGCTTTTTAGTCAGGCTTCGCCTTTGGAGATTAAGTATTTAGTGAAGCTTTTCATTGGCGAGATGCGTACTGGACTTCATGAGGGGTTGATGGAGCAGGCGGTTGCGCGGGCTTTTGATGTTCCGTTGGCGACGGTGCAGAAGGCAAGCATGGCGCTTGGCGACATTGCTGAAGTGGCTGCGTTGGCGAAGACTGAGGGCAGGGCGCGGTTGGAGCAGTTTGGTTTTCGAGTTTTTAGGCCTGTGGCGCTGATGTTGGCTCAGATGGCAGGTGGTGTTGCTGAGGCTTTGGCGGAGCATGGTGGCGAAACAGCTTTGGAGTATAAGTATGATGGAGCGCGGGTTCAGATTCATAAGCGCGACGATGTGGTACGTGTTTTCAGTCGGAGGCTTACTGATGTGACTCGGAGTCTTCCTGAGGTTGTTGAGGCTGTTAGAGCTAATGTTAAGGCGAATGAAGCCATTATGGAGGGTGAGGTTATTGCTGTAGATCGTAGCGGCAGTCCTATTCCTTTTCAGCATTTGATGCGTAGGTTTAGGCGTGTTCATGGAGTGCAAGATGCCGCTGAGAAGATTCCTGTTAGGCTTTACTTGTTTGATGTTCTTTATCTGGACGGGGAAAGCCTGATTTCGCTTCCGTATGTGCAGCGTCGGCGGCTATTGGCAAAGGCTGCTGGAGAGATACCGTTAACCAAGCAAGCTGTTACTAGCAGCGTGGATGTGGCAGAGGCGTTTTTGAAGGAGGCCATGGATGCCGGGCATGAGGGGTTGATGGCGAAGAAACTTGATAGTCCTTATTTGCCTGGGGCGCGTGGGAAGCGTTGGTTTAAGATTAAGCCTGTGTTGGAGACGTTGGATTTGGTGATTACGGCGGCTGAATATGGGTATGGGCGTCGGCATGGGTGGCTTTCGGATTATTATTTGGCTGCGTGGGATGTTGCCGGAGGCGAGTTTTTGAATGTGGGTAAGACGTTTAAGGGTCTAACGGATGCGGAGTTAGCTGAGATGACGAAGCGGCTTAAGACGTTGGCTGTGCGTGAGGAGGGCAACCGTGTGGAGGTGCTTCCGCGGGTTGTGGTTGAGGTTGCCTTTAATGAAGTTCAGAGAAGCCCGAAGTATCGATCTGGTTTGGCGCTTAGGTTTGCGCGTATAATCCGCATACGAGATGATAAGACGCCGGAGGAGGCAGATACTATCGAGACGGTTAGGCGAATTTATGAGCGGCAGTTCTCAAAGAAAGGTCGATACAAAAGTGAATAATGCAGTGTCCACTTAAGCATGCTTTTTTGTCGTTTGCGCATGGTTTGTTGGTGATGTTTTGGCGTGTTTGTAGCTTCATATTTGGCGCATATTAGTAATTCATTGCAGAAACCTATAGAGGGGCTATCGCGGCAACAGTTGCGTAGAAGCTGCAGGGTAGTCTTAGAATTAATATACGCTAGAATGCAGACGCGCGTAGTTGTTCTCGATACATTTTTTACCATAAGCTGCAATGCTCTTAGTTGATGATGCGTATTGGCAAGATTGAAAGGCTTTCAAAAATTAACCTCTACGGATGAGGCGTTGCAGAAGTGGTTAAGCGTTTTGAAAATTAGCTGCCCAAGCCAAGTTGCAATACCAGTTACCGAAGCATTAAACCGCGTTTCTGCAGCGGATGTAATCGCCCAAGAAGATTTGCCAAGATTTGACAAGTCAGCTGTTGACGGCTACGCGCTCAGGGCTGAGGACACCATAGGCGCATCACAATTCAAACCCATCACGTTCAGCATAACCGAGTCAAACACGATAGCTCAGGGACAAGCGCGTCAAATCTGGACTGGAAACCCGCTTCCCGAAGGCGCAGACGCTGTGGTAATGCTGGAGAACACTCAGCTACATGATGGGAAATTAGAAGTTTGGGTTCAGCTTGCAAAAGGCGGAAACGTGTCAAAAAAAGGCGAAGACGTTAAAAAAGGCGAAAAAATCATCGCAGCCGGCACGAGACTGACGCCTTACCATCTAGCGCTTCTTGCCGCATTAGGCCACAGCACAGTAAAAGTCGCGGAAAAACCATGCATCGGCATTTTAGCCACGGGAAACGAGCTGATTGAAGCAGGTGCAGAGCCTTCTGAAAGCCAAATTTTTGAATCAAACCGCGTAATGCTCTCTGCTCTGTGCCGTGAACTCGGCGCGGAGCCAGTGGACTTCGGTATAGCCAAAGATGAACTGTCAGAGATAACTGGAAAACTAAGGGCGGCACTGCAAAAATGTGATGCCGTAATCACTTCAGGAGGAACCAGCGTCGGCGGATTCGACCTTGTTCCAGAAGCAGTTAACAGCCTAGGCAAGCCGGGAGTAATAGCGCATGGTATAGCCATGAGGCCTGCCATGCCAACTGCTCTTGCTGCGGTTGAAGGGAAACCTGTCTTGATTCTCTCAGGCAATCCTGTTGCAGCGGCCATCGGCTTTGAAGTTTTCGGCAGGCCTTTAATTTGCAGATTGCTTGGAACCGCGCAGATGGAACAGCGACCCGCGGTTAACGCCGTTATGGCGCGGAGAGTTGCTACTGCGCTTGGAAGAAAAACGTTTGTGCGTGTTCGCGTAACCCGGAAAAACGAATCTTACTTTGCTGAGCCAATCAGCGCCCGCGGTTCCGGAGCGATTTCCACAATGACTCGAAGCAACGGTTTCGTAATTGTTCCAGAAAACAGAGAGGGCATCGCAGAAGGCGAAAACGTGCTTGTGCATTTGTTCGGCAGCGTGGAGGAAGAGCGCTGAGATGTTCAGACAGTTAATGACGTTTGAAGAAGCGAAAAAAGTTGTAAATGAACAGTTGAAGCTTAAGGTCTTAGGCGAAGAAGAAATCTCCCTGTTGGAAGCCTATAACCGCGTTTTAGCTGAAGATGTAGTCGCCACCATGGATATTCCGCCTTTCAACCGGTCAACAGTTGACGGCTACGCAGTAAAGGCCGCTGACACCGTCGGAGCAGAGGAAAACCAGCCTGTGCAACTGCGAATCTGCGGCCAAGTCAGCGTGGGTGAGCAGCCGAAAGTAATGGTTAACCCTGGTGAAGCTGCGGAAATAGTTACAGGCGCACCTATTCCTGAGGGCGCAGATGCCGTTGTAATGGTTGAGGACACTGACAGCGAAGACCATTTGCTGCGTGTTTACAGCGCCGTAACCCGCGATGAAAACGTGATGAAAAAAGGCGCGGATATAAAAAAAGGTGAAACAGTGCTTAAGGCAGGCCAGGTTTTAGGCGCTTCCGAAATAGGCGTCCTGGCGGCTTTAGGCCATAGCAAAGCTAAAGTTTTCAAGGTTCCAGTGGTTGCGGTTCTATCAACCGGCGCCGAAGTAACCGAACCCGGCAAGCCGCTGCCAGCTGGGAAGATCTACGATATAAACGCTTACAGCATTAGCACGGCAGTTCTTGAAAGCGGCGGAAAACCCCTTTATCTAGGCGTAATCCCAGATGATAAAGCCGCGCTACAAGCCGCATTGAAGCATGCACTGTCCTCAGCGGACATGGTGATAACCTCAGGTGGCGTTTCTGTGGGTCCGAAGGATCTGACACCTCAGACAGTAGCCTCTTTAGGTGAGCCCGGATTACTTGTCTGCGGGATAGCGGTGAAACCGGGAAAACCAACGACAATAGCGCTCGTCGGCGAGAAGCCGGTTTTTGCGCTTCCAGGACACCCTGCTTCTGCGCTTCTAATATTTCATCTGCTTGTGCGGCCCGTCATTCAGCGTATGGCAGGCAGAACCGCGCTTGAAGACAAGACAGTTAAAGCGGCGGCGTCCACGAGGATGTTTTCGGCTAAAGGCAGGAAAACCTTCATAATGGTCAAATTAAAACCTGATGCGCTAAAAGGTCTTGTTGCTGTGCCCGTGGAAACAGGCGCTTCAGGAGCCATAACAACGCTTGCGAAGGCTGACGGGTTCGTGGAGATTCCTGAAAACCAGCAATTCATCGACTCAGGCGAAGAGGTTACGGTCACCCTTCTGAAGAGTAAGCTGAGTCTATGACTCCTGATTTTTCCTTTTTGCGGCCACGCATGCAGTGAATACCCATGTTAGTATGGCGTAAGCGGCCATGCTTACGCTTACAAGCCAGTTGCTGAAAGCAAGCACGTACAGCGTGTAAAGGGAAAGCGTGGTGCCAACGGCAAACAAGGCGACAACCAGCCATAACGCCCAGAATCTCTTCTTAAAGAGGCCATACGCAGCAATGAGGTTGAGTATTCCTGTTAAGCCTATATGTGGCGGAAAATTGGCGAAGGGCAGAAGCGCGAGGAAAATTATGCCAACTGCACCGTAGAAAGCAACCGGCGCTAATGCGCGGGCGTCATTAGCTTTAAGTTTTGATGTAACGGACATTTTTAACCGCCTTGAATCTTAGCAAGTGACTGCTATATTAATAAATTTAATGTTCCTCTTTTCAATCGTATGTTCCGCGGTCACTTCCGCTTTCTGAACAGTCTCTTTCCATCTACAGCGAAGCCGTATTAAGTCTACTTCTAGGCGCTTGCACGCTTCTTCCATCGTTGAAACTGCTTCGCATGGTATCCATATGCGTTGTCAGCGAAAGTTGCCTATTCAATGTCGAAGCATATTCGCGTTGCCAACATACCCTTGCGGCCCAGCAGCCTTCTAACATGACCCACGTGCTTTATGGTACTCCATTACACTCTTTATGTGGTCTATTAGGTCAAAGTGGATTTTTGCGAGCCGCAGATTGGGCGTTCTCTTCGCTGTTCTTCGCCTTGCCTTGTGGAAGACGCTTATCACGTTGCTTGGATGGGTGTTCCAAAGACTTTCTCATCAACTTGCGGCGGTGCCTAAAAGGTCACGACTAGCTTGGGTGAGATTTTAACGTAAGTGGTAATTTTTTTTGGATTGATCTTTTCGATTTGTAGGTTCAATCTCTAGAAATAATCTGGTTCAGTGACAAAACATTTTCCAAAAAATGAATGTTAGGCTACTTTTTGTTAATTAAGCAGTTATGAAATGCCAAAGTCATGCACAGTAGCACGAGCTACAGTCGCATCTGCAGGCAATAGGCCGCGCCACTTAACCTGGAAGCCGCAATGCACCAAGATCGCTAATGGCTCTGGAAACTGATAGGGCTCTAAAAGCGTTAGCACCGTGAGCAGCGGTGCCTCACCTTTCACGTTATTCTCGAGCTGCTGCTTTACCGTCTCCATCAACGTCTTAGCCACCAACGTCTCGCCTATCAGCACATGTGTGTCCATGGAAGATGCAGCCCGGCGCGCGGCTTCAACAGTTACGCCGTGTTCTGCCGCCAGCTCTTTAAGCGGCACAATAGCCTTTGTCAACTCAAGTTTTAACTGGGCCGCCTGCGTTTGCACCGTTTCTTCGGCGTAGGCCGCTAATACTTGCAGAACTGCATGCAGCGGGATACTATTCTTGTAGCGGATTAAGTGCAAATGTGGGTTCGTGGATTTTAATTCGGTAAGTTTGCCACATGCAAGCTCCTCGTCCACAGCAACAATCAATGGTGTATCTCTTACCTCAGCAAGCTTTGCGAGTTTGCGTCTGAGATACTCGTGTGTCCAGAAGCCGACCACTTCCATGTACACGCGTGCGCTGCCAAGCGTGAATACGAAATCAGGAATTAGCACTGAGACGCCGGCTTGAAGAGGCTCGGGCTCACGCTGCAGAGTCCAAGCCAAGCCTAGGCTTCTGAATTTGGCTGCGAACTCTTCTTCGACTTTACTGTCAAAGCCTTCGCTTGAAGCGACTGCGGGGAAGAGCCAGCCATGTTTGCCGTTGTCCAAGCTGAAGGTGAATAGGCGATTGTTACGCAGTATCTTCGCTTCTATGATCCATGCGGGGGCGTGCATGATCTCGGGCAGAACCTTGGCTAGGCATGTGCCGTATCTCCGTGTCAGCTTGAACAGGGAAGTGGGGCCTTCAACCTTCACGCTGAAGTGGCTATGCTGCCGCGTAACCGAGTACATCAGTCCGTAGTGCTTTACGGCGCGGAAGATCCGCTGCCAGTTCCCTGCCGCATTAAACGACAGCTCGGTTGCCATGAAAAGAAGTGTCTGCGTCAAGCTCAGATTGTATAACTTCAACAGCTCCAGAGGCTTAACTTCAGCCGCAAGCTCCAGCGTAGCCTCTGCGTCTAGATCGGCGTACAGCCATTCATCAAGCTGCTCAGCCGAAACCCCAAGCCTTTCCGCAGCCGCCTCAAGCATGCGCCTTCGCGCCATCCAAGTCGCGGGTAAACCGTTTTTCGCTGCTTCAGCGAAGACAGCGTGCCGCGCTTCCAGGGGGTTAATCCGGGCTTGGGATGCGAAAACGCATTTGCGCTCCACAAGTAACGCTAGGCCCCGCACAAATTTGAAGCCGTAAAGGTCCTCAAGCTCTAGTATGCGCTCGCGAATCCAAGCGCGCTTCCGCCCTACATTCTCCGCGTATGCTCTTATAACCGCCTCTGCTGCCTGCAAGTCCGCAGCGCTGAAGCCTGAGTACTTCAGTCTGATGTTCCCGCGCCAGTAGCTGGCCCTTAACAGTTCAGAAGGTAGCACACCATGTCACCACCACGGGCATATGCGTGCGGCTTACTCTTCGGCCAAGCTGTCAGCAGGCTTCCTCCTTCTGCGTCTTGCAAGCTCCATCTCCTTTGTCTCCTTCGATATAACCTCATAAAGCACAGCTACCTTGCCATCGTGCTTCCGCAATAGCCGACCCAAGCGCTGGATGTGCTGTCGTTGGCTGCCAGTTCCGCTGAGCACGATGCCGCGGCTTGCGTCAGGCACATCTAAGCCTTCGTCAAGCACTTGGCTGGTAACGATGGCTGTGTACTCGCCGCTTTTGAAGCGAGATAGTATAAGCCGCCTTTCTGCTTCCGACGTCTTATGCGTTATCGCAGGAATCAGGAACCGTCGGCTAATGGCGTAAACGAGGCTGTTAAACTGCGTGAAAATAAGCGTTTTCTCGCTTGACACCTGCAGCTGCTCTGCGAGGAACCGCATCTTCGCCTCCGAATTCAAAGCGATCTTCAACGCTTTGTTACGGGCTAAAACGGCTTCCCGCGCCTTTGGATCGAAGGCTGAAAGTTTAATGAGCCTTTGAAAATCCAGTTCGCTCTTCATTTCCAAGCCTCGCGTCGCCAGATAAGCCGTGTACACCCTCCAGTGCCGATCATACTCCTCCTTCTCCTGCGGTGCCAACTCCACAAAAACTTTCTCATGCTTGTATGGCGCGATGTACTCGCCTGCAAGCTCCTCATGGCCTGCCTCGTAGACCACGGCGCCAATAAGCCTTGGCGCGTCCAGATGCCGCATGTCCGCACGATGCAGCGTGCTGGTTAACCCAAGCCTGTAGGGAGCAACGAGCATCTCAGCCGCTTGGCTATAGCCTGGTGCGAACAGGTGATGTACCTCATCAGCGATGAGCAGTCCAAATTTGTCGCCTAACTCTTCTGCGTGGATGTACGCGGAATCATAAGTGCTCACGGTGACCCAGCTTAATTCACGTTTGCCGCCGCCGTAGACTCCAGCGTCAACGCCGAGCGCCTCTTTGAAACGCTGCGTCCACTGGTCAACCAGCGCAAGGGTTGGCACCAGAACAAGCGTGGCCTGCCTCAGGTTTTCGACGGCTTTGAGGCCGATGAAGGTTTTGCCGCCTGCCGTCGCTATGCATATTATGCCACGGCCGCCGTTTTCAATCCAGCGCTGGAAAGCTTCCTGCTGGTAAGGGTAAAGCGCCACGTGCCCATTTACTGTAGCAGGCGCTGGCGGCGGCTTCAAAACATGATCCTCAAAGCTTACGCGGCTACTTCTTAAGTAGCGTAGTATGTCGCTGTAGTGGCATGCTGGCGCCCTGTAGGCGCGAACACGCGGATCCCACTGACCGAAAGGCGTGGAAACATCGCCCTCGATTAGGATGGTACCCCTAGCATAGGACAGCCTAACAAACACGCTTAGACCCAACATCAACACGTAACGACAATTTAAAAGAGTATCTACAAGCGCAACGCCGAATAAGCGTAATCAAACTTGAAGCATCACGGCGATAGATGTGCCGCATAAAATTGGCGAGTTCAACGTACGCCGAGACGCTATTTTACATAAATCTGGAGCCCCGCGAGATTTTTATTGGAAATCGTGCGTGGCAACACTGAGATAAGGGGCGAAAAAGTTTAGAGCAACCCTCACAGTAAGCAGTTTGGCGGATGAGCCTAATGAGTAATTGGGAACTGTTCGTTTCGCAATCAAACGTTTTCAGCGGTTTTCAGAAGCCGTTTGAAAAGGCGAAGTATGTGGTTTTCGGCGTTCCTTTTGATGTTACAAGCACGTACCGTACTGGTGCGCGTTTTGGTCCCACCGCCATTCGCCAAGCGTCTTTGAATATTGAAACCTACAGCTTTCGCACTGGCGTGGATGTTGAGGATTTGCCTTTGCATGACGTGGGCGACTTGCATGTTTCTACGAGTCCAGAGAAGACTGTGGATACTTTGCGGCTGGTGGTTGATGATATTTTGGCGGCTGGCAAAATTCCCATAGCGATTGGCGGCGAGCACACAATAACCTTGGGCATTATGAAGGGCTTTGGTGGCAAAGCTAAAGAAACTGCTGTGGTGAGCTTTGATGCACACTTGGATTTGCGCCGAGAGTTTATGGGTTTAACGCTTTCGCATACAACTTTTATGCAGCTGATAAACGAGGAAGCGAAGCCAGCGAAGATTGTTGAAGTGGGCACAAGAGCTGTTTGCCGAGATGAGTTAGATTATGCTGAAAAAGCGGGAATACAGTTTTACACGTCGCACCAAGTGCGGAAGGAGGGCGCAGCGCAAATCATAAGTCATCTTAAAGAAGCGCTTTCACCGTATAAGCGCATTTACTTGACGGTTGACATGGATGTTCTTGATCCTGCTTTCGCGCCTGCGGTGCAAAATCCCGAGCCAGAAGGGCTTGAAACACATACTCTGCTGGACATCTTGTGCGCATTATGCGATAAGCGCGTCGTCGGGTTTGATGTTGTCGAGATCGCGCCCGTTTATGATCAAGGAATTTCAGCAGTTGCTGCCGCCAGAGTGATATTCGAAATACTTTGCCAAATTGAGAAAGCACGTAAAGCATAACCGTTAAGCCTGGTAGTCACAGCCCACTTTTTCATAAAGCAGAATAAAGCTGCATCCCCTGCCCTTTTTTCTGAAGGCGCTTGTTTATGTGGCATTAGTGGCAGCTGATCAGTTTGCTCATTTGTCTCCAGCATCGTTATCAGGCGTTTTCAAGGCAGCACAATACGAAAGCCGCTTCTGCGCTGAACTTTTCAACTCGATACTTACTTTTTTAGCAGAAAGCTTCATAAATAAGAAGTGTTGAATAGACTGTGCCTTAAAAGGGTGAGGCTATATGTCCAAACCATTCTATGTAAAATATGAAACACCGAAAGAGTTAGTAGACGCAGCCTATGAAGCCCTGCAGATAGCTTCAAAAACAGGCGTAGTCAGAAAAGGAACAAACGAGGCAACCAAAGCTGTTGAACGAGCTCAAGCGAAGCTTGTGGTTATAGCTGAAGATGTTGACCCGCCGGAAGTTGTCGCTCATTTGCCGCTCCTTTGTGAAGAAAGAAAAATTCCCTTCGTGTTCGTCCCAAATAAGGACAAGTTGGGCAATGCAGTGGGCATAGAGGTTCCTGCTGCTTCCGCATGCATCATAAAGGAAGGAGAAGCTACAGGATTAATCAAAGAAATCATCACACGAATTGAGCAGATTAAAAGAGGAGCTCAGTGATGAGCAAAGCAGAAAAAGCAGCAGCTGAAGAGGAACTTACTCCCTCAGAAGTAATCCAAATAATAGGGCGCACAGGAGTTACTGGAGAAATTACTCAAGTGCGAGTGCGCATTTTGGAAGGAAAAGACAAAGGGCGCATCATAACGCGCAATGTTAAGGGTCCAGTGCGGGTTCAAGACATCTTAATGCTGAGAGAAACAGAAAGGGAAGCAAAGAAAATTACCCGATAAAAAATGCGGGGTCAGACAGTCAAAGAGGAGTTGCCAATGCCTAAACCACGAAAATGTTCGTTTTGCGGTAATGATTTCCCAGCTGGCACTGGTATGATGTACGTGAGAAACGATGGCTCCATTTTATGGTTCTGTTCAAGCAAATGCAAAAAAAGCTCGCTAGAGTTTAGAAGAGACGCGCGCAAGCTCAAATGGACAACTTACTTCGGCAAGGAAGAAAAAGGGAAAGCCTGAAAGCCGAAATATTTTATCGCAGCAATACCCGACCTTTTTTCTTATATCGTTTTTTCGTTGATCCTCCTAAATCTTCTTTGGCTCCATTGAAAATTGGAAATATGTCTAATTTTGACATGTGCTGCAGCGAGAAAGAACGGATTTATTAATACATGCGATATCTCCGTAGCGGGTAAAGCAGATGAGTACCAGAAAGAAAAATCATAAACCTAAAAAAATTAACTTACTTACTTTGTCTGCCGCAAAAAAAGTCTGTGTTCTCCAAAAAGTTAAAGAAAGCCTGAAGCTGCAGCGGCTGGAGGCAGAATTTTGGCAATCTCTCTTGGAAGTTGAGAAATTAACAATAAATGGTTATACAATTGATTTTGGAAACGGCAACCTAAATGGATTAACAACAGGCGAACTGTCAAGCCTCTAACTCAAACCATTAATTTCTGGCATAACGCTTTTTCCGTTCTATATTCCAAAGTAAGCATAAATTTTGGTAGCGGGGAGTAGATTTGAACTACTGATCTCTGGGTTATGAGCCCAGCGGGTTAATCCTGGCTACCCCACCCCGCTTCGTTTATGCAAGCTGCTCTTTCAAATCCGTTTAGTAACTACTAACTTGCCAAATATTAATAGTTTCTTTTTTACTTTTGGCGAAAGCATTTTAGTTGCGATTATACCTCTTTAGCAATGGTGCATAGTGAATGGATAAACCGTACCTGCGTGAAATATTCAAGCCAGCATTTGAAAATCCAGTTTTTGTCCAAGGGCTCCCGGGCTTCGGCAATGTCGGAAGAATAGCCGCGCATCTTTTGATAAAATTTTGCGGAGCGAAACTCTTTGCAGAATTTTATTCACCTTATTTTCCAGACTATGTATCTGTGAGTTCAAAGGGAATATGCTTATTGCCAAAATACGAGTTTTACTTCGCGCCGATGGAGAAGAACAATCTTGTTATTATGACGGGAGAAATGCAGCCTTCGTTTGATGATGTTGTGGCACATTATCACGTTTGTGCTGAAATAGTAGATTTCATCGAGAAGATGGGCTGCCATTTTGCAATAACACTCGGCGGAGTGCCCATGCTAGAAGATAAGCCTCAAGTGTATGTGGCCGCAACTTCACCACGGTTAGCTGCTGAGTTCATGGAAAAAGGCGCCGTACTATACAGTAAAGGCCGAATAGTGGGGGGAACTGGGCTTACGCTGGCTCTTGCAAAAGAACACAACATAGACGGCATATGCTTACTTGGCAGTACGCCTGGATTTAAGGCTGATCGTGGCGCTGGCTTTATGGTTTTCAAGTTTTTAATGAAGATTTTAGGAAAAGAGATAAAAGAGGGGTTATAAGAAAAAGCATTAAATCTAAACACTTGCAAAGTAGGGTTCAGAATGATTGAGAAAGATGAAAGCAATAACATGGAGGGCACTGTTGTCAATTCAAAATTCATGAGAATTTTTCTGATAATTTTTGCTGCCTTCCTTATTTTCGCAGGTCCCACATATGTTTCCTACATGCTCGCAGACGTTTTAAACGTGAACTATGTTGCCTCAGTGGTTTCAGGCTTCATCTTATTCATAGCAGGCTTATTGCTGCTGCTCTTTCTTGTCAAAAAGAAGATTGTCGAATTCTAAGTTTTGCCTCAGATACCCCAGGGTGCATCATCACAATCAGCATTTTGGATTCTTCATCGGCATTTTCTAGAAAGCCGCAGCCGCAGCTATTAAATTTTCTTCGGTTTTCTTGCACAGTTGGAAAAGCATATAAAATATTCACGAAGGAATAATTAGTATGCAGAATGATAAAAGAAAACGACTAGAGGAAATTGTTGGAAAAGATGAGGAACCGACAAAAAGAACAACGATCATACTAGATAAGGAAGAAAGAGAATTCGTAGACTCGCTTATAAAAGAGGGAAAAGAACCAGGCATCAAACCTCTCATATCCAAAATGCTTGACGTTTACCGAAGCATGATGGTTTATGATTGGCGCTTTCCCGGCGAATATTACTGCGGCATAAGCCGCATCGCTTTCGTTAACGTGGAGTTACTTAATATTTTACTTCAGCATATTCCAAGAGAGAAGTGGCGTGAACTCGGGGTAAAAATGGGTGAAGCCTTGAAAGTCTCAATGGAAACAACCCTGGGTCTTCAAGCGATGCAACGTGAAAATTGGGAAAGCATCTTCAAACGCTTAAGAGTTCAGGGGTTCGGCGACTTCTATCTAAAAGACAAGTATCTGCTCATAAAAATGCCTTTCATAAGCCACGTGGAAATTTGGCAAGGCATCCTGGAAGGTCTATTCGACGTGAAGCTGGACATTAAAACCACTGTGCCTCCGCTAGTTTTCGAAATAAAACCGCAAAAAGCGCCACCCCTTCAGTAACATCGAGAATGCTCGCTGCGTTTCAGATGGATAGGTTTATTAGGAACTGACTAGCTTATGGTGCGCTTTAGTGATAAAGTTGAGGGATTGCGTTCATACAAGGCGGTTGCATTCATTAGCAGCAGAAGCAGCCCAAAAATCTTTAGCCTAAAAACAAGCAAGTACCCTATACTATGCGCATCCCTCAAAAGAATAGTTTTTTCAAGAAGCCTCCTAATTTCGTTTAGGAGTAATAACTGTAACAAAAAATTGAAGGTGATTAAAAAATGGAAAAAGTAAGATTTGCCATACCCGCCGGCTCTTTAGCCAAAGCAACCTTTGAAATCCTGCAGCGCTCTGGATACAAAATCTCTGGTCAAGACCGCACTTACCGCCCGACAATCAATGATCCCAAAATCGAATTGAAAATCATTCGACCGCAGGAGATTCCCGTCTTCGTCGGCGAAGGCTTGCAAGATGTAGGCATCACTGGTCAAGACTGGATTAAAGAAACATGCGCGGACGTTGAGGTGCTCCAGAACTTGGAGTACGGAAAAATACGGCTGGTAGTAGCTATACCCAAGAGTTCGAATGCAAACACGTTGTCGGAGCTCATGGAGAATGTTTGGAGCAGCGGAAAAAACTTTCGGGTATCCACTGAATACTTGAACATTGCCGCGGCATACGTGAAAAATAACCCTGCCTATAAGAAGCGTTTCGGCGACGCGGAGCCGCTTATAGTAACGCCATGGTGGAGAAAAGGTGAAAACCCACGGGCAAAAATATTCTTGTCTTTCGGCGCTACAGAAGCCAAACCTCCAGAAAACGCTGACTGCATAATCGACGTCACCGAAACTGGTTCAACCTTGGACGCAAACAACTTGAAGATAATCGAGACGGTAATGCAATCTTCAGCTGTGCTCATAGCGAACAAGAAAGCGCTAACTGATGTGCAGAAGAAAGAAAAAATCTACGATATCCTAACCCTACTAAAGGGAGTAGTGGACGGCGCCAAACGCATTCACATATTCGTAAACGTGGAAAAAAAGAACCTGAAGAAGCTAATCGCAGAGCTGCCCGCGTTGAAGAACCCCACGATTGCGCCGTTGGCGGATGAAAACTGGTGCTCCGTTAACACGATAATCGAAAAAGACTGCCTTATAGATCTCTTGCCTAAAATTCGCAAGCTTGCGCAGGGACTTGTTGTTTATGAACCACGGCAAGTGCTGGCTTTGGATGAGATAAGCAGGAGAGAAGAAAACAGGTGCGAAGCCGAGCGCCAGTGAAACTCTGGAAATCTACTGCGCTTCCAGCGGGCTGGTTCAGCAGGCAAGTGCCGAATGATACAGCAAACGAGCAGCTTGAAAGCGCCGTTAAAGCCATAATCAGCCAAGTCACAAAAGAAGGCGACGCTGCGCTTGTCGAGTTAACAGAAAAATTTGATAAAGTTCGCTTAGACGCCGAAGACTTAAGCGTCAAGCCAGCAGAAGTTGAAGCTGCCTATAAATCAGTGAGCCAAGAACAGGTTTCCGCGCTTAAGCTGATGAAAGATAAAATTAGCGCATTCGAAAGCCTAAAGCTGAAGCAAGTGCCCCTGAAAACCTCCAAAGACGGCATCATCATCCAAAGCGTTCTGCGCCCAATCGAAAGCGTAGGCTGCTATGTCCCAGGCGGCCTAGCGGCTTATCCAAGCACGCTGATCATGACCGCAGTGCCCGCAAAAGTGGCTGGTGTGCCGAGGATAGTGGTTTGTTCGCCGCCTAACGCTAAGGGTGAAGTGAACCCGCTGGTGCTTGTTGCCGCGGACATCTGCGGCGTCAATGAAGTCTACAAGGTTGGAGGCGCCCAAGCGATTGCTGCTTTGGCGTATGGAACAGAAACAATTAAGCCGGTTAAGAAAATTGTAGGTCCAGGAAATAGGTATGTGACAGCGGCGAAGATTTTGGTTTCAAAGGATGTTGCAGTTGACATGCCTGCAGGACCCAGCGAGGTTCTCGTTTTGGCTGATGAGACGGCGAACCCGCGGCTTATTGCTCTTGATATGATTTCGCAGGCGGAACACGGCGTGGACAGCGTTGCTGGGATGATAACCACTTCTGAGCGGCTTGCAAAGGAAGTGCAGTTTTGGCTGGAGAAATCAGTTGCCGCAGCGGAACGCCGCGAAGTAGTTACTAAAGCGCTGGAGAATTTTGGCTTCATAATAACCTGTAAAGACATGGCTGAAGCCGTTGAGCTGGCAAATGTTTTTGCTCCCGAGCACATAGAGATAATGACCCGCGAACCTGAGAAAATAGCAGAGCGAATAACGTCAGCCGGATTAATCCTTATTGGCCCTTATAGCCCTGTTGCCTTAAGCGATTATGCAAGCGGAACAAATCATGTTTTACCCACAGGCGGCTTCGGAAGCGCCTTTTCAGGTTTGTCAGCGCTTGATTTCGTAAGAAGAGTAAACATTGTTGAATGCTCAAGGGAAGGACTGCAACGTGCGCAAGCGCTTGTGAAGGTCATGACTGAAGCAGAAAACCTTCCCAATCACTATAAAGCTCTCGAAGCGAGACTGGAAAAATGAACGCGAAAGGTAGGAAGTGGCTGGAAGGCAAGCTGGCGAAAATAGAAGCCTTAGAAAGCTACGCTCCTGAAAAAACCATAGAAAGCGTCGCAAAGGAGTATGCGCTTTCGCCTGCCGACATCATCAAGCTGAATTTCAATGAAAACCTATACATCCCCAGGGAAAAAATTGCTGCGCTTTTGAAGGAGGTGGCAGACGAATGCGATTTAAGGCTTTATCCGCAGGAGGAGGAAGAGCAGCTACGCGAAGCGATAGCCGAGTACCTCCAATTGCAACCCGAGTGCGTTGCCGTAGGCAACTCCAGCGACGAGGTAATGGACCGAGTTACGCGGCTATTCTTGGAGAAAGGCGCTGTTGCTGCGACTTTTACGCCAACTTTCAGCGTGTTCCGTTACTGCGTGAAATACAACGGCGCTGAATACGCGGCCGTGCCGCTTCGGAAAGACTTCACGCTTGATGTTGACGGATTACGCGCTGCCTTCACCACTAAAACAAGAATGCTATACTTGTGCTCGCCGAACAACCCTACTGGAAACCAGTTTGCCCTTGAAGAGATTGAGGCTTTAATTGAGGATTTTCCGGGTTTAGTAATGATTGATGAAGCTTATGGAGAATACGCGGATTATTCGGTTGTTCCACTTATAGACAAGTACGAGAACCTTGTGGTTTTGCGCACGTTCTCGAAGGCTTTCGGCTTGGCTGGGCTTAGGCTCGGCTATGCAGTGGCTAACCCGGCGCTGGCGAAAGCTATTAACAAGATTCCTGCGCCTTACGCAATAAACATTGTATCGTTGACTATGGGCCGCAAACTGCTGGAGAACATTGGCATAGTACAGGAGGCTGTTGCCGCGTTGAAGGATGAGCGGAGAAAACTGATAAGCAGGCTGAACGAGATAAGAGGTGTGGAGGCGTTCGATTCGCAGGCAAACTTTGTTCTCCTCAACACAAGCAAGCCATACGGGGATGTTTACGTTGATCTGCTGAGGAGAGGCATAATAGTCAAGAAACTTGGGCGCCTATTGACGTACAAGAACTGTCTCAGAGCCACAGTAGGCTTGCCTGAAATGAACGTTAAACTCCTTAACGCGTTAAAAGAGTGCTTGGGTGAAAGTGTATGAGGAAAGAGGAAGTTTATAGAAAAACTAAGGAAACCGAAGTTCAAGTAAGCGTAAATCTTGACGGCGAAGGAAAAGCCGCTGTGGATACGGGCGTGGCATTTCTCGACCACCTGCTTACTTCGTTGGCAACGCACAGCCTGATAGACATAACCGCCAAGGTTAAAGGCGACCTGCGGCACCACTCGGTTGAAGACCTCGCCATCGGCCTAGGCGACGCGTTGAACAAGGCGTTAGGCACACGCGAAGGCATAGTGCGCTTCGGCTACGCAGCAGCACCCATGGACTGCTCTTTGGCTTTCGCCGCCGTCGATCTCGTGAAGCGCCCCTACTTCAAGGTTGACTTGAAACTTCGCGGCAAGAAAATCGAGGACATGCCCACAGAAGACATTAACCACTTTTTCGAGTCGTTGGCTACTTCGCTCTGCGCGAACGTTCACGTATTCGTTCAGTACGGCAGCAACGATCACCACAAGGCTGAGGCGGCGGTTAAAGCGTTGGCGCTGGCGCTGAGGCAAGCAGTGGCTGTTGACCCCAGACGTAAGGGTGTGCCAAGCTCCAAGGGAGTAATTTGATGGTTCAAGTAGCGATATTTGATTATGGTGTTGGAAACCTTCTAAGCCTAAAGTGCGCTTTGGAAAAGGTAGGATTAAAAGCGAAAATCACTGAGTCAGCGCTTGATTTACGCGATGCAGATGCCGTCGCGTTACCCGGTGTTGGAAACTTTTCTGCTGCTGTCGCCAAACTTGAGGCTGTAAAAGAGACGTTGCTGGCCGCGGTGGAACGCGGCAAACCTGTTCTTGGAATATGCTTAGGACTGCAGCTTTTCTTCGAGGAAAGCGAGGAGGGCCCTGGAAGGGGCTTGGCGCTTTTCAAGGGAAAAACCGTCCGGTTGCGTGGTCAAGTGAAGGTGCCGCACATGGGCTGGAATACACTGCGCATAGTCAAGCCTAACGAGCTATTTGATGGGGTTGCCGACGGGGTTTACGTGTATTTTGTGCACTCGCTTTATCCTGTTCCCGCTGACAAGGCCATTGTCGCGGCTGAAACAGACTACGGCGCTACGTTCGCTTCCGCTGTTGCCAGCAAAAATGTGTACGGTACGCAGTTTCACCCTGAAAAATCCGGCAGCGTGGGCTTGAAGATTCTTGAGAACTTTGCTAAGTTAGTGAAAAGGTGATGCGGTAGTTGCAGTTGATTCCAGCTATTGACTTGATGAACGGCAAAATTGTCAGGTTGACACGGGGCGATCCGAAAACAGCGAAGGTGTACGATCAGTTCGGCGGGCCTGTGGAAACTGCGAAGAAATGGAGTGCAGAAGGCGCTGGGAAGCTGCATATTATAGATTTAGACGCGACTTTCGGCTTTGGAGACAACTTGGCTGTTATCGCGGAAATCGCGAAAAGTGTGAATTTGTCTATTCAGGTTGGCGGCGGAATCCGCAGCCTCGAAACTGCACGAAGGCTGCTAAAGCTGGGAATAAAACAAGTGATCCTCGGCGCGTTGGCATTCACCGATCCATCGGCGATAACGCAGATTCAGCGGGAATTCGGCGCAGAAGCCGTGATTGTAGCCTTGGATAATAGAGATGGAAAAATAATGGTGGCGGGCTGGCAAACAGAGGCAGCGACGTGCCTGCAGGAGACAATGGAAAAGTTCACCGCATTAGGCGTTCGCGTATTCCTCATAACTTCCATAACTCGGGATGGTACCCTCTCAGGTCCAGACCTTGAAACGCTACAGGAAGCATGCGCGCAGCCGGATGTGGAGATAATCGCTGCTGGTGGAATAGGTAGCTTAAATGATTTAATAGCGCTGAAACGTATAGGCGTGGCGGGCGTGGTTATTGGTAAGGCTCTTTACGAGGGCAAGTTCACTTTGAAAGAGGCATTAAACAGCATAGGAGAAGCTTGAGAAGCTATGACGTTGGCGAAGCGGATAATTCCATGCTTGGATGTTGACCATGGCAAAGTGGTTAAGGGAATCAACTTCGTAAACCTGAAGAAGGCAGGCGACCCAGTGGAGTTGGCGAAGCGCTACTCGGACGAGGGCGCTGACGAGCTGGTTTTCCTTGACATCACTGCCTCCGCGGAAAAAAGAGACATCTTGCGTGGCGTCGTGGAGGGCGTGGCGAAAGCGATAAACATTCCCTTCACCGTTGGCGGCGGAATCCGCAGCGTCGCCGACGCTCGGCTGATTCTCTGCAGCGGCGCAGACAAGGTCTCGGTGAACACGGCTGCCGTCGAAAACCCGCGGTTAATAACTGAGCTGGCTGAAGTGTTTGGGCAACAGTGCGTTGTGGTAGCCATCGACGCGAAACGTAGAAGCGGGCGGCAGGCGGATAGGGTAACGGTCGAAACAAGCGAGGGGCCAGTCTGGTTTGAGGTTTACACCTACGGAGGACGAAAACCCACAGGGATAGATGCCGTCGAGTGGGCGCTGCAAGCTGAGCAGCTAGGCGCAGGCGAGTTTCTCGTAACCTCGATGGACAGGGATGGCACAGAAGACGGCTACGACATAGAGTTAACACGCACGATTTCGGAGAAAGTTAATGTTCCAGTCATCGCAAGCGGAGGCGCAGGAAAACCGGAGCATTTCCTCCAAGTTTTCGCAGACGGAAAGGCTGACGCAGCGCTGGCTGCCTCCGTCTTCCACTATAACAAGTATCCTGTTCCAGTTGTAAAGGGCTATCTGCGTAGGCAGGGGGTGAATGTGAGACCGTGGTAAATGAAGAATTGCTTAAAAAGCTGGATTTCGCAAAGGGCGGCGGACTCATCCCCGTGGTTGTGCAAGACGCCACGTCAAAAGCTGTGCTTATGCTGGCGTACACTAACAGGGAAGCGCTTGAGAAAACACTGAGCACGGGCTACGCGCATTACTGGAGCCGCTCGCGAAACCAGCTATGGATGAAGGGAGAAACCTCGGGGCACACGCAGAAAATCAAAGACATCCTCGTAGACTGCGACTACGACACATTGCTCTTTGTTGTAGAGCAGAAAGGACCCGCATGCCACACGGGAAACGAAACCTGCTTCCACAACAAACTAAAAGGTTAGCTACTTGTTTTTCCGTTTCCACTGCTTGGCAGAATTTGCCTTTTTTTATCCTTCTACTAGTTTCTGCATGCGAATAGAGGTATAGCAATTCTGTGCAGAAATCTATAGAGGGTCTATCACGGCAGCAGAAAATCACCTGCTACTTGCCTTTTAAAAAAAGTAAAGGGTGTGCACGCTGCGTTGAGCCGTTACGTTGAGGTTTATATGCTCAGTCAACTGAAGCTACTCAAAAACATGACCGTTTTCTAAATGGAAAAGGAGATGCGCTTGTCTTGCAGATGTGTTTTAGTCTTCTTCTCCGAGTTTTCTTTCTTTAATCTTCAACGTGTTTTCTTCGCTACTTATGACTCTGAAGTAGTCATTCAGTCCTTGCTGGTGCAAGAATCTTTTCATAAGCACTCGCAAGTGCTTTTTGGAAACCGCTTGGGTTTTGACTGTAATCATGTTTGCTTCATTAGTGACCTCTGCTGCTGTTTTCTCTTTCATGAATGAGACAAGCGCTTGAATCACTTCTTTTCCTTCATCTTTAAGTTCAGACGCATCAACTATCATGTCCACCATGCTTATTGTTCACCTCGCTTTGCTTCATGTCTTCTTGTTAGCTTTGTTTTCCCAATCTTCTGCTGATAATTTTTACGAATTAGCAAATGCTTGCTTGACAGTTAAACTTTTCTAGCACCGAAAAATGCTGTCATTTTGCGCCGCCTCAAAACTTTTTTCTTTTTCGGCTGATGAAGCTTGCTGTAGCTGCAGGAACTTTGCTGTTCTAAAATTGTGGGCAGCACCATGGCGCGGTTGCTAATCACGGCTTACGCTAGAGCACCACAAGTTGTCTTCATTATGTTTCCGCTGTTCTTCAAGTTATTCTTTTATATCTGATGAAAGCGCTTCTTTCCAAATAAAACGGGGCATGGGACCTAATTCATGGATTACTTGGGTGTGGCGGCGCTCGGCGTCTTCGTGGTTACACTCTTTTTGATGATTAAGCGCCCACGCGGTTTAAAACTAGGCTACGCCGCCAGCGTCGGCGCTGCTGCATCGCTGTTGCTCGGCACGGTATCTCTGGGCGAGGCGGCGCAGGCGTTTATGGAGATTTGGGACGCGGCTTTAGCGTTCATTGGCATAGTCGCCTTTTCAGTGGTGCTAGACGCGATGGGCTTTTTCAAGTGGGCTGCGTTGCAGGTGGTGAAACTGGCACGTGGAAGCGGAGTGCGGCTCTACTTCTATGTGTCGCTGTTAACGGCTGCAGTGAGCATACTGTTTGCCAACGACAGCGCCGTGCTAATTCTCACACCCATCGTTCTTGAGATTATCAGCCAGTTAAAGATTGACTCAGACGGGCGGCTGGCGTATCTCTTTTCTGCGGGGCTGATTGCGGACACTGCGGCAATGCCGCTTATCACGAGTAATCCGATTAACATTGTGAGCGCAGATTTCTTCAAGTACAGTTTTGTTGACCATTTAGTTTTCATGGCTCCGGTTGCCGTGGTAACTATCGCAAGCAGCTTGTTACTGGTTTATGTTTTCTTTAGACAGAAAATTCCGAAGAATTATGACAGGGAACTTGCGGATATCTTGTCTAATGGCACACAGCCCATTGCGCCTAACCTGTTGAAAGTAAGTGTTGCCACGTTAATTGCTATTGATGTTGGCTACGTTTTGGCCTCATGGAACAGAGTTCCCGTTTCCATAGTAATCTGCTCAAGCGCATTGTTCCTTCTGACTGTTTATTGGATGTCTCTACGCGGGATATCCTCTTTCAAGGGTGAACGAAAAGGCATTCTGGCATTGGCGAAAGAAATCAACTGGGACATCGTGCTCTTCATGCTCAGCATTTTCATCGTCGTTCAAGGCTTACGAAATGCATACATTATTGAGCTTCTATCTTCCACGCTCGTAGCCACCAGCGCATTCCCATCCTTGTTAAGTGTGTTGGCCCCAAGTTTGGTGGTGACGGTTGGCGCAAGCTTCATGAACAACTGGCCGATGACAATTCTCGGGTTAATGGCTATACGTCAAGCAATGGCGACTGCTGGCTTAAGCGGGCAAGCGTTAACTGGACTGATTTTCTCCAACATCATCGGGAACAATCTTGGCCCACACTTTTTCCCGTTGGGCTCTTTGGCTATTCTCATGTGGCTGGAGACAATGAGGCGCAAAGGCGTTAGAATAGGCCTAAGAGACTACTTGAAGGTGGGTTCCATCTTATCCATAGTTGAAGTGGCAATGGCGTCGCTGGTTTTATGGATTGAACTAAGCATTTTTGGCTTCTGCTTAAATCTCTAAGAAATGAAAAACATTTACTCAGGTTTGACACGCGGGCCTAAGATATGTCACCGTCGAATAGCCTCTTTACGAACAAAAAAGCTGGGCGCCGCTATATGCGCAGAATAACATTTTCAGCGTATTTGCGTATTAATTCTGCGAAGTTGGAGATTGCTTCCGGCGTGTATGGTCTGAGCGTTTCAAACCGCTTGTCCAACGTATCTTGCGGCACGAACTGCTGTAACGCGTATGTTTTAGCGCCTTTCACCATTTCGCCTATGCGCTCTACGTCTTCAGCTGTAACCAGCTCTGGCACCACTGTGGTCCTGAACTCGTAAGGCACTTTTCCTGTCTTTAAGATTTCGATGGTGCGCATTAGTCCAGTAGCATCCTCGGCGCCTAGCTGCTTGTACTTCTCCAGCGAGGTTTTCACGTCTAAAGCCACATAATCTAAGTAGGGCAGGCATTCTTCTAGTGCTTCCGGATAGAAGCCGTTTGTGTCCAGCTTTACCTCGAACCCGCGCTCTTTCAGCTTCGCCAGAAACTTGGGCAACTCACTGTGCATTGTCGGCTCGCCGCCGGTCACCACGACGGCGTCCACGTATTTCTTGCGTCTTTCCAGCAGCTCCAGCGCTACGGCTTCCTGCAGAAACGGCGGCTTTGGGTCGACAACTATGCGCCAGTTGTGGCAGAAGGGGCAGCGTAGGTTGCAGCCTGGCGTGAAGAGCACTGACGCTATCTTGTTCGGATAATCGATGAGGCTGATTTTCTGTAAGCCGCTGAACTTCATGCCTCTTTCACTCTTAAGCGGAAACAGGCACAGTTACCATCATGGCAGACTTGTCAAAGGTTCTTCTAATTGCAAACTCCGCTTGTTTCCCATCGTTCCACTGGTCTACTGGCCGCAGATAGCCGACAACACGCGAGTAGACTTCGCAGCTGGCACTGCATATTGGGCACTGCTTGTGCTCGCCGCTAATGTAGCCGTGCGTGGGGCATATGCTGAAGGTGGGTGTCAGCGTGAAATAGGGTAGGCGCGAGTTCCAAGTTACCTTTCTGATAAGCTCCGCTGCAGACTTCCACGAGTGCAGGCGTTCGCCGAGGAAAATGTGGAAAACTGTGCCGCCAGTGTAAAGCGTCTGCAGGCTTTCCTGATGCTCCAGCGCCTCGAACAAGTCGTCTTCATAGTCCACGGGCAGCTGCGAGGAGTTTGTGTAGAAGGGCTCGGCGCGTTTATCCGTCACGTAGCGTTCGTTTGCTACTATGATCTGTGGGTATCTGCGTTTGTCAATGCGAGCAAGCCTGTAAGAAGTGCCCTCTGCGGGCGTTGCTTCCAGATTGTAAATGTTTCCGGTTTCCTCTTGGAAGTCCGCCAGCCGCTCGCGCATGAATTTGAGTATTTTGATGGCGAAGTCCTTTCCCTCTTTTGTTGCGATGTTCACGCCTAGGAGATTCAAGATGGCCTCATTAATGCCGACTAAGCCTATGGTTGAAAAGTGATTCTTCCAGTACTTTCCATAGCCCTCTTTGATGTTACGCAAATACCGACGTGAATATGGATACAATCCCTTCTCAGTAAACGCTTCGAGCACTTTGCGTTTGATCTCCAAGCTGGTTTTGGCTATCTCCATAATCGATTCTAAACGCTGGAAGAACTCTGCTTCGTCCTTGGATAAGTAGCCGATCCGCGGCATGTTAATGGTAACCACGCCGATGGAGCCGGTCAAGGGGTTAGCGCCGAAGAAGCCTCCTCCTCGTTTGCGTAGTTCACGGTTGTCAATGCGAAGGCGGCAGCACATACTACGTACATCTTCAGGGTGCAAGTCGCTGTTAACGAAGTTTGAGAAGTAGGGTACTCCATACTTGGCTGTTACCTCAAAAATCGCCTCGGTAACGGGGGAGTCCCATGGGAAATCCTTGGTTATGTTGTACGTGGGTATTGGGAAAGTGAAAACTCTTCCTCTCGCATCGCCTTGGCTTAAAACTTTGGCGAAGGCTATGTTGAACATCTCCATCTCTGCAGCCATGTCACCGTAAGTATCCTCAGTGAGTCTTCCATTATAGAGCACAGCCTCGTCCTTCATGAAATCCGGCACCGTCAAGTCCAGAGTTACGTTGGTGAAAGGCGTCTGGAAGCCCACGCGGGTCGGCACGTTCATGTTGAAAAAGAACTCCTGCAGCGCCTGCTCCACCTCTTTCTGGTTCAAGCGGTCGTAGCGTATGAATGGCGCCAAGTAAGTGTCAAAGTTGCTGAACGCTTGTGCGCCTGCCGCCTCGCCCTGAAGCGTATAGAAGAAGTTAACCACTTGGCCTAGCGCTGTTCTGAAATGCTTCGCCGGCTTACTCTCGATCTTGCCGGGGACACCGCCGAACCCTGAAAGCAGCAAGTCGCTGATGTTCCAGCCGACGCAGTAGGGGCCTAAAACGCCTAGGTCGTGAATATGGATGTCGCCGGAAAAGTGTGCTTCAGCAATTTCCGACGGGTAAATCCTTGATATCCAGTACTTGGCGATGACGGTGGATGAAAGGTAATTGTTCAAGCCTTGCAGCGAATAGCTCATGTTCGAGTTCTCTTTAACCCGCCAATCCTCAATCTCCAGGTACTGGTCAACCATGTCCGCGGAGCTTAAAAGCGCAGCGAGCTCCCGCATGTCCTGGTGCTGCTTCCTATAGAGGATGTATGCCTTAGCCGTTCGCGCGTGGCCGTTTTCGATAAGCATTTTTTCAACTATATCCTGAATTTCCTCCACTGTGGGGCAGCCGTCTTCGCCGAAGCGCCTGTGCAACTCAGCGACCACTTGGTCGCTTATGCGCTTTGCTTGTTCGCGGTCTTTGCCGCCCACAGCTTTGGCGGCTTTCCAAATGGCGTTTGTTATACGTTCTTGATCAAAGGGTTCTAATTTTCCATCACGTTTTCTTACAAACTTCATTTTTTCACCTCAAGGAGTACTCGCCTGAAGTCTTCAGGCTCTTCAAACTGCTTGTATACGCTAGCGAAGCGGATGTACGCGATGCGGTCGAGTGTTTTCAGGTATTTCATGACTAGGTCGCCGATTTCTCGGGAAGTAACCTCTTCTTTGCCTTTCAGCATGAGGTCTTGGCGTACTTGGCTTGCTAACTCATTGATCTGCTCCATGGTTACGGGTCGTTTTTCGCAGGCTTTCTGCAGGCCGCGGATTATCTTGTTCACGTCGAAGCGTTCGAGTTTGCCGTCTTTCTTCCGCACCATAAGCTCCACCGTTTCCACATACTCGTAAGTTGTGAAGCGCTTCCCGCAGTTCACGCATTCTTTCCGGCGCCGCGTAGTGTTGTCTGGCGAATCGCGTGTTTCCAAAGTCTTGAATTCATCAGACCCGCAATACGGACATTTCACAGACGATCACATGGTTGGTAGTGGATAACAGCAAACAACTCACACTAATAGTAGTGTGTTATTTAGTTATTGTTTACATTGAAAATGAAATAAACTGGTACATCACCATCGAAAATATACATAACTACGTTGAGTACGCTAAAGTTAAGTCAAAGCCCCTCACGTAGCTTTGACCGTTAAAGATCCGATGTTGTTATATAAGCTCAGAAAAACTTTTTTTAACGTCTATTTTTTGAAATATCAAAAAGAATGCCGCGTTTACTCTCGAAACAGCGGAAAAAAATTATAAACAAGAAACTCACATAAGCATCCTATTTCATTAATGTCTCTGCGCTTAACATCGCAAACCGACGCTTTTAGGAAGATGGCACCAATTAATGCGCAAGAAACTTTCTAAAGAAAAAAGGGCCTAAGCCTTTTTTGTGGCTTTTTTGCCTGTTGCTTCTAATGCTTTGATGCGTGTTTCAATGAATTCAACGACTTTTTCTTCGCTGTAGTGGCTTTCTTCCTTTTGCTTCTTCAACTGCTCTCGAATGATTTCAAGGATTTTATCTACTTCAAAGGGCTTAACTATGTAAGCGTCCGCGCCTTTATTCACCGCGGCGATGGCGTTTTGAAGCGTTGGATATCCTGTAACTATTATTTTTCGCATCTTCGGCTTGGTATCGCGCAGTTTTGACAAGAGCTCAATGCCCTCCATATCTGGCAAGCGAACGTCAATGAGCGCCAGATTATAGAATGAGTTCTCGCTTTTCTCTATGCTTTCTTTGGCTGTCTCTGCCGTGTCAACGATGTATCCTTCGTCTTCAAGGATTGTATTCAACACTTTTCTTATGTTTTCGTCATCATCAATAACCAGGATTTTCGCAGCTTCGCCCATACTTTCTTCACTTGAGTTAGCTAAAGGATTAAAGCATTGATAAAGCCTTTATGAACTTTAGATATGAATTTGCATTAATTGGCTTAAAAATCAAGGTTCGCTTGCACGCGTTTTTTCAGGAAGCCCTCCCTCACAGCGTCAACATACTTGACAAATTCCAGCTGTTTATCTTCTATTTTGAGCGGAAGCCCAACTTTTGAGTACAAGTTTTTCATGATCAAAATCTCTATAAATCTCGCGCCAGTGCCGAAGATTTTTTCAAGGGCTCCTTGGAACTCTTCGAGGTTTTCTGGGATTCTGTTTCTTGGCACATTGAATTTGCTTTCTATGTGGAAGTAAATTGAATGTCTCACTGATTCGCCAAGAGAACTTAAAGCCTCATCAATAGCGCTTAATAACACTCTATCAAACTCTGCTGGGTTTTTAGCCAATCTTTGAGCACCTCACTTTCTTGTAGTCGCCTTGATCTAAGGGCTTGTGCATATGATATAGCGCTTATACATTTAAAGTTAATTTAAATTTGGCTTTATTTGTAGACACCGAATCGGAACCAGATAATGAAAAAAATAAGTGTACACTAGAAATTTAAGCTCTGATTTTTGCCACGATGTATACTTTCCTTCATCAAACTTAACTCTTTCGCATAATCCATCAGCGCTAACCTCAATGTCTCGCTTTCGCTGGCGCCCAACCGCCTCGCTAACTCGCTCAGAATCTCCCGTTGCTCCTTGCTTAATACAACTTTGACTATACATTTCCTCGGCATAGCGATCACCTTTTTTCAAGTTTACCCCCCATGGCAGCCCACGCATTAGCCACCCTATGGGCCACGCCATAGTACAATTCGCCTTTTCACTTTCCTTGTATATTAATCTGGTATCAGTTGTGTGAGGTCTAGGAAAAATGCCATGGGAAGACACAGGGCAATATATCCGAAGCGGACACCGAGACACTGAGGAGTTCCAAGCTGAAACGCTTAGAACCATCACCTTAAATGAGAAGGAAGGAATCAAAGCGGTGGTTGGAAAACCAAAGGGCAAGCATACCCTGGCGGTCGTCAGCTACCTGTTCGAAAAAGACAAAGGCTGGACTCTTGAGAAAGCAAAAGAATGGTTTGAAAAGCATCACACGCCGACTAGGGAACATGTCTATGCCGTTCTGCCCTTTGATATCGCCGAGAAAATGCTGCAGAAGCCGCTGCGCATACGGGGCATAGCCATGACCACGGGCATGAGCAGAAACTTTAACATTTACACTCCAGAAGAGCTTGAAGCATTTGCTGATAAGCTCGTCGGCGCTCCAGTGTACGTTGAGCATGTAACCGCGGAGAACGCTATAGGTAAAGTTACAAAAACCGAGTGGGACGGACAGCGCTTATGGTATACTGCAGAGATTTATGATGAAGAGATTGCTGAGAAAATCCGCAAAGGCTTAATCAAGCATGTAAGTGTAGGCGCAGACTACGAAACAATTGACATCATCGACGGCAAAATTCCGCATGGATTATGCAATGCCGAAATAAGCTTGGTGGCCGTGCCCGGCATAGCTGAAACCAGCATCCAAATCCTTGAATCGCTACATGTCAAAGAGCAAAACATCGAGACCGTAACCGCCGGCGAGTACCTCCTTGGCTTCTATCAAGAAGCCTCTGCCTTTCTGCCTGAGCATTTCCGAGCCGTGTGGCTTGACCGCGAAAACGGCATATTTGCCATAACAGGAAAGCTGCGGCAGCAGCCAGAAGCAGAACGCACAATGGCAATTTTCTTCTCAAAAGAGAAAACGTGGGATCAAAACAAGATTCAAGATTGGCTTACGCTTCACCCTGCCTACTTGGCTCCCGCGCAAAGCAGAAGCGTGTTCTCTGAGAGTCTCCTGAAGAAGCCTGCCGAGCCTGTTATTGCAATCAGCGAAGCGGTAAAGCTGATTGAGGCAGTTCTGCCCAGCCCGCTTGTTCAGAGAAGTTGGAGTCTGGGACCACAGCGCATGTGCCAAGAACTGCGAAAAGTTGTTCTGAATCTGCGCAGTCGACTTGAAGGTCATAACTTGACCGCAAGTAGCTGAGGACGAACTCGGCGAAAGCGCATAAAATTTGAGGGGAAGATGAAAGATGGCTGATTTAACGGGCAAAAACTGGATGGCGATTGGCGAGACAGACGACCCTAACGCTGTCATAGAATCCTTTGAAGCCGCAGCAGCCATAGCGAAGGGCGACCCAGTCTACTTAAGCGCCGACAACAAAGTGTCTCCCGCCTCATCTGCCCAAGACTGCATAGGCATAGCCGTCAAAGCCGTTGCTGCCGGCGAGCCCTGCCCGGTGCTGATTCGCGGTCGGGTTAAAGTGAAAGTTGGCGGAGCCATCACACGTGGCAAGGCAGTTTACGGCGCTGACTCCGCGCGAAGAGTGCTGCAGCTGACGGATCAAGCTGTAAACGAGGGCGGCTCAGCTTCCTACAGTATCTACTATAACCGTAAGCTTGGAACCGCGCTTGCCAGCGCAACAGCCGCAGACGACCTGCTCTTTATCCTTGTGGAGAAGTGATCTGCCATGAAACCAAGACTTTTTGAGGCCTTAATACAGAAGGACAGTGAATTCAAGGAGCACATAGAAAGCCTCCGGCACAAAGCCAGCGTGCATCCGTTCCTGAAGCGCTATTGCGAAGTTGGCGTCCGAGAGGGCTTGTTCAGCGAAGCCACCGGCGCCTTGGGGCGCTTACATGACACGCTTGTGCAGGCAGCATATCCTGAAATGATCGGCAGAAGCATAATCACGGTGCGAGCGACGACTGAAGCGATGGAGCGTTTTCCGCTGGACGAGAAGGCAGTGGCGTACCGCTATGCAGAGGGCGCTGCAACACGCTTAAGCGGCAAGAAGAACAGCACAGTAGACGTTTACACGAACATTCTCGCTGAGGCTTCAGAAGAATGGACACGCGAGTTTCTCGAAGACGCCACATGGAACGTTATGGACAACATGGTGGAAAAAGTAGGCAGAGCTCTAGGCGAAGAAGAAACAAACCGTATAATAGCGCTTTACAACGCCATAGCCGACGAGGACCTGGCTGGCGGCGCACCCATAAGCAATGCTGGCGCAGCCATGAACTGGAACAGTTTAGTGAAACTACATAACGCGGTTAGAAGCGAAAACTGGCGACCCACAGTCTTGGCGGTAAACGAGGTGCAACTGCATCAGCTGCTAAGCGACGACAAGTTCATTCACGCGCAGTACCTGCCAGCTGGCTACACCGACATGGAGCAAGGCACTGTCACAAGCGTTTTGGGCATGCGTGTTCAAGCCAGCACTCTGGTTCCCAACGGAACGGCATTCGCCATTGACACGCGAGTGGCTGCTGTTATGCTTCTGCGCAGAGACGTTACAGTTGAGGACTGGGAAGACATAAAAAACGGCAAATACGGCGTACGGGCTACCACACGCTTCGGTTTGGGTATTCTCCGCAGCAAAGCCGTGGCGAAGATGATCAACATAAGCACCAGCCTATAGCGCGGGCGTTGAAGGAGTGTAAGGGCGAAAATGGCATGTTACAGCGGCAAATGCGAGCGATGCGGAAAAACGCATTATTCCCAGCGGAAAGGCGACATAGTCGTCTGCGATTGCTGGAAATACTGTCCCATGTGCGGCGCAGAGATGACGCCCTACGCTCCTGACTTGACGCTGAACACTTACGGCTTCGACAATAGACGCGATCTTGCGGTGCTGATGGTGTGCACTCTTCATTTCCCCATGTTTTTTAGCACGAGAAAACCTGTGGAGGTTACTTGTACATGAAAAGTTTAGCCGGAAGATTACAGCTTGCAAAAATAGTATTAACTGAACTAAGCAGACAGCCGCTTTGCCGAACAGAACTTGAAAAACGCACAGTTCGCAAAGCAGGCACTCACGCCGCTTTCGAAGGCATATTCCAATACTTAGTTCAGAAAGGTTACGTCGTGAAAAGCGAGCAGAAACACCGCGCCGCCTACGTGTTAACTGAAAAAGGCGTGAAGTTCTTGGAGGCGCTTTGAATGGTTAGGCTGCTAACTCGATTAACCGAGGCCTTCGCGCTTAAATCGAGAAGCGGCTACGCTGCGCCGCCCAAGGTAGTAGTGTACTAAACGCCCAGCGTACCCTTGGCTGAGGTAATGAAGCTTTACGAGCGAGATCCAGCATGCAAGGCAAGCGTGGATTTGCTGGCCGCCTCAGCAGTAGGCGCAGGCTTCTACACCACAGTCAACGAAAACTACGAGAAAGCCGCAGAAGCCAAACGTATAGTCGACGGGTTTAATGAAGATGTCAACTTGGATGCGCTTCTCTGTGACATGGCGCGGACGCTGATTGCATGCGGCAATGATTTCTGGCTTAAGCTAACCCCTGAACGCTTAACAGCGTTGCAGCGGCTCCCAGTTGACGCTGTCGAGCGCGTAGAACAAAGCTTCATAGAGGAAAAGGCACTGAAAATTCCCTACAAAGTTGAAAGCTACAAGCTTCGGCAAGCCTACGGCGGTCAGCGTCTCAATGCGGAAGCGCTTATTCATTGGCGAATGAACTGCTTGGACGTTTCGGGCTACGGCACAGGCGTCTTACAGGTTCTTCTGCATTCGCTTGCGTTTGGCGGTGATAAGCGACCAGCTTTCGCGTGGATGAAATCCAAAATCGAGCGCATAATGCCTAGGATCTTCGAGAAGTACGCTGGACCAGACGTTTTGGCGTTGCTTGAGCGGGCGGATGAAAATACCATAAAACTTTTTGAGCAAGCCATCAAAAACCGCGGCGAAGAAGGAGCTTGGCTATTTTACAGCGGGAAAGGCGACATCCGCCCAGTCACTATTGATCCACGGGCGCGTTTCGAGTATTACGTGGAGCACTTGATTAACCAGTTCTACTTGGGCTGCGAGACGCCTTTGCCGCGGCTTTTCAGCACGCCGGGCTTCACTGAGGCTTCAGCGCAGGCGGCACTTGAGTTGCAGAATATGCTTATCCGGCCTATTCAGCGCTACATCAAACGCCAAATTGAACGAGAAATCTTCAACGTAGCCCTTGCTCAAGCAGGACTTGACCCGTTGAAGGCGCAGCCTCGCTTGCATTGGGGCGCACCCAAAACGAGGGAAGTCAGCCTTGCGGATATGCTTAGGGCCGCGGAGCTAGGGCTGATAAGAGGAGTTCCGAAAGAACTCCGTGAGATTCGGCTGGGAACTATGGGAGGCGAGTGGAGATGTCTGAGGTTGCGTACGGCAGATATGAAGAGGCCTACCGCGCGATTCACAGTGCATTAAGCGGGCTTATGGCGCCTTCGCCTGGCAGAAAAATTACCAAGCTTGCTTTCACATGGAACATTGACGGCACCTTGGCTGCTTTGAAGGCGTATGACGGCGCCGACTTGCTTTTCACGCTTTCATTCACATGGAATTTGGATGGGACTCTACGGGAGGTGGCTCGATCATAGGCTGCTTGCCAGCTTATGCGAGAGACCGTAAGAATTGGAGGAATGTGTGAATGAAGATGATGGATAAGGTTGGTTGGCGTGCGCGTTGGCGCATAGATAAATTCCGTGATGTTGATGGCAGTATAGCTGGGGCGTTGAGGGCGGGGCTTAGCGTTCGCCTCGCTAGCGTTAGCCTTAGCCTCCTAATCGTGTGCGGCTACCTTATATGTTGCAGAGGCTAACCTTAGTGTTAACCTCCTAATAGGCGATTTGGCTGTGCAACTTATGAGTGAATAGGCAATTTTTAAATCTCGAAGCCTCAGCAACATATAAGCTATGCGAAGAAAACAAGCAGCCTGCCCGCTCCTGATGGTGCTTTTGAGCATATCGTTTATGACATGTGCTTCAGAGGTTTCAGGCTGGAGCAACGGCGGCTACAGCGCAGATCCCGGCAACCCGGATTATGGCACGCACGACTGGATTGCCGAGCACGCGCTAGACTGGCTGCCGCCACAGGAAAAACAGTTTCTGCTTGAAAACAAAGCCTTTTACCTGTACGGCACTGAGCTGCCGGATAACGGACAAGCAGGCATAGGCGACACCACCAAGCATCACGTGTACTTTTTCGCGAATGGGTCTGTGCAGGATGCGGCGTCGGCTGTCCGCGCCAGAGACGAGTACGCTAAGGCTGTCAGCGCCTACAACGCGGGAAACTTTAGCGAGGTTGCCCTACGGCTGGGCATGGTTACGCATTACATTGCGGATATGGCGGTTTTTGGGCATGTGATGGGCGCGGGCACTGATTGGGGCGCTGAGTCTGAATCGAATCATAGCAATTATGAGAGTTATGTGCAAACGCGCACTAATAGCTATGTGGACGACTTTAACAGTTTCCTTGCTTTTGATGGGAACCTGAGCACGCTTTCAGCGTATGATGCGGCTTTAGCGCTGGCTTATGATACGACCTTCGATGTTGATGGCGACCTGACATGTGTTTGGATGGATGCCCACTATGACTGGAGTGACGCTACGTTTAGGAATAGGGCTGGCGAATCGCTGAATCTTGCGGTAAACCTAATCGCGGACGTGCTGCACACGTTCTGTTCCACAGTGGTGATTCCTGAGTTTTCCACATGGGAAATTCTGCCGTTACTTGTTGCGGCCATGTTGCTTGTTATGGCTGTGCAAAAAGGCTTAAAGAGTAAGCCATATAAATTAAAGGCTTAAAAAAGCTTTATTTTGATATGCGCATTTAAAAATCTGTTTTGTATGGAAACAATGACTTTTAATGACTTTTTATTGAAAAAATTGTTTAAATTTGTCTTATTCACCTTTCCTATGCCTAAGGGTGTCTTGAATTGGCAAACGTGTCAATTAATGATGTGCGGGACGTAATTAATGTTAGCGAATCAGACATTCCAGACGCCAAACTTCAAAAAATGATTAAACGCGCCGAGGTTACGCTGGAGCTGGAACTCGGCAAAGAAATCAACTATGCGGACTGCACTGAGGCGGAAAAAGAATTCATCACGTTGTTAGCCGCCATATACGCTGTCTGCTATCTGACCGGCGGCTCCGCTGTCGGCTTAAACTTCAGTCTCGGCGACCAAAACGTTAGCGTCGCGGAGAAGGCGCCGCCGCTCAGCGTGCTCCAGCAGGAGCTTGAGCGTATTCTAAACGGGCTAAAGCCGCCAGTCGTCAGGAGTGCATGAAAAGCATGCCGAAGGTTCCAGACGCTTATTATCAGTTCGTAATGGATTATGCGCCGTACGTGTACGTGGTGCCCTCGAGTGGGCCTGACGTTGAGTGGGGCAGAGCCGCGTTTGCCGCCGCGTTCGCCATAGATTTTCTATTCGAAGCATACTTCGACCCACAGTTCGACGACCGAAGCGCCGAGATAGAAGCGAAAATCGTTGAGCTTGCCGATTGGATACTGACACAGCAGTGCACGGACAGCCAGAAACAAGCGTACGGCGGCTTCAAAAGCACCGAGAACAGCAACATGTTCTACAGCGTGGATGCATGCCGCACTGTACCCGCACTGCTAAAGGCATACGAGCTTACAACCAACGCGGCGTACTTGAGCGCTGCAAAGCTGGCAGCCGCCACGTTTCTTTACAACATGCAGCACAAGCCAAGCCAAATCAGCCTGCACGATCGCTACTACGGCGGCTTCGCAAAAGCCGTAACCCTCGCTGACGCGTGGCTCCCGCAGATGGATGTTGAATGCCTCTATGGGCTTGCCGCTTTGAAGATGCTTTGTGAATCAGATCCAGCCAACAGAGACACCTACGAAAGCATGATGCTAGACGCCGCGGCCTTCTATCGGCCCGGCTTAGAAGGCTTATACCTTTACTACGATCCGCCTCCTGCTGGCGACGGACGCTGGCACCGCACAAGCCTCGATGACAGCTTAATCACTGATGATTCGCTGGCATACGCGCTCTTAGGCCTCTACGCCATAGAAGGCTGGAGCGACACGGTGCGGAACGCTTACGCCTTCGTCAACGCCATCAGCGCCTCACCTTTGTATGCCGCTTATAACCCTGCTATCTGCTGGGCAGGCTACATCGACGTTGTAGGCAGGGCTCCCGCGTGTGACTATTACGATAATGTTACAGCGGGTATTCTCGCGCAGATACGCCGAGACCATGACAAATCCGCCTACGAATTTAGCGTGAAAATCATCAGCAAGAACGCGGAAAAGTTCATGTTTTGGGGCTGCAAGCACGCTGATTACAGCTTCGTCGAGAATAAGCAGGCTATGGTTACGGTCTGCTGGCTGGCGCAGCTGCTCTTGGGCTACGAGCCGCCGACTACGCGTTTCACGCAGATTCTGCGCAGCAAAGGCGAAAGTATAACGCTTTATCCGCTGAAATCGGCTGGCGAACGCCCAGCATACGGTGCAGGCACAGACGTGAAAGCGATAATTTTGCCAACCAAGGCCGAGGCGCTGCTGCTGGAGCCAGGCTACGTGGCAGACGATTACTTGTTGCTTCATGTTTTTGCTCCTGTCCGCCGCCGCGACAAGATTCGCAGGAACGGCGAAGACTACGAAATCCTCAGCGTGCAGGACTTCACCTTCAAAGGCGAAGTTGCCTTGCGAAAGGTCTTGTGCAGGAGGATTATAGGCCAATGAGTGAAGTGGAAGACGCCGCTGTTACGCTCCTGCGTTTGCTTAGAAATGAAATGCGTGTCGCCAAAGATGACGGCTCGCTAGCGCGAGTCAGCGTAACCAGCGAATGGCAGAACTCTGAAGCCTTCAAAGGCTGCGACGGTCAAGTAACCGTTGGCCTAGCTGAATGCACAGACCAGAAAGTGGACTTAAGCGGCAAGAACCGCAGGCGCACCTCATTCTTGCGGGTTAATGTTTGGGCAACCGAGCAGGCGGGCGCAAATGAAGCAGGCAGAGTTATGCGCGACAAAATCGTTGAGGAGGTTAACCGCGTGGTAAGGCAAAATCGTAGTAAACCGCAGGAGACGCTGTATGACTTCCTTAAGGGAGCGGCGTCGCAAATGCACAGGGCCTACAGCGGCAGCAGCGAGGTTTCGCCTTACCATTCCAGCTGGGAGACGCTGTCAAGTGAGCATATACAGCAGCTTTGGTACAGCGACGACAACCGTTACGAAGTACGCCGTAGTGAGAACGGCGCCTTCGCCGCCTTACTATTCCGCTTCAAGCTGGAAAGTCGCGAAAGCGTGGTCAAGAAGTTGTTTTTATCCTTTGAAGGCTACGGCGCGGCGCCGGCTGGCAATGGCGTTGCAGTTAAAGTCTGGAACCATGAGGCTGGCACTTGGCAGCACATGCAAGTCGGCGGCGCAGCAGGCACGGACGAGACGCTAACGCTGGCGTTGACGGCGGACCTGCCGAGCTACATTGGCAGCGACGGGTGTGTTTGGCTCCTTGCCCGAACGCTTTACGCCAGTGATGGCGCGGCGCCAGCGTTGCTCTTCTGCGATTACGTTTCCTGCTTGGTTGTGGTTAACGGCATAAGCTACTGTGATGTTGTGGGCTATCGGGCGCTTGATCGCGTTGACGTTAAGCCCTTCATTTACCGCACGGAAATCACCGTGAAATCATGGTTTATTGAGAAATTAGGAGTGTGAAAAAAGAGGATGCCAGAAACATACAGCGCGCACGAAAGTCGAGTTTACTACGTTGAAGAAGCCCTATATGGGCAGACGCCGGCGAACCCTGCGATGCTGAGCATACCCGCCGAGGATGTGGAGCCAGCGTTGTCGCCGGGTAACATCAAGCTCCGCGGCGTCGGCTCCATCGACCTGCAAGCAATCAAGAGAGGATTGCGGGCGCCAAGCTTGAAAATCACTTACCCCTTGCCTAGCGATGCACCTATAAACTTTCTGCAATACGCTAAAGCCGAATTAAACAAGTCGTTAAGTATTCAGGTGCTTTACTACAAGGGCGTTTTCGCTGAAGCCACTGATGTCATCTCGTTGCTGTACACGGGCTGCAAGTTCCAGAAAGCCACAGTCGAATGCAGCGTTGAGGACGTTGTAAAAGCGGACGTGACGCTTTTAGCCCAGGATGTAGCCGTCGGCAGTGGCAAAATTAGCGGCGCCACCTACGCGGATTATGCTGGTGCAGTGCCCTTCTATGAAAGTTACGTCAAGAAAGACGCTGTCGTGCTTGAACGGGTGACGGACTGGAAATGGACAATTGAGAACAACCTGCGGCAAGTGCCGGTAATCCGCAGTTCAGCTGGGCATGTGCTGAAGTATCTGCCGCATAGGCATCGCGACTTGACAGGTGAGTTGACGTTCGAGTTTGAAAGCAAAGAAGAATTTGAGGATGTAATCGGCGATGTGGAGTTCACGTTGGAGTTCGGTTTAGGCGGAAACTGCAAGGCGGTCTTCAGCGGCTGCAAATGGGAAAACGTAGCTACACCGACTCGCGTAGAGGAGCTTGTCAGCTTGAAAGCAGCTTTTGTCGCCAAAACAGTTGCAATAACTTAGAGGGCTGAGTGTAATGGCAGAGGTAAAAGTGCTGGAGAATTTCGCGCGTGAAGCGGAATTGCGGAGAAGGTGGATGCTCATGTGGGAGAAACTTGGCGAACGCATCCTGAAGCTGCCCCGCTGGATGCAAACCATAATCCTCGAGGACGTGAATACCGCCGTAGCTAACCGCTTAGCCACCATGGAGATGATTCAGCATGCGAAGAGTAACCGTTAACCTTGGCAGCGAATACGGCGAAGAATACGCGGGAAAATACGTTTTCCAAGAGCTCACTTGGGCGAAGCGCAGCCGCATAATTCAGAAGCATACGCGCTACCACCCAGTTTCGGGGCAAGTGCTCAACAGTGACTTCATTGCAATTCAGGCGGAAACCATTTGGGCAGCGCTTAAAGAGCAGCCGCCGCATGCGCCGATAACACTGGAGAAGCTTCTAGGCGAAGAAAACGGCGTGCCCATTGCCCTCGGCGAATTATTCTCCAAAATCGTCAACGACTTATGCGCATTAACAAGGGAAGAGACAGCTTTTTTATCCGAGCGGTCAGACGCCGGCAGCCGCATCCCGCAGTCACCGACTTCCGCCTGTGCAGGGAATTCGGGTGGACACCCCTCCAGCTTAAAGAGCAGCCAGCCAAAATCGTCCAGCAGTTCATCGTCATCCTCAACGAGTTAGACCGCCAGATGGAGGAGGAGCAGCGGAAAGCCGAGAAAGAGGCGAGACGAATATGAGTCTTGAAATAAGCGTTAACGTGGCTGGCGCCGCGGAATTGAAGCAGGCGCTGGCATACTTTGACGTGAGCATGCAGCGGCGCGTGCAGAAGCAGCTGGCTGAATGGGCTGTCAGCGTCAAAACAGAAGCTGAACGCTTGGTGCCTGTGAGAACAGGTTATCTAAAAAGCTCCATCTACACGGGGCTCCAGTATTGGACTGCCCAGGTAGGCGCTGAAGCAGAATACGCGGCGCACGTCGAGTTCGGCACTGCACATGCAGCAGCGCAGCCGTTTCTGCGACCAGCACTCCAAGCGCTTCTGCCCACGCTTGAGCCTGCAATAGCCAACGCGCTGGACACTGCAAAAGCGGAGGCGGGGTTATGAGCTTCAGAGAGATAGCCATTACCATACGGGCGGTTAACCGTGCAAGCGCCGAGTTCAGCCGGGTTCAGACCGATGCAGAGGCTCTTGCTGCCCAGGTTAGAAGCTTGGGCTCCGCCATAGCAGGAATCGGCGCCGCAGGCACAGCTATCAACTACGTTGCAAGCCAGTTTGGACTGCTGAATGCTGAGCAAGCGCGCGCTTTCAACAGCGCCATGATGGTGGTTTCAGCCATAGGCATGTTCATGCGTACAAGCGCCGGCGCCGCCGTTGCACAGAAGGTTTACGCTGCGGCCACCGCGGTTGCAACTGCCGTGCAGAACAGCTTGAACATTAGTTTCGCCACGTTTCTGGCTTTGACGGGCGTGGGCATAGCAGTTATAGCGGCGGCTGCCGCTGCCATGTGGAGCTTCGCTACCAGCATGAATGCTGCCACCGCAAGCATGCAGGACTTCAATACTGCTGCCGCAGAAGCACCCTTGCATGTACGTAGTATCCAGCGTGCTGGCGAAGCGGAATTGTATAGGCGCGGGATGGAGTAAGCATGAGCGTGAATCCGCCGGTAGTGGCGATAGCCTTTGGCAGTGTAGCGCCGCCGCAGGGCGACGTGATTGAGCTTCGTGTGCATCTGGGCTGCACCAGCGAAGTCAGCAGCTTTGAAGTGCTGCTGCAGAACTGGAACGGCAAATATAGCCCGAATGGTACGATGCCTATACGTGTTGGTATGGACGGCAATATCAGCGTCGGCCGAGGCGCGGTCTGCCCGTTGCTGATGACCTGCCGCGTTGAGAGCGTCAAGTATGAGTCAACGCCTACGGAGAGTTACGTGCGCGTTTCAGGGCGTTGCTGGGGTGAAAGGTTGTTCCGCCGTGTGGTTACGAAGACCTATGAGGGCATGAAGGGCGAGGCTATTGTTAAGGACTTGCTGGACTACTACGTTGGGCTTAGCCATAACCGCGGCGGCACCGAGCTGGTTGAGGCTGCGGATACTACGTACACACGGTTGGAGTATGAGAACACACCTGTCTGGGACATCCTGCGTTACATTGCGGAAACCGCGGACAAGCAGGGCGTCATCGGCTACGATTTCCGCGTGGCGCCAGATGCCAAGTTTGAGTTCTTTCCGCGCGGCAGCAAAACCTCCCCTGTTAGCCTAAGCGAAAGAATTGAGCAGTGCGAGTATCGCCAAGACATCCACCGTATAAGGAATAGGGTTACGGTTTATGGAGCCGCTGACAAGAGCATGCCCGCTGATAAGGACGCTTGGACCGAAAGCCTGACGCCTTCAGACGGCTACTGGACCGCCGCCGCAGGCAGCATAAGCCTTGACGCAAGTATGAAGCTGAGGGGCTTTGCAAGCATAAGGCTCGAAGCGGAAAACCTGTATTATGGCGCCGCCGCCTTCATACTTTACGCGGGAAAAGAGGTTAACGCGAACCTTTATCCGCTTTTTAATCTGTGGCTGCGCTGCGAAGCCGCATACAACGGGCAAGGCATCCTGCAACTTTTAGACCGAACGGGCAAGCAGGCGCAGCGGCCTTTCACCGTGGGCAAGGATGAATGGTTCAAAATCGAGCATAAGGTAGGCGAGAAAAACGCTGACGGCTGGAACGTGGAAAGCGGCTTCGACTGGAACTACATCTGGCAAGTCCGCATAATACTGTTTTTCGACGGCGTAGGCACAGGCGGCTTCTGGATTGACGGATTATTCTTCGGCGGCCGCCGCTACTCTAGCACGCAAGAAGACAGCACAAGCCAAAGCAGCTACGGTCTCAGAGAACAAGTGGAAGTCAACGAGGAACTCTGGAGTGACACCGAATGTGCTCTGCGCGCCAAGGCGTTGCTGGCAAACCTCAAGGACCCGGCGGAGCAGCTTACGCTTAGAAGCACCATCATCGATTATGGCAATACGCCGCTGCTGCCAGGCGACACGGTGCATGTCACATTGCCAAACGAAGGCGTTGACGGAGACTTCCGCATTCTAAGCGTCGACTACAACGTTGACGCCAAAACACAAACGCTAGAGACAGTGCTGGAGCTGGGCAGAGAGAAGCCCATGCTTGCGGATTATCTATTTAGGCTGCAGAGCAAGACCGACAGCCTCAGTCGATATAAACTTGCAAGGAGCTAAAGCCAATGGACCGAAGCAGGCGAACCGTTGTCGAAGTCCGCGCTGACCTGCATCAGCGAATTAAGCAGCTGGCTCTGCTGAATGACCTGCGCATATACGAGCTTGCAAACGCCGTCATCGAGGAAGCTCTAGCAGACAAGGAAAAAGTCAAAGCCCTCATTAAACGGCTGAAACTAGACACTTGGCGCCAGCACACTTAGAACAACGCGCTCTTTTCATGGCAAGAAGACACTTTGGCACCGGAATAAATGTGGGAAAGGTTACGAAAAATCTCTTACAGCCAGAAGCGCTGCCTGTTTTCAGAGCGGGAACAAATCTTTTAAGCAATTCTAATGCTTAAATTAAATTTGGATGGTTATTATGAAACGGGCAATTTTGTTTGGAGCAATAGCTATTCTGTTGTTAAGCCTGCTCTTGCCGGTGATGGCTTACGCTGCTTCACCGCATGCATCAGATGTTGAGATAACGCCGAAAATCACCGTTAAGGGGCCAGCGGCCATGGGCAAGCCCGCGAAACCGCCGAGGCAAGCGGCAACAGGCATACCCGGCACTCCAGTCGAAGGAGAAAAATACGCTATCGTTATAGGCATTTCAGACTATGCTGGAGACGCGAACGATCTGGAATACGCGGACGACGACGCCTTAGACATGAAGACTGCTCTAATCGAAGGCTACGGGTATTTAGAGAGTAATATTATACTACTCACTAATGGCACTGCAACTCGCGGCAATATAGTGAGAGCTATCAACTCGTTAAAAGAAAGTGTAAAAGCTATTGATGAAGTTGTCTTCTTCTATAGCGGTCACGGCGCAAGAGGCAAAGCCAACGACGGCGATAAGGAAGCTATTGATGAAGCCATAGTTCCTTATGAGTGCACAGCTGAATCGCTGATCTGGGATGGGGAGCTTGCAGCCCTGTTTTCTGATGTTGCGGCTTCACGGATAATTTTCATTTTCGACTCATGCTATGCTGGGGGAATGACAGATCTTGCCGCTGCGGGTCGAATCGTGGTTATGGCTTGTGCTGAGTCCAGCCTATCCTACGAGTTTGAAAGCTTCCAAAACGGCCAGTTCACATACTACTTCGCGGATCAAGGAATGCTCCATGAATATGCAGACGTAATCGACCACATTTCTGGACAGGCGGATGTTACTGTCGAGGAAACTTTTGACTATGCGAAGGCTAACTGCAAATACCAGACGCCAGTATTAAGTGACTCATTCGCCAATGACCTGCTGCTCTAACCTCTCCGCCTCTTTTTTTGCGTTTTCAGTCGACAGTGAAATCGGCGGGCACTGCGCTTCGATAAGAATTCAAGCTTTATCTTTCAAATATGGACGCGCCCTAACTAATGTTTAAGTCTTAGATGTGACAATATATTATCATAGAGTACACATGCGTTTTCGGCATCGAAACCTTGGCATTTTGCTTGTTGCCCTTCTGTTGCTGGTATTTTTTACTCCTGCCTCTTTTGCTGGCAATTACGAGCGAACTTTCAGTTTCCATTTTCAATTCGGTCTCGTCAGCCAGAAACTGTATGTTTCCGTGCCCTCCTCGCTTTATGATTATTACGATGCCAAAACTCCACGGATTACTCGGGACAGCGACTACGCTGCGCTTGTTACGCCTGACGCGTTTAAGCAGGTTGCAGAGCGCCTCCGCAGCGTCACCGACCACGGCGAGCGCAGTGACGAAGATTTCGCTAACGCCGTGCTGATGCTGGTTCACCAGATTCCCTACGCCAGCGGCGACGTCAAGTATCCAGTTGAGACGCTAGTGGAGAACGCTGGGAAATGTGATACGCTGTCGCTTCTCGCCGCGTCAATCATGAAGGCCGGCGGCTTAGACGTTGTCCTGCTCTACTTCAAAGAGGCGCATCACATTAACGTTGGCGTCTACTTGCCCTACACGCCGCGCGGCACATGGTGGTGGCTGCCTGCCACCGGCTACGAGTCGAGCGGCAGGAAATACTGGATAGCTGAGTGTACCGCTGCAATGGAGTGGAAAGTAGGTGATGTGCCGCCTGTTTTGGCGGAGGAACAGCCGTGGATTATTACGCTTGAAAACAGCGAGCCTGCATTGCCAGCGCAAATCGCGGCAGGCTGGGGCAGCCCGTTGCCTTCGGCGTCTCTAACAATTACTCTCTCTGCTGCAGCAGAGTTAAGCCTTGAGAAGCGGCAGCTGATAGTTTCCGGCGTGCTTACGCCTGCACGGGAAAACGAAATCGTCGTGCTGTATGTCAGCCATAATGGCATCGCGTATGATGCGTACCGAACGGAGACGGATTCTTGCGGTTGCTACTCTTTCAGCTGGAATGTCACTTCGTCAGGCACCTATTATGTGCGGGCAAGCTGGGGTGGCAACGCGGAGGTTGCAGGCGCAGACAGCGAAGTGCTGACGGTTTTCATCGGGTTTCCGGCGTCGCTTGTTCAGTTCGAGAGCGTCGGCTACTATTATACTTACGGCCGCGCTTACGTTGCCCATTACGAGCTCAGTTTATGGCGGGGAGTTGAAGATTTCCTTGATGCTCAGCTGTCTGGCGCCGGCGTCCTGCTTACTGGCGAGTTTATTGTGCTGAGAAGCGGGCGGCTGATTACGGTTTCTGCGGAAGAAGAGGCGCTGGAGGTTCTTGAGGAAATTGAGATACCGCAGGGTTTTCAGCCGTTGAGGTTGCCTGAGGACTTGGCGGAGACGATGCATAGTCAGTTTGCGCTTATCTTGCAGAACAGCGGCGTCGGCAATTACACGGTGAATGTTAAGGGCTTAGACTATCATGATGTCAATCAGGTAAGTGCGCTCAGCGAAGTTGCTTTCATGAATATGTCGGAGCGTATAGAAGAAGGCGTGTGGTATAGGGTGGCTGCGAAGATAACTGAGGATGAGGTGACTGCGCAGTTGCAAGATGCGAATGGGACGTTTCTGGAGACTTTGGAGGCGCCGCGGGAAGTGGCAGATGCCGGAGGGCTGGTGATGCTTATAGCGAATAACACGGAGAGGGCTGTGGCATTCAAGAACCTAAAGATTGAACCGCTTAACGGCTCTGGGCAGCTGCTTCAGGGCGCCGAAGGCGCTGGAGGCTACGTGGAGGCGGCTGATTACGGTGAGTTGTTAGCGCCTTATTTTGATGTGGCCATTGTTTTGGCTGTGGCTTTCGCGGGTGCGGTTTATGTTAGGCGAAGGCGGCTGCGGCGGCCTTAGTTGCGTTGCGCGGTTTTCTCTGGGTTTTTAGAATACTGTTTTTATACGTGTTTGGGTTATGCTTGGGGAAAGAGGCTTAGCAGTTTCTATGACGCTTGTTGTGGATGACGCGGGTAGCGGCGACTTGCTTTTCGGCGTGGTTGTGGGCGTTTACCGCGAGGAAACTGGCGAGTTCAAATACGACTTGGTTGACGTCAGGTTTTATCAGGACCCGGCGCTTTTTGCTGTGAAAGCCTACTTGCAGGAGGCTGCACGTTTAACGTTGCGGCTTGTGGCTGCTTTGAGGCCTGGGCTTGACGAGGAGATTCATGTGTGTCAGGGTTACGTTTTTGATGTGGCGGCGGCTGAGCTGCAGCGGGTTTACGGTGAGGCGCGGGTTAAGCGGGTGCGGGTTGCGGGCGAGGCGCAGCGGCTTGTGGAAATCGCCTATTTAGACGAGCTGCGGAATTTGGGTTATGAGCCGCTTGCTGACCGCGAGGAGAAGCGGGCGAAGAGCTTCTTTCACATGCTCGGGTGGTTGAAGGCTAATCCTGGGATGCTGCGGTATGCGAAGACGGCGTTGCCGCGGCTGAAGCGCTACAGGCTTTTCCGGCAGTTCCAGCAGGGCGGGGCTAGCGGTGCAGTGTGTAGTGTATGCGGCGGTTTTTGTGCTGTGCCTTTTCAGCTTGGGGGTGATAAGCCTGTTTATTGTCCTTCCTGCTGGGAGAAGCGTTTGCGGTCTAAGCGGAAAAGGCGGAAGGCTAAGCCTTAGCTTGATGCCTTCGGCTTCGGACGCCGTTAAAAGGAGAAAACTTGGGTTCCTGTTTGGCAGGGCTGTTTGGCGGTTAGACTGCTTCGACGCGTTTTATTTCGGGGACTTTCTGTTTGATTATGCGTTCCACGCCTTGCTTGAGCGTTAGCATGGACATGGGGCAGCCTGCGCATGCGCCTCGTAGGCGGACTTTTACGGTGCCGTTTTCCACGGCGACGAGGTCGATGTCTCCACCGTCTGCTTGGATTTGCGGTTTTATTTCGGCGAGGGCTTTCTGTACTTTGGCTTCTACGGTTTCGTTCATTCCTTTTTTCACCACACTTTTTCGTTTTGGCTAAGGCATGATGACGCGGCATTTCATAAAAACGTTCCCGTCTGTTTGGCGGCGACGCTTCAAGAATCATTAAGTGAGTAGGCGCGTATTTTGTTGGCGTGTGATGTGCTGGCGTAGTCTACGGGGTAGATGCGGATCAGAAGCAGGTGGTAGTGTTCTTCATTGGACACAGGAAAAAAGTGTACGACAACCTCGCAAAAATGCTCTAACCACAGAAAACATGCCAATACTGCGGCGGACTAATGGTGCAAACCGCCATGTTCTGCTCAAACTGCGAATCCAAAAGAAAAAAACTGACAGGTGAATGTAACAACCGACATCAGTTTGGGAAAAGGTTTAAGTGTTTTGTAAACAGTACTGTTTACGGTGAGCATAGGTGACCCAAGTTCAGCTTAGACTGTCCGAGAAGATGCTGGAAGAGATTGACCGGTGGGTAGCGGAAGGACGGTTCAAAAGCCGCAGCGACGCCATAAAAAGCATAATCAGCCTCTACGAGGAACGCGAGAAAACCCGCGAGTTCTACCAAATGCTGGTCAAGCGCAGCGAGGAAGCGCGGAAGCATCCTGAACGGCTTGTTCCGTTAGAGGAAGTTTAGGCTTTTTGGTTTTCAAGGTTCTGTTGCATCCGAGCGCGGCGAAGGCTCTGAAGAAACTCGATGATGCAAACAGGGCGAGGATGCGGAAGGCGCTTGGGGAGCTTGAGGTTGACCCTTGGAAGGCTGGGAAACCGCTGCACCCCTCTGACTTCTGGGGACTAAGAGCAGGCGACTACCGCGCTGTCTACGAGATAGACCCAGACCAAAACCAAGTCACAGTGCTCTTCATTGGACACAGGAAAAAAGTGTACGACAACTTCACAAAAATGCTCTAACCACAGAAAACATGCCAATACTGCGGCGGACTAATGGTGCAAACCGCCACGTTCTACTCAAACTGCAGAGGCAAAAGAAAAACTAACATAAAGACCAATCGAAAGATATAATAGAAAAATTCTATAAAGTTAAATCGGTGGTTTTCGTCACGCCACTGGAATTCGTGGGAGACGCTATTTCGCTTAGCGGTCTAACAGGAACGAAACTCAAATGCGATGTTGTCGGCCGATATTATCCATTTTGGTGGAAAATTACATCTGGAGGGAAAGCGCTCAAGTATCAAAAACCCACCGCTATTGTGGAATTAAACGCTGCCACAAGTGAAGATTATATTAAAGAAACAGGAGAAACAGTTCTGGGATCTGCTGGGCATGCACTTGAACTTAAAGTGAACCATTTTAATGACCCAACCATAGACACAACTAATCTTAAAGTTGTCCTAATTGAGAACAACCCAGACTGTTATAATTTACTTAAAAAAGTGATTAAACGTAGATGGCCTAGCGTGTCAGTAGACGAAGCAGAAGGCCCTCTTGAGTCTAACTTCACTAACATATATCTTCTCAATCAAAATTTGGATGCAGCAATTGCTACCATCGAAAATATTGACCTTGGAAATGCAATTTATTATTTTGATCCTCTTAGAAGCGTTGAGTGGAAAGCTATTGAAAGTGTTGCGAGAAAACGGATCAAAAGTTTCTGTCAGACAGGAACAGAGTTTATGATATTTTTATTTACTTCTGATTGGTTTCTAGGCAGAGACGAATTCGCTCCTTTGCCAATGACATTAGACGAGACAAAATGGAGTTATGATGAAAAGGAAACAGTAACGGAAGCAGACGCACTTTTTGGAGATCAAGAATGGCGTAGATTCATATTAAATTCAAATCCTATCCAAACTAGACAAAAAGTTCTTGTTGAACAATACAAAATGAGGTTGTATAAATGGTTCAGATATGTTCTTCCAATGCCGTTTACTCCAAAAAAAGATCAATTATTTCATCTGATATTATGTTCAAACTATGAGGCAGGTGTTAAAGTAACTAAAGATTTTTATGATTCAATAACAGGTAATCCTGTCTATCTCCCAGGCAGAGTACATTCTAATCGAGCATACACGAATTTCCAGACAGCACATCCAGAAATAATAAAGGGTTTAAAAGGAAATAGACGACCCCTAGAATGGCGCATCCTTTGGAAAACGATTAAGTATCATGAAGGAGGTATCTGCGATTATTTGTGCAAGGATTTTGAAGATATGGAACGGGATGAAAGCAAAGTAAAGTCCTCAATGGAGTGGCTTCATAAAAATAAGTACATAGAACTGTTGAAAATTAAAAATGCATGGAATTATGCAATAGATAGGTACAGATTGAATTGGGAGACCATAAAAGAAGTGCTTGCTATAGATCCACCACCAGAATTGAAGCCAATATCGCCGGAAGAATTTACAAAATTTCAATGGCGTAAATTATTTGATATCTGAGACTTAGAAAAAGGGAGAAAATGATTTGCCAAGGAAAAAAGCTATAACAACAGGCACTAAAGAATGGGCAGATTACAATGTAAATTGCGCAATAGGGTGCATAAACGATTGCAGGTATTGTTACGCAAAACTAATGGCTAAAAGATTTGGGCGTGCCACGGAAAAAACATGGAAGATAATGAAAATTCAGCAAAAAGCATTAACTAAATCTTACCAAAAATTTCCTGGAAGAGTGATGTTTCCCAGCACTCATGATATAATTGACCTTCCCGAAATTGAAAATGCTTGTTTCGAAGTTCTATCAAAATTGCTTGAAAGCGGTAACAATGTCTTAGTTACTACAAAACCTAGAATAAAGATTATCCAAAAGATTACCGAAGTTTTTTCGCAATACAAAGATAAATTACAGTTTAGATTTACAATAACTTCTAGAAATGACGATTTACTAAGGTTTTGGGAACCTAATGCCCCTCTTTTTCAAGAACGAATGACTTGTTTGGAACTCGCTTATTCAAGAGATTTCAAGACTAGTGTTTCGATTGAGCCTTTTTTAGATCATGACCCACAAGTTCTGGTAAAGATAGTTGCACCCTATTCAACGGAATCCATATGGATAGGAAAGATGAACTATATTTCTCGTAACAATTTGCTTGAGTCTCAAATACCGTATTACAATGAGATTCGTAAAAATTGTGAACCACAGCATCTACGGCGAATATATGAGGAATTAAAAACATTCCCAAAAATTAAGTTCAAAGATAGTATACGATTTATTCTTGGCGTATAATGATAAAAAAAGGATTATCAGAACAATAGTTGAATTTATTAGTGGCATTTATTTAGTCATGATGTGGGATATTCCTATCTCTGGCTATTTGTAAATTTGTGAATTTGCCAATTGGTAAATTTCGTTAGTCTTTATATTCGCGATTAGCCGCGTTTTCTTTTGATGATAACACATGAAGGAGATCCTCAATCAGATTAAGGGCTTAAGCGCTGGTGACCTTGTCATGTTGGAGTGGCATGACGCCAGTATCGGCAAGAGCTTAAGCAATGGCGTCAGCGGCATAGATGTGCCCGTCAAGAGCTGGGGCGTCTTCGTCGGCGTGCTGGGGCAGAAGCGCAAGCACATCATCCTCGCGCAGAATTGCTTCCGCTACAGCGATGGCTTATATGACATTGACTACACGGCGGTGCCGGTGCCGTGGGCTATAGGCGTCACCGTCTTAGCCAGCGCGCATGTTGCAGCTGAGGAGGCGAAGCAGCTGCTGAACAGCTTCCTAATCAACGAGAAAGCCAAAAACAAAAAGCCCAGCTTAGGCCGCTGCCTGCGGCAGCAGAGGGTGAGAAACCATGACTGACTGGATTAAGCGGGCTTTGACGCGGAAAACCACCGACAAGACAGCCACGCAAGCAGCAGCGGAAGCGGAGCCCAGCGAGCGCCTAGTGCTCGGCGTAAAATTCGCCATCGCCCTAACCTTCAGCCTAACAGCCATAGAAATCGCGCACCTCGCGCTCTTAGGCGCATGGAACAGCGAAGTCTTCGCGGCCATCACAGGCTTGGCAGGCACAATCACAGGCATACTAATCGCGCAGAAAACATAGCCCGGAGGCGAACATATTTGGAGCCTAATAGCCAATCTATGCAGAAAACCTATAGAGGGAGAGGAGAATCTCCCCGTCATAAACGCTTTTTACAGAAAAGAATAACCGACCTCACCGAAAAATTCGACGGCGACACCCAACGAATTCGCAGCCAACTCATTCAAGAACTCCGAAGCCTCCTCGAAATAGCAACAGAACAAGCTCTTGAAACAGGAGGCAAAAAACCAGCAGAACGCCAAAACTGGGTGCGCCTAGCCGCCTACATCAGCCAAGTCATCAACAACATCAGCAAAACCTACGACATCACCCAAATCAAAACCGAACTCGAACAACTCCGCAAAACCATAGGAGAACTCGAAAAACAATGACCCTCACAACGCTGGAAAGAGAACTCCGGCAGCTCAAACAGAAAACCGTCCAAATGAAAAAACTCGCCGTCCCCGCAGACCCACTTCAGTTCTGCACCGAAACCCTCGGCTTCACACCCACCACCTACCAAGCCGAACTCATACGCCAATTCCAAAACAGCCAATTCATAGCCGCCCGCTGGGCAAGACAAACAGGAAAAAGCCACATCATAAGCGCCCTACTCCTCCACTACGCGCTTACAAACCCAAACGTAAACATCGGCATAGTCGGACCAAGCTGGAGACAAACCAAACTCATCATCAAACACATCAACAGCTTCCTCACCAAGCTCCCACGAAACGCCTACAAAAAACCACAGAAAACCACCGTCGCACTCAACAACGGCAGCACCATCGAAGCATACCCAAACAACCCCGAAACCATACGCGGACCCAAACTCCACATCGTCTACGCCGACGAATTCAACTTCATCCCAAACGACGAAGAACTCTACGACGCCATGCTCTTCACGCTCGGCACAACAAACGGCAAATTCATCTGCACCAGCACACCATGGCACACAAACAGCATATTCTACAAAATCTTCCACGACCCCACATACGCCGACTACGCCAAAACACACGTAACATGGCAACAAGCACTCGAACCCGCTGGACCACTAAAACCGCAAATACTCACCCGCATAAAACGCCAACTCGAAGGCGACCCCGCCCGCTGGCAACGCGAAATGGAAGCCCAATGGGCAGAAAACGAAAACGTCTGGCTCCCCCAAGCACTAATCACCCAATGCATCGACTCCACACTGGAGTACGCCCAATTCGAAGAAACACAAACAGGCGACTTCTACGCCGGACTAGACCTCGGCAAACACCAAGACCATAGCGTCCTCGCCATAATAAAAACAGAAAACAACACACTAAAGCTAACGCACATGCACCGCTTCCCACTAAACACACCATACGCAAGCGTCATCGGCTACGTCAAAACCATAAACGACCGATGGCAAAAAATCCACAAAATCCTCACCGACAGCAGCGGCGTAGGCGACTACATAACCGAAGACATGACCAACACAGGCCTAACAAACACAGAAGCCGCAAAATTCACCCAACAAACAAAACAGGAAATGGCCCAATGGCTCCGGCAAACAATGACCGAAAAACGCCTACGCATACCATACGACAGCAACCTAATCGCCGAACTAAACACTGAACGCTACACGCTCACCAAAGACGGCAAAATCCTACTCTCACACCCACCAAGCACACACGACGACCGCTTCTGGGCTCTCGCACTCGCCGTCTACGCCGCACGCACCCCGCCACAGCCGCAACTTTGGGTAATCTCCAAAACAAGCAAGGGCAAAACAAGCCTAAACAAGCTACGACAAAGACTAAACCGACACAAAACAGAAGGCACAACCAGATGACACGGCGCAAACCAGAGCACTTCCGCATCCAAGCACTCAAACGAACCTACAACCGCAAAACCAACACATTCACCTACACCATCACCTACGAAACCGCACCCGCCACACAAACACAACGCACACGCACCGTCGCAGAAGCCTTCGGACTCGGCGCCGACAACACACAACACTTCACAATATACGACAACACCCGCATACGCATACGCCCAACCGACATCGTCCTCATCACAGGCGACAGCGGCAGCGGCAAAAGCGCCCTACTCCAAGCCATCAAAACCGACCTCGGCACAGCAGCACAGGACACACGCAACCTCCAATTCGACAAAAACACACCCATAATCGACACCATAGGTGCAAACACACAAGAAGCCCTAGAACTCCTCAGCAAAGTCGGCCTAAACGACGCCTTCCTCTTCCTCCGCACATACACGCAACTCAGCGACGGCCAAAAACACCGCTACCAAATCGCACGCCTCGCAGAAACACCAGCACAATGGTGGATAATAGACGAATTCACCAGCACACTGGACCGCGACACCGCAAAAATCATCGCCTACAACCTACAAAAACTCGCACGCGCACACGGCAAAGCCGTAATCGCAGCAACCACACACGCCGACATCAAAACCGACTTAGCGCCAAACGTCCACATCCACAAACGCTACGGAAAAGAAATCCGCATAAGCTACAACCCAAACGCAAAAGCACAAAGCTGCAGCCTAACAAGACAAACACGCATCACACAGGGCACAATAGACGACTACAAAGCACTCAGCCATTTCCACTACCGCACCGCACACCTACCACCACACCGAAAAATCTTCACACTCAAACGAAAAAGCGAAACCATCGGCGTAATCGTCTACAGCTACCCGCCGCCAACATGCTTCGGACGCAGCCAAGCATGGAAAGGCACACTCGCACAGCTACAACGGGAAATCAGCACCATCAGCCGCGTAATAATACACCCAAAATACCGCAGCATAGGCCTAGGCGCCAAACTCGTCGCCGAAACCCTCACACAAGCAGGAACACCCTACGTGGAAGCAGTCGCCGTAATGGCACGCTACAACCCATTCTTCGAAAAAGCAGGCATGCAACGCATAGCCGAAAGCAAACCCAGCCTCCACATAACAAACGCACTAACACAACTGCAAAAACTCGGCTTCGACACCCCGCTACTCGCCAACACCGAATACTGCAAACAAAAAATCAACCAAATCGGCTGTAACAAAATCCTCACGGTGCTCAAAACGCTATCCCAACGCGAAGCCACCATACGCAGACGCCTAGCCAAACTAAAAAGCGTCTACCCAAAGCACGAAGAATTCCTAGCGAAAATCTCCACCATGAACATAGACGACCTAGCGCTAACACTCAAGCGCCTAAGCTTCACAGCCCAAACCAAAATCTACCTATTCTGGAGAAAACCGCCAGCCTGAAAACTCGCCTAAGCCAGCCCAGCCTGCTTCCTCTTTCTACGCTGATAAGCATACTCAATAAATGCCACAAGCAGCGAAGATGAACCTGCACCAAGCAAAACCAACATTGACGCACTAACCATTTTTGGCTCCAACTCCTTTTCTCCATGCTCGGACAGTTGCCTTATATAAAACCTTCCAAAGCATATGCATGTTTCTAATGGAAAACTGCAGCCAGCACGCCACAGCGCTACTCCACGCGAAAACCATTTCTCGCTTAATTTTGCACTGCCGCGTTATCGCTTAGCTTTTCATGTTTTGTATGATTTTTTCCGCGATTTCCAGATCCTTCAGCGTGTTAATGTTTAAGAGAACCTCAACTTCCTCGGTTATTATGGCGCTTGTCTCAATTTTTCCTTCTCCCTGAATCTTCGCGCCGTTCACAATGTTGACGCCGGCAACAGCGTACCAAACGCCCCTGTACTCGTCTATGGAGGAGACTGAAAGCCCCAGTGATTCCCGCGTTTCTATGGGTACAAAAACCGCCAAAAAATCTTTGCCACACGTCTCAAATTCACTTATAACCTTGTCCAGAAACTTTCCGGTTAACGCTGGCAAATCCGCGGGCAGAGTAAGCACCGCCCCCTCTAAGCCAGCAACGCGAATAGCCTGCTTCAAATCTTCATGATAGCCCATAGCGTCGGTTCGCAGAACACGCCAGCCCTTGCTTTTACAGTGCTTTTCTGTTTCCGGCGTATTGGCGCTTGTGACCACGTAAAATTCTGAAACTTTCGCCGCCGACGCCACCGCCTCTGCAACCAAATCGATTAGTGGTTTGCCGAAGAAAGGTAACATTGGCTTCTCAACTTTCAATCCCATTCTTTTGCCTTTACCACCAGCCATTATCAACGCAGGAATCTTCATGACATCAGCATCCATGCCATAAGCAATAAAACCATTGCTCTAGTGATCTCGTTTGTTGCTCCTATGGCGTCGCCGGAAACGCCGCCGAAAACGTTATGGGCTACGCCGCACATGAAGGCGCCTAGAAGAACACTTACAAAAATCGCCAAAAAGCCCAGCCAACCTAAAAGTGGATAAACAATCAAGATGGCGAGAAAGTAAGCCGCCAAGTTACGCTTACGCTTTGCTGCTTCAACAAAAAGGGCGCCTAAACCGCTGTGTGTCGATTTTCCTAGGCAAGCAATTGTGACCATACCTAGCTTGGCTGCCACTTCAGCCGCAATTATCACTCCAAACGCGGATTCTGCCTTCATTAAAAACAGTCCTAAGATAGCCAAAAACTCAACAAAAATCGCTAATAAGGCACCTTTATACGTTACCGTCCACACGTGCGCCGCGACTCTTCTCTCTTTTATGCCGCCGACTCCTACCGCATTGCCCAAGTCTACTAGCCCATCGAAATGTTGAAGCCCGGTTAAAACAAGAATAAACGCCAGCGTCATAATAGCGGGAAGAATCTGCGTCAGGAGCTCTGTGGGAAATTGGCTGAGTGAGCTGATAAGCGAGAAAATATGCGTGATTAGGAAGTTGCAGCCGGCAAAGTAGGCAGCAGCAAGCAGGCCTATGAAGCCGCCTATTACGGGGAAGAGGTACATGGCTTCAGCGGAGGTTACCACAAAATCGTCAGTTTTGCCTAATGGAATTATTGTTAGGAAAGCAAGTAAATCCCTAAAAGTTTTTATAGCTTTCATCTTCGACATATAGCCTACACGGAGCCAAATAAAGATATAGACTTTGTCGTGAATTTCATGGGTAAACTGAACGAAGCGAGAATACTTGTAACCGGCGGCGCCGGCTTCATAGGTTTTCACCTCTGCAAGAAATTATCCGAATTGACCAGTAACCTAACAATTTACGATAACTTGTCAAGCGGGAAAGTGGAGAACGTCAAGCATGTTCCGCAAGTGCGCTTTGTGAAGGCGGATATACGCGATTTAAAGAAGCTTCACTCTCAAGAGAAAGCGGATGTAATTTTCCATTTAGCCGCTCAGGTTGTTGTTCCATACTCAATGGAGAATCCCATAGAAGATTTTGAAACAAACGCGCGGGGCACGTTAAATGTGCTGGAGAAAGCGCGGGAAGACGATGCAAGAGTAGTTTTCACTTCAAGCGCGGCAGTTTACGGCAATACTCCTGTGCTGCCGACGCCTGAAAGCTACGGTTACAGCCCAGCCTCCTGTTACGGCTTGTCTAAAGTGGTTGGCGAGCAATACTGTAATATGTACTCAAAGCAGTATGGCCTAGACATCACCATTCTACGTTTAGCTAACGTTTATGGCCCAAGATGCCACGGCGTCATAGAGGACTTTTTGAATAAAATCAGCAGAAACCCGGAGAAACTGGAAATAATCGGCAGCGGCCTGCAGTCCCGCGATTTTGTCCATGTCTTCGATGTGGTGGACGCGCTGATTCTTGCAGCAACAAGCGACGCGGCAATAGGAGAAACCTTCAACATTGGTTATGGTAGAACAATAAAGATAATCGACCTTGCTAAGCTGATCCTGAAAATTCTCGGTTTATCTGATAAAACGGTTATAACCACTACTAATGTTCCTTGGAAAGGCGACATAAACACTATCTGGTTTGACATAAGCAAGGTAAAGAAGGTCTTAGGCTGGCAGCCTAAAATAAGCCTTGAAGATAATTTGAGAGAGCTCATCTTGGAAAGGAGAATGTTCGCATGACCACATCTGCTGTTAAAGGCATTTTTGCTCTTTTACGCATTCCCTACTGGATGATGACAGGCGGTTTAGCGCTTCTAACAGCCTTTGCTATAACCAAAAGCTTTCTCAACCCAGAAGTTGCGCTGTTAACATTCTTCTCTATGGCGTTTATCACTTCCGCAGGCTTTGCGCTTAATGACTATTTTGACAGAGAAAGCGACGCGGTTATTAAACCAAAACGCCCTATTCCATCCGGCGCGCTGTCGCTTAAGCAGGTTGTGGCCATTGCCGTTCTCTTTTTCGTCCTCGGCCTCAGCCTTGCCGCTTTAATAAACAAGCTCTGCCTCATAATCCTCCTAGTTGACTCCATATTGCTTGTAATATACTCTGCATTTATCAAGCGGAAATCAGGTTTCGCCGCCAACATTCTTGTTGGCCTATTAACTGGAACCGCCTTCCTATATGGTGAAGCCGTTACCTTGGGCGCTGATGTGATAAGCCCCGGTGCTTTAACCTTTGCCTCTTTAAGTTTGTATCCCATAGCGTTTGGAACAATAGGCGGCAACGTCCTCCGGGACGTTCTAAGCATAGAGGGCGACGCCAAGGTGGGGTATCCAACACTTCCTCAGAAAATCGGCAGCGCCAACGCTGTAAGGGTCGCGGCGGCCTTCTTTATTATAACAAGTTTGTCTACGCCGCTGCCTTACCTTCTAAATCAATTCACCCTATACTACCTGCCGCTTATGCTGCTCTGGAGTGTTCTTCTCCTTTACTCTTCAATTCGCCTCGTGATTTCCGCATCAACAGTTGAGAATGTGCGAAAATACGAGCGGTTGATCACAATGTCCATGATGTTGCTTCCGCTTTCGCTGATAATCGAGGCGCTCTCGCCGGTAATTGGAGGATTACTGTGAGTAAAACGAAAAGCATCTGCCCGGTATGCCATAAAAAAATAGATGCCGAATTAACTGAAGTGAACGGTAAAATTTTACTTACCAAAACCTGTAAAGAACACGGAACATTCGCCGCTGCACATTGGGAAAGTCCTTGTGTCTTCAAGTTTGCCGAGGAATATGATTATTTCAAATATTTCGGAGACGCAAGCTTCCCGAAGAATCCTGATGGTTGCCCCTACACGTGCTTTTGTGATAAACATGCCTCCAGCACCGTGATCGGCGTAATTGACGTTACAAAACGCTGCGATTTAAGATGCCCTGTTTGCTTTGCCACTTTTTCCGGGCATGAAGTTGACTACGAACCTAGCAAAGAAAAAATAGTGAATATGCTGGAGTTCTTGAGCGACCGCAATCCTAAGCCGCCGGCAATCTTGTTTTCAGGCGGTGAACCGCTGGAACGCGAGGATATGCCGGAGATAATTGCTGCTGCGCATAAACTGCGGTTCATGACTATCTTGGCAACTAATGGTGTTAAATTGGCGCGTTCCGAAGAGCTTGTTAAAAAGCTCAAGGAAAAGGGTTTGAACATAGTTTATTTGCAGTTTGACAGTTTTCACGATGAAATTTACGAGAAACTGCGCGGTAAGAAGCTACTGCAAACCAAGATGAAAGCCATAGAAAACTGCCGTAAATATGACATAGAAGTAATACTAGTCACTACTCTGGTGCGTGGAGTAAATGACGCTGAAGTTGGCGCCATTATACGATTCGCGGCGCAGAACTCCTACATTATACGGGGAATAATCTTCCAGCCTATCGCGTTTACTGGTCGAGCGGTTGATAATCCATTACGAGAAGAATGGCGAGATACAAGCTTCGCCGAAGAAGTTGAAACGCAAACCAACGGCGAAATTAAAACCACCGATCTCTTTCCCCTTTCCATTATGACTTCACCTATAATAGTCATGAGCAAATTCATGAAAAAGCCCTGGCCCCTGTTTTCCTGCAGCCCACAGTGCGGCCTCGTAAACTGGATGTACGTATCAAAAAAAGGAAAAATTATCCCCATTAATCACTTTGTTAATTTTGAGCGTTTCTTCCGCGTCCTGCAGAAAACGGCGAAATCGGTGAAGACCAAAGGGCGCTTCTCTATACTCTCGGCACTGTTTTTGGCGTCTATGCAATCTCTAAACTGGCTCTTGGTTACCAAAGAAATTGGCATATTCACCCTTACAAAGACTATTCTTAAAATGCATATTTCTCCATCTTATCAGTCGCTTGCCAATTTGCGGCGAAGAATTTTCCTCCTAGGCTGCATGGCTTTCATGGACCCATACACATTCGACATAAACCGCGTCAGAAGATGCGTTGTTCACTATGTCACACCAGACTTGAAAATTGTACCCTTCTGCGCATACAACAATGTTCATAGAATACCCACTGAAGAGGAATATTGTGCACAGCACGATGCTACACAATGAGTTTTAGGTTCGTTCTATAGCATCGATGTTCAAAACGCAATAATTGTAAGAGAACACAAAAGCTTCTGTACCCGAGTCATAAACCCAAAGCTCAAAAACCACCGAGTAACTTCCAGGTTCATTTAAGGAAACAGTCGCTAAAATCTCCCATTTTTCGCCATCCCCTAACGTCTTCATGTAACTTTGCTCTGCGTCAGCTTCAACTGGAAAGGAAAGAATTGAACCTCTCACCACTTTTTGCAACAATTGATAAGATTGATTCCTGCCCATGTGATTTTCAACCACAACCCAAACACTAACCGTGCTGTTTTCTTCGTTGCCAGCGATTACTAAAAGTTCAGGATAGTCTATAGCTTTTCTATGCTGATAATCCAACAAATAAATTGTATTATACCCTTCAGGCGGAGATCTTGAAACAAAATAATAGCCTAAAAGAAGACTAGAAACAAATATCAGCGCAAGCACCACTGCAATTTTGTGGCCTTTGCTGTCGTCATAGCCTAAGCTTTCGGCAATATTTTTCTTTAGTTCCGAAAGTGTCTTCACCTTATTAAGCCTCTGACCATGGTGGTGAAAATCTCTATTCCAGACTTAATCCTTCTCAGCTTAGTTTTCCCATATTTCCTTGCCTTATAAGTCGAAGGCACTTCAATCATCTTAAAACCTTTTTTAGCGAATTGTATCAGCATCTCCGTAGCGAATGCCATATCCGTCTGTTCTAAATCAACCTTTTCAATTGCCGCACGTGATATAGCGCGGAAACCAGACTGTGAATCGCTGATAAACTGTCTGTAAAAAAAGTCGAAAAAGAACGTTATTATTTTGTTTCCAACAAAATTCATAAACCCCATCGCTTTATTCGGATCGTACATTCGCGTTGCAAGGCATAATTCAGCATTGTTTTTTATCAATGCGTCAACCAGAAGGTTGATGTGCCTTACTTCATAAGTGCCATCCCCATCAACCATAACTATGACATCGCCTTTTGCATGCTTAAAGCCTGTTCTCAATGCAAGTCCATAGCCGCGTCTGGGCTCAACAATTAGTTTGCAATTTGCTTTTTTCACTATCTCCTTAGTCCCGTCAGTGGAGTCTCCATCTACAATTATAATCTCCTTCGGGTATTTCACTTCTTTCTCAATTGTTGTCAATTCCTCAAGGATGTTCCCAGCTTCGTTGAGTGTGGGAATCACCACTGAAATCATGTCTACCTTCAATGTCATTGCCTTGCAACTTCCAGCGCTGAAATTTTATATAGTTTCCGTAATCTGGTTAAATAAGCTCTTCGTATATTTCGATTAATTTCTCCACGTTCCTGTCCCAACTATGCTCCTGCTCAACCATTACGCGTAAGTCTCTTCTGAGAGAAGCCAAATCTCTTCTAGAAAACTCTAATATTGCCTCTGCGAGAACGTCAGGCGAATTAGGCGGCACGAGCTTCCCGCATTCCTCTTTCATAATTTCAGAGATTCCTCCAACATTTGTCGCAATAATTGGCAATCCGCAAGCCATGGCTTCAAGCGCCACAAGCGGCAAGCCTTCTCCAGACTTTGAGGGCAAGACAAAGAAGTCTGCGGCATTATAATAAAATGGCAAGTCATCGTCAGAAACAAAACCTATAAGCCTAAAATTTTCCTGTATTCCCAGCTGGACTATTTTTTCTTTTACCTTCTCAAAGTCAGGTCCTTTGCCCACTACAAGAAAAACTAAGCGCGGGTTCTTCCGAATCGACTTTTCTGCGCTATCTATTAGCGTGTCAACACCATTCTTGTAAACTATCCGTCTAACTGTTAAAACGACGCGTGATGCTTTAGGGATTCCCAGTTTCTTTCTCATTTCATCTCTTACACCCGCTAAGGGTTTGAAGCGGTCTACGTCGACGCCGTTGTGGAGCACACATACCTTTTTAGGATCTGCTCCTAAACTCAAAACGTAATTTCGCGTTGCATTGCTGACGACAACTATTCTGTCAGAAGCTTTCAAGGCTTCTCTTCCAATGGCGCAGTCATTTAGCCATTCCACATGATCCCAGAGGCTGTTTTCATACTCTATGAACGTGTTGTGCTGCGTGAGCACCACCGGTTTCCCATATTTCTTTGCGATTTTCGCAGCGATAAGAGAAGATGGATATGGATGACCATGTGCATGTATGAGGTCGCTGGCTTTTACTGCTTCCAAAAAAGTTTTGAAGCTGCTAATCTGCGGAATAGCGTAGGGGATTCCGAGCCTAAATCCGATGTTAACAGCATTGTAACATTTGACACCTATTCCATCAACAACATAATTTTTAGCCGTGTAATTTCTATGTGTCACCACCGTAGGCTCAAACTGCTTCCGCATCAAACGTTTACACTGCTCGTAAACAACCTTCTCTATCCCGCCTACGTGAGGCAGAAAGGTGTGGGTGACAACGCATAGCTTTGTTTGGCCCATAATGCTTCCGCTGCGCACATCTCACTGAGCAAGCAAAATATTATAGTCTTATGGTAATTTCTGGAAAAATTCAGCTAAAACGCGGCCAATAAGCTTCCAGTTTCTGGCATTTTATGGTCCGAGAACCTTTTTTAGCTTAAAGTTTTATAACATACCTTTGGAATAGCCATTCGCCTTTAGCAGACTAAAGTGAATAAAAGATGAATATTATCATTGGCGGCGGGAAATACGGGTGCTACGCAGTTGAGCATCTAAGGCAGAAAAGCAAAGGCTTTGTGGTAGTTGATACTGATCCAAACTGTCTTGCCGTAAGGAGATTTGGACTCGCGGCTTCGAGGCAATCTCTGTCTAATGGAGAGCACTTTGTTCAAGGTGATCTTTCAACGGTTTTAGATTTGATTGAAAAGCTTAAACCCGAGTATGTATTTCCCACAGCACCCGTGCACATAGCTGCCGACTTGGCGAAAATCAAGTTTGCTCTTGATCCATGGACTGAAGCCATAAACGCCATACTGCTTAAACTGCCTGAAGTTGTTGTGCTGGCTGCTGGGAAGGGAAAGCTTGTTACAAGCTTCAACAGAGACAAAAGCTGTGTAGAAAAATGTTCAATGCCCCCCATCTGCCCCTCTACGCACATGAGAAAGCCATGCACCATGACCGAGCTGATAAGGTTCGCTAGTCCAGACGCGTTTATTCTGATCAGTCATTCGATGGCGCCGGGCATGGGGGCGCTTAAAGGCAGTGAACTTCTAGACTTCTTCAATTGGGCAAGGCAACGGGAGAAATTCGTTGTAGCCACAACCTGCGACTGCCACGGAGTTTTAGACGCATTTCAAAAGCGCATATAGTCTGCGCAGATGAAATCATTTGGCGCGCCTAAAGGCTTGTGTGTACATGTTTGATGATACGCCAGCAACTAATCCCCCTATAGCATCGTTTGTGAGTGGACCGAGCTTTTTCAAGATTCCTGGTTTTGCCTGATCAAATCTTGTGAATTCAAACACGCCCTTTACGCCTGCAATGTAATTGGCTATTGCAAGTCCCAATAACTCGTCGGCTACGAGTCCAGGACGCCCCATGAATCTTTCTTTTGATAAGCCTGGGATTAACCCGTTTTCAGCGTCTTCTTGTGCTCTGAAGCAGGCGACTATAAGGCAGGACACATTGACATCGGACAAAACTTCGTAAAATTCTTCTCGAAGAAGTTCCGCCGCCTCCTTTTCTGTTTCTATACCTGGGTGTGGAACAAAAAGCTCAAGCGCTGCAGATATAAGGTCTTCCAGTTTTATGCCTTTTTTTTCGAGATAATCCAGTAATGGCGGATTTTCAGCGTTCATGTTCATCAGCCTCTGTCTTATTGCGGGGTTTATTTTAAGTGTTGCGCGTCTTCTTGAATCTTTACGCGGGAAGTTGTTATGCGTAAAGTTTTATAGGAGCGTATGGATAAACCATCCAGAAAAGAGGGGAGAAAAACGAACACAAAATACGTTATCGCTGCAGTAGCAATAGCTGCTTTAATTATTGTTGCAGCTTTTGTTTATGTTTATCAACAAGGTCCAAGTGCCGAACAACTAGCAGCTTTGCATAATTTGGTGGATGACAGAGGCTATGTTACAAGTATGGATGCTATTCCCAACAAGATTGTTTCGCTTGCGCCGAGCACAACAGAGATCGTGTTTGCTTTAGGTTTAGATGATAAAGTGGTGGGTGTCAGTGAATACTGCGATTATCCATATAATTTTTCAGCGTGGATCGCGGCAGGAAACATGACCAGCATCGGTGACTTCTCGAATCCAAATATGGAAGTAATTGCGTCGCTTGAGCCTGACTTGATTCTTGCCACTGGCGGTGTTCAGGGAGAAACTGTGACTACACTGCGAAACTTGGGCTACAAAGTTTTAGTGTTAGATCCCCCAGACATCGCTGGTGTCTTGCGAGACATTGAGCTAGTTGGTAATGCAACTGGTAAACGTACCGAAGCCCTTGAACTTATCAATAATATCCAGAGCCGAATCGACGCTGTGGTTAATAAGGTGGCCGTTTCAGCGTTCAAACCGACAGTGTACTATGAAGTCTGGTATGACCCCACGTCTTTATGGACTGCAGGCGCGGAAGCATGGCAAAATGAGCTTATAGAAAAAGCTGGCGGCGTCAACATATTTGCTGATCAGGATTTAGCATACTTCCAGTCAAGTTCTGAAGCGGTTATTCAAAGGAATCCTGACGTGATAATTCTGCCCGAAGAAGGTATGGGAAAAGGGGAACCTTTCTGGGTCAGTATAGATGCTGTTAAGGCGCGGCCTGGTTGGAGTTCAATAAGCGCTGTACAAAACAACAGGATATATACAGTAGATTCTAACACTATCTCAAGAGCTGGGCCACGAGTTGCAGATGCCATAGAGGAGTTAGCTAAGGCATTCCATCCAGAACTCTTTTAAGTTCCTCTCACTTTTTCTGTGTGAACGCCATGAGCACCAGCGAAGTTGAAGGGACATATTTTCGGCGTGCTACCCGATGGAAGCTAATCGTAATTTTGTTATTGGTGGCTTTGTTTGTAACAGTTTTAATTTCGCTAAATGTAGGTTATGCTCAAATCCCATTTACAAATATTCTGGCCACACTAGGTAAACAAATCCCATTTCTAAATGGCTACATAGATTCTTCTCTGGTTTTACCTAGAGAATCTGCCATTATTCTTCAAATACGCTTGCCACGCATAATAGCCGGCGTAGTGGTGGGCGCTGCCCTCGCGGCTTCAGGCGTGGTATATCAAGGCGTATTCAGAAATCCGATGGCAGACTCCTACATTTTAGGTGTCTCCGCTGGCGCGGCTACTGGCGCATCATTCTCGCTGCTTTTTGGCTCAGGCACTCTCCTCTTCGGCTTAAGGCTTGTGCAGATAGCGGCTTTTCTCGGCGCTTTATTTGCCATGTTTCTTGTTTATAATATATCCCGTGTAGGCTCAAGAGTCCCGGTAACAACGTTATTGCTCTGTGGTATAGCTGTTAACTTCTTTCTCTACGCTGTTGTTGCTCTTTTAGAGGTCATAGCCGGCGATGAGCTTCATGCAATAGTGTTCTGGTTAATCGGCGGCTTCTCCAACGTTCTCTGGTCGGACATTTGGGCAGTACTACCGTTCATAATCGTTGGCGTTGTAGTCGTTTACTTCTACGCTCGCGACTTGAATTTGCTTGCTTTAGGTGAAGAAACTGCTCAGCACTTGGGCGTGAATATAGAGCGCGTAAAGCAGATTCTGCTCGTGTTTGCTTCGATGGTGACTGCTGCTGCTGTTTCGCTAAGCGGGCTCGTCGGTTTTGTCGGCTTAATGGTTCCGCACATAACACGGTTAGTTATTGGGCCTGACCACCGCATTCTGTTCCCCGCATCCACAATAGTTGGCGCCATATTCCTCGTTGTCTGCGATGCTATAGCACGAGTCATCGCGACGCCGTTTGCTTCAACTCTCGAGTTGCCAGTGGGCATAATCACAATGCTGGCGGGTGCGCCCTTCTTCATTATTCTGTTTAGAAAAAAGAAGCAAAGCTACGCGTTATGAGGCTGATTTGCCATGGTTGTGTTAAACGTTGACGGAATTGAATGCCGCTACGGCTCTGTTAAAGTCTTGGAGAACGTAAGCTTCACAGTAAAAGAAGGCGACTTCGTTGGGATACTCGGCCCTAACGGTTCTGGAAAAACCACGTTGCTCAAGAGCATAAGCCGGACACTCAAACCTTACAGGGGAACTATTCTGCTCAATGAGGCCGATATTTATTCTCTCAAAAGCGTGGATGTTGCAAGACAATTAGCCGTTGTGCCGCAGGATAGCAGCATAGGCTTCAACTTCGCTGCACTCGACATCGTGCTGATGGGAAGAAATCCGCACATGTCCCGCTTTCAGATGGAAAGCAGCAAAGACATGGCAATCGCGAAGAAGGCTATGCTCTTAACTAATACTTGGCAGTTTGCCGAGCGCCCCGTTAACGAGCTCAGTGGTGGTGAACGGCAGCGTGTAATAATTGCGCGCGCATTGGCGCAGGAGCCTAAAATATTGCTGCTGGATGAGCCACTGACGCATTTGGATATTATTAACCAGCTGGAGATCATGGATCTTGTTAAGTCGCTTTGTGACAATGAGAAGCTGATAGTTTTAGCAGTTTTTCACGATTTGAACTTGGCCGCGCGCTATTGCACATCAGCCATCATGCTCAAGAAAGGCAAGATATTTGCTGCTGGAAGCTTGGAAGAGGTTCTTACAAGTGAAAACATCAAGAGTGTTTTCGATGTTGACGCCATAGTGAAAAAACATCTTGTAACCAACTCTCTCTTCGTCATTCCGCTTTCGCCGCAGAAGACGCCGCCCTCCAGAAAGTGTGCAATACACCTTATATGCGGAGCTGGCACTGGCACTGCGCTCATGAAAGCTTTGCTGGACGAGGGCTACAGTGTAACCGCAGGCGTTCTTAACGTTCTGGACACCGATTTTGAAACAGCCCAATTCCTGAAGATTCCAGTGGCGTCCGAAGCACCGTTCTCACCTATCACTGAAAAGACTCATAAAGATAACCTGGCAATGATTGAAAAAGCCAGCGTTGTCGTGGTAACCTCTGTCCCCTTTGGCTTCGGCAACCTTCAGAACTTGGAAGCTGCCCTCGCATCGTTAGAGCGCGGGGTTCCCACATTTGTCATTGATGAAGTGCCCATTGAAAGCCGAGATTTCACCAAAGGCAAGGCGAAAGCGTTGCTTGCCGAGCTGAAAAATAAGGGCGCCGTTTTTGTTAAAGACCAAACCGAGCTTCTTTCACTGCTTAATGTGTCCGCAGAAAAGCTGAAAGTAGCTAAGGAAGAAAAAACCCGATTCCTTGCCCATCTGAAACCTGAAATTCATAACAAAAATGAGGAGAAATAGGGGAGGCGATCAAACGCATGAAACTTGTTGCTTCATGGAGCGGCGGCAAAGACAGCTGCTTTGCATGCTACAAAGCAATCCAGGAAGGGCACGCTGTGTCGCATTTGTTGACTATGATGTCTGACCCGCAAAAATCAAATTTCCACATGATCCCCTCAGACCTGCTTGATGCCCAATCAGAAGCCATCGGTATTCCAATAGAAAAATGGACAACCACCCCCGCGACTTACGAGCAAGATTTCAAGAAGGCATTACTGAAGCTGAAAGCCGAGGGCGTGGAAGGTATTGTGACTGGGGATGTTTTTGACGTGGCTCTGCATGAGGCTGGCTGGTTAGAGCGTATCTGCAAAGAAGTGGGCTTAGTGCCTGTTAGGCCTCTGTGGCATCGCGATACCACCCAGATTCTCCGGGAGTTCATAGCCGCGGGTTTCAAGGCTGTCTTGGTTAGGGTAAAAACCGAATTGCTGGGGCTAGAGTGGCTTGGCAGAGAAATAACCCAAGCGTTCTTTGATGACCTGTGCCGGCTTGGTACCGTTGACCCCTGTGGAGAGCATGGTGAATTTCACACACTTGTAATAGACGGGCCAATCTTCAGGAAGCGGCTTGAGATTCTTGAAAACGAGAAGGTAAGGCTTAATGGTTATGGGCGCTTGATGATCAAAAGTTTCACAGTCAAATCTAAGAAATGGTAGGTTTGGTAATGAAAAAAACCTTTGATGTGATATTAGCACGAAACGAGCCTAAGGCAGAAGCCTTCCTAGAAGAGCTGGATGGAAAGAAGCCGCTTTTCGTCTGCACCATAGCCACAACAGAAACAGCCAAGATTCCTGGTATATCAGCAGCTGGGAAATTTCCAGAATTCACTGATTACACACCACCCGCGGATGCTGAGCTACTGCTGTTGGGCAAATGTAAATGCATTGCAGGTGTGCCCGTTACTCCTGATGGCATTCCAACGCCGGCGTTGATAACTCTGTCAGCTTTGAAGCTTGCGGATATACCTGTGATTGTTGCATGTGGCGGGTTGAAGGTGAAGCCGCAGATTCCGTTTTTGGATTTAGGCGGAAGCCCAGGCAGAGACATAAGAACTGGAAACGCAGTGGATAACGTTGAGGAGGTTATTCAGCGGGCTACTTTGGCAGGCGAGCATCTGGCTAAGATGGCTGATTACCTTGTAATCGGCGAGAGCATACCAGGCGGCACAACAACCGCATTAGGTGTTCTGTCAGCCATGGGCGTAAAAGCTGAAGGGAAAGTCAGCAGTAGCATGCCAGAAAATCCGCACAGCTTAAAAAGTGAAGCCGTCCGCGTGGGATTAGCCTCTGCAAGCGTAGGGTTCGGCGGCTTGGCAAAAAACCCCGTTAAAGCAATCGCATGCCTAGGCGACCCTATGATGCCTGCTTTCGCGGGCTTAGTTATCGGTGCTGCCGCTCAAGTTCCAGTGCTAATGGCCGGAGGCACTCAGATGACCGCTGTATTAGCCGTTGCCAAAGCGTTGAAGCCAAGCATCTTGTGCAACGTGGCTATCGGCACCACGCGTTGGGTTATAAGCGACTGCTCATCCGATATCAAGGGCATTGTGGATCAGATTGCAGATGTGCCCATTTTAGCAGCTGATCTGGACTTTGCATCGTCTCGATTTGACGGTTTAAAGGCTTATGAGAAGGGCATTGTAAAGGAAGGTGTAGGCGCTGGCGGTGCTTCCATAGCGGCGATGGCTAAGACGGGCGGCGCCATAACAAGGGATATTATGCTTAAGGAAATTGAGAGAAACTATGAGTTGTTAATGGGCGTACGGTGATACGGCTAAATGTTTAAAGAAGTTAAAAATCTCCTTTCTTTTCTTACAATTATTCCAGTAAGTATGGACAAAGATTGTTTAACTGACTCTGCGAAGTTTATGTTCCTTTTTCCACTGGTAGGCGCGTTCATCGGGTTTTTGGCTGGTTTATTCGGTTGGATTACTGCCCATTTTCTTCCCAGCTTAGTCGTGGGCACGCTAGTGCTCGGCGTGCTGCTGCTAATCACAGGGTTACATCACACCGATGGCTTGTTGGATTTCGGCGACGGAATTATGGCTCATGGCTCAGCGGAAAGAAAAATCGAAATCATGCATGACCAGTTAACTGGCGCGGGCGGATTATCCCTTGGGATAATTACCTTCTTAGTCACGGCGTTCTCCATAGCTGAACTGCACAGAGGCATAATCATCCAGGGCATAATAGTGGCTGAGGTTGCAGCGAAATTAGCCATGGTCATCGGTGCCTGGGCCGGCAACGCAGTTCATCAAGGAATGAGCTCTGCCTTTCTTGAGGCTATGCATGGCAAAAACGGCAATACACGACTACTCGCGGCTGTGGCTATTTCCTTCGCGATAATCTTACCTCTGCTGCGGTTGGCAGGCGCCTTGACCTTGCTTGCGGCCATAGCGGCAAGCTTCATTATGGTAGAAATTGCCCATAGACACTTTAAGGGTGTAACAGGCGACGTGCTGGGTGCAACAAACGAGATTGTCCGAATGACTTCTCTGGTCGCTTTGTTGGCGGTGATGCGGTGGGCGTAACCGCGCTTGTCATGGCCGGCGGGAAGGGCACCCGCATGGCGCTTTCTGAGGAGAAGCCACTTATCTGCATAGGCGGCAAACCTATTATCGAGTACATCATTACGGCGTTGAGAGCAGCCAAGAAAGTTGACTCCATCGTGGTTGCTGTCAGTGACTATACACCTAAAACGGCGGCGCTGATGCTGCGGTTTCCAGTTTCCGTTATCAAAACTCCTGGAAAAGAATACGTTTCTGACATGCAATACGCTGTTAAAAGCCTCGGATTGAATGTTGTCCTAGCTATTGGAGCTGATCTCCCATTGATTACTGGGGAAGTTATCGACGCTATAGTGAAGTGTTATGAAAGGTGCGGTAAGCCTGCGTTGAGCGTTGTGGTTCCGTTTGAAACGAAAGAGCGGTTGGGGTTTAGCGGAGAATATGCGTTTACCTTTGAAGGCACGCGTGTAGTTCCTGCAGGAATCAACTTGATTGACGGGCGCAGGATTGACGACGGCGAGTTAGAACAAGCAATTTGCTTGCTGGATTTGAAGGAGGTTGCGGTGAACATAAACACCGTGCAAGAGCTGAAAATAGCTGAGCGTCTTCTCGCTGAAAAACTCGGTAAATAGCCTCGCTTTCGCATGCCTATTGGTTGATTAGTTAGCTTATAATATTCAAAAAGTCTTTATGAATTTGTCGCAGATCTTCAGCGATAACGTTCGGCTCTTCGCCGCTGTCCTGCAAGTCTTTCAGTGAATAAAACTGGGATGCGACAAAAACTGTTTTCATTCCAATTTCTTTGGCGCCTTTAATGTCTTCCAAGGGACTATCGCCGATGAAGATTGCTTCTTCCGCCTTAACCCGCAGCTTCTCCAAGGCGCATTGGAAGATCTGCGTGTGCGGTTTTCTCCAGCCGTTTTCCTCTGAAACCACAACTACATCGAAAAACTGGCTTATCCCTAGTTTTCTCAAGCTAGCGTAGACTACAGGCGCATAGGTGAAGTTGGATACTAAACCAAGCTTGCAGTTTTCCTTTATCCTTCTAAGCAATTTCTTGGCGCATGGTCTAAGCTCGAGGGAATCAACGTAGTCCTTAAAGAAAACGTTTAGGGCCGCTTTGATTCGTGGATCCTCGGTGCTTGTTCTGCATCCTAAGTCGTTGAGCGCCTCGCAGACCCATACCGCATTCGTCACTTCTCTAAGTTGCCCGTAGCGTATTAAGCGATATTTCTCATGTGCTCGCTTGTAGGCTTCCAGAAACTTTTCAAATTCTGTTTCTAATCCAGCGTCTTTTAGGGCTCTGTGCAGCGTTCTCCGTGAGGCGTCCATGCTATAGTAGCGGGCGTTCACTAACGTGCCAATATAATCGGTTAATACTGCTTTAGCATGCGCCACCTTCCGCAGCTCCTGTAATTATCCGCCATTCTTGCCTTGGCTTTTTTATGGATATGGCCTTTTCACAGTATAATTTTTGTTTCTGCTACCTGCCTAATCTTCTTGGCGATTATGGTATCACCGAGTTTTGCTGCGTCTCCGATGGCTTCCTCCACTTTAGGGTCAAAGGGGATCCCCGTCAGAAATTTTACGCCGAGCTTTTCCGCTTCATGCTCTATGGTGTTTGCCTCGTTCATTTTCATGTTTTCCACGATACCAATTATCGGAACCTTCAAGTCACGCAGTAAGCTTACCTGCTTTTTTACGGTTTCAAAAGCCAAAAGCGAAGGGGTAGTCACTATCAGGAATTCTATGTTTTTCACAAGCCTTACTAGATCAAGCACAGCGTCGCTTATGCCGGGAGGCATGTCGATAATGAGAAAATCAAGTTTGCCCCATTGTGTAACTGAAAACAACTCGATCAGTGCGTTTGACACGTCTTCTCCTCTTAGCGGCGTTGCTTGGTCGCCTGAGAAGTAGACTATTGTCATGTAAGCTAAGCCATTAACGGTTGGCGGCACTATGCCCTTTTCCTCTTTCGGCTTGGCGTCTTTGGCGCCTAGAATTAGGTGTGTTGAGGGGCTTGTGAAGTCCAAGTCGAAGAGTCCCACTTTGTAGCCTTGTTGAGACAGCGCCAGCGCGAGGTTAGTTGCCACGAGGCTTTTGCCGACTCCGCCTTTCCCACTTGAAACCGCTATGATTCTGCCTATTTCCTTCAGTCTTCCGTTTATCATTTCTGCTCGCGGGTCAATCACCTTTAGCGTACTCCCTTTATATTTTCAAGCCATATTCCCCGTCCTTCGATGATTTCAAAGTCTGGGCTGCCGCATTTTGGGCATTTAATGTAGGAATGCGCGACTTCAGGGACAAAATGTATGGCTTCCGCGGTGTTTTCATCCAGTTTGTTCCTTTTGAAAAACCAGTTGTTTCCGCAAACTCGGCATCTAAGTGTCGTCCGCGCTTTAGTAATATGGAACTCCGTGTTTTTGAAGTTGACTGGCTTTAGCTGTGAAAGCGCGAAACGCAGTATATCCTCTTCTACCTGCTGAAGTTCACCGACTTTAATGGTTACTTCTCTAACTTCGCGCAGTTTTTCCTTTTCGGCAATTTTTCCTGCAGCTATAATTACTGCTTCAGCTAAAGCCCACTCGTGCATAAAACAGCCTATGGATTGGCAGTTTAAAAGAATATTGCATGGGATCGCACGGATTACACGGTCAGCACGCTACTTTGGTTATTGCGCGCTGCAGTTCTTCATTTGCTCACTTCTGAGCGGTTTCCCCTTTTTGTATAAGCTGAACTATTGCCGCCGTGATAGCCCCTCTATAGGTTTCTGCAATGAATGGCTAATAGCCGCCAAATATGCTGGCTGAGCATTGTTATATCGTGCTGAAAAAGACATTTTCGCTAATTGACCATGGCACGTCAAAATCCACGATTGAGTAAGATTAGGTTCTCGCTGATGGTGCGGGGGGTGGGACTTGAACCCACGAAGGCCTGCGCCAGAGGATCTTAAGTCCTCCCCCTTGTCTTAGGCATCAAAGATCTGGCCGCCTATTTAGACCTGGCTCGGGTACCCCCGCACCAGCCACTAAACTTCACGGTTCAACACGTTTAAGTTTTTTGCATCACAAGCGGCAAGTTAAAATCTGAAGCCACCAAATATTTCTCGCTGCCAGCACCGCACGCGGGCGGGTAGCTCAGGACGGATAGAGCATCACCCTCCTAAGGTGGGGGTCGTGGGTTCAAATCCCACCCCGCCCGTTTACGCTGAACCCCGCCCGCTAAAAAATACTTTTTAGGGGTTCTACTTGCGTTTACGGAAGATTTTGTTACCATTATAGTCGCAGACGTACTCGAAGCCTGCCTCAATTAGCTGGCAGACTTCCTGTTCAGAGTGGGCTACCCGCGCGATGTAGTCGTCTTCTCTGAAGTTGACGAGCTGCGTGTAGACCAGCGTGTTGTTGATGTTTCTGTGGCCGAGAAGCTGCATGACGTGTAGAATGTCTTTGGTCTTGTGGTATTCCATTGTGGCTTTCCAGTGGCGAAGTGTGTGGAAGCTGATTTGGATGAGTCGTGGGTTTTGAAGTTTGAAGGCGATTTGTCTGCGTTGTCTTTGGAAGCTTTTGCGCATTATGTCAGCGTTTGGCGGAAAGATGGTTTGGGAGTTTTTTGGCAGTGCGTTGAGCATGCTTGCCAGTTTGGCGGAGATTTTAAGCAGCCTTGGGTTGCTGCCTTTTTCAGGCGTCACGTTTATTGATGGGTTTTCCATGTCGATGTCGGTCCATTTTAGTTTGCAGGCTTCGCCGCAGCGTATGCCAGTTTCCTTAAGCAGTTGTAGGAAGGCTGCCATTCGCTTGTTGCATCCGCCTATTAGTTGGTCGACTTCGTTTTCTGTTGGGATAAACGGCAGTCTCCGAATTCGCCTGTACTGCGGTGGATCCCACCTTGCGTTTTGCATTTGGAGGAAGCTTGTGTAGGCGTCGACGGCGTTGATTTTTCTGCCTGTGCTCCACTCTTGCTTTGCTATGACTTCTTTTATCGACTCTGGATTAAGAAGGTCTCCGAGCTTGGCTAAGCGCTTTAGGAGTTTGGTTCGTCCTTGAATGGTGTATTTGCTGTAGCCTTGTTTCAGCAGCCAGAAGCTGTATTCCACGATTTTTCCCTTGACGTCGGCTGTCTGCTTTGTGGCTCCCGCCAGCCCGCTTTTAATCGAGTTTTCTACTGTGGCCAAGGTTTTCGCCGCCTTTGTGACGGAGGGTGCTCCGCTTGACGCTTCACAGCTCCCTTGGCAGCTAGAAAGTATGGCGAAGCGGGTATTTATTGACTGCCTCAAATTTTTTTGTAATGCTTTTCTTTCGCTGAAGCGGTAGCCGCAGTTTCTGCATAGCCAACGTTGTGCTGCTGCTCCATTGGATAAGTAGCGTAAGCCGTCTCTGTAAAGTCTGGTGCCGCCGCATTGCGGGCATGCCAGCGGTTGATCGCTGGAAGCCACAGGGTTAAGCGTCTCCTGCCTGCTGTTGCATCCATGCTTCTTTGCAGTCTTCGCAAAGCCAGGCGGTTTCGTTCTTGAAGGTTTCAGCTTGCCAACTTGTCAGCTTGGTGTAGCCGCAGGCGGCGCATGGATGCCAGCCGTAGAAGCCGTCGCTCCAGTAGACCGCCTTAAAATTCCGCAATTTGTTGATTTTGCCGTTTTCGTCTATTCTTGAAGCGTTTTCGGTTAAAGAAGCCTTGCTTGTGCTTAGAGAGATATTTGCATGCGGGCTGGTTTCGCTTAGGAAGTGGCGGTTGTAAAGCTCTTCTACGGTGATTTCTCGTTCGCTGATTATGTTTTCTCTGAGTGAAAGGCTGTTGTGTGCAAATATTTTTTCTGTTTCTTTCAGCCAAGCTTTCAGCGTTTCAAGCGTGAAAATAGCCGAAAACTGCGAATTCGTGTAATTGCGGGATTTTTCATTGCTATGTATTACCTTGTATAACTGTCGCCTTTTGTCGTTTGGGTCTGGTTTGCTTGTCAAGTAGCCTATGCTGCAGAGGAAGCTTGTCCATCTTCTTATGGCGTCGCTGGATTTCTTGTCTTCTGCGCGGCTGTTCCATTTTTCGGTTAGGTCTTCTATGGTGAATTCCTGTTTTTCTTTGGCTGCTTCCTCCGCTGCTTCGTGGTAGAATTTTATGATATGTCCTGGGGCTGAGGTTTCTGTTGTTTCTTGTATGTTGCTCCATAATGCCATTATGAAGTCGTAGTCATGCCGTGTTACCATTATGTAGTGTTCTTCGATTTCCTTGTCTTGGTTGACTGTTGGGTCTTCAGCTGATGTTTCGGGTTTGATTTTTCTTATTACAAGGGGTCTTTGTGCGAAGTGGAATAGTGCTGAGACTTTGATGAGGTTTGTGAGGTGTTTGAAGTCTCGCATTGAGCGTGGCGATTTACTTGGGAAAGCCTGTGCGAATTTTATGGCGTATGGGTCTACTGCTTTGATGTTTTCGAGGTGGTTTTTGAGGAAGCGTATGTAGCCTTCCAAAAGCATGTAGTCGAAGTCGTGTTGGAACATCCATGGATAGGCGGATTTTTTGCCTGTTAGGATGTTGGCTGCTTCGTATTTCTTCTGGGTCATTTCTGGCGTTATGGTGAAGCCTCTTGTGGCGAGGTCTTGCACGTATTTTTCCTGTGTGCTGCAGAATATTGTGGCTGGCCAGCCTTGAATTATGACGTGTTGGGTTTGTAACTGTCCTTTGCCTGATTTGTCTGTGAAGCGGTAACTGATCTGGTGCGCATCGTGGCTTAGGATGGGTCTCAGCATGTTGAAGGTTTCGAAGTGCGGCGCCTCGAGAAAGACGAGAATTTTGCCGTTAAGCTCAACCAGGTAGCGGCTGTCCCGCATTTTTTGTATCCATGCTTCTTTCTCTTCTGGCGACGCGTCTTTGTCGGGTTTGCTGGATGGCAGTATTAAGTCGCCGTTTTTGTCGATTAGGAGTCCATGCTGGTGGATTAGGGCTGTCGGGCTTAAGCCGCCGAGAAGCCAGACATCGTCTTTTGGGAAGTATTTTAGGGCTTGGACTACGTTGTAGCTTTTGCCTATGCTGCTTTCGCCGCGTAAGAAGAGGTTTATGGGTTCAGGCGTGTAGGCGCTTAAGCCCGTTAAGAAAACCATGTTTTTGGTGATGACGTCTCGGCGTACGGTGCGGCTTAGGTGTCTTAAGAATTTGCTGTATATGCGTGGGTCTACGGCGAGCAAGTCTCCGGCTTTGAAGCCGCCGAGGCTTTTGAGTTCTTTGAGGTTGAAGAGGCTGCTCATTGCTGATGGCTCGCTGAATAAGCGCTTTTGTTATTGGGTTTTGGTTGAGGGTGTTTGGTTTCGTTTTTTGCGTCCGACTGTTGTGCCGTTTTGGAAGGTCCAGTAGAACCATCCTTCCTTGGTTAGTTTTCCGTTGTGTGCCTGCAGGTCCTTGAGCATGGCTTTGAATTCAGGGTTGTCAAAGTCTTCGCTTCTTTGGTAGGGTCCGCTTGTGCCCTGTGCGTCTTCCCATTTGATCTGTTCCGGGTCCCAGCCTACTTTGGCTTCTTTAATGATTTGGCGTGCGCTGGCGATTCCTGCTTCTACAGCGTTCAAGAATTCTAATAGCGCTATTGTGGCTGTGTCTTCTTTCTCCGTCATTATAGATACGCCTCTTCGGTGGCGGGTTTTTCCTTATGCTCGTAGTCTTCGAGGTGCTGATCTATGGCTTCGGCTATTTTGCGGTCTATAAGCTCTTTTATGGCTATTTCTGACGCTTCGTCCAATTCTTTTAGGAGTTTGATTATTTTTTGGAGTTCTTCAGCGGATCCGATCATGGTTTTTCACCTTTGGTTTCTGCTTGGTTTTCAAGGGTTTCTATGCGTAGTCGTACGGCTTCTGAGACGAATTCTGATATGCTGTGGTATGTTCCCAGTTTTTTGATGAGTTGTCTGGTTCTTTCTATGAGTTCGTCGTTTAGGGATACGCTTTTGTAGTTTGTTCCAGGCATGGTTTACCCCACATTAGCTTTACTTTTGTGGTATGCGTATGGCTATGGATTTAAGGATTATCGCTTTAACAGCCTAAAAACTGAGCGGGGGAGAGCCGAAAATTTATTAAGACTTGATTAACGTATAGGTAAAGCAAGAGTGTGGTAAAATGCCTATGGACAAGTACCGCGGCGTAAGCCTCCAAAGAGAACTCATAAACCTAATAGAAGAATACATCAAGACGCATCCGGAAATGGGCTACAAAAGCCTCGCTGACTTCGTAACCGATGCTGTCCGCGAAAAATGCTCAGAACTGAAAATTCTCGGCGCCGCTCCGGAACTGCCGCAGCTTGAACACTTCAACGTAAGCGAGCAGGGCGTGCGCATACTTGACCGCACAATCACAAACGGCTCGTCCAGAGGGCGCATCATAGACGTATACTTCAAACCAGACAAAGTGCTATGCGAATACTGCGGCACAGAAGACTGCCGCCATATACACTTCGCATTAACAGTTCCAAAAATCAAGGAGATATTAGTAAAAAAACGTTCTGAAGGATGGAAACTTCCAGAAACATAATAGGGCTGGCTGCTGGTTTTTAAAGGTATTTGTAGCTGAGGTTAAGTTTTTTATTGATTGCCTTTACCTATAAATTAATCGAAACAACGGCTAAGCAATTGGAAGAAAAAGAAAAGTGTGAAATATATTTCAAAGAAAAAGGTGAAAGTATTTGAGTGGAGAGTTTCCAGAACCTGAAAGTATTCTTGAAGGGCCTTTTTGGCCGGAACGGGTCAAGGTGATTTCTTCACGAGCGATTGGTTCTAATCTTGAGATAAGGGCAATAGGTTTGAGAACTGAACGTTTCTATTCCAGGATTTTCACTGAAAGCGATTTGTCGAGAGTGAGGCGTGTAGAAATCAGCAGGAAGGATTTCACAGGTAATGCTGAGGCTTTCTTCCTTGCTGTTGAGGCACATAGGATTCGCTATGCTTTCCAGTTTGATCCTCTTTTTGCGGTTAATGTTTCTCAGATAGATCCTCTTCCTCATCAAATTGATGCTGTTTATAATTACATTTTGAAGCATCCAAGAGTTAGGTTTCTATTAGCTGACGACCCTGGTGCTGGTAAGACTATAATGGCTGGTCTTGTTCTTACGGAACTTAAACAGAGAGGGCTTGTTAATAGAACTTTGATTGTAGCGCCTGGTCATCTGAGTGATCAGTGGTTGAGGGAGATGAAAGAAAAGTTTGGTGAAAATTTCAGAGTTATTGATAGAGGAATGATGGATGCTTCTTGGGGACAAAATGTATGGCAGAGCGAGAATCAAGCCATTACTTCAATAGATTTCGCTAAGCAAGAAGATGTCATGTTGAGCTTGGCTGAATCCCGATGGGATCTGGTTATTGTTGATGAAGCTCACAAGATGGCGGCTTATCAGTATGGGCAGAAGCTTACGAGGACCGAGAGATATAGGCTTGGGGAGCTATTGTCAAGAATTTCTAATTTCCTTCTTTTCTTAACAGCTACTCCGCACAGAGGAGACCCAAGTAATTTTAGGCTGTTGCTTGATCTTTTGGAGCCAGGCTTCTTTGCGACAGATGAGATGCTTGGAGAGTCAATCAAAAATAAGGATAATCCTCTCTTCTTGAGGAGATTGAAAGAAGATATAAAGAACTTCGATAGTACGCCGCTCTTTCCGCCTAGACAGGTGGTGACAATTAAATATCGCCTTAGTGATGATGAGAAGAAGCTCTACAACGAAGTTACTTGGTATGTTGAGAAATATTGGAATAAGGCCATGCAGAAAGAGAAAAGGAATGTGGCTTTCGCTTTACTGATTCTTCAGAGGCGTCTTGCTTCAAGTGTGAGAGCCGTTAGATTGTCGCTGGAACGTAGAAGAGATAGGCTTCAAGAATTGCTTAAGCAGGGTAAGATAATACAGGAAATGGGATACTTCGATGAGGAGGCTTTGGATGATTCTCCTGAGCTTGAAAGATGGAGGAAAGAGGATGAGCTGTTGGAAAGGCTTACTTCTGCTGAGACTCTTGAAGAGTTGAGCGAGGAGATTAACGTACTTGACGAGCTAATAGGTTTGGCGAAGGAGGCTGAAAAGAAGGAGGTTGAAACTAAGCTTAACGAGCTTAGAAAAGTGATGGAGAAAGAAGAGTTAGGAAAGAGTGGAGAAAAGATTCTTATCTTCACGGAGTCCAGAGACACGCTTGAATATTTGGTTGAGAAGATTCGCAGTTGGGGCTATTCTGTAACCTTCATCCATGGCGGCTTAAACCTTGACAGGAGGATCAACGCTGAGCATGAGTTTAGGGAGAAAGCTCAGGTAATGGTCTCTACGGAAGCAGGAGGAGAAGGCATTAATCTTCAATTCTGCTGGCTTATGGTCAACTATGACATGCCTTGGAACCCGAACCGGCTTGAGCAACGAATGGGTAGAATTCACAGATATGGACAGAGATACGAGGTGCGCATATACAACCTTGTGGCTGTCGATACAAGGGAAGGTCAACTTTTGGAGAAGCTTTTCGAGAAACTTGATATTATAAGGCTTCATTTGGGCAGTGATCGGGTCTTTGACGTTATTGGTGACGTGATTCCAGGTAAGAGTCTTCAAGACCTTATCGTAGAAGCAGTCACAAACAAGAGGTCTATGGATGATATACTGAAGGATATTGAAAGGGTTACAGATGAAGAGGCTGTTAAGATGGTTAAAGAAGCTACGCTTGAAGGCTTGGCAACTCGGCACATCGACTTAAGTCAAATCTTAGGTGAGGCGAGAACCGCTAAGGAGAATCGGTTGATTCCTGAGTACATAGAGAAGTTTTTCCTTAAGGCTTCAGAGATGCTTGGGCTGCATGTTGAAATGAGGAAGGATGGTTTTTGGAGAGTGCCCAGTGTTCCCTATGATCTGCGAAATCAGACTTTTGATTTTAGGACAAGGTTTGGGGAGGTTTTTAGGGAATACAACAAGTTTTCATTTAACAAAGAAAGAGCTTTCAAGGAACAAGCAGAATTCGTAGCGCCTGGCCATCCATTGCTTGAAGCCGTTGATGAAAAAATTTTGCAAAGATTCAGCAAAGATCTTGAGAGAGGCGCTATGTTCCTTGATCCTTCGGGGAGCATGGACGGCTTTGTATGGTTTTTGGAAGGAGTAATAAGTGACGGAGCTGGTTCTGTAGCTGGGAAAAGAATTTTTGCCTTGTATCAGGATATGCAAAATAACATTCAGCAGGTTGCACCATCTATTCTTTGGGATTTAAAGCCTTATGATTCCTCTGTAATTAAGAGAAGTGAGTGTTTGGCGCCTGATGATGATTTCATACTTAGCTTCGCCGTGGAGAAGGTGCTTCCCAGTTACCTGAACGAGTTGAGAGAACAGAGGTTGCATGATGCTGAGATTAAGAGAAAGTACGGGGTTAGATCCTTACAGGAACTCATTTTAATCTCTGATGCGAAGCTTTTGGATTACGAGACAAGAAGGGCTAAAGGGGAAAGTGTCCTTGATATTACTATACAGAATGAGAGGAGAAACCGGGAGGATCTTGAAAGAAAGAAGGAGCAGCTTGAGAAACAGATTGAGTTAGAGATTAACCTGTTGCCTTCGTCGCCTATAGTTTTGGGCGTTGCAAGGGTTATTCCGAAGGTTCCAGTTGACGATGTGTTAAGAAGAGACAAGGAAGTTGAGGAGGCTGGGATGCGTGTGGCAATGGAGTTTGAACGTAGACATGGAAGAAATCCTGCGGATGTGGCTGATCAAAATCTTGGTTTTGATATACGTTCACAGGCGCCTGATGGAAGCGTGAGATACATTGAGGTTAAGGCGAGAGCTTTGGAAGGGAAGATAGCTTTAACGCCGAATGAATGGATTATGGCGCATCGTTTAGGAAACGAGTATTGGCTTTACATTGTAGTGAACGCTGTGAAATTACCAGAACTTTACACAATACAAAACCCGGCAGAGAAACTGAAACCAGAAGAAGAAATAGAAGTTGTTAGATACATCGTAACTGATTGGAAAGGTTCAGCAACAAAGGAAACGGTTAGTGTGTGAAATGGAGGATAAACGGCTTATAGAAGTTGACTTTCCGTTAAAAGAAGTAAGCGAAGAATCCGCGCGAGAAAAAAGTATTCGCCACGGTCATATTTCCACTCTTCATATATGGTGGGCTAGGCGACCATTAGCCTCTTCAAGAGCAACCACTTTTGCAGCTTTGATACCTTCGCCCCAAAATCATGACGGGTTGAGGAAAAAACTTGAATTTGTCATAGAACTTTCGAAATGGGGAAATTCTCTTAATAAACGCTTGACAGAGAACGCTAAAAAGGAAATTAGAGACTTTTTTGACGGGAGACCGCCCAAGGTTTTAGATTGTTTTGCCGGGGGAGGGGCTCTTTCTCTTGAGGCGTTAAGACTTGGATGTGAAACTTATGCTTTGGAATATAACCCGGTTGCAGTCTTGATACTCAAATCTGTGCTTGAATATCCTCAAAAGTTTGGAAAAAGAAAAGCATGTCTGCAACAGGGGCTTCGTTCAGCGGGTAATAGTCTGGTTGAAGATGTTAACAAATGGGGAAATTGGGTGTTAGAAGAGGCAAAGAAAGAAATAAAGAAGTTTTATCCAGAGGAACCTGATGGGAGCATTCCAGTGGGTTATATTTGGGCAAGAACTGTGCAATGCCCAAATCCATCGTGCAAGGCTGAAATTCCTTTATTAAGGCAATTCTGGCTTGCCAGGAGCCAAGACCAAAAAGTTGCTTTAAAAATGGTGGTTGATAAAAAACGCAGAGAGATAAGTTATGAAGTATTAAGTGGAAAGAAATTCGATTTTGACCCTTCTCAAGGGACCACGTCTAGAGCAACTGTTCTCTGCCCTGTGTGTGGCGCAGGAATTGCTGGTAAGACTTTGAGACAGAGGGCGTCAGAGGGTCAAATAGGAGAAAAACTCATAGTAGTTATAACTCATCATCCAAATTCTAGAGGCAAACACTACCGAGTAGCTTCACCTAAAGATGATGAGACATTCAATCTAGCTCTGAATTATCTGGAAAAAAAGGTAGGAACTTTAAAGTGGGATTTTGATGTGTTGCCAAATGAAGAGATGAACAAAAAAGATCCAACAACCGTTGCAGGCAGAGGGTACAATTTCAACGTTTGGAGCGATCTTTTCAATCCGCGACAAAAACTTGCTCTCGTCACATTTGTCGATAAAGTAAGAGATGCTTACCAAATCATGCTATCAGAAAAATATGAAGCGGAATACGCGAAAGCTGTAGTGACTTATCTTAGCTTAGCAATAGACAGATTAGCTGATTATAATTCTTCTCTATGTCGCTGGGTAAGTGAGGGGGAGTTTGTTGGAAACACCAACACTCGCCAAGCGCTTCCCATGGTCTGGGATTATCATGAACTGAACCCTTTCAGTCTGGCAACCGGAGATTGGAATAGTGCATTAGGCTGGATTTTGAGAGTTCTGGATCACTGTTGTCAGATAACAAAAGAGGCTAAAGTTTTACAAGGAACTGCTACAAGACTGCCTTTCACTGAAGCATTCTTCGACGCGGTCATCACTGATCCACCATACTATGATAATGTAAACTATTCGGAGCTCTCAGACTTCTTCTACGTCTGGCTTAAGAGGGCAGTGGGTCATCTATATCCCGATCTTTTTTCGACGCCACTAACGCCTAAATCACAAGAAATCGTGCAAAACTCTGTGAGACATAATGGAGATGCTGAAAAAGCCAAGAAATTCTATGAAGACATGCTCACCAATGCTTTTAAGGAAATTTATCGTGTACTAAAGTCAAATGGTATTGCAGTTATAGTGTTTGCCCACAAATCCACAGACGCATGGGAGACTGTAATCAATAGCTTGCTAAGATCTCGTCTTGTATTGACCGCTTCGTGGCCTATTAAGACGGAAATGAAAGCAAGGGTGAAAGCAAAAGGAACGGCATCACTAGTTTCCTCCATTTATATGGTTTGTCGTAAAAGAACGACGGAAGAAATTGCCTATTTCAACAATGTGAAAAGTGAGATTGAGAAGAAAATAAAAGAAAAGCTTAACCAGTTCTGGGAGCAAGGGATAAGTGGGGCAGACTTCTTCGTAAGCGCTATAGGTCCCGCTGTAGAAGTCTTCGGTAGATATTCAAAAGTAGAAAAGCTTTCTGGTGAAGAAGTTTCAGTTCAGGAATTACTAGAATATGTGAGAAAAATTGTAAGCGAATTTGCTTTGGAAAGGGTTTTGAAGAGAGCTGACTTGGGTGGAGTTGACACTGAAACAAGATTTTATTTGCTATGGCGATGGACTTTTGGCAATGCGAAAGTGCATTTTGATGATGCGATAAAGCTTTCTCGACCTATGGGTGTTGAGCTAACACAGTTATGGGATGGCGGAAGCTTGGTTAAGAAAGAGAAAGAGTTTGTCCGAGTGCTTGCTCCTCATGAAAGGGCGAAAGATCCGGCTTTTCTTAAGAAAACAAAGTTTACATCAATGATTGATGTTCTTCACTACGTGTTAGCGTTATGGGAACGTGGGGAAAGAGAAAAAATTAAGGAAGTCCTAAATGAGACTGGGTATGCTGGTAATGAGGTTTTTTGGCAGACTGCCCAAGCCATTTCAGAGGTTCTTCCCCAAGGGGATAAGGAGAAGCAGTTGCTTCAAGGTTTTCTTTACGGTAAAGAAATTTATGTTAAAGAAGCTAGAGGAAAAACCAGTCTGCTTGACTATATGGAGCGTGAATAAAAACGAGTGTAAAACTTTGGTGGCAGGTCGCCGTTCCTCATAAAGACATACGTGAGGGAAAGTTAAGCGACTTTGCAGCGGACCTCAACAGCATCGTGAAGGGACAAGCCCCTGCCGAGTATCTGGACCCAAGAACTTTCTTCAGTAGAACCCATTTCACCAAAGGGTTAAACAACATCATCAAGGACGCTGTTAGAGTTCTTTCAGGAGAAGAGAAAAGCAAAATCGTCCAGGTCCAAACACCTTTCGGCGGAGGAAAAACACATGCACTTATCTCTCTTTACCATCTGTTCAAGAATAACAGTAAAATCTCAAATTTAGAAAATATGAAAGAGATTCTCGGTTCAAACGGACTTAATCTGCCGAAGGTTAATGTTGCCGTTTTTGTCGGCACAGTGCCAGACCCATTAAAGGGCAAAACACCCTGGGGAGAAATTGCAGACCAACTGGGAGACTACAAGAGGCTAGAAGAACACGATAAAAAAAGAATAACACCTGGAAGGGAACTACTTCAGTCACTACTAAAAGACAAACAGCCAACATTAATCCTAATCGATGAACTCACTGAATACATCGTAAAAGCTAAAGAATTTGAAGACCAAATTTTCGCCTTCTGCCAAGAACTAACCGAAGCCGTCAACGCGTCTGAGCGATGCATGCTTGTCTGCACACTCCCATCAAGCGCACCTTACGGCGAACGCGGAGAAAAAGTTCTAAGCCAACTTCAACGAGTCTTCGGAAGAATGCAAATAATCTATACGCCAGTGGAAGGCGAAGAAATATATGAAATCATAAGGAAACGTCTCTTTGAAAACCTAGGCAACTACAAAATTCATCAAGCCGTTGCCAACGCATTTTTCGAACTTTACCAAAAGCTGGGAGAAGAAGTCCCGCCTGAAACCCGAGAAATTCATTACAAAGAGAAAATGCTTAAGGCATATCCATTTCATCCAGAGACAATCGACATCCTTTTCGAAAGATGGGGAAGCATACCTACCTTCCAACGAACCCGAGGCGCACTGAGGCTCTTAGCAGAAGTCGTTTCAGACCTCTATAACAGACAGTATCCCTCACTTCTCATAAAACCAGCCCAGATCAACCTTTCCAACCCGCGACTGCGAAGACTCTTCATCGAACACACAGGCGAAGTATTCGAGTCTGTTATAGCCTCAGACATAGATGGCGAAAACGCCAAAGCCGTAAGAATCGATAGGCAAATGGGAACAGAGTACTCAAGATTCAACATAGCCACTGGACTTTCAACCTCCATCTTCTTCTACTCCTTTAGCGGTGGAGAAAGAAAAGGCGCCACAGCCCAAAGACTCAGGCTAGCATTACTAGAAGAAGGCGTCCCTCCAGCAATAATCGGTGATGCCCTAAAAAGACTGGAAGACCAATTATGGTTCCTCCACTACGAAAACAACCTTTACTACTTCAGCAACATAGTCGGGCTTAACAGGGTAATAATCGACAAAGAAGAAGTCATCACAGAGAACGATGTAGAAACTGAGTTAAAAAATAGACTCGAAAAGATCGCTGGAACAGACTTCGATGTTTACATATGGCCCGACTCAAGCAATGACATCCCTGACAACAAAAGAGTAAAAATGGCAATTCTTTCATGCAGCTTCATGGCCGGCGCACGAAAGACGGAACAATTCATCAAAAATCTCATCAACACGTATTCTACAGGCTTCAGAACCCACAAGAACAGCCTAATCTTCCTCATAGCTGACCCAAACGAATATGATGGACTAAAGCGAGCCATAAGACGATTCCTCGCCCTCAATATGATAAAATCTGAAAAAGAAACAATAAAAAGACTAACAGAAGAAGACCAAAAACGCGTAGAAGACAGATTGAAAGACGCAGACGCCTCAATCCCAACCAGAATAATGTCACTGTACCGATATTTGGTTAAGGCTTCAAGAGAAGGAACAAAAACTTACGACCTTGGCATTCCAACGGTTGGCGAAAAATTAAGCCTGACAAAGAGAGTCAAAGACTATCTTAAAAGCCAAGAATTACTGCTGGACAGAATTTCCCCCAAAGTACTAATTGAGAAAACATTCGCCAAAGGAGAACAAGAGAAAACCGCCACCGAAGTACAAGAAGCATTCCTAAAATTCCCAGAATTACCGCTTCTCGAAAACGAACAAACATTCCATAACGCAGTCATTCAAGGAGTTAAAGACGGAGCAATAGGTCTCCTAATCAACGACAAACTACGTTATAAAGAAGCAATATCCATAATGGAAATCCAAGACGACGCAACTATAGTAACCAAAGAATTTGCTGAGAAACAAAAAGAAAAAGAAGGTATAACAGAAAAACCGAAAGAAGAGGAGGAAAAAGAAAAAGAGAGAGAATCAAAGGCCAAAGAAGGAACGATTACAAAAGTATTTCTCAGAACAGATGTTCCATGGGATAAACTTTCAGACTTCGTCCGAGGCGTCGTAATACCGCTAAGCACAGAGGGCGCCCAAATCTCGCTGGAAATCAAGGTTGAAGCCCAATCAGACAAAGGAATAAACAAACATACTTTAGATTCAAAAGTAAAAGAAACCTTAAACCAAATTGGGGCGAAAATTATAGAAGAAAAAGAGGAATAATGCGTCAATTCACAGTAAGGTTAACGCGGGGTCTTGCTTAGCGCTATAACCTCAAAAAGGCAAAGGCTACATCATAGCTTAGCCCAACTTAAGGCTTCTTATTAAATAGCTGTTCTGGGATTCATGCACTAATTGTGAAAGATTGCCTTATTAGCTCCATTGCATAGTCCAGTTGCTCTATACCATCTATCTTGAACTCTCTCTCCTGCCCAACTCCATGAGTGAAAAACCAACCTTTGTACACTTTTCCCTCAGTCCAATTTCTTTCGTCTTTAAACGTTTTGGGGTCAGCTCTTATTCTAATAGAAACCCAATTTTTCCTCAACATTAAGACAGCGAACCTGTTTCTTGAAGTCTTTTTCTCTCTGAAGAATTGATAATCGTCTCCGATGGGCTGTTGGATTACATCTCTTAATTCGCTGACAATTCTATTTGTTAAAACTTTAACCAACTCTCGGACATTGTCACTTGCCAATTTTAGTTTTTCATCCCATGTTGCTCGAGGTGGTGGAGAAGATGGTGGAGGCGAAACTTGTATAGGCTCAAAAAGATGTGCGTGAACAGCTAATCCAACGCCTTCCCGCGTAAATGTTTTAAACTCAATAATCCTTGTTTCAAAAGGCAAGTCTTCAACGGCTTCGCTTAGCTCCTCGGTTATCTCGTCAACAATAATTGCTATTTTAGGCTTAGAACTGAAAAGTTCTGTCAAAAACTTGAAAAGTTCATTTTTCACTTTGGATTCCACGAAAATTTTCTTATAAGGCTCGGCTAAAACTTCGCTGTAAATCGCCTCAGCAATCGTCAACCGCGTGTCACTGCTCTTAAGGGCTTTGTTGAATCTGCTTATCTGAGCTACAATGTGATCATGGATCGGATGACCTGATAACTCAAACTCAACAACATAAACGCACGGTTCATCTAACAGGATAGCAATACCGTCAGGCTTAGAACCAACACCGGCTTTAGACCTCAGTTCAGGCTTAATATCAAAATAAAGCAAATTTGGGCCAAAAACCTCGGGAAGATGCTCTTTAACGAGTGCCTCAAATTCCTTCTCATCCTTGGGAACGTATAAAATATACTTAACACCATCCGCTATAAGCAACTTATCTCACTTATGACTTTTTAAGGATTAGTTACACTAATTCGCGATTAAAAATTTACGCAAAATTCCAAAATCAACTCGAAATGCTTAGTTGCCAATTTTTCTATTATGAAAGTGTGCTTTTTGTATATTCCATAAAATTCGGCTTTTTGATAAATTAGAGTTTAATTAAAGGCGTGTTTCAGATTTTCTTTTATTTTTCTGGCATAATATTGTTGTTGGTGTTGAACGCGTGCCCATATTTCAGCAGAGCGTTGACACGGAGCTTTACGAGTGGCTAATGCGTGAACTGAAGAGGCGAGGGGCTCGCAGTATTCAAGAAGTAATTCGCCAGATTCTACGCGAAGCCTTGGCGGAGGCTGAAAAGCAGCATGGTTAATTTTCAATCAGCCTTAAGGCAAGTTTTGCGAAAGTTTGCTGTTGCCTCAAAGGCTTCTGGAACGCAAACGGAGATTCAGCGTGTTTACACTGGCTTAGGTGCAGAGTTTGGTCAGCCGCTCACTTATGACAATATTACTTTTGCGATTAAGCGTGAGCCTGTAGCCCACCGTATTGTTTTCGCGGTGGCGCATGACATTTTTGACAACTGGTTCAATTTGGAGCCTCTTGAGGAAAACGTTAACAAGGAAAAGTTTAACGAGCAAGCGCAGAAAGTGTTGCTTCTGCTTAACGCTAAAGAAGTTTTTACACAAGCGGCGGTTTTTGAGAGAGCCTATGGCTGGAGCATAATCGTCTTGGGCTATCAGGATAAAGGCTTAACATTGAAGGATACGGTTTCTGTGCCTGAGAAAATCGTTAGCCTCGAAGCCTACGCCCCAACAATGATAACGAGCGTGCAAACAGACAAGAACAGGCTGAGTCAGCGTTTTGGCTTGCCAGAAACCTACAAAATAAAAATAGCAGAAAACGAGGAAGTTGAGGTTCACTTTAGCCGCGTCATTCACTTCGCTACTCGCCTTTTGGATCATCCTTGGAAGGGGATAAGCGCACTCGAGCCTGTGTGGGATGATTTGACGGTTTTGCGGAATATTCGCTGGGGCATGGGTCAGACGCTTTACCGTTACGGCAGCGGCTTCCCAGTCGTCACAGTCAAAGGCGCAACACGAGAAGAAATCGAAGCCTACAAACGCCAATGGGGACCGCTTACGGCTCAGACGAGCATGTGGGCAGACGAAAACACCACAATCGAGTTTAAAGGCTTAGCTGGAAGAGCCTTAGACCCAGAACCCTACTACACGCCCATAATGGAAAACATAAGCGCAGGCACAAGCATACCAATGGCGATTCTACGCGGAGCACAAGCCGGACAATTAGCTGGAAGCGAAGTAAACGAACGCGAATACTTCAAGCAGATAAGCGACTGCCAAAGCCGCTACGAACCATACATCATGGACCTAATCGACCGCCTAATAAAAACAAAACAAATCTCAGACACGCATTACCGCATTAACTGGCTTGGCGGATTCGAAATAAACCCAAGGGATCAAGCAGCCGCAGAACTCGACAAAACCCGCAGCCTAACGCTAAAAACAAACTGGATGACAATCAACGAGATAAGACAACATGAAGGTTTAGAGCGACTTCCAGGCGCCGACGTAGTCTTAGGCTTAAGCCAACTCCAAAACGGAACCCCTCAAAACATCAGCTCCGCAACATCAAAGCGGAAACTGGAGTTAGAACGCAAATTCGGAAAACCCGTAGACAAACTATTAGCAGACAGAATAGCAACAGGCAAAAGCGTAAACACAATATGCAAAGAGTTGGGTATTGGCAAGCAAACTTTTTACAGTTGGATTGAAGAATATGGATTAAAACGGTAATTAAGATATTTGGCGTTAGACACGATTCTCAATACAAACTTTTTCCTCTTTAGTGAGAGAAAAATTGCAGGATAAATTTAACGAGCAGACCCGCAACAAAAACATAAAGCAAGTAATAGTTGAAAAAGTTCGCTATTGCATATCCGGCAATTAACATTACTAATAAGGTTAGGCTAATCCCAAAAAAAGCCACATGCTCCACCTTTTCCATCTCAATGCTGGATATTTTGCGCCATGCGAACACTGTCCACACAAACCTGAAAATAAATAATATACCTATTATTGGAACAAGAATCAGAAGCCAATCCACCGTTTGCGTAGTTGCGTATGAATACGTTAGAAAAACAGCGCTAAGCAGCATCATAATCCAAAAAGCAACTCCATCAGCTCTCTCTGAAAGCCATCTTCTACCCATAATCATCCATAGCCACTTGAAGTTATCACCTTTTCATAAGCTTTATGTCTACTGCGGTCTGTTCGCTGAACCTAAAAGGCACGCTTATTCTTTCCATTTTAGGTGAATAAATGAACCCATTAAATGTGGGTTTAGGAGCGACTGCAGCCCTAATCTACGCTTTACTCGGCTACGCAGCACAGGACAAACCCTTCAACTGGCACAAGTTTCTCAGAACAATCGCCATAGGCGCATTCTCAGCCCTAGGCTTAGACTTGGCTGGCATAACCCTCGACGTCTACACGGCCCTCGTGGGACCTACAGCCATTACGGTTTGGCTGCAGAAACTCGTAGACACGGCTAAACCCTCATAGCAAGGTGACTGCCATGCTGAAGTACGGCGTGAAAAGCGTTGAAGCCGACAGCCTCCAAATCAGAGAAGACGAGGAAACGCTTACCGTGCCAGCGGTGATCACCCGCGAAGGCGTTTACGATTATGATGGCATGCTCATCTACGAACCTGCAGAAGAAGTTGAGAAGGCAGCTTTCACAGCTTTGAACGCTTGGGTTGTTGAGGAGCACCCGCCAGAAATAATCCTTTCTAAGCCCGGGCTTATCCGCGGGACAGTGCGCAACGCCAAATTCGAGAAGGACCGCATAAAAGCTGAGTTGGCTTTCTTCAAAAACCGCTGCAGCCCCCAATACCTTGAAGACATTAAAACTGGCAAAGCGAGAAGCGTGAGCATAGGCTTCTTCTTTGAGTGCATTCCACAACAGGGCGAGTGGAACGGGCAACACTACGAATATGTGAAAAAAGATATTCTCATAGACCATGTGGCTGTGGGAAGCTGGCAGGGAAGATGCAGCTACCCGCTCTGTGGAATAGGCGTGGACACGCTTAAGGGCGCAGACCCTTACCCAAACGAGCACAGCTGTCGCCTAAAAGACCCGGAAAAACTAAACATAGTGGGCAGCGGCGAACGAGAACACAACGGCAAAAGCTACCGCGTCATTTTTGGCAAACCGAAGGACAAGCTTGAAGCTGGCTCGGTTGAGCAAGCCTACCGCTATCCAGTTAAAACATGGAGTGAAGCTGAAGCCCGCAAACACTGCCAAGACCACGGCGGAAACTTTGAACCAGCTTTACGAGAAGAAAGTGGCGCATCAAGTAACAAGCAGCGCTTGCAGCAAGAAAGCATAAGAAAACAGTTGGAAGGCTATGAATCAGCAGATAGCTTAATCGCCAAAGCAAACATTCTAATTCGGCAATTAAAAGGTATACAATAACAACTTTTTCGTTGGGTTAAGAGCGCATTTTACCTCAGTTTTATTCAAGTAAGTCCCATCTATCTCTGTAATTGTTAATTTTGAAGTCTTTGAATTCCGTTAGCATTTCTCCGACATAATTTGGAAAGCGCCTAAGCTTACTCTTTCTCCTTTTGCTCACTATTTCATCTTTCGATGCTCCTTCATAGGTTTCCTTTTGAACCTTAGGAGGTAGAGTTGCCCAATGTTCATGGGTTTTCTTTATGTAATCCGCTACGAACTTTGATGGGACAATGTAGAAGTCTGGGCGTTCCGTTCTCTCCTTTAATGTTACAAATACATAATAAAGTCTGTCAGAAACCAAGTTCTCATTTTCTTCACTTAGCGGATATTTGGTTTTTCCGTAACTGTTCGTCTTAACCTGAATGTTTATGGTTTTGTTTTCTTTTGAAGCTATTATGTCTATACCTCTTGTGTTTCGAATGGTGGGCATTGCAATCCACCCCCTACGAGAAAGTTCAGCGGAAACATAAAATACGCCGCAAGCGCCCACTAATGGTTTTTCAAGCCTTTCGGACAAAGATAATCACTCTTGAATAGATTATAAAAGTGAACCGTTTTTAGTTTTTACGTATGCATAAGAGGCTGTGAAGATTAAGTTTTCAAGCAGTCTGTTTAATGAACTGTTTAAGGTCGATTGTTCCGTGAAGTGGTCTGTTCACTGAACCATAAAAGTCCATGAAACCAGCCTGTTTACTGAACCACCACTGAACCCATAGGGCGCCGTGCGCATCTCTCTTTTGTGAAAGAAAATGAGTGAAGAAAAACAGGCAGAAGACTTTGAAGCGTTGAAGGAGAGGATTGCGGAGCTTGAAGCGGAAAACGAGAAGCTTAAGGCGACAATCACTGAAGCAACTAAAACTTTAACTGCCTACGTTGAAAGGGAAAGAGAAACAGCCATCAAATCCATTTTGGAAAAGACAACAATTTCAAAAGACGAACTGGAAAAACTGGACCTAACGCAGCTTAGGCTTATTGAAAAAGGCGTTGACAATGTTAAGGGCACAGTTAAAAACGTTCGCAGTGCTGGAAACGCCCAATGCGAAGGCGAAAACAGGCTGACGGTTGGCTGCCTCTACCACAGGAAGGAGCGTGAATAAAAAATGCCTTACGGTAAGCCCGTCAACAAGATTTTGGTTGCCGGAACCCCAATAATTGACGAATGCGTTGCGGAAGGTACAAACGTCAAACCTGGGCTCCTCGTGGTTAAGGGCACAAGCGACAATCAAGTGGTTTTAGCTGGCGCAGGCGCCCTAAACGTTCTCGGCGTTGTAGACGTTGACTCAAGATATAACATGGCGGAAGCTTTTCCAGACAATCATCCAGTGAAAGTGCTTAAAGGCCCCATCGTGGTTGTTCTAACTCTGGCGGCTTCGCAAACCATTGCCAAGGGCCGCAGAATGCAGGCGGCTGCCAACGGTCAAGTTCAGGCTTTTCCCGCAACCCCAGCGGCAGGCGACATTGAAAAACTGGTTGGCTACGCGGAGGAAAGCGTAACCACTGCTGCAGGCGAAACAAAACCCATCATGGTGAGGCTGGTGATTTAAGGGGTGGATCCATTAACGCTTGTTGGAAGAGCCCAAGCGCCCCTGCGCGAGGAAGAATGGCGGCAATTGGATGAGGCTATTATAAGGGCTGTTCAGCCAGTCCTCGTAGGCAGACGAGTCTTACCCGTAAAGCCTTTGGCAGGCGTAGGCGTCATGCAAGTGCAATGGGACGAGCTGAGCGAAATGAGCCCAGCCCACATAAGCATGTACGGCGACACTCCAGCAGAAGACACAATCGTCTACACGCGCAAGAGCCTGACTGTGCCAATACTGCACAAGGACTTTCGTATCCACTGGCGAGACATTGAAGCGTCAAGGCGTTTCGGCGCGCCACTGGACACGGCGAACGCGGAATCCGCAGCCCTCGTTGTCGCTCAGAAGGAAGATCGGCTAATTCTGAACGGCGAAGTCGCAGGCGAGCATATGCTTGGCATTGAAGGCTTAACCACAGCCACGGGCAGGCAGACGCAGGCAAGCGGCGGAGCATGGGCAACAGCCCCAAACGCGTTAAACGATGTGCGGGCAGCAGCCAAAAAACTGCTTGAAAAGTATTATCCGCCACCATACGATTTGATTGTTCAGCCCAGCGCTTTCATGGACGCTCATGCGCTCATAGAGAATACGGGTATAAGCCAAATAGAGAAAATCAAAGAGCTAATCGGCGGAAACATCTACGTGAGCAGCCAGCTTAAGGCTGAAGACGGCGGCGCCGACAGCGCCATACTCATGAAATCTGGAGCGGAAAACGCTGATTTATGTGTAGCCCAAGACCTGCGTACATTCTATATGCAAACAGTTGACATGAACCATCATTTTAAGGTCTACGAGGCAGTGGTTCCACGCATCAAACGCCCAACAGCCATATGCGAAATACAGGGCATAATATAGCCTTTTAAACGCTCAATTTCCCTTTTTCTTTTTAAATTAAAGTTTCAGAATGGTTTATTATCAAAAAATCGGCAGAAATATTAATGGATTTGGCATGTTCCTAACGGTTAAACAGAAGATTCTTGTCATACTGCTTGAGAAAGGGCCTTTGCAAAACAGCCAAATAGCCAAACGAGTGGGCATAACAGAACAATGGTGCAGCGAAACAATAAACGCCTTACATGCAGAAGGTCTGATAGAAAGTCAAATCATAACACCAAGAAGAATAAATAAGCTTACGGACAAAGGTGTTGAAGTCGCAAAACGATTGAAGGAAATTAGCGAAAACTTGATTTGGTGACAGTTTGGTGTTGCTAATTTTACGAAAATCACTATCCTATAATCTTTTATTTCACTGCATGTTCTACTTTTATTTCTTTAATACTTCCTTTAGTTTCGTAGTCTCCGTAAAATCGAATTTCTTTCCCTTCAAATTTAACAAAAGGACTTATGTGAACATTAAACTTTGATTGTCCTTCAAAAGTTATAGAACCATCATCTTCTATCCTGACTGGAAGTAAATCATGACTTGGTTCGAGATGAGGATCTTCTCCGTTAGGACCTAAAGAATTAGCAGTGCCTCCAACCAAGTTTCCTTGAACCTCTATGCGCATTGGTACATTTTCAAGAATTGGTTTGTAGGGTAAACTGTTCCAATTCTCCATATCGATAACGAAACATATCGCCCTAAAAAGTGCTTCTGCTATTTTGGGCGTTAACTCCTTTGCTTCACCGAGTATTTTGCTAAGCGGTTGGGTACTATGCATTATAGCAACTCTCAAATCATGACAGCGCCTATATAACCGACTCCCGTCTTGCAATTTATGCATAAACGTCCTGACTCCGGATAGCGTAGTCGTTGCAACCCATTCATAACCACATTTTGGACATTTTCTTGGATCATTTCCTACCGACAGTTTACGCTGCAGAACAGGGTTCAATGCCTCTAACCCGATCCAAAAACAGTTAAACTTGTCAAAAATATCAAATGTAAGCGCACCCATTCTATACCATCGAATTGTTCGAGCTACACTATAGTAAGATGAGCTATCAAGCTTTAACGTGCGATCTATAATTTTGGTTAACAACTCATGATCTAACCTTCTACGAGAAAACTGCACTTTAAGGATGTCATAAAACACCTGAAGGAATTCTCTTCTATCAGCTTCTCGGGTAACTTCATAGGCAAGGTTTTCCAGCGGAACCTGCAGACCAGCGCCTGAAACTAAGGTAATAAAACTCACTACCCCATCAGCAAAACTTTTGGCATTTTCCCTTGCCTCTTTTACACTATTCGCATTAAGAAAAACTCTTAAAAAAAGACCTGTTTGAATTTTTTGTTGTCCGACTTCTTCTTCAATTTTTGATATGATCACCCTTTTGGTTCCATCAGGCTCGTTAAAAGTAAAGTCAATGTTTTGTATTCTGGGATCAATACGGACTGCTGGTTTAATAACAAAAGTAACCGCATACTCTTTCATGTTAACACCAATAAAGAATATGTTTGTCGCTGTTTAAAAATTAAGCATCTCTAACCCTTAAGGAAAATGAAGTAGGAATTATCCAAAATTAATCTTACTAATCAAAGGTGAATGTTGGTTCTTTTCTTGGCGGTTCTCTTGCGGCGTAAGTGCTTAGTGCTAAGCTCCAGAAGCGGTCGTCATGTGTGCCTTCTGGGTGGCTAAATTTGATTTTTCCTTCTTTTGTCAGCTCGAACCGTTCAATGTTTAGTTCTGCTATTAAGTCGCTGTCATATGGGATTTTTAGCCTTTTTTCAACCATACATTGTTTGAGCCACTGAGCCATTTTCTCTTTTGTTTCCTGCGTGAACTTGACACCTTCAGCTTGGCGTATTCCAGCGTTAATCATGTCTTCGACAATGTAGTCGCCGACGCCTGACATGTCCACAAGCACTTTGTTTATTCTGTTCCAGCGGTCGCATAGGGTCTTCACATAGCCTATTACGCTTGCGTATGGCGTTTTTAGCGGGAATTGGTGCATATGGATTAATTTTATAGAAGAATCTTCTACCTTCACAACCGAGAGAACGCTGTAGTCTTGGTGTTTACCCAAGTCGAGACCTGCATAAAACATGCCTTTCGCTATTTCTTCAAAGTCTATGTATTCCAGCTCGTGGTCTATGCAGCTTGTTATTAGCGCTTGCGACAGCCATACGTTTTCGTCTTCAGCCCACTCGGCAAGCATTTCCCTTCGCCAACGCCATGGATCACCTTCCAACTGTCTTTTAATCTTCTCGAGGATTTCCCGTTTTAAAGGTCCGTTTGGCTCTAAGGCTTGCTCGCACGTTACATGGCTTCTTGCAAAATCGCTATAAGCTGGATCGTTGAAGATGTGCCAGAAAATGCTGTCTGTGCTCCAAGGCGTGCTTGTGCATATGAATTTGCCGTTTGTTGTTCCAAGCGTGAAAAGAATCGCGTCATAAAGCTCCTGATCATTTGCTATGAAGTTAAACTCGTCTGCGTAAACTATGTGAAGGGTTGGTCCTCGTATGGTTTCAGGATTATTCGGAAAAGCCTCGATGATGCTGCCGTTTTTCAAGCGGACTATAGTGTGTTGAGGCTTGTAGTAATAGCCTTTCGGGATTTTGCGCAGGAACTGGTTTATTCGACGTATGACAAGTTTTGTCTGCCTCCAGCTTGGTCCAACTATGCCGATGCTTGTGTTTGGATGGGTTAGAGCGTAATGCAGTAGCAGTGCCGCTATTGTGTGGCTCTTGCCGCTTTGCCGGCACCATCTTGCAGCAACAAACTGGTGTTTCTGAAATTTGTCAATCAAGTCGAGCTGATATTCAGTAGGTTTGAAACCTAAATAATCACGCATAAAAGCAACAGGGTCTTCTGGAATCTTCTCTTGTAAAGCTTTAAGCTCTTCATGCAGTGTAGCCAGTTCCTGCTTTTGCCTTTGCTTCATCAACCAGCCGCCTTAACTCTTTCAGCTGCTCGTCAATTTCACGTTCATCCAACCCCTTTGTTATGCCTTGCATAACCTGCGCCGTATAGGCTGCAACCCTTGCCCACATTCGCCTCTCCTTCAATGTTGGCTCTTTACCGTTAACCGTAACTTCACCCTTCGCCATTTTAGTAGCGTCATCAAAGATTTTCTCAAGCTCCAGTAGAAGCTTCTCCCTTAGCCTTTGCGAGTCAACCTTTATTTTCTGTTGTAGTTCACCGATTCTTTTCGCCATCAAAAATGGAAGTGAAAATTTAGCCATTTTACCTACCCCTCATAGTTACGTTTTTTGCGTTAAGAAAATGCCCATAACGTTGCCCACAAGCCCAGCAATAACCGTAAAAACTTCACTGTTCCACCTTCCCAAAACAATCAAGTGCACAGCTTCAAGAGCGGTTAAACAGCCAACCATTCCAAGGCTGAAGTAAACCGCATAAAGCAGCTTCTGGCTTGGCGGAACCTCAACTCTTCTCCCAGCCTTCACATGAACCGTTCTTGTTAAAGCCTCGCGTATCGGGTTCCTCAACGCTCATCCCCGAAAAGCGTTATTCGCCGCATGAGGCGTCTGGCTCTCCCATGGATGAAGGCTTGCTGGCAAACCTGCACGTTCTCCGCCTCCATCAGCTTAGGCAACAAAACCCTGATGTTCTCAACAGTGCCAACAGGAATTATGGTGCAGTCTATTTGGCCATAGCCCTGAGCGAAAAGCCATTGGCTTGCCACAAGCACAATGTGTTGAGCTCTTTTGCCAAAAGAGCCTATGTAAACTCCATAGCTTGTGACAGGCAAGTCTATTTCTGCTCCAGCCGCTCCAGCCTCCCGCAGTTCCTCAACAGTTTCCAGCCTTCCCCTCGAAGCATCAAGCCACGAAACCTCAACCATGTCGCCAAGCTGCAACTCGCTTAACTGTTTAAGCACTTTCTTACTCATATTGAAGCGTTCACCCGCTTGCAACCAACACGATTTCAAAACTGAAAGAGGAAATGCCTGAAACAGAAGGGTTCACTGTTAAAGTAAATGTTACAGGAATAATGGTTTGAGGCTGAAGTTGCACGCCATTGTAATTCCATGACAGTTGGATGTAATTGGCGGCTTGCGGCGGATTCCAGCCTGAAGCGTTCATGGAAAGCGTTACGGGCACGTTGCTTTCGCTTCGCAAAATCAACACATGGCTTTTGGATTCGTCGGGCGCCAAAACTCCCCAGTCAATAGATGAAACTGGAACGGTGCAGGCTTCGTCTCTCCAAACGCTTAAACCTACAGCAACAACAGCGGCGGTGCTTGGAATCCTAAGCGAGAACTGAGTAACCGCAAGAGTAACGCCTACACCCAGCAAAAACGCTAAGGAAACCACAATGGCCAGAAACGGTAAGCTTAAGGTGACTTCACGTGGCAGAGTTTAACTCTCCATATCTGAAGTTTTACGATACATTAAAATAGACGGAAAAACAGGTTTTTAAGCAAATCTGAACTTCTAATTTAATTAAACAAGCTTTTAATTAAAATTTTGTTTCAGATTTCCTTTTTAACCACTTTAAACGCTTATTTTTACTGGATAAGCGCATGGCAGCGGTTACAGCTGAACAAATTCGTAAACGTTTAGGCTTGACAACTGCGGACATAAGCGATGAAGATGCCCTCGCGTTTAGGGATGAGGCTGCAGCCTATCTAAGCGAGGAAACAGGCGAAACCATCAACGCTGAAGACTGTTCGCCTTCTGAAGCCAACGCTGTCGCGAACCTCGCGGCTGTATATTGCTACTTGAAAGTTACAGGCTCAGGTGCAACAGGCTGGAGCGTAAACCTTGGACAGTTAACCTTTCACGGGCCGGCGGAGAAAATCGCCCAGCTTGAGTTCCTGAAACAGCAAGTACGCGACTTTATCCACCGCAGAAAACGCGCCGGCATAAGCCTGCTGGAGGGCCCCTAAAATGCCCGTTTCGGTTGAAGTTGACTTTGACATGGACCCCTTCCAAAAATGGGTTGAGCGAGTGAAACGTGAAGCGCCCAAAGTGTTTGACGAGTTTTTGGACAGAAGCAGCAGCCTAATAGCTGAAACCATGCGCATGAAAGCTCCAATCCGCACAGGCTATCTACGCGATAGCATAATAATCCACAAAAGCGGAGACACTGTTGAAGTTGGTTCCACAGCCCCCTATGCACCTTACGTTGAGTTTGGCACAAGACCCCACATCATCGAGCCTGTCCAAGCTTCGGTTTTAGCCTTCGAGATAGATGGACAAGCAGTCTTCGCCAAAAGAGTGCAGCATCCAGGCTTTCCAGGAAGATTTTTCGTTAAAAGCACAAGTGAAGAATGTTTGCCAAAGCTTCAGGAGCTGGTGTTGAATCTTTACTGTCAACTTTTCTACGGTGAAGTTTGATGGCTGAAGTCACAGTTTTAGAAGGTTGGGGCAGAGAGTCTGCATTGCGCCAAAAATGGATGCGCATGTGGGAGCAGCTTGGCACAAGGATTTTGCGTATGCCCTTGTGGATGCAGGAAATCGTTTTGGACGATATTAACACGGCTGTGCGCAACCGCATAGCCATCATGGAAATGATACAAAAATCCAAGAGGCATTGAAAAGTGCTGAAGGAAATCACCCAGAAAATCCTCAACCTCTTAAAGGCTGACAATGAATTGGGCATTCCAGAAGCCAACTTCTTTTTCGGCCCGCCTTACACGCGAAACCAGACGCCTTTCTGCTATGCAGTTTGGAACGGCGGACCAGTGCAGCAGGAAACCTTCGCCAACGAGGTTTGGCAACACACTTGGAGCATAATCATAGTCGACACTGCGCAAGAAGACAACGTAGCCTTGCAAAGCGTCATGGACAAGATTGAAAGAGCCAAACAAGTTTTAGCTGAGGACCCAACGCTCGGCGGCTTAGTCCGCGGCAGCCAAGCGGCAAGCATGGAAGGTGAAGTCATGACGGTGGGTACAGACTGGGGCAAAGTCTCGCAGTTAATAGCCGCAGCAAGGCTTGTGCTCCGTTGCGAGGTGATTGTGGAAGAGGCTTAAGCGTCTTTAGGGCAGACACGCTTCTCGGCTGAGGGCGTGCTGTAAACCGAAAATAGAGACGGGGTGAAGATGGAAAATTGAGTTCAACGCCGGTGTTGGGCAGAAAAGGCGTAGTTAAGAAAGGCGAAACAGAAATTGGCTACGCTAAAGGCGTAGGCATAAACATTGACATAGACCTGATCAAGGAATACGCGTTAAACAGCGAGAAACCCGCGTTTTTGGCTATTGGAAACCAAAGCTACAAGGTCAGCATTGAAGCCATGTACGTGGACAACGCTTACGCGGAAACCGTTAAAGCCGGAAGCCCTGTGGACATTGAGCTGGACCCTGCTGGCGATGTTGCTGGAAACCCGAAGATAACAGTGAAAAACGTGATTTTCACCAAGTGGAAGCTTGACCAGAAGCCTACAGGCGTAGTTATGCAGAGCATGGAAGGCGAAGGCGACGACCTACTGCTCGAAACCATAGAAGAACAAGGATAGCCAGAAAAGGGGGCTGGTTAGCTTTGGCTGAACAGGGCAAAATCGCCGAGTACAGGCGGCAGCTTGAAGCCTACGAAGCGGAAAAGGCAGAGAAAGCGAAGCGTTTCGACCCTAAAGCATTGGCTGAAGACACACGCAAAATCCACACAATATACGACCAGGAGCTTGGCGAGATCAGGTATGGGCTCTTAACGTGGAAAGAGTTTAAAGCCTTAAATCTTGAAACCGTTGAAGACAATGAGGAGAAGTTTTACCGCGTAATCCATGCCATGCTGCGGAAAGCAGAGCCAGCCCTTTCCTGGGAAGAATTTGAAGCTTTGCCTTTCCACGTAAAAGCCATACTTGCCACTCGCCTGTCACAGGTGTTTCCGCGTTTTTTAGCCCAACAGCAGACTCCGCCATAGAATGGATCGACGCCAACAGTGAAGCCCAACTCATTGGCTTGATAGCCCATGAATACGGCTACCCGCTTGAATACATCGCAGGTTTAACGCCTTTCCAAATAGGCTTCCTGGCTGCTTGGCTGGAATGGGCAAGAGGCAAAAGTGAATGAGCGAAATAAACGTAAACATCGTATTGCGAGCCACAGATGAGGCAAGCAAAACCGTAGCGGAAGCTGGCAAACAGATAACCGAAAGCATGAGGCAAGTGGAAGAGGCAAACAAGACTGTAACAGCGGAACAGGAAAAAACCAACGCAAGCGTCAGAAGCCTCGTAACAGGCTTCAGCGGATTAGCCACAGGCGCCTTCGCCCTCTACAACGCTTACGACCGCGTAGCCGACATGCAAGTCAGCGTTGACAGGGCAAACCTGCAAGTTAAAACAAGCCTAAACGCTTTGGAAGATGCTCAACGCCGGTATAACGCTGCCGTAGAAAAATATGGCGTCGACAGCGAACAGGCACGGGCTGCAGCAGCAGACCTCACAGTCGCCCAAGAAAGGTATCAGGTGGCGGTTGAACGCGCCAGCATGATTCAGGGAAACCTGAACGAGGCTATGGTGCAAAGCGCCTTAACCGTCATTCCAACCGTTATAACAATGGTTGACAGTGGAGTAAAGGTTTTCCAAAACTTTCATGGCGCCGTAAACCTTGTTAACTCGGCTACAGCGTTTTTGGCGGCAAACCCGTTGATGGCTGTGGTTATGGCTATTGGTCTTGTCGTTGGAGCCCTAATAACCGCATACCAGACTTGCGAGCCCTTCCGCAACGCGATAAACGCTATTGGGCAAGCAATTTACAACTTTTTTAAGCCAGCAATTGACGCTGTAGTAGGCGCTTTAACTTGGCTTTGGCAAAACGTTGTGCAGCCTTTCATAGGCGTCTTGAAAACCCTCTGGGACACTATCACGAGCAACCCTATATTGGCGGCGCTTTTCGGCCCCATAACAACAATAGCCTATCTAATTCAACACTGGAGCGACGTCACTAAGGCGTTGGGCGACGTTTGGAACGCTATATGCAGCGGCGTAAGCTGGGCTTGGAATACCTTCATCAAGCCAATAGTAGACGCGGTTAAATGGTTCTGCGACACGGTTTACGGCGCTTTCAAAGCCCTGTTCGGGTGGCTGGTCGGCGGAAGCGTCTGGACAGACCTTTGCAAGGGCATAGTAAGCGTTTGGAACACGGTTGTGGCTCCGCTTATAGGCACGGTGAAAGGCTTCTGCAACGCCATAGGCGGCTTCTTTTCGGGTTTAGCTGACACAGCTGGAAAAATCTGGAACAGCATAGTCAACACCGTCAGCGGAGCAGTCAACACTATCAAGAACGTTGTTGGCGGAATAGCAAGCGCGGTTGGAAATGCTGTAAACTCTGCTGGAAACGCCCTAAACAATTTCGCAAGCGACGTCGGCGGCGCCATGAGCGATGCATGGAACAGCATAAGCAGCTTCATCGGCAAAGTGTGTTTCGCTCATGCAATTGGAAACGCAGTGGAATCCAGCAGGAAAAGCCTCTCAGTTTTCAATTACGCCGTGGAAGAAGCCATGAACAACGCTTATGGCACCATTAAAAGCTTCGGAGCAGAATTAAAGGCTACAGCTTTAGGCCCAACCTCAGCAGCCGTTGGATCCACAGCTGCAGGCAGTCAAACACTTGTTTTAGCGCCCACATTCAACTTTCCAGAAGGCAGCATAGCGCCGCAGGACCCACGCGAGTTCGCAGAGGCAGTTTACAACGAGCTAAGCGCAATTGTCCGACGCGACTTGCGGGCGCAAACGTTCTTTGTGGCAAGGTGAAAGCTTTGACTGTAACGCTTGGCAACCTAAACCTTGGCATAGTAACCGACTTCAACTTTTCCAACTCTAAACGGTTTGAAGACGTGGATTTGCCAGCTGCAAGAGGCAGCAGCACCCAAGACCTCGGCGAACACGCAACAGAAATACAGCTTTCAGGAGTTCTGACAGGGCCTTCAAGATTCAACGATTTCAGACAGCTACAACGCGTCTGCCAGCTTGGACAAAGCCTAAAAATGGACTGTGACGTGGCGCAAACAGTAGTTTTCATACGAGAAGTAAAACTCGCCAAAACAGGCTTCAACTTTCTCCGCTACAGCCTCACGCTAAAAGAAAGCATGTTCAAACAGGTTAACGCATGCGACGCCATAACAAGCTGGTTCACCGCCACGGAAGGCGCGTCTGTAACTATAGCCGAAAGCCAGCCATTGCCTTTCGAGGGTAGGGGCTGCCTTAAAGTCAGCCACGACGCCGAAGCAGACGAAGAATTAAACGTGGCTTATGAGCCTGTGGACACATTCAACCTTGAAGACTTTGACTGGATAAGCTTCGCCTTCCTGATAAACGATGTCGCAGCCATCAGCAGCGCGGTTGTAACCGTCAAAGAAGGCGAGAACGAAGCTTATTATGATTTTATAGCTGAGTTGGCAGCGGCTGAGAAGTGGCGTAGAATCCGCATCCACAAAACCCAATTCGCAGACTACGACGCGGTTGACTGGAGCCAGCTGAGCAAAATCAAATTCGCCATCACCAAGAATCAGGCGCGGAGCTACTTTTTCGCAGTTGACGACATGGGAGGCTACGAGTAAAGTGGCAAAGTACAAGAACCTGCTCTTCAAAGACGCGTTCACGGGCTCTGGAGACTACCCGCCTGACAGGGGCAAATGGTTCATGTTCTACACCCGCGAAAACCCAAGCGTACAGTTTTCCACCGCAGTGATAACGCCCACTGAAGAGGGCTGCCTGTTCGCTGCTGCCGTAAACAGCAACGGCTGGGGCGGCGTCAACCTCATGAGCCGAGCCGAGTTCAAAGTGCCCTTCAAAACCCGCGCAGCCGTAAAGCCTACGGACTACGGCTTTTACCTTTACCTCATGTCGCCTGACGTGCGTGACGGACACTTTTTGGGCACAAGCATTTACGGCATGTGGGTCGCCATAGTCAGCGGCACAGCAGACGACTACAAGTTTAAACTGGCCTTAAGCCAAGACTACGCGCCTAAGACGCATACTTCAGACGCTACATGGAGCTTAGGCACCGAATACCTAATCGAGATGGAAGTAACGCCTTACACGGCGGACACCCGCAAACTCAACATAGCCTTAACAATCAGGCAGGCTTCAAACGGCATGACAGTCTGGCAGGTTAGCAACTGGTGCGACCAAAGCCTCTCAGGAACGCTGCGCTGCTGCTTAAGCGCCATGGCACAAGCGTCCGGCTCAATCGAATTTTACGTTAGGGGCTTCTATGTCTTCGGAAACCAATCCCGCAAAGCCAAAGCAGTTGTCACGGCTGTAACTGGCACGGTTAAACGCGTCATAACCGACGACGTAATCGACTTCAAGGTAACGCTGCGTGACGGCAGCCACCCTCAGGCTTCGCTGACGCTGCGGAACGAGGGAAACAAATACGCTGAGCTGGGCGTGAAAACCGAAATCGAGATTAGGGCTGGAACCGAAGCGGTGCTTTACCTGCTTTTTCGCGGTTATATTGAGGCGCCTGAGCGCACTTATCCGCCTTCAAGGCTTAAAGTGGAAAGCAGCAGCGGCTACGCCAAAAGGCTGGATTTCCGAGAAGCCTACAACAAGATTTACATAAACAAAAAATGCGGCAGCATAGTTAAAGACCTCATAGAAACCTATTTTGAAGATGTGTTCACAGCTGTCAACGTGGCAGACGGCGTAACCACAAGCGCAGAATACCACGCCGTAAGCATAGCAAAAATCATAAAGGAGTTGGCAGACGCAAACGCCTACGTCTGGGGCGTAGACATTAACAAAGACGTCTATTTCATTCCGCTTAGCCAAGCCCGCAGCGTAAGCAGCTTACCGTTCAAGGGAAAAAGCGACCAGCTAAGCATAAGCAACCGCGAAATCGACGAAGTCATAAACTACGTGCGCCAAGTGGGCAAAACCGTTTCAGGCACGCCGTACGAGTATACGGCGCATGACGCGTCAAGCGAGAGCCTCTACTGGCGGAGAGACAAAACCTTCCGGGACATAAGCCTGTCCAGCCAAGCGGCTACCCAAGCCAAAGCTGAAGGCTTGCTCCAAAAATACAAGGAGCTGAAAAAGGAAATCGCGCTGACAACCACGCATATAGTGCCCATAGACCTTTACTGCATCGCAAGCATAACCAACACTGAAGTCGGCTTAAACAATTACAACGGCGAAGTTAAAAGCGTCGAATGGAGCTTCTCAGCTAAAAGCGTTAGAACAACCGTTCTATTCCAGGACAGGGGCTTCAAGCTTGCAGACGCCCTCGTCTCCTATCACGAAGCTGCGTACAGCATTCCCGCCGTTGGCCCAGGCGAAACAGAAGAGCCTGAGGAAGAGCCATACGGCTTTGTTTTAACGGATATTACTAATGGCTTTCTACCCGCCGCTGAGCAGATGCTTGTGGCAGACGCCGTTTCCTTCGACCCTGTTGAGCTGAGCCGCTGTGAAGATCAGGTTTACAGTAACAGTTGGCCCATGGCTTGGCTGATAAGCGAAAGACGCCAGCTTGAATTCAGCATGGTTGAATCCGTTTACCTAAACCATGGCGGAGGAAAACAAATCGGCGAAACCTGCCTCTACCTTGAAACACACGCCTACAGCATGAACGAAAACATCGCTGGAGAAGACGCTCCAAGCCTGCAAGAGGATCTGGCAATTATGAACACGTGAAGGTGACACCATGCCCGTTGAAGTTGTGAGAGGTTTTGAGGGAAAAGCCAACAGCTGGAACATGGGACAGGAAGGCGGCTTCATAGCTTACATGCGCGGAAGCATAGGCGACAAGCCAACGCCTCAAGAACAGATCGTTTTAGGCGACACGTCAAAGTTCGAAGATGTTCCAGCACGGTCGGAAACGGTGCTTCTCGGCACTGGAAAAACAGGAGACGACACACCCAGCCTTTCCGAGTCCTGGACAATCACAAACAGCTAAAAAAGGGAGGTGAAAAACGCCAAAATGAACCTGCCAAAAAGACCTTTGACATTGATGGAATACAATGCTTTGAAACGGCAAATCTGCCTCTCAAAACAGAAGCTGAAGGATCTGCTGAAGCGCCGCAACACTTTCGGCGACATAGTCAAAGTCACCGACGAAGTATTAGTCTATGAGGGCGAAGGCAAAAACAAGAGGCTTAAGTTTGCAAGCAAAGGCCACATAGTCAACCAAGGCCTAATCCACATGATAAACGCGCTTGCAGCCTCGCAGACAGGCAGCTCAGGACCGTACTACCTGTTTTCCCGTGACTGGACAGGCAAAACCTACAGCTACATGCGGCTGGGCACAGGAGGCAACATAACCCAAGGAACCACGACTGGGCTAACCACGCCTGTTTCAACGCCGCCAGACAGCCAGTCAGGCGCCACCAGCTCACCAGGAGGCGGAACATACCGCGTCGCCTGGACAGCCACATGGAACGCTGGAACCCTAACCGCCATAACAGTTTCAGAAATAGGCCTATACCTCTATTTGCAGACAGCCTTGCAGAGCTTCGGCTGGACAGGCTTTAATGGCGCAGCCACAGCCCTCTTCAGCCGATTGAGCGCGGCGGACGGAGACTTCACCGCTTTCCAGGTGAACCCAAGCGTGCCATTAACCGTTGAATGGCGATTAACATTCACATTCGCATAACCAAACGAGGAGCCCGTAGACCATCTTGAAAACCCGAGAATTTTTCCGCATACGTCAAGTCAGCAGAAAATACGACCGTGAAACAGGCAAATTCACCATAAACATAGCCTATGAAACCGCTGCACTGGAACAGACGGAAAGAGTTGTAGGCGTAGCTGAAGCCTTCGGCCTCGGCCTTGACCAGTGGCAAAAATTCGTAATCTACGACAACGCAGAGCTGAAGATAGGGCCAACAGACATTGTCTACATCACGGGCGACAGCGGCTCAGGCAAATCCGTTCTGCTCAAAGCTTTGGAGAAAGATATTCGCCAAGATTTAGGCTTAAAATGCATAAACATAGCAGACATCAAGCCTGAACCAAACAAGCCTTTAATCGAAACTGTTGGCAAAAGTCTTGAGGAAGCACTTGAGCTTCTCAGCAGAGTAGGCCTGAACGACGCATTCCTGTTCCTAAGGAGTTATGAGCAGCTGAGCGACGGACAAAAATACAGATATAAAATCGCCAAAATGATAGAAAACCAAGCGCAGTTTTGGATTTTGGACGAGTTTGCGGCAACATTGGACAGGGACACCGCTAAAATCGTGGCTTACAATCTTCAGAAGCTGGCGAGGCAGCAGGGCAAAGCTGTTCTAGCAGCGACAACGCATACTGACTTATTTGAGGACCTTAACCCTTCAGTTTATATCTATAAAAAATTCGGCAAAGAAATAGATATCCGCTATTACCCCAATCAGTCGGCTAAAGAATGCAGCCTCGTCAAAGAAATGCGAGTAGAACAGGGCACAACAGAAGACTGGCGTAGGCTGGCGGGCTTCCATTACCGCAGCCACAAAATAGCTGCGCCTCGCAGAATCTTCAGCCTTAAACGTGGCGACGAGCTTTGCGGAGTCATAGTTTACGCGTATCCGCCACCAACATGTTTCGGAAGAAGGCTTGTTCTGCCTAAAATGGGTATGAAAGAGCTAAACGAGAAAGTGAGCACTATAAGCCGTGTAGTCGTGCATCCAAAATACCGCGCTATAGGTTTAGGCGTTAAGCTTGTAAAGGAAACTCTATCCCTTGCTGGAACGCCCTATGTGGAAATGCCAGCAGTCATGGCGAAATACAACCCTTTCGCGGAAAAGGCTGGAATGCGAAAAATAGCCGAGCAGCCTCCTCCAAAAGAAGCCTTAGCCATAGCTGAAACTCTTCGGCGGCTCAGCTTCAACATTCAATTGTTAGGCAGCGAGAAATACGTTTATGGCAAGCTGCAAAGCCTAAGCCCTGAACAGATACAGTTGATAAGAGAGGCGTTTGTTAAATATTGCCACGCACGGTTTATGAAATACTTTTTCTGCCACATGCCCTTCGGGAAAAAGCAAGCATACGCAGAAGAAGCGGTGAAAGCCAGCCTTGAAAGGCTTGCACGCTTAATAAAGGTATGCGGTTTTCTTCTACAGACGAAAGGTTACCTTTTCTGGAAAAACACCTAACTTCAGTTAAACATTACTAAACATGGGTTTGCTGGGGCCTTGGGCGCCAAACCTAAAGGAGAAGAGAAAAATGGCAATCTGCTGCTGCAATCGCCATTTTAAGCCCAAAGCCCATTCAGCCCGCAGTTCTATTCTCCGTCGAGCTTAGCTGACTTTGAACGCCCAAAAAAAGGGGGAAGTGAAGTTTTGTTGACTGCACCTTTACGGCCGCTTCCTCAGCATCAGCACTATGATAGCGCCGACTACTGCAATTGCGACGATTATGCCAATTATTCCCGGAACCAAGTAGAGGTCAGCCGCTGACGCAGGCATCGGCGTAGGCTCAGGAGTAGGCGGAGGCGCTTCCTCAACGAACACAGCAGTTTCCGCAACAGACCCGTAGTAGGATTCTGAACCGGTGAACGTGGCGATAACAGTGTACTTGCCAGGAACAGGCGGCTCAAACGTCGCGCTGTAAAAGCCGTTCACGTCGCTCGTAGCCTTAGCCACATCATAACAGTTACCATTCGGATCAAGCACAGTAACAGTCACTTCAACGCCCTTCGCATTCACAGGCTTCGGCTGCTGCTGATACAAATACTCCATCCAAGCACTCATGTCCTCATCCGCTATCGCTGGAACACCATTCGGGAACCTAGCAGTCTGCGCATACTTCTTCGCACCAGGAGACTCATCAGTGACCATACCCTCAACAAGCACCTTGCCGCCATGCACCGTAACCTTCGGAGACGCAGCCACAGTAGTTTTGCTTGGACCCTTACCGTAAGCATAAATCTGATTATCATAGCCATTGAACCAAACCATAATGCCATCAGCCACAGCAGGCGAACCCACAATATCGAAACTCAGAGAACTCCAAATTAAATCTCCCGTAGTCGCGTTTAGGCAATACAGCTTCGCGCCCTTAAACACTGGCGGCGTATAGTCATGACCAGCCCGCACATACAGTTTACCATCAGCCAGAATATAATGGCTGAACCATGTTCCCAGCGGCCAAGAGCCGAATGGGCTGTCAACACCAGAACTTCCAGTATTAAAGCTCCACTTAACTTTCCCTGTTCTCGCTTCAATGCAATACACCTCGCCGCTTAAGCCCCATGTATAGAGATTCCCGTAGCCGATAACGCTAGGCGCCGTATAATCATAGTATGCCCAACTACTATTGGCAAACCTCGTTGGACCCCAAAGCTTCTGCCCCGTCTTAATGTCATAAACCTCCCACGACATCGACTGCATATAATACACGCCATACACTCCATCGCCTGCAGCCCCTCTCATAACAGGGGTAGTCCATGGCGCAAACGTGCGATTGACAGGCCCCCACAGCAGACGCCCATCGACAGCGCTGTAACCTGCTTGAACCATATAGCCCGGCACAGAACCACCTGGTGCAGCTCCAGTGTAGAGCGACGGAACACCTGTTGTCAGCACAACGTCATCAGAGATAAAGGTAATTGCCAGAGGCGGAGAAATTGGCTTGCCGTCAAGAGTCGTTGCGACAGGAACACTCCATTGATAGCCGCCGTTCCAGTCGATTGTCGCTCCTTTTGGTGGTCGCCAGATTTCCTCAGGGGTATAATTAGTGCTGAAAACGTATTTTCGTTGTCCTTCAGCGATGCATTTGCTCATGTTCCACATACGCAACATACCACCAGCAAGAGTATAGCTTAAAATTTCCCCCATCGGGCCACGCACAAGCGTGCCAGCACTCGCATTAGCAATGTTCAATATCCAATCGCCAGTCATTGCATCATACATCTCCCAGGTGTTGCCCGGCGGATAAGGCACAAAACCTACCGTCGCAGGAGCACAGAACAAGTACGCATGCGCACCATACTGATCGCCAGTAATGAAGTTATAGATCATGCCAACCCGCAAAGGCGTAGTAACAGGCTTCTCCCAAACCGTCTCACCAGTACGCAAATCAACAGCCTTCAAACCCGCAGGATTGTTGCCAGCGCCAGGATACTCCGTGTAATAAAGTATCCCGTAAAGTATTACCGCATTGAATTTGGCTTCGTAAGCCGTGCCAGTGGCGTAAAGGCTTGTCTCGTCTGGACCATGCTCGCCTCCTATTTGGCCTCCGAAAGCAATTGGCTCCGTCCACAATACATGAGCACTGTTAGGCGCTGTAGTGTAGGGCGCGAAGTTGTCCTTGTGAGAGTACATTCCGGATACTCCGAAGTTTGTTGCGCCGAGCCCGAGCCAGTTGCCGCCAATCAAGTACCATTCTCTGTTCATCGAATTTATCGGTCTTGACCAGTATTCAGTTGGCAACGGATTAGGCGGATACTTCGACTCTATAGGCTCCTGCTGCACCGTAAGATAGAAAGGTTCACTAGTACTCGGCAAATAGGTATCATTGATGAAATCTTTTCCTACGGGCACTATGGGATTATATCCGGGAGGTATTGGGTTTTCTTCTTTTGCGACTTGTCCTGGGAAGCTAACTACGAACTTGTAGGTGCCAACTTGGGTGGGCGTGTACCAATCCCAGATTCCGCCTACAGAGTCTGAAGTGTACGGTCCTAGTTCTTCAGTGGTTCCATCAGGCTTCGTGACTGTCACTTTCATGTTGTACCATCGGGTGCCCCATGGTCCTGACGCGCCCGGCGGCACCTTATCAATCCAGCCTGTGACAGCAACTTGTTGACCTACGCCGACGGGGTTAGGTGCGACATTGATGTAGGCATATGTAGGAATTTGCAATGGCGGCGTGTGCGCGTTAGCCAGAGGCAAAGCAACAAGCATAACAGCCATTATTGACATCAGAATCAAAACAATTACAGTTTGTTTGTTTTTGTTCATCTTCCTTTTCTCCTTTCATTATTTTTACGCAAAATATAATTATGAGATATGACTCTAATAAAACTGTGTCATCAACGCTGAATGATGACAGACAAAAATAAGCTGCTTAATGAGCACTCCATAATAAGGGAAGAGCCACCCTTGATCCCCGAGGAGCCCGTGAAAATTTTAACAAAGCTCGGCCTATCCAGCATAAAAGCCAAGGTGTACCTAGCCTTGCTGATCCATCAAGACTCAGACGCAAAAAGCCTCTGCAAACAGCTGAAGAAGCCGCGGCAGCCCGTCTACCAAGCGCTTTCCGAGCTTCAAGAAGACGGCCTGGTCGAGAAAACACTTGCCAAACCAGCAACCTTCCACGCGATCCCCGTACAGTCAACCCTGCAGCTTCTGCTCAAAAGGAAAGAGAGCGAAATGGCGCAGCTGGAGAAGGAGGCAGCAGCGCAGTTTAGAAACTTTGAAGTTGACTGCCAAGCCGCAGGCGGCGCGGCGCCCAGCTCAGCGGGTTTCAGGCTGCTTGCTAAAAACGAAACTGACCCGTCAAAATCGGTGTATAAGCTGGGCAGGGCGGTTGCGGATTCAAAGAAGAGTGTTATGTGCCTTACTACTGCGCGTCTTTTCTGCCAGATAAGGGATTTAGATGAGGGCGTCTGGCGAGATGCTGTGAAGCGCGGGGTCCAGTTCAAATTTATAATTAATGGCGTAGAAGACATGGAGCTTCGTCTTCATCCCGAGTTGTGCAGTAGCAGATGTTTTGCGGTTAGGTTTGCGCGGTCGGGTCAGCAGGCGTGTGTGCTGCTGGTTGATGGAAAGGAGGTGTTCTGCAGGATAGGTGCTTCTCTGGATAGCCCTGTTTTATGGTCTGATGCGCCGGAGTTTGTGGCTTTGATGAGAGATTACTTCGAAACTAAATGGCGAATGCTGGGTCAGCGTTAAGCTGGAAATTAAATGGATTTGCGCTTGTGAAAGATGCCTTCCACGCTGTTCAAGTTTGCAGGTGCCTATGTAGAATCTTTTTACGTAACATGCAACCGTGGCTGTATGCATATCAGGTTTTCTCGGCGCCGGGGCTGCTGGAAGCGTCATTTCATCGAATAAAGGGTGATTGGGCTTGCTTGGGCAGTGTGGCGAGGAACAATTTGATGGACAATAACGTTTACGGCGATTCCTCTTCTGTTAACGCCATGTAAAGTAATCATGAAAATTTAGGTATCACCTTCTGTTAGTCGCTGCTAAAAGAAACGGCAAAAGATAAAGGAGGATTTTGCGGGATATCTCCATCCGTTGCTGTTTCGGGTTCAAATCCCGGCGAATGCACCATAAATGGCGTGAAATACCATCGCTTTTACTTGCGTTCTCTAAAAAGTTTGATTTTATCTGTTTCACAAATCGTATTCCCATTTCTAGAATAAAAAAAGAGGGGTTTTTGCGGGTGTTTTCTCCACGCTGCAGCGAGTGCAAATCCCACCCCGCCCGCCTACGTTGAACTTCACACCAGTGAAGTATCGAAGTTTGGATGATGGTTCAGTGTTAGGCTTCGGTGTCTACCTTTTAAATGCACAAAACTCTATACAACTTGTTGGAAAGAGTCACATGAAATACAAGGTTATGTCTTTCATCCTAATTTTCTTGTTTTCTGTCGCAAGCTTGGTTAATACAACTACTGTTAAAAAGGCGAAATGTGAAGGGGCTTCTCTTCCCATAACTTCCAGAAACTTTTTAATCGGTGTAACCCCCACGCCCACAATCAATTTGAATGAAACTTTTGAAGTATATAACATAGCTGGTTCGGTTGCAGATGTTATGAATCTTTGGTTTGCAAATGTACCATGGTACAATACAACTGAACATTTGAAAAAGCCTCAGACACAAGGGCTTTTATGGCTAATAAACTCAAGCGGTCTGACGCCCATATTTGAACTGAATTTCTGGACCATAGAAAACGGGAAAGTAATTTTGCAAGTTCCCTCTTACATGAACTCTATCACGACAAACCTTGGAACCCCTGAACTTCGCCAGCTGTGGATCGAGCAAGCCGTCAACATTTCTCGAGATTATCATCCAAGATACTTCTGTATAGGGAATGAAGTAGACACATACTACTGGAACTGCAGCCAAGAAGACTTCGATAATTACGTCAGCTTGGTAAACGAAACCTACGATGGAATAAAGGCGGTGTCTCCAGAAACCAAAGTCTTCATAGTTTTTAGACTTGATACAATCGATTCCTATAACGGGTGGTTCTTAATAGAAAAGTTCAACAAAGACAAAATCGACCTTTTTGGCTTCACGTCATACCCGTATATGCTTGGTTATCCAGGACCCGCACGGTACGAAAAACCAGGCGACATGCCGTCTGACTATTACACGTGCATAATGAACTACACAGGAGATAAGCCAATTGCTTTCAGTGAGATAGGATGGACTAGTTCTGCGCTGTTAAGAGGTGGATCTGAACAAGAACAAGTTGAGTTTCTGCTCTGGTTTCTGGAAAACACAAGAAATATGCCTCTGGAAATTGTCAACTGGTTATGCTTACATGACATTCGCACGGTAGAGGAAGAGACAGATTCCAAAGCTGTGCCCAATGATTTTGTCGGATTAAAATACAAAAATGGTACTGAAAAAGCAATCTGGAGTTATTGGCAAGCCCTCTATGCGATTACTTACGTCTGAGTTTCCGGCAGCGTGGTTTATCCTTCCATCATTAATGTTCGTTACACTTGTTGCGATCCTGCTTATAAAACGCCAAAAAATTAACAAATAATCTAAAAAATAGAAAAAGAGAATTTGCGGGTAATTTCTCCACGCCAGAGGATGCAAATCTCAACCCGCCCGCCTAAATTGAACCAATATAAAATTGCACATTATTGCTTAAATTGTCTGATTTTGCCGTCTTTAAAATGATCCGCAAATGCTAGTTTTTAGAAGTGAATGAGGGGGAAGCAGCTCTATTCTTTTTTCGAATTTTCTTGAAACTAAGACCTAAAACAACTATAATCAGGGTAAATACAGAAGCGGCGAGTAGATTTAATGGGAGCGGCTCTGAAGGGGCAGTTGATGTTGGAGTCACAGCGGGAGCAGCCGTGGGCTTAACTTCAGGTGAGAATGATGGAGTAAGCGAGGGTGACGGTGAAGGCGGCGCGAATTCCTCGCCTATCTCGAAGGAAACAGTTTCTGAAATCCCAGTAGCGCCTTCTGCATTAGTAGCGTAAACGACAAGTTTATGCAGTCCCACTGGCAAACCGGTTAGTGTAGTGTTTCCTTCCATGAAGATGTTTGCGTTACTATCCAAGCAGTAACTCAGAGTTGAAAAGGATCTATCAACCGTGAAAATCAGCGGTACATCGGTCGTGTTGTATCTTGCATAGTTTCTAGGCGAAAGAATTGTAATGTAGGGCGAAGCAAAATCGATCGTGAAAGTAACGGTTTTGCTATCTGACGTGGTATATTCGCCGTAATCTGGAAACCGGTAAGTCGCATAAACTGCTATTGTATGCGTTCCCTCAGACAGCGCAGGCAACTGCGCGAAGCCTGTCACTGTTGAATAGTAGTCTTCGCCCAAGCCTTGATACTCCGTGCTTATGGTAACGTTTTCTTTTCCGTCAAGACTATATTCAACTATTCTGAGATTGCCGTAAAAGTCAAAGAACGTGCTGATCGATATATTCAGCGGGATCAAATCCGTGTTGTAGGTTTTGTTTGCTGGCGAAATAATACGGATGAAGGGTATGCCGGGAACAAAATTGGCGTCAACCGTATGAAAAACGGCCCGCTCGATCGGTGCTGAAACGGAAAGCAACAAAATAAAGATGATGCTTACTAACACTATCTTCCTCATTTCAGCATCACAATTAATTAACACATTCAACAATAAAGAGCTTCTGCCCACGCGTTCTAGCTAATGACGCAGAAATTAAAAAACAGGCCTAATTGACCCCTGCTTCAATTTGAATAAGCATTGCATTCTCCAAAAAGGAAAAATGGGGGAAATTAGACTGCGAGGTTTTGGCTATTACTTTCTCTTCAACAGCAAGACGCCGACAACGGCAATAGCAACGATTATGGCGATTGTGGAGATGGCGAAGTAGGTTTCGACAGGCGCTTGAGGCGGTGGCGTAGATGCAGGTGACGCTGGCGGTGCTTCTTCCACGAACACTGCGGTTTTGGCGTAAGAGCCATAATACGCCTTAGAGCCAGTGAACCGTGCGATGACAGTGTATTCGCCAGGGACTGGTGGTTCGAAGGTTAGTTTGTAGAAGCCTGAGCCGTCTGTTGTGGTTCTGCCTACTTCGTAGTAGTTGTTGTTAGGATCAAGCACCTCAACAACAACTTCAACGCCCTTAACGTTCGCGGGGCACTCAAACTGCTTATACACGTACAGCATCCAGTCGCTCATCGACTCATCAGCAACAGCGGGCACGCCATTCGGGAAACGCATAGCCAAAATTGGGTCTTTTGTGCCAGGTGAAATATCGATGACTGAGCCCTTTACGAGGATCTTGCTGCCGTGCACTGCAATGTCGGGGGAAGCTGAAACTGAAACGGCTGTGGGACCCTTGCCGATGGCGTATACTCGCTGGTCATATGTGTCCATGGTGGCGATGATGCTGTCGCCGATAACGGCGTTGCCACCCCACCTGGTAGCGCGGAACATGCCGTTTACGCGCCAAATCACATCGCCAGTATCAGCATCCAAGCACACGAATGGCGCGCCGCGAGGCAGAGGCTGCTCAGCAGAGTGCTCGAGGTGGCCTACGTAGAGTTTGCCGTCTGCGATCAGCGTTATCCAGCCCCACCAGTTGTTGCCTGTAACTGGCTCACCATATTTGTCGTCTAATTCGTAAGTCCATACGGTCTTTCCTGTTTGGTCGTCGTATGCGTACAAGATGCCGCCGACGCCGACTGAGTATAGTTTGCCATAAGCGAAGTACCACGTGTGCTCGGCATTGCCCCAGCCATAAGCGTCAAGCCAGATTTCGCTTTCAGTCTCCCACATGAAGTTTCCTGTTTCCACGCTGAAGCCGTAGTGCTTTCGTAATTCTTTGTTCCAGATTGCGATGACTCCTTTTTCAGCGTTGTTGGTTGCGCCTACAAAATGCAGCGTGTTGGAGCCGGCATTCCACTCGGATGGCGGCGTCCATGTCTTGTCGAATATTAATTGGCCTCTAAGTCTAGGTTTCAGGTTTATTGCCCAGCACCGCACTGTGGTCCAGTTAAATAATAAGCCTACGATTCGGTCGTCGTTGTAAATCTTTATTGAGGGCCCAGCGATTGCGCTGACTGTGACAGGTAAGCCTTTGGGTATTGACACGTTCCATGAATAAGCTCTCGACACGTTTGCGGCTATTGTTCTTCCATGAACCGAGTTGCCCCAACTGCCATAGTCGGGACCCATAGCGCCTAGGTGTGAGTGCCCAGCTGCAGTTGAGTTCCAGAGAGCCATCCAGCCATTAGCGTAGTCTATTTGGTAGATGAGGATTTCGCCGCTTGGACCGAAGACGCGGGTTCCTGAAGGAACATTCGCGAAGCTAAATTGCCAATTGCCAGTGAATGGGTCATAGAAGTTGTATGTTGTTCCAACCGTCTGGACTAGATATGTGAATACGCCGTCATAGTTGAAGCTGTTGAAGTAGAGAATTTGACCGAACGCTAACGCAGTGTTATTCTTGAAAAAGACTTCTTCACCAGTATGCAAATCTATTCCGATGATTGCTGGTGCCTGTTCCATTCTAGTATCTGTTCTCGTGTAATAGAGGATTCCGTTCATTACCACCGCATTAGGGAATTTGCCTTCATATGCATCGCCGTTTCAGACGAGGCAGGCACCTGTCCGTCTCCCCAATAGCCTCCTGTTAAGCCGCCAGTAGTCAATGGTTTTGTCCATAATACATGTGCAGTTTCAGGTGCGTCGTCATTATAAAGCGCCAGCGAGTTGAAAGGACGTGCAACCCAGTTGCCGGAGATTGTAGCCCACTCGCGTAGTTGTGGATCGATTGGTCGGCCCCAGTATTCCGCTGGCAACGGGTGTCCAGGATATGACAACGAGGGCTCCTCCTGAACTTTGAGCTCCATTTCGGCGCTGCTTGCTAACATTACTGTGCCGTTAAGAATCGTGTAGAGTCCTTCGCGGTTAACGAATTCTCCGAAAGTCCAAATTTGCTGTGGATAGTTAACCTTTAGCTTGTATGTGCCTGCTTGGGTTGGTTTATAGATAATTGCGGTTCCGCCTGTTGAATCAGTTGTGTATGGGCCGAGCGTTTCCGTGGTGCCGTCAGGTTTGGTTATGGTTAAGGTTAAACCTGTGTACCCAAAGGCTACGTTCGGCGTTTGCAACAGAATACCGAAACGAATCAAAACATCTTCGCCGACTCCAGCAGGGTTAGGAACTGCGTCAATGACTGCATATGTTTTTAACTGAGTGGGGGCCGTCTGCGCAAATGTTGGCGCAGTAAGAAGCGCGATCAGCACAAGGCATGAGACAGCAACAGCTAGCCTTACTTTACAATTTGGCATATGATCTCTTCTCCTATTCTCCCTTAAACTTTAGTACACACGTTAGTGTGCACAAATAAGGCGTTTGTTTTTAATTTGTATTTAAATTTTTCCAAACAAAGGCAGTTAGCCCAACTCATGAGTAAAATCAATCCACATTGTTCGCAAACAACCTTCCATGAAGGTGAACTCCTCGGTAGTGCACCGACCGAGTTTATGTGGAAAGGCAGGGAGTTTTGAGCAATTTAAAAATGTGCCTTTTCCCGCGTTTACTTGTTTACTTGAAATTCATCGTCAGAATTAATAATTAATAAAAGAGGTCTGAACGTAGCTTACTATCGTGGTGGACTATGTTTGGAAAGAATAAACGGCAGATACGAGATGTAATTTTTGTTCAGCCTGTTAAAGGCGATGCGTTTTTCTGCACGCCTATAGCCTACGCTGTTGATTCAAATGGTTCAAAAGTGTTTTTGGATTCTGATTTGGCACTTGCAGGCAAGCTGAAGTTGATTTTCGAACGGGAAAATATGACTTGGATGGAAATAAAAGAGGAAAAAGTAGGCGGTGAACGCTATTTTGCGTTGTACTACTATCCTAAGAGGCTGGTTACCGAGCGGGCGCCATGTTCAGAGGAAAAGGCTACTTTGAGGGATGTGAAGAAGCTTTTCGATTTCTTTGTCACCCACGAGCTTGTTAGGCCAGCGGATGTCCAAAAGTCGAAGTCGCCTTCAGCTTATGGTTTATCTGAAAAAGAAACAACCGTGGATATAGAAGTTATTCCAGTAGAGACCGCTTGATAACAGCTCGCTTTCAGCACTGCTTTCCTGCATGTTTGTCTTGCTGGAACATATTTTTTATAACACAGTCTATCGCCTTAGTCCTGTCTTCGCTTATGGCTGATACAAGCATCCGCGGGGTAACCCAGCGCGCAACTGGATTAATCATTTGCTTGCAGTCTATGGCGAAATAGGCGTATGTCGTGTTTCTTTCAGTTGAAAGCTTGCTAAAGCTTTTTATAGTCGCGTTAAGAGCTTTGTTACGTCACATTAATCATGTCATTAACGAAGCTTTTGTAAGCTTTTGAAAAGTCATGAAGATTCTGTGGCAGGAGAAAATGAACATAATGAATATACAATCATTCCAAAACTTACCTATAAGCATGGAGGTCTTGAAAGGCATTGAAGAACTTGGGTTTAAAAGTCTTTTTCCAATTCAAGCTCAAGCGATAGTGCCGTTGCTCGAAGGCAAAGATGTCATTGGGCAAGCACAAACGGGCACCGGGAAAACCGCAGCGTTCGGCGTGCCCATGGTTGAAAAGTTAAATCCAGAAATAAGGAAAGTTCAAGGTCTAGTTTTAGTTCCTACACGCGAGCTTGCTGTGCAGGTTGCGGATAACCTCAAACGTTTCGCAAAGTATACTGGTCTGCGCGTATTGCCCGTTTACGGCGGCGCACCAATCGGAAGGCAAATACGCGAACTCGAAGGCGGTGTCCAGATTGTTGTGGGCACGCCAGGCCGCGTAATAGACCTGCTTGAAAGGCGCGTACTAGATTTATCATCAGTTAAAATTGTGGTTCTTGACGAGGCAGACAGAATGCTGGACATGGGCTTTATCGACGACATAAAATATATTCTCGCGAAAACGCCGTCAGATCGGCAGACATGCCTCTTCTCGGCGACGATTGATGAGGCGGTAATGCGCGTCTGCGACAGGTACCTGCGGAAGCCAGAGAAAATACTGGTAAGCAAAGACGAAATTGCACTAACGCAGATGAAACAGTACTACACTATTGTCAATCAGCATGCCAAATTTGAGGCGCTTTGCAAAATCCTCAGCGAAAACCACATTGGAAAAGCCATAATTTTCTGTCGAACACGCCACGGTGCAAGCAAGCTTTCAGAACAGTTAAGCCGCAAGGGTTACAGAGTGCAGGCTTTGCATGCTGGTTTCACGCAGCCCCAAAGGGACCGCGTAACCCACGATTTCAGAGAGGGAAAGCTACGTCTTCTCGTAGCAACTGACGTGGCAGCCAGAGGATTAGACATAGATGGTATAACGCACATAATCAACTATGACGTTCCCATGGATGCACCTGTTTACTTCCATCGTGTAGGCAGAACCGCGCGTAAAGGCGAAGAAGGCACAGCCATAACGCTGGTAAGCTACGGCGAACTGGCAGACTTCAACAAAATAAAGGCTTTAACCAAAACAAAAATCGAAGAAATCAGAGCAGCGGTAGCCGCTGCTGAAGATTCACCCATTCAAAGCTTCTTCTAAAACGCTGCAAATCAACGCTTTCTTAACATCGACATGACATGGAAAACCTAAATGTTGAGCCTTCCATCAATTACTATAGTGTGAATAGGTTCAATCGAGAACAGCACATTAACGACCAGCGTGTTCGTTTGGATGTGGAAAGCTAAAAATACTATGTTCGCAGCCGTAATCTTGGAAATTTGAGTTGCCCTACATACTTCATTATCCATTGTACAAGCTCGTCGTAGGCGTTGCATCCAACATTAGTTAAAACGACCAAGCCATTCTCATCAATTACAACAAATCCTTTCTCTAACATCCAATCGAAATATTTAACAAATTTATCATAAGATAGTCCAGTAGAAGTTGCAAGCGCGGTTCTGTTGATTCTCTTTTTTTCATTAAGAGTCTTTATAATTCGAGCAATAATGTAGAGGTCAGGTTTAAAACTCTGCATTTCTGAGGTCATGGCTGAATTTCTGCAACTCCCAATATAGTCTGTCTATTTCGCGCATTTCAGCAACCCGCTTCGAAAGATCCATTCTCAAATACAAGAAAGTAGTGAGAAGCGAAAGATGAAAAGAAGCATAACCAAGCGCACCTAATCGATGCAAGACTATATAGGTAATAAGATTAAGCAAGAAACCTAGGATAAAGAAAGATATAAACCCGTAAGCAGCACCTTTTACTAGGCCATACATTATATAACCGTGTCTGCCAGATGAAACAACATCGAAAGTCTCATCCCAATCCATCTCTGACAAGAGTTTTAGTGCTGAAGGAAACCCACGTGAAAGTTCATCTTTCCACTCACCTGTTTTTACTGCGGCTATCTTCTTTTTAACGAAGAGAATGCCCACTACAACACCAGCGGCCGGGATAAGCACTAGTGGAAACGTCAGGAAAAACTGCTGAACCCCATCAAATCCACTTAGGAGGTTCAAATAAAAAATTAAATTATTAACCAAAATGCAGGTTATAATGGAGCTGACAACAATTAAAGTAAACGTTTTTAAATTCCTAGCTAAAACGCCGTATTTTTTGATTTGATCGACAATTTCCATCAACTGAGCAACTTTTGCTACAACAGTTTCTTCTGAAATTGTTGAGGCATCATTTTTTTCTGTCATTCTTGCCATAGACATTGCATGAAGTTTTAGCTGCTTAAAAAGCTTGCTAATTATGAAGCTAATTTAAATTTAACTCCCTTTTAATGAGTCGCATTTAATTAGTGTATACACTGGATAAATAGAAACGCAAAATTAAGGAGGAAAAAAATTGAATAGCGGAAAAAACAAAAACAGCCTCATATTCTCTACAATTCTATTGCTAACTTTTGTAGCGACATTGATTACTCTGCCGTTTGCTGCAGCGCAATCACCGAAAATAACCACACATGCCTTTCTTACAGTCAATCCTAATCCTGTAGGCGTCGGTCAACGCGTGGTCATTGTGGCGTGGGCAGGCTTGGTCTTGCCTGGAGCAAGTGTAACTAACGATATACGTTTCCACGACTATAAAGTCACTATCACGGCACCAGACGGAAAAACGGAAACCATTACATGGGATGTTGTTTGGGACACAACTTCAACAGCGTGGGCTGAATACAGGCCTACTCAAGTCGGTACATACTCTTTCGTGTTTAGTTACCCTGACCAAATATACAATTGGAGCGGCACGTACCAGAACGCTGTATTTCTAGGCGCAACCAGCAAAACAGTATACCTTACTGTCCAGGAAGAACAATTGCCTGACCCAATAGCTAGCTATCCATTACCAACAGAGTACTGGACACGGCCCATAGAGGGACAGAACACGGACTGGTGGACGATCTCGTCACATTGGCTTGGTTACACGCACCCTTCAATCTACAGAATGGTTCAGCCAGACGGCGCAGCACCTAACAGTGCGCATGTCATGTGGACGAAGCCTATTGACGAGGGAGGCGTTGTCGGAGGAACTAACCTTGGAATCGAGGGCAACATGTTCTATAGCGGGTCAGCATACAACCCTAGATTTGCTGCGCCAATAATAATGAACGGAAAAGTCTTCTACGAGCTGCCATTTATGAATGCAGGAACTGGCGGCGGCTGGATGTGCGTTGATTTGCGTACTGGCGAAGAAATATGGTATAACGACAAAATGGGCGTTGACTCAGCTTGGCCTAGCCCGTCCTTTGGTTACCTCTATGCCTGCGACACCGAAAACCAACACGGCGTAATCCCTCGAGGCATCTTGTTCTCAAGTAACTTTGGCGTGGCATACGACCCGTGGACAGGACAAAGACTATTCAATGTAACCAATGTCCCTTCAGGAACAGCGGCAGTCGGACCAAAAGGCGAGATACTGCGTTACCAAATCGACCTAAGAAACGGCTGGCTTGCCCAATGGAACTCTTCCAGACTGTGGACAACATCAGGTGCCGGTTGGACTCCGGACTGGAACCAGACTAGAGGATGGGTAAACGCAAGTACATCAGCACGTTATGACTGGAACGTAACAATACCAAAAACTATCCCTACAACAACTTCTCCCTACTTTGCCATATGCGATGACGTACTACTGGGTAGCAGCAGCTTCGCTGGCCCATCAGGTATCGGAACTCCCGATCCATATACATTGTGGGCTATAAGTCTGAAGCCAGAGTCAAGAGGCACACTATTATGGATCAAGAATTATTCAGCGCCACCTGAAAACATCACCCGATTCTTACAAGTAGTGGACAAGGTGAACCGCGTAATCATCTTCCTAGACAAAGAAACTTTCCAGTTTTCCGGTTATAGCGTTGATAACGGGGAGAAGCTATGGGAGACAACTCCGCCAGCAGACATGTCTGATTTCTCGTACTTTGACGTAACCCACGCCGCCGTGTTCACTACTGCCGCTTACGGTCGTCTTTATCATAGCGGTTGGGGCGGAGTACTCTACTGCTACGACACGAAAAACGGCGAGCTACTATGGACTTACGGCAACGGCGGCGAAGGCAACAGCACATTTGGCGGTCTTCAAACACCGTGGGGCAATTATCCCATCTTTATAGCGTCCATTGCCGACGGAAAAGTCTTCCTGTTCAGTGGTGAACACTCGCCCAATACGCCGCTATACAAGGGCTGGAGGATACGCGCCGTTAACGCTACCAATGGCAAAGAACTATGGACGATGCTTGGATCTATGGGTTATCCGCCTCGCTCCTATTATCCTGTCGCAGAGGGCTTCATCTTATACTACAACATGTACGACGGGCAACTGTATTGCGTTGGCAAGGGTCCAAGTGCGACTACTGTTTCAATTCAGGACGATGTGACAACGCTTGGGAAGAAGGTGCTGGTAAAGGGCACGGTGATAGATATTTCGGCTGGTACTAAGCAGGATGAGCAGGCTACGCGGTTCCCGAATGGCGTTCCCGCTGTTGCTGATGAAAGTATGGGCGCTTGGATGGAGTATGTGTATATGCAGAAGCCGCGTCCAGCGGACGTTAAGGGCGTTGAAGTGGTCATCGAGGTGCTGGATCCCAACGGCAATTGCTATGAGGTTGCGAGAGCAACAAGTGATGCAAACGGTTTCTACAGCGCCACTTTTGAGCCGCCGGTGCCAGGTAAATACACAGTGATTGCTCGCTTTGCCGGCTCCGAATCCTACTGGCCCTCGCATGCAGAAACTGCCTTGCACGTAGAAGATGCGCCGCCTGCTACAATGGAGGCTACGCCTGCGCCTGAGGCGCCTGTTGAAACCTATTTCGCCATCTCCACAGCAGCCATAATAGTCGCAATCGCCATAGTTGGCTTGCTCTTGCTGAGGAAGCGATAGTGGCTATGCTGAGGACGCGCAAAACTCTTTTTCCTTCTTTTTCTTGAGCTTTGATGTTGATGGCAAAATTGGGGCTGAATGGGCTTTGGGTTACGATTTATCTGTAGCAAATTGCCTTTCTTTTCTCCTATCTCTCCTTTAATTTGGCGCCCAAAGCCCCAGCAAACCCTTCATCCTGCTTTAAGCGGGTGAGGAACACTGCTCACTCGACGTTTTCTCCTTTAAATAAGTGGTTATCTCCTACACAGTACATCAGAGAATAAACAAAAGCTTCATCGGTAGGTTCTTTCCAATTTTTTCAGCACAAACTCAACAGGGAAAACCTGCAATTTTCCGTCGCCAACAGAAATTATCCTTGAAGAGGTATAACCTTGCTTTTCACGTTGCAATAACGCGATCTTCACAGCTAAACCACCGCCGTAGCCGCCTAACGTGAAGTCTGCGCTGACAACTCGGTGACAGGGAATGACAGGCGCGAAGGGGTTCATGGCCATTACGTTGCCGACTGCTCTTGGGCTGCCTCCAACTGCTTTGGTGAGGGCGCCGTAAGAAGCCACGTAGCCTAGGGGTATCAGGCTTGTTGCCTCCAGCACTTTTCTAGTGTATTTAGGCAAATGCTCCATGGCTAAGCATAGACCATGCGAGGCACCCTTTCCATCATAAACGTTTTTCACCACTGCAAGCACTTTTTCAGCGAAAGCGGAGGGCGCTTGAAAAACTTGGAAGGGAACATTAAACGGTACACCCGCCAGTAAGCATCTCAAAACGTCTTGCTCGCTGCCGGCAAAAGAAGTGCTGAAAACGCGTTGCTCATTGCATGCAACGCCGAACCAGACTTCGCCAAAGTTTTTGGCATAAACACCTATCAATTTCTTAAACCCATGCTATACTGAAGGCGACTATGTTGTAAAAGCTTTTTACCTGTGGGTCTTCAGCTACTGTTTTCTCTCGAAGCACTCCATGCAGATAGCAACTACGTTAACCTTCCGAAGAGGTTGCTGGAAACGTAACAAACCTTTTGCGAAAATAGTTACATAATCCAGGGGCTTCCTGCATCTCTGGCATCTCACAGGTTCAGAAGCAGTTATTCTACATCAACAGAAACAGTTCACGCTGCATATTAATAAGCTAACTTGCAGCCATAGCTCTTAATCATCATGTTGAACGAACTTGTTTAACGTAGTTTATAAGTAACCTTAATAGGTTTGCATGTGTATATCAACGGCAAAGGTGAAAAATTTATGGAAGGATACGGCGCGCAAGCTCAACAGCAGGGATATGTTTGGATTCCTGGCGCGACAACAATAGGAGTTGTCTGTAAAGATGGCGTTATTTTAGCTTCTGAAAAACGCGCCACATACGGCTACCTTGTAGTAAGCAAAGGCGTCAAAAAAGTTTTCAAAATAACCGATCAAATAGGCGCAGCATGTGCTGGGCTTGTCGGCGACATGCAAATCCTCGCGCGAGAAGTAGAGGCACAAGCCAACCTGTTCAGCATGGATACTGGTAGAAAAATCTCTGTGAAAGCCGCCGCTAAACTCATGTCCGTTATCCTCTTCAACCGCCGGTACGCGCCATTGATCACGCAGACAATTGTAGGTGGTTTAGACGAAGAAGGACCATCACTTTACGTGCTGGACGTTCTGGGATCACTAATACCCGACAAATATGCCGCAGTCGGTTCTGGAACAGAAATAGCCATGGGCGTTCTAGAAGAAGGCTACAAAGAGGGGCTAAGCATAGAAGAGGCAAAAGCTCTGGTGACCAGAGCCATAAAATCCGCCATAAGCCGAGACTCCATGAGCGGCGACGGCATAGACTTCCTAATAATAACAAAAGACGGCATGACTGAAGAGTCAATAAAATTTTAAGCCAGTAGCTTAACAAGAGCCTATAGCATTTAATTCGCTGAAAGTACGTAATTCCCATTGTATGGAGAAAAACCGCTTTGCCTTTCGAATTAAGCTTGGAAGAAGGCACTTTCCTTGTCAAACTTGCACGAAAGGCGGTAAAAGAGTACTTGCAAACAGAAGAAACCATTAAAGCTCCTCCGGATACTCCTAAAAAACTGTTTACGCACTGCGGAGTTTTTGTCACCATAAACAGTTTGCGAAACGGTGAAAAAACGCTTAGAGGTTGCATAGGCTACCCTTACCCAACTGCGCCGCTTGTGGAAGCAGTTATAGATTCCGCCATAAGCGCGGCAACACGAGATCCACGTTTCCGCCCGCTTTCTCTAAAAGAGTATTGCAATGTGGTTTTTGAAGTAAGTGTGCTTACGCCACCTCAGCTGGTGGAAGTGAATAAGCCAGAAGAGTATGTTTCCAAAATTAAGGTTGGTGAAGACGGCTTAATCGTGGAAAAAGGCTTCTTTAAAGGGTTGCTTCTGCCGCAGGTGCCTGTTGAATGGGGCTGGTGCGAAGAGGAGTTTCTCTGCCAATGCTGCATTAAAGCTGGGCTTGCGCCGGATAGTTGGCTGACGAAGGGCACCAAAATTTACAAGTTCAACGCCATAATTTTTGAAGAGGAGACACCTGAAGGCAAGGTTAAACGCTTGCACCTAAGCGGAAAGTAAGCATCACCTGCTCATTTTATTACGCTTTCGATAATCTCAACTGCCTGCTTCAAGCCCTTAAACCTGCTGGAAAACGCGTTAAGCGCCATAACGCTTCTTTTAAAAACTTGCCTTTCCCTCTCGATTTTCTGGAGAGCCGCCTTCATTTCTCGCTTGTTTTTCACGGTTACTGAGCATTTCAGCTTTTGAAGCTTCGCCGCGTTCCCCATCTGCTCAGGTTGCGTTGGAATGCAAATGCTTGGCTTCGCATATTTTATGGTCTCAAAGCAGCTCATGTGCCCACCACTAAAGATGACCAACAACGCGTTTTTCATGTACTCTTGCCGTTCCTGTGTAGATAGCCATGTATGTATCTCGCAGTTGCCTCTCTTCATAGTGACTTTTTCGCCTGGTATCCCCAAGCTTATTACGCTTTTCGTTTCACTCTGCTCGGATAATGGAAGCACCGTCTGCATCAGTTTAGCTCGTGTTCCGTAAGGTCCGCTTATTGGAACGAAAATATGCTCCTCTACGCCAGGCGTGTAGGTTGTGTCGAGGAAGCTGCCTACAAACTCGACTTTTTCGCTTATGCCCACGCTTTCCAAGTCGCCTAGGTTATATTCGCTGATGGTATAGGGCGGCGGGTTGTCAGGAATGATTATTTTTGTGCATTGCTTCACGTAACGTTCAACGAGCCTCTCGCCTGGGCTAAGCACTGCGGCAAAGCTATAACTTGGTCTGATGACGTTTGTTATGTAGACTGAGCGAACATTCCATCTGCTTGCGAGTCGTAGCGCATGTATGTCGCCATCAGCGACTATCAAGTCAGGCTTAATTTTCCTGATGTGCCGTCGCAAGTCGTAGTAGCGGTGGATGGTTTCCATGCCGCTTGAATTTTTAATCTCAAATTTGCCTTTTTCATGATTGAAGTAGGGAAGAGGAAATAGTATGTTTATGAGCGATGCGGAGGTGACTATTCCAGCCGAGTTTTCGTACCATGCTACAGGCGTGCATGGATAAACATGCTTGAATTCTTTACGTAGCAGTTCGTAGGCTTTGCCTCCAGAGAAAAAGAATAAGTCGTGTCCTCTTTCTTCTAGTTTTTTCCCCAGCGGTAGGAGTCGGGAAACATGCCCTAAACCGAGCTCAGAGCAGCTAAGCATTAGTCGCATAGTACCCAAGAAGTAAGCGATTAGATTTATTTTTAGCTATGCTTAATTTTCAGAAAGCAAAGAAGCCGCAGCATAGTCTCGCGCTGTTTGCCGCTTTCTCTACGGGCCTCGCCCATAGATGTAGGCATATTCTTTTTTAAACATCAAGTTAAATGTCAATTTTCCGAAAGAGTAAATAATAGCTAAATAAAAGGGTATAGCGCGAGGCTAAAAACTGTGTCGTCAACGATTGAAGATATAATTGCCCGAAAAATCTTCAATAGCAGAGGAGAAGAAACCATCGAAGTTGACGTTATAACCGCTTCAGGTTTCGGAAGAGCCTCAGCTCCCTCCGGAAAAAGCCGCGGCAACGCTGAAGTGGTTTACTATCCACAAGGTGGAGTGGACCAGGCGCTTAAAAAGATCGATGAGTTGATAGCGCCTGAAATAGCTGGTTTAAACGCTGATTCTCAGGAAGAAATTGACAACATGCTTCATGAGATTGATGGCACAGAAAACTTCAGCAACATTGGCGGAAACACTGCTTTTGCCATCTCTTTAGCCAGTGCGGAAGCCGCAGCAAACTCGCATAGTCTTCTTTTGTTCCAATTTTTAGGCGGAAACCTCGCTAATACCCTTCCATACCCACTTGGAAACTGCATAAGTGGCGGCGCACATACGCGTGGCAAATCGCCAGACATCCAAGAATACTTGGCGCTACCCTATGGTGCTGAATCATTCCTCGAAGCTGCAACCGCAAATGCGCTAATTCACAAAAAAATAGGCGACGCCTTAAAAAAGAAAGATAAACTTTTCAACGGCGGAATAAGCTCTGAAGGCGCATGGATTGCCAACATCGGAAACGTGGACGCATTAGAAGTAATCTCCAAAGCATGTGAAGAAGTTAGCAACGAGTTAGACTTTGAATGCGGCTTCGGCGTTGATGCTGCCGCATCCTCGCTGTGGAACGAAAAAGAAGGCAAATACGTTTATGAGAATGAAGGGAAAAAACGAGACAGCGCTGAGCAGCTTGAATTTATTTTAGACTTGATAGAGAAGTATCACCTTGTTTACGTTGAAGATCCGTTTCATGAAGAGGACTTTGAGAGTTTCGCCGAACTTACCAAGAAAGTTAATGACTGCTTGATTTGCGGCGACGACTTGTTCACGACAAACAGCGAACGATTAAACCGTGGAATAAAGATTAATGCGGCAAATGCAATTATAATTAAGGTTAACCAGATTGGGACGCTAACAGACGCGCTGGAAACAATCGAGATGGCTCAAAAACATGGCTACACAACTGTGATGTCTCACCGCTCTGGCGACACATGCGATTGGCATATTGCACACTTGGCTGTGGCGTTTCGATGCCCAATAATAAAAACAGGCGTCATTGAAGGCGCACGTGTCGCGAAAATAAATGAGTTAATAAGGATCGAGCATTTCTTAGGTGATAAAGCCAAAATGGCTAATTTGAAAATACTCTAAGGAGAAAAATGGAAAATGTCTGAAGAAGATTTAGGTGGAAATTCGCCGGAATTTAAACTTGAAAAAGAACAAGAAGAGCCGATGATGGAGGGGCTTTTGCTACCCCGTGACACCCTTCTGTCAGCAGGCATACACATTGGAACACGAATGAAAACCCGAGACATGGAACAATTCATATACCGTGTCAGACCCGATGGATTATTTGTCTTGGACGTCAAAAAAACAGATGAGCGCATAAGAATAGCTGCCAAATTCCTAGCACGAATTGAACCAGCAAAGGTGGCTGTAGCAGCCGCTAGACTTTACGCACATGAACCTGTGACGAAATTCTGCAAATTAACCGGCGCTACACCAATTGTGGGCCGCTTTATTCCAGGCCTTTTATCAAACCCATTGTACACAAACAAAATAGACCCTGAAGTCATAGTTGTCTCGGATCCGAGAGCAGACGCCCAAGCCGTCAAAGAAGCGTCGAAGATGGGCATACCAATAGTAGCTTTGTGCAGCACTGACAACGAATTCGCCGGTGTAGACGTCGTTATCCCGACAAACAATAAGGGCAGAAGAGCCTTGGCGGTTATCTTCTGGCTTCTCGCTCGACAGGTTCTGCGTGAAAGAGGCGAGTTGGCAGCAGATAAGGATCCAGCGGCGACAATTGAAGATTTCGAAGCTAAACTTTCAAAGGAAGAGGAGGAAGAAAGCTGAGCCGATGACAGCAATTCGGCGTCCGCGTGTCGCAGGCATGTTCTACGAGGGGAACGCCGAAGAGCTGAAAGCTCAGATTAAAAGTTGCTTTCTTCACGAGTTAGGTCCTAGAAGCCTTCCAGTTGTCAACGAGAAAGGACCTGGGAAAATAGTCGGTCTTGTTTGTCCACATGCCGGCTACATGTATTCTGGCCCTGTTGCAGCTCATGCCTATTACGCGTTGGCATCAGACGGCAAGCCGGACACCGTGGTAATCTTGGGTCCGAACCATACGGGTTATGGCAGCGCTTTGGCTTTGATGAAGGAGGGCGTTTGGCGTACACCTTTGGGTGATGTGGAAATCGACAGCGAAACAGCCCATCACATAGTGCAGAAGGCGCGTTTGGTGGACGTGGATGAGCTGGCACATCGTTTTGAGCATTCAATTGAGGTTCAGCTGCCTTTTCTGCAGTACATTTACGGCTCCACATTCCGGTTTGTGCCGATATGCTTCCAAATGCAGGATTTGTTCTCCGCGGTGGAGGTAGGGCAGGCGCTTGCTGAGGTTTTAGCAGGCAGGAACGCTGTGGTTATCGCTTCGTCGGACATGACGCATTACGAGCCGCAAAATAGCGCTGCAGCAAAGGATTTGGCGGCACTTAAAGCTGTGGAAGCCATGGATGCAAAACAGTTTTACTCAATTATTGAGGCACGCGGCGTGTCTGCTTGCGGTTATGGCCCAATTACTGCTGTGATAACCGCTGCAAGGGCATTGGGTGCCAAGGAAGCGAAACTGCTCTGCTACAAGAGCAGCGGAGACATAACAGGCGATTACTCAAGCGTAGTTGGGTATGCCGCTGTATGCTTCAAAAAGTAGCTTCAGCATTTACGCTTGCCGCTGTTTCTATAAAGCAACCTTTAAGGTAGTTAGACCTCATTCTATGAGGCGGCTCGTGCGTGTGCTGCCGCGGCGGATAGCCCCTCTATAGGTTTCTGCAATGAATCGCTAATAACCGCCTAAGGTTAAGATATAAATTAAAATTTTTTAAATAGAATAGCTGAATTGTTGGCATGTTTGTAATGGTAGTCATTTTATTTTAACCAATTTGATTTATTACAACTTTCGCATAAGGACCAGTTAAAATAAACCCATGTTCCCCATAAGTAACTGAGTATTTTAAAGTAAAGGGTTTATTGAGAATTTGTGGTTGTGGCGGATATACGTCAGGGTCGCCTAATTTAAAGACTATGATTCCTGCAATGCTCCCTGTATCGAGTAATTTTGCGGAGCTTGGTAAACTTGAACCTAAGTTAAAACGTTCCGTTGTTGTACCAACATAAGGATAATTAACATAATACGTACCTGAACTATTATGTAATGAGTGGACAAGAGTGGATGGCAAATATTCAGAATTATCAATTAATACAGAAAAACCATTGTCTCCAAACACATTGACTTGTGAGTAACCATGGTTAGTGATAGCTACATTAAGCACAAGATAAGTGTAGTTGTATGATGAACCCCAACTCTCACTGTAAAACCACCCTACTGTCCGATAGTTAACTTCAACGTAAGTTGTTGTTAATGTTGGTGCGCTTAGTCCTGAAGGATTTTGGGTTAATTGGTGAAGAATAGGATATGTAGAATAAAGTAAAAGAACAGCTATTATCGCAAGAGCAAAAACCGCAGCAATTTTCTTCAATAGCTTAGTTTTAGAATGCTGTTTTGGAAGAGGATAGTTTATTGTTGGTGATGGTTCAGAGAATTCTCCTCCAAACGGTCTCACATAGAATGGTGCTGCTCTTGGCTTGTTCGTGCAGTCATGGTTTTCGGGTAGATGATGTTCTACACAGAAATAGTTACGGCAATAGTTACATTGGAAGATAAGAGCATCTTGCTTACCACAGATTTTGCATTGAAAGTGATTCATTGAGTATTTCCAATTTTTTATTTTTCACAAAATGTCTATATAAAAATTTGTTACTTTATATTACAGATTTGAAATACAACAACCTTACCATCTTAAAGCGTAAACTTTGAAAAATTCATCCAAGTTCTTCAACAGATATATGCTAAAAAAATTATTTACATTGCTCCAGCATTTTCTTAACGTTCTCTTTACAGCAAACAGTGAAGATGCAACGGATATGCTAGCCTATTATTTTGAAACAAGGCTTAATTCACGAAAAGAGGATTAAGAAAGCGAATAGTCTTTCACGAGTATCATCATAATCTGGTCAAAATAAAAGTTAGAATTACCTAAACCGATGAAAGAAAAGGAAGTAAATTTATAAATTTGAATAGCCTGTTTTGTAAAAAATTTTTTTAAACAAATCGAGTATATTTCTTTGTATGCCAATTCCAAGCTACGAAACAATGATGAAACCGCTTCTGGAATATCTTAGCGACAAAAAAGAACATAAATTGAATGAGTTGATTGAGCACATTTACGAGACTTTTAACTTAACTGAAAAAAGAGAAAAGAGAACTCCTCCCAAGTGGAACTGAACCGATTGTCAATAACCGCGTTAGATGGGCAAGATTATATCTCGAAAAAGCAGGACTTTTAGAATCAACAAAAAAAGGCCACTATCAAATAACTGAAAAGGGTTTGAAGGTTTTAAGCGGAAAACCTGCAAAAATAGATGTAAAATATCTAAGGCGATTTCCAGAGTTCATTAAGTTTAAAACGAGACAAGAAGAAGAAAAAAAAAAAAGAACGCTCTGCTCAGAAAGAGATACCTGAATCTTTGAATCCAGAGGAATTATTAGAGGAAGCCTATAAAAGAATTAAATCTGAGTTAATCGAGGACTTGTTGAAAAAAATTAAGGAAGCCTCACCGCAATTTTTTGAAAAAGTCGTTGTCGAGTTATTAGTAAAAATGGGATATGGCGGCTCTCGAAAAGATGCTGGACAAGCAATTGGCCAAAGTGGTGATCAAGGAATTGACGGCATAATCAAGGAAGACCGACTTGGCTTAGATAAAATATATATACAAGCTAAAAGATGGGAGAGTACGGTTGGACGCCCTGAAATTCAAAAATTTGTTGGAGCACTAAAAGGTCAAGGTGCAAATAAAGGAATTTTCATATCGACATCTAATTTTTCAAATGATGCCCTTGGATATGCGGATCAAATTGATTCGCCTAAGATTGTCTTAATTGATGGATTTATGTTAGCTGAATTGTTGATTGAACATAATGTAGGTGTTTCAGAAGTAAAAAGCTATGCTATTAAGAAAATAGATGTGGATTATTTTGATGAAGTGTAAGTTTTGCAGTCGCTGATGTTGATTTTTGATTCAGATTTTAGGCACGTAATTCTCTTTAAGTGTGTAATATTAACAAATTTAGAGCTATATGAGGTTGTTCAAAATTGAATAGTAAACTCCTTGCGTTAATCGTAGTAATTATTGTGGGCGCCAGCGCATTATTAGTTTTGCTTCTTAATCAGCCAGGCAAAAGCTCAGAGGTTACTGTGCCTACTTTAAATAGCGAGGAAGAATCGCTGCAGATTATTTCCGCAGGAATATGGTATAATCCTTTTATCAATTCCTCTTATTCGGCTATACTGTTAATTAACGAAAAGAACACTACAGCACAGATACAGAAAATAACTATCAAAGGATTAGCAGTTAATTGGGCAAATGTATACTATTGCAAAACAGAAATTGGTTTGGTTTCCAAAATCAGTCCAATAGCAAATGAATTAACAGGAACAACGTCGGAAATATCTATAGATGACGTGACATTAACCTTAAAGCAAGCAACAGGCGAAATACTCTTTGAAGGCTTCAAGGCACTTGTTGTATATGTAAAAAATTCTATAAGTATAGACGCCCAGGAACTTCCGGAAGGAAACGCTACCGTTGTGGTATTTATACAGAAAAACGCGTACTTTAAAGAAGTTACAATGAAACCAGAATATTCGTCCATAGATTTTATGCCAACAGAAGAACTAAAAATAACAAGAATGCAATTCTTACAGGAGGGAGCAGGCGACAGATATATTCGCATTATTGCAAATAACACCGGCACAACTCCTGTCACCATAAGCGCAGTATACCTCAACAACAAAGAAGTCAATAGCGATGACCTAGATTTCAAGCCAGTATCAGGAACAGCGGCTGCAAATTCAGGTCTAACAATTACCATCACTGAAGAGTGGGTTGAAGGCAATAACTATCAGGTTAAACTGATATCCTCGAAAGGCAACACATTCGTGTATACTGCAGTCGGACCAGAATAAATTCCCCTCTTTATCTTTGCGTTAGCATTCCGGGGGTAGGGTGAGCGTTAATCGCTCGTTAGGGTCATGAGTAATTCCCAAGTCCTTCGCATTATAGATAGTGAACTTCTGGTTGGTGTAATGCGGATTAGTGACTGTTCTTGTCCTTACATTTTTATTGGCTAATGCCGCCTCGAACTTCTTTCTGCCGCCAAATAGGCCGGTGCTTGCGATGGAGTGCCGACTGAATAACTGAGGTTGAATGGCTTAACTCTGCACGGTTCGCCTCCTTTGAAATTTGTTGGAACGTTTTGTTCAACATGACGTTCTCGATAGGTATGGGAAGGTAAGAAGCCGCTATGAGAATCCTAACTAATTTTCCAATTCAAGAGTTTATTAGGTTCTCAGGAGTTGCCTAAGTGGAAGCTTCCAGTTGAAGTGAAATGATTATATCAGTGACTGTCAAAAAGTGTGAGTTGCATAGTTTTTAAGAGTGTGTTTGCACATAGCAGAGGGGCATAAGCTAGAGGTGTTGGTTGTTTGGTGGGTGGTAAGCCGCTTGTTAGCATAGTCAGCGCGGGCTTGTCAAGGTTTGGCAAGCGTGAGGGCTTATACGCGCGGGAGCTTTTCGCCGAAGCCGTTAAAGAAGCATTTGACCGCTGTCCGAGGCTGGAGCCCAAGCGTGATATAAAAGCCATGTTTGTGGGGCACATGGGCGAGGCGTACGAGCACCAGGGGCACACGGGCGCCGCCGCCGCGGACTGGGCGGGTCTGCTGGGTATCCCGGCCACGCGGACTGAGGCGGCTTGCGCAAGCTCTGGTGCAGCATTGCTCTCGGGTGTTTACGCGGTGCTTTCAGGCTTAGCGGACGTTGTCTTGGTTGGCGGCGTGGAGAAGATGACGCATCGGAGCACCGCCGAGGTCACGGAGTATTTGGCGATGGCTTCGGATTACCCGTTTGAGCAGTGGCACGGCATCACGTTTCCCGGCTTGTACGCGTTGATGGCAACGGCGCACATGCATGCGTATGGCACCACAGAGGCGCAGCTGGCGCATGTAGCTGTCAAGAACCATTATCACGGAAGCCTTAACCCGAAGGCGCAGATGCAGAAGGAAATAACGTTGGAAGCCGCCCTGACCTCGCGTGTCGTTGCGTCGCCTCTGAAGCTTTATGACTGCTCGCTCATCACGGATGGCGCAAGCTGCCTAATCCTCACAAAACCCGAACTGGCAAGGCGATTCACTGATCAGCCTGTGCACATCATCGGTGCCGGGCAAGCCAGTGACTCCATAGGCCTCTATGAGCGGCAAAGCCTCACCTCGCTGCGGGCAACAAGGCTGGCAGCGCAGAAAGCTTACCAGATGGCGCAGGTCAAACCCGACGACGTGGACGTTGCCGAGGTGCATGACTGTTTCACCATAGCCGAAATAATAGCTTACGAAGACCTTGGCTTCTGCAGGGCTGGTGAAGGCGGTAAACTTGCGGAAAACGGCGAAACTCGCCTCGGCGGGCGCTTGCCTGTTAACACAAGTGGTGGCTTGAAGGCGAAGGGTCATCCAGTCGGCGCCACGGGTACAGCGCAGGCTTACGAGGTTTACCTGCAGCTCACGGGGCAAGCGGAACGGCGCCAAGTCAAAGATGCAGGCGTTGGGTTGACGCATAACGTAGGCGGCTCAGGCGCCACTGCCACCGTGTACATTTACAGGAGTGATCAGCAATGAGTAGTGACGCGCCTTTCACAATCGAGCAGTTCTACAAGTTCCTATCGCAGGGCAAACTAATGGCGGGGAAATGCATGCGCTGCGGCAAAATCCACCTGCCGCCCCGACCGCTCTGCGACAACTGCCACTCGCAGGAGTTCACATGGGCAGAAATCAGCGGGAAAGGCACGCTAGTAACCTTCACAGTCATCCACATAGCGCCGCAGCAGTTCCAAGCCCTAGCGCCCTACGCCATAGGTATAGTGCAACTTGAGAACAGCTTAAAATTGCCCGGTATGATAACTGGCGTACCGCACAATCAACTCAGCATTGGCATGCCGCTCACAATAGACTACGCCGCATGCACCGCAGCGCAGCCATGGCCGCAATGGCCCAGGTACTGCTTCAAGCCTTTGTGAATTTCCGCAATACCTTAGCCTTTTCTTATTTGCGCGGGAGAAATCGTCACTCATTTCTCATAGTGGCAATATTAATAGGAATTCATGTTCATAAGTTTGCTTAAACAGTGAAAACTTGTGGGCGTCCTTTTCTGTCAGCGCATAATGAGGCCCCGCGCGCTAAGCGCACTAACTTAAATAAACTTATTATCCAAATAAGGAATAAGCATTCCAAAAAATCAAAACCTTATTCTCTAACAGCAGAGAATACGAAGGATCAATTATAGGCTTTACCGAACAAATGTTAACATGTCTCTAAAAATAACACTCTTCGGTAAATTTTTCTGTTAATCACCACTAACAGAAGCGAAAATTCTGTTTAAATGAAGTTTTCTTTGTCGATTTCTGTTTGATTTTACATATTTATTTTTGGTCCATAATTTTTATGTAGCAGGTAAAAAGAGCAGTTTAGCTGAAGGAAGAATTGATATGTACAAAAAACACGATGAAGTGATGAAGATCAAAAGTTTTGTTGCCATTTGTCTTGCAGTAATGTTTCTCTGCAGTTTGCAACCTTCAGGAGCGCAAAAATTAGAAAATTGGACTGATCTCTCATCGCTGTATGTAGATTTTGGGGATTTGCCTACTGCTATTATTCCTCTTGACAAAGGAATTAAACATATGTTTAAAGTTAAGAATGTAGGCGATAATGAATTGCGTGTAACTCTTGAAGTTAGAGATGCAATGACTGGAACGGATGTTGGAACTGTTTTTCCTCAACCGCCAAGGATTTATTTATCACCTGGTGAAGAACAGTGGGTAATTGTAGTTGGAATATCTCCCGAAATACGGCCTGAAGATTTGGCTCACGAAATAGGAGTGCATAATCGTTTAGTAAATTATACTTTTAGAAATGACTACAATTATAGCGATACGATTACATTTGTTAAAAATTACACATACACCGTCCTTGATCCAATGAATATTACTGGCAATTTTACAGTACATGGTAAAGTGCAAGATCAAAATGGGTATAGCATTCGAGATGCAGACGTGAAATTAAGCACTGGTAATTATGATAAATTTGCTAGAACTGGAGTTGATGGTGGATTTTCGTTCTCGGTGCCTTCTCATCCCAATTGGTGGCTTAAAATTTCAAAACAGGGTTATAAAGATGTATACGTCTTTAATCTTACAAATACTTATTATACATTGACACTTTCACCTTTTTCTGAAGATATTCCTCGGTATGAGCGTATCAAGTTAGTAACTACAGAAATTGGGTTTTGGAAATATACTGTAAGTGCAGACGAGAAATACATTTTACTTTCTCAAGGTATGGAAAATTGGGTTAATCCAGAGCTGAAGAATCAGAGTAAATTGATGCTTTATACGCTTGATGGTGAGGAAGTGTGGAACTATTCCATGGGATGGGAAGCTTGGGGTTGCGATCTAAGTCAAGATGGTAAATATGCGGTTTATGTCGCCGAGCTCAGGCCTGGCAATATAGGTTTGTTAGATGCACAAATTGGAACGCTTTTATGGAAAAAGGATCTGACGCAAGAGAATTTTCCGCCAAGCATCCCTTGCGAAGTAGGTAGTAAAGAAGTTACATTCTCTCATAACAGCATATATATTGGTATGGGGTCAACGCACGGTGACTTTTACCTTCTCGAAAGGGCTACTGGAAATGTACTGTGGAGATATTTCACTGAAGGACAGGTACGTAAGATTTTGTTTAGCGGAAATGATAGTTTCGTATACGTTGGAAGCGGTGACGGCTGGTTATATAAGCTTGCTACAGCAAATGGAGCATTACAATGGAAGGCACATATTTGGTCATGGCCTTACACTTACGGGCTCGCATTATCGCCTGACGAAAGTTTAATTGCTGCCGGAGTGAAAAGTGGCGAGGTCTCTGTTGTAAAAACAAGTGACGGCACACGTCTTTGGTATTATGACATGGGCATTATGTGCGTGCGCTGGGTACAGTTCTCGCCAGACGGCTCTTTACTTGCTGCCGGAAGCGGTGCACCCGGAGGCACCACCATCTTTAATGCTATTACAGGCGAACCTTTGTGGAGAACCAGCTTTTCAGGAGCAGGAATGTTCACTGCTGATGGAAACAATGTTTTCATTGGGGAGGGGACCGGTATGTTGTTTACTAAAGACGGCACACTTGTTACTGGTGAAATTGATCCCGGATATGAAGGGACTCTAACAAGGGGGTACTGGAAGGTAGCATATATTTCTAAAGATAAGTCTAAAATTGTTGTCGCTCCAAGGGACATGGAACCAGGCAAAGGGGGCATTGCCTTTTTTAAAATAGTGCCGAAACACGCGCAGCAAATTTTCACGGTTTATTTGGCAAACGTAAGCTATCCCGTAGCTATATTGAGTAATTCAACTGAAATAAGCGCTTTTAGTTTTAATCCAGCGCTAAAACAGATAAGCTTCAACATAGCAGGCGTCTCTGGCACACAAGGTTTCTGCAATGTTACCATGCCAAATATGCTCCTCCAAGGAGAACCCTGAACCGTTAAGCTTAATGGGACAAACTGGCCTTTCACACGAGCCCAAAACGAGACGCACAGCTTCATTCATTTCACTTACACCCATGCAAGCACATATGAAGTCACAATACAAGGAACATGGGTAATACCCGAGTTCTCACCTATTACAATGTTATCAACTCTTATACTTCTCACGGTGATCATCGCCGTTTTAATGAAGAAAAAATTGGCAAAACTGTAAAGCATCTACTTTTCTTTTAGTCGCTGCTAATGGAACAGTTAGTCGCTTATAAGGAATTGTCACGCTTGGGCTTTAACTTTGCTTGTTATTTGCTCGATTCTTTTGATGCTTTCAACTATGTTATGAGCTTCTTTAAGCACTGTTTCTTGATCCTTTACGCTTAAGCCTTTCAGTATGCGGTCTACATCTTCATGTATCTGTTTTGCCGTGTCGACGCTGCTCAAGTTAGCCACCCTAAAATAGTAGTTGGCGTGCCCACTTTTATAGTTTTAAGGTTTTTTCTCCTGTTGACTTTGTTTATGGACTTTTCGAAGCGCTGGTTAAAGTCGTCTGTATTCCATGAGGCGAGATATTCCGTGTTCAGAAGGGTTGCTCCAGCGTAATGCAGTAGGTCGCCCATGTTTAAGGCAGTTTCTTCTAAATACTCGTTAACGAGCAAAAGGAGAGTTCTTGAGCGTACGCTTAGAAGCTTGATTCCGTAAGTGTCGATTGCCTCTAACATTCTCAGCGCATCCGCCACTCTTAATGGTCTTTTTGCTACGCCTATGGCCAAGTCCATTTCCACGGCTTGCTTGCAGGATACTGGTTCAAAGCCGAGACGGTTAATTTCATCCAAAAACTCTTTTGTTTGGTTATGGAATAAATCAAACGAGTTAGCTAAAGCAATTAGTGCAGAAAGCTCTAAATAAACTCGAGCCATAAACTATACGCATCCATGACATGTGATTGTTGCTCTTCTATTTTTGCGCTTGTTGCTTTTATGCTTTGACGAACCTAGCGAAAAATGGGGGCAAACTGGCTCTTATATGTTGGTTTCGCCTATTTCTATTCAAGTTTTGTTTCAGAATGGTTTATCATTAAAAACTAAACAAATTATTCATGGGCTGGGCATTTTCCTAACGGTTAAGCAACAGATTCTTGTCACACTATTAGAGCGGAGACCATTGCAAAACAGCCAAATAGTCAAACGCGTAGGCATAACGGAGCAGTAGTGCAGCGAAACAATCAACGCCTTACAAGCGGAAGGCTTGATTGAAAGCCAATTCATAACGCCACGTAGAATAAATCGGCTTACGGGCAGAGGCGCCAAAGTGGCTAAGCGCCTGAAAGAAATAAGCGAAAACGTGATCAGCGAAAGTGTTAAACGCTAACCCAAGATGCAGTCTCTTCTTTTAGTGTCTCTTAAAAGAATGTTTTGATGTTACTTTCTTTTTGAAGGTTTTTTGTAAATTGTAAGGATTAATAGTCCGATGTAGTATACTATGCCGAAGGCTCCCATCCAAACGCATAAGCTGTAGATTTCTGGCGTGATGGAGGGATCGTATAGGGGATTTGTTGTTATTGGGTAAAATGGTGTTATGTCCGCGTAAAGTGGCGTATCCAGCAAAACGTGAAGCCTTGTTCCTAAACCACCTGCCACAACAAAAGACTTCGGACTTAAACTGTTAGCTGTCTCAAGTAGGAAAATATTGAAAAGCGGATACAGAAATCTTTCAAGAAGGAACATTATATAACCGAAGACTAAGCCTACTGGCACAGTCAACAAGAAAGTATGCAGGTATCCGTGTAATGGATACCCTAACCCAAGAGAGAGCACCAAAAAGGGTTCTACATCAACAATAATATTTGCAAAAATAAACGTTGGAGCATGAAGATACTTCCTCAATGGCAAGCCTAAACCTAAGCCTGGACCAAGATGAAAAGGAGTAAAGGGCATAACTCAATCAACCAACACCAGTATATAAAATAAATTTAATAACGTTTTGCAGACTTGGTGTTACCTCACCAGTTCTTTTAATCATCGTTAACAGAATGTTCACTTTTTAGAATTATATTGGTCTGCAAGATTCAAATTTTTCACGCAATTTTAAACTAATCCTTATGCGTTTAGTTAATTACCGCGCTCTTCGACATAGTGAATCTGGTTTAAAAACAAAAACTAGGACGGTGGCAAGAATGGCGACTGTTAGAAAGTAGAATGGAAAGATATTATGGGAAACGTTACCTTCAATAAATAGTATGGTGCCTGCTGCGTTTGTAGATGCATGATACAGCGACACGGCAAAAAGGCTGCCATTAGTGCAGTTGTAAAGCCACGTGTAAGAAATCGAGTACAGACTCAGGAAAATGGCGAACCAAAGATAATTATGGTAGCCTACTGCCATGACGCTGTCTTTAACTGCGAAGTGCGGCCAATGCCATAATGCCCAAAATACTCCGATGATTGTGCTTGAAACAAGCGCGTTGTGCTTCTTTTGAAGCGTGGGTAAAGCGTATCCTCTCCAGCCTATTTCTTCCCACATGTTCATCAAGAAACTCGCAATTAGTAACGGCGGAAACTCCGCTAGCTTCATCAAGTCCAAAGCATATATTCCTCCAGCAATGGACCAAAGCAGGATTGCGAAAGCTGCCAAAGCCAGAGGAAGAAGAACAGCCGCCAAAAACCACAACTTTGAAAAGCCCTTGCGAGTAAATTGATCGAATAAACGTTTAACTCCGCCCTTTCCATACTCAAGTCTGGCCGCTATAAGCCCAGCAATCGTTGGAGAAACTCCGCCAACAATCACAAAAACAAAAACTAGCTCGGAAGGAAACATATCATATGAAGCCAAAACCCAAGGGGCATAGGCTAAACCTCCAATTAACAGAACCAAGCTGAAATAATAAGCAATGAACCTATTCAGAATTAGCACCACTTTTGTTTCCAGTTTTAACCGGTTTTTTCTCTCGAACCATTCTTTTTGCTCCAAATACTGCTAAGATTATGATGGTGACAACAATTATTGAGAAAAAGTAGTAGGTTGGACCATTTTCTATTTCAAACACGGGGAAAACAACATATGTTGACAAGTTAAGCATCGTATGAAAGATTAACGCGACAAAGATGCTGCCGCCTGTGTTGTTATATAGCCAAGTGAATAGAATCGATACAAACACGAACAGAATAACCGTGCTTAGGAACATCGCTATTCCAACTTCATATTGAGGACCTAACCAATACATGAAGTTCAAAGGTAAATGCCAAACAGCCCAGATCACTCCTAAAACCACGCTCGAGACAAGAGCTGAATGCCGCATTTGAAGACGGGGAAGCGCATAACCCCTCCAGCCAAATTCCTCTTGAAGCGGACCTCCAAGAAAGAATATGTAAACAAAATTCCAGAGAATAAGCCATGGCTGAGACAGCATAACCATTTCAGTAAAAGAATTCCCAGTTAACGACGCTACTACAATTGAAAAGCCTGCGATAACCGGCCACAACAAAAGAGCAGGAATATACCAAATTATTCCAATTCTGGGGTCAAATCCCTTTCTCAGTAACTTTTTAACTCCTTCATTGTCTTCTTGAAAATAAGTAAGTAGAAATGCCGCTACAAATGGACCAAACGGAGCCACGTAAAGGTTAAAACCCAAAATCTGCAGAAGCCAGAAAAACCACGACCATGCAAAGGCAATCAAGAAATATAAAGCCAAATTTCTATCATCAGGCCTGCTTCGCATTATGCACGCAACCTTTTTCTATGTGTATATATGGATAAAATAAAATAGTTTTTGTTGCATTCGACGGGATATATCAAATTTGAAATCTAAAAACAGAAAAAGAGGAGTTTTACCTAACCAAAAGAATCCACAAAATCATAACTAACAAGTTTAGGCTAATGTTCTTTTAATCTCTGTTAAAGGAATGATTAGCCTAAGCTAAACGATAAAGTTCATGGGCTGTGAAGTTTTATGTTAGCCGAACGTGAATGCTGGCTCTTTCCGGGGCGGCTCTCTTGCTGTGTAGGCGCTTAGGGCTAATGCCTAGAGCATGTCGTCGTGGCTGTTCTGCGGGTGGCTGAACTGCAAATGTCCGCTTTTGCTGTAAGCGTATTGTTGCTCGTTTATTCGCTGACATGGCTACCTATGATATGGCAAAGCCAAACTGTTCTGCTCCATGACAATCTTCGGGCTTGACAGCAACTCCTCTTTTGTTTGAACTGTGAACTTTAAGCTTTAAGCCTTTTATTGCCTTACGCAAGCCTAACTAAACGCCTACGCTGCTTGAAAGAAACAGGCTACATTGCAGAAACCAAACAAAACACCCAAAACCAACAATCCATGAGCTACGAACCAAAGCCTACCCACCCATGTTCCTCACAGAAAAACAGCATGAAGACATTCTAGAACAAGCAAGATGTCCAGTCAGCGCTGATGCTGCTATCAACTATGAACATAGTCACACAAGAAAAAGAGTGAAACGACGTCTCACACCTAAGACCTCAAAACTCCTTGGCCTCTAGGACCAAAAGAAACTCGCTCACGGATAATACCTGAGTTTTCTTATATCCGCCTAATTTGAGCATGTGCTTATCTCCGCTAACTATGTAATCTGCACCAGCCGCCAAGGCACACTCGATAAACTTGTCATCCACTGGATGCTCCACAACAACATTAACTTTCTCGGTTACCTCAACGAACTTGACAACTTTGAGCACAGCCTCAATCAGGTCTTCATGACGCAAACCCGCTGCTTGATACACCTTTCTGAGCTTCGGATAATTCAAAACTTGACTGATTTCCCCAATAATTTCCTCAGACGTAACAATGCAAACCTTGCCTTCTTCAGCTGCCCTCACAATTTCAGCGGGTTTTCCGCCCCAAAGCAAAGCGGAAACCCAAACGTTAGCGTCAAGAACTACTTTGGGCACGCGCTTCCTCGATGAAGGCGTCGATATCTTCCTCCGAAAGACCCAGCTGCCGAACTTTGCTCCAAACAGGCTTCATGGCTTCTTCAAAAGACTTATCCACGATCTTCTTCAGCACCACGGTGTCGTCAATGGCTATGGCTAAGATTTTTTCGCCTTTCTTTAGGTTGGCTGCCCTGCGCACGTTTGCAGGAATAACTACTTGTCCTTTGGAGGAAACCTTAGTTGTTGACGCTTCGACCACGCTTTCACCACCAAACAGTAAGAACATTCTTACGTATAACCTTAATCGCCCGCAACAGACGCCAAAATCATAAAACACACAAAAAATCAAAACTCTGCAACTAGAGAAAACACTACACTGCCCAATTTTAACAGGTTTGGAAGTTTCCTTGAAAGCGCAAAATTATTTCTGAATTCCTGCTGCAACATAGTTATAGGTTAAATCGTATTGGTTAACTAAAGACGCAAGTTAGAGCCCAAAACAAAAAAGGAGATTTTGCAGAAGATCGCCAACGAATAGCACTTTGCTTCAAACCAGCTTAAAAACTTCTACTGTTGCATTTGCGCCTTATTTATCCGCTCAATCAGAACGGGCACATCAGTTATTGACGTTACAATGTAGTTTGCGCCTTGCTGCGTCAACTGCTGCTTAGTGGATATTCCAGTGGGCAAACCCACCGCGATGGCCTTCAGCTCCTGCGCGCACTGCATATCCATGACGCTGTCGCCGACAAGCATGCTTTCCTCAGGCTTCACGCCTAAAGCATCAAGCACCGCCCGGAGATGCTCCGGATGAGGCTTTACCTCTTTCACTTTGTCCCGCGTTACAACCGCGTCAAAAAACTCGGCAATCCTGAAGCGCTGCAGGATGTACGTAGCCGCCTTTTCGCTGTCAGTTGTGCATATCCCGAGTTTCAAGCCCATGCGTTTCAGCGTCTTCAGCGTTTCCAGAGCGCCTGACATCAGGCCGGTGCTCATGGCCGCGTCTAACTCGTATTTTTCAGCTATGCTCAAGACTTCGCCGCGGAGCTTCTCTATTGTGGTAGTGGGCTTGCGCGTGTTTCTTAGGAAAAGCTCTGCCTTTTTGAGCATTTCAAAAATGTTTTCCTGCAGCGACAGCACTGACGCTGGGACGCCTTGCTTCGCTAAGTAGCCTCTGACCTCGGCTCTCAGCGAACGGTAATCTAGGTTGAAGCCTACTAATGTGCCGTCTAAATCGAATACTACCGCTTTAATGCTCATTCTGCTGGTTCACGCTCATTTATCGCTAAAGCAAAGCGGCGTAATCACTTCCCCAAATAGATAATATACTTTACGGTGTAAAGCAGCCTACGCGGTCACTACTACCTTCAGCGGCTTCTCCGCAGGGTTATTCGCTGTCTGCAGTGCCTTCTCGAAATCCGCTAAGCTGAAGCGATGCGTCACCAAGCCCTTCACGTCAACGTGCTTCTCGGCGATAAGCTGCACAGCAAGCGGATACTCGACAGGCGAGATGTACGTAGTAAAGAATACGGCTTCGTCAGCGTCTTCCAAGTTTAGGTATCCCTTAGATTCGCCTATCAAAGCCACCTTGCCTGCCTTGCGCACCAGAAACGGTGTCTGCTGCACCGTCTGCACTGTTCCCGCCGCTTCAATCACCACATCCGAGCCGCGCTTTGTGATTTCCCGGACCCGCTTAACGGTGTCCTCCTGCGCCGCGTTGATGCAGAACTCTGCGCCGTATTTCTCGGCAAGCTTCAGCCGATAATCCTGCAGGTCAACGGCTATGACTCGGCAGCCTTTCATCCGGGCTATCTGCGTCATCAACAAGCCGATGGCTCCTTGACCAATTATGGTTACCCAATCGCCAGTGTTAGGCTTAAGCATGTCAAGCACGTGAAGTGCCAGCGCAACGGGCTCCACAACAGCGGCTTCCTCATCGCTGACTCCGTCGGGCACAGGAACCAAGTTTTCCCGGCGTATTGCTATGGATTCAGCGAAGAAACCGTCGCTTGTTAACCCCTTGAACTTGCCGCGCACACAGTAGGTGGGTAGCCCTCTGAGGCAGTAGTAGCATCGGCCGCAGTAAACCAGCGGCACCATAACCACCCGCTCGCCGCTGTCCGCCCTCACGCCGCACGCGTCATGCCCAATTATGCGGCCGCGCTTCATCCAGCGCCACTCGCCTCGGTAAAAGTGCATGTCTGTTCCGCAGATGCTTCCAGCCTTGAGTTTCACAAGAACCTGGCGCCCTGAAATATGCGGCTCAGGGGCATCTTCAACTTTAATGTTATAGGGGCCTCGATAAACAGCAGCTTTCAAAAAATTTCACCCGTTTATTTAGCGGGCGCGGTGAACTATTAACTTTGTGCCTGAAACGCTGAAAGGGGCTGTTATTGCTTTAAAGTAAGTGTTTCTTGGCTAGATGCTTCGTATCTTCAGTTATCTTCAGTAGTTCTTCTCGGGTGGGTTTTCCTCTTATGTCGCCCATTCGTCCTTGTGTGCTGTTCTCTAGTGAACCGTGGAACTCGCTTAAGACATACCATTCGTCTAGGACAGTAAAGCCCAAGTGTTCAAAGAATTGCCGTATATACTTTCCAGCAGGTATTGCTTCATCAATGCCTGTGTGTGGTCCCGAATAAGTTACGAAAATTAACGCGTTTTTTCCAGGAACTTTTGGGGCGCATGGTTTGATCATGCCGGCTTTGCGGTAAGCGGCAAACTTGTTCTTTAGAAAATTGGTCATGGGCTCTGGTGGATGCCACGAGTATGAAGGGGCGCCTACGCAGACGAGGTCGTATGCGAAGTAATCTTCGTCTTCTGCTTCTTCTGGTTTTTTAATGGTTACGTGAACCTGTAGGGCTTCTAGGCCTTCTTTTATGGCATTAGCTACTTTTTCGGTGTTTCCTGTTTTCGACCAATAAACTATTAATGCTGTTTTCATACTTTCCGCCTTTAATTTGTCGAAAGAGTTCCTTCGGTATTATCTTTGCCGTTTTCTGCAGCGATCTTTAGGGGTCTTCCTTCGGTTAGGGCTTGTGCGGTTTTTTTTCTGGCGCTTTGTACTAGCCGCCATATAGTCCCTCTTGATACGCCCATTTTTTCTCCTGCTTCTTCTTGGGAGAGGCCGTCTAGATCGACGAGTCTGAGGGCTTCGATTTCAGCGGGTTCTATGAGGATGGGTGCCTGGTTTATGCGGGGTTCTGGGGTGAAAACTGTGGCGGCTGGTGCTTTTGCTATTGTGATTGGTTTTGGGAAGCGGCCTTTTCTGCCGCGTCTGCATCGGTGTCGCCAGCACATTTTTCCTCGCTTTTTTTATGGGTTCAGTAACTTTTATATATTTCTGTGCACTATCACATAATTGATTATGTGCATAAGCACAAAAAACATTTGCGCGAGGTGAAACAAAAATGGGATGGAGAGGAAGAGGATGGACAGGCCCATGGCCAGGTAGAGGCCCATTCAGCAATTTGCCGCCATGGCAACGACCAGGCTGGCTCTACGGCAGAGGCGCATGCTTGTACCTATACGGACCATACAGTGCAATGCCACCAATGAAAGCTGAAGACGAAGCAGCATTACTATCCGAACAAAAAGCCATGATAGAAGCACAACTGAAAGCCATGCAAGAAACCCTCAAGAAAATTGAGGAAAGACTAAACCAACTCAACAAATAACCAACCCTCACTTTTTTCTTACCCCCAATTAGGCTTATAATTGAAGGTGATCAGATGGATAAAATTAGAATTGCCATTGCCACAAACGGATACAACGGCATAGACGACACAGTATCAAACACTTTTGGAAAAACAAAAACTTTCACCCTTATCGACATTGAAAACGGCAAAATACAAAACATTCAGATAATCGAAAACCCAGCAGCAGATTATAATCATGGTTCCGGACCTATAGCTGCAAAAACATTAGCAGAACTAAACGCAAACTCGGTTATTACATCCCAACTGGGGCCAGGCGCATCAGAGCTGTTGTTTCATAACAAGATAACCCCTATTCTAGTGGATCCCAACATTAAAGTCTCAGATGCAGTAGGAAAAATTCTGGCACAATTGCATAAGCAGCCCAAAAAAGGGACAAGCAAAGTCGCAGAAACACTTCAGGAAAAACAGCCGTAATTTAGTATAGAAAAGCTATAGCATTCAGTTTCCATAAATTGTTTGAACATTCTGTACCAAAAGAAGGGCTAATTAAAGAAATGAAAGAGGCTATATATCAGTTGGAAAAAATATTTCGCAATTTTCCGTGTGCGTCGCGCTTAGTCGCTTAATTCTTCAACTTCTTTTTTGCCTTTTTCAAGCTCTTTTTCTTGCTCCTTATCATGGATCAACAGCAGCGCTTGAAACTCGCCGACATGCGTTTTCTCCTCTTTCGCTATGTCTAAGAGAATGCGCTTTATGTTCTCATCAACCGCCAAAGCAGCCATTTGCTCATAAAGATTAATCGCATCTAACTCAGCAATAATCCCTGCGCGTAGTATCTCCTTGTCTAAATCTTCCTTCTTTATTTTGGCAAGATCAATCGGAATTTCTGACAGCAAACATCTCACCTCCCTTTGTTTTAAATCAAGTTTTTACAATGCGACTGTCATGAATATTATCATGGATTAATGTTGCTATTTTTTTCCACACATTCTCTATTTCGTTAGAAACAGGGCTCTGTCGAGAGTATTCAATAACGGTTGCTCCATTAACCATGGCCTCTGTTACGACAGGGCTGAACGGTATTTTGCCAACAACTTCCACATTGTTTTCACTGCAAAACCTCAGAATTCGCTCAGTGTTACTCATATTGATGTCATACATGTTTACGCAGACAAGTGGCTTAACGTTGAAATGCTGAAGCAATTGCAATACACGCTTAAGATCGTGAATTCCTGATAATGTTGGCTCAGTAATTATGAGGCCCGCATCCGCACCTGTTACTGAAGCCATAACTGGACAGCCAATTCCAGGTGGGCCATCTATTATAATCAGGCTGGCGCCTTCTTTTTCAGATATAACCTTAGCATTTTGCCTAACTAACGTAACAAGTTTTCCCGAGTTTGCTTCACCGGGATTAAGCAGAGCATGCGACATGAACCCGTATTTCGTCTTGGAGATGTATGCGTAACCTGAAATCCGCTCAGCTAATGTTATTGCATTCGCAGGGCAAATAACCGCGCAGACACCGCAGCCTTCACAAGCAAAAGGAGCAATTTTGATCTCTTCGGTTATAGCGTCGAATCTGCATTTTTCTCTGCATAAACCGCATTTGATACATCTTGATTTGTCAATTACAGCGATTTTTGCGCCCTTGAACTCTTGTGTCTCAATCACTTCGGGATGTAAAAGCATATGAAGATCTGGTGCGTCAACATCGCAATCTGCAATAACAGCTTTTTTTGCCAAAACAGCAAATGAAGCAGTTATAGTTGTCTTTCCTGTACCGCCTTTACCGCTTAAAATTGTTAACTGTCTCATTTTGTAGCAAGGCTCCTTATTTCGCTGTAAAGTGTCTGAAACTTTTCTTTCCACTCAGTCATTTCCAAGCTGAAGGGGATGCCCTTAGAGTAGAGCTCAGCTATCCGCCGTTGATATGGAATTTCCAGCATGATTCTTATGTTCTCGCTTCGGCAGTAATTGTAAAGTTTCTTTTCACCTATATCCGCACGGTTAACAACCACGCCGAAAGGCACTGTAAGCTTCCGCAAAACTTCAACTGCTATTTTTAAATCATGTAAACCGAAAGGAGTAGGTTCTGTTACTAACAGACAAAAGTTGCTGTCATTTACAGTCTCCACGAACGGGCAGGACGTCCCAGGCGGAGAATCGAGAATTACGTCTTTAGCTTCTTTTATATGCTTTTTAACTGCCTTTATCACTGGAACAGCTAAAGGCTTGCTTACTTTCAGTTCTCCATAAACAAGCGATACACTGCCAGCCACGCCAAAATGTAGCGTGCCAATTCTATGTTTTGCCCATGTGATTGCTTTTTTTGGGCAGACTATTGCGCATCCGCCGCAGTTGTGGCAGAGTTCTGGGAAAACAAGAATTTCCTCTGCAATAGCGAGTATAGCGTTGAACTGACAGAATTTGGCGCATTCTCCGCAAATATTACATAAGTCTTTATTGATTTTTGGAATAAACGTGTAGACTGGTTCTTTTCTTTTGATTTCAGGATGCAAAAGTAGATGGGCATTTGGCTCTTCAACATCACAGTCTAAAAGTTTCACGTTGCCCACTGAAACGGCCATATTAACTGCAACGGAGGTTTTGCCGGTTCCCCCTTTTCCGCTTGCAACCGCTATGATCATGAGCAAATCACTTTTGCTGCTGGCTTTCTTTTAAAGCCTCAAGCGCTTTACGCAAAGCGGTTACTGCAAGTTCCGCACAATGAGGCTCTGGTAAACCATCTAACTCTCGCAAAACATCGTCTTTAGTGATGTTCCATGCCTCTGCCAATGTTTTACCTACGAGTATGGTTGTTAAAGCGGAGCCTGAAGTAGCTGTTCCCACGCAGCCAACGTACTCAAATTTTGCATCGCATATTACATCGTTTTTAAGTTTTAAATAAAGGGTAATGTTGTCGCCACACGGTAGCCCCGTGTAGCTTACGGCAACATCGGGATTTTCAATGGAACCAACGTTAGTCTTGGTCAGGTAGAGTTTTATGGCTTTAGCTGAATATCCAGCTTTTGATAAAAGCTCCTCCATGTTTGACTTCAGCATAGCCATCACTCTGAAAAGGGGTTAATGGTGATGGGCATGTTGGCAGCCTTCTGTGAGTTCAACGAGGAAGCCTCGTTTGTATGCGTCAATTGCTTCCTTCACCGTGACAGCGTCAGTTCTTAGCACAGCTACTCCAGCTCCTTGAAAAATGTTTAGCGCTCGTGGCCCCATCCCATAGGTTATTACAGCATCTGGTTTAAACTGCAGTATCCGGTCGGGTGGGCTTCCGGTTCCACCGAAATGTTCGCTTTCATTTGCCACTGTTTGAACAGCCGCGACATCACCGTCTTCGCTTAGTTCTATAACAACGAAATATGGTGCTCTACCAAAATGCTCCGAAAGCATAGCGTTAAGTCCGTTTCCATCTTCAGTGGGAATAACAACTTTCCTCAATCTTTCACCTCCGCTCATTTTATGTTCTAGAATGACTGTTTCCTTTTTTTGCCTCAACTCTTCAAGAACTTTGACGCGAGCATCTTCTGTGCCTTTCATTACCATTGCCTACCGCCGCGTCCTCTGCCGGCGCCCATTCCGAAGTGATGCCCCTTAACAGTTGAGGAGTTTACTTCTTTTAATCCGCCTCTCTTGTATTTTTCAACAGCTTCTTCCACTGTTCCGCTGGCACCCACGTAAATCTTTACTCCAGCGGCTGATAAGGCTTGAAAAGCGTTGGGTCCAACGTTACCTGTTATTACCACTCGAACACCTTTGCTTACTATTGTTTGTGCGGCCTGTATTCCTGCACCACCTACTGCATTCGAGGCGCCATTTGGGATAGCTTCAAACTGCATCGTTTCAGAATCAACAATTACAAAATATGGGCACCTGCCAAACCGCGGTTCTAATGGGGCGTCTAAATTAGTTCCTGCTGCACTTACATATATTTTCATTCAATCACACTCTCCATTATTATGTTAATTCTTTTTTTCGCTACCAGTAGCGCCCGCGTTTTCTATGAATTCTTCAATTTTCTTGACAATTTCTGTGAAAGCCTTTGCTGCGGGCGAAGTGCTGCTTTCGGTTACGAATGCTATTCCAGAGTCAGATTCATTACAAATCTGCGGGTCTATCGGTATTGAACCTAGATAGGGAATACCCATACTTTCAGCGATTCGTTTGCCTCCGCCTGTTTTGAAAATGTCTACCTTAGCGCCGCATTCAGGACAAATAAACCCGCTCATGTTTTCGATTATGCCAATTACTGGAACGCCAACTTGCCGAGCAAACGCAACAGATTTTTTAACAACAGCTTCTGAAACCTCCGAGGGCATAGTAACTATTATGACGCCATCCATGTCTGGGATCAATTGCACGATGCTTAACGGTTCATCTCCTGTTCCAGGTGGAAGATCAATTAATAAAAAGTCCAGTTCGCCCCATGCAATATCCGAGAGGAACTGCTGAATAAGCCGCATTTTCAAGGGGCCACGCCAAATTACTGGCGCTTCATCGTTTGGAAGCAAGAAATCCATCGATACAACCTTTATCCCTAATCGGCTGGTGACTGGGAAAAGTAACCCTGCAGGCCCGCCGATGAGTCTCTGTCCCTTTAATCCCAGCATTTTCGGCACGCATGGACCATGAATGTCCGCATCAAGAATTCCCACTTTGCCGTGATGCCCATGTAATGCTAATGCTACGGCTAGGTTCACAGCTACGGTGCTCTTACCCACGCCGCCTTTTCCGCTTATAACCGCTATTTTATGCTTAATTTTGCACATTTTTAGTTTCAATTGATCCTGCGGGTTGATTTGTTTGCTGCTTTCATCAGAAGCAGGGCATGTGTCGCGTTTATCGGTGTGCGTCTCTGTGGTGCTTGCTTGTTCTGCCGTGTTTTTCACATTTATCACCGTTTAAAGTTTAAGCAGTTTAATGAATAAACCTTATTAATACTTTGCGTTTATAAAATAAACAGGCGAATCTTTTGGACCACATCGACAAAAAAATAATTGCGCACCTACAAGAAGATGGAAGAGCAACATTACAGGAAATAGCCAAAGCAGTTGGATTCACCAGCATGGGCGTTAAAAAAAGGCTGGAAAAACTAGTAAAAACAAACAAAATCCATGTTTCTGCACTAATTAACCCTAAAGCGCTTAAACTGCACCCCGCAATTGTTATGCTCGAGATGGAAAGCGCCGAAGCAATGCAAAACTTGCTTGACAGATTCAAAGATTGCCCGCGGGTCGTTCATATTTTCAAGACAATAGGCGGCTACAACTTAATCGCCCTTGTCGTAGCTGAAACCGAAGAAACACTTGAAAGCATATCCATGGAAAAATGCTCGCTAAGATGCAGCGGCGGCATCCGAAGATCAGAATTCTACCCAATAAGTGACCTTTACTTTTCCCCTTTTCTCCCCATAAGAGAAAACCTTGCGCATAAAGAGAACAAAGTAACTCCATGCAGCGTGGACTGCGCCCCGTGTAATCGATACACAAATCAAAAATGCGTTGGGTGCCCAACAACAAGCTACTATAAAGGACCTTTATAAGAGGGAAAACGATGGCTACATTAAACGAGCCGGCAGTCAACCAGAATTTCACGCTTCAGCAAGCTGATGGCGCAGAGATATTAAGCCTAGTGGATAACTCGGTGGATTTTCTCTCATACGTAGACAAGCCGCAAGTTAAGCCCTTCAGACAATGGACAAAGGCGAAGTATGGACCGCAATGGGCTGAAACACACGCTTCGCTGCCTTTCGGCGAGCACGGTTTTGCAATGCTCATCCGCGTTTTCAGCCGACACAGGACAAGTTGCATCTTGTTTGACACGGGAGTAAGCGCTGACGGCGTAGTGGAAAACGCGCGGCGCATGGGCGTAAACCTAAACGAAGTCGAATGCATCGTGCTCTCGCATGGACACTACGACCACTTCGGCGGCTTGCCAGCGGCAGTCCAAGCAATCGGCAAAGCAGAGCTACCCATCATCGTTCATGAAGACATGTTCACAGTGCGAGGCGCCGCTAGCGCTGATGGCGTGGTTAGAAAGTATCCGACGTTTCCCGCTGCAGCACAGCTACAGCAGGCGCGGCTAATCTACACGAAGCAGCCATTCTTAACTGCAGAGGGCGTGGTTTGCGTGACCGGCGAGATTCCGCGGAACACAAGCTTCGAGAAGGGCTATGCGCAGCACAGGGTGTTTGCAGATGGCGTTTGGAAACCTGACCCGTGGATTATGGATGAACGCGCTGTCGTAATCAACATTAAAGAGAAGGGGCTCGTGGTTCTTTCAGGCTGCGCCCACGCGGGCATAATCAACACGGTGGCTTATGCGCGGCAGCTCACGGGCGTGAAGCACGTTTACGCTGTCATGGGCGGTTTTCACCTTGCTGGAAAAGACTTTGAGGGCAGAATCCAACCGACCATCGAAGCGCTGAAGCAAATAAGGCCTGAGCTTATTGTGCCTTCGCATTGCACGGGCTGGAAGGCCATGTGCGCCATAGCTGAAGCGCTGCCCGAGGCGTTCGTGTGGAACAGTGTTGGAAACCTCTATAGGCTGGGCGCGTTATGAAAGGGTTAAATAACATTCTCCCAGAAGTTTATCGGAGCCTGAGATAATGCAGCGTAAAGGACCACTGTACATTCTGCCTTGGCGATGCACCTTCGCATGCGACAGCAACTGCGTCCACTGCGCATCCGCAGGTAAACCGCCTTTCCCTGATGAACTGGGCACTTCCGTTGCTCTGCGGCTTGTGGATAAAATATACGATTTTGGCGCAAGCTGGCTTGGAATAAGCGGCGGCGAACCGCTTCTCCGCAAAGACCTATTCGACGTAATCCGCTATGCAAGGAAAATCGGTTTAAACGCAAGCATCATAACCGATGGCCATCTCATGGACGATAAAGCCTTCTCGAACATTGTGGCTAACGAGGTTCGCGTGTCCATAAGCATTGACGGAGGCGAAGCAACAAATGACCTTATCCGCGGAAAAGGCGCTTACGCGAAAGCTGTTTCCGCCATTGAACGGCTTTCAAGCGCCGGCTTGCTGAACTGCCTTGTTTACACTTTTGCGAACACTAAAGGCGGCGGCACAAACGTTAACACCGAAGACTTCACGCATGTGCTTGACTTAGCAGCGAAGTATAATGCGCGCTGGGTCATCTATCACGGGTTTATACCTTACAGCAGAAGCAAAGACAGCTTACGAGCGGATCCCACGCCGCAGCAGTATGAGTGGGCTTTCAACCAGCTTTTTGACTTGCGCTCAAAGTATAAGGGGAAACCTGAAATCAACGTTTACTGCCCTTTCTTCGCGCGCATAGCCAAGCAGCGCGGACTGCCTGATTTTGACAACTGGTTTAACCACTTCTTCCTTGGCAGATGCTTCTTCGGAAAATTCATGAGCATTGCAGAAAACGGAGACGCCATACCCTGCAGCTTCAACGACATCTACAGACTGGGCAACGTCAAAGAAAAGTCGCTGAAAGCCATCTGGGAGGAAATGCAAAATTCCGAGTTCTTCGCGAAAATCAGAGACAAAAGCAGTCTGAAGGGCAAGTGCGGCGTCTGCGAGTACCGCGAAATATGCGGAGGCTGCCGCACAGCCGCTGAATATTACACTGGCGACGTGTTCGGTTCTGACCCGAGATGTGCTTATATCCCCAAGGCCTTGCGTGAAAAATAGCTCCCTATACGCTCTTTCGCCGTTTTCGCATAAGTGCAGCGATAGCCAAAAATAATTACTCTACCCAATGAGAATTTTGATGAAACATGAGCTTCGAAGAGTACACGCGGGAAAAGCTCTGGCCCATACTTGTTGAAACGGTCCACGCGTCTGTGATGTATCCTAGACGCAAGACATACACGCGAGAACAGATACTGCGCGAAAAACCCGACATATCACCGGCGGAGCTTGCAGCAAGGCTAAACATGCCGCTCGGCGAAGCGCTTGTAATCTTATATGAGCTAAGAGCGGAAGAGAAAGGCAAAAGCTAAAGCATTTGCACGCTTGAAGCTTTGAAGGCGATATACACTTCTGAGTTCAAGTTTAAGCCCATCTCGTTGAAGGAGCGCTTAGTCACCTGAACTGCGAATGGTTTACCCGCATCTACTTTGAGCTTCACAACTGCGCCTAAATCTTTGATTTCGATTATTTTGCCCTTAAACACGTTTCGGGCGCTAGATTCGACTACATGCTTGGAAAGGATGATGTCCTGCGGATTGACGAAAATAGACACTTCACCCTGCTTCTGGGCTGTCACCTCAACCTGCACGCCATTGCCTACATCCACAATTGTGATGCCGCTTCCGGCTGCTTTAGCTGTTCCCGCAAAAGTATTTTCCACCGCAGCGAACCGCACCAGATTCTTGGAGAGTTTCCCGAAGATTTCAGCTGGTTCTCCCATCTCAGTTATCTGGCCTTCTTCCATCAGCGCTACTCTATGCGGAAGCGCCTTCGCCTGGAACATGTTATGTGTCGCCATCACAACAGTAGTTTCATATTCACGGTTCACAGTGGCGATGACATCCTCGATTATCGAGGCGTTTTTTGGATCCAAATTCGCTGTCGGCTCATCCAAAAGCAAAAGCTTCGTTCTAAGCGCCAAAGCACGGGCAATTGCCACACGCTGCTGCTCGCCGCCGGAAAGCTTCTTTGCAGGTTGCCTTTCAAATCCCTCCAAGCGCACAAGCCGCAGCGCTCTCCTCACTTCCGTGTCCACTGCTTCACGCGGCGTTCTTCTTATTTTTAAGCCGTAGGCAACGTTGTTATAGACTGAGGTGTCAAAAAGGACAGTTTTCTGGAAGACCAGCGTGCTTTGCAAGCGCATTTTTTCAATATTTTTCGCGTTAATTATTTCGCCTTGAAACTTTATTTCACCGTTTGTTGGCGCTTCGAGAAACGCGAGCAACTTCAGTAGTGTGGTTTTTCCGGAGCCGTTGGGTCCAAGAAGAGCCAGTATTTCGCCTTCTTGAATCTGAAGGTTCACATTTTTAAGCGCTGTTTTGTCTCCGTAAATTTTGGTTACATCCTTCAATTCAGCAAGTATCGCCATTTTTTAGTCCTCACGTTTCCTTGGCGAATTACGCCGGCGGCGACCTCCACAATGCCGGTAGCCATTTTGCTTTCCGCGCCATGATTACTGCCATGTTTATCAAAAACACCATCGCCATTAACATTATCCCTAACGCTATAGCTAAATCAAGTTCGCCTCTTGCCGTGTAACGGGAGATCGCCGTGGTTAAGACGTCTGTATAGCCTGCTATGTTACCGCCGACAATCAACGCCACGCCTAGCTCGGCTATGGCACGGTTGAAACTTGCTATGTTGCTTAGCAGGACACCGTTCAAGGCTTCTTTTAAAACTGCTATTGAAGCCTGTGATTCTGAAGCACCAAGCGTCTTGGCTAAATTCAATATATCAGGGTCAACTGCTTCTATGGCGTTTACCATTATGCTGATTAACACGGGCGTCACAAGGATGGCTTCGCCAAGTATTATGGCGGCTGGTGTATAAAGCAAACCCAAGAAGCCTAGCGGACCGCCTTTTGAAAAAATTAGGAATAGCGCCAAGCCTAATACTACAGTTGGTACGCCTATCAGCGAGTTGAAGAAGCCTTTGATTATAGTTTTGCCGCGGAAGTTTCTGAGGCTTACCAGCAATGCCATAGGCGTGCCCCACAATGCGGCCAAGATAACGGCTGCGCCTGAAAAAGTGAATGTGCGGAAGACTATGCCGTAAAGTGTTGAGTCGCCTGTAACTATTAGTTGGAATGCCTTTACTATGCCGCCGATTATGTCAACCAATACATTGCGCCCTCTAATCGTAAAGTTCTGCGTAGCCATTTCTATATTGCGGTGGGCACTCGTAGCCCTCGAAGAAGGCAGCGCTCTTTATCCAGCTGACGATTGGTTGAGGCGCATCAGCCCTTAACGCTTGTGCAGCTCCATAGAAAAGGCTTTGCCCATAATCAGCCTTGCCATAATCAGTTATAAGCTGCTGGGTTCTCTCGGAAACCAAGTACTGTATAAAGTCCATGGCATCGTTAAAGTTTATCTGCTCATGAAGTGATTGGTTAGCTGGAACAGCGGGTTTAACGGCTATGACGCTGTAAACGTTAAGTAGAGATTGGTCTTCAGTTATTAGCGCGCTTAGCGATATTACGCCGTCAGTGTAGAATTTCAGGTAAGTACCTATGTCCGCGAGCGTATATGCGGCTTTCTGGTTAGCCACATTTAACGTGTCGCCCATGCCTGAACCTACGCTTGCATACCACGGCTCAGCCGATATAAGCGTATAGTTGTAGCCTGCTGTTTTCCAGAGCTGCTGCTCCTTAGCGTGCGTGCCAGAGTTGTCGCCTCGAGAAATCCACACTTTAGTTTGCCCTGTCTGGTCAGGCAGGTTTTCGCCGTAGGCGACGACGCGTTTTAGGGCTTCGGTGGCGTTTTTACCTTTGATTCCCGCTGGATCCGACGCTGGTCCTACGATGGTAAAGAAGTTGTAGGCGATTATTTTTCTGTTTACGCCATAGCCTTGTTCAAGAAACGTCTTCTCCATTGATGGCGAATGAACTATGATGACGTCGGCGTCGCCGTTTTGGGCGTGTTGGATGGCTATTCCTGTGCCTGCGGAGATTATTTGGATGTCAACAAGGTGAGTTGCTTCGTAGTCTTTTTCGATTATGTCGAGTACGCCTGTGTCGTAGAGGCTTGTGGTTGTGGAGATTATTAGTCGTCTTTTGGCGAAGTGCCGGAGGTAGATGATAGTGCTTGTGGTTATGAGGATTGTGGCTAAAGCTGCTGTTATTAGTAGTTTTTGCCAAAGGTGCATCCTGCAACACCGTTATGTATGGTTATTCATAACGCTTAATCTTATAAGCATTACGTACATAAGCTATAACAGAAATGACCACTCAAGAAGAACACAAACCCTCATGCAAAATGTGGATAGAATACAAAGGAAAACCAGTCCTCGGAAAAGGCGGCGCAGAAATACTTGAAGCCATCTCCACAGAAAACTCACTTTCAAAAGCCGCCGTAAAACTCCGAATGTCCTACCGCTACGTTTGGAATTACCTACAAAAAATTCAAAAAGCCATAGGCGAACCCATCGTAGAAACCCGCAAAGGCGGCAAACACGGAGGCGGAGGCGCACAACTAACGCCGCTAGGCAAAAGTTTGCTGCTCGAATACAAGCAGCTGGAAAGCTACTTGAACAAAGTCGTATCCGACATGGAACACTGGAAACACCCAGACATGAAAAACAGCGTAAAAAATAGCTTAAAAGGAAAAGTCACCGCCATAGAAAAAAGCGGCGAAACCGCAAAAGTCAAAGTTGAACTTGCAACACCAGCAGCAGTAACCGTGCTAATGCCGCGGAAGACGGCGGAAGGATTAGCCCTCAAAGTCGGCGATGAAGTCGAAATTGCAATAGAAGCAACCGGCGTTATGACCGCAAAATAGCTTCTATTCTACCACGTACCTATACGAAATGTACTCGCCCGCCGTCTGACTCTTACGAATAATCCTCAAAATGTCGCCTGGTTTAGCGCCGATGACTTTAACCGCGGGGTCGGTGGCTTTTATTTGCGGTATCTGATACGGCTGAACCTTATACTGCGCCAGAAGCTGCTCCCGCTCTTTCTCGCTTAAAATCTCATGCCTAGGCACCAAATCATGCTCGAAAATGTCAAATACAGGGAAAGACTTGGGCAAAAGCTCAATCTTCTTCTTTTTCTGACCCTGCTTAACCGCGTGTGTGAAGCGTCCTTCGGTAATTACAATGGCGTGATCCAAATTTTTCTCGTCCATAACCTTATAAAGCGTATTCATAGCGTTAATGCCCACGGTCGCCGCGTCAAGAATACACCAGATTATGGCCTTCTCCTGCGTTTCAGGAATTTTGACGATGTAAGCTAAGGCCGCTTCGTATTTCTCCTTCTTAACGAGCTTATAGTTTCTAAGCTTAATTAGAACCTCGGCCTTGCATTCCTCAATAGTTTTCTCTTTGACGCTCAAATTACAAACCTTCACGTAAGCTAGTACACAAAACCTTACAAACCATTAACCCTTAAACTTTACGGCTCGAAAATGAGCTACGAAGCAAGCCTCACCATTGAAAATAATCGAAAGCAACATGGAAAACTGGCCTTAACAGTGCTATGCATAATCGATGCTACCCACCGTCTACGCGTCTTTTTACTGCCACCGTGAATTATTGGAACAAATTTTATAAATTCAATGAATGAAATAAAAAATGATTTACGAGGTAGAATGGTTATGAAGTACACTGATCTGATTGGTAAAGAAATCGTGTGCGACGGCATGCGCGTGGGCAAAATAAAAGACATTATCATAGACGGAGAAGAATGGAAAGTAACACATTTTGAAGTTGAGTTAAGAAAGGAAGCAGCCCAAGAAGTGCTCGGCGTAAAATCCTCATTCAAAAACCTTTTAGCCGTTTCAGCAGTTGGTCCAGCATCAAAAGCCATCGCTAAAGACCATGTAACTCTCCAAGTCTCAAAAGGCCAACTCCGCATATACCTGAGACCACCATAACACTGCGCCTTGCTCTATAATCCGGCTCTATTATTAAACACAAAAGAACATAGCATAGGCCTTTATGTGTCAGTTTGCCCGTCGAGTCATTATCATCGCACATGCTCTGTGACTCTAAAGCTCATCATCCAAAATAAATGGATGCGCCCGCTGAACTTAAGACTTTTGCATCCAAAACCAGCCGCTTAAAAAAGGCAACAGTTTTTAATGCTAGAAACAGAAAAGGAATTTAGCGGGTGAGGCGTAATGGAGCTTTTAGAAGCCATCAAAGGGCGGAGAAGCGTAAGAGCCTTCAAACCGCAGGATGTTCCCGATGAGATTGTGGAGCAGCTGGTTGATGCGGCGCGGCATGCGCCTTCGGCTGGAAACCTGCAGCCATGGGAATTCATAATCGTCCGAAAACCTGAGCAGAAGCGGAAGCTCGCTGAGGCTGCACGCCAAGCTTTCATTGAAGAAGCGCCCGTGGTGATCGTGGTCTGCGCGGACGAAAACCGTGCGGCAACGGGCTACGGCAACAGGGGCAAGACGTTGTATTGCATACAGGACACTGCAGCGGCGACACAGAATATTCTCTTAACCGCTTACTCTCTTGGGCTGGGCACTTGCTGGATAGGCGCCTTCAGCGAAGACGAAGCCCGCAGAGTCCTGAACCTTCCCAGCGGCATACGCCCAGTAGCCATGATCCCCGTGGGCTACGCCGCAAAAATGCCGACGCCTCGGAGCAGGCGCCCCCTAAGCCAGATAATGCATTTCGAAAGTTTCTGAAACAGCAAGCAAGCAGCTTATCAATGGTGCTGAAGCTTAACTATATATTCACGCAGCTGTTTCCATAATTTGCACTAAAAAAATGTAGATGGTTAAGCGAAAATTTTCAATTGTCATCCTGCCACTCCGCTGGGAAATCGCCTTCTGTAACAAAATATAAATATTTCATATGACAACATTTTTGCGCTTGAAAGTAGCTGGTGAAAAAAATAATGAAAAAAATAATGTTGTTGCCAGCTGGGCTTTCAACGCTGCTGCTGCTTGCAATTGTGGCGCCTGCAATGGCGCAAACCCCAGTTGTCGGCGTCCAAGTGGGTGACTGGTTCAAATACAAAGTTCAAGTCACACAATGGGAAACCACAATGCCCTTTCTTCCAGAGGGGTACTTGGGCCCTTTGAGTCTGGCGGACAATCAAACAAACTGGATAATGTATAATGTTACGGGCATTACTGGTGACGTAATAAACTTCGTGGTCACTTATAGCTGGAAAAACGGCACGGTAACAACTGCAAATTATGATGAAAACGTAACTTTCAGCAACATAATGCTTGCTATAGGCGCTAACATGAAAGAAGGCGACAAGGTGCGCGATACTTTTGATTTCCTCGGATTTTATCAATGGCCCGCGCTTTACCTTAATAAGTCAATAATGCTTACCACGCCGAATGGGACAAGAGAAACTAACACGCTTAAGTACACTGTTGACATCATGGGCTCCATATACAACTATACGCTGTATTGGGACAAGGCAACTGGAATGCGAGTGTACTACGAGAACAGCGGAGACGTCACCGCTCTGGATTTTATTGGGCAACCCGCTTACAAGTATACTGTTAAATGGGAGCTGATAGACTCCAGCATCAGCGGCTTAGTCATACCTGACATTACCGCGCCAATGTTGCTAACGGTAATAATGCTGGCCACAGTGCCCATCGCTGTCATCTACAAACGAAAAAAGATAGCCCTCTAATTTCTTCCCCATTTTTTTGCATGCGCCTAGGCTTATATGCGTATGAAGCAGCCTACTTGTTTGGTCAATGCTTTCCGGTAGACTATCTCTGCTGCCGCGGCATCTTGAATGGCTAATCCCGTTGAGTCAAAAACGGTAATCTCCTCTCTCGATGTTCGGCCAGGCTTGGTTCCAGCTACGATTTCGCCGAGTTCCGCCCACACATCCTCCTTGGATAAGATGCCGCGGGAGATGGGCACGTTTATTTCGCCGCTGTGAGCCGCTTGTTCCCAATCATCTACGACAATCTTCGCCCGCTTCAAAATCGCCGGATCTATTTCCTCTTTAAGCGGCGCATCCGCCCCAATGCAATTGAGATGCGTTCCTCGGGAGATCCATGCGTCGAAAACAACAGGCTTCCTCGAAGGCGTCGTGGTGATCACTATGTCCGCGCCGCGTACTGCTTCCTCCTCGTTTCTCGCGATAACTACTCGGCTGTTTACAGCCTTGTTTTTGGCTTCGGCGGCAAAAGCCTCTGCTGCTTTAGGCAAAATATCGCAGACGCGGATTTCCTCCAGATTCGGCCGCGTCAAAAGAAGCGCTTGCAACTGCGCTCTGGCCTGGACTCCCGCGCCGATGAAACTGGCAATTTTAGCGTCCTTGTTAGCGAGATATTTTATCGCAATGCCGCCTGCAGCTGCTGTCCGCATGGCCGTCAAGCTGGTTCCACCCATTATTGCAAGTACCGCGCCGTTCCGGGGATCCAGCAGAAGCACGGTGGCTGAAACGGTGGGCATGCCGAATTTGCCGGGGTTGTCTGGATGCGAATTCACGATTTTAACGGCAGCCACGTCCAACCGCTCAAGATAGGCTGGCATGGCGCGCACGTCGCCATTGTACTTGGCAAACTCAAGGTAAACTTTAGAAGGCATCTGCGCGTAGCCTAACGCTTTTTCTCTGAAGGCGTTTTCCATGGCATCCATAACTTCGTCCATGCGCAGTAGGTCGGTAACTTCCTGCTCAGATAACAAGAGAACGTTAATTGCGCTCACTCCCCTGGTGGAAGCTTCTGCCTTTAACTGTTGATAAGCCTTTTCTTCAAACAACGCCAATTCTGTTGAATAAACCGCAGCCGACGGGTTTACCGAGATGATGAGCTTTTAATACTCTGCCGCGTGGTATATCTTGTGAGGTTTAGCCTGTGAATTATGCCGTAATCGCCGATGCCTACGAGCGCATCGAAGCCACCACAAAAAGGCTGGAAATGACCGATCTACTAGTTGAACTTCTAAAAAAGACGCCTAAAGAAGTCATCGACAAAGTCGTTTACTTAACGCAGGGCAAGCTGTACCCGGACTTTGTGGGTTTAGAAATCGGCGTGGCCGAGCGGCTGGCGATAAAAGCTTTGGCGCGCGCCGCGGGTAGAAAAGAAAGCGAAATCGAAGAGGACTTGAAGAAAAGCGGCGACATCGGCGAAACCGCGCAGAACTTTATATCCAAAAAGAGGCAGGTTACCTTCTTCCAGAAACCGCTTACGGTGCAGCGCGTCTACGAGACGCTTGATAAAATGGCGAAGACCACGGGCTCAGGCGCTGTGGATACTAAAATGGCGCTTTTAGCCGGGCTGTTATCTGACGCGACTCCGAAAGAGGCGAAGTATATTATGCGCACGGTTACAGGCAATTTGCGGCTGGGCATTGCGGACATGACTGTGCTTGATGCTTTGGCCATAGCATACGGCGGCGGCAAAGACGCCCGCGAGTTAACTGAACGCGCCTACAACATTTCCTCAGACCTTGGCCGCGTCGCGAAGGTATTAGCTGAACAGGGCTTAGAAGGAATTAAGCAGTTCCAAGTTGTGGTTTTCGAGCCTATAAGGCCCATGTTGGCGGAGCGGCTTTCTTCGCCAGAAGAAATCCTAGAGAAGCTGGGCGGAAAATGCATCGCCGAGTACAAGTACGACGGCGAGCGCGTTCAAGCACACAAGAAAGGCGATGAGGTTGTGCTTTATTCTAGGCGTTTAGAGAACATTTCTGACCAGTATCCCGATGCCATTGAACTTGTAAAAGAGCATGTGAAAGCCACTGAGGCAATTCTCGAGGCGGAATGCGTGGCTGTGGATCTTGACACGGGCGAAATGCGGCCCTTCCAAGAGCTAATGCACCGACGCCGCAAATACGAGATTGAACAGGCAATGGAGCAGTACCCCGTTTCGCTTTTCATGTTCGACGCCCTGTATGTTGACGGCAAAGACCTTACCCTTGAAGCTTATCCCGTCAGGCGGAAGGCACTGGAAAAAGCGCTTAAGGAAAGTGACAGAGTAAAAGCTGCTAAGCATATTTTAACCAGTAACATCGCGGAGCTTGAGGCGTTCTTTGAGGAAGCCATAGCCGAGGGCTGCGAAGGCTTAATCTGCAAATCCATCGGGAAAGACTCTGTGTATCAAGCGGGGGCCCGCGGCTGGCTTTGGATAAAGTACAAGCGAGATTACAAGAGTGAAATGACAGACACCGTTGACCTCGTCGTGGTAGGCGCTTTCCATGGCAGGGGCAAGCGTGCAGGAACATACGGTGCATTGCTTCTTGCAGCGTATAACCCTGAAACGGACACGTTCGAAACAGTCACCAAGTGTGGGACAGGATTTACGGATAAAGACTTAGCTGAGTTACCTCAAATGCTGCTGAAGCATGTGATCGCCCATAAGCATTCACGCGTGAACTCAACCCTTGAGGCGGATGTCTGGTTTGAGCCGAAGCTAGTTCTGGAGATTTTAGGCGCTGAAATCACCTTGAGCCCAATTCACACGTGCGCAATGGGCTCCATAAGGAAGGGAAGCGGGTTGGCTATTAGGTTTCCACGTTTCACAGGTAAATACCGCACAGACAAAGCCGCTGAAGACGCAACTACCTCCGCGGAAATAGTGGAAATGTACCGCAGCCAGCTCAAGCAGATTAGCTCCGCCTAAGGCGCTTAGATTGGCGCAGCAAAGAATTGATAAGCACTAACCGCCAAAGATACGGATGTGTGAAGAGCATGCCGCTGGATTCCGAGAAGCTGAAGGCGCTTCTAAATTTTAAGGAGAGACTAGAACAGCGAATTAAGGAGTTAGAGGCTGAAATGAAAGAGGCAGCTGCCACGTTGGAAGCGGTAAACGCGGTTTTGCTTGAGAAGGGCTTTAAACGCGGAGACATTAAAGAGGTGAAAGTAACCGTAGCAGAAGCCCTACCTGAGGCAGCCTCCGCAGCGGAGGAAGCCCAAGCAGAGCCGCGTGCATTAGAGCCGGAAAACGTCATCCCCTTGAAAAGTATGAACGAGGAGCCCCTAGCGATAATTTACGTTGACAAACAAGAGTTACATGTTTTGCCAGATGAAAGCAAAAAGTTCAGTGTGAGCACGCCGCCGTTTCAAAATTTCCTTGTTGAGCGCGTGCTGGTCAAGATGCAGGAAAAAGATAGCGAACTTGTTCGGCTAGGGCAACTCGCGCCTGAGAAGATGTTTGCTTTCAACATTATGCGCGAAGGCGACTTGCTTCGTGAAATAGTTATTAGAAACGTGGATGAGGCGCGGTTAAGAGAGTTGAAGTCCAGCATACGGTGGACGCTGGAAAAAATGTATGAAAAAATGAAAAGCTAAAAGCGAAGCACTGTTTTCTTACAAATGCTTTTCTAAGGCGTCAATGTATCGCTGCTTGGTACAAAGGCCGACAATCCTCTCAACTTCAGAGCCGTTCTTAATTACAACTACTGTGGGAATGCTGAAAATCTGGAACTGCTCCGCTGTATCGGGGTTCTCATCAACATTAAGCTTTGCCACAAGCACTTTTCCTGCATATTCCTTTGCCAATTCCTCGATTGTCGGCGCAAGAGCACGACATGGCCCGCACCATGGCGCCCAAAAGTCAACTAAAACCAGCAGGTTACGCTTCACCGCTTCTCCAAAATTTGCATCAGTCAAATGAAATGGCTCATTACTCATACAATTCATTCTCCCAATAAACACTCTAATGGAGAAGCCCGCTTTAATATAAAGCGTTCGCAAATCAAGATGGCGCCAGACTAGCGCCTTCATATTTGGCGGCTATTAGCGATTCATTGCAGAAACCTATAGAGGGGCTATCACGGCAACAGAAAACCAAAGGATGTCCTTCAGTTCAAAGCGAAGATAAATCCCACATTCGGGCTAATAACGCCGCCTATCACCAACCAGTGTTTATTCAAGAATTCAAGCTTAAAGATGGAAAAACCAGTTAAAATATGGCTTAAGCTTTATGTAGTTGATATGTAATTTGAAAACCTATTCACGAATGGTGTCCAATAAAATGTGCATAAAACAAAGCCTAAAGTCACCATTCCCAAAATCTTTAAACAAGTATCTAAAGGTGCAAAATAAATGAGTACCAACAAGAAGCTGAAAATAGCCTTCTATTGGGCTGCAAGCTGCGGTGGCTGTGAAATAGCGGTTTTAGACATAAACGAAAAAATTCTCGACGTGGTGAAAATCGCCGACATCGTGTTCTGGCCCGTAGCGCTTGACGTCAAATACAGTGATGTTGAAGCAATGCCTGACAAGTACATCGACATCACCTTCTTTAACGGTTCCATCCGCAACAGCGAACAAGAGCACATGGCAAAGCTTCTGAGGCAAAAGTCCAAAACGCTTGTAGCGTTCGGTTCATGCGCACACGAAGGGTGCATACCTGGCTTAGCCAATCTGCATGACAGCAAAGAAATACTCGAGCACGTTTACCTGAAAGGAAAGTCAAATGTTAACCCAGAAGGCATTATTCCCCAACCCGAAACCAAAGTTAACGAAGGCACGCTGGAGATTCCAGAATTCTACGACACCGTAAAAACCTTAGCGCAAACAGTAGACGTAGACTACTACTTGCCCGGTTGCCCGCCCCCAGTTAAACTCATCATTAACGCCATAGATACCATCGCCAAAGGCGAACTTCCGCCAAAAGGCTCCGTACTTGCACCATTGAAGGCTGTTTGCGATGAATGCCCCAGAAAAAGAGAAAACAAGAGAATCTCCAAGATTTACCGAGTATACGAGAAAGCTCCTGAACCCGATAAATGCTTGCTCGAACAAGGAATACTCTGCATGGGCTTCGCCACGCGTAGTGGTTGCGGCGCGCAGTGCCTAAAAGTTGACATGCCCTGCACGGGCTGTGGCGGAGCTGCACCTAACATGCCGGAGCTGGGCTCTGGAATGATAACGGCTTTAGCCTCTATACTCGGCTACGACGAGAAAACCGCATCCCCCGAGGATGTTGAAAAACTAATGGCGCAAATAAAGGATCCAGTTGGCACGTTCTATATGTATTCTCTTCCAGCTTCAATTCTCCGAAGAAAGGTGATAAAGAAATGAAAGAAATAAGCATAAACCCAATAACTCGCCTCGAAGGCCACGGCAGCATCTCCATATTTCTAAACGACAATGGCGAAGTGGAAAACGCATACTTGAAAATTCCCGAGCTGCGAGGTTTCGAGAAATTCTGTGAAGGAAGACGCGCCGAGCTGATGCCTCAACTGACATCGCGTATCTGCGGCGTCTGCCCCGTCGCCCACCATTACGCTTCAGTTAAAGCGCTAGACGCTGCTTTCAATGTTGAACCGCCATCCGCAGCCAAAAAACTCCGAGAACTAATGTATGCTGGCTACATAATCTACGACCACACATTACATTTTTACTACCTAGGCGGACCAGACTTCATAGTTGGCCCAGACGCGCCGCCCGAAAAACGCAACATTCTAGGCGTCATCGAAAAAGCAGGCCTAGACATAGCGAAAGAGGTCATAAAGCACAGAGCGTACGGTCAGAAAATAACCGAGATCATAGGCGGAAAAGCTACCCACCCCGTCTGCGGCTTGCCTGGAGGCATATCCAAGCCGTTGAGCGAGGAGAACAGGCAAGAAATCGAAAAGATGGCTGCTTCCTCTGTGGAATTTGCCAAATTAAGTTTGAAGCTATTCCACGACATAGTTTTGGGCAACAGCGCCTACGTTGATATGATCAAAAGTGACGCGTACACCATGAAAACATATTACATGGGCCTTGTGGACGACAAAAACAAAGTCAACTTCTACGATGGAAAAATCAGAGTAGCAGATCCAGATGGCCGTGAATTCCTAAAGTTTGAACCGAAAGATTACCTCCAGCACATCGGCGAGCACGTTGAGCAATGGACATACTCCAAGTTTCCATTCCTGAAGAAAGTCGGCTGGAAAGGCCTAGTCTACGGAGCCGACAGCGGCATATATCGTGTAGGCCCGCTTGGGCGATTGAATGCGGCCGACGGCATGGCTACCCCGCTAGCGCAAGCTGAGTACGAACTGATGTACAAAACCTTGGGCGGCAAACCAGTGCACGGCACTTTAGCATTCCACTGGGCGCGCTTAATTGAGCTGCTTTACGCTGCCGAACGTGCGCTTGAATTGGCGAAAGACCCAGAAATCACGAGCACTAACATACGCAATAAGCCTAGCGAGCCAGGAGAAGGCGTTGGCGTGGTTGAAGCGGCACGGGGTACACTGTATCATCATTATGTACTCGATAAAGACGCGCTAATCAAAGACGTTAACTTGATCGTGGCGACAACCAACAATTACCCTGCAATATGCATATCCATCCGCGACGCGGCGAAGGGCTTAATTTGCAACGGCAAAGTAGATCAAGGTGTGCTGAACAAGGTGGAAATGGCGTTCAGAGCTTATGACCCATGCTTCGCGTGCGCAACGCATTATGCAATCGGACAAATGCCTCTGACAATAGATGTCTACAATCACAAAAAGGAAATAATCAGGACGATAACGCGGTAAGAATTACTTCTCACTTTTTTATATTTTTGCTGGTTATATTTTTGCTGGCGCATCGATTGCTTTTACAAGAAGCATAATTGGAAATGCAGAAAGTTTTTTCAAATTGCTTATCTCTCTTGCCGTCAGAAAATGTCCACTTTCCATCTGTACCGCTTATTTTCAAAACTTCATAATTAGTGACGCTTGAATCGCCTAATTTCTTCTCAAGCGATTTAGTTATGCGCGCGCATTTCTCGGTAGACAATTTGAGTATTGAAGAGGCAATTCAATAGAAGTTATTAACAGCAAAACTGTTATGCTAATAAATAATAGTAGTAAAGCTTATTTTCGCTTCTTTTACTTTTTTTACTAGTGTTCAAGGTGTGCGACGGCAAACATAATATCAAAGAGAAATTGCAAAACTGGTTTTTCAATGCAGAAAAAGTTGTCATAGCTGGAATTGGCAATCCCATGCGTACAGATGATTTCGTCGGCAGTAAAATTGTTCAAGATTTAGAAGGCAGAGTTCTCGAGAAAGTCTATTTGATAAATTGTGAAACTGTTCCTGAAAGCTTCATGCAAGAAATTGTTGATTTTCAACCAAGCCATGTGCTTATTATAGACGCCGCTTTTCTCGGGCTAAAACCTGGAGAATCTCAGCTCGTCTTTCCCGAGCAAATTGCCTCTTTCCCAGCTGTAACCACTCACGTGTTGCCTTTACGTATTTTCTGCGATTATATTGCAAAAACGACCGGGGCAAAAATTGCTTTACTGCTAATTGAACCTGAAAACACTAACTTTGGGGAAGGCTTAACACCAACAGTGCAAGTGACCGCGGAAAAAATCACGAGAATACTAACTGATTTACTCGCAAAACAAACGTGATTTCTGATCTTAAGAAAATATTTAAAAAGAGAGGGTATAGCTTCTTACTTTTTCTTTGCTTCTTGGAAGAGCTTCTTCACAGCACTGATTCTTGCCTTCTGCGCCAGCACATCACTCGTAACCAGCATTAAGGCTTCTTCAGGACACCACTTAATGCATTGTGGTTCGCCTTGCTCTTTACACAAGTCGCAGACGTGAACGACTTTGGTCTCGGGATGTAGCATTATTGCACCGTAATCACAGGCTTCGATGCACCAGCCGCAGCCGTTACATTTGTCCATGTCCACCATTATCGTGCCTGTCTCTTCGGACTGCGTCAAGGCGTCACGTGGGCATGCAGCCACGCACGGCGGATCTTCACAGCGTCTGCACGTAACTGCCATGTTCGCCAGTTGATTCACTCTGACTACGCGTATGCGCGATTTAAGTGGGTTGAAAGCTTTTTCCTTCGTCCAAGAGCAGATGTACTCGCAGATTTGGCAGCCAACGCACTTGTCTGGATCAGCTGAAACAAATTTTCGCTCATGAATCTTAACCATTTTGCCTAAGCCTCCTGTTTATCTTCAACTATGTTTATCAAGTCGTCCATTGCAAGCTCTTTCAGCTTTTTCACTGTAGGAACGCCTTCCAGCGTCCAACCGCGAGACTCGTAGTAATCGTCTAAGAGCAAGTCCAGTTCTTCCTGCGTTACTACAGCCCCTTTTACGGGTCCCTCGTCAGGTATTGGCTCATTCATGACTTTCCATGGAAGAGTGTCATCTTTTCTGCTGAAGCCTTCTCTTATATTGATCAAACGAGCAATCGTGTTAATTCTCTCGCCTGATTTTTTCAGCTCTTCTGCGGTCATGTCGATGCCAGTCACTAAACTATACAGCTTAGCCATGTCCTGTAGTTCCTTGTAGTAGGTGCCGCGTGAAAACTTGCAGACTATGAATGAATCAATAAGCGCGTATACGTCTTCTAGGTCTCTTACCATTTTGCCTCTGCCCTTTTCAGCTTTTAAGCGGTCAACTTTGCCTTTTACGTCGAAAGCGTATGCGCCATGTCTATTGTGGTCTGCTCCTCGGAAGGAGACAGCGAAACCTAACGCGGCGGTTTTGAGGCATCTTAAGTCGTAGCCTGTGACTTCCAAGCCCTTGATGTGTTGCGCGAGTTTTTCGGCGCCTTTCCCTATTTTCTTCCCTGCAATTCTTACACCTTCAGCTAGGATGTCGCCTATTCCTTCTCGTTTGCCCATTTTCTCGAGAATCTGTAGAAGTGCATCAGCATTGCCGAAACTGGCGTCAATTCCGTCAAGATCTGCTTTTGACAAGATGCCTTTTTCGTAGCAGTCCATGGCGAACGCTACAATCACTCCCGCGCTAATCGCGTCCATGCCGTAGTAGTTGCATATCTCCATACCTTTTATTATGGCATCCAGCTTGTCGATGCCACAGTACGGTCCCAGCGACCACAATGTTTCATACTCCATTCGTGTCATTGTGCCCTTGTAGGGCCCCTCGGGAACTACAACTTCATGCTCACAACGCATAGCACAAGAACTGCAACCTATAATTTTAGCTACAAATTTCTCGTTCAGGGCTTCTCCGCTAACTTTTTCTGCGTTTTCAAAATGCGCGTTATTATAGTTGCGTGTCGGCATACAATGCAGCGCGTTGTGGACTAGGACGTTTTCTGGCGTGCCCAGCGTACGATACTTTTGCGTTGCAGGCCCTTTCATTCTCTCATGGAATTCCTTCACCATGTCCATGAACTCGTCTGGCTTAGCTGGAACGATGTCGCGTGTTCCGCGGACAGCGATGGCTTTGAGATTCTTAGAGCCCATCACAGCGCCTAAGCCTGTTCTCCCGGCCGCGCGTGTTTTCTCGTTAATTATGCAAGCTATCCGAGAAAGCTTTTCTCCAGCTACGCCTATTGCTGCAACGCGTATGTAGTAATCGCCTAGTTCATCTTTGATGGCGTCTTCAGTTTCGGCTGGGGATTTGCCGATAAGATGCGCTGCGTCCAGCAGCTGCACTGAATCGTCGTCTATCCATAGGTAAACGGGTTTTTCCGCCTTGCCCTTTAGAATCACTGCGTCGTACCCGGCTCTTTTTAGTTCTGCGCCAAATGTGCCGTGGGCAACTGCTTCGCCTATGCCGAACGTAGCTGGTGATTTTGCCACGAAGGCATGTCCGTTTCCTGCCGTTGGAAACATTGTACCTGAGATCGGGCCGAGCGCCAAAACAAGCGGGTTGTCTGGGCTTAAGGGGTCAACTCCTGCTTTGGAGTTGTCTAGCCATAAGCGCATGCCTAAGCCTATTCCGCCGATGTATTTTTTCGCGTAATCTTCACTTAACTTTTCAACACGGGTTTTTCCCGTGCTTAAGTCAACATAAAGGATTCTTCCAGCGTAACCGTACAATCGCCTTTTCCTCCATGTTCATGTGGTTATTAGTTCTGTGAAAACTATATTAACTTAATGGGCTACGCTGTTAGGATTCAATGAGTGATTACACCTGCTACCCTGCTGTTGGCCAATGATTTTAGTTTTTGCAGTAGACTGTGCCGTCGTGTAGTTTCGGTAAGCTGTGAAGCGTTTGCTCTCGTCTATTTATGCAAATCCATTTTTGATTCAAATATACTGGAACGGTAATCCTCCGTATCAGAAAAGTGTCATGTTTCTATACCTAACAAGACCTTAAAAGTTCGGTTGGCTTCAAAGAAATCTAAATCGTCGGACCTGAAAAGGCGATACAGAAACCATATTGCTTGTTGTTTGGGCTTTGCTTGTTGTTTGGGCTTGGGTCTGGCGGGTTCCTAATGCAAGTTCTATAAACTCGCTCAGAGTTAGATGTCTAAATTCCCATGTTGGGTTTCCATACCTAAGCCCAGAACACATGGTATCCGCGTAAACGAAAAGTTTCATTCCGCGATAATCGTATGCGGCTTCGCGTGCTTGCCCATATTTTGGCTCTGACATCACTTTGAAGGGCCATAGCTTACATGCGATAGGTTTCATGTTTTGTAAGCCGCAGTAATATGTGTTCCCCAGATTGCATAGGAATGTGCAGGAGCCGTCGCCGGCTCTTTTGATGTATAACCTGTTTAAGCCTGCAACGGTTTTTTCAACACCGAATGTTTTGACGATTCCGAGCCATTCTGGAAAGTTTAATACCACGCTGTAAAGTTTGCAGCATACGCCGCATGCTATGCATCGCCAATCAGCGATATTTTGCCATGGAACAAAGCGCATCGCGAAACACATGCGAAAATAGACAATTTGTAAATTAAAAATATTTTTTGCGGGAAACTAAAGGTAACTATGGTTTTTGGTACAAATAAATTGTGTGTGAAGGATAACCTAATTTCGGGTTTTCACAGAAATTCTCAACTTTTAAGGGTTTCCAGCCCACAATTTCATAGTCATGGGAAACCACACGAGCGCCCTTTTTAAGCTCATTTTCCAGCTTTGGTCTAATTTTTTCGTTTGCGCTAGTTGTTAAGTAAAGAAAAACTACATCGGCAGAGCTTAAATTAACATTGAACATGTCGCCGTTAACTATTGTAACCCTGTCTGTGAGCCCGTTCTCGTGAATTGTGTTAAGCGCTTTTTTAGCCAAGTCTTCTCTTAACTCGATGCCTACCGCCCGAGCGCCGAAGTTTTTCGCTGCCATTATCACTGCTCTTCCCTCTCCTGCGCCGAGGTCAAATAGAACTTCGCCGGCTTTTAAATCAGCTAATTTGAGCATGTATTCAATGACTGGAAGAGGAGTTGGAACGAAAGGCGCAATAAACATCGTACAATTCTCCTTCAGTTTAAGAAGAGTATTTTTATCCTTAAAGAGTTTACGCATCTGTTTATGCCACATAGGTTTCTTTCTTCGGCGTCGGCCTTTTAGCTTCGCCGCATTTAACGCAGCTTTGAGCGCACAACTCCAAATATTTCTCTTCATTCTTTGAGCCGACGGCTTCAGCGGCTTTGCGGCAGAGTTCACTGGGTTCGGTGCAGCCTTCTTCTCTGCAGAGGTTTGATATGTAACTGCAGATTTCCTGCACATCTTTAGGTTCCAGCACCGCGCGGTTTGTACGCACAATAAGGCATAACTCTCGAGCCATAACGCACGTTTTAATGTACTTTATACGCTCAAGAACCTCAGCTCGCAGTTTTTTCCTGCTTATTTCCACCTTTTTAAGGTCTCCTAAACTTGATATAAATGTTTACGGCACAATAAGTAACTTTTCACTTAAATAGTTGTTGTTAACGATTAAGCCTTCTAGCAATTGCGCAGTTGAACAGAAACTGTTTACGTCATAAGGCGCTTGCTTGATGTTTTCTACCTGAACCGCTTGCTTAGCGCTTTGCGTTCCGCCTCAAGAATCAACTCGTAAAATTTGTCGCCGAGTTTAGGTTCCTTTTCAAGTACGCCTGCAACATCTGATGGCCGGACCTTGCGTGCGCTTAGAGCCACCGCAGCCGCTTTACCATATTTTGCCGTTAACTCCGCGGTCTGTAATGCCTGCATTTTAAGTTTCTCTTCATTTATGGTGAGCTTTTGTCCTTTCTTTTCAATCAGAGGCAGCACCTTTTCCTCTTCCACCTTCAAGAGCCCAATTGCCTGTGAACCGCAACGGGGGCATTTAGGTTTTTCAGGTAAGTTCTTGATTTGCAACATTTCTGCGTAATCCCAGCAGTTAGTGCACACAAAATTGCCTGTTTCGTTAAGCAGCCGCGCCTTGGCGGACTCCACAAGCACAGCTCTCATCCGCTCAGGCGGAATAAGGTCTGTTTTCATGCTTACCCTCTCGATGCCTACACGGGCAACTGGAGTCGCGGTTCCACCCGTTTCTAAAACTTGTAAATTTATTTCTTTGCTTTGAATCTTGTTCAGCACATTGATGAGGCCGTCTGCATCAAGATCCTTTGTGAAAACTTCCTTCAAGCCTTCTTCGTAGATTGGCGTGTTTTCGAAACTCGTTATCAACTTCTGAAGGCTAACGTTGCTGAAGTCTGCCCACTTCTTTAAGGCGCCAAAACGGCGGGCCACATGAATCATGCGGCGCTTGAAGAGGCCAGTCTTCACCGTCGACTTTGTAAGCAAGTCTCTAATTGATTCTTCAGGCATTGAGACTAACTCGTTGAAAATTTCAAGGATGCGCAGCGCGTTAAACGTGCCCATTGTTTGCACGAAAATGCGGTATGGGTCGTGTTGAACAACGATGCCGTGCCCAAGCTTATCTGAAAGGACTTGCCCGAGGAGCTGCGCTAAGGCTCTGTTCGTAAGCGAGCCAAAGTTAGCGTGGATTATGACAAAATCTTCCCAGTCTTCGAGGACTATGCGCTTATCTGTGGGCACAGTTAAGCCAGCGTTCACTTGTTCTATTGTCTCAGCCAATGCACGTAGTATTGTATCCTTGTCGGCAGGATACCGCTCGCAAAGCAACTTGCTGATTTCTTCTGGTGATAAACCACTTTTCAGTTTTTCCTCGACAAACCCTCTTATCCAAGCTACTTCCTGCGCTATTTGGAAAGGCACTGGAATTTCTTCGCCGATCCAGCTTGGAATGGCACCTGTGGCGTCATCAACAGGCCGCACGTAAACCTTGTCTTCGGTGGTATAGACTATTTTCCATGGACTGCCGCGGATAATAAATTTGGTGCCGGCCTTACCATACTCGGCTATGAAGGCTTCATCAAGCACTCCAATCGATGAGTCGGTGGATTCGTCAATTACTAGAAACTGTTTTTCGACAGGAATCATGGACAAGTTATCAAAGTAGTACTCAAAGAGCGCCTTGGTTCGCTGCGGTTTCAAAACCACTTGGTCCTCAAAGGAAACCCAGGCTAAACGTGGAAAACGCCCATGCATGTAACTGAGTATTTTTTCCACATCCTCCAAAGTTAGGTTCTGATAGGGATAAGCGTTTTCAGCTATCTCCAAGATTTCATTAAACGCTAAGCGTTTGTTCTTAAGAAGTAAACCTGCGATTTGATGTGTTAAGGCATCGTATGGTTTAGGCGGGATCTCAACAGGCTCCAACTCTTCCTTCAAGGCTTTTCTAGCAATTACCAGCGCCTCTAAAGTGTCGTCAGAATCCATGCCAATAATTATTCCTTCTGCAACATGGCCCACGCTGTGGCCTGCGCGGCCCACCCGCTGAATAAGTCTTGTAACCTGCCGCGGGCTCATGTACTGAATAACCAAGTCGATACGGCCTACGTCTATGCCGAGTTCGAGGCTGCTGGTTGCGATAAGCCCCTTAAGTGAACCTCTTTTCAGCCCCGTTTCTGCCGCTATGCGCGAGGGTTTGGCAAGAGAACCATGGTGAATGGACACTGGGAAGTCTATGTCCCATACTTTGAATCTGCTTGCCAGCACCTCTGAAACGGAGCGGGTGTTAGTGAATAAGAGCACGGATTTCCGCTTACTCATGTAGTCGCGAATTACCCTTAGCCGCGCTGCCACTTCTGGATGTGTATAAAGCTGCTCTGCAAGTTTCACGTCATCTTCGGTTGGCTGCGGAAAAATCACTTGTAAACGCATCATTTTGGCAACAGGCACACGAATAATCTCAACCGCGCGTACGTCGCCTACCAGAAACTGCGCCACCTTTTCTGGGCTACCAATAGTGGCGGATAACCCTATGGTTTGAAAGTCTTTGCCTATGAGGCTTCGGATGCGTTCCAAGGCCAGAGACAGCTGGCTTCCGCGTTTGCTGTCCGCAAGCTCGTGTACCTCATCAATTATAACCCACCGCAGACTCTGCAGATGCTGCCTCAGCAACCAGCCGGATAGTATCGCTTGCAAGGTTTCAGGCGTGGTTATCAATATGTCTGGTGGGCTCCGAGATTGCCGCGCTCTCTCTTTTAAGTCAGTGTCGCCGTGACGAACTGCCAGTTTTATATCTAAATTGCTGCACCACCACTCAAGCCGTTCCAGCAGATCGCGGTTTAAAGCCCGCAACGGCGTAATATACAGCACTTTTATACCGGGCGTCTGCGGCGACTGCAATAACATGCTTAGTACTGGGAGAAACGCTGCTTCAGTTTTGCCCGTAGCTGTGGGCGAGATAAGTAGCACATTTTTGCCTTCAAGAATCTTGGGAATAGTCTGTTTCTGAGGCTCAGTTGGTTTAGGGAATCCTTTTTGCTCAACGAGCCTTCGAACTGGCTTCACAAGTAACTCAAAAACATTTTCATTAGACACATGTAATCCCGAATGAACCTTCAAATGGCAGAAGACTAAGCGGGAAATCAACGGTAAAAATGTTTTGGAAAACTTTCAAAAGATAGTATATTATAAGCAGATGTTTCCGTTTTTAAAGCGTGCGTGAGGCGTGAAGTATAATGCTGATGAGTTGCTTGCATTTTGTTTACGCTATGTTTAGCCATTTTATACGAGTTTCAACACTTTTTAACATAAAAATGTATAATTTTAATGTTTAAACGTGAATTTTCTATTTAAAAACAATGGAAAGTTATTTATCTACCATCATGAGAAACCATGGAAACGTAACATTACGGAGGAATCAAGTTGGCTAAATGTCCAAAATGTGGTGCTGACGTTCCGAAGATGAAGAAGACATGGAAAATGGCTGGTCGACCAGACAAATCGGGAAAACGGATGCAACTGGAAATCGGGCTGTATCAATGCCCAAAGGGTCACACCTTCCGAGAAGTGCTGAGTAAAAAGAAAATCTAAAACTCGCATACCCCGCCAAAACCTGCAGTAACGCTTCACCGTTAACAGCTAGAAATCACCTGTTTTCCTTCCTCATTTTTCTTTTTTAATTAAAAAGGCGGTAACTTTTAAAATAGAGAGCACTTATTCAATAAGAACACTTCACCATTAAATCGAGGCTTTGCTTTGAATCATAACCTAAAAAAGCTTTGGAGTAACGAGTACGTGCAAACCGCCGTTGTCATCGGTTTGGTTGCCTTATTAATCTTTGGCTTCTGGTATGGACTGCAAATCGCGTTAAACACGCCGTATCCTGCGTTGGCAGTGGTAAGTGGTAGCATGTGCGTGTCGTATGATGGCGCATGCGACGGCTGGTCCCATCCCTTCTCACCCACTTTGCACATAGGCGACCTCATAATCGTGCAGGGAGTAAACCCGCAAGAACTAAGCGCGGATTATCCAAATAGTGATATTATTGTCTTCAAAAAACCCTCAAATCCCGACGAGCTAATCGTACATAGAATAGTGGCTGTGGATGAAATTAATGGCACACTGTACTTTCGAACCAAAGGCGACGGAAACTCCCATGTTAAGTGGCCAGAAATCCCATCCCCTTCAGATTATGATCCATGGGGCACCAATGGTGTTCCAGGCATACGCGAGGACTATGTGGTAGGCAAAGTTGTTATGCGTATTCCTTGGATTGGACATATTGTTCTGTTTATGCGTAACTCGATAGGTTTACCAATAATTGCAGCACTCATAGTAATAATAATATTTGTTGAGTTCATCCTCCCTCTGTTGAAAGGAAAGAAACAGAAAGAAGGACAACTGCAAACATAGATGTATTTATAAAGAAAACCCTTTATAACAAATGTGTGCTCAAAGATGCGATGAGAAGGGAAAATAATGCCACAAGTTAAAGCTACAATAAGTATCGAAAACGTCGTTGCTTCAGCAACCTTAAATCAAAAAGTTGACTTAAACGCGGTGGTGAAAGGCTACCCCGGCGTCGAGTATCGTCCAGAGCAGTTTCCTGGGCTAGTATTTAGGTTGAAAAGACCGAAGACGGCAACGCTGATTTTTAACTCAGGGAAAATGGTATGTACCGGCGCAAAGTCCGAGAAGGAAGCGCGTAGGGCTGTTATGAAAGTCATTAAAGAACTGAAAAAAGGCGGAATAATAATTATCAGTAAACCAGAGTTAAAAATACAGAATATCGTGGCTTCCGCAGGTTTGGGTGGGCTGATTGACTTGGAAAAGGCTGCTTACACGCTTGGAAAAACTATGTATGAACCTGAACAGTTTCCAGGCTTAATCTACAGAATGGACGAGCCTAAAGTGGTAATTCTGCTGTTTGCAAGTGGGAAACTCGTCTGTACTGGAGCTAAGAGAGAACAGGATGTTTATGACGCAGTGCAAAAACTGCATGTGCTGTTAGAGGAGAAAAAACTGATTTTCTACGATTAATGACAAAGTAGCGTTTTTGCCTCAATTTTTCTATTCATTTCTTAACTTGCTTTAAAATGGTTTTGAAGCTTTCTTCGTCAATGGCGCCTAACTCATACAATATGTTAGCTACCTCGCTTATTTTGACCAGCGTGTGAACTTTTATTCCCATCTTTTCAAGTTTTTCTCTTCCGCCTTCCTCTCTATCCAAGAAAGCGACTGCATCGTTGACGACGCCGCCTTCAGCTCTTATGGCTTGCACCGCTTTTTTCAGATTCAATCCAGTTGTAATTAAATCGTCAATGAGCAAAACGCGGTCTCCAGAGACAAGGATTCCTTCAACTCTTCTCTGTCTTCCGTGTCGTCGAATGCCTTTGCGTACATATAGAAACGGCTTCCTTAGGTTGTAGGCGATTTGGGAGGCGAAAGGTATGCCTGCGATGGGCACTCCAGCGATCCTGTCAAAGTTTTTCAGTCCCACTTCGGTGGTTATGTAGGCTCCGTAGAAATCGCAGATTTGCCTATAGGCATCTGGGAAGCTGGGCACTATCCGAAGGTCGATGTAGTATGGGCTTATTTTGCCGCTGGAGAGTTTGAAGACTCCGAATTTTAAAGCGTCTATTTTATGCAGTGCCTTGGCTATCTCATTTTTCTTTTTTTGATTCTCTTGTGCTGTAAAGGTTCTCACTTCCTTTTTGAAACTTGATAAATCTTGTTAAGCTCAGGAATCAAGCATGCGGTTCTTGGCAACTCTTTTTTGAGCAAATCCGCGAATTTCTGCTGTTGCGCAACTGAGTTTGTATGGTACGGCACAGCTACTTGGGGCTTTGTTAATCTTGCGATTTCAAAACCTGTTTCAGGCGATGTACTAGGCGCAATACCTACGGTGCAGAAGACAACATCAAATTTTTCTCTCTCACCGATAGCGGCAAGTTCAGGATAAGGCAAACTATCCGCGGTGTGGAAGACTTTGACGCCATCTTCGCTTGTGATTATGTATGTTACGGGCTTGACTGCGGGATGATTACATTTTTCCGCTTTAACCGAAACATCTCCTACTTTAATTTCTTCGCCAACATAAATCTCCCGCAGCTTATCTGAGGGAACAATATGCCGTAATCGATTCGCCGAGGAAGGATCAGCTATAATTGTGCAGTTTGCGACTTTTTGAATTTCCACTATTAACCGCTGATCTAAGTGATCATAATGCTCGTGAGTAATTAAAATTGCATCCGTATTAAGAAAACTGCGAGCCTTTACATCCACAGGATCTATAACCAGAGTTTTCGAGGGAGTTTTAATGAGTACACCAGAATAATGGTTAAACCATACGAAAAGAATGGCGTTTTTTTCAGGAGTGCTTTCTACAGGCATGCTGATTCCTCCACACGAAATTATTACGCGCCATGTTTTAAAGAAGTTTCCGTTCCCTTCATCTCATATATAGTGCCAGCACTAGCAGCAGAATAGCCCCTCTATAGGTTTCTGCAATGAATTGCTAATAGCCGCCAAATATGCTGATGCCACGGCGGTTTTGAAGCCGCCTTCTATTGCAGCAGAAATATTGAATAGCGATTGCAAAAGATTAGGTGCAGCCGTTTATGCATTTAGGAAACGAGAAAATTATTTAGTAATAGGCCATTGTTTACTTCCTTTCTGCTTGGTTTGATTTGGATCCTGTAATCTTTTGGTTGAAGTAGTGGTAGTATTTTTTGAGTTTTAGCCGAAGCGGCACCGGCATGCCGCAGGGTTGGCAGCGGCCCGCTGCAATTGCTTTCACAATGGCGTCAACATCAAGTGGCGCGTCAATAAATGTGTAGGCGTAGCCTATTGCTGGCGCATAGTGGGCATCGGTTCCAGCGACACGTGGAAGCTTTAGCTGCGCTGCGATTTCTTCTGCCTTCCGCACGCTGCGCTTGAATGGGGTTGCAGAGGCGTTTATGGTTTCGACGGCGTCAAACTTGCCTGAAGCATGCTTGCCCAAGCTGCCCTTAAGAAGTGCAAAGGGGTGGCATGCAACTGCTACGCCGCCTGCTCTGTGGATTTGGTCAACGGTTTCTTCTACGCTTAAGCCCTTCGACACGGGTTCCTGCATGTTAAGGGCGACTATGTGACCGTTGCGGCTTGAAACCTCTATGCCTGGAATAATGAGCACGTCTGTTTCTGCTTCTTTTGCTATTTTTAATGCGCCTTCGATGGTGTTGTGGTCTGTTATAGCTACGGCGTTTAATCCTCTTTTCTTTGCGTAGAAAACAAGGTCCTTAGGCGTAATTAATGAGTCGCGTGAGTAAATGGTGTGTACGTGCAGGTCGGCTTTAACTTGCATTTTCTATGCATCACACTGTTCATTTTTGGCTAAAGCTTTACTGTGTTCTCTCTAATTTTAGCTAGCAACTCGTCGAGCTTCTTTTCGTCAGCGTCTATCTTGCGGAAAAGCGGTGAAGCCTTGGCTATTTTGTGGCCCGCAGCCAACGGCTTTAAGGCGTCTTCCCATGTGCTTTTGTGAACGCTTCCATGAAGATTTAGCGTTTGCCAGAGCTGCTCCGCTATTGTTGGCATAAACGGCGCCGCGGCTATGGCAGTGGCTTTCGCGATTTGCGCGGCCACATACAGAATGGTTGCCGCTCTTTCCTTGTCCGTTTTAATTAGGTTCCATGGCTCTTTTTCATTTAGGTACTGATTTCCAACTCGGCCCATGCTTATCAGCGTGTTCGCCGCAGACTGCAGCTTAGCCGCTTCAAATTCTTCAACTATTTCGCGCACTTTTTCTCTAATATCCTGAAGCACCGCCTCGTCTTCTACGGTTAGTTTTTGCGGTTGCGGAATTTCGCTGTTGAAGCGGGCGTTTATGAAGCTTAGAGTTCTATGAATGAAGTTGCCGAATGTGTCATTCAAATCTGCATTTATTTTTTCAAGGAAGAACTCCCAAGAAAAGTTTGCGTCTTTAGTTTCTGGCCGCGTGGCCATCAGGAAGAAGCGCCAGTAATCAGCTGGAAACAGCTCTAACGCCTCGTCTATCCAGATGCCGATCCGCTGGCTTTTGGAGGCTTTCGCGCCTTTGAACTGGAGAAACTCGGTGGCTGAAACATTCCAGGGAAGATTGTAATCTTCTCCTGTAGCCAGCAGCAGAGCTGGAAGAATTATGGTGTGGAAGGGTATGTTGTCTTTTCCCACGAAATACAGGGTTTTAGCTGACTTGTCAAACCAGAATTCACGCCACTTCTCAGGAGCGCCTATACGCCGGCAATACTCTATGGTCGCGGACACGTAGCCCAAGACGGCTTCAACCCACACGTAAATTGTTTTACCTTCTGCCCCTGGAAACGGCGCTGGAATTCCCCATTCCACATCCCGCGTGACCGCCCGCGGCTTCAATCCTTCCTTTATCCAGTTTAAGCTGAAGTTTTTGGCGTTAGCTGGAAGCTGCTGATTATTCTTAATGTACGTAGTAAGCGGCTCTGCAAATCTCGAGAGGTCAATGTACCAGTGCCGCGTGGTCTTAACTATCGGTGTGTTCCCGCAAATAACGCAGCGCGGTTCTACCAGGAAGGTGGTTTCTAAAAGCCTGCCGCACATGTCACATTGGTCACCGCGTGCCCGCTCGTAACCGCAGTAGGGACATTTCCCCTCCACAAACCTGTCAGGCAGAAACCGCTGGTCATGCTCACAGTACAGCATCTGCGTGTCTTGGCTGAATATGTAGCCGTTCCGGTAAATTTTCATCAACGTTTCCTGCACGAACTCTTTATGCACCGGGCTTTCGGTCCGCGTGTAATTATCAAATGAAATGCCCCATTTCTGGAATAACGCTGCTACACGCGCATGATTCCTATCAGTCAGCTCTTTAGGCGTTATTCCCTGCCTGAGGGCTTCAACCTCAATGGGTGTACCATGCTCGTCCGAACCGCTTACTAAAAGCACATCATCTCCGCGTAGCCTGTAATATCGTGCGGCTACGTCTGCGGACAAAACGGAGCCGACGAGATTACCAAGATGTGGGATTACGTTAATGTATGGCCAAGCGGATGTAACTAGAACCTTTGCGAATTTAACGGCACCCTCCAAATGGTTCAGTTTAGACGTGCAATCAGATGTAAAAACTATTACTTAATTCTGACGCTACAAGATTGCTCAGAAAAAGCGAAGTTAACGCTAAGTTAATTTTATCACTATGGTCTGCGAAAGATAATTGAAGGCTCGTTGCCGACTTTTCGGGTAAAGTATCCAGCCGAGGATGCAGTCCAACGGAAGTAGGAAGGCTTTACCCAGGCTTTCCAGGGCAGCCATGCTTATTCCGATTTTACCGCCGTCTAAACGAACAACCTTTATCTGCATAATCATTTTCCCCAGTGATTGTCCATACATGCCTTCCATGAACATCCAGTACAAGAAGTACAGGACGCTGCCGGCATTAAAGAAAGGCACCCAATTAGGCCAACCTGGCCACGTCAAGCCAGCGAACAAATTGAATAGGTTCAATATGCCTACAATCACGCCTATGATGATGACGTCTATTAACCATGCGACAAAGCGTTCGCCCCAAAATGCCAACTTCAACCCAGACGAAATAGTTTGTGCCGTCGCTGCGGGCGGCGCAGCAGGCGATTCTGCTGCTACGGCAGTTCCGCAAACTGGACAATATTTCGCTTCTTCGGGAAGTGCATTCCCACATTTAGTGCAGTAAGTCATTGCAATTTTCCTCAACTCTACTAAAAGGGAATAAGGTATATTTCCCTTTTCACTCTTCCAAAGCTTAAAACAAAGCTGGCACTTCACCAACGCAGATTCACAATAGTCTAATTATCAAGTGCCAGACTGAAGTTTTTCACGCTTGCGCACTAATAATATAATGGTTGCGTCCGACGTCATTTACGCTCTCAATTCTAAAGCCCGCCGCCTTTATGAGGCTTGCAGCTTGTTCTTCGCTAAACCGTATATGCACTGGAGGCCCAAACAATGTGGGTTTCTTTTTCCAATCTATGTTTACAAGTTTGCCGCCGTGCTTGAGCATCTGCTTAGCGTTGCGTAAAACCTTAGCTGGATCCTTAAAATCATGAAGCACCGTGCTGTAGAAAACAATGTCGGCGCATCTCTCGCAGAAAACCGTGTCCTCAGCCGCGGCAGCCACCGCATAAATGTTTTTCACGCCTTCTTTTTCGGCTTTGCGTTTTAAGCGTTCAATGGCCGCGGCGTTCACATCCACAGCGTAGACTCTGCCTGCTTCCCCTACGATTCTGGCAGCGGGAATAGTGAAGAAGCCGTCACCGCAGCCTACATCAATAAACACCATGCCCGCGCGTAAGCCTATGCTCTCCAAATTCACTCTTGGGCGATGCCACCTCCGCAGCGTCCCCTCGCCGCAGTGTATATGTTCGCTCATATAGTTTACCTTCTCAAGCTGTTATTCTTCTGCGTGGTGCTTCATAACTTTAGGCATCTTCCACTGCATCTTAGACATTGCTTCCTTCATCATATCCATCAGCGCCTCGTTAACTTCCATCTCTACCGTAACCTTCACACGTCCCTTTTTTTCTTCAGACATTAAATCACCTCCCTCCACTTAGTTTGTTAAGCAATAACGCATCAAGAGCACGCGCAGTTTGCTGGGATGTCAATTCCAAATTAATTTCCATTTTATAGTTAAATTTGCCGAGCCTGCGCGTTGTGGCATGAAAACTAGAAATCCACCCTTCTCTTTCCAATTCCTGAAGTCGCTGAACCAAATAGCGTGAGATAAAAAGCGGAGCCAGCGGCTCAAAAAAGAATGCCCCTTTTATCAATAAACTGAAAAATCTCTGACGCACCGAGGTTGACACATGCTTCTCCTTCTTCAAGCTTAACCTAAAATATGTTCGCAATTACGCCTTGCTTAATAGTAAGTAAATCGATTTTTTTAAGTTTGCGTAAATGCGCATAAAAAACTGAAGTGTGAGCCACATTGAGTATAGCAGAGCTAAATGAGCAAATCAAGAACTGCAGAAAGTGCCCGCTGTGGCAAGGCGCAACACAAGCTGTTCCAGGCGAAGGTCCACTTGACGCTAAAGTGATGCTGGTAGGGCAGAATCCCGGCGCGGAGGAAGACAAGACAGGCAGACCCTTCGTTGGAAGGGCAGGAAAATTCCTAAACAAAACGTTAGCTGAGAACAGAATAAACCGAGAAGAATTATTCATAACCAACATTGTCAAGCACATGACGCCGGGGAACAGGAAGCCCTCGGCTGATGAAATAACCGCATGTTTGCCCCACTTACTTGAGCAAATCAGAATAATCAAACCAAAAATAATTGTGCTTTTAGGTGCAGCAGCAAAAGAGACCCCCCGCATAGAGGGCATCAAATACGTAGAAATAATTCATCCGTCGGCTGCAATGCGTTTCACAGGCATGCGAGAAAAATTCAGGAAACAAATTGCCGTGCTGGCAATGCATTTGCAGCAATTAGCTTAGAAATAGGCTCCTGTATTACATTCGCAAGCAATGCGCTGTAGCGCTTGCGTAACATAAAGCTTTAATCTTGATCGTGAATTCATAAGATACTTATTAATTAAATTCATATTAGCCGTAAGAATTCAGAGTTGAAATTAAGAAACGCTTAACTGTTAAAAGCGCTTAAATAGCAAAGACAGAGAGGAGAAATTTGCCATCAATTGGGCTGTTCCGTAAACCAAAGAAAGAAGGCGAAGAAAAAGCAGAAGCGCCTTCTCCAGAAAATAAAGAGCCCGCTAACAAAACATGTCTGAAAGCTATGCCTCTTCGAGAATTATCCGACTTGGAAATCATCAAGAACGAAGTTAAAAATGGGAATGTCCTTATTCTCAGGATTACGCCTCTGGCAAGCAAAAGCATCGAAGACGTGAAACGCGCAGTAAACGAGCTATACGAGTTCGCCGAATCCATTGGCGGAGACATCGCCCGCCTAGGCGAAGAAAGAGTCGTCATCTGCCCGCAGAACATAAAAATCTGGAGAGAAAAACCACAGGTTTCAAAAGAAACCTTGCCTACAGCAGCCTGAAAGTTTCTAAAACCGCTGGGACAATGGTGGGTATGCCCACTTTATTGTTGAGATAATTAGCCAAATTGGAGATTTTCTGTTTTTCTCCGTGGCACACGAAAATTCTCTCAGGCTTTGGCTTGAGATGCGTCAGATAATTGACTAATTGCCGCCTATCAGAGTGCCCTGAAAAGCCTTCAATTGACTCAACCCGCATCTTAACCTGGACAACAGCCATTTTACCTTCATTATCCATCATGGTAACCTCGTTTACGCCTTTCTGCACGCGTCTGCCCAATGTGCCTTCGATCTGGTAACTCACAAAGATTATAGTATTCTTCTCGTCTGCAGCCCAGTTTTTGAAATACTCTATTACAGGTCCGCCTTCAAGCATGCCTGATGTTGCGAGAACAATGCATGGCTCGCCTTCGATTATGCTTTGTCTAACGCTTGGGTGCTCTACGATGGTGAAATAATCCGACTGGAACGGGTTAACCTCCTCATGAAGAATGCTGTGGCGAACTTCCCTACCCAAGTACTCGGGATAAGCAGTGTGAATCGCCGTGGCTTCCGAAATCATGCCCTCAATAAACACTGGCGCCTCTTTCATTAATCCCCGCTTCATGTAGCCGTCAATGATAAGCATTATCTCTTGTGCTCTGCCCACCGCAGGCACGGGAATGAGCACTTTGCCTTTACGCTCCAAGGTTTCATTTATAACACGTGTCAATCGTTCTTCAGCTTCAACTCTGGAGGGCATGAAGTCTTCGTGCCCGCCGTAAGTGCTTTCGGTTATCACGGTTTCGATGCGCGGAAATTCAGCTGACGCTGCTTCCAGCAACATCGTCCTCGCGAATTTGTAATCGCTTGTGTATACAATATTATGTAAGCCTTCGCCAATATGCAAGTGCGCCATAGCGGCGCCAAGAATATGGCCCGAATTATGTAAAGTCAAACGGATATCAGGTGCTACATCAGTTACAACGCCGAATTTGAGCGGAATCGTGTGCAAAACGCATTCACGAACATCCTTTTGGTCATAGTGTGGTGTTATTCCCTGCTTGCTTGCTACATCCAAGTAGTCAAGCTGGAGCATCGTCATCAAATTGGATGTCGGAGCAGAACAGTAGATTGGACCGTCATAACCGTACTTGTAGAGAAATGGGGCTAAACCGCAGTGGTCAAGATGCGCATGTGTTATAACAACAGCATCCAACTGGTCGATTTGAAATTCTGGAGAATCAAAACGTGGAAACGCCTCAAACGGCCTCTGTGAACCTGGGTTGATGCCGCAGTCCAACAAGACACTGCTTTCTCTGGTTTTAATAAGGAAAGCTGAGCGACCCACTTCTTGAGCGCCTCCGAGGACTGTTAATCTGATATCGCCTACGTCGTAGGCTTTCGGACGGAAGATTCTTTCGCCTACATTGCGAAGTATTCTTTCGCGTTCTTTGCTTTCTGAGTGAAGATAGTGGCGCATGTGTGTGACAATCTTGGATTTTATCGGAGGGCTTCTCAATACATGAGGTCGCCACTTAGTTTTCTTTATGATTTCTTGGAGAACCGCGCCGTTTCTGCCTATAACTAAGCCTGGCTTTTTCGTTTCTATTATTATCTCACCGAGGCTTGGATCAAAATTTATATCTGTTATCTCCGCCTCAGGTGCTATCAGTTCCCGCGTTATCTTTTCTGCTTCTGCTTCGGGAAGTCTCACTGAAGGATCAGAGCGGACAACTATTCTTTTTCGAATTACACTGACGATTTCCGCCACTATATTGCTTTGGTCAACCAATACTTCCGGCTTTTTAGTGTAGACGGAAAGCGCTGGGCCCTCATACTCTATCCTAGTAACTTCAGCTTCTCTTGGGACGTGCTCAAGTATATAGTGGCTTATTTCTAGCTTGTCTTTATCAGAGTTTCTTGCCACGATTCTTTACTTCCTCAATTTGACAGAAGTTTGCGCTTCTCTTCGTCTGTCAACTCGCGATAACCATTCTTGTCTATTATCGTGACATTGTAGCTGTTGCCGCTTGCAACATCCCGTTTCATAGCAGCGTTAACAGCCTTCACAACCGTCGGCAGTAACTCATTGACCGACATGTCCTCTCGATAATTATCTTCTAGTACGCCATAGGCTATGGGCGAACCTGAACCAGTTGAAACCATTTTTTCCTCCATCAAGCTGCCAAATGGGTCCAAATTAAATATGTGCGGGCCAGTGTCATCTATGCCGCCAACCAAGACTTGTGTTGCCAGCGGTACGTATCTTGCGGAAAATAGCAGGTTTGCGGTAAGTCTTGCCGCGGCGCTCACGGGCATGGGTCGATTCATGTTGATTTTGTAAAGTTGCGCATTAGCGATAAGTATATCGACAACCCGTTGTGCGTCGGCAACTGTTCCTGCTATGGTCATGCCTAAGTGGTCGTCTATTTTGTAGACCTTCTTTCCGAATTTATGCGCTATATAGAAGCCCATGGTTACACGCGTGTCTGAGGCTAATATAACGCCGTCTTTGCAGACGACTCCCAGCGTGGTTGTTCCTTTCAGGACTAATTGACTAGCTGCGTTGTTCTGCGCCATTGCTCTTTTGCTCTCTCCTTAAAACCGGATTATCTATAATTTCTACTGTTAGGAAGTAAACACATGTAATCTTTCTGTGATGTTTATTAATGTTGCGCTTGCTGGATAAGTCTCTTCCATATGACTTTTTGCTTCTTTTATTCTCTGCGTGAGGAAGAGCCTAGTATAGCTTAGCCCACTCGTCCACTATTCGTGTCATTTCAGCGAACCCGTGTTTGCTAAGCCACTCGCGGAAGCCACTGTTATTCACGGCGTATCTGCAGATTTGCCTTGCGTTTTCGGCGTCATGAACAAGCATGAGTGTGCCCATCAAGTTGTGCCTACTTAGATAAGCTACTGTCTTCAGCAAAGCGTCTGCTTTTTCGTCATTCAGCATTTCTGCGCTGACTTCTACAACAACCGGCTTCTTCAGAATTTTGACGAAATCCCTTGCTAGCAAGTCTACCCAGTAATTTGTCAAGTAATCCCGAGACGATAATGGTACATGGAAGTAATCTACCAATTCCGCTATGCGCTCGAAGTCTATTCCAAACCTTTCTTTAGCAAGCACCGGGTCAGGGAACATTTCCACCGCGAAGGTGCCTTTAACCAAGCTTTTTGCCTTCTTAAGGAAACCAGTTATTTCCTGTGCTCGCCATTCTGTCCAGTTTAGTCCACTCTTTCGCCAAAGCTCAACGCATCGGGGGCAAACACAAAACTCTTCTTCTGGAAAATGATAAAGATTCAGCGTCACTCCTTCGATGTTTTCTCTGCCGAGCTCTTCGATGTAACGCAGAATTGTTGCGCGGTATTCAGGATTTGTGGGACAAACGAAATCAAAAGGCAAGTTGAGCTTCCTATTCTTCCTTAAAGCTGGTCCATTGCTTGAAACTGCCACTGTGCTTGGGTCTTCTCGTATGGCTTCAGCGTCACAGAAGCATGTAACGTCATTCTGCATCTCTTTTGCAGCTGGAAAAACTGAGCCGTCAGCACGTTTCGAATAGTAAACATGCATGTCAAAGCCTTCAACTTTTTCCGGAGTATACGTGACCAATCCTATTTTCATGCTTGTCAACTCTTAGCGCGCAACAGATATATTCAAGCGACTTATTTAATTGTTGACTCAATATGGGTAAACACAATCCAATAGTCGTTGACTACGCTAAATGTTCTCCATGCTCTGCGCTTATCTGCATTGGTGTTTGCCCATTAGGTGTTTTAGAAAAAGGCACAGACGGAAAACCAACAATAACCGATGAGGCATACTGCAACCGATGCGGCGTCTGTGCGAGTCTGTGTCCTACACAAGCAATTACAATAACTCAAAATAGCAAAAGCAAATGATGGGTGGATGATTTTACGCAGCAAATCGAGCTCTTAGGCAACTGTGGAAAACTTGTTTTAAAAGATAACGTATTAGCCATATTATCCAACGTGGAACTAAGCACAGTAAGCTCCGCCATATACAATGGTGGATTCAAAAAAGCAAAAGCAATACTTAATGTGCAAGCAACTGAAGAATACAGCGATAGGCAACTGCACGCTGACCCGCAGAAATTTATCTTGGAATCCGCCAAAAAGCTTGGGCTCCACGACAACTTTGTGGGGATGGTTACCGCCGCAGCAGTTGACAAGTTTGCTTTAGCTTCAAAGAAAGACGGAGAACTTGCAGTAAGCGTGGTTGCTACCGCTGTAGATCCAAAAGGTGAAACTTGTTCCCATGCTGAAACTGCAGGCGAACCCATAGAAGTCGAGGAGATAATTGGAACAATAAACATCATGGTAATGATAGATGGCAATCCTACTGAAAGCTGCCTCGTAAGCACCATAATCACCGCAACCGAGGCAAAATCAGCAGCAATGTGGGAACTGGGCATCAGAAGCAGATACTCCGGCGATTTAGCCACTGGAACCATAACGGATGCCGTAATTGTCGCTAAGACAGGCCGTGGCGCGCCAATAGTTTATGGAGGGCCAGCGTCAAAACTTGGCCAGCTTGTCGGATACTGCACACGAAAAGCCGTAAAAGAGACCTTGATGAAAGCCAACAAATATTGCAATAAAAAATGTTAACAGTGCTTGTTGCGTGGAAAACTGAAAACCTTAAATAATTTGCAAGTTATTCCGTCTACAAAAATCATTAATGGTAATGGTGTGAGAATCAATTGAAGTTTGCAACCTTTCTTTATCAACCGGAACCTGCTGAAGGTTTCGACATGAACTTTTACCGCATAAAACCAGAATCAGGAACAGTGGGCAAGCCGAATCCTCAGATGTACACTAACATCGCAGTGTTCGGAGACAACGCAATGGCTGCGAAACATCCAGAATGGATTTCCTTAAGCGCCGATGGCCCCGCGTTCCGTTCAAATAAAAAGTTCAATCTGCGCTGGGATGTACTATGCATGACGAATCCTGAAGTTCGCGAGTACAACCTAAAACTAATCGAGGAATGCGCAAGGCAAACGCCGGGCATAAGCATCAGCAGCCAGCACTTTGCGGAACACGCCTTCTGCACTTGCCCACGCTGTGTAGAGCTATGGCGAAAAAGCAAGCTGAATTGGATTGATTGGCGAGCTAAAACCGTGATCGAGTTTTTAGCTGAGGTTCGCGAACGCGTAGTTGGCAAGCCTCTGTTCGTGAATTGCCTACCAGACCCAGTTCTGGGTAAGGTGCGGTTTGGCTACGACTTTGACGCTATGGCTGAATACGCCGACTACTTTGTTGTTCCAATGTTCTCAAAGGCTTATCCAACACCCTGGTACTGGGAGACATTGGCTAGAGCGTTTAAGAGCATCTTGAAGAAACCCGTGTTCGTAAACTTCTACGTGCGTGGTCCCGGTGAAACATGGGAAACAGTGGCGCCGCATAGGCAGATAATGACTGTGGCGACTCGCGCAGCGAGAACCGGCATCGATGGTATAATCTTTCTAGCTGAAAAGGCACAGTGGATACGGGCGTTCCAGAAGAAAGTGGTTGAGGACAAGGAATGGCGGAAAGAGCTCGAGGGCTACGGCGGCGACGACGTGCTGGAACTCTTTAACCGCTGGGAAAAACTTTTCTAACCCTCTTCTATTCCCTTAGTCACGCTTTCTGTGAGCACTAGTCAAATCTGCATTCAAAATTTTCCAGCTTTGTCAAGCCGCCGATTTTAAGCGGGGTTAAACGCGGCTCAGCCGATGCCAAGTTTCAATTTCATGTATCCTACCAGATTCACTAATACCGTTATAGCCGTTGACGGTTTGAATCTTCTTTGCTTGTCTAGGAAGTAAGCAGGTCTCAGATAGAAGTGATGAAAGGCTTGTAAGCGTAAATTCCTAAGATCTTTCATGCTTAACCATGGTGTTTCGAAAATAGGTGTGGCCGTGTCATACTTGTCGAAGTCGGTTACTTTCAGCCAGCCTTTCTCTTTGACCAAATCATACAGGGGCGTCCCAGGGAAGGGTGTAGCTATATTGTAGAAGCCCATTGCGTCTGGACTTATTTTCTCCACGAATTTTATGGTTTCCCACGCTGTCTTTTTGGTTTCTCCTGGAAAGCCCAAGATTACGTTGGGCACAGGCTTTAATCCAAGTTCACGAACCCAGCCTAAAACTTTGATTGTCTGCTCTGTGGAGATTCCCTTTTTCATGGCGTCGAGAACATGTTGGGAGCCGGATTCCACGCCGAACCATACGGAGATGCAGCCTGCCTCCTTCATTTTTGCAAGTAACTCTTTCGTGATCATGTCAACACGGGTTCCGCAGTTCCATTGAATCTTCAGTTTGCGGTTTATTATCTCTCGGCATAATGCTTCGGTTCTGGCCTGATCCACGGTGAAGGCGTCATCGCAGAACGTGAACTTGCTTACACCGTAAGTTTTGTTAAGAAACTCTAGCTCGTCAACAATGTTTTTTGGGCTGCGCATTCTGAATTTGCGGCCGTGCATCCTTACAGTCGCGCAGAACTCGCACCAGAAAGTGCAGCCGCGGCTCGCCGCCAAATAAAGCACGTCTTCGTATTCGCGCAGCCGCTCCATTGGCCATAGATGCCGCGCTGGGAAAGGCAGCGAATCTAAATCTTCTATGTAGGGTCTGTCTGACGTTCGCACTATTTGCCCGTTTTTTCGATAAGTTATGCCCAGCACGCCATCGAAGCTTTTGCCTGCTTCTACACGCTGCGCCAGCTCCAGCAGGGTTATTTCGCCTTCTCTCCTTACAATAACGTCCAGCTCTGGGCATTCCTGCAGTGCCTTGTCATCCCAAAAGGTTACGTGTGGACCACCCATGATAGTTATGCAGTTTGGATGAACTTCCTTGGCTATCTTTGCCATCTGCAGCCCAGACTTGTACGTAAGCGTTGTCGACGTGATGCCTACGATACTGGGATTTCGCTTTGCTATCTCGCTTCTGAATCCATCCGCTGAAAGCTTAAGCACTTGGCAGTCAATCACATCTACTTCGTACTGGTTTTTTTCTAAAATGGCGGCCAAGTAGCCTAAGCCTAAAAGGGCAAAAGGTAAATGTCCAGTGGATCCGCTGGGTGCAGGCGGATTCACAAGGGTTACATGCATCTTCATCTTCTCTTCACTAACTGCGATTCTTTGCAGAATACAAGATGCTGAAAGCTTAAATGTTTCGCCTACATCCAGTGCACAAAGATTACCGGCAGAAAGCCATTGCCAAAAACTTGACAGAACGTAGCGAGCCAGATAACCCATTTCTTGATGCTTTAGCCGTTAAAGCCTCGCCTATCGCTTTTTATTGGCTCTTTTCTAAATAACAGAAGCTTTAATAATTGTCCTATTCTCTAACATTTTCTCGCATTGAGTGTGATTTAGTGAAGCTTGTTGTCAACTGGAGCGGGGGCAAAGAATGCTGCTTGGCACTTCATAAAGTTATTAAGCAAGGTCATGAGGTTGCCTATCTTCTTTCTTACATTTACAAGGAGCCATATATTTTCCACAGTGTTCCATTAATGGAGTTGCAGTCTAAAACTTTAGGTATCCCACACTTGAAGGTTAAGATTAAACGGCCATATGAGGATATTCTCGCGACGCTTTCGCGGCTTAAAAGCGAGGAAGACGTGGAAGGCTTTGTTACAGGCGATATTGTAGGTGCTGGCTGCGCGCAAGTTCATCAAACTTACTATGATGCCATGTGCGAGCAGTTGGGCATGAAGTTGCTTATGCCCAATGAGAATCCGGCTAGACACACTTACGAAGTGTTAACCGAAGAAATTGCTGGGGGAATAAGGCCTCTAATGAACTGTATTAATTTGGATCATTTTGGCGAGGAGTGGTTGGGGCGCGTGCTTGATGAGTATGCTATTAAAGATTTGAAGACTCTCGCTGACAAGCAGGGAATAGACGTTTGCAGCGAAGATGGCAGAGGCTTCCACACTATGGTTCTCGATGCACCGCTTTTTAAAGAGCGCCTAGAAATTGGCAAATTCAAAAAGAAGAAGTATAAGGAAAAGTCGAAGAACTGGAAAAGAAATTGGCTTTACATGGATATTAAAGAGGCATTTTTGAAACCCAAATAGAACGCCTTTTCGCTAATTTTTCAAATTTAATGCATAGAAAATCTTGCTTTTTACGAGGTTTGCTGGGGCTTTGGAACCCAAACTAAAGGAGAATAGAAGAATTGCAATCTACTGCTGCTGCAGTTGAATTTAAATCCAAAGCCCTTTCAGCCTCTCTCTTTGTATCTTCGCCTTTTCTGCCATCGCGGCTTGCCTGTGCTTATGTTTTAAGCTTATTATTTGGATAATCCATCCTACTATATAAACTTTAAGTTAATAAAATTAATACTGTGTTGAATAACCATATAGAAGACACTATTCTACATAATAAAAGTGTGCTTCTATCTCCAATGCTGTTTGAGGATATGAAGGTTTCTATAGAAAAGGTATCATTTAATTTTCGAGTAGACAATTTTGCCGCCTATAATAGTCATTTCCACGTTGATGTCTGCAATTTCAGTTGGCTGAATCTTCCTTGGATCATGCGAGAGAACTATAAGATCCGCTAATTTGCCCGTTTCAATTGAGCCCTTAAGATTTTCTTCGCATGCCGAGTATGCCGCGTCAATCGTGTACATGCGTAAAGCTTCATCAACCGTTACCTGCTCTTCGGGGAAAACCTCTCTTGCCACCGCGGCTTGAATGCCCATCAAAGGGTTCAATGGTTCCATGGGACAATCTGAGCCGCCGATAACGCGTACTCCATTTTTGAGAAGCGTCTTAAGCGGATACAGCCACTTTGCCCGCTCAATGCCCAAGTGTTCAATGGCAGACCATACTGAAAATTCGGAGGCAATGACGAGCGGCTGCACGGAAATGATGACTTCCTGATTTTTAATGCGGTTAACTAACTCTTCGTTAAGCAATGCTGCGTGCTCAATGCGGATTCGCCTGAGTTTTCGCGGCGTTTCCTTCGAAATTTGTTCAATTGCCGCTAAAGCCGCATCTACGGCCCTGTCGCCCATTGCATGTATAACCAGTTGAAGACCCATTTTGAGAATTTCAGATGCTGCTGCCTTCATTTCTTCCACTGTGCAGAGCAGCTTTCCGTTTGCTTCGAAGCTATCATTATATGGTTGAAATAGCGCGGCTGTTTTTGCTGCCAAATAGCCGTCTGCAGCAATCATTACGCCACCGACTTTTAATGCGAAGTTATCCGTCGATTTAAAATGTGCCATGTAATCTAATAGATTTACAGGAATTATGACATAAACCCGTAGTGGCAGCCTTTTTTGCTCGAGAAGCCTTTGCATTACGGAAAGCTCTGCGGCGGATAAGACTATCCAATGTACGCTGGTAACTCCTGCTTCCATTATTTTCTTGCACGCTAGTTCTGCGGCTTCTACAAGCTCCTCCTCGCTGGGCTCTGGAATTGCCTTCCACACGAGACTAGTGGCATTTTCTCGTAAAATGCCTGTAAGCTCACCTGTTACTTCGTCCTTGTCGATAACGCCTCCAAAGGGCGCGATTGTCCACTGTGTTATGCTTGCCGCTTCTAGTGCTTTGGTATTTACAACGCACATCTGCCCTAATTTGTGATAGAAAATTACGGGATTATCTGGAGAGACAACATCGAGATCAAAGCGTGTGGGCAAGCGTTGCTCCACGAAACATGCTTGATCCCAGCCTCTACCTATTACCCATTTCCCTTTTGGCGTGTTCTCTACACGTTTTTTTAGGATAGTTTGCATTTCCTTGATAGATTTTATATTGCTCAGTTCCACCCAAGTCAGGATTTTGCCAAAGTCGGCTACATGAATGTGCGTATCTATGAAACCTGGAATAACCGTTTGTCCTTTCAAATAAATGACTTTTGTATCTTTCCCAACAAGCTTGCTAATCTCCTCGTTTGAGCCTACCTTGAGGATTCTGCCGTCTTTGATGGCAACAGCTTCCGCGTAAGGTTGAGCCGCATTCATAGTCAGAATATTTCCATCAATAAGCGCCAAATCTGCGGACGTTAAAGTATCCTCCCGTATCATTGCTTATGTTTTCGCCGAAGCGTTAAAATTTTTGCATAAAACATGGCTGCAAAAAAGTTTAAGCATAACCGGCTCATACGCCAAGAGATAGGAAACTCGCAGAGTCATCATTTTTTAGCCTTTCGAGTATAAGCGTACCCGATTAATGCTGCTGCCACCAGCTCTATTGCGATGGCTGCAATGTAAATGACCTCCAAGGGCAGTGCGCCTTTAGCTGTCTCCTTCACTTCCGTGTAATCAGCTTCGCTGTAAGCAGAAGCCTCGCGTCCTTTATCTGTCTGCCACTTCGTCGCTATAATCCGTGATCCAGCCGTGTCTGGGCATAAGTGAAGTTATACATGTCTTTCTTAGATGTTACCACATTCAGTTCACTTACAGCGCTGTCTGGCTCAACAATGTACGCTTTTACAGAGGCTTAGAATACGCAGGGGGAGAGGTACTTGCTGCACGCCACTGCTTCGTTTAATGTAGCTCGCTACTTGGTTACCGTAATAGTTATAGCGCTGTTCAGTGGCGGCTGATCCGCGAGGCAATAAACGTTCCAATCGTTGCTTCCCAAGTACAGTTTTCCCTCGTATATGGTCGGCGAGCACCAACTGTTAGACTCGGTGTTGAAAACACTGATTTTCTCGCCGTTCGTGGCGTTAAGCACATAGACTGAGCGCTGATCTGTTACCACGTATAGTTTTCCATCCGCGTAGCTCGGAGAAACATAAAGCTCCTCTCCCAAGTATGTGCTCCAGACTGAGCTCCCAGTTTTGGCGTCAATACAAACGATGGAAAAATGATCAACTATGAAGAGTTTTCCATCATTGTAAACGGGTGTGCAAATTATGAATTCGCCGGCAGTAGCAGTTCGATATGTCCAATCAACATTACCTGTTTCAGCGTTTATGCCATAATAATCCTTCACGTTGGAAGCGGCGAAGACCATGCCTGCAGCGACTGTCGGGGACGCATGCATATCCGTGCCTCCTGTAAGTATCGTCTCGTATGGAAGCTCCTTTTTCCAGATGAAACTGCCATCTGCAGCGTTCAGCTTGTAAAGAGCGCCCGCATTGGGCTCTTCTGCAACAATATAAACTGCGTTGCCAGCAACAGCTGGAGAAGACGTGATGTACCCTTTGGTTTCATACGTCCAAATCACTTTGCCGTTGTCTGCGTCTAGACAGTACACCTTCTTATCCAATGAACCCACATACAATTTTCCGTCAGCCACCGTGGGTGATGACCTCAGCGCCGGCGCCGCGCCAAAATTAACCTGAACTGGACCGCCAGCGTATGTTGACCATACAAGGCTTCCATCGTATGCGTTAAGGCAGTAGATGTATCCGTCGTCTGGGCCTATGTAGACTCGGCTGCCAGCCACTGCCGGCGAAGACTTAATGCGCTCTTTGGCGCTGAACTTCCAGATGAGACTGCCCGTCCGCGCGTTAAGGCAGTAGACGTTCTTGTCGTGTGAGCCCACGTAGACTCTGCCATCCGCGACGGTTGGCGAAGACACAACCGCGCCGCCCGTGGTGAATTTCCACCTCAAAGTTAGATTTGTAGGGCCAGATTGGCCGACGCCGCTATGAGCTGCGTCATGTCGATACATGGGCCAATTTCTAGCGCCTATGGCCCATATCTGATTAAATGTGGCGTATTCTTCTCCTGATTCCACATCCACAAGCGTCGTCACGTCACCGGGAATCAGATACAAGTTACCGTATGCAACGGCCACAGACTCTCTCGGAGCATGCGCTTCTATAGGCAGCTTCCATATGAGCTGTCCCGTGAAGGCGTCAAGGCATGCGAACTCGGACTCGCTTTCCTGTCCTGTATACGATGCTCTCTGGCCGGTTGTAGCATAAATTTTGCCGTCAGCAACCACAGGGTTTCCAGGGAACATCAGGGGTCCCGGTCCCTTGTATTTCCACACTAACTCTCCTGTGTCTATGTTAAGTGCGTAAAGGTGGCCATCCTTGTTAAGCGAGTAGACCATGCCATACGCAACGGCGGGACCGATGCAGAAGTAGCCGTCTGGAGTCTGCGGATTGAATGTCCAGATGATTTCTCCGGTGGTGGCGTTGAAGCAGTACATTGTGTTGTCATGTGTGCCGCCTCTGAAGAATCTGCCTTGGTAATATGAGCCGGAGAAAACCATGGGAGTTTTTGTTTCTGTGTCCCAGAGCACCGCGCCTGTTTTTGCGTCAAGCGCCATCTGATGCGGATCATAGGAGCCGGGAAACACTTTGCCGTCTCCGTAGGTTACTCCAGAACCAACCAGCCCGCCGCCGGGAACATAGGTTTCCCACTTCAGCTTAGGCGGCACATCTGGATCCGAGAAGTCCCAGCCTTGAACATATGAACCATTCTTAACGTAGAACATTTTCTCCTCCGGACTGTAGACATTTGCAACAAAAAACGGCGCTGAAGTTGCAGAAAACACCGGGCTTGTCCATAAGATGCGTCCTGTGTCTATGTCTAGGCAACTGCTGCCTACTACAAGATGTGTTTCATCAATTTTATATACTGCTGGCCAGGCTCCAGGCGCAGGAACCGTTGTATTCCACAAGATCACGCCTGTGTTCCTGTCAAGCGCGTAAACCGCGGTTTTCGTGGTTACAAACACCTTGCCATTAAACGCGGTTACGTAACTCTGTATACCCGTTATGTTCGTTTTCCACAATATGTCCGGTGTTTCTGGAGCTGGACCCGGGGAGAAGCGCGTAAAAGACGGGTCGCCTTGCAGCTGCGGCCACTCATACGTAAGCAAAAGATCGTTGCTGCCCGTTTCGGCGCCTGATTTTTCCGAGACATTTAAGTGCCATTCTCTGACATATATTGTCGCGATTAAAAGCATAATCAAAACTATTGCGACAATCAAAAGCCTCTTGTACCTCAACGGTTCTCCCCCATGATAAATGGTAAGCTTTAATTTAACTATAAAGCTTATGGAGCCGCGCCTCTTCCTATAGTTCACAACAGTTCAGCATGTCTTGTGTTGCTTAGTTGCATAAAGGGCAATGCTGGGATGAAGCACATAATCTTTTTTAGGATGACATTATCTTAAGGTGAATAATGAATTAACAAAACAGCATCGGGAGATGGGTTTTAATTTGGCAAACAAGGGTCCTTTACTTATGACTTCTTGGCGGGCAACAGGTGCCTGTAACGCGCATTGCAGATACTGTAATGTTGATGCAACGGCTGCGCATGCTCCAAGAGAATTAAGCACCAAAGAAGCGCTGCACTTGGTCGATGAAGTTTACAATTTCGGCGTCAAGTGGTTCGGCATCAAGGGCGGCGAGCCGCTGTTGCGGAAGGATATATTTGAAATTGTTGGTTACGCGAAAAGCCTTGGCCTCAATGTTTGCCTACTAACTAACGGGCATTTCGTTGACGGCAAGATTTATGATAATCTTGTTAGAAACGAGGTCTGGACGTCCGTAAGCATAGACGGCCCGGAAGAAATAAACGATCAGCTGCGAGGAAAAGGCTCGTACAAGAAGGTGCTGGCAGCTATTCAAAAATTGTCAAAAGGGAAAATTCTGAATGGGCTGGCTGCAGCTATAACATCCATAAACTATCAGCATCTGGATCATGTGGCTGAGCTAGCTGAAACCTACCGCGCCAATTTCGTATGGTTTAACCATCTCGTGCCCAGCGGAAGAGCAAAGGAGACCATGGAGTTAACGCCTTCTCCCGAGCAGTATGAGTGGGCTCTTAATCACATATGGGACTTAACCTTGAAATACGAAGGAAAATTTGAAATCCACGTGCACTGCCCGCATTTTGCGCGTGTGGTCAAGCAACGTAATCCGCCGAACTTTCAGGAATGGTATGAGCATAAATTCCATGGAAAATGCACCTACTTCGCTTTTGGCGGATACATAAGCGTAACTGAAAACGGCGACTTAATCCCCTGCTTCTACACGGATCTGCAGCCCTCGGAACCGATGATGCTTGGAAACATAAGAGAAAAAAGCTTGAAGGACACTTGGGCTGAAATCCAAAAATCAGCCTATTACAACAGCTTCAGAGACAGAAGCATCCTGAAGGGCAAGTGCGGCGTCTGCGAGTACCGCGAAATCTGCGGAGGCTGCAGAAACAGAGCTTACGCGTACACAGGCGACATATACGAGTCAGACCCAGCATGCGCATACATACCCGAAAGCCTAAGAAAGCAATAAGCATCCTGCTTTGTACATCATTTTTTAATTCTCCCGCAGCGATTTTCTGCGAATTAACTTGAAAATCCCGAAAAGCGCGTGGTCTAATCAAAGCTTATTAATAACGCCAATGTTTAAGTCAGTCAACAAATTGCTGCCTCAGCCAAGTTTACGTTTGGGAAAAAGGCTTCGACAACTCTGAACAGGTATAAGCCCATGAAAGAAGTGAAAAAAGCGAAAATAGCTTTAGTTAATTCGCCTATTATCGAGGCAACTTATCAACATCCGTTATTTCCCCCTCTCGGCTTGGCATACTTGGCCGCCGTGCTTGAACAAAACAATTTCGACGTAACCATAATTGACTGCCCCGCCTGCCGAATGGATCATAAAAAGCTGAAAGAAGAATTATCCTCCATGCAGCCTGCGTTGGTTGGCATAGCTTCTATGACGCCCACAGTGCCTTCAGCGCTTGAATCCGCGCGGGTGGCAAAAGAAGCATGTTCAGATACCAAGGTTGTTATGGGCGGTCCGCACGCCACTTTCGCAGATACCGAGATCCTCACTGAAGAGCCTGCGGTTGACGTAATAGTGCGCGGCGAGGGCGAAGAAACTCTTTTGGAACTTGCTCAAAACCTGCCTGAATTACGGAATCTCAGCAAGATACGGGGTATAACCTTCAAGCATAACGGGGAAATCGTTAAGACGCCTAATCGGCCATTCATTCAGAACCTTGACGCGCTGCCGCATCCCTTGTACAAGAGCCTCCCGATAGAGCGTTATCGGATTTGCGGGAAAAAGTTCCTGCCCCTCATGTCAAGCAGAGGCTGCCCCTTCCAGTGTTCCTTCTGTGTAGCGTCGCAGATGTTTGGCGCCAAATTCCGCGCAAGAAGCCCTAAGAACGTGGTAGATGAGATGGAATGGTTGATAAGCACGTATGGCGCGGAGGGCATATCATTCCACGATGACGCGTTGACTCTTGATAAAAAGAGGATATTCGACATCTGCGATGAAATAATCAGCAGGAAGTTAAAGATTGCGTGGGGCTGCCAGACAAGAGTCGATCAGGTTTCCAAAGAAGTTTTGGCTAAAATGCGACGGGCAGGATGCAACGAGGTTTCCTTCGGTGTAGAATCAGGCTGCCAAAGAATCTTGGATGCGGTAAAAAAGAAAGTTTCAATAGAACAGAGCGCAAGGGCTGTTAGAATTGCAAAGGAAGAAGGATTGTTTGTTGCGGTATCCACGATAATAGGGTATCCTGGAGAAACACGGGAATCGCTGAAGCAAACACTGGATTTCATACATACCTTGGAGCCTGATGATGTGTGGTTGTGTTTAGCCACGCCGTATCCCGGCACTGAACTTCGCGTTTTAATCGAGCGCATGGGATGGAAAATGGTTACCGACTGGACATTATATAATACGATGAATCCGATATTTGAGAATCCAGATCTGCCCTCTGAAGAAATCAGCAGGATGCGGAAGCAGTTTTACGACAAGTTCTATTCTCCGCGATATGTGCTTCGCCAAATGGTCAAAGGCTACGTGAAAGGCAACTTTTACAGTAAAATAATGGCGCGAACATCTGCAAACTATTTGCTGTGGCGAATTAAGTCCCATATGTAAGTCTAAACAGGCCATGCTTTTGCAAGCAATGAAGCCTAACTAAGAAAGGGTGTGCGGCGCCGAAGCTCCTCGTTGAGTTGTCTTGGGATCATGTAGCTGGCACAGTTCTTGAAAAAGTAGAGGTTTTAACGGAAACTTTATTACTACTTCAAACGGTTAAAAACAATGAAACATCGAGGAAAGACTTAAATGAAAAACGCCGTTCTTGAACCGAACAATTCGAATGTTTATGATTCAAGGGAAAATTGGCCGCCATACACTTACCGTGATTATCCTGATATAAAGCCTGAGACATACCGGGCGTTTCTTGATTTCCTGTCAACTGAGAACACTTCAGGAAAATTGATGGAACTGCAGCCTTGGATCTCCATGTGCGACTCAAAATGTGCTTTCTGCTATTTCCCAACCACCGCCACGGCTAAGGTGAACATAGACGATTATTTGGCGGTGTTAAAGAAAGAGCTGGATATGTACGCTAAAACAAAGTATGTGCGAACCAGCGTGTTTGACGAAATAGTTTTGGGCGGCGGAACACCAAGCGTGCTTTCCGCTGAGCAGATGATTGACCTTATCGAGTTCTGCAAGCAGCGGTTCACCACCAACAAAGAATACTTCATAAAAGTTACTGGTTCATCGAAGACGCTGGCGCTGAGCAAAATCGACAAGCTTGCAGCCTACGGCGTGTATCAGATGGACATAGGCGCGCAAACATTCGATGATAACTTACGGAAGATGCTGTGCTTGCCTGATAGTGCAACAAGTGTGGAGAAGGCTATCCGCCACGCTAAAAAGCTTGGTTTATGTGTGTGCGTTGACTTAATGTATAATCTTCCTGGGCAGACTATGGAAAGCTGGATAGATACGCTCAAAAAAGTCATAGAGCTTGACGTTGAAGTTGACACTTATTCCCTGCATGTTGACCCGGGTACACCACTTGAGACTATGATACAAAAGGGTGTGGTTCCTCCGCCAGGCGACGCTGAATATGAGAAGCAGCTGTATCTGGTAGCTTATAAAATGTTGACAGAAGCCGGTTACAAAGCCGTTGGGCATGACCGCTTCAGCAGAGTAGAATGGCATTTTAGAGAGAACTGCTTGAACGGCTGGCCTTGGGGCGGCATACTGACCACCGGCGCCGGATGCTTCATGGGCTATCTGCAAAGATTCTCCTACTCTAACACTGAAGACGTAGCAGAGTATATGACTGCCGTTACCGCGGGCAGATTACCTATTAACAGGCTTTCAGAATCCACCGACGAAGACATGATGCGCAGAACTATGACGCGGCTTTACCTGCGGCTTCCAGTTGACAAAATAGACTTCAAGCGTAGATTCGGAAAGCTTCCTGAAGACGTTTTTCCACAGCAACTTCAGCGGCTTAAAGAAAAGGGTCTTATCGAAATTAACGATAAAGAAATTCGAATAACAAAGCTCGGCGACATCTGGAAAGGAAACATCGCCTGGGAATTCGCTCCTAAAGCCGCTTAACAACCAACTCTAACTTTTTAAAAACAAAAACAAAAAAATAAAAAGGGAAGATGTTTAGCTCGCGTAGTGTTTCATTGGTTGTATTCCGTACCAAGTCATCACTTTAGCGAGTATGGGCACTATTATGCCTAATGCAATGCTTGGAACGAAGTTAATTACAACTGCCATCACTGGATCTGTTGCCCAAGAGTTCTGCGCCATCATTCTGCCCGGTTCAAGAGCGACATTGTAGTTCATGAAAGCTTGGATTATCGCTGTTGTTATCGCTGCGGTTAAGCTTGCGCCTAGCATTCGTTTGAAATTTGTTGAACCTTTGCTTAATGAGCCGGCCATGTAACCGATTATAACGGCGTTGACGAGGTAGAAGAGCATGCTTATGTCGCCGAAGAAGTTGTAGGCAGTTACGCCCATGCTGGCGTATAGCCCGTTGTACTGTCCTGCGCTTGCTACGTAGTACATGCCGCCCATAATGAAGCCTGCTGCGCCGCCAGCCCACTTGTTCCAAAGTAAACCCAAGATAAGAGGGACGCCGAGAACAATCATCTGAGCGAAGCCCTGTGTTAGAATCACTGCTATCACGTTTGTCTCGCCGAGTACGTGATGTTGTCCTGTGGGATTAACGTAAACTGCGAGAACGAAGATAAGAACCACCAGAATTATCGGTATGACGATGCCATCAATTAGATCAGCTAGTTTAAATTTTTCTGGCTCCATTCCCATCCCTTGAACTATTTACTTGCTGGTGAGCTTATAAGCTTAATGCTAAAAAGTTCTGTTGCGCACATCGAAAATTTGTTAACAAGCAAACAAATATAATGTCTTCAAAAGTTGTTTTTTAAAGTAAAAAAATAAAAAGAGGATTATGACAGTTAAGGGGATTACTGTTGACGTAACATTGCTTTTGCTCTGAGTACACTGTTTCTAATGTCAATTCTTGCAGGGCAGACAAAGGTGCAGTGGCCGCATCCGTCACAGAGATCCGCTTGTAGCTTAACCAATTTGTTTACGTCTTTTTTGTCAAACGCTTCTTTGATCAAGATTGGGCTCAGTTTGTGACAGCATACACGCATGCAGGCGCCGCATCTTATGCAGTCTGTTGTTTTAACGATTGCAAATTGCTTGGCTTTAGGCAGCTTTGGCTCCTTCTTTTCTGCTGTGGGTTTTAGTTTCCCAACTTTATCCAAAAATGGCGAAGTCAGGTTCATTATAACTAACGCAAGAATTGAGCCGCCAAAGAAGCCCATGTATGTTTGAATCAGCATTGTTAATATGGCTAAGCCGACGCCGAATATTATCTGTCCCAAGTACGTTAACGGCGTAGTTGCTGGGTCAGTAGCCATGAAGAACGCTAGGAAAATTGAGCTGCCAATGAACAGGTGGAACATCACTCTCAAGAGTGGATCTGGATCACCGAAGGCAAATGCGAATGCAACTGCAGCCAAGGCTGTTGTCGCAAGGTACGCAACGGTTATTCTCCATTTAATGTATCTGCGGCAAATGGCGAATAGCGCAATGCCCACGATTATGACTGCAATGCTTGAGGCGCCTCCTGCCCAGCCGTGGAACTTCTGTAATAGCAGCGTGTTTACTATGTCCGTCTGAGTTGCTCCCATGATTGTTAAGCCCGGATTGCCAAAACAACCATAAATGTAGAAGCCAAAAGGCGCCATTCCATTGCCGCTGACAATGTCATATCCAATTGGACCTGCTAATGAGGGCACACCAAGCATGCCCGTGCTCAAGTGATCTGACGGAATCAAAACAGTAAATATTCCCACAAACGCTAGCACCAGAAGCTTTGCGGCTGCCGCTGGGTTCACGTATTTTCTCCCCTTCAGTCCCTGAAGCTTTTTGAACAACACCATGCCGACAAGTGTTATAAGCGCCACGTACAGGAATGATTGAGGTGCAATCAACGGCAGAACTTCGACAGCACGCATTGAAGGCTCGCCATAACTGTAGCAAAGCGCAACAATCATGCCGAAAACAGCTGCAGACATTATGTTAAGAGGACTATCGGCGGCCACTTTGTGTAAGAGCACATCTACGCCTACTGCAACACCAACAGCGATAGCGCAGCTTATAATGAGCGTTACACCGTAGTCCATGCCTATAGGCGCCTGCGTCATTGGATCCTTTGCGATTGTACCGAACCACATGACAGCTGTTATAACTGCAATTACCACAAGGGCAGCAAACGTGTAGGTCATAAGTTTATCTTTAGTCATCGCTGAGTATTCTTTCACTTTAGACATTCTTTACGCGCACTCTCCTCGATTAGAAACTGACCTCACTCTATAACGGAAGGCTTATAAGATTTTCTCAAAGCAAAATTGAAAGCGCCAATGCAAAGAAAGAGCAGCTGTGTTGATCTTTTTCGAAACAGCTTCCAGAAAAAGATACAACGCTGTTCTCCAAGTAGTTTTACGCTTTTTCGCTTCTTTCACTTATGATGCTGAAATTAGGGGTTTTTATCGTAACTCTTATATCATAAAGGTTTTATCTAAATTTGCTTGTGAGCTTGATGGCTTCGAAAAAAGCGCCTTTGTACATGGTCACTTGGAGATGTACGCGGAGATGTGTAGGCAACTGCATGTATTGCAGTTACACGCCTGAATACGCTAAAGACGCTGAAGTAGATACTAAGACTGCATGCAAGATTGTAGATGAAATTTATAATTTCGGCTCTCCCTGGTTCGGCATTAGCGGCGGCGAACCCTTGGTTCGCGAAGACATCTTTGATGTAATAGCATATGCGAAAAAGATTGGTTTCGAAGTTAGCCTCATAACCAGCGGGTTTGCCTTTGATGAGAAGCGGCTTAATAACCTTGTTCGTCATGAAGTTCACACAGCCGTCAGCATCGACGGCGCTAGAGAGTCAAACGACATTATACGCGGCAAGGGTAGCTATGATAAGGCGCTTTACGCTATGAAACGTCTATCAGAAAATGGCATCCTCGACTGCATAGTTACAACTATGACTAAGTATAACCTCAAAGACGCTGAGCATGTGGTTAAGCTGGCAGCTGAACACAAAGCCCGAATGGTTGTTTTCCACAATTTGGTGCCCGTAGGCCGCGCTGATCCTAACATGCCTAATTTGGCGCCTTCTCCTGATGAATATGAGTGGGCGTTTAACAACATTTACGATCTGCAAGTCAAGTATGCTGATCAAGTGCATGTAAATGTTTATGCACCCTTTTATGCTCGAATTGTGCGCCAACGAAACCCAGCTGACTTCTGGGACTGGTTCACCCAGCGTTTTCTGGGTAAGTGCACAATCGGCGGAAATTACATCAGCGTCACAGAAAACGGCGACTACCGATCATGCGGTTTCCACGAAGGCTACCGTGTTGGAAACGTTAAATCTAAGGGTCTGCGTGAAACATGGGATGAGCTGCAGCGCTCCGAACTTCACCTTAAACTAAGAGACAAAAGCAACATTAAGGGCAAGTGCGGCGTCTGCGAGTACCGCGAAATCTGCGGAGGCTGCCGCACACGCGCCGAATATTACACCGGCGACTTATTCCAAAGCGATCCTGCTTGTGCATATGTGCCTAAGGTACTTAGAGAAGCGCAATCAAGGCAATAATCCTCTTTCCTTGTCTACCTGCACTTTCAACTTGTAGTTAAGTAAATTCTCTTAGAAGTTACTCTTAATTTTGAAAATTACGTATCTGTCATTTGAATAGATTACTTCTAAACGTCTGCAGCCGATAATTTTTGTGTCAAGTTTGTTTCTGTCATAAACGATAAATTTGATGTTACGTTCTTTGATGAATTCATGGTAGTCTCGGCTTCGTACTTCAAAAGGCGTAGCGAGTTTAGCTGTAAATAGACTTTTCACCTCGCTTAGCCGCATCATTTCAGGCTGGCTGTTTTTCGAAAACGTAAGAATTTGATACGTGAAAGAGGCCGTTTGGTTAACGCTGATCCTGTCAAAGTTGTACTGAACGCGCACAGCGTCTATCTGGTTGCTTGCCAAAACACCCACGTTTCCCCAATCAGGCAGCTCGCTAAAGCTCAGTGCAAAGATTACCTCATTTTTTGCATCATAGAAACCGATGTAGTTATCCGTCAAGGTTGAACGGGTAAAGTTCACTACTGCCCAATCATTTCCGTGAATGTACGTGGGGCGGCTCCAGGGGTTTTCCCAGCTTAATACTCCTGGAACATACGCCTTCTCGAAGGAGAATTGTAAGTCAAAGAAAGTACTCAAATACAGTGAGACATTGCTGACGCTACTTTTTAGAGGCGATACTGCCCAAGTAACATTTATTGGGTATCTGTCGTTTTGAATGAAAATCGTTTGTTTAATGCTTATTTCATCATTGAAGTAGCGGATTAACAGCTTTTTAGTAGAAGCCGCATCGTCAAAAATCGTTTCCCTGTTAAAATTAGACAACTGTGTTCTTTTTTCAACGCCGTCTACATTGTATGAGATGAAGTTCCCATCTGCCGCCGAGTATGAGACCATGTACCAAACATGGTTTATGGAAACGTAGCTTTCGTCAGAAACATCACCTTTGGTCATGTCATACACCCTGATCAAAGTTAGCGGGTGCTCAACTTCGTAAGTTAAGTCTAAAACCGCCTCAGCAATCACGTTTCTTTCGACTGTAGGACTCGTCTGCGCTATAACAGTCTTGCCTGAGAACAGTTGGAACCAAAAACCGGGAACTTCTGTAACAACCACGGTTGCTTCTTCTTGAAAATTGTTCCTAAGCCAAACGCCTGCATCGTACGCTTTCAAATCAGTTGTTGAATAGTACACGCTGGCTTCCATGATTTTCCCATAGACGACTCCTGAACGAAACAGAAAAATCAAAGATGCCAAAACAATAAGCACAAGAATTATCGCCTGCAACTGTATCTTCTTCCATCTTCTTTTGTACTTGAGATAGAAGGCTGCGACCTGATCAATTATAGCTGTACACGCAACGGCTGCTAGAATAGCCATGGGCGGCATCAAATAATAAACGAACCATTGAAAAGGTAGATATAACCCAAACATATGCGATTGCGACAAAACAAGGGGCACAAGGAAACTTAAGAGTAAAATCAGAAAGCACGTCAAGTGCTTTTCTGCTTTTAATGTAGAGAATGCAATAAAAATGCCGACTAGCGCAATTATGAGTATGAACCCAAAATTCATCATGAAAGCGTTAAGGCTGACGTATGGAATCTGATAGACGTAAGCCTTCTGCGTTAGGAATACATGCTCAATGAGCACGTCAACGTACGCTATTGTCGCCTTGAAATAGTAAAGGAAAAACGCTAACCCGCCGCCCAGAATCAATGCCACTAACGCTTTGAAGTATGTACCCCTAGATTTTATGAGTAAAACGAGGAGGATTGGTGGAAGGATTAAGGCGATTACAAACGTGGTCAACTGATGGGACAAAACTAACGAAAAGCCTGCTAAGAAGGTAATTACAACATGTGTGAAATCTTTTGCTGAAGGCAAATATAAGAGTAGCAGGAGCATGAAAGCTAATCCAAGTATGGTTGTGTAGCCGCCCCACAGGTTGATTTCATACATTGGAACACACATTAAAAGTAAAATTGCGGCGGCAACCCCTGTTTTTTTGCTGAAAAATTTGACGCCAATTAAATAAACAGATAACACCAGTAGCCAGTCGATAATTACGGCAGCCGCCTTAACCAAAAAGATCATCTGCTCAATGCTGCTTGCACCAGTAAAAGAAATGAAAGCCGCAAGCATGATCGAGTAGAGTGGCGGCGCCCAACCCAGGTTTTCTAAGGGTATCTTGCCAGTTCGTAGAAATATCTGGGCCTTTTCTAAGTGGACAGCAGGATCATTTCCTAGAACCACGCCGTTCATTGATATGAGCGCATAAAAAAGCACAAAAATAAATATTGAGAAAGCCATCCCGAAGATCGTTTCGAAAAATTTTTGGCTTTCATGTTTCTGCGCCAAGACTGCAGTTGCCTCCTCTCTTGGGTTTAGGATCGTTTAACCCCAAATATTGCTACCTCATCGTTAATAAACGCGAGGTTAAACATGGGATCCTTTGCGAATTTTGGAATTAATTCCGTATCTCGACAGACAACATAGGAAATAGCCCAGTCTTTTATTGCTTTCTTGTAATCAAATACAAAGATGCCGTACTCTTTCTCCTCTTGATGTGGTTTAAGCAGCTTGCCTTCTTGAAACGATTCAAGATTACTCAAGACTATGTCCGTCATGCTCTTTTTTGTGTTTTCTGGGTTTTTATACGTGCTTGGGCTGTCTGTAACCGAAAAAGCGCTTGCTAGAAGCTGAATCTGCGCTTTAGATTTACCTTTCAAGTTATATTCTAATTCGAGTATGCATGGATTTTCATTGTTGACCACTTTGAGGTTTAATTCTGATTCATCGAAAATCAATTGCGCCAAAGCTTTCACGCCCTCATCTAACAAACCGACTGTTTTATTTTGGAGTGTAACTATTACCTTGCCTTTACTGTGCACTGTGAACGTAAGCCAGTCCAAACAAACGTCATCAAGTGTACTCTCTAAAGTAACGGTCATGTTAACAAACTGTGCTCCTTTATAAACTGTTGTTAACTGCGTGTAATTGAAAAAGTCATTGCCCTTTTTCACGGTGATAGTGGCGTGCATTTGCTCGGCGTCGTTTTCCACCAGCATTTCTTTTACTGAAAGCTGAGTTAAGCTTAAAGACTGCACTTCTTCGCCAATGCGGTATTTGATTTCTGTTGCGCTGTTATTGAAGTGCATGAAAGGATAGGGGAAATAGGTCCAGTTTAGCTTAGCCAGAAACATCGGGTTATGTCTTCCAATGTAGCCGCCGTCTTCTCGAACCTGAATTAGTCCATTATCGATTAGGTAATCTGTGTCAAGCAGGTTTTTCGCTATCTTTGCAGGTTCAAGCTCGCGGGCAAGCGTCAAATACTGCGGATCAACAGCGCTTAAGGTTGGGCGTTCTGCGAAACCTGAAAACCACCAACCATAGAGCGCATCGGAGACAAACACTGAACCTGCAGGGGTATTCTGCCTAGCCCATTCTATTGCTTCATAGCCTTTGTCATTCATTACTTGGTAGAAACTTTGCACTGTTACCCCTTGAATGGGAGTTACGAAGAGTGGTACGCATAAAAACGAGAACAACAACAAGCCGAGAACAAAGCCAGTGTAGAGGTTTTTACGCGACAAGCGCCGCATGAGTTTTGAGCTTGCCTTGCTTACGCTCTTCGTCGTTGGTGCGTTTTTGGTTAGGGATAAGTACGTGTCTATTATGCGAGCAAAGAAGGCTGCGCCATGATCAATTCCAAGGCCAATCAAGATTATAATTGGCAATATGATGAAGTATAAGAATCGATTATAGTCTGTATACATTCCCACCAAGTATCCCTGGGTAAAAGTCATGGGCACTAAGATCCATGAAACGAAGAGAAAGACGGGAACTGTGAAGAAATTGCCTTTGTATTTTTTAGAGAACAAGAAGAAAAAGATAACCGAGCCGAAAAGGGGAATCACCCACTCTAGAGGAAGTACTCTTGTCGAAAGCAGTGCTTGCCGGATGTCTGATATGCCGCCTGTAAATGCTTCTCTATTGTCACTTAAATAAGCCGGTGCAACTTCAACCAGAAAAGGCGAAACAAGCACTGCCCCGAGGATAATGGGTAAAAACCATGTGAGAACCTGCCTTTTTGACATGCCAGTTTTTCTGGAAAAAATTAAAGTGAAAATCGAAGCGACAAAGGTTATGCCCAAAAATATAATTGCACTTAGGGAGTGCGTTAAGAACAGCGTTCCAGATAAAAGGGAGGTTGCGGCGAGAAACGGCAGCAACGAAAATTTGTTTTTTTGCAAGAATAAGTAAAAAATTAAAGGTATGAGCATCAACGTTATGACATTAGGGTAGCCTCCCCACAGTAGCATTTCTATGTCAAACCGCGAAATTGCCACTAAAAACGCGATTATTAAGGCAGTTGATTCCATCCACACCGCTCGTGTGATTAGATACGCAACTAATACAATGAGTGCGGAAAAAAAGGAAACAACTAGCGAGTGGGCCAAATAATCCGGAATGCCTGTTAATAAAATTATGTAGGACACGAAGATGTGGTATCCTGGGAATGTTAGGGAAAGCCCGCCGCCCATTTGATAGTTGTTCCAGAGAAAATCTGTATTACCAGAAAGCGCAATTGACTTGATGACGCTTTGGTGTAACCCGATGTCAGCGCCTGGCGGGTAAATTGCCCAACTCATCAGCAGTATCCGATATAGAAAGGCAATTGTTAAAATAAGAAACAGCAGGCGCGTCTCACTTGCTATTTTGTGCATTTTCAGCCTTCCCAAGCATGTTTTTCTTATTTCTTGAATGGTTAATATAGCTTCAGAGTTAAAGTTTAAATATGATATTCAAATATAAAAAGCGAGGGTAAAACCTGAAGGGAAGTAAGTTAAAATGTCATGGCTTAAATCTATGATGGAAAAAGAGCCACCTGAACCTGAAAACCCGCTTGGAACCGTTGTTATCGGCAATCTTGAACCAGACATGCATGATACCGCCAAAGAAGCAGTTAGGAAGGCACTGAAACGAGCTGGCTTCAAAACTGTCGATGCAGGCAAAAGTGTTGCACCACAAGTTTTTGTAGATAAAGTCAAAGAGTCCAATGCTGATATACTGGCACTTTCAATTAACACGGTGCCTGCGAAAAACAACCTTGCAAAACTGGATGAATCGCTGAAAGCTGCTGGGCTTAAAGGAAAACTGATAATTATCATGGGCGGCGCCGCGGTGAAAAAGGAAGATGCTGATGCCTTCGGAGCTATATTCGGTAAGAATAAGGAAGAAGGCGTTGAAATAGCAAAGAAAGCAATAGCTGAAAAGAAAAAGTAAATTTTAGGTTCAGATGAGGCAAGATGTTTAAGTTCAATACAGAACAAAAGGTATATCAAATAGGAAAAGTGCAAGTAGGCGGTCAACCAGGCGAGCTGCCAACTTTCTTGATAGGCTCTATTTTCTGGCTTGGTCAGAAAATGGTGCAAGACGCGAACAGAGGAATATTTGACGCAAAAGAAGCGGAAGCGATAATCAACAAGATGGACACATTGCGCGACTTGACTGGTGTGCCATTTGCTTTAGATGTCGTTGGAACCACCGAGGAAGCTTTTTCAAAGTATATTCCTTTCGTTGCTGACAAAACTGATGCGCCGATTATGTTGGACGCCATGAGCCCGAAGACGCGTATGGCGGGCGCGGAAATTATCAAGAATGCGGGTCTTCAAGACAGGTGCATATACAACTCATTCTACAAAGGTGTCTCCAAAGCTGAAGCGGCGAAGGTCAAGGAATGCGGAATCACTGCGTCAATCGTGCTGGCTGACAATCCAAAGGATAATAGCCTTGAAGGGAAAATGCAAGTCTTAGAAGAAGCTTTAGCCTTGGCCAAAGAGGGTGGAATCACAAAACCGTTGATTGACACTGCTATTCCCGCGTTTGAACCAGACATGGGCACTGCTGTTAGAGCGATACCAAAAATAAAGGAGAAATACGGTCATCCGACGGGATTGGGCACTGGAAACGTTGTTACCACTATGGGTTGGGTTAAGGCACATGTTCCTAAGGAATTCCGTTTTGGCACTAGAACTGCTACCAATGCTATAATGCAGACTCTGGGTGCTAACTGGCTGATGTTCGGGCCGGCTGAGCAGTCTGACTTCGTCTTCCCCGCAGTGGCTATAGTTGACACGTACATTGCATCTGCGATGGGTGACTTGGACATTAGACCGCTACATGAGCAGCATCCGATCTACAAGATCTTTCTCTAATTCTCTCTTTTTATTTTTTGAAGCTTGCTTGAAATTTGTTGAAGGATAAAAAGGTTGAAGGCTTCTAGTTGGTTTGGAATAGTCTTATTATATACAGCTTTGACTCTGCTTTGTGTTTACCTAGTTCCTAGTGCTTCGCCATTTTCAGTATTCACGTACGTGTTTGGTTTCATCTTTGTTGCTGTTGTTCCAGGCTATTGTCTTGTCAGCGTTTTGTTTCAGGAAGGAAAATTGGATTTAGTTGAAAAAGCTGTTTTGTCAGTGGCCCTAAGTTTCAGTATAGTTGGAGTTTCTGGGCTATTCTTAGGCTTATCACCAATAGGGATAACGGTGCCTTCGATTATAGTTTCCCTTACTAGCATCGTTGTGATTTTGGCTTTTATAGCCTTTCTTAGGAAAAGAAAGCTCCGAGCACAAAGTGCCGAGCCAGTAAATGCCTAAAGTTTGTTTGCCGTTAAAGGCATAGCTGAACATTTATGCGTGTTGCTTAGGATGGCTTCATCTTTTTCCTAACAGTGTCCTTAATGTTTTTCGTGGGTTTCTCATGGCTCTTATTATCTTGTCACGAGTAAAGATGGGATTAACAAGATTGGCTTGCATGCATAGGTCGCGCAGTTCATCGGCTGAAAATTCCGGCGTCTCAATAAGCGGTTCCGCGCCAGCTAAGGCCTCATCGCTGAAGCATTCTCTTAAGAAGCCTTCTCTTTTTGCTTGCTCATAAAGTCTAGTTCCATAGACGGGTGTGGCTATACTGAAGACGAAGCTTTCTGCGCCGAGCTGCCGGAGCTTGTAGGCGTAGTTTATGGTTTCCTGTATGTCCTTTTTCGTTTCGCCTATGAAGCCTATTACAAAGAAGCAGCCTACCTTAATTCCAACTTTTTTGCATAGGGCAACAGCTTGCTCTACGCTCTTAAGGTCAAGACCTTTTTTGATAATTTGGTCTGCGACACGTTGTACACCAGACTCTGGCGCGACTCGGATTTTCTTGCATCCAGCCTTTTTCATTTTGGTTAAGAGTTTTTCGTCTAGAGTGTCTGCTCTGACGCCGTTTGGGGTGAACCATTCAAACTTCAAGCCTTTTTTTATGATGAGGTCGCAGATGTTTTCCATCCTTTTTCTGTCAAGAGTCATGTTGTCGTCGAGAAAGTCGATCTGCTTAACATTGTAGGTTTTGATGACGTGTTCTATTTCGGCAATCACGTTTTCGGGGCTTCTGCCACGCCATTTTCTTCCCCAAACTATGTGGTGCGTGCAAAAGATGCATTCGTATGGGCAGCCGCGGCTGGTTATCAGCGCCGTCCAGGGCTTGTAGATTTCGCCTCTAAGCGGGTTTTCTTTAACGGCTTCATAATACGCTTTGATTGGGAGAAGATGTCTTGCTGGAAAAGGAAGCGCGTCCAGATTCTCCAGCAAAGGCCGCGGCGGCGTGATGACTGGTGCGCCATTTTTTTTGAACCCTATTCCTTTTATTTGTTCAAAATTTCCTGCTTCCATGTCCAGTGCGTTGATTAATTCGTATATGGTGTTTTCTGGTTCACCTATAACGATGAAATCAACATTGGGATTTGCGAGGCAGCCCTCAGGACGCGCGGAAGGATGCTGTCCCCCCAGCACCGTGCTGATGTTACTGTTAATGCTTTTTGCGATGGCTGCGACTTCAAACGCGGTTTTGGACCAGCCTGAAAATGGAATCTCCACTACAATCGCATCTGGCGCCCAGCGTTTGAGCCTATCTGCTATTTCTGCGTTGCTTAAGCCGACGCGGTATTTTGTTTCATCCATGTGCTGTAGGTTTCGCCAGCCTTCTGTGGGCGCATCTATTATGCACACTTCATGCTGCTTTTCCAGTATGGCTGCTATGTACGCTAAGCCTATGGGTTGAAAAACGCTTGGTTTACCCCATGCTTTCGGCTGAATGCGCGGCGGATTAATCAGGCAAACACGCATAATGTGTACCTGCGTTCTGCAGTTTATTTTTTGTTGAACGCTGATGGCTCATGAGAATTTGGCGTTGCGGAGAAAACGTGCTGGCCATGGTGCGCTGCATCCCTTTTTTGATGGAATTATTTGAGAACGTGCGATTAATAGGTTTTGCAGCTACGCCAGCCTGGAGTTAGTAGGGAAAAAAGTACATTCTCGTGAACAAAATTATGGGTAAGCTTAAGAGTAGGCATAACAGCAGCGCGCCGTTCCTGAGTTTCAGTGCTTTTAGTATCTTGTCCGGGGTAAGCGGTTCGATTTGATCGCCGAGAATGTATTGCCCTGGCTTTTCCAGTTGCACGCGTAAGGCTCCTGCCATGGCTGCCATTGGCCAGCCGTGGTTTCTGCTGGGCGTTTTGGCGTGGTCTCGGCGGGCGATTTTCCATGCGGTTTTGTAGTCTTCTCCGATTATGGCGGCGGCTATCACGATAAGTACTGCGGTTAAGCGTGCTGGAACATAGTTGACTACCGTGTCGAGGTTTGCGCTGAACCAGCCTGTGTGGATGTGTTCGCTGTCTTTGAAGCCGACCATGCCATCGAGGGTGTTGACTGCTTTGAAGGCGATTGCGCCTGAAACGCCAAAGAGCGAGTATGCAAGTATCGGTGAGATTTTGAAGTCGATTAGGTTTTCCGCCATGGATTCAATAACTGCGGAGCTGATTTGCGAGCCTGTTAGGTTTGTGGAGTCTCGCCGTGAAAAGTGCGAGTATTTCTTGGCTTCATTTAAGTCGTTTGCCGCGATGGCTGCGGTTGCCGCTTTTGCCCAGTCGGTTTCAAGCTTTATGCAAATCGTTAGCTTCAAGAGTATAATGGCAAATGCTGCGTAGATTATTACGCCGAAAAAGACGTAGGCGGCCCATAATCCGAGGAAAATAGGGAGCGTTGAAGCTGCAATCACAGTTAACGCTAGCAGAGCACCCTTTAGTTTGGCTACTTTGGGTTTTGCATCCTTAAAATGCGGCTCCAGCTTCTTGGTAAGTTTGCCCATAAGCACGGCTGGATGTAGTTTGAAAGTAGTTTTCTCCGGGTAATTTGGCGATGGATCACCGATCAACAAGTCTAATGTCATCGCCAATAGGAGGACGGAAACAGCTACTGCCACAGCGATCATGCAAACCACGAATGCCAGGATGGCTAAACTTCTGAGGAGTGAACAATTTATCTGTATCGATTGTCACGTGATTTCCCTTTTTAATGGGGAAGCTCAAGATGTTGCCGTGATAGACCCCTCTATAGGTTTCTGCAATGAATGGCTAATAGCCGCCAAATATTCGTTTCCCGTTTAAATTTATGCCATGCCTTCCGTATTTCACAGATTTATCTTATAATACCCGCAGCGGATATCTGAACTCTGATGCAATGCTTTTTCAAGTGCTGTTTTTGAGGAGTGTGATTACGTCTGGGAAGTCTATGCCGAGCGCTTTCGCCTTTTCTATTGTAGGCACTCCGTTGGGTGTCCAACCGCGACGCTTGTAAACTGCATCCTTCAACTTCTCATACTCCGCCTCGCGATGCCGCCTCAAAATGGCTATTTTCTCCTCTGTTGACTTGCCCGCGGGGTCGATGCCAAGCTTCTCCTTAAGCTGCTTATCATAGCGTTCTCTGCGGCTCTCATACTCTTCCTTTGTGACTGGGCCGACGGCGCGGTATGGTATGGCGTCGTGTTCGCGTGTGCCATAGCCCATGCGCAGGTTGAAGATGCGCTGGAAATTGTAAACCTTCTCGCTCATCAGTATCAAATCATCCACAGTAACTTTCTTGCCAGTAACCGCATAAAACAGCTTGGCATAATTCTCCACGTGCGCCATAACCTTTGCGGGCTCCTTCGTCTGCTTATTGTTTTCTGGCACAACATCGTTCCAGGGTAGCTTGCATAAGCCGTTAAGCCCGAACCATGTGCGCCACATGGGGAACCAATGCAAGCTCTCGGCTTTCTGCTCGAACGTAGGCATCAAGTTATGCACCATGTCTAGGAATATCAGCCACGCCTCGTCATGCTGCGGGCCCTTCAATGTCAGCCCATAGCCGCCCTGCTGTGCCAGCGACTCCTTGGTAACGTACTCTGAGAACTCTAAGCCCTTCGCTTCCATCCCAATGTCGTTCATAATCGCCGGGTCTGCGCCGTATTTCTCGGCGAAAATCTTTTTCATCCGCCTTATGCCCTGCCCCACAACGGCGCCGAAGCCTTCGCCCCGCGCCATCTGATGCACCAGCTCCAGCGCCGCATCCTTGTTGCCGAACCGCAAATCCAATCCGCCTGTAGCTTCCTTGCTGATTAAGCCCATTTCGTAGCATTCCATGGCGAAAGCCGTAGCAGTGCCAACGCTTATGGTGTCCAATCCGTAGATGTCACAGTAAAAGTTCATTTCAATAACATGATCCACGTCGAAGATGCCGCAGTTGCTGCCAACCGCCGCTGCAGTTTCATACTCTGGGCCAGTAACGAACACTTTCTGCCCCTTGTATGGGCCAGTTTTAAGCTCGAAGTCCTTGACTACATGAGCGCATGATAGTGCACAGCCCATCCAGCAGCCGTCAAAACCTTTATGGAACTTGTTGCGGTAAACTTCGCGCCCAAGCTTTTCCGCTTCAGGATGTGAACCATAACGGAAATTGTTCACGGGTAGCAAGTCGAAATTGTTCATCGCTGACACAAGTTGCGGAGACCCGATTATGGACATTTCATTCTGTTTCGGGTCAAGCATTCTTATCTCCCTGTTATGGGCGGTTCCGACCTCCTTCACCAATGCAGCGTTAGCGGGACCGTTACTTTCAACAGTTATCCGCCCAGAATACTTGACAACAATGGCTTTTATCCGTTTGTTCCGCAGCACCGTGCCTATGCCGCCTCGGCCCGCCTGCTTCAACCGGTGCACACGCCTAGCCGCGTCATACCACGAAACATTTAAGCAGCCGATCAACGTGTGCTCCGCGCCTGGTCCAGAGGAAACCACGGATATGCTGCGCGGATTTTCCTTACCATACTTCTCCGCCAAGAGGGCAGTAATCAAGTGCGCTTCCGAGGGCAACTCGTCAGCGGTTTCCACCTGAACCTTGCATTCATCCCCGTCAATGAATATGACCACTTCAGATTTCGGCTTGCCCTGCACTTCAAGTGCATCCCAACCGGCGAACTTCAAGTAGGGTCCAAAGTAGCCGCCGACGTTAGAGTCCACAACCATATTAGTTAACGGCGAGATGGAAACTGCAATGCTTTTGCCGCTGCCAGGATAAACCGGAATGCCGCCTAAGGGACCGGAGGCAATGCAGATTTCGTTTTCCGGATCATCCCACCGCACAACGCGGTCTTTGGGCAAAGCGTTCCAGAGCAGCCACAAGTTGAAGCCGCGGCCGCCCGTGAATGTTTCCTTCATCTTCTTAGAAACTGGTTTGCTGGCAATTTGCATGCTGGAGAGATTCACGTAAAGCGTTCGGTTGTTGTAACCTCTCTCCACTTTTCCGGGTTTATACTTGAACTCTGCAAGTATCAAAGCTTCAGCCCTTCAATAGCCTTTTAGAAATTAAAGCATGATGTCGAGGGTGGATAATAGCCTTTCGATTCAATTAGCCGAATAACAAAAGGAAAGTCTGCGGTGAAAGCTATTTACCCCCGCTGCACTATTCTCTATTCTAGAGGCAGAAAAGTGAAGATCATTGAGAAGAACCTTCAGCAAGGCTTCGTGAAAGTCATCCCAACCTGTGAGGATGACCTCTGGCACTTGTACAATGTCATTTACAAGGACGACGAGGTTTACGCTTATTCCTCAAGAGCCATAAAATCCGAGAAGGAGTATTCTCGGCCAAAAAGCGGCGAGCGCATCTCGGCCTTCATGGGCGTGAAGGTGGAATCCGTCAGCTGGGACAAATTCATGGGCAAGCTGCGGGTTCACGGCGTTATCTGCCATGCGCCGGATATAATTCCGCAAGGCGCGCATCACACGCTTAGCATAGCCCTAAACCAGCCTTTGACAATCGTTAAAAAAGAGTGGCCTAAGCACCTTCTTGATAGGCTAACGTTGGCAAGCAGAACCGAAAAGCCCTTGCTGATAGTGGCTATTGATGACGAGGGCTACGCCATAGCAGAAACAAGGCAGTACGGCGTAGACATCAAAGTGGAAGAGCGCGTGAAGCTGCCCGGCAAGCTGGAAGCTGAAAACCGCGCGGCCGCCGCAAAAGCACACTTCCGCCGCGTGCTGAATAGTTTAGCGCAGCTTTGGACGCCATCGCATAGTCCCGTTGTGATTATCGGCGTCGGATTCGTGAAAAATGACTTTGCAAAATTCCTCGCTGAAGAAGCGGCGGACATAGCAAAGTCGGTTGTAGACGTCAAAAGCGTAAACAACGGCGGGGTCGCAGGCATTTACGAAGCGGTTCGCTCCGGCGTGCTGTCGAAAGCAGCAAGGCAGATGCGCATAGTAGACGAGGCTGAACTCATGGAGGAGGTAATGAAGCGCCTTGGAAAAGGCGACGCCACCGTTGCTTACGGGTTTGAAGCGGTTGAGCACGCGGTGAAAATGGGCGCGGTTGAAAAACTGGCTCTAGTCGATACGGTGCTGCGTGATGCCAACGACGAACAGCGCTTGCACCTTGAAGCACTTATGCAGTCTGTCGAGCAGCATGGTGGAGGCATCACAGTAATCAGTTCGGAGCATGAAGCAGGCGACAAACTTCGTGCCTTAGGCGGAATAGCCGCGTTGCTCCGGTTTCCTATTGCCGGCACCGCTTCAAGATTAAATGATATGGTCTAGCAAGGCTGCGCTTTGGCGACGTGGCTGATGCAGGTTAAATCGTGTTTCAGACGCATGGTTAATTTGTTTTATTTGCAGCGAGTTCAATTTAGAATCGAATTTTTAAACAAAATTTTAATATAACTTTTCACTTTAATTATTGAGTGGAAATAGCGCGTTAATTATATAAGGTGTAAATTAAAATGAGGAAACCTTGTATAGCTACCTGCGCACTTTTGCTTCTGTTTGCCGTTGCGGCATCAACGCTGGATGTAAAATCGGCAGCGGCGACCAAGGTTGCTGTGCAGTGGGGTCATCTTGCGCCGTCTGGGTATCCTGCTGGCGAGGGCGAAGCGGAATCTTGGATTTGCAACGAGATTTACTGGGTTTTCTATAACACTGGCACATGGGGGTCTTCAAATGCTTATGGAACCTATACGCAGCTTGGGTATGTGTTTCAAGTGCTTCAGTACTGCCAGTCGCCCAACAACGGTGTTACTTGGGCGACGGCTTGGTGGGTTGGAGACTTTAAGCCTAAAGGAGGAAACCCGCAGCCCTTTGGTTATCTTGGTTTTTATGGGCATAACGGTCAAGATATTTTTGATTACGATGTCTATAAGTACGCTAACTATTATCTTTGGCCTCCGCCAAACAGCTGGTGGCAGCCCATTTCGAGCAAGCAGTACTTTGCATTCATATGGACTTGCGCGAATGGTGGGCTTTACTGGTACACTTCGAATGGGGACTGGTACAATGTGCCTGGAATCACTTCTCCGGCGCCTAGCCCGACTTATCCGCCGCCTGCTAATCCCAACACAAAGTATGGGTTTGTTGTCAATCCCTATTCCACACCGCCTACTGTTGTGGGTATGCCGTTGGCGTGGACTGGTTCGTCAAGTTTAAGCATTGACGGTTATAATTCTCCTGATTACGGGAGCTACTGCTATGTAGGCTGGGAAACCATTTCACCTTGGATGGTGAATCCTACGGGCTATAATGGTATGCAATATAAATGGTTTCCATACTACTTCTACCGATATGCATTAGGCATAGATAACTATGGAGTACATGCAAACATAAAGAGTTCCCTTGATTATGCAGCGCGGATGGTGTTTGGTTCTGGATATAATTTTGGCAATTCGAAGCTTGCAAGTGGGGAGTGGGTGAATTCTACTGGGATTGGGCCTGGGGGCTGGTGGTATAGTCGCATGCGGGTGTTCGGCAACGGTAACTTGATTTTGCCCTATTAAGGAGGAAAAAAGCCAAATGAGAATTCTCACAAAATGGTTTGTTGCTGCATTGCTGCTTGTGACCATTATCGCAGTTTCGTTAGTGCCCTGTTCAAGCGCCTACAGAGAAGCACCTTATGCAGAGGAGAAATTGCAAAAATTTCTAAGCGAAGTTTTAGGAATCGACATGGCAAAATATAACATGACCAATATAGGTTCAGGCTTTAATTATCCGTTATGGTTTGGCGGCGTCGTTAAGGAGGAAGGAGTAAGCTTCTATCTTGAGTCGAATGACAGCATGATAAGTGTAAGTGGCTTTTTTGATAATGGTTTATTGACTTGGCTTACGGTTCATGTCATGAATGGTTCAATTATTTATGCACGGCAGCCACCAACTAATGCTCTTGACGAGACGAGAAATATTTTGCAAAGATACCAGATTTTCGCCGAGAACTATACAATAGGCACTGCCCATCTAACTTCTGCGATAAATTTGCTTAGTAGTGTTAAATTGTCTTCAAACGCGACGTTAAATATGCTTAATAACCTTACTGGTTTTGTTCCTTTAAATGCAACCTCGGGCAACATGAAGATGGAAACTACACCGACCGGCATCAAGTGGATCTACACTGAAAGAGGTGTTGACATGCCTAACAAGTGCTTGGTGATAGATTTTGGAGGTAACGGGCTATTCTTCGCTGACACTTGGAATTTATACACTGTTGGTTGCTTCAGCGTTATTTCTGAGGCTGAAGCTGTGGAGATAGCTTTTGCTGCGGCGAAGAGTTACAATTTGACTTTGGTTGGCGAAGGTGGCGTTTTGATTCCTGTGCAGCCTGACTGGTCAGGCATGACTTACACTATTGTTCTCAACATGATACCTGGACAGATATACAACCGAGACCCAAATGATCACTTCGTGAATCCCGGCAGCGCGGTCAGGGATCCGTTGGCTCTTTACCCGTTATGGGAGTCAGTATTTTATTTCGGCAAGACTGTTGGGCACACCGTTGGCATAGCAGTAGGCGTTTGGGGTGACACAAAAGAAATTGCCTACATCACCCCATACGGTTACCTCGGAAACACTGAAGTAAACCAAACGGCGCCTGCTGCAACGCTACCCGAATCCTCACCTTCTGAAGTCCCGATGGAGCCTGAAAATAACTCGTCGCTAAACGCGTATCTGATAGTTGGCTTAGCAATCGTTGCCATAGCAGCCGCTGTAGCCGCAATAGCGCTCAGAAAGCGAAGCAGATAGCATGCTTTTCATTCCTTCTCTTTTCTTTTCGATTTTTCAATTGGCATAAGCGTATTCATACAATAAAAGGCGTGAACTGCGGCTATGGGCACTTTATAAAGAGATTATGTTATATACTTGTGCTTATTTAAATAGAGAAGAAACGGGAGTTTAAATGAGCAAAAGAAAACCAATAATCTCAATCCAAAACATTGTAGCCTCAGTTTCGCTAAACCAGAAAATCGACCTGCAGGAAATAGTGGACAAATTCCCTCAGACCGAGTATAACCCAAACGTGTTCCCCGGCTTGGTTTTCCGCCTTAAAGAGCCTAAGACGGCCACGCTGATTTTTGGAACAGGAAAGATGGTGTGCACCGGCGCCAAATCCGAGAAGGAATCGCGGGCGGCTGTGGAAAAAGTGGTTAATGAACTGCGAAGCAAAGGTGTCCAAATAACAGAGAAACCCGTAGTGAACATCCAGAACATTGTTGCCTCCGCGGAGTTAGGCGGCGAAATAGACCTTGAAAGCCTCGTGTTCAAACTCAGCAGAGTCATGTATGAACCAGAGCAGTTCCCCGGCGCAGTCTACCGAATGGACGAGCCTCCAGTGGTCTTCCTGATCTTTTCAGCCGGTAAGCTTGTTTGCGTAGGCGCCAAGAAGGAAGAGCAAGTTTACGAAGCCGTCGACAAAATCCAGAGAATACTTGAAGAGAAAAACCTAATCTACTACAGCGACTAAGCTTCGCTCTTCAGCCTTCGCCGCACTGCCGGGTTTTCGTCTGCCAGCTTTCGCAGCGCCATCTCAAAAGTTTCCTCTGGCGCTAATTCCCTTTTTATGAATACGCCTGTTCTGCCCACTTCATCCCTCTTTAGCAAGGCACGAACGCGGTCGCGCACAGTTTCGACTGACACGTCGAGAATTTTGGCTGTGTAATCCTCGCGGCCGATTATGCTGCTTTCCAAATGCCCCTGTGCTGTAGGTTCAATAAGCATTAGCCTCTTGTCCACGCCTGCCACACGCACGTTTGCTTCTAACTGCGGGAGGGTTATTTCGCCGCCAAACCTGTAGAATTCCCGTTCAACTTTACGCATTCGCATTAGTGGGAAGGAAACGCTTGTCTGCTCATCTATCACTATATGCGCTTTCATTGTGTAGACTGGCGTGGCCTGAACCAGCAAACGCGCGTTAATGGGTATTCCCGCCCTCGCCAAGGCAGTTTCCACCTGGAAAGACGAGGAAGGCTCAGCTATGAAGACGTCTATGTCGCTTCTCTCATTTACGTCGCCTCTGGCTATACTGCCATGCACTAGTGCTTGCAAGTGGCATTGCACCAACGCGGACATTATGCGCTTGGCTTTTTCACGGTACTCCCTGAGCAGCTGCCAATGCTTACTGCTGTATGTGACTTCACGGTGCTCCCATTGTTTTTTCGGCTTTACAGCCATTTTCATCGTCTCTTTACGGAATATGTGCAAATGTGTTTATTTAGTAATTGTTAATCAAGACATTACCAGCGTGAAAGAGTCCATGTGCCCGTATGCTGCTGCCGCTGTTTGCTCCGTCTGCAAACGCAGAGACGCGTTCTTTTTTAGGCGTTACTCTGGTGAAAGACTTTGCTGCAAATGCTTTGTAGAGTCCATTGAAGCCAAAGTGCGGGTGACCATTGCTAAGTATAAGATGTTCAGTTTTGATGATCGGATAGCGGTGGCAGTTTCCGGCGGCAAAGATAGTATAAGCTTATTGCATATTTTGGCGAAGATAGAGCGGCGGCATCCGAAGGCTTCGCTGGTCGCTGTTACTGTGGATGAGGGCATAAAGGGCTACCGAGACGAAGCCTTGGCTATCGCAGTGAAGAACTGCAAGGTGCTGGGCGTAGAGCATCATGTAGTCGCTTTTAAGGAGCTTTACGGCCTTACGTTGGACGAAATAATTGCGAAGGCACGCGAGAAGTGCGAGTTGGAGTTGACGCCGTGCGCTTACTGCGGTGTTCTACGGAGGCGAGCGTTGAACGTGGCTGCCAGAGAGGTTGGCGCTGACAAGCTTGCAACGGCGCATACTCTGGATGACGAGGCGCAAACGATTCTATTGAACATTTTCCGCGGTGACATCCTGCGGTTGGCCAAAGAAAAGCCAGTTACGGATGAGGTGCATCCGCGATTTGTGCAGAAGGTTCGACCGTTCTGCGAGATTCCCGAGAAAGAAAGCGCCTTGTACGCATATGTTAAGAAAATCAAGTTCCAGGATGTGCCATGTCCATACGCCTCAGAGGCGTTACGGAATGAAATGCGCCTTATGCTTAACCGCATGGAAGAGCGACATCCGGGAACAAAATTCGCTGTCTTCAAGTCCATAGAACGCTTAAGACCTGCACTGGATGAAATCGGCCGAAAGGCTGGCTTCAAAGAGTGCGTTGCTTGCGGTGAACCCGCGGCTGCAGAGTTATGCCGAGTCTGCGAGTTTCTACGGCGAATAAGTTGAGGTCAGCTACGGCTGAAGCCCTTTTTTGCTTTCAAGTTCCGCAGTATTTCAGAAGCTTCAAAAGCGGTTTCGGCCCTGGCAACACGCTTCGCTTTTCGTGTTTCCACATGTGTGCCGCAGTATGGGCAAGTTTTCGTTTTCTGTCCCTCTGGAGTGAGGAATAAGCCTCCGCATTTGCTGCAGGCGATGATTAGAGTTGGCTTAATGTGGATGCGCCTCCGAAAGACTTTTCCGCAGTCAGTTAAATAACGTTTAGGTTGAGGGAGACGTGTCATGGGCAGTGATGAGGGTCAGGTGAAAACGCAGCTGCGTTTAGTTGATCTTGCATTGCGCTATTTCAAAAAGGAAGGCTACAAGATTAATCAAGAGAACGCTGTCATCGAAGGCTACAGCGGCATACCTCGCAAGTTCGACCTTATTGTTCAGAAGGGCAAGTTGGAGCAGGGTGTTTGGATCCGCGGCTGGAACAGGACGATAGGCGTTAACCTTGTCATCAGCTTGGACACAGCCTCTGAAGATGTGGGTTTATCGAATCCCATATTGATAGGTGAAAAATTTAGCGATCACGCCAAGTCTTATTCGAACAGGCGTAAGATTACGCTTTTGACGCGGCAGAAGATAGCTATGAGCCTTAGATGAAGGCTATATTCTCAAGTATTCTTCTATGAGATTCTGCTTCTCCAGCAGGCTCAACCAGTCCACGCTGCCCACTACACATTTTGCGCGGTTATCCAAGACGGCGAGTATCTGATTTGCAACTTCCTCCACCGTCTTGCCTGTTACATCTAATTCGCATACCTTTCCATTTTCATGCGTCTGCAGCGTTTCCACAAGGCAGACGTCTAGGATTTCGGCGGCAAGGTTCTCCCAAAGCTTGTCGCCTGCGAAGCCGCGTTGCTCCATGAGTCTGCGGAGTTCTATAGGGTTTCGGCGGAGAACAAATATGCGCGTGACATAGCGTTTCGGAACAACGGCTTGCGCATAATGGCCGTCAATGATGACTGTTGTCTTCTCCGCTGTGTTTATTGCTTCGGCGATTTTCGCGCGCATTTTTTCCTCGTCAATTACGCGGGTTTTTCGCTTCTCATCCTCGCCGGCGATTAAGTGATGTTTTTCAGCGAATTCGGTGAGGTTAATATAAAGTGCATCCAGCTTCTCGACAAGCCGCTGGGCTACTGTGGTTTTTCCAACGCATGGCGTACCAGTTATGAGTATAACCTGCTTCATAGGCTTATTTGAGTGGATAGGTGTAGTTATCGGTTGTGCTTAGCCGCGAATATGTTTATTGGCTGCCGCCGCGTTTATCTATATTGGGCTGGCGAGTTGGCGTGTGGCTTTCGTTCCCTCTTCGGGAATGAGGAAACTCCGCCCACATGTAGAATTGCAGCCCCTTCAGTGGGGCAAGGCGAAAGCCTTGGCTACAGAGCAGAAACGGAACGTCCACGTGGCAAGTGAATATGAGGCATGCTAAGTTGCCGAGTGATGCCTTGTGGAAGCGGTGAAACGGCTGTCCTGCAAGTGGAAAGGGCAAACAGTCGCCGATGAGGCTTCTACCCGAGGGCGCGGGTAGCCCGATTAGCCGAATGCCACAATTAGACAACAGAAGGCGGGTTATGTCCAACACGCCAGTCCTCTAAATAGCGCACAAAAGCGTAGCTTCACAAAGAAAACACGTTTAAAAACAAGAATAAACGAAGTTGGCTAAGGAAGGGCTCTCTTTAAGGCTATTGCTTTTATCTATAGCCTAGTATGACTTGCGTTCGGAAAGCTTAATTATGCCTTGTGCTATGGAGCTTCATTTAAGCTGAAGTTAATGGAGGTTAATGTCTGGATTCGGCTAATAAATCGCGGGGCAAAGTGTTTTTAGGGATAGCCGCCGCGATTATTGTGGTTTTGCCTGTTGCTTACTCAGCGCTTACCTACAGCCGAGTTTTAGTTGATTTTTCAGTCTCATTTACCATCGGAGCAGACGCTAGAAACGTGGAGTTCGAAGTTCCATTTCTTCATGAGTATGTGAAAGTTGAGGTTTACGTTCGCAATGGCAACTCGCTTTGGACAGCTAAAATCCTAAGCGGCGAAGATGTCTTGTGGAGTCACACCACTACACAGCGAGGACAGACAACCTACAGCAGCGAGTGGCTAAGGCTGCCCAGCGGCCGCTACAACTTTACGTTTGCAACCGCCGGCATAGGCTCTCTAGAAGCAGAGATCAAGCTAACATCGAAAGGCGGCTTCTGGTGAAAATACCGCGCAAAACAAACGGTAGTAGCTCTCAGAAAGCGCTCTGCTCTCTTGGTCAGCATCAACACAACCCTAAGACGCTATAAGAGTAAAAACAAAAGTAGATTCGTGTGGGTTTTCGCTGCGTTGTCGGGTTCAAAGCGGCGCAGCTAATTTATTAAAAGCCTAAAAATTTCCTTAAGCATCGCTTTTTACTGATTCAGCTAAATAGGCGCATTGTAAGTTATCTAAAAAATTTATAACCCGTGAATTTTACACTTAAAGTAACTGATCATTATGAGGAACGCAGCATTTTTTGCGTGGGGCATCTTAAACCCCGGATCGATGAGCCTAATTTCAGCCGTTTTACTTGTTGCCATATCTTCAGCCCTTGTTCAAGGTTTCGAGGTAACTGACACCATAATTTTGGAGCGCTTCGGAGGCTATTACGGCTTAGCCTATAATCCTGACAAGGGCGAAATCTTCCTGACAAACGGCGACTTCCACCTTGTATACGTAATCTCTGACCAGACGCATTCCGTAGTCGCAACCATACCCGTAGGGCATATACCCTCCGCAATAACCTATAACCAAGAGAAGAGAGAGTTGCTTGTAACCAATTTTGGCTCAGACTCAGTGTCCGTAATCTCCGCCAGCAATTATACGGTGACTGCGACGATACCAGTTGGGCACAAGCCCATGGGCGTAGCCTCCGCGCCGGATAAAGGGAAAATTTTCGTAGCTAACTACGGCGCTGGCACGGTCTCCATAATATCCGATAGCGACTTCTCGCTAATTGCAACAGTGCCGGTGGGGGAAATGCCGTGCGCCTTAACCTACGACCATGCCCGGGGAGAAGTATATGTGGGCCATGCTGGCTGCAATCAAGTCATAGCGCTCTCAGCTGACACGCATCGCATTGTTGCAAACATAACCGTAGACGGGTTGCCCACAAGCTTGGAGTATGCGGCGGATAGAGGCGAAATTTATGTAGTCAACCACAATTTCAGCTCAGTTTCGGCCATATCGACGGGTAATTACGCTGTAGTCGCAACCATACCTGTAGGAAACCAGCCCTCCGCCATAGCATATGACCGCGGAAGCGGGCTGGTATTCGTGGCAAACTTCAAGTCGAAATCCATATCCGTCATAGCCGCAGAAAACAAAACTGTGGTTGCAACCATACCTTTGGAGGGCGAACCCCAATGTGTATGCTACGATTCTGGCAAAAAAGAGCTTTATGTGGCCTTCTCTGAAAGCCACAAGGTCACAGTGATCTCTGTCTTATCGCCGAACGCAACCCATCCCATCCAAAATGAGTATATCGCGTATACCCTACTTATTGCGGTCTCTGTCTCAATAGCGCTCTTGATCCTTACTGTTTCAATCTACAAAAGCCTCAGATTGAGGCGTATACCCAATAAGTAAACAAAAAATTTTTGCCAAACCCCTATGTCTACCGCATTTTTCGTAAAGCGCTACTTCATACAATTGCGTCCATAGCAAATTAGAAAAAAAGGTTAGCGTGGGTGTTTCGTGTTCTCAGCTTGGCGGTGGAGGCGGCGGAGGTGGCGTGGCAGCGGCAAATGGTTGCTTCACTTGGACAACAGTGGTTCCTGCCATTCGATCAGTATATTTCTGGCGTCTGTCGGGTCCTGGCGTAGCAATGCCGATTATCCAGTCCAGCAACAATAAAAGCCAATAGATCTTGCTTACGTTGCGGAGGAATGCTTGCCCAAATTGTACTTTGCTGCCATTTGTCATCTGCACCTTTAAACCCATTATTCTTTTGCCTATGGTAGCGCCCCATGCCACATCGAGTATGACAAAGTAGAATAGTTGTATTATGCCAAAGATGAATGGAAATATTAGCCAAGACCCATATGCGCCGCTCCAGAATATTGACCAAAACAGGAAGTTCCATATGATATACACTGGAATGCCGACGATTATGCTGTCAATGATTAGCGCGATTAAGCGGTAAATCCAATGATTAAAGTCGATCCCTGAACTGCTTTCCATTGTCATTCATTCTCCTTTCTAAATAGCGCTGATTGAGGGTTTTTGACGCAAGTTATTATTATGGTTTTCTGTTCCCGCGATTTCAGCTGTTATTCACGAAATTAAGGCGAATTTTTGTCAACACACTTTAAACATATTAAAGCTTATTAAAACCCTGAGGCGAAATATTAATAGGTGTGATGGTTGGAAAAAGCTCAAAAGGGCATACCTAAAGACAAGCTGCTAGGCATGCAAGTTATTGACGCGGAAGGCAACCTCGTCGGCACAGTTAAAGACGTAAGCTTCGTCATTGGACAACCAAGCATCTCGCTCAGCGTTGAAGACAAAAACGGAAAACTCGTTGACATCTCTTGGGAAAAAGTGCAAGGAGCAGCCGACTTCATTGTTCTTAAACCTGTTCAACAATCACCAGTCGCCTCAGTAGCAGAGCCACCGACTGCGCAGCAAGCGCAGCCAACATGCCCAACATGTGGTGGCCCGCTGACATACATTCAGCAGTATAAGCGATGGTACTGCTATAAAGATCAGAAATACGTTTAAATGAAGCAGCTTGCGCCTAGTTTCCCCATTTTATTTTGAAGCGCTTGTCTACGTGAGTAGCTTTAACTGCCTAAGTTCATCCACCGAAATTGCTCCCGAATGCAAAGCTGTGGCAACCAAAACTCCTGCTATACCCATTTTCTTTAGCTCAAGCAAGTCGCTGATGCCACGTACGCCGCCGCCCACGAATACGGCGCCATGGAACTTCCTACGTGCCTCACTTATGAAGTGTACGTCTACGCCTTCTCCGCTGCCTACCCTTGCTAAGTCCAAAACGATGACTTGGGTGACACCGGCATTCTGAAGCCCTTGCAGAAACGCCATTGGCTGCATTGGCGAAGCTGTGCTCAAACGGCTGAGTAATTGGCTATTCATCAAGTCTATGCTAATAATCACTTTCTCATTTCCGAGTTGGCTGATGACTTCGGAAACTAAGCTGATGGCGGGCAAGGTTTCTGTTCCAATAATAATCTTTGAAACATGGTTTTCCAGCAGGCGCTCGGCCTTTTTGAGGCTATCTACTCCAGCGTCAACCATAAGCTCAAGCCCAGTCTTGTCCGCGATATCCCTCAAAACTGGAAGGTTCGCTTTCCCTCCTAAAATTGCATCCAAATCGGCTACGTAAAGCGTGCTGAAGCCCAGCTTCCTAAATGCTGCAGCAACATCCAGCGGGTTTGTGGAGGAGCATAAGCGGCTTCTGAGCGGTTGATACTCTTTCCTTCTGCCTCTTACGGCGTGAACTACTTTACCGCCGAGTATGTCGATGACGGGTATAACCTTCAAGAGGTTCGCCTCTGCGCTGCTATTGCGCGTGAGTATCTATGAAAACTTCCCTTATTAGCCGCTTCTGGTCTCGGCAGCATCTTCAGAACATGTGCTGCTGACAAAAACTTTAAAGGTTTAGGAATTCCGCTTCAATATGATTAAATTGAAGCTGCTAATAAGCCCAATGAACGAAGCAGAAGCGGCGGAAGCCATAGTCGGAGGCGCCGACATAATAGACGTCAAAAACCCTGTGGAAGGCGCGTTAGGCGCCAATTTTCCATGGGTAATAAAACGCGTCCGCGAGCTTGCACCAGCAAACGTTGAAGTAAGCTGCACAATAGGCGAGTTGCCTAACCTTCCCGGTGCGGCGTCGCTGGCGGCTCTTGGCGCGGCAACAACAGGTGTAAACTACATTAAAGCTGGGCTCTGCGGGTTGAAGACGCTTGAAGAAGCCGTTTACCTTATGCAGCATATTGTCCGCGCAGTCAAAGAATTTGATTCATCAATCAAGGTGGTTGCCGCCGGGTACGCTGACGCTGAAAGAGCCGGCGCGCTGGACCCCTTGCTTGTGCCTGAAGTAGCCTTCAGGGCGAAGGCGGACGTGGCTATGCTTGATACGGCGGTTAAAGATGGCAAACGCCTCTTTGCCTTCCTCACCACAAACCAGCTTAAGGGCTTCGTTGAGAAAACACACAATTACGGTTTGAAAGCCGCTTTGGCCGGCTCATTGCAAAAGGAGGACTTGCCTGTTGTTTACGCTTTAGGCGCTGATGTAGCTGGCCTGCGGTGTGCCGCATGCACACAAAATGACCGTGTACACGGTCGAATTACCAGAGAAAAAGTCCAGGAGCTTGTTGAAGTCGTCAGACGCGCAGAAGCACAAGCCGCGCTCAAGCCCAAGGGGTTCTGATTATGCGCGATAAGGGGCTGAGCCGAAAAGCGGTGCTTGCTAAGCTGAAAAAGTTTCAGGCGCAAGACATGCGTTATGAGGATGGCAAAATCCTATGCTCAATGTGCACCGCGCCGCATAGTATAGCGCGAACGGCGCATAACTGGTTTTTAAGCGCGAATCTCGGAGACGCAGGCTTATTTCACGGCAGCCTGAAACTAGAAAAGGAAGTTATTCGGCGGCTTGCGGCGCTTCTTAACGGCGAAAACAGCGTTGGCTTCATTGTTTCAGGCGGCACAGAAGCGAATCTGCTGGCGTTGTTAGCGGCGAGAAGCATAGCTGACACCTGCAATCCAGAGGTTGTTCTGCCCGCGTCTGCGCATTTTTCCTTCAAGAAAATCTGTCGTTTACTTGGGCTGAAACCGGTCTATGCAAGTTTAGACGGCGCATACTGTGTTGAGCCTTCATCAGTTGAGAAGTGTATCAGCCGGAACACCGTTGCCATCGTCGGCACAGCGGGAACAACCGAGTTAGGCGCGATTGACCCAATTGATAAGCTCTCCGCTATTGCCGTGGCTCACAGCGTCTATTTACATGTGGACGCGGCTTTCGGCGGCCTCATAATTCCCTTCTTAAGGGAACTTGGACATGAAGGCGCAGAGTTTGATTTCCGCTTGGAAGGTGTGAAATCCATCACCGTTGATCCACACAAGATGGGCTTGACACCGATTCCCGCAGGCGGCATCCTATTCCGCGACAGCACATTTCTAGACCACATCAGAACGGAAACGCCTTATCTTACTGAAGAGTGGCAGTACACACTTGTCGGCACAAGACCCGGTGCCTCAGCAGCGGCGGCGTGGGCAGTTTTTGAGCATCTAGGCCGCGAAGGCTTCCAAAAGATAGTGCACCGCTGTATTCGGCTCACAAAGTTTCTGTCTTCAAGGCTTGAGTCCTTAGGCTTCAGTCTTGTCGCTCAGCCGCAGTTGAACATAGTCGCCTTTAAGGCTGCCCACTCGAAGCAGTTAGTGGAAAAACTGCGGGAGCAAGGATGGTTTACTTCATACATTCCCAGTCTTGACTGCGTCAGAATCGTAGTTATGCCGCATCTGAGAAAACAACATTTGGTCGCGTTTTTAAGAGATTTAAGTCAAATCGCCCAGCCCGGCGTCGCGGCTTCAAAGCCATAAACTCCGCGAGGCGAAAACTTGAAAGCTCTAATTTATGAGCATGTTTCGGGCGGAGGATTCGCCGGCACACCGCTTCCGCCTAGTGTGTTAAGCGAAGGCTTTGGCATGCTGCGGAGCTTAATCGCCGACTTCAAAGCCGCCGGGCATCATGTGGTTACTCTACTTGATTCGCGAATTGCAAAGTTTAACCCGCCCCTTGAAGCTGACTGCCTCATGCCTGTTTTCGCTGCGCATGAAGTTCACGAATTGATCCGCAGAAATGCCGCTTCGGCAGATGTTGCCTATGTGGTTGCGCCTGAATCTGGGGGTGTGCTGCAGTCGCTTTTGGAAATTGTTGAGCAAACAGGCGCCGCCTCGCTGAACTGCGCAGCTAGCACAATCGGCAAAGTTGCGGATAAGGCGGTTCTCCACGAGTTTCTGAACACACTGGGTGTGCCCCAGCCTAAGACCTTGGTTTTCGATGCTAATGCCACTGCGGAAGAAATTAAACAAGCTGTTAAAGGCGAGTTGCGTTTTCCCTTGATTTTCAAGCCTTCAAGCGATGTAAGCTGCGGCGGCTTAAGCATCGTCAGAAGCGAGCAGCAAATCGTAGCCGCGATAGATAAAATTAAGCGAGAGTGCTTAAGCGAGCTTTTTCTGGTTCAGGAGATCATCCGCGGTGCCGCCGCCAGCGTTAGCGTAATTTCCACTGGCGAAGAAGCCATGCCAATAAGCCTGAACCGCCAAGACATTGCACTTAAAACGCCTGATGCTGCTTCAAGTTACCGCGGCGGTTTAGTGCCTTTTGAGCATCCGCTACGGTCTAAGGCGTTTGCGGTGGCGGAAAAAATTGTTAAATCTTTCCTTGGCCTCAGAGGTTATGTTGGGGTAGATTTGGTTCTCACCGATGATGAAGCGTTTGCGATTGAGGTTAACCCAAGATTAACAACATCCTACATTGGGTTGCGGCGTGTTGTCAACTTTAACCCCGCCGACGCCATCGTAAACGCTGTCTTAAAACGCCAGTTGCCAGCCAGCCTGCAAACTTACGGGTACGCACTATTCTCAAAAGTGGCGCTTCCACCGCCGACGCCTGCAGCTCTTCAAGAAATCTATGGGATAAACGAGGTTGTTGCTCCGCCTTTCCCGCTTTCGGGCAACAGCACCACGTACGCGCTTATTTCAGCCCATGGCGCTACGGTGAAGACAGCGGCGTCAAAGTTTCGTGAAACTAAAAACCGCGTTTTCAACACTGTACAAGGAGGCCAATAGCGCTGGTCAACGTTATGGGCTTGGACATCGGAGGCGCCAACACTAAAGCTGCTTTCTTACGCGCTGAGAACGGCGTGGTTCTGGAGTTTAAAACTGCAAGCGAATATTTCCCAGTGTGGAAAGACAGGAATAGGCTTTCCAGCGTGCTTCTGGCGCTGAAGGAGCAGTTAAGCGGCGCCGCGCAGCTTGATGGTGTCGGCTTGACCATGACTGCTGAGCTATCGGATGCTTACCAAACAAAACAGGAAGGCGTAAACCACATCCTAACCTGCGTGTCTGAGGCATTCGCAGATGCACCCATCTTCGTCTTAGATGTGGATGCCACTCTCATATCGATGGAATCAGCAAAAATGGCGCCGCTTCGCGTGGCTGCAGCAAATTGGTCGGCAACAGGCTGGCTGGTTTCTCAGCTGATAAAAACCTGCGTTATAGTTGACATTGGAAGCACGAGCACCAGCATAATCCCCATAGTTGATGGATGTATCGTCGCGGCTGGCAAAACTGATTTGGAGAAGCTGATGAACGGTGAACTTGTGTACACGGGCAGTTTGCGGACAAACGTTGCTGCAATCGTAAGCGCTGTTCCGCTTAGAGGTGGCATAGCTCGGGTTTCATCAGAATTGTTTGCGCAGTCAGGCGATGTTCACCTAATCTTGGGCAACATCACGGAGAAGGAGTACACAGTTGAGACTGCTGATGGCCGAGGGAAAACGTTACAGGAAGCTATGGCGCGGCTTGCACGGGTTGTCTGCGCAGACATTGAAATGCTAACTGATCAGGAACTACTCCAGATGGCCCGCTACATCTACCACAGGCAAGTTAAGCAGGTCGCTGATGGATTAAGCGAAGTTTACTCTCGCACAAAAGCGCGTACAAACGGCGAGGTTCCAGTTGTAGTCACAGGCATAGGCAGGAACTTCCTTGCAAGGGCTGCGGCGGAAAAAATCGGCGCTGACAAAATCATCGACCTCGGCGAGCTGCTAAATGGGGACGTAACAGTGGCTTCGCCTGCTGTAGCCGTCGCTTTGATGGCGGCAAGCAAACTTGAAGGGCGGCTTGTCAAATGGATGCGGTGATAAAAGTAGGCGGCAGCCTAGCCGGAAATCCCGCGCAGCTGAAAGCATTATGCTCCACGTTAGGCGAGTTAGCTAAGAAATACGCCATCACTGTTGTGCCTGGCGGCGGGCCATTCGCGGATGCCGTGAGAGATTTTGACAGACGCTACGCTTTATTCAGTATGCTCGCGCATAGAATGGCAATCTTGGGCATGGATCAGTATGGGCTGGCGCTGACGCAGTTCATTCCAAACTCCGCTGCAACCTACCTACTCACTGATGTGAGGCAACTGGCGGAGACAGGCGTCGCGTCCATCTTTTTGCCATCGCAGCACATGTTCAAAGAGGATCCATTAGAGAATTCGTGGGATGTTACTTCAGACTCGATTGCCGCTTACGTTGCCAGCCGCTTGCACGCCGCCAAGTTGCTGCTTGTTACTGACGTGGATGGAATTTTCACTGAAGACCCCAAGAAGCACTCGGATGCAGCGCTGATAGAGCGTTTAACCGCCGCGGAGCTGCTAAGGCTGAATAGGCGAACCAGCGTGGACCGTAACCTGCCTAAACTGCTTTTAGAATCTCCCGTAGATTGCTACGTGGTTAACGGGAAACATTCTGAAAGAGTAAGCGCCATCTTAGCTGGACAGCGCACAATTTGCACACATATTACTTGAGGATTAAAATAGGCAGAGTTTTTTATAAGCCACATTGTGCTGGTAAATGTTCATGCAAGGTCTCCCTGTTGTGGCTGTGGTTAAAGGCGAACGCGGTCACGAGCCAGTTTTCAAAGCCTTAGACCTCGTCGACTACAAGAGCGCGCTTGCCGGCTATGATAAAGTGCTTATCAAAGTTAATTTCATAACCAACAAAACATGGGATACAGGAGCAACCACCGATCCCATCGTGGTGGAAGCCATAATCAAGAAGCTTGTCGCGTTGTCGGTGAAAATCTATGTTGTAGAGTCAGATGCCACAATAACCAACGCGGATAAGGCGTTTGAAGCAACAGGCATGAAAAGCATGTGCCAGCGGAACGGTGTTGAATGGCTTAACCTGAGCCATGTTAAAGACAAGGTTACTCTTGCCATCCCTGACGGTGAAGCGCTTAAGAGCATCACTGTGCCGCGCATCGTTACCGAATCCGCCGTCATCAGTGCAGCGAAACTCAAAACACATGTGGATACAAGCGTTACTTTAGGCATGAAAAACATGTTCGGCTTGCTTCCTGAGAAATTTAAAGGCAAATACCATCTGAAAGGCATAAGCAAAGTGGTAGTTGACATTAACACGGTGCTTAAGCCCGCATTAACCGTTATCGACGGCTTTGTGGGCATGGAAGGAAAAGGCCCAATAGATGGGACACCAGTACAAATGAACTTGGTCATCGCAGGAAAAGACCCTGTAGCCACCGACGCCACGGCTTGCCGAGTCATGGGCATTGATCCTTACGAAGTAAGCCACATAAGACGCGCCAGCGAAAAAGGCTTAGGAAGCATCGAAGCACAAATCTTAGGCGAAAAACTCGAGGCAGTAACTAGACCATTCAAAAGAAACTAAATAAGCCTACGCCGCCTACCTGTGCGTTGGAACTATCCTTGAAGCGCCTTCATATTTGGCGGCTATTAGCGATTCATTGCAGAAACCTATAGAGGGGCTATCACGGCAGTAGTAGAAAGCCAGATGGATCTTCTGCGGTGTTGTTGGTGATGACCGCAATTATGATGATCGATGAAGAAAGGTTTTGTTGCTAAAGTACGTGGTAAGATGTGGTTGTAACCAGTTATTCCCGTATAATTACGGGAAAGGTTTATGAAATAAATAATCAGTCAAACAACAGAACGTAAAATGGGTTGCGGAGCATGGCTGAAGTTAAGCTCAAAGCGAAAGGCATCTTTTTCGATTTAGACGGTACCATCGTCGATTCACGGGATGCTTACCTGGAAGCTGCAAAAACTGCTTTCCAAGTCATGGGTCTTGAACCGCCCACGTTAGCAACGGCGCTGGAGATCCCCCGAAGACTTGAACAGAAACAGTCTATCAGCGACCTCATAAAGCAGGCAGACCCAAGCAGGTTCCTGCCCATATACCTAAGCACTTATTATTCTGTCAGCGCGGAGAAAACCAAGCTTATACCAGGCGTAGCCGCCACGCTGGAAGCGCTTTCCAGGAAGGTTAAGCTTGCGCTTATAACCATGCGTAATGTTCCCAGAAGCGCCGTGGTGGCGGAACTTGAAAACTTTGGCGTAGCCAAATACTTCACTTACATTCTTACGGCACAGGGCACCCACAAGCCGAAGCCTTCGCCTGAGGCGTTGATTAAAACTGTGAAGGCGCTGGATGTTCAGATGTGTGATTGCGTCATCGTCGGCGACTCCGTGAACGACATAAAAGCCGGAAAAGCCGCGGGCATAAAAACCGTCGCCGTTTTATCCGGACTCTTCACATGTCAAGAGCTTGCTAAAGAAAAGCCTGATCTAATCCTCGAAAACGCCGCTGAACTTCCAAACTACATTGTGTGAACACTTTAGGGAACTATTTCTGTAAACGTAATATTGCAAAAAACCGCCTAAACCAGTTATATACCCTCACGAAAATAAAGTTTAATATAAACCTCCTATCTAAATCAGTGTGGAGAGGGCTTCAGAGCGGGAGACTAAATGAACTTCCTAGAAATAATGTTGGCTGAAAAGCTGAAAGACGCAAACCCTGCGCTGGACATAACTGGCTCCGACCGCAAAGTTCTACAGGTAGCAACACAAGACTTCACAAACTATCTTAAATTTCACTGGCAACTAATCGGGCGAGAAGCAGGCCAATGCGAGCTTGTTGAAAAAATTGAAAGACTATACAAGGAAACGCCGGCTGAATTGGAAGAATTCTTGACCGTATGGAGTAGTATTTGGCTCAAAAAATGGAAAGAACGCGTCAAGCTTCTCATCGGCGAGCAAAACGCAAACAAATGGAGTCAAGCCTCAAAAAGCATCGCCAAAGCTGAACCCTTCTGGAACCAGATTGAAAACAAACAAGAACTTCAAGAAGTGGTAGCTGCGACGTTAATAAAGAACGGCGAAATCTGCGGCACCGAAATACTTTCCGAGAACCTCCTGAAAATGGAACTTGGCGAAAAACGTATTCAAAACCTCAAGGACAACGAGCGAATTCTCACAATCGTAAACAACGCCATAAGAAAAGCACGAGGAATGGCTCAAAGCAAAGGACCGCTAATTTTCGTCAAAATTGACAAAGGCTACTACGGCTCCACAAACCAGTAACTCAACAGCAATGCCGCTTTTTATTTAGCTACTTCGCTACGACCCAAAGAATTTTAAATTAAACTGACGAACCCGACGAAAGACGCTTTAGACTACTCTTTGACGCTGAAGCGTCTTCGTCTGCCATGCGTATTCTCTTATAGCAGCTGTTTCCCCATAGCCACAGGCTGCACACCGCTTCTTGCGTACATGATAAGCGCGTCTGCCGCAGCGTCTACAGCGTATGTGCACAACCTTGCCTGTGCGCTTCCCCATTGATGGCGTGCCTTTACCCACGATATGTCACCTAGGTGGCGGAGAGATAAGGACAACATTATCGCCGCGGACAATTATGAGTCCGAGTTTTCGCGTGTTTTCAACGTTTGTGGTGTCATCGGTTTCTTCTAAAACGAGATTTAGGTGCTGATCGAACCCTTTTAGTCTCCCGCGCAGGCTTTTTCCGCCCTTTAAGCGTACAAGTACAATTTTACCCAAGTTCTGCTCAAGGATCTCAGTTGTCATTTCGCTCATTTTTGCATCTCCATGCGTTTACGCATCTACTACTTGAACTTTTAACATTTAAACCTATCTAAGCACGCAACGAAATTGCTGGAAGCAAGAATGCTAAAGCCCCAGAATGAAATGAGCATTAGGCTCTACAGGTGGGTTGTTACGAAACTGCTGATTCGGAGACTAACTATTTAAGGTCGAAGAAACTCTATTTCATATGAGGGCCTCTTTGGAATCAAAAAATCACACCCTTATAGCTTATAATGTTCTTGAGAAAAAAATTATAAACAATGGTTTTTGCACGTTATGCGGCGCCTGCGAAGCAGCATGCCCAACTAGCGCTTTGCATATAATGAATGAAAAAGTTAATCGCTTGTATGACTGCTCAAAGGACATAGACTTGTGTCCAATATGCTACGAAATCTGCCCTCACTCCGAAGCACTCTTGCTTAGAAGCTTGAAATTCGTCTCAGACGCGCCAATCAAAAACGAAGCTTTGGGCTATTACAGAAAAATTGTGCTTGCTCAAGCGGTTGATCCGAAATTGCGTCAACAAAGCCATGGTGGCGCTGTTGTCACCGCGCTACTAAACTACGGTATTGAAACTAAAATCTTCGACAGCGCTATAGTCTCGCAGAGTGAACCTGAAACTCCATCCAAACCGAAGCCGTCAGTGGCTTTAGTGCCGGATGACATACTTTCAGCTGTGGGCAGCAAGTTTTTCCCTTCCTCCGTTGCCAAGGCATACGGAAGCGCAGTGTACAGCCATGGGAAAACAGCCATAGCGTTCGTTGGAGTTCCCTGCCATGTGCTGGCGCTTCGAAAAATGGAGGCGTGGCAACATAAAATTATCGACAATTTAAAAATTACGATTGGCCTTTTCTGCTTCGGAACCTTTTCATTTAGCTCCATGCTGGACTATATCGAGAAAACTTACGGAATCCACGCTTCAGACATAAACCAGATGCGATTATCTTCAAAATTTGTCATCCAAACTGAAAAAGGTGAAATAAGAATTCCCCTATCTGAAATTGAGTACCAAATTCTGCCCAGCTGTCGCACCTGCATGGATTTCACCTCTGAACTTGCAGATATATCCGTTGGTGGCGCCTATCCTCTGAAGGATTGGTCCACCGTCATAATCAGAACTAAAGCAGGTGAAGACTTCTTTTATAATGCTGTTGAAAACGGAATCATCAGCACATGGATTATAGAGCAAGAGCCCAAAGTTTTTGAGCGCATAATGATGGCGGCAATGCAAAAGCGGGCAGAGGCCCTCAAAAAGGCTATGGAAATGGAAGAGGTTTACGGTTATCTTCCCACATTGCTGCTGAGAGAAACATCTGATTTAGCTCAGTTCAAGGTTGAAGAAATAATGAGCAAAAACATCCAGATCCTGCCAGAGTCTATGTCGGTCAACCAATTCTTGGATTACGTGGCTAAACATCACCACATCGGCTATCCAGTGACAAATACTACGGGTGAACTCATAGGCTGGGTTACCATCGAAGAAGCAGCGAATGTCGCGAAAAAGAAGCGGGCTGAAACCTCTCTTGGTCAAATAGCACGGAAGACGGTAGTTGCTGCTTACCCTGATGAAACCGCATTAGACGTCTTCAAAAGAATGAGCGAGCATGAAACAGGCCGAGTTGTTGTGCTTGACCGGGCAGACTCGCGAAAGTTGCTTGGAATAGTAACTAAAGCAGACTTAATGCACGCTTTGGCAAAGCATGCTGAAAAAGGCGCATAGCAAAAACAATGGTGCATTATTTAGAAACAAGTGTTATTGTACTTCCGCAGGCAGTGTAGCGTGAAACAATAAAATTATTAAGTCAATCAGCTCGATATATTTACTGAGTCAGCAGGTTGTTTTGCACATGGCTGAGTGCAGTGTTGAAACGAAGAAAGAGGGCTTCAGTGCACTAACTGCCCTCATATTGACCCTAGTTGTGGCTTTAGCCGTCATAGCTGCTGTTTTAACTCCAATAAGCGAAGAGTTCCTACCCGGTATCGAAGCAATAGTTGACACGTTACTCAACATAACAACCAACATGATCTACCTGATCGGCGGCGGCGTCATTATTTTCGGCGCGGTGCTTGTGACAATACGGTTTGTACAGTGCAAGCTGAAGGATCCTTACAAGCCAACTTGCGTAACTCGTTTCCTTTCAGGCTACTTGACACTTAGCTTAGAATTCTTTATTGGCGCTGAAATTATAAGGACTGTGGTTGTAAGAACATATGAGGAATTCTCGCTGCTTATTCTCGTCATCTTCAGCAGAGGCCTCTTCAGCCTAATCCTGTACTTGGAACGAAGATGGCATGGAACCGCAGAAACGGAATAAATTGAATTCCCACTTGTGTTTTCTCTGTCTTTTTTTGAGGCCTATGCTGCACGGTAACTTCATGGACCTTGTCGCTCTTTTTGTTGGTTAAACTTTAAATCCTTGTGCTTTCATTCTAAAAGACTAGCTCGGAGGCCTATGGCTACAGCAGATGTGGATAAAGCTTGTTGCGTTAATGGCGATGGCGCGCTTTTTCTTTTAGACAAATTTCTGTCAATTTCGGAATATTGTGGGCGTATGTTTCAATTATTAAGCTTTATATATGTGTATGGTGATGAAAACTTGTTTATACACAACATATGTCCAATTAAAACCAACTTGGTGAATAAAAAGACGCTTGAGGCAAAAATCGTGACCGAATACGCAACCGCTGAAGGAGGCAAATTGCATGCTTGTTGAATCTCTTATCGCGTTCCTCCTAATTTTGGTCGTTAACTCGCTTATCTATCTCCTTGGCCGCCGCGCCTCACCTAAATCCAATCAAACCGAGAACGAGCAATCAGAATATGCATGCGGAGAAAAAGCACCCATTCAGAAACTCAGAATAAACGTAACGCTGTACAAGTTTCTCATATACTTCGCAATTTTCGACTCCTCCATTTTACTTCTATCTTTCGCCGCACTTCTACATCAAGGGCTGAATGCTCCGCTTTTAATCCTTTATCTGTTCATAGCGTTTGCGGCTAGTCTAATTCTTCTAGAAGGAGCCAAAGACTAATGAGTAAACTAGCAACGTGGGCACGGCTGAAATCTCCTTGGGTTCTACACTTCAACTCAGGCGCATGCAACGGCTGCGACATCGAAGTTGTTGCCCTTTTAACGCCTCGGTATGATGTTGAACGTTTCGGCATCAAACTCGAGCCATCACCACGTCACGCTGATGTTCTATTGACTACTGGCGCCGTTACCACCCAGTGCGCAGAAAGGCTAAAGCGAATTTACGAGCAGATGCCTGAACCGAAATTCGTGGTGGCCATCGGCGCTTGTGCATGCTCAGGCGGCGTTTTTAAGGGAAATTACTCTGTAATCGGTGGCGTTGACAAGGTTATTCCTGTAAACGCTTATATCCCTGGTTGCCCGCCGAAACCAGAAGCAATAATCGACGGGGTAGTAAAGCTACTCAACTCGTTAAAAGAGGCGAAGCCAAACGACAAAAAATAAGCAAGATCCCATCGCAGTTATCAAAGGCAGAATAGGCGACCGCCTTCAAATCCAGCAAGGATACTTGGGCAAAGCGCTAATCCAAGTTAAAGCCGATTCCATCCGAGAGATTATTGGCGCCCTGCTGGATGCTGAGGATGGCATCTGCATTTCTGCTCTTACTGGCGTAGATGCAGGCGAGAAAATAGGTTTAATGTATCATCTTCGCATTAACGATGGCATTGTTACTATCCGAACTGAAGTTTCCAAGGCGCAGCCGAAACTTCCAACTATCACTGATCTTATTCCAGGAGCAAGTTTCCACGAAAGAGAAGTAGCTGATCTCTTCGGCGTAACCTTTGAGGGTCATCCGAACCCTGCTAGGCTTGTTCTTCCTGAAGACTGGCCTGAAGGGCTTTATCCGCTTAGAAAGGACGTTAAAATTGATGAGTATTTAGCGAAAAAACAGCCTCTTCAGAATCAGCCTGACTCTGCAAATGCCCAAGATGGCGGCGAACTTGTTAACATAATCGTTGGTCCTCAGCATCCAGCGTTGCTGGAGCCGGAAAAGTTTTCTCTGCGGGTAGACGGGGAAATCGTTAAGCAAGTGGAGCCGCGCATTGGCTATGTCCATAGGGGCGTGGAAAAAGCCTCTGAGCAGCGAACTTATCTGCAAGATGTTTACTTGGTGGAAAGAATTTGCGGTATATGCAACTCTTGTCATGCTGCCTGCTTTGTTGAGGCAGTAGAAAAGATACTTCGTGTTGAGGTGCCCCTTAGAGCAAAGTATCTGCGAACAATAATTTTGGAGCTTAACAGACTTCACAGCCACCTGCTTGTGCTGGGCCACGCGGGACTCGAAATTGGATATGAAACGCTTTTCCAGTATATGTGGCGAGATCGCGAACCAATTATGGATTTAACGGAGCTGCTCACCGGCAACCGTGTTATCTCTTCAACGATGACCATAGGTGGTGTACGCCGAGACTTAAAGGAAACTGACATCCCACGGATCAAAGCAGAGATGGCTGCGTTAAAGAAGAGAATGGATTTTTACAAGCAAATTTTTGAAAATGAGCCGTCGCTGACGATGCGCACCCAAAATGTCGGTGTCCTCTCCAGAGAGGATGCATTGAAACTTTGTGTTGTGGGGCCTGTAGCCCGGGCTTCAGGAGTTGCCACGGATGTGCGGAAAGATGAGCCTTACGAGGCTTACGGAGAAATACCTTTTAATTTAATCACCCGCACAGAAGGAGATTCATGGGCGCGTCTTATGGTTCGCTTAGACGAAATAACCGAGAGCATTAACATAATCGAGTACGCGCTGGAGCATTTGCCTTCCGGCCCCTTCCGTATTAAAGTGCCGAGAGTTGTGCCTGCAGGCGAAGCAGTCAACCGCGTTGAGGCGCCCAGAGGCGAACTGTTCTATTATGTCAAAAGTAACGGTTCCGCCTATCCGGAAAGAGTTAAAGTGCGAACTCCAACTTTCGCTAATATCCCATCCTTCATCAAGATTGCGGAAGGCGGCAACATAGCCGATGTACCTGCGAGCTTCGTAAGTTTAGACCCATGCTTCTCATGCACTGACAGGTAGGATGAAGAATGCTTTTGGACTGGTGGTTTGTTTTCCGCGTGCTTGTCTTCCCCGGCTTCACGTTCATAATGCTGTTTACTCTTTTCTGCGATTGGGTGGAAAGAAAAATCGAGGCCAGAATGCAGAACCGAGTCGGCCCAGCATTTACGGGACCAGCGGGTATCCTCCAGCCCCTAGCTGACGTTATCAAACTGCTCACAAAAGAGGACATAGTTCCCACTGGCGCGAAAAAAACTGTTTTCCGGCTTGCGCCTATTCTCTCGTTTTCCATCGTAGTTTTTGCGTTGTCTTTTCTACCCGTTGACGGCGCTGCTGCAATACCCAATTCAAGTTTCGCTGGAGACTTGATCTTTGTGATGGCGCTAATTACAGTCGCCAACTTTTTCCTGTTCCTCTCAGGCTGGGCGTCCAAAAATCCTTACGGAGACATAGGAGCAACACGCGTTCTAACCCAGTTTATCGGTTATGATATTCCTCTGCTTCTTCTTGCGTTGGCGCCCGCGTTTCTTGCAGGCAGCCTAAGCATCGCCACAATAGCGGCAAATCAGAGCTTGCCATTCGCGCTTTTGGCGCCCTGGGCTTTCGTGCTATTTATAATAACTCTTCAAGCAGAGCTAGAGAAAGACCCGTTCGATATTCCACACGCGGAGAGTGAAGTGGTAGGTGGATTAGAAACAGAATTCTGCGGTGGCAAACTGGCTTTTCTACATCTTACTCGTGATGTGCAAATTGTTTTTGGAGCAGCGCTTGTGGTCGAACTGTTTCTAGGCGGATCTTACGGCCCGGTCTTTTTCGGCCCAGCTGAGTTGTGGTATACTTTATGGTTCATTCTAAAACTATTGGCGGTTGTAGTCATAACGGAATACATTACATGCCTCTTCGCAAGGCTACGCATTGATCAAGTGTTAACAGCTAACTGGCGAGTGCTGGTGCCCTTGTCGGTGCTTTCGCTTATCCTAACCATCGCTTTAGCTACTTGGGTTTATCCACTGGTGATGTGAGCTATGGTGAAGAAATCAGCTGTAACACCTATGATGAAGGAACTGTGGGCGCATCTCTTTAAGAAACCTGCCACCAGCAAGTATCCGCTTGTAAAAGCTGAAGTTCCAGACGGGTTCAGAGGTAGGCAAGTGTACGACATTAATCTCTGCATTAGCTGCGGATTATGCGCCAGAGACTGCCCAGCCAAAGCCATTGAAATGGTTGAAGTTGACGGAAAAAGGCGGCCTCTATTCCATCTTGACCTTTGCATATTTTGCTATCAGTGCGCTGACAGTTGCCCAAGAAACGCGATAAAAAGCTCAACATTTTTCGAGTTAGCCACAACCAATAAGTCTGATTTAGTAGTAAAACCTGAAGCGACCAGTCAAAAGAGCGAAGGTGAAAAGCCATGATTCTGGAGTTTCTCGCGGTTGGACTTGTAATATCTGCTTGCTTGGCGATTTTTCTCGATGAAGCAGTTTACTCTGTTGTCGCCTTGACAGGAACGTTTATGTTAACAGCACTGCTTTATGCCTTAAGCGACGCGCTCTTCGCGGCAGTTTTTCAATTTGCAATGGGCGTTGGCACATTAGCGATTCTCTTCTTATCCGGCGAGATGCTGAGCAAAAAGCCTCCGAAAATTCCGAAAGAACGCATACTCTCACTGATCGCGGTGGGTGTGCTCTTATCGTTGCCGATGCTTTTCCTCTCAATATCAAGTCAGAAAAGCGCCATAGAGATATCCTTTGAAGATGCGCTGTGGCATTTGAGAGCTGGAGATGTTGTTCTGCAAGGCTTAGTTGTGCTGATTGTGTCTGTAGGAATAACCATTTTTCTGTATGAAAGGAAAGAAAAAGGTGAGAAATGAATGGACTTCGTCATCTTATCCCTAATAATGCTTGCAATCGGCATTTACGGCTTACTTACTAAACGTGACCTGCTAAAAGTGTTCGTTTCAGTAGAGCTAATTGCCACGGCGGCAACACTCAATTTTGTGATGCTAACGCCCTCAAGTAACGGCTTGGGTCAAGCATTTCTGGTTTTAGCCTTCGCCACCGACACAGCCGTTGGCGCCTTAGTTTTAGCATTACTGCTGATTGCACACAAGAAATACGGCACAAGCGATGTTGCCGAAATAATAAAAATAGAACAAGAAAGAAAAGAAGGAGAGAGTGAAGCGTAATTGCTACCAGAGATCTCTTCTTGGCTTGTTTGGCTGCTTCCTTTGATTTCCAGCATATTTGTGCCGTTAACTGCGCGGCTAAGTGAAAAAGCAAGGGACTACTTTGTGATTTTAATAACCCTGGTTACTGCCGCCCTCGCCTTTTCGCTAGTTCCCTCCGTCTATTTTGGCGATGCCGAACCTCTTAGCTTATCCACTGCCTGGATTCCCTCGGGAATAAACGCTGGCGTATTCATCGACCCGCTGAGCGTACTGTTCGCGGTTCTCGTCGCCTTCTTCGGCGTGATAATCGCTGTCTACTCACTGGGCTACATGAAAGGCGAAGAAGGCTTGACACGATACTACTTCTTCCTACTTCTCTTTATAGGCTCAATGATTGGGCTTGTCGTATCCGACAATTTCCTTCAATTATTCATCTTCTGGGAGATGGTAGGTCTCTGCTCTTACTCGCTGATTTCCTTCTGGTATAAACGCCCCGAATCTGTCCGCGCAGGCGCCAAAGTCTTCCTAATGACACGCATAGGCGACGTAAGCCTGCTAGGCGCCATCGGGCTTCTTTACGCAAGTTTAGGCTCATTTTCCTTCAGATATGCCATCGCCAACATAACAGCCATCCCAGCGCCTACCCTAACCGCAATAGCGTTTCTAACACTTGGCGGAGCCATCGCCAAATCTGCACAACTTCCGTTGCACACGTGGCTGTACAGCGCAATGGAAGCGCCTACCTCCGTAAGCGCGTTGCTGCATGCTGCGACCATGGTTAAGGCAGGTATCTATTTGATTGCGAGATTAATCCTAATTTTAGGCCCGCTGGCCTTTTCCATCTCCATGTGGCTGCCTACGGTCGCTTGGGTCGGCGTCTTAACCGCCTTCATCGGCGCAACACTGGCTTTGTACACTCCAGACATCAAAGGCGTGTTAGCATACTCTACCATTAGTCAATTAGGCTTTATGATGGCCGCGCTGGGCTCGGTTTCTACGCACTCAGACTTGGGCTTGTTCGCAAGCCTGTTCCACATGATAAGCCACGCTTTCTTTGAAGGCTTGGGCTTCCTCTTGGCAGGCGGCATCATCCACGCGCTTGGAACACGCGACATGAGGCTTATGGGCGGCTTGCGAAAAGCTATGCCGATAACTTTTGCGCTTAGCCTGATAATGGTTTTAACAACCAGCGGGTTGCCGCCATTCGCCGCTTTCTTCAGTAAAGGTCTCGTTATAACAAGCTTAACGGAAGCAGGAAACATCTGGCAGGTCATTTTAATCTACGCCACGACCGCCCTCACGTTTACTTACAGCCTCAGGTTCTTAACGCTTGTTTTCATGGGTAAAGAATCCGACCACTTGAGGAGTCTTCACTTGCATGAGGCTCCGAAAATAATGTTGTTCCCCGCCGCGGTGCTCGCTGTTCTGTGCGTTGCATGGGGTTTTGTTGAGCCGTGGTTGAAAGGCTTTATGCATGTTGAGGCTGAGGCGAGTTTGCTAGGCGCGTTCTTTAGCTTGGAAACTCCTGTTTTCTTCGCCATCCTTGTTCCCGCTGGCTTAATTATATATCTAACTTACTACAAAAATTCTGAAACTATGAGCAAATTCAGAAGCAGCCCCAATCCCCTTAAGACTATCTTGAGTCATGGCTATTTCTTTGACGACATCTACGAGAAGGTGGCCGCGAAAGCCATAGTAAGCTTCTCCAGCGGCATCCATTACGTTGAAAACTTCGTCTTCAATAAATTACCGCAGATAGTTGCGTGGTCAGTTATTGTTTTGGCTAACGCGGTTCATAGATACCTTGACATCTTGGCGGATAACCTGCTTAACATCATAGCGCATCGTACACTGCGAGGTGCCACGCACATGCGGAAGCTGCCTTCCTCGTCTTTGCAGCACTATATCGCTGCTGCGCTGCTTGGTTTCATATTGATTTTAATATTGATAATAATCACCATAGGAGTATAATGACAATGTCATACACTTTGTTATCCGTTTTCCTGCTGCCAACACTGGCTGTTCCCTTCGTCTATTTGAGCGGAAAAAAATCTCCACGTTTAGCCGCAGCCATCGTTGCTTTAATTGCGCTCGCAAACATCGCCTTGATTCTGAGCACTGTTCCTACGGTGCTTGACAGCCCAAGGCACGAGTACATTGAATCCTACTATTGGATTCCAGTTTTAGGCTCTGAATTCACCCTTTTCGCCGACGGCATCAGTGTATCCATGGCAATTATTACGTTGGTTCTCATAATAGCGGCTGCATTCTTCTCCATAAACTACATGGAAGGCAAAAAGAACCTGCCAGCCTATTACGCGCTTTTGACGCTGCTCTCTGTTGGTCTCGTAGGAGTCTTCCTAACCTCTAACCTACTGCTCTTCTATTTCTGCTGGGAACTCATGCTTGTCCCCGCGTATTTCATAATTGGCGGCTGGGGCTACAGAGAACCCTATCAAGCTGCATTCAAATTCTTCGTGTTCACACACGCAGGCGCCGTCTTCGTTGTGCTGGGCATAGGCGCCATCTACATGGTCACAGGCGCCACAGACATGTTCCAAGCGCAGGCCGCATTGATGGCGGCTAGCCCGGATCTCGTAAGGTGGATCCTGCTTGCTTTGACTGCGGGTTTCGCCGTTAAAATGGCTGTGGTTCCAGTTCACATGTGGCTTCCTGATGCACACTCTGAAGCGCCTTCGCCGATGTCCGCGCTCTTAAGCGGTGTCATAATCAGCGCTGGCGCTTATGCTATTCTACGCCTATCCCTGGCAACAGTGTTTCCAGCGGTTATGGGCACCACCTTTGGAAGCGACTTTCTGCACGGGTTGGCAATTTTCGGCGTGATCTCCGCCTTTTTCGGCTCGCTTATCGCGTTGGTCGAAACCGACATAAAACGAATAATCGCTTACTCAAGCATTGCACACATGGGCTACGTGCTGTTCGGGCTTTCCCTCTTCCCTTCATCTTCAACGGCTGGTGTAGTAGTGGTTACCACGGCCATAACGGGAACAGTGCTTCACCTTGTAAATCACGCAGTAAGCAAGGGGCTTCTCTTCCTCTCAGCAGGCGCCGTCATGCATCAAACAGAAACCCGTGACATTCGAGAAATGGGTGGCCTTGCCGGCAAAATGCCCTTCACCGCCACCGCTTCGACCACCGCGGCATTAAGCATCGCTGGGACGCCGCCGTTCGCATGCTTCATAAGCGAATTTCTAATGTTTGTAGGAGCCTTCGAAGTGATAAACACTGACGGCTTCTATCTTTTGCCCACTGCCTTCATGCTTATAGCCACGGTTGTTTCGCTTGCTTACTCACTAAGGTATCTGTCCCATGTCTTTCTGGGGCAAGCTAAAAACGGCGCCAAAAAGATTCTGGACGTGCCCGGCTGCATGAAGCTTGCAATGGCTATCCTGGTGGTTTTAGTAATCGTCTTAGGCATTTGGCCTACGTTCTTCATAAACTTGATTAATACTGTGCGATTCGTTTGAGGCAGACTTTATGGTTGAAATATTGGACGCTGTTTTACCAATAATAAGCTTGGTTACTTTTGCGTTACTAACGATACCCGTCTTCAGGATTATCCGTAAACGCGCACATAAAAGTGCTTTGATTATTGCTTGGTTCTCAACGGCCTTTGCCTTATCCGGCGCTGCAGTGGCCAATTTAACCGCAAAATATTACAGTTTGCCTTCGCCGCAGCCGTTTCTTAATATTACTTTAACGGAGACGCCGTTTGCTGCTCTTTCAAGCGCCTTTATGATAGATGGCATCTCAGTTTATATGTCAATAATGTTCATAGCAGCCAGCGCGGTTATCATGCTCTACAGCGTTTTCTACTTTGAATCAAAAGAAAGACCTGCTGAAAGGTACTTCGCCGTTATGCTGATGCTAACTGCCGCTTTGATAGGCGCTGTATTTTCTGGAGATCTACTGACGCTTTTCATCTTTTGGGAAGCCGCCGCTGCAGGTTCAGGGTTCCTGATGATTTACAGGAAAACTCCAGAATCCTTGAATTCCACACTTAAATATCTGGTGATGATAATTATTGCTTCAGCGTTCATAGTATTTGGGCTGTCACTTGTTTACAGTTTAACCGGCTCTTTGAATTTCTGGGCTGTCCGTGAAGCGTTAGTCACCTTAGCTGATAAGCATCTGCTGGTTTTGGCTTTCATTTTCATCGTAACAGGTTATGCCATTGAATCCGCGATAGTGCCATTCCACTTTTGGCTGCCTGACGCTTACGCCGCTGCGCCGTCTTCCTCTGCAGCTTTCCTTTCAGCTTTAATTGATCAAGGAAGCTACTACGTTCTGATACGTGTTCTCGTATTCATCTTAACACCGCCCGAAGTGTTAAACTGGACGTTTATGCTCGCAGTGATGGCAGCGTTAACCATGATTGTAGGTAACTTGTTTGCGCTAATTCAAGACGACGTAAAACGCTTGATAGCGAACATCTGCGTGGCCGACGTTGGCTACAACTTGATAGGTATAACCAGTGTAACAGCGCTGGGACTGACTGGGAACCTCTACTTCTTCCTAATCGGTGGGATCACCACGGCGCTGGCTTTCATGGCAGTAGGCATTGCCACACGGTACGGCTTCAAAACAATAGAAGACTTTTCTGGACTAAGCAAGAAGATGCCCCTTGTTAGTTTAGCCTTAGTAATAGCTTGCCTCTCTTTCGCCGGCGTTCCGCCTTTCGGAGGTTTCATGGCAAAGTATCTTGTGTTTACTGCCGCGATAAAAGCAAACTTGAGTTGGCTAGCGATCATCGGCGTTCTAACAAGTGTGCTTCAAACTGCTTACCTGTTAAGGTTAGTGAATTACATGTATGCCAAAAAACCGAAAGATGATGCCAAAATAAACGAGCCTAAAAAGCTGCTGGTTCCCGTCTTCATTCTTGTAGCAGCCGTACTCCTTCTAGGATTGTATCCACAGATAGTCTTAAACCTGATTGAGCCAGTATTACAGCAGTTCCCGTTCATCTTATAGATCATTCGAGTTTACCGCAAAGCTTTCTGCCTCATTTACCATGCTTCAGCCTCTCAATTCAACCTGCCTCAGAGAGCATGGGTGTGCTTAAAATTTAGGTTTTAGAACAGCGTGCTTGACGTCGACGTAGCGGTTTTTCCCCTTTTTCTTCAAATCAAATTTAACCGCTTCGATTTTCTGTTTGAAAAGCGGCGCGTCAATAACCATTGTGTGATACCATGCTGTCGGCGTCTCCCCGCATGGATCCAGCTTATTCTTGGCACAAACTGCTAATAGCTCCTTTTGACATTCGTTGTCGCATAAGTGACCCAGCCACTTCTTGGCAAAATTCTCGAGGTCCCGTGCATAAGTTGTGTCGATGCAACCAAAGATGAATTTTATACCTGCCGACAGCTCTTCGTTGAGAAGATTTGCGTGGTTGCCTGTTGGATCCCAAAGGGGCGTGAATAATTCCAGTCCTATTTGTTTGCAGGCGCTCTCGTAGAATGGCTTGTGATTAACATTGGCTATGTCGCCAGTAACTATTCCTTCAATTCCTTCTTGTTTCAGCGTTGCCAGCGCGTTGTACACGTCTCTCATTGGGTCTTTAATTTTGACTTTTTGCTGTGGAATGCCGAGCGCTTGTGACTGGAGCTCCATGAGCTTGAAACTGTGGAAAATGTATGGCTCCTGATAAGCATAAGTTAAAAGGTGATTAACTTCAAAACCGCGCTCAACAGCTTTGTGCAGCGCAAAGCAGCTATCTTTGCCTCCACCCCAGTGCACAGCCACCTTCATACGGGCCGCCTCTTTAGCCGAGAAAAAACAAGCCGGCAAGTAATAAAATTTTGCATCCCCCAAAAGAGCAGAGGCTGCCGAATCAAGAGCGGATCGCGGGGATTTGCACACTAAAAAGTGGCGCCGGGAATGGGATTCGAACCCATGCGGACCCGAAGGGTCCACGGGCTCTCAAGGCCCGCGCGTTATCCACTCTGCCATCCCGGCTCTGCTTGTTTAATCTAGGGTTCTTGTTTATTTCTGTTTTCCGTCAATAACAGGCATAGGCAAGAAAAAGTAATTAGGCGCTAGGCAGTAAGAGGCGGTTTATGGTGGAAACTGTAGCTGTAGCGATGCGCTTGGAGTTGTTGGAGGCGATTTTTGAAGGCGCCCGGCGGCTTTATCCGCGGGAAACGATTTTACTCCTTCGCGGCAAAAAACGCAAAGACGTGATCTTCGTCGAGGAGCTTGTTGTTCCGCCTCTAGCGACTTATGGCGACGGCTTCGCTAACATTCCATTGCACATGTTGCCAATAGACTTCTCCATCGTGGGCACAGTTCATTCGCATCCCTCCGGTAATTTGGAGCCTTCGGATGTGGATTTCAACCATTTTTTCGGTCGGATACTAATGATTGTTGGTTTTCCTTTTTCAAATCAAAAAGACGTTGCAGTGTATAATTCTCGTGGCGAAAAGTTGCTTTTGCAAATAACCAACTGTTAAGAGCTGCTTCATGAATGCTTTGCGTTGCTGTTTTATGCCATTTGGCCGCCATGTGTCAAAGGCTTGTTTAATGGGCCATGTGCTAAATCGGTATTTGAACATATGAAGAGAAGGGTTGCTTTGGCAGAATACATAACTTAAATAGGCTTAGGCATTAAAGGTTTTTGCGGCAAGTTTTAGTTAACTTTGCGTTTTGTGTCTTCGTATTCCCGTAGAAACTCTAAGGCGAATTTGTTGGCGTTTTTCTCTGTTCCTCTATGTTGTTTATCTACTGCGTGAGTGCGAAGGTGGTGGTAGAACTCGTGCAAAACAACGAAGGGGTTCTTTATAACATCGCTGTTGAGTAGTGAGATGGTTTCTTTTTTAGGCGTGTAACAACCGGAAACATTTCTTTTGCGCCCTTTTGGCAAGCCTATTTTCAGCTTCGGTGTGGCTACTCTGTAGTTCTCTGCAAGCCGCTCAAGGGCTTCTTCTGTTTTTCCATCCAAAATTAGCTGGACAACGAGTGATTTGAAGTTATTTTGCAATGTGTGCACTCCAGAAGCAGATAGTGCTTGGTTTAATTAAAAGTGCTTGTGGTTTCAAGGCATTTTAGATTGCGTTGACGACCACTATTAGATTGTTTAGGACCGCCGTTAGTAGAAGCAGTGTTGTTGCCGTGTATGCGCCTTTGAGTATGATGCGTATGTATCGAAAGTGGCTGTTGCTTTCTGCTGGCGCGCTTAGCAGCGTTTTCTCTGCTTTATAGAATAGTAAGGCTGATAGTATGGTTGCTGAGAGTTTTATGGCTGTAAATGCTGGTAAACTTGTTCTAGTTGTTTCAGCGAGGAAGGGATTGCTTTCTACGGCGCCGAAGTAGGCTATGCCTATGAATGTTGTCAGCCAATCCATCGAACCCATTAGAATAAGTGATAAGCAAGGAATGGTCTTCGCTTTGAGCATGTTTGCCTTCTCCTTTCTCAACCACCTTATATGGTGCTGTACTGATTTAAGTATTGAATTACAATTTACGATATATGTCTCAAATCAAACTAGTTACGACGGCGCCCCATCAGTAGCCACGTAACAACCACCCTGCCGGATAACCTTCTCCAACTTGATTTAATTTAACTGGCTTTAAAATGGCAATTTGGAATAGCTTTTATATAGTTCCACTGCTATTTAATGAGGCTCGTGCATTAATTACACATAAAAGGAGAGAATCGGGAGAATGAAGTTGATCAAATGCAAGACCTATGCTGCAATTGCTATTCTAACATTCGCCATGGCGATATCGCTTGTCGCTTTACCCGCAACTGCACAGCCAGGCGTAACCCGCGCATCTTTCCCCATACTCGACGTCGTTCCTAACCCCGTCGGCGTGGGTGAAAACGCGCTCATCCGCTTCGGTGTAATGCAGCAACTGCCCAGCGTATACGATGGCTACGAGGGTTTAACTCTCACAATCACCAAGCCAGACGGCACAACCGAAAACTTTGGCCCGTACAAAACTGACTCAACAGGCTCAACATTCATGAACTATGTTCCCGCGACCACAGGCACATACAAGGTGAAGATGGTCTTCCCTGAGCAAATCTGGAAATGGGGCAACTTCTACAATTCTGAAAGCGGCAGCTACATATACAACGGAACCACCATAAAAGGTAGCACAATCGAAATGGAGTTCGAAGTTATAGCGGAAAAGCGAGAGACCTACCCTGGACACCCATTACCATCAGAATACTGGACGCGCCCAATTGATCCGCAGCTGCGTGAGTGGGCCACGGTCTCTGGCAACTGGATGGCGCGACCTGACAATTCATTAGCGCTTTATAACGACGATGCACCTGAAACAGCTCACGTACTGTGGGTTAGGCAGCTGACTACTGGCGGCTTAAACGGCGGATACTGGGGAGATGCACAGCTACCTGTAGGCGCTGAAACAGGCGACCCCTACGAAGGCAAATGGGGTAGTTCAGTTGTGATGAATGGAATTCTCTATTACAATAGAGACTCCGCAACAGTAGCTAACAACACAGGAATTGTCGCAGTGGATCTACATACTGGAGAATTGCTCTGGGAGAAACTCGGCGTTTCTCTGTCCTTCGGGCAAATTCTCTACTTCAACGGTTGGAACATGGACGGCTCCTACAATTACATATGGTCAGTAAGTGGAACCACGTATAACGCATATGACCCCTTCAACGGCGCATGGATCTACACAATGACAAATGTGCCTTCAGGCACACGAGTTTTCGGGCCTAGCGGCGAAATTCTCATCTACCAATTTAACTTCGCAAACGGTTGGATGGCCATGTGGAACTCTACTGCAGCAGGCCAAGCCAACGGAAACTTTAGAGACCCAGGAAACTTCGGCAGCTGGGCTTCTTACATGCGGCCGCTTGTCCACGGAGTAACCTTCGCTGCTAACACCACTGGCGCTTACTCATGGAACGTATCAATACCTGCTGGCTTACAAGCATCAGCATCCTTCGGCGCAACCACCGTGAAAATATACCCTGACCGCGTAGTAGGCGTATACTACAACCAATCACTTGTCCGCGTCTGGGCTCTAAACACTAAAGGCTTAACAAAGACATCCACATCCACCTCGCTGCTATTCGACAAAACATGGCCTGCACCATCCATCTGGAGCGAAGGCTCTGTCACAATACACTACACTGGCGCCTCAAACAACCTTGAAGGCGGCGTAATAGCTGTCTGGTGCAAAGAACTACGCAAACACTACGGCTTCAGCGTAGAAACCGGCAACTATCTATGGGAAACAGAGTCCGAGCACTTCCTAGACGCTTATGGCTGGGGCAATGCTGAGCATACGTGGTACTTTGCTTATGGCAAACTATACTCAGTCGGCGTAGGCGGCATCCTGTACGCCTATGACTTGAAGACTGGCAAAACAGCGTGGACCTACGAGCTCAACGACCCCTACGGCGAATCTGTCACAGGACAAAACTGGTGGGGCTGGATCGCCTTAATTGCAGACGGCAAAGTCTACCTCGCTCACTGCGAGCACTCTGCTGAGCAGCCTCTGCCTCGTGGCGCTCCGTTCGTGTGCTTGGATGCTGAAACAGGCGATGTGATTTGGCGCGTAAACGGCATGTTCCGCGGCACCCGCTGGGGTGGTAACGCCGTTATCGGCGACAGCATCATCGCCACCATGGACACCTACGATCAGCGCATCTATGCCATCGGTAAAGGCCCAAGCGCAACCACTGTTACAGCGTCTCCGAAAGTTTCAGTACATGGCAACAAAGTGCTTGTAGAAGGAAGAGTCACCGACATTTCACCTGGCCTAGATGACACTGTTATCCGTAAGAGATTCCCGAACGGTGTTCCAGCAGTAGCTGACGAATGCATGAGCGAATGGATGCTCTATGTCTACAAGCAATTCGAATGCCCCGCAAACGTTAAGGGCGTTGAGGTCGTCGTTGAAGTGCTTGATCCTAACGGCAACTATTACGAGGTTGCCCGAACCACGAGTGATGGCAGCGGCTTCTACAGCGCCACGTTTGATCCGCCTGTGCCTGGCAAGTATACGATTGTTGCCCGTTTTGGCGGCTCTAAGGCTTATTATGGATCTTATGCTGAAACTGCTGTATTCGTAGAAGAAGCGCCACCAGCAACTCCTGCAGCAACACCCGCACCTGAGTCAATAGCAGACATGTACTTCGTGCCCGCAGTCATCGGCATCATTGTAGCAATAGTGGTTGTAGGTCTTGTAGTAATACTGATGCTTAGAAAACGCTAGGCATCAAACAAAACCCAAAACTTCCCTCTTTTCTTTTTGACTACCTTTCTAAGTCTAAATCCAATAGGCAACATTTAGCTTGCATTCACAAGCCAAACCTGACAAGGCAGAAACGTGCACGACAAAAAGCGGCTAAACCCAAAATTTTAACATGGAAAGAGTAAAACAAATTAACCGAAACAGACTTTGTATAACCCGCCAACAAAAAGGCGAAGTAGCTATATACAAGAAAGAAAGTAAAATGACTCAGCGGGCCGGTAGTCTAGCTCGGTTAGGACATCTGCTTGACGTTGACGTTCCTTTGATTAATTGGAGCGATTTTAGGGATTGGATTTTGAAAAAGTATGCCAAATCTAATGCTTCTACAATTTACTGTTATGCTAGGAGGTATGCGTTTATGCTTAATGGAGACTTCAAGGAGCTAGAAACTTTCAGCGGTAGCAAAAAGAACGCAGTTTTGAAGGCCCTTATTGCCTTATCCAAGTTTCTGGGAATTTATGAACAGTTTAGGGCCACTCTTTCGAGGCATGGCGTTAAGTTTGCGAGAACAGACTCTCTTAATGCATTTCTAAGAATAATGAGCAATAATAGCGAGGATTTGCTTGAGTGGTATTCTAAAGCTGTTAGTGTGCTTAGAGAAAACGGAAAGCTGTTTTTACGGTTTGCTTTAATTTCTGGGTTAAGAAAAGCTGAGGCCATTAAAAGCTTCAATTTAATTATTTCCTTATCTAAAGAAAACAATTTGAAAAACTACTTTAATGAAGATTTGTCATGTATAGAACACTTCAAATTTAAACAGCTATTCTTAAGAGGCAAAAAGAACGTTTACATAACCTTTATTCCTAAAAGCATGGTTAATGAAATAGCGAATAGTGAACCAATAACCTATGAGGCAATTAGGAAAAGACTTCTCAGAAATGGTTTGAATCTTAGAATTAACGAGTTGAGGGATTATTTCGCTACTTTCATGGTTCAGCATGGTTTAATCCGCGAAGAAGTGGATTTGCTTCAAGGCCGAATTCCGCCAAGCTTGTTTGTGCGTAGCTATTGGACTCCCAGCTTAAAAGAGCTAAGAGATAGAACATTAAAAAACATAACAAGGCTTTCAAATTTATGATATAGCGAATTTGAGGGTGTTAAAATGGTAGCGAGTGCTAAATGTAGCGATGTTTCGCCCAAGATTGAAAGCAGAATTTTGGAGCAAGTTGAAAAGCTTTGCTTGTTTGAGTTGCTATTTATAGAGGAGTTTAGGGAAAATGTTGAAGGCTTAAGTGCAAAACAACTTTTAGAGTTGATAAACGATTTTCTAAGTGGTGAGCATGGAGAAGTAGAAGCTTATCTTTTCCTAAAACTTTTAGCTTATTATCCTAAATCCATGGCGAATTATCAACTTACTCCTTTAATGCAAACTTTAATCACAAGCGCATATTACATTGGACAAAGCGGCTTCTACACTTCAAAGTTGAGCATGGAAGATTTAGCTAAAATTTTCCATAGAAGCAAAAAAACAATCTACGACTGCATTAAAAAGCATCAAAAAGCTATTGAAGAAAACTTCAAACCCGTTATGGAAGAGGAAAAACTAAGAATGAAAGCTCGAGAAATAGCTCTGAGGGAGCTTGTGGAAGAGGAAAAGCTGCGACTTAAGCAAGAGGAAAAGGGAAACAAGTAAACAAGCGCTTTGCGAGGACGGAGAGGTAATATTATAAAGAAAAATTTTCTTGAAAAGTTTACTTTTCCCATGGTTTCCTGTTTCAATCAACATTAGAGGTATAAAGTTGCATGGGTCAAGTTGAACGAGCTTACTAAGTATTTCTTAATAATGCTTTTCTGAACATTCTCCAATCCGTTTTAACGTAGTCGCTTAAAACTTCAATGCTTGTTAAACCCACAAACTCTTTCAATATGAATGGGTTAGAGAATGTTTTTCCATACCAAGATTCTCCTTGGCTTCTAAACCAATGAGGCCATTGACCCGTAACGTAACGCACAATCTTAAAGGCCCTGTTCCTTCCAAACTTAAACAGTCTATCCTCAGGTTTCTCTATACGCTTAAGGTAGTCTAAAACCAATTTTGTGAAGGGTGCTAATGGGCCTTCTTTCGGCAATGGCACTTTATCACGTATAGCCCTTGACTTCTTTTTCGCCTTCTTTTTCCGTTTAACGACAATCATGTTGTGGATTATAACAAAGTCTGGTTCGCTTTCTAAATCGAATTGTTTATGCTTTAAGCTGAGAACCTCGCTAACCCTTCCACAAGTCAAATAGAGAAGGGCCATAAGTGCCTTGTCTCTTAACTCATAGAATTCCTTGTTTATTTTGTAAGGCCACGCTTTAGTAGTTATAAGCCCATAGATTTCTGAAGGCCTCAGAAAGTAAATGTCGTTTAGGGTTCTGCGTTTAACTCCTATTAACCATGGCCTTGGCATTAACATTTAACCTCGCTCAGTTTTTCAACAACAAGCGTTTTTCTTCCTTTACGGTTCAACTTGTAAGATTCCAGAACCTTCTCAATGGGACGGCCTGAGAAAACATCTATGATGGCCTTTAACAGCATTGCTTTACCCTGAAACCCCTCACTTATCGGATAAACAGAATCCTCGCTCTCAAAAATAACCTTTAACAAGCGTAAAATATCCTCGAAGGTGAACACTTCACCATAAGCCCAAACCCTAACAACCTTATCATTTGGCCCTTTCCGGCCATTAACAATTTCAAACTTAACCATTAATGGCCACCTTCCAAAACGCAAAAATCAGAACGCGAACGTATTCCCAACCCTTTAGGACACAAAACTGAATAGGGATTCGCTGCGTTTACCCTTCCGCAATCCAAACATCGCTTAGGAATAGGTTTAGCTGACAAGATTCTTTCAGCTTCCTCTATTACGTTCACTTTAACTTTTTCAGAAAAATCGTTATCAGTTTTAATAACTTCTTTTTCAGAAATAATCTTAAAATTGCTTTTTCTCTCTTCACTTGAGAAATTCACTTTAACTGAACTCTGATTTGTGTGTGTGCTGTCTATAACTTCTTCTTTTATTCTCTCTTTAGCCTCTATGCTTGGTGGCGAGACAACCTCCGAAACGGTTTTCTCGCGTTCTTTCCCTTGGAGAAACTGTTGTAGTTTTTTATTCTCTTCCTCATATAAGCTACACACACGCAAAACTTCTTTGGAAACCTCACAGCTTTCATTAAATTCTTGTTGAAGATTAACGCCTTCCTGAGTTTCATAAGGTTCTTGTTGAGGGTTAGCGGTTTCTTGAAGTTCATAAGTTTCTTGTAAAACAGTTTGTTCTGTGTAGTAGGGCATAAGTTCATGGTGGATAATGTAGTGGGTTTCTTTGCCTTCTTTATCTTTTGAAATATAACCTAAAATTTCTAAAAGGCCTTTCTTTGCTGAAAGCCTACGTTCATTCATATATTCAAATTGGGCCACTTTTCCGCTCACTCGGTTCATTCTTACAATTTTGCTTAGGCCCATGTGTCTTTCAGTTTTCTCTGGCCTTCCTATGTAGCGTTCTATTGTGCGTTTGTCGTTTGAACCGAAAAATTGGATAAATTCCCACTCGAGGGTTTCATAGCTACATTTTTTAAGGCCTACTTCCCATAAGTGCGCCATAAATTCTGAGGCCCTATTTAAGCTTATGAAGGCGCCACGTTTCAGAAAACGGCGGAATTTTGGTTTTGTCGTAAAATTTTTAAGTGTAAACTTGCCTATTTCTGAATTGTCCATAGTTTTCCTCCTTTTTTGTTTAAACTCTAAAATTCACGCTCCTTTTTGCTTAGTGCGAATTTTTGAGCCTCTGGTGTGTTCGCATTTTGGACATTTTAGCGGGTTTTCTACTCGTGGAATCCATTCGTGGCCGCATTTTTCGCACTTCAATTTTGGCAGTTGCATGAGTTTTCGCCCCATATTCTATATGATGGCGAAAGTATTATATAAGTCAAGATATAACATAATTAATCGAGAGTGGATACATGTCAAAAGCAAAAAGCGATTATCATATGCCAAGGAAAACTGAGAGTTTGCCACTATTACAGAAAAAGATAATCATTCATTTAGCTGAAAATGGCCCTCAAACCGTAAATGAAACCGTAAACAAAATAGAGCATCATTATAAACCTACATGGATAGCTTTTCAAAGTTTAGAGAGAAAAGGGTTAATTAAAAAAGTGAATGTCAAACTATATAGAGGAAGAGAGTATCCTCAATTCTGGTTGAGCGAGGATTGTATAATTTTGGCTTTCATCGAAGGAGCTTCTAAAAACGCTTTATTCAAAAAAGCTAAAGAGGTTTATCCAGCTAACAAGAACCTTCATGCTTTCCTAGATTTCGCTTCAATATTCAATCCAGAGGTTTGGGAAATAGCGTATTACGCAATTAGAAGGAAGGGCACACTTGAACCCATAGATTTAGCCACTATAATATTTACTCAAATGGATTCAGATGTAAGCATTGAAAAAATCAAGGAAGGGTTAATTCATCTCAAGAAATACCCTGAAATGCTTGAATCCTTTAAGAAGTATATGGAAAGTTTAGTTAAAGTGAAAGAGTATGTTTTAGAGGTGTTAGAACATGAGTAAAAAAACAGGTTTGAACCTAACTTCCTCGAGGAGTTTAGACAATTTTCCTCGAGGAAAATCTCACAGAGAAACCGACACTAAAACAACTGTGGGCCTATACCTTCCCAAAATCTTAGTGGAAAAAGCTCGAAAACAAGGTTTAAATCTTTCAAAAATTCTCGAAGAAGCTTTATCTTCAATATTAAACTATATGGAAGCTCAAAACACCGAAAACGAAAGCTCTATATTTCTTAATCGACTTTCTTTTCAGAAAGAAAGTCGGGCCGGTAGTCTAGCTCGGTTAGGACATCTGCTTGACGTGCAGAAGGTCGCCGGTTCGAGTCCGGTCCGGCCCACCTAATTTTTTAAGTGAATCCTTAAATGTTGGCACACTCCTCACATAATATTGATGCAGCATGAAGGCCAAGTATGCGCATCTGCTGGGGATGCGGATGTCCGGCGCTGGTTTGATAATTTAGCCGCCAAATCCATCATAACCGCCACCGTCTATCTTAGAACTCTAGGTTTTTACTGTGAGCTTAACAAGACGGATCCCAAAGCGATTCTGAATGTTGCGGCGACCAAGGCTTTCAGAGACGAATTCACCGATTTCATTAGGCAAATGGAAAAGGACGGCAAAGCTGGCTCTTACCTGGCTAGATTCAAGAAGGTGCTTAACAGCTGGCTCGCCTACAACGGCGTTAACGGCAAGCTTAAGGTTAACATTCGAGGCGAATCCGACACGCCGCGAATAGCCGATGAAAGAGTCCCAAGCAAAGAGGAGCTTGACAGAATCCTCAGAATGGCTACTCCTCGGGGCAGAGTTTCAATCGCGCTTATGGCCTTCAGCGGGCTTAGACCCGAAAGCCTTGGAAACTATGACGGCAGTGACGGCATTAGACTTGGAGACTTCGTTGAGACCGAAGTTCAGCCAGAGAGCGTGAAATTCGTTAAGGTGCCCACCATGCTCGTAGTGCGCAAAAGCTTAAGCAAGGCTAGACACCAGTACTTCACTTTTGTTCCACAGCAAACTATAACCTACATTGAAGAGTACCTGCGGGATAGGGTTCAGAAAGGCGAAAGACTTACGAGGGATTCTCCGCTTTTGGGTTTCGATCCTAGAGGAGTTAGAAAGAACAGGTTCCCTAGGACTACGCTTGTGACGAGGGACATTAAAGAAGCTATTCAACGGGCTGTTTTCCGCTGGAGACCCTACGTTTTAAGGGCATACTGCGATACAAACATGATTTTAGTCGAGTCAAGGGGCAAGATAAGCCATCCTTACCTGCAGTTTATCATGGGGCATAAGGGCGACATAGAGGCGCGGTATAGCACCAATAAAGGTGTGCTGCCGCCGGCCATGATTGAGGACATGCGCAAATGCTACAGGGAATGCGAGCCCTTCTTTAGCACGGCGGCGCAGCCGCTTGAGCAAGCAAGTATAGTCAAAGAGGCTAAAATAGAAGCGTTGAAGAGCATGGCTAAAAGCCTCTTGGGAATAGATCTTCTCGACGTGAAGGTTGCAAAGGAGAGGCTTGTCGGTAGAGACTTGAACAAGGATGAGGAGCTGGAGCTTTATGAAAAAGAGCTTAACAAGCTGAGGGAAGGGAAGCATAACCCTCAGCGCATAGTGCATGAGGAGGAGTTGGAGAAATACTTGAGAGAAGGATGGCAGTTCGTAAGTACGTTGCCATCCCAAAAAATCCTGATCAAAAAAGGCTGATGGTTGGAGTTAACCTTTTTATATAAACAAGCGAATAATTATGTTGAATGAGCTTGAAGGACGACTTTTTAGGCGTTTCAAGCCTTCCGAAGCCTGTAAAAAGGTTTTTTGCCGTAGTCTACTTTATAGAGGTTTCCCTTCTGATTTATGGGTTGGTGATAAAATTCCCAGTTGAGTACAATATATTGTTTGTCGAGGCTTTTCTGGTTTATGTGTTGGCTCATCGGATGTTTGTTCGGATGCCGTTTAAGCGCAAGTTGGCTGCGCGGCAAAGGCCTGAGCTACTTGAACAAGCCTTGGAGAGGTTTAAGGATCTCACTGGGCTTGGTCAAGAGTTGAAGGTTGTTTGGAGACCTGGCCGGGGTAAACTGGCGGGTGAGGTTGTTGGGAATACTGTCTACATTTACGTGGAGGATCCTGATGAGGCTCTTAGTGCTCTTGCCCACGAGTTTGTTGAGTATGTTATATCTCGACCGCAAAAGCCGCTTTTGCGTTTCATAAACGCTCTGCTCTTTCAGATGAGGGAGCAAGCTTATTGGGAAACGGATAAGGCTGCAGAGGCAATATCAAAAATGCTGTTGGACAAAATTAGGCGTGAAGAGTGTGAAGCTTAGTAAGTGTGCTTACCCCACCGCACATATTCTTCTTAGCTAATTCTTTTTTTAAGTCTCAACGCGAAGTAAGCGTGCTTACGTTTCTTGCAAAGTTTACCACCTAAGCAAACTGTAATTATCCTTTCAGCTCTAAAGGATTTGTGACTTGCTTTTCGTTGCTGGCTTGACGCATTCTGGTAGTGTTGTGCTTCTAAAAGCACTTTTAAGATTTCTGCTTCCAACTTGCTATGATTAAGCAAGGCGTTTATGCTTGGATGTTGGTGTGGACTGCATACGTGCAGGCTTATCGTTTGATAGTCTGGGGGTAGCGGCGTAGTAATGTCTTTTTTTGCTTGTTCTTCATCATTTGCTCAGTAGCGGTTGCGGTATGCGATTGTAGCGCGTTAGGATGTTGTTGCTAAATTGATGTTTTTTTAATTTTATGTCAGCTTTGTTATTGTCCTTATTTGTTCTGGTTTTCCAGATTTGCCTTATTTTACAGTCATGTTTTTTGTGGTTTGCGGAATCTTCGGCTTTTGCATGCATTTTATAGGTCAACTTTTTGAACATCTAACAAAAAAGAAACGCGCGCGAAGCGCGCATTAAAGGGTATCCCCTCGTTTTTTCGACTTTTTGGGTTTAGGGTTAGGATAATCAATATACTTAAATTCTATAAATTCTGGCTTAATCAAGCGCTTAAATTGCCTAATCCATTCTCCGAAATTTTTAGGCTTCTCTTCAACCACACCGAGAAGCTCACGCTTCATCTTGCTTGGCTTAATAGCTACGTAATGCTTCAAAAGTGTTGAAGATTCACTCCATCCGCCTTGGCGCATAACCACATCAAGCGAAACATCATTATGGCTTGCCTGCGTCGCAAAAGTGTGCCTTAATACAAGATAACTGCCATTAAAGTTTCAATCCTTGTTTTGTTGGATTAGTCTTTTCGACACCAATCCGCGCGCCGCAAACCCCGCAGCACAAGGTTTCAATCCTTGTTTTGTTGGATTAGTCTTTTCGACTTGCCATAGAAAGAATAAACCAAAAGCAAGCATTGGTTTCAATCCTTGTTTTGTTGGATTAGTCTTTTCGACGACTTGTTTGATGATCTGCGGCCCTCGGTGCATGTGCAGTTTCAATCCTTGTTTTGTTGGATTAGTCTTTTCGACCTTAAAGACGATCCATTTCTGTTGGTTATCGTCTCGCTTGTTCTGTTTCAATCCTTGTTTTGTTGGATTAGTCTTTTCGACACCACTGGGCAGATTGCTAAAGACTTCACTGGACTTAGTTTCAATCCTTGTTTTGTTGGATTAGTCTTTTCGACCTCTGCCGAAACTCTTTTCGCATGTGGGTAAAGAGGTTTCAATCCTTGTTTTGTTGGATTAGTCTTTTCGACGGAAAGAATTTCGACGAAGAATGGCTTGAAAAAAGTTTCAATCCTTGTTTTGTTGGATTAGTCTTTTCGACCAGTTTCAGATGGCTTGTCATTGGCGGATATAGTGTTTCAATCCTTGTTTTGTTGGATTAGTCTTTTCGACACATCATTTGATAGCAAGCCTTTATCCCAAACCAGTTTCAATCCTTGTTTTGTTGGATTAGTCTTTTCGACCTGGTGGCGTTGGTCTAGCTAATGAAGGGTTGCAAGGTTTCAATCCTTGTTTTGTTGGATTAGTCTTTTCGACACGGTAGTGGTGAAGTAGCCGCTGAGCCTCTGGTGTTTCAATCCTTGTTTTGTTGGATTAGTCTTTTCGACCTTATCTCCATAGTTAATTCTGATAGTCTTTTAATTAGTTTCAATCCTTGTTTTGTTGGATTAGTCTTTTCGACGAAAAATTTAACAGCCACACGCATGAGATAACCGCAGAAACGTTTCAATCCTTGTTTTGTTGGATTAGTCTTTTCGACTTTACATTGCTTTTTGAATGAAGCCTAATCGTGTAGCGGTTTCAATCCTTGTTTTGTTGGATTAGTCTTTTCGACCTTCTTGCTGCTGCGTATGAAAACGTCCTTGAACCGGGTTTCAATCCTTGTTTTGTTGGATTAGTCTTTTCGACCGTGGCATACTAGAGACAGTGCAAGTGCTGCCGGCTGAGTTTCAATCCTTGTTTTGTTGGATTAGTCTTTTCGACATTCTTTACTTTTGTTTATTTGACTTTCGTAATGTAAGTTTCAATCCTTGTTTTGTTGGATTAGTCTTTTCGACGAAACGTGACAAGGTTATTATTCGAGGCGTAGATGGTTTCAATCCTTGTTTTGTTGGATTAGTCTTTTCGACATGGCTTTTCAAGGCGCAACCACAGTACTATATTACGTTTCAATCCTTGTTTTGTTGGATTAGTCTTTTCGACGTTTTGCGGAGGCTGATTCAAAAATGGAAGACGGGTTTCAATCCTTGTTTTGTTGGATTAGTCTTTTCGACCGTCTCAGTAAACGTTATCTCACTGCCTGGAATATGGTTTCAATCCTTGTTTTGTTGGATTAGTCTTTTCGACCGAAACTCAGTTAATAATTTATTAAATTATTTAATAAAGTTTCAATCCTTGTTTTGTTGGATTAGTCTTTTCGACTTAAGAATCTGAGTGAACCTAGTTATGGGCTCTTCATAATGTTTCAATCCTTGTTTTGTTGGATTAGTCTTTTCGACTTAAGAATCTGAGTGAACCTAGTTATGGGCTCTTCATAATGTTTCAATCCTTGTTTTGTTGGATTAGTCTTTTCGACTCTGACTATCAATATATTGACAGCATAATGTTTAAGAAGTTTCAATCCTTGTTTTGTTGGATTAGTCTTTTCGACTGCTGCCGGCGGATCGAACGATGTTGGACAGCGAAGGTTTCAATCCTTGTTTTGTTGGATTAGTCTTTTCGACATGTTATAAAGGGCGGTTGGTCAGGGGCAGGTTTTTTGTTTCAATCCTTGTTTTGTTGGATTAGTCTTTTCGACTTTTAGCGGATTTTTTTTAAAAATTGATGTAACATGTTTCAATCCTTGTTTTGTTGGATTAGTCTTTTCGACGCTCACGGCTGAAACGCTGGACACGATTCGCCGTATCAGTTTCAATCCTTGTTTTGTTGGATTAGTCTTTTCGACTGCCCAAGCATGATGGCTCCGCCGCCAGTGTTCTGGTTTCAATCCTTGTTTTGTTGGATTAGTCTTTTCGACGCTACGCCGAAGGCGGATGCAGCCTGCTGTTTAGCTAGTTTCAATCCTTGTTTTGTTGGATTAGTCTTTTCGACTTAGAAGAAGTAGCCCGACAGGCTAAAATGTCAGTTAAGTTTCAATCCTTGTTTTGTTGGATTAGTCTTTTCGACATACTATGTGTACGCGTCCGGTGCCAGTGAGGAAATGTTTCAATCCTTGTTTTGTTGGATTAGTCTTTTCGACTTGTCCACGCCGGCCTCTTGAAGCTGATGGTAGCGTTTCAATCCTTGTTTTGTTGGATTAGTCTTTTCGACCCGTGCCGCTCCGCGGCCACCCTCCGCGCGAAGGGGAAGTTTCAATCCTTGTTTTGTTGGATTAGTCTTTTCGACTTGGAGCAGAGTCTGAAACAATTTAAAAGTTTCTGTTTCAATCCTTGTTTTGTTGGATTAGTCTTTTCGACATTTTGAGTGGGTTACAGTTTTTTAGCGGATTTTTTTGTTTCAATCCTTGTTTTGTTGGATTAGTCTTTTCGACGATATAGGTGACGGCGTCAGCGTCTTTCTCATCGAGTTTCAATCCTTGTTTTGTTGGATTAGTCTTTTCGACCTTTCGAGTAACCCAAACCCTCACTTCCGCCGCCGTTTCAATCCTTGTTTTGTTGGATTAGTCTTTTCGACAAAAAAGTAGAAAAGTATATATATATCGACATGCATAGTAGTTTCAATCCTTGTTTTGTTGGATTAGTCTTTTCGACGATAGATGAGTAGTTTGTTGCGAAAACTAACTAGGTTTCAATCCTTGTTTTGTTGGATTAGTCTTTTCGACAGCGGGTTTTTTGGTCTTCTTTTTGTTTTTTAGGCTGATTCCTCCCATCTTTTTGAAGTTAGATTATTATGCTCTATAAATTATTTGAGCATTTATAAACAAAATCATTAATTCGTCACCTGGCTCCTTAATCTGTTGGGTGGACATAATTTTCTGTAGCAACAATTTATACATCGATTATCCTGTTTTGATCGAGGCATAATTCCAGTTTGTATCACAGAATGAGTGTTCTGAAGCACTTTTAATGCAAAGCCTTTAGTTTTTTCGGTTATGTTAACACGAATTTTCACATGATGCTTCTTTTGAAAAATCACTATTGCTCGCTTAACGCGCTTCTTAAAATTTTCTTCAGCCAATAAAGCCAATAATCCCAGCTGCGTCTTCAACGTTTCCCCAACATTCACATAATCACTATACTTTCTTTCAATTATTATAATCTCATCAGCAGTCTCGATAGCCTCATCAATTTTGCCGGAAAGTTGAAGCTTCTCTGAGTACATATATGCCTCCACAAATTTTTTACCTTTGACCCCTGCGATTATATAGTTTCGATTAGTGGTTGAATGGCGCCTGTGAAGCTCACGTCCAGCAATAACGGTTCCCCGCTTTTCCTCTCTCTGCTGTATACCCAAAACAAGCTGAAAATATGTAAACCTAGGGCAAAAAGCATGTTCCACAACATTAGTAACAGACAGGCTCAAATCACAAGACTCTCCAATTCACCAGCCACATAATCCTTATCAAAACCTTGCCCAATAATGGTAACTTTACCAAAGCATTTATTGCAAGTTAAAATTAAATAAACAGAATCTGAACTTGCTGCTATTCCTTTCAATTTTTCCACTAGGTCTTTTTTCTGTTGCGATGAGAGGGAACCACAAAAAACGCTCTTTTGCACCCTAACAAAGCCAGCGTCTTTAAGGGCTTGGGCAACGCGCATTCGCGTCTGATTATCCGAAACATCATAAACCGCGTAATACATATGTTTCTTCAAAAGTCACCCCTCATAAAGCAACAGATCTATTAGTCTCCTGCAATAGTTCCATCCTTCCTTCTCCACGACAACCTCCACGCTGCTCACATATTCCTTAATGATATACTTCCTTGCCTCTTTGGCCAAAAACACACTCACACTATCTCCATGCTTCAGTATTTGAAACCAACTGTCACGGGCAATTTTTTTAGTGAAAACTTTCACAGCTATACGATCAACCCTTGTTCTGAACAACTCGATAAGATCAAAAACCAATGTGGGTTTGCCATAAGCATCAGCATGATAAAAACCAGCATTGGGATCCAAGCCACTCAAAATAACCACTTTTTCCACGCCAGCATATGTAAGTCCATACGCATAATTCAGCACGGCGTTAAATGGATCAAGGGCAGGTCGCCGACTGCGCTCCGTAAATTTGTATTTCTTAGGCAAAACACTTGAAATAGCAGAAAAATATACAGACGCAGAAGAACCCTCAAGACCAAGCAACTCTTGCTTAAATGACTTAGAATACTCGATCTTTTTAAGTTCATTTAAGCTCTTCTGTAAAAAGCGGACGGCGTTATCAACGGTAACATCATTGACACATCTATTATTCCTAATTTCTACAAGAAACTTTTTCTGCTCCTTCAATTTCTTCTCTACAATATCTTTCGAAAACTTAAAGGCAACAACAGAATCTTGATTCAAATATTGCTTTCTACGAAGTTCCGTCGCTTTCCCAAGTGTACATGCCCATAACCTGCCAAAGGGCCTACCAGACCATTCAGACAAAACCAATTGGATTCCTTTCTCTATGCAAAGGGACATAACTTGAGTACTGACTAACGCATTAGCTGTAATAATTACCGCATCCACCTTTTCCGCAGGTACCTCCAATTTATTTTCGGCAGTTTTGATAAGGAAACACTCATGGTTACGTTTGAGTACACTACCATGTTCACTGATTTCGAGAATCATACACTAAACATCAACCCGTCGTATTGTTCCATATCCCTTTGAAACACTTTTTCCCAAACCTATCAAATCAGGCAACAAGATGTTTAAACGAAATCGCAACAAAAATCCCACAAACAAGTTATCATGAACCTTAACGCGCAGTGCTTTATACTGATAGATATTCGCTTTAATCCGGAAATTAACATGTATGCCCAATCCCTTGAGGCAGCTTAGAACATTTGCAACTAATATTCTCTCAAGAAACTTCCTCCGTTTACGCTTATCTAAAGTCCTGAACAAGCTGTAATTAATTTCGTTAAGCGCAAGCCACGGAGTAATAAACTCATAATAACAAAATTTCTGCACAATTTCTTCTATTTGTATTCTGATTCGCTTACATCTTACATGCAATGTGCTCTGCGGCGTTGATATAACATCAACCGCAGCAATTTTCTTGGCCAATAATGCAGCATAATTTTGAAGCCCTAAGACACAGAGGCTTCCAGCAACGTTTTTGTATTGTATGAGCGGATAATGATACGCTTTATCAGAGTGATGGTGGAACTCTGCATCGTCAATGAATACATATCCCAAAAAACCTCTAAGCTGCGCAGCAGATACATGTGCATCCTCAGCAAAATCAAAAATTACTCGGCAAATCTTAACATAGAACGCCAAATTCTTAGGTTCCGCCACTTGTGAACACCGAATTTGCTTTGATGCAGATTTTAAATGGGACATTTCGCCATCATCTTCCTAAATGGCTGCTGAAGTAACCCACTTATCAAGACCTATTTTTGAATCGTAAATGTCGCTCAAGTGCTCTTTTTTAGGCAATAGCACGTTTTTTTCAAGCAAATCAGCGTCGAACATTCTTCGCAAATTATGCTGCTTATCCAGCTCTACAAAAGTCTTAGGCAACTCGGCCGCGAACTCGGCGAATCTATTAATTTTACCATTCAAAAAAGCATTCTTCACATCTTCCCACTTTTCGGCGCACGGAACGAACACTGTGTCACCAATATCAGCAGGCAACACTTTTTTCTTCACAAAATCCCAGACTTCATCAAACCACAGCTTGCACATTTTGATTCGTAATTCTTCGCTCAACTTTTTGTTCGTTGCATGAGCTTTAGCTAATTCGCTATAATAACTTTGTAATGCCCTGTACAGTTCTTTTGAATCACTTACATGAGGAAGAATTTTTTTTGAAAGTTTCATTTCAAGATCATCGTAAGGCGCTACATCTTCATCAAGCTGAAAAATAGTTAACAATGGCGTAATTTTTGAGTAACCTTCTCTATTAAGGCGTCCCATCGTTTGCACAATGTTATCGAGAGGCGCAACCTCACGATAAATCCTATCAAAACTTATGTCTACACCAGCCTCCAAGACCTGCGTAGAAACAACCAACAGGGGTTCTTTATTAATTTCGTGAATAATTTTGCGCCGTTGCCTTTTGGTTATTCCAGACGACAAATAATAAATAACGCCTTCTCTGAATTTGGAAATTTGGTGGTAGATATCGTGTGCTTTTCGCCTCGTGTTGACCATTATCAATACGCGGCCAGCTTCTCCATCAATATCCGCAACATCTAATTGTGGAAGATACTGAATATACTTTAGAGTCGCGTTTAGATATGTATCTTCTGTTTTTTGAGGATATTTCAACGTAGGCAGCATGCAAAGTGCATCTGGAATTGTAGCACTCACAAAAAGAATGCGGGAATTGAACTTTTCGGCGATAACACTTAGCAGATTAACCAAGTTGGGTAACAAGAACTTTGGAATAGTCTGTACTTCATCAATTATCAGAAGGGCATTTCGGAAAGCCAACATCTTCATTTTGTCTTGTGGCCTGTTGGAATAAAGTGTGATCAATAGGCGCTGAGTGGTTGTCACAACAAATTCATAGCTAAAAGATTCACGCTCAAAGTACTCTTGTGACTTGAAAAACTCTTCAGTTGACTCTGATAATTCGCTTTCGCGCTCAGCGAGACTGCCCGTAAAAGCATGGTTATAGACTAGCACTCGTCTCAATGAGCGCTCGTCTAAAACTTGCTTAAGTTTGCCTTCAAAGTCTTCAGTGAGAGCGAGCAAAGGCGAAAAATAAAACACACGATCCAAATTCCCTCGGCAAGCAATGGTGTTTATTATGTCGAGAAACATTTTAGTTTTGCCTATTCCTGTTGGTGCTTTTAAAACCATTATTCGGTCATTGAAACTGTTTTCTGCAAGTACGCACTTTTGGAACTCAGTACGCAGATGCGCAAGTGTGCTTTGACGCGCCAAAGCATTAGTGTTGCAGCTTAAAGTGTATTTGGACTTTTTCCATTGATCAAAGAAACTACCTCGGTCAGCTAAGATTAAAGCTGAGAAAACAATGTTAAATTCCAAATACTCTTGAATATGATTCTGCTCATCCGCTGTGAAAAAATTCAGTTGTGGTATTTTCTGATTTTTTAGAAGATCCGCCCAGTCTAAATTTAGACTGCTATTTTGACTAAAAAGCGTTATATTATTAAAAAACCCCTCCTTAGAGTTCTCCAATCGCTTATCACCAGCACTGAAAGGAGCAAACACCTTATGAAGTGGGAGTAACTTGCTGTGATGTGCCGCGACTGCACATACAACTTTGGCCCGATCAGCAGGCGACAGTTTTCGCGATAAGCGATAAGCAGCCAACGCAGAGAAAACCGAGTGCGCACGAACATATTCTTGTTGAAGAAATTGTTCGACACAGCGCCTTTCTTGATCGGAAGCCGAAAATAGCCTTTGGTAATACGGATTAAGCTTTCCTAGATCATGCATCAAACCTGCATAATACGTTGTGTTTTCTAAACCTAAACCTTCAACTAGCATCCGCGCCAAGTTTGCGGTCTTCAATAAGTGCTTTTCAAGATCAGTCTGGGCTTCGTTCTTTGGGTGCGCGTAAAAAGGCATTTAAATGTGCCCGCCACTAATAGAGACACAGCGTTTCGTCAGAACCTTTGACGGCAAAATATCTTGAAACTGATAGAGGCCTCTCGGCTCTTTCAATCTTAATTGAGGATTCGCCTTTTTCTGTTGGTATGAGAATAAAATGGCGTAAAACTATGCGCTCGAGGTTGTGCTTTTTGATGTAATGATAAAGTAAGCGTTCCACCACTACTTCTTGACCGACATCCAATTCCATTAAGACCCCAGAGTTTACAGTATTAACTTCCATTACCTCGTCTAAAATAACTGTGGAAACTTGGACGTTTTCTGGCTCAACTTCTGAAACCTCAAAAATTTTGACATCAGAGATTCTTGCTGGGCAGTATGCGTGACCGAGTGTTGGTGAAAAAACAAAATTATATTCTTTAAGTCTCGTTAAAAGGAGGGTTTTTACTTCATCAGAGGAAGCCACATAGAAAATATAACTTGGCGATACCAGTAATTCAGTCTTGAAGGGTTTAGTTTTGGGCTCTTTTAGCGATCGATGATTTGTGTGAAATGTTATTTTGCTGGGAATACGTGCGAGTTTAATGCCTACGTGGGTTTCACCGAGGAGTTTTAAGTATTCTGGAGAATACAAATTTGCATGTATAGAATGCGATCTGCGCACACCAATTATGGCGGCGATTATGCCGATTACGGCACTTTTTGGCGGAATCAAACTAACGGTCTGGTTTGTTGTTACTGAAGGGTCACGAAAAGCGGCGAAGTCTCCTTCAACAGCAAAAGAAATTAATTGCATTTGTAGCTTCCTCTATTTCTGATCACGCAGTGTCAGTCGCCTTTACGTCTGCCCATTCCACCGGTATCCCACATGCTTTTATGTCTTCGCTTAGGTGCTGTGTGTCACTGAATAGTTCTTTACATGAGGCTACTCTGACCTTAGTAACCTTTTGTTTGCGCTCGTGTAACGCTGCTATTAGTTTATTGAACTTTAGTGGTTTCGCCGTGAGGCCACATGTTTTTCCTTTCATTTCGGCGTCTTCTTCTACTAGTGTGCTTAAGTCGTTATATATTGCGTTATTGTAGGTAACTTCTATCAAAAAGACGCTACGTTGTGGATATTTGGATCGTGTCACCAGAGCGTTTGTTCCATCCCATAGGCAGCTGGCAAGCTTTGATTCCAGCTCCATAAAGTGTTTCACAACATCGCTATTCTCAATGTACTTGCCAAGGTTCATTGGGTTGATGGTCGCTTGGGTCTTTATTAATGCGTAGTCTACAGCGTAAAATTTGCCGAAGGTGCCAGATTGCTGTATTTCTTCTCCTTCTTTTTTAGGCTTTTTTTCTTTTCCTACAAATTTCGATGAAATCATCGGGTTAATTATGTCAACTTTGTTTACGCTTCTGCCTAAAGAGAATTGTACAGGACCGGTAAGCTTATGCGAACCGCCTTCTCCGGTATTTTCTGATCGAATTGTTACTAGTGCGCCGAAGAGAGGAACATCGAAAGTTTTGAGTAAAAGTTCTTTTATCACATCACCTTTTAGGTTGCCGATTAACTCTTTTGCGCGATCGTCGGCAGTTGTTGGGTTGCCGTTTTCGTCGTAGTCAACAAATATTTCATAGCCCAAGTGTGCCGCTGCGTAATCGCGTATGGTTCTTTTTATTCTCACGTCGGTTACTATTATTGTACCATCAGGCATTAGTCGAGGCTGGTTTTCAAAGCCAGGATCGCCGTTAGGGTTGGCGCGCGACTCATAATAGAATAATAGTTCTTTTCGAATGTCTTTTAACTCCACGCTTTCACCTCCCTTAAAGTGTTTCAAAGACACCCTTGTAGAACCAGTAGGAATAGTCTTCGCCGGCTTTTGTGTCATCAATTTCTGTTGGCGGCGTGTTCGCTTTGATGAACTGATTTAATTCGTCTACTTTCTCTATGTCTTTGATTAGGGCAGCGCCCAAGCATACGCGTTTATAGGCATGCCGTAGTCTTTCGCGGTCATACTTTGTGTAGGTTAAGATCTCATTGATTGAACTGCCTGCTTCGCCTGCGGCTTTCTTTAGGTTTACGTATTTTCCAGCTATTTTTCCTATTTTATAGGCGTATTCCTCATTTAGGTCCATTTTTTCACCTTCTTTAGTTAATATTTTAAGGAGAAAACTTGACTTTGAAAATAAGGAAGAATCTCTGAGTTTGGGTTCGTGGAGCCAATCAAATAGATTTTCACGGATCTCTTGAACAATGCGCTTAACAAGCATGTTGCGGTCAAAAAATAAACTTTTAATATAAAAGCGTACAGCATTAACATAATCGCTCCATATTACTTCTTGATTTTTCTTTTTGATTAATGACTCAAAAACCATTGGGCAATACGCAAAATCGCCGCGGCTGAGTATCTTTTTAAGTTGTGTGAAAGTTAGGTTTTCATCAATCAAGACTTCAAGTTTGGCTTGACTTTTCTTAACGCATAGTATTTTTAGCATTGCAATAGTCTGTGGTGATGCATAATTCTTCTGTAATGAATTGAACCCGCTCAACAGATTATCGTAGAAGCCGCTTGCTTTTTTCTCAAGTGTAGATGTTGGATCGTTAATGTCGAAAAAGTACCAGCTTAAACCTGAAATTTCAATTGCGCCCTCTGGAGGCATATTTATTTTTTCAAAGGAAGCACGTCCTATGCCAAGATTCATATAAAACTCTTGATTGCGTGTGCAATTTATTGAAAAAGCTGGATCATCATAGGAGAGAAATTTTGCTGTCTGTGTGCTCTTAGACGGATATGCGGTGGAAGTCATTCCAAAAGCATCGATGAAGTTATTTGTTGGATCATTTTCTGTTGTCTCGTGATACTCAACGAAAGGAGTGATCATTATCGAGTATGGCAAAATTACCAATCGGAAACGTTCGTTTCCTTTGTAGTCGCCAAGTTTATCTTTAAGATTTTTAGCCTTGCATAACCTAACAAATTTGCAGCATACTTCACGAAAAATTCTTTTTTGTAACTCACAATTTTTGTTTACTATTCCGTCTTGAACATAACAGTCGAAAAGGGCAGTGTTCTGAACGAAGTAGTTTTCTTTGTCTAAGCGTAGTTTTATTAAGTCTGAATCAACGCTGTAGTTTTCAGATTCTTTTTCGAAGTCGAAGGTGAATTTCCAAATAATCTTGCTCGTTCCATGTCTACCGCTAACGGAAATTACGAGAGCATTTTTCTTGAGAACTCCGTAAAATTCAACGTAGGCGCGTGGGGAATTAGCACCTGTCCCTCTAAAGGGCAAGCCAACAGCTTTTAGCGTGTTTCTTGGCATTTGAAGCAGGTTTTTTAGTAATTCTTTAGAATCTTTGTCTCCGTATTCTTGTAGTGTTTTATCGTCGAAATTAATGGTAATGGATGATGCAGGGGATGTAGCTTTAACGTAAACTTTTTTGACATTTGTTGGGTTAACAAATTCTTCGTTCCAATCTTTATTTTTTAGAAAGAGCTCGTAAGCAAGCATGTTTGAAACCTGCAGCTTATTTAATTGTGAACCGAATATTTAATTATATTGGAGGTTCAATCTATAAAAATAATATGGTTCAGTGACAAAAAATTTTCTAAAAAGGGCTATTTTGCTTTTTGCTGTTCAAGCGGTTAGGAATTGCCATAGTCAGATTTATGCGTGGAAGCTGTCCGTGGCAGTTACATCTGCGTGTCTAGTCCGAGTTGATACACAATAAATTGGCAGTTCATTGTTACAATTTTTGGTGTGCTAAATGTTCTTTAAGCAGGCTTATAGTCTAACCGGTGAGAAACGTTATGATGGGTGCGCGTGTTTTTTCGCGTTAGATCCAAGCATAATTTTATGGCTTTCTTAAATTCTTCTCTAATGCCTCTGTAGGTTATGGCTAGCGTGTCTGATATGCTTAGGCCGCTTTGGAGGATTGAGGCGGCTATGCGCCTGTACATGGGCTTGTCCATGGCAGCTACGAACGCATCTACCTCAGCCAGTGTCAGCGGATGCTTCCTGTTAACTGGCATGGCCGTTGGAAGATTCACATCTCGTAGGCTTATGGGTATGTCATAGTATTTGGCTATGCTTTGAACCGCCCTACATAGGCTCGGCTGGTTTTCGGCGCGGTAGCCGTGGTCTTAAAGCCAGGCCGCAAAGCCGTTGAGGGTTTCAGCAGCTATGCGCCTCCTCGCATGCATAGGCAAAACCCTTCACGCGCCACACAGTCCAAGAAGAAGCACCTCATGGAACCTTCACCGGAATATTATTGGCGGAAAAGCCTCAGCCCCGCGGCATAAACGCCAATAGTCCCAACCTTCAAAACAGAAACAATAGCCACAGTACCAGAACTTGCTAAACCCGTCAACCCAAAGCCCTCTAACGAACCAAAAACTGTAAAACAACAACCGTGAAATCGCGATGCCCACAAGAATACTACTAACACAAGAAAACTTTAACTCAAACTACAGCCATAACCTCTAAACGGTGTGAAAATTCTCGAAGCGGCGCCGAGAATTTTTAGCTCGGAGCATTACGAAATCCGCTTAGTTCTCGTAGCCCATTTCCGGATGCGCCGTGATGTATTCTTCGATGAGGTTTGTTAGTTCTCTTTTAGCAGCTTGCGTCTATTCTTGTCTATTCAAATATGAGCGGAGTTCAACCATAAAGCAAAAGGTAAAAAATAGGGTTAAAAGTTTAGGGTAAACCTGCCGTTACAAAAGATTTCCATTAGTTGTTGTTAACAGAAAATTGAGTGCGGAAAGAATGTTATGCGGCTGAAAACCTTTGATCTTATTTTTTCTTAGGCTTTTATGTAAATGTTGGTGGAAGTGACTTTGCAGAAGGGGTTAAGTGAAAGACTTATCAAGGAGAAGCGTAAAGCCCTGCTGGAGATCTTTAAAGATCTGCTTCAGGACGGCTGGGTAACTATTGAGGTTAGGGATGAGGATGGTGCTTGGGTGTACTATTTTGTAAAGGATGTGGAAGGGAGGGATAAGCGAATTAGGATGGGTGTGATTGACTCGGCTGTTAAGTGGGCTGAAGACGAACTTTATGCTACGGATCTTCCAATAGAGGTAGGTGTTAATTACAGCTACTCTTTCGACGCGAGGAAATATGGGTTCAGCGGCGAAGAAGGAAGCAAAAGCCACTTAGACTTTATCAATGAGTTTGCGGATGAAGTTATATGGGCAGATCGTCCAGTGAAAGAGTTCACGCCCAGCAAGCATCTGATAAAGTATTATTATTCAAAGGGCTTTAAAATGAGGGTTAAAACAAAAGAAGGGAGAAGATACCTCTATGCAATGAAGCGCGATTCAACTGAGAAAGTGATAAAAAGGAACTTGGGGCTGAAATTGTAACCCAAATAGCCGGCGCCTCCTGAGAAAGTAAAACGAAAATTTAAAATATGCTTAAGCTTAATTTTTGAATGGACTCGTGGAGAGCCAACTGGTCTGCATTGGTTTGCCTGCTATGGCACGCTGGCGGCGTAACCGCTTATAGGCTTAAGGGTGGAAGCTTGTTCCCGATTTCGTAATCGGGTGTTTAGGTGCGTAACGTAAACGTGCCTGTTTAGGTTGGGGCGTAAGCAACCTGTTCGGCGTTGAACGTAAACGCGTCTGAGCCTTGAAGCGTGACGCGTAGTGCGCGCGCAATTCACGAGGCCGATTGGAGAGGGTTTGTTGTAATATTCAATTTTTAAAAAGGATTCACTTAATTAATTAAGCGCATCCGGTCCGGCCCACCACCATCCGAGTTTAAACGCAGAAACAGTTACGTTCTCAATTTCCCCAATTTGTATTAACGCGTTTATGGGCTGTGCTGCTGTAGAAAAAGTTTGGCTAACAATTTTCGGAACACTATTTGGTGGATCGCGTGGCAGTTGTAGCCCAGACTCTACATGTGCCTTCGCTGCTGACCATGCAGGCGCCTACAGGCTTAGCTGGCGTGCACGCTTTCATGAACATTGGGCACTCGTCGGGCTTAATCTTGCCGATAATCACCAAGTGGCACTCGCAGCCAAGCAGAATATCCCTACCCTCTGCTACATGTACATCAAACTTTTCTCGGGCATCATACGCCCTAAACTCGTCACGTAGCCTCAGCGCAGAATTGGGCAGTCGCCCTATGCCGCGCCAGTTACCACCAGTAACCGCAAACGCCTGCGTCATCATCTGCAGCGCCCGCGGGTTGCCTTCCCACTTTACCACGCGCATGTACTCGTTCTCCAGCCGCGCCGCGCCTTCCACCCGTTGCTTCAGAAGCATGTAGATGCCCATCAAAACGTCAATAGGCTCAAAACCCGCTACCACCGTGGGCATGCGGTAAACACGTGGAAAAAGCTCGTACGGCTTTAATCCGATTATGGCGCTGACATGACCCGGCGCGATGAAACCGCTGATGTTCAAGTCGCCGACACCCAGCAGCAGCTCCATGGCAGGCGGAATCAAACGGTGCGACACCAAAAAACTAACGTTTTCAGGCGGCTTACTGAGCACTTCGACTGCCGTGGCCGGCGCCGTGGTTTCAAAGCCTACTGCAAAAAACGTGAATTCCTTACTCTTCTCTCGCTTAGCCATCTCCACGGCGTCAGAGACGCTGTATACCACGCGGACGTCAGCGCCCGCTGCTTTTGCTTCCAGCAGGCTCATGTGACTGCCAGGTACACGCAAAACATCTCCGAAGCACGTTATGACCACGCCTTTCTGAGCCAGCTGCACTGCCTCATCTATCTCGGCTGCAGGTACTATGCAGACTGGACAGCCTGGTCCAGCGATGACCTCAACGTTCCGTGGCAGAAGACTGCGCAGACCATAATGCGTTATGGTCCACTCGTGGGTGCCGCAGACATGGCAGAACTTCACTTGCTCATCTTTCGGCGCTATCTCGCGAATTTTCTGTGCAATTTCCTTTGCCAATGCTGGATCGCGGAAACGGAGTTGTTCACCCATTTTTCTGTCAGCTGTCCCTTATTCTTTTTCAGCCGCGAGAATCTCTTTCCATAGCGCCAAGGTTTCCATCGCGTCCTTCTCCTCTAATGTTTGGATGGCGTAACCCGCGTGCACCAAGACATAGTCGCCTACTTTGGCGTCAACAAGAGTCACATTAACCTCTCGCAAAACGCCTTCGCCGAAGTCCACCTGTGCCTTGTCTCCGTCTACACGTATGACGCGTGCTGGAATCGCCAAACACATGGCTTATCAGTATAACCCAAACGTAAAGGGCGATAAAAACTGTATGGTCTAAAACCTGAAAAAGCCGCCTACAACTGCCTGACCAAAAGAGACGCCACCGTCGCCCGTGGGAATCGCCTCGTGAACAAGAAACTGCAGCCCAGCATCTTCTACTGTCTGCCGTATGATCTCCGCAAGAATCTGGTTGTTTGCGGCGCCGCCTGAAAAACCAATAGCCTTAATCCCAGCTTCCTGCGCGTGTTCCACCGCCATGGAAGCCAATCCACGCGCTAAATAGGCATGCGCCGAGTATGCTAGATCAGCCGTTGCCGCTTTTCCCACGTTTTCAAAAATGGCGTAAAGCATCTGCGTCGTGTCTAATACGTTACCCCTTATTATCGGCTTCAGCTGTAGCGTGTCCTTTCCTTTGATGGCGGAGGATTCCAGCTTCATGGCTGGTTCTCCCTCATAAGTCCGCTCATAGCATATGCCTAAAACCGCAGCCACAGCATCTAGCACCCTACCGCAGCTGGTTGTCTCAGTCACGCCTACGCCATGCCGTAGCTGCTGCAAAATAATTTTTGCCTCAGTTTCACCATGAGGCAAGCTTCCGCTATGCTCAAGCAGCCAGCGCTCTACATCCAACTTTTTACTTAGTATTGTTGCCGCCATGCGCATTGGATAACGTGTCGCCATGTCCCCGCCTATCAGCGGCTGGGGCTCCAGATGTGCAAGCCGCTTAAAATCTGCGGAGTCTCTAGTGCATAGTAGAATTTCTCCGCCCCATGCGCCGCCGTCAGCGCCATAGCCGTAGCCGTCGCAGACTACGCCGACAAGCGCGTCAACGGCGTGCTCCATCATTAGGGCTGCGACATGCGCGTGGTGATGCTGCACTTGGATTAAGCTCCAGCCCTTCTCTTCTGCAAGCTCCTGCGCTAAACGTGTGGTTATGAATTTCGGATGCAAATCGCATGCTACCGCTTCCACTCGGCTGTTCGTGAGGCGGATAAGGTGGCCAGCGGCTTCTTGAAGAAAAGCTCGCGTTTCAATGTTTTCCACGTCGCCGATGTGCTGGCTGATGAACGCCTTGTTTTCAAGCAGAATGCATGCTGTGTTGTTTAATTCTCCGCCCAAGCCTAAGACGCAGCGACGCGCTTTTTCTCTCAGCAATATCGGCGCAGGCGCGTATCCTCTGCTTCTCCTAATAAACGATGGGCGTGCGCCGTGTACTCGTAGAACCGAGTCGTCGCAGCGATAGGCAATTTCACGGTTATGAAGCAGGAAATAGTCCACTGTGCCGCCCAACATGCGCAAGGCTTCTTCGTTGTCTTTCACGATGGGCTGGTTAGGCGGGTTAGCGCTGGTCATAACAAAAGCCACGTCGTCCACGCGGTCAAACAGCATATAATGTAACGCGGTGTATGGCAGCATGACGCCGATGTTGTGTAGGCCCGGTGCAACCAAAGGTGAGAGCGCATAGCTGTTTTTCTTGTTTAGCAGCACTATCGGTCGCGTGTGGGAAGTAAGCAGTTCCTCCTCTTTCGAAGTTACTTCGGCAAAAGACTTCACCGCCTCCAAGCTCCGCGCTATAATCGCAAAGGGCTTGGCCCTTCGATGCTTCGCTTTTCGAAGCCGCTGCAGCGGTTCATCCATGATTGTGGATGCGGCAACGTGGAAGCCGCCGTAACCTTTTATCGCGAGTATTGCTCCCTCGCTGAGCAGTCGTCCTGCTTCACGCACAGGATCATTGTGCTTAATGTGCTCGCCGCTGCTTGTTGTCAAGTACGCTTGTGGGCCACACTTGGGACATGCAATGGTTTGCGCGTGAAAGCGCCTATTCAGCGGATCCACGTACTCTCCTTGGCAGTAGCTGCACATATGGAACTCATGCATGGTGGTGTTTTCCCTGTCATACGGCAGCTGCTCAATGATTGTGAATCTTGGCCCACAATTAGTGCACGTAATGAAGAAGTAGTCATGACGCGGATTATTCGGGTCTCTGAGTTCCGCGAGGCACTCGCTGCATATGGCGATGTCTGGCGGAATAACCGAGCCTGCCTGCTCTTTTTCATCTGAGCTCCTGTAAATTGTAAATTTCTTATATTCATTATTGCCATGTAGCTCTGTTGTCGTGATGTTGTGGATTTGGGCTAGTGGCGGCTTTTTCTCTTTTAAGTCGCGTAGAAAATTCTGAATGCTTTGCGCGTTGCCTTCAAGAATGATTTCTACTCCTGCGTCGCCACGGTTGCGCACGTAACCTGCCAAGCCGTTTTGCACAGCTATGCGGTAGATGAAGGGGCGGAAACCGACGCCCTGAACAATGCCCGTAATGCTGATTTTAACGCGCAATTGCAAGCCTTCTCTGATTCAAAAGGAATAAATTCTCTTATACATTTCTGCGTTCTAAACGATTTAATTTCATGCTCTAAACCCTGTGGCCGCTGCCTTTACCCGCTGTATGCCCATTAAAGTAACAAGTTGATTGCCGCCTTCAGCGGCTTTTTGCCTTCTGCCTCTCTTCTTCCTGAAGCACTCTTCTAAGAACTTTTCCTGCCGGGCTGATTGGTAACTCTTTTCTGAATTCCACTTCACGAATAATTTTGTAGGTCGCAACTTTCGCTTTGACAAACTCCATGATTTCCGCCTCGGAAGCAGTAGCTCCGTCTTTCAGCACTATGAACGCTTTCGGAATCTCGCCTACTGTTGGGCTTGGCTTGCCGATGACAGCGCAGAGCTTTACTGCTGGATGCTCATAAAGCACATCTTCCAGTTCGCGCGGATACACGCTGTAATCCTTGTATTTGATGAGGTCTTTCTTGCGGTCAGTGATGTAGAAGTAGCCGTCTTCGTCCATCCGTGCAATGTCGCCTGTTAGGAGCCAGCCGCCGCGGAGAACAAGCGCTGTCTCTTCTGGTCTTTTCCAGTAGCCCTTCATTACCTGAGGTCCTTTTACGGCGAGTTCTCCTGTTTCGTCTGGCCCGAGCGTTTTCTCTCCTGTTTCTACATCAACTATTCGGGCGTCTGTATCTGGCAATGGCAAGCCGATTGAGCCTACACGTACCGTACGCATAGTGATATCCACGGGGTTGCAGTGTGTGACGGGCGAAGCCTCGGTTAAGCCGTAGCCTTCCGCTAGGAAACCGCCTGTTACTTCCATAAACCGCTTTTGAATTTGCAGCGGCAGTGGCGAGGCACCTGAAATGCAAACGCGAATGCTTGTTAAATTATAGTTGCCAAGCACGGGATTAGCGAGCAGCAACGAGTACATGGTTGGGACGCCGCAGAAAACCGTGACCTTGTGCCGCTGAATCGCTTCTAAAGCTGCGGCGGGCTCAAATCTGGGCAGTAACACTATCTTGGCGGCTAAGCTTATTGGCACGTTCATGCTTGTGGTCATGCCGTAAATGTGGAAGAGCGGTAGTGCTGCAAGAAACGTGTCTTCTGCTGTGCCTTTTATCCATGTTGCAAAAGCAATAGCGTTTGAAACTAGGTTTAGATGGGTTAGCATGGCGCCTTTAGCGGTGCCTGTGGTGCCCCCCGTGTACTGCAGCGCAGCCAAATCTTCCTCAGGGTTAATGTGCACTCTCGGAGGCTCAGCTAAGGTTTCTTCAAGCAAAATCTGGAAAGAGTGAACGTTTAGTGTCTCACAATTTGTGCGGTGTGTATTTGCGGTTTTGTATGCGTATTCTTCCATGCTTGTGAGTATAACGTGTTTGAGCATGGTTTCTTTTCGGATATTGGTTAAGATTGGATAAAGCGTGTCCAAAGCAACTATAGTCTCTGCTTCTGCATCGTTCAGCTGATAAGCCACTTCGCGTTCTTTATGCAGAGGGCTGATGGCTGTTAAGACTGCACCAGCTTTAAGAATACCGTAATAGGCTATTACAAACTGGGGAATGTTAGGAAGAAAAAGTGCAACTCGCTCGCCTTTTTCAATACCCAACTTTGATAATGCCGCAGCGAACCGGCTTGAAAGCGAGTTTAACTCTGCATAGGTAATTTCTCTTTCGCCGTATGCAATGGCTGTTTTTGCAGGATAAGCCTTCGCTGCCCTTTCAAGAAGTTCATGCAGCGGCGTTTTCGGATACTCAATTTTTCTAGGAACATCCGACGGCCATGAGCCAAACCACAGTTTATTCTCACTCTGCATGGCAAACACAAACTTTCATAATTAAACTACAAAATTACGTAATAACGTTTACCCTAAGGCCATACACGCTAGAAGAAAAATAGTTTTATCAAAAACAAAACTGCCAGATGTGCTGGATAAAACGCGTAGAACACGTATTTTCTAATCAGGTATGTGCGCGAGCTTTCAGGGATAATTGTTTCCTTCTTCAACACGCCTTTTGCATGAAGAATGATTATGGGCACCGCAAAAAGCGAGAACACTTGCGGGTCTGAGGTAAGTAGAAACGGGCTGTTCAAGGCGAGAAGCGCGAGAAAGCCAAGCGGCGGATTACCATTCAAGAGTTTCATGCATGCCACAGTGAGCACGGCGTAAATATTTCCTTCAGTGTTAAGTAATATAGATAACAAGGCGGGAACAATGCTTAACAGGCTTCGTTTGTTAAAGAAGTAGATGGTTAACGCGCCTAGCAGTAGCGAGAAGAGAATGTTGAAGCGTTCAAATGGCTGAATTCCAAAAGCAAGAAAATAAGGAACCTGAGAGATCAACGCAAAAATAAAAAGAGTTGCCAAGTATTTTTTCGGGCTTCTTGTGCTTTCCACCCCTAACGCTACAAGATACGCAAATAATGGAAAAGCAAGCCTTCCGATTAGGCGAAGCGCCAGCCAGTCTGGATATAGGATGTCCCCCGCATGATCCATCGCCATCGTTGTGATTGCTATCAACTTAAGCACATCTCTTCCGTAGTCAAACTTTCTGGTAGGCAAAGACACGATTGAACCACACTGAGCTACTTTACTGTGGGCTGTAGCATAATTCTGTTGTGTCACATAAAGTTACATGCTTTAAAAGCATGCCACTTACTCTTGAATAAAAAAAGCAGTGTTAAAACAAAGCTAAAAATATAATAAAAAGGGGCTTGGATAGCCTTAGCAGCTACTCTGTTACACGCCTATTTCTTGTTCATCAAGTATTCGTGTATGGCTTTTGCCGCTTTCTTGCCCATGCCCATCGCGCTGATAACCGTTGCTGCGCCAGTCGCTACGTCGCCGCCGGCATACACGCCGTCTAAGCTGGTCTTGCAGTTTTCATCAACTTTTATCGTGCCATGCCTGGGGTCTGTTACTAAGCCTTCGGTTGTCCGCTGAATGATCGGGTTTGGCGTCTGCCCGATAGCGATAATCACCGTGTCAGTTTCCATGACAAATTCTGAGCCTGGGATTGGTTTGACGCTGCGTCTGCCGCTTTTGTCGGGTTCTCCGAGTTCCATGCGGATGCACTTCATGGCTTTGACCCAGCCTCTTTCATCACCGTAGAATTCCACTGGTGCGGTGAGGAACTGGAATATTACACCTTCTTCCTCGGCGTTTTCGATTTCCTCTGCACGCGCAGGCAATTCATCTTTTGAGCGCCTGTAAACTAAGTGCACTTCAGCACCCAGTCGAAGTGCGCAGCGTGCGCAGTCCATGGCAACGTTGCCGCCGCCAATGACAACCACGTGCTTTCCAATGCGGATTGGCGTGTCGTAGTCTGGGAAAGCATAAGCCTTCATTAGGTTAACGCGTATCAGGAACTCGTTTGCAGAGTAGATTCCGCCTAAGTTCTCGCCTGGGCAGCCTGTGAATTGAGGCAAACCTGCACCGCTACCAATGAATACTGCGTCAGTACCTGTTTTCATCAATTCTGGGATAGTTGCTGTTCTGCCGACAAGATGGCCTAATCTTAAGTCAACGCCTAACTTTTTGATGTACTCGATTTCGTTGCGCACTATGACTTTGGGCAAGCGGAATTCGGGGATGCCGTAAATTAGCACTCCGCCACCCACATGTAGTGCTTCATAGATTGTTACTTCATGACCAAGTTTCACCAGGTCAGCTGCAGCTGTTAGTCCAGCTGGTCCCGCACCGATTATGGCTACTTTTTTGCCTGTTGGAGGCGCTTTCTCAGGTAGTTGATAACCGTTTTCGCGTTCCCAATCAGCAAGGAACCGCTCAAGACGCCCGATGCTTACTGGCTCGCCAACTTTGCCGACAACGCATTTGGCTTGGCACTGTTCTTCTTGTGGGCAAACGCGTCCACAAACTGCTGGCAAAGCATTTTTCGTCTTTATGACGGCTATGCCTTCCGCGTACTTCTTTTCCCGGATGCACTTAATGAACTGTGGAATCGGCACCTCTACGGGGCAGCCTGTTACGCATTGCGGCTTCGGGCATTGAAGGCAGCGGCTTGCTTCTTCAAGCGCCATCTCCTCAGTGTAACCTAATGCTACTTCATTAAAGTTCTTCACTCTATCCTTCGGTTCCTGCTTAGGCATCTCCACGGCTTCTTTCTTTAGTTTAGGTTTAGGCTTTGTTTCTGCCACATTTACACTCTCCATGCATTTCCCATAACATTGAACTTAACCTTTCTTCAGGAAGCATCATACGTTGACGCTGAATTAACCCGTCAAAATCAACTTTGTGTCCATCAAACTCTGGCCCGTCAACACAGCCGAACAGCATTTTTCCGCCGACTGTAACGCGGCAAACTCCGCACATGCCCATGCCGTCAATCATTATAGGCGTCAAGGTTACAATTGTCGGTATTCCATAAGGCTTTGTAATCTCACTGACTTCACGCATCATGACAACTGGTCCTAATGCGACGCAGCGGTCAAACTTTTCAGTTTTTAGCAAATCCTTCAGGAAGTCCAGTCCCTTATACCCGATTGAGCCGTCATCAGAAGCTATGTACAGCTTATCGCTTAAGGCTCTGGCTTCGTTCTCCATGAACAGAAACTCCTTTGACCGGCAACCTAAGACTGTAGTTACATGGTTTCCCGCCTCTTTCATGGCTTTAACCTGAAGCAGCATTGGTGCAATCATGATGCTGCCGCCGACGCAGAGGACTTTTCCGAACTTTTTGATTTCCGAAGGATTGCCCAATGGTCCGGTGACGTTTAATAAGCAGTCGCCCTCTTTCATTAAGCCCATTTCTTTTGTGGTTTTGCCGACTTCATGGAAAGCAAATGAAACTGTGCCTTTCTGTGCGTCGTAACCACAGATGGTTAGTGGGATGCGCTCGCCTTTCTCGTGGGGGATCACAATCAAGAATTGTCCTGGCTGAGATTTAGCGGCAATTTGCGGAGCATAGATTTCAAATAGTGTTTCTTTGTGTGCAAGCTGTTTCTTGCAAACTATTTCATACATCTTGTACATTTCAATGCGCCTCCATTTTTGCTACTGCTTGTTCAGGCAAGGCTGAGATTTTCTGGTAGAAACTTTCGAACTTTGTTTTGAATTCTCCTTCACATCTAGGTGATAACTCGAATAGCTCGAAGCGATTAAGCAATCCCTTCTTTTTCAGTGCGTCCTTCAGCACGATCATGTTGCGTTCAGCTGTGTCTCTGCCCTCGCTGAGCTTGCAGTCTTCCGCAGCACACACGACACCCATCACGCCGTCAAAACCGCATTGCAACGCGTTCACAACATGCACAGGATCCATTCCTTTAAAGCATGGAACCTCTAAAATCAGCGCGTTTTTGCCTCCAAGCACATTGTTCGGGTTATCTAAAGCAGAGAACTCGGACCATTGGCAGCTGAATACAAGCACTGCTGGTTGGCCGTTTCGTGTCTTCATCGCTTTTGCGGCTTGACAATAGCGCTGCAGAACATTGTCAAACTCGAAGCCTTTAACTTCGATGGCTTTGTGCGGGCAGACAAGCGCGCATGCACCGCAGCCTACGCAGTCCTCGTAAACGATTCTTGGTGTGGAGAACTGTTCTGCCTTTATGGCGTTGTAGGGGCATATGAAGACACATTTATCGCAGCCTACGCACTCTTCAGTTTTATAAACTGCCTTCCTCGAGTACTTCACAACTTTCAAAACGTTTTCGTCGAATCCTAATTGTTTCAGAACGTTTTTGCTTAATTGAAGGCGGCGTATATTAATTTTTGTGCCTTCTTTGTAGCGGCAGAATTTATCTTCGCATTGAATTGAAACAATGTTCTTTACGCCCGAACTCAAGGTTTTAAAAATGAAGTCTGTGGGAACTCTGCCTGCACAAGGCAACCTCAGCGGAACATAGTTTTTAATGTTTAGACCCTGATCTGCAAGGATGTCTTCAACTTCACAAGTGGAAGGCGAATTTCCGCGGCACATCAAAATTAGTGTGTCGCTGCCCGCTTTCTTTCTTGCGCAGTCAACGTAACTAACAAGTTGCTCGTAATCATAATAGGCGATCTTTATCGCGGCGACGGGGCAAGCACTGGCACAGATTCCGCATACTTGGCACTTTTGTATGTCAATTTCCACTTTGTCCTTTTCACGATCATAGTTTATAGCTTCAAAGGGGCAAATTGAATGGCAGACACAACATCTACTACATAAATCTTGGTTGATTTCTACGGTAGCGAAACATTTTTCGCTCATTCTGGAAACCTCTCATGCCAAAGCGCACTTAAGCCGTAAAGCTTCTGCGCTTAGGCTTATGGAAGCATGAAAAGCGTTTTTGGATGATATAATGTTTTCCCTTCATTTTCTATAATATGGTCGTCTAATATATCCATACGCCGCAAGCGCTGCAGTGATGCCTTGACCGACTGCTGTGCCCACTTGCTTGACAGGATGGTTCGTCACGTCGCCGGCTGCGTAAACTCCCATGAGGTTCGTTCGCTGAGAAATGTTAATTTTAATATAGCCCTCGTCGTCAACTTCGACTCCGGCATCTTTTGCGATTTGACTGTTTGGCTCCTCTCCGACTTGAACAAAAACCGCGTCAACCATCAACTCCTTTGTTTCGCCCTTTTTTTTATCAAAAAGCACTACGCTATTAACGACTTTTTCACCTTTAATTTCTTTGAGCTCGGTATTCAAGTGAAGCTGGGCGTTCTTTTTTGAGATTAGATCCTTTACAAGTATTTCTTCGGCGCGGAAAGTGTCTCTCCTATGAACCAAAAAGATCTCCGCAGCTATCCCTGAAAGGTAAAGCGCCGTGGCGACTGCAGAATTTCCGCCTCCAACAACAAGTACTTTTTTGCCTTTAAACAATGGCCCATCGCAGACGCCGCAGTAGCTTACGCCTCTTCCGCGGAATTCTTTTTCGCCCTTGACGCCGAGTTCACGGTAATGCGCGCCTGTAGCAACTATGACGGCGCTGGCTTCATAGCTGGTTCGGGTTGTTTTCACTTTTTTACGTTCACCTTTAAGCTCTAGCGCCGTTACAGGCTCCAGTTCACGGATGGTTACGCCTGCTTTTCTGCATTGAAGTGCCATCTTCTCTGCGAGTTCACTACCGCTTATTTGCAGGAAACCCGGATAATTCTCCAAAATAGGCGCGTCTGAGGCTGTGCCACCTGCCATTTTCTCCTCTATAATCAGCGTTTTCAGTCCGCTTCTGGCGCCGTAGATCCCTGCTGATAAGCCCGCGGGACCAGCACCAATTATTATTAGCTCCCAGTTTTCCATGCTTCCCCCTCAACATGGTTAAGTTACCATGTGGCAATTTATGAACGATTCGGAAAATTCTGCATCGACTTATCTATTCTTCAGGCAGATTGCTGTGCGTTTATAATTGAGCAGTTATGCTTCATAAAAAAGGGAGTGGGAGATTCGCTTTTCTCATTTGCGATAATTCTTTATTGGAACGATAGGTATGGTGAAAGTTTCGAGTACCCCATCTATTAAGCGGATTTTGTCAGATACGAAACGCAAGGCTTTCTCGTTTGTGTCTGCTTGAAATAGGATTGCAAAATCCCATTGACCGAATACTTGATAAGCTTCCTCAAGTTTAACGCCTTCAACTGGGTTTTCCTCGAACTCCATCAGCGGCTCATAAAGTTTCGCAGCCATGTTGGGGCTCAGTTTAATCATAACCAAATACTTCTGCACTGTTCTTCCACCTCTAATTACCCAACAAATTGTTAGCGCTTTCAATTAAAAAGATTTGCCAGTTGATCTTTCTCCTAGAAAAGCAGATAAGAACGAGCGAAGATTATGTTGAATAAAGACCTTTTGAGGTTTTCACCCATGGCAAAATTCCGGTGTACCGTGTGCAATTATGTTTATGATGAAGCTAAGGAGAAGGTAGCGTTCAGGGATTTGCCAAAGGAGTGGGTATGCCCTGTCTGTGGTGCCCCTAAAAGTGTTTTTGTTCTTTTGTCGGAGGAAGCGGCGGCGGAAAAGAGCGAGCGCACTGTCTCGGATGTTCTGATAGAGCAAATTGCTGAGTGGGGTGTTCAATATGTTTTTGGGATTCCTGGAACTTCTACTTTAGGCCTTGTTGACGCTATAAGAAAGAGTGGTAGGATCCAGTATATTCAAGTTCGGCATGAGCAGACTGCTGCTTTTATGGCTTCAGCTTATGGGAAACTTACCGGGCATGTTGCTGCTTGCTTAGGCGTTTCCGGGCCAGGCGCAACTAATCTCGCTACAGGCTTGTATGACGCGAGCTTGGATCATTCGCCTGTTTTAGCGCTTACTGGACTGGTTGCGCGGCAACTTATTGGGCCTGGCTCGGTACAGGAGATTGATCAGTACTCGTTTTTTGAGCCTATATGCGTTTTCAACAAGATTTTGATGTCTGAGGATCAAACCACTATGCTGGCTACGTTGGCCATTAGGCATGCGCTGCTTGATCGTGGAGTTGCCCATATTGGCGTCCCAAGTGATGTGCAGAAACTTCCGTGTGATGCGCCGATTTTGCCGTTGGAGGGACGTATGCCAAACTTGGCTTTTGGACAAGAGGAGACGCTTATTGAAAAAGCTGCGCATATAATTGATAAAGCAGAGCGACCTGTGATAATCGCGGGATTCGGCGCTCGAGGACAGGGAACTAAACTTCTGAGGTTAGCGTCAAAGATTTCTGCGCCTATAGTGACTACTTTTAGGGCTAAGGGCGTAATCGATGAAGATAATGAGTTATGTGCGGGCTGTCACGGTGGCATTGCGTCAACGGCTGCGGCGGCGCTTGTTCGCAAGGCAGACTTGCTGATCGTTATTGGCTGTTCGTTCTCGGATTTAACGCGGATTCCCGAGAAGAAGATGGTTCAGATAGACATTAACATGAAGATGATTGCGAAGAATTATCCCGTTGAGGTTGGCTTAATCGGCAACAGTGCCGTGCTAATTCCGAAATTGGCTGAGAAGGTGCGGGAGAAGCAGAATGCGGCGTATTTAGCTGAAATTGCGCAGCTAAAGCGGGAATGGCTGGAGCAGTTGCAGCGCGAGGCAGATTCATCCCTCAAGCCCATCCGTCCACCATACATCATGAAGGTTTTAAACGAGAAAATTGCTGATAACGCGGTGATCTCGCTTGATGTGGGCGAAAACTGCTGGTGGTTCGGCAGAAACTTTCAGATGAAGCGAACTCAGAAGATGGTGATGAGCGGCTATCTGGCTTCGATGGGCTTCGGATTGCCCGGCGCCATGGCAGCGGCTCTTGCCTATCCAGATAGACAGATTGTCTGCATAACAGGTGATGGCGGCTTCTCGATGGTTATGGAAGACTTTCTAACCGTGCTAAAGTATCGCATGCCCGTGAAAGTCTTTGTTTTGAACAACCAGAGCTTGGGCATGATACAACAGGAACAAAAGGTTGAGGGTTATGAAAAATGGCAAACTGAGCTTTACGGTTTTAACTTCGCAGAGTTCGCTGAAAACGCAGGCGGAGCTGGAATAAAGGTAACTGACCCCGCTGAACTTGAGGATGCAGTGGAGCGTGCGCTTGTCCTAAGCAAGACGGTGATAGTGGATATTGATACTGACCCGCGTAGGTTCCTTTAGGCGGGTTTCTTCAAGTTTTTCTGATATTCTCGAAGTTTCTGCATATCAAGATCCATGGTCATCACCGAGTCTTTGACTTCGTCTGTGGCTTCCTGTGCTATGCCCCAGGGAGTAATGAAGGCGCTTCTTCCGCCTCTAGCGTTGGAGCTGACATTGCCTACTTTGACGACGTAAATGCCGTTTTCTGTGGCAAGCTTCTCCGTGAGCGGGTGTCCCTTCACGTGTGGGTGTGTGCCCATTGCTGCGACTGGCAGGAACACAAGTTCTGCGCCCAAATCAACAACAGCTCTCACCGTGGCGGAATCAAACATGTCGGCGCAGATGAGCATACCTACCTTGCAGTGCATGGTTTCGTAGACAGCTGGCTTGTCACCTCGGCTTACACCTGCGTCTAATTCGATTTTAATTGGGTTTATTTTGCGGTACTTGCCGATGAGTTTGCCATTTAGCCAAAGCGTGCTTGTATTATAGAATTTGCCTTCTGCCTCTTCAAGCACGGTGCCGCCAAGCAAGTAAATTTCCTCGAGTTCCCTGCTGGTTTTTTCGAGGAAGCAGAGCGTTTCAGCGTAAGTTTCTCTGCTGATTTTTTCTGCGGAAGTGAATTGTTCCATGTTGTTTGGGACAGAGAAGTATTCTGGAAGCGCGATAAATGCGGGTTTCTGTTTGGCTGCTTTGTGAATTGCTGTGGCGGCTGCTGCGAGATTGTTGTTTAGTGTGTTGCGTACTTTCATGTGGATTAAGCTTACTTTCAAGTCTTGTGCCTCTTGTTAGCGGGAGCAATAGCACGTGGTGAACTTTGATAAGAACGAAGCTTGAAAACTTTTAAACTTAACTGCTTGACACAGAAATCGGTGCCAATTTTATGTTTAACACAAATGTGTATTATTATGTGGGTTATCAGCACATGTGTTCATGTTTTTATAGCTTTTATATGCATGCGGATAAGTTTAAATATGGCTGTATGACAAACAATTGTAGTCGCGAGTTGAAAATATGACTTTAAACCCGCAAGAATACGAGGCTATTCTCCCGAAAGCCCGCGCTTTAGTGAATAAGGTTGTCCAGAGAAACATGGCTGATGCCATGCTATTTTCCGCAGGAACCGACACGCAGATCATAGCTTACGAAGCCGTGAAGTATAAGCCTGCTATTCCATGTTTAACTATGCATTTTAAGCATGGAAACCCCGCTGACACTGAATATGTAAAGAAGATGGTGGCTTTCCTAAAGCTTAATCATGAAACGCACATTTTCGGCCGCGAAGAAGTTCTCGGCAATGCACCAAAAGTTGTGGAAGCCTTGAAGAAGTTTGATCCGATGGAGATACGAAACAGCATGCCTGTTTACATTGGCTTGACGATTCTCAAGGAAAAAGGTTTGAAGAGCGTTTTCACAGGCGACGCCCTGGATGAGCTTTTCGGTTATCCATGGCAATTCCACCTGTCTGAAGCAGAGTTCGCCAAGAGGCAACAGGACATGTGGGCTGAAATGAGCTTCTCCTCGATACCCATGGCTGCGTCGCTTGGAATGACCATTAAAGCGCCTTACTTGGATCCTGAATTCATGGATTGGGCGAAGAACCTTCCAATCAAGCTAAAGATTAACATGTATAATGGCGTGAAGTATAGCAAGTGGATACTCCGTAAGGCTTACGAGGACGTAATTCCCAAAGAGCTTATCTGGCGACCTAAAGCGCCCCTAGAGCAGGGAACAGGCACCGAAGTCCTGCGAACGTTCTTCGACGAGGAAATTTCAGACGAGGAGTTCAAAGAGAAGAAGCGGCGCATTTTGGAGGAGGATGAAGTTCGAATTCAGGATAAGGAGCAGCTGCTCTATTACGAGTTCTTCCGAAAACGCTTTGGCAAGCCTAAGGATGTATACCCAGACAACGGCGGAAAACAGTGCCCCAACTGCAAAAGCTACGTAAAAACCAAAATTCAATTCTGCAAAGTATGCGGAGCCTATCCAATCTAACCTTTCTTCACTGCCGTTTTTCTGGTATGCATGCTGGATTCTGGGAAAGCCTTAATTCTTACTCTGTTTTTCACATGAAGATTGAAGTGAGTGTGTTATGGCTTCGCTGACACAGCTAAAGTTTGCGATGGCAACAAGCATCTTCATAGCTTCCTTCATATTCGGCCTATTCATGGTCGGCGTAGTTTTTCTTCTGCAATACTATGTTTTCGGCTTTGACCTATTGACTGGCTTGCTGCTTACCTTAGGCGGCATAGGCCTATTCATACTATTCCAGTATTTCATCGGGCCAGCGGTTGTGGCTGCAACTGCGCGGTTACGTTATCTCAAGCCCGGCGAGAACCCATGGCTCGAATCAACCGTGAAGGAGCTGGCTGAAAAAAGCGGTGTGCCAATGCCGCGGCTGGCGCTGGCGCCTGACAACACGCCGAACGCTTTCGTTTTCGGCACTTCAGCCAAGAACGCTACGCTCGCGGTGCATGAAGGCCTGCTGCGAACCTTAAACAAGGACGAGATACGCGCCGTGATTGCGCATGAGCTTGGGCACATAAGGCACAAGGATTTTGTGGTTATGACTGTGCTTTCCGCTTTGCCGCTGATCGCCTACTTAATCGCGCAGTTTGCGATGCGGGCGGGAATGTATAGCTCATACTCGCGGCGGAGAGACCGCGAAGGAAACGCAGGTGCAGTTCTACTGATTATCGGCGTTGTCTCATTTATTGTGTATTTGATAACTTTTCTTAGCGTAAGATGGCTTAGCCGGTTACGTGAGCATTACGCTGATGCTTACTCGGCTTATCTCACCGGCTCGCCTCGGAGTTTGGCAAGCGGTCTTGCTAAGATTACTTATGGCTTGTCGATTTCTCCTAAAGCTCCTGAAGGTGCACGTGCTTTCTACATAGGTGATCCGGTGCAAGCGAAGCAGGAGATACATGAAGTTATGAAAAGCAAATCTGAATATGACTTGGACCGTGACGGAGTTCTCGATGAGCGCGAACTGGAGTTGGCGATGGAGCGGGAAGCCAAGTCAGTGTGGGTGACGATGAACAGCTGGTTTGCAACGCATCCGCCGACTTTTAAGCGCATCCTACTTCTGCGCGAGATAGAGCAGGAGATGGCGACGGGAAAGTATACTGTTGACCGCGTGTATGCCCGCGTTTAGCCATGCTTCTTTTTAGAAGTTATTACACGAGCATTGCCGTAGCGTAAGCTTCTCTGATTGCGTGCCCTTTTTTTGGGTTGGTTTTATTGTTCTGTTTTTTATTGTTCTGTTACTTCTTGTTGTGTGTGTTTAGCCATTAACGCTGCTACTGTGCCGATAGCCGCTGCTGCTATGGCGACGCCTATTAAGGCGGTTAAGAAGAGCGGTATTACAATTACCGTTTCTTCGGCGCTTATGGCGCCTGCGTATGCGTCGTTGCCTTGCCATGAAGCGCGGATGAAGTGTAATCCTGCGTCTTTAGCTGTCCAGGCGTATTGGAAATGGCCGTTTGGCTGTGTTACTGTTGTTCCTATCATCTTCCATGGTGAACCGTTAAGGCTTGCGTAAAGTGTTATGTTCCCGCTTGGCACAGTCGGCGTAAGTTGCCCGTTAATGGTGATTACGCCGTTTTGGATGGCGATAGCTGCGGTTTCTAGCGTCAAGTAGCTGGGTGTTACAGTGGTGAAGGTGGCGGAAACCTGGCCCGGCGCCACTTGCTCAGCATCTTCAAGTGTAATTACTTTTGCGGCGACCTTCTTCAAATCCTCTGGGCATTCGCCGATGCGCCAGCCATTTTCCCAGTTTCCCCCTGTACATTCTGCAATGTAATATTTGCGACCGCTGTGTGTTATGTAGTACGCGTTTTCTCTGGCATCTTCTGGCGGCATAGCGAGATGTGCTGCGATGTTCATGTGTGTTTGCTCCTCATAATATAGTAGCACGACGTCTAAGCCGCCGGCTATCATTATCGAAGCGGCGATGTAGGAGAAGAGGTCGCAGTCGCCTTGGCCGTCCACCATGGTTTCAACAGGGTATTTCGCGGGTTTGGTTTCTACGTAGGTTATCTGGTGGACTATCATGAGGACGCCGTTGGCGAAGTCTTCTTCGTTATGGTAGATTTCCCAGAGTCTATCTGCTATGGGCTTTAGCGCGTAGGGAGTTACGAACTTTGGGAAGTCGCTGGGTGTGGCTGAGCGGTGATTTTTCTCTGCGTAATATTCTCGGAGGGTTTCAGGGATTGCTATGTTAAGTTTGTAAGTTATTTTGCCGTCTGGCTCGTTCAGAAGTTGATATGTTATGGCGTAGTCTTGCGCGTGTACGATGGCGATATTGGCGAATATGATTATTGCAATTGTTAGCGTTATCGCCGTTTTTGCGGGTGTCCTACTCATCTCTTTATCGAGTAGCAATATTTGAGACTGCCTTATTAGCTCTTATGCCCACCCAATAACTACTAATAATCATTAATTAACTTCCCAGACAATTCTGCCGCCTATTTTTGCTATCTCGCTGGAAAGCTGGCTTATCGCCCGCTGCAGCCTCTCATCCAAGTTTCCCGCGTCGTCTGCTGAAATAGAGAAGTGCAGTTCAATATGCGGCATGCTTTCCCGACCTTTCGGATGCGACTTCACGTAAATGCCCGCGTTATCTCGCATGACCTTATCTATAAGCGGCGCCAAATTCGACTCCATCACGCCTTCAACGTAGATGCTTTTTTCGCGGAAAACACTCTTGCCCGCTGCCTCCTTAAGCAGTGGTTCTACAGTCTGGTGGAAGATGGCCTCCATCTCCGAGGGGACACCGGGCAGCGCCAGCAAAGTCGTCTCTTTCAGGCTTATTAGGGCTGCAGGTGCGGTTCCCACAGGGTTAGGAATAGGCTTCGCTTTTCTGGGTAACGTTGCCATTTTGATCCGCGGCGGCGTAAGCTCAACTTTTTCTGCACCTTGCTCCTTCGCATACGCTTCATATCTTTCCCTAACCATTTGCAGCGCTTCTTTGTTCACTTTCAGCCTGCGCCTCAACGCTTTTGCTATGCCCTCCAGCGTTTTGTCGTCGAAAGTTGGCCCAAGGCCGCCGGTGGTTATAATGAAGTGCGGTTTACGCTTGAGCGCTTCGCGGACAGCGCTTGCTATTTCGTTTACGTCGTCGGCGACCACTGTTATACGTTTGACCGCTGCACCATGCGACGTGGCTTGTTTGGCTATCCACTGCGCGTTTGTGTTCAAGGTTTTGCCTATTAGCAACTCGTTGCCTACGCAGATTATCTCCAGCCAAATCGTCATTTTCCACACTTTCCTATAGAGAAAGAAGCATCATACAATTTTTTATAGTGTTCGCTAACTTAATGCTTAAAATTTTTGAAAGCTAAGCGGCTACTTTTTTTTACTTAACCACCATTTCAAGTATTCTTTTCGCGCTCTCTGCTTTTCTTCTTCCATGGACTCCTCTTTGGGCCTCATTTTCTCTCTCATTTCCCAAAGCTCTTGCTGAGTCACCGACAAGCCACAGCTTCTGCAGATATAATGCTTGGTGGCTACCGTATACTGCATTTCTCCACCGCATTCTGGACAATACGGCATTCCCATTTCAACTCAACAAAAGTAACGGGACCCGAGAGATATTAGTCTTCGCTTAACATCAACCCTTTCCCATTGAAGCACCGACACGATCAGATGTACTGCACATCTATCCATGCGCCGTGCGTCTGCCGCTGATAGCCCCTCTATAGGTTTCTGCAATGAATCGCTAATAGCCGCCAAATATGAAGGGCACTTCGTTGGCTGGTTTCGGCAGGCATCTTTAACAATTGAAGATTATCAAGATAAGCTTAAATAAGCAAAATTTGCATTATCCATTTCGCGCCTTATGCGCTTGTCAGCGAGCCCAGGTAGTATAGTCCGGTCTAGTATAAGCGGCTGTCGCCCGCTAGACCCGGGTTCAAATCCCGGCCTGGGCGCCTAACTTTTTTGTTGCATTTTTTTATTCCTTAGTTTATTTTAATCTTCAGGGTAAAAATTCAGTGTTTTTCTTTTTAAAGTAGGGTTTTTCTAGCATTTTTTGCTTTTGTTTTTGGCAAGTTTGTTGTGTGTTTTATGGCAAGATTTATAAGGTTGGTGTTACCTTTTTGAGAAAAAGTAATACGTGATGGCTATGGTTAGCGACGCTTTAGTTGAAAAAGCGAGAGAATTCCATGGGCATATATGCCCCTTCGTTGTTTTAGGCTTGAGGGCTTCCGAAATAGCGATGCAGAAACTAGGTCTAGAAAAGGCTAGCGAAGCAGAAACTGTAGGCGAAGACATTCTTGTTATTGTTGAATGCAATAACTGTTTAGTTGATGGCGTGCAAGTGGCGACTGGATGTACTCTTGGAAATAACAGTTTGCTCTATTTAGACGTTGGAAAGAACGCTGTAACCATAGTTAAACGGCGCGACTGGAGCGGTGTCAGAGTTTATGTTGATTCAGAAAAACTCAGAAATACATACTTCAGTGATGAGGCAACAGCGCTTTTTGACAAAGTTGTTGTTAAAAGGCAGGGAACTGAAGGCGACAGTAAGCGGCTCCAAAAAATCTGGACTGAACTCGGTCGGTCTATGGCGAATGCTCCAGAAGAGTTATTCAAAATTGACTTTGTCAAAGTGGCAGAAATTGAGAGGGCTCCAATATTTGACAGCATTAAATGTGAAAGATGCGGTGAGCTTGCAATGAAAACGAGGGTTCGCATGGTTGACGGCAAATCCGTTTGCCTAAGTTGCATTGGTGACTGCGAGGCTGTTATTGGAAGAGGCATAGTATCAAATTTTAAATTTCCACTGACATGGAGGAAATAGCAGCAATGAACAAGGTAGGCTTAACTAAAATTAAAACTACTATTTTGATCACGCTCATAATTATTGCGTCTATAGCTGCCGTCTTTTTGCTGTCACCATATTTCAGTTCTCAACCTGAAAGCAAGACTGGTCGCTACGTAGTTGACATCGTTGGGCGTAATGTAACCCTTCCAGAGACTGCTAGTAAAATAGCCGCAATAGGTCCAGGGATGCTTAGGCTTGTCTGCTATCTAAATGCCACAGATATGCTTGTAGGTGTTGAAGAAAGCGAAACAAGCTGGGGATTTACAGGAAGAGATTATGCGATGGCTATTGGCGAATCATTCAGAGCTTTATCTGTGATAGGTCCAGGTGGGCCTGGAAGACCTCCCGCACCAGAATTAATACTGGCTGCAAAACCAGACTTAATAATAATGTCAAAGACATACTACGATTTGTACGATCCAGATAGGCTGCAAACAGAAACTAATGCCACAGTTATTGTTATGGATTATGGACCTGCTGGACAACTTGACATAGAAAGTTTCACTAATGCCCTACGAGTTCTCGGAGAAGTCTTAAATCGCAAAGAAAGGGCAGAACAACTTATTAGCTTTGTGAATGACCTTTGCGCCGATCTATCTCAACGGACAAAAAATATAGACTTAAGACCCAAAGTGTACGTTGGGGCAGTTTCATACAAGGGCGCTCAGCCCTTCACAACTACTCAGACTCCCTTTCCGCCGCTGTCACTTCTAAACACGCCTTCCATCGTAGACAAGTATTCTAACACGACAGGTGTCTTCTTCTGCGATTTTGAAGCTATACTGACTGAACAACCTGACGTAATTTTCATCGATGAAGGCAATCTGGAGACTGTCAAACAAGACTTTGACAAAGATTCAAACAAGTATATGCAGCTAGTCGCTTTTAAAGAAGGAGAAGTATACGGAACTTTACCATACAATTATTACCATACAAATATTGCAGTTGCATTGGCCGATGCCTACTATATTGGAAAGGTGCTTTACCCAGACGCATTTAGCAACATTGATCCTGAAGAAAAAGCCAACGAAATATTCAGCATGTTCCTAGGCAAACAACTTTATCAAGCATATGCCGAGGAATATGGTGGGTTCTGTTGCTTATCTGGCGTTTTCTAAGGTGTACTTAGTCTGATGATGAACAAAGCAGTGCGTAAAAAGCAACTAATCTTAATTTCCCTTATTTTTATCACCTTTTTGCTTATTCCGATATCCATCTCTTTAGGATGGTTTAAGGCTTCATTGTTGGATGTCCTTGGTGCGCTGTTTATGCCAAATAATAGTGACATCTCAACGGTTGTTTGGGATTTACGGCTTAGAAGGGTTTTAGCAGCTATCGTGATAGGTGCAATTTTAGGGGGATCTGGCACGGCTATACAGGCTTCGATGAGGAATCCACTGGCTTCACCATTTACTTTTGGTCTTTCCTCTGCCGCTTCGTTAGGCGTGGCTGTAGCCCTTTTAATTCTCCAAGTAGGCACTGTCCAACGTTTCCAAATATATGTTTATAACCCTTTCATAGTTTCAATTTTTGCATTTGCCTTCTCGCTGATGCAGGTCCTTATAATTCTTCTGCTAGCCTATAAGGCTGGACTGAATGCTGGCGCCTTGGTTCTTTCTTCTATAGCAATCTCGTTCGCCTATCAAGCAATACTGTTTTTACTTCAGTATCTTTACCTAAATGAGATCCTTGTTTCGACAGTGGTTTTCTGGACCTTTGGTGATCTAGGAAGAATTGCATGGCCAGAGTTTAATCTTGTCACATTGCTTTCTATAATAGTAGTTCTTCCCTATCTCCTTTATAGGAGCATGGACTACGACCTAATTTTAAGCGGAGATGAGCTAGCCAAGTCTTCTGGAGTGCGGCCTGAAAGGATAAGACTTGAAACTACAATTATCGCTGCTCTGGGAACAGCACTTGCCACCTCTTTTGTCGGTGTTATAGGATTCGTCTGTCTTATCGCGCCACATGCAGCGAGACTTCTAGTCGGTGGGGGTCACAGATACTTAATGCCCACATCAATGATTTTAGGCTCACTAATATTGACGATTTCAGACACCATCGGCAGAGTAATAATCGCGCCCACCATAATCCCCGTTGGGATAATGACATCGCTTGTTGGCGTACCATTGCTGGTCTATTTGCTGGTTAGGGGAGGAAAACATGGTTACAGCGGTTGAAGTAAAAAACGTCAAGGTTCACTATAACAGCATAAAGGCTTTAGATGGTGTTTCTCTGACTGTTAAAAATGGTGAGGTGCTTTCAATAGTGGGGCCAAATGGCGCAGGAAAGAGCACCCTCCTTAAAGTAATCAACTATATTCTAAAACCCAAAGTTGGCACAGTGTATTTTGACCAAAAAATTTTGAGTGAGCTTCCCTTACGTGAAATCGCCAAAAAAGCTGGTTTAGTTCCTCAAAAGGTCAATTTAACTGGAATGCTAACGGTTTATGACTTCGTAATGACCGGCAGAAGGCCATACATAGATTTTGCTCCTTCAAAACAAGATGAAGAAAAAGTATATGAAGCACTTAAAACCGTTGGAGCAATAGCTCTCGTTGATAGAACATTAGAAGAACTTAGTGGCGGAGAGCTTCAAAGAGTAATAATCGCAAGAGCCCTTGCCGGAGAACCTGAAGTACTTTTACTCGACGAGCCAACAAGCAACTTGGATCTTAAATATCAGATAGAAATTCAAAAGCTCGTGAAAAAGTTGCGCGCAAAAGGGTTAATCATCATCATTGTTATGCATGATTTAACTTACGCTTATCGTATATCGGATAAAATATTAATGTTAAATAAAGGCAAAGTTTACGCAGCAGGAAAACCCGAAGAAGTGCTGACACCCGAGAATATTTTTGAAGTTTACGGTGTTACACCACTAATTATCGCGGAACACAAACTTATCGCTCCAGAAGAAGCTTAAGACACTTTCATTCCATCTTGCTTCAAATTCTTCGTTTTGGTATAATTCTGTAGGATCCAATAGCTGCAAGCTACGTCTATACCTTCTGGCAAGTGCAAACACATACTGTCTCTTATATTTTGAAACTGTATGTGTCTCTACAAACCAGTTTTTAGTTACTCAATTTTTTATTCATGTACCCTCTCATGCATAGCTATCTTGGAATTAAAGTTACACGCATCTCTTGAAATCAATTCTATTTCTCGCTTAAACGGTTTCTTTAGTTTGGTTGCATTACAGTAAAGCTTTTGTTAAAGCATAGTGAAATAGTGTGGAAGCGCCTTATGCCGTGTTCATAGAACATGTGTGGTGACAACAAATGGGGTCTGAACATCGTAGCGAGACTGGTATTAGTTCCAGTCGTAACATCTTTGCTTTAGGTTTTGCTAGCTTCTTCACTGACGTATCCAGCGAGATGGTTTTCAGTCTCCTCCCCACTTTCCTCCTTAGCCTGCCCGGCGCCAGCGTAGCCATATTAGGTTTTGTCGAGGGCATCGCCGAAGCTTTGAGCTACGCCTTGCGCTCGGTTTCAGGAATCTTCTCAGACAAGGTAAGAAAAAGGAAACTGCTTGTGTTGATCGGCTACGGCTTGTCAACCATTCTTAAGCCCTTATTCGCCGTAGCACGCGCGCCAATCGATGTTTTGGTAATCCGAGTTTCTGACAGAGTTGGCAAGGCGGTTCGCACCTCACCCCGTGATGCGCTTCTCAGCGAGTCAGTTTCCGAGAAACACCGCGGCGCAGCTTTCGGTCTCCATAGAACTCTGGATCAAGCCGGCGCCATCCTGGGACCAGTGCTTGCCTCAGCTGCTCTCCTTGTGTTTGGGCTTACCGTACGAGATGTTTTCTGGTTTTCGCTAATACCCGGCTTGATCGCGCTTTTGATTCTCCTCTTCTTCGTCAAGGAACGCGTCGGCAAATCCACTGGAGACTTCAAAGTGCTCGCCGGCGTCAAGTCTGTTTTGAAACGCGATTTTTCTCTGTTGCTCGTGGTCGTGGGCGTTTTCTCTTTAGGCGCCTTCAACTTTTCCTTTGTTCTCCTCAACGCGCAGGAAGCAGGAATCGCCGAGTCGCTTATACCGCTGGTTTATGCAGTGGTTAACATGGCGCATGTGGCCATCGCCATCCCCGCTGGCGTCTTATCCGACAGAATAGGACGAGAAAAGGTCCTGCTCATGGGTTACGGAATTTTCCTCACAAGTGTCTTGCTTATGCTGCGGCTTCCTGTTAACGGATTCGACGCCTTCATCGTCGCCTTATTCTTCGGCGCCTATGTTGGGGTGGTTGAAACCGTCCAGCGCGCCATAGTTCCCGCATACGTGGACAAGTGCCTATTAGGCACGGCGTATGGCCTCTACTACCTCATTGTCGGCTCCGCCTTCTTCGTGTCAAATGCGGTGGTTGGAAGCCTATGGGAACACTTCGGTTCATCAATAGCTGTTACTTATAGCGCAGCAACATCCGTGCTGTCTATAATCTTTATGCTGCTGTTTCTTGCTCGAAGAAAAAATCAATAATTATTTTTCCTCTTAAAATGGCACGCGCGGTTAAGCTTCACGGTTCCGTTTCTCGACAAAATGTTTGCTCCACCCAGCGACGAATTTCATCCCTTACCGCTCTGACCTTCTGCATAATCTCTTCCTCGCTGCCTGCAAACGCCGATGGATCGGGAAAGCTTTTGTGAATTATTTTTCTCCCGGGAAAATATGGGCACTCTTCACGCGCTGAATCACAGACGGTAACCACGTAATCAAAAGTTATCCCTTGAAATTCTTGCAAGCTTTTAGACCGATGCGATGTAAGGTCGATGTCGACTTCCGCCATAGCTTTAACAACATAAGGATTAAGTCCTCTGGGCGCTACACCCGCACTTTTCGCCTCGTAACGGTCTCCGCAAAGCTTATTCAAAAACGCCTCCGCCATCTGTGAACGAGCCGAATTATGCGTGCAAATAAACAAAACCGACTTCATCACGCACCAAAACCTCATGCGCCAAGCAAACCTTTAGCTTTTTCCTATAAAAACTATTTATTTTATCATTTTAGTGTATAGTCTCCCAATATCTCCAGATCTCAAAACCTTCGATTTTTGCCGTCTTCAGCTACAGAAAACATATGAATCCGCAACATCCATCTTAAAGATGAGTATGCCATCGTCATCTACACTTCAAAATGCAGCCGGTAACTGGCTAATGGACATAATCAAGCGAAGCGGCAATTCCGCCGTTGAAGAAAACATAGTCGCCCGCGCCCCAAAAAGTAGCCTATGCGTACTCTGCAAGGGCTCACGCTTTCTCTGCGGAAAAGCACGCTGCCCAATAATGGTCAAAGTTAACTATTACCTGAAAAGCGTGCCACTCATGGCAAGCGAAGACATAAATGGCGCTTCACCGCCAAGCGTTTTTATCGGGCGAATAGGCTATCCATACGTTTACGTGGGACCTCTTGTGCCGCCTATCCACGAGGACACAAGCCTCTACGATTTGCCCGAGCAATGGTTTGGCCGGTCAATTGATGAAATTGTGGGCTTCCGCTCAATGCTTATACGTGGCAAACATCGTGTTCACGTCGAGAAGTTTGAGCAAGCAGGCAAGATAGCGGAGCAGACACGTGAGCTAGCGCTTGCAGAAAACAGCGTTGACGTCGAATTGAACCTTACAAAAAAGCCCAGGGGCTTCATTTTCATGGATGACGACGTCCAGCCTTTCGGGCCATCCGCGTCCATAAGGGACTTGCGCGTGGGCAACGCCCGTTTTGACAGCAGAATCGAGAAAGCCTACTATGACACTGACCTGCGCGCCACCGACGCCGTGTTGGAGCTTTACCGCCGCGGCGTTATGGTCACTAAAATCCAGCGTGCTTTTAGCGTCGGCGCCTTCGGGGTAGAGAAAAACAGGCGTTTGGTGCCGACACGCTGGAGCATAACCGCCGTGGACGACATCATCTCCAAGACATTGGTTGAGCAAGTAAAGACTTTCCCGGAGATCAGCGAATACCGCGTTTATGAATCGGTTTACTTGGACAATGTTTTTGAGATTTTGATGATTCCCGACGCTTGGAGTTACGAGTCCATGGAAGCCTGGTACCCGGGCACAGTATGGAATCCCCACGGCAGCAGCACGCTGATATTTTCAGACTGGGAAGGCGGCAATGGACGAACGACGTATGCGCAGATCGGCGGCTGCTACTATGCTGCGCGGTTAGCAGTCTGCGAGCAGTTAGTCAAAGAGCGACGACAAGCCACCGTTATCGTGCTACGCGAGGCTCGCCCAGGTTACATAATGCCTGTTGGCGTCTGGCAAGTGCGTGAAAACGTGCGGAACGCTATGCGCCAAGCACCGCGTCTTTTCAAGAGCCTTAATGAGGCGTTACAGTTTATCAGCGGTAGGTTCGAGATCCCACTGCAACGGTGGATAATGCAAAGCGAACTGTTGAAGAAGGCGCTTTTCCAAAAGAAACTTTCGGACTTTTTCTCTTAGTAGAACATGCGCTTTCTGACAAATTTTTAAATGGCGCGCACCCGATTACTATTAAGGGAACGTTTATGTCAGTAACGGGTTCAGCACTCAAAGAGTTCATTTTGCCTTTTGCTGTTCTCTCGGAAAACCGTAAGGAACCCTTCACCGCTGACGCAGAGGCGGCTGCCATTTTCGCGCTTGCAGAAGAGGAACGAGCAAAAGGCGGCGGCATCATCGCGTCGCGTCCTGAAGAGAAAACTGTTTTTGTCGCGAAAATCGGCTATCCTCTCTGGCTTTTTCCATGGCAGGAAACCACGCTGATTTTTGATGGTTTGAATAGGGCTAAATGCACTTTGCCGTATGCCGTGATTCCCGCTGTTGACGTTTTCATGGAGAACCTTAAAAGAGGCGCAAAAGCGCGTGAAACTTATCTGGCTTTCATTTCCGATCACATAAACTATTTTCAGGCGCCAGCGACGGAAAAGAGCCTGCAAATAAACGGTTTAATCAGTGATCCCGAGTTTCTGAAGGAGTTTGATGTTTACCGCCGTGAAGCAGTCGAAGCAACCGAGCGGCACAGTAACGTGGCGCTGCTTTCTCCGCTTCTGGATGAATCTTCAATTGCCGCTGCGTTGGATGAACTTAAAGCCTTATACTCTTCTTTCAAGGCAAGTCGTGACAAGCTTTATTGGTGCATGAAGTTTCTGGACAAGGCAACTCGTCATTACGTTAAGCTGCTGCATGGTAAAGCCAAAGCCATCCGAGACGAATTTGGCGTGAAAATTAGGGCGCAGGAGGAGCTTATTGAGCCGAAGATTGCTCGTCTTAAAGAGGATTATGATCATAAAATTATCGAGGCGACTAAGAATTTTGAGAAGCAGGAGCATTCTCTGCAGAAGGAGAAGGTGAAGCTTGAAAAGTCTAGGGAGAATGCGCTTGCAAAGATTGAGCATTACAGGTTGGAAGCTAAGACTCGCGCGGAAAAGGACGATTATGTAGGCGAGCAAAAGTGGAAGGAAAAAGCTAACGAAATGAAGCAGGAGCTTTCTGAAATTGAAGAGCAGCTGAAGCAAGCGGAAAAGGCGCTTAGGGATCTGGAAGAGCGCAAGTCTCTTGAAATCTTTAATTTACGCCATGAATCAGATGCCAAAATTAAAGAGGCACGGCAAGCGCTGCTGGAACTTGAGTCTTCACGCGAAGCGCAGCTTCTCCTTTTGAAGCAGGAGCTGGAGACGCTGGAGCAGCAGACCAAGCTGATAACTGATCAAGTCGGCAGAACCGCTAAGCTAATTGAAACATTTATGGATAATTTTTCAAAGCTTGGATTGAAACAGGAGTTGCCGTTGAAAGATGCTGCCTTATTCTATGTTCCTTTCTACGTGGCTTGCTACCAAGTTGAATCCGCGAAACGTTACTCGTTCTTTCCTCCTTCAGAGGTAAACGCCTTTGGTTTCTCCACTAAAATTAAAGGCGCCTTGGGTAAAATGAAAATTAAACAGTTGCTTGTTCCACGCTTTGAAGTAGTAACTTCGCTGATGGATACGCTTCAAGTGCTTGCTTATCAAAACGCGGTTTTTGAAACAGAAATGCGGGAACTATGCGAAACCGTGAACATGCTAAAACTGGATGATGCACGCGAGGGCTTAAAAAGGGGCTTGGAGTGCTTGCAAAGGGAGGGTTGGTTATCCGAGAAAGAACAGCAAGCCCTAACCCAAAAAATCACCTGAACGCTTAAGACGCCCTGCTGCAGCGTGCTATTTCTTCTGTAGTTTTTTGTAATTCTGCATGGCTTGTTCAACAATTTTCATGGCTTCCGCGGCTTTTTTCCATTCTTTCGCCTTTGCCCACTTGTGCGGCTCTAGGCGCTTGTAAGTTTCAAAGAACTCCTGTATCTCCACAAGCTCATGCCTATGTATGTCCGATATGTCCCTGTAGCCTTCAAAGCGCCTATCGTTTTCCAGCACTGAAAGAATTTTGGGGTCTACGCCATTCTCATCTTCAATTATTAATGCGCCTATCACGCGGACTTTAGCTATGGCGCCGACTTCCAGCGGCTCAAAGCTTAATGCCATAATATCCAAGGGATCTTCATCGTCCATCCATGTTTGCGGAACAAAACCATACTCCACTGGGAAAATTACTGCGGAGGGAATTATCCTGTCCAAAACAAAGGCTTCCCACTCTGGCCTGTACTCGTACTTGTCGCGGGAAGAACTTGTCACTTCTATAACCATGTTCAAATGTTCTGGCGGCTTGTCTCCTGCTGGAATTTTCTTCCAAAGATTCATTTTCGCCTTTCCACCTCAAAAGGCAAGAAGCCGCTTGAATGATTTAACGTTATTGCCTAAAGAAGTCTTCCAGTTTTGTGCCCTCGGTTTTCTTCAAAACTTCCGCGCATTTTTTCGGATCCAACGCTTTAAACTCCAACCCAAGCGTCGCCAGTAGCCTCCGCGCATCCTTGCCTACGGCTGGCGCTGCAAGCACACCTCGGAGTTCCCTGTTCGCCTTGCTTCTTATAGCGTCTATGTATTTGGCAAGCTGCAGAACTGCTTCTTTCCCAGCAGTTTTCCTCTTGACTTCCACCACCACGAGCTTGCCGTTTTTGTCCACGCCGTAAACGTCCACGAATCCAGGCTCAACCTTCTTTTCGTAGCTTATAGGCGTGAAGCCTTCTTCCAAAAGCGAAGGCTGCAGCAGAATCGCGCGGTGCATGTCCTCTTCGCTGGCGTAAAGCGCAAACTCGCCTGAATCCGCAAGACTAAGCGCGGAAACCATGAAAACCTCGTCAAAGGTTACGATGACGCTTTCGCGTGGCTTCTGCCTGACTGCGTGCACCTCTACGGCGTCGGCTTTGGCGTGTACGTGGAAAATGCTGCCCGAGGGTTGCCAGTTTACGGGTTCATAGCCGACGGGGCGGTGAACAAGAAGCGAGCCGTCCTCTTTGACGATTAGTATTCGCTCGCCCGGTTTCAGCGTCGAGCTTGCCCTGCCCGTGTAGCGAACGCGACAGTTGCCCGCGACAATAAGCGTTTTTCTCTGCGCGAAAGCCTTCTCAATAGCAGATGCCGCCTCTGCCGGCTTCGGGTTTGCAAGCACCATTAGTTTCTCTTTATGCACTTTGCGTCAGCCAAGTATTTTAGTGAGCTACTACGTACATAAAATTTCTGAAGGACCAGCCATGAACATGTGGAGCCAAAAACGCGGTACGATGCGCCGTTACGATTTGACAGCACAGCTCTATGATATGCGCTACGCCGAGGAGCAAGCGCTAAAGTACCGCGCCGCGCTGGAGCAGCTGAGCATAAACGGCGACAGCCGCGTTCTTGATGTAGGCTGCGGCACTGGTCTATTGCTTAGCCATCTGGCTGAAGCTGAAACCGTCGTGGGCGTGGATATTTCCAGTAAGCTGCTGCTTCAAGCCAAAGAACGCGCGCGAAAACTCCGTGATGTGCATCTGGTGCAGGCGGACGCTGACCATCTGCCGTTCAGAGACGACTGCTTCACTGCAGTTTTCGCCTTCACTGTGCTTCAGAACATGCCCGCGCCGCTGGAGACACTGAAGGAAATCAGACGTGTTGCTAAGCAATGCGCGCTGATTGTGGTTTCTGGCTTGAAAAAAGCTTTCTCCCTGCGCGCTTTCAGCGTGCTACTGCAAAATGCTGGTTTGAAGACTGTTTCTTTGAAAGATGATGAAGCGCTGAAGTGCTATGTCGCTGTTAACGTTCAAATATAGTTCCTATTTTTTAAGACGGTTTCTTACGCCATAGTAAATTGCGCCAGCGATTAAGCATATGACGCCGATTATCCATGCTTGCGTTGCAGCTAAGAGAATAAACACTAAAAGCGCCAAGCAAGTGCCTATGCCCAGCGCTGGCACCAGTCTGCTGTAATGTCGCTGCTCCGTTTTTAACTTGAAAGCAGCTATGTTTGCTAGGGCATAGTAGAAGAGGGTTGCGAAGGTGCTTAGGGCAACGACTCTTGTGAGATCCACGAGCAAGACAAGCGCCGTCATCAACGCGCCTACGATGGCTATTGCGTAGTAGGGCGTGCAGAATTTGCCGTGGAGTCTGGCTAAGGTTTGCGGCATGTCGCCGCGTCGAGCCATGGAATAAGCCATGCGTGAAACGCCTAAAATCGATGTGAGCAGCACGCTTGCCGTGGCTACTAGGCCTCCCAAAGAAACTACCTGCACGCCGATTGCGCTGCCTGTGGCGCTTATGGCCTCTGCCAACGGCGAGTTCGAAGCGGCAAGCTTCGCTGCGCCTACCAGCCCAACAGCCACTAACCCCACTAAAACATAGATTACAGTGGATATGCCCAGAGACAGTAGCATTGCGTGTGGCACATTACGTTTTGCGTCCTTAATCTCCTCAGCTACCACTGCTGCTCTTGCGAAACCAGCATAAGCGAAGAAAATGAAGCATGCGCCGTAAAGCACGCCCGCATTGGCAGGTTCAAAAGGCGAGAAATTTGCCGGTGTCGTGTAGCATGCGCCGAGGATGATGAAGAATAACAGTATCAGCACTTTAGCTACCACGAGGATATTATTCAGAAGTGATGATTGCCGAGCGCCTATGAAATTTAACGCTGTAAATAAAATGCATACTACCGCTGCAACCACGTTGCTTGGCAAAACTGGGAGCACCGCTGTGAAGTAGTATGCGAAGCCAAGCGCGACGGCGGCGCCCGTGAAAGTGTTGGAGAGCAACCACATCCAACCTGCCAGAAAACCAGAGAAGGGCGAGATAAGCTGTCGTGCATACTCGTAAATGCTTCCTTCAACCGGCTGCCATGATGCCAGCTCTGCAAAGCTTAACGCAGTAAATGCTGCGATCACAGCGGCGATAATCATTGAAACCACCATGGCTGAGCCGGCTAAGCCTGCTGTTATGCCCGTTACGACGAATATGCCGCCGCCGATGATGGCGCCTACGTTTATAGCTGTGGCGTCAAATAATCCTAAGGAACGCTTTAACTCTGCTTTTGCCTCTTTCTGCGTCATCTCTTCCACATTCAACCCATGCTTTCGGGTCAAGGCTTTGAGGCTGCTGCAAGGAGAAGCGGCACGATGCCTCCCTGCGTTACCACGCCGAAGCCGCCCTTTTTCGCCGAGTCTTCATCAAATCTCTGCACTCCATCAGGCTCTAAACTGGGCGCTTTAATTGCAAAGGGCACCGGCTCTCTCGTATGCGTTCTAATTTTAATTGGTGTTGGATGGTCAGGCAGCACCGCAATTGCGTAAGGCTCCTTTAAGCCGCTGATTATCCTCCCAAGTAATCTTCTGTCCAAGTCCTCGATTGTTTTCACCTTCAGCTTGTAGTCGCCAACGTGTCCCGCTTCGTCTGGCGCTTCCACATGAACAAAAACCAAGTCGTGCTCTTCAAGCGCTTTTAATGCTGCGTCTGCTTTTCCCTCATAATTTGTGTCTTCCCTGCCTGTGGCTCCTGGCACATCGATGACTTTCATGCCTGCGTAGATTCCTATGCCCTTAACCAAGTCCACAGCTGAGATTACCGCGGCTTTTAAGCCGTATTTCTCCCTGAAAGAGGGCAAGCTTGGCTTTTTCCCGCCGCCCCAAGGCCAAATCATGTTTCCAGGATTTTTCCCTTTCCTCTGCCGAGCTACGTTAACTGGATGCGCTTCCAGTATATCCTTCGATTTGAGTATTGCCTCTCGCAGTAGGGCCGCAGTCTTCTCCGCTGCTGGTAGTTTCGCTTTAGGTAAAACCTTCGCGACCTCAGTGCCTACAAAATCGTGCGGCGGTGCGCACTCCACTTGCAGAGCGTAAGGCGCGTTCCGCAGAATCAGAAAGTGCCTGTAATCTAATCCTGAATAAAACTCGATCACGCCTGGCTTTTCACACGCCCTTTTCACGGCTTCCAAAAGCGGCACTGAGTCGCTGCTTGTTATGTGACCCGCCGAGTAGTCCGCCAGCACGCCGTCCTTTTCAGTTATTAAGTTGCACCTGAATGCTATGTCCTCGTCTTCCAGCTTGATGCCGCGTGTAGCAGCCTCAAGGGCGCCTCTGCCAGTGTAGAACTGTTCAGGGTTGAAACCAAGCACTGAAAGAATCGCCACATCTGATCCTGAACTTAAGCCATCGGGCACTGTTTTAAGCAAGCCGCTTCTGCCTTTCGCCGCTATCGAGTCCATGTTAGGCTTACTTGCCACCTGAAGAGGCGTCCTGTTGCCCAATTCAGGGATAGGGCAATCTGCCATTCCATCCCCAACAACGACTATGTACTTCATGCTTTCTTCACCATTTCTTTTCGTTTTTCCATGAGTGAATGCTCTACGCCATTCTTGGCGTTAATTAATCAAGCTTTGATCTCAGATGGTATTCCATGCGCACATTTATCTACCTTTTCTAAGGCTTCTGTCTGCCTCTTAAAAAGGCAAATAAGCTTGAATGAAGAACTTGAACCTTGGACGATGAGGAAATCGAGGTACGAAGACGCATTTGCGGATGAACGCTTTTTCCGCTTCTGAGTCCCTGGGAGAAGCTGATGCAGAACACACTGTTTAATGCCTTAAGTTTTTGTCAAATTGACAAATGGGAAATTAGCTACTAAGCGCGTTGGAGCGCCTCTGCTTCTTGGACAAAAGAAAGAGGCTGGAAATATTTTTTTATCTTTCTTTTCTTGTCATGTACGCCCATGCTGTTATTAGCACGAGTGTTAGACAAGCGCCGGCGAATCCTGAGACCACCCATTTGATGTTGATGAGCGCTGGTAGTACGGTCAGAAGCCATGGGATTACGTAGTCTGCTGTCAGCTGTGCTATTACTCCCGCCATGAATCCTAAGAGCGCTATTACTGCGAATACCTTTAACCTTTCACCCATTCATTTCACCCTTTTTGTTTTAGCATTGGATTAAGCCTCTTTTTAGTCTAACTTACATTTTTTTGTCTATTATCTCAACAGTGGTTACCTTGCCTTTTAATTTTCCAATTAAAGCCAAAAGCGAGTTTTAACGTCGTGTATATCTCTACATATATACATGCATATTTTCATCATATTAACAATGTATAAGATTTTCATCACATCCTTTTGGTGCTTGGAGGTATCAATTTGTCAGAGAGATTCGCAAAAAAATGGGAGACTAAACGCGATGCCCAGCCATTCACGGAACGCATCAAAGACGCTGTTTCGCCACCAGGACCCTTGAAGCCGAGACTTGACTTCGCCGTCAGACGCATTGAACTCCAAGTGCAGAAACTTGATCAGGCTGCAGATCGCTTCTCACAGAGAGACAAGGCAATCTTTGCAAGAATAGTTGACGCTTACACAAAGCATGATACTGCACGCGCTAATGTTTTCGCCAACGAGTTAGCCGAAGTCCGTAAAATGGAGAAACTAATCATAAACGCCAGACTTGCCCTTGAACAAATAGTATTAAGGTTACGAACAGTATCCGAACTTGGTGATGTAGTATCCACGTTAGGACCAGCTGTGGGCGTTCTACGTAGCGTCCGCGCAGGGCTAGTAAGCGTTTTCCCTGAAGCAGAAACCGAACTAGGCGAAATCGGCAACTTGCTAAGCGGAATCATGATCGAGGCAGGCCAAAGCTCAGGCATGACATTAAACTTTGACACTGTAAACGAGGACGCGCAAAAGATTCTTGCAGAAGCAGCAACAGTTGCTGAGCAGAAGGTTAAAGACAAGTTTCCAGAGCTGCCGCCAGGAATGCCCTCAATCGCCACGTCGCAGACAGAGAAAACTTCGGAAAGTTTCTAAACTAAAGGGGGAAAATTATGATCGACAACTCCAATCTTTTTCTTTCTATCGGTAAACCAATAAAAGACGAATATGGTCGTGCAGTAGGCAGAGTTGCCTCGTTCGCGCTGACGCCAAACGGCAAATTCGACAGCGTATTCATAGAGTACAATGATGGGAAGTTCTCAAAAGTACCAATGGAGTACCTGCAATTTAATGGTGCCGAAGTCACATTCCTCTCAACAATAAAGTCGCAAGCAAGCATCCTTTGCGACCAGATTCCGTTAATATGGCGCAAAGATCAGGCTCTTAAAGACTTAGCTGAGAAAAGAAAGATTTCTCCTGACCTTTACCAGGAGCTTCACAACAATTTTGACGGCGTCCTCAGCCAACTGAAGAAAGATGCACAGGCGCTTATAGACAACATTGTGAAGGAAATTGCACGTTGCGATCAGGAGATCAAAACGCTGGGCTATGCGGTTGTCAACTTGGAGCTGGAACATGAAATAGGCCAAATCGATGATGAGGCTTACAAATCGGCTTTCAACATGCTTCAAGAAAGCTTGAAGCGCGTCCATAAGGAAAAGAGCGATCTTGAACTTACCAAAAGCAAGCTGTCAAACATACTCTTAGGCGATTCTAAGCAGCTGGAGCCAAAGCCCACGGTAATTCCCACTGAGCCGCCTGCTAAAAAACCAGCAGTCAGCGAAGCTATCGTGTCGACTGAGCTCCCAGAGCCGCCAGTTGTTGTCTACGTGAAAGAAGTCGGAAAGGCAGGTATATAGCCTAAAGGATGAAGAAGCGGGCGGAGGGAAAGAGTCATTAAAGGCCTAATGAATTCAACCCCTCCACCTATACGGGAAGTTGCCACTAAATCAATACTTACTCTACGCGTTCAGCAAAACAAGCTGGAGCAAGCAAGCTACCGCTTAAAGGAAAGAGACCGCATACTTTTTGAAACTTGCATGAATGCTTTAAAGAGGAATAATAACGAAAAAGCAGCTATTTGTGCTAATGAAATTGCTGAAATAAGGAAACTAATAAAATTTCTTTATAATGTACAGCTGGCAATCGAACGTGTAATTCTTCGGCTTGAAACGATAAAAGAACTAAGCGACATTGTTGTTGATTTAAAGCCAGCTTTGAAGCTTCTTCAGAACGTTTCATCCGAATTATTCCAGGTTCTGCCTGATGTTTCAAAAGAGCTAAATAATGTTAATGAAGCGATACATGAAACGCTTTATGCGACCAAGATCACGGCAGACGAGTCATTGATACCCGTAGGTAAAAAGACTGAGGCTGGCGAAGAAATACTAAATGAGGTATCCAGTTTCCTCGAGCGAAAATTGTCTGAGACTCTTCCAGAACCGCCCGCTACTTTGCTTCAGTCCGAAGAAAAAGCAGCACCGATAAAAGAGATGGTTGCGCTTTCTGCTACATCATCGCAGATAATTGGACGTAAGAGTGCTGACGAAATCGGCTTGGATTCTTCACAAACCCTAATTTCTTACAAGAAATCTGAGATTAAAGAAATCTCATTGAAAGTTGAGAAGCCTTCTCTTGAAGATGTGCTTCTTGAATATGTGCGAAAGAGCAATGGCGAGATAGATTTAGCCCGTTGTTCAGTTGATTTGAAAACTTCCTATGAAGAAATTGAAAAAGCTCTTGAAAACTTGGGAAACCAAGGTAAAATAAAAATCGAGTTAAAATCTCCTGAGTGAGAAGGTGAAAATGTCGTGAGCGCTTCCAATGAACTGGAAAAGGCCGCAACCGCTTACGCGTTAGACGCCGTCCGCTTGGACAAGCAGGGCGCAAAAGGCAGAGCCATAACCATGTATCAGAAAGCCATCGAAAGTCTCCTGCAGCTCGTGCAGCTTTACCCTGATTACAGCCTAAACAAAGTTTACGTTCAGAGAGCCATCGCGTATCAGGAGAGAATCAAAATCCTGCAAGGCTCGGTATCGCCCAGCGAACTGCGGGCGGAATCCAACAATGGCGGAGAAGGCGGCGAAACCGCTACCGAGGGCGGCGGAGGCGGAGGAAAGCAAGACGAAGAGCTTGTTGTCACCGAAAAGCCCAAAGTAAACTGGAGTGAAGTTGTAGGTTTGGACATGGCGAAAAAAGCCGTCAAAGAAGCCATTGTCTACCCCGTGCAGAGACCCGACCTGTTCCCGCTCGGCTGGCCCAGAGGAATCTTGCTTTTCGGCCCGCCTGGCTGTGGTAAGACACTGCTTGCCGCTGCAGTTGCCACGGAGATAGACGCCAACTTCTATTCTATAGATGCCGCCTCAATAATGTCAAAGTGGCTTGGAGAAGCTGAGCAAAACGTTGCCAAACTGTTCAATTCAGCACGCAAGTCTTCAAATGAAGGTAAACCTGCAATAGTCTTCGTCGATGAACTGGACTCGTTGATGGGACAGCACCAAAACGAGGTCGGCGGAGAAATCCGCGTGCGAAACCAATTCCTGAAGGAGATGGACGGCATAGTTGACAAAGGCAAGAACCTGCATGTCTACGTTATCGGCGCCACCAACAAGCCATGGGATCTGGACTGGGCGTTCATACGACGATTCCAAAAAAGAATTCTTGTGCCGCTGCCAGATCACCACACACGATTGATGATGCTTAAGCTCTACACCGCCAATCTTCAAATAGCTCCAGACGTTGACTTGCACGAGCTGGCGCGGCTTTCCGAGGGCTTTTCAGGCAGCGACATACGCGACGTGTGCCAATCAGCTCAGCTGAAAATTATAGGCGAATTCTTCGAGTCAGGAAAAGCCATGGATAAGGCAGCCAAACCAAGATCTCTGACAATGAACGATTTCAAGCAGATACTGGAGGAGCGGAAACCAAGCGTCTCATTGGATATGCTGGCGATGTATAACCGCTGGTTTGAGGCCTTCAAAGCCTTATAAAAAAGGAGGGGAAAACACAAAACTGAAAAACGGGTTGGGTGGAAAGGTTTGGAGACAACCTAATTTTTGCACGCTCTCCCTTCTCCCCCTCAAACTATTCTCCAAACCCCACAACCCAACAAACCACACCAATTTTTAACCAAAAACAACCACGCTACATCCTTCATATTTGGCTGCTATTAGCGATTCATTGCAGAAACCTATAGAGGGGCTATTCGGGCTCTGCCGCGTGGGAGCTCAATGTTTTAGCTGCTTCTTGATGATTTCTTTTGCGGCTTCCACTGCTTCCTTCAGCTTTTCAGGTTTGGTTCCGCCGCCTTGGGCAAAATTGGGTTTTCCCCCGCCGCCGCCACCAATAATAGCTGCCGCTGCCTTAGCTGCTTCGCCGGCGTTGACGCCTTTTTCCACAGCAGCCTTCCCAGCCATCACGAGGACTCGAGCGTTTTTCTCGTCTGCCGCGTAAAACAGCGCAACCGCTGCTTCGTTCCGCTTCACTATCTCATTCGCAGTCTCCACCATACGGTTAACATCCACTTCCTGGAAGCAGCGTTCAACAATTGTCACTCCCTCGACTTCCTCGGCTTGTTCCGCCGCTTTTGGCTGCTCCAGCGCTGCGCTGTCTCTGGCCGCTAACTCCCTAATTAGCCTCCGATTCTCCGCGTTGGCTTCCTTCAGCTCTCTCACCAGTTTCTCAGCGGTTTTATCCAGTTTCTCCAACGGCGCGCCCAAAATCTCGGAAACCCTCCACAGCAGCTGCTCCTGCTGCTGCACTGCCTTTAACGCGTGAAGCCCAACTGCGTACACAAGCCGTTCCACGCCGTCTTGGATACGTTCCGTGTAGAGAATCTTGATGAAGCCTATCTCGCCTGTTCGCTTCAGATGCGTTCCCGCGCAGGCTTCTACATCCCAGTCTCCTGTTTTCACCACGCGAATGTCCTTGCCGGGCACCGCGCCGCCCTGATAAAGCCTAAAACCATACTGCGCCTCCGCTTGGCTCCGCGGCATCCACGCAGTAGTCACCGGCATGTCCGCCAAAACCGCTTGGTTCGCTAGAGTTTCAATCTTGTGTATCTCCTCCGGGGTCAGGCGGCGATAATGCGAAATGTCCAGCCGCGTGCTCTCTAGGCCCTTTTGGGTGCCGTGCTGCCAAACATGCTCGCCTAACACGCGCCTTGCAGCGCCATTAACAAGATGGGTAGCCGTATGCGCCTTCATAAGCGCATAACGCTTGTCCCAGTCAATCATGCCCTTGACAACAGCGCCCTCTTTAAGCGCAGAGGTGTCCTTAACCCTGTGCAAGATGACTCTGCCAACTTTCTGCACATCCAAAACCTCTACTTTTGCGTCGCCAAGCAACAGGAAGCCCTGATCTGCAGGTTGCCCTCCGCCTTCGGGATAAAAATATGTGCGGTCCAAGGCAACATGCTGATTGTCAATTATCTTTAGAATTTTAGCGTCGAACTCTTTCACATAGGCATCTGCATAATACATCTGCTCAGTCGGCGGCAAATCTGTCGTGGCTGCCTCTAATCGGGCTTCTACTTTCCCCTCTTCCTCTTCAGCCGGCTTCTCCGCTTGCATGTGCCTCTTCGCGATTAAAGTATAGAAGTCTTCAGGGACCTCCACCGCTATGCCTTCTGCTTCGGCTACTTCTTTAACGATTTCAGGTGGAAGCCCATGCGAATCATATAATTCCGAGAGCGTTGCTTCAGGCAGGCGGTTGACGCTTTTAGCCTTGAGCTCTGCGGCGATACGCTTCACCATGCCCTCGCCCCTCTTCAGCGTGTCAGTGAACTTTTCCTCCTCCGCCTTCAGCAGCTCCATAATCTCGTTGCGCATGGCTCTGATATGTGGGTAATCCCTGGACCAGTAATCAACCTGCAAATCCACTATGTCATAAAGCCTATCTTGGATGCTCAGCATCTTCAGCAAGCGGTAAACTCGGCGGAACAGCAGCCTCGCCAAATATCCCTCATGAATGTTTGAGGGCACAATGCCTTCAGAAAGCATAAAGCTTAAGCACTTAGTGTGGTCTGCCACGGCAAAGGCGTTTTCAATGGGCACCAGCACCCTATCCAGCTCAGCAACATCTAAGCCCACGAGCTTGGCCACTTGCCTTCGCGCGTTCATCCTGTTCGCGTTTTTGTCAATGCTCACCAAACCAGAATACTTCGCTACAGAAAATAGCAATTCATTATCTGGCTTTAGCCCGGCCATGGCGAAAATCTTGTCAAGCAGCTTTCCATAAACAGCGTGGAAGCAACTTGGTGCACCCTGCGAGAGCCACGCGAAACGATCAAGACCATAGCCGGTGTCCACGGTGCGTATGGGCAGCTTGATGAACTCGCCATCCACGACTTTATACTGCATGAAAACAAGCGTTGCAACCTCTAAACCGCCGATGATGCACTCCACATCAGGGCCGGCGTTTCCACCGCCAACCCAAACATCCTCCTTGTAAGTGACATCCTCAGATTTCACGCCCAAAACATCCGTGACAAACTCGTGATGATAGCGCACAGTGGCGTCTTTCCAGTAAACCTCCAAATCAGGATAATTAAACGCATGCGCGCCGCCCATCTCAAAAATAGTCAAGTGCCTGCCAAACGTTGGCCCAGTGTTCGCTATATCCACCAGCCTAATGCATGGCTGCGCTATAACCAGCGGGTTAGCAGGAGGCGGCGCAATGCCCTCAGTAACGTATGGCTGGAAGTCAATTATGCTGGCGTGTGTCAAGTAAATGTCGTTTCGCCATCTCGCCACAACAGGGTAAGGCTTAATGCGCGCGTGATTGTGCTTCTCGAAGAAGGAGAGAAACGCCTCCCGCATCTCGGGAAGACCGTAGCTTTTCCGTGTCGGCGGATTCTTCAGAAACGTGTAACAAGCGCATCCATCGGAAGATGATTCTCCACAAGTCTCCTGCTCGGCGTTCTGTGTCCAAAAATATTCGCCACACCCGGAACAAAGCTTCCTAGTGAATCCTTCTTCCTTAAAGAACTTGAGCGCGTATTCTTCTGCTGGAAACCTCTTCAAACCCGTGAGACACTCCGCTTACAGTTGGGGTAACCCCTATTTTAAAGGGGTTACGAAGTTCACCGATTTAAACCATTTCGCTTTAAACCAAAAATGAACTTAAAAAGAGAATGGTGCACGCCCATAACCAAGGCAATGCCGTGTGGCTTTTTTTAAGCATTGCTTCTTAGGTATTTTTCTATTTCCTTCTCTGCATTGTCTGCCTTGATGAATATGGGCACGTTCTCGATGCCTGTGGCGATGTAGCTGCTGAGAAGCCACTCTCCAGGCGCAAACTCCAAGGTTTTCTCCAAGATGCTCTTGTCAATCATGAACGTGTCGCTCACCAGTGTCCTATCGTATGGGCGTGGTAGCGTGCCTACAAAGTAGGTGTGCAACTGCTGCAGCGCGTTTGTGTTTAGGTATGCTATGCGTTGGGTAGCTATGCAGACGCCTAAGCCGTATTTGCGGCCTTGCCGAAGCAGAGTTTCCACATGCTGAGAGCACTTGCCTTCTATGCCGCTTTCCTTACTGCTGACAAACTCCTGCGCCTCGTCAAATACGACAAGTATGTAGGGTTTAACAGTGAACCGCCTTTTACGCCGCACCAGCAGATCCTGCGTTAAGCTTATCGCTAGCTCCTTGATGGTGAATGGGTCGCTTATCGAAATCACAACAAGCCGCGTTGACTTATCCTCTAACAGTTCACGTATGCCCTCCGCCGTTAAGCCTGCTGCAGCTTTGTCTTCCTTCTCGCTGCGCTTCTTGAACAAATCCAAGATGGTGTTTCGTGTAGTAGCCCACGCGTACAAGCCACTCTTATCGTGAACGCGGAATCTTTCTACAACCTCACGTGCAACCTCGTCAATGTAGCCCACAAATTCCTCGCTGACTTCTTGGTTCTCGCTTAACCCCTGTTTCTCCACGTACTCTCGCACTGCATCGCTGATGGCGTCTATGGCGTTGATGTAATGTGGCTTGCCTATGGCTTCCTTCCGTTGATCGTCAAGCTCCTCAAAAATCTGAGTGTACGTGGGAATCTTCTGCTTCGGCTTAGTGTAATACGAAAGTTTGCCCTGATCCATTATCGCCTGCAGTCCCCTCTTTGTCCGCTGATCCATCTCGTACTCACGAGGCTTAACCACCGAGTTGAAAAACTGCTCCAGCGAGTCAATGCGATGCTCAAGGATAACCTTCGATTGTATATTCGAATCCGCCAGCACATCTAACAGCAGAAACGTGTATTCACAGCTTATGTCAAAAATAACCATCTTTGTGTTCTCTTTGGTTGTGTGAAGCAATATTCGTCTGAGAATGTTGGACATTAAATTGCTTTTCCCGCCACCGGTGAAAGCGAAAACGCCGAAATGATACCGTATAAGCTTCTCGAAGTCCACGTAGATTGGTATTGGCACATTGCTAGCTTCGAACATCTTAATCACGCCAAGCCTTGGATCAAGCCGCGCGTTCTCCACGGTTTTTGTTGGATCAACACCAAGGGCGGCGGCGATTTTCTGGTTGTACATGCGGTTGATCATTTCGCCGTTCAAGACGTAAACAGGGCTACCTACTATAGGATACGAAAAGCCCTTAACAAACTCGAACTCGCATTCCCGGTTAACAATCAAATCATAGTTTATGGGGATGGCGTCTATCTGAATCATCATGGTTGAAGTATCATCCGTCTGCCAGTCCTCTTCGCTCTGTTCGATGATTTCAAACTGCATCGGGTAATAGCCATGATCGCCTAAACCGCGCAAGCCGAAATGCTCTGGCCAAACGCGGCTAATCTCCATCAAAGTGTACCGCACTGACCCCTCGCTTGCCCGCTTAAAGTTCCGCACCGCCAACAACATACCCTCCTCAAGCAAGCCCATCAAGTCCTTCTGATACTCAATCTTAACACGGCACTGGTAGCGGGCGGCCGTGCCCGTAACCTTTGCCTCTTCTCCACCGCCGAAATATCTAGGGATAACCGCAGCTAAGCGGCCGCGGAACTTGCCGTCAAAATCCGTGAAGCAAAGGCTGTTAATGGCTTTCTCTTCTTGCCTGTTCAATGCTTGCTCGCCTCTCTCTGAAAGTGCTCATGTAAAATATGAACTTGCGCAATTTATGATTATTCAAAATCCAAGCCGCCGTCGTATCCACAATGCACTTAAATTGGCTGTAATTCCACTTGGCCACCTTATCCGCGATAAACAGCGCCTTATTATGCCCAAACGCTTCCGGAATATTAGCAGGCGCCATAGCCACCAGAATGCTCATGGCCAAGTTCTGAAGCCTGTTAGGCACATCCTTATCCCTGAACAGTAACGCCTCCACCACATCCACTGTGCCATCGCTCAGCTCATTGCAGAACCGCACGAGGCTTTCAGGTTTGTAATCATACTCTGGATACGCTAAGCGATCCACCAGCAGCACATTGCTCCGCAGCATCGGGTCCGTCTTTGCCTGGCTTAGTTGCACATAGGTTTTCAAGAAAGCCTTTTCAAGGCCGATTTTGTTTTTGATGGCGCCTGAAACGTAACCCTTACGCTTTTGCCTATCAAGCAGCATTGTCCGAAACGCGGAATCATACTCGATGAGGCTCCACGGCGGCTGAATCTGCTCCGCGTTAAAGATGCTGGCTGACTGAAGTATCATGCGATCCGTGTTGGGCAAATCCTGCAGTGCTTCCAGCCTAAGCTGTGTTTTCAATAAGCCTTCCTGATGCATTATGGGAACTAGTTGCCGTTTGAAGTCGCGTGCCGCCGTATCCTTCGTCACGCCTATAAGCAGTATGCGCCTCTTCCAGCATTCCTCCATAAGCATGTGCAACGTAAAAAGCGTGAGAAAAGCAATGTCAAGCGTAGTCAGCCACTGCTCCTTCCCGTCTTTCATAATTCTCAAGGTGCTTGCTGATTCTTCCTCAAGATGCTTGGAAAATACGCTGTCTCCTATGATGGTGGTGAGCTTTTTTATTCGCTCCCAGCTTGAAGCATATTTTCCATTTAGCTTGTAAACGCCTTCTTCCTCGATTAAGATTCCTTTTTTAGCGAGGTTTTTGAGTGCCCGCTCGATTCTGCGGACTCTTTTCTCGTCTACTGCGGCAAACTCTGCTTTAATCTGCTCTAAAGTTACTGCGCCTCGTTTTTTAGCGAGGTTCACTATTGCGTAGCGGAGGTAATCTGCCCTGGGCGGCGGCAAACCTAACTCGTCATTGCAGACAAGATGCCTCGCCAAGGCTAAATCGTTAATGTCCACGGCAACATCGTCCACTTTGCAGCCGAGAATGCTGCTTTTTGCAGCCCAGAACTCCATTTTAGACGTGTCATAAAGCAGGCTTGCCCGCTCCACCGACAAACTTCGGTCAAGCAATATTATGCGCGTTTCTTTGTTTGGGTCTGCTGCAAGCTTGAAGGCGAGATAATACTCAGAAAAAGTCATTATCGCATTAGCGATTGTAGCATTGCTTATTATGCCCTCATCCGTTAACACCTTGCTTGGACTTACCTCGCCAGGCTGCTCCTGAGCAAAAAAGGCCTGATCCACTTCGGGAATTTCGTTGATGTAAATGGGCACAACGCTGGATATGCCCATACTCTGCTGCAACGTCTTCGCATCATACCTAACCTGCGGCGTAGCACCTTCACAAAAAGTTATAGTTCCCGTTGCCGCGTATGCACCGCCGAAGAAAATCACCATGTCAAACATGGGCCGCGAGTACATCGTGCCATCTACACCAGCAAAGCGGACGCTTGTTCGACCGAAAAATTCCTCCGCGGTGCGCCAAGCCTCTCTTGGACTGAAGCCTGTTCGAATCAAGTTTGCAAGCAACTCGCCATACAGATTTTTCAGCGAGGCGAAACGCTGTTCATAATCAGCGATCTGCTTGGTTGCGCTTTGCCTCAGCGCATTGCAAGTTCGCTTTACGGCATCACTCAACGGCGCCACCGACATCCCTAATCTTCACCTGCCAATTAACTTCTTTCGTTTAAACATAAAAAAGGATTGTTAACACATAAAACGCTAAAATCAACTACGGCACATCACTAATAAGTTTATGCATGTTAAGACTTTGAGCAAGCACAATTTTTTATACAGACACTTTTGCCAATTAGATGTTACATTTTTGTCACTCGGTGAGTTCAGCAAAGGCTTTTCATCTAACACGCTCAACCTTATTCGCGCGCAAATAGCGGATTGCGGATGTAATTAAATCGATGGATGTTCTACATTTTAGTACACTTGTACTAAAATGTAGAAATAAATATTCGCTCTTGGATACTGTAATTGAGTGGGGTTCGATGGCAAAGAGAGAAAATGCACTAACAAGGGCTCTCCTAGCTAAGACCACGGATAAATTTAGAGTTAGAATTGTGAGGGCGCGTGGTTCTGCTTTTAATCTGTTAGTAAAATGGCGCTTTCTATGTTCAATTGCAATTTATAGGCGAAGGTAAGCATGAATAGGCTAGACAGAATTAGCAAAGAGAGTGATTTCTATTTGTTGCTTACTCTTTCACGGGGCGCTGACACGAGAAAGAGGATTTTGGAAGCACTGCTTTCAGAAGCTAAAAACCGTAGCCAAATAGCAAAAGAATTGAATTTAAATTGGCGAACCGTAAATAGACACCTCCAAATCCTAGCGGAAGAGAACATGGTAAAACGCTCAGGTTTCGGTCAGAGAACATTCTACAAGCTAACTCCAACAGGCGAAGAAGTTATAGAAATTTCAGCAAAAAAGTAAAAATAAACCAGAGGGTGACCTAGAAAATAATCTGCGACCCATTAGAGAATAATAGTCTTGAAAAATCTAATTGTAAACTGCTTTCGAAATCTCAATCATGAACGGGAGGCAATTCAAAAATTGAACACTCCAGTCGTAAATACCACAAATCTCGTAAAATCCTTCGGAAAAACTATTGCCCTAAACGAGCTAAATCTGCAAGTCCCCAAAGGCATATCAGGATTCATTGGCAAAAACGGTGCAGGCAAAACCACAACCATAGGCGTTCTCTTGGGCTTGTTGAAGCCTAATAGAGGGGAAGCAACCATTTTCGGTTTAGACTGCTGGCATGATTCTTTCGAAATAAGACGCAGGGTAGGGGTTATGCATGAAGTTAACGCTTATCCCGGAAGCTTCAGTGGCAGACGTTTTTTAGAGCATGTCGCAAGAATATACGGCATAACACAGGTTAACCACTGCATTACTGAAGTGTTAAAAGATGTGGGTTTGAGCGACGCAGGAGACAAACCAGTAAAAGCCTACTCAGCTGGAATGCTCAGACGGTTGGGTTTGGCTCAAGCTTTGATCGGTAATCCTGAGCTTGCCATTCTGGATGAGCCAACAGCCAACATCGACCCGCTTGGCCGCGTTGCATTGCTGCAAAAAATAAAGGACCTAAACAAGGAACATGGTACCAGCTTTCTTATTTCAACACACATTCTCAGCGATTTGGAAAAGATATGCGACTGGCTTTCTATTATCGACGCAGGAAAAATTGTTGAACAGGGGCATGTACAAGATTTAGCTGGAAAGTACTCAGCCAACATTTACAAAATCGACGTTTCTGATCCGCAGCTTTTTACTGAAACGATCCAGAGACTAAGAATTGTTGAAAAAGTATGGATAGAGAATGGCAAGGTGTACTGCAAAGTCAAAGACCTTGATGCTTTCTGCATAGAGATTCCCAAGATTGCTGCAGAGTTGAAAGTGCAATTGAAAGGTTTCCAGCAGGTAGTAGGCACACTGGAGGAGATTTACACAAAAACCTCTGGAGGCAACTGAGGAAATGGCGCGCAAAGGTTTCTTTAGTCTAATCCGCTGGGAGATAGAGGAATACCTGAGTTTGCCTGTGCTTGCGTTTCTCATAGCATCAGCAATAATCGCAGTGCTGGCAACAAACACACCGCATATCTTACCTGGTTCTAACTATCTTAACCTCTATTATGGCTCAAGTACAGTTTTCGTAATCTTGACCATTGTTGCAGGCGCTTTTTTCTCTCGCAGTTTCGCAGGCAGCATTGGAAGAGGCGAAGTCAAACTCATGTTGTCTTATCCTATCAAGCGGTGGCAACTATTCCTTTCAAAGTTCACAGCCATATTCCTTGTAATATTTGTTATATACGGCTTAACATACTCGTTACATCTTTATCTTGATGCGTTGAGCCTTTTCGAACCAATGTTCTATTTATCCCTTTTTGCCTTACTTCTTCAATTGATGCTAGCGTGTGCTGTCTCCGTAGCTGTTTCGATGGTAACAAAAAACGAGGTAATGTCTATATTGACAACTGTGCTTTTGCTTTTAGGTATAGACAGTGTGGCTAGCTCCAGCTACTTGTCTGCCCAAGGAAGGTTTCAGTTTCTTTTTCAGTATTTTGGAGAATTAACTCATGGCAGCTTACCTTTCGGAGATAATTTTATTGTCACGGCAGGGGATATTGCCGCGGCAGTTACAGTACCCGTAATGATTTTTGTGTCACTGTTTGCCTTGTCATTTGTATACTTCACGCGTATTATGGAGGTTGATTAGGGTGATGCCTGAATGAGGCACATGACTAGACTGGGCATAATCCTTTTGGTTATCGGATTATCTTTTCTCACGGGCACCGTTTACAGAAGCTTCTCACCAGACAGTTTCAGCTATGGTGACATGAATTTCCTGCCTTTGAACCCCCACTCTTGGAACAATAATAATCAGACTATCAAGTGGACGCCAAATTTTTGGGCTCCACGTGATTTGAGGATGGAAGTTGCAACCAACGCTTCAGTAGATGTGTACATTCTTGACGCGGAAGGAATGAGGCTGTGGAATCATGATGGAACGCTTAACCCCATATGGGCTTTCAAAAATGTAACGCAACAAATATTCACGCTTCAGATACCTGTAAGAGGCGAATATGCCTTTTTACTGTATAATCCTACAGATTCATCGGTCGGATATGAGATACACTCAACTCTCCATGGTTATGAAAAGGATCTGTTATGGACATCAATCACGTTCATTCTCACGGGATTCATAATCACAGTTACCTCTTTTCTAATACCGTGGAAAGCTCAAAAGCTATTTGTTCATACTATAAATTAACTAACGTAAGCATTCAGAGGCTTCCTCTTAGCTCTACCTTTATTTGTTTGAAAGCAGATTATCCCAAAAGTACATTTTAGTTTGAAGTGCTACAAGGAACATGATTTCTGCTGTTTTGCTTTCATAGCTATGTGAATGCGTCTAACGTCATGCGCAATTTATCAGTGGCATAAGTAAAACCTTCTCCATAATTTTCTTGAAACGCACGTTTTTGCTTCCGATTTTTGAAGCAAACGCATCTACTTAGCTTGAGCATCGTTTCACTAACATATTGCTTGCTGTTCGAAGTAACAGTCAAACTAAACTAAAAACAAACTATAACCATGTGTTTAATTCGCTCAGCGTTAACTATTACAACTTATTTGTCAGACAACAGCACCACAGTTTCAGGGGCTATCGCCTAATTTTCTAATTAGCTTAAAGTGTTTATTAGACTAATGCGCAATTTGTATACAAATTATATACAATTTGTCCAAAAACTTTTAAGATAATCAAACAATTTCATAAATCACTGGCGAAAGAGGTAAAAAAAAGAATGAAGAAAAAACCTACCTCTTGAGTCAGCAGCAATATCCGTAGCTTTAGCAGCTTTGATGTTTTCAGCAGTAGTACCTGCCTTTGCAGCATTTCCAGGTCAAAAATACGAATATGACTACTCACCGTCTGGACCATATGGCGAGTACACCTACTCACTTATAGGCGCTGACTACGGTGGTTCAAAGTACAACTATGGTTATTTCCACTCTCTTAGATACAAAGGTTCAGCGCAATTCAGCGGCCACTTGTGGTTCTGGTGGACTATCGACGATGAGGAAATAGAATGGTATAACACTGGTACTGAGGAGTATCAAGAGGGTGCACTAGATGCGACCTATCTCTCAGTGGAAACATTATCTTGGTTCTACGTGAGCGGTGTTCCTCAATGGTCAAGGAGAGCTTTTGCTGACATTTAACTGTGAATCTAGTGATTAGTGCGGTTTCGGTGTCAAGCATTGATAACACGTAAACAAATTCCCCACTTTTTTCTTTTAGTTTTCCATTTAATCCAACATATGTACCTGTTTATCATAAGACGCTCTAATTTGCAAAAATTTTCATTTCATAAAATATGTCGAAATTTTTTTAAGATTCTCTCTGCAACATTCTTTTGCTATATTGTTCCAGAAAGAGCAGTGAGGAGACCAATGGCAAGAAAACACCCGTTAAAAGTTACCACAATAGCGTCGCTTATTGCTGTATCATTATTGTCGTCTTTTGGCTTTTGTTGTAATGCGACATCTGTTTTTGCGCCTACTTGGCTGCAAATTGGTTCATATGCAATGTACACGTTCCCCTCAGGGACTATACTCATGTCCAATAATACTAATCCTTTAGGTTTCGACAGTGTGGACTTTACTGATTCTACTTTCCGCTGAGAATGCATCGACCTAAATGAAACCATAGCAAAACTGAGAGTCACGTTAACCTTTATCGATGCAGAAGGAAAAACTGCGCAACTCGAAACCGAAATATATGTTAACGTCCTTAGCCGTGCCATTTATCTTCAAAATGGAACAGTGATAGGAACAACACGCTTATGGCTACCAGCGAATCCCACCTATAACGAAGACATAACCATGTGGGATGTACCACCCGAAAAAGTAACTGTGAAAATCTCCAATGAAACTGCCCTTGGTAATACCCCGCAAGGAAATCAAAAGGCGTTTCTCATTAGTGCGAGAGGCAATGGAACAATCAACGGTAAGTCTGTCTCTTTTCATGGATTGTGGGATTTTGATACTGGAGTTATGATCGATGATTACCCCCGAGATACCGAACCTGTCTTTATCGCGTTGGGCATCAAGAAATTCATGCCTTCAGTCACGGTGTTTTCGGATACCAACATTGAACTTGGCCCAAGCGACAACCCTCTTGACCTGCGAACAATATTCATAATAACAGCGCTACCAATAGCGTTCGCTATACTACTTATCGCGGTTTACAGGCGCCGAACAAAAAGAAAACACTAGCCCAAAAACAAATTATAATCTATTCAGGTCCGAGTGGGTTTGATTTCTGCCAAAACAAGTAAACTTTAGTCTGTAACAAGAAGCCGCCGACTTTAATGAGGTGTAAGAGCTTTTCAACATCAGCGTTCTTTATCGCTTCAATCTAGTCTTTCCTATGTCCAAAGAGCAGATGCGGAAACAAATACTTCATAAAGCGCGTATGGCAATATTTGCTGAGAACCTTTCTCACCTGCTCTATCTCTTTAGTGTTTAGGGCTTGAAACTTTGCTAATCCCCGAGGGAGCTTTGTTTTTTGACTGTGAGCTTTTTAATGAGGTAGGGTGTTGGCTGAAAGTTGTTTTTTATTTAGGATGCTTTTTCTTGGTTATTATTTGGTTTACGAGAAATACTGCTCCAACAGTTGTGGTTGCGATGAGTGCAGCTAAGCCTATCCAAAGGATTGCCGCGAATATCTGAGTTAAAACTGAAGGTACTGGCATTGGAGGGGGCATCTGGTTTGGCTGGTCAGGGACAAGAAGGCAACTGATTCCAGCCAGTAGAATAGCCAACAATATAGCGGCGATAACTCCTATTACCATTTGTGTTTTTTGCCCGATCATTATTACGCCTCAGTGTTTTTATGCTTTTTAAAAGCGTAATTCTATTATTTAACGTTATATTTGCGAACAAGTGTACTAATTTTTGTACAGTACACCAAAACATGTTAGACTCGCAAAAATACTAGCGCTTAAATGTTAAATGATACTTATTTTTTTATTGCTGAGGGGTGAGACGGTTGGCTGATAAAGAATCCGACGACATCCTGAAGGGAACGACTCTTGACATTTACCTCTTCATGTTAAGAGCTCGTAAGCCTCTTGGAATTAGAGAAATTCAAAGGGCACTAAATATTAGCAGTCCCTCTGTTGTTCAGCATCACCTCTCTAAGCTAGAGCGGACAGGGCTTGTCAAACGCGAAATGGGAAATTACTTGATTAATAAGGTACTGTTGGAGAATTGCTTAAAAATAAGTCGCTTTATAGTTCCGAGATATCTCTTTTACTCTATATTCGCGCTGGCAGTCTTGCTGATTGAGCTTACTTTTCTTAGGCCAAACGTTCTTCATCAAGCGTATTTTTTCTCGGTCATTGCAACTATTATTTTTCTCTTGATTTTTTGCTATGAGACCGTCAGAGTATGGCGTAAAGGTAGCCTATAACCGAACGCTGACATCCGATTTTGCGACTGCTAATATGCCTCTATATTTATGGGCAATCTGTCTATTCTTTAGTACGCCCTGTACTAAAATGTAGAAATTAATAGTTCTTGCCTCCTATTTTAAGCGCAAGAGAGGTGAAAAAATGGTTGAGAAGAAAAGCGCTTGTTGTCTAATTGCACCGCTTCTTGTCTTTTCAATGCTTTATCCGATGATGCTCACAGTAGCAGCGCATACGGATAATTCGACCTATAGCCTTGGGTCATGGCGACCTCCGGAAAACTTTGTTGATCCTGTAACTTTAAAGATTCAAGAGTTTAAGGAGCAAGGGCTAAGTGACGATGAAATAACCGTTGAGCTTGAAAAGCTGGGTATGGGCTGGTATCCTAAGACGGGTGCTACTTGGATTGGTAGAGCGTTGACTTCGGAAGAGCTTGCACAGATGCCACCTAGAGTGCATGTTGGGGCTCCTTCAGCTGAAACTGCAGATATGCAACAGCCAAGTATGCTACTTGCTTTGGTTAGTAGGGCTTCAGTTATGCGGACTAGCTCGTATTCTTGGACCGGTGTTGGAGCCGAGGTAGTTTGCGGTTCTATGAGTGTAGCTTCAGGGCAGACATTATACCATTATGTAACGGTTCAGTTGGGCGATTTAGACGGTTTATCCAGTTGGGCTGAGGTAGTCGTCACTCACAATTACGGAGAAACTTACAAGTGGTATACTTATGACTCAAATGAAGGCGGCTGGACATTCTATGCAAACAAGAACACTCCTTCAACTGCAACTGATACCTATGTGATCATGTTAGATGGCACTCAGGACGGCTACGGCTACCACTACGATGTCTGGATAAACTACGAGTGGGTAAGACGTGCTCACCTGTCAAGCCTATATGTCCAAGCGGATTTCCAAAAAGAAGTATTCAGCAATAGCGGAACTTTCACTAATGACGCCTCACGTTCTGTCTACTACCGAAACTGGCTGCATAATGCACAAGGCTGGTCATACTGGACAAATGCGGTGGCCACTCAGTGGAGCGCAAGTGCTCCAGTGCAAGAATCTCACACAATGGGTGCTGTAAGCTACAACTGGCAAACATGGGTACAAAACTAGCAGTGTAAAAGGTGAAGTCTTCCTTGTATTCCTATTTTATTGATTCTCTTCTTATTTTTAGATCATTGGTGAATCAGGTTAGCCATCTGTCCTAGTGTTTAGTACAGGGTGTACTAAAGTGTAGAAATAAGTATTCGTATCTATTAAGATAGGGATGTAAGACAGATAGTCTTGCTAGAGGTGAGAAGCATGACGCTTGCAACCCAAACAGCTGACATGCTACTGCTTCTGTGTATTCTTGTCTTTTCAGCTTTATCGCTAAGTAACATAAAGGCTGCTAATGCGTTGCTCAATGGGAGCGTGATTTATGGTATTCCAGCCCAGATGGATGCCACTGAAGCGCAAGCAACTATCGATGGCTGCGCCACTATCAGATACTACTTTTCTCTCACGGGTCGTTATGCTTATTTGGAGAACTATTGTGGAGCGAATACGCAGAACTACTATGTCTACAGTGTTGCTAATTATTTGGAAACTTATCCTTACGATTTTGCAACAGCGTTCTACAAGGGGCACTCCACGTGTCTCCCGCCAGGCCATCGGCTAAACCCCTGCGCTCATAATCATACTGTGCTTTATGATAATGATGGTGGCGCGGATTCTGACCTCATTTGGGATAAAGAAATAGGGTTACGCACAGTTAATCATCGGCATGATTTTGTGTTTCTCTGGAGTTGTGGCACGGCAAATGAGGCGCAGATAGGTGGTGTGAATGTGACTCAGAATGTGACTCACACGTGGGGCATGGCTGCTTCTTGGCTTAAAAGAACAAACTTGAACCTTACTGGTTATGTCACGCCGGATGGAAGTCGCCATTGCTTTATAGGCTGGCAGTACTTTTCGAAGCCGTTTTCTCAATCTACAGGATATATGTCTTATACTTACCAGATTTTTGCAACCATGTTCTACTACTACGCTACGTACGGCGGCTACACAATAAATGAAGCATTAGATAGAGCATCTAGGAATTACCTTGGATCTCCCTTCGTAAACAGCGTGATCTATCAAGGTTGGTGGGAATATTTTCCTGGTTCAGGCTGGTTCTATAACAAGATCCAAGTCTGGGGAGACGGAGGCATGACCTTACCATGAAGGGGTGAATGACAAATGCGGGGAACTGTAAAACAAGTTTCTGCAACTTTGATTCTTACACTGTGGTTATCATTTTCGCTTGTCTACACGCCTAGCGCGTATACTGCTGAAACATTTGCGCAGAACAAAACCCTGATGCTTTTGACTGATGTTATTATGCTTGATTTAGCGAAGTATAATGTAACTTTGCTATACGATCAAGTATCTTACCCTGCAGAGTACGGCGGTATCGCTGAAGAAGAAGTGCGCTACAAACTTGAAGCTAATGGAAGCAAACTCGATGTCACTGCTGTTTATAGAAACAATATTTTGATATATTGCTTGCTGGGCATCCGTGAAAAGTCAATACCGCCATTTTATGCTCAAGCACAACCCGATAATCTCATAGACAAAGTCAGGAGTTTCCTCGACAGATATCAAAGGTGGGCTGGATCTTCACAGTATCAAGAACTAAAAGATGCCCTAGACATGGTTAGCAAGGTGGAAAGTACGACAGTAAAACTGGGCAACATAAAACTTACACTCTTAGTGGAGGGAAGTTTCGCATCTTTTCAGTGGTCATACGTATATGATGGATCAGAACAACCGGGAATGGACATCAGTTTCCGCGATGGTGACATCTGGAGTTTTGGTGAAATCTATAGCATATTCAAAGTGGGCAGCACCACCATAAAAGTAACTAAGGAAGAGGCTATTAGTATTGCGAGGGAGCGGGCGAAGAGTTTCTCGTGGAAAGTAGGCTTGGGCGCTGATGCGCTTGAAGTAAGAGAGTTCACTGTACTGGAAACGCCTGTTAAAGCGGAGTTGAGTATGCAGGCGCGGGAACCGTTAACCCTGTATCCCTTCTGGCGTGTAACGTTATACCTTGACAAGACGTATCCAGGCAACATCATAGGCATTGTTGTCGGCGTCTGGGCGGACACAGGCGAAGTTAGGTACATCGAAACATTAAGCTATGGAGGCGCAACCTTTCCTGAAGATATGGGTGTACCTACAGAGCAAGTATCACCGCAACCAACGGATGTGACTTTGATAGTGATGATAGCTGCTGGAGTTATGATTGTAATCGGTGTTATTGCATTAGTGATCTTTAGAAAGATAAGAAGCAGATAGCCCCTTTTACTTCCCTCTTTTTTATATTCTTTTTATTCCAAGCATCAATAAAATTTTGCACTTCATGCCTTATAAACATCAAAGCGATTGAAAGGGAAGTGTCCTAGTGTTTAGTACAGGGTGTACTAAAGTGTAGAAATAAGTACTCGCATCTATTAAGATACAGCCGAAAGACATCCAGTAAAACGGATACGAGAAAATGAAGCTCAAAACCAAAATAATCGGCATGTTATTGCTTCTGAGTATGCTTGTTTTCTTCACCCCACAGCTAACTAGCTAAAAAGGAGGTGAGAAACTTGGGAATAAGAGTGGATCTGGACCCGTCAAGAAGATCATGGCCGTGTCCGCCAGGAGGACGCGGATACACTTTCTGAAAGGACGAGACTATTCGAACCGTTCCTGTTGGCGGTAGCATCACATACTCCTTCACCTGCGATACACCACCAAGCTACATAGGTAAAGACTCTTGTGTCATTTTACTGGAGAAAATCCACACCGATACTACCACAGGAGCAGACGATGTTCCAATTCGTTTAAAGATAAACAATGTCGAGATTCATGTTGAATACCATAGCAAGATAGGTAGCCCATACCCGCCTGGAGAAGATGATCACGATTTTTGGTTAGGCATTCAACCCGCGTCGCATCCGAATTATAACGATACAGGATACAACGAACTAAAAGTTGAGAATCTAGGCAACGTAGCCGTCAAAATCTGGTCTTGCTTCATTTACCGAGTATATCAATCTTCGCCCGATTGTCCACTTGTAGAGGACGAACCGCATGCACTCGAAAAGATTGTAAATGCAGAGCTGAACTCCTTGGATGACCCAATAAATTTGGATCCTTCAAGGCGTTCGTGGCCCTGCGAACGTGGAAAGGAGGACGCGGATACACCTTTTGGAAAGACGACACCGACCGAACAATATCGCCAGGCGACTACCTTGAATACAAGTTTACTTGCGACGTGCCAGCCAATTACGTGGAAAAAGACGCTTGCTTAGTGTTGTTGGAGAAAGTTCAAATCTCCGCTGATGCCACGACAAACGATGTTCCACTCCGTATTAAAGTCAACGGTGTGGAGATGCATGTTGAATACCACAGCAAAAAGAAGAACCACGATATATGGATCGGCGTTGATATAGGACCTGATCCAAACTACAACGATAAGGGACAGAACATATTTAGAATCGAGAACCTTGACGGCTCAAGAAGCATCACGCTGTTATCTTGCTATATCTACAGAGTGTACGGATGTACAGCGAAACCAGCATAGAACCCTCTCGGTTCTTCCACTACCAGCTGGCAAGGGCGATCTGCTTTCAGTGAGGAGTGCTTAAAAAGGAAAGCGAAATTGAAATGAAGACAGAGGAAGAAAAGCATGTTTGAGGACTAAACAAACATTTCATCGTTTTGCTGTCAACTCCTAATTTTTTTTTAATTCAATTTCTCTGGTGAACTAAAAACCATTGGTGGCAGCAAACTATTAGAATAATGATGATGTGTTCTGGCAATCTTGGTTTAACATCTTCACGTTGGCTATTGTAACGGGGAAGTTTTCATAACCACGCCTACAAACCACGTAGAATCGGCGATTCTGAGCACCTTCTATTTGTTAGATTTCGAAACCCTCGCACATCAATATGTTGTTTCTAATCGTTTCAGCCATAGGCAATTATTTTGAGGTCTGCTGCGACATAGAGCCCATCGTTTGTGCGGATTGGTGGAAGGATCCAGTAATTGAAGGTTTGTTTCCACTGAATACCGCCATTATCCATGTTAATTTTATATAAGTTGGTTCCTGCAGAGTTTCCTAACACATATGTACCTGAAGTAGCGTATAGATCACCATTACCATTCACTAAACTTCCTACATTAGTCAAAACAGGCGTAGCCCAGATTAATTGCCCATCCTCCAGATTCAGGGCGCTTACATATTCAACCTCGTATCCAATGAGTACTTTGCCGTCGAAAACCTTAGGTGCGCCAGCAGCGGGGTAATTAACAGTTTTATGTTTGCTATTATATATCCACTTTAAGCTACCATTTTCTGCGTTTAATGCGTAGAAGTTACCGCCGCCAGATCCAAACAATACCAGTCCAGTAGAGAGTGACGGCTGAGACACCGCGTCATCAATGTCAAATCGCCAAAGCAACGAGCCCGAAGCCTCGTCAAGGCAGAATACGGTTTGATTCTGATATAAGCCCCACAAGACAATTCGCCCCTCACCAATGACTAACGAGCCAATGTCGTGCCCTATCGGAGTTGACCACTGTTGCTGTCCTGTGTCGGCATCAAAACTAACAAGAGACCACGAGTAGTCCGGTGCTCCTGCAATGCTGGCTGCAAATATTCGCTCATCTGCGAATGTAAGTGCTTGATAAACACCAGGGTGACTGCTTGAATCCCACAACAGCGTTCCAGTCACAGCATCTAAAACGTAGAAGTCGTCTGCATTTACTAACACCTTACCATCCGATACTATGTACTCTGGAGGGCTTTTTGAAGCGGCACTTGAGGTTACGTTTGGCTTAAACTGCCACAACAGCGTTCCAGTGTCCTCGTTAAAACAGGTAAGCACTGAGCCTCTTGAACCAGCATACACTTTGCCGTCTGCAACGGTGATTAGGTGACCCCACGTAACATAGCCGCCTAAATTGTAACTCCACAGGGTTCTGCCGTCTTGCTGATTGAAACAGTAGAGGTCGCCGCCAAACGTCATAGCAAAGACTTTACCATCAGCAACGGTAAAGTCGCCGATGTTAATGCCGAGGTCACGCTCCCAAACCACGTTAGTCCCCATTGCAATTTTTTCTTTCAGACTGTTCACTTTTCCTTGCAACTGTGCGATTTGTGCGTATTCAAGCACAGCCACCGCAGAACTCGCAACTAAGCTGATAGCAAGCAACAGGGCAACCATCTTCCAAACAGGTTTGGAACCAATACGCTTTCTTTCTGTTTCTTTCAGTCCCGACCGAGCTGCGTTCTCCACTGTTTGCACTGTGAGCAGAGCGTCTTTGCCTTGGTCTGAAAGACAATACTTTCCATGTTCGTCTGTTTTTATCAAACCATCGAGTTTGTTCAAGTGATGCTGCAAGTGTCCACTGCTGTCAATGTCCACCGTCCTTTTTAAATCAGCGAAACCCATTGAGCCTTCGCTCAAAGCCTTCAGAATAGCTATGCGCGTTGGGTGTCCAAGTGCATCGAAAACTTCTGCACGCTGCCTGTCTTCTTCCACATTGTTCATCGTGCACCTCTCCGTAAAATATATTCATGCATCGATATTTAATCCCTCGTTTGTAGACCAAATAAAATGGAGAGATGCATCACGAACCTTATACATTAAAACTGAGTCTACTTTTCTGGACACGTTGAAAAATGATTACGTACAAAACAATGCGTTTTCACATAACCAGCGCCTTAACACATGAATCAATGCCAGAAGAATTATTCGAAAGGAAAGGCACGCAAGAAACGATATATGCGAGCTCCTCTTTCTAGCAGAAACAAGTTTAGGGCTTTCTCCAAAACAAGTAAGCTAAGTTTTCGCTTTGGCACATCTGACTTTGTAACTCTTGAAAGTAAGATTTTCCAAGCCAAAGTCTCAACATATTGTCCTACAACTTGGTACAGGGTGTACTAAAGTGTAGAAATAAGTATTCGTATCTATTAAGATAGAGATGCAAGACAAATAGTCTTGACGGAGACGAGAAGCATGAAGCTTAAAGCCACGGCAATCGGTGCTCTCTTGCTTCTTAGCTTACTTGTTATCTCAACAGTGCAATCTATTGGCGTAGGTACTGTTAGCGCATACCATGGCGCTGGCATCTTCTGCCCAAACAACTATATACCAGATCAATGGCCTTGGGACACTCCAGATGAGGTGGAATTTTCGACCACATGCTGCTGGTACATTTATGCTTACCTCTTTTACCATTACTATCCAGGACCAGTCAATTATACATACGGTGATCCTTTTGACAACGATCCCATTGTCACGCCCAATACATACATGGATTATCTTGATTATTTGGAAGACAATTCCGACGCGGTAACGGTTTTTTCAAAAGGGCATTGTACTCCTTGGGGGTATGGCTACCTATACCGCCGCCTACTTTGCACTATTGATGGCACGTACGCTCGAGATTCTATAGAGATTTATCCGCATACTGATCAGTTTAAATGCCGTTTTAATTTCATTTGGCATTGTGGTACCACCAATAGTTATCCTTATTGGCCGCCTTTCCCGCCTGATGGACCCCCGTCGATGCCATTGGCATTTACCCACAATTTGGGTATGACTGAATATGGCTATAGCGGTCCATGCGTCTTTGCCGGATGGAACTATGCCTCGCCTCAGTTCTTTAATGTCATTCCAGATCACTATCCTTGGCAATGGGGACAATTAGCAGTCGGAGTCTTCTATTATATGCACTACAATTACTGGAGTCTTGGATATACCCTCAATTATCTATCAAACTTAATTTACGGTGTCAACTTTAACCAAAGCCCACTTTACAACGATTTGATGGTTTTGGGCAATATGGGTATGACTTTGAATTACTAAAAGGAGTGAATAACAAGAAATGAAGCAGGTAGAAAAATTGGTTTGCGTGGTCTTTCTTATTGCCCTCTTCACACAGCTTGGAATCATTTCTACTGCACAGTCAGCTTTTACGGAATCTGAGGAAAAAGCAGTAGCCTTCATAAAAAATGTGCTGCCAATCGACAGCTCGCAATATAATATGACACTTAGAAATTACGGTGTGCCAAAACTGCCAGACATAGGTTATTACAAGCAAAGCTATGTCGAACAAGAGATTCTGACATATTCGTTGGAGTCAAAAGACAGCACACTCGATGTGATTTGCACCTTCAGCAATAATGTTTTGATCATCTGCAGCATGTATCCCGTGAAGGGATCTGTTATTAGCGATCGGCAATACCGTGATCTATTGGATGCCGTTAAAGGTTTTCTTGAGAAATACCAAGCCTACTCTAAAATGGATTCAACAGAAATGATAAGCATGCTATCAAACGTTGATCCTGCTAAAAACGCAACTATAACATCAGGCACCCTCAAGCTTACTGTGACTCATCAAGACTTGTCTGGCACATGGTTTGGTGACACGGTTGACTTTCGTTGGGTGCAAACTTTCAACGGCTGTGATTACTTGGCAGTAGATCTTGTCTTCCGTGATGGTGTCTTCTCAAACCTTATCGACCACCGTCAGCTGTATTCAATAGGTAACACCGCGGTGAACATTTCTAAAGAGCAAGCCGTGAAAATCGCGATGGAATACATAAAGAACTACTCATACAAAATAGCAGAGGATGTCTGGATAAGCAATTTTAACGTTGAAGAGGATCGAACGGTTGCAAACTTGGTTCCAACTGTAAGAGAGTCCAATGTTTTATATCCCTACTGGAGTGTTACACTGTACCTTAACCAGACGTACCCTGGCAGCGTCACCTCCCTCTTGTTAGGAATCTGGGCGGACTCAGGAGAAGTATTCTTCTGCCACTATCAAGCATACGGCGGTAGCGACCTAATATCAGACAGCAATTCAGGCTACATAGCATCAGATGGCAACTCAGGCTCCGAACCACCCACAACATCACCCTCGCCGTCATCCCAAAAGACCGATGGGGCATCGATAGACCTCAGCATGGTAGCCATAATAGTGGTTGCAACAATAGCAATTGCAGTAGCAACAGTCACATTGATAGTCAAAAAAAAGAAGCAAGTAGACCAATCACTTCCCTCCTTTTTTATTTTACAGGTTCTATTCAAAGTAGAAATCGAATTTTGCACTGCATGCCTTATAAACATCAAAGCGATTGAAAGGGAAGTGTCCTAGTGTTTAGTACAGGGTGTACTAAAGTGTAGAAATAAGTATTCGTATCTATTAAGATAGAGATGCAAGACAAATAGTCTTGACGGAGACGAGAAGCATGAAGCTTAAAGCCACGGCAATCGGTGCTCTCCTGCTTCTAAGCCTACTATTTGTGTCGGTGCCAAAGCTATTCGGAGTGAAAATAGTTAAAGCAGCCAATGCTGGCGTCATCTACGGTCCCAACTATCATATAGAATACCTTGATCTTCCCGGGGAAGAACAGCTCACCAGAGATGTCTGTACGTACATTATGAACATGTTTGTATCTTATGGATACAATTACGGCTGGCTATACAAATGTGTTGACAGTGCGGCAACAAGATCGGCGTACGGTAGTAACGCCTACTATGCTGAAACGCACTACAGCGCTGCAACAGTATTCACTAAAGGACACGCTGCAGAGTACAAATGCAATCCGAATGGACCAAAACATCACTATTTAATGGACACTAACGGCTTGCATGTGGAAGATGATTACATATGGTCTAACACGCCGTATGGTCGACATCGATTTGTTTGCACATGGCATTGTGGCACAACAATGGATTACCCTGGCACAATTTGTCCATACTGCGGCGGTCGGACATCGCTTCCTTACGCGTGGACTCACAGCAACACTATGAACCTCGAAGCCTATACGTCATCAACTGGTGATTATGTCTACATAGGACATGAAGGGTACTCTCCACAATTTCTAAATCCAACTGGCTGGGGAAACTACAATCACGCTCATTACGTTTACTACCTCTACTTGTACCTTCTACAGTATCATATGAACGTGCGCGACGCTGCAAGCTGGGCAGCATATTACGCTTTCGGAAACTATTATTTGCCAGCAACTCAGTTGTATACCCTGCATTGGGTTGACCCATCAGACCCACCTCCACCAAACCCGCCATTTCCAGGTTATTGGAGTAGGATGCACATCTTCGGCAACGGAAACTTGGGATTACCCGCGTATTAAAGGAGCGAATAACAAATGAGAAAAGTTCGCGGGCTTTTGATTCTTGCCGCAATTCTAGCGCTACTACTTTCACAGGCATCTACGGTGCAATCAGCTTCTTCTATTGCCCAAGACAGAGCGTTAACTTTCATAACAGACGTATTTGAACTTGACATGACCCGGTACAATGCTAAGTTAGCAACTTATTCTGTGGACTATCCTTCGGAGCTAGGCGGCATCCAACAAGAGCACGTAAAGTACGACCTGCAAGCCAGCGAAAGCACCGCGGCAGCATTCTTCTCATTCAACAATGGCACGTTGACTGCATGCAGTATAAGCGTAATTACAGGTTCACTTCTTTATGCTCAACCATCTGCTAACACACTTGACAGGGCAGGGGGTATCCTCGATAAATATCAAACTTACACTGGAAAGTCCGACTTAAAAGAAATGATAGACCTGCTGAAAATGGTTGAAGGAAACAAGAACGAAACTAAAACGCTAGGCAATATAAAAATAGAGGTTGTAAATGACGCTTACCACACGTCGTTTGATTGGAAATATACATTCAACAGCGTCGACTACAACGCAGTAAGCATTATTTTTCAGGACAGTGGGATTTTCTTCTCTGATTACCTTAGCCTCTACAAGATTGGTAAGACTGACGTAAACATCTCAAAGGAACAGGCCATAGACATCGCCATGAAATACGTTGAAACTTACTCGTATACAGGCGTTGTCAGTTCAGGAGGCAAAGAAGTCATTGTTGAGATTAGCGGATTCAACATAACTAAAGAGCTTACCAAAGCCAACCTCGCTACAAACTTCAGAGAACCTTTGACCTTATATCCTTGCTGGAACATCGAGTTGTACCTCGACCAGAAACAGCCTTATGCCAACTATACATATCCAAGTGGAGTTTACGCCCTTTACGTTAGAATCTGGGCAGACTCTGGAGAAGTTTTCAGTTGCACTCCATTGGCTGTCGGCGGGCTCATTTCAGATGGCGAATCGGTATCATCTCCCTTAACTCAAGACGAGAATAATACTGCACAACCGTTGGATGCAAACATGTTAGCCGCCATAGCTGTAGTCGTGATCATTGGAGCAGTAATCATGTCGGCAGTAGCTTATAAGAAAAGAAGCAAATAGCTCCCTCGCTTTTCTCCTTTTTTGTTTTATAGGGCAGGAATTAGGGTCATCATTGTAAATCTTCAAAACTTCATACCTTCAAAAGCACTGATAAACAATTAATGAATCAAAAAAGGAAACGAGAAACAAGATAAATTCCCGCTAAAATTCCTAGGGGTGCCGTAACAAAATCTGGCGGGCCCGACGGGAATTGAACCCGTGACCCCCGGATTTCTTCGGCTTATGCTTAAAAGTCCGGTGCTCTGTCCTTACTGAGCTACGGGCCCACTCAGCGTATTTCACGCTCATAGGAGAAACAAAAAAGGGGTTTTTTAGCGTTTCGATTCAACGTTAAAAGAAAATTAGGAGCTAGCTTGAGTTTTCAGAATGTTTGCCATGAAGCCCTTAACTTTGTCGCTTGTGTTGATTAATGTATCGATTGTTTTTTCGCCCTTTTCTGTAAGTTTATAAACGCGTTTTCTTTCGTCCCATATTCCTTCGACAAGCCCGTTTCTTTCGAGAGAATACAATAGCGAATATACTGTGCCTGAGCTGACGAGAAGATTGAATTTGTTATGTATGTATGAGATAACGTCGTAGCCACTGAGTGGCCCGTTTCGCAGTTCCGTCATTATTATGATGTCCATGAAGTTTTTGATTATGCGTTCGTGCATTTTCTTGAGGATTTGTCCTTCAAGCCTGCTGTTGCTAACAGCAACTGTTAGTGCTACCATGTTTGGTCACGTTAAGATTTTTTTATTCATGTTTAGATATATAAGATTTATTCGAATTTCGAATTAGATGTTGAAACAAAACCAGAAATATACATACAAGAACCGCGCTACCGTGAAACCAAAATTCCATTTCCCATTGCCGTGATATTCCCCAAAATGCTTTCATGAAAAAACGCATCATTCTTCATTCCTTTAAACATGCTTAACTTACTGCCCTTGCACTTGGTTCGAAAAAAGATTACACACAAAATTCGGTTGAAAAAATTTCAATTTTTAATTATATAAATAACATGTGCCCATAGTAATTTTAAACACATAATTTTCATTTCACAAGTGTGCATGGCTGTTTTTATTAGTAAGCGATATACATGCATGTTAACAAATGTTATTTTCCACTTTTGTGATTAGAAAGCCACGGTGCTAAAATTGATTTCATGGAAATACTCCTTTAAGCGATTAAACGAAGAATACGCAATAGCGATGAAAAAGAAGCAAGCTTTAGACAACTTGTTCAAAACGGGCAGAATTTCTGAAGCTACACGCGCCTCCTTCGAAAACGACATAAACGCCATTCTGATGGAAATCGAAAAACAGCAGAAAGACCTCAGTGTTAAAATGCAGAGTAAAATGCAGGAACTAGAAACTCAGATTAAAACGTTGGAGACACTTCTCGCTAACTATGAAATACAGCATGTGATTGGCGAAATTGACGAAGAAAGCTACCAGCAAGAGATCACCCTCTTATCCACAGGACTTGAAACTGCCAAACGCGAATTAGACGCAATCAAAGACGCCATAAACCAACTTGACTCACCTAAGTCAGTACCAGAATCTTTGCCCACTGAAGCAGTCGAAACTACCCAACCTGCTCCAGCAGAAGCTAAAACTGACATTCCAGTGGAGACGGACGTTACAGCAGAGCCTGTTCCCGAAGAACCCGCCGTAACAACAGAGCAAGTGGTTCCCGAGCAGCAACCTGAAATTGTAAGCGAAGAAACAATCACTGCAGAGGTAACTCAAACTGCCGAAAGCGCACCTCCACCTATGACGGAAACACCTGCGCCAGTGGAAAATCAGCCAATAATCGCGGAAGAGGTGCCACAACAAGCAGAAGCAATCACTGAGGTAATAGAAGAAACGTCAGAAATTACAGAGACGGTTTCTCAAGACACAGAAAAGCCTGTAGAAGAGATAGCAGTAGAACCAGAGATTAAAGAAGAAACAACGCAAGTCACAGAGGACACACTTGACGTGGCGGAGCATCCATTAGAGATCGCGGCAGAGGTAATGCAGGTAATAGAAAGCGCGCCAGCGATTGTGGAGGAAATCGTTGATAAGGCCCACCCTCAGAAAGCGCCGGAAGAGGCGCATCAAGAATTAATCGTCGAAAACACTTCAGAGCAGGAAACAGACATCGAAGAAATGGCCGCAACCGCAGAAACAGATGAAAATACTGAAAATGAAGAAGCATAATATAAGACGAATGTTTTCTCTTCTTTTTCTTTTTATGAGGCGTTACGGCTTTCTGTTGTGACTCTCTAAATTTTAGAGTTGAATCAAATAAGTGAAGTTTTCTATAGATCTACAGTTGTGGGGCAATCAGTGTTTCTGAGTTTAACTTATCCATTTGGCTTTTCAGGCTTGTTCTCTGCGGTAATGATGCGAAAATTCTATAAAAAATCTAGTATGTTGAATGGTAAATAACATTTATGAATTTTTAGGGCAGGATAGAAATCCCGCAAAATATAGAAAAGGAGAAGAAGCATATGCGAGAAAACAATTTTAGTCCTTTGTCATCCATTTAGAGTTCTAATAAGCCCATTTTTGGAATGATTAAACTATATAGTTGCCTGTTTTCTCAAAATCTTTTACGATTTGCATAACCCGCTTCGGCGCGTTGAGCTCTTGAATTGGAATGTTTTGAAGTAAAATCCATGGTGTTTTGAGTGCGATAATCGTTGAGATGTGTTTTTCGCCGAAGCATTTCTGGGCAACTTTGGCAACATTGCGTCTTACTGCTGTTTCAGATAATTCGCCTAGCGCATGCAAATACTCGTGGAGCAGAAGGTTGTAAACTAAAGCGTTTACCACTTGCTTCGAACTTAGGGATGCCTCAACAATCTCAACTAACCTTCTGTTCAATACGATGTTGTTTGTTCCAATGGGGTGATAAGCGCCAAGTTGCAGTGGTAAATCGTCCAGAAAAAGCATCATGCTTCCGCCTCGTTTGCCGAGCGAAAACTCGACTGTGTCCTTCACGACTTGCCAAACTTCGGCGTAACTACCAGCGGATTCAAGCCTATTGCGAAACTTGGTTATGGCTGCTTCATTATTGCTCAAGAATTTCCCTTCACTTGCTGAGAAAAGTTCTATCCTATCTTGCCTTTAAATATATGTCGAAATAAAGTAAAACCTAGTCGAAAATAGGTTTTGGTTTTCCGAGTTTTCTGCTTAAGCACGCGCTGACGAAGCCGTAATACACTGGTGATGGTTTACCGAGACGGCTTTTGAATTCGCCATGGAACTGCGACGCAAAGAAGAAATAATTGTTAGGTAGCTCCAGAGTTTCCATTCTTCTGCCGTCCGCACTCTTGCCAGAAAAGCATAAGCCCTTTTCCTTCAAAATCTTCAAGTAGTCTAGGTTGACTTCATATCTGTGGCGGTGTCTTTCATAGATTTCCCTACATTTATACAAACGGTACGCCATGGTGTCTGGTTCCAGTATCACTTTATGCGCGCCTAATCTCATGGTAGCACCTTTGTCCTTTACCTCACGTTGTTCAGGCATGAGAGCAATTACTGGATGAGGCGTATCAGGATTGATCTCAACGCTGTTTGCATCTTTTAAGCCACAGACGTTTCGAGCAAACTCGATGACTGCCAACTGAAAGCCATAGCAGATGCCGAGAAAGGGTATATCGTTTTCTCTCGCAAACTTTATGGCGGTCATCTTCCCTTCAGTGCCTCTGGGACCGAAACCATAGGGCACAAAGATGCCATCAAAGTTTGCCAGCTCTTTTGCGCACTCTGGGTTTTGCTCAAGCTTTTCTGCTTCCAAGTACGTGATGCATACGTGTGTTTTGCATGCCGCTCCGCTGTGGCGCAGCGCTTCGTTCATGCTTACATAACTATCTGCTAGTCCAGCATACTTGCCTATCAACGCGATATTAACTTCATGTTCAGGTTTTAGTAGTGCATTTACAAATTGCTGCCACTCTTGGAAGTCCTGAATATTGCAGTTATAGCCCAATCGCTGGCAGATAAAGTCGCCCATTCCCTGCTTGTTAAGAATAAGTGGCACTTGATAAACGGATTCAACATTGTATGAGCAGAAAACTGCATTTTCCGGAATCGTTCCGAAGAGGGCGATCTTCCGCAAGGTTTCGGCATCAATCATTTTAGGACTTCGCGCTACTATTATGTCTGGTTGGATACCGATACGTCTTAGCTCGTTTACGCTGTGCTGCAGCGGCTTAGTCTTCATTTCATTAGTTACATCCAAAATTGGAACCAACGCGACATGAACATACAAGGTGTTCTCAAACCCTTCTTCTAAGCGCATCTGTCGTATAGCTTCCAAGAAAGGCAAGCCTTCAATATCGCCTACTGTGCCGCCCACCTCGGTTAAGACAACCTCAGCATTAGAGGTTTTCGCCACGCTTCTTATGCGATGCTTGATTTCATTAGTTACATGTGGCACAATTTGGACGCACCGCCCCAGAAAGTCGCCGCGCCGTTCCTTCTCAATTATCGTTTTATACACGAGTCCTGTGGTGAGGTTGTTCTCCCGTGTTAGGCTTAAGTCCAGAAATCGTTCATACCATCCTAAGTCTAGGTCGGTTTCGCCTCCGTCGTCTGTAACGAAGACTTCGCCGTGCATGTAAGGATTCATAGTTCCTGCGTCAACGTTCACATAGGGATCAATTTTTATGACAGTAGGCTTTATCCCTCTTACTTGAAGCATCTTGCCAATAGAAGAGGTTAGAATACCCTTACCTACAGAACTTAACACGCCGCCAGTAACAAAAATGTACTTAACCATGAGTTTCCCCCGTAATAACCTACCCTTTTCAGCGGCAATTAATATAACTTTTTTGCGTGCCAAAAACGGCATAGCATGAGAACTAAGCACTTAAGATTTAGCCTATTATTCTCCTATGAAGAGATGCTTAAAACCTAGCTACGACGCTTCATTCTCACTATTGCACGTGCTATCAGCCAAGCACCTATGAGAATCAGGATAATTTCCCACCAAGGGATACGTATATTGAAAGCTTCGTCCAGCAACAAACTAAACCCGAGAAAGGCAATCGCTATGCCAACAATCAAAGTTGTAAGTGAGCCTTTTCTGCGATGAAAACTGTAGTAGTCGCCTGTGCGATGTCTGTGTCTCCAGTAAAATTCGCCTTCAGCATTCACGCCGTAAAGGCGTGCACCGCAATTAATACAAAATGCGTTGTTTTCCGAGTTGTTAGCGCCGCATTTAGTGCAGTAAACCATGTTCTTTCCTTCTCTGGGTTATTCTTAGCTTTCTGTTCATAAAACTTTTGACTAAACCCAACTTCTGTCTGAAAATCATTTATCATATAGATGCAGACAAGCAATGCTGCATGGGATTAAAAAAATCAAAGCCACAGTAGCGTCAAACTTCTGATTAAAGGTTTTTCTGAATTGCTGCTTCAGAAACCTTAAAGAGCAAGCATACAAATTACGTAAATGTAATATAGAGTAATATCCAATAATCTCATGTTACGCGAAAAGTAATTCGTGTCATGTGATTAACCCTAATTCAATAACTTACACGTTGGAGGTGTACGCTTACGGGATCATCGCAAACATTCACCATAAAATATATCATACACGCCAAATTCGAAATAGAAGGCGTTGTGGAAAAACCAGACGTTATAGGAGCAGTTTTTGGCCAAACAGAAGGACTTTTCGGGCCAGAACTTGATCTCCGAGAACTGCAGAAAACAGGTCGCATAGGTAGAATAGAAATTGATTTGCACTCAAAAAATGACCGAACCACGGGTACAATAACGGTTCCAACAAGCTTAGATCGAGTAAGCACTGCATTAATCGCCGCAAGCATAGAAAGCATAAACCGTGTTGGGCCCTGCGCGGCCAAGGTTGTTCTAGACAGAGTTGAAGACGTGCGAGAAGCAAGACGCAAAGTGATCATTGATCGTGCTAAGGAGATTCTGCACAAGTGGAATATCGAGTCCATGCCCACTGTTGACGAGGTCTATAAACAGATTTCTGATACCATGAAAATCGGTAAGGTTGAGAAATACGGGCCTGAAGAGCTTCCTGCTGGTCCAGAATTGGAGAGCGCAAAGGAAATTATAATTGTGGAAGGCCGCGCGGACGTAATAAACTTGATGCGCTGCGGGATTATGAATACTGTTGCACTTGAAGGCGCAAAGGTTCCAGAATCAATTAAGAAGCTTACCAAAGAAAAAGAGGCTACTGCGCTTTTGGACGGCGACCGCGGTGGCGATTTAATTCTTAAAGAGCTCTTGCAGGTTACGAATATCCGTTATGTTAGCCGTGCGCCAAGAGGCAAAGAAATTGAAGAATGTAACTGCAAAGAGATTTATGAAGCCTTAGCCGCTCGAGTTCCAGTATCTGAAATTTTGAAGCCGAAGAAAGAGCGGCCTAAACTTGAGGTGCCTGTTGAAATTGTTGAGACGGCAAAGGAGTTGCAGGGCACGCTTGAGGCGGTTCTTCTAAACGAGAAGCCTGAGCCGGTTGAACGGTTACCCGTTAGCCAGTTAGCTGAAAGACTCCAGCAAGTAAGCGGCATCGACACTGTGGTTTTTGACGGCATTATCACTCAGCGGATTGTGGATATGGCCAGTGAAAAGAACATAAAGCGTATAGTTGCTTCCCGCCTTTCAGAAGCCGTTAAACCCGCGTTGAACGTGGAGCTTTTAACTTTCAAAGACATTATTCCAAGCTAATCGCGTATAAAGTCCATTAGGCTTCGTGTGTCCTTATCTTTTTTTGATGGCTTTAGTAATTCCTCTTCTTTTATGCCGAAGAGTTCCAGCACGCGGGCGGCTGCGGGCACAACTTGCTTGGTTATGTAATATTCAGTGTCTACTTCATCATAAGTGGCGAAGACGTATGGTTTTACCCTGTCGTATAAGCGTCCCTCACCGGCTAAGATTACGTAGCCCACTTTGTCGCCTACAGTCATCTCCCAACCCTTGCGTCTTAATGCCTTCGCGGCTTCTACATGTGACGCCTTTATCTTGTACTCTTCCACAGGCTTTGTGAGGGTTTTCCAGATGATGAGGTCGCGGAACGGCACTTTCCTCTGCCTCAAATCGGCAATTATACTACGTACATAATCAGCTGCTTTGCCGGGTGCTTGCTCTTTCAGAATTGTTTCCAGAACGTGTTCTTGCACTTTTTTGGCAACTTCTGCCCAGTCTCCTCGAATAACCTCTAAGCCAACGATGTCTATGCTTCCGTCAGGGAGGAGCCCAGCGTAGCGCTTTTTTGCCTCAGTAAAGAAAATACGCGTATAAATCTTATCCAATTCAATTTCTAAGCCTAATTCATTCCTTATTTGCGAAGCCAGTTCTTGGGTTTTCTTTTCTTCGTATGTTACGAATAGGCTGTCTGTGTCGCCGTAGATGACCTTTAAGCCTTTTTCTTCAGCCATTTTGATAGCGGTAAGGATTGTATGCCTGCCCCATGCTGAGGCTGCTTCTGCTACTGGCTTGCGGTACCATCTTGCGCCTATCCAACCAGCGTAGCCGTAGGCGGCGTTTGTGATGACTTTGACCGCTTTCTGCCTTGCATCCAAAACTTGATATTCAACGCTTTTCGGGTTTAGCGTTCTCATTTTGGCGCGGACTTCGCTTCTCACACTAATTAAGTAGGATAGCACTTCTTTGTAGAAGCCTGCTGGCTGTTTTCGGAATTTATGCTTAACTTCCGGTGCTTCAAACACGCCGTCCGGCGGCTCTGGGTCTGCTGGCGGGATATAGGTGTCTGGGGAAAGATTGTAGGCAATCATTATATTTGGGTACATGGATTTGAAGTCTAAAACTGCAATGTTCGTGTGAAGCCCAGCGTGCGGTTTGAGCACGATGCCGCCAGCGTATGGCCTGTAGGGCTGCTCGATTCTTTTGGGCACGAGCTCGCCGATTTTCTGCGCGTGTTTTATGAGGAACCATTCTACTCGGAAGCCTACCGCCGCAGTCATAACATGATCTAGGGGCAAGCATACGAGGTTTGAGAGTTGGATGGCGAAGTCTAAGAGCGCTGCAGCTACGCCTTTGATTCTACGCGCGTTTTCTCTGGCGAAGATTTTGAGCGCTTCACGTTTTTGCTTGTCATCCCAGTAATCCGCGAAGTCCACGTCTTCTATTATCGGGTGCCGCGCGGTTTTCATGACGCCTAAGTAGTCTGCAAGGTTCTGAAGTGTTTTGACTTTAATATCTGGGAATTCATCTGCGAAGTCAGCGAGGTCCAGGTTAGCTATGCCTGTTAGTGAAGTGTGTCCGTAAACGCTGGTGTGCGGCTCAGCGCATGCCCTGTCAATGCACAGCTTTAGTCCAAGTTTGCTGCTTCTCTCCTTTAGGTAAGGCCAGTCCACAGTGTTTGTGCCGTAGCCCACGATGATGTCTGGGTTGAATTGCTTGACGTAGCTTATGAATTGCTCCAGCAGCAGTTTGTCGTCTTTGTCCTCGTCTGCGAGGAACTGCTTTTCTTCCTCAGCGTTTGTTGCCGTTGAGAGTATCACAACTGGGTTTCTGTCTGGTTTTGGCGAGCCCTCACGGCTGTAGCATGCCATCGAGAAGCCGAGGATACGCAATGGCGGCACATCGTGTCTGTCCAGCAGTTTTGGCGTTGACTTTGCTGAGTAGATTCTGTCTGCTCGGACACCGATGGTGTTTTCCTCTTCAGCAACTTCTATTTCATGCCATCCGCACGGAACCACGTTATTGCTGATGAGATATTGCATAGTGAAGCGAATATCATCTTCGAGGCATTCCTGGATGCCTTCGAATGTTCGAAGCGCTTTTACCAACTTCGCAATTTCCTCTGGGCCTCTGCAGTAAACCTTCACTGTTCGCACAGGTTTCCCGAAGAATCTGCGCGGCGCAATCTCCAACCGCACTATTGCAGCGTCATACGCTTTGCTGATTGCATCCGCAACTTTTTGCGGTTCAAAGCCTTCTGCAATCAGAGCATAAAAGTAGCCAACGAAATTCCTGTCAATAATAAGCACTCTCTCACCGTTTCCCGTAATTCCCCAAAGCCACAATTCCGCCGTGCCATTTCGCATTTCAGCGTTAATGTCCAAAAGCCAAAAAACCACTTTCACAAGCCATCGCCTGTAGTAGAATAGGCAACCAATGCCTTTAAACCTTTAAGTATGCTCTTGTCGCATGCACGCCTTGTGCATTGGTATGCTGATTGCGTCATGCAGCCCCCTTGCATAAAGGAAAATCAATATGCTTTGGGTGCGGCAAGCACCAATGGCGATAGCCCCTCTATAGGTTTCTGCATTGAATCGCTAATATGCGGCAAATATGAAGGCGCTAATCAAGGAAGTGCTGAGAGCTATTGGAAATGGGAATTGCGTTATTTGTGAACTATTTGAGGGCAAACTGGAAATTGTTCTGGAATGGCTTTTTGTGCTCTGCTGGGAGTGTTGTCGTCTATTGATGTGCTGAATGTGAATCACCTTTTGCTGGTTCAAATGAACCGCGTTTTCTGGTTCGTTTTGTTTATATATGTGTGTTGGTGTTTATGCTGTGCAAAAGAGGATATAATCGAATGGGTTCCAAGTCTCCAAGAGGCGAATTCGCCGCAAGGCAGTTAAAAAAGAAACGGACCAGTTTTCGTTGGTCAGATCGCTACTATAACCGCCGTATGCTTCGCTTAGACGAGAAAGTCGATCCGCTGCAGGGCGCTCCAATGAGCCGCGGAATAGTTTTAGAAAAAGTTGGCGTTGAAAGTAAGCAGCCCAACAGTGCCATACGCAAATGTGTCAGAACCCAACTCATCAAAAATGGGCGTGTAATAACGGCTTTCTTGCCAGGAGACGGCGCACTTAACGTTGTAGATGAGCACGATGAAGTGATCGTCGAAGGCATAGGCGGCACAAGAGGCGGAGCCATGGGCGACATTCCAGGTGTCCGATATAAAGTCATCATGGTCAACGGTGTATCATTAAATGAACTTGTCTATGGACGCAAACAAAAGCCTGCACGGTGAGCCATGTGAGCACAGCAAAGAAAGAGATAAAACTTTTCCAAAAGTGGTCTTTTGAAGGTATAGAGGTTAAAGACCCCGGCTTAAAGCGTTACTTAAACCTGACGCCGATGGTTGTTCCTCACAGCATGGGACGTCACGAACATCAACGCTTTCGAAAAGCAAATGTCAACATTGTTGAGCGACTAATCAATAACCTAATGCGTCCAGGTAAGAATGCAGGTAAAAAAGCCAAAATAACCAACATAGTCAAGCAAGCATTTGAGATAATTCATTTGCGTACCGGAAGAAATCCGATAGAGGTACTTGTTCGTGCTGTTGAAAACAGTGCACCGTGTGAAGACACGACGCGAATAAGTTACGGTGGAGTTGTTTATCACTTAAGCGTCGATGTCTCGCCGCAGCGCCGCATAGACTTAGCATTACGGCATATTACTGAAGCGGCGCGTGCTGCTTCGATTAACAACCCACGCAGCATACATGAGACCCTCGCAGAGGAACTAATTCTCGCTGCAAACAACGACATCAAAAGTGCTGCTGTTGCTAAACGCCACGAAATAGAACGGATCGCGCAGTCCTCACGTTAGTGCACGTGAATCTCTACAACATCCCCATCTTCAAGAGCAAAACCCAACCCAACTTTTTGAGGACTAAACGCTAAACGATCAGACCACACTCTGGCGTAAGCAAAATTCCGCTCAAAATCTGAATGGATACTTCTCGCTAGATCTGCTACTGTGGCGCCACGCCGTAACGTAAACGGACGCTGTGAAGGCTCTTTTGCGCCGGGTTCTTTCGTGTAAACACGAATCACACCTAAAGTGTCAAACAAAACCTTGCCAAGCTGCTCTAAACCCATCTGCTTCTCACAAGAAACCGCAATCACGGGCATGCGGCCAGCCACAGAATTCACCAGCCGCTGAAGATTCACATCCGCGCCAGCTACATCCAGCTTGTTTGCAACTACAATTGCTGGCTTGTACGTGGTGCTCTCAAAGATTGCATCTTCAACATCGTCCAAAGTAACTTCTCCAGAAATCTTCACAATTGCATCGTTGATGCGGTAGCTTCGCAAAAGCGCTTCAACATCACGCATTGTGCAATCAACAAGTTTTCCAACCACAATTATGCGCAAGCCAGCACCCATATAACGCCTATCAACATCCACTCTGCCTCGAGGTTTACTCACAAGCAACCGTGCCTTCTCCAACTCGCTGAGAATAAGACTTAACTGCGCCACTGGATCATAAGATAAATCCACCATCAAAATTAATCCGTCCGCATTTCTTGCCAAAGCAAGCGACTGCAAACCCCAAGCTCGTCCGTCGGCTGAGCCTTCCATCAGTGCAGGCGCTTCAACCAGCTGAAACTGTACATCCTCAAAATTCATAACTGCAGGTACAGGTTCCCGTGTAGTGTAAGGCGCCGCTGACACCGACACGTTTGCATTTGTCACAGCCGTCAATAGGCAGCTCTTGCCAACTTTCGTCAAGCCCAAAAGCACCACTTGCGCCGCGCCTTCTTTCTCGATAAAAAATTTTGGGCCACCTTTGCCAGCGCGTTTAGCCTTCCGCTCTTCCAGCTCCCGGCGCAAAACAGCAATTTTCTTTTTAATCTGCCCTCGAAGCTTAAGTGTACCCTTATGCTGAGGCACTAGACTGAGGAATTCTTGCATTCGCTGGAGCTTCTCACGCGGATTCCGTGTGGCTTCAACTTCGGCCCATTTGTCCTTGGCTTCAGGAGGCAAATTTGTCGGCATGATTCTTCAGCCTAATATCAAGCGAAAACAAGTTTAATACAATTTCTAGCCGTGCAGCATCATTTCAGCTTTGTAGCGAAATATGATAAATAACCAAGAACCTTAAAATGGTTCGCAAATCAACTTCTAGAGGATAAACGCAGAATTCATATGATAAGATTAAAATAATTGGAAGAATAGTTGTGTTAACGCACTAAAATTTAAGGAAAAATAAAATAGAGGAAGAAAAAATGAGCAAAAGCACAAAACCACACATGAACATCGTAATCATGGGACACGTTGACCACGGAAAATCCACCACAACAGGGCACCTGCTTTACTTAGCCGGCGCCATCGACGAAAGAACAATCAAACAATTCGAAGAAGAAGCTGAAAAAATGGGCAAGGGCACCTTCAAATACGCGTGGGTTCTCGACAACCTCAAAGAGGAACGCGAAAGAGGCGTAACCATTGACCTGCGATTCCTAAAGTTTGAAACCAACAAATTCTATTTCACAGTCATAGATGCACCAGGACACCGAGACTTCGTTAAGAACATGATTACAGGCGCAAGCCAAGCTGACGCTGCCGTGCTCTTTGTTTCAGCTAAAAAAGGCGAGTTCGAAGCAGGAATCGGTCCAGGAGGCCAAACACGCGAACACGCATTTCTTGCTTTCACACTTGGCGTCCGCCAATTAGTCGTAGCCGTCAACAAGATGGACGACACCACAGTCAACTGGAGCAAGGAACGATACGAAGAAATTAAAAACGAAGTCGCACGCATGCTAAAGATGGTTGGTTTCAAAGTTGAAAAAATCAACTTTGTGCCAGTTTCAGGATGGACAGGCGACAACCTAATCAAGAAGAGCGACAAAATGCCATGGTACAATGGGCCAACCCTGATTGAAGCACTGGACCTCCTAGAAGTACCGCCTAAACCAGTTGACAAACCATTGCGAATTCCCATACAAGACGTTTACAGCATCACGGGCATAGGCACAGTTCCTGTAGGCAGAGTTGAAACAGGCATACTCAAAGAAGGCATGAACCTCATATTTATGCCATCTAATAAAACCGCTGAAGTGAAATCCATCGAGATGCACCACACCAGAATACCCGTAGCTGAGCCGGGCGACAACATCGGAATGAACGTGAGGGGCATAGCTAAAACTGACATTCACCGTGGAGACGTAGCAGGACCAGTGGATAACCCACCAACCGTGGCTAAAGAGTTCATCGGGCAAATTATCGTGATCTATCACCCAACCGCCATAGCTGCTGGATACACGCCAGTTCTTCACTATCACACAGGACAAATCGCTTGCAGATTCACGGAGCTGCTGAAGAAAATTGATCCACGTACAGGCCAAGTCGTCGAAGAAAAACCCAGCTTCATTAAGACGGGCGACGCCGCATGGGTAAGAATGGAGCCCCTGCGCCCGATAGCCATAGAGACCTACAATGACTTTCCAGAAATCGGCCGCTTCGCCGTCAGAGACATGGGCACAACAATCGCTGCTGGCATCGTGAAGGAAATCACAAAGAAAGGACCATAACTCTCTTCCATCTTTTTTTATTAGTATATTCCCGTTTCCTTGGTGCAATTGATAATTATTTTGAACCCTCAAAGTCCGTTAGCAATGCCCATAGAAGATTGCTATAGAACACATTAACTACCATTTGACTTATAACAGCTGCCATTGTTGAATCATGAGAAACACAACTTTTAAAATAAAGAATAATCATATAATATATTTTGGAACGCGGAATTAAAGGTGATTTTTTATGGGTTCTCGAGTTAGAAAATCGAGGAGAACTAGGATAGGCACGGAACCAGGAAGGCGCTTGCGGAAAGAGATTGTTATCGAACATTATGAGGTTTTTGAGGCTGTTTCATTGAGGGATGTGCCTTTAGAAGAAAGGCGTAAAGAAGCACAGAAACCTTTGTTCTTAACGCGATATGAATAGTTAGCCATTAGCGGATGATGCCAAACACGATTTTTTAGGGTGCCCTTTAACAGTTACTGTTCAGGAAAAGCGTTTATCCTTTTTCGAAACTTTTTAGCCAGAAAGTACGCGCTAACTAAAAGCACAATAACCGCGCTGGAAAGTGCGATTATAAAAAATTCCACCTGTAAGGTAGAAGCGATTGACCAGATGCGCATGTCGGGATCACACAAGTTGCTTATACCCATACACCCAACAGTTACGATCTCCGTTTTTCCATTTTTGTCCAAATCGGCTACGCCAACATTCCAAGCGCAGACGCCGTCGCCGATAGTCCATTCTTGACTTTGCGCTAGAGATAGCGAACTGCCGTCCCAGCTCCAGACGCTTAGCTGCGCATGATTGGGGCTCGTTTGATTCGTGTTAAAGCTTCCATAAGCAGCAACTATGCCGCTTGTCACGATCTCCATGTGCGAATCGCCGTCAACATCACCCAATGCTATGCATTTAACTTCAGTAAGGTAGTCGCTGGTCCATTCTTGGCTGCCTTCTAGCAGCAGCGTGGTGCCATTCCAAGTCCATATTCTAAGCTGCGCAGCAACGCTTTCTCCGTCGTAAGTGAACCCGCCAGTGATTATCTCTGCAGTGCCGTCGCCGTCAACGTCGCCTACTTTCACGTTATTAACCACCGTGTTGCCTTGAACGCCGCCGGCAATGGTTAAACCGTAGCCGTCTTCCACCAAACGCCATTCGGCATTCGCTTGCAGCTGAAATTCTTCGGAGTTCCAGTGCCAGATGCGGAGTTGGCCGCTGCTGTTTTCCAGTTTGCCAGAATATCCTGCGGTGATTATCTCGATTTCTCCGTCTCCGTCCAAGTCGCAGGCCGAAACTGTGCTGGCGCTGGTTACATTAGCCTCAAACCGTAGCGGTTCACCCAGCAGCGTCAAGTTGCCGTCGCGCAGCTGCCACATTGCAAGCTGCGTACTTGACCAGTTAGCGACGCGTGTTCTGCCGACCGTGATTATTTCCGGTAGGCCGTCTCTGTTGAGGTCTCTGGCGAAGACCGCGCCGCCATATGTTCCTTCACTGCTCGCTTCTAGAGTTAATGCCCCATCGTTCCAGCTCCAGATTCTAAGCACACTCGAAAAGCTTGTTCCATTGATTACGCTTCCTGCCGTGATGATTTCGACCTCGCCATCGTTGTCTACGTCAGCCGCGTAAACGCATTCGATGTTGCCAGGCCACTTGTGGCTTTTTTCAAGCGTAAGATTTTGGCTGTTCCAGTTCCAGATTTTGAGCGGTGCTTCCAAAGTTAGCCTTTCGCCCTCATGCACTTGATACATTAAGCCGCCTGTCACGATTTCAATTATGCCGTCTTTGTCTACGTCGGCTAAAAAGAGGTTATGTGACCCGGGGATGCAGGTGCCGCCTACGCCGTAGGTTTCCCAGTGTTGCTCTGCTCTGAGCACTAAAGTGCTGGGTTGATGAAGCATGTAGACGCTCAATATGATGAGTGCAAGCAGTAAAATGAATATGATAGAGAAAAAGGCTGTGTTTCTTTTCATTCCGAACCAGCTTTCTACACATACTATAAGTGGCTTATAGATATAGGCTTTGATCTAACAGAACGCAACGTAAAAGTGGACAGGCTAAATAGGTTTAGGAAACGAAAGTAAGATAAACAGGGGATGCTTATCGCAATTTTAGAGTTGAGTTTATGTCTGGTGCTGAAACGCTTCTGCCCTACCTGAATGATAAAAAAAATGATGAAAAGCCCACGATCATCGTTGACAGCCGCGAAGCCAATTCTGCCGCCAAGATTGTTAAAGGCCTAATCGAACGCGGAGCTAACGTCAAAACGGAGACGCTGGAGAAAGGCGATTATATCCTGTCCGACCAGTGTGCGGTGGAGAGGAAAACCGTAACAGACTTTGTTTACACGCTTACGAGGCGTTACCTTTTTGAGCAGCTGTTCCGGCTTAAGGAAGCCTATCCCAAGGCACTGATACTCTTAGAGGGTTACCTGCCAATAATCTACAAGTTCAGCCACATTCAGCCCGCCGCAGTTTGGGGCGCCATGTTCAACTTGGCGAAAAACGGGATAGCACTGGTTAACACGACATCCTACAAGGAGTCAATTGACTTCCTATATGTTGCCGCCAGGCAAGAGCAGATCGTGGAGAAAAGGGCGCCAGCGATTCATCCCTGCAAGAAAACTGAAACTTTGGCGGATGCACAAGTGTATTTTGTTGCAAGCTTACCCAACATTGGCAGAGAAAAAGCGGTTGCCATACTCAAAGCATATCAAACGCCGTTGAACGCGTTCATCAACGTGGATGACTGGGCAAAAACAGTTTACGGGCTTGGTCCAGTAATAAGCAACAGAGTAAAAGAAGTCTTAAGCACACCTTACAAGGAATAAAAACCACTATTCCACGCCATTTTTGAGTTGAAGCGAAATGTCACTACAGTTTATGCCAGTTTTCTATTTATCAGCGCTACATAAACCATAAAAATTCAAGCCGCTTATGAATAACCGTGTTTGGAAAAGTGTAGTGAAAACATGGATAAAGTACGGTTAATTCTAACCTTAGTTACCGTGATCATCACGGTTGTGCCTATCGTGGGAGTTTTACTTGCGCACCGAGACAATTTACTGGGAATGGTTATCCCACCTGAAATAGAAGAAATCCAGAACAAGCTAAGCAGCAGCGGCAGTGCTGAGGAGCCTATGCTGGAGCCTGTAGGTGAGCCGCAGTATGATTTTACTTCGCGAAAGATGACCCAACTAATTGCTTTCAAGAATGTATTTCCCTTCGATATCACCATTAACTCGATCACTGGAGATGTTGAATGCGCCGCGCATAATTTTCACTTAGGCGCTGTAAACCTCGAAGAGCCTGTAAGCATAAATGTGAATGAAACTAAGACCTTGACGGTTGTTGTGACATGGACGGCAGCGGCGGAAAGCCACTTCGAAGCAGCACATGCCGATGAAGAGGTTGTCACCGTTAATCTGGTGGGTCTCACAGTGGATGTTAAGGGCGTCCAGTTACAGATGGATCAAACGATTGAAGTTCCAAACCCAATCAAGCAGAAATAGGCAGTGATAAACGTGAAAACGATTTTGACAAGGGTTAACTGGTTCGGGTTTGCTGGCGGGGTCATAACGTTGCTGGTTGTTGCAGTCTCGCTGCTGCAGCCATGGTGGCAGCTTACAGTTGGCGAAGATTTATTGCAAGCAAATGTTTCACCTGTAAACACCAACTTCAGTTTTGCAGGAACCGTGTTCACGATACCCCTTGTATGGGCTTTTAATATTTCCTGTCTGCTAACTTTAATCGCCGGTGGCGTTGCAATGCTACTTTACTCGTTTGTTCCAACTAAATCTTATGCTAAGCACTTGCTGGGGTTTAGCTACAAAAAGCCGCTGTACACGCTTATTTTCTTCATCATCGGCTTAATCGCAACCACGGTGATTGTCCAAGCAATAATTGGAATCAGCATGCCGCTAATAGGTACAACAACAGCCACTTTGCCACAGAACCTCACAGAGGGCGCAACCGTAAATATACCGTTGTACACAAGCTTTCAGTGGCCTTTCTGGTTAGCCGCAGCTGCCGCGGCACTTTGCATCGTTGCAAGATTATACCACAAGAGAGTTGCTCCAGCACCAAAAGCTGCCACGTAAACGCCACAAAACAGCCTCATGAAGCCAACTTTGACATTGCACTGTTTAGAGCTGAGGAATACTTATTTCTATAAGTTCTGAAATGAAAATTAACACCTGCAACCATCTGCGGGGCTGTCGGCTAGTTTGGTCCAGGCTTGTAGCCTCGGGCGCTATAGACCCCGGTTCAAATCCGGGCAGCCCCATTATCAATGCATTTTTCAAGTTTGGCTGCTCATTAGCTACAGCCGCAGGTGTTTTTCCGCTTATTTATATTCCGTGGTTGGCTTTTGCGTGCTAAGATTTGGCTGTTTCAAGCGTTGAATGAAGGTTTAAGTAAAGCAGTGGATAAATGTTATTTTTGGTGTTCAGAGATGGCTAAGGCAGTGGTTCTTCTTGCTGCAGGATTCGAAGAGATTGAAGCTACAACTGTAATTGACGTTCTCCGAAGGTGCAATGTTAAAGTTGTGGTTGCAGGGCTTTCTTCAGAGCTGATAACAGGCGCTCATGACATGCGAGTCGCTCCTGACACCTCGATAGATAAAGTGAAAGCAGAGGATTATGACGCGATAATATGCCCCGGCGGAAACCCAGGCTACATTAACTTGAGAAAAAACCCGGTTGTTCTTTCGCTGGTGAGGCAGGCTTTCAATTCTGGCAAGCTTGTGGCTGCCATATGCGCTGCGCCCGCGGTGCTGGCGGACGCGGGAATTTTGAATGGTAAGAAGTGCACTATTTACCCTGGTATGGAGGAGGAGCTTGAACGGGGCGGCGGAAAGGTGCAGAGAAATCTAGTGGTCGAGGATGGAAACGTGATTACTAGCCAGGGGCCGGCAACTGCCTTGCATTTCGCGTTTAAAGTGGCAGAGCGTTTGGCAGGTAAAGCCGTGGTTGAGGAAGTTAAGGAACGAATGTTGGCAAACCTTATTCTTTAGATAGCCACCGCGCGCGAACAATCAGAGCAAGGTATTCGAGAAAATAATGTTTAGGTAGCAGGGTTTCTTTAAGAAAGCATTTTAAGATTTGGTCTAATATTTTTATGTAGTGAAACGTGTATTCTGGTGTCTCATTGAGAGTTTTTCCCAGACCGATAGTCGTGGTATCTGAGTGTATTACTTTTGCGCCTGTCCGTTACGATGGGCAGATTATTTCAAGCGAAGTTGTTGAAAAGCTTAAGCCGTATGTCGATTTTATTCCAGTATGCCCCGAAGTAGGCATCGGCTTGGGAATCCCACGGCAACCAGTGCGGATAGTATTGGTTAACGGCGAGCGCCGATTAATCCAGCCAGCTACAGGAGCAGATTTCACCGAGAAAATGCGCGCCTTCGCTGAGTCATTCTTGGATTCTTTACAGGAAGTTGACGGCTTTATTCTTAAGCATGGCTCGCCAAGTAGCGGCTTAAGAAACGTGAAAGTCTACGGGAGCATCCAGAAGTCAGCGCCCGTCGGCAAAGGCCCGGGCTTCTTCGGAGAGGCGGTGCTACAAAAATTTCCCGGCCTCGCAATAGAAGACGAAGGACGATTAATGAACACTAAAATCCGCAATCATTTCCTAACCAAGCTTTTCACTATGGCAAGTTTCAGAGAAGCCGCGAAAGCAGGGAAAATCAGCGACCTAATCCGTTTTCACTCTGAAAACAAGTATTTGCTAACGGCTTACAGCCAGAAAGAACTTGGATACATGGGAAGAATAGTTGCCAACCAGCATGGAAAGTCAGCTGCGGAAATTTTCGCTGAGTATAAGAAGCACTTGATGCTGGCGATAGCGAAAACTCCGAGTGCAGGTTCGTATGCGAATGTGCTCCTGAAAATTATGGGCTACTTCTCAGGCAGCCTCTCAAAGGAAGAAAAAGCCTTTTTCATCGAGCGCGTCGAGAAATACAAGGCGGGCCAGCTTCCGTTAAGCGCTTTACTAAGCATCTTGAAAGCTTGGATAATACGATTCAAACAAGATTATTTGTCTGCGCAAATATTTCTGGAGCCATATCCTGAAGCATTGACGGAACTGGATTACTCGCTTTCGCAAAACGCGCGGGATTACTGGAAGTAGCTCACATCAGATTTGGATAGTCAACAACTGCCGTCCTAACCGCAAAGAAAAGAGGGAATTAGAAGGGCGCGTATATCCCGATGAACACTAGCCACGCAAGCGCGGTTTTAGCTACAAAGCTTAATATTATGTAGACGCGTTCGCCGTAAAGATAGTCTTTCCATGGCCCCACGCCCTTGTACTGTAACACCATATTCAAGGCGAAGACGTTGAATACGGCAAAGTAGATGAAGAATATTAGGTAGACAAACGTGGGCGGGTTTGTTCCTGTTGAAGTGATTGCTGCCACGAAATAAGCGAAAAGCACTACCCATGGGACTCCGCCGGATATGCAGCCTAAGATGAACGGGAGCCAGGATGTTTTCTGGGCTTTTTGATTCACTACTTCCATGTAGTAGCCAAACATTATCATCGTTGCATTTAAAGTGAAAATCATCACTAAAGACCAGAAATCCCAGACGCCGACAAATGTTGCAATTAAAACTATCATTATCGAGCTGGAAAATGCATACTCATACCACCGGTAAGGATTAATGCCCTTCTTCAAATTCTCGGTGTAGTCTCGGTTTTTCGGGAAAGCTATAATGAAATGGGCTATGGCGGACATCAAAGGGAAAGAAGCAACTATGACACCGAGATTAGTTAAAGTAAACAGAACTTGAGGGTTAGGAGCAACGGAAATTGGCGGGCCTATGTTAAATTTCAAGTAAAAAGTGTATATGTCCCTCTCCCAGGATATCAAAGTGCCCAGCGCAAGCATCAAAATTCCCTGCGATAAATGGAGCACCCCTGCGGCAATGTTGAACCGTTTTAAATAATTAAACGATATAGGCGATTGTGCAATTATCTTCAGTCGCTCTTCATAATTCAATAAAAATCACCTCCCTAAACATGGTCAAACTTAGCATAAGTAGCTCCATTAGAACTGATTTATTGTAATTGCTTTTAAGCTTTTAGACTTATAATTAAACGAGCACTTCGCAACAAAGACTCGCCAAATTTAAGCTGATGCCAGGGATTAGGATAAATTAAACGCAGAAAATTGCATAAAATCGTTTATATATCAATTACAAGATAACATAACTACGATTTATCATAATTTTTATGGAGAATACGCCGGTGACGCAGGAAACAGTCTGGCACAATCTAAGCGTTGAAGAGGTCTTCAAGCAGCTTAATACAAGCGAAAGAGGCTTAACAAACGCCGAAGCAGAAAAAAGACTACAATTATACGGACCAAATGAGTTGGAAGAAGAAAAGAAAACGAGTAAATTAACGCTGCTTGGGCGGCAGCTGAAAAGCCCGCTTGTAGGCGTCCTACTCGCCGCCGCGTTAATCTCGCTTTTTGTCGAGAAATACACGGACATGGCCGTCATTCTTGTTGTTATCGCTTTGAACGCGGCTATCGGCTTTTTCCAGGAATACAAGGCGGAAGCAGCGTTACAAGCGTTGAAAACCATGGCTGCGCCAGAAGCTGAGGTAATTCGCGATTGCCCAGAAACAGGCGGCTGCATCGAAATGCGGGTAAAAACAAGGGAGATAGTTCCAGGCGACGTGATAGACTTGGATGCTGGAGCTAAAGTGCCAGCTGACGCCCGCATTTTTGAGGCTGTAAACCTGGAAATAGACGAGTCAATGTTAACAGGCGAGTCAACACCAGTTAAAAAAATCGTGAGCGTTCTACAGAAAAACCTGCCAGTTGCCGATAGGACGAACATGGCTTTTTCAGGCACCCTAGTCGCAAGCGGAAGAGGCAAAGCCGTTGTTGTTGCCACGGGAATGAGAACGGAAATAGGTAAAATAGCTAAATTAATTAAAGAAACGGAAAAAGCTGAAACTCCAATTCAGAAGCAAACAGCAGACTTAAGCAAAAAACTGGGATTACTTGCGTTGTCAGCAAGCGGCTTAATACTTATAATCAGTCTTCTCCGCGGATTTGAATTTCTCGAAGCATTTCTGTTCGTGTTAGCAGCGGCGGTCTCTGCCATTCCAGAGGGCTTGCCTGTGGTGATTACGATAACGCTGGCGATTGGCGTGCACAGAATGGCTAAGAGAAACGCTATTATCAGAAAGCTACAAGCTGTTGACACCTTAGGCTCCGCCACGGTAATCTGCACTGACAAAACTGGAACGTTAACAACCAATCAAATGACCACACAGAAAATATTTGTAGACAACAAAATAATCACGGTAACCGGCGTCGGATACACGCCAGAAGGACATTTTGAATTAGACGGCAAGCCAATCGACACGGCAAAAGATGAAGCGCTCAGTTTTCTGCTCAAAGCAGCGGCATTATGTAATGATGCCCGCTTAAGGCGACACAAACTTGATGGAAAATATCAATGGGAAATTTACGGAGACACCACAGAAGGCGCGTTAGTTGTTGCCGCGGCGAAGGCAGGTTTTCAAAAAGACGACTTGGAAGCAAAGTATCCACGTGTTGACGAAGTTCCATTCGATCCCAAAAATAGGTACATGGCTACTTTCCATAGAATTTCAGAGGGAAAGTTTCATGTCTACGTTAAAGGAGCGCCGGAAACAGTACTAGAAATGTGCTCCGAAATCCTCGAAGAAGGCAAAGAGAAAAAGCTGACGCCGCAAAGGATGGAGGAAATTTTGAAAGTCAGCACCCAGATGGCTAGTGAAGCGTTAAGAGTTCTGGCCATCGCTTATGAACTGATAGACGCAGAGAAACTAGCGCATGTTAGGGACGGCCTTCAGCGGGGACGTATTAAACTCGTTTTTGTGGGCCTAGCAGGAATGCTGGATCCGCCTAGGCTAGAAGCGAAATCCGCGGTGCAGCTCTGCAAAAAAGCCGGAATCAAGGTGATAATGGCCACGGGCGATCATAAGCTTACCGCCGAGGCCATCGCAAAGGAAGTAGGCATCTTAGAAGCAGGTTATAGGGTTTTGACTGGCGCAGATTTGGACGGCATGTCTGATGATGAGCTTGACGCGGTGATAAATGAAACCGCAGTATTCGCGAGGGTGTCTCCCACGCACAAGTATCGAATTGTGGAATCTCTAAGGCGGAAAGGCCATATCGTGGCTATGACCGGCGATGGCGTTAATGATGCGCCAGCTTTGAAGGCGGCAGAAATAGGCGTCGCCATGGGTATCACAGGCACGGATGTGACAAAGGAAACAGCCGATATGGTTCTGGCCGACGACAACTTTGCAAGCATCGTTAACGCAGTCGAAGAAGGCCGCGTAGTTTTTGAAAACATCAGAAAAGTAGTAAAGTATCTTGTTTCAACCAACACAGGTGAAATAATCACCGTAATAGCCGCGCTTCTGTTTTTACCTGGCATCCCATTGATTTTCACGCCTGTTCAGATACTTTGGGTTAATCTGGTGACTGACGGGTTGCTTGACAAATTCTTGGCTATGGAGCCGAAAGAGAAAGGCGTGATGGAGCAGCCGCCGAGAAAGCCTAAAGAGAGAATAATCAATCGAGACATTATGTTAAATATTGCTTATGTAGGCGTATTCATGGCTGTCGGCACACTATGGATGTTTACAGCGGGCTATAACAATGGCGGACTTCAAAAAGCCCAAACATTAGCCTTTACCACCATAGCAATGTTTCAAGTATTTAACGCTCTTAATTGCAGATCAAGAACAACATCCGTTTTCAAACTTGGCTTAACCACCAACAAGTATCTACTTGCTGGTATTGTAGCCTCAGTGTCATTACAAGTTCTTGCAACGCTGTTGCCTCCACTGCAAACTGCGCTGGGCACAATTTCGCTTTCGCCCATAGACTGGCTGATGATAGTCCTTATTTCCAGCTCAGTGTTAGTTGCTGAGGAAATCAGAAAACTGGTTAGAAGCAAATTGGAAAGGCGAGTATAGATGGCATCAAAATATGAAGTTGAAATCATCTCCATAGAAGATAAAGACGCGTTAATGGAAAAGTATGGCGAGCGCTTGCTTTATGAGGAAAGAGCAGACATATACGGTTGCTGCATCAAACTCTTAACAGACAGCAAATACATCAAGGATCGCTGGGAAGAAAACTTTTATCCCATGTCAGCGCACACGCGCTCTCATGGAAGGTTAATTGTTACACAAGAAAACGGCGAAAAACAGCGAGTGCTCTACGATCCGCTCTCGAAAACAGCCTTTCTAATCAACGTTGACTATTACGGCTGGGTGAAGTCAATAGCCCTAAGCGTTGCCGGCGACATACTCGAGGACGAGCATGGCATAAACTCGGTTCATGGCGCTTGTGTAAGCATAGGTGGTCAAGGCGCCTGTCTAATAGCGCCATCTGGAACGGGCAAAACCACGCATACATATGGGCTGCTGAGGCTGAAGGGCGTTCGCGCCATATCAGATGACTGGTTTTTTGTTCGTTTTATGGCTGACCAAAACGTGGCATTTAGCTCTGAAAAAAACTTTTACATTCAAGCAGACATAGCGGAAATCTGGGGAGAATACAAGTCACTCGTGGATAAAGCCGAGTTTGACGCCCGAGGCAGAGCAATCGTCAACATTAGGTGGATTGTTGGAAAAGGAAAAATTTTTCCCATGACACCTCTGGGCACTGCAATTTTGCTGAAACGCGACCCAAAAGATGGCAGAGTCGCTAGAAAGTTAACTGCGGCAGAAGCAGTCGAATACATCAAGAGCGCGGGCTTCTGCAATCCACACTTGTTAGTCAAGGATTCAAGAAAAACCCTGCTACGAGAAAAGTTCTTCAAGGAATTCTTTAGCCACATCGAAACCTATCTTGTAAACACCATGTTACCGCCGCTTGAGACGCACAAGGTAATAAAGGACATTTTAAAAGTAACTTAGGCATTACACAACCAAGTGCTTGGAACCATGCAAAACCAGACAAAACAGAAAGTTGCATATTTCTCCATGGAAATCGCGCTGTCAAATGACATCCACACGTACAGCGGCGGCCTCGGAGTCCTCGCAGGCGACACCATACGGTCAAGCGCGGATTTGAAGCTGCCTCTGGTCGGCGTCAGCTTAATCAGCAAAAAAGGCTACTTCAAACAGGAACTGACACCAGATGGTAAGCAGATGGAGCACGAAGATCCATGGGACCCCGCAAAGTTCATGCAGCTTCTTCCCGAAGAAGTCACAGTGCCGATTCAGTCGCGCGATGTGCATGTCAAAGCGTGGCTCTATAATGCGGTGAGCCAAACAGGCGGAGTGGTTCCTGTATATTTTTTGGACACGGATGTTGAGGGAAATAGTAGTGAAGATAAGGAAATCACTTCTTTCCTTTATGGTGGAGATGAAAGATACCGTCTCAAGCAGGAAATCGTGCTGGGAATAGGCGGCGTGAGGATGCTGGAGAAGTTAGGGATAAGCGTCCGCAAGTACCACATGAACGAGGGGCACTCCGCCTTTCTTGCCTTAGAATTGCTGCGGCAATGGGAAATGGATGTTGACAAAGTTAGGGATAACTGCATATTTACCACGCATACGCCTGTTGAATCCGGGCACGATAAATTCTCTTACGACCTGGTTAAGGAAGTCTTAGGTGACTATGTCCCATTGGAAGTGCTGAAAAGCATAGGCGGCGAAGACCAATTGAATATGACACGGCTTGCACTTAACTTAAGCAATTACATAAACGGCGTAGCAAAACGGCATAGTGAATCCTCAAAGGAAATGTTTCCCGGCTACGAAATCTACGCCATCACCAACGGCATACACTCTTACACTTGGACATGCGCAAGCTTTAGAAGCTTATACGATAAGTATCTGCCAGGCTGGGCAAACGAGCCTAACCTGCTTGTGCGAGTAGACGTGATACCTGACGAGGAAATTTGGCAAGCTCACAAGGACGCAAAAAAATCTTTGATTGACCACATTAACAAAGTCACCAACAGCGACATGAGCATAGAAACGTTGACAATTGGTTTTGCTCGGAGAGCCACAGAATACAAAAGAGCCACGCTGATATTCTCTGATCTGCAAAGGCTACGGCGAATAAACAGAAAAACGCCTATCCAACTAATTTTTGCGGGGAAAGCGCATCCAAAAGACTACCAAGGCAAGAAAATTATTGAACAAATCTTCAGCTACATTCAAAAATTAAAAGACGAAATCAAAATCGTTTACTTAGAAAATTACGATCTGGAAACCGCGGCCAAGGTGATTGCCGGCGTTGACGTCTGGCTGAACACGCCACATCCGCCTTTTGAGGCGTCAGGAACCAGCGGCATGAAAGCAGCACACAACGGCGTGGTAAACTTCAGCGTGCTGGACGGCTGGTGGATTGAAGGCTGGATAGAAGGCATAACAGGCTGGTCGATCGGGCCGCATCCAGAAGAGCGCATATCGCAGGAGGAACGCAACAGTAGAGAGATAGATGATCTGTATAACAAGCTGGAATACATTATTGCGCCCATGTTCTACGCGAAAAGGGATGAATGGATACGAGCGATGAAGAATTCTATTGGGAAAATTGCCTATTACTTTAACAGTCACAGAATGATGCGGAGATACGTTATAGAAGCCTACTTTTAAACAAGGCATAATTTAAGATTAATTAAAATAACAGAAAAAATGCTGAAGAACCCGCCATATTAACGTTGAATGGTGGGGCTGGCCGGATTTGAACCGACGACCTTTACCCGGAAACAGCGCTTGGCTGCTCCTACGGGTTTCTCTAAGACCGCTCCAGAACTTCGTCATCCCATGCGGTCAGCAAACCCGTTGTGCTTGCTTTCTGGAGCCCGTCGTCATGCCTGCCTAGACTACAGCCCCGTTGATGCCGACGCTGAAAGGATTAAGTTAATTGTCCAAAATAAAAATATATTCATCAAATCTTTTTGCGCGTCATGAGGCTGCTTTGATAAAAGCACTTTGTAACTTATAAGCAAAAGCGAAACGCGCCTTTGTGGGAAGCAAATCAGTTTTCAAAAATGATTTGATAACGAGTGTTAAACGCAAAATTTATAACAAAAATCAAATGATAACTAAACTTTTGAGGGGATTAAAATTGGAGATGGGGCTAATATCTAAATGGGCGTATCTGCTCTTTGTCGTCATTGCCGTTGTAATGGGGCTGATTGTGGGTTACATGGCGTGGAGTGAAGGCGGATGGAATGCTGTTGCTACTGTTAATGGCTGGGTTCTTCTAGTGCTGGTAGTTTTAGGCATCATAATTGGTCTTACAACAATAACCGCAAAAGAAGTCATGCCATTCCTGATAGCCACAATTGCCCTAGCCGTGGCAGCTGGCGCAAACGTCTGGGAACCACTATGCGCAATTCACGACTTGCTATATTTCTGGGCCACGGGAATCCTCAATTACATCGTAGCCTTCGCTGCGCCAGCAGCAGTGATAATTGCAATCAAAGAAATCCTAACAATAGCCAAGGAAAAGTAAGCAAACTCTTGCCCTTACCTCCCCTTTTTTTACTTTTAAAGGCTTCGCGTCAGCAAAAATAGACAGCGGCAAAACCCACATATCACCGGCGCAACGGCGCATGGTAAAGGGGCACATAGCAAGTTTTACGGTATAGGGTCCGCCTAAAAAGCGAAAAGTTAATGAAGGAAAAATGCCGTGTATTGCTGGGTTTGCCGGCCATAGGGCACGGGTCCCACCTGATCCCATTCCGAACTCAGAAGTTAAACCGTGCTCCGTTCCCAGCGGTAGTGTGGTCTTCGGCCACGCGAAACTGGGAAAGCTGGCAGCCCACTTAAACGCTGAAGGATGCAGAGAGAATTAGCTAAGATTTATAACTAAGTGCTGAATGTTTTTGGAGACGTGGTGAAACCGTGAACGTATCGGCATTTCTGCCCGCTTTGACAGGTCAGTTAGGAGGGGCAGGAGACAGCATATCTCAAATTTTAAGCATACTATTCTATGTTATCTTCATAGTTTTCCTGTTTTATGGCCAAAGAATCCAAATGTACGTGATGATCCGCGAGGTTGAGGGGTCGCTCTACAAGCTGAAGTACATAAAAGATGAAGGGCGGAGAATCGCAATAGAAACAATAAAAGAGTTGGGCAAGCCTCAAACCGACCCATCCGCAAGAGTCGACCGCTATCTGGATTATTTCACAATCGCACCGCAAAGCATGGATCCCGCTGGCATAGTTTACAAGCTTGACCACATCCTCGATGTGAGAGACACAAGGCTCAAGGATGAAGTAAAGCTGATGGCGCCTGCAAGCGACGAGGTGCAAGTAAACAATTTGGAGAACACACTAGAGGCAGCGATGGCGCTTAACTACATCTACAAAGTTGTGCGCCACTATTATATACAAGGAAAGAAAACGCTAAGCCTCTACATCATAATGCAGTTGCAGATGATACTGCCGCTGGTAATGAAGGAAGCCGAGGCATACGCCAGCGCATTAAAGGCCTTTGCATATGGGCAGCCCATAGGCGATGGCGTTGGCCCGCTGGTAGCTGCAAAGCTTATGCATGGCTATGAAACGCGTAAGGTGCCGAAAGACTGCGTCGTAGCCGAAGTGCCGTTAGAGGGTCGCACCGTGCTTGTCATGAAAGCTGAAGGGCCAGGCGGCAATGTTGGTAAGCCAGGCGACGCCATAAAAGCAGTTATTGAAGAAAACCATGGGAAAGTCGCGGCGGTTATAATGATTGATGCCGGTTTGAAGCTTGAAGGTGAAATGGTTGGTGAGGTCGCTGAAGGTGTAGGCGCCGCGATTGGCGGACCAGGTGTAGATCAGTACAAGATTGAAGAGGCCTTGGTGGATTATCATATTCCAATTTATGCTGTGATAGTTAAGGAGGATATCGGTGACGCGGTTTCGCCAATGCGTAAAGAAATTTCCGATTCAGTTGATAAGGTAATTGAACGTGTGAAAAGCGTTCTCTTGGAAAGAACAAAGGAAGGGGATAAAGTTATCATCTTCGGCGTTGGCAACACAATTGGCATTGGACAGTAGGAGGAAGAAGAAAACATGAGTGAAAATTCGTCTTCAGCAACCGCGAAGATCTCAACGTATCTCACAATGATTGTGCTGATAGTTTTAGCATTATCCATAGTGGCGCTTTTATGGTCTGTTAATTTCTTTTTGTTAGGCAATGACGTTGCTGCTGGGTATCTTTTGATCATCGGTTTAATTGCCATGGGCGTGTCAGTTTACGTTATGGTTCAATCGCGAAAGCGTATTGCAGACATGAAAATTGAGGCGCCAAAAGTTATGACGACAGTTGAGTGCAGAAAATGCGGATTCAAGAGTGTCAGAGAATTTCAGCGCGGCGACTTCGTGTTCAAGGAGCTTGATCCCTGCCAGAAATGCAATGAAAAGATGCTTGTAACGGCCATATACAAGGAAGTTAGAGAAAAAGAGAAAACTTTTGCGCTTTAGGTTAAAACTTCGCAGCCTTTTTCCGTTATGAGCACCGTATGCTCAGCTTGAGCAACAGGTTTTCGGCTTGCTTCGACAAACACGGGATAGCCCATAAGCGACTTGGATTTGTATAGCTCATCGAAGGCTTCGTGGTACTGGTTTGCGGACACTATGTTTTGCAGCCAACGTTCAGCAAAAGGCAAGGTTCTGAAATTGTCTTCAATATACGTGAGAAGCTGTTTTGCGTACGGGTTTTTCACGGATTTGGTTTTGACTAAACGGAAAATTGTGACCTCGGTGCCGTCTTCAACTCGGCCAGCCGCATCGGGAAGCGTAACGAAGGGTTCTATGGCGTACACTTCCCCAGCCTGAACTTTTGTGAATGAAATTTGTGCCACGTTCGGAATAGAGGTTCCAGCATGGATGAGGTATCTACCCACCGAATGGCCAGTCAGGTTCGAGATGGGTTTGAAGCCGCGGTTTCTTATGGATTTCTCTATTATTTCCCCAATCTTTGAGGTAGACATGCCTGCATGAATGCTGCTTATGGCCGCGTCTAATGCATGCTCCGCTGCTGCTTGCATATCTGCATATGCTGGGTCAAAGCAAACGGTGAAAGCAGTATCGGTTACGTAACCGTCCACATGAACGCCCAAGTCAACCTTCACAATGGCTTTCTCGGGAATCCTTCGCTCATCGTTCGGCGGCGAAGTATAATGAGCAGCAACCTCGTTGATGGAAACATTACAGGGGAAAGCTGGCTTGCCGCCTTTTTTGCGGATAAGCGTCTCGGCTTTTTCGCACACTTCAATTATAGGCATGCCCTCGCGAACGAAGCTACGGATTTCTTCCCTTGTTTCTCGGAGAATCTTGCCTGATAAACGAAACTTTTCTATGACTTCCTCATCGTAACGATCCATTAATGCCTCACTTCAATATTATGCAACATTTCGCTGCTAATGGATAATTTGTTTTGCAACTTAAGCGTTAGCATAGAAAATGGTTGGAAAACTACATGGGAACATTAAAAAAAGGATTTAACTTGCTTTGAAATTGGCGATCAAGGCGTGTAGAGCTTCGGGTCGAGAGTTGCGAAGACGTTTCCGCCCAAGTGGTAGATCAGCCGCGCCTCGCTTATGTCGTATTTGTCCGTGAAAACACCCTTGTCTGCGTAGGCCTCCAAGACTTCGCCGACGAAGATTGTGTGGTCGCCAGTTTTGAATTGATTATATAGACTGCATTCCAGATGAGCAATGCACTCCTTTATTATGGGGGCCTTCACTTTTCTGGCTGGCAGCGGCGTCAGACCTGTCTCGCGGAATTTGTCGTGACCTCGGCCGCTGAGTTTACCGCATGCCAGCGTCTGCTTAACAATTTCTACCGTTGGAATGTTAATCACGAACTCCTTTGTTTCTTCAATAAGCGTATGCGAGTAGCGGCCAGGAGCTATGCTCACCGCAGCCAGCGGCGGATTCATCGAAGTCGGCATCACCCAAGCCAGGGGCAAAACATTAGGTTTCCCATGTTTCCCAACGCAGGAAACGAGAACCGTGTGCATCGGATGCAGAAGCCGGTAAGCCGAGGAGAAGTCAACATTTACTTTCTCTGACATAAGCTTTCACCTAACGTTTTATGTGAAATTTGTCTATTACATCTTTAGCTTTTTCTCTTTTTCTCCGGTGCTCCTCAAGGAACTTGTTGAGGCGCTCCGCTAAATCTTTTTTGCATTCGCCGCATAAGATTTCGCCTGCGCGGCATCGTCGTTCCCGCTCCAAGAGCTTCGCGTCGTCTTCCTCGAATAAATAAACGTAATACTGGAAAATCGAGCAGACCGTTGGGTCAGCGCCTGTTTTCCGCTGCTCCGCCGCGGTTGGTTTGCCGCCTGTGAAAGCATTCCAGATTTTCCGCTTAACCAGCTCCGGCGGATCCATAGTGAAAATGCTGGTTTCCGGTTCGGAGGCGCTCATTTTTCCGCCCGGGCCTAAGCCTGGCAGGAAGCGGCAGTGAATTTGCGCTGGCTTGTGGTAGCCCAGTTTCTGTGCTATATCGCGTGTAACCCGCCAGTACGGGTCCTGGTCGATGGCTGCTGGAATCAGCGCGGGCACGTTCTCGTCTGTTAACTTCTTGTGAATAAAGCAGGGTACTGCTTGCAGAGCAGGCCAGAATATCCATCCGATGTTGGTGCTGTCTTGGAAGCCGAAGGTTGCTCTCGCAGTGGAGTAAGTGATGCGTTTTGCAACCTCCAGTGCAATATCGTAAAGCAAGTCAATGTCTTCGACGTCGTAGATTATGAAGGTGTCCTCGGGTTTGAAGCCTAAAGCGATCAGGTCCAGCGCGTTCTCATAGGCGTATCGTCTTGTTTCCGCGAGGCTTGCTTCGTCGTCTACGATGAATTTTTCGTCATCAGTCATCTGGAAATACAGTCGCGCGCCAAATTTTTCTTGCAGGTGCCGCGTGAAAATCCATGGCACCAGATGCCCGATATGCACGGGACCAGATGGGCCTCTGCCTGTGTATAGAACAAACTTCACGCCTTTTTCATAGAGCTCTAACACTGCATCCAAGTCGCGGTGCGAGAAGAAGATGCGCCGCTGCAGCTGCAGATGCAGCTTGCCCGTGTGCCGTGTTACTTTTGCAAGAAGTTCTTCGGTTAATGGTTGTGTGCCGAATTCGCGTATTAAGCGTTCATAGTCAACTTTTCCCTTGACTTCCCAAGGGGTAACAACCATCTCGTTCCCTGAACCATTAGACGATGCCGTTGTAATCACCAGTTACTTTTGAAAAGAAAGGAAAGCTGGCGGTCATATATTCTTTTTTCGCAAACTAAGCGGCAGTCCCCTTTTTTCCCAATCTGTTTACAAGCGAACCCGCGATTATGAAGACGATAGCAAGCAAAGCGACGATAACCATGTTTATGTACACACCACTAAGGGTTTGGTAAATTACTATGCACTTAAGTCTCTTGGACGAGAAAGAACGATTTACGTGGTGTCTATAGGGAACAACATGCTTTTATTAACGACGTTAGAACTACAATAGCAAAAACGCGTATTGCGTTAACGAAGGCTCAAGAGCATGGTTAACCTTAGGGCACACGAACTTAAAGTTCTTGCCGCAATAGCAAAGCTAGGCGGCAAAGCCTCAGTTGAGCAGTTAATCAGCGAAGCTGAATTGTCCGACGCTGCCATCATGCGTGCGGCATTAACGCTGCAGGAACAGGGTCTTGTCAGGATACATGCGGAGCCGCAGGTTATTGCCAGGCTCAGCGCGGAAGGCGGCCTGCATGCGGAAAACGGTCTGCCTGAAAGGCGCCTCATAAGAGCCCTGCTTAAGTTAGGCGGCGAAGCAAACTTGGATCGCGCGGCTGCTGAGGCAGGCTTGGATCAGCAGTTTAAGCAGATTGCGCTGGGCTGGGTTATAAAGAAGAATTGGGCTGTTTACGATTCAAAAGCTAACATGTTGCGGATTGCCGCTAACCTTCAACAGGGTGAAGCGCCAGAAGGCGACGATGAAAAACTGCTGCGGCAATTATTGGGTAATAGTCAGGTTCCGCTTAACATGTTAAGCGCGCCGTTGCACGCTGCTGTGCAAATGCTGAAGAAGCGTAAACTGCTTGTGACTGAAGAGAAAACTCGCAGGGTCATAGAAGTCACCGAGCTAGGTAAGCAAGCTGCAGTGGGGGCAACTGCTGCGCCAGAGGAAGTGACCCAGCTTACGCCGGAACTTGTTATTACGGGTAAATGGCGCGGCGTAAAGCTACGAAAATATAACATTGAAGCGCCCGTAGCTAAGACGTGGCCAGGCAAGAAGCATCCCTACCTCAGTTTCCTAGAAGAGGTACGCGCTAAATTAGTCACTTTAGGCTTCAAGGAAATGACGGGCACAAACGTTGAAACGTCCTTCTTCAATTTTGACGCCTTATACACGCCGCAAGACCATCCGGCCAGAGAAATCTTCGGCATATACTTTGTTAAAAACCCGGAGTATGGAGACATAAGCGCCTATGAAAAGGTAGTAGCAAACGTCAAAGCTACCCACGAGAACGGCTGGCGGACTGGCTCAACAGGCTGGGGATACAAGTATTCAGTGCAGGAGGCGAAGCGTTTAATTCTCAGGGGCCACGGCACCTGCCTAAGCGCAAGAACACTGCTAAGCCCGAAATTGGAAATTCCAAGTAGATACTTTTCTATCGCGCGTTGTTATAGACCGGAAGTTGTGGATAAAACGCACCTTAGCGAGTTCAATCAGGTTGAAGGCATAGTCGTCGACGAGAAACTTACGCTGCGTGATCTGCTGGGTGTTCTAGCGAAGTTCGCGCTTGAAATCGCAGGCGCTGATAAGGTGCGCTTCAAGCCGGACTATTTCCCATTCACTGAGCCAAGCGTAGAGCTCAGCGCATACAAAGAGGGCTACGGCTGGATCGAGTTTGGTGGTTCAGGGATTTTCAGGCCCGAAGTCACGTTGCCGTTAGGCGTGAAGGTGCCGGTTATTGCATGGGGCTTGGGTATTGACCGGCTGTTCATGATGCGCGCGGGTGTGGATGACATCCGCTACATTTTCAGCCAGAACCTGGATTGGTTGAGGAGGAAAGAGGTGGCGTAGAATGCCGACGATAGATGTGGATTGTGCAGAGTTAGAGCGGCTGCTTGGCTGGTCTTGGCAAGGAGACATTGAGAAGCTGGATGAGCTGTTGTCGCTTGTTAAAGCAGAAGTAAAACTCTATAACAAGCAGGAAAACGTTGCAAGCATCGAGTTGAAGGACACAAACCGCCCTGACCTATGGAGTGCTGAGGGGCTGGCGCGTGCGCTCCGCGGCTTCCTTAACCTTGAGAAGGGACCACGCCGCTACGAAGTTAACCCGCCGATAATGGAGGTGTACGTTGACGCGCAGCTCAGCGGTATACGCCCGTTCATCTGCTGCGCAGTAGTCAAAGGCGTGAAGCTATCAGACACCATCATCCGTGGACTCATGCACTTGCAGGACAAGCTGGACCAGACATACGGCAGGAGCAGACAAAAAACCTCCATCGGCCTTTATGATTATACCCTGATTTCTCCGCCGCTGAGATATACCGTTGCAAAACCCGAGGCCATCCGGTTTGTCCCGCTTGGCTTTGAGGAAACGTTAAGCTTAGCGGAGATTCTGGAGCGGCATCCGAAAGGCTTAGAGTATGGGCACATAGTCAAGAAGCACGGTGTTTATCCGATTCTGCTGGATTCAAAAGAGAAAGTGCTCTCGTTTCCGCCGATAATAAACTCGAATGATCTGGGCAAAGTTACAGAGGCAACACGCGACATACTCGTGGAAGTCACAGGCACAGTGCATCAAACTGTGCTTAACACTCTGAATCTGGTGACGCTGGCACTTATCGACCGAGGAGGCAAGGCTTATGCTGCAGAAGTGCATTATCCCGAGGAAGCGCTTTATCCCTCCAAGCGGGTGGTGACACCTGACTTCAGTAGCAGACGAATGGAGTTAAGCGCTGACTACGCGAGGAAAATCCTTGGGTTCCAGCTTACCGCCGAGCAGATGGCGGAGCTGCTTTTGAAAGCGGGTTTGGGTGTGGAAAAAATTGGCGGAAACAACCTTTCAGTAATCGTTCCATGCTACCGTGTTGACGTAATGCACCCGGTGGATTTAGTGGAAGACGTTGCCATCGCCTACGGTTACGACAACATCGAGCCGCTCTGGCGGGAACTGCCCACAACCGGCTGCGAGAGACCGGAACAGCGTCTGCTCAATATTGCACGTGAGCTTATGGTGGGCTTAGGCTTTCAGGAAATCTTGACCTACACGTTAACGAATCTGGAAAATCTTTTTGACAGGATGAACTGCGAGAGAGTCAGTGTTGTAGAAGTGGCTAACCCGAAGGTTGTGACTATGACGTGCTTGCGGAACTGGCTTTTGCCTGGACTTATGGAGTTTCTCAGCAATAACCAGTCAGTAGAGTTTCCCCAGAAAATCTTTGAGCTAGGCAAGGTTACGCTGCTGGATGACACAAGAGAAACACGAACTCGAGACGAAGAGGGGCTTGCAGCGGCAACAACGCATCCAAACGCAGGCTTCAGCGAGATCAAATCTGCACTGGACGCATTCTTCATGAACTTAGGCGTTGAGTGGCAGATAAAAGAAACTGTGCATTCAAGCTTCATTGAGGGCAGAGTTGGCACGGTAACAGTTAACGGTGTAAGTGTGGGCGTCATAGGTGAAATTCACCCGCTTGTATTGGAAGCATGGAAACTAGAAAACCCTGTAGCAGCCTTTGAAATCAACATGAACAAAATAATTGAAGCCAAATCCGCTAAACGCGCATAGAACACAGAAAACTGGCAAGAAAGCGCAGGACAAGCACAATAAAAGATGAATTACCGCAACGCCTTCAGCAAAACGGGCGAAGTAGATTAAAGTCATCATGCGGAAGCAGATGCGCATTCTCTTTAGGATTATAATTGGCGCTTTTAGGTAGACCCCCTCTATAGGTTTCTGCAATGAATCGCTAATATGCGCCAAATATGAAAGCGTAGAAGATTAAGAGTGGGCTAAAAAATGGTTTGAGGCTTTTAAGTTTCTGGTGAAAGTTGGGCAGGTGGTTTCATGTTGCTATTGCTTTGAAGGAGGATGGCTGTTTATCTTCTGCAGTGCGCTTTCAAGCTCGTTGAGGCTTTTTATTATCATGTCCGAGTGATATTTAATCCAGGGGCTTAAGCTCTCCATTTCTGAAACCACTATGACTTGCTTGCCTTTGCGTTTGGCATAGAACAGTTCCATGCATGCGCCGGCGGAAAGCTTGGGTAAATATGTGATTACGATATCGCTGCGGTCAATGTCGTCCAAGTCGCGTTGGATGAAGCCGTATGCTGGAACATTGTCCCACCAGCATTTCTCATCACCTTTGTAGAGAACCTTCTCGCGGCGCCACGGATCAATAACGTCGAAGCCAAGTTTTGAACAGATTTTAGTGATGGCGTCTCTGTAGCCTTGTTCTGTTTCCATGCCCAGGATGGGGCCTGAGATGAAAACTGTTTTCTTCATAGCTGAAACCGAGTTAAAAAGCGTTGAAGTCTTAATAATCTATTGCTTGTTTACTTCAAGAAGCTCCAACATTTTTTCAGGCTTGTTAGTTGGCGGCATGCAAATTTGATTACGACACACGTAGGCAGCGGCTTGCCTTCGATTTTCCTGTAACTTCCTTTCTTAAGCGTCAGCGAAGGCTTTGCCACAATTTTCGTAGGCGCCAAGCAATTGAATAATGCGCTGTTGTGCTTGAGGGCTTTTAGTCGTTATTTTTATAAGTGAAGTGGGCGAAGTAATTTTTCATGCAAGCTGAAATCGGTATAATCGGCGGAACAGGCTTATACGACCCGAAACTGTTCACTAACATTAAGGAAGTAAGTGTGGACACGCCGTATGGTCCGCCCTCGGACGTCATCACGCTGGCAGAGCTGAACGGCCGCGGCGTAGCGTTTTTGCCTAGGCACGGAAAGAAGCACACGATAAGGCCGACGGACGTGAATTCACGCGCTAACATTTTTGCTTTGAAAAAACTCGGCGTCACGCGGATACTTGCGTCTTCAACCGTGGGCTCTCTACGGGAGGAATATCGGCCCGGCGACATCGTGTTCGTCGATCAGTTTATTGACAGAACCACAAGGCGTGAGCAGTCGTTTTACACGGAAAACCGTGTTTGCCACATATCCGTCGCTGAGCCTATGTGCCCCGAGGTAAGACGTGTTTTCATCGGTATAGCCAAGGACGCTGGGTTCCGCATGCATGAGACTGGCACTTACGTCTGCATAGAAGGCCCGCGGTTCTCCACGAAAGCCGAGTCCAGAATGTACCGCGGCTGGGGCGCCGATGTGGTGGGCATGACGCTTGTGCCCGAGTGCGTTCTTGCACGCGAGGCCGAGCTGTGCTATGCTTCAATAGCGATGGTCACGGATTACGACGTGTGGAAAGAGCATCCAGTATGCGTAGATGACATTTTCCAGACCATGCGTAGTAACATTGAAAAAGTGAAGCACATAATCGTTGAAGCTATCAAGCGCTTGCCGAAGGAGCGTAGCTGCGAATGCGGTAGCGCTTTGAAAAACGCGTTTGTTTAAGCAGTTGAGGTGAGAAAAAGTTGGAGTGCAACTTGGATCTTAAGGCGAAAGTGCGGCGGATTCCAGAGTTTAAAGGCGTGGTTTTCTGGGACATCACCCCGCTCTTGAAAGACAAGCATTGCTTCAGAGAGTGCATCAAGAGGCTGGCCGCTTATTTTCGCGGTAAGGCGATAGATGTTGTGGCGTCAAACGAGGCAAGAGGCTTCATAATTGGCGCCGCATTGGCCTACGAACTCGGCGCGGGTTTTGTGCCGATAAGGAAGAAGGGCAAGTTGCCCTACAAATGCGTGGATCTCACTTACCAGAAGGAGTATGAGTGCGATACCATCGAAATGCATGAGGACGCCATTCAACGCGGGCAGAAGGTGCTGCTTGTTGATGATTTGCTGGCGACGGGCGGTACTGTCAAGGCAAACATTGAATTGATTGAGAAGCTTGGCGGAGAAATCGTTGGCATTGGCTTCCTGATAGAACTCGGCTATCTCAACGGGCGAAAAATCATCGGAGACAAATACGATGTCCACTCCCTTATTCAGATCAACACGACCAATGGTTAACTAACCGTTTGCCTGTAAGCTTGCAGCGTGCCATTCATCTTTTTTAAATACTTAAACAGCGCATTCTTTTTTGAGAGGGAACCATATGAACCTATTCGTGTTCTTGGCAATATGGGCTTTCTTGTGGTATATTCCGTTGCCGCCGAGAAAATTCAAGTTGAAATCCGGCTGGCGCTTCGCTTCGCTCTTGTTTGGGCTACTGATTTTCCTAATTATCGCGTCTCTGCAGACGCCCTTCAGCGTTTTTGTCTATCTGCTAATTCTCACAAGACTATTCGTGGCAATCATCGAATGGTCAGTTTCTATACAGCCACTGAAGATGGAAGAGCTTAAGCAGTACGCTTCTGCGGACACGCGGGTTCCAATTAACGTTTCTTTCAAACTTCACAGGAAGACTGTTGGTTTTCTGTTGATATGCATATTCTTGTTCTCTACTGGTGCACTAATCGTTTATGATCAGATTCAGCGTGTAACTAATGCGTCTTACTTCAGCAGTTTCATCCAGTCAGCCTCTGGCTTACCGTTCAGCAGCACAATCCCCGATGATATGGTGCGTCTTGTCACACGCGAGCTTGCCGTGTCAATAGCGCGGCGACACATGTCCGAGTTCGGAAGCAACACGCAGATCCTGAGTTGCCACATAACCAAAACGCCTAATGGAAGCCTTGTCTGGGTAGCCTCCGTCGGCTCAACCAACGTTATAGCTGAGAACTACCTTAAAGGCTTCATAATTGTAGACGCAACTGACCCAACTGTTCCGCCGGCAATATTGCGCGCAGAATTCGACATTGGCGAAGGTCTATGGTGGGATCGTAATGTGCCACTCCGCAATTATATGGCTGATATGATGCGAACCTACGGTGTTGCTTACTACACATGGGAGTTAACCAACAGTAACCTGATGTACGTGGTAACCCGTTATAATGTCGGCTTCGACCTGATTAAGCGATATGAGCCGCCGCTTATTTATGACGCGCAGGGCAACTTGCAGCATGCGCCCACCGATATCCAAGCCATTCCCGAGTGGGTCACGCAGATTTATGACGAAGATTGGCTTGAAGCAATGATAACCGAGATGGGCAATTTCCGCAGAGAAGGCGGCTTCGATTACTGGGCAGGCGGCTTCCTCTGGCTTATCCCGCCAAGCCGCGATCGCTTCGAAATCACTGAGGACACACGCTACATAGTTGACCCAGAAACAAGCGATATCGCAGCTTTGGTCTGCGTTAATCCGGTGGAAAATCAACGGACACTCTCAGGAGTTTTCAAAGCCACCCGTGAAGGCATCCTATTCTACGACTTCTCACGGGAAAACTATATCTCCGGTTTGACTGCTGAGGACTTGGTTGAGGGAAGGCTGCCGAAACCTGCTACGGGAAGTTACTACGCCATGATGCCTATGCTTTATACGGTGGAAACATCCGCGGGCAATTATCGGCTCGCGTGGTACGTTCCAATCTACTGGTACGAGTTAAGCGGCGAAGTTGACGAAACTGTGTATTTAGCTGGCTTCGCAATTGTTGACGCTTTGGACACCAGTAAGATAGCCCTAACCATCGGCGAGCAAGGCATTAGAAGCGAGCAGCTGGTGCGGAAAACCCGGTTGGACTTCATCAAACTGTTTGGTGTAACCACTTATCTGGAGCTAAACGCCACTGTTCTAGGCAAATATGATTACGTGGAAGATGGAGTGACGCATATAGTGCTGCACCTTGACAGCGCCGCTTATTCGTGGGTGGAGGCAACTTCGAAGGATTTGGCGGCTACGCAATGGAATGAACTTTTAGCTACGGCGCCAGCAGACAAGGTTAGCTTGCAACTAGAAAAGCGTGGCGACAAGTGGATAATGACTTCGAAAACATTGGCTTACCGTAGACTAAACGTTTTTCTACGCCTATTACCATCTGCTAAGCAAGTAATGATGGAGTTTTACTGGGTTTGAAGTTTTAGCTGAGTAACAAAATTGACATCTTTCTTGCAAACGGCTTTAAACTGGTGCCTTGGATTTCATTTAGTTTAATAAATTTTTACTCGTTACAATCGCAGAAAAAACTGGCGAATCGCTTCTTTACTGCATTAAAGCTTTTCTGCTCTAAAGCTACTATATCCAGAGCAATGTGGTGCGTATGAATCTGGAGCAAGCTAAGGCTGCAAATAAGGCTTTGAACGAAATAAGCGAAGGCTACATCGACTTGATTCACGCAGTAAAAAACACTGCTACATCCTCCGAAGCAGCTAAGAAGCTGTGGCGTGAGGGGAACGATTCTAAACTTATAAAAATCGGTGTTGCTCTGATAGTGTTTCCAGAACCCACTCCTATCAGCGAAACAATTGGTGCATGTTTTGTAGCAGCTGGCGCGGTTAAGAAAGGCATCCAAAATAGAAGCCTCTACCTTGAAGATGTAACTAAGACGTTTAAAAACACAATGAAAACTGTGTTAGAAATGCGCAACTCCATAAAGCTCTGAGAGCGCGTGCGTAGCCCTGGTCACAGCGCGATGGAAACTGGCTTACTTTGCTATAGTTGAGATGAAACTACTTTTGTTTGGGAAGGGCAGGGTCGCTCCGCCTGTTGCGGCTTCGGTTTTAACTGCGTTGCTTGTGCCTATTTTTTGGCATATGAGGTTTAGTGAGTTTTCTGTGAAGTTGAGCATGTTTTGTCCTTCGGCGGTTAGTTTGTAGATTTTTCTTGGGCGTTCGCTGCTCATGTTCCATTCGCTGTGTACGTAGCCTTTCTTTTCCAGCGCTGCCAGCATCGGGTATATGGTGGATGGGCCGAAGTAGACGCCGAATGTTCGCCGTATTTTGGTTATGACCTGGTAGCCGTGCATAGGCTCGCCGCTTAGAAACTGCAAAATAATCAAATCTAACAAGCCTTTTGCGAGTTTGGTTTGAACTTCTTTTTGTAGGTTGCCCATGTTTGTTTCCCTCTCTTGTTCTACACTCTGTTTGGTAAGACATGTATCTTGCGTCTTTATACAGACTAAAGGTGGATATAAAGGTTCATACATACCGCAAGCATATTCTGTACGCCTAACAAACCATGCCAACCATGGCAAAAAGCGCATTTTCTCATGCTACTCTGCCGTTATTGATCATGTTTTATTCATGGAGGCTGCTTTAACTCCAACTGTTTAACATATCTACAAAAAACTAGCGCCGCCAACATCACGGCAACAGGTGCTCACCGCACTTGTACTCTGAGAAAAGCTTGCAAGTCAGTTACATATTCTATGAAATCCAGGTTTCTTTTTTTGGGGAAATGCATGAAAATGGGGATTCTCTTGTGAAGTTCTTCGATTATTCTAATTTCTATTAGTTTTGCGCCTGCTCCAAAGATTTGTTCAATTGCTTCTGTGAATTCTTGGATTTTGTGTGGGAGTTCCTGCTTTTTGATTTTGAACGTTTTTTCCATGTGGAAGTATATGGTTTTTGTGATGTTTGGTCCTAATGGAGCGAATGCAGCGTCGATTGCTTCTATTAGTGTGTTTTCATAATTTTTTTGTTGTAGGTTGTGTTTCTTTTTTTGAAGTTGGATGGTGCATGTTGTGTTTGTGGTTGTTGTTTTTGTCATTTTTTTAACCTTTTTTTGTAGTTTTGTGGTACTGTTGTTTTGTATTACGCAACTACATATTACATCGTAAGATTCAATATATATGGCTTCTTTCCAGACCGACATATTTCGAAAACAGCAATATGTGCACAAAAAGACACATAAACAATTCATCCACAACCAACAAAAAACAACACAAAACCTATAAAAATACTAAACTAACAGTATCCAAACCACACTCCCTTCTACCGGCTGAAACACATGAAAAAAATACTTACAATAACCTTCCTAAACTTCTTCATATCCGGAGGACTAACCCTCACCATCCCACTACTGCTACTGGAAAGAAACGTCAACCTAGTAGAAATCGGACTCGTAATCTCCACACTACCCATAGTCTTCCTAATAGCTCGCCTATTTATGGCAGCAATCGCCGACCTACAAGGATGGAACCGCATCTACCTGCTATTAAACTGGCCAGCCAGCCTCCTATCCACCCTCATATACTTCATTGCCAACTCCACACCCATGTTTCTCATAGGAAAAATCGCGGAGGCAAGCAAAGAATCCGCCTATTGGGCAGTAAACCGCACCGCCATCTTCTCATTAGCCCCAAACCGGGAAGAAAAAGAAGCAACAAAAAACACAGCCATAATATTCCTCGCAACAGCCATAGGCAGCGCCATCGCAGGATTAGGCATCTACACTTTCGGCTTTTCAATTACTCTCGGCATTTTCATTGCGGCATCAGCAGCTATTGGAATCCCCGCTGCTGCCCTATGGAAAACTGGACAAAATTTCAAGCCTAACAACGCTCAAACAAGAAAACTATTCGAGTTAAGAAACTACGGAAGAAAATTCTGGCTCGTTTCAATAACATTACTATTTTTCAGCTTAGCTTATTACCCACTGCTAAATTTGCTTTTGCCCGTCTTCATGGCACAGCAATTAAGCTACAATTACCTCACAATAGGCTTAGCTTACATGCTATTCAACATAATAGCTGGAATAACCATTTTTGGAACCTTAAAGTTTCCGCTAGGGACAAAAAGAGCCCTCTTACAAAGCAGTATCGCCCTTGTCGCTTCAGTACTTTTGGCTTACTCAAATCTTTACTTCCCTGCCTTCTTAGCATTAGCCGCCGCCGAAGGGCTCGGAATGGGCTTCTTTGAAGCAATTATCGCCAAAGCAACCAAAAATAAATCCAGCGTCTCTATCAACATAGGCTTGCTCCATGTGCCCATGCGATTTGCCGAGTTCATTTCCATATTATACACAGGAATCGCTGCGCAGACCGTTGGGTATGTCCCCTTGTTCGTTCTTTCAGGATTTTTCTTCCTGATTTTCTCTGCTCTTGCAGCGCACTTAATTAAAAATTGACAAAAATGCATACAGTCACAAATTGCATTTGCAAAATTACCTGCTAACTTTGTTGCACGCTACTAAGTGACCGTTGCCTACGTCGGCAAGCTCCGGAACATTCTCCATGCATCCATACTCTTTCGCGTAAATGCATCGTGGGTGAAATCGGCATCCAGCAGGAGGATTTATTGGGCTTGGGACTTCGCCAGGCAACACTATTCGCGACCTTTTGTTTTCAGGGTCTGGAACAGGGATTGCTGATAACAGCGCTTGAGTGTACGGATGCAGCGGCGAATTGAACAATTCGCTTGTTTCAGCTATTTCCACGAACTTTCCAAGGTACATGACTGCAACTTTATGGCAAATATGCCTGACCGTGCTGAGGTCATGTGAAATATAGAGGTAAGCTATTCCGAATTTCTGTTGCAACTCCTGTAGCAAATTCAAAATTTGAGCTCTTACGGACACGTCAAGAGATGCTACTGGTTCATCTGCAATCAGCAATCGAGGCTCTACTGCCAAAGCGCGAGCAATGCAAATTCTTTGCCGCTGACCGCCGCTGAATTCATGAGGATACCGCTCCGCATGGTAATCTTCCAAGCCCACCAGCTCTAAAAGCTCGTAAAGTCTATCACTCCACTTTTCCTTAGGCACATGCTTATGAATAACAAAGGGCTCCATGATTATGTCTGCCACTGTCATTCTCGGGTCAAGCGACGCGTAAGGATTCTGAAAGACATACTGCATTTTGCGTCTTAACTTCAAAATTTCCTGTTGGTTCTTCGACTTGAAAACCTTGCTGATTTCTTGTCCTTCAAAGTAAATTTCGCCTGAAGTTGGCGGATCCAAATACAATATAGCCCTAGCAGTGGATGTTTTCCCGCAGCCGCTTTCGCCAACTAAACCAAACGTCTCTCCTTTCCGAACTGAAAAGCTCACGCCGTCAACTGCGTGTACGACGCCAACATCCTTTTTCAAGAAGACACCCCTGCTTGTTAGGGGGTAATGCTTAACGAGGTTCTTGACTTCCAAAATCATTTCTGCACTCACAGCTTTCACTTCCCCGAGTTTTTCATGAATTCTTTGGCGCGGATGCATGCCACGTAATGCTCTGGCTCAATCTTAACTAAAGGCGGAACTGCAGAAGCGCATTCAGCAACTGCGAAGTCGCATCTGGGGTGGAAACGGCAGCCTGATGGCGGCGAAATCAGGTTTGGAATAGCGCCTGGTATAATCTTCAGTTTTTCTCTTTTCATGGCTACGTTCGGAACCGCCTCTAAAAGCGCGCGAGTGTATGGATGCAGTGGATTGCGAAAGATAGTTCTTGTGCTGGCGACTTCGCAGACTCTTCCCGCGTACATAACGTTTATTCTGTCAGCCACTCCGGCGACGACGCCCATGTCATGCGTGATCAGAATCATGGACATTCCCAGCTTTTTCTTCAGATTTTTCATTAACTCAAGGATCTGCGCTTGGATTGTGACATCCAAATTTGTGGTGGGCTCATCTGCCAAAAGCAGGCTAGGCTGACAGGATAATGCTCTGGCGATGGCGATGCGCTGCTTCATGCCGCCGCTTAGCTGATGCGGATAGTTCCAAATTTTTATCTCTGGGTCAGCTATTTCGACGAGTCTGAAGAGTTCTGTGGCTTTTTTCAAAGCTTCTTCTTTGGTGACATCTTGGTGTCGCCTTATGACCTCTGTCAGCTGGTCGGCAATAGTGAAAACGGGATTAAGCGAAGTTGCAGGATCCTGTGAGATATACGCGATTTCTTTTCCTCTGATCTGCTGCATCTCATTTTCAGTTTTCTCCAGCAGATTTTCGCCTTTGTAGATTATTTTTCCGCCGATTATTTTGCCTGGTCTAGGCACTATTCTGAGGATGGATAGGGCGGTTACGGATTTTCCGGAGCCTGATTCGCCTACCAGCCCAAGGGTTTCGCCTTCTTTGACGTCTAAGCTTACGCCGTCAACTGCTTTGACTACTCCCGCCCAAGTGTAAAAGTAAGTTGTCAAATTTTCAATTTTCAGTATTTCTTTTGGCGCCATTTGTTCTTTTGTCCTCCATAATTATTCTCTAAGACGTGGGTCCAGTGCATCGCGTAAGCCATTCCCAAGCAGGTTGAAGCCGAGGACCAGTAGTGTGATGAATAACCCTGGAAAGATTCCTTCCCACCATGCTTCTTTTACCGCTTCGCTTGCAAGCTGGAGTTGCTGACCCCAAGTAATGCTGTTCGGATCGCCGAATCCGAGGAAACTGACCCCTGCCTCAACTAAAATAGCCGTGGCTATCTGCAGCGTCGTTAAGACGATTATGACGTGTAAAACGTTAGGAAGCACATGTCGAAACATTATTCGCCATTTGCTGGCGCCCAGCGCTACCGCCGCTTCAATATACTCATTCTGCTTCACTCGAAGCACTTCCCCTCGGATGATACGCGCATTTGAAGCCCAAGAAAACAACCCAATCATTAGGGTTACGGTGGTGAGGCCGCCGACGCCGGAGGGCGCAATAGTCATGGCTACTCTTAAGAAAACCAGCAGAATCAGAAGGAACGGTATGACAAGGAAGATTTCTGTTATCCGCATTAAAATGTTATCCACGAGTCCGCCGAGGTATCCTGAGGTGATGCCTATTACAATTGCAAGCGACATAGCGATTGCTGCAGCGCCGAATCCTACGTACAAGACGTTGCCTGCGCCGTAAACAATTTGGCTGAATACGTCACGGCCAATGTAATCTGTGCCAAACCAGTATTTCGCAGACGGCGGCATCCTAATTTTGCCTTCTTCCTTGAAGCTTGCAAGGTAATTCAGCGGGTAACGCGCAATTATCGGACTGAAAACTGCAATGAATATTATAGCGCCGACTATGACGAGGCCTACTAGGGCTGCCTTATTTTTCTTAAATCGGCGCCATGCAATGCTCCATTGGCTTACCCCATCAGTTTTTCTTTTTTCAGGTGCTTCCATCAGTTTTTCTTTCATTACGTCTGCCATTCCTTTTTCCTCCTGCTTTCATTGTTACTCGATTCTAATTCTGGGGTCGATGTAAGCGTAAGCTATGTCCGTTATTAAATTGGCAATCAAAACCATCAAGGTTACAAACACCGTTATTCCCGTTATAACGGGGAAATCAAGTTTTCCGATGGCTTCAACGTATAATCGGCCGACACCAGGCCAATTAAACACTTTTTCAGTAATAGGTGCTCCCGCAAGCATGCCGCCGAAATAAAGTCCCACGTAGGTTACAACTGGGATCAACGCGTTGCGCAGTGCATGTTTGTATATTACTGTTCGCTCGCTTAAGCCGCTGGCTCTTGCTGCAAGAATATAATCTTGTCTTAAAACTTCAAGCATGCTTGACCGGACTAGAAGCACTACGGGCGCCAACTCTGCGAAAGTTAAGACCGCCGCCGGCAGGAACAAGTGCCAAAGCTCATCTAGCAAATAGCTGCCGAGCGGGTAGCGTGAGGGATCTAGCGAGTGCGCCGCGCCATAGGGGAGCCAGCCTAGAGTGTAAGAGAAGATTAGTATGGCAACTATGCCCATGTAGAAAATTGGTATGCATGTTCCGACGAGCGATGTAGTTGTAACTGTCATGTCCAATTTTGAATACTGCTTACGTGCTGAGAGTATTCCAATTGGAATGGCGATTAGAAGTGAAAAGAAAAGTGCTGCAAGTTGAAGTTTGAAGGTTTCCCACGCGTAATCACCTACTAGCGTCGTTACTGGTGTGCCGCCTCTTATCGCGTAGGAATTTCCAAGGTTTCCCTGCAGCATCTCCCATACGAACTTTAAGAATTGATAATATAGTGGCTGATCAAGTCCATAGTACTGTGTTAGGCGTTCTCTGGCTTCGGCTGTTATTCGCGGGTTAAGCCCAGTCATCAGCTTAACTGGGTCGCCTGCCATTCGCGTAGCGACAAACACTATAATGAGAATTCCGAAAAAGATGGGTATCAAATATAAAAGTCGCCGGAGAACATATTTCGTCATGGAGCTTTTGGCGATATTCTGAATTCTGGAGCGAAAGACGTGAAAACCCTTTGTTTTGGCAGGCAATCTTCTCCCCCTCCGATGTGTTACTCGTAACTTATAAAAGTTTTTTGAAAAATTCCGTGTTCTTTTACTTTTTAGAATCAATTGAATTACAAATTAAATTCGCAGTTATTAATTGGTAAATTAATGGCAAATGTTATAAAGCGAAACGAAATATAAAAGATTTCTCGGAGGAGGTTAGGAGAGTTGCTCTCTAAAACAAAAACACTGGCATTATGCTCGCTGCTGCTACTAAGTTTGCTTGCATTGCCCTGCATTACATTCGTTCAGAGCCAAGGTCAACCTTACTTCAAAATAACTTTGATAGTTCCAGGTGCAAATCCTGCACGGAAACAATGGGCACAAATAATAGAAAATAGCTTAGATGCCGTCGGAATCGACGCGGTTAGGGTTGAGCTAGACTGGGGAACCGTTTACGACAGAGCCCTCACACCCCCCGCGGATATGGTAGGCAAAACCTACGATGAGGGTGGATTTGACGCGCTGTTTATTGGCTACGCAATGGGCATCGACCCCGACCCATTCGGACTTTATGACAGTAGCCAGTTCCCGCCATCAGGACAAAACTACTACCTCTGGAATAACTCTGAAAATGATCGGCTATGCAGGCTAATTAAGGAGACGGTTGACGAAAACAAGCGGCTAGAATATGTAAAGCAATGGCAAAAACTGGCATATGACGAAGTACCATCGGCCACAATACTCTACACAAGAGAAGTTGTGGGATTTGATCCTACAGCACTGCAAAAAGAGCCCTTCTTGGCATATCACTATCCAGCATGGCCCAGAGTAAAGAACTGGAAATTAGCCGCAGGTAGCACTCAGACCACAATAGTTGTTGCGCAGACAGGCCCTGCGCCTGAGGAAGGCTTGAACCCGCTGCTAACTACTTCATACTATGACTTAACCGTCTATGACAACATTTTTGACAGCCTAGCAGAAAGATGGGACCTAATCGACATGGAAATGGTTCCAGCGCTTGCGACAAGCTGGGAAGTGGCCTCTGACCAAAAAACATGGACTGTCCATCTTAGACAGGGCGTGAAATGGCATGATGGCGTTGAATTTACTGCCGACGACGTTAAATTCACTTTTGAGTCTGCCATGGATCCAGAAATTGCCTCGCCTACAGGTGCTTTCATACAAGAAATCATAGGCAGCGCCGATAATATTGAAGTCGTTGATCCCTACACAGTTGTGTTCAGGCTTCCAAAGCCGTATGCGTATTTCGTTGAAAGTATTCTGGCGTCAGCCATAATTCCAAAGCATGTGCTCGAAAACGTCCCGCCGTCAGAATGGGCTTCGCATCCCTTCAACACTGCAGCAGGCAGCTATACCGTCGGCTCTTACACGGCATATGGGCCAATAGGAACTGGACCATACGTTTATGCAGCATATGACCCAACAACCACCGCTAACATAATGACGAAAAACCCGAACTACTGGAACAAAGCCGCACTAGAAGCAGCTGGAACATTCCAAATCGAAACGCTCTATGTACAATGCATAGAATCTTCAGACGCAGCAATCTCAGCGCTCAAGTCTGGCGAGGTTGACGTATTAGACTCTCAATATCACTTGGAAACGAAACTTGCAAGCATTGAGAAGCCATGGGGTGACTATGCTGAGTACGACGCTTTCGGCGTTCAAGAACTTGGCTTTAACATGCAGCATCCAGTTTTCGGAACAGGCGTTGACACGCCGCTAGGCAAAAAGGACCCGTCACGTGCTGCTGAGGCTGCCCGTTATGTTAGACAAGCAATTAGCCACTTAATACCAAGAGAAGACATAATCAACACTATACTAAATGGCTATGGAACACCGGGTGTAACCACGCCAATTACGACCCTGACTGCTGGATTTGACACGTCGCTAAAACCCTACGAATATAACGTTGAATTGGCCAAATCGCTATTGGCTGCAGCTGGCTACGAAACAGGCGTTCCGCCGCCCGCTGGCGATTTCCTGCAGCAGTACGGCCTGTACATAGCAGTAGTCGTAGTAGTGGTAGTAATCATTGTGGTCGCCGTCTTGGCGCTTAGAAAGAAACGGTAGCAAGCAAAAATCACCTTTCCCCCTTTTACTTTTTTTGATATTTCCTGCCAACACGAGACAATAGTTGTTAAAACTAAACAGCGTTTCCAAGCGCTGATGTTTTATAACGCAGATATAACAAAGGCGGCAAGCACTAAAATTATCCCAGTTGCAATCCATGTTCGCGCTTGTTTCTCTGCTTCTTTTTGACGCTGGGCTGTCCATGGTTTGGAATGAAACAAAATTTCGCTTATCTTGGAGCCTAAGGGCGAATAAAACGCAATGGCACCACCTACTGTGAGACCTATTCCACCCTCTAATAGCATGAGGAGCGCGAGTGCTGCGATTATTTGGTTTATGCCACCCTGAACAGCGAAAATAAGCACAATATCTATTAAAATTACGATTAAGGAATAAATCAAGCTTCGAGCGAGTAGCTCTAACATCACTATCTTGGTAACCATCACGTTCCGTCTTCACACATTCAATAAGGCTAATCCCGCCGCCTCATAGAAAAAGTAGTCGTCAACGAAAAAAGCTTTTTCCCAGCAAGCATTTACTGTTCAGAAGCTTAATATCCAGATAAAAACTATTCAAGAATCATGCGAGAAACAAGAAAGAGATCTATAGCTAAGTCAATTGTGTGGCGTGTAATCTGCATAGTAGTAAGCATACTTACCTCGTTTCTTCTAACAAGCAGATGGGATGTTTCAGTTGCCATAGGCGGCATATACAATGCTATAACGATGATTCTGTATTACTTTCACGAAAGAATCTGGAACCTGATAAAATGGGGCATAACTGAATAGGCCTCCTGCTGCATAGGCGCTTTTAGTTGCTTTTGAAAAGGCAAATTTCTAAAGTTTGTTAGCATATTTTCTATATTAGCTATGAAAAACTAATTATGGCGGCAACCACAAACGTTTGAGCCGCCATGCCCCTCGGAGAAATATTCAGCAATTATTCTGGTATGCCAAAAGAGGCCAAATATCTTATTTACGCCTCTATCGTACCAGCAGTCGCCTACGGGTTAATATTCACTGACATATCCTATTTTCTCACCGTAATCCAGGGGCTTCCAGCGGACTTCACGGGTATTGTGATTTCCACAATGGGCATCTCAACCTTTGTTGCCAGCATTTTCCTCGGGATGGCCGCGGATGTCTATGGTAGAAAGAAAATGCTTATTGCAGGTAACTTGCTTGCAAGCGTAATCGTTGCAGTGTTAGCTTTGACTACGGACCCTGCCCTGCTAATAGTCGCGGCCATCTTGGAAGGTGTCTCCGAAGCAGCTGTTACCGCGTCAAGCAGCGCATTGCTCGCGGATAAAGTGGAGAATGAAAAGCGAACCAGCCTTTTCTCGTTGTATGGTTTTGTCCAAAACCTCGCTTTTGCCCTAGGCAGCTTTGCGGTGCCGTTCGTGATGTTTTTTGAACTTTTCGGCTTTACAGATAAGGACAGCCACATACTGCTCTATACGCTAATAGCTATTTTGGGCGTGCTTTCCACGCTTATCATGCTTAAAGTAAGTGAATCGAAAAAACTAAAGAAACCCAAAGCAGGCGAAGCAGGTTTCCTTCCAAGAAAATCCATGAGTGTTTTGCTAAAATACGTTTTAACCGGCGCCATACTCGCTTTCGGCGCTGGCATGGTGGTTCCGCTTATGACGCTTTGGTTTAACCTGCAATATGGCATTTCAGATAAAATCAGCGCAACCATCTTGGCAGTAGCAAGCGTACTGATAGGTTTTGCCACGCTTGTGTCGCCGTTGATTGCCAAAAAATTTGGGCTCGTAAAAGCCATAGTAATAACGCAGCTGGCATCGACCCTTTTCATGCTTCTGGTTCCCTTTTCACCTAACTACGCGTTAGCCGGATTCGTCTACGGAATAAGAGCACTTCTTATGAATATGGCTAGCCCACTATCGCAGTCTCTGATAATGGGTCTAGTCGCGGAGGATGAGCGCGGCGCAGTTTCCGGAATAAGCGGCGCATTATGGCGGCTGCCAAACGCCTTAAGCACCTTCATCGGCGCATGGCTAATGGGCATAGGACTATTAGCAGAGCCCTTCTTAATTGCCAGCCTATTATACGCGATTTCCATAGTGCTGTTTTGGCATTACTTTAGGAATGTAAAGTTGCCTGAGGAAAAAGCTCCGCCACAGTAGAAGCCTGCTCGAAGAAAAGCGTTGGCAGGCATTATTTGCGGCAAAAGCCTTAAAGCGCGCTTAGCTCTGAGTTGAGGAACAAAGGTAATCGTCTATTGCAAATTCACATGTCGGCTGGCATCAAGAAAAAAGCGGTGCTGTTTACAGTTCTAGCGGGTTTTCTATGGGGCACTTCGTTTCCAGCTATAAAAATTGGTTTACAGTACATGGACGCCTACACATTTGTCTTCCTAAGATTTCTCGTTGCTTCGCTGATCATGCTTGCAGTGATGCTGCTAACAAGGAACTTCCGTTTCAACAAGAAACGCTTGATTCTCTCCTTAGGCATGGTCAACGGCGTCGCTTATCTGCTCCAGTATCTGGGCCTGGTTCACACTTCCGCCGCGGCGGCGTCGCTATACGTTAACCTCACCGTGATCTGGGTTGCCCTATTAAGCCCGCTGGCGCTAAAGGAGCGCTTAGGCGGCAAAAAAGCGGCAAGCGTGCTTGTAAGCCTCATAGGCGTAGTGCTGATGACAACAAACTTGGATTTTGCCTCGATAGGCACAGCGGCCACGATAGGAGGCTTCCTCGTCATCGGCGCGGGATTTCTCTGGGCCATATTCATAATCTACAACAAATCGCTGGTCAACGAGAGCAGCAATTTAATTCAGTCTATGACTTGGCTGCTGGTCTTCACGATGCTGCCGCTGCTTCCCCCTGCTGCTGTTTCAATAGCAAGCCTTGCTTCTTTACCCGCGGCTGCGTGGCTTGCCATAGTGTACACTGCGGTTTTCTGCTGGGTGATTCCCTACTACCTCTGGCTGAAGGGGCTGCGGCATATTTCGCCTGTGACTTCCACCGTGGTTCTTTTAACCGAAATAATAGTTGCCACGGCAATTTCCATGCTCTTTCTCGGAGAAGCCTTCACCTTTGTCTCAGGCATCGGCGCCCTCCTCATAATAATCGCCATTTTGCTTGCCTCGTAAGCAGGCAACATGCATTAAGGCTAATTAACTTATAGCCACTAAAAATAGTGTATGGTAAACGAAATGTCCGCCAAAGAAATTATTGATCTGCGAAGCGATACAGTCACGTTGCCTACTGAAGAAATGCTGGAGGCCATTCGGCATGCGGAGCTAGGCGACGACGTTTTCAGAGAAGATCCAACAGTGAATAGGCTTGAAGCGTTGGCTGCCGAGAAAATGGGCAAGGAAGCAGCGCTTCTCGTTACAAGCGGAACACAAGCTAACCTAGCCGCTTTGATGAGCAACACGAAACGCGGAGATCTCGTCATACTCGAGTCTGAATCGCACATTTACTGGTACGAGGTAGGCGGCATCTCCATGATAGCTGGGCTGCTTCCCTGGCCTGTTAAAAGCAGCTTTGGCGCGCCAACGCCGGAAGACATAGAAGCTGCCATACGGCCGAGGGATATTCATTTTCCCGAGCCTGCGCTTGTCTGCCTCGAGAACACGCATAACCGCCACGGCGGAACAATCATCACGCCCAGCCAGATCAAAGCAGTAAGCGGCGTTGCACAAGCGCATGGGCTGAAGCTTTACTTGGATGGCGCCCGCATATTTAACGCCGCCGTTGCGTTGGGTGTTGACGTTAAAGAGTTCACTCGGCATGTGGACAACCTCATGTTCTCCCTATCTAAGGGTCTCTGCTGCCCCGTCGGCTCGCTGCTGGTTGGCACACAAGAATTCATCGAGAAAGCCCGGAAAATCCGCAAGCTTCTAGGCGGAGGCATGCGGCAGGCAGGCATAATCGCGGCGCCCGGCATTGTGGCGCTGGAAACCATGATTGACCGCTTAGCTGAGGATCATCAGAACGCGCGGCGCCTAGCCGAGGGCATAGCCAGGATCGGCGGGGTCCAAATTGATCTGAGCCGCGTGCAAACGAACATCGTCTGCTTCGACATTTCTGGCTTAGGCGTGTCAGCTGACGAGTTCCTTCTGCGGCTAAAGGCAAACGGCGTACTCGCCTTATCTATGGGCAAGCATAAAGTGCGCTTGGTAACGCATAGGGGAATCAGCAGGGAGCACGTGGAGAAGGCAGTTGCCGTCATAGAAGCGGTAGCAAAAGCGGCGTCACGAAATAAAAAATGTTGATTATGTGCAAAAGCATGATCAAATTTTATTGAAATAACTTTAGTTCACTGAACTATATCATAGTTCGGTGAGTAGGATATTAAACTTAAGTTAAACTTTAATTTAATAAAGTTTATAAAATGACTGCGCTCAACGTTTATCACTGTGATGAATTATGGAGAAGGTAAAAGTAACGATGGTGGATTATGGGTTTAGATCTTCTCTCTATGAGGCAGTTAAGAAGGTCGATGAAGTTGTGGGAGGTTCGTTGAAATTTTGTTTCTACGACACAAGAGATGTTGATGAAGGGCTTGTTAATCTTGAAGCTTTCATCCAAGACCTCAGGGAGTCTCATATTGTTCTTCTTAATGTGATGGGTGGCGATAGAGTAAGCAAAATTATATGTGAAACCTTAGTTGCGTCGCATAACACGGTTATTGTTTTTGTAGGCGGTTCATCTGAAATTGTCCATTTAACGAGGCTTGGAAGTTTCTCTTTTAGGACGCTTTCACGCATGGGAATGGGCAAGGGGCAGGTGAACTACGAGACAGTTGTTAAGATGCGTGAGCGATTCGAAAAGCTTGGCAAAAAATTGCCCATAGGAATGTTAAAACATGCTAGAAATTACGCTTTACTGCTGAAGTACTATGAAACGCCAACGGTTGATAACTACTACGCCATGCTTCTTTTCCTCATGAAAGAATACGGCAAGATAAAAGTGAGAGTGGAGATTCCTGAGCCTAAAACCTTACCGTCGATGGGTATTATGCACTTTAAATCGGGATCCGTGTTTCTGAGCCTGGAAGAATATTTTGTGGTGTATGAACATCGGAACCGCCCACTTGTGGGGATTCTCTTTTATGGCGGGCATCACCATGAGGACTCATATCGCGCGGCGAAACTATTAGCCGAGAAACTTGAGAGTTACGGCTACGGCGTGATTCCCGTCTTCTCTGGCGACCTGCGGTATTACATGGCAATAGAAAAGTTCTTTCTTGACAACGGCAAACCAGCTGTTGAAGTTTTAATCGACCTCCTATGGTTTAGGTTTGCCGGTGGCCCCATGGGAGGAGACCACACCTTAACCTTCAACGTCTTGTCAAAATTAAACGTGCCAATACTTCACGGAATACAATTACACTCAAAAACCATTGAGCAATGGCGCACTTCAAAGCAAGGGATATCCCCAGTAGAAACAGTGACCACAGTTATCCTTCCGGAGCTTGATGGCAGGATTGAGCCTACAGTAACACATGGCTTAAAGGAAGAGGCATGCGACGGAATCAGGCTTGAGGAGTATGATGCTGTTGAAGATCGTGTTGAAAAATTAGCGAAAAGAGCAGCCGGCTGGATTAAACTAAGAAACAAGCCGAACAGTGAAAAGAGAGTGGCGCTGATTCTTTACAATTATCCTCCAGGCGAGGAAAACATTGGAAAAGCTGAAGGGCTTGATGTTTTCAAAAGCCTGTCTAGGCTGCTGCAAGCCCTAAAAGAGAGAGGCTACGACCTGCCTGAAGCGCCTTCCGGCGACAAACTTAAAGAGATCCTTTTTTCAGATGGTATCGTAAATTCAGGAAGCTGGATACAAACACCAAAAATCCTTGAAAAAATGATTAAGGTGCCGCTAGACACCTATTCAAGCTGGCTAAAAGAAATCCCGAATAAGCCATTAAATGATGTATTAAAAGAGTGGGGTCCGCCGCCGGGTAAAATAATGGCCTATAAAAACGCGCTACTTGTTCCGGGAATAACTCTTGGGAAAATATTTATAGGCGTTCAGCCTGCACGGGGCATTCATGAAGATCCATCAAAAATCTATCATGACCAAGATTTGCCGCCCCACCACCAGTATATAGCCTTTTATAAATGGCTTAAAAACGAGTTTAAAGCAGATGCCATAGTGCATTTGGGTACGCATGGCACCATTGAATTTCTGCCAGGGAAACAGGTTGGATTGTCTCGGGAATGTTACCCCGATATCCTCTTAGACGATTTACCAAATATATACCTATACCATGCCGTTAATTCTTCAGAGGCCTCAATAGCGAAGAGGAGAAGCTATGCGGTAATAATAAACCACGGAAGCCCACCGCTAACCATTAGCGGCTTACATGGGGACTTCCAAGAACTGGAGAACTTTGTAAAAGAATATTTCGACGCAATTCAATACAGCAGAGAGAAAGCTGAAGAAATTTCCATTAAAATCATTGAAAAGGCTGAAAAATACAGTTTGGGCAACTCGGTTGAAGAGGTACACGCCGAGTTAGAGGAGTATAAACGATCTTTAATACCCAAAGGATTGCATGTTATAGGCGAAAGAATGCCTTCGGCTGAAGCAATTGACTACTTGACTTTTTTGTCAAGATATGACAGAAGCGAAGCAAGAAGCCTCCACCGGCTAATCTTGGAAGCCAGAGGTCTAAGTTACGAAGAGATTTTGGAAAAACCCCATAAAAAAGCCTCCAATTCAAAACTTCACTCGGAATTATTCCAAGAAACTGAATCCACAGTTAAGGCAATAATAACTGATTATATTATCAATGGAAAGGTGAACTTCCAGCTTTGTGCCGACGTGGATAAAACAGAATTAGGAAAGGCACTGCTTTTCCTTAAAGAAGTTTACCAAAAAATACAACAGTCTGATGAGGTCGGCGCTGTTCTCAAGGCTCTTAATGGGGAATTTATTCTTCCAGGGCCTGGAGGAGGCTTCGTTAGAACACCTGGAATTTACCCCACTGGACGGAACACATACCCTCTTGATCCAACGAGAATTCCAACAGAAACAGCCATGGAGCGTGGAAGAATTGTCGCTGAAGAAATTGTCAAACAATTCTATGAGACAAATGGCGTATACCCCAAAACTGTGAGTATTGTTCTCTGGGGATTTGAAACAATGAAGACAGGAGGCGAAACTCTGGCTGCAATTTTCCACCTTTTAGGCGTAAAACCTGTTTTGAAGGGGCTCTACATACGCGATTTAGAAGTGATACCTCTAGAGGAACTGAAGAGACCCAGAATAGATTGTGTAGTGACGATGTGTGGAATATTCCGAGATACATTCTATAACGCTGTGGAGCTTCTTGACAAGGCATTTAAGCTTGTGGCCGAACTTGACGAGCCTGAAGACATGAATCATGTTAAAGCCCACATGAAAAAGGACATTGCTAAACATGGTGAAAAGGCAAGATTCCGCATTTTCGGACCGCCTGAAGGACTATACGCTACAAGCATAACTGCGCTAATAGAATCCTCGGAGTGGAAGAGTGAAACGGAAATTATAAATGCGTATCTTGAAAGCATGAAGTTTGCATATGGAGAAAACCAACGGAACATTAAGGCAAAAGAAGTTCTAGGTACGCTTCTTTCCAATGTGGATGTCGTATCCCAGGTCCGTGACACCGTAGAATACGAAATAACCGACCTAGACCATTACTACGAGTTCTTGGGCGGCCTATCAAGAGCTGTAGAGGAACAAAGAGGCAGCAATCCTGAAGTATTAATAGCCGACACGACGAGAGAAAAAATAAAAGTTGAAGATGTGAAAGACGCATTAAAAAGGGGCGTAATAACCCGAATAACAAACCCCAAGTGGCTCGACGCCATGCTTGAGCATGGAATGAACGGAGCAACTAAAATAGCCGACAGAGTCGAGTACATGTTAGGCTTAGCTGCAACCATGCACAGCATTGAGAAATGGATGTGGGACAAAACCGCGGAAAACATAGTCCTAAACAAGGAGAGAAGCGAAAAGTTGAAGAAGGCTAACCCTTGGGCCTTCAGAAAACTTGTAAGCAGACTCCTTGAGGCAGAGAAAAGGGGATACTGGAAGGCAGAGAAGGAAATCATGGAAAGATTAGAAAAGGAATACTTGGAAACGGAAGGGACACTTGAGGAGAGCGTCCCATAAACCTAACGAGGCGATGAAGAAACAACTGGAAACCCCATATAATGGCCGTATAAAAAGTTTAAGAGGCTTCTCGTCTCCTCAAAATTCGCAACCACCTGTTCAATCAAGAGGCATTAATGGAAAAAGGTGAAGGTTCAGGGGCTCTTAAACGATGCATATAATGGGAGAATTGTCTTGCCTGATTTTTAGAGAAGCTTTATTTTGGCGCCAGAAGATGTAAAGGCAATTTTTATTTCCGTTCTTAGCAACTATTTCATAATAGTGTCGCAGATTACTTTTAACGATCAAAATTAGGTTGTAGCGCACTTATTGCAGTATGTATATATGTCAATTCGTTGTCCTATGGGCTTGAATCCAAGTTCTTTAATTATCTGAGCCCATAGTTTATCGATGCTTTCTGTTTTATAATCTTCGATTCTTCCGCACTTCTGGCAAATTATATTGATGTGTGGTGAGGTGTTTGGGTCAAATCTAGAAATGCAACCGCTAAATCCCATCTCCTGCACCAATCCAATCTGCGATAGTAGATGTAATGTCTGATAAACAGTAGCTAGGCTAATAGTTGGATACTTTTCCTTCACCTTTTCATAGACTTGATCTGCTGTTGGATGTTCTTTGCTTGAAAGGATGGTCTCGCAAATCGCTAGACGTTGCGGTGTGACTTTGAATCCGCTTTTTCGAAGTTCTGCTATGAGCTGTTCCGTTTTCATGTTCATAGATATTAAGGGCTGCAATTTATATTGTTTTCTGGGAAATAACAAGATTTAAATAATAATTATTATTACATAATAACAAATATGAAATTCTTTTGATGGAGGTGATAAAATGGCAAGAGTAGCGCGAGAGATGGTGGAGAAAGCTGGAATAAACGTTGACCAACTTGTTGAATTGCTTGTAAAAAATGCAGCGGCGGAGCTTACAACCTACTACTATTACACTATTCTCAGATGTAATCTTATTGGGCTGGAAGGTGAAGGAATCAAAGAGATCGCGGAAGCTGCACGCATTGAAGATCGTAACCACTTTGAGGCGCTTGTTCCCCGCATATACGAGTTAGGAGGCAAACTTCCCGAAGACATGAAAGTTTTCCATGACATGTCAGCTTGCCCGCCGGCCAAACTGCCCAAAGATCCAACCAATGTTAAGGCAATGTTGAAGGTTTTGGTGGAAGCAGAAAGATGTGCCGTTAGGGGATACACTTATATTTGCAACATGACTGCGGGGAAGGATCATCGAACCTATGACTTAGCTCAATCAATACTTAATGAGGAAATTGAGCATGAGTCTTGGTTCTCTGAATTCTTAGGCGAAGGACCATCTGGACACTTCATGCGTAGAGGCGAGCATTCACCGTTTGTTTCTAAATTCCTGAAATAGCCGTTGGTTTTTTCTTTCTATGCTCCATTTTTTTATTTAACTAACCCCTATTGGATTTTATGTGAAGTGTTGAGTATGAGCCTGGAGGCGGTTTGGTTTGGTTCAGTAGCCAGTTTACTCGCAGGCTTAGCCACAGGCGTTGGAGCCGTACCAGTGTTATTCACAAAAAATGTTTCGGACAAGCTTTTGGATGTTATGCTCGGCTTTTCTGCTGGAGTCATGCTTGCTGCAACATTCTTCAGCCTTTTAGTTCCCGCTATAGGCTTGGGCGGCATATGGGTCGCAATTCTTGGAATAATGTTAGGCGCGGTTGCGTTGCATCTGGCGGATCGTTTCATCCCTCATTTTCATCCAGCATTGGGCGCTGAAGGGCCTTCTTCGCGGCTTTCACGAGTTTGGCTCTTTGCATTGGCCATCACCATTCATAATTTTCCTGAAGGTTTAGCTGTTGGAGTAAGTTTCGGAAGCGGAGACATAGCAGCGGGACTTGTGGTGGCTATGGCTATTGGGCTTCAGAACATGCCGGAAGGCTTGGCAGTAGCGCTGCCCCTGTTAAGGGAGGGCTATAGCAGGCGAAAGTCTCTCGGCTACGCCACGTTAACTGGATTAGTCGAGCCTGTTGGAGGGCTCCTTGGTGTCGCGCTTGTATCCATCTTTCATCCCATTCTGCCATGGGCGCTTGCCTTTGCCGCTGGAGCCATGCTCTTCGTGGTCAGCGACGAGATTATTCCTGAAAGCCACAGAAAAGGTTTCGAAAGGCAAGCAACTTTCGGTCTTGTTGCAGGCTTTATCATAATGATGTTGCTCGATTCAATGTTTGCTTAAATGAGTGTGGAGGAAAAATGGAATAATGAAAGAGTTCACGGAAAAGGAACATGCCAAATACAACGGCAAAAATGGAAAACCCGCCTATGTAGCATACAAAGGAAAAGTATTCGATGTTTCAACCAGTTTTCTATGGAAAGATGGAAACCAGCAGGTTCTCCACAAGGCTGGTGAGGATTTAACAGTAGCCCTACAGCAAGCACCTCACGGTGAAGATGTTCTCAAAAGATTTCCTGTTGTCGGAACCTTACGCAGTGCAGCAAAATTTGTTCAACACTATTTAGAATTAATCTAGCTTACTCAACAGTGTAATTAGTGTTTAACAGGCGAGTTTGGAAGATACCTCCCTATCTTCTTGTAGACCCCCTACGTTTTTTGCGGAATTTACAGATTAAATAAGATCCTTATGATTCTTCTTTCAATTCCCTTTACTTGGGATTTTCCCTTGCATCCAGTGCAGGCTATGCCGACGGATGTGACGCAGCTGGACAGCTTTCAATTCCCTTTACTTGGGATTTTCCCTTGCATCGAGTAGGCAGTCGCTTGAATTCTTGTGTTGTCATGATGACTTTCAATTCCCTTTACTTGGGATTTTCCCTTGCATCATAGCGAAGGCGCATCTTGACCGACTGTTAGAATTAGAGACTTTCAATTCCCTTTACTTGGGATTTTCCCTTGCATCCTACAGTTCCGCCCTTGGCAACATAATAAGTATATTGACTTTCAATTCCCTTTACTTGGGATTTTCCCTTGCATCTTCTGGTGGTGCAGTTTTTAGATATTCACCAGAAAGAGACCTTTCAATTCCCTTTACTTGGGATTTTCCCTTGCATCAATATAAGTGACTTTGTGCGTCGTTATTTTGTTACTGACTTTCAATTCCCTTTACTTGGGATTTTCCCTTGCATCGTTGTTAAGGGTATCTTGCGGGGAAAACTTGACAGCAACTTTCAATTCCCTTTACTTGGGATTTTCCCTTGCATCGAGTAGGCAGTCGCTTGAATTCTTGTGTTGTCATGATGACTTTCAATTCCCTTTACTTGGGATTTTCCCTTGCATCATAGCGAAGGCGCATCTTGACCGACTGTTAGAATTAGAGACTTTCAATTCCCTTTACTTGGGATTTTCCCTTGCATCCTACAGTTCCGCCCTTGGCAACATAATAAGTATATTGACTTTCAATTCCCTTTACTTGGGATTTTCCCTTGCATCTTCTGGTGGTGCAGTTTTTAGATATTCACCAGAAAGAGACCTTTCAATTCCCTTTACTTGGGATTTTCCCTTGCATCAATATAAGTGACTTTGTGCGTCGTTATTTTGTTACTGACTTTCAATTCCCTTTACTTGGGATTTTCCCTTGCATCGTTGTTAAGGGTATCTTGCGGGGAAAACTTGACAGCAACTTTCAATTCCCTTTACTTGGGATTTTCCCTTGCATCTCCAAGTTCTTTACCCTTCACGCCCACAAAAACACTGTCACTTTCAATTCCCTTTACTTGGGATTTTCCCTTGCATCTGCGTTCCGCCGTTGCATTTGCGAATGCGCCTCCTCTTTCTTTCAATTCCCTTTACTTGGGATTTTCCCTTGCATCGTGGGGAGAAAAGAGAAGGGTTGGGTGAATTTAGTGATTCTTTCAATTCCCTTTACTTGGGATTTTCCCTTGCATCGCGGACGGAAACACGGCATGGCTCACCTCTGAGACGTTGCCTTTCAATTCCCTTTACTTGGGATTTTCCCTTGCATCAGCCCGAAACACCAACAATTACATATATGAAACCAAAACGCTTTCAATTCCCTTTACTTGGGATTTTCCCTTGCATCGACGCAACTATCTCAACAATCGTAACCGCCGCAATTACTTTCAATTCCCTTTACTTGGGATTTTCCCTTGCATCCCCTTGCATCGGTGGGTTTCTGGACTGAATAGGGGGGGGAAGAGTGTGAGCTTTCAATTCCCTTTACTTGGGATTTTCCCTTGCATCTGCTTCTCGTAATGGATGAAGCCAACGCCATCATACCTTTCAATTCCCTTTACTTGGGATTTTCCCTTGCATCGCATGTTTACTATACAAATGGAGAGATTTTGCATCAAACTTTCAATTCCCTTTACTTGGGATTTTCCCTTGCATCGCGAAAGAAGCTAAGGCGCAGGAAGCGCAGGTGACAGCACTTTCAATTCCCTTTACTTGGGATTTTCCCTTGCATCTACATGAACAGGCTCCGCGGAGGAATTAAAGCGAGTGAAACTTTCAATTCCCTTTACTTGGGATTTTCCCTTGCATCGCAGTAAAACAAATTCTGTTACGATAACGGATAACGTCTTTCAATTCCCTTTACTTGGGATTTTCCCTTGCATCGGCTTAAGCGTGAAATCGAAATCTTGAAAGCTAAATTGGACTTTCAATTCCCTTTACTTGGGATTTTCCCTTGCATCCGATGATTTTGTCAATGACCAAGACGCTGACGCCGTCGCCTTTCAATTCCCTTTACTTGGGATTTTCCCTTGCATCTCATTCATAGAGAGCTGGCAAAGCCCAGTTCTCGAATACTTTCAATTCCCTTTACTTGGGATTTTCCCTTGCATCGATCCATGCCATAAAGCGGTGAATAGCGATAAGCAATTCTTTCAATTCCCTTTACTTGGGATTTTCCCTTGCATCAAGCCTACCGCAAGCTCGAAACAAGGGAGGCCAAAGCACTTTCAATTCCCTTTACTTGGGATTTTCCCTTGCATCACACAGCTGACAACTACACTAAACGCATAATGATTCTCGGCTTTCAATTCCCTTTACTTGGGATTTTCCCTTGCATCGCCGCAACTTACGCGGCTACCTGCTCGCCATAGCCCACGACTTTCAATTCCCTTTACTTGGGATTTTCCCTTGCATCTGATACTCGCTGAAAGCTGGAATAATCTCAGTCATTTTCTTTCAATTCCCTTTACTTGGGATTTTCCCTTGCATCGGATAAGGTGAGAAAAGAGGGTATATCACACGTGCGAACTTTCAATTCCCTTTACTTGGGATTTTCCCTTGCATCTGTCGAATCCCTGGTTCTTTAAAGGTTTGCTAGGTAAAGCTTTCAATTCCCTTTACTTGGGATTTTCCCTTGCATCAGGAGATGCGATTGTTGCATGCATTCTCGGACAAGGCTTTCAATTCCCTTTACTTGGGATTTTCCCTTGCATCACGTCATTTACTTTTTCGCTTACACCCTCGAAGTCGACGCTTTCAATTCCCTTTACTTGGGATTTTCCCTTGCATCTATGCAAAATTGCGTTTATGGGGCATGCCTGATTGGTTCTTTCAATTCCCTTTACTTGGGATTTTCCCTTGCATCAGACCCACCAATGAAACGCTTCGGCATCGAATACTTCCAACTTTCAATTCCCTTTACTTGGGATTTTCCCTTGCATCTGCGAGTACAGTGATTGTGCTTGTTGCTGTGTAAGTAATCTTTCAATTCCCTTTACTTGGGATTTTCCCTTGCATCGAACACTACAAATTTAAAGATGTGTTTTTGCGTAACACAACTTTCAATTCCCTTTACTTGGGATTTTCCCTTGCATCAGCTTGTGCAAGAACAACATATTGAGCAAATTATGACTAACTTTCAATTCCCTTTACTTGGGATTTTCCCTTGCATCACGCAATGCCTCATTTTCCACGTAAATCCACCATGATATCTTTCAATTCCCTTTACTTGGGATTTTCCCTTGCATCTCGACGCCGTGCCGCTCCGCGGCCACCCTCCGCGCATAGCTTTCAATTCCCTTTACTTGGGATTTTCCCTTGCATCACGCTCCGTCGTGGTTGTCGAGTAAAAGTAGAAGTGCATTCTTTCAATTCCCTTTACTTGGGATTTTCCCTTGCATCGCCACTGATGCCCATCGAGGAATTCCTGCGCAGGCTGAGCTTTCAATTCCCTTTACTTGGGATTTTCCCTTGCATCTTATGCCGCGCCCACTTCAGCAACAACTGATTAACCGAACTTTCAATTCCCTTTACTTGGGATTTTCCCTTGCATCGAAATCGTACATCGTCATGTTAAGCCAGAATGCGGTGAAGTCTTTCAATTCCCTTTACTTGGGATTTTCCCTTGCATCCGAAGCACTACTTGAGCTTAAATCTCAAAGAGCTATGTACTTTCAATTCCCTTTACTTGGGATTTTCCCTTGCATCCGTAATTGGCACAAACCAACCCATGTGTGTTATTGGCGACTTTCAATTCCCTTTACTTGGGATTTTCCCTTGCATCATGTTCTATTACTACTTCAAAAAAATCAAAAAGAAGTATCTTTCAATTCCCTTTACTTGGGATTTTCCCTTGCATCCTCGAAGAAAAGAAGACAGCGGCAAGCGTCACTAAAACCTTTCAATTCCCTTTACTTGGGATTTTCCCTTGCATCTGAGAACATTAAACTTTGCACTGAAGCGTTGAAGGTCACTTTCAATTCCCTTTACTTGGGATTTTCCCTTGCATCCGCATGCTTTTACCAGCAGGCACAACAAATTGAAAGTCTTTCAATTCCCTTTACTTGGGATTTTCCCTTGCATCTTAGAGGGACTTAAGAAGAGAGCAGAAGAAAACTTGGGTTTCTTTCAATTCCCTTTACTTGGGATTTTCCCTTGCATCTTGTCGCATTCCACGGCCACATAATCTTCATACTCCAGGAAATCGACTTTCAATTCCCTTTACTTGGGATTTTCCCTTGCATCGCTACGCCGAAGGCGGATGCAGCCTGCTATACAGTTACGACTTTCAATTCCCTTTACTTGGGATTTTCCCTTGCATCTAAGTTTGCCATACCATTCGGTATAGAATTCCTCTGAAAACTTTCAATTCCCTTTACTTGGGATTTTCCCTTGCATCGTTATGAGGTATTTGCGGTTTTATCTTTGTGGTGATGTTCTTTCAATTCCCTTTACTTGGGATTTTCCCTTGCATCGATTATGTAACATTAAATCTTCCTGAAGTTGGCTTAGTTCTTTCAATTCCCTTTACTTGGGATTTTCCCTTGCATCCAATGTCATCCAACACTCGCATGCTTTTACCGGCAGGTACTTTCAATTCCCTTTACTTGGGATTTTCCCTTGCATCTTTTTGCTCTGCAGCGGCAAAAATGCTGTGGTACAAAGACTTTCAATTCCCTTTACTTGGGATTTTCCCTTGCATCGGATTTGAACCCGGGTCGTCAACGTGGCAGAGCCGAAATCTTTCAATTCCCTTTACTTGGGATTTTCCCTTGCATCATGATCCAGAGGGCTTCTCCTTGACGTTTTAGCTGTTCTCCTTTCAATTCCCTTTACTTGGGATTTTCCCTTGCATCATGCCAAAGGTAGAACGGAAATGTTATCTCACAACTGAACCTTTCAATTCCCTTTACTTGGGATTTTCCCTTGCATCACCTGTGCATGTGGACGAAGTGCTTTGTTGGTATTTTCACTTTCAATTCCCTTTACTTGGGATTTTCCCTTGCATCTTGTTGAGCTTCTCGCTGCGATTGGCATTTTGGCGCTTGACTTTCAATTCCCTTTACTTGGGATTTTCCCTTGCATCATTCGCCGTATCATAGCCAGTCGTTGACGGCGACACTCTCTTTCAATTCCCTTTACTTGGGATTTTCCCTTGCATCAATGGAGCAAATGCCGGCAATAGTTGGATTTTTTAGTTCTTTCAATTCCCTTTACTTGGGATTTTCCCTTGCATCATATTGCTTTGGCGTTGTCTCTTATTGAGAAGATTCGTGACTTTCAATTCCCTTTACTTGGGATTTTCCCTTGCATCCTGCACCCAGATTTCCCATACATCCACAACAACAACACTCTTTCAATTCCCTTTACTTGGGATTTTCCCTTGCATCTCATTGATAATCTCACAGAGCAGAAATATTGGCGAGATCCAACTTTCAATTCCCTTTACTTGGGATTTTCCCTTGCATCCACACATAAACATTACCATAAACATCTACAACATACAAGTCTTTCAATTCCCTTTACTTGGGATTTTCCCTTGCATCCGCTTACATTATTACGCTCGACGTGGCAGGACGCGTCAACTTTCAATTCCCTTTACTTGGGATTTTCCCTTGCATCTTACCCATTTCTGCTGGTTGTCGTCTCGTTTGCTTTCGCTTTCAATTCCCTTTACTTGGGATTTTCCCTTGCATCACAGCAGACGAGAGCAAGGGGAGCTAACACAAACATATTCTCTTTCAATTCCCTTTACTTGGGATTTTCCCTTGCATCTTAGCAGGTCGTCTTTGTCTATGCCGGCCTCTTGAAGCCTTTCAATTCCCTTTACTTGGGATTTTCCCTTGCATCAGATTCCACAGAAGCAATTTATGCGCTATATAACATTAACTTTCAATTCCCTTTACTTGGGATTTTCCCTTGCATCCAACTGTTGCAGACTAAACGCATCAAAATAGTGGTGGGGGAGCTTTCAATTCCCTTTACTTGGGATTTTCCCTTGCATCGTTCAATAGAAGTGAATTCCGTTTTAAGAGTGAAATTCTTTCAATTCCCTTTACTTGGGATTTTCCCTTGCATCTTTTGCCGACGCAATTGACAAATTTTCAATCCTAATTGACCTTTCAATTCCCTTTACTTGGGATTTTCCCTTGCATCGCCTAATTCTTCATTAAACATTTCGTCAAGATGCCCCTCCTTTCAATTCCCTTTACTTGGGATTTTCCCTTGCATCTATGTTATTATAATAATGCGGAGCGGATATGGTGGACTAGCTTTCAATTCCCTTTACTTGGGATTTTCCCTTGCATCACCAATCTGGGCCTTAAAGTGGGCAGAACAGGAGTGCGTGCTTTCAATTCCCTTTACTTGGGATTTTCCCTTGCATCGCGTGTTCCTGCTGGCGCCACGTTTGAAGATTCAATTGTCTTTCAATTCCCTTTACTTGGGATTTTCCCTTGCATCCTCACGTGCGATGCGCCCTTCTCTCTTTCTCGTTACGTTCACTTTCAATTCCCTTTACTTGGGATTTTCCCTTGCATCGGCGTATGCAATCTTCTCGAACCGTTGGTGACAGAAAGCTTTCAATTCCCTTTACTTGGGATTTTCCCTTGCATCGTCGCAGCAGCAGCAGAAGCTCGAGAAAGTCGCGCTCGCCTTTCAATTCCCTTTACTTGGGATTTTCCCTTGCATCATACTACGTCTACACGTCCGGTGCCAGCGAGGACATAGACTTTCAATTCCCTTTACTTGGGATTTTCCCTTGCATCCTCCGTGAACACTTCCCGAATAGGAGCGCTAACACTATCACTTTCAATTCCCTTTACTTGGGATTTTCCCTTGCATCACCGCTGAAAACTGTGTGAACAAACAAACACACCACTGTCTTTCAATTCCCTTTACTTGGGATTTTCCCTTGCATCGTCGTTTTTGTCGATGCCTGCCTCTTGAAGCTGTTGGTAGCCTTTCAATTCCCTTTACTTGGGATTTTCCCTTGCATCTTCAATCTCTTTAACTTTTTCTAACATTGATATTTCTACTTTCAATTCCCTTTACTTGGGATTTTCCCTTGCATCACACGTCAAACACTTCAGCTTGAATCTTTGGAGACGCACTTTCAATTCCCTTTACTTGGGATTTTCCCTTGCATCAAAATGAGAAGTCGGGCGAATATTGGAACAAAAAATAACTTTCAATTCCCTTTACTTGGGATTTTCCCTTGCATCCAGAAAACGTGGCAATGAACGTCATGAAAGTAACATGTCTTTCAATTCCCTTTACTTGGGATTTTCCCTTGCATCCAGGCAGTCATAAAGCAGGCTTTCAGGCAGACAGTCGTCTTTCAATTCCCTTTACTTGGGATTTTCCCTTGCATCAAGAATAAGCGTATCGTTTAGCTGATAAGGCGTTTTCATCTTTCAATTCCCTTTACTTGGGATTTTCCCTTGCATCTTGAAATAGCCAGAAAACTTGGTAAACCAGACAGTTACACTTTCAATTCCCTTTACTTGGGATTTTCCCTTGCATCTGCGGCGCCTGCTGCCATCCTCCCATGACCAGCTGGCGCCTTTCAATTCCCTTTACTTGGGATTTTCCCTTGCATCGAGGTTATCAAAATTGCCGAAAAATTTAACATAACGACCTTTCAATTCCCTTTACTTGGGATTTTCCCTTGCATCCTGAAGAAGGGCAGGTGCAGCGCTATGCGCAGCGCTATTCTTTCAATTCCCTTTACTTGGGATTTTCCCTTGCATCGCAGTTTACGCTTTGTATAATATCAACCAAGAAAATAGCTTTCAATTCCCTTTACTTGGGATTTTCCCTTGCATCGGAGTGTGAAAAACAAATATGGAGCGTTTCGTTAATACTTTCAATTCCCTTTACTTGGGATTTTCCCTTGCATCTCGCAACTGGTAAGGGGCTGTAGGGCAATATTTTAAGAGCTTTCAATTCCCTTTACTTGGGATTTTCCCTTGCATCGCTGATGCTGATGCGACGTGGGCAATGGCGAATATTTCCTTTCAATTCCCTTTACTTGGGATTTTCCCTTGCATCTATCCTTTTTCTGCCCTTCAGCCTTTGCCTCTTCTTTCTTTCAATTCCCTTTACTTGGGATTTTCCCTTGCATCTGGATGGAGCAAAGCGATAAAACGTCATTTCTATGGCTACTTTCAATTCCCTTTACTTGGGATTTTCCCTTGCATCAAAAAAATTTGGCAAAAGCAATCTCTACAAAGCAGAACCTTTCAATTCCCTTTACTTGGGATTTTCCCTTGCATCCGTACAATTCAGATGCCATTTGGCACGCTTCACATTTCCTTTCAATTCCCTTTACTTGGGATTTTCCCTTGCATCAGGCATGCTGCTGGCATTCTGCGCGCTGTTCAGCGTAGACTTTCAATTCCCTTTACTTGGGATTTTCCCTTGCATCAGCCAGTCGTCGAAGGCGCCTTTTGCGTCTGCGCCTGTCCTTTCAATTCCCTTTACTTGGGATTTTCCCTTGCATCATTGGGCTTGAATTTCGTTTATGATGAGGTAGGTCCTGTCTTTCAATTCCCTTTACTTGGGATTTTCCCTTGCATCCTATTTTTCCTCTGCAAAACATCTTTAATAAAATCCAGCCTTTCAATTCCCTTTACTTGGGATTTTCCCTTGCATCTGCTATTGCTGAAGTAAGTGTCAGTTTAAAGAAAGCTTCCTTTCAATTCCCTTTACTTGGGATTTTCCCTTGCATCGCTAGGCACTGTGTTCTAGGGCTTAGTCAAGGCACTTGCCTTTCAATTCCCTTTACTTGGGATTTTCCCTTGCATCAAGAGTTGGAAGTTCTTCTGGGAGAAACACGGTTTGGACTTTCAATTCCCTTTACTTGGGATTTTCCCTTGCATCGGAAAAATAGTTGCGAGGGGAGTAGAACTGCGGAGAAACTTTCAATTCCCTTTACTTGGGATTTTCCCTTGCATCTGCAGGAGTTTTTTCCATGCAGCATCGTCCGCGACATGCGCTTTCAATTCCCTTTACTTGGGATTTTCCCTTGCATCAACCAACAAAACCTTCAGCGAAGAACTAAACGAGTGGACTTTCAATTCCCTTTACTTGGGATTTTCCCTTGCATCTGCGAGTATGCGAGGAAGTATGGGTAAAAGTATACCGATCTTTCAATTCCCTTTACTTGGGATTTTCCCTTGCATCTGGCATATCTGAGGTGCCATGCTACGTTGAAGAGATGAGCTTTCAATTCCCTTTACTTGGGATTTTCCCTTGCATCCAAATAGGGGCAGAGTCATTGCTGCATCACACTCCAATTCTTTCAATTCCCTTTACTTGGGATTTTCCCTTGCATCTGTAAGGCTTAGTAAAGTTCCCTGATACTTGTATGTTAACTTTCAATTCCCTTTACTTGGGATTTTCCCTTGCATCGTTCGGCTTCAAATCCCACCCGAGGCTTTCATTCCTGACTTTCAATTCCCTTTACTTGGGATTTTCCCTTGCATCTACGCCGTTTTGGTATTTTCTTGGTCGTGGCATACTGTTCTTTCAATTCCCTTTACTTGGGATTTTCCCTTGCATCGCGGGGTATACACAAAATTTGTGATTGATCCGTGGACACTTTCAATTCCCTTTACTTGGGATTTTCCCTTGCATCACTGTGGTGTCTCCTGCATTCCCGTTATAACTCGGATGCTTTCAATTCCCTTTACTTGGGATTTTCCCTTGCATCTCAGATGTGCTTTTATGGTGTATCAAGAATAAATTGTATCTTTCAATTCCCTTTACTTGGGATTTTCCCTTGCATCCGCACCGCGATTAGGCGTTATTTGCCAAAGGACGGTTGCGTCTAACTAATTTTGAATATGTATGCTCGATTATTATTGGAATGTAATTTAATTTATAAAGATAATCGAATAAAACCCGTTTGGTGGTTGGGCAGAGTGTACTTTCTGTCTGACATTGAGCATAAACAGTTGCTCTATCAGCTTTTGCCTACTGCGCGGGAAGTAGGAGTCAGCAGGGAATTGCGGGGCTGGAACTGGCATCAGCCGCCATTAAAGCCTTATTTTGATAACGTGAAGTTGCCAATGTATGAGGTTAGTTCTAAATACTGCCCAACAAATCGCGATGTTTATCTTCGGCATATAGAGAAAGTGTATCCTGTTCAAAGTTCGCGGATGGCTTTGGGTAAACTGTTCCACGGCGTCGTAAGCGATAGCTTGCAAGCTTTTCTTCAGCGCCAAAAGCTCAGTTTCGAGTCGTGGTGGCAAAAAGTTAGGTGGCAGGAGATCGCTGAAAAGCCTGAGAACGTTATTGAACCTTGCAGGAAGATCTGGGAGTTTATGCAGAAAATGTGTGAGGCCAAACTGGCTGAGGTTTCGTGCCGGCAGATTTATGCTTCTGAGTTGGATTTGATTTCTTCTGCTGTTCCATTTCTTGTTGAGCACAAGATTTCTGGGGAGCTTCTCGGCTTAAGCGACGTGCTCAGCGTGGATTGCTATGATTATCTTAGAGCGATAATGTTTGATTTGAAGGTGGCAAGTGTCAGGGAAGAGTGGCATAGGCTGTATTCTGTAGGTTACGCTTTGGTTTTTGAAAGTGTCCATGAAGTGCCTGTGGACATCTGCTGCACTGTATACTTGACTGTTGATGGTGGCAAGATAAGTATTCAGAAGGACCTGTTTTTTGCGAATGATGAGCTGAGGCAGTGGTGGATCGAAGAAAGGGACAAGAAGTTGGAGATTGTGGCAGAAAGAAAAGATCCAGGCAAGCCAGAACGTTCACAGTGTAAAGAGTATTGTCAATTCTATGGCGTCTGTTACGGGTAGGCGCCTCTGTACGGGTGGTTTTGGTGAAGGTTTTTCTTGATGATTTCGGCATTTTCTTGGGACGAAAGAGAAATCGGTTTATTGTGAAGAAATCTGGTGAAGCCAAGGAGATTGTGGCAGATGATGTGGATTCAATTATCTGCTGTTCTTCTGGTGTGGCTTTTTCCGCGAGCGCTTTAGACTTGGCTGTGGAGAATAATATTCAGGTTGTCTTTGCTCGTTACAGTGGTTGGCCTTATGCGGTTTTGATGCCTGCTTCCCTGACGGGTTCTGTCAGAGCTCGGAGAGAGCAGTTTATTGCTTATAATGATGAGCGGAGTTTGGTTTTGGCTAAGAAGTTTATTGCTGGAAAGCTTGTGAATCAGGCTAACTTTTTGAAGTTGATGGCGAAGAATAGGCGGCAGACTGATCCGCGTTTGGCTGAGAGGCTTTATGAGTCGGGTAAGTTGATTGATGAGGTGAATGAGCGCATTGGCAGAGAGCAAGGTTCCCGGATTGATGAGAAGCGTCAGCAGTTGATGAATTTGGAGGCTGAGGGGGCAAGGTTCTATTGGGATTCGATTCGCCAGATTTTGCCTGCTGAACTGGGATTTACGGGAAGAGAGACTCGTGGAGCTCGTGATCCTTTTAATGCTATGTTGAACTTTGGTTATCAGACGATTCTTTTTCCTGAGGTTTGGAAGGCTGTGAGCTATGCTGGTTTGGATTTTTATGCGGGGTACTTGCATGCTGATAGATCGGGAAAGCCTTCTCTTGTTTTGGATTTGATGGAGGAGTTTCGTCAACAGCTTGTGGATCGAACTTTGGTAGGGCTGATTACGAAGAATGTTATAAAGCCTGATGAGATTTTGGCTGCTGAGGCTGTTGAGGAAGGTCGGGTTTTGAGTAAGGATGTGATTAAGGTTTTGTTGGCGAGTTTTCAGGAACGCTTGGATAGCGAAGTGATGTTCAACGGTCAGAAGGGATCATTGAAAAGTTTCATTCACTTGCAGCCAAGATGTGTTGTTCGTTTTCTTTTGAAGGAAGCTGAGTATGTGCCTTTCTGTTTAGGCTGGTGAGGATAGATGCGGTATGTTGTGATTTATGATATTACGGATGATAATCTGCGGGCTTTGGTTGCTGAGACGTTAAAAGATTATGGTTTGCAGCGAATTCAGTACAGCGCCTTTATTGGTAGTCTGCGTAGGGATGAGTTGAATAGTTTGCTTGTGGATTTGAAAAATCTGATTAAGGATTTGGTTGAGAACGTGCAGTTGTACCCTGTTTGTGACACTTGTTTCAAAGGGCGGAAAGGGGTGGGCAAACCGAAAAAGTACGAGGTGAAGGAAGAGAAGGATAAGATAGCATATTTCTGAGTTGCACAAGGTTTATGTTTGCATTTGGCATCTTTTGTATACGGTGAGCGTGCTGACGCTTAAACCTTTAGCTGTAAGGATACCTAAGGAGATTGAGAAGGAAATCCTTGAAGTGGTCGAACGTGAGAAGCTGGACAAGGCAACTGCTGTTAGAAATCTTCTCGAGTTGGGAATTGCAGAATGGAGAAAGCAGACGGCTCTGGAGCTTTTACGAGATGGCAAAGTAACGTTTGCCAAGGCTGCTGAGATGGCGAAGCTTTCATTGTGGGAGTTTGCGGACCTGGCGAAGCAGCGTAATGTGGAATGGGTTAGGTTTTTGCCTGAAGATATTGAGAAAGAGTTTAGGGAAGCGTCGGCGGCGGAGTACAGGTGAAGCTGTTAGTTTTTAATTCTACGCTGTTGATTTACTTGGCGAAAGTGGGATTAAGTAAGATTTTTGAAAGCTTGAAGGGAGAAAAGGTAACATGTTCAGAAGTTAAACGTGAGGTTGTGGATGAGGGCAAGCGTAAGGGAGTTCCTGACGCGGTTGTCTTAGAGAAATTGTTTAGCAGCAAAGTGTTTCAAGTGGTTGAGCCGAAGGATAAGGAGTCTTTGTTGAGGTTGTTGCGGACAAGGGAGCTTCATGTGACTGATGCGGAGGTTTTGGCTGTTGCACGGGAGTTGGATGGTTTGGCTGTGGTGGATGATGAGGTGGCGAGGAAGACGGCTAAGGTTTATGGTATAGCGTATGTGGGTACGCCTTATGTTTTGGTTAGGGCTGTTTCCGAGGGAATTATTACGCGAGAGAGGGCGCGGCAGGTTGTGAATGAGATGATTTCTGCTGGTTGGCGGTGCAGTATTGAAAGTTATGCGAAGATTATGGAGGTTTTAGAGAAGGCTTAAAGGAATTGAAGAAGTTTAGAGATGACTGGCTAAGGCGAAAGCAGAAGCTATTTGTTTCTGATGTCGCAGAAGAGTTTGTTTCTGTGACTGATATTAAGCATTATGTTTATTGTCCGAGGCTGGTTTATTTTGACCGTGTTTTGCATGCAACGCCTGTTTTTGGTTCACAGCAGGAAGAGGGCAAGGAGCAGCATGAGGATTATGTGCGGAAAGAACTTCGGCGGAAAGATGCTGTTTACTATTCGCCGGAGTTTGTTGGGGCGGAGAAGCTGCTGTTTGCTTCGCTCAGTTCTGGTGTGCTTGGGTTGCAGGGAAATGTGGATTGCATAATTAAGACGGTGAAGGGCGAGTATGTTCCTGTGGAGTATAAGAATATGAATTCTGATAAGGGTAGAGTTTGCATGGATCATAAGTATCAGTTGGTTGGGTATGCGTTGCTTGTTGAAGAGCGTTTTGGCACAGTGGTTAAGCGTGGTTTTGTTAATTATATTCCTGAGGGGTTGATTTTACAGGTTGAGATTACACCTACTATGAAGAGTTATGTTAAACGGGTTTTGGGACACATTAAACGAATCATACGGGATGAGGAACTGCCGCCTATAAGAGTGGCTAAGCACAAGTGCCAAGGTGGATGTGGCCATAGTCAGATATGTCTGTCATCTTAAATGCTATTTTACGTCATGAGTGGTTCAAAGTCTATTAGGTCGAATGCGCGGTATTCTTGTTTTCTGTCTACAAATAGTTGAAGCATAAATCAGATACTCACGTTTCAACTAGACTAACTATACAAAAAGCACCAAAACAGATGCAGACACAAATAAACATGCTAACAATAGACTATAATTATAATCGGCGATAAATGGTGCAGTTCTTGTCTTTTTTCTCTACTTGTATCGGAAAAATATAGGGTTTTAGTGCTATTTCGCCTTTTTTCAGTTTTTGTTCTGAAAACGGATTTACTGAGTTAAAGGTTGTTTTTTCAGTAAAGTCAGATAGCAAAAATACTGTTCCTGTTGTTGGCTTTGCTTGTTCTTTTACTGGCTTGGCGCAGTTTAACATGTTGGGTTCAGCAAATTTGCTTTCTAAACAAGTGCAAAGGGAGTCGGATGTTCCGAAGTATTGTATGTTTTTTAGTGTCATGCGTACTTCTTCTGCGTTTTCTTCAGGTGTTTCGATGTATATTGTTATTGGACCATTATAGAGTATGTATTCACGTATGCCGAATGTGGATTCAAAGCTTTCTGTAAGCGTGCCCCATGGTGTTGTAATTTTTCCTTCTTTTCCTTTCCTTTTTTGCTTAAGGCGTTTCATGAAAGCTTTGAAAAGAGCAATTTTTTCTGGTAATTCAGTTGCGGTATTTGCTACTTTTAGTTGCTCGAATAGCAAGTTCCCCTTTTCAACGTTGCCGGTTCGGTTTATGGCTGTAGCAATAATTGCAAGTTTTATTGTGGAAGGGCTTGGTGCTGGTGCGCTGAGAGCGTAGCTGGATGAAAAATAGGGTATTCTATAAGAGAATGCGCTTGCGAACAGGTATCTGGCGCTTACCCACACCATTGGTTATGGTGCTCCAAGCTTGTATGGCACTGCATTTTTGAGTTTGTCGATTTCTTGCATGAATGAAGCGAAACTGGAAAATTCTTTTACGTTTTGTTGTCCTATTATTGTCTTCATCTGTTGAATGTATCCATCTGCTAATGGACTTATGACTGGCACAGGCGCGGCGTTCTTTGTTATCGCTATTGCGCCTCCGAATTCTTCAAAATGAGGCAACCGTGTCGTTGTCATGGCGCCTTCAATACGTGCGATCATTGCTTTGTAGGCATCCAGCGCAAGTTCGTAGCGTTTTTTCCGCGCGTCCTCATCGATTGAGTATGTATAGTCAATTTCGTTTAAGCCAATACGCCATGGCTGAAAAACCGACACAAATGCGTAAACGCCTGAGCGGGTTGGTCTGTTGTAAATCATTTGTTCGCTGACCTCTGCTTCAGCGCCTTTTTCTCTCTCTTTTTCGCCAGCCGCAACCCGAGTGTGTACATGGATGTCTCGGTAGAACTGGTTTGGTAAAGCAATAGTCCAGCCGAATTCTATCGTTGATTTGCGGCTGAGAGTTGGCTTTTGCACCAAGAAGCCATGCAAGTCACAAATTGCACATTTCAAAGCCTCGTTAAGAGCCGACTTAGTCTCTTTCATCTCTGTGACTGCTTTATTACTATCTGCTTTCATTGGACTGAGAATCTGACATGCGGGGCACAAGTGCACTTTCTTTTCTTTTGCAATTTGCCATAGGGCTTCAGTATGTATATGCTTAAGCATCTCTCCGCTTATGCCATCAGTTTTCTCTCCATTAGCTAAAACTATTGTCCGTGGTTCTGTGACGTTGCCTACAGTGCCTTCGTTGTTCAATGAGTGCGCGTCTATTCGAATTCTGCCAACTAAACTAATTTCGTAGATTGTTTCGTTCATTGTCCTTTTTCTCCTTTTTCTGAATAAACGAGAGCATGAGACATTATCGCGGCACAGACAACGCGGACACCATATTCTTGCGCTAATTTTACAACCTCGTCCAAATCTTTTTCGCTTGGTTTAAAGGAACTTCTTCCCGGGTGTTCGCGTTCCCATCTTCTGGCACATGCATCAAATCGTCTTAGGAACTTTTTCAGAACGATGACAAACTGTTCTTCTTTTTCAACATAATCCAACTCGACGAGTGATGCGTAGTCTTCGCATCCGCCATATTCTCTTTTTCCTATTGCCATCCTTAAAGCCATTCCAAAATGTTCTATTGCTGAATTCGCATAAAGTTCATGTAATTTCGACATACTTTAACAACTCCCCTAATTGAGTCTTGTTCCACGGGTATAATTCTCCTTTAACTTGACCACGTATATATAAGCTTTCAAAAATTCGGAAATTCGCTAAAGTTGGGCGTAACAAGAAATTTGTTAGTGCGAATGTAACAGATTGCTTATTTCCAGAAATTTTCGACGAAATAGGAAAAATATTTTCAATCCAGCTCAAGGCATCTACACCAACTGTAGTGTTTGCAAGTTCTTCAAGAAGACTGAGACCGTATTTTCCCCCTCCTGCAGGTTTAGGTTGTTGCCCTGTTTTCTGCATGACATTAAAAATTACGCTATCATATCGGACGGTATGAGAAAGGCGTTTTTTGGCTACAAGTAAAGCAACTTTGACAGCATAATGAACAAGCGCAGTGTTAGGCGAAAGTGGGCATATTCTTTCATCCAGATCCTTTTGGATACTTCGGTGAGAACCTAAAAGGACGCTCAATGGGTTGGGAGTCATAAAAAGAATAAACGATTCTGTCTCTTTCCAAACACTTGCCCAAGCTGCTCCAATGCAAGCAATAGCCCACGAATAACGATCTATTTCAAGCTGGGTTCCATCATGGTATGTGTCTCTTTTTTCTTCACGATAACCTTTTGCACATGCTATATCTAATGTTTGGTAGAGTGTTTTCCCATTTTTCACGTCTCCGCTGATATCCGGCATAAAAGTTAGATCTTTGTGAATTGACAAAATCTGAGGAAACTCTTCCGTGACAATTTTTTCTACCTCTTTTTTTGGATGGGCTTTCTTAGAATCTTTCCTTTCTTTATATGTTCTAAAAATCAAAAGCCATTCTTTTCTATCCACAAATAATGATGGATCAGGCTCTTTTGGTATAGGCCCTTTTACTTCTATAACATAAGCATAACCTTGATCTCTGATTGTTACCTCCATGTCTTCTTCGCTTAATCCACTAACAAGGAACGCCAGACCATAAGCCCTAAAAGTATCGAGTATTTCAAAAGAAGACTTGTTTATAAAGAATTTTTCTATAGCCATATAACTTTTAGTTACCCTCTTTTTTTTTTATAAAATTTGCGCTATGATCAAACAACAAAAGACGCCCGATCACACATTCTAACAAGTCTCGATGCAATACAATATATTGCATATTGTTTCTTACGTTCAATGTCTGGAAAAGGAATATCCAATGTAGTCTTGTGCGGAATTCGAGGAATAATATTCAAAGAAAGTTTGGGAACAGAAAAACCATAATTTTTAAACACTTTATCTAAAACCGTCTCATAGATGTCCCTCCACCCCAAAATATAGCACGGGACTTCTTTAGCCCGAGTGTGATGGTGATGGGCAAGGGCAAGTTCAAAGGCTGTAGTGAAATGCTCGTTTCCTATCAGTTCATAAAACATTTGCCGAGTAGCATGAGCAGAAACAGTGGCGTGAGGCACCTTTTTTACCATCGAGGAAGTATGTGCCAGCGGCACAGAACCATTTCCATATATACCTATTTCTCTCTGCCACTCTATATTCAACTTACCAAGATCGTGGACTGCTAAACATAAAGCAATTAATCCTTCAGCTTTATGCAAATCAATGTTAAGCACTTTTGCCAGTAACTTTAGAGATTGCGTCTCTTTCCTTTTTATTTTGTCAAAAGCTTTCAAACAATTATCTACATGTTTTTCCCAAGGCTCTTGAGAATATTCAAATGTCCTATCTTGAAGCGGGGAATAAGTTTGGGTTTTGAGATTCTCACCTTTTGAGCCGAGAACCAGACCTAATTCATGGGAGTATTCTGCACACTCTGGATGTATAACATAGAACTCATAAGGATATAATTTATCAGCCTGCTCTATTTTTAAGTCAGGCTTACCATATTCATCATGCATGAATTCAATATGCCATATTTTTGGCAAATATTTCTTAAGAACTTCTACGTTAACATTAAGCCAAGGCATATTCCGCATTTTTTTATAAGATAGTTCGAATGGATTTTCATGTACTGTTAGGTTTGCACTAAAAACCTCTCGAATAGTTTCTTCCACTGCTCGTCTATCACCTTTGAAAGCAGCATTCCCAAGAGCGAACCGTAATCTGCGTCTATGGTTTTCATTTTGCAAAATTTTTTCAAATTCATCACTTAATAGTTCATTAACAAAGGCGATTTCCTCATTCCAACCAATTTTTTTACCATCCAGGTTGTTACATATGAAATTTCTACAACTATCTATCTCCCATTTTTCGTAAGGTGATGGGCTTTCAACATCAAAAATTTCAACTCTTCCTTGACCCCCCTCACGGGCACATCGCCCAATCCTTTGAACAAGCGCATCGGGAGGCGCTAATTCTGTGAGTAATAGATCACATGAAATATCCAATCCAACTTCACATACTTGCGTTGTAACTACACATGTTTTTTCACTTTGTTTTTCAAGAGAAGCTTTCATCATTTGTTCTATCCTATCTCTATCGTCTTCCAGAAATCGGGAATGTAACAAAAATACGTTGAAATGTGCCGAACTTAATTCTTTTTTGATAGATCGATAAACCGTTTGTGCCCGATCAACAGTATTACATACCACAATTATTCGATTAAACGATTCGGCTGTATCTATAATGTTTTTTGCCTCAAGAATTTTGCCACGCCAACGTAATATGACTTGACGATTATGACGTTTCGGCACATCATAATCACTTGCCTCGACGATCTTTACTTTATCACCAAATTTTTCGTTATTCTTAAACCACTCGATAAAGGAATCAGGCAATGTAGCTGACATAACCATGAAAGACAAACCTAAATTCGCTACATGCTCAATTAGAACGATTGCACTTTGCAAACCTAAAAGCCGGTCGTAAACATGAACTTCATCAAAACATAAAAACGAAGAAACCACGGCGCCCGCTGGGATGTTCCCTTGATAAACCGGGAGGCTCAGTGGAGTGCAACAATATGAACCTACTGTCTGATCTATAGTTGCCACAATAATCTCGCTTTTTAAAAAAGGATCCGCAGAATTTGCACCATGTTGGGGTGAAACTGCCAAGGGAGCACCTACCTTTTTGATTCCTCTATTGATACGGTAACATATATCTTCAACTAAAGCCCTCGTAGGCAAAGAATAGATCATTCTAAATGGGAAATCTTCTGCTTTCCTCATTGCTAATAGAGCGAGATAGCAGGCTTCTGTTTTTCCTGAACCACAAGGCGCGCGAAGAACAACCGAATTGCCTCTAGCAATGTTTTCCACAGTTTTTAACTGATGTGAATAGGGTGCTTTCCCATCAAGAACAACTCTGAAGATTTCTTCTAACGAGAAGTTATCTATAACTCCACCCATCAAATTACCTCGAGTTTTTTTCACTTCACTTTGGAAAGCCTTACTTCAACTATAAGTTCAAGCTATATATAGAGAGGGTATAAGTTTTACCTTGCAAACATCACCACGCTCCCTCATCACAACTTTTTCTCAAGAAAACGCGCCACGCCGAATCCACCTGTGCGGTTGCCGCCAACATTTGCGTACTCCGCAAACTTAGCATTATTTTGTTCCATTCGCTTTCTTTATCCTTCACTTCATAAGTAACCCACCCAACAAACCCTGTCGCCTTCTTCTTCCGCATAACCGCCAACATAGTCTGTAACTCATACTTACATGCGCATATATTCTTACGTATTACCCCCTTTTATTCGTAGCCAGCGCATGTACTCTGACTTATAGGTTTTCATAAGATTTTTTCAATTGAACGCCATCTTTCTCGTATGCAAGTCCTAAGTATCTGTATTCAATTCTGCTTTCAGATATCGCCCGCGTGATAGCATCCCGTAGCTTATGCTGCGTATCATACTCCCTCAGCAATTGCTTAAGCATGTCCAGTTTTACGTCAGCAAACTTCAAAAGCGAAATAATATCAACCCTATCCTTCAACCCCTTCTCTGCATGCCACCTGTCCTGAGCAGCTTGAGCCTTCAATAAAAGCAAGACTTCAGGAACAGCCACCTTGAAACCCTCAATCACCGAATACAATTTCCGCTCAAACACGTCTGAACATGGAACCACCAACTTACTCATAAAAGGCGTGTAAATATCAACCTCCACATCGTTTATTAAAGCCTCAAACTTCAATAGCCGAACATTACGCTTCAACGCATGGCCCCTCTGAGTCAACTCCGACTGCAACCTGTAAAAGTTCTCTTGGTCAATGTACACATCAATATCGCGGCTCTTCAGCTTCTTAGTCCAGAAATATACTCCCCAACCGCCAATCAACACAAAATCCGCAAACCCCCTAAGCTCACCCAGAACACGCCAAGACCTTTCAACAACTTCATCACGCCACATTCCAACCACCACTTACCAAAGACTCAAACTCGGATACACCAAAGCAATATCCCGCAGAAAAGCCGAAGCCTCAGGACCATCCGCCGAATATATGTCCACATAAAGTTGCGGAACACAAACAATACCCTTCTCAGAAGAGCGAACAAGATGCTCATCTTCAGCACGCAAGACAAAAACGTTCGGATTCACCCTGCGAACTCTGCTCTTCCTAAAACCAAACCACGACTCAAAACTTTCGGTATCAGTTACATAAAAATACAATCGGTCATACTCAGCAGGTCTGCGCCCAGAAACGTTAAACCATCCAGAAAAACCGGTAACCAGCACGTCCGCCGGCAGACTTTTCTCCACCTCTGCAACTGGATCAAGTCGAAACGACCGCCAAACATCTTTACCTAAATCACGTTCAGTAGCCCACAAATTCAAAAGCCTCGCAGGCGACAACACTCTAACACCCCTCCGTGTGGCTTCCACAGCCATAGCCGCCTCAAGCTTCCTCACGGTCTTATTAACCAAACCAAGCGAAACCCCGCACTCTGAGGCAACGTCTTCCTGACGCGCCAACGAAACCTCACGTAGGCTACAAAGCAGCAGCTCACGGTAAATCCTCTCAAACTTCCGCAATGTTAAATCCCTAGTTCTCAATAAAACAGTTTCTCTTTTACAAAAAACATATATATAAGATTTTCATTAAAAAGTGAAACACGACCCTACAAAACATCAAGTCCTCAAAGCCAATCTGACCACTCCGAACCCGCCAGTTCTATTCCCACCAACATTAGCATACTCCGCAAACCTTGCCAACATAAACGTCACCTTGTTCCATTTGCTTTCTTTATCCTTCACTTCATAAGTCACCCACCCAGCAAACCCTGTCGCCTTCTTCTTCCGCATAACCGCCAACCGCGTATGCAACTCGTACTCGCAAACGCCTACATTCTCACTCAACCATTCTTTATATGCTACGTACTCTTCCTTGCTAAACCGTCTACCGTCACTAAACAAGTTCCAAACACGTAGCAAACTCGAAAAAACTTTAACCGCATCGGGAAACATCCAGTGATAGCCACTGCCCAAACTCGCAAAATACGTAGGCGCCCTAAACAAAAGCCTAAACCTCTCAACCGCTTGCGCTTCCTTCTCCAAATCCCCATAACTCTTACAGTTAACGCTTAAGCTGGCAATACGGAAAACCGTGTCAAAAACCATCAAGCTGTTCTGCTTCTGAAAATAATTAAGGATAAACGTGCTATACTCATCCCGCAAAAACCTAAAATGCACAAAGCAAGGAGCCTGCGGATCCAACTCATAACCATCCTCAACACGACGCTTACTCTTAAACCGCAAAGGCGTAACGCTGTAAGGCTTCCGTGCATTTAACTCATGCAGCAAGCCCGACGCAGCAGGATCCACCATCCGCACAACATGCAACAACAAACCACGCGCTACATAACCAGTAAAAAACGGCAAAACCACAGGCTTCTCCGCATACATCTCCAACCCAATCGCAACAGGCACACCAGTCAACTCCCTTCAATGGGATTACCAAGCACTATCAAGAAACAAAAAAGCCAAACAAAAACTTAAGACTTTTTCTTTTCGTTTTCCAACCAGAAGTAGTTGTCCGCAACGCGCAATTACAAACTACAACAAAACAACCATAGAAAAACCCCACTCTCCTTCACAACTACCCTCCCGCAGTCTTCCAAAAACCAGCAAACCGCGCAGAAAGCTTCAAAGAAGTTATTATTAATGGCAAAATCAAAAAATAACTACCAACACAAACCCGCCCTGCTTCCAAACAGCAGCAGTAGAAGAAGAAAAAGACTGAAAAACCACTTCTTCTTTCAATCAGAAGTTGTTATGCATAGCCTCTGTAACAACAAGCTCAAACAAACAACTTCCACCTTCCGCCAATGGAAAGACACATAGAATATCACAAAACCAAAGTCCTCCTTCACCTCCCGCGTCTACTTGACCACAGGAACATCAAAAACACGCTGGTCTACACGCAGCTCAACAAACCAAAGACGAGGACTGCGTCTGCAAAATAGCCGAAACAGTCCACTAAGCAAAAGACCTAATCGAGGCTGGATTTGAGTACGTATGTGAAATAGAAGACGCTCTTCAGAAAAAGAAACTAAGCCTGAAACAAGATTCGCGAGCTGCCGCAGTTTTGTCTGTAGTGCCGAGGGCCGGGTTTGAACCGGCGACAACTCGGTCTTCAGCCGAGCGCTCTCCCAGGCTGAGCTACCTCGGCGGTGTCTTTCACCTTTTCAAGATGGAGGGAGGTGTTTTAAAGTTTTCTGATTGTTTTTTGGTGTGCTGTGGCTTCGTTTAGTGTTGTTTTTGTTCTTAATCGGTTTCTGAGTTTTTCTTAATTCGTTAGATGAAACATTTAGAAAACGAAACAGTATTTAATTAATGGGAGCGTGCTTTAATGTTATTTGGAGGGGAAGTTGTGAAAAAGAAAAAGGCACTTGTCACTGTTGAATTAATTGATGAAAGCGTCATGGTTTCTAACAGTACGATTGCGGAGGAATTTTTCGCGTGGCTTGTGGCGGAAGTGGTGCCTGCGCCCTGGGTTAAGGAAGTAAAAGGCGTTATTGTTCTAGGCTAAGCTTTGAGTAGAGCTAAGTAGTTTGTTAGGAAGTACCCTGCGAGTGCGCTGGATAAGAAGCATAAGAACAGGAGAAAGTCTTCATGCCTGCGGGGCGCTTTTGTCTCTTCGTTTTTTCTTGTTTTGTGCATTGCCGTGCACCTTTTATTTTTTCTTTTGGGCTGCTTATAGGGAAAGGTTTTATGAAGGGCGAATTAATAATTGGGATTCAGCATGTTAGCGGGGCCGGTAGTCTAGCTGGCTAGGACGTCGCCCTCACGCGGCGAAGATCGTCGGTTCGAATCCGGCCCGGCCCATTTTTTGTTGTATTTTTGTTGTGCAGTTTCCTAAAAATGTTTATTAAATATTAACATTTGATATTCAATACGTTTCAAAAAGGGAACAAAAAATGAACAAAACCATCAACTCACTAAAATATGAAATTGACAACCACATACTCTCCGAAAACCACGAAACCACCAGATGCAACACTTGCAACAAAGAATTTAAAACACCACTTTTCGCCGTAATCTCCTCCGGCTACCTCATGGAGGAATACTATGCATGCCCCCGATGCCTCTCCAAAGTAGACAACACCGAAACCAGCAAAACCTTAGACGCTGAAGAAATAGAGGAAGAAAAGCCAGAGGACACACTTGCCCAGAAAATCAAGATTGAGCTTGAAGAAAAAACCGAAAGCCCTGCAGCTTGCTCACATCATCTCGGCTATTTAAAGCAGCGGCCAAAAAACACGCCTATACCCGAAGAATGTTTGACATGCACTAAGATGATTGAATGCATGACTTAGCTCCCGCTTCTTTTGGTCGTTTTTTCCAGTAAAACCTATATGTCCACGAAGAATCGCGGCGCACAACTGTGAGCCCTACCAGGCAGAAACGCTTGTAGGAAAAGTGCTTCACATTTAAAGAGCTAACCCACGGGTCATTGCATAGTTACATTCATCAGGGTTGAGCTTTATTCAAAGCAGCGCGCGCTTTCTTCCACAACATAGTTTTGTTATTCGTTTGTGCTCTTTTTCCTTATTTTCATTTAAATTTCAAGCTGAAAATGCAGAGAAAAGTAAGAAGTGTTAATTAGCTCCGTTTGGTAATGAGTGAGTTGCTGTAGGTTGCGAATGAATGAGCCGAACCATTTACTTTCATCACAGTTCTCGGATCTTTGTTATTCTTTTGTTGTTTTTGATATTTGTGTGCAGTCTGCTTTTTCTAGGGGTCATTAGTGTTGCATTCGCAAATATCGGCTTCACCTCAATGACAATTTTCCTTATTTTGATTGGCACATTGCTTGGAAGCACAGTAAATATCCCGTTAATGAAGATCAAGGCTGTTGTGCCTATAATACGGGAGGAGTATGTGAGTTACTTATGGGTGACTTATCGAATTCCTTACGTGGAATATGACACGACAGTTACCACAGTTGCTGTTAACGTCGGCGGCGCGCTTATACCAACCGCCGTCAGCATCTACCTACTTAGCAAAGCTGCACCCCTAATGATGTTCTACAGCTTAATTGGAGTAGCAGCGGTCGCCCTATTCACGTATGCAGTTGCGAGGCCTGTAAAAGGCGTAGGCATAGTCACCCCTGCGTTTCTTCCGCCGTTAGCCGCAGCGGCAGTAGCGCTTTTTCTCTCGCCTATGCAGCCGCAGATAATCGCTTACGTTTCCGGCGTGCTGGGCACGCTTATAGGCGCAGATATTCTAAATTTGGGCAATATACCTAAACTCGGGGCGCCAGTAGCCAGCATAGGCGGCGCAGGAACCTTTGACGGCGTCTTTCTAAGCGGCATAATCGCTGTGCTCTTAGTTGGGTTTTAGCATTGCAAGTAGCAGTTTAAGAGCAAAATCGTAATGAAAGTTAGCACTTTGTCTTGCGGCGACTGTGCCATTGGCGTTGATTGGGTTATGAGTTATATTTCTCCTTTTAGCTTCTTGAGGATTTCACGTATGATGGCTTCTCGTAGGTTTAAAGCCGCGGATATTTCTTCGATATCTTCGCTTTTTTCATCAAGAAGGAAATACATGATTCTCTTTTCGACTGTTGATCTTTTCTGCGTGTTTAATATGTCGGCAACTTGCTTCATAGCGAGGTTTCTGATATATAGCAGCGCGGTTTTTTCATTTTCGATGCGCAAAATCTCGTTGTCTATGTCTGCTAAAAGCTTAGATAAGTCATCTAAGCTGTAATTGCCATGGCTTTTTTCTATTTCGTTAATTCTGTTTAGGAAGCTATCGCACTCTTTGGAAAGAGTGTTTGGTATACTTTCGAAAGTGGAAACTTGTTCACTGTAAAGGTGAGGCCCAAAACTGATTGTGACGCAGACGGGCTTGTTAAGAAAATACAGTCTGCGTTTAGGGCCAAGTGGGCTTTTTTCTAAACTTGATGAGACGATGCCGTTGCGTTCCATTATAGCCAGATGTGCTGCAACAAGCTGCTGGCCTATGCCTAATTCCTTTGCTATTTCAAGCGGATAGCTTGGCTCTTGGCTTAAGCGCTTGAGTATTTTTCTCCTAATTGGGTTTTCAATTGCTGTAAGTATGGCGTCAATTTGAGAAGCGTCAGTCATCATTTTTCACCAAGTGCTGGTAGAAAAAAATCGGGGGCGAGGTTGACGGCTTCACTTCAGTTCAACCTTGTGAGGTGACTCAGCGGCTTTCGGCTCTTTCTTGGGAATTTTCAGCTCGAGTACGCCGTCCTTCATTGATCCCTCAGCCTTTGCGGGCAAGACTTCCTCTGGGAAGGCGATGAATCTCTGCATCTTGGAGTAGGCTCTTTCGCGGTGCAGGTAGTTTTTGCGTTTTTCTTCTTTTTCTTCTCTGCGCTCTGCTCTGATGGTGACGCCGTCTTTGGTGACTTGGACGTCAACCATGTCTTTGTTGAAGCCTGGCAGTTCAGCGGTGACAGTGTAGGAGTCGCCGTTGTCGATGAGGTCAACTGTAGCGTATCGGGTTGGCAGCGCGGTTTCTTCCTCGATTATGTGCGTCATTGGGAAGAATGGGCTTAGCAGATCGTCGAAGGATCTGCGGAATTCCTCGAATAAGCGGTCAAATTGTCTTGATATGCTGAATGGGTCCGTCCACCTCGCCAGTGCGGTTCCAGGCGATACTATGCTTTTGTCTTCTCTTGTTTTCTTGGCGACCATGACACATCACCTCCAATTTAACTATACAACTTTTATTTGTATAGACAAAATATACATGGAAAAACATTAATATAAAAACCTTTCGGCAGAACCAGCGCGCCAAACAACAACCAAACCCAAAAATCAAACTCGCCAACAAACAAAAGGGGGTCTGTCAAATGTCCTTCTTCATCTTCCCCATCAGACTGGGACGGCGACATCATCCCCCGATGTTTTAACACCGCCCCCCACCATTATAAACATACTGCTCTAAATGGAAAAGTAACTAAAGAAAACAACAGCCAAACATTACCCCCAAACGGCTTCTGCTCGGCAATCGCCATTTTAGGCAATAACCCCTAAGCAACATAAAGCGCCTTCATATTTGGCGGCTATTAGCAATTCATTGCAGAAACCTATAGAGGGGCTATCCGCGCAGTAGCAGAAAACCAGCAGCCATTCGCTGCTCGTACTTTAAAGCAAGAGAAACCAAAGTATGCATCAGCATCAAAGCTTATCCAAGAATGATATGTTTCTCTTGTTTCTTTAAACACGGTGTATATTTAAATGCCAAAGCAAGAAACTCCGCCTAAAGCCTCAAAGATATATATGTGTAGTGCAAATTCGTAGTTTGAATGGAGGTTTAAATGTGTCGGTAGCGCAAAGAAAATTTTTCGCCGAAGTTGCTGCGCTGGCGGATAAAGCAGTAAGCATAGTAACCACTACGGGAAAAACTTTTACTGGCACGCTTATCGGCATTAACCCTGACAATCTGAGCCTTTGCATAGCCGAAGCCAAGGACGAAACAGGCCAAGTTTATCACCGCGTTTTCCTAAGCGGTAACGTTGTTGCCCACATATCAAGCACCGAAAAACCCTTCGACTTAAAAGCCCTGGCCGCCCGCCTTGAGAAGGTTTTCCCGACAATGGTTAAGCTTTATGAAGATAAAGGTTTCATATGGGTCATGGACAAAATCAAGCTAACTGAAAAAGGCGTTGTAGAAGGCTCGGGACCTGCTGCTGAACGAGTGCAAAGAGTTTACGAGCAATTCCTTAGTGAAGTAAAGGCTAAATAAACCAGCGCATCTGCTGCTCCTCTTTCTTCTTTTCTTCAACAATATTTCTAATCAATCCAAAAGGCTCCAGCAGCTTTTTTGTTTGCTCCAACGTGGCATCCAATTTTGATAAGTCAAGGTTCAAATTCAAATACTTGCCCAAAGCAGTTAAAGCATACCTAGTAGCGTTCACATCAGGATACATACCAGGCGTATCAACCAATAGCGCAAATCCTCTTAAATCTCTAAGCCTGCCCAAACCAATTAACAAACCTGCAATGCCGAATATGTGTCCAACCATTATCTTACTCCCCAAATCCAACGCATCCTTCAACGTTTCGCTGTCCGTCGCCGCACTGTAAAGCCCTGGAACAGGCTGCACCTCCTCCTTCCTGAAGCCGCCGATGGATATCACAAAACGGCAACCCAGCTCCTGCGCTATATCCAGCACTTTTCCACACAATTCATACTGGCCGAACGTTGTCAACGCCTGCGTATTGCCATACCATATGATTAAGTCACGCCCACTATCCCCGCGTTTATAATAGTAAAGCTCACTTACGGGCGAGCGGACGCCACCCGCATCGGTTGTCACCGCAAAATCTTGAAAAGACGCAGAAACTACTTCGGCGAACCGTTTAGCCTTTAGCTCATTAATCAAGTGCAAACAGGCAATATTAGCAACGAACCCTATGCCTGGCAACCCCTCGATTAGAATGGGATCATTAAGCTTCGGCATTTCGCTGACTTCAACAGTGCAGACCATGCTCACGATCCTCTATTACCGAGTGTATTAGAGAAAACAAGCGAATATAAGGATGCCTCATCTAAATTAACAGCGCATCCAATTGTGCGATGAGCCTAACATTTTTTATAAGCGCGCAGAATGATTTGTGTAGATTCGCAAATGAGCTTCGAAATAAAAAACAAAGACTTACTAGCAAGAATCGGTAGACTCAAGACCAAAAGCGGCACAGTGGAGACGCCGCTTCTCTTCCCAGTAATAAATCCCAACATTCAACTTGTTTCGCCGAGAGAGCTTAAGGAAACCTTCGGATTCGACGCCATTATAACAAACGCATACATCCTCAAAAAGCGCTTCCAGAACACGCCAATAGAGCAAGGATTACATACGTTTCTAGATTTCAGCGGCGTCGTAATGACTGATTCCGGCGCCTACCAGATTCTCGTTTACGGCAACGTGGAAGTAAGCCAAGCAGAGATTGTGGAGTACCAGGAGCGCATAGGCAGCGACATAGCCACCATACTGGACATTCCAACTGGCTGGCGAATAACCAAGAGCTACGCCGCAAAAACCGTGGCGGAAACACTGCGGCGCGCCGAAGACTTCTTCAAAACCAAAACGCGTGAGGACATACTTTGGGTGGGGCCAGTTCAAGGCGGGCGCCATCTAGACCTAGTCGCACGATCCGCTGTTGAAATGGGTAAGCTGCCCTTTCAAGTGCATGCGCTTGGAAGCCCAACCGAGGTCATGGAAAACTACCGCTTTGACGTGTTAGCTGACATGATAATGACGGCGAAGATGAATCTGCCCCCTGAGCGTCCGCTGCACCTTTTCGGCGCCGGCCACCCTATGATGTTCGCCTTGGCTGTAGCTTTGGGCTGCGACCTTTTCGACTCCGCCGCCTACGCCCTGTACGCACGAGAAAACCGTTACATGACTGAAAACGGCACGTGGCGGCTTGAAGAACTCGAGTTTTTCCCCTGCCAATGCCCAAAATGCACAAGCACAAAACCAAAAGCAGTGCTTGAAATGCCGCAAGCAGATAGGGTCACGTTTCTGGCTGAGCATAACCTCTACGTTTGCCAAGCCGAGTTAAAGCGCATAAAACAAGCCATAAAAGACGGTCGCCTCTGGGAGCATCTGGAGATGCGCGCGTATGCCCATCCCACGCTACTTACTGCATTGAAAAAGCTAAAAAAATATGCTGACTTCATTGCAGCGCACAGCCCGGTCGTAAAGCGCAGTGGTCTCTTCTTTTTCAGCTCCCTTAGCACCGCGCGCCCAGAGGTTGTCAACTACCGAAATCGCCTTTTCGAGCGTTACTCTCCGCCTGACACTGCCCGCCTGCTCCTGCTTCTGCCCCAAACACGCAAAAAACCCTTCCACAAAACACCCGAATACGCCAAAATACGAAAAATTCTCCAAAACCTAGGCGAAGCCCTTTCCAGCAAAGTGCATGTTTGCTTCTACGCGGCGCCTTTCGGCGCTATTCCGCTTGAACTGGATGAGGTTTATCCATTGTCCCAACATGAAGTAGCCCTGCCACTTGACAAAGAAACCATAGAATACGTGGCAAAACATGTGTCAGACTACATAGCATGCGTCAATTACGAGACAGTATTGCTGCTCAATGATTCCCAGCAATGGGGCGACAGCATCAAAAAATACTGTAAGCGCTCATGCCTAAAAAAAGCTGCAAAGTTTGAGCATGTAAACATCCACGCGGAAGGAAGCAAAAACATTTTAACTCGTTTAGAGATGATTCTGCGAAAACATTTGAGCGATGAACCTTGATCCGCGCTGACCTACACATCCACACCACATACTCATACGACTCATCTATAACTCCTAAAGCTCTCATCGAAACACTTGTGGCGCACAATTCCATCAAAGCTGCAGCCGTAACTGACCACGACACTGTAGAAGGTCTAAGCGCGACGAGAAAGCTTGCATCTGTTTACCCTGACATCCTCATCATTCCAGGCGTGGAGATAAGCACCACCGAGGGAGACACAGTGATTTTAGGCACCGACGAACTGCCGCCTAAGCCTTGGACTGTAGACGACATCATTGACTTCGCCCGTGAAAGAGACTGTGTATCCATCGTTGCGCATCCCTACCGCGAGTACGGCATGGGCGACTTGGCACGTAATTACAAGTTTGATGCTGTGGAAGTGCTTAATGGCGCATCGTCTCCGCTAGCCAACAAGCAAGCGCACGAGTTAGCCAAGCTGATGGGTGTGCCAGGAGTAGCAGGCAGCGACGCGCATCAGCCAGCAGAATTATGCAATGTTTACACAGAAATTCAAGCTGGCCTAGACGTTGATGAAGTTCTTAAAGCTATAAAAAAGGGCTCGGTGGCTACATATCCAAAATTAGGGTCAATACATTTTTAAAACAGCACACCAGATTCATGAATACTTGAAGAACTTTAAACGAAAAGGATTGGTCTGATTGCAGATTGGATTTCTCGGCGGAACCCGCGAAGTTGGAAGAATCGGGATAGCTGTCAAATCAGGAAAAACTAAAGTTCTATTAGACTACGGCGTAATGCTTGATCATGAACCTGGCTTTCCCATGCATATACCTCCCAAAGAAGTTGACGCTTTGATTTTAACTCACAGTCACCTTGATCATTCGGGTGCCCTTCCAATATTTTATATTGCCAATAAAATGCCCTTATACACGAACAGGCTTAACTTGGAATTAACACAAATTCTGATTCAAGACTTCATCAGGCTTTCAGGCTACTTTCTCCCCTTTGAATACTTGGAATTGAAGGCAATGATGCAAAGCAACAAGCATTTGGATTTCAGCGTTGAAGAAAAGGTAGGCGACATCAGCTTTCAGCTTTTGAACGCTGGGCATACGCCTGGAAGCGCTCAAATTTTGATTAATGCAGAAGGTAAAAGACTGCTCTATACAGGAGATTTCAATATTGCTGATAGCAAACTCTTAGCAGGCGCCACTATGAGCTATGGTGACTTGGACGCTGTAATCATTGAAAGCACCTACGCAAACGAGGATCACGAGGATCGTGCAACACTGGAAAAACGCTTTGTGGAATCCGCCATTGAAGTGGTTGAGCGAGGCGGCACCGTTCTTGTGCCCGCCTTCGGCGTTGGCAGATCCCAAGAGATAGCCTGCGTTCTGGCTGCACACCACTTTGAATATCCTGTTTTCTTAGATGGTATGGCCCGTGAGGCCAGCAGGATAATAATGAACCATAAAGAGTTCTTGAGAGATCCCAAACTATTTATGAACGCTATGCACTCGGTTGATTGGGTTGACGGTTGGCGCGACCGCCGAAAAGCCGTCAAAACTCCAGGCGTGATTATTTCAACCGCTGGCATGCTGAAAGGCGGACCCGCAACCTTTTACCTATCAAAAATCGGGAAAAAAGCCAGCAACGCCGTTTTCCTAGTAAGCTACCAGATCCCCGGGACACCTGGAAGAGAACTTTTGGACAAGGGCGTGTGCACGATTGATGGCAAAGTGCGTAAGGTTAAAGCGCATTACGAGCACTTTGACTTCTCTTCTCACTGTGGCGCCAGCCAACTTAAAGAAGCCTTGCGGCGGTTAGGTGGACACCCAAAGGTTTTTGTTGTCCACGGTGAAGAAAGCAACTGTGAGCTTTTGGCGAATTGGGCTAAATCCGAGCTGAGCTTGGATGCTGTAGCACCGAAGACAGGCGACGTATTCGAGGTTTAAGACATAGCTATGCGGGTCGGCATCTTACCCATTGGGCATGTTGATGCTGCTGTACTAACTGGACTTGCAGAGAAGCTGCCGCGAGTTTTCCCTAATACTAAGTGCATTGTGCTTGACGAGTATGTTTCTCTTGGAGCTGAATACTTTGACAAAAAGCGTAGGCAATACCGCTCAAACGCCATTCTAACTGCAATTCAAAGTTTTGCTGCTAAGCACACAAGCTTGCACCGTGTGTTAGGTGTTGTAGACGCGGACCTTTTCGTTCTCGAGTTAAATTTTGTTTTTGGAGAAGCCTGCTGTCCTGGAAATGCTGCTTTAATCTCTCTATGGCGGCTAAAACCTGAATTTTACGGCGAGGCACCTGACATCGAGCTTTTTTCTGCGCGGACACTGAAAGAGGCTGCGCATGAGCTTGGGCACACGCTTGGTTTAAGGCACTGTCCCAGCCCGTCATGTGTCATGTACTTCTCCAATTCTATTCGCGATACTGACCGGAAGCAAAGTTTATTCTGTGACCAATGTTACTTGCATGTCACAATAACTAGCTCCCAATTGGAGTGAAATACTTTGACTAAAAAATTCACTGCTCAAATCGTATATTTGGCGCCGATACTGGCAAGTTTGCTGTTCGGCCTTGGCTGCGCCGTTCTTTTCATAACCCAGTCAGCTCCGCCTATCTCTGTTACGCCTTTTCCAGAAGAAAACCCTGTGGGGCTCTTCGGCAACGCCGTCTACTTCGTTGTTCTCGTCGCCATAAGCGCCACCATCTTTTACGTGCTGCTTAAAAAGAAAAGCCAGAAGTTGATTACATTTATCATTGCTTTTGCTTTAACCGTCGCCGCTTTGCTGTTATCGATTATCTATTTGTCTCTGCTTTCTGCTCTTATTCCAAGCTTAGCCCTTTTGGTGTTGCCTCTGTCAATCGCCATAGCTGCCATTTTCGACCTTGCCGTTTTCCGCTTTGGCGGCAAAGTCCGCAACATCGCGGTTATCTGCCTCGGCGGGGCGCTTGGAGCATTCTTCGGAAACTACGTGCCCCTTCTAAGCGCAACGCTGATTCTTATCTTCTTAGCGGTTTACGACGTATTCGCGGTTTACTATGGACCAGTAGGCAAAATAGCCCATTTAGGCCTTGACCAGCTTCACGGCTTAAGCTACTCTTTCAAGGAGATGCAAATGGGACTAGGCGACCTTGTCTTTTACTCCATGCTCGCCGGAAGCATGCTCTTCAACTTCGGCCTACTAGCCTGCGCTGCTTCGCTCTTCGGAATTTTAGCCGGCGCCTACCTAACGCTCGTCATGCTCGAGAAAAAGGGCATGTTCCCAGGTCTGCCCTTCCCAATCCTTTTCGGGCTCGCCAGTGGCCTGCTCTCGGCGCTTCTGTTTTAGCATAGAATGATTATTGTAATGATAGCTGAAGAAGCACTTTTATGACAAAGCTAAAAAGGGGCGCTCGCTTATCTCACACTACACAATTGAAGTTTGGAGGAAAGCGCTTGTTTGACGCCAAAAAATTCGTTGAAAACGCATTAAAAGAAATACGCGAAGCCGTCGGCGACCGAAAGGTAATTTCCGCCTGTTCAGGAGGCGTTGACAGCACAGTTACCACCGTACTAGTGCACAAGGCAGTAGGCGACAAGCTACTGGCAGTTTTCATAGATGACGGTTTAAGGCGGGAAGGAGAACCAGAATTTGTCGTAAACACTCTCAAGAGCTTAGGCATCAAAACCAAATACATCGATGCGAAAGCCGAGTTTTTCGCAGCGCTGAAGGGCAAAACAGATGCAGAGGAAAAGCGGAAAGCGTTCCGCGATAAATTCTACAAGACCCTGGGCAAAGCAGCCAAGGAAGAGCAAATCGAATTCATCGCGCAAGGCACCATTAAAGCCGACGTGGTGGAAACAGTTCAAGGAATAAAGTCCCAGCATAACGTGCTGGAGCAGATAGGCATAAACCCTGAGATTTACGGCTACAAAATCCTTGAGCCGTTAAAAGAGCTTTTCAAACCCGAAGTCCGCCAAGTAGCCCGCGCGCTCGGTTTGCCACAGGAAATCTCTGAGCGAATGCCCTTCCCAGGACCAGCTTTATCGCTTAGAGTGCTCGGCGAAGTAACGCCAGAAAGAGTCGCCATCGTCCGCAAAGCCACTCAAATCGTGGAAGAGGAAACCAGAAAGCTGGGAACCTTCCAGAACTTCGCTGTGCTCCACAGCGACAAAGCCACGGGCATCAAAGACGGCAAAAGAGTCTACGGCAACATCATCACCATCAGAATAGTCGAGTCAAAGGATGCCGTAACCGCCAAAGCGCATGAGGTTCCCTATAGCGTGCTTAAACGCATTTCCCAGCGGATAACCAGCGAAATCCCCACCGTCGTCAGATGCCTCTACGACATCACGGATAAACCGCCGGCAACCATAGAATTCGAATAGAATCCACTACTCCTCTAATTTTTTAAAACGTTTACGCAAAAAGAAAAAGAGGATTCTGTTTCAGCTTTAAATTAGGCTAAAACCGATTATGGCTATGCCAACGATGATGCCTATTATCACCGCTATTACTACCCATATCAGTATAGCCACTATGGCTATCGCAAGCGCGCGCGTAGCCAGCCCGTGTCAAAGAAATGCTTCACAAGCGCCAGCCAAATAAACAGCACAATCAGGGATGCAATTACTCCTGAAAAGAAATATTGAAAAGCACCGCCGATTAATGTTCCAAGAACCACAATCCAGACGGCGTCAGTAAACTTTGCCTTATCTTTGCCCGCCAAGAGCCGACCAGAAATCCACAGCACCGGCGACAGAATAATTATGTTAACTATCAACTGTATTATCAGCGTATCCAAATTGATTGCCACTTCTAACCCCCCAACATCCATATTTACGCGATATCGCATTTAAAATCTTCAACAATAGAAACGCTGCAATCCAAAAAGGTTTATAGGTTAAAAACTAAATCTGCCTTTTTTGGGCTTAACTTCCTGATTAAATTCTTCTGCCAACTGCTCCAGTAGTGCGCGTTGCCTTGGCGTCAGTTTCTCTGGAACCGAAATTCCAATGCGCACTAATAAGTCGCCTCTGCCATAACCCCTAAAACGCGGCATACCCTTGCCTTTCAAGCGGATAATCTCGCCTGGCTGCGTTCCTGGGCGAATGTGCACAGTTGTCGGTCCATCTAAAGTGGGAACGGGCACTTCTGCACCGAGAGCTGCCTGTGGATAACCAATCGTCAGCACGTACCATAGATCATCGCCTTCTCGCATGAACAACTTGTGCGGTGCAATGTGGACGAGCACGTAAAGGTCTCCTGGCTCGCCGCCATTGGGCGCCATTTCGCCTTCTCCGCGCAGCCTCAGCTGATAACCCTCGTCGATGCCCGCTGGGATCTTCACACTTATCTTTCGGCGTTTCTTCATGAGTCCTGTGCCATGGCAGTTCTTGCAAGGTGAATCAATTACTGTGCCTTTTCCGCGACATGTATCACACGGCGTTACTTGCACGTACATGGCGAAGCTGCTTCTTCGCATGTGCTGAACCTTCCCGCTGCCGCCGCATCTTGGGCATGTACGTGGTGAAGTGCCTGGGCTGGCGCCTGAACCGCCGCAGACATCGCACTTCTCGGTTCTCGGCACCGAAATTTCCTTCTCGGCTCCTCTGGCCGCCTCCTCTAGTGTTATTTCCAGCTCGTAGACAAGGTCTTCTCCGCGGTTTATTCGCTCTTCAAAATCGCTTCCGCCGAATCCGCCGAAGAATGTGCGGAAGAAGTCGCCGAAGCCGAAGCCTAAATCTCGGAATATCGATTCGAAATCTACGCCGCGGAAAATATCTTCTGTGGTGTAGCGTTGGTCGAAGCCTGCGTGGCCAAGAAGGTCGTATTGCCTCCGTTTTTCGTCGTCGGATAGAACTGCATAGGCTTCTGAGATTTCCTTGAATTTCTCTTCTGCGTCTGGTGACTTGTTTCTGTCAGGGTGATACTGTAGTGCAAGTTTTCTGTAGGCATCTTTAATTTCTTCTTTAGTTGCGTTTCTGGAGACACCGAGAATCTCGTAGTAATCTCTTTTTTCAGGCATTGCACTTTACCGCTAAATTCGAAATATAGTATGTTAGTGAAAACTGTTTCGGCGACTACTTCACTTTATAGTCATCTGCATCAACAACTTTGCTTTTGTCCGCTGCGCCTCCTGCTGCTTCTGCTCCTGCACCTGAAGGTCCGGGTTGTCCCTTCTGTTTAGCGTATTCTGCTGCTGCCTGCTGGTAGATTACTGTGCCCACTTCCTGAAGCACCTTCTGCAGCTCTTCCGTCTTAGCTTTCACCTTCGTCATGTCATTGCTGGCTAACGCATCCTTCAGCGCCGTGACTGCCGCGTCTATTCGGCCTATCTGCTCTTGTGTCAGTTTGTCTGTTAAGTCTTTCTTGGTTTTCTCAGCCGTGTACAGTAGGCTGTCCGCGTTGTTCCTCAACTCTGCTTCTTCCCGCTTCTTTCGATCCTGCTCAGCGAACTGCTCTGCTTCTTTGATGAGGCGTTCCTTTTCCTCTTTAGACAGCTTCGTCGAAGCGGTTATTGTGATTTTAGCTTCTTTCCCGGTTCCCAAGTCCTTAGCGGTTACGTTGAGTATGCCGTTTGCGTCAATGTCGAATGTGACTTCTATCTGTGGAACACCTCTAGGCGCCGGCGGGATACCTGTCAAGTGGAACATTCCAAGTGACACGTTGTCCGCGGCCATTGCCCGCTCGCCTTGCAACACATGTATTGTAACTGTGGTTTGGAAGTCTGCTGCTGTGGTGAAAATCTGGCTGCGCCTTGTAGGTATGGTTGTGTTTCTCTCAATTATTTTTGTGAAAACACCACCCAATGTTTCAACGCCCAGCGATAGCGGCGTAACATCCAGCAAAAGCAAGTCGGTTACTTCGCCTGTGAGAACTGCACCCTGTATTGCCGCGCCGACGGCGACACATTCCATTGGGTCAACGCCGCGCTCCACGGGCTTGCCCATTATTTGCTCCACAAACCGCTGCACAAGCGGCATCCGCGTCATACCGCCGATGAGTATTATCTTGTCTATGTCCTTGGGCGTTAGCTTTGCGTCTTCCAGTGCCTTCATGATTGTTCTGCCTGTTTTCTCAATTACAGGCTGCGCTAAGGCTTCTAGCTTGGCGCGGGTAAGCGTGAGATGCAAGTGTTTGGGTCCTGTGCTATCTGAAGCGATGAACGGCAAATCGATGTCCGTGCTCATCAACGTCGATAATTCAATCTTTGCTTTTTCCGCAGCTTCTTTAAGCCTTGTCATGGCCATTTTGTCGCCTGTAAGGTCGATGCCCGTCTGCCTCTTGAACTCGTCGATGATGTATTCCATGATGGCCTTGTCCACATCCATGCCGCCGATTTGTGTATCACCGCTTGTGCTGAGCACTTGGAAAACGCCCTTGCCGAAATCCATCACTGTGACATCATGGGTTCCGCCGCCGAAGCTGAAGACCAAAATCTTCATTTCTTTGTCTAGTTTATCTACGCCGTAAGCGAGACAAGCCGCAGTTGGCTCGTTAAGGATGCGCATCACTTCGAAGCCTGCGATTTCGCCTGCGTCCTTTGTGGCTTGCCGCTGGTTATCGTCAAAGTGCGCTGGAACGGTTATGACTGCCTTGCGTATCGGCGTGCCCAAATAGGTTTCTGCGTCCCGCTTAATCTTCTGCAGTATGAACGCGGAGATCTGCTGTGGCGTGTACTCCTTCCCGAAAACATTCACCTTATAATTGGTTCCCATCTTTCGCTTTATCTCAAAAATTGTTCCTTCAGGGTTAGCAGCTGCTTGCCGCTTTGCTGGTTCACCGACAAGCAACTGCCCATCTTTGGTGAAGGCAACCACTGACGGAAACATTTTTCCCGCCATGGTTGGGCCTTCAGCGCTTGGAATAACAGTTGCGCGGCCGCCTTCGAATATGGCGGCAGCAGAGTTTGTAGTGCCTAAGTCAATGCCTAATACTTTTTCAGTCGATTTAGTGCCACTCATGCCTTATCATCCTCCTTCTTTTGTGATTTTAGTGACTTTGAAACTTTGACGATGCTTGGTCTGATAACTTTCCCTTTCATTCTGTATCCTCTTCTTACTTCCTCAACTATAACGTTTTCTTCAGCACCGTCCTGTTCGACGGCGGCAACAACCTGATGGCACGAGGGGTCGAAAGCTTTGCCTTTCTCGCACTCTATAGCACAAACACCTTCTTGCTCAAGAATTTTTCTCAACTTCTTTAGCGTCATCTGCACGCCCTCAATAAGCGGCTGCGCTGAATTGGCTGATTGCGCTGTTTTAAGTGCCATTTCCAACTCGTCCTGAACATCTAAAAGTTGAATAACAAGGCGTTCTGTGCAGTAATTTTTAATCTCTTCAATCTGGCGGTCAACGCGCTTCTTCAGATTCTCAAAGTCAGCCTGCAAATACTTTAGTCGCGTCAAGTAATCCTCTGAACGCTTTTTCTCCGCATCTAAGAGCTTTTGAAGATCTGCAGTCTGCTCTTTTTTCTCTTCAGTCATCAAAGTCGCCTCTTGATAAGTTGCCTAGAAAAAATTAGCTTACTACAAACAAAAATATAAGTTTCGCTCCGTTTTAAACGAAACTTTAAACGGAGAATAAGCGTATCTAAGCAAAAAGGAGACAGAAGTGTTTGCGTAATAACTCGTTAAGCATCAGCGTTGCTGGCTTGCAGCTCAAAACCCCCTCGATGTTAGCCTCTGGCATCCTCGGTTACACTACCGACTCGCTACAAAGTATCGCCGAAAATGGTGCGAGCGCTGTCGTCACAAAATCCATTGGGCTAAAACCGCGTGCTGGGTACCCAAATCCCACCGTAGTCCAAGCAAAATGCGGCCTCATAAATGCCATGGGTCTTCCCAACCCAGGAATAAACAGCTACATAAGCGAAATTCGCCATGCAAAAACTGTTCTAACCGTGCCTCTAATCGTAAGCGTTTACGGCTTTTCAGCTGAGGAATATGCGGAAACAGCCCAGACGGCTGCTGAAGCTGGCGCGGACGCCGTAGAGCTTAATGTTTCATGTCCACATGTCAAAGAAACAGGCTTAGAAATTGGGCAAAACCCCAAAATCCTCGCTGACGTTGTTAGAAAAGTTAAGGCTAAAGTACGAAAACCCGTCATCGTTAAACTTTCTCCAAACGTAACCGACATCACAGAATTAGCTGAAGCCGCTACTGAAGCTGGCGCCGACGCCCTGACAGCCATAAACACTCTCCGCGCAATAGCTATAGACGTTGAAACTTTGCAGCCAATCCTGAGTAACAAGCGCGGTGGACTTTCAGGTCCAGCAGTAAAGCCTGTGGCCTTAAGATGCGTTTATGACATCTACGAGAAGGTGAAGGTTCCCTTAATCGGCTGTGGCGGTATAACCGACTGGCGTGACGCTGTAGAATTTATTCTCGCAGGCGCCTCTGCCGTCCAAATAGGAACTGCTATTGCGCTAAAAAGCCCTGCCGTGTTTAAGGACATTAACCGCGGCATAAGCGCTTATTTGAAAAAGAAAAAATTCGGGAGTGTAAAAGAACTTGTCGGTCTCGCTCACCGCAACTAACACTTTACGCATCACTCGCGTATCCAATATAAAAGTCGAAAGCCCCACGGTCAAAACCTTTACCTTTGCAGATAAGCTCTGCGCAAAAGCTAAGCCAGGCCAGTTTCTGATGCTCTGGATACCAGGCGTAGACGAGATTCCACTGAGCATAATGGACACTGAAGGCAGCAGCGTCTCCGTTTCCGTCAAGGCAGTTGGTGAAGCCACGCGTGCCTTGCATGGAATGAAGATTGGCGAAATGTTGGGTTTGCGCGGGCCATTCGGAAGCTTCTTCACCGAAAACCACGGCAGTATCCTAATGGTTGGCGGCGGCACAGGCGTTGCGCCATTGCTATTTTTAGCCAAGAATCTATCTGCAAAAGCTAAGCGTTTAATGCTTGTCATAGGCGCAAAAACAAAAAGCGAACTGCTATTTCTACCTCAGTTCACGGCGTTATGCTCTAAACAATGCACAATAGCTACAACTGAAGACGGCAGCTACGGTCTCAAATGCTTGGCAACCGAACCCCTGAAAGCGCTTCTTGAAAAAGAACAGTTTGATATGATTTACGCTTGTGGACCGGAGCCAATGATACGCCAAGTTTTCTTCCTTGCAGAGAAGCATGGAATTCCGATGGAAGCCAGCTTGGAGCGGCTGATGCGTTGCGGCATAGGATTATGCGGAAGCTGCGTGATAGGCAAGTACCGCGTCTGCAGAGACGGTCCAGTTTTCAATGCTGAACAGCTACGCGAGGTTAAAGGCGAGCTTGGTGTTTCAAAATTAGATTTCTGCGGTAACAAGTTACTATTCTAGGCTCTGGTGGTTTCAGAAATGCCTTTAACTCCGTTTCATGGCCTTGCCGTGCTTTCTCTATACTTCAGGCGAAAGAGAACAATTGACCCGCTTGCGTTATCTGCCTCAGCTACCATTGTAGATTTGGAGCCGCTCTACTACCTTCTAATTGGAGAACCGCTAGATCATCAAATTTGGCATGGCTTCGCGCTTGTGCTAACTGTTTACAACATTTTAATTGCTGTTGCCGTGTATGTCGTGGAACGGTTTTTTGAGAGTACGCTCTTGTCCACGTATAATGCCCTACGGCTTAAGTCGCCTAGAGTCCGATACCCTTTGAGAAACATTTACCTTTGTTGTCTATTTGGCGGTTTCAGCCACATCTTCTTTGACATGTTCACCCATGAGCAGATGCCATACCTGATTTACCCGCTATTTTTCGGCAACCCCTTTTACCTTGGTCAAGCATCCGTAATAGTCGAAGCTTTAGTTGTTGCTTTGGTGCTCTATTCAGTTTTTTGCTGGAAGGAAACAGCGGAAATTTGATTAGCGTCACGGCTTGTTGTCGCCTACCCTGCGTGGTTTGTGGCTGTACGCGTGTAGAAATGGTTAAGGCGGAATTAGAAGTCTCGTCTGTCAGGCAATTTTAGTCCAAGCAGCTTTGAAGTGGGCTATGCGCTTTGAGAAATGAAAAGGGAAACGGCGTTTAAAGCTCTTCTTCTGGGATGCCCATTTTTTGTAGATAAGCACTAACATACTTTGGGTTAGTGGCCAAATCTTTGCTTCTTAGGAGTCTTCTGTCAAGCCGATCTAGTGCCACTCGGAATGTTGATTCTACTCCCCAGCCTTCGCTGGAGCTTACGAAGGCACCTTTCACCGTTTTCAAGTGCATGCGGCAGTGGATAAGCGGTATCCCTTTATGGCTTGTCCCGTGGGTTTTCATGTAGACAAATAAAGTTCCTAGTTCAAGCGTTTCCTGGTACTTGCGTGCAAAGGACTCAAACTCCGCTATCATAAAACTTTGTTGGTCAGGGTTTATAACTATGCCTTTTACTCCGAACTGAATTGCAAGCTTCTTTTCAGGAATTTCCATCTGAGATATTGGCTCAAGAAAATCCAGCTTTGTTACTATCCCCACCAGTTTTTCTTTTTCCTCTACCACAAGACATGAAATCTCAAATGCGTGCATTTTCTTTTCCGCTTCTCTCAGTGTGGTTGAAGGTGAGACCGTGATTACTGGCTTTCGCATTATGCCCTTCGCCGGGACGCTTATTACCGGAACTTTCTCACCTACAATTTCGCCAAGCGTCTGGCGACGCTGCGGCTGAAAAATGTGTTCTATGATGTCATGTATGCTTATCATCCCTGCGAGTTTTCCGTTGTCAATTACGGGCACGTGTGAAATTCCCTGTTCACGCATTAGGCTTAGCACGGCGCCTACGGAACGGTGCGCTTCAATTGTGTATGGTGTGCGGGTCATTATTTTCTCTATTGGCGTATTACCCCATTCTTGGGTTACAGCACCATGAATGATGTTCTCATCGGTTACGAAGCCTATCAGCTTGTTTTTTTCGAAAACTGGCAGCTGTCTAATGCCGCTTTCTATCATCAGCTTGGCTGCTTTGCTTATGGAAAATTCAGGTGAAACTTTTGGTGCAGTGCGCGTTAAGCTCTTAACCTTGGTTGCTACGGGGTCAAGTCTCGACCTTATTATCCAACGTCTCGCGATTACGCCGACATATTTGCCTTTGTCGTCTAAAACTGCGAGGACTGGCGGCATTTCTTTTTTGAACAGTTCCAAGCATCTGGAGAGCGGCTCGTTCTCGTATACTGTGGCGACGCCTTTTGAGAAGACTTCCCTTACAGAAATCGGGTTCATTGTTTTCTTCCCTCTTCTTGGTTATTGGTGAGGTGAAATTTAAACATTCTAAGGCGTTGCTGTTCTGTTGGCTTTTCATTAAATTGTGTTTGAGTGTTCTAGATGATTCAAATGCTTATGATAGAAAAATATATGAATGTTCTAGATAAATTGTATAGATGTTTCATTCTGCATTGTTTATATAACTGGCTTCGGGAGAAGAATAGGGTAACGGGGGGAGAAGCGCGGTAGACAGTGTGCTGTTAACGCCATTGTTCTCATCCGCTCCTGTCAGGGAGGGATTTGATACCTTTGAGTCTTAATGACAAAGAGCTGGTTGAAACGCTTAAGATTGAGTGGAAGCGACTGTGGAGCGAACGCTTAGACGACAAGGTACGTGCCGAGGGCATAGCAACAGCTGATTACCGCTATCTTTTCGTTGAAAGAGGCCTCATAATCCACGCCACAAAGGATTACAAGGCCTTAAGCTTCAGAGAAATTTTGGAGCAGCATCAAATAGCTAATGCTGAACGTTATGTTCCTCCGCCGCCTCAAGTTGGCGGATGGGCCAAATTCATCAAGACAAGCATCACGTGCCCGCAGCCTAAGCGCCGAGAGAAGCGTGCGCAGTCTTATCGTGAAGCGCCAAAGCAGAAGCAGCAGCTGAAGAAAGGCGGAAGAGGCTGGCTGCACCTCTAAGCTTTCTCCCATTTTTTGTGGTTTTCTGGTTTACCCCTGAGTTTTGGTGTGTTTCTGTTGGGTAGCTATCGGAGTCGGCTGGATATTATCGCTGATATTCTGCTTGCGGTCAGCCAGAATGCTAAAAAAACGCAGATAATGTATCAGGCAAATTTAAGTTACAAGATTTTGACAAAGTATCTGTCCGAGGTAAGCAGGGCGTCATTAATTATTTTCGTAGAGGAAAAGCAGTGCTATCAGCTTACAGATAAGGGTCAGAGGTTTCTGGAAGCATACAGAAAATACTCTAAATATAATAGGCATGTAGAAGAACGGTTAACTTTGATTAAAAGTCAACGTAAAATTTTGGAGGCTCTCTGTTCAAGTAAATAATTCTTTTTTAATGTTGCGTAAACGATTTTAGTCGTGGGCTTATCTTTCAGAGGAAAGGGGTTGCTAGTAGTTGTCGCGGTCTGAGCAGTTGTTTGAGAAGGCAAGGCTGTTGATGCCTGGCGGCGTTAATAGTCCTGTGCGTGCGTTTCAGCCTTATCCGTTTTTTACTAAGTGGGCTGAGGGTTCGAGGCTTTTTGATGTTGACGGTAAAGCGTATGTTGATTATTGTTTGGGTTATGGCGCGTTAATTTTGGGGCATTCTCATCCTAAGGTTGTTGCCGCTGTTAGGGGGCAGTTAGAGCTTGGTTCTTTGTTTGGGACGCCTACTGAGCAGGAGGTGGAGTTAGCTGAGCTTATTTGTGAGCTTGTGCCTTGCGCTGAAATGGTTCGGTTAACTAGCACAGGCGGAGAAGCCACGATGGGTGCTATACGTGCGGCGCGCGCTTTTACTGGGCGGAAGAAGATTTTGAAGTTTGAGGGTTGCTATCACGGCGCGCATGACAGTGTGCTGGTAAGGGCTGGTTCTGGCGCGGCGACGTTTGGTGTGCCGACTTCTCTTGGTGTCCCTGAAGAGTCGGTTAGGAACACTGTGGTTGTACCGTTTAATGATGCTGGCGCGTTTGAGGCAGCTGTTAAGGCGAATAAGGATGAGTTAGCCGCGGTTATTGTGGAGCCTGTTTTGGGCAATGTAGGCGTGATTCCGCCGGTTGATGGTTTCCTGCAGACTCTGCGCGAGGTGACCGAGGCCTATGGTGTTGTTTTGATTTTTGACGAGGTTATTACTGGTTTTCGGTTGGCGCTTGGCGGTGCGCAAGAGTATTTCGGCGTGGTTCCCGACTTGGTTGCGTTGGGTAAAGTTTTAGGTGGTGGGTTTCCTATTGCTGCGTTTGCTGGGCGGCGTGATATTATGTCCTTGGTTGCGCCAGCTGGCGGCGTCTATCAGGCTGGAACGTTCAGTGGTAATCCTATTAGCGTTGCTGCGGCGTTAGCAACTCTAGCGTATCTTAAGTCGAAGGGCAAGAGTTTTTATGAAGATTTAGCGGCGAAGACTAATGTTTTGGTGGCAGCTTTAATTGATATGCTTAAGTCGCGTGGTTTGCATTATCAAGTTAATAGTGTTGCGTCGATGTTTCAGGTTTTCTTTACCGCTCAGCGTGTTCATGATTACTTGTCTGTGAAAACTGCTGATGCTCGGCTTTTCCAGTTGTATCATCGAAGGTTGCTGGAGAAGGGCGTTTTTGTTCCTCCGTCTCAATTTGAGGCTTGCTTCGTTTCTGAGGCGCATACCCTAGGGGATGTTAATGAGAGTTTAAGCGCATTTGCTTCGGCGTTGGATGTTTTTGTTAGACGGTAGTGGCTGATGTTTGTTTATTGTTTAGCAGTTTTTGGGGTTTGGCGTTACATTTATATGGTTTCGTATCGCTTTATTTGTAACGGTGAGTGAAGTGCAAACCGTGACTACTCGTGTTCCTGAGGAGATTTTTGAGGATATACTGAATATTGAGCGTGAAGAGAAAGCGGAGCGGGCTGAGGTGATTCGGAGATTGTTGGCTGATGCTATAAAGCGGTGGAAGTTAAAGAGGGCTTTGGATGGTTTGCGTGAGCGTAAAATGTCCCTTCGTTCAGCTGCTAAGTATGCTGGGTTGCCGTATGTTGAAATGTTAGATGAGGCGGAGAAAGCGGGAATTACTTTAGATTATTCTTTAAGGAATTTACAGTTTGATTTAGATGCTGTTAGGCAGAAGGCGCCGTGAGTGGTTGTTGTTGATTCTGGTCTGCTGGTTTATTTATCGAGAATTAGTCAGGTTCAGTTGTTAAAAGCGCTTTTCGGTTCAGTTATTATTTCTCGGTCGGTTTATCAAGAGACTGTGGTTAAAGGAAAGGCCTTACAGAAGCCTGGGATTTCTACGATTGAACAGGCGATTGAGGATGGTTGGATTCAAGTTGTTGAAACAACTCCTGCGGAAGACGAGTTGGTTAAGAAGCTTGCTGTGCAGGAGTCGGTTGAGATCGAGGATGCTGAAGTGCTGTTTTTGGCGAAAAAGTATGGCGATGGTTTAGTTACCAATGATGGTTGGCTTGTGAAAGTTGCTGTCTCTTTGGGGGTAGATACGTACTGGACTACAACATTGGTGTTGTTGGCTGTGCGTAAGAGGGTGTTAAGTAAGGCTCAGGGCCGGGTAATTTTGCGGAAGCTGGTGCTTTCGGGAATGTACTTGCAAACGGATGTTTATGAGGCTTTGCTGGGCGCATTGGATTCGCTTTAATTGGGGCTCCTTTTGATTAAGAACAAATTGGTGGTTGGATGAGGCCTGCTGCTTTTTTAGTCATGTTTTTATTGTTTGTTCAGTTTGTGCCGTTTGCTTCTGCCGTTACTGTGGAGGAAGCTGATGATGCGGTTGCGCATGCGGGGTCGGATTTGGGTTCGGCGTTTGCCGCGGTTGCCGAGGCGGAGGCTGCTGGCGCAGATGTTTCTACATTGCTAGCCAAGCTTGATATTGCCGGCGGTTTTCTTTCTGATGCTTATGCAGCGCTGAAGGCTGGCGATTATGAGAACGCGTTTTCTTTTGCGGTGGCGTGTAGTGGCGCCGTGGATGGTGTGGCTGCGGATGCGGCGCGTTTAAAGTTGGATGCTGAGGAAGCGCGGGCGGGATCGTTTGTTTGGGCTTTAGTTGGATCTAGCGTTGGTTTGGTGTTGCTTGTTGTTTTTGGCCTTTTGGGTTGGCGTTTGCTGAGGAAGTGGTATTTTAAGCGGGTTTTGGGCATGAGGCCTGAGGTTGGGGGTGTTTCTGATTGAATTTTGGCGATGTAAAACTGCTTTATCTTGCTTCCTGTCTGGTTTTGGGTGTGATTATTTTGTTGCCTACGGTGATGCAGGTTATTTCTTTTCCTAAAGGTGAGGCGTTTTCGGAGCTTTGGCTTTTGGGGCCTGGCCGCATGGCTGAGGGCTATCCGTTTAATGTTTCTGCTGGTTTGCCTTACAAGGTTTATTTAGGGGTTGGGAATCATTTGGGTGAGCTTGCGTATTATAGGGTTTGTGTTAAGCTTCGGAATCAGTCTGAGCCTTTGCCTAATAGCACCGCTGGAGTGCCCAGTCCTTTGGAGCCTGTTTATGAGTATCGTCTGTTTTTGGTTGATAATGCGACTTGGGAGCGTGAGGTTTCGTTTTCTTTTGAGCGTGTTACGTTTGATGGTAATGTTTGCCGTGTGGGCGGCATTGTGATTGATGGGCATTTTGTGGCTGTGGATAAGGTTGCGGTTTGGGATGCTGAGCGTAGTGGGTTCTTTGTTCAGTTATTTTTTGAATTATGGCTTTATGATGCGGACTCTTCAGAGTTTGTGTTCCATAATCGCTCTGTTAATTTGTGGCTTAATGTGACTCGTGCCCTGTAATATATTGGTTTTTGGTGGGGCTATATTATAGATGTTTTTTCCATAATAGTTTAAATATGCTGTAGTTGATAGTGTATCTGGAGAGCTTGTTAATCAGGCGATTGTTGGTTAATTGGGGTTTAAGTTATGCCGGAGAAGGGAGAAAGCCAGTCTTATTCATCAACGTTGGTTCTACTGGCTGCTTTGAACGAGGAAGAAGGTATCCGGCTTACTCTGGAAGAATTTAAGCAGCATTTGAGTGGCGCTCGTTTTCTCGTTGTAGATGGGCGAAGCAGCGATAGGACGGTGCATGTGGCGAAAAGCTTGGGCGCTGATGTGCTGTTGCAAGAGGGCAAGGGTAAAGGTGACGCGATAGGTTTTGCGCTGCGCCAGTTAAGCGGTGAGTTTGATTATGTTGTTTTGAGCGATGCTGATTATACTTATCCGGCAGAGTATGTTCCGCACATGATTCGGATTTTGGATGAAGATCCAAAGGTGGGTATGGTCTGCGGTAACAGGTTTAATTCGCATACACATTTGGGCGCCATGCGGAACTCGTTTTATTTGGGGAATCGGTTTTTGGCGTTTACTCATAATTTGCTGAATGGTGTTTCGCTTCGTGACCCTTTGACTGGTTTGCGTGTAGTCCGCTGGAATATTTTGAGGGGTTGGGAGCCGACGTCTGCTGGATTCGACATTGAAGTCGAATTGAATCATCGTGTTGAGCGAATGGGCTATACCATAGCGGAGATAGAGATTCCCTATCGGCCGCGTGTAGGCGAGAAGAAATTGAAGCTTCGCCACGGTTTTCCTATTCTCATGAGGATACTCCGTGAAAGCATTTAATGCACTATTGAAGTGGCTTCGCTTTAGTTTGCTGCTCATTTAAAAAAGCTTGGATTTTAGTTTATTCGCCAATTTTTGCCAAGTTTTCTCTTTATTTTCTTATTTTAGGCTGTTTGTGGATTATTGGTGGTTGCATGCTTCCGCGGGTGCTCTATTATTTGCATAGGCTTAGGCGGAATCTTCATTTGCGGCCTTCTGAGTTGCAGTGTTTGCAGTTGAAGCAGTTTAGGGCGTTGGTTACGCATGCATATGAGCATGTGCCTTTCTATCATAGAAAATTCAGGGCGGCGGGCGTTAGGCCTGAGGACATACAAAGCTTTGATGATTTGCGCAAGATTCCTGTGACGACGAAGTTTGAGTTGCAGGCTTGTGCGCCTCATGATTTGGTTGTTTCTGGTGTTGATGTGGGTTCTTTGGTGAAGCGGACTACAAGCGGTTCCACGGGTGTTCCATTGACTTTGTTTTTGGATGGTGCTGTTGAGGATTTTTACTCGGCGGTTTGGTTGCGTGGTATGTTTCAGGTTGGGTTGCGGGTTTTGGATAGGATGGCGGTTATTGCGGATCCGCGTGGCTTTCCGCGTGGCCGCAGCGTTTTGCAGCGGTTGGGCTTTGCGGAGCGTCGGTATGTTTCTATTTTTGACGCTGCGGATCGGCAGATGGCTTTGCTTCGGCAGTTTAGGCCTGATGTTGTGAAAGGTTATGCTTCTAGCCTGAGTATTTTGGCTAATGAGTTTGGTGGTTCTTTGCGTGAGGTTGGGGCGCGTTTAGTTTTCAGCGGCGCTGAACTTTTAGATGCTATGAGTAGGCGGCGGATTAGTTCAGCTTTTGGGTGTGAGCTTTTTGATTTTTATGGGAGTAGCGAGTTTAGTCTGCTGGCTTGGGAATGTAAGGAGCATGATGGCTATCATATTAATGCGGACAGTGTGTTGATGGAATTTTTGGACTCTGCTGGCGAGCCTGTTGCTTTCGGTGAACGTGGTAGGGTTGTGTGCACTGGTTTGTTTAATTGGGTGATGCCTTTGATACGGTATGAATTGGATGATATCGCGGTTTCTGCTGATGGTGAATGCGCATGTGGCATAAGCTTGCCGCTTGTTAAGTTTGTTGAGGGGCGAGCGGACGATTTTATTGTGGCGGCGGATGGGCGGTTGGTTTCGCCGACGGTTTTCTTTCCATATCCCTTTGAGAGTGTTGATTGGATAAAGCAGTTTAGGGTTATTCAAGAAAGCCGGAGAAGACTCGTCATCCAGGTTGCCCCTAAGAAGGATGTTGAGAATCAAAGCCGAATTATTGAGGATGCGGAGCGTAAACTTCATGAACTTTTTGGCGATCTGGAAGTGAAGTTTGAGTTTATGGAAAATATTCCTCGTGATAGTTCTGGAAAGCTTAGAAAAGTTATCTCACGTATAACTATTACGTAACTGTTGAAATTCTCTGTGTTTTTGTGTTGTTGTTTGGCTGTTTTGCACTACAATAGCATTTGAAAAGATTTTAAGCGTGTTGAAATTATGTTTGAATATTTTTATTATGTGTTTAATTATGTTTTGTTTTAAACTTAGCTTGAAAAATGTGGCTGACTTGTTCCATATTTCGGTATGAGGAGTATTTCGATTTAGAAACAATCGCATAATATTTAAAATCGTTTAAGTTAAAATTGTGGAATGATATCAAATGAATGTGTCTATTATAGGTTCTGGTGTGATAGGTCAGGCTACAGGTATCGGTTTAGGTATGTGTGGTAATAAAGTAGTGTTTTATGACATTGATAAGAAAAAATTAAAACAATTGAGTGATTCGGGTTATGAAGTTGTCGAAAAACTTTCTTTGGCTGTTGAAAAGGCAGATGTAATATTTGTTTGTGTTCCCACTCCAACTGTTGATGGTTTAAGTGATTTTGGTTTAGTGCATGAAGCTGTTAAAGGTATTGGTGAAGTATTAGGCAAAAATGCACGCTATAAAGTGGTTGTTGTGCGAAGTACGGTTTTGCCTTCCACAACGCGTTCTAGAGTTATCCCTCTTTTAGAAAGGCATTCTGGATTGAAGGTAGGGCGAGATTTTGGGGTTTGTATAAACCCTGAATTTCTTAGGGAAAAGTATGCTTTGCAAGATTTCTTGCATCCTGCTAGAATAGTAATTGGTGAGTTTGATAAAAAGTCAGGGGATGTGTTAGAAAACATTTATTGCACGTTTAAGATTCCTATCATTAGGACAGATTTGGACACTGCAGAAATGATCAAGTATGTTTCAAATCTCTTTCTTGCTACAAAAATTTCCTTTTTTAATGAAATTTTTCTTATCTGTCAAAAACTCGGTTTGGATGCAAATCTTGTTAGCAAAGCTGTTTCGTTGGATCCGCGAATAGGAGAATACGGCGTTTATGGTGGAAGCCCGTTTGACGGGAAATGTTTGCCTAAGGATTTGGCGGCCTTTAGGAGCTTTGTTAAGTCTTTGAACCTTAATCCTGAATTGTTAGACGCGGTGCATTCCGTGAACGAAAGGATGCGTTCTTTAAATAAGGGCAAAAACGATAAGTAATTCCTATATTTGGTTGGACGATGCTGTGTTGTTATTAGCGATTTTAGGTCTTTTCATGGTCTTATTCGTGTTCACTGTTTATTTGCTATATTTTATTTTGATTTACAGGCGTCATGGGAATGTTTTTAACTATTTGCGTGCGATCGAGACTACGCAGAAGTTTGTTGCCTTTCTGCCTTCTACTTCGGTTATTATTAACACATATAACGAGGCGAAAATTATTCGTAGAAAGATTGAAAATATTTCTCGTTTGAATTATCCACAGGAAAAGTTGGAGGTCTTGGTGATTGATGATTGTTCTTCAGACGGGACTGGAGATGTTGCTGAAAAAGCGTTGACTGATTTTAAAATTAACGGGAAGGTTCTTAGGAATGCTCTTAGGCTTGGTCTTAATAAATCTATGAATTCAGCTTTTTCAAGTGTTAGTAACGATGTTGTTTGTGTTACAGATTCGGATGCGTTATTGGATGAGAACGCGTTGAAAATAGCCGTTGCTGTTTTGCAAAGTTTTGAAGGAGCTGGAGGGGTGACTGGCAAAATAGTACCTGTTTATTCCGTGAGCGATGTTGCTACGGTTTCTGAAGATAGTTATAGATTTTATTATGATAATTGTATGCTGTCAGAAAGTTCACTTCACTCAGCTTTTCCAGGAAACGGTCCTTTTTTGGTTTTTAATAAGTGGCTAGTTTCTTCGATTCCAGCCGATTACGGTAGTACTGACGCTAATATTGCTATGAAAATTGTGAAGTCTGGACGAAGGTTCTTATATGTTCCTGAAGCACTAATATATGAACCTGTTCCGGAGAAGATTAGTCAACAAAGGTTGCAAAAAGTTCGAAGAGCTAGACGCTTAATTCAAGTTTTTTTGCATAATATCGATGTTTTAGGAAATAAGCGTTTTGGAAAATTTGGAACAATTATTTTTCCGTTAAAATTTTTGATGCATGTCATTTGTCCGCCTTTAGTGTTTTTAGGTTTAGCCTTTGTGTTCTTGGGAGTAGCCTTATCAGAAGTTTTGGCATTAAAACTTGGTCTATTATTGTTTTTCTTTTTAATGCTTGGGATTGTTTTATTTTGTAAGCGTGTTGGGCGTTTTTTGGTCAGTTTTATTTTACACCAAGCATATTTGCTTATGGGATTTTTGTTATCTTACAAGAAGAGTGTTTATTGGAAAATTATTGATAGACGGTAGGGCGAAGTTTTGGCAAATCTCTTTAGAATAGCCTACTATCTATCAACTGCTTTAGCTCGGGCTTACTGGAAACCAGCAAAATTGCGCAAATTTCAGGAGAAAAGACTTCGATGTGTAGTTCGCTACGCTTATGATAATGTTCCTTTTTACCATCGAAAGCTTAGGGAGGGTGGTGTATACCCTGCTGATGTAAAGTGTATGGAAGATTTGAAGAAGTTGCCCATTGTTGACAAGGATGAGCTTAGGCATATTCCTCCGAGAGCGCGGGTTTCTATGGAATTTGATATTAACAGGTTGAAAGTTGTTAGAACGGGGGGTTCCACCGGTAAGCCATTATCTATTTATTTAACTGGAGTGGAAGCTGACTGGCGTAAGGCGATTTACATGAGGGCAAATATATTGTGTGGACAAAAACCTCGAGATCGCTGGGTTGCAATTACGGCTCCACATCATTTTAGTGATGTTACTGTTGTACAGCGTAGGTTTGGTTTGTTTGAACAGACATGCTTGTCAGTTTTTGACGAATTTGATAAGCATATAGACTTTCTTTGCAGTTTTAAACCCGATGTTTTGGATGGATATTCTGGGGCTTTGGTTTTATTGGGTCGGGAAGTTAAAAAAAGAGGGATAGACATTATCAGGCCAAAAGTTATTTTTGGGAATGCCGACCTTATTGACACTACTTCTAGAAAGTTTCTGGAGGAGGTTTTCGCTGCTCCTTACTGTGATCAGTTTGGATGCGCTGAAGTTAATAGAACTGCTTGGAACTGTCTTAGGCGGGAAAAATATCATATGGATGTGGACAGTGTCCTTTTTGAGTTCGTAGATAATGACGGCGAGAAAGTAGCTATTGGAGAAAGTGGGCAGATTCTTTACACTAGTCTGTTTAATTTCGCTATGCCTTTTATTCGTTACTCAGTTGGTGATTTAGGGAAACCATCAAACGAGTTTTGCTCTTGCGGTGTGAAGCTTCCTTTAATGCAAGTAATTGAAGGGAGAAAGGATTCAGTTGTTGTTCTTCCAGATGGCAGATTTTTGTCGCCTAGGGTTTTTACGGTTGCAATGAGCATGTTTAAATTTTACAGTCTTATTGAGCAGTTTCGTATAGTGCAGAAGAAGCCTGAATTCTTTGAGATCTATTTGAAAATGGGTGAGTCTGACGTTAATTTTGAAATTGTGAAAAGAGAACTTATTGCCAATCTTTTCAGAGTGTTAAATTTGAAGGAAACTGATGTTAGTTTCGATGTGAAGTTTGTGGATGATATCCCGTTCAGTCAAAGTGGAAAACTTGTGACTGTTGTTTCAGAGGTTACACATGCTATTTGAGAGGTTGTTTACTTGAGGATTCTTCAAGTTTGTCCAGGTGTTTATGCTTCTGGACGTGGAGGAATCTCTGAGCATGTCATGCGTATTTCGGAGGGTTTAGCGCGGCGTGGACATGATGTGACTGTTTTTGCAACTAATCATGGTGAGCTTGCGTGGTTTGAGGTTGTTCATGGCGTCAAGGTTAGGCGTTTTAGACGGTTTGCGCCTGGCGGATCCTATTTCTTATCACCAAGTATGTTTTGGGCTTTGCTGAGGGTTAAGGGTTTTGATGTGGTTCATGCGCATGGTTTTCATGCGTTTCCTATGCATTTTGCTAGTTTAGCAAAGTGTAAGCGGTTTGTTGTTACCACGCATTTTCATGGTGCTGGACATACTGTTTTTAGAGATTGTTTGTTTAGATTGTCTGAACGTGTCGGCAAGTGGACGCTTTTAAGGGCATATGTTGTGGTTGCAGTTTCTGATTACGAAAGGCGCTTGTTATTAGACCGGTTTAAATTAGATCAGCGAAAGGTTGTGATTGTGCCAAATGGTGTGGATTTTAAGGAGTTTGAGGGACTTACGCGGCGAAATAGAGGCTTTAGAAGTATTTTGTATGTTGGAAGACTTGAAGCTTATAAGGGTGTGCACTATCTGATTGAGGCTTTGCCAAAACTGCCTAGTGATGTGGTTTTGGAGATAGTTGGCAGAGGAAGTTTGAAAGGGCACTTAGAGAGACGGGCTTGGGAGTTGGGCGTGTCCGATCGGGTTAGGTTTTATCAGGATTTGCCGAAGCGGGATTTGTTACAGTTGATTGTGGACGCAGAGGTCTTTATTTTATTGTCGCGTTTTGAGGCTTATTCTCTTGTCGTTGCAGAGGCTTTGACGGCTGGGACGCCATGTATTGTGGCTAATACTTCAGCTTTAACAGAGTGGGTAGATGGGAGAAGTTGTTTTGGTGTAGATGTTCCTGTTAAGCTTAGTGAGTTAGTTAGTTTGATAGAAGGTGTGTTGGACGGAAAAATGGGAAGGGATGCTTCAAGTTGCAACGTAAGAGCTAAAATTATTGGTTGGGATGAGGTTGCTGGTTTGCTGGAGCGTGTTTATGCTGGTTAATGGAGGTATGAGTGGTGAAGATTCTTTTTCTGAGTGAGTTGTTTTATCCTCATGGTGGTGGTGCTGAGCTTGCTATTTATTTGTATGCGAAGCTTTTGAGCAGTGCTGGGTTTAATGTGATTGTTGTGACGAACAGGTTCTATGGAGAGCCAGAGTTTTCTAATAGTGAAGGTTTTGGGGTTTATCGGTTGCCGTTGTTTGGGAAGACAGCGAATGTTAAGTATTCAATTTTGAAGCGTGTAGATGTTTTGTTGTCGGTTTTTATGCGTAGGCTCTTAAAGTGGGCTGATGTGGTGTATGTTCCGAGGTTTTGGTTTTCTGCAATTCCTTTGGCTAAAGCTTTGGGAAAGCCTGTGATTACTCATTTACATGACTATATTCCTATTTGTCCTTTGGCTGTTAAGTATGATATGACGAGAGGCGGTGTTTGCGAACGGCAAAATCGTTGTTCTTTGAATTGCATTGTAGCGTATGAGAAAAGAAAAAGAGGTTTGACCAAGATTTTTGGTTCTGTTTTTCTTAACACCACTGTCTGGTGTTGTCTTAGAGAATTTATGGGGCTTAGTGACTTCATAATCTGTGTTTCTAGGGCGCAAAGAGATATAATTGTTAAGTATTTGCCTTCTTTGGCGGCTAAGGTTAGAGTGATTTATAATCCCCTGCCTTCGTTGTCGCCTGTAGAGGTAAACGGGGATGATTTTGGGTATTTTGGTGGGTCTAGTTATCTTAAAGGTTTTCATGTGTTACTGAATGCTTTGCATTATAGGAGGCGTGAAGGATACAAATTAGTCACTGTGCATGCAACGAAGTTTTCTAAAATAAATGAGCGTCATGTTGGTCTGTTGGGTGATTTGGGGTTTGCTGTTTACGGGAAATTGGATAGTTGGGAGTATGATAAGGTTTATCGGAAGATTAAGGCAGTTGTTGTTCCTTCTATTTGGCATGAACCCCTGCCATATGTTGTGGCTGAGGCAATTTTGAGAGGAAGAATAGTTATAGCTTCGAGTGTTGGAGGAATCCCTGAACAAGTAGACGGATGCAAAGGAGTTTTCCTGTTAAAACCTGGCAACTGGAGAGAGTTGGAGAGAGCAATAGAAGAGGTAAGCACGCTGACCAAAGAAGCGGTAATAGATTTAGGTATGCGCAACAGAGAAGTATTTCATAGAAAGCAGAAAAATGAGAATGTTTTGCGAAATTTTGTGAATACAGTAGCTGTTTGTCAAAGTTTAAAATATCTTACATAAATAGGGTCTAATGCCTCTTAGACTATCTTCAATTGAGTGTGTCAACTAACAACCAATTTCTTGGTGCACGCAAAAACAATTGGTATGTGACAATATGCATGTGAGTGTCGCTTTGTGTACTTTCAATGTCGAAAGCTATATTTCTGATTGTCTAATAGCCCTTTTAAGTCAAACATTTTCTGATTTTGAAATAGTAATAGTGGATGACTCAACAGATAATACTAGTAAGATAATTCAGACGTTTAATGATCGAAGGATTAGATATTTTAAAAATAGAAGGCGATTAGGGCTTTCTAAAAGCAGAAATGAATGTATTAAATATTCCACTGGGAAATATATTTTTTTTACTGATGCTGACTGTATTGTGTCAAGGGATTGGATACAGCAAGGTTTAAAATCATTTTCTAACTCGAGTTGCGTAGGTGTAGAGGGTAAGACATATTACGTATCAGAAAAGTATGTGCCAACTTTTTCAGATAGTGTTATTGAAAATAAACATGGAGGGCAGTTTATGACCTGTAATGTGGCATACGAGAAAAAGGTTCTGGAGAACGTTGGAGGATTTGATGAGAGGTTCAAATACTATGAAGACCGAGATTTAGCACTTAGAGTCAAGAAAGTGGGGAAAATTGAATTCAATCCTAAAATGATCGTTTATCACCGCAAAGTTACAATGACCACGAAGTCCTTCATCAGAAGGGCGGAAAGAGTGAGAGATAGGGTTCTACTTTTCAAAAGGTTTCACGATCGCAGATTTGGAAGGATCTCTGATCCAATGTGGCGCATTCTTCATCCTCTTGACCTAATGACTGTCGTTTGTCCTCCGTTGATTTTTTCACTACTGGGGATATATAATTTTAAGAACAAAGAGGATTGGATTTTGTTACCCTACGCATGGATAAAAATGGTTTATGAGCGGCTTAATATCTGGAATGCGTGTACGCGAGAGAAAATATTCTTAATTTAGTATTTTCAAAATATTCGGATTAGTTATTTAGAAAAAGAGAGTAGTCAAATGTGCTTGGTTACAATTGGACTTTGCGTCAAGAATTCTGAAAAAACCATAAGAGAGACCTTAGACAGCATAGTTAATCAAATTTTCCCACGTAGCGATATTGAAATAATCGTCGTCGATGGAGGCAGTAAAGACAATACGCTCGAAATTATAAGAGATGTGCTATCAATGAGGAATGTACCATCAATTAAAATTATTCGCCAGACGAATGGGTTAGGGGCTCAAAGGCAAGCCGTAGTTGATGAGGCTACTAGTCAATATATAGCATGGGTTGACGGAGATGTCATATTATCCAAAAATTTTCTTGAAGAGCAAAGCCATTTCTTAAAAAAGAACACAGATGTAGGTTTAGTAGGCGGCAAAAACGAGTACATTGAATCTAGTAAAACTCTTGTATCTAAAATTCAACACCTCTTGTTTGGCGGTGTTGAGACTGTGCACCTAGGGGCTTCGCTAAGCAGAACCAAAGCACTGAAGGATGCTGGAGGTTTTGATATTCGCATGACAGGGGCAAATGAGGATACTGACATTAAAATCAGACTGATCATGGCTGGCTGGAAAGTCACAACTAACCCAAAAGCAATCTTCTATCATAATGAGCCTAGACGTAGTTTAAGAGAATTGTACACTAAGTATGCATGGTATGGTTACGGTAGCCACTTTATGAACCATAAATACGAAGCCTTCATTAAAATTCCATATGAGCTTCCAATATTTTACTTTGGTTGGGGGGTCAAAATGGCATTTAAAGTATACAAACAAAATCGTAGGAAAATATCTTTTCTGATACCTATGCATTGTGTACTTCAAAGTATATTTTCCTGTATTGGATTCCTAAGAGGGCATCTAGACGGATACGGACATTCCATTAAGAAGCATGAGTTTGGAAAAGATGTAGTTATGAGCGTCAAGCGACGATTACAAATGGAACACCACCTATCTTCTGTAACTTCAGCTGAAAAGTAAAGGCACTTGTCTTAAAGTTGTGGTCAACATCTTGAGTATGGTCTTCATTATTGAAGTGTTTAAGCGTCTTGGAAGATCAACCATTCTATAAGGTTTAGCTCCTTAAACGTGCTTATAGAAGTATCAAAATGAAAAACGATGGGGAATAATGCCCATTCATAATTCTTCCATAAATAACGCTGTGATTTCGATTTTATCATCTCACCATAGGAAATTACTCGATGTTGGATATGGCTATGGTTGGTTTGGTTACAAGTTGCGAATTGAATGTCAATTTAACGAGCCAATTATAGGTTTTGATATATACAAACCTTACATTGCACAAATCAAGCGTACTGAAGTCTATAATGATCTTATTATTGGGGATGCTCGACATCTTCCTTTCAGAGACGAAGCTTTTGACATAGTTCTGGCTGCTGAACTCATTGAACATTTAGATAAACGAGATGGACTTGAACTGATTCGAGAATGCGAACGAGTATCAAGGAAATTAACGATTCTAACTACTCCGCGTGGAAATTATCCTCAAAGCTCTTACAAAGGAAATATTTATGAAGTTCATCGCTCCGGGTGGATGGAAAAAGATTTTCTGCGTCTAGGGTATACCCTAGTATTTGCGGGAACCCCGTGATAACCACTTCACACGGCAGTTATGCCTACTGGGTTTTCAGTAATCTACTCCGCATGCTGCCTCGAAAACTTAAAAGGAATTTGCCAAAAGAATTCATCGTAGCATTCAAGTTTAAAAATGCACATTAGGCGAATCAATGTATAAGTAGGTTTCAGTTGAGGAACATCAGAATGGTACGAAAAGATGTGAAAACAGCTGTCAACATCATTTTGGCGTCCTGGCTAATTCTTACTCCTTTATTTTGGCATCTTGATCTAACTACATTCACAACTAACTATTATGACACATTTCTCATGGCTCCTCATGCCTTCTTTCATTTGGCAGTCTTCTATTTGCTGACCTTTTTTTCTATTTTTTTAAATAATAAAGTATCTTTGTATCATATTCTGTTACTTAGTTTGTATTTTCCCGTTATTCAACTAGCTAATTACCCATTTCTTATACATCGTGACGTATATCTTCACGCAGCTCCTGTGGAGACAATACTAACCAACGGAAAAATAGTATATCCAAAGGACCCTGCTCCAGAATCTTGGCCAAGCTCCTTCAATCTTCATGCAATTTTATCCGAGATACTAGGCTGTAACTTGATCATCACAAATTATATACTTTATTTGATTCTGATTCTTGTCTTCGCCCTAGTTCTCTATTCCTTTGCTAGAAAATTGAATGAAAAAGGCTATCGCTTGGCAGCTTTAAGCGCTGTCCTTTTTCTCGCTTTATTTTTTACTCACTATTTGGATAACTTTCATCACTATTCTAGAACGACGCTTGCGTTCACTTTCCTTTTACTTTTCATTTACGTTTTCATGACCTTCAAAGGTCATCAAGGTCGAATATTACATCTACTTGTTGCCATAGCCATAGTTACCACACATCCGTTTCAATCTGCGGCACTGTTGGGCTTCGCAATTTTCTATTTTATTCTCGCCTTCAAGAAAGAACCAATAAATTTTGCCTCTTTTCTAGCCGTAGCATTCGTTGGTTGGTTTATATTTAATGGCTCTTTAACCTTCGAGCAAGCAATTGCCCGCGTCAAAACTTTCTTGTCACCACAATATATTGCTCCTTTAATAATAACACTAGCACCCAGTGAGGTTTTGCCATGGTGGGGAGTTATTCTACGAGATTTTTTCAAATATTCGTTAATTATACTTTTATCAGTTGCTTCATTTTCAACGATTTGGGTCATATATAACAGATTTAAACACAAGCAACTTGCCAGATTGTATATTGGTCTTTCAGCATTATTGCCAATGTCTGTCGTAATGCTACTAGGCTTACTCCTTTTGCCCGATTGGCATATTTTCAGGTTTACGCCATTCGCAGCTTTCCCTGCAGCTTTTACATCATTACCACTCCTTGATAACTTGATAAAACGTAACAAAGAAAAACTTCCACATATAAAATTAAAATTAACCAGTAAAAAAGTATTAACCACGCTCTTTCTAGCCTTTATTATAATATTGTCTGCCATAGTTATGGTGATGCGATTCGAATACAACTATTATTACGGAGAATTGGATCACCCCTCCGAGCTATCCTCATTATCCTTCTTTTTCAACCATAACCACAACGCAACTGTCAACATAGTTTCATGGCGCACCACTGTCCACGCCGCCTACTTCAACTATAACGCATCTCACGACATTCTAAGACTATGGTATTTAGATCTAAAAGCAATAGGTAAAAACTCGTCTCAACTACTCATATCTCAAGAGAAACTCATAACACAATCAAACGCCATAATCAGAGGAATACGTGACGAATTTGATTTTAGCCGTGTAGAATCTCCAAGTACTCTACTCAAATACATGGATGAAAGCATCATTCAACCAAAATTTGGTCAAGTATACTCAAATGGATATTACACGATATATATTCGACAAATCCCCCATAATGCTGCAAGTATATAAAGAATCACGCCGATAGTGTCAATAAAGCAACTGTATATCCACGTAGAACTACTGGCTCATCACTATTGATCTCATCAAATTGCAGCATTGGATTTCCCCATGAGATGGCATTATCAATTTTTGCGATGTTTACTTTTCCCTCAATTCCTTTGAGATATACTGCCCTATTTTGATCCGTTTTACAAACCAGCAAAATCTCAAGTTTCCCATTGTGAATCCAAGAAAGAACTAATACATCGCTTGATGAGCTGCTTGATTCTATAATGAGATCTCCTATGCTCAAGTTGTTGCCAATCATCTTCTGAACATAGTAGGGATACCAAGGTTTATTATTGTCCAGGTTCACCATGCCAAAGCCGACGCCGCCTGAAGGCTTATTAGTTTGCTCCCAAGAGGCGCTACTGCCAAAGTGAAAGTAAACATTATAATTCAACCCTTCCAATATACCTGTCCTCAACGTTAAAGCAAGCCATACAGAACCAACCAACTGCTGAATTTTTGGATCAGTTCCTGTCTCATATGCAGAGTTAAAGTTACTTTCAGAATTAATAACCGGAATCCATTTACCCCTAGCGTTATAATATATCCGCCTCGCATCCGCAACTCCATAGTAACTTACTGATGTCTTCAATTGAAAGCTTTCAGCGCGATTCAGCATTACAGAATCACTATACTGATCTATAACACCCGAGTCATACTTGTGAAAAGATATAAATCCCAAATCAGCGCCATAATTAGCCAACCAATAATCTAAAACAGGTTTACGATTTGTCCCATCAAAACTAACTAGAACATTCGGATTCTCCTCTCTCATTGCTTGCGCTGCCGCATTAAAAACCGCCATGAAATTAGCTAACTTGGCATAATTATCCCAACCAAAATACATCCAAGGCTCATTCATCGTCTCATAAAACCGTACAGGCAATCCAACATTCTTAAAGTGTTTAACCCACTCCCTACAATAAGCCGCCCAACTATCCGGATAAGGCAACCCAGTATTTGGATTAACAGCCATACCTGTCGGAATATAATTTTGAATATCATCACGAGCCCAACCAAGACAAAAAAGTGGCTCTGCACCAACTTCAAAAATCCGTTGAACCAACAAATCTACATAAGTCCAGTCCCATGTACCACTCTTTGAAGATTCATTCCAATAAACACACGGAGACAAACGCGGAGTAGTTTTCCTAAAATCAAATATTCGAACAAGTTTAAAACCTACATCCTGCGTTAACCCCTTGAGAACAGATCTATCAAGCCAAGTTTTCCACTCAAAATCCAGCATAACTCCCAGAGATAAATTGTTCACTCCTATCACTTGGCTTGGCTTTATCGTCACGTCTACTCTGGGCCAGTAACTTATGTTGCCTGATGAAGCAATTGCTACGGATGTTTGTGGTGCTGCTATAGCGGATGTGGTGACTGATAATGCGATGAGCATTATGATAACTGCTTTGTACGCTATTTTTTGTTTCATGTTTATGTCTTGCCGCTGAATATTTTCTCCGACCTATAGCTTATTTATCATATCTTTATATATCATACAGGGTTGATAAAGCTTTTTATTTAAGAGTAGAACATAAATACACTTACCCAACATTAACCAAAACAGCCATACGTAACACCAAGTCACCAACCACAAATCCCAAAAACATCGCCCAAATTATATTAATCATCTATATCATAATTCCATAAGACCTATTTATAGGTCGGCAATTGCTGATAATTCAGAGGGAAAGGGAGAAGGTTCAAGTATGCATTTAAAAACTAGAAATCAAAAGTTATTAAGTTCCATTATCATAGCAACCCTTCTAACAAGCTTCTTTATTACCTCACTTTCAACTTTGATGCCCACAGCTAGCGCCGAAAGCGCTTGGTGGAACTCACAATGGCCCAATCGAAAAGCTATCACAATAGACCGAACAAAAATAGCTGGAAGTCTCACAAACTTTCCCGTTCTAATTGACATAATCGACAGCGACCTTGCATCAAAAGCCCAAACTGACGGCGACGACATAGTATTCGTCGAAGAAAGCACCAACACAAAACTCAATCATGAAATCGAATATTACGACCCCCGCACAGGGCATCTCATCGCTTGGGTAAACTTGCCTTCCCTCTCACCTGCAGCTGATAAAGTTCTTTACATGTATTATGGTAATCCCTCTGCTGCCAATCAGCAGAATCCTACAGCGGTTTGGGATACAAACTATAAAATGGTTCAGCACCTGAACGAGACCTCAGGTACTCATTACGATTCCACATTAAATGGCAATAACGGTTCACCATTTGGCGGAGTAACTCAAGGTGTAACAGGCAAAATTGGCGGCGCAGACACATTTGACGGAAACAACGACTACATAGAAGTCCCCCACGAAAGTAGCCTCACAGGCTTCACAACAGCCTTTACCGCCAGCTTCTGGATAAAAATCGACGACACAACTAGAAGACAAGCAATACTGAACAAATATGACTCAACTGGAAACCAAAGAGCATGGTTCATTGAATACCGACCTTATGGTACAGAAACAAGATTCCCATCATTCTTCGCCTCCGCAGACGGCAGTAACTACCGCGACTGGTACGCAAGCTTCACACCAGCAGCAGACGAATGGTATTACGTAACAGTTGTCTGGCAAAGCAATACCCTTCCAAGGTTCTACATAAACGGTCAACAAGTAACCACAATGAACACAGGGACAATATCCCAAATATACAACAACAACGCTCCATTACACATTGCAAGATGCACCTTCGATGCCACAAGATACTTAAAAGGCTCACTAGACGAAATCCGCATAATAAATACTGCACAATCAGCAAATTGGATACAAACAAGCTACAACAACCAACAAAACCCATCAACTTTCATCAGTTTAGGACTGGAAGAAACATACACAGGCGCCCCAACAATTTCAAATGAAAAACCTCAAGATGGCGCAACAAATGTCTATACAAACCCTGAACTATCAATCTCGGTTACAGATAACGACCTACTAACCATAACTTTTGAAACAGACGCTACTGGAACGTGGCAAGAAATAAAAAGATACGAAAACGTTCCAAGCGGAACATACACAGCAATACCCACTACCCTGAACCAGCTTGGAACACAATACCGCTGGCGCGTCTCCGTAACAGATGGCACTAACACTGTTAGCAAAACATACAGCTTTACAACAACTACCACTATACTTCAAAGCAAGTGGACAGCAACAGGCGTTCCAAGAGTTTCTATAGGTGCTTTGGTCGCAGATGTTGTAGGCGACTCCCGCCAAGAAATAATACATGCAGGCGAAGGCGGAGTAACCGTACTAGACGGCACAACCGGTAGCGTAATTTGGTCTGTCCCCCTCGCAGGTGCCACTGTATCCGCACAATTTGAAATAGCTGATCTAAACAACGATGGCATTTTCGAAATAATAGTGGCAACAGAATATCCTGCAAGATTGCATGCATTTAACGGCAATAACGGTAGTCTTTACTGGAGTAGCCCTATTTTGGGTGGAATGTCACCTTCCGATCCCGTTGTTGCAGATATTGATGGCGATGGTTATCCAACAATTTTTGTTGCAACCATGTGGACTTCAGAGACTAATAACGATGGAAAACTAACTGCTCTAAGCCATGACGGGAGGATACTGCAGCAAGTTTGGACATGGCACCCCTGCGCTGGAGGTTTAGCGCTCGCAGATGCCGATGGCGATGGCGAATTTGAGCTTTACCTCGGCGATAGAAACACAGGCTCAGGCTTAGGTGTGTCATCCTACTGGGCCAGAAACCTGACAATGCGATGGTACAGAAATGAAATAATGTGTAGCAGCCATAGACCAATGCTCGTCGATGTTAATGGCGACGGAATATTAGACGTGATCATAGGACATCACAGGGGCGGTGTTGCAGTTTACGACTCAAGAGACGGACGCACAATAAGTCAAAATCTTAACATCCCAAACGACGCCCCAGTTCATTATCAACCTTCAGTTTATGACATCGATGGAGATGGAAACCTTGAGATACTTATGGCTGACGGTGAACACAACAACACGGCGAATGACATAGTTGTGTGGGACCTGGTGCTGCGGAAAGTTGACGCTAGAATACCTGTTGTTGCTGGAAAATATGGTCCACAAGTTGCTGATGTTACCGGCGACGGCTACATGGACATAATAATATGTAATAACACAGACATTTTCATTTATGATAGAACCTATACACTCGTAGCTATGATAAAAGGATTGGCTGCGCGACTTATGAATCCAGTTGTGCAGGATATTGATGGCGACGACTACAACGAACTTGTAGTGGCAAGTGAGGCGGGTCGAATATACACTTTTGACACGCCAGCGCGTGCACCTAGCCCAAGAGCCCGAACAGAAGTACGCTTCTACAGCGAAAGAAGGCTAGGTGCGGCAGAATATGTGCCTACGCCGGGACCAGCGGCACCACAAATCACAGAACCAGCACCACCTGACGGAGCAACAAGTATCCCCATATCACTTTCAAAACTTACATTTAAACTGACAGATTACCAGCGTGATCCAATCACCTACACAGTAACAACATCTCCTAACATCGGTTCGGTGAGTGGCATAAATGTGCCAAACGGAATAATCACTGTTCCTGTTAGTGGCTTAGCCTATTCCACAACCTACAGTTGGACGGTGACAGCCACCGACGGCACAAACATAAACACAAAAACTTTCGCATTCACAACAAGCGCTCTCCCACCATGGTACAACACAGACTGGCAATACCGCAAAACAATTATCATCGACCATACAAAAGTGAGCGGTGATCAGATAAACTTTCCAGTGTTAATTGATATAATTGACTCAAGCTTGGCAACTAAGGCTCAGGCTGACGGCGACGATTTCGTCTTTACCGATGCCAGTAACATAAAGCTTGATCATCAAATAGAATTCTATGATAGTACCATAGGGCGCTTAATAGCTTGGGTTAACGTGCCTTATCTGTCGTCAACAGCGGATACGGTTCTGTACTTGTATTATGGGAATTCTGTGTGTGGTAGTCAGCAGAATCCGAGTGCTGTTTGGGATTCAAGTTATAAGCTGGTTCTTCACTTGAATGAGCAGGTGGGTATGCATTATGATTCAACGGTGAACGCTAATGATGGTGCGCCGTTGAATGGTGTTGTTCAGGGTGTTCCGTGCAGGATCGATGGTGGTGACGCGTTTGACGGTGCAAATGACTACATAGAAATTCCACACAGCAATACGTTAGCCGGCTACACTGAAGCCGTAACAGTAAGCTTTTGGATCAAATTGCAGGATACCAGTAGAAGACAAACTATCATAAACAAATATGATACAACTGGAAATCAGCGCGGATGGTTTATAGAATACGACCCCACGGTTCGTCCGTCACGTCCATTTGCGTTCTTCGCTTCCTATGACGGAGTTAATTATCGTGAATGGTATGCTAATTTTGTTCCTACGGCTGGCGTGTGGTATCATGTCACTGTAGTCTGGGCGGCTAATGCTGTTCCGCGGTTCTACGTCAATGGCGTGCAAGTTTCGACTGTTGGCACAGCTACTATCCCATCAATCTATAACAATCCCAACACGCCGCTCTTTATAGGAAGATGCCCCTACAACAACGCACGATACTTTAGTGGCTCATTGGATGAAATTACAATATCTAATCCCGCCCGCTCTGCAGGATGGATACAAACAAGCTACAATAACCAACTTAACCCAGCATTATTCTACAGCATAAGCGAAGAAGAAACATTCGAAGAATACTATACACTAACAATTCACATTAACGGCCTCGGTACAGTATCCGCTAATCCTGAAAAGCAGTATTACAAACTCGGCGACACAGTAACCTTAACAGCTACCCCTGAATCAGGCTATGCATTCCAAGAATGGCGCGGAGACATAACCAGCACAGATAACCCAGTAACAATAACAATAACTAAAAACATGGTAGTTACAGCGTACTTCTCTACTAAAGAGTACACAATAACTTCCTCAGTAAGCGGCGAAGGCGGAACAATACTGCCAGTAGGTCTAGTAAAAGTATCCCACGGTGCAGACCAAACATTCACAATAACACCTGACGACGGGTATCACGTCCTCGACGTAGTAGTCGACGGCGAATCACAAGGACCACTAGCAACATACACCTTCACCAACGTTAACGCGGATCACACAATAGCCGCAATCTTCGCCAAAAACGAATACACCCTTACAGTGAATGTCTTGCCAGAAGGAAGTGGAACAGTAACCCTCAACTGTTCGGCACCATACTATCACGGCGATGGCGTGGAATTAACTGCAGAGCCAAACAGCGGCTGGTACTTCTCTGAATGGACCGGCGATTTATCTGGAAACCAAAACCCTGTCACCATCATTATAGACGGCGACAAAACAATAACTGCCATATTCACTCAACAACCGCAGCAGCAATACACGTTAACAATAGACGTAGTAGGTAGCGGCTCAGTAGAAAATAACCCTGCCAAAAGCACTTATGCTGAAGATGAACAAGTTACACTAACCGCTACCGCCTCGCCAGGCTACCGCTTCCAAGGCTGGAGCGGAGACATAACCAGCACAGACAACCCCTTAACCATTACAATGGACTCCAGCAAAACTTTGACAGCAACCTTCGTGCCAGAGCAATACGTCCTCACCATAAACATTGAAGGTCAAGGCTCAGTCAACAAGAACCCTGACCAAGAAACGTACCTCTACGGCGACTCTGTTGAGCTGACTCCCACTGCTGAAGAGGGCTGGGAATTCAGCTACTGGAGCGGCGATCTATCAGGCTCAAATACTCCTGCCACGATAATCATCACAGAAGACACGACAGTCACTGCACACTTCACTCAAATCCAGCAACAGCAATACACCTTATCAATTACCACCGTAGGAAACGGCATTGTAACAAAGAACCCTGACTACCCCACTTACGCCGACGGCGCTATCGTTGAGTTAACAGCAGTTGCCGATCCCGGTTGGACATTTTCACATTGGAGCGGCGACGCGACTGGCAATAGTAACCCAATAACAGTAACTATGGACCGAGACAAGACTGTCACCGCGCACTTTGCGCAAATACTCCTAACAGACTCAACATTCGACGCAAGCGCTGATGACGCAGATTTGCGAACTAATAGCATGGATCAGGACTGGTACGAAAGCCGCAATGACCTTCCTATACTCTTAACACTTGACACTACTACCGTTGGAGGTAATTCTGGTAAAAAAGCTGCTTTAAAGAATTACAATACAGCCCGAAATGCCTATCTTACTCAAGAGTTCAGCTCGCCACAAACAGGCACATTTACAGTAAGCTTCGATATTTACATAGATAGAATAACTGATAGCAGCAATTATGATCGTACAGGCCACGTATACATCGGATGCGACAGCAGCGATCGAGGTCCAAACGGCTACGCCCAAAATCGCTCCATTTGTCTAGCATTTTACGATAGCACTCCAGGGACTTCAGGAAACGACATACAGATAAAAGCAAGAACCTCGTCAACGCAAAGTTGGAGTACAACTTCACAATGGGTGACTATTAAGACAGGCTTGAGCTATGACACATGGTACACAATCACGCTGGTCATTAATGTAGCAAGCGGCACTTACGATGTCTATGTAAACGGCGCACTAGCCAGTGCCAACATACCAAAATACGATAACTATCCTCTAAATTACGTAACACACATTAGTTTTGCCGCAGACAGCGACGCCAGAGGCGACTTCTATGTCGACAACGTTATCGCCATTGCCGCGGTTCCTTAACGCTGCCAAAGGAATTGACACTTGATCAATAGAACCTCTCCTTACACCTCATTTTTTTAATTTTTATTCTGATATTTTTCAAAGCAGACAAATTTCCAGCAATATCCTCACGTAAAAAAATAAAACTAATTTAGCAAACATATATCAACCTATTTTTAGACGTTTTAAGTGGGTGAACAGAAATTCGCAGAACTAGGCTGATCAAGCAACTGCTCTTTCCACTGTTATCGATATTATTGTTGTGCTGCGCGTGCTTGCTAGAAGTAGCACTTGTTTCTGCAGGAAGGGCAAGTGCGCTTTATACGCCTAAAAATCAGATGATTGCACAATGGATGGCTCTCTGTGATGCCCATCCAGAATGGGCTTCGTATGAGTCCATCGGCAAAAGCATTCGAGGAAACGACATCTGGCTCTTCAAAATCGGCACGCCGACAGGCGGCAGAGTAATGTACGACGGCCAATGCCACGGATCAGAAGATGGCGGAACCGAAATCTTATACAAATTCTGCAAGTGGCTATTGGAATCAAACGACCCATTAGCAAACCACATTCTCAGATACAACTACCACCTTATAGTGCCCGTCTTAAACGTTGACTCTACCGCACGGCAAAACATGCGGCGCGAATATGTCCTTGAAAATGGCACAATAATAAAAGTGCCATACGGCGTTGACCTAAACCGCAACGGCATCTACCGCTGGGGCGAAACTGGGAGCGCCGACCCCAATAATGATTATGAATATCGTGGTCTTTATGGTGGAAGCGAACCAGAAACCATGGCACTCCATAATGCAATGGGAAAATATCGCCCAGACATCTACGTTAACACACACAACGGCGGAGAATACATGCTCCACTACGCTAACACGCCGCTTGAAGAGAAAATAAAAACCCTAAAAGCCCGATATGAACAGCAATACAACATAACAAACCCATACCCCGCCAACCGAGGCGGACGCGGAGGCTTTCTATCCGCTGACGCCACTGGCTCATGGAACGCCTCAGGATGGCTTTGGGAAATAACAACATGGGAAAACCTAACCCCCACACTAGATGAATGGCTATCAAAATATTACCCACGAGCATTCCCTGTTCTACTCGCGTTCGCCGAAGCCGTCGAAAAAGAACCACCCCCAATCCCCGAAACACCCCCGCCCCCCATCATCATTCCAACAACGCCGCCAGAAACCAACAACACCAATCAAGCAGCAAATCACATAGAATACGATATAGCCATAACAAACATCACCATCTCAACACCACAAAATATAACACAAGGCGAAATCATAAGCATCCTCATCACCATATTCAATAACAGTACACAAACAGAAACCTCTAACCTAACACTGCACGCAAACAACATGCCAATAGCAACACAACAAATCATACTGCAACCGAACAACACCACAAACATAACGCTGCTATGGAATACAGCAAACTTCACCGAAGGCAACTACACCCTAACGGCACACGTCCAACCAATAACAAACGAAACCAACATGGTAAACAACACATTCAAAATTACAGACATTCAAATCATCAGCACATACGAGAACAAGCAAGAAAAGCCTCCTCTCATTATAATCATCGCATCAGCCCTTCTAATAGCTACTCTGCTCCTCCTAATGCTCGCTCCAAGACTAAAGCGACAACTCAAATCAAGCAGCAACTCAAAACTTGAAGGGTAATCTGCCTTTTAATTCTGAAATATGCTTTAAAAGCCTCATTTCAACATTTAGACTGCTGGGAAAGATCACTAACATGCAAAACACTAAACTAGACATCCCGCAAAAACCAACATTTGCTTATAACAATTTATGGTTAGCTCTGAAAGTAGCGGCCATCCCCACCGCAGCATTAATTTTATTCCATCAAGATTTAGCCATAATCTTTTCCGACGCACTTCAAAGCGAAGCAACAAGCTACATGCTTACCATTCCATTCCTCCTTTCTTATCTATTATACAGAAAACGTAAAATCCTATACTCAACAGTCTCTCTCAACAATAAGAATCAAACAAAAATTCAACGCTACTTACAACCTGCAGCAAGCATATTACTAATTGCAATCGCTATTCTACTGTATTGGCACGGCTCCTACACTTTTACACCCCTTGAATATCATATGCTTGCACTTCCCATCTTCACTGCCGGCGTAGCACTACTTCTTTTCAACTCCCAAACTCTACGCCAACTCGCGTTCCCAGTAGCTTTCCTCTTCTTCCTAGTGCCGCCGCCCTCAGAGGCACTCTACACCTTAGGCGCCACTTTATCAGCCCTAAGCGCCCAAGCCTCAGCCGCCATCGCAAGCTTAACCGGAATACCCGCAATCCTAATCGCTGAATACGGCAATCCACTAATTCAAATCACCCGACCCGACGGAGCCATACTCAACTTCACTGTAGACATTGCCTGCTCAGGCATATACAGCCTAATAAGCTTCCTCATATTCGCCCTGTTAGTAGCCTACATAACAAAAGACAAACTCTGGAAAAAAATAGCCTTAATACTAACAGGCATCCCCCTCATATATCTACTCAACATCATCCGCATAACCACGCTACTCATAATAGGCTACCATTACGGAGAAAACATAGCCCTCCAAGTGTTCCATCTGTTCGGCGGCTGGATCCTAATCTTCATAGGCACGCTGCTGCTACTAGCAATCTCTGAGAAAATATTTAAAACAAAAATTTTCACAAAAACCGAAAAATGCTTGGACTGCAACTCAAAACCGACAGAAAACCAAAAATTCTGCCTTAAATGCGGAAAAATACTGAAACCCGATTTCGTCATAAAACATCGGAGCGACACAATCAAAATAGCCGCCATAATCCTCGTGGCCATCGCTTTCGCCTCAATACAAGCGCCAACCTTTGCCCTAGCAGAACGCCCAACAATCCTCTTAACAAACACCACAAACGAAGAGCCAGCATCAACAGAAATACTTCCAGACATCCCCAACTATGCTCTGCAATTTGCCTACCGAGATACAGACTTCGAAAAAACAGCTAAAAGCGACATGGCCCTCGCTTACATATACGTTCCCCACAACAAATCGCAAAAACTCATATGGGTATCTCTTGAAATCGCCTCAGCACGCTCTTCACTTCACAGATGGGAAGTCTGCCTAATCACATATCCACTATCACAAGGCTGGAAACCCAAAGTAACCGAAATCGAACTCCGCGAAATCCAACTAGCCGAAAACCCGCCGATAATAAGCCGCTACTTCGTCTTCCAATACACAAAAACCGGTCTTATCCAAGCCGTGCTATACTGGTACGAATCAGCCACGTTTAACGTAAACGGCACATTACAGCAAAAGCACATAAAAATCAGCCTCATAGCATACCCAGACGGCATAGACGAACTCACGCAAATCGAAAACCAACTTACCGCACTTGCCACACCAATCGTCAAATACTGGCGGCCAATCGTAACCTGGTCGCCCATAGCGCTGGTCCTATCGCAAAACGGTGGACAATTAACCGCCGCAACAAGCTTCATGCTCATAGCCATAGTTGCGGTAGCATTTGCTGAATCCAAAAAGCAACAAAAAGCAAGAACCATCGTCTATAATAAACTGTCCAACGCAAACAAACAAATAATAGACATAATCAAAAAAACCGAAAAAACAACCACGCCAACGCTATACAACATAGCAAAAACCTACCAGGAAACAACAGGTAACTCCATAGACAAAACACAACTACTGCAAAAGCTCACCGAACTAGAAAGCATAGGCGCAATCAGTAGCCAAATAACAAACCAACAAGACGAACCAATTCAAACATGGAAAACCTAAATCCTACACAAGGCAACATTTAAAAATTGAAACAAATAGAGGAAAAACTGTGTCCCCTTCATCATTCAAACTAAAACTTGCTACACTTCTGATAGTAATCGCCTTAATAACACAATTGCTTTCAATATATATCTCTACACTCATAGACCATATAGTTCACAGCGATCTATATCAATACGGTCTAGAATTTGATTACAGCTGGGCTAACCTCTACTGGAATAACTTTCACTTACTTTTAGCCTCTATGGCAATTGCAACATTGTTGATTGCTATTTCAACAACCTTAATCCTCATCTACATAAAAACCAACAAAAAATCCTTTAAAAATGCAACGTACGTTTTTTCCCTCGCTACCATCGGCCTAAACTTTTTTGCGGTTTCTATCTTTACACGTGTAGACTACATTATACATAACACTCTCTACAATTACGGATTACAATTCAATCTCGACTGGGCGACCTCGTACTGGGCATACACATCTTTATTACTCACACTAATTGGCATCACAAGCACACTCGCCCTCATAATACCCTTGCCAATATACATAGCCACAAAGCATACCGTAGAAAAACCAAAAATACCAGAAACCAAACAAACCCTAACCACAATTAAAACCACAAAGTCTAAACCAATAAAAATCAGAAAAAAACCCGCTAGAAACCGACACTTACAACTAACCTCTTATTCACTAGTTGCAATAGGCGCCGTAGCCCTCTTCGGAGCAATATACTTCACTTCATCCATCTTGGCATTCATAGGCTTAGGCTTACTCTTCTGGGGAATACTATTCGCTTACATCCGCACAGAAGAATACGCTAAAAAAGCCCTACTAGACGCAATCGCATATTCGCAAACAACAATACTAAATCAAATAATAAACGACATGGACTACAAAGGCAACCCAATATACCTGCCACCAAAATACTTCACAAACCCCGAAAACACCAAAGCCTACATACCAAAACAAAACGAAACCGCCCTTCCCACACCTGAACAAATCCAAAAACAAGAAACACAAACATTCACCACTAACCCAACAGGCATACTAATAACGCCGCCAGGCGCTGAAGTCACCAAACTATTTGAAAAAACACTAGACACCAACTTCGCTAAAATAGACCTACAATACCTCCGGCAGAACTTGCCCAGGCTCCTTATAGAGGAATTCGAAATCGCCCAGAACCTCGAAATGGAGATTGAAAACCAGAAAATTACAATAAAAATAACTGAAGCCGCAAATAACAAACTAAGCGGAAACCAACAACACCCAGCGCCGTTGACCACCATACTCAGCAGCGCCATCGCATGCGCTCTAGCAAAAGCAACAGGCAACCCCATAACAATAGAAAAACAAGAAACCAGCTCAGAGAGCGGAGAAACAACAATCGAATATCGCATAATAACGGAAGAGGCGCAGATCATCCCATGAACTTTCCATTAGGCTTCTGGAATATAAGCCTCCTACTCGCAATAATAGCGTTGATACTTCTTGTAACCTCCGAGATGCTCTCACCCTACCACGGCAAAGTAAACATACTAATCAACAAGAAAAAACTAAAAAACACCGCTATAGTAATCGCAATACTATTCCTAACCACAGTCGCCATACGAATAATCAACATACTTATGGCACCCTAAACATCCAAAATAAAATGGAACAATACGCATTTCTTCTATATCAATATTCGACTACCCTTAAATATAAGAGAAGCTCAATCTCTTTCCAGAGGAGAAAGGGAAAACATGTTAAAATTATTCCGTAAAATTACTCCAGCAGTAACAGCAATTCTAGTGCTAACCTTCATGATCATTCCAGTTCTCGCAAGTGGCCAAGGTAAAGGCGGCGGAGGGCATCTATGGTTCTACTCGCAAGATCCAGGAAACCTCCCATTACCCAACCCAGAAACCTGGGATCCCAAATATGTTGAAACAAGCTCAGATCCATGGCTAAACGAAGGCATAGTCATTCCCTCAAGCGACTGGGATGCCCCATTCACAATCTGGCTGGGCTGCGCCCAGTTTGAATCGCTAGACACAAAACTCGTCATATCAATTAACAAAGCAGCAAAAGACGCCATCCAATCAATCACAATAAACGGCTTCCCAATTACCTCATGGCAGCTTGGCAAACCATCAGCACTAGCGCCACATGGCATCTTCAACTCTGCAGAATTCGCCGGATACGCCGAAGTAACCCTTGGCAACCTATACTCATACAAAGACCCATACAAGAAAGAAATCACCGTGGACATTACGCTCAAACCAGACGCTGACCTATCAAAAGCTAAAATACACTTTGATGCCTACGGCAATACAGAGGACGGCGGTCTCATCTTCAGCCCGTACTCGCACGATCTAACGTTTGTCGTTCCCGAACCAGCCACAATAATCCTAATGGCATCCCCACTGCTGGCTTTCGGCTTATACGCCTATAAGCGCAGAAAGCAGTAAATGCCCCCTCTTTACACAACTCTTTTTTTATCATTTTTCATTTCAGAAACTATTCTTATATAGGCTAACTTTTATTCCAATGCTGAGGCTAAACTCCATTGACCACCAATGCCAATAATGACCTAACCGAGGCCATAATTCAAATAATCAAAGAAAAAAAACCACAAAGCGCACGCCAATTAATCTCGCTATTGCAGGAAAAGTTTCCATTACCTGAAAAAAAAATAATCAAAATACTCATCACACTTCAAGAACAAGGAAAAATAAACCTTATAACCGTCAGTAAGCCGCCTCCGCATGTGCTGTCAGCATACCTGAAAACAAAACAGGCCCTGTGGTACTGGGCAACAGTGATCACCGCAATAATAACAGCAATACTTGTTTTTACTGTCCCAGAGAACGCTTACCCAATAAGCTACGTAAGAAACATCTTTGGCACAATATTTGTGTTATGGCTTCCAGGATATACCTTTATCAAAGCGCTTTTCCCTGTTACAACGCCCATAAAGACCAGCAGCGAAAACCTAGATAAAATAGAGCGGGTAGCCCTGAGCTTGGGCATGAGCGTCGCGCTTGTTCCAATTGTGGGCTTAATCTTAAACTACACGCCATGGGGCATACGCCTAACTCCCATCACTCTTAGCCTCTTCGCATTGACAATAGTTTTTGCCACTGCAGCAGTAATAAGGGAACACCAAACCCGAATACGCACAGCATCGCCAACGTGAACCCGCCATGAACAGTGAACTAGCTGAAGTAACCAAAGATTCCGCGAGAGGCGGCTTTTTCCTACTTTCAGGAACCGCCGCCTCCACCGTGATCATGGCGATAGGCTCCATCATAATCGCCCGAGTGCTATCCTCAGACGCTTACGGACAATACTCGCTAACGCTCGTAGTGCCGCAGATACTCCTACTCTTCACAGAGCTAGGAATAAACCAGGGCATAACAAAACTCTCAGCAGAACTCCACGCAAAGGGCGAAACAGACAAAATCAAAAAAATAATCAAGCACGGCCTATTACTTCGTGCAATCGCCGGCGTTGCCATATTCACCGTCAACTATGCCTTCGCAGACCTGTTCGCTTCGGTTCTACTCCAGCGGCCTGAACTTGCCTTTTTCATCCGTATAGCATCAACCTCAATACTATTCCAAGTAATTCTCACAACAGCAACATCCGCCTTCGTAGGCATAGGAAAAACCGAATATACAGCCCTTTCCTCCACCATTCAAGCAACAACAAAAACAATAATCTCAATCGCGCTTGTACTCTTAGGCTTCGCCATAACAGGCGCCATAATCGGCCACGTTATAAGCTACGTAATCTCCTCAATAGTAAGCATTGCGCTGCTCATTCTAATTCTGCGAAAGAGTAGCGCCACACAGGAACCAAGCCCTTTCACAGAAACCACCAAAATCCTCCTCAAATATGGCGCGCCACTTTACCTATCCATCCTCTTAACAGGCTTCATACCGCTTTTCAATAATGTTATACTCGCATTCTTCGTAAGCAACGCAGCAATAGGCAACTATAAAGCAGCAATAAACTTCGCCTCACTATTAACCGTACTAGCCACACCAATCACAACAGCCCTTTTACCCGCCTTCTCAAAACTTAGCTCAAAAAACAATGCGATAAAAGACTTCTTCAAAATCGCTAACAAATACACCGCAATAGCAATTATGCCTGCAGCAATCCTTGTCATAACTCTCTCAAACCAAATAGTCGCGATAGTTTACGGGTCAACATACACGACCGCTGCCCAATATTTAGCAGTGTACTGCCTGCTCTACTTGCTAGTCGGCATCGGCTATCTAACCCTTGGTAGCCTCTACAACGGATTAGGAGAAACCAAAGTCAACATGAAAACAAGCGCAATAACCTTCACAGTTCTCATTATTACCTCACCCTTCACAACAAGCATCTATGGCGTACAAGGCTTAATCGCCGCCTTCCTCATAGCAAGCGCCGCCGGTCAAATTTACGCATCATGGTATGCACGGAAGAATTTCCAAATAAAATTTGACATACCCGCACTGATAAAAATTTACATTATCGCCGCATTGTCCGCCGTGATTCCGCTGCTAATTATAAGCTTCACTTGCCTCCCGTTGCTCGTAACAGTGACACTTAGCAGCGTCATATATGCACTTACATACCTAACGTTAATGCCCTTAACACGAGTCATGACAGCCAATGAACTGCAACAAACCGCACAAATACTGCATAGCGTACCCTTAATCTCATGGGCCATCAAACCCATACTCAGGTACCAACAAAAACTACTGACCATAACATAACTTTATCCAAAAATCCCAGCACTATCAAACTCGTAATATATCAAAATTCAGAAATCAATATTAATAGTTAACACTTAATAGTTACACCTTAACAAAATAAAGACATTAAAAAAAGGAGAAGGCAAACAATGAATCTCCCAAAAGCATTACCAATTCTAGTAATAATGGTAATAGCAACCACAATCACATTTAACTATACAAACGCTACCTACGACCTCCTGCTCATTCCCAAAGGTTACCCTATAATCCTAGAAGCCAGCAACGGAACCCAATCCTACTTCATAACAAAACTGAGCAATGTCCCAAACTACTATGATGTAACAAACGGCAACTACCTCGGCTGGTGCGTCGACACTAGAACCGAGCTGACAAGATCACCCACAAAACACACAGTACTCCTATATTCAAGCCTAAATCCTGCAGAATTACCCGCCGAGCTTGCAACGCAAAAATGGAGCATGGTCAACTACATCCTAAACCATAAACCCACAGGAGCACAAGCACAAGACATCCAAGAAGCAATATGGTATTTCGTCAACTTAGACAGCGGTTATACACCAAAAAGCAGCGTGGCCAAGGCGCTTGTGGCTGAGACAGAAGCCAACGGCGCAAGCTTCGCGCCTACACTGGGTCAAATCGCCGCAGTCATCGCCGTACCAGTATATCCATCAATAGATGTTCAAGTTAGCATAATTGAGGTAACAATACCCATCAGAGCCTACCCAACTCCGCCAGAAACGACACCAACACCGACGCCTAACCCCGAGCCATCACCATCGCCCACGCCAACCGCCAGCCCCGAAGCATCGCCCACGCCAACACCTGAAAGTCAAGGTTCTTCATCGGAAACTATGAGCACTCCAACTCCTCAGGCAACTCCCGCGTCTTCGCCTACGCCTTCACCTACTCTTTCACCTACCCCTACACCAAGCACTTCGCCAATACCTGAAGATCAAAATTCAAGTTCACCTACTCCTGAGGGCTCAGGCGAACCTCAAGGAATCAGCCTTTATATACTCGCCATAATCGTGTTGCTGATTGCCCTTTTGACATCGATATTGATTATTAGACAACGGCGGAAACGCCAGAAATAACACCTTTTTTTCTATATGAGACCTCTATTCTTTTTTTTTAAAAAAGGCGCATAAATAATTAGACATAAATTTTATCTGTTTAAGCGCCTTAAAAAAAGAAAGTAGATTAGTGGCTTTAGCTTGCTCCTGTTATGACTATGTTACAGCTGAAGCTTGTTATGCCGCTTATGCTGCTTGAGACACGTAGCGTGATAACAGCAGCTGTCGATTGCCCTGCCGCCAAGGTTGAGCCTTCTTTATCCCAAAAGATGGTGATGGGACCGTTTGCGTTCGTTGGGTTCCAATTATTTGTCGTCATACTAAGCGTTATTTGTGCGTTGCCCGTGTTTTTTATGTAAACTGTCTTGGTTACTGTAGCTCCTGGTGAAAGTGTTCCCCAATTTATTGATGCTAATGGTTGGCTGCATGCGCTGTCGGAGTAAACTTCCACGTTTATCGTTGATATTGTGCCTGTTGAAGGTATTGCCTTATTCACTGTAAGCACACCGGCAGTTGTGGCGGTTAGGATTACTCCTGTGGCTATTATGAGTAAGAGTGTTTTTGTGGAGAGGTGTGCTAAGCTCATGTTGCTTCCCCGTATATTGAATGCGTCATCTTAAGTCTTAATAAATCTTATTGTCGAAACGAACTACACAAATACACAACAAAAATCCCGCAAAACGTTCAACAACCGTGTCGTCAGCAATTCTGCCAACCGCACAACGCTGCAACTGACGAACACATAGTGTATACTCTAAAAATTTTACTCAACAAAAAGCAAACAACCTGCGCCCTCCGCTATAACAGCATATAATTGTTAAGCGATGCGCAGCTCCAGCAAGCAATTATGTTAAAAAACAGCAAAAACGCAAAAACATGCGTGACACTTAAAATATTTAATAAAAAGGAAGCTTTTTATTTCTTACTAGCAAGTATTACTTATTAGTGAGAAAATGAATGCGTCTACAACAGTCTCCACCAAAATCCCCCAAGAACTCAAAGAAAAAATGGAACGACTAAAGATTAAACCAGCCCAACTATTACGGAAAGCCATCGAAGATGAAATAAAAAGAAGAGAAGCTGAAGAGCTCAAAGAAATGATAAACAAACTAAAACCTGCACTTGATAAAGTAAGCATAGAAGAAGCAGTGGCAAGCATAAGAGAGGATAGAGACCGCAGATGAAGTACCTATTCGACTCCTCCGCTATATTCCACGCTATAAAAGAAAACAAAATTGACCTCTTAATTGGAAACTACACGTTAGAACTAGCCAGATATGAACTTGGAAACATCCTATGGAAAATCTTCACGTTAAAGGCAAAAGCCACAGAACAAGAAATTAAAGCACTCGCAAAAGTAATCAAACAAGCACTCGACCTGATGGAAATCACGCAAATAACCTGCAACGAAGAAGAAATACTCGAAACCGCAACACAGCTGCAAATCACGTTCTACGATGCCGCATACACATACAACGCCAAAATTAAGAAATTACCACTCATAACTGAAGATTTACATCTACTGAAAAAAATCACACCCTACACCAAAGCTATAACGCTAAACGACATCAAATCAGCAAAACCCTAAAAAACACCAAAAACAATACTGCCAAAAGACCACAAAGGAAGCACAAGCCCATGAAACAATTCGTAATTACACCCGCCGCCGGAAAGCGACTAATCGCCAAAGCATTGGCAAAGCACGCTGCCGTAGTAAACGCCCTAACAAATGGGGCACTCGTAATCGTCGCCGGCACTACAAACGGCTACGTAGCTGAAGAAATCCTAAAATCAATCGGACAAGCCGCAGGCTTTTCACGGAAACGCTTTTTCCGCGGCATCACCCTACCGCCAGGTACACCCGTAACCACAGAAGGCCGTTTACCAGACGAAAGCCAATTCCCTGGCGATGTAGTAATAACCCGAGGCGAATGGCGCAAAGGCAAAACAATTGCCGACGTAATCGACGAACTCAAAGAAGGCGATGTCATACTGAAAGGCGCCAATGCAGTGGATCTACAACGCAAGCAAGCAGCCCTCCTCATAGGGCATCCGAAGGCAGGTACAATCGCCGTGGCGCTTCAAGCAGTGCTCGGACGCCGAGTAAAGCTCATCGTGCCTGTTGGCTTGGAAAAACGCGTAAACGGCGACTTGCATTGCTTAGCTGAAAAGGTTAACACACCCGGGGCAAGCGGCTTCCGCCTGTTCCCCATGCCCGGGCAAGTATTCACCGAAATCGAGGCTATAAAACTTCTGACAGGCGCGGATGCTGAACTAATAGCTGCTGGCGGCGTCTGCGGCGCAGAAGGATGCTGCTGGCTTGCCATCAGCGGCACAGCAGAACAGGAAGCAGCTGCCGATCGGCTTCTGGCTTCGATTGTTTCTGAGCCTGCCTTTAGCCTTTAATACGTGGTTTGCTTGGTTTTACTTTTTTAGCTTGCAAAAACTTGGAGTTAAACGTACCATGCGTACTGGCGTCGATGGTGCCTCTTGACCTTAGCAGACCACGCGTTTGTGCTCATTAACGCGTACTATCATTTGTGTCCTCTTATTTAGGGGAGGGCGACGAATTTTTAGCGGTGCCTATTTTATGGTTCGCTCTTTAATAATTTTGTGTTTCCGCTTCTGCTTGCCAACGCATAGAGTTTTTGGTCTGCAGTGTATAATGTGCCGTTGATTTTCTGTGCTACTGCAATATAAAGTGCGTCATAAGCGCTTATGTTTTGAGATAATGCAACATGCATGGCTTCTGCCGCAATTTCACGCCCAACAATAACCTTTAAGCCATCATATAGTTTTGTAAGGTCTTCTACTGCGGCGTTTGCCTCTTCTGTTTTCAAATCTTTAATTATGCTTACATGCTTCCATATGACGTTCAAGCATTCAGCTAAAGCGAGATCTACTGTGTGGAGGGCATATCCTTTCTTTAGCGCGTTGGCGACTGTTACTGCGGCTTCTTCTGAGCCTACCTCGTTTAGAATAAGCTTCACGATTATGCTAGAGTCAAGAATTAGGCTCGGCGTTCTCGGTCCTCCCTGATGAGTTTTGTAGAGTCTGTTTTTGTCTTCCTTTTTTCTGCTCGCTTTCCTATTTCTTGAAGTGTCTTCATCAATTCGATTTGTTTAACTCTTTCCTCAAGGAAAGCTCTGACTTCTTGACTCCATTCTGCAGGGTTCTGCTCCATTTTCTCTTTAAGTTCTCTAGGTATGCGTATCGTAAACGTTGTAGACATAAATGTTTTCACTACTGTTGTAATAATTTCATGGAAAGCTAAAAACATTACTGTCTTACAAAGTTGTGCACATAAACCCTGTTGATTGCTTTAATGCTGAAAGCCAATCTGAACTTACCCGCTCATAGACGAAGTTCTGAGGTGCAGCGGGCAGGATTTGAACCTGCGAACCCCTACGGGAAAGGATATCCCATCTGGGCGCCTTCGATCAAAGCGTCGATCTTGAGTCCTTCACCTTTGACCTGGCTTGGTTACCGCTGCACACAAACTAAAAATTCAATGACTTTCTTATTAATTATTTCCCACAACTTGACCTTTAGGCTATTCTCTGTACTTCTTTATGTAAACTACTGCGCCTGCTGCAGCTAGGCCTCCGCCGACGCCGCCGCCAATGTATAGTCCATACAGGGAGAGGAATGAGGGTTCCTCCACCGTTACCATCACAATCGCGCTCTCGCACTCATGGACGGTTTCATTTCCAGCGAATGCGGCTTGAACCAGCCAGGTTCCAGTGGTTAACGGCTGATAGCTCACGGTGAAGGTGCCGTTTTCAAGCGCTTTGCACTGCAGTTTTTCTGTGGCGTTTACAGACGTAAACGTGACTGTTACAGGTGCACCCGCGGCTTCGGCAGACAGTGTTCCTGTTGCTGTTATATTTTCGCCTATAGTTACCTTTGTGCGGGTGACATTAAAGTCCGTTACAGCTGAGGGATATTTGACTGTAAAGTTTCCCACAGCGGTGAGTTGATTTTTCATCATGTCTGTTGCTTGAACTTTATACTCTACGAAGCTGCCAGCTTTCTGTTGCGGGATTGTAGCGTTGCACGTCATGTTACTAACAGTCATCTCTATCACATTTGTATTCTTCCAATTGTCAACTGTGTACCTAAGTGCGGCGTTCTCTAACTCTGTGGTATTTGCTATGTATGCAATCTCTGTCGAGTCAATAGGTGTGACTTTATGTGGAATCGTCAAGGGTGTTAAGGCGCCGTCGAACTTTGTTTTAACTAGAAATTCTATTGTTCCCTCGCCAAGTTCGCCAATTAAAACCAAATGGTACAAATTGTTGCCTGGAAACGGCTGAGTGTAGTTCAGATACATGTCTTGACCGTTAAACTCGCAGCTTGCATATGCTACGCCACGGTATCCTTCACTTTCAAGGTTGTAGCCGCCTACGTCGCTTAAGTTGCCGTAGAGCCCAGGCTCCCAAGGTAGTGAAACATTATTTACACTTAATGACTTCGCGTTGCTCATTAGATAAAGGCGTGCTTCATACATATCTAGCGTATCGGGAACGCGCACCCAAACTTCTATGCGTTCACTGTCAGTCATAAACTCGTAAGCCCAACTAGTTCTAAACGTTGGCACGTTAGCTATTTTTCCCGTTACATTGTGCTCATACCACTTGTTACATTCGATATTCTCTATTATCATAAACGTAGCTTGTTCAGCACCATAGCTCTCTCGCGCATCATTCATAAGCACAAAGGTGTAGGTACCCGAGCTGGCAGGTACAAAGAACGCGTCATCCGCAGTTGTGCCCAAATGCTCCGGCAATCCGGCTGCTTCGGTATGTATGCTCTCTAATGCGCCTTCTGGGTTATAGACGCAGATGTCATAGTCTGTCTTAGGCTTTGGGCCTGTGTTTATCCATGCGCCATAGCAGTACACATGGTAGCTGCGGCCGGCTTCCAGTGGGCAAACAATAGTCCAGTTCTGTCCTATAGGTACTTGTGACTTGTTAAGGTAAAGGGGGAAAATGGGCTTCTCAATGTAAGTCCAGTTACCACGGTCAAGGGAATTATAATATGTGTGGACGTATCTCTGGTACTCTGTTGCCGCTTGCACCGTAACGTTAAGTTGCTGCATAAAAAGTAGCAGTGTAGCTAGAGCTAAGATGGCTAGTAGTTTTTGTTCGTTTCCCACAGATATCTTGTTCAAGTTTTAACCCTAGCTGTTCCCTTTTGTTTTTGCTTAAGAATATTTGTTGTGAAATTTATCTCTGAATTCAGAATCAGAATCCAAGTTAAATCCTATCCCAATACCACTGCAAAAACTTCCATCACAAAAAAAAGGAACAGCACAATCCTACAGAACACAATACTGTCCAAAAACAACCAACCATACTCCAGCCGCGCCTTCATATTTGGCGCATATTAGCGATTCATTGCAGAAACCTATAGAGGGGCTATCAGCGGCAACTATCCAAACGCTACACCAAAAGAAGAACTGTTGCTTTCCAAATGGAATCAAAAACGATCATTAATATGTTTAAAGTAACAATGACATTGAACTTGACTTCCTCCTAAAGTCCAGAGATATAAAAATAAACACCCCTGAAGCCATGAGACAAGTGAAACGGCGTTGCTAATTAAAATCGCAAAACTCTCGTATTCTTCAAAATCAGGCTTGTTTATCAGTTATCTCCGTTTTCATAGTGATTAATTCTCTTTCTTCAGGATTTGCGGGCGCAATACACTAATGAAAAAGCTATTATTGTACAATACTCTAAAAAGTTTAAAAAAGCCATGGTTTACGACCAAGTGCATAAAAAAGTTTATTAGTAAGCGGTGTAGCATGTGTTTGTGCTCTCTAAAGATAGGAGACCCTTTTTCAAATTGGTCACTCCGACACGGAGGAAATCATAAGTTTGAAAAACCCGCTTAAAAAAAGCATGTTTACGTATTTAAAAAAATGTGGGAGATAGGTAAAATTGGCTGAACTTTCAAAAGAAGATGCACGCATTTTGTTGAAATCCTTTTTCAACGAGAAAGGCCTAGTAAGGCAGCACCTTGATTCATACAACGAGTTCATAGACCATGGCTTACAGGAAGTAGTGGACGAGGTCGGCGAAATCGACATTGAAGTTCCCGAAAGTCCATATAAAGTAAAGCTCGGACAAGTTTGGATCATTGATCCTCAATCGCGTATAACTGGGCCATATGTCACAGAGGTAGACGGCACTAAACATGAAATTTACCCGATGGAAGCAAGGCTTCGGAATCTCACGTATGCAGCACCCATAGCCCTTGAAATGACACCTGTAATCGATGGAAGGGAACAAGACACTGAACTGGTTTACATCGGAAGCATCCCTGTTATGCTAAAGTCAAAATTATGCTTCCTTTCGCAGCTTTCAAGGGAAGAGTTGATCGCCGCAGGCGAAGATCCAGATGACCCAGGCGGCTACTTCATAGTTAATGGCTCTGAACGAGTCATAGTCGCCATGGAAGATTTAGCGCCTAACCGCGTAATAGTTGACGTAGATGATAAGGGAACCTCACCAGTTTATCAGGCAAAAATATTCTCAACCACCGTGGGCTTCAGGGCGCGAATAGAATTAAAGCTGAAACCAGACGACGCCATATACGTCACAATGCCCGGCGTGCCAACTGAAATGCCCTTTGTGGTGATAATGCGCGCTCTCGGTTTGGAAAAGGATAAAGAAATTGCTGAGGCAGTTTCTCTCGATAAGACTATTCAAATGGAGTTAAGCGCATCATTCGAAAAAGCAATAGGTGTAGATACACAGAAAGACGCAATGCTATTTATTGGAAACCGTGTAGCCCACGGGCAAGTCGAAGAGTACCGTCTGCAAAAAGCTGAAACAGCCCTAGACAAGAACTTTTTGCCACATTTGGGCAGAAGCGAAAGTAACCGCAAAGACAAAGCGCTATTCCTCGGTGAAATGGCTTACCGTGTTATTCAACTTAAGCTCGGCAGAAGGCAACTTGATGATAAAGACCACTTCAAGAACAAGCGTCTCAGACTTGCCGGGCCGCTTCTCGCCGACTTGTTCCGTGTATCTTTCAAAAACTTGATTCGTGATATAAAATATCAACTTGAACGTATAGGTCTAAAAGGACCAGTAATAACAGTGTCTACCGCTGTCCGGCCAGGAATAATTTCTGAAAGATTCCAGCATGCCCTCGCCACTGGAAACTGGGGAAGAGGCCGGGTCGGTATAACTCAGCTCTTAGATAGAACAAACTATGTCTCAACGCTCAGCCACCTGCGACGTCTTCAGTCACCACTGAGCCGAAGTCAGCCTAACTTTGAGGCTCGAGATTTGCACCCAACACATTGGGGTCGTTTATGTCCTAACGAGACGCCTGAAGGATCTAACTGTGGTCTAGTGAAGAATTTAGCATTGTCCGCATCAATCTCTGTAGGCGTGAACCCCGAGAAAATCAAACAGTTACTTTTTGAGATGGGAGTGGTTCCCGCTTATGAAGCTCCTGAAGCATTGCGTCTTTCCGGAGCCAAAGTTTTCGTTGATGGCAACATCGTTGGATATTGCTCCTCAGCACCAGAGATGGTCAAAATTTTCAGAGAAAAACGGAGAAAAGGGGAAATCTCAACCGAAGTTAACATAACCTATTTCTCTAAAAAGCAAAGCGAGACAGAAGAAGTGCATGTAAACTGTGATGAAGGACGAGTGAGGCGTCCCTTAATAATTATTGAAAACGGTGTTTCCAAGCTTCAGCCGGAGCATCTTGAAAAACTAAGTCTCGGCGAATGGACCTGGGAGGATCTTGTGAAAAACGGTTTGATTGAATATTTGGACGCTGATGAAGAAGAAAACGCGTATATTGCTTTATCATTAGGCGGGATCACTCCTCAACATACGCATGCTGAAATTGCAACATACACTATTTTGGGAATTTGTGCATCAACTATACCCTATCCCGAGCACAACCAGTCACCACGCAACTCATACCAAGCTGCTATGGCCAAGCAAGCATTAGGCGTATATGGCACAAACTTCCATTATAGAGTGGATTCAAGGTCGCATATACTCCATTATCCGCAAGCGCCTCTGGTTGAAACTGAACTAATGGATGTTATCGGCTACAAACAGCGGCCTACAGGACAAAACTGCGTCGTCGCAGTTCTCAGCTTCGAAGGCTACAACATGGAAGACGCCTTAATCTTCAACAAAGCTTCAATAGAAAGAGGCCTAGCGCGCTCCACCTTCTATAGGATATACGAAGCCGAATGCCGCCAATACCTAGGCGGTTTGAAAGACAAATTTACGATTCCTGAACCAGGAACTCGCGGCTATCGTGGTGAACAGTATTACAGGCTACTCGAGTCTGATGGAATCGTAAGTCTAGAATCAGCAGTCGTAGGCGGAGACGTTCTAATTGGAAGAATAAGCCCGCCCAGATTCCTCGAGGAATATAAGGAATTTGAGGTTAAAGGGCCCTCCATGAGAGATACCTCTGTGGATATGCGTCCTTCAGAAACAGGAGTCGTTGATGGAATATTCGTAACGCAATCTGGAGAAGGCAGCAAACTCGTGAAGGTCAGGGTTCGCGATCAGCGTGTTCCAGAGTTAGGCGACAAGTTTGCCTCCCGCCATGGACAAAAAGGTGTTATAGGCTTAATAGTTCCACAGGAAGACATGCCTTTTACAGAGGACGGCATAGTCCCAGACATAATAATAAATCCTCACGCTATACCCTCAAGAATGACGATTGGCCAATTCATCGAGTCTCTAGCTGGAAAAATGGCTGCTGCCCGAGGAAAACCCGCAGATGGTACCCCATTCTCCAATGAAGGACCTGAGGTAATCAGGAAAAACCTTGTAAAGCTTGGATTCAGCCACACAGGCACTGAAGTATTCTACAACGGAATGACGGGCGAAAAATTTGTTGCCGACATATTTGTTGGCATCGTTTACTACCAGAAGCTCCATCACATGGTGGCCGACAAAATCCATGCCCGAGCACGCGGGCAAGTGCAAATGTTAACAAGGCAACCCACTGAAGGCCGCGCCAGAGGCGGTGGTTTAAGATTCGGCGAAATGGAACGCGACTGCCTTATAGGCCACGGTGCTGCCATGCTGCTCAGAGATAGGTTGCTAGAGGAATCTGACAAGTACACTTTGTATGTGTGCGAAAACTGCGGGCAAATTGCCTATTTTGACATGAAGCAGCGAAAATACATATGCAAAATCTGCGATGAAAAAGCCAAGATTTCACCTGTGATCATTTCTTACGCTTTCAAGCTATTGCTTCAAGAACTCCAAAGTTTGTGTATTACACCAAAATTAAAACTAAAGGAGAAGGCATGATGTCTTCAGAAGAACCAATTCATAAAGTTGTTGATGAAATCTCTTTCGGCTTAATTTCCCCCCAAGACCTAAGAAAGCAATCAGTTGTAGAAATTCAAACACCCGACACTTACGATGAAGACGGAGCACCTATCACAGCAGGCCTGATGGATGGGCGATTAGGAACCCTCGAGCCCCGTCAGCGATGTAAAACATGCGGTAATACAGCGGTTCGCTGTCCCGGCCACTTCGGACACATTGAACTGGCGGTGCCCATAGTCCACATAGAATTTACAAAGATAATCCATGAACTTTTGAAAGCAACATGCCGCAATTGCGGTCGCATACTTTTATCAGAAGAATCGGCGAAAAAAATTCGCGGTCGCATCGAGAAATACAAGTCACTCTTAGGCACAATACCTGACGAAGTGCACAAGAGCATTATGCAAGAGATTAAGGCTAAACAATGCCCCCATTGTGCAGCTCCGCAGTACAAAATAACTTTTGAGAAGCCCACAAAGTTCACAGAGCAAACAGAAACAGGCTCTGAACCGTTAACGCCAAGTATGATTAGAGAAAGACTTGAGCGTATTTCAGACGAAGATTTGGAAATTTTAGGATTCAACCCCAAAGTAGCAAGACCTGAATGGATGGTTCTCCAAGTTTTGCCTGTACCTCCAGTCTACGTTCGACCATCTATCACGCTGGAGTCAGGAATCCGCTCGGAAGATGACTTAACTCACAAGCTTGTTGACATTATCCGCATTAACCAGCGGCTTAAAGAGAACATGGAAGCAGGAGCACCAACCCTTATAATTCAAGACTTGTCTGAACTTCTCCAATATCACGTTACAACTTACTTCAACAACGAAGCCTCAGGTATACCTCCCGCGCGGCATCGATCTGGGCGGGCTTTAAAAACTCTCTCGCAGAGGTTGAAGGGAAAAGAAGGGCGCTTCAGAAGCAACCTCTCAGGTAAAAGAGTTGACTTCTCCGCAAGAACTGTTATCTCTCCAGATCCAAACCTTGACATAAACGAGGTAGGCGTTCCACAGGATGTGGCCATGCGCCTATCAGTGCCTGAAAAAGTAACCACTTGGAATATTGAGGAACTGAAGAAACTCGTCATAAACGGTCCTGACAAGTATCCAGGCGCCCTCTACATTATTAGACCCGATGGAAAACGCATACGGCTTGAGTTCGTAGTGGACAGAACAAAAATCGCCGAAGCCATAGAACCAGGCTTCGTTGTAGAGCGTCATCTTAAGAACGGCGACATAGCAATATTCAATCGTCAGCCCTCGCTGCACAGGATGTCTATCATGGCGCATTATGTGCGTGTTTTGCCTTACAAAACTTTCCGCTTGCACTTGTGCGTTTGTCCACCTTACAACGCTGACTTTGATGGTGACGAAATGAACCTCCATGTACCACAGAGCGAGGAAGCCCAAACAGAGGCTCTTTTGCTCATGCAAGTCCAAGATCAGATACTCTCGCCAAGATTTGGAGGTCCAATAATTGGCGCAATCCGAGACTTCATCACAGGCGCGTACTTTTTTACTCGAAGGGAAAACTATCTGACTAAAGATGAAGTTGGTAGGCTTCTTACGGCAACGGGATACACTGGGCCATTGCCGGAACCTAAGGTTAAGGAACCACAGCCTTTGTGGTCTGGCAAACAAATCTTTAGCCTCTTTTTGCCGAAGACCTTAAACTATGTTTTGAAGGCAAACATTTGCCAAGGCTGCGTTAAATGTGAAGAAGAAAACTGCAAGTACGATGCTTACGTGGTTGTTAAAAACGGCGAGCTTGTTTCAGGAATTATTGACAGACGCGCTATTGGCGCCGAGCAGTCTGAGAGCTTGCTGCATAGAATAATCAAAGATTACGGGACTCAAGCTGGACGCGAATTCTTGAATAAAATAACGCGAATGCTGAAGCTTTTCATAACCATGCGCGGTTTTACCTACTCATATGATCAGCTTGTTCTCTCGCCTAGGGCTGTAAGCAAAATCAATAGGACAATGGAAAAAATCCAAAAGAAAATTGATGAGCACATTAGAAACTACCGCGACGGCACCTTACCCAGATTGCCGGGTCAAACACTTGAAGAGTCCTTTGAAATCTATGTTATGCATGAGCTAGCCCGAGCCAGAGACGAGGCAGGCAAAATTGCAGATGAAGACTTTACAATTGAAAATGCAGGAATAGTGATGACTCGAACAGGAGCACGTGGCTCAAGCCTTAACATTGGCCAAATGACTGCCTGTGTCGGGCAGCAGTCAGTACGCGGCAAAAGAATACTCAGAGGATATGTTGGAAGAGCTTTACCACACTTTGTAGAAGGTGATCCTAGCCCAAGAGCAAGAGGCTTCGTGTACTCCTCTTATCAAAATGGGTTGGATGCTATTGAATTCTTCTTCCACGCGATGGGAGGCCGGGAAGGCTTGGTAGACACTGCAGTCAGAACACAGCAGAGTGGTTACATGCAGCGTAGGCTTATCAACGCGTTGGAGCACATTCGCTTAGAATACGACGGCACCGTGAGAAACTCTGCAGGCGACATAATCCAATTCAGGTATGGCGAGGACGGCGTAGATCCAGCTAAAAGCGACCATGGCAAGGCAGTAAACGTTAGCCGCCTTATTGATCAGATAAAAATTGCAGAAGAAGAAGGTTCACCCGCATCAGAGGAGTACATTGAAAAACAGCTGGAAGAAGTTAAAGAGCAACTTACACCGATGCTTGTAGAACAGCTTAGGCAGAATTTGGCTAAAGCTAAGCTCAGCGAGAAGGGCGTAGAAAAAGCCGTCAAGTTGACAGCTGAACAATACAAGCGGGCTTTGATGGAGCCAGGTGAAGCAGTGGGCATAGTTGCTGCTCAGTCAATAGGTGAACCTGGCACTCAGATGACTCTTAGAACATTCCACTATGCAGGTGTCAAGGAGCAAAACGTAACCTTAGGCTTGCCGAGGCTGATCGAGATAGTTGATGCTAGACGCATTCCTTCAACACCGATTATGACTATATACTTGACACCAGAGTACCGCAAGAGTAGAGAAGGCGCAGTTGAAATTGCACGTAAGATTATCTATACAAGTTTAGAAAACATTGCTTCTGCTATTTACGAGGATGCGGTTAACGAGGAGATAGTGGTTGAGTTAAACAAGACTATGATGGAAGACAGAGGGATAACTATGGCAGAACTTGAAGAAAAACTGCAACTGCAGAATGCCACTGTGAAGGTGGAGGAAGACGCTATTCACATTAAACCCAAGAAGGTTGACGTCCTTAAAAAGATGCTAAGCAAGATTCCTGCCTTGCACATCAAGGGTGTGCCAGAAATAAAGCGTGTTTTGGTAACTGAAGAGCACGGAGAATGGGTCATACGCACAGACGGCTCAAACCTGGCGAAAGTCTTAGAAATCAGTGGTGTGGATACTTCTCGGACAACAACCAACAACATTCATGAGATAGCTAAAACTCTCGGAATTGAAGCTGCAAGAAACGCCTTAATCAAAGAAGCTGCAAACGTGCTGGAAGAACAAGGTTTAGATGTGGATGTGCGGCACGTCATGCTTGTTGCAGACATGATGACTGCGACGGGTGAGGTGCAGCAGATCGGCAGGCACGGCATCAGCGGTAAGAAAGCCAGCGTTCTGGCTAGGGCTGCTTTTGAAATTACTGTTCCGAACATTGTGGAGGCAGCTATAAAAGGCGAATCTGATCCGCTGGAGGGCGTAACTGAAAACGTGATTGTTGGTCAATCAATTCCGATTGGCACTGGTTTGGTCGAGCTTTATATGACTACGTTTGAAAAGCAAGAAAAGGAAGGAGGTAAGACAGAAGCATGATAGATATAGATAAAGCGATATCGTTAGCGGTGAAAACTGGGAAGGTATCTTTCGGCGCCAATATGGCTTTGCAGAACGCTAAGACTGGGAAGGCTAAGATGATAATTTTGGCTTCTAATTGTCCAAAAAACATAAAAGAGCAAGTTGAATATTATGGCAAAATCTCTAAGGTTCCTGTCATGACGTATAAGGGTGCTGCGATGGATTTGGCTAAAGTCTGCAATAAACCGTTTATTGTCTCAGCGCTAAGTATAAGAGAAGCAGGTGACTCAGAAATTCTCAAGTTTATTGAAAGTAATGAGATGCAAGAGTATACTGGAGGAAATGAATGACAAGCGGTATTAAATTCACGTGTGACGAGATGCGCTATATCGCGTTGTTTGAAAGTATAAGCGGTGCTTCCGTTAAAGACTGCATAATCGACGAGGAGCAGGGGCGGGCGATATTTATAGTGAATCAGGGTCAAGTTGGCGTTGCCATTGGCAAAGGCGGAAGGAACATTCACACGCTGGAAAGGATGACCGGGAAAAAGCATGAAATAATCGAGTATTCCGATGATGCAGTGCAGTTCATTAAGAACGCTTTGAAGCCAGCGGCGGTCAAGGAAGTGCGTATAACCGAGAGGATGGACGGCAAAAAAATGGCTGTTGTAACCGTTAACCCGAAAGATAAGGGCGTGGCTATCGGCAAAAACGGCAAGAACGCGGAGCGCCTTCGGTTTTTAGTGAAAAGGTATTTTGACATTCAGAATGTCAGCATAACTTGAACCCAAACTCAAGCCGCGCAAGCATTAACTCTACATAGTTTTTGCTTTTTTCCTCTCACCTTTTGTAGGTGCTTTGGCTTAATTTTTGAGTCAGCCGAGCTGGCTAAAATAGCATGCTTGTGAGCCCCAACACGGTTTTGCTTTAGGTAGCGCTTTGTTTAACCAAAATGTTTTCGGAAAGCCTCGCGAATTTGTTGTGGCCCTTCGAGTACGTACACATCTTCCATTCTTTTCAGCTTCTCAACCTGCTCAACTTCTTCTCGGCGTACCCTCAGCTTCATTTCTCTGCCGTCAGGAAGCTTCGTGGATACTGTGCCTACTTTGTAATCTGTTGGCGCAATGTAAACGGGCACGAATGCCTTCAGACTCATTATTGCCGCGTTTGTAAGCAATGTGTCACCTATGCTATTCGAGATTTTCGCAACAGTGTTCGACGTGGCAGGCGCGATAAGAAGGAACTCGTATTTATGCATCTGCATCCACGCCGCGAGAAAAGGCGTGTTAGAGTTGATTTCCACGTAGACTTTCTGAAAGCTTTGCTTTAGATCCGCTTCTAGCTTATAGTATTTTAACACGAGCTCCGCGGCCTTGGAGAGGAAAGCCTGGATCTCCACGGTTTCCGCGTATTCTTTTTGAATTTTTTTCATTTCCTTTATGAATTCAGCGATTTTGTCACCGGCGCCGGTTATTCCCCAAGCAACTTTCCGCTTTTTAGTTTTATCTTGTTCAACCATATTTTTCAGCGGCTTCCTTCATCTTTTTTAGCTTCATATTCTTTAAGGAAATCGGCGAACTTTTTCACCGTTTTCCTTAGGCTTCTAAGGCCTTCTTCGTCACTTTTTACGCCTTCTAGCGTGTCTTTTGTCCAGAATGTCGCGCCTAGGTTCGCGCCGAAATACCCGCCGCTAACTGGTATGATGCCATTGAGAATAAAGAAGGTGTGAATCTGAATTAACGCAAGCTCCTGACCTCCTGCCCTGTCACCGCCGACTGCAATGCCCATGCCAATTTTGCCTTTGAAGATGTTTGCATCTGAAGCCACTGCAGCGCGAGTTCTGTCCATAACTGCTTTGATTTGAGCGCTTACGCCGCCATTATATACGGGTGTGGCTATGATTATGCCTTTTGCCTCGGTAAGCAGCACGTAAAGCTCCTGCATGTCGTCCTGTATGACACATTGCTTTTCCATTAGGCAGTAATCGCAGTGTGTGCAGAAGCCGATTTCTTTTCCCCTAACAGTCCACAGTTTTGTCTCGAAGCTTTTTTCTTCCAAAATGCGAAGGGCTTCTGAGAGGACATACTCGGTGGCTTGCTGGCGTGGGCTGCCGCAGATACCCAGAACCTTCATGTTCATCAAGAATACTCATTACGCAGTTGTGCACATTAAACTTTACTAAACTTCGGGCACTTGCGTTTGCTTGTGTTGGCGGCTTCGCTATTTACGTTGCCTTTATTGCTTTTACACCGATTGTTCAGAAAAAGATGCGCTAAGTGAAACGAAAGGTTCTTAAGCCATTAGGCATTTTTCTACACGGCAAGAAAACGTTAATGGTACTGCCTATCTTAGTGTTAGCGCGTACCCTTTAGATGGGAAGGCGGTATTAACCAGAAAAAGTTAAAATAGTTGAATGAAGAGGTGAAAAAGTATGGAATACATTTACGCTGCTATGTTACTTCACAGAGCAGGAAAAGAGATAAACGAAGCAAACGTCTCCAACGTTTTGACAGCTGCTGGAATAAACGTTGACTCTGTAAGAGTAAAAGCGCTTGTAGCCTCTTTAAGCGAAGTCAACATTGACGAAGCAATAAAATCCGCGCCTACCATGATGGCTGCCGCACCAGCCGCACCTGCTGCAACTGCTGCACCTGCCGCGGAGCAAAAGCCGAAAGAAGATGAAAAGAAGAAAGCTGAAGAAGAAAAAGCCAAAGAAGAAGCAGCGCTTGAAGGTTTAGGTGCTCTCTTCGGCTAAAATCTGCTTTTATTTCTTTAAGTTGCCTTCTGTTTTTTAGGTTTTTCTTTTCGTAGTCATTTTCCATATTATGACAGGTAGCCAACCGCAGATAATACTCAATGTAGCGGGGAAAAATTCTATTTCATAGTATACTTGGATTACGTATGTGAATCCCAGAGAAAACGCCATAATCAGCGCTGAGGTCACTGCAGTTTTTTGGTCAAATTTCTTGTAGGTTTGAGTGGCCAGTAGCCCTGCAAAAAAGAAGTCGCCTAGCCCTAAAGCGCTGAAGTGGAGTGCATCTTGTATTGGAATGCGAGGTAGGACTACTGCAATTGGAAGACGCAGGTCAAGGAGGGTTACTGCGGCTTGTCCCATTGTTCCTGTTCCAAACACTAGAATTATATCCATTACAGTTAGTAGTCCGGCGAAAATGAGTACGATTTTCCACGTGAACAAAGAAGCCAAGTAAAGCGTTATCAGAACGGCGAATGTTATTGCAAAAACGTTAAAGAAATACGGAACCCAGATGGGGGTGCCTCTGTAAAATAGGTAAAGCAGCAGGAAGAAGGCTGGCGGCAAGACTGCTGTGTACCATCTTTCTCCGGCACCTTTTCTTCGTTGCTCATATAAGATGGCGAGGAAAGCGAAAGTTGCCAAGCCATAGGCTGCTAAGCTTCCAGTGAACAGCCAGCTGTCCGTGAACGGGTCTAAAAGGGCAGTTGTTCCAACAGCCACGGCGGTTAACCCGAAAAGCAGGCAGAACAGCTGTGCTCGCCTTTTTTGCATGTCTGAAAAGGTGTACGAAAAAATGAAGAGTAATGCTGAGTAGGCAAAGAGGAAAACTATTGTTATGGTTTCTTGTGGGACAAAAATTATCAATGAAATTGCTATGCTTATCATGGCTACAAGTAGGATTGCGTCTCGAATGCGAAATTCTCTCTCTTCGAAAGTTGTTTTCAGTTTGCTTTCAATTCGTTTATTCAGCAATATAGCGGCAAGAGTTACACTGAACAGTGTTGCGGGCATGACGATGTCGAATGAAAACATGAACAGTCATAACTCAAACAAGCATTTAAAGCTTAAACACCGAATTGCGCGTTCAAAACCGCAAGCGTAGCAAGCAGCGCCTCTTCCGTCCGCACAGTCTCCGTTCCTTGCTCAGGAATAGTGTTCACCACAAAATCCGCTTGGGCGTCAAGATTTATTTCCAACTCGCTGGCTAACTCGTATAATCCCTTTTTAGGCGAGCCGAACAAGAGGAGGATGCTGCTTGCCTTTTCCCATTTCTGCGCTAGTTTTTCGGCAACATCCCTGAAATTAACGCCTTTTTTCGAAGTGGCAACCTTCAAATCAAAATTTCTGCTCAGTAAAAGTCTTGATAACGCATCGTTTTCCATGACTTGCGCCACTTCATATCCCCAGTATTCTGGGATTTCCTCTCGATTTGCAGTTTGAACCTCAACCCGCCCGTCAATTTTGGCAACTTTTACTGTCAAGCGTTTGCCAACCGCAATGTGTCTTCCACGCATTAGCGCTGGCGCTTCAACGCCTATATCCACGAGCATGCCATCCGGCGTTGCGGCTGTTACTACAGCCTCACGATACTCGCCGAGCTTCAAGTTCGCAATTTTCTTATTTAATGGATGATGAGGTGTTCGCAGCGGTGGCACTATTCCCACGTACTTCAGTCGCGGGTCAAGTTTGAATAGTCGCTTTCTGAGATATTGCGGCGTCTCCATGTATCTCAGTAGTGTGACGATTAAATCTGCTTGCGGTTGCTGGTTTGCTTGTGATTCATCACGATAAACTATGATTTCGTTCACTCTGAAGATCGCCGCGGCTCTGCCGATTAAGCCTATTTTTGAGGTTTTTTCACGTAGATGCGGCGTATCCGAAATAACCGATGCGGGGATGGCGACTGCCAACTTATTCTTACCCATTTTCAGCTTAGCTCCTTCCAGAAAGCCTATCGTTCAGCTTAAAAGTAAAAGTCTGGATATAAAACTGTGGGTAATCTGATGAGCAAAGCGGCCGCGTCAATTTTGGATAATCCCGAAAAAATACGCTTAATTGATAAGAGCAATATGCTGGCTTTCTGCATGAATGCCGCGGGGCATTATCGTGAAGCCGCAAAAATTGCTGAACAACTCTCGGTGTCCTACAAAATTGCTAAACACCTTTCGGTGTCCTACAATCATGTGGATAATGTTGTTGTGGCTGGCATGGGTGGTTCCGCAATAGGCGGCGAGCTGCTCAAGGACTGGGCAAGCAGCAAAGTGCAAGTGCCTATAGACGTTTGCAGAGCATATGAACTGCCCGCCTACGCTCACGAGCATACTCTTGTGGTGCTGGTGAGCTATTCAGGGGAAACAGAGGAAACTCTCAGCGCTTTTTTGGATGCAGTTAAACGCGGCTGCATGGTTTTCTGTGTAAGTTCCGGCGGTAGTCTTCTCCGTTTTGCTGAAAAGCTGGATTTGCCGCATATTCGTGTGCCTTCTGGTTTTCCGCCGCGTGCAGCACTGCCTTACCTATTTGTGCCTCTGCTTATGTTGCTGGAAAATACGCGTCTTGTCGCTGGCGTGCATGAGGAGCTCGCGGAGGCTTTGCCGCTGTTGGAGCGAATTTGCAGAGAAAACGCGGCCGATGTGCCCGTGAAGGATAATTTTGCGAAGAAGTTGGCTTTAGGAATTGCTGGGACAGTGCCTGTGGTTTACGGGTTTGGCTTTTACCGTGGTGTGGCGCAACGTTTTAAGCAGCAGTTCAATGAGAACAGTAAGGTTCCTTCGAAATGGGAGTTTCTGCCTGAACTCAATCACAACGAGATTGTGGGATGGGAAAAGGCCGATAAGCTGGCAAAGTGCTTTTCTGCAATATTCCTGAGAGATAGGGATGAGCCTAGCGAGGTACGTAGTAGAATCGAAATAACCCAAGAGCTTATGCCCGCTGCCTCGAAGCATTTCGAAGTGTGGGCTCAAGGCAGAAGTGTGCTTGCCCGAATGTTGTCTGCTGTCTGCATAGGCGATTTCACAAGCGTCTACTTGGCTGTTCTTCGCAATGTGGATCCTACGCCAGTGGCCAATATAACGTTGTTGAAAGAGAAAATGAGGCAGAGCGGAACAAAAGAGAAAATAATCTGTGCGCTGGAGCGGCTTGCTGCTTCACGGTGAACTGTTTTCTTTAACGAACATCTTGAACATTTCTTCTGCGGCTTCAAGCGGCAGCATCTGTGGTGGTCGTTTAAATGCGTAGGCGCAGACAGGCAATATTGCGCCCTTAAGCTTCTTGTTCAACGCTATCTTCATGGCTCTTACCGTGTCAAAGAGGACAGAGCCAGCGTTTGGCGCGTCAACCGTGCTGAATTTTAGGTCTATCCTCATCGGCGCGTTGCAGAAGTAGACGCCACTGATCCAGAAGTAGCTGTCACGGTTGTTCTGGAGAAAATCCACGTAATCCGTTGAGCCCGCCACGACTTCTGCCTTGTAGGGTAGCGTGCTGGCTACTGCCTGTGTTTTAATGGCGCGTTTTGTTTCGCGTGTGCGATCCATGGTGTCTAGCGATTCTGTCCCTCCGCCGACATCAAGCTGATACGTTTCCGTGATTTTCACGCCATGATCTGAGAGCAGCTTAAGCAACGTTTTATGCAGCGTGGTTGAGCCTACTTGATCAATTAGGTCGTCACCGACTACTGGTAGCCCTGTGTTTTCAAATTTCTTTGCCCACGCTTCATCGCTGGCAATGAAGTTCGGTGTAGCGTTTACAAAAGCACAGTTCGCCGCCAAAGCTTGCTCCGCATAATACTGTGAGGCGCTCTTAGCCCCGCTTGGAAGCAAGTTTACAAGCACCTCTGCACCTGCTTCACAGAGCGCTTTAGCCACGTTTACCTCGGGCTGACTGCTGGGCTCTATGATCTTGCGAGTGTTTTCGCCGACGCCGTCAAGCAGCGGCCCTTTCTGCACGGTTACCCCTGTCCGCGGGACATCTATGACTCTTGGCGCATTGTTCGGTTCGGCGAATATGGCCTCAGCCAAGTCTTTTCCAACTTTGCGGCTGTCCACATCAAATGCAGCAACAACCTGGATATCGCGGGGTTTGTATCCGCCTAGTTGCGGATGGCGAAGCCCCACCGGATTTTCTGTAAAAACGTCATAGTAGCGTAAGCCTTGAATAAAAGCTGAGGCGCAGTTTCCTACACCCGCTATGGCAACTTTAATTTTCGACATTCATGTAACACCTTGTTTCGGCTTTTCTTATTTACTTTGCTCTTATAAAATGCATCGCTACAACAAGACTGGAATCCGCCTTGTTGCCGCCGTGATAGCCCCTCTATAGGTTTCTGCAATGAATCGCTAATATGCGCCAAATATGAAGACTGTTTTTGAACGTAGACAGACAAATAAAAATGTTGTTGGCGGGCCCGACGGGAATTGAACCCGCGACCTACGGATTAAGAGTCCGCCGCTCTAACCTTACTGAGCTACGGGCCCGCTGTGGGTCTTCTAAATGAAGTTTCAATAGGAAATATAGAGCTTGCGGTTCCAAGCTGCGCAGTATTACCTTTATGGTGTCCTGATAAATTTTGGGAATTCGAAGGCTTATATAAGTTTCATGTGTCTTAGAAGGCGGAGAGCAGCATTTATGCCGCGTGACTTGAAAATTGTTCTTAAGCCCATTGGATACGTCAAAACTGAGGCTGTCGGCGCCGAAGTAAGGGATAAACAAAGAATCTCGCAGATAATTATCAAAGGCGAGCTTGTGGAAGCGTTGGAGGGCATTGACGGCTTTTCGCATCTGTTTGTGTTATATTGGCTTAATCAGGTTAGCCGCGGCGAAGTGAGGTTGAAGGTTCATCCCCGTGGCAGAGTTGACTTGCCGCTGCTGGGTGCTTTTGCCACGCGGACAATGTATCGCCCGAATCCTATTGGGTTAACTTTGGTTGAGCTTATCAAGGTTGAAGGTAACGTTTTAACGGTCCGTGGTCTTGACGCGTTTGACGGCACACCTGTTCTTGACTTGAAGCCCTTTGACCCGTGGGACGCCGCTAAAGACGCCAAGGTGCCCGGTTGGTGGCTTAAGCTGGAGAATGAAAAGACGCGGGTACCTTAATGGGGAAATGGGACTTAAAGGTTGAATTTTGCTACTATTGCCTTTAGAATTGCCTGTCTGAGTTCTTCGCCCTTCAGCTGCGAGGCCCTTAGATCAGCGAACGCCGTAGCCAGCGTTGCATCTTCGAATACTGTTTTTATCCAGTTTTCAAAATCTTCTCGGTACAGATGAAACTCCAATGATTCAACTGCGGCGCGTTTAACTATTTCGTAGAAGTCTTTGAGGCTTTCTGCTGAGAAGCCAGTTGGCTGGCCGATGGCGGTGTAAAAGTGAAAAGCTAATTCCTTTGGAATCGGCGCAATAGCTTTTAACAGGGCCTTGCCCTTTTCCGTTATGCTATATCCGCCGTTTGTTCTCCGTATGAACCCGGCGCTGGCAAGGTCTTGCATGCGTTGTATTGTTTCTTCAATGTCTAAGCCAACCATCTGCGCGAAACTGTTCATGTCAACGCGGCTGGTGACTTCACTCATAACCTTCAAAACTTTTAACTGATCATCCATCAATTCTGATTCACCTCAAACAGACAGATATAATTATTAATTTTGGATCTTAAATGTCTGTTGCTCAGCAAAAGCTTTTAGAACAAAACATTAACCAGTGTAATGTTCTGGTGGTTGGCGGTGAAGAAAATGCCCGGTGATTATGTGGTAGTAATTGTGACGACTGCGAATAGGCAGGAAGCAGAAAAAATCGCGTATCATCTTCTTAATGAAAAATTAATTGCGTGTGCCAACATAATTGGTCCAGTTTCTTCATTTTTCCATTGGGCTGGGAAAATTGAGAATGCAGAGGAGTATTTGCTGCTTATGAAGTCGCGGAAAGACTTGTTTAGCAGGCTATCGGATGCTGTGAAGGCACTGCATAGTTATGAGGTTCCAGAGATAATTGCTCTTCCTGTTGTTGATGGCGCGAAATCGTATTTGGCTTGGTTGGCTGATTGTTTAATGTGAAGAACAAGTGATGAATGCACATTTTTGTGCACAAAAGCCTTAAATAAGGCATTTCTTTTTTCTCTAAAACTTACTGGGTGCGAACATGAGGTATTGCGTTTGGCTCCAAACAAGCAAACATGCAACTAGCCATTCACAAACTAAATTATAAAAAAATCCCCTTTACGCAATCCCCAGTCGAAATTTTCGCTAAACTCCAAAAACACTGCAAAACAGCTTATCTCCTCGAATCCATAGAAGGCCCCAAAAAACTTGCACGATACTCGTTTATAGGCTTCGAGCCGCGGTTGACCGTATCAGTAAAGAACGGCGAAGCAGAACTCAGCGATGAAACAACTGGCGAAATAGATAAAACTAAAACCAGCGACCCCCTGCGCGTTATAGCAGAACTTGTTAAAAACAAAAACGTTACCAACGGCAACTTTAGATTTGCCGGAGGCGCAGTCGGCTACATTTCATACGACGCCATCCGCTACTGGGAAAAGCTGCCGCAGAGATCCAGCGATGACCTGGATTTTCCAGATGTACAGTTCGGATTCTTCGATGACGGCATAGTGTTTGACCACAAGCAGCGCCGAGCATTCTACTACTACTTAAACAAAAACCGCTATGCAGAATTTGAGAAGTTAATTACCCATGCTGCCGACGACGAAGCGCTAAGGCACCAGCAACCGAAAATGAACGTTACTAAAGAAGATTTTGAGAAATCTGTGGAAAAAGCTAAGGAATACATAACAGCAGGCGACATCTTCCAAGTTGTGCTTTCCAAGCGCTACGAGATGCGCTTCACAGGCGACCTTATAGCGTTTTACCGTGCTTTACGCGAAATAAACCCCTCCCCCTACATGTATTTCCTCAAGTATGGTGACAGGCAAATTGTGGGCTCGAGCCCGGAAATGCTTGTCAGAGTCGACAATAGAATTGTTGAAACTTTTCCAATAGCTGGAACAAGACCCTGCGTTGCGAATGCCCGTGATAACAGGCGCCTAGCCAGAGAGTTACTGGCTGACCCGAAAGAGCGCGCTGAGCATGTGATGCTGGTTGACTTGGCGCGAAATGACATTGGAAAAATCGCCAAGTTCGGCAGCATTCAGGTTCCAGAGTTCATGAAGGTTCACCGTTACAGCCACGTGCAGCATCTCGTTTCTCAGGTTACAGGCGAGCTTAGGGAAGACAAAGATTATTTTGACGTGTTAAAAGCGGTTTTTCCAGCAGGCACAGTTTCAGGCGCGCCTAAGGTTCGCGCTATGGAAATAATTGAAGAACTTGAACCCACAAGGAGAGGCCCCTATGCCGGTGCTGTCGGCTACTTCTCCTATAACGGAAACGCGGATTTCGCAATAACCATCCGAACACTGTTCGCTAACGGAAGCAAGGCCTACATTCAAGCAGGCGCGGGCATAGTGGCTGACTCTGTGCCAGAAAGAGAATGGTTTGAAACCAATCATAAAGCAGAGGCGCTTATGAAAGCGCTGGAAAGGGCAGGAGGCAAATACAGTTGAAGGTTCTGGTCATCGATAACTATGATTCTTTCGTCTACAATCTTGTTCAATACATAGGCGAATTCGGCGCCGAAGTCATCGTTTTTAGAAATGACCAAATAACCCTGAAGCAGGCAGAGAAACTTAAGCCAGACAGGATAGTAATCTCTCCTGGACCTGGAACCCCGGAGGACAAGCGGTACTTCGGTGTTTGCACAGCAATTCTGCACCAGTTAAGCCGGGAAATACCCACTTTGGGCGTCTGTCTTGGACATCAAGGGATAATTCACGCTTTTGGAGGACGAATTGTTTCAGCGAAAAAGCTGATGCATGGAAAAACATGTGCAGTTAAACACGATGGCGAAGGCATTTTCAGTGGCGTCAGCAACCCTTTCACCGCAACCCGCTATCACTCGCTCGCTGGTGATGCACAGGCTATTCCCGAGTGCCTTAAAGTGACCGCAGTCTCAACTGACGACGGAGAAATCATGGGCATCCGCCACGTTAAATATCCAATTGAAGGCGTGCAGTTTCACCCTGAATCTATACTTTGTGAGGACGGAAAACTGATTATAAGAAACTTTTTGGAGAGGTGACGGCGCGAAATGATCAGGGAAGGTATACAAAAACTTGTGGAAAAAACAAACCTAACTTCAGATGAAGCCCAAGCAATAATGAGAGAGATAATGTCTGGGAAAGCAACTAACGCGCAAATCTCTGCCTTTTTAACCGCCCTCAGGATGAAAGGAGAAACCGTTGAAGAGCTAATAGCTTTTGCTACAGTCATGAAGGAGAATTGCCGCCGGATCCAACCCAACGTAAAAGGGCGGCTGGTTGACACATGCGGAACAGGCGGCGACAAAATAAAAACCTTCAACGTCAGCACAACCGCGGCGTTCGTAGCCGCAGGCGCAGGTGTTCCCATAGCGAAACACGGGAACCGTTCAGTAACAAGCCAAAGCGGCAGCGCTGACGTGCTAGAAAAGCTTGGTTTCAACCTTAACATGTCGCCGGAAGCAGTGCAAAGAGCTATCGAGCAGATCGGCGTAGGCTTCATGTTTGCGCCGGCGTTTCACCCCGCCATGAAGTATGCGGTTGAACCGAGAAGGGAGATAGGCATCCGCACAGTGTTTAACATTCTTGGGCCACTGGTTAATCCCGCTTCAGCTAACGCGCAGTTACTCGGCGCTTATGATAGGCAGTTAATATTGCCGTTGGCGTATACATTGAAGAATCTTGGATGCGAAGAAGCCATGGTGGTCCACGGGCTGGATGGTCTAGACGAGGTATCCACGATAGGCAAAACCGCAATTGCATGGTTAAGAGAAAAGGAAGTGGCAACATTAGAAATAACGCCGAAGGAGTTAGGCATCAAAAAGGGGAGAATGGAAGACGTAAAGGGCACAACGCCGGAAGAAAGCGCTGAGCTTCTCTTCAAAATTCTAAGCGGACAATGCCCTTTTGCTGATCCGAAGATGGAGATGGTGCTCGCCAACAGTGCTGCTGTGCTCATCGTCGGCGGGAGAGCAGACGACTTCGGTTACGCCATGGAAGCCGCGCGCAAATCAATAGAAAGCGGCGCAGCGTATGAGAAGCTTAAGGCCTTGATCAAAGCGTCTGGCGGATGCTTGTCAAAACTTGAGGAGCTGGAGCAGAAGTATGCGTGATTTCCTTGACACATTAGCACATAGCGCAAGAGAAACAATTCAAGGCGGCTACTATAACGTGGCAGGCGCAACCGTCGCCTCATTCAAGATTAGCTTGCAAAAAGCAATTTTGGAAGCCATGCATACGCCAGTTATCGCAGAAATCAAGCCAGCGTCGCCTTCTGTCGGCGTAATCAGAAAAAGCGTTGATGTACGTAGTATAGTGCAGGGCATAGAGCAGGGCGGCGCCGTTGGCATTTCAGTTCTAACTGAACCTAAACATTTCAATGGTGCATTAAGCTCGCTTGCTGAAGCGCGAAAAGCGTCGCGGCTGCCAATTCTCATGAAAGACATAATTCTCAGCCCATTACAGTTGGAGGCCGCCGCAAAATTGGGCGCCGACGCTGTATTGCTAATTGAGGCGCTTTTTGAGAGAGGTTACTGCGAATGCACCGTCGAAGACATGATTGCGAGAGCGCATGCTCTGGGTCTGGAAGTTTTGCTGGAAGCGCATACCGAAGCGGAGTTTCGCTCTGCGGCGAAAACACTTGCGGATTTAGTTGGGATCAATAACCGCGATTTAGCAACGTTAAAAGTGGATTTGAACACGACGAAGGAAATTTTGCAGCGCAACCATGCAGAAGGAAAAATCGTGGTAAGCGAAAGCGGCATCACCACGCCGGCGGACGTGCGTTTTCTGCGTGGATGTGGCGCTCGCGCTTTCCTTATTGGATCAGCAGTCATGTTTGCGGATAGCATTGAAAAGAAAGTTAGGGAGTTTGTGCTCGCTTTATGAGAGAGGTTAAGGTGAAAATTTGCGGAATAACCCGCAAAGAAGACTTGGACGCGGCAGTAGCCGCCGGCGCCGATGCGGTCGGCTTTGTGGTTGGTGTGGCTTCTTCGCCGCGGAATCTTTCGTTAGTTGAAGCTGAACGACTCATTAGGCAAGTGCCGCCTTTCGTGAAAAGCGTTTTAGTCACCGCCCCCAAAAGCCTTGACGAGCTTGAGATGTACGAGAAGCTGAACCCAGACGCTTTCCAAGTTCACTGCGAAAACATGTATATCGCCGCTTCAGTCCGGCTTAAGCTGCCAAATATCACTTTGATAGGCGCAGTTAACGCCCACTCCAATGACGCCGTCAACACTGCTGTAAAAATGGCACAGTTGGCCGATGCGGTTCTGATTGATTCCTCTGTTAACGGCAAGTTCGGCGGAACCGGCGTAACCCACAACTGGGAATTAAGCAGGCAAATTAAGCAAGCTATTCATCCGAAACCGTTAATTCTGGCGGGAGGGCTTAACCCAGAGAACGTTGCTGACGCAGTGAATATTGTCGAGCCGTACGCCGTGGACGTTTCCAGCGGCGTCGAAAAGCAACCGGGAATTAAAGATCACCGAAAAATGGTGAAGTTCATTAAAAACGCAAAAAGGATGCCGAAATATGAAAACGCTAAGTAGTTACCCAATCGATGGGAAATTTGGTAAATATGGCGGCCGCTTTGTCCCAGAAATTTTGATGGCAGCCATCAAAGAACTGGAAGAAGCCTACACCAAAGCCAAGCAGGATCCAAGCTTCAAAAAGGAATTATCCTACTACCTTTCGGAGTATGCTGGGCGCCCCACACCGCTGTATTACGCGGAGAACCTAACACTGAAGCTGGGCGGCGCCAAAATTTACCTGAAACGCGAAGACCTCGCGCACGGCGGCGCACACAAAATCAACAACACGCTGGGGCAAGCGCTTTTAGCGAAGAGAATGGGAAAGAAACGGGTGATAGCCGAGACAGGCGCCGGCCAACACGGCGTCGCCACAGCCATAGCATGCGCCGCTTTAGGGCTAAAAGCGGAGATTTACATGGGCGCTGAGGACATGAAGCGGCAACGGCTCAACGTGTTCAGAATGCGGCTTTTAGGCGCCGAAGTGCACCCAGTTAAATCTGGCTCCCAAACATTGAAAGACGCCATAAACGAGGCACTGAGAGACTGGGCATCCAACGTTGAAAGCACCTATTACCTCATAGGTTCCGTTGTGGGGCCGCATCCTTATCCAATGATTGTCCGAGATTTCCAAAGCGTCATCGGCAACGAGTTAAAAGCACAATTCCTACAGAAAGAAAATCGATTGCCTGATGCGCTGGTTGCCTGCGTCGGCGGGGGCAGCAATGCTGTAGGCACGTTTTACCCGTTTGAAGATAACATGGAAGTTAAGTTGTATGGTGTTGAAGCCGGCGGCGAAGGCGTAGAAACAGGCAAGCATGCCGCGTCGCTGGGCGCTGGCGCCGAAGGCGTCTTTCACGGAATGCTGACTCATGTGCTTCAAGACAGCGACGGGCAGATACAGAATACGCATAGTATTTCCGCGGGCTTAGATTATCCAGGCGTCGGGCCTGAGCATTCGTTTCTGAAAGCGCTGAGAAGAGCGGAATACGTCACGGCAACTGATAAAGAGGCTGTGGACGCCTTCTGTGTCTTGTCGCGTGAGGAGGGCATAATTCCCGCGCTTGAGTCAGCGCATGCGGTAGCCTTTGCCATGAAGTTGGCGCGGAACATGCACCGGGAAAAAGCGATTGTGGTAACGTTGTCTGGCCGCGGAGACAAGGATGTGGAAGTGGTAGCAGATTTTCTGGGCGTGAAAATATGAGTGAGATCAGCAAGGTTTTCCAGAGGCTGAAAGCGCAGCAGGCTGGCGCACTTATAGGCTACGTGACTGGCGGAGACCCAGCGCCGCGTTTCACGCCAGCAATCGCGGAGGCACTCATTAAAGGCGGCGTGGACATTCTCGAGCTTGGTGTGCCCTTCTCTGACCCGATAGCTGATGGCCCCACGATTCAGGCAGCGACTGTTCGTGCCTTGAGGGCTGGGACAACGCCGAAGACTGTGCTGGAGCTGGCGGAAGAAATCAAAAGAAGGCATGGCGTGCCCATTGTGCTTCTAACGTATTTCAATCCTGTTTTCCGTATGGGAACCGAAAAATTTTTCCAGTTAGCAAAAAACGCGGGCGTCGATGGCGTGGTTGTTCCTGACTTGCCAATTGAAGAGTCAACAACCTACTGCGAGACGGCAAGGCGCTTCGGAGTTGACACGATTTTTCTTGCGGCACCATCAACTTCAAACGAACGCTTAAGCAAAATTGTCACGTGCACTTCTGGCTTTCTATATCTTGTTTCGCATTTCGGCGTAACAGGCGCTCGCGAAGCTTTGGAGGAGTCAACCGTCCAGCTGATTAAGCGCATTTTGCCCTACACGGCGGGGCGTGTTCCGTTGGCTGTTGGCTTCGGCGTCTCAAAATCTGAGCATGTACGGCGAATAATTCAAAGCGGCGCTGACGGTGTAATTGTGGGAAGCGCCTTCGTCAACATCATCCACAAGTATACAGGGGACATCAGCAAAGCGGTCAAGGCGCTGGAGAAGTTTGCGCGCGAGCTTAAGGATGCCACAAAACAAAGCCATTAAGAATCATATCAAACTGCGGCTACACGTGGTGAAAGTTTTTATTTACTACATGCAAGATGCTTATTACGCAAGTGTGTGCCTCGATAGCTCAGCCCGGTAGAGCGGCTGCCTTGTAAGCAGCAGGTCGCGGGATCAAGGCCCGCTCGAGGCTTCACAGCTTCAGTAAACATTTATCTGTCTGTCTCAAAAAGCTTATAATTCTGCATCTGATTTTTGGCATGAGTTTAGGGATGAAAACGTTTTTTCTTGCCAAACAATGCGCCTACGATTATTACTATAAGTATTGCTGCAATTATTACTGCTAAAAGTGCGGTCTCATTTTCTACTGGCGATGAAGGCACCTGGGATTCTAATAAATAGAATCGCCCTCAGTTTTTTAGAAATCAAAGATAAAGCAAAAAATAACAGTGCACCATGCCACAGTAAAGTCACATTGAAGGAGATTTTAAAGACTTGAAAAGTGTAATTTTAAGCATGTGCCCTATCTTAATGTGGCTCAAGGCGGGTTGGATTTACTCTGGCAGTTCCACGTCGTCTTCGCCTATGGAGCGCGGATCCTTGCCTGAAAGTCTATATTTTCTGGCGTTGGTGTCAACTATTTCGTTTTCGAATAGCTTACGGAGAGAACGAAAGACCTTTTTGGGGGACTCACCTATTTTATCAGCAATTTCTTGGAGGGTTAATTCTTTGCCTTCATTTAGGGCGTTTATAACAAGCTGGTCAGTTTTGTTCAGCTTAACCATGTTGGCCATGCCTCGTGTGGTTTTGTGTGTATTGTGCTGTTTGGGTTTTTCAATTTTGCGGTGTCTCAGCATGGAAAAGAGTAGCGGTGGGCCACTGTGGTTCGACGCCTAGACTCCGCCCAGCGCCTTCAAGCCCTACGCTCTTACCCGCACCCCCCTTGAGCGCTGAACGTCCAGACTTAGGTTGCTCTCTCCCGAGCCTAGCCAGGTTCGCCTGGCAAACAATGAAGACAGCTTCCCTACGGAAACTGCTCATTGACCGCCAGCCCCAAGGGACGGATAGTCACTGTTTCGGAAAGGAAGGTCTAGGCGGCCTTTGACGCCTCAGCCACAGCTGTCAGCCCGTCATGTAGAGGGTTTACGGTGCAGGGGACCCCTACCCCCCCGCCTAAGACCCACCGCCAAACACTCAAAAGTCAAACAAAACTATAAAACTTTCCCACCAGGTTCGGATGTTAAACTTGCAGAAAGCTGCCATATTTTTAATATCACAGTATAATACCTGTCCTTATCTCTTGTTCGCTTCCTAAAGCGCAACAGTCTAACAGTTCAACATTAGTCTTTATTTTTTTGTGAAACACAAAGCTTTTTTACTGACTCGATATAAAAAATACCAATCGCACATTAGGTGCAAAATTAGTGAAGGAAGAACAAACGAAGAAAATTATTATGGCTATAAGTGCAACGTGCCTACTGCTTTTGCTTGCGTTCTCAACAATTCAGCAAATATGCATCGCTGCCATAACTTCTGAACAACCTTCAATTGTAGACGCTCGACAGATGCCTTTTTTTAATCAGATGGGGACTCGCCTTGCTGAATACAATCAAAAAGCTGATTGGACTAAGAAAATTTTCCCAACGGACGAGCCATACTTGGACTCTGCAGACCAGACTGTATACGTAGAAGTCTATGTTTCAGATATAGATGATATAATTCAACTCTCCGAAGACTGCAAAACTGGAAAGACCGAAAACGTTTTCAAAGTATACAGAGCCACCGAACGAACAGTTAAACAGTTATCTGAGATTCCTCACAAATACTTCTACGTAAGCAAATTCAGTCCATCAATCTGCATGACAGTAGAAAAAGAAGCCTTACAACAAATAGCAAACCAGCCTCCAGTATACTGCATACGAGTCATACCCCCATTAAAGCCATTCTTAAGTTTTAGCGAGATACGCAACCTTGATGACATAGCCTACACAATGTCGAATCATGACAGCACTCTCGATTCAGCAACCGATATTGCAATCATCGATTCAGGTTACGATCCTAACGATTCACTCCTATACGGAGAGGCAAATGACAACATTATTCCTAATCACCAGTGGGATTTCACCGATGGCAATACCGATGTAAGTAATGGAGCAAACGAGCATGGTTCAACAGTCGCAGACTATCTGGTACATGGCTTTGGCGAAACTGGAGGTGGCGAAACTGGTATGTATGAAGACCCGGACTTCTGGGTCCCCTTGAAAATATGTGATGACAGCTACAGTACAGCCAATCAATATGCGTCGCAGGCTATAGACTGGTGTATAGCGCATGACATGGAGATAGTTTGTATGAGTTGGGGAAGTGAGCCTGCCTTGCCATGGGGAATTAATACATGTAATGGTTGGTGGTGTGACAGATTTAGGACGGGCACGCTCGCGGGAATAACATGGGTTGCAGCAGCAGGCAATGGTGGTCATACCAACGGTGTTGCGTATCCCGCTGAAAGCCATTTTGTTGTTGCAATAGGAGCCTATAACAACAATCCAGCTCAAAGAGAAAGCTACAGTGACTATGGAACAACATATTTTGCCACTATATCCCCTGCTCAGATTTACTGTTTGACATGCTACAATGCTCAAGGATTCACAGAGTTTAAACCTAATGCTTACGAATGCGGTTTTGTTTACTGGGCTTGGGGACAGGGAACTAGCATTGCAGCTCCATTTGCGTGTGCAGACATTGCAATCGGGATGTACAGTCCAAACAATGGCGAATATACCCAGGGATATGAGTACCTTCTTGACGTAATAGCTCTAAGCAACGAGTACCCCGTATCACCCAGTGAGTCCAGTCAACAAGGTGACGTTATCGACACGCATACATTGTGGCACAGACAAAGAATTACCCCATAGTAAAGAAAATGGAAACTAGGGAATGATGAAAACTAAAAACAATTTCCTTCTTTCTTTCGGCTCAATAACAACGTTGGTCTTTGGCTTGTTAGCTGCCTTCATTCCAGGATTAGCATACGTAACAGTTCAAAGTTATTTCATGGATGTACCTGTTGCACTATATGGGCTCCCTAGTGTCTATTACCCGCCGTTAGAACCCGGCGTTCATATGAATACTATAAAATTAGTTATTTCTGCCATCGGGGGGTTAATAGGCTTATTTTCGTTGCTCGAAAACCAAAACAAACCCGCTTACATGGGTTTCGCCGCAATTGCCATAACTAACTTGGGTTTGATGCTGCCAACAGGAGATGCAAGAATAAGTTTTCCAGAGATGCGTAACTTCGATGTGCCATGGTTGGGCTTTTACCTTGTACTCGTGGGCGTTTCAATCATGTTTCTAGGTTTAGCAATGAAGAAACCTATTGTGCCAAGGATAACTCTCTTGAGCGTACCTCTGTTGCTGGCGGTTTATTCGATATACCCTCTTTTTGTACTAAGTAATTTTCTGCCGTGGATTGTTTTCGGGGCGCGTATAGGCAGTCCTGTGAATTGGCTTATGGGTTCTCTAATTCTAACAGGGCACTTGCTGATGCTTTGGGGAGCCGCCAAAGCAATTAAGCCTTCCTTAAGAGAACATTCCAAAACTAAACAAAGAATGACGACTGAATAAAAAAGTCGCTTAAGTTGTTCCTAACTTTCCACGTTGACAGTTAACGTAGTATGGCACTTTGACTTTTCGTGCCGCGCCCCTTAAGTTCTGAAACCATTTGTCCCCGGTTTTAGCGGTTCTGACTGACTGTGTTGACGGACGCAAATCCCACAATGACACTCTCTATTCCGCTTGCGATGATGCGCTCGGCATGTTCGGGTTTTTTAGGGTCTCGACGGCCTTTGGCGCCTCAGCCACAGCTGTCAGCCCATCTTGTAGAGGGTTTATGGTGCAAGGGACCCCTACCCCCCCGCCTAAGACCCACCGCCAAACACTCAAAAGTCAAACAAAACTACGCTTGTTGCCTCTGCGATCGCATTTATTCTGCGTGGGATTTTGAAGTTTTTGAGTAAATGACTTATCGCATGATGTTGGGCGTGCGGAGTTTGTGGAACTCGCTGTTAGGTTTGTTTGAATTCACCATTGAAAGAAGGGAAGACGCAGATTTGGATGAGCTTCAACTTGCACGGCATCAAGCGGCGTAGGAGCGCTTAACGCCGTGACAGCTTACGGTAAAGTTTCACGAGGCAGGACTTAACAAAATAAACAACATCAGGCGTGAATATCGAGAACGCCGCCAACGTGAAATTGAATGGGAAAACAAGCCAGTGCTCAAAAATGTTGCCCCAGCCGCCGCCTGTGCCCCATGGACCAATTATATTCAGCGAGTATCCCCAATACTGAAATGCAGACCAAGCTGCCGTCTGCAGCAAAGCACCACCGAGCCTATACAGATACTTGACTTTCCCATGAACTGCTGTGCCCCTGTAATTGCTGGCTAACAGTTCGCCTGCAACGCCGCCGGCGCCTCCGGGGAAAAACGCGTTGACGAGGATTTTCTCCAGCATGTTTCCTGGAATGTAATGGTCAATCCAGAAACCGGGAAAATTCAAAATAGGTATCTCCACACTTTTTGTGACGAAACGGATGGCCACAGGTATGCCGTAAATTACGGCGCCGCCTATTTCCCAGCGCCAAAATCGCTTGCTTCTTAAGGTAGCCGCCACTGCTTTTGGGAACTTCATACTTTCTTAGGAGATTGCAAGATTTAAAAGGTCTTCCGAAAAAAAGTCGCCTTAAGTTCAAAATTAGCGCAGTAACATGCCTGTCAGTATGAAAAATATGTTTGTGTGATAGCCGATTCAAGCGAGCGATTGCTGTTGCTTCTTTCCGTTAAGAGCTGATAGTATGGTTTCTCTTTGCCAGAGCCAAGGTGTTCCTTCGAGGGTTTTCATAAGCGGGACAGCGATGAGTGTGGCAATGAAGGCTTGAATAAGTCGGATAGCAGGGTAAGCGAATGGACTCGCCAAGAAGAGAAAGCGAACCGTGTCAACAGACATTCCGAATATTCCTTCATAAACTGGCGGCGTTGCGAAGATGAAGGAGCCCCACATATTGTCAGACTGGTTTCCTATGAACGTGAGGAGGAAATAGAAAAGGGAGCCTTGTCCAGCGGATAATTTTTTGGTGAATTTTACGCAGGGCAGGATTAAGAGAAGAGCGATGATCTTGTCGAATAGAACCGCTATTGCAATGTAAAAGTTTTCGGTTATAGGCTGAACAGGCGGCGTGAAAACGAAGGCTATCACGAGAAGGCTGAATATGAGAAAACTGCCTTTCCACTTTCTGTAAAATATCAGCCCAGTTACTAGCGCGTTAATCGGCGGAGATAGCAAGAATGGTAAACCGTAGGGGCTCATGTTTCCAGGTGGCAGAGACCACGCAACGATGGCGCCGATGAAAGCGGTTAAAGAACCAAGGTAAGGTCCCAGAATTAGGCCGAATATTGATGCGATTAGCGCTTCTAAGCTTATTTTTATTTCTGGGACTGCTATTGCGGGGATGTAGGGCGTTATTAACGAGAGAACATAGTATAAGGCTGCGAATATCGCGGCAAGTGCGACGTTACGTGAGGTCAATTTCAAGTTTCCACGAGCCTACATGTAAAACTTTTCAATGGTTTGTAATTTTTTACATAAGATATAAAAGACTTGCGGTCACAATGCGCCCAGAACATTTAAGCAACAGAATTATGCGGGAAATTACAGCAATACCTAAAATTGTGGACAAGCTCTCACCTAATTTTTCAGAAACAGTCGAACAGGGACGCATTCATTATTCTCACCAGCACCTTGAGGTTAACAAGGCATTTTGCCTAACAATCAAAACTCTTGGCCCTAAAAAGTGCAAAAGAATTTCCATAGTTCACCCAATCCCAAAAGAGCAGTTGGCTTTAACAATAATTCCTGGAAAGCAGACAAAACTTTTATTCGAGTGTGAAAAATTACATTCGATTGAAAAAGACTAAACAGCCACACAGCCCCAAGCGTGAAGGCAACTTGACTGAGAAATTAGCAGCTTTAGGCTTTTCAAAAGGCCTAATCGTTGAAACAATAGTTTCCACCTACGACTCAAATGGCCGGCCAAACGCTGCGCCAATGGGTGTCACCATGGAAAACGCGCAGCAGATAACAATTAAGCCGTACATCACAACATTAACATATAAGAACCTCCAGCAACAGAAGTGCGCAGTAATAAACATAACCAGCAACCCTGAACTATATTATTGCACGGCGTTTAAAGAAGTCAACCCCGCGGGCATCTTGTCGCAAGAATTATTTGAAAAAGCAGAGACTGTTAACGCGCCTAAACTACGAACCGCAGACGCACACATTGAGGTCTCAGTAGCGAAAATAGATGCGGACAAAAGCGAGAGAGCAACAGTTCATTGCAAAGTAAGGCTGATAAAATCGCCAAGGAAGCTGCCAACAGTCTACTGCCGCGCTACAGCAGCAACTATTGAAGCCATAATCCACGCAACCCGAGTAAAAGCACTATGCAATGATGAAAATGAGCAGGAGCACGTGAAGGAACTGCTGAGGATGATTGAGAACTGCGGCGACATCGTAAACCGTGTAGCACCCAATTCCCGATACTCCGAAGTTATGGCGGATCTAAACAAGAGAATCAAATCATGGAGGGAAAAAGTGAAAGTCTACGTTAAAACTTCCGCTAGGCTGCACATGGGCCTAATCGATCTAAACGGTAACATAGGTCGCATCTTCGGCGGATTAGGCGTTGGAATAAAGTACCCAAACGTTATTTTGGAAGCACAGCAGGCGGAAGCATTATGCGTAACAGGTGAAAAAATCGAGCAGGTAAAAGCGCTTGCCCAGCGCTTCTTCGACTTTTATCGTATAAAAGCCAAAGCAAAGATTCATGTTAAGCAAACAATTCCGGAACATGTAGGTTTAGGTTCTGGAACGCAATTAGCCCTTGCCGTAGCCACGGCACTCGCAAAACTTTTTAATGTGAAAGCTTCAACAGCTGAACTTGCTCTCGCAATGGGCAGAGCAAAAAGATCTGGAATAGGCACAACAGTTTTCGAGAAAGGCGGCTTTGTAGTGGATGGCGGAAAAACCGTAAAGAACAATGCAGCGGTCACTGAATGTTTTCCTCCCCCAATTTTCCACATGCCTTTCCCAGAAAAATGGACTTTCGTAGTTGCCATCCCGAACACCAAAAAAGGCTTATCAAAAGACGCGGAAATTGCAGCATTTAACCAACTGCCACCCATGTCAGCGGAAAAAGTTGGAGAAATATGCCGTTTAATAATGTTAAAACTTCTTCCAGCTTTAGTTGAGCAGGACATAAAAAGCTTCGGTGAAGCCTTAACCCAAATTCAAATAATCGTTGGAACCCACTTCGCTCCCGCTCAAGGCGGAACATACTCAAGCGAAACTACCACAGAAGGCATACGTCTATTGCAGAAGCTCGGCGTTCACGGAGTAGGGCAAAGTTCATGGGGACCCACCTTTTATGGATTATGCCAAAATGAAAAAGAAGCGGAAGTAATGCAAGAAAAAATACGGGCATTCCTAAATAATGGTGTGGGCGGGCAAGTTTTCACAACAAAAGCCAACAATAAGGGCGTAACTATCAGAGTTTGGTGCTGAAGCTTGAAAGTGCTATTGGTAACAGGGTCACTTGCTGAGGAAACTGTGAAGCGTTATGCACAAGAAAGTAAAGTGGAGGCAGAAGTTCTCGCATTAAATATTTCTGTTGCAGCACTGTTAACACCTGAGCGTATTGCCGATGAACTTAAAAACTTGAAACAAGGCGATTTAGACGTAATCCTAATTCCTGGATTAACTCGCGGCGACGCCGCAGTTATTGCAGCAACAACAGGAATCCCAACTTTCAAAGGTCCCAGATACGCGTCGGATTTACCCATCGTCTTGGAAGTTTTAGACAGCGTCAAGCTATCAACGGTTAAGCCTGCATGTGTTATACTGCAAGAAATGCTTCAACGAAAAGCGTTGCAGGAACTAGAATTGGTGGAAAAAAACAGGATTGCCCTGCTGGCAAAACCGGGAAACATGCTGATCAATGATTTAGCCATAGGCAGAGATTTTCCGATGCGGGTTATGGCAGAAATAGTCGATGCAGCGTTAATGAGTAATGATGAAATTAAAAAATTAGCAAAAAAGTACGTGAATGCAGGCGCAGACATAATTGACGTAGGCATGGTTTCAGGCGGGTCAAGACCTTCTGATGCAAGACGCGGTGTTGAAGCTGTAAAAAGCATTGTAAACGTGCCAGTGAGCATAGATTCACTTGATCCCGCCGAGATCAGAGAAGCGGTTTCTGCTGGCGCCGATATCGTGTTAAGCGCTGACGCAGGAAACATCGAGGAGATAGCGCCGTTCTGCTCGAATGTAGCTGTTGTGGTTATCCCTACAAATCAGCGTGAAGGATATTTTCCCAAGAAGGCAGAAGAGCGCGTTAAATTTCTGGAAGAATTAATGGATAAGGCCAAAGCGCTGGGCATGACAAGGCTTATAGGCGATTTGATTCTTGACCCAACAAACGTGATAGAATCATTAATTGCTTACCGCAAATTTGCAGAAAGGAACCCACATATACCACTTTTCGTGGGAGTTTCCAATATCACCGAATTAATTGATGCAGACTCCGTAGGCGTTAATGCGTTATTGGCTTGGCTTTCAGCAGAAGCAGGTGCAAACATCTTGTTAGCCACAGAGAAAAGCGCCAAAGCAAGGGGCAGTGTAAGTGAGGAGGTGACCGCGGCCAAGATGATGTTTCTGGCAAAAAAGTGCGGTTCAGTTCCCAAAGATTTAGGACTTGACTTACTGATTTTGAAAAACAAGCGCCTACATGAAGAAATATACGATGAAAAAATAGAAACTGCCGTAAACATCGCTATCGCTGATGAAAAGAAAACGCCAACAGTTTTAGATCCAAAAGGTGCATTCAAAATTTTGATAGACCGCAGTGCAGACGCTATTGTTGCACTGCATTTTGCTACATCAGAAGACGCTAAGCCAAGCAAGATAATTAAGGGAAAAACAGCAGAAGCAGTCTACAAGAAAATAGTTGAAAATGGCTTGGTTTCACGACTTGATCACGCCGCCTATTTAGGAAGTGAGTTGGCAAAGGCTGAAATTGCGCTTAGAACAGGCAAAGCGTACGTGCAAGACGCTGCGTTGTTTAGGCAGTGATGTTTTAATCACGTCTGTTTGGTTTCGCATATTGCGCGCTGTTCTGTGCGGAAAAAAGTTTGCTTAAGAACTTTTATCAGCGGTACGCCAACAACTACGGACAATATTATTAGCATTAATCTTTCCCAGGGATAAAGGAAGAAAACAATAGCCCAATTAGCTGCGTAAGCAGCGGCTGGTATAATTGGCTGTTGACCTATTGCAACATACAGCTGGTTGAGCACGACTTCATATAGAATGTTGCCCATGAGATGCTGCATCATCGTTCCGACAAAAGCTAACGTTGCAAGGCCGGCGGTTAGCAACTTTGGTTTTAATGATTCAATCCACTGACTTGTTTTTCGGCCTAAAGGCGAAAGTAGCGCTATAAATGCTAAGATGTGAAGCCAAGCAAAAGGAAATGCGACTCCATTTATGGTTATGAATATGCTGGTCAGCGGGTTTGCGAGGAAAACTACAAGTAATGTGATGTTGAGCAAAACAGTTGGGAACCATTTCCTTCTAACGAGTAATCCTACCGCGATTGTGTTGACGAATGCTGGTAGAAAGTCTAGGAATAAGAAAGTTACAGGTTTGCCCATCGCTATGCCGATAAATGTGCCTATAATAACGCTTATACCTCCGGCAAAGGGGCCTAAAACTACGCCGTAAATTGGTGGAAGAATGTCGGATAGCGAAAATTTGGCGCCTTGAACACCAATCATTGGTATGGTGTCCATTCGTCTGAGAACCCCGAAAAGGGCTGAGAAGATGGCGATTAATGCGATAATTTTTGTTTTTGATGTAATGTTGGCACTTTTACCCATCTCGATTTCCCTTGGAAATTTTTTTCATTGCTTTGTAGTTTTTTACAAAGCATATAAAAAATTTACGGTGCCCAAACAGCCACCGCAAGCAACCAAGCGTCTTTAAACAACCAAGTAATGAAAAAGTCCGCTTGTTTCAAGAGTGGGGTAGAAATGTTTTTACGATTTTTCCAGTTAAATTGAAACTATTTAATTGCTTATTCCGTCGCCAATTCCAGTTTTGCACCACTTACAGCAGCGGCACTGCGAATTTTCTGATTTAGCAAATTTTAAATATAAATTGAAGGCAATTATAGTTTTGAGGTTAGCATCGTGGCTAAAGCTGCCAAAGGAAAGAAGAAAAAGGCTGCAAAGAAGAAATAGAGCGTTCCAGACAATAATTCCCATTTTTCTCTTTTCTTCAAAAGCTAAACAGCATTGAAAATTTTGCATGCAAATTTATAGCCAATCATACTCCAAAAAGCCTTTTATATTCTGCTGAACACACTCTTTACAATAAAATTGGTGATTATTATGGCTGTCCAACCAACATCTGAATATTTTGATTTGCTGAACCAGGCAGTTTCGCGGGAAATCCAAGTTTCAATTCAGTATATTCTACAGCACGCCAAAATGGAGAAGCTGATGCGCAAAGTAATCCCCGAGAACATGCTCCTCGACAAAACCACATACGAAGCCGTAGGCAAGTTTTTGAAGGAAATAGCCATCCAGGAAATGAAGCATGCCGCGGATATAATGGAGCGAATCTATTATCTCGGCGGTTCAGCAACCACAAAGTCGAACAAGCCAGTAATAGGGAATAGCCTAAGTGAATTCGCAAAACTCGGCGCAAAAGCGGAAGAAGAAGCACTCGTGCTATATCGCAAGATCATTGAGGCTGCAAAAGCCCTTGGCGATGTGGAAACATGGAAAATGTTCGAGAAAATATACTCACAAGAAGAACAGCACCTATTCAAATTCCAAGAATACGTGAACATGAAAGACGAGCCGGAAGACGCTGAAGCGCAACCTGTTTCAGAATGGCGTAAAATTTTCACAGATGACTACTTTGCCTTATTAAACAGGGCGGTTGCAGCCGAGATTTCAGCGATAATACAATATACGAATCAACATGAAAAAGCCAGCTTACTAGCTCTACGAGAAAAAGTTTCCCCACTAGAGGTTGTTACTGAAAGCAACAAAGCCAAAGTCATAAGCGACCTATTGAAGAAGATCTTTATGGTGGAAATGGAGCATCTTGAGAAGATTAGCGAGCGGATTTATCTGCTTGAAGGCGAATGCACGGTTACTCCCGACCCAATTCCGCAAGTCGGCGAGACCGCCGATGACTTCGTGAAGTTGGATCACGAAGCGGAAAACATTGCTATAGTGCTTTACAGACAGATCATTGCTGAAGCGCTAAAACGCGGGGACACAACAACACGTCGCATGTTTGAAGACATAGTTCTACAGGAAGAAGAGCACTACTGGGCCTTTGACGACTTTCTAAGATAGATTCTTAGATCACCCCATCTTTTTTCTCGACTTTCTTCACTTCTAAAGCGTTTGTCAATAAAAGGAAAGGAAAGGGCGGCTTATCCAAAAATCCATGTTCGATGTTAAGCTTAATGTTGAATGTGGCAATTAAACACAAAAACTAAATACTCGATCAAACGCAGTTATGCACTTATGAGTAAAAAACGATCTTACACTGGCTATTTATTGGCTATCACTGTAATTGCAATTCTAATTGCAACTGTTATTATCTTGACTTACTTTGGAACGAAAAGTCAAGTTAGGCTGCCAGGAGTTTCTATAGGCGACACGTTTACCTACGATATTGCTGGATTTTGGAATACCAGCGCTGTAAACGCGACAATCCCTCAGAGAATTTTGGATATGAATCAAACAGCAGCATTCCGCGTTACCATAACCAATGTTACTGGGCCGATGGTTACGACATGCGAAACGTGGATTTTTAAAAATGGAACCGCATACAACTCAACAAGCATGATAAACGTGGAAACAGGCTATAACACAGGCGGCTTTTGGCCGATTGTTGCCGCGAACTTGGGAAAAGATGATCTATTGCACCCCGCAGGGCAGAACAAAATTACTGTTAACGAAACCGTAATTAGGCAGTATGCAAGCGGCCCACGGGAAACGAACTATTTTAAATTGCAATATACAGGTCGTGATGAAGAGTACGGCTATTACACAGCGGAGGTAGATTACTATTTTGACAAAGCAACCGGCATGCTTGTCGAATTATACGATCGAAGCAATTTTATCAGCATGGGCACGCAGGGCGCAATTTGGTGGAAACTTAAAGAATCAAGTGTTTGGAAAGTCTCATAGATAATTGGTTACGCTCTCGCTAATTGCCTACAAAATCAGCAACTAAATCTCCGCTTTTGCCACAAGTTCTCGTGCGTTTCCGAGGGCGACACGGTAGAATATTACCGTAAAAATAATGGCGATAATTGCGCTTACCGCAAGTGACAGAAGAGGATCCAGAAAAGCTTCCAAAGTCAAACTAGGCATAACTTCCGGAAGCATAGACGCCAGCGCAAACGGGAAAAAGGGCGCCAGAATTGCTGCACCAGCTATAAGGCAAATGCCCAAATTAATCAGGCTCCAAGATAACCGAATCATTCTAGGTCTCGGCAGCTCAGTGAAGTCCGCGCCTTTTATTCCATTGGACAGGGAAATTGCGCCTAGAGCGAAGATCAGGAAAAGTGCTTCAATGTAAGCTACAACTGTGGCGCGCAATGAGGGACGATAAACGACAAAAGCGAAAATGCCCGTCACTGCCAAAACTATAACAGAAAAGAAAATTATGAAAAAATACTTGCTTTTAACTAAAGTTTTAGCGGAAATTGGAGAGGCGTAAATGCGCCAAACAGCTTGTCCTTCTTCGCCTATCATGAAACTGCCCAAGCTTATGGCCGTAACAGTGGATGGTAAAAGAAAAGTTGAAGCCGCAAGATACACAAAGACCTCTGCTGGCGGAGTAGCCGTCTGGGAACTAAAGCTCTGCATGACCTGAACTAGGATGAGTACAATTGGAATTATGAATACTGACATGAGTTCGCGTCTTCGCGTGAATGCCCGCAGGTCTTTTCTAATTAGGGCTGCTTCAGCGGTTGTGAAGCCGATTTTGCCCAGAAAGCCTACTCTTGGCGCATAAGCACCGCGTGAGATCGTTATCGCCGGCGGCTCATAAAGTCCAAACTGCTTGTTCAGCAAGGTTGCTAGGAAAAACAAACCAACGATAAAGAGAAGGGATAATCCGAGGAAAATACTGCCTTGCAGTAAGAGACCGTTCGTGAATGAGTATGTTGTCATGCCCAGCCAGAGAAAGGGTATGAACCAGGCTGCATTCTGCGCGGAGGCAATGGTTTCAATGAATGTTATGGCTCCGCCGGAAGTTACGTAGAAATAGATTATGTAGAATGTCAAGAAGAATAGCAGCGAACCGAAGAATCTGACCCACACAGCGGCTCTGCCCGATGATTTGTAGACGGCACCTATGAATCGAATCTGCAGGATTCTCAAAATTTCTGTGACGGCACTTGCCATGAACGCGGCGGCTAATACTGTAAGCGAAGTCATCACGGCAAAAATAAACGTGCCGCTAAACGCGGAGAAGATTAGGATAGTAGAAGCGATAAACATTACTGAAGCAAATGGGAAGCCAAGTAAATTAGCCAAGATCGAGCCTAAAGTGTATTCTTGCCAGGTTACAGGAAGCCAATAAGGCACTTGTGTTGAGGCTTTTACGCCGCTGCGTTGAATTTGTTGCATCATGGTAAATACCAAGCTGTAAACCAAAACGAGCGTGGGCAATGATAGAAAAATGCTCAATGTTCCTTCTTGGAAAGTGGGCAATAGCTCTGGTTCAGCGGCTATAGCGGTGTTATATATAAAGCCGGCTAATAATCCGGCGCCTAGGCCTAAGCCTAAGCCAAGCCAGTATGGCCAGTAAGCTAAAACGCCGCTTTCACGGTATCGTGTAAGCTTTACGCCCCTAAGAAGGCGACCTGATTTTCTTTCAACTTGCATAAGAGCGAGAACGTTTTTCCAATTCATTTCAAGAGTTCCTCAACTACGGCTCTCAGATCAGCGGAACCAGTCAGTGTCAAGAAGATGTCTTCTAGACCAGAGTCAGGCAATTTAGCCATTTGTCTCAGCTCGTTCATGTTGCCTAAAGCCAAAAGTCTTCCTTGGTACATGATGCCTATGCGGTCGCATATTGCTTGCGCTATTTCCAGCACATGTGTGGACATTAGCGTGGTTACCCCCTGTGTTTTCAATTTGTGAAGAACTTCTTTGACGATTCGTGCTGAGCGTGGATCCAAAGCGTTTAAGGGCTCGTCTAATATCAGAAGACGTGGCTTGTGCAGGAAAGCAGAAATTAAGGCGATTTTCTGCTTCATACCCTCCGAGTAACTGCTGATCATGTCGCCTTCTCGCCCTTCAAGCTGCAGCGCTTTCAGGTACTCGGTGATTCGGCTTTTCTTTTCTTCTGTTTGCATACCATATATATCGCCTATAAAGTCCAGATACTCAATGCCCGTCAAGAATTCGTATAGGCGAGGGGACTCTGGAACGTAACCCACTTGCTGCTTTACGGCTACAGGATCTTTTAGAACGTCTTTGCCTAATACAATGATTGAGCCCTCATCAGGTTTAACTAACCCCAGAAGCATTTTTAGAGTAGTGGACTTTCCCGAGCCATTCGGCCCAAGCAACCCGAAAATTTCTCCGGCATTTATGCTCAAGTTAAGATGATTTACTGCCAAAAGTTCATGGTAACGTTTCACAACGCCTTTAAGTTCAACAGCTACGGTACCATTCATGGTTAACAATCCCGTGGGGCAATAAAAAAGGGAGAACAATATTTAAGCCTAACGTGCATCGCCCAGTACGTCAGAAGTTAAACAGTAATATACAAATTTCTAAGAAATTTTCAAATAAATATAAATCATAGCCGACGACTTTACCCTAACTGAGAAAAATCAATGACACAAGTTATTGAAACCTTCAAACTGACAAGAATGTTTAACGGGCTTACGGCAGTAGACCACTTAGACATTAGCGTTGAAGCTGGAGAAATTTTCGGTTTACTCGGGCCCAACGGCGCCGGCAAAACCACCACAATCTCGATGCTCTGCACCATTCTTAAGCCTACTTCTGGCACTGCAAAAGTTAACGGCTTCGACATAGTCAAAGAAGCCATGCAAGTGCGCCGATCAATTGGTATAGTCTTCCAAGACCCCAGCATTGACGACAGGATGACTGGGCGTGAAAACCTCTTTATGCATGCGAATCTATATGGTGTGCCGCCGAGTGAGCAGAAAAGCCGCATTGACCGAGTTTTGAAGCTTGTAGAGCTGGAGGACAGAGCAGATGATCTTATGCGGACTTACTCTGGCGGGATGCGGCGCAGACTAGAACTTGCACGAGGGCTTATCCATTATCCCAAGGTGCTTTTTCTGGATGAACCCACTATAGGGCTTGATCCGCAGACACGAGATCACATCTGGAAGTATATTCGCGAGTTGAAAGAAGCCCATGACATTACAATTGTTTTGACAACGCACTATATGGATGAAGCAGACAAGTTATGCAACCGAATCGCCATAATGGATCACGGCAAAATAATTGCCTTGAACACGCCTGCTAAACTAAAAGAAACCTTAGAAGGCGATAAAGTAATCATTAAAGCGAAAGAGCTTGATATGCTTTCGTCGCTAGTTACCGAGAAACTTGGGTTGCAGAATGCACATATAATTAATGGCGTCATGGAAGTCACCTTGAAAAACGGCAAAAGTCTGCTACCAAGAATAGTTGAAGTTGCAACGCAAAATAACATTTTCGTTGAATCCATCACACTGAGCGAGCCAAACCTTGATGATGTTTTCTTGCATTACACTGGAAGAACCATACGAGCGGACAGCACCAAGGAGCGGCATGGCTTTTTAGCTATTGCAAGGAGAAGGATAAAATGACGGAGCTCAGAGGATTCTACACGCTTTGGCTCCGCGAAGTCAAAAGGTACTTCCGCGACAAAGTGCGAATAGTCAGCAGTTTCTTCCAGCCATTTCTGTGGCTAGCCATATTTGGAACAGGCTTCCGATTTTCCGGGCAAATAGGCCAGCTCAATTATCAAGAATACCTTTTCCCCGGCATAATCGGGCAAACACTACTGTTCACATCAATGTTTATGGGCATATCAGTCATTTGGGACAAGGAATTCGGGTTCATGAAAGAAATCTTGGTAGCGCCAATTTCACGCATGACCATATTCTTGGGCAAAGTCATCGGAGACAGCACCGACGCCGTGCTTCAAGGAACAATCATATTCCTTGTTGCCGCATTATTAGGAATAAAAATAAATCCTGTAACGTATCTCGCAGCGCTACCCGTGATGCTGCTAATCACCTTCGGCTTAGTTAGCATAGGATTAACAATTGCCAGCTTCATTAGAAACCTAGAAAGCTTTGGAGTAATCCAGAGCTTCATAAATTTGCCCCTATTCTTCCTGAGCGGCGCACTTTTTCCGCTTACTAACGCGGGCATCCCAGAATGGCTGCGGATAGCTTCAAACGCGAATCCTCTAACTTACGGCGTCGACGCACTAAGAACAGTAATTCTAGGCGAAGCCTGGCAGCCACTCTACGCTTTACCTGTGAACCTTGCCGTCTTGGGAGCTTTTGACATCATTATGATAGCAATTGGAACATGGGCATTTACTCGAATGAAGTAGAGCCGCAAATAGCGCGGCAAATTTGATTTTCCACAGTGCTATCTGCTGTCCTGTCAGGTGCATACTGCAAAAATAGACATCTTTCTGCTTCCTGCTGTTGCATGTCTAGTTACTTCTAGTTTAGGCTGTTACGGAAACAAAAAAGAGGAAAATGAGGTTATTGTAACCTTTTTGTGTTGGCTACTTCTTTTTGAGTACTAGTATTAGCAGAACCAGCACTATGACTATTGCGATGATCATGGCGATTGATACTGGCAGGAAGTACAGGTCAGCCATCGATGCGGTTTCAGGTGTAGACTCCGGCGAAGCAGGCGGAGCATCCTCAACAAACACGGCGGTTTCAGCAGTCGAGCCCCAATAGGCTTTAGAGCCTTTGAACATGGCGATTATGGTGTATTTGCCAGGTACTGGCGGCTCGAAAGTGCAGCTGAAGAAGCCGTTCGAGTCTGTGGTCGCTGTAGCAACATCATAGCAGTTGTTGTTTGGATCAAGCACGGTTACTGTGACCTCAACGCCTTTGACGTCTGTTGGTCGTGGATACTGCATGTAAACATACTCCATCCACTCAGTCATGCTTTCGTCTGCTACTGCTGGCACACCATTCGGGAAGCGCGCCGTCAACGCGTATTCCTTCGTGCCTGGGGAAATGTCCGTTACCGTGCCTTCTACGAGTATCTTGTTGCCGTGCACTGAAATCTTCGGCGATGCTGAAACAGTGGTGGCGCTTGGGCCTTTGCCGAAGGCATATAGTCGGTTGTCGTATCCGTTCATGCCAGCCATTATGTTGTCTCCGATGATTACGTGGCCTCCCCACCAGTTGTTGAACCAGCTGATCTCCCAAATCTTTTCGCCGGTTGTAGCGTTTAGACAGACCATTGGTGCGCCGCGCCCAGTTGGGTTGATGGGCGAGTGCTCGCCGTAAGATAGGTAGAGCTTTCCGTCAGCAAGGAAGTGAAACTCAATCGGGAAGTTCGCGCTCCAGAGGATTTCGGCATACTTGTCGCTAACATTGTAAGTCCACAGCTTCTTGCCCGTCTTGATATCATAGCAGGTTACTATGCCGGTCATACGTCCAGTATAGAATTTGCCGTAGCCGTAAGCTGGACCATACCACTTGTCATAGAACGCAAGATAATGCTCGGGCTCCGTTTCCCAGAGAAAATCGCCTGTGTCCAAGCTGAAGCCGTAGTATTTGAGGGATTCCTTGCAGGATATAATGAACACGCGGTCTTCAAAGGATACGTCAGTCCATGCCCAGTTACCGTCTGCAAATTCCGAAGGCACTGTCCACTCCTTCTTGAAGATTAAGCGTCCTTCATCGCCTATTTTGGTGCTAATTGCCCATGAGGTAAGTGTTGGGCCTGTTGCTGCTGGAAAAGCGTAGGATGTGGAGCCAAAGATGCAATCGTTAAAGGAGTAGTGTGCAACGCTGCCGGGCAAGCCTAGTGGAATTGTCTTGTTCCATTCGATTCCCTGTGTTGCATTGAATGTGCTGCCGATTGGAGTCCAGCTGCCATCGTTAACGCCGCCGGATCTTTGCGGGTTAATGGCTCTGCTGGAGTTCCATAGAGTCATCCAACCTTGCTGTAAGTTGACGGTGTATCGGTAGATTTCGCCTTTTGGTCCATAGAGGTTGTAGCCTGAAGGCACATTTGTTAGCCTGTATAGCCAGCGACCACTAAAAGCGTCGTAGCAGTCCCATGTGGTGCCTGTTTCGGTCCACAGGTATGCGAAGGCGCCGTGATAGTTGAAGGAGTCCCAGAAGAACACTTGACCGAATGCCAGTCGCGTGTTGTTCCAGTTTCTTCTCCATAGTTCCTCGCCAGTTTTGAGGTCCACCGCTACAACAGGTTGCTCCACGGCTGTGCCGCCTGTTGATTGGAATTGGTTGTAGTAGAGTACACCGTCGATTATTACTGAGCCTAAGAATTTGCCTACGTAGGCGTCTCCCATTTCATATTGGACGTTACCGAGGTCACCTCCAGTGAGGCCTCCCTGCGCGTATTGCTTTGTCCACAGTATGTGTGCTGTTTCTGGCGCATCCTCATTGTATGGGTGATATTTCGGTATTGGCGGCATGGTGTAGCTTCCGGCGGGTCTCAGCCAGTTTCCTGCAATTGGTGCCCACTCATGGAATTGTGCATTTATTGGGCGTGTCCAGTATTCATTTGGTAATGGGAATCCTGGGTAGTAGGGTATTGGATCAGCTTGCACCACAAGCTCCGTTACTGGGCTGTCGCTAGCTAACCAAGTTATGTTCTGACCGAAACCGCCATAGACCTGCTGTGGAAAATGTGTTTGGAACTTATATACGCCTGTCTGGTCAGGTATGTAGGTGTAGCCTGTTCCTCCTGTTGAGTCAGTCTTGAAGGGACCTAATGTTTGGGTTGTGCCGTCTGGTTTTGTGACAGTGACTGTTAAGTCTTTCCAACTATCATAAGTCGTCGCAGTTTGTTGGCTAATGCCTAAGTGAATTAGAACTGCTTGGCCGACGCCAACAGGATTGGGTGTGACACCGCAGAAAGCGTATGTTTTTCTTGTTATTTGCGCATTGGTGGCTGGTAAGATAGCAAATGAAAACGCAATGGCTAAAAGCATAAATAAAGCAACAGCGCTGGTTTTGTTTCTAATAGCTTCCATCTTCTCTTCTCCTTAATTGTGTATCTGCATAAGTGCAGATCGCGAACAAGTTTCTTGGTATTTCATTTAAAGACTTGGCGCAAGTGCCACTTCTGACAACTTTTTATCCTTAAACAAAAAAAAACAGATTAATATACCGAAAAATGAATGACTTCATAAGGGCTTGCTGAGGCTCTGGCTAGGAGATTAAAGGAGAATAGGAAAAAACGCAATTCGCAACTAGAAGCTGTTGCCACTTTGCCCAGAGCCTAATCAGCCCCTGATTCCTCCATTATTCTCCTTTCTCGGTGCTTTAATTATCGTTGAAATTTTTAAACATATGGAATAAGTGCCTCTTCTGACAAAATTGAAAAACATTCATAAGCTTCTGCTAATACTTTCTCTATACGCCTAATGAGGCTTATGAATGCTTCAAGAGGACGAACAAATTCAACTCCTGTCAAAGTTAGGACTTACTTATTTGCAGGCAAAAACATATTTGGCTATTGCTAGGCTCGGGAAAGCAGATGTAAAGACAATTTCAAGAACTTCAAAAGTAGCCCGACAGGATATTTATCGAATAATGCCTACGATTCAAAAAATGGGGCTTGTAGAAAAAATTGTGGCTTCACCAACGTTATATAAAGTTACTCCAATAAAGGAAAGTCTCTGCGTTTTGCTTCAAAAGAAAACAAACGAATGTATGGAACTTCAATTAAAGATGAAAGAGTTCTTCAATAATTTTCAAAATAGAGTTGATGAAGCGGCACTGCAAGATGAGGAGCAGCAGTTTAGTATTATTTCATCAAAGAGACTTCTCCACAAGAAGCTTTCTGAAAAAGATAAGGCTGCACAAAAGAGTATAGATGCAATTGCAAACTGGAAAGCCATTAGAACCACTTTTTTTCACAGATCACAAGATGTTGTGAATGCATTGAAAAGAGGAGTAAAGTTAAGGATAATCACTGAAGAACATGAAAAAGATAAGCAAGTTGAAAAAATTATACAAACCTTCAAGCGATATCCTTTATTTGAAATCAGGTATAGATCTGCGCCAATTTCAATTAATGCAGTAATTCATGATGAGACAGAAATAAACATGTGCATAGCGACACTGCCTGATAACGATGTGCCCAGCCTTTGCTCAACTAATTCTAGATTCATAAAAGTGATGGCGGCTTATTTCGAAGATTTATGGAATAGTGCATTAAACGAGCCTAAGGCATTAGTGCAGAAAAGTTCATAATCAGTTCCGCTGGCGAGAAACAGAAGTGTTTAGGCGAAAATGTTCTTAATGGCAAAAGCATATAATAGCCTAAACCGCAACTTTGCGATTAATTGTTGAGTGCAGATGACAGATGGAACCGGCGAAACCGAAAGCAACACGCAAGACACTGCTGTTTCCACTGGTAGGGTTAGTTGCCTTTTTCGCTTATATCTACCTTTTTCAAGTAGACATCACAACGATAATCTCTACAGCTCAACACGCTGACCTAATTCCTTATGCCATAGCAATATTGCTTAGCCTATTAGAAGTGTTCTTTTTTTCGTTATCATGGCGGGTCTTAGCCAATTTTCTCGCAATTAAACTGTCTATTATGAAATCTTACTTGTATGTATGGTACGGCATATTTGTAGATACAATTATCCCAGCGGAATCCATAAGCGGTGAAGCCTTAAGAGTTTACTTAATCACCAGAGAGCAAGGTGATAACAAGTGCGGTCAAGCTGTGGCTTCTCTTGTTGTGCATAGGCTTTTAGGCATGGGCTTGAACATTGTAGTGCTTATTTTAGGCATGTTTTTGCTTTTCATTGAAACACAGGTTAATCCTGTAATTTTCAATGTAATCCTTTTTCTTGCAGCCGGCATAGCTGTTATACTCTTTTTGATTATGCTTTTTTCCTTCAAAGTGCAATGGATCTTGAAAATAATTGATTGGTTAACGAGGCTGGGAAAGTTTCTCAGCCGAGAAAAATGGCATGGGCAATTAACCAAAATTAAGGAAGATGCTTGCAGAGTAGCTAATAGTTTTCACGACTCAATGAAGGAGTTTAAGCATACGCCTAAAACAATTGTTGCCTCTCTGTTTTACCTAACCCTCTCTTGGATTTTCAGTTTAAGCATACCATACTTAGTTTTTCTATCCCTTCAGTTTCCTGTTTCTTGGAGCGTGATTCTCATAACCTCAACTATTGTTCTAGCCGTTAAATCTGTACCGATAGGCATACCCTTTGAGGTTGGAATACCTGAAATAGCAATGACAACCCTATACACCTCGCTTGGCGTTCCAGCAGGAATAAGCGCTACAGCGACGATACTCACTCGACTCATAACGCTTTGGTTAAAATTTGTTATAGGTTTCCTCGCGCAACAATGGCTCGAGCTGAAAACAGTCTTAGCTCCTGTAAATAGCATAACTGTGGAAAAAGCCTAAAATCGTCCTTTCACGCCTTTGTTTCAGGATAGATATGGTAATAAAAATTGAAGACGCGACAATCAGGCTTCTGGATAAACTTTATGAGATTGAGAAACAATGCTTTGAACAAGAAGCATTCACAAAACAGCAATTAGCTTATTTCTTAACTGATTATAACACTGTTGGCTTGGTAGCACGAGTAAACAGCGAACTTGCTGGCTTTGCAATAGCACAAGTAAATGTTGAAAGAAACACGCTGTTTGGACATATATTGACCGTGAATGTAGCGCCTGCTTACCGACGCATGGGTATAGCGCAAGAACTTCTCAGCGAAATTGAAAAAATACTGCGAGGGAAAGGCGCCAGGGAATGCCGCTTAGAAGTTCGGGAAGATAACGTTGCAGCGTTGAACCTTTATCATAAACTCGGATACAGTAAAGTGGCTAAGCTGGAAAAGTATTATGGTACGGCTGACGGTTTATATCTCCGAAAAACTTTAGGGCAGTAACGTCGGGTAGTTTACATTTAAAGTTTAATTTTAAGTGATTAAAATTACCTTTTGGGAACAAACGTTTAAAAATGTTAATGAAAATAAACTATACCTACGGGGGAGAGGGAGCCTTGCGGAAACGCAAATCCAATGAACAAACTCTCGTTCACACAATAGTTGTTTTGATTCGCAATACTACCTGGCGGTGCGGTAAACTTGAAAAGTCTATTGTCAAGCATCTCCATAATAGACATAAAAATTTTGGAAAACCCTGCATGTCAATCAAGGATATAATGCAAAACTTGAACCTTACTGAAAAGAAAAAAGACGAGTGCATGGACGCCCTTAAGCGCTTAGAGAAAAGAAATATAGTGAAAATTCTGCCGCTATAATCTTGGGCAGTTTCTAAACTTCTATTTAACGAGTTCTTGTGCGTTATCAATCCATTTTTGAGTTATTTTCTGGGAAATCTGCAGTTTCCCTGCAATGTCCTCTGCAGAAGCTTTAGCTAAGTCGCTAACATTGTTTATTCCCAGCGCTTTCAGTTGAGCAGCTCTCTTTTCACCTATACCTTTTACTTGTGTCAGCTCTAGCGCCGTAGCAGTTGCAGCGGGAGCTTCAGTTGTCGTTGCAGGTGGTTTTTGCATTACTGTTTCCTGCATTTGCTCAGTCACAGTTTCGTGGGTTATTGTTGCCGTAGGTTGACAGGCTTGAGCAGCTGTTTTTGGTCGTTGAGAGTAGCCTACGCCTATAGATAAGAGCCCGAGCACTACAGTTGATATTACCCACAGGTTTCTTGCATCTGACGCCATGCCTTCTATTGTGATTACAAAGGGCACTACCGTTACTACTAAAACTAACGCACCTAACACGTATAATGTGTAGTCCAATCGCATTTTCAATCCCTGAGCTTATGTTTCATGGAACCTCTTAAATAATTTTTTCCCTTTTTGGAAGTTTTTAGGAATTTTGCGGCTGAATAATGCTTTATTTTCAAAGTTTGTCTTCTGGCGGTGCCTTCTTTATTAAATCGTGCTTCATAAGAAGCTCAGTTGCTTTCCGCGCATTCTGAATCATCACTGAAGCCCGCTCATAAAGTTCCTCGCGACTCAGCTTTACTCTAGCTACGCCCTGCTCGATTGATTTAAGCGCGCAGGCCACAGCTTCTCTTGGGAACACTTCCCATTCATCCATCCGCGGCAGAATACTCCGTTCATCCATACCTCTCTCCTCAGCGAACCGCGCTAATTCCTGCGCAGCAGCAATGCACATGTCATCTGTAACAGTTCGCGCTTTCACATCCAACACTCCGCGGAAAATCGCTGGGAACCCTAAACTGTTGTTGACTTGGTTAGGAAAGTCGCTTCTGCCCGTCGCCACAATCCGCGCGCCAGCCTCCTCGGCATCCCACGGCCAAATCTCAGGAATAGGATTAGCGCAAGCAAAAACTATCGCGTCGTCCGCCATCGTTTTGATCCAAGCCTGTTTTATGGTGTCTGGCCCTGGCTTTGACGCGGCAACTACGGCATCTACGCCTTTGAAGGCCTCCGCGATGTCTCCGGTTCTTCCCTCACTATTCGTTTTCTGTGCCAACTCGTATTTCCATGGATCTTCTTCGCGGGTTATGTCGGCTCTGCCAGTGTGGACTATGCCTTTTGTGTCAACCATTATTATGTTGCCAGCCTTGACGCCCCACTTAATCAGCACATAAGCGGTGCGTATGTTAGCTGCGCCTGAACCGACAAGCGTTATTATGCTGTTCTGCGGTTTTTTGCCCACAATTTTGAACGCGTTTATCAAACCTGCCAAGATAACGGTGGCTGTTCCCTGCTGGTCATCATGCCAAACAGGGATTTGAAGCCGCTCCCTAGCCTTCTCTAAAACGTGGAAACACTTCGGCTTCTCAATATCTTCCAAGTTTATTCCGCCAAAGGATGGCTCAAGAAGCTCGCAGGCGCGCACTATCTCATCGGGATCCTTGGTTTTAAGGCATATTGGGAAGGCATCCACGCCACCGAGGTATTTGAACAACAGTGCTTTGCCCTCCATCACGGGCATTGCGGCTTCAGGTCCGATGTCGCCTAAACCGAGAACGCGCGTGCCGTCGGTGACCACGGCGACGTAGTTCCAGCGGTTTGTAAGCTCAAACACCTTTTCCGGATTAGCCTGAATCTCCTTGCATGCTGCGGCTACTCCTGGAGTGTACCAGACTGCAAAGTCGTCTATGCTTCTTATGGCGCATTTGGGCATGACCTGCACTTTGCCTTCATAGAAGCGGTGCATTGGAGGCGCTATCAAAGCGGGTTTTTTGGCTTTAGCCAACAATTCGTCCACAGTGGGTTTTTTCTTTTTTGCGGTCAAACGATTCGTCTCCGTTTAAGCAAGAAAAGTGACTGGATGCTGCGTTTTAACTTTTTGGATAAAGTGAGGTTTTCTTCAGTTGATGATTACCTTGTGTAGGTTATTACTGTATGGATATTATGTTGGTTAAAATCTGGAGCTTTCGCGCCGAATCTATGTAATTAACATGTGTTCCGAAAAATTGGTTGATTGGATTAGCGATGAAACTTTTACGTAAGAATGAGGTGAAAATAAAAAATTTAGGGCTAAGCTTTTCCTGAGCTTCCGAACAGTCGCATTTTGCTTTTTGCCACTTCTTTCATGGCGTCTTTTGCGGGTCCCAAGATTTTCCGCGGATCAAATTCTTTCGGCGAATTTGTTAATACCTCGCGGACTGTTGCCGTAAATGCCAAGCGCAGGTCTGTGTCGATGTTAATTTTTGCGATGCCAAGTGTAATCGCCTGTTTTATCTGTTCCTCAGGTATGCCCTTTGCCCCGCTCAGTGTAGCGCCGTACTTGTTGGCTTTTTCAACAATCCACTGTGGCACGTTAGAGGCGCCATGTAAAACCAGCGGAATGCTTACCTTCTTGCTTATTGCTTTCAACCGTTCTAAGTCTAGTTTGGCTTCGCTTTTGAATTTGTAAGCGCCATGTGAAGTGCCGATGGCAACTGCTAAAGCGTCCACGCCTGTTTTCTCGACAAACTCGGCTGCCGCATCCGGGTCTGTTAGGATGGCTTCTTTTTCTTCTACGCTTCGTTCTTCTACACCCGCAAGCTTGCCCAACTCTGCCTCAACCGAGACGCCTCTTGGATGCGCAATGGCCACTACACGCCTTGTTAACGCAATGTTATCCTCAAAACTTAGGAATGAGCCGTCAATCATGACTGAGGAGAAGCCGGCTTCAATGCATTTGGCAACTGTTTCGAAGTCTTCTCCATGATCAAGATGCATGGCCACGGGCACAGGCGCTGATTGTGCGGCGGTTTTTACAATGCTGGTTATGTACGCTAAGCCAGCGTACTTGATGACGCTTGGCGTGATCTGCATTATTACGGGCGATTTTTCTTCTGCTGCCGCCTCCGCTATGGCCAGTGTGCTTTCAAGGTTTTGAACGTTAAAAGCGCCGATGGCGTAGCCGTTTTTTCTCGCGGGAACCATTAAATCCTTGTTTGTAACAAGCACTCTGTTCACCACAATTTTGCTTTTGGGCTAAATGGAGTGGGGCAGCACGTTATATAAAATTTCTGGGCATAGCCACGAATGTTATTTGAAAAGCAGCATAAAGTTTACAAATCAACAGCGCCACCCTTACGATGAGAAGGTTCTACCTTGACATGCTACTTTAGGCATCTAAAAAGCGTATTCCAGAAGGCGGGAATAGTGGTTACGCCTCAAAACAAAGCAGAAATCGACAAAGTAATCCACAAAATTGTCGGTACGGACTACAAAAACTGCCCTGCCACTTGGAAACACGTTAAAAACATGTTAGCAAAAGATGAAGCAAGGTTTATTTTAAAGCTAAAAGAAGAATGGCAACATAGACGTGACCATTAATCTGGAATAAACATTTGGGGGCGGCGTAATACACAAAAAATTGTTACTTTTTTCAGATGGCGGCGCGAGGGGAAACCCGGGACCTGCAGCCTCAGCATTCATAGTTATGCTGGAGAACGGCCAAATCATAGCCACGCGTTCACGCTATATAGGCGTACGCACTAATAATCAGGCTGAATATGAAGCGCTGATAGCGGCGTTGCAATTCGCCGTAAACGTTGAGGCCGAAGAAGTTGTCTGCCACCTTGACAGTGAATTGGTGGTCAAGCAACTTACAGGAGAGTACTCGGTGAAAAATTCTGCACTCCGAGACTTGTGGCGCCAAGCCAAAGAATTAAGCCGTTGCTTTAAAAAGGCAAATTTTGTGAGTGTGTCCCGAACTAATCCGCACATTCAGCGGGCAGATGAGCTTGTCAATAAGACGCTAGATGAAGCTATGAAAAATTCCGTCAGTGGAAAATACTGAGCTGGGCGCCTTGATTAATTCAAAACATCTTTATACTAAGCGCTCGACTCATGGATAATCGGTGAAAAAGTGATGTTTGTTCACACGAGCATTCGAACCAGCAACATAGAAAGATCCATAGATTTCTACACGCGCTTTTTTGGGCTTAAACTTGTAAGCCGCCGAGAAATCCCGCAGAACAATGCCGAAATCGCTTTTCTCAGAGATCCAGAAGGCAAGGGCGCGACGCTTGAATTAACCTGCTACCGCAATCAAAAGAAGTTTATCCAGCCTGAGTATGAGAACCGCGTGTTTGACCACTTAGCCTTTGAAGTTAAAGACATGCAACAGACGATTGATGCTATGCGCAAGGCGAAAGTCACCATAACAGATGAACCGTTCAGGCTCGCCGCCACAGGTTCGCTAATCGCGTTTGTGGAAGACCCGGATGGAACATTGATTGAACTGATCGAAAAGCCATCAGCTAAAAAGTAAAAATGCGGATATTCGCTCTTTCTTTTAATATTTCTGCTATTGTGGTGCACAAAATATTTATGAACTATATATAAAGTTTGGATGGCTAAATATAGTACTATTTGGGTTCGAGGGAGCAAAGAACCCGGGGCATTGCAGCACAGCATCGTCAGGTTAATCATACAAAATTGGAGGAGAAACACTGTATCGCCGCAAAATCGTTAATATTCTAAACGTGATGTCATCTAAGAGAACAGTAAAATATGCTATGTATCTTGCCGCAGTAGTAGTTTTCTTCGCGTTAATCTTATTGCCGCCTATAATTGGAATTTTCATAAAATGGAATACCGTTCAAGATGTTATTGAACGACCAGCACTTGTGAATCGAGCATTGACTGCTGTGGCGAATTCTTTTGTGGTTGCGTTGCTTGTTTCAGCTTTAGATGTATTAGCCGGCGTTCCAATGGCGTGGCTTATTACGCGCGGCAAGTCAAAATGGCTTAATGTCCTCGACACTTTTGTTGATATACCGTTTATTGTGCCGACCGCCGCGCTTGGCTATTCATTACTGCTTTTCTGGAGTGGTCCCGAAGGCTTATCTGCACTTTTTGCTGGTTCATTAATTTCCACAGGCTGGTTACTTGTCGTGCTACTTCACTTCACGTTTTCTTACCCTATTGTAGTCCGCGTTTTGGTTGGCGCATTACTCGACTATAAAAGGGAGTATGAGCAGGCATCCAGAACGCTTGGCGCGCCCCCGTTCATAGCAGCGCGAACCGTGACTTTTCCGATTCTCAAACCTGCATTAATAGCCGCGTTTATTCTCTCATTTGCAAGATCACTCTCAGAAACCGGAGCAACATTTATTGTTGCAGGAGCATTCGAAAATGGTCCAGTTTTCATCCAGAATATGAAGAACGAATTTTCCGGCATTTCTCAAACCACTTATGAAGGCGCCACGGTATTTGCAAGTCTAATACTAATAGTTACGTCTCTTTCGATTTTTGCTTTAATACGCATTTTAGGTTCAAGGTTGCGATTGCCATTTAATCGAGTTTGGCCTAATATTGAAAGAAAACTAAGCTATTCAAAAGCTACATGTTCCAGGAACATTGTTACGTTAATGGCTTTCTTGGCGATAGTGCTGCTTCCATCTCTTTTTGTTGCCTTACCCGCTTTCCAAGCAGTATTCACAAGTACTTTCTCTGATGCGATTTCAGGTTCAGGCTTATGGGGGGAATATTGGTTAAGTTTGCTTATTTCATACCTCTTAGGCGCAATTGTTACGCTAATTGGCTTAATCGTCGGACTGCCCATGGCAATATTGATCGCTAGAAGGAAATTTGGCAATGCAGTCTCAACAGTGCTTGATATTCTCATTAACGTGCCATTGATAGTTCCCTCTATCGCCTTAGGTGTTTCTCTCAAATTCTTCTGGCAAAGCTTCGCTTTCATGCCAGAATTTATACTGCTGATCTTTGCTCACCTTGCGATTACATATCCATATATTGTGCGGTCGATATCCGCAGCATTTGAACGGATAAGCGTAGACATAGAAGACGCCGCAAAAACACTTGGCGCTAAACCCTTCGACGTGTTTAGAACGATAATGTTGCCGTTAACGAAGTATTCAATTCTTTCTGGAGCTATAATGGTTTTCACCCGAAGCGTAAGCGAAACAGGGGCAACATTAGCTGTAGTGACAAACTTGCAGACAGCACCTGTAGTTATAGTTAACTGGGTAAGGGCACTGCAGAATTCGGCCTTAAACACAAATATTACACCATCGGTCGTCGGGTTGGGATGCGGCCTTCTGATAGTCTTTTCCTTTATAATTCTGTTGGTGCTAAGATTGGTTACCCGTGGGAAAGGGAGATATTAGCATGGAAAATTATAACTTGCATCATCAGCACTATAAACTTGGGGAGACACGCAGAGATGCCTGAAGTTCGTGTGGTAAACTTAACAAAGAAATTTGGAAATATAGTAGCGTTGGATAACGTTAACCTCGTAATCCGCGACAAAGAATATTTCTCATTGCTGGGTCCAAGCGGATGCGGAAAAACCACCTTGCTACGGCTGATAGCTGGGTTAATTGAACCTGATAGTGGCGAGATTTACATTGGTGGTAAACGGGTGGATAATGTTCCACCGGAAGATAGAGAAATCGGATTCGTTTTTCAAACCTTTGCGCTGTTTCCCCATATGACCGTTTGGGAAAACGTGAATTATGGCCCCCGCGTGAAGAACTTCGACTTGAAAGCGGCTGGAACAATAGGTCATGAAGTGCTCGAACTAGTTAAGCTTCATGAGCGCTTAAACGCCTATCCTGGTGAATTAAGCGGTGGCATGATGCAGCGAATAGCAGTTGCACGTGCACTGGCAGCTGGAGCGAAGACGTTGCTTTTGGATGAACCGCTTGGGCAGTTGGATGCTAAAGTTAGAAACGAGATAAGATACGAAATGAGAAGAATGGCGAAGGATCTGAATCTAACTGCCATTCATGTTACTCATGATCAGGCAGAAGCTATGTCGATCTCGGATAGAATTGCTGTTATGAAGAAGGGAAAAGTCGTGCAAGTTGGGACGCCGCAGGAGCTTTACATGAAGCCGAACAGCCTTTTTGTTGCGTATTTTATTGGAGAATCAAACTTTTTGGAGGGGACAGTCGTAGAAGTTGCCGATGGTGAATTAACAATAGAGCTACGTGGCGGATTTAACGTAAAGGCTTTTGGCGAGGGGTTAAATAAAGGCGAAAGGGCAGTTGTTGTGGTAAGACCAGAAGTTTTTACGGTTGAACCGAAGAAACAGGGCAAAAATATGCTTAAGGGCGTGGTGGAAAAAATCTCGTTTGAAGGTACATTTGTTAGGTACGAGATTAAGCTGCAAAGCGAGGATTCCGTGGTTGTTATTAGGCCTTCGTTAACTGAGAAATGGTTTGATGTTGGGACAAGCATCACATTAAGCTTTGAGTCAGAGAAAGCACATGTATTTCCATATCCAGAAACGTCGTTGGCAGAGGAACTGTCTGTTTGATGTCATTTCTTTCGGTGCATTGCAAGAATAGCAAGCGCGGTCCCTATCAAAATTGCTACCAGAATTAAGAATATATAGAAAACTGTTGGATCCACGCCGAAAATTTGAGGCTGCCACATGTTTGTCTTTTCGACTACTGAGTGAATAGTATATTCTGGGAACTCGGAGATGCCTTCGACTAGAACGCCTGTTGCTTTATCCCAATAATACGTGCTTTGCGCTGCGGTTGCGGATATAACTGTGCGTGTAGCGCCTGCATAAGTTCTTTCTTCGATTTTGCTGATGGTTACGTTTCCATGATATTTATCAAAGAAAGAATCTCCGACGCCCAAGTTTGCTGGAATTATGAATTCGTCTCCAAGTTGACCCGTTGCGAGATTCAGCGTTATTGTTTCACTCAGCAACGTGCCATTTGCAAATTTTGTTGTAACGTTTAGGTTGATTACTGTTCCTTGGACGTCGGCGACTTCGGTTCTTGCCCAAGTTACTTCATGCCCCGCGGGTGGTGTACCCGTGAAAACTGCTTGATATTCTATCCAGTCGCCTTTTTTCACGCCTACCGACATTTCGGCAGCTGCTGTACTCATAATAAGCAAGAATATGAGCAGGGCGGTGATCAAAACCAGTTTTTTGTTCATTAACTATGAGTAAGTAACTTTTTAATTTTTAAAATTTGCTAAAGGGCTACTATAGGTTTCTGGATATAGGTAAACGTGTCACAGTCTGTTTTAGTGGATTGTTGTATGGTTTTTAGAAGAAACCATATTTCTTCTTTTCATATTCTGTTTCGAAGTTTTCGTCTATTTCTTCTTCGTCGCCAAATGCGTTTACAGTGATGGCTTCTTCATCTTTTTTTTCTGTAATGCTTGTTTCTATCATGTTTTCTTGGTTTTCGCTGTCTTCGTCCATGGGTAGGATGTCTTTTGAGGTGTCTGTTGTTGAGAGTTTTTCCAGTTGTGTTTCCAACAAACTGATTTTATGTTGTAGTTGGTTTATGGCTTCTTTTTTTGCAGCATTTTTCTTCTTTAGTTCTTGGATTGCTACTTTCTCGCTGAGTAATTTCCAGCGTGTTTCTAGTTGTTTTAATTCTTCGTCTAGGTCTCGTGCTTCTTCTTCTAGGCGTGCTTTTTCATTTTGCAGTTGTTCTATTTCAATGGTTGCGCTCATTTTAGGTCACTGTTAAACAGGATGGCAAGTCTTGTTTCTTACGATATTATTTAGAGGTTAGTTCAGATATGGAAATATTACCAAACTCGAAATATTACAGTCCTAAAATGTTCAAATAACTTTTATGAAAAGAAAATACGTATTTTGTGTTCGATAGGCGTGAACTATTTCTTCACATTATTTTTGAACCATTTTTGTTTTGAGCAGCATTGCAATTTTTCTTTGGGTGTGGTAAACAGTTTCGGGGACTATCGCAACAAGTTTCTTGGTAGCTGCTGTTCTTTTCTGCGTAGTTTTTTTGCGTGGTAAGCTTTTTAGAAGTCGCCGGTTATGATCAATAGTGTATCTTAATACATAATATTTTTATATTCTGAGTCGGAATTTAAAAAGAGTGCACGCGAGGCAAGATCAACATGGGAACAGTCCTCGTAGTAGATGATGCAAAATTCATGAGAGCAGTACTCTCAAAAATCATCGTAGAATCTGGACACAAAGTAATAGCCGAAGCAGCAAACGGCGATGAAGCCATACAAAAATTCCAACAAACAAAACCCGACTTAGTTCTTATGGACATAGTCATGCCGCCAGGAACAAAAGCAAAAGACGGTATCGAAGCACTCAAACAGATAGTAACGGCAGATCCATCAGCAAAAATTGTGATGGTTAGTTCCTATGGTCAACAAGCGCTGATAACTGAAGCACTCAAAGCTGGCGCCAAAGATTTCATTGTAAAACCATTCCAACCCGAGAAAGTAATGGAAGCACTCGTTAAGTACTGCTGAGGACAACAACTTGACAAACAATATGGCAGATCTACCAGAATTAAAAGTAGAAGCAACGGTACCGCTAGGCAGCATCAAAGAACTACAGCAGTTATCCGAGCAGCTAATCTCACACACACAGCCTGCAATACAACTCTTTGCAGGTCTCCAAACACATCTGCCACTACAGGAAGTGCGTGTGGCAATGGCTGAGATAAAGGTGGAAAAAAGGCCGATTAAATTAGTTACCAATGTTGGATCATGCGTAGCGCTTTGTCTGTATGATCCAATACACAGATGCGGCGGATTAGCCCATATCATGCTTCCAACCGCCATGCGGAAGTTGCAGGATTACGTTCCAGGCAAATTCGCAGACACCGCAGTACCCGCTTTAGCAGAGGCGGTGCGACGACTCAGCGGTAAAGAAGCGTTCCTTTCTGCCAAAATAGCAGGTGGCGCGTGCATTCTCCCACACTTAAGTAATAACAATCAGCATATGGGAGAGAAGAATGTTGACGCTGTCAAGGCGGCATTAAAAGCTCACAGAATTAAAATAGTTGCAGAGGATATCGGCGGCTCATATGGACGCAGAGTCGAATTCAACATTGGAAATGGTGCTGTAACTATTTGCCTTCCAAATGGGGAGTTAAGAGAGATATGAAAGGAAAAAATGAACCAAGTAAACTGCTGCTGGAAAAGAAAGAATTAAAGATACTTATTGAAATCGGTAACATTGGCGCAAAATATGCGGCAAATCCATTGTCAAAGATTCTAAAACAATCGGTGACTATAAATGTGCCTCGCGTCGGCATGATGCCACCAAGCATGTTGCCAACGTTCTATCATGGTCAAAACACACCTACCGCTGCAGTTTGCATGCCCCTTACAGAAGTCATGGAATGCCATTTTCTGTTTATATTCGAAATGTATGAATCGAAAGAGATTACTACGCTTATGACAAAAACCCTCGCGCATGCAGAACAAGCATCCATTAAGATATCTGTACTCGAAGAATTTGGCAACATTCTGCTCGGATCACTTCTCACAGCAATTTCAGATTTAACAGCGTTAAATATAATATCAGCCTCCTTGGTTTTGATAGATGCTCTTCTTGATGCCATAATCAGCGATTTCGTTAGAAAATTATCAGTTTCAACAGGTGGAGCATTGGTTATTGATACTTGCTTGAGGTGTAGAGGCGGTTATTATGCTGCCGTACAACTCATGATTTTTCTAAGTCCTGAATTACAAGAATTGTTGATTAGTAAATCTATATTTCCTCCTAAGAAAGCTCGAAAAGGTGATGTTGAATTGACCAGCCTCGGAAATCTGTCCATTGAAACTGAAGATTCCGTTAAAGCTGCATTAAACACTAAAGAGTAACGGTGAATGGATATGAGTGAATTAGACAATGCTTCAAAAACAGCGAATTTCGGTGAAATACTAACCGATCAGGATATACTCCTTGAGGTTGGTAATATTGGCGCTGGGCATGCTACTACTGCGCTCTCACATATTTTACAGGAACCAATTGCAATTGAGTTACCGAAAGTTCACATGACAGTACCGCATCTTGTTCCAGATATTTATGGAAAGCATGACATCATTGTTTCTGCTATTTTTATGCAGCTAAGAGGCGCTGCTAACTGCGATGTCCTGTTAATTTTCGAAGAAAAAGAATGCGCGAAAATGGTGGAGTTTATGACCAACGGTATAGAGGTTACCCCGGAAATTCACAGATCCGCCATAGAAGAGATGGGTTCTATAGTAATAACATCTTTCCTTAGTGCCATGGCTAACTTCACATCAACCAAGCTTATTATGACCCCACCGCAATTAATTGTAGATTCATTTGATGCGATTATCGACGGTCTTCTAATTAAACAAGCATTATGCTCGGATGTCGCGGTGATTTTTGATGTACGCTTCAAGAGGTATAACACATCTACAGAAGGATATCTCATAACTTTTCTCAGTGATGAGCTGCAAAGGATACTGATCCAAAAAGGGAAAAAATGGTTAACTGGGAGAGATCAAGCAACTCAAGAACAAGATATCTCGGTAAATGGTGCAATTTTGGAAACTGCGTTGCAGGGATGTGACCTGCAGGAGGGAAAAATGCCGGATGGCTTCGGTTGAAGCTAAAAATTTTCTTGAAGAGATTGCCTACCAAAAATTGAAAAACTTGTTACATGAGACTATAGGGCTTAATTTTAGTTGTTACCGTGATGAATACCTCAGAAGGCGCTTGTCAATTCGGTTAAGGGCAACTGGTACATTCACTTTCAGCCAATACTTGAATTATTTAAAGAAAAACCCCCAGGAATTCAATAATATTCTTAATGATTTAACAATCAATTTTACCACGTTTTTCAGAGACAGAGATGTATATGACTATCTGGAAAAGAACCTTCTGCCACTGCTTTTCAAGTCTAAAGAAGTTACTATTTGGAGCGCTGGATGCGCAACAGGTGAAGAACCATACTCACTTGCAATTTTAGTTCACAAAGTGATAGGTAATCAATTGTCAAATTATAAAGTCACAATTTATGCTTCAGACATCGACGAGGACGCGTTAGCCAAAGCTCAAAAAGGCGTGTATAACAAAAAGCAGTTATACGAAGTGGAAGATTCAATAATTAACAAATATTTTTCGTATAATTGTGGAACTTATCAGATTAAGGATTTCATTAAGCAATTAGTTCATTTTGAAAAGCATGATTTGATGAAACCTCCTTTGCATAATGAATTGGATTTGATACTCTGCAGAAATGTCATGATATTCTTCGCGAGGGAAAGTCAACAGCACGTTCACATGCAATTTTATAATGCACTGCGAGAAGGAGGATATCTTGTAATTGGAAAATCTGAAATGCTGAGTGGTGACACGAGTACAAAATTTGTATGTGTTGATATTAATTGTCGTGTTTACAAAAAGATGTTATCAAGCGTTGGTTGTAAGGCGAACTACCTTTTAGGTGTAGTAAAAAACGACACACTTACTCTAAATAATTCAATAGGAGGGCAAAGGATAGTTGCACAATGATAGAATTGAACAGAACATAAGAATAGCGTTGCCTCTAAAAAAGCAAGGAGGGAAGTCTCTTGTCAACAGATTGTAGCCAGTATAAGGAAGTATTCATTGAGGAGGCAAGAGAACATATTGATACTCTAACAAAGTCACTGTTAAGCCTAGAAAAAGATCCGCAAAACACGGAACTTGTTAACACGCTTTTCAGATCAGCACACACTCTGAAAGGCAGCTCGGGCATGCTGGGGTATAAAGACATTCAAGAGCTGACGCATGCAATGGAGGATGTATTTGATGATCTGCGAAAAGGGCGTAAACCTACAAGTAATCTAATCAGTGTGCTTCTTGAATGTGCAGATGTTCTCTCTTGCAGGTTAGAGAATATACAGAATATGAATGAAGAAGAAATTGAGGTTTCAGTTTTACTTCAGAAACTTCAAGAAGCAACTGAGCTGACCGCGCTTGAAGAAGTAAAGGAAAAGAACAAAGTTTTACACATCGAAACCAAAAAGGAGGTTTTGCCTGCAGAGACGAAGGCTGTAGTCATAGAACTCACTGAAACTGAAAAAGAAGCAGTAATGAACGCCGAAATCTGCGGCGAACATTGTTATTTCATCGACTTGAAGTTTAGCAAAGACTGCGCTTTCAAAAGCGTCAGATCAATCCTTGTTCTAAGCAAGATTTCGGAGATGGCTGAAATAATCAAGTCTCAACCCGACCAAAAAGAGCTTGAAGCATTTAAAGAGGATAAACTTGATGCTGGCTTCAAGATTGCGATTATTAGCAGGTGTGGTGCCGAGGAAATCGAAAAATGTATTCGCCAAGTCTGTGAAATAGAAGACGTGCATGTTATGCATTATGATCCTACTATGATGGAGAAAACGACGATTAAGCCAGAAGTTAAAATTGAGCCGGCAAGCCAAGTCAAAGCTGAAAATGAATCTGAGGCTAAAGCAGAAGTGATGCCCCCTGCTGCCGCTTCAGCAGAAAGAGTTCAAGAAACGGCTAAGGCACCTTTGCTTGAAGCACCAAGGGAGATAGCGCCTCCTTCTACGGAAACTGCCGGTACAACCATTGGGGCTAATATGCCTTCCTTAAAGCATCGCATTGAGGAACAAAGTAAGCAGATAACAGAAGCCACAAAACTGTTTGCTGAAGTCCGCGCTTCCCAGACTGTTCGTGTGAAATTTGAGCAGCTTGACAACATTATGAATTTGGTTGGCGAGCTTGTTATCAACAAGATTGCTTTGCTCCAATTAATCTCAGATAATAGAAACGGAGAGCTAAAACGCATTGCCGAGAACATCGACAGGCTAACATCCGATCTTCACGATCTAGTAATGCAGGTGCGCATGGTTCCTGTCAGTCAAATTTTTGATAGGTTCCCAAGGTTAGTGCGGGATCTTTCGATTAAACGGAACAAGCTAATTGACCTCGTGATGGAAGGAAGAGATATTGAAATCGACCGCACGGTATTGGATGAAATTGGCGAGCCACTTATCCATTTGCTGAGAAACAGTATTGATCATGGAATAGAAATGCCTGAAGAACGAAAGAAAGCAAATAAGAACCCTGTGGGAAAGATAAAGCTCTCGGCTCAGCGAAGCGGTGAGCACGTCATTATCGAAGTCGAAGACGACGGAGCGGGAATTGATCCTGAAAAAGTCAAGGAAGTTGCCATTAAACGGGGCTTCATAAGCAAGGAAGAAGCTGAAAAGATGAGTCGAAACGAGTTAGTCAGCTTAATTTTCTTGCCCGGTTTCTCGACAAGCAAAGAAGTCACTGAAACAAGCGGCAGAGGCGTTGGAATGGATGTTGTGAAAACAAAAATTGCGGCTCTTGGCGGTACTGTTCAATTTGAAACACGGGTAGGGAAAGGAACAAAAATTACCTTGAAAGTGCCGCTTACATTAGCTATTATTAAGGCGATACTTGTAAGAGATTCCGGTCAGACGTTTACAATTCCCACAAGCCAAGTCTCAGAGATTATTCGTGCAAAGAAAAGCGACATAAAACTGCTGGGAAAAACTGACGCGATAGTTGTCAGGGGCAAAGTAATTCCGGTTGTTCACTTGCATAATCTGCTTGGATATGAAGGACCCAATGAGGACGAATTTGAACTTTTAATAACGCATCTTGGCGATGAAAAGACGAAACTCGGCTTAATAGTAGATTCAGTTATAAGCCAACAAGACATCCTTGTGAAGCCACTCAGCGAGACCTTAAAGGGAATAAAGGGAATCAGCGGCGCCACAATCTTAGGCGACGGGCAAGTGGTTCTTGTACTAGATGTTGGCCAGTTCGTCACCACTGTTCGAAAGAATGCTTGAGCCTTAAAATTTCGTCTTAGGCCGACGCTTGCCCTATTATAAGTGGTTCAGTCGCGGTAAGAAATATTCCCGTAAGTGGAAAAGCGTTTAATTGTCTCCTTTCATTGCAGTTCAATAAAGGACGTTGACTGCAATTGGGGGAGCGCAGCGAAGTTAAATCTGAAAATGCACGCAATGTCATCCTTAGTTATGGAGACACAATTTACTTTGTTAACAAAGTAAACGTTCAATTGCAAGAAGGCGTTGATGTCCTTAAAGCAATTTTTCATGCACGAAGAGCCGCCGACGGGCAAATTCAAGATCTTGAAATTGAAATCACAAGGATACCTACAAAATGCTAGTTGAATACGCCAAGCTTGACAGCTGCGATTTGATACTGGTGCTTCGCATTGAAGGTAACGAATCCAAATGGTGCCTAATGAGTGAAAACTGGCTGAAAAGGCAAAGCGGCAAAAAAAGCAACGTATTCTACATAGTTTAGTTCAGATAAATTCTTTCTCGCCTCATAAGCCAGCCGAAGAATTAAGCAGCCTATTTGGCGCCTATTAGCAATCCATTGCAGAAACCAGTAGAGGGGGCTACCTAGCGCCAAAGGCTACGAGGCTATGTGAAGTTTGATGTAGGGCGCGTTGTCTTTGAGAGCCGCGACTGCACCGTGGCAATAGCTTTAAAAAAAATTCTGTCTATTACAAACCTGATAAGTTTGAACAAAACTAATTTGCTAATACTGGTTTGCGTTACTGTTTCGTTGCTTTGCTGGTTTGCGGAAAACCCAGATTCCATCATGGAGTATTTGGCTTTTAGCGGAAAGAACATGCTGAAGGGCAAAGCGTGGACTTTGGTGACTGCGCTTTTTCTTCACGCTGATTTAGCGCATTTATTTGGCAACATGTTGTTCCTCTTTGTTTTTGGCAACACGCTGGAAAAGGAAATAGGCACTGGAAAAACGCTGTCCGCCTTCTTCATAGGCGGCGTACTATCTTTTCTTTTAGGCGTCTTCTTTTATCCGCCTCAGACCTTCCTAATCGGCGCTTCAGCAGCAATCTTCACGCTAGCGGCCGTCGCCATGCTTGTTAAACCGCTAAAGTTCTCCTTTTTCTTCCTCATGCCCGTCGGCCTCGTAGCATTCATCTATTTCCTTTACAACGTGTTCGCAGTATACTACGGCGCAGAAGGCAACATCGCTTATATCTCACACGTCATCGGCTTCCTCATTGGCGTGCCCTTCGGTGCAGCATGGGGCAAAAACGTTCTACGCAACCTGCTAATAACCATCATCCTATTCATCGTCTACCTCATAATAGCATATGTGCTGATTCCGCAGCTTCTGCAGACAATAGGTCTCTACTAAAGCGCCTGAAAAGCAGGTTTAGCTCAGCTTCTTCGCTTCAAAAGCAAGAACCTTATGGCAATTCATGCAGCGGACGAGGACTATTTCGAAGCCGTTTAAAATGTCGAAGCGCGTCTGCGTATAGCTCCGCTGCTTTGCATGATCACAAGTAGCTTGAGCAACAGAGATAAGCCTGTCCTCGCGCATTCTCCTTTCCCGCACTAACCTTTAGTGAAGCATTCATTAATAACAATTGTGAAACAAACGTCTACTCTGCAGCTTCGCTGTTTTAAGAATCGCGAAGCGCCAAAAAAGCTGAATCAACCTAATCCATGATAAAAGCGAAACACAGACGTTATCACTGGAAAACGAAACCAAGAATCCTGTTGCTCTCTTTCAAAGAACCAACAATTAAGTCGGGCTTCTCTTTCTCAAGCGCCTCCCGTGAGTAAACACCTGTAGTGACCGCGATGCACGCCATCTCCGCCGCCTTCGCCGCCTTCACACCAAAAATGGAATCCTCAAAAACCACACATCTTTCAGAGCTAACACCAAGTTTCGAGGCGCATTTCAGAAAAATTTCCGGATCAGGCTTTGACCTAGTGATGTCAGCGGCTGTAAGCACTACCTCAAAAAAGCCTTGTGTACCGGTTGTCTTAAGCATGTGTGCTATGACTTCACGGTCATTCATGGAAGCCAAACCCAATTTAACCCTGCCTTGCAACTGCTCCAGCAGCGCTATCGCGCCGTCAAATAGGCGCACATCTGCGCTTAAGTCAATTTCATTCTGTATCTTTTTCATAACGAGCTGTTTAATCAGTTCCTCATCGAAACTCCGTTTGGTGAAGCGCAGTATTTCCCGGAAAGTTTCCGCTGAACCTATGCCGATGCGTTTTTCAATAAAGTCATCGTCTATTTCACAGTGAATATCCCTTAGCGCCTTCTGGAAAGAAGCCACAACCACACGCCTAGTGTCAGCTAACGTCCCGTCCCAATCAAATATGGCGGCTTCGAACATAGCGCCCTCGAACCCTGTCTGCGCCAGCGATGCTACTGCGGCATGCCCAGCATCTCTCGGATGCGCTGGCTTTTCTTGGCGGCTTCCTCAACTGCCCGCATAAGCGACTGCCGAATTGAGCTGCCCTCAAGCTGGTATATTGCTTCGATTGTAGTGCCGTTAGGGGTTGTAACCATGTCTTTTATACGGGCAGGGTGCTCCTGCAGCTCTAAGACGAGTTTTCCTGTGCCTAAAACCGCTTGCGCCGCGCCGTACAGCGCTACGTTCCGCGGCAAACCAACCTTTAACCCCGCGTACATCAAGGCTTCAATGATTATCGACAGGTAGCCTGGTCCGCTGCCCGTCAAAGCCGTTATGGCATCCATGTATTTCTCGTCGATTTCCTCGCATATACCCATCATGTCTAAAAGCGCTTTGACTTTCTTCTTGTCCTCTTGCGTGACGTTTTCGCCGCAGCAGTACGCCGTGTAAGATGCTTGAACCATAACAGCGATGTTAGGCATTATTCTGACAAACTTGGCGTTGGGTACCGTCTGCTTGTAAAATTTTAAGGGCACTGTTGCAGCAGTGGAAATTACAAGTTTACCCTCGATTTCGTTGCTTATCTCTCGCAGCACCTTTTCCACATCGCCTGGTTTGACGCAGACGAACACGATGTCCGCTTCAGCAGCAGCCTGCCGGTTATCATTCAGTGCAGAAACGCCTAACTCCTCCATCGCCCGAAGTCTTTCAGGCTGAAAATCAGTGGCTAAAATCTTACCTGCATACCCACTTTTCAACAGGCTTTTCACGATGGCGCCACCGATCATGCCGGCGCCTATCACCGCAATTTTATCTGCCATACACGTTTCACTCTTTTTCCTTTTAACTACTAGCTCTTTGCTCTTAAACCTTTATTAAACCACCAATTTAAATTGATGATTGGCTCTGCAAAACTTGATCACACAGGATCTTGTAGCCCAAAAAATCATTTAAAAGCAGAACTGATTACCCTAACCCCTTTGCTGCGTCTACAATTTTAATGTTATTTTGTTTTTCAAACAAATTGGATAAAAAAGAATTAATAATTGCCAAAAGGTTCTCGGCCTTCTATGCGAAATTAAACAATTGCAATCTTCCTAACAAGCCGTTGCATGGCAAATGCTGAAGCATCTGTCCGTATTCCTCTCGAATTGAAGTGTGTTGAGAAAGCTTGAAAACCGTTTTCTCGCAGAACCTGTAACACGGCGTTAACGGCAGGCACCGGCAGGGCTAGTTTGTCGCTGATTTTGTCGAGAACGTAATATGTAGCTGGCGCTTCAGCCTCCTCCTTTGCGAGGGACAGCAGCTTAGCGATTTTGCCGCTGTTTCTCAGCGTCCTATGCATGTTTTCTTTAGCCATTAACTCGCAGAATTCCTTGTCAAAGATTTTTTCCAGCCAAAGCGGCCCTGCATAATCCATTTTGGAGCCGCACTCTAGGCACGCAATCTCTTTAGCGAAAAGCGATTTGGCGGTTTCTCTGTGCAAGCAGTTAAAGCAATGGAGAACGTAGCCGAGACTTTTAACTGCCGCATCAGCCTTTTGCGCGCCGTAGGCTATCTGCACGTAAACACGGATGTAATGATCTGTGGAATGGCTGAAGATAACGCGGATGCCAATGTCATGCTTCGCCGCCACGGCAGCTAAGCAACCGACCAGCAGGCGAACCGCAAGCTCATGGCAATACTCAGAACGCATAGGTTTACCGCCATATTTCCTTATGCAAGCCCTTGGATGGACGCCGCAGAGAGGCGCCAAGTCTGTTGCCGTAACTGCCAAAAGCCCGTTATCGCGCAGCGCGCGGATTGCCGAATCCAAATAGGGCACAGGTGACCCGAAAGGATCCACATCCACGGCATCAAATCTTCTATGAGGCGCGGCATGCTCGCTGAGCAGGCAGTTTGCATCCTTATGCTGCACTGTAACGCGATCCTGAAGCCCATTTAAACGTGCATTGCAGCGCGCAAGTTCAACAGCCCTCTCGGAAATATCGCCAATTAAAACGCTTCTGACTCCATGAATCTCGGCGGCGAAGCGGATGCCGCGGATTCCCGAGCTTGCCAAGGGCTCACACAGGGCAATTTCTCTGTTAATTATTCGTTGATACGCTTGAAAGGCTAAAACAGCGATGTCACGGTTCAACTCCATAACTGGGTTGTAGAACACAGGAGCCTTGGATGGCGCGTAATCAGAAGGTTGCGTAACGAAGGCGCTGAGCTTCGGAACCGCGACTTTCACCTTGCCCTCCTGCACTATTTCAGTCGGAAAGTCTGCTCTGAACACGTCTGCCGCCATACACCTATACCTCACGCTGATAAAGAAGGGAAGAAATTTATGCGCATATTAGACTTCTGGTTACTACAGAGGGCAAAGGCATTGCTGAAGCGGATACAGCTTTTAACTGGAAACCCTGGTATAGGAAAAACCACGGTTCTAACAAAGACTGTGAACATTCTAAAAGAAAACGGCGTATGCGTAGGAGGTATGATAAGCCGCGAAATCCGCAAAAAAGGCATACGCGTCGGCTTCGAACTTTTAGACTTAGCAAACACACGCCGAGGCTGGCTGGCCCACATCAACCAGAAAGGAGGTCCACAGGTAGGCAAATACCGCGTAAATCTATCAGACCTAGACGCTATCGGCGCCGCAGCCATAGAGCACGCAGCAGAAAAATGCATTGTTATCGCTATAGACGAAATCGGACCAATGGAGTTATTCTCAGAAAAATTCAAGCAAGCAGTGCAAAAAGCGCTGGAAAGCCAAAAGCCAGTTATCGCAACAATACACTGGAAAGCCACCGACAAACTCATCAGCGTAGCTAAAAACCGCGAAGACGCAGAAATTATTACAGTCACACAAGAAAATAGAGACAAAATGCCAGAAACAATAGCTCACAAAATACTTAACATTCTAAAAACCGAAAAAGAATAACGAAACACCAATAATTTCCCATAGAAGTAGCAGGTAACCCCGTCATATTTGGCGCATATTAGCCATTCAATGCAGAAACCTATAGAGGGGCTATCAGCGGCAGGGCACTGCGCGCCTTCCAATTCATTAAGTTCACCAGAAACCTTGAAGCTTTTTCAAGTTGGCTTCAATATGCGCAAAAACAGCCTCACACGCTACTTACATTAGGGTTCTATATGCACGGTGACTACGGTGTTGCTGAATCGCTCTTTTATTGCATGCTCTATTTGCGACGCAATGTCATGCGCCTTTTTTAATGCAACCTTTTTTGTGAAGCAGCAATCCAAATTAACATAAAGTTTACCTTCAGCCCCATAAGTGGTTATGCGTTTAACATAAAACTCTTCATCCAATTGCTTAGCCAATTTTTGAATTATATCCCACAATTCCTTTTCGTTTATTTCGTGCACATGCGCCTCCGCGCCGTAAGGCTCCACATGCACGGACACGTGTGCAAGCCGCTTTATTCCTACGCGTATATTGTCCTCAATTTTATCTGCAATGGCATGCGCTTCCTCAACTGACAAGCGCGGGTCAACATAAGCGTGTAATGTGACATAAAGCTTGCCACCCGCATACACAGCGGCTACATCATGAACTTCTCTCACTTCATCCACCATTGCCAACTGCTCTATGAGCTGCTTCATGCCAGTTTCTTCCTCAGAAGGCTCAATGTGGACTGTTATGGCAACGTTCCCAAGCTGCTTTTGCAGGCTCGCCTCAATTTCAGAAGCTAAAGTATGCGCTCTGTCAAGACTCAACAAGCTTGAAACTTGAAGTGCGCATTCAGCAAAAATTTTTGCGCCTACCTTCCGCACTTTGAGGTCACGACAGCCGCGAACACCTTCATGGGCTAAAATTTCTCTCTTTATCTGCTGAACCAGCCCTTTCGATGTTGCGTCGCTTAACTCTCTTATGCTGTTCCCTGCAAGTTTAACGCTCATGTAACTGAGTAATGCTCCCAGTACCATCGACGAGACTGAATCGCCCTGATTAAATCCAACCATCGCCAAACCAAAACCTAGAAAAGCAATCAACGTTGAGCTCAAATCAGCCAAGGCATGGTAAAATCCCGCTTTAACCGTGTTGCTTTCAATGTCAACAGCCTTCCTAAAAATAACCATTCGCAAAACGTCTATAACAAAAGTGTAGCCTATAGCAAAGAACCCCGCAAACCCCAAGCCAGTGTTTACGCCTCCACCATGAACCAGTTTCATAACGGCCTCATAAATCACGAAGACACTAACACCTACAAGCACAATGCTGCCCAACAAACCGCCTATAGACTCAAACTTTTCATGGCCATAAGTGTGCTCTTCATCCGGAGGCTTAAGCGCTTCTCTAGTTGCCACAAAAAGCATAACACTTGCTATAACGTCAAGAGACGCGTGTAACCCATCGCTGAGAATGGCCAAACTATTCACGAATAAGCCCAAAATAACTTCTACAACCACCACACTTGCGATTGCAATAGCAGAAAATTTAAGCGCCCTAAGCTTGTAAGCGTCTTCTGAAGGGGTTAACATTAACCGTCAGACTATAAGCTCACAGCAAGGCCCGATTTAAAAATTACGCAGCAACAATTTGACTATAAGCTTTCAAAAATTTCGGGTCTCAAATCAACTACTTACTATATGCCACAGAACAATCAAATAACACAGACATGCTAACCAATTTTTGTTAAACATGCACGAAATATCCTTCCGAGAAGGCGGCAACTATTCTTTAGATAAAATTTTTAAACAAACGAAAATAAAACAAGTAACCGCGATGCAAATCGCAGAAAATAAAGGAGAAGAGAAGATGGCAATCTCACGAAAGAGTATTGCTGCTGCAGTTTCCTTGTTTCTGATGCTCACTATGGCTGCTTCAATGATCCTGTTGCCCGTGGGAGGCCAAATTAACTGGGAGGGACACTCAAAGTCATACGCATACATCGGCGCTGTACCCAATCCCGCATATGTAGGCGAAGAAGTATTACTTCACATTGGAATTACACGAGAGCTTCAGATTACACAGGACGGCTGGGAAGGCTTAACAGTCACGGTTACAAAGCCCGACGGCACAACCCAGACGCTTGGCCCATTCCGCACAGACTCAACAGGCGGAACAGGCTACGTATTTGTGCCCGAAAAGCCTGGAATCTACAAGCTTCAGACGCACTTCCCAGCACAATGGTACAATTTCAGCCAATTTGACATGTTCTCTGGACAACAGCAAAACGTGCGCATATACTATGAAGCTGACGACAGCCCAGTACTGGAACTTGAAGTGCTAGAAGGCACTCCCACCTATTGGCCTGGCGTGCCGCTTCCAACAGAATACTGGAGGCGCCCAATAGACAGCCAAAACCGCGAGTGGGCAGTAATCGCAGGAAGCTGGCTTGACCCAGGCGGCATCTATGGACAACAAGAAGCTAAATATCAAGAGGACGCGCCAGAAACTGCACATGTGCTCTGGCAAAAGCCGCTGCAAATAGGTGGTCTAGCCGGAGGCGAGCTTTCTGAGCCCGCAGCTATCTTTCCAGGCGACGCCTACGAAGGCAAATGGAGCAACACGCTAGTCATAATGGGTGTGCTCATATACCAAAAGTTCGACAGCGTCGGAGGCAACTCTGTAGCCAATTGGGTTGTTGCCGTTGACATCCACACAGGCGAAACATTATGGGAGAAAGAGCTTAAAAACCCAAATGGAAGCCGCGTAACGCCTCTGTTTGGTCAAGTAATGTACTGGAAGAGCTTCAACACGCAGGGTGTACACGCATATCTATGGGCAGGAGTTTCCGGCGGCTTCTTCGGCGCAGCGCCAACCACATGGGAAGCCTTTGACCCCTACACTGGACGATGGCTATTCACATTCAGAAACGTGCCAAGCGGAAACCGCGTACGCGGACCCAACGGTGAGATCATAATATACACAGTTAACCTGCAAAGAGGCTTCATGACAGTATGGAATTCCACGGCGGTTATCAGCGCTTACTGGGGCACAACAGAAAACAGCCCAATGTTCGGATCATGGCAACCACAAGGTAAAACCATCGACGCCACAGGCACAGTGCCCGTGACTTCAGCAACACCTTTCGGGCTAAACGGTTACCAGAAAAACATCACAATACCAACAGGCTTACCTGGAAGCGTTTCATACGTTTTCCTCGACGACACAGTATTCGGCTACTACCGAGGTAACACCATAGGCACATTCAGCACGTTATCCTATAATAATCCGCCATTTACTATATGGGCATTTGACGCCAAAACAGGTAACCTGAAATTTAATAAAACCCACGCTGCACCACCCGGCAACGTCTCGCTATCAGTTGCTGCGGCAAGCGCTGAAGACCGTGTTGTAGCTATATGGTGCAAGGAGCTTTGCCAATTCTGGGCCTACAGCCTTGACACAGGCGAACAACTCTGGGGACCAACCGATCCACAGCATTATCTAGACATCTACGCAATGTACCCGACATTCAAGTATGGTATATTCTATTCAAACGGCATGAGCGGAATAATGTACGCCTACAACGCCACAACAGGCAAGTTGCTCTGGACGTACTCATACCCTGACCCATACCGCGAGACACTCTGGTCAAACTACTGGTCATCGCTACGACCACGCATAATAGCCGACGGCAAAATATATCTAGGCCAAAGCGAACACTCCGTCAACCAACCACAACCTCGAGGCGCACCCTTCGTCTGCCTTAACGCCACAACAGGCGAAGTGATCTGGTCAATTTACGGCATGTTCAGACAAACCGATTGGGGCGGACCCGCCGTCATGGGCGACAGCATCATCGCCACCATGGACACGTACAACCAGATGGTATATGCCATCGGTAAAGGCCCGAGCAAAACCACTGTTGAAGCCTCGCCTGAAATAGCAGTCCACGGCAACAAAATACTCGTAAAAGGCACAGTCACCGACATCTCGCCTGCCACAGATGATATTGTTATTCAAAAGAGGTTCCCGAACGGCGTGCCCGCTGTTGCTGATGAGTCGATGAGTGACTGGATGTTGTACGTGTATAAGCAGTTCCCGTGTCCGGCTAACGTTAAGGGCGTCGAAGTCATCGTTGAAGTGCTTGATCCGAACAATAACTATTATGAGGTTGCGAGGGCTACAAGCGACGGCAGCGGCTTCTACAGCGCCACCTTCGAACCACCCGTGCCCGGCAGATACACTATAATCGCACGCTTCGCAGGCTCCAAAGCCTACTACGGCTCACACGCCGAAACAGCCATATACGTAGAAGAAGCACCACCCGCTACCCCTGAGGCTACGCCCACACCTGTGTCAATGACTGACATGTATGTGATGGGCTTCGGAATCGGCATGATCGTTACAATTATTGTAGTCGGTCTACTGCTCTATCTGCTTCTCAGAAAAAGATGAACGCAGCAGCAAACCCCCACTCCACTCTCCCCCTTTTTCTGTTCCTTAACTTGGTTGCGCAGGAAATCTTGCCGAGGATGACCGCTGCAGATTTTACTCCTTAGGCAAAGGGCTGCGTGTTTCTTTAGGTTTCAGCATAAAAGACAGGATTAACAACAAAGTCACTAGCGCTAGAAATAGCCCGCCGAATATTGAGAGCGGTATCCTGAATATGGGTTCGCCGTGTAGAACCCGGTTTGAAGGAAGTGCAAGTGCGTATGAAGCTATAAAGAGGGCATAAAATATTGCACCTATACACTGTGTCAAAAGTATAAGCATGACCAAAGGTTTTTTCTTCAACCCTGTAGCCTCTCCGCATGCCTCATTATGACCTCATTTCTTTATAAGGATGCTCCAAGAATAGCCTCGGAAAACCGCAATTATAATATACCCAGCCGCGGCAAAATCAAGCCTGAAGAGGATGGGCTGAAAAATAGCAGAAGAAAACAGCTATCTACCGTTAAAAATCGGCCTTTTCATGGTTTCCCTTTCATGGTTTTCCTACATGCTATACGAGTTCGCCAATGGCGTAATTAACCGCGGCCCCCTCGAAGTGTTCTTCATTTTAATAACGGATGTGCCCGGCTGCATAGGCCTCGGCTTCAGGACGGCTGCTGGCTTCATCGCCGTTGTTATCAGCCTATTTTACCTCGCCAAAAAAGACCTATCAAAGCCAGAGTTGCTTATGGCGGTTCGGCTGGTTGTGCTCTTTGAGGCTGGTTACTGGTTTCTAAGCTTCTTTATGTCCGGCGTCTGGGGTGTCGCAGCTTTTCTAGATCCATTCGCAGGCTTTGGAAGTCTAATCCTGATGACGATCATGAACACGTTGCCCTGCTTTGTGCAGTCAATCGGGCTTGTCGCAGTGCTAATCAAACTGTTCTTTGAGTTGTCGCCAAATAAGCCTGCAAAAAATGCCATAAAATGGGGACTGATCACTGGCACTTTTTACGTCTTCGTCTTCTGGCTGAATAATACGGGCATGTGGATAGCCGCGCTTGTTGAAAAAGGCTTAGACTACATTTTGCTTTATCCAAGCAACATGTTCAGCTTCCTTTTCTCCACTGTAGGCCTTTATCTGTTGGCGTTTTACACAGCATATTTTGCAAAGAAATCAATGAATACCGAATCATTTAAGCTCCTAAATCCGCAAGCCATCGGCGCAATCGTGACGTTGGTCGGCATATATTTTTGCGCCAACTATGTCATGTGGATCTTCCTAGACAGCGTCGGCGGATGGGGCTCATGGTACGCATGGATACTAGGACACAACCTAGACCTATGGGCCATGTCGCTACCCTTTATTGGAGTGCCTCTACTGTTTCAACCCAAATTGAAAAGATAACGCCTCTAATGTCTTGTGCATAAAAGGCTGAATGTAGGTAAGACTTTCTTTAATTTTGCCAATAGTGGTTAAATAAGAGACTTTTTACCTAAATAATACACGCTGTACTGAGGCAAACGGCTGCAATGCTGATACAGGAAGTCATCTTGGAGAACTTCATGAGCTACGAATACGCTAGGGTACCCTTTAAACCAGGCGTGAACGTTATCTGCGGTCCGAACGGCGCCGGAAAATCGTCGCTTCTCTTGGCAATTTCCGTGGCATTAGGGCAGTCGTACACGGAGCGCTCAAGAAAACTAAGCGACCTGATACGTTGGGGTAAGGATAGAGCGCGCGTCACGCTCATTTTGGATAATAGCAAACGAGGCGGCCGGCGTCCAGTTCCCAAGTACAGCAAAGACCAGATTTTCCTCACTCGCGTTTTACGTAGGGATGGCAAGTACTGGTTTGAGCTGGAAAACCGCGCTGCCACAAAGCAAGATGTTGAACGATTGCTAGGCCGGTTTGGCGTTGACCCAGATAACATGCTTATTATCATGCATCAGAACATGGTGGAGCAGTTCACTGTTCTCTCCAGCGTGGAGAAACTGCGTATGGTTGAGGCAGCGGTGGGTTTGGAGCCGTTCCGCGAGAACGTGCTGCAGGCTCAACGCAAATTAACGCGTATTCTCAGTCAAGAAGAATCTGTAGGCAAGTTGCTTGAGTCGGCGGAGCAGACACTGAATTATTGGCGTGAACAATACGAGCGATATCAGGAGAAAAAGCAACTGCAGACTAAGCGGCGCTTTCTTGAGCGCGAGTTGGCATGGGCTGAGGTGGAACGACGCGAGGGCATACTCAAAGGGCTGGAGGCTGAACGGCATAGAGACGAGGAAGCGCTAAACCGTATTGAGGCTGAAATGAAAACTGTGAAAGCGCACTTGGATAGCCAGCAGAGCCAGCAACAAATGCTGAAAGCTGAGGTGAAGGTTGTCTTCAGCGAGCGCCTAAATTTTGAACGTGAAATTGCCGAAAACGAGGTTACATTATCCCTATGTGAACAGTTGCTTACAGAAACCTCATTTCTGGAGTCTGCAATCCAGAAAAACGCAAGCCAATTTAAGCTTATGCGAAGCGAGAATCTGCGGGCGATGCTTGAAAGCGCTAGAGAACGCATTGCCAAGGTAAATGAAAGATTGAAAGAAAATCAAGCCAGACTACAAAATTTGGAAGAAGCAGTTGGCAAAATTACTGAAGAAATTTTAGATAATCGTGTTCAACTTGCCTTGTTACAGTATCGCAGAGAAAACGCTTTGGCTAATTTGGAACGGATAGATGCGGCGCTCAAAGAGGCCAAATCCCACCTAAACGACGTTATCATTAAGGCGGAGCAGACTGGCACCCGAATTGCCGTACTGAAAAGTGTTGCGGAAATTCAAGATGAAATCCGTGTTACAGATGGCCATTTGGCTGCACTTGCAGACATTTCAGAGGATATCGAGCGCATGTACGAGTCATATTCTAAGCTTTATTTAGAGTTAAAGGAAAAGGCGCAGTTGGTTGCCGAAAACCGCGAGAAAACTCTTGAAGAAGTGAAAGTGCGCATGGACGCTTGGCGAAATGTCATGCAGAGCTTGCTGGATCGCGTTAACTTGGAGTACCAGAAGATTATGAGCCAAGCCTTGGCGACGGGTGAAGTGCGGCTTGCTAATGGGCACGACATTGAAACTGCAGGTTTAGAGATTCTCGTAGGCTTTAAAGGCGGAAAACCTGTTCCTTTGGATTCTTACACGCAAAGCGGCGGCGAAAGAACCACGGCGACCATGAGTTTCCTTCTCGCACTGCAGCAGCATGTGCGCTCTCCATTCAGGGCAGTAGATGAATATGACATTCACATGGACCCAAAAAATAGGGAATTGATCGCCCGCATGCTTTTGGCGTTGATACAGGATGCCCTAGCGCAGTACATCGTTATCACGCCAAGCCAGATTACCTTCGCACAAGAAGGCGTGAACATAATTACTGTGCAGAATGTTGAAGGCAAATCCGTTGTTCGAGAGGTTGCATAGTGCAGTCCAAAAAAGAGCAGAAGAAACTTGGCAGAGAAAAACTGCAGCGCATTATAGAGATGTGTATGGCAATTGAGAATCATGCTGTAGACCCGTTTATGCTGGATGTGGATAACATACTTGCAATTGTAAAGGAATATTTCCCAGAGTGGGAGCACGCTGAAGAGCTTAATTTGGATGCGGAAGCCATTCATCATTTGGCGTCAGTCATAAAGCTCCAGAGTGAATGGGTCAAGCACCGCAGTACATCACTTTACACGGACCCGTTTCTTCTTGAAGAAAAAATTACGCGAGCAAGTAAGGAAGAAATGGTAAACATATTCCTGAAAGCCTGGCATCCTTTAGTTGAATTGGAACAGCTTAGCCTCCATAGCTTCGCTGAGGCATTACGTTACTGGGCAACATTAGTTCCGCTTAAGGACAGGTGGCCAGAGCTGGAAGTTCCAGAGGTTGCTACGGGTGCTGCCAGCAAAGATGAATTAGTGCAGCAACGCATTCTCAGCGACAAGGTCTTTTCTGAAGAGCTGGAAGGTTATTGGCAAGAGCTGAAAGCACGAGTTAGCGAAAAAGGTCGCGACGGCAAGCTGCTTTATTGGGACTTCGTAGGCGCCGAAACTTACGAGGAAACCGTTCAACGTGCTTTCTTAACGAGTTTCTTGGTAACTTATGGCTATGCCACATTGATTATTTATCCATTAGAAGAGACTGTTTTCATTAAGCCGCTTGAGCCGCCTGCGGCAAAAATCGGCGCGCACCAGTTAATTTCAATTCCAATAGCAGTGACGTATGAAAACTGGCAGAAGTGGAAGAGAGGCGAATTGAATTGAGCAAGCGAAAAGGCGTTTACGCGAGTAAAATGAAGCGGGCGACACACATGCTATTTTACCGTCGCCATCAAAAGCCTGGCGTCAAAGGCTGGGAACTGCATAGAGCACTAGGCGCAGATTACCCGAAAGTTCTGGAGATTCTGGATGATTACTTGAAAAGCTTAGATTTACAGGTTAGAACTGTTTTTGAAGAGGGAAAAGCGCCAGCAGGAAAGCCTTCACTAGAAGAGTTGGATAAGGCGCGGTTCTACATAACGTTGCGGGGCGAGTTAACACCAAAGGAGACGAAGATGATTGGCTGGCGAATAGACGACTTGGCTGGCTTAGCTGTTGCAATCGCGTATATAATAAGTAAGAAGGGACAAGCGCCACGCAAAGATGTGGAAGAGTTACTGAGCGAGAAGTTGCCTAGCTGGAAAGTTGGCTTGAACATTGACCGTTACATTCGCTATGGCTATCTGCAAGAGGACGATAAGAAGCAGTTGTATCTGGACTGGAGAACCCGCGCGGAAGTAGATGAGAAGGCGCTGATAGATCTTCTTCTGAAAAGTGAAGCGCAGACGACCCTGCCTATTGAGGATACCGAGGAAAACCTTGAAGAGCCTGAAAACAGTGAAGATAACGAAGCACCATAAGTGGAGAAATTAAAAAGGGGGAGAAAAGGGCTGTTAGCCCAGTTTCACTTCTGCTATAAACGCCAATGTATCTAAGTTGTTTAGCTGTATTTTCATGTTGGAGACCGTGTAAAGCGTGTTGCCAATGTAAAGCGCACGCCGAACGCCCCAGTCGCCCTCAACCCAAGTGTTAGTTTGCGGTTGATGTGTCACGTTACCTTTCAACTCGAAGCCGCGTGTTAACGTTACCTTGAAAACGTAGGCTCCTTGGAAATAGTATCCTTGCGTGTAGCTGTCTTTGCCGCTTGAATCTACCACGCCATAGTTGTTTACCGAAATCGGAATCACCAGTAGCTCCTTCTGTCTGTCAAACAGGAACGCCTTAGGCTCGTACAGCGCTTCTGAGTCTGTCCAGTCGCCTTCAACAATGTACTTTGCTATTTCCTTTGGCTCGTTAACGTTTGTGACATCGAACAGCGAAAGCTTAACCGTGGTGTTCTCTTTTCCTAAGCCGATTACATGGTTCTCGTCGAAAAGATGCAGATAACTCGAGTAGCCTGGAATCTTGAGTTCGCCAGCCACTTTCGGTTCAGCGGGATCGCGCAAGTCAATCACGAAGAAAGGATCTATCTGCCTGAACGTGACAACGTAGCCCTTGTCACCCATGAACCGCACAGCATATATGCGTTCGCCTTCAGCCAGGTTCTCTAGTTTACCCACAATTGACATGCTTTTATCTAGCACGTAAACATTGTTCATCTGCGTCTTCTCGTTCTGCCAAGTTGTAGCTACCCTGAAGTAGCCGTTGTACTCGTCCATTGAATACTGGTTAAGCACGTAGCCTGGAACGCTGCCTTTTGCTTCAAATGCTAAAGTAGCTCCGTTTATGCGTACACGGTAGATGGTTGTGTATTGCCCTTCATTCCATGTTGAGTATGTAACGTAGATATTGCTTGTGGAAACGTACATGGCGCTGCTGCCGCCCATCAGCATAGTCATGTTAGTAGGCTGCTGCACATCGTCCAAAATGTTCACGGCAAGGAACATGGTAAACGTGAAGTACCTGTCTACTGTGTCAGAGTAGTATACGCTTGAAGGTGCAATAGGCGCTACTTTCTTTTCCTGATAAAGCACTGGAAGAGTCACCGTATCATTCACGACATAAGCAGGTTGATTAATAACCGTGTACACGTAGTTGCCTATCATTCTAGAGCTAAAGTAGCCGCCGCTTATGGTCAAGTTTCGAGCAAGACGAGGATAAGCCTTTTCAGAGATGTCATAAACGTACAATAAGGTACTGGAGCCTATTGGGCCTGGGTAAATCAAGGTTTCTGGGCCCTCCGCACGGAGGATGGCTGGCTGATATCTGTTGGCGATGACTACTAGCCTGCTGCTGTCTTCGCTTAGGTATATGCCTTCTGGGTAAGTGTAGTTTTCAAGTGTTATTTTCGCGATGACCTTCGGGTCTTGTGGATCCGCCTTAACTATGTAAACAGCACTTTGCGCCCCCGAAATGCTATCATAAGTAGTGGCTGCGACGTAAACGTACCTGCCATCGTTCTTCACAATGTCTGCTTCATCAACTCCTGCAACTTGAATATTTGTAGTGGAATACTCATTCGTCGCTGCCTGACTGCCCTTTTCAAGAGGTGCAGGTACAGGTAGAGCGTATAAAGCATCGCTTCCTGTCCAGAAAGGATAAACTGAGATGCCTGAGGAATTTGCAACTAGGAAGTCTCTGAGTTCTTCATAGGAAGAGAAAGTTTTCATGTTCGCAACGTATGGTGTCTCGGTTGGCGGAAATACTGTCGGCGTTGTGCCATAAGTGTAAATTAAGGCGACGAGCACTATGGCAGAGAGCACTGCAGCTAATCCGTACATTGACGTTTTTTTCTTGACTTCTTGCTGAACCATACCTTTTTTTCACCTGCTCTGTATGTAGCACAACTCTTTGATATTATCCTAAGCTGTAGAACAAGCTGTTCTAAAAATTAGAACGGGCGCATAGTCCATACTCGATATGCTTCATACCAGAAGATTGCGCAGACAACTGCGCCGAATATGGTGATGAATAGGTTCTCACGCATAAGCCAGTCCTGCATCAGAAACAGCAAGTAAGCTGCATAGAAAACTGTTGAGAAAAGCGCGTAGAAGAAATATCTGGGGAAGAGCAGCTTGCCAAGCTTCACATAATGCTGTAACACACCGATTTTTACTTGGTTAACAAGCACGTAGTGCCCGCCGATGTCCTGCTTTTCAACCAAGCCTAGCTCGCGTAGTTGCTCTAGATGATGATTTGCCACGCTTGGACTGCTAAATCGCAGGGCGCGCTGCACTTCCCGTGCGCTCACGGGGTTGCCGTTTTTAAGCAGATACCAGTATACCTTCCAAGCCTTGCCGCGAAGGGCGTATTCAAGTTTTGTTTCGTCATCCGCGCTCAATTGTTGAGACACCCTGTAATATTACTGATAGCCAATAGTTTATAAGACCAATTATTGGAACAGCCCAGCTCAGAACGTTTTCAGTTCCCAGAATTTCCGGTTTTTCAACTTTTTTGCCGCTTCAGGATTTTCTTTCTCTAACTCTTCTATAATCACAGCCTTGATAAGCCTCGTGGAGATCGGCGGAGCCATCTTGCTAAGTTTAGCTTGGACCTGCTTAACAATCTTGTCTATAACCTCATCAGCCACGCCGACTTTTTTCAGCGAGTTAACGATTTTTTGAATTTCAAATTCCTCGATGGCTCCTGACTTCTGCTCTACGCTAATGCCGGGCTGTTTCTGGATGGCCGCTGGCAAAGCAACGACTAGCTCTGCTTTAGCACCATGGATTCTTTCAAGTAGACCCACATCAGCGACTATGGTGATTATCTTTTCGTCTTCGTTTATGCCTTTCACTTCAATCTTCTCGATAACTTCTCCGTTGTCAAGGAAAATTTTTATAATATCTCCTGCGGCCAACTGTGCCGGCACAATGTTATACTTTATCGGTATGGCCACATTTCCTTCGGGTATGGAGACACTTAGCCCTTTCTCTTTAGCGGCTATAGCTAGGTGAATAACTTTACCGCTTTGATCCAACTCGATTTCTACGTCTCCTACGCCCCAATCGGTGATTAAGCGCCTTTTTACTCTGTTAGCAATTTCATCCATTGGCAAATCTGCGGAGAAGGTGAATTCTCTTTCGGAGAGTTCCTCTTTTAACGACTCAGGAACTTTTGGCTTAGCGGCAATATCGTAGATTAATCGTGCATGCGGTAGCTTAACTGTAATATACGAGGATTTTGCGCTGCCTATTCCGAGGATTGATACGCCTTTTTTAGGTATTTTCTCAGCTATCTTGTCGCCCATGTTAACTCCCCAAACGATGAAAATGCTTACTACAATAATTTTGAGGGCTCCTCCAAAGGTAGGTTGCTCTAGGATTGCAAGTAATCCACCGGTAAACCCCAGAAAGCCTAATCCGAAAAGTATACCGATAAAAGAGGATAGTCGCTCATTTGTGAAATATCTGTAAACGGCGGATAGCAACAGTACTATGAAAAATGCGACGGCGCCGTACATTATGCCCCAAAAGAAGCCGAGCAATGATTCTGCAATAACTTCATACATTACTGAAATCCCGTGCTCCTAATAGCTACTTATCGAATAAAAATATCACCGTGTACGGCAAGAATAGTAATGCATTAAACTATATGAAAAAGGATGGTGGGTATTCGAAAGCTAATAGTAGCTATGTGTTTTCTGTGGGTAATTTATCCTTCAGCAAGTTCGCTGAAAGACCAGGCGGCAAATCAGGTAGCTTCGAATTGACTCTCTGCTCTGCGACGGCCGCTGCTTCCGAAAGTATTTTCGCTGCGTCTTCGTTTACGCTGTTGAAGTTTAAAGATAAGCCTGAGCTTGCGCCGCAATCAAACATTAAACCGCTCAGCATGTTGCTTATGTCCCCTAGCTCGTTTTCTGCCTCGGGTAGCACACCGCACAAGCCCACATTGACTGAGCGCAGTACGCTTATGCATGGGCCTAGCGTAGCTACCATGTCTCCGAATTCTGTGATTGTCCGCATTCTCAGTAATACTTGGTCAAGGGCAAGTCGTGCATTCATTATTAAGCGCTCCATTTTGCGAACTTCAGCTAGTTCGTTAGCGTAGATGTTGGCGTGTGCCGTATCGTGTTGCTCATAGGCACTAACTATCTTCGTGAATAATGCTTTGTCTTTTTGGCTGAACCTTTCTGAAGCTTGATCCAGCCTTTGAATTTGCAGCTCTAAGCGTTTGACGGCGTAGTCTAGGCGTGGCTTCAGCGCTTGTGGCGGAGCAAATGTGGTGCGTATAGTGTCAACGAATGAGGTTTCATCTCGTTTGCTTTCCCATTTTTTAGCAAACCTTTCAGACATTGTAGCATCCTCGTTTGAGATGTTATTTTAACCATACTTATGTATTGTTAATATGTGAAAAACATGGGGATATATATGTGGAATTGCTAGGCACATGTAAACTAAACTGTAAAATTGTAGATTATTGGATTTAAGCCTCTTTGAATAAACAGATATCTGCGGACTCGGCACGCAAAGAAGCGCTTGAGGCGTGGCAATTGGTGTAGCCTGCTGTTCATGTGTTACTATGTAAGAGGCGTGAATGCACCAAGTAGTGTTCTGATTTCCATCTCAACTTCTTCTTTCGGCTTACCCGCATCGATGATTGTCCATTTGCCTATCAGCGCTAAGGCAAGGGCTTTCTCTCTTACTTTTCCAAGTTCGCTTAGGTTCTCAAACATTTCTTGGTTTTTGCGTGCTCGGCATATTCGCCTATAAGCTTCATGCGGCGTGATATCAAGAAAGAACATGGCGCTAGATGTCGGCACAATAAGAGTGAAAAAGTGGTAGGCGATTCTATGCAACGGCGGCGGCAGATAGGCTGTGCCCATCAAGTAGCGTACAAAAATTACGTGGTCGTACTTTTGCCATGTGTAGATGAGAATTGAGCGGATTACGTCTATCATGTAAAAAAGTGCTGAAGCGAAATGCGCACTCTTTCCTTTTGCATAAAGAAACTGCTTTGCTTTTGCGCCAAAAAAATTATCGGTTGAGGGGTGAAAACGAAGACAAACAGTCTTCCCTCTAGCGGTGAGAAACTTGGTAAGTCTAAGTGCCTGCGTGCTTTTTCCAGATGCGTCTAAACCGTCGATGACTATAAGCATTGTGCTAAACGCCCCCGCCGCTTAGAATCAGGAATGTCAAAGCGCCCAGAAGCGGAACAGTCAGGTTATCAAATCCTAAGGGTGAAAGGCTTTCCGCTAAAGCAGCGACTATGGCTACGCCTAACGCTGTCAACAGCACATTCACAATCGAAAGCGAATACAGCATGGAGAAAAATAGCAAGCTGGCAGCTAAGCTTGTGTAGCTTGCGAGGAACATGGCGGCGGAGCCCTCAAGGCTTTTCTGGGCGAAAACTCGGAAGCGTCTCTTTCCATATTTTTCTCCCACCAACGCGGCGGAAGCATCACCATAAGCCATCGGCAAAACGCTTGCTGCGATAACATACGGTTTAGCGGAAAAGAACAGCGCTAAAAGCGTATAAGACACCGCGTAGAAAACGAGGCCTAATTGGTGTCCTTCCTCAGTTATGCCCGACAAACCTTGCATTTTTTCGTAAAATCGTTTAGAGGGCGAGTAAGGTGTGGCAAGAAATGTTACAAGTATAAATGGAGCGGCGACAAGAAATGGAAAGTTAAGCGGAAAAGAATTGTATGAAAAGAACGGAATTATGAAAGGCAAATTTCCAATCATCACATGCAGGAACTTCCTAGCTGATTTACGGGAAATACGGGCTATGACCGCTATTTTTCCTGAAATTAGGATTACAAGCAAAATGTAGCCGTAGCACAAAATCAGCAACACCAAATTGGTTACGGCTTCGCTGTTAAGCATGTGCTCACCTGAAAGCGCCGAAAATAAACGCCAAAAAGCCAATGGCAAACCACAGAAGAACTTGCTTCTTTATTCGACGTGCGTTTTCACGGGAATAATCCCTGAGAAGAAGTACGGAGGAAAGTGCAAATCCGGCGTCAGTTGCTAAAACAAATGGGATAAACCAGAAAGAAACTATGCCTAAAAGCCAAGGAAGCGGGGTCAATGAAACAGCCAGTAGATAAAACATGGCAGCAGCAATCGCCGCGGCTCTTTCTCCATAACGCACCGCCAGCGTCTTAACGCCTTCAGCGCTGTCGCCTTTAATATCAACAATGCCCTTGGTTATCTCCCTACCCGTGTTAGAAAAGAAAGCCATCAGAGTAAAAAGCAGAACATTCAGCGGAACGTAGCTAAGGCTGATTATGCTGCCGTAGATGAAGGGAATAGCCACACATGTGCTGACAAGAAAATTACCTGGTAGACCACTGCGCTTTCCAACTGTAACGTAAGTCGCCATAATCGTCCATGCGATTACTGCAACCACCAAACACAAAAAGCTTGTAAGGTAAGCGAAAACAAAGCCTACTGTTGAGATGATGAGAACAAACGCTAAAGCCAAACGTGGGCTCACCAAGCCGCTTGGAATGGGGCGCGAAGGCTCGTTTATTGCGTCAATTGATCTATCATAATAGTCATTGAGCGCCATTGACGCTGCTGTTAACGTGAAACCAGTTAAAAAGCCGTAAAGAACGCCAAACCAGCTAAAATCAGAGAATTGCGGTTTAGCTAAAACTGCTCCTACAAAAACTGCAAAGCCCATCATCGCACAGTTGATGGGGCGCATCAGCCGCACAAAGCCCCTTATCTTTTTCATCGAAGTCAACCTTTTGTGAATCATTTAGTTTTGTCCAAGTTATAAAATTCTCCTTTAAGACTGGCGAACTGCCTTCATGCTGATTTCAACGTATAATTTTTAAGATGGCACCTGAAATGTTTAGCGGAAGAGCTATTATGAGTAAAAACGAAGCCACCGCGAAGTGTAAGCAGCAAAGGAATAAACTCAAAAGAACAATATGGTTCCTCATAGGCACAATTTGTGTGCTGCTGGGCGCCGTTGGCACGATGCTGCCAATTTTGCCGACGACACCGTTTCTTTTAGCCGCTGCTGCATGCTATTGCAAAAGCTCAGAGCGCGCATACAAGTGGTTACTGAACAATAAATGGTTCGGGGAGTACATAAGAAACTATAAGGAAGGCAGGGGTATACCAAAAAGGACCAAGATTGCCACGTTAAGCTTGCTATGGGCGACAATCGGTTTTTCAACAGTTTTCGCGCTGCCTCGCCTTCTACCTGAAATGCTAATTTTACCCATGCAATTAGCGATGATAGTAGTCGCAGTTGCGGTCAGTGTGCACATTCTAAAACTTCCAACTTTTAGAAGAGCATAATTCCATTTTTATCTATGTAAGGCGGAATCATCAATGAAAAAGGTTAATACGTTTCAAAACAGATAAGTAATAAAAATGTTTATGGACGGAAGCTTTTGGGCAACAATTATGCTCCCCTAGTTGGTGACAGCTACGCTCCAGAAAGGCTGCGCGTTATAATCCCTGTGGGTGGAAAAGCCACACGTCTTCTGCCGCTTACCGCCGAAACAAGCAAGGCATGCCTCCGCCTATTGAACAGGCCTCTTGTGGAGTTCTCGCTTTTGACGCTTGCCCGTCAGGGCATTCGCCACTTCATTTTTGGAGTAAAAGGCTACACGAACTACCGAGACCTCTATGATTACTTTGAGTCGGGATATGGCTTCTCTGTGCGATATGACATCAAGCCTCGAATTCACATAAAATATCAACCTAACGTGGAAGATCTTGGAAGCGCTGACTCAGCTAGAATAAACATGGAATATTACGATATTGACAATCCAGTCTTTGCGGTACAAGGCGACAACATTTTTGAAATCAACATAAAAGATCTCATGCAGTTCCACCGGGAAAAAGGCGCATTGATGACTATAGTGCTCAGGGAAGTGCAGAACGTTGAAGGTTTAGGAATCGCTGACATCGACAAGGATAATCGCATTCGCCGTTTTGTAGAGAAGCCCTTGCCGAAAGATGCGCCCAGCAACCTTGCTAATACGGGCCTATACGTGCTTTCACCGGAGGTGAAGAAGATCTTCAAGGAAAAAGGTGTTAAACAAATAATCGAGGAGAAGCACCGCTTGGATTTTGGTTACGACTTTATTCCTTATTTGACGCAGACAGGCCGCTCAGTGTATGGTTATACTTTAAAAGGAAACTGGTTTGATGTAGGCACGCCGCAAAACTATCTTGAAGCCATGAAGAAGCTACTTCACGGCGGTTCCAGCATGCTGACAGATTTTGGCGGAAGAATAAGCGAAAAGCAGAAGATATGGATTCAAGGAGAAAGTAGTGACGCAGAGCAAAAACGGAAGGAAATTATTCAAAAAATCAGAAAGGGGCTGATAGAAATCGAAGGTGCCGTGCTTATTGGGAGACACTGTCAAATAGATGACGGTGTGAAAATAGCGAATTCCTGCATTGATAATTATACGAAAATTGGTAAAGGCGCCGTGATAGAAAACTCGGCAGTTCTAGATCGAGTTATAATCGGCGAGAAAGCTGAGATTCGAGACAGCATAATTGGAAGACACGCAACTGTAAATTCTAGTAGTCGAAAGCCAACGAGAATAACTGCTGTTTCCGTTATTGCTGATGATGTGGTGATAGAGGAAGGCTGCAGCTTAACGGCGACAAAAATTTATCCCCATCAAAGAATAAGAGGCGAGTTCGAAAATCAGATTTTAATGACAACTTAAGCCTTAAACCATTTGAAGATCAAATAACTCGTTTTTTCCGCTTCTAGATCGGGCACGGCAATTATGAAACGCTTTCGCACCGTGGTTGCCAGCCGCCCTGCTTTCACGATTTCCGTTGCTGAGATAGCCGAGTTTCCTGTCTTAACGGAAACCATGTAAGGCGCGTGCTCAATGCCTGGGCCGTACTTGTAAACGGCGAAATCGCAGCCAAATTTGATGCCGGGCGTTACAATTAACCCGCTGTTCCTTAAATCACTGTAAACGGCGTATTTCTCATCAAACTCCTCGTAAAGTTGCCGAGCTCTTTGTCTAAGCTCTTTAAGTCCAACCTTGCGCTTTGCTGAGCCTTCGTAAACGGTTATTGCGTCCTTTTCGGCGAGGTACACGCCTTCCATCAAATCTAAAAGTAATGGAACGTTGAACTCGGGAATTTTTGGCTTGGATATTCCAAGTGGTTTCCCGTAAAAGTCTGTTTTGTATAGTTGTGTGCCTTCAGCAGGGTTCCATACTACTAAGAAGTTTTCGATTAGCTCGACTTTGATTTTAGCCATGACAGTTTTCGCGCTCATTATTACATTATAAACGACAGCATACGTGCGGCGTCAGCGGCGTCTTCAGCCTTATCAGCAGTGTTCTCCAGCAGTTGAAGAATATCCTTCAAAAGCAGTAGCACAGGCAGATCCAGTTTGCTGCTGAGAACCTTTATCGAAAGGGATCTGTAGATATCATCCACGACTCTTTCGGCGACTTCAACATCTTTGGTTTTTTCCAGCGTTTTTGCTGAGCCGTAGCTGAGCACCATCATTGTTTCCCTTAGTCTAAGCACCGTGTCAAGAACAGCTTCGGAGAGTTTGAGCAAATCAGTTTTTATGTCATCCGGCACTTTCCAGTTGTGCTCCATTATTTCGATGAGGTAATAGGCGATTCCTTCGGAAAAGTCTGCGATTTCGCTTGACAGGTTTGTAAATCTTAGATAATCTTCTCTGTTTATTAGAATGGCGCCTATTTCAGCGAGCTCTTGAGAAACCATGCGGCGTGCCGTAATAACTTCTTCTTCTCCTTTTTTGATTTCATTGAAAAGCTGCTTTGCGGCATCTTTATTATTTTTCATGAAGTATTCAAACATTTGAGGAATTTTTCGAGTGACATCTACAACTTTACGTAAGTTATCTTGGCAAGCGGTTAAAGCTCTGCGTTTTACGCGCTGCTCTGTTTCCGCCGGAAGCACCAAAGTTATCTCCCGCCTCCTTACATAACCCTCTGTGTTCTTAACATGTAGTAGTGCAAGTGTATTAAAAAAGGTAACTACTTGATTTTAATCAAAGTGCCCAAATCTTCAAAGTTTGCTTTTCCTCGGAAATACTTGTGTAAAAGTTCAGGTAAATCTTTAATTGGTGTTCTGACTTGCTGCCAAGAGTCGCGATCGCGAATTGTAACGGTCCCATCGCTTAGTGTATCATAATCTATGGTTACTCCTAACGGAATGCCTGCTTCGTCGGCGCGGGCGTATCTTCTTCCTATGGAACCCGTTTCGTCGAATTCTGCCGTAAGGCCTTCATTTACCAGTAATTTGTGCACTTCCTGCGCTTTTTCCGTCAGTCCGTCCTTGCTTACTAATGGGTACACGCCAACTTGTATTGGCGCGATGCCTCTTGGAAAACTCAAGATTACTCGGTCGTCTCTTATGTTATAAGCATATTCTAGCGCTACATAGAAAAGTCGATCGCAGCCGAAGCTTGGTTCCACAACATGCGGGATGAAGCGTTTTCCTCTCACAACAGTTTTTCGGCGGCACACATTCACATGCTCTGGCAAGACTTTATAGTTCTGAATCTTGTAATAGCTATTCTTTTCCAGAGCAGTAGCAACATCCTCGGCAGGAGCATTTGCAAGTAGCTCTGCAACTTTTGCGGCTTCCGACTTGAAGGCGGGTCCGAGTTTAGCCATTATGGGCTGCACAACAAGCTGTTCTTCTTCTATTGGCGTGTCATACTCCTTGTAAACTCGGAGATCGACACCGCTGGCCTCCATGTGACTTTTCAAGTCGTAGTCGGTGCGGTACGCGTGTCCCGAGACTTCTATCCAGCCCCAGCGATCAACTAGCACTTCTTGATCGAAACTTTGTGTTGAGTAATGTGCTTTTTCCCATGGAAGCTTTTCTATAAAGCGCTGTTTTCCCTCAGGCACGCCTATTTCTATTAAAAGCTTTTTTGCCATTGCCATAAAGAATGCTTGCCATTCAGAGCTAATCAGTTTCTGCTTTAGTGCTTCTTTAACCGTTATGTTGAGAATCTCCTCCGAGTTCTTCAACCGCTTTTCTGCTGTAAGAATGGGCAATGTCTCGTTTTCCACATCCTTTAACAAGTGACAGCTGGGCTCTTCAGGATCAAAAAAGAACTCTAAATCTGCAATGGTGAACTCCCGAAGGCGAATGAGCCCCTGTCTTGGAGAAATTTCGTTTCGCAAGGCATGACCTATCTGCAAAACGCCAAAGGGCAGTTTCTCCCGAGCAATAGTGTAGAGCCGGTTGAATTCCACGAATATACCCTGCGCTGCTTCGGGTCTGCCATACCCTGTTGCGCTGGAATATGGACCTATTGTAGTTTCAAACATTGTCAGGAATTGCTGTGGTTCATTAAAAGCGCCGCCGCAATCTGGGCATTTGATAGCATTTTTCTCGATTGCCTCTTTTATTTCGCATAGACTCATTTTTTCAGCTTCAGCAGCACTTATTTTCGCGTATTCCTCTAGTAGGTGATCTGCACGGAAGCGTTTGTTGCATTTGGAGCATTCAACCATGGGCTCCTTGAAGTGGCCAACATGCCCTGATGCCTCAAACACTTTGCCCGGCGTGATTATAGATGACTCTATTTCGAGAATTCCAAGTTTGTTGACGAAGAGTTCTCGGAGTTTCCGCTCAATGTTCTGTTTCAGCTTCGCACCTAGTGGACCGTAGGTTACGAAGCCGCCTGCGCCGCCGTAAATTTCGTAAGCTTGCCAGAAAAAGCCTCTACGGCGGACTAGTTCGTTGATTGCGGTGAACTTGTCAATTCTTGTTTCATTCATTTTTCGTCGAACCCTTTTTAGGGTAAGCATCAACTTGGCATTAAAGCATTGCTCTGCCATACGCTATTTCTACCACAAATGTTTAGGAAAAAAATGGAAGTTAAATGAAATATGTGGTGACGCCTGAAAGAAATGCCTACTGTCTTAGGGTACAAACTGTTTGTAAACTGGGTGTCCTTTGAAGCGCAGGATTGTTTCAGACCTCTCTATTGTTCCGCTTGGTAAACGCATACATATGGAGTGGACAACTGCTCCGTATGGTGTTAAGCGTACGCCATCTAAGAGTTCTCCTTTTGTGATGCCTGAAGCCGCAAACACGAGTTCTTTACCTCTTGCGAGTTCATCTTCCGTGTAGGTTTTATCCACGTCGACTCCTGCTCGCTTTAGCCTTTCAAGCCGTTGCGGGTCGTCGTTTTTGTCTTGCCATACTCTCACAAGCATGGTTCCGCCTAGACATTTTACCGCTGTAGCTGCGATGGTTGCTTCTGGACCTGCACCGGCGCCTAAAAGTAAATCAACACCTGACTCAGGCATACATGAGACTACAGCGGCGGCTATGTCGCCGTCTGGAATTAGTATAATGCGTACGCCAAGGTTTCTGAGGATTTTCAGCATTTCCATGTGTCTTTCGCGTTCCAGCATTATCACGGTTAAATTTGAAAGAGGCACTTCTTTTTCTCGCGCTACGGTGCGGACGATTGTTTCGATTGGCATATCTAGGGAAATTTTGCCGATTGAGTGGTAGTCGGTGGCGACTTTGAAGTAATAGCCGTCGTCTGGAAGCACTTGTAAGCACCCGGCAGGAGCACAGGATAAAGCGGATATGGCATCTTTTCTGCCTTTGGATGCGGCAGTAGTGCCGTCAACGGGGTCCACAACGAACTCTACTTTAGGTCCGCGGCCTGTGCCCACTTTTTCTCTTTGGATGAACGCTGGCGCGTGATCTTTTGGTCCTTCGCAGTTGATGACTTCTCCGTCTATGTCCGTCTGCGCCAAGACTGCTCTTGAAAATTCTATGGCTTTTGCGTCTATTAGGTCGCAGTTTCCTTGGCCTACGTGCAGTGCGGCGCCTACGGCTGCAGCAACTGTAATGCGCGTTAATGAGGGGGCTAAAGCTCTGAGCGTGACCATTCTGTTGGTTCTCCATGCAGTGACTGCGTATATATGGGAATATCTGATAATTAAAATATGTGCATTTTCTAGTTAGTTCAAGTTACGCCGAGCCAAATGCCTAAGTGCTGCCCAAAGTAAGCAAGGATAGCAAAGGTTATGAGCCTAGGCACGAAGCTTAGCAGTAAGAATGTGGTTAAATGCGTTTTGAGAAATCCGCAGAGGAATGCAAGCAGCTCCACAGGTAGCACTGGAATTAATCCGAATATAACATAGATTATCCAACCCCACTTGGTCCATATGCGCTTTAATTCTTCGAAGTGCTCAGCGGAGATTCTTTTTTCAATATAGGGTCTTCCAAAGCGGTATGCTAAGCCATAGTTGATTGTCATGCCAATTGTGAAGCCTGTGGCAGCAACAATCATAAGCAAAATCGGATCTGTAAAGGGGGATGCGGCGACAACAAGCGCAGGACTTCCTAGCGGCACGATTGTTCCGGCAACTATGGTTACAAGGAAAACGCCGGCAAGCCCGTAGTTTGCGAGGAAAGCGCTTAAATCTGCAAAGAGGGGTGTTGCTGCGATGTTGAAGATTTTAAAAAGCCATATTATAATTGCCGCCGCAACTGTTACGATGACAGCAAGCTTTATCGAGGAGCGCATCCACGAAGCCTTAAGCAAATCCGATAGGCTATAGTCCGCCTTTTGCTTTTGCGTTTGCGTTGCCAACTACAACCACTAGAAAAATAGAAATTGAACTTTCTAAAAAGCCTTTGCAAAACCAAATTTTTTCGCTTAAGCCACATTTCAGCAGATGCTGCCCGCCGATACCCCCTCTATAGGTTTCTGCAATGAATCGCTAATATGCGCCAAATATGACGGCGGCGCAGTGCGTTTATCCATTAATTTCCGCTTTTACGTTTCTTCTCCTTAGAACTGTTTTTTCATTTTGTACTGTTTTCCTAAGGTCTATGCCCTTTTTTGTAGGACTAAGATTGTAGTGGCATAATGCACGTCTGCAGTTTTTCTCTACTTTTAAGGCAGACATGCTTTGAAAGCAGAATATTTGCTCGGAATGAAGCTGTTCCGAGGAAAGTATGCTATTCCAAGCACTCACAGCAACTAGCAACGCAGTTTCATAGAGAGGGCAGTTTTCTATTTTATCTCTTTTTCTGCTTAACACAAATCTGCAAAAGAACACTGTAGACTATTCAGAGCATTGTTTATATTTTCCACCTTAGTTGATATTAGCCGTGACAGCAGAATGAACCATCGGGAAATGGCCGATGCGGTCGATGTCGGCGAAAAACTGAAAGAAGCCGGCTTTCAGGTTTCCCAATTATGCTGTTCACGCCCGAGTTGCTTCAATTTTGCAGCAAGAAAAAACGATAAAATTCTTCTAATAAAAATCAACGTTGACGCTGACGCCTTTTCCGTCCAAGCCGCTCAGGAACTTCAAGTAATAGCTGATCGCCTTTCTGCTGCTTCATTGATAATTAGCCGGCAAGCGCATGGTAAACCCTTAGAAGATGACACGGTGTACTCGCGGAACTCGGTTTTTGTGATAACCGCAAAAACCTTGAAGAACATAGTTCTTCAGACTGCGAATCCCTTGGTCTATGCGGGACCAGGCGGGTATGCGGTTGAAGTTGATGGCAAACTTGTTGAGAAAAAACGAAAGGAGTTAGGTTTATCTATTGGTAAGCTTGCGGCGATGATAGGGGTATCCCGTAGAACCCTTTATGGATACGAAAAAGGCATGGCTCGAGCTTCGGTGGCATCAGCTTATAAGCTGGCTAAAACGCTGGGGGTTCCTGTGGCAAAACCCATAAACATTTTTGAAAATTCAAGGAAGCATCGAAGATGGCGCGCCCAAAAATCGAGATTTAATGCCGTTGGTAAGGTGGCGCTTCAAAAGATCTTCAGCAAATTTTCTTTCTGCGATATTTTTCCTGTGGAAAAGGCACCTTTTGATTTTATTATGAATGTTCCAAGGGAGAAGTATGTGATAGTTGGCAGTGTAGCGGTTAACGGCGAAGAAAACATCGACCATAGAATAGACGAGTTTCTAAGTATATGCCAAGTAGTCTGTGCATACCCAGTTTTAATAACCGAAAAACGAAAATACTCGGACAAGGATGTGTTCTGCGTTTGCATGGACGAGTTAGCCGAGATACGCACACCTGAAGATCTGATCGCCAGCGTCTAAGTGAGCTTCTGCTGTGCGGAGTCATTTTCGTTTTTGGCTTGTTTTGCGGGTTTCCAAGATTTTCTAACGCAGTCCGCATATTCGCCGTGTGTCTTTAGCCATTGCCTCAGAAACTCCATGGTTTTTTTGTCTGCCAGATATCCGCTACCAAAGTCACCGTACATGCTTCTTAACGCCGCAACTTCTTTGTCACGTTCAACTTTAGCGATAATAGACGCTGCGGAAACGACTGGATAAATCTTATCTGCTTTGTGTCTCGAAATGACTTCAGCTTTAACGATTAAACCTTCCTGGATGTGCTGTTTAAATCGCTCTTCAACTACGTCAGCGGCATCTACGTAGGCGACGTCTGGCTTTAGCGCATTTAGTATCTGTGCCATGGTTTGCGCTTCCAACCTATTCAGCTTATGCAGTTTTCTCTGGCATTCAACGGCGCGGTCGATTTCCCTAGGCGACAATTTTATGGTTAGGCATTTTTCTGCTATGCGGTCGATTTCTGCAGCTAGCGCTTCGCGCTTTTTCGGAGAAAGAAGCTTTGAGTCTTTTACGCCTAAACTGGTTAGAAGCGGCATCTTTTCTTCCTTCACTAGGACCCCTGCGATAACTAAGGGGCCGATGACACAGCCGCGGCCTGCTTCATCAACGCCGGCAATCAACATGTGTAAACTCGCCTTATCTTCGAGAACGGCTAATTGTTTTTCCAAGCTATAACGTTTTCACATGGTTGCCCATTGCTCATCAAAGCTTGCGGTAGTGATCTATGATTTGCGCGGGCTATTTCACCTTAGTGTAGGTGATAATCAACAGCGTCCTGTCCAGCAGTAGGTGCACAAATCTTCTCTTCTCAAATTCTGATTGTTTGGCGCTTCAATTACTGCTCGGATCATCTCTTCTAAAGTGAGAAAACGCAGTGTTGAAAATCCAATGCGTTTTCTTATTTCCTCCACCATATTCTTGTACTTCTCGGTTGTTGGATCAATACACTGTGCAAGATCGCTTTCTCGCTGGCTAGTATTGAAACTTTTATGCGTAGCTAAATCGCTATTCTTAGTTGACAAGTCAAAGATGCACGGGTGAAGCTGCGGTGGAGATGCTATTCTTCCATGGATCTCTTTTGGCTGGAAGGGCAAAATTTTGTCCCGCAGCAGATTCTGCAGCTGCGTTCCCCGCCGTATTGAGTCGTCTACTAAAATTATGCTTTTGCCCTTTATCATCTGTGGGTTGGGCACTTGCTTGTATTTTGCGATGAGCTCACGCTTACGCTGCACTGGTGGAATGTAACTTCTTCCCCATCCAGGCGTGTATTTGATCAGCGGTCGTCTAAGGGGCGCAACTAACTCCAGAACGGCGTTTATTCTTTTTTCAAGTTCTTTTGAGGTGATTTTGCCTTGGTTAAATTCTGAAAGGTATTCTTGGATTTTTTCTTTGGCTATCTCGATTTTTCTTTTGACGTAGCCAACCGAGTGCGGAAGCCCGGAGTCTGCGATGCCCAGCACGAGGTCGGCTTTTACGTTATCGTTTTCGGCTAAGAACCCGCCACATCGTTCTCTGACGATTTCTGAGTTTATGCTGTAAAAATCCGAAGCTGGAAAGCCTGAGTACACGTGGAGAAATGGGCAGAATCTCTTTTTGCCATGAGTAGGCACTCGCGTTTTTAAGCCGTTTTCATTAAGTGAGACAATTTCGCGGTAGTCAAGAAACTTGAAGGCTTTGTATCCCAAGTTCGGAAAACTTGTAGTCTCCGACGCAACTGCCCAGCCCTGCTCTTTTGAGCCTACCACTAACGGAAAGGTGTCTCCAGCCGCGTATATGGCGCGTTCGTTTTCCGAGAGCAGCAGCAGAGATATTGACCCCTCAATTTTCTCGTACATTTTTGCTATACCATCTGCTATGCTGTCGCCTCGGCATATCAGTTCGCCAACAATCTCTGTCTGGTTAAAAACGGTGGCACCCGCTTTCTGTCTTGATTTTTTGAATGTGACGCCTTTGTTAACCAATTCCGTGTAAAGCTCTTTTGAGTTCTTTATTAAACCAATTGTGCAAAGAGCGAAATTTCCGATTTTCGTCTCAAATTTGACGGGCTGCTCTTCTTTGGTGTCGCTGATGACGCCTATGCCCAATTTGCCCTTCAATTTTCCATAGTGCTTGCCGAACTTCGACTTAAACTGACTATTGCTGATGTCGTGAGAATATATGGTTATGTCACCATCGAGTAAAGCTAAACCACCCACTTCAGTGCCGAGATGCGTGTTGTAGTCTGTTCCGAAAAACAGGTCTTTTGCGCATTCGTCTTTAGAAGCTACTCCAAACAAGCCGCCCAACATACGCTATGCTTCCATCCTGCTTGCTCATGGTTATCGCCTAAAAAAGGTTTTTCCTCAAATAACTCAATCCACTGCTATGCATGATTTCATTCATTTTTAATGATAAAAATGGATTCTGGATTCATATAACTTTTATATATTCCATAATAAATGAGGATGCGAGAGTTGGAGAATCCTGCCCCAAAGCTCCACCTTCTAAACATTCTCCCTCTCCCTTCTCCTTTCTCCTTGATGGGGCAGGGTTCTCCTGCTTCTGCCCTGGATTATGCAAGAAATAACCGAAAAAAGAGGGTTGTTTTACTTTTTGGGCTTTATCGCCGAAATTGTCACGCTTGCTACAGAATTAGCTATCTTCACGACATGTTCCTTGGATGCTGCTATCTTCTCTGCTATAGCCTTAGCTGTTACGTCGCTTAGCACTAACTCAAGGGGCAAATGTGCTTCTTTAATGATTTCTATTTGTTTGAAGCCTGCGTTTTCTATGAGCTTAAGATATTCGGTTTTCATTTCTGCACCTGCAACGCAGCCTATGTACGCTTGCATGTTCTCCTTCAGCGACTCCGGCAACTCGTCCAGCAGAACCATGTCTGAGATTATCATTCGGCCGCCTGGCTTGAGCACGCGGAAGGCTTCGTTGAACACTCGTTGCTTATTCGGTGACAGATTAATCACGCAGTTACTGATTATCACGTCCGCGGTGTTGTCGGCAATCGGCAAGTTTTCTATTTCGCCTAGACGAAATTCCACGTTTTTGTAGCCGCCTCGCCTGCAGTTTTCCCGTGCTCTATCGAGCATCTCAGGCGTCATGTCCACGCCTATCACATGTCCTTTCTCGCCTACTTTTTTCGCGGCTAAAAAGCAGTCTAAGCCTGCGCCTGAGCCTAGGTCAACTACCGTTTCGCCCGCCCTAAGTGTTGCTAGAGCCACGGGGTTTCCGCAGCCCAGGTTCAAGTCTGCGTCTTCGGGTATGTTGCTTAATTCTTCTGGGCTATACCCTGTGTTCTCGCTAACGTTTGAGTCGCAACCGCAGCTGCAGCCGCAACCGCACTTTTCCGCCTTCGCTATTTCACCATAGGCTTCACGTACCACTTGTTTTACTTTCTCTTCGTTCAATGTTCTTCATCCCCCTTGAAGGCTTCCTGCAAAATTGGCCCTAGCACTCGTTTCACCTGGTTTCCAAGCGTAGCGGCCTTAACGATGATTAAGCAGCAGATTTCGCCGCTGCATTCGCAGCCTATAACTGCCAGCTTGTCGTTCGGTGCCAGTTTTGCCTTCTCCCTCAAATCTTTTGGAAGAACTATCTGGCCTTTAGCGTCTATTGTGACTATTGCTTCGATTTTGCAGCATTTTTCGCTGGACAATTTGTTTCTCCCTCGCGTGCGTTAGGCTAATCGAATCTGAATATTTATGCTTTTCTGAAAATTCAGAAAAATCTGAATAACCGTCGTAATCCAGCCGTGCCGCGCCGCCTACAACGCAACTCCAAAGCTTCATCAAGAAAACCAGTGGGTAGGCTTATGTCTCAGAACACACAAGAATACCCGTGTATGATGCACGTAGAAAAGATGAGCACGGCTGATTTCTCTTTTGCCGTTCAGCTTGCCAACACAATGAACTGGAACATGACAATAGAAGATTTTGAATTCATTCTGAAGCTTGAACCTGAAGGCTGCTTCGTCCTGCTCAGCGGCTCCGAGCGACTGGGCATATGCACCACCATCAGCCTTGGCAGTCTCGGATGGATAGGCAACCTAATAGTTAAGGAAGCTTATAGAAAAGAGGGCGCCGGCAGTCTTCTACTGCAGCAAGCAATAGCCTACTTAAAAAGCAAGCGTACAGAAACCATCGGGCTTTACGCTTATCCTCATCTCACGAGTTTTTACGAGAGTTTCGGCTTTAAGCCTGACATTGACTTTATGATTTTGCAAGGAAAAGGCGGCGCTTTCCCGCAGGAAGAAACCGAGGTGCATAAAGCAGAAAAGCAGCACATTCAAAAAATAATAGAGTTTGACAGTCAATGCCTTGGCGCGAACAGGCAGAAGCTGCTAGAGGCTATACTCCAAAAAACGGAAAATTTATGCTATATCCTCCCAGAGAACGCAGGGATTTCCGGGTATGTTGCTGCGAAAATTTCTGCCTCAGCGGCTGAAGTAGGCCCGCTTGTATGCCCAGTAAACCATGTTAAAGCCGCGAAGAAACTTCTGAAAGCCGTTTTAAGCAGGTTAAGCGGGCTTGACGTTTCCATCTGCCTACCCAAAAAAGAGGCTGCCCTGCTTAATCTGCTACGTAACGCGGGGTTTAGAGAGGCCTTTCGGGTAGTGCGAATGTTTTTAGGGCCTGTTGCAGATAGACGCTGCATATACATTGCAGAATCTTTAGAACGAGGCTGATATTGAATGCATAATGACTTGTGCCGCACGCTCACGCAAGATTTCCTTAAAACCTGCTGGCCCTGCTTAAAAATTCTCGTTGAAAAGCTCAACAGCTTAAGAAACGAAAAAGCTGCAAAAACTGTTTCACTATTCAAGTTTAGAAACGGCCAGAAAATTAGTGCGTCATTTGATGGCAGTTACTTTTTCCTGCGCGGTTCAGTTGAATACTCAAATCCGCAACTGACACTCGAAGAAGTTCAAGGCATCATCGGCGCGCGTATGTTGGAAACATGCGGTAACCACTTCGCCAAATATGGGCTTCACACGCCAACCGCAGCGGACATAAACCAGATATGCGAGGCGCTAAAGAAGCCCTCTGAAGGGCCGATAATAGCTTTTCTACTTAACACCGACGAAATAGAAGCTGACCGCTACTCTATGAATCCGCTGCGCGCTTCTATTGTTGAGAGCGGGCAAAGCGCTTTTCCCGTGGCATACGTCAAAACAGACCAGCTTAAAATCGACAAGGAATTCGTGCGCAAATATGAAGGCGCGTTGATCTCAAGGCAGGAGGTTGAGCTTATAGGCCGCCAACTTGACTGCGCCGCGGGCTCTTACATGGACTTCGTTGATTCTGTGAAGTACGCGCAGATGGAGGAGTTATCCCAAACCTTCGGAATGGATCTATCGCTTTACACGCTGCGTATGCCTCTGACTACCTTGCAGGCTGAGGCTAAAGATAGCTTGCTACATTACGTAATCAGCAGCGTGCACAGGGACTACGAGTCAGTAAGCCAAGCATACAGTTGCATGGGAAGAAGCATGGCGAGCAGGACAACGCTGCTAACTGTGCCGCACTCCAAGTTGGGCTACGGCTCCAAACGTGCCGCCCGCGGCAAAATCCACTTCGAAGGCATCAAACTGGACAACGTTAGCGTCACATACCAGACTACAATGCTTTACCCAAATGAGATAGACCCCAACGACGTCAGCATAGCGAAGGCTGAAGACCGCTTCACCGTAAAAGGCGATCAGCTTAAGAATTACAGCTTCACGGAAACGCCCTCTTCACCCCAATTCTTCCTATACGCGCTGGCGTCGCCTGAACGTGCTGCCCTGTGGCACGGCATCGGCGCCTTCGCCGCGACTAAACTCTTGCAAAGCTACACTGCACTCCGCACAGCCATCCGCGCTGGGCAGTTCCTTGGCGATTTGCCGGAGCGATATAGCGTAAAAATCGAGGTGCCGCTGCAGTTTAATCTTAAGCCTGAAAGCATGTGGCGCCATCCAGTGCACGGTAACATTGACGCCAGCATCGGATGCGTAGCTAACCCAGTGGAGATGGTGCAAAGAGGCATGAAACTTGAGTATCTCTCAGCCTTTGGCTAGGAGCGGCAGGCGACTGTGGACTGGCTTGAGTACATCGTGTTTAGGATAACGCGGTTTTTCAGAAAGCTCCCCGTAAACAGGCCGTTGCAACTAAATATTTCAACATGCTACTTCGCAGAGTACTTTAAGGACTTCGAGAAGGTAGAAGCGGTGAAACGACTTTTCGGCGAAAAAACCGAGGAGATTCTTCGCAATCTAAAGGTTGATTTCACATGGCTCGGCGGATACATGTATGTTGACAGCGAAACGGGGCATCTCGTAATCAACAAGCGCTATCTAAGCACAGGCGACAAAGTTGACATTTACTTGGACATAATCCATGAGCTATGCCACGTTAAGCAGTGGCTGGAAGGCAGAGAACTTTTTGACAACCGCTACAACTATGTCGACAGACCCACCGAAATCGAGGCTTACCGTTACACAGTAGAGGAAGCGCGCCGGCTAGGGCTCAGTGACAAGCGCATCTGCGAATACTTAAAAACCGAGTGGATGAGCGACAGCGACCTTAGGCGCTTAGCGAAAGCCGTCGGCGTCAAATGCTAAGGCTTCACGGTAAATCTGCAGCATTTTTTCAGCGCAGCTGCGCCAAGAAAAATGTTCTGAAACGAACTTGCGGCCCCGAGTGCCCATTTTCGCCCTTAAACTGGCATCTGAAAGAAGCTTCAGAATCGCGTCTACTAACCTGCGGCTGTTTGGCTTCAGCAGCAAGCCTGTCTCTCCGGCGCTTATTGCCTCGGCCACGCCGCCCACGTCGAAGGCGACGACTGGGATCGCGGTGGCCTGTGCTTCCAGTAGCACTATGCCTAAGCCTTCCTGAATTGACGGCAATACAAAAACATCCGCGCAATTATATAGCGCTGGAAGCTGCTGCTCCTTTACATCGCCGAGGAACCGGAAGTTGCCTAAGAGATTTATTTCGCGCAGATACGCCGTGAGCTGGCTGCGCATGGGACCGTCGCCCACAATTAGGAAAACTGCGTCATGGAAGTCTTTGACGATCTGCTTAGCTGCTTCAACGAGGAAGCCGAGGCCTTTCCTTGGGATTAATCTACCCACAAAAAGCACACATGGTCTGCCGGCTACGCCTATTTGCTGTCGAATTTTCTCGCGGTTTGCGGCTGGTCTAAATCTCTGCGTGTCAACGCCGTTAGATGCTACCCTTATCTTCGCCCTGTCCACATCATAGTACTGCACGATTTTCTCAGCAGAGTACTTACTAACAGTTACTATTAGCGTGGCGTCTTGAGCCGCTGTTTTCTCCATATGCGCGAGCCGCCCCATAAAATAGTTCGCCAGCTTCGCCCTCGGCGTCTTTGCGCCGCCCTCAAGCGCCTTCACGTACTCGTCTGCGAGGACACCGTGAACTGTCTGTATAAACGGCTTCTTCATTTTTCGCTTTCTAAGCTCCCGCAGGAACCCGTAGCCGCTGACCGCGTGCGCCTCATAGACATCCGCCTTAATGGTGTCCACTGCGCCTGCAATGGTTCGGTTGAAAAACCAGTTGTCTAACGGATAAGCTACGTCTGTGGAGAAGCATGGAACAATTGTGACGCCGCCGAAGCGCATAGGCGTCTTTAAGCCTGCTTTTGTGCCGCAGTAAACCGTCATATCCACTTCATCGCCCAGCAGCTTAGCCGTTTCCATAATGCGACGTTCTACCCCGCCAAAGTACAGGTGCGGCGGCTGCGTGTTAAAAACGGCCAAGCGCAACTTTTGCATGCAAACACTTTTCCATTCTGCGATTGCTTTCTCTATCCTCTAATGAAGCCTAATGCTTTTATATACTATCTTCTTGTATTTGCGGATGTGCTGGGATGTAACGTGACCGCCAAAAGCAAAGCTGACTCCGAACTTGGCTTAACTGCGGATTATCGCCCGCTGGAGATTGAAAAGGAAGTGCGTGAGTTCTGGGAGAAAAACCAGATACGCGCCAAACTCGAAAGCCTTCGTGATAAGGATAACAAGGGCATTTTGGGCTACGTGGAAGGGCCGCCTACGCTGAATGGGATCCCACATATTGGGCACGCAAGGGGCCGCGTTATAAAGGATATTCGCTACCGCTGGAAAAGCATGCAGGGCTACTACATGCCTTTCTGGGCGGGATGGGACTGCCAAGGCTTGCCCGTGGAGCTGGAGGTTGAAAAGATTCTAGGCGTGCGAAACAAGCGGGAACTGCTTGAGCGTGTGGGCGAGGAACGGTTCGTTGAAGAGTGCAAGAAGGTTATAATGCGTTATCACCATGAATGGTTAGAAGCTGATAAGCGCCTAGGCATATTCATAAATCAGGAGAAAGCCTACTGGACTTACCGTGACGAGTACATCGAAAGGGAATGGCAGTATCTTAAGCGCGCTTGGGAGCAAAACCTTCTCGAGGAAGGCTACTATGTTGTGGCTTATTGCCCCGGCTGTCAAACGTCGCTGAGCAGCGCCGAGGTAGGTTACGAAGGCAGCTACAAGGAAGTTGAAGATCCGTCGCTTTACTTCAAATTCAAGGTGGCAGGCAGCAAAAACGAGTACTTCCTCATTTGGACAACCATGCCATTTACGATTGTAACTGACACGATGCTGGCGGTTCACCCGGAAGCGGAATATGCGAAAGTAGCTGTCGGCAACGAAGTATGGATTATAGTGAAGTCGCGTGTCGAGCCTCTCATGCAGGAGCTTGAAATAAAGAAATACACGGTTGTCGAGACTATGCTTGGTAAACGCCTTGAAGGAACACGCTACGAGTATCCGCTCAAAGATATAATCCCCAAGCAGGCGGCGCTTGAAGCTAAACATGCACTTGTTCACACCGTTATCTGCGAAGAATTCGTTGACGTTAACACTGCAACGGGTGTGGTTCACCTCTCGCCTGGAAACGGCGAGGAAGACTTCTGGGCTGCTCAGAAACGCTGCGTACCCATATTCGCGCCATTCGACGACGAAGTCAAATTCACACGCGACGCCGGCGTGTTCAACGGCGTTTTTGCCAGAGACGCTGATTATCTAGTGGTCGAGGAGCTTCGTAACAGAAACGCGTTTGTAGCGTTGAAAAAGGTTAAGCACGAATATCCCACGTGTTGGCGTTCGCATCATAGGCTGGTTTGGCTTGCCCGAAAAGAGTACTTCCTACGAACCGACAGGATAAACAGCAAGGTGCTTGAAGCCGCCGAGAAAGTGGAATATTACTTTGAAGAGCCAAAAAACCGTTTCATCTCCTTCCTCAAAGAGGGCAAGCCATGGTGTATCTCCCGCGAGCGAGTCTGGGGCACGCCTCTGCCAATTTGGAGCTGCGAGCAATGCGGGCACAAGCGATTAGTCGCCAGCAAAGCCGAGCTGCTGAAGGATGCGTTGGAGAAGCCTCCAGAAAACTTTGAGCTTCACAAGCCCTGGGTTGACCGAGTCACGTTTAAGTGCGAAAAGTGCGGCGGCATAATGCACCGAGAAGACTACGTTTTGGACACTTGGCATAACAGCGGCGCCTCACCGTATGCACGTTTTATGGACGAGGAATTTGCCAAGTTTGTGCCCACCGATTTCCTCACTGAGGGCATAGACCAAACTCGCGGCTGGGCAAACTCGCTACTGCTGGAATACGTCATACTAACAGGGAAAGCCGAAGCGCCCTACCGAGCATTCCTGTTCCAAGGGTTGACGCAGGATGCAAAGGGCCGGAAAATGAGCAAAAGCCTCGGCAACGTGGTGGAAACCAGCAAACTGCTGGAAAAGTACTCCGCGGACCTCTGCCGCTTCTACATGATGCGCAAGTGCTCGCCTATAGACTTCATGAACTTCGACCTGCAGGAGCTCAGCAAGCGGCCCTATCAAGTTTTGTCCACGCTTTATCATTTAAGCCGCTTTTTCTTGCAGAACGCCCTGTTCGACGAGTTCACGCCCGAGCGTTACAGGCTTGTAGGTGATAAAATTCTGATAGACCGAGTCTTGGCGCCTTTGCAGCCTGCGGACAGATGGATGCTTTCAAAACTGCAGGAAGCAATAGCTGAATACACGCTTAAGCTGGAGCGATGTGAATTCAACGCTGCCATGGCCATTCTGGAAAATTTTGTCATCGAGACGCTTAGCCGCTTATACGTGCCCATGATACGCAAGGAACTGTGGACGGATGACCCTGAAACCCTCGAGCGGAGGCAGACAATCTACGCAGTACTGCATTATGCACTGAAGACTGTGACACTGCTTTTCAACCCTGTAACGCCTCATCTCAGCGAGGCGCTGCATCAGAAAGTCTACAGGAAGCTTGACGCGAAACTGCCAGAGTCAATAAACTTCGAATGCTGGCCTGAACCAGACGAGAAAATGCGCGACAAAACCTTAGAAGAAGAGTTTGAAACCCTTTTCAAATGCGCCTCATTGGTTTACGCTGCCAGACAGCAGGCGAAGCTTAAGCGAAGATGGCCCCTCGGCAAAGTAATCGTGGCGGCGCCAGAGAAAATCGCCAGCGCCCTGCAGAAGCATGAAGCGCTCTTCCTAGAGCTTGTTAACGTTAAAGCAGCCGAATACGCCAGCCACATCCCAGAGTACGCCGGCGGCGAAAACTGGGTTTCCGCTTCTGAAAACGACATCCATGTGCTTGTAAACGGTCAACGTGACGATCGGCTTCTCGGCGAGGGCATAATGCGCGACCTAGCCCGACGCGTACAAGCCCTAAGAAAGGAGCTCGGCTACCAGCCCACAGACATCCTTGACGCGGCGCACATCAGCGAGCTAGACGACGAGAGCATACGGTTGCTGGAACCTTACCTTGCAGAGATGGCGGAGCTAGTGCGCACAAAGAAAGTCTACTTGCACCGTAGCCGCAGCGAAGTCCAAGCGGAATGGCACGAGTCAGAATTGGACGGCAAAAGAATCTACATCAACATCCATTAATCTTTAAACCAAAATGCTTTATTTCCACAGCAACGCTTCTACTTCCAAAGGCAAGTGGGCCGGTAGATCAGTCTGGTATGATCGCCGCCTTCGCAAGGCGGAAGCCGCGGGTTCAAATCCCGCCCGGTCCACCAGTGCCGCTGCCTTCGTGGAGAGTGGCTGATGTATTGTTTTTTTAAAGTTTGGGACATTGTTTAAAATTTTGTATGTGTGCTTAGTCGAATACAATATTTCCCTACTACGATGTAAGCATATTCATTACGAAAAAGAAACAAACTTCACACTTGTTACCGAGGATAAAGACCTCAAAGAGAAAGCAAGAAATACGTTGAAACCCAATCGGTAGCAGCATTGCTAAATCAGTAAGACATACCGTTTGTAGCTGTAGCGATTACTGCTCGCTCAAAACAAGACACGCGTTTCGGTTATGCGCAACTACTTTTCCCTTCAAACATGCTGTATCTATAAATGAGGAAGTGTAGGCTGCGATAAGCATAACGGCACATCCGCACAGTGCGCAACTTCGTTATATACTACGCTGATGGCTCGCAGCAGCTGATGCGATAAGCATAACGGCACATCCGCACAGTGCGCAACCGTCACGCTGATTGCATGTAGTTTTTCCCGCGTTTTAAGCTAACTCTTAAATGTATCTAGCATACTGATTACCAATTCATAATAGTTAATTATAAACTGCCATCCATGAGAGCTTAACTGTAAACAAGATGTGAAAAGGCATGATGAAAAAGACCCTTGCTAAAAAAGACGTTGCCTACACCATAGATCTCACTAAGATTGATGGTGACGGCTCATTTCCCTGCCCCAAATGTGGCGCCGTAATCTCGCCTGAAGATGAATCAGAGGAAGTCTACAAAATCGTGGATACAAAAGTAGTCAACGATGAACTTGTAGAACTCGTCATAGTCTGCAATAACTGCGGAAGCACTACGCGGCTTACAGGTTTTCAACCAGACATTTAAGCTGAACGCGGCTGATAACTGCAATTGACGTTTCATTCAAATTTTTGGAACATGCTTACGTGCCCATTAGCCTTGTACCTTAAGCATTCGCTCACGAAGTTTATGTGAGTCTCCGCTGAGCACCGGCAAAACAGGGAAAACAAAAAATCGCTTCTATTTTCCACTTAACAGAAAGATGCCTGTTGTCCACTACACCCTTATTGGGAATGACAACGCAAAGATCGCTATTAAAGCGGCAATAAGCAGCTTTCTACTCTTCGATAAACTCGAAACGTCATCCATGGGACCTGGATGCTTGAACATTGACATGAAGACTATCAAAAACGCCATAAGCATGAACTCTGTGCCAGAGAAAAGCAAAACCGCCACTGACGCAAAGGTCAAAAAGAACCGCTGCCGATCGCTTACTGTTGCCGCTCTTGCTACGTGACCGCCGTCAAGCATTGCTGCAGGCAGCAAATTAAGCATTGTAACGATCATTCCAGCCCATCCCGCGTAGCCTATGGGATGCATGTACCAGCCATTATTTGGCGGCGTAAGCGGCGGGATCAAATTTAAACTTGTAAACCAGTTAATTAGGAGAATCCAGCTTAACGGCACTAAGCTGCCTTCAGTTGTCGGGATCTGCGCTGGAATCAGCAGCGTCATGCCCACTGCGCTAAAGATCAGGGCGATTATGAAGCCGGCGACGGGCCCGTTGGCTCCAACGTCGAATAATGCGTCTCTGTTTGGCGGTAGCGACTTCTGCATTATCACAGCACCCCACGTGCCTAGCGGTGGCAGTCCAGGAATGAAGTAGGGTGCGGTTGCGTCTATCCGTTTTTTGTCCGCTGTCAGCTTATGACCCATTTCGTGGACGCCGAGTACTGTTAGGATTGACGCGGAAAAAATTATTCCACTAAGAACCGGCGGTATTCCCGACGAAGCTGGGAGCATAAAGTATCCTGTGATGAATGTGGTGCAGATTGTGGCTAACAACATTATCAGGTTCGTTCGCGGGTTGCTGGGTTTCACAAGCGGCTTCTGAACCACCCTCAGCACTACGCGTTCATCCACTTTTCGGAGAAAGGCAATAAGCTCCATTCCTTCAAGCGCCTTCAACAGCCGGAGAAACGCCTGCTTAGTCTCCTGCGGCCACGCTAAATAATAGGTTGGTATGCCGTTCTCCATTAGGGCTTCTTGAACTTTAAACTCTGCCGTAACCAACTGTGTTATTTTCTCGAACTCTGCCTGCTGAAAAGTACGGTCGGCCGCAACAACGTCAGCGATATCGCTCATATCCACGTGTTTTCCTATTTTTGTTTGTGTTAGACATTATCTTGAAGTAAAAAAGGGTATTGGCTTCCCGATGATCCACGCAACTGCTTCAGCGCTGCCCGTGTCCACTTGCTTTTTGTTCCAAGATAGGCGGCAAATGCTTTATTTGTGTTCATGCGCATTCGGAGAATGAGCGCTATGCAGATCCATACTTTCAATGTTGGAATGCTTTCAACTAACTGTTACGTCGTCAACTGCGAAAAAACGAAAGAAGCTATAATAATTGACCCTGGATTAGACGCGCCTTCTGAGGCCACACAAATTTTCCGCTATGTAAAAGAGGAAAGGTTGAAGGTGAAGTTTATAGTTAACACGCATGGGCATCCAGACCACGTCAGCGGCGACAGCCTTCTAAAGAAGGAATATCGCGTACCCATTTGCATTCACTTGTATGACTCGCATTGCCTCCGAGGCTTAGACGCTACGCCACAGCCTGCTAACATCTTGTTGGAGGATGGTGTGCTGCTGGAATTTGGCAAGGCAACTTTAAGGGTTATGCATACGCCGGGGCATACGCCTGGAAGCATCTCTCTTCTCGGCGAAGGCGCGGTTTTTACTGGCGACACCTTATTCGCGGGATCCATTGGCAGAACGGACTTTCCAGGCGGCTCTGATTACGAAATGCATGCTTCACTGAAAAAGCTGCTAACTCTTCCCGAGCATTATGTTGTTTATCCTGGGCACGGTCCAACTTCGACTATAGGTGACGAAAAGCGCTTTAACCCCTTCCTACAGGGGCTATAGTTTTCCTTTCCCTGTCACATGTGGCAACATCAACAATGCGCATAATATGTGACGACGCAAGAGTTTACCACTTACCTTTTTAGATTATGCTGTGATGGTAGGTGTTGACTAGTGATTGAAAAGGTGTTGCAAGCTTTTTGGGCAAGCGGTTATGTGAATCGTTTAGTCATGAATTTTTCATGGAGTTTTATGGCACCTACCAGAAAGATTAGCGTAAACATCGAGAGCACGGTTAAGTCCACAAGGATTGGGTAAGCGTTTACACCATTGATGGAGTATCTTGCTAGGTCCGTGAAATATGTTAATGGTGAGGCAGAAGCGACAAATTTGCCCCATTCTGGCAGTTGCTCTATTGGGATGAAGATGCCGCTAATGAAAACCAATGGAAACTTTATCAACGAAGAGAGCATCATGACTGTTGACGGGTTATCTGTGGGTGGATAAACTGACAACAGAACACTTAGAGAGCCGAAACAGAATGTTGCAAGAATTAACCCCAAAATTAACACTGAGAGATGAGATACGCTGATGCCTATTATCAGGCCAATCATCAATGGAACAAGCGATATGAGAAGACCAAAAAAGAAGGATGCAAATATGTCGCCTAGCAATATGACCCAGATTGAGATGGGTGAGCATACAAGCCTCTCCAAAGTTTTTGATCTTGCTTCCCATGGTAGTATTGCTGGTCCGACCGAAGTCGCTGTAAAGAAGACAGTCATGCTTATGAGTCCCGGAAAAAGCTCTTTTGCAGATACATTCCGACCAATTGTGAAGGCTAGAAAAAGGAAAAGTGGAAATATTAATCCGAAAACTATGACTGGTCCTTTGGAATAGTAAATCCTAACATCCTTTTTTGCAATAGCTAAAGAACGTTTAAGTTGCTCTAAAAGTAATGTTGGCGAAGGCAAGTGCTTTTATTCCTCCTTTTTAGGCTGTATTAGCTTTAGAAATACCTCTTCCAAAGAGGGCGCAACTGTGTTCAAAGTGACTATTTTCAACTTATGTATACGTGCATAATCCACGACGCAGTTTAAGGCCTCATTTGGCTCATTGGTGTAAAGTTTAATCTTGTCGCCCATTTTCTTTACTTGTTCAATGTATGGTATTTTAGCCAGATCATCAATGTTCACGGGCTGGTGGAAGCTTACTTCTATTGATTGTAACTCGCTGCTTTTCATTCTGAGATTTTCAGGCGTGTCTATTGCCGCGATTTTGCCGTGATTTATAACAGCTATTCTGTCACATAGCTTATTGGCTTCTTCCATGTTGTGTGTTGTCATAAAAACTGTGATGCCTGCATGGTTGAGGTCAATTATTTCTTCTCTTATCTGTTTTGCGCTTTCGACATCAAGACCTGATGTGGGTTCGTCGAGAAAGAGTATTTGTGGCTCATTTATAAGTGCCATGCACAAAATAAGCCTCTGCTTCATTCCCTTGGAGAATCCGCGAACAAGTTGGTCTCTTCTATCGTATAACCCGAATTTTTCAAGAAGCCTTTTCGCTCTTTCTATTCGCTGCTTTTTGGGAACGCCATATAGTTCGCCTATGAGCATAAGGTTGTTCCATGCCGAGAGATCTATGTATGCATTGGCCATTTCTGGGACAATGCCCATTATCTGTTTTGCTTGAAGCGCTTCTTTTGTTATATCGTGATCCATTATGGTTACTTGGCCTTCGTCTGGCTTAATTATGCCAGTCAAGATTCTTATGGTCGTAGTTTTTCCGGCTCCATTTGGGCCCAAGAAACCGAATATTTCTCTCCGTTTAACTTCAAAGGAGATGTGATCTACTGCAACTATGTCTCCACCATAATGCTTCGCCAAGTTCTGGACACTGACAGCAGCCTTCATAATGTTTCCTCTAATGTGGATCTTGGATGCCCAGCAATGTTAGTCTTTCTAAGCTCTGTATGCCTCTTGCTTCGTTTGCTGGAACAAAAACTAAGCCGCCTTGATTTAGTTCAAACTGTTCTTTCCCCACTGTAAATTTTCCTTTGCCGCCAATAACATAAAAGCATACTGCGTATGGTTCAGAACGTGAAGGAATCTCTTGGCCACTTTCAAGACAGATCAGTACTACGTTGAAATTGCTTGTCTTCAGTAAATCCTTTTTTACTTGCCGCCTGTCTTCCATAGTGCTTAGCAAACCTTGTTTCTGAGAAAATTCTGCAAGCTTATTCAAATCAAATACTTTTGCCAACGCTTCTGTCACCTCTTTTTTCTTCGGTGAAATTTGCTTCGTAAAATTGGAGCAAGTTTTCAATTACTTGTCTTCTTTTCTTCATCATTTTCAGTCCTTCCCTTAGAGTTTTTACTCCTGTTTCCGTAAGTGTGTAAACTCGCCTGTCAGCGCCAGCTTCCTTCTTTTCCCATTCTGAGGTTACCATGCCGCGTTCTTCCATTCGCCTGAGCATGGTGTATATGGCGCCAGGTTCCGGGGCATACTCTTCTAATGTTATTTTGCTTAATTCTTCCATTATTTGGTATCCATGCGCTGGTTTTTCATGCAGAATTCTAAGAATCAGCAGTTGAATTAGTCCTCTTCCGGGATAATGGCAAGAGCAGTTGCTGTTTCTGCACATATGTATCAATGATATATGTATCTAAGATACCTATAAGTGTTGCTGCGCAAATTTCAGAAGCGTCTACTTAACATTAATTTAAAGCGTCAACCTAATGAGAATATGACAGTTAGCGGCAAATAACTTGATGGCACTAACAAGCTTGCATAATCGCTGCAGTTTAGCTAAGCTTAACAGCCTTTATTTCTTGTTCATGGTAAATCCGTACCACATGCAGACTTTTGCTATGATAGGAATTAAAACTCCGGTGGCTGTGCGTGTGGCTACAGTAATCAGGAAGCCGTCCACTCCCGTTATTACATTTGACGGCGAGAGCTGCATTAGCGAGAAGAGGAAGATTCCACCTATTGTTGTGGCTACTACTCCTGAAATGAGCATTCGCCGAAAGTCTTCTGAGCGCTTATTTAATGCGCCCGCCATGTAGCCTATGAGCATGGCGCTGAGAACCCAGCCTAACATAGTCGGGCCGAAGCCCATGGTTCCCCAGCGAGATGCAGTAAAGGAGAATGCGCCAAATTTAACGGCAAACCACATGGCGTAGATGCTGCCCATCAAGAAGCCTGAGGCGCCGCCGGCCCAGCGGTTCCAGACAAGCCCAAGCGTGAGTGGAACGCCGACTATAAGAACCATTTCTTCAATCTCGCTTATGATGCCGATGACTATGCCCATGGAGCCATCCATGCCTCCGCCACTTTGCATGATAAGTGGGCTGACGAAGTAGAGCCCAACGATTATGAGAACAACAATTATGGGCGCTATTAGTCCATAAATGATGTCGCTTCGGTTCCAATACTTCCATCCGATTGACACAACAACGCATCTCGTGAGCCATGTCAGCTTTGGGCGTATATATTTTTTTACCAGAATTGCTTCTGCTTCGCAGATGGTTCTATCTGTTTTCTTTTGTTCCTTTGATGTAAAGTGCATAGACGCTTTTTTCTCTGACTGCTTTCATTGCTTTCTCTGACAGTGCCTCTAAGGAGTTGATTATTTCAGGTAAAAACTTGGCTGGGATGCCGAGAAACATGTGTTCAGGCGGCGTGTCGGTGGCTTGTCGGCAACCATAACAGCCTGGAGTCAAGTTTAATTCTCCAGTTAAGTAGGGTACTACTGTTACGTCAACGCATTCTGCTTGGAAAATTGACGAGTTAAAACTAAGCCTTCCGCCTTCTTTGAAGTTTCGGGCTAAACAAAGCCACATTACATGTTCCGGTATGCTTTCGATGACTACGATGTCCGGTTCCATTGGAAAATCTCCTAAAGGTCCAGCGACAACAGCCTTCGTTGAACCAGCCTCTAAGCGTGGTATCATACGCATTGTTTTAGCTGCTGCCTCTTTGCTTAAAAATAATCCCAGAGTGCATAACATTTCGCCTGTGGCGATCTTTTCAGGTAAAGGCCCGAAGCCCAATGCTGCTTTAGCTGCAGGGCAAGCGATATTTTCAGCAGTTAACATCAGTGTTTGTCCTTTCTTCGCTAGCATCAGTAGCTGGCAGTACCTGCTTTTTTGAGTCAGCTCCTCTGTATTTGGCAGGGGCTCGTTTGTTTTTATGATTTTTATTGCTACTGGTAAAGTGGTTAATCCTAAAATTTCTGTTAACTTTTTGCTCAAGTTTTTGCTGTCCATTTTTTTTCTCACGTTGGTCGTGCAATTTCATCAGCCAATAATTATATAGCAAAATTTAAATGTATCTATAAACTTAATGTTTGACTATGACAATAAAACCTGAGTATGGGAGTGAACTCAGAAATGAACGTAAAAGTTGAGGTAATAGGAGTTAGCCCACCTTGCCAGCGATGTAAAACAACCGAAGAGAACGCGAAAAAAGCTGCTGAAAAGCTGGCACCTGAAGGCATAAACGTTGAAATAACAAAGTTAAACGTAGCCGCCCAAGAAACCATATCAAAGTACGGAGTACTAGCCTCACCGGCAATTGCAATAAATGGTGTGGTTAAAATCATGGGCAAGGTTCCAGACGCCAGCGTTATTGAAAGACTGATACGACAAAGCATAACTAGCTAAAAGGTGACGCTTTTTGACTGAACAAAAGCCCACAGTTGAACAAATTCTAAAAATGATGGCTGAGAATCTCGGAGAAGAACCACGCCCAATAGTGCTCATGTCCAAAATTCTCCCAGAATGGATACATAGGCAAGCGCAAGAACGCAAATTCGTTTTTGACCTACCGCATGTACCAGCCAAGTATAAACATTTGATTATGATCGGTGTTGCAGCTGCTGTTTCAAGCCACTTGTGCACTGAAACTTTCATCAAAATTGCCAAGCGTGCCGGCGTGACTAATGAAGAGATAGCTGAGGCAATTATAGCGGCACGGTTTGCGTTAGCCTCCACTGTCTTTGCTTCAGCAACTGAGGGGCTAGAATATCTAACAGAAGAAGGCAAAAAAGATAATGCGCCGTAGCTGTCAATCGTCTAAAGATGTACGGGAATTCTCGCAATTTTTTAATGGTCATTATGCCGCCGTTTGGCAAGGGGCTTGGTGAATTCGTTGGAGAAAAAGCGGGTTATTAAAACGATTTTGATGCTTGCCTTTATCGCCTTCTTTATCGTGATGATGATCAGGGCGATTGTTGGCGCCTACACTCTCACGCCCACTTCTACAGCTGAAGACCTACAGGGTCTGCCGCTATGGGAAATCCCGCTTGTTTATATGTGGGACTATGCTCAGCACGGTTGGATCTGCCTTGGTTTCGCGTTTGTTGTTTCAGGCCTTTTCGCCGAGTTTATTCCTAAACCTTTTATGCTTAAGTACATGAGTAGCAGGAAACCCATTGCTTACCTAATCGCCACGTTTATGGCACCGCTTTTCTGTGTTTGCTCCTGCACGATGGTGCCGCTTTTTTCAGGTTTAATTTACGCTGGAGGAGGCATAGGTCCCGCCTTAACTTTTCTTCTAGCTGCGCCTGCCAACAATCTATTGGCAGACATCGTGACCATACAAGTGCTTGGATGGCAAATTGCAATTGCAGACATGATCGCCGCAGGAGTGAGTGCTGTTATTATTGGATACATTGTTTCAAAAACTCCTTGGGGTAAAAGATTTGAGCAGAAATTCCAGAAAAATCCCGCACAAACAACCTCCATAGAGCTTGTTAAGGAACCCTTAGATGAGCGTCTCTGGAGTGCTCTAAAGTTCGGCGGCTATCTTGCGAAAAGAATCATCCCTGCTTTCGCCTTGGGTCTTGTAGTTGTGAGTTATGTTCAAGCATTCTTTCCAGCCGAGATTGTAGAAGCCTACTTGACTGGGCCAGCAGGCGTCGTGTATTCAGCTATATTAGCTGGACCTTTGTATACGCCAACTCTGATTGAAGTAGCTTTGGGCAAAGCCCTTGTGAATTTGGGGATGGCTCCTGCTGCAACAATTGCGTGGCTGATGGGACAACCTTATGACATACCTAACATACTCTCAACTTCGCGTATAGTAGGATGGAAAATCGTAATTACCTACGGATTCCTAGCTTTCTTAGCCGCTATATTCTCTGGATTACTTTACGGTATTTTAACCGGAGGCTTCTAAACATCAATAATGCGAAAAAATAACATTCTCAAAATAGAAAATGAGCAAAAACAAGAAGCGTACACTTAAAGGTGGACGAAGATGGTGGCAACAGCGCAGGCACCTTGGTTTCCAGTAATTTTTTCTGACAAATGTGACGGCTGCGCCAAATTGGGTAAGCCGCGTTGCGTTGAATACTGCCCAAACAGCGTCTTCACATATGAAAATGGAAAAGCAGTTGTAACCTATCCTGCTAGGTGCATAAGCGGATGCACCGCGTGTGCACCTTTATGCCACAAAAAGGCGATTAGTTTTCCGCAGAAAAGCACACCCTTTGTCACTGTCAAATCTGAAAAAGAAAAATTACTTCGCAAAACTACTTGTCCCCGCTGCGGAAAAACTTATTGGACAAACAGGGAAAGCGACGTATGCATTGACTGCGAAAGCCCATATTAAACCGTTGCAGGCACCCGAGTTTTAGGGCAAGTAGCTGAATTATGCTTAAAAAGGATTTACAATCCTGCACATGCTACGGCTTACTACGTCGTCCTCTTTCCGTTTGCTCCATGCCGCAGGAATAATCGGGCTATTACTGGGACTATTATTCCTGCAAGTACTCGCGGTAGAAAAGCCGTGGCCGCTCCGCCTATTGTTGCAGGTCCAAGAATGGTTGAGAAGTTGCTGGTGTAAACGACGATGATGGAACCTGCGATGCCGGCTGTTACTCCAGAGGTGAGCATTCGTTTGTAGCTGTCTGAGCGTTTGTTTAACGCGCCGGCTATATAGCCTATGAGCATGGCGCTGACCAGATTGCCTAGCAGGCTTATGTCGCTGTGTCCTTGAGAAGCGTAAACTTGGTCTGCAAAATATAGCGCGTATAAGCTGCCCATGAGGAATCCTGCGGCTCCGCCTGCCCACTGGTTCCATGTCAGCCCAATTAGCATGGGTACTCCGACGGCGACGATGGCTTCTAGCAGCGTATATTTGAGCCCAGTGGCGGCAGGGGAAGCTGACATTCCAATGCCTACTATGAGAAAAGCCACAACTATTGGGATCATCACGCCATAAAGTGCGTCGCTGATTTTCAATGTGCTTGCTTTATGCATTAAATTCTCCTCACTTACCCCTAAACTCCACTGTCATTCAAACAATTAAAGTTGAGAATGAGTTTCTTCCGTTGCTTATTTCTTTTTCCTCGGGAAGTATTTTCTGGTCCGCAGTCCAAGCTTGACAAGCGATAGCATCAATGGCACTTCCATCAGCGGCCCGATGACTGTGGCTAAGGCTGCGCCTGAGTTTATTCCATAAAGTGTGGTGGCTACTGCTATGGCGACTTCAAAATGGCTGCTGCTGCCTATGAGCATGGTGTCAACAGCTGACTCATACTTCCAGCCGAGGAAATAACCCAGCGGATAGGTCCATGCGACCATGGTAGCATAATGGAGCAGATTCGGCGCGGCTAGATACGCAACTAATAACGGGTTAGTTAGGATGATTTCACCTTGGAATGAGAACAAAACGATTAGCGTAGTTAGCAAAGCGACAATGGATATTTTACCCAACGTAGGAATGTACGTGTTATTGAACCATGCTTCACCTTTTCGGCTTAGTATGACTTTGCGGGAAATTGCTCCGGCGGCGACAGGCAACGCGATGAAAATGAGCACGCTTGTGGCGATAAGATCCCATGGAACTGGGATACTGCTGACGCCGAGATAGAATGCTGCAAGCGGCGCGTAGAGTGCAAGCATCAGCAAGGCATTTATTGCGGTGTTGATTAAGCCTTGGGCCATGTCTCCCTTTGCCAGAAACATCCACCACATAACCATGGCGGTACACGGTGACAAACCCAGAAGTATAACGCCTGCAATGTACTCTGGGTTCCCGGCGAGGAGCACATTGGCGTAAAGGGTCATGATGGCAGGCGCCACTACCCAATTTGCAATTATCGTGACCAGTAAAGGTCCCGGGTTTTGTGCCGCTTTTTTTATGTCGCTGAAACGTATGCCGACAACCGTGGGGTACATCATAAAAAACAGGAGAATACCTATGGGTATCGAGAGCTTATTGAATTTAAGTGAATCCATAAATTGGCCGAACTGCGGTAGAAATCTTCCAAGTAATAAGCCGATGACTATGCAGATGGCTATCCAAAGAGTCAAATATTTCTCGAAAAGGCCAAGGGAGGCTTCATGCTTTACAGCTTGTTCTTCTGGCAAGTTTCAACCCCTATCAACTGTCACTTCACTATTAGAACGTTTATAGGAGACTCGCAGGAAATTCGGTTACAAACGCTTCCCAAAACCAGCGCGTGAACAGCGCCAACTCCTCTGCTTCCAATTACGATTAAATCGTATTTGCCTTTAACAGCTGTATCCATAATGGCTTTTGCCGGGTCAGTTCCCGTGACCGAAGCAAGCTCATACTTTATCTTCTCGTTTTCTAAGGCTGCTTTAGCCTCTTCCAGGATTTTGTGGCTAAATTCATGGGCAGAGGGGGTAGGTGTGGGATGGAAAACATTGATAACAGTAACTTTTGCCTCAAATTTTTTGGCAATCTTGATGGCTTCAGCCAATGCTTTTTTTGAGTGCTCTGAGCCATCAACGCCCACTATTATTTTCTCCAAATCTGTTACACCTTAAACTGAAAAGCAGATATATTGAAATATTTAAATTTATTGCTGCATTGCACGCTGAAGTGCTACATTACGAATGGCCGTAAATTGCTCACCATCAGCCAGTCTGTAGAAAACCCATTTTCCCTCTTTCCTTTTCTTTACGAACCCTACATTTTCTAAAATTGCTAAATGATGCGAAGCCGTGGGTTGCGTCAAGTCCAATGCGATCATGACTTCGCAAACGCACATCTCTCGGACATTTAACAGCCCAAGAATTCTCAATCTCGTTGGATCAGCAAGGGCTTTGAAGATTCTACTTCTAACCTCTGCTTCTTCGAGGCTCATTTCTTTATCAGCAATCGACTTTAACTCATCTGCATACTCGGATGCTTTCTCAAAAGAGCAGTGGCCGGTTAATCGGCTTACTCTTTTTTTGATTTTTGATTCTGCCATGTCCATCAAGCAGTGATTATCAAAACATATTTAAATATGTTGTTTATTTTTGCATTTGCCCACAGAGGGAGTAAAGACATGGGCGTTTATGTAGGTATAAGAAAAAACGCAAAACCTGAAATTTTCGAGTCAGAAACAACGCCGACGAAAGAGACCCACCCACAATACGACTTCGTATATGGATCGTTTAAAACAGTTGAAGACGCACAGAGATATGTGGCAGCTATGGAGGGACTAGCCTGCGGCGACGGGTAACTCGCGTTATTGAATCACCGCTTTAGCCGAGTGAGCCTTTTAATGGGTCTGCCTTCAGTCTAAGTGCATCCATTGTGTCCTCGTAGTGTAGGCATGTGTCGTCGTATTTTTCTGGGTTTTTTAGGGTGCATCGTCCGTCTTTCCAGTGGATGCATGTTTTGCGTTCGCATGTGGGATAATCCATGTCGACACAACCTTTTACTGTTTGCCTTCTCGCCTAGGCGATTTGTTCAATTATCTTCTTTGCAAATGTGTTGATTAGCTCTGGCGTTAATCCGTCAATAATTTTGAATATTTGTTGATCTGTTATTGAGTAGAGTCTTCTGTTGCCTTCTTTTCGGTCAATGACTAGGCCTGTGTCTTTGAGGATTTTTAGGTGTCGGGAGACTACGGGTTGGATCTGTTTGACGTGAGGTATGATTTCGCATACGCATTTTTCGCCGTCGCGTAGAAACTCTAATATGTTTAGGCGTACGGGGTCTGAGAGTGCTTTGAAAATTTTGGCTTTAAACTTGTTTTTGTTGTTTATTTGTGAAGGCATCATCTGGAAATGAGGTGAAATGAATATTTAAATATTGTTATACACATGTCACGTCTGCCCTAGTCCTCGACCTTGCAGTTTATAAGAAAATAATAGCAAAATTTAAATATTGTTATTGTATCTGCTTCCGAAAATAATGGAGGCAAAAATAATGATAGAAGAAACTTACGAAGGGATTCCCCGTAAAAAGATACCATGGTACCCAGTAATCGATTATGAAAAGTGCATCACGTGCGGCAAGTGCGTGGAGTTCTGCCACAATCACGCTTTTGACTTTGAAGAAAAAGACGGAAAAAAGCGGACAGTAGTTAAGAATCCGTACAATTGTGTGGTGTTCTGCCGTGGCTGCGAGGAGATATGCCCTGTTGGCGCTATTAGTCATCCCTCAGAGGAAGAGACTCAAAAGATAATTCAAAAGTTGAAGAAGGCTGAAAAGTAGATAAGCTTAGCAGCTTGTTTTTTCGGTCTATTTTTTTGTTTTGCGGTTTTTTGTTGCGGCGGTGCAGTAAAGTGGTTCTTGAGTGTTAATTTTGGATATGTATTTGCGTTTAACATGTTTACAATATTGTCTATCAAGACACAATATTTAATAGAGCGTGCTCTCCATGCTACATAAGGAGACGCAAAATGCCCACTTTACGCTTCAAATCACCACTCACCAGCTTAAAAAAAATAAAAATCAACATAAACTTCAAAAAAAAAGAGAAACAACTACCCATTCCGCCACCTCCACCAAAACCCATACCCAGAGGCCTAAAAGTAGTAGACAAATACCCCTTGTACGAACCCTTCGCACACGTTGTAATAGTCCAAAATCCAAAAACCGGCGAGTACAAATACATCCTCGACGAACTCCAACTCGACCCACTTGAAAAAGGCGTTTATGATCGCATCCTAGAAATACTACTCGCCGAAATTGAATCACCAAAAGAAGAAATTCTCGACCCAAGAAAATTCTTCGCTGAAGAAGCCAAAAAAATAGTCGACAAATACCGCATTAGCCTAGGCTGGCTTCCCGACGTATCCTGGTACAAGATCCTCTACCATGCAGAAAGAGACCTCGTCGGCTTCGGAAAAATCGACCCGCTAATGCGTGATCCAAACATCGAAGATATTTCATGCGACGGAGTAAACAAGCCCGTCTACGTGTGGCACCGCAACTACGAAAGCATCGAAACAAGCCTTCAATTCCCAGACGACGAAACCCTCGACAACCTCGTCGTCAAACTCGTGCACATGGCTGGAAAACACGTAAGCTCCGCCTTCCCCATAGTAGACGCCTCCTTACCCGGAAAACACCGCCTTGCAGTTGCTTACAGACGAGAAATCACACCCTTCGGCACTGCGTTCACAATCAGAAAATTCCGCGAGGACCCCTACTCAATCATCGACCTAATAAACATCGGCACATTCTCAGAAGAGATGGCTGCTTACTTCTGGATATGCCTAGAAAGCAGAGCTTCCATAATGGTTTTAGGTGGAACAGCAGCAGGTAAAACAACCGCCTTAAACGCCTTAGCCTGCCTAATAAAGCCCGGTAGCAAAATAATCACAATAGAAGAAACAGCCGAGCTTAATCTGCCGCATGAAAACTGGGTCTCACTCATTGCACGTCAAAGCTACGGCTTAGGCGGAAGCGGCGTAGGCGAAGTCACCTTATTCGATCTAGTCAAAACTTCAATGCGGCACCGCCCCGACATCATGATTGTAGGTGAGGTAAGAGGGCAAGAAGCATACGTTCTCTTTCAGGCTTTAGCCACAGGTCACGGTGGCATGTGCACAATGCACGCTGAAAACTTGGACTCCGCCGTTAAGCGTCTAACACAGAAACCCATGGATATCTCTCCCGCGTACATCCCTCTGATGAACATTGTACTCTCTGTGCGCAGAGTTCACCTAATCAAGAACAACGAAAGAAAAGCTTTCAGGCGAGTCATCACAGTCAACGAAATTGAAGATTACGAAAAATATCGCGCTCCATCGAGGTGGAACCCTGCCAAAGATGTTCATGAAATTAATTTCGATGAGAGCACATTGTTATCTTCCATCGCAGAGCGCCAAGGCATATCTAAAGCCACCCTTCTTGAAGAGCTTGGTAGACGCAGAGACGTTCTACATTGGATGAGGGAACGAAACATACGTAGCTACAAGGATGTCGCCGCCATAATTGCAGAGTACTATGCGAGACCGAAGCAAATTTATGGTAAAATACTTGCAGGGGAGGAGGTAAAAGCAGTTGCCGCTTCTCGAAACTCTTGAAGCGTGGTCCTTCCGCCTCTTCGGCGGTATAGCTCCCTTCTTTCTGAAACGAGTCTATAACTGCAAGCACAGCCTAGAGAAGGCTATGATCAAAATCTATCCTGAAACCTATATATCCTTAATGTTTTTTGTCGTGATGTTAACAATTCCGGTAACCGTTATAGCATCAATTTTACTACTAATTTTCGGTTTTCTACCGCTCCTTTTCTTGGTTCCTCTTCCATTTTACGTTATGGCAGGTTTCCTAGCTGCGCCCTTGTCAAAAGCCAGCGACCGCGCCTCTGGTTTAGAGCGTGAAATGCCCTTCGCAGCGGCATACATTAGCGTTATGGCCTCTGGCGGCATCGCTCCTTACACCAGCTTCAAGCGTTTATCAGAAGTCGAATTGATGCCTGCCATGAGCAGGGAAGCCAGAGAAATAATTAAAGACGTGGAGATATTCGGTATTGATCCCTTGACTGCGTTGGAGCAAGCTTCAAAAAAGAACCCGCTGGACGTGTTCAAGGATTTCCTTTCAGGTTATGCTTCAACGGTTATAATCGGCGGGGATATCGGCCACTTTCTCGAGCGGAAAGCTGAAGAAATATTCAAAACCCGCGCCTTACGTGTCAAAGCTGCTGCTGAACGCCTCGGCATGCTTTTGGAAACTTTCATTATCGTAATGGTTATGATGTCCCTGTGCTTCTACATCCTTTTCAGTGTAGACGCAATTTACAGTACTGGCGTATCATTGACGTCAGGCATAATATTGTATACTTACCTGTTTACGCCTCTGCTATCGTTGATGTTCATCTATTTAGCGCATAGCATGCAGCCGAAGACTCCTGTCGTTGACATGCGACCTTACAAGGTTTACGGCATCTGCGGCGCCATTGGCATTGTGCTGTTCTTGCTGTTAACGAACTTCATGGGCTTTGTGCCTCTACCCCTGTTCAGTTCTCTTACAGAGATAATTGATTTGCCTGTGGCTATTGCAGTAGCCTTAGCCGTTGCGACGTTTCCAGCTGCAATTGTGCATATAAAACTGGCGAAAGAAAAGGCAGGTATGGAACAGGGGATTACAAGCTTCTTGCGGGATTTAACAGAAGTTCGCAAGACAGGTTTGTCGCCAGAGAAGTGTATTGAAAGCTTGTCTAAACGTGACTACGGCATCTTTAGCAAAGAACTTCGTAAGATCAGCTCCGAGATTTCCTGGGGTATCCCTGTCAAGAAAGTGATTATGCAGTTTGTTACGCGCACCAGAAGTTGGATGGCCCAGCTGGTCATGTTCCTCCTCGTGGAAACCATCGACGTGGGTGGAGGTACCATCGCCATGATTGAGTCGCTTGCTCGATTTAACAGTTTAACACAGGAAGTTGAGAAAGAGAAGAAGATGGCTGTTCGACCCTATATCATGATGCCCTACATCGCTTCGCTTCTACTGGTTGCAACGACAATTATGATGCTAAGCTTTACCACGGGCACCTTGGGCGTGACAGGGACTATAGGGCAGACAAGCGCTCCGAAGGACTTCAGCGGCATGAAAACGATCTTCTTAACTTCCGTTATTTTCCATAGCTATCTGATTGGCTTGGTTGCTGGGAAAATCAGCGAAGAATCGGTTGCAGCAGGGTTTAAGCATGCTTCAATACTGGTTGTAATTGCTTTGTTGGCGGCTAAGATTTTGCCGTCTCTTGTAAGTTTCGGTTAGGGAGTGGAGAAAATACGATGTGTGGTAAACGGGAAAGTTTGCGGAGAGATAAGAATGCGGTTGCGCCAGCCGTTTCCACAGTCATCTTGACAGCGGCTGTGGTAGTGATGATTCTTGTGGCGGCAAATTATGCAAGCGCCTTTTTGGATAAGCGCATGGCGGAGAATGAGTACAGTGCTAACAAGCAGTTTATGCTCACCACGGGGCTGCAGCTGGATGATATTGCGTGGACTATTGGGCGTACACAGACGGTTCGGTACTCAAGCCGCTACGGTAACATAGCGGTTAAGGTCGATGCGTTAAGATACCGTGTCTTTGTTGATGGCGCTGAGTTGTTTAATGTTGTTACGGGTGTTATTATGTTTAATATGCCGGTGTCCTCGTATTCTGTTGGCAACGGTTACTTTGAACGCGTCACTCCAACTCATAGTGGCTCCTTTTTGCAGGCTGGGACTTCGGCTTCAGCGTGTCATGTGCTTTGCGTTGAGAAGCTGCCGATGAGTGATGGTAGCTACACGCGAGTTGTTATGGTTCCCACGATAAGATCTATGGTTACTGAGATTTCAAGGGGGAGTAGTGCAACGACTTATTTCAAGTTTTATTTGCCTGTTCTAAAGTTTCCGAGTGGGCAGCAGTATCTTTCTCAGTCGGTTACTTTGACGGGTGAAAACGTTACCAAGTTTTCAATTGTTGGGAATAGTCAGGTTAGGATAGCTGTTGAGTTTTTAGATCCTGATTTTGATAACGAGTTTTTCCAATTTGATAATGTCGATGAAGTGATATCGCTTGCATCATTGTCTAATCCTGTTATCGAGTTTTACGTTGGCACAGTGAACGTTAAGATAGGAGAAGTATAGCCGATGAACGGAGGGAGAGTGTTTTGCCGCAGATAACTATTGAGTATATGATTATGATTCCGCTTTTGATTATGCAGATTTTCCTGTTTCCTTTGACTGTTGGCTGGATTATGACGATGTGGACGGAATCTCGGCAGACGCTTGCGCTGCGTGAAGTTGCTGGGCACATTGGCAGCTCTGTTCATCAATTGTATTCTGCTTTGAGGCATAAGTCGATATTAGAAGGGAATGTAACAAACGAGTTGGCTATTCCGACCTTCATAGAAGGTTATGTGTATACGGCAAATGCTACTTTGAGAGAAACTTCAGGTTCTTTAGCTGAGTCCAGCAAGGTCTTAGATATTTCAGTTAGGTTTGTGGATAGCGGCATAGAGGCTACGGCTTCTGTTACTTTGGGGTCAGATGTGGAATGGGCGCCGTCGACCTTTGTAAGTAATTCGCCTAATGCAAAGCTGGTTGCTACAAAGTTTTCGAATAATACAATTCTAATGCGTTTTGAGGGGTGAGCGGCAAGCATGGTGAGTTCAACTATTGACCACATGGTTGCTGTGATCGCGTTTCTGGCGGCACTATTGCTGTTTATCGGATTGTTTAATCAGACGATTCAGACGGCAGTTATTTATCAGCGTCACAAGGCGCTTGCAACCAAAGCCAGCGACTTGTTGGATACCATACTGCTGAATCCGGGGATTCCGGAGGACTGGAGCATAAGCGCTGAAGAGCCTACTGGGTTTGGGTTGCAGGATCCAGAGTTCACGCAGTACAGGCTTAGTCCGTTTTCGCTTATGCGTTTATGCTCTTCTACGGGTGAGCCTGTCTATTATGAGAAGACAAATATGACTTACAGCAACATGACCATGGGCTTTGGCTCTTATTTGTTGATGCCTTATTCTGAGATTCTTAACTACTCTACAGCATTACGGTTGCTAGGAATAAATAGCACCTATGGATTTCAACTAACGCTGGCTCCATTAATAAAAGTTTCAATAGCAGAAATTAGAGCTGAAGATCCTTTAACATTATCTGTTGATGTTTCTGGAGCAGGGTTTCCTCTTGCGAATGCCATGGTACGTTACTACCTGTTTCTGGTTTCGTTGTCTGGTGGAGCATATCCTTCTTATCAAGTGCTAAATGGGACCTGCTATACTGGCCCTCAAGGTTCCGTTTCAATAGATTTCCCAGAGGTAATAGAAGAAGATACGTGCTATTCTTTTATTGCGTATGTTTATGTAAGCGGCTTAAGAGGAGTGGGCTATCACCAGCGTGTCTCTTCGGGTAATAACTATATAATTCCGTTTACTGGAAATCTTTCTGAAAAAGTGGTTTTGATAGCGCATAGTTGGGATGTCCATGAGTTTGATCCGCCTGTGGCTGAAGTGAAGTATAATGCGACTTTAGTTGCTCTTACAGAGGACTTCACTTTACGTGAAATTCCGTTGGAAGATGCTTGGGGAAAGGTGAATTATGGTGAGGGTTATCCTTATGGCGAAATTGCGATTCCGAATTATAACGCTGGCGTGCTGATAGTCACGTATAAAAAGAGCACTGTTGAGGGCGGTGTTGCCATGATGCCATGGGGGCTTAGTTCTTTGGGCTTCAACATAGTTTTTGGTGGCGATCCCTCCAAGCAGGAATGGGTTGCAACTGATACTCGTCAGGTTTTGGTTAATGGAATTGCGTATCAGGCCAAGTTGGCATTGTGGAGTTTAGAGGGCTATCAGGTGGTGAGTTAAGGATGATGCGTACAATTGAAGTTTTAGTTGCAATAATTATTATCACTGGCGCCTTCGTTATTTCGTCTTTCTATGCCACTTTGCCTTGGCCTAGAGAGGTGTCGCCTGTAAATCTTAAGCGCCTTGCGCTAACAACCTTGCAAGAGTTGGATTCTGATTATTCTTTGAGCTTGGCAGCGTTTGACATTGATAATGACACGCTTTGGGGTAATCTCCAAGTTGCTCTTTCAGCTTCGCTGCCGCCCAACGTCGTGTACAATTTGACTGTTTATGAAGTGGGCGTTGCCGAAGGTGGCACTGAACTTTATGTGCCACAGTATTCTATTTCGAATGCAGCGAGTCTGGGGTTAACTTCAGATTCCTCCTCGTACATGGTTGCCTCTTCAAATGTAACTTTTAACGTGATTCCAGAGAAAATCGGTGAGCGCGAAGGAAGCGGCACACTATACATCCTAAACTGTAGCGACGCGCCAGGATGGTGGATAACGGGTTATACCGCGCATAGCCTGGCAGAGGACTTGTACCGGCTGTTGTCGCCTTATTTCGTAAACACGGTAATGGTACAGAATACAACGCAACTGGCACGGATACTGAATAATCAGACTTTGCAAGGCGAAAAAGTAATGAACGCAGTAGTAATAAACACATGCGGCGAAGCCGTGCCCATACCAGCTGATTACTGCAAAGCACCTTATAGTACTGACTCGTATGCGCGTTATTTCTATTTCTTAGGAGAGAAGGTTAGGGAATACAACTGGACTTGGGCAAGTATTGTAGGTTACCCATTTTACTATGTCAGTAATACGGTGAATTTTACTGGGTCACAAAATGGTTGGGGCGTTTATGGGATGATTCAAACTGGCGGTAAGGGTTCAATTGCGTTTCTTAGGGGCTTAGATAATCAAACATATAGTACTAGTGGTACTGCAGTAACTGATAGTAAAGATAGGCAAAATGTTACTCTTACTCAAGTTGCTATTGATGCTTGTAACTATTATGGGATTTATCCTTCAGTATATCAAACTTCTACAAGAGCAATTGCTGATTCAATAAGGTCAACTTACCACTTAACAGTAGGCATACACATTCTTAACCCTACATCGGACGGTTATAATCCAGGCACCTTGTACAATCATGTTGCCGCTGGTACCTCCACGATTACTGGGTCCTTTTTGGCTCTGGGTTTAACGCGCACACCCGACATTCGGCTCACTGCTATTGGTCTTCTTTCTTACTATAAGCCGCGGCTTTATCGTTCTGAGTACACGGCTTACGATACGTCAAGGCTGGTTGTTCTGCAACTTGGATTGGTAGGAGGCGTCTAAACATGCGAGGGGCAAAATTGAATAGAAAGGGACAATTTACTATTATTGCAGCTATGCTTGTTGCCATTGTTTTGATAGCGGCTGTTATGACTACTTATTCTGCTATACGGTATACTGAGCTCGAGGAACAACCTCGCGTTTTAAGCGCTGTTGACGAAATCAACTTGGCGTTGAAGCATGTTTTAGGCTTTACAGTTGGCTATTACGGCTCGGTCTTGCAGGTTACAGGAAACACCACATACGCCAAGCAGCTTGCTTTGAATTATCTGCGTAGCGGCCTAGTAAATATCGGCGATATGAGGCCTGAATGGAGCCCCTCATTCGAAATCATCGATTTCGATTTAAGTACATACTGGTTTACTAATGCCAGCTACAGCGCAGGCAACTTTTCCGTCAGGTACGACTTGGCTGGTTTAGGCGTTTATGACATGACTTACTCAACTTCATGTAGATTAGACGTAGAAATCTCAAGTTCAACTTCCAGCAACCAAGCGTGCGTACGTATAACCAAAGACGGCGGCGAACCAGTAATTAATTTAGGCAAGCAAAGTTTGAAATTCTATCGCTATCTCTATTCAAATTTGACGTGGGAGCACGTAAGCCCAAGCGAGGAACCAACAGTTTTTGCAAATGGCACATATTTAATTACAGTTCCGCCAGACATAGATCCACAGTCATACGTCATCAGAATTGAAGACTCAAGGGGAGTAATTGTTGTTGCCTCAGCATTCAGCCGTTACACTATTAATTTGGAATGGAACTCTCCAAATGCAAACCCAACTGCAGATTATGTTGATCTCATATCCGATGTTGATGGCGTTCCAGACAAAGGCACGCACAGCAACTTTACAGCGCAACAATATGGTCCAGACGGCATATACGATACGCTGACAGAAGCAGCTTCAGGAACCACACCGCAACACTACTATCCAGACTATTGGACAGGACTGGGTTCAACAACATGCGTTTCTGGGACGTTAGCAGATTTACAAAGTGACAACGGAGTATACATGCAGTTACGAAGTTACCCTACGGCATACTCTTCCACCAAGTATAGTACAATAGGGTACGATAACGCAAACAGTACGATTTTAACGTTACAAGCAAACTCAATGTCGTGGAAGCATACAACAGGGACGGGGAACGACAGAATTTTACTTGTGGCAGTGGACGTATTCAACAGTGGCGGAACGCCTACAACAGTGACAAGCATAACGTATGACGGAGTAGCTTTGACTCAAGTAGCCACTGCGGTATACTCCACAAATCCGCAGGTGCGTAGCTATGTTTTCCGCCTCGTAAATCCGTCTTCTGGAACAAAAACTATCACTGTAAACTTTTCCGCCTCTACTCTGGCTGTTGGTGGTTCCGTTACATATACCAATGTTAACCAGACAAACCCTGTTCAAACAAGTAATACTGCCACGGGTTCAGGAACAAGTGCTACCGTCAGCGTAACTGCTTCTGGCTCATACAGCAAGATGCTTTTTGGTCATCTAGGTTCATATCGAACATCAAATCCATCCTCTTACACTATTACTGAAGGAAGTGGGCAAACGAATCGTTGGGCTCAAACAAGTTCGGATCATAAAGGGCGTGGAAGCGACAAATCTGTCACAAGTGGTTCAGTGTCAATGTCTTGGAATACTTCAAGAACTGTAAGTTGGGTTGCCATAGCCGTGCTTCTACAACCCACCCAACTTCCGACCGAATATACATGTGAAGCAGAATTCACAGGGTTCTCCAACACGATCAGTTGGGAGGGGTTAACTTGGGCTATAGACAGCGCAGCCACTACTACGGGTGTAAGCGTAACATTCCAGCTTTACAATTATACTGCAGGGCAGTATCCAACAAGCGGAAATGGATACATGACAGATACAATAGGAACTACGGACTTAACAAAAACGCAAACTATAGCAATAAACCCCACACACTTCAAAAACAGCACTGGACACTGGAAACTCAAGTTCACAGCCATAAAAGCAACGTCATCACAATTTGACATAAAACTCGACTTGGTAAGATTTAGTCCAGAAGTCACTAACTATGCGCTTGAGCTTGAGGAACAATGGATAAACGTTAACGCGACTAATCCCCGCCAAGATCTCTGTATCAAAACAGGCACGTTAGGCTCAGAAAACTTGAGGGTTGAGGTTCGGAGTGGATCCTCGTGGATCACGGTTATCAACGAGCTGCAGCCGAACACATGGAACAATGTTTCTGTAACGCCGTACATAACCTCCTCAACCTTTACGATCCGCTTCAAGGGCAGCAATGATGATTCCGACACAACGCAGGACAGTTGGAACATAGACGCTGTGCTGCTGAAGCCTAAACCCGATCTCAGTTTTCTCCTAACACTGCAAGAGTCCACTATTGTAGTAGAGTTGCTGCAGAACGGTACCATGCGTTGGCTTGGGCAAGAGCTACAAATGACTACGCAAGCATTGCCTATTCCGCCTGTTCCAGTAAAAGCCATCCATGTGGCCCAAACCAGAAACGGCGTAGACGAAGAAGTACCATTCCAGATAGAAGACTGGGCGTCAGAATACAGAATCCCACAAGGCCTAACAAGCAACGCCACAGTTTTCAGCAACAGACAAATGATCGTCTTCCTGGTGGACATTCACGTGACAAAGATCACAATATGGTGGGACGGAAGCGACGAAGCAGAACAAACACCAAACGCCTACACTAACCTTTACTTTACTGGAGATGATCATAGTACTAATAGATTAAGCAATGGCAGAATACAGCTTCAAATTGGAAGCTTCAGCGTAACCTCAACGGTCATCGGCACAAGCACGTCAAGCACAGCGAATTTCATGCGCATAAATGGTGAAGACAGCGTTTACGGCGCTGGCGCTGCTTACGTAATACATCATGGTGTGGTTAGAGACATCCTGCAACAAGAAGCAGAATGGAATGATGGCGCTAACAACTGTCCAAACCTTTACGCTAACATCGTGATTACGCTCCCCGCCAACGTAACATACTACACCTACGATCTGCGATTAATGTTCATAGATTCCGCTCAGTCTAGAGTAATAACCGAATTGCGCCCAATTCGCCTTACGGCTTCGCCTAGTTCGCCAACGGCTATGACTGAAAACGGAACATCAAGTGGCTATCCAATGGTCACAAACGGCACTGGAACATTTTACAACTACACAAGCGGCGGCTGGACCGCCCACCATTGGAGCCAATTAATTTCAGGCTCAAGTGGTGCTGGAATAATGTTCACTGACAGCGCAAACCAGCAACTCTATGCCTTCGACTCCATCGCTGGAAGCGCTGTAGGCGCAATTAAAATCGATAGTTCCGCAAAAACTATAGAACTACTTCCCGTCGCAAACGGCTCAGTAAGCTTTACACACGCTTTGGATATAACTTGGCGCGGCGCCGTCGTTACCTTTAACGGCACAACGCCCATCTATCGTTCCAACGATGAAAGCGGTTTATGGATCCTCGCAGAGTACCCGCCAACAGTCACGGTAACCACGGAAACCTAACCGCTGCTCGCCTCGCTCAAAACACAATCCACACGTAGCAATCAGGCCATACCGCAGCGTTGCCCCCGCATTTTTTCTGTTCGATCCCCGAATTATTCAAAATGCATATTCAAGCTTCATACATGTTAAATACAAAATTCGAGTCTTCCCTAAGTAACAAGAAAAAAGGCTGATAAAAACATGATCCATCAAAAAATATTCCCCAACCAGAAAAAAGCCATATCACCCTTGCTCGCCACACTCTTGCTCATAGTGATCGCCGTGGCAGCCACCGTCATAACCTACGCGTGGATAACCACCTACATGGGCAGCACAACCCAGCAAGCAAGCTTCATACCCTACAAGGCAAACGTAAACTTCATCGACGGCTCACCGAAGCAAATAGCCATAGACATCGGCAACTCCGGAACTGTCACAGGACAAATAGTCAAAGTTTACATAGGAGATTCGCCCACGACCACACAAGGCTACCCCACAAACCCAGAGACAATAACAATCGACCCAAACAATGTTGTGAGCTTCACAGTAAACTTCCCTTGGGAATCAAAGAAAACATACTACTTCAAAGTAGTGCCCAGCAGCGGCGCAACACTATCATTCACCGAACAAGCACCCTAACCGCCCACCAGCCTAACACACATTTTTCCCCCAACAAACCGCAACATCTCAAAACACATATTTTTATTTAACCCAACAAATACAGCACACTGGTGCCAAAGCAACTTGCAAACAATCCAAATCATAACCGCCATGAAAATCGCGCTTTCACTTGCCATACTAATCTACTCTTCATGGAGCGACTACAAAACCCGCGAAGTCACCAACCGCGCATGGGCCGTCTATGCGCCGCTGGCGCTCGCGTTAACCCTTGCCGAACTATGCCTGTATGACACGGCGAAACTGATGCCTTACGCCATAAGCTTCGCCGTCACAGCCGCCATAGCCCTGCTGCTTTTCTACACAGGCGCATTCGGAGGCGCAGACTCCAAGGCGTTCATGTGCATAGCCCTCGCACTGCCCTTCTACCCAGAAACACTGCTGACGCCAATAGTCACCGCTGGAATTTCACCTATCGCACAAAACCTTTTCCCACTAACAATCTTCAGCAACTCTGTTCTATTCGCTGCTGCAAGCGGCATCTACATGCTCCTCCGCAACCTTGCTTGGCGAATAAAAACCCGACAAAAACTCTTTGATGGCTCCCTCAAAGCAGAAACTGCGGGAAAAAAACTTTTAGTGCTAATAACAGGCCATAAATTCCCCATTAGTAAACTACAAGAAACATGGCATATTTACCCTATGGAAGACGTGGAAACAGAAGAAAACCCGCCGAAAAGGAAACTCCTTATCGTGCCCAAAGACGAAAACCGAAACGAAATAGTCAAGCGCTTAGCTAAAGCAGCGTCGACAGGAAAAATTAGCTTCGACGTGTGGGCGACGCCGGGACTTCCAATGCTGATTTTCGTAACAATAGGGCTAATCGTCGCCTTACTAATCGGCGACATCGTATGGCTGCTTATCAGCTTCTTTCTTAGCTAAATTCGTCGACCTCGATGCCCCAAGTTTCTGCTGCGCTTAGAGAAAGAAATCGAAGCAGCCAAAGTTAACAGCGAACCAAAACCTACAAGCGACAACGCATAAGGCCTGTACGGGCAGTTGCCCAACGCTGCACTAACAGTGAGTTCTTCACTTGATGCTTGATAGGAGTACAGGAACGAGCTTACAGCAAATAGCACAAGTGCCAACACTAACAGACACATCTCAGTTTTAAACTTCATGCTCCCTCTCATCTCAACCAATTTTTCGCAGGTTTCCTAGTAACCTTACATGTAATAAGGCAAACATTATTTTAGCTTTACGGAAAAATAACCATAGAGGGGGCTCTGCATGTCGTGCGTGCAATTTAAAAATGAACTGCTTAGCTTTCTAAAAAAGAAAAGCAGCACGAAGCCTACCGCGGTTTTAATGCCTGATTTCTTTCAAGATAGAATAATAAACATCGACTATGATGTTACACATTTTCACTCGCTGATTACGGAAGTAGCTAACCGCAAAGGCGGCGCCATCGACGGCGTCGCGCAGACAGATCTTCGAGGGGGAAACGCGGTTAACACGGCTTCTGCGTTAGCGGCGTTAGGCGCTAAAGTGGCGCTGATAATTTGCACAAGCAAACTTGGCTATAAGCAATTAAAGTTTCATTTCAACCGCTTGCGGGTTGACCTTTCCCACGTCAAAATTGCACACAGAGCCTCTTTGACAACAGCACTTGAGTTAACAGCAGATGCTGGAAAGGTAAACGTGATGCTTAGAGATTTAGGCTCTCTTGCGGAGTTCAGTCCATCAGATTTGAATGAAAGCGATTACGCGTTAATCGAAAGCGCAGATTACGTTTGTATATTTAATTGGGCAGGAACCAGAAAATACGGCACGCAACTCGCTGAAGCCGTTTTCGGCAGAGTAAAAGCTAATGGAACGGGCAAGACTTACTATGACACAGCAGATCCGACGCCGAACAGAGACAGAATTCCCGAGTTAATCCATACGGTTCTGAAAACGGCGAAATTGGACATTTTAAGCCTAAACGAGAATGAAGCTATCTGTTACGCTTCGCTGTTCAGCGATAAGATAAAAAAGAACGAAGAAAACTTGAGTTTTGAAGCCTTAGCCATTGAAGCTGCCAGAGTTTTAGCAAAGCAGTTGCCCGCCAGAATCGACTTGCACACCACAGCCTTCTCCGCCTCTATTACCAAGAAAAAAGAGGTTGTTGTTCCATCCTTGAAAGTCCGTGCTTTACGAGCAACAGGCGCAGGCGACGCTTGGAACGCAGGCAACATCCTCGGTGACGCCGCAAGTATGACAGATGAGTGCCGCTTGGCGTTGGCAAACTATGTTGCCGCTTATTATCTCGCGTCACCAGAAGGAACGCATCCGACAAAACAAGCACTAGTCAAGTTCATCGAGAAGACATAGAGAGAATCGCGGCGGCTTTTGGTTTTACACTACGTACACTTCTTGGATGCTGACTATTCCGTTATCGCCTACTATTCTTTTAAGTTCAGGCAGCAGCGGCTCAAGTTTTGACTGCGTATCTATAACTTCTATAATCAAAGGCATGTTGACCGATACACCCTCAAGGTGTAGAGTGGATTTGCCGCGTTTGCCGAAGCCATTCACGCCTGTCCATATTGTCGCGCCGGCTACGCCTGAACTAATAAGCAAATCCATAACGAGTGTATGCAATAGCTTGCCGTCAAGTTCGTCGTTCTTTTTGATTCTAATGGTTACATCCCACATTTTCATCTTCATCGCAGCATAGTCTCCAGTATGGCGTAGCCTAATAATCTACCTGCGATTACGGCTATAAAAGATAATCCAACGTTAGCCAAGATTTCCAGCGCGGCAAGGCCTATTGCATGATTATCTATGAGGTTGACGGTTTCAAGTTCAAAGGACGACATGGTTGTGAATGAGCCACAGAAGCCGACGGCCACAAGAAGCGTATATTTCTGGTCTAGGTTAAATGTGGTGGTTATAACTGAAAAGAGCCCTAAAATGAAGCTGCCGAGAGCGTTGACTATTAAAACGTTAATCGGCAAGTTTCCACTGGTTACTGGAGATTCAACGATTCTGTAACGTAAGTATGCGCCGGCTACTGCGCCTATAGCTAGAAGAGCAAATTCAACGCCTTTCAATATTACCCACTTCAGCTAATGTATTATGAAAGGCATTATCAGCATGTTTGAAATGCGGTTTTGGCAATATGCCACGGCTAATGCCATAGCCAAATTGAAGTTTTAACGCAGATAAAACATGTTTCTATTAAAATTTATCGCAGAAGAAGCTAATTTTGTGATGTTACTCTGCGAATCTTCATCATCACAGCTATGGTCCCTAACATAGCATCGTAAGTAAAAGAAGCATTACGAGAGTCATCGCCGACTATTAAGATATGTGCTTAATCTTGAGATGAATCCCTTGGAACTTTGCCTTTCAAAATCTTGCAGGATCTTCTTGAAAACATCTGGGACTTCAAGGGAGGCAATCGCTTCGGAGACGCTTAGCCATCTGTATGCTTTGGCTTCTTGAGAAAAAATTATTTGGCCGCCAACAACCTCCGTCTTGTAGGCAATAATGATGTGATGGATTGGTTCATTTTTTTCATCAAAAAAGTCATCATATATCCCAATCAACTTGGTAGGTGCAATTTTTAATCCTGTTTCTTCTGCAACTTCTCGTATAACGGTTTGTTCTGTAGTTTCGCTAGGTTTAACATAGCCGCCGGGAATAACCCACATTTTGTTATAGGGTACATCTCCCTCTTTTATAAAAAGAATTACGTGACCCTCTCCCTCGATTACAGCATAGGCACTAACAATTACCTTACCTTTAACTACATCTCGTTCAGAGATCACAATTTTCACCTATCGTTTCCTGTTTTCATGAATTCTTTTTCCTATTCCTAGTCTTCCTGAAATCTTTTTGACGCTGCGTGTCACTATGCTTGCAATAGCCGCGCGATCTTTTTCGGAAAATTCGTAGCTTTGTCTTCTTATGTATTCACTCAACTCTGAATGCAGTCTACAAAGATTTTTCTCTTCAACTTCTATTAGCATATTAATGATTTTCTGGTTTTGAAAAGGCAAAACCTCTGTTTTATGAATTAACATCACAAAGTGCGGAATGCAAACGCCTCTTGATTTTTTTAGATTATTCAAAATTTCCTCGTTCTCTGAAGAAATAAGCTCTAAGATCTTATTTGCGTATCTCTCTGAAAATTGGGCAATGTAGACACAAATGGGACAACTATTTTCAGTAGCAAGCATTTTGTCGCAACTGCTAACTTGAAGTACTTTTTGTTTATGGAAATCTCGTAGAAGTGCTTCTATAATGCTTTTGTTGATTAGGGCTATTCCATGTCCATCTGAGCTTGCTGGTTTGCTTGCTGCAGTGAGCAGCTTATAGAAATGGTAGTTGCAGAAGCCCTTGCTTTCAATGATTTTTTGTCTTGCCGCTGAGTCCATGACCAGCTCGGAGAGGTAGTCGTTTACATATTTGTTTTCATTTTCTTCTTCCAACCTGCAGAGAAAACATTCCTCTTCGCCTCCAATTGCTCTTTTGATTCGCAGGTATGCCACGTCAAAACTAATATTCAACCTCTCCTTTTTCGATGATTTGCAGCACACTTATGGCATAATATGTGTCTTCAAATGTGGCTATTCCCAGATCTGAGCGCGCAAATCCACCGTTTAAATTCTGACACTTCAAAATAAACTCCGCGGTTTCTTCAGGGTATCTGACGGTTTCGCCTAATATGGTGAGTGCTGCCGTGCCGTAGTATATGTGCTCCATATAGGGATTTACGCTGTCTGGTATAATTGTGAAGCCGCCGTATGGTTTCTCGCATGCTCTAACGTATGATAGGGTTTTTCTAAGTGATTTAACGTTGTAGTTGATGTTGGAAAGCACTGCCAACGCGTAGTAGGTCGAGTTAAGGTTGGAGTAGCCGTGCGCGCCGAAGCCGCCGTCGCTGTTCTGATAGTTTAGTATCCACTCCACAGTTTTGTGGTAATCAATTTTGATGTTGACCATGTTGGCAAGCTCGGTTATCATGGATAAAAACTGAAATTCAGAGGCAATTTCAACATATACATCCACTGTTCCGAACTCATTTTTTGAAGCTTGCGAAAGCAGAAACTCCTTGAGGTTTTCGTGCGGTTTCTCTCCGCATAATTTCAGCGCTTTAGCCACGTAGTAATGAGCGTAGTGGCTGTCTGGAACGAAATCTCTGAGCCATTTAACGGTTCGTTGCATGTTCGGGAAAGGTGCGTTTAGCAAGTGCAGAATTGCCAGTCCATAGTAGGTGTCCTGCGCATTTGAATCTGTGCCCTGAACAAAAGCGTATCCGCCGTCAGCATTTTGCCTATTCACAACATAGTTGATGACTCTTTCGGCTACTGTAGAAGCTGATTGCTTGCTACTTATGCCGCTATTGAACCGCCCTATCTCGCGCAACCTAACATCCGCTCTTTGTGTTTTGAATTTCGGTAGAAGCTATCAGCCCTTGCAGTTATCAGGAAACAAGGGCGGTTAAAGGCGAGCCTCATCGCCTAATACTTTTTAGGCAAGGCTTAATCAAATAAATAAGCGTTTCTTTCAAGTTAAAGCTGCTTCCACGAAGCTTGAGGACGTAATGCTCTGCATGTAACGGGCAGCCGCGAAGTATTAGAGTTAAATTGTTTTAAGCAAATTAACTTTTTAACAATGGACGTATTCAAGTTAAATATGAGATGATAACTTTGGCTAAGCTGTTTGGAAGCTCTGGTGTGCGCGGCTTAGTTAACGTTGACTTGACGCCAGCTCTAGCGTGTAAAGTTGGTTTAGCCGTGGCAACGTACTCAAAAGCGCAAAGGGCACTTGTGGCGAGGGACACCCGCGTTTCTGGCCCAATGCTTGAGGATGCGCTGGTTGCAGGGCTTTTAGCAGGCGGCGTCGACGTTTCTTTGGCTGGCGTTGTGCCCACGCCTGCTTTAGCGTATGCGACCAAGGCGCTTGAGGCTGATGTGGGGTTTATGCTTACCGCGTCGCATAATCCTCCCCAGTATAATGGCATAAAAATCTTCAGTAGCGACAGTCTGTCTTACACTGATGAAAGCCAGAACGCGGTGGAAAAAATAATCGCTGAAAACAGCTATGCAATGGCTGGGTGGCGTAATCTCGGCGGCGCTTCACAAGTGGATGCTGTCTCAGTTTACCTTGAAATGGTCAGAAAGGCCGCTACGTTGCGTAGAAGCTGGCAGGTTGTTGTGGATCCCGGCTGCGGCGCCACCTTCACTGTGGGTCCAGCCGTTTTAAAGGCTGCTGGCTGCAATGTGACTGCTTTAAACGCACAGCCTGACGGGTTCTTTCCTGCAAGAAGTTCTGAGCCGACTGCTGAGTCACTGAAGGACTTAGCAAATGCTGTTAGGGCGCTTGGCGCTGATGTTGGCATAGCTTTTGATGGCGATGGCGACCGCGTGGCATTCGTCGATGAGCAGGGCTGCTTTGTCGATTTTGACCGGTCTTTGGCTGCTTATGCCGCTTATGTGTTGAAAAGCGCCCGAGGCGGCGTGGTGGTTACTAATGTTGAGGCTTCTATGTGTGTTGAAAAGATGGCTGAAGAATACGATGGCAAGGTTATCCGAACCAAAGTGGGCGACGTCTACATCTCGGAAGCCATAAAACGCGATAACGCTGTTTTCGGCGGCGAACCATGCGGCGCTTGGGTGCATCCGCGTTTTCATTATTGCCCTGACGGGCCGCTTTCCGCTGTGCTTCTGCTGCAGGCGCTGGAGAAGGAAGACAGAAGTTTAAGCGAGTTCGTGGCTGAAGTGCCAGCGTACGTGACATTGAGGAAGAACATCCCTTGTCGAAATGACTGCAAACACAAGGTTGTGGCAAGCCTGGAGACAGCGCTTTTCTCTGCTTTCCCAGACTACACCGAGCTATCCACTGTCGACGGCGTGCGGCTGGCGCTTAAAAACGGCTGGCTTCTGATACGGGCTTCTGGAACTGAACCGCTGATTAGGCTCACAGTGGAAGGTGAATCATTAAAAGCAGCAAAGGACATAATGAAGAGAGGAGCCGCATTAATCAAGCGGCACATAGAGGATTGGACGAAATGAAAGCCGTGGTTTTAGCAGCCGGCGAGGGCGTTAGGCTTCAACCCATAACAGCGACCCGCCCAAAACACTTGATAAAACTCGGCGGAAAAGCAATTCTCGAGCACTGCATTGAAGCGTTAAAGTCCTGCGGCTTAACCGACATAGTCATCGTAACACATTACATGAGCGATGCTATCCGCCAGTATTTCGGCGACGGCGAAAAATTTGGCGTGAAAATCGCGTATGTTGAGCAAAAGGCTATCCTGGGAACAGGCAACGCCGTAAGCACCGTTGAGCCCTACGTGGATGGCGATTTCACCCTTGTTTATGGCGACTTATTATTCGCCCCAGACAGCTTGAAAACCGTACTTCAGTGCTATGAGACGGAGGAAGCAGCCGCGGTCATGGCTGTGGTGCCAGTGGAAAAGCCGGAAAACTATGGCATAGTAGAAATTGACAACAAAAAGGCTGTTAAGCGTATAATCGAAAAGCCTGCGGCTGGCGAGGCGCCTTCAAACTTGGCTAACGCCGGTATTTACGTGTTCTCCCTGGAAGTCTTTGACAAGCTACAGCAGATAACGGCGTCTGTCCGCGGCGAGTGGGAACTAACCGATGCGCTTTCACTGCTGATTAAAGATGGCAAAGCTGTTTTAGCCGCTGAAATCTGCCGCGGCGACTGGTTCGACATCGGGAGACCATGGGATCTGCTGGACGCGAACAGCTGGGTGCTAAAGCGGATGGAGCATAAAGTTTATGGTACCGTGGAGCAAGGCGCCCACTTGATAGGCCCTGTTACCGTCGCGGAAACAGCGCGGGTCCGTTCCGGCGCTTACATTGAAGGACCAGCTTTCATCGACGAAGGCAGCGACATCGGTCCAAACTGCTACATCCGACCATGCACCAGCATAGGCCGAAACGTGCGGGTAGGCAATGCCTGCGAAGTCAAAAACAGCATAATCATGGATTACACGCATGTAGGCCATTTAGCTTACGTGGGCGACAGCATACTGTGCGAGCACTGCAATTTGGCAGCGGGCACGATTACTGCTAATCTCAGATTGGATGACGACCACGTAAAGATGAAGGTGAAAGACAGCGTTGTGGACACTGGACGAAGAAAGCTCGGCGCAATTCTCGGCGACAACGTTAAGACCGGCATAAACGCGCTTTTCATGCCTGGCGTAAAAGTGGGCGCAAACAGCTGGATAGGGGCAAACTTCACGGTTTACCGCGACTTGCCAGCCAACAGCATCGCTTTACTGAAACAGGATGAAGATATACGAAGCAAAAGCGAATGATAACTTTCCGAAGATCTTCTTTTTCCTATAATCTTTGTTGGTTCCATCACTCTTGGCAACCTGATGGTAACGAATTAAGAACGTTGCGCCACAATCATTGCATGTGCCTTATCGTAGGGTTCTAACTGTAACGTTTCACGCACATCGAAGCTCCGTTTTCTCAAGACTTCCGCTTCTTGCCTGTAAATTGTCAGCGGCTCTTTCGTGACGTCGATGCTTTGGGCTTTCACCGCCAGCATAACCCAGCCAGCGGGCTTAAGGAAAACGTCAGCGTTATCCGCCAAAATTTTAGCTTGCTCGGGCTGTGCTATGTCGCAGTATATGGTGTCCACTTTTCTCGGTATGAACATGGCGTACTGTTTCGGAAAACGTGCGTCTGCAAGAAACGGCGACATGTTTCGTCTATAGGCACAGACGTTATCCACTAAGTCTCGCAGAGAACGCGAGGCGAACTCTACGCAGTACACGTGGCCTTTTTCGCCGACTATGTCGGAGACGTGGCTGGGCGTGGTTCCAGATGCCGCGCCCAAGTAGAGCACCTGGTATCCTGGTGCTATGGGAACTGTCTGCACGCCCTTCAGGATGGCGGCTGCCAGCTTGCTTCTGAAAGCGTCCCAAACACGGTACTCCACGCCTTTGAAGCGAATTAGCCGTTCACCGTAGACTGCCCTGCCTGGCGCCAAGTTGCGTGTGGCTAACCGCTGTGCACCATCCTCGAGTGTTGCTTGGTAAATCTCGGCGAACTGCGGGTGAGGTTTAACCTTTACGTGCACGTTTATTCTTTCTCCATTTCTTATCTCTTCGCCACTGTTCCTTTCTCTTTTCTTGCGTCGCAACTTTTTCTTTTGGCGGCGGAGGCTCCTTGTATTTCTCACGTATCTCCTCGAGCCGCGCATCAATCTCCGCCTTCAAAGAGTCGCCAACGTATTTGCCGCCGAATGCGTCGGCCCTCGCTGCGATAGTGAGTTTTCCAGCTAGAACTCTGGCTATTTTACCTCTCTGCCACCTTTTAGCATCATGCAGTAACGCATGCTGAAAGATTAAGCCATGCTTTGGTGGTCGAGCACCAGTTTTCAGTGAACGGAACAAGGCTTTTTCTGCGCCTAGAACCTGTATTGTGCTTGCAGGGCGCATGGCCAAGTTTTGTAAGCCACCAGCTACAGCGATTAAACGCGCACCCAGAAGCGCGCCGGCTATGGCACGCGTGTTAGGCGCAACTTCTTCCATTGCCTTGTCAACGTAGCCTTCCAAGTCTTCCCGTAGCTTGTACATGTTAAGAACAGCTTTGCTCAATGCTTGAATCTCGTCTAGGTCTTGCTCAGCCGTGTCTGCGCCCATGGATGCCTCAGCCGCTTTAGCGATTGTTTCCGCTCTATCCTTTGGTATGCCCTCTTTCTCAAGAGCTTCAACCGAGAAGTTGTCTCGGGAGCCCAAGTTCGTGACTAGGCGGGCGTACGTCTCATGCTTCTCAACTAGGCGATCTAATTCTGGGAAGTGGATGCCGTACCACTCGCGAAGCCGCCCCATAAACAAATTCAAAGTCTTATCCAAATCGTCAAGCGTCTGAATTGCTTGAGCAATAATTAAGTCTCTTTTTTCAACGGCGCCTTTAACACGTAGCTTGGCAAGTTCTATGCTGACATTGCGGTTCCACTCCGCAAGCGCCTTCGCCTCCTTCACAAATCCAGTTTCAACAGCCAGTTGCTCCATGCGACTACGCAAAGCCGTCGCTTCTGAAGCAGTTGCCACTTCGACGTTGATGCCAAGCTTTTGTTGTGCAACATTAGCCAGCGAGCCGTCTTCAAAAACAAAAGTTTCATAGCCACGTTTCTGAAGAGTAGTTAACAAAGAAGCGATTTCAGAGATTTTCCCAGATTCGATGTTCAAAATGCTTTTGGCTGCTGCTTGCGGCTTGTTTGAAAACAGCAATTTATCTGCTATTTTGCCTTGGTCGTCAAAAGCCACAACGCCAAAGGGAAACTGAATTATAACTGCCCTCATCATTTAAGCCCCATTACTAATAAGTAACCTATTGGATTGCTTTATCTTAATAAATAGTTGTTGTTAGACCTAAGCAGTTTTTCAGCCGCAGTAGCTCCTTCTGTTGAGCAGCGTTATTCAAAGTTTATTAATGGCCTTTAGGTAATCACGGCTGACCTTGCATGGAATGGTACCTATATGCCTTACTCGCGCCTGCATTTTGGGCCATGAACAACGTTTTCATAAAATTCCTCTTAACCAACAAATTCAAGAGTAACTTGCCGCTGATTTTCACGGCCATTTCTATGGATGCGATTTTCGCGTTAATTGTCTTTATCTCAGGCGAAGTTAGTTACTCTTTCCCATATTCGCTTCTCGCTTTTTCTGCTGGCATAATGCCCCTGGTAGCATTTTGGTTCTACTCAAAAGCTCTAATAACGGAAGAAGTGTCAAGAATTGTCACTCTCTTCCAGCTTATACCCGTGTTTGTTGTGCTCCTTTCAGTAATTTTTCTTGACGAAATCCTCAGCACAAGCAGATACATCGGGATTACCCTAATAGTTTTCGCTTCAGTACTGATTTCTTACAGAAAAGCAAGCAAAAAGCCATTTTTAGGCGTTCTGAAGTTTATGGTACCCTTTGGCTTAATAATAGCCTCCTACACCGTAGCTGATAAAACCCTTGTGAACCATCTGAATTTCTGGTCAGTATTCTTCTGGAATATTTTCGGAACCTTCACAGCCTCTCTACTGCTTTTGACTTTACCCAAACCACGCAAAGAAATAGTCAACACAATTTCAGCGGCCGGAAAAAAGACATTGCTTACCACCTTTATCGGAGAAGGCCTCTACGTAATAGGCACAATCTGCTCACTAATCGCTTTATCTTTAACAGACGCCTCTTTGGCTTCCTCTCTGTTTGGACTACAGCCCTTTTATGTCTTCTTCTACACAATCGTTCTAAGCATCTTCTCGCCACGGATTCTCAAAGAAGAAATAAACAAAGAAACACTGCTGCTGAAAATTTCAGCAGTAACCCTAATGTTCATAGGAACATCGCTTGTAGTATAGAGTTTGCCTCGCTAAACAGCCTTCACAAACAAGACACAACAGAAATGCTGCCCAAAACTTCTCGTTATCAACTGAAGAAGGCAAATCCCTATCGCCTGCGCGGCCCCTGCACATTTTTAAAGTAACAATTATCACGTGCCCGCCAAAATGAAGCTTGCGTCAGGATATTTGGCGGCTATTAGCGATTCATTGCAGAAACCTATAGAGGGGCTATCAGCGGCAGTAGCAGAAAACCAGCAGCCATTAAGCATTTTGCGATGCAGTGCCATAGAATAGTGGGATAGGCTTTATAGCTAAAGCTTAAACTGTTATTCAGATAATTAGGATATGCTGGGTTTGAGGGAAGCGAGTCGTGGCGAGTCTTCCGCATAGGGCACGTGGAGTTAAAGTTCTGAAGGCCGTTTCTTCACCTCTTAGGCTGCAAATTCTAAACTTGCTTTTTGATAAAAGCGCCCTCTCTTATACCGAGTTAATTAATGCCTTAAAAATGAACCCCAGTAGAGACGCGGGAAGATTTGCGTATCATCTGAAATTTTTGCTTAAGGCGGACTTGGTTGAGGCGGACGCGGAAGCCAAGAAGTACTATTTGACCGAGTTGGGCAAGATGGTTCTTGACGTGGCAGACAAGGTGGAAAAGAAAGCTGTTAAGCCGCGTGGAATGCTGGTTCGCACGTCACATTTCACGTTGGAAGAATTTGACGCCAACAAAATTGCCAACTCGCTTGTAAGAGAAGCCAAAGTCCCCGCTGAAATTGCGCAGAAGGCAGCTAAAGAGGCGGAAAAGCGTCTATTCAAATCAAAAATTAAGTATTTAACAGCGCCTTTAGTCAGGGAAGTTGTAAACGCCATTTTAATTGAGAAAGGCTTTGAAGATTACCGCCATAAACTCACACGGCTTGGAATGCCTGTTTACGAAGTGACCGCCTTAATGGATGCAAAAGCCCCAGTTACAGGCTCATCAGTTATGCTTTCGAAGGCGGGAAACAGTGTATTCAGGGAGTACACGCTTTTGAATGTGTTACCACGGGACATCGCAGATGCCCATGTAGCCGGGGCAATTCACGTAAACGAGTTGGGTACATGGATTTTGAAGCCAAATGAAGTGATGCATGACCTGCGATTTTTCTTTCAAAGCGGTCTTAAGCTGGCGAGCCCCCTTCAAATCTCTCATGGAGCCCCCAGAAATTTTGAGAACGCTTTGTCTGTTGCTTTTAATGTTCTGTTGCATGCCAGCAAGGAAGTGAATGAAATGCAAACTTGCGATTATTTCAACGTGTTTCTCGCGCCATTTATAAGAGGCGCCGATGTTTCTTTAGCGAAAGAAAGCCTGCGCATATTCTTAATGAATGTTCATCATCACGCGGAAGCCACGTTTGGATTGACACCTTCCATTCCAAAATTCATCGCGGATAAACCAGCTATTGGTCCTGAAGGAAAAGTATGCGGCAAATATGGCGATTTTGCCGAAGAAAGCCTGTTGCTAATGTCACTTATGCTCGAGATTCTTGAAGAAGAAAGTTCTCTTAAACCTTTGCTTAACCCGAAAATTATTGTTAAAATAAGCAGTGAAGCGTTGGTAGATGAAAGGGCGCGAGCGATTCTGCTTAAAACGCATGCTATCGCAGCAACGAGGGGACTGTTATACTTTGCGGGCATGCTGCAAAAAGAAGTGAAATACGCAGTTTTTTCGGCTTCTGGAATTAATTGCAAAGCAGACTTGACTGGGGACTGGGAAACAGATACCTTGCGAACAGGCTGCCTAGGAGCTGTAACTGTTAATCTGCCTCGAATCGTTCATGAAAGCGGAAAAGACAAGAACAAGTTTTTTGAAATCTTGAAGGAGAGGTGCGAATTAGCCGCGCGTGCATTAAGAATTAAATATAGCGTGCTTAAACAGCATGGTAAAAACGTGCTTCCATTTATGATGCAAAGCTCCAACGGTGACACTTATTTTAGGCTTGAGACCTGCTCGAGTTTAATAAGTTTTGCAGGGCTTTGGGAGGCGGGGATAACTTTCTGCGAGAAAGACTTGCACCATGAAGAAACCGTCAAGTTTGCGGAGGAAATCAGCAAGAATGTGTGGGCTTTGAAGCAGAAATTCGGCAAAAAGAATGGAAAACGCTTGTTCCCGATAATTCTGCGCAGTCTTGAAGCTTCTGAGCGGCTAGCACAGTTGGACATCGAAAAGTACGGCATTGCCCAGGTGAGGTTTTCAGGGACACGCGAGAAACCTTTCTATTCGACCACGAAACGGCTAAATCTCGCTATCGGCAATTTTCCCTATATTTCTACGGAATCACTGGAAGTTGAGCAGAAACTCAAAGATTTCAACGCTGGGGGAAGCTTACATATTATAGAAATGGCGAATAACGAATGCAAACCAGAGGAATTAATGCGCCTAACTGAACATCTAATCAAGAATCAAGGTTTAGAATTCTTTACATATAATCGCATAAACACATACTGCGATAACTGTAGAAAAAGCTGGTTAGGCGTGTTGCATAAATGCCCCTCTTGCGGATCAATGAGCACTCTAACGACCTTTGACAGGTTCGCTTCTACTTGAGCGCTACACTTACTTAACGGCACCTAGTACCAATGCCAGAAGAGCCATTCTGACCACGATTCCATTCCAGACTTGCTGGAAGTAACGCGCCTGAGGTGTGGTGTCAACTTCTGCGGCAATCTCATCGACTCGTGGAAGTGGATGAAGAATTATCAAGTCTTTTTTTGCGTTTTTCAAGAGTTCTAGGTCTATTTTGTAAGTGCCTTTGACTTTGGCGTATTCTGCAGCGTCTGGAAATCGCTCCTTCTGAATCCTTGTAACATACAAAACATCTACCTGCGGGATTACTTCTTCCAAATTTGTGCCTTCAACCACGGAAATTTTCTTTTCTACTGCATGAATAACTTCCTTACGCATTTTCAAGGATTCAGGTGAAATCAGATACAGCTTAATATCGTAAAAAGCGAGTGCATACGCCAGCGAATGTACTGTGCGTCCATATCTTAAATCGCCTACCAATGCGATCGTTAACCCGTCAATTTTCCCTTTTTCCTTCTGTATCGTGTATAAGTCCATAAGCGCCTGCGTGGGATGCTCCTCTGAGCCGCTACCTGCATTTAATATGGGTACCTTTGCGAATTCCGCTGCTAACTTTGCAGCGCCATCAAGCGGATGCCTAAGAGCTATGACGTCAGCGTAATTCTCAACGGTTCGTATTGTGTCTGCGAGGTTTTCTCCTTTTCTAACCGAAGCAACTTCGGCTTCAGCAAAGCCTATGGTGGAGCCGCCTAGTTTGAGCATTGCCGTTTCGAAGCTTAAGCGTGTGCGTGTGCTGGGTTCAAAAAACAGTGTGGCAAGGATTTTTCCTTTAAGCATGTCTGAACCCTTTGAGGCTAGTGGCTCCATGGATTGGCTAACTTTGAGGATGTAGTTGATTTCTTCACGCGAGAAGTCTTCTATGGATACTATGTCTCTTCCTTTGAACTCCAACCTGAGCACCAATGACAAGAAAGTTGCCAACTGCTAAATAACATTTTTTATGCAATAAAATTTCTGCTTAAAACAAGAAAAAAGTTTGATAGCAAAGCAGAGATGAAGACCGCGCGGTATATGGTTACGAGCTATTTTTTCTTTTTTAAGGCTGAATCAGCGTCCAAGTCTTCACCACTTAAAAGGGCGCGCAGCGATTTAACTTCGTCCCGCAGCATGTTAATCTCGCTTTCCAGAGCTCTGGCTTTCGCATCAGCCATCTTTTTAAGCTCCTCAATTTCAAGTAACAAGTTTTTTCTTTCATTTTCTAAAGCTCTAATTCGTTCAATCGTGCTTTTGAAACTGCTCATAAGTGTTCCTTCTGCCAACATTGAATTTGTTATTTTAGCACTTAAGACTTTTGCAGTTTTAACCATTAAAATGGCGCTAATCATTCGTAAAAATAAAGGGCTATTCCCTTCTCTCTAAACTTTTGACTAACTTTGCATACACACTATTTTTTATATAAGTAATTGACAAATAAAAATATGCTTCATTTCAATAATATTGGGTTAGATCTTCAATGAGAAAAACAATATTTAAGAAACTAGAGGCAGAAGGGTTAATTGCAAACTATAATCGTCTAAGAAAAAATTTGCCGCCTCGTCTTCCTGATAGAGTATTTATTTGGGATGAAACCTTTCGCGAAAGCCTCAAGGTGCCCACGGCATTTTTGACATATGTAGAGCAAGTCAAGCTTGCCAAGTTAATGGATGAAGCTGGGATAGCCATAATTAACACGGGTTTTCCAGCCCTTTCAGAAGGCGACAAAAATAATGTCAAGCGGCTAGTTAATGAAAGCTTCAAGAATGCAAAGCTTACCGCATCAGCACATGCCACAAAAGAGAGCATAGATGCTTGCTTAGAATGCGGCTTAAAAGAAGTAACAATTGAGATGCCTTTCAACGGACTTAACCTTAAGTACAAGCTTAAGATGACCAAGGATCAAGCATTGGCGAAAGCCGTGGAAGGCATCGAATACACCATAAAGCATGGTGCACGCGTAAATTTTGTCCTTATCGATGGTTCTCGAACGCCTATTGAGGATATTTTGCAGATTTTTGAAGCTGCCGCTAAGGCTGGAGCACAAAGATTAGTCTTAGCTGATAGCCTAGGCTTTCTCAGGCCTCTTTCAATGCATTATCTTATGTCGCATATTAGAGATGGCTTATCAGAAACTGCGAAAAATAATGCTGAGCTTTCAGTTCATTGTCACAATGACTTTGGTTTGGCAACAGCTAATACTTTGGCAGCGGTGGAGGAAGGCGTAACGTGTCTTCACACTTGTGTTGCGGGTCTTGGAGAACGGGCTGGACTTGCGCCTTTTGAAGAGGTTGTTACCGCTCTAGAATTGCTTTATAATATTGACACAGGCGTGGACTTGGGAAAGATTTATAGGATTTCGCAGTTAGCGGAGAAAGCCTTTGCATTGCCAATTCAGTTCCATAAACCCATAATAGGCGAGGGCATATTTGCTCATGAAGTGGACCAACAGCTTGAGGAGTTGCAGATGCAGCCTTTGCTTTTTGAGCCTTTTCCGCCAGAAATTGTTGGACGCGAATCCACTCTTTTTATAGGTAGAAACACAGCGCAAACGTTAATTCAGCAGATCATGGAGAAAGCTGGGATAAGGGCTTCACCCCGCCAGATGGATGAGTTATTTAGGCGTATAAAAGGTTCACAGGAAAGCTGGGATAAAGGCGAAGCGCAAATGACGTTCTATCAAGTAAAGAAGCTTCTAAGAGAATTACAGAAAGGCTACATGATGTCTGAATTCTGGCTTTTGGTTGAACAGATAACGCGGCAAAAACCCAAGTTACAAGAATTGGAAAAGAAAACACAGCAGCCAAAGGCTGAATAACCTGTAGCTACGCCATAGAATTAGGGTTTCAAGCGCAACTGACGTTTTATTACTGCAATCTCTTCTAAGCGTACTGCTCGGGGATAATTGTAGATTGGGCCGCCCGGTTTTTCATTGTAAAATGGGCGGTTGCAAGCAGGACATCCCGACGTAAGAAAAGGCTCACCTGTTTCGACAATACTGGAAAGCAGCTCGTTTTCGACGCTGAAATCCGTTAAGCACCCCGCTTCGTCGAAGCGCATTTCTTCAGAACGCACTCTACCCTTGACAATTAGATATCTAGCAAGCTGCACCCGCCTATATGACTCAATTAATGGTTGAGGCGCCTTTTCCAATAGCGTCCCTCGAACTGGCGTGAAAGCAAAAAGCGCAGGCAAAACCCCCATGTCGACGCATTTTTGGATTAAGCTGATAACATCGTTTTCTGTTTCGCCTAATCCTACAATCAAATGAGTGCTTACGTTGCCTCTGCCGAAAACTTCAATTGCCTCGCGCAATTTTTTAAACTGGCTCTCCCACGTATAAGGTCCCGCCACGCCAGAACCCTTAATGGCATCAAAAAGTTTTTCATTCGCGGCATCTAAGGCGATGCCAACTCTGTTCACACCAGCCTCAGCCAATCGCAGGAGATCAATGCGGTTCAAAGGCTGGCATGAAACTGAAACAGGTACATCAGCATGCCGCTTCATTGCTTTAACTATTGCAACCAAATGGGCAGTCACGCCAGGATAATTCAAGGCTTGAATGCAGACGCGTTTTATTTTTCGCTCGACATATGCAAGTTTAATTTTGTTGATAACGATTTCTGTCGAGAAAGTCGGCCAAGAAATTCTTGAAAGCATCTCTTCTTTGCTGCGGCTATCTCGTGCTTGCGGGCAAAAAGCGCAGTTTGCAGTACATTTGCCCGCTATATACGTCATTAAATAGGCAGTTGTAGGCTCAGCGTCAAGTTTACCCTCTAAAAGCCCAAGAATTATCGCTGAACCTATTGAAACTCTGATTTGCTGAGGCAGACTCGCTTTGCTGCAACTTGGTTGCGTCGCCAATAATTTCCCCGTTACAATTTTGAAGAGAATAATGGAAACAAGATATATTAGTTTAGAGTCACTGTGCTTGTCAGTTTGGAAACGAAGCTGGCGCTGTATGCTTTGAATTGGAAAAAGTGTCTCAACCACCTTTACCCAACGGCGGCCGCGCTCTTAATATGAATAGTGTTATAAAATCATTAGCAACAATAATATAATGGGCTTGTCTGGCATGGAAGCAGATGAAGTACTTTCCTCACTTAAACAATTTGTGGAAACGAATTCTGATGTTGTGGATGTCCAATGGGATCGGCGAATGAGCCCAAGACTACTTGTAAATCCTTACGCTGAGAATCACGAAGAGAGGAAGACAGCGGCACACTATTTCTTGTTAGCGGCATCGATACTTGAAGAGGAAGTTGTTGGCTTCTCTGAAAACGCCCGGCGGCTTCTAGTCCATCTTCATGAAAAAATGGGCAGTCGACTTTTTGAAATTCGAAAACCCCACTTATTCGAAGAGGAAATTATAAAGTGCGAGTTTTACCACACTTTAGGTCGTTATAGAGAAGTTATCCCAGAAGTTCTAGTTCGCGTCAACGATTTTGTCAAGAACAGGGCTGACCGAAATCTTGTTGAATATGCTCAAAGATTCAACAAACCAGCTGACTTGGTGGAAGATCTCATAGAGAACATTGAATTACCAAACATACCGCATAAAGATGAAATGTGGAGTTATCTGCGGTGGATGGTGCGTTCTAAACCTGACTTGAAGCTTTTTGAGCACTTTTCACCTGAAGACCTCTATGTTCCGTTAACTAGGGAAACTGCGGATGTCGCGGTTAGTTTAGGTCTAATAAAGTCGTCTGTGCCCTATCTGTGGAAAGATAAAAATTTGGCGGCAAAGGCTCGTGAAAAACTAACGAGTTTCGCTAAGCAACTTTTTCCAAAAGATCCAGCGAGAGTTGATTATCCTTTTTTCTTGCTGGGCAGATGGCTCAGACAAAAGAGTCTAAATAGAAATACGTTGAAGGAGGCGCTGCAGTTTTTCGACAACATGCACAAGGTAACAGGCCAGCCGCATGCATACTACCATAAGATAAGCCGTTACAAAAGCGGGTGGGAAAAGAAGACAGCAAATATTCTTTCGAAGATGAATATTCCCTACGGCTACGAAACTATTACTTTTCCGCTACCTGGCGAAACATACACGCCCGACTTCATTCTCGACCGGGAAATTCAAGGCAGACGCATTATTCTAGAACCGCATTATGAAATGAGCCGAAAGCAAGCACAAAAGTATGCGCTATTTAAGCGAACCTACGGACACGCATTCATGTTAATTCTACTATTAAAAAATGATCTTATCCCTTACTATCATGAACGAAAAGTGCTTGCAGACGACGTGTGCGATGACGTTTGGCCCATTGAATTCGTTGATTTGCTTGTAGAAAAAATCAGAACAGGAACTTACGGACAATAAGCATATAACGCGGCAAAATTTTATTCCAAGTTACGCCGACTAAAACTAGCCCTTACATGGAACACCATATCAAGCGATTTTTCGGCGCTACTTCTTCTCGCTATGCACGCTGACCACTACTGTCGGGATAGCCCCTCTGTTAGGTTTCTGCAATGAATCGCTAATAGCCGCCAAATATGAAAGCGCTGGTATGGTTTGTTTTTGTGGTGGTTGTTTCTTTGCGGTTGGTGTTTGATGGGGCTGACCGCTTTTTGGCGCTTTCATGGCGTTTCGCAGCTATATGGGTGTGGTAGTGCATTTTATCGCTCGAGCGGTTGAATATTGACGTGTGTGATGCAGACGCTTCATAGAGTGCTGTTTAAGAATGCGCAGGATCTGGTGGAGACTCCTAGGTGGTTGGTGGATTTGGGGGTTACTTCCTCGTCTTATCCTATGATTGCAATGTGGAACAGCTATTTTGCATTTCTCTGCTATTATTCTTATTAACATCGATTGAATCGACAGAAAATACCTTATAACCGCGCTTAACAAGTTGCCAAAAAAGGAAAACCCCATATAAGCTGATTTCTTGCCTCGTTTTTGGCCTTTTGAATATTTTGGCTGTTGTTAGTCTTTTTCTAGTCCTATTTTTCTTAGGATGCCGCCTGATGCGAGGATTATTACGACGAGTGCTGTTACCACTGCTGCCAGCGGGTAATCACCTATTCCTGTGGTTAAGCCGATGGCTGCTGTAGCCCAGAGGCTGGCGGCGGTCGTTATGCCCTTCACTTTGTCCCTTTCGCCCCAGATGGTGCCAGCGCCGATGAAGCCTATTCCCGCCACAATGCCCGCTGCGATTCGTGCAGGATCCACAGCGAAGCTCATGGAGACGATTGTAAAGAGGCATGCGCCCAGCGACACAAGCATGTGCGTGCGAAGCCCTGCAGGCTTATGTGTCAGTTCTCTCTCTGCGCCCACGCAGGCGCCCAATGCCACGGCTAACAGCAAACTCAGAAGCGTCTCAACGTTCAAAGCAGTAGGCATAACAACAAGTTACGCAAAAGGCAATATAAAAGTGCAGTTGTAGCTTTCGAAACAGAAAACGATTTACCTTTCCGCTACTATTCTCTTTCGAGATGTTTCATGATAATAAAAAACGTCCTAGACCTAATCGGTAACACTCCAATGGTTCAAATAAACCATCTGAATAAAAACCCCAACGTCAAGCTCTACGTGAAACTCGAAAAGTTTAACATAGGCGGCTCCGTCAAAGACCGCATAGCAAAATACATGATAGAACAAGCCGAAAAAACAGGCCAACTCACTCGAGACAAAACCGTAATTGAAGCAACCAGCGGCAACACAGGCATAGGCCTCGCGTTAGTCTGCCGCGTAAAAGGCTACAACCTCATCCTCGTCATGCCGGAAAACATGACCATGGAACGCCGCCAAATCCTAAACGCCTACGGCGCAAAAATTATTCTAAGCGAAGCAGCCAAAGGCATGGACGGCGCAGAAGACCTCGCACGCAAAATAATCAGCGAAAACCCTGACAAATACTTCATGCCCAACCAATTTGCCAACCCCGCCAATGTACTCGCGCATTACGAAACAACCGCAGAAGAAATTTGGCGAGATACCGAAGGCAAGGTAACCCATTTCGTTGCCGGCATCGGCACCACAGGAACACTCATGGGTGTATCCAAACGACTAAAAGAACACAACCCCAACATCCAAGTAATCGCCGCCGAACCGGACAAGGGTACATTTATCCAAGGCCTAAAAAACCTTGAAACCCAATACGTACCCGCCATCTGGCAACCCGAACTCGTCGACGAAATCCACAAAGTACAAGCCGAAGAAGCAGAAGAAGCAGCCAGACTACTCGCATTACAGGAAGGCATCTTTGTAGGCCCCAGCTCTGGCGCCATATTTCACGTTGCCCTCAAAAAAGCAAGCCAACTCGACAAAGGACTTATAGTCGCCATCGCACCAGACGGCGGAGAAAAATACCTATCAACAACACTTTGCGACCCAATCCTTTGCTTGAAATGCGCACGTAAATATGGCATCCGCTGCTCCTATGTTGATGGAAGCCCAATAACAAAGGCGACTGAATAACGAAGCTTCACCATCTGCTAATTCGGTACTCAGCAACCGGCAACCACGCCAAAAAAGGCTGTTTCAAGACGCCCTAGTTTCTCCAAGTTTTAAGCCAGCATATAAACCCAAGACGCCTACGCCCAATATGACAGCCACGTTAACAAACATGTTTCCTCGCCTTGATAAATTGTAAAGGAACCACTCTACCGTCGTCACCACAGTTCCATCAAACGCCTCCTTAGGTTTGCTTATGGCAAAGGGCACCCAATCTGCAAGAGTAGGCTGAAACACCACTACAAGCAACTCGTAAAACGCGCTTAGAAGCACTATCCGCAAAACTGCTCCCCGCCGCTCCTGCCGAATCTCTGCATTAAACAAATAACCAACAACCAACATGCTCAAAAAAACAGCACTTAGCCCCGCGCTGTAATGTCCAACCATAGTGACCCCGAAAACCTGAAGTGCCAAAACAGTCAAGGGAAACGCAAACAGAACCTGCAGCACAGCGTACAGCGCCACAGCAGTGACAACATTATCAAACTTCACCTTTTTCACCTCCAATAAAATCAAGAATCAAAGATAGTATATTCTCAACTTCAGTTTTTATGGTTTACCTTAACCCCGTCAAAAAAGAGCAGTTGCCGCAGTTAACTTATGCCCCCAGAATCAAGGGGTATATCTCCCTGTTCACGTAATCCACATACTTGCTCTTATCCGCCAAATTAAATATGGTTACCGATGCGTCTCTTGTAACGCCGACGACATAACCTGTCTCCCTTGACCGTGCAACCACATACCACAAATCTCCTCGCTTCATATAATCCTCAAACAACGGCGTATTAATCAAGTCGGGCCCATAAAGCGACAACTTATCCACATTGGGAATATCAACATTATCAAAAAAAGTTATCTTCGTATCTTCCGGGTTCTTCCGATGAAACTCCCGCAAGGTTTCAGGAGAAATCCGCGTTTCCACTATGCCGCCTACCTTCTCAAACAACAACTCGCTAAGCTTATTTGCTATAAAATTGGCAATACGCTTCTTTTCCACAATTGTCAAGAGCACCGCATCCTTAACTTGGGCGAAGCTGAAAAGCGCTTCCAGAGTCCGCGGCAACGGTGCTGTTTTACCCCGGTGAAACACGTACAGAACATAATCATGAGAGTAAACGCCGCTAAGCACACTCGCCTTCGCCGAAAGACCACTTACCTCAGACACGAGCGTAAACTTGTAATCACCTTCCTCAAAAGGCTCCTCCCTGCGGTAACCGTCAAGCTTCACCGCAACCTCAGATAAAGGCAGCTGCTCATTGAGTCTAAAGATTTTCCCTGCAACAACCATGCTCCTCGCCTTCTTACCTTTTTAAGAATGTTAAAACAGATACTTAAGAAACTTTGCTGCCTTCCCAATTTTTCAAAGAAAAAATTTCACAGTAATTTTGTAAAGGTATAAATACCATGACAAAACAGAATGAACCCCGTGACAATAAATGCAATTCGAGTTTGACAGCGAAAAAGGCATAATCAAAGACAAGATAACCGGAGAAAGATGCATAATCATCACTAAACCCAGAATTGAAGAAATCTGCTCAAGACTTTCAGAAATCTTTCAATCAGGCGCCAAAGTGATAATCTTCGAAGCAGGCAGGGCAGCAGGCAAACGCTTTGTCGAAGAAACCATTAACATCACAGAAATCGACAAGCAACAATTCCTAAAAACAGTCAGCCAAAGATTCACAGACGCCGGGCTTGGAAAAATTGAAATCGCAGAATTGAACATTGAACAAGCCGAATTCAAATTTAGAATATGGAATAACTTCTTCTCCGAATTAGGCTGCGACAAATCACTCTACCGCAGCTGTATAGAAGGCTTCGTGGCTGGCGCATACGAACAAATCATTCATAAAACCCCCGAGATCACAAAAACCAAATGCGTCGAAAACGGTGATCCTTACTGCGAATGGCACATAACCCCAAAGTGACCAAAGCTATAACATATAACAGAACTGCTTCTGGATTGCAAATTTCAACATAGCAAGCTTATGTTGCACTCAGCGGCCCGCGATCATAAACAAGTATTACCTTCCGCTTTTCGCTTTCCTTTTGGAATGCCAAATTTTATAAGCTTAAGGCTTCAAACTAAGATCGCCAAAAATTTAATGGAGAAAAGAAAAATGGCAATCCCTACAAATAAGAATATTATCGCTACAATTACGTTGATTCTGATGCTCACTATTGCTTTTTCAATTGTTGCTTTACCTACCGCTAACGCGCAAGCAACAAAAAAGACCTATTGCTACATCGGCGCTATACCTAACCCAGTAGGCGTTGGACAAGACGTATTACTTCACGTTGGAATCACACAGGAACTGCAAGCCGTAACGATGGGCTGGGAAGGCTTAACTGTCACTGTGACAAAGCCCGACGGCACAACTGAAACCCTTGGTCCCGTTAATACCGACTCCACAGGAGGCACAGGCATCGTATTCACGCCTACTATGGAGGGTACGTACAAGCTTCAGGCACACTTCCCTCAACAGGCGACAACAGAAACTAAACGAGCTGGAAGCATGTTCACCGGATACGTTCCCGTAGGCACAGTGATGCTTGCAAGCGACAGCGATATACTGGAACTTAAGGTGCAAGCTGAACGCATACCTTATCATCCTGGTTTTCCGCTTCCAAACGAATATTGGACCCGCCCAATCGACGCGCAACTGAGAGAATGGTCACCGATTGCAGGAAGTTGGCTATGGGGTGCAGGCACATTTGGAGGAACTGATGTTCCCAATCGTCTTGTTCCTTACAACGAAGATGCACCGGAAACTGCGCATATACTCTGGACAAAACCGTTCACGATTGGCGGTCTCGCCGGCGGCGGAGCAGGTGAACACGCCTTTGAAAGCGGAGACGCATACGAAGGCAAATGGAGTGGATCCTTAATTCTCGCGGGCTTGCTCTATTACAAAGCAGGCGCCTACGACATGCCCATATACCATTGCGTAGATGTGCACACTGGCGAGGAACTATGGGCTAAAACCTTCTTGGACAACCGAAGCCTATCGTTTGGTCAACTCTTCTTCTGGGACTCATTCAACTACCATGGCGTCTTCCCCTATCTGTGGGTAGCAACTGGCGGCGCCAGCTTCTTTGGACCGCCTACGCCTGAAACTTGGTATGCATTTGATCCCTACACTGGAGACTGGCGATTTACCGTTAGAAACGTGCCTTCAGGCACCAGACTGACAGGCCCAGACGGTGGGCTCTACAAATTGCAGGTTGATCTAACTAATGGCTGGATGGCACTGTGGAATTTAACTAGACTTGTTAATCCACAAAACACTGGCAGCCCGAGCGATGGCAGCTGGGGAAGCGCAGCTCATGGAAAAACATTCGATGCTACGGCAGCCACCGCTGCAGCGCAGCTTGCATGGAGCTGGAACAAAACGATACCAAAGGGCTTACCTGGCAGTGTTCAAGTAGCCAAGTTTGATGACAGAGTAGTCGGCGGAACCGTAACAACCGCGGGGGTAACATCATGGAGCTTAAGTTTGAAAGCAGGACAAGAAGGCAACACCATATATGGGCCAAAAACATGGGCGTCTCCAGCTGAATGGACCGCAGGCAACCTAACTGTAAGCTGGGCAGGCAGCTCAATTGATGAAGGCGTGTTTGTTGTGTGGGCAAAAGAACTTCGAAAATACTACGGCTTTAGCACTGCAACAGGCGATTTTCTGTGGGAAACTGAATCACAGTATTATTTGGACTTCCACGTTGCCACGCAAACCGCCATCGCTTATGGCAAACTCTTCTCAGCAGGCGTTTCCGGAATAGTATATTGCTATGATCTCGCAACAGGCAAGAGACTATGGACATACGAAGCAAACGATCAATACCAAGAAATCTTGTGGGCTAACAACTGGTGGGCGCAAATCCTATTCATTACCGATGGCAAACTCTATATGGGCCACTCGGAGCACTCACCACTTGATCCCAAACCACGTGGCTCACCATTCTACTGCCTCAACGCTACAACAGGTGAAGTGATATTTAGAATAGACGGCGCGTTCCGCCAAACTTCCTGGGGAGGAACGGCAATTATCGGCGACAGCATAATAGTGACGCAAGATACCTATGACCAGTGCGTATACGCCATTGGTAAAGGCCCAAGCGCCACCACAGTTTCAGCATCTCCGAAAGTCTCGGTGCACGGCAACAAAGTGCTAGTAGAAGGCATGGTCACCGATATCTCGCCTGGCACAAAGAGCCCAGCGTTGTCTATGCGGTTCCCAAACGGCGTGCCCGCTGTTGCGGACGAGTCGATGAGCGACTGGATGTTGTACGTGTATAAGCAGTTCCCGTGCCCAGCCAACGTGAAAGGCGTCGAAATCATCATTGAAGTGCTCGATCCCAACAACAACTACTACGAAGTTGCCAGAGCCACAAGCGACGGCAGCGGCTTCTACAGCGCTTCGTTTGATCCACCGGTTCCAGGCAAATACACTATAATCGCCAGATTCGCCGGCTCAAAGGCCTACTATGGTTCGCATGCTGAAACAGCAATAATTGTGGAAGAAGCACCGCCCGCAACTCCTGAGGCTACGCCCACGCCCGCATCGATGGCTGAAACCTACATACTAGGCTTCGGCAGCGCCATACTTGCAGTGGTAATTATAATTGGCATAGTGACCATCTTGATGCTTAGAAAGCGATGATAAGCAAACAGATCTTCATCTTCCCCCTTCTTTTTTGTAACCGCACGTTTTCCTGTCTGTGTGTGATAAAGAGTTTGTTGGCAAGTTACGCTCTATAAATTGAGATTCGCCATTACGATGAATTTCTGAACCCCAAAAATAACGAAGAGGAATAGTGTACTCTGTAATAATTCGGAATTTTCCAAAAATTTATAAGCTATCTGCTTCGACTATAGTAGCACCAAATTAAAGGAGAATAGGAAAAATGCAATTTGACATAAGTAGATACAAGACTGCGCTTACTTTGTTTCTGACAATTGCAACGGCTGCTTCGTTATTGACTCTACCCTTAACTAACGCACAGACGTACCCCGAAAAAAAGACATATGCCTATATCATTGTAACACCCAACCCAGTGGGAGTTGGTCAGCAGGTACAAGTAATCTTCGGCATCACCGACTACCTTCTTCAGTATCCGGATGGCTGGAGCGGGCTAACCGTTACAGTCACCAAACCCGACGGCACAACCGAAACCTTAGGACCCTACAAAACAGATGCAACAGGCTCAACGGGCACAATCTACATGCCCACCATGAAAGGAACCTATAAATTCCAAGCTCACTTTCCAGCGCAACTGTACAATTGGACTACGCGACCAGCGTTTGATCCTACATTCTATGGTCCAGTATGGTATAAGGCCAGCGACAGTGATGTAGTCGAACTTGTCGTGCAAGACGAAACCTTACCAGGATACCCAGGTGTGCCTCTTCCAACTGAGTACTGGAGCCGCCCTATAGATGCTCAAGCTAGAGAATGGTCAGTTATCGCAGGAAACTGGGTGGACGCGCCATTCAATATGTTCGCGCCTTACAATGACGCGCCAGAAACAGCACACGTTTTGTGGGCGAAACCTCTCATAAAAGGTGCTTTCAGTCCACTTGGCGGCGGCTTGGCTGGCGGCGAAATAGGCGAATACAACTTTGAGACAGGCGACGCATACGAAGGTTTCTTCTTAAGCTCAAGCTTGCTAGGCAGTCGATGGCCCGTAATCATCGGCGGCGTGCTCTTTTTCAACGTTGAAAAATCAAATGGCGCCACAAGAATCGAGCAAGAAATAGTGGCCGTAGACCTGCGCACCGGTGAAGAGCTGTGGACTAGAAACTGGAACAACACACGGCTGGATTTTGGACAACTGTTCTACTTTGACTCATACAATTATCACGCTGTTTACGCATACCTGTGGTCGACGTCAGGCACCACTTACAACGCATACGAGGCCTCAACAGGACGCTGGGTCTTCGCTATCAATAATGTACCTTCAGGGACGCGAGTATTCGGTCCAAACGGCGAAATCCTGATATACACTGTTAATCAAGCCTCAGGCTGGATGACACTTTGGAATTCAACACACGTTGAAAGGCAAACGAAATTGCGGGATATAGGTCCAACAGGGCCAGCGCACGGCAGCTGGTTAACTCAGGGTCAAGACTACATGGGCAGGACATTGGACGGCAATCTTGGCTATATGTGGAACAAGACGATACCTGCAGGCTTGCCTGGTTCAGTCTGGGCCATCTACCCTGATGATATGGTCGTTGGCAATCAGCTATACGGTTCATGGATGGTTCTAGGCGATCAGCCGATAGTATTATGGGCAATCAACCTAAAACGCGGACAAGAAGGTCAACTAATATACAACAAGACTTGGCAAAAACCACCAGGTGACATAGCCATGATACGCGGTGCAGTAAGCAAAGACAGTCGTGTATTCACGCTACGCGCAAAAGAAACACGTCAAGTCTACGGTTTCAACCTTGACACAGGCGAAAAAATCTGGGGCCCAACAGACCCAATGGACATCCGCTCAATATATGGTGCAACATCCTACATTGCATATGACAAGCTATTCTTCACTGCAGACTTCGCAGGCATCGTATACTGTTATGACGTGAAGACCGGCGCACTGTTATGGACGTACGAGGTTAAGGATCCATATGGCAGCACTGAAATGTTTGACAAAGAATTCGGCGGCGACATGTGGCCTATAACGCCACTATTCATCTCCGACGGAAAACTCTACATCGGCCAAAGCGAACACTCACCACAAAATCCCTTACCACGCGGTGCCCCATTCATATGCCTTGATGTCGATACAGGTGCAGAAATATTCCGCGTAAACGGCATGTTCCGACAAACCCGCTGGGGCGGTCGCGCAATTATCGGCGACAGCATCATCGCAACCATGGACACATATGACCAGCGCATCTACGCCATCGGCAAAGGCCCAAGCGCTATGTCTGTTGTTGCGTCGCCCGATATTGCTACACATGGCAGCAAAGTCCTCGTGAAAGGCATGATCACCGATATTTCCCCAGGCACGCAAGATTCAGCTATAAAACTGCGCTTCCCAAACGGCGTACCTGTCGTAGCGGACGAGTCGATGAGCGACTGGATGCTGTACGTCTACAAGCAGTTTGAATGCCCGGCTAACGTTAAAGGCGTCGAAGTCATCGTTGAAGTGCTTGATCCTAACAACAACTACTATGAAGTTGCCAGAGCAACCACAGACGGCAGCGGCTTCTACAGCGCCACCTTCGAACCACCCGTGCCCGGCAGATACACTATAATCGCACGCTTCGCAGGCTCCAGATCCTATTGGGGTTCATACGCCGAGACTGCAATTTTTGTAGAAGAAGCTGCACCTGCTGCTCCCGAAGCTACGCCAGTAGCCGCGTCAATGGCTGAAACTTACGTGTTAGTCTTCGGTGTTGCTTTGCTCGTTGCTCTCATAGTGATTGGGTTAGTGATAATACAGATGCTTAGAAAGCGCTAAACCGCTGGATCAAACCTAACTTTCCATCTCTTTTTTTATTTAAAAATTGATTATTCTTATAAGCTAGAGGTGCTGTTGGCGCTTGTTGAGTTTATTCGCAAGATTCAAATCTGCCGCTGGGGAGCTAACATTTTAAATACGTGTTGATACATGGTTTTGCTGAGAGAAAATGCAATACGGTTATGATGAGCTGTTAAAGCGAGCTTACTCGCAAATGCCTGAGGTTTCAATGAAACGTGAGCGGTTGACATTACCGCGGTTATTAATAACCACTATAGGCATGCGTACGATTGTGTCTAACTTTAGAGAGGTAGCTGAGATCTTGGACAGGGATCCACAGCATATTTTAAAGTTTTTGACACGTGAGATGGCTACCGCGGCGACTTACCAAGATTCTAGGGTGATTTTTCAGGGAAAGTTCCAGCAGGACAGCCTTGAGCGGTTACTGCAAAGATATATGGAAATTTTTGTTGTCTGTCCTGTTTGCAAGCGTCCAGACACGAAGATTGTTAGGGAGAAGCGCTTATCATTTCTGGTCTGTAACGCGTGCGGTGCAAAGTCATCTGTGAAGCAATTGTAAGAGCGCGTTGAAACTTGGATGTTTACGTTAACCTTAAAAAAGTCGGTAGAAACGTACTCTTAGCCATCTGCGATTGTGAAGTTCTTGGCAAAACTTTGAAAGAAGGCAAAATTACCTTCCACGTGAAAGATGAATTTTATAACGGTGGAAAAGTCAGCTTAGAAGAGGCAATGGCGATGATTGCAAACTCGACGATTGTAAACCTGGTAGGCAAAAACTGCGTCGGAGAAGCCATCGAGAGAGGCTACGTGCATCCAGAGGCTGTTTTACACATAGAAGGAGTGCCTCACGCGCAAATCGTGAAGCTTTAGCTTTTTGCAGCGAATGCACTATGTCCCGCACGATAAACCTTATCTGAATAAGACGGTTCTAACATTATCCCATTGGAGCATTTAGGCAACTTAAGGATGAAAGACAGCCATGAAAATCTCTCCTTCCAAGCAGGTGCAAACATTAATTTTGGTAATTGCCTTGGCACTTTCGGCCATAAACATGTATCTAATACTCGATTTAAGGCAAGCTGTGGAAAACGCTGCTCATGATTTAGCCTATGATTATTTGATTTTTCAAGAAGACACCATGTATAAGGCAAAGAGTCAGGCAAGCGGATATGTTGAGTTCATTTCCGCAGATGCTGCCGAGGTCATAAATCAAGCGATGGCTAAAGGAAATATCGTTTACATAAGACCGGGTAATTATACGCTATACTCAGATATTCAGGTGTATAATAAGCGAAATGGCAAACTGCTCAGCGACGGAGCGGTAATAATAGGCAACGGCAAAAGGCTCATTATAAAAGGCGGCGACTATACTAGTTCTCAGAATAACCTCATTTCAGGATTAACTATAATTAACGGCACCTTACGAATTGAAAACTCCTTCGGCACCACCGTATCACGCATGATGTTTATATGCTGTCCCACAGCGCTTGAAGTTGTAAACACAAAAACATGGAGTGAAGGCACAAAAATAGCTGATTGCCACTTTATAAACTCCACCGTAGGCATAGCATTTCGAACGCCAGCAGGCAACGGCACAGGCTCGTATGCAAGCTCAAAAATCAGCCGATGCTTTTTCAACATTCTTGATGACTCAGTAGGCATAATAGTCGAGCGCCTCGCCGAATTCTCAGACAGCCAAATACAAGACGTAAGGATGTGGATGGGCGAAAACGGGTTTATACGTAACCAAACAGGCCTTCTACTTGACGGGTCGATGCATCAAACCCTGCTGTCAAGCGTGGTTTTCGAATCATTCGCGGATTATCCCGACCAGTTATACGCAATATCCCTGGGAGAAACATCGATTACGCCACCCGTCCTTGCAGGCGGCATAAGCTTTCTGGGCAACTGGACCGCCAGAATCCACAATCCATCCAACAAATGGGTTTCAGGGTTTGGCTCCGTCTTTAAACAGGAAGAATTGAACATTCCAATAGGCTTTAGCGGGCAGTACGGTCCCGCGCAAAGCATCCAGATGAGACCGCTTACTATTGCCTCTTTTAAGCCGAAAATAGAAGTGCAATGCAGCTTTGCATACAACGAAACAATCACTGTCCGATTTCGCCTTGAATTTGTAGATAATGTCATCTCGCCAAGTGTGGAAAAAACCTTCAGTAGCGCTACAACGCTGTGGCTGAGCGACGACGACATTCTAAGAATGTTTCCGTCCCAAAGCATAATCTGGAACATTCTTGTCGACGCTAAGTCAAGCTCTGCATCAACAGACGCTGTGGTCAAAGTCAGCATTATGGGAATAACCACTTAGCCTCAGCAGCCGTCATCATTCCTCATTAATTAGCCTTTTTGGGTTAAAGATTTTCTCCAGCTCTTCCGGCTTAAGCAAGCCCTTCTCTAAGGCAATTTCTTTTACAGATCTCCCTTCTTCCAGCGCCTGCTTCGCGATTTTTGCTGCTTCTAAATAGCCGATGTAAGGCGAAAGGAAAGTTGCCAACGACGGATTCTTCTCCAAGTACTCCGCACAGCGCTTCTCGTTCACGACAATGCCTTCAACACATTTGCTTCTAAAAACTGGCAGATAGTTCGCCAAGATTTGGATGGAGAAGAGCATATTATACATTATAACAGGCGTCATAACGTTCAAATCCAGCTGACCAGCCTGCACTGCAAGCGAAACCGTCAAATCGTTACCTACCACTTGAAACGCCACCATGTTTAGGCATTCAGCCATTACAGGATTAACTTTCCCAGGCATTATAGACGAGCCAGGCTGCACAGCGGGAAGCTCAATTTCCGCCAAGCCGGTAGTCGGCCCAGAAGAGAGTAGCCGTAAATCATTCGCGATTCGAATAAGCTCTAGCGCTAGCTCTTTCAGGCCGCTGGACACCGTCTGCAATGGCCTGTAACTCTGCAGTGCTTCAAACGGGTTTTCTGCGGCTTTCAATGGAAAGCCCGTCATCTTCCGCAGCTCTTCAATTGCCAGATGCTTGTATTGCGGGTGCGTGTTAGCGCCTGTACCGGCGGCTGTTCCCCCCAACGCGAGCGCATACAAATTCTTCTGTCTTTCCCTGAGTTGTTCGCAAGCGTTTCTCAACGCTGAAGCGTAAGCGCCCAACTCATGCCCAATGGTTAAGGGAACCGCATCTTGAAGGTGTGTGCGCCCAGATTTTGCCGTTTCACGGTGCTTTTCAGCCAGCTTCTCGAATGCCGCGGCAAGCTTGTCCAACTCGTTAAGCAGCGGCTGTAGCGCCATTAAAACAGCAATGTGGAGGGCTGTGGGGAATGTGTCGTTTGTAGACTGCGCCATGTTCACATGGTCATTTGGGCTAACGGTTTTGTAATCGCCCTTTGCTTTGCCGAGTAGCTCCAGCGCACGGTTTGCCAGAACTTCATTGACGTTCATGTTAAATGATGTGCCAGCGCCAGCTTGGAAAACATCAACAACAAACTGATCCAAAAACTTACCCGCGAGAATCTCGTCGCATGCTTGGATAATCGCGTTCGCAATTTTTTGGTCCAGCCACCCAACTTTCGCGTTTGCTAAGGCGGCGGCCTTCTTCACCATCGCATACGCTTCGATAAAGACGCGCGGCGCCTTGATGCCGCTGACTGGAAAATTTTCTGTGGCCCGCATTGTTTGGATTCCATAATAGGCAGTTTCAGGTATCTCTTTTTCACCCAGCGGGTCTATTTCTACTCGTGTTTTCGTCATGCTATTCGCCTATACCTCTTTAGTATTGAGGTTGTTCAAGTATTTTCCTAGCGGTCTCCAATATAGTTTCCGCGAGGCTACTTCCCATTTTTTAGGAAGCTTTTGACACTATAAAGGTGCAAGGTCGATGATTTTCTTAACAACGTCGATTCCTGATATCACGCCTGCCAACTTGCCATCTTTGTCTACTATAAAGATGTGGTCTTGCTCTTTCTCCATCATGAACTGAGCGATGTATTCCAAGTCTGCGTTTTCATCAATCACCGCTGGGTTATGCATTACCACTTCGGATAGGCTTATTTCGCGGCGGTGGACATCCACATTTCCTAGATCTTCAAGTGTAATTACGCCTATTACATGTGTAGCATCGTCAACAACAGGCAAGACTCTCAGCTTTGTGCGTTTAAACATCTCCAGCGCATCGTGCACGCTGGTTTTATAATGCAGAGATACTGGGTTTTTAGTCATAACTTCGCTTGCGCGTGTAGCTTTTATTTTTTCAGGAATTAACGCTTTTCCTTTATGATAGAACCTTTCAAGCGCTAGCTCTTCAGTCTTCAGTTTTGTATGTGGCTGCAGTTGATAGAATGAAGCTTTTCCTGAAATGAGATAGCTTATTCCACTTGCTAAAAGCGCTGGGATCGCAAATAATCCCCCTAAAGTTTCAACTACGAAGGCTACGGGCGTCAGTAAAATTTTATGGGTTCCCGAAAGCAGCGCAGCCATGCCTACGGCGACGAACATTACATGGAGGTTAACATTTAAAATCGATGAGAATATGTAACCGATTCCTGCGCCTACCACGATTGTGGGGAAGAAAAGGCCACCGCTTCCTCCAAAGTTTAAGGTAACCGCGGTAGCAAAGGTTTTCACAATCACAATTAATATTAAAATTGTAGTGCTGATTGCTGTTCCTTTAATTATCTGGTCTATCAGCGGGAATCCTACTCCAAGCGTGTCTTCGGCGAAGAATCCTGAAAGACTTAGCGTCATTACTCCCAGCAATATTAGGCCAGCGGCACCTATTTTTTTCCGCAATTTAACGCTCAAGTTTTCGAAGTAGGTAAAAATTTTGGTGAACAAAACCGTGTATACGCCGCAAATTACTCCCAACAGCAGTGAAAAGCCGACGTCGCTGAATGTAAGAGAAGCGCCGCTGACTGCGCCGAAGAGCGGTTCGCTGCCGAGCACTGTTATCGACAGTAAATACGCTGGAACAGACGCAATAACTGCCTCAATAAATAACTCACGTGCAATATCATTCTTATAGGGAATCTCTAACGCGAATAATATGGCTGTTAAGGGTGTGCGGAAAGTTGCGGCTAAGCCGGCTGCCGCGCCCGCCACAAATAATTTCTGTTGCATGTCTGCTGAAATCTTGAGGCGTCTAGACAATGTAGCGGCAACACCACCTCCAACCAACAAACTTGGCCCCTCTGGACCAGCGCTTCCGCCTAGGCCTATGGTTAATATGCCCGCAACCGGTTTCACAATTGCGTCTCTTTGGCCTATATTACCATTGGATAAGTGGTATGCCTCAAGAACTGTATGAGTTCCAGTTCCAGTTTTTTTCGTATCAGCAAATACCTTTACTAGGCCATATGGCAAGCCAATTGCGAGGAAAGCCATTAACGGCAAGAGCAACATCGAGTAGCCTAGTGCATTTTGTGTAAAACTCCAAATTGCGAAGTATAATATGTATAGGGCAACAGCGAAGATTGCTGCTACCAAACCAACAGCTACAACCAGCAAATAATACTGCAAACCGCTATTATGCTTCATCATTTACGCGTTCACACTTGCGCAATTGCATTATAAAAGTTCTGTTATTAATGGGTGCAAGATAATGCTTTTATCGTAAAGTTAAGTAGTGTGTTTTAATATTTTATTCTGTTATATGTCGCAAAATCAGGAAGTCAAAGGTAACACATTGAAGGTTTACCTGTATTTACTCAAGAATAGCCCCTCTGAACTTAGAGATGTCCAGCGTTCGCTTGGCTTTTCTTCAGCGTCGCTTGCCTCTTACCATCTCAGTAAGCTTGTGGAACTAGGTTTCGCAAAACAGGACGCGTATGGACGTTATTCGGCGGTGAAAGATGCCGCTGACAAGGTTCTTGAAGGCTACTCAAAAATCGGGCCTGCCGTGGTGCCGCAACTGTTCTTTTTTTCGTTGCTCTTCACAATCCTTGTTGTTTTCTTTTCAATTGAAATTTGGGCCGGTGGCAACTTCGTTTATTATCTGATTGGCGTGTGCTTTGCGATGCTTGCCGTTTTCTGGTTTGAAACAATTCGGCTTTGGCGTAAACTCGCAGCCTAATTCAAAAAAGTTCCATTTGCGTTTATGATTAAAAACTGTTTAAAGCGCTTTCAAGCAGTTTTAAGGGACTTTAAAATCTGTAGGTTTTAGAGCCGCCTTGGCTTTTTATGGTTTCGAGGAAAGCAGAATGTATCAAAGATGGCCTTTCAAATATGGTTTAGCTGCAGTAACCGCTGCAATTGCCATCATTGCTGTGTCTTTATTTGCAAACTTGCCTAATACGCCGCTTGTGCCGACAATTCCGACGGTGGAGGGCGCGACTTTCGCTGTTATGCTGACTGATCCGCCGACGGTTCCTGCTGGAACGACTCAGCTCAATTTGACATATACGGATATTGCATTGCACGTAATTTATCCAAATGGTACGGCGGAGTGGGTGCCTGTTGATGCCGAAGGCACTGTTAACTTGTTCTCGCTGATTAACATGACTCAGACGCTTGCTACCGTAACCGTCCCGATTAATTCCACGGTGGATAAGGTTCAGTTCTCGATAGCCAATGTGACCGCTGTTATAAACGATGAAACATATGATGTGACTGCGCTGTCCGAGACCTTTGTCGTCAAAGTTGTTAACGGCGCGGTGAACAAGACGCTTTCAGGTGTACTAATCGACTTTAACCCGACCTTAGTTCAAATACAAGCAACAGATGAGAATGATGCCATAGTATTCTACTACGTGCTTGTACCCAGCGCAAATGCAATCATTGTCGACGAAATAACCTCGGCACAAACCAGGGTAGGTACGATCATCGAGATCGGTGAGCATAATCGCGTGCGGCTTAATCGTGTGCAAGAAGAATTCAATAAGAATGTGACGATTGTTTCGGCAACACTTACAGTTAATGGAAACACTACCGGGCTTTCAGTGACATTGAAGAACGAGGGCGACATAACATTTAGAATCTTTGGATTAACGCTGCACGGCGAGTTCAACTCAACGCAAAACCGGTGGAAATTATCTGGACATGGATGGCGTATGGAACACAGAATAAAGCGCTACCAGCAGACAATTCCCTTCAGAGTAAACGACACCTCACTGATTCCTGTATACGGCGCTTTCTGGAAGCCCGCTGGGTACGTTAATCCTTTTTCATCAGTGACATTAAATCCTGGTGAAAGCGTCACATTGACTTTCAACGATGTCATTGCGCTTTATACTGGCTGGAAACAAGATCCCCTGTGGACAGTAACCCCAATAGCCGGCAACAACTACACAATTAGACTGATGGGTGAAGGCTTCCAAACCTACACCGTAACGGCAACTGCAGTCTAAACACCTGCCCCCTCTTTTTTCTTTGCAAAATGCACGCTTGTTTAGTTGTTTGGCTCAACTTTGGCGGTTACGTTTTTCCCTTTTATTCCCGCAAGCACCGGCAGGATATGCGAAAGCAGTTGCTCTGCGGTGCAGCATCGCACCGAACCGTTTGCGCCGACTTGAACCCAGTCTTCCTTTTCTTTCCGACATGATGATTTAATCTTGCTGTTGCATCTGTTAGATTTCGAATTTTTCGAGGATCTTCCGCTCTTTTTCGCCGGTTATCTCCGCTATCACGTGAATGTAATTCTGTAGTCCTGACTTTTCAACCCGTGGCTTTAGCAACTCGTCTATTTGAAAAATGCCCGCAGAATTGCTCATCGTTATCTTTATGGTGACTGGCTTTTCTTTGCCTTCTAAAATCTCCACTTTCTCTATTGATAAGGCGGAAACCGCGTGGATGTCGATTTTTCCTGATTTAAACGGAATCCTTGCTCTGCCTGCCTCCATATCCAATGCATCAGCAATTCCCACAACGCCTGCCTCCACGGTTAAAGGCTTATTCGGCTGCTCATGCGCTACAACAGCATGTAGCACTTCACTGGTGATTATTGCCCGTTCTTCTTCCCGATAAATCGGCGTTAAAAGCTTTTCAAGAAACTCCAATGCAATAAGCACACTGTATTTTTCATGATCCTGCCTTGCAACTATCATGCCAATGTCATGGAAAATCGCGCCGAGCACAACCACAACTTCTGCATCCTCATTTTGCATGCCATAATTCTTGACGACGCTCGGCGTAACCTGCTTGCTTACAAGGATGCGTAGCAACTTAAGCGCCAAGTTGGCGACGATTTTCACATGCGTCGGGCCATGATCCGTGTAGCCCAAGCGCTCAATAGCCATGACATTAGCGCATTTCCAAAAACTCTGCAGTTTAACATCAGCTCTAACTTTTTCAACAATATGCTTCAGTTTTGCGTTGTCGCGGAATGGCAAGTTAAACACATAAGACATGCAACAAGCCTCCCGTCTACACGTAATACATTTACGAATAAAAATTTACGCCAGTTTCGCAAAACGCAAATGAGAAAATGAGAAAAACCGGACATATTCTAGAAGCAGAGCAGCCAGTTTTTCTATTGTTTGGCTTTGTGAATTTGATGTAGACGTATACTGAAGTAGCTCGTGAATGAGGGAATAAGCGCTATGGTTAGGACAATTGGGAACATTGTGAGATATGATATAATCCTCGCATAGGCGAGAATGATGGCGGCCGTTAGTGTCAGCGTTAAAAAGTCGCGGTAAGTTAAGCTCTTCTCGGATAAATAGCCCAAGCTTCCAAGCCACATGCCAAACCATTGAAAAGAAATTATCTCCGGAATATGATGCCACGCCAAACCGTACGCCTGAAGCGCCGGCACTGGCAGCAAAGGATTACCTATCCAAACAAGCATAATCGTGGCGAAAGCGAATAGGGTAAAGAGATAAAACCACGGCTTGTCAAAAGCAACGAAGCGTATAAAGAAACGAGTATTCAACAATCCCTCACCATCAGACATTTAAATTCTCAATATAGCCGACGCAAATCTCAAACAATACTCATGTAAATAATTGCATTTCTCTTTTTCGCCATATCTCCTGTTATCGCGGGATTCCGGCGCCTTGCATTTTACTCCTCACATTTTTCATGTTCGGAAATGAACATCCTTTTAAGGAAGCTAATTATTCTGTTACAATAAATCGCGAGGTTCAAGCTTGGGAAAGAAAAAAGTATTAAGCGAAGGCGAAATCAGCGAAATGGTGTATCCTGGACCAGGCGAAGTTTTAGGCGTAGTAGTGAAACTACTCGGTTTCGATCGTATCCTAGTCAAGTGCCAAGACGGAAACGAACGCCTTTGCAGAATACGCGGCAAAATGAAAAGGCGAGTTTGGATCCGCGAAGGCGATGTTGTCCTTGTTTCGCCATGGGATTTTCAAAGCGACAAACGTGGCGATGTAACTTGGCGGTACACACATGCCCAAGCGGATACACTCCGCAAAAAAGGCTTACTAACCATATAACCCTCACCAGCCTTACAGCGCAGCCAATTTTTTGCTCAAGCGCTTTAAATACCACGCAACGCATATTTCTTTGAGCGTTTATGACTAAAAAAATTCATGAAAAACTCGCATATAAGGAGCGGCTCATTGAAAAAAGAGACCGTATGCTTGAGCATGATTTCTCGTCAGAGCGAGCTACACTCGAAGAAGTTTTTGACCAAGCAACACTCATGATTATTTATGATTTTTTGAATAGCGGCGTGCTCTACGAAGTCCACGGCGTAGTGAACGCGGGGAAAGAAGCCCGTGTCTACTTGGGTAAAGACAAGAACGGCAAAGACTTGGCCTTAAAAATATATTTAACAACTTCTGCGGAGTTCCGCAAAGGTATGCTGAAGTATATTGAAGGTGACTACCGATTTAAGAACGTCAAAAGGGACACACGGTCGCTGATTTTTGCGTGGGCACAAAAGGAATTCAGAAATTTGGAACAAGCGTACCAAGCAAAAGTGCGTGTGCCAAAACCCATCGCAGTTAAAAATAACGTGTTAGTGATGGAGTTTATCGGAAAAAATGGTGTTAACGCGCCATCTCTTAAAGAGCAACCGCCAAGCAACCCTGAAAGAGCCTATAGGCTTTTGCTGACTTATTTGAAGAGGCTTTATGGTAAAGCGGAGCTCGTGCACGGCGACCTAAGCGAGTACAACATAATGATGTGGAAAGGCAAGCCCGTGCTTTTTGATATGGCGCAGGCTGTGCCAATATCCCATCCTATGGCCCAATTTTTCCTACAACGAGACTTGGCGAACATAAATAGGTTCTTTAGTAAGTTAGGCGTTAGCGTTCTTTCAACCGATGAAATTTACAAGCAGGTTGTGGGTTAAGAATGTCAAAGCCCAGTGCATTTGTCAGAATTCCCAAAGAGCGAATCGGAGTTTTAGTAGGTCCAGACGGGAAAGTGAAACGCGAAATTGAAGAAAAGCTTATGGTTGAGCTTCAAATTGAAAGCGAATATGGCGGAGTAACCATAACACTTTCAGAGAAAGCCGCTGATCCATCCTTGCTGCTCAGAGCCAAAGATGTGGTAACCGCCATCGGCAGAGGGTTCTCACCGGAACACGCGTTTCGTCTGCTTAACAATACTGACGACATTTTTGACTTCATAGATCTGCGTGCTATCTTCGGCAGGTCAGAATCTGACCTTAAACGTGTGAAAGGGCGCATCATCGGCGCAGAAGGCAAAACACGCAGAGCCATCGAAGAGTTGACTGATGCCAGCGTAGTTGTTTATGGCCACACAGTAGGCTTCATCGGCACCTTTGAGCAGGTGGACGCTGCAAGAAACGCGGTGCAAATGCTTATCGACGGGTGCCAACACCACACCGTTTACAAATATTTGCAACGGAAGCGTGGTGAGCTGAAGAAGCAAAAACTTGAACTGTGGGAAAAGCCTGAAAATGAAAAAATGGGCAATCTCTAAGCAATATTTTCACTTACTTGATAGGCAGGTTGATAGGCAGGCTCCCGCACTCAAGATCCAAATCATCCTCAACGTCTTCGGGGCCAGAGTCGTCATTGCCCACCAAACAAAATTTTGCTTATTCTACAATTAAAGCTTTAAGGTAAAATTTTCCAAGTGGCGGAACATTTTTACTTGTCAGCGCTGTTTTAGCCGTTGTTGACATATCATGAACCAATATGGATTATTGTCTAAAACTGAGGCGTACCTATGCTGAAGAAGATCAAGATAACGCCGCTGGCTGCTGAAAGCTTCGGTGTTCGATCAATGTGCACATTTGTTGAAACACCTGACGTTAGAATTCTGTTGGATGCGGGCATCTCGCTGTGTCCATACCGCTTTGGCTTGCCGCCTCACCCGATAGAATTTAAAACAATTGCTACTCTGCGGAAGCGAATCGCAGAAGCCGCTGAAAAAGCAGAAGTGATTACAATTAGCCATTACCATTTTGATCATCACACTCCTTCTTATGAGGATTGGCTGGTCAACTGGACAGATGCAAATGAGACGGCACGGCAAATCTACCAGGACAAAAAAGTGTTGATGAAAAATCCTAAAGAGAAAATAAATGCTAGCCAAAGACAACGCGCATGGCTTTTCCAAAAAACAGGTGGGAAATACGCGGCGATACTGGAACCTGCTGATAATAAGACATTTAGCTTCGGTAGAAGCACGATGCTGCGTTTTTCAGAGGCGGTGCCTCACGGGCCCGATAATGCCCTGCTGGGCTGGGTCACGATGGTACTCGTTGAGTATGAAGATGAACGATTCATGTTTGCCCCCGACATCCAAGGTCCAATGTCAGCACGCACCTTAGAATTAATCAAGTTAGCAAAGCCACAGGTAATTTTGATAGGTGGACCACCACTTTACCTCAGCGGCTTCAAAGTTGACGAAGCCCAACTACGGTTGGGGCTTAGAAATTTGGCGAGCGTCGCCGAAACGGTACCGATAACTATTTTGGAACATCACGCTTTGAGAGATGAGCAGTGGCAGCAGAAAACAAAACAAGTCTTTGAAGTAGCACTTCGCGCAGGGCACAAGATGCTGACGGCGGCTGAATTTGTTGGCGAAAAAAACAACTTTTTAGAAGCCAACCGGAAACAGCTTTACCGGGATGCTCCTCCTTCAAAAGAGTTTGAAAATTGGATGCGTGAAGGCTTAACGGGGAAGAGCATAACCAAGCCGCCAATATAAACGGAAGTGCATCAAGTCAAACGTGAATTTTTAATCTATATTTTTGCGTCGTAAGTTAGTTAAATACTTTCACCGTTTATTTCTGTGCGTTAATACTGGAGGAAAATACGTGAAGCAACAAATTACACTTAAAGATAGAAAAGAGTTGGAAACAAAGATGGCTGCTGTTTTCGACGAAAAAATGAGGAATCTCTCGACAGAATTGCAACAAATATTGATAGATGACATGGTGACTGCCTTCGAAAATAGATTAAACGTGTTAAATTGTGCATGCCTAAAAGAGCGACAGCATGGCAGAGCAATGAAGAAAAATACTTACCACTGATACATAAAAGCTTTATATAAAAAACGCTGAATATGGCAAAAAAGAGGCCTATGTATGAGACGTTCCAAACTTGAAATGTATATTGACATCTTAAAGGTGTTAGCTCACCGAGGCCCGCTTAAGTTAACGCATGTAATGTATAAAGCTAACGTCAATTGCAGTGTGCTGAAGGAATACTTAGATTTTCTAATGAAACAGGGACTGGTGGAAGAGAGGACTATTGGTAAACGCAGAGTGGTTTATGCGATCACTCAAAGAGGCATAACGGTGCTTAAGTACTTCAGAGAACTGAAACAAGTGTTGCCAATTATAGAGGAAGCTAGAAACCAAGCGCCAACTCCTTTCTAAATCTCCATCTTTTGGTAAACTTTTTGCCTTCGGTAGTATGAAGCAAGTAGTTTTTATGTTATTCTACATTTGATTGGACTGGAAGAGTTAGCCATTTTTGCATTTTCAGTTAGTTTGTTTGACGCCGTGTTAATAGTGAACATTACTTTTATGAATAATTACCAGTGTTTCGTAAGATTTAATAAAGCCGTATCTCCACTGTAGATGTGATCAACAATCGGGGAATAAAACCGTAATGAAAGAAGAAATACTGAGCAAAAAACCGCTACAGATCCTCGAAAAAATAAAAGAGAACCTCGAGAAACTCAATGAAAAAATGGAAGTCATGATAGAACTGCAAAAGCATGGCAAGAAAGAAACGCAACCTGCGCCAGACACCTCATTAGACGTAATGACTTTGCTTTCAATGCCTGATCACTTGAGAAAGACAGCAATGACCATTTGTAGATACGGCCGGGCTACAGCGGAAGAAGTTGCTCAGCAAACAAACAGAGCCCGAGCAGTAGAAAGCGCATATTTGAATCAACTTGTTATTATGGGTTATCTCAAAAAAGAACGGAAAGGAAGGAAAGCTTACTTCTATACTGAGCGAGATAATCAGGGTGAAAGCAGAGATGAGTAAAATTATAGCAGTGCACTCATATAAAGGCGGTACAGGAAAAACGCTCCTCTCCGTGAATCTGGCAGCTACCTTAGTTAAACATGGCAAAAAAGTTTGCCTCTTTGACTTGGACTTTCGGGCACCAAGCCTCTTCGCCATACTCAAGGTGGAAAGCACAGAATATTGGCTAAACGATTATTTGAATGGCTTATGCGAAATAAATAAAGTTCTCATAGACTTAAGCAGCAGACTTCAAACGAAAGACAAATTTTTTGTTGGTCTTGCAAATCCTGCAACTGAAGCAATCAGAGATATTTGCGCGAAGGATAGAAAATGGGAAATGCGCGCTTTAGGTAGGCTGCTGTCTTTAAAAAACACGCTGATTAAGGAGCAAGCATTTGATTATCTAATTTTTGATACAAGTCCAGGTCTTCAGTACTCGTCAATAAATGCGATAGTAGCGGCTGATTTTGTAATTGTAGCAACCACTGGCGATAGATCTGATGTAAACGGAACACGCAGAATGTTGCATGAAATTTACGAGTTGTTCGAAAAGAAAACAGGGCTGGTAATTAACAAGGTACTCGACGCTGCTTCGAAGGCAAAGATAGCTGAAATGCATGATAAGGTCAAAGCGGTTTATCAATTTCCTTTGTTGGGCGTAGTGCCCTGCTTCTGCGAAATCCTCAGAGCTGAAGGGAACTTGATATTTGCGCAAGATAAACCAGATCACCCATTCAGTAAAATCTTAGACGAAATGGCAAGAAAGATAGACGCTAATACCATTAAATATCCCTGACTTCAGCCTTTCTTTTGAAAGCTGTATACAAAAGCATCAACAAAACTTAATGCAAACGCTTATAGAATACGTGCGTACTGTTTAATTTTGCGTAAGCGGAGAAAAAGTAGTGGATAGAACAGCGCTGGTACTGGCTGGCGGTGCTTCCAGCAGATTTGGCCAAGATAAGGGTGTTTTAGAACTCAGTGGCAAGCCGTTGATCAAGCATGTTGTAGACGCAGTTAGCCCGCTTGTTGATGAGACGATTGTGGTTACTAGCTCCAAAGAACGCGCTGCTAAATATGCTGGCCTTGTTGACGCGAATGTAAATTTTGCTGTAGACCTTTGCGAATCGAGCAGCCCTCTGATCGGCGCTTTAACTGGCTTTGGTCTTGCTAAAGGCCAATATTCGCTGGTTTTGCCGTTTGATATGCCGTTTGTGTCACGGGAAACCATTTCTCTGCTCTTTGAGCTGTGCACAGGTAAGGCTGCGGTAATCCCGCGGTGGCCTAATGGAAATGTAGAACCCTTACACGCAGTTTATCACACCAAGATGGCGTTTGAAGCCGCAAAAGCAGCTGTGGCAGAAGGCAAATTGCATATGCGTGCCATGATTGAAAATCTACGCGGCGTACGCTATGTTTCAATACTAGTTATTCAACAGTTGGATCCAGAGCTTCACACGTTTTTCAACATAAACACACCGATAGATCTTAAGAAAGCTGAGACAATGGTTGAAACGAGAAAACGTAAGTGATGTTTACATGCGACAGTGTTGTGCTTGTGGTGTTGCGCGATTTTTTTGTCTATATCCCCTCTACATATACTCTTAAATCGAGTCTCTTAAGTTAATTTTTATTTCACTCATAAGATGTCTTGGTAATTTTTTTGGGGAGTAAACTATTTAAGAATCAAGTACTTAATAATTTAGTGCAGAAAATATTTTAGCAAGCAGAAAGACGGCTAAAGAGGGCAACATAATGAGCAAAAAAACAGTATGTTGCTATTAGCATAATTCTACTGATGCTTATGTTATGCAGTACTTTGACAGCAACAATGCCTGCAGTAAAAGCATACGACTATGATTACGGTTACGCCAGCAATCTATACACTACCAATTGGATGGATTGGAACGGTAATGCCGAGCATACATGGACAGCCTTTACGCAAATCGCAAACCTCTTCGCAAGTACCGGAGGTGCCTATTACTGGGATGAGGCCTATCAATGTTGGGTTTATTATGGTCCTGCCTACGGTGAAGTGACAAACTGGGGATCAGCCGCAACGCCGTATACTGTGTATACCCGAATCGAGCACGTGAATGTGTATCATTCTGATTTTTCGTCTGTTCTCTATGTTGGACATGGCGGACCCCAAGGCTTCTACGTTCACACTAACTATCCAGACAACCCAAACATATTTCCCCCTCTGGTCAGTTTCACTGAGATTCAAGCGCGTACACAGTTTTCTCCAACCCATCAATTTGTCCTCATGTGGGTATGCAACGGCGGAAATAATGCACCTCAAGGATCACCCACCGCATGGAACCCTCTCTGGTGGAGCAACCCACCTGCTTACCCGCCATATACCTGGGTAGGCTTCAATGACGCTTCTCCTTGGCTATGTGATCAAATGTCTCCGGGGAACCTGTTTCGACACTGGCTTGTTTTCTTCTACTACTACGCCTTGAACGGCTATTCCGTGATGGCTGCTCTTAACCGAGCTTCCCAAGCAGTTGGTTTTGAAGACTTTGCTAGTTCAGCACTGGGTGATAGTGGACGTTATTGGACATACTATCCCTATAATCACCCTCCATACTATAACCAATCTGGCTGGTGGACAGGAAGGATGAATGTTTGCGGTAACCCATTCAACACATATTTGCCTACTGTGTTTTACATGGAGTGAGAATGCAAATGAGTGAAATAGAAAAAAACTTTGTGACGCTTTTGTTTGTGACGCTTTTGATGGCGTCTTTTGCAAGCATAGCGAGTGCGGGTAGGGTGCCCTCGCCAGGTATGCCACTATTAACTCCGACACCTTTAACCGAGCAGGATAAACTTCTAGAAGACATTTCCTTGAGATTCGTGGCAAACGTTTTTAGGCTTAACATATCAAGTTATTATATAGAAGGAGTAATCGTAGAGGGTCCAGGACCTAACTATGACAAATCCGTTTATTTCAAGTTTAGATCTGCTGAAAGCAAGGTAGATGTAGATTGCCTAATTAGAAATAATTCAGTGTTTTGGTGCACTATTTATCCAGTTCAAGGCTCGCCTGCTTTTACCACACCCAAGGCTTCTGACGTTCTTACCGTGGCCAAAGATACTCTCAACAGTCTTCAAGCGTTTTCAGCAAAAGATTATTTGCCAACTTTGCGAAGCATGCTAGATGCTGTCACTGAACTGGAGAGTTCAAAAACTACCGTTGGCGATTTCACCCAAGAAATAACTGTTAGCGGAAACGTTGTAAGAGTTTCCTGGGAACCTTTTGCTAACGGCCTCAGCAATCCACAAAACAAGCTGACCCTTGAATTTAAAGATGGAAACCTGATGTTTTTCGCTGATTACTTAGATATGTTCAAAATAGGCAGTGCTGAAGTGAAAATTTCAGAGCAGAAAGCCATTCAGATTGCCATAGAACATGCACGGGCTTATTCCTGGGTGCAAGGCGATGAAACAGTTTCGAACGTCAACGTTTTAGACAGCCCTATAATCGCAAACATAAGCCTGCAAAACCGTGGAAACAATACGCTTTATCCTTACTGGGACATTTGGCTGCCTTTAGACAAGATGTATCCTGGCGGCGTCACCGCTTTCCACGTAGGAATTTGGGCTGACACCGGCGAAGTAGCGTTCATTTCACCCATAGGCTATTATGGCGATCCAAATATTGCTTCTTCACCTCACCCAACCAACCAGCAACCAGCAACTCAATCCAATCCCGCCAATCCCACCCAACCAGCCAGCTCTCAACCAGTATTAGATCTTGGTCTCGCGATCGCTATTGCACTGATAGCAGGGTCCGCAGTAATTATAGGCTATTTATTCCGTAAGCATAAAAGATAGCAAACCACTACTCTTTTTTTCTAAATCAATAGCTGCCTTAGCCCTAAAAAGCAGAGGCAACCAGAGACTTATGTAAACAATCAATAACGCCGATGCCAAGATATCAATTAACTTGCAAGATTTCGCTTTTCTACAAAGCCTTAAATGCGCTGTCAAATTCTCTGGATATGTTAGCGCTTGCCTTCAAAGGTAACTATATACTACCCTGTTGCAGAACCAGCACTTGCTTATCGCGTGTTTTTTGAGTGCTGTTCTCGTATACGAAAGCATAGACAAAACTTGTTCAGAAAACACCTAACTGGCGCTGTCTCTCCGCGGACGTGTCGAAAATGAGCGAACCTTATAAATACGTGAGTGCTCAGCGCCTAGTTAAAGGGCAAGTTAGTGGTTTGGCAAATTTGTGACATGTTAAATGTGGCAAAAATTGAGTGAAATTACACTTATGGTATGATATTTTGGAGGTTAATAGAAGGAACATGGGCTATTCCGCAAGAGTTGAAAGGGTTATTTTAAACGTTTGGTTGTAACTGTCACGTGCTTTTTTTAGAATTGCTTTTGCTTTTGAGCTGCGAAAAACTGTCGAATGGGTACATTTTACATTAAAAAGTTAAAATTAACCATGTAATTTATGGAAAAATACAACAAAATTATTTAAAACTCACGAATGCCTCCATTGTTTTGACGATACGAGATGCGAAGGCGCCTGTCAGAGGGCTATGCGGCACAGAAAGTTGCAAGATAACTTGCAAATAGCGAACGAGAATGTTTATTGGACGCGTAGTTGTCTTATTACGATAAAAGGGCAGACGGAGCTTGCAAGAGGGCCGTGGAAAGAAATGTGTTTTGTTGATGCTTTTGTATACCAATTTGCAAAAAGCTTGTTCTTGCATGTTTGACATAAGCGGCGAGGATAAGGGTTTATTAACAGATTTACGCATTTTCCCGAGGTTTTAGTAATGTTTATTGAAAGAGAATTGTTAATTTCTTTGCTTAAGTTGACCCAGAGCGGCCATGTTTTAATTGAAGATGTCAATAAAGAAGTTAGGCTGCCCACAGACGTTATAAGTAGTTTGCTTGAAAAATTTCAAAATGAAGAAGTACTTAATTTGCAGGATGGTTCCATCAGAATATCCCGTAACCAGCGCCTGATGCTAGCGGTCAAAGCAGTATCGTTGGGTGTAGATGTGGAGCGTGTCAGCGCTTTTTTGCGTTGGCAGGAATTTGAAGATATGGCCGCAGTGGTATTGGAAAGAAACGGTTACATTGTTGCGGAAAATGTGCGCTTTAAGCATGAAGGCAAGAAATGGGAAATAGACGTTGTTGGATGCAAAAAACCGCTGGTTGTATGCATAGACTGCAAGCACTGGAGTCATCTGGCACCATCAATGGTAAGACGCATAGCCGAGGCGCAAACAGCAAGGGCAAGAGCGCTAGCTGAAGCGCTACCGAATATTTCCGTGACTCTTGAGTGCACAAAATGGGATAAGGCAAAGTTTATACCCGTTGTTTTATCGCTAGTGCAGGCTAACTTCAAGTTTTACGACAATGTGCCTATTGTTCCAGTGCTTCAGCTGCAAGATTTTTTAAGTCAGTTACCAGCCTACCCGGAGTCGCTGAAATACTTTTTAAGAGAATATAAACATTTAGACTAAAAATTTCAGAAGGGGTGTTTTGGCGAATCGAATAGCCGGGTAGAGGCTGAGAAGAAACATTGTTGCTAACGCTGCTAATAACCAAGCGGAAACTTTTACGGTTAGGCTGGTCACAACTGGGTTAGGCACTAGAATCAGCACTGTTGCGATTATACCCAATGAGATTCCAACGCCGAAACTTGAAAGCAAAATGACAACAACTTGAACGGCGAGAATAGCGATAATCGTATTCGGTTTAATGCAGACAGCGCGTAAAATCGCAAGTTCTTGTCGCTGCTCATCAACTGTCAGCATCATATAGCCAATCAGGCACAATGCGGCAGAAGCCAACGTAAGCAATGGTAGAAGCATGACGGATGACCATACAGAACCCAGAAAATTAAGCGCCTCATGAAGGATCTCATCTAACTCCAATATGGCAAAAGCGGGATTCAAGCTTAGAACTTCCGTTTTTATCTTTGCTAACGTGGCTACGCGGTCAGCTGATGGAGTTATTTTAACAAGCGCAATATTCGCATATGGGCTATTTGTTATTGTTTGTAATTGCTTAAGTGGAACGTAAATGACTTTACCGTTGCTGATTGGGTCAACGCACACGCCAATAACACTGAAAGTCTTGTTGTATACGCGGACGCTTTGAACTAATGGTCGTGTAAACATTGTTTGCGCTATTGAATCGCCGATTACAGCTTCCCATGAATTGGCTGCAGCTAAAAATCGCCCGTTGATGCACCAAGAGGTTACCACATTTTCTGGGTTGACTCCGATGATTAGTGATTCGCCTTCTCGATTGTCGCCAACTGGAATAGTTGCTAAAGTTTCTGGATCAACTGTGAAATTTCGAACTTCATAGATGTGGGTTTTACAGATTAACCGTGCGTCGACAGCGGCCACGCCCGGTATAGCTTGTAATCGTTGAAGCATAGCGTCAGTTATGGAATACTGCGTGTTTAGATAGTCAAATTTGCTGTTTTCTGCGGCGCCTACGAATTTGGATAAAAGCAACTTGTATTGGCTGCACATGCTACTGTGGGCTATTACAAGTGTGTCTTTACCTACAGCGCTTTCAATCCACGCCTTTGTGGTGTCATTAGCGATTATGCCTCCAGCCACCGCCACTGTAAGCAGCACAAAAACTGTTGAAAGCAACAAAATAAGGCGTACGCTTACCGCTTGACGTCGGAATATGCTTCGTAAGGCAATTCTAAGCGTTAAGCCAGATCTTGATAAAGGCTTGTACGCTCGTGCAGCGCTGATACCGAAGTATTGAATGGGCGACAACGCGTTTACTGGAGACAAGCGAGCCGCAGCCAATAGCGGTTTCACTCCGAATATTAGTGCAAGCGCAAAGAAGGCGGCAAAAACTAGAATAGCAAGCCACAAATCCTCCGATGTCGAATAGGCTTGAAAACGGAAAAAATGCGCAAACGCAACATCAATTGAATAGCCAAGTGCAATGCCTAAAATGCAACTTGTGAGGGTTATGATTAGAAGCTCGGTTAAGAAGAAGGAGAAAACAAGTCCGTTTGGACAGCCAGCCGCTTTGATTAGGCCGAAATCTCGAGTTCTTTGTTTCATCATTAAAAGCACTACAAAAGAAGTTATCACAGCGCCTACCGCGAAAATCAGAATACCAATGAATAGTATAAACTGCGAGAACACTGTTGACAAGCCGCTAGTAAGCGAGGTCGCTGACTGGGCTACATCAATTCCTATTCGCCTGCTGAAGCATAGCAGAAAGAGCGTGGAGGCAACGCTTAATGTTAAAGTCGCCGCTGTTAATCCTGTTTGCCACTTTCTACGGAGCAAATCATTTGCTGGAAAAGCCGTCTTACTCATCACAACTCACCAATGTGCCTTCTTCCAAACACAGTAGCTGGTCGGACAGCCGCGTAACTTCTGGATCATGAGTTGCTACAATAACGGTTTTTCCCTTTGCTTTCAGCATCTGCAGTATCTGCGTGATTTTCTGCCCGTTTTTAGCATCCAAATTGCCAGTTGGTTCATCAGCAAGAATCAGCAGCGGATCATTGGCCAAGGCACGCGCAAATGCTACCCGCTGCTGTTCACCGCCACTTAATTGAGCGGAAAAATGGTTTGCCCTATGCCTTAATCCCACTATTTCCAGCAATTCGACTACGCGTTTTTCTATTTCTTCTTCAGGTTTTCGGCTCCACTCCATTGGGAAAGCGATGTTCTCCGCTACCGTTAAAGTTGAGACGAGATTGTAAGATTGGAAAACGAATCCCACGTTATTGCATCGGAATTCCGCCAAAAAATCTTCGTCCTGAACTGTCAAGTCTTGTCCTAAGATTATTGCTTTCCCACGTGTAGGCTTATCAATGCCGCTGATAATGTTAAGCAGCGTTGTTTTTCCCGAGCCTGACGGGCCGCAGATGGCGACAAACTGTCCCTTTGCGACCGTTAGGTTTACGCCTTTTAGAACCTCAACTTCTACTTCGCCAATTTGATACGTTTTGTATAAATCTTGCAGGTAAACGGCGGACTCTTTAGGTTCCATTGTCATGTTAGAAGATTTGTTGCCAGCTTATAATAGGCTTTTAGGTTCCACGCAGACGAATGAGCGCACTGATATGCGCGTGGCGGCTACAGCGTAAAATTTCCTCGGTCACGCTTAAGAATTCGGATCTTCTCTGGTAACTTATCTTTTTCCCAGTCGCTCCAAGTGACTTCTTTGAAAAGCCATTTTTTACCTAGATGTGCAGCTACCACCGCATGCTTCTGTTCGTTGCCGCCGGGCATGAGCTCGTTTAGGAACCGGAAGAGCTTGTCAATCTGTTGCTTGGGGAAATAAGCGTAGTAATCTGCATTCTTTACTTCAAAGGCATAGATGTGCTCGCCTTTTCTAGCAATGACGTCGGGTAGCGGGCTTAAGCTGGGGTTGCTGACTGGGATGCGTACGGCGTTGTACCCATTTTTCTGCAGTAGCTTTACAAGTGCGTTTTCGCTGTAAAAGCCACGCTTGCGCCATCGGCGAAGTTTAATTCTGTCTACATCCTTGATCATGGCTTTTGCCCTAAGCAGCAGTAGAAGCAGAGACAATATAAAGAATTATGTGCCGTATTGTTGATGCTTTTGTATACGCTGTCCGCAAGTTTTCGCATAGAGCCTTCTGGTGATGATGATTAATTCAAAGTAATACTAATACAACCAATGCAACGAGGTATGAAAAACATTCCGTAAGCATCTAAAAAATTGCAACGTTTTAGCCTACACCAGCCGGTGTAAATGCGTGCTCTCACAGCAAATAAGCTTCAAAACGCCGTTTTTTCCCGCATCCTATTAATGCATATAACCAGAAGTAATAGCACAAACCAGTGCAGCAAACACGTCTTATGCAGTTACATCAGCCAAAAAAACACTTGCAACGCAACAGCGCCAGCGTAAAACCGCCACACATCAACCAAAGATAGTGCGCAAGAATTCACCTAAGAACGCAGAGCGGAACCCGCAATGAAACAATCAGCGAAGCTTCAGCAGATGCAGCTAAGACCAAGTCAAACGACAAGCAAAGACAGCACATGCATTCATTTCCCGAAAGCCGGGACGGCAGCAGAAAACGCTTGTGAACCGAAAAATCCCTCGAAGTAGCTTCGAAGTGAACCCGCTTCGGCGTCGCATGGAGATTTTCGTCAGTCTTTATATGAGGCCATGGTTTTCTCCATGTGTTGGCCTAAAACCAGAAGTTGAAAAGGCAAAAATAAGGCCATTTTTTCGTTTAAGGCCTATTTTAGGCTTTTTAATTTCTGCGTTCAATGCGAAAAATACGGTAGCTTCCGCAGAGATTATTGTTCGAAAGCGTACAACCAATTAATTCAGTGTTTGCCAGCAAATAAGAATTTAAAATGCCTTATTTTCTAAAAAAGATTGTTCTAAAATCCGTTTAATCAGGATTAAAATCAAGGAGTTATGTACATTTTTTTGAATATTGCCAATTTGGAAATAAGTTCTTTAATTGCTCAGAACGGAAAGACTTGTAGCAGTATGGGAGGAGAAGGCTTGTCTTTTGATTATTTTGGCACAGACACTGAAACGATCAACCGCACTGTTCAAGGTAGAACTGTGAAGGTAAGATGGAACTGGGGTAAATTCAAATCAACAGAAGAGTTCCCAGTAGACGATAACATGATTAACTGGATCATAGGCCAAGAGCAGGCTCTAAACGAGAGCTTCCTATGCTTAAACGAGTGGGTCCACAAACTTAAGTATTTAGAGCAGACACAGTGGTACACTTACTGGAGCAAACCTGAAGAGCACAAGCCATCCGCAAAAACGATGATCAGCCCAGGCCCATACTTGCTGCTGTTAGGCGACCCCGGAACAGGCAAGTCGCTTCTTGGAAGAGCCTTAGCTGAAAAATTAACGCAAGTTTACAAAGAAAACGGCATAAAACTTTTCGATGTACTCTCCTGGAAAAATCCTGCAATGCCCAGTCAGCCTCGTGTATCTATTCACAAGGCTGGAGAAGGCAAAAAAATACAGCAAAAAGAACAGCTCAAAGAGCTTAAGCGTAAATTCGCGACAAAAGTCGGTCTCAGAGTTGTACAAGCATTTATGCTTACATTAGGGGTACTGCTCTTAGGAATAGGTCTATACTTTATGGTTGACGCATGGCAAGCATGGAACACCGGCGGCGTTTCGCTCGGAGGCACCGCTTGGCAAGAATTGTATAATAACAATTTTTCAGCGTACCTTATTGATCGTTTCTTAAATATTGTGCCAGTAACATTCATTCCAGGCGGCAGCCTGATCTTCTTTAGCGTCTTCTTATGGTGGTTTACACGCATAGGCGGGTTGACCAATCTCCGCGGTATCGGAGGCGCGCAACAATCTGATGTTCCAAAACTTATAGTGGATAACAGTTCAGAACATGCACCATTTGTAGATGCCACAGGCCATAGAAGCGCGCAGCTCTTTGGGTCTGTAGCATGGGATCCTTTCCAAACCGGCGGGTTGGGCACGCCAGAGCACCAGCGAGTTACCGCGGGCGACGTACACAAAGCATCCCTTGGAATACTTTACATAGACGAAATTAAAAACCTAGATCAGGAAGAGGCAATTACCCTGCTAACTGTTCTGGAAGATGGGCAGCTACCTATAACCTTACGCGACAGATGGCATGGAGGAGGTACTTCGGCGATGGCAGTATCAACAGAACCTGTTCCAGCCATAACTTTCTTAGTAGGCGCTGGAAACTTTGACAGCATCGGTCAGATTCACCCTGCGCTTATGGATCGCTTCTACGGCTACGGCAAGGTCGTGCGCATGAACAACGACATGCCTAATACGGTGGAAAACAGACGAAAGTATGTTCAGTTTATAGCGCAAGAGGTTAAGCGTTTCAATCTGATACCCTTCGACAGAGAGGCATGCATCGAAATAGTTGAGGAAGGCCGGCGAAGAAGCAACAAACGAGATGCACTTACTACGAGGTTTAGACCGCTAATCTCCATAATAAAGACCGCGGCGACGTTGGCTATGAACGAGAACTGCAAAGTAGTTGAGCGGCGTCACGTTCTAGAAGCAATAAACGAGCACTGCAAAACAATTCAAAAACAGCTGCTGGAGCACGAAATTCAGGAAAGGGGTAAACTTTTGGAAATAAACCCTGAAGGCGTAAAACTTGGTCAGATCCACGGTTTGGCAGTTGTTCATGATCCGTACAGCGGTGAGATGACAGGTAACGTCCTTAGCGTAAAAGCGCAGTTGGTTAAGAAAAGCGAACTTGCACGTGATAACCCACTTAAAGGTTACTACAAGGTGACTGGCGTTGCTAAAGGTCAAAGCTTCATCTCAGATAGCATAGCCAAGGTTAGAAGCGTTATTCTTCAAAAATACGGTGTGGACATAGCGCAGGATTACCTAACGCATATAGATTTTGCGCAGTCATATGGTGTTGATGGGCCTTCTGCAGGCGTGACAATGGCAATTCTTCTGTGCTCACTTATTGAAGGAAAACTGATAAGACAGGATGTAGCAGTTACCGGAGAAATAAACCTCAGCGTCAGCGGCACCATCCAGATCACCGCGGTTGGAGGCGTTCACGAAAAGATTAAAGCTGCTGAAGCGTGGGGCTTCAAGAAAGTGGTTATCCCGCAAAAAAACTATGCACATTCGATTGATCCGCGCGATTACACTATCGAAGTGGTGCCTGCCGCTACATTGGACGACTACTTAAAAGAATGCCTTGTAGAACAGCAAGTTATTCAAATTCCCATTCAAAAGTACAAGCGTAAACCCTATTGACTGCTAAATCTCTAATGCTGAAGTGGCTAAAACTCGCTTATTTTCTGCTTATACTATTGACGCATAATTCTTGTCAAGTGAGTCTCGTTGCTCCGATATTACCGAAAAATTATCAATCACGGAGGTTCACCATGCATCAAAGCTTGAAGCACGTATACAAAAGCATCGCCCGAACATACACATAATAGCCGAACGTGGCAGCAAAAGGCTGCAAGATTGCACGGGCATTAATGAAAAACATTTTTGAGTAGGCAACAGCAAAAATAAATCTCGTGATCGCCATGTCAGGTTTTAAGGTTGTTAACAAGCATTATAACTTCTCAACAAAAGGCGCAATAGAGTTCGTAGATTTAACTGAAAAAGTTCAAGAAGTTGTGTCTAACGCAGGCATTCAAAATGGCGTGGTTCATGTCTTTGCGCCACATGCAACAGGCATACTGATCTTGACAGAAAATGACTATGGCTTGCTTAACGACATCAAAGCTTTTCTTGAAAAAATAGTACCCATGCAAGGTGCGTATCAGCACCCATCTAATGCTTATGCACACCTGCGGTCGGTTCTTTTGCCCCCCGACAAGACGTTACCAGTAATCGATGGACAGGTTGAGTTTGGAACGTGGCAATCTTTGCTTTTCGTGGAAACAGATGTCTACACACGTAAAAGAACAATCATTATTCAAGTCATGGGCGAGACATGAACGCCTATTCGCCTCTTCTACGCATCTTTTTTCAGTAGCTTTTTTTAGAGCTAAATTCTGATTGCACTTTTCGCAGAAAGTATTTGTGGGGATTTCGCATTTCGTACGTCCCCTTCAAACACCATTTACCATGTTATTTTAACTTTTTAGAATTAATTTATGGAAATTCGAGTGATAATTTTAACTTTTTATTGTAAAAAGTGACTATTCGAAATTTTTTCGCAAGCCATAAAGGGAAAAAGAGAGTGTACTTTCCCGCAAAAAATCATAGCAACCTACCAAAAATTAATCGTAAAGCACAACATAATGCGTGGTTTTTGTGATTTTCTATTATAAATTCGGCAGAATAATGCTTTTTCTCTGGAATTTTTCTTATTAAATTTCATGTATTTATAAGCTTCGTTGAAATTCGAGTCCAACTCACGTTTTTAGACGATGAGGTAACAAGAAATATAAAAAGAAGGGAGTAGCATGTTAATTTTTGTTCGAATTCGCATTTACAATTTATTACTGTTCAGTGCGAACTCTTTTGTATTTACCACGAGGCCTCATTCGCGCCCTCTTTTTTGTATCAGCCTTTATCAGAGGTTTCTTCGCTAGCACCTCGGTGTCAGAATCGTCAGTAGGTGGAAACTCGAAGGTTTCTTGGAAGTCCTCTAAGGTGGCTTGCTCTGCGCCACTTTGAATCATCGCCGCGATAGCTGCTTTTACATCGTCTGGTTTTGCATTAATGCCTCGGACAGCATCCAAGAGCAATACTGTTGGAAAACCCAGTTTACGCGCATCAAGCACAGTGTTTTTAACGCAGTAGTCAGTTGCTAATCCACCTACAAAAAGCCGCTTAACGCCTGCCTTGTTAAGCATATCCGCAAGCTCAGTGCCGTCAAAGCCAGAGTATGCCTCTTTACGCGGATCTGTCGCCTTTGATATAATTGCTGCATCACTTGGAAGTTTTAAGTCAGGGTGAAACTTGGCGCCTTCAGTGTCCTGCACACAGTGAGGTGGCCATGGGCCTCCTTGCGCTTTGAAAGATATATGATTTGGCGGATGCCAGTCTCTTGTCGCGAAAATTTTAGCATTAGCGTTCTTGAAAATCCTTATGTAATCGTTAAGCACTGGGATCACTTGGTCACCTTCAGGAACAGGCAAGGCGCCGCCGTAGCAGAAGTCATTTTGAACATCTACAATTATAAGCGCATCTGTGCTCTTTACACTTAAGTCGTTTTTCAAGTAGTTCACCTAAACAATATTTAGGCAGACAATTATTAGCGCTATGTTAAAAATATGGGTTGAACAAAGAATAAATGCTTTTCCAAAATTAGTGCACTCGAGTTTTAACATGGAAAAGTAATTAAGTGGCGTTTGAATAAAAGAAAACGGTGATAACATTGGCTGTCTTGGCTTATGTTTTGTTCAAAGTTAATTCAGGAACAGAAAGAGAAGTTTGTCAAAGACTTGTTGAGTTTGACGAAGTGTTACATGCGGACATTATTTTTGGCGAATATGATGTCGTCGCAAAAATTGAGGCACGTGACTTGAGCGCACTGGAAGAATTTATATCAGATAAGATTCGAACTGTGCCAAATGTTCTGGTAACCTCAACCATGATTGTGTCTAGAGCATACAGAGGAAAACATAACCGCGCAAACGCAAAAATAAGCACTTCCTAAAGCGCCAATGCATCTGCAAACGTGTTCTACGCAGAACTCAGCGACATGTAAAACGGTAGAAGTGTGTTTTGTTGATGCTTTTGTATACCACACGACAATGTAACGGAACTTAAAGCAACTTGAACGTGAAATGACGCTTATTCACGGATAGGCTTATTTTTCGAAAAGTGACATTAACTTATTCAGGGCTAAAATATGCAAGCAAAAAAGAAGGCAACTTTCATCACAAGCTCAGAAATGCGCACTTTAGAAATTAACGCGGAATATTTCGGTATCTCTTTACTGCAACTTATGGAAAACGCTGGACGAAACGTAGCCGCGGAAATCGCTTCCCGCTTTCCACGAGAACGAAAAATCATCATTTTCTGCGGTCTAGGCGGAAACGGTGGTGATGGCTTTGTTGCTGCGCGGCATCTTTTAGCTTTGGGTTTTCGCGTATCAGTGGTTCTCGCCGGAAAAGGCGCGGACATCCGACATGAAGCTGCGCTAAAGAACTGGCAAGCCCTTCAAGCTTTACGTTCAAGTATTCCCGTTCAGGAAGTTACAGACAGCGCACTTATACCTAAAGTGGATGCTGAGATAGTTGTTGACGCCCTTCTAGGAACAGGCACAAAAGGTCAGCTGAAACCGCCAATAGCCCAGCTGGTTGAATATATCAACACGTTAAGCGCGTTTAAAGTTGCTGTAGATGTCCCAACCGGAATAGACTCTGATACTGGAGAAGTTTTAGGCAACGCCGTGAAAGCAGATCTCACAGTCACATTTCATAAAGCAAAGACAGGGTTGTACAATGCAAAAAAGTATGTTGGCGAGCTAATTGTGAGCGAAATAGGTCTGCCTGAAACGCTGGAAAAATTCGCTGGGCCCGGCGACGTGGTTCTCGTCAGAAAATCGCGCCTCGCAAGTGCCCATAAAGGTGATTTTGGAAGGTTATTAGTTGTCGGAGGTAGCGAGATTTTTTCTGGAGCACCTGCCTTGGTTGCGTTAGCGGCTCTGCGGACAGGCGTGGACATTGTTTACCTGGCTGCGCCAACGAAAACTGCATACGCCGTATCGTCGATGTCGCCTAATTTGATAACACTAAAGCTTAAAGGTGAACAGCTGAACTTAGAGAATGCAGCCGAATTGACGCCGTACTTGGAAATGGTTGACGCCGTTGTCATGGGACCAGGCCTTGGCTTGCATTCTAAAACTCGAGAATTTGTTAAAGCATTCGTGTCGGCAGTTGAAAACGCGGGCAAACCACTACTTCTTGACGCGGACGGCTTGAAAGCTTTCGCCGAATTCAAGCGCAAATTAAAGGTGCCGCTTGTGCTTACGCCGCATGCTGGAGAATACGCTGTGCTCACAGGACAAAAACTGCCGGAAAAACTTGAAGAACGCGCCGTTGAAGTACAAAGAACAGCTGCTGAACTCAAATCGGTAATTTTGCTGAAGGGACAAGTCGATGTAATTTGCGATAAAACACGGGTTAAACTGAATTTCACCGGTAATCCAGGCATGACGGTTGGCGGTACCGGCGACGTGCTTTCAGGCATAGTAGGCGCGTTTTTGGCACAGAAATCTGACGCGTTTGATGCTGCAGTTGCGGGTGCCTTCGTGAATGGCGCAGCAGGTGATTTCGCTGCAAACACGATTGGCTATCATCTAGTGGCCACAGACCTCCTCGACTGGATTCCCCGCGTTTTAGATGAGCCCATGAGCCACGTGAAGGTGCGAAAGACAGGTGGAGCAGTCGCCTAAGTTAACCATCTACCACGCGAACCAGTGTGATCCCAAACGGTGTACAGGATTAAAGCTTAAGCGTCATGGTTTGGCTAGGATAGTAACTAAGATACGGTTTTTGCCGAAGCGTGCTGTTGTGCTTAATCCATTCGCTGAAATAGCCTTTTCGCCTGCTGACCGTGAACGCGTCGCCCGCTTTGGGCTTGTCGCATTAGATTGCAGTTGGGAGCACGCTGAAAAAGTCTTAACCAAGCATGTAAAGGGAACGGCACGTTGCCTACCCATCTTGTTGGCAGGTAACCCTGTAAACTTCAGCAAAGCCACAAAGTTAACGACCGCCGAAGCACTTGCAGCGGCATTGTATATTGCCGGTTTTAAGGATGATGCACGAAGGGTGCTTTCAATTTTCACGTGGGGCCACACTTTTTTTGAATTAAACGCTGAGCACCTTGAAGATTACGCTGCTGCACAAGATAGCTTAGATATCATCAAGATAATGAAGTTAAAATTTGGAAATTTGTCGCAGAAAAGAAACGGCGATGTTTGTTAGACTCTACTTGTAGGCTTCATCAACAGTTGTTTTGTCACAACCTAAAAAAAGAAAGGGGAATTTGCAACATGCTGCTGTCATGATTATTTTTTCTTGAGTAACAGTAAAGCAAAGCCTATAATAACCACTACGAGTATGGCGATTCCGAAGCCTAGTATGTAAGTCTCAGCCATCGATGCGGGCATGGCGGTAGGTTCAGTTGAAGCAGGCACTGCTTCCTCAACGTATATGGCTGTTTCTGCGGATGAGCCGTAGTAGGATTCTGAACCGCTGAAGGTGGCGATCACCGTGTACTTGCCGGGGACAGGAGGCTCAAACGTGGCGCTGTAGAAGCCGCTCGCATCACTAGTCGTCTTAGCCACGTCGTAACAGTTACCGTTCGGGTCAAGCACCGTAATAGTAACATCAACGCCTTTGATGTTTGCGGGTTTAATTTGCTGCATGTAGACGTACTCCATCCATTCGCTCATGTATTCATCTGCGATTGCTGGAACGCCTTTCGGGAACCTAGCGCGTATATCGTAGTCTTTCGTGCCAGGTGACTCGTCGGTAACCATGCCCTTCACAAGTATCTTGCTACCGTGCACTGAGATTTCAGGTGTAGCTTCAACGGTTACGGCTGTTGGGCCTTTACCGAAGCAGTATATCTGCGAGTCGAAGCTGTTCCATTGTACCATCATGCCGTCCGCGTGGGCGGCGGGGCATCGGCCGCTGTAGCTTAAGATCTTCCAGATTAGCTCGCCTGTTGTCGCGTTTATTGCCAGCCTGTATGCTGGGTGCAGCGGTGGATTGTACATGCTACCTTCAGAGAAGAACAGTTTGCCGTCGCAGATTGTTCCAGACCCGAATACCCAGAGTGGATACATTGGAGTTGGCGCGTCGTACGCAGCGCTTCTTGGCTCAAAAGTCCACTTGATCTGGCCTGTTTTAAGGTCTAAGGCGTTAACGTATCCTCCGAAGTCCCAAATGTAGACGTTGCCGTAGGCTATTTCGGCTGCAACGGATATGCAGCTCCATGCGTTGCCTGGGAGCTTGACAGGTCCCCAGAGCAGGTTGCCGTTTTCAAGGCTGTAGCCATACGCCTCGTTCTTGTCTTTGTTATGCATCACGAAGACGCCGTCGCGTGCGGCAAGTATGCTCATGTCCTCGTATCGGGGCATGGTCATGTTCTTTGGTCCCCAGAGCAAGCGGCCTGTCTTCGCATCGAAGCCAGCAGCGATCATGTAGCCTAAGTTAAGCGAAATGAACATTCCAGGCGTGGGGTTGTATGTTGCAAGTATCACTTCGGGTGTGCGTGCAGCTATGCTCAGCGAGCCGCCGATGGGCTTTCCATCGACAGTTGTAGGTAGCGGCACTTGCCATTCGATGCCAGCTGACCAGTTATATGATCCAGTGGGGCGGATAGTGATTTTGTCAAAGCTTGCGCTCATCATCAGTTTAGTTGAGTTCCAAAGCACGAGATTGCCGCCCGATGTGTAGTAGGCTAGCAATGTTCCGGGGCATTCCCCTTCTAAGGAGATCATAAATGGCACGTTCTGAACGCTAGTTATGTTAAAGATGAATACGCCTGTCATTGGGTCGTATACGTTAAAGTAGGTGGGTGTTCCGAAGAATGCAGCGGATTCAGTAGCGTACAGGAATGCCCATGAACCGTATTCTTGCATGCCATGGAATCTGAGTATTTGGCCCATTCGGAAAACTTCGTTACCAGTGTTTCCCGCGCTTCTGGTCCAGACTGTTTCTCCTGTGCGGAGGTCAACTGCTATCCACTCGGCTTTTTGCGCGTTAGGTCCTGCGAAATGCGTGTAGTAAAGGATGCCGTGAAGGACTATGGGCTCAAAGAAGTTGGTGGCAATTGTTGTTGACATGTATTGACTCATTTGGTCGTTAGGTATCGGAGATCCTGGCTGACCGCCAAGATGTGTGGGTTTAGTCCACAAGATGTGCGGAGCATTTGGTGCGGTAGAATATGGCTGGAAGTTGCCCATTGCATCATACATGCCGGTAGTTGCGAAGGAAGCCGCGCGAAGACCATACCAGCTTCCGCCAAGCTGGGCCCAGTCCCAGTTAGTTGCGTAAATTGGGCGGGACCAATACTCGGTTGGAAGCGGCGGCGTCTTATAGTTCATGCCTACGGGGTCTGACTGAACCGTAAGGGTTACTTCCGGACTTGTACTAGGCAGATATGTTAGCTCAACACGTGTAGGTGGACCGAACAAGCTGGACATGGACCCGTTTACGTACTGGCCAGGATAGATTGCTTTGAATTTATATTGACCCGTTGTGGATGGCACAAACGTGTCCCACATACCGCCGGTTGGGTCAGACTTGTAGGGACCGAGTGTTTCTTTTGATCCATCAGGCTTTGTGACTTCAACTGTTACGCCTGTATACATGTCACCAGTACCTGCAAGACCGGCTGTAAGCGGAGGCTTGCTGAAGAAGGCGTTAACGTATACTGTTTGTCCTACGCCTACAGGGTTAGGAGCAACGCTAACATACAGGAAGGTTGGTACTTCGCCTAGCTGCAGTTGAGCCTTAGAAACAAGCACCGCGGAGCTTGCAGCAGCGACTAATAAGACAACAGCAATTGCAGCAGCAATTTTGTTTGTCCTCATTATTCGTCTCTCTCCTTTTACTCCTTGATTACTTCAAGGACATATGCTAATTCAGTGCTTTCTTATTTAAAATTTATTTTTGATAATGAAAATATCAACATTTGTAGCCTTGTTTTGTCCCTCAGATCGTGTGGCTATTGAAAGTTGCTGACGGCAGATTCGCACTAACACAGCGACGTAGACAAATCAATGTTTTAAATTAATATTAATTTAAAAGTCACAATGCTATTATGACTTTTTTTGCAGAGGATTACCTGTGACCACGCAAAACAAGGCAAATCAAATTGCAGCGCTCAACGAGCAAATAGCCTCTTTAAAAGAGGAAATCAACAAAGCTAATGCGGACATTAAAGTGCACCTTGAAAAAAGAGACAAACTCAATGTTCAATTCAGAAAGTATCGTGAGGAGATACAAGCTCTTAAGAATGAACGTGACCTTATAAACGATGTAGTAAAGGCGTTAAAGCAGCAACGTGACGCTGCAAGAGAAAAAAGGAAAAAAATGATCGCGGAAATAAGAGCAATAACTGATGAAATAAGAGCACTAAAAGCAAAAAAGCCGAGGAAAAGCCGTCAACAGCTAGAAAAGGAAATTCACGACATTGAATGGAAGATTCAAACGATGCCGCTTGATTTGCAGGAAGAAAAAAGACTTGTGAACGAAGTAAAGCAACTTGAACCGCAACTGAGGATATATCAGAAAATTGAACAGCAAAACATAAGAATTACAGAACTGCAGAAAGAAATTGAAGCCCTTGAGGCTAAGGCGAACACGAGTCATCAGGAATTGATAACCGCTGCTCAAAGAAGTCAAGAACTTCATGCGATGATAATTACCAAGATTAATGAGGCAACTGCCATTAAAAGAGAGGCTGACCAGCTGCACAGCGCCTATGTGCAGGCAAAAGAGCGAACGGAACCTTTGCGTCAAGCGTTGAAAGAGTTTATTGAACAAAAAAGGCAGCTGCAAAATGCCATAAAGAAAGAAAGCGAAATACAAAAGGAAACTGCTGAAAAAGTGCTTAAGGAAACTCTTGAGGCTCAAGCGCGAAGCAAGCTGCAACAGGGCGAAAAACTAAGCTGGGAGGAGTTTCAGTTGCTTGCAGACGACGAATCAGAGGATCAACAAACGGAAGATTAAAGTTAACTTATGAGAAGAATAGGAATAGAGAATAGATGAATGAAAAGGAAACTGCTGAAGAAATAAAAAAGCGTATTCTAATCTTATGTGTTGACAGAGATGGCGATATAGAAAAAAAAGCGGGAATTAATACTCCGATTTTAGGAAGAAACGCAAATTTGGAAGCCGCTGTATCTTTAGCATTGAGCGATCCTGAAGAGTCAGACTCCAACGCCATGTTTGAAGCAGTGCGCTTATACGATAACTTGCAAAACGAAAAGCAATCTGAAGAAATCTTTGAGATTGCAACAATTTCTGGAACGGAACTAGGTGGAGTAAGTGCAGACAGAAAATTGGTTGCGGAACTAAATAATGTAATACAAACATTCAATGCAAGCGAAGTTATTTTGGTCACCGACGGATATTCTGACGAAGCAATTTTGCCGCTTGTGGAATCGAGGGTACCAGTCTCATCTATCCGGCGGATAGTTGTTAAACATAGTGAATCAATCGAAGAAACAGCGGCGCTATTTTCACGTTACATCAAACTCATATGGGAAACCCCACGCTACGCCCGCCTAGCCTTAGGCATACCGGGACTACTTTTCTTCCTTTATGGTGTTCTCTCCATAATACCTGGCGCAGTTAACTATTACCTCATAACAATAGTCCTTATTTTAGGAGCGCTCTTTCTTATCAAGGGTTTTGGCGTTGACAGAGGAGTCAGAAACTTTTACAGGTGGGCTAAAGAGTACTCGCCGCCACCGCTGCCAATGCAAATCTCAAATTATACTGTCATTGCGGGAATTCTCTGCACAGTGGTAGGCGTGTACTTAGGATTAATCAATGCATCTAACAACATAATCCCTGTTCCTGAAGATTTAGCAGGTTGGCTCAGCGCTCTGCCAACAGCATCAGGGTTCTTCATTAAGGGATTCACAGATCTAACGATTGTAGGCATAATCATTGCACTTTTCGGTAGAAGCATACGCTTTTACTTTGAGCGGGACACGCGGTTACTACGGAACACTGCCTTAATAGTGTCTGTAGCTTGGTTCCGCTGGATTCTCGACGCAACAGCAAACATCCTTATCAAGCCTGGTCTCGGACTTGAGAATCTCGAATTCTCTAACTTAGTTTATGCTATAATCGTGGGAATACTCATTGCCATTGCGTCGGTGTTGTTGGTAATTGTCATTCACAGATCAGCTACAGACTTCTTCCAAAAACCTGAAAGCAAAGCTGCTGATGAATTCGAAGAGCCTCAATCACAAGATAAAGTGTGATAATCATTTACTGTAAATTTTGTTTAAACTATAGCAAGCTTTAATTGAAAGCATTAAAATTTTTACTTTCATAGTTAATGCTTTGTGGCAACATCCAGAAAACATGGGGAATTAAGTGGTGCTTAAGAAACTTCTCGCAATTGTAGGGGCCTACAAACTTTATGAAAAATGGCTATGGCACCAAGTTAAGAATGGCGCAAAAGTGGAGCACATAGCCATAATTTTGGACGGAAACAGACGATGGGCTCTAGAGAAGGATCTTAATCCATGGTTGGGGCACAAGAAGGGCGCTGAAAAAGTTGAACAGCTTCTGGAATGGTGTGACAAGCTTGAGGTGAAAGTTATAACGCTCTATGCATTTTCCACAGAAAATTTTAGGCGGTCGCCCCGAGAGGTTGCAGAGATTATGAAGCTTGCTGAGGAAAAGTTCCGTAAACTTTTAACTGATGAACGCATACACCGAAATAAAGTTCACGTGAAAGTTATCGGCCGCATAAACCTTTTACCGAAAAGTCTCCAGCAGTTTATTGCAGATGTGGAAAAAGCAACAGAAGATTATGATAGACAGTTTTTGAATATTGCTTTTGCTTACGGCGGAAGAGCTGAAATTGTTGACGCAGCTAAATCGATTGCAGAGAAAGTGCTGAATGGCGAATTGAAACTTGATGAGGTAAGCGAAGAGATTTTTGAGAAGCACCTTTACACAGCACATCTACCTAAACAAGAACCTGACTTAATCATTAGAACCTCAGGAGAAGAAAGGTTAAGCGGGTTTCTGCTTTGGCAATCAGCCTATAGTGAACTTGCCTTTTTGGATGTTTACTGGCCTGATTTTCGACTGATAGATCTTTTGCGAGCTATACGGACCTTCCAAACTCGCAAACGCCGTTACGGCACGTGAAGTAAGCTAGCCACGCTTTTTGGCGCTCACAATGGAGAGGACATCTCTATCTCGTAGAACGGCGTCCTCACCTATTCTTTTTCGTTCTCGTGCGTCTACTGCGTAAATGAAGCTTTCACCAAGCTCGGTGTGAATAAGATAAGCAAATTGACGAGCCGTTGTCCCGTATGGTACAAGGTAAACGTCTGGCAGAACACGCCCATCATGATCCGACAAGTGCTCCACGTCCTCGACAGGATAAACGGATATCATGTTCAGAAGCTTAAGGTAAGCCATGTTTATGGCATCTTGAACGCCAGTGGAGCCGTTTTTAACTAGCACTTTTTCACGTATGGTTTCTAAGGCGTGGATTTGACTTTGCGACAGACTTTCGGGATGAAGTATCTTGAAGTTGCAGTCGCCTGGCTTATAGTCGATAAGCTGTTTTTCAGCTGCGCGTCTAAGCGCAAGCTCAGCTTCAGCGCAGCAAGGAATAACCGTGTAATCGAGTTGGCGTAGCCTCTCCAAGTTTGCTTCAGCAGTTGGTATATCAATTTTGTTGGCAACTATAAGCATGGGTTTTGAAATTCGTCTGAGTGTGTCCACAAATTTCAGAAATTCTTCTTCACTCCAACTGGTAGGCTTATCTGCGTTTAAGCCAGCCTTCCTGACAGCCTCAAAAATGTAGCTTCGCCTTATGCCTAAGCCGCTTAGGCGCTCTTCAAGCATGCCGTACAGATCTTTTGATTCAGCCTCTGTAGTTCTCGCGAGCTTCGCCCAGTCTTTCTTTATTATTGACGCAATCCACATAGTTATTTCACGCTCCAAGAACTTCACATCTTCAAGCGGATCATGTTCACCCGGCTTGCATAAGCGTCCTTCGCAGTCTGTGCCTCCTGAAGCGTCAACGATGTGAACAAGTGCGTCTGCTTTGCGTATCTCGTCTAAGAATTGGTTACCTAGCCCGCGTCCTTCCCATGCTCCTGGAACGAGGCCGGCGACGTCTATGATTTCCACGGGAACAAGCCTTACGCCATCAATACAAAGGGAGTTTCTCGGGTTATCTTTTACCTGAAATTCTTCATGGACGCAAGGTGTTCGCACGTAGCCGACGCCGCGGTTGGGCTTTATGGTAGTGAAGGGGTAATTTGCGATTTCCGCTGGCGCCAAAGTAGCAGCGCTGAAAAATGTTGATTTACCCGTGTTAGGTTTTCCGATTACTCCCAGTAATCGTGTATAGGCTCTTTGCATGAAGCGTATTTCACCATTCTGTAAATACTGATTGTTACCCTAATGCTATATGATTTGTGCTCAAAAGGTAGCAACGAAAAAATTGGATTAAAAAGGGAGGAAACAGCTTATTCTTCCATCATTATTAATGTAAGCGTTGATCTGACTTTGTTTATAGTTCTAATTCGCCGTGTCACTAATTCTTTCAGTTCATCCATGGAGTCAGCTTTGATTTTTATAATCAAATCGTAAACGCCGTAGGCAAAGTAGGCCTCTTCTACGCCCTCAACCACTTTTAACAACTTTAAGACCTCGTCTTCCGAACCTGATTCCACGTTTATCAATACAAAAGCTCTGGGCATCAATGATCTCCTCAATTATATCCTAACTGGTGGTTGGTGGTTAAAATATTTTACCAAAAAACAGCCGCATTCAAGCTTGGCAACCTAAATATCTGCACACACATACGCTGTTTATACTTGTTCTTGAGAGGCGACGCGCACATGCAAAGTAGTCAAATAGGCTGTTAGGCTTTCTACACATTGGATTTCTTTTCCCACCAATGCGGAGAGACGCCGCCAAAACCCAAGGTTAGCCTTTATTCCCGTGTGCTCCAAGCTTTGCTTGAAGATGTTTGTAGCTTCCCTTCCTCGCCTGTCAAAATCGAGGAACAAGATAACTTCAGGCGCGTTTAGCGCCTCTATCTCAGAGACTACATCCACAAAGGATTTACCGCCTGTTTTGACTGTTACTATCGCACCTGTTAAGCCAAGGCTACGCAGTGTTGCCGCGTCCTTTTTTCCTTCAACTATTATGGGTTTCCCTTTTGCTGATTCCTCTGCGAGCTCTTCAAGAATTTGAATGATTTTCTCCTCTTTTTCCCTTAACCTTGTAGACAATGCAGGTTACCTTGTTATTTTGGCTTTGCGGACAATCTCTAAGCAGTCACTTGCTTCTTTATTGTTTGCGAAATATCGGCGTACAGGCTCAAGGATTTCTGCGAGTTCTGCTGCAACGCCACTTTTGAGGTCCTGTGGGTGAAGCTTGCCTTGCACGTAAGCCTCTTCAAGCTCGCTGAAACTGTGAAACTCGACGGTGCCGCCGAAGCGGGCTGGGCGCTCGATGGTGAAAACTGGTTTTTCTCGGAAGATTATGTGTTTGCAGATGTCTATTACGGGGTTGAATGTTACGGTTCTTTCGGGGCAGAAGGCGCGCATCATCTTCTGCCGTATTTCCTCAGGTGTATCATAAACGAAGATGCAGGTTTCTGGCTTGCTTTTCGACATTTTCGCGGATGACAAAGCCTCTTTCTCTTTTCCCTGCGGAATCGGCCACACGCTGGGCTTCTCTAAGCCTTGCAGCAGGTGATGGTGAATGCAAACGGGTTTCCAGTAGCCGATTTTTTCGCCGAGCTCGCGGGCGACGACGTTGGCTTTGCGCTGGTCCATGCCTAGCTGGCAGACTTTCACGCCTAAGTGGAATATGTCGGCGACTTGCATTGGCGTGTACAGGAAGTCTGAAACATAGCGTGCGTCGGTTTCTTTGCGGCCTGCAATCTCCAATGTGCGTCTTGTTCTGGCTACGGTCATGTTTTTGGCGATCAGTAGGGTTTTCGCCCAGTAATCCAAATCGTCATAAAGCTCGTCTGAGTAGATGAACTCCACCTTGTCTGGGGGCACGCCGAGCGCTATCCACGAGTGACGGAAAAGATCCGCGGCTTTGCGGATAAGCGCCATGTCGCCGCCGAGCTTGTTGTTAAGCCACCCGTGCCAAGTGGCCAAGAAAGCTTTGAAGCGCAAGCCTGCCTCAGCGAAATCCTTCATTTTGTAAGCGCAGATAACGCCTGTGCCCAAATGTACTAGACCAGAGGGCTCCCAGCCGTTGTAGGCTACGGGATGCGGGTCAGATTCTAAAAGCTGCCGTAAATCGCTTGGTGTAAGCACTTCTTCTGTAGGCGGCCTGCAAACTAGCTCAATTTGCCTTTCAATGTCCATGGTATTCAGCTTCAGTTACGTTTCTGAGTTCATATATAACTGTTAACTTAAAAATTTAGTCTGCCAATTGCTTATTTTTTCGCGGGCGGTTGTTTCCCATGTAACCTATCACTTAACCTCACAGTGGAGCGGTGCGCTCCTCTTGGCTAAGCTCTCTCGGCATGGGATGTTGGTGCCCGCGCCCACTGTGTCCCATGTTTGGGTAAACCCGCCATCACAAGTAGGCAAGCTTTGTGTGGCTTGCGGTCTTCCGTTGGGTCCGTCGTCATGGAGTTATCCAGTGGGATAAAATATTAAGGAAAAATAGGGAATTAAGCATTGCTATCTTTTGGTTTGCTCGAAAGGTCGTTTTCTGCACTTGACGCTTGAGCAATCATTATTGATTTATCGGTTTATGTGAAGTTGATAGGTGACTAAGGTCAGTTTTTTGCCCCATGGCGCGTCTATCAGCGTCTCGCTTATTTGCGTAAAGCCGTTTTTCTCGTAGAATCGTCTTGCATGGGCTTCGTCTTTTCCAGCGTTTGCAATTAGGGTTTTTGTGCCTTTTTGTTTTTGGTCGATTATGGCTTTATGCAGTAGTTGCGTTCCCACGCCTTGTCTTACGTATTGCGGGAAAACTATTATGCGCTCTAACTCTGCTATATAATCGTCTTGCAGGGTAACTTGAGCAAAACCCGCGATTTTGTCGCCGTCTAACGCTATATGAAAAGTTGTTTTTCCCGTGGCGGCTGCTTTTAGCAGTGTTTCTTCTGCAAAAGCGTTTTTAACATAATCTTCGGGAATTCCAAATTTGGCGACGTTATCCTGGTATACTTGGATGTTTTTGTTTTCTAAAAGAGCTAAAAGTAGTTTAGAGAGAGCGCTTATGTCTTTTTGAGCTGCTTTTTTAATTTTAATCAATGCTTGGCACATTCTCCAAATTGGCAACCTTGACAAGGCACATAATTTGTTAATATAGGTATAAAGAATTTGCAGAGAAGGGATCTGACCAAAAGAGTGGGGCCGAGGTTGGGATTTGAACCCAAGCAAAAGGCTCCACAGGCCTCTAGGCTGCCAGACTACCTCACCTCGGCCACTTTTTGGAAGTCTTCGGAAACTGGCGACATCAGGTTTTATTATCATTTGCGTTTCCTCAGGAATATTAATGTATCTTTTTGACAGACGTATTCGAAGCGTACCTCGAGCAACTCTTTGACTTCTTCAGGTTTCTCTGCGATTCTTACTGTGAATTGGTCGTTTGCGCCAGCTTCAAAGAGTGTGTGTTCGATGTTTATGTATATCTCGGTTGATTTTAGCGATGTATGTCCAAGGAAGTGTTGTACGTAGTATGGGTCGTTGGTTTGATGATAGAGCATGTCTGCTTTCCCTGCGCAACCGTTCAGGCTGAACTGTTGCCCTTCGCAGTTTCACGCACTGTCCCCGCATACTTCGCCTCCAACTCAAACAGCCGCTTCTCAACTTCACGCACACGCAGAAAATCAGGCACCTTATCGCAGTAGATCCTCGCTAGGGCCGCGACAACATGAAGCCTCTGCACCTCAACCTTCGTTAGCTCAAGTTGACACGCGGCTTTTAAGGCGCCGGAAAGCATCTTTAACGCTTCCTCCAGGCCAGGTTCTCATGAAGAATCGCAGTAGTTGTTGTTGACCACAAACGCAGATTAGGGTCAACAACTTCTAAGCCAAGACACCGCGCCTCTCCATAAGTGAAAGGATAGAGGAAACAATAGCGAAATTTAGGTCGAAAATCGAGTGGCGCAAAAAACTGCCAAGTCAGATAGAAAATTCAGAAGAACTCTAGCTTTAAGTAGCCGAATGGCTATGGCGAGAGAGGCAAATTTACATTTTCAAGAAAACTAAGCGGAAACTTGCAGCGACTAAGTCGCCGTTATTCGGCACCAGCGAAAAACCTCAGGAGCAGGTTGAAGATGCCGGCGCAAACGAAGGGTTTCGCCGAAAGCCTAAACGAAACCCTTAAAGCCTACTATAAAATGTGCAACGAATACTTTCAGCTGCAAAGCTTGAACGGCTGTGTTTTAACAAGGTAGTTGTTGATAAACGCAGTTTACCGCCTCGTTTATCAACTTCTAAGCTAGTTGCGAGGGGTCTCTATATGTTTAGTTAATTGTAACTCACAACATTGCCACTTTCGGCTAAAATATTTGAACTCGCTTATTCTTACGCCTAAAAAATACCCATAAAGATCTCCTTGAGCCAGCACACTCCGCTCAATATAACCCTAACAAAAACTTGATTCCCGTTGTTTTAAACTCCTAAACAAACAGTTCCATCTAATAGTAGGATACCTCTCAGCAAGAAACTCTTCATAAATAGCACCCCTCAACTTTGGAGGTGTATCATCAAAACTTACAACCTTAATACGTTTCTTTTCAGCTATTTCCGTTAATTTTATCTTTAACCCGAGAGAAAGCAAAGTTAGTCCCGTTATTTAATCAAACAGACGCGAAAAAAGAAATAACCATGACAACAAGATAAAGCTCACGCCTAATATGCATATAACCAAATGTTTCAGATACTATGACCCCAAGAAACAGCGGGAAATATGCGCAGTCTTTCAAATAACTGATGTCACATTGAGAGCCTTCTATAAGCAATGGTTGAAAGAATTTCCAGACATGTTCCAAGACGTAATAAAAATACTCCACCAAAAGCCTTGCCATTGCATAATAGACTCGGATTATAACAAAAGAAAGCGCAGTCAATATTAGATAACTTTCACGAATTAACAGCACCAGTGGCTTATCAAAAAGTGGTTAAAAAGATATAGTACCGTTGCAATTCATTTAGTTTCAATTAATATCTGGAGTTAATAACTTTATTATTTTATCATCGTTCTAACAGGTAAGGCATCGCTGAAACTCAAGGACATCGCTTACAAAAAATTGAAAACGCGTAAAGAGGACGGAAGCGGTGACAAAACAAAGTCAGCATAGGAGTTTCGAGCAAATCCTGCTGGAAGCGATAGATGAGGCGCTCTCTTCCTTAGGAGAAGGCGTGAAGAAATCCATATACTTTCATGTAGAGAACAGTTTCAACATTAAACGACAGGAGATTCCTCAGAGGCTTGCTGATTTTTCAGAAGCACTTGAGCGAATTTTCGGTCCAGGCGCTAGGCACTTGGAGATTTCATTCATGAAAAGCCTCCACGCGAAGATTGAGGTTACCTGCAAGTGGCCTGAGTATGAGTGGCCGCTGTCAAAATGGATTATTCCAGAACTGACATTTCAAGAGTACGTGCGACTTATGCAGCAGAAATTTGAGGCTGCGCATAAAAGCAATATAGAAATGGGGGTTCTGCAATATGAACGCGAAGAAACACATAGGTAAAAGGAAAGCTAGGGTTCTCCTGAACCTTCTATCTGACTTAGCAGTTTTAGTTGATGAAAAAGGGCGATTTCTAGTAGTGAACGACGTGTTCGAGGAAGTGACTGGGCTAAACCAGAAAGAACTAGTTGGCAAATCTTTTTTGGAGCTTGATATTATTTCAGCAGAAAGTAACGCAGTTCTCTTGGAAAATCTAAAGAAACGTCTGCAAGGCGCTTCTGTTGAGCCATATGAAGTGTATTTTATAGATAAGGCTGGCGTAAAAAGATGTGTTGAAGTAAAAGGAAAAAAAGTTAGCTACGCGGGGAAACCTGCTGTCCTCGTAGTGTTTCACAACATTACTCGAAGAAAAGAAAACCAGCAGCGACTGAAGGAATACGCTGAGCAAATAGAAGCACTTGTAAATGAGAAGGTTAAAGAAATCAAAGAAAACGCGCAAAAGCTTAGGGAATCTGAAGAGAAATATAGAACAATATTCGAAGAAGCACTTGACGCCATCGTAATAGCCGATGCCGAAACAGGCATAATAATTAACTGTAATCGTGCAGCATCAGAATTGGTGGGCAGAGAGAAATCAGAACTGATTGGTAAACACCAGCGGATTCTTCATCCACCGGAAGAAATCATAGGAGACTTTAGCAGGACTTTCAAACAGCATCTCAAAGAAAAAGAAGGACAAATTCTGGAAACAAAGGTTATCACCAAAAAGGGCGAAATCAAAGATGTTGCAATCAAAGCCAATATCTTTGAATTTCAGGGCAAAAAATGCTTCAAGGTGTATTCCGAGACATCACAGAACAGAAGAAAGCTGAGATGGCGTTGAGGCTGAGTGAGGAGAAGTACAGGGAGCTAATTAATGGAATGAATGATAGTGCTTGGGTCATTGATTTTGACGCGAAGTTTATTGATGTAAATAACGCTGCGGTGAAGGTTCTGGGGTATTCAAGAGAAGAATTGCTGTCTATGGGACCAATAGACATTTACGGCAACTTAACCAAGGAGCAAATCCTTAATCTAATCAAGAATATGCCTGCCGACCACATACAGGTTTTTGAAACAGTCCATATCGCCAAAGATGGGACGAAAATTCCTGTGGAAATTAGCTCTAGCCTTGTGACTTATAATGGAAAACAAGCTATTTTGAGCATTGCCAGGGATATTACTGAACGTAAGCGACTTGAAGATGCTTTGCGAGAAAGCGAAGAAATGTTTCGTGCTATAAGCACTTGTGCTAAGGACGCCATTGTTGTAGTAAGCCGCACCGGTGAAGTTGTTTACTGGAACCCTGCTGCGGAACAAGTTTTTGGTTATAGCCAAGAAGAAGCAGTGGGCAAGAACGTGCTAAACCTGCTGGTTCCTCCTCGGGATCATGGTTTTCAGCGGTCATTTTTTGAACTGGTCGAAAGCAGTCAAATGCTTCAAGGGGAAATACTTGAATTCACTGCTCTTAGAAAAGACGGAAAAGAGTTTCCCGCAGAGCTTTCAGCTGCCCTGATGCCTTTCAAAGGCAAGGTGTGCTTGCTGGGCATAGTAAGAGACGTTTCCGAACGCAAGAAAGCAGAAGCAAAACTGTTAGCCTCAGAGAGAAAATACCGCAGGTTATTTAAGGAACTCAAAAACGCTGAGAAACAGCTACGGGAAGAGCGTGACAGAGCACAAAAATACCTCGATGTTGCCGAAGTCATGCTCGTCGCTCTTAATATCAAAGGTCAAGTCACTTTGTTAAACCGCAAAAGCTGTGAAATTCTACAGTGCAAGGCAGAAGAGGAGCTTGGAAAAAATTGGTTCGATAATTTCGTTCCTAAAGAGATTAGAGCTAATTTGAAAAAGTATTTCAAGTTACTGGTCTCAGGAAAGGCGGAGCTACCGAAATATCATGAAAATCCTGTTCTATCCAAAAATGGAGACATCCGCCTAATTGGATGGAATAACACCCTTTTGCGTGATCGTAGAGGGCGGATCATTGGAACATTAAGTTCAGGAGAAGACATAACCGAACGCAGACAGGCTGAAGAGGCAGTTTTGCGTTCCAAGAAGGAGTGGGAACAAACCTTTGATAGTGTTCCTGACCTGATAGCAATTCTGGATAATCAATATCGGATTGTACGGGTCAATAAAGCCATGGCGCAACGATTAGGCATGACACCTGACCAATGCATCGGACTAAAATGTTACGAGTATGTGCATGGAACCAGTGCCCCGCCTGAGTTCTGCCCGCATGCGAAGACTCTGCAGGATGGGCAAGAACATGTTGCCGAAGTGCATGAAGACCGCTTAGGCGGCGATTTTCTGGTGAGCATCACGCCCATGCATGATGAGCACGGGCGGATCACAGGTTCGGTGCATGTAGCGCGAGACATAACTGAACTTGAGACGGCAAAACAAAAACTAGTTGATGCCCTAAGCGCATCTCACCAGCGTCAGGCTGAAGTTTCAGCTCTTTTGGAAGCGTCCAAAGCCGTCTTGACTTACAGTAAATTTAGCGAAGCAGCTAAAGCAATATTCTCTTCGTGCAAAGAACTCCTCGGGGCGACAGTAGGCTACGTTGCGCTTTTAAGCGCCGATAAGAAAGACAATGAGGTCTTGTTCTTGGATTCTGGAGGTCTTCCATGCAATGTTGACCCTTCACTGCCGATGCCCATTCAGGGGCTTCTAGCCAAAGCATATAGTACAGGAAAAGCTGTTTACTGCAACGACTTTTTGAACAGCGAATGGGCAGGCTTGATGCCCAAGGGACATGTGGCGCTCAAGAACTTCTTGTTTGCTCCTTTAAGAATTGGCAACGAAATCGTGGGTCTGATCGGCGTAGCCAATAAATCCGGCGATTTCACCGATAGGGATGCTCAGATGGCGACTGCTTTCGCAGAAATAGCTTCTGTTGCCCTAAGCAATAGCCGAATGCTGGAAAAGCTTGAAGAGAATGAGAAAAAATTGAAAGAATATTCTGAGCACTTGGAGGAGATAGTTGAAGAGAAAACGAAGAGGTTAAAAGATGCAGAGCGCTTGGCAGCCATCGGCGAATTAGCTGCTATGGTTGGGCATGACTTGCGTAATCCGTTAACAGGCATAAAAAACGCTGTGTACTATCTGAAAAAGAAGGGAAACGCGTGCACCGAAGCCCAAAAAACGGCAATGTTGGAAATAATTGATAACGCCATTGAGCATGCAAACAAAATAATAAACGATCTCCTAGATTACTCGAGAGAAATACATTTAGAACTTGAGGAACGCACACCCTACTTGCTTTTAGCTGAAGCCTTAATGCTGGTTCAGATTCCCGAAAAAGTCAAATTCTTAGACCGAACGCATGACAAGCCGAAAATGATAGTAGACGCACCCAAAATAACCCGTGTCTTCGTTAACCTCATCAAAAACGCCATAGACGCCATGCCTCAGGGCGGAACACTCGAGGTTGAAAGCAAACAGAAAGGAGACAACGTGGAATTTACTTTCAGAGACACCGGCACAGGCATGTCTGAAGAGCTTAAAGCTAAGCTTTTCTCGCCGTTGGTTACGACGAAAGCTCAGGGCATTGGCTTAGGCCTAGCCATATGCAAACGCATTATTGAAGCCCACGGCGGCGAAATCACCGTTCAAAGCGTCTTAGGCAAAGGAACAACCTTCACTGTAACATTACCAGTAAAACCCAAATTGGCGGTTGGAGGTGAAAAGGAATGGGTAATCATGCCAAAATCCTTGTTGTCGACGACGTAAACATAAGAAAATCGCTGGAGGCTATACTCTCCGCCGAAGGCTACGATGTGGACTTGGCAGCAGACGGAAAAGAAGCCATAAGAAAAACTGAATCAACAACCTACAATGTTGCGTTGATAGACATTCGGCTACCTGACATGGACGGAGTAGAGCTCCTAACGAGAATGAGGGATACTGTTCCGAAAATGCGCAAGATCATCATAACTGGTTACCCTTCAGTGCAAAACGCCATTGAAGCCGTGAACAGGAAAGCTGACGCCTACCTAGTCAAACCTGTAGACGTAGCAAAACTTTTACTCACCATTGAAACACATTTAGAACTACAGAAAATGGAGAGAGAGTACAGCGAAGAGAAAGTCGTTGAATTCATAGCAGAGAGAGTCAGAGAAATCTCAGCACACCAATGAAGCACTTATCTTAATTTTTTGTAGCAATTTTCCAAATTCTATTCAGTTAACGCCATTTTTTGCCAAATGCAGACGATTGCCTTCGGCTTCGCCCCAAACCTCAAACGCAAAACTCGACAAAGACCACTTCAAACTAACCTTCTCAAATAAGCACTTACACATCTCTTTAGAAAGACGCCTATTCATATGCACAATCCTGCGGCTCACCTGATAATGCTTAAGACCGTATTGCCGTAAAGTAGCGTCTGAGGCGACACCCTTCGGCAGAATACAGGGAGCACCAGCCTGAAACACCCTATCCCGAATCGCAAAATCAACCGCGTCAGCACAAGCAAACCGCTGTAGCAACGGCGGAAATACTTCAACACGCAAGAACCATTGAAACCTTGAAAAATAAAATTCTGCTTCACCTCAATTTTCTTCAGCTTCTCCGAAATCTTACGTTTCCTCTCATCAAGCTCCTGCCGAAGCCTCTGTAGCCCATCCAAATCACGATTCAGTAAGACGCCAGTCCAATTAATTCTGCCAATTTCTCCTTCAAAGAACGCCCCTTCTAGGCTATTGAACACGCTCAGAACAAGATTCTGGCGCAACAGGTTCAATCAAAGCTCATCACTCCGTCACCAACCGCCTTCAAAACGCTGAGGCAAAAAGGCATGAACTTTTCCAATCCCTAAGCACAGTGCAGAAAGGGCTTTGAACAGCAAGCGACAACTGAATTACCACATACTGTTTCAAAGATTAAGTGGCAATTAAGATGACATATAGGCTGCTCGTAAGTAAAAGCAGCGGCGTGCTTGTGGATGCTTCCGTGGACGCTGTAAAGGGATCCCTGAGAAGCATCGTGGAGAAGCCTGATCATCATACACAAATCTCGATAAGCATTAGAATTTCATGCACGAAATGCTTCATCCTCGCGGCGCGGCTTTACCAACTCACTGAGCGGGGTGTGGCACTGGCTGCACTCAAACATGGCGTTGCCGCATACGGGGCAGAAAAGTTCATTCTCAAGCAACCTTTTCAGGAAAGCCGCTAACGCTTTTTCATTCTGTTTCCTTCGTGCCTCGCTGATTGCTGTTTCAGTCATGTCAGACATCGCTTCCGCCACTGCTTCTTCGGACGCGATAAGCTCGCGGTAAACTTTGGTGATGCTTGCCTTTCCTTCTCGGAGCCTCTGCTTTTCCTCTTCGCTTGCCTTCTCCAGAATTTTTCGGCCTCGCTCAAAAGTGCGGGTTGATACGCCGACTTTTTTGGCAACCTTAGCAACGGCCTCGGTCTTCTTAAACTGGGGTTTCGTGGCTTCCAGCGTAAAATTCGCGTCTACGCGCTGATCCGTAGTGCTGCTTGGCATCTGCCGCTTCTTCGCCAGCGCCTTCTCAATCTCCAGCAAAGGCACACCTAGCTCCACGAGTTGAAACTTAGTGAGGTGGCGACGACGCAAATTTACTTCTATGACGAACTTTCGTTCAAGCAGCTTATCTTCGAATTTGCGCACTTCAAAATCCGGCTCGATGCTCAGTTCGACGCAAGCGCGGTAGCGGTGATGCCCATCTAAAATTTCTAAGTCCTCGTTGACCACGATGGGGTAATGCTGACCTTCGGCTTGTATGGACGCTTTAAGCTCAGCGAATTCTTCATCAGACATCTTGGGCATTAACTTGGCATATTCAGGGTTTACTCGCAGGCTCATAACATCGCCCTTGTTTGGCTTAATCTACTTTTGGCGCAATCGATTATTTAAGCCGAGAGCAAACCGCGTTTTGGCTATGGTTCGCTGTATCAATTTACGCATTATCTGAATCCTCTTTCTGTTTAAGCCATGCCACATGCTTATACAGCAGTCCCTATATTTGCTGGTTCTTGAAGACGCCCATGCTTAGGAAGCCTATGTTCACGTTCTATCTGGTTTGCTGCAGTTTCTTCTATTTCTCTTTAGTAATCTCTACACATTTGTATTGTCCTTTCAAAAAGCCGACTTTAAACTGAAGGGCGTCTCGATTGATTCCCTCTCTTTTGGAATAGCCCAGATACTTGCTTGAATCTATGAAGTTGGGGATTTAGAAGCAATTCAAGTGGCAATTTTCCACTTCAAATGAGCAGCTTTTTCGGCTTCTGTGTAAGTCTGTATCTCGTCTATTAGTACTGCGCACTTTCATCGAGCATCAAATGATCATAGACCACAGTACATGCATAAACAAAAAAGGGAAGAGATGTTAAATTCGGAAAAACACCAGTAACCCTCATGCCCTAAGCGAAACACAGCGTAACACGGCAACAGCACAGCTATTTAATACCCCACTTCGCCGTTACCTTAACTATAACGAAGATCACCAAGGCAACGATTATGAAAGTTATCAACGCTACTAAGAAGTTACCGATACCGAAAATCTGAGCACCCACCGAAACAGCATAAGTTGACAAGTCTGCGAGACCTGGAAGAGCCAAACCGATAGCTGGTAGCAGTAAATCCTTAACTAGAGATTGCACAAGCGCGCCTAAATACAAGCCCATGATGAAGGCAACAGCAAGCCCTAAGACCTTGTAGCTCTCTAAGAACGCTTTAAATTCGTTCCAAAAGCCCTTTGGCGGTGGTGCAACAGGCTTAGGCTCAAGCAAAACACGAATTTTCTTCAGTTCCTCTAGCATCTCTTCATCTTTAACCAAAACAGATCCCCCCTCCAGATCATCGTTTTATATCGATGAGCTTATAAGCCTTTAGAAGCAACTAAACGCTGGCCACTAAACTTCAAGTTTTTTAAACTAACTGCGGCATTTAATTCTAAAACATGCGGCTACCTTAAAAACCGACCGATCCATGGCTTTAGGCGGAAAGAAGCATAGTGGGCCGAGCCGGATTTGAACCGGCGACCTTTCGGTTATCAGCCGAACGCTCCAGCCAAGCTGAGCTATCGGCCCCTGCACTTGCAGTGAACAAACTTTAATGCATGTTGGTTAATAAGAATTTTCGTAAATCTTTTAACCCTTGCGCATCATTCTACTGTGCAGAACCAAAAATGTGGGCCCGTAGCCTAGCACGGATTAGGGTGTCGGCCTTCGGAGCCGGAGGTCGTGGGTTCAAATCCCACCGGGCCCGCCACATGAAGGGCCTAAACGGTCGCCTTTAGATTGCAACAAATTGTGTGTCCTTATATTGTGACGGAGTTTATTGAAAAACAATTTTCCACGTAACTTGTTTAACAATTCGCGCTTTAGTTTTTCTGACTCTATAAGGCTTTTTCTGATTCGTGTTTGGTCTTGCGGTCAGGCGACTAACTGGTCGTATTGATACTATGCTTGTTAATAACTGTTAGTCGCTCACGGGTTGACTGGGCGGGTTATGCCGTTGCTTAAGATGATGAGAAAGGGGCTTTTTCCATTTGTGAATTATTAAAGCGCTTGTTGCGATGGCGAATACGATGAGAAACACAACAACGGGAGTTGACGTCCATTCAAGGGTGTTTTCTTGCGAGTTTGTGGTCTGCTCCGGTTGGCTGTCTTGTGTAGGTAGGGAACCTCCGAAGCCGAGGGGGACACAGCGGAAGACCTCGCCTGTATCTGCCCATATGTTCACACATATTTCGTATATGTTTCCCGGATATAATTTATCAAGGGGCAAGTCAACTTTCCAGTAAGGATACAGCGTGTATTCTTCACGCGGCCAAGATAACAACTCGGCAGTTATTTTTTCTTTCACTACGCCGAAGTCGTCAACCACAATGGAAGGTTGATCTCCCATGAAAATCTCAAAAGAATAGTTTTCAACGTATTTCAAAGCTATTGCTACCGCGTCATCTTTAGATGTCTTTACGTCGGCGCTACCTATCGTGTAAAGCTTGCGTTCATCGAGGAAATAAACGTTATTACCAACGAAACTGACGCCTAGGCAGTTGGGATACGTAACACCGTTGAGCACGTAGAGCCAAGAGAAATCTGTGAATTCAGGTGTGGTCTTGAAAGTAAACCTCCAAGTTCCAACGACCACAGTCATGTTTTTTCTAGGCTCAACCAAGGTAAGCATCTCTAGCATCTCATTTAGGCTACCATCTCCAGACCAGTCTCTGTAGCGTTCCAGGATATTTCTTACGCGATTAATGATGTTGCCTTGGGCGCGAACATATGTGGGAGCACCTTGCTCCGCGTACATTCTGCAGTAGATCATGCTTTTATTGATGAATAAGCAGGAGGCTCTTATCTGGCTGTTAGCTCCCTCAAGACTGTAAGTGACATCTTCGCGTAAGTTTTTTATAACTTCGTCAGGGTACTCTACAAAATAATCACTTAATTTTATCATATACTTTGATAGGTCCAGATCTAGAACATCCCTCAAAAAGGATAATGTCTTGTCCTTAACATCAACTCCTATTGAAAATGCACATGCCTTCGGCAACATCAACATAACGGCAACTATTAAAAAGAGCACAAACTTCCTAAATCTTTTTTTCAACACACAACACCTCTTAAGGCAGTATTACATCCCCGTTTCCATAAACCCGTAAGTAGCTCCAACCATCATAAAGCCAGATACCAGTTCGTGGAGGACTGTTGGCAAAACTGGTGCACCAGTGAATACTTCTATAGATGCAAGATTGAGAGCGTCTTTAACCGGCTTATTTTCTTGTAGTAGGTATTTGAAGACGCTGGCTGCGAAGGAGCCGTAGTCATATCCATTTTTGCATCCGTAAGTGTATAGAAAATCGTTGACGCTATCTAAATATCCTGGATAATACACTTCAGAAGCATTAGCGCCATTAGCAACATGAATTTCTATGAACAATACTGAAACAAAAACTAATGAAACAATTAAGGAGGCAAGATTAAATTTAATCTTTGCTCCCTCCCCAAATTAAATTTGGCATAACTGATATATATATTTCGAAAAAAGGCGGGTTACAGAGTCATTTTATGCATAACTTTTTGTATCCATCAAATAATGCAGCATTTAACGCACTTAAAAGTTGAAATTCAAAAAACTTCGTAGTTATGCAGCTTCGGTTGAGATGTCTATTATCCGCTTTATTTCCTTGCTCAGCGCTGGCGGCAAGCCAAGTATGCTTACATCCATGAAGCCGCGGATTATCAGCGAAGTAGCTTGATCGCGGGTCAGCCGCCTCGTCATTAAGTAGGCAACTTCTTTCTCGGAGATTTTGCCAACTGCCGCTTCATGCGTGATTTCAACGCCCCTTTTACGCGCGATAAGCTCCGGAATCGATTGTAGAAACGAAGCGTCATCCATGATTAAGCCTCTGCATTCCAAGTGGCCCTTGCAGTCGGTGCTGTTGCCTTCGATTAAGCCGCGGATTATCATTCTTGCGCCTTCACGGGCGATGGCGCGGCTGATCATTTCGGCTTTGCTGCCTTTGCCGTTAAGCACCGCCTTGGAGCCGATGTCCAGCTGCGAGTTCCGCTGTCCATAAAGGATGCTGTTGAAGCTGACTCGGGATTCGGCGCCGTTGCAGTAGGCCACAGGATACATCTGCATATCCCGGACGGGCCGCATACACACGTAGTTTGAAACGAACGATGCATGCTCAGCGATTTCAACGCCAGTTCTCGGCCTCACGAAAGTGTTTTCGCTCCATTGATGTATCATCGTGAAGTTCAGCGACGCGCCCTTTTTCACGTATATTTCTGAAATGCCCAAGTGCGCAGCCCTCTCCACATCCGAGTGCTGAAGGCAGCTGGTGATTATGTGCGCGTTCGAGTTTTCTTCAGCTATTATCAGATTGTGCACCCGCTGCTCGAGATTTTTCTCCGTAATCATCAAGCACGATTGCAAGGGAAACGTGATTTCCGCGTTGGGCAGTATGCGAATGAAGTAGCCGCCGCTGAAGTCCACTGCAACCTTGCGGGTATACTCGTCCTTGTCTCTGTCAACGAGCCGCCACATGTACTGTTCAAGATCGGGATACCGCTTAAGTGCAGTCTTCGTGTCCAGCAACTCAATTTTCCCTTCGAAGTACTCGTTTATCTTCGCTTGCACAGTCTGCTGATTCAAGTGGAAAAAAGTGGCTGAACGCATCTTCTCGTCCGCTTCAATGCCCGCCTGCTGCGCTTCCTTGAGGATTTCATGTGGCAGTTTGGTCAGTTCACTTTCTTTGCTCAAAATTCCAGCCTCCCGTGTTTCTTCTTCTGCAAGCCACACATTCCTCGTAGCCATAATCCTTTATATCCCGATACATGCTGACGGGGTCGGTGAAGCAGTGAAAGGCCCCGTTTAGCAGTATGCAGCCGTATTTTGCCTTTATATAATCCATTATGTCGCCCTTATGAGTTATCAGCAGCGCAGTACTGCCTGTCTGTTCTATGTAGCGCTGAAGCTCGCTTGCAATAAGCTTCAGGCTTTCAACATCAACACCAGAGTCCGGCTCATCAAGCAGCAGGAGTTTACCTCTTAGAAATATTAATTGAAGAATTTCGGAACGCTTCCTTTCGCCGCCGGAAAAACCTACATTTATGTCGCGGTCCAAAAAGCTGGTCAACCTAAACGCCTCGATAAGCTTCTGCTCGTCAGGGCTGAAGTCGTCGTCAGGAGTTTTTCCCAAGCACAGCTTGAGCAGGTCGCCTAATTTTACGCCGGCGATCTCGGGAGGATTTTGAAAACTTGCGACGATGCCAAGTTTGGCTCGCTCATCGGTGGTTCTGTTTGTAATGTCCTGGCCCATATAGAAGATTTTCCCGGAAGTTATCTCGTATGACGGCAGCCCAAGTAAAGCGCCGATCAGCGTTGATTTCCCAGAGCCGTTTGGGCCGAAAAGTATGTGGCTCGAGCCCTCTTTAAGGCTGAAGTTCAAGTTTTTCAGAATAGGCTTGCCTTGAATGCTAACGGTTAAGTCCTTAACTTCAAGAATATCCATCGTAGATCTAGTCTTATTGCGGGCCCATTAAAGATAAAGCTTTTCAGTTTCTTTAGCCGCTACATACCTTCGAGGGATTTTCTCAGTCTCGCATACATGCGTTTATAAGCAACCATGTATTCTTTAGTTGAAGCGTGTAAAAGAGCGATTTTTTGCACAGCAAAATGTATCAGGAGTTGAAATAGCGAATGTCATATCATAACCGAGAGATGCACAAGGCAGTCTGCGCTGATTGTGGGCAGGAATGCGAAGTTCCATTCAAACCCGACGGCAACAGACCAGTATACTGCCGAGAATGCTACTCGAAAAGAAGACCGCCTAGAAGATTTTAAATCATTCTAGCGAAACTAACCCAAAAACAGCTTTTCCACAATTTTTTGTTGACGCAGATAATTTTTACATCCTGAATTTTATTGATGTTGCTTGGTTCATGCTAGACTCTGTTAAAGACGAACAATCAAAGAGCGAACAGCCAGAAAAATGCGCGTTGATTAAGTCGCAGCGTTGGGTAACTCTATCGGTTTCAGTTGATGCTTGAGTACTTCGCTGTTCAGGGTTCCTTTTCTTCCAAGGCTCAAAAATCGTTCACCCCTAAACATGGACGCTTGCGCATTTTCAATTTGAACGATGTCGCCTACAGAAACATCGGTTATTTGCCCATTCCAGAGGCACAATTTGATAGTTCCAGTTTCATCGCCTATTAGCACCTTGGCAACAGTAGCGTTATTTCCATATCGGGTAACAACACGTTTTGGCTCTGCAACTTCCAAGATCTTGGCCTTAAGGTGGACATTGCTCATTCCAGCACGCAAATCCTTGATGGAGCTGGCGCCAGCGGTTCTAGCCTTCTTTGCCAGGTACCTGCGGATCCTATCGGTTTCCATGAAGTTTCCAAGTTTATTGTTTCCGTTTAAGAGGAATTCTCTGTCCATGCGGAACTGCGCAACAACTTCAGAATCTTTCTTGACCAGAAAAATCAGCGATGTTTTCGTTTTGCTGCGACATTGAATTGACAAGCCGCCACAGTTAGACTTACGCTTCTGTGCTGCGCGGAGCGCATATAAAAAATCTTCGGGGTTAACTTCGTATTTTATTGATAGAAAGGCAAGATATTCGCCGATTGAAGGTTTATGCCTCGTGCTTCTTCACACCTTTCAGTCTTCAAATTTTGAGGTAACCATGGCCTCTGAGCCACTCAGTCTGGTTTTTTCTGTAGCGCCAGAAGATATCGCCCCGCTGGTCTGACTGAAAATCCCACGGGGAAACCAGAACAATGTCGCCTTCTCTGATCCATACCCGCCTTTTTAATTTGCCGCGAACTCTGCAGAGCCGTTCTTTGCCGTCTTGGCATTTCACCATGATTCTTTCAGCACCCAGCATTTTAATCGCTGTGCCTAACACGTCGTTTCCACTTGGCAACAGCATGTCTTCAAGGTTTCCCTCATTTGTAATTTTTCTTTTACCCATCTTTTAACACAAACTCTGTGGCTGCATTTTCATGCGCCAGCTATTTACCAATTAGAATAATCTGAAGAAAAAAAGCAAAAAGTGCGTCTGGCACGATTTGACTCTTTCTCTAAAGAACTCTAACCATTACAAGAAGGTACGCAGCCAACTATATTAGGGTAGCTATAGCGAAAGCACAGTTTATCCACTAAAACATTGCCGCTAGGCTATGGTAGTTCTCTGTTTAACCTACGTGTTTATAAGGGCGTGGACACACTTCTCAGTGAAGAGTTTCTTTTATCCGTTGGGCTATGCCCTACTGAATAACTGATCCTTTTCAGAATAAAACAATAAAAAAGGTGAACGATATTGTGTATTCTAAGAGCGGGGCTAGTGAAAAACTGCAGAAAATGTAAATCATCAGTTCGTGTCACTTGCACAATTAAAAGGAAAACGGGAAAGAAAACCTACGTAGACAACAAAAAACGAGGGGAAACAAGAACATAGTCAAAATAGGCGACCACGTGAAATGCCCCCAATGCACCAGAATGGGCCGCATTGTTTGGGTTTCACAGGATGGTAAAACAGCCGGAATTCAATGCCCTGCAAGTCATCGCCAAATGAGTCGTCCCATTTCAAGGTTAGGATCAGCCGCGCGCCCTCAATCTAAAACGGGCAAAAACATGGTTTTCCTAATGGAAATTAAGTCAAACAAGTGAGGCATCCCTGCTAAACTTATAACGTGGCTATAATCCTAACAGCAGAAAACAGACGATACACGTGCACCGTCTACACAAGGGTTTTTTGTTTTTCTCCCTCAACGAAGTTCGAAACTCTAACGCCGATTAACCGCGTTTTCCTGTCATTACGCAGAAAGGGTTGAAGCAACTCTCTCGCTGTCTTCTTCAAATCCTGAGGCCGGTTAGTCATGAAAGCCAGCGTTTTACTGCGGGTATGCGTTTCAAAGTTCTCGTAGCGCAATTTGATCGTGACAGTTTTGAAGAAGAGATTCTGATTTAGAGCTTCTCGGCAGACTTCCGCGGAAAGCGCGTCCAAAGCGCTCAGCACAGTGGTGGCATCGGCAGTGTCCACTTCAAACGTGGTTTCATGGCTTATGGATTTAACTTCGGTTCTTGGTTGCACTTCACTGCGGTCAATGCCGTGTGCCATTAAATGCATCTGTGTTCCCATCACGCCAAATCTCTCTGTTAACAACGCCGGGTCGCAACGCGCCAAGTCGCCGATGGTGTTTATACCGATGGCTTTAAGTTTTGCCTCGGTTTTACGTCCGACCCAGAGTAGCTTACGGGCGGGTAGCGGAGCCAAAAACGCTTCTGCCTCATCTTCTCTAACGATAGTCAAGCTGTCTGGCTTCTTGAAGTCGCTGGCTATTTTCGCAATAAGCTTGTTTGGACCTATGCCTACTGAGCATGTTAGGTGCTCTTTTTCAAATATTTCACGCTTTAGCTGCTTAGCCAAGGCTTCTGCATCAACATAGCTCTGCGCTCTTACGCTTACGTCCAAGAACGCCTCGTCTATGCCCCACTGCTCAAACTTATCCGCATACTTACGGGCGATATCCATGATTTCTTCGGAGACTTTAATGTAAAGCGGAAAGTTCGGCGGCAGATAGAGGGCTTCAGAACAAAGCTTCCAAGCACGCGAAATGGGCATGCCTGATCTTATGCCTGCACGCCTTGCTTCGTAGTTGCTTGTGCTGACTACGCCTCTGCCTTTGCCCTCCTTCGGGTCGGCACCAATCACGACGGGCTTACCTTTATATTCGGGGTGCTCCCGCTCTTCTACAGCAGTGTAAAAATGATCCATGTCGATGTGAAGGATTATCCGCTTCTTTTCTCTCATTCTCTCCCAAATATATAATGAATAGACTTTGTGATTTAAGAGCTATTGACAAATACAAACAATAGCACGTTGAATTAGAAATCAGAATTATCTATACATAACGCTTAATTGTTTACTTCCGAAGATAACTAAGACTAAGTTTCAGAGGAAGAAGCGGATATGCCTCAATTAACAAAAGAAACCGCAACAGAGATAGTGGTTGATTTTCTTAAAAAACAGAAAAACACAGACAAGATTGATATAGCCATGGTTGAAGAAAACAGCGAAGGCTACGTAGTCAGAGGAACATGCCCCATAGACATGGAAGGACACCCTTGGGCAGAAAGATTCACCATAGTAGTTGACTTGAAAGGAAAAATCAAAACCACAGACTACGCACTACTATAACTCGCCGACGTCAGTCCTTGAAGCAAAATCTTGCATATTTTTCATCACTAAAACAGCGTTTAGCACCAGTTTCATCATATTTGGCGCATATTAGCGATTCATTGCAGAAACCTATAGAGGGGGTATACTTTGGCGGAATCGTGCTGTCGGTGGAATAGAGTTATTAAGCGCGGACACGCAAGGGTTCCATTTGAAACTTGAACAGGTTGATGTGCATGTCTAAGCCGCAGATTGGTCTTTCCATGCTTTACTGTTTAAGTGAGCCGTTCAGTAAAATGCTTAAGCAATTAACTAGGGTTGAAACTGGCTATGTTGAAGTTCTTGATGAGGGACTTCATGCACTTAACAAAAAGAGGGTTGATGCACTTGTGGAAGTTGCAAAATCTTATGGGTTTAGATTTACTGTGCATGCGCCGTTTGCCGACTTGAATATTGCCTCTCCTTCTAAGCCTATTCTGAGAGCGTCTCTTAAGCGGCTAACAGAGTCTATGGCGTATGCCAACGCTTTGGATGCTAAACTATGGGTTTTCCATCCGGGCAACAAAACAGGAATTAGCACATTTTATCCAAATGAGGATTGGCGTCAGAATATTGAAAGCATAATTGAATTACATAAGATCGCAGAAGAATATGGCTTAAACATAGCCATGGAAAACCTACCTGAGAAATACGGGTTCATAATGAAGCAGCCGGAAGATTTTAAAAGATTCTATAAAGAAACAGGACTAAACAACATTGGCATCGTTTTGGACGTGGGCCACGCGAATCTCGAAGCGCAGACAGAGCCGTTCCTTAGGCAATTGCCCGATAAGATCGTGCATATCCATGCCAGCGATAATATGGGCGAAAATGACCAGCACTTGGGGATAGGCGACGGCAAAATAGACTGGCAAAACTTCGCGAGAATTCTCAGTGAAATAGCCTACGATAAAGCTGTGATGGTTGAATCCATAGAGCACGTAAAAGAAAGCTTGCAAAAACTGAAGAAACTGCTGGCTTAGCTGTCCAGAAGTGGTAACTCCAACTCCATGAAGTCTTCCGCTACCAGCACGTCTCTGAAGATTTTCTGCGCTTGCTCCAAAAGAATAGCGGTATCAGCGTATCGGGCGCTTATATGCGTCAAAACCAGCTTCTTCGCGTTTGCTTTCGCTGCTTGCTGCGCCGCTTGGCTCGGCGTTGAATGCCCATCTAAATCCGCCTTATCAACCAACGTGTCATCAAAAGTTGCGTCATGAATCACCAAATCCGCGTTAGCTGCAAAATCTGCAAATCCATCAAAAGGCCGCGTATCCCCTGTGTAAACAATTTTTCGCCCTTGCCTTGGCGGACCTATAACCTCAGATGGGCGTACAACTTTCCCATTTGGCAACTTAACACATTCGCCATGCTGAAGCCTTGACCATAACTCACCTTCAGGTATGCCTAAGGCGCGGGCTTTTTCCGGATAAAATTTGCCAGGGCGTGGCTTCTCCACAAGTGCATAAGCCCATCCCGTAATCACATGGTTTGCTTCAGTGGCTTCAACAGTATAATCTTCGTCGTCACATACAATACCTGCATCATGAACCTCGTGGATTTCAACGTCGAACGTTAAGCAGAACTGCAGAACTTCACGTGCATCTTCAAAAAAACGCTTCAAACCCTCTGGCCCATAAACATCAACTTTCCGTTGTCTATTCATCAAAGCCATGGTCTGCAGAAGCCCAAGCAAACCCAAAACGTGATCACCATGCATGTGTGAAATGAAAATTTTCATCTTTTTATGAAAACCCACTTTGGCTTTTATCATCTGCCTTTGAACGCCTTCACCACAATCAAACATTAACTGCTCATCTAGCCGCTTTATTAGCACAGCTGGCAAGCTTCGGGCGTTAGTTGGGACGCTACCCGCGGTTCCCAAGAAGATTACGCGCATACTCATTATATTACACTCCTTTAAGCTGCTTCGAACACGGCTATTTCCCGCGTTAATGTTCGATGAACATACGCGAAATGAGACTCCACATGCACATAGCCCAGCTTCAAACCTACCTGTGCAATGTTTAATGTTTTCGGTGAAGCTATACAAATCCGTTGCCCTTTGCGTAGCAGCAAACGCGCCGAGCTTAAAACATCTTCAACGATCTGCCGTGTAGTAGACTTCAACGTTGTCGCCGACCTTCCATAAGGCGGATCAGTGGCGATGCAGTCAACTCGCGTTAAAGGTAACTTTCGTGCATCGGTGACAATTATGCCTTCTGGGCTTATGCCGAAATGCTTGAGATTTTTTCGGCAACCCTGCGCCATGCAACGTTGAACATCCAAGCCTAAAACGCGGCAGCCTATTAACGCAGCTTCAATCAGCATGCTTCCTGTGCCGCAAAATGGATCCAGCAACAACTTGCCCTCTTTTGCATGCGCCAAGTTAACCATGCACCGCGCCAACTTCGACTGCATCGCAGAAGGATGAAAAAACGGCTTCTTACGTGGACGCCTTTCCGAAAAGGTTTTCGGTTTAATCTCCGCAAGTTTCACGCCGAACACTAGCTTGCCGCTGGTTAAGACGCCGAAGAAAGTTTTATCAGGCGCTTTAAGGTTGACTTTCGCTTTGGGCACTTTACCAAGTATATACTTACCCAACTTCGCTTCAAGCGGCACAGTACTGACATGTAATGCGTACTCTTTTACGCGTTTTATGCGCACAGCAAAGCTCTCGCCAGCACTAAGCACCTCTGCAAAATTGGTATCTTCAACCGCTTCGATTATGTCTTCTTCATTTGCTTCACACACAAACAGCTCAAGAGCGCTGGCCATAGTGTATGCTGCCCTGCTTTGAACCGCTTGTATGCCTTCAAGATTGCACTCTAACCTCACAGTTTGATCGAGTTTATCCGTGAGCTTAAAGCTCAAACCTTCAGAAACTAGTATAGCGTTTAGCTCGGCAGCAGGTAAAGTCTCGTTTTCGCCTGAAAGCAAAAAGAAAAGTTTAGCCACTTTCCAGCGCCTTCAACGCATTAGCGATTAACGGTGCAAGCGATACCTTGCTGTTTCGGCTGGGCACGCTGTCGGTACCCACAATTTCTTCCACACCCGCAGCGAGGATGCGTCTTTCAGCGTCACCTATAAGTAGAGGATGCACACAAGCAGCAAAAATTTTCGCCGCACCCTCCGCCCTGAGAATTTCAGCTGCGCCCACGATTGTTCCGCCTGTGCTGATTATGTCATCAAAGATTATGACTACCTTGTCTTTCACATTCAAACCTTTACATGTTTGACTTGTCTGCCCCGTGTAGCGATCACGTTGCTTTTCAAGATGCCCTGCCTCGCCGCCCAAGACCTGCTGCGCTTGTTGTGCAATATACATGGCGCCTTTGTCAGGTGCCAGTGCAAACGCCTTCCTGTAGCCCTTCTGCGCGAAATGCTCGGCTAACAGCGGGATGGCGCTCAAATTTTTAGCTGGAAACGGGAACAGATCCAAGGCGCCTTCAGCATGAATGTTCACTGTAACCAGCTCGTCAACTCCAGCCGCCTTAAGCATCTGCGTCACAGTCTCGATGCTTATGTTTTCGCCATCCAAGAAAATTTTGTCTTGACGGGCATACGCGAGGTAGGGCACTACGGCGGTTACTTTCCGCGCTTTGTTCCTTTTCGCCGCGGCAGCGATAAACGCCAGCTGCATCAGCCTACTGTCCTGCGGTGCACATGTAGTTTGAACAATTGCCACATGCTCATCTTGTACGTTACCTTCCAAACGAATGTAGTTTTCTCCATCTGGAAACGTCTTATAAGCGACAACTACTTTTTCGCAGTTGCTTAACTCTGCAACTTTTTCAGCAAGCGCCGCTGAGGCTGGACCGAGAACAACTTTCACTTTTTACGTCCCCTCTTTACAAATATTACCTATTTTTCTATGGTTTATTCGGCTAAACTATTTAACCTTACCACGAGTTTGCTCGTTTGCTTAGGCAATAAATGGTCTGGCGCGGGTTCACTTCAAAAAGAAAAATAGATGCATACGGAACCAAAGCTGAACATACTGTATAGATGTTTCTACCATTCAAAGCTTTCCGGCGGTATGTAGTCGCCAAAGCGTTTTCTAGCTTCAATCAGCCGCTGCCGTTGCTGTTCAAGTATCTCAAAGAGTTCTACAGGCGTATCAGAGACGTTCTCTTGGTAGAAACGTTGCACCCGCTCAATCTTGGCCAAATTTTCTGGGACGCGAATGGTGAATTGCTTGATGTAGTCCTCTTTTGCGTAGTCTTTACCTAGCACTTTCTTGAAGAGCCGTCTCAAATCTTCATATTGTGGCAGCAAGCCTGTGGGCGTCCTTATTGCTCCTGCTTCACCGTGGACGCGAAGCTCCATCCATTTTACCCAGACATGCTTGTCTTGAGGAGAATTCAAAAATTTACCATTATCCTTGTCACGCAGGAAATAATTAACACCAAAGATAGCAGGTGCCTTTTTGAGTTTCCTTCCAAACTCCAAGTTGTTTCGAATGTTCTGCCCCAAAGGAATAGAAATGAAGTCTTGTATGCTCATCATATTTATTTCTGGCACGCCCTCTTGTCCCAATATTGCATAGGTTGTTTCAGTCTCCAACGATGCACCGTAGGCAATGATTCCATGTTCCCAGCTAAAGCTTTGCTGAACCGGAACATACGCTTTGGAGTCGCGGCCGCCGTACATTATTCCGCCTAATTCGACTCCCATGGGATTATCTAATTCGGGATCACAATTTTCCAGCGCCTTAAGTGATACGGTGTAGCGTGCGTTCTTGTGGGCAGGAGGAATTGGATTGCCCTGTGCATCTTTTTTGCCTTCATACCATTCACCAGAGAAGTTGATCCCGTCTTTTGGTAGTTCACAACCCATGCCCAGCCAGTATGGTTTGCCGTCTTTAACAAGCACGTTAGAGAAGATAACTTCGCCTGGGCTGGTAAGCACTTTATAGATTAAGGCGTCGTCTGTTGAATTGATATTTTGAATGATGCCGAAGATTCCGCATTCAACGTTCACAGCGCGGGCTACCCCGCCAATATCCCGTAAATAGGCAATATCGTCGCCTACTATGGTTTCGCCCGGCAGCATAGCCGTGGAGGTCTTGCCGCAGGCGCTGGGGAACGCGCCAGAGAAGTAGGTTTTGCGGCCTCCTGGACCATGCACGCCCATGATCATCATGTGCTCGGCTAGCCAGCCTTCTCTGTCTGCTTTGCGGATGGCAAGGCGGAAGGCTAGTTTCTTAAAGCCTACAGAGTTGCCAGCATACTGCGTGTTGACGCTGTAGATTGTGTTATCCATGTGGTCAATGTAAATTCTCTTTTTCTCATGCTCCGCGCTAACCATGTTTTTGTCCAGTTTTCCAGCAGAATGGAGGACACGCAGGATTTCTTGACTAGGGTCTGCGTTGCGGAAAACCTCGTATCCTGGTCTGTACAGTAAACTTTCAGAGTGCGCCACATACCAAGAGTCGGTGCACTGTAAACCTAAAACCGTGAATATGGAGTGAGGAGGCCCTAGAGAAATGAAGCGGACAATCATTGTGCGTCCAGTCATTGAGTCTCTGAGTAGGCTTTTTACCTCGGCTAAACCCTCTTGGCGATCAATCTGGTTAAGGGCTTTACTAAGAGTTACGCCTTTAGGCACAAGATACTTGGTGGCTTCTCGGTCGCGTCCCTGATCATGTATGCCGTCAAAGTGGACTGTGTGACCAGGCATCGCCAGAACTTTTTCTTCACCAGTATCGATTGCTTGCTGCCGAATGTACGCTATATCCTCAGCGGAATCGTTGCAGATGAAAATTTTTTCGCAGTTGCAAAGGTCACTGGCTTTCGCAATAAACTCGTGAACCTTAATGTGGGGTATTGCAGCTAGCTTCTGAAAGTCAACTTCGCTCATTTTTGGTTGTAATGCCTCGAGATACCCATTCATTATCCATCACTTAGCTCTCATAATTCGTGAACTGTTCCAGGCACTCTTGGAAACGGTTGTGTTTCAGCGATGTGTTTGACACCACTTATCCATGCCACTAAGCGTTCTATGCCGATGCCGCCTCCTGCAGTTGGCTTCAGCTTTTCCTCTTTCGCCAGCTTCAACACCAACCTGTAGTTGCTTTTGTTGACATTATCGCGTTCAATTTTCTTAAGTATCTTCTCGTATTCCCATTCCCTTTTAGCGCCTGAGAGTATCTCACCAAATTGTGGCATAAACAGATCATAGTTGTCCCATTTGCCAGTTTTGAAATCCTCAAAATCGTAAAATTCACGCGGAATGTTTGTAACCCAAACTGGATCGCTGATTTCCTTTGAAACGACTTCTTCCCAGCCTGAACCATACTTCTTTTCTAACTCTTCCCTATCGTAAACTTTGAATGGCCTCTTTGGCAATGTTATCGTATCATATCTGCATAGCGCGGTTAACTCATCTTTCATGTCGCACTTCAGCTTAGTCAGTAAGTTACAGATCACTTCTTCAACTATGCTCATCACGTCTTTCGATGATGCCTCTCTCACTTCAAAATCCAGCTGTGTGAACTCGTAGATGTGCTTTCCAGTGTATGCCCGCTCGGCTTTCTCTATGCGTATGTTCGGAGATAAAATGAATAGTTTCGGATAAGCCAAAGATGCGGCGATTAGCTTGTGAATTATCATGCTTGCCGTGGTTCTGACAGTCTTTCCGTAAATATCCACTTCTATGCGCTTTTCAATTGAAGCGCCAGGATCGGGCCATAAGGGATCTGTGGATTGAGAAAGCGCGACGGGTAGCAGCCATTGGAAGCCTTTGTCCACAAATTGTGATGTGAGATTCCTAAGTGTGTAAGTCATTATGCGTCCTATGCAGGCTTTTCTTTCAAGTTCGCTTTGGGAAAGTTGATCTAAAGGCTTGGGTAATTCAGTAACTGTCTTTTCTTGGATTGCGAATTGTTTGCTTGCCATGTTTTTCACATCGATTTGCATGGTTGTTGGAAAAACAAATATGACAGTATATAATAAATTTTTTATGATAAATATTATAAAATTTCCAAAAACTACAAGCTTTTATACTAGATTATTGTAATAATTACAATATGAGCGTAAAACTGGATGAAAAAGACGTAGCTATTCTAGCGCTGATACAAGAAAACAGTAAATTCACCGCTAGGCAAATCGCGCAAAGGGTAAACGCGCCAATAACCACCGTCTTTGCCAAAACGAAACGCTTAGAAGAACTCGGCATCATACGCGAATATAGAGCAATTCTGGCTCCAGAAAAATTGGGCTCCAGCACAGTCGCCTTCATTTTAGCATCAGTCTCATACAGAGCAAAAGCTGATGACAGCCCCGTTTCACAACGCGCTGTCGCTGAAGAAATCGCCAAATTTCAGGAAGTACAGGAAGTGCACATAATCACGGGCGACTGGGATTTACTAATAAAGCTTAGAGCTGAAAGTGTAGAGGCTGTTGGAAAATTCGTAGTAGATAAGCTGCGGCTCATCAAAGGTTTGGAGAAAACGCTGACATGCATGGTTTTCGAAACCGTAAAAGAAACAACAAAAGTACCGCTACCACTGAAAAAAGCAGATAAGCATTAAAAAAATAAAAAGCATAATTTACCGTTTAGGTGGCGCTGGCGTAGTACAACAGAGGCAGAGCAAGAAGCACAGTATTCCTTCCCTTTTCAGTTAGCGCATACTCTACTCTCAGAGGCGGACCCGCGTCAACAGAGCGAGCTATATAGCCATAATCCTTAAGCAGTTTAAGCTTGTCAGATAAGGTGCGCGAATTTATACCGAGAGTTTTCTTAAATTCGCTGAAGCCAACTGTAATCTTAAAGAAAAGCGTGTAAAGAATTTCTAAATTCCATTTCTGGAAGAGTACGGTGAAGCTTTCCTCGAGGCTTTTCAGCTCTTCTTTCAATTCTTGCGGCGGCATTTTTTGCTTTTCAAATATTTGAGTAAGCGTTTCTTCTATGCCCTTAAGCGTTTGCTCAAGCCGGGCTTCTATGAGCTTGCGGAATTCAGCGGTAAGCGGCAACTCTGCACTCACGCCTTTCATACTTGGTGTGCAATGGCTTACTTCATAGTTTATAAGGATTTACTTATACAACAAGATATACAAAATACATTGCACATTAACGGTTGATGAAGCCATGTCTTGGAGCATAAATAATAATCGATGTCTCAGATGCGGCGGCTGTATCTCAGTCTGCCCAACTGCGGCATTAGAATTAAGAGACACCATAATTCATGATGTAGCTTTATGCACGTTATGCGGCTTATGCGAAAAAGCCTGTCCAGTGGAAGCCATAAAGGTGATGAAACAATGAACGATGTCATAATAATCGGTGCTGGACCAGCAGGTACTGCTTGCGCGAGGAAGCTAGCTGAAAACGGCTTTTCAGTTAAAGTGTTTGACAAAAGAGCGGAAATTGGTGCGCCAAAACGCTGTGGTGAAGGCTTAAGTGAATCCTCGCAACGCTTAGTGGGAAAAATCCCTGACAAATGCATCGCGCAGAAAATTAGAGGCGCCCGGCTTTACGCGCCTGACGGCAGATACTTAGACGCCATATTATCTGAAGGTGGCTTTGTGCTTGAGCGGAAGGTGTTTGACAAGTGGCTTGCTGAAGAAGCCGTGAAGGCAGGAGCAACTGTGCAGGCTAACACGTTTATTTCGGATCTAATAAAGGATTCACGGGGCTATTTTATCGGCGTTAAAGGCGAATTTTTAGGCAACGTCTTCGAAGAGAAAGCTAAGGTCATAGTTTGCGCTACTGGCGCCGAGTCGCCTTTGCGGACTAAGGCGTTAGGTGTGTTTTCAAAAGTAACTCTCGTGGATTCCTGCATACAGTATGAGATGGCGAACGTAGATGTTGTTCCAGATCTTATTCACATTTACCTATCAAGTGTGCTGGCGCCCAGAGGCTACGTCTGGGTTTTCCCGAAAGGCGAGCATAGAGCAAACGTAGGTGTTGGTATTATCCCCCAAGAGAAGAGGCCGAAGGCTTACATGGATGAGTTTCTAAAGCTGCATCCGGAAATAAGCAAAGGATCCATTTTAGAAGTTAATGCCGGCTGCGTTCCCGTGGGCGGAATGGTAGAAGACATGGTTGCTAACGGTTTCGTGCTCTGCGGAGAAGCGGCAAACCATGTTAATCCAATTCACGGCGGGGGCATCAAAGAAGCCGTCATATCTGGACAAATGGCTGCTGACGTCATCGCTGAATGCTTGAAAAAAAATGACGTCTCAAAAAGTGCATTGGCAAAGTTTAATGCGCTTTGGTGGAAAGAAAGAGGCGATCACCTGAAAAAGGTGGAAAAACTGAGAGAAACCTTGGAAAAGCTGTCTGACGCTGACTTGAATGATTTAGTTGACGCGCTTAAACCCGAGGACATAATTGATTTCACAAGAGGCGCTAAGCTCTCTGTCCTGGCGAAGGTGCTGATGCGAAAACCACGGCTGGTAAGCATAGCAAGACACCTCTTGTAATTTCGTTGTGTTTGCTTCCTTTTTTATTTCAAAATGTAAAAAAATAACAGGTTATTCGTGAAGCAGTTTAAGTGTACGCAGTAGCTTCTTAAATTCCTCTTCCTTCAGCGAAGATCGCCGACCATTTGCATATATTTCCTTAACTTTTGCAACTACAGTCATTAATTCGTCATCAGTTGGCGTTTTTCCTGTGATTTCAATTATTTTATGCTTGATTATGCCTTTTCCCGATTGCTTTCCTATGGTTAAACGCCGCGTGTTTCCTACAAGCTCAGGTGGATAAGGCTCATATGTCCATGGATTATTCAGGACGCCGTGTGTGTGAATCCCTGATTCATGTGCAAAACCGTAATCGCCAACAATCGCTTTGTTAGGTGGAACCACGTAGCCAGTTACTCTACCAATAAAATCTGCTGTTTCCTTAAGCTTGTAGGTTTTGCCTTCAAACTTTTTGACGCTATACTGGAGATAGAGGTTTAAGAGAACCTTTTCTGTTTCAGCGTTGCCTGCTCTTTCGCCTATTCCAAGGAATGTGGTGCTTGCGTAAACTTTGTCCCATAAGCCGGACGCTGCGCGAATCGCTGCCATCGTGTTCTCCACGGCATTGCCAAAGTCATCGTGAGCGTGAATTTCGATGGCGGGAATTTTGGTTTCTTTCTTAATTGCCTTTACTTTAGCGGGAATGCCATTAGGCAAAGGTGCATTGGGGTCTGAAAGTCCTATGCCCACTGTGTCGCAGATGCGGTAGCATTCGGCGCCAGCTTGCGCTACGGCGTTAATGAATTCTTTTTCAAAGTTCCAGTCGGCTCTTGTGCTGTCCTCGCCGTGGACAAAGGTTCGCAGCCCATGCGTCTTAGTCGCATACTCTACCACTTCAACAACATTTGCCAACAGTTGCTCTCTCGACTTTTCAGGCCATTTCGCCTTGAAGTGTATGTCCGAGACTGGGTGTGAAATGCCTACTTCGTTGAAGCCGCATTCGATGGCGCTGTCAATGTCTTCCTTAACTGCGCGGCACCAGCCAGCCACTCTAAGGTCGAGGTTCATTTTTTGGATGAGTTTCGCGGCTTTCTTGTCAGGCTTCTGATAATGGAAAAGCTCGATCCGCTCCACGCCTATCTCGCTTAAAAGTTGCGCTATTCTTGCCGCATCTTTTGGTTTCACAGCTAAGCCTGGCATTTGAATGCCGTCGCGTAGTGTAGTGTCATCAAGTATGGGCTTGATGTTTAGAGCCATTTTGAAATAGAAATCTTCTAACTTCATTTTTGCACAGCTCGGTTTTACTTCCCTTCTCTGGGCTGTTAAACGTTTCAAGATTTACGCAGCATAGTCATTGATAAACTTTTCTGTATCTTATTTGATAATTTATTCAGGGGATAAGGCTGTGTTTAGTCATCTTATTTTTACTTATTTCAACAAAAAAGTTTACTTTTGAATAGGAGGTTGGCTTCAGAAAAATCTCTTTCGTAGCGCCTTAATAGTGCCTGAAACAGCCAAGACATGCAGCGCTGCCTCGTTACCCGCAACAGACGTGATCGACGCTATGGAGGCTCTAACTATATTTAATGTTGCAAGAGCTGTTCGGATTACCGCCAATTTCTTCTCCAGATCATATTCAATAAGCGACATACTTGTCTGGCTTGCACCAACCTCACCATAAAGCTTAACCACCGCGCTCCAAATAGCATTCATAAGCTCTTTCTGGCTGGGCACCACTTCCGAATCAACTTGCAAGACTAAGTAGCGCCGTTTAACCCGCTTCAACAGTCCGTCCCTTCCTTTATTACACGTATTCCCTCCGCCACAAAATTGGGACTTAACTTTTCACGGTTACGCTTAACAATAGCCGCCGGCGCCTGGGCAACCGCCATTAGTGCCGACGGCTCATCTAAACCGAAAAGAAACGCAAGCACAGCCATTTCCCGCGGTTTCCTAAGTAGTTTCTCCTCGGAGACGCCGCTTGAAATCACAATTGGCACATGGAACTCCCGAGCCACTGCTACTTCTCGCCGTAAGCTTGAAAGAAGCCTAATCCTCGAAGGGCCCTCTAAGATAAGCAGCGGGCGGATGTCAATCTCTAATGCTGCCAAACTGCTGCTGGCTAATTCTGCTTCGGCCTCATCAAAGAATCTTTTTCTAAAATCCAAAGAAGAAAAATTCAGCAAGTCGACGCGCCGGTCCTTTGCGGCTTGCCGCGCTACTTGCTTATTCTCGCAGATGACGCAGATTACCTCAAATTTTTGCCTCAGCCGCCGCAGCATCCGTAAAAGGTCATTCGGTGTTTTCGGTCTTATGTCTACTCTTGAAGCAAAGTCCATCTTTACTTCGCTGCAAGCTACCTTCAACTGTGCAATTTCGTTATAGGGTGTTTCAGGCGGAAAAGGAACAGCAATTAAGTGATAACCAAATGACGCGGCTTTTGCTATCATTCTCAAGGTTGCGGCTTGATCTTTCACGTTTAAGCGCAGGTGCAAGTCCGCGAAGATTTTTCTCATGGAAGCACACCTGCGTCTCTACAGATCTCCATTATCTCGTTGGGCGTCTTGTTCCTAAAGTGAATCTTGAAGTGTATGGGATCGCTTGAAGAAAGCCTTAACTCGCCTTGATACGCGGATTGCTTGTTAAACCTCAAGTAAAGATTTTGCTTTTCCACATGTAACTCTATCTCTTGAGCTAATTTCTCCTTATCCAGAGGGCTTAAGCCAGCGGCAATTTTCTCCAGCGCAATGTGCAGCTGCTGTCTATCTGACAACTTGGTTTCAAAAAGAATTATGGGGTTCTTATGATGCCCCATCAAGCTTGTTTTTTGAAAAAACGCGTTTTCGCCCAGCTCTTTGGGCAGCGTATTCCGCATTGCTGTCAGAACCTTCTCTGGATCTTCAGTAGCATGAGCAAAGGCTCGCACAGTTATGTAGCCTATCGGAAACTTAGAATGCACAATGGGGCACCGCTTCTTTTTAGGGCGGTTTTAGCTTTTAGCCTTTTTCTTTAACTGCGACTGCGTGGCAAGTTTAGCTTTTGGTTTAGCTTCTGCTTTCTTCTTTTCCACGTAAGCCATTAAACTATTGACATTTTGCTCATGTGCAGTTTTTCTTCGTTTATCAACAGGTATTTCCAGCTTTCTCGCTTCAGCTATGTTTAAGCCAGCTTTCTTAAGTTCTTCGAGGCTGAAGCCTCTGCCGCTTCGCTGTTTCCCATCGGGTTTGAGAATTTGGGGTTTTATGTGATGCATTTTACTGCTCACCTTTGGCTCCTTTGCGCTTGCTTGGTCTAACCTTCTCGGCGCCCTTACCTTTTCTGCGCAAGCTTCGAACCTTTTTGCCTGCACTTGTTAAAGCACGGAAAACGCGGCGCTTGTGCTGCTTCTCAATTATCCAGTTCACGTCTTTGTCAGCTTTTATCGCAGGATGATTCGGGTCTACAAGAACTACTTCAAACCATTTGGAGCGGCCGTCCTCGCCAACCCAGTAGCTATTCAGCACTTCCAAGTTTGGAAACTTGCGGGCTGCGCGTTCTTCAGCAATCAGACGTAAGCTTTTGGCAGGTTTAAACTTGGCGACACCCATACGCTTCGGCCGACGTCCAGATCGGGGGCGCTGCTTTCGTAATCCGCCTCTTCTAACGCGCGCACGAACTATAACGAAGCCTTGTTTGGCTTTGTATCCAAGTTTTCGTGCTCGATCAAGGCGTGTGGGCTTTTCTATGCGCACAATAGTAGGCTGCTTTCGCCATTCAACCAGCCTCTGCTGCATAATCTCGTCCACAAAAGATTTCTCTGGCTTAGACCACGCTTCGGCTATGTACTTGTATGCCATCTTTAATTTTCACCTCACATCTTCTGTTTACGGTTCAGCCCAGTTTGGGCTACATCCCAGCGGACACAGATGATCCGCCTACGTTTCGGAATGTTACTTCCATAGTTAAAAATAAACCTTTCCAGAATCAGTTAATAAGTTAATTGTATGCTTGAGTTGGTTGAACAGAATTCAGCAGCATAAAAACAAAAAAAGGCACCATAGTTTTTGCTGGCTTACAGAAAAATAAAGAGAAATGAGGGGGCTATTCTGCTTCGAAGAATTCTTCTGGCTTCGGCGGTGTCGGCGGTAAGCCTCTTCGTTCTCTGATTTGCCGTATTACTTCTGCTTGCATTTGTTCGGGCACTGGCGCCCAGCGGCTGAATTGTGTAGCCCAGAAAGCTCTACCCTGTGTGGAAGAACGTAGCTCGTCAGAAATTCCAAAGGATTCCGCAACTGGTAACTCAGCTTTGACGATTATCATGTCTTCTTCGTTTATCATGTCCAAGATTTTGCCGCGCCTTTTCTGGATTAAGGCTATAACTGGGCTGACGAACTCGTTTGGAACCTTGCATTCAAAGCTCATCAAAGGTTCAAGAAGCTTTGGATCACTAAGCAAGAAAGCGCACCATATTGGGCGCCATGTCATAGGCAATATCTGTGCGGGGCCTCTGTGCACTGGGTCTTCGTGAACCAAAATGTCTTCCAAGTTAACTTTCAACCCGTAGGCGGGTTCTTTCGCTAAAACTGATGCATGCACTGCTTCACGGAAGCCTGATTTTATGTGATCTAACACTTCATCCACATATTGTCTTCCCTTTATCCTGTTGACCAGTATGTTGCTTTCTTCGATTGCTATGACGTTTCTGGCATCCTCAGTTGACCATCCGAGCTCTCTGAGAACTTTCTGTCTTTCATCGCGGCTTTGCATCTCCGAGATCTTGTCTGCCCTTATTGCTTCAATAACTTCATCAGATAATTTCTCCAAAGTAATCCAGAGTTTACTGTGTTTGTTGGGACTCTTTCCCATTACTGGTGGGCCCCGGTAGTCATGGCTGATGGTTTCGCGGTAAATCACGATGGGTTTGCTGAGTTTCACTTTCAACCCTGCTTCTTGCATGCGGTACGCAGTAATTTCTAAGTGAAGTTCGCCCATGCCGCTTAATAGGAATTCTCCGCTTTCCTTATCCATCTTAAAATGTAAGTTAGGATCTTCCGTGGTAAGCTTATGGATAACCTTGTCGAACAACGGCAGATCTTTGACGTCTTCTGGCTCTACCGCGACAGTTACAACAGGGTCTGAAACGTATTTCAAGCCCTCAAACGGTGGAGTTTCCACGCCGTCTTCTGCAACAGTTTCGCCAACGTGAATTGACGGCAATCCTGACAGGGCAGCAATGTTCCCTGCGGGAACCCTGTCTACAATCACTCGGTCAGTGGCCATGCTCATGTAAACTTGCTGTATGGTGCCTTTTTGGCGGCTGCTTACAAGCTGAACTGTCTTTCCTTTTGATACCGAACCGCTGAAGACACGGCCTATCGCAACGGTGCCGCTGTGGGGATCAACCTCGATGGTAGTTATGCACATTAGAAGTGGCCCGTTGGGATCGACTTTCGCCATACTTTTGCCTGTTACACTATCAGCGTCTCCTGGCCAAATCTGGCTTTGCCTGTACGGCTGAGCCTCCAGCGGGCTTGGGAGGTGCTCGCAGAACATGTCCAAAATCGGCTCGTAAAGTGGTGCTTTCTTGCTTAATTCGTCAACTTTCTTGCCAATTTCCTCTGGAGCGCCCGTGTAAGCGTCAATAATGTCTTTGAACGATATACCTTTAGCTTTCATGTGGGGGAGGTTTAAGCCCCATTTATGCAGTGCTGAGCCAAAGGCTACGCGGCCATCTTCAACTTTGACTTGCCAGTCTTTCTTGTGTTCAGGTGGCGCGTATTTCTCGATAAGCGTGTTTACGCGTACGATTATTTTGGCGAATTTGCGCTGAACTTCTTCTGGCGTTAACTTGATTTCTTTTATAAGCCTATCAACCTTGTTGATAAAAAGTATTGGTTTTACACGTTCACGGAGGGCTTGCATTAGCACTGTTTCTGTCTGCGTCATGGGACCTTCTACGGCATCTACAACGACGAGTGCACCGTCGACTGCACGGAGGCTTCTGGTTACGGCTCCACTGAAGTCTATGTGCCCAGGTGTATCGATGAGGTTGATGAGGTAATCTTTTCCTTTGAAGGTGTGAGTTAGACTAATGTTTGAGGCGAAGACTGTCATCTGTCGTTTCTGTTCAAGTTCCCATGAATCTAGAAACAGTTTCTGTCCTGCTGTTTGCGCGCTGATTATGCCTGCAGCGGCTAAGAGGCTGTCTGAAAGTGTGGTTTTCCCATGATCCACATGCGCGATTATGCTAGTGTTTCTGATGATTTCGGGGGTGTTCATCAATTTGACGATATCTTCAACCTGCTTATAGCGTGCCATAACTATACAGTCTCCAATCTATCTAAGTTAACATCCAACATGTTTCTCAAAGCGAAATGCCATACTAACCCAAGCATCTTCGATTCTCTCTTAAAGGAGATAAGCTACATGGAAATAAAAACTGTCACCTATTAACTTTATGGCAATAGGACAAGCATTTGATGCGTTCCTATTTGCTTCGCCACAATTGGCTTGACGAAAAAGATGCTCCTGCCAGTTTCGTCTGCCTCACTAAGTTGTTGGGTAATTAGGGAGCCAAAAAGCCTTTTTGTCCGATTAGTTTAAATCTAACCGTGATGCATGGCTAAATCTAATATCTTGAAAATTGGTTTACTTTACAATAGGATGTGCTGCTGCGGATGCAAATGTGCGTTCAGCCCATTACAAAAACAAGAAGTGGCTTGGGTTTATGCGTCCTTTTAGCGGCAGCATTATTTAGCCATAATCCTGTTTCATCTTCGTGATTTACCCAAGATTTTGGTGGGAAATTTTTGGAAAAAGTTGCTTCTCTGGGTCTCAACGAGGTTTTCGATGCTTTAGGCGCGTCACCTAATGGGTTAACCAGCGAAGAAGCAAAAAAGCGCCTCAAAAAATATGGTTACAACAAACTCACTGAAAGACGGCAAATTCCGTTCTTATACAAGTTTATCAAGCACTTCAAGGACTTGTTTGGCATACTGCTGCTTTTTGCAAGCGGGCTTTCCGCGTTAAGCGGCAACCTCGAATTAGCGCTGATTATTCTCGCGGTGGTGTTCATTAACATTTTCTTCAGCCTGTTTCAAGAATCACGCGCTGAGAAAGCGATGGAAACCATGAAAAGCTGGATGCCGGAGTACGCCAAAGTCATTCGTGACGGCGAGCTTAAAAAAATCTTGGTGAAGGAAATTGTTCCAGGCGACATTATAGTTCTGGAGGAAGGCGACCGCGTTCCAGCAGATGCACGATTGATCGAGGCATACGATTTATGGACGAATAATGTGCCGTTGACAGGCGAATCTGAGCCTCAACCTCGAGTGGTTGAAGCAGGATCTATTGTTGAAAAGGCAGATTTACATTCGCCCTGTTTTGTTTTCATGAGCACCAGCGTTGCCAAGGGCAGGGGAAAAGCTGTAGTTTATGCTACAGGAATGAACACTCAATTTGGGCGTATAGCTAATTTAACGCAGACCATCCATGAAGAAGAAAGCCCGCTTCAGAAAGAAATTGCTTTAACAGCAAAGTACGACTTTGCAATCGCCATTATTGTAGGCACAGTTTTTTTCGCTGTTAGTGTGCTCATGTTTAATGTTTCGCTTCCAAATGGAATTCTCTTCATGATCGGCGTCATGATTGCTTGTGTTCCTGAAGGATTGCAGGTTACAGTCTCAAGCGCCTTAGCCATTAACGTTTTGAAAATGGCAAAACAGAATGTTCTAGTCAAGCGGTTATCTGCTGTTCAAACTTTGGGTAGCGTCACTGTAATCTGCACCGACAAGACTGGCACTATAACAAAGGGCGAGATGACTGTTGAGAAATTATGGATTAAAGACCATGTAGTATCAGTGTCAGGAATAGGTTACAATCCAGAAGGCAACTTTTCCATTAACGACAAACCGCTGCGTGAAGGTGAAGCAGCAGCTCTGGAAAAACTTCTTGAGGCAGTTGCGCTCTGTAACAGCGCGAAAATTGTTCCGCCCTCAGACAAGAATAGATCTTGGGGTGTTATTGGGGATCCGACTGATGGCGCGCTATTGGTTGCCGCGCTTAAGTATGGCTTGAATATTCAGGACGCCTTGGCTGAGAAGCCCATTATTGATGTTTTACCCTTTAACTTTGAACGAAAACGGATGACTACAGTTCACAAGTTGAATGACGAGGTTTATGTTTACACGAAGGGCGCGCCAAGAAACATTCTCGATGTGTGCACGCATATTCTCATAAATGGCAAAGTAGAAAAATTAAATGAAGAGAATTTGGCGCAGGTAGAAAATAGGATTCACGAGTTCGCCAATGAAGGATTACGTATCATAGCTGTGGCATACAAAAAGATTAGAAAGTACACAAAAGGCGACGAAGTAGAGCGAGACATGACGCTTATCGGTTTATGCGGCATGCGTGACCCGCCACGGCCTGAAGTTAAAGAGGCCGTTTTGAAGGCGAAGCAAGCAGGCATAAAAACCGTAATAATTACGGGCGATTATGGACCTACCGCACAGTACATCGCTCAAGAAGTTGGTATTGTCGATGCGGCAAGCTGCGAAATTATCCGCGGCGTAGATTTGGAGGCTTTAAGCGACGACGACATCGTGGCTCGTGTCAAGAAGGGGAATGTGATTTTTGCCCGTGTCTCGCCTGAACAGAAACTGCGTATCGTTAAGGCTTTGAGAGAAAGTGGTGAGATTGTAGCTGTTACCGGCGACGGCGCTAATGATGCACCTTCATTGAAGGAAGCAGATATCGGTGTAGCTATGGGCGCTTCTGGAACGGATGTTGCTCGTGAAGCGGCGGACATTGTCCTTTTGGATGATAGTTTTGAGTCAATAGTTAAGGCGGTTGAGTCTGGCCGCGCCATCTACGAGAACATCAGAAAGTTTATTGTTTATGTTTTCTCGCATAATTGGGCTCAACTGATTCCCTATGTACTTTACGTTCTGCTGGGGATCCCCCTGCCCCTGCTTGTAGTTCAGATTTTAGCCATAGATTTGGCGATAGATGTTATTCCTTCGTTGGCGCTTAGCCGTGAACCGCCTGAAGCCGGGATTATGCAAGAGCCACCGCGCAGCATCAAAGAGAGACTCTTTACCACAAAGGTTCTTTTGCGGTCGCTTTACATCGGCGTGATAATAGCCTTCGGCGCGATCTTTGGCTGTTTAACCGCTTGGACAGCTGGCGGCTGGCGCCTTGGAGTGCCTCTGCCAGAGGATAGTCCAGTCTACATAAAAGGGGTTACTATGACCTTCGCGGGTATAGTTGTGGCCCAAGTTGGTAACGTTCTTGCTTGTCGAACAAGCAAGACATCGGTGTTCAAAACGAAACTTTCAACCAATAAGTGGATAATATTGGGAATTATTGCTCAACTTTCCATTTTGTCAATTCTAATTTATGTTCCGTTTATGCAGCAAATCTTCAAGACAACTGCACTTGGCGTTTACGACTGGGCTTTTCTCGCTTCGCTTGCGTTGATAGTTGTTTTCGCCGAGGAAATGCGAAAATTCTTTGCAAGACGCTTGTCTTCATCGCGTGGAAACTGACATATTTACAAAGGCTTCATTGCCCGCAGATACCCTTTTTAGTATAGTAAAAAAGGCGGTGTTGTTGACCGTGGAAAACCATTGCCGTGATAGCCCCTCTATAGGTTTCTGCAATGAATCGCTAATAGCCGCCAAATATGACGGGGTTACGTAACAATGACCTCTAGTTATTTAAAGTGGTGTGTTTCTGACGTCATTAGGGTGGGGGTCTTTTTTGTGCGTATTGGTATCTGCGGGGTTTGCCTTCTCGGGTGAGTATGCCGTCTTTGACTAGGTCGATTAGGGCGTGGGCTACGGCGGTGCGGTCGTAGTGGAAGCCGCGTCGTGCCATTTCGCTGTGGACTTCGCTTAGGCCGCGTGGCTGGGCGAACCAGTTTTCTTCCCAGAGTTTTTGGATTACGCCTTTGCATGTTTCTGCGCGTGGTGGCGGCGCTTGGCGTTCGGTGAGGCTGGTGGTTTTCATGCGTTCGGTGACTGTGGCGAGGATTTTGTCTACGGCTGCTTGTAGCTGGTCTTCTTGTGATTCGATTTCGAATTCTATGTCGCCGATTTTCATTTTTACGCGTATTGGGGGTTTTTGCGTTTTTTCTGTCAAGTTGCCACCTGTTGTTTATTGTATTGTGCAAGATGCGCATGCACAACACTTAAATAGCACATTTAAACCTTATTGACTATTGGTGAATTTAGTGATTGAACAATATACAATAACAACAACACCCAAATATAACTTTCCACAATCCACCACCGACACAACGCTAACTCAACGATTTTTAGAACTCAGCCTTCATTCGCTCAAGCAAGTGCACAACACAACTTTTCAATTAAATCAACAAACTTTTCAACAATTCTGCAATTTAGAGCAAACACCGCAACACATGCAACTCAAGCGCACACCAATACTGCTCAAAGCAAACCACACGGAAACAACCATCGCAGCCGTAGACACATCCACAATAAAAATCGGCGAAACAAGCAAGGGCATCATAGTCGCCATCCGCGGTGCTACCGTCCGCAAACAAAAACGCACCTACCACTACAAGCGCCTCGGCCCATTCATATTCCATATCACCGAAGAAAACAAAAAAGAAGTCTACAACACACTTGAAGCAGCATGCTTCCACACACATGCCGCAAGCAGCCACCAAGCAGCGCCAAATATACTGCAGATGCCCACGCGCTTGGCCGCCTTGCTGGAACGATGGCTACAGTCAATGCTTGCAAGAACCATAACCGACGCGCTACTGCTTTTCGATGGGTCTCTAACCGCAGGAACATTCGACACGCCAGTACAACGCATGAAAGAAATCCTCGACGCAGCAAGAAGAAACAGCAATATGGTTCTTGCATTCTCAAAAATGACTACGCTAAGAGTTAACGGATACCTCATCACCGACCTGCTTCCAGAGCATGAACCCCCATACCTTCTGGAAACCTCAGGCCTGCAATTCAAGCCGCCGACAGTGCCGCTTGGCGAAGTTTACGTAGCACGACTTAACAGGGCAAGCTACGCCTTCCGCATAGACATCGACAGAGACATCACCTACCAGCAGAAAATAGAAGCCGTAGAGAAACTCTTGGGCAACGACTTGTGCATGCAGAGCTACCCCGAAACACTACGTTTGGCGCATATTTTATGCACGTTCACAGCAAACGAAGTGCTTGCAATGCAGCATTTCATCACTCGCAAGCACGGCATAAAGATGATTAACCGACCGGACATGCATCGCCTCTTATTCGGCCCCTTCGGCAAAGGAGAAACTTATGCATGAAGCTCTACAAGAAAGAAGGCAACGTCCTCCATATACTAAGCTTCCCGAATGAAAACGCGGAGAAAGGCGACTACCTCCTCGTTGAAGATCAGGACGCTGGGAAAGCCCTAATCGCACAAGTCATCGACGTGCAATTTGCCTGCATACCCGGTGTGCTCGAAGAGTTACTACGTACATTACCAGACGGTGGCGAACCAATTCAAGGCGAAGATATAGATCCGTTGGAAATCGCTCCGCACATCACTTACATTCAAGACGCTAGTTTGCTTATTTGCAAGATACGTGCAACATTGGAGAATGGCATGCTTAGCCCGAGCAGCAGCTGGCTTCCCAGCCGTTCACAATCCACCATCAAAAAACTCTCTATTCCAATGCTAATGAAGCTCGCAAACGTAAATGGGAAACTGCCGATAACGCTCGGCAGCACCAAGGACGCCGCGCTTCTCACAATAGACGCTTCAGCCATAGACGGCACGCTAAACATTATCACGGGCAAGAAAGGCTGTGGCAAATCACACTTGTCTAAGCTCTTGATGGTTAGCCTCGTAGGATACAAAGCAACAGTTGTCGTTTTCGACCTCAACGGTGAATATACCAGCCTAGGCTTGACGGCAGATGGAAAAAGAAACATTCACTACGACAAGATTCACACGTTAACGCCGGCGCAGAACTTCAAAGTGGCCCTTGAGCAGCTACACTTGAACGTGGTAATGGGCATACTAACTCATGCACTTCATTTGCCAGGCACATCGGCACGCGAGTTCAGACGAATCTGGAAAAACCTAAAGGACAAAGGCTGCCTTACCTTGCATGAACTGGGCGAAGCCATAAGAAACCTAAACTGCAATCAGCATGTTCGCGACGCGCTATTATCACGCTATCACGCTCTCGTTAACTCTGGCTTCTTCACCGATAACCCTGCAGAAGCGACGCTGCTTGACGAGTGCCTGCTAAAGACTAACGAGCAAGGCGGCGCCATAATCATAAACCTGCGCAACACATCCACCATAGACCGTCAAATAGTTGTCGAATACATTTTAGGCAAACTAGTAGACGCCCTGCAAAGCTGGAAGCTCAAGGCAGTGTTCCTATTCGCCGAGGAAGCGCATCTCTACCTGCGCGAAACCTACTGGGACGATATTGTCACCCGCATGCGGCACTTCGGCATATTCACCACGTTCATAACAAACCAGCCGGACACCATACGCGAAAACATCTACCGCCAGGCAGACAACATCTTCCTCTTCAACTTCACAAATGAGCACGATTTAGATGTGGTTTCCCGCGCCTCTCGCATAGACGCGGAAACAATTCGCTCCATTGCGCGGGATCTGCCGCCGCACCACTGCTTGACGCTTGGAAAAGTTGTAGGTGACTTTCCGATTGTTACGAGAATCCGGCCGTTAGATCTTAAAACTATGGGAGAAACACGCCTGTTTTTTAAAAATGTAAATTAGGATTTTCCAGTTTTTGCCTGTTCTGCTTAAAGAAGCGGCGGAAAGATTCCGTTAAATCATATCGCTCTACTTCGCTTATAGGAACCCACCTCAGCTCAGCAGCGTCGCTTGCAGCTTTCAGCTCGCCACCTTTAACAGTCACAAGGTAATCAAGTATTATGAAATGATATTTCACTGCGCCCTTCTCGTCTAAGCTGATGTAGTCCACAACGTCAACAAGCCGCGGCGACGCCACATCTAAGCCCGTTTCTTCTTTCACCTCGCGGATTACAGCCCGCTCAACGGTTTCGCCCAGCTCTATCAAGCCGCCGGGAACAGCCCATTTTCCCTCGCCTGGCGTGCTCTTTCGTTTTTCCAGCAGAATCTTGCCGCCCTCAAGTATTATGGCGCCGACGCCCACCACTGGTCTTTCTGGGTACTCCTTCCGCATCGTTTATGCCTCAGCCAATATTATCGTGGCTATTCGTATCTTAAAGCTTCTACGGGTTTAAGCTTTGACGCTCGCCAAGCAGGATACAACGCGAAGACTACGCTGACGCCTATGCCGAATAATAAGGCGCCGATCAGCACTGTCGGTGTTAAAACAGGCACAATATGCAACCCGTTAGCACCTGCATGAGCGCTTTGCCCTTCAGCTATTCCCGCAAACAGACCGCCTTCGCTGAAGACTGCTGCGACCACGTTTGCTAAAACCCAGCCTGCGCCTATGCCGAGCACCGCGCCGATTAAACCAATTATCACTGATTCGCCTAGGAAGATCAGAAGCACTGTTCGGTTTTTCATGCCTAATGCTTTAAGGATGCCTATTTCGCGTGTACGCTCAATAAGCGAAACAATCATGATGTTCATTATGCCAATGCCTGCTACCAGCAGCGAAATTGCTGCAATCCCAGCTAAGAAAAGCTGAATCACCGAGAAGACGCGGTTGACTATGTTAAGCACGGCTGTTGAAGATACAACAGAAACTTCGCCTCCATAGGCATCAGTAATGGCTTTAGTGACATTATCAATCACATCTTTGTCGCTGCTTTTCAACTTCACAATTATAGTGTCACATTCATCTGCTCCGAAGAAACTTCGCGCTTGCTCCAGCGGAATGTAAACGCCTACATCTGACGGGCCTCCCAAACCGAAGCCGCCAATTTCCTGAAGCACCGCTGCAACACGACCAGCGTAAGTCACGTTTTCTGGTGGGCGCGCCGTCGTGTTGGTCCAGATAACTTCAAGCTCATCACCTACATCAAATAGGAGAGTACCGTTTTCCCATGGATCATGTAATGTTTTTCCAATAACAATTTCGTCGCTTGCGGGGTTCAAGTTTATAGTGCCTTTCTCAGCCACGAAAGTGGTGCGGTAAATTTCAGCATACTTGGCGAAGTCTACACCCCTAATAGTTGCGACTAGACTTTGATTTTGAGATTGAAGGTAAACTGTTTTCAGTACTATCGCAACCGCAGTATCAATATCGGGCGATAGGCTGCTAATGACTTCGGTGTCGTTGATAAATAGTTTGAAGCTTGAGTCGCCGAGGCTGAAGCCTCCGCCACCTATGCCTGTGCCGCCTTCACTGAAAAAGCTTCTTCCTGGCAAGACGATCAGGGTATCAGTTGCTAAGCCTGTTTCAAGCTGGTTGGTTATGGTATTCTGTAAGCCCTGAGTGATAGAAAGCAGAGCAACTATTGCAGCAATTCCAATGACTACACCTAATGTTGTTAAGCCTGCGCGGAGTTTTCGCAGTTTTATTGCGCTGAAAGAGTAACTGAAAATGTCTCTTGCCTTCATGTTGGTTCACCATTCACTACATCTAAAGTTATTACGCCATCAAATATCTGGACAATCCGTTTGGCTTCCCTTGCCAAATGCTGATCATGCGTAACCATAATTATAGTCACACCCTTCTCCTCATTAAGCGCCTTAATCAAATTCATTATCTCGCGGGCAGTTTTGGAATCCACGTTCCCCGTAGGCTCGTCCATCAGTAAGAAACGGGGATTATTCGCTAACGCTCGGGCAATGGCCACTCGCTGCTGCTGGCCGCCGCTTAGCTCCGATGGCTTGTGGTTCATGCGGTCGTTAAGGCCCACAGCCTCGAGCAGTTCCTCCGCACGTTTCCGCCGCTCAGCTTTGCCTACGTCCGCGATAGACATCACAAGCTCAACGTTCTCTCTGGCTGTGAAGCGTGGGATAAGGTTGAAGAATTGAAACACGAAGCCGATCTTGCGTCTGAGGGCTGCCAGCTGGTTGTCGTTAAGCTTGGAAATGTCAACGCCGTCAATCAGCAGCGTTCCATCAGTCGGCTTGTCCAATGCACCTATTAGGTTAAGCAGAGTGGATTTCCCGCTTCCTGAGGGCCCTAAAATAGCGACAAAATCGCCGCTTTCAACTTTAAGGTTGACGCCTCGAAGCGCCTCCACGGGGACTTTACCTAGTATGTAGGTTTTTTTCAAGTTTACTGCTTCAACAACTAACGCCATATCCAATCAACCTCTTTTAAATAATGTTATTTGTTTAGGAATCTCCATGATAGCACTATGCCAATTGTTGTCAGCACGAGAGCAAATCCGCCGACGTATGCGAAGTCTATGAGTAATTGCGAATAGTTTATGGTGTCAAAGATTAAAAGCTGCCTCATGCCGTCAATCGTGTACGATAAGGGGTTAACTCTCGCGACTATTTGCAGCCATTCAGGCATTCGTTCTATGGGAAAGAAGGCGCTGCTAGCGAAGGTTAAAGGCAGGTTCAGCAGGTTTGTTACCGCCATTGGCGTCTCAATTCTTGTTGAACGAACATTGATGGCTATAAACATCGACGACAAGCCCATGCAGATCAGGAACAGCATAGCGAACACGCCGAGAATGTTGAGTGGCGTAAAGGCGGCTCCAAAGGTGAAGCCAAAGGGAATAGCTATCAGCAGGATTACTGCGGCTTGGAACATTGACCTTAACGTGGCAGAGAGCACTTTAGACAGGATTATCACTCCACGGGAAACAGGAGTGCTGAGGACTTTGTTCAAGAAGCCTAATCGTCTATCCCAAACCACAGACATGCCACTAAACATTGTTGTAAACAACGCTGTAAACGCGATCATGCCAACGGCCATGAAACTTAAATAGCTGGTTGTGCCGAATGTGCCGCGCATTATTTGATCCTGTAATCCACTAAAGAATTGGCTTAAAGCGGCAATTTGAGCTGGGCTGAACTGCGTTATTATCTCTGGCGGAATTTGAATAGAGCTTGCGCTAAATAAGCTGCTTATGTTTAAGGCGTTGCCCAGTAAGCCAAGCCAAATTACAGGCTGAATCAAAGTGAGTATGAAGACGACCGGCGCCTTGTACCATTTTTTCAGTTCACGGTTAGTTAAAGCCCATAACCCGTGTATCTTGCTTTTTGTTACATTGTTTGCTGGACTCACATTCTCGCCCTCCTCATGGTGTGTCTTTGCGCAAAAACTGTTTCAGGAGATTCAGTGTTATCGCGCAGGGATCTGCCTGTGTATTGGAGGTAAACATCGTTTAAAGTGGGTTTTGAAAGTGAAAGCTTAGTTACAACATAGCCTTCCTTTCGCAGCGCTTCGATTATTAACGGCGCAGTTACTTCACCGTTTTCCGATTTTATCAAGTACATATCGCTTTCCTTCTTGACTTCTTTTACGCGCTCAATTTTTTTGATGAGATTTGTAATGTCAGCATCTTGTTTGATGCTTACAGTGATTATGTCGCCGCCTAGATTATCTTTCAGTTCTTCTGGCGTGCCAATTACCACAATTTTTCCGTGGTCAATTATTGCTATGCGGTCGCAGAGTGCGTCTGCTTCCTCCAAGTAGTGTGTTGTCATGAAAAGGGTCATCCCGAACTCTTTCTTCAACTTCTTAATATAATTCCATGTGGCAGCTCTTGTTTGAACATCCAAACCCAAAGTGGGCTCATCTAGAAATAAGACTTTAGGTCGGTTAATCAATCCACATGCGAGCTCTAGTCTGCGGCGCATGCCGCCAGAGTATGTCTGGACTTTTTTATCCTTAAATTTAGTTAATTCAACAAGTTCAAGAAGTTCTTCGGCGCGTTTCTTAGAAACTTCTCTGGGAATTCCATATAGGTCAGCGCATAAGAGTATGTTCTCGAAGCCTGTTAAGTCTTCGTCGGCTGTATACTCCTGCGGAACGACGCCTATGGAGTATCTTACGGCGTTAGCGTCTTTGGCTATATCGTAGCCTAGAATTGACGCTTTGCCCGCAGTTGGCTTCAAGACTGTGATAAGCATGTTTATGGTTGTGGTTTTTCCAGCGCCGTTCGGACCGAGAAAACCAAAGATTTCACCTTGCTCGACGCTGAAGCTAACGTGGTCTACGGCTACAAGGTGCTTATTGAAGACTTTCGTTAAACCTTCTACTCTGATCACTTCTTCAGACATGCTAATCACCGCTAACTTTTTTGTTAATTTCTTCCAGTTTCTTTGAGGTTTCATCTATGGCTTTGATAATGTCGCTTAGGACTTCCTCAGAAAACTTTTCCTGTAACGTGCAGCTTAGCTTGAAGAAAGCCATAACCAGCCGCCTGACAGCTTCGCGGACCTCAACTGTCCTTTCTGGCGGTATCTTGAAAAGTAGGGTGTCAATAAAGGGCATGGGAAGGAAGCCGCCTTCTTCCCTGACCTTCTGCCTAATCTTTTTCTGCTCTTCATACAGCGATTTTCCGCGTTCTGTTAGCTCATAACGTTTCAACCCGTTTTCAACGGGCAACTCTCGAACATAACCATTATCCTGTAGCCAAGCAAGAAGAGGATAGATGGAGCCTGGACTGGGCTTCCAAAAGCCGCCTGTTTGATTTTCAATTTCGTTTATTATCTCTGAGCCAGACATGGGCCGTTGGTTTAGCGCTTCAAGCACGTGGTAGCGTATGAAGCCTTTTGGCACCATGGCAGTGTGGCGCATCCAATGCTTTATGGGTGGGGGAGGGAACATTATGTTATCACCATTGATCTCAAATGCGATATCACCTGCGATATCAAAGGTGATATTTAAACTTATTGCACGCAAAATACAGAACGAGACTTAAGTTATCATTGTACCAACTTTTTCGCCCTTAACTACCGCCAAAACATTCTCAGGTCTAAAGCCATTCACAACAACAAGCCGCACACGTTCGCGCTTCAAAACCTTAATAGCTTCAGGATCAATAACCTGATGTATCCCAGCCTTGTGCTTATGCTCAGCGAAAACGCTGGCTAAGTCGTCGAATGATAAGCGGTCAAGCTTAACCGCGTCCGCATGCTTTCGCGGGTCTTTATTGTAAACGCCCTCTTGATCGGTGCCTTTAACAAGTAAATCCGCCTTTACGTGCTCAGCAGCCAGCGCGGCAACCGTGTCGGTGGTTATTCCCGGTTTTAAGCCGCCCATCACTGCGACTTTCCCTTCTTTCAAGCATTCTACGACAGCATCAAGCGTTGTGGCCACTTGCCGGCAGCCTATGTCTCCGAGCGTTTTGAGGAAGAGCTGAGCGAAAAGTCGCGAAACGGATATGGCGATTTCATCCTGCACTTGCTCGTTAAGTCCCAGTTTTTTTGCTATGGAGATGAACTCTCGAGCTAAAGCGCCGCCGCCAACCACCACGACAACATCATTGCCCTGTTCTTTTAACCCTCGTACAATCTCAGCGTATTTGGCGATAAGGTCAGTGTTAACTGGCGACGCTACTACAGACCCGCCTATTCGCAAAACGATGCGCATGCGCTAATCCGTCCTTTCCCTATTTTTGGTATATCAAGTTATAATTCTTTATGGCGAAGAAACATGCCGCGAGAGTGTGGAATGTTTAAATCATCATTTTACTAAGTAAATAAGTGATTTCCGTGGAGAACGAAACAAAAAATTTTCACTTCATGGAGCGGGACTGGCTCGTCTACTTTCCAAAATATGGCAACACAGGAAAGTATCTTGACTATCGCGTTGTGTTTATAAATAGAAAAGATGCATCGCAAAGCGCGAAAATAGTCAAGCTCCGTGAAGTTCTGGAGAATCCGGAGTTTGAAAATAATTACCCGCACACCGTAGGCTTCTACAAGGGAGACGCAGGCAACGCAGCAGAGTTCAAGCCGGAATACTTGGAGATAAGAAAAATAAACAGTATAGAAGAATTCTGGCTGTTCTTAAACTCTTTGGACATATAACAGTCGCCGAGAAGCCTACTGCACTGTTTGAAGCTTATTTCTGTGCTTGAACAATACCATTGCGAGTACCAATACCATTATAAGCACTATTGCAACGATTGCCACCGTCACAGCGTAGCCAGCCTCAGCCGATACGTCGCTGCTGCTTGAAGGCGAGGACGATGGCGAAGGCTGCAGGGACATAGTAGAATTTACATAAGAAGGAGAAGGTGAAGGCTCAGCAGCAGGCATTGCAGTCAACGATGGATACGATGGGGCGCTATTTGGCAGTAAAGGCTCACCTATACCTGGTTCGCTTGAGGATATCTCAGCATCGTCAGAATAGCCTCGGCTTTCCCAAAAGCCGAGAAAATCGTAGTCAACAAGCTCAATACGTGAGAGCTGATTTATCCATTTGTAGCCCCATTTTCCAGGAACCACTAAGCGTAAATCGTTAAGCGCTTCGCCGTCCTTCTCGTAGGCTACGATTATATCGTCGCGCATAACTGCATCCAACCGCAGATCTGTGGAGTACCCGTCCACAGCGTAGAAAGCAACTTTGACGGCTTCTGCCAGAGGCTGGGCGGCATCCAGCAGAGCGCGCAGTTTTACTCCGGCCCAATTGCCTTGCGCAACAACATGGCCTGGAAAATCTACGCAGATTATGGCGGCGTTAACTGTGCTTTTTGGCATAGCGCCAAGTTCAGCGCGGCTTAGGTTAAGAGGATTAGCTACCAAGCCAGTTATGCTTAGCTGGACGTTAGCCGTGTTCTCCGCGACGGCATAGCGCACATTAACCGAGACGAATACGGAACTTAGTATAATAATTATCAGCAGTGTTATAGTTATTGTAAAAGGTTTTTTCAACCTAATTCCAGCTTGTTTCTAAAGAAGAACATAGCATGCATCATATTAAAGAGTGCCGTCAAATAAGCCAGAAGCAACCTAAGGGGTTAAGTACTGCAGCGTATTTGCCTAAACCTACAAGTGTTTGCACTCATTATTTGATTAGCCTCTTTTTCATCAAGTTTATGCTTAAAATGAAAAGGGCAATCGCGACAATAGCAATCCATACTAAGCTAAGCAGCATGAAAACTTCAGTTCTGCCTAAAACTAATCCTCGGATAATGTTCACTAAATGCGTTAGCGGTAGAAAAATTAGCGCTACTGCCTGCGCTGCTGAAGGCAGCTGGGAAAGCGGAAAGAAAGTTCCGCTAAGCAGAAACATTGGCGTCACAAGCAGAAATGCGGGATAGTTAAAGAAGTCTATATTGGGAGCGATTGCCGTAAAGCACATAGCCAAAGCTGCGAATAGCAAGCCTCCTAAAAATGATATCAGAGGCACTAAAAGGACGAGCGGGCTTGAAACTAAACCAAAAGCCGCTATTACAACCAACACTGTTGTAGAATTTATTGTAGCGCGAGTAGCGCCCCAGAGCAGTTCACCAGCTACGACTTCTTCCACGCTTACGGGGGTGGCTATTATAGCGTCGAAGGTTTTCTGAAAATACATGCGCACAAAAGAGGCATAGGTGCACTCGAAGAAGCTACCGTACATGACGGAAATGGCTACTAAAGCAGGGGCAATGAAGCTGATATAGGATACTCCCTCGATGGGCTGAATGAAGCCGCCTAGACCTAAGCCTAAGGCGACCAGATATAGAATTGGCTCTATAAGTGACGGAAAAAAGTTGACTTTTATGGTTTTCATGAACACATCAAAGTTTCTTTGCCAAACTTTCCACACCCGATAGGTTAATTTTGGCAAAGCAAACTTTACCGGAGAATCAGTTATCTTCGTCAATCTCTAAGCCTCCGCCCAGTTAATTTAAGAAAAACATCTTCTAAGTTGGCGTTTCGAATCGTAACGTTTGTTAGCGAGTTTTTTTCGAGAAAGCGCTCGAAAACGCCGTGCGGCTGCATGGTGAAAACATGAATGCGATCACTAAAGGTTTCAAAACTTGCCTCTGGGAACTCTGCCTTAAGCGTTTGCAAAAGTTTCTCATCGCGGTCTATTTCCAGCACCTCTGCGCCCACATACCGCCGGATCAATTCTGATGGGCTGCCTTGCTCAATTATTTTGCCGTTATCCATAAGCAGAACTCTATCACAAAGCGTAGCCGCCTCTTCCATGTAATGCGTTGTTAATATTACCGTAACGCCGCGTTTTCTCAAGCTACGCACTTCATCCCAGACTATATGACGCGCTTGTGGATCCAGCCCCGTAGTTGGTTCATCAAGAAGCAAAATTTGCGGTTCATTAATCAGAGCTCTGGCCAAAATGAGGCGCCGTTTCATGCCAGTGGACAATTCGGAGATGGGCACATTCTGTTTTTCCTCTAACTGGAAAAATTTCAGAAGGTTTCTAGCACGTTTTGTAGCTTCAGCTCTTGGGATGTCAAAGTAGCGGGCATAAACCTGAAGATTTTTTATAACTGTGAAATCGGGATCCAAGTTGTCCTCTTGAGGTGCCACGCCGACTATTCGCTTTATTTCGCGTGCTTGCGTAGAAACATTTAGCCCTGCTACGTATAGTTCGCCTTCTGTTAAGGGCAAAAAACAGTGAATCATCCGTACGGTTGTTGTTTTTCCAGCGCCGTTGGGACCCAAAAAACCTACACACTCACCTTTGTAGACTTCAAAGTTTATATGGTCCACTGCTGTGAAGTTGCCGAATTTCTTGGTTAAGCTGCGGGCTTTTATGAGGACTTCGGAGGAAAACATGTGCCTTTCAGAGTTTATCACAGCAAACAATAACTTAAAATTAGCTCTTTGAAGTTCAAGGGGAAAAGTGCGCAAGTGGGCGGGACAGGCATTCACAGCAGCATTGTTACTCTTCAGGCTTTATTCGTTTTCCGCATTCATGACAGAAAACCGCACCGCTCGGGTTTTTCGCGCCACAGCCAGGGCAATCCACGGGTTCTTTTTGAAGTGACTTTTTAATGTTTTTGCTTGCAGTTTGAAAGGCAATACTTATTTCCTTAGCTGCGACGGCGAACGCCTTCTCTAGCTCTTGACTCATCTTCTCAAGTGCTTCCCTCAATTCATCTGAGACCGCCGACGACACTGTTTCCACATCCTTAATTGCTTTGGTGCCGCATTTTGGGCAAAAATTAGCATCTTTTGGAATTTTTTCGCCGCAATTCGAGCAATAAACCATAAACACTCACACATCTATCAAATGTGGATCTGGAGATTTAAACTTTTAACGGCACTTAATTCGGGGTTAATTCTGAAAAATCTTTTAATAGATTCTTGCCGCTGACAAATAAGCCGAAAAGAAAAAGGAGACAGCGACAATAGATAAAAGCAAAACCACAAAATTGCTGTCAACAGCGGTTATTTCTCAACTGATACGCAGATTTTTTATATGTAAAAACTTGTCAACTAAATGAGGATACAGATATGCCAGAGAAAGATGAGCAGAAAAAAGAGCGCTCGAAGATTTCATTGCGAATAGGCGAAGTTCAAATTGAAATGGAAGGAACACCTGACGAAATCGAAAAGCTAATGGGCAAAGACCTACTCGAGTTCACAAAAGAAATACAGGAACAAAAAAAGCCCTTAGCACCTTCAACCCCGATTACACAAGTTCCACCTAAAGCTCCAGAAACCACCATGAAAACCGCGGAAAGCACGCCAAAAGAGAAAACAATAACGCCTGCCGCGAAACCTTCAACCGAAGTTTCTGCCCCATCGCAATCCGCCCTCGCAATAGGAAAGACACTTGATAAAAAGCCGCAAAAGAAGACTTTCAGTAAAACAATAGTAATTGCGTTGGGATTGATATGCATTATTCTTGCAGCTGGCTTAATTGGTTCAATCGTAGTTTACATGCCAATGGTAAGCTCTTTGGAAGCTCAAATAATAGAAAAAGACAGCACAATTTTGTCCCTGAACTCGCAAATTTTATCCTTAAACTCGCAAATCGCCTCCTTAAACTCGCAGGTGTTATCTCTTCAAGAAAGCCTCAACCAAACCAACACAAACATAGCGACTCTGCAAACAGCAATATCGGCCTACCGCAGCATAGTTTACCTTAACGAGTCACAGTATCTATTTTCAGCTCGAACTATAACTCAAGAAGCAAACACAACCACCGTCGTTTATGAGGGAGAACTGGTTTACGCTGGTTACATTTCTGTTGGCGTTGAATCAAATAGTGCAACAACATACGTTCGAGTAGTTTATTCCTACGCTGAAGTTAACTACGACCAAAGTGTAACTGTAGGCACAAATGGTGCAGCAGCATTTCCAGTGCTACCTGGACCCATCCAGATTACAGTAGGTAACACAGAAGCCAATAATTCAGTTACTGCAACTTTAACAGCACGCTATCGTTACTAATTTGCTCGTAAGTGCTCTCTTGCTAATCTGACAAATGATTCACCAATTACAGCTTGCTAACATTAACCGAGTTTCTAGTAGAACCAAATAGTTCCCATCAGCGCCCTCAAAGGGCAGCGGAAGCGCATAGTCACCAGTTAACGGAAAGGTATATTTAAACGAAAAACATGGATAGTTCTAAATCAATAGCTAATTTAAGGAGAAAGGTATGGTGGCACAAGAAGACTTTAACCAACTGATGAAAGAAAGCCGAGATGAATTGGTAAATCTGAGAGCACAATTGCAAAATTTAATGGTTAAGTTTGGTTTACGTGCATTAAAAACATATCAAGCAGCAAGAACCGAGCCTCTTCGACCAACAGAAGTTAATTCGTTGATCAAATATGAATTAGACAACATAATCCAAGATCTATCTGAACCAAGAAACATAGAGGCAATAATCATTCAAACCACACAAGAATGGACAAAACAACAAGAAGCAAAACAAAAGAAACAATAACAAACACACCTAACCAGGCAAATCAGCAGGCTTAAAAATTTCGTTTCGCCATTTCCGCTCCCAACTCGCCCAGCCCGTCTTTACAAGGCATTCTCTCAAACGAGGTTTTTCAGCAACCCACTTCAACATAGCCCAAAATCTTTTCTTGTCAGTCAACACTTCTTCTGGGACGCCAACTTCACTGCACCATCGCACATAACCTCGTTCAACCATGTGATGAAGTTCACCTGTATCTTCCACTTTTTCAACTTTAAATCCACGATTTTGCAAGTACTTACACACGCCTGAAAGGACATAAGCTGTGGATACCTTGAAACGAGTTTCTTCATCAGGACGCATAACTTCAATTATCTCGCTGGCGATTTTCACGGCATCTTGCAGATACCTTTTATTTTTAAAATTTGGTTGTTGAAAAGATGATGTAGGAATCCGACGTTCCATGTACCTTCGGTCTGGGGGCTTAAGCGCCCCGATTACAACACCTAAGAGAAGCTCGCTCCAGCCTGCAGCATCTATTAAAATCTCTTTTTGAAGTAAGAAGTGATCCAGCGTCAAGGCGGCTCACCTGCTTATACGGCAAGTGATAATAAAGCGGAAGCCACGTATAAATGAATTCTAAGCTCAAGCGAATACCATTAAAGAAAAACTTAAAAATAAACAAGAAGTAAATGTTTACATCTAATTATATAACCCTTTGAGGAATGAAATTTGAAAGGCCAAACTATCTGGATATCAGGCTTCTTAACCTTTCTGGCAGGATTGTCTGCAGTGCACGCGATAGTTCTGTGGGCGGATGTAGGGCTGACCGGTGTCTTTCAGCCGTTCTTGAGCAGCGGTATAAGACTGGGAATCCCTGTATGGCTGTACCTCTTAATCACTATAATTGCAACGTTGGCTCTCCTTGGAGCAACTACTCACTTAATAATAAGCGAGCTATCAACTAAGAAGTTGCTTGCCCAGATGGATGCAAGAATGAACAATGTAGAAAGCACACAAAAGGTACAACAACAGTTTCTGGAAAGCTTGCAGGCAAGAGTTTTCCTAGTTGACGAAAGCTTGAACAGCATGAGAAAAGACGTTTCGAAAGCTTTTAGTAAACAAGAAGAGATGCTCAAGCAGGCGCATGAAGATTTGACTAAAAAGTTTGACGGTGATTTAGCAGCTGTAAAAGCAAGTATGACACGGCAGTTTACTGAGCAAAGTGAAGAGATGAAAAAGATTAACACAAACTTGACTAGCATGTTTACTAAAAACTTGGCTGATGCTAAAAGTGAATTAGCGGGGCAGCTTACAAGAATCGAAAACGTCATGGATAAGCATGAAGAGAGAAACAAGAAAACAGAAAAAGCCATTCTAAACCAGGAAGACAAGATAGCAGAAGTAAAATCGAAGATAGAACGGTTGGAGGCAGAGTTTGTTGGGCCCAAACCCCAGTTGGCAAGTCAAAACAGCATAGAAGACGTTAGAGGCATAGGGGAAAGCACAGGAAAAGACTTGCGAGCGATAGGAATAACGACTGTGGGCGAATTGGTTACGACTGATCCATCATTAATTGCAGCGAAAACAGGTATGTCTGAGAAAATAATAGAGAAGCTACAGGGAAGAGCGCAGCTTGCGATGGTTCCAGGCATAAAGGAGAAAGACTTGATTTTGCTGGAAGAAGCAGGCATTACAAACAGGAGAGAGTTGGCGGCGCAAGATCCATTTGAACTCGGCAAGAAAATAAATTTGATTGTTAAGTCGTATGTTGCGGAAGGAAAGATGACTGAGGCGGACAAGCCGACAGTGGAAGCAATAGATTCTTGGATAAGATTCGCAAAAACCTAAGCCTAGCCGTATCAAAAACACGATTTTCCTTATTTTTCGTTGTCAAAATCGTGTTTACTCTATTTGGAAGGCGTTAAGACAGAAAAACTTAAGCCATCTGTGGACTTATGTTTAACATAAGGCGACAATAAGTGCAGGCAAACACTGAAAGAGAGGATGTACTCGCTTTTGTTATCGCGTTTATTTTCGTAACAGCGAGCTTTTTTGCGGCAATCCTAACCTTTAACGGAACTGAGAAACAGGTTACCAGCGTCTTTTCGCTTTTAACCTTGCACATTTTTGGGATAATAAACGCGTGTATCTTGGTGGTTATGGTCGTCCCACTTCGCTAATCTGGGAATGTAAATGCAATAGCACAAAAGGAAGGAAAAGCTGACTGTGAACGAGAAAAGAGTGTTGCTGAACATACTCAGGGAGATGTGGCAACAAGGTGATTCACCTTTGCATCGCATATACTCCTCTTGGGAAGAACTGGAGCGCCATGTAGAGGTTAAAACGGCAAGAGCAAAACGAAACGAAAAGTTCATGGTGCAGCGATGCCCAAATTGCGGAGTAAAGCAGAAAGTAAAGAAGCCGTTGGAAGAACTTTTTCCTTATCAAACCTGCAAAGCGTGCAGCCAAGTGTTTTACATTAACAGAGATTTGACGGTGCGGCGCTTGACGGCGGATGAAAAAGAAGCCATGCCCGCTGCGTGGGTACATGTTGTCGAGGACCTGAGCAGGAAAAAGCTAGCAATAATTTTCAAGTTAGAATAAGCCGCTTTTACAGCTACAAGCTTAGTGGGCTTTGACGTTAACGCCTTTTTTCTCCTTGCTCCTCCAACATGGCTATTTCGTTTCTTAGGAGGTGATCCGGCCGCAGGTTCCCCTACGGCCACCTTGTTACGACTTTTCCCCCCTTACGAAACTCAGATTCGACGCAGCCAATAGAGACCGCGCCTCACCCAAGAATCGCTCGGGTGGAACGACGGGCGGTGTGTGCAAGGAGCAGGGACGTATTCACCGCGCGCTAGTGACACGCGATTACTAGGGATTCCATGTTCACGAGGGTGGGTTGCAACCCTCGATCCCAACTACGGCAGGCTTTCGGGATTGCCTCCCCCTTTCGAGGTCGGAACCCATTGTACCTGCCATTGCAGCTCGCGTGTGGCCCGGGAGATTCGGGGCATACTGACCTGCCGTG